>BNJU01002603.1_pt1 | contig 2905089 bp, 2802 predicted proteins | sample 8539281 | NCBI WGS metagenome assembly BNJU01 (sample SAMD00202456, study PRJDB9452) | human saliva metagenome | isolation source: human saliva | place: Japan | reverse complement strand
GAAGGTGTACGTGAACTAAGAAGCAAAAAGTGAAAGGCCGGGCTGTTGCACGATGAGACTCCACGTCTCATCATGCGGTGCCCGGTTTTTTTGTTTTCTTCGCTGTTGCGTTTCCAAACCAATGGTTTGGGGTGAAACCGAGCTCCGATTTTGGTCAAACCAGGTGGTTTGGGGTGAAACCGAGCCCCGATTTGGTTCAAACCAATGATTTGGCGTGAAACCGAGCTCCGATTTGGGTCAAACCAGGTGGTTTGAGGTGAAACCGAGCTCCGATTTTGGTCAAACCAGGTGGTTTGGAGTGAAACCGAGCTCCGATTTTGGTCAAACCAGGTGGTTTGGAGTGAAACCGAGCCCCGATTTTGGTCAAACCAGGTGGTTTGAAGTAAAACGCACCCGCGGTTGGAGTCTAACCATGTGGTTTGATCAAACCCTAAGATGATTTTATGTATAGAACAAGGAGTAACCACCTTTCTAAAACAAAGAGTATATGGACGAATACATTGAGATTAACAAGGTCGGGCTGCCTCAGCTCGATAACGGACGGCATTACGAGTATCACAACTTTGTGTATGGCCTCCTCAGCGCGGCAGACGCTACGAAAATCGGTGTCCCCGCTGCGAAAATCACTGAGTACAAGGGTTGCCTTGATGTCGAAGGCGAACTCAACCTTGAGACGCAAGCCAACTCGAACACACAGCGCATGCTGAAGAAAGATGCCGAGCGCGACCGCCTGCTCTCGTTCCTCTTCAACACCATTCGCGCTTACCAATTCTCGCCCGAAGCGGCCGAGGCCGAGGCTGCCGATGAGTTGGAGATCGTCGTAAGACCTTATTACCGTATTCAAAAGGCGGGACTCGATAAGGAGTCGGCCGACATCGATGGCCTGCTGATCGATCTGAGGAAGGCGAAAAACACGCCTCATCTTACCGCACTACGTCTCACCAACGTGCTGTCGAAACTGGAAACGGCCAATGCGGAGTTTCGCCAAGTCTACGCCGAACGCACCTCGACACGGGCGGACGACAAAGACCTGCCCGCCGCTAAAGATGCTCGCGCCAAGACGGACGCCGTATTTGATCGCATCGCTTTCATCCTGCAAGCGGCTTACTACTCTGGCACTGCGCCCGTCGAACGCGCCCTGATCGGGTCTATCGTCAAGCAGATGAACCAACGCATGGAGGAGACTTACGAGAAGTATCGTTACAGCTTGGCTCAAAAGCGTGCTGCGGACAAGAAGAAGCCCAAAGAGCCGAAAGATCCCAAGCCACCCAAAGATCCGAAGGATCCGAAACAGCCGAAGGATCCCCAACCCGCACCCGATTCCAAGCCTCAACCCGACCCCAAACATCAGCCTAAACCGGGCGGAGACGACGGCGGCCCCGACATTCATCTACCGGAGGAATGATTGATTTTCTATGTTTGCGCCCGCAACGAGTAATACAACGATTTCAAGATGGATACCTCTTATTTCCGGAATAAGTTATTGGGCCTGCAGGACTACATGATGAACTTTGCGCTCACCCTCACGGCCGATCGCGAAGATGCGATGGATCTGACGCAGGAAACTTCTCTCCGTGTCCTAGACAATCTAGAGAAGTACACGGACAACCGCAACTTCAAGGGTTGGGTGCTGACCGTGATGCGGAACATCTTCATCAATAACTACCGCCGTGTGCTGCGCTCGCAGACGGTTGTGGAGCAGGACATCGACCTCTATCACCTCGAGTCTACTACGGAATCGAGCATCGAAACGCCCGAGAGTGCCTGTCGACTGCAGGAGATCACGAAGGCTATCGGCGAGCTGAACGATGAGCTGCGTGTGCCCTTCACTATGTACGTCAGTGGCTATCGCTACAACGAGATTGCCGATGCGCTGGGCATCCCCTTGGGGACGGTCAAGAGTCGCATCTTCTTTGCCCGTCAGGCGCTCAAGACGAAGATCGAAGAGAACTGAATCAGTAATAACGAAAAGTGGGAACAGTCCTGCCGGACAGTGGGAGAGGGGGGAATCAGATCCTTTTTTCTCGCGTCCGGCAGGGCTTTTTTGTGGCCGTCAGGGACGCCAGCCAAGTTGGCCTGGTACTTTTGACTATCGCACTATCCTTGCGACCATCTCCTTGAGCTCCGTGAGGAAGGCCGAGGCTTCGTAGCTGCCTTGCTCGATGCCGCGGAGCTTACGCTCCCATTGGCCCGTCAGCTCGGGGCTCTTTAGCAGCTCCTCGTGGATGGTGTCGATCAGGCTGACACCCGTCGGGGTGGCCACCAAATGCTTCCGCTCACGACGGATATAATCGCGCTTGAGCAGTGTCTTGATGATGTTCGCACGCGTGGAGGGTCGGCCGATGCCATTCTCTTTCATCAGCTCGCGCAGCGCCTCGTCGTCCACGAAACGGCCAGCCGTCTCCATGGCCCGGAGCAGCGTGGCCTCGGTGTAGGCTTTGGCGGGGTGGTCTGTTTCTCTACGAGCGACGGCTGATGTGGCCCGCTCTCGCCCTTTCGGAAGGCTGGCAGCACGGATTCTTCCGCCGCTTCCTCCTCCGCGGGCTTCTCATCCTCCTTCTTGCTGCCCTCCCGCTCGAAGACGGTGCGCCATCCGGGCTTCAAGATCTGCCGACCGGTGGCCCGGAAATCGACCTCGGCAGACACGCCCGTGACGGTCGTTGTTGAGACTTCACAGTCGGGATAAAAAGCGGCAATGAAACGTCGTGCCACAAGGTCGTACACCCGTCGTTCGTCAGCCGTGAGCCCGGCTGGAGCCGCCGTACCGGTGGGGATGATGGCATGGTGATCCGTCACCTTCTTGTTGTCGAACACCCGCTTATTCTTCGCGATCGGTGCAGCGGTGAGTGGGGAGGTCAGGGCGGCGTAATCGGTCATCCCTTTCAATATTCCGGACACCTTCGGGTGGAGGTCCTCGCTGAGGTACGTCGTGTCCACGCGCGGGTAGGTGGTCACCTTCTTCTCATAGAGGGACTGGATCAGGCGCAGTGTCTCCTCGGCCGAGAGCGAGAAACGGCGGTTGCATTCTACCTGCAGCGAGGTCAGGTCGAAGAGCTTCGGGGGCGCCTCACGGCCCTTCTTTTTGGCGATGTCGGTCACGGTGAATGATTGCCCTTCGATGGCACGTAGCAGGGCCTCGCCCTCCTCCTTCTTCGCGAATCGTCCGTGTGAGGCCGTGAAGGTGACGTCTCGATAGACCGTCTTTAGCTCCCAATACGGCTCCGGTCGGAATGCCTCGATCTCGCGCTGCCGACGGACGATCAGTGCCAGCGTGGGCGTCTGCACCCGTCCGATGGAGAGCACGCGTCCGGGCCACCGAAGCGTAGGCTGTAGAGTCGTGTGACATTCATGCCCAGAAGCCAGTCGCCGATGGCGCGCGCCAGACCCGCCTCGTAGAGTCGCTGGTAGGCCGAGGCGTCCTTGAGTCGGTGGAAGCCCTCGCGGATGGCCTCCTCCGTCAGCGACGAGATCCAGAGCCTTTTCACGGGACACTGGCAACGCGCCTTCTGCATCACCCAGCGCTGAATCAGCTCCCCTTCTTGACCCGCGTCGCCGCAGTTGATCACCTCGTTAGCCTTCGCGATGAGAGCCTCCAGCACGCGAAACTGACGCATGCAATGCTCCTCCTCGATCAGCTTGATGCCGAATCGTGGCGGGATCATCGGCAGGCAGCGCATATCCCAACGTTTCCAGGCCGGCGTGTAGTCGCCCGGATCCTTCAGCGTGCAGAGGTGGCCGTAGGTCCATGAGACCACGTAGCCGTTGCCCTCATAATACCCATCTCGCCGCGTGTTCGCCCCCAGCACACGCGCAATCTCCAGAGCCACGCTCGGCTTCTCCGCAATGCAAAGTCTCATTCTCTGTGTTATGATACATGTTAGGCGCGCAAAGGTGCATCGATCGGGCGGCCTCACCGAGGCAGGGAAGTTTTCCTGGTACTTTTTCAAGGCTGATCATATCATATACCCGGCCAACTTCCCCGGCCTCGGTGAGGCCTTGATCTTCTTTTGCTGCTTTTCTTCCATCAAGGGAAGAAAAGCAGGTAGAGAAACGTTCCGTAATTCAGGATTACGGGCCTATTTCCAAGAAGAAACACAGCAGAATTCCAGATTACAGGCCGATCGCATCCAAGCGACAAGCCCTTTTTGCTCCGGACGGCATACATTCCCATGCGAGAGACACAGAAAAAAGGCTCTCCATCAGCCATACACGGCCGACAAGAAGCCTCTGTCTCTACTCTCTACCCTCTACCCTCCACCCTCTACCCTCCACGCCCTCTACTCACAGATCCTTACTCCCGAACGACAGCGGAAGCAGCGCCTCGGCCGACTCCACGCAGCAATACTCCGTCCGTCCGCAGAGGTAGATACGGATAGATTGCCCGTAGCGATGCTCCACCTCCGAGATTACCTGCCGACAGCCGCCGCACGGGCTGATCTTGTCCTGCACCACGCCGTCCTTCATGGCCACCACATACAGCGCCCGCACCGCCACGTCCGGATACTGTGCCCCGGCCGTGAACAGGGCCGTCCGTTCTGCACACAATCCCGAGGGATAGGCCGCATTCTCCTGATTACTGCCCGGCACCAGTCGTCCGTCAGCCAGCTCCACGGCCGCCCCGACGTGAAATCTCGAGTACGGAGCGTACGCCCGCTCGGCCGCCGCAAGTGCCACATCCATGCCCCGACGTTCGTCCGCCGTGAGCTCCTCGATACGCCCCTTTTGGAGGTGTATCTCAATCCTTTCTTCTCGCATATTTTAGGGTCTTTGGTTGAGCCAACGAAGGTAGTCCGATTTTCCTAACAGGTTAAGTGCGTTCTGGTTATTTTCTATCTTTGCCCCGATTCCTAAAAGAGACGGCCCCGATGATCCCTCGATGTATCCGATACTTTATTCTCATTTTCTATACAGGCTTCACGATCGTAGCGGCAGGCCATGCCGAGCGAAAGCGACACCCTGCTTATGAGAAATACATTACCCAATACGGCTATATTGCCGTACAACAGGGTGATCGATACAACATACCCCCCCAGTATTACCCTTGCACAAGCGCTGCATGAATCTGGCGCAGGCCTATCACGCCTCTCTTTAGAATCCAACAACCATTTCGGAATCAAGTGCCACAAAGACTGGAAAGGCGCACGTACCTATTGGGACGACGATCTCAAGGACGAATGCTTTCGCAAATACAACAACGTGGCCGAATCCTATGAAGATCACTCCCGTTTCTTAGTCGACAAAAAGCGCTACAGCAAACTCTTCCTCCTCCGCAAGACAGACTATCGCGGATGGGCCAAAGGCTTGCAAGAATGTGGCTACGCCACCGATCGCGCCTATGCCAACAAGCTGATCAAAATGATCGAAGACTATGAACTCTATCTCTTTGACACCGGTAAAAGGATAGCGCGTGAGGTACAGGAGAAAACGGGAAACGAACAGCCTCGAACAACGCCTACCACGCCCAGTCAGAAGCCCTCTACCCGACCCCTTACCGAGCCGGGGAAGAAAGAGGGAACCTTTTTCGAACGTCTATTCGGCAAAAAGAAGGCCGAGCAGCCTCAACCCTCATCACCAGACGAGAAGGGTCTGAAACCCCGTGACGTCTACAAGACGGGTGGCCTACTCTATACCATCGCACGCTACAACGACACCTTCGATCGGATCGCTCAGGATCTCGGCTTCACGGCACGCGAACTGGCGCGATTCAACGAATCACCCGAGAACTTCTCCCTGCGACGGGGGGATATCGTTTACCTGGAGAAAAAGAAGAAACGGGCCGATATGCCCCATCTTTATCATCAGGTGCAGATCGGAGAATCCATGCACAGCATTTCTCAGTACTACGGTATACAGGTCAGTACGCTCTATGCCCTGAACGAGAAAAACCAAAGTTATGTGCCCCGAGAGGGAGAGACACTTAAACTCAGATAATAGAACTTTCATACATGATGCGCCCACGTACATTATCACTATATCGTCTTGCCATTATTATAGGCTGTATTACGCTTGTCAGTAGTCCCATGCTCATTGAACGCATGGAGGCTGGCAAAACAGAGGTTCGAAATTTGGATGCTTGTGAAGAGTATATCCAGGCTTATCATCTGGCTGCTATCCATCAGCAAACCAGACATCGTATACCTGCCAGTATTACCTTGGCACAGGGTATTCTTGAATCGAGCGCAGGGAAAAGTTACCTGGCTATTCAGGGTAACAACCACTTCGGTATCAAATGCGGAAACTGGACGGGTGACTATCTCTACAAACAAGATGATGGTCGCTTGGAACGCTTTCGTAAGTACACCTCCGTAGAACAATCCTACGAGGATCACTCGCACTTCATCGCTGACAGAGCGCACTACAAGTCGCTCTTTGAGCTCAAGCCTACGGACTATGTGGGTTGGGCGCATGGATTGAAACGATGTGGTTACGCCACCGATCCCAAGTATGCCAGTAAGCTGATCGAGCTGATTGAGCGTTACGAGCTGCACGCCTATGATCTGGCCAGTGCCTCGTCCTCCGAACCCATCGCCTCGAGACCTGCAAGGAGCGTCTCCACACCATCGGCACCCGCCAGCGTCCCGCCACCTCACCCGAGGTAAAGCCGGAGCGCAAGAAACCTGCGGAAACCAAACCCGCTGCCGCTACGCAACGTGAGCCGGGAACGAAGCCCACAGCCCACGGTATCAAGGTGCCCAAGAAATCGAAACCGGAAGCGGCCGCTCCCAAAGCTCAAAAAGAGCCAGCTGCCCAACCTGCTCCGGCGAAACCTGCACCGAAAAAGGAAGCTGCTCCGGCTGCTAAACCGGCTCCTACCCCGAAAGCAGATGCTCCCAAGCCCGCCGCGAAACCCGCTGCCGATCCGAAAGCTGCGGCCGCTAAGAAGCCAGCTCCGGCAGACGCTAAGAAACCAGCCCCTGCTCCCAAAGCAGATGCTCCCAAGCCTGCTGCGAAACCCGCTGCCGATCCGAAAGCTGCGGCTGCCAAGAAGCCAGCTCCGGCTGACGCTAAGAAACCGGCTCCTACCCCCAAAGCAGATGCTCCCAAGCCTGCCGCGAAACCCGCTGCCAATCCGAAAGCTGCTGCTGCCAAGAAGCCAGCTCCGGCAGACGCTAAGAAACAGGCCTCTGCCCCGAAAGCGTGGACTCCCAAGCCTGCCGCGAAACCCACTGCCGATCCGGAGGCCGCAGCCGCTGTAAAAAAAGCCTGCGACTGCCGTCAAGAAGTCAGCCATAGCCAGCACCAAGAAACCGGTGGCGACGAAGAAAGTCGTATCCCCACCCGCCGCGAAGAAGCCTGCCCCGACACCAAAAGAAACAGTCGGGTAAGCTGGTGGCATCGTCGGAGAAGTCTAAAGCGACTCCAACGAAAAAGGTCACTCCTAAAGATCAGCGCGCGCCGCAGGCAAAGAAGCCTGCGGCTTCTGTCGTTAATAAGGCGAAGACTCCCGCTGCTAAACCGGCCGCCAAACCGACTGCCGCTAAGCCCGCTGCTACTGCTAAGCCTACCGCTAAACCGGCTACAAAGTCTGCTGCCAAAGCAGCAGCCAAAAGCCACTGCCGCGAAGCCGACGGCTAAGCCTGCAGCCAAGACGGCTCTCGTCAAGAAGACAACCCCTCAGGCTTCTCAGAAAAAAAGAACCCAAAACACCGCAGAAAAACGTCTACCCTCAGAAGACAAAAACAATAATGAGCGACCAACGGTACACACGGCGCGGCGTCAGCGCCTCGAAAGAAGACGTGCATAACGCCATTCGACGCATCGACAAGGGCCTTTTCCCGAAGGCTTTTTGCAAAATCATCCCTGACATACTGGGTGCTGATCCTGCTTACTGCAACATCATGCACGCTGATGGCGCCGGCACCAAGTCGGCGCTTGCTTATCTATACTGGCGCGAAACGGGCGACCTCAGCGTCTGGAAGGGCATTGCACAGGACGCGTTGATCATGAACATCGACGACCTGCTTTGCGTCGGCGCCACGGACAACATCCTTGTCTCAAGCACTATCGGGCGTAACAAACTGCTGATCCCCGGCGAGGTGATCTCAGCCATCATCAACGGCACAGACGAGCTGCTGGCCGAGCTGCGTGAGATGGGCATCGGCGTTTACGCCACGGGTGGCGAGACGGCCGACGTGGGCGATTTGGTACGCACGATCATTGTCGATAGCACCGTCACCTGCCGCATGCGCCGCGCCGATGTGATCGACAATGCGCGCATCCGCCCCGGCGACGTCATCGTCGGATTGGCCTCCTTCGGTCAAGCCACTTCTGAGCATGCCTACAACGGCGGCATGGGCAGCAACGGACTCACCAGCGCGCGCCATGATGTCTTCGCCCACTACTTGGCCGAGAAATACCCCGAGAGTTTTGACGCCGCCGTTCCTGACGATCTCGTTTACGCCGGTGGTCTCCGCCTCACGGACGCCATCGAAGGCCTCAACGTAGATGCCGGCCGCCTCGTCCTCTCTCCCACGCGCACCTACGCTCCCGTCGTCAAGGCCCTGCTCGACGCCCTGCGCCCCGAGATCCACGGCATGGTGCACTGCTCCGGCGGCGCGCAGACGAAGATCCTCCATTTCATCGGCGACGACATGCGCGTCGTCAAAGACAACCTCTTCCCCCTGCCGCCCCTCTTCCGCATCATCCACGAGCAGAGCGGCACAGACTGGGCCGAGATGTACAAAGTCTTCAACATGGGCCACCGCATGGAGGTCTACTTAGACGCCGCACGGGCAGAAGAAGTCATCGCCCTCAGTCGCTCGTTCGGCATCGACGCCCGTATCGTAGGCCGCGTAGAGTCTGCCGAGCGAAAGGAATTGATCATCCGCAGTGAGTTTGGGGAGTTCCGGTATTGAAAGTGTTTGCAACAGTGTTGCAAGTTCCGCGAAAAACTTTTCGGCGTTTGCAACACTGTTGCAAGTCCCGCGAAAAACTTTTCGGTGTTTGCAACACCGTTGCAAGTCTCACGAAAAACTTTCTGGCGTTTGCAACACCGTTGCAAGTCTCACGAAAAACTTTTCGGCGTTTGCAACACCGTTGCAAGTCCCACGAAAAACTTTCTGGCGTTTGCAACACCGTTGCAAGTCCCACGAAAAACTTTCTGTCGTTTGCAACACTGTTGCAAACACTTCCGGAATCATCAGTTAAATATCAATCAACAAGCATATGAGCACACTGAAAGTGATTATCCATACAGAGAATCCACATGATCATCAAAAGGTAAGGAAGGGCAAGTTGGATTGTGTGATGACCGTGCTTTCGCGTCGTTTTTGCGAAATAGCCGACCTCTCCAAAATCGAAGAAATGGATCGCCCCTGCCTCTATTTGCTCGTGGATGAGGGGAGAAAAGCCTATATCGGACAGACGACGAGTTTTCGCGTCCGCGTAAAAGATCATTTAGGGAAGAAGAGATGGTGGACACGGGCATACGTCTTTGTTTCGGGTTCCAACCAATACGACCAGGCCAGTATTACATATTTAGAGTATCTGGCTATTCGCGAAGGATTGGCAACCGGATCGTATGACTTGTCGGAAAACGGGCAAAAGCCGACGAAACCGATTTTGCAAGAGGGGGATAGCTCGGATTATGACGAGATATTTGAGGAAATCAAGTTCTTTCTCGAATATGAGCGATGTTTCGTCTTTGTAAAGCCGGAGGTGAACACAAAGCCGGAGGAGCCTTTACAGCAAAAGGTCGTCGTGCCGCAGCCCGCAGCCAAAGAGTATCCCCTCTTTTTCTTGAGGCATACGAATCACACTTGCGTGGCGCGAGGCTATCCGCTGAATGACGGGACAAACTCTTTCGTAGTACTGAAAGGGTCGGAGATCTCGGTGAAAGAGAGTAACACCAAAGGCGGTAGTGCGCGGGTTGAAATGTTGAAGCATTGCATGCTGTATGGTGATGAGAAATACGTACTGAATGAGGACTTCGTGTTTGATTCTCCCAGCGGAGCGTCTGGCGCCTGCTTGGGGCGAAGCAGCAACGGCTATGATGTATGGAAAACCGAGGCAGGCGTGACACTAAAATCGTATTTGGAAAATCTCAAACAAAACAGCTGATAAATGGAACGAATCAACCAATATCCCAATGTGGAGATCTATTTGGGCGACTGCAAGGAGGAACTGAATTGCCTACCAGATAATTCCGTCGACCTCATCGTCACCTCTCCGCCCTATGCCGACCAAAGAAAAAACACCTATGGCGGTATCAGTGTAGACAAATATGTCGCGTGGTTTCTGCCCATATCAGCGGAATTACTGCGTGTACTGAAGCCCACCGGAACCTTTATCCTGAACATAAAAGAGAAGGTGGTAGACGGTCAACGCAGCACCTATGTCATGGAGCTGATATTAGAAATGAAGAAGCAAGGTTGGCTGTGGACTGAGGAGTTTATTTGGCATAAAAAGAACTGCTATCCGGGTAAATGGCCTAACCGATTTCGGGATGCGTGGGAGCGATTGCTGCAATTCAACAAGAGCAAACAGTTCAACATGTATCAGGAGGCTGTCATGGTGCCTGTCGGCGACTGGGCAAAGAGTCGCTTGAAGAATTTGAGTGAAACAGACCTGCGCAGAGACAATTCGAAAGTGGAGAGCGGCTTTGGCAAAAACATTTCCCATTGGATAGGGCGCGATATGGCATATCCCACCAATGTGTTGCACTTGGCTACAGAGTGCAATAACAAGAAACACAGTGCCACATTCCCCGAGGCATTGCCGGCATGGTTTATCCATCTTTTCACCCAAGTCGGAGATTGCGTCCTTGACCCTTTTATGGGCAGCGGCACAACGAATATCGTAGCGGCTAAGCTGAACCGGAACAGCATTGGCATCGAGCTGTTGCCTGAGTATTATGATTTGGTGAAGGCCTCATTCGGAACGGCATCCACCGTAAAACAAGCGTCACATGAACAAGGAATTAATCAGTCTGGTTACCCAGTACGTGAAAGACAATATCGCCTCTTTCCATAAGAGCCGAATAGAGAAATTGGGGCGTCTACGATTGAACGACTTCATAAAAAGAAAGAACCCCTATCTCTTCAGAGCCAAATATTTGACGAAAGCCTCTGATATCGTAGAGAGCTTTGCTGATGCTTACCTCTCCTCTGCCGAGGAGACCCTGTTCGGTGATTGGTTGGAAGGGCTGGCGATATATGTCTGTGCGCAAGTATATGCCGGACGCAAATCTTCGACTAAAGGGATTGATTTGGAATTCGATAAAGACGGTGTTAGATATATCGTGGCTATCAAATCAGGGCCTAATTGGGGAAACAGCTCGCAGATCGAAAAGATAGATCTGGATTTTAAAGCAGCTCAGCGGACGCTCCGCACTGGTCATTCTGGCCTGCACGTTCGTGCTGTTATTGGCTGTTGTTACGGTCGATATAATAAACCTGACAAGGGGGGGTATCTGAAATATTGCGGACAGGACTTCTGGTTCTTCATATCTGGAGAAAAGACGCTCTATACCGATATCATCGAACCGTTATCCGTCAATGCCAAAGAGCGTAACGACGAATACCGGACAGCCTATGACAACATGATTAATAAAATGACGAAAGAGTTTATCGCGAAGTACTGCTTAGAAGACGGCAGTATCGATTGGAACAAAATCGTACGGCTGAATTCATCAAGCAAAGCATTAGAAAAAGAATAATCCACCCCATGCCATCCACAAATCCCATCCTTCAAAAGCTCGACGGCCTTACGGCGCGTTTCGAGGAGGTGTCGACGCTGATCACTGACCCCGAGGTCATCGCTGATCGCAACCGCTTCGTGCGGCTGACCAAAGAATACAAAGGCCTCGAGGAATTGCTGTCCGCAAAACGCGACTACGAACAACTGTTGGCCAACCTCGACGAGGCGCGAAGCATCGTCATGAACGACGACGATCCGGATCTCAAGGAGATGGCCCGCGAAGAGATCGCGGCCGGTGAGGAGCGTCTGCCCGCTCTGGAGGAGCAGATCAAGCTCATGCTCGTACTGCCGATCCGGAGGACGCTAAGAACGCCATCGTCGAGATTCGCGGCGGCACGGGCGGCGACGAGGCCGCACTCTTTGCCGGCGACCTCTATCGGATGTACGCCAAATACTGCGAGATAAAGGGTTGGGGAGTGGCCGTGTCGAGTGTCAGCGAAGGCACTTCGGGCGGATTCAAGGAGATCATCTTCACCGTCACGGGCGACAACGTGTACGGCACGCTTAAATACGAGTCGGGCGTGCACCGCGTGCAGCGTGTACCGCAGACCGAGACGCAGGGACGCGTCCACACGTCGGCGGCTACCGTGGCCGTCTTGCCTGAGGCCGACGAGTTCGACGTGGAGATCAACGAGGGCGAGATCCGTTGGGACACCTTCCGCAGCAGCGGCGCGGGGGGACAGAATGTGAACAAGGTGGAGTCGGGCGTCAGGCTGAACTATACGTGGCGCAACCCCGTCACGGGCGAGTCGGAAGAGATCCGCATCGAATGTACCGAGACGCGCGACCAGCCGAAGAACAAGGAGCGCGCCCTCTCGCGCCTCCGCTCTTTCATCTACGACCGCGAGCACAGCAAATACATGGACGACATCGCTTCGCGCCGCAAGACCATGGTCTCCACCGGCGACCGTTCGGCCAAGATTCGCACCTACAACTTTCCCCAAGGTCGCATCACTGACCACCGCATCAATTACACCATCTACAACCTCCCCGCCTTCATGAACGGCGACATTCAGGACTGCATCGACCGCCTAACGATCGCCGAAAACGCTGAACGCATCAAGGAGAGCGAGCTGTGATAGCTAAAAACGAAAAGGGAAAAACGAAAAACGACGAGTACCCGGCCGAGCTTCCCCGGCCTCGGCAGAGGCCTTGACTTTCTTTTCGTCTCCTTTTCTTGTGTCAAGACAAGAAAAGGAGAAATGAAGGGATCTTCTTTTCTTCCATTAAGGGAAGAAAAGAAGCAAAAGAAGATCAAGGCAGCAGGGCTGCCGACCAATTATGCCGGAGCCCCGAAAGACTAATTCCCGAGAAAATTCAAAATGACATAGCCACATGAATAAGAACGAACTCATCCAGAACATCCGCCGCAAGAAATCCTTCCTCTGCGTCGGGCTTGACACGGATCTGAAGAAGATCCCGCCGCATTTATTGAATGACGATGACCCGATCTTCGCTTTCAACCGAGCCATCATCGACGCCACGGCCGAATACACCATCGCGTATAAACCCAACCTCGCCTTCTACGAGTGCGCCGGCGCACGCGGCTGGTTGGCCTTCGAGAAGACCGTCCGCTACCTCCGCGAACATCACCCGGACACGTTCCTCATCGCCGACGCCAAACGCGGCGACATCGGCAACACATCGGCCCTCTACGCCCGCACCTTCTTCGAGGAGACTGACGTGGACGCCCTCACCGTCGCGCCCTATATGGGCGAAGACAGCGTCACGCCCTTCCTCGGCTACGACGGCAAGTGGGTCGTGCTGCTCGCCCTGACGTCAAACAAGGGCTCGGCCGACTTCCAGCTCACGGCTTCGGCCGACGGCGAGCGACTCTTTGAGCGCGTCCTCAGGCAGTCGCAAAGAGTGGGCCGACGACGAGCGGATGATGTACGTCGTCGGAGCCACGCAGGGACGCATGTTTGAGGACATCCGCCGCATCGCCCCGCGCCACTTCCTGCTCGTGCCCGGCGTGGGCGCACAAGGCGGATCGCTCGACGAGGTCTGTCGCTATGGTATGAATGCGGACTGCGGACTGATCGTCAACTCCTCGCGCGCCATCCTCTATGCCGACCGCACCGAGGCCTTCGCCACGGCCGCCGCTCGTGAAGCGCGCGCCGTGCAGCAGCAGATGGCGGCCTACCTGTGAGATAATGGTCAATGGTAACTATGACCCAACGGCAACAGGTATCCGGCTAAGTTGGCTGGCGTACTTGGCCAAACTTCCTTGCCCCGGCAGGGGCCTTTTCTTTCATCAAGGGAAGAAAAGAAGATCTCATCAAGGAGAACTAAAACCGAAAAGTCCTGCCGAAAGGGGAGCAAAAGGCTCTCTGCGGGCAGGACTTTTTGATAGGTGTGATACGCCATTTTCTCAGGCCAATGGAGCCTTTCGATGATATGAAAGTGATCTACAATCGCCTCGTGCCCTTTCGCGGCTTCACGGCCATCAATCTGATGGGCGTCGTGTTCGCGAGGGTGGAATATCGGCCACTCTCGACCGCCATCCTTAGGCACGAGGCTATCCACACGGCGCAGATGAAGGAGACAGCCTTCCTTGGCTTCTACCTGATCTATATCTCGGAATGGCTGTGGGGACTGTTGCGTAGGCAGAGCTCCCTCGCGGCCTATCGGGCTATCCGCTTCGAGCGCGAGGCCTACCGCTACATGGCCGATCCGAGCTATCTCACCCGGCGGCACCCCTATGCGTGGGCTTCAATGAGCCAATGATGACTAAAGGGGATAGCCCCTCGGTCATCGTGCAAAGCCACCTTGCACGACGGCTGCAAGCCTGCTTAAGAGCGTCTCTTAAGTCTGCGTTGCGAGAGACGCAACAAAAAGGGAGCGCACACGCATACGCTCCCATCCTGTAGCCATCCGTTACGCTCCCATCCTGTAGCCATCCGTTTTTAGCTTTTTCGTTTTTAGTTGATCTGTTGATCCGTTGATCAATGCGCCTCGAGCCAGTTGCGCCCGACGCCACAGTCGACGGTCAGCGGAACACTGAGCTTGCGGCGCCTTCCATCTCTTCGCGGACGATTTGACGGACCCATCCAGCTCCTCCTTCCGGACGTTGAAGTTGAGTTCGTCGTGCACTTGTAGGATCATACGGCTGCGGAGGTGCTCCTGGCGGAAACGGCGCCGGATGCCGATCATGGCGATCTTGATGATGTCTCGCGGCTGTACCCTGTATCGGGGCATTGATGGCGCCCCGCTCGGCGTAACCGCGGACGACAGCGTTGTGCGAACGGATGTCGGGCAGGAAGAGGCGACGGCCGAAGAGCGTCTCCACGTAACCCCGCTCCGTGGCCGTGCGGATGGATTCATCCATGTAAGCCTTGATGCGGGGGTAGGAGGCGAAGTAGCCGTCGATCAGCTCGCGGGCTTCGGCGCGGGGGATGGCCAGGCGCTCGGCCAGGCCGAAGGCGGAGATGCCGTAGATGATGCCGAAGTTGGCCGTCTTGGCACGGCGGCGCATGTCGGAGGTGACCTCCTCGGGCGTGACGCCGAAGATCTTGGCGGCGGTGGCGGCGTGGATGTCGGCACCGTGGCGGAAGGCGTCGGTCATGTGTTCGTCGCCGCTGAAGTGGGCCATGATGCGCAGCTCGATCTGCGAATAGTCGGCCGAAAAGAAGACGGATTCGGCGTCGTCGGCGGTGAAGGCTTTGCGGATCTCGCGGCCCAGCTCCTCGCGCACGGGGATGTTTTGCAGGTTAGGGTTTGACGAACTCAGTCGGCCGGTTGAGGTCACCGTCTGGTTGAACGAGGTGTGGATCTTGCCCGTGGCCGAGTCCCACGCGCTCGGGCAGGGGCGTCGATGTAGGGTGCTGAGCAGCTTCTTCACCCGTCGGTAGTCGAGCAATTTGTCGACGATGGGGTGTTTGCTGCGCAACTTTTCGAGCACCTCTTCGCCCGTGCTGTAGAGGCCTGTCTTCGTCTTTTTCACCTTCTCCTCCAGCCGTAAATGCTCAAAGAGCACCGTGCCGACCTGCCGCGACGAGTTGATGTTGAACTCCATGCCGGCCAACGTGTGGATCTCTTCCTCCAGGCTGCGGAGGGTCGCGTTCAGCTCGTCGGACGACTGCCGGAGTGCCTCCGTGTCAAGCGTGACGCCGGCCTCTTCCATCTCTGCAAGGACGGGCACGAGGGGCATCTCAATGTCGTGAAAGAGTCGATCGGCAGCGTGTTCCACGAGCAATGGGCGGAAATGTTCCATCAATTGCCACGTTACGTCCGCATCTTCGGCCGCGTACTCACAAACGTCCTTCACAGGCACTTCACGCATGGTGCGTTGCCCCTTGCCGCGCGGCCCGATGAGCGACTCGATGGCGATGGGGCGATAGCGGAGGTAGGTCTCGGAGAGGTAATCCATGTTGTGGCGCAGCTCGGGGTGGAGCAGGTAGTGGGCGATCATTGTGTCGAAGAGTGGGCCGTCGACTCGGATGCCGTATTTGATCAGCACCATGAGGTCGAACTTGATGTTCTGCCCCACCTTCTGGATCGCGGCGTTCTGAAGCGGCACGGCGAAGGGGGCGACCGTGGTGCGTGCCTCCTCTTCGTCGGCCGGCACGGGCACATACCACGCTTCGTGCGCACGAAGGGCGAACGACATGCCGACTAACCGCGTGTGGAGCGCGTCGACGCCCTCCGTTTCCGTGTCGAAGGCGAAGGCCTCGGCGTGATTCAACTGCTCGGCCAAAGGCGCGCCGCGCCTCCTCGGTATCGACCAAGTGATACGTGTGCGGCGTCGTGGTGGCGTCGGTTGTATCGGCATCGTCGGGCGATGGCGGTGGGGCCGTCGGTTCGTTGGCGAAGAGCGAAAGCTGTTGACCCGGTGCGGGAGTATCGGTTGGCGGCGCATCGAGCTTCGTGAGGAAGCTGCGGAACTCGAGTTCGGTGTAGAGCTCACGCAGCGCATCGCGGTCGGGTTCGCTGATGGCACACGCGGCGGCGTCGAATCGGATCGGTGCGTCGGTGACGATCGTGGCGAGGAACTTGGAGAAGCGGATCTGCTCGGCGTGCGTCTCGATCTTCGTGCGGAGTGCGCCCTTGAGTTGATCGGTAGACTCGAGCAGTCGCTCGATGCTGCCGAACTCGGTGAGCAGCTTCTGCGCCGTCTTCTCACCGACGCCTGGGCAGCCGGGGATGTTGTCCGAGGCGTCGCCCATCAGCCCGAGCAGGTCGACCACCTGACGGACGTCGGTCAGGCCATACTTGGCGAGCACTTCGGTCGTGCCCATCGTCTCGTAATCGCCGCCGTGGCGCGGACGGAACTGGAAGATGTGGTCGGTGACGAGTTGCCCGTAATCCTTGTCGGGCGTCATCATGTAGACGTCGAACTGCTCCTGCGCGGCCTGTGTGGCGATGGTGCCGATCACGTCGTCGGCTTCGTAGCGTGCGACCTCGAGCAGAGGGATGTGCCGCGCCTCGATGAATCGGCGGATGTAGGGTTCGGATGCGTGGATGTCCTCAGGCGTCTTCTCTCGCTGCGCCTTGTATTCGGGGAATGCTTCGTGGCGGAAGGTGGGCCCGGCGGGATCGAAAGCGATGGCGGCGTGGGTGGGCGTGAGTCGTCGGAGGGCATCGTCAAGCGAGTTGATGAAGCCGAAGATGGCCGAGGTGTTCATGCCTTTCGAGTTGACGCGAGGATTGCGTATGAAGGCGTAGTAGGAACGGTAAATCAGAGCGTAAGCATCGATGAGGAGGAGCTTCATTTGGGATGTATGAGTTTGGATTTGCGGGCGTAAAAATAAGAGTAGATCCGGCGGGGGCCCCTGCCGGGGCAGGGAAGTTTGGCCGGGTACATGTGAGCATGCCCCCAACGAATCCCCTTTCGGCAGAAAGGGCGATTGTAACGGCGGATGGGGCCAGGATGAAAGGATAATTCCCACCTCTATCTACTTTTGCCCGACATTAAAATACACCCAGAACATGATCAATAAACGGGATATAGAGCGGCCGGTGGAAGAGGCACTTGCGCAGTTTCTGAGCGAATACACCGAGGCGCTACACAGCGACGTGCGCACGATCCGTGCAGCCATTGAGGCCGTATATCACTCCGGCGGCAAGCATGTCCGCCCACTGCTGCTGCTGCTCACGGCCGAGGCTGCGGGCGGCGTCCGACCTGATTCGGTGCACTCGGCCGTCTTCATCGAACTGCTACACATGGCCTCGCTGATCCACGACGACGTGGTGGACGATACGCGACAACGCCGTGGACAGCCCTCCATAAACGCAGTCTTCGACAACCGCATCGCCGTCTTGGTGGGCGACTTTGTGCTGTCCGAGGCGCTGATCCGGGCCGCCCGAACGGGGAGTGCGATGATCGTCTCCATCATCTCCACCCTCAGCCGACAGATGGCCGCAGGCGAGATCAAACAGCTGGAGAACGCGCGGGAACAGCTCCTTACGGAAGAGGATTACTTCTCTGCGGTGGAGAAGAAGACGGCCATGCTGCTGGCGGTCTGTGCCGAGATCGGGGCGGTCACGGCAGGTGCGGACGCGGAGGTGCAGGCACACTGTCGTGAGTACGGCCGGCTACTCGGCTACAGTTTCCAGATCCGTGACGACCTTTTCGACTACTTCGACATGCCCACCACGGGTAAGCCCGGCGGGAACGACATCCGTGAGGGCAAGGTGACGCTGCCGCTGCTCTACGCGCTCTCTGCGACGGCCGAGGCCGTGAAGGCGCCCTTCTTGCGTATGATCCGTGAGCAGTGCTTTACGCCGGAGAACGTGGCGGCGCTGATCCGTTTCGCCAAGGAGCACGGCGGCATAGCCTACGCCGAGCAGCGCATGAATGAGTTTCGCGACCGTGCCAAGGACGAGATCCGTTTCCTGCCCGACGGCCCGGCGCGCGAGAGTCTGCTGGCTTTGGCGGACTATATCGTGGGCCGCAACGTGTAAGAGGCGCAAGGGTTACACGCGAAACGTCCTGCCGGCGGAGGGGAAATCCCTTCTCGGCAGGACGTTTTGCTTTCATCTCGCACACATTTCCACCCGGAAACGTGCCTCAATCCGGAATTTCGCCGTGTTTCTTCTGGAGGAATATGCCGTAATCGGGAAATCCGGCCTGTTTCTTCTTAGCAACACGCCCAAATCGAGAAATCCGGCGAGTTTCTTCCGAGCAACACGCCTAAATCGAGAAATCCGGCGAGTTTCTTCCAAGCAACACGCCTAAATCGGGAATTCCAGCCTGTTTCTTCTTAGCAACACGCCCAAATCGAGAATTCCGGCGTGTTTCTTCCAAGCAACACGCCTAAATCGGGAATTCTGCCCTGTTTCTTCCAGGCAACACGCTGTAATCCGGAATTACAGGGCTGTTTCCAGGCGGAAACGGGGCTCAATCGGGAATGGCGGGGCTGTTCTCTGTCCGCTTATTCTTCGCTCCAGCGCGGCTGGCCTTCGTAGCTGCTGACGATGCTGAAGCGGGCAGGGCTGCCGGGCTTGAAACGGAAGAGGGCGGGGCCGCTGAGGAGGACGAGGTCGTAGGTCTGGCCGCCGTCGTGGGTGGTGAGGCGGAAGGAGCCGCTTGCGGTCGAGGGAGTGGTCTTTTCGACGATGTCCGGATTGGTGTCGCCACTTTCAAAGGCGGTGTGCGAGCGCATGAGGTAGCGGAACTCGTACTGTCCGGACTTGGCGTCGGCCTTCGTCTGGAAGACTTGCCCAGCGCAGCACGCGATTGTGCCGCCCTCGCGCGATCCGTCGATGAACATCAACCTCCAATCGGGGTAAATGCGCAGTTCATACTCCTCGCCGTCGACCTCGTGGAAGAGTGAGCGGTAAGGCTTGGGCAGGAGGTTGGGGCGGAGCGTGTGTTTGCCGCCCGACTTGTCGATGGCTTGGATCGCGTCGCCCTCTTGGCGGAAGCCGGTGATGTCCTTCAGGTCGGGCAGGCGGCCGCTGGAGATGAAGTCCGCGCCGCTGTTCGGATTGAAGCCACTGATGCTGGTCGGACAGAAGGCTTCCACGCCGCCGTCGTCCATGAGCAGGCAGAGGAAGAACAACTTGTCACGGCCGATCTCGCCCGCGAAGAGTCCGACGCAGCGGCCGGTGATGCCCTCCAGCACATAGGTGCGATCCTCAACGGCGCCGAAGGGCTTCTGCACGTCCAGGAAGACGCGCCCCTGAGCGATGCGGGCCGTGATGGGATCTTCGGGGCACTCGACGGACTGCGGCAGGCGGCTCGTGGGCAGCGGCTGCGTGATGTCGAGCACGGAGCCTTCGCCCTGGTTGACGATGCCGGGCGTGACGAGCGAGCCGTCGTCGGTAGAGAGCTGCGGGCGGTAGACGATCTGTCGGCCGTTGTTGTCCACGATGATCATTTCAAGGTTCATCATGCCGCCACTGCTCTGACAGCGGACAAAGAAGGGCGTGCCCGACTCGCTCTTGTAGAGGATCGGGCCGTAGACGTCGGCGTCGGGGTCGATGAGGCGTTCGACGGGCAGGTCGTTGACGGCTACGGAGGCGTTTGGATCGCGGGGGATGACGAGGTAGAGCTCATTGTCGGTGGTGCTCTCTTCGCCTTCTTCGTCCTTGCGACTGATGCAGCTGATGTCGTCGGGCAGGCCGTAGCGCTGCTTTAGATCGGCGAAGGCGGGCGTCCGTTTGAAGTCTTCGAACGAGGAGCCGTAGCCCACGAAGGCGACGGCCACGATGTCGGTTTCTTCCCAAGGGAGTTCGGAGGCGTCCGCCGCTGCGGCGCCTTGGGCGTTGCTGCGGTGGCAGCCGGTGGCGGTGAGGGCGAGTAGCCCGAATAGGAGCGTAAAGAGGGAGGTTTTCATATCTGTGAGGTGTGAGTGGGTTAGTCGGTTATGAGATTGGGGGAGGGCATATCGCTGTTGCGGACGCGTCTGTAAAGTGCCGGGGAGCCCTTCTCGGTGGCGAAGGGAAGGGAGCCGCTGAGGACGACGAGGTCGTAGCTGCGGCTTCCGTCTTCGTAGGTGAGGCGGAAGGATCCGTGCTCGGTGGTGGGCTGAGGACGGGTGTTTTCGTACGCTTCCTCGTCGCCGACGGGCGGGTAGTCGAGTCGGGTGAGCATCGTGTAGCGGTATTCGTAGACTTCGTTTTCGTAATCCATTTTGATCGGGCGGAGGCGACCGGTGTAGGTGTAGACGAGTTCGCTTTCGGCGATGCCGAGGGTGAACAGGAAGGTCCAATCGGGATAGATGACGAGCTGTTGTTCCAGGACGACGCCGGTGCCGCCTGAGGAGTAGCTGTAGAGCGCGGAGAAGGGTCGGGTGCAGGGTTCGATCTCGTGCTCGCGGCCTTCACGATCGATGGCGAAGATGGTGCCGTAATCGGCGAAGCCATACTCGTTCATGACGGGGCCTTCGCGGAAGCGCGTGATGTCCTTCAGACCGGGCAAGCGGCCGGAGGAGGTGAAGCAGAGCGTACGCCCGTAGGCCTCGTGGCCGAGGCTGTAGTAGGAGAGGAGCTCCACGCCGCCGTCGTCCATGAGCATACAGAGGTAGGGGCAGGTGTCTTGGCCGATGTCGCCGACGAAGAGCCCGACGCAGCGGCCCGTGAGGCCTTCGACGAATTGGGTGCGCTCGGGCCAACCGAGCTCGTCTGTTTTGGCGATGAGGCGTACGCGTCCGTCTACGATCTCAGCGCGGACGAGGTCTTCCGGCCGGTCGACGGATTGAGCGACTTTCGGCGAGGCGCTGGCCGTTTCCTGCGCGTTGGCCGACTTCCGCGTACAAGCAGGGGCGACAGTGAGTAGCCCGATCAATAAGGCAATACAGGGGCGAAGCGCATTCGCCCAAAAGAGATTCGTTTTCATATCGGTTTCAATTATCCATGATGAAGCGGGATCAGTATCCGCAATTGCTGTCCTAATCGTCCAGGAGGTAGCGCGATTCTATCCAGCCGATGTAGTTGGTGGTGGCCATTTGCACCTTGACCCAGCTGTCGCGGGCTTCCAGGAGGTGAAATGCGAGCGCCACCTCGACGCTGTTTCGCATGTCCTCCACCGCATAGAGACGGCGCGAGGCGAGTGTGGGCTCGGCGTAGAGGTGGAGCATCAGGTCGAAGGGCCCGTTTTTGTCGGCGATGTCGACGAAGAGGGCCGTGCGGGGCACCCAGGCACGGCGAAAGCCGGTGTCGTAGTCGCGGCCTTGCCGGAGGCTACGGGTCAGATCTACCGGGTATCGATCGCCCGGCTGTATGTAGGCGATCTCGGCCCAGTCGCCGCGGACGCAGGTGAGCATGATGAGGTAGTCCTGCTGCTCCGAGGGGGTCAGGCGACGGGTGATGATGCCGTTCGGGGCGTCGTAGAGTGGGGCGTCCTTCATGGCCGAGAGGTCGGGCATGTTGGGCGTCTGATAGAAATATGCTCGGGCAAAGAGGGCCACCTCGTTGCTTTTCGCGGGTTTCCGATATCGCTCGGCCGCGCCGTCGAAGATGAAGGCGTCGCTTCCGTTCCAGCGGAGGGTAAGGGTGTCGGAGGGGTTATCCCAGATGGGCTTTATGTGGATGTCTTTGCCTTGGCGGGGCAGGTGGGCGTTCAGCATGGCGGGGTTGTCGTAGAAGTCCTTGATGGGGGACTCGGGGAGGGGCGTCATGAGGCGGGTCTGGGGGTTGTAATCGTAGAAGAGAGACAGCCGATGCCCCGGTCGCCCCAAGTGAGTCCTACGAGCCGATGGCCGTTGGCGGTGTGCCAATAGCACATCTCTAACGAGATGGTGCAGTCCGCACCGCAGTTAAAGGGGGTATCGACGGAGAGGTAGCCGTGGGGCACGTCGATGAGGTAGCGGAACATGCCGTCGTTGGGCTTCGGATGGAGACCGTCGATCCGGGTGAGGATGGCGCGGCTGAAGGAGCTGCTGTATCGCTTCTGCTTCAGGAAGGCGCGGGCAAAGTCGGCGATCGTCGGCCCTTTGCTTGTGGAAGCGTGCACGGGGAGCGCCGGTTCGTGAGCCCAGCCTTCGATGCTTAAGGAGCGCATGATCTCCATCTCGTCGGCGTATTCGTCGCCGTAGTCAGTGTATTCGTCGCCGTAGTCAGTGTATTCGTCGTATTGAGTGTCGTCGTCTTGCGCGTGGGTGGCGGGGACGAGGAGAGTGAGTCCTAACAGGAGGAGGAAGAGGGGTTTCATAATGATCCATTGTGAATTGTCGATGATTATCCGGGTATCCGCGAAAAGAAGGGTATGCGGCCGAGTCAGCAGTCTACGCCCTTGGAGCCGCAGAGGATACGGGCCTCGATCCAGCCGGTGATGCCTAAATGGGTGGTGCGGATTTTGACCCAGCCTTTGCGGATTTCGAGGACTTTCCACCAGATATCGGAACTATTGTCCTGAGCTTCGTTGAAGGTGGCGACGCGGTGTGAGGCGCGGGTGGGCTCGGCGTAGATGTAGTTGGTGTAGACGGGGCCGGCGGGGAGGACGTAGAGGGAGGTGCAGCGTACCCAGGCGCTACCCTCGGATGAGCCCGCTCCCAGCAAGTTATTGCCGTAGTCGACGTAAGCCCAGCCATTTTCTGCGCGCTTGACCCGCAAATCGTAATCGAGATTATTGTCGGTAAGATGACGGATGACTTTGCCGTCGGGGGCGTCGTAGAGGTCGACGGGTTCGCCGCCCGTAGTTACCTCTGGTTTGAAGAGTGCGAGGAAGTCGCAGGTGGTGGGTTGGTTGGGCACGGGCTGTCGGTAGCGCTCAGCGGCGTCGACAAGAGTGAATCCATCACGGCCATTCCAGCGGAGGGTGAGGGGAGCGGGGCCGCCTGCCCACCAGCTTTTCATGTGGATGTCTTTGCCTTCGCTGGGGAGTTGGACGATGAGTTCCCCGAGGAGCTCGTGGAAATCTTCGAAGGGCGGTTGGGCGAGGGGCGTCATGAGTCCGGTGGTGGGATTGTAGTCGTAGAAAATGAGGATATAGGTACCGATGTCGCTGTAGCTGCAGACGGCGACGAGGCGGTGGTCGGTGTCGGTGCGCCAGTAGCATACTTCCAGGATTTGGTTCGGATCTATGCCGCCTTCGCCGAAGGTGTAGCAGGCGCGGAGGTAGCCGTGTGGGCGGTCGATGAGGCAGGTGAACCGGTCGCCTTGGGGGAGCTTGGGTTGACGGCCGTCGATCCGGGCAAGGATGGCGCTGAAGAGCGGATCCTTCTCTTGGTCGGCGCTGGCAAAGGCACGTGCGAAGTCGGCGATCGTGGGCTGCTTGCCGGCGGCGGTTTGCACGCGTAAGGGGCGGCGGAAGTAATCGGGAGAGTCGTCCTCTTGCGCTGGGGTGGCGGAGGAGAAGGTGAGGAGGGTGAGGAGTAGGGCGAGTGAGCGCGCCCAAAAGAGATTCGTTTTCATATCTGTTGAGGAGTAGTTAGGGAGAGATTTATTGCACGAAGTCAGAAGAGGCAAAGCGTGATTCAACCCATCCGGTGACGTGTGTACGTAGGTGGCGCACTTTCAGCCATCCTTCGCGAGCTTCCAAGAGCTGCCAAGGGAATGGGCGGATTTGGGAGTCATCGACGTATTCGTTTTTGATGGTTTGGATGGGGCGCGAGGTACGGGTGGGCTCGGCGAAGAGGGTCATGGCGACGCTTTCGTGTCTGGAGCGTAACAAGACGTAGAGCGAGGAACAGTCTACCCAGGCGTGATCGTATGATGGTTCGATAGTGGGATCCTCGGACATTTGAGCGTAATGGATGTACGCCCTCCCCGTCTGCACCTTTTTCACGGTGATGTCGTAACAGAAGTCGCCGGGTGTGATGGGATGGGTGGCGGAGCCGCTGGGCCCGTTATAGCGCGGAATCGATTCGTCGGCTTTCCCGAAGTGAACATTGAAAGGGCTCGGGTATTCGTCGGAGTCTCCGAAGCGGGTCTTGAAAGTGGCCGGGAACTGGCCGTTTCTCCAAAGGCCGGCCGCGGGCTGTCGATAGCGCTCGGTGGCGCCGACGAGGGTGAATCCGCCCAGTCCGTCCCAGCGGAGGATGAGGGGGGCGGGGCTGCTTTCGTCCGACCAGCCTTCCATATGGATGTCTTTGCCCTTGCGGGGAAGTTGGACGATGAACTCTCGGACGTCGTCGTAGAAGTCTTTGAAGGGAAGGGCGCTGCGAGGCGTCATGAGTCCGGTGGCTGGGTCGTAGTCGTAAAAGACGAGGAGGAGGTTGCCCATGTAGGTGTTGCCATTGACGGCCACTAAGCAGTGGCCCGCCTCGGTGCGCCAGTAGCACATCTCCATCGTCGGGTAGTCGGTCCGGTTGCAGGTATTCTCATGGAAGCCGTATCTTAGATAACCGCTGGGGGCGTCGAGGAGGTATTCCCAATGCGCAGCCCTTCAGCTGTGGTGCCTTGCCGTCGAGCTTAGCCAAGGCGGCGGTGTTGAGCGGGGTGGGATATTGCTGGAGGAAGGCGCGGGCGAAGTCGGCGATCGTGGGCCGCTTGCCGGGCTGGGTGTGTACGCGTAAGACGTGGGTGCCCCATTGCTTATCGCCGTTGCTCTGCGCGTGGATGGCGGCGGAGAAGGTGAGGAGGGCAAGGAGTAGAGCGAGAATGAGGGGAGAGTTTTTTGTTTTCATATCTGTGAGAATTATCGATGGTCAATTATCAACCTAAATGGGTCAATGGCCGATTGGGGATTATCGAAGATCTTGGATGTCCGACTCCCGCCAGCCGCCGTTGCCCTCGGACGACTCCCAGGGGTAGGGGCGCTTCGAGCCATGCTCCTGATCCCAGCGGAGGAGGTCGTAGTTGATGCGTTCCAAGGGGGAGAGATCGTCTTGCTTCACGTCGCGCTTCTTCATACGCTGATACCAGCGCTGGCGCTCTATCTCCCTCACTGGGTAAGAGAAGCGAGCGCCGTAGCGGGCGGTCAGCTCGAAAGAGAGGAGCCTGGCTTCCTCGAAGCCGAATTGCTGCATGATGCCGTAGGTCAGGATGCGCGTGCTGGGGAAGGGATATGCGCCGGGCACGCTCTCGGTCTCGAAGTAGCGGCGGATGGTGCAGAGACAGGCCACGGTGTCGCCGTCCACCCAGCGGTCGCCCCGACGGGTGGCACGGCGGATGATGAGGGCGTCGCACTTATTCAGCCCTCTCGAAATGCTGCCTTTGAAGACATGGTAAGCCGATCCGTCGGGCAGCAGGATGACGTTCACCGGGTTGCCCCCTTCGCGGGCGAAGGTGTACGCCACTTCGCCGCCGCCGGCGGTAAGTCCGCTGACGGTCTGACGGTCGGGTGCAAAGCGGATGGTGCGGCCCTCATCGGTGCGGTATTCGCCCGAGAGGTAGTAGTAAGCCATGTGTCGCTCCACGGTGCGAATCAGCTCGTCGTAGGGCCGATAGCCGTCGCCTGCGCTTGCGGGCCGTGGGGCGATGATCTCGAGGGCGGCGCAGGCGCGTCCCCGTTCGTCACGGGCGACGAGGTAGGCCGTGCCGTCGAAGCCCTCTAAGCGGACGGGGTCGCCCGAGCGGGCGTTCTTGAAGGCGCGTCCGTGGCCCTCGATGTGGTAGTCGGCGCCGTCCCGACCGTCGGGGACGAGCTGGAAGCTGACGTCGGCCTCGCGTTTACGACAGGAGATGCCGCGGAAGCGGAGCGCTCCGCCGTTCGTCCGGCTGACCACGAAGGCGTAGTAGCCGTCGCTCCAGATGTGGGCCGTGGGGTCGATGCGGACAGCCGTGGGATCGGGCGTGCGGTGACGGCCGGGCACCTCGTTCCCGTCGTCGCATCGGGCGAGGACGACCAGCAGCACGGCCAAGGGGCTGAGTAGGAAATGTATTGCGTTCATCGGCGTTTTTGGGGGGAATGGGTGGTTAATAAGTAGTGGTCAGTGATCGATTCTCAATGGGCGGCACCATGCTCCCCGGTGTATCTCCGGGGAGAATCATGGATCATTCATCCTTGTTTCTTATCCATCTCAATGCTGGCAGGTCTCGTTAGTCTTCATCTCCTCCCACACGTCGGATCATGGAGATGTTGAGCGCGTCCAGCTCGGTGAGGCGGTCGGAGACGTCGTCGGCCTCGGGGTGATACCAGTCTTTCGACTCGAAATGTCGCTGCATCTCTCCGCCGCCGGCGAAGCGCAGTCCGCGGCGGGCATAGATCTCGTTGCGCATGATCCGGAGATCCACGTCGGCAAGGCGGCTCAGCTGCCCTATCGTCAGGGCCCGCATGGCGGTGCAGGAGAAGTCGCCCGGCAGATCGTCCAGCTCCGAGAGGAAACGTGTGCGCCGCGCATTGCGGATGATCTCCTCGCTGTCGCCCGTCCAGAGACCCTCCTCGTCTTGGGTGACACGGTGGATGGTGAGCCCCAAGTCGGTCTTCTCCACCCGATAGGCCGAGCCGTCAGGCAGGATGACGACTTTCATGGGCGTGTTGTACTCCAGACCGAAGGTGTAGGGTACGGCCTCGTCACCCTCGTCGGTGAGCCCCTGCACGCGCCGCTTAGAGGTGATGGAGGCAGGGTAGAAGGTGATCGTGCGACCGTTCGCGGTGCGGTATTCGCCAGCTAAGTAGTAGTTCGAAAGGTCGTCCTCGATCCGTTGGCGGAGGTCACGGATGGGCGCCAGCACGCTGAACGGGAGGTCCTTCTCGTCGTAGACCACGAGATACATCTCCGGGCCGTAGGGTCTGAGGCGGACAATGTTGCCCGGCTCGCCCAGGATGGGGATGTCGCTCCGGCCCGGAGCCGGTTGCAGTCGATAGAAGTCGCCGCCCTCAGGCTTGAGGGCGAAGGCATACCCACCCTCATAGAGGGATCCGCCCTCGAAGAGGAGCAGGCCTCCCGTGCCCCGTCGCACGGTGTAAGCCGTGAAGCCGTCGCTCCACGTGCGGCGCGTCAGTTCGTGCTTACCCGTCTGTGCCTCGATGGGCGCTGCGCCGAGGGTCATCAGCCCAAGGAGGAGGGCCATGAGCCCTGCGTAAAAAAGATGCTTGGTCGTTTTCATTGTGTGTGTAGATGAGGGGGTGATTACTGGTTGTAAAGGTCCGCATAGTCGCGGATAATTGCCAGCCGCGTTAGGCATCCACGCCGTAGAGATCCATATACTCGAAGATGATGCGTTTGGCCTCGTCGTTCATGTCGTTCTTGAGCGTGGTGTTGCGGCGTACGGCGTCGGTCAGCCGGTAGACCTCGCCCCAGTCGCTGTCGAAGGCCACTTGTGCCTCGATAAGGGCGCAGATGATGTTCACCGTGTAGCTGTCCGGGTGCATTTGCCGTGCCCGACGCGCCATGCGGGCTGCCTCTTCGACGTTGAAATAGTTGTCCATCGCCTTGAGGTAAGCGGCCGAGAGCAGCAGGTCGCCCGGGCGCTTCTGGTAGAGATCTTTCTCCCGTTTGCAGATGCCTTGGCGCTTGAGGTAGCTGAGGAAGAGTTGGTAGCTGTTCTTGCCCTCGAAAGCCCATCCGATCTTGTTGATGATGGCCATCTTGACAGCTACGGGATTGTCGGGTGCGGCGAGGTAGGCCCACGTCTCGTCGGACGGCGTACGTCCCTTTTCCACCTGCGCCACGATAGGCTCGTCGGCATAAGCCTGATGGAAATTGGTCGAGGTGAGCGGCGAGTCGGCCGCGGCGCGCTGTGCGGAGAAACAGATCAGTGCGATCAAGCATGCGATGATGCGGTGCGTAGTTTTCATTGTGTGGGTGAGTTTGAAGTGTGATATGAATGAAAAATTATAGGGGGGAGGAGAAGCGTTGCCCCTTCAGGGCGTCGCACGGTGAGGACGCCCCGAGGGGGGAACAGGGTGGGCTATCATTCGGCCTCGAAAGACGTGGTGCCTTTGACCCACTTCAGCACTTCGGGCTTGGCCCGGCGGTCAGACGGTTCGTAGAGACGGATGTCGTAGCCTACGCGGGGCAGCTCCACGATGCGTCCGTCGATGCCACGCTCGAGTCCGCGGCGTACGGGCATCGGCGTGATGGGGCTCATCCGGTGCGTCGTGGGGTCGTAGTCGTAGAAGGCCAGCAGACCTTCCTTGTCGCTGTTGTAGAGGTCGACCATGCTCACGGCCACCATTCGATGGCCCTTCGGGAGGGTCCAGTAACAGAGCTCGAGCCACGCGCCGCCGTCCATCGCATAGCGATACTTGAGGTAGCCGTGCGGAGGGTCGAAGACGAAGGTGTTCGGGTCCTTGCGCGTGTTGTTCGGGTCGTTCAGCCGGGCCACGAGGGCGTCGGTGAGGTCTGAGGGATAGGCGCGGGCGAAGGTGCGGGCAAAGTCGGCCAGGCCAGCCGCACGGTTGCCCGAGATTTTGACGGTGAGGGGTTGGCCTTCCCACATTTCGCGGATGGCCGACAGGTCGGATTCGCTCTCTTGCGCCTGAGCGGCGGGAGCGAGGCAGAAGAGCCCTACGGCGAGGGCCAGCAGGATTCCTAAGAGGTTGCGTTTCGAGTTCATGAGTTTGTGTGGTGTTGTAGAGAGAGGGCGGGCAGGGGAGGAACGGGTTGCGGCCCTCCCCGCGTCCGCCTGCTCTCTGGGGTTACGGTGTTACTTAGTTGAGCAGCTTAAAGAAGACGAGCGCGGCCACCCGGGTCGGGTCGACGTTGCTATAGCTGCCGATGCTGGAATGTGAGGCGTTGTAGATCGTGCCGTTCTTGATCTCGCCGATGCTCTGGCCGCTGCGGTTGTAGACGGTGCCGCTGCGCACTTCGCCGACGCTGGAGCCGCCGCGGTAGATGCTGTTGCCGCGGATCTCGCCGACGCTCGCGCCGCCGCGATTGTGGAGCGTGTTGCCACGGAACTGGCCGATCTGGCTGTTCGAGCCGTTGTAGACGTTGCCGTCGGACTTGACGACGTAGGCCACGGAGCCGCTGAGGCGGATGTCCTGCGCTGCGGCGGGGTGAATGACTGCCATCAGCCCCAGCATGGCCAGGGCGAGGATGAGGGTGAATGCTTTTGCTTTCATCTTGTTTTGGGGTTTATGATGTTAATATGTTGGGGGGCGTCAGGGACGCCAGCCAAGTTTGCCGGGTACCTGGCCAGCTTCGCCGGCGTCCGCAGACGCCCCGGTGAATTGTTGGTTTGTTGGGGCCTTGCGGCCCGTTGGTTTGTTGAGGCGGGTACCCGTGTAGGGGCGTATTGAATACGCCCCACCGGGCGGGCCGATGGCCCGAATGACCGTATCACGGGGCGGGCCGATGGCCCGAATGATCGTACCCGTGTAGGGGCGTATTGCATACGCCCCACCGGGCGCCCCGGCACGGGGCGAATACACGTACCCGAGTATGATCATTCATCCCTTGCGGGATGTTTGGTGGGGCGTATGCAATACGCCCCTACACGGGTACGTGAATCCGCAGACGCCCCGGCCAAACGTCTAAACGCCTAAACATCTCAACGGGGCGTAGCCCCAACAACTAAACATTTACCGAACCACCACCTTCTCCGTCAGCGGGCCGACCTTGATGATGTACGTGCCGACGGGGAGGGTGACGGAGGTGTCGCCGGCGGGGGCTTGCCAGGTGCGGTAGAGGGTGCCGGCGAGGGTGTAGACCTGTACCGTCTCGGGCGTCGGGAGGGAGAGGTAGAGCGTCGGGCCGACGGTGTAGACCTTCGCCTGCGGGGCGTAGGGCACGGTGTTGGCGACGGTCGAGAGGACGTTCACCTCGCAGCGGGCGACGATGCCACTGCCGTCTGAGGCGGCGGCCGTGATCACGGCCTTACCCTTGCCGACGATGGTCACGAGGGCGTAGTCGTCGGCGTCGGGGGCAAAGCGCAGCTGGGGCAGCGCGGCCGACTGCTTCGGGGTGGAGACTTGCACGGTGGCCACGGAGGCGTTGGAGCTCATCCACAAGAGACCTTTGTTGCGGGCGTTGTCCGGCGAGACGATGGCCGAGATGAGCGCCGTGGAGAGGTCGCCGTTGACGGTGAGCGTGGCCGGGTCGAGCGTGACGTTAGAGACTTTCACCTCGGCCGGTGACACGACGCTGCCGTCGTTGCCCTGCTGGTGGATGGCGACCTTCAGCTCGTCCATGCCTTGCTGCGTGCGGACGGTGATCGTGCCGTGGCGCATCTCCTTGGACGGGTTGGGGGCGAGGCGGAAGGTGAACGTGCCGTTGCCGCGGCCGACGGCGCTCTCGAGGCGGATCCAGTCCTCGGTCGTGGAGCCGGCCCAGAGGCGACCCGTCACGACGCTGATCGAGCTGCCGGCGCCCTCCGACGGGCCGAGGGTGATCTCTTCGGGATTCAGCGCCAGATCGTAGTCGTATTCTTCGGATGGGGTGCTGCCGGGGCTGGGCGAGGGCTTGCGCTGGCCGGCGCGTTGGGTGAGGGTGAAGGTGCGTTCGGCCTTGCCGTCGTCGCTCTTGACGGTGAGCTTGCCCGTGCGTTCGGCGCCGGACTCATTGCGGTCGAAGCGGACGATGACGAGTCGCGTGCCCGAGCCACGTGTGGCGTCGGGGTGCATCCAGTCGGGGCTGCCGCTGATCGTCCAGCCCTTGCCGGCATAGACGTTGAAGCCGACCGTGCCGCCGCCGCTGCCCATGGTCATGGCTGCGGGGTTGAGCGAGATTCCGGTGGCGGCCACGGGTGGCTCCACGGTCTTCCCGCCCTCCTGTCTGACAAAGAGCGAACGCTCGATCGGCTGGCCGTCCTTCCCCTTCTTTTCCGAAGAGAAGGCCACCCGCGCGGCGCGCTTCTTAGTGCCCTTGTAGGGCCCGACTTCCACGGTCAGTGTGCCCGCCGCCATGTCGGGCGTGATCTTCACCCAGGCTGCATAGACGCCCTCCGCAAGGCCGGCGTACCAGTCGCCGTTGGCCGTGACGTTGACCGTCTGCTTGCCGCCTTCAGCGGGGAAGGTGAGCGACTCGGTGCTCAGCTCCAACGTGGGCTTCGGCTCCGATGCGCCCGCCTGCGTCACCTTGAGCTTGACGGCCTCTTGGCTTTGGTCTGTACTGATATCGAAGACGACGTCGCCCATCCGTTCGGCGCCGGTGTTGGGCTTGATCTGGATCGTGATCTTATGGACAGTCTCCGCTTTTTTGCTGTGTGTGCTCGCATTCAGCCAGCTCGGTAGATGCCAGCCCTCGATATTAAACGCTTTATTGCAGCTGATCGTGACCTCCTTCTTGCCTCCGTCCGTTTCCACCTTTAGCTCCTTGGGCTCGAGGGTGAAGACAGCCTTCTCTCCGGCTTTGTGCTGCCCGCCGCCTGCGTCACCTTGAGCGTGACCTCGCCCTTGTCGGTTTTGATGACGACGTCGGCCGTCCGCTCGGGGCCGGGGTTGGGCTGGAACTCGAGCGAATATTTGCGGCTTTTGTGGTCCTCCGAAATCCATAAACTCAGAATACTTATCCAATCCGGTAGATCAATCGGATCGATACTAAGCGCTTTATTGCATCTGAGCGTGACCTCCTTCTTGCCTCCGTCCGTTTCCACCTTTAGCTCTTTGGGCTCGAGGGTGAAGACAGCCTTCTCCGGCTCCGGCTTTGTGCTGCCGGCCGCCTGCGTCACCTTGAGCGTGACGTCGCCTGCGGTGGTTTTGAAGGTGATCACGCCTTCGCGCTTGCCGCCGGTGTTTGCCTTGACGGCGATCGTCATCTTTTGGATGGCCTCCAATCCGCCGCTGTTTCCGTTAACCGATAGCCACTCCGGCTTATCGAATTTATTAATGTGATAGGGTATGTTGCAGCTGAGGGTGACCTCATAATCGTTTCTTATGGGGCCCGCATCCAGCTCCTTGGGCTCGAGGGTGAACTTGGCTTCGGGCTTTGTGCTGCCGGCCGCCTGCGTCACCTTGAGCTTGACGTCGCCTTCGGTGGTTTTGAAGGTGATCACGCCCTCGCGCTTGCCGCCGGTGTTGGGCTGGAACTCGATCGTCATCTTTTGGATGGCCTTATAGTCGGCACTGTTTCCGCTAACCAATAGCCAATCCGGCTTATCGAAATCATTAATGTGATAGGGTACGTTGCAGCTGAGGGTGAAATTCGCGCTGCCAGCATTCGCCTCCACATCCAGTTCCTTGGGCTCGAGGGTGAACTTGGCTTCGGGCTCCGCGGCCGCCTCCTGCGTTACCTTGAGCTTGACGTCGCCCTTGGTGGTTTTAATGACGATTTCCCCACTACGTTCGCCGTGGGTGTTGACATAGGTAGTGAACAAACAGCTATATGAATACGAGTTGATTTTTGCGACATGCACAAACGGATTCATCCAGCTCGGCAGTATGGTTTCCTTTTCTTTGATATCAAAATCTTGATTGCAGGAGATATACACTTTATACCATGCCCCTCCCGCTGGCACCTTCAGCTCTTTAGGCTCGAGGGTGAAGACGGGCTTCGTGCCGGCCTGTGTCACTATAAGCACGACGTCGCCCTTGTTGGTTTTGAAGGTGATCACGCCCTCGCGCTCGGGGCCAGGGTTGGGCTGGACGGCGATCGTCATCTTTTGGATGGCCTCATAACCGACACTGTTTCCGCTAACCGATAGCCAATCCGGCTTATCTAAATCATTAATGTGATAGGGTACGTTGCAGCTGAGGGTGAAATTCGCGCTGCCAGCATTCGCATCCACATTTAGCTCCTTCGGCTCGCGGGTGAACTTGATTGTGCCTGCGGCCGTCTGCGTCACCTTGAGCTTGACGTCGCCTGCGGTGACTTTGAAGGAGATCACGCCCTCACGCGTCTTGCCGGCGTAGTTTGGCTTTATGGAGATGGTCATAGGATAGGAGAGCCGAGGCATCCAGTTGTCAAATCCGTCTTTTGGGGTAACCGACACCCAATCCGGCTTATCGACCTTATGTTCACCCTCGATACTAAAGGGTAGGTTGCAGCTGAGCGAGAATGATACATCGTGTTGAAGCTCGTCCACCGTCAGCTCCTCGGGGTCCAAGGTGAACTTGACTCCCTCCAGCTTTCCTCCACCCGCCTGTATCACTTTGAGCTTGACTTTGCCATCAGACGTGTTGAAGGTGATCGTGCCCTCACGTGAGCCACCGGTGTTTGCGTAGAAGAAGAATTCACAAGAAAATTCTGTGACATTTTTATTACCAATAGGGAGGGGATAAAGAGGTCGTGCCCAATGAGCAGGAGCAGTTACATCTTTAACAAAAAACAATTTACCACCGGGACTACCGTACTCTTCGTCAGATTCCGAGATGGAGATCCTCACCGTCTTTACACCTCCCTCTGCGGGTACATTCAGTCTATCAGGGTAGACGTGCCACTTCCTCGCCGCCGCTGTCTGCGGCGCGATGGCTCCTGCCAGCCCCGCTACGACGAGCAGCAGGACGAGGAGCATGTTCTTGTAATTCGTTTTTGAGTCCATAATTCTGATTGTGTTGGGGGCCTTGCGGCCCGGTTGATGTTGTTGGGGCCTGAGGCCCGTTGAGATGTTGGTTTGTTGGGGGCTGCGCCCCGTTGGTTTGTTGTGGGTACCCGTGTAGGAGGCGCAACAGCATACGCCCCACCGGGCGCCACCATCGGTGGCGAATACACGTCCCCGGGTACCCGTGCGCCCCGGGGTTTCGCCCCGGGCTATGATCCGGCGGCCCTACAGGCCGCCCCCATGTACCCGGCCGGGCTGTAGGCCCGGTGGACCATAGCCCAGGGCGAAACCCTGGGTGGGGCGAAACCCCTGGTGTGTGGACGATCGGGGCGAAACCCTGGGCGGGCCGGGTACGTCCCGTTCGGGCCCCCGGCACGGGGCGAATACACGTCCCCGGGTACCCGTGCGCCCCGGGGTTTCGCCCCGGGCTATGGGTCCGGCGGCTCTACAGGCCGCTCCGGGTACGTCCCATTCGGGCCTTGCGGCCCGTTTGGTGGGGCGTATGCCGTTGCGTCCCGGGGTTTCGCCACCCGGGGTTTCGCCGCCCGGGGTTTCGCCCCGGGCTATGGTCCGGCGGCCCTACAGGCCGCCCCGGCGTCCATCCATTCGGGCCCGGGGGCCCGTTTGGTGGGGCGTATGCAATACGCCCCTACCGTGGTACGTGCATTCGTTGCGGTCATTCGCCCCGCAGGGGCCTATTCTTCCGGCAGATGGATGTCGGGATTGCCGTCGCCGCCGCCGGGCTTTTCGGGTTTCTTACCGCCCTCGTCCGGCTTCTTGGGATCTTTCGGCTTCTCGCCATCGGGCTTCTTCGGTTCCTTCGGCTCCTTCGGTTCCTTGGGCTGCTTGGGATCTTTGGGATCCTTCGGCTGCTTGGGTTCCTTGGGTTGCTTGGGATCCTTCGGTTCGGTGGGGGCATCCTTCTTTTTCTGAGAGGGGATCACCTGCTCTTTGTAGCGCTTGACGACGACGTTCATCAGGTCGATAAAGGAGCCGAACTTGCTCTGGTCGCCGGTCAGCGCGAGGGCGTTGACGAGCTTGACGAGCCAGAGGTAAGCGTCGTCCGAGGCCTGTCGGGCCGCGCGCAGGGCGCCGGCTTCGATCCCCACCCGCTCACGGTTACGACCCATGAGCAGCGTGTCTACCTTGGTGTTGGCAGCCTTGAGGGCGTCTACGTAAGGCTTGATGTTGAGCTTGTTCACGTCGGCCAGTCCCTTTGTCTCGCAGTCGCCTATGAGGTTGGTGATGGCGCCCGTCTCGCGCTCCAGCTGCATGTCGGAGTCGACGCGGTGATCCTTGATGTACTGCTCGATGTGCTGCGCGGCCAAGGCCGTTTCGGCGTCGGGGTGGTTGAGGAGGCCCTTGACCGTCTTGCGCATCCCTTGGAAATACTTGTCGCGTAGGGCATCGGCGGCGACGATCTCGTCGGTGACGAAGCTCTTCTTCGACCGGGCGTAACAATCGTCTTCCTTCTTGAGTGCCTCGCCGAGCCTGTCGGCCGCTGCCTTGATACGCGTATCAGTCAGTAGCTCCGTCTCGGCGGAAATGTTCTCATACACATTCTTAATGAATTGATAATGTGCACCGTTGTTCAGGTGGCTCAAATGGATTGCGTCAATCTCTTTGATGATGGCGCCGATAGGCGTCGATGTTTTGTCTTTTGCCATAAGCTAATATTTTAACAGTTAAAGGTTGTTCTGTATTCTCAGAAGGTTTGCGCAGGCGGCGCAAGTTTCTCAGCGTTTGCCGTGGCGTTTGCGCAGGCGGCGCAAGTTCCTCGGCGTTTGCCGTGGCGTTTGCGCAAGCCGCGCAAGTCTCGCGGCGTTTGCCGGGGCGTTTGCGCAAGCCGCGCAAGTCTCGCGGCGTTTGCCGGGGCGTTTGCGCAAGCCGCGCAAGTCTCGCGGCATTTGCCGTGGCGTTTGCGCAAGCCGCGCAAGTCTCGCGGCATTTGCCGTATCTGTGCCGCCCAGGGTTTCGCCGCCCGGGGTTTGCCGCCCAGGGTTTCGCCCTGGGCTATGGTCCACCGGGCCTACAGCCCGGCCGGGTACGGGGGAGCGCCCTGTAGGGGCGCCGGATCATAGCCAGGGGCGAAACCCCTGGTGTGTGGACGATCGGGGCGAAACCCCTGGTGTGTGGACGATCGGGGCGAAACCCTGGGGGCGGGTACCCGATGCGGTCGAATACGGGCGGGCGGTACATCCATTCGGGCCCTGTGGGGCCCGTTTGGGAGGGCGTATTCGATACGCCCCTACACCGGTACGTGCATTCGGGTACCCGGCCAAATTCGCCGGCGTCCGCAGACGCCCGCCCCTACACCGTTACGTGCATTCGCCCCGACGGGGCGGGTACCCGGCCAGCTTCCCTGCCTCGGCAGAGGCTGTCCGCAGACACCCCCCGGGGGTATGCTCTGGGCATCATCTCGACGACCGATTCGTGGGGAGAGGCGGCCGCGGTGGGGGCTTCATGCAGCTCGAAGTGCAGGTTGCTGAGCTGCTCCTTCAGGAGCTTGTCGGGCGTGATGACGATCTTCAGGTCGCGGATCGTGTCCGGGGTGACGTGCTCGGGCTCCTCCATGCCGTCGCTGGTGAAGGAGATGCGGATCGTGCCCAAAGGGACGGAGGCTGACACTGCGCCCGGCGAGGAGGTGACGCACGACGGCCTCGAGAAAGACTTGGATGATCTTACGGACGATGCCGTAACGGATGCCGAAGGTCTGGGTCAGCTCGCTGGTCAGCTCGGTCTGACGCACGCGGCGCTCTAAGAGGGGCGTGGCGTACCATTTGGCCTTGCGGCGGTCTTGCGGGTTGGCCCGCTGTAGGATGATGTACTTCATAATGTTTATGCGTTTATGTGTTGGGGCCTAAAGGCCCGTTGAGATGTTTATGCGTTTGGGGCTGCGCCCCGTTGGTTTGTTGGTTTGTTGAGGCGGGTACCCGTGTAGGGGCGTATTGCATACGCCCTACCGGGCGCCACCGTCGGTGGCGAATACACGTCCCCGGGTATTGATCATTCATCCCTTGCGGGATGTTCGGTGGGGCGTATGCAATACGCCCCGGGGTTTCGCCCCGGGCTATGGTCCGGCGGCCCTACAGGCCGCCCCGGGTACGTGCATTCGCCCCGATGGGGCGTTAGAATTCGGAGCAATATTTCTCGATCATGACCAGAGGCGGGGCTCGTCGACGGTGAGGATCAGGCGGGCGGGTTGGCTACCGACGGGCTGATTGGAGTCGAAGGCCAGGGCCTGGCCGTAGGAGAAGCCGAACTGCGAGTTGACGTCTACGTAGCGCTTGACCTCTTCGCGGATCAGGGTGGGGTCGATGAGGATGGAGGCGGCGATGACGTCCCAGACGTAGTGCGTATAGGTGGGCTCCTCGAGGAATTTTACGTTCAGGTAGTTGCGCTTCATCATGCCCTTGATGCCCTCGTTGCGGACGAGGTTGGTGATGCGCTCGTAGCGATCCTTGCGGAAGGCCATCTTCTCGCAGACGTCCAGCCCGACGATCACCTGCTCCTTGAAGGGCGTGCGGACGCAGATCTTGGCGGCCTCCGGGTCGAGCCACCAGTTGAACTCGGCCGTGGGCGTGGTGTTACCCGGTCGGAAGAAGGATCCGCCCATGTAGATGACGCGCTTGATGAGGGGCACGATCTCGGGGGCGATGCGCACGGCGGTGGCCAGGTTGACGCAGGTGCCGATGGCCAGGATGGTCACCTCGCCGGGGTTGGCCTTGACGCGGTCGATGATGAAGTTGACGGCCTTCATGTCGAGCGGCTCGATGGAGGGTTCGCGGCCGTACTTCTGGAGGTAGACGGCGCGCCAGGAGGCGGGCTCGGGGTAGCCGGCGGCTCCGACGTAGGCGTCGCCAATGCCGAAGAGGACGCGCTCGTTCTTGATCGTCTCGAAGCGGTTGGGATAGATCGGCTGACGGATGCCGGGCACGACGGGGATGTCTGTCCGATTGACGCACTCCAGCTGACGGATGGCGTAGGCGGTGCCCTCGGGCACCCAGGTGTTGCCGATGACGACGGTGACGCCCAGGAGGTCGATGTTCGGCGCCTTGGCGAGCATCATCATGGCCACGCCGTCGTCAAAGACTTCGACCATGTCGGTGTCCAGGATCACCTTCTCTTTCTTCTGCGCCGCGGCGCGTTCGGTGGTCATGCCCATGAGGCCGACGAGGGCCATGAGGCAGAGGGTAAGGATGCGGTTCGTTGTTTTCATTTCTGTTTAGGCGTTTGGGGGGTGTTGGGTGTTTGGGTGATCGGTTGCGTGGAGATTGGGGCGGGCGTGTACACCGGACGGTTTCACGGGCGTCGGGCGGCGCCCGCCCCGGGAGTTGAGTCGAGTCGAGATCTTAGTCAGCGAATTGTTTGAGGGAGGCCTTGAATTGGAGGTACTGCTTCTTGTACTTGTTGTACGCCTGCTGCGTGGTGTAGCGAATGCCGAGGACGTGCATCGTTTCGTCTTCGCGCACCTCCTGATAGCTGCGGGTGTAGCTGCCGTCCTTGGCGCCGATGGTCCAGTAGGTGACGGTCTGGCGCTTGCCGCGGGTCACTTTACGCTGGCCTTCGCGCTCGTTCTTTTGGAGGGCGATGTCGGTCGGGTCGCCCGTCCACTGGGGCGAGTAGACGTAGAAGGAGACGGTGCCGTCGGGCGAGGTGAAGGTGGCGCTGTCAAACGCTTCGTCTTCGCCCGAGGTGGCCGAGGGCAGGGAGCCTTCGGCGGTGAAGTTCGCCGGGTATTCCACGGTGAACCATGCGCCGCGGAAGGTCTTGGTTTGGGCCGTCAGCGTCGTGGTGGCGGCCAGCGTCATCGCGCAGAGGGCGATGAGGATGAGGAGGGGGAAATCGGGTTGCTTTCATTTTGAATCGTGTGTTAGGGGGGAGTTACTTGGGGGCTTGGATGGAGTTGATGACCGGGTCGACATACTTGCTGAGGATAACCTTGTTGCTCTCGGTGTAGTTGAAGACCAGCGTGAAGAGCTTGTTTCCGCTGACCATAAGTCGCATGGTCATGTAGATATTCTCTTTGCCGAGCTGGGGGTTGACTCCGGACTTACGCAGCAGGACGCCGTCCGGGTAGGCTTTGCCTGTGGCGTCTGGGAACTCTCGGAGAAGCTCAGCAAGGGCCTCTTCGGCGTCCTCGAGGGTGAAGTCGTCGTCGCCTTCCAACTCCTTCACGGAGCAGGCGATGGAGTTGGTGACGTCGTCGCCGTAGAGCGTGAAGAGCTGACTCGTCTGCTCTCTGTCCGCCAGCTGAACGGGCTTGAGGATCGTGGGGCAGATGTAGGAGAAGCCCTTGAGGGTCACTTGGCGGAACGCGCCTTCCGGCTTCGGCTCCGGAGTGTCCTTCTTACAACCGGAGGCGGTGAGGGCTATAAGCAGTGCCACTAAGGTGGTCCAAATCATATTCGTTCTCATAATGGTTCGGTGTGTATAGGGTTTGTGGGGTTTGAGGGAATCCCCTTCCCCACCTTCCACCCCGACAAAGGTTCGAGGGGCGTCAGGGAAGGGGGAAGGATGAAGAAGATTCGTTTGTATGCGGGGCGGCTCAATTGAGGTTCTTGAACTTGTGGTGAGGGAATCCCTCCCACCTTTCACCCCCCGAAGAAAAGGATCGGGATCGGGAGGCGTCAGGGAGGGGGGAAATGAAGAAGAACCAATGTCTGGGACGGTAGCCCAAACAGCTTCTCAATCGAGACCCAAGAACTTATGCTCGTACGAGATCGGCGCCACCTGCACGTACAGGCCCGGGCAACTGTTTACAATGAAATACGTGCCATTGCTCGGTTCGTCCGGCTTAAAGGTCTTGACCACGGAGATGATCTCGAAGCCCTGCGAACGGCCTTGGGTCTTGATGCGCAAGTACACGATCGGGGCCTGGAACGTGTAGTCCTTCGTGCTGTCATACTTGTGCCCCGGGTCTGCCGTGATCTCTATCGTGTAAGGCTTCGTGGGATTGTAGCCGTTGTCGGGACGGGCACCCTTCAGGAAGGCTGCCATCAGGTACGGACGGGCGTAGGAGTCGCCGGCGCGGTAAAGTTCCTTGAGCTGGCCCATAGCTTTTCGCCCTTCCGTTCCGGTGCTGTTCAGCTCGATACACGCGCGGCCTATCTCTCGGTCGCGGCGGAACATCTCATGGGCCATGACTTGCAGGGCGATGGCGCCTTGCGGTTCACGCCCGATCTGCTCACGCACCTGCTTGAACTCCTCGACCGAAGCGGGGAAGCGGTTGAAGGTGATCGTGGCCGACTGGCCAGCGGTGTACTGCGTGTGGTTGATCGAGCCGGTCATCTGCACCTGGATCGGTGCGAGCGCTTGCTGCTCCTTCTTGACCGTCACCTGACAGGTCGCTCTTGCACTGCCGCAGCTGGCCGTGAGCGTCGCCTTACCGGCGCTCTTGCCCACCACCTCGCCACCGTCCGTCACCGTGGCTACACTTTCGTCGCTGCTCTTCCAGCTCACGAGCTTGACCGCAGCGTTGGCAGGCTCTACCTCGGCCTTGATCGAGGCCCGCTCGCCGACCTTGAGCGTGAGCTCCGTCCGGTCCAGCTTGATCGACTTCGCCTCGCCGCCCGGGTTGGGGTTCGGATTCGGGTTGGGGTTGGGGTTCGGATTGGGGTTCGGTTGCGGCTGTGGTTGCGGTTGCGGAATAGGTTCCGGAACGGGATCGTCTTTGCAACTCGCGAGGCAGGTTACACATGTGACGGCCACGATGGCCATCATCATCATTGAAATAAATCGTCTCATTTCTGTAGGGGTTTTTGTTGTGTGATACATGTTTGTTGGGAAGCATTCCCTTGTTCTGTTTACTGGGGGCCGGTCTGGCCTTGTTGTTCGCGTCAGCCTCTCTGCACGGATGGCAGGTGGGCGGGGGCACTCATCGTGGCGACAGCGGGCTATCGTTCGCCGTTGCTCTTGTTCGGGGGCGTGTGACTGTTGGGGTCGTCGAGGGAGTGGCAGGCATTCAGGTAATGCGCATACACGTCGATCAACCGCTTCAGTGAAGCCTTCGCTTGCTCCCGATTGTAGGTAGGTGGGGGAGGCTTGTTGCTGGTTCTGTGGCTGTCGTGGTTCATCGCTGTCTCAGAAACTGTTTAGAGTGTATTGGATGATTGTTCTGTGGAGCTGTCTCCGAAACAAAGTCCCAACAGCTGCTTAATTGATGCTGATCTTCTGTACGGATTCACCAGCGCGGACGATATAGAGTCCGGCGGGGAGCGTGAGGGAGGTCTCGCCGGCGGGAGCGGTGAAGCTGCGGAAGCATTTGCCGAGCAGGGTGTAGATCTCTACGTGGGAGGCTGTCGGAAGACTGATGCGGAGTGTGCCGTTAGCGGCATAGATACATGCGGGGGTGGCTACGGTGGCGTTGCCGACGGTGGAGAGGACGTCCACCTCGCACGAGGCCGACTTGCCACTGCCGTCCATGCTCTGGGCGGTGATCACGGCCTTACCCTTCTTATGGATGCGTACCTCTACGGCAGTCCCTATCGTGACGCCCGACTTGAGGCGTGAGGCGGAGGCTGAAGAGGCGTGTACCGTAGCTACGCTCTCGTCGCTGCTCGACCATTGCAGGCGCTTGTCGGTAGCGTCGGCGGGATAGACGGTGGCGTTGAGGTTGAAGCGGCTACGATCGCCATTGACCGTTACGCGGGGCAGGTTCATCAGCAGCGAGCTGACCATGACCTCGGTGGGCTTAGTGCCCTTCTGCGTGATGGTGAGCGTGGTGGTGATGGAGGGGTCTCTGGTGGACGATAAGGTGACGGTGAGCTTGCGATCGTCCGAGCTTGTGTTCGGCTCGACAGCGAAAGAGTAGTCATCATCCGACGCTATGCCGTTGCCACCGATGGCTGACATGCCGGTATTGGTGAACCAGCCTCCGTTTCGTTTGAGCGCCCCGTTGGGGGAGACGTCGCTGTTCCAGCCGTAGTTGCTGGTCACGGTGAGCGTATGCTTGCCGCCGCCGGCGTCCATAACGATCTCTTGCTCGGAGAGCTTGACGAAGGGGGTGGCGGGGGTGGCGGTTTTCACCTGTCCCATGGTGTACTCGGTGACGTTCTCATCCTCGTCGTACACGGCCACGATGACGTAATACGTCTTGCCCGGTTCGAGCGCCTCGATAAGCTGCTGGCCGTCGGTGTACTTCTCTATGGTGGTTGTGAAAGTGCCCGCTTGGGAGGGATTCGACACATTTTGGTCGTTCGCCGCAGGGAGATCGCTGTCAAAGGAAAGGTCGGTCAGCAGCGAGGGTTTGTCGGCCACGTAGACACGATACGTCAAGTCGTTTGCCTGGGTTTTGTTGTCCTTCGCGGCGTGCCAGGTGACGGTGATCGCGTCTTCGGTGGCCGAGAGGGTGAGCGTCTTGTTGGCCACGGTGGGTGCAACGAATTCCCCGGAGAGCTGCGTGATGACGTACTTGAAGGTGTCTACGTCGCCGGGGCCGCCGGCATACGCGTATATGGTCTTGAAGTAGAGTGTGTGACTACGTGTAGGGCCGATATTGGGCATGAAGGTGATGGTGATGTCGTGCTCGCCCAGATAGTCCTTATCATTGCTTCGCGGCTCCAGATACGTCACCCAAGAGGGTGGGGCGGAGCAATTCCAGAAATAACCTAAGGCCTTCATCTGAATCTTGAAGGTGCCGCCTTCGGCCGGGACGATGAGCTTCTCGGGCGTGAACGTCACCTCGTGTGCGTGTGATTTTTGTGCCCAGCTGTCGCTTGTGGCGCTCATCAGCCCCAAGAGGGTGATGAGGAGGATTGAAATGCGGAATTTTGTTTTCATATCGTTTGGGGGGATGTGTAGGAAGTGAGGAGGCTGTCCGCACCGCTTACGAGTTGATAAATGGAAATTTCTGATCTACCGTATACTTATTCATCTTGTTTATCTGCGATCGAAATCTTGTCCGATTGCGAGTGCAAAGTTCCGGCGGTAAAAAGAGGCGTGTCAATACGTAATATTACGTATTTCATTTTTTTCGTGTCAACGACCGGAATGTTCATTTTGCAAGTGCGCTATCCACTGTTTATCAGACGTCTATCGAATCCTATGGATCGCCTGAAACTGCGTACAATTTACACTTTGTTACAATCGACTTTTCGAGAAACACGTCAGATTTTCCGGAAGAGGATACGTAAGCGTACGTAGTCGCGAAGTTTTCCGGGTACGAGAGAGGGGGCGTAAGCATTACGTCCCCCTATACGTATTATATATGGCCATACTCGTCTCCGGCGATAGGTCTCCATCTGGGTCATTGACCATTAACAATTGAAAATTGCCCCGGCGGCCGTTACTTTTGCGCGACATTCAGATATACAGACAGAGAGATGAAGAAGATCTTACACCGTGCCGGTATCGGCCTATTCCTAACCCTGACACCACTCTTGGCCGTGGCGCAGAGCGACGCGGATGTGGGAGCTCCTCACCGGTGAGTTTGAGGCGGCCCGCCCCGGAGCCAAACGCGCTGAGGCCGCCAATCGCCTGGCAGCCGTCTTGACCCGCGAAAAGGCGCTGTCGAACACGTATCATTTCACCCGCAACACGACGGAGGACAGCCTTCGATGGATCCTCTATAGTGGCCTCGCACAGTACTATTACGACCAAGCGCTCTTCCGTAAGTGCATCCACAGCGCGCAGCTGGCCATCCCGCCCACATGCGCCTTGAAGGACACTGCCGGCTGGTTTGCCCTCCTGACCATGCAGACGGAGGCCTACGTCCGCACGGGCGACTTTGACGACGCCCGGAAGAGCATCCGCACCTGCCTCGAAGTGGCCGAGAAGCAAGGCAATCCGGAACGTTTGGCCGCGGCCTACAACAACATGGGCGCGCTCTATCACCACATGCGCGACGACTCCTTTTCTATCGTCATGTACCGCAAGGGGCTCGAGACGCTCCGCCGAATACCGGCGTCGGAGTCCCTGCCTATGCGTGCAGAACTGCTCCGTAACCTCGGTGGCGCCTACGGCGAGATGAACCGCCCGAAGGAGGCCATGCAAATCCTCCGCGAGGCGCTCGCCATCAGCGAACAGCTCGGCGACACGATGGGCATCGCCACCGCCCAGTCGTCTATGGGTCTGGCCGCCATGGCCGCCGGCAACTGGACGCAGGCCGAGCAGTATTTCTCTCAGGCGCTCGACGGTGTCCGGCGCCTCCAGCATCCCGTGGGCATGATCTATTGCCTCGGTTACCTGGGGCAGGTCAAGCAGAAACAAGGACTCATCGCTGAGGCGGCAGCCTATTATCGTCAGGCAGACGAGATGGCCCGCGAGATGAACTTCACGGAAATGGAGATGAAGGCTTGCGAGCAGCTCTATGCGCTTTATCGCACCTCGAACCCGGCTCTCGCGTTGGAATATCTGGAGCGCAACAAGGCGCTGGGCGATTCGCTCTATCGGATGGATGCCGAGACGCAGATGAAGGCCTTCCGGGTGGAGTATGAGACGGCCGAAAAGGAGCATCGCATCGCCATCCAAAACGAGGAGCTGAAACAGCGCTACCTGCAACTGTGGCTCCTGGTTGTCGGCATCGTGGCCTGCCTCGTGGTGCTTTACTTCGTCAACCGCTACCGCCGACTCGTTCGCCGGCGCAACCGCGAGCTGCGCGCCATCAATGCGACGAAAGACAAGCTCTTCTCCGTCATTTCGCACGACCTCAAGTCGCCCGCCGTGGCGCAGAAGATGGCTATGGAGGAGATCCTGGCCAACCTTGAGGATTACGATTCGGAGACCCTCTCGCGCTACCTCGGCCTCTTCTATCGCGCCTCCGAAGCGCAGGTCGATCTGCTGCATAACCTGCTCAACTGGGCCCACACGCAGACCGATCGCATCGCTTACGAGCCCTCTCGCTTCGATCTCCGCGACGTCATGCGTGACGCGATGGGCCTCTACATCATGTCGGCCGAAAACAAGGAGATCACGCTCCGGACCGACTTCTCCGACGAGCCGTGCACCGTCCGGGCCGATCGCCAAATGGTCCACACCGTCCTGCGTAACCTGGTGAACAATGCGCTCAAGTTCTCCGAATCCGGCAGCGAGATACGCCTCGTCGTCAAGCGCAGCGGCTCGACCGTCTCCGCCTTCGTCTGCGACAGCGGCCAAGGCATGACCGACGCGCAGATCCAATCTATCCTCCACACGGACAACCTCGTCACGACACGTGGCACACGCGGCGAGAAGGGTAGCGGGCTTGGCCTGAACATCTGTCGCGAGCTCCTCGTCCGTAACCACAGCAAGCTCATCCTCCGCAGTCGCCCCGGCCAAGGCACCGAGGCTGGATTCGAGATGGGCTATGTCAATGAATGAAGATCATCCACCCCAGAGAGAAAACGAACACAGATAAACAGTACAACATCGATCACCCTATGGAAGAAACAAAACAACATTTCAAACGCACCCTCATCACCTCCGCACTGCCCTACGCGAACGGGCCGGTGCATATCGGACACTTTGCCGGTGTCTACCTGCCAGCCGACATCTACGCGCGATACCTGCGACTCTGCGGCCGCGACGTACTTTGTCGGCGGGTCGGATGAGCACGGCGTGCCCATCACCCTCCGCGCCAAGAAGGAGGGCGTCACCCCGCAAGACATCGTAGACCGCTACCACGCGCTTATCAAGGACACCTTCGAGCGCTTCGGGGTCTCCTTCGACATCTACTCCCGCACCTCCTCCGAGGTGCACCATCGCATGGCCTCCGACTTCTTCCGTACGCTCTACGATAAGGGTGTCTTCTTAGAGAAGGAGAGTGATCAGTACTACGACGAGGAGGCCGGACAGTTCCTCGCCGACCGCTATATCACCGGCACCTGCCCCCACTGTGGCAACGAGCATGCTTATGGCGACCAATGCGAGCGTTGCGGTACGTCGCTCAGCCCCACGGAGCTGATTAATCCGCGCTCGGCCATCAGCGGCAGTGCGCCCGTGATGCGTCGCACGAAGCACTGGTACCTGCCGCTCGACCAGTACGAGCCTTTCCTCCGCCAGTGGATCCTCGAGGAGCACAAGGAGTGGAAGCCAAACGTCTACGGACAGTGCAAGAGCTGGCTCGACATGGGGCTACAGCCGCGTGCCGTCAGTCGTGATCTGGATTGGGGTATCCCTGTGCCTGTCGAAGGTGCCGAGGGCAAGGTGCTCTACGTCTGGTTCGATGCGCCGATCGGCTACATCAGTAACACGAAGGAGCTGTGCGACGCCCAGCCTGAGCGCTACGGACGCTGGGAGACGTGGTGGAAGGATCCCGAGACGCGTATGGTGCACTTCATCGGCAAGGACAACATCGTCTTCCACTGCATCGTCTTCCCGACTATGCTCCGCGCCGAAGGGTCGTTCATCCTGCCGGACAATGTGCCGGCTAACGAGTTCCTGAACCTCGAGGGCGACAAGATCTCCACGTCGCAGAACCGTGCCGTATGGCTCAACGAATACCTCGATGATCTGCCTGGCAAGCAAGATATGCTTCGCTATGTGCTTACCGCCAACGCCCCCGAGACGAAGGACAACGACTTTACCTGGAAAGACTTCCAAGCCCGCAACAACAACGAGCTGGTGGCCATCTTCGGCAACTTCGTCAACCGTGCACTCGTGCTGACGGGTAAATACTTCGACGGTGTCGTGCCCGAATGTGGCGAGATGGATGACTACGATCGCGCTACGCTCCATGAGTTCGAGTCCGTAAAGGCTGAGTTGGTGCGTCTGCTCGACACGTTCCATTTCCGCGATGCCCAGCGTGAGGCGATGAACTTGGCCCGCATCGGCAACAAGTACCTGGCCGACACCGAACCGTGGAAGCGCTTCGCCACCGATCCTGCGCGGGTGCAGACGATCCTCCACGTCGCCCTTCAGATCACGGCCAACCTCTCTATCGCCTTCGATCCCTTCCTGCCCTTTACGACCGAGAAGCTCCGCCACATGCTGGCCATCGATGCGCCTTTCGCTTGGGATCGCCTGGGCGACTTCCGTCTGCTCACCGCCGGCCACAAGCTCGGTAAAGCGGAGCTGCTCTTCGAGAAGATCGACGACGAGGTGATCGAGCGACAGGTGCAGAAGCTCCTCGACGCGAAGCATGCCAATGAGGTGGCCGAACATCACGCGGCGCCCATCCGCGAGGCCGTCACCTTCGACGACTTTACGCGCCTCGACATCCGTGTGGGCCGCGTCACGGAGTGCACCAAGGTGCCCAAGGCCGACAAGCTGCTGCAGTTTAAGATCGACGACGGGCTGGGTGGGCGCACCATCGTCTCTGGCATCGCCAGCATTACGCCCCCGAGGAGCTTGTCGGGCGACAGGTCTGCTTTGTGGCCAATCTGGAGCCGCGGCGCATCAAAGGCATCACGTCCGAGGGCATGATCCTTTCGGCCGAGGGCGCCGACGGACGCCTCGCGGTCATTTCACCCGAAAAAGAGGTCGAACCCGGTAGCGCAGTCAAATGAGATACTGCCTCGTAACGACCAATCAATAACACCAAACAGCTTCTTCTTATGGAAACGATTCAAATGGTAGACCTCAAGCGGCGTTACGCCCGCCTGAAGTCTGAAATCGATAAGGCCACGACCGACGTCATGGCTGCGGGCAGCTTCATCGGTGGCCCGGAAGTGGACACTTTCACCCGCGAATTGGGGCAGTATCTCAATGCCCCGCACATCATCCCCTGCGCCAATGGCACCGACGCCCTCGAGCTGGCTCTTCGTGCCCTCGGCGTGCAGCCGGGCGACGAGGTCATCATGCCCGCCTTTACTTACATCGCCGCTGCCGAGATGGTCGCCTTGCTGGGCGCCACGCCCGTGCTCATCGATGTGCGTCCGGACACGTATAACATCGACCCGGCACTCGTCGAGCAGGCCGTGTCACGGCAGACGAAGGCCATCGTGGTGGTCCATCTCTTTGGCCAGACGTGCGACATGGACCCGATCCTGCGCGTGGCCAAGAAGTACAAGCTGGGCGTCATCGAGGACAACGCCCAGTCGCTCGGTGCCGACTATATCTCGTCCGACGGCCGCACACGCAAGGCGGGCACCATCGCCCACATCGGCACGACGTCCTTCTTCCCCACCAAGCCGCTGGCCTGCTATGGCGACGGGGGCGCCGTCTTCACCGCCGACAGTCAGCTGGCTGAGCGCATCCGCTGTCTGGCCAATCACGGTCAGGCGGCCAAGTACGACCACCGCGCCATCGGTCGAAACTCCCGCCTCGACGCCCTGCAAGCCGCCATCCTGCGCGTCAATCTGCGCCACATGGACGACGACATCAGCCGCCGCCGCGCCGTGGCCGACCGTTACGACGAGGGACTCCGCGCGTTGCCTTGGCTCAGGCTCCCCGCCCGGTCGAAGTTCTCCACGCACGTCTTCCACCAGTACACCTTCCGCGTCTCCGACGGCCGCCGTGACGCCCTCCGCGAAGCCTTACGTTCGCAGGGCATCCCCTCGATGGTCTACTACCCCAAAGCCATCCACGAGCAAGAAGCCTACAAGTGGGTCGCCCGGACCTGCGGCAGCATGGCCGAATCCGTCCGCCTCGCCCACGACGTCCTCTCGCTGCCCATCCATGCCGAGATAAAAGACGAAGAAGTGACCCATATCGCCGATCGCGTTAAGGCCTTCTTCCAGAAATAGGGCCTCGGCCGAGGTCGGGGAAGCTGGCCGTACACTTTACAAAGCAGTCCGGAAGGGCGCTGTCGAAAGAGATTTCGGCGGCGCCCTTTTTTGTTTTCCCCAGAAAGCAAAGAGGAAAAGACCTGCGGATTGTCGTCGGGGGAAAAAGTTAACTGCAAACGGTGTAGCGCGTTGTGCAAGCCCCCGATATGGGGCATTATCTCGCTGCCTCAGCCATATAAAGCCCCACGTAAAAATTGAAGTCACTAGGATACCCTGATTAGAAATTATCAGGTCACTTTTTTTATGATGATCAACTATGATAAGTAATTATCGGGTCACTTTTTTATACAGGAAAAATATTTCACTAAATAGGAAGTGACAATTTGTATGTGCGAAAAAATTATTAGGATATAAATGTCTGCTTATTGTTACTGAGTAAGGTCTGTCAGAAATGAAAAAGTGACTTTTTAATAGCTGAGAAAAACTCTCACGAATAAAAAGTGACTTTTCAATAGGCGAGAAATATTTACACGAATAAAAAGTGACTTTTTGATAGCTGAGAAAAACTCTCATGAATAAAAAGTGGCTTTTTGATAGGCGAGAAATATTTACACGAATAAAAAAAGTGACCTTTTAATAGGTGAGAAAGATTCTCACGAATAAAAAGTGACTTTTTGATAGGCGAGAGATATTTACACGAATAAAAAGTGACTCGATAATTCCTAAAAATAGTGGGTCCTGCCGATGATACGTGGGATCGGGCCATTCATTTCGGGGGTAGGGCCAAATACTTTGCCTATAGAGGAATCACACCGAAGAGCACGCGTTTACCGTTGTGCAACGGCTATATACACCGATTCGTAGAGGTATTCTCATGGAAAATCTCCGTAACGCCCAGCCTGCTCCTGGCTTTGTCGGCGCGGTTTGCCTCAGCTTTTCTAATCCATACGGCATGTTACCTTTGCCGCTCGGAAAAAATGAGAACAAATAAGCATCGCGCAATAGATCTTACATACAATGATTAACAGGGTCCTAATCCGCATCAAAGTGCTCCAGATCTTGTTCGCTTATCAGCAGAACGGGAGCAACGACCTGAAGCTGGCAGAAAACGAACTGCTGCTGAGTCTGCGTCGGTCGTACGACTTATACTACTACTTCCTACTCCTCATCGTTGAGGTCACGCACCTCCAAGAGCGGCGGCTCGATATGCGTCGCAACCGCTATCGCCCCGCCGAGGAAGATCTGCGCCCCAACACGCGTCTGGTCGACAATCGCTTCGCCCGTCAGATCGAGACCAACCTAGCGCTGCAGGCTTACGTCAAGGAGCATGGCATCTCGTGGGCCAACGAGACGGACTTCGTCAAGAGCGTCCTCGACCTCATCCTCGGCTCCGAGATCTACGCCCAGTATCTGGGGGCCAAGACGGACTCTTACGAGGTGGATCGTGACTTCTGGCGTGCCGTCTTCCGCCGCCTCATCTGCGGCAACGAGTCGCTCGAGGACGCCCTGGAGGACATCAGCATCTACTGGAACGACGACATCGAGATCATCGAGACGTTCGTCATCAAAACCATCAAATACTCCACCGCAGCCGATGGCCCCGACCGACCCCTACTGCCGATGTTCAAGGACGCCGAGGACCGCGACTATGCCATCCGTCTGCTTCACCTCACCATGCTGCGCGGTCAGGAATATCTCGCTCGCATCGACCGCCATCTCAAGAATTGGGAGTCGGATCGTGTGGCCAGTATGGACCGCCTCATCATGCAGATGGCCGTGGCTGAGCTGATCAACTTCCCCACCATCCCCGTCAATGTGACCCTCAACGAATACATCGACGCAGCCAAGTATTACAGCACGCCCAAGAGCAGCACCTTCATCAATGGCATCCTCGACGCCGTCGTTCAGGATCTGAAGGAGGAAAACAAGCTCGTCAAGGTGCCCCTGGCCAAGGGTGCGCGTAAGGACACTGACGACGACGATGACGACGAATAGCGTGTCCCCCCGCCTCGCCCCCTGACTAAGCGATAACTACCGCCCCACAAGGCGCACATAACTATCCGGCCACAAGGCCGTAACTACTTTATCAAACTCCCTATCCCAATGAACCTACTCAGCGTATTTCTCCAGACGTCCGGAGCGCCCGCAAGCGGCGGTGCCGGTTACATGAACATCCTTTTCATGGTCGCCCTCGTGGCCATCTTCTACTTTATGATGTTGCGCCCCCAGCAGCAGCGACAGAAAGCCATCCGTAAGGCTCGCGAGGCCATGAAGGTGGGCGATAAGGTCGTCACCTCGGGCGGTATACACGGCAAGATCAAGGAGCTCGGTGAGCAAACGATGCTCATCGAAGTGGCCGACGGTGTCCGTATTCGCATAGACAAGAACGCCATCTTCGCCAACTCCGAAGACGTGCCACAACAGCAGAAATAGTCTCCCCCCGCCCCCTTTTCCCCTTTCCCTTATGTCAGAACACGGGAACGCCTCTCCGCTACCGACCAAAGCCTCGCGGGTCAAAGCCTTCTTCCGTCGCATAGGATGGCGCGATGTGCTTGTCTTTATGTGCTTCGTCCTGGCTTCGCTCTGCCTCTGGTTTCTGCAAGCCTTGCAGGATGATTATGAGATCAACATCGCTCTACCGGTGAGATACAAGAACATCCCGGCCAACATGGTGCCCGCTGCTGACAGTCCGACGGAGGTTGTGGCTAAGGTGAGGGACAAAGGGACGGTGCTGCTCAACTACCTCTGGACGGGTTCCTTCTCGCCGCTCGAGATAGACGTCCGCACGTTGCCCCGCGAAGCGAGCAGCGAAGAGCTGACCGTTACGCGGCGCATCCTTGAGGCGGGCATTCTGAAGCATCTTGCCTCGTCCACCCGCCTGCTCAGCTTCGAGCCGAGCACCATCCGCGTCACTTACACCGAGCTGGCAACCGGGAGATCGCTGTCGAGGCCGACCTCACGGTCGAGACCGAAGTCGGCTTCCAGCTCTCGGATCGGGTTACGATCACACCGGCCAAAGTGCGCGTCTATGCCGACCGCGCGAAGCTGGATAGCCTTCGGGTTGTACGTACCGTCCCCATCCGCCTGACAGGCTTGAGCCGCACCAAGACGCTGACGGCACGCCTAGCCGAGATCGCTGGCGTACGCTTCGAACCACAGTCGGTCAAGGTGACTGTCCCCGTGGAGGAGTTTACGGAGAAGCGCCTCACGCTTCATATCCGTTGCGACAGTGTTCCCGCGGGTTATGCCCTGCGCATGTTCCCCAACACCGCCGAGGCCGTATGCAACGTGCCCCTCTCGCACTTCAAGGAGCTATGCGAAGATCGTCTGGACATCCTCATCCCCTTCCGCGAGTTTGAGGCCCACCGTGAGGAGGGAAAGATCACGCTCCGCCTAACCAAAAAGCCCGATTGGCTCACGGATTACGATCTGAATCCGGACGCGATCGAGTTCATTCTCGAGGAGCAGTAACCTCTGGCCTTGTCACGATGGGCGTTATCATTGATAGATGGATTGTACATGACGACGATTGGTATCACGGGCGGCATCGGTAGTGGCAAGTCGATGGTCTCCGCCCTGCTCCGGGTCTATGGCGTGCCTGTCTACGACGCCGACCGTGAAAGCAAGCGCCTCCTTGTCACCTCGCCCACCATCCGCCGTGGGCTGACGGCCCTTCTCGGCCCCGAGATCTATCGCCCTGACGCCACGCTCGACCGTGCCCGTATGGCTGCGCTCATCTTCGCTGACGCCGATCTCTTGGCACGCGTCAATGCCATCATCCACCCCGCCGTAGGCGACGATTTCGATGATTGGCGCAAACGACTTACAGTCCCACTTTGCGCCATGGAGTCCGCCATTCTCTTCGAATCAGGTTTCGACCGACGGGCCGATGTCCGGCTGACGGTCTATGCCCCCGAGGCCATCCGTCTACAGCGGGTCATGGCCCGCGATGGTGCTGCGGAAGCCGATGTGCGTCGGCGCATGCAAAGCCAGTGGACAGACGAGCGTAAGGCCGCCCTCAGTGATGCGGTGATCACTAACGACGGCCTATCAGCGCTCATTCCGCAGGTGGAAGCCTTACTGAATCGATGGCTGTAGGGGGCTTGGCGTCGCACTTCTCGCCCCGGATACATCAGGGGAGGCTGCTCGTAGCCAATCCTGCGCGTCGCAGGGCATGCGTTGCGTCCGCCCTGAAGCAGATTCAATGGTTGGGTTACTTTTGCCCCCCGGATTTTATTCCCCATCATATTCACTAAGTAGATAAAGAGTTATGCTGAAAAAAATTCTGTCCGTGTCGGGTAAGCCCGGCTTATACAAACTGGTATCTCAGGGTAAAGCATGTTGATCGTTGAAGCATTGACCGACGGTCGGCGGCTACCCGTCTATGCTCGCGAGAAGATTATCTCGCTGGGCGATATTGCGATCTATACCGATGGCGACGAGGTGCCCCTCTACGAGGTGCTCAACAGTGTAAAGGCGAAAGAAGAAGGCAAGGCTGTCAGCTCCATCGACGCTGCCCGCGCTACACCCGACGAGCTGCGTGCTTACATGGCCGAGGTGCTCCCCAATTTTGATCGCGATCGCGTCTACCCGACCGACATCAAGCGGCTCCTCAGCTGGTATAACCTCCTGATCAGCGCCGGCATCACTGACTTTGATCCGCAAGAGTCGGCCGAGGAGGAGGATGTTGAGGCGCCCGAGGCCACTGCGAAAGAAACTCACGCTACGCCGCCCCCGGTGGTGAAGAATACGGCCCCCAAGACGTCGTCCGCCGCAGCCAAGACACCCGTTGGGAAGTCTACCCAACGCATGCGTCAGAAATAAAAACTCCCATGAGCGAAGCAATCCAACAAATAGCCGAACGGCTACGCGGCTTGCGTGACGTGCTGGAGATCTCGGTCGAGGAGATGGCCGAGGTTTGCCACCTTACGCCCGAGGAATACTTGCGTTTGGAGAGTGGGACGGAGGACATTTCGATCGATATGCTCCACACCATTGCGCGGAAGTATGGCGTGGAGCCGATCACGCTCATGTTTGGCGACGAGCCGAAGATGAGCACCTACTTCGTCACCCGTAGCGGCCGCGGTGCCTCCGTGGAGCGTACGAAGGCCTACAAATACCAGTCGCTCGCGGCTGGCTTCCTCAGCCGTCGGGCCGATCCGTTCATGGTCACCGTGCACCCCAAGCCGGAGGATACGCCGCTCTTCCTCAATCGGCACACTGGACAGGAGTACAACTACGTGGTCAGCGGTCGGATGCTGCTTCAGATCAATGGCAAGGACCTAATCCTCGAAGCGGGAGACAGCATCTACTTCAACTCCGATCTGCCTCACGGTATGAAGGCACTCGACGGCGAAGAGGTGCGGTTCCTGGCCATCATCGTTCCATGATCATTCCCCGATTGATATCGCATTTTCTCATATAGACCTTGCGGCGCTCTCCGAAAAAGGGGCGCCGCAAGGCGTTTTATCCCCGTCTATCCCCTCTTTTCTTCCCTTGATGGAAGAAAAAGAGGCAAAAGAAGATCAAGCCCCCACCGGGGGCGGGGAATTTGGCAGGATAGAGGGCTTTTCACTTTAGCTTTTCACTTACAAGAGATGGTAGAACGTTTTTGACGCAGACCTCGTTCGCGTCGCAAGAAGATTTCAAACACAATTTCCATATCCGCGTACCCGAGAACTTCAACTACGGATACGACATCGTCGATGCTTGGGCCGAAGAGGAGCCTACACGACGCGCCCTCTGTTGGACGAACGATCACGGCGAACACATCGACTTCACTTTTGCACAAATCAAGGAGCGAACGGATCGTACCGCCTCCTATTTCCAGTCGCTCGGCATAGGCCGCGGCGACAAAGTGATGCTGATCCTCAAGCGGCGCTACGAGTTTTGGTACGCCATCATTGCGCTACATAAGCTCGGCGCCGTGGCCATCCCTGCCACCCATCTGCTGACGAAGAAGGACATCGTCTATCGCGCCAATGCGGCCGACATAAAGGCGGTCATCTGCGCCGGTGAACCGGAGATCCTTCGCCACGTCACGGACGCCCTGCCCGATTCGCCCACGCTTCGGACGCTGGTCAGCGTAGGGCCGGAGATGGCGCCCGGATTCGACGATTTCCAGCAGGGCATCGAGCACGCTGCGCCCTTTGTCCGCCCCGCCTTCGTGAACACGAACGACGACACCTCGCTCATGTACTTCACCTCCGGAACGTCGGGCGAACCGAAGATGGTGATCCACGATTTCCTCTACCCCCTGGGCCACATCACCACCGGCAGCTTCTGGCACAACCTACATCCGGACAGCCTCCACCTCACCATCGCCGACACGGGCTGGGGGAAAGCCGTCTGGGGCAAGCTCTACGGGCAGTGGATCGCTGGCGCTACGGTCTTCGTCTATGACCACGAGCGGTTCACCCCGGCCGACATCCTGCGCATGATCCACGATTACCGCATCACCTCACTCTGCGCCCCGCCTACCATCTTCCGCTTCCTGATCCGCGAAGACCTCACGCGCTACGACCTCTCCTCGCTCCAGTATTGCACCATCGCTGGCGAGGCGCTCAACCCGGCGGTCTACGAGACCTTCCTCCGCCTCACCGGCATCCGCCTCATGGAGGGCTACGGCCAGACGGAGACGACGCTCACCATCTGCACCTTCCCCTGGGACCACGCCCAAGCCCGGGTCGATGGGCCTGGCCAACCCGCAGTACGACATCGATCTGCTGCGCCCCGACGGCACGCCGGCCGAGGACGGTGAGCAGGGGCAGATCGTCGTCCGCACAGACAAGCGTCGCCCGATCGGCCTCTTTCAGGAGTATTACCGCGACCCGGAGCGCACGCGTGAGGCCTGGCACGACGGCATCTATTACACGGGCGACATTGCTTGGCGCGACGCGGACGGCTATTACTGGTATGTGGGCCGCGCCGACGACGTGATCAAGAGCTCCGGTTATCGCATCGGCCCCTTCGAGGTGGAGAGCGCGCTGATGACGCACCCCGCGGTGGTGGAATGCGCCATCACGGGCGTCCCGGACGAGATCCGCGGGCAGGTGGTGAAGGCCACCATCGTCCTCGCCCGCGAGTATCGTGACCGCGCCGGCGCCGACCTCATCCACGAAATTCAGGATCACGTCAAGCGCGTCACGGCGCCCTACAAATACCCCCGCATCGTGGAGTTCGTCGACGCCTTGCCCAAGACCATCAGCGGCAAAATCCGCCGCGTCGAGATCCGCGAAAAGGATGGCGGGCGGGGCTAAGACGCGAAAGTGAAGCGGCGAATGCACGTAACGGAGTGGGGGAGGGCGCTGTTTCCATTCGTCTAACGACCTCGCTCCACGAAAAACGGCCTGTTGCGGTGACGCGGCAGGCCGTTTTTTCTCGATTGGAGTCTGTTTCTCCAAAAGAAATGCCCCGTTTTTCTGGATTACAGCGTGTCGCTCAGAAGAAACACGCTGTTTTTCCCGATTTAGGCGTGTTGCTTGGAAGAAACGCGGCAGAATTCCGGATTTAGGCGTGTTTCTCGGAAGAAACAGGCCGTTTTTCGGGATTGAGGGCCCGTTTCCGCCAAAAAGAATCCCCGCCAGAAAGATCTCGAGAGGATCTTCCGACGGGGATTCATCGACAAAATCAAGCAACTATATCATTTGCGGAACGGCGGCTTGACGATCGTCGCCTTCAGGTCGCGGTTGCGGACGCGGATGCCGATCTCGGTGCCGATCTTGGAGTGATCCGTGCGGATGTAGCCCAAGCCGATGCCGATCTTGCGCGTGGGCGACATGGTGCCGGAGGTCACATGGCCGATCACCTCGCCTTTCGAGCAAACAATGTCGTAGCCGTGGCGGGGCACACCCTTATCCTGAAGCTCGAAGGCGCAGAGTTTGCGTTCGACGCCCTCTTTCTTCTGCTTCTCCAGGGCGGCGCGGTTGATGAAGTTCTTGCCCTCGACGAATTTCGTGATCCAGCCCAGGCCGGCTTCGATGGGCGAGGTCGTCTCGTCGATGTCGTTGCCGTAGAGGCAGAATCCCATCTCCAGACGGAGCGTGTCGCGTGCGCCGAGGCCGATCGGCTTGATGCCCTCGGGCTTGCCAGCCTCGAAGAGCGCCTCCCAGATCTTGAGCCCATACTGGGGGTAGAAATACAGCTCGAAGCCGCCAGCGCCGGTGTAGCCCGTGTTGGAGATGATGACGTCGGGGCAGCCTGCGAACTCGCCCGTCTCGAAGCAGTAGTAGGGGATGGCGTCAAGGTTGACCTTCGTCAGGCGTTGCAGCACCTCCTTCGCCTTCGGGCCCTGCACAGCCAGCTGGGCCATGTTGTCCGATGCGTTCTCCAGTTCGGCGCCGATGCCCTCGTTGTGCTTCTGGCACCAGGCCCAGTCCTTGTCCAAATTGGCAGCGTTGACCACTAAGAGGTACTTGTCGTCCTCGTAGTGGTAGACGATGATGTCGTCCACGATGCCGCCCGTCTCGTTCGGGAAGCAGCTGTATTGGGCCTTACCCACGCCGATGGCGGAGGCGTCGTTGGAGGTGATTTTCTGCACCAGTTCGAGCGCCTTCGGACCCTTGATCCAGATCTCGCCCATGTGCGACACGTCGAAAACACCCACGCCGTGGCATACGGTCAGGTGCTCCTCTATAATTCCTTCATACTCGATCGGCATATTATAGCCGGCAAACTCGTGCATCTTGGCGCCCAGGGCGATGTGCACGTCGGTAAACGGTGTTGTTTTCATCTCTTGTTCTATCTATTTGGTGATGATGTGACATAAATGGATGATCGTCTCCATGCTCTTCTGGAGCGACGGGACGGGTAGGTATTCGTAGCGGCCGTGGAAGTTCATTCCGCCGGCGAAGAGGTTCGGGCAGGGCAGCCCCATGAACGACAGTCGGGCGCCGTCCGTGCCCCCGCGGATAGGTCGTTCGATAGGCGTCACGCCCACCTCAGCCATCGCCCGCCGCGCCCACTGGATCAGTTCGGGGCGCTGGTCGATGACCTCGCGCATGTTGTAGTATTGGTCACGCATGTCCAGCGTGCAGCTTTCGGGATACATCGCATGGATGCGTCGCACCGCCTCGCGGAGTGTCTCCTTCTTCTTTTCGAACAACGCCCGGTCATGGTCACGAATGATGTACGTCAGCCGTGCCTCCTCCACCGTGCCCGTCATCTCCGTCAGATGGAAGAATCCCTCACGCCCCTCGGTCGTTTCCGGACGTTCAGCAGGTGGCAGCATGTCGTTGAGTTGCATGGCCAAGAGCGAAGCGTTGATCATGCGCCCCTTCGCACTGCCGGGGTGGATGTTGCGCCCCCTCAGGGTGACGATGGCCTGTGCGGCATTGAAATTCTCATACTCCAGCTCGCCGATCTCGCCTCCGTCCACGGTGTACGCTCCGAAGCAACCGAAGCGTTCGACGTCGAAACGGTCGGCGCCACGCCCAATCTCCTCGTCCGGCGTGAAGGCGATGCGCACCGTGCCATGCTCCATCTCGGGATGCGTCAGGAGGTACTCCATCGCCGAGACAATCGCCGCTACGCCCGCCTTATCGTCGGCGCCGAGCAGCGTCGTCCCATCGGTGACGATCAGCTCCTGCCCCACGTAATTGTTTAGCTCCGGGAAGACGTCCGGCGAGAGCACAACGCCCAACGACTCATTGAGTACGATCTCGCCCCCAGCGTAGGCGATGATGCGCGGCTTCACGTCCCGTCCAGACATGTCGGGACTGGTGTCCATGTGCGCGATAAAGCCGATGACAGGCACATCCGTGCGGCGTGTGTTAGCCGGCAGTGTAGCCATGACGTAGCCGTTCTCGTCGAGCGAGACATCGTGCAGCCCGAGGGCTTTCAATTCTTCTGTAAGGGATTCTGCGAAGCGCATCTGCCCGGGGGTAGAGGGCATGGACCGTGCGTGTTCGTCCGACTGCGTGTCGGACGCGGCGTAACGGAGAAATCGTTCGGTGATCGTCATGTATCTGTGCTTCGTTTTTACTATCTATAACGCAAAAGTACGCGAAAAACCATGTCTATGGAAATAAACCCCGGCAGTTTGGGAATTTCGGGATTGGCGTATATTTGCGGCGGGAAAGTCCTGCACGACCAGCTCCCTCGGAATTCCCCCAGGGCTTGACCGCAGCAAGGGTACTTGGTTGTAGCGGTGCGATGCAGTTCAGCTTTCCCACTTTGCCTCTTTAGCTCAGTTGGCCAGAGCACGTGATTTGTAATCTCGGGGTCGTTGGTTCGAATCCGACAAGAGGCTCAAGCAAAGAACTCCGCAATCGGTCTTTCAGTTGATGAAGATCGGTTGCGGTTCTTTTTTTATCCCCACATACGATTGTTCCTCACAACCACTTAACTATCCAAAGACTATGATCCATTTTGAATGTGATTACGCCGAGGGTGCTCACCCTCGCATCCTTGAGCGACTACAGCAAACCAATTTATTACAGACCTCAGGCTACGGTACGGATAACTTCAGCGATCAGGCGCGAGAAACGATCCGCCGGCTCTGTGCCTGCCCAGATGCTGACGTACACTTTCTTGTCGGGGGGACACAGACGAATATGATCGTGATCGGCGCTGCACTACGTCCACACCAGGGCGTCATCGCTGCTGAATCGGGGCATATCAGCGTGCATGAATCGGGAGCTATTGAGGCGACGGGCCATAAAGTGCTGGCTCTGCCCGGTGGGCGTGAGGGCAAGCTGACGGCCGCACAGGTAGAGGCTGTCGTGGCAGCACATCGCGCCGACAAGCATCACGAGCACACGGTGCAGCCAGCGATGGTCTACATCTCGCACCCGACGGAGTTCGGTGCGCTCTACAGTCTTCGCGAGTTGGAGGTGCTGAGTGCGGTCTGTCGGCAGCTCGGTCTACTGCTTTTCATGGACGGTGCACGGCTTGGATATGCGTTGGCCGCCGAAGCGAATGACCTCACGCTGCCTGACATCGCTCGCCTTTGCGATGTATTCTACATCGGTGGAACGAAAGTCGGGGCACTGTTCGGAGAGGCTGTCGTTATTCCTTGCGCTTCACTTCAGCGTGACTTTCGTTACCTCATCAAGCAGCGCGGCGGATTGCTGGCTAAAGGGCGCTTGCTTGGTATTCAATTCGAGACACTGCTTTCAGAGGGACTGTATTTCGATATCAGTCGGCACGCTGTACGCATGGCCATGCGTATTCGTGAGGCCTTTGAAGCACGGGCGGTCGACTTCTTTACGCCGTCGTCCACCAACCAGCAATTCCCGATCCTGACCGAGCCTCAAGTCGAGTCGCTCTCTGCTCGATATGCCTTCGAACGTTGGAGCTACACCGCCGATGGCCACATCGTTACCCGATTCTGCACGAGTTGGGCCACAAATACTGCCGATGTGGACACACTCGTCGCAGACATCATCCACCTCTAACCCACCCCACACACGATGATTGCAACGATTCTTACCCTCATTGTCGCCCTGGAGCACCTCTACATTATCTACATGGAGATGTTCGCCTGGGAGACGCGCGGCAAACGCTTCTTTCGCTCGCTGCCCCCGGATCTATTCACGCCTACGCGTTCGATGGCCGCCAATCAGGGGTTGTACAACGGCTTCCTTGCGGCGGGGCTGGTGTGGAGCTTTTTCATCGGCGATCCGATATGGAGCGCGAACGTCCGTCTGTTTTTCCTCGGTTGCGTGGCTGTGGCCGGGACGTATGGCGCGCTAACGGCGTCGAAGAAGATCTTCTTTGCGCAGGCCTTGCCCGCCATCGTGGCGATGGTTTGCGTGCTGGCGAAGGTCTGAACCGGAACGCGGCGGCATCAAAAAGAAGCTGTCTTGAATTTATTTCGGAGACTATCGGGGGAATGTTTCTGATGATTTTGTTTCAACATTAGACGAGCATAGCAAGCTATGTGAGGATTAATGATGGAACAAAAGGGCAGAAACAGGCCCCGATAGACCCGAAACAAAAAAAGAGAAAGATCCGCCCAAAACAGCTCCATAAAACAATCATCCAATAAATTCAAAACAGCTTCTCATACAGCGAACCCTTCGCGACGCATGGCGTAGGCCTGTTTCGCGGTCGCAAAGGGGCGACGGAGCTTTCGGAGACGCTTGCGGCGGCTCTCGAAGGCTCCGTTTCGTTTGTGGAGATGCTACTTTTTTCTGCGAACAGTTCACGGGGGTGTTGTTCTGATTTTTGTGTATGCATAAAGAATGGTGTAGATGTGTTTATATATTTATGTGATAGCAGGGGGATTGGATTGATCTATTGTCCTATGTATGTGTGTACAGGATTATATGGGATATATTGTTCTATATAGGTGTGTTTGGATGATATGATGTATAGCATTGTTTTTATCTATACCTGCTTACGTGTAGATTAGAATATATGATTTTCACGAAAGTGTGTATACTGGTGAATATGTGTAATAATCCCTCTATATTCTAGTGCATGCATGAATCATATCTACCCATTACCTACGAATAAATGTATGGATGAAAAGATCTATGATAGATATGGAAGCTATTATCCTGCATGCATGAAGAAGGTAAATCGATGCTGTTTATATGCATGTGCGTGCACGAAGATATGAAAAAAATCCCCGCGAGGCCATTGCTGATTGATTATGGTCTCGCGGGGATGGGTTATAGTCTCTTCTCACCTCCTTTTCTTCCCTTGATGGAAGAAAGGAGCAAAAGAAGATCAAGGCGTCAGGGACGCCGGCCGAGTTAGCCGGGTACCAGGCAAAGTTCCCAGCCCCGGAAGGGGCCGTCAGGGACGCCGGCCGAGTTAGCGGGGTACCAGGCAAGGTTCCCAGCCCCGGAAGGGGCCGTCAGGGACGCCAGCCGAGTTAGCGGGGTACCAGGTAAAGTTCCCAGCCCCAGAAGGGGCCGTCAGGGACGCCGGCCAAGTTAGCAGGGTACCAGGTAAGGTTCCCAGCTCCGGAAGGGGCCGTCAGGGACGCCAGCTAAGTTAGCCGGGGGCACCAAGGGGTACCAGCCAAGTTTGCCGGGTACATGATTGAAATGATCGTGTACCCGGCTTTCATTTTTTTTCACTTTTCGTTTTCTACTCTTTCTACTTTCCCGTTGGCCCGATAGAGGGGGTAGGCGGCTTGCCAGACTTTATTGAGGAGCAGGGGCGGATAGCCGGGATTGGCGTCGATGAAGTCGAGCAGGGCGCGGTAGGCCTCGGGGCTGCGGTGGTTGCGCAGGAGGGCGCCGACCCAGTCGCGGGGAAGAAGATGTCGCCGGTGCGCTGGACGTCGCGGAGGGCGTCGAGGGCGGGGCGGATGTAACGGACGGCGTGGCGCTCGCGGGTGGGGTGGTTGAGCCAGCCAAAGCAGGGGCGGAGGTCCCAGGGCTCGATGCGGCGGTTCTCGGGGATGAGCAGGGAGCGGAATAGGGTGTCGAGGGCGGCCGTGTCGGGCGTCATGGCGCGGGAGATGAAGTCGAAGCGACGGATGCGATCGGGGTCCGTCAGGCGGGTGCGCTGGGTGCGGACGATCGAGTCGCTGCGGTTGGGCAGGCGCACGGCGAGCGAGTAGGCGAGGTCGGTGTAATCCGTCTCGTTGAGGAGCGGCTCGGAGCGGTCGCGCCAGATGGCGTAGAGGCGAGCGAGGGTGGTGGGCGCGGCGGCGCTGTGGATCAGCATGCGGAGGAGGCGCTGGCGGGAGGATCGCTGCGGATGGCTGGCGCTGAGGCGCAGCAGGCTGTCCTCGGGGCCTTCGCGGAGGGCGCTCGGGAGGGCACGGAGGGGCGTGGAGATGTATGACGTGATGGTGGAGAAGAGGAGAGGGTTCGTCTCCGCGCGGAGGCCGTTCATGAGGGCGTCGAGCCAAAGGGCGTCGGGGATGAGGCAGGCCTGATAGTTCTCGTGCAGAAGCATGAGGCGGGCCAGGCGCGTGGTCTCGTCGGTCGTTTCGTGCCAATGGGCGAGGAGCCAGTCGCGGCTGGCGGTGTCGGGGATGAGCAGGCCGTAGGCGCGGCCGTCGGTATTGGGCAGGACGCGCTCGGGGGTGAAGGGCAGGGTGAGGCGTACGAGGCTGTCGCGCAGGTTGACCTCGAGGGTGGTGTCCGTTTGCCCCTTGGCGACAAGGGTGACGGCGAAGCGTTGCGGGCGGACGATGCCGGGTGCGTAGCGATCTTTTTGACGGATCTCGAGCGTCTTGCCGCGTGGCATGAAGCGGATGATGGGCATGCCTTTACGGTTCACCCAGGCGTCGTTGAAGGCGATGAGATCCTCGGGCGTGTGGCGGTCGAGGATGCGGATCAGGTCGTCCCACGTGGCGTTGCTGTAGGCGTATGTGTGGAGGTATTCGCGGATGCCCTCGCGGAAGGCGTCTTTCGCCCATAAGCTCGATGATTTTGCCCATCACCACGGGGGCTTTGTTGTAGATGATTTGCCCGTAGATGAGTCCGGCGTTGCGCAGGTTGTCCAGCTCTTGGTGGATGGCGTTCGTGCCCGGGGTGCGGTCTCAGAAAGGGCGGAGGCGAAGAAGGTGCGCATGCGTTGCAGCTTGTGGTTGACGGAGGGGAAGAGCGGCTCGGTGATCCAGGCAGAGAAGTGGTTGGCGAAGACCTCCTTTGTCCATACGTCGTCGAACCAGTCCATCGTGACGAGGTTGCCGAACCATGCGTGGGCCGTCTCGTGCGCGATCAATTGAATGCGTCGCAGCTCCTCGTCGGGCGTGGGGTTGGGGCCGAGGAAGAGTTGTGTGTCATTATATAAGGTAGCGCCCACGTGCTCCATGCCGCCGAATTGGAATCCGGGCAGGATGATGAAGTCTTGCTTGTCGAAGGGGCAGGGCATGCCGGTGTAGGCCTCGAGCCAGTCGAGTGCGGCGGCGCTCTGTCGGAAGATGGTGTCCAGCTGGGCGACCTTCTGCGGGTCGGTTTCGCGGTAATAGGCCGTCAGCGTGCGCCCCTCGCCGTGGTAAGTCCGTTGCTCGAAACGTCCCGCAGCGAAGGCGAAGAGATACGTGCTCAGCGGACGTGTCGGTGCAAAGTGGAGCGTCTTTCTGTCGGCTCGTTTTTCCTCTTTCGTGACACGCGTATTCGACACACCAACCCATTCGGCAGGCAGTTCGAGCATAAGCGTGAAGACGGCCTTCAGGTTGGGTTGGTCGAAGCACGGGGAAGATCGTCCGCGCACGGTCGGGCACGGAGAGGGAGTAGAGGTAGTCGTCGTTGCGGTTGAGCGACTGGTCGCCCGCGGTGAATCGTACGCTGATCGCGTTTTCGCCCGCTTGAGTCAGCGCGGCAGGCAGGACAATGTGTTCGTTGCGGAAGGTGTAAGCAGCGGTCTTTCCGTTCACCCCCACCTCGGCGATCTTGTCCTTCGCCTCGCGGAAGTCGATGACGATCTCGGTGGGTGCATCGAGTCGGAAGCGGATGCGCCCTTCGCCCGTGACGAGTGCGTGTTTGTCTCGGGGGATGGAGAAGCGTAGGTCGTAACGTAAGTCTTTGATCTCCTGCTTGCGCAGTTGAGCCAGTTCGCGTGAGACGCCGGCGTCGTGCACAGCGTCAGTCGTTTGGCCGTGCCCGGTGAGGCAGTTCATGGCCAAAATCAGAAGGAATGCGTATCGTATCATTAGGGTAATAAAGTAGATGTTCAAGCGTTAGATGCCGAGTATGCTCCGTTCCCGCATCGGCGGGCAAAACTACGTAAAGCGTCGGGAGTGATTCGGGTGAATGATAGCTTTTGATGCGGTGAGGACAGGGTTTTCATGCAAAAAAAGCCGGTACGGAACTTTCGTATATTTGCCGCGCTTTTTTGAGGCCACCCCGTTGGGAGTGACGAGCCTTTGGCGTATCATAGAGCAAGCAAAAACATGAAGCCGATTCGTTTTGCCGTCGTAGGTTGCGGCCATATCGGAAAGCGTCACGCAGAAATGATCTGCCGTGAGGACGGTGCCGAGTTAACCGCTTTATGTGACATCCGTCCGAAATCGGAATTGGCCATTGATGCTTATGCCAACGTGCCGTTTTTCGGCAACTTGGACGATCTGTTTGCCAGTAGCCTATCCTACGATGTCGTAAACGTTTGCACTCCGAACGGGTTGCACGCCCAGATGGCCATCCAAGCGATCGAGACTGGTCATCACGTCGTCATCGAAAAGCCAATGGCACTCACTACAGCTGATGCAGAAAAGGTGGTTTACGCCGGGTTAAAGTTTCGCAAGCAGATCTTCTGCGTGATGCAGAATCGTTACTCACCGCCTTCTGTGTGGATCAAAGATCTGATTGAGTCTGGTCGGTTGGGACATATATATATGGTGCAGCTCAATTGTTATTGGAATCGCGACGCACGTTACTACCGTCCTGGCGGTTGGCATGGCACAGCTGATTTAGATGGAGGAACGCTCTTCACCCAGTTCTCCCACTTCATCGACATTCTTTATTGGCTTTTTGGCGACATCACCGATATACAAGCGCGTTTCGCCGACTTCAATCACGAGCATCTCACAGACTTTGAGGATTCAGGCGTTGTCAGTTTTCGGTTCACAAATGGAGGGCTCGGTTCGCTCAACTATTCGACGTCGGTATGGGATAAGAACCAAGAGAGCAGCTTGACGATCATCGCTGAAAACGGTAGTGTCAAGATCGGCGGACAGTACATGGATAAGGTTGAATATTGTCACATCAAAGACTACACGATGCCAGATCTTCCTCCCACTAATCCCGGCAATGATTATGGAGCCTACAAAGGTTCGGCTCAGAATCATCATTATGTTATCCGTAACGTAATCAATGTCCTCTCTGAAAACAGTTCGGACACAATCACAACGAACGTTCTTGAAGGTATGAAAGTCGTGGACATTATTGGGCGGATGTATGCGTAAGATATTGGAGATTACTATATATCAATTCGTATGCATTCTTCTTTATCACAAGCTGGGGCTTCAAGGCCCCATGTTTTTATGTAGTAAAAACTTGGAAATAGAATATCTCCTCAAACAAAACAACCTGCACAAGTGAATTTCTCATTGCTCAAAAAAAAGATTCGTTGGACGACTGAACGATATACGTATCTGTATACAGGTGTTATACCTTTTTGGGGCCATTTTTCATTAATGAATTATTGGCGCCTTCGAAAAGACAAGAATGCATTGTTGCGCCAGGCAAAACAGTCACAATATCGCTTCCCAATCACGAGTCTACGTCCGTGCTATTCTGATAGAACTGATGATGCAGGTTCTCTTCCCTTGCATTACTTCTTTCAGGACTTATTTGTAGCCCAACGAGTATTCAAGAATGCACCATTGCATCATGTAGATATAGGGAGTCGTATAGACGGATTTGTGGCTCATTTGGCATCATCAAGGAAAACAGCATTCCTTCTGTTTCATGTTTACATGCGTTGGAACATTTTGGTTTGGGTAGATATGGCGATCCGATCAATTTTGATGGATTTAATATTGGGTTCAAAAACATTACAGCTCTATTGGAATCAAGTGGAAAGTTCTATTTTTCAGTACCAATAGGGTCACAAAGGATAGAATTTCATGCCCATCGTGTTTTTTCTCTTTCATTCCTCATAGAGATGATAAGTCCGTTCTATACGATAGACATGTTTTCTTATGTGGATGATCAAAATAATTTTCATCCAAATGCGCAATTAACTGATGAGCTAATTAAAAATAACTGCCATTGTCGATACGGATGTGGTATATTTGAATTGACAAAAAAGTAATGACGCTATTCTATGATTTATTCTTTCTAGAAAATGTCATCTACAGCTTCGCTAAAAGAGAAAGCAGCTAAAGGCCTTTTTTGGGGAGGGTTAAGTAATAGCGTACAGCAATTGCTCGGAGCCGTATTTGGGTTAATTACTGCACGAATTCTCAACGCTGAAGATTATGGATTGATCGGCATGTTAGCCATCTTCAATGGCATTGTAACTATTCTCCAAGAAAGTGGTTTTACTTCTGCATTGGCTAATAGGCAAGAAATAAAGCATGAGGATTACAATGCAGTATTTTGGTTTAGCACTTTAACCAGTTTCGTAGCCTATGTAATCTTATTCTTTTGTGCGCCGTTGATCGCTTCTTTTTACAGAAAACCCGATTTGATTCCTCTTTCTCGGATTCTTTTTCTTGGGTTTGTTTTTGGAGGAATGGGGGTTTCATTGAACGCTTATCTGTATAAAAATCTGAAGGCAAAAGAGCGAGGGATCGGCGATATGATTGCAATTACTGTGTCAGGAACGCTCGGCGTAATTCTTGCTCTAAACGGGTATGCAGCTATCGGGCTTGCCATACAGACTGTGACTTATGTTGGGGTCAGTGTCTTTTTTCGTTTCTATTATTCATCGTGGCGACCGGCATTTCATTTCAATTTTTCTCCCCTACGTGAAATGTTTGGATTCAGTTCAAAACTGATCCTAACGAACTTTATTTTTCAGTTGAACAGCAACATGCTTTCTGTGATAATGGGGCGATTCTACAATGCTAATCAACTGGGATTCTACACACAAGGGCAGAAATGGACGGGAATGGCTAATCAAGTCGTAAATGGCATGATAAGCTATATTGCACAGCCGGTATTTGTTGAAGCTACTGATAACAAAGAAAGGCAGCGGTATATCTTCCGTAAGATGGTGAGGTTTGGAGCCTTTGCTTCTATGCCTGCTATGGCCGGACTAGCATTAGTCGCGAAAGAATTTATTTGGATTTTTCTTGGTGAAAAATGGATGCCCAGCATTCCGTATTTACAGTTACTCTGTATATGGGGAGGAGGTTCTTATTTGTGGATACTATACACGAGTTTATTGATGGCTCATGGAAAATCTGCTGCGTATTTATGGGGGACCGTATTAACCGGTGTCGTACAACTCCTTTCATCTGGAGCGTTTACCCATTGGGCACCTACTGTATGGTTATTGGTTTTGTGGCTGTTTCGTGTTTAAGCTTGCTTTATTGGCATAAAGTTGCTGGTCAATTGATCTCGTTATCAATTTGGCAAGTCCTAAAAGACATTGCGCCCTATTTGGCTATTACCGGAACGTCAGTATTAATTGCATGGTTTGTAACTCTCTTTACAACTGACAGATATATTTCTTTCTTTGTTAAGTCCTTCTTGTATGTCGGAAGCTATTTGCTTATTGCTAAATTCTTGGATTCAACTATGCTAAAAGAGAGTTTGAGCTTTATAAAGAACAGACGAATATGAAAATGATTACTCAGGCGATCTATTCGCATCGTTATAAAGGTTGGAGTATTCCTGAAACTTGTTGGTATATATTGATGCGGGCATCTTCTCGACTAAATATAGGAGCATCGTTTTTTTATAGAAAATACAGAAGGCGATCTAACAACGATTTTGCACGAAAATGGCTTCGTCGTCATGGAGATGATTTTGTATTTGATTTCAACGGAGTTCTGCTTCCGAATGTTTCAGGGGACTTCGATTTATTGTCCGGTCTGAAATACGTCTTTGATGATGTATATGTGATTCCAATCTCTTTTCACAATGATTACTCGCAAGCGAATGTTACATTAGTTGATCAGTTTACGGCTGAAGGTCCTTACGGATTGGTTAGCGAGCAGGTTGATGTGAAAATCGAACAAGGGGATATTGTGTTCGATGTTGGCGCATGGATAGGCGACTTTAGTGCATTGGCTGCGGCGCAGGGAGCTATCGTTTATGCTTTTGAACCTACGCCTAATACTTATGAGTGGCTATGTAGCACGGCTTCTCTGAGTAAAGGGGAAATTATACCGGTACAAAAGGCTTTAGGAGATAAGTGTGAAGAGATCGAACTGTTTCTCGATAATAGTGGAGGTGGGTCGAATAGACTCCATTCTACACACAAATCAACAAACGAAAGAAGGGCTATAGAAAGTCATGCTTTGCCATTAGTTAAAGTGAGCACGATAGATCAGTTTGTTTCTGAAAACCAAATCCGCAAGTTGATTTTATCAAGGCAGATATTGAAGGTGCTGAACGATATATGCTAACTGGTGCGACCGATACGCTTCGCCGATTCGCTCCGAAATTGGCCATTTGCACATATCACTTGAAAGATGATCCTCAAGTGCTTGAGGGTATTATTAAAGAAGCTAATCCTGCTTATACGGTTGTACACACACGTCATAAACTATTTGCTTCCGTTAAGCGATAAAAGAAGAGCCTCTTTCTTTGATATTCTTTGAATGGTAGAAAATATCTACATAAGGGTTTGGGGCGGAATCGGGAATCAGCTATTTATTTATGCTTTTGCCCGATGTATATCACTCAATTGGGCCGGAAAAGTTAGGCTGGAAACACACAGTGGTTTTCGTGGTGATGGCTACCATCGTACTTATAAACTAGATCGTTTTCACATAACACTGCCAAAGTCGAATTTTCTTTCTTCGTTTTTCTTTTCTTTCAACCGAAAATATCCGCTCTTAAAAGGCTTTTTCTTTCCTTCTTCTCGATTGATTATAGAGAACGAGGATCAACTAAATTCCAATGTGAGTGAATTTATTCCTCCTTCCAATCTGAAAGAAAAAACCTTGTTTTATCAAGGTTATTGGCAGCACATCAATTTTTTATCTATTCGTAAAGTATTACTTTCTGAATTGCGATTTAATCTTCCCCCGAATTCTGTATTTGAGGAAATTAAAGCAAAGATTCAGGCGTCAGAGGCTGTCTGCTTGCATGTGCGTCGTGTGCAATACAGTCAATTACTTACACTCGATTATTACCGAGCTGCGGTTTCGCTTTTAGAGAAAAGTTGTACATCCCCTTACTTTTTCATCTTTTCAGATGATTTGGCTTGGTGTCGCGAACAGTTGCCTATATCGTACTCATGTGTCTATATCGATAATTTCGACGATGAACTCTACGAACTGCAACTGATGAGTTTTTGCCACCATTTCATTATAGCAAATAGCTCTTTTAGTTGGTGGGGGGCGTGGTTGTCGCAACATCCGGATAAAATGGTAATCCTTCCGGAGGATTATTTGGTCAGCAATATGGATGGACGAGTGATCCCAATACCACGATAAATTATGACAAAAATAGATTTCTTCAACGAATGAACCTACGAAAAATAGCAGTTACATTGTGTCGTTATCGATTGATTCCACGAAAGTTTCATTTTGATATCTATCAATATTGCAAGGGACATACTTTATTGCTGACACGAAAGTTGATATATACGAAAACTAGAGTTTTACTCGATGTTGGTGATTATATTCAATACTGGATGTATGTGAATGGAGCGTATGAAACTTCCTACCTGAAATTTATTCGTAATAATCTGATTATCAGGGGGGGGGGGGCTGTCGTCGACGCCGGAGCGAATGTGGGATCGTATACACTGAATTTGTACGATAAAGCAGATCATATAATAGCAATAGAGGCAAGCGGAAGTAATGCGGCCTTTATTCAATCAGTATGTGCATTAAATCATATCAAGAACGTCCGGGTTTATAATAATGCCTTGTACAAAACCGATGGTGAATTGATAGAATTGTACGTGTCAAATGATACATGTGGGAATAATTCAATGTACAAAACGACAGGGTATAGTGAGGTCGAGTCCGTCCAAACCTTGACTATTGATACAATTTGTGCAGAAAACGGGATAAATGATATTCGGCTGATAAAAATTGATATAGAGGGCGCTGAGTATAATTGCCTCCTTGGAGCACAGAAAACTATAGAGCGATACAGACCAATAGTTTTATGTGAATTTAATCGTATGGCGGCCGAAGCTGCGGGTTATGACCTGTCTCTTTTGTATGATTTTTTCAAGCAGAGAGCCTATGAAGCATTTCTGCTTGAGGAACGAGCGCAAGAATTGATTCCGTTTGAAGAACGAAGGTTAGAGCTTTCCTCTTTTCAAGAAAATCTTTTCCTGTTCCCAAAAAATCATAATACTAAAGTTGACTCCCATAGAAAATATAGATTGTAAAAAAAACGATATGCATCCGATTAAACTTCTCTATATTGCTGTTCACGAACTTCATAAAGGTTGGGGGGCAGAAACCTTTTTCAATAACGGATTTATTGAGGCCGGTGTTGAAACAATGTGTGTTGATTTTAGAAAATACCGCAAAGAAATTGTGGAACGCGTCATGCAGCACCCTGCGTTCGATTATCTGTTCCTACAGCGGGGCGATGATTTTCCTGTCGAACTTTTACGAGCCGTTCGTCGCCCTAAGTTTTTTTGGGCAACGGAATTAGTTTCAAGGAACAGAGATCAAGACCGATTATTTAAGTCAGGTCAATTCAATCATGTGTTTGTGCGAACTAATGAATGTAAAGACACGATTGTCCGTAACGGATGGATGGATGCTGAAAAAATCAGTATTTTGTTAAATGGATTCGACCCCCAATTACAACATCCTCTTCCCGTAAAGAAAGATATTGACGTACTCTTTATCGGCAACATGCTCAAGCGCCGCAAAGAATGGACGGATGAGATCGGTAAGCATTGCTTGTTGCATAAGGCTGTCGGAGTCTATGGCGAAGAGATGTTGAGGCTGATCAATCGCGCTAAAATCGTACTCAACATTCATTCGGAAGAGTTTTTGGATACGGAGATACGCGTTTTTGAGGTATTGGGGTGCCGACGTTTTTTATTGACAGAAAAACTATCTGTAGAAAATCCGTTTACAGATCGTAAACATCTTATCGAATGTGTAGATTTGGAGGATATGATTCGTCAGATCCAATATTTTCTTGAACACGATGCAGAACGAGAACAGATAGCAGAACAAGGTTATATAGAGGCGATAGAGAAGCATACTTATAAAAGACGAGCGGAAGATTTGGCCACACTTTTTGCTGCATACCCATTTGACCCCACGCTGGAGGCAATCGATCGACAGCGATTACATGAGGCTCGCCGTGAAGCTGCTCGTCTGTATCGAAAAGTTGTCATTGATGAAAGGTGTATGCGCTTTCGTCAGCAGGTGCGGAGATTTATTCGACGATAATGTTATCGCAACGAATCATCTCGCAGTGATGCCGTCACTGTCGTTATTATAATGGAATCTCATTCATAGATGTAGCTGTGATCGTTACCGTAACGGACCGTCCCGCAGAAAAATTGCAGGTGTCGTTACTGTAACGATTTTTTCTACAGAAAAGGAGCAACAGACGTTTCCATAACGAATTGACAAATAGCATGTTTTGATGGGAAGGATAAGAAAAATGAAGTATTTACACACGGCAAGTCGAACCACCGAGGTGGACGCCGTTTCTGATCAGATTGTTGCAATGTATGAAGCCCGAACGGCTCTGAAGACGGAACCATATCTTGCGGCTACGATGGCGACGTTGAAAAGCCAATCCGAGCAGATTACGGAGGCGATTAAGCGGCTTAAGGTTCTGAGTGAGTTAGAAGATCTTGATGCTGTTCGAGATAGTGCGATCAGTGCATTAGGTCATGTGCTTAATGGGTATGCGAATATGCCGACAGACGATGCACGTCAACACACGCCGCCTCTGAAAAAGTGTTTGATAATTATACGCTCTCTATTACTCGCGAGAATTATGAGAGTGAATCGTCTTTGATCGAATCGCTGCTTGCTGATTTGAGCGCAACGGCATTGCAAGTGCATATTACAGCGCTTCCAGGTGTGAATGAGGCAATTGCCGCTGTACGCGCGGCCCAGACAGCGTTTACTACTAAGCAGGTAGCCTATTTGGAGGCGTTAGCCAAAGACAAGACTTTGCAGAGTGCCAGTGTGCTTAAACTCGCATTGTTGACAACGATTAACACTAAACTTATTCGCTATCTTGATGTGATGAAGGATGTCGATGCGGCAAAATATGCTGATTTTTCCACGGCCGTTGCACAGGCTGTCGATGAGCAGAACGCTGTCATCGCAATGCGTCACACCCTCGATGAGAAAAAGAAGAAAGAGGGAGACGGTGATGGCACCAAGAAGAAAAAGGGTAAGGAAAAAGACAAAGGAAAAGAGAAGGACAAGAAAAAGAAGAAAGATGACGAAGGCGATGATATTACATTGCCTACGGAGTAGTAGCTTTTTTATCGGAAAGAGGAATAATGATACGCCCCTACCCACGGTGATAATTCGGTTGAAACGAACACTAAAAAGTGAAGAAGTAAAAAATAATAACCACATGGAGTTGGGGTATTTGCCCAAACTACGGCTAACTACCAACCTCTATTGAGAATGGAAAATGAAAGGTGAAAACTGAAAAGGGGATGAAATTAGAGAGAAATACAGACAGTTACGAAAGGCATTCGAGCATGCGTTGAAAATGGAAATGGTAGTGAACAACCGGTTGTGCATTCATCATTACCATCAATCGGCGTTATCCTCACAGGATGTAGGAATAGAGCCTGAAAGCTCTGTCGTTGTTTCGTTGACAACTCACAGTAAACGCATTTTTGAGGTTTACCTGACTATCGAAAGTATATTACAACAAACACTTAAACCGAGCCGTATCATATTGTGGCTGGGAGTAGATGAATTTACCGAAGATGATATACCTCTTGTATTAAAGAAGCAGGTTAAACGTGGATTGGAGATCCGCTACTGTGACGACTTGCGTTCGTATACCAAGTTGGTGCCCACTCTCCAATTGCTGCCCGAAGCGACGATTATCACAATCGATGATGATTATATTTATCCGTTCGACTTCATCGAACGATTGCTGTATACACATCGTCAATTTCCGCAATGTGTCTGTTACTATAAAGGGGGGAGAATGGGATTAGATAATGGAGGTAAGGTATTGCCATATCTCCAATGGGTTGATGACGAAGCGGAATATACGCCGTCGTGTCTTAATTTCGGTGCCGGGGTGGGAGGCGTATTATATCCGTCCGGCAGTTTTCATGCTGATGTGACGGATGCCTCTCTGTTTCGTCGGTATGCCCCGATGGCCGATGATATTTGGTTTAAAGCGATGACTTTACTTCATGATATTGAATATGTGAAGGTGCCATTGGAATGTACAAGCGAATGGAAATTCATCTCTTTGGAAAATACACAAGATATCGGGTTATATCTCCGAAATGTTAGAGAAAACAAGAATGACGTACAGATTAGACAGACCTTTGACAGATATCAGATAGAAACGAGATTGAAAAAATATATTTGAGAATTGGATTTTTATTAATAGTAGTCTGATGGTAGATAGATATAAAAATTATTATTCAAGACGCCCAAGCAGAAGAACGACATCTCTGTTGAGATCTGTTTGACGGATCGGAAAAACTTATTCTCATCTTTCTTTTTTACCTAGGAAGACAAGACAGTCTGTTTTTTTGCAGAAAAATAAAATAGCGAGGCTGCAATTTTTCTTTTTTATTCCGAATGTGCAGAATCGACGATTTTAATGAAAGATTTTAAGTCGGGAAAATACCAGGGCAACCGCATCAAAATTTTCGCATGGATATAACTATACTATCTGATAATGAGTGTCAGCTTAGAAAGCCCACTATAAGAATTCAAAGTTAGAGGCTGAAAAGCATATCTGAAAATCAGACTCTTATATTTTGATGCGGTTGCCCTGATTGTTAGAATGGAGAAATTGCAGATTATAAAGGAAAGCATAGGGGCGGCTCAAGGAAAATTGTATGTCTTCGAGGATTACTTGAGTTTGTTCCATTGATCATTTCTTAAGAAGAGAAACAAGATGAAAATAGCAATTATAGGATTGGGATATGTGGGATTACCGTTGGCGGTAGCGTTTGCAGAGCATTATCCAACTGTTGGCTTTGATATCAATCGTAAACGGATCGACGAATTGCAGAAAGGGCTTGATCACACCCAAGAAATGGATCGTGACAGGCTGCAGGGGGCCCTATCCAGTACAGAAGAAAAAGGCTTGACACTGACTGACGACAATGAGCAGTTAAGTGATTGTACGGTATTTATTGTGACCGTCCCAACGCCGATCACGAAATTTAAGACCCCTGATTTAGCTCCGCTATTGGCTGCGTCGGCTACGGTAGGTCGGGCATTAAAGTCTGGGGATATTGTCATTTACGAATCGACGGTTTACCCCGGATGTACGGAGGAGGACTGTGTGCCTGTCTTGGAAAAAGCCTCAGGGTTAAAGTATAATGTTGATTTCTTCTGTGGTTATTCTCCTGAACGAATCAATCCCGGCGACCGAAAAAATACATTAGAAACGATCCAGAAGGTTGTTTCTGGTTCGACTGAGGAAGTCGCCGAGAAAGTGGAAATACTTTATCGATCAATCGTTCCCGCCGGTACGTTTCGTGCGTCGTCGATTAAGGTTGCCGAAGCGTGCAAGGCGATCGAAAATGCACAACGTGATGTAAATATCTCATTTGTCAATGAATTGTCGCTAATTTTTGATCGTATGGGAATAGATACGCAGGAGGTGCTTGAAGCAGCTGCCACAAAATGGAACTTCCTGAAGTTCACTCCCGGCTTGGTCGGCGGACATTGCATCGGCGTTGATCCTTATTATTTGATGCATAAGTCGCAGTGTTTAGGCTATAATCCTCAGGTTATCCTTTCCGGCCGCTCTGTCAATGATGGGATGGGGCGTTTTGTGGCTTCAAAGACGGTTAAATTGATGATTCGTCACGGGATTCGGATTGTTGGAAGTCGTGTATTGGTACTTGGATTTACATTTAAGGAGAATTGCCCGGACACACGGAATACAAAAGTGGTTGATGTGATCGATGAATTGATGGATTTCGGCATTCATGTGGATGTGTATGATCCTCATGCATTGCGTGATGCAGTAAAAGCAGAATACGCCATTGATTTGCTCTCTCAGCAGCCTGATCCCAAACAATACGACGGAATCATTTTAACGGTTGCTCACGACGAATTTCGTTCGATCGACTTTAGCTTTGTGCGTAACCAGCCGACTGTTTTATTTGACGTAAAAGGGATCCTCGATAAATCGCTCGTCCACGGGCGACTTTAATCGATTTATTTGTTCTTATGATGCAGTTGGCGCCTATAGCGCTTTTCACATACAATCGTCCGGTACACACTCGCCAGACAATCGATGCATTGTTGAAAAACGAATATGCCTCGGAAAGCGATTTGATTATTTTTTCGGACGCTCCCAAAAACTGCGTTGCCGAAGATGGGGTGCGCCAAACAAGAGCATACTTAAGAGGAATCACCGGTTTTCGTTCAATCAAGTTAATCGAGCGTGCAGAAATATGGGGCTGGCGGCAAACATCATTGATGGAGTAACTCAAGTTGTGAATGAATACGGTCGAATCATTGTCTTGGAAGATGATCTGTTGACATCTCCTTATTTTCTCAAATTCATGAACGAGGCGCTTACGATGTATGAACAGGTTGAAGAGGTAATTAGTGTGCATGGGTATTTATACCCGATTAAAAAGAAGTTGCAGGAAAACTTCTTTTTAATTCACACGGATTCGCTTGGGTGGGGTACATGGAAAAATCAGTGGATATACTTTAATCCCAGTGGAAAAGAGCTTTTGAATCAGTTAATTCAGCGAAAAATGCTACGAAGCTTTAATTTCGATGGTTCGTATGATTTTGCAAAAATGCTTAGGCGGCAGATTAGGGGGGAAAATAATTCGTGGGCAATCCGTTGGTATGCTTCTGCCTTTTTGGAGAGTAAGCTATCCCTATTCCCCAATAAGTCGTTAGTCTTTCATAATGGAAGTGATGGGAGTGGCACGAATTACGGGGGGGATGGTGCTCTTGATGTAGAGTTGGCTGATTCTCCAATCGTACTAAAGAGAATTCCTCTGAAAGAAAGCGCAGTGGCACGATTGGCTTTTATTCATTATTTCCGTTATATAATGCCATGGTACAGGTTTTGCTGTAGGATAAAACGTTGTTTGCTTTTGTAAAAGTCTATGGTTTATGAAGAAAAATGTAATCTTGGTTTTCGGAACACGTCCAGAGGCAATTAAGATGGCGCCTCTTGTTAAGGAGTTTCAGAAATATCCGGATAAATTCAGGACGACAGTTTGCGTGACAGGGCAACACAGAGAAATGCTCGATCAAGTGTTGAATATCTTTGATGTTGTGCCGGATTATGATTTAAATATCATGAAGTCAGGTCAGGATTTATACGACATTACATCGCGAATCTTATTGGGAATGCGAGATATTTTTTCTCAAACTAGACCGGATGTAGTGATGGTGCACGGCGATACGACCACGTCAATGGCTGCTGCTTTGGCTGCATTTTATCAACAGATACGAGTCGGACATGTCGAAGCCGGTTTACGTACAAATAATATATACAGTCCATGGCCAGAAGAGATGAATCGACAGATAACCGGGCGCATTGCTACATATCACTTTTCGCCAACTTCTTTAGGACGAGATAATTTATTGCATGAGGGTGTACACAGCGATCGTATTTGGGTGACGGGCAACACGGTAATTGACGCACTCTATGCTATTGTTGGCAGGATAAAACATAATGAAGCATTGCAATTATCACTCAAAAAAGTATTGGATAGGGCTGGCTATGATGTAGACAGATTATCGAATGAAAATAGTTTTCGACGTCTTGTTCTAATCACAGGGCACCGGCGAGAAAATTTTGGTGAGGGGCTCCTCCAGATTTGCCATGCGATAAAGACGTTGAGTGAAACATATACCAGTGTCGATTTTGTCTATCCGATGCATCTGAATCCGAATGTGCGAGAGCCCATCAAAGAGTTTTTTTCCGGGGTTTCTCAAGGAAACTTGTTTTTATCGAACCGTTGGAATACCTACCGTTTGTATACCTAATGGAGAAGAGTGATCTTGTCTTAACTGATAGTGGAGGGATTCAGGAAGAGGCTCCGAGCTTAGGAAAACCAGTACTCGTCATGCGTGATACAACGGAACGACCAGAGGCATTAGATGCTGGGACGGTGAAGCTGGTTGGCACAGATTGTGATAAAATTATCTCAGAAGTCTCTTCCTTGTTAGATAACATGGAATATTATAAGAAAATGAGCCGTGCTATAAATCCATATGGTGATGGCCGGGCTTGTGAGCGAATAGTGGACATTATGATGAAAGTCGAAGTTGATGGAATAACAGTGAGGGTAAAATGAGATGAGACTATTAAAAGCAGTTCGTAGAAAAACACGCAGGCCAATTATTTGGGGTAGCATTTCTACAGTACCGATTTCAAATGACTTTGGTTTATCGCGCGGTACTCCTATCGATCGGTATTACATTGAATCATTTCTTCAAGAATATAATGCAGACATAAAAGGGGCTGTTCTCGAAATAGCGGAAAGTACCTATACGAAACAGTTTGATCATGGTGTAACTTCATTTGAGATATTACATGTTGACGAATCAAATCGTAGGGCTACTATTATTGGAGATCTAACTCAGCCTGAGACTCTTCCTGATAAAACGGTAGATTGTTTTATTTGCACACAAACTTTGAATTTTATATTTGATGTAAGGAGGGCGATAGAGGGATGTTTTAAATTATTGAAAGATGGTGGGGTCTTTCTTGGTACGGTTAGTGGAATTTCTCAGATCTCTCGGTATGATATGAATCGATGGGGGGACTATTGGCGATTTACAGATCTATCATTGAAGAAGCTCTTTGCTGAATACTTTAGGGAAGAGAATATAACCATTCAGATGTATGGGAATGTTTTTGCTGCAAATGTTTTTCTTCAAGGATTGGCATTGGAGGATATCGAGGATAAATCCCTTCTTAATGTAAGGGATATAGATTATCAGGTAACGCTGGGAATACGTGCTGTTCGATGAGAAGCATAAAGCGAGCGTTTCAGCAACTATTTGATCAATATGATTACATCCGGTATAAAGAACGTGTTGTAATTGGGAAAGCAGATTATCACTGGTGTATTGTTCCTGTGCCTGCCAGTTATCCCAAGCAGAGCCAAACACACCCATCAATATGTTTTTTCCCGGAGAAATGGCAGGGATATTCTTATTGGTTGGCTACGACTCCCTATCCGGATGGGCGGGTTGAGTATGAAAATCCATGCATATATCGATCGAATGATCCGACAGTTTTTTCCTCCATAAGCAGGAACCCGATACTAAAGTACCCGGGAGGATCTGCATATAATTCCGATCCAGATCTTTTTCTTTTTGAGGATCGATTATACTGTATTGTTAGAGAAAACGAGAATGGTCATTATTTAAGAGAAATAAAGCTAGTGAATTCTATTGATGGAGAAGTTTGGAGTAAGCCACTTAGGATCTATACAAGCAATGATGAGGATCGACAATTGCTATCACCTTCTTATTTGAGATATCGAGGCAAACATCTCATATATTTCCTAAACGGAGATGCTGGTATCGGACGAAATGGGAAATGCTCTGGCATTGAAATAGCAGAGACTGATGATTTAAATAGATCGTTTCGATTCTCTTCTACGGGAGATTTCTTGAACCAAGAGGACGTGAGAATTGAGCCTTGGCACTTTGACCTGTTTGAATACAAGCACAAATTGTATATGGTATTATGCGGTCGAGATCGGAATAAATGGACTTTGAGGAATCCGATGTATACCTATCTAGCTGTTTCCGAAGATTATATCAATTTTCATATCTATAAAAATCCGATTATCCGTTACTTAAAATCTTATCGTCCATCTGCATATGTAGATGACAGTGGTATTTTTCATTTGTATTTCTCCATCATCGGGAGCTTTTTAAAGGATCATTCGGATCGCAACATTGCAAGGACAAGTATGCCGTTTGATTATTTGTGTCATCTACTTTCCAATTAGTAGTGAGAGTTTTGTTTCTTAACACATCAGAGTCAAAAGGAGGAGCTGCGATTGCTGCAAACGTTTGATGAATACTTTGCGGAAAGAAGGTATTGATGTTTCGATGATAGTGAGAGATAAAGCGACTAATGATCCGGCTGTTATTCAAATACGGTCGTCTAAATGGATGAATAAGATCTGCTTTATATATGAACGTTTGGGTATCTTCATTCACAATGGATTTAATAGGGAGAATCTTTTTGCCGTTTCGCAAGCAAATACAGGGGTGGACATCTCACGATATAGTGAAGTCAAACGGGCAGATGTCATCCATATACATTGGATTAATCAGGGATTCCTATCGTTGAAGGATGTTCAGCGATTGGTCGCTATCGGTAAGCCTATTGTGTGGACAATGCATGATATGTGGCCATGTACAGGGATTTGCCATCATGCTCGAGACTGTGTGTCTTTTATGAGCCAATGCGGGGGATGCTTCTTCTTACAATCGAAAAAGAAGCGGGATTTATCCACTGTCGTTTTCCGAAAGAAACAGCAGTGGATTTTTTGTAAAGATAATATCACGATGGTGGGGTGCAGTCAATGGCTGGCTGGGAAGGCGAAAACAAGTGCTTTGATTAAAAACCATCGTGTCGTCTCAATTCCTAATCCAATTGACATTCAAAAATTCAAACTTTTTTCGGATAGGGGAAGCTGCCGCAGACAATTAGGGTTGCCGGGGCACAAGCAATTGATGTTATTTGGAGCAGCGAATGTTACGGATAAACGAAAGGGAATTTATTATTTGATTGATGCAATCAATCGATTGTTAGTCGCAGATCCACGCTTTGCTGAAAAGATGGGGATTGTCGTTTTGGGGGAAGCAAAAGCCGAGTTTATCAGTCTCGTTAAAATCCCAGTCTATCCGTTGGGTTACGTGTCTGATGTTAGTAAGATTGTTATATTATATAATGCTATCGATGTTTTTGTGACATCCTCATTGGAGGAAAATTTACCGAATACAATTATGGAAGCAATGGCATGTGGAGTACCGTGTGTCGGATTTCATATCGGTGGCATACCTGAAATGATAGACCATAAAGAGAACGGCTATCTTGCTGTGTATAAAGATGCGGACGATCTCGCGACTGGGATTGATTGGGTGCTGAATAAGGCTGATCGTGATGAACTCTCGCGGAATGCACGGAGGAAGGTGGAGGAGAATTATAGCGAGGCGATTGTTGCCAAACAGTATATACAGCTATATCGTAGTTTATTGAAATAAGTTGCTATGTCCCCCCTTTTTTCCATCATCACGGTTACATACAATGCCCGGAAGGCGCTGGAGCGGACGTTGCAGAGCGTCGGTGGACAGACGTATGGGGAAATCGAATATGTCGTGATTGACGGGGGATCGACGGATGGGACGATGGAGCGAGTCGCACGATGGGAGGCGGAGATGGGGGAAGAACGCATGCAGCGTGGCATGGAGCCGATGCGATGCGTAACCGTTTCGGAGCCGGACCGTGGACTGTACGACGCGATGAACAAGGGCCTGCAACGGGCAACGGGCGACTATGTCTGGTTTCTCAACGCAGGCGACACATTTCGGTTGCCGGAGACGGTGGCGCAATTGGCTGATGTGGCCGAACGAAACGGTTGGCCAGATATTCTTTACGGTGAGACGGACGTGACCGACAGCGAGGGGCGATTTATCGCCGAGCGTCGACTGAAAGCGCCTGAGACGTTGACGTGGCGCGGCTTTCGAACGGGAATGCGTGTCAGTCATCAGGCGTTTGTCGTCAAGCGGAGCGTGGCGCCGACGTACGATTTGCAATACCGGTTCTCGGCCGACTTCGATTGGTGCATCCGGTGCATGAAACAATCGCAGCGGATCGTCAACTCACGAATGCGGTTAGTGAATTATGAAGCCGAAGGAATGACGACGCGCAACCGTAAGGCGTCCTCGCGGAGCGCTACCGCATCATGTGTCGCTACTACGGGGCGTTGCCCACACAGATGCGTCACCTTTGGTTTGCCACCCGGTTCCTCTGGGCGAAGGTGAGCGGAAATAAGGCGTAGCGCGAGAGGTCGTCCGAGAGCGCCGCGGACACTCACCCCGCAAGACAACAACACGACGGGCCGACGCCCCGCGGAAAGGAGAATCGAGCATGATCGAACGCGATCATAACGAATGGAAAAAGCGACCTCTATCGAGGCCGCTTTTTTTGTGGATTGTTGGGACCCTTTGCGAGGTCTGCTACCCGCTCCAGTACTTGTCTTTCGTCTTGCTGGTTCCTGCCATTGCGGCGCTTGTGTGTCTCCGAGGGAGACGGTCGGCACCGCGCGAGCTGCGGCTCGAGACACCCTACATTTGGGGCGCGATCTTGACTTTCGTGGTCCTCTTTCTGGCCATACAGCGGACCGCGCTGGCTGAGCGGCACCTCGACGATCCGAGGCCTGCGCCGACGGCATGGCGACGGGTGGCGCACACTGTGCAAGGACACATCGTGGAACGCCTCGGGCAGCTGCGCCTTTCGCCCGACGAGCACGCTGTACTGGCCTCGATCACGGTCAATGACCGTAGCGGCATGACGCGTGATTTGCGCCGCCGATTCTCCACCGCTGGCGTGGCGCACCTCTTAGCCGTCAGCGGCTTTCACGTTGGACTGGTCAGCGGCGCGCTTGCCCTGCTACTCGGTTTTTTGCCGCCGACCACGCCCTGCCGACTCTTCCGTTGCGGACTGATGATCCTCGTCGCCTGGGCCTACGCCGCCGTGTCGGGCCTTTCTGCACCGGCCGTCCGAGCGGCCACGATGCTCACCATCTACCTCGTTGGCGTGGCCCTTCGCCGCACCCCCGAGCCATACAACACGCTCTCCGCCTCTGCTTTGCTGATGCTTTTCGTCGATCCCTTCAGCCTCTTCGACGTCGGGTTCCAGCTCACCTTCGCGGCCGTCTTATTCATCCTTCTGCTCACGCCCCGCATAGCCTGCCTCATCGATGTGCGCCGCCGGTGGATCGCCCTCCCTTGGCGACTCGTGGCCGCCAGCCTGGCTGCTCAGGTCGGCACCTTCCCGCTCTGTTGCTACTATTTCGGCCGCATCTCCCTCGTTTTTCTCTTCGCAAATCTCTTCCTCATGCTGTCCGCCACGCTGCTCATCCCCCTGGCCCTCGTGTGGGTCGCGCTGCCCGTTGGCACGCCCGGGAGCTTCGGGTTGCAGAGTGCGGTGGAGCGCCTGACGCACACGCTCGTCGCCGTCGTCGATCGGTTCAGCCTCCTCCCTGCGGCCGGTGTCCCGATGCGCTTCGACCTCGTCCTGCTCATCGGTTCCTACGCCGTCCTTCTCTTGGGCATCCACGCTGCGACCCGCGGCAGTCGACGGACGCTTTTTGCCTCCTTCGGGGGGACGCTTTCCCTCATCGTTTACACCCTTGCGCAGCATCAGTTTGGAGGGTGACAGACACTCGTTTCCCGGATAAAAACAGAGCGGAGGCGCTGTCGGATTGGGTTCCGGCAGTGCCTTTTTTGTTTTTAGGCTCAATCAAATGCGCTTCGGCCTACTCGCTCCGTTTTTTGCCCCTTTGATCGTTCCAGCCCCCTCTTCATCGTTAACGCGAGTTCGGCGTGGGCAATCCTATCGCTTACAATTTCCTGAGGAAATGAGTGAGTAAGTGAGTGGCCGATTTCCTGAGGAAATGAGCCGAAAAAGTTTTGTGGCGGCCGATTTCCTGAGGAAATGAGCCGAAAAAAAGTTTTTGTGGCGAGTGATTTCCTGAGGAAATGAGCCGAAAAAGTTTTTGGCAAGCGCAAACGGGGAGGGCGGGCCGCGCGTATGGGGGACTTTTGCGTTACTGGCTTAGTTTTTAGATCCCTCTATCTTTGCCCGCCGTTAAAAATGAAAAGGAATAATTGTGGCAAATACGAAGTACATTTTTTTGTGACAGGCGGTGTCGTTTCGTCCCTTGGTAAGGGCATCGTCTCGGCGTCGCTGGGCAAGCTGCTGCAGGCGCGTGGCTACCGGGTGACGATCCAAAAAGTTCGACCCTTATATTAACGTAGATCCGGGGACGCTCAACCCCTATGAACACGGCGAGTGCTTCGTCACCGTCGATGGGCACGAGACGGACCTCGACCTCGGGCACTATGAGCGCTTCCTCAACCTCCCCACCACCCGCGCCAACAGCATCACCACGGGCCGCATCTACCAGAGTGTCATTGACAAGGAGCGCCGCGGAGACTACCTGGGCAAGACGGTGCAGGTGATCCCCCACATCACGGACGAGATCAAGCGCAACGTCAAGCTGCTCGGCGCCAAGAACCAGTTTGACTTCGTCATCACCGAGATCGGCGGCACGGTGGGCGACATCGAGTCGCTGCCCTTCATCGAGAGCGTCCGCCAGCTGCGTTGGGAACTGGGGCGCGACTGCCTCTGCGTGCACCTGACCTACGTGCCTTTCATCGCCGCCGCGAAGGAGTACAAGACGAAGCCCACTCAACACTCCGTCAAGCAGCTCCAAGAGCTGGGCGTGCAGCCCGATATGCTCGTCTTGCGCACGGAGCACGAGCTCAATGCCGAGATCCTGCGTAAGGTGGCCCTCTTCTGCAACGTGTCGAAGGAGGCCGTCATCCAGTCCGTCGACGTGCCCACCATCTACGAGGTGCCCCTCATGCTGCAACGTCAACGGATGGACTCCATCGCGCTGGAGAAGCTCGGCCTCGAAGTCGGCCCCACGCCGGAGCTGAACCCCTGGAAGGACTTCCTCGACCGGAAGAAGCGAGCCACCGACGTGGTCCGTATCGGGCTCGTGGGCAAGTACGTCGAACTGCAAGACGCCTACAAATCGATCGACGAATCGCTGCTCATCGCTTCCATATATAACGACCGCAAGCTCGACCTGCGGCTCATCCATTCGGAGAAGATCAACGACGCGAATGCGGCCGAACTGTTGGCCGATCTGGACGGCGTCGTCATCGCTCCGGGCTTCGGACAACGGGGCGTGGAGGGCAAATTTTCCGCCATCCGTTACCTCCGTGAGCACGACCTCCCCACGCTCGGCATTTGTCTGGGTATGCAGTGTATGGTCATCGAATTTGCCCGCGATGTGCTCGGCCTTGAGGGAGCCAACTCCACGGAGATGGATCCGCAGACGCCTTATCCCGTGATCGACCTCATGGAGGATCAGAAAAACGTGGTCAACATGGGCGGCACCATGCGCCTCGGCACGTACGACTGCACCCTGCGCCCCGGCTCACACATCTGTGCGGCCTATGGCAAGGAGCACATCCAGGAGCGCCATCGCCACCGCTTCGAGTTCAACAACGAATACAAGGACCGCTTCGAGGCTGCCGGTATGCAGTGCGTGGGCGAGAACCCCGACACGGGGCTCGTCGAGGCCGTCGAAGTGAGTGGCCTGCGCTGGTTCGTCGGCGTGCAGTATCACCCGGAATATACCAGCACCGTGCTCAGTCCTAACCCGCTGTTCATGGGATTCATCAAAGCCGCAATCAACAAATAGAGGGTAGAGACGAGAGGGTAGAGGGTAGCCCTCTGGTGCTCACAAGAAGCGCCTCTACCACCGCGGCGCAGCCGCTAACTACCCGGCCACAAGGCCGTAACTACCGCGGCGCAGCCGCATAACTACCGGAGGCGTAGCCTCCATAACTACTTGAAAGAATATGTCAATGGATAAGAATACAGTGATCGGTTTCATACTGATCGGGGTGGTGCTGGTGCTTTTCGTCTGGTTCAACCGCCCGAGTGAGGAGCAGATCAAGGCGCAACAGCGTTACAACGACTCGGTGGCCCGAGTGGAACAGGCGGCCTTGGCTCAGATAGACCAAGCGAAGGCCACGGCCGATCTCGCTCCGACAACGGCCGCGGATACCGTCGGCCTGCCCGACTCCGTGCGTGAGGAGCGCCTGCGCGGCACATACGGTGCCTTTGCACGCGCCGCCGTCGGTACGGAGGAGTTTGTCACCCTCGAGAACGACAAGGTGGAGGTGCGCATCAGCACCAAGGGCGGCCGTCTCTGCTACGCCCGACTGAAGGAATACACCACCTACGACAAGCAGCCGCTCGTGCTCTTCGACGGCGCGGACGAGTCGGCCCTCAACCTAACGATGATCACGGCCAATCAGCGCGTCATCAACACGGCCGACCTCTACTTCACGCCGATCAAGGGCGCTGACGGTCGCTCAGTCACCATGCGTCTCGACGCGGGCGACGGTGCGCACATGGACTTCACCTACTCGCTCGCACCGGACGATTACATGCTGCGCTACACGATCCTTTCGGCCGGCATGAATGGCATCCTCGCTCCCTCTACCCGCTCGCTCGACCTGACCTGGACGCAGCACGCGCGCCAGCTGGAGCACGGTCGGAAGTATGAGAACCAGTACACGGCCCTCTACTATAAATACGTGGCCGACGATGTGGACAAGCTGAGCGAGACGAAGGATGCAGACAAGCAGATCTCCAACCGCCTGAAGTGGATCGGCTACAAGAACAAGTATTTCGCCACGGTGCTCATTGCCGACGATGCCTTCACGGCTTCCAAACTCGAGTCGCGCTTGACGCCCGACACGGACACGGCCCATCTGAAGACCTTCACGGCCATGACGAGCGTCGACTTCGACCCGTCTCGCCCCGACACCATCGGCTTCAACTATTTCATCGGCCCGAACAAGTACAAACTCCTTGGCGCCTACGATAAGGGTCGCGACAAGGCCGACCGCCTCTCGCTCGACGAGCTCGTGCCGCTGGGCTACAAATGGGTGCGCCCCATCAACCGCTACTTCATCGTGCCCATCTTCGACTACCTCGGCCGCTTCCTCACCAACTACGGTGTGATCATCCTCATCCTTACGCTCATCGTCAAGCTGGTGCTCTTCCCGCTGACGTACAAGTCGTACATGTCGACGGCCAAGATGCGCGTGCTGCGCCCGCAGGTGGAGGAGATCAACGCCCGCTATCCGAAGCAGGAGCAGGCGATGACCGTCAGAAGGCTACGATGGAGCTGTACAGTCGTGCTGGGGCCAGCCCTATGAGTGGTTGCTTGCCGATGCTGCTCCAGATGCCTATCCTGATCGCGCTCTACTGGCTCTTCCCGACGGCCATCGAACTGCGTCAGCAGTCGTTCCTCTGGGCCAAGGACCTCTCGACGTTCGACGCCGTCATCTCGTGGGACGCCAACATCCCGCTCATCAGCGCCTTCATGGGTAACCACATCAGCCTCTTCTGTCTGCTGATGACGATCGTCAACGTGGTCTACTCCAAGATCAACATGAACATGAGCAACACCGGTCAGCAACAGATGCCCGGCATGGCCATGATGACGTATATGATGCCCGTGATGTTCTTCTTCATCTTCAACCAGAACGCCGCGGGGCTGAGCTACTACTTCCTTATCTCTACGCTGATCACTATCCTGCAGACGGCCTCGTTCCGCTACTTCATCAACGAAGACAAGCTGCTGGCCAAACTCGAGCGAACAAGAAGAAGCCTCGCAAGGGCAACAGCTTCATGGAGCGCATGGCCGAGATGCAACGTAAGCAGCAAGCCGAGCTGGAGCGTCAGCAAAAGCAGCGCAACACCCAGCGGCAAGCGCAGAACGCGAAACGGCAAGAGCGCAAGCGATAATTCTTTATGTAGGGGCGTATCGAATACGCCTCCCAAACATTCCGCAAGGAATGAATGCACAACATGCGTTCGCCCTCTTTCGGGGCGTTGGGGGGCGTCGCGCGATACGCCCCTACTTGTAACTCCCCCTGACTACCGCGGCAAAGGCCGCATAACTACTCTCCCTATGAAATTCCTTGGCATCATCCCCGCGCGTTACGCATCGACGCGCTTCCCCGGCAAACCGCTGGCCGACCTGGGCGGTAAACCCATGATTCAGCGCGTCTACGAACGCGTACGCCCCACCGTGGACGAGCTCTGGGTGGCCACCGACGACGAACGTATCCGTCAGGCTGTCGAGGCCTTCGGCGGCGACGTCGTCATGACCTCCGACACGCACCGCAGCGGCACTGACCGCTGTCGCGAAGCCTGCGACAAGGTGGGCGCCACGGCCGACGTGGTGATCAACATCCAGGGCGACGAGCCCTTCATCCGCCCCGAGCAGATCGAGCAGCTCAAGCGTTGCTTCGACGCCCCCGACGTGCGCATCGCCACCTTAGCCAAAGCCTTCGACCCCGAGGGCGACTTCGAGCAAACGCTCTTCAACCCGAACACGCCCAAGGTGGCCTTCGACGTCCACGGCGACGCGCTCTACTTCAGCCGCTCCATCATCCCCTACATCCGCGGCGCCGTGCACACCGAGTGGCTCCGACGCCACACCTTCTACAAGCACATCGGCCTCTACGCCTACCGCGCCGAGACACTCCGCGCCATCACCCTGCTGCCGCAATCGTCGTTAGAGAAGGCCGAGAGCCTCGAGCAACTGCGCTGGCTCGAAAACGGCTACCGCATCCGCGTGGCCGTCACCCCCTACGACACCGTCGGCATCGATACCCCGGACGACCTCGCCCGCGCCGTCGCCCTGCTCACCTGAAGACGCGTCGTCATGCATCAATGATTATGAGACAGAAATTCACTTTGATCACATTAGGAGTAAGAGACTTCTAAAGGCGTTGGCTTTCTATGAAGGCTTAGGCTGGAAACGCTCAGAACAGAGTCAGGAGGATTATGCCCTGTTCCCTTTGGGGGGAATCGTTTTGGGGCTGTATCCGATTGAAGAGTTGGAAAAAGACACCACGCTCAGCCGACAGCCAACTGATTTTTCTGGTATAACGATCAGTTATAATGCCACATCAGAAGAAGAGGTGGACGAGGTGATGCGGGAAGCCGGCCGTCTGGGAGCAACCATCGTGAAGCCGGCTCAAAAGGTGTTTTGGGGAGGATACAGCGGCTACTTCAAAGACATGGACGGCTATGTGTTTGAGGTGGCTTACAATCCGTTTTGGCAGATGGACGACGAAGGGAATCTTGTCTTGTAGCTCATCGATATACGACCTCGCCCGCGCCGTCGCCCTGCTCAGCTGAAGACGGATTGTTGACCGCTCACCCCGTGGTTTGAAGCGAAACCGGCCCCCGATTTGGGTCAAACCAATGGTTTGGAGCGAAACTGCCCCCGATTTGGGCCAAACCATTGGTTTGGAGTGAAACCGACCCCCGATTTGAGCCAAACCAATGGTTTGAAGCAAAACCGGCCCCCGATTTGGGTCAAACCAATGGTTTGGAGCGAAACTGCCCCCCGATTTGGGCCAAACCAATGGTTTGAAGCGAAACCGGCCCCCGATTTGGGTCAAACCAATGGTTTGGAGCGAAACCGACCCCTGATTTGGGTCAAACCAATGGTTTGAAGCGAAACCGCCCCCCGATTTGAGTCAAACCAATGGTTTGAAGCGAAACCGGCCCCCGATTTGAGTCCAACCAATGGTTTGGAGTGAAACCGATCCCCGATTTGGGCCGAGACACGCTGCTGAATCCATGCGCGCCCATAGCCGCCCGTTTTCCACTTTTAGTTGAAATGAACATGCACCCCCTCGAAGCCCTGATCGCAGAAGGCGAACACCAGAGGCAAGACTTCAAGTTCGAAATCAGCGACAGTAAGAAGATCGCTCGCACCCTCAGCGCCTTCGCCAATACCGACGGCGGACGGCTGCTCATCGGCGTAAAGGACAACGGACGCATCGCTGGCGTACGCAGCGAGGAGGAGTATTACATGATCGAGGCTGCCTCCGAGCGCTACACCCGCCCCGCGGTGCCCTTCACCGCCCGACGGTGGGACGTCGGCGGACGCACGGTGCTGGAGATCGACATCGAGCGCGGCCCCGACCGCCCCTATCTGGCGCCCGATAAGGACGACCAATACGTGGCTTACCTGCGCGTGGCCGACGAGAACCGTCCGGCTGATCCGACCTTGGTGCTGGCCTGGAAGAAGCTGCGCCGCCCCGACGGCCGACTCTTCCGCCTGACTCGTCCCGTCGAGGCGCTGTTTCGCCACCTCGAGACGCACTCCAGCGTCTCGCTCTCCGAGTTCTGTCGCCTGGCGCACATCCGCCGTCCGGTTGCCCGCCACATCCTCAGCGATCTCTTGGCCATCGGCACCCTCCGCTACACCTTCCTCCCGGACGACGGCCGCCTCGTCTACAGCCGCGCCGAGACGGAGGAGTAGGATCACTCCCGGCGCATCAGTTGCTCCGCGAGGAGGAGATCCATCGGCGTGGTGAGCTTGATGTTCTCGCGGTTGCCGGGGACGAGGCGGACAGCCACGCCGGAGGCTTCCACCACGGAGGCGTCGTCGGTGAAACGCGGATCGTAGGGCAGGCGATAGGCGGCGCGCAGCACGTCGGCGCGGAAGACTTGCGGTGTCTGCACCACGCGCAACCGTGTGCGGTCGACGGGCCGACTGCCGCCGTCGGCGTCCACCTCGCGCACTGATTCGACCACGGGCACGACGGGCACGGCCGCGCCACCGTCAGCCGCCGCAGCAAAGCAAGCAGCGATGACCGACGGCGCCACGAGCGGACGGACGCCGTCGTGCACCGCGATCAGTCCGTTCGACGCAACGGCGCCGAGTCCGTTCCGCACGGAATGAAAACGAGTCTCGCCACCGGCCACTACGCGGTGAATCCGGCCGAAGGCATGCGCCTCACATAGCCGCTTCCACGTATCGATTTGGTCTTCTGGCAGCACCACGATGAGGCGCGCCGACGCGTCCCAGCGGTCGAATGCCTCGAGGGTGTGCATCAGCACGGGCCGGCCGGCCAGCTGGAGGAACTGCTTCGGCTGCGGGCCGCCCATGCGTGTGCCGCGTCCGCCGCCACGATGAGGATGGTGTGCTTACTGGTCGAGCTCATCGAGGATCTTCTTTACCTCCTCGTCGGCCTTGAGGAGCTTGTCTTTGCATAGTTGGATGAGCCGCCCGGCCTCCCGGACTTTGGCGGAAAGGACGTCGACGTCCAGCTCTCCGCGCTCGATCTCTTCAATGATCTGCCGCAGACGGGCCACGGCGCTGTTGTAGGTTGCTTTCTCTTCTGACATGGGTTGTGAAACTAAATGTGAAATCATTGCTTAGACAATCCGCCCTTCCCGCTCGCCGTCGGCAAAGCGGATGGTGACGGTGTCGCCGGGGGGAGAGCATAGCGGCGCGTTTGACGATGACGCCCTCGCGTAGGGTCATCGTATAGCCGCGCTGGAGGAGCACGTCGGGCGAGGCCAGTCGGATATGCTGCTCGCTCAGCTCGAGGTCGTGCCGGCGACGCATTAGCAGACTGTCCGCAGCGCTGCGGAGGCGCGCAGGCAGGGCGTCGATGCGTTCGCGATGACGCGCGATGCGTTGCGGAACGGCCGCAAGGCGCGCCGAGAGCCGATGCCACTCCGTGCGCCGTCGCTCGATGAGTTGGGGGACGGTCGCGAGGCGTGCTGAGAGTCGGAGCCACTCTGCGCGCCGTCGCTCTACGTGGCCCGAAACCAAGAGCGGAAAGCGTGCGACGATACTGCGGAACGTCTGCTGCTCCCGCTCGATGCGGACCGTAGCCGCCCGATAGAGTCGGTCGCGCAGCTCGTTGATATCTGCCAGCTGAGTCGCCATACAATCGATCAGGAACGCGGCCACGGCTGTCGGCGTTTTGAGTCGTGTATGGGCCACGAGGTCGACCACCGTGTCGTCGCGTTCGTGGCCGATGCCGGTGATGATGGGCAGGGGGAACTGCGCGCAGTTGGCGGCCAAGGCGTAGGAGTCGAAGCTGCTGAGGTCGGCCGTGGAGCCACCGCCGCGGATGATGACGACGACGTCGAAGGCCTCGCGGACGGCATAGATGCGATCCAGCGCGGCGATGATGCTCGCCTCCGTTCGCTCGCCCTGCATGAGGGCGGGGTAGAGCCGGACGTAGAACGGGAAGCCATACTCGTTGCCGAGCAGCTGGTCGGTGAAGTCCTCGTAGCCCGCGGCCGTGGCGGACGAGATGACAGCGATGCGTTGCGGCCGTGGTGGGAACGACAGGGAGCGGTTGAGGTCGAAGACGCCGTCGGCTTGCAGCTGCCGGATGATCTCCTTGCGTCGCCGCACCAGGTCGCCCACCGTGAACGAGGGGTCGATGTCGTGGACGGTCAGGGAGAGACCGTACAGCTCGTGGAAGTCCACGGCCACGCGCACGAGCACCTTCAGCCCCGACGTGAAGGGCCGGCCCGTCTCCTCCTCGAAATAGGGGCGGATGACGGCGTACTGCTGGGCCCAGATCGTGCCGCGTGCTCGAGCGGCCACCTGCCCGGTGCGCTCGTCCTTTTCGACAAACTCCAGATAGCAATGGCCCGAATAGCTATTTACGCGCACCTCGCTCGTCTCGGCCCGCACCCAATACGTCTCGGGCAGGGCATCGCGGAGGGCCTGCTTGATGTTGCGGTTCAGCTCCGTGAGCGAGAGGATGCTCGCTGGATCAATGGTATCAAAGAGATCAGTCATGCGTGCTCTAACGTCTTACCGAGGTTGAGGAATGCCTGTCGATCCTCGGCCGGGAAACGCTCGATGGCATAGCGGAGGGTGGTGCGGGGAAGGCTGTAGATGTGTGTGCGGAGGAAGTCGCAGAGGGCGACGATGTCGCGTTTGCCAGCCTCACGGAGCAGCCAGCCATTGGCTTTGTACATGAGGTCGTGCGGGTGGGTGAGGTTGCGGAGGGCCAGCTCGAAGGTCAGATCCGTGTGCCCCTGCCTGAGCCAGTACATGGTGGCGACGATGGCGATGCGCTTGTCCCACATCCGCTCGGAGTCAGAGAGGCTGCGGAGAAGGTCGGCGTTGTTCGTGTCGAACGTCTCGCGGCCGAGGATCTTGTACGCCGTCAAGTCCACCAAATCCCAGTTGTCGATGTGCGCGCGATGACGGAGGTAGAAGTCGGCCGTGGCCGCGCGTACCGCCCGCGTCCGGGTCCGCTCATATCGTTCCACAAGCATCAACAGTCCGCAGAGGCGCACCTCGTGAAAGTCGCTCTCAAGCAGCCGACACAGATCCTCGTCGCCCGCCTTCGGCATAATGCCTACGCGCCACGCTGCGCACCCCTGGCACGGGCACCCCGAGGAAGCGATCGCCCTCGCCATACTCTCCCGGGCCGGTCTTGAAGAAGCGCGCCAAGTCGGCCGCCTTTCCGATGGATCCGAGGGCTTGCAGTTCGCGCTGTATCTCGTCCGTGATCATGGCTCCTCCTTCCAGATCAGCTCCTCGACGGCGCGCTTCGGCACATGGTGCACGCCCGCGGCATCGCGCCAATAGCGGTAATCGCCGTCGGGCGACATCGGCTCGATGACAACGGTCTCTCGCGGCCGTCCGATGGCCAGCACGGTGCGCACTTCGAGATAATCAGGCAGTCGGAAGTCGGCCTGAATCTGTTTGGCATTAAAGGCCTTGATGATGCACCCGCCCAGGCCGCGCTCGGTGAGCGAGAGCAGGATGGCGAGAGCCTGGATGCCGTCGTCGCAGTAGGGATCGCGGACGATGCGTGTGTCGAGGAGTTGGATGAGGTATGCTGCGGGTCGTTCGCCCTCGGCCGGTCCACCCCAGTCTTTGAGGTAGGCCGCCCAGCGGAGCGTGGGGAAGAGTCGGTCGCACTCGTTGCGCTCGGTGACGAGGCGGTACTTCAGCGGTTGAGCGTTGCGTGCCGAAGGGCAGAGTCGTGCGGCATCAATGGCCGCGGTGAGCACATCGGCGTCGAGGCGTTCGTCCTCGTAAAAGCGCCGGAAGCTCCGGGTTTGTAGCAGTAAATCTTTCAGCATGATCGGGTGTGACAAAAAATGAGGTGGCAAAGCTAAGCGCCGGATCTGGATCCATCTCGTTCGGAGTCGAGTGATCGATTCGGGGCACTTGCTTGGTGCGTTTTACTACCCGCACGGCGTGCAAGCCCCAAAAGGCGCCAGGGGCGCCGCCAAGTTTGCAGGAGACATAGGATAACTCCCCCGAGTTTTCTACTCGCACGGCGTGCAAGCCCCGAAACCCGCCGGGTTTTACTACTCGCATGGCGTGCAAGCCCCGAAACCCACCGAGTTTTGCTATTCGCACAGCGTGCAAGCCCCAAAACCTACCGGGTTTTGCTACTCGCACAGCGTGCAAGCCCCGAAACCCGCCGGGTTTTGCTATTCGCACGGCGTGCAAGTCCTGAAACCCGCCGAGTTTTGCTACTCGCACGGCGTGCAAGCCCCGAAACCCACCGAGTTTTGCTACTCGCACGGCGTGCAAGCCCTGAAACCCGCCGAGTTTTGCTACTCGCACGGCGTGCAAGCCCCGAAACCCGCCGGGTTTTGCTACTCGCACGGCATGCAAGCCCGAAACTCGCCGAGTTTTACTACTCGCACGGCGTGCAAGCCCTGAAACCCGCCGGGTTTTGCTACTCGCACAGCGTGCAAGCCCCGAAACCCGCCGAGTTTTGCTACTCGCACGGCGTGCAAGCCCCAAAACCCGCCGGGTTTTACTACCCGCACGGCGTGCAAGCCCCGAAAGGCGCTAGGGGCGCCGGCCAAGTTTGCAGGCGACATAGAATAACTCACCCGAGTTTGCTACTTGCACAGCGTACAAAGACAAAAGAATCCCCGCCGGAAGGGATCCGACGGGGATTCGTGTCCTCTTTTCCGAGGGGAGAAGGGCTGTCTCTTCCCGTTGTGCTGCGTTCTTGTTTACAGCTTGTCGTAATTCATGCTGAACTCACCGGGCACAACGGTACCGAGGGTCTTCAGGCGGCCGTAGTCAAAGTGCTTCTGACGCGTTTCGGACTTCTTCGTGCGGTCTTCGTAGATGATTGTCTGGGTGGAGAAGTTTACGCTCGTGACCTCGCGCGGCCATTTACTTCCCTTTTTACATACCTCTCGATCCCAGCCGATGAGCTCGAAGCGGCCGTTTTGGAAGCGGAATTTGAAGTGCTCGTAATACTCGAAACCTTGTTTGCCGGGCAGGAGGAAGTCGATGCGGAGCACATTGTTGTGCTTCTTATCTTCAGACCTATCAATGCTTAGCTCTTTAAAGGCTGTTTTATTGCCTTTGGGCCAGATGAAGCGGCCGTCGTCTTGCCTGTGCAGGACGTATTTGCGGCTCTTCTTCTGGCCGAAGGCGATGACGAGAACACGCTTTTTAGACTTTTTGTTTCGCAAGACGAAGACTAAGTCTTTGATCTTGTCACCATTCAGGTCTTCCTTCGTGGCGTTGAAGTACACACGCCACCCGTCAGGGGCAAAGTCGCTTGCGGATTCGGCCTCTTTGGGCAGCTTCAGGTCCTGTGCGGCCATTGTTCCAGCGAACAATAGCATAGCCAATGCAATCAGTCGATTCATAGATGTGTAGTTTGTTAAGTGTGAATGTGTGGATGGTTAGAAGAGAGGAGGCGGGGCGAATTACAGCTTGTCGAAATTCAGGACGAACTGGCCGGGCACGATGTCTCTGAAGGTCTTGAAGCCCTTAAAATGGAACTTCTTTTCCTTGAGCTTAGACGGATATGTGCGCTTATCGTAGACAGCATTTTTGTAGGTGTAGCTGAAGCTAATGAGCACATCGTCCCGATTTTTTTTCACGTATTTAATCCTGCGCTCCCAACCGACGAGCTCAAAGCGGCCGTTTTGGAATTTAAAGCCAAAGCGATCGTCGTACACGTAGCCGGGCTTGTAGGGCAGGATGAACTTTACCGTGAGTACGTTATTTTGGATACTCATGTTGTCAAAGGCGTCGGTGTTGCCTTTGGGAGCGATGAAGTGTCCGTAGTCCTGTTCCTGGAGGATGTATCCGTTGCCCTTCTTCTTGCCAAAGGCGATGGCCAGGACGCGGTCGCCTGAGTAGTTGTCCTCAAGGACAAAGGCAATGTCGTCCACGCGGTCTTTGTTGAGGTCGCCTCTGATGATGAAATAGACATGCCACCCCTCGGGGGCAAAGCCGCGTGGGGAAGCTGCTTCGTGATACAGCTTCGGGGTCTGTGCGGCTATTGTTCCAGCGAACAACAGCATAGCCAATGCAATCAGTCGATTCATAGATGTGTAGTTTGTTAAGTGTGAATGATTAGAGAAGAGGGGGCGGAGCGAATTACAGCTTGTCGTAACTGAGGCTGAACTTGCCGGGCACAACGTTTCCGAGGGTCTTCAGGCGGCCGTAGTCAAAGTGCTTTTGACGCGTTTCGGACTTCTTCGTGCGGTCTTCGTAGATGACTGTCTGGGTGGAGAAGTTCACGCTGGTGACCTCGTTTACTCGGTCGTTTTTCTTGCTGCGTAGCTTACGCTCCCAGCCGATCAGCTCGAAGCGTTTGTTCTGGAAGCGGAAGATGAAGCTGTCGTCATTGTCGTAGGCATGTGAACCGGGCAGGAGGAAGTTGAAGCGGAGTGCGCCATTCTGGATACTCATGTCGACAAAGGCGTCAGTGTTGCCTTTGGGAGCGATGAAGCGGCCGCCGTCTTGCTCTTGGAGCACGTATCCGCGCTTCTTCTTGCCGAAGGCGATGGCCAGAATGCGACTGCCCGAATCATCGTTTTGCAAGATGAAAGCGATGTCGTCTACATGGTCCTTGTTGAGGTCGCCATTCTCGATGAAGTATACATGCCACCCCTCGGGGGCAAAGTCCTCTGCCGAAGCCCCGCTTTGGGGCAGCTTCGGGGTCTGTGCAGCTATTGTTCCAGCGAACAACAGCATAGCGAAAGCAATCAGTCGATTCATAGATGGGTAGTTTGTTAAGGGTGAGTGCGTGGATGATTTGAAGAGAAGGTCCGGGAAAATAGGGGGAGTCTAAAGTTGGCCGGGGACCGGTTGAGGTGCACCCGGCCGTTTGTAGCTGTTCACGAGATGCGCTCGAAGCCGGTGTAAGGCACAAGCACTTTGGGAATGATGATGCCTTCGGGCGTCTGGTTGTTCTCCAGCAACGCGGCCACGATGCGGGGCAGGGCCAGGGCGCTACCGTTGAGCGTATGGCAGAGCTGCACCTTCTTATCGGCGTCACGGTAACGACATTTCAGGCGGTTGGCCTGGTAACTTTCGAAGTTCGACACGGAGCTGACCTCCAGCCAACGCTTCTGCACGGCGGAGAAGACTTCAAAGTCGAACGTCAGGGCGGACGTGAAGCTCAGATCGCCGCCGCAGAGTCGCAGGATGCGCCACGGCAGCTCAAGTGCCTCAACAAGTGAGCGGACGTACGCGACCATCTCCTCGAGCGATGTGTAGGAGTGCTCCGGCCGATCGATGCGGACGATCTCCACCTTGTCGAACTGGTGCAGGCGGTTGAGCCCGCGCACATCCTTGCCGTACGAACCGGCTTCGCGGCGGAAGCAGGCGGAGTAGGCCGTGTTGCGGATGGGTAGGTCTGCCTCGTTGAGGATCACGTCGCGGTAGATGTTTGTGACGGGCACCTCGGCGGTGGGGATGAGGTAGAGGTCGTCGAGGTTGGCGTGATACATCTGCCCCTCTTTGTCGGGCAACTGTCCGGTGCCGTAGCCTGATTCGGCGTTGACGACGTAGGGCGGTTCGATCTCGACATAGCCGGCGTCGCGGGCGCAGTCGAGGAAGAAGTTCACGAGCGCGCGTTGCAGCCGTGCCCCCTTGCCCTTGTAGACGGGGAATCCGGCGCCGGTGATCTTGACGCCCAGCTCGAAGTCGATGATGTCGTATTTGCGAGCCAGCTCCCAGTGCGGCAGTGCGTCGGCAGGCAGTTCGGGGATGGAGCCGCCCGTCTCCTCGCAACGGTTGTCGTCGGCGCCCGTGCCTTCGGGCACGGAGGCGTGGGGGAGGTTGGGGATGAGCACGAGCAGCTCGTGCATGTCTTTTTCGGCCTGTGTCTTGTCGGCCTCCAGCGTGCGGTTGGTCTCTTTCAGACGGGATACTTCGGCCTTGGCTTCGTCGGCTCCGGCGCGTTTGCCCTCCTTCATCAGTCCGCCGATCTGCTTGGAGAGACGGTTCACCTCGGTGAGGTTGGCGTCGAGGGCGGTCTGAGAGGCGCGTCGGGTCTTATCGAGTGCAATGATTCGGTCGATGATCTCGGTTGCGTCGAAGTGCTTGACGGCCAGTCGGCGGATCACTTCGTCGCGTTGTTCGGTGATGGTTTTAATTGTGAGCATGGGGGTATTCCTGTTTGATGTTTCTTCTGGGTGACAAAAGTAGGTGCTTGACTCCTAAGAAGCTGTTTTGAATTTATTGAGTGATTGTTTTAAGGAGCTGCTTGGGCGGAAATAAATTCCAAAACAGCTTCTTTACAGGTGCGCCCAATCTTCCTCACGTAGAGAAACAAGAGGGGCTGCCCTCATGTGATGATAGGACAGCCCCTCTCTCTTTGCTTCGTGTTACTCTCTCCGGGGGAGCGGGCGGCGGTTATGCTTCTGCCGGTTGCTCCACCTGCGGCGCCGGGGCGGCTTCGAAGCCCTCGACGGAGATGTATGAACGATTCTCGCGGCCGCGCTTGAAGACTACGACGCCGTCGATGAGTGCATACAGCGTGTGGTCGCGACCCATGCCCACGTTCTTGCCCGGATGGAACTCCGTGCCGCGCTGACGGGCGATGATGTTACCGGCCTTGGCCTTCTGGCCGCCGAAGAGTTTAATGCCTAAGCGTTTGCTTTCTGATTCGCGGCCGTTCTTGGAACTGCCGACTCCTTTTTGTGTGCCATTTCTCTCTGTCTTGTTGTGGTTAAATGGTTAAGCGATGATTTGTTTGATGCTCACTTCGGTAAACTGCTGGCGGTGTCCGTTCAGCTTGCGGTAGCCCTTTCTTCTCTTCTTGTGGAAGACGAGCACCTTATCGCCCTTAACCAGCGGCGAAAGCACTTCGCAGATCACCTTGGCACCTTCCACCGTGGGCGCGCCCACCTGTACACTGCCGTCGGCATCGACCAACAACACCTTGTCGAACTCCACCGTTGCGCCGCTCTCGACGTCACGGAGGTGATGGACAAACAACTTCTTCCCTTGCTCGGCCTTAAACTGCTGGCCGTTGATTTCTACAATTACGTACATTGATTATTCGTATTAATCGTGACTCCCGGGGGCGGGTCGGGGGGCTCTGACAGAGGCCTCTTTTTCATGCCCTCTGCGGATTATTGAGGCGCAAAAAGTAGAGCAATTAACACGTTGCGCAAATGGCGAGGCATGTCGGAAGTGGTGAATGGCAGGGTGTTTTGTGTGCGACGGGGGCGCCTCAGAGGTCTTCCGGCTGCATTTCGGTGAGGTGGGGCCAGAAGCGGACGGGCATGTCTTGGCGCTGCTTGCGGGGGTTGAGGCGCTCGCGGATGGTGAGGGAGCGGAAGTAGGTGCGCCAGAGGTTTTGGAATCGCTGCTCGTCGGCGGCCAGGAGGTCGGGGTCGAGGCGGGAGCGGAGGACGGTGTCGTCGGCCAGGGTGACTTCACGCGTGGTGTGGAGGTCGTAGTGGTAGCCGTAGCGACGGCGGAGGTCGTAGATCACCCAGGGCTGGTCGGTGAAGCGGTCGGTGAAGTGGGGGACGGCCAGCGGGAGCGCATTGTAGAGCGGTCGGATGGGGGCGACGTAGAGCCCGTCGGCGGTCTTGCTGAAGCGGACGAACTGCTTGAGCTTGTGAGCCTCGCGGCTAACCTTGAGGGCGAGGTTGCGCACCTCGAGGACGTCCGGGTCGGCGAAGTTTGTGGCAATCGATTCGGGGGCGTCGAGGGCTTTGCGGATGTAGCGGAAGAGGAGTTCGTCGACGGCGGGCTGCTCCGAGAGCCAAGCGCGGAGGATCAGGGTGGTGGCTTCGGCGGGGAGCTTGCGCATGAGTCCGAGGCGGACGCGTTCGGCCCGGGGCGTGTCGGTGACGACGGTGTATGTCGTGTCGGCAAAGAGCGGCGCGGGTTCGCCTACACGCAGCAGACGGTCGGGGAAGGTGCGGCGGCTGTAGGCGTCGAAAACGGCCGTGAGGAGGCCCTCGAAGGTTTTATCGTAGAAGAAAATGTGCACGGGGAGGAACTAAAGACAGAAAACGAAAAGCGGCTCCGGGTAGGGGTGGCCTTTGGGTAGCCGGTTGATAGGCTGAAACCGCTCGGGAATGCCGCGGAAACCGTGTTTCTACACTGAAACCGCTCGGGAATGTTCCAGAAACTGTGTTTCTCGGTTGAAACCGCTCGGGAATGGCCCAGAAACTGTGTTTCTATGCTGAAACCGCTCGGGAATACTCCAGAAACCGTGTTTCTACACTGAAACCGTTCGGGAATGCTCCAGAATCAGTGTTTCTGGGCTGAAACCGCTCGGGAACACGCGAGAAATCATTCCCAGACGATGCTCAGCTGACGGGGATCGACCTTCTTGCTGCGCGATGGGGTGGGGACGAGGGCGCGGCGCACTTGCTCGGGGGTGACTTCGTGGATGGTACCGCCGATGGGGAGCTCGCGGCAGGTGATGAAATACTGCGCCTTCTTCATCACCACGCCGATGCGCCGAAGGCTGTCGGAGGTGAGGCTGCCGTAGCGGCGGGAGGCGACGATCATGCGGGCGGACTTGACGCCGATACCGGGCACGCGGACGATGAGGGCGTAGTCGGCGCGGTTGATGTCGACCGGGAAACACTCCGGGTGACGCAGCGCCCAGGCGAGCTTCGGGTCGATCTCGAGGTCGAGGTTGGGGGGTGGCGCTGTCTACGATCTCGTCGGCGCTGAAGCCGTAGAAGCGCATCAGCCAGTCGGCCTGATAGAGGCGATTCTCGCGGATGAGGGGCACGCGGCCAACGGCGGCGGGCAGGCGTGTGTCGTAGGTGTTGATGGGCACGTAACCCGAATAATAGACGCGTCGCATGCTCGGCCGACGGTAGAGGGCGGAGGAGACGCGGAGGATGTCGTGGTCGGTCTCGGGCGTGGCGCCGACGATGATCTGCGTGCTCTGTCCGGCGGGCACGAAGCGTGGTGCGTGGCGAAACTTGCGGCGGTCTTCCTGGCTTTGCAGCATGCCCTGGCGGATGTAACGCATCGGGGCGAAGACGCTCTCGAAGTTTTTGTCTGGGGCCACGCGGCGGAGGCTCTCTTCGGTGGGCAGCTCCAGGTTGACGCTCATGCGATCGGCGTAGAGCCCGCCCTCCTCGACCAGCTCGCGGCTACAGCCGGGGATGCTCTTGAGGTGGATGTAACCGTTGAAGCGGTGCGTGGTGCGGAGGTCTTTAACCACGCGCACCATGCGCTCCATCGTGTAGTCCGGGTTACGGATGATGCCGGAGCTAAGGAAGAGGCCCTCGATGTAGTTGCGGCGGTAGAACTCGATGGTGAGGTCCACGAGCTCGCGAACGGAGAGTGTGGCGCGTGGGCGGTCGTTCGTGCGGCGGTTCACGCAGTAGGCGCAGTCGAAGATGCAATGGTTGGTGAGCATGATCTTCAGCAGCGAGACGCAGCGGCCGTCGGCGGTGAAGCTGTGGCAGATGCCGACGCCGCCGACGGTGTTGCCGATCCCTCCCGCCGTGTTGTGCCGCACCGTGCCACTCGAGGAGCACAAGACGTCGTACTTGGCGGATTCGGCTAGGATCTTCAGCTTTTCGAGGACGGTGTCGGTCATTGCTTATTGGGGTGTTGGGTGTTTAATTGTTTGGGGATACAAACGTGTACCCGGCAGGGTTGGCCGGGATCTCTGACCCTCCTTTTCTTGTCTTGACACAAGAAAAGGAGGCAAAAGAAAGTCAAGGCCTCACCGAGGGCGGGGAAGTTGGCCGGGTACACGCAGGTAACCGGCAAGGTTGGCAGGGGTCCCTGCCCCCCCCCCTTAGTTCTGATCTTTGAGGATCACGTCGTGCGCACCGCCCTCCACGATGCTGGTGGAGGAGACGAGCGTGATCTTGGCGCGCTGTTGCAGCTCCTCGAGCGTGATGGCGCCGCAGCTGCACATCGTAGCGCGGATCTTACCGAGGGTGATGTCGAGGTTGTCCTTCATCTTGCCGGCATAGGGCACGTAGCTGTCGACGCCCTCCTCAAACTTCAACGCCTCGGAGCCGCCCATGTCGTAGCGCTGCCAGTTCTTGGCGCGGTTCGAGCCTTCGCCCCAATACTCCTTCACGTAGTTATTGCCGATGCGGAGCGTCTGCGTGGGCGACTCGTCGAAGCGGGCGAAGTAGCGACCCATCATCAGGAAGTCGGCTCCCATCGCCAAGGCCAGCGTCATGTGATAGTCGTGCACGATGCCGCCGTCGCTACAGATGGGCACATAGATACCCGTCTCCTTGCAATAGGCGTCGCGGGCACGCGCCACATCGATCAGCGCCGTAGCCTGTCCACGTCCGATGCCCTTCTGCTCGCGGGTGATGCAGATCGATCCGCCGCCGATGCCCACCTTGATGAAGTCCGCACCGGCGTCGACGAGGTAGCGGAAGCCCTCGCTGTCCACGATGTTGCCTGCGCCCACGGGGATGTTGTAGTTCGCCTTGACCCATTCGAGGGTCTCCTGCTGCCATTCGGAATAGCCGTCGGAGGAGTCGATGCAGAGCGCATCTACGCCGGCCTCGATGAGCGCCGGGACACGCTCCTTGTAGTCGCGCGTATTGATGCCGGCACCGACGAGCAGCTTCTTCGTAGCGTCGGATAGCTCGTCGGGGTTCTTGCGGTGGCTGTCGTAGTCCTTGCGGAAGACGAAGTAGGCCAGGCGGTCGTCGGCGTCGATGATGGGCAGGGAGTTCAGCTTGTGCTCCCAAAGGATGCGGTTGGCCTCGCTCAGCGAGATGCCCGATCGACCGTAGATGAGCTTGGAGAAGGGCGTCATGAAGGTGCCGATCTTCATGGCCGGATCGTCCTTCTCGGCGCGATAGTCGCGGCTGGTGACGATGCCGAGCAGTCGGCCGTTAGGCGTGCCGTCGTCGGTGATGCCGATGGTGGAGTGGCCCGTCTGGCGTACCAAATTGACGACGTCGGCCAGGGTTTGCTCGGGCGTGAGGTTGGAGTCGCTGACTACGAAGCCGGCCTTGAACTTCTTCACCTTACGCACCATCTCGGCCTGACTCTCGATGGGCTGTGAGCCGAAGATGAACGAGAGGCCACCGTTGCGCGCCAGCTCGATGGCCAGCTCGGGGCCGGACACGGCCTGCATGATGGCCGAAACGAAGGGGATATTCAGCCGGATAGGCGAGGGCTCGCCCACGGCGTGCTTTACGAGCGGCGTTTTGAGCGACACGTTGGTCGGGATGCACGCCTTGGTCGTCAGACCAGGGATCAACAGGTATTCTCCGAAGGTTCTGGAGACGTCTTCTAAGTAAACAGCCATATCTAATCTCTTGAGTAGTTAAAGTAGTCAGGGGTAGTTATTGAGTGGGGGGAAGGGGGAGAGGTTCCCCCGGCCGAAAAAAGTGGGGCAAAAGTAGCACGCCCCCCCTCTCTTCCAAATGCCGAACGGGAGGCTGGCCGTGGTGGTCAACCTCCCGTTCCAAACGTCGTCGCGATGTGAGGCCTCACTTAGATATCCCCACTTTCAGGCCCCGATAAATCTCCTCGTACGCCGGCACGGGGATGCCGAGCCGCTCGGCCTCACGGACGATGTATCCACAGAGGCTGTCGACCTCCGTGGGCCGGCCTGCGCGGAAGTCGCGGTGCATGGAGGTGGTAGATTTGGCGTCGCTGCCCCACGCCCGGAACAGCTCCTGCCAACAATACTCCTCCGTCAGGTCGAAGCCCCGAGCTTGGGCCACGCTGGTGGCCTCTTGGAGCAGTTGGCGACACTTGGCTGCGTGGCGCTCCAGGGCCAGCAGCACGGGCAGGTCGAAGTAGGACGTGGCTGCGGCCGAGACGGAGATGATGATGATGAACTTCTTCCAGACCTGCAGCTGGATGTCGTCGTGCCATTCGGCCTGTATGCCGGCCTCGCGCAGCAGGTTTTCCAGCTCTTCGCCGCGCTCGCATCGCGGCTGACCCGAGCCGAAGAGCAGTTTGCCGCGCCCGTGCACATTGCGGATCGTGCCCAGGGCCGTCTTCATGGCCACGACGTACGTCAGGCCGTACCACACCTGCCCACGGTCTTTGAGCTGCTCGACGACGCGATCGCGGATGTCGGCACCGTTGAGCAGCGGCACGATGACGGTCTCCGGACCGATGATGGGTCGCAGCTTCTGCACGGCCGCATCCAGGTCGTAACTCTTCGTGCAGCAGAGGATGTAATCGGCCGTGAAGCCGAGCTTCTCCGGCTGCTCTACGACGCCCTCCGGACGCACGCGAAACGAGCCCTTCGGGGTCTCCACCTGCAGCCCGTGCCGAGCAATCTCCAGCCCGTGCTCTCCTCTGGCGACGAAATACACCTCAACGTCTCTGTTGGTTGCATATGTGCGCGCCAGCATGCCGCCAAAATATCCGCCGACGCCTCCTATACCTGTGATTACAATTCGCTTCATAACAAATAAGATTTAACGATCGCTTGTTGTTTCTGCAAAGATGGTTCAAAAATCGGGGGTGGATCGAATGGATTACGCCAATCGATGCCTCGAAAGGCACTGCCCGGGGGCTGAAACCTCCGCCAAACATGAAAAATGCATGCGGACAATCGGGGATCCTCCGGGCTAACGTTGCGAGGCCGCTGCGCAGGTGACGAAAGGCGGATCTTGTACTGTTTTTATGGGTAAAGCAACTTGTTTGAAAATAAAAAAGTGACTTTTTGTGGGTGTTCAGATCATGTCAGAAATAAAAAAGTGACTCTTTGTTTCTGTGCGATATCTATGAAGATATAACAGGTCACTTTTTATTCGTGTAAATTCTCGTTGGGTTATATCGGGTGACTTTTTGTTACTGGAAGAAGATTCTCAATTAGAAAAATCGGCTGTTTGTTTCTGTACAAATAAGGACAGAAATAAAAAGTGGCTTTTTAATGCTGTGAATAGATTCTCGTCTACAAAAATTGACCTGATATAACCTGAGATTTATTTTCAGATCGGGTGGGTAAACAGCTATAAGCCGAAAGATTTTATCAGAATCAGGAAGCCACGGTTTATAACCTGAGTAAATTTTTCAGGAAGAGAAAGTGGCTATTTATAATCTGGCAAAGTCGTATTTTTGCGAGAACTAATACGAAAGGGATAAGCAAGATGAGCGAAGCGACGTTGAAGATACCGCATGCGGTAAAGATCGAAGAGAGCAACTGTGTGAGCTTCAAAGTGGGGCTGCATGCCAGTTTACACCGCAGTCAATACGACCTGCTGCAGGATGTCAGTCCGGAGCTGGTGCAATTTCCGAAAGGAATGATGGAGCGCTGGGGAGAGCTGATTATGAAGGAGTGCCAGTCGCCGTCGAAGGGGCGGACGTACTCGCGTTTTACACCTTTGATGAACGAGAAAGACGCGGAGCGACGCCGATTGCTGGCCTCTTTTTTTCGGCATTATCCGCGGGAATATGTACCTGCCGGAGGGGCCGAAGCGCGAGGCGGCACTGAAGCTCGATGCTAAGCTGCACCGCTTTCGGGGCATGCAGCATGGCGGGTCGAAGATGGCGCGTAGCGCGCGCATTGCAGCCTTGGAGAAGAATCTGGAGGAGCTGACCGCTGAGGTGGAGACGCTGGGCTTGACCGCAACCGTGCAGCGGCTGCATGAGGTGACGACGGAGTACGAGTCGCTCAGCATGGAGCGTGTGAAGCAGCGCGTGGATGAGAAACGGCCGACGATGCGAGAGACGCGCCGGGAGGCGGATGTGTATTACGAGCGGGCCTGTCGGCTGGTCGAGGCGGCACACTTCATGGCCACGACCGACGAGGCGCGCGAGGCGATCGAGCGGTTAGTGGATCTGATGAACCGGGCGGTGTGGGAGGCCAAACGGACGTATCACGAGATGCTCGGTCAGCGCCGCCGCTACAAAAAGAAGGAGGCGCCGATCGACGGGAGTGTCGACGACGCCTCTGGGGGTGTATCGTAAAATGGCCGGGGAGTTTGGCCGGGTATCTTCCAGGGTGGTACTTCCTTTTCTTGCCTTGATGCAAGAAAAGGAAGCGAAAAGAAGATCAAGGCCTCTACCGAGGCCGGGGAAGTTTGGCTGCCCCGGAAGGGGCCCTCACCGAGGCCGGGGAAGTTTGGCCGGGTGGAGGGGCGGCCATTGATCAATGTTTGCCGATTACATGTGGAAGATGGCCGAGACGGTGATGTTGCGGCCTGGCTCGGGGAGCCACTGGATGGTGTTTTCGGCGGCTTTGGCGTAACGCTTATCGAAGAGGTTGTCGGCGTTTAGCTGTAGCGTCCAAAACTTGTTGTAGCGGTAGCTCACCATGGCGTTGGCTACGAAGGCGGGGTCGAAACGCATCTCGTTGGCCAGGTCGGCGTACGACTCGCTGGCGTAGTCGAAACCGAGGCCGAGGCGGAAGAGGTGACGCTCCGAGTTGTTGTTCAGGAAGAGCCAACCGAAGGCCGTGTGGACGGGCGAGTAGGGCAGATAGTTGCCCTTGAAGGCCGCCTTGGCAAACTCGGTGCTGGAGTATTCGCCCACCTTGGCCAGCGTCAGGGTGTAGCCTGCGCGCAGGTCGATGTAGGGCGAGGGGGTGAGGGTGGCGTCGATCTCGAAGCCGTCGGAATGGACGGTGCCCACCTGTCCGATGACGCTCTTGCCATCGGCATTCTTACCAAACTTCTGCACGATGTTGCTCTTCTCGATGTGGAATCCGGCCAGCTCCAGAGCCAAGAGGCTACCGATGCGGGAGTGGATACCGGCCTCGTACTGCATGCCGCGCTCAGGGGCGTAGACCTTGCCGGTGGAGTTGGGCGTGATGGTGCGGCCCTTATTGTCGAGGTAGACGTAGTTGTTGTCGCCTACGGTGCGGACGGGGCGGAAGGAGTTGGAGACGGAGGCGTAGATGCGACTTCCGGGGGTGAGTTCGTAGACGAGGCCCACCTTGAAGGTCGGGGCGTTGTCGATAAGAATAGCGGGCTCACCCTTTTCGGTCACGACGCGGTCGTCCGATTTGCTGGTTGTGATGTTACGGCGGAACATGTTGTAGCGCAAGGCGAGCATGGCCGCGAGGCGGTCGGTGACGTTGATCTGATCGAAGGCCGCCAGCGAGTGGTAGTACTCGATGAAGTCGACAATTTGCGAGAACTTTTCGTCTAAGTAGCCCGGGTTACTGATCGGATTACGGATAGACATGACGGTGCTGATGGCGGGTCCGGAGAACACCTGCCCCTGCCAGCGCTTGAGGCTCATGTAGGAGAAGTCGTAGCCGAAAGAGGCGAGGTGACGCATGCCGAGGGCCTCGAACTGGCCTTGCACGGAGAGCTGATTGCCGGCGTAATAGTTGTCGTAATCGAAGTGGAAGGGTTCGCGGAGGATGGAGTCGACGCTGATATAGACCTTCTCGTCGCCGTTCATGTAGTAGTGTTTGTAGCGGCCGGGCGTCTTGGACGTCAGGTGCGAGAATTCCTCCGACTGGAGGTAGCTGAGCGTGTTGTACGAGAAGCCCAGCACGTCGCGTAGCAGCCAATTCTCTGACAGGTTGTGCTCCCAGATGTTGGTCGAGGAGATGTGCTTGTCGTTGAGGTGGTCGTTGACGTACGTGAGGCTCGTCTTGGCCAGGTCGATGCCCGTGGGGATGTCGCCCTTGCTGTAGACCTTGTTGCCGTTCTCGTCGAAGATGTCGTTCTGGAAGCGGGGGATACCCGGATCGGTGTGCACGCGGTTGTCGTAAGCCAGGGCCGAGAAGGAGAACTTGTTGCGATCGTTGGGCCGGAAGTCAAGCGCCGCGTAGACGTTGTTCGATCGGCGGGTGTTGTCTCTCCAGCCGTCACTTTGAATGCCGGTGTAATCGAGGCGGAAGTTGACCGTGGGCGAGAGGGCTCCGGTAGCTCCCACTTGTGCCGTGTACGTGTTCCAGCTGCCCACAGCGATGCGTGCATCGACCGATGTGCGGGCCGAAGGCTGGCTGTAAAGCACGTTGATAATGCCGCCGATGGCCGAGTGTCCGATCAGTGCGGACGACGGCCCCTTGATCACTTCCACGCGGTCTACACCGACGAACGATGAAGTCGGTGCGCAGGAATAGATCTCTGCACGCTCGTCACGGATACCGTTCGAGAGCAGTACGAGGCCATCCATGCCACGTGCGCGGAACATGTGGAAGCCGCCGTAGTTGTTCATGATGCGGATACCGGCCGTTGTCTTGTTGATCTGCAAGAGGTCGGTGATGTTCAGATCGCGCAGCGCCTTAGAGTCGACGATGGCCATCGTCAGCGGCGTCTCGGAGAGGGTTACGGGCAGTCGGAAGAGGCTCAGCCGTTTCATGCGGTGCCCAACGACGACCTGCTCGTCGAGATAGAGGGTGGTGTCGACGTCAGAAGGGTCGACGGTCTCGTTCGGTACGGCCTGCTGCGCCTGTACGGCGCCCGCCATCCCCGAACACAAAAGCAAACTCAGGATGAAGTTCCTTTTCATTTCGGTTGATTTTTAGTGTGTGTAATGTTTATGTATGGAGAAAAATTCTTCTGATCTCCGTGTGTGGTGTGTGTAGTAATGAAGGCTCCCGCGAAGCCTCAGCCGTCGGGGCTGATGAGGCCGCACCGGATGGCGTACTGGAGCATTTCGTGGGTGTTGTTGATGCCGAGCTTTTGGAAGATGTGCGTTTTGTGGGTCTCGACGGTGCGACGGCTGATGTAGAGTCTTTCGCCGATCTCGCGTGCGGTCAGTCCTTCGTGCGATAGGCGGATGATTTCGGCTTCGCGGTCGGAGAAGAGCACGGGCCCCTCTTTGCCCATTTTCCGCTTCATGGCCACGATCTCGTACATCAGCGACGAGATGTCGCGTCCGTAATAATTCTCGCCCTCCATGATCACCCTGACGGCCTTAGCCAGCTCTATGGAGTTGCAGCGCCGCTTGCTGATGAAGCCATCGATGCCGATGCGGAGCAGGTCGCTAACGGTCTCCATCGTGTTCTCAGCCGAGAGGATGAGGATTTTGATTTCCGGAAAGGAGTCCCGTAGCCGTCGGGCGATGTCGATGCCGGTCGTGTCGGGCAGGATGATGTCGAGAAAGATGAGGTCGGGCTTTAACGTCTTGAGCAGGGTGAAGAGTTGCTTGCCGCTCTCGGCCTCGCCCAAGATGCAGACGTCTGCCCGCTTGAGCGATCCGCGTATGCCGAGCCGGAAGAGCTCGTGGTCGTCCACTAATATCACGTTGGTCATAATCGGCCGGTTCTCGTTGTCTTACATTACAATCGGGTCGCAAAAATATAGCTTTTCCTTGCTGAGAAAAGTGCCGATACACAGGACGTTTGCCGCGCTTCAATTGCGGGATGTAGGGATAAAAAACGGGTCGGGCACGGGACTCACGTCCAATGCCCGACCTCCAACAACTAACAATTAAACAATTAAACAAATTAACAGTACAGACAACACCGTGTCAATACCGGTAAATCTCGGATTTGAATGGCCCGTCGACAGGGACACCGATATAGTCGGCTTGCTTCTGGGTCAGTTTCGAGAGCTTGACGCCGATGCGAGCCAAGTGCAGGCGGGCCACTTCCTCGTCGAGGTACTTGGGCAGGCAGTAGACGCCCGGCTTGTAGTCCTTCTGCCAGAGGTCGAGCTGGGCAAGCGTCTGGTTGGTGAAGGAGTTACTCATCACGAACGATGCGTGGCCGGTGGCGCAACCCAAGTTCACGAGGCGGCCTTCAGCCAAGAGGAAGATGGAGTGACCGTCGGGGAAGGTGTACTTGTCGACCTGCGGCTTGATGTTCAGGCGGACGATACCGGGGAAGTTCTCCAGCCGGTCTACCTGGATCTCATTGTCGAAGTGGCCGATGTTGCAGACGATGGCCTGATCCTTCATCTGGCTCATGTGGTCGATGGTGATGACGTCGCAATTGCCGGTGGTGGTGACGAAGATGTTGCCCTCCTTCACGGCCTCCTCCATCGTGGTGACCTCGAAGCCTTCCATAGCGGCTTGCAGGGCGCAGATAGGGTCGATCTCGGTAACGAGTACGCGGGCGCCATAAGAGCGCATGGAGTGCGAGCAGCCTTTGCCCACATCACCGTAGCCAGCCACGACGACCACCTTACCGGCGATCATCACGTCCGTAGCGCGCTTGATACCGTCGGCCAAGGATTCGCGGCAGCCGTAGAGGTTGTCGAACTTCGACTTCGTCACGGAGTCGTTTACGTTGATGGCAGGCACGAGCAGTTCGCCGCGCTCCATCATCTGGTAGAGGCGATGCACGCCCGTGGTAGTCTCTTCGGATACGCCCTTCATTTCCTTCAGCATGTCGTGCCAGCGTGTCGGAGTGGCGGCGTGTACGGCCTTGAGGAGGTCGATGATCACTTGTTCCTCTTTGTTACTGCCCTTGCGATCGAGCAACGTGGGATCGTTTTCGGCTGCATAGCCACGGTGAACGAGCAGGGGGAGGCGTCGCCACCGTCGTCAACGATCAGGTTCGGACCCTTGCCGCCGGGGAAGCTGAGCGCTTCGTTCGTGCACCACCAGTATTCCTCGAGCGTCTCACCCTTCCACGCGAAGACGGGTACGCCGGCGGCGGCGATGGCTGCGGCGGCGTGGTCTTGGGTGGAGAAGATGTTGCAGCTGGCCCAACGTACGTCGGCACCCAGATCGACGAGTGTCTCGATGAGGACGGCGGTCTGGATGGTCATATGGAGCGAGCCCATGATGCGTGCGCCGGCCAGAGGTTTCTTTCCAGCGTATTTCTCGCGCAGGGCCATGAGGCCCGGCATTTCGTGTTCTGCGATCTCGATCTCTTTACGGCCGAAGTTGGCCAGATTGATGTCTGCCACTTTGTAGGCAGCTTTTCCGTTGATTCTTTTACCATGATATGGCCTTTCTCTGTTTTGTTTTTGAATGAATTGGCCGCGAAAGTAGAATAAAGCTGGGAGGGGCGACGGGGCCCCTGATTACTCTGTCAGTGCGGCGGAAAGCAGATCGTAGGTCGTTTGATAGGAGAAACTGGGGGCTGAGGGGTGCGTGATGGGGAGGATGCGTGTGGGCTGATCGTCGGCCGTGGTGCTGATCTGGAAGAGGCTGTCCGTGAGCGGTGTCTTGGGGAACGGCAAGCGCTCCCAGAGGCGATAGCCCCAGACGACGATGAGGTCCGGCCGACAGTCGCGCACCACCTCCCAGAAGGCCGCCTCGCATTCTGTGAACAGCTTTTTCGGCGGTGTTTGGCGGTTGTTGGCCATGGGCTCCTGTATGTAATTGTAGAAGGCGGTGCGGCTCCAGAAGTCGGCAATGCCCGCAAAGGAAAGGTTGCCGTTGTAGAAGGCACGGGCAAACTTGGTGTAGGTGCCCATCCAACCTCGGTAGTTCATTCGGCTACTGAGATAGTTGAGGTAACGCTGGACGATGTCGCTCGTGAAGTGGCGCAGCTGGGGATAGTCGTGAAAATGGTCGCGGCCTTCGTCGTCATCATTGATGTAATGGCTTTCGCCAAGGGCGAGGATCTTTTTGCCTTTGTAACCCTGCGGGTAATTGGGGCCGATGTAGGGGGTGAAAAATACGTTGTCCATATGGGTAATGTTGTTTGATGGGGCAAAGGTAAAATCCGCGTTAGATGTAGAAAGTCGCAGGGGTATGGACATAAAAAAAGGTCGGGCTTCACAGTCTGACCTTTCTTCAAATCAACTAAAACAAACAACTATTTATCTATAACCGGCCGGGGGGTTAACCGCCCGACCTTCGAACATAAAACGCTCCCGAATGGTGAAGGTTCATAGGGAGGCCAGTTTTTGGGGACTTTTAAGGTTTGATCGGCTGAGAAAAAGGGGAATAAAAGGCTGGACATACGACTTTGGCACGTGGCTGTGACGGGAGCGAATACCGCCGAGAGGCGTCTCCCCAAGCGCCTTCTATCTGGGCTCACGGCCTTCCCCTTTCTTTGCGCCCTCCGATCATTTACAATAGATACTCCGACATGAAGCAATATTTGGATCTACTCGACGAGGTGCTCCGAGAGGGAACGGCGAAGGAAGACCGTACGGGCACGGGCACCCTCAGTGTGTTCGGCCGGCAGCTGCGGTTCGACCTCGACCAGGGATTCCCGCTGTTGACCACGAAGCAGCTGCATCTGAAATCCATCATCTACGAACTACTCTGGTTCCTCAGCGGCGACACGAACGTGCGTTACCTTCAGGAGCATGGCGTGCGTATCTGGAACGAGTGGGCCGACGATCGCGGCGACTTGGGCCACGTCTACGGCTATCAGTGGCGCTCCTGGCCCGACTACGACGGCGGTTCGATCGATCAGATCGCAACCATCGTGGACGACATCCGCCGCACGCCCGACTCTCGCCGGCTCATCGTCAGTGCTTGGAACGTGGCCGACCTGCCGCGCATGAATCTGCCGCCCTGCCACCTACTTTTCCAGTTCTACGTCGCTGACGGGCGCCTCAGTCTACAGCTCTATCAGCGCAGCGCCGACCTTTTTCTCGGTGTGCCGTTCAACATCGCCTCTTACGCCCTGTTGCTACAGATGACGGCGCAGGTCACCGGCCTCCGTCCGGGCGACTTCATCCTCACCCTCGGCGACGCCCACATCTATCGCAACCACCTCGACCAGGTGCGCCTGCAACTCTCCCGCACGCCGCGCCCTCTGCCCCGCATGGAGCTGAACCCCGCGCGCAGCAGCCTCTTCGACTTCTGTTACGACGACTTCCGCCTCGTGGGCTACGATCCCCATCCCCATATCGCCGGACAGGTCTCGGTATAAATAAGGTAGGCAGAGGGTAGTTAAAGAGTAGTCAGAAGTAGTCTGACGATAAGCCCCTCTGTCTCCCCTCTGCCTTCCTCTAACTTCCCCTTAACTCCTCTCTAACTACTTCTGACTACCCTTTACTACCCCTATATGATCACTCTCATTGCCGCTCTTGACGAGCACGACGCCATCGGACTGGGCAACACCATGCCGTGGCATTTGCCTGCTGATATGAAGCATTTCCGAAGCCTCACCGTGGGCCACACCGTCCTCATGGGCCGTCGCACGTTCGACTCCCTGCCCAAGGGCGCCCTGCCCGACCGCCGCAACGTTGTCCTCACCGCTCAGCCCGACCTCCAATGCCCCGGCTGCCTCATGGTGCACAGCATGGACGAGGCGCTTGAGGTCTGCCGCACCGCGGACGAGGCCTTCATCATCGGCGGCCGCGAGGTCTACCGCCAGTTCCTCCCTGTGGCCGATCGCCTCTGCCTCACACGCGTGCATCACGTCTTCCCCGAGGCCGACGTCTTCTTCCCCGACGTTGATTGGCGTGTCTGGCGCGAGGCGGAGCGCACCGACCACGCCCCCGACGAGCGTAACCCCTACGCGCTCACATTCGCCACATACCTCCGCCGGTAAAGGTCTCGGCGGGGCTATCTTTTCACCCGAAACGGCCGCAAACCTCTTTTTGGTCATTTCTGGTGACCCGAAATGGCTGCAAACTACTTTTTGGTCATTTCTGGTGACCCGAAATGGCTGCAAACTACTTTTTGGTCGTTTCGGGTGGCCCGAAATGGCTGCAAACCTCTTTTTAGTCGTTTCGGGTGAAAAGATGCGTGTCCGAACCCCCTAACTGCTTCTAACTACCCCCTGACTACCTCTAACTACCCTTGACTACCCTTGACTACCCTCTGACTACCTCAGACGCCCCCTAACGACCCCTGACTACCCTCCAACTACCTCGTCTATCTTTGTCCGCAATCAAATATCAAACACTCAAAATGAAAAAGAGACACCTATGTACTGTGATTTGCGCGGCGCTCGTGGCGGCTGCGCATGGAAAGGCCGACGAGGCGCGCCTCTTGCGCTTCCCGACCACGAATGGCAATGAGATCGTCTTCTCGTATGCCGGTGATTTATACAAAGTGCCCGCTACGGGCGGCGAGGCCCGACGGCTGACGGCGCACCCGGGCTATGAAATGTTTCCGCGCTTCTCGCCCGACGGCCGCACGATCGCCTTCACCGGCCAGTACGACGGCAACACGGAGGTCTACACCATCCCCGCCGACGGCGGCGAGCCGGTGCGCCTGACCTACACCTCGACCAATGCCCGCGACAACCTCGGCGACCGCATGGGTCCGAACAACATCGTCATGGCCTGGACCACGGACGGCGCGCGCATCGTCTATCGCAACCGCATCAGCGACGGCTTCAGCGGCCGACTCCTCACCGTCAGTCGTGACGGCGGACTCTCCGAGGCGATCCCCTGCCCGAGGGCGGCTTTTGCAGCTACGCGCCCGACGGCCGACGCCTGGCTTACAACCGCGTGATGCGTGAGTTCCGCACGTGGAAGTATTACAAAGGCGGCATGGCGGACGACGTCTGGATCTATGACCCAGACAAGAAAACCGTGGAGAACGTGACCCACAACGACGCCCAAGACATCTTCCCCATGTGGGTGGGCGACGAGATCTATTTTCTCTCCGACCGCGACCGCACGATGAACATCTTCGTCTATAACACGATGACGAAGGAGACGAAGAAGGTGACCGACTTCAAGGACTACGACGTCAAGTTCCCCTCCACCAACGGTCGGCTGATCGTCTTCGAGAATGGCGGCTACATCTACCGCCTCGACCCGGCCACGAAGCGGGCCGAGAAGGTACAGATCACGCTGGCGTCGGACAATGTTTACGCCCGTAGCGCCATCAAGGACGGCGGCCAATACCTGCGCGGCGCAGGCCTCTCGCCGGACGGCAAACGGATCGTGGCCACGGCCCGCGGCGAAATCTTCAACCTGCCCGTGGAGAAGGGCGTGACGAAAAACCTCACCCGTTCGCCCGGCGCACACGACCGCAGCGGCGCTTGGTCGCCCGACGGCAAACACATCGCTTACATCTCCGACGCCACGGGCGAGACGGAGCTGTGGATGCAGCCCGCCGAGGGGGGCGACCCGGTTCAGCTGACGAAAAACAACGACACGTATATCCGCAACTTCTCTTGGAGTCCGGACAGCCGTTGGATCGTCTACACCGACCGCAAGAACCGTATCCGCCTCGTCGACGTGGCTACGAAGGCCGTGACCGAGGTGATGCAAGACCCCCGCAAGGAGCCATCCGACGTCTCCTTCTCGCCCGACAGCCGTTGGCTGGCCTACACCCGCATGGCCGAGAACCAGTACGACATCATCTACGTCTATCGCATCGCCGACAAACAGGAGTATGCCGTCACCGATCGCTGGTACGACTCGGGCGAACCGGTCTTTAGCTCCGACGGCCGCTACCTCGTCTTCAGCTCCACGCGCGACTTCAATCCCATCTACGGCTCCAAGGAGTGGAACCACGTCTACGGCTACACGAATGGGGTCTACCTCGCGCTGCTGTCGAAGGATACGCCCTCGCCCTTCCTGCAAAAAGGATGACGGCGCAAAGGCCGATCGGAAGGTGGAGATCAAGGTGGAAGAGGGCGGCAAGAAGAAAGAGGCTGCCGCCGAAAAGAAGTCTGAAGGCGTGACCGTCAAGGTGGACGGCGACGACCTGACGCGACGCATCGTCAAACTGCCGCTCACCGCCGATGGCTATTACGGCAACTTCTACTCCGACGGCAAGAGGGTCTACTACTCCCGCAAAGGCAACACGTACGTCTTCGACCTGGAGAAACAGAAGGAGGAGACCGTGGCCGAGGGCGCCCAGATGTGGGTGGAGCCAGGCGGCAAGAAGGCCGGCTTCTTCAAGGGCCGTCAGGTTTACGTCACGGACATCCCCACGGGCAAGGCCGACCTGAAGGACGCCGTCAACACGGCGGACATGAAGATCACGACGGACTATCCAAAGGAATGGGCGCAGATCTTCGATGAGTCGTGGCGCGCCTTCCGCGACGGCTTCTATCTCGAGAACATGCACGGCGTGGACTGGAAGGCGATCAAGGCCAAGTATGCCGCCCTGCTGCCCTACGTGAAGAACCGTCAGGACTTGACGTATATCATCGGTGAGATGATCGGCGAGCTGGGTTGCGGTCATGCCTACGTGACGACGGGCGAGATTGACGCCCCGAAGCGCGTGAAGATGGGGCTGCTCGGCGCCAAGATCTCGCGCGATAAGAGTGGCTTCTTCCGTATCGAGGAGATCCTGCCGGGCGAGACGTGGGATCCGACGCTCCGCTCGCCGCTTGCTGATCCGGGCATCAACGCCAAGGTTGGCCAGTATATCGTAGCCGTCGACGGGGTCGCGGCAAACACGGTCGGCGACCTCTACGCCTTGCTGGTGGGTAAGGCCAATGTGCCGACAGAACTTTCGCTCAACGATCGCCCGCAGATGGCCGGTGCACGCCGCGTGGTGATCCGTCCGCTGGAGAACGAGTATCCGCTCTACCATTACCAATGGGTGCAGAACAATATCGCTAAGGTGGACAAGGCTTCGGGCGGTAAGATCGGCTACATCTATATCCCCGACATGGGTCCGGAGGGGGCTGAACGAGTTCACGCGCTACTTCTACCCGCAGCTCGACAAGGAGGGACTCATCATCGACGACCGCGCCAACGGTGGCGGCAACGTCTCGCCGATGATCCTCGAGCGCCTCTCCCGCGAACCGTATCGGATGACGATGCGCCGCGGATCGATCCACAACGGCACCGTGCCCGACGCCGTACAGGTAGGCCCGAAGGTGTGCCTGATCAACAAGTATTCAGCTTCCGACGGCGACCTCTTCCCGTGGGGCTTCCGCGCCCTGAAGCTGGGTAAGCTGATCGGTACACGCTCGTGGGGTGGCATCGTAGGCATCAGCAGCTCGTTGCCATTCATCGACGGACAAGACCTGCGTGTGCCCTTCTTTACGAGCTACGATATGCAGGGTAATTGGATCATCGAGAACCACGGCGTAGACCCGGATATCCGTGTAGACAACGACCCGATCAAGGAGTGGAACGGCGAAGACGAACAGCTGAACCGCGCCATTGAGGAGGTGATGAACCAGCTCAAGGATCGCAAGCCGCTCCCTAAGACGCCTGCGCCGCGGGTATGGAACAAGTGATCGATCGATGATTAGTGATCCACAATGAAAAGGGCACCTCCGAACGTCGGGGGTGCCCTTTGTCTTCTTCCTTTTCTTGCCTTGATGCAAGAAAAGGAAGCCAAAAGAAAATCAAGGCCTCAGGGAGGCCGGCCAATAAGGCCGGGTACGTGTATCCGTCCCCCTGCGGGATGTCTCATTGAGGTGCTGTGATCAATTGATCAAACTGCTTTTGTCCCTTGAAATAAAACGCCGCAAGCAGCGACCTATTCATCTGTTCCGGGATGGGATCGAGGGTGGAGAGGCGGAGGTTCTCGACGCGGACGGGGGTGTACGCCGGGCGCAGGCGGCGGAACTCGCGGCGGGCACGGACGACGGCCAGGGCGTTCTTCGCGTGACCCGTCAGGAGGAAGTGAAACGCCGCGAAATAGTCCAGCACGCGCCGTAGACGCATCACACGGGGCAGCTCACGGTCGGGCAGGTTCTTGTAGATCATCAGTAGGTTGTTGCGGAAGTTGAGGAACGTCTTGTAGGGGCTCTCCGTGTGGAGTGTGCCGCCGCCGACGTGGAAGACGACCGACTGAGGCGTGCAGCGCAGGCGATAGCCCCGCGAGCGGAGTCGCCAACAGAGGTCGATCTCCTCTTTTGGTGGGCGAAGAAGCGTGCGTCCAGCCCACCCACACGGCGGTAGACTTCGGTGCGGATGAAGAGGCAGGCGCCTGAGGCCCAAAGGATGTCGGCCGGCGTGTCGTACTGCCCGCGATCCTCCTCCACGACGCTGAGCACACGCCCACGACAGAAGGGATATCCGTAGCGATCGATCCACCCACCGGCCGCCCCGGCATACTCGAAGAACGAGCGGTCGCGGCGGGAGAGTAGCTTGGGTTGCACGGCCGCTACCGAGGCGTCGGCGTCCAGCTCCTCGAGCGGCGCCGTGAGCCAGCCGGGCGTCACCTCCACATCGGTGTTGAGCAGCACCGTGTACTCCGCCGTGGTCTGCTCGATGGCCCGGTTGTAACCCTCGGCAAAGCCATAGTTGCGGTCGAGCAGGATGAGGCGGACACCGGGGAAGCGCTCGCGAAGCATGGCCACAGAGTCGTCCGTCGAACCATTGTCGGCTACGACCACCTCGGCCACGTCCGACGGCGTATGCGCCACGACCGACGGCAGAAACTTCTCGAGCAACTTTCGCCCGTTCCAATTCAAAGGATGACAGATACTTTCATTGATGGGTTCGTAAATGATGGCGGCAAATGTAAACCGAGAGGCTAATCTGCGGGGCGGCTACGGAGCGGCTACGGCCGCCAGCGAAATTTTCTTGGTATCCGGCGAGCTTGGTCGGCATCCTTGGCGGCCCCTTCCGGGGCAGGGAACTTGGCTTGGTACCCGGCCAGACTTCGCCGGCGTCCGCAGACGCTCCGAGGCCTCGGAAACCTTCAAACAACCTGTTTGGGCCTTTCCGACCCCTCGGAAACCTTCAAACAACTTGTTTGAGCCTTTCCGACCCCTCGGAAACCTTCAAACAACCTGTTTGAGCCTTTCCGACTCCTCGGGGCGGCTGCGGCCGCCAGCGAAGTATGCCGGGTACGGGCTTTTGAGGTGTTCGGCCGGCGGAAGAGAGGCAAACAGGCGCCGCAGGGCGTTCCCCGCCCATCCCGCCTATCTTTGCCGCCGGTTATCTGGTATATGGATGCGTTGCGAGCTATCCGATACCATGTCTGACTACTACTTACTACTCCGAGATTACTCTAACTACTACTTATAATGGCATTACAGTGTGGAATCGTAGGGCTTCCCAACGTGGGGAAGTCGACCTTGTTTAATTGCTTGTCGAACGCGAAGGCGCAGGCGGCGAATTTTCCTTTTTGTACCATCGAGCCCAACGTGGGCGTCATCACCGTGCCCGACGAGCGGCTCACACGGCTGGCCGAGCTGGTTCACCCCGCGCGCATCGTGCCCACGACGGTCGAGATTGTCGACATTGCGGGCCTCGTGAAGGGCGCCAGCCGGGGCGAAGGCTTGGGGAATAAGTTCCTGGCCAATATCCGCGAGACGGACGCCATCCTGCACGTGTTGCGCTGTTTCGACGACGCGAACGTGGTGCACGTGGACGGCAGTGTCGACCCCGTGCGCGACAAGGAGATCATCGACGCCGAGCTGCAGATCCGTGACCTGGAGACGATAGAGAGCCGTATCGCCAAGGTGCAGAAGCAGGCACAGACGGGTGGCGACAAGCAGGCAGCGTTGGCCTACGGCGTGCTGGCACGCTACAAGGAGGCGCTCGAACAGGGTCGGAACGCCCGCTCGGTGACGTTCGATACGAAGGACGAGCAACGCGTGGCTCGCGACCTCTTCCTGCTGACCAACAAACCCGTGCTCTACGTCTGCAATGTGGATGAGGCCAGCGCCGCATCGGGCAACGCCTATGTGGAGCAGGTGCGCGAGGCGATCAAGGACGAAGGCGCGGAGCTGCTCGTTGTGGCGGCTAAGATCGAGAGTGAGATCGCGGAGCTGGACACCTACGAGGAGCGGCAGATGTTCCTCGCCGAGGCGGGCCTCGAGGAGTCGGGTGTGAACCGGCTGATCAAGGCGGCTTATCGCCTGCTGGACCTCGAGACCTTCCTCACCGCCGGGCCGGACGAGGTGCGCGCCTGGACCTATCGCCGCGGCAGCAAGGCACCCCAATGCGCGGGCGTGATCCATACTGACTTCGAGAAGGGATTCATCCGCGCGGAGGTGATCAAGTACGACGACTTTATTCAGTACGGCTCCGAGGCGGCCGTCAAGGAGGCTGGCCGTATGCACGTCGAGGGCAAAGAGTATGTCGTGCAAGACGGAGACATCATGCATTATCGATTCAATGTGTAATCAAGGCCGTGGGCCTCGGGGTCGTTTCGGAGCGTTCGCTTCGGGTAGGTTATAGGCGCTGTGCGTCTGGTAGTCATCGGGGCTTTCGTCCCACAGGTAGTAAAAGGCATACCCTACTACCGCGAACTACCCTCTACTACTTCTAACTCCCCCCTAACTACTTATCCAATTATGCGTTTAGACGGAAGAAGAGAAAGCACGAATGTGGAAGACCGACGCAGTGGCGGCGGCATGTCGGGCGGCGGTAAGGCGTCGCTCGGCATTGGCGGCATGATCATCGTGGCGCTGCTGACGTGGGTCATGGGCGGCAATCCGCTCGAGGTGTTGCAAGGCGGTGTCGGCGACAGTGAGGCCGGCGATGCGTCGTCACAGAAGGAATATGTGCAGAGCGAAGAAGAGGCTGCACTTTTCAGCTTTACGAAGAAAGTCTTCGCCAGCACGGAAGACGTGTGGACGGAGCTTTTCAAGGCCGAAGGCCTGGAATATACCCAGCCGAAGATGGTGATCTACCGCAACTCCACGCGCTCGGGCTGCGGACAAGCCTCGTCGTCCACGGGACCGTTCTACTGTCCCGCTGATCAGACGGTGTATATCGATCTCTCGTTCTTCGACGAGATGGAGCGTAGCTTGGGCGCCGGCGGCGACTTTGCCTATGCCTACGTCATCGCTCACGAGGTCGGCCACCACGTCCAATACCTCCTCGGTAACATTGAGCGTGTCAATCGCGAGACGGCGCGCCTCGGCAAGAAGGAGGGCAACCGCCTCAGCGTCCGGTTAGAGCTTCAGGCCGACTATTTGGCGGGCGTCTGGGCCAATCACGAGAACGAACGCTGGAAGTCGCTCCAGGACGGCGACCTGGAGGAGGCCATCAACGCCGCCTCGCAGGTGGGCGACGACCGACTGCAAAAGGCGGCCGGAGGATCCGTCGTCCCCGACGCCTTCACGCACGGCACCTCCGCCCAACGCATGCGTTGGCTCAAGCGCGGCTACCAGTCCGGCAAGCTCAGGGGCGGCGACACGTTCTCAGTCCCCTACGACGAACTCTAATCATGCAACGATCAGCAATGAATAAGCCCTTACTCATCACACTGGCTGCGCTCGCCCTGCTGACAGGGTGCAGCGAACGCAAAGCCGAGCAGGCTCCAGCCGCGACGCCGAACGAACCCGTGATGGTGCCCAGTAACGAACCCGAACCCGCACCGGTCGTCATGGAGTTCGACAAGACGCAGCTGCGGCGAGAGATCACCATCGCCGTGTTGTCCATCCAGTCCATCCGTGACGCTTGGGAGCTTGTCGAGGCCATGACTCAAGGCGGCAAGCGCAAGTCAAAGCACTTGGAGAAGATGATGGACGCCCTGCCGGACTTTAGCAAAGGGGACCTCTCGGGCAGCGGCAGCGATTGCAGCCTCACGGAGATCCGTCGCCTGATCGAGAGCGGGCAGACGCGCGCGGCGTCGGTCAAGTGGCGCAGTCGACTCCTCTACATGGCCTCGCAGCTCAAGGACTACGCCATCCCCGACGCACTCAGTGGCTCGGTGAGGATCGGAGAAGACACCTACGTCTATGAATGTGACTCTACCGGTCGTGTGTTCCATCTTACCGACGATGAGGGCTTCAACGATTTCGTTTCGAACGGTGAGCGAGAGGTGCCTCAATCGTTTTACAACTTAGCCAAGACAGCGATGAGCGAGAGCACCGAATAATGGCTTTTCGCTTGTCTTTACTCCTTCTTTTCTTGTCTTGACACAAGAAAAGAAGCAAAAGAAAGTCAAGGCGCCAAGGGGCGCCGGCCAACTCGGCCAGGTACGTGCCAAGCAATTGATCCTCTACCACATTTCGTTATTCGTTTCCCTATGACATTAGAAGAAATCCTCCGCACCCGTCGAGCGGTGCGTCGTTACACTGACGAGGCGATCGATGCCGATACGGTGCGCCACTGCATCGACCTGGCACGCCTGGCTCCCACCGGCTTCAACATGCAACTCTGGGAGTGTTATCACGTCACCGACCCGGACACGATCCGACGCTTGGTGCCTGCATGTTTAGATCAGACGGCCGTATCGACGGCGCAGCAGCTTGTCGTCTTCGTCACCCGCCGCGACCTGTTCCGCCGCCGCGCCGCCGCAGTGCTCGACTTTGAACGTGGCAACGTCACGCGTAACAGTCCACCCGAACGGCAGGCTAAACGCATCCGTGACCGTGAGATGTATTACGGTCGACTGATACCTTTCATCTACGCCAACGCCTGCGGGCTGCTGGGGCTGCTACGCAAGACGCTCGCTATGATCGTCGGGCTCTTCCGCCCGATCACGCGGCAAGTCTCGGAAGCCGATATGCGCGTAGAGGTGCATAAGAGCTGCGCGCTGGTTGTGCAGACGTTCATGCTGGCCATGACCGATGCGGGCTATGACACGTGTCCGATGGGGGGCTTCGACAGCCTACGGGTGAAGCGCATCCTCCGCCTGCCACGCCGTGCTGAGGTCAATATGATCATCAGCTGCGGCATCCGCGACGAAGGGCGTGGCGTCTGGGGCGAACGGTTCCGTGTGCCAATGGAAGAGATTTATCATCGGATATAATAGTTGTAGGGGTGCAAAAGCATACGCCCCCCTGCACGTACCATTACACAATCCGGGGCGTATGCTTTTGCGCCCCTACAAACATCCCCCTCTCAAAATATGATCAAGGCATTACAACAGGTAGGCGAATACGTCCTACTGATGCGCAAAGCGCTTACTCCGCCCACGCGTTGGAGCATGTTCTTCAAGCAGCTTGTGCGCGAGATCTACAAGCTCGGCGTGGACTCGATTTGGATCGTGGTCATCATCTCGATCTTTATTGGCACCGTGATCGCTATACAGATCTCGCTCAACATCAGCTCGCCGCTCATCCCCAAGTTTACGATCGGTTATACCACGCGCGAGATCATCCTGCTGGAGTTCTCCTCGTCCATCATGTGTCTTATTCTGGCCGGTAAGGTGGGCAGCAATATCACGTCCGAGATCGGCACGATGCGCGTCACGGAGCAGATCGACGCGATGGAGATCATGGGCGTCAATTCGGCCAATTTCCTGATCATGCCTAAGATCACGGGCATGATGCTGTTCATCCCCGTGCTCGTCTTCTTTAGCATGACGACGGGCATTCTGGGCGGTGTCTTCGCCAGCCACGTCGTCTCGGGCATGACGCCGGCGTCGTTCGAGTTCGGGCTTCAGTACTACTTCAACCCATTCTACATCTGGTATTCCGTCATCAAGTCCGTCGTCTACGCCTTCCTCATCTCGTCGATCTCTTCCTATTTCGGCTACAACGTCAAGGGCGGCTCTTAGAGGTGGGCAAGGCCAGTACGAATGCCATTGTGATCAGCAGCGTCATGATCCTGTTGGCCGACGTGATCCTCACTCAAATCATGCTTACGAAATGATCGAAATAGAACATCTGGTCAAGTCGTTCGACGGGCGCGTGATCCTGAACGACATCAGCGCCGTCTTCGAGACGGGCAAGACGAACCTCATCATCGGCCGAAGCGGCTCGGGCAAGACGGTGACGGTGAAGAGTATCATCGGGCTGGTGAAGCCGGAACGCGGGCGCGTGCTCTACGACGGGCGCGACCTACTGTCGATGAACAAGTCGGAGCTGAAGCACCTGCGCCGCGAGACGGGCGTACTGTTCCAAGGCTCGGCACTGTTTGACAGCATGACGGTGCTCGAGAATGTGCTTTTCCCGCTCGACATGTTCTCACGCGAGACGGCTCGCGAGCGTGAGCGCCGCGCCCTCAGCTGCCTCGAGCGCGTGGAGATCAGTCATGCCCGCGACCTCTACCCCTCGGAGATCAGTGGCGGTATGATGAAGCGTGCCGCCATTGCGCGAGCCATCGCCTTGCAACCGAAATACCTGCTTTGCGACGAACCCAACTCGGGCCTCGACCCGAAGACGTCGCTCGTGATCGATCGCCTCATCCACAGCATCACTCAGGAGTACAACATGACGACGATCATCAACACGCACGACATGAATTCGGTGATGAACATCGGCGAAAACATCATCTTCATCAGCGAGGGCCGGAAGGAGTGGCAGGGCACGAAGGAGCAGGTGATCTCGTCCGGCAACAAGGCGCTGAACGATTTCATTTTCGCCTCCGACCTGCTCCGCAAGGCCAGCGAGCTTCAGGAGCTGGAGGAGGAGACGGGCGTCATGCCCACGCGCAAGTTCCCGCCGGAGTGATCGCGGGGAATGAGAAACGAAAAGGGCACCTCCGACATGCGTTGTCAGGGGTGCCCTTTTTATGGGGTATCTATCGAAACACATTCAGCCGAGAGGCTGTGGCTTGTCTGTAAATTCAAGAACAGGCATTGCTTTCCTATCAAAAAGCGTTTTCAGAGCCAATACAACTGCTGCATACCTATCAAAAAGCGCTTTCAGAGCCAATACAGCTGCTGCATACCTATCAAAAAGCGCTTTTAAGGCCGATACAACTATTGTATTGGGGTTGAAAAGCGCTTTTAAGTGCCACGACAACTATTGTATTGGGGTTGAAAAGCGCTTTTAAGTGCCACGACAACTATTGTATGGGGGTCGAAAAGCGCTTTTAAGTGCCACGACAACTATTGTATGGGGGTTGAAATATTCCCCCCCCCCGGGGATTACTCCTCTCTGAGCAAGTCCGGCCGGAGTCGCTCGGTGCGCTCTTGGGCCTGCTGGAGGCGCCACTCGGCGATGCGTCGGTCGTGACCCGAGAGGAGGACGTCCGGCACTCGCCAACCCTTGTATTCGGCCGGGCGGGTGTAGACGGGCGGGGCCAGGAGGCCGTCCTGAAACGAGTCGGAGAGGGCGCTCTGCTCGTCGCCGATCACGCCCGGGATGAGGCGCACGGTGGCGTCGGCGATGATGGCCGCGGCCAGTTCGCCGCCCGTCAGCACATAGTCGCCGACGGAGATCTCGAGCGTGATGAGGTGTTCGCGGATGCGGTAATCGACGCCCTTGTAGTGTCCGCAGAGGATGATGAGGTTCTGGTGCAGCGAGAGGCGGTTAGCCATTGGCTGGTCGAAGCGCTGGCCGTCGGGCGAGGTGTAGATCACCTCGTCGTATGTGCGCTCGGCTTGCAGGGCTGAGATGGCACGGTCGACCGGCTCGATCTGCATCACCATGCCGGCCTCGCCGCCGAAGGGATAATCGTCCGTGCGTCGCCACTTGTTCGTCGTGTAGTCGCGCAGGTTGTGGAGGTAGATCTCGGCCAATCCGCGGTCTTGCGCTCGGCGGAGGATGGAGCAGTTCAGGCAGCCATCGATCATCTCCGGCAGCACAGTGAGAATGTCTATTCGCATATAGAGAAGTAGTTAGTAGTCCGTACCTGGCCAAAGTTGGAAGGCACCCCTGGTGAGTGCCCAGTAGTTAGCGAGTAACGTGTACCCGGCCAAAGTTGGCAGGCACCCCTGGTGCCTTGATCTTCTTTTGCTTCTTTTCTTCTATCAAGAGAAGAAAAGAAGGTATCAGAGGAAGAAAAGAAGGCATCCAGAGAAGAAGGTATCCAGCGGAAAGAAAGAAGTAGAAACGAGGCTGCCGACGGAAGGTGAGTTTTGGGGGATCCTCACTCCCGTCGGCAGCACGAATAAATCAATCGAATGTCACCCCTCAGAGGCTACTTCCCCTTCAAGATTTCACACGTATCCGAGGCGATCATATACTCCTCGTCCGTAGGCACGACGAGCACCTTCACGCGGCTGCTGGGCTTGCTGAGCACCACCTCACGGCCGCGTACGCCACGGTTCTTCTCTGCGTCAAACTCGAGGCCGAGGAACTCCATGTCGCGGCAGACCACCTCGCGCGTCGAGTCTTGATTCTCGCCCACGCCACCGGTGAAGACCAGAATGTCGAGCCCGCCCAAGGCCGCAGCGTAAGCGCCGATGTACTTCTTGATCCGGTAGTCGTAGATGGCCAGAGCCAGCGCTGCGCGCTTGTTACCGGATTCGATGGCGCCTTCGATGTCACGCATGTCTGACGAGATTTCCGAGAAGCCCGCCATGCCGCTCTTTTTGTTCAGCAGCTCGGCCAGTCCGTCGGCGTCGAGGTTCTCCTTGTGCATGATGAAAGGCAGTGCGCCCGGGTCGACGTCGCCGCTGCGGGTGCCCATCATCAGCCCCTCGGTCGGGGTCATACCCATCGAGGTGTCGATCGACTTGCCGCCCTTGATGGCCGTGATAGAGGCGCCGTTACCGATGTGTGCGGTGATGATGCGCTGCGATTCGTAAGGCACGCCGAGGATCTCGCATGCGCGGCGCGACACGTAGCGATGGCTCGTGCCGTGGAAGCCGTAGCGGCGCACACCGTAGTCCTTATACATGCGGTAGGGCAGGGCGTAGAGGTAGGCGTAGTCGGGCATGGTCTGGTGGAACGCCGTGTCGAAGACGGCCACCTGAGGTGTGCCCGGCATGATCTTCTCGATCGCCTCGATACCCTTCAGGTTGGCTGGGTTATGGAGCGGTGCCAACGGGGTGCACTCCTTGACCTTCTCCAACAGCTCTTTGGTGATGAGCACGCTGGAGGCGAATTTCTCCGCGCCGTGCACCACGCGATGGCCGACGGCGTTGATGTCCTTGAAGTTCTTCAGGCAGCCATACTTGGCGTCGGTCAGGGTGTCGAGGATGAAAGCGATGCCCACCGTATGGTCGGGGATGGCCTTTTCGAGGATCACTTTCTCGCCGTTCTTGTCGGTAAACTTGAGGAACGAATCCGGGAGGCCTACTTTCTCGATGCCGCCCTGTGCCATCACCTCGCCCGAGGTCATGTCGAAGAGTTTGTACTTGATGGAGCTGCTGCCGCAGTTCAATACCAATGTTTTCATAATCCTGAGGTCTCCTTGTCTATTTCTGGTTCTTTAATGCGATGGCTTGGTTGCAGGCGATGGCCACCATGCGATAGATGTCGTCCACGGAGCAGCCGCGCGAGAGATCGTTGACCGGCGCTGCCATGCCCTGCAAGATCGGGCCGACGGCCTCGGCGCCACCCAGACGCTGCACGAGCTTATAGCCGATGTTGCCAGCCTCGAGCGACGGGAAGACAAGCACGTCAGCATGTCCGGCCACCGTGCTGCCCGGTGCCTTGAGCGCCGCCACACGCTCCACGAGTGCGGCGTCGAGCTGCATTTCCCCGTCCACTTGCAGCGTCGGATCCAGCTCACGTGCCAGACGTGTAGCCTCGGCCACCTTGTCCACACGCTCGTGTGAAGCGCTGCCCTTTGGTCGAGAAGCTCAGCATGGCCACGCGCGGCTCGGTGCCTAACATGGCGCGCGCTGTAGCGGCCGACGAGACTGCGATCTGTGCCAGCTCCGCAGCCGTCGGGTCGGGCAACACGGCGCAGTCGGCGAAGATCAGTATGCCCTCGCGGCCGTACGATGGATCCTTGACGAACATCAGGAAGGCGCCCGATACGCACGAGATGCCCTTCGTCGTCTTGATAATCTGCAACGCCGGACGGAGCACATTGCCCGTCGTGTTGCGTGCCCCAGCGATCTCGCCGTCGGCATCGCCCGCCTTGATCATCAGGCAGGCCAGGTAGAGCGGATCTTCCACTAGTTCGGCTGCCTTCTCGGGCGTCATGCCCTTGGCGCGACGCAGGTCGAGCAACAGGTCGGCGTAGGCCTGCTTCTTCTCGTGGTTCTTGGGGTCGAGCAGACGTGCCCCGTTGATGTGCTTCAGTCCGAGTCGGTCGGCCTCTTTACGGATGTCGTTAGGCTCACCGATCAGGATGATGTCGGCCACTCCGTCGGCTACGAGCCTATCGGCGGCCACCAATGTGCGCTCTTCCGTGCCTTCGGGCAGGACGATGCGCTGCTTGTTCGCTTTTGCGCGATCTACGATACTTTGAATCAAATTCATGGTTCCGTGAATTATATGAATGATGAATATGTGGATATATCTGGAATCTTGCCACGTGATGCTGTTTCCTTCGCAACAAAAGTACAAAGATCTGTCAATGGCAAAGGCTCCGAAAGGATCCTTGTCGGTGCGGAGCGACTCTCTCCTTCGGGCTTCCCTCCTCGCTATTCATCGGAGAGGGGGGTGTTGCAAAGGTTACTTTTTACAGCATCCGCTTTACAGACCTTTGCGGCCGAACTACTTGTAATCAATAGAAATTATGACAGCAAAAAGATTGTGGATGTGGCTTGGGGCTACAGTAGCAGCCTCATTCCTGGTGCTGATCATATTCGGTGTGGAAATCTACCGAACAGCACCTCCGTTCCCCACTAAGATCGTGGTGAGCGACGGCGAAGTCCTCTACGAAGGACAAGACATTAAGGACGGCCAGAACGTTTGGCAGTCCATGGGCGGGCAAACCGTCGGCAGCATCTGGGGGCATGGTGCTTACATCGCCCCCGACTGGAACGCCGACTACCTGCATCGAGAGACCGAAATGCTTCTGGAACTTTTTGCCCAGAAGGACGGCAAGACCTACAAAGACCTCCCCGAGGACGAGCAGGCTAAATACCTCGTACAGCTGCGCAAGGAGCTCCGTACGAACACCTACGACGCTGCTTCGGGCGTGATCACCTTCTCGCCCGAACGCGCTCAGGTGGCTCGGGCCTTGGCGGATTATTACACGAAGCTCTTTATGGACGACCCCTCGATGGATCATGTCCGTAGAGCTATGCCATCCCGAAGGGCGCCATCAAGGACCCTGCGCGCATGGCACAGATGAACGCCTTCTTTACCTGGACCACGTGGGTGTGCAGCACCAACCGTCCGGGGAGTGATGTGACCTACACCAACAACTGGCCCTATGAGCCAGTGATAGGCAATAAGCCGTCGACCTCGCTGCAGATGTGGTCCGGGTTTAGCGTGCTGATGCTGCTCTTTGGCGTCGGACTTCTGGTCTACTATCACGCCAGCAATAAGGAAAAGGAAGAGAGCGATCGCCTGCCCGCCTCCGACCCCATGCGAGGCCTGAAGCCGACGCCGTCGATGCGGGCTACACTGAAATACATCTGGATCGTGTCGCTCCTTATCCTCGTGCAAATGGTGGCCGGAGTCATCACGGCGCATTATGGCGTAGAGGGAGGCGGATTCTTCGGCCTGCCGCTCGACCTGATTCTGCCTCAGGCCATCTCGCGCAGTTGGCACGTGCAGCTGGCCATCTTCTGGATCGCCACCTCATGGCTCGCTACGGGACTTTATATCGCTCCCGCTGTGTCGGGCCAAGAACCCAAATACCAACGCCTGGGGGTGAATGTGCTCTTCATCGCCTTGCTCATCGTCGTCCTGGGTTCGCTGGCCGGACAGTGGTTTGGCGTCATGCAAAAGCTGGGGCTGGTCGAGAACTTCTATTTCGGTCATCAGGGTTATGAATACCTGGAGCTGGGTCGCTTCTGGCAGGCACTCCTGCTCGTGGGCCTCTTCCTCTGGCTCTTCCTCATGGTTCGTGCCCTGCTGCCTGCGCTCCGTCGACGCGACGAGAGTCGCCACCTGCTTGTGCTCTTCGTTCTGGCCTCAATCGCCATCGCAGGCTTCTATGGCGCAGGACTGATGTACGGCCGTCAGACACACATGGCCATCGCTGAATACTGGCGCTGGTGGGTTGTGCACCTCTGGGTGGAAGGCTTCTTCGAAGTCTTTGCCACCGTCGTGGCCGCCTTCCTCTTCTCCCGCATGGGACTGTTACGCCTGAAGGTGGCCAGCGTTTCAGTGCTTTTCTCGACCATCATCTTCTTGGCCGGTGGTATCCTTGGCACCTTCCATCACCTCTATTTCAGCGCCACGCCCACAGCCGTTCTGGCCTTAGGCGCCACCTTCAGTGCGCTGGAGATCGTCCCCCTGGTGCTCATCGGCTATGAGGCCTATCACAACTATAGCCTCTCTCGCTCCACACCCTGGATCAAGGCCTACAAGTGGCCCATCTATTACTTCATCGCCATGTGCTTTTGGAACTTCTTGGGCGCTGGCATCTTTGGTTTCGCCATCAATCCGCCCATTGCGTTGTATTACATCCAAGGCCTGAACACGACGGCTGTACACGGACACGCTGCGCTCTTTGGCGTATATGGCATTCTCGGCATCGGCTTGATCCTCTTCGTCCTCCGCGGACTCTATCCTGACCGGGAGTGGAACGACAAGCTGCTCGGATGGTCCTTCTGGCTCATCAACATCGGCCTCTTGGTGATGCTTGTCGGGAGCTTGCTGCCCATCGGCATTTTGCAGGCCGTGGAATCTATCCAGAACGGCTACTGGTCAGCGCGCTCCATGGAGTTTATGCAGACAGACACGATGCAGGCCATTCGTTGGCTGCGTGTGCCGGGCGACTCCCTGCTGGCCATAGGCGAGCTGTTGCTGATCTACTTTATTATCGGTTTACACACGGGCTGGTCGCTTAAAGGAAAGCGATAAGCAAAAACGATCTGCCCATCCGCCCTCCGGAGGGGTTACGGGTCAGATCGCGATCAACAAACATTCGACTATCTAGAAAGGTCTTGGCGGAAGTCCATCCCGTCAGGGCCTTTCGCCTTTTCTCGTGGCGCTTGCAGAAGTTCTGCAAGAGCCGTTTTCTCCATTTTGGCCTTTGCAGAACTCCTGCAAGGGCGCTTTTCTCCATTTCGGTGTTTGCAGAACTTCTGCAAGAGCGCTTTTCCCCATTTTGGCGTTTGCAGAACTTCTGCAAGCGCGCTTTTCCCCATTTTGGCGTTTGCAGAACTTCTGCAAGAGCGCTTTTCCCCATTTTGGCGTTTGCAGAACTCCTGCAAGAGCGCTTTTCCCCATTTTGACGTTTGCAGAACTTCTGCAAGCGCGCTTTTCCCCATTTTGGCGTTTGCAGAACTTCTGCAAGAGCGCTTTTTCCCCATTTTGGCGTTTGCAGAACTCCTGCAAGAGCGCTTTTCCCCATTTTGGCGTTTGCAGAACTTCTGCAAGCACGCTTTTCCCCATTTCGGTGTTTGCAGAACTTCTGCAAGGACGCTTTTCCCCATTTCGGTGTTTGCAGAACTTCTGCAAGGACGCTTTTCCCCATTTTGGCCTCTGCAGAACTCCTGCAAGCGCCCTTTTCCCCATTTTGGCGTTTGCAGAACTCCTGCAAGGACGCTTTTCCTCATTTTGGCATTTGCAGAACTTCTGCAAGGACGCTTTTCCTCATTTTGGCCTTTGCAGAACTTCTGCAAGAGCCCTTTTCTCCATTTTGACGTTTGCAGCATTCCTGCAAGAGCGCTTTTCCCCATTTTGGTGTTTGCAGAAGTTCTGCAAGGACGCTTTTCTCCATTTTGGTGTTTGCAGAACTCCTGCAAGAGCCCTTTTCTCCATTTTGACGTTTGCAGCATTCCTGCAGAGGCCAAAAAGTTTTTCGTGGCATTTGCAGCATTCCTGCAGAGACCAAAAAGTTTTTCGAGGCGTTTGCAGCATTCCTGCAGAGACCAAAAAGTTTTCCGTGGCATTTGCAGCATTCCTGCAGAGACCAAAAAGTTTTTCGTGGCGTTTGCAGCATTCCTGCAGAGGCTAAAAAGTTTCTCGAGAGACTTGCGGGAGTTCCGCAAAGACCTCTTGCTTGACCGTGGATAAAAAGGAAAGCCTGCCGAAGGAAGACTTCGACAGGCTTAAACTGTAGATAACCTCTTCATCGCGCTATAGGCGGCGATGGGGGGAAGAGGTCTAAATCAAAATGAGAAATTAAAAAACGAGGAGGGTGAAAGATGGGACTCGAACCCACGACCCTCGGAACCACAATCCGATGCTCTAACCAACTGAGCCACTCTCACCATAAAGACGCATTCCCTTTCGGAATGCGCCGCAAAGATATACCAGTTTTCACACTGGCAAAGCCTGCCCGGGGAATTATTCCTCTTTGCCGAACACGGCTTTCGTGCCAGCCAAAAGCGTGTTGCGCATCAGCGAGATGATTGTCATCGGCCCTACGCCGCCAGGCACGGGCGTGATGTAGCTGCACTTCGGAGCCACCTCATGGAAGGCTACGTCGCCCATCAGTCGGTAACCGCTCTTGGTCACGCTGCTTGGTACGCGTGTCGTGCCGACGTCGATTACTACGGCGCCTTCTTTCACCATGTCGCCTTTGAGGAACTCCGGCACACCCAGCGCTGCGATGATGATGTCCGCACTGAGGCACATCTCGCGCAGGTTTTCCGACCGACTGTGGCAGACCGTCACGGTGCAGTCACCCGGATTCTCCTTCTGCATCATCAGCATCGCCATCGGTTTGCCGACAATGTTGCTGCGGCCCAGGATGACGCAATGTTTGCCCTTCGTCGGGATTTCGTAGTGGCGCAGCAACTCGATAATGCCCGCGGGAGTGGCCGGTTTGAAGCATGGCAGGCCGATGGACATGCGCCCGACGTTGATCGGGTGGAAGCCGTCCACGTCCTTGCGGTAGTCGATGGCCTCGATCACGCGCTGCGAAGAGATGTGCTTCGGCAGCGGCATTTGTACGATCAGCCCGTCTACATCGTCGTCAGCGTTCAGTTCGTTTACCTTGTCGAGCAGGCCTGCTCCGTCACGTCGTCCTCGAAGCGAATGAGCGACGAGCGCAGCCCGATCTCTTCGCAATTCCTCACCTTATTGGCCACATAGGCTTCGCTACCTCCGTCGTGACCCACCAGTATCGCCACGAGGTGCGGCGCCTTCCGTCCGTCCTGCTTGATCTTTTCTACTTCAGCAGCCAATTCCTTTTTGATCTGTTCTGCCACGGCCTTGCCGTCGATCAGTTGATAGCTGTGCTCTTCCATCCTTCTATACCTATTATATATGTGTCTGTTTATTTCCTGCGGAACGGTGCAGCCATGCGGCTACTCGGCTTTGCGGTGGTGATCATGCGCATCATCTTGCGCGTCTCGTCGAATTGCTTGATGAGCTTGTTTACGTCTTGCACCGACGTGCCACTGCCCGAGGCGATCCGTTGGCGCCGCGAACCGTTCAGGATCGAGGGGTTTGTGCGCTCCTCGGGCGTCATGGAGTAGATGATCGCTTCGATGCCCTTGAACGCGTTCTCGTCGATGTCGATATTCTTCAGCGCCTTGCCTACGCCGGGGATCATCGCGGCCAGGTCTTTGAGGTTACCCATGCGCTTGATCTGCTGGATCTGCCCGAGGAAGTCGTTGAAGTCAAACTGGTTCTTGGCCAACTTCTTCTGCAAGCGCCGCGCCTCGGCTTCGTCATACTGTTCCTGTGCGCGCTCCACGAGCGAGACCACGTCGCCCATGCCGAGGATACGGTCGGCCATACGTTCGGGGTGGAACACATCGAGCGCCTCCATCTTTTCGCCCGTGCCGATGAACTTGATGGGCTTGTCGACCACCGTGCGGATCGAGAGCGCCGCGCCACCACGCGTATCGCCATCGAGTTTCGTGAGCACCACGCCTGAAAAGTCGAGCCGATCGTTGAACTCCTTGGCCGTATTCACCGCGTCCTGGCCCGTCATAGAGTCGACCACGAAGAGCGTTTCGTCCGGGTTGATGGCCTGCTTGATGGCGGCGATCTCTTGCATCATCTGCTCGTCGACGGCCAGACGGCCGGCCGTATCGATGATCACCAGGTCGCGCCCCGTGCGCCGCGCCTCCGCAATGGCATGCTCAGCGATCTCGACCGGATTCTTGTTCTCCCGCTCGGAATACACGGGCACGCCCAATTGCTCGCCTAAGACATGCAGCTGATCGATGGCCGCCGGACGGTACACGTCGCACGCAGCCAGCAGCGGCTTCTTACCCTTCTTACTCCGCAGCATGCCGGCCAGCTTACCCGAGAAGGTCGTCTTACCCGAGCCCTGCAAGCCCGCCATAAGGATGACGGCCGGTTGCCCTTTCAGCTCCAGCTCTGAGGCCGAGGCGCCCATGAGCGTAGCCAGTTCGTCGTGCACGATCTTCACCATCACCTGGTTCGGCTTGAGCGCCGTGAGCACATTCTGGCCCATGGCCTTGGTCTTCACCGTGTCGGTGAACTGTTTGGCCACCTTATAGTTAACGTCGGCGTCAAGCAGTGCGCGTCGTACATCCTTGAGTGTCTCCGCCACGTTCAGTTCCGTGATCTTCCCTTCGCCCTTCAGCAGCTTGAATGAGCGTTCTAATCTGTCGCTTAAGTTTTCAAACATAATTCCGTGTTGTCTTTATGCGCGCAAAAGTAGAACGCCCGAAAACCTCGCGCAAACGGCCTCCCCAACTTCCCCCATCCCCTGAAAACACGTTCGTCGGCCATTGCGCCCCCTCCGAAAGTCCTAAAAAACGAGTCGCCAGCCTTACCATGCCCCGAAGCTCATCTGTTTTGATCATAAACAGCAAGTGAAAATAGATTTGCACGATGTTTTCTCTATAGATAGGCATGCTAAATACATAGATTGTGTCGTCCATCATATATACAGCATATCAAAAAGCCTATCATCTATATTTTGGATCATATACATGGACTATAAATCTATATAGATACTGTCTATGATCTAATCTGTATATAGAAAAGGTGAATGATCCTGTTCTTGCTATGGATGATAGATGTATAGACTTTATGATATGATCATAATGCAAACAGTATGGTCAATCTATTTGTATATGCTGTCTATGATCAGAACAGTACATGAAAGTTTTTGGATACTATGTTTAGGATCAAAATAGGAGAGATATAGGCCATGAGAAAGCCTCCAGAAGGTATTTCGAGAGCTGGGGGAGGGAAGACAAGGCCGTCGAGTGGGCTTAAAGGGGACGAGAGGCGGAAGTAAAGCCCGTCGGACGGGAAAATGGGGCTGAAAGCAGGCGGAAGAAGCGGAAAGACGGAGGCGCACCGGAAAGGATGTTAAGGCGAAAGGCCGATGGATCGTGGACGGGGCTCCAAAAAAGGCAAAATGGAGGGCGTTTCGGACAAATAAGATTAATCGGGCAGTGTGCGTGACGAAAATGAGGAGCAAAATGGCATTCCTTTGCCCCACGATTTCAAGTCTTATTAATCAACACATCAAAGAAATGAAGAGAGTGATTTTGAGCGCAGCCATCGCAGCTGCCATGACGTTCGGCGTAGCCCTTTCGGCCAGCGCACAGGACGTGAAGAAAGAAGGTCAGCAGACAGAGCACAAGAGCTGCTGCAGCAAGGATAAGGACAAGAAGCATTGCGACAAGGCCGGCAAGAAGGACTGCAAGGCAGCCGACAAAAAGAGCTGCTGCAAGGACAAGAAGGACGGCAAGCAGTGCAACAAGGCTAAGACGGAAGAGGCTAAGAAGGAAGTGCAGTAATCACTGCCCCCCTCCACCCGGAAGGCTTTCATAGGTAAACTTGGAAGATCCCGGCGCGAAAGCGTCGGGATCTTTTTTCGTCTGTATCTTTGGCCCACACAATCAAATAAGTATCACACATAAAAACAGATAGATCTATGGATAAGCCGTATGTGATTGGGATAGATATCGGCGGAACGAACTCCGTCTTTGGGGTCGTCGATACGCGAGGCAATGTGCTGTATAACGGTTCGATTAAGACCGGGAAATACGAAGACGTGAACGACTATGTCCGTGCGCTGGGCGAAGGGCTACAGGCCGTGATTCGATCGGCTGGCGGACGGGACAAGATCAAGGGTATCGGCGTGGGCGCGCCGAATGGGAACTACTTCAATGGCTGCATTGAGTTTGCGGCCAACCTGCCGTGGAAGGGCAAGGTGCCGCTGGCACAGCTCATCAGCGACCGTACGGGGGGGCATCCCCGTGACGCTCACGAACGACGCCAATGCAGCGGCCATCGGCGAGATGACCTACGGCGCGGCGCGTGGTCTGAAGGACTTTATCGTCATTACGCTCGGCACGGGTGTGGGTAGCGGTATCGTCTGCGGCGGCAATCTGGTGTATGGCCATGATGGCTTCGCGGGTGAGCTGGGCCATATCACGGTGCGACGTGAGAACGGTCGGCTCTGCGGCTGCGGTCGCCACGGCTGCCTCGAGACCTACGCCTCGGCCACGGGTGTGGCCCGTACAGCACGCGAGTTGCTGACGAAGCGCACGGATGCCAGCCTACTGCGGGCGCTGGAACCGGACAAAATCACCTCGAAGGACGTCTTCGACGCGGCCGTGCAGGGCGACAAGCTGTCGATCGAGATCTTCGACATCACGGGTGAGATCCTGGGTGAAGCGTTCGCCAACTTTGTGGCCTTCTCCAGTCCGGAGGCTATCATCCTGTTCGGCGGGTTGTCCAAAGCGGGCGACCTGATCATGGAGCCGGTGAAGCGATCGATGGAGGCACATATGCTGAAGGTGTTCCAAGGCAAGACGCGCCTCTTGTTCTCGCAGCTCAAGGAGAGCGACGCAGCCGTGTTGGGCGCCAGTGCGCTGGGCTGGGAAGCAAAGGACGAGCCGATGGATGCCTTAGTCTGATTCTGGGCTACGGCATACCTATATATGATAGGCCCATCAGCAAGCAGGGGGCGGCCGTCAGCCAAAGGCGTTCGCTCCCTTTCTTTGGGCCCTGACAGAGACCCCCTTACTGCCTTTTATCCGATTCGAAACGACATAGACATCAATCACAATGAGAAAGTCTGCTTTACTTCTTATGACTACATCACTACTTACGGTCGGCGCACACGTGGCGACGGCTGCAAACGACGAGCATCCGAAGATCGATTACACGGTGGATCGCTTCGCCGACATTGAAATCTTGCGCTACGAGGTGCCTGGCTTCGAAGAGCTATCGCTGCAGCAGAAGCAGTTGCTCTATCACCTCTCTGAAGCCGCCCTGATGGGGCGTGATATAATCTTCGATCAGAACTGCCGCTACAATCTGGCCATTCGGCGAGCGCTGGAGGCTATCTACCGGGAATATCGGGGCGATCGGGGCGATGCACAATTCAAAGCCCTGGAGACATACCTCAAGCGCGTATGGCTCGCTAACGGCATTCATCATCATTACGGCGAGGACAAGTTCGAGCCCGCCGGATTTACCGCAGATTACTTCGCGAAGTGCATTCGCAGCCTCGACCCGAAGCATGTGCCCGTGCGTAAGGGCCAGACGGTGGACGCTTGGCTCAAGGAAATTACGCCCGTCATCTTCGATCCGAAGGTGATGCCAAAGCGCACGGTGCAAAGTGGCAGCGGCGACCTCTTGCTGGCGTCGGCCAATAACTATTATGAGGGCGGCGTGACGCAGCAGGAGGCCGAGGCATTCTATGCCGCGATGCGTGCACCGAACGACTCCACCGCACCTTCCTACGGCTTGAACAGCCGGCTGAGTAAGTCGGCCGATGGCAAGCTCACAGAGAAGGTGTGGAAGGTCGGCGGGCTGTATACTGAGGCCATCGAACATATTGTGGCCGAGCTCCAGAAAGCGGAGCAGTTTGCCGAGAATGCGGCGCAGCGAGCCGTGATTGAGAAGCTTGTTGAGTTTATCGTACAGGTGATCTGAAGACATTCGACGCTTACGCCATCCTTTGGGTGAAGGATACCGCCTCGGAGGTGGACTTCGTGAACGGCTTCACGGAGTCATACGGCGATCCGCTGGGAATGAAGGCCAGCTGGGAGGCGATAGCCAACTTCATCAATCGCAAGGCGACCAAACGCACGCGGATAATTAGCGATAACGCGCAGTGGTTCGAAGACAATGCGCCGATGGATCCCCGCTTCCGTAAGAAGAAGGTGAAGGGTATCACGGCCAAAGTGATTACCGTCGCCATGCTGGGCGGAGACTGCTATCCGACTACTCCGATCGGTATCAACTTGCCGAACGCGGACTGGATCCGTAAGGATCATGGCTCGAAGTCGGTCACCATAGAGAATATCACCGAGGCCTACGACAAGGCGTCTCTCGGCAATGGTTTCCGCGAGGAATTCGTTTGGAACGACGCAGAGCACGCACGCATCGATAAGTATGGCTTCATCACCGACAACTTGCACACCGATCTTCATGAGTGCTTGGGTCACGCCTCGGGGCAACTGCTCGAGGGTACCGATCTAATGCGCTGGGTGCGTATAGTTCGACGTTGGAAGAGGCGCGGGCAGACATCTTCGCCCTCTACTACCTGGCCGATCCTAAGTTGATCGAGCTCGGACTGTTGAGTGATCCCGAAGCATACAAGGCGGAGTATTACAAATACATAATGAATGGGCTGATGACACAGCTGGTGCGTATTCAACCGGGCAATGACATAGAGGAAGCGCACATGCGAAACCGTCAGCTGATTGCTCGGTGGGTGTACGAAAAGGGTCGTGCGGACCATGTCGTGGACTTTGCGAAGCGTGACGGAAAGACGTTTGTCGTTGTGAACGATTACGGCAAATTGCGTGGGCTGTTTGCGGAGCTTTTGGCCGAGCTGCAGCGAATCAAGAGCGAAGGTGATTTTGAGGCAGGTCGGAAGTTGGTGGAAGACTACGGCGTGAAGGTGGACCGTGCTCTGCACGAGGAGGTTCTCGCGCGCTATGCCCGACTCAATCTGGCGCCTTACAAGGGTTTCGTAAACCCGGTGATGAAGCCTATCCGTGACGCTCAGGGCAAGGTGACCGACGTTACGCTTGACTACTCCGAGGACTACGCGGATCAGATGATGCGTTACAGTCGGGAATACTCCTACCTCCCGACTTACAATTAACTCCTTCTTTTCCCTATCCCTTACGACGTCCGAATATGGATAACGCCGTCGATACCTATGCCTTCGAACCGGCCAAAGAGTCGTTCGCTCGCTTTCTCACTGAGCGCGGCATGAGGAAGACGACGGAACGCTTCACGATCCTGGAGCATATTTGCCGGATAAGAGGACATTTTGACGTGGAAATGCTACTCCGTCAGCTCGACGAAGCGCATTTTCATGTCAGTCGGGCATCCATCTACAACACGCTTGAGCTGTTGATGGATGCCCGTATCGTGGTCCGACACCAGTTCTCATCCCAACTTGTGCAATATGAGCTACAGGCGGCGGCCGCCACTCACCATCATGCCATCTGTAGCTATTGCGGTGCCGTCCAGGAGGTGAAGGACGATAGACTGACGCGCGAGCTGGCTCACCGGCGGATTCCCAAATTTACCTACGACTGCCATTCGCTTTACATCTACGGTATGTGCTCCAAATGCAAATTCCGAATGCGTATGAGTCAGCGAAAGGCGGCCGAGGCTGCGAAGGGGAAGCGGTGACTCCGGATGATTCTCCAAAGGGATCGATGAGCGGAATCAATGGCTCCGGATGAATCTCCGCATGAACTACGGAAGGGCTACAACGGCTTGAGGTGATCCTCGACAAGAATCGATGAGGTAAACCAATGGCTTGAGTTGCTCCCCGAAATGAATGCCGGAGGGGCTGCAAGGGCTTGAGGTGACCCCCAACAAGAATTGATGAGGTGAACCAACGAGTTGAGGTAGTCCCCGAAATGAATGACGGAAGGGCTGCAACGGCTTGAGGTGATCCCCGACAGGAATCGATGAGGTGAACCAACGGCTTGAGCTGCTCCCCGAAATGAATGCCGGAGGAGCTGCAACGGCTTGAGGTGATCCCCGACAAGAATCGATGAGGTGAACCAACGAGTTGAGGTAGTCCCCGAAATGAACTCCGAAGGGGAAGCGACGACTCCGGATGACCCCGACAAGAATCAATGAGCGGAATCAATGGCCCTGGATGAACCCCGAAATGAATGACGAAGGTGAATCAATGACCTCTGGCGATCCCCGAAATGAACGACGAAGGGGTTGCAATGACTTAGGATAATCCCAAAAATGAATGAATCAGATGAAAGTAGACGTTTTATTAGGCCTCCAATGGGGCGACGAAGGCAAAGGCAAAGTGGTCGACGTATTGACGCCGAAGTACGATGCGGTAGCGCGGTTCCAAGGGGGACCCAACGCAGGACATACGCTTGAGTTTGGCGGAGAGCGATACATACTCCGCTCCATCCCTCTGGCATATTCCAGGGTGGGAAGACAAACATAATTGGCAACAGGGGTGGTTATCGATCCGCTTCTCTTTAAGGAAGAAGCCGAAGCGTTGGCCAATCACGGGCACAACTTGAAGCAGCAACTGATGATCTCGAAGAAAAGCCCATTTGATCATGCCAACCCATCGGATACTCGATTTGGCTAACGAGGCCGCTAAGGGATCGGGAAAAAAATAGGTACGACGGGCAAAGGCATTGGCCCAACGTATACCGATAAGATCAGCCGGAACGGACTCCGGGTAGGCGACCTATTGGAAAAACTTTGACGAGAAGTATTCCGCCGCCAAACGCCGACACGAAAACATGCTTCGGGCGATGAACTTCGAGTACAACTTGATTGACCTCGAGCGTCCGTGGCTCGAAGCCCTGGACTATTTGAAGGGCTTCCGGCTTGTGGACAGCGAGCACGAGGTGAACGCGATGCTCCGCGAGGGTCGCTCGGTGCTTGCCGAGGGTGCGCAGGGTACGATGCTGGACATCGATTTCGGTTCCTACCCCTTCGTCACTTCCTCAAATACGATCTGCGCCGGATGCTGCACAGGCCTGGGAGTCTCGCCGCGAAATATTGGCGAAGTGTACGGCATCTTCAAAGCCTATTGCACACGCGTGGGCAGTGGGCCCTTCCCTACGGAGTTGCACGATGAAACGGGGGAGGCTATGTGCGAGCGCGGACACGAGTTCGGATCGGTTACGGGGCGCCGTCGCCGATGCGGGTGGATTGACCTCGTGGCTTTGCGTTACGCTGTGATGATCGACGGCGTAACCCAACTGATCATGATGAAGAGTGACGTCCTGGATACCTTTAACGTCATCAAGGCTTGTGTGGCCTATCGCGTGGACGGGGTGGAGACGGATCGCTTCCCCTTTGACCTTTCAAAGGCCGAACCCATATACGCGGAGCTACCCGGATGGCGTACCGATATGTCAAGGATGAAGAGCGAAGACGAATTCCCCGAGGAGTTCAACGCCTATTTGACTTTCCTCGAGGATGAGCTGGGCGTACCCATTAAGATCGTCTCAGTCGGACCCGATCGCGAGCAGACTATCATCCGCTACAACGAGTAGGCCGTCTGGCATTCTTTTTGCCTTCAACCGCGCGGGCTGAAGGACAAAAAGCATAGTACTCCGGAAGCTCGGAGACGTCACGAAGCGCCTCCATCCTCCGTGAGGACTATTATTTTGCCTCGACGATTCCCCAAACAAAGTATAATCACCTATCCCCTACAACCAATGATTACCTCTTCAACGGCCCTTTACTGGGTCATTTTTATCGGCATAGCCGCGCTGAGCTGGCTGGTGTCAAGTCGCTTAAAAAGCAAGTTCGAAAAGTATTCTCAGGTGCCCTTGCCCGGAGGCCTGACGGGACGCGAAGTGGCCGAGCGTATGCTTCGCCAGAATGGCATCGAAGACGTGCGGGTCACGTCCGTGGCTGGGCAGCTGACGGATCACTACGATCCCGCAAAGAAGACGGTCAACCTCAGCGACTCCGTCTATGCCAGCAACAGCATCGCCGCCGCTGCGGTGGCTGCCCATGAATGCGGACACGCCGTCCAACACGCTTTGCGCCTACGCTCCGCTTAAGCTCCGCTCAAGGCTGGTTCCCATAGTCAGCTTCTCATCGAATATCGTCCAGTGGGTCTTACTGGCTGGCATGTTGCTCATCAAAACCTTTCCGCAACTCATGTTGATAGGCATCGTGATGTTCGCATTGACCACACTATTTAGTTTTATCACCCTCCCGGTCGAGATAGATGCCAGTCGGCGCGCCTTAGCCTGGTTGAAGACCTCCGGACTAACCTCTCGGGAAACCGATAGCATGGCCCGCGACGCTCTGCAGTCGGCCGCATATACTTATGTCGTGGCAGCCCTTGGCTCATTGGCTACCCTCCTTTATTACATTCTCATATTCACCTCAGGCAGCAGAAGAGATTAGCATGGCACAGAAACCTTCAATCCCGAAAGGGACTCGCGATTTTACGCCCGTGGAGATGTCCCGGCGCAACTACATATTCGAAACCATACGTCAGGTTTACCACCTCTACGGCTACCGGCAGATCGAAACGCCCGCCATGGAGCAACTATCCACCCTCATGGGTAAGTATGGCGAAGAGGGCGACAAACTGCTGTTCAAAATCCTAAACTCGGGCGACTTTCTCTCGGCTATTACCGACGACGACTGGAAGGAAAAAAGCCTTCCGAAGGTCTCGGCCAGGATCTCCGAGAAAGGCCTTCGGTATGATCTTACGGTACCCTTCGCCCGATTCGTAGTCCAACACAGATCTGAATTGACCTTCCCCTTCAAGCGTTACCAGATACAACCCGTTTGGCGTGCCGATCGCCCGCAGCGGGGCCGATACCGCGAGTTCTTCCAATGCGATGCGGACGTAGTCGGCAGTGACTCGCTGCTTTGCGAAGTGGAACTCATCCAGATCATGGACGAGGTCTTCCGACGTCTGGGCATCAATGTGGTGATCAAGATGAATAACCGCAAGATTCTTGCCGGCATAGCCGAGGTGATCGGGGAGGCCGAAAGGATCGTCGACATCACTGTGGCGATCGACAAGTTAGACAAGATCGGCCGCGAGGGCGTAATCGCTGAGCTTCGGACAAAGGGCATCAGCGATTCGGCCATCGATCGCCTGCAGCCGGTGATAGACCTTCGAGGTTCCAATCGGGAAAAGATGGCAGCCCTGCGTAGCGTATTGGACGGCTCGGAGGCAGGCATCCGCGGCGTGGAGGGAGACGGAATACATTCTGGATCACATAGAGTCGCTGCCGCTGAAGGCCCGCTTAGAGACCGATCTCACACTGGCGCGCGGCCTCAATTACTACACCGGAGCCATTTTCGAAGTCAAGGCCCTCGATGCGGAGATCGGAAGCATTACGGGCGGCGGTCGGTACGACAACTTGACAGGCGTCTTCGGTATGGCCGGCCTTTCCGGCGTCGGGATCTCATTCGGCGCAGATCGCATTTACGATGTCCTGAACCAGCTCGATCTCTATCCCGAAGACACGTTGCGAACCACCCAGCTGCTCTTTGTGCACTTCGGCGAGCGTGAGGCCAACTATCTGCTGCCACTGATAGCCCGCGTGCGCGCTGCCGGCATTCGCGCAGAGCTTTACCCCGACGCGGCAAAGATGAAAAAGCAACTCGGCTATGCCGACGCAAACGCAATCCCCTTCGTGGCCCTTGTCGGCGAGGACGAGATGTCCACCGGCCGTATTCAGCTCAAGGACATGCGCAGCGGCGAGCAACGCGCCGTGACCTCGACGAGCTTATCGCCGCCCTCAGCGAAAAGCCATAACTAACCTCTATACCCCATCCCCAGCCGGATACCAGCCGAGCATCGCCTCGAGCCAGTATCCGGCTTTTTGTGCCCACCCACACCAACTCCCTGCGGACAATCACCAGCAGCCCATGAAACCACACATCAATCCCTACCCCTATCCAGACACATCCCGCGAAGGCCCCAAAAATTCTCTGTATCCATCCGACCAACCCCATGAAGCCCCAAAACCCCATACGCCTATTCGGCCAACCCCCATGAAAGCCCCAATGAACCTCCTACGCCAACCCAACGCACCCCATGAAGGCCCAAACAACTCCCTACGCCCATTCGGTCAACTTGAAGGCGATCATCGCCTTGATCTTTCTTTTTGCTTCCTTTTCTTCTATCAAGAGAAGAAAAGGAAGTCGAGCGGGGCGAAGCCCCCGCGAAAGCCCCCAACGAACCTCCTAGGCCTATCAAACGCACCCCATAAAGGCCCAAACAATCCTCTGCGCCCATTCGGACGCACCCATGAAGGTCCCGAACAACTCCCTGCACCTATTCGGCTAACTTGAAGGCGATCATCGCCTTGATCTTCTTTTTGCTTCCTTTTCTTCTATCAAGAGAAGAAAATGAGTAGGGGCAAGGAAGCCCCCACGAAAGCCCCTAACGAATTTCCTACGCCTACTATACGCACCCCATGAAGGCCAAAACAACCCTCTGCACCCATTCAGCAGCACCCTGATGAAGGCCCAAACAACTCTATGCACCCATTCGACAACCTGATGGCGATCATCGCTTTGATCTTTCTTTTGCTCTTTTTCTTCTATCAAGAGAAGAAAAGGAAATAAAGTGAGGGGGCGAGCCCCGTGAAAGCCCCAACGAACCTCCTACGCCAACCCAACGCACCCCATGAAGGCCCAAACAACCCTCTGCGCCTACCAGGTGCAACCCCATGAAGGCCCAAACAACTCTCTGCACCTATCCGGCCAACTTGAAGGCGATCATCGCCTTTGATCTTTCTTTTTGCTTCCTTTTTCTTCTATCAAGAGAAGAAAAGGAAGTCAGGGGTGCGGGGCGAAGCTCTGCGAAAGCCCCAACGAACCTTCTACGCCAATCAAAACGCACCCCATGAAGGCCAAAACAACCCTCTGCGCCTATTCGGACGAACCCTATGAAGGCCCAAAACAACCCTCTGCGCTTATCCGGCCAACTTGAAGGCGATCATCGCCTTGATCTTCTTTTGCTTCCTTTTCTTCTATCAAGAGAAGAAAAGGAAGTCGGGGCACGGGGGCGAAGCCCCCGCGAAAGCCCCAACGAACCTCCTACGCCAACCAAACGCACCCCATGAAGGCTCAAACAACCTTCTGCACCCATTCGGACGACTTGATGGCAATCATCGCATAAATTCTCTTGTCATTCATCTTCACTCATCGATAAGAGAAACAAAATGCGGAGCTATAGCAGGACTCTCCGCCTAAGGTTCAGCAAGTTATTATCGCCTATCCAGCGAAAAAAATGAAGCTCAAAATGAATTACGATTTTGCTTCACAGACACTCCGGGAAGCAAAATCGTAATTCATTTTGGCGACTTCGGACACTCAGTGAAGCAAAAATCGTAATTCATTTTGGGCTTTCGGACACCCGGGAAGCGAAATCGAGATTCATTTTTGCCTTCGAGTACCCAAAATGCGAAATCGCACTATTTTTGGCTTCCTGACACCTGAAAGCGAAATCGCACTCATTTTTTTGCTTCACTGAGTGTCCAGAGACGCAAATCGAGATTCATTTTTGGCTTCCCGGACACTCCGAAAGCAAAATCGCAATTCATTTTTGGCTTCCAGAGTACTCGGAAGTCAAAATCGAGACTTGTTTTTTGCTTTGCATAGTTCCTGGGGATCGAAATTGAGATTCGTTTTTGGTCTCGTGGAGTGTCCGGAGATTGAGACAGAAAGTTGTTTTCGGCTTCGTGGAATATCCGAGCTAACGAAATGAGATCTGTAATTTAATTCGTGGAGTGTCCGGAGATTGAGACAGAAAGTTGTTTTTGGCTTCGTGGGGTGCCCGAGGTAACAAAACGAAATCTGTTTTTTGATTCGCGGATTGTCTGGAGATTGAGACAGAAAGTTGTTTTCGGCTTCGTGGAATGTCCGAGGTAACGAAACGGAATCAGTTTTTTGATTCGTGGAGTATCCAGAGATCGAGATAGAAAGTTGTTTTCGGCTTCGTGGAATGGGCGGGATAGCCCATTGGAATCTCTTTTTGCTTTTCTGCAGCCGCCATGATAGCCCAACCACCCTCCGATGGGCAATCGCCCGCATCTACCGATTACGCACACAGACACAAAAAAGCCGAGCACGCGGGGAGGTGATCCTCCGCATGCTCGGCTACGACCTACTCGGCGCTACCGGCGATAGGTCTTCGTTAACGGTATTCCTGCCAGCTCTTGATCGGTATATCCTTCTCGCCTAAGTTGCAGACAGCTCGGATGAATGCGCCTGCCAGTCGGGCATTTGTGATTAGCGGTATATTGTGGTCGATGGCTGCCCTCCGAATCTTATATCCGTTTGTCAGCTCACGCCGGCTTTGATTCTTTGGAATGTTGATGACTAAGTCGAAGGCATGGCGACTGAACATATCAAGTATGTTCAGCCCTCCGTCGCGCTCATCGGGCCAGCACACAGTTGTCACTTCCACTCCGTTGTCGCGCAGGAAAGCCGCAGTGCCTTGCGTGGCGTAAATCGTATAGCCTCGCTCTTCGAGCATCCGACAGGGTTCCAGCAAGTCCACTTTGCTTTTAGCTCCCCCCGAAGAAACCATGATGCTACGCGTGGGTATGGTGTTACCCACAGCGACCATCGCGGCGAGAAGTGCCTCGTCAAAGTCATCGCCAATACAACCTACTTCACCCGTAGAACTCATGTCTACACCCAGCACGGGGTCTGCATTAGACAAACGTCCGAATGAGAACTGTGAGGCTTTGACACCTATCCAGTCAATGTCAAACTCCGTCTTGTTGGGTGGCGTAAACGGTGCGTCGAGCATGATGCGCGTGGCGGTATCGATAAAGTTTTGCCGCAGCACTTTGCTGACAAACGGGAAACTACGAGAGGCGCGCAGATTGCATTCTATCACCTTCACGTCATTGTTCTTCGCCAAGTACTGTATGTTGAAGGGCCCGCTGATGTTAAGCTCTCGGGCAATCTTGCGGCTAATCTTCTTGATCCGGCGAACGGTCTCGAAGTATAGTTTCTGCGGTGGGAAGACCAGGGTGGCATCACCTGAATGAATGCCAGCGTATTCGATGTGCTCAGAGATAGCGTACTCGACGATCTCTCCGTGACGCGCTACGGCATCGAACTCGATCTCCTTCACGTCTTGCAGGAACTCCGATACGACGACGGGATACTCCTTTGATACGCGTGCGGCTACGCCGAGGAATTCGATTAGCTGATCCTTGTTGTAGCACACATTCATGGCTGCTCCACTCAACACATAGGAGGGCCGGATGAGCACAGGGAAGCCTACGCGATGGATAAAGTCATCGATTTCGTCCATGCTCGTGAGCTCCGCCCAACGTGGCTGGTCTATTCCGAGGGTATCGAGCATGGCGGAGAATTTATGTCGGTTCTCTGCGCGGTCAATCGATACGGGCGAGGTTCCGAGAATCGGAACTTGCCTCCGGTAGAGCTTCATGGCCAGATTATTCGGAATCTGTCCGCCGACGGATACAATGACACCGCGCGGTTGCTCTAGATCGACACTGTCGAGGACCTGCTCCAGTGAGAGCTCATCGAAATAGAGCCGGTCGCAGATGTCGTAGTCCGTGGAGACTGTCTCCGGATTGTAGTTGATCATAATGGATTTGTACCCCAGACTGCGTGCGGTGCGCACGGCATTAACCGAACACCAGTCGAACTCGACGGACGATCCAATGCGGTAGGCTCCCGAACCGAGGACAATCACACTCTTATCGTTCTTATAGAATGGTATGTCGTGCTCATCTCCTGTCGCAGAGTCGCCAGAGGGTGCTCCGTAGGTGAGGTAGAGGTAATTCGTGAGTTCTGCGCGATCGGAGGCGACAGTGTCGATGCGTCGCACGGCTGGCAATATACCATGTCGCTTACGCAAGGCACGCACGCGGAGATTTTTCGCGCTCCATGTTACCCTCAGGGTGCTCCGTGTAACGCGCTATTTGGAAGTCAGAGAAACCGAGTCGCTTTAGCCTCGCGGAGTACGTCGGCCGGAAGGTCCTCGATCTTCTTATATTGTCCGAGTACGCCAGTGTAATCGACGATATTCTTCAGTCGCTCCAGGAACCAGGGGTTGATCTTCGTCAGCTCATAGATGTGCTCAATCGTGTATCCCTTCTCTAAGGCCTGAGCTACGGCGAAAATGCGCAGGTCAGTCGGATTCTCCAGTTCGCTATCCAGGTCTTCGAATTCCAGATTGTTATTACCCACAAATCCGTGCATGCCCTGTCCGATCATTCGTAGACCCTTTTGCATGATCTCTTCGAAAGATCGGCCGATAGACATGATCTCTCCTACTGACTTCATGCTGGATCCGATTTGGCGGCTTACACCAGCAAATTTTGTGAGGTCCCAACGGGGAATTTTGGCGATCAGATAGTCCACTTGAGGGGCTACGGCGGCTGATCCGGTCGTTCCCGGCTCACCGATCTCATCGAGCGCGTAGCCGATGGCCAATTTGGCAGCGACGAAAGCCAGCGGATAGCCGCTTGCCTTGGATGCAAGGGCCGAGGAACGGCTCAATCGGGCGTTGACCTCAATGATGCGATAGTCGCCAGTGTCAGAATTGTATGCGTATTGGATATTGCATTCGCCGACGATGCCTAAATGGCGCACGGTACGGACGGATAATTCTGAAGCTGGGTGAGTTCGTCCTCGCGCAGCGAACATGTCGGGGCAACCACAATACTTTCACCCGTGTGTACGCCAAGCGGATCGACATTTTCCATGCTCACCACGGTAAAGCACCGATCTGTCCGGTCACGGATCACTTCAAATTCGATTTCTTTCCAACCTTTCAGCGATTCTTCCACAAGAATTTGCGGTGCGAAGGCAAACGCACTCTCAGCCAGTGCCCGCAGCTCGCTTTCTGTCTTACAAATACCGCTTCCAAGTCCTCCCAGGGCGTAAGCCGAGCGTACCATGACGGGATAACCGATCTGCTCGGCCGCGGCGATGGCATCGCTCATCGTTTCGACGGCCTGACTGACGGGCGTCTTGAGATCCACCTCGCGCAGTTTGCGTACGAAGAGGTCGCGATCCTCTGTATTCATGATGGCTTCTACCGAGGTGCCCAGCACTTGGACACCGTAACGTTCCAGCGTGCCCTCGTTGTAGAGCTTGATGCCACAATTGAGAGCCGTTTGTCCGCCGAAGGCCAGCAGGATACCATCTGGACGTTCCTTAGCAATGACTTGCTCGACAAAATAGGGCGTTACCGGAAGGAAATATACGCTGTCGGCCACGCCTTCAGAGGTCTGAATGGTGGCGATGTTAGGGATTGATCAGCACGGATTTGATTCCATCCTGTCGGAGAGCCTTCAGTGCTTGCGAGCCGGAGTAGTCAAACTCGCCGGCTTGCCCAATCTTCAGTGCGCCGGAGCCAAGCACAAGGACTTTGTGGATATTATTCTTTGACATATGCGTAAAAATATTCTTTGACTATTTGAGGAAGAAGAAAAGTGAGGAGAAGGATGACGATAGTGATGGCCGTAAACAGCTGAATCTTCTGATTCCGTTCGGCATCGAGGCGGATCTTTTCGAGTGCAGCCTGTTGCGCGGCCGATTGCTCATCCACTTTACGCTCAAGTGAGGCAATCTGTGCAGAAAGATTCGATGCCGTGAGCGCGTCGATAAGTTGCCGGATCCGTTCGTTATAGTCCGCCAGCGTGTCGAGCGTATCTGCGATCTCGGATTGCTGCATTTCTATCGCGTCAGTCGAAACGGTGGTCACTTCAGTCAGCGCATGTTTGGCCAGTGCGGACACTTCACCGACAGATTGCTTCGCCTGCTCGCTGACTTCGCCCATTGTGCGTGTGGTAGCCTCGAGCGACTGTTGCAGAGCCGCTTGCGTCTCCGTACGGAGCTGTTCCGTAGCCTGAAGTGAGGCTTCCTTAGCCTGTCGGAGTGTCTCCTCGGTCTCCGTTTTTAGGTCTGCGACCGTCTGAGTCGACGTCGCCGCTGCTTGACGGAGCGTCTCCTCGGTGTTATCCTTCAGCGCTGCCACGGTTTGGGCTGCGGAGGCGGTGGTTTTAGTGGAGCGTCTCTTGGGTTTCCGACTTTCAAGTCGGCGACGACCTGTGTCGCGGCGGAGGTAGCCAGACGGAGCGTCTCCTGCGTCTCCAATTTCAGGTCGGCGACCGACTGTGTGGAGGTGGTGAGGGCCTGTTGCAGAGCCAGCTCGGCATCGGACTTCAATAGAGCCGTAGCCTGTCGGGTTTGCTCCACTTCTGTCGCGAAACGAGCCTTCCCGTCGTTGATGGCGTCAGTCCATTCGGCCCGTGACCCCTCCAACTGTTCGGCGAAACGGCTAATCACCGCCTGTGTTTCCTCGCTGATACGGTCGGCCAACCGTTTCACCTCGTCCGACAGCCGAGCTGTGGCCTCGACGAGCTCTTGACTGCTGCCCTGTGACCTGTGCCACTTGCAAGCGCGCCGCATCCAAGTTCGCTAAGTTCTCCCGCAGCTGCAAGAGGGCGACATTAATATCTTCTATCGTTTCCATTTATCCTAAATAAGTACGTTGTAATTCTGTCGTATAAGTCAAATGCGTGCTCAAGATGTCTGCCGCACGGATCAGAAGGAGGCGCGAGGCCGCCTTTTCCATACGTGCCTCGGTGGCATCGTCCGTAGCGTCCGCCTCGTTGCGCACGAAGCGATTATAAGCCTCAAATTGTTCTTGGAAGCGGGCATAATCCGGCATTAAGTGATAAAGCCCTACGATGCCCTGCTCATAACTCGTAGAGAGATCCTGCTCAAGTGTCGCGCGATCCCCTGTACCGAGATAAAGCAGGCAAAAAGTATTCAAGAGTAGCAACACCGGATGCGTATGACCTGCCCGACGCAGCGTGCAGACCGACTCGTGTAGGGCATGGATACGCCCTTTGTGCGATCCCTCGGAGGAATCATTGACAAGATGTAGGTAACGGAAAAGTACTTCGTCCGTTGCCTGCGAGTCGTCAGCTAAATCCTGAGCGAGTCGCTCGGTCAGTGGCGTGTGGGAAGCGGTGTCGGGGGCAAGGCGCGCAATGTTATCGCAAACGTAGTGCGTCAATCCGGTGAGACACTTATATATAACCCCCCTCACGTTCGTCGCGGAGCATCACGGCGGGCATTCCCGCCCGTGCAGCAGTCTCTTCCCGTTCGGCGCGTTTCCTTGTATAGTAGCGATTAAAGTAATCGCAGTACCGTTTGTAGACCTGTTCCGCGGTGCAGTCGCGCACCACGAGCAGGAAGCGCTTTTGGGCCTCGTCGCGAGCCACGCCATCGATCAGTCCGAGGCATCCCATGCGGTAGAGGATACGTATGTAGCGCGCTTCGGCGGCTTTGTCTCGTGTGCTTTCGCCTCCCTCGCCTGCGGATGTGGGATAAGACAAGCCCACAAGGCGTGCCTCTTCCGCCGAAGAGGATCCTAAGACCGGAGCGATGTATTCCATTCCCATTTCGCGGATCATCTGCTCGATGTCCTTCCCTTCTTCCGCCTCCGAACGCGATTCTAACGACATGGGAGCCACGGTCGCGCTGGCGGTGACGATTCGATTGCGATCGGGAGTGTAGGAATCGACGGAGGGCAGCTCTCGTTCGACGTCGAAGAGCACATCGAACGACGCCTGACTCAAGGTAGCCCCGAGCGTGATCGTTCCCTCTCGCGGTCGGGCATATCGACGCAAAATTTTCCCCGCACAGAGATAATGAGGGTCAAAAAATGGACTCCATTCCGACCCTCTTTCTGCGCTATCGAGGATACCATAAGCAAAATATACCCCTGTCTCACGCATAGAGAGGAAGCGTTGTTGTAGGGTGGGCCTGACCAACTGTTCCGCGGAGATCGCAACGAAATGAAGTGCGGCCGATTCCACGCGACGCTCCCTCCGCTCACGTTCACCATCCGTCATGTTCGTGTGGAGGCTGGCTCCACAATCTATATCTTGCTGCCGCGCCTCGTCGATCAGCTTATCAGCCGTTTTAGCATCTGGCGTTATGACGACCGTCACACCCGGCTGTACTAGAGCGGCCGGAAGCGCCACCGCTGCACCATGCGCATCCGTAGGAAGTAGCGCCGCCACGCTTTCGCCGCGAAGTAACCGGTCGAGAATGGCCTCCTGACCCGGCCGGAAGTCCTCCCGACGGGATAAGATGCCCATAATATAATGTATAGCCCCAGCTGTTTCTGGGATGAGTGTGCTTCGCCCGATGGCGTCGCGGATAATGAGCGGGCGATGAGTGATGCGCCCCGTGGTGAGCACCTTCTCGGTTCTGCGGGCATGGTGAGCCGAGCGGACGATGAAGCAACAATCGTTGTGGCAGTTCGTGTACGTGCCGATGAGCGGGCGTTCAATGCCTGCACGTCGCAGCACGGAGATGTCGATGATCAAATCGTACGTCTTAGCGCGGTGTTCCTCGGTCAGTTCAGCCGATGGCACCACGTCGGTATGGAGTGGCGAATCGATAAACTCCGGTGTACTGATCATCAAGCGTCACTTCCGGAAAATGTACCCCATCCCACTCTGCACTAAGCGCTGTCAGGCGCTCAAACAGGGCTCGCAAGTCCGATAGAGCCGCCACGGCGCAGGGCACATCGCGCTCCACCACGAGTACCTCCCAATGCGGCGCCGCAAGATCTAATCGTCCGGCCATAAGAGCCTCAAAATGACCTTCTCGATGCGTGCTACACCGATAGGAGGCACATATTGCAGCGTGCGGACCCATTCGCTGTCGAATGGGCGACTGAAAACGCGGAAGGCCGTCCGCACATAGTCGCTATCCAAATAGCCGAAGTGCATGTCGCTCAAATGGCCGTCGGAGAAGGTCTCGCAAGTCCAGTTCATGGCTGCCAGATCGTCTGTACGTTGTTTCTCGATGCGCCGCTGATCCATAGTGGTCTGCACAGTGGGATCCTCGATCTCGATCACGAATCCGTTGTGCCTTACGTCCCTCAGATCTTTCGTCGGATAGGGAAACTCGAGCGAAAAATCGACATGCTGCGTGCAATATTCGCGTTGCCCGGTCAAGGTATAGACGTTCCGCTGCGGTTCGAAGAGCTGTCGGAAGGGTGGAGGGGCCACCCGCGTGATGTATTCCCGTTGCAGGTCGCTTTCGAGTGCGTCCACGTTGTAAGTGGTCTTATCTGGCTTAAATCGAGGGTCAATCAGGTGCAAAGCCTCGAACAAATCAGACGGATAAAGGTCTCGCGCGGCGTAAGTGATCCTTCCTCCTCGTTCCATCTCTTGCGATTGCCCAGCGGTGCGAAATGCCTCTTCGAGTAGAGGCGAAGCGGCGGTAGGCAGACCGCGTGTACGAGGTTACTCAGCACCGCCAGCAGCGGCGGCAGGTCATTATGGGCGCAGGCAGCCACGTCGTAGCCCGCGGAGACCTCAAATCGCGAAAGGGAACGGTAGAGCGCGGCCACTTTTTCGCGTTCCGTCTGCTGTAATAGCTCTCGGACGATGTCGAGTCGGAAAGCCGCCTGCCATTGAACGGGCGAAAGGGCCGTGTAAGCCCAAACGTCTCGGCGCGAAGCCGAAAAAGCTTTGCAGGTCGCGGCATACGGCTGACGTGCAGTGGGTATTACGTCTCGTCCGTGAAAAGCTCCGGACTATTGAAGCAGCGATAGAACGTCTCTAATCGATCGTTGCCATGTTTAAGTGCGTCCACGCAGAAAAAAATAGTGTTCCCCTGCGGATAGTACGCCCAATCAGTTGCGCCAATCGGCGTAAATCGATCTCAGGATGCCCCAAAACGTCGGTAAAGAAGTGAAATGTGACCGGTTGATGGGTCTCGATGTCGAATCGATCCACTTCGTTGATCGGTTTATGGATGGTCACGATGCGATCCGTGTCTCCCATGTAGGGTTCAAGGTGCCAGAGGGCGCGCTCCATGGCTTCCGCATCGGTATCGATCAGAAAAACCTGCTGGACACGATTCTCCATGCCGTTACGACGGATAAAATCGAAGAAGCAGACCGTATTCACGCCCTGCCCACACTGCCAATCGACGACGTCGAAGGTTGTGCCTTGAAAGAGCTTCCTGGGCATCGTGCCGAGCACCCTATCCACCTTGGCTTTTTGCCGCACACCGTCGTCGCAGAGGGCTCTGAGGAGCATTTGTCCGCGATCCACCGCCATGTCGGGGGATGGAAGATCGGTGGGAGGGGCCGTCCGGCCATCCGTAGGAGAGGGAAGGAAAGAGTGAGCGATGGCCGTGATTTTTTCAAAAGACGGATTGCGTAACCGACGCATATTTTCTCTGTAGGATAGCGTCATGGCAGGGTGGGGATGAAGGGTTACTTCGATAAACATATCCGTAATCGTTTTTACAGGGCTGACAAAACCAATCACCCGCCGGGACTTTTTGGACGAAAGTGGACAGGATTTTTCCACCCCTGCCCCTATCCCACGTCGGCGCATGCCCCATCCGCAGCGCGTTGAGATCATGCCATGCCGTAGGGTGCGTGAAACGTAGTGCGCTCCGATCGTTCCACGATTGCAATATATCCTAACGTAGCGCGTGATAAGGCTGTCATTCGGTGAAATGCGTAAAACGCAGGGCGTTTGATTGTTTCACGGTTGTAGCATGTGAAAAAGGCGCTGCGGTCGGGTATGCTATGGGTGGGATACGCAAAACGTACCGCGTTAGATTGTTTCATGGTTGTGGAATATGAAAACGTACCGCGTTCGGGGGCATGCCATTGGGTGGATACGCAAAACGTACCGCGTTAGATTGTTTTCATGGTTGTGGATAGAAAAAACGTACCGCGTTTTTCATGTCCCTGTGTAGGGGCGTAGCATACGCCCCACAAACGACCCATTTATGGGGCGAATGATCCAAATGATCGATCGCTGATACGCATTCTTGTCTCTGCGGGGCTTATCGGTGGGGCGTATGCCATACGCCCTACCCTGACGGCCGAAAAATGATCGCGGTCGGGTATGTTCTGCGGTGGGATATGAAAAACGCGGCACCATGCCGACATTTTTACTCGCCTGACATGGCGCCGCTCATATGCATGCAACCCTATTCTATTTAGGTCGTGTGGGGGTTAGCGTTGTGCGCTTATCGTACAACCGTATAAGTAGGGGTATCACCTCCGATTTTATTAAGAACATCCCAGATCAGTTTGTCATTTACCCAAATTCTTTGCTGAAAGATCGAGGATATATTTGTGGGCGATAGAATTCTGCCTTGATTATATCGCGATGCCCATCTTCCCATTCGAGGATTGTCGTTGTAATCTTCTCGTGTGTTTCAACATTCAAGAAGAGCTTCATTATGTAATCAGGATAGGCCTGTTCTTTAGGGAGGTAACGAGAAAAACCCCTTTTGGAAAAATCTGCTGTTTTCCGATCGAAGAGCTCCTCTTTCCCTTCCTTTACCCAATATAATTTGAGTTTGAGGCATCCACTGTCTTAGGAGATGGGAATTTCGGATCCAGTAGGTTGTTCCTGAGCATCTACTCACCCTAATCTCCATAACAGCTTCTATAACAGTATGATCGGCTCCTCTTTCGTGCATGCCAGTAGCAGAAATAGTAGCCATAACAGGCTCCACATGGGCATTATTTTTCTATTCTCTCATAGGATCATTGTATTTTTGGTGTGAGTAAATCTGCAACCCTCTTTGATGGGGCTGTGGAGGCAAAGATAGATAGTCTGTCTGCAAAAATAAGACAGTTCGATATGTTATTTTATCCTTGCTATTTGTGTGAATTTCAAGTATATCCTTCATTTTGGGGAGGAATCATGAGGTATGCGCCATCCATCCCCAAGAAATAAGGATTCTGAGACGCTGTATGCCCTAACCGCACCGCGTTTTCGTGTTCCTCGTGTAGGGGCGTATTGAATACGCCCTGCAAACGTCCCATTTATGGGGCGAATGATCCAAATGATCGATCGCTGATACGCATTCTTGTCCCTTGCGGGCCATTCTGTGGGCGTATGCCATACGCCCCTACTCCCGACGGCCGAAAAAACGATCGCGGTCGGGGCATGTTATTGGGTGGATATGAAAAACGCGGCGCTATGCCGGCATTTTTACTACCTGACATGGCGCCGCTCATGTTCACGGCGACCCTATTCTATTTAGGTCGCGGGGGTTAGCGCGTTTAGCAGACCCATTGAGTGATGGTATAAGTGGGAGCCTTACCGCCATCCTGTTATTATCCCAAATCAATTCTCCCCATTTAGCCAAATTTTTTTGCTGAAGAATTTTGAGAGTAGGCTTAGATTGCCGATAAATTCGGCTTTGAAAACATCGCGCCTGCCATTTCCCCAATCAATGATAGTTGTCGTAATGTCCTCTTTTGATTCGCAATCTAATCCGAGAGATAATGCATAATAGGAATGCCCTAATTGGGGTTTTGATCAATAGAAATCCTCCGCAGCATCCATATTCTCCCTGAAAGTACAGCACTCCATCTCGAATGAGATACACTTTGATTTTGGAAAGGTTAATTGCATTTGGTGCTTTAGAGGCAGGGTCGAGCAAGTCATTCCCTGTGCATCTGAGACTAACAAATTTATGCCGTTGGATATTTCAGATAGTATCGACATGCTCTTTGTGCAGCTAGGGAGTAATAATAGCAATAGAAGACCCACACAGATTTTCATTTTTCTATTCTATCCATAGGATCATTTATATTTTGATGTGAGTAAATCTGCAACCCGCTTGGATGGGGCTGCGGTGGCAAAAGATAGATAGTCTATCTGCAAAATAAGACAGTTCTGACATGTTATTTTATCCTTGCTATTTGTATGAATTTCAAGTATATCCCCTCATTTTGGGGAGCAATCATAGAGGTATGCGCTATCCATCCCAAGAAATAGGGATTCGAGGCGCGTGTATGCCCTAACCGCACCGCGTTTTCATGTCCCTGTGTAGGGGCGTATTGCATACGCCCCACAAACATCCCATTTATGGGGGCGAATGATCCAAAATGATCGATTGCCGATGCGTATTCTTGTTTCGTAATATTTGCGGGGCGATGCCATACGCCCCTACTCCTGACGGCTGAAAAATGATCACGGTCGGGGCTGTGTTCTGCCACGTTACCCGAAAAATAGGCCGCCTTTGGGGGATGCATGGGATGGAGGTGGAAAAGTGGTGCGTTTTCGTGCCTCTGGGTAGGGAATTATCCTGCGAAGAAGGTGCGGGATGTTTGCTGTTTCAAAAAAGACGCTACATTCGCCGCCATTACGACAGCGGTCGTAGACATCTTTTTGAAATGATGGGCGTCGGAGCGATCGGTACCAGGTGGATGGCCCAAACTTGGGTCAAGTGGCAGGCTCTCATCCGAGTTCGATCGATCTAACGCGATAGCACAAAAGCTCCCTACTTAGTAGCAAGACCGAAACGCGCCGCGTTTTGGACTTCCTACTAGTGGTAGCAAGACTGAAACGCGCCGCGTTTTGGACTTCCCTACTAGGTAGCAAGACTGAAACGCGCCGCGTTTTGGACTTCCTACCAGGTAGCAACACTAAACGCGCTGCGTTTGGGACTTCCTACTAGGTAGCAAGACCGAAACGCGTCACGTTTGGGACTTCCTACTAAGTAGCAAGACTGAGAGCGTATCGGCTTCGGGCTCTCTTGGTGGAGATCCTCGAGTATAATTGATCACCATAACACAAACAGTAAATGTATCATTATCAATCAAGAAAGACGAGATGAAAAAGGATTAGTTATTGAACGCGTCGGATGAATAGCTCGACATCGCACAACATGTGCAACTGCACAGCGCTTTGTATGCCATCATGGCAGAGTTTGATCTGACTAAGATCGGTACACCGGAAGAAGCGAAGACGGAGGGACGGCAGCCTGCATCTGGAGAAGGATCTGAACATAGAGACTACGGCCAGCGCTACGTCGAAAACTGCTAAAGAAGAAGGATGAGGCGCGCACCCGGTTGGCGCTATTCATTTTAGTCAGGTGCGTAGCTTTTGCTGTCGCCGGAGACGGATGAGGGCTGAGGCTGCTGAGCGTCTCTATGCTGTGACCAAGGGATATGCTGGTATCCAGTTGGAATCGCAAGATCGGGAGACGGCACATATTGACGGCTTGGTGAGGATCTGAAGAAGACGGAGCATGCGGCCGATATGACCAAACTGCGCCTGACCTCGGCACTTACTAAGCTGGAGACACTCAATAAGGAGTTTTGCGGAGCTGCATCTTCAGCGCACGAAAGAGCGTGCGGCGAAAAAGTTGCCGGCTACAGCGAAGGTGCGTGCTGAAGTGGACGAACATTTTGAACGTATCTCGACTTACTCAAGTCAAACTACCTCTTTGGCAAGACTCTATCGAGCCGGCATTGATCGAGACGCTGGTCGGACGCTTCAATCAGCGCATGCATGAGAGCGACGCGGCTCATCGGCAGGGTCAGGCGATAAAGAAGGCGTCGTCGTGACAAAAAGAAGAAGCCTGATGCGCCTAAGAACTGAAGGATCCGAAAAGATCCGAGCTTCAAAAGCCAGGGAAGGACGACGGCAAGCCCGACATCCACCTCCCAGAAGGTTCAGATCCGAAAAAGCCAGACGCGCCGAAGAAGCCAGAAGGTGAAGGTGGCGGAACGGGCGGCGGTGGCGCCAAACCAGGTGGTGGCAGTGGCACAGGCGGCGGCGAGCAGCCCAAGAAACCGAAAGAAGGTGGCGGCGACAGTGGCAATCCAGACATCCATCTGCCCGAAGAGTGACCATACGGGACAAAAACGAAGATCTAACGACGAAAGGTCGGAGATCTGGTCAACTGGCCGGCATCCCTGCTGGCCTCTTCCGGTACCCGGCCAAATTCCCGGCCTCGGTGAGGCTCTCTCCGGGGCAGGGAAGATTGGCCGGCATCCCAGATGCCTTGATTTTCTTTTTCGCATCCTTTTCTTGTATCAAGACAAGAAAAGGATAGTTAGGGCAACACCCCTCCCTCCATGTTATATGCGCTGACCCGTGAAATTTGACCTTCCCATCGTCTTGCACCCGCCCCTGTCGGTCGTCGTTTGTAGGGGCGTATGCATACGCCCTACCCGACAACAAAAACGAAAAATGAACAACGAAAAAGCCGGGTACCGGCTAACTCGCCCACCCTCGGTGAGGCCTTGATTTTCTTTTCGCATCCTTTTCTTGTATCAAGACAAGAAAGGATGTAGGGGTTAGGGACAACGCCCCTCCCTCGATGTGATATGCGCCGAACGGTAGAAATCTGGCCCTTTCCCATCATCTTGCATCCGCCCCTTTCAGGTCAGCGTTTCTAGGGGCGTGGCGCACGCCCCTACCCTGACGGACGAAAAATGGGGCATCCAACCATCTTGCACCCGCTCCTTCGGTCGCGTTTGCAGGGCATATGCTTTTGCGCCCTACCTGAAGGCCGAAAATGGGGCATTCTTTCCCCTTTCGAGGCTATTTCTGTTCGGATTGACGGCCACTATCCGGCAGCAGCCTCGAGCGCGGCGTACCATTCGGTTCCGGAACTTGCTGATAAGGGTTCGCGCAGGAACGGCTGGTCATGCCCAACCGTTCGCCCAAAATTTCTGCGGGACGACATACTTCCCACCGATGAAGTGCTGACGGCGCGGAATCGACGGTACTGCGTGACGCGAACAGTGGGCATAGTCGGCGACGAGATAGGCTTCATAAACGCCGTGCGACCCTCTCGGAAGGCTTTGTTCCCAGAGCACAATGGCAGGTGCCATCCGGTGCGTAACGCGTAAAAACGCAATCCCGACCGTTGACAATCGACGTCACCTCCGTCGCCATCGGCATCCAAGTACGAGACACCCTTGTTGGCGGATCACTATCGGCATCCTCCTTCAACCTCATCCCACACCGCGGGCAAGGTTTGGCGAAGCTGCTCCGCTTCACCCTCCTCCAGCGGCGCGCCTGACTCACCCTCACGCAACAAGCCCCGCGGCACTGGCTCGTGTACACATAAACCGTCGCTCGATCACATCGAGACTTTCACAATCGTATCTTTCTATCTCGAACTGCAGGGAAGGTAGATCATGAAAACTAAAAACAGAAAAGGGGCGGGCAGCGGCCACCCCTGGTATCCCTGACGACCCATTCCGGTACCTGACCATAAGTGGCACCTCAGATCTGCCTGTGATTTTTCGCTTCCTTTTCTTGTATCAAGACAAAAGGATGGATTCCGAGAAAAATTGATGGCAATCACGATGAAATATCCTCCGCCGGTAGGTAGCGTATTACATACGCTGACATGTATTCGCGGCAGGGATCAAATACACCCACCCATAGATAGATAAGATCGCCCCTGTCGGGTCGTTTTGTATGGCGCTTTGCGCCCTACCCGACACCGAAAACGAGATGAACAACGAAAAGCTGGCACTTGTCTAAATTCCTAGCCCAGTAGAGAGCCTTTGATTTTTTCTTTGCATCCTTTCTTGTATCAAGACAAGAAAGGATATGAAGATTAGGGCAACGCCCTCCTCGATGTGATATGCGCGAACGGTAGACTTTGGCCCTTCCCATCGTCTCGATTCGCCCCTGTCGGCCAAAGTTTGTGGGGCGTATGCAATGCCTCACCAGACAACAAAACGAAAAATGAACAACGAAAATCCAGGTACCTGGCTGATTCCTCGGCCTCTGGTGAGGGCTGCGATTTTCTCGTTTCCTTTTCTTGCACTGCCAGGCAAGAAGGAAAAGTCTCGTGACAGAGAACGATATCAACGAGAAAGAAGCCGGGCTACAAGCGCAGGAAGAGATCCAGCTACGCGCGGCAGTTTTTCACGTTCCGATCTGGGGCGATACGCCCTCTCGTTATCGGATAGCTGGCGATCGAAATAATATCGGCGGCAAACACACACCCGCTGCGTCGCGCGGCACCACGGCATACGCAGCCATGATAATCATCGGATACTCCGTGTGATAACGCCTGCGCGAGATCCTGGCCAATGTTGTTGCTTCCTCCCACCTCGTAGAGAGCGATGGGTGCTGCAAACCTCCTCTAAAGCCAACCTGCACTGGGCGCCATCGGCCATCCACGAGCCACGTGAAGGCGGCAGGCGCTTGTTTCATCGGCAACGAGTCGTTTCCAGGCCTCGAGATTCCCGAAATGCGCGCGTCAAGTTCGGGGATGCAGCCAGAGAAATTTTCTCCTGCCAGACCGTCGAGCGGTCGGCTGATGAAGGAGCGTTGCTCCGCGCGGCTTTGCTCGACCCTAAGGGCAACTGGCCTCGCGAGCCAAAATGACGAGCTTGCGAACGATCTATCTTTCCCGCCTCAGGTCCACGCGCGGATCGGGCTCGCGCTTGTCACGATCGACAGCCAAGCGGATGGCGCGGGCTCGTGCGACTTCGCACTCGATGGTGTTGGTGCGTCGTTCAATCGCGCCAGACAGAAAAGCGGCCTCGATACGAATCACATGGTCGCCGCTGTTGATCAAATCGGTGATTGTATGGATTATCGAGCCTGCAACGCACATTGGGTTCTCAAAAGTGAACTTCTATCACAATACAGAGCCGCATTCTTTGATAAACGATACACTTGCAGGCCGATTGCCGGGGCCATTTTACATATTGCAATGACGGAACACTTTATCCAGGAGTATCGCATAGGCAGCTACGCCCTCGTCTGAGTGCATAGCCTACAAAGACGGAATTGAAGATGTTCATCTGCAAAATTTCCTGAGCAGGCATGAGACACAGCCCTTGTTTTCAATGCTTCCACGAGTCCTTCGCGTCCTCAGCTCGCGATGCAAGTCAACATTTTCGAAGAGTTGCCGCCGACAATGTTGAGTTTAATCGTTTTGCTTTCTTCAGATTTTCCATAACACGGACTGTTCGCTGAGCAAATTATTTCCCAATCATATGATAAAGAGGTTAGGACTCAGGTCTCGAGAAGAAGGAGTCGAATCGAGTTGAGGGCTCACGCGCACTCCTCGGATATCATGGAACGCAGATGTTTGTCTCCGAGGCGCTCAGCGCAGGCTACATGACGCTGATGCCAGCCCGCCGTCCGAGGCGCGAAGAGGCGTCCTGCATGCTGTGCGTCGGCGTTCGCCACCATACACCAGGTAATCTTTTATGTCACGTCGTTGATTCTTTACCTTGTTGAGCGCTTCCGGAGTTGTGAAACTCTTTGTTGAGGGCTTCACGGCGCGGTCAGTCTTCGCCGGCACGCGGTTGCGGTAAGAATTTCTAGAGCTGGGCTTCTATGGTAATTACGAAGATGCCATAACTGGCTCCTCAGCCAGGGTCTTGAAGATGCGGTGGTTGACTCCCAATCACGCCGACGTTGGTGTCTTTCGTACGGGCGGACAAGCGTGTTAAAGTTTGAGTAGACGAGATGCTGGGTGATGAGGCCCTCGGCGTCCTGGCGAGCAGTATTCCTTGCGATGAGCGTGTACCTGCGCTGGGAGCAAGCAAAAGGCAGACGTGATGGGGATATTTTTAGATAGATTGCACTGTTGGCGATAGATGTGACTGTACCAAAATTACACAGCTCCATGGTCTTCGATGAAGCTGAGAGCTGGTCAGGATGGTTGGTACGTGAATTGATTACGCGGTCTGCCGTCATGTAGAATCCATCTGACGTTCCGTCCAAATTTCGAGCGGCGATGTACTGAGTCGAGCCATAAAATGACGCGATAGTCGCTGATTCCGCCGCATTCGTTAAGCCCGGAATCTCGCTCAGACGGTATTCGTGGAGATAAAGTTTGCATGAGGGCTACGCGCGGCAATTCTTTTTGAATTGTTCACTGATCAGGTGGGCCGTGACTGAAGTTTCGCCGGCGTTAGACGGTACGTGGTTGACTGTTTTACGAACTGGCATTGAGTCGTAAAGCACTGCGCTGCCCGGATGGCGCGGGAGATGTTTGGGGTGAGAGTGGTTTCTCGCCCGCCGGGAAGCTGATGATCGTACGGGGAGGTCTCGCAGGCGTCACGATCAGGTAGACCTCGATAGATGCCGCCGCGCCTGAGCGTCTTCGCGAACGTGCCTTTACGCCACGCGGAGCACTTCGGGGCACGATTATCACCGTCATGACGGCGCACATCTCCGCAGTATCGACAACAGGGCTCCCTGCTACCCCTGAGGCTAATTTTGAGGCCAATAAAGTCGGTCGGCAGAGCCCGCCCAAGGCCGGAAACAACCACTATAACCCCTGTTCACGGCTTCTACGATGCGGTTTGGCTGCCCGCCAGCCCCTTGACAGACCCTACCGAGTCTCCGAAACTTCAATATTTTCATTTTATCTTCTATCTTGATCCATGATGCGGACAGCACCTTTGACGATGCCTTCAAGTGCAACATGGCACCACTAGCTGAATGTGGAAAATAAACGGCGTGCGTGCCATAAACTCCTGCTGATTGCGACTGATGGCCTCAAATGATCGGATCGGTCGCCCGTTCAGTTTCTTGCCTCCATCTGCTGAGACCTCCGCCCTCCACCTCCTGCCTCATTCTCATGTGCTGCCCTACCGACGCCAGCCTCCAGACTCCAACTGAGATGCATTCCCTTGTTCTTGACTTTTTTGAGGAGGAACGTTTTCTCCCGAGATGGGAGACCCCCAGGTAAGTGGGTTTACAAATTGAGATGGGTGATCCTTGGCCTTACATTTTGAGGAGAACGCCTTTCGTGAGCTATGACCTTTGGTGTGTAGGTAGCCTGGGCCTGAGACGCAATCCCTCGGCCTGCTTTTGAGGGAATGTTTTGAGATTGGGTGACTTATGCAGGGTGGCTTGTACTTGAGATGGATCCCTATTCTCGCTTTTTTGAGGAACGTTTTGAGACGGTGGTTTTTAAGTGTAGGAGGTCAGTGTTAATTGAGACGCAATCCTCGTCTCAGAATTTTTGAGGAACGTTTTTCGTGAGATGGGTGACTTTAGCGGTAAGTGGCTTATATTTGAGACGACCTCCGCCTTGCATTACTTTGGAGGGAATAGCCGTGAGATGGTGCCCATGCAAGGGTTTGTAATTGAGACGGATCCTTCAGCCCCATTTTTTGAGGGGCCATTAAGATGGGTGACTTTGGCGGCAAAGCCCTCGGTTAAAAGGTATGTACAAGCCTTCAGCCTGGGGCGAATAGTTTACGGTAGTGTTTGCTATCCATCGTCAAATCTTTGATGTAATATTCCGCTTATAGAGCACGCTAATGCACCAACATGACAGACAAGGAGTAGTGCGAACAGCTGATCCGTGGGTATCTACCGGGAGTGAGGATTTCCAAATACATCGCCGTGATAGCCTTAGCGACGAATTCACCGTCACCGTGGAATCTGATGTCTCCCTTAAAGCAGAATAGCAAAACGGCAGCCAATACGTACATAAATAAAGGGGTTGACACCAATGACCTGAAGAACGTACCATCTGCGGTGCCCGCGTACGTCAATAATCCACGAGCAGGGCCAACAGTGAGGCAGCCATACCGCATGTGGTGGCATGAAATGCTGGCGACCAGATTTCATCTATCGGTTAACATAACTCAGCAACCAGCCACCGAGAGCCATTGCCGTACCGATAAGGAAGAGTTCGATCTGTCTCACAACCGGTGACGCTGAGAGCAATGCCGCAGCAGAATCCGACAAGCACGTGCGCCATGGGTGGCGGTAATGTGCTGAGGAGTCCTCCGGCCTGATACTGCTGTCCTTATACATGGTCGGGGCCAAGCACAGCGCGAGATCGACGACAAGAGGCAAACGTTTGTTTCATCGCATGCCAAAACCATTTCTGGAGGAAGAGTAGCATGCATCCTAAAAGGGATGACACTGATACAGTGTATGTCGCGAGGATTGAGCAGTCAGAGGGCGGTTGCACTGCAGCAGAGTGCCGCGTGGTGCATGACACCGAGGATACGTAGATGTGATCGAATTCGTCACTGCACGCTCAGAGACGGCTCAAAGGACAGATCTGCTTTTCGGCTATGCGCCATGTTCCTGTGGTGAAAGCCTGCAAACCGCTGACAAGCCAGTCCGATAGCAAAAAATGACTGCGGTGGCTGGCGTAACATCTTCGCGCGGCAATTTGCAAATTTTATAAGTGAATTGGTATTTGCGCAGGAAGATGGTGGTCGAAAGCCCATGATGAACATAAAGAAGACGAGGTCTGCTCGCGTGGTATCATTCCCATCCAGGCATGGCTGGCGGAAGCATAGACGTACGATCGGGCAGCTTACCATCTACGGCGTGATCATTCTGTGATGGTGATGCTGCGCAAAGATATCGAGCGCAAGCAGTCGTTATAGGTTGATGGGACATGGGTGTTCGGCAGGCTTATTTAGATAGTATTTGCGAGAGAGGCGTCGAAGGCCGCAACATCCTTCATCCAATAGTCACGTACGTCGTTCCAACGGGAATCGCTGGCAAAAGCGCTGACGAATCTCGGGCCGCCGCATTTTATCGAAGGCTGAGGCGGGATGAGCCGCTTCGGAAGTGGATCATGGTTAGTAGAGTAAAGGGCCTCCTTGGCAAATGAGGAACTGTAACGCCGAGGCGTGCTGCGTCGGATCAAATGCAACTGAATGCCTGGATGAATTACCCTGAATGATGCGTAGAATGGGTTTGAGGTAAATCGATGAAAGATCACGCCGGGTACACGGAGGGGTGTTCCATACGCCGCGCGAGTTGGGGCCGTTGATCCAGGGCCGCAAAAAGTTGAAGGGAGGGGTGAACACACCAATGGAGATCGTGCTGAGTTCAAAGGAGAAGCTACCGTAGCGGGATAGCAGTGTGCCGTTTCGATGGGGGAATGTGAGGGTAATTTACGGCAGACCGGTCTCGCATAGGCATCCGACACGCATGCCAACTCTTCATCTTCTACGACTTGCAGTCGGCAACGCTGTCCGACTGTCCTTTCCCTCATTGAGCACCGGCCAACTCACCCAGGTGAGGTTGCAGACGTAGGGAATGGATGATATGGGCTGACGAAGACCTCGCATCCGTCTTCACGATACAGCCTCTGGCTGCCACGCCCTTCGCTTCACCTCACGGATTGAAGCCGGTCAATGAGTACCATGAACTTCGGTGCCGTCAGTTTTGTGTGGCGGCCTCCATCGCCAGACCCATCGAGCTGAGCATATAGGTGAAACGACCGGCAAGCCAATATCTTGTAGCGTCAGAACGAGGATGTCAACCGCGCAGCATGTCGGCGCGTTGGCTTGCGGGCATTGCCACATGCGAGTGGATGGGTAAACCGGTGGACGCATCGACAGTTCCGCTGACCGTGTCGCCTCAGCGGGACACGCTGCCGCGACCCATGTTCGGGCACCGGTAAAGAGCAAACCAATCGGACGTTGCCCGCAGGATAAGTCGATTGTCGATCGCAGGCGGTGATCAACCCCGTGGATTTGTGATGAGCTCCTCACGCGCCGTTTGCCCTCGAGTCGCCGGAAATGTTCGTCTGCAAGACCTCTATACCGGTCTTGACGCGTACTTCTGCGCCGAGGCAACTATTCCGACTGCGGAAGCAGAGAATCAGAGAGAGGAATAGGTACCGTTTCATGATTTCTCCCGAAGTTGCGGGATCTATTTTGTTCCCAACTAAGATCGGAGGCCAGGATGCCGTAGTGTACAGACACACACCCATGATAGAAGGGCGTAGCCGATCGTATCTTTGTATCCATCCGGCAGCCATCCTGGGGAGCATCATCCTGAGAGCTATGAAATCCCGTGCCGATGGCATAGCGTGCGGCTTGTGTTCGCCCTCGGCAACATAGGACTGCGGGTAGAGCATGTAAGCCGAAGCCAAACCCGTAGCCGAGTTGTCGATGGCCACGGCCACGATGACCCGCCATGCGTCCGGATGGACTGCCGATAGATAGATGTAGGGCATCGGGCGTTAATGGCCAGGCCATCGAAGAACCAGCGATCGCAGTGGCGAGACGACAATCCCAACGCTACACCCCAAGTAATAGGGCAACAACACATGCAGCCGTAGATCATCCCCACCGTCGCAGTGGACAGTTCCAAACCGCCCGCCGCATGCTTGTCCAGCAGAAAGGGCGATGCGATTTTCACGAGCTGCGACTCACCCAAGCGGTACGTGAGGAGGAAGAAAAACATCGGTCCGAGGTGCTTCTTCTGGAGGTAACGAAGGTGTGGAAGAAATCGCTGTCAGCTGTCCGACCGATAGCTCGGTGCGCGGCGCATCACCGGCGGGCCGCGGGAGGACGATCTTTATGGTAGAAGCGTTGGGCCGATGAACAGTGCGGCTCAGCAGGGTAAAATCGTCAGTTCCAGGCCATCGGTATGCGGAGCGGGGTGTCAGGAGCAACGTGCCCGTCTCTAATGCACCCGCCAGCATGACCAAAATGCCTTGCCCGAAGATGGTGGCCAGGCGGTAGAACGTATTGCGTATCCCGACAAAGAAGGACTGCTCACCGCTGTCTAGGGCTAACATATAATATCCATCGGCGGCGATGTCGTGGGCTGCCGATGCGAAAGCCAACAGCCAGAAGAAACGCTGAGGACAGTTGCAAATAGCACGCCGTTGGGATGGAGAACGCTATGCCGGCGAAGCCTGCGCCGATCAGCACCGCATCGTGACGATCCACCAACGCTTCTGTCTTAAAGCAGATCGACAAATGGGCTCCAGAAAGGCTTGATCACCCCAGCAGGTAGAGCCAGCTGGTATAGAGCGCGATGTCCGTGTTAGATAGTCCGAGGCGCTAGTGTACATGATGACCGCTATGGTCATCACGGCCACATAGGTAGCCCTTCGGCAAAACTAGAGGCTGGGAAACCACCGCCAGGCGATCGTTTCGTGAAGGGTTCATGATATCTTCGGCATGCGGATCCGGCGCTTGAGCTCCCAGGTGCGGATTTTGTCTTTGTAGAAGTTATTGCGGTTCGATCGGGCAACGTCGAGCGCAGCATCTGAGTTGTCCTCCACCGACGGCAGATATAAATCGGATCGTAGATCCTGCCGATGCGATGAGTTCCGCGACACGGTCAGTCCGATGGCGTATAATCTCGCCAGCACGTGTTGCGTAGGCAACGCACGGAGCAGCGGCGTGTAGAAGGCCCTCGAGCGCCCGCAGACCATTCACTCCGGAGGGCATTATTGGCCATTCTCGGGCGTCCACTCCTTATGATCAATCAGACCGGTGGGATGGGCTGTAGGTGAAAGTCAGTATCTGGTAAGATCCTATGACCATCGCGCACCGTTCTCTGTGGAATGTTTCGACGACGGTTCGTAAGGTGTGTTCATCTTTTATAGATGTCGTCACCGTCCAATGCACAGCGAAACGCCCGCAGGCGTCGCGCCGCACGCCGAGGTCTCCAACAGCCGCCGATTTCCGAGGTCGTTCCCGCTCGGGGATGAGGTGAATCACGCGCGGATCATCCGCTGCGTAGCGGCGGAGGATGTCGGTCGTGCCGTCCGTCGAGTGGTTATCGATGACAATGAGATTGAAATCAAAATGACGCTGCTGGCTCAGCACAGAGCGGACTGCATCTTCGATCGTTCGTACCCTATTGCGCACGGGGATGATGACGGTAGCCTCGCGTAAACCCTGTGGCATCGAGGTGAGGGGCTTAATTTCATCCGGCGAGATATATGCCGACGAACGGAGGTAATCCGCATGCGCGTTCCATCTCGATTTGCGACTCTATTGCGGGGATCTACGTAATCGAAGATCTTTCTCCCGCGCTCTTCCGCCGATCGCTGAGCACCTCGATATATAAATGCTCGTCGATATGCACAATCGGCGCCCGTTCGACAGTCGGAGGCGCAGATCATAGAGTCCGGCGAAATGGTAGGAACTACTCATCGTCACGGCCGTGGCACGAAAAGACATTTTGCACGGAACATCATCACGGAGCCGAACTCGAAATCGTCGCGCAAACTGCCCTCTGATAGTCGATGACTGTGCCGGGCGTTGCTCATCGCCATCCTGCTGATAGCGGTCTCGCATAAACCATGCTCGCATGCGTATTCTCCACTGCGTGACCATGCCGTTCCAAAGCCAGATAGCCCAGCCTGAGGTGTATACTTCGTATAATAAATAAGATAAGGTGTCCTGCGGTCTCATTCCGGGCCATTGTAAAAATGGCTTCAGTGCTCTGGAGCGACGGCACATAGGATATCTTCTCGGCCAGTGCTTCTGCCAGCTGCTTTCGTCTGTGGTGAGCATCACGACGCGACCGACCATCGGGCTGGCGGATAGTTCTTCAATGATGGGGGCCACTTGCTCTTTGTCGGCTAAGGGGCACAAACAGGCACTGATCTTTCATTTGATAAGCGGTTGGGGTGCGCCCTCAGGCACACCAGTTGCGTGGTTTGAATGATGGGGCAAACGTACTGTTTGCCTGTTGCTGGCGAGCTATGGTTAGTAATCATTCTCGTCAGACCTACTCTCCGCAGTGCGATTAGTCTCATCCAGAAGCTGAGCACAGATCAGCATGATGCGATCGCGATCGACGCTCTTTGATCGACCCGAAGGGAAAGCCAGGACGCAGGTGCGGTATTTCCCCGCACAGACTACGCCGGCGCTGATCCGTGTCTCTGCATAACGCATGACCGTGTGTCCTGGACTCATCGGCTGGTTCGATGCCATCAGGCGACTCAACCACAGCCGTCAGGGGTTGGGCTCCGCATAATATTCAAGCGTCCCGTCGAAAGCGGGGTAGGGCGATACGATACCGCGCACCTGGCCTGTGGACGACGCCTGCCCGACGCGCCATTTGAAATGAGTGTCCGTGGCGAAGAACTGGTCTGCGGGTGTCGATTGAGACTGTTGAAGAGGCCCGATCCCACGTAGGCGCCAGAACGAAGATGCGCCGCCGCGCTTGCAGTGATCCGTCAGGCGCGCTGCATTCCGCGACTGAATGCCTCGAATTGCAAGCGCGTGACGCCTCCCGTCCCATCTTCGTGCGTCGCTGTTTGCTCAAGATCAAGTCAATGATCCGGTAATTCTTGAGGTCTACCATTCGATCTCCACAGCCTCATTGCTAGCGTGATACGAAAGAATAACCCGCACGCAAGATAGACTGGCCGCAGGGCAGGATAGTCGAACGTATTACCAGCTGGCGACGACAGTATCATAGTTCGAACGACTGTCGCCGAACTCAGCCGCGCGTCATCGTCCGTCCACTGTGCCGAACGCCGAAACTCCTTCATGCCGCCGATATAACTGATATCGCTGATATAGGGCCACGCCATGATCTGTCCAATCGGTGAACCCGGCTAAACGTCTCGTGGAGGAACTCATCCGGCGCGCTAACTCTGTCGAAATCGCGATCACCGCCTGCGACCACGCCAGCGCTCCTGTAGCGCGTCCTGCAGGAGAGGATCTGCTGACAGGAAGCTCGCCGCCGTCACGTTCAACCGCGGCCACCTGATGGCTGTAGACCACGCCTGGCCGCTGCGCGGCGGCGGAAGGTCGGCTTTGCTGACCAAGGCAGTACCACTATCGAATGCACGCCTTCGCGCATGTGTACAATATATTGTCTGGCTTCCGCAGTCGGCCTCGCGGTCTCGCACAGCGCGCCACGCAGCTCGGCCTCGGCCCTTCGCGGATGGCGCAACCAGCATGATCGATTGAGCAGTAGCTTGCGTCACCGCGTTACTGCCCGTGACGATTGGCAGAAGCGCAGTATACCTTTTGGTAAATCGCTCGACTGACGGGTGACCGGAAACGCAGGGATCAAGTCATCGCATATCGGCAAAGCTGGTGCGAGCAAAGCGAGCCAGCACATTGCCGGCACGCAGGTGTCCGCGCCTCAGAATGAGCCCTGTCACTATCGCCCGACGCCTCAGCGCGCGCTCCCAGAGGGCGCGACATCATGTATTTCGATGGAGCTTTTGCGTACCACAGCACTGCAGGTCTCGCGAGGCGTAACGTGTACTGCCGTCTGCCGAGACTCCATCGTGCTTTATCCGCAAGCGAAGATGCAAGGCGCCGACCATACACGAGCGCCGTTCAAGGTCGTCGGGCCGCATCGGAGTGAAAGCGGCAAAGAGAGATCGATCGGGATGCCCGGGAATCCCGAAGCTCTTGTCTCGCCGGAGGTACCACCGGCCAAGTAATTCACCCAGCCTGTGCCTCTGCACGCGCAGCAATCGTCCGTATAGTCATTCTGCCGCCCGATGGCGAACAGATTGAATCCAGCACACCGCTCACTCGCATCAGCAGCGCGCCGCTTCGGTGAATCGGCGTATCTCGCTCAGCTCGCTGTGAGCGTCGTCGGCGTTCTCATCCTCCCGGTGGACGAGGCACCATAGTACAGTCGCCTGTCGCTCGCTTGTCGAGCGTTACTCCCGTGCAATGCTCCTTTCGCCAATTTCACTGCCATCTGCCGTAACGATCTCTGCCCGCTGCAGACGTCAGCGTGCTGAGTACCACATGCCCCGAAGGATTACGACGGTCGAACTCGAAGTGGCCTCAAATAGGACCCAGCGAAGCACGCCCCCACGCGCTGATTGACGGCAAATCGTGCGCTGCCGCCTGGCGAGTGCACGCGTGAGGGCCTCTTCAGTGCTATACTGGCGGACTATAAGAAACGCATACCGCGAGAGCGTCCTGCGCAATGATGTCCGGCGTCCGCTCTGCCGTGCTCTCTTTCGCAGCACCGCTTTCATCAAAGCTAGCGAAAGGTCCCCTCACGAAACGGATTCTCCTGCCTGCATAACGATCTCCTGAGGTGGGCAAAGCCTTTACCCTCCCCTGCGCGTTTTCAGGCCATCTTCGCATTTTTCTCCGTACAGTGTCAGATCGGTTGCGACACCCGTCATTATCGATATTAATGATTTCCACCCCTTGCGTGTCATCAGTGCGCTCACGGCAGTAAGGCGCTGGCACCGGGCTCGCTCCAGGCATGCGCCAGATGGGGCAGCACATGGCTTTGCGTGTGAGAGATCTTCCACGGCGTGACGTCCGTGCGCGCTGCCATTCCCAGCGCCCAGGGTTGCGTTCGTACAGAGGTCCATGACTCTGCCAGCGGCGATATGCCGGCCGTTCAGTCGGCGCTGTAGCCGCCGCAGGGGAGGATAGCCGAGTGATAAGCGGATGATCAGATCCCGACCGCGGAGGTCGATCTTTTACTCTCTCCCGGTACGCAGTGCTGCCGGCACAAGGTCGCTTTACGGATTGCCCGCCCGTCCTGGATCTCTACGCTGTAGTCCTCGATAAGATTTCGGAGGCATGGCGCCCAGATTGAGGAGGGCATCATTTCATCCGCTCACGCATCGGATACAAGAGGGTAACGTCCGCATAAAATATGACCTTCCGTCCGGTCGTCCGGATAGGGTCCACGCTGACGTTGCCCACATGGGCGCACGTCGGCCTAAGTGTAGAGAGATACGTGCGCTGCCTTTCTGCGAGAGATCCTTGAGAGTGTCGCGCCGCACTGTCGCATGGTCGGACAAGCCACTGAGCATAAACAAGTCCAGCAGATACTGTCCCGCATGGCGTGCGAGACAGTAGATCGTGATGCACTCAAGTGGTGTGGTCAGCTTTTGTTCATCTCTAAAGGTAACAAAACAAAGGTACCCATCTATCGTTCGACAATGTAATGAAGTGCGAGTAAAGTTTCTTATCCATTTTGGTGCGATGGATCATGCATATGAGGACCTTGTTTGTGGGGTCTTTTCTCCAGTATGGCAGAGATCAGAGAATAAGATAAAAGTTCATTGCGCACTATTAATGCTGCGATTAGTGTGTTGAGTAATTTTCGCTTATATCGCGGGCCGTAGGATGGCCAATCAGATGCGAGTGAGATCCCACTCCGCATCCAATGGCTTTGCAGGATCTGTATATGGCTCCTATATAAGAGGACTAGTAACAGCCGATGTCTGGCCTCATCTCAACGCTAAGCAGTGATGGTAAAACTCGTCTAAGCAGGGCTATGAATCATTGCGCTGCAGGATGCAAAACAAATGCTGATTTTCGCAGATTCCGCAGTGTGCAGAGTATAGAAAACAAGTTTTGACGTGGCTATTACGCAGTGTGCAGAGTCCACACACACTTTGTTTTAGTGCGCATGTGCGGTGTGCAGAGTCAGAAAACAAGTTCTGTTTTTGCATTCCGCAGCGTGCAGAACCCAAAACAAACTCCGATTTTGGACTCTGCACACTGCGCAGTCCAGGCAAGTTTTGTTTTGAGTTCTGCACACTGCGGAATCCAGAAAAACAAGTCTTGATTTTTCACTCTGCGGCGTGCGGACGTACGATGCTTGGAAAGGCTGTCAGATCAATGAAAGCTATCAACTGCAGGTTTCGCAAGAATATTCAAATATACAGAATAGAAATCAATATGAGAATGGCTCAGGCGTCACGATCGGCACGATAGGCAATTCCTTTATGCTGCATATTGATGGCACGATTCGCATGATTGTATCAGCTAAGCTGACGCAGGCTTGATCCCACCGTGAGAGGTTGATAATGCAGATGATGCAGTAATGCGATACGAATAAGTGACTTGCGATTTGCGGCCATAACTCAGTCATGATTCATTCACACATCAAAAACATAATACGATGAGGAGAGATAAAAAGATCGCGAACGATACAACGCGTTACCCGGCGGCTGCGCATATCGATATGCAGGAGCAAATCTTATGGATCGATCCAGCCCTTTGCACCGGGAAAAGATTCTGCATGGGCACAACGTGATATCCCTCCTGGAAGAAAGACAGTTTGATCAAGAGGAAAGATGCGGTGCGAGACACGCCGCCGTCGGAGTCTCGTTCATTCTTAACCGCCGGAGGGAAGCGGCGGAGATCGCTCATCCCTCTTTAGAGAGATCCGCGCGCGTCGACTTCACCCGTCGAAAGGAGCTTGGCAAGCGAAAGCTGTCTCGCGCTCCCGCCTCGTCATCGATTCTCTGGTAAAGCCTTTCAGCGTGAGGAGCTAGATTGAGGAAACGCATTGCTTCCTGGACTGTCTCCACCGATCTGGATAAGCCTACGGCCACCGCAGACCCAGCACCCTTTGGGCTGACTGGAGGTCGCCGACACTCCACACAAAGTCGCATACGAATATCTTACGCTCCGATCGCGCGTGGCCACGGGCCTCGCATCCGACACCCTACCACTCATGGCGCATCGCGTTGCGCGTGAAGAACGATGCGACGGCTGACCGACTTTCGCCATATCGAAGCCGCCTATCTGTCCACTACTACCGACGACGACCGCAAAGCGATGGCGAGCTGATAGACCGCATCAACGCCGTACTCGGTATAAGATCAAGACGACGTAATCGCCAGCGAGATCGCACGAAGAAAGCTTCTCCTCAAAGAAGAGAAAGGGAGGTAAGGGATAAGAGCCGAAGCGGCCTGCCGCCGAAGCTGCTCAAGAAAAGGAAAGATGGGCCAGACATCTCGCCTCCCGGAGGATGAGAAAACCGAAAACGCCCGGCTTACGCAGGTGACACGCCCAATGCAAACCCGCTGGCGGCGGCGGACCCCGAACCACCGAAGAGCTCAGAGTGGCGGCACCGCAGACCGACCTCCCGAGGAGTAACTGCCAGCAGCACTGCGCTTTGAACCGCTCCGCCCGGCAGGAGTCTCTCTCTGCGGGGCTCGAGCATCCAGATCCTTCCGACTCGAGGAATCGCACCGCAGGTTCAGCGGTTCAGGACTCCTTCCGATCGGAAAGCGCGCGCAGGCTCAGCGTCCAGACCCCCTCTGACTGCAGCATAGGGCCATGCTGCAGTTGCATGGCAAACGCGACGGCACCGCAAAGCCAGTGCCCGCTTTGCTGGACTATCCTTCCGACCGGGAGAATCTAATCGCTGACTCAGCTGTCTCAGACTCCCCTCCGACCGCAGCAGCATGCGCACTTGCGCTGGCATGACAATCGGACATCCTGCAAAGTCGGGGTGCGTTTTTACATGGTATCCTTGCGACTGAGAGAGTCCAATCGCTGGCTCAGCGTCCAGCCCTCCGACAGTAGCGCATAGCTGCGCGCATGCCGCACAGCAACGCATCCTGCCAAAGTCGGGTGTCCGCTTGTAACCTATCCTTCCGACCGGAGAATCGAATCGCAGGTTTCAGCGCCTATCACTCCTCCTCCGACCGCAGCATAGCGCCAGCAGCATTGCGCCACGGGCATCCTGCAAAGTCAGAGGCCCGTGCATAGCTACCCTTCTGACTGAAGAGTCTCAATCGCAGGCCCAGCGTCCAGACCCTTCTGACCGAGGTGAGCCCACCGCAGGTCTCAGCGTTCAGCCCCCTCAGACCGCAGCACAGGCCCTGCGCTTATGGCTGCATGGCACTCGGGCATCCTGCAGCCAGGAGCCTGCTGCATGCTATCCTTCTGACTCAAGAGTCTAATCGCAGGTTCAGGCGTCTGCCCCCTCAGACCGGCAGCATAGGCCATGTGCTTGTCGCACAGCAATCGGGCATCCCGCAAAGCCAGGGTGCCCTGTGCATGTTGATCCTTTCGACTGAGGAGGAGCTAATCGCAGGTTCAGTGGGCATAGGCCTTCCGACCACAGCATAGGTCGTGCGTTCTGTCGGCATGGGCAGCGGACATCCGGCAAAGCCAGGGTGCCTGGGTTTATAGCGGAACCTTCCGACTGGGAGAGTCCACTCGCTAGCTCAGCGTCCCAGGACCTCTCTCCACTCGCAGTAGCAGGCCCTGCGCTTGCCGCATGGCACCGGGCATCTTGCAAAGGTTGGGGTGCCTGTATTTGTATCCAGACCTGCCCGACCGGGAAGTCTAATTGCGAGTTCGGTGTCCAGACCCCTCCTGACCATAGTATAGGCCATGCGCATGTTGCATGGCAATCAGGCATCCCGTCAAAGTCAGCCTGCCACAGTTTTGTATTTCTAGTCGTTCTCTCGGAATGGCTTTCATTTTCATTCAGTAGGGATTGTTATTCCGCGAAAGGCCCATTTCTCCCACCCAGCAGAGGTAGGCGCGTATGATACACGCCGCCCAACATTTCCACAAGGGACAGCCATTTCATCGTTGGGTAGAATCACCGTGACACTTATCTCCCACCCCATCCCATGGCAGGGTAGGCAAGAGGGATCGGCGAAGAGATAGTCCGGCGGCGGAACGGGTGACAGATCCCGCCGATGCATCTTCTGCGTCGGCTATGAGGAAGACATAATGCCATGACAAGGGAGAAAACTCAAAACAGTCAGATTAGTTCTAGCAACGTCGAAGCGGGTCGTTGACCGTCTTGACAGGGCTGGAAGAAGCTCGATCGGCACCTCTACGAAGACTTCGTGTTCCAGTCGCTCATCGCGCTGTTCCACAGTCCGGAGCAGCTCAAAGCGCCTTAAGCTCACGCCCATCTTTTACTCTTCTGCGTGCGATGGATCCCGTGCTACGATCAACAAAGTCAGCGCAGAGCGGCACTTTAACGGCCGTACGGACCGCGCAGCGCGGCATCTGCGTCGCAGGGATGGGAGTGCGTACCTTGTTCGAATGGGTGGCGCGCGTGGACTCGCCCATATTGATCTCGCGAACTGTCCGGATCTGCAGCGAGACGTGCCATCCGGATCGACCTGCAAAGAAGGCCCGGCCGCCCGGTTCACCTCGTATTCTTCTTACCATGCCGCACACCCGGAGCGGCCGCAGAGCCGCAGTGTCGCAAATGAGGCAATGCGGATCCTCAGGCCTCGCGGCATAGACGGATTACGCACGCAGAGTGTCTCGCCGGACAGAAGAACGATCGATCACGTCCACCTGTTCGCGCGAGCATGCACCGCTATCGATCGGTCGTGCGCCAGTTAAATACGACGATCGCAGGTCGGACCAGCAGACCCGCCAGAAGTTGCTTTTGTGGGTTACGGTCACGGGTTTCGCGGCGGTCGACTACGTTGCCGATATTCTTAATCGAAGCAACATCCGCGTCCATCGCGTCGAGGTTACCAATCAGCGCGCCGTGTCCACCGGGCGCGAAAAGGATCGTACCGTCTCGCCTCGCGGAAAGGGCTTGATTCTGCAGTCCACGGCAACCGTGTCGCGGAAGGCTGCCGCGTACCGAACCGAGATGACAGCACCGCGGCACGGTAACGACTCTCATGTGCTGCGCGACTACGCCGCAACCAGCTGCTCGAAGAGTGCCCGATGCTCGGCGAAACGCAGGCGGATGTTCACACGCGCTTTGACATGCACGTGCAGAGCGCACCCTCCACGAGGTGCTCGCAGGCAGCCGTCCGCGCGACCGCCGTCAGCCGATCCGTGGAAAGGAGCAGTCCTCTCGGTGAGTTCGCCGCAGTCCATTCCGCGCGCCTCGAGCAGGTTAGCGACGACAGCCTTATACCGCCCTCGCGGCGATTGCAGGCCCATGCACGCCCATTCCCTCATTGGTGCGGCATGCGGCGTCAGAGCGCACAGCATAGGCGAACAGGTCAATCTGGTCGAAGAAGGTGCGTTCCGAAGTCCGTCGACGGACTCATCCGACAGGGAGGACAGGAATGCAAGAGGTCTTGAACATCCGAGACTGGCTGCACCATGAGAGCCGGAACGTGAATTTGAGAATGTGGGAGCATCGCGCGTCAGATAAGCGTTCCAACGTTCAATGTACTGGGCAAGCTCTCTCATCGGACACTACGCGGATGGCGTGTTCCAGCGGTTGCGGAGGCCACTGAGGAGAGAAATGGAGCCGTTCGGCGAAGCATGCCAGCTGTCTCATCCAGTTGGGCTTCGGTGATTTTCTTGATCGGCCAGATGCCGAATGTCGTTCCGAGCTAAGCGTCATAAGAGCGCATATTTATGCTGGTTGATGCAAAGATCCGCAAAGGTTCTCGATGCTGCAAACGGTCTTTCATCGACCGTCCTGCGTGCGGCGCATCCCGCACCACGCAGTGCCCTCGACCGGAGCACAGCAAGTCGTCTGCGACCTGTTAGTCTCGGCAGACTCCTTTCGCGCAAACGGAGCACCGTACCGCCCCGAGCGCAGACTTCAGCGCCAGCGATTTCCGCGACTCCATAGTAAACAGACTGAGGCGCCGGAAAAACGTAATCCGACGCGCAGTCCGGTGGCGGCGGTGAATGAGTGATCACGCCTCGAAAGGATCTATCTGCATGTGGGTGTGATCTCAGCAATACCAGACGTCCCAGAGCATAATACTGCGTGAATAGGTCAGCGCAGACAAAATCAATCCGACTTTATTGTCCCCGGACTCAGCTGATTTGCATCCGAGAGAGTGGTCATCTCCCACATTGCTGGGAAGGCAGACGTCGCGGCTGTTGGTGAGGCGTGCGTGGCCGAAGGAGCGCGCCCTCAGCTCACCACGATTCGGACGACAACGATTGCGTCGGAGACCGCCGGCAATCAAAACGGTTGCGCTTTAAGACAGTTCTCACCTGCGATGGGTGTCTCGGACGGGTACTCGGTAAAACAATCCGCTCCCTGCTCGATCATCCTCCGCGCGATCTCGCGGCGCTCTTCGGATAACGATTGTCGAGTCCGTGAGCGAAATCACCTCGACCGTCGGGCCAGAGCTGCAATGCTGTGCGGTGAGCACGTACGTCGATACCATAGCGCCAACCCACTGATCACAAGCATCTCGATGCACTTTCAGCCACATCTCGAAGTAACTTTCTCTGCAAGCCGTGAGACGTGAGGGGCAGGCACGCCGAGTCCCCACCACGCCGATCACCTTCGGCGCATTAAGATCGGCACTCGCAATGGTAACGCCCGATGGGCGGATCGTCATGTGCATTCAACTAAACGGCGCGGATGAGCCCCGGATCCGTGATGGTGTGAAGGCGGCGGGCGTGATGCTGCTCGATAAACCGTGCTTGCTCACTCCAGCACGCCTCAGCCCCTTCCTCCATCCGACTAACAATCCGCGATGCAGGATATCCGCTCGCCCAATCCACGCGCACTCCCACGGATGACTGCGGTCGCGCAAAGACTTCAGCGCTGCCGTCTCCAAAATGATCTCGATAGTATGTGCGCCTTGGCAGTTTGTTGGATACCTTCTGTCATCGCCAGAGCCATCGCGCAAGATTCGTTCGTTGTCAATCATATCTTTTGTTTTAGTTTTGTGTGATGTGGACAAAGGTAAAGATTACGTTTAATCTCAGATGGATATGAGAAGCGCCGAGCAAGTCTCCGACGCCCTCAGTGCGTATTGTCGTGCAGCTCGGACATCCGGTAGCGCAGCGTAGGGATCGAGCCTTTGAGCTGTGCTGAGATGAATCTCGCGGTTGAGGCGTGCGGATGTTCAGTGACAGAGATACTCTTCGGACATTCGGCCTCCACAGGCACGCGTATTCAGTACAGTTGCCGCAGCTAGGGCTCATCCATCTGAGCTCACCATCGCTTTGGCGCGGCGTGTAGCCTCCAGCCTTCCCTGTGGGAGGAGTGCGCAACGACTGACTCTGGCCGCGCGAAGAGCATGCCAGAGCCAGTTCTTACGGGCGGCAGCGCGCAGGCGCCACAGCCGATACAAGCGGCGGCATCCATTGCGAGGTCGCATCCTTCTTTGGGATCGGTATGGCGTTAGCGTCAGGACGCCGCCGCGCTGACCGATACTGAAACCGTGCAGCCTGCATGATCTTGTCGCTACGCTTGACGATCCACCGTGAGTCGCGAATGATGAGCCGGCCGAGCGCCATGGCTCGATGGTGATCGTTTGCGCCGTCGAACTTGCGCATGTGGAGCTGGCAGGTGGTGATGGCGCTGTCGGGGCCGTGCGGGTGGCCGTTGATGTGAGCGAGACATGCCGCAGATACCCTCACGGCAGTCATGATCGAAGAAGACAGGCTCGCGGCCTTCGTTGACAAGTTGCTCGTTATACCGTCGAGCATCTCGAGGAACGAGCTGCCCTGCGAGATGTCCTTCAGTTGGTAGGTTTCAAAGGCGCCCTTCTCTTTCGGGCCCTTTCGCGCCAGACTTTCAATGTTATATTGATATTCTTATCCATGATTCGGGTCGTATTTGGTAGGGGGTTACTTCTAGAAGAACGTGTCTGGCGGTACCACAAACTGATAGTTCAGCATCTTTCTGCATGACAGGATCCTTGTCCTCGCCGCGGTATTCCAGCAGGAGACGTACATGAATTTGTCGTCGTGACGCAGAGCCTCACCTTCCTCTGTCTGGTGTTCGTCGGAGTGTCCGCCGCAAGACTCCTCGCGGTCGTAGCGCATCGCGCCTATGGGGCACCTGTCTCGATGAAGTCAGCCAGACGAGAGCTTTTTCGAGCTCTACGTTCAGGTCGTAAAGGCATACCCAGGATACGGACGTTCGACCAAAAATCTTCTTCAGCTCTTTCAGCATCTCGATAGCTTCCTTCCCGCCGGCGGCATCGCGCGCCATACCGACATGTTCCCGACATGATAGGCCCAGCTCCTTGTGGATACTGTCCACGGAGCGTTTGCCCTTGATGTTCATCAGTGTCTCGATGCGGTGGCGCACCGTTCTCTGCTTCTTCAAACTCGGGCAGATCGGTGTGGAAGCGGGGCACCTGGATTTGGTCAGCCGATAGTTCTGGATCGTGTAGGGGAGCACGTAGCATCCGTCGGCCAAGCCTTGCATCAGTGCCGAGCACCGAGACGATTAGCCGCGATCCGGAGAGTTGGCCTCGCCGATGGCGTAAAGAGTCCCGGCATGCTGGTCATCAGTTCGTAGTCTACCCAAATGCCGCCCATGGTGTAATGGGAGCGGGGAAGATCATCATCGGCGTCTCGTAGGGATTCTCGCCGACGATCTTTCCTTCACATCCGGAAGAGGTTGCCGTATTTCTGCTCTACCACGTCACGACCGAGGCGCTTGATGGCGTCAGCGAAGTCGAGGTGACGGCGAGGCCCGTGTTGTTCACGCCGAAGCCTGCGTCGCAACGTTCTCTTGGCGGCACGTGAAGCTACGTCACGCGGTACGAGGTCGCCGAAGGCCGGATAGCGGCGCTCGAGGTAGTAGTCGCGGTCTTCCCTCTTTGATCTGCGTCGGTTTCAGCTTCCCTGCGCGGATGGCCTGTGCATCTTCGAGCTTTTTAGGCACCCAGATACGGCCATCGTTACGGGAGCGACTCGGACATCAGCGTCGCTCTCGACTGGAACTCGCCGTGAACGGGGACAGGTCGGGTGATCTGCGCCATACAGGCTAGGCGAAGTAGGCGCCCTTCTAGCGTACATGCCATGCGGCCGAACCGTTCGAGGCCAAGCGGCGTTCGTAGAAAGGAAGAAGACGTTGGCGTAACCGCCCGTGGCGATCACTACGGCGTGGGCCGCGTAACGTTCGATGGCGCCGGTGACGAGGTTGCGGACGATGATGCCAGCGCACGGCCGTCAACGATAACGAGGTCGAGCATTTCGTGGCGCGTAAACATCTTCACTTTGCCTTTGCCCACCTGACGGCCGCTGAGGGCCGAATAGCGCCCAGCAGAAGCTGCTGACCCGTTTGGCCGCGGGCGTAGAAGGTCGATACCCGCGCACCACCGAAGGAGCGGTTGTCGAGCAAGCCGCCGTATTCGCGGGCGAAGGCACGCCTTTGTGCTGCACATTGGTCGATGATGGCGTTCGAGACTTCAGCCAGACGATAGACGTTGGCTTCATGAGCACGATAGTCACCACCCTTGATGGTGTCGTAGAAGAGGCGATAGACGGAGTCGCCGTCGTTCTGATAGTTCTTGGCTGCGTTGATACCACCCTGTGCGGCGATGGATGTGCGCGGCGCGGGAGTCCTGGATACAGAAGTTGAGTACGTTGAAGCCCATCTCAGCAGGGAGCGAGGCTGCGGCTGATGCGCCAGCCAATCCGGTGCCGACGATGATGACGTCGAGGCGGCGCTTATTGGCGGGGTTGACTAACTTCTGATGGTCTTTATAATTGGTCCATTTGTCGGCTAATGGGCCTTCCGGTATTTTTGGAATTGATTTCTGCCATGATGATTTCCGAATAATAAATGAGGTGTTTCTATGCGTTGCACCCTACACATAAGTAAGCTTGTCTTTCTCTCTCTTGTTAGTTGCTGAGGCTTTGCGCGTAGAAGAAAAGGGGTTATGAAGGCGAAGCCACGCAGATGAGCGTAGCCACGATGGTGGAGATACATTTCCAGCGGTTGAACCATTGTAGGTTGTTCCAGCCGATGGTGTGGATGGCGCTCCAGAAGCCGTGCGTGAGTGGAACCACAGGGCTACGTACCAGATCAGATAGCCCAGAACCACGAGGGGCTGGCTGAAGTAGTAGCGGATGAAGGCGGCTCCGTCTTGCGGAGAGACCATCTGGCCGCCCAACGCCACTTCATGGTGTCCGGCAAGTTCAGCGAACATCATCTTGTGCCAGAACTGACACAGGGTGAAGGCACATGAAGCCGATCACAACCACGCCGATGGCGAACATGTTTTTGCGATGCCCAGCTTACGCCCGCCGGACGGGTGTTGACCGCATAGCGATCGTTACCGCGAGCCTTGCGATTTTGCAGCGTCAGCATCGTTGCATAAACGAAATGGAGCACCACGAAGCCGCCCAATACAACGGTTGCGGCCACGGCGTACCAATTGCGCCCAACAGTCCACAGATCATGTTATAGGCGTCCGTTGAGAAGACGGCCGCCACGTTCATCGATAAGTGGAACAACAGAAAGAAGATCAAGAAAAAGCCCGGAGATACTCATCACCAACTTTTTTTCCCGACGGAAGATTTGACTAACCACATAAGTAAATAATTTAATTGTTTTCTCTGTTCATTCTTTGTGGTGCAAAAGTACGATAAGGCCGGGCATTCACAACTGTTTAGGGAAATATTTCCGTAATGGGTGGAGGCTTGGCGGAACAGACCTGTCGGGGCTGTGTTTAGCGTCGGATCATTCGGGCAGCTCGCTTGTTGGTGCTCTCAAAGCATGGCTACGGAGTGTCGGGACCCAAAACGGGCCGCCTTTTTCATGGCTACGGGGTGTTGGGGCCCAAAACGGGTCGCCTTTTTCACTGCGACGGGGTGTTGGGGTCCAAAACAGACTGCCTTTTGCATGGCTACGGGGTGTCGGGGCCCAAAACAGGCCGCCTTTTGCATGGCTACGGGGTGTTGGGGTCCAAACAGGCCGCCTTTTGCATGGCTACAGGGGTGCGCAGTCCCAAAACAGGGCCGCCTTTTGCATGGCTACAGGGGTGTTGAGGGTCCAAAAACGGGCCGCCTTTTTCATGGCTACGGGTGTTGGGGCCCAAAACAGGCCGCCTTTTTCATGGCTACAGGGGTGTTGAGTCTAAAACAGACCGCCTTTTGCATGGCTACAGGGGTGTCGGGGTCCCAAAAACAGACCGCCTTTTTTTCATGGCTACACGGGGTGTCAGGGGCCCAAAACAGGCCGCCTTTGCATGGCTACAGGGGTGCGCGGCGAAAAACGGCGGGCTGTTTTTCATCAGTTCTTGGGTGCGCGGTGAAAACGGCGGGGGAGCTTCGAGGCGCCGAAAGGTGTATCCAGCGGTGCGGAGCCACGTGACAACGCGCGGCAGGGCGTCGAACATCCGTGGGGCAGCCTTAGGGAGTCGTGGAAGACGATGAGGGAGCCGTTGCGGGCGTAATGGGTGGCGTTATGGAAGACGTCGTCGGGGGTGAGGCGGGGCTGTAGTCGCGGGTGACGACGTCGAACATGATGAGTCGGTAGCCAGCCGCGCGGAGGGCTGCCTGTTGAGCGGGGTGAGTCGACCGTGCGGGGGCGGAAGAGGGGCTGTCGATCAGACGGCGTGCAAAGCGGACGTCGGCCATGTACTCCGACGCGGGCAGACGGAAGCCGCGGATGTGGTGATAGGTGTGGTTGCCGACGGTGTGTCCGGAGCCGAGGATGGCGCGGTAGGCTTCGGGGTAACGGCGGACGTTGTCGCCGACGCAGAAGAAGGTGGCGGGGACGGCGAGCTGGTCCAGCAGGCGGAGCAGGCGGGGGTGGTGGCGGCGTTGGGGCCGTCGTCGAAGGTGATATAAACACAGGGCTCTTCCGCGGGCAGTCGCCAGACTGACCCGGGGAAGAGCTTCCTGTAAAACCAAGGGGGGCGCTCGATGAACATACCCTACGACTCCGCAGTGCAGCACGTCTGCGCTACGCTGCGAAGTCTACTGGTTCATTGCTTATTGCCCAGCTGCGGGGCGAGGGAGTTGTAGAACTTGGTGAACTCGTCGACGTACTTGGCACCGTAGTTCGGGTCGTAGTGCTTGCCGACACCGATGACGTTCTGCACGATGGCCATGTCGCGCTGGAGATCTTCGCGTATGCTGGCGAACTGGGCCGGCTTGAGGCGGACGTACCAGCGGATGTTGCGCAGGGAGTTCTCAACGATGGCGTCGAGGATGGGTTCGCCCTTGTCCTTCTTGCCGAGCGCCATGTAAGTCTCGCCGATAGCGATGGCGCTGTAGTCAAGCGGTACGTTGACGGCCGGGAGCACCTTCATGGCCTTGTCAGCTACGGCCAGCGCCTTGTCGCGTTTGCCTTCGCGGATGAGCGCCTGGGCCAACTCGCCGAAGACGTACATACGGTAGCTCTTGCACATGCGCATCGTGTTCTCCTCGAGGTAAACACCGGGCTTGTCGGCACCGCCCCACTTGAAGCGGTTCATGACGTTGTCGTACATCTTTTCCGTGTTGATCGGGCGGGCACCCTCGGCACGTGTCGAGAAGGGCACGAGGCGATAGGCCAGGCCGGTCTTTTGGAAGTAGGGGTCGAGGCGGACGAACTGGTTCGGGTCGACGGTGATGGCGAAGTAGATGGGGCGCTTCCAGTTGTTGGTCACGACCATGTCGAGGATGGTGATGGCTTCCTTACCGATGGCCTGCTTGCCGGAGAGGTCGATGAGGAGCTCTCGGGCCATCATCGGGGCGTCTTGCGGATCGATGGCGTTGTTCTGGCGCACAGCATTGGAGTCGATCGGATAGACGAACTTCTCGGCCGGCAGGTAGTCGATCGGCTCATTGACGCCGGGGACGGTCTTCGTGCGTGGGTCGTCGCTGCGGAGCCACTCGAGGGCCTGGTTGAGGTCCATCTGCTCCACGCGCTTGATGAGGTAGGCGTGGTCGCGGGTGCCCTGAATGTATTGGGCGCGCGTCCAAGTGATGGGCAGCGGATCGGAGTTGTAAGCCTGACGCTTCATCTGATCCGTGTACCAGTCTGTTTGCAGGTAGCTGGTGTTGCAGACGCGCACATCGGTGCGGATGCCTTCCACCTCTTGGGCATACCAAAGCGGGAAGGTGTCGTTGTCGCCGTTGGTGAAGATCACGGCGTTCGGCTCGCACGACTCGAGGTAGTTGGCGCCAAAGTCGCGGCACATGTAGCGACCCGAGCGGTCGTGGTCGTCCCAGTTCTGTCCGGCCATTTGCAACGGTACGAGCACGCAGAGCACCGTGGCGATGGCTCCGGCTGCAATGCCCGGCAGCTTGCCATATTTCTCTATCGCCCGTGCGATGGCTCCGACGCCCAGTCCGATCCAAATGCAGAAGGCATAGAACGATCCGGCGTAGGAATAGTCGCGCTCACGCGGCTGGTAGGGCGTCTGGTTCAGATAAAGCACGATGGCGATACCGGTCATAAAGAAGAGCAGGAAGGTGATCCAGAACGACTGCATGCCGCGGCGTCCGCTGCCCAGCTGATAGAAGATACCGAGGATACCGAGCAGCAGCGGGAGCATGTAGTAGACGTTGTGGCCCTTGTTGTTGATGATGTCGTTCGGCATATTGTCCTGCGGGCCAACCATGAGGGCGTCGATGGGTTTGATGCCCGTGATCCAGTTGCCGTTCAAGATCTCGCCGGCGCCTTGGATGTCATTCTGTCGTCCGGAGAAGTTCCACATGAAGTAGCGCCAGTACATGAAGTTCAGCTGGTAGCGCACGAAGAGACGAGGTTCTCCGCGAAGGTGGGCTTCATGGCCGTCTTCGTCTCGCCCATCAGCTGATACTTGATCGGCGTACCCTTCACGTTGCCCCAAGACTTATACGCCTCCACGTGGCGCGGGTCGGAGCTGTACATGCGGGGGAAAAAGCATTTCGGTCTCGCTGACGTACTCGTAATCCGGGGTGACGTAGGAGACGTAATAGCGATCCTTCTCCGTGGGGCTTTTCTTGATCACGCGGCTCCAAGTCTTGGGGCCGTCCTTCGATGCAGCCGTGCCGTCATTGTTGCGAGCCACCTCGGAGACGTACGTCGGGCCGTAGAGCAGGGGCACGCTGCCGTATTGTTCGCGGGCCAAGTAACTGTGCAGGGTGAAGATGTCGCTCGGGGCATTCTGGTTCATCGGCGTGTCAGCCGTCGAGCGGATGAGGATCAACGCGTAGGAGGAATAACCCACCACGATGACAAGCAGTGAGACGAGCGTCGTGTTCAGCGCTGCCACATGGAGTCGCTTCATGCGGAAGAGAGCCACACCCAGCGCTGCAATCAGCAGCACACCGAGCAAGTAACCTTCGCCAATGAAGGGGATACCCAGCAGTACGATCGAGAGCAGGAACGATACACGCACCCGCATCGGGTTCGGATCCTGTCGCATCGTCTCCCAGATGGCCCACGCCAAGACGGCAGCCACGATGATGACATAGGCATAGACACCCGTATTGTACGGCATGCCCAGCACGTTGACGAACAGCAGCTCGAAGAGTCCGCATACTTCCACCAGACCTTGCACCACGCCGTACATCATCACGGCCACGAGGGCGAATGAGATAAGCAGTGCCATCAGTGTACCCTTCAGCGTGGGGTTGGGGTACTTCCTATAATAATATACGAGTACCATGGCCGGGATACAGAGCAAGTTCAGGAGGTGCACCCCAACGCTGACCCCCATGAAGTAGGCGATAAGCACGATCCAGCGATCGGCGTGCGGTCGGTCGGCCACCTCTTCCCATTTCAGGATCAGCCAAAAGACAAGGGCCGTGAAGAGCGACGAAGAGGCGTAAACCTCACCCTCGACGGCGCTAAACCAGAACGTATCGCTGAACGTGTAAGCCAGCGCGCCCACAATGCCACAGCCCATCACCATCACGGTGCGCGCCAGCGTCAGCTCGCGCTTCCCTTCCTTGAGGATAATGCGCCGCGCCATGTGCGTGATGCTCCAAAAGAGGAAGAGGATGGTCAGAGCGCTGAAGAGGGCCGACATCGAGTTGACCATCTTGGCCACCTGAGCCGTGTCCGAGGTTAGCTGCGTAAAGAGGTTAGCCATGAGCATAAAAAATGGGGCTCCGGGCGGGTGTCCCACTTCTAACTTGAAGGCCGACGAGACGAACTCGCCGCAATCCCAGAAACTACCCGTCGGCTCGATGGTCGACAGATACGTGAACGCCGCGACGAGGAAAACGAGCCATCCCGTGACGTTGTCGATTAGCTTGAAATGCTTCATAAAACGATGATATTGTATGCCTTTAGATGTGTCTAAAAAAACGCGCGCAAAGGTACATGCGTGATCTGAAAACGAAAACCGCGGACCCCGAGTGCAGGATGGTAGCGGAAAAAGAAATGGGGGACGAGCCCAACGCCCATCCCCCCACTTACCTCCTTCTTTTCGGCCTCGGCTTCGGGCACGAGCTTCAGGTATTCACCATAGCCCTCGGCCTCCATGCGGTCACGCGGGACGAACCGTAGCGAGGCACTGTTGATGCAGTAGCGCAGGCCGCCACGCTCCTTCGGGCCGTCGGTGAAGACGTGCCCCAGATGCGCGTTGCCCGTCTTGCTACGCACCTCGGTGCGCTCCATGCCGTGCGAATGGTCGGCATGCTCCGTGATGAGGCTCTTGTCGATGGGCTTCGAGAAGGCTGGCCAGCCGCAGCCCGATTCGAACTTGTCGGTCGAGACGAAGAGCGGTTCGCCCGTGGTGACGTCCACATAGATGCCGGGGCGGAACTCGCCGCAGTAAGCGTTCGTGAAGGGGCGTTCGGTGGCGCTGTTTTTGCGTCACGTCGTACTGCTCTTCGGTGAGTGTGCGGCGGAGCGTGGCGTCGTCCTTACGGGTGTAACGCGGTACGGGGTTGGCCTTTGCGTGCCATCTCGAAGAGGGCCGGCGAGATGTGGCAGTATCCGGTCGGGTGCTTGACGAGGTAGTCCTGATGATACTCCTCGGCGGGGTAGAAGTTCCGGAGCTTCCCCTCCTCCACGGCTACGGGCTTGCCCAGCTTCACGGCCAGGGCGGCGATGGCGCGGTGGATGGTCTCGGCGTCCGCTTCGTCGGTGTAGTAGATGCCCGTGCGATAGCGTGTGCCTTGGTCGTTGCCCTGCCGATTGAGGCTCGTCGGGTCGATGGTTTGGAAGTAGAGTTGGATGAGCTGGTCGAGGGTGATCACCGCCGGATCGTAGGTCACGCGGACCGTCTCGGCGAAGCCCGTCGTCTCGGTCGACACCTCCTCATAGGTCGGCGCCGTGTCCGTCTTGCCGTTCGCATAGCCCACCTCGGTGCTCACCACGCCACGGATCTGCTTGAAGAAGTGTTCCGTGCCCCAGAAGCATCCGCCGGCAAAGCAAATGGTCTTCGTTCCCGTCTCGTTGTTCGTTAGGGTGGCGGCATTGGCGCGCCCACGTGCCACGGCGCTCCTTCCGGCGAAGAAGAGCGCAACGACACCGGCCGCAGCCGATGCCCACAGTAGGATCTGTTTCTTTCTCATTGTCGTATTCATTTAATATGGTAGGGCAAAGATAGGGGCGTGGGGTTACCGGGGTGCACGATTTCCTGACGAAAAAGGCCGTGTCTCGCCCCGCGACATGGGGCAAAATGTCGAGCGACAAGGGCCAACTAAGGATCAAGGGAGGCGTTTCTTTGAGTAATTTTCACCGACGACCTGCCAACGGTGAAAATTACTCAAGGAAATTCCTCCAAAAGAGATCGGTTGGAGGAAATTACTCGGAGAAATTCCTTCAAAAGAGATCGGTTGGAGGAATTTACTCGGAGAAATTCCTTCAAAAGAGGTCGGTTGGAGGAATTTACTCGGAGAAACGCCTTCAAAAGAGATCGGTTGGAGGAATTTACTCGGGGGGAACGCCTTCAAAAGGGATCGGTTGGAGGAATTGACTCGGGGGAACGCCTTCAAAAGGGATCTGGCGGGGGGAATGTGGCGATAGGACACTCCTTTTCTTGCCTTGATGTGGGGAAAAGGAGCAAAAGAAAATCAGGGCGTCAGGGGTGCTGGCCTAATTGGACGGGTACCAGGCCCGTATCCGGAGCCGCTTCTCATTCGATGCGTTTGCGGAGGCGGGCGAGGTAGGCGCGCATGGCTTCGGTGTCGTGGCGGGCGATGATGTGTTGTAGCTCGGCCAACTCCTCGCGGATGCGCTCAATCTGACCGGGCGTGCGGGGGTTGAAGAGGATCTCGGAGAGCAGGTAGTCGTCTTCGGAGAGTACGCCGCGGGCGATCTTCATGTGGCGCCGGAAGGTGGTTCCGGGCGCGTCCTGATGTTCCATCGTGGCCACGAAGACGAACGTCGAGGCGAAGGGGATGCCGAGCGACTGGGCCACGACGCGGTCGTGCTCGTCGAAGGTGTATTCGAAGATGTTCAGCTTCAGCCGGCCGTAGAGGTCCCCTAGAAGACCCGCCCGAGGTGGTCGCCCTCGGAGATGATGATGGCGTTCTCGTTCATCAGGTTGCCGAGGTTGGCGAAGGTGGGGCCGAACATGGGGTGGGTGGAGACGTAGGGGAAGCCGCAGCGGGCGTAGTATTCGGCCAGGCCGGTCTTGACCGAGGCGATGTCCGAGATGATGCAGCCAGGCCGGAGGCGTGGCAGCACGGCGTCGAAGGCCTCGAGGGTGCGGCTGAGCGTGACGCAGTTGATGACCAGCTCGGGGGCGAAGGCCTCCACCTCGTCGGGCGAGGCGAGGCGGAGGGCGTTATAGATGAAACGCATGCGGCGCGGGTCGGACTCGAGGACGGCCACCTCGTGATCGAAGCTGAGCAGGTCGGTGAAGAACGACCCCATCCGACCTGCTCCGAGGATAAGGATCTTCATGACTCGGTCGCGTTTTCGCCTTGGTTCATCACGATCATCTGCTGGCGCACGGACTCCTCGTGGATGTTCTTGAGGATGGCCTGCACGAAGTCCGGATTCAGCTCCATCGCGGCGCCGGCCTTGGCGCGGTTCTCGAGGATCTCGCCGTAGCGTGGCGACTGGAGGATGGGCATGTTGTGCTCCTTTTTGTAAACGCCGATCTCGCGCGAGATGCGCATGCGCTTGGCCAGGAGCTCGAGCAGTTGCTCGTCCACACCGTCGATCTGTCGGCGCAGGGCGGAGAGGTTCTCCGTCGTTTGCGTGGCGTCACGGATGACGAGCAGGCTGAGCACATAGTCGAGCACATCGGGCGTGATCTGCTGTGCGGCGTCGCTCCAAGCCTCGTCGGGCGAGCAGTGCGACTCGATGATCAGGCCGTCGAAGTTCAGGTCCATCGCCTGCTGGCTGAGCGGTGCGATCAGCTCACGCTTACCGCCGATGTGGCTCGGGTCGCAGATGATGGGCAGGTTCGGGATGCGTCGGCGAAGCTCGATGGGGATATGCCAGAGGGGTACGTTGCGATAGAGCTTCTTGTCGTACGAGCTGAAGCCGCGGTGGATGACGGCGATGCGTCGGATGCCGGCGCCGTAGACGCGTTGGATGGCGCCGATCCAGAGCTCTAAGTCGGGGTTCACGGGGTTCTTGATCAGTACGGGGATGTCCACGCCCGAGAGCGCGTCGGCCACGTCCTGCATGGCGAAGGGGTTGACGGCCGTGCGGGCACCGATCCAAAGCACGTCGACGCCGGCCTTGAGCGCCTCAAAGACGTGGTCGCGCGTGGCCACTTCGGTGGCTACGTACATGCCCGTCTCCTCCTTCACGCGTTTGAGCCACTTCAGGCCCGGTGCGCCGACGCCCTCGAAGCCCCCCGGCCGTGTGCGCGGCTTCCAGATCCCCGCGCGAAAGATCTTTACCCCACGGCGGCCAATGCGGTCGCCGTAGCCATCACTTGTTCCTCGGTCTCCGCGCTGCACGGGCCGGCAATCACCAGCGGACGCTTCTCGTCGATCCCCGGTAATACGATGGATTTCAAATCCAATTTCTCGATGTTCTTGCTCATTGTAGTATATGTGTAGATGTATGATTCATTTGATGGAAGGCCTCTGCCGAGGCTTGGGGGGAGTATGGCCGGGCACCCGTCTCTCATTTGTCGATTCTCGTTTTCACCCTTTCCAGCGCCTCCTCGAGCGCCTCTTCTGGGCAACAAAGCGAGATGCGGACGTACTGATCGCCGGCCGATCCGAAGATGAAGCCGGGCGTGATGAACACGTGGGCCTGCTGAAGCACGCGGTCGGCCAACGCCTCGCCGTTCTTTGCCGAGGTCGGCACCCGACCCCAGAGGAACAGGCCCACCTGCTTCCGGTCGTACTGGCAACCGAGCGCGTCCATGATGCGCTCCGCCAAAATGCGCCGACGGCGATAGACGGCATTCATCCCGTCGTACCATTCGCGCGGCGCTTTGAGCGCTTCCACCACGGCCGACTGCATGGGGCGGAACTGCCCCGAGTCCACATTGCTCTTCACGCGTAAGATCCACTCCACGAACTGCGCATTCGAAGCCAGCATGGCCATACGCCAGCCCGGCATGTTGTGCGCCTTGCTCATGGAATTGAGCTCGATGCACACCTCCTTGGCACCCTTCACGGCGAGGATACTGCGCGGGTGGTCGTTCAGAATGAAGCTGTATGGGTTGTCGTGACAGATGACGATGCCGTGCCGACGCCCAAAGTCGACCAAGCGCTCCAGTAGCTCGTCCGACGCGTCCGCACCTGTCGGCATGTTCGGATAATTGGCCCACATCAGCTTGATCGGTGGGCGCAACGCCGCCTCACGTTCGGCCACGAGGCGCTCTAACGCCTCAAAGTCGGGCTGCCATCCGCGCGACGCCTCAAGCGTGTACGGAATCAGCTCCGCACCTACCAGACGGCTCACCGAACTATAAGTCGGGTATCCCGGGTTGGGCACCAAGACGCCTTCGCCGGGGTTGAGGAAGGCCATAGAGACGTGCAGGATGCCCTCTTTCGACCCGATGAGCGGCAGCACCTCACGGTCCGCATCTAACGTGACGCCATACCATTGTTCGTACCACGCCGCGTAGCCTCGACGCAGCTCGGGCATGCCCGTGTAGGGCTGATAGCCGTGCACATCGGGGCGTGCCACCTCGCGCTGGAACGTCTCGATAGCCACCTCCGACGGTGGCAGGTCGGGGCTGCCGATGCCGAGGCTGATCACGCGTTTACCGGCGGCATTCATGGCCGCCACTTCCTTCAGTTTCTTGGAGAAGTAATACTCCTGCACCGTGCCGACGCGATAGGCCGGCCGTACGCTAAATGCTTTGTTTTCCTTGTTCATATTCGCCCAGTATTTTCAAGTCGTTAGTCAGCGGAATGATGGCCTCCAAGGCCTGCCGATAGCGCGTGTAATCCTCGAAGGTGAGGTTGACGTAAAACATGTACTCCCACTCGCGTCCGATGATGGGTAGCGACTGAATCTTGGAGAGGTTCATGTCGTAAAACGAGAGGATGGTGAGCACCTTCGAGAGGCTACCAGAGGTGTGCGGCAGGGCGAAGACGAGCGACGCCTTGTTTTTCTCCGCGCCTTGTTGCATGTGTTCGGCCAGGTCGGGGCGGGCGATGACGAGGAAGCGCGTGTAGTTGCGTTTGTTCGTTTCCACACCCTCGGCCAATACCTCCAAGCCGTACATCTCGGCCGCACGTCGGGCACAGATTACGCCGTGACCGTGCATCTGTTTCTCAGCCACCCAACGGGCGCTGCCGGCCGTGTCGTCACACTCTACGAGCTTGGCACCCGGCAGTGTGTCCAGGAAATCACGACACTGCATCAGTGCGATGGGGTGCGAATTGACCTCCGTCACGTCCTCCGCCCGCGTGCCCGGCAATGCGGCGAAGGAGTGCATGATGCGCAGTTTATACTCTCCCACAATGCGGCAATTGCCCTCGCGGATCAGCTCGTGGTTTTGCAGCAGACTGCCGGCGATGGTGTTCTCGATGGCCATCATGCCGACGGTGCCGGTAGATACGTGTTCGATCACTTCGCGAAACGTGTCGCAGGGCACAGGCTCCACGGCCTCGCCTTCAAAATAGCGTTGCGCCGCCACGTCGTGATACGACCCCGCTATGCCTTGTATGGCTACTTTCATCTTCATTCCTTTTTGTTCGTCGTTTATATCCGGTCGACCCTCCTTTTTGCGAATGAGGGAACCATAGAAAAACAAAAGATCCCACCATTCATGAATGGCAGGATCTCTCTATTTCCTTCATAAAAGTCTCTTCTACTTACGTGCACCGGATCCTGCCTTTACTTCGCTGTCGAGGTAAAAGAAAAAATAACCGTATGCGTAAAATCGACCCATGATCTCTTCGTTAAATCGGCGGCAAAGATAGAACCGCATTCTTTCTAAGCAAGGAACAGGTAGAAGAAAGCCGCGTGCCGCCTCCCGCCCCCACCTTCTTGCTGTACCTTTGCCCGCGTATTATTAAAGCATATATCACACGAAGAAATCATGATTATAGTTAGCGGTTTGGACATCCGATTCGGAAAGCGGATCCTCTTTCAAGACGTCAATCTCAAGTTTTTGCCCGGCAACTGTTACGGCATTATCGGTGCCAACGGTGCCGGTAAATCCACCTTCTGCGCGCCATCAGTGGCGACCTCGACCCGACGCGTGGCACAATCAGCATGGGCCCAGGCGAACGACTCTCGGTCTTGGCGCAGGATCACTTTGCCTTCGACGATTACACGGTGCTCGACACCGTCCTCATGGGCCACACGCAGCTCTGGGCTGTGATGAGCGAAAAGAATGCGCTCTATGCCAAGGAGGACTTTACCGACGCGGACGGCATTCGCGCCTCGGAACTGGAGGAGAAGTTTGCCGAGATGGAGGGGTGGAACGCCGAGAGCGACGCGGCAGCACTGCTCAGTGGGCTGGGCATTGAGGAGGCGCTGCACGCGAAGATGATGCGAGACCTGAGCGGTAAGCAGAAAGTGCGTGTGCTGTTGGCCAGGGCGCTCTTCGGTAAGCCGGACAACTTGCTACTCGATGAGCCTACGAACGACCTCGACCTGGAGACCGTATCCTGGCTCGAGAACTACCTGGCCAACTTCGAGCACACGGTGCTTGTCGTCAGCCACGACCGCCACTTCCTCGACGCTGTCTGCACCCACACCGTGGACATCGACTTTGGCAAGCTCAAACTCTTCGCCGGCAACTACAGCTTCTGGTACGAGTCGAGCCAATTGGCCCTCCGCCAGCAACAACAGCAGAACAAGAAGGCCGAGGAGAAGAAGAAGGAGCTGGAGGAGTTTATCCGCCGATTTAGCGCCAACGTGGCCAAGTCGAAGCAGACCACGAGCCGCAAGAAGATGCTCGAGAAGCTCAACATTGAGGAGATCCAACCCTCGTCGCGCCGTTACCCGGGCATCCTTTTCAACCCCGCTCGCGAGCCGGGCAACCAAATCCTGGAAGTCAGCGGTCTGACGAAAACAATCGACGGGCACACGCTCTTCCGTGACCTGAATTTCAATGTGGAGAAGGACGACAAGATCGTCTTCATCAGTCGCGATCCGCGCGCCATGACGGCCTTCTTCCAGATCATCAATGGCGAGGAGGAGCCCGACGCAGGCACCTTCCGCTGGGGGCAGACGATCACCACGGCCTACCTGCCGCTCGACAATGCGCGCTATTTCAACTCCGACTACAACCTTCTGGAGTGGCTCGGGCAGTTCGCCAAGGACACGAACGAGGTCTTCCTCAAAGGCTTCCTCGGCCGCATGCTCTTCACCGGCGAGGAGCTCCAGAAGAAGGTGAGCGTCCTCTCCGGCGGCGAGAAGATGCGCTGCATGATCTCGCGCATGATGCTCCGCGACGCCAACACGCTCATCCTCGACACGCCCACGAACCACCTCGACCTCGAGTCGATCCAGGCCTTTAACAACACGCTGGTGAACTACAAGGGCAATGTGCTCTTCGCCAGCCACGACCACGAGTTCATCCAGACCGTCGCCAACCGCGTCATCGAGCTTACCCCGAACGGCAACATTGACAAGATGATCGAGTACGACGATTACATCTCCGATCCCAAGATCGCCGAGCTCCGCGAACACCTCTACGCGGGGAAGTGATCGTAATACCCGCTGTTTTTCAGGCTCAAAACCGCCTGAGACGTTCCGAACCTCTCGCGACAGGTTTCAAACCTCTTGCGAGAGGTTTTTTATGTGTCGTGAGAGGTAAAAAACGTCTCCCGAGAGGTTGCGAACCTCTTCCGAGAGGTTCTAGACGTGTCGTGAGAGGTAAAAAATGTCTCGCGAGAGGTTCCGGACCTCTCCCAAGAGGTTCTAGACGTCTCCGGACAGGTATTTTACCTCTCAGGCCCCAAACGTAGCTGAGGGCGAAAGACTTCACCCCACCGGAGCTCCCCACTGCGTCTATATTTGCGCCGCTGACTCCCCACGCGGGGTGACAGCCCGTTTTTAGTTTCTCATTTTTCACTGATTATGGATGACATCTATCGGTCGGCGGGCGGACGCCGACTTATACACGATTTATACCGCCGACACCTAGCCGAGCTCGACGTGCCTCTCTCCGAATGCATGGTGGCTACGGAGCTGGGCGATACGCACGTTGTGACTTATGGGCGACACGACGCTACGCCCATCCTTTGTTTTCATGGCGAATACCTCACCGGCCCGCTGGCTATGCGCCCTTTCATCGAGGGGCTGGATCTGGAGCGGGTGCGACTTCTTTGTGCCCGATGTGCCCGGAGCCGTCGGTTTCAGTCTGGGGCGCCGACTGAGCGCCTCGAAGGGGGAGTATGGGCGATGGGCGCTGCAAGTGATGGAGGCGCTGGGGCTGCGTGGATGCACCGTCCTGGCTTGGTCGCAGGGGGCACGCATTGCGCTGCAACTCTGTGAGACGGCTGTGCTGAGCGTCAGCCGACTCATGTTGGTGCAGCCCGCTGGGTTCGCCTCCACGTCGCTGGCGCGCACCGATCGTCTGCTCAGCGCCCGAACGCCCGATCTGGATCGTCTGCAGCTATCGGATCAGGCCGTACAACGCGCCTTAGAGCCAGCCCTGAACTTTGAAGCCCCCGATTTGCTTGAGATGGCACGCCTCATTTATCTCTACCTCCGACCCGAGCCCGAGGAGTGGCGCGAGGTGAAGAAGAAAAGCCTGGATAAGTTTCGTGCACCGGTCGGCATTGTGGCTTGCAAGTCGGACTGCCTTTTCCCGGGCGATGAGGTGGTGAAGCATGCGCGGCGTGTGGTGCCGTTCATGGAGATGTCGCGTGTTGTCGACCTCGGCTGCCACTGCGGGCTCTTTGCCGACACCGATGTCGCGCACGAGGCCATCGCCGTCGTGTCCGACTTCCTGCTCCGAGGCACGGATTGACCGCCTGTACTTACCGGGCCAACCTTCCCGCTCTCGGTGAGGGGAAAATGAAAGAGGGGCGCAGATCTGATTGATCCGCGTCCCTCTTTTTCGTGTGCTATGAGTGAAGGCCGAGGGGGCCTATCCGTGTCGGATTATGCCTCGCCGTTCTCCAGCTTCTCTTTCAGTGCAGCCAGCTCCTCGATGTCGCCCAGTGTGGTCTTTTCGATCACCGGTGCGTTTACCATCTCGGGTGCCGGAGCATGGTGACTGCTGCCAGCGTTGTTGCCGCCGCCGCTGTTGCTGTTGTTACGGGCACGACGCTCAGCTGCACGTGCGCTGCGCTGCTCGTCCTCGAAGGTGCGGCTGTGCGAGAGGATGATTCGCTTCGCATCCTTGTTGAACTCGATCACCTTGAAGGGCAGCTTCTCGTCGAGCTTAGCCGGCGATCCGTCCTGCTTGGTCAGATGGCGCGGGGTGGCGAAACCTTCCACACCGTAGGGCAGCGATACCACGGCGCCCTTGTCCAGCATTTCGATGATCGTGCCGTCATGCACGGAGCCGACGGTGAAGATCGTCTCGAACACATCCCACGGGTTCTCCTCCAGCTGCTTGTGGCCGAGGCTGAGGCGACGGTTCTCCTTGTCGATCTCGAGCACCTGTACATCGATGTTGGCGCCGATCTGTGTGAACTCGCTCGGGTGCTTGATCTTCTTCGTCCAGGAGAGGTCGGAGATGTGGATCAATCCGTCTACGCCCTCTTCGATCTCCACAAAGACACCGAAGTTGGTGAAGTTGCGTACGCGAGCCGTGTGCTTCGATCCGACCGGATACTTGATCTCGATCTTCTCCCACGGATCTTCGCGGAGCTGCTTCACACCGAGCGACATCTTGCGGTCTTCGCGGTCGAGCGTCAGGACGACAGCTTCCACCTCGTCGCCTACCTTCATGAAGTCTTGAGCGCTGCGCAGGTGTTGCGTCCAGCTCATCTCCGAGACGTGGATCAGCCCCCTCGACGCCCGGAGCGATCTCCAGGAATGCGCCATAGTCGGCCATCACCACCACTTTGCCCTTCACATGGTCGCCCACCTTGAGGTTCGGGTCGAGGGCATCCCACGGGTGCGGCGTAAAGCTGCTTCAGGCCGAGGGCAATGCGCTTCTTCTCGTCGTCGAAGTCGAGGATCACGACGTTGAGCTTCTGATCGATGTGCACCACCTCGTCCGGGTGCGATACGCGTCCCCAAGACAGGTCCGTGATGTGCACCAGACCGTCCACACCGCCCAGGTCGACGAAGACGCCGTACGAGGTGATGTTCTTGACCGTACCCTCGAGCACTTGGCCCTTCTCCAGTCGAGAGATGATCTCGCGCTTCTGCTGTTCCAGCTCGGCCTCGATGAGGGCCTTGTGCGAAACAACCACGTTGCGGTATTCCTTGTTGATCTTGACGACCTTGAACTCCATCGTTTTGCCGACGAACACATCGTAATCGCGGATCGGCTTCACATCGATCTGCGAGCCCGGAAGGAAGGTGTCGATGCCGTAGATGTCTACGATCATGCCGCCCTTTGTCCGTCCGCGCACATAGCCCTTGAGCACCTCGTCGCGCTCGAAAGCGTCCGTGATGCGTTCCCAAGAGCGGGCCGAGCGGGCCTTCTTGTGCGAGAGGATCAGCTGACCCTTCCTGTCTTCTTGATTCTCAACGTAGACTTCCACCTCATCGCCGACCTTGAGATCGGGGTTGTAGCGGAATTCAGACATGGGCACGATGCCGTCCGATTTGTAGCCGATGTTGACCACCACTTCGCGCTTGTTCATCGCTGTGACGGTGCCCATCACTACTTCCTTGTCCTTCATGGCTCCCAATGTCTCGTCGTACGTCTTGACGAGTTCGTCCCGATTGACGTTCGGTGTTGAATCGCCTTTTTCATACGAATCCCAGTTGAAGCTCTCATCGGGGACAATGTCTTTCAAATTTTCCATCTTAAAAAGTGAGTACTCTGTTTGCTTAAAAAGTTAGACCATTCTTGTTATTACTCTCTGAATCTCAAAAATTGAGGCTGCAAAGATAGAGGCCTTTTCGAACGATGGAAGTCGGGTGCAAGGTGACGGTCTGGGCGTTTGTAAGTTCGTCTGCAGTCCGTTTCTGCCTCATCGCCTCCGCGAGAGCCTCTCGCCACGTTTTCGGCTCGACTCCCGACTGAGTCAAGATTCGGAAACAATTTTCCGGAGAATTTCGTCTGCGGTCATTTGTCGCAAATCATTCGCATGGTGATGAATTACTCAGGTCATTTATTGTAAATCATTTGCGCGGTAATAAATCACTTTGGTCATTTATCGCAAATCATTTGAGCGGTAATAAATTACTAGAGTTATTTATTGCAAATCATTTGCGCGGTAATAAATTGCTTAAGTCATTTATCGAAAGTCATCTGCATGGTAATGAATTGCTCTGATAAGTTGTCGAAGATCATTTACATTACAATAAAATTCAATGGCAATTCTTCTCTCGTCATATGAAATAGAATAAATCATTGTGGTTGTTTTTCTTTCTGCAATATAGGAAGAGAAAATTACTCTGGTGGTTGATTACAAATCAGGAGATGTGGGATGATGTACCGAAGACTTTCTTCGCCCGAGAATGGGGCGGAGATAATCGGAGGCCGATGGCGTGGGTACGACGGTTCTCTACCTTTGCCCGCATCAAAACGCTTCACTACACATGATTCCAATGCATTCCCCCCTCCGCCCCATCATGCTCGCGGGTACGGGCAGCGACGTCGGCAAGAGCGTGATCGCCGCCGCACTCTGCCGTATCTTCCTCCAGGACGGCTACCATCCTGCACCCTTCAAGGCGCAAAACATGGCGCTGAACTCCTTCGTCACCGCCGACGGCCTCGAGCTGGGCCGCGCGCAGGCGGTGCAAGCCGAAGCTGCTGGCGTGCCCTGCCATACGGACATGAATCCGCTCCTACTCAAGCCTTCGGGCGACAGCACCTCGCAGGTCGTCCTGCACGGTCGTCCGACGGGCAACCAACACGCCTCGGCCTACTTCCGACGCGAAGGCCGTGCCGAATTGGAGCGAGAGGTGCATGCCGCTTTCGACCGACTGGCTGCGCGTTACAACCCCATCGTCATGGAGGGCGCTGGCAGCATCTCTGAGCTGAACCTTCGCGACGTAGACCTTGTCAACCTCCCCATGGCGCGTTATGCTGGCGCCTCCGTCTTGCTCGTGGCCGACATCGACAGGGGCGGCGTCTTTGCCTCCGTCTACGGCTCCATCATGCTCCAAACCCCGGAGGACAGGCAGCGCATCCGCGGCGTACTCATCAACAAGTTTCGCGGCGATATGAGCCTCTTCGACAGCGGTCGTCGGATGATCGAGGAGCTTTGCGGTGTGCCTGTCGTTGGCGTCGTGCCGCACTTCACCGATATATATATTGAGGAGGAGGACAGCGTTACGCTCCGCACCAAGCAGCGCGAGGCCGTTGAGGGGCGCATCAACGTGGCCGTTGTGCTGCTGCGCCACATGAGCAACTTTACGGACTTCGACGTCCTGGAGCGCGACGAGCGGGTGCACCTTTTTTACACCAACAACACCGAGGAGCTACGCAAGGCGGACATCATCCTGCTGCCCGGCTCGAAGAACACGCTCGACGACCTCTCTGAGCTGCGTCGCAACGGTGCGGCTGGGGCTATCCAACGTGCCTACCGTGACGGCGCCGTGGTGATGGGCATCTGCGGCGGCTACCAAATGATGGGCCGCGAAGTCTGCGATCCGGATCACGTGGAGGGCGACATCGAGCGCCTGCCCGGCCTCGGGCTTCTGCCTGTCTCGACCCGCCTGACAAAAGAAAAGACCACGCGGCAGGTTAGCTTCCGCATGGTCCATGATCCGCGTACGTGTCGCGGCTATGAGATTCATATGGGGGAAACGCGCCTCGAGGCTGGTGCATCGGATGTGCTTCCGCTGACCGAGGGTGATGGCGTCGATACGGGTTGGCGCGTGGGCGAGCGTTGCATGGGATCATACATCCACGGCATACTCGACAACGCTCCGGCCATCGATCGCCTGCTCCGCCCCGTTGTCGGCCGCATCGATACGCGTCGCACGTTCGATTACGCGGCCTTCAAGGAGGAGCAATACGACCGCCTGGCCGATCATGTGCGCCGCCACGTGGACATGGCGCAGATCTATGGGATGATGAAGAAGAGGTAGGCTATGCCAGCTATCGCAGTCAGCATGACGGCCATCGCCTCGGTGCGATGAGCCACGAAGGCCGAGTTGCGATAGTCGTCCATCGTCAGCGGTCGGGGGTTGGTGCCGATGTAAGGCTTCTCCACTGGTTGGCCGAAGTAGGTGTGCGTGCCGCCGAATCGGCAATCGAGAATGCCTGCCAGCGCAGCCTCCGGATAGCCCGAGTTCGGACTCTTGTGGCAACGCCCATAGCGTCGCACGAAGGGAATGAGTGAGCGCCGACCACTGACAGCCAGCATGAGGTAGGCCGTCAATCGGGCGGGGATGTAGTTGGCCACATCGTCGATGCGTGCGGCGATACGTCCGAAGCGCAGATAGCGCGAGTTGCGATAGCCAATCATCGAGTCGAGCGTGTTGATCATCTTATAAGCCATCATGCCGGGCACGCCGAGGAAGGCGTACCAAAAAAGTGGCGCAACCACACCGTCGCTGAGGTTCTCGGCCAACGTTTCGAGCGCAGCCGCACGCACTTCTCGGGCCGAGAGCTGACTCGTGTCTCGTCCTACGATGCGGGCTACTTGCCTCCGGCCTTCGTTCGTCGATCGGCTGCAAGCGTAAAACACTTCGCGCACTTCGTGCAGCAATGTCCGCCCCGCTAAGCCGAGCCAAACGAGCAGCGTCGGCACCACAATGCCCCAGCGTCCGCCGTAGCGATAACCGGCAACGATTAGCGCCCATGTGGCAGCGAACGTTCCGACGATTAACACGACTGCCAGCAGACCGCCTTTCAACGTGCGATGTCTTCCGCGGTTCAGCCATGTGTCGCCCCACGCAATTAGTCGCCCAAAGAGGACGATGGGATGCGGCATCCAGCGCGGATCGCCCAACAGTTTATCTAATAACCACCCGCCCAGTAGCGGGATCAAGAAAAAGTAAGTATGCTTCCATAAGGATAAGGATTGTATCAGTAGATCGTTATCGGCACGGCGTTGTGTGGCGATGCGCACGAAGGCGGCGTCGAGGCCTTCGAAGTTGGATGCATCACGGATGAGCAGGCCGTGCTCCTGTATGAGATAATGCTTCAACGCCGCGGCTGTACCCATACGCAGTCGGGCGAGGAAGAAGTGGGTTTCTGTCGGCCAAAGGTCAGCGATCTTGAGGTCTGCCAGCGCGGCCATGAGTCGGTCTCGCTCGGCTAAGAGATCATCGATCGACGGTTGCAGAGGGGATTCTCACGGAGAAAGAACTTCCCCGCTTCTATGGCCAGTGCATTCACTGACCACGGCATGCGTTGCACGCGGATTCGATCGATCATCTCGGCCGATGCAGTGAGGCATCCGAGCCGTAGACCGGGGACAGCGTGACGTTTCGTGGCCGACCGGATGACGATCACGTTGCTTCGTTCGGCCATTTCTGCTGCGGTTGGCAATGGTTGGCGGGTGAAAGCGCCATAGCTCTCGTCGATGACAAAGCAGACAGAGGGGTGAGCGTCGATAAGTCGGAGCAACGTGTGCCGGTCGCGGACCTCACCCGTCGGGTTGTTCGGATTGCAGAGCCAGACGAGGTCGGGCGTGTCATCGATAGCGTCGTCGGTGAAGAGGGAGCGGACGCTATGGCCGTGCATGCGACAGGCGTCGGCGTATTCGCTGAAGGTCGGCTGTCGGATGTAGCTCGTGGCGCCGCGGAAGGCCTGTGCGGTGAGATAGATGGCTTCGGTGGCGCCGTTGGTGACGCATATTTCTGCGGGGAGTAGCCCGAGGGAGTCGGCCCAGAGACTCTCTAACGCATAGGGTTCGGGTTCGGGGTAGTGGCCGATGACGTCAAGGTGTGCCGAGAGGTGTTGCTGCAACGCCGAGAGGTTGGTTGTAGCAAAGATGTTCGAACTGAAGTTGGCGCGGATGGTCTGTCCGCAAGTGTGTAGGTCGTCGCCGTGGCCGTGGAGCATGATCGGAGGAGGTGAGGGGGTTACTGAATATCGAAAGAGAGCTTTTTGCCCAATCCTTTTTCTACAATATCCAGCAGAGTGGCAATGGTCAGGTTAGAACCATCGTTTTCCACACGGGAAATGAAGGCTCGCTTCTTACCAATGCGCTCAGCCAGCTCGGCTTGAGTCAACTTAGACTCCTTGCGGGCGTTCCGAATAAGGATTCCTATTCTCAAAACTTCTAATTCTCGATCTAATTGATCACGTTTCTCACAACCTTTCGGGCCGTAGAACCTATCTTTCAATTCGTCTAGTGTTTGCAACTTCATTCTTGTTTGTTCTCCTTTTCGTTATGATAGATCTTCATGAGTCGTAGTGCGCGCTCCAGCTCTTTTGCGAGGGTCTTTTGCGTTTTCTTTTGGAATCCACCCAAGAGGATGATGAGTCGGCCATTGTCGAAGAAGCAAAAGATCCGGAAAGTACTGCTTCCCAAGTTGAATACGTATCTCAAACAGTCCGTCACGCAGGTGCTTTAGATAAGTTTCAGGGATACGATCTATGGTCTCGATAATCTCGAGCACCTTCAATATCTTCAATCTGACTTGTTCGTTCTGTTTTTCGAAGAAGTCAGTGAAATAATCGCCATAGATCTGTATGTGTCTCCTCTTCATAGCCCCATCATCAGCGCGTTGGGGGATGGTGGGGGCGTGATGGAGGCGGAGAGGGGACGCGGCGAAAGGGGTATCGAGGAGGGATGCACGTGCGGCGAATCGGCTGGCGGTCGATTGGGGTGCCGAGGGGCGTACGCGGGCGGGGCGGAGACTGTATCGTCGTTGTATCCATGATCGTGTCGTATTCTGTCCCTGCAAAGGTAGTGGCATTCGGTGGGGATGGAGACGGGAGGGCTTATCGGGCGGTGGAAAGGGAGGAGGCGAGCCAATCGGACTCTTCTCACTATCGAGGAGTTACGTTGTCTTGCGATAATTGAGGAAGGCAGAGAGATGGAAGAGGATGGCGAAGCCGATGGTGATCATTAAATGTCTGCGGATGTCGCTCCAGCCGCTGCCTTTGAGGATAATCATTCGGCAGACCTCCATGAAATACGTTACGGGGTTAGCTCGTGCGATGGCGCGTGCCCAAGCGGGCATACTTTCGACAGGGGTAAAGAGTCCGCTCATCAAAATGAAGATCATCATGAAGAAAAATGTAACGAACATGACCTGTTGCTGGGTCTGGCAAGAGGTAGAAAGGAGTAGGCCCAGGCCGAGCATGGCGGTGAGGTAGACAAATAAATAAAGGTATAGGAGGGCGACGTTGCCGACGGGGATTATGCCGTAGAGAGGGCGGGCAATGGCGAAAAGTCCGACGGTAAAAATGAAGATACCAATGGCCAGAAAGGGGATGGTCTTGGAGAGTAAGAAGGTGAACTTGCCTACCGGGGTGACGTTCATCTGCTCTATCGTGCCGGATTCCTTCTCGCTGACCAGGTTGAGGGCACACATGTAGACGGAGATCATCGTCACGAGCAGGGTGAGGATGGCTGGCACCATGAAGTGGCGATAATTGCCTGCGGAGTTGAATCGGCGGAGGGAGGAGATGGCTATCACGGGCGTGGAGGCGATGCTTACTTCGGGGCGGTGCTCAAGCCGGAGATCGTCGGCGAATGCGGTGACGACACGAGCCAGATAGGCGCTGCCGAGACCGGCTTTGACGCCGTTGATGGCGTTGACGGCGGCGAAGAGCTGGCATGCATGGCCGGAGGAGAGGTCGCGCTCGAAATGGCGGGGGATCTCGAGGATCATGTCTGCCTGATCGTTTTCGATGAGCGGGACGGCATCGTCGTAGGTGGCCGGAAAATCGGTGAGGCGGAAGTATCCTGACGCTGTGAGCTTGTCCGCGAGGCGCCGCGAGGCGATCGAATGATCTGCATCTACGATTGCGATGTCGAGATGCTTGATCTCATAATCTGCGGCCCAGGGAAGGACGATGAGTTGGACGAATGGCATCGAAAAGATGAGGGGGAGCAACGTGCGGTTGCGGAAAATGCGGATAAATTCCTTCTGAAGGAGGAAAAAGAGGGTTCTCATGAGAGTCGAAGATTGAATTTTTTGTAGCCGGCGAGGAGTAATACGAGTGTGGTAGTGGCCAAAATGAGCGTTTCACGCCATACGGCGGCGAAACCAGTGCCTTTGATCATCACGTTTTTGACTATGACATAGAACCAGCGCGAAGGCACGACGTTGGCAAAGAGTTGTAGGGGCATAGGCATGTTTTCGATCGGAAAGACGAAGCCTGTAAAAAGCATTGTAGGCACCATGAGGCCGATGAGGGAGGATAAAATGGCGGCTTGCTGGGTGCGCACGGAGCTGGAGATGAGTAATCCGAGGGAGAGAGCCGTCAAAATGAACAGCAAGCTCTCTGCAATGAGCAGCGGAAGGCTTCCCGCGATGGGGACGCGGAGCACGGTGGCGCTAAGAGTGAGAATCATGGCCAGGTTGACGAGCGAAAGGACGAGGTAAGGCGTCAATTTGGACAGGATGAGGGTCATCGGGGCGATGGGAGAGACCAGCAAGACCTCCATGGTGCCAAATTCCTTCTCACGAACGATCGACACGGACGTCATCAGCACACTAATCATCATCAGAACGAACGCAATTACCCCGGGGACGAAGTTCACGGCCGAACGAAGCTCCGGATTGTACAGCGCGCGTACATTGAGGTCGATCAGAGGGGGCGCCGTGGGGGCGCGTTCGGACTGTAAGCTCGAGGCATAGCCGCGGACGACGCTCTCGACGTACCCTGTCAATAAATCAGCTGTGTTCGGGTCAGAGGCATCGGCCACAATTTGAAGTCCCGCCCGCCGCGTGTGCAGCAGTTGGTCACGAAATCCGGCTGGGAAGACCACGGCGAGCTTCACGCGCCCACTCCGAAAGGCTCGGTCTATCTCTTCGTGGCTCATGAGGGACTCCTGTACAATAAAGTTGGGGTTCGCGGCGAGCAGTTGGACGATCTGTCGGGAATAGGAGTCGTGAGCGTAGTCGCAGACGACGATCCGTGCGTCTTTGATCTCGTTCGTCAGTGCAAAGCCGAGCAAGACAACGAGAGTGATGGGCAATCCGAAAAGAATCATCAAGGTGCGCACATCACGGAACATCTGAATGAACTCCTTCCGGACGAAAATAAAGAACTGAGACATAAGAAAATGAATAAGCTAAAAACAACAATCGAAAAAAGAGGAGGCAAACGCATCACCGATCTTTACCTCTTCTATCATGTACCCGGCCAAATTGGTCGGCAGCCTCTACTCCATCTATCATGTACCCGGCAAACTTGGCCGGCATCCCTGATGCCTTGATTTTCTTTTGCTTCTTTTCTTGCATCAAGGCAAGAAAAGGCCCTCTGCCGAGGGCGGGGAAGTTTGCCGGGTACATTAAGGCCATCAGAAAGTCCCAAAAATTGGCTGGCGTCCCTGACGCCTTGATTTTCTTTTGCTTCTTTTCTTGCATTAAGGCAAGAAAAGAAGAGTAGAAGAGGCGTTTGTCTGATAGAAAGAGCATATCACAGATAATTAATCGCCAAACGCGTCACGTTTCGAGGTCGCATGGTAGGGGCGTATTGCATACGCCCTACCGAATGGCCCCGTAGGGGACAAAGAGTCGTGCGTTTGGTCGCCTTTTGCAGATCCCGTCCCCTTGCGGGAACGTTTGGTGGGGCGTATGCAATACGCCCCTACCCGGGTACATAAAAACGCGCCGCGTTTCGGTGTTGCTACTAAGTAGGAAGTACAAAACGCGCCGCGTTTCAGTGTTGCTACTAAGTAGGAAGTATAAAACGCGCCGCGTTTCGGTGTTGCTACTAAGTAGGAAGTATAAAACGCATCACGTTTTGAGGTTGCATGGTAGGGGCGTATTGCATACGCCCTACCGAATGGCCCCGTAGGGGACAAAAAGTCGCACGTTTGGTCGCCTTTTGCAGATCCTGTCCCCTTGCGGGAACGTTTGGTGGGGCGTATGCAATACGCCCCTACCCGGGTACATAAAAACGCACCACGTTTCAGTGTTCCATCTAAGGTGGAAGTGCAAAACGCGCCGCGTTTCGGTGTTCCATCTAAAGTGGAAGTGCAAAACGTGCCGCGTTTCGGTGTTCCATCTAAGGTGGAGGTGTAAAACGCGCCGCGTTTCGGTGTTCCATCTAAGGTGGAAGTGCAAAACGCGCCGCGTTTCAGTCTTCCATCTAAGATGGACGTTAACAATCGATTCACATTTCGACTAATCATCTCCGCGGGTGGCCTTCCGGGCCAGCTGAAGGAAGACTTCATCCATGGTAGAGGCCTCAAATTGGCGCTTGAGGGCCTCTGGACTATTGAGCGCCTCGATGCGGCCGTCGACCATCATAGAAACACGGTCGCAATACTCGGCTTCGTCCATGTAGTGAGTCGTTACAAAGACGGTGATGCCGGCGTCGGCGGCCTGGATGATGAGATCCCAGAAGCGGCGACGGGTAATCGGGTCGACGCCGCCGGTTGGTTCGTCGAGAAAGACGATGCGCGGGCGATGGATGACGGCTACGGAGAAGGCGAGCTTCTGTTTCCAGCCTAAGGGGAGGGATCCCACACGGTGGTGAGCCTCTTCTTGCAGCTCGAGACGGCTTATGAGCTCCTCACCACGCTCGCGGATGGCGCGTTTGGTGAGTCCATAGATGCCGCCAAAGAGTCGGATGTTTTCGGCGACGGTTAAATCTTCATAGAGTGAGAAGCGCTGACTCATGTAGCCGATATGATGTTTGATGCGGTCGGCCTCGCGATAGACGTCGAAGCCTGCCACCTCGGCGCGTCCGGCGGTGGGGCTGAGCAGGCCGCATAGCATGCGCATGGCAGTCGTTTTTCCGGCGCCGTTGGCCCCTAAAAAGCCAAAGATCTCTCCGCGGTGCACGTGGAAGGTGATCTCATCTACGGCGGTGAAGTCGCCGAAGCGTTTCGTGAGCTTCTCGACTTCAATGACTCGTTCTTCTGTCATAATCTACTCTGGTTCTATGTGGTGAGGAGGGGGTGCTTTTTCCCCTTGACCCTCTTTTCTTTCCTTGAGAAGGGTGCCACTGCGTGGCTTGACCCTCTTTTCTTGCCTTGATGCAAGAAAAGAGGCAAAAGAAAATCAAGGCATCAGGGATGCCAGCCAAGTTTTTCGGGACTTTCAGAGGATCTTAATGTACCCGGCAGACTTCCCCGCCCTCGGCAGAGGGCCTTTTCTTGCATCAAGGCAAGAAAAGAGGAAGAAAAGAAGCCCGTGAGCGGATAGAGCCTCTACTTTTTTCATCAGACTATCTCATTTGTTGGATAAAGCAGTCTTCGATGCTGGGGGTGATGGGTGCGATCTCGATATGGCGGCAGCCCGCGGCCGTGAGGGCGACTCTCATCCGGTGGGGGGCCTCGGCGTCGTCGCGGCTGAAGGAAACATGGAGCGAGCGCCCAAAGGCGAAGCAACTTTTGGGACTGCTCAGCTTGCGGATCTCGTCCGTCAGCTGACGCATGTTCTCGGCTCGTACTTCGAATAGTGCATCGGGGTAATTTTCGATGATCCCTTGCGGTGTGTCTATGCTCAGCAGTCGGCCGGACTGGATCAAAGCGATGCGATCACAGCGAACGGCCTCGTCCATGTAAGGCGTAGATACAAGCATCGTGATCCCTTGCCGCTTGAGGCCACTCAACATGTCCCAGAACTCGTGTCGCGAAACGACATCGACACCCGTCGTAGGTTCGTCTAAGAAAAGCACTCGCGGACGGTGGATCAATGCACAACAGAGGGCCAATTTTTGCTTCATGCCCCCAGATAAACGGCCTGCACGTCGGTTGCGGAACGGCTCGATCTGGACGTAAATGTCACGGATGAGGTCGTAGTTGTCTTCGAGCCGGGTCCCAAACAGGGTGGCAAAGAATTCCAGATTCTCTTTGACGGTTAAATCTTGATAGAGTGAGAATCGGCCGGGCATGTAGCCGACTGCCGCACGGATGCGACGGTAATCCGTGGCAATGTCGAGGCCATCCACCGTGGCGCGTCCGCCGTCCGGGGGCATGAGGGTCGTTAAAATCCGAAAGAAGGTCGTCTTGCCCGCGCCGTCGGGGCCAATCAGTCCGTACAGCTCCCCGCGGCGGACGCGGAGGGAGATGTCTCGGAGTGCCGTCAGCTGCCCGAAGCGCTTTTCGATGCCTTCTGCTGCAATGAGGTCCATCGCCGGGAATTATTGGAAGGTGATTTCGCCATACATGCCCATCTTGTAGCGCCCCTCGGGGTTCTGTACACGTACCTTGACGGCGTACACCAAATCGGCGCGCTCATCTCGTGTGCGGATGGTCTTCGGCGTAAATTCCGCGCGGTCGCTAATCCAAAAGATGGTGCCCTCGTCGCGATGCATCGGCTCATGTCGATCACCGGAGTCAGTAAAGACGTTCACCCGCTGACCCAATCTGACTTGCGAGAGCTGATCGCCGGTGATATAGACACGGAGTGTCATGTGCGAGAGGTCGGCGATGCGATAAAGGGGCTGCCCAGGTGCAGTCATCTCGTTGGCGCGGACGTAGCGGGTCATCACGGTTCCACGCGTGGGGTTCACGATGTGACACCGGCGCAGTCGGTCGTCCATTTGCTCCACCTGCACGGCCAGGGCGCGGGCTTCTTTGTCGATGCCGTCGGTCGAGGTGCGCAGGGTGGACCTTTGTGCGGCGATTTGTCTCTGAAGCACGGCCACTTGTGCCGTTGCATCGTCCAGTTGCTTGCCCGTCGCGGCGTCGCCAGCCACTAAATGGGCCACACGCTCCCGTTCGCGGACGGCCGTGGACAGTTGTTCCTCCAGGGCAGCCAGCTGCACAGCCGTTTCGGGCCTTTTGGCCGTCAAGGCCTCGATGCGGGCGACGAGTTGCTCCCTGCTCAGATAGAGGTCAGTCGTATCCACACAACCGACGGTCGCTCCGCTGTCGATGACAGCCCCCTCCTCCACGTCGAGACGCAGTATAAGGCCCTGCGACTGGGACGAGACGACCGTTTCTTCAGCTTCAAAGGCGCCCGAAGCGTCAAACGTTTGTTCGCTCTTGCATCCTCCCGCCAGGCATAAGGATGCCAAGGCCGGGAAGAGGAAAAAATATCTCTTCATATCCATAGGTGTAAGTAGTTATGCGGCTTTGCCGCGGTAGTAAGGGGTAGGTAGAAGTAGTTATGCGACTTTGTCGCGGTAGTAAGAGGTAGAATGAAGTAGTTATGCGGCTTTGCTGCGGTAGTAAGGGGTAGGTAGGAGTAGTTATGCGGCTCTGCCGCGGTAGTAAGGGGGTAGAAAGAAGTAGTTATGCAGCTCTACCGTTCTCTACTTTTAACTACCCGGCCGTTAGGCCGTAACTACCGCGCCCGAATGGGCGCATCACTTCTTAGAACTACTCTCCTAACGTCATCTGATAGTTATACGCTTCCCAGAGCAGCTGCAATTCATGCTGTGCAAGGCCGAGCCGCGCCCGATTTTCCGCATTCACATGCAAAATATAGTCGTTCGCCGTCGCCGTTCCGAACTGCAACTGATTTCGAGCGCTCTCCTTGACCCGTTCTCTGAGACGAATCACTTCCGCATCCGACACAATCAGTCGGCGCAGCTTCTCCATCTCCGAGGCATGTTGGTTCAGCGTCAATTTTGTCTCCAGTAAGAACGTTTCATGCTGCACATCTACCGCGCGAGCATTTAATTCCAGCTGACGTTTCTGCTTCCGCAGCGTGTATAGGCCTGCTATGTTCCAACTCATCCGCAGGCCACCCACGGCATACGGCTTAAAGTGGTTATCAAGTAGGTTCAGCGCCGGCCTTCCGTACCCTCCCTGCACAAAAAGACTGATATGCGGCAAGTTGACGTCATGCAACAACCGCCGATGGGCGTCGATCGACAATTTTTGGGCTTCAAACAATCGCAATTCCGGCCGACGGATCTCGGCTGAAGGCTCCGTCCGCCATGCCGTCGGCCGACTGAGCGGCACGTCACCCTCCAACTCCCTTCCGACCAGCAAACCGAGCGAACTAACGTAGTTCTCGCGCGTAGCCCTCACCTCCGTGAGTCGTTGTTCGGCTACCATCAGCTCAGCCCTCAGCGCATCGGCCGCACTGCGGAGCATCACCCCATGTGCAGCAGCCGTATCCGCCCGGGCGATCCCTACCCGCAAGTCTTCAGTCATCAACTCAGCCATGCGCGCCTGCTCATCGAGCATGAGAATGCCGAAAAAGAGCGCGTTTACCCGCACCTTCAGCGCATGCATCTCCACATCGATCCGGCTACGCTCTGCTGCCGCGTTAGCATGTGCCAAACGCACGTTGTCGCGCACTGTCAAGAGTCCCGTGAGTGGCTGCACCGCCTCGGCATAGACCCGATACTGATCTTTAGCCACCTCCGGCGGCTCGAATCCGGGCAGTGTGAGCGGGACATGCGTCGTCGCCGACTGGATCGAGGCTTGTCCCGCCAGCGTAAGCTGTGGCAGCCGCCCTTTTGCGGCATTACTCGCCGAAGCATCCCCGTTCTCCGCCGCGATAGCGTATCGTTTCGCCGTAGGATGGTGCTCCGCCGCCCACGCTTGACAACTGTCGAGCGTAAGAGTTGGCCGGCTATCCTGGGCCGTGAGCTGCATCGCCGCGAGGAGTGCTCCCATCGCCACGGCACAGGCACGCCCCTTCGATACCGTGATATAAGCTATCCGTGTCATGGCTTCAGTCGGCTGAGAATGGTCTCTTTAATCTCCGTCCGCCGACGGCATATCAGTTCCGAGTACTCCGCGTCGCTCATTTCCCACACATTTCGGAAAACGGGTATGATCAGAAATGTGCCGAGGCACAACGTCAGTACCGACATGAACAAATCGACGGTCTGAATGGGACGAATTTGTCCATTGGAGGCTGCCGCGCGCAATTCCGCATCGATCGGTGCAATAATGCTCCCCAAGGCCTCCCGCAGTCGGTTGGTGATATGCTCATTGATGGCCGGCGATTGCCGCGCTTCGTAGAGCAAAAAGGCAGGGAGTCGTGGGTTTTGGCTGAGGAAGTCGAAATACACATCTATGATCTCCGCGACTCGCTCCTCCAGGGACTTCCCCGAACCACTGATGGCCGTAAGGCTCTCGATGACGAGCTTAATTTTCTCACCATATATCCTTTCGAAGAGCTGTTCCTTAGTCCGATAATAATAGTGTACCATCGCCGAGTTGCATCCCGCCTTCTTAGCGATTTGAACTGTCGTCGTCTTCACGAAACCCTGATCAATAAACAGTTCTTCTGCCGCTTTCAGGATGGTTTGCTCCATGTTTTGCTTCTCTATCTTCATAATCAATCGAGTTATTTAACTGTAAAGTTAAACAGGTCAATGAAAACGGAAAGAAACGGGACTATTTTTCGGAGGGAAGAGCTAAACGAGCCGCGTTTCGGTGCTGCGATGAAGTAGGAAGAGATGGAGCAAGGTGGAATTGGAGGCCTCTTGGGGATTTGAGGGTCAGGAAAGGCGCGGGACAAAAACGATCAGGCCCAAGGAGTCTCTTTTTCGAGAAATCCTTGGGCCTGATCGTCGAGGGAACTATCCGCGCAACGGTCAACCGTTGCTTGGTTGCGATGCGGGGTCCAATTCGATGCGGAAGGTGGTGCCTTTACCGGGTTCGGAGGAGCGAACGTAGATGCGGCCGCCAGGTGATGTCTCTACAATGCGTCGCACGAGGGAGAGTCCGAGACCCCAACCACGTTTTTTGGTGGTGTATCCGGGGCTGAAGACGGTCTTAAAGCGTGACTTGGGGATGCCTTTGCCCGTGTCGGTCACGTCAATCCAAATGTGTCGCTTACGGCGACCGGTGGTGATGGTGATCATGCCACGACCCTCCATGGCATCGACGGCGTTCTTGGTCAGATTCTCTATGACCCACGAGAATAGGGATTCGTTCATCTGCACATAGAGTGGTTCTGGGGCGGGTTGATAGACAATCCGAACCTTGGCCGATACGCGTGTGCTCATGTAGTTGCACGACGAACGTACCGCCTCGTTGATATCGAGAAGTTTGAGCGTGGGGACAGAGCCCACCTTAGAGAACCGGTCGGCTATGACTTCGAGCCGCTTTACATCCTTCTCCATCTCGTTGAGATAGGTGGCTTCGACATCTTTGGTCTTTAGGTATTCCACCCAGGCGATGAGCGATGAGATGGGTGTGCCGAGTTGGTGTGCGGTCTCCTTGGTTAGTCCCACCCAAACCTTGTTTTGCTCGGCGCGTTTGGTGCTGGCCAGGGCCAAGAAGGCGATCAGGATGAAGACGAAAACGACGGAGAGCTGCACGTAGGGGTAGATAAGTAGCCGCTTGAGGAGAATGGAGTCGTCGTAGAAGAGATACTGGTAGGAGTTGTTGCCGATGTCGACAACGATAGGTGTGTGTTTGGCTTGAAACTCGCGCACTTTCCGCTTGAGAAAGACGCTGTCTCCCTCGGCGGGAACGGGGATGTTGCGGTGGCTAAGGATATTCCCATGATCATCGCAGAGGATGACCGGTATGGAGGTGTTCCCCTCAATGATGCGGAGGATGACCATGAGGTTCTGGTCGGTGTCTTCTGTGGTTAGGACGCGGTAGGCCTCGGTCCATATCTCCATGCGCGTGCGTTCTTCCTGCGCGAGCTTCTTGATGAGGGAGTCCGATACGGCCACTGAGGCCAGCGCAATGAGGATCGCTACGATGATGAAGACGTATTTCAGTTGCTGTCGCGATTCATAGAGGATGTTCATGACTTGGTCGTTCTAAAAACACCTCAATCCAACGGGGGAAGGGGGTGAATATTGCTGCGACAGGGAGGGATGCAACAGCCAAAGTGCTTTTGGAAATGCTTGCAAGATTGTTGCAAACGCCAAAAACTACTTTTTTCCATTTGCAAGATTGTTGCAAGCACCAAAAACTACTTTTTCCTATTTGCAAGATTGTTGCAAGCGCCAAAAACTACTTTTTCCCATTTGCAAGACTGTTGCAAGCATTTCCAAAAGCACTATGACCGTTGCAGCGCGCTATTGAGATGATCCTGAAACGCGCGTGTTTTTTCCGGAATCAATCACCGTCCGACGACGGTGCCGATGATGGCCGTGCGGGGGATGGGGCCGAGGTGTCGAGAGTCGATGGCGGCGTCGGGATTGTCGGCCAGGATCCAGTAGTGATCGTGGCGGAAGCGGTAGCTATCGGTGGGGTGACCGTCGAGGTAGAGGCGACCGGCACGGAGAGTGGCCCGACCCTGTGCTTCGCGGAGCAAGGCCTCGCCACAGAGGCGGAGGGTGGAGGCATCGATGGCGTAGTTCTGTCGGGCTGCAGGGAGGATGAACCGGAGGCGAGGCGCCTCGTGGGGGGGACGGTGTGGGGAGGAGCATGCGAGGGAGAAGCTCGCGGACACGATGGGCCTCCGTGGAGGTGAGGCAGAGGCAGAAGTGGGCCGTGTCGTCGGATAGGTGACGGATGGGGATGTCGAGCGAGAAGAGGAGGCTGAGAAGGGAGAGTCGGAGGTCGCGTGGGACACGGTAGGTGTCGAGGAGGTCTGCTGGTGCGAGGTAGAGACGGCCGTGGATGAGGTAGCCGTCGGGGGTGACGGTGACGGTGTCGCCGGGCAGGCCCACGCAGCGGCCGAAATGCAGGGCGTCGCCATCCTGTGGTCGGGGGCTACGATAGAGGACGATGGCCCCACGACGAATCGGTGTGCCGCGTTTATCCACCGCCACACGGTCGCCCGGACGGAGCGCGGGCTGCATAGCACGTGTGGCTACAGCGTAACGCCCAACCCAGAAACGCCCCACGGTGAGGGCTATCAGCAGGGCAGCTAATAGCACGACGACGCAGCGGATGAGGGGGCGTTTCATGGGGAGGCGTAGACGAGGCGAATCAATCCGAGCGGACGCGTCGGAACATGCGGTTCCATCGGATGCCGCCGTTGAAGAGGCTGCGATCCTTGTCGATGGAGAGCCAGATGAGGATGGGTTTGCCGATGATGTGATCCTCCGGCACAAGCCCCACGAGCGACTGTCGGCGCTGTTGTGGCGGTTGTCGCCCATCATCCAGTAGTAGTCGTACTTAAAGGTGTAGGTCGTGGCTGGCTTACCGTTGATGAGGAGGGTGCCGTCCGAGCGACGCTCCATGTGGTTGCCTTCGTAGTTGACGATGCAGCGGCGGTAGAGGGCCAGGTTACGCTCGTTGAGATCAATGGTGGCGCCTTTGCGTGGGATCCAGATGGGGCCGAAGTCGTCGCGTGTCCAACCGGTGACGTACCCCGGCGGATAGGTCGCTCCGCCGAGCTCAGCGGGCTCCACCTTGATGGTACGCACGAAGGGGAGCTTACGCAGGTAGGCCAACGCTTCGGCGGTCAATGGGAGACGATAGACGGGGTTGTAGCGTCCGTCCGCATTGGTGGTGAAGCCGAGGTAAGCCAGGGCTTCGTAGTAGTATAGGTCTTCGTTATGCTGCCCGGCGGAGACCAGTCTGCGGTCCTCGCGGCTGATGTTCATCTTGCGGAACTGCTCCTCGGTGAGGAGTGTGCCGTTGGTCTCGACGAAGTAGCAGAGCTGCATGCAGACGGGATCTTTCTGGAGGCGACCGTTGATGTAGAGCTTGTTGTTGCGCAGCATCAGGGTGTCACCGGGCAGGCCGACGCAACGCTTGACGTAATTCTCACGCTTATCGACAGGCCGGTAGACGATCTTGCCGAAGATGTCGCGGCGGGTGTTGACGACGTCGTACCCGTTCTCTTGCGTGAGCCAGTAATAGTCCGGGTTCTGCTGGAGCAGGGCCACGGTGTCGCCCGTGGGGAGGTTGAAGACCACGATGTCGTTGCGCTGCACATGCCCCAGGCCTTTGACCCGCTTGTAGCCCCAATGCGGCCAGTCGAGGTAGGACTTGCAGTTGAAGAATGGCATCGTGTTTGCACCAGCGGGAAGGAGAGGGGCGTGTTGGGTACACGCGGCCCATAGCTCAGTTTGCTAACGAAAAGGTAGTCGCCCACGAGGAGCGTTTTCTCGAGCGAGGCCGTGGGGATTTGGTAGTTCTGAAACACGAACAGGTTGATGAAATACACGGCGATGAGCGCAAAGAGGATGTCGTCCACCCATTCCAGCGCCTCGCGTACGTGCTTGTTTTTCGAGCGTTTCCATGCGCCCCAGGGGACAAACCGGGTGAGGAATATGTCCGCCAAAACGAACAGCCCGAGCAGCAGCCAGAGGTTTTCCATCCAAATGCAAAACAGGACGTACAGTGTGGCCCAGATGCCGAAGCCGATCCATTGTCTTCTTGAAATCTTCTTCATTGTGCTATTGTGTGTGTAGGGTGGGTGGCCGCCTTAGGCGTTCACCCGGAGTAAATCATTCATACCAAAGACGCCCCTTCGCCCGACGATGAACTCGGCCGCCAGGAGGGCTCCGAGCGCGAAGCCATCGCGGCTCTTGGCCTCGTGGATGAGGCGGATGGTGTCGACGGGGAGTCGTACGTGACCTCGTGAGTGCCCGGCACTTCGCCCTCACGGACGGACTCGACGCCGATCTCGTCGGCCTGTTGCGCCTGTCCGCGCACCCACCGCGTCTTGCGGTCTATCCGGCGGACGATGGCCTCGGCCAGGGTCACGGCCGTGCCGCTCGGGGCGTCGAGCTTGTGTATGTGGTGCGTCTCTGAGAGGCGGACGTCGTAGTCCGGATAGGCGTTCATCAGCTTGGCCAGATGGTCGCTCAGGGCAAAGAAGAGGTTCACGCCGAGGCTGAAGTTGGAGGCATAAAAAAAGGCGCCCCCTGCCGCGAGGCAGTGCTCCTTCAGTTCGTCCATGCGGGCGGTCCATCCGGTGGATCCGCTCACTACGGGTAGGCCCGCGTCGATGCAGCGGGTGATGTTGTCATAGGCCGTCTGGGGGCCGGTGAACTCGATGGCCACGTCGGCCCGACGGAAGGCGTCGGAGTCGAAAGCCGTGCGGTAATTATCGATGTCGATGAGGGAGACGATGCGGTGTCCCCGGGTGGGTGCGAGGCGTTCGATGGTGTGGCCCATCTTGCCGTGGCCTATCAATGCAATGTTCATCGGGCGTGAAATCTGTGTAAATGAATGGCGCAAAGATAGGACGCGGGCGCTCGAATGCACGTACCGGGGGCCATCTTCCGGCACTCAACGTCGTATGCGGCGGAAGAGGGCGTCGACCGTCCAGAGCAGGAAGACGAGTGCGCCGATCTGGAAATAGAATCGGCAGGCCGCCAGGTCGGGCCACGTAATGTGCAGGTCGGGCCACGGCAGCGTGACCTTCAGCACTTGGGCGACGACAATGAGCGTCACGATCGGCAGGGCGAACAGCACCGCCATACCGATGCGTTCCCAGCGGCGCCACCGCGCCTCCGCCAGTTGGGCCTCTCGGTAGATGCGCTCCATCGTGCGGGCGGCGAATCCGTCGGGCAGATCGGCCTCAGGCCGCTGGGCGAACAGCTCGCGCAAGGGGTCTTTTTCCTTCTCTTCTATCATGGGTCAATCCTCCATAGCTTGCATTAAACTCATCAATTTCTTACGGGTGCGGTGGAGCCTGACCTTCACGTTCGAGAGGCTCAGCCCCGTGATGGCGGCCAGCTCGTCGACCGTCTTTTCTTGCTTATAGAACATATGTACGAGGGCACGATCGTCGGCTCGGAGCTGCTCCAAGGCACGGTCGAGGCGGCGGAAACGCTCCTCGTTGGCCTCCGTCTCCTCGGCCTCGTCGTCGATGGGGTCGGGCAGGCGCTCGACGGTCGTGTCGTCGTCCATCGAGGCCGGCCGGTCGGGGCGCTTCTTGCGCAGGGCAGAGAGGGCCGTGTTGTAGGCGATGCGATAGATCCAGGTGGCGAAGCTGCAATCGCGTCGGAAGGAGCGGAGCGAACGGAAGGCCTTCAGGAAGGCGTCCTGAGCCAGCTCTTCGGCGTCGGCTCGGTTGCCCGTCATGCCCACCAAGAGGGCAAAGACGGGTCGGCTGTAACGCTCCATGAGCGGAGCGAAGCCGGCCGTATCGCCGTCCAGTACGCGGTTGATGTATGCTTCATCGTCGATCATCCCTAAGTCTCGTTTTTGTCGTGCAAGGATATGACGCAAAGGCGTGCCGCAGGTTACAATCGGCGCACTCCCACGCCTGCGACGGGCCAAACCGCGCCGCCCTCCGCAGCCACCCCGACCGGTGCGACGCCTATCAAAGCCTCGTTTACCTATCCGACACCGGTGTTAGCCCCAAAAAGTGCCCTGTTTACCTACCCGACACCGATGTTAGTCCCGAAAAGTGCCTCGTTTCCCTATCCGACACGCCTGCAAGCTCCAAAAAGTGCCTCGTTTACCCAACTGACACGCTTGCACGCCCCAAAAAGAGGCGTTTTTGGAAAAGTCGTCTATCAGTCCTTGCTCATATACGTAGTATATCAGATCCGCACCATCAAATCGAACCAAATATACGACGTATAGATTCATCCACTGTATAAATCGGATCTCATATTCATCGTATATTATAATCAAGTGAACAAATCGGATCAGATATACGCTGTATGAGCCTATCGCTTATATAAAGTGGCTTGTATTCACAGTGTATATTTGACCCACTTCTATGAGTTTGGTTAAATGCACTTCGTTTATTTGATTCGCTTGGATGGTGTGACAGAAATACACGCGGTTTATTTAATGCGATTTTGTAAAGTGATTTATATATACGATGTATAAATGATCCGCTTCTATGGGGAGATTCACGCAAACGGCTCTTTTTGGGGCTTGCAAGCGTGTCGGCTGGGTAAACGAGGCACTTTTTGGAGCTTGCAGGCGTGTCGAATCGGTAAACAGGGCACTTTTCGGAGCTGACACCGGTGTCGGATAGGGAAATGGGGCCTGATAGGCATCGCACCGGTCGGGGTGGCTGCGGAGGGCGGCGAGGTTTGGCCCGGCACAGGCGTGGAGGCGAAGATTGTAACCTGCGTCCATCCCTTGCGTCCATAGGGCAAACAGAAACGAGAGAGATTTCAAACCGTATTTAATCAGCATTTAATTGAAAGGATAGCGTTATGCATGAATTAGTGCCTATAGGTGTTGTAGGGATCGTGTTTTACTTCACGTATAAGATGATCGAATTGCCTTCGCGGCGTAGAGAGCGAGAAATGATGATCGAGCGGATGGGCCGTACGAACGGCACGGTGCCGAATCTGTTGAGTACAGACCTGCCCAAGCGGTCGTTCAGTGGGCTCCGGTTGGGCTGCCTGTTGATTGGCGTCGGACTGGGTCTGCTGGTCGGGCTGATCATCAACACGGCCCTGGCGCACGGCGGATACAGCATGAACAAATGGTCCGAGGAGCAACTCTTCGAGGTGGCTTACGGAGCGCCGGTGCTCATCTTCGGAGGCCTTGGCCTGCTGTGTTCCTACCTGTTGGAGCGTCGGCTATCGACCGACGACAAGCAACGGAGCGAGCGACCGTAAGCCCTTCCGTCCCCGCCCTGCTACGTATGTGAAACAGCCCCCATCCGAATCTTACCGGGTGGGGGCTGTTGAAATGTTGCCCCGAGGAGGTTCCTGAAGTGACCCTCGGAGCATTCCCCCTCACCGCTTCCGCGGCCTCCGCAGGCGGCGGACAAGAAACCAGAGCCCGGTGAGGGACACAATCGTGCCGCCAACCATAGATCCAAACATGAGCACGTGCCACAGCACAGGGCGATCGAGGATCCACTTGACGGAGAAGCTGTGCAGCGCCTGGTACGTCCACTTGCGGGCGCGGGTGTTGGCGTTGAAGTAACGCACCTCGGCCGTCGCGGGGTTGATGTAGAACGAACTGCGGTCGGGGTCGTCGGCCGTCAGACGGTAGACGGGCAGGGGGAGCTGCATGCGCTTATGGATGTAGTAATCGTCGTAGTCGCGGAGCAGCGTGGCCTGCACGCGGCTATCGGGCAACAGACCGCGGACGAAGGACATGACTTCGCTGTCAGTGAGGCGCAGCGGACGGACGTCGGGCGTGGTGGCGTCGACGCAAAGCGCACTATCCCCGACCACGACGCGGTAATAGGGCCGGCGGCCGAAGCCGCACCATTCGATCTTCTGCACGCATCCGTTGTGAGCTTCAAGCAGCTGCCGATAGTTGAGCGGATAGGCGGTGGGGGGCGAGGGGTAGCGAGCGGTCGGAGGCAGCCGAGGCGAGTTCGGGGGCGTGGGTGCGGATGAGCCATTGGGGGACCTTCTGGAGCGACATCATGCCGCTAAAAGCGAAGGTGAAGACGAAGAGGCCGAAGAAGAGTCCGGTTACGTGGTGCCAGCGGTAGAGCGGCTTGCGATAGGGGCTGCCGAGGCGACGGCGCTGGCGATATTGTCGCACGATCATGCGCACGCCGACGATGAGTCCGAAGAGGCACATCAGCGCGCCGACGCCAGAGAGGATGATGACTACGTTGCGCCAAAGGCCGGTGTAGTGTCGCAGGTTAAAGAGGTAGATCCAGTGCGGGATGGCACCGACCCAGGCCCAGAAGCGATCCGCGCGGGTGCTGTGCTGCACGCCCTCGCCGGTGCGGGAGGAGACGTATAGCTCCGTGGCGTCGGCGTAGTGGAAGCGGTAGGCGGGCAGATCGTCGAGGTTGCGGTCGTAGGTGAGCCAGCGGTCAAGGTGGCGGACGGTATCGACGCGCACGATGGGCGAGGGGTTCTGTCGGGTGGCATAGCGGAGGATCTCGTCGTAGGCCACGCGTCCGTCGGCCGTGGTGTGGGCGCCGATGGTGCGCGTCTGGCCGTCCGAGGTGTAAGTCAGGCGTACGCCACCGCGTCCGTCAGTCGTGAGGGCCAGAGCGGAGAGGCGTCCTGCGGGCAGGAGGCGCAGCAGGCTGTCGGCCGTGGCGCAGGAGGAGGTGTCGCACGTGGCGAGTCCGTGGTAGCGTTCGCTCTCGGTGATGCGCGGGAAGTTGTGATAGATCATCACGAATCCCGAGAGAAACCATAAGACAAACAAGACGCTGAGCACCTGGCCCAGCGTCCTGTGTAAGCGATGAAAGAGCTTCATAATAGAGGGTAGAGGGTAGAGGGTAAGAGGGTGGAGGGTAGAGAGTAGAAGGTGAAGGGCGGAGAGGTAGGGGCTCGTACCCGGTTCTACCCTCTACCCTCTAATAATCACTTCAGGTTATAAGACAACGCGATGGTGTAGTTACGCCCGATGCTGGGGACGATCTGCCGGCCGAAGGTGTTGGTGGCGTACTCCACATCGAAGACGTTGTTGAGGTTGAAGGATACCGAGATGCCTTTGCCGAGGCGATAGGTGGCGCCGACGTCGGTGATGAAATGCGAGGGAAGCTCCACATCTTGGCTCAGGTTGTTGTACATCTTGTCGGTGTATGAGAGGGTGAAGTTCACGGCCAAACCGTTGAGCGCAGAGCGCTTGGCGAAGGTGTACGTGCCGGCGGCGAAGAACATGTTCTTGGGGACGTAAGCCAACGGCCGACCCTCGTCGCCGTCGATGTTCAGGTAGTCGTTCTTGGCGATCTCGCTGACGCGGGCGTTGGTGTAGGTGTAACCGGCGGCGAGGGCGAGTTCGGGCAGGGGATTGAATCCGACCTCCAGCTCGCAGCCCTCGGAGATCGTCGTACCCACCTGACCGACGACCGTCTTGCTTTCGCCGCCTTCCTCTACGGTGGCCAGCGTCTTGCGCTCGTTTGCGATTGATGTGGTAGACGGCGCCGGAGACATAGAAGAGGTCGCCGTGGGTGTACTTCATGCCTAACTCAGCCTGATCGCCCGTCTGCGGCTTGAAGATCTGCGCCGTGTGCTCGGCGTCGAAGCGCTTGCCTTCGGAGTTGACATAGATGAGTTTCGGGGAGTAGTACTCGCGGTAAGGTTGGAAGAAGTTGGCGTAGGAGCCGTAGATGGAGAGCTGTTTAATAGGCAGGTAGACGAGCCCAGCGCGATAGGTGAAAGCCGAGTTGTCGACAGCAACAAAGGGATCAGTGCGCTTGAACGACCACGAGTCGTCCGTGACGGGCATGTTCTTCAGCGTGCGTTGATACCTGACATGATCGTAGCGCCCGGCCAGCATCACCTTGAAGTGATCCGAGAGCTCGAGGATGTTTTGCAGGTAGAGGGCATGCACGAAGAGCTGTGCAGGATTGGCCGTCTTGATACGCGTAGCGATGTAGCCCATGCTGTGCGGGTCGTGCGCGTCGATGACGGAGTAGAGGCCGGGGCCGTAGACGCCGTAGGTGTTGTTGAACCGATCGTTGCGAGGTGCGCGGGTGGAGCTGAGGGAGTTGCGTATGTAGCCGACGAAGGAATATCCGGCGAGGTATTCATACTTCATGCCGCTACCCAAGCGGAAGCGTCCGTTAGCCTCCAGCTGGTTATGGTAGAGATAAGCCTGGTTGGCGAACTTCAGCGGGCCGCTTAGCTCGAGGGAGTCGAGGGAGATGTAGGTGCGTGTTGTCTTACCGCCAGCGGTACGCTCGAAGTAGTGCTTATAAATAGGATTAGACGAGGTGAGATACGTCAGCGGCTCGGTGCTGAAGTAGTCGTTCATGTCGTAAGTGAAAGTGAAGGCCTCGTTCAGGCGGAAGGTCTCGGAGCCGACGTAGCGGTAACGTAGCGAGGCGTTGGCGCCGCTGTTGCGGAAGAGGTCGGACTCGTTGTTGTAGCGTGCGCGGCGGTCGAGTCCCGGCAGCGATTCGCCTTTCTTGAGATAAAGGCTGCCGTCAGCGTTGTAAATGTCCGCGCTCATAGTCGGCGCGAGGCCGATGTCGGTGCCGTACTTATCACGGTTAAATCCGCCACGAAACTCAAGACTCTGTCGCTCATTGATGTCGTAGGCCAGGGCTAAGTAGCCCGCCATACGTCGGTCGTTGGTGTGTCGGTAGCCCTCGATGTCGGCGTAGTTGAGTACAGCGCGGTAACGCAACGCGTGGGTCAACGCGCCGCCCATGTCGATCATCGCCTGACGGTTGTCATACGAGCCGTAGAGGAGGCGGAAGTTGAGGATGCGTCGTTGCGAGGGTGCTTTGCGGACCACGTTGAGGATGCCGCCGGTAGCGAACTGGCCGTGTAAGACGGAGGCTGGCCCTTTTGAGCAGCTCCATCGACTCGATGGAGGAGAAGTCTGGGAAGGGGGCGGAGCTTCCGGGCGGCACGAAGCGCTCGTCCTTCACACCGTCGACCATGAGCGGAGTGACATCGAAGCCGCGCACCTCGAGGCGCTGGTAGGCACCGTAGACGGTGCGCATGTGGGCGCCGGGGAGGAACTTGACGGCGTCCTGAATGTGGGTGATACCACGCTTAGTCCAGACCTCGGACTCGAGTCCGGTGACGGAGACGGGCAGGTAAGCCTGCGGAGTTTGCAGGCGTAGCAGTTGGGTGGACGGCGCAGGACGCTTGAAGGCGCTGATGACGATCTCGTCCAGATGATGCACCGTGTCGCCGATACCGAGTTCCGACTGTGCAAAAAGATTCGGAGTGCCTGCGCACAGTCCTGCGCAGACAGCTACCAAAGCGCCGTAGCGCCCTTGGAGTACATGTTTTCTCATTGTGTGAATAATATGTAGTGAATAAAACGCTTAGTCCCGAGGAGTTATTCAGCGAGTTCTTTATGAGGGTTTGCAGAATGGTGCAGATGCAAGGCGTCCGAGACCGAAGACTTTAGGGTGTGTGCTGGAGCACATGACCCGAGCCTGAGCTTGTCGAAGGCAACGCAGCAGATGCGCCGTTATGCAAATCCTCATTCGGCAGGTTTCCTGGCTTGTCTTGCGTGTATCGCGGGGCGCCTTCCCGTCCGAAAGGTTCGAATAGTGGCTGTGTGGAGAGCGACACAGGGTGAAAAGTAGACTTACAGTAGCGGGTACTGCTCCGGTTTTTCACCGGATTCCCTTTTTCCGCCCGAAGTGGAGGAGACTCCTCCGAGGGCGGCACCGAATGAACGGGGGCAAAAGTAAGGCAGAGAAGCCAATACGAAGTCCCCCCTCTCCGCCACACACTTCGGTAGTACGTAATCTGCGACAGCCCGTCGAAGTGTTCGACGGGGCCAAACAAGCCTGCGGCAGCTCGTCGAAGTGTTCGAGGGGCCCAAACAAGCCTGCGGCAGCTCGTCGAAGTGTTCGACGGGGCCAAACAAGCCTGCGACGACCCGTCGAAGTGTTCGACGGGGCCAAACAAGCCTGCGACAGCCCGTCGAAGTGTTCGACGGGGCCAAACAAGTCTGCGGCAGCTCGTCGAAGTGTTCGACGGGGCATGCGAGCAAAAAAAGGCCCCATCGAAGTGTTCGATGAGGCGTAGTCAAAACAACGGCTGTTGCCCTGGGGGGCTCGGGCGGACGGTGGGTGATCCGTTCCCCTACTTAATCTCCGTCCGGCAGTTCAGGGGCGCCTTGAGGCGGGCGGCGCTGCGGAAGTAGACCTCAGCGTAACCGATCTTCAGCTTCGCGCGGATCTTGATCGGCAGGAAGTTCTCGTCGTCGCCCACCCACAGCTCCGCGGCCGAACGCGTCTGCGTGAAGGCGTCGTCGTGAATGTCGATCGAGAAGTGGTGCGTACGATAGCGCGCTTTGTCGCGCTCCACAACGGCGGGGCCGTGATAGCGCAGGTTCACCTTCACCAGATCATGTCCCACGGCAATGATGGCCGGATAGACGTCGCCCGCCTTGAGACTCGTGCGGTTGATCGTGCGCAGGAAGTAGGTGGCGCCGAGCATGTCGAAAGCGCAGCCGGAGCGGACGTAGAGCGTGGTATCGATCTTCATCTCCGTGGGCGTGTAGCGGCGCGAGCGGATGGTGGTTCGGCTCTTGGCGGGATAATAAAAGGTAAGCTCGTCCGTCAGGCGGTAGTCGTTTTCGTTCGATCGCTTGACGCTGTAGAGCAGGGCACCTTCGGGCGTGTAGTAACAGTCGAGGGTATCGCGCATACGGTAGACCGACTCAAAGATTTTGATCGTGCGGAAGAGCATGCGATAGCGACGGGCCGTGGCACCGCGAAACTTCGTCGTGTTGTACGAGATCGTGGCCTCACCAGCGCGCGACATGATCACGCCCCACTTGAAGTAGAGGTCGTAATTGACCGACTCGCCCACGTTCAGCGGGATGTTGGCCGGGGGGGCACTGTGCGCGGGCCGTGGCAAGCACCAACAGCAAGGCGCACATCATGGCGGCGGAGCGGCGCAGGCCTCGGTCAGAACGGGAAGCCGCCGCTTCGGTTGCGATCACCGGAGCGACCTTCGTCTTTGTAGTTACGTTTCTTCGGAGTCTCATCTTTGGGTTTATTTTGTGATTGCGATAGGCTTCTGTCGGTCGAGGGGCAACGCTCTGGGCGCCCACGTTTCCTCGATCTCCCAATTGGCACGGATGACGTATTCCTTCGGGGAATAGTAGACCATCTCGGGCTGCCGATGGGTGGCGTAATCGCCCGTATCCCAGCGGTCGTTGGCGTTGGTGTCGACCGTGAGGCGGGCGTAGTAGGTGGCGGGTTGCAGGTTGGCAAAGAGCACACCGCCATCCTTCACTCGGACGCGTCGCAGAGGCTCGTCGGAGGTGTTGAGTAGCTCCACGAAAGCCGTCGTGTCGATGCCGTCGATATTGATGTACAGGTGGCCGTAGTCCTCACGCTTGCGGATACTGAAGGCCGACTCGTAGGCGTCATTTGTATGTCCGTAAATGCTGCGGAGGCGTGCCGAATCGACGGCCAAGCGATAGTTGGCACCGTAGGCCCAAGCGTGGCGCAGGTTGTACTTCAGCAGATCCAAACTGTCTTGCTCCAAGACAAACTCAACGGGTGTCCAGACCGTGTCCACCTGTTGCTCCAGGCGGAAATCTTCACGGCGGAGGTCGGTCATGGGCTCCTCGAAAAGGAAGGCCACCGTATCCGTCACCTCCACCATGCCCGAGGCGTTCGACTGGAAGACGAGCGGACGGTGCTCCGGTTTGTTTTCGCTGTCTTTCGGTTTACGCCGTGTGCGTGGCTTTCGCCAGACTAAATGGAGCGTGTCCGTCTGCGGGCGGAGTGTGTTCGTAGAGTCACTTTTGAAGTAATCCACGCGCAGATGCACCGTATCGCGTGCCCAAACGGCCGAGTCGGTGATCCAGTAACGGACAGCCGTGCGACCCGCCATCGTTTGGGTGAGGAACCACGGAGCTTTGCGTCGCGCCCCATCGAGCAACGAGACGACGGGCAGCGAGTCCAGCGGCGCGTTGAAGTGCAACGTGAAGAGGTCGGCGCGGTCGCGACCGGGGCGGAGCATGTATTGGCGCTGGGTAGTCTCTTTGAAGAGCCGCAGGGTGACGTCGTCAGGCAGGAAGTGCGTGTAGTGGACGGTGCGGATCGTATCGACGGTGACGGAATCTTTCCACGTCGTGTCCTGCCGGGTGGCGAAGCGGAAGGTAGGCGTCACGGTGGAGTCGAGGAAGGCGATGGCCTCGCCGGGCTGATCGAATCGATAATCCCGATTGGCGTCGGCCAGGGCGTAGAGGCGATACGTACCGGTGGCGATGTTGCGGATCGTGAATCGTCCGCGGTCGTCCGTCTTTGAGGTTCGATCGAAGGGCAGACGGGTAAAAGCCGTGTCGGCCGGATTAGTGTGCAGCCCGACGACGACGTCAGGCATCGGCTCCAAGTTCTCGGCGTTGAGTAGCACGCCGCCCACCTCGAGCGAGTCGATCACATCGCCCGTAGAGAAGGCAAAGCTGAAATGGCCGATGGGGTTCTTCTCGTTATTGTCGGAGATGGCGTGACCAAAGTCGATGGTGTACGTAGTGTTGGGCTTCAGCGTGTCCTTAAGCTCGACGCGAATCTTCCGCCCGGCGATTTGAATGCTTGGCAGCTCCTTCTGTGGCGGGGCGATGACCACGTTTTGCGACGGTTTCTCGACCTGAATCAGTTCATCGAAAACGATCTCCACGCGTCGCCCCTTGTAGTTCGTTTGCTGCGGTGGCGGCGTACTGCTGACAAACCTGGGCGGCTTCTCGTCATACGGCCCACCGTTCGGTCCCGCCATATTGGCGCACGCCACAGCGCCTCCGATCAGCAATCCCAACCCCAGTCTTTTCATCACGTATAGCACGCCTTGCTTCATTCGTTCATTCATCCGCCTCACCTTTATAATGATCGGGGGCAAAGATAGACGCGCTTCGAGAAAGGCTCCGAGGCGTGGGGAGGGCTTCCAAAGACCATAAGCTCCCCGCTAATACCGCTCCCCCCCACAGCCGCCGCATGCGTTCGACCAGCTTATCCTCGGCGGCGTTCGATTGCCCCTCCCAGATGCGCGTTTGGAGCAGCTCCTCGGGCAGGAAGTCTTGCTTCACGAAATGCCCCTCGTAGTCGTGCGCATACTTGTAATTCTTGCCGTAATCCAGCTCCTTCATCAGCTTCGTTGGGGCGTTACGGAGGTGGAGCGGCACGGGTAGGTTGCCCGTCTCACGCACCAACGCCAGCGCACGGTCGATGGACAGATAAGCCGAGTTGCTCTTCGGACTGCACGCCAACTAGACCGTCGCCTCGGCCAGGATGATGCGCCCCTCCGGCCATCCGATCTTCTTCAGCGCATCGAAGCAGGCGTTGGCCAGCAGCAGCGCGTTGGGGTTGGCCAGCCCGATGTCCTCCGCCGCAGAGATGACCAGCCGACGGGCAATGAACTCCGGATCCTCGCCCCCCTCGACCATCCTCGCCAGCCAGTAGACGGCCGCGTCCGGGTCGCTGCCGCGGATCGACTTGATGAAGGCCGAGATGATGTCGTAATGCATTTCGCCGCCCTTATCGTAGGCCGCGGGGTTCTCCTGCAAACGCTCCACGACCTTTTGATCCGTGATCTCGATCGGCCCCTCAGGCTCGGCCGCGATGACCAGGTCGAGGATGTTGAGCAGCTTCCGCGCGTCCCCACCGGAGTAGCGCACCAGCGCGTCGGTCTCCTTCACCTCGATCGTTCGCTCGCGCAGCACCACGTCCTCGCTGACCGCCCGGCGGATGAGCGTCAGCAGGTCTTCCTCTTCCAGCGGCTTCAAGACATAGACCTGACAGCGCGAAAGCAGCGGACGGATCACCTCGAACGACGGGTTCTCCGTCGTGGCCCCAATGAGCGTCACCACGCCCGTCTCGACGGCGCTCAGCAGCGAATCCTGTTGCGACTTGCTGAAGCGGTGTATCTCGTCGATGAAGAGGATGGGCGCGACCGTCCCCGTCCGAAACAGCGGCTGGTTACGCGCCCGGTCGATCACCTCGCGCACCTCCTTCACCCCCGAGCTGACGGCGCTCAGGGTATAAAACGGCGCCTCCAGCCGCGACGCCACGATGCGCGCAAGCGTCGTTTTGCCCACCCCGGGCGGCCCCCAAAGGATGAATGAGGGCACGCGTCCGGCCTCGATCATGCGGCGGAGCGCCGCCGTGGGCCCCGTCAGGTGGCGTTGCCCGATGTACTCATCGAGCGTCTTCGGTCTCAATCGTTCTGCAAGTGGCTGACTCATGCCGCAAAGATAGCCGCGCCTGCTGGCCCTCGCCTCCGCCCCGCGCTATACGTATATATAGTGGCCTCAGACGATCAGCCCTCGACGAACTTCCCCCGACCTTCTTCCGAGGTGTTTTGCCTTAAATCAAGTGTATAGAGAAAAAGTACTGCGGTAATTTATTGCAATTCAATTGCTTTATGACTACTTACCTGAGTAATTTATTGCAATGCAACTGCTCTGTGACTACTTACCGCGGTAATTTATTGCAATGCAATTGCTTTGTGACTACTTGCTCGAGTAATTTATTACGATGCAACTGCTTTGCGATTACTTACTGCGGTAATTTATTGCAATGCAATTACTTTGCGACTACTTACCAAGGTAATTTATTGCAAGGCAATCGCTTTGCGATTACTTACTGAGGTGATTTGTCGAAATGCAATTGCTTTACGAGTATTTACTGCAGTGATTTATTATGATGCAAGTGATTTGTAATCATCGCACTCGTTACTTGATTACAATGCAAGCGCTTTGCGATGATTTACCGCGGTAATTTGTCGCCATGCAACTGCATTGCGATAAAGTAACGCAGAGTTTGATCGGAAACCGGTTGCATGGCGATCCACCCGGGTGGGAGATGTTTCTCGGCAATAGATGGAGGATCACCGGTCGATGCCTTTCATCGTACGTCACCCCGGTAGCGAGGGATAGACTGCGACGAAGTTTCCCGCACGGTTGCCTCGGCCCGTCCCCCAAGGGTTGGAGGTATTCCGCAGAGGGGCTTTTGATGGCCCAACTTTGCCGTTTTGAAGCCACATCTGGTTATTCCTTCACAATCCTTGCACTTTTCTTTTGGCACATGGTTTTTGCGCCTACATTTGCCCGCGGTTTTAACACGCAACACATTTGATAGTATTATTTTTTCGATCTTATGAAGAAGCACAATTTTTATGCAGGACCCTCTATTTTGAGTGAGTACACGATCAAGAACACGGCCGACGCCGTACTGAATTTCGCAGGCACAGGCCTGTCGCTGCTGGAAGTATCCCACCGCGGAAAAGAGTTCGTTGCCGTAAACGACGAGGCTCGCGCGCTGGTGAAGGAACTGCTGGATGTACCCGAAACGCACGAGGTGATCTTCCTCGGCGGTGGCGCCAGCCTTCAGTTCTACATGATCCCCTTCAACCTGATGAAGAAAAAGGCCTCGTATCTCGATACAGGTACGTGGGCATCCAACGCCATCAAGGAAGCCAAGTTCGTTGGTGAGGTGGACGTTGTGGCTTCGTCAGCGGACAAGAACTACACATACATCCCGAAGAACTACACCATCGCACCGGATTCGGGGAGTACTTCCACATCACGACCAACAACACGATCTACGGCACGGAGTTGCACAAGATCCCGGAAGTGAACATCCCGCTGGTGGCTGATATGTCGTCAGACATCTTCTCCTTCCCGGTTGACTTCTCGAAGTTCAACGCCGTTTATGCCGGTGCACAGAAGAACCTGGCCCCGGCCGGTGTGACGATCATCATCGTTCGCAAAGACGCGCTGGGTCACGTAGACCGTCCGCTCCCCACGATGCTGGACTATCGCACACACATCAAGAAGGATTCGATGTTCAACACGCCTCCCGTACTGCCTATCTTCTCTGCGCTGCAGACCCTGAAGTGGTATAAGGAGCAGGGCGGCATCAAGGTGCTTCAGAAGAAGAACCAGGAGAAGGCAGCCGTGCTGTACGACGAGATCGACCGCAACAAGCTGTTCCGCGGAACGGTGGCTGTCGAAGACCGCTCGCTGATGAACGTTTGCTTCGTGATGAACGACGAGTACAAGGAGCTGGAGAAAGAGTTCGCAGACTTTGCCGCTGCTGCTGGCATGGTCGGCATCAAGGGCCACCGTTCGGTGGGCGGTTTCCGCGCTTCGCTCTACAACGCTATGCCGATCGAAAGCGTGAAGGCACTGGTTCAAACGATGCAGGAATTCGAAAAGAAGCATTGATCATGAAGTCCTCGTTGCAACAGAGAAGCCCTTTGCAGCCGTTGCTGTGAATGGCATTCGTGAAGCTGTCGAGAAGGGCGGCTTGGAATTGGCACTGTTGGAAAAATACACCGAGAAGGCACAGTTGCTGGACGCAGTGAAGGATGCTGACGCGATCATCATCCGTAGCGATAAGGTCGACGCCGAAGTGCTCGACGCAGCTAAACAGCTGAAGATCGTGGTGCGTGCAGGCGCTGGCTACGACAACGTAGACCTGGAAGCTGCTACGGCACACAACGTGTGCGTGATGAACACACCGGGTCAGAACTCGAACGCCGTGGCCGAGCTCGCGCTGGGTCTGATGGTGTACGGTGCACGTAACCTCTATAACGGTACGTCAGGCACGGAGCTGAAAGGCAAGAAGCTGGGTATCCACGCCTATGGCAACGTAGGTCGCAACGTGGCCCGCATCGCCAAAGGCTTCGGTATGGAGATCTATGCCTACGACGCATTCTGCCCCTCCGAAGTGATCGAGGCAGACGGTGTGAAGGCTGTCGCCTCAGCTGAGGAGCTGTACAAGACCTGCCAGTACATCTCGCTGCACATCCCGGCCACGAAGGAGACGAAGAACTCCATCGGCCACGCCCTGCTGTCGAGCATGCCCAAAGGCGCCGTGCTGATCAACACCGCCCGCAAGGAGGTGATCAATGAGCCGGAACTGGTGAAGGTGCTGGAGGAACGTCCGGACTTCAAGTACCTGACGGACATCATGCCTGGCAACCACGCCGAGCTGGCTGAGAAGTTTGCTGCTCGCTACTTCAGCACGCCCAAGAAGATGGGTGCGCAGACGGCTGAGGCTAACATCAACGCCGGTATCGCTGCTGCCAATCAGATTGTAGACTTCCTGAAGAACGGCAACCGCAAGTTCCAAGTGAATAAGTAATGAGTCATAGCAAGCTCCCGTTATCGCAGCCCTCTCAAAAAAGAGAGGAGTCCGGTAGCGGGAGCTTCTTTCTACACACATTCATATACATCCAATCATGAAGATCAAACCATTCAAAGGCGTCCGCCCACCGAAGGAATACGTTGAGCAGGTGCAGTCGCGCCCATACGACGTGCTGAACTCTGCTGAGGCTCGCGCCGAAGCGGAAGGGAACGAGAAGTCGCTCTACCACATCATCAAGCCGGAGATCGACTTCCCCGAAGGCACGGACGAACACGATCCGAAAGTCTACGAGAAGGCCGCACAGAACTTCCAAATGTTCCAGGACAAAGGCTGGCTTGTGCAGGACGGCAAGGAACGCTACTACATCTACGCCCAGACAATGAACGGCAAGACGCAATACGGCCTCGTGGTCTGCGCCTATGTCGACGACTACATGACGGGCAAGATCAAGAAGCACGAGCTGACCCGCCGCGACAAGGAGGAAGACCGCATGAAGCATGTGCGCGTGAACAACGCCAACATCGAGCCGGTGTTCTTCGCCTACCCCGACAACAAGGACGTGGACGCCATCGTAGCCAAATACACCAAGGGCACGCCCGAGTATGACTACACGGCCGAGCTTGACGGTTTCCGCCACACGTTCTGGATCATCGACGACGACGCCGACATCCAGCGCATCACGGAGCTGTTTGCCGCCATGCCCGCTATGTACATCGCCGACGGACACCATCGCTCCGCCGCCGCTGCACTCGTTGGCGCAGAGAAGGCGAAGCAGAACCCGAACCACCGTGGCGATGAGGAGTACAACTTCTTCATGGCCGTTTGCTTCCCTGCCAACCAGCTTACGATCATCGACTATAACCGCGTGGTGAAGGACCTCAACGGACTCTCCGACGAGGAGTTCCTCAAAGAAGCTGTCCGAAGACTTCATCGTGGAGAAGAAGGGCACGGAGATCTTCAAGCCCTCGCGCTTGCATGAGTTCTCGCTCTACCTCGGTGGCAACTGGTACTCGTTGGTGGCTAAACCGGGCACATACAACGACAACGATCCGATCGGGGTGCTCGACGTGACGATCTCTTCGAACCTGATCCTCGACAAGATCCTCGGCATTAAAGACCTCCGCAGTGATAAGCGCATCGACTTCGTCGGTGGCATCCGCGGGCTGGGCGAGCTCAAGAAGCGCGTCGACAGCGGAGAGATGAAGGTGGCCCTCGCGCTCTACCCCGTCTCCATGAAGCAGCTGATCGACATCGCTGACACGGGCAACATCATGCCGCCTAAGACGACCTGGTTTGAACCCAAGCTTCGTTCGGGATTAGTCATCCATAAGCTGAGCTAACCCTCATTCTCGAAAGAGAAACCACACCAATCAACCGCCAAAAAAGAGAGGACACGGGGCCGCGACGAACACTAACCTGTTCTCCACCCCGTGTCCTTCTCATCTCTCCCCACATCATAATGATCAACAACATCGTATTCGACATGGGCGGCGTGCTGGCTAAGATCCATCCGGAACGCGCCATCCGCAGCTTCGAGGCCATCGGTGTATCCGACGCCGCAGACCTTATCAACCCCTATAACCACAGCGGACTCTTCGGCGATTTGGAGCGCGGAACGATCGACACGGACGAGTTCGTCCGCCAACTCTCCGCCCATTGTGGCCACGACCTCGACCCCGCAGATGTCCGCCGCGCATGGCTCAGCATAGCCAACCCCGCGGAGGTCGAGAAGCTCGACTACATCCTCCGTCTTCGGCCCCGCTACCGCCTCTATGTGCTCAGCAACAACAACCCCATCGTCACCGGTTGGGCGCGCACGAGCGAGTTTTCCGCTGCCGGTCGACCCGTCACGGACTACTTCGATCGCCTCTACATCTCCTACGAGATGCACTGCATGAAGCCCGAGCCCGAGATCTTCCAACGCATGATCGAGGACAGCGGCATGGTGCCCGCCGAGACACTCTTCATCGACGACGGCGCCCATCATCTCGTCACCGCCCGATCGCTCGGCTTCCACACCCCTCCTCGCCACTAACGGCGGTGACTGGCGACCAGACGTCGACCGATTCCTCAGCGAAAACAACAAGTAGTAGGGGCGCCCTGCGGGCTCCCGGTAGTCATGCGGTTTCGCCGCGGTAGTAGGGGCGGCCATAGTGGCCGCCCGGTAGTCAGAAGTAGTTAGGAGGCAAAGCCTTCACTCCCGCGGCGCAGCCGCATAAACACATCCTTTATCCTTATGAAAATCCCCTTCCGCATTTCACTCCTCGGATGGGTGGCCATAGCCATCGTAGGCGGCATCCTATTGGGGCAATTCCTGCCCACGGCCATCGTCCGAATCTTCGTCACGTTCAACAGTCTCTTTGGCAACTTCCTCTCGTTCGCCATCCCACTCATCATCCTCGGCCTCGTGGCCCCCGCCATCGGCGAGTTAGGCAAGGGCGCGGGGAGGCTGCTACTCATCACGGCGCTCATCGCCTATGGATCGACCATCTTCTCCGGTTTCTTCACCTACTTCACCGGTGTGGCGGTCTTCCCCCACCTCCTCACCGTTGGCACCCAGTCGCTCGAGGCGTTGCAGAACCCCGAATCGGCCATGCTCACGCCCTACTTCACCGTTGCCATGCCGCCCGTGATGGACATTATGACCGCCCTTCTGCTCTCCTTCGTCGTCGGTCTCGGCCTCGCCTCCATCCCCGGCGACACACTCCAAAGGGCTGCGTAGACTTTCGTGACATCGTCTCGCGCCTCATCGAGACCGTCATCGTGCCCCTCTTGCCGCTCCACATCTTCGGCATCTTCCTCAACATCACCGTCAGCGGACAGGTGGCCGGCATCATGTCCATGTTCCTTCGGGTCATCCTCGTCATCTTCGTGCTGCACGTCGTGCTGCTGCTCATCCAGTTCAGCATAGCCGGTGTCATAGCGGGCAAGAATCCGCTCCGGCTCTTGAAGAACATGCTGCCGGCTTACGCCACCGCCCTTGGCACACAGTCGTCGGCCGCCACCATCCCCGTGACGCTCAAGCAGACGCTCCGGAATGGCGTCCGGGAGAGTATCGCCGTCTTCACCGTCCCACTTTGCGCCACGATCCACCTGGCCGGTAGCACGATGAAGATTACCGCCTGCGCAATGGCCATCCTTCTTATGTCCGGTCAAGCGATCGACCCGGCCGCTTTCAGTGGCTTCATCCTCATGCTCGGCATTACGATGGTTGCTGCGCCCGGTGTGCCCGGCGGCGCCATCATGGCGGCCCTCGGACTCTTAGGCACCATGCTCGGCTTCGACGAGACGCTCCAAGCGCTCATGATCGCCCTTTACATCGCCATGGACAGCTTCGGCACGGCCTGCAACGTGACGGGCGACGGCGCCATTGCCGTCATCGTCGACCGCATCGCTGGCCAGCGCCCCGGCGAGCCACAAAACGCGTAAGCCCGACGCCGTGGTCGCATCAGGCCATGGCCTTGCGCGGTATCTGCGGATCCCCAGCGGAATGAAATGGCGACTGCTATCGTAGCAATGCCTCCAACCCACCCTCGGTTGGAGGCATTCTCGTACTATATGATTAAGCCGCAAAATTGTAAGTTAACGTCGCTGTGCTGTATGATTAAGATGCAAAATTGTGAGTTATCGTCGCTGTACTATGTCGTTAACTCAAAAAGTTGTGAGTTGCCGTCGTTGTATCATGTCGTTAACTCGCAAAGTTGTGAGTTGCCATCGCTGTACTATGTCGTTAACTCGCAAAGTTGTGAGTTGCCGTCGCTGTACTATGTCGTTAACTCGCAAAGTTGTGAGTTGCCATCGCTGTACCATATCGTTCACTCGCAATTTTGCGCCTCATTATTTGGAAGGACTTATCCCCCTCTTGCAAGGCGGGAACAGGGGGTCGCGACCGTGGCCCTAACGCCGACAGGCCGGCCGCATCGCTGGAAATGGTCTACTTTTGCCCTATACAAAACCACACTCAGACAATTAATAACATCGATTTTATGGGTAAGATATTAGTCGTCGGCGCCGGGGGCGTGAGCACCGTTGCCGTGAAGAAAATGGCTATGAATGCCGATGTGTTTACCGACATCATGCTGGCCAGCCGCACGAAGAGCAAATGCGATCGCATCGCGGAGGACATTAAGAACGTACGCGTACGCACGGCTCAGGTGGACGCCGACAACGAGGACGAACTGGTGCGCCTCTTCGAGGACTTCCGCCCCGAGCTGGTGGTCAACCTCGCCCTGCCTTATCAGGATCTCCACATCATGAACGCCTGCCTCAAGTACGGCGTCAGCTACCTCGACACGGCCAACTATGAGCCGCTCGACGAAGCCAAATACGAATACAGTTGGCAGTGGGCCTACAAGGATCGCTTCCGCGAGGCCGGCCTGACCGCCATCCTCGGCTGCGGCTTCGACCCCGGCGTAACGGGCGTTTCACGGCCTACGCCGCCAAGCACCACTTCGACGAGCTCCACACGCTCGACATCGTCGACTGTAACGCCGGCGACCATCACAAGGCCTTTGCCACCAACTTCAATCCCGAGATCAACATCCGAGAGATCACTCAAAAGGGTCGCTATTTCGAGGACGGAAAGTGGCATGAGACGGAGCCGCTCGCTGTGCATCGCGCGCTGAACTACCCGAACGTCGGGCCGCGCGAATCGTACCTCATGTATCACGAAGAGCTGGAGAGCCTCGTCAAGAACTACCCGACGCTGCACCGCGCACGCTTCTGGATGACCTTCGGCCAGGAATACCTGACGCACCTGCGCGTGATGCAAAACATCGGCATGACGAGCATCAAGCCGATCCTCTACAAAGGCGTGGAGATCGTGCCCATCCAGTTCCTCAAGGCCGTCCTGCCCGATCCCGGCGAGCTGGGAGAGAACTATACGGGCGAGACGTCGATCGGCTGCCGCATCCGCGGGTTGAAGGACGGTCGCGAGCAGACGTACTACGTCTACAACAACTGTAGCCACCGCGCGGCCTATGAGGAGACCGGTGCGCAGGGCGTGAGCTACACCACGGGCGTGCCCGCCATGATCGGCGCCAAGATGTTCCTCGAGGGGCAGTGGCGTCGGCCGGGCGTGTGGAACGTGGAGGAGTTCGATCCCGATCCCTTCATGAAGGAGCTCAACGTGCAGGGCTTGCCGTGGCATGAGATCTTTGGTGGCGACTTGGAACTCTAATCTCCCCCGTTGCTTTATGGCTATACAAGTAGGCGATCGTGTGCCCGACTTGCTCGGCACGGATCAGGACGGAAAGGAAGTGCGCATGAGCGACTATCGCGGTCGCCGCGTCGCACTTTACTTCTACCCCAAGGACAACACCAGCGGATGCACCGCCGAGGCCTGTAGCTTGCGCGACGGCTATGCCGATCTGCAAGCAGCCGGCTACGACGTGATCGGTGTCAGCAAAGACAGCGCTCGCTCGCACCGCGGATTCATCGAAAAGCAAAGCCTGCCCTTCCGGCTCATCGCCGACACAGACACCACGCTGCAGCAGCAGTTCGGTGTCTGGGCCGAGAAGAAGCTCTACGGACGCACCTACATGGGCACCCTCCGCCAGACGTTTCTCATCAACGGTGAGGGCGTGGTGGAGCGCGTCATTGAGCGTGTGAATACGAAAGATCACGCCCGGCAGATCCTCTCGGAGGAGGCATAACCCCATACATTTATCAATAGTAACCCCATGGCAAAAGAGAAAAAGGAAGCCGCCGCGGGCGGGTCGGACAAGCTGTCGGCCCTCAAGGCGGCTATGGACAAAATAGAAAAGAACTTCGGCAAGGGCTCGATCATGGCGCTGGGCGACCGGCAGGTGGAGGAGAACATCGAGGTGATCCCCACCGGATCCGTCGGCCTGAACGCCGCGTTGGGCGTCGGGGGCATACCCCGCGGCCGCATCATAGAGATCTTCGGCCCCGAGTCGTCCGGTAAGACCACCCTGGCCCTGCACATGATCGCCGAAGCACAGAAGGGGGGCGGCATCGCCGCCTTCATCGACGCCGAGCACGCCTTCGACAGCATCTACGCCAAGAGATTAGGCGTCGACACGGATCACCTGCTCATCTCCCAGCCCGACAACGGCGAACAGGCGCTCGAGATCGCCGAGCAACTGATCCGCTCCGCCGCCATAGACTCATCGTCATCGACTCTGTGGCCGCCCTCACGCCCAAATCTGAGCTGGAGGGCAACATGGGCGAGAGTCAGATGGGCTTACAGGCTCGGCTCATGTCGCAGGCTCTGCGCAAAATGACAGGCGCCATCAGTAAGACGCGCTCCATCTGCATCTTCATCAACCAGCTGAGAGAGAAGATCGGCGCGCCGTCGTATGGTAGCGGCCCTCCCGAAACGACGACCGGCGGCAACGCCTTGAAGTTCTACGCCTCCGTCCGCTTAGACATCCGTCGCAGCACGGCGATCGAGGACGGCGATACCATCATCGGCAACCTGACGCGCGTCAAAGTGGTCAAGAACAAGGTGGCGCCGCCCTTCCGCAAAGCGGAGTTCGACATGATCTACGGCGAGGGTATCTCCCACACCGGCGAGATCGTCGACATGGGTGTCGAGCTGGGGCTGATCACCAAAAACGGCTCATGGTTCAACTTCGGCGAGATACGCCTCGGTCAAGGTCGCGATTCGGCCAAGCAGTTCTTCAAGGATAACCCCGAGGCTGCCGCCGATCTGGAGGCAAAGATCTCGGAGAAGATGAAGAACCAATAACAGAAGGAGGGGAGCCGTATCGCCGTGGCTTTATCTGAAAAAGAGATCTACCGCGCACTCTGCCGCACGGAAGACGGTCTCCCCCCTCTTTTCTCGCGACTGGTGGCTCGACGCCGCTTGTGGCGAGGATCACTGGGACGCGCTGATCATCGAGGATCGCGGACGCATCGCCGCAGCCATGCCCTTCTACCAGCCCCTCGCGGACGTCGTCAGTATGCCGTCCTACACGCAGACAATGGGCCCTTGGTTCGCTCCCCTGGCCGCCGACACGAAGTATGCCTCTGCGTTGGCGCGCCGCCAGGAGCTTATGACGATGCTGCTGGAACGAATCGACGGGCGCCGTGCCTTCCTGCAAAACTTCCATCACGCTGTCACCGATTGGCTGCCCTTCTACTGGGCGGGCTACACACAAACCACACGCTATACCTACCTCCTGCACACCATCCACGATACACATGCATTGCGCGAACGGATGAGCCAAAACATCCGCCGCAACCTCGTCAAGGCCCGTGACCGACACGGCATCACTGTCCGCGCAGGCCTCTCCACCGACGCCCTCCTCACCGTGCAGGAGCAAACATTTGAACGGCAGGGTGTCGCCAACAAGCAAGATCCACGCGCACTTCGTCGCCTCGTAGAGGCAGCGCGCAGCCGCGGCCAAGGCGAAATTTTCGGCGGTTACGACGCCGAGGGCCAGCTGCATGCGGCCGTCTTTGTCGTGTGGCAACCGAGCGGCGCGAGCTACATCGCCGGCGGTAGCGATCCCGCCCTACGCGCCTCTGGCGCTCACGTGCTCACCCTTTGGGAGGCCGTCTGCCACACGGCCCAATACACTGACATCTTCGACCTGGAAGGCTCCATGCTTCGCGGCGTAGAGCGCTTTTTCCGTGAGTTCGGCGGCGTGCAGACGCCTTACTTCTGCGTCCGCCGTGGGCGGCTCAGCTTGTGGGATCGCGCACGGATGAAATGGAGGGTATAAATGAACGAGATACAAGCCTACATCCTCCGCTTCTTGCTGGGCGACAGCGTCCCCGAGGACGTCTGCCGCGCTGTGGGCTATACGGCCGACGAGCAGGCCTTTCACACCTTCCGCCTCGTCATCCACCCCTCGGGCTTCTTCGATGAGGACGTCTACGGCACGCCCCGCTCGATGCCCACGCTTCCCATACCGGTGATCAAGGGGGGCGATGGGAGGGCGGTGGACGGCGACCTGCCGATCCTCTTTGGCCGGCCGGAGATCACGCGGCGCGGACACACCGTCGTCTTGCACGCCGACGTCATCGCTGGCGCTTACTTCCTGCTCAGCCGGTATGAGGAGTGGATGCGGCCGGATGTGCGCGACGTCCACGGTCGCTTCCCGGGCAAGGAGTCGATTGCCCATCGCGCCGGCTTCCTCCGTCGCCCGCTCGTAGACGATTACGGCCGCTTGCTGCGTCGGCTGCTGCGCGAGGTGGGCTGCGTAGCCCCCGAACCGCATGCCGCGTTCAGCCAAATCAACCTCACGCACGACGTTGACGCGCCCTTCTTCTGCCGCACCCTGCGCAGCATGGCGCGCGAGCTGCTCCGAGGCCATTTCATCAGCGCTATCCGTGGCCATTTCGGCCGACTGGAGGATGACCCTTACTATACTTTCCCTGGATGCTACAGCAGGACGACCGCATGCGCACCATATTCGGCGCTGACCACTGTCGGCCGATCCTCTTCTTCCGCGCCGGTGGAAACGACGTGGAGGATCGCCCGCACTACGACCTTCACGGGCGCGACATCGGCCGACTGCTCCAACTCTGCCGCGATTACGACGTCGAGATCGGCCTGCATGCCAGCCACGAGGCGGGTCGCCGGCCTGAGCTGATCGCCCGAGAGAAGGCGGCCTTGGAAAACGCCATCGACAGGCCTGTCACCTTGAATCGCCACCACTTTCTCGGCCTCCGCGAGCCGCAGCACATGGAGGCCCTCGAGGACGCCGGCATCACGGACGACTACACGATGGGATACGCCGATCAAGTCGGTTTCCGCCTCGGCACCGCGCGCCCCGTCCGCTGCATTTACCCTGCCACGCGCCACCTTTCGCGCCGCCTCACCCTCCACCCGCTGACCGTCATGGAGTGTACCCTATCAGCCGAGCGCTACATGCACCTCGACGAGCGTGAGGCCTTCCGGGTCATCATCGAATTGGCGGAAGAGACGCGCCGCGCCCACGGCAGCCTGACCCTCCTCTGGCACAACACCTCCGCCACACCCCGCGCGGGTTACCTCAAAAACCTCTACAGCCGTACGTTGGTGTTGCTGGCCGATAGCGCCTATGAATCGCTGAGAAGGTAACCGAAGGGGTAGGGGTTATCATTTGTTTTTCGGCTATTCTTCATAGCGTAGGGACGATTTTTTTATTCGTCTCTGCGATTTATTCGTGTGCATTCGTTTCTATTGAAAACGTAGAGAGTGAGTTTGCGATATGATCCTAAAGATACGTGGGCGAAAAAAAAGTGGCCATTTGTTTCGATGGATCTCCATTACATGAAAAAATAAGCGCCAATCTGCTTGAATGGGCGCTATTTATACCTAAATGATCGCGTATCTCGAGGAAGTATAACTGGAAACGTTGCAATTGGCGGTGATCCTCGCGGTAGCATGAATATTGACGTTGCAATCAGCGGTGCTCCTTACGGGAGCATGGCTGTTGACATTGCAATCGGGTATGCTCCTCACGGGAGCATGGCTATTGACGTTGCAATCGATGGTGCTCCTTACGGGAGCATGCCTATTGACGTTGCAATCGGCGGTGCTCATCACGGGAGCATACCTATCTGCATTACAATCAGGTGTGCTCCTCACGGTAGCATGGCTGTTGACGTTGCAATCGGTGGTGCTCCTCACGAGAGTATACCTATCTGCGTTGCAATCAGGTGCGACATCCGAAGAATATATCTCGCCTTCAATAAGGTAAAGTTACGATGCAGCTTTTTTGCGGCCGCAGAGCTCGCGGAAGGTGCAGTAACTGCAAGATTTTTCCTCGTCGGTCTGTACGAAGGGAATGCGTGGGTCGAAGAGTTCGTCAAGCACATGGCGCATAGCGATCTCGAAGTCGGGTAGGCTCTGGCCGACAAAGTCGTCAATGAGGAGGCCGTATGTTCTTTGACCTTCTTCTTTGGTGTAGATCGAGGGGTCGAAGGCGTCTTTGAAAAGACTGCGTACATAATAGATGGACGGCCGAAGGGGCAGGCTTCGGGTGAGGTTTTTCGTGTGCAGCATCCAAGCGTAGATGAGTACTTGCATGACAGCAGACTGGCGATTCACTCCCTTCTCCCGATCGAAGAGGTCGGCGGGAGTGGCGAACTGCATCTTTTTCTCTGTACCTGTCTTATAATCTACGATGCGGAGCGAGCGGTCGACCTCGTCGAGTCGGTCAATGTAGCCCTTGAGCCGGACGCGGCGGCCGTCGGAGAGGGGAAAGGCCGACAGGATGCGTCGCTCGGAACCGACATAGACGAAGGGGGCCAGACTCTGGTCGTAACGAAGGATGCGGAGTATATATTTTTCGATCATGGCGGCGGTTAAGCTGTTTTGGCCGGTGAGGGGGCGGACGTCGCCCGGGGTGTGGAAGAAGAGTTCAGCGAAGGCTTCGTCGATCTTATGCCGCAGGTTTTCGCGGTTGGCTATGACGGAGCCTAACCATGCCTTGTTGACAGTGGCGTTGCAGAGCGGCTTGTAGATCCCCTCCATGACGCGGTGGAGGATACTGCCGAAGAGGCGGTTCTCAACGCTTTCGGTGATTTCATCCTCTTCCTGCAGGCCCATGACGGAGGAAAGGCAGAAACGCAGAGGGCAATCGATGTAGCTGTTAATCGTACTCGCAGAGAGCGCTTTTTCACCCTCCCCGAGGAACGATTCTAACTGATGGAGCACATCTCCTGTTTTGTCTATCCGCAGACGGAGGTCGTCAGACGAAGCGATAGCGAACGCCGGGGCCTCGTCTTTCATGGGCACTTCGTAATGGTAGCGGAGTTGGTGGATGAAGCGGCTGACTTCACCCGTGGTGCGAAAGCCATCCGTGCGGGTGTCGTAGAGGAGGTTCACGCTGCGGGCCCGCGAGATCATACGATAGAAATAGTAGGCAAAAACACTATCGCGCAACTCGAAGGTAGGCAGGCCGAAGCCGTGGCGAAGGGTGTGCGGGATGAACGACGGGGTGGCGCCGCGCGCAGGAAAGAGGCCCTCATTCATGGAGAGGATGATGAGTCGGTCGAAGTCGAGTACGCGCGTTTCGAGCACACCCATGATCTGGAGTCCGGCCAGCGGTTCGCCGCGGAAGGGGATGGATACGCTTTCGATAAGGCGCGCCAAGAGGCGGGTGTAGGTGTCGACCGACATGGAGATTTGGGCCTCGGCGATGAGGTCGTTCATGCGCGTTAAGGTGGTGTAGTAGGCGTAGGTGAACTCGCCTTCGACGGCATCCATACCGACAGGGTCGGTGGCATCATCGTCGGCCGTTTCATCGATCCTGTCGGGAAAGAGGCCGTTGAGCCCTTTGAGCAGGTCGATGAGATAGCACGAGAGGTCGGCTGCGGAGCGGACGCGGCGAAAAATGAGTCGGAGGAGGTCCGTCTGGGCCAAATCTTCCGCAGGGATATAGATGCGGTTATTGGTGATGATATTGCTGAGTAAGTCGGCCACGATGCGCGGCGCAGCACGGCGGACATAGCGGTGGTTGAGGATGGCTGTCACCTCGCGGTGGTAGTATTCCACGCCGCCGCCGGAGGTCGTGCGGAGGTTCTTCTGCAAAGCCAAAACATCCTCGATGAGCGAGGCCACGGGTGTGCCGGAGAGGGGGTATCCCAGAGTGATATTGATGTGCGGTACGGTGTGGGGGATGGCGTTGAGGATGGGGATAAGTAGCTGTTCGTCAGGCAGCACGACAGCCGTCCGGAGCGCCTCGTCCTCTGTCATGCGGAGGCGTCCGTCGGCCATGCGCAGGAGCAACTCATGGACGTGTTTCGTTTGTCCGATGCGCGAAGGCAGGCCGGTAAGGGTGATTACGGGCTCGTTAGGCTCCTCCGGGGGTAGGGGAAGGTTGGAGGGGAAAGCGGCGGAGATAGTCACGGAGGAAATGCGCGGCACGGTTGTCTTTGTCGAGCACGCGTCGGAAGCCGTCTTCGTCCGCGTCGGCGTTGATCGTTCCGGCGTCCCAATAGAAGTCGGCGATGCCTTGTTTTTGAAGCTCCACCAAGAGTGCCTCCTCGGCGCGCGAGAGCGCGTTGAAGCCCACGAAGACGACGCGGCTGTAGGACAAATCGGCGCCCCCTTCGCGTCGGATACGCTCCACAACGTCGCGCGCGATCATACCCTCGTAGCCGCGCCCCCGGTCGGTGAGCTCGGCGCGGAAATCGAGGTAGATGTCGTGCAGGATATCCCAGACGCCGAGGAAGGATCGGCGGTTGCCATCGTCTTCGGTGTCGGGGCGGAAGGCGGCCCAGAAGCTGCGGATGGCTTCGACTTGTTCAGGCTCGAGATAAGAGAGATCCTTCTTGAACTCGTGGAGGTGGCTGGCGTTGGTGAAGAGTTGGCGTGCGTCAACGAGATAATTGTCGACGTCGTTGAAGTCGCTGAGCAACATTTCGCCCCAGTGGACGAAATCGTCGAACATTTCCTGTCGCTGGCTGCGTCTGACATAGATATGGTAGAGGAGGAAGAGCATCTGCAAGTGATCCGCAGGTTGGAGCATGCTGAGTTGCTCGAAGAGGCCGTTGAGGGTGAGGATGACAGGGGAGAACATCGGTCGGCCTACGGTCTGTGAGAGGTATTTGCGAAAGAAGAGGCCGGCACGGCGGTTGGGGAAGATGAAGGCCATCTGCTGCACGTCAGCTCCATAGGCATCGTAAAAACATTTGGCAATCTGCTGAAGAAAGGGAGTCATGGAAAACGAAAAACTAAGAGTAAAGAATAGGGGGAGGTGACTGTGAGCGCCATTTTTTTGATCCAATCCGTAGGATAATCGTCGGAAGGGAAATAGAAAGTTATCGCGCGGAGTGGGCGCAGGGCGGCAAAAGAGCAAAAGAAAGGGGCAACCCGTGCGGGCTTCCCCTTTTTCCTGATGACATGTAGCGCGGAGGCCGGTCAGATGGTCTCGCGGCTGGAGATATATTTCATGAATTGCGTCCGCTCGTACATCGATGCGTCGGCGGCATTCGAGAGGCTGAGGCGGCCGCGGAACTCCTCGATGGATTCGTACTTCGTGCGCTCCATCCAGTCGGTGATCTGCGTGATCATCTCCGGTATCACCTTCGCGCCGTGCTTGTAAAGTGTGCTGCAAAGCTGCACGGCTGAGGCTCCGGCCAAGATACATTTGATGGCGTCCTGCCACGTATGTACCCCGGTGGATGCGGCGATGGGCATGTCCGGCAGCGCACCCGAGACGATGGCCGTCCAGCGGAGCGTGTCGCCCAGCTCGGACGGGTCGCTGAAGGGCGGCGCAGCGACGATGCGGCATCGTTCGATGTCGATATCCGGCCGGTAGTAGCGATTGAAGAGCACTACGGCATTGGCACCGAAGCCTTGCAGACGGTTGACGAAGGCGGGGATGGTGCTGAAGCCCTTGCCGATCTTCATGATGATGGGGATAGAGATGCGGCTGCGCACGTCTTTCAGAATCGAGCTGTAGTGCCGGAGCACTTCGCGGCTGTCGGAATGGATGTCGGTGTCTAGGTAGAACACGTTGAGCTCGAGGGCGTCGGCGCCCGCGCGTTCGATCTCGGCGGCGAAGTCGGCCCAGGTGTCTGCGCGGTAGCAGTTCACACTGGCGATCACGGGGATCACGTGGCAGGCGGCTTTGCTATCGCGGATCAACTGGAGATACTCTTCGCGTCCGTTAGCACGGACGTAGGCGCGGACGTAATCTTCGGCCTCTGGGTAGTCGCTTGCGCCGGCCATTAATAGGTCACCTTGCGCCTCGATCTGCTCTTCGAAGAGCGATTTGAGGACCACGGCCCCCGCACCTGCTTCTTCCCATTTGCCGTTTTTATCAGCCTTGCTCGTAAGTCCCGAACTGCCGACGATCAACGGGTTACGTAGCGTCAAGCCGGCATATTTTTGTCTCTAAATTTCTCATTGGTTATGCTGTTTTCGTTTACTATTCAAATTCCTAAGTCGAACTCTTAGCTGTACTGTCGCGGCCCAAAGATCTTCGTGCCCACGCGGACCATCGTGCTACCGGCCTCGATGGCCGTCGGATAATCGTCGCTCATGCCCATCGACAGCTCCGTGAAGCATGAGTCGACGGCTTCGGGCATCGCCCGCACCTCGTCGAAGAGTACGCGGAGCCGATCAAATTCACGACGCACCTGCTCGGTGTTGTCCGTGAATGTAGCCATGCCCATTAGGCCTGTGATCTTGACGTGTTTGTAGGCCGAGAGTGCACCGTCAGCAAACAGTTTGCGGCACTCGTCCACGCTGAATCCATGCTTCGAGTCTTCTTCGGCGATATGCACCTCGATCAGTACGCGGATCTGTCGCCCCACGCGCTCTGCTGCCCGATCCACCTCGGCCAGCAACTTTAGCGAGTCAATGCTTTGAATGGTGTGGATGAAGGGAGCGAGGTATTTCACTTTGTTGGTCTGTAGCGATCCGATGAAGTGCCACTCGATATCATTGGGGAGCAGAGGCTGCTTGGCTACAAGCTCCTGTACGCGGCTCTCTCCGAACAAGCGTTGCCCGGCATCATAGGCCTCGCGCACCACTTCGGCGGGGTGAAACTTCGACACTGCCACCAACTCCACGTCTTTGGGCAACGTTCTCCGGATGGCTTCCAGACGTTCTGCTACCGTGCTCATGCCTCGTCCTCCGCAGAGCTTTTTTTCGGTGCTTCACCTTGCCGCGCCTTCGCGCCCTCGGAGAATGGGAAGACGTCTATCAGCGGACTCTCCGTGATGGAGGCTACTTCATAGTCAGCCATAGAGCCCTTCATGCCCTCATCGATCGTGTCTAACGCTTCCCTTACCGATGAGGCTTGGGCCAGCATCTGGACGGTGGTGCGCTTCTCCATCCCGTTCTTCTCATCGAGCGAGATGTAGCAGACCTTCGCCTTATAGTATCGGTCGCCCTGTTCGTTGTAAAATAGCTCAGAGAGTCGTACCCGCTTGATGTCGGCTACTAAGAATTCACCTGTGATATAGGGCTGTAGCTCCTCGATGATCCGTGCCTCAGCCTCGGTGAACGACATCGCATCCACCAGATAAGGCTCTGCAACCTTCTTCTGCATCCCACCTTCGATCATCTTTTCGTATGATACCTTGCATTCAAACCAATTCATGACATCTGTCTTTTCTGCTTGCTATACTTCATATATCTATTTCACCTTATCTGTCCGCAAACGGCTATACACCTCTAAGTTCGTATGTCGACCGTTAGCTAATCGCGCCCCTCCACGCTCCGTACCCTCATGTACGAATCCCAGTCGCTCCGGAATGGCCCGGCTACGGATGTTTTCCGTCGCACATTTGATCTGTACCCTGAACATCCGCTGTTTCCGAAATGCCCAGCGACATAATGCCTTTACCGATTCTGTCATGAGTCCTCGACCCTGATACTCCTCACGCAGCCAGTATCCCAGTTCCGTTCTGCGGTTTTCTCGATCTGTATCCTTAAACCCGATCAATCCTGCAAATTGCTCCTCGCAAACAATCACAAATACGTAATCTCCTCGTTCAAAATCAAGCATTGAGGTTCGCACATAGCGGAGAGTGTCTTCAATAGTCCGTGTTCTGCTCACAAAAGGTAGCCATTGAGCTAAGTAACGGCGTTGTGTGTCGATCGCGTTGAAATATCCGGTGCATCCAGAGGAGTTAACAGTCGCAGAACTGCAGCCGTGTTCAGTTTTATCTTCTCCACATTGTTTTGGCCCTCCCTCATGTGCTACTCTATAATAAGCTACTCTATAATAAGTATGTATGTTGATTGGATTCCGCTCTATCGTAATCGTATTTCTGAAGTGCAAAGCTATGATATATTTCCTACTCCCTCCCTAATAAAAGTCTCAGTTAGGCATAGAGATCAGCATAGTTGCCTACAACTGCTATGATACTCGGGCCAGTGTTTCTTAGCCTTTCGAATCGCTTATCTCAATAAAAAAACAGCGGTTCTCGTTTTTGCATAGTATCTGAAAATCAGCGATCAAGCATAATTTAACACGGAGGATGTGGTGGTAAGATTTGGATGAGAAGAAAGTCCATGTACTTTTGCACCCGCTTTCGAGAGAGGGAGCGACGATAAAGATGAAATGCTGGAAGAGCGAACGGCGATTATTGCTGAAGAGCTTAAAGAAGAGTTTTTTTTCTAGTTATTAAATAGGAAGAAGTCGATGCATTTAAGTGTAAGATTCGGCGACGGGAAGCTTGATAAGAGTTATCCTCTCAAATGTGAGTAAAGAAGCAAGCACCGTTCAACAAGAGAGTCCACTCAAAATTTTTTTTCTCGAAAAATTTGGTGGAATGAAATAAAGGGTTTTATCTTTGCGCCCCGAAACCTGCGAGAGACGGCAGGATGGAAGAAAGAAAAAATGCTAGAATAGAGAGTCAATAATAGATTTCTATATAAGCGGAAGAGCGATCTTTGTAAGATTTACATGTATACAAGATGTAGTACAGAAAGAATAAGAAGTACCGTCAATAATACAATAAGGAAAGGACATCTATGAGCGAAGCAAAGGATATAAACAATATCAACAACGGAGAGTTTGATCCTGGCTCAGGATGAACGCTAGCGACAGGCTTAACACATGCAAGTCGAGGGGCAGCAATTTGTAGCAATACAAAGTTGGCGACCGGCGCACGGGTGAGTAACGCGTATGCAACCTACCTACAACAGAAGAATAATCCGGCGAAAGTCGGTCTAATACTTCATAAAACAGGGACATCGCATGGTGTTATTTGTTAAAGATTTATCGGTTGTAGATGGGCATGCGTACCATTAGGTAGTTGGTGAGGTAACGGCTCACCAAGCCTACGATGGTTAGGGGTTCTGAGAGGAAAGTCCCCCACACTGGTACTGAGACACGGACCAGACTCCTACGGGAGGCAGCAGTGAGGAATATTGGTCAATGGGCGAGAGCCTGAACCAGCCAAGTCGCGTGAAGGATGACGGCCCTATGGGTTGTAAACTTCTTTTGCAGGGGAATAAAGATATTCACGTGTGGGTAGTTGTATGTACCCTGCGAATAAGCATCGGCTAACTCCGTGCCAGCAGCCGCGGTAATACGGAGGATGCGAGCGTTATCCGGATTTATTGGGTTTAAAGGGTGCGTAGGTGGACTGTTAAGTCAGTGGTGAAAGTTTGTCGCTCAACGATAAAATTGCCGTTGAAACTGGTGGTCTTGAGTATGGATGAAGTAGGCGGAATGCGTGGTGTAGCGGTGAAATGCATAGAGATCACGCAGAACTCCGATTGCGAAGGCAGCTTACTAAGGCATAACTGACACTGAAGCACGAAAGCGTGGGTATCAAACAGGATTAGATACCCTGGTAGTCCACGCAGTAAACGATGATTACTAGGAGTTTGCGATATAGTGTAAGCTCTACAGCGAAAGCGTTAAGTAATCCACCTGGGGAGTACGCCGGCAACGGTGAAACTCAAAGGAATTGACGGGGGCCCGCACAAGCGGAGGAACATGTGGTTTAATTCGATGATACGCGAGGAACCTTACCCGGGATTGAAATGTGCCTGACGAACTGCGAAAGTGGTTTTCCAGCAATGGCAGGTATGTAGGTGCTGCATGGTTGTCGTCAGCTCGTGCCGTGAGGTGTCGGCTTAGTGCCATAACGAGCGCAACCCCTGACTGTCAGTTGCTAACAGGTTAAGCTGAGGACTCTGGCGGGACTGCCGGCGTAAGCTGTGAGGAAGGTTGGGATGACGTCAAATCAGCACGGCCCTTACATCCGGGGCGACACACGTGTTACAATGGCAGGGACAAAGGGCAGCTACCGAGCGATCGGATGCAAATCTCTAAACCCTGTCTCAGTTCGGATCGGAGTCTGCAACTCGACTCCGTGAAGCTGGATTCGCTAGTAATCGCGCATCAGCCATGGCGCGGTGAATACGTTCCCGGGCCTTGTACACACCGCCCGTCAAGCCATGGGAGCCGGGGGTGCCTAAAGTCCGTAACCGTCGAGGATCGGCCTAGGGTAAAACTGGTGACTGGGGCTAAGTCGTAACAAGGTAGCCGTACCGGAAGGTGCGGCTGAACACCTCCTTTCTGGAGCGAGCTCAGAAGATGTCCAATTTTTGATTATAATTGAGTGCTTCGTTTGAGTATGTACTACTTTCTTGTTTGCATGTTATAAATAGAAGAATAAAAGAAGCTGGGTTAGCTGATTCTTGGATGTTCGCAAACGATCATCATGATGAGACTAAAGAAGAAGTTTTCCATATTCCCGGCGGAAGTTGAAAGAGAGTCCTATAGCTCAGTTGGTTAGAGCGCTACACTGATAATGTAGAGGTCGGCAGTTCAACTCTGCCTGGGACTACTTAAAGGATAATATGGGGGATTAGCTCAGCCGGCTAGAGCACCTGCTTTGCAAGCAGGGGGTCAACGGTTCGAATCCGTTATTCTCCACATGATTATCAGAGCCTATATTTAGGAATTGATAAAAATGAGATCTTTGACATTGATGGACAAAACAAAGTAAAGACTTCGTGTTGAAGTAATACGGGAAAAAGTATCCTTAGGAGGATACTTCACTCAAGATAGCTTCAATGCAAAGGAGACTAAGAGAAATTAAGGTGAAAATCGAAAAGAAGAGCCTATAGATAAAACGGATTGTACGTTCAGTGATGAACGATCAATTAAAGATAAAAAGTAAAAGAAGGGCAGACGGTGGATGCCTTGGCTCTCGGAGGCGACGAAGGACGTGATAAGCTGCGAAAAGCCCGGTTGAGGTGCAAATAACCCTTGACGCCGGGATATCCGAATGGGGAAACCCGATTGGTAGAAAACCAATCACATCGAAAGATGGGCGAACGTGGGGAACTGAAACATCTAAGTACCCATAGGAAGAGAAAATAACAATGATTGCGTAAGTAGTGGCGAGCGAACGCGCAAGAGCCCAAACCATAGATGTTTTGGCATCATATGGGGTTGTAGGATCGCAATGTGGCAAGAAGCAAAGGAAGTGGAACCCGCTGGAAAGAGGGCCATAGAGGGTGAAAGTCCCGTACACGAATCTTTTGTGAAGCCTAGCGATATCCTGAGTAAGTCGGGACACGTGAAATCCTGACCGAATCTGCGGGGACCATCCCGTAAGGCTAAATACTCCTGAGAGACCGATAGCGAACCAGTACCGTGAGGGAAAGGTGAAAAGAACCTCGAATAGAGGAGTGAAATAGACCCTGAACCCGTCTGCCTACAAGCGGTCGGAGCACCTTTAAGGTGTGACGGCGTGCCTTTTGCATAATGAACCTGCGAGTTGTTTTTTTTGGCAAGGTTAAGCATCAGTAGGTGCGCAGCCGAAGCGAAAGCGAGTCTGAATAGGGCGACTAAGTCAAAAGGAGCAGACGCGAAACCAAGTGATCTACCGATGGCCAGGCTGAAGGTTGGGTAACACCAACTGGAGGGCCGAATGGATATACGTTGAAAAGTGTTCCAATGAGCTGTGGGTAGGGGTGAAAGGCTAATCAAACTTGGAGATAGCTCGTACTCCCCGAAATGCATTTAGGTGCAGCCTCGGGTAAGGTACTGATGAGAGGTAGAGCGACTGATTGGATGCGAGGGCTTCACCGCCTATCAAGTCCGGCCAAACTCCGAATGCTCATCAGCAACATCCCGGGAGTGAGGGCATGGGTGCTAAGGTCCATGTCCGAAAGGAGAAGAATCCAGATCACCGGCTAAGGTCCCCAAATAGCAGCTAAGTTGCATTAACGAAGTCCGACCGCAGCGACAGCCAGGATGTTGGCTTGGAAGCAGCCATTCATTTAAAGAGTGCGTAACAGCTCACTGGTCGAGGGGTCGGGCATGGATAATAATCGGGCATAAGCTGTTTACCGAAGCCGTGAGATCGAAAAGATCGGTAGGGGAGCATTCCATTATCAGCGTTGAAGATGAGAGGTGACTCTTGTTGGAGCGGATGGAAAAGCAAATGCAGGTATAAGTAACGATAAAGGGGGTGAAAAACCTCCTCGCCGAAAGACCAAGGGTTCCTGATCAACGCTAATCGGATCAGGGTTAGTCGGGACCTAAGGCTAAGCCGAAGGGCGATGCCGATGGAAGAACCGGTTAATATTCCGGTACTGCTTTGTGGAGTGATGTGGAGACGGAGAAGTGACAGCTCAGCCATCTGACGGAATAGGTGGTTAAAGGGTGTAAACGTTGATTGTTGTAGGCAAATCCGCAACAAGAGTTGAACCTAACAGTATGCAGCGTACTTGTACAATGTAATAAGAGCGTAATCAGGCTCCCAAGAAAACCCGCTAAACATATCTTCAAAGCACCCGTACTCGAAACGGACACACGTGGTCGGGTTGAAAATACTAAGGCGCTCGAGTGATTCACGGTTAAGGAACTAGGCAAAATGGTCCTGTAACTTCGGGATAAAGGACGCCAATAGCAATATTGGTCGCAGAGAATAGGCCCAGGCGACTGTTTAACAAAAACACATGACTATGCGAAATCGAAAGATGATGTATATGGTCTGACACCTGCCCGGTGCTGGAAGGTTAAGAGGAGATGTCATCCTGCAAGGGAGAAGCATTGAATTGAAGCCCCAGTAAACGGCGGCCGTAACTATAACGGTCCTAAGGTAGCGAAATTCCTTGTCGGGTAAGTTCCGACCTGCACGAATGGTGTAACGATCTGGGCACTGTCTCAACTGTGAGCTCGGTGAAATTGTAGTATCGGTGAAGATGCCGATTACCCGCGATGGGACGAAAAGACCCCGTGAACCTTTACTATAGCTTTACATTGAAATTGGGCATGCGATGTGTAGGATAGGCCGGAGGCTGAGAGACGGTGACGCCAGTCATCGTGGAGCCGCTGTTGAAATACGGCCCTTTGTGTGTTTGGTTTCTAACTCCCGGGAAAGGGAGGACGGTGTATGGTGGGTAGTTTGACTGGGGTGGTCGCCTCCAAAAGTGTAACGGAGGCTTCTAAAGGTACCCTCAGACCGATTGGTAACCGGTCGCAGAGTGTAATGGCATAAGGGTGCTTGACTGAGAGACCTACAAGTCGATCAGGTAGGAAACTAGAGCATAGTGATCCGGTGGTTCCGTATGGAAGGGCCATCGCTCAAAGGATAAAAGGTACTCCGGGGATAACAGGCTGATCGCCGCCAAGAGCTCATATCGACGCGGCGGTTTGGCACCTCGATGTCGGCTCGTCACATCCTGGGGCTGGAGAAGGTCCCAAGGGTTGGGCTGTTCGCCCATTAAAGTGGCACGCGAGCTGGGTTCAGAACGTCGTGAGACAGTTCGGTCTCTATCTATCGTGGGCGTAAGATATTTGCGGGGATCCTGACACTAGTACGAGAGGACCGTGTCGGACAGACCTCTGATATGCCGGTTGTTTCGCCAGGAGCACAGCCGGGTAGTTAAGTCTGGAAAGGATAAGTGCTGAAAGCATCTAAGTACGAAGCCTTCCTCAAGATGAGATATCCATTAAAGGGTCGTCGAAGACTACGACGTAGATAGGCTGCAGGTGTAAAGTCAGTAATGGCAAAGCTGAGCAGTACTAATTGCCCGAAACTTTTTATCGGAAAAAGAGTTTACAAGACGTTTTATCGCTACGGCAAGATGATCCCTTAAAGAAGAGTAGATATCCGATGTAAAGCGGAGTCTTAACTCTTTGTTTTGTCCTGAAGATGTCAGAAAAAGAAAGATATTAAGGTAGTTATAGCACGGGGGATCCACCTCTTCCCATTCCGAACAGAGAAGTTAAGCCCCGTAACGCCGATGGTACTGCTGAACTAAAAGTGGGAGAGTAGGTAGCTGCCGTTTTTTTTTGAAAGGGAAGTCCCTCTGTTGATCTATTAAGATCGGCGGAGGGATTCTTTTTTGTTGTCATCACTAGCTTTCCCTTGAAGGAAGAAAGAGAAGAGGCCGAAGGGGAATCAAGATCCCCTCTGGGAGCGGAACAGGAGGCTTTTAGGGACGTATTCGGATTGAGGTGGACCAAGAAGATAGCTGCCTCTGTCGGTGGTGGAACGTATTGTACACGCTCTACGTGTATTTGGATTTTATTGTTATCGCTATTTGCTTCCCTTGAAGAGAGAGAGGGGGCCGAAGGGGGGGGAATCAAGATCTCCTCTGGGAGCGGAACAGGGGACTTTGAGGGACTACTTCGGATTGAGGTGGACCAAGAAGACAGCTAGCTCTGTCGGTGGATGAGGGGCACATGCAATACGCCTCATGTGCACCCAGATCCTGATCACAAGCCTCTTCACAGGCCCCATAAGAGGCGAATGTGATACCCTCCCTTTCCCTGGTGCTCTCTCTCTTATGGTCGATTTATGAAAATAGGAAACGCCCCACCGCCTACGATGGCAGTGGGGCGTTGTTTTTTAGCGAGAGGTGTGAAGGGGCTAGTCCGTGAGGGTGAAGGCAGGGTGAGCGGCGAGCTCTCGCTTTTGGCGCTCGAAGTCTTCGGGGGAGATGGGGCGGGTGAGGCGTTCGGAGAGGGTGACTTCGTAGCCTAAGGAGAGGGCGTCCTTGATGGTGTAATAGACGCAATAGTCGGCAGCCAAACCGGCGATGGTGAGTCGGCCGATGCCGAGACCACGGAGGTAGCCGTCGAGGCCGGTCTGACGTCGGCGGAGGTTGTCGAAGAAGGCGCTGTAGCTGTCAATGTCGGGGTGGATGCCTTTGCGGAAGATGGCGGCGATGGGTGCCGTGTCGAGTCGAGGGTGGAGGGCGGCGCCGTCGCTGGCCTGTACGCAATGGGGTGGCCAGAGGGTCTGCGACTTGCCGTCACGCTCGATGCTCTCGAAGGGCTTTCGGCCGGGGTGAGAGGTGTGGAAGCTGAAATGCGTGGCGGGGTGCCAGTCTTGGGTGGCGATGACGTACTCGTAATCCGTCATGCAACGGTTTACGGGGTCGATGATGGCGGCGCCGTCGGGGACGGGGAGGCTGCCGGTGATGAAGTCGTTTTGGATGTCGACTAAAAGGAGGGCTGTTTTCATATTTATGCGTGTGTGTGAGGTTGGGGTAAATGAAAAATCGGGGGCGAAAGTAGCTGCCCAAGCCGTTTTTCCAAGCTCTGAAGCGCCTGACGTTACATCTCGTGGCTGGGGCACCCGATTTTCTGCCCAAAAAGGTTGCTCACCGAAGTTATCCGCCCCTTTTTTTATTTCGGAGGAGCCGACACTCCCCCGCAGCTATACATTTTTGAGGGGGGAAGCACTGTCACGGACCTCGATCGGCTCTTTATTTCGAGAAAAACTACTAAAATGAGGTTCATATAGCTATATATCTTGAGAAATGGAACTGAAATGGTATTCAGATAGCTACATATTTGGAGATATGATACTGAAGTTGGTCTTAGATAGCTACATATTTCGAGAAATGGAACTAAAATGGTATTCAGATAGCTATATATTTTGAGATATGGCATAAAATAAGCCACAGATATCTGTATATTTCGGGGAATGATACTAAAATGAGATTCGGATAGATGCATATTTCAAGAAGCGATACCGAAATGAGCTTCATATAGCTATATATTTCAAAGGATAGTGCGAGATGAGACTCGGGTTGCTGTATATTTTGAGGAATGATATTAGGATGGACTTCGGATAGCTATGTATTTTGAGATATGCTCTGAAAAGGAGGTTGGGTGGAATCGTATTTCGATATATGGAATGAGATAAGGCCTTGAATAGTTGTGCATTTTGAAATATATCTCTGAAAGAGCCGTGCGGGCGGTCTTCTCTGAAAAAAGCGGCATGGACGGTGGTGCGGGGCAGTCCTACCCGAAAAAAGAAGACATAGACGGTGGTGCGGGGCAGCCCTTCCCGAAAAAAAAGAAGGCCTTGCCGGATGAGGTTTACAGGGCTTTGCGGGGATTCTTTGCTTGACAGGACGGATGTCGGAAATGTTTTTCTAGAAAGACAGCCCTCACCCCATCTCCTGTCGGAGCTGCTGTTCGGCCAGGAGGCGGTAGCGGCGACCTTCGACGGCGATGAGTCCCTCGCGTACCATTTTACTGATCTCTTTCGAGAGTGCGGGGCGGGTGACGCAGAGGTAGTGCGCCAGTTGAGAGGTGTTGTGCTCGGCCGTGAACCATCCGTCGGGGCTGGTCGGGCGATCCAGCAGGTAGGCGACGAAGCGGTTGCGGACGGTCCGCTGCGTGAGGATGCGTAGGCGGACGGAAGTGCAATGGTTGCAGTTGCCCGAGACGTGCAGGAAGTTCTTCAGCAGGTAAGGCTCCTCGCTGATGAGTCGAAAGACGGATTCGCGCGGTGCCATAAGCAGTGTGGAGGGCATGGTGGCTGTGAAGGTGGCCGGCAGCGTCTGGTCGCGGCTGAAGAGGTGGGGCGTGGCGAAGGAACGCGGTGCTACGATCGTTTCAATCATCACCCGATTGCCCCATTCGTCGATGAGGTCGGTTCGCACACGCCCTTCGAGTAGCACGTAAAGTGCGCGGCAGACAGTGCCTTGATGAGCGACGATTTCGTTCTTTTCCAGCGTATAGAGTCGGGCTTCGAGCCGCTCCGTAAGCGACGCGCGGAGACTCTCCGGGGCCCCTTCGAAAAGTGGGATCCGGAATAAGGTCTGTTGTAGTGACTCAGTGAGTGAGATCTCATTCATGGTGCGTGTTCAGTACTTCTACTTTTATTCTCAAAGGCAAAGGTAGCCCTTATATAGAGTCGTCAGGGGAGAGTGCGTGCGCTGCGGCGTAATAAGTATGACGGCCAATGAACCGAATAACCCCGTCCTTTGCATCCATTAATCAAACAATGGAGGACTAAACAATGAGACGAACTATGTTTTGTATGATCTTTTCGCTGTTCGTAGGCGGAATGATGGCGCAACCGGGCGACAATCAAACGACGGTAGACGTGCAGGTTCGGCCGCGGGCCGAGTATCGTAACGGGGCACTCTTTCCGCGTGATCGGGGAGAACTGCCGGCTCGGTTCATTGCCAATCGAGCGCGCTTGTCGTTGGGCTATGAGCGCAGCCAACTCGAGATGCGCTTCTCCGCGCAGCATGTAGGCGTTTGGGGGCAGGATCCGCAGATCGACCGCAACGGGCGCTTCATCCTCAACGAGGCTTGGGCTAAGCTCCGCTTCGGCCACGGCCTGTTTGCCAAGCTGGGGCGCCAGCCTCTCTCTCGTACGACGATGAACGCATCCTCGGCGCACTGGATTGGAACATGGCCGGGCGTTACCACGACGCCTTGAAGCTCGGCTATGAGTCTCGACGGGATCTCCTGCACCTGATCCTGGCCTTCAATCAGAACGATGAGCGGGTGATCGGGGGCACGTATTATCACCCCGGTGCACAACCCTACAAGTCGATGCAGACGCTCTGGTATGCCCACTCCGACGAGCATTTCCGCGTTTCGGCCTTGGCGATGAACTTAGGGTTAGAAGGCGGCACCGCGGATCGTGCTGAGACGCGCTACCAGCAGACTTTCGGGGTGAACCTCGGGGTATGTCCGGACCGTGCCTTGGATCTCTCCGGTGCGTTTTACTATCAAATGGGACGTACCGCGGCCGATGTCTCCATCTCAGCTTGGATGGCAGCCCTGCGCGCCAACATTCACGCCACCGAAGGTCTCTCGTTCCAGCTCGGCTCGGACTACCTCTCAGGCGACAAGCGAGAGAGCACCCGCTTTGAAGCCTTCAATCCGCTCTACGGCACGCACCACAAGTTCTATGGGGCGATGGATTACTTCTACGCCTCTCCCTTCGCCAACGGTCTGAACCCCGGACTGTGGGACAACTACGCCGGACTGAACGTGGCCATCACCCCGGGCTTGAGCCTCGGCGCTACGGGTCACTACTTCAGCACCACGAGCAACCTCCAGTCAGCCACTGGTCGGCGTTCGAAGGGCTTGGGTACAGAGGTCGATTTGCAGCTTAGCTGGAAGCTCATGAAAGACGTCAACCTCATGGCCGGCTATTCCTTTATGTCCGGTACGGAGACGATGGACTATGTGAAGGGCGGTGATCACACGCGCTGGCAGGATTGGGCGTGGCTCTCGGTGAACATTCAGACGCGCGTCTTCCAAGCCATGTGGTGAAGATGGCGGCCTATATGCTGATTGCATCTGTAATTCTTATTACACTCTTATTTACACTTTGGGGCTACCTTTGTCCCCGTTGATTGTAGCCCCGATCTGTTATGAAGAAATTATTGACCTCCCTACCGCGTCAGCTCGTCCTTCCCCTCTTCGTTTTCGGGGGAATCTTGGCCGGGCTGGGCGCCTATGCGGCTTACATGGCGAGGATACACACACACGTACCTCAGCGACGACCCCTCGGTGTGCATCAACTGCCACATCATGGAGCCCTACTACAACTCGTGGGATCACAGTTCGCACGGCCGACGGGCAACGTGCAACGACTGCCATGTGCCGCATGAAAACGTATTCCTTAAGTATGCCTTTAAGGCCAAAGACGGACTGCTGCATGCCTCCGTCTTCACGCTGCGAGGTGAGCCCCTCGCGCTGCGTCCGCGCCAGGAGAGCTACGAAGTGATCATGAACAACTGCATCCGTTGCCACACGCAACTCAACCAAGAGTTCGTCAAGACCGGCATGATCTCTTATGTGGACGCCAAGAATGGCCAGGCAAAGCCTGCTGGGACTGCCACACGAACGTGCCCCACGGCAAACGCAGCAGCCTCGCCGCCACGCCAGACGCCATCGCGCCGCTACCCAAGTCGCCCGTGCCCGATTGGCTGAAGAAGATGATGGGAAGCGGGAAATCGAAAAACTAACAACGAGGCGTCCGCCCCTATCCTCTAACTACCCTTTGACTACCCTCTAACTACTCCTTACTACTATGTTCAAGAGATTAACTGACACCATTAGGCGCCGACCCATCGTCGGGTGGATCCTGTTCTTCGCCGTCATGGCGGGCGTGTTTCTGCTGGGTTTATTAGCCGCATCCATCACCGAGCGGCGCGCCGAGATCGCAACGATTTACAACAACAAGAAGACCGACATCCCCGAGTTCGAGACGCGCAACGAGATCTGGGGCCTCAACTATCCGCGCGAATACGAGACTTGGGCACAGACGGAGGACACCTCCTTCACGTCTGAGTTCAATGGCAGCCACGCCGTCGATGTGCTGGCTGCACGGCCGCAGATGGTCATCTTTTGGGCGGGCTACTCCTTTTCTCGCGAATACAATTCGCCCCGCGGCCATAAGCATGCCATCGAAGACATGCGCGCCATCCTCCGCACGGGTAACCCCGGTATAGACGGCGAGGGCGACATCCAGCCGGCTACGTGCTGGACATGTAAAGGCCCCGACGTGCCCCGCATGATGCACGAGGTGGGCATCGCCAACTTCTACAAAGCACCGTGGAGCTCGATGGGTGCCGAGATCATGAACCCGATTGGCTGCGGCGACTGTCACGACCCGAAGACGATGGATCTGAAGATCACCCGTCCTGCGTTGATCGAGGCTTTCCAACGCCAAGGCAAGGACATTACCAAGGCTACCCCGCAGGAGATGCGTTCGCTCGTCTGCGCCCAGTGCCACGTGGAGTATTACTTCAAAGGTGAAGGCCAATACCTCACCTTCCCGTGGGACAAGGGCATGACGATGGAGGACGCCGAGGCCTACTATGACGAGACGGACTACTATGACTATATCCATGCCCTCAGCCGCGCACCCATCCTCAAGGCGCAGCACCCTGAGTATGAGATTGCTCAACAAGGCATCCACGCACAGCGTGGCGTAGCTTGCGCCGACTGCCACATGCCTTACAAGGCCGAAGGCGGTATCAAATACACCGACCACCACATCACCAGCCCGCTGCAATACATCGACCGCACCTGCCAAAGTGTGCCACCGCGAAAGCGAGGAAACACTCCGTCAGAACGTCTACGAACGTCAACGTAAGGTCAACGAGGTGCGCAATAAGCTCGAGGATGAGCTGCTGCATGCCCATATCGAGGCAGAGTTTGCCTGGAAAAAGGGCGCTACCGAAACCGAGATGGCACCCGTGCTGAAGTTCATCCGCCAGTCGCAATGGCGTTGGGACTACGGCGTGGCATCGCACGGAGCATCCTTCCACGCACCGCAAGAGGTGACGCGTATCCTCAGCGCAGGTCTCGAGCGCGCAATGAAGGCTCGCCTTGCCCTCTCCCGCATCTTGGCCAAGCACGGCTACACCGACGAGGTGCCCATGCCTGACATCTCGACCAAGGAGAAGGCACAGCGCTACATCGGTCTGAACCCCGAAGAACTGAACCGCAAGAAGGGTGAGTTCCTCAAGACCGTCGTTCCGAAGTGGATCGAAGTGGCGAGAAAGAAGAACCGCATCATGACGGCTGACGCATCAAGGAGCTAAATGGATCAACAACACCGCCGCCCTATGTGGCAACATCCCTGGCACTGGAAAGAGAGTATCGCTTTCGTGTCAGGGATTCTTCTGACCGGGCTGCTACTGCAGCTTACGGTCGGCGAGTTCGACTTCGAACTGCTGCGTTATCCGGTGAACACCGTCGTGGGTGCCGTGATCGTCCTCTTAGCCGCCGCCATCGCGTGGGGCACGAAACGCAGCGCCGTCTGCCGTTGGTACACGGGTGTGCCGCTGGCTGTGACGCTCATCGTCGCCTTCGTGGTGACGGGTATCGTCATGGGGCTCACGCCGCAGTCGACTGCTCGGCCTGCCGAGGGAACGATGCACATTACCTCCCGCCTCGGTCTCGACCGGATGACGCGCGCTTGGCCTTTTGTCCTCCTCTATTTCCTCACGCTGCTTTCGCTCGGTGCACTCTTCATTCGTCGGTTGCTCCACTTCCGACGGTCGGACTATGCCTTCTACCTCAACCATGCCGGACTCTGGCTGCTGCTCTTCGCTGCGGGCCTCGGTGCGGCGGACATGGAGCGCTTCCTGATGCGTGTGCCAGAAGGCGAGGTGGAGTGGCGTGGCACGGATAGTCACGGACGCGTCATGCAGCTGCCTATCGCCATCGAGCTGTATGACTTCAGCATGGAAGAATATCCGCCTTCGCTGACCATCATCGATCGGAAGACGGGTGCCAGTCAGCCGGTAGAGAAGCCCGAGTTCTTCCCCATTGATCCGAAGATACCGCGAGGCAAACTGGCTGGCTGGGACATCCAGCTGCTGGAATACATCCACGATGCCGTCCGCAATAGCGACAGCACCTACCGCGAGATCCATATGCCCGGTGCCTCACCTGCCGCACGCATCAAGGCTCGCAACCCCGTGACCGGTGTTGAACGCACAGGATGGGTTTGCGCGGGCAACATCTCTCAGCTGTATATGGTGCTCAACCTCGACACCAACCTCTGCGTGGCCGCGACCATGCCCGAACCGCGTCGCTTTGTTTCCGACATCGAAGTCTATCGCAAAGACCAAGACGCAGGTTCCCGCGCGCGCCTTGAGGTGAACCGCCCCTTCCGCACGGGCCCCTGGACCATCTACCAGCATGGCTACGACAGCGAAGCCGGTAAGCTCTCCGAATACACCGTCGTCGAGTTGGTCTACGACCCCTGGCTCACGCTTGTTTACATCGGCATCATCCTTCTGGCCGCCGGCTCCGTCTGCATGCTGTGGGGCGGACGTCGGCGAACAGCGTAGGAGCAAATAGCCCTCCACTCTCCACCCTCTACCCTCCACCCTCTATCCTCCACCCTCTACCCTCCACCCTCACCCTCCACCCTCTACCCTCTACCCTCTATCCTCTACCCTCTATCCTCTACCCTCTATAAAATGACTTGGAACGACTTCCCCTGGTTCGCCCTGCCCGCCATGCTGTGCTGGGTGGCCGCCGGTATTACCGTATATAAATACAGAGGCATAAGCCATGTGCTGATGCTCCTCGGCACCCTCATCTACGCCGTTTTTATCGGCGGCCTGTGGGTTGGCCTTGAGCGACCACCCATGCGCACCGTTGGCGAGACACGTCTCTGGTACGCCTTCTTCCTCGCCGCCGTGGGCTACGCCACTTTCCGTCGTCACCGCTATCCCTGGCTGCTCTCCTTTGCAGCGCTCGTGGCGTGTGTCTTCACGTGCATCAACCTCTTCAAGCCCGAGATCCACTCCAAACACCTCATGCCTGCGCTCCAGAGCTACTGGTTTGTGCCGCACGTGACGGTCTACATCCTCTCATACGCCATGCTTGGCGCGGCCACCGTCGGCGCCTTCATCCGTATGCACGCCCTGCGCAATGACCCCGATGCTCCCGAGGACGAGGCGCTCTATCGGCTGATGGACAACCTCGTCTACACCGGTTTCGGCTTCCTCATGTGCGGCATGCTTATGGGCGCCGTCTGGGCCAAGGAGGCGTGGGGCCACTACTGGTCGTGGGATCCGAAAGAGACGTGGGCCTTCGTCACCGCCGCCGCCTATCTCGTCTACATCCACCTCCGTCTGCGCCACGCCCCCGAGCGCGTTGTGCTCTGGACGCTCCCCATCTCCTTCATCCTGCTTATGATCACATGGATCGGCGTCAATTACTTGCCGGCGGCGCAAGGCAGCATCCACGTTTACAGTAGTTGATCGGAATGGAAGGGCCGCCTGCTTGGGGGGGGATGTGCGCTGAAAAGCTGAGCTTCTACTTGGGGAAATCCTCCGAAGTCCACCCAAGCAAGCCCTGAAATGAATGGCCTTTGGTCTCCCCGCGAAAAAGAAAAGCCCCAATGACTGAATCATTGGGGCTTTTCGCCTTCTGTGAATCCGGCAAACTCGCCGATCAACGCCTAAGCATACGTGAGTCCGACGTAAGCACTCACGTGAAATACCCTTCAGAACGTGGTGAAATACCGTTCCGAGGTGGTCATCGATACGTTCCGAACCTCATTAAATACCGCTTCGAGCACAGTGGAATACCCTTCGGGGTGGTATGAAATACCTCTCGGGACGTCATAAATACCCCTCCGAACATGGTTATGACCACCTCCGAACGGTATTTAATACCCCTCTGAACGTATATAATTACCCTTCGGGACGTAGTTATAACCACCTCGGAACGGTATTAAATACCCCTCGGAACGGTATTAAATACCCCTCGGGACGGTATTAAATACCCCTCGGGACGGTATTAAATACCCTTCGGGACGGTATTAAGCATGCATGCGCCAAACCTTACTTGTACACCCGCTTGAGGGTCTCGAGGTCTTCGAGGCCGTGGCGGAGGATGATCTTGTCGACAAACGCGCGGAGGAAGCCGAGTCCGTAGCCGTAGATCTGGATCAGCGAGGCGACGACGGCGCGCAGGGCGATACTGAGGCTGCGGGTCTTGATGAGAGCGTCGACGAAGAGCAACACCAGGTAAAAGGCGGGGAGGAGCAACCACCACGGCGACAGCAGGACGGCGCACACGAGGACGCCGACGCTGCCGAGGACGAACACGGCGGGGAGCGTGTGGACGGCCTTCAGCGAGTCGGGGTAGAGCTTGAAGAGGTTGATGCGCGCCTGGCCGAAGATGTGCACCTGGCGGAAGAACTTGCGGAGGTTGCCGCGGCGCTTGTGGTAGACGTAGGCGTCGCGGTAGAGGCGGGTGGTGAAGCCGGCCTGATGGATGCGTATGCTGAGGTCGATGTCCTCGCCATACATGTCTTTGAAGCCGCCTACGCGCTCGTACACCTCACGCGAAAAACCCATGTTGAAGGTGCGGGGCTTGAACTTCTCCAGGTTGGTGCGGCCGCCGCGTATGCCGCCCGTGGTCCAGAAGGAGGTCATGGCGTAGCTGATGGCCTTTTGCGTGGGGGTGAAGCTGGGGTGCTCGCGGTCGGGGCCGCCGAAGCAGTCGGCCGGCTCGGTGGCGAGGTAGCGGCGGACGGTGGCGAAGTAGTCCGGCGGGATGATGCAGTCGGAGTCGAAGAAGATGAGATACGCACCGTGGGAGGCACGCATCCCGACGTTGCGCGAGTCGCTGCGGCCGGTGTTGGGCTTGACGATGTAGTGGATCGTGAGGCGGGAGCGGAAGGCTTCCACCTCGGCCGCGCAGGGCCGGGTGGAGCCATCCTCGACGAGCACCAGTTCAAAGTCCCTATCGGTCTGCGCGGCGAGGCTTTCGAGCAGTTCGCGGGCCTCGTCCGGGCGATTGTAGATGGGGACGATGATGGAGAAGAAGGGCGTCGGGTTCATTTTACCAGCTTGAGTTCTTGGATCAGGCGCGGGCACTTGCCCCAGCGGTCGATCACCCAAAGGACGTAGCGGATGTCGACGCTGATGGTGCGTTGCAGGTCGGGCTCGAAGGCGATGTCGCCGCTCATGGCCTCCCAGTTGCCGTCGAAGGCGAGTCCGATGACGCGCGCATTGCGGTCGAAGACCGGGCTGCCGGAGTTTCCGCCCGTGATGTCGTTGTTCGAGAGGAAGCAGAGTTGCAGATCGCCCTGCGGGTTGGCGTACGAGCCGAAGTCGCGGTTGCGGACGAGGGAGAGGATCTCGGGCTGCACGTAGAACTCCGAGCTCGTCGGGTCTTGCTTCTCTAAGATGCCGCGTTGGGTGGTGAAGTAGTTATACCACACGGCGTCGCGGGGCTGATAGCCGCCGATGGAGCCGTAGCTGGCACGCATGGTGAAGTTGGCGTCGGAGTAGAAGGTGCGCTCCGGGTGCATCTTCTGTAAGCCTTCGAAGTAGAGGCGTTCGCCGCGCTCAACATCCTCCAGAGAGGTGGAGAGGAGTTGCCGCACGCTCATCAGCGACAGGATGGTGGAATGGGAGAGCTCGGCGGCGGGATCCTTCTTCATCACCGTCTTGTAGTGCTTCTTGTCCTTGAGCAGGGCGGCCACTTTCTCGGGCGAGGTGAAGAGGGTACGCTTGAAGAGGTCGTTGGCGTAGCGCTCATAGTCGCCCTTGTACTTCTTGTCGATTGTCTTGTAGATGTCCGGCAGGAATTCGGCGGGCACACGCTCCTTGACTACGCGCAGCATGACGGGCAACACCTGACGGTCGAGCTCCGGCTCATAGTCCTTGTAGAAGTCGTGCAGGCTGCCATTGATCCAGTCGTCGATCTCCTCGGGCGTGCTCTTCTCCACGTCGACGCTGTTGATCATGCGTGCCAGGCGGACGATCTCCGTGCCGCTCATGAAGGCTTCCAAGAGATAGGTTGCCATGTTGGTGTACTTATCCGACTGCGTGTAGCCCTTCTCGAGAAGCTTCAGCACGTCGCCGTAGCGCGCCTGACGTTCGGGTGACTGGGCTACCCATGCGGCAAAGGCAGCCTCTTCGGCCCGTTTGCGGGCAATGACGTCGAGGTTGGCCAGACCGCGGTTCATACCGATGGAGTTCTTCCAATAGTTGGAGCTGCCGGCATACTTCGAGGCGTACTTGATGCGTACGGCGTCGCTGGCTTGCATGGCTTTGCGCCAGATGTCTTGCTTGAGGCCTCGCACTTCGATGCGCGGCTTGTTGGAGTTCTCGATGCGTTGGTTGACTCCCCAGGAGGAGAGGTAGCGGTCGGTGCTGCCGGGGAAGCCGATGGTCATCGCGTAATCCTTCTCGCCGTAACCCTGCAGGGAGACTTCGGCCACGTAGCGCGGGTGATAGGGTTTGTTGTTGGCGCTGTATTCAGCCGGCTTATTATCGGCACCGGCGTAAACGCGGAAGACGGAGAAGTCGCACGTGTGGCGTGTCCACATCCAGTTGTCCGTATCGCCGCCGAACTTGCCGAGCGACGTGGGCGGAGCGAAGACGAGTCGGACGTCGCGGAAGACGTCGTAGACGACGAGGAAGTACTTGTTGTTGTTATAGAAGGGCAGCACCTCGGCGTTGGTGAACTTGTCGCCCTTGGATACAGAGTCGGCGATGGCGCGGGCGATGGAGTCAGCTGTGCTGATACGATCAAACTCGTCGGTGATACCCTCGAGCTGCGGCATGATGCGGTCGGTGAGGTCGACCGTCTCGCGGAGGTACTGCACTTTGAGTCCTTCGACGGGCAGCTCGTCCTTGAAGTTCTGCGACACGAAGCCGTTCTTCAGGTAGTCGTGCTCCACGCTGCTGAGCTTCTGGATGGAGCCGTAGCCGCAATGGTGATTGGTGAAGATGAGCCCCTCGTTGGAGACGGTGATGCCGGAGCATCCGCCGCCGAAGATGACGACGGCGTTGGCTACGCAAGGGTTCGCCTCGCTGTAGATGGTTTCGATGGGCACATTGAGGCCCAACTCCTGCATGCGTGCGATGTTTTGTTTGTTCAACTCTTTCAGCACCCACATGCCTTCGTCGGCCCGGGCGCCCGTGGCGAGCAGCATGCACGCGGCTACTGCAGCCATGATCTTGTTTGTTCTGTTCATGTTTATATGAGTTATTATAAGTAGTTATCGGCCTGTGACTGGGTCGTTATGCACTTTCGACGCGGTTGTAAGAAAATAGTTACGGCCTTCTTCGGCCGGGTAGTTGAGGTAGTTAGAAGATCTTCCACTGACTACTTCTGACTATCGCGCCGAAGGCGCATAACTACCTCGAAACTACTGGGCGCACCGTAGTGCGCCCCCTACTACAGTGGCCGAAAGGCCGCATGACTACCGGTCGATGATCAGTTTGATGTTCTTCTCTTCGGTGCGCGCGGCCATCCATTGCGAGAGCTTGCGCTGCTCGTCGGGGTGAGTGCGTTTTTGACTTTGACGTAAACCAAAAGCACGGTGTCCGGCTTGTCTTGGACGGTGTTGGCGATAATGGTCGGCGTGCAGGCTAAGCGCTCCACTTGCGGATAGAGCACACGCAGCTCGGGCGTCAGCGAGAGGGCCAGGTGAGAGGCTCGACGATAGCGATCCACAGTGTGCTTGAGCGAATCGATCTGCACAGCTTGTGCTTGGATAAGCTCCTCGTTGTTCTTGTAGAGATCCTTCATCAGCACGCTCTTTAGCTCATTGATGTCTACGTCGCTGCCATTGAATCCCTGACGGACGGTGAGGCCGATGCCACCGAGGCCATAGTCCCTCATGCGGGCACGGGCGGCTTCGATCATCATGTCGGGCACTTCGTCACCGAGCAAGACGACGTTGAGCGCTTTGCGTCCTGCGGTGTCGACAGCGACGGTTCGGCTGAGGACTTGCGTGTTGGGGAAGTCCAGCTCTTTGTTGACAAACGACTTCACCTGCTCCTCGAAGACGGTCGTGCGGAGGACGCGATAGGTGAGGTAAAGGCTGGGGATGATGGTGCAGGTGACGATGATCATCATGTAGCGCCGAACGACCAGAGCGCGCTTCTTGTCGAGGAACTCCTTATGCGGATACTTCAGCACCCGCACCACGATGTAGGTGGAGAGGCTGATGAAGACCGTATTGATAAAATAGAGGTAGAAGGCGCCGAGGAAGTAGCTCAGGTTGCCCGTCGCCAGGCCGAATCCGGCCGTACAGAGGGGTGGCATGAGGGCGGTGGCTATGGCCACGCCGGGGATGACGTTACCCTTCGACTTGGTGGAGCCGGCCACGATGCCGGCCAAGCCGCCGAAGAAGGCGATGAGCACGTCGTAGATGGTCGGTGAGGTACGTGCCAGTAGCTCGCTTTGTGCCTCGCTGATGGGCGAGATGAGGAAGTAAATGGTGGCCGTGACAACACTGAAGAGCGTTGCCGTAAGGTAGTTGCGCAGGGAGCGCTTAACCAGGTCGAAGTCGGCAATGCCGAGGCCCAGCCCGAAGCCCATGATGGGGCCCATGAGCGGGGAAATCAACATGGCGCCAATAATGACGGCCGTGGAGTTGGTGTTCAGCCCGAGTGAAGCCAGGAAGATGGCGAAGATGAGCACCCAGAGGTTGGTGCCGCGAAACTCGACGCCTTTTTTCAGCGATTCGATCGTTTCTTCTTCGTCTTCTTTCTCTTGTCGCAGATCAAAGTGGCGGCTCAGGAAGAATTTGATTTGTTGCAATAAGGGAGTTTCCATTGTTGAACTTAATTACGTGTGATTAATGCTATGTAGTGATGACTTCTATCCCTGTTAATGATGGCCAATCGAGTACTTGTTTGAGGCTGCGCACACTGCGCGGAGCCAATCGAGTACTTGTTTGAGGCTGCGCACACTGCGCGGAGCCAATCGAGTACTTGTTTGAGGCCGCGCACACTGCGCGGAGCAATCGAGCGCTTGATCGGGGTCGCGCAGGCCTCTGCCGAGGCCGAGGAAGTATGCCTGGTACCCGGCAAACTTGGCTGGCGTCCCTGACGCCCCGCGCACACTGCGCGAAGCAATCGAGCGCTTGATCGGGGTCGCCGTGATGGGGCTTCATGCCGCCTTCCTCCTTCCATGAATCAACGGTAGCTCGGAGAGTGGCAGGTCGCGTTTGATGATAATGCCGACGAAAACAAGCAGGAGCGCGGTGCGGTAGGCCATGCGCCAGACCGTGTTGTCGATCTCAGGCCACGTGCCTGCGGCGAAGAAGGCTGCGGCGAGCAGGGTGTAGAAGGCCGCCGAACGGAGGTCGTAAGGCACGGGGTAATACCGCCGCCCGACGAGGTAAGAGAGCACCATCATCAGCAGATTGCTGGCAAACGAGGCCCAGGCGCAGGCCATGAAGCCGAAGCGGGGCACGAAGAGCACGATGACGGCTACGGTCATCACGCACCCGGCGGTGGAGAAGTAGGCGCCCCACTGGGTGCGGTCGGTCAGCTTGTACCACACCGAGAGGTTGAAGTAGATGCCGAAAAACAGCTCCCCGAGCATGACGATGGGCACGACGCTGAGGCCGGCGTAGTAGCGGGCGTCGACGTAGTGCTTGAGCAGGTCGAGGTAGAAGGTGACGCCGAGGAAGATGACCCACGAAAAGATGATGAAGTAGCGCATCGCCTCGACGTACGAGCGGCGGTTGTCGGCGTCGCGGGTCTTGGCGAAGACGAAGGGCTCGTAAGCGTAGCGGAAGGCTTGGATGAACATGACCATCACGACGGCGATCTTGAAGCAGGCGCCGTAGATGCCCAGCTGCGCGTCGGCCTCGGCCTTGTCGGCAAAGAGGAAGGGGAAGAGGATCTTGTCGGCCGTCTGATTGAAGATGCCGGCGATGCTCAGGATCAGGATCGGGAAGGAGTAGGCCAGCATCTGTCGGAGGCGTGCCGCGTCGGGTCGGGCGCGGAGGCCGGGCATCATGTCGGGTAGCAGCATGAACAGCGTGGTGGCGGTGGTGAAGACGTTCGCGAGGAAGATGTATCCGATGCCGTAGCTGGGCCGATAGAACCACGCAATCCACTCGGGGTGCGACTCGTTCAGCCGCGGACAGACGACGAGGAAGAAGATGTTCAGCACAATGTTGAGGAAGATGTTGGCCAGTTTGATGGCGGCAAATCGCACGGCTTTGTTACAGTATCTGAGGTAGGCGAAGGGCAGGCAGCAGAAGGCGTCGACGGCCACAATGCCGGCCATCATGCCGACGTATTCCGGGTGCGCCGCGTAGCCCAGTGCGCCACTGATCGGCCCGAGCAACAGCCACGCCGCCACCATGAAGAGGGCCGACGTGAAGCCTACACTATAAAGCGCCGTGGCATAGACGCGCATCGGTTCGCGCTCCTCCTGCTTATTGACGAAGCGGAAGAAGCCCGTCTCCATGCCATACGTCAGGATGACGAGCAGCAGAGCCGTCCATCCGTAGAGGTTCGTCACCACGCCAAACTCATTCGTGTTCGCCAGCACCCGCGTGTACATCGGCACCAGCATCCAATTCAGGAAACGCCCCACGATGCTACTCAGCCCGTAGATAGCCGTCTCCTTTGCTAACCGTTTCATTCCTCCGGCCATAATCTCATTCAACTAACAACTAATAAAAAGCAGCCTCTACTGAGGCAGGGAAGTTTGTCGGGTACCAGACCAACTTGTCCGGCAGCCTCTACCGAGGCAGGGAAGTTTGCCGGGTACGTGATAAAGATGATCGTGTACCAGGCCAACTTGGCCGGCGTCCCTGGTGCCTTGACTTTCTTTGCTCCTTTTCTTGTGTCAAGACAAGAAAAAGAGATAGGAGTTCAGGAGCAACGCCCCTGATCAAAACAGCGAGCCTTGCGACGGCGTCGGCACCTTGCCCAGATGCTCGTACGCCAATTGCGTCACCTCCCGTCCGCGCGGCGTGCGCTTCAGGAAACCCTCTTGAATCAGGAACGGCTCATAGACCTCCTCCAGCGTGCCCGGATCCTCACCGAGCGCCGTGGCGATCGTTGTCAGCCCCACCGGTCCGCCGTTAAACTTATCGATGAGCAAGTTCAGGATCTTGTTATCGATCAAGTCCAGTCCGTAACGGTCGATGTGGAGCGCCTCGAGTGCATAGCAGGCAATCTCGCGATCTACGCGGCCTGATCCCTTCACCTGCGCAAAGTCGCGCACCCGGCGCAGTAGCGCGTTGGCGATGCGGGGCGTACCCCGACTGCGTCCGGCGATCTCCTTCGCCGCATCCGTGTCGCAGCCCACGCCGAGGATGTCCGCACTGCGATGGATGATCCGCGTGAGCGTCGCCGTGTCGTAATACTCCAAGTGCATGTTGATGCCGAAGCGTGCCCGGAGCGGTCCTGTCAGCAATCCGCTGCGCGTCGTGGCGCCGACGAGCGTGAAGGGTGCGAGGTCGATCTGTATCGAGCGCGCGCTGGGCCCCTTGTCGATCAAGATGTCGATGCGGTAATCCTCCATCGCCGAGTAGAGATACTCCTCCACGATGGGACTGAGGCGGTGGATCTCGTCGATGAAGAGCACGTCGTTTTTCTCGAGCGACGTCAGCAGTCCGGCCAGGTCGCCCGGCTTGTCGAGCACCGGCCCAGACGTCACCTTGAAGCCCACGCTCAGCTCGTTGGCGATGATGTTCGAGAGCGTCGTCTTGCCCAAGCCCGGAGGGCCGTGCAGCAGTACATGGTCGAGCGCCTCCTGACGCATGCGAGCGGCCATGACGAACACCTTCAAGTTCTCCACCACCTCGCGTTGGCCGCTGAAGCTGTCGAACGAGAGAGGTCGCAGGGCGTTCTCATAGTCGCGCTCCGTCTCCGGCGTTGTGCCGGCAGCCTTGCGTATGTCGAATTCAGCCATAGGTGTGTGTTAGTTACGAGTGATGAGTTACAAGTTACGAGTGGGACGTTTGCGCAGCCCGCGCTGGGTCTTGCGGCGTTTGCCGGGATGTTTGCGCAGCCCGCGCAAGTCTCGCGGCGTTTGCCGAGGCGTTTGCGCAGCCCGCGCAAGTTTCGTGGCGTTTGCCGGGACGTTTGCGCAGCCCGCGCAAGTCTTGCGGCGTTTGCCGGGGCGTTTGCGCAGCCCGCGCAAGTTTCGCGGCGTTTGCCGAGGCGTTTGCGCAGCCCGCGCTGGGTCTTGCGGCGTTTGCCGGGGCGTTTGCGCAGCCTGCGCAAGTCTCGCGGCGTTTGCCGGGGCGTTTGCGCAGCTTGCGATGGGTCTTGCGGCATTAACAGAAAAAGAGGGGGAACAAGCCCGCAAAGAGCTGCTCCCTCTCTCTTCTCCCAAATCGTCGGATGTCTACCCTCTACCCTCCATCCTTTACCCTCTATTAGAACTTCACGTTCCGCATGTCGCCCGTTTCGATGAACGCCCGATGGAAGGCGAAGCAAGCGTCGAGGCTCTGCGGTGTGTGACCCTTGACGCCGCGGTCGAGGTAGGCGTGCAGCAGCGGACGATACTCGGGGTGTGCGCAACGCTCGATGATCTCGCGGGCACGCTGTACAGGCGACTTGCCGCGCAGGTCGGCCACGCCGTACTCCGAGATGATCACCTTCACCGAGTGCTCGCTGTGATCCATGTGCGACACCATCGGTACGAACGAGCTGATCTTGCCATCCTTCGCCGTCGAAGGCGTGGTGAAGATCGAGACGTAGCCCGAGCGCGTAAAGTCACCCGATCCGCCGATACCGTTCATCATCTTCGTGCCCAGCACGTGTGTCGAGTTGACGTTGCCGAAGATGTCGGCCTCCAGTGCGGTGTTGATCGTGATGACACCGAGTCGGCGCACCACCTCAGGATTGTTCGAGATCTCCTGCGGGCGGAGCAGCAGCTTGTCCTTGAAGAAGTCCAGACGGGCGTAGATCTCGCGCAGCGCCTCATGGCTCACGCTCAGCGAGCAGCCGCTGGCGAACGTCACGCGACCCTGCTCCATGAGCTTGATCACGGCGTCCTGAATCACCTCGGTGTAGACCGTGAAGGGTGGGATAGCCTCGTTTTCACCCATGCAACCGAGCACGGCGTTGGCTACGTTGCCCACACCGCTCTGGAGTGGCAAGAACGACTTCGGCAGACGGCCCGCCTTCATCTCGCCCACGAGGAAGTCCGACACGTTGCGGCCGATGGCCAGCGTGACGTCGTCCAGCGGGGCAAACTTGCTGCCGTCCGGCTCGCGGTTCGTCTCCACCACGCCGACGATCTTCTTCGGGTCGACCTTGACGTACGGCAGGCCGATGCGATCTGACGGTTTGTAGACGGGGATCTCGCGGCGCATGGGCGGATCTTCGGGCTCGTAGATGTCGTGGATGCCGCGCAGTTCTTTCGGGTGGAAGCGGTTCAGCTCGATGAGGATTTTTGTCCGCCATGCGACAGATGGTCGGCAGGATGCCCACACCCTCGGCGGGAACGATCTCGCCGTCTTCCGTCACGTCGACGGCCTCAACGATGGCCACGTCTACGCGGCCGAGGAAGCCGTAACGCAGCGACTGCGCCAGCTCCGAGAGGTGCATGTCGAAATACTCCGCGCCGTGAGCGTTGAGCAGCGTGCGCATGTCCTTGTTCGATTGGTAAGGGGTGCGGAATTTCACAGCCTCGGCGCGTGCCAATGCACCGTCCAGGTGGTCGCCGGTAGAGGCGCCGGTGAACATTCCAATTTTGAAGGGTCGGCCCTCCTTGTGTTCCTGTTCCGCCCGTCGTGCGATAGCTTCGGGGATGACCTTCGGACAGCCCGCAGGCGTAAATCCGCTAAATCCGACGTTGTCGTCGTGTTTCACATAAGTGGCGGCTTCTTCCGCCGTGATGAATTTCAGTGACATGATTCTGTTTCTTATTTAAGTAGATGTGTATTTGCGGGCAAAGATATGGATCGGGAGTAATAAGGGAAGGATGGATCCTTGAGGGTGTACCGCCGAGGGCGCTATTCCGTGCGAATGGCCCTACACTTGCACCCGTTTTCAATCCCCACACAAACATGACACATGATTTCCTACGCGTTGCGGCCGGTGTGCCGCGACTGAAGCCGGCTGATTACCTGTTCAACGCCGACCAGATCATTACGATGATGCGCAAAGCGTCCAAACGGGACGTCGACATCATCGCTTTCCCCCACATGGCCATCATGGGTAGCACCTGCGGCGATTTGCGTTTTGATCAGTACTACAACGAGGGAGTGACGTTTGGACTGCTCGGCGTCTTAGGGCTAACGGCACCCCTCCCCATCGTCGGTATTGTCGGCGCACCGCTCCGCGTCGGCGATTGCATCCGTGAGGCGGCCGTCGTCTTCCAGTCCGGGCGGATCCTCGGTGCGGTGGTTAACGGCGGGCCGGGCGAGCGCTTCCCCACCACGAATGTGCAGATCGCTGGCGTCTCTTTCAACGTCGGTTCCGAGCTACGTTTTCGTTGCGAGACCTTCACGTTTGCCGTCACGCTGGGCGACGACCTCTTCCGTCCGGTGTCCACCAGTGCCCAGTGTGCTACGGAGGGGGCCAGCGTGCTCTTTCACCTCGACGCCATGCCTACGCAGGTCGGCCGACACGATGCGTTGCGCGACGTCGTACGGGAGCACGCCCGCCGCTGCATAGCCGGCCTCGTCTACGTATCGGCCGGGCATGGCGAATCGTCGACGGATCACTTCTTCGACGGCGAGGCCTTCATCGCTGACCGCGGACAGATCGTCGCCGAGTCGGCGCCTTTCTCTGCCGACGAGCAACTCCTCATCAGCGAGGTGGATCTCGCCGCCTTGAGCCATGACCGCTTCCGCAGCCCACACTTTACGGGGCGCAACCCCTTCGCTCCGCAGGCCCAGCGCAGCTTGCTGGACACCATCCCCTTCGAGGTGCACACGGACGACAGTCCGCTCAGGCGCACCGTCTCCCCGCATCCCTTCGTGCCCGAAGATGCCACCGCACGCGATCGGCGTTGCCGCGAAACGTTCCGTATCCAGTCGCAGGCACTGGCCGAACGACTCCGCCACATCGGTCTGCGGCGCGCCGTGATCGGCATCTCTGGCGGACTCGACTCGACGCTGGCGCTCATGGTCGCCATCGCCGCCTTCGACCTCTTGAAGCTGCCCCGCGAAGGCATCATCGGCGTCACCATGCCCGGCTTTGGCACCTCCGACCGCACGCACGACAACGCCTTGGCCCTGATGGCCTCCGAGGGCATCACCCTACGCGAGATCTCCATCCGTGCCGCCTGCGAGCAACATCTCCGCGACATCGGCCACGACGGATCGCCCGACACGACTTACGAGAATGCTCAGGCGCGCGAACGGACGCAGATCCTCATGGACTGGCCAACATGGAGGGCGCCTTGGTGGTCGGCACGGGCGACCTTTCGGAGCTGGTCCTCGGCTGGTGCACCTTCAACGGCGACCACATGTCGATGTACAGCGTCAACGCAGGCGTGCCCAAGACGCTGGTCGGCGCCGTGGTGCAGTGGCTGGCCCGTCGCACCAAGCGCCCCGAGACGCGCCGCGCCCTCCTGGACATCGCCGAGACGCCCATCAGCCCCGAGCTACTCCCGCCCTCCCCGACGGCGCGCACACGCAGCAGACGGAGCGCACGCTGGGCCCTTACGAGTTGCACGACTTCTTCCTCTATCGCTTCATGCGCTTTGGCGACGCCCCCCGGCGGATGCTCTTTCTGGCCGAACAGGCCTTCGGCGGTCGCTACACCCGCGCGGAGTTGCTCGGCGTGCTGCGCACCTTCCTCCGCCGCTTCTTCGCCCAGCAATTCAAGCGCAACTGCATGCCCGACGGCCCCGCCATTGGCTCCATCAGCCTCTCTCCACGCGGCGCCTGGCAGATGCCCTCCGATGCCTCCTCCGCCCTCTGGCTGCGCGCGGTGGAGGAGATGGAGAGAGCGATAAAGAAGGGTGAAAAATGAAGCGAGAGCGGTGAATGATGGGCGCCATACCATGTATCCGCCCAAATTTCCCGCCCCGGCGCCGCCTTGATTTCCTTTTGCCTCCTTTTCCCCGCATCAAGACAAGAAAAGGAGGTCGGGAGCGAGGGGGATTCGCCCCTGTGTGTACCCGCCTTCTGATCAAACGTCCCTTGCAGGGCCGTCTGGAGGGCGTATGCGATACGCCCCTACCGCGTTACACGCATTCGTTTCCGATCATGCACCGAATACCATCCGTTTTCAGTCCCCTGACCCGTCGATCTCGGTAGGGCGAAAATGGTTTTTGAGCGGAATTCCGAGATGCTGGTTTGTTACCATTTGGTTTCAAGCCAGTGTCTCGGGATTCTTTTTTGAGTAAAAATGGAATCGGAATAGATGGCATACTATTCGATAGATTGCAAAACTGTTTCGGATTAGATGGCATACCATTCGATGGAATACAAAACTGTTCCGGATCGAATCGCATGCAATCTGATGCGATACAGAATTGTTTTGTATTGGATTGCATGCCATTTGATGGGATACAAAATTGATTCAGATTGGATTGTGTGCAATCAGGTGTGATACAAAATTATTTTGGATCGGATGGCATACAATCTGATTGGATACAAAGCTATTTCAGATTGAATCTCATGCAATCTGATGTAATACAAAATTGTTTCATGTTGGATTGCATGCCATTTGATGGGATACAAAATAGCACCAATACATATTCCATGTAAATTTGCCGGAAACAAAGCAGAGATATACCGCTATGTGTAACCACTCTTATGATACAGAAAATGAAACAGATCGAAAGCATCTACATGGCCCGCATACCGGGCGGGGCGCACTTCCTGTTCGTCAACAATGTGTGCGAACGGGCCGAGGCGGACGCCAAGATCAAGGTCGGCGCTAAGGCCGAGCTCGAGGCGCTACGTGCGACGCGCGATGAGGAGGACGCCGCGCTGGCGCTGTCGCGAAAAAGCCTCCTCTCGGACACGATCCGCGAGGCCGACAAACGTCGGGAACAGCTCTACATCACGCTCCGCAACATCGCCAAAGCCTATCGCAACTACCCCGTCGAGGCCGAGGCTGCGGCGGCGCGGCGGCTCGTCCAACTGCTCAAGGATTACGCCATCAACCCCCGCATGCAGCGCGATGCAGAGACGGGGCTCATGGTGCACCTCCTGGACGACCTGGCCGGACGGTGTGCCGCCGATGTGGCCACGCTTCGCCTCGGGCCACTCGTCGACGCCCTCAAGGCGGTCAACGAGCAGCTGCGTAGCACCACCGAGAGACGGTCTGACGAGCGGTCGGCCTACGTGGTGGGTCGGTTGAAAAAGGCGCGAAAGGAGGCCGATCGGGCTTACAGCGCGCTCGTCCGTAAGGTCAACGCCCTGGCCGTCGTCGGCCGCGCGGAGGATTACGCCGCGTTCATCGATTACGTCAACACCGAGGTGGCCCATTACCGCCGCGAGGTGATCCCGCCGCGCAAGAAAAAGGAGGCCCCGCTTGAGGCCGATCCCACATCCGCCCCTGCCGATAGCGAGGCGTGACGCTACTTTTGCGCGCAGAAAGAATCACAACCTAAACCCCTCATTAGACTTATGACAACGAACCAACCCCTGGCCGCGCTCTTCGATTTGGACGGCGTGGTCTTCGACACCGAACGGCAATACACCGTCTACTGGCAGCAGCTCGGACGACGCTATCACCCCACCCTCACGGACTTTGCGCAGCGCGTCAAAGGGCGCACGCTTGTGGAGGTTTTTCAGGAATATTTCGACGGACAGCCGGAGGCGCAGGCCGAATCAGCCGTGGGCTCGTCGATTTTGAATCCCGTATGCACTACGACTATATCCCCGGCGTGGAAGCCTTCCTCGACGAGCTGCGTCGGCACGGTGTGCCGCGGGCCGTCGTCACCAGCTCGAACCGCGCCAAGATGGCCTGCGTCTACCGCGCACGGCCGGAGCTGACGGCGCACTTCGATGCCATCCTCGTGGCCGAAGATCTGGGTCGGTCTAAGCCCCATCCCGACGGCTATCTGCGGGCGGCCGAGCGTCTCGGTGTAGCGCCCGAGCGTTGCGTGGTGTTTGAGGACTCGTTCAGCGGACTCGAGGCTGGCCGACGGGCCGGAGGGGCCGTGGTGGGTTTGGCGACAACGAACCCGGCCGAGGCGATCGCCCCGCATTGCGATCGGGTGATCGACGACTTCCGCACCTTCACGGTCGGAGATATGGTGTCACTCCTTCAAACAATAAACAGACGATGAATACATCCCCCCTTTTTCACTCCCGAGGAGAAACGCGAGTTCTTCTCCGCTTACCGCCGACTGCTCTCGGGCCTCTCGTCCTGCCTCAAGCCGGAGGACGCGCCCAAGATGAAAGCGCTGATCCGCCGCGTGGTGGCCCTCGATTGTTACGGGCGCGACCGCAACGGCATCAACGGCCTCCTGCGCAACATCAACACGGCCGTCATCGCTACGCACGACATCGGCCTGAAACGCACCCCCGTCATCGCCCTCTTGCTCTATCGCCCGGTGATGAAGGAGGCCATCACGCTCGACGAGGTGGAGCAGACGTTCGACGCCGATGTGGCCCTCATGATCCGCCGCCTACTGAAGACGTCCGACCTCTACGCCCGCAACACGGCGGTCAATTCGGAGAACTTCCACCACCTGCTCTTCTCCTTTGCCGAAGACGTGCGCGTGATCCTCGTCATGATTGCCGACCGCCTCTGCATGATGCGCATGGGCAAACAGATCCGCGACGACAACGACCGCATCCGCCTGGCCACCGAGGTCTCCTACCTCTACGCCCCGCTGGCGCATCGCCTCGGCCTCTACACGATCAAGAGCGAGCTGGAGGATCTGTCGCTGAAATACATCGACCCCGACCGCTATCAGTACATCAAGCAGAAGCTCAACGAGACGAAGCGCTCGCGCGACCGCTACATCGCCGAGTTCATCCGCCCCGTGCGGGAAAACTCGAGCAGGCGGGCCTGCACTTCGACATCAAGGGGCGCACGAAGTCGATCCATTCGATCAACAACAAGCTCAAGAAGCAGCACGTCGAGTTCGAGGGCATCTACGACCTCTTCGCCATCCGCATCATCCTCGACACGTCGCCCGAGGCCGAGCGGTCGGAGTGCTGGCGGGCGTATTCGATCGTTACGGACATGTATCAGCCCAACCCGAAGCGCATGCGCGACTGGCTCTCGGTGCCGAAGAGTAACGGTTACGAGAGCCTCCACATCACCGTCTTAGGGCCGGACAAACGTTGGGTAGAGGTGCAGATCCGCACGCGGCGCATGGACGAGATCGCCGAACGCGGTCTGGCGGCGCATTGGAAGTATAAAGGGGTGAAGGAGGAGCGTGGGCTGGACGAGTTCCTGAGCGACGTCCGCGCCATGCTCGAGACGCAGTCGGCCGACCCGATGGACTTGATGAAGGAGTTCCGCACGGACCTCTATCAGGACGAGATCTACGTCTTCACGCCCACCGGCGAGGTGATCAAGCTGGGCAAGGGCGCCACCGTGCTCGACTTTGCCTTCGCCATCCACTCCAAGATCGGCTGTGGGTGTATTTCGGGTAAGGTGAACGGAAAGAATGTGCCCATCCGACACACGCTCCAAAACGGCGACTCGGTGGAGGTCGTCACCTCGCCCACGCAATCGCCCAAGCGCGACTGGCTGACGTTCGTCAAGACCTCCAAGGCGCGATCGAAGATCAAACAGGCGCTGCGCGAGGAGTCGGCCAAGGCGGCCGAGTACGCCAAGGAGCTGCTGCAACGGCGCTTCAAGAACCGTAAGATCGAGGTCGAGGAAGCGCTGCTGATGCGTTACATCAAAAAGTGTGGCTACAAGACGGTGACGGATTTCTATGTCGACATGGCCGAGGGCCGTCGCGACGCGAACACGGTGATCGAGGAGTACCTCGAGCTGGAGCGTCGCGAGCATGGCGAGACGTCGGAACACGCGGAGATCCGCAGCGCCGAGGAGTTTGTGGCGCCGTCGGAACCGGTCGAGTCGCGCAGCGATGTGCTCGTGATCGACAAGAACCTCACGGGCGTGGAGTACCACCTGGCCAAATGCTGCAACCCCATCTTCGGCGACCCCATCTTCGGCTTCGTCTCCACACGCGGCATCAAGATCCACCGCACGAACTGCCCCAACGCGCAAGACATGCTCAGCCGCTTCGGCTATCGCACCATCCAGGCGCGCTGGAGCGGCAAGGGCACGGACGGTTACGCCGTCACGCTCCACATCGTCGGCAACGATGATCTCGGCATCGTCACCAACATCACGTCCGTGATCAGTAAAGAGTCGGGCGTCATGCTCCGCTCCATCAATATCGATTCCGTGGATGGGCTTTTCCAAGGCAACTTCACCGTCACGGTGAAGGACACGGCCTCGCTCAGTGTCCTGACGAAGAAGCTCCAGGCCGTCCGGGGCGTGAAGAGTATTGAGCGACTCAACACGTGATACGGCTGCGCATAGCAGCGCATCTGCTGCGTTGCCGGCGACACTCGGTGTTCGGTCATGTACTAAAGTACACTCCCTCCACCTCGGTCTTGGACGCCTTGCATCTGCACTACTCTGCGCAGCCTCAAACAGGCGCCTGTTTAGCTTCGCGCGGACTGGAGTAATCCAAACAGGCACCTGTTTACCCTCGCGCAGATTGCGTAGCCTCAAACAGGCACCTGTTTACCCTCGCGCAAATTGCGTAGCCTCAAACAGGCGCCTGTTTACCCTTACACAGATTGCGTAGCCCCAAACAGGCGCCTGTTTGGCATTACACAAAATGCAGGACTCTAAACAGGCACCTGTTTACTCTCGCGCAAATTGCGTAGCCCCAAACAGGCGCCTGTTTGGCATTACACAAAATGCAGGACTCTAAACAGGTACCCGTTTACCCTTACACAACTCAACACCTCAACACCTCAACGACTCAACCCCTCAACAATTCAACGACTCAACCCGCTTGAGCCCCATCCGTGCGGCGCGGTCGTACATAAACTGGAGGGCGGCGTCGCGTTCGTTGGGGATCACGCCGTCGAGGATGGCGTTCTTGATCGCCTCCTTGAGCACGCCTACGGGGCGTGACGGCGCGAGTCCGAACGCCGCCATGATCTCCTCGCCCGTGACGGGCGGCTGGAAGTTGCGCACGCGGTCCTTCTCCTCGATCACGGCCATCTTCTCGCGCACCAGGCGGAAGTTGTTCAGGAAGCGGCGCACCTTCTCCGGGTTCTTGCTCGTGATGTCCGCTTCGCAGAGCTTCATCAGATTGTCCACATCGTCGCCCGCTTCGAAGAGCAGGCGCCGCACGGCCGAATCCGTCACCTCGTCGTCCGCCAGGCTGATCGGCCGCATGTGGAGCAAGACCATCTTTTGCACAAACTTCATCTTCTCGTTCATCGGCAACTTCATCCGTCGGAAGATGCGCGGCACCATGCGTTCGCCCACCAGCTCGTGGTTGTGAAACGTCCACCCGAGCTTGTAATCGAACCGCTTCGTGGCCGGCTTACCAATGTCGTGCAGCAGCGCGGCCCAGCGCAGCCAGAGGTCGTCCGAGGTGCGGCTCAGCCGGTCGACGACCGTCAGCGTGTGTGTGCGAAGTTGTCCTTATGGCCGATCCCTTCGCGCGTCTCTGCCCCTTTGAGCGCGCATAGCTCGGGGAAGATCAGCGCTAAGAGTCCGCATTGATCCAACAGCTCGAAGCCGATCGAGGGCTTGGGCGAGAGCACGATCTTGTTCAGCTCGTCGGCGATGCGCTCCTTTGGATATGATGGCGATGCGTTCGCGGTTGCGGGCGATGGCGTCGAAGGTCTCCGGGTCGAGGTCGAAGCCCAGTTGCGAGGCGAATCGCACGGCACGCATCATGCGCAGCGGGTCGTCGCTGAAGGTCACGTCCGGGTCGCGCGGTGTGACGATGCGCAGCGCCTCCAGATCGTCCAGCCCACCGAAGGGATCGACCAATTCGCCGTATCGCCCATCGTTCAGGCAGAGCGCAAGGGCATTGATGGTGAAGTCGCGTCGGTTCTGATCGTCCTCCAGCGTGCCATCCTCGACGATCGGTTTGCGGCTGTCGCGGCGGTACGACTCGCGGCGAGCCCCGACGAATTCGATCTCACAGTCGCCCACTTTCACCTGTGCCGTGCCGAAGTTCTTGAACACGGAGAGGTGTGCCCCCCCGTCCCAGCCTTCGCGCCACGGCCTTTGCCAGCTCGATGCCACTGCCGACGGTTACCACGTCGATATCCTTCGAGGGTCGCTAAGGATCAAGTCGCGCACGTAGCCACCGATCACATACGTCTCCAGCCCCAGCCTGTCGGCCTCCTCCCCGATCATCGGGAAGGGTTGCCCGGCCAGTGCCTCCGCAATATCTTCTTCGTAATACATCATCTGTCTGTCTTTTTCAAAGGGTGGCAAAGATAGACGCCACCCTTGCCACGGATGAAAGCCCAGTCATGAGTTACCGCAGCGTGACGCCAGCTTCGGCGCAACGGGCCACCATCACTTCGGGCCAGAGCGCAGCCTGTACCTCGCCGATGTGGGCGCAGCGCAGCAAATACATACAGAGGCGTGACTGACCGATGCCACCGCCCACTGCGGGAGGCATTTCGCCGGCTGCCAAGGCGCGGTGGAAGGGCAGCTCGAGGCGATCCATGCAGCCGGTCATCTCCAATTGGCGGAGCAGCGCTGCAGGATCGACACGGATACCCATCGAGGAGAGTTCCAGCGGCGCGTCGAGCACGGTGTTCCAGACCAAGATGTCACCGTTGAGGCCGCTGAGGCCGTCCGGTGTGGGAGTGGACCAATCGTCGTAGTCGGGGGCGCGGCCATCGTGACGCGAGCCGTCGGAGAGGGGGCCGCCGATGCCGCGAATGAAGACGGCGCCGTAGCGACGCGTCGCCTCTCGCTCACGCTCCTTGGGGCTGAGATCGGGGAACTCCGCGCGAAGTTCCTCGGCGTGCACAAAGGTGATCTCGCGGGGTAGCGTGGGCGGGATGTGTGGGAAGGCGCGGTGCGTCACGGCCTCGGTGGCCAGCAGGGCGCCGTAGATGCGGCGGACGATGTCAGAGAGAAACTCCACCGTGCGATCCTCCGGGCGGATGGTGCGCTCCCAGTCCCATTGATCGACGTAGAGCGAGTGGATGTTGTCCAGCTCTTCGTCGGCGCGGATGGCGTTCATATCCGTGTAGAGTCCGTGGCCAGCCGGGATGCGATAGGCAGCCAGCTTCATGCGCTTCCACTTGGCCAGCGAGTGCACCACCTCGGCACGTCGGTCTCCCATGTCTTTGATAGGGAACGATACGGGGCGCTCCACGCCATTGAGGTTGTCGTTCAGACCCGAATCGGCAAAGACGAAGAGTGGCGCCGTGACGCGTCGGAGGCTGAGGGCCTCGGCGAGTTCGGCTTGGAAAGTCTGCTTGAGCAGCTTGATGGCGTCCTCCATGCCTTCCGTAGGCAGCATGGGGCGATAGTCGGGGGGGAGGTAGAGGTTCATTGTCTACAAGTAGTTTGAGGGTAGTTATAATTAGGGATGAGGAGTTAGGAGTAGGGGCAGCCTCAGGCGCTACCCGCTATTCGCGCGCAAAGGTAAAAGGGGGATGGGCTACTTTTGGCCCCATCATTTTTTACGCAAACAATACGATTTACGCATGAAAACAAATGCACCTCAAGCCTCTCGTTACGCCGGGTATGTCTACATCTTGGTCGCCCTCTTTTGCCTCACGCCGTGGGTTACGCCACCGGTAGCGCTCTTTGCCGGGCTCGTTTTTTTGCCTTCTTCCTCGGCTCACCTTTCCCCGTCTTTAACCGTCGAGCATCTCGCTATCTGCTGCAAGTCTCCGTCGTGGGGCTTGGCTTTTGGCATGAACCTGAGCGAGTCGCTCCGGGCCGGGGCGGACGGTATCGTCTTCACCATCTTCTCCGTCGTGGGCGTGATGGCCGTTGGCATCCTCATCGGGCGCCTTTTTCGGGTCGATCGTCAGACGGCCTACCTCATCTCCAGTGGCACAGCCATCTGCGGTGGCAGTGCCATCGCCGCCACGGGTCCGATCGCCAAGGCGAACGAGGCCCAGATGTCCGTCTCCTTAGCCACCATCTTCGTGCTGAACGCTGTGGCACTTTTCCTCTTCCCTCCGCTGGGCCATTTGCTTGGGCTCACCCAGCAGCAGTTCGGCACCTGGGCCGCCATCGCCATCCACGACACGAGCTCCGTAGTCGGTGCCGGGGCGGCCTATGGCGACGAGGCCCTGCGTATCGCAACCACCGTGAAGCTCACTCGTGCCCTGTGGATCATTCCCCCTCTCGCTCTACACCGCCTTTCATTTCCACGCCCGCAACGAACGCATCTCAATTCCGTGGTTCATCCTCTGCTTCGTACTGGCCATGACGGCCAATACTTACCTCGGTATCCCGGCGGAGGTCGGCTCGACCATCGTGCGTGTAGCCCGACAGTGCCTCACACTGACGCTTTTCTTCATTGGCGCTGGCCTCTCACGCGCCACCCTGCGAACCGTGGGCGTCCGTCCCTTCATGCAGGGCCTCGCACTCTGGTTCTTCATTGGCGCCATTAGCCTGACGTTCGTATGTCTCTATTATTAGGCGCCGTTACGTGTATGAGTTAGGCGCCGTCATGCCGCGTGCCGGCGTTTTCAAAGATCCTTTTGATCGGCACGCCGCGTGACGGTCTTTTGGCCGCCTTGCCCTAAGTCCGAATCCTCTACGCACCTTTGTAGTCTTCCATCACGACGGAGAAGACGATGAAGGCGATTCAAATAACGCTCCTCGGCGTGCTGCTACTGTGCACCGTGGCCGTCTGGGGGCAAGAAAAGCGCAAGGTGCATTCCTATCCACATCCCATAATCCCGCAACAAGCATGAATGAAGTATTGGAAAAGAAATGGCAAGACATGGCTGCCATAGCCTGTTTGGAGGCCAAAGGAGACATCGCACGAATAGACGCAGCCATCCGCCGCGGTCTGGACGACGGCCTCACCGTGAACCAAATCAAAGAGGCCCTCTCGCACCTCTATGCCTACACTGGATTCCCCCCGTAGCCTGAATGCGCTGGGCATGCTGCAGCGCGTCCTCGAAGCGCGCCGAGCCGCTGGCATCGTCGACACGGAAGGTCCCGACGCCTACCCGTTACCCGCTGACTACGACGCCCTCCGCCAAGGCACCGAGGTGCAGTGCAAGCTGACGGGGCGCGGCTTCAACTACACCTTCGCGCCCGCCACTGATTACTATCTCAAGGCCCATCTCTTTGGTGACATCTTTGCCCGCAACACGCTCTCTCACGCCGAGCGCGAACTGGTGACGATCGGCGCCCTGAGCGGTCTGCCGGGCGCCGAGGCACAGCTTCGGGCGCACGTCGAGGGAGCCCGCAACATGAGTCTGGCTGACGACACCATCCGTGCCATCCCCGACGCGCTGCAGCGTCTGGTCGGCGACGTGGAGGGCTACCGCGCGCGCCGAGCCGTGGCTGATGTCTTCGGGCTGCCCTTCACCGACGTCGTGCCGCTCGAGCCGTCCGACTTTCCCAAGGGTGAACCTAACACGGCTTACGCCCAGTATTTCACCGGAAACAGTTACCTGGCACGTCTTACGGAGAGCGGCCTGCCGATCAGCAATGTCACCTTGAACCGCGATGCCGCAACCATTGGCATATGCACCACAAGACGGGCCAGACCCTGATCTGCGTCAACGGCCGCGGCTGGTATCAGGCTTGGGGCGAGCAGCCGCGCGAGTTGCGACCCGGCGACGTGGTCAATATCCCCGCTGAGGTGAAGCACTGGCATGGTGCGGCGCGCGATAGTTGGTTCCAGCACATCGCCTTCTCCATCCCCGTAGACGGTGCGACAACGGAATGGGCCGAGGAGGTGACGGATGCGGAATACGACCGACTGCCCTAAGACTCGATGCGTCAAGGGCGTCACACGCGCCGCATGCATCACCTCCCGTAGCGCCTCGATTATCAATCTATCTTTGCCCCCGAAACATTTTGACTGACAACAAGGGATTCCGGCTGGTTGAACAACGCCTCGGCCGGGATTCTTTTTTTTACTGAACAAATCATCAACCCAAAAAGAAGGAGACTGTAAGACATGGCTGTTACGTACATGACAGAAGAAGGCTACAATAAGATTCTGGCCGAAATCAACTACCTGGAGAGCGTAAAACGTCCGGAGATCTCAGCGCAGATAGCCGAGGCTCGGGACAAAGGAGACCTCTCCGAGAATGCAGAGTATGACGCCGCCAAGGAGGCGCAAGGAATACTCGAAGGAAAGATCGCCCAGCTCAAAGGGCTTATCGCCAACGCGCGTCTGATCGATGAGAAGCAAATCAAGACAGACGTAGTGCAGATCATGAACAAGGTGAAGCTCAAAAACGTAGCCAACGGCGCCGTGATGACCTACACCCTCGTGTCGGACTCGGAGGCCAACCTCAAGGAAAACAAACTCGCCATCAGTACCCCCATCGCCCAAGGCTTGATGGGAAAAAAGGTCGGCGATGTGGCTGAAATCAAGGTGCCCTCTGGCATCCTCAAATTCGAGATCATGGAGATTTCGATCTGAACCCCTAACTCACCCATTTACGCATCATGGCAACTGTATTCAGCAAAATCGTGGCGGGCGAGATACCCTGCCACAAGATCGCGGAGGACAGCGAGTTCTTCGCCTTTCTCGACATCCATCCCGTAGCTACGGGGCACACGTTGGTCATTCCGAAAGAGGAGGTGGATTACCTCTTCGCCATCGACGACGCGAAGCTCGGCCGCATGATGGCTTCGCCAAACGCATCGCACGGGCGCAAGAGCAGGCTATCCCCTGCCGGCGCATTGGCGTGACGGTCATCGGGCTCGAGGTGCCGCATGCGCACATTCACCTGGTGCCCATCACGCACGAGTCCGATATGTATTTCGATCGGCCCAAGGGCACGCCGACGAATGACGAACTGGCCGCCACCGCGGCTGCGATTCGCGAAAAGCTGGCCTAACGGTCGCGCCAAGCAGGCTGCACACGGTGTGGCCTCAAAAAAGAGTCCTGCCGGACGAAAGGGAATTCGTTCCCCTTCATCCGGCAGGACTTTTTGTATGCCACCCATCGTGTCGGGTGGTTTTCGTGATGATTCTCCGAATCTTGCTGCCCGTCAGGCTTTCCGCCTTGGCGAGGTGCTGGGTGCGTCGGCTGTTGCGCTCCGACGCCCACCGATTGGGCAACCCGATTTTCCGTCAAGCCTTCCGCCTTGGCGGGGTGCTGGGGGCGTGGGCCGTTGCGCTCCGACGCCCACCGATTGGGCGACCTGATTTTCTGTCAGGCCTTCCGCCTTGGTAGAGAGCTGGAGGCGTTGGCCGTTGCGCCCCGATTCTCACCGATTGGGCGACCTGATTTTCCGTCAGGCCTTCCACCTTGGCGAGGTACTGGGGGCGTTGGCCGTTGCGCTCCGACGCCCACCGATTGGGCAACCTGATTTTCTGTCAGGCTTTCCGCCTTGGCGAGGTGCTGGAGGCGTCGGCCGTTGCGCCCCGACGCCTACCGATTGGGCGACCTGATTTTCCGTCAGGCCTTCCGCCTCGGTGAGGTGTTGAGTGCGTCGACCGTTACGCCCCGATTCTCGCCGATTGGGCGCCCCGATTTTTCGTCAGGCCTTCCGCCTCGGCGGGGTGTTGGGTGCGTCGGCCGTTGCGCTCTGATGCCCACCGATTGGGCGACCCGATTTTTCGTCAGGCCTTCTGCCTTGGCGAGGTGTTGAGTGCGTCGGTCGTTGCGCTCCGATTCTCACCGATTGGGCGACCTGATTTTTCGTCAGGCCTTCCGCCTCGGCGGGGTGCTGGGAGTGTCGGCCGTTACGCTTCGATTCTCACCGATTGGGCGACCTGATTTTTCGTCAGGCCTTCCGCCTCGGCGAGGTACTGGGAGCGTCGGCCGTTGCGCTCCGACGCCCACCGATTGGGCGACCTGATTTTCTGTCAGGCCTTCCGAACCACCGCGTTGCGGACGGCCATCCCGAGCAGGGCCAGAAAGACGACGCCGACTACAATCGATGCGATGAGCGAGATCCGTGCGCTGCGCAGATAGACATCGTCCACGCAGCGGAACTCAATCTTGTGCGTGCCCGCGGGGATCTCCAGACCGCGCAGGATGTAATCCACACGGATGGGCTTCACCTCGCGGCCGTCGATGTAGGCGTGCCACGTTTTGTAGAACACCTCCGAGAAGACTGCCAAACGCGGCGAGGCGCTCTGGCTCTCGTAGAGCAGGCGGTCGGGCGCCGGGTAGTCCGTCAGGCGAATCGTGGCGGCGCTGTCGCTCGAGGCCAGTTGCTGCCACGACGGCAGGTCGGCCTGCCACGCCTTATCGATGACGGCCGTGCGCACGGGGTTGAAGTCGTTCAGGGCCACGATTTCCTCGTCGGGCGAGTTGACCCAGCGAATCTCGTTGACGAACCAAACGCATCCGGGGGCGCCGGGGTTACGCTGCACCTGCGGCCCTTGGTCGGTGGGGACGATCACGTAACGCGTGTTGAGCATGTTCAAAACGTTCGGATTGATCCCCTTAGCCGCAAAATGATAGTCGATAATATCCTGATAGCGGCGCAACTTGGCGGGGCTATAACCTCCGACGGACTTATGAAAGTACGACGTCTCGGATTCGTTAAACGTACTCTTGGTCAGGTTCAAAACGCGGTAATTCGGGTCTTTATCCTGCAGGATTTGCTTGTCTGCCTCCGTGGCCACGATTTCGCGTGCCTGGCGCTGTGGCACAAAGTCCTCATAATTCAAAAAGCGCTTATCCACGGCCCAGAGATCGGCAAAAACGAGCAGCCCGATCACGGCCACCACGTAATTCGCGTTAAAAGGCTTCTTCAGATAAATGAATAGCAGCGCAGCCACCGCAGCGATGAACCCAAACGAACGCCAGGCATCGGCCGAGAGCATGCCCTGCCGATCGGCCACGAGCGCCATCAGCAAGTCGGGGTATTGCTTAAACTGCTCGTCGGCTGGGCCCGAAAAGCTCATCAGTCCGCCCCCAAGCAGGGCGTAGAGTAGGCAAAGGCCCCCGGTGAGGCCAGCGGCGATGTAGAGCGGGCGCAACAGGGCGCGTTTGTCGTCCGCCTCGAGGATGCGCTTGACGGCCAGGATGGCCAGGGCCGCCATCGAAACTTCGGCCACCACAAGCGCCATGGAAGGCGTTCGGAACTTGTTGTAGAGCGGCAAATGATAGAAGAAGAACTCGTTGATGCCTGCATTTTTGCCCCACGAGAGGAGGATCGAAATGAGCGTCACGGCCAGCAGCCACCAGCGCTCAGGCCCCTTCACGATCAAGAGTCCGAGCACGAAAAGGAAGCAGATGATGGCCCCGACATACACCGGCCCGCTCGTGAAGGGTTGATCGCCCCAGTACATCGGGGCGAAGCGTGTAAACTGGCGCCCCTGATCCGCCTGCCCGTGATCGGAAAAGAAGCGGTACGTGTGCGAGTCGGTGCCGATGTTATGATGCGAATCCGAGCCGTAGAAGTTGGGGATGAGCAGCGTCATGGTCTCGCCCCGGCCGTAGCTCCACATGTAGGCATAGTCGATCTCGAGCCCCGAGCTTTCTTTTTGACCCTCCGCATTGTTCTTCAGCACCGCCCCCCCGCGCATGGACTCCTTCACATAGTCGGCTGAGCTGATGAGCTGTCCGGCGGCTGGTGCCACGGCCAGCAGGCCCACCACGAGGAGCACGGCGGACGACTTGAGGTAGGCGCCCAACGTGTGGTTGCGAATCGCAAAGATCAGGTAGGTGAGGGCCAAAACGAGCATCATAATCAATAGGTAATAGCTGATCTGCTGATGACTCCACAGGACGTTGAGCCCGGTGAAACAGGGTCACCAAGCTGCCCCAGAGCAGCCGCCCGCGATAGCAGAGGATCACGCCGCCCAAGATCGGCGCCATCGTCGACATGACGAGGCACTTATTGACGTGGCCGGCCTCAATGATGATCAGATTGTACGACGCGAAGGCGTAGGCCACAGCTCCCACCGCGGCCAGGCCCGGGCGACACCCCAGCGCGATCATAAACACGTAGAACCCTACCAAATAGAGCAGCACAAGCAGCGCGTTGCCCGGCAAGGTGTACGCCAGGAAGCGGCTCAGATAGTCAAAGATGTTTACTATCGGCGCGCTATTCGTGTAGTTATGCGGCATGCCGCCGAACATGCGCGCCGACCAGTAGGCGTGCTCGCCGGTTTTCAGATAGTGATCCGCGATGTCTTTTCCCCAGCCCTGAGCGCTGTTTACGTCGCCTTGCACCAGCCCCTTACCGTCGAACAGTTCAGGTGCGAAATAGATCGCTGCGAGCGCGAAAAACAGGATCACCACCACCACGTGCGGCCATCCCTTCTTGATTGCCTCATTCATATTTGAAAAACTAATTTGATGTCGTATAAATGTCGTCGGATTCGGTCAGAAAAGCGGCCCGCTGTGGGCGCGATTCAGAGGCGGATTCCCCGGCCTATTTGTTTGGTTTTGGGGGCGCAAACGTAGGGTAAAAAAACCGCGACCCTTTTCGCCCGCCAGCGCCTGTCGGGGTCTATTCGTCGGAGCGTTTTTTTCGGGTCGGCGCTGTGAGGGGCGAAAAAAAGTACCCTCGGCCGCCTTTCGATCCTGTGCTGTGCGTGATTCCCGCCTCCGCGTAGAGTCGATTTTTGAATTCGAGGTGAGTAAAACCCGCCGGGTTTCACTCAAACGTGTGGCAATGTGAAAAACCCGCCGGGTTTTGGGGCCATGTCGTGTGGCAATGTGAAAAACCCGCCGGGTTTTTGGGGCCATGTCGTGTGGCAAAGTTAAAAACCCGCCGGGTTTTGCGCCATGTCGCGTGGCAAAGTCCAAAACCCGCCGGGTTTCGCGCCATGTCGAGTGGCAAAGTCCAAAACCCGCCAAGTTTTGCGCCATGTCGTGTGACAAAGTCCAAAACCCGCCGGGTTTCGCGTCATGTCATGTGCGGGAATATGAAACCCGCCGGGTTTTTCATGTACCTATGTAGGGGCGTATTGCATACGCCCCGAAAAACCCCGCGCCAAAGGTTTGCGCCTAAAACCGGGTGCGTTTTTGGTGTATCCCTATTGGGAAAGGTAAAACCGGGTGCGTTTTTGGTGTATTCAGGTGCGGGAATATGAAACCGGACAAATTTTTCTTGTACCCGTATAGGGGCGTATTGCATACGCCTCTGAAATAACATCGCCGAAGGTTTGCGCCTAAAACCCGCCAAATTTTTCATGTACCCGTGTAGGGCGCAAAAGCATACGCCCCGAAATGTCCCTCGCCGACGGTTTGGGTGTAAAACTGGGCTGGTTTTGGGCGTATCCTTATTGGGGAGGGTAAAATCGGGTGCGTTTTTGACGTATTCGGGTGTGGAATTGTGAAACTGGACGGGTTTTTCACGCACCCGTGTAGGGCGCAAAAGCATACGCCCCGAAATGTCCTGCGCCGACGGTTTGGGTATAAAACCGGGTGGGTTTTGGGTGCATCCTTATTGGAGAAGGTAAAATCGGATACGTTTTTGGCGTATTCGTATGCGGAAATATGAAATCCGCCAAATTTTTCATGTACCCGTGTAGGGGCGTAAAAGCATACGCCCCGAAAAACCCCTCGCCGAAGGTTTGGGTCTAAAATCGGGCGGGTTTTGGGCGTATCCCTATTGGGATGGATGAAATCGGATGCGTTTTCGGCGCATCCGTGTGCGGAAATATGAAACCCGCCAAATTTTGCACGCACCCGTGTAGGGGCGTATTGCATACGCCCCTCAAAAACCCCCTCGAAGACGGTTTGGGTGTAAAACTGGACAATTTATGCATGTACCCGTGTAGGGGCGTATTGCATACGCCCCTCAAATAGCCTCGCCGATGGTTTGGGTGTAAAACCGGGTAGGTTTTGTACGTATCCTTATTGGGATGGATGAAATCGGGTGCGTTTTTGGCGTGTCCGTGTGCGGAAATGTGAAACCCGCCAAATTTTTCATGTACCCGTGTAGGGGCGTATTGCATACGCCCCCAAAATGTCCTGCGCCAAGGATTTGGGTCTAAAATCGGGTGCGTTTTGGGTGCATCCCTATTGGGAAAGGTGAAATCGGGCGGGATTTGGGGGCATCCGTGTGCGGAAATATGAAACCCGCCAAATTATGCACGTACCCGTGTAGGGGCGTATTGCATACGCCCCTGAAATAACATCGCCGAAGGTTTGGGTCTAAAACCGGTCGGGTTTTTCATGTACCCGTGTAGGGGCGCAAAAGCATACGCCCCGAAAAACCCCTCGACAAAGGTTTGGGTATAAAACCGGGTGGGTTTTGGGCGCATCCCTATTGGGAAATATGAGACCGGACAAATTTTGCACGTACCCGTGTAAGGCGCAAAAGCATACGCCCCGAAATGTCTCTCGCCGAAGGTTTGGGTGTAAAACCGGGCGGGTTTTCGGTGTATCCGTGTGCGGAAATATGAAACCCGACGGGTTTTGCACGTACCCATGTAGGGGCGTATTGCATACGCCCCCAAATGTCCCTCGCCGACGGTTTGCGCCTAAAACCGGGCGGGTTTTGCACGTATCCTTATTGGGATGAATGAAATCGGGTGCGTTTTTGGCGGGTACGTGTGCGGAAATGTGAAACCCGTCAATTTTTGCACATACCCGTGTAGGGGCGTATTGCATACGCCCCCAAATGTCCTGCGCCGAAGATTTAAGTCCAAAACCCGCCGGGTTTTTCATGTATCCGTGTAGGGGCGCAAAAGCATACGCCTCGAAATGTCCCTCGACAGGGGTTTGCGCCTAAACCCCGCCAAATTTTTCATGTACCCGTGTAGAGGCGTATTGCATACGCCCCGAAACAATCCTCACCGAAGGTTTGGGGGTAAAACCGGGCAGGTTTTTGGGCGTATCTTTATCGGGAAAGGTAAAATCGGGTGCGTTTTTGACGTATTCGAGTGTGGAATTGTGAAACTGGACGGGTTTTTCACGTACCCGTGTAGGGGCGTATTGCATACGACCCGAAAAACCCCTCGCCGAAGGTTTGCGCCTAAAACCGGGCGGGTTTTTGGTGTATCCTTATTGGGAAAAGTGAAATCGGGTGCGTTTTTGGTGGGTACGCGTTTCGGAAGACGTGGTGAGGCGGGCGTTCTTACCCCATCGATGGCGACAGGCAAAACGCTTCTCAAATCAGACCTATCTTTGCCGCCTCTAATTAAACACGGAAAGAACAATGAGTTACAATTTATTGAAAGGGAAAAGAGGCATCATTTTTGGCGCCCTCAACGATTTATCTATCGCTTGGAAAGTGGCCGAACGGGCTGCAGAGGAAGGCGCACAAATCGCGCTGACAAATACACCGATCGCAATACGGATGGGCGAAGTCCGGGCGCTGGCGGAGCGTCTCCAAGCGCCGATGATCCCCGCCGACGCGACGAGCGTGGCGGACCTTGAAACGGTCTTCGCGGAGTCGACGCGAGCCTTGGGCGGAAAGATTGACTTCGTGCTTCACTCCATCGGCATGAGCCCCAATGTGCGCAAGAAGCGCACGTACGACGATTTGGATTACGACCTGCTCTCGAAGACGCTCGACATCTCGGCCGTCTCCTTCCACAAGATGCTGCAAGTGGCCAAGAAGCAGGACGCCATAGCGGAGGGCGGGTCGATCGTAGCCCTGACCTATGTGGCCTCGCAGCGCACATTCTTTGGCTACAACGACATGGCGGACGCGAAGAGTCTCCTGGAGTCCATCGCACGCAGCTTCGGTTACATCTACGGCCGCGAGAAAGGTGTACGCATCAACACGATTTCGCAGTCGCCGACGCTCACTACGGCCGGAAGCGGCATTAAGGGGATGGATCACCTGATGGACTTCGCCGACAAGATGAGTCCCTTAGGCAACGCCACGGCGGATGACTGCGCCGACTATTGCGTGACCCTGTTCTCGGATCTGACGCGTAAAGTGACGATGCAGAACCTCTTCCACGACGGTGGCTTCTCGAGCATGGGCATGAGCCTCCGCGCCATGAATCAGTATAGCAAGAGCTTCGAGGAGTTCAAGGACGAGTCGGGGAAGATCGTTTACGGCTGATGGTATAGCGGGGGAGGGGCTGACAGGAGGTGTCTGCCCGATCATTTACGGGTAGAGCAAAGCAAAGAGGCGTCCCACACACTGCGGTGCGGGACGCCTCTTTCAGTTTGATTCGACGGCTGGGGCGGTTATTGACCCGTCCAGTCGGAGATTACGCCCGATGGATCGGGGTTGAGGATGATGGCCTTGTTCTGGTCCGTTTCGTACTTGTTGAAGTAGATGTTGAACCACGGCGCACAGTATCCCTCGATCGAGTTCATGCGGTAACCTACGGGGCAGTTCGTGTCCTTGTATCCGCGGGTAACCTTCAGCTCGAGGCGTTTGTAATCCCAGAAGATGATGCCTTCGCCCCAGAATTCAATGCGTTTTTGGAGCATTAATTCCTTGCGGAAGTCGGCCAGGGTCGTGGCTGAGCACTTATAGGAGTCGTAGCGATACGTCTTCATGAAGCTCTCCAAGGCAGAGACGCCCGCCGCAACGCCCTGACTGGCAGCCAGCGCTTCGGCCTCGATGAAGTACATCTCCTCGACGCGCATCAGCGGATAGTCCATCGCGGCGCCCACCTTGTAGTCGATCATGTTGCCTTCGTTCGGCTTAAACTTCAGTCCGGTGTAAGCGGGCAGCGCATTGAAACCGTCGTCGGTGAGGAGGGTGCGATACTTCGTGCCCGGGCCCTTACCCGTGTCGGCGGGTGAGATCCAGGAGGCCTTACGCCAGTCGGCGTCGGGGATCTGATCGAAGAGTGCCTTGCTGACGGTGCGCATGGCGAAGTAGGTAGAGTTCGCTACACCGAAGGTCTGCTCGGGGCACATGTTAGAAGCGAAGTTGACGTAAGAGCTGTAGACGTTGGCCTCCTTCGTGATAGAGCCCCACATCCAAGAAGAGGTGAGGATGGAATTGAAGCCCGTCGTGTTAGCTCTTACCTCCGAACCAATCGCTCTCAGTCAGAGGCTGTGCACCGCTGGCGGTGATGGCTTCGCGGGCGAACTGAGCGGCCTTGGCATAGCAGTCTTTCGCGGAGGTGATGTCCGAGCGAACGGCGGTGAAGGCAGCCAGATCGGCCGGATACTTCTCGAAGCGTGTGCCCAGCTCTAACCAGGTGCGTGCCTTCAGACCGGCAACAACGGCGGAGTTGGGCAGGTTTTTGGCTGACCGGGTGAAGCCGTTGAGGAGGTTACCGGCTGTCTCCAGTTCGTCGAGGATGTATTTGTACATCGTCTGGAAGGGGACGCGCGGGTTGTTGCGTGCTTCAGTCTCGGTGGTTGTCTCGGTGACGAGCTGCGTGGTGAGGCCATAGATCTTGTTGGCGGCCGCTTCGTTGTCGAGTTTGGCGATGCCCGTCTTCTTGTATTCGTAGAGGCGCGCCATATCGAGGTAAGCCAATGCGCGGTAAGTGTGAGCTACGCCGGCATACTGCTTCAGGAGGGGGTCGGTGGTGTTCGCATCAATCAGCCCGACGAGGTCGTTGGCTCGCTTGAGGAGCTTGAAGTAGTATCCGTAGAGCACGTAGCCCATCGAGTTGTTCACGCCGAGGCTGGTGCAAAGGCCAAACGAGGAGAAGTAGTCGTAGTCGGAGCTGTAGACATAAAAGTCTTCGCACATCACGTCGCGCATGATACCAAAGGCGGAGTATCCGAAGTCATAGTTGTAGTCGGCACCATAGCTATCGTATTCGTTGATGTAGCCCACGATGGAGTTTTGCAGGGCTTCCATCGCGTTCTTCGACTTCATGGCTGATCCTTCGTCGCCGTGGACGACTCGGGGAAATTCTCTTCGATGCAACTGTTCAGGCCGACTGCCATAAGCAGTACGCAGCAGGCAAGGGCTTTCGTGATCAGAGTTATCTTTTTCATTGTGATCATCCTTTCTTAGTTGTTATACAAGGGGGATAAGGTTGGAACTTAGAATTGCAGGCTGAGGCCGGCAGAGTAAGTGCGATAGGGCGATACGCCGGCTGAGGAGGTGCTACCGGTGGTGGTAGTGCGCGGATCCAAGCCTTTGCGTTTAGACCAGTAGTAGATGTTGTCGCAGGTGACGTAGAAGCGCAGGTTGCGGACACCGCCCAGACGCTTGGTCAGGTTGTCAGGCACCGTGTAACCGAGCTGAATGTTCTGGAGGTTGAGGTAGCTACCGTCGATGAGGAAGCGGTCAGACTGTCCGGCGGAGTTAAGGTCGTCGAAGTACCAGCGAGGAATTTCAGAGCTGGTGTTCTCGGGCGACCATGCGTTGAAGACGTCCTTGTGCAAGCGGGAGCCACTGGCCGAAGAGGCGATGGGGTTAGACATCATACCTGCATATCCGTAGTCGTAGATCTTGCCACCCACGGAGTAGGAGAACTGTGCGGAGAAGTCGAAGCCGCGGAAGCTGAGCGAGGTGCCAAAACCACCGTAGAGGTCTGGGTTCGGGTCGCCGCAGAGGTAATAGTCAGCGTTGGAATAAGTGTCCGTCGTCTTCTCTTCGCCGGTCGTCTTGTCGGTGTAATACCACAGCGATTTGCCTTCGGAAGACAGACCTGCAAAGCGGTGGATACGCCACGTGTTGATGGGCAGGCCTTCACCGTAGTAACGGATGCCATTCACATAGCCGTCGTATCCGCCCACGTTGTTCGTCTTCTTTTCTTCGGGCAGGTAAGAGATCTTGTTCTTGTAGTGGGTCAGGTTGAGGTTGATGGTCCACACCAGATCCTTACGCTTGATGGGCGTGTAGTGCAGGTCGACTTCGACACCGCGATTCTCCATGTCGCCGACGTTGTCGTAGTAGCCGTCGTAACCCAGTGAGGGGGGCACGGTGAACCAGTTGAGCATGTCGGTCGTCTTGCGATAGAAGAGCTCCACGTCGCCCGTCAGCTTGCCTTTCCAAAGCTCGAACTCGGCACCGAGATTGACGTTCGTGTTCGTCTCCCAAGTGATGTCCTCTTTGCCTTTGCCACTAAAGGAGAGCGAGAGGGCGTCGTTGTTGTTGGTGATGCCATAACGGTCGGTGTAGTAGAAGTCGCCGATGTTGTCGTTACCCTGCTGACCGATGGAGAACTTGATCTTGAGCATGTCGAAGGCTTTGCACTTGAAGAACTCTTCGTTCGAGATCAGGTAAGCGCCACCGAGGGAGTAGAAGTTACCCCAGCGATGCTTCGGGTGGAAGCGTGAGGAGGCGTCGCGGCGGAAGGAGGCAGAGGCGAAATACTTGCCGTTGTAGTCGTAGAGCCCACGGAAGAAGTAGCCTTCTGTATTGTAGTTCGTGGCGTAAGAGTCGGAGTTCTTACCGTCGATCACGGCGCCTTCCAACTCATGATTGCCCCAGTAGGAGAACATGTTCTTCTTGGAAGCTGAGAGCTGCACGTAGTTGTACTTGTAATACTCATGCCCCAAGAGAGCGGAGAAGTTGTGGCTGTCGCCGAAGGTGTGGTTGTAGTTCAGCAGCTGCTGGAGGTTGAGCGTGGTGGTGCGGTAATGATAAACCGAGACGCGTCCCTTCTCTTCGATACCCCAGCCGTAGAAGGGGTTGCCGGTGTCGAAGTAGCGTCGTCCATATACGGACGTGGCAGCGTTGAAGGTGAACTTCAGTTCGTCGGAAAAGAGGACGTCTGCAAAGGCATTGCCGTTCAGCGAGTGCGAATTGGTTTGTTGCAGATTGATCTTCATCGTTTGGATCGAGAGGTTAGAGTAGGCCGGGCGCACCAGCTTGGGGCCAGCCGTAGCCACACCATAGTCGTACATCTTACCGTTCTCGTCGGTGCGGATGTTGCCGTTGGCGTCGCGCAGGTAGACGGGGTAAATCGGCGCAATGCCTTGCGTGAAGGCAGTCGGGTCGGTCGATTCTGACTCGGAGAGCGTCTGCGTGGTACTGTAGACATAGCCCACGTTCATGCCATACTTCAGCCACTTCTTCGCTTGGTGCGAAGCCTTGACGCGAGCCGAATAGCGCTCATAGCCCGAGTTAGGCAGTACGCCATTGTCTTTGAGGTAACCGAAAGAGGAGTAGAGCTGCAGCGCTTCATTGCCACCCGTCACGTTCACGTTATACTCCTGGCGCAGCGAGGTGCTGTAAGCCTCTTTCGTCCAGTCGTCCGGCAGCAGCAAAGTGACCGTTCACCACGCGTCCCAGCGTCGCGTTCGGGTTCAGCTTACCATCCTTACCGATCAAGTATTGCCCATCGGGATAGTTGTAGACGTTGTACGCCAAGCCACCTCTTTCTTTCACGCCGCTTACGAGGTCTTGGTTAGCCTGCACGTATGCATCGTCGGCCGAGAGCTTGTCCACGTAGTGGAGCTTGTTGTAGAGTGCGCGGTATTGCGCTTCGTAATACTGTCCGGGATCCTTTGATGTAATCGTAGTCGATCGTACCGCGCGTATTGGCGCCCCACTTCGCAGAGGCCGTGATGACGGCTTCGCCCGACTTCGCGTTCTTCGTTGTGATGATGATCACGCCATTGGCACCGCGTGCACCGTAAAGCGCATTAGAAGCGGCGTCTTTCAGCACGGAGATAGACTCCACGTCGGCCGGGTTGATGTTGTTCCAACCGCCGTCGTAAGGAGCGCCGTCGACGATGATCAGCGGGCCCGTACTGGCGTTGATGGAGCCGATACCGCGGAGCAACATGGTCGGCCCGTCGCCACCGGCCTGACCCGAGCCACTCGTCATCTGGAGGCCCGCCACCTGTCCGGCCAGGGCCTGCACCACGTTCGTAGCCTGCTTCTTGGTCAATGCGTCGGAATTGATCACGGTGGCCGAACCCGTAAAGGCTGATCGTTTGGAGGTACCGTAAGCCACGACGAAGACCTCATCCAGCTGTTCGGTGTCGTCCGTCAAGACGACCTTCATCCCAGCCGTGGCCGGTAATTCTTGCGTTTTGTATCCCACATAGGAAATAACCAGCGTGCTACCCTTGGGCACCGAGAGGGCGAATTTGCCGTCGATGTCCGTGATGGTACCTGTCGTGGTATTGCCTTTCACATGCACGGTGACGCCGATCATGGGCTCACCCTGCTGGTCAGTCACAGTGCCGCTGGCCTGTGTCTGCGCCATCGCGGCCCCTGTCCCTATCAGGATAAGAGCCAGCAACATCATTAATCTCTTTTTCATACTGCTATAATAATTGGTTTAGAAGGAGTGTCTATTGGGATCGAAGAGGCACCTTTATGAGTGTATGGATATTATGCCGGCCGCAGGGGCGAAGCTGCGGGGCGCGTCAAACTTGCTATTTCTATTCGTGTGGTTCACTGTGTTCCCTCTTCTGTTAAATTTCTGGGTGGCAAAGATGGCTGTTTTTTACACTAGCCGGTGAACTGGACTGAAAAATCGTACCCACGAAAAGGTTTCTTGGCGAACGATTGTCTCGCACAATCGTTCCACCGGGAAGTCTGTGGCGTGAAAGACTCGCACAATCGCCCCACAGAGAAGTCTGTGGCTCGAAAGACTCGCACAATCGCCCCACCGGGAAGTCTGTGGCTCGAAAGACTCGCACAATCGGCCCACCGGGAAGTCTGTGGCTCGAAAGATTCGCACAATCGCTCCACCGGGAAGTCTGTGGGCCGAAAGACTCGCACAAACGTCCCACCAGAAAGTCTGTGGCTCGAAAGACTCGCGCAATCGCTCCACCGAGAAGTCTGTGGCGTGAAAAACTCACGCAAACGCTCCACCGAGAAGTCTGTGGCGTGAAAGACTCGCGCAATCAGCCCACCAGAAAATCTGTGGCTTGAAAGACTCGCACAATCGGCCCAACGGAAAGTCTGTGGCGCGAAAGACTCGCGCAATCAGCCGCCACGGAAGTTTTTCGGCCTGTTGTCCGCCGCAGGCAATCCGCGATTTTATGGGTGATTCACAGCCTAAGGCTTTCCGACCAAAAACGATTAGATGAAGGTCAGCCTTCGGCTTTCGCTCGCCGACTTTGTCGGCGAACCGCAATCTTCCGCTTTGGATTGTCACTTTTTGTATCGCACGAAAGCCTTCGGAAAATTGTTGCTCGCCGCTGTGGGGTCAGAAAACCTCGAGCAAAAGCTCATTTCTCGTTTTCGGCGTTCAAAAGCCTCAGGCAAATGAGCGTTTCCCCGCTGATAACACCCAAAAGCCTGAGGCAAATTGTCGTTTCCACTGATAACACCAGAAAGCCTGAGGCAAATGAGCGTTTCCACTGATGACGCCCAAAAGCCTTAGGCTAAAGGTCGATTCACGCTGGCGAGAGCATTTTGCCTGAAGCAAATTGATGTTTCCAGTGAGAAATGTCATTTTGCCTGAGGCGAATGGGTATTTCCAGTTGAAAATGCGTTTTTGCCTGAGGCAAAACGTTCTCGCCAGCGTGAATCGGCCTTTAGCCTCAGGCTTTCGTGTTTTTACGGTGTTTACGCTCAATTGCCTAAGGCTTTTAAGCGTAGAAAAAGAAAAACGCCTGACGGCTCGAGGCTGTCAGGCGTTTACTTTTTTCGATGGCTATTTCCCTGAAGATTAGAGCAGTCTACGATTCGTTTTTGGCCGCATCTAACGTCTCGGAGGCCTCAGACCAACGATCCATTGCGTCAGAGAGCGCTTTTTGCAGATCGTTATGGGCGGCGAAGAGCGACGTGTCGGCGGCGCCTTCAGGCGTATTCATTTGCGCTTCCAACTCGGCGCTGCGGCGCTCTAAATCGGCAATCTCACGTTCGACGTCAGCCACGGCCTTCTCCAATCGGCGGATCTTCCGCGCCTGCTCCTTTTGCTCCTCATAAGATCGCTTGGGCCGACGGCGCTCCGCTTTCCTCCGTCGACACCGACGCGGTAGGCGCAGCCGTACGCCGCTCTAACTCACGCAGATTCTCGATCCTTTTGCGCTCGAGGAAGTCGTAGATCCCCCCGAGGTGCTCGCGGACGCGGCCCCCGCCGAACTCGTACACTTTATCCACCAATCCGTCGAGGAATTCGCGGTCGTGCGAGACGACGATGAGCGTCCCGTCGAAGTCGCTGAGCGCCTCCTTAAGCACGTCCTTCGAGCGCATGTCTAAATGGTTCGTCGGCTCGTCGAGGATCAGCAGATTGACGGGTTCGAGTAGCAACCGAATCATAGCCAGCCGGCTGCGCTCTCCGCCGGAAAGCACGCCAACTTTCTTGTCCGACGCCTCGCCGCCGAACATGAACGCCCCGAGGATGTCACGAATCTTCGTCCGTATGTCGCCCGTGGCCACATAGTCGATAGTTTCAAAGACGGTCTTCGTTTCGTCTAAGAGTTGGGCCTGATTCTGCGCGAAATAGCCGATTCGGACATTGTGACCGAGGCGCAGCGTGCCGCTATAATCCGTAATCTCGCCCATGATACACTTGACGAGCGTCGATTTTCCCTCGCCATTTTTCCCCACGAAGGCGACTTTGTCTCCGCGATGAATCGTAAACGTGGCGTCCGAAAAGACAAGGTGGTCGCCATATCGTTTCGTGAGATGTTCTGCAATCACAGGATACGAGCCCGAGCGCGGCGCCGGCGGAAAGCGGAGGTGGAGCATGGCCGTATCCTCGGCGTCGACCTCGATCCGCTCCACGCGCGCCAACTGTTTAATGCGTGATTGCACCTGCACCGCCTTCGTAGCCTTATATCGAAAACGCTCGATGAAAGCCTCCGTGTCGGCCAACATTTTTTGTTGGTTTTCATACGCCCGCTGCTGCTGTTCGCGCCGTTCACGCCGGAGCTGTACGTATTCGTCGTACTTCACTTTGTAATCATAGATGTGCCCCAGCTCGATCTCGAGTGTGCGGCGCGTGGTGTTGTTGATGAACGCCCGGTCGTGGGAAACGAGCACCACCACATTGGACGACGTGGCCATAAAATGCTCTAACCACTGGATGGATTCGATGTCCAGATGGTTCGTGGGTTCGTCCAGCAGCAAGACGTCCGGCCGCCGGAGCAGCAGCTTAGCCAGCTCGATGCGCATGCGCCATCCGCCGCTGAACTCCGCCGTGGGCCGGTCGAAGTCGTCGCGCGCAAACCCGAGGCCGAGCAGCGTCCGCTCCAACTCTGCCTGATAACTCGTGGCGCCGATCAGCTGAAGGCGTTCGCTGAGCGTAGTCATGCGCTCGATGAGCGTGTGGTACGTCTCGCTGTCGTAATCCGAGCGCTCCGCAAGCTCCCGATTGAGGCGCTCGACAGCCGCCTCCGTTTCGTGGATATGCGCAAAGGCCAGCTCCGCCTCTTGGCGCACGGTACGTTTATCCTCGAGTTGCATCTGCTGCGGCAGGTAGCCGATCGTCGTGTCGCGCGGCACGCTGACGACGCCGCTTGTCGGCTGTTGCAATCCGGCGAGGATCTTGAGCAGCGTCGATTTGCCCGCGCCATTTTTTCCGACCAGCGCGATCCGGTCTTTTTTGTTCACCACGAACGAGAGGTGGTCCAGCAGTGTGAATCCGCCAAATTCGACGGTCAAACCTTCGATTGAGATCATAAAAAAGAAGCTATCTATCGGTGCGGGACATCCGCCCGCCACTTTGGGTTACACATTATATAATAGGTACGCGGCGCCCGTCCTCCGTAGAGATCGACCCGGGCACCCCGATGCAAAAACGCGCGCAAAGGTAGACGCACCCGCAAATAGCCCGCAGCCCGAGGTTGTGAGCTGTCAACAATGAAAGTGAGCATCCGTTTCAGGCTTTGGGAGGATAGACGCAGGCGAGACACCATCGCCTCAGGCTATGGGAAGATCAAAAAACGGAGCAGCACTTTTCCGAAGATGATGGTGAATCACAAAACGAGAGCATCTCTCGCCGAAGGTTTTGGATCACCGACCGCGTAGGCAACCCCAAGCCAACGGTCAGCCATCGCTTTCCGAAACAGCGACCGAAAGCCTCAGGCTGAGGCTCAGCCATAAAATCACGGAAAGCCTGCGGCGGACAACCGGCCGAAACACTTCCGTGGCAAGCGATTGAGCGAGTTTTTCGCCCCAAAACGGTCTCGTTGGGCCGATTGCGCGAGTCTTTCAGGCCACACGATTCTCGTTGGAGTGATTGTGCGAGGTTTTCGCCCCACACGATTCCCGTTGGGCCGATTGTGCGAGTCTTTCGGCCCACACAATTCCCGTTGGGCCGATTGTGCGAGGTTTTCGCTTGACAGACTTCCCGGTGGGGTGATTGTGCGAGTTTTTCGCCCCACAGACTTCCCGGTGGGGTGTTTGTGCGAGTCTTTCGCCCCACAGACTTTCCGGTGGGGCGATTGTGCGAGTCTTTCGGCCCGCAGACTTTCCGGTGGGGTGTTTGTGCGAGGATTTCGCCCCACACGATTCTCGTTGGGGCGATTGTGCGAGGTTTTCGGGCAAATGGATTTCGTGGCGGGCGAAAAACTGAGACAGTGGCGCGACAAGCACCTGATGGGGTTCTATATCGGGGGCTACCTTTGCCATGAAACAATATCCTCTTATGAACACCCACCTCGATTTCTCCACCATCTGCGCCCTGTCCACACCTGCGGGAAGTGGTGCGCTGGCCATCGTGCGCGTCTCCGGACCGGAGGCGGTCACGCTTTGCGACCGTTTTTTCCAACCTCGCTCGGGCGTACCGCTCGCCGAGCGTCGCTCGCATACGGCCACTTTCGGCCGTCTTGTCCGCGATGGCGAACTGCTCGACGAGGCTGTGGCTACCGTCTTCCGTGCCCCGCATTCGTTCACTGGTGAGGACACCGTGGAGCTGTCTTGCCACGGCTCGACCTTCATCCAGCAACGCCTCCTTGAATGGCTCATCGACGGCGGAGCGCGCGCTGCCGCACCGGGCGAGTTCACCCGACGCGCCTTCCTCAATGGACGTATGGATCTCTCGCAGGCGGAGGCCGTGGCCGACCTGATCGCATCGACTTCGGCCGGTATGCATCGCGTGGCGATGAATCAAATGCGTGGCGGATTCTCTGACGAATTGGCCACGCTACGCGCACAGTTGCTCGAGTTTGCCTCGCTCGTGGAGCTGGAATTAGACTTTGGCGATCACGAGGAGCTGGAGTTTGCCGACCGCACACGCCTTGGCGAACTGGCTGACCGCATCGCTCGACGCATCGACACCTTGGCAGCCTCGTTCGCCGCCGGCAATGCGCTCCGACACGGACTGCCTGTGGCCATTATCGGCCGACCCAACGTGGGCAAGTCGACGCTGCTGAACGGGCTGCTGAACGAGGAGCGCGCCATCGTCTCCGACATCCCTGGCACGACGCGCGACACGATCGAGGAGACGCTCACCCTCGACGGCCGGCTTTTCCGCTTCATCGACACCGCCGGTTTACGCGACCGCACGACGGATCGCATCGAGGAGATCGGCATCCGTCGTAGCTTCGAGAAGGCCGATCAGGCCGCCATCATCCTTTACCTCCTCGACCTGACCGACAGCACGGCCGACGATTGGCTCGAGGCCAGTCGCTGGCTGCGGCGCTACGAGAAGCCCGTGCTGATGGTCGGCACGAAGAACGATCTGGCCCGCCGTAGCCCGATCCACACGACGGACAACGTGCAGGGCGATCCACATCTCTTGCCGCGAGCCGGCCGACATCGAGCGTGTGAAGCAGCGGATCGTCGAGCTGGCCGATACGCTCACTGTGGGCACGCACGACGTGATCGTCACCAACGTGCGGCATTACGAGGCGCTCTGCCGCGCGGGCGAGGCCATCCGACGCGTACTGGCGGGACTCAGCGACGGTTTGCCGGGCGATCTGCTCGCGGAGGATCTGCGCGACTGCCTCCACGCACTCGGCGAGATCACCGGTGGCGAGATCGTCACCGACGAGGTGCTCGCCAACATCTTCTCCAAGTTCTGCATCGGGAAATAGGGGCGGTGAAAAATGAAAAGTCCCACCGGCTGGGGAGACGGGCAAACCCATCTCCGCCTGCCGGCAGGACTTTGCGCTTGAAACGGTTAGTTGTTAGTTGCCGAAGGTGAGTTGCCCCTCGCGGAAGTCCACCTTGACGGCATGGCCGCGGTCGATCTTGCCGCTGAGGATCTGCTTCGAAAGCTCGTTGAGGACAAGCTCCTGGATGGCGCGCTTCACGGGGCGGGCGCCGAACTGCGGGTCGTAGCCTTTCTCAGCGAGGTAAGCCACGGCGGCGTCGGAGAATTGCAACGCGATACCGTTGGCGGCGGCCATGCGCTCTACGCCCTTCAGTTGTAGGCCGACGATCTGGCGGATCTCCTGCTCGGTAAGCGGGGTGAACATGATGATCTCGTCGATGCGGTTGAGGAACTCCGGACGGATGGTCTTCTTCAGCAGGTCGAGCACTTCGGACTTCGTTTCGGCGACGACGCGCTCACGGTTGTCGTCGGTCAGTTGCTCGAAACGGTCGCGGATGAGCGACGAACCCATGTTGCTGGTCATGATGATGATCGTGTTCTTGAAGTTCACCGTGCGGCCCTTGTTGTCCGTCAGGCGGCCGTCGTCGAGCACTTGCAGCAGCACGTTGAAGACGTCCGGGTGCGCCTTTTCGATCTCGTCGAAGAGGACCACGGAGTAGGGCTTCCGTCGGATGGCCTCCGTGAGCTGTCCGCCCTCGTCGTAACCGACGTATCCCGGAGGTGCACCAACGAGTCGCGTGGCGCTGAACTTCTCCTGATATTCGCTCATGTCGATCCGCGTCATCATGTTCTCGTCGTCGAAGAGGTATTCGGCGAGCGCCTTGGCCAGCTCCGTCTTACCGACGCCCGTAGTGCCGAGGAAGATGAACGATCCGATGGGGCGCTTCGGGTCTTGCAGCCCCGCCCGACTGCGGCGCACAGCGTCAGCAATGGCGCGGATGGCCTCGTCTTGACCGACGACGCGCTTGTGCAACTCGTCCTCTAAGTGCAGCAGTTTCTCGCGCTCGCTTTGCAACATCTTGCTCACCGGGATGCCCGTCCAGCGGGAGACGACGTCGGCGATGTCTTCGCTGTCCACCTCCTCTTTGATCATGGCCGAGGCGCCCTGCATCTCGTGCAACTGGCGCTGGATGTCGGCGTTCTCCTCCTCTTTCGTCTTGATCCGCCCGTAGCGAATCTCGGCCACCTTGCCGTAGTCGCCCTCGCGCTCGGCCCGGTCGGCTTCGTACTTCAGCGACTCGATGTCGATGCGGTTCTGCTGGATGCGGTCGATCAGCTCCTTCTCGTTTTGCCAGCGCGCTTTTTGCTTCTTCTCGTCCTCCTTCAGGTCAGCGATCTCGCGGCTGAGCTGCTCCAGCTTCGGCTGATCGTCTTCGCGCTTGATGGCTTCACGCTCGATCTCCAATTGGGCGATGCGGCGCGATACCTCGTCGAGCGATTCGGGCACGGAGTCCACCTGCATGCGCAGACGGGCCGCCGCCTCGTCCATCAGGTCGATGGCTTTGTCGGGTAGGAAGCGGTCGGTGATGTAGCGCGAGGAGAGCTGCACGGCCGCGATGATGGCGTCGTCCTTGATGCGGATCTTGTGGTGATTCTCATACTTCTCTTTCAGTCCGCGGAGGATGGAGATCGTGTCTGCCTCGTCCGGCTCGTCCACCATGACGGTCTGGAAACGCCGCTCCAAGGCTTTGTCTTTTTCGAAATACTTCTGGTACTCGTCGAGCGTCGTGGCGCCGATGGCCCGCAGTTCGCCGCGTGCCAAGGCCGGCTTGAGGATGTTGGCCGCGTCCATCGCACCGTCGCTCTTGCCTGCACCCACCAGCGTGTGGATCTCGTCGATAAAGAGGATGATCTGCCCGTCGGACTTGGTCACCTCGTTCACTACGGCCTTGAGTCGCTCTTCGAACTCGCCCTTGTACTTCGCACCAGCGATCAGTGCGCCCATGTCGAGCGAGAAGATCTGTTTGCTCTTCAGGTTCTCGGGCACGTCGCCGCGCACGATACGGTGCGCCAACCCTTCAGCGATGGCCGTCTTACCGACGCCCGGTTCACCGATCAAGATCGGGTTGTTCTTTGTCCGTCGACTCAGGATTTGGAGCACGCGTCGGATCTCCTCATCGCGTCCGATCACGGGGTCGAGCTTACCCGACCGTGCGCGTTCGTTCAGGTTGATGGCGTATTTGCTCAGCGAGTCGTACGTATCCTCGGCCGATTGGCTCGTCACGTGGTTGCCCTTCCGCAGCTCGTCGATGGCTGCGCGCAGCTCCTTCTCGGTCATGCCCGCGTCCTTGAGCATTTGCGAGGCGTCGCTACGCTCAGAGAAGAGCGCCAGGATGATGTGTTCGAGCGACACGTATTGGTCGCCCATCTTGCCGCAATAGTCCACGGCTTTTTGCAGCACCGCGTTGGCCTCGCGGCTGAGGTAGGGTTCGCCGCCCTCAACCTTTGGATAGGAGGCGATCTTCCGATCCAGCGCCGCGTTTAGCCCTTGTGGGTTGATGCCTAACTTTTGGAAGAGGAAGTTCACCACACTCTCGCCTGTCAGTATGACAGCTTTCAAGAGGTGTGTGGCCTCGATGCTCTGTTGGTTTTGCTGGCCGACCAGCTCTACCGCCTTCTGCACCGCTTCCTGCGATTTGATCGTGAAATTGTTCAGATTCATATGTGTTATGCGTTTTATTTACTGTTTGATGATTGTTTCTGGAGCCCCCTATGGTCAAATCTGGTGCCGTGGAATGAATGGTGACAAAATGGCAGAATAAAGCCCCGCCGACCTGATCGACGAGGCTGATTTCTTAGCTGCGAAGTCTGGCAGGCCGCCTTCCAAAGTGGTCGGACACTCCGGTGACGTTGTCAGGCCGCCTGCCGGGACTATCGGACACTCCGGTGACGTTGGCAGGCCGCCTGCCAGGACTATCGGACACTCAGGTGATGTTGTCAGGCCGCCTGCCAGGGCTATCGGACACTCAGGTGATGTTGTCAGGCCGCCTGCCAGAGTTTACCGGCCGACGAGCGGGATAGGAACTACGGCTGCGTGGGCTCGTTGATGACCCGCATTTCGCAGCGCACGCAGTCGAACTCGAGCCGGAGGCGTGTCCCCTCGTGCAAGAGATAATACGGCTCGCGAAAGGGCGACCGGCCCTGTTGGTGTACCGGGCACCAGCCCATGCTGTAACGCAGGCAGTGGCGCGTGAACATCAGTGGGACACCTGCGCGGGGCTGCTCTTCGTAGGCCCGCTCGACGGTGCGCACGCCGTGGCTGCGATAGAAGGCCTCGGCTCTGGCGTTGCTGATGTTGGCCGTGTAATCGAGCGTGGAGTTGGGGTAAACGGCGGTCGGGGATTCGGGGCGACGCCTGTGACGTGTGCGGCGAGCGAGGCGTTCGGACAGCAGTCGGTCGACGGCCTCGCGACGCATTTCACCGAGCAGTGAGGAGGGCACGAACAGGTTCTCGTGCATGTCCACGGTGATGCGCGCAGCCTCAAAAGGTGTGGTGCCGAGGCGCGAGAGTTGGGTGCGGATGTTCTCCCCCTTGCGGTTTGACGGCTGGATCGGCAGCGAAGATGCGTGTGACGGTCACGCTGCAGCCAGTGGCGTCCGTCAGGGTGAGCGCAAAGCCGTCCGACGTGTTGCTCCACACGATGTCGATGGCGATGCGGCGCTCGGCCGATGGCTTGGCGAGAACGGCCTCGAAGGCGCTGTCGACGTTGCGATAGAGCAGTGTGCCCGGCTTGATGGCCGGTATGCGTGCAGCGACGATGCGCCGACCCTCAGCCCGATTCACTCGGAAGCCTTCAAGCTCACCGCGGGGGTTGAAGAAGACCAGCCCGTCGCCGTTGTGGAGCTGCTTTTTGCCGTCTACGACGAGTCCACCGCCACGATTTGCACTGGCGCGTCCAAGGGGTTCGCCGATCGATTTGGGTGTGTCGAACGAGGTGATATCGGGCGTGCGCCCATGGAGGAAATAGTCGGTGAAGCCCCGGTTGAAGCTCTTCTCCGGCCGCGGCTCGAAGGTGTAGGTGGATCGTCCGTCGGACGCCCGTCGGAGCGATGGATCGCGCGCCAGAATCTCGTCGAGTCGCTGGCGATAATAAGCGGTGACATTCTTCACGTAGGCCACGTCTTTCAGTCGGCCCTCGATCTTGAGCGAGGAGACACCGGCGGCAATCATGGCCTCGAGGTCGTCCGAACGGTTCATATCGCGGAGCGAGAGCAGGTGCTTGTCTCGGGCTATCGTCCGTCCGTCCGCGTCGACCATCGTGTAGGGCAGTCGGCAACACTGCGCGCATGCGCCGCGGTTGGCGCTGCGTCCGGTGAGGGCCGAGCTGAGGTAACATCTGCCGCTGTAGCTGACGCATAAGGCACCGTGGACGAAGGCTTCAAGCGATACATCCTTCGGCGTGGCGTCGGCTATGCGACGGATCTCCTGGAGCGTCAGTTCGCGTGCCAGCACCACCTGCTCGAAGCCCGCTTGAGCCAAAAAGGCGACCTTCTCCGGCGTACAGTTGTCCATTTGCGTGCTGGCGTGCAGTGCGATCGGCGGGAGGTCAAGCCGTGTCAGTCCCAAGTCCTGCACGATGAGCGCGTCCACGCCCGCGTCGTATAGTTGATGGATCATGTGCTCGGCCTCCTTCAGCTCGTCGTCGCGGAGGATGGTGTTGAGAGCTACGTAGATCGACACATTATATATATGGGCGAAATCGCAGAGTGCGCGGATGTCGTCAAGCGAGTTGCCAGCCGCGGCGCGTGCGCCGAATTTGGGAGCACCGATATAGACAGCATCGGCACCATGCAGGATGGCCTCTCGGCCGCACGCCAGATCCTTGGCCGGAGCCAGCAGTTCGATACGTCGGGCCATCGGTTAGAGGTCGCCTAAGTCGCGGATGTCGTCGAGGTGGTAAGGCGTAGCCTGATAGACGTAATAGTTGAGCCAGTTGGAGAAGAGCAGGTTGGCGTGCCCCCGCCACCGTACGATAGGCGGCTTCGACGGGTCATTGTCCGCGTAGTATCCCGTGGGCGGAGCGATGGATAAGCCCTTCGCAAGGTCGCGTCGGTACTCATCGTCGAGCGTATTGGGCGCGTACTCGGAGTGCCCGGTGATGAAGAACTCTCTCGCCCCCCACGCGCCATCGCCATATAGACACCCGCCTCATCGCTCTCTGAGAGCAACGTCAGCCCGGGTATTCCGACCATGTCGCTACGTCGCACCTCCGTGTGCCGGCTGTGTGGCACATAGAATTCGTCGTCAAAGCCGCGGAAGATGGGAAGGAATGGCTCGTTCATCGTATGCCGGAAGACACCGAACATCTTGCTCGGTAAGTCGTGCTTCTGTACGCCGAAGAAGTGATACAACGCCGCCTGTGCCGCCCAGCATATATAGAAGGTCGACGTCACGTGTGTACGTCCCCAATCGAAGATCTCGGTCAACTCGTCCCAATACCTCACCTCCTCGAATGGCATCCGCTCTACCGGCGCCCCAGTGACGATCATACCGTCGTAAAACTCGTTCCGCATACTATCGAAATCCCGGTAGAACTCGCGCATATGCTCCACCGGCGTGTTCTTGGACGTATGGCCTTTGATTTTCATCAGCTCCAGCTCTACCTGTAGCGGTGTATTGCTCAGCAGCCGCACCAAATCGGTCTCGGTGGTGATCTTGAGTGGCATCAAATTGAGCACGACCACCCGTATGGGGCGGATGTCTTGCGAGTTGGCTCTGAGTGAGTCCATCACGAAAATATGTTCCGTCTTGAGTAGCTCTACGGCCGGCAGATTCTTCTGTAGATTGAGTGGCATATCCTTGATTTCCCTTGCTTGTTGGGGTGATTTTTTGATCGGGCGGCAAATGTAGCAAATGGCGGAGAGGCATTACGGACAGTGCGAATGCGCCTATTGCTACGTGTCCTTATCGAGGGCTTTCGATAATTATTTCGTGCGAGAATTTCCTTGTTTTCTTCCGAAGGCATACTTTTGCCATCAAATTTTTAACCATTAAACAAGTGTGTATATGAACAGGAAATTGTTACGTTATTATTGGCAGCGGGTGCCCTGGTTGGGGTTTCATCTGTTGCAAGCGCACAGCTGACCGGTCAGCCGTGGAATCCCATGTGGGATATGGTAATGAGAGGAAATGATACCACGATCAGGTATCTTCCGAATCGTCCAGCAGCTCCTCGCCCAAGTTCTCCGACTGCTGCTTGGCTGGATAGCACTCGTATTCGTCTTTATGAAGGATGTGCAGTACAGGTAGATACAGCATTCATCATCCCTGCTGGAAAGAACCGTCGGATCATTTACAAGAATATGCCGAAAGATCATCTGGGACGGCATTACATTGTAAATGCAGTTACAGACAAGGTGTATACGGAGTTCGATACGATCACACTGCCGGACTCTAAGGACTCGACTGTGATCTCTTTGAACTTTAAGCACTTCAGATTGAGTGATGGCGAACCGACTTTGCGTGATGGCTATCTCGGTAATATCCTGCTTCAAGTTAAAGTGGGCAGTAAGTGGACTGGTTCAGCTTATGGAGGTGCCATTGAAAAGGTTGATACTCTCTTGTATCAGTACTTTAACCTTCCCCAGATCACGAATCGTAGGAAGGTCGATCCCTCACCTCGAGATACGGGACGCTTTGCTTTCAAATGGAGTGGAGCATTGGTGAACGGTGCTAATGGTGATCCTTACGAGCATTGGTCAAGCTGGGAGGATACCTCTATCCATAGTGGAGACAGCGTATTCTATGTTGCTCCTGCATACTATAGTTTGGACCGCGGTGCTACGTGGTTGCCATGCGAGTCTGAAGGTGTCGATCTGAATGCTCGAGACATTGCAGATATGGGTAGGGATGTACCTGTCTTGGTAAGAGTTCCGAATGGATGCGGAAGCTATCAGGTAATTGAAGCACAAAGTCAACCGAATCCTCCTGTAGTTACACGAGAAGTAACCATTGAGAATGCAGATGGTGGAACGGTAGATCCGTACAAGAACAAGATAAATAGTGGTAGTGATTTCACCTTTACTGTTCGTCCGACCGGATCCAATGTGCCGAATGTCACAACGAGTCGAGACAAGGTGATTCCCGATGCGAATGGTGTATTGTGGAAGAAAAATGCAGATGGTTCATACACATATACTGTACGTCGCGTTCAGGAGAACCTGACAGTGAAACTCTCTTATACGCAGTCTAACACTGAAGTGGCCGGAACGCGTGTCTGGAGTGAGAACGGACAACTCTACGTTACGGCAGCTGTTTCTGGTAGAGCGAACGTGTACAACGTACTTGGTAAGTTGAATCGTAGCCTGACGTTCTCTGCAGGTGAGACGAAGAGCGTGTCTGTACCGGCTGGTATCTATGTTGTATCGTTGAATAACGGCAAGGCTTATAAGGTGGCCGTTCGTTAATCGTACGGATTAGATTCCAGATTTAGAACAGAAGGGCTCGGAGCTGAATAAGGCTTCGGGCCCTTTGTCTTTTGGGATGTCGAAGAGTCTATAGAGCCTTTGTTGCATACATGCAGGCCATGCAGATTCATCCGAGAGTGCTGTCGTGGAGCGAGAGCCGCATTGCTGTTTTCCTATCTTTGCGGCCGTTTCAAACGCAGATGTTATTACGCAGAGGCGGCTAAACGCCTCGGATATTCTAATCAGTAAAAAGAGTAAGAGATGAGAACGGCAATTGTTGGAGCCAGTGGCGCAGTGGGACAAGAATTCCTTCGGGTACTCGAAGAACGAGACTTCCCGGTGGACGAGCTTGTGCTCTTTGGTTCGTCGCGTAGCGCGGGGCGCGAATATAAATTCCGCGGGAAAGCATACACAGTAAAAGAGTTGAAGCATAACGACGATTTCCGTGGAGTCGACGTAGCTTTCGTATCAGCTGGAGGAGGAACGTCCACAGCTTTTGCGGAGACGATCACGAAGCACGGTGCGGTGATGATCGATAATTCCAGCGCATTCCGTATGGATGCGGACGTTCCGTTGGTAGTGCCCGAAATCAACCCGGAGGATGCGCTCAAACGTCCGAAGGGAATCATTGCCAACCCGAACTGTTCGACGATTCAAATGGTGGTGGCGCTAAATGCGATCGAGAAGCTGTCGCACATTCGGCGTGTGCATGTGTCGACCTACCAGGCGGCCAGTGGTGCGGGTGCAGAGGCGATGAACGAGTTGCGGACGCAATACATGCAGTTGGCGCAAGGAGAGGAGCCGGTGGTGGAGAAATTCTTCTACCAGCTGGCCTACAACTTGATCCCGCAGATCGACGTCTTTACCGAAAACGGATATACGAAGGAGGAGATGAAAATGTATCACGAAACGCGCAAAATCATGCACTCCGACGTCGAAGTGAGCGCCATGTGCGTTCGGGTGCCGGTGATGCGTGCACACAGCGAGGCGATTTGGGTAGAGACGGAGCGGCCCGTGTCTGTCGAAGAGGCGCGCGCAGCGTTTGCAGCTGACAAAGGCATCGTGTTGCAGGACGATCCCGCCAAGAAGGATTACCCCATGCCACTCTTCGTGGCCGGACATGATCCGGTTTACGTTGGCCGAATACGCAAGGACCTCGCTAACCCGAATGGCTTGATATTCTGGACTGTGAGTGACCAAATTAAGAAGGGCGCAGCGCTCAATGCGGTGCAAATTGCCGAATATTTGATCCAGGCTGGAAACATCGGAAAGTGATCGATTGATAGCCGAAAGTTACGGGGAGAACGGACGCGATTCGTTCTCCCCGTTTTGTGTTCGGCCAAAATGTCATTTGATAGCGACAAAATGAGTCAAGAGTCTTTACCCAACGTCTTTGCAGAGCGCATGCGCCGGCTGCTGGGCGACGATTACGAGGCCTTTGAGCGGGCATTAGAGGGCGCGCCCACGGTCAGTTTGCGTGTGAACCCTCGGAAGGCGACGGACGGGCAAGATCTACCGGTGGGGGACCGTGTGCCGTGGTGTGAGACAGGGTGTTACCTCACGGAGCGGCCCGCTTTCACTTTCGATCCGCTGCTCCATGCGGGCGCCTATTACGTTCAGGAGGCAGCCTCTATGTTCCTCGAGCGGGCCGTCGGCCGTTACGTGACGGAGCCGGTCGTGGCGCTTGACCTCTGTGCTGCGCCCGGTGGCAAGTCGACGCATCTGATCAGCACGTTGCCCGAGGGGAGCCTGCTGGTAAGTAACGAAACGATCCGCAGCCGCAGTCGTATTTTGGCCGAAAACATGGCCAAGTGGGGCGCCCCGAGCGTGGTCGTGACCCAGGCTGACGCGAAGGATTTCGGTCGGCTGACGCACCGTTTCGACCTCATTGTGGCCGATATGCCGTGCTCGGGCGAGGGGATGTTTCGTAAGACGCCGTCGGCGCGGGCGGAGTGGAGTCTGGAGGCGGTGAGGCTCTGCGCCGCTCGGCAGCGTCGCATTGTGCATGACGTCTGGCCGGCGCTTCGTCCGGGCGGACTGTTCATTTATTCGACGTGCACGTTCAATACGGAGGAGAACGAGGACAATCTCCACGCCTTCGCAGACGCCTTCGGCGCCGAGGTGCTGCCGGTCGATACGCCCGAGGCGTGGGCTGTCGGCGGTGCACTGACGGGGACGCTGCCCATCTGTCGGTTTTGGCCCCATCGCACACGTGGCGAGGGATTTACGCTGGCTGTGACCCGAAAACCAGACGACGGTCCGCTGCGCGCTACGCGTCTGCGGCCGACACGCCGTCAGCCTGCGGCGGCTGTGCCCGAGGAGATGAAGCGGTGGCTTGCGGCGCCGGAGGATTACGCCCTGGAACGCACGGCGGATGGACGTGTGCGGGCTCTCCCGCGGGCGTTTCGCGACGTGGTGACGGAGCTCGAGGCGCACGTCCATGTGCTCATCGCGGGCGTTCCGCTGGGTGAGGTCAAGGGCCGTGACGCCGTGCCATCGGCGGCGTTGGCGCTGAGCTCGGCGCTGCGACCGGAGGCGTTTGCGACGGTCGACCTCCCGCGGCTGGAGGCCCTCCGCTACCTGCGGCGCGAGGCACTCTCGCTCCCGGCCGATGTGCCGCGCGGATACGTCCTGGCCACCTACGGCGGCCTGCCGCTGGGATTCATGAAGCAGCTTGGGCCGCGGGCAAACAATCTCTTCCCGGATGAGTGGCGAATCCGTAAGACGTTGATTTAGGCCGAAATAGGTGAGGCCGAAAAAGTCCCTGCCGGACGAAAGGAGCAAGTGGGCTCTTCTCGTCCAACAGGACTTTTTTTGTGTCGCCACGAAGGCGTTTCCTCCCGAGCTATCCATGTGCTCACTGCGGGCGTTCCGCTGGGTGAGGTCAAGGGCCGTGACGCCGTGCCATCGGCGGCGTTGGCGCTGAGCTCGGCGCTGCGTCCGGAGGCGTTTGCGACGGTCGACCTCCCGCGGCTGGAGGCCCTCCGCTACCTGCGGCGCGAGGCACTCTCGCTCTCGGCCGATGTGCCGCGCGGATATGTCCTGGCCGCCTACGACGGCCTGCCGTTGGGATTCATGAAGCAACTTGGGCCGCGGGCGAACAACCTCTTCCCGGATGAGTGGCGTATCCGTAAGGAGTTGATTTAGATCGAAATAAGTGATGCGAAAAAAGTCCTGCCGGACGAAAGGAGCAAGTGGGCTCTTCTCGTCCGGCAGGACTTTTTTTGTGTCGCCACGAAGGCGTTTCCTCCCGACCTATCCATGTGCTCACTGCGGGCGTTCCGCTGGGTGAGGTCAAGGGCCGTGACGCCGTGCCATCGGCGGCGTTGGCACTGAGCTCGGCGCTGCGTCCGGAGGCGTTTGCGACGGTCGACCTCCCGCGGCCGGAGGCCCTCCGCTACCTGCGGCGCGAGGCACTCTCGCTCCCGGCCGATGTGCCGCGCGGATACGTTCTGGCCGCCTACGGCGGCCTGCCGTTGGGATTCATGAAGCAGCTTGGGCCGCGGGCGAACAACCTCTTCCCGGATGAGTGGCGAATCCGTAAGACGTTGATTTAGGCCGAAATAGGTGAGACGAAAAAAGTCCTGCCGGACGAAAGGAGTAAGTGGGCTCTTCTCGTCCGACAGGACTTTTTTTGTCTCGCCACGAAGGCGTTTCCTCCCGACCTGTGGCTGCGCTCAGGAGCAGAGCGAAAGCTCGATGCGGTTTTCGGCCATCATCCGTCGCATGTTCAGGATGGCGTAACGCATGCGGCCGAGGGCCGTGTTGATGCTGACGCTTGTGCGGGCCGCGATCTCCTTGAAACTCAGCTCTTCGTAGTAGCGCATTTCCAAGACTTCGCGCTGATTAGCGGGTAAAAAGCGGATCATCTTCTTGACGTCTTCGAACACCTGTTTGTTGACCAACATTTCCTCTATCGTCTTGTCGCTGAAGCGCATATCGTTGAAAAGATCCACGGCTACCTCGTCGTTCGAGATGGTGTTCTCGTTGCGCTCCTGGCGGAAGTGATCGATGATGAGGTTGTGCGCGATACGCGTAATCCACGCCTTGAAGCGGCCGGATTCGGTGTATCGCCCTTGGCGGATGGTCGTGATCACCTTCATAAAGGTCTCTTGAAAGAGATCTTCCGTCAAATCATAATCACGTACGCTGAAATAAATGTACGAGTGGATCGTTTGTTTATAGCGCTCCAATAGCGCGTCGAAAGCGTCGTTATTCCCGTTCGCATACATCGCAACCAACGTCTCGTCGGTCTCCGATTTCATTTTACTCATTACGTCTTTAGTTTTGGTTTAAGAGTAATGTCTTGCAATAGGCAGCGGGGGATTTGGGGGGATTAATAGATGGATTCTTTTATTATTTGACGGCCGCAAAGTAACGTAGAAAGGCCTTGCTGGCCAAACCTCGGCCGGCGTTCGCGCGCGCAATGCGGCTCATTTTGTACAAAACCCGTGGCTTCGTTTTCAGATCAATGGCCCAAAGGCGGAAGGTGAATTTTGTGCGCAAAACATGCTCATTTATCCACCGAAGACTCTAAGGTCATTCGTAATGGCCATATACTGAAAGGATAAGGACTTCGACCGACGCCTCATGCACACGATAAACAATACGATGCTCATGGTTGATTCGCCTCGACCACGTCTCTTCGCCATAGTGTTTGAGTCGCTCAATTTGTCCCGTCCCAGTGGTAGGATGCAATTGGATCTCCTCTAAAAGTGCGTTCAATTTTTTGATTGCATTCAGGGCTTTTTGTGAGGAAAATTTAGACCTCTTCGGGCATCATCCGTAAAAACTAATCTGTACATAAAAGGCGTTCGATAAATGCGTCAACCGATTCTCCGTCGCGTTGCCGCGTGACGCTTCCTTCTTCTGCTTGTTTTAATGAGTGATCAATCTTGGCATAGAACTCCTTTTCACTCATTGTGGCCTCATCGTCTTCCTCTTTTACGGGTATAATTTTGAAAGCGCCCTTCCCCCGGAGCTTGAGGATGAGCTCTTGGCCGTTGATAACCATATCTAGGTATTTTCCCTGATTGGCTCGAAATTCCCGTCCACTAACTGTGATCATAATCGCTATCTAATAAAATTCGTTGCAAAGATCATTGCATTATCGCAATTCCAAAAGATATCCTCCGTGAAGAGCGCGCGTATTGCTATCAAAAAACAGCATCTATACAAAGCCCCAAAAATGTTGACGTTGAGAAAGTTTACCTATCAAAAGCCTTAGGCAAACGCTATCCAACGAATAAATTGTCCACAAAGAGCTGAGAGATATGTGATCTGAAAAATGTAGGATTCAAAAGCCTTAGGCAAATTGAAGGATAACGCTGTCGAGAGCAATTTGCCTTAGGCTAAAGGTAGAATCACGCTGGCGAGACGAAATTGCTTCAGGCAAATTGAAGAATCACACTGGAAATTCCAGATTGCCTTAGGCAAATTGATGTTCTTCACTGGAAATGCGAAATTGCCTCAGGCAAATTGATTTTTCCAGCGTAATTCTTCAATTTGCCTGAGGCTTTTTGCTCTCGACGGTGAAATCATTCATTTGCCTCAGGCAATTGGATGCAGACTAAGTGATTCTTTCGTCCGCCTAAGGCTTTCTCACGTATCACATATTGAAGGGATACGTTCCTTGAAGCTATGAAGTCTCGACGAGTTGATTTTTCCGTTAGCCTGAGGCTTTTTTGTGTATCATGTATTGAAGGGATACATATCCGAAGGGGAATGGGTGTTAGGGGAAGACGATGCGCTGCGACTTGGGGCTGAAGGTGACAGAATGAAAAAAGGAGCCGAATGAGGTTGTCATCCGGCTCCTTACAGTTTTCGTGGCGCCATCGCGGCGCGCTGTGTACGGTTTAATCGATGTGGCTCAAAGCGGCCAACGGCTTGTGGCTCAGAAGCGATAGCCGAAGGTCAGGAGCGTGCGCGTGGTCTTGATTTGCGTCGACGCTACGTCCGCGCTGAGGGCGTTGAGGTGACGCGAGGCGTCGGTGATGGGCAGGTCGGAGAAGGGGTGCAGCTGCTCCGCGGCGCTGCGGTAGAGGCAAGCCAAATCCACGTAAAAGTTAGGCGTGAAGCGGTATCCGAGGCCTACGGTATAGGTGTTGGCGGTACCGACGGTGGAGTAATGGGTGACGGTCCCAGAGGTGAAGATTTCGCCGCCCGCGGTGAGCCGTCCCTGCATCGGCGAGGCCTGCCAGACGTAGCCGGCGCGCACGGAGAACTGGGGCGTGACGCGGTATTCGGCGCCCAGCTTGAGCGTCTGCCCAACTTTGAAATCGCGCTCCGCCTGCTGCGTGATGTCGCTGTAATAGGTGTCGTCGTCGCGGTTCCCGAGGCGCATCTTTCGGTAGTCGGTCAGCTCATAATCCAGGCTCAAAAGGGCCGTTTGCCCCACCACGCCCGCCAGGCTGAAGATCCAGCGGTCTGGCGATCGGAAGGCGTAGCTGAACGAGCCCTTGTCTTGCGGCGTCGAGCTGGACATCAGCGGATTCTTAGCGTCAGCGGAGGAATAACTTTGGGCCAAGGCGTAGTAGTAGTCCGTCATGCGGTACCATTTGGGGGAGTTGTAAGCCACGCCCAAACGGAGCTCGTCGATGGGCCGGATGATGGCGCCGAGGTTGATGGAGTATCCCGAGCCGTCGGTTTCGAGCGCGTTTTGGAGGGCGGCGTAATTGTTAGCGCCGAAGTCGTCGCGCTGTGCCGAATTGAGGTGGTAGGTGATGTCGGTCACGGCGACGGTAGCGCCGAGGAAGACGCGGTCGGAGATGTTCATCGAGCCCGAGAAATTGTACTCCACGATTTGTCCACTTTCGTTAATCTCCATCGTCGATTGGCTTGGCGAGTTCGAGGTCCAAATGCCGCTGCTGTTGTAGGCACCAAAACTGCTGCCGTAGACGTCGTTAAGATCTTTGTACCTGGTCCCGAAAAAGCCCGCTTTGTAGCCGAGGACGGAGAGCCAATCGCCGGTGAGGTCGTTATACGCAGAGTTGGCTGCCAATTTGTCTTCTGAAAGACCGAAAATCCTGCCGTTTTGTTCGCGCGCGGTGGAGGTGCGCATTGCGGCGTAGTCGGCCAGCGACCGCGTGGGGCGGCCCGTCACGTGATAGGCGCGGTTGAAGTCGCGCACGCGGTTGTAGGCCACGCCGAAGTTCCAAGCCTTGATGCCGCTGTCGTAGCCCGTGGGCACATAGCCGACGTACGAGAAGTTGTCGAAGCGCATCCGCACCAGGCTCTTGCTGTCCTTCACGCCCGTCCAGGTGGCGTCGGCGTCGGTTCGGGTCAGGGCGAGCGTGGTCTGGAGCTCGGAGCTGCGGTAGACGGCTATTCCGGCCGGGTTGTGCGACATAGCGGACATATCTCCGCCCAATGCGCCAAACGCGCCCCCCATACCGATAGATCGGGCCGTGCCATTGAGATCCATCGGCGAGTAGCGGTAGGCGTCCATTTCCTGCTGTGCCCAAAGTGTGGCGGCGCTCAGGCTGAGCAGCGCTGCCACATAGATCCTTTTCATCTTCATCTGCTTTGTTCTTCTTTTTTGGTTTAACGTGTCATAAAAAAAGAGTGTGTGCCGAACGGGATGAACCGCCGCCACACGCTCTTTGCTTTGCTATGATGGATGGTGATGAGAGCTTATAGCTCAAACTTTTTCCTACGGTTACATCGTTTTAGCGCCTTCCGCCGCCGCTGCTGGAGCGACTGCTTCCGCCGCCTCCGCCACCGCCGCTGTAGCTGCCTCCGCCACCGCCGAAGCTGCCCGAACTGCTGGAGCGTGTGTGCTGCTTCCACCGAAGCTGCTGGAGCTACTCGAGCGCGAACTGCCGTAGCTGTTGTCGTAGCTGCTGGAGCGTGAGCTGTTGCCGCTATAGGAGCCGGAGGAGCGGGTGCTGCTGCCGTTGTACGAGCCCGACGAACGGGTGCTGCTGCCGCTGTAGATGCTGGACGAACGACTGCTGCCGCCGTCGTAATAGCCTCCGGATGAGCTCCGTGACGAGGCGCTGCGACTGCTGCCTTCGTACACTGACGAGCTGCGTGAGGAGGAGCCGTTGCTGCCGCCGTCGTAGTATCCGCCGGACGAGCTGCGAGACGAGGATCGTGAGCTGCCGCCGTCGTAATAGCTGTCGGAGCTGCGCGAGGAAGAGCGCGTGCTGCTGCCGTCGTAGCTGGATGAGCTGCGGGAGGATGAGCTGCGGCTGCTGTAGATGTCGTCCGCCGTGCGGCTGTAGCTGGAGCTTCGGCTCGAGGCGTCGCGGCCGCTCCGGGTGTATCCGTCGGATGACGAACGTGTGGAGGTCGAGCGCGTGGAATAGACGTCGCTGTAGTTGCCACCGTCAGAGGAGCTGCGGTAGGTGGTCGATCGCGATGAGTAGTCGCGGCGAGTATCACGGTTTCCGTTGTCCCAACCGTAATAGTAGTTGTTGGTTGTGGACGAGTAGGGATAGTAATAGTCGGCGCAGCGATACCCCCAGTAGCCGCCATAATATCCGCTCCAGCCGCTGTACCACGGGTCGTACCAGGGATCATACCAGCTGGCGTAGAATCCCCCCCAGCCGAAGCTCCACCCCCAGTAGGCGTTGCGCCAGCGCCAGGCTGATCGCCAGGGCGAGTAGAATCCGCCGTAAAACCACGGGTCGTACCATGAATACCAAGCGTCCCAGCCGTTGCCGACGTTTACGTTGATATTCACGTTGGTGCGGCCGCCGGAGTAGTCGGTATCGTAGCTGTAGGAGTAGTATCCGTCGCTAAGATTGAGATCGACGTTGTCGGCGCCGGTGATGGTGATTTTGCTCGGGGAATGGTAGCGAATGATGCGTTCGGAGTACTCATTGTCGCCGCGGCGTTCGCTCGCCTTGGCCTTGCGGTTGTCGTCGCGAGCGTCACGGTCGTAGTCGTTATAATCCGCCGTCGAGCTGTCGGTGTAGCGGCGGTTGTAGGCATCCACATCGCGATCGCGGTCGAAGTTGTCGCGATCCCGATCGTAGCGCTGGCGTGACGCGGGTCGGTCAGAGGCCGACATGCGTCGTTCGTCCGTGCGTTCTCTCTCTTTTTGCTCTTTGTGGAGAAATACACGTCGTCGTAGTAGTCCTCTTGGGCCGTGGCGCTGATGGCCGCGAGCAGCAAGAGGCTGGTCAGGTAGACTGATTTCATCGTTTTCATCATCGTAATCTCCTCGTTGATTAATGTGTGGTTTTTGTCCCCGTTTGACGGGGTACATTGCTGAAGTTTAAGTGGCTGCTAAACCGTTGATTCCTTACGAGAGACAAACGTACGCATCTTTCGGAGGGCGGTTTTGCAGGCCGATATACTTTAACAACCCGAACGCTTTCGGCTGACCGCGTTTTAGCCCATCCTCTGGGTCAAAAAGTCGCGCAGAATGAGCGCATGGTTGTGGTCTGTCGCCTTAGCGGCGGAGAGCAGCGTGACGGTGTCGTATGGCCGTATGCGGCTGATCACTTCGTCCACGCTGGGGGCGGTGGCGAGCTCTGACCGGTAGCGCTGGCTAAATTCTGCCCAACGTCCGTCGGGATCTTCGTGAAACCAACGGCGGAGTGCAGGCTTGGGGTGAGATCTTTGGGCCAGAGGTCGTAGGGCAGGGCGTCTTTACGAATACCGCGCGGCCACAGCCGGTCGACTAAAATGCGAAAGCCGTCAGCGGGATCGGCGGCCTCGTAAACGCGTTTGATTTGAATGCAGGGCGTCATTATCTGAATGTTTATGGTGCAATAATGAGAGGGAAACGGCAGCAGGTTCGCTGCATAGGGCATAGGAGCTTTCGGCAAATCTTATTCCAAAGTGGCTACCGTTGGGGAAGGGGGGAATGAAAAAAGGCACCCGTTGCGGGGTGCCTTCTTCACGTTGATCCGTGCGATCGGACGACGCGGATGGGGGAGGGTTACTCCTCGGTCTGCGTGGCGGCGTACTCTTTGAGCAGCTTCTCCTGCACGTCGGTGGGGACGAGCTCGTAGCCGGAGAACTTCATCGTGAACGAGGCGCGGCCGCCGGTGATGGAGCTCAGCGACGTAGAGTAGCTGGACATCTCTTTGAGCGGCACCTTGGCCATCAATTTCTCACAGCCACGCTCGCTGTTCATGCCCATGATCAGGGCACGACGGCCCTGCAGGTCGCTCATCACGTCGCCCAAGTAGTCGCCGGGGACGAGCACTTCGATGTCGTAGATCGGCTCGAGGATCTTCGGCGCAGCATCGCGGAAGGCGGTGCTGAAGGCGTTGCGTCCGGCCAGCATGAAGGAGATTTCGTTGCTGTCCACAGGGTGCATCTTACCGTCATAGACGCAGACGCGGACATCGCGGGCGTATGAGCCGGTCAGCGGCCCCTGCTCCATGCGGCCCATGATCCCCTTTAAGGATGGCCGGGAGGAAGCGAGCATCGATGGCGCCGCCTACGATGCAGTTGACGAAGACGAGTTTTCCGCCCCACTCGAGGTCGTAAACCTGCGTGTCGCGGACGTTCATGCGATACTCTTGGCCGCCGAAACGGTAGGTGCCGGGTGCTGGCATGCCCTCGTAGTAGGGCTCGATGATGAGGTGCACCTCGCCAAACTGTCCGGCGCCGCCAGATTGTTTCTTGTGGCGATAGTCGGCCCGGGCGGACTTGGTGATCGTCTCGCGGTAGGGGATTTTAGGCTCGAGGAACTCGATGGCCAGCTTGTCGTTGTTCTCGATGCGCCACTTGAGGGTGCGGAGGTGGAACTCGCCTTGGCCTGAGACGATGGTCTGCTTCAGTTCTTTGGACTGTTCGACGATCCACGTCGGGTCCTCCTCGTGCATGCGGGAGAGGATTTCGCTCAGCTTCTCGGCGTCGGCCTCGTTGACCGGCTTGATGGCGCGGCGGAATTTGGGCTCCGGGTATTTGATGAAGTCGAAGCGATACTCGCAGCCTTTGCCATTGAGGGTGTTGCCGCGGCGGACGTCTTTGAGCTTGACCGTGGCGCCGATGTCGCCCGCTTCCATCTCGCTGACTTCGCTGCGGATCTGGCCGTCGACGGCGAAGAGTTGCGCGATGCGCTCCTTCGACCCACGGTCGGCGTTGGTGAGATCATCGCCCACCTTGACTTTGCCCGAAACGACCTTAAAGTAAGACACCTGCCCGATGTGCGGCTCGATGGTGGTCTTGAAGAAGAAGAGGCTGGTCGGACCTGCGGGATCGGCTGTGATTTCGATCCCTTCCGTGGTGACGGGGCGCGGCATTTTGTCGGTACAGGGGACGACGTTGCCGAGGAACTCCAGTGTGCGGCGCACGCACATGTCCTTCCCTGCGCAAACGCAGAAATGGGGAACATACCGCGGCTGACGAGGCCTGCGCGGATGCCTGCGCGCATGTCTTCCTCGGAGAGGGTGCCCTCTTCGAAGAACTTCTCCATCAGCGTGTCGTCATGCTCGGCGGCGGCTTCGACGAGCGCCTTGTGGAGCTCGGTGGCCTTGTCCAACTCCTCGGCGGGGATGTCGAGCACGTCTGGCTTGCCGCCCTCCGGCTTCCAGCGATACATTTTCATCTTCAGCACGTCCACCACGGCGTTAAACGCGGCCCCGGTCTGCACCGGATACTGGATCTGCACGGCTTTGGCGCCGTAGTTTTCGCGGAGCTGATGGAAGGTGTTGTCGAAGTCGGCCTTGTCGTTGTCCAGCTGGTTAACGACGAAGATGACGGGCTTGTGAAACTGTTCGGTGTAGCGGAACTGGTTGATGGTGCCCACCTCGACGCCGTACTGGGCGTTGATGACCATCAGGGCCGTGTCGGTGACGTTGAGGGCCGAGACGGCGCCTCCGATGAAGTCGTCCGATCCGGGGCAGTCGATGAAATTCAACTTCAGCCCGTTCCATTCGACGCTGAATACAGTGGAGAAGACTGAGTAACCGTAGTCCTTCTCTACCGGGAAATAGTCGCTGACCGTGTTGCCGGCTTCCACCGTGCCACGGCGCCTTGATCACTCCACCCTCGAAGAGCATGGCCTCTGCCAGGGTGGTCTTACCCGATCCTGAACTCCCCAGGATGGAGATGTTCTTGATTTCGTTTGTCTGATAAACTTTCATCGTAAAAGTGTTTTTGAGTGATGGATAATCGAGAATTGTCACTTCCATGCCGCCTTTTTATCGGTGGCGACGGCAAAGAAAGCAGGTTTGTTGTGAATGGGGATAGGGAGGTGTTTTGGGGTGTGCAATTCGGTGCGAAAAGGGTCGGCTGCGCTCGTCTGGGCATATAGCGGATGGTGAAGGACGTGGCAGTGGAAAGTGCGTCTTTTTCAGACGGCAACGTGGGGTAAGAACCCGCATGTTTGATCCTTTCAGGCAAGGTCAAAAGTCGATACACTGAAGCGAGACTTGTCGCTTGTCGCAATGGATTTATACGCGTGGATCCTCTCTATGTTTCACACGATGGCGAACTCGTTAACCTGAAACCTTTCTTGTCTCGATCGATAGCCCATTCATGCACCATAAAGCGCTCCATGTCCGAGACAGCGACGCATTCCTATGCCATAAATGTACCGTTGTCTCAGACAATGCTAAATACCTGATCGAGGAATTCATGATCGTCTGAGTTGATCATAAATAAGAATCAATTCATTTATTATTAATTGAGGTGACAACAAATGAGATTGCATGTATTTGTTATTGATCGAGACAATGATGAACACCTCGATCAGGTATTTAGTATTGTCTGAGACAATGGAATTTTTCTGGGTAAGGAGAGGATTATTGCTTCAAACAGTAGAACATTCCACGTATAGGTATCTCTTGTTGCTTCAGGCAATAGTACCTTTCACGTATAGACGTTTCTTACCGCTTCAAACAATAGCGGCTTCTGTATGCAGAAATTGCTTACTGCTTTAGACAATAGGACCTTCCACGTATAGGTATCTCTTATTGCTTCAAACAATAGAGGCTTCTATATACAGGAATCGCTTATTGTCTGAGACTATAGGAGGTTTGAGGACAAAGCAAAGATTACGCCCCGAGGATTTGGGTCAGACGAAGAGGGAGGAGATGATGCCGTCGGAGACGAAAAAGGCTTCTTCGGTGAGGCGGATGGTGTCGGCTGGGTCGTGCAGGCGGACGAGGCGACCGGAGGCGATGTAGGGCGTGGCATGGCGGAGGAAGTGGGCGAGGCGGCGAGGGCCGAACGTGTCGCGGAGGTGCGTCAGGCTGATGCCCCACATGGTGCGGAGGCGGGTCATGAGGTACTCGTTGTAACGCATATCGTCGTCCGTCACTTCGCGCTCTCGGTCGGGGCGGCCGGAGAGGATGCCAGCGACGTAGGCGGGGAGCGAGGCTACGTTCCAGCTGCGGGCGCGGCCGTCGTAAGAGTGCGCCGAGGGGCCTACGCCAATGTAGCGCGCACCGGTCCAGTAGGCCGAGTTGTGTCGGGCAAAGCGGCCGGGGAGGCTGAAGTTCGACACCTCGTAGTGCTCCCAACCGGCGCGGGCGGCGCGCTCGATAAGGAGGCGGTAGAGAAGGACGCTGACGTCCTCGCTGACGGCGTGGATGCATCCGCTGAGGAGCTGCCGGTGGAGGGGTGTACCCGCCTCGTAGGTCAGATGGTAGGCCGAAAGATGGGAGACGCCGAGGCGGAAGGCCACGTCGAGGTTGCGCGCCCAGGCTTCCGGGGTCTGGTCCGGGAGGCCGTAGATGAGGTCGATGCTGATGTCGGTGAAGCCCGCCTCGAGGCAGCGGCCGACGGCCCGGATGGCGCCCTGGGAGTCGTGGCGGCGGCGGAGGCGGCGGAGGTCGGCGTCGTCGAAGCTCTGCACGCCGAGGCTGATGCGGCGGATGGGGAGCTGGGAGTGGAGCTGGCGGAGGTAGTCGGCGGAGAGGTCGTCGGGGTTGGCCTCCAGGGTGATCTCGCGGCAGGATGAGACGTCGTAATGGGCGCGGATGGTGCGGAAGATGGCGCGGAGCGCATCGATGGGGAGCTGCGAGGGGGTGCCGCCGCCGAAGTAGATGGTGTCGAGCGGCTCATGGTCCAGCTCTGCGGCGCGTTCGGCCAGCTCGCGTCGGAGGGCGCGGAGGTAGTCAGTGCGGAGACGGCTGTCGGTTTGGGTGTAGAAGTCGCAATAACTGCAGCGCTGGGTGCAGAAGGGGACGTGGACGTAGAGGCCGGCCATGGGGTGGAGGAGGGGTGAGGCGTGAGGGGCGAAACGTTCGGACTGGCCGCGGCGTGAGGCGCAGTGGGCGATCCGGCGGGGAGCTTCGTCGGTGGGGGCTACTTAAATCGCGTGGCCAATTCGTCGTCGGTGAGGAGGATAAGCACCGGTTTGCCGTCCGGTGTGAGCTGGTTGGAGTCGGTGGAGAAGAGCGTGGCGACCATCTCCTCCATCTCTTCGGCCGAGAGCGGTCGGCCGGGGCGGATGGCGGCGGATCGGGCCAAGGCGAGGGCCAGCCTTTCGGTCAAGGCGTCGGAGGCGGCGGGGAGGGCGTCGGTGGCGCTGTCGAGCAGCTCTTTGAGCAGGCGCTTGGGGTCCGTGTCGGGGAGGCCGGTGGGGAGGGCGGTCACGGAAAAAGCTGTTGCCGCCCATGGGGCTTAGCTCGAAGCCAAGGCGGTGCAGGTCGTCGAGGAGGCTGGGCAGGAGCGCGGCCTCGAGGCGGTGAGCTCCACGAGTTCGGGAAAGAGGAGCTGCTGGGAGGCGGCCGTGTGCTGGCGGACGTTGCGGAGGTAGCGGTCGTAGAGGATGCGGACGTGCGCGCGGTGCTGGTCGATCATGACCAGTCCGGACTTGAGAGCGGTGAGGATGTATCGGTTGCGGAACTGGAAGCAGCTGGAGGCCGCGGGCGCAGGTTCGGGGAAGAGGGGCGCCGTCGTGGACAGGGCCGTGGGCGGGTCGACCTCCGGGAGGGCGGGTCGGCCGTCGCGTTCGAAGTCTTGGTAGAGCTTCTCCCAGTTGCGGTCGGCAGCGAGAGGCGGCGCGGCACGGAAGGGGTTGTAACGCGTATTGACCTCGACGGATGGCTGCCGGACGGCTGTGCGATCGGCCGCGGGGTTATAGACTGGGATGTCGATGGCTCCCTCGGTGTCGAAATCGATGCTGGGTGCGGCGTTAAACTTTCCGAGCGTCTCGCGGACGGCTGAGGATAGGATTTGCCAGATGGGCTGTTCGTTTTCGAACTTAATTTCTGTCTTGGTCGGGTGGATGTTGACGTCTATCGTGGCGGGATCTAAGGTGAGGTAGATGAAGTAATCGGGCAGTTCGCCGGGGGGGCGTGAGGTTCTCGTAGGCGCGGATGACGGCCTTGTGGAAGTAGGGGTGGCGCATGTAACGACCGTTGACGAAGAAATAGTTGCGGTAGCCGCGGCGGCGCACGGCATCGATCCGGCCGACGAAACCTTCAATTTTTACGAGCGACGTATCCGTTTCGACAGGCAGGAGTCGGCGGTTGAAACTTTTGCCAAACACGTCCACAATGCGCCGTCGCAGGGGGGCGGCCGGCAGATTCATCACTTCGGTGTCGCCATGCACGAGGCGGAAGGTGATCTCGGGGTGAGCGAGGACGACATGCTCGAACTCGGTGAGGATGTTGCGGAACTCGGTTTCGTTTGACTTGAGGAACTTTCTGCGCGCGGGGGATGTTGAAGAAGAGGTTCTTGACGGAAAAGATGGCCCCTTCGGCGCAGGCATCGGGTGCGAGGTCGACCAGTTCGGAGCCGTCTATTTCGAGGCGCGTTCCCAGCTCGGCCCCTCGGGCGCGGGTGCGGAGTTCCACCTGTGCCACGGCCGCGATGGAGGGCAACGCCTCGCCGCGGAAGCCCATCGTGCGGAGGGAGAAGAGATCTTCAGCGGCAGCGATCTTCGACGTGGCGTGCCGTTCGAAAGCCATGCGAGCGTCGGTCTCTGACATGCCCTTGCCGTTGTCGATCACCTGCACGAGCGTCCGTCCGGCATCCTTGATGATGACAGTGATTTGGTCGGCGCCGGCATCGACGGCGTTCTCCATCAGTTCCTTGACGACGGAGGCGGGTCGCTGGATGACCTCTCCGGCGGCGATTTGGTTGGCGATGTGGTCGGGGAGTAAGTGGATGATGTCGCTCATTCTGTGTGGTTGGGGATGGTGGGGGCGCGCAGTGTGCACCCGGTCGTTATGGGGCCTTGGGCCGAGGGAGTTAGCGGTGTGTGCGCTCCGGGGTCACCGGAGGTAAAGGAACCAGTAGATGGCGGCTAGGAGGGCCAGGAGGAGGATGAGGCGCATGTTGCGGTAGAGGCGGTCGCGAGCATCGTCGCCCTTATCCTTACTCTTCTTCAGGTGGTGCGTACCCTCGACGAAGCTGCCTCGGATGGCGTCTTTGTATTGTTCGTAGTCCGTCTCCTCCACGCCCATTTCCATCTTGACTTTGTGGATGCGCTGCTCGAGCTTTTCCTTGCGGGGATCCCAGTAGATAGGCTTGTGCTCGAACTGGCGTGGTTTGCGCATGTTGTAGAAAGAAAACATTCCCATGATCGGTCTTGCTGTGATAGGTTGTTGAAATATCTGGTGAAGGAGGGCGCCATTGCGGGCGTCGGATCACTCTATGCTGCGGAACTTGTTGCTGCGTTTCGAGGGGGCGTCGGCTTCGATTGAGCGGCGGGCGTTGCGGAAGATGTCGTCCTTATCTCGGGGGCGGAGGTCTTCGTACCAGTGGAAGTCGCGGAGAGTCATCCGGTCCGGGGAGAGGTCGGGCAGCGGGGTGAGGGTACCCTGCGGCGAGGGCCAGAGGCGGAGCTTTCTCGATTTTCCGATCCTTGATCCAGATGGTGAGGTAACTGCTCTTCGTTTCGTTCATTCCCACCATGCTACCATCGTCCTCGAGGGGGAAGAAGATCGATTCCGCGTTGCCGTCTATGTCAATGCGTCGCACTTCGCGGCCTTCGAAGTAGGCCTTGAGGTCGTTGCCTTTGAGTTGGTTGAAGTGGCTCGTGTCGACCTGCTCAATGGAGAAGGCGAGGCGGATGACGTGCACAAAGTCTATGGTCGTGTCGGCCATATGGACGACTATGGTGTCGCCGTAAAGCTGGTTCCGGTTGTTCCAGAGCACTGGGTCGAGGTAGAAGTAGAGCGTGGAGTCGACGGTGTTGAATTGCATCGAGTCGCAGATGCCCTGGAAGTCCGCGCGGAAGAATCGCACGCCGCGGTAGGCCTTCACCTGCCGAGCAGTGGAGTCTATGGAGATCATCTCGAACGTATCGGCGTGCATATAGAGCGTGTCGCCCTGCGAGTACTCCATGCAGCGTGCGCTGTCGGTAGCCAGCGCGTGGCCGGAACGCTCGTCGTACGAGCCGTAGTTACCTTCCAGCATCACCCTTTCCGTCGTGTCGCGTAGGACAACGCGTCCGAAGGCCTCTCCAAAGCCCCTGTCACGATCATAGGCGATGGTGTCGCCGACGAGGATCCGGTTGCCGGACGTGACCTGCGAGCGGTCGAGCAGTAGGGAGGTATTCTGCACCGTGTTGTACCAGCCGCGGGAGGTGTAGATGTTGCCGCTGTCGGAGATGATGACCGAGGGGCCGAGGATGGTGGCCACCTTCGTCTGGGTGCTGTATTGCAGCGTGTCGGAGTAGAGCGTGAACTTGTCGTTGAAGACTCGCACGCTGTCGTTGAAGATGGCGATCCGCGTGGCGGGCGAATACTGGCCATAGTACGAGGAAAGCTCGTTGGCATCGTCTACTATCGTGCCGCCATCGAAGTAATAGCCGATGTTGGCGACGCGGTCGTAGTTGAGGCTGTCGGTGAAGAGGGTGACAATGGAACCATCGGCGCGGACACTTTCCATACGGACGTTGTCACGCATCTTCGCCACGCGTATGTTTCCGTCGTAGTAGAGGTAATCGCCGTAGACGAAGAGCGTGTCTCCCTGCTCCATGCGCACTTCACCGAAGGCCTCGAGCGAGCTGTTGGCCTCGTAGAAGTAGGCGCTGTCGCAGTACATGTAGGAGTTGTCGTGGCGAAAGCAGACGTCGCCTGAGAGCACTTGCCGGTCGGCGCTGACCTCTTTGTCGAAGGATTGCACGTCGGCATGTTCCAAGAAGACTTTCGTTTTACCGGGAGGCGAGGCGAGGGGTGTCTGCGCCGACAGGGAATCTGTGAGGGTGAGGGGCAGGAGGAACAGGAGGAGAAGGAATGGCAGGCGTCCGACCGAGCAGACCTCGGGGGCGTTGCACCCAATCCCCCACCCCCTTTTCTTCCCTTGACGAGAGAAAAGGAGGCCAAAGAAGATCAAGGCGCCAGGGGCGCCGCCAAGAAGGCCGAGTACACGGCAGGCTTCATCATTTCTTGATCCAGCCCGGGAACTTAAAGTCGCAGTTCCGCCATCCGTCTGCGATGCGGACGTAGGTGGTCTTCTGCTGCTTGGTGATCCAGTCGTTGAGCAACTCTTCGCGCTTGTGGTTCTCCACCATCGTCTTCATCACCTGATAGTCGTCGGCCAGGTTGGCGCGGTGGCTGTCGGTGCGCGCTTTCAGCTTGACGATGGCTACCACCTCGCGCTGCTTGTCGGTGAGCATGCGGAAAGGCTTCGAGATGTCGCCCGGCTTCATGCCGTAGACCACCTTGCTGATGTCCTGCGGCAGCTCCTGCATCTCGAACTTGGGCGTGCCCACATGCGAGCTCTCATAGTTCTGGTTCACCATGAGGCCCTTGTTGTTGCGCGTGTCCTTGTCGGCGGAGAGGTAGGTTGCGGCGTCCTCGAAGGTGAGCTTGCCGGCCTCGATGTCGGTGTAGATCGAATCCAAGCGCGCGGTAGCCTCCTCGAGTTCTCTGTCAGAGACCTTGGGGCGGAGCAGGATGTGGCGGCAATTGATTCGGTCGCCACGCTTCTCGATCAGCTGGATGATGTGGTAACCATACTCCGTCTCCACAATGTTCGAGACGCGTTTGGGGTCGGTTAGGTTGAAGGCCACGTTGGCAAACTCGGGCACGAGGCTCGACTTGCCCACAAAACCCATCTCACCGCCGCGCGAGGCCGAGGCTGGATCTTGGGAGTAGAGTCGGGCGAGGGTCGAGAACTCCATCTTGCCGTTGTTCACCTGCTCGGTGAACTCACGCAGACGGGCCTTGATGGCGTCCGTCTCCTCGAAGGGGATCTTCGGCTCCAGAGTCACGATCTGCACCTCTACGGTGGCAGGGATCATGGGCAGGCTGTCCTGTGGCACGTTCTGGAAATAGTGGCGCACGTCCGAGGGCGTGAGCTTGATCTTGCCCACGAGCTTCTTCTGCATTTCCTGCACGATCTGCTGTTCGCGCACCATCGTCTTGCGCTCTTCCTTGATCTGCGAGAGCTTCTTATTGAAATACTCTTCGAGCTTTTCGCGTCCGCCCACCTGATTGATGGCCATGTTGATCCACTGATCCACGGAGCGCAAGACCTGGCTTTCGCTCACGTCGATACTATCGATCTTGGCTTGGTTGAGGTAGAGCTTCTGGATGGCGATCTGTTCGGGGATGATGCAGTAGGGATCGCCGTCGAAGCGTTGGCCCTCGTTCTGCATATAGAGGCGTTGCGTCTCCACGTCGGAGCGGAGGATGGCCTCGTCGCCCACCACCCAGACGATCTCATCCACCACGTTATCCTGTCCGTAAGCCGTGCCCGCAAGGCAGACGGCGAGCAGACTCAAGCATGCTATTCTCTTCATTTCTTCTTATTGTTATCCTGTTTGGTGTCGTAAAAAAACGTCACGTCGCCCTTACGGACGGCGTCACGATAGAGTTCCTCCTCGAAGTTGCGCAGGAAGTCCACCTTGCGCTGGTTGATCATCGTCTCCTCGATCTCGGGCCGGGCATAGTCGTAGGGGGCGATGCTGCCAGCGGTTACATAGCGCGAGATGTTGAGGAAGTAGCAATAGGTGCTGTCGGTGGTTTCGATGGCGCGGTTAGAGCGGAGGAATTGGGCTTTGTCCGTGACTTGAATGGGCATCTTTTGGAGCACCTCGTCCAGATCCATCCAGCGGTCGTAGAAATACTCATAGACGGCGGCGTTACTGAGGCTGTACTTCTCGATGTTTTCGACGGCGTCAGTCTTTTCCGAGCGGTACCACTTGCGCACGTTGTCGAGCCCCGGAGCATCGGCGGGCACCTTGACGAAGAGTCCGCGGATAAGGTTCGTCTTGAGCACAAAGCGCTGGCTGTCCTCGCGGTAATAGGCCTGTTTGTCCTTCTCGCTGATCTGGGCCGAGAGCTTGTCGTGCACCATGATGTCGAGGTAACGTTGCCGCAGTAGGGCTTGGCGATACTCCTCCACAAGGCGCTCGATCTCCTCGCCCCCGTTGCCTATGTTGCGCTCGGCCACCTTGTAGATCAGCACGTCCGTGATCCACTTCTTGATGTAATTCTCGGCGATGAGCAGGCTGTCAGCTGGCGAGCTACCCTCGGGGATGAGCTTCGTTACCTCGCTGCGGGTCAGGGTGTATTTGTCGATCTGCACCAGCGTGTCGGCTTCTTCTTTGACGGCGGATCCTTTGCAGGCCGTGAGAGCGCAGCAGAGTGCGAGGCCCAGCAACAGTCGGGGCAGGTTCTTCTTTGTCATAAGCATGGAGGATCTTGTTTGATGAATGAAACGAATCGATGACCTTGAAACATATACGGAGGCGCTGGGGTTCAAATTTTTTCTGAGCGGCGCTAACCCCTGAGCGTTCCAGCCCTTCTTTTTTCTAAGTGAGACCAAACCCTGAGGGTTTAGCCCTACTTTTTTTCAAGTGACACTGAACCCTGAGGGTTTGGGGCTACTTTTTTTCTGGGAAGGCTGACCCCTGAGGGTTTAGGGCTACTTTTTTTCAAGTAGCGCTGACCCCTGAGGGTTTAGCTCTACTTTTTTTCAAGTGACACTGACCCCTGAGGGTTTAGCCCTACTTTTTTTCAAGTAGCGCTGACCCCTGAGGGTTTAGCCCTTCTTTTTTTCTAGCGAAGCTGACCCCTGAGGGTTTAGCTCTACTTTTTTTCAAGTAGCGCTGACCCCTGAGGGTTTGGGGCTACTTTTTTTCAAGTAGCGCTGACCCCTGAGGGTTTGAGGCTACTTTTTTTCTAGCGAAGCTGACCCCTGAGGGTTTAGCCCTACTTTTTTTCAAGGAGCATTGAACCCTGAGATGCCGGCGCTCCTTTTCGAAAAGTAAGACCAGCCTTTCGCCTCGCGGAGTGTGCCCACCTTTTGAGGCGCTCGTCAAATACGACGGGACAGGGCTCCCGACGCTGCGGGGGTCCTGTCCTTAAAGGCGGTTGTGACAAAAGACATGAGTGGCGTCAACGCTTCATTTCTTGGACGTCGGCGCGATGTATTGCTTGAGGTTGCTGAGCACCTTGCGATTGATCTTGACCGCATACTTCCGGTCGAGCTCCTTCAGCCAGTCGGCCTCCAGTTTAGCCTGTTCCTCGACGGGATGGCTCCAGACGCGCTCGTTGCTGATGTTGAAGAGCAGGATGCCGTCACGATATTCCTTCATCAGTTTTTCCAACTCGGGATGGTTGGCGTCCAGCTCGTGACGTTCGAGATTGTTCGTGATGTCGCGGACGAAAAGCTGATAGACCTCGCTCATGAAGTCGCCCGAATAGGTTTGGTGGAGAAGGGATAGAGGCGGAGGTATTCGGCGAACTCGCTCTGGGGGATGTCCGTGTCGTGGATGCGGAGCAGCGTCTTGTGCATCTGTCGAGCTTGCTTATGGAAGTCCGAATCGGTGGGGAAATAGTTGTCGCAAAGGCGCTGGAGCTCTTCGTAGGCCTCGGGATAGAAGACGTAGCCGTACTTCTGCTTCATCATGTCGTCATACGTCTTGAAGAGTTCGAAGTTGCGGTCGCCCTGACGCATGGTCGTGTAGTAGCTCTTTTCCATCTCCTCGTAAGGGGGCATGGGGCGCTTATCCAGCAGCTTGATGATGTGGTAGCCGAAGCGGGTGCGGACGGGGCGGGTGAAATCGCCCGTGTCTTTGAGGGCAAAGGCGGCCTCCTCAAAGGGGCGCACCATCTCACCGAGGGAGAAATAGGGCAGAATGCCGCCACTGTTGCGGGTGCGTCCGTCGGTGGAGTAGGTGTTGACGAGTGAGCTGAAGCTCTCGCCCTTTTTCAGCAAGTCATAGACCTCATTGGCGCGTCGGAGCAGGGCTACGGTGTCCTGATGATCTTCGTCAGATCCGATCAGGATATGGGCCACGCGGCGGCGGCCAGGATTGGGCGTGAGTTGATCCAGGCGCAGGATGTGGTATCCGGCCGGGGAGCGCACGGGGCCCACGATCTGTCCGACCTTCATATTGAAGACGGTATTCTCGAGCGACTTCATGAGCTGCAAGGGGTAGATGTACTCCACGTGGTCGAAGAAGACGGAGTCGTCGTCTCGTCCGGGGGCCAGCTCACGGGCTACTTTGTCGTAGCTCTCGCCTCGGCTGATGCGGTCGTAGGCGGCTTTGGCACGGCGATAGACGGCGATGGTGTCTTTCGATACCGTTTTCTCGGGCAAGGGAAAGACGATGTCGCTGAATGAGGGGAGCATCTTGCCCCGGTTATAGACGGTGCGGATGGCTTCGGCCTCGCCCCGCTTGTCGGAGAGGAAGCCAGCACGCAGCTGCAGCTCATAGTCGCGCAGTTCGTTGCGGAAGTTTTCCGTTTGGTCGTACTGGGCGGCTTCAGCGTCGGCCACCTTCTGCTTGAAGTGCTTGAAAAGCGTCACAAAGTCGTCGAGCGACTTCTTGTTGTTCAGGTCCACGCCGCTGTCTTTTTGGGCGATGAAGAGGAACTCCGAGACGGGGATGTCTTTCCCTGCCACGGTCATGATCGTCGGGTCGTCAGCTGCCTTTTTCTGTGCGAACGCTCCGCTGAGGGGCATGGCGCAACACAGGGCGACCCATAAAAGCCTTCTTTTCATTCTATCGTTGATTGGTTGATGATTGATCTGTGAGGCCGTTAGTTGGCCATTTCGGAGAGGAACTTGATGCGGACAAGCCGGATCTCGTCCTCGGTATAGTCGCTACCGAGCTCTTCGATGGCCTCCTGGAGGCTGTCCGTGGTTGACTCCTTGAAGTATTGATAGATGTCGTCCACGCGATCCTCGTCGATGGCGTCGAAGATGAAGTAGTCGATGTTGATCCGGGTGCCGGAGTAGACGATGGATTCGATCTCGTCCAGCAGCTCGGAAATTCCAGTCCTTTAGACGAGGCAATGTCGTCGAGGGCCACCTTGCGGTCGATGCTCTGCACGATGTAGACCTTCAGCTTCGATTTGTTGGCCACGGTGCGCACACGCATGTCTTCGGGGCGTTCGATCTCGTTTTCCTCGACGTATTTCTTGATCAGGGCCACGAACTCCGTACCGTAGCGTTTGGCCTTGCCGGATCCTACGCCGGGGATGTTCTGTAGCTCCTCCAGTGTGACGGGGTAGGTGGTGGCCATCGCCTCGAGCGAGGGATCTTGGAAGATGACGAAGGGAGGCACATCAAGCTGTTTAGAGAGCTTCTTCCGGAGGTCTTTCATGATCGAGAAAAGGGCTGGATCGACGGCGCTCGCACCGCTGCCACGCATCGGCATGTCTGCGCCTTCGTCCTCCTCGAACTCCTTGTCTTTCACGACGCGGAACGAGGTGGGGTGCTCCATGAACTCCCGTCCTTGAGGGGTGATCCGGAGGGTGCCGTAGTTCTCGATCTCTTTTGTTAGATAGCCCGCGATGAGGGCCTGACGAAGCACCGCGTTCCAAGTCTTGTCGTCCTCCTCTTGTCCGCTACCGAATTGCTCCATTTCGTTTTGCTGATAGGAGACGATGTCGGCCGTCTCTTTACCCATCAGGAAGTCGACGATGTGTTCCGCCTTGTAGCGTTCACGCAGGAGGTCGATGGCTTCCAGCGCTGTTACGAGCAACTCTTTGCCCTCGACCGTAGTGCGCGGCGTGAGGCAATTGTCGCAGCTGCCGCAGTTCTCCTCCGTAAACTCTTCGCCGAAGTAGTGCAGCAGCACTTTACGTCGGCAGACTGCGGACTCGGCATAGGCTGCCGTCTCCAGCAGCAATTGTTTACCGATCTCCTGTTCGATGATGGGCTTGCCTTGCAGGAACTTCTCCAGCTTCTGAAGGTCTTTGTAGGCGTAGAAAGCCAGGCACCGGCCCTCGCCACCGTCACGTCCGGCACGCCCCGTCTCTTGGTAATACCCCTCGAGACTTTTGGGAATATCGTAATGGATCACGTAGCGTACGTCGGGCTTGTCGATACCCATACCGAAGGCGATAGTGGCCACAATGACGTCAGCCTCTTCCATCAGGAAGGCGTCCTGATTCCTCGATCGCGCTTGCGAGTCCATACCGGCGTGGTAAGGCAGAGCCTTGATACCGTTGGCGCAGAGAATGTCGGTGAACTCCTCCACGCGTTTTCGGCTGAGGCAATAGACGATGCCCGACTTGCCCTCGTTGGCTTTGATGTATTTGATGATCTCGCGATCTACATCCTTACCCTTTGGCCGCACCTCGTAGTAGAGGTTGGAGCGGTTGAAGGAGGACTTGAAGACCGTGGCATCCAGCATGCCGAGGTTCTTCTGAATGTCGTGCTGCACCTTCGGTGTGGCCGTAGCCGTCAAGGCGATGAGGGGGGATGCTTGCCGATCTCGTTGATGATGGGTCGTATGCGGCGGTATTCGGGTCGGAAGTCGTGCCCCCACTCCGAGATACAGTGCGCCTCGTCGACGGCGTAAAACGAGATCTTCACCTGACGCAGAAACTCAACGTTCTCCTCTTTCGTCAATGATTCGGGCGCCACGTAAAGCAGTTTGGTAAGACCGGATAGGATGTCCTGCTTCACCTGCTCGATGGCGGTACGGTTGAGTGACGAGTTAATGAAGTGTGCCACGCCGTCCGCCTCGCTGAAGTTGCGCATAGCATCCACCTGATTCTTCATCAGTGCGATGAGGGGGGAGATGACGATCGCCGTACCCTCCATCATCAGCGAGGGCAACTGGTAACAGAGCGATTTGCCGCCGCCCGTAGGCATAAGCACAAACACATCTTTACCAGAAAGCAGCGTCTCAATGATGGCTTTCTGGTCTCCCTTAAAGGAATCAAATCCGAAATGTTTTTTTAGGGCCTCGGTGACGTTCATGTCCCCTTTGGACGTGGCGCCTTTGGCAGGCGACTTGGTGCGTGGTGTAGCTGTGGCAGTTTTTCTCGGCGCCACTCCCGGCTTTCTCTCTTCTGACGGCTTTTTGCTGCTTTCAGCTTTCGGTAATTCTTCGGCCATGCTTCTTCCTTTTAGACATATCTATTGCCATACTCTCTTCACTCTCTCGTGTGACGCCCTCATGCTCGTTGTAAACGGCTGAGATCCATCTTCTCGAACTGCTCTTTGGCGTAGCTCAGCCCGACGGCCATCTTCTTCCTGTTCTCAGAAGGCAGCCTGTACATGGCGTCCATCATAATAGCTTCCACAATCGACCTCAATCCTCGCGCACCGAGCTTGAACTCGATCGCCTTGTCGACGACATATTCATAAACCTCTTCGCTGAAGGTGAGTTTGATGCCGTCCATGTCGAACAGCTTGATGTATTGCTTGATGATGGAGTTTTTGGGTTCGGTCAGGATCTGCCGCAGCGCCTTTCTGTCCAGCGGATCAAGGTAGGTCAAGATGGGTAATCGACCGATGATCTCGGGAATCATACCGAAGGCCTTGAGGTCGGTCGGCGTGATGTATTGCATGAGGTTTTCCCGATCTACGACGGATGTATCCCGACTGGCAGCGTAACCCACAACGCGTGTGTTGAGTCGCTGGGCTATTTTCTTTTCGATGCCGTCGAATGCACCACCGCAGATGAAAAGGATGTTGCGTGTGTCCACGGGGATCATGCGTTGCTCAGGATGCTTGCGTCCACCTTGGGGCGGGACGTTCACGATCGATCCTTCGAGCAATTTCAGAAGTCCTTGCTGCACACCTTCACCACTCACGTCACGCGTGATGGAAGGGTTGTCGCTCTTGCGGGCGATCTTATCGATCTCATCGATGAAAACAATGCCTCGCTGAGCGGCCTCAACGTTATAATCGGCCGCTTGCAGCAGGCGTGTCAGGATGCTTTCGATGTCTTCTCCCACATAGCCCGCTTCGGTCAGTACGGTGGCGTCGACTATGCAGAAGGGCACGTGCAGCTTGCGTGCCACGGTACGCGCCAGCAAGGTCTTTCCCGTTCCCGTAGCACCGACCATGATGATGTTGGATTTCTCAATCTCCACGTCATCAGCAGTCGTTTTCTGCATTAATCGTTTATAGTGGTTGTAGACAGCCACGGACAGGTAGCGCTTGGCTGTTTCCTGTCCGATGACATATTGATCCAAAAACTCCTTCAGCTCTTTGGGCTTAGGCACTTCCTCGCCTTTAGGCAGAAAGCTGCTCCCCACTGCACGCCCCTGTTGCACGATGTGATACGCTTGTGTCGCACATTCGTCACAGATCGCAGCGGAAAGCCCCGTGATCAGCATGCCTACGTCTTTGCCACTCTTGCCGCAAAAGGCACAAGTATTCTCTACCCCTTTTGACATCGTCTCTTACTTACGTTTCATGATTTCGTCAACCATGCCGTATTCCAGCGCTTCCTGGGCGTTCATCCAATAGTCGCGGTCGCTGTCGCGGGCAATTACCTCGTAAGGCTTGCCTGAGTGCTCGGAGATGATTCGGTAGAGCTCATCCTTCACCTTCAACACCTCGCGTACAGCAATCTCCATGTCGGAAGCCTGCCCTTGCACACCGCTCATCGGCTGATGGATCAACACGCGCGAGTGGGTCAGGCAGCAGCGTTTGCCTTTCTCTCCTGCCACCAGCAACACCGATGCCATAGAGGCCGCAATGCCGGTGCAGATCGTGGCCACCTTACTGCCGATGAACTGCATCGTGTCGTAAATCCCAAGCCCAGCATAGACGGATCCTCCAGGTGAGTTGATATAGATGGAGATATCCTTACCCGGATCGCTCGAATCCAAGTAGAGGAGCTGCGCCTGAATAACATTGGCGGTATAGTCGTCTATCTGTGTGCCGAGGAAGATGATGCGATCCATCATCAACCGAGAGAAGACGTCCATTTGGGCGACATTTAATTGACGCTCTTCAATGATTGTCGGGGAGATGTAGCTGCTGGTGATGTTCATATAGCTCTCCAGCGCTGTAGAGCTCATGCCCAAATGCTTGGTGGCGTATTTCTTGAATTCGTTTTCCATCTGCGATTACTTCCCTTCTTCTTTTACGGCATCGTTGTTATTAGCAGTATCGCTGGCTAAAGCCTTCTCATATTCTTCGGGCGATACCTCAACGGTTTCGACCGTGATCTGTCCCTGGCCCACTCAGCAAATTTCCGATCTGCAGCACGGTTGATCAGGTTGCGTCGAGCCGCTTCATCTTTGAGGAGGTCTCTGACAAATGGGCCCACCAGATCATCCGATGCAGAGAGTATACCATACTGCATGAAATGCGAACGCGCCAATAGTTTGGCTACCTCCTCGATGTCGGAGTCTTCTGCCTTCAATCCGTTTTCAGCCATGAAGTACTCTCTGGCTACATGATACTTCATATCCTCCACGAGGATGGGGTAGTCTCGATCCAGATCTTCGGGATTCACCTTGTCGCTGGTCAGCAAAAGCCAGCGCTTCAGGATGTCGTCAGCCAGCGGCACGTCGCCCACTTTGCGAATCAACAAGGCGCGCAGATCACGCTCGAAGCCCACTTCACTCCGTTGGTTGAGCGGAGCCTTCATCAGCTTTCTTATTTCGTCACGGAATTCCGCTTCGTCTTTCACCTTGTTGGGGCCCAGCACCCGATCAAACAGCTGCTGATTCATCTCGGCCGGTTTGAGGCGTGAGATGTGGGTGATTTCATAGCGGCAATCGTTCGTGAATTGTTCTGCTGTTGCTTGATCCATGTTGAGCAGTGAGGCGACAGCACGTGGCGTATTGCCATAGGCGTTTTTGGGATTAAAAACGATCTGGTCGCCCACTTTGGCACCGATGAATTTAGCCAACAGCTCTTCGTCCTTAATGACATTCGGAAAGAGCACGGAGTTCTCCACCCAGACACCGCCAGGTTTCTGCTCTCTCTCCATTTTCCATTTCCACGAGTTTGCCTCTCAGCCAATCCTCACGCTCCACCGTCTCCGGTGTTTCCGTCGTCCCTTGATCCTGGCGATAGGCATCGATTTGCTTATCCAACAGCGCGTCGTCCACACGGATGTCGTACCATTTCAGGTGATCCTCTTTGGTCAGCTTGACATCCGTCATCTTCGGAGCCAGAGCCACGTCGAACTGGATCTTAAACTCTTCCTGCGTTTCGAAATTGATCGGTTCTTGGTCCGCCTTGGGGAGCGGTTCGCCCATTATACCGAGTCGGTTGTCACGAATATACTAAAGAGGTGCTCCGACGTGAGCCGATTGATTTCATCGGCCAACACGCGCTTGCCGTACACTTTACGGATCATACCCATGGGGGCCGTGCCCTTTCGAAAGCCGGGCAATGTCATCTTCCGGCGGTACAGACGCAGGTTCTTATCCACGTCCTTCTCGTAGTCCTTTTTTTCTATTGCCACTGTGATGATACCGCGGATGGAGTCATCGCTCGTCAACGAAATATTCATACTGTTCTATCTTAATAATTAATCTATTAGGGTCTGCCCTTTTATTTTGCAGGGTGCAAAATTAGACTATAATTTCAATCCAACAAATGAGTGCGGAGGGCCATAAAAAGGCGCTTAAAACAGCTGCTGAAGCCAGTTTTGGGCGTTTTTTGCCGCTCAATTTTCCCTCTATTCTTAGAGTGCTCAGATGCCCCTCTGCTGTACATATATAATAGGGTCTCTTCCGGTGGGAGCCTCTCCCTGAAATTCGCTCTGAAAACGCATCGAGTGGAGGACGGAGACGCTCTTTTGCTGGACTAAAATCACGGTAAAAAAGTCTTGCATATATCAATCTTTTATCCCTTTCTTTGCGGCTATGAAAGAAAGTATATATCGAATGTACTTAACAACCTATTCTGCAGCTGTCAATTAGCCGATGATTGGAGTATTGTTATGAACTCGCGAAATTCTTGCCTTTCACTGGTTACGACATTCTTTTTAATTTACAACTTATGAATATTTACTTGGGTAACCTGAATTATCGCGTTCAGGAAGAAGATTTGCAGAAACGATTGGAGGAGTACGGGGCAGTGGATTCCGTACGGGTTATTAAGGATCGGGAAACGGGCCGTTCGCGCGGCTATGCCTTCGCTGAAATGCCGAACGACGAAGAGGCGAATCGGGCAATTGCCGAGCTCAATGACCAGACGTTCGAAGGACGTCGGTTGGTAGCTAAAGTGGCGCTGCCTCGCCCCTAAAAATCTCCGGTGGGGGCGTTCCTCCGTAGCATACGTTTCAAACGAACGCTGGACACTTTACCACAAGATCGGATAGTACCTTTCGCTTTTCCTTGATGGGAGAGGCGGAAGGTTTTTTTATGCCGGAAATCTGGCTGAGCCTTGCTGTCGTGTGCGCAGAGGCCAGCCGCGATGTGGAGGGCGAAGAATCAACCTGCGAAGCTGTGTCGGGAGACAGCGCGTCGCCCTTATGGATGATCGAGGACACGGCGCCGCTTTTTTTCTATGTTTCGTGACTGCATGATGGAGTCTATATCTCTATGTCTCATATAATTTGTGCGAGCAGGATATGTGTTCCTCCTATTTCTATTGTAAGATGGCCTGCGTGATGGCCTTATATAATTGTATTTGTGTTTACATGTGCGCATGGAGTGCTACAAATCATATTTTTAGATGAAAATCCATGCGTGATCTATTCGTACCTAATGGAATATTCATTTGTGTGGTGATGATGAATTGTCAGCGTGTAATTCATAAGATAATGATGGCACGTAGTATAGTTTCTAATTATCTATATGAATTTGTGCGGTCGATATTATTTCTGTTCTTGGATGTGTCCTCTATAACATGATGGCACAATTTAATTCGCGTATTGTTCTTTGTTATGTGCGTACACTTTAATATGATAACAATGCGGATAGATAGGGAGTGGATGGCATGATGAATTGATGATTGTGTTTTCATATTGTCGTGCGTGGATTTGTGTATGGATGCTGGATGAGGATATCTTCCTGATGTCACAAAGAAGTGTAAAGCCCTCCTTCCTTATGCTTGTGGAGGCAGGAAGAAGTGGAAAAATGACGGAGAGGTTGAAAGCCGGGGGGGCGAAAGGCCGACCGAAACCTCGCGGAGGAGATTTCCGGCTTATTTTTGCGCCGATCATCCGAAAAGGGTAAGAAATGGACGAGTATTCAGACGGAAATTATTACACGGATCAGCCGCTACCGCAAGAAACGGTGCCGGAAAACGCGTTGACCGAAGAGGAATCGAAAAAGCGGGCCGCGATTTTGGAGGAGGTGCAGCAGGAGGTGGGGCGAATGCTGGGGAGCGTGTCGTGGACTCCGGGACTCGAGATGCCCAGTCTGGAGGATGTGAATAAGGCGCCGGAGAAGATCCTTGAGCTGTGGCGAATCTGCCGACGGACACAGTGGTCGCCGACGCGTAACCGAGATTTCTACAGCCAAGCCATCTACGCCTCCGATTGCGAAGACAACGTGTCGAGGATCGAGCTCTTTTTCGCTTACAACCCTGTTTACCAAGATATGAACCTGGCGCAGATGCGCAGCTATTTCACGCTACGGGCGGGATGGCGCCGCGGCGAATACCCCCAGAATATTTCGATATCGTACGTCTATGTCTACGTCTACGAGCTGCTGATGCAGGTGGGGACATGGCTGCCGGACGATGGGCTGAAGAAGCTCGAACAGATCCGCGACAATTATGGCCCGTTGGACGCGAAACTGCTGCGGAATATGAAGGAATGGCTGAAGGATTACGTCACGTTTTACGGGATGATCGACATGGCGGAGACGTATTTCGCTGAGGAGCAAGCGGAGGACGTGGCGGTGGAAGTGCTGGAGAATCTGGATGACTCGGACGACGTGGAGCTGTTTGAGGCCGTGGCGCCGCTCTCGGCGTATCACATCAAGGAATCGCGCCTTTACAAGCGGCACGAGGAGCTGGTGACAACGATCGGGGGGGCGCATTATCCGGAAGGCGGCGCCGATCCTCGAGGAGCGCTACGGGCAGTCGATCCGCCGTGTGCTGGTAGGCCTGCGGAAGTATCTGCCCAGGCCGATGTTCTACTCGGCTGTCTTCTATCGCCGCTACCCTTATCGCAAGCGCTATTATCCGTTCACGGAGAACCGCTATTTCACTTGCATCAAGGGATCGTGGACGAAGGAGACGTTTTGCAACGCGCTGGATGGCGAGAGGCGGGGCGAGGTGCTCGGGCGGCTGATGCAAGAGATGGATCGGCAGCTGCGAGCAAGGATGAAGGGGGGAGGGCAAGCTCACGAAGCGCATCAACGACCGGACGCTGGAGGCGGTGGTCGAAAGGGAGGTAGAGCGTTACTGGGCCGAACAGCAGGAGGCTGAGCGGCAGGCTAAGCTCGACGCCGTGAAGGTGGATCGTTCGCGGTTTGACCGGATACGCAGCGATGCCGACGTGGTCCGTGAGGCGCTGTTGACGGACGATGATCGCGCGGAGGCGGCTCCGCTGACGGTGACGCATACGCCGTCGCCTGAACCGATCCCTCAGCCGTCGCCTGAACCGGAGCCTGCGGCAGTGTCTGCCTTTACCGATCAAGAGCGACGCTTCCTGCATCTGCTGATTGAGGGGGCCGACTGGGCGGGTTATCTGCGCGACATCCGTGTGCCTATGGGCGTGATGGTGGATGGGATTAACGAGAAAATGATGGAGGCGGTGCAGGACGTCGTCATTGCCGACCGTGGAAACGGGCCGGAGGTGATCGACGATTATCTGGACGACTTGGTTCTCAGGATATGAGAAGCCCGCACTTCTTACCTATTATATTACGAGGACAGGCAAGACGGCCCCGAAGGGCTGCTTGCTATGACCACGAGCACTTCTAACTCTAACTACTTACATGAATATGGATAACAAACCGACGAAGATTCCGCGGCGCATAGCGCAGACGGTTGTGAACTCACTCAAGGGAGGCGTGGTGCCTCGCGTGGGACTGCCCTACATCACGGTGGGGCGAAGGCAAAGAGATCGAGGCGCTGCTCCGCGATGTAGATATTGTCAGCGAGGGCGGCGCAGCGTTCCGCTTCATCGCGGGGAACTATGGCAGCGGGAAGTCCTTCCTGCTGCAGACGATGCGCAACTATGTGATGGACCGAAATTTTGTGGTGATGGACGCCGACCTCTCGCCCGAGCGACGCCTTTATGGCAATCAGGGACAGGGCCTGGCGACGTATCGCGAACTGATCAAAAACCTCAGCATAAAGACGCAGCCCGAGGGTGGAGCGCTGGCCAATGTGCTTGATCGATGGATCAGCACGGTGCAGATGCAGACGGCTGAAACTGCGGGCTGCAGCACGGACAGCCCGGAGTTTGCGGAGCGTGTAGAGCAACAGATCTTCGCTGTGGTGCGCACGATGCACGACTTGGTGCACGGCTTCGACTTTGCCCGTCTGCTCAGCCTTTACTATCGTGCCTTTGCCGAGGGGGACGACGAGCTGAAGGGGAAGGTGCTGAACTGGTTCCGCGGAGAATACGCCAATAAGTCCGAGGCGCGCGCCGATCTGGGTGTGAACGTGGCCATCACGGACGACAACTGGTACGACTACCTCAAGCTCTTCGCCTTCTTCTTCCACAGCGCGGGTTACAGCGGCCTGATCATCCTCGTGGATGAGCTGGTGAACCTCTACAAGATCCCCAACAGCATAGCCCGCCAGTACAACTACGAGAAGCTGCTGGCTATGTACAACGACGCCCTGCAAGGCAAAGCGCGATACATCGGCACACTGATGAGTGGCACCCCGCAGAGCATCGCTGATCCTCGCCGCGGGCTATACAGTTACGAGGCGCTCCGGTCGCGTTTGCAAGAGGGCAAATTCACGCGTGAACAGGGCGTATCGGATCTCCTTGCGCCCGTCATCAAGCTGCGGCCACTGACGGCGGAAGAGATGACTGTGCTCACGGAGAAGATCGCCCTCATTCACGCCGGATTGTACGAGTATGAGCCGCGGCTCACGGACGACGATCTCGTGGCCTTCATTCGCACCGAGTACGCCCGCATTGGCGCTGATACGCACATCACACCCCGTGAAGTGATCCGCGACTTTATCGAGTTGCTCGACCTGCTCTTCACCCATGCTGACTTGACGCTGGACAGCCTCCTACAGTCCGAGACTTTCAACTATGCCAAACCTGAGCTGGAGGAAAAGGACATCGACGCCGAATTTGCCGAGTTTACCCTGTAACGTATGGACGTCTACGCTCGCTATTCCCCAGCCATTCGTGACTACATCTACCGTAGCGGCTGGGACACGCTCCGCGCCGTACAGTCGGCTGCCGGTGACGTGCTCTTTGGCACCGACGCCCACCTGTTGCTCTGCGCTTCCACCGCCTCCGGTAAGACGGAGGCAGCCCTTTTCCCCATCATCACGCTCATGCAAGAGCAGCCGCCGACCTCCATCGGTTGCCTTTACATCGCGCCGCTCAAAGCCCTCATCAACGACCAATTCTTGCGCCTCAACGACGTCTGTGCCGAATGCAACATCCCGGTCTGGCATTGGCACGGCGACGTCTCCGACCGAGAGAAGAAGCGACTCATGCGCCGCCCATCGGGCATCCTTCAGATTACGCCCGAATCGCTCGAGGCCATGCTTTTCAACCGCCACGCACACGTGGCCTCCCTCTTTGGCGATCTGCGCTTCATCGTCATCGATGAGATCCACGCCTTCCTGCGTGGCGATCGTGGTGGGCAGGCGCTCTGTCTCATCGAGCGACTCTCGCGTGCGGCTGGGGTCAACCCGCGGCGCGTCGGACTGTCGGCCACGGTGGGCGATCCCGATTCAGTCGGGGAGTTCCTTGCCGCAGGCACGAAACGGCGCACCATCATTCCCCGCATACAGAGCACGCCGATCAAGTGGCGCCTCTCCATGCAGCACTTCTTCAATAACGGTCCGCAGGCGACCAATACGGATCAGCCGACGGCCGATTCTGCGCCGAAGCCTGCGGTAGAAGTGTCGGACAGCACGGCTGACCTGCTCCCCGTTGACGAACAGCCCACGGACACAGCGCCCGTGGTGGCCGACCCCGGATTGGCCTACATCTTCGAGCATACGCGCGGTCGCAAGTGCCTCATCTTTTCCAACTCCCGCGAGGAGTGCGAGACGGTCACGGCCACACTGCGCCGCTATTGTGAGGCGCGCCACGAGCCTGATCGCTTCCTGATCCACCACGGCAACCTCTCTTATTCCATCCGTCGCCAGGCCGAAGAGCGCATGCGACAATCGGAGGCGGCGCTGACGGTCTGCACCACGTCTACGCTGGAGTTAGGCATTGACATCGGTCGGCTTGAGCGCGCTTTCCAGATCGATGCCCCCGCCACCGTTTCTTCCTTCCTCCAGCGCATGGGGCGTACGGGTCGCAGGGGAGCACCGGCTGAAATGTGGTTCGTCATGCGGGAGAATCACACGGAGCCGCGCGCTCTGCTCCCGGAGACGATCCCTTGGGAGTTGCTCCAAGGCATTGCTGTGGTGCAGCTCTATCTGGAGGATCGCTGGGTCGAGGCGCCGCACAAACGCCGATTGCCCTACAGTCTGCTCTATCATCAGACGATGGCCACGCTGGCGTCTGGTGGTGAGATGTTGCCGCCCGAGCTGGCTGCGCGTGTCTTGACGCTGCCGCCCTTTCGCAATGTTTCGCAGGACGACTTCCGCACCCTGCTCCTCCACCTGCTCGAGATCGACCACATCCAGCGCACCGACCGCGGTGGACTCCTTATCGGTTTGGCTGGCGAGCGTGTCGTCAACGACTATAAGTTCTACGCCGTCTTCCGTGAGAATGAGGAATACACCGTCCGCTGCGATTCCGAAGAACTTGGCACCATCGTCAAGCCGCCGCCCGTGATGAGCAAGATTGCCATCGCGGGTCACGTCTGGGAGGTGGAGGAGGTGGACTATAAGCATCACGTCGTCTATTGCCATCGTGTCGGTGGCGTCGTTCACGCCTACTTTGGCGAGGAACCGGGCGACATCGACAACCGGGTGCTCGAGCGCATGCGCCTCCTGCTTCTCCAGACGGATAACTACGCTTACCTCCTGCCCAACGCTGTCGCTCGTTTGGCCGACACCCGTCGCCTGGCTGCCCGCGCTGGCCTTGGCCTCCGTCCGCTCGTCCCGCTCGGTGGCGATATGTACAGCCTCACCCCTTGGCTTGGCAGCTACGCCTTCCTGGCTCTCGAGCGCTTCCTCCGCCTGCGTTGTGCCACGCACCTTGGCCTGTCGAAAGACTTCGACTCCTTCCGGCCGTACTACATGCGCTTCACCATGCAAGTCCCCGCGGCGGACTTCTACCGTATCCTGCGCGAAGAGATCGCCTGTCCGCTCGACCCGATGGATCTCCTTTACCCCAACGAGATGCCCATCTTCGACAAGTACGACGAGACACTCCCCGCCTCGCTCACCCGCAAAGGCTTTGCCTACGGTGTCCTCGACGTCGACACCATGAAGCAATGGATCATGGCGCTACCTGATTAACGGCCAATGATCCCCCTGCTCACCCCACGGATAGGGGCGAAATACAAAGCGGGCAGACACATCGGTGTCTGCCCGCTTTCATTTTGGCGCCTTAGGGTCGCATGTGAAGCGTGATGTTTCTTATGCGTGCTCGCTCACTCCAACGCCTGCTCCAAGACGGCCTTCACCTCGTCGGGGAAGATGCCGCCTTCGTGCACCTTGCGGCCGTCGATGTAGAACGTCGGTACGTAGTAGTAATCGTACTTGTCGGCCACCTCAGGCTGCTTCGACTCCTCGATCATTTCGATCTCGATGTCCTTATACCGATCCTGCTTTTTCAGCTCATCGATCGCCGCCCGCGCCTTCTTGCAGAACGGGCAATTCTCCAGATAAAACAATGTGATACGTTTCATTTCTCTATGATTTGAATGATGTTTGAATAACTATGGCCGGGCGCTCATGCCCGACCTGATTTTCCCCGGCCCCGGTGGGGCCTTGATTTTCTTTTGGCTGACCTTTCTTTCATCAAGGAAAGAAAAGTCGGAGAGGGGGGACTTCTATCTCCGTCCCCCAATCGTTAGTCGCCCCACGAGCCGATCGTAGCGACCCATGGCTGGGCGGTAGAAGACGGAGACGGTGTACTCGTTTTCCGTCTCAAACAGGCTCTCGTCCCCCGCCGGCATCCGACCGCGCCGCTCGCCGTTTGGCACGAACACGTAGCCGTAATTGTAATACCCCTGCTTGAGCATCAGCGCCGCCTCGTAGCAGCCCGAGGCCTCGTTGTACTGCATCCGACTGCGCTCATCGAAGGCGTTCTGCGTCAGGTCGCCCATGACGTAGACCTCCCCCGCCCGGGAGGCGCTCCGAGACGTACGAAAAGTGTACCAAGCCATAATCTGCCTCTCGCGCTGCCTCTCCGCAACCGCTACAGGCGGCGAAGAAGCGTCCGTTCTGATCCTCGTCGTAGACGTATGCCCGCCGCGGTCCGTCCGGCCGCAGATCTATGTGGTAATACGGGTTGTGGAAGCCGATCCGCTCCACGCCCATCCCCGCGTGGCGATAGGTCAGGCATTCGAACCGCCGATATTCGTTTCCGGCCTCGAAGATCAGTCGCCGGTCGTGTTCGTAGCCCAGCCGCGTGCCTCCGATCGAGGTCGGTTGGAGGTCGCCCACCCGTGTGTCCGGCCGCCGATTTTGCTCCACAAACACCTTCAGTTCCCGCTGCGGAAAGTTCACCGTCAGCGCCTTCGTGTCCACTGCGAAGTTCACCTGCTGCACGCCTCGGTTCAGCGCCACGTCCGTGTTTGCCGTAGCCTCTCCGCTGATCGCCACCAGCCCTTCGCCCACGTTGAAACGCGCCGTCAGCAGCACCTCATTGCGCCGCCCCTCGGGGTAGATCTCCACCGCATACACCCCCGACACCTTCAGCCGCACCTGCTCGTTAGGCAGCCTCAGGCGGTAATTCATGTACGGCACGGTGGTGTTGAACGAAGGCGATGCGTCGTCCACCTCCATCCCGTCGAAGCCATCCATATACTCCATCGGCACCAGCGCTGACCGTCGGCCGTCCGCGTCGCAATGCACCACCGAATAGGCCAGCCGCTCGCCCGGCTCCGGGTTCAGCATGTCAAACGTCACCTCGATCTGCCGCTCTCCGCCCAGCTCCACATAGGGCTCCGACAGCCGCTCCCCAGCCACTCGCACCTCGAGCGCCCCCACACGGTTCGACCGCACGGCCGTCTCATATACCTGTCCTTTTGCTGCCATCGCACACACGATCATCGCAGCCGTAATCCATCTTTTCATCTGTCATCGTTTGGAATCGGCGCCAAAGATAACCTCCGTCGCAGACGGCTTCTGCCTCTTCTATACGTGAGTTCGACGAAAGCATGAGGCGTCTTGCCCCTGGAGAAGGTCTTTGCAGGACTTCTGCAAGCGCCAAAAAGGAGAAAATGGCCTTTGCAGAACTTCTGCAAGCGTCAAAAAGGAGAAAATGGCCTTTGCAGGACTTCTGCAAACGCCAAAAAGGAGAAAATGGCCTTTGCAGAACTTCTGCAAGCGTCAAAAAGGAGAAAATGGCCTTTGCAGGACTTCTGCAAACGTCAAAATGGAGAAAACGACCCTTGCAGAACTTCTGCAAACGTCAAAATGGAGAAAACGGCTCTTGCAGGACTTCTGCAAACGTCAAAATGGAGAAAATGGCCTTTGCAGAACTTCTGCAAGCGTTTCCAAAAGCGTTTTGGCCCTCGCGTAGCTTCCGTAGAGGCCTCTCTGCTGGTTTTATGCTTGCATCGAACTCACATTAAGAGTAAGGAGCATGCAGAGCTGGCACTTTTCTGCTTCTTTTGCGTGGACAGAAAACAGATGGTTTAACCGATAAACACAAGAAAGAAAATGGCAAAGATTTTAGTGGCATTCGACACGGTAAGCGAAGGCTTCGAAGCGCTTACCTCTGAACATGAAGTGATTTTTCCGCCTCGTGGGCGCGACTTTACGCAGGCCGAGATCGCCGAACGCATTGGCGATTGCGATGTGCTCTGCTCCGTTTTTGACATCCCCGTCGGCCGTGACCTGATCGACTGCGGCCATTCGCTCAAGCTGATTGCGAACTACGCCGTGGGCTACAACAACATCGACACGGCCTATGCGGCCGAGAAGGGGATCGTGGTGACGAACACGCCGCGGTCGGTGATCGAACCAACGGCCGACTTGGCGCTGGCACTGCTGCTGAGCTGCTCGCGGCGCATCGCGGAGTGGGATCGCGCCTTTCGCCGTGATCGCGATGCGATCGAGCACGGACGCCTCTGCCGGCTCGGCGTCAACCTCTACGGTAAGACGCTCGGCATCCTGGGCTATGGCAATATCGGCGCGGCGGTGGCGCGGCGTTGTCAGGCCTTCGGCATGACGGTGCTCTACAACAAACGCACTCGTTACAGCGAGGCCGAGGAGCGTGAACGGGGCATCACGTATGCGGAGAAAGACGAGGTGATCCGTCGCGCCGATGTGCTGTCGCTTCACACGCCGCTGACGCCCGAGACGCGCCACCTGATTGGCGCCCGCGAGCTGGCGATGATGAAGCCCACAGCGATCCTGATCAATACGGCGCGTGGAGCTGTGGTGGACGAGCCTGCACTGGTGGCCGCACTCAAAGAGGGGCGGATAGCCGCCGCAGGTCTCGATGTGTTCGAGCAGAACGACGTGCCCTCGCCCGAACTTTTCGAGCTGGAGAACGTCTCGCTCACGCCGCACATTGGCACGCAGACGTACGACTCGCGCGTGGAGATGGTGCATGAGCTGTGCAATAACGTCATCGGCTTCCTGCGTGGGGATCGGAAGATTGATCGCGTGAACTGATCTCTTTGGGAGCGTTCATCAAACGCCGGCTGCTTTCCGCTTGAGAAGGGGAGGGCAGCCGGCGTTGTGTTGGGTGGGGGCTACCGAAAACGGATCTCTCGGATGACGTCGGTGCCCACCCGCTCGTTGAGGGCATGGACGAGGCGGTCGCGCCACATCATCAGTTCGCTGCGCAGGACGGCGGAGTCGAGCACAACGTGCAGCGTGGCGCCTCGCACGTAGGCTTCGTGCGTAGCCTGCGCCACGCCCGGGCCGAGCATCTCGCGCCAGGCATGGACAAGGCGTACCTCGTCCAATCGACGACCGATCTCGGGGTTTTGGGCAAAAAACTCACGGAGAATCTCGCCAATGGATTGGGCTTTGACGCGTTTCATCGGCCGTCCTCCATGGCCGTCACCGTTCCAACGTCGACGTGGAACATGGCGTACTCCTTGCGGATAGACTCGAGGATGCTATCTAAGTATTTGCGGTTGGTGTCGGTGATGAAGATCTGCCCAAATCGCTCCTCACCAACGAGCCGGACGATGTGTTCCACGCGCGTGGCATCCAGCTTGTCGAATATATCGTCGAGCAGTAAAATCGGCAGCGTAGCGTTCTTGGCCGAGAGGAAAGAGTATTGCGCGAGCTTGAGGGCCACGAGGCACGTCTTGTTCTGTCCCTGCGAACCGAGGTGGCGGATGGGCAGGCCGTCGAGTGTCATCTCCAGATCGTCTTTGTGGATCCCCGTCGTGGTATAGCCTACCTCACGCCGCTCACGCTCGCGATGGCGTGCCAGCTCCTCCTCCAAGTCGATCGTCTGTAACTGCGAGATGTAGTGCAACCCCACGGCCTCGTCGTCCCGTCCGATGGCGCGATAGTACTCGTCGAAGAAGGGGAGGAACTCCTCAATGAGGCGGGTGCGAGCATCAAAAATCTGTTGGCCGTGTTGCGCGAGTTGCATCTCCAGCACCTCGTAAAGGGCTGTGTCGGTGCTCTGTTCGCGGAGCATACGGTTGCGCTGTTGCAGCGCCTTGTTGTAGCGGATGAGGGCATGCATGGCAAGACCGTCATATTGCGAGAGGATCATATCCATCCACCGCCTTCGCTCGTCGCTCCCTCCGCGAATCAACTCCGCATCCGACGGCGAGATCATGACGAGCGGCAGCAGTCCGATGTGGTCCGACAGCCGCGGGTAAGGCTTTTGGTTGCGTTTGAATTGCTTGCGTTGGCCGCGTGGGAGGGCGAAAAAGATGGACTCGGTGCGGTCGCCAAAGAGATATTCACCCTGCAGCACGCAGAGATCCTCGCCTCGCCGGAGGAGTCGCTCTTCGGTGGTGTAGACGTGGCTCTTGCAGAAGGAGAGGTAATAGATGGCGTCGAGCAGATTGGTCTTGCCCATGCCATTATTGCCGAAGAAGCAGTTGATCTTCGGCGAGCAAACGATGTCGGCCTGCCGGATGTTCTTATAGTTCAGGACGGAGAGCTTGTTCAATATCATACGAATAAATAGGTAGGGGGAATGTGGAGGGCGCTGTGTGCGGGGGCAAAAATAAATTGGGGAGAGACCGAAGTAGGCCTTTCGGGTAAAAAATTACTTTTGCGCCTCGAATTTCAAGAAGCAAAAACGAATAGTAAACAGAAAGAAAAAAGGATCGTTATGGCGAAAAAGACAACAAACGAGGAGAAGGAAATAGAAGTAGAAGAAATCGTTTCCCGATCGGAACAGTTTATTGAAAAGCATAAGCAGAAAATCATCGCCGGAGTGTCGGCCATAGCCGTTGTGGTCGGCCTCATTTTGGCCTACCATTACCTCTACGCCAAGCCACAAGCCGAGAAGGCTAAGCTGGCCATCTTCAAGGGCGAGCAATATCTGGCCATGGACTCTTTCGCCTTGGCGCTGAACGGAAACGGTGTCGACTACGACGGTTTCGAGGCCATTATCGATCGCTTTGGTGGCACCAAGACCGGTAATCTGGCCAAGGCCTACGCCGGCATCTGCTACTACCACCTCGGTGATCCCGAAAAAGCCATTCAGCGACTCAAAGCCTACAAGGGTGACGACGCCCAAATAGCCCCCACCATCATCGGACTGATTGGCGATTGCTATGTCACCACGGGCAACACGAAGGAAGGTATCAGCTACTTCGAGAAAGCTGCCTCGAAAGCCAATAACGACCTGATCAGCCCCATCTATCTGAAGAAAGCCGGCCTCGCCTACGAGTCCCTCAAGCAATACCCCGACGCCCTGAAGGCCTACGAGACCATCCGCGACAAATACAACCAGTCGATGGAGGCAATGGACATCGATAAGTACATCACTCGCGTCAAACTCCTCTCCGAATCCAAATAAGACCCCGGAAGCATGGCAACTATCTATCACAACTTGTCGGAATACGACTTCGAGACCGTCCCCGATGCCTCCGAAATGCGCTTCGGGATCGTGGCCTCAGAGTGGAATCAGAACGTCACCGAAAAACTCTTGGAAGGCGCGTGCGATACACTGGAACGTCACGGTGCCAAACAGGAGAATATTCACATACAGCGTGTGCCAGGTAGCTTCGAGCTCACTTTTGGCGCCAAGATGATGGCCCAAACGCAAGATGTCGATGCTGTGATCGTCATCGGTTGCGTCATTCGGGGCGACACACCCCACTTTGACTACGTCTGCTCTGCTGTGACGCAGGGTGTCACTGGGTTGAACCTTGAAGGCGACATTCCTTTCATCTTTGGCATGCTCACGACGGAGAACCTCAAGCAGGCCGAAGACCGTTGCGGCGGCCGTTACGGCAACAAGGGCGATGAAGCCGCTGTGACGGCGATCAAGATGGTCGATTTTGCTCGCAGGATTTGCACGGCTCGAAAATAGATCTACCTTTGCGCCGCATTCGACAGAAAAAAGGGCAGTTACCAGAGTGGCCAAATGGGGCAGACTGTAAATCTGCTGGCTTACGCCTTCGGTGGTTCGAATCCATCACTGCCCACCCTACACAGGGGGATAAAAAGCTGTCATAATGCAACCATGCGGAAGTAGCTCAGTTGATAGAGCATTAGCCTTCCAAGCTGAGGGTCGCGGGTTTGAGCCCCGTCTTCCGCTCTTAAGTTTAATAGATTTGGGTGACAGAGGCTTTACAAAACGATTTTTGTAGAGCCTCTGTTGTTTACTACCCCGACAGGTCGTTAGGGTCCCTCCACAGGGAGTGTGATAATCTCCGCTTGGCTGGGGCACGTAGTCCAATTAAAGAGACACTTCAAACAACACACCTCATGGATACCTCACTACTTTCCTTCGCACTGCTCTGCTTCACATCGTTCTTCACGCTGACTAACCCGCTGGGTACCATGCCCGTCTTTCTGACCATGACGAACGGTATGGACGAGCGTCAGCGCCGTGCTATCGTCCGTCGTGCCACCGTCGTAGCCTTTATCACCGTGCTGGTCTTCACCTTCTCGGGTCAATTCCTCTTCAAATTCTTCGGTATTTCCACGAATGGCTTCCGCATAGTCGGTGGCGTGATCATCTTCAAAGTCGGGTTCGACATGCTCCAAGCGCGCTACACCTCGCTGCGCCTCAAAAAGGAGGAAATCAAGACCTACGCCAACGATATCTCCATCACGCCGCTGGCTATCCCCATACTCTGTGGCCCCGGAGCCATCGCCAACGCCATCGTGCTAATGCAAGACGCCCACACGCTCGAGATGAAAGGCGTGTTGATCGGCGTCATCGCCTTCATCTACCTTTTTGCTTACATCATCCTCGGCTTCTCCACCCACTTGGTGCGTTTCCTGGGAGAGACCGGCAACAACGTCATGATGCGACTCATGGGCCTGATACTGATGGTCATCGCTGTGGAGTGTTTCGTGGGTGGTGCCCGACCGATCTTGGTCGAAATCTTGCGAGAAGGCCTCAGATAGCTGCGTCCAGACGCTGAAACCCTCGTTACAGATTGTTGTCGAGGCGTTTTTTCTGCGGTTACACCCTCATCCCCTGAGGGGATAGGGGTGTCATCGTGAAAATGGCTCTCATCCCCTGAGGGGATAGGGGTGTCATCGTGAAATAACGCCTCATCCCCTGAGGGGATAAGGGTGTAATCGTGAAAATGGCTCCCATCATGCGAGGTGATAGGGGTGTATTACTTTTGCCGCGCCTTGATTTCAAGGCACATTCATGCATCAACCCATGCGCTGGTCACGGCTCAGACCCTCCGGACGCAACTTTCCCCCACAAAAACGAAACGATGACAATGAGATTTTTCCATCGATGGCAGACGATCCTGATAGGCCTCCTTACAGCCATCACCTTCAGCGCTTCCGGGCAGAACGTGCGGCTGAGCGACGCCGCTGAGATCAGCCTCCTGACTTGCTCGCCCTCCGACGAGGAGGCCTACACGCTCTATGGCCACACCGCCATCCGAGTGCGTGACCCCCACCCTGCGAGCGACTCTACGCGCCCGATCGACTTCGTGTTCAACTACGGCCTTTCGACTTCTCCAAGCCCCATTTCATCTACCGCTTCGCCCGCGGTGAGACGGATTATATGCTCGGAGGAAACGACTTTGAGCAGTTCTTGGCCGCCTACCGCGCCCGAGGCAGTGAGATCTGCGAGCAGACGCTGGCTCTCGACTCCGCCGAGCGGCAACGCCTCGTGGATGCCCTCGTGGAGAACGCCCTGCCGGAGAATCGCACGTATCGCTACAACTTCTTCTTCGACAACTGTGCCACGCGTCCGGCCGCGATGATTGAGCGCGCCGTCAATGGATCTATCGCTTATGAGGAGCGGCGCGAGGTGGAGACGTTTCGCGACCTGATCAACGGCTGCACCCGTCGCCATCCCTGGCTCACCTTCGGCTGCGACCTCGTGGTGGGCGCTCCCGCCGATCGGCCGATGCACCTGCGCGAATCATTCTTCATTCCTGAGCGGCTGCGCGAGTCGTTCGACGGCGCATGGATCATCACGCCCGACGGGTCGAAGCGTCGCTTAGTCTCCTCCACTCGTCTGCTCTCGGAACGCACCGCCCCGGAGATCGTGCCCGACTTTTTCACGCCGCTCGTGTGCAGCCTGCTGCTCTTCATCGTCGTGGCGCTGCTGACCCTCATCGAGGTGCGGCGCGAGGCCTCGTTCCGTTGGCTGGACTTCCTGCTCTTCTTCGTGGCAGGTCTAGCCGGCTGCGTTCTGGCCTTCTTAGCCTTCTTTTCGGTTCACCCCGCCATGTGGCCCAACGTGACGTTCCTCTGGCTCCATCCGCTCCATCTCATCGGCGCCGTCTGCATGGCCGTGAAGCGGTGTAAACGCCTGAGCTATGTGTATCATTTGCTTACATTCGCCGCGCTTTTGGCGGCAGGGGTCGGATACATCATCGTCCCGCAGCATTTCAACGCCGCCTTTTTCCCCCTGATGCTGACCCTGCTCATGCGCTCGGGGAGATATTTGACGAGAAGAAAGAAAATCCGGTTTGAATAATCAATGAGGCGAATCCTATCCTCCCTACTCACCCTACTGGCCGTCACGCAGATTCAGGCGCAACAACAGCGCGCGCCCAAGTTGGTCATCTTCATCACGGTCGATCAGTTGCGGGGCGATTACATCGAATATTTTCAACACACTTTCGGCGAGCGCGGCTTCAAGCGCCTGTTGGCTGAGGGGGCCGTCTGCCACAATGTCCGCTTCGGCTTTTCCAACCTCAACCAAGCCTCCGCCTTCGCTACCCTCTTCACCGGCGCCTATCCATCGGTCCACGGTATCACCGGCCTCAAGACCTACAGCTTCGAGATGGCCAAAGAGGTCTCCCAGCTTTACGACGCCGACTATCTCGGCAACTTCACCCGCGACAATTATTCCCCCCGCAACCTGCTGGCCGCCACGATCGGCGACGAGCTGAAGATCGTCTCCGGCGGACGCAGCGAGGTCTATGCCATCGCCCCCGACGCCGAAGCCGCCATCCTCTCCGCGGGTCACGCCGCCAACGGTGCTTTCTGGATCGACAACTACAACGGTCGCTGGGCCACCACGACCTATTATAAAGGAGTGCCCTGGTACGTCGAGAAGTACAACAACGGCAACGAATCCTTGCCTCGCCCGACTTGGCACGCGTGTCTGGCAACCTGCTCTCTCGGCCGACAAATACGACGCTCTGCCTTGCCTTTCGGGGTCGAACACCTTCCAGTACACCTTCAAGGCCAACACCGCCGGCTGCTACCCCGACCTCAAGACATCGCCCTTCGGGAACGAGGAAGTCAGCCGCCTCTTCAACCAATTCCTCGAATACGGCGCCCTCGGTACCCGCCCCACACCCGACTTCGTGGCGCTCACCTTTTACGCTGGCAACTACCGTGGCATTCGCTATTCCGGCAACACGCGTGAGATTCAAGACCTCTATCACCGCTTGGACAAAGAGTTAGAGCGACTCATCGATGCCGTCGAGAAGAAAGTCGGGCTGCAGCACGTGCTTTTCGTGCTCACCGGCACGGGCCACTTTACGAGCGAGGAGGTCCGCCCCGAAGGCACCCGATGGGTCGGCGGCGAGTTCCACCCCAAGCGCTGCATGGCGCTGCTAAACATGTACCTCATGGCCATCTATGGGCAGAAGAATTGGGTGCGCGAGTTCTACAACAATCAGGTCTACCTCAACCGCAAAGCCATCGAGGAAGCCAAGATCGACCTGGGCGAAATACAAGCACGAGCCGCCACCTTCTTGCAGGAGTTCAGCGGCGTGGAGCGCGTTACGACCGACATGACGCTGCGCTCCGGTGTATGGAACGAGGACGTGACCGACCTCAGTCGTGGCACCTATCGCGGCCGTCGAGGCGACCTCATACTGGCGCTCAGCCCCGGCTGGACGGTCGTCAACGACGACAACGCGAAAGATCGGCCCAAGGTCGTCCGCAATCAAGCCGTGCCCACGCCGGTCATCTTCTTCGGCAACGGCATTAAGCCGCAGCACATCTACCGTGAAGTCAAGGCCGTCGAGATCGCGCCGACTGTCACACATGTCATGCGCATCCGATCGCCCAACGCGGGCGACGCCCTTCCGATACCGGAGATCCGGTAAGCGGAGGCACCCTCACAACTCAAAGCGAACAGTCCGCCACCCCCCTGAAAGGGTGGCATCGTTTTTGCCGCACCGTGGCACTTTTCCCCCTCCCCCCAATACGTTTATACAAATAGTCAACACATCATACACTCATGGGATTTAATGAGATACTCACTAAGCTGTTCGGCAATAAGTCGCAGCGAGATTTGAAAGAAATAACCCCCTACGTCGACCGCGTGAAGGCCGCCTATCCGGCCATTCAGAAGCTGACCGACGACGAGCTGCGCACCAAGACGGCCGAGATCCGCCAACACATTCAGGACTACGTAGCCGAAGACAAGAAGCGCATCGCTGACCTCCGCCAAGGCATCGACGAGAAGGAACTCGAAGAGCGCGAGGCCATCTGGGCCGAAGTCGACGAGATCGAGAAGAAGATTGCCGACCAATACGAGAAGGTGCTCGATGAAGTACTACCCGACGTCTTCGCCATTGTCAAGGACACTGCCCGCCGCTTCGTTGAGAAGGAAGAGATCACTGTCACCGCCACCGATTTCGACCGTGATCTGGCTACGCGCCACGACTTCGTCCGTATCGACGGCGACAAAGCCATCTACCAGAACCACTGGATGGCCGGTGGTAACGAGATCAAAAGTGGGACATGATCCACTACGACGTGCAACTCTTTGGCGGCGTCGTGCTCCATAAGGGCAAGATCGCAGAGATGGCCACAGGCGAGGGTAAGACTCTTGTCGCCACGCTCCCCGTCTTTCTCAACGCCCTCACCGGCGAAGGGGTGCACGTGGTTACCGTCAACGACTACCTCTCCAAGCGTGACTCCGAATGGATGGGACCGCTCTACATGTTTCACGGACTCTCCGTGGACTGTATCGACAAGTACCAGCCCAATTCCGACGAGCGCCGCAAGGCTTACCTCTCGGACATCACCTTCGGTACGAACAACGAGTTCGGCTTCGACTACCTGCGCGACAACATGGCCATCAGCCCGCAAGACCTTGTGCAGCGTAAGCATAACTACGCCATCGTCGACGAGGTTGACTCCGTGCTGATCGACGACGCTCGTACGCCGCTGATCATCTCCGGTCCCGTGCCCAAAGGCGAGGAGCAACTCTTCGACGAGTATCGCTCGAAGGTGGAGACCGTGGTCAATGCGCAGAAGAATCTTTGCACCAAGCTCCTCACCGAGGCCAAGCAGAAGATGAAGAGCGACGACAAGAAGGTGCAGGAGGAAGGTTCCCTGCTTCTCTTCCGTTCTTTCAAGGGACTCCCCAAGAACAAAGCCCTCATCAAGTTCCTCAGCGAGCCGGGCATCAAGACAAGCATGCTCAAGACCGAGGAGTTCTACATGCAGGACAACATGCGCAACATGCACATCGTGACCGACGAGCTCTATTTCGTGATTGACGAGAAGAACAACAGCATCGAACTTACCGACAAAGGTCTCGACTGCTGACGGGCAACATGGAGGATCCGCAATTCTTCGTCCTGCCTGACATCGCTTCCGAGCTTTCCCAGATCAGCAACCTGCCCGGCAGCGACGCTGAACGTCAAGCAAAGAAGGACGCGTTGCTCACGAACTACTCCGTCAAGAGCGAGCGTGTGCACACTATCAACCAGCTGCTGAAGGCCTACACCCTCTTCGAGAAAGACGACCAGTACGTCGTGATCGACGGACAGGTGAAGATCGTCGACGAGCAGACGGGTCGTATCATGGAGGGCCGCCGCTATTCCGACGGGCTCCATCAAGCCATCGAGGCCAAGGAACGTGTCAAGGTGGAAGCCGCCACGCAGACCTTCGCCACGATCACACTCCAGAACTACTTCCGTATGTACCACAAGCTCTCCGGTATGACCGGTACGGCCGAGACCGAGGCTGGCGAGCTTTGGAACATCTACAAGCTCGACGTGGTCGTGATCCCCACCAACAAGCCCGTCATTCGTAAGGACATGAACGACCGGATCTACAAGACGAAGCGCGAGAAGTACAACGCCGTCATCGACGAGATTGTCCGTACGCGCAACGAGGGGGCGGCCCTCGCTCGTGGGTACGACTTCGGTCGAGATCTCCGAGCTGCTCAGCCGCATGCTCAGCATCCGCAAGATCCCACACAGTGTGCTCAACGCTAAGCTCCACCGCCGTGAGGCCGACATCGTCGCCCAAGCCGGACAGAGCGCGATGGGCATGACTACCATCACCGACCCTGACGGCACGGAGCGCACCGAAGAACGCATGCTCGGCACCGTCACCATCGCCACGAACATGGCCGGTCGAGGTACCGACATCAAGCTCTCCCCCCGACGTGCGCAACGCCGGCGGATTGGCCATCATCGGTACCGAGCGCCACGAGAGTCGCCGCGTCGATCGCCAGCTCCGCGGACGTGCAGGCCGCCAGGGCGACCCCGGTTCGTCGGTCTTCTTCATCTCCCTCGAGGATAACCTCATGCGCCTCTTCGCCTCCGAGCGCGTCGCCAAAGCGATGGACATGTTCGGCCACAAAGAGGGCGATGTGCTCGAGGCGGGCATGCTCAACAAGTCTGTCGAGCGCGCCCAGAAGAAAGTGGAGGAAAACAACTTCGGCATCCGTAAGCGCCTCTTGGAGTACGACGACGTGATGAACTCCCAGCGTAACGTTATCTACACACGCCGCCGCCACGCCCTCATGGGCGAGCGCATCGGGCTGGACGTGATGAACACGCTCTACGACGCCACCGTGGCCCTCGTCGAGCAGGCGCGCGATGGCGGCGACTTCGACAGCTTCAAGCTGGAGCTCTTCCGCACCTTCGCCCTCGAGTGTCCCGTCACGGAGGATACCTTCCGCGAGGCCAAGACCGAGGCCCTCACCGACCAAGTCTTCAAGGCCGTCATGGAGCAATACAAGCGCCGCATGGAGCGCATGGCACAGGTGGCTGACCCCGTCATCCGCCAGGTATTCGAAAACCAGGGCGCCATGTACGAGAATATCATGATCCCCGTGACCGACGGCAAGCGCATGTACAACGTCTCGTGCAACCTCAAGGAGGCTTACGACACCCATTCGCGCGCCATCGTCAAGGCCTTCCAAAAGGCCGTCACGCTGCTCACCATCGACGAGGCGTGGAAGGAACACCTGCGCGACATGGACGACCTCCGCCAGTCCGTTCAGAACGCCAGCTACGAGAACAAAGACCCGCTGCTGATCTACAAACTCGAGGCTTACAACCTCTTCAAGACGATGGTCGAGACGATGAACCGCAAGACGGTCGCCATCCTCATGCGTGGCCAGATCCCCGTCCAAGAGGCGCCCGACGAGGAGCGTCAGGCCGCCCCTGAAGTGCGTCAGGCTGTCCCCGAGCGCCGCACCGACATGAGCCGTTATCGCACCGAGAAGGACGACGCCGATGCGGCTCCGCGCAGCGCCGACTCAGAGGGCACACAGCCGCAACCGCCTACGGGCCCCGCGCCGCGTCAGCCGCAGGAGCCCGTCCGGGTGGAGAAGAAAGTCGGCCGTAACGACCCCTGCCCCTGCGGCAGCGGCAAGAAGTACAAGAACTGTCACGGCCGCGGACTCTGAGACGATTAATGGATAATTGACAGAAAGCGCCTTGACCCATCGCGGGTCAGGGCCTTTTCTTTTTCGGGAGACTTTGACGGCGCCTTGGTCAGCGCTTCCCAGAAAAAAAGTGGGGCTAAACTCTCAGGGTTTTGCGTCGCTTGAAAAAAAGTAGCCCCAAACCCTCAGGGTTTTGTGTCGCTTGAAAAAAAGAAGGCCTGAACCCTGAGGGTTTTGTGCTTCTTGAAAAAAAGAGAGCCTGAACCCTGAGGGTTTTGTGTCTCTTGAAAAAAAGAAGGCTTGAACCCTGAGGGTTTTGTGTCGCTTGAAAAAAAGAAGGCCTGTACCCTGAGGGTTTTGTGTCACCCAGAAAAAAAGAAGGTCTGAACCCTGAGGGTTTGGTGTCGCTTGAAAAAAAAGTAAGGCTAAACCCTGAGGGTTTTGCGTCGCTTGAAAATAAGTAGGGCTGGAAGCTCAGCTTTCAGGCCCCTCCGCCCCGCCTTGGACTGCGTAAACCGCGGACTTACCTTTGCCCCGGTCAAAAAAAGGAGCGGAGGACGGCGTGAAGCACGGCTACTTCTCACTCCTTCTAACTACCCCTAACTACATTATACTACACAAGAATGATGATCGAACAACAACTCTCGGCGGCCGTACAGGCTGCCATCGAGGCGCTCTACAACCACACCGTGGCGCCCGAACAAACCGCGCTGCAAAAGACAAAGAAGGAGTTTGAGGGCCACCTCACCCTCGTCGTCTTCCCCTTCCTGCGCATATCCCGGAAGTCGCCCGAAGAGACGGCCCGCGAGATCGGCCAGTACCTCCGCGAACACGAGCCCGCCGTGGCCGACTTCAACGTGATCAAAGGCTTCCTCAACCTCACCATCGCCGGCAGCCGCTGGGTGGAGGCGCTCGGTGCCATCCATGCCGACGACGCGTTTGGCACGCGGCCCATCACGGCCGAGTCGCCGCTCGTCATGGTCGAATACTCGTCGCCGAACACCAACAAGCCGCTCCACCTCGGCCACGTGCGCAACAATCTGCTCGGCTATAGCCTCTCCCGCATCCTCGAGGCCAACGGCAATCGGGTGGTCAAGACGAACATCGTCAACGATCGCGGCATCCACATCTGCAAGTCCATGCTCGCGTGGAAGAAGTGGGGCGAGGGCGCCACGCCGGAGTCGACCGGCAAGAAGGGCGACCACCTCGTGGGCGATTTCTACGTGCTCTTCGACAAGCATTACCGCGAGGGAGCTGCGCACGCTTGAGGCCACGGGGCTGACCCGCGAGGAGGCCGAAGCCCAGTCGCCGCTCATGGCCGAGGCGCGCGAGATGCTGCGCCGTTGGGAGGCCGGCGACGAGGAGGTGCGCGCCCTTTGGGCCACGATGAATAGCTGGGTCTACGCCGGCTTTGACGAGACGTATCGCCGGCTTGGCGTCAGCTTCGACAAGATCTATTACGAGTCGCAGACTACCTCGAGGGGCGCGACAAAGTGCTCGAGGGCCTCTCGCGCGGACTCTTCTACCGTCGCCCCGACGGCTCCGTCTGGGCCGACCTCACCGCCGACGGCCTCGACGAGAAGCTCCTCCTGCGCGCCGATGGCACGTCGGTCTACATGACCCAAGACATCGGCACCGCCAAGCTCCGCTACGACGATTACCCGATCGACCGCATGATCCACGTCGTCGGCAACGAGCAGAACTACCACTTCCAAGTCCTCTCCCTGCTGCTCGACAAGCTCGGGTTCGCCTTCGGTCGCGGGCTGATCCACTTCTCCTACGGCATGGTGGAGCTGCCCGAGGGCAAGATGAAGAGCCGCGAGGGCACCGTCGTCGACGCGGACGACCTGATGGACGAGATGATCGCCACAGCGCGCGATATCTCCAATGAGCTCGGCAAGCTCGACGGCCTCAGCCGCGAGGAGGCGGACGATATTATCCGCATCATCGGCCTCGGCTCGTTGAAATACTTCATCTTGAAAGTCGACCCGCGGAAGAACATGACCTTCAACCCCAAGGAGTCGATCGACTTCAACGGCAACACTGGGTCGTTCATTCAGTACACCTACGCGCGCATCCGCTCCGTCTTGCGTAAGGCCGCCGAGCAAGGGCTCACCGTCCCCGCCACGCTGCCCACGGATACGCCGATCAACGCCAAGGAGCAAGCCTTGGTGCAGTCGCTGGCCGACTTTGCCGACGTCGTGCGTGAGGCGGGCGAGACGTACAGCCCGGCCTGCATCGCCAACTACACGTACGATCTGGTGCGGGAGTTCAACCAGTTCTATCACGATTACTCGATCCTCGGCGAGGCCGACGAACGCGTGCGCGCCTTGCGCCTGACGCTGTCGGCCGAGACGGCCAAGGTGATCCTCACCGCCATGTCGCTCCTCGGAATCGAAATGCCCGAACGGATGTAAGCCATGAAGCTCATCACCATCCTTGGGGCACGTCCCCAGTTCATCAAGGCCGCGACCGTCAGCCGCGCCCTCATCGAGTATAACCGCAGCGCCACTGATCCGGCCCAGCGTATCGACGAAAAGATCCTGCACACCGGCCAGCATTACGACGCGAACATGAGCGACGTCTTCTTCCGTGCGCTCGAGATTCCACAACCCGCATGGAACCTGCACTGCGGCGGCATCGGCAGTCACGCCGAAGCCACGGCGCGCATGATGACGGGCATCGAGCGCGTGCTCCTCGACGAGCGCCCCGACCGCGTCCTTGTCTATGGCGACACCGACTCCACACTCGCCGGTGCACTGACCGCTGCCAAGCTGCATATCCCCGTGGCACACGTCGAGGCCGGTCTGCGCAGCTTCAACCGACGCATGGCGGAGGAGATCAATCGCGTGCTCACGGACCACCTGGCCGACCGCCTCTTCTGTCCCACGCGCGCGGCTGTCGAGCACCTCCGCCGCGAGGGCGTCACCGACGGCGTCATGCACACGGGTGACGTGATGTATGACGCCGCCCTCATCTTCGGGAGCCTCGCCGCCCGTCGCTCGACTGTCATCGAATCGCTCGGCCTCACGCCGAAAGCGTTCTATCTCACCACCGTCCACCGCGCCGAGAATACGGACGACGTCACGCGCCTCACGGCCATCGTTCGCGCCCTCATCGAGGCGTCCATGCCCACGTGCCCCGTCGTTTGGCCGTTGCATCCCCGCACACGGTCACGCCTCGATGCCTACGGGTTGCTCGCCCCACTGAGCGACGCGGTACGCCTGACGGAGCCGGTCGATTACTGGGATATGGTGCGGTTGGAACAGTCCGCCGCCGCCATCCTCACTGATTCGGGAGGGATACAGAAAGAAGCCTACTTCCACCGCACGCCCTGCGTCACGTTGCGCGACGACACCGAGTGGTTAGAGACGATCGAGGCCGGTTGGAACATCCTCACCGGCAGCGACACCGACCGCATCCTCCACGCCCTGCACGAGCCGTCGCCCACGCGCCACGAGATAGCCGACTATGGCGATGGCCACGCGGCGGAGCACATTGTTCGGGCGTTGTTTTAGAGGGTAGAGGGTAGATCCGGGTACCTGCCAGTAAATCATAGAGGGTAGAGCCGGGTACATCATTTGTCTCTCTCCTGCACTCCTCTCTCCATCTACCCTCTACCCTCTACTCTCTACCCTCCACCCTCTACCCTCTACCCTCTATCCTCTATCCTCTATCCTCTACCCTCTACCCTCTACCCTCTATCCTCTATCCTCTACCCTCTACCCTCTACCCTCTACCCTCTACCCTCTACCCTCTACAAATGAAATCCGTGCTTATCCTCTGCGACCTCTTCCCCCCCGCCTTCGGCCCCCGCATGGGCTACCTCTGCAAGTACCTCTCGGGTGAGGGCTGGACGCCTGTTGTGGTGACCGAGCAGGTGCCGGGCGACACGTTCGACTTCCTGTGCGAAGGGGTAGACGTGACCTATGTCCTGCGTCACGCATGGCCAGCCTGACCGACGTCTTCTTCGGTCGCAAGACGGCCCGACTGGTGCGTGCGGCGGAGCGACGGCTGGCGGAGCGCCCGTGCGACGTCGTCCTGTGCAGCACCTATCGCGAGTTTCCCCTGGCTGCCGCCCGACGCATTGCACGTCGTCACCGCCTGCCGCTCGTCGTCGACCTGCGCGACATCATCGAGCAGTACGCGGGCGACGAATACTTGTCGCACCCGCTGCCCCGACTCTTTGGCGTGGAGCGGATCTTCGCCCGACTCTTCCGCGCGCGCAGCCTCGCTATCCGCAACCGTGCGCTGGAGGAGGCGAAGGCCGTGACGACCATCTCGCCGTGGCATGTGGAGGTGCTCCGCCAACGTAACCCGCACGTGCACCTCATCTATAATGGCTACGACCCCGAGCTTTTCGCTCCGCACACTGTCCGCACGCCACAGTTCCGCATCACGTACACCGGCCGACTGCTGAGCACGGCCATGCGTAACCCCGAGCTGCTGCTGCGCGCCGTCGCCCGACTCGCGGCCGAGGGGCAGATCACGCCCGAGACGTTCCGCATCCGCTGGTTCACCGACGACGACTCGCGGCGCATCATCCGGCAGGAGGCCGAGCGCTACGACTGCGCACCGTTCATGGACTATCCCGGCATGGTGCCCGCCACGGCTGTGCCCGATGTGCTCAACGAGAGCTCCGTCCTGCTGCTGCTCACCAATCGCGCCGCGCCCGACGGTCCGCAGGGCATTATGACGACGAAGTTTTTCGAGGCGTTGGCCGTAGAGAAGCCCATCCTCTGTGTCCGTGGCGACGAGGGGTGCCTGGAGCAGACCATCGCCGAGACGCGCTCCGGGCTGTCGGCCCACAACGAGGAGGAGGTGCGCCGCTTCCTGCTCCATCATTACCGCCGCTGGCTGACCGATGGCTTCACCTCCGCCGATCCCGACCGTGAGGCCGTCCGCCGCTTCTCCCGCCGCACACAAGCCGGACAGTTCGCACGGGTTATAGAGGGTAGAGATTAGAGGGTAGAGGGTAGTGCCGGGTACCTGTTATAGAGGGTAGAGGGTAGAGAGTAGAGGGTAGTGCCGGGTACATCATTTGTCTCTCCCCTGCTCTCCTCCACCCTCTACCCTCTACCCTCTACCCTCTACCCTCTATCCTCTATCCTCTATCCTCTATCCTCCACCCTCTATCCTCCACCCTCTACTCTCTACTCTCTACTCTCTTACCCTCTACCCTCTACTCTCTACTCTCTACCCTCTACCCTCTACTCTCTACCCTCTATCCTCCACCCTCCACCCTCTATGAATACCCTCCACGTCATCGCCCTCAACATCCCGTACCCCCCGAATTACGGCGGCGTCATCGACATCTACTATAAGCTCCTGGCGCTCCACCGGCTCGGCGTGCGCCTCATCCTGCACTGCTACGAATACGAGCGCCCGCGCGCCCCGGAGCTGGAGCACATCTGCGCCGAGGTGCACTATTACCCGCGTCGCACGGGGATGCTTGCGAACCTCACGCTGGAGCCTTACAACGTGGCCGGCCGACGCAACGAACGACTCGTGCAACGCCTCTTGCAGGACGACGCGCCGATCCTCTTCGAGGGCCTGCACACGTGTTTCTGCATCGACGACCCACGCCTTGCGGGGCGCGTCAAAGTCTTCCGCTCGTGCAACATCGAGCACGATTATTACCGCGCCATCGGCCAGGCCGAGCGCCATCCTCTCCGCCGACTCTTCTACCGCCTTGAGGCTGGCGCTTCCGTCGCTACCTGCCCCACGCCGCCGCGGCCGACCTCGTCGCGGCCGTCTCCACCACCGACACCGAGGCGCTGCGCCGCCTGTTGCCCGCCTCGCGCGTCGCCTTCATCCCCTGCTTCCACGCCCACGACAGCGTCAGCACCGTGCCCGGCCGCTCGGACTTCATCCTCTATCACGCCAAGCTCTCGGTCAAGGAGAACGAGCTGGCCGCGCTGTACCTCATCCGCCACGTCTTCCCCCGCCTCGCCCCCGCGCGCTGCATCATCGCCGGCATGGACCCCACGCCGACGCTCCTCCGTGAGGCCGCGTGCCAGGCGCATATCACCGTCGAGGCCAACCCAACGTCCGAGCGCATGGACAGCCTGATCCGTGAGGCGCAGATCCACCTGCTTGTCACGTTTCAGGGCACGGGCCTGAAGCTGAAGTTGCTCAACAGCCTCTTTGCCGGCCGACACGTGGTGGTCAACCCGACCATGCTGGCGGGAAGCGGCTTGGACAGCCTCTGCCACATCGGCGCCACGCCCGACGAGCTGGTCGAGACGTGTCGCCGCCTGATGGACGTCCCTTTTCGCGACGCCGAACTCGATGCCCGTCGCCGACTGCTCCTCCCCGCCTTTTCCAACGAGGCGCAGGCGCGGCGGCTGTTGGAGATGATCGAGGGGACGCGCGTTGCATAGGTTGGGTAGTGCTCAGAATCAGATTCTGGAGGAATTGTAAGGCGTGCAATGGCTCAGAATCAGATTCTGGGGGAAATGCAAGGCGTGCAATGGCCCAGAATCAGATTCTGGAGGAAATGCAAGGCGTGCAATCGCTCAGAATCAGATTCTGGAGGAATTGTAAGGTCTGCAATGGCTCAGAATCAGATTCTGGAGGAAATGCAAGGCGTGCAATGGCCCAGAATCAGATTCTGGGGGAAATGCAGGGCGTGCAATGGCTCAGAATCAGATTCTGGAGGAATTGTAAGGTCTGCAATGGCCCAGAATCAGATTCTGGGGGAAATGCAAGGTCTGCAATGGCTCAGAATCAGATTCTGGAGGAAATGCAAGGCGTGCAATGGCTCAGAATCAGATTCTGGGAAAATTGCAAGGCGTGCAATGGCTCAGAATCAGATTCTGGAGGAATTGTAAGGCGTGCAATGGCTCAGAATCAGATTCTGGAAGAATTGCAGGGCATGCAATGGCCCAAAACCGGGTTTTACGAGGATTGCAGGGTGTGCAAAGGCCCAAAACCGGGTTTTACGAGGATTGCAGGGCATGCAATGGCCCAAAACCGGGTTTTACGAGAAATGCAAGGCGTGCAATGGCCCAAAACCGGGTTTTAGAGGAATTGCAGGGCATGCAATGGCCCCAAACCGGGTTTTACGGGAATTGCAGGACGTGCAATGGCCCAAAACCGGGTTTTAGAGGAATTGCAGGGTGTGCAAAGGCCCAAAACCGGGTTTTACGAGAATTGCAGGGCATGCAACGGCCTAAAACCGGGTTTTACGAGAATTGCAGGGTGTGCAATGGCCCAAAACCGGGTTTTACGAGAATTGCAGGGCGTGCAATGGCCCATAACCGGGTTTTACGAGGATTGCAGGGTGTGCAATGGCCCAAAACCGGGTTTTACGAGAATTGCAGAGCATGCAATGGCCCAAAAACAAAGAACGGAGGCCGGGACCGTATCCCGCACCCCCGCTACATACAAGCTTGTGTAATGAAGACTCTCCGCTACGCGGCAAAGCCCCCACGGTTCTATTTGAGTTCAGACAGCGCTTTGGTGATACGGCGCATGGCCTCGATGATGGCCTCGTCGGAGGCGGCGTAGGAGAGGCGGATGCAGTCCGGGGCGCCGAAGGCATGACCGCCGACGGTGGCCACGTGGGCCGTCTCCAGGAGGTACATGGCCAGGTCGGCCGAGTCGTAGATCTTGCGATCGTCGGCGCTGCGGCCGAAGTAACGGCTGACGTCGGGGAAGATGTAGAAGGCGCCGTCGGGCACGGCCAGACGCACGTCGGGGATCTCGCGGCAGAGGCGGCAGATCAGGTCGCGCCGACGCTTGAAGGCCACGCGCATCTCCTCGACACACGTCTGGTCGCCGGAGAAGGCTTCGCAGGCGGCTTTCTGCGCAATGCTGCTGGGCCCCGAGGTGTACTGTCCTTGCAGCTTGCTGGCGGCCCGGGCCAGCCACAGCGGGGCGGCCAGGAAGCCAATGCGCCAGCCGGTCATGGCGTAGGCTTTGGAGACGCCATTGATGACGGCCACGCGGTCACGCAACACGGGGAAGGAGGCGATGCTGGCGTGGCGGCCGACGTAGTTGATGTGCTCGTAGATCTCGTCGGAGATGACGACCACCTGCGGGTGACGCGCCAGGACGTCGGCCAGGGCCTCCAGCTCGTCGTGGCTGTAGACGCTGCCCGTGGGGTTCGAGGGCGTGCAGAGGATGAGCGCCTTGGTCTTGGGCGTGATGGCGGCCTCGAGCTGCTCGGGCGTGATCTTGAAGTTCTGGTCGATGCCGGCGGGCAGGATCACGTTCGTGCCCTCGGCCAGCTTGACCATCTCCACGTAGCTCACCCAGTAGGGGGGCGGGCACGATGACTTCGTCGCCCGGATCCACGAGGCAGAGCAGGGTGTTGCAGATGGACTGCTTGGCGCCGTTGGAGACGATGATCTGATCGACGGTGTAGTCGAGGCCGTTCTCCCGCTTGAGTTTGGCGACGATGGCCTTCCGCAGGTCTAAGAAGCCCGGTACGGGGCTGTAGAACGAGAAGTTGTTATCGATGGCCTTCTTCGCCGCGGCCTTGATGGGGTCGGGGGTGAAGAAATCGGGCTCGCCGACGCTCAGGTTGATGACGTCGACGCCTTGTGCCTTCAGCTCATTGCTTTTCTGCGACATGGCCAGTGTGGCAGACGACGAGAGACTCGTCAGGCGAACAGAAAGATGTTCCATTGTTGATTCTATTTCTGGTTGGTTGTTGTATAGGGTAGTTATGCCTCCTTCGGAGGCGGTAGTTATGCGCCTTCGGCGCGGTAGTCATGCACCTTGCGGTGCAGTAGTTACGGCCTTCGGCCGGGTAGTTATAGGGTAGTCATAGGGTAGTTATGCCTCCTTCGGAGGCGGTAGTTATGCGCCTTTGGCGCAGTAGTAGGGGGGAGTTACAGGGCTACTTCTAGCTACCTCTAACTACTTTCTAACTACCCGGCCGAAGGCCGTAACTACCGCGCCAAAGGCGCATAACTACCCCGGCCGAAGGCCGTAACTACCTGAGGGCGCAGCCCTCATTCTACGTTCGTCAGCGTGTGCCCCATGCGTTCCTTCTTGGTGCGCATATAGAAGGCGTTGTATTTGTTGGGGGCGACTTCGATGGGCACGTTCTCGACCACCTCCAGCCCGTAGGCTTCGAGTCCGACGCGCTTGACGGGGTTGTTGGTGATGAGGCGCATTTTGGTGACGCCGATGCGGCTGAGGATCTGTGCGCCCACGCCGTAGTCGCGCTCGTCGGCTTTATGGCAGAGGTGCAGGTTGGCCTCGACGGTGTCCATGCCTTCGTCTTGCAGCTTGTAGGCGTGGATCTTGTCCATCAGCCCAATGCCGCGGCCCTCTTGGTTGAGGTAGACCACCACGCCGCGCCCTTCTTTTTCGATCATGCGCATAGCCATGTGGAGCTGCTCGCCGCAGTCGCAGCGCAGGGAGCCGAAGATGTCGCCCGTCATGCAGGAGGAGTGTACACGCACCAGCACGGGCTCGTCCGGGCGTTCGCCGATGTTGCCCTTGATCAGCGCCGCGTGCTCCAGACCGTTGCTCTTCTGGCGAAAGGGGATGATGCGGAAGGGACCGTATTCGGTGGGCAGCTTGGCCTCGACGCCCTCCTCCACGAGCGACTCGGTGCGGAGGCGGTAGGCGATTAGGTCACGGATGGTGATGATCTTGATGTTGAAACGTTCGGCCACCTCCATCAGCTGTGGCATGCGGGCCATCGTACCGTCCTCGTTGAGGATCTCGATCAGTGCACCGGCAGGATAGAGTCCGGCCAGGCGGGCCATGTCGACGGTGGCTTCGGTGTGTCCAGCGCGACGCAGCACACCGCGCGAACGGGCCCGCAACGGGTTGATGTGTCCCGGCCGACCGAGGTCGGTGGGTTTCGTGGTCGGATCGGCCAGTGCGCGGATGGTCTGTGCGCGGTCGTAGATGGAGACGCCCGTAGTGCAGCCCATGCCGAGCCGGTCGACGGTGACGGTGAAGGGCGTTTCTAAGGTGGAGGTGTTATGGGCCACTTGCATACCCAGGCCCAGCTCCTCGCAACGCTCCTCCGTGATGGGGGCGCAGAGCACGCCTCGACCGTTCTTGAGCATGAAGTTGACTTTCTCAGGGGTGATCTTTTCGGCGGCTATGATGAAGTCGCCTTCGTTCTCGCGGTCTTCGTCGTCGACAACAATGAGGAACTTGCCTTCGCGGAAGTCTTCGATCGCTTCTTTGATTGTGTTCAATCGGTTCATTTTATATGAGGGTCTATTTACGAGTTATCGTTAGGGATGAGCGTCTGCATTTCACCCGAGACGCGGAGGGTGGTGCGCAGGTCGTTAAGTAGCAGCTTGCGTCGGATCATAGAGAGTAGATAGATGGGCAGGGAGACGGGGAAGATCCACGCCATGATGCGCCCTGCACGTGGGCTCATGCGGAAATCGACGAGGTCGTATCCGCTGAGTATGGGGTAGTCCATGAGCTTGTTGAGCACCAAGTGACGGTCGGAATTGCGGCCCTCCTCGACGACGTCCTCCAGCTGTCGGGCGATGCGCTCCGCCTCTGGATCGCGGCCGCCCTGACGCCAGAAGCGGAAGTAGGGCATCCAGCGTCGGGCACCCTGTAGATAGGTCGTAATGTCGGCTTGTAGAGCCGTGATACGTCGGTTCCATGCGGCATAGTCGAGGGCGTACATGATGACTTCCTTCCTCTCCACCTTTCGCGTGGGGCGCTTGCCGATGATTCGTTTGAGGGCCTCGGTGTAGGTGTCGGCGTTGAGGATGGCCGAGTCGTTCGACGCTTTATAGGTCAAGAAGATGCCGAGGGGTAGCAGTACGGCGGAGCTGAGCCACATGCCCTGCCAGGGTTGCCACATGCCATTGCTGGCCATCTTGAACCCGATGTTGTCGATGACGTAATAGAAGATGAAGAGGAAGACGGAGATGACGACGGGCATGCCCAGGCCGCCCTTGCGGATGATGGCGCCTAAGGGGGCGCCGATGAAGAAGAAGATGAGGCAGGCGAAGGAGAGGGTGAACTTCTTGTGCATCTCTGTGTGGTGGCGGCGCATCTCTTTCTCGTCGCTGGCCAGGATGTCGGCCTGAAACTCGTTGTCGGCCTTGATCATTTCGATGGTGTTGCGGGCGCTCTGTATGTAGGCGGTGCGGCGTTCGGGCGATAGCTCGGCCAGCAGACTGTCGAAGGTTTCGGGCGTGGGCTGCGGCGCAGGTGCGTGGGCTGCGGAGGTGTCGACGGTGGGGTTGAGGTCGCGGCGGTAGGAGCGGGCGTAGACCTCGCGGGCGTTGGACTCCTTGACGCTGTCGAGGCGCACGGTCATGGAGTCGATGGAGGTGCGGAGGCTGGCGAGGTTCTTACCCACGTAGCGGTCTTGCATGGCAGACTCGTCGGCGCGGTGGAATTCGGAGTCGAAGCGGATGAGGATCTCGCGCGACTTGAACGATTCTTTCTGGTACGGCACTGCGCCGCCTTCGGTGGCTTCGCCCTGATCGCGGAGGTTCTTGAACATGCGTCCGTCGAAGAGGTAGAGGACGAGGAACTGCTTATCGGTGGAGACTTTCAGCCGTCCGGAGTCGGCCACGATGACTTGCGCGTTGTTGAATCCGTCGGAGTAGTCGTAGATCATCAGGTGGTGCAGCAGGCCGTCGTGGTCTTTCTTCTTGACGTACACGTTGAAGCCTGAGATCTGGCTGTAGAAGGTGCTTTCGGGGATCTCGAGCTCGGGCGACTTGTCGCGCACGGAGCTGAGCAGGGTGTACATCTTGACCTGCGAGAGGGGGATGATGTTGTTCTGAAAAAAGAATGCCCCGACGGCCACGAAGGCGAGCAGGACGATGAAGGGCTGCATGATGCGGGGCAGGGAGATGCCGGCGGATTTCATGGCCAGGAGCTCGAGCTGCTCACCGAGGTTGCCAAACGTCATCAGCGAGGCCAGCAGGATGGCCAGCGGCAGGGCCATGGGCACGAAGGAGAGGGCGGCGTAAAAAAACATCTCGGCAAGGACGCCGATACCGATGCCCTTGCCGACCATATCGTCCACGTACTTCCACAGGAACTGCATGAGTACGATGAAAAGACAAATACCGAAGGTCATGAAGAACAACGGTAGGAATGTTTTGAGTAGGAAAATATACAATCGCTTCATCCTGGGGGGTGCATCTCTTCGGAAGAGACGAGGGCAAAAGTAGTGCAAAAAGGGAGGGGATGGGCGTTTGGCGGCCCCTGCCGGGTATCGAAGTGTAAAATTTCTTAACAGATGACCCGTTGACTGTTGTCAATGGCATGCAAAACGCATTTTGAGTGCCTCTGACTGTTGTCAATGGGGCGTAAAACGCGTTTTAGGTACCTCTGACTGTTGTCAATGACATGTAAAACGCGTTTTGAGTGCCTCTGACTGTTGTCAATGGCGTGTAAAACGCGTTTTGCATACCTCTGACGGTTGTCAATGCCCTGAATCCCCGCGGGAGCATGCCTCTGACGGCTGACAATGGGAGGCGGTTCAGAGGCTGTCGTAGTTCCAACATCGGGTGGGAGATACTTATGCTATTCCCCAATTCGGAAATACTGCATCAGTGCGCGATACTCGTCTTGTGCCGTGAGGCAGGTATCGAGCAGGTAACCGTTCATCCGTCCCCATTCCCGCAGGCCGCGATAGTAAAACGGCTTCAGGCGGTCGGTGATGATGAAGGGGACGATGGCCTGTCCGAGGCACTCCTTGAAGAGAATCAGTCGGCCGACACGCCCGTTGCCGTCTTGGAAGGGGTGGATGGACTCAAAGCGGTGGTGGAAGTCGATGAGAGACTCGAGCGTCGGGTGAGGATCGGCGCGGTATGCGGCCAGAAGCGACTGCATGCGATCCGCCACCTCCTCAGGAGGACAAGTCTCCATACCGCCCACCTCGTTGGGCAGTCGTTTGTAGTCGCCCACAGCGAACCATTCCCTTCGGCTGTCCGTCGTGGATTGCTTCAGCGTAGCGTGGAGCTCCTTGATGAGGGCCTCCGTCAGCGGCTGGTCCGCCTCATCAATGATCCGATCGACGCAGCGGAAGTGGTTGACGGTTTCGAGGATGTCGTCCACGTTCACCGCGTCATTCGTTAGCCCGATCGTGTTCGTCTGATGAAGGGGACGATGGCCTGTCCGAGGCACTCCTTGAAGAGAATCAGTCGGCCGACACGCCCGTTGCCGTCTTGGAAGGGGTGGATGGACTCAAAGCGGTGGTGGAAGTCGATGAGAGACTCGAGCGTCGGGTGAGGATCGGCGCGGTATGCGGCCAGAAGCGACTGCATGCGATCCGCCACCTCCTCAGGAGGACAAGTCTCCATACCGCCCACCTCGTTGGGCAGTCGTTTGTAGTCGCCCACAGCGAACCATTCCCTTCGGCTGTCCGTCGTGGATTGCTTCAGCGTAGCGTGGAGCTCCTTGATGAGGGCCTCCGTCAGCGGCTGGTCCGCCTCATCAATGATCCGATCGACGCAGCGGAAGTGGTTGACGGTTTCGAGGATGTCGTCCACGTTCACCGCGTCATTCGTTAGCCCGATCGTGTTCGTCTCAAAGATGCAGCGCGTCTGCTCGTGCGTCAGGCGGCTACCCTCGATACGGTTCGAGTTGTAAGTCAGATCCACTTGTGTGCGGTGATAGATGCCTCCCTTCAGTCGGGTGGCCTTCTGCTCACGGAGGGCAACGAGGAGCGGTGTGTTCGTGCGATGATTCACGTCGTCTGCTCTTTGTCCCCTCCCTCCCGACCGAAGGCGTCGAGGGCTTTCTTGACCGAGCCGTGGAGGAGGAGCAGGGTACGGGCGCGGTCGTAGGGGAGGCCGAGCTCGCCCACCAGCATGCGCGCGCCACGGTCAACGAGCTTCTGGTTGCTCAGCTGCATGTTCACCATCTTGTTACCCTTCACCCGGCCGAGGCGGATCATGACCGAGGTGGTGATCATGTTCAGGAGCATCTTCTGCGCCGTGCCGGACTTCATGCGGGAGCTACCGGTGACGAACTCCGGGCCGAGGATGACTTCGATCGGTATCTCAGCCTCCGTGGCCACGGGCGATCCGGGATTACTCGTTATGCCCGCCGTGAGGATGCCCGCCTGACGTGCTGCGCGTAGGGCACCGACCACGTAGGGCGTCGTGCCCGAGGCTGCGATGCCGACCACGGTGTCGTCGGCCGTGATGTGACGCTCCTGCAACTCCTGCCAACCGCGCTGGGTGTCGTCCTCGGCGTTTTCCACTGGGTTACGCAGAGCCGTGTCGCCACCGGCGATGAGTCCGATGACGAGCGTGGGCGGCATGCCGAACGTGGGCGGTATCTCCGATGCGTCGAGCACACCGAGGCGTCCGCTGGTGCCGGCGCCGAGGTAGAAGATGCGCCCGCCACGCTGCATGCGCGGAACGATCTGTTCGACCAGTTTCTCTACTTGCGGAATGGCCTCGCCGACGGCCACGGCCACCTTGCGATCCTCGCGGTTGATGTCGTCCAGCAGTTCGCGGACGCTCTTGTTCTCTAAGTTGTCGTAGAGCGAATCTTGCTCCGTGATTTTCGTAAATGCAGTCATAGGTAGTTGTGCGCCTTTGGCGCGGTAGTTATCGGCCTTTTGGCCGAGTAGTAGGGCTTTGCCCGTAGTGAGGAGTAATTATTAGAAGTAGTTCAAGGTAGTGGTTGACTACTTCTAACTACCCGGCCCAAAGGGCCGTAACTCCTTCTAACTACTGGGCGCCTACAAGAGGCGCCCCTACTACCTGCCCGTAGGGCATTTAGAATGATGAATAATACGCCCGGAGTCCCTCCATCGGGCTTTGGGCGATGGAACCGACGCGTAGACCAAGGCCCTCAGCGGTGTCGCGGAGGAGTGGCTGATAATGGTAGGCCACGGAGCCGACGAAGTGCACGGGGTGATCCGTATAGCCGTCGTATTGCATCACGTTGCGAGCGAAGAAGTCCTTGAAGGCGCCACGGACGAGCTGCCGCATGCGTGGATCGTCGAGGTGGCGGGTGATGAAGGGCGAGAAGCTGGCCAAGAAGCGGTTCGGGAAGGGCTGGCGGTAGACGCGTTCGATGATGTCGGCCGTTGTCAGACCGTATTCGCTGAGGAAGCGCTCCTTCAGCTCCTCGCCCAGCTGGTTCTTCAGTAGCAGGCCCACGAGCAGTCGGCCGAGCACGGCGCCGCTACCCTCATCGCCGAGGATGAAGCCTAAGGGCGAGACGTTGGCCGTGATCGCCGTACCGTCGTAGAAGCAGGAGTTGGAGCCGGTGCCAAGGATGCAGGTGATGCCCGCCTCACGTCCGCAGGTGCTACGCGCGGCGCCGAGCATGTCGCTGCCCACCTCTACAACGCCACCGTCCACGGGCAGGTTGGCCCGCAGCATCTCTTCCATACCACTGACCTTCTCCGGGGTACACCCCGCACCGAAGAATCGGACGGCGGCGTAGGGCCCAGTTGGGATGTGAGGGAGTAGCGCGCAGCGCAGTTCCCGCCCCATCTCTTCGGGCGTTTGGAAGTAGGGGTTCAGGCCTTTGATGAAGACTTCGCAGACGAGCTGTCCGCGGCGGATGACGTTCCACTGCGTCTTGGTGGAGCCACTATCGGCGATGAGGATCATAGGTGAGAAGCTGTTTTGAATTTATTGAGTGGTCGTTTTAAGGAGCTGCTTGGGCGGATCTTACTCCATTTCTGTTTCGGGTCTATCGAGGCCTGTTTCTACCCTTTTGTTCCATCATTAATCCTCACATAGCTTGCTATGCTCGTCTAATGATGAAACAAAATCATCAGAAACATCCGCCCGATAGCCTCCGAAATAAATTCCACACAGCTTCTGAGAAGTCTAAAAACGAAATTACCCCTTTACACTCCCGCCATTGGCGTGTTCGCAGCCAGCGCAGCGGGCGGGCTCACCACGGAAACGACGCTCTACAAGTGTGCGCAGGCGCTCCTTGAGCGGTTCGAGGCGGACGCGGTCGATGACGTCGGAGGTGAAGGCCACGCTCAGCATCATGCGCGCTTCAGACAGGGGGATGCCGCGGCTCTGCATGTAGAAGAGCGCCTGCTCATCGAGCTGACCGGTGGTCATGCCGTGCGAGCACTTCACGTCGTCGGCGTAGATCTCCAGCTGCGGCTTGCTGTACATGCGAGCCTCACGCGTCATGCAGATGTTGCGATTCGTCTGGTAAGCCTCTGTCTTGTCGGCGCCCTCGCAGACGAGGATGCGGCCGGCAAAGGCGCCCACGGCACGGTCGTCGAGGACGTACTTGAAGAGCTCGTTGCTGGTGCAGCGGGGCACGCGGTGCGCAATGTGTGAGTAGGTGTCTACGCGTTGCTCGCGGTCCGCGATGGCCATGCCGCAGAGAGTCAGCTCGGCGCCTTCACCATTGATGCGGGCGCGGTAGTTGTTACGCGTCTGGCCGTTGTTGAGCGTGATGCCGTTGACTAAGACGTTGCTCCCGGCCTCCTGTTTGACAAAGAGCGAGGAGAAGCGGCGCGTGCGGATGGAGCTCTCCTCGAGGTCGTAATAGTCGACTACGGCGTCGCGGCCGGCGAAAATCTCGATCACCTCGGTGGAGAGGAAGTCGGTATCGCCCATGCTGTGATCGCAGACGAGGAGCTTGGCCGAGGCGCCGTCTTCGGCGATGAAGAGGATGCGGCGGTTCGCCATGATCCGCGGGTGCGTCATAACCGGCGAATTGCTGCGTTGTCTGCGACTCTCGGGGTCGGTCATGTACTTAGGTACACTCCCTTCCCCCTCGGTCTTGACGCCTTGCACTTCATCCGGTTCTGAACACACCGCGTTTTGGTAGCGGAAGAGGTTGATCAGCTGCACGGGCTGCTCGAGAGCGACACCGGCGGGTACGTAGACCACGAGGCCGTCTTGCGCGAAGAGTGTGTTCAGCGCTGCGATCGCATCGTGGTTGGTGTGAGCTGCCCTGCCCGTAGTAACGTGCGGCCTGCTCGGGGTGACGTTCGGCAAAGCCAGCGATGCTGCCCACGTAGACGCCCGCGGGGAGGGAAGCCTCGAGTCGGCCGTCAGAGTAGAACGTGTCGTTGACCACGAAGCAGGGCGTGGCGCTGAGGTTGGGCACATTGCAGCGGAAGAGGTCGGCCGTTTCGATAGCCACCGGTCGGCGGTCGAGGTTCAGGCCATAGTCCGGCGCAAAGGCCTCCTGCATGTCGGTGTATTTGTAGTACTCGCTTGCTGTCGACGGGAATCCCCGCGGCGCAGATCCTCCAAAGCCCGGTCACGCGGTGCGTTCATGCACGCCGGTGCATGACGGTGCACCGTGTCGCGGTGACTCAGGTAGAGGTCGATGTATTGTTGTTCGGAGTTCATGTCAGCAGCGGGTCAATCGTTCTGTTCCTTGATCCAATCATATCCCTTCTTCTCCAGCTCGAGCGCCAGCTCTGGGCCGCCTGTCTTGACGATGCGTCCGTGATAAAGCACATGCACCACGTCGGGCTTGATGTAGTCCAAGAGGCGCTGATAGTGCGTGATGACGATGGTGGCGTTATCCGGTCGACGGAGCAGGTTGACACCTTTGGCCACGATGCGGAGGGCGTCGATGTCGAGGCCGCTGTCCGTCTCGTCGAGAATGGCGAGCGTGGGCTCGAGCATGGCCATTTGGAAGATCTCGTTGCGCTTCTTCTCGCCGCCGGAGAAGCCCTCGTTCACGCTGCGGTTCATCAGGCGGTTGTCCAGCTCTACGATCTCGCGCTTCTCACGCATCAGCTTGAGGAAGTCGGTGGCCGAAACGGGCTCCTCGCCACGGTACTCGCGGCGGGCATTGACGGCCGCACGCATGAAGTTCACCATGCTCACGCCGGGGATCTCCACGGGGTACTGGAAGCTGAGGAAGATGCCTTCGCTGCTGCGCTCTTCGGGGGCCAACTCTAGGAGGTCTTTGCCTTGGAAGGTCACTGAGCCTTGAGTCACCTCAAAGGCTGGATTGCCGACCAGCACACTGCTGAGTGTGCTCTTGCCCGAGCCGTTGGGGCCCATGATGGCGTGTATCTCGCCGGCGTTCACGCGGAGGTCGATGCCTCGCAATATCTCTTTGCCGTCGATGCCGGCATGTAGGTTGTTTATCTCTAATAACATAGTAGGGGGTGATAAGGGGGTAGTTTATATGTATGTAGGGTGAAGTGGTTGGGGGCTTCTTCTCTGCTCCTTGCTTCTTCTCTGCTCCTTCTTTTCTTCCCTTGATGGAAGAAAAGAAGCAAAAGAAGATCAAGGCCTCAGGGAGGCCGGCCAAGCTGGCCGGGTACTCGGCAGGGGAGGGCCCCGCCCAACTTAGTAGAGGATGTTGTCGAGTATCATATAGAAAAGTGTCCAGGCGTCGCCCTCGCGGAAGCAGAAGGGGAAGTTGACCTTGAGGCCGACGCTGAGGTCGTGATACATGCCGCGGTCGGTGTAGCTGGAGCCCATGTCGATGCCGCCACCGGGTTGGTCGATCGCCGTGCGGGCGCCGAGGCCGATGACAAAGTCGTAGCGCAGCGTGAGGGCGATGGACGAAAAGAGGTAACAGTCCAGCCCGATGCCAGGCGAAAGGGACAGACGCGGGTTGCGGAAGTAATACGTCGCGTGGCTGTCCAAATAGGGCACCGTGGTACGACGGACGCGTTCGTCGAAGTTGCCCCAGGCCGAGGCCGCGAGGAAGGGCTGTACGGGGAAGCGGTCGGGCAGGAAGTAGCGCTTCATCCCTAACCGCAGGCCCTGCATGGTGCGGGCGGCGTCGTTGTCGTAAACGATCTCCGTGTGGAAGTAACCCGCTTCGACGGCCCACTTGTCGGGCAGTGCGAGCTCGCCGGTCACGAACCACTCCGTGCCATGCGTCACGACGATAGCGCGGGGGTAGCTGCCCGTCTGCACCGGTTGTGCGAAGGGCGATCCGCCGGCGTTGATGGCCCACCGGCGCCGACAATCGTCTTGGCCGAAGGCTGTCATCCAGCCCACCGCCACGATGGACAGCAACAGGAGGAGCCGACGCCGTTTCATCCCACGCTGCCCTCCAGAGAGATCTGCAACAGCTTCGTGGCCTCGACGGCGAACTCCATCGGCAGCTTGTTCATCACCTCGCGGGCGTACCCGCCGACGATCAGGCTGACGGCCTTCTCCGTGTCGATGCCGCGCTGGTTGCAGTAGAACAGTTGGTCTTCGTTCACCTTGCTCGTTGTGGCCTCGTGCTCACGACGGCCGTCTCGTTCTGTATGTCGACGTAGGGGAACGTGTGTGCGCCGCAGGTGGAGCTGAGCAGCAGGCTGTCGCACTGGCTGTGGTTGCGGGCGCCCTCGGCGCGCGGGGTGACCTTCACGAGGCCGCGGTAGCTGTTCTGGCTGTGTCCGGCGGAGATACCCTTCGAGACGATCGTGCTGCGGGTGTTGCGGCCGAGGTGGATCATCTTCGTGCCCGTGTCGGCCTGCTGATAGTTGTTGGTCACGGCCACGGAGTAGAATTCGCCCACGGAATTGTCGCCGGCCAGGATGCACGAGGGGTATTTCCACGTGATGGCCGATCCGGTCTCCACCTGCGTCCAGGAGATCTTGCTACTCTCACCCTTACACATGCCGCGCTTGGTGACGAAGTTGTAGATGCCGCCGTTGCCGTCCTTGTCGCCCGGATACCAGTTCTGCACGGTGGAGTATTTCACCTCCGCGCGATCCATGGCGATGATCTCCACGATGGCGGCGTGCAGCTGATTCTCGTCGCGCATGGGCGCGGTGCAACCTTCGAGGTAGCTCACGTAGGCGTCGTCGTCGGCCACGATGAGGGTGCGCTCAAACTGACCCGTGTTGGCGGCGTTGATGCGGAAGTAGGTGCTCAGCTCCATCGGGCAACGCACGCCTTTGGGGATGTAGACGAACGATCCGTCGGAGAAGACGGCCGAGTTGAGCGCGGCGAAGAAGTTGTCGCGATAACCGACCACCGTGCCGAGGTATTTGCGGACAAGGTCCGGGTGATGCTTCACCGCCTCGCTGAAGGAGGAGAAGATGATGCCCTTTTCGGCCAGCACCTCCTTGAAGGTGGTCTTGACCGAGACGCTGTCCATGACCGCATCGACGGCCATGCCGCTGAGGATCTTCTGCTCGTGGAGCGGGATGCCCAGCTTGTCGAACGTCTTGAGTAGCTCCGGGTCCACCTCGTCGAGGCTCTTGGGCCCGGCCTTCTTTTTCGGGGCGGCGTAGTAGATGATGTCTTGGTAGTCGATGGGCGGGATGTTGAGGTGCGCCCATTGGGGCATCTCCAGCGTCTGCCAGTGGCGGAAGGCGCGGAGGCGGAAGTCTAAGAGCCATTCGGGCTCCTCCTTCTTGCGTGAGATCAGACGGATCACGTCCTCATCGAGTCCGCGGTGCAGCAGCTCCGTGTCGATGTCCGTAGTGAAGCCGTACTTGTATTCGCTGCCGGTGATCTCGTCCAGTAGCGGGTCGGTATTCTTCTTTGTTTTCTCCATTTGTCTGTTTGTGTGAGGGTGATATGTAGTCGGCTTCGCCTTGCGGCGGCCGTTGATGTCTCGTATGGGTGGGGCAGGGAGAGAATTGCTCCGCCTCACGCGTGCTAAAAACGTGCCAAGTTTTACCTCCGTCACGTCGTGTAAAGCCCAAAACCGGGTTTTTATGCCATTGCAGGCATTGCAATCGTCCAAAACCGGGTTTTTATGCCATTGCAGGCGTTGCAATCGCCCAGAATCAGATTCTGGAAGAATTGCACGGTCTGCAATGGCTCAGAATCAGATTCTGGAGGATTTGCACGGTCTGCAATGGCTCAGAATCAGATTCTGGAAGAATTGCACGGTCTGCAATGGCTCAGAATCAGATTCTGGAGGATTTGCACGGTCTGCAATGGCTCAGAATCAGATTCTGGAAGAATTGCACGGTCTGCAATGGCTCAGAATCAGATTCTGGAAGAATTGCATGGTCTGCAATGGCTCAGAATCAGATTCTGGAGGATTTGCATGGTCTGCAATGGCCCGGAATCAGATTCTGGAAGAATTGCACGGTCTGCAATGGCTCAGAATCAGATTCTGGAGGATTTGCATGGTCTGCAATGGCTCAGAATCAGATTCTGGAAGAATTGCATGGTCTGCAATGGCCCGGAATCAGATTCCGGGGTGCCCTGCGCACAAGCCTCGGGCTGGAGATGGGCGCCCCCCGCGGCTTGTCGGGGTGGGGCGACGCGACTCCTGTAGATCCCGCTCTCGCCAGACAAAGAACTTGGGCGAAAAGAGGGTCGGTACCGTCTCGCGGATGAAGGGATAGGTGCGCGAACGGCTCTTGGTCTCCTCAGTGAGGAGGAAGCCGTGGCGGTCGATCCCCTCGACGAAGTTCAGCGTGAAGCTGCTGACGAACAGGGCGACGCTGGCGGCACAGAGCGCACCGGCCAGGCGGTTGGGGATGTTGAGCGCGCTCTCGTCTACCCAGTGGTCCATCCATCGACCGGCCAGGCGGACGGTGGCGAAGATGAGGACGAAGGCACCGATGTAGCTGACGAACGTCACGCTGCCCTCTGACACCCACCCAGCGCTCAGAACGAGCGCGCGCAGCCAGTGGGCCACGCGCGAACAGCAATAGATGACGGCCACGACGGCGCCAAGAACGGCCACTTGACGGACGAAGCCGTCGTGCCAGCCCTTGACGAGGCCCCCTCCGACAAGGCCTAAGACCACAATATCCAGCCAGGTCATGCGCGTCTGGGGGGCTGCGGGTTAGAGCGTCTTCTTGACCTCGATCTCGTCGAACGGCTCGATCATGTCGCCCTCTTGCACATCGTTGTAGTTGTTGATGAAGAGGCCACACTCCTGTCCGGCCACAACCTCCTTCACCTCGTCTTTGAAGCGCTTGAGTGAGGCCAACTCGCCGGTGTGGATCACGATACCGTCACGGATGACGCGCACCTTGTTGGCGCGCTTGATCTTGCCTTCCTTCACGAGGCAGCCAGCCACGGTGCCCACCTTCGAGATCTTGAAGACTTGCAGCACCTCGAGGTTGCCGCAGATCTCCTCCCGAATCTCGGGCGAGAGAGCATGCCCTCCATAGCCGAGCGCACCTCCTCGATGGCGTCGTAGATGATGGAGTAGAGGCGGATCTCGACGCCCTCCTTGTCGGCCAACTTACGGGCGGCCTGGGCTGGGCGCACCTGGAAGCCGATGATGATGGCGCTCGATGAGGCGGCCAGCTCGACGTCGGATTCGGAGATCTGCCCGACGGCTTTGTGGATGACGTTGACCTGAATCTCTTCGGTGGAGAGCTTGATGAGCGTATCGGAGAGCGCTTCGACGGAGCCGTCCACGTCGCCCTTGACGATGAGGTTCAGCTCGTGGAAGTCGCCCAGTGCACGGCGGCGCCCAAGCTCCTCGAGTCCGAAGCGCTTCTGGGTGCGGAGCCCCAGCTCACGCTGCAACTGCTCGCGGCGTGCAGCGATTTCGCGCGCCTCCTGCTCGGTCTCCAGGACGTTGAGCGTGTCGCCCGCCTGTGGCGCACCGTCCAGGCCGAGGATCAGCACCGGCTCCGATGGCCCAGCGCTCTCCACGCGTTGGTTGCGCTCGTTGAACATGGCCTTGACACGCCCGTAGTGTGTGCCCGCCAGCACGATATCGCCTTGGCGCAGCGTCCCGTTGCTCACCAGTACGGTGGCCACATAGCCGCGCCCCTTGTCGAGCGACGACTCGATGACGGAGGCCGTGGCGCGACGTTTCGGGTTGGCCTTCAGCTCCAGAAGGTCGGCTTCGAGCAGCACCTTCTCGAGCAAGTCTTGCACGCCGATGCCCTTCTTGGCCGAGATGTCTTGGCTCTGATACTTGCCGCCCCACTCCTCGACGAGGTAATTCATCTGCGAGAGCTTCTCCTTGATCTTGTCCGGATTGGCGCCGGGCTTATCGATCTTATTGATGGCAAAGACGATGGGGACACCGGCTGCGGAGGCGTGGTTGATGGCCTCGACGGTCTGCGGCATGACGTTGTCGTCGGCTGCGACGATGATGATGGCGATGTCCGTCACCTTGGCGCCACGTGCACGCATGGCGGTGAAGGCCTCGTGGCCCGGGGTGTCGAGGAAGGTGATGTGTCGACCGTCGGGCAGGGTCACGCTGTAGGCACCGATGTGCTGTGTGATGCCACCGGCCTCACCGGCGATCACGTTGGCGTTGCGGATGTTGTCCAGCAGCGACGTCTTACCGTGGTCCACGTGGCCCATGACGGTCACGATCGGTGGGCGCGGCACCCAATCCTCGGGGTTGTCCTCCTCTTCCTTAATGGCTTCCGACACCTCGGCGCTGACGTATTCCGTCTTGAAGCCGAACTCCTCGGCTACGATGTTGATCGTCTCCGCGTCGAGTCGCTGATTGATGGAGACCATCATACCGATGCTCATGCAGGTGGAGATGACCTCGGAGACGGAGACGTCCATCATGTTGGCCAGGTCGTTGGCGGTGACGAACTCCGTCAGCTTCAGGATCCGGCTTTCGCGTTCTTCGGCGCGCAGCAATTCCTGCTCGCGGAAGGCCACAGCGTCACGTTTCTCGCGGCGATACTTGGCGCCTTTGTTCTTGGCGCCCTTGCTGGTCAGACGGGCCAGTGTCTCCTTCACTTGACGCTGCACATCGCCCTCGTTCACCTCCGTATGCACGGGCCGTTTGGGGCGCTTGTTATCGTTCGATCGCTTGTTGTCGTTCGACCGTGCACCCGTATTGACGGCGGCGTTGATGTCGATACGGTCTTTCTTGATGCGCTTACGCTTCTTCTTGGCGTCGGCGGATGCGGTGGCCGATGGGGTGGCGGGGGCATGGGGCGTCGCAGATGCAGCGGGCTTAGCCGGGGTGGCGGAAGCCTGCGGTTGCTGCTGCCGACGACGGTCACGGTTGCGCTCGGAGCCCCTGCGCTTGGGGCGCATGGATTGGTTGATGGTGGCGAGGTCGATCTTGCCAGTCACTTTGATGTTCGACTCCAAGCGGGGGGTCTCCAGACGGAACACCTCGTCCTCCTTTTTCTCCGTCGATCCCGTCTGCGCCGTGCTGTCGGCCGATGCCTCCGGTTTGGGCGTTTCGGTGACGGTCGGTGTGGGTTCTGCGGGCGCTTCAGCGATGGGTGCAGGCGCTTCCTGCGTTTGCGCTGTGGGTGCAGAGGCCTCCGCCTTGATCTCTGCGGAGGCGGTCACTTCCTTCGGTTGCTCTACGCTGGGGGCAGGTGCCTCAACGGCTGGAGCGCTTACGGCAGGAGTCTCCGGCTTAACCTCTCCCTCAGAGGGCGCTGGAGCAGCGGCAGCAGGCTTTGTCTCCGTGTGGTGTACGGTCGTGGAATGTCCACTGTGTTTACGCCGCCGGGAGTGCGACGATCCGTGTCCGCTCGTTTCGGGTAGATCGATCTTGCCTTTGGTGACGAATTTGGGGAGGATGTCGTCCGGTATCTCGGTCTTGATCACATCCGGTTCCGTCTTGGTGGGTTCCTGAGCTACGGGTTCCGGCTTGGGTTCTGGTTTCACGTGCGTTTCTGTCGGTGCAGCTTTTTCGAGCAGGCGACTTCGTTCGGACTCCGGCAGGTTTTTGCCGAATTCCTTAACGAGCAGGGTGTACTGCTCATCGGGAATGCGGACGTTGGGGTTGCTTTCGACCTCGAAACGCTTCCCGCGCAGGTAGTCGACAACCGTCTGCAAGCCGACATTCAAGTCCTTCAATACTTTGTTCAATTTAACAGGCATATCTCTCTTCCTCGTGTAGTTATCTCTGATTTAATCCTCCTCTTTTTCGTCGGTGTCGTCTTCTTGAAACACTTCAGGGGTGTCGTCGTCCGCTTCTTCGTCGGCGTCGTCTTCTTCCGGTTCATCTTCTGTCGGCGTCTCGTCCGGTTCGTCGGTGGATTCAGCAGGCTGTTCGTCGACGGGTTCGGATGCGTCGGATGCGTCAGCGGGCTGTTCGTCGACGGGTTGTTCCTCTTCCGGAGCATAATCGTCGGGTGCCGGTTGAGCTTCGTCTTCAAACTCGGCCGAGAGGACACGCAGCAGGTCGTCCACCGTCTGCTCTTCCAAGTCGGCACGCTCCATGATCTCTTCGGGGGCGAGGGCAAGCACGGCTTTGGCGGTGTTGCAACCGATCTCCTTTGAGGGCTTCGATCACCCAAGGCTCCACCTCGTCAGCGAACTCGTCGAGATAGATATCCTCCTCGTCGGCCGTATCGATGTCGCGGAAGACGTCGATGGTGTAGTCCGTAAGCATACTGGCCAGCTTGATGTTGAGTCCGTTCTTACCGATGGCCAGCGAAACCTCTTCGGGGCGCAGGAAGACTTCCGCCTTATGCTCCTCTTCGTCGACGCGGATGGAGGAGACTTTGGCCGGGCTGAGTGCGCGCTGAATATAGAGTGCGGTGTTGGTGGTGTAGTTTACGACGTCGATATTCTCGTTGCGCAGCTCACGGACGATGCCGCGGATACGTGAGCCCTTCATGCCGACACAGGCACCGACGGGATCGATGCGTTCGTCGTACGACTCGACGGCGATCTTGGCGCGTTCACCGGGGATACGTGCGATGGAGCGGATGGTGATCAGGCCGTCGTTGATCTCGGGCACTTCAATTTCGAAGAGGCGTTGCAGGAAGGCCTTGTCGGTACGAGAGAGGTAAATCTTCGTGTTGTTATCCGTCTCTACCCGCTGCACGACGGCACGTACAGCCTCGCCCTTGCGATAAAAGTCGCCGGGGATTTGCTCCGATTTGGGCAGCAGGAGCTCGTTGCCCTCGTCGTCGAGTAGCAGCACCTCTTTCTTCCATACCTGATAGACGTCGGCTACGACGATGGTGCCGATCAGTTCTCGGTATTTGGCGGTGAGGTTGTCCTTTTGGAGCTCCAGAATCTTCGAGGCCAGCGCCTGTCGGAGGTTGAGGATGGCGCGCCGGCCAAAGTCGGCGAAGTGCACCTCGTCGGTCACTTCTTCACCGATGGTACAGTCGGCGTCGATCTGTTGCGCATCGCGTAGCGAGACCTCCAGATTGGGGTCGCTGACGTGTCCGTTTTCCACCACGGTGCGGTTGCGCCAGATCTCGAAGTCGCCCTTTTCGGGGTTGATGATCACGTCGTAATTCTCGTCCGTGCCGAACATTTAGCGATCACGTTGCGGAACGACTCTTCGAGCACGTTGATCATCGTCTCCTTGTCGATATTCTTCAGGTCTTTGAACTCCTGAAGGCTGTCTATCATGCTGACTGTTTCCTGTTTCTTGGCCATATTCTCTTGTCTTCTCTCTATTTGAATCGGATTTTACTTTTCGCGTATGCTATCTCATCATATCGGTACGTTTCGTCTTCGTACACGGTGGTTTTGCGACGGGCACCTTCGGGCTTTACCTTTTTGGCTACGGTGAGCGTGACGCCCGTCTCGTCAGCATCCTTGAGCACGCCTGTGCGGAGGGTGCCTTCGCGGGGCTTGAGCTCGATTTCGCTGCCGATATGCTTGCGGTATTGGCGGACGATCTTGAAGGGGCGATCGAGGCCGGCGGAGGTGACCTCCAGCTCGTAATCCTCGGCGTCACGGTCGAGGTGCTGCTCGATATATTGGCTCAGGGCCACGCAATCGTCGATGCTGACGGCCTCGTCGTGGTCAATCTCCACTACGATGGCGTTGTCGGCGCCGATGACGACATCCACAAGGTAGCAAGCCGAGTCGGCCAGGGCGGCTTCAGCCAGACGCATCACTGTATTTCGTTCGATCATTATTGTGCAAAAAGAAAGGGAACCAAAGTGTTCCCCCGTCGTAATTTCGGGGGCAAATATACAATCAATCAGCCTTTTTCTAAGGAAAGGCGTTTTCCAGGCTTTGGCTGGAGAGGTGAAGACGGATTGGAGGCGTGGCTTAGATGCGAGACCGGGGCTGACCTTTTCCAAAGATCCCTTTTAAGTACGTTTGCGCCGTTTGAAAACAAAACACCTATAGATATATGAGTGAACTGCATATCATTAATCACCCGATGATCTGCCACAAGTTGACGCGGATCCGGGATGTAAACACGGGTGCGAAGGACTTCCGCGAGCTGCTTCGCGAGATAGCTATGCTGATGGGCTACGAGGTGACGCGCGATCTGCCGCTGACGGAGGTCGAGATCGAGACACCGATGGAGCGCACCGTGGCGTATGAAATCTCGGGCAAGAAGTTGGCTATCGTGCCCATCCTCCGCGCCGGCCTCGGCATGGTGGACGGACTGCTGAGCCTGCTGCCCGTGGCTAAGGTGGGGCACATTGGCCTCTATCGCGACCACGACACACACAAGCCAGTCTTTTACTACTGCAAGCTGCCGGAGGATATCGACCGCCGTATGGTGATCGTCACCGACCCGATGTTGGCCACCGGTGGCAGCGCCTCGGACGCGATCCGTATGCTTAAGGAGAAGGGCTGCACCAACATCCGCCTCATGTGCCTCGTGGCGGCGCCTGAGGGGGTGGCTTACGTACAGAAGAACCACCCGGACGTGGACATCTACACCGCCTCGCTCGACCGCGAACTGAATCCGCAGGCTTACATCCTGCCTGGGCTGGGCGACGCGGGCGACCGCATTTTCGGCACAAAGTAGGCGTCGCCTAATAGCCGTAACGCTAAGCATCCTCTTGACAGGGGCTCCTTTCTGAAAGGGCGCGCTGTCGAGGGATGCGTTTTTGTGCCCCGATAAAAAATGCGGTTTCATGTCGCATGAAACGGCATTTTCGATTGGAAAAAGTCATTTCATGTCGCATGAAACCGCATTTTCGATTGGAAAAAGCCATTTCGTGTCGCATGACGGGGGCATTTCCGATTGGAAAAGCCATTTCATGTCGCATGACGGGGCTTCGAGCATTGTTCCCCCCACTTTTTTAGATGAAAACGACTTCAAACGACGACGGAGGCGGAAGCATGAGGCGCGTTCAGCGTTGCGTGACGATCAGTGCGCGGCGCGTCTTCGAGGTGATGCGAAAACGGTTGTCGGTGCGATGGCCCACGATCCAAAGGATCCGCTCCGAGGCGTCGCAGAGGATCCACGCTGCGGCTTTGTGGAGGAGGCTGAATTTGTGGTCAGAGAAATAGTCGCTCAGCTTCTTGCGACCCGTCATGCCGAAGGGCACGAAGCTGTCGCCCGCGCGCCAACGCCGGAGGGTGAGCGGCAGGGCAACACGATCGGCGTCGAAGGTGGCTACGCGGGGGTTGCGAGTGATGACGAATGCGTCGTCGACGGTGCACGCCTCGAGGCGTAGTTGGATAGGTGTAGATAGGTCACGGCCCGGAGCCAGGGTGAAGGTGCAGGTGTCTGTGGGCACATCATCGGCGGGGTATAGGATCAGGTGGAGGCGATCTTTGAGGAGGTGCCATCGGCCGCCGGGGGCGACGAACGAGCGACCGGATTCGCCGCTGAGGGCGCGGGCGATGTCGGCGCACTGTGAGGGTGTGAAACCATAAGGCGTGAGCAGTTCGAAGAGCACGGCATGCGGGGCGGGCGTGCGGAGGAGGGCGTCGATCGATATGCGGCCGTCGGCGTCGATAAGGTGCGCGCGGTGGCTATCGATGGCGTTGCGATAGATGGCTTCGACGTCCGTGAGATGGCCAGCCATGCGCAAGATGGCGTCTCGGACGACGGGTTGAGTTGCTCCATGAGCGGCAGCAGGCGGAGGCGGACGAAGTTGCGCCGATAGACGTCAGAGGCGTTCGAGCTGTCGGTGCAGAAGGGTAGGTGGCGATCGGCAAGCCAGCGGACGATCTGGTGGCGGTCGACCGAGAGCAGCGGCCGGACGATGTGCCCATTGCGGGGCCGCATGCCGCATAGCCCGCTGAGGCCCGTGCCGCGGATGAGGTTGAGGAGGACGGTCTCGACGTTGTCGTCGCGGTGATGAGCCACGGCGATGGCCTCAGCCCCCAGCTCGCGGCGGAGCGTCTCGAACCATTCGTAGCGCAAGGTGCGGGCGGCCATCTCCGTGGAGACGCCGTTTTGGCGGGCATAGTCGGCCGTGTCGAAATCGATGCGACGGAAGGGGAGGCCGAGTGCTTCGGCGGTCTGTTGGGCAAAGTCGGCGTCGGCGTCGGACTCGTCGTTGCGCAAGTGGAAGTTGCAATGGGCCGCCACACAGGGGTAGCCGAGTCGGGTGAGGATATGCAGCAGGGCGACAGAGTCGGCGCCGCCGCTCAGTCCGACAATGACGGGTGCCGCGGGCCGAAGCAGTTGGTGCTGCGCGATGTAGGCTTGGACGGTGGAAAGCATGGGTTGCGAGGTTGTTATGGGGTAGTCAAAAGGGAGTTATGGGGTAGTCAGAGGGCGTGTGAAGTCGTATGGGCGGCGAATGATGCGCGCGCAAAAATAGATGGGGTGGGAGAGGGGCAATGCAATCAGCGACTTATGTTTGCCCGCACATGGAAAAGAAATACGGTTATTTCAAGCGAGACATCAGTTGGTTGTCATTCAATTATCGCGTCCTCCTGGAGGCCGCAGACGCCACCCTACCCATCTATGAGCGGATCCGCTTCCTCTCCATCTACGCCTCCAATCTGGAGGAGTTTTACGAGATACGCGTGGCCGATCAGCGTGGCGCCATCATGAAAAAGAATTACCGCGCCGACAATTCTGAGAAGGCCGAGGAGACGCTCAACGAGATCACCACCGAGGTGAACCGTCAGCAGCAGGATTTCTACAGCATCTTCAACGACGGCATCCTGCCCGAGCTGCGTCGCCAACGCGTTTACCTCTATCAGACGCACGAGCCGCTGCCCTTCCACCGCGACTTTGTCCGCCGCTATTTCGACGAAGAGATCTTCCCCTACCTCTCGCCCGTCACGCTCCACGAGGGCTTCCGCACCTTCATCCGTGACCGCCGCCTCTACCTCATCGCTCGCATCCTCAAGCGCGAGACGCGCGAACCGCTCTATGTGCTGATCAAAATACCGCACTCCAATGTGCCGCGCTTCATCGCCCTGCCCGAGCATGAGGGCATGCACTACTTCATGTTTGTCGACGACATGATCCGCTACAACCTGCCCGCCATCTTTCCCGGTTATGTGCCCGACGGATGCTATGGGATTAAGATCTCGCGCGATGCCGATATCTATGTCGACGAAGAGACGCCGCAGAGCATCCTCCAGTCTATCCGCACGAAGGTGGGCAAGCGGAAGATCGGCGCCCTGAGCCGCTTCATGTACGACCGCGAAATGCCGCCTGATGTGCTGGCCTTCGTGCGACGGTCGTTCCACATCGCGGCCGACGACCTCGTCGTGGGTGGGCGTTACATGAACCTGCAAGACATGATCCGCCTTCCGAACCCCATCGGGGCGGAGCTGGTGCGCACGCCTCCCGCACCGCTGCGGGTGCCATATCTCGAGGAGCTGGCGTCCATGTTTCGCGCCGTGGAGCGGGGCGACGTGTTGCTGCATTTCCCCTATCAATCGTTTGACTATCTGCTGCGCTTTCTTATGGAGGCGTCGTTCGATCCGGACGTGGAGGAGATCAAGATCACGCAGTATCGCGTGGCGGAAAACTCGGCCGTGATCCATTCCCTGATCGGTGCCGCGCGCAATGGCAAACGTGTGACGGTCTTCGTGGAGCTTAAGGCGCGCTTCGATGAGGAGAACAACATGAGCACGGCTGAAGAGATGCGTCAGGCGGGGATCAAGATCATCTACAGCATACCCGGGCTGAAGGTGCACGCCAAGGTGGCCGTCGTCTTACGTCGTGGCGAGGCCGCCGACTTCGCCTGTCTCAGCACGGGCAACTTCAACGAGAAGACGGCCAAGGGCTACTCAGACATGGCTCTTCTGACCTGCGACAAAGCCATCGTGGGCGACGTCTGCCGTGTCTTTGAGGTCTTAGAGGGGCGCCTCGCGGAGCCACACTTCGACCGCCTATTGGTGGCGCGTTTCAACATGGTGCCGGAGCTGATCCGCCTGATCCGACGTGAGGCCGACCTGGCGCGTGCGGGTCGCGGGGGGGCGAATCATTCTCAAGATGAACGGCCTCCAGGATAAGCAGATGATCGACGAACTCTACGAGGGCGGTCAGGCGGGCGTGGAGATCGACCTGCTCGTGCGTGGCATCTGTTGCCTGACGCCCGACCGTAGCTACAGCCCCAACATCCGCGTCACGCGTATCGTGGACATGTATCTCGAGCACGCCCGCCTCTGGTACTTCCGCGGCGACGGTGAGGAGACGATGTACCTCACCTCCTCCGACTGGATGCGGCGCAACCTCAACCGACGGATTGAAGCCGCCGTGCCCATCCTCTCGCCCGACGTCCGCCGCGAGATCCTCGACCTCCTCGACATCCAGCTGCGCGACAATGTCAAGGCCTGCCACATCGACGGCCAGCTGCGCAACATCTTCATCCGCAACGACGCCCCCCCCCTTCGCGCCCAGCAAGCCACCTACGAATACATCAAGCGCAGGACACACCCAGAGTAGAGGCAAATCACATACGCCCCCAGGTACCCGATCAACCTCCCCAGCCCCGATGGGTCTTGACCTTCTAACATACACCCCATGAGTACCCGCATACACCTCACAGGTACCCGGCCAGCCTCCTCGGCCCCGGTGGGGCCTTGACTTTCTTTTGCTTCTTTTCTTGCGTCAAGGCAAGAAAAGAAGAAGAGGCAAGAAAAGAAGAAAGAGAGGCGAGAAAAGGCCGGGTATCAGTGGGGCGTATGCAATACCCCCTACCCCCGGGTACATCCAAATCACCGATTTGCGTCAAGGCAAGCAATATTCCCCCCGTTCCGCCCGTTTCCATCCCACCAAATACAGAGAAAGAAAACTTCATTTATAGCACATACATACACTCATACACAACAAACATCCCCCGTTTTCTGCCTATGAAAAAGATTACCCTTCCGCCCCCGCCGAACGTCCGGACAACCCTCCAACCGTCCCCCATCCTTCGGCCCTCGCCCCGAGACCCTCGCCCTGCTCAGCTGGTTCGCCCGCATTTATACGCCGGACAACGCGCCCAACCCCGCCCTCCCCATCGCCAACTGACGCCCGCCTCGCTCATACCTTATATATAGCGCACAATGAACCATCTCATAGCCCCATCGCTCCTTTCGGCCGACTTTATGCACCTCGGCCGCGACGTGGAGATGATCAATCGCAGCGAGGCCGACTGGCTGCATATCGACGTCATGGACGGCGTCTTCGTCCCCAACATCTCCTTCGGCTTCCCGGTCATGAACGCCCTCCGCGGCGTCTGCCACAAGCCTACGGACGTGCACCTGATGATCGTCGAGCCCCAGAAATTCATCCGCGAGGTGGCCGACTCCGGCGCCTACATGATGACCGTCCACTACGAGGCCTGCACCCACCTCCACCGCACCGTCCACGCCATCCGTGACGCCGGCATGCGCGTCGGTGTGGCCCTCAATCCCCATACGCCCGTCACGCTCCTCGAGGACATCCTCGGGGACCTTGACATGGTGCTCCTCATGTCCGTCAACCCCGGCTTTGCCGCCCAGAGCTTCATCGGTCACTCCGTCGTCAAGACCGCCAAGCTGCGCCGCATGATCCGCGAGCGCGAGCTAAAGACGCTCATCGAGGTAGACGGCGGCGTGAACACCGAGACGGCCCGCGTGCTCCTCGATGCCGGCGCCGACGTGCTCGTGGCCGGCAGCTACGTCTTCCGCTCGCCCGACCCCGAGGCCACCATCCGCGAGCTGAAGGCGCTCTAAACTATCGCCTACCATTTTCTTTGAAAAGCGACCGCTCCGACACCGTGTCGGGTGGCCGCTTTTCCATTCCTGGGGGGCACAGGGTGGCGGAAATAGTGTATTTCGGAGCCATGCAAGTCTGCGGCGGTCCGAAATAATGTATTTCGAGGCCATGCAAGTCTGCGGCGGCCAGAAATAGTGTATTTCGGCACCCTCAAAACCTGCGGCGACCAGAAATAGTGTATTTCGGGCGTTGCAAAACCTGCGGCGACCAGAAATAGTGTATTTCGAGCGTTGCAAAACTTGCGGCGGCCAGAAATAGTGTATTTCGGGGCCATGCAAGTCTGCGACGGCCAGAAATAGTGTATTTCGGAGCCATGCAAGTCTGCAACGGCCTGTCGCTGCGTGCGATATTAAGAAACATGCCAGGAATTGACTGACGCTGTATGCGATACTAAGAAACATGCAGGGAATTGACTGGCGAAGTGTTCGATGCTAAGAAACATGCATGAGACTGACTGGCGAAGTGTGCGACACTAAGAAACATGCATGTTATTTATTATCACTGTGAAATTTGAGGCCTAACCAACCTGCGACATTCCGCCGCTGTGCTGTTTCCGGATAAAGTGTTCGATTTTGGCGTCTTACGGATTGGCGTATATTTGCCCCCGCTTGATCCCCCCCTTCAAATAGCACCCATTAACCCCGGGAACGAGGGTCGGACGAAAAAGCAATCCTCACGATATATACAATTGATAGTTACATCATAAGCGAAGAGCCTGGTGGCGCGTGGACGCTGCGTATACATGTCCGCTTCTGCCCCGCGTACCCCCGCTAATTCTCCATTTATCCACATAACAACATGGTCAAATACAACATTGTCGAACTCACAGACATGGATCTCCCCCGGCTGCAAACCATCGCAACCGATCTGGGACTCACGGACATTAAAGGTGTCGAAAAAAACAAGCCCTGATTTATCAGATTCTTGACCGACAAGCCGAATCGGTAGCCGGTATGCAAAAGGAAAAAGAAGCTCAGAAATCCGAACAGAAACGCCGCGGCCCCGGCCGTCCACCCAAAAACAAGTCGGCCGAATCCGCCGCTGAGGCCTCCGCCGCCGAAAAGGAACCCAAAGCCGACACGACCGAAAAAGCGGAAAGCAAACCCGCCAAACGTCGCCCGGGCCGTCCGAAGAAAAACAAAGCGGCCGAGCCGACGGAAGCTGCCGCTCCAGCCAAAGGCTAACCGACGGAAGCCGCGCCCAAGGCCGAGACGAAGGAGGAGGCCGAGGCAGCGGAAAGCAAACCCGCCAAACGTCGTCCGGGTCGTCCGAAGAAAAGCAAGTCGGCGGCAGCACCCGTCGCTGAGACACCCGCCTCCATCGCCGAAACGGAGCCGATCTTAGCCACCGAGCCGATGCTCGAAGCCGAAGAAATGCCCGTAGAATCGCCCGTGGCTGCCCCCATTGCTCCCGTATCGCCCGTCGTTCCTCCATCCGCCGCACCTGAAACGGCACCCCAAACACCCGCTGCCGTCGCTCATGAAGCGAAGCCGTCGCCCGAGGCGCCGACAGCGACACCCGCCACTCCCCGCGCCCGAGGAACCGAAACGCACCATCTTCAAGCATGCTACCGACACGCCTTCCGTCCTCGATCAGGTGCTGCCCATGCAGCCTCCCGCGCCGCAGCCCAAAGACAAGCAGCAGAACGAAGCTAAAAAACGCCCCCAACAGAATCATCGGCCCAACAATCCCAACCTACGCGAAAATACCCCCGTCGTACCGCCCCCGCCGATCTACGATTTCGACGGCATACTGACCGCCGCTGGCGTCCTCGAAATCGTGCCCGATGGCTACGGTTTCCTCCGCTCGTCGGACTATAATTACCTCGCTTCGCCGGACGACGTCTACGTCTCGGCCTCACAAATCAAGCTCTTCGGACTCCGCACCGGCGACCTCGTCGAAGGTCCCATCCGCCCGCCGCGCGAAGGCGAGAAATATTTCCCGCTCGTCAAGGTGGACACCATCAACGGCCGACTGCCCGAAGAGGTCCGCGACCGCGTCCCCTTCGACCATCTCACACCGCTTTTCCCCGAAGAGAAATTCAAACTCACCGACCGCCGTTCGCCGAAGGTTTACGACCCGTACGCCGTCCGCGTAGTCGACCTTTTCGCACCCATCGGCAAGGGGCAGCGTGGGCTCATCGTGGCACAACCGAAGACCGGTAAGACGATGCTCCTCAAGGACATCGCCAACGCCATCGCCGCCAATCACCCGGAGGTCTACATGATCATCCTGCTCATCGACGAACGCCCCGAGGAGGTGACCGACATGGCCCGTAGCGTAGACGCCGAGGTCATCGCCTCCACCTTCGACGAGCCGGCCGACCGCCACGTGAAGATCGCCGAGATCGTCCTCAACAAGGCCAAACGCATGGTCGAGTGTGGCCACGACGTAGTCATCCTGCTCGACTCCATTACCCGCCTGGCCCGCGCTTATAACACCGTGCAACCGGCCTCGGGCAAGGTGCTTTCGGGCGGCGTGGAGGCCAATGCCCTCCAGAAGCCGAAGCGATTCTTCGGTGCTGCGCGTAACATCGAGCACGGCGGCAGCCTCACCATCCTCGCTACGGCTCTCACCGAAACAGGTTCGAAGATGGACGACGTGATCTTCGAGGAGTTCAAGGGTACGGGCAACATGGAGCTGCAACTCGACCGTAAGCTGGCCAACCGTCGCATCTTCCCTGCGGTCGACATTCAGGCATCCAGCACGCGCCGCGACGATCTGCTGCAGGACGAGAACACCCGCAACCGCCTATTCGTGCTCCGCAACACCGTACTCTCGGACATGAATACGGTCGAGGCGATGGAGTTCGTCAAGAAGCGCTTGGAGGGCACCACGGACAACGCCGAATTTTTAGCCTCCATGAACGGCTGACAGCCGGAGGAGCGCCACTATGGCCTCTCGGACTTAGAGAGGAACCGCAGAAACGTCCTGTCGGGCGAAAGGGATCCGGTCGATTCCTTCCGTCCGGCAGGACGTTTCGTTTGCATCCGTCCGCCGTTGGCGGAGCTTAGTCGCGGTTCCGCCGCCTCATCAGTCGGCCCACGGCATTTTCAAGAGACTCTGTCGGCTCAATGATATTATAGCCGTCCCAGAAATTGGCGTCATAGAAGTCGGCTGCGCGGTCGGTCAGGGCGTCGCGTGAGCGAAACGCCTCGCGGTAGGGGATTTTCTCCGCGTGTGTCTCGTCACGATCGGTGATGGCCATTTCCGACGTCACGACGTACGATGTGGCGAAAGCCGCCGATGCCAGTCGCAACGAAAGGCCGTTTCGCAGCGCACGTAAGCCAGACTACTGCGACCGTCGGCCTGTCGCCGATAGGTAACGAGGAAGGCCAATCGCTCGGGGCGAAAGCGCAGTCCGGCGGGTTTCTTGCGGAGCATGGCCTGCGTGGCCTTGAGGCGGTCGGTCATATCGAGGCTGAACTCCGCGCGGGAGATCGTCCGCGTTTCGCTGTCAATGTAAAGCAGCCCTTCGTAGAGCGCATAAGGGCAGACGACACGTGGCATGAAGCGGATCTCAACGTGCGGACGATCGTCTATCAGTGTGGTGCGATTGTAGCGGAAGGCGTAGTGTTCCATCTCGTCGGGGGCGAACATCAAATCGCTGTTTTTCACCACATCGAGAAAGATGGAGAGCGTCGGTCCGCCTTCGAATTTCACGATGAGCGTGTCGCCCGGCCGTTGGCTGAGCAGCCTCCGCCCCTTCTCGAGCCGTACCCGATCGGCGTTTGTGCCCACGCCATTGTAAGGCGTCTTGTAGAGCCCGACGATAGCCTCCGAAATGTCGATGTAGCGCCGCCCCTTGCGGATGACTTCCCGATAAAAACCAGTCAGGCGATTAGCCCGCTGCGGATAGTTGTCCGTGATGTGATCCACGGCCTGGCGCACGAGGTCGCGCGCATCACCGCCCATGACGGTCACCTCCTCCAGGAGGTTAGTGTTCGGTGTCAGTCGGATGGAGGCCGCCTCGACCTGCGTACCCGGTCGAATTGGATAGGTAAGGAGCGCGTAGCCGATGTGCGAAAACTCGATCCGATCGGCCCGGAGGGAGTCAGCCACATGGAGCGAAAAATAACCGTCGGCATTGGTCACGGTGCCGACGCCCGTACCTGGCACGGCGACATGCACCGCCGGCAGCACACGGTTCGTGCGGGCATCGCGCACCGTTCCGCTGACGGTGGCGTACGGTCTACGTTCCGGCGCATCCGTCTGCGCCGCGCTGCGAAGCCCCACCAGTCCTGCGGACACGAAGAGGCAGCATAACATGACTCGAAAAATCGTTTTAGTCTTCATGATTCGGTAAGCGTTTGAAAAAAATGAATAGAGAAAGAGAGCGTGAAGTAAGCTGGAAATAAGTAGCACGAAATAACAAAAATCATCGGCAAGTAGACCTAAAAAAGTTTTAGCACCCGTCCGCTTCCGGCTGCCTTTTCCCACCAACCGCGAGGCTCCCCAAGCGACCCGCTGCGATAACCCGAAAAAGTACAGCTCCAGACAGCCTTCAGCTTTGGGTCGATACCCTGCGAAAAGTCCCACCAGCCTTCGGAATTGCGCTCTGAAAAGACGTTCCGGCCAGACAACCTCCGGCTGCCTTTCCACACCGATCGCAAGGCTCCCCAAGCGACCCGCTGCGATGACTCGAAAAAGTGCAACTCCAGGCAGCCTTCGGCTTTGGATCTATACTGAGCAAAAAGCCTCTCCAGCCTTCGGAGATATGACCCGAAAAAACGTTCACGCCAGATGGCCTTTGGCTTTTTGCCAATCCCCTGCAAAAAGTCCCTCCAGCCTTCGGAGATGTGCCCCAGCCATTCGTCTCGGGCGGTCGGCTTTAGGCTGTAACAAAGATAAAGGAAATGGAGCGCAAGGGTTGTAGGTGAGGTGTAAATTTCCAAAATATGCGTCTTATAGCCCAAAACGCGCTGAGGAAAAATAAGCTGTTCTACAGACGGCTTTCGGCTATGTGGAGAAGCGCTTTGGCGACTCAAAAAGGACTCAAGATACTTCTCCTCGAAAGTGCGTATCGGTCTCAAATTCAAAGCACGCTGAGGAAAATGAGCTGTTCTATAGAGGGCTTTCGGCTATGTAAAGAAGCGCTTCGGCGACTTGGAAGGGCCTCAAGATACTCCTCCTCGAAAATACGTATCGGCCTCAAATCCAAAACGCGCTGAAGAAGAATAAGCTGTTCTACAGATGGCCTTCGGCTATGTAAAGAAGCGCTTTGGCGACTCGAAACGGCCTCAAGATACTTCTCCTCGAAAGTGTGTATCTACCTCAAGTCCAAAACGCGCTAAGGAAAAATAAGCTGTTCTACAGACGGCCTTCGGCTATGTGAAGAAGCGCTTCGGCGACTCGAAATGGCTTCAAGATAGTCCTCCTCGAAAGTGCGTATCGGCCTCAAATCTTATGGCCTGCGGACCGAAACGGAGCGAATGTGTACGCAGCCTCTTACTTTTGCGCCCCCTAAAAAAGGGGACTCCAAAGATGATTGATAGTGCTTATTTTGAAGATAAAAAGGCGGCCTACTACACGCTGGGTTGCAAGCTCAATTTCGCCGAAACGTCCGCCATCGGCCGCGAACTGGCCGACCATGGCATCCGACGTGCGCGCGCCGGGGAGCAGGCCGACGTCTGTGTGGTAAACACTTGCTCCGTGACGGAGCTTGCCGACAAAAAATGTCGCCAATTGATCCGACGCATTCGCCGCCAACACCCGAAGGCCTTCGTTATCGTCACGGGATGTTACGCGCAACTGAAGCCGGACGAGGTGCTCGCCATCGATCACGTCGATCTGGTCTTAGGCGCTGAGCAGAAGGGAGATGTGATGCGTCACCTACGCGAGCGGACGGCCGGCCTGGCAGTGACGACCGACACGAAACGCATTCGCGCTTTCACCCCCTCCTGCTCGGCGGACGATCGTACGCGCCACTTTTTGAAGGTGCAGGACGGCTGTGACTATTTCTGTTCTTTCTGTACCATCCCGTTTGCGCGCGGACGCAGTCGGAATGGCCGCATTGCCGACCTCGTAGCACAGGCCGAGGGGGTGGCGCGCGAAGGCGGGCGGGAGATCGTCCTCACCGGCGTCAATATTGGCGACTTCGGGCGCTCCACGGGCGAGACTTTTCTGGACCTCCTCCGCGCGCTGGATCGGGTCGAGGGCATTGCGCGCTACCGTATTTCCTCCATCGAGCCGAACCTCGTCACGGATGAGGTCATCGAGCTCGTAGCCGCCAGCAGCCGCTTCATGCCGCACTTCCATATCCCGCTGCAAAGCGGCAGCGACACCGTCCTCGAGCTGATGCGCCGACGCTACGACACGTCGCTCTTTCGCCGCCGCGTGGAGCGGATCCGCAGCCTGATGCCGGATGCGTTTATCGGCGTGGACGTGATCGTGGGTACCCGCGGCGAGACGGAGGCGTGTTTTGCCGAGTGCCACGAATTTCTTGAAAATTTACCCTTCTCACAGCTTCACGTTTTTAGCTATTCCGAGCGGCCGGGGACGATGGCGCTGCGGATTACGCCCGTCGTTCCGGCCGACGTCAAGCACGCCCGCAGCCGCACGCTGCTCGATTTGTCGGACCGCAAACTCCATGCGTTTTACGACGCCCACATCGGTCGCGAGGCCACCGTCCTCTTCGAGCACGCCCGCAAAGGCGGCCGCATGCACGGGTTCACGGCGAACTATATTAAGGTAGAAACGGCGTACGACAGCGCGCTCGCCAACCGCCTCACCCCCGTCCGCCTCGACGGGTGGAACGCGGACGGCACGGCGCTCACGGCCACACTCCTCAGCCGCCCATGAAAGCCTTCGCGAACACGCTGATCTATGCGCTGCTTTACGCCGTGGTGCGCCTTCATGCGCTGCTCCCGATGGCCGCGCTCTACGTGCTGTCGGATGTGTTTTACGTCCTCATCTATAGGTTAGTAGGCTATCGTCGGCGTGTAGTCCGCAGCAACTTAGAGGGCGCCTTCCCGCACCTCTCGCCGGACGAACGCCTGCGGCTGGAGCGCCGTTTCTATCACCATTTCTCGGACTACATCGTCGAGACCATCAAACTGGCCGGGATCTCGCACGAGGAGCTGCTGCGGCGGGCCCACCTACGCAATCCGGAGATGGTCCGCCCGCTGCTCGAAGCTGGCCATAAGTCGCTCGTCCTCGTCATGGGCCACTACGGCAATTGGGAATGGTTCACCGGATTTCCTTCGCGTTTTGGGGGGCTGTTAGAGGTGTGCCAGATCTACCGCCCGCTGGATAGTTCCGCTTTCGACCGACTCTTCCGCCACCTTCGGACGCGTTTTGGTGCCCGTTGCGTGCCCAAAAAAGACGTCGTCCGCGAACTCATCCGCACCGCCAGCCCCACGTCGCCCCCCGCGCTCTTCGTTTTCATTGCCGATCAGACCCCCAGCCGCGCGAATCTGCACTACTGGACTCAGTTTCTCGGCCGCGACACCGCCGTGCTCAACGGCCCCGAGCGGTTGGCCGTCAAGATGAATCTTCCCGTCATCTACGCCGACGTAAGGTGCGAAAGCCGCGGGCATTATACCGTTGATTTTCAACTACTCACCGATGCCCCGCGCTCCAAACCCGAGAACTGGATCACCGAAGAATACACCCGGCGCATGGAGCGCACCATCCTGCGCGACCCCGCCGGTTGGCTCTGGACCCATCGCCGCTGGAAATACAGCCGATAGCCTCCAGCCTACAGACGATGAAAAACGCAAACGACCCACAGCCTTCCGCTTTGGTATGTCGATAATGAAAACCACCCACAGCCTTCCGCCGTCAGGCAACTAAAGGCCCTCGCGAGGGCTTGACTTTCTTTTGCCTTCTTTTCTTGTGGCAAGACAAGAAAAGAAGGTGGGGGAGAGGGGGCGACGCCCCTTCACTGCTAAAGGCGGAAAGTTGAGAGTCTTTTTTTAATTTGAACGACTTGAAAGCCTGCGGCTATACGTTATATATATAAGCGAATGACCCACAGCCTAAAGAATTGATATGTCGACGTTGAAAATCCATCTTCATCCCTCCGCCTTTAGGCAGCTAAAGGCCCTCGCGAGGGCTTGACTTTCTTTTGCCTTCTTTTCCCCAAGTCAAGACAAGAAAAAGAAGGTGGGGGAGAGGGGCGACGCCCCTTTACTGCTAAAGGCGGGAAGTTGAGAGTCTTTTTTTGATTTGAACAACTTGAAAGCCTGCGGCTATACGTTATATATATAAGCGAATGACCCACAGCCTAAAGAATTGATATGTCGACGTTGAAAATCCATCTTCATCCCTCCGCCTTTAGGCAGCTAAAGGCCCTCGCGAGGGCTTGACTTTCTTTTGCCTTCTTTTCTTGTGGCAAGACAAGAAAAGAAGGTGGGGGAGAGGGGGCAACGCCCCCTCTCAGCTAAAGGCGGAAGGCTAAGGGTATTTTTTTGATTTGGATTGACTGAAAGCCTGAGGCTATTGATCTTTTCTCATTGTCGATGCTTAAAAGCCTTAGGCAAATGGACATTTCCAATGTTTACACCCAAAAGCCTCAGGCAAAAGATCAAATCACTTCGGCGAGACGAAAATGCCTCAGGCAAAATGACGTTTTCGGTTGGAAATATCAAATAGCCTCAGGCAAAATGACGTTTTCGGCTGGAAACATCAAATTGCCTCAGGCAAAACGGCATTTCCAGTTGGAAACAGCAAATTGCCTCAGGCTTTGACGTCTCGACGGTGGAAATGCTCATTTGCCTAAGGCTTTCGGATGTTTACGTGTAGATTAGATGCATAGCTTCAGGCGTTTAGGTAAAACAAGGAGATAGATGGCAAAAGAGTAAAGCGGCCTTGTGTTTTCGTCTGTTTAGATCGGCTATCTTTCGGCTTCCTTGAACTGATCGAGGAGAGGGGCGTATGCCATACGCCCCTGTGCCTACCGGCCGAAAGGCGCATCCCGACTTGTGGTTATACCTTGTATATATACAGATATGACCGAAAACCCTCTGCCTTTAGCTGTGAGGGGGCGTCGCCCCCTGTCCCCCACCTTCTTTTCTTGTCTTGACTTGGGGAAAAGAAGGCAAAAGAAAGTCAAGCCCTCGCGAGGGCCTTTAGCTGCCTGACGGCTGAAGGCTGTGAGTAGTTTTCATTGTTGACATATCAACGCTTTAGGCTGTGGGTCGTCCGCTTATATATATAACGTATAGCCGCAGGCTTTCGAGCCGTTCGAATCGTCGCGTTACGTCGGTCGCGAGCGGTGTGCAGCGGAAAGATTGAAAAAAATAGCGCCGAACGTTTGGCGGTAAAGAAAAAGGCGTATGTTTGCGGCATGATACCTGCATAAAAATTACAATAACCACATAATAAATCCCGATGGAAAAGATTCAAATCAATGTGCCTCGCACAATTACCTTCGTCAAGGCTAACAACACAAAGTTGAACAATTCGCTGCACGTGCAGTATCACCGCAAACAGTATGATCTGGTCATGGCCGTCGACAAAACGAAGCTGAAGCTGCCTGCCGACCTGCCGGAGAAGTGGAATACGGGAATCACGTATGAAACGAAGATCGACCAGCACTCCGCGCTCTCAGCCGACACGGCCAAGCTCAAGAAGAAGGATACGGAGCGAAAAGACCAGTTGATCCACATTTTCCTCACGATACGCGCCCAGGAACGGTCGCATAAGGAAGATGTCCGAGACGCTGCCCTCCGACTCGCCGCCACGCTCCATCCGTACGAGAAGATCTACAAACTGCCCTACGAAATGGAGAGCGGCCGCCTGCTGAGCATGGAGGACGATATCAAAACGATGACGGCCGAGATCACGGCCTTGGGCCTCACCGATGCCTTTGAGAATCTGAAGAAGATCAACACCGAGTTTGAGGCGCTGCACGTCCGCCGTCGGACGGGCGACGCCGACGGAAAGCTGCCCCAGGCGGTCGAGATCCGTCCGCAAACGGACGCGGCGTTCGACGCCGTCTGCCAGTATATCCAAGCCGCCTATCTCAGTGCCGCTTCGGACGACGATCGCGCGCTCATCGATCAGCTCGTGGACCGAATGAACCAGACTTCGCGAGACTTCAAAACGATGCAGCGCTCCCTCACAGCCTCTCATCGGAAAGACAACAAAAAGAAGCCCGGAGAGAAGAAAAAACCGAGGAAGAAGCCGGACGACGGTCCCGACATTCGGCTGCCGGAAGATGGCAATCAGCCTAAGAAGCCAGAGGGCGGCGGTGGCGGCAAACAGCCCGAACGCCGAAACCGGGCGGCGCTGGCGAGGGTAAGAAGCCCGAGAAGCCTCAGCCGGGTGGCGCTGGCACGGGGGGCACAGGTGGCACGGGCGGCGGCGGTCCGGAGATTCACCTTCCGGAAGAATGAGGCGCATAAGCTGAAAGCGGACGACAAGAAACGGTTCCCCCGCGGGGAGAGCCGAAAGCGAACAACGAACGACGAAAAATGCCGGGTACAAGAGCGAAGCTATCGCTCCATACCCGGCATTTTCCTTTGTCCGCTCTCGGCTGTGGATTGTCGTTTATTTTCAGCTTTTTGCCGCCTGACGCGTACGCGCAGCGTTTTTTGTCGTTAGTCTTTCGCTTCCGGCTGCCGCGCGTCGTTCATTTTCAGCTTTTTGCCGCCTGACGCGTACGCACGGCGTTTTTTGTTGTTAGTCTTTCGACTTCGGCAATTGCGCGTCGTTCATTTTCAGCCTTTTGACGCCTGACGCGTACGCATGGCATTTTTCGTCGTTAGTCTTTCGCTTCCGGCTGCCGCGCGTCGTTCATTTTCAGCCTTTTTGCCGCCTGACGCGTACACACGGCGTTCGTCATTGTTTGCTTTTTCGCTTCCGGCTGCCGCGCGTCGCTCATTTTCAGCCTTTTTGCCGCCTGACGCCTACACGCAGCATTTTTTTGTCGTTAGTCTTTCGCCTTCGGCAATTGCGCGTCGTTCATTTTCAGCTTTTTGCCGCCTGACGCGTACGCGCAGCGTTTTTTTCGTTGTTAGTCTTTCGCTTCCGGCAACTGCGCGTCGTTCATTTTCAGCCTTTTGCCGCCTGACGCGTATGCACGGCGTTTTTTGTCGTTAGTCTTTCGCTTCCGGCTGCCATGCGTCGTTCATTTTCAGCTTTTTACCGCCTGATGCGTACGCGCAGCGTTTTTTGTCGTCGACTTTTCGCTTCCAGCTGCCGCGCATCGCTCATTTTTAGCCACTTGCCGCCTGACGCGTACGCATGGCGTTTTTCGTCGTTAGTCTTTCGCTTTTAGCTCGCTCCGCTTTTCATTGATCGCCTCGTTGAGGCGGCGGCGTTCGATCTCATTGTTTGAATCGTCGGCTGGCGGCGGGAGCAAACTGTACGATTTATAAGCCTGAGCGTGACGCGCGTTGTGCTTTTTCGCCCGGTAACTCGGCCAGAAAACAAAGCGGAGCATATTCTCGAAATTGACCGGAATACTGAGCCCCATCGGCAGTATTCCCGAGCCTACATGCCCAGCGCGTCGCAGCCCGATGCGTCGCAGCGCACGGAGGTCGCTAACCGTCGCAGCCGAAAGCATATAGCTGCTCATCGGTGGGGTAGGCTGGGGGAGGGCGGCTGGCTCGTACAGCCGATAGACCTCGGGCGGCAGCTGGTCGGGGCGGGCCGTCGGACCGCCAGTGGGGCGAATGCTGTCGAAGGAAATGACCAAGGGGAGGTCGGCCGGACTATGCCGCAGCGCCGGAGCCGCCGACGCGGGCGAGAGAAGCGAACCGGAGCGGATGGCCCGCAGCGTTTCCTCGTTTAGCTCCAGCTCGCCGCTGCGTGCTCGCCGTAGCCAGGCCGTGTCCACGGCCGCAGGCTCCTGCGCCGCGACGAGGGCAGGGATAGCCAGCAGCCAGCCGAGCAGGGTGACTTTTACGAGAAACCACGCGGGAGGAGGCTTGAGAGCGTAGTGTAGCGGCAAGGCGTCCAAGACCGAGAGGGGGGAAACATGGTTGAGTGCATGGCCAAACAGCGGGGCGCGCAGGCAAGGCCACGGATGCGCTGCGATGTGAAGCCGAATCAGATTTCCTGTTCGATCTTGTAGCTGTTCCGATTCGGCGAGTTACGCGAGATCAACTCCCCGATAAAGCCCGAAAGGAAGAGCTGCGAGCCGATGATCATGGCCGTGAGCGAAATGTAGAAGAAAGGCGACGTCGTGACCAAGGGGCGCAAATCGCCCTCCATCATCGAGGCCAATTTCATCACCAAGACGATGACGAGCGCAGCGAGCCCGATGAGAAACATGCCGCTGCCCCAAAGCCCGAAGATGTGCATCGGTTTCTTTCCGAATTTCGACGTAAACCAAAGCGTAATGAGGTCGAGATAACCGTTCACGAAGCGATCGAGTCCGAATTTTGTAACGCCATATTTCCGCGCCTGATGGTGGACTACTTTTTCGCCAATCTTATTGAAACCAGCGATTTTCGCTAAGTAGGGGATGTATCGGTGCATGTCGTTATAGACTTCGATGTTCTTTACCACCTCGCGGCGGTAAGCCTTGAGTCCGCAGTTGAAATCGTGCAGATTGATGCCGGAGAATTTGCGTGCCGTGGCGTTAAAGAGCTTCGACGGGAGGTTTTTCGTCAGGCGATTGTCATATCGCTTCTTTTTCCAGCCCGAGACGATGTCGTAGCCGTCTTCGCGGATCATGCGATAGAGTTCGGGAATCTCGTCGGGGCTGTCCTGCAGATCCGCGTCCATGGTGATCACCACGTCGCCCTCCGCGCGGTAGAAGCCGCAATGGAGCGCCGGCGACTTGCCGTAGTTGCGTCGAAATTTGATTCCCTTCACATGCGTCGACTGTCTCGCCAGGCGTTCGATGACGCCCCATGAGCCGTCGGTGCTGCCGTCGTTCACATAGATGATCTCGTAACTGAAATGGTTTTCGTCCATCACTCGCTCAATCCATGCGTGCAACTCAGGCAGGGGATTCCGCTTCGATATATAGGGGTACGACAACTGATATATCCATCGTTCGGTTCGTTTCTTTTGAGACGCAAAAAGTAGGCCGGGATTTGAATTATCTCGGTGCGTCGCCCGCCCGAAGCGCAGAAGGTCGTCGGACGTCGTCGGCGCCGCGTAGCCTGAGGCTTGGGGGAGATCACGTATTTCGGGGGAACGTATCGGTTGGCTGAGGGGCGTTGGATGTCGTCGGCGCCGCGTAGCCTGAGGCTTTGGGGAGATCACGTATTTCGGGGGTACACGTCCGTAGGCTGAGGGTCGTTGGACATCGTCGGCGCCACGTAGCCTGAGGTTTTGGGGAGATCACGTATTTCGGGGAACGTATCGGTTGGCTGAAGGTCGTTGGACGTCGTCGGCGCCACGTAGCTTGCGGCTTTGGGGAGATCACGTATTTCGGGGGAACGTATTTGCTACGCCCTCACTCAAAAGGGGGTTGAAGCCGCTTGGATACCGACTTTTGAGGCGTTTGCGGGCGGTATGTAAGCCGCATCCTCAGCTGCAATTCGGCAAAAAATAGCGTATTTCGCAGCCGGTTACACAGAGAGCATCGAATGAGAAAAAGCATCATCGTCGTGTTGGCGACACTTGTTTTCGCCGTTATCCATGCGCAAGACAAGAAAATTCAGCAGATCCGCAAGGATTACAATGAACTGAAGGCCTCCATCGCCCAGTTGACCTCGGGTGGGTCGGCAGGCAGTGGGCTGCTTTGCGTCACCCTCGACAATAATCCTTACGGCGCAAGCTATCCGGCCGTTGGCTCTTATCACACCACAACGCAGTTCTATTACGAGCCCTACGAGGGGCGAGCGCCTCAGCTCCGAATGGCTATCGAACATTACGCAGCAGCCAACCAAAAGATGTACACCGAGGTGCTGTACCGGGAAAATCGGCCCGCATTCGTCTTTCTGAAGAACAATTACGATGGGGATGACGATCGCAGACTCTACTTAGAGGGCGATCAGATCATTCAATACTCAGAGAATAACGCCGTCAAACCTTATCCGAGCGATGACGACAGACGCACGAACTTGATAGACTACGCCGAGGTTTTGCTCAAGCAGTTCAAGGCTATTAAGGGATACGACCGCTGAAGATTTCTCCCGACGTCCTCTTTTGTATATGAACCGGTTATGAGAAAAAGTACACTTGTCGCACTGCTGTCGCTCGCCATTCTTGCTGCCTTTGCGCAAAGCAAAACCATCGAGCAAATTCGTGCGGATTACAACGCGTTGAAAACAGAGGTTGCCCGACTGCCACAGATGAAAGAGACGGGCATCATGTACTGTCTGATTGTCGACGACAATCCGCAGGGCGCTACTTATCCAGGGATCGGTCATTTTCGCTCCAAGACGCACTTTTATTACGACGTCGCTGGTGATGAGCCGCCCGTGCTGAGGTTAGCCGTTGAGTCGTATGAGGGCGGCACGCAGCGCACGTATACCGAGGCGATGTATGACGAGCGTGGGAGAGCCTCCTTCGTTTTCGTCAGTCAGCAGACGGTGGATGGCCAGCCTGTGGTGGAGCAACGTCTCTACATGGAGGGCGACAGCGCGTTGGATTTTACCCTGAATAAGATCGGCGCGGCGGAAGGTCTTCGCGCGCAAAGTCAGCGCGATGTATGGATGAAGGCCAACCGGCTGGTGAAGCAATTTTTGAGTGTTATGGGAGGCGGCGATGAGTGATTTTCCCCGCCTCTAACTACATTAATTATAGATATGAGAAGAAGTATAATCACGGCCTTGGCAGCGCTCTGCCTGACCGCCGCCGCGCTGGCGCAAAACGCGAAAATTGACGGCATCCGCAAGGAATACGCCGCCATCAAGGCCGATGTGGCTGACCTGCAACGCGCAGGCGCCAAAGGCAAATGGTACGTCCTAACGCTGGACGATAACGCTTACGGACGACGTTATGTTGGCTCAGATCATTTCCGCGCGCGGCTTCATTTTTATTATGAGCTGGAGAGTGAGACGGTCATCCCCATCCTGCGTTATGCCACCGAAGAGGTGGAGGCCGACGAGCAACGTATCCGTCGGGAAGCGCTCTACACCGACGGCCAGCCCGTTTATATCTACGAGAAGGACAGCGACCAGGATAACGTCGAACGCACACTCTTCTTGGACGAAGGCGAACCGATACAGTACGCCGAAAACAACAAAGTCCTGACTGGCGATGAGGCAACGGACGCCGCCGGTATGTTGCTTTGGCAGGCGGAGAACCTGATGAAACGCTTCGAGGGATCTTTCGGCGACTCGCCCGAGGATACGCCCGATGACGACGGTGAGGTGATTCCCTTAGGCGACGAATGATTTTCGATTTCGGCACCCAAACACCTCATTCCATCAAAAGAAAGCGATGAACAAGCACCAATCGCAAGCCGCTACCTCTACCGCCGAAGCGCCCAAGGACACCCGACTGGGCTTCACGGGCGTGACCTCCTTCACGGTGGCCAACATGATCGGCACCGGCGTCTTTACTACGCTCGGCTTTCAGCTGCTCGACCTGCACACGCCTTTCGCACTGCTTGCGCTCTGGATCGTGGGCGGATTGATCGCCCTCTGCGGTTCGCTCGTCTACGGCGAGCTCGGCGCCGCCATGCCGCGTTCGGGAGGCGAATACCACTACTTGTCGGTCATCTATCATCCCGCCGTAGGTTTCCTCTCCGGCTTTGTCTCGCTGACGATTGGCTTTGCCGCGCCGGTGGCGCTGGCCTGCATGGCGCTGGGGCACTACACCGAATCGCTCTTCCCGGGAGGCGTCACGGCGCAGATGATCGCCGTCAGTGCACTCCTTATCATCACCGCCGTCCACATGTGGAGTGTGCGTGGGGGCAGTCGATTCCAGAACGTTTTTACGCTGCTCAAGCTGGCGCTGATTGTCGCTTTCATTGTGTGTGGCGTCGCAGCCGGTGGCGACAAGCAACCGTTCCTGCCCGTGCCTGACGGCGCGGGGTGGCGGGAGCTGCTCAGCCCGGCGTTCGCCGTCTGTCTGATCTATGTCTCCTACGCCTATTCGGGCTGGAACGCGTCGGCGTATGTGGCCGGTGAAGTGCGCGATCCGCAACGTACGCTGCCGCGATCGCTGCTCTGGGGCGTGACCATCGTGGCCGTAGCCTACGTCGGGCTGAACGCTACGTTCCTCAGCCTCGTGCCGCACGAGGAAATGGAGGGCAAGTTGCAGGTGGGATTTATCGCCGCGCAACACCTCTTCGGACCCACCGGTGCGAGCCTGATGGCGGGTGTGATCGGACTGTTACTCGTTTCGTCGATCAGCTCGATGATTTTCATCGGACCGCGCGTTTCGCAGGTGATGGGTGAGGACTATACGCTGTTCCGTTTCTTGTCGCACCGAAGCCGACGGGGTACGCCGGCCGTGGCCGTGGCCGTACAGTCCGCCATCAGTCTGCTGTTCATCCTCTCCGGATCGTTTGAGCAGGTGGTGACTTTCTCCGGTTTTATCCTGTCGCTGTTCACGTTCCTCTCGGTGTTGGGCGTGTTCGTCCATAGGCGACGTTATCCCGAGGCTGAGCGACCCTATCGGACGTGGGGCTACCCCGTGACTCCGATTCTCTTCTTGTTGCTGACGGGATGGACTATGGTCTTTCTGTTGGTTGAGAAAACGTCCGAATCCGTGCTGGGCATCTTTACGCTGGGCATCGGACTCGGGGCCTACGCGGTGTGCCGAGGATGGGAGATGATGAAGCGATATAAAGAACATCGGGAGCAGGTGGCTGAGAGGGTAGCGGCGGACACAAGTGCGACTCGAAAAAAAAAACGGGCAACGTGCCCCGAATGACGCGTAACCCGAAAAAGCAAGCAAACAGTCTGCGGGGCATCACCCCCCACCGAACCGGTGGAGACAGGGAGACCGCCCGCAGCACGCAATATCAAAAACAGGAAGAAAGCAAGTCTATGGTGATCACGTATGACGGCCCGGAAGACGTTGAGGAGTCTCCGAATCGCAAGCCGAACGACCGGGAGGAGGAGTATTTCCGCAGCTACCGCAGTTACATGCAAAGAGCTGGTGTACGGTCGTGAGCCGTATGACCCAAAGGCCGATCGTGGCGACTGTAGCGATACGGACGACAGCGGCGAGCCGTCGACTACGGACGAGGCGCAGATACCGATCATCAATAAGCTGGCGCAGTTTGGCCTCAAGGAGGATTATTTCAAGCCCGGACTCTTCTCGAGGGCCGTACGCTTTTCGGTGCGAATGATCCACTTCCTCAAGGCGGGCGAGAATGTCGAGCCCAGTGACGACCGTCGCTCTGTGCGACACCGAAAGGCACTGCTCCGTGAGCTGGAGCACCCCAACCCGACGGTGCAGCAGGCGGCGGAAGACTTTTTCTATTCCCCCAGTGGCACGCTGGTGGACCTCCTGCGGCACCTCGTCGAGTTTTGCCGCGCCCAAAACCAACACGAGCGGCGGATACAGCACCCCTTTCGCCGCGGTGACATCGCTGAATGGGCCGACTCACCCCTTTCGCGCTCTCAAGGCAGCCGAATGGGTGACGATGGATTCACAGGGCCACACATGAATTGATAGCTATCAACCCGACCCACCCCCGGGGGCTTTCCCCGTTCTTCCTCTCATATGGATCAATAATCGAACTCGTAACAATAAAAATGAACACAGGAAAACTACTTACTCTGGGACTTATCTTACTGACATGCTGCGGGGCCTGCCGACCGAAATCCGGCCTTAAGGAGGCCGCCGAGGCTGGACTCCGCGGCGTCGAATCCGTCTTCGGATCGAAGGCCGACAGCGGCTCCGAAGAGCCCGCCTCGCAGCCCGAGGTGCAACCCGATCGTGAACTTACCGACGTGGCCCGGTTCATCGCCGGTATGGCTCCATCAGAGGGCGGCCGCCTCGACTCACTCGCTCACACCGACACCTGGAAACGCTACGCTGCACACGCTGACTCAGCTTGGACACGCCACCGACGCGAACAAGCCGACAGCATCCGCCAATGGGCGCGCAACGAGCTGCCCCAAGGCACGGACACCATCGCCACCGTCTTCTACCCCTTCAGCGGCCCGGACTACTTCAACGTCAGCCTCTACTTCCCCAACGCCCGCAACTATATCCTCTTCGGTATGGAGGCCCCGGGGCGTGTGCCCGAACCCCCGCACTGACGCACGGCAGGTCGGACTCTCGCAATACCTCGCCGCCTACGGCCAGGAAGTCTCCGGCATCCTCCGCCTCAGCTTCTTCCAAACCAAGCTCATGGCCACCCGCTACGAGACGCAAGAGATGTACGGCGTCACGCCCCTCCTGCTCCTCTTCCTGGCGCGGGCCGATAAGGAGATCGTACGCGTACGCCCCTTCGCGTTCACCGACGGCGGCCGTAAGCACTACCTCGACAGCGCGCCCCGCTATCGCGGCGACGAGAAATACGGCAAGGGCGTCGAGATCGAGTTCACCGACCGTGACCACCGCACGCTCCGCACCCTGACCTACTTCTCGGCCAACATCGCCGACGGCGGCCTCTCCGTCAACAAGCCCACGCGTGACTTCCTCACCACCATCGACTCTGGCTGCGTGACCTACGTCAAGTCAGCCACCTACCTCATGCACAAGGCCTACTTCAGCACCATCCGCAACACCGTGCTCTCCAAGGCCTCCGTCATCCTGCAGGACGACTCCGGCATCAAGTTCTCCTTCTTCGATCCCAGCCGCTGGGACATCCGTCTCTACGGCATGTACGATCACCCCATTGCGCTCTTCGGCAACCACTTCGAGCCGGATCTATACGCAGCCTATCGTCGTGGCGCTGTCCGTCCGCTGCCCTTCCGCCGAGGCTACAACAGCCAGTCCAACCAGCTTCTGGCCCGACGCCTCCGACCGGGGGAAACGAAGAACTAACTCCCTAAACCCTAAAAGCGAAAAAGCCGGGTACATGTTGAGGATCTCCTCAGCGTGTACCCGGCTTTCTTTTCTCCCCCCCGCCCAGAAAAACCCGACCTCCGAAGTGTTAATTGCGACGTAAAGGATTGTTTACGGCTCGCGGATTTCGGAAACACCGTGGGACGCATACGACACTGATAAGCAGCAAATAGGGCGCCTGTAAAATGAACATTCCGGCCATGTGCACGGGCGAGATGAAATACGTAATATTACGTATTGACACGCACGTCTTACGTATAGACCTTTGCCCTCGCAAACGGACAAGAATCCGGAGGCAAAAGCAAGATGAAGACGTACATTTATTCCTATCAGAACGTAAAAAAGCCCGGCCTCTGCCTCGGCAGAGGCCGTCCCTGACGCCCCCGAGGCCTCGGAAAGTGTCAAACAAGTTGTTTCAAGGTTTCCGACGCGTCGGAAAAGGCCCAAACAAGTTGTTTCAAGGAATCCGAGGCCTCGGGGCGTCTGCGGACGGCCCTGCCGGGGCAGGGAAGCCGGCCGGGTACCCGAAGGGACCCGAATGCATGGACGCCGGAGCGGCCTGTAGGGCCGCCGGACCACAGCCCGGGGCGAAACCCCGGGGCGCAACGGCACACGCCCCCCAAACGGGCCCCCGGGCCCGAATGGGACGTACCCGGAGCGGCCTGTAGGGCCGCCGGACCATAGCCCGGGGCGAAACCCCGGGGCGCACGGGTACCCGGGGACGTGTATTCGCCACCGATGGTGGCGCCCGGTGGGGCGTATGCAATACGCCCCTACACGGGTACCCACAACAAACCAACGGGGCGCAGCCCCCAACAAACCACCGGGCCTTTAGGCCCCAACAAACCAACATCAACCGGGCCGCAAGGCCCCCAACACTTTCAGAATTATGAACTCAAGAACGAATTACAAGAACATGCTCCTCGTCCTGCTGCTCATCCTCGCGGGGCTGGCAGGAGCCATCGCGCCGCAGACAGCGGCGGCGAAAAAGTCGAAGTTCACCTTCACGCCTAATACACTGTATGTACCCGCAGAGGGAGGCGTGTATGAGGTGTCTATCTCCATAAATGAGGCCGACACACGGTTTCGTATTCGGGATCGGGATATAATTACGCCGAGTTGGATGCAACTTTTGGGGAATGTACCTTATTTACCCAAAAGAGTATTTACGTTTTCATTCTTCTTCAGACCAAACACCGAAGGCTCACGTGAGGGCACGATCGTCTTCAAAACCGATAAGGGCGAAGTCAAGTACAAAGTGATACAGTTGGGTGGCGCTAAACCAGAACCCGAGAGGCCCACCTTCACCCTCGAGCCCAAGGAGCTGGAGTTGGATGCGTATGCTGGCGAGGTAGATTTCAAGCTCAGCTGCGACATACCCTATCGCATCGAAGATCGTAGTGATATTGATGCACCGGATTGGCTGAAAGTAGATGGATACCACATCGTCGGATATGAGACCTCTAATAAGATGAAGATCTACTACAACACAAACACCGGCGGCAAGCGCGAGGGAGTGATCACCTTCAAAACCACCGAAGCCTTCAAAAATTCCCAAAACGTAGTCAAGCTCAAGGTGACGCAAGAGGGCGGCGCGGACCCCAAATCCTTCATCACCCTCGACCCCAAGAGCTAAAGGTGGAGGCCGAGGGTGGAGAGCATAAGGTGAAACTCTCCGGCAAACAAGGTTTTGACGTCAGCAAGGAGACGCTGCCGAGTTGGATAAGGAAGGGACAAACAACTAGCGGCCTGTATAGCTATAGCTATACGCTCGAGTTCCAGCCCAACACCGGCCCCGAACGAACGGCCGATGTCGTCTTCACTATCGGCCAAGGCAAAATCAAGCTCAAGGTGACGCAGGCGGGCGGCGCAAAGCCCGAGCCGAAGCCCGAAGCCGAGCTCACCCTCGATCCCAAAGAGCTGAAAGTAGAAGCCGAGGGCGGAGAGCATAAGGTGACACTCTCCAGTACCCAAACTATAGAAAAGATGGATTTCGAGGATCCGGATTGGATACGCTGCAGGTATTCACCCGAAGGCCATACGAGCAAAGCCGTTTATCTAACCATCAAGCCCAACACCGGCGCCGAGCGCAAGGGCGACGTCATTTTTCAAAACGGAGTTCGGCGACATCACGCTCAAGGTAACGCAGGTGGCCGCAAAGCCCGATCCCGAAGCCAAGCCCACCCTCGATCCGAAGGAGCTGAAGGTGGATGCGAAGGGTGGAGAGCATAAGGTGGCACTTGGCAGCAAAAAAGATTTCAAGCTCAACAAAATGACGCTGCCGAGTTGGATAAGTGAGGGACAATCAAGTAGCGGCCCGGGTATCTATGGCGTTACGCTCAAGTTCGAGCCCAACACCGGCCCCGAACGCAAGGCCGACGTCGTTTTCAAAACCGACAAGGGCGAGGTCACGCTCAAGGTGACGCAGGCGGCCGGCAGCACAAAGCCGGAGCCGGAGAAGGCTGTCTTCACCCTCGAGCCGAAAGAGCTGAAGGTGGAAACGGACGGAGGCAAGAAGGAGGTAAAGCTCAGCTGTAACCAGGCGTTTGAGTTGAACAAGGTGACGGTACCCAGCTGGATGGAGCGAGTACCTTCCTCCGCCACCTCCGACGAAAAGAGCCGCGTCTGCGCCTTCAACATCAAACCCAACACGGGCGCCGAGCGCAAGGGCGACGTCATTTTCAAAACCGACAAGGGCGACGTGACGATGAAGGTAACGCAGGCGGGCAAGAAGGAGAAGCCCGAGCCGACGCTGACGCTCAGCCCCGATATGCTCACCTTCTCCGCCGGCGGCGGCAAGCAAACGGTCAACGTCAAGAGCGACTACGGTTGGGACACCAAGGCCAGCGCCGCCTCCGCAAGTTGGATGAAGCTCACGACCGACGTCAAGACGGGCACGATCGTCGTGGAAGTCACCCCCAACACCAGCACCAAGAAGCGCGGCGCAACGATTCAGGTGGTCTCGTTCAGGAGACGGATAGGCAACGGCACCCCCCATCACCCGCCACATCCTCGTCACGCAGGAGGGCGGGAAGATCGTGGAGCCACCCGTGGCCGCCACCGGAATCTCCCTCAACCCCGCAGCCATGACCATGGGCAGCGGCGGCGGCACGGTCGGCTTCAACGTCTATGCCGGCAAGGGCTGGACGATCAGCGGCAGCCCCGACTGGATGCACCCCGACGCCACACGTGGCTCGGGCACGCGCCTCGTCATCGTCCGCTTCGACCGCAATGAGTCGGGCGCCGAACGCACGGGCAAGCTCACCGTCAAGAGCGACGACGGCAAGGCCGAACGCACCTTCACCCTCACCCAGCGCGCCGGCCAGCGCAAGCCCACGCCCAGCCCCGGCAGCACCCCATCCGAGGAATACGACTACGACCTGGCGCTGAACCCCGAGGAGATCACCCTCGGCCCGTCGGACGGCGCCGGCAGCACGATCAGCGTCGTGACGGGTCGCCTCTGGGCCGGCTCCACGACCGAGGACTGGATCCGCCTCGAGAGCGCCGTAGGCCGCGGCAACGGCACGTTCACCTTCCGCGTCTCCGCCAACCCGTCCAAGGAGATGCGCCACGGCACGATCACCGTCCGCACGCAGCAAGGCATGGACGAGCTGAAGGTCACTATTCACCAGCAGGGCAACGACGGCAGCGTCGTGCCACCCGCCGAGGTGAAAGTCTCCAACGTCACGCTCGACCCGGCCACGCTCACCGTCAACGGCGACCTCTCCACGGCGCTCATCTCGGCCATCGTCTCGCCGGACAACGCGCGCAACAAGGGTCTGCTCTGGATGAGCTCCAACGCCTCCGTGGCCACCGTGCAAGTCTCCACCCCTGACGCTCTCGGCCGCGCTGCCCCAGCTGCGCTTCGCCCCCGACGCCGACGACTACGCGCTCGTGACCATCGTCGGCAAGGGTAAGGCTGTGATCACCGCCGCCGCCAGTGACGGCAGTGGTATCGTCGCCCGCTGCGAGGTGAACGTCCTCTCGACCGTCGCCAACACCGTGCCCTACGCCCCGCAGGCGAAGGTCTACACCGTCGGCCCGACGCTCTACCTCTCCCTCCCGACGCCCGAGACGGTACAGGTCTACACCCTCGCCGGCACCCTCTACCGCACCTGGCAAGCCCCCGCCGGCGACACGTCCGTCACCCTCCCCCTCGGCACCTACATCATCAAGGTCGGACAGCTGACGGAGAAGGTTCACGTACCACGGTAGGGGCGGGCGTCTGCGGATTCACGTACCCGGGTAGGGGCGTATTGCATACGCCTCACCAAACATCCCGCAAGGGATGAATGAACATACCCGGATACGGGTATTCGCCCCGTGCCAGGGCGCCCGGTAGGGCGTATGCAATACGCCCCTACACGGGTACGATCATTCGGGCCATCGGCCCGCCCCGTGGTACGGTCATTCGGGCTCACGGGCCCGTTTGGTGGGGCGTATGCAATACGCCCCTACACGGGTACCCACCTCAACAAACCAACGGGGCGCAGCCCCCAACACCTAAACGCATAAACATCTAAACGGGCCTCAGGCCCCAACGCATAAACAATTCAACGGGGCGTCTGCGGACGGCCCCTGCCGAGGCAGGGAAGCTGGCGAGGTACCCGGCCAAATTCGCCGGCGTCCGTAGACGCCCCCGAGGCCTCGGAAAGTGTCAAAACGCGCCGCTGAAGGTTTCCGACGCGTCGGAAAGCTCAAAAACGCGCCGCTGAGGGTTTCCGAGGCCTCGGAAGGCTCAAAACACGCCGCTGAACGTTTCCGACGCGTCGGAAAGCTCAAAAACGGGCTTAAGGGTCAAATATGTTCCTGCGGGGGTGCAATAACACACTGTGAGTCCTATTAAGGGTCAAGAATGTTCCTGTGATGGTTCAACTTCCCTTTATAGAAGAGGGATTGTAGGATATTATAATACTCTGAATAAGTCGTTGTTTTCTCTCCCGGGAGATTCCACGATGTAAACGCAATTTCGTCTTCAGCGAAGCGTTGAGCGATTCCAGTGCATTATTGGTATTTGGTAGGCCCAATTCCGGAAAACTTTGGTAGGTATAGAGGACATCTAAGTGTCTGGTCAAGCCAAAATAAGCAGCCCTTAAACGCCGATGGGTATAAATGAAAGACACCCCATTTTCCGAGTATGTTTTCTCCTCCAAGTATGCCCTCCACTGCTTATGCCATTGCGATAGCATCTCTGTGAACTGCTTTTTATCGGAATGTGTGACCTGCAGGCTAATCTCCTTCAAAGCGATAGAAGCAGGATGTTTTGGATGATTGGTGAGTAGCTGTCTGATGCGCTGCACTTGATGGAACTGACAGTATTGGTAAGGGATTGGTTCCAAGGCTTTTTTCAGTCCAGATAGTCCATCAGAAATAACCCCGTTCACTTGGATCCCCTGTCCTTTGAGGTAGGCTATCCCCGCGAGGTAATCCTCTATACGTTCCTTTCGATAAATGAAGCTGAAATAGAGAATGCGATGGGTGGCAGCATCCATGAAAAGTACTATGCCAAAGTTTCGACCCCAGTATGTGGTATCCATTTGTAGTGCCACACTCCGAGGTGTTATAGAGGTAGACCGGAGAGGGAAACCTTTCATCCTACGCTTTACTGTAGAACAGGATATTCCTAATCGTTCTGCGATCTGTGCGATGGTATACGTGCCTTCAGCATAGTACCGATAAACCGCTGAGGGATCCACACGCGAACGACCACTGAAGTAGTGTCTACAGCTATGGCAGAGCCAATAAGATGCACCATTGCGTGTGCCCTTGCGAATCACCTCTTTCGACCCACAACGGGGGTACTTTTTTTCGAGTTTGTTCTCTCATAATACTATAAGATACTACATATACATGACTCACAGTGTGTTATTGCACCCCGCAGGAACATATTTGACCCTTAAGCCCAAAAACGCGCCGCTGAGGGTTTCCGAGGCCTCGGAAGGCTCAAAACACGCCGCTGAACGTTTCCGAGGCGTCGGAAAGGCCGGGTACCCGAAGGGGTGCCCGGCCTTTTTTGCGTGTACGAATCTGCCACTTTGGTCCGCCATTACGATACGATCATATCGCTATATTCCCTTTAATATCTTTTTCGACTCCACCGAAAAGCGTACTATCTTTGTGGCAAATTTTCACGTAAGATGCCGTTAAAGAAGTTGTATATCATCAGTTGTGTGGCCTGGTTGCTGTGTGCATGTGGCGAAAAAGCGACCTACCGGGTGGAGTTGGATCTGTCCAACTTGGAGACACAGAACCTTTACGCCGTGTTTGAGTCGGATGACCACAAGCAGGTCGACACGGTCGTTTACCGTCCTGGAAAGCCTGTGCAGATCACACGCGACGAGGGGCAGTTCGACCAGCTTACGGTCTATTTCGAGAATCATAAAGAGGGCATTACCATCTATTTGGAGCCGGGGCGAAAGATCACCGTCACCGGCGACGCTCGCTATCCGCTTACCCTACAGGTGAGGGGCACGCGTACCAACGACTTGCTCTCTGACTTTCGTAAGCAGGCTGCCACGCTGCTCAAGGAGAAGACGGAGCTCTCCGGTGCCGCTCTCCCTGAGGCCGACGCCGGACGAGCCGCCGAGGCGAGTCGGGCGGAACACCTTCCACGGCTGGCTAACATCGACCATGAGCTGGCCCAGATGGCCGAAAACTTCATCCATAAACACCCCAAAGACGAGGCCTCAGCCATCCTTATCCGCGACTATATCCTCGACCCCGAAGATCCTACGCGTGCCGAAAAGATGATCGGCACCCTCAGCCCTAAACTGGAGAACACGCGCACCCTGCGCAATCTCCGTGCTTACTGTGAGCGGGCTATGCACACCATGGTCGGAGCTAAGGCGCCGGACTTCACCCTGCGCAATGTCTACGGTGCGACGCTCACCCGTGACTCCTTCGCGGGTCGCAACTTAGTGCTGGCCTTCACCGCCGCCTGGTGCGACCTCTGCAAGACGGAGAAGCTGCTCTTAGATAAGATCCAAGCCGACTTCTCGCGCCAAGACGTCGCTGTGGCTCTTGTTAGCCTTGATGAGACCCCAAGCGACGTGCGTAGCCAAATGCGTACCGACACGACACACTGGAACGTCTTCACCGACTCCGCCGGACAGTCCATCCGTGTCTTAGAGGCGTACAACGTCAACGCACTGCCTCGCTGCTTCCTGATCGATCGTAGCGGGACAATCGTCCTCAAGACAGACAATGGCATTGAGCTGCGCCGAGCCTTGGAGGCCCTACTGAAGAAGAAATAGTGTGCTAAAGAAGCTGTTGGGAATTTATTGAGCGATTGTTTTATGGATCTTGTTTAGGCGGATCCTCCTTTCTTGTTTCGGGTCTATCGAGGCCTGTTTCTGCCCTTTTGTTCCATCATTAATCCTCACACGAGCTGGCTATGCTTGTCAAATGATGAAACAAGATCATCAGAGACATGCTCTAGGGTAGCCCCCGAAATAAATTCCAAACAGCCTTCTAAAAACAGAGCTGCCCGCAGCGCTTTACAGCACGGCAGGCAGCTCTTACTGAACCAACTTATTTCAATACGAAAAAGTCTCTCTTGGGAATGGCTTGGGGGCTATGGATTACATCATGCCGCCCATGCCGCCACCCATACCCGGATTCATCGGGGGCATCGGGGGGAAGGTCTTCTTTCTTCTCGGCTACGACACACTCGGTGGTCAGGAACATGCCAGCGATAGAAGCGGCATTCTCCAGTGCGATGCGGGTCACCTTGGCGGGATCTACGACGCCGGCCTGGTTGAGGTCTTCGTAGACGTCCGTGCGAGCGTTGTAACCGAAGGCAGCCTTGCCCTCCTTCACGCGCTGCACAACTACGGCACCCTCTTTGCCAGCATTGTTGACGATCTGACGGAGCGGCTCTTCGATGGCGCGCTTGATGATCTCGATACCCGTCGTCTCGTCTTCGTTCTCGCCCTTGAGACCTTCCAGTGCGGAGATGGCGCGGATGTAAGCTACACCACCACCGGGCACGGTACCTTCTTCAACGGCTGCACGTGTGGCATGCAGGGCATCGTCCACGCGATCCTTCTTCTCCTTCATCTCAACCTCCGAAGCGGCACCGACGTAGAGCACAGCTACACCGCCGGCCAACTTAGCCAGACGCTCCTGCAGCTTCTCCTTGTCGTAGTCCGACGTGGTCGTTTCGATCTGCGCCTTGATCTGGTTGACGCGTGCTTCGATGGCCTTCTTGCTGCCATGACCCTTCACGATGGTGGTGTTGTCCTTGTCGACAGTCACCTTCTCAGCCGTACCCAGCATATCCATCTTGGCGTCTTCGAGCTTCATGCCTTTCTCTTCGGTGATGACGGTGCCGCCAGTCAGTACGGCGATGTCTTCCAGCATGGCCTTGCGACGGTCGCCGAAGCCCGGAGCCTTCACGGCGCACACCTTGAGGCCGCCACGCAGACGGTTCACAACGAGGGTGGCCAGCGCTTCGCTGTCGATGTCCTCAGCGATGATCAGCAGGGCGCGGCCCGACTGTACGACTTGCTCGAGGATGGGCAGGAGGTCCTTCAGGACGGAGATCTTCTTGTCGTAGATGAGGATGTAGGGGTTCTCATACTGCGTCTCCATCTTCTCCGTGTCGGTCACGAAGTAGGCAGAGATGTAGCCGCGGTCGAACTGCATACCCTCGACCACTTCGACGGTCGTGTCCGTGCCCTTAGCCTCTTCTACGGTGATGACACCTTCTTTCTTCACCTTCTGCATGGCCTCGGCGATCAGCTTGCCGATGCTCTCGTCGCCGTTAGCGGAAATCTTAGCCACGTGCTCGATGCGCTCCATGTTCGAGCCCACCTCTTCAGCCTGTGCAGCGATGCTCTCTACGACCTTGGATACGGCCTTGTCGATACCGCGCTTCAGGTCCATCGGGTTAGCACCGGCGGTGACGTTCTTCAGACCTACGCCGATGATGGCCTGTGCCAGAACGGTTGCGGTAGTCGTACCGTCGCCAGCCTTGTCGTTCGTCTTGGGAGGCTACCTCCTTAACCAGCTGTGCGCCCATGTTCTCGTACGGGCAGGCCAGCTCGATTTCCTTGGCCACCGTCACGCCGTCCTTGGTGATCTGCGGTGCGCCAAATTTCTTCTCGATGATCACGTTGCGACCCTTGGGGCCGAGCGTTACTTTGACTGCATTTGCCAGTTCGTCTACGCCCTTTTTCAGTGAATCGCGGGCGTCGATGTCGAATTTTATCTCTTTTGCCATGATTGTTATGTCTTACTCTTTTGTTTGTGATTCTGTGATTTAGATGATGGCCAAAACGTCTGATTGGCGCATGATGAGGTACTTCGTACCCTCGAGTTCGATCTCCGTACCGGCATACTTGCCGTAGAGCACATGGTCGCCCGGTTTGAGCACCATCTCCTCATCCTTTGTGCCTTTACCTGCGGCGATGATCTCGCCCTTGAGGGGTTTCTCCTTGGCCGAGTCGGGGATGATGATACCGCTCGCCGTCTTCTCTTCAGCTTCTGCTGGCTTAACCAGCACTCTGTCTGCTAATGGCTTTACATTCATGATTGTTCCTGTATTTATTGTTACTGATTATGATGTTCATCTCTTCTCTTGTCGCTCGTCTCGCTTAGGAGCGACACGGCCCCTTTCTTGCGAATACCATGCCAAACTTTCCCGAGCCTTGTGCCGCGGATGTCTGCAGCGAGTGCCCATGTCATATTGCAGTCGTTTGCGCAGTTGGAGGTCGGACAATGTGTCAGTATTCCGGAGGCGATGTGTCAGGAAATGCTTCGCGCGACTCATTGACGATTGGCGCTGGCGTCTGAAAGGCGTTTTTCAAGCCTTCGTCTACGGACAATAGTCTGAGAAACGCACATGAATAGCTATTGTCTGCAAACAGAGCGTCGAAAACTGCCGACGTGTAGCCTCCGACGAATGTCAATGGGCCAAGGCGCAGAGCTTTTATCCCGCTAACAGTTGTCAATGGAGAAAAAAAGGCGCTTCTTTGCCCGGCAATCAAAAAAAAAATACCGAAATGAAAGAGCAAAGTTTACCGACCTTGGGTGAGTTCATTATCGAGAAGCAGATGGATTTCAAATATTCATCTGGCGAATTCTCCCGCTTGATCAGCTGTATCCAGATCGCCTCCAAGATGGTGAACCGCTTCATCAACAAAGCGGGTATCACCAACGTACTGGGCGAGGCGGGCAACCGCAACGTGCAGGCGAGGAACAGCAGAAGTTGGACGTCATCGCCAACGAGATCTTTATCAATGCCCTCTCGCAGCGCGAGGTGGTCTGCGGTGTGGCCTCGGAGGAGAATGACGACTTTATTGAGATTCGGAGCGGCGCTAACGCCGAACTGAGCAAGTATGTCGTGCTGATGGATCCGCTCGACGGATCGTCAAACATCGACGTGAACGTGTCCGTGGGGACGATCTTCTCCATCTATCGCCGTATCACCCCCGCCGGCACCCCCGTGCAGCTGGAGGACTTCCTGCAAAAGGGGACGAACCAAGTGGCCGCTGGATACATCATCTACGGCTCGTCCACCATGCTGGTCTACACCACCGGCAACGGCGTCAACGGCTTCACCCTCGACCCCTCGCTGGGCAGCTACTACCTCTCCAACCCCAACATGCGCTTCCCCGAAGACGGCAAGATCTACTCCATCAACGAGGGCAACTACATCAAGTTCCCCCAGGGCGTGAAGGACTACATCAAGTACTGCCAACGGGAGGAAGAGAATCGGCCCTACACCTCGCGCTACATCGGTTCGCTGGTGGCCGACTTCCATCGTAACATGATCAAGGGGGGCATCTACATCTACCCCTCCACCTCGCAGTCGCCACGTGGCAAGCTGCGTTTGCTCTACGAGTGCAACCCGATGGCCTTCCTCACGGAGCAGGCTGGCGGTAAGGCTTCGGATGGCTTCCGTCGCATCCTCGACATCGAGCCCACGGAGCTGCATCAGCGCACACCCTTCTTCTGCGGCAGTCGGAAGATGGTCGAGAAGGTGGAAGAGTTCATGCGTAACGCCCCCGAGTAATTCGCGCTGCCCATTAAAAAGAAGAGAGAAGAGCTACGAGAGTCAGCAGAGCTCGTAGCTCTTCTCTTTTATTATGTAGCATACTCCCCTTCCACCGTGTAATTTGAAATGAGTAATTGACCATGACTCTGGTCTACGCCAACATGAAGATGAGCGAGGCGATAGAGAGTCACCTCGCACTCGTGCCCGTCGTTAATCGCTTCGGCATTCGCCTCGGCGTGGGCGACGACACGGTCAAGGCCGTCTGCGATGCGCACAACGTAGACCCGGACTTCTTCCTCACCATCGTCAATACCTTCATCAACGAAGACTATTTCCCGGAGAAGAAGCTCCAGAACTTCCACCTCTCGCAGATCATCGACTATCTGAAGAAGACCAACCTCTACTATCTCCAGAACCAGTTGCCCAACATCGAGCGCCACCTCCACTTCTTCCTCCACGCCTCGGCCAACACCTCCCTGCGCCTCTTGGGCGACATGTTCGCCAGCTTCAAGGAGGGCCTCCGCCGACGCATTGAGGCCGACGAGCGAGAGTGGTTCCCCCTGCTACTCACCCCCACCGATACGAAGAGTCGCCGCCGCCCACGTCCCAAGCCCAGCTCTGACGACGACGAGGCCATCCAAGCCACCCTCGACGACATGCGCCATATTATGCTCAAGCACCTCTCCGGAGCCTACGACGAGAACCTCTGCTACGCCGTCCTCTTCGCCATCGACACCCTCGGCCGCGACATCCGCCAGCATAACCGTATCCGCCACCGCATCCTCCTGCCCATGATCGACGACGAGAGCAACAGCCTCTCGGAGCGCGAGAAGGACGTCCTCCGCCTCATTGTCGAAGGTCTGACGAACAAAGAGATCGCCGCCCGCCTCTACGTCAGCGTCAACACCGTCCTGACACACCGCAAGAACATCACCGCCAAGCTGGGCATCAAAACCACGCCCGGCCTCACCTTCTACGCCATCACCCACCGCCTCATCCCGGAGGTGAAGTGATCTCAACCGTATGACACAAGATAAAATGACATGCATCTATCAGCTCCCTATGCTGCCTCTTCCCTTCGACTTGGAGACGAAGGCCGTCCTCAGGCAGCTTAGCCTCTCGCACCGTCGATTGGCTGAACTCAAAGGAGTCGCCCGCACGATCCCCAACGAGCAAATCCTGATCAATACCCTGACGCTGCAAGAAGCCAAGGATAGCTCCGAGGTGGAAAACATCGTCACCACCAACGATGAGCTCTATCGTGCCGACTTAGCTATGAGGGACGTAGTCATCAACGCCTCGACGAAAGAGGTGCTGAACTATCGCCAATCCCTGCAAAGCGGCTTCTTCTCAGCAAGGAAGAAGGGCTTGCTCACACTGAATGATATACAGCAGATACAAGCGGAACTGGTCAAAAACAGCGCTGGCTTTCGTGCCGTGCCTGGTACCACACTGAGGAATGATGCCGATGAAATTGTCTACATCCCACCGCAAGACAACGGCGAAATTCAGCGATTGATGGACAATCTGGAGCAATACATCAATGACCCCACGCTGCACGACGTCGACCCGCTGATCAAAATGGCCGTCATTCATCACCAATTTGAAAGCATCCACCCCCTTCTACGACGGCAACGGTCGTACAGGCCGCGTCATCTCTGTGCTCTATCTCGTGATCAACGGCCTGCTGGATCTCCCCATCCTTTACCTCAGTCGTTACATCACCCATAACAAGGGCACATACTACCGGCTGATACAACATGTCCGTGACACGCAGGGTGACACCGTTGCCCACCTCGCCGCTTGGGAGGAATGGATACTCTTTCTGCTCAAAGGCGTTGAGGTTACTTCGGAACAGACTATCCGGCTCGTTGAAGGCATATCGATGCTCATGGCCAAATACAAGCAGCATCTACGTCCGCTCTTTGCCAAAGCCTACAAGCACGAGCTGCTCAACAACCTTTTCTTCCATCCCTATACCAAGATTGAGTACCTCCAGCAGGACATGGGTGTGGGACGGAAGACGGCCGCTAAATACTTGGATCAGATCGTCGAAAACGGACTGTTGGAACGGATAAAAGTCGGACGTTCCAATTATTACATCAATGCCTCACTGGTCAATCTCTTTGTCAACCACAGCCTCCCCTTTTCATGATCGATTCGTCTCCGCAACATGTACCCGAAAACCCATTTTGGGGTACATATTCTCATCGATATGTACCCGAAAACCCACTTTAGGGTACACATTCCTCCCATCGATCCCCCATAAACAACTCCAAAACGCACCTCATCATGCCCCGTCGCAAGATCAGCAACACCCAAGCCGTGTGCATCCTCCTTCTGTGGTTCCTTTTGGTCTACATGCTCCTCCGGTACAGCCCGACGGTAGACCTCATGACCGTCTTTACCGTCATCGCCTCGGGCATCATCGTCTTCGTGCCCCTCTACAAGAACCGGCGGCACAAGGACCGGTAGCGCCTCCTCCTTCGACGCTCGTCGGAGCCGTGAACCCTGAGGGTTTCCTCCTTCGACGCCCGTCGGAGCCGCGAACCCTGAGGGTTTCCTCCTTCGACGCCCGTCGGAGCTGTGAACCCTGAGGGTTTTGCTCTTCGACGCCCGTCGGAGCCGTGAACCCTGAGGGTTTTCCCCTTCGACGCCTGTCGGAGCCGTGAACCCTGAGGGTTTCCTCCTTCGACGCCCGTCGGAGCACTTCATGCGCCCCCATATATGCGGGATAATCGGCCATCTCACCTCCGTGCGGACATAAAAAAGGCGTAAGCGTGATAAACACTTACGCCGACACCCCGGAGAGAAACGCTTTGCCTTAAAAGGGGGGGCTGAAAGAACGAGATCTCCCTCTTGTTAGGGAAAGAGTAATTATAGATCAACGGCTTTCACCTTAAAGATCCGTCCGTTTCGAGCGAAGACCAGCTCGCCGTTCTCTTCCTTTCTCTTCTTCACCAAACGTTGGAAGGCCAAACTCGCACCTTTCACCACGTTCTCTTCAAACTTGCTCAACTCTCGTTCATTCATAAGTTTCCAATTTATTATAAACAACAGGGTTATAGATCTCTCTCTTTCCGTTCTTGAAGCCCTTAGCGATCACCTCCATCGGCGAGAGGGAATTGTCCGTGATCATCCAATAGTCGCAGATGGGGATGTAGAGCTGGAACAGATTCTGAATGCCCGCCGTGTAGCGCCGCCTAACGGTGCTTTCGGTGACATTGTGGCCGCCCGATGCCACTCGGTTACGTACGCGCTCCACAGCCAAGTCCGGCGTGTTCAGCCAGAAGTAGAGCAGGGTCACGTAGTAGCCCTTTTCCTGCGCATTCTGTAGCAGTTTGGCTATCGAACGGCTGGCCAGGGTCGTCTCTAATGCAAACGTCTTGTTGGCGGCCACCAATTCCCGGATGCGCCTGTACATGATCCGGCTGGCCTCTACCGCTACGGCGATATTATCGGCGTTAAAGGGCGACAATCCCTTCGCGATTTCGTCGGAATTGACGAACTCCTTGCATCCTAACATTTCGGGCAGGATGGTGTAGGAGGCGGTCGTTTTACCGGCGCCGTTGCAGCCGGATATGATGTATAAGTAGGGCACTGTTCTGGGGGATTACTTGACGCAAAAGTAGGTTATATTTCCGTAACCCCCGCGTTTGGAGTACGAAAGTGCAATAAAGGGGACAAAGCGGCGTTGCTCCCCAGCGACTTCTGATTTTCTATCACGGATGAAGCGAAACGGGGCGAAACGTCATCCTTCCGGGGTGTTTTTCTCCCATAATGACTGAATGAAACAGGTAACAAAACCGACCTATGATGAACTGGAATGAACGCTTGAAAGCCCTGGCTGAGCGACCGCTTTTTAATCGCTATGCACCGATCGGGGTGGTGTGGGCTGTGGCGGCCATTGCGGCTGCTCTACTGAAATTCCCGAACAACAACTTCACCATCTTCCGACATGTGTTTTGGCACGTTTGGGAGGGGTTGCCGCTGTATGTGCCTTATCCGGAGGTGTATCACGACGTCAATCTCTACGGCCCAGTGTTCAGCTGCGTTGTGGCGCCGTTTGCGGTCTGTCCGCCGCTGATGGGGCTTATGCTGTGGCTGTTGGCGATGGCGGGGCTGCTGTTCGTGGCCGTGCGAAAGCTGCCCATAGAGCGTCGGGGGCGGATCTTCATTGCCTGGTTCTGCGCCAATGAGCTGTTCACGGCGCTGAGCATGGCGCAGTTCAACGTGGCCATTGCGGCACTGCTGATCCTCGCCTTCGTGCTGATTGAAGAGGGGCACGAGGGCTGGGCTGCATTAATGATTGCCGTGGGGACCTTCGTCAAGCTGTACGGCATCGTGGGGCTGGCGTTCTTCTTCTTTGTGCGACGTAAGGGGCGATTCCTCGGGGCGCTGGCGGGGTGGAGCGTGGTGCTATTCCTGCTGCCTATGTTGCTGTCGTCGCCGAATACATCGTGGGGCAGTATGGCGCATGGGCCGAGGCGCTCACGGTGAAGAATGATGCGAATCTGTTTGCGTTGCGCCAGAACATCTCACTGCTGGGCATGGTGCGGAAGATCTCGGGCCGGGCGGACTACTCTGACTTGTGGCTCATCGTGCCCGGGCTGATCCTCTTTGCGCTGCCCTATCTCAGGCTCGAGCAGTATCGCCACCGCGCGTTCCGACTCATGTTCTTAGCATCGGTCATGCTGTTCGTGGTGCTGTTCAGCACGGGCAGCGAGTCCAGCGGATATATCATTGCGCTGACCGGCGTGGCCATCTGGTACGTCGGGGTGCCTTGGCGCCGCAGCCGATGGGACCTGGCGCTGCTCATCTTTGCCCTGCTGCTGACCAGCTTTTCGCCCTCAGATCTGTTTCCGCGGCGCATCTATCATCATTATATCATACCCTACGCTCTGAAGGCATTGCCCTGCGTGATGGTATGGCTGAAGCTCATGTGGGAGATGATGACGCGTGATTATGAGGAGTGAACCGTATGGAAGCCACTTTTAGTTTTTAGTTTGACATGATCTTACTCAGTTTTGATATCGAGGAGTTCGACCTGCCGACGGAGTACGGGCTGGCGATCTCATGGGAAGAGCAGCTCCGTGTTTCACGCGAGGGGGAGCGGCCATATATTAAATGTACTGGCGCGCCACGGCGTACGGGCCACCTTCTTTTGCACCGCGCGTTTTGCGGAGGCGGCGCCGGATGTGCTGCGCGCCATCTGCGACGGCGGTCACGAGGTGGCCTCACACGGCTATGCGCATAGCGCCTTCGAGGAGGCCGACCTCACGCGGTCGCGAGAGATCCTCCGGCGGATGTCGGGCCAGCCAGTCACCGGCTTTCGCATGCCGCGCATGATGCACGTCGCCGACGAGGCGCTCCTACGGGCCGGCTACCGCTACAACTCGTCGCTCAACCCGACCCTCATCCCCGGTCGTTACAACCACCTCAACCAGCCGCGCACCTGGTTCCGCCGCGAGGGCCTCCTACAGCTGCCCGCCTCCACCACGCCACGCGTGCGTTTCCCCCCTCTTCTGGCTCTCTTTCCACCATCTGCCCCCCGCGCTCTACCGCCGCCTGGCCCGCCTCACCCTGCGCCACGACGGCTACCTACTCCTCTACTTCCACCCTTGGGAGTTCATGCCCCTGCAAGGCATATCGGGGTTGACGCGACTCGTCACGCGTAACAGTGGCACCGCCGCCGTGGAGCGCCTCGATCGGCTGATCGACGACCTCAGTCGCCGTGGCTCAGGCTTCGGCACATTCACGGAGTTCGTCGACAGCCTGCCGAAATAAGTCGCCACTACGCCTGACACGGGGTTCATCCATACATTTCACAGCCCGTTGTCTATAGACAAAGAGATGAAATACGTATTTCGAATCTCTCTGTCTACGGACAACGGGCTTATTTATATCTATACGCATGCTTTGTCTGCGGCAGATATAGCCTGTGAACTATAAATAGATGTTTTGTCCGTAGACAATATGGCGCAATATGTATTTCAAGTGCTTTTGTCTACAGACAACAAGCTAGTTTATATCTATACATATGATTTGTCTATGGACAATAGCTCCTTTATGTCTATACGTGTGTTTTGTCTATGGTAGATAAGTTATGCGATATATGAAAGCCAGTTTTGTCTGTAGACAAAAGCGAGTGAAACATATATGGGTATCTATTGTTTACAGTCGATGGAGGTCTATATGTATTCCAACGCCCATTGTCCATTGACAGCGCATCCGTTTATGTCGGGCTAAGCGTATTGACGGCAGACTCTCCCCTACAAGCGGCGAGTGGGAGGGCATCGTCAGGTGGATGCTAGCCATACTTCCCAGAGCGATCGCACTCGGCCGCGGATGCCGACCTTGACACGACTCCGGCATCCATGATGATGGCCTGAAATGAACCATTCGCACGGTCATCTGTTGAATGAATTGAAATGAGATCAACCCCTAACATCCATTCCGCATCAATCATGAAGCAAACTGCGCCGGCGCTCGTATCGACGGAGATCAACGAATACATTCTGGACAATGGCCTGACGGTATGGCTCAACGAAGACCACAGCCAGCCGAAGGTCTTTGGTGCTGTTGTCGTGATGGCTGGATCGAAAGATTCCCCCAACACGGGCATAGCGCATTACTTTGAGCATATGATGTTTAAGGGCACAGAGCAGATCGGTACGACCGACTATGCCGCCGAGAAGGTCCTCCTCGACGCCATCGAAGACAAGTACGAGGAGCTGGCTGCAACCAAGAACAGCAAGCGGAGGGAGGCCATTCAAATGGAGATCAACGAGCTCAGCATCCGGGCCGCAGATTTCGTCATCCCCAACGAGTTCGATCGGCTCATTACCAAGTACGGCGGATCGAAGCTAAATGCCGGTACGTCGTACGATTACACCGTCTATCACAACCTCTTCTCACCGCAATACTTGGAGCAGTGGGCCGAGCTCAACAGCGAGCGACTTATACGGCCCGTTTTTCGCATGTTCCAAAGCGAGCTCGAGACCGTGTACGAGGAGAAAAACCGACGTGACGACATGATCCTCAACCGTTCCATCGAGCGATTGATGGAGAAGTACTTCCACCCACATCCCTATGCCTACCCGATCATTGGAAGCGCGGAAAACCTCAAGAATCCGCGGCTCTCGGAGATGAAACGCTTCTTCAGGACCTATTACGTCTCCTCCAACATGGGCCTCATCCTGAGCGGCGATTTTGACACCCGACGGGCCCTGCCCATCATCGAGCGCACCTTCTCGCGTATCCCGCGGGGTGTGCCAGACGCGGCGCCGACGGTCCGTATCCGCCCTTTCCGAGGCCGCGAGCGGACTACGATCAAGATCCCCTTGCCGCTACTCAAAGCCGTCGCCTTGGGCTTTCGCGGCGTACCCGCCAATCACCCCGATCAGCCGGCACTGGACGTGGCCGCGGGTATCCTCAACAACTCCAATGGCACGGGCTACCTGGACCGCCTAATGGTCGAGCGGCGCCTGATGGGGGCCATGATCGGTGGCGAGTCTTTCAATGAAGCGGGCTTCATCGGGATCGTGGCCGTGCCGCGGTTGTCTCATACATGCCGTTCGGCCGAGCGCATGATCTGGAGAGAACTCGAGCGGGTTAAGCAAGGGGACTTCACGGACGAAATCTTCAACAGTCTCAAACGTGAACAGCTCCGCCGCCACCTGACGGAACTCGAGGATATCGATTCACGCAGCCAGATCATGGTACGTCTCTTCTCCCAAGGCAAGACCTGGGCCGACTACCGCGAGGAGTTGGCACGTGCCGAGGCGCTCACGAAGGAGGACGTGGTGCGTGTCGCCAATAAGTATTTCGGGGCCAATTATCTATTCGTGAAGAAAAAGACCGGCCGTTACCCTAAGGAGCGGCTGAAGAAGCCTGGCTTCGCACCCATCGTGCCTAAGCATGCCGATGCAACCTCGGCCTACAGCGACTGGCTCGACTGTATGCCTGTCGAGGAGGTGCGGCCGCGCTTTGTCGACTTTACGCACGATGTGCAGACACTCCGACCCGCCGACGGTCTCACGCTCTATATCACGCCCAACAGGGTCAACAACATCTTCACCCTCAAACTGTCCTATGCGATCGGACTCACCGAGGAGCCGCGTCTGAAACTCCTTACCGGATACATACCCCTCCTCGGCACAGCCTCCCTCACCTTCGACGCGCTACACACCCGCCTACAGACGCTCGGTAGCACGCTCGACCTGACAGCCGATGAGTACAGCCTCACCCTCAAGATCACCGGCTTTGACACGGCATTTGACGAGACGCTGGAGTTGGTCTCCGGGTTCGTGTCGGGCGTGAAGGCGGACGACGCCAGCTCAAAACCTTAGTCGACGACGCAAGGGTGGCCAATAAGGCCTTCTTCAAATCGAACAATGAGGTGGCCGAGGCGCTCTTCGAATTTGTCCAGTACGGCTCCGAATCGCAATTCCTGACGCGGCCCTCTCTGCGTGACGTGAAGCGCACCAAAGGGCGCGAGCTGGTCGACTTGTTCCGACATGCCGTCCGACGTGAGTGCACGGCCCATTACTGTGGCACGCTGCCTGCCGAACGCGTAGTCGATCGCACCCTCCGTTGCTTTTCTCCGGGCCCCGACGGAAGGATCGCCGCCGTGGCCCCCTATCGCCGGCTCGTCAGCTACGACCGCCCGCGCGTCTACCTCTACCACATGCCTGACGTCTTCCAAAACATCATCTACGTCTACATGCCTTGTCAGCCCCTGCCCACCCTCCGCGAGCGGCACACAGCCGACCTTTTCTCGTTGTATTTCGGAGAGGGCATGTCGTCGCTTATGTTTCAAGAGATCCGCGAGTTTCGTTCGCTGGCTTACTACACCTCGGGAGCGTACCGTCTGCCGCCCTACCGCCTGTCGGACCTCCCCACGCGGTTCGTGGCCTACCTATCCACGCAGAGCGATAAGACGATCGACGCCCTCGAAGTGCTGGATGCCCTCATCAACCACATGCCCGAACATCCCGAGCGCATCGACTCCCTGATCCGCACAGAGATCAATCGGGTCAATAATGCCTATCCGGCCTTTCGCGACATCTCGACGCGCATTGCCGAATTCCGACGTGACGGCTATACGGACGACCCCCATCGGGCGCTCTTAGACGACATCCGACGGATGACAATGGACGACATCACCCGGTTTTACCAAGCCCACGTCTGCGGACGTAAGCCTGTCTACGTCATAGTCGGAAACGCGCACCGCATAGACCGGCGCCGACTGGCCACGTTTGGCGAGATCGTCCGCATTCACCATCAGGAATTTTATCGGTAGCGAAAAGTCTCCATGCGCAACAGAAACATCGTCGAGATCAGAGTTGCTATCCGGCAGTACAAGAACTATTGGTGGGCTTGCCTGTTCGGCAAACCGGACATTGAAGTGACCGGCCCAACCGAAGAGAACGTCAAAAGTCAGATCCGAGACCACCTCTACGAACAGCAGTCGCTCGGTCAGTATCCCCCCCAAGGCGGTCTTCGAAATCATGTACGTCTACCGACCGCCTCGACTAAACCATTAGCCCTATTGCCTCGTCTCATGGGGGCCTGACGGGCCGGGGTCGTCGGTAAAACGTCGTACCTTGCGCCGTCTTTCATAGCAAGTTATACATCTCATATTATTAACCCCAAAAACAATGAACAGTATGATCAAAAACTTTAAGGTAATGGCAATGGCGCTCGCCTGCGCGTCGCTCCTGCTGACAGGGTGCGGGGCAAGCAACACGGCCAAGGGTACGGCTATCGGCGTCGGCGGAGGAGCTGCCGTCGGCGCGGGCATCGGTAAGATAGCCGGTAACACGGCGCTCGGAGCCGTCATTGGTGCCGCCGTCGGTGGCGCCACAGGAGCCATCATCGGTAAGAAGATGGACAAACAGAAGAAGGAACTGGAGAAGGTGCTTCCGGATGATACCAAGGTGGAAGTGGTAGAGGAAGAGGGGCGTGCCCCGGCTTTGCGTGTCACGTTCGACTCGGGAATTCTCTTCGCCACAAACTCCAGTACCGTGAGTGCTGCGTCCAAGTCCGCCCTGCGTGACCTGGCTCGAAACCTAGAGAAAAACCCAGATACCGACCTCCGCATAGTCGGTCATACGGACAATACAGGCCGAGTGGACTACAACCAGAGTCTCTCCGAACGTCGTGCCAGGAGTGTTTACGACTATCTGCTTGACCAAGGCGTAAGCAGTCGACGCATGGTCTATGAGGGCAAGGGTATCCATCAGCCCGTGGCGAGCAATAACACCGCCGAGGGACGTGCCCAAAACCGTCGTGTAGAGGTGCTGATCAGCGCCAACGAGAAGATGGTCAACGACGCGAAACGCGAGGCCGGTGAGCGTTAAGTTCGCCTGACACATACGTCGCCCGGAGCCTCCGGGCGACATACTTCAAACGACCCCATCGGTTTTTTCAGCCGGTGGGGTCGTTTTTTCGTTTTCTGGGTTGGTCAGAGGGAGCCTGAAAACGTCGAGGGAAAAAATAGGGATTGGTTACGTAAATTGGATATCTATTTCGGTTCAAAAAATATACCTGTTAGGGTAACTCTGAAAACGTATAGGTCTCCTTTTTTTGTCCGTCAGGATAACGCGGAAAATGTATGGGTTCAAAAAATGATCCTGTTTTTTCGACCGTCAGGGTAGGGGCGTATTGAATACGCCCCATAATCGGGCATGGTAGGGCTCGGGGTGGTTGTCTTTGGGTGATTGTTGGCCAAACTGGCTATTTGTATCCGTTCCCTTGACGGGAACGTCTGAAGGGGCGTATGCTTTTGCGCCCTACCCATTCGGATGAAAAATAGGAACCTTGAAAACATGTGGTTTCAAAAAATGATCATGTTTTTTCGACCGTCAGGGTAGGGGCGTATTGAATACGCCCCACAATCGGGCACGATAGGGCCCGGGCGGTTGCTTTGGGGTGATTGTTGGCCAAACCGGCTACTTGCATCCGTTCCCTTGACGGGAACGTCTGATGGGGCGTATGCTTTTGTGCCCTATCCATTCGGATGAAAAATAGGAACCTTGAAAACATACGGGTTCAAAAAATGATCCTGTTTTTTCGACCGTCAGGGTAGGGCGCGTATTGAATACGCCCCATAATCGGGCACGATAGAGCCCGGGCGGTTGCTTTGGGGTGATTGTTGGCCAAACCGGCTACTTGCATCCGTTCCCTTGACGGGAATGTCTGAAGGGGCGTATGCTTTTGCGCCCCTACCCATTCGGATAAAAAATAGGGACTTTGAAAATATGTGGGTTCAAAAAATGATCATGTTTTTTTGACCGTCAGGGTAGGGGCGTATTGAATACGCCCCACAATCGGGCACCATAGTGCCCGGATAGTCCCCAATGAATCACCCAACGACACAACAAAAATACCACGTTCGTTCCCTTGACGGGAACGTCTGAAGGGGCGTATGCAATACGCCCCTACCCATTCGGATGAAAATAATCTACCGTCAGGGTAGGGCGCAAAAACATACGCCCCCAAATCGAGAACAATGGTGTCCGGGCGGTTGCCTTTGGGTGATTGTCGGCAGAACTGGGTGTTTTACGTTCGTTTCCTTGACGGGAACGTCTGATGGGGCGTATGCTTTTGCGCTCTACCCATTCGGATGAAAAATAGGAACCTTGAAAACATACGGGTTCAAAAAATGATCATGTTTTTTTGACCGTCAGGGTAGGGCGCAAAAGCATACGCCCCACAATCGGGAACGATAGGACACGGGCAGTTGCCTTTGGGTGATTGTCGGCAGAACTGGGTGTTTACGTTCGTTCCCTTGACGGGAACGTCTGATGGGGCGTATGCTTTTTGCGCCCTACCCATTCGGATGAAAAATAGGAATCTTGAAAACATACGGGTTCAAAAAATGATCCTGTTTTTTCGACCGTCAGGGTAGGGGCGTATTGCATACGCCCCACAATCGGGCACCATAGTGCCCGGATAGTCCCCAATAAATCACCCAACGACACAACAAAAAAACCACGTTCGTTCCCTTGACGGGAACGTCTGATAGGGCGTATGCTTTTGCGCCCTACCTGTTCGGCCCAAAAAATTGAATCTGTACGTTTTCGGCGTTACCCTAACGGACAAAAAAAATGAACCGCGGGGGTGCCGCGGTTCAAAAAATGTGGCCGTTCGGATAACGGCCCCAAAATATGGGTTCAAAAAAAGATCCCATTAGGCTAACCCTAAAAACATAGGGCTTCAAAAAATGGGGTTGTCGGGGGAAGGGGGGCGATCACTTCCTTAGCCGTTTAAAGACGTAGACCGGACCGTCTATGGATGGATTGTACCCTAACCTTAGCTCGTCGCCATCTATGCGACAGCTGAAGTACATATAACCGACAAGGAGGTTGTCCTCCTTACCCCACGGCTGATAGCCGTAAGGCAGCTTGTTCCCAAGTGAAGTGCCAAAAGGCTCCGTCCCTGTGATATAGACGAACCCATCCGAGCGAAAATCCACTGTCTGTTCGCTAAGCTTAAATCCTGTTGGGGGTATTGCGTAGCGGCGAAGATCCATCATTACCCACTTCCCCAGCAGCTCGGCAGGTGGCGTGGAGGAGATGATCGAGATACCCTCGCGGAAGAGCAGATAGTCGCGCCCTTGGTTATAGAAGAGTTTCAGCCGTCCGTCCTTCTGTAGTTCGAAACGTTCCGCCGCATTCAGTGCCCGGACATATGCCTCACCATCTTTGGTCTCGCCGATCTTGGTACCTCCGCCTACGTTCATACGGATCGATTGGCCATTCATGGAGAAGTTGCCATAGAGTTCATTGGAAGAGGAGAGCGTGTACAGCATGCCATTAATTTGTAATTCGATTAAGAAATCCTTGTTGGAGAGGCGATCCGCTCCGGTTAACTCACGCAGCGATCCGTCTGCGGTGTGCCCAAACCCGACGAGCTTCCACGGTTGGCAGAGGTGCGCGTCGATATGACCTACCTCAGGCTCTACTTTTTGGCAGCTGATAAAGCCCGCACCTTCACTGAAATAGAGCGTCAGTTCATTCCCTTTTAATTCGTACCAGACCACCTCTCTCAGTGACTCCAAGAGGCGACGGTCGTCGGGTGATCCGAATCTATCCATCGGCTTGAGTCTGTGGTTGAAACGGATAGTCCAACTATCCGTGCGGAAGGGGCCCGTGGTCTGTCCACTTGAGACTCGGAGCGTCCAAGTGGTATCGGCGTTGAACCGGAGTTGGATCGGCTCACTGTTTGAGAGATCCCTCGTTACCCGATCCTCGGTGAGACGATATTCGTTGATCCGCCACGTGGCGAGCAGTGCTCGCGGCAACTGATTCAGCAGGGGAGCTGCCGGCTCCTTCCTGTCGAAAAGCAGATATTTCGTGTCGTTGTCGTAATAGAGCCGCAGTAGTCCGTCGGAGTAGATCGTGTAACGATAGACGCTCAGCAGTTTCTTGCGATAGGTGAGAAGGCGATCTGGCAAGCGCTGTTCGTCCACGGCATGGAGCTTGAATCGCAAGGCCGTGTCCTTCAGCGTATAGCTGCCATTGACAGAATAGCCCATCAGGGAGCCATCGCCTCCAAACTCCAGAACGTAAGCCACAGTGTCGAGGGGTTGAGGGTCCATATCATACCTCCAGCCGGAGCCAAGGAGATACCATTTGCCTAACAAGGCAGAGTCGACGGCCGTGGTGTCGGGCTTCGGCGCTGGCCTTGGCGGGACGTCCGGATCGTGTGTACAGGCTGCCCAGACGATGGGCAGCAACAGGGCGAGTAGCCCTAAACGTGCAGTAGTTTTCATATCTGTTTGTGTTTGAGAAGTGAGACGTCTATATGGTTAGAGGTGAAGAGGGTGGGAAGATGCTGCATAGCGCAGGCTGTGGAAATGAATAAAATGTTTAGCGAATAACATCAACCCAACGGTTCCTATTTTTTGTCCGTTAGGGTAGGGACGTATTGCATACGCCCCTTCAGACGTCCCCGTCAAGGGGACGAACGCCCGTACCTAGTTCTGCCAACGATCACCCAAAGATAATCACCCGGGACCCCTGTCATGCCCGATTGGGGGGCGTATTCGATACGCCCCGACCCTGACGGCCCCAAAAAACAGGATCATTTTTTGAACCCGTACGTTTTCAGCGTTACCCTGACGGATGAAAAAAATGAACCGCGGGGGTGCCGCGGCTCAAAAAATATTTCCGTTCGGATAACGACCCCCCAATGTGGGTTCAAAAAAATGGGATTGTCGGGGGGAGGGCTGCGATCACTTCCTTAGCCGTTTGAAGACGTAGTTCGGACCGTTTACGGATGCTTTATCGGTCATCGTCAGTGTTTCGCCTTCCAGATTGTAGATGAAGTACGTCCAACCGATAAAGAGGGTGTTCTCCTTGCCCCATGGATGATAGCCGTAAGGCAACTTATCTTCAGGTATGCTGCCAAAGAGCTTATATCCTTCAATATCAACATACCCACTCTTGAGGAACGTTATCGTCTGTTCGCCAGGCTTAAAGACGACTGGAGGAAGTGCGGAGTAGCGTATCTCGGCCAGTGTCCACTTGCCCAGCAGCTCGGCGGATGGCGTGGAGGAGACGAGCGAGAGACCATCGCGGAAGAGTAGATAGTCGCGCCCTTGGTTATAGAAGAGCTTCAGCTGTCCGTCCTTCTGCAGTTCAAAACGTTCCACCGCATGCAGCGCCTCGATATATGCCTTACCCTCTTGGGTTTCGCTCACCTTGGTGCCTGTGCCTACGTTCATACGGAGCGACTGTCCATCCACGGAGTAATCGCCGTAGAGCATATTGGTTGAGGAACGGGTGTATAGCACGCCGTTATCTCGGAATTCGAGCATGAAAGACCGTGGGCCGAGGTTATAGCCTTCTTCCGGAACATGCAGCGAGCGACCTGCGGTGTGCCCGAACCCGACAAGTTTCCACGGTCGGCAGAGGTGCTCGTTAATGCGACCTGTCCCGATCTCTGCTTTTTGGAAAGTGACGTACGTCTCCTCTCCACCCTCATAGAGCCGCAGCTCATTGTCGTAGATCTTGTAGCTCGTCACCCGTTCCAGTGCCTGACGGAGGTAGTAGGCTTCGTTCGGGCTAGTTTTCAGCGACGGAGGTGTGATGGTGAAGTGCATTGACTGACCATCGGTGCGGAAGGAGCCCGTGAGCTGTCCAGTTGAGAGTTGGAACACCCAAGTGGCATCGGCGTTGAACCGGAGTCGGCCTGTCTCGATATTCGGGAGAAGAGTCTTCTTTCCGTCCTTGAGGTACACACGGCCGCGATAGATCCACGTGGTGAGCAGGTCTTGCGGAACAATAGCCTGCTTGGATGGTCTCGTAGGCTGATCCCTGAAGAGCAGATAGCGCTGACCCCGGTCGTAGAAGAGCCGCATTTGGTGTTCATTATCGACACGGTAACTCTCGACGCTCAGCAGTGCCTCGCGATAACGCCGAATCTGTTCTGGCATGCGCTTTTCGTCCTCTGCATTGAGCTTGATGTGGATGGTGTCCCCCCTCCAGGTATAGCTGCCATTAACGTAATGGCCATAGAGGAAGCCTTCGCGCCAGATCTCCAAGGCATAGCTAACCGAGTCGATGGGCGTGACGGTGGTGTCGCCGACACGGCCGAGGCCAGCGAGGTACCATTTGCCTAACAAGGCAGAGTCGATGGCCGTGGTGTCGGGCTTCGGCGCTGGCCGTGGCGGGACGTCCGGTTCGTGTGTACAGGCTGCCCAGACGATGGACAGCAACAGGACGAGTAGCCCTAAATGTGCAGTAGTTTTCATATCTGTGTGTGTTTGAGAAGTGAGACGTCTATGTGGTTAAGATGAAGGGGGGGGGCTAGTCCCCTCCGGCCCCCACCTCTTTTTCTTGTTTGTGAACATGAACCGTCAGGGTAGGGGCGTATTGCATACGCCCCACGAACGAGAACTGCTGCGCCCGGGGCCTTCATCTGCCACGGGGTGGGGGCTAGCCCCCACCGGCCCCCACCTCCTTTTCTTATTTATGAATATGAACCGTCAGGGTAGGGGCGTATTGCATACGCCCCACGATCGGGAACTGCTGCGCCCGGGGCCTCCGTCTGCTACAGGGTGGGGGCTAGCCCCCACCAGCTTTTCACCTCCTTTTCTTGTCTTGACACAAGAAAAGGAGGCAAAAGAAGGTCAAGGCTACGGTCACCCAAGCTGAAAGACGAGCTGCGGACGCTGAAATCCGAAAAACTTGCGTCGCTACGCTCCGCTTCGGACACTCGGATTTCCGGGCGCGTCCTTGCAACTCGTCTTTCCGGGCGCTTGGGGACCGATGCCGTTCCTCCGGATACATAATGGTCGGCAGATGGTTTGACGGATAAAAATGGAAAATCGCTGTATATCTGTGGTTCAAAAAATGATCATGTTCTTTCTACCGTCAGGGTAGGGGCATATTGCATACGCCCCACAATCGGGCACGATAGTGCCCGGGCGGTTGCCTTTGGGTAATTGTTGGCGGAACTGGGTACGGGCGCTCGTCCCCTTGACGGGAACGTCTGATGGGGCGTATGCAATACGCCCCTACCCATTCGGCCGAAAAATAGAGACTGTGAAAACATATGGGTTCAAAAAACAATCATGTTCTTTCTACCGTCAGGGTAGGGGCGTATTGCATACGTCCCACAAACGGGTACAATGGTGCCCGGTCGGTTTCCTTTGGGTAATTGTTGGCGGAACTGGGTACGGGCGTTCGTCCCCTTGACGGGGACGTCTGATGGGGCATATGCTTTTGCGCCCTACCCATTCGGACGAAAAATGGGGACTGTGTGGGTATGATGGTTGATGGATTGTCCTTGTCGGACGAGGGGGGGACGAAAAACAAACCCCGGGCGTACCTCGACAGGCGAGGCCGTTCCCGGGGAGACTAGATATGAAGAAAAAACTAAAGAAAGTGCGTTCCTTATTCTTCTGGGAGGTGGATCTCGGGGCCGCCATTGCTGCCGCCGGTGCCTCCTCCGCCGCCTTCGGAGGGCTTACCGCCTCCGCCGGTGCCTCCGCTGCCGCCCTCGGGATGCTTACCGCCGCCTCCGGTGCCTCCACCGCCGCCTTCGGGATGCTTACCGCTGCCACCGCCGCCTCCCTCTGGCTTCTTCGGCGTTTCGGGTGTCTTGGGTTGGCCGTCGTCCGGGAGACGGATCTCGGGGTCAGTGCCCTTCTTGGGCTTCTTGGATTTCTTGGGCTCTTTGGGTTGTTTCCTCCGCTCGGCGGCCAGTCGCTTGAGGGCGAGGCTCTGGCTGTAATGCGTCTTGGTGTAGCTGAGGACCGTGTTGATGCGATCGATCAGATCGCCGACTAACTTCCGATCCTCGTCTGAGGCAGCTGCGATGTAGGCGGCCTCGATGTGACGGAAGATCTTCGTGGCCGTCGCGTCGTTCTTAGCTCTTAGGTCGGTGCCTGCGGTCTGAGTGTCCTCGGCCTCGGCTTTGAGGCGTTGGGTGCGCAGGGTGACAAACTCGTCGTTGATGTTCTTGAGCATAGGCACGGTGGTGGCGAGCCCAAGGGTCGTCAGGTCGGCTGTGGCTTCCGGTTTGCCGAGGTCGAGCAGGAGGCCCGTGACGTGACCGGTCTTGTTGGTGATGTTCTCGCTTTGCAGACCTTTATAGGCGTCTACGATCAGGCAGAGGCGGTGGCCCGCCTTCTGTCGATCCTCGACCATCGAGCGAGCTGCCATGCGGATCTCCTGAAAGAGAGAGGTGACGATCTCGTCACGCTTCTTGTCTTTCTCTTTCAGATACTTAGTCTCCGCGTAAGCTGACGGCTCACGGACGGACTCTTTCTCTTTGTCGATGTCGGACTTCCAGGCGGGGAGATCAGCGGCGTCTAAGAGGATCTTGGCAGGGGCGACGGGCTGTAGTATGTCGTACAGCTGCACCTGCATGTCAATGTGCATACCCAACGGGTAGTGATGATTGATTCCGGAGATGGATTTAACGTCTTTCATTCTCGTATGTGATTTATATATGTGAAAAGTGGGTCTCTCGACACCGCAAATATAGGATGTATTTTGAATTGCAACTCATTGATGGTAAAAAATGCGAGGCGGGAGGGCTGACCGCTATCGGCCAGCTCTTCTCTATACCTTATATATGGGGAAGGGTCTGGGCCCTGCCGTTCGTCTGCCCTGGGGTGGGGGCTAGCCCCCACCGGCCCCCACATGCCTATATCGATATGTATGGGGAAACCGTCCGGGCTCTGCCATGCCCGATTGTGGGGCGTATGCAATACGCCTCTACCCTGACGGTCGATTGTTTTCATCCGAATGGGTAGGGGCGTATTGCATACGCCCCACAAGACGTCCCCGGAAAGGGGCGAATGCGGTTTTTGGGTTGTGTTGTTGGGTGATTGATTGGGGCCGTCCGGGCCTTGCCGTGCCCGATTGTGGGGCGTATGCAATACGCCCCTACCCTGACGGTCGATTGTATGGGATCATTTTGCCAATCGTCCGACCTTGACGACCCATCAGACGTCCCCGACAAGGGGGCGAATACAGTTTTTGGGTTGTGTCGATGGGTGATTGATTGGGGGCGTTCGGGCCCTATCGTTTGTCTGTCAAGGGGTGGAGGCTAGCCCCCACCGGCCCCCACCTCCTTTTCTTGTCTTGACACAAGAAAAGGAGGCAAAAGAAGGTCAAGGCTACGGTCACCCAAGCTGAAAGACGAGCTGCGGACGCTGAAATCTGAAAAACTTGCGTCGCTACGCTCCGCTTCGGACACTCGGATTTCCGGGCGCGTCCTTGCAACTCGTCTTTCCGGGCGCTTGGGGACCGATGCCGTTCCTCCGGACGCACAATGGTCGACGGATGGTCTGACGGATAAAAAATGGGCATCGCCCTACGCCTCCGGTTCTTGTTTTTTATCCGTCAGGGTAGGGGCGTATTGCATACGCCCCATCAGACGTCCCCGGAAAGGGGACGAATGTGGTTTTTGGGTTGTGTCGATGGGTGATTTATTGGGGGCGTCCGGGCCCTGCCGTGCCCGTTTGTGGGGCGTATGCTGTTGCGCCCTACACCTCCGGTCGATTGTTTTTCATCCGAATGGGTAGGGGCGCAACAGCATACGCCCTACCAGACGTGCCCGACAAGGGGACGAATGTGGTTTTTGAGTTGTTTCGATGGGTGATTTATTGGGGGCGATCGGGCCCTGCCCTTCGTCTGCCATGGGGTGGGGGCTAGCCCCCACAGGCCCCCACCTCCTTTTCTTGTCTTGACACAAGAAAAGGAGGCAAAAGAAGGTCAAGGCTACGGTCACCCAAGCTGAAAGACGAGCTGCGGACGCTGAAATCCGAAAAACTTGCGTCGCTACGCTCCGCTTCGGACACTCGGATTTCCGGGCGCGTCCTTGCAACTCGTCTTTCCGGGCGCTTGGGGACCGATGCCGTTCCTCCGGACGCACAATGGTCGACGGATGGTCTGACGGATAAAAAATGGGCATCACCCTACACCTCCGGTTCTCATTTTTTGGCCGTCAGGGTAGGGGCGTATTGCATACGCCCCATCAGATATCCCCGAAAAGGGGACGAAGGCAGATTCCCGGTTCTATCGACGGCTATTTCACGACAACCATCCGGGCCCTATCGTGCCCGATTGTGGGGCGTATGCAATACGCCCCTACGCCTCCGGTTCTCGTTTTTTGTCCGTCAGGGTAGGGGCGTATTGCATACGCCTCATTAGACGTCCCCGAAAAGGGGACGAATGTGGTTTTCGGGTTGTGTCGCAGGGTGATTGATTGGGGGCGATCGGGCCCTGCCCTTCGTCTGCCCTGGGGTGGGGGCTAGCCCCCACCGGCCCCCACCTCCTTTTCTTGTCTTGACACAAGAAAAGGAGGCAAAAGAAGGTCAAGGCTACGGTCACCCAAGCTGAAAGACGAGCTGCGGACGCTGAAATCCGAAAAACTTGCGTCGCTACGCTCCGCTTCGGACACTCGGATTTCCGGGCGCGTCCTTGCAACTCGTCTTTCCGGGCGCTTGGGGACCGATGCCGTTCCTCCGGACGCACAATGGTCGACGGATGGTCTGACGGATAAAAAATGGGCATCACCCTACACCTCCGGTTCTCATTTTTTGGCCGTCAGGGTAGGGGCGTATTGCATACGCCCCATCAGATATCCCCGAAAAGGGGACGAAGGCAGATTCCCGGTTCTATCGACGGCTATTTCACGACAACCATCCGGGCCCTGCTGTGCCCGTTTGTGGGGCGTATGCCATACGCCCCTACACCTCCGGTCGATTGTATGGGATCATTTTGCCAATTGCCCGACCTTGACGCCCCATCGGACGTCCCCGACAAGGGGACGAAGGCGGTTTTTGGGTTGTGTCGATGGGTAATTTATTGGGGTCGTCTGGGCCCTATTCTTCATCTGTCACAGGGTGGGGGCTAGCCCCCACCGGCCCCTACCTCCTTTTCTTGTCTTGACACAAGAAAAGGAGGCAAAAGAAGGTCAAGGCTACGGTCACCCAAGCTGAAAGACGAGCTGCGGACGCTGAAATCCGAAAAACTTGCGTCGCTACGCTCCGCTTCGGACACTCGATTTCCGGGCGCGTCCTTGCAACTCGTCTTTCCGGGCGCTTGGGGACCGATGCCGTTCCTCCGGACGCACAATGGTCGACGGATGGTCTGACGGATAAAAAATGGGCATCGCCCTACACCTCCGGTTCTCGTTTTTTGACCGTCAGGGTAGGGGCGTATTGCATACGCCCTACCAGACGTCCTCGAAAAGGAGACGGTGGCGGGGGTGGTGCTTGAATGTCACGTCCGTTTTTGGGACTGCGGAGGGGCGGAGGGGACGTGACGGGTCCGTATTTGGGACTGCGGAGGGGTGGGGACTGCCAATACGGCAGGTATTTTGAACTGCCGCGGGGTGGTGACTGAAAATACGGCAGGTATTTTGAACTCCGGAGGGGTGGAGCATGACAATACGGCACCGAATTTTGCACTCCTACCACTCGGTACTTCAAAATACCTGCCGTATTGTCATACAATAGTGCTCGGTACTTCAAAATACGAACGTGTTAAGGGTACTCCGACCCCTCAGGAGTTCAAAATACGAACGTGTTTTTTCGACCGTCAGGGTAGGGGCGTATCGCATACGCCCTCCAAACGGGCACGATAGAGCCCGGATGGTTGTCCTAAAATAACCATCGATAAAACCCGGTACGGGTGTTCGTCCCCTTAACGGGGCCGCCAGGGAGGGCGTATTCGATACGCCCCTACCCATTCGGACGAAAAACATCGACCGCCGGGCTGTCGAGCTTCAACATAGAGCACAAAAAAATGAACCCCGACTGAGCCGGGGTTCATTGGAGGGTGTCGTCTGTGGGACGGTTGGCCGCGGGGCCTTGACCTTCATTGGCCGCCGTGCGGACCGCTATTGCGCCAGAGAGAAGCGGAGGCTGATGCCATAGTCAGCGTTGGAGGTCGGATAGGAGTTGTTCGAGATGAGCGGCGTATTGATCTGGAGATCGTAGTAGGCTCGAACGGTGACGGCACGGCTGAAGGCATAGTCGGCAGAGAACTGTAGGCTTTGGGTCATCGTACCGGCGGTCAGCTGCGTATAGGCATTCTCGATCTTACGGATCAGTGACTGCGTGCGGCGGCGGCTGTAATCGAACCGGAGCATGAGGTCGTTACTGAAGTCACCTTTCTTGCGCATCTTCAACACCTTATTGAACTCGGCGTATTTGTAGCCTAAACTCACCGTGAACTCCCCACTGTGGGTCTCGACGACTTGATAAGAGGTGATGTTCAGGTTTAGGTTGCGCGTCTTTTGGTACTTCAGACCGGCCGTGACGTTGTTGAGGAACATGGCGTCAATTCCGATGAGGGGCGAGAAAGCCTCAGTGATGCTGACCGACGCTATGTCATACGGTGATGACGGGCGAGGGTCACCCGAGGCGTCTTTGATGTAACCGCGGTCGCCGCGACCGATGCCGACCCAGGATAGGTGTGACTGGTAGGTGCCGACGGTGTAGACGCAGCGATACTGGTGGCTGAGGGTCATGGTCTTGAAGTGGCGACGGATGAAGGGGATCTGCACGAGCCCGTCGTACGAGAGGCGCCAGTTGGGCAGTAGGCTGAGCATGGAGGGGAAGGCGGTCAGGGCCACACGGGATGCGCTGCGGCCGGTGTATGCGGCCAGGAAGGCGGGGATGAGTACGTCGGACGCGTTCTGACTGACGGGGCTTTTCGTCGCGTTGTGGGCCTTACCGGCCAGTTCGGACTGGGCCAGGAAGCCTTCGCTGGGATAGGTGGCCCCGGCGTACTCACGCTCGATGCGCGAGGCTACGATGGCACGGTTCTCCACGAAACGTCGGAAGGGTCCGGACTCGTAGCCATTGGTGGCGCTGCCGAGGCTGGCAAAGGCGCTACCGATCGTAGAGGTGGTCATCGTGAAGGTGCCTCGGTGCATGGTGGGCATGCCGGAATAGAGATACTGAATCTCCGCGTCGCGGGAGTCCACTCGATTGATGTTGAGCTCGATCTTCATGCCCACGGCGGGTTCGATGGTGGCCGATCCGGTCAAGGTGCGGCTGCTATTGATCTGGGCCAGATGGTTCTGCTCGCTTTCTGTCATCAGCCAGTGGCGGTCGTAAGCCTCCCGGACATAGCTCTCGCGGACGTCGCCAAAAGCAAAACCCCATCCGGGTGCCCGACCGTAGGCCGTGGAGGCTTGCCCGATCCAGTCGCCAATCAGAGGCTGGAAGCCGTCCACCTTCATGCCATCCGTCTGCGAGAACTGTAGGTTGACGCGGCGCACCATCATCAGGAAGCGTGCGGCGTACTCCAGGCCCTTGTAAGCGGGCGTTTCCTCTTTGGGCGGGGCAGGGACGACGACGATGCGTAGCTCCACCGAATCCCGATTCGTAATGCGGATGCGGGCGAAGTCGATCACCTTGTACGTGATGTTGTAGCGCGAGCTGTCGTCGGTTCGCCGCGCCGTGACGCGGGCTAACTTCTTGGTCATTAGGCTGTGCGATACGATCGTGCCACTGTCAGGGCTGAGCCGGATGGTGGCCTCATAATTCTGCTTCACGCGACGTCGGCGAGACCCCTCGCTGCGCTGCGCATCGGCCAGAGCGCCGTATTTCTGGTTCACGGTCTTGAGGAACGAACTCTTGTTGTAAAGGCTTTGCAGGTTGAGGCCGGCGGTATAATTCATTTGGCGCTGGTTCTTGATCGTGTTACCGGTCTTGGTGGTCTGGTCAACGCGAGAGCCGCTCTCCCAGTTGTACTGCGCATTGTAGGTCATGTTAGCCGCCACCCAGTCGAGGATGGGGATGTATTGCAGGGGCAGGCTGTAGGAGACGTTCAGGGTTTGGTCGTAGAGCTGGGGCGTGCCAAGGTCGGCGATGCTGCGCTTGATGGAGTCCTTCCAGAGCTCATAGTCCGAGCGGTTGAGCTTTTTGTTGACCTGCACGTGCGGCTCCTCGATGCGGGCGTTAGTTCCGGCGGAGAAATCGGCGGTGAGGTTCGTCAGGGGGCTCCATCGGATGCTGAAGCTGCGATCCCAGGTGAATTGGCCACTGAATGAGACGGGCAGGGTCGTCGCGGAGGCTGCGTCGTCCAGGTGGTCCATGTCGCGGAGCTGAAGCTCGTAGTAGTTGCGGAGCATGGTGGTCTGGAAGGTGATGGTGGAGGGGAGGTAATTGAAGGCCAATTGCTTGATATAGCGGGTATAGCCATTGCTCTTCTGCAGCTTCTCGAAGGGCTGGAAGGGTCGGATGTAGGGCGTATAGATGTAGCTGAGGTTGCCCTGATAATTTTTCGTAGTCTCGTAGACCGTCTCTGGGTCTTTCCGTTCGTGCTCGTTATAGGAGTAGCCGAAGGAGAAGTTCGACGGGTCGTAAGGCATAGGTGTCTTGCTTTGGATGTTCACGTGCGCGTTCGAAAGGGCGACGCTCTTGGTGGTGACCCTCTGCTGCGTGAGGTTGCGGATGGAGTCCTTTTGGGCCGTGGTTACGGCGGCGTCAAGGGCATCGCGGAGGTGGACGTCGCCGTCTAACGGATTGTATTCCGGCGAGATAGTCTCGCGCGAATAGGCATAGTAAAGCGGCAGGTTCACCTGAGCCTTTTCGGGGAAGAACTTGCCGAGCTGGAGGGAGGTAGAGACGGCATACTGGGTGTAGTTATCCATGCTGCGCTCGCCGATGGATTGGTCGATCTGCCCGAATCCGGCTGTCGTGATCCGCCCGGCAGCCTGAATCGTTCCGAGGTCCGAGAGGGCCACACTGAGCGAGCCATTGGCGGCCCATCCGCCTCGCTCGTCGAAGTCGGTCAAGCGAAGCTCGTTGACCCAGACCTCGCCGCTCTTGAGGTCTTTAGCGTTGTTGCGGACGCCGATCATAATCGTGCGCACCTCAGCAAGCGAAGGGTTGCCCACCACGCTCACCTTATTCATCTGCCGCTGCGGATCCATCTCGGAATAGACCGTGGCAAACGATACCCCCGCACGACCCTCGCGCTTGGCCCGGTTGCGCTTATTCTTCAGATTGGTAAGCACATCGGTCGGGAAGTCGATCATATTGCTTTCCGGCCAAACGGTGGAGCGGTCGGCCTCGCTGCTGCTATTGTATCGTCCGGCAGGGGTGAGGGTGAGGGGTACCTCATACTCGTAGTAGTTGTTCTTGTAGTCCGATCCGAGTCGGATGAACACGGACAGCTCGCCATTGGCCAGGCTGGTGACGTCGTTGATCAATCGCTCAGCGTGAACGAAGAGCTGGAGGCGCTTGTAGCGACGCATGTCGTATTTGGTACTCTTGTAGATGGCGCGTGCGTCTTGCGAGGCCAGATTGGTGACCTTCAGCGAGAGGGCCTGCTCGTTTTGCTGCCGGATCTGCGGCTGGCTGGGGTCGGTCATTCGGGTGACGCCTGGGGGCAGGATATAGTTGACCGGCTCGCGGTCGCCATTCTCCTCTATGTTGACGGAAGTGACGTCGAGGGTGCCGTTCACTGACGGGGGTGCGCCGATAGGTGCGAGGCTCTGGAGGTAGGTGCGCCAGTCACCGCGAACGAGGTCGAAGGTGCCCAGACGTAGGATGGTGGTCTCGTAAAAGTCAGTCATGTAAAGGCGCATGAAGCGGATACTCTTGTACCCCTGAATGGTGCCCACGCGGCGGAGGTACTCCTTGACCGGTACCTTGAACTGGTACCAGGTGACGGACGTCGTGTCGCCATTGGGCAGGCGAACGCGGACGCGTCGCTCGTTCACGATATGGTTCTGCCCCACGACCATGTCCTTTGGGGCGGATCGAGACACGATACTCATAATAGCGCTCCAAGTCGCTCATGGTGTTGTCTCCGTTGATGTCTTCCACATCGGGGTTGGTCTTGGATGAGATGTCGTAACTCTCCGGAGAATCTTCCGAGGCGGTGGAGTTGCCCTCCGTACCGTTGTAATGCTTGTATCGGGTGAGGATATCTACCTGATCACGGTCGTAATCCGAACCGCGGAAGTAATGGTAGTCGTCGCCCGCAGGGTCATTGACGGGTGAGAAGGGATCGTGCTCCCATCGCATCCATGTGTCAGCCGAGACCTTGGCTCGCAGCCGTTCCACATAATTCTTATACGTGGGGAAGGTGCGCTCCTCGGTGGAGGAGAGACCGTTAAGGCCCACGTCCTGCACACGACGCGCACCGGTGGTGTTGTCAAAGGCATAGACAGTGCTCTGCTGTCGGGGTATCCGACCCCAGACGTTCGTGTCAACCTGGCTCAGGTTGCCGTTGACGGGCAGACCGTTCTCGAAGAACTTCTTGCCGTCCCTCAGTATGTCTTCCGATACGTCGCCGAGATGTAAGTAGAGGTCGCCCCCCCTTGGTTGTCTCCCGGTTATAGATGAAGGGATCCATCATCCAAAACTCGACGTACTCAATATTGGAAGCCTCGAAGTCCGTCTGGTCCAGTCGTCGCATCATGCCACCCCAACGGCGCTGTGGATTCGCTAGGGTGCCATCGGCGTTCATGCCATCTACGTCCAGGTTGTAGGGGCCTCGCTCGGTCGGGTAATAGGCCAAAGTTGAGGGTGTTAAGCATGTTGGTCTCGTTGTATGCCAAATCCTTGTTGGGATAGATCTCGGAATACTCGATCGGACGGACATAGTGGTTCGAGATGTCCTTGTCCGTAAGATACTTCGGCCGGAGGCTCGAGTTGCGGCGAGTAAAGAGTCCGTCGATGTAATACCAAGCAAAGAGCGCGCGGTTCTTGCCATACTCGACATTATTGACGAGTGAGGCCTCGGGGAACTTCGCTGCGGCACCGTTATCGTAAGGTGTGCTGGCCAGCGACCAGAGGTAGGGGTTCAGTAAGTCGATGCTGTTTCGGGTGGACTCAAAGTCGTCGAGGTAGGAATAGCGACCCGTGTTCTCGTTCTGGTAGTGTCCGGCGATGAGGTGAGCGAACTCCGCATTGAGGGAGATCTGGCTGGGCTGGGTGAGGTTCAAGAGCGGGAGCTTGTCCACTACGTTCGTCAACCACTGACTTTCTCCCTTGTAGGCCAGATTGGCCCCCCCAAAGGGTGTTGTTGATCGACTCCTCGCCCATGGCGGTTTTTGTGGTGAGGGGCATTTCGGAGAGGTGCATCACGGTGGCTCCGGCTGAAAGTGCTTCGAGAACTCATAGTTCAGGTCGAGGCCCATCATCGTTTTGCGTTGCATGCTGTAGACGGACTGGTTCTCTAACGATACACTGATGGAACTGCGATTGGCTAGCACGCTCTCGTTGATGATACTGACGATACCGGAAGCGTAGTCCACGACGTAGTCCACATTCTCGGTCAGTCGAACGCCCCCGGCAGTGACGACAACAGATCCGCGGGCCACATTGGTCGAACCCAGGTTGATGTCCGATGCCGATGACGCACGGTACTTGCCACGTAGCTTGAACTTGTTCTTCTCTGCAATCTGTTGGGCGACGGTCTTGGTGGAATCATAGAGTTCCTGAAACACGTACCGATCGGCAATGGCGTTGTTACCGATGGCCTTCCGGAGGTGCCGTCCAAAGGGCTCCACGACGGGGAAGAATATGCGCCCGTTGGCGGGCTGGATGGTGTAGCCCTCCACGAAGTCGAACGAACCGTTCGGATAGGGCTCATTGTTGACGTCGAGGCGGTCGAGGTTCATCACCTGCAGCAAGGTCCGCCCGGCGATATTTCCCTCTTGGATGCTGTAGACGTAAGTGCCGACCGTGTCGCTCTGGTAGACAATATCCAGTTTGAAGCGGTCCTTCTGCACGGAGAATGCCTCGAGGGAGTAGACATTCTTCATCATCAGATCCCAGAATGGCATGCCCGGAGCCTCATTGATACCCTTGATCAGCTTGACGAAGAGGCATCCACTGGTGTTATTCGTATTGTCGGTCGAGATCTCTCCCACCTTAAACGTCTGCCCGCCATAGGTGTACTCAAAGGCCACCGCTAAACTCTCGTCCGGTTGCAAGGCGGTCGAGAGGGGAGATATACCCTAAGGCCTCGTTAAGCGAATATTCGGAGGGGCTGAGTAGGCGTGCACTACCGATCTTCTCATAGTCGCGCCCGTCCTCCAAGAAGCTCAGTGCTCCGTTGACGCGGTCAATGCTGCGCGCATCGGTCAAGGCGTTGACGCGGGAGTAGAGCGTGTTGGCCTCGTTGTGGGTCATCCGCACCGTACCCGAAGCCTGCACCTCGGCCGTGTTACCAATATGGACGTTCTCACCGAGGTCGGAGAAGGCGACAATGTCTCGCGCCTCATTGTAATTGCCACGGCGGTTGGTCACCCATACCTCTATCTTGGTGATCTTGGCACTCGACGCCACGAGGGGCAACTTGGCCATGGCCTCGTCGTAGCGGTCGCGGAAGAAGTGACCCAGAAAGAAGTGACGGTTTTCGTCATAGTTGTCGATGTTGATCTCGAAGTCCGTCGTCTGTACGCCTCCCTGCGAGGTGATGGTACGCGACTCGGAGTTCTGTTGGGCCAAGAGGGCGTTGACGCGCAGTTTGCCAAACTGTAGCTCCGTCTTAATGCCGAACAGGGCCGCCCCACCACGAATGAGCGAGTTGCCTGTGTTCAGGCTCACGTTACCGGCCTCGATGTTCTTGATGATCTCGTCCTCGTCGCCCGTGTAGGCCAGATTCAAGCGTGAAGCGTCGAACTCGAACGACGATTGGGTGTTGTAGTTCAGCCCGAAATTGACCTTCGTGCCGACGGAGGCCTGCATGTTGAGCTGTACGTTGTTGTCGAAGTTGAAGAAGGTATGGTTGCGCGATCGTTCAGGTAAGGTGGGGTTCTTCGTGCCACTGGACTTCATGCCCACCTTCATCTCCGCCGTCCCCTGCGACTTGACGCGTATGCCTCCGGGGCCAAACACCCGATCGGCGGCACCGATGTTGAAACGCATGTCCATCAAGTTCAGCTTTTCGCCGCTTGCCTGTCGGAAGTTCTCGTCGTTTCTCTGGCGATAATAGGCCTTCATCGACTGTTGCATGCTGTACTGCTGGTATTGCTCGGGAGTCATGGTGATGGGTGTGCCGAGCTCCATGTCGCCCACGCGTGTACGGACGATATACCGGTTTGTGAGGATGTCGTACTCAACGGTGGTTTGCAGATTGTCCGGGTTGTGGAGGTCGGCAGGCAGGGGCTGTGTCAGGTCGCGGTAGAAGAGGGGAGCGGTGCGTGCCACGGGGAAGCGTGGCTTGCCCAGCGTAGCGATGGTCGGGGTGACGGAGTCCTTGCGCGCGGAGTCAGCCGGAGCCTGTGCTGCGGCGCGCCCTCCGAACCAGAGTATGGCGAAGAAGAGTGCAAGGAGAAGGGTAGAACGATAGGGGCAACCTGTTTTCATACGGATGGGGAATAGTGGCGGGAAACGATGCGTCAAGGCGATCAGAGCACTTTCAGGGCACTGCGTACGATCTGTTCGACGGGCATGTTGGGATCCTCCTTGAGGAGTTTCTCGACGGCTTTTTGCGAGGCGTTTTTCTGGAAACCCAGCATGACGAGCGCCGCCACGGCCTCTTCGGACGTGTCTGTCTGTGACCCTCGCGAGGCTGCAGCACGCCGTTCGTCGAGTCCGGCCACGGGGCGTACCTTACTCTTGAGGTCGACAACGATGCGCTGGGCCGTCTTGTTACCGATGCCTTTGACGGTGGTCAGTGTGGCGTCGTCGCCAGAAGCGATGATGTCGATCAGGTCCGAGGGCTTGAAGGACGAGAGGATCATGCGCGCAGTGTTCGGTCCGACGCCGGAGACGGATGTGAGCAGCAGGAAGAGCTCGCGCTCTTCGCGGCTGGCAAAGCCGTAAAGCAGGTGGGCGTCCTCACGGATCACTTCGTGGACGTAGATCTTGCCCTCGCGGAGACCGTCGAAGGTGCTGTAGGTGGTCAGTGAGATATTGAGTTCGTAGCCCACGCCGCTGCACTCCATGATCATCAGTGCGGGTTGCAGTTCTACGATTTCTCCTTTGATGTATTCGATCATATGTCTATGGGTGTTGGGGAGTAGCTACGGCCTTAGAGCCTGGTGGTGATAAGGGGAAAGAAGTCATAGGCCTCTTTCCTTATAATAAGTCTCCCCTCATAACGGCTAAAGGATTAAAAAAGTATAGCGGGGATCGGGCTCACACATCACATATACCGCCGGACGAAGGCGCGGACGCGGGCAGTGTATTCGGCGCGGTGATCGTGATAGGAGAAGGCGTGGGCTGACCCGGGGGCGATCCAGAGCTCGCGGCCGCCGCGGCGTTTGGCTTCGTAGAGGGGGTGAACCATTTCGGTGGGCACATAGTCGTCTACCTCGCCGTGGATAAAGAAGATGGGCAGCTCCGAAGCGGCCACTTGCGCCAGCGAGGAGGCCTGTAGGAAGTCCCACCCGTAACGCGCGCGGCAGAGCATGCTGGTGGTGTAGAGCAGGGGCATCTCGGGCAGGCCATACTGCGCGCGCAGCTCCTTGGCAAACTCGTCCCAGACGCTGGTGTAGCCACAGTCTTCGACGAAGCATCGCACGTCCGCCTGCTGCTTTTCGCCGGCCACCATCATCGTCGTGGCGGCGCCCATCGATATGCCGTGCACGGCGATCGTGGCCTCAGGGCCGAAGAGCTCGTCGGCGACGCTCGTCCAACGGATCACGTCGTAGCGGTCGAGCCAGCCCATACGGATATAATCGCCACCGCTTTGACCGGCGCCGTAGAGGTCGGGCAGGAGGATGTTGAAGCCCAGGTCGTGGTGATAGAGATAGCCGATCATGAGCATGCGCACGGCGCAATCCTTGTAGCCGTGGACGATGACGGCCGATCGGCGCGTGGGCCGTGTGGCGCGGACGTAGAGGGCATGCAGACGGACGCCATCGTCGGCAGTAATGAACGTGTCGCGCAGGGCACCCGCACGGCGGAGGCTGTCCACCCAAGGCCGCAGGAAGGGGTAAGTCTGAAACATGTAGGCGTACGATCCCTCCGTGTCGCGCCCCTTATTGTCGGCCGGTCGGAGGGCATGGTTGAGCAAGAAGAAGCTGCCTGCGGTGAGCGCCACGATGGCGAGCAGCAGCAGTGTGAGCAGGATGTTGCGTAGTTTTCTCATCATGGCCGCAAAGGTAAGGCCTCGCCGGTGCGCAGCCAGAAAGGGCCGTTGCTCATACGGCGCCTCTCAGGGTGCGCCATAAAGGCGTGCCTCGCGCCTCCATCGCTTGGGGGAAAATGCGTGCAAGACTCCCTGCAAGTGTTGCATGGTCGTTTCACACCCTGTGAAAAGGCCGAGCAAGTGTTGCATGATCGTTTCACACACTGTGAAAAGGTCGAGCAAGTGTTGCATGGTCGTTTCACACACTGTGAAAAGGGTGTGCAGGTGTTTCATAGTCCCGCCACACACTGTGAAAGGGCTGTGCAGGTGTTGCATGGTCATTTCGCACACTGTGAAAGGGCTGTGCAGGTGTTGCATAGTCATTTCGCACACTGTGAAAGGGCTGCGCAGGTGTTGCATAGTCGTTTCACACACTGTGAAAGGGCTACGCAAGTGTTGCACACTCGTATCACACACTGCGCCGGCCTGCGCAAGGGGTGAACGGAGGTTTACGCCCCCCCTCAGAGGGTCACTCCGGGCACTGCTCCAGCAGCTCGCTGACTGTGCGACCGAGCGTGGGGTGGACGATCGTGGGGGCAATCTCTGCGAGCGGCTCGAGGACGAAGCGTCGCAGGTGCATCAGTGGGTGGGGCAGGGTCAGTCGGGGCGTGTCGAGACAGGTGTCGGCATAGAAAATGAGGTCGATGTCGATCGGACGATCGGCGTAGGTGCCCCCGGGCGAGGATTTGACGGTGCGGCCCAGCTCGCGCTCAATCTGTTGCGTCAGGTCGAGCAAGGGTAGGGGGGCGAGGTCGGTGCGGAGGCTGAGGGCGACGTTGAGGAAGGGGTGCGCCGATTGGAACCCCCACGGCGCGGTCTCATAGCAGCGTGACACGGCGACCGTCCTGCCAGCCCGTTCGGCCAGTAGCGCGATGGCCGATGTGATCAGTCGGTGTCGGTCGCCTAAGTTGGAACCGAGGCTGAGGTAGACGTCAGACATGTTATAGAGGGTAGAGGGTAGAGATTAGAGGGTAGAGGGTAGAGATTAGAGGGTAGAGATTAGAGGGTAGAGATTAGAGGGTAGAGGGTAGAGGGTGGAGATTAGAGGGTAGGATAGGGGGTGGAGTCGGATGGTCGAGTATTTATGCTTTACGCTCTCTTTCGTTTTGCTTCTACCCTCTACCCTCTACCCTCTACCCTCTAATCTCTATCCTCTACCCTCTACTCTCTATCCTCTACCCTCTACTTACAGGATAAGCATCGCGTCGCCATAAGCGCAGAAGCGATATTTCTCCTTGATAGCGATGTCGTAGGCTTCCATCGTCAGCTCATAGCCCGCGAAGGCGGCCGTCATCAACAGCAGCGTGGAGTAAGGCTGATGGAAGTTGGTGATCATCGAGTTGGCGATGGAGAACTCGTAGGGGATGAAGATGAACTTGTTCGTCCAGCCGTCAAACTCCTTGAGGTGCCCGTCCGTACCGACGGCCGTCTCGATGGCGCGCATGACGGAGGTGCCGACGGCGCAGACGCGATGGTTGGTGTCGATGGCCGTATTGACGGCGTCGATCGTCTCGCGACCGATGATCATCTGCTCGGAGTCGATCTTGTGTTTGGAGAGATCCTCGACGTCGATTTCGCGATAGATGCCCAGCCCAGAGTGGACGGTGAGGTAGACGAAGCGGCTGTCCTTGATCTCGAGTCGGCGCATCAGCTCGCGGCTGAAGTGGAGTCCGGCAGCGGGGGCTACGACGGCGCCCTCTTCGGTGGCGTAGATGGTCTGGTAGCGCTCCTTGTCTTCCTCCTCGGCCTCGCGGTTCATGTATTTCGGAATCGGCGTCTCTCCCAGTTCATAGAGTTTCTTTTTGAAGGCATCGTGGTCGCCTTCGCAGAGGAAGCGCAGCGTACGCCCGCGCGAGGTGGTATTGTCGATCACCTCGGCCACGAGGTCCTCCATGTTCTCATCCTTGCCGAAATAGAGCTTGTTGCCGATGCGGATCTTACGCGCAGGGTCGACCAGCACGTCCCACAGGCGCAGGCTCTCGTTCAGCTCGCGCAGCAGGAAGACCTCGATCCGTGCACCGGTCTTCTCCTTGTTGCCATAGAGGCGGGCGGGGAAGACGCGCGTGTTGTTCATCACAAACACGTCGCCGGCGCCGAAGTATTTGACCAGGTCTTTGAAGACCCGATGTTCGATCTTACCCGTATCGCGGTGCACCACCATGAGGCGTGACTCGTCGCGGTAGGGCGCGGGGTGTGTGGCGATCAGTTCTGGGGGCAGGGTGAATTTGTATCTCGAAAGTTTCATGTGGCGTAAAAAGGGTATTTGGTCAGTGATTAAATACGTGTTGAATGCGTCGCGCCGAGGGCACGGTCTAAGAAATCCCCGATCTGATCCGGGGTGATGCAGCGGTCGAGCGTCATGTCGCCGCTGCGTGTACGTTGTAGTTCGATGAGGTGAGCGCCTGAGTGGAGCGCCTCGCCGATGTCGCGCGCCAGGCCCGCATGTAGGTGCCTTTGCTGCATACACAGCGGATGCGGATCATGTCCGGCAACTGGCAGTCCAGCAACTCCATCTCACTGATGACGATCGGCCTCGCCTCCAGCTCCACGTCCTTGCCACGGCGAGCTAAGTCGTAGGCTCGTTTACCGTCCACTTTGCAGGCTGAGAATGTGGGGGGCACCTGTCGGATCTCGCCCGTGAACGCCGTGAGCACTTGCTCCACCATCTCGCGGGTGATGTGGTCTGTGGCGTACGTGGCGTCGATGGGCTTCTCTAAGTCGAACGAGGGCGTGGTGGCGCCCAGTCGCAGTGTGGCGATGTATTCCTTCGTGTGACTTTGCAGCTCCTCGATACGCTTCGTGGCGCCTCCCGTGCAGAGCACCAAGACGCCCGTGGCCTTCGGGTCGAGCGTCCCCGCGTGCCCCACCTTGATCTTCTTCACGCTGAGGCGTCGAGAGAGGGCATAGCGAAACTTGTTGACCACGTCAAACGACGTCCAGTCCAGCGGCTTGTCGAAGCCTACGATCTCCCCCTTCAGAAAGTCCATCACAGCAGCGAATAAACGATGGCCACCGCTCCGGCTATGACACAATAGATGGCGAAATAGATCAGTCGGCCGCGTTTCACCACGCCGATCATCCAGCGGCAAGCCATGACGCCCGTCACGAATGCGGCCAGGAAACCGAGCACCATCGCCGCCGGTGAAATACCGCCGAAGGCCGCCTCGGTCGATCCTGCCTCGAGGATTTTCACGACGTCCAGCAGGGCCTCACCCAGCACAGGGATCAGCACCATCAGAAACGAGAATTTGGCAACCGCCTCACGCTTGTTGCCCAGCACCAGACCCGTCGCAATGGTCGTCCCCGACCGTGACAGTCCGGGCATCACGGCACAGGCTTGCGCCACGCCGATCACGAATGCGTCGCGATACGAGATCTCAGGCTTTCTCCATCCGTGGCTTTATGAACGATGCCAAGCCGAGCAGCAACGCCGTCAGCAGCAACATGCAGCCCACGACGAGCAATCCCTCGCCAAACACAGCCTCCACCCAGTCGCGGAAGAACAGCCCCACAATACCCACTGGCACGGCCGACAGCAACAGCTTACCGACCATCGCCGTCTCATCGTTTCGCCGAAAAGCAAACAGTCCGCGGATCAGCTCACCGATCTCGCTACGCAGCACGACCAACGTGCTGAATACCGTAGCCACATGGAGCAGCGTCGTGAAGGCCAGCATCTCCTTCCCGCTATTCATGCCGAACAGCGTGCCCGCTATTGTCAAGTGGCCGCTGCTGCTGACGGGCAGAAACTCTGTCAGGCCTTGGATCAGGCCCAGCACAATCGCTTCCGCCTCGTTCATGCCTCCGTCTGATCCTTGTCCGACGTCGTCTTACGGTCGCCCACCAAATCCCGAAGACCATCAGTATAAATCCGGCCATCGTCACGATCGGTGCCACCGAGATCCGTTGTTTGCTAAAGATCGCAGGATTGAACGACACGCCGTCCGTCGATCCGCCACCGCTCATCAGCATAAAGCCCACAGCGATCAGCACCACCGCGGCCCCGATCAGCATAAAGTTGAGTTTCCCCAACGCAAAATCTTTCATCTTATCTTCTTTATCCATGATTCAAATCACACATATAATAGGTATCGCTGTCCGCTACTTCTCACTCTCCCCTTACCCGACTCCGAGCTACACTGAATACAGCTGACCCCGCTCCATATACAGATAGCGGTTCACGGAAAAATACGCCGCACCGACCGACAGCGCCACGCCCAGCAATGGCAGCACGAGGCACACCGTCACGACCCCGCCCACGGGCAGGATACGGTCCAGTCCGCTCAGTTCGTTCTGTAGATAGACCGCCGTCAGCGCCAGCAACATGTCGGCCAGCCCACCCGCCACCGCACCGTTCACTACGGCGCTGTGGATGAACGGCCGCCGGATGAATTCCGGCGTAGCGCCCACCAGTCGCATGGTGTAAATCAGAAAACGTTTCGAGTAAATCAGGAGTCGGATCGTGTTGCTGATCAGTACGAACGAGATCACCAAGAGCAGCGCGATCAGCAGTGCCAGCACCAGCCCGATGCGCCGGATATTGTCGTTCACTGTCTGCATGATGTCCTTGCGATATGCCAGCTCCATCACGCGCACATCAGCCGTCAGTTTCTTCTCAATCTCTCGGAGATTCTCCGCGTTCGCATATTCCGACTTCAGCGTCACGCCGATCGAAGCATGAAACGGATTGTAGCCTAAATACCTCCGGATCCTCTCCCAGCTCGGCCTTCATCTCCTCCGCCGCCTCAGCCTTCGAGACGTACTCCGTGGAGCGCACGAACGGCTGCGTCTCGAGGTAATCCTGCATGCGGCGAATGTCCGATTCGCGCAGGTCGTCTTTCAGTACGACTGAGAACGCCAGGTTCTCCTTCATGTACACCGACAGTCCGCGACTCAACAGCCCAAACACAAAAAAAACGCCCGTCATGTACAGCGCCAATGCGATGCTGATGACGGAGGTCAAACGTGAGCTGAAAAAGGATGCCGAACCGGATTTTTTATAGGCCATGCGATGCGCGCGGGGATGATGATGAGCGCGCAAAAGAAAGGCTAATCCACGGCCCGCTCGCCCCCTTTGTGATATTTAACAGCCTCCAAAACACCTCTCAAGCCGACTTCGAGGCATCAATCGAACACCTCCCGACCCAGCAGCGTGGCCGACGTGGCCTCCTCGACCTCGACCCGCACAAAGTCCCCGATCCGATGCCCGCCGCGATCGAAAACAACCACCTTATTGTGCTCCGTTTTCCCGTACATCCGCTCCCGGGAACGCTTCGAGAAGCCCTCGACCAGGATCTCGAATCGACGCCCCACATCCCGCCGATTGCTCGCCTCCGAGAGCTCGTTCTGCAGCGCAATCATCTCCTGTAGCCGCCGCACCTTCACCTCCTCCGGCACGTCGTCCTCGAGGTGCCGCGCCGCATACGTCCCCGGCCGCTCCGAGTACTTGAACATGAAGGCCGAATCGTAGCCCACTTCACGCATCAGCGAGAGCGTCTCCTGGTGATCCGCCTCCGTCTCGGAGTGGAAGCCGCAAAAGAGATCTGTCGAAATGGCACACCCGGGCAGGATCCGCCGAATGGCCGCTATGCGGTCCAGATACCACTCCCGGGTGTAGCCCCGCTTCATCACCGCCAGCATCCGCGAGCTGCCCGACTGCGCCGGCAGGTGGATGTATTTGCAGATGTTCCGGTGTGCCGCCATCACATGCAGCATCTCGTCGCTCATGTCCTTCGGGTGCGACGTCATGAAGCGGATCCTGACGTCCGGAGCCGCCTCCGCAGCCCGCTCCAGCAGCCGCGCGAAGCTCACTTCCTCGCCCTCCGCCGACCGATAGAGATACGAGTTCACGTTCTGCCCCAGCAGCGTCACATCGCGGTATCCCTTCGCCCGCATATCCTCGATTTCGGACAGGATGCTGTCCACATCGCGACTCCGTTCCCGCCCCCGCGTGTAGGGCACAATGCAGTACGAACAGAAGTTGTTGCACCCCCGCATGATCGAAACGAACCCCGTCACATGCACCCCGGCCATCTTCAATGGCTTCACGTCACGATACGTTTCCTCCGTCGAGAGTGACACATTGACAGCCTTCTCGCCGCGTTCCACCGCCCCCACGAGGTTCGGCAGATCCATGTACGAATCCGGCCCCGCCACCAGGTCCACGCCGTGCTTCTCGACCAGCTCCTCCTTGGCTCGCTCGGCCATGCAACCCAGCACACCGACGATCAGCCGCGGCCGTCCCCCGCGCTTCAGCGACCGAAAATATTGCAGCCGGCTCACCACCCGCTGTTCCGCATTGTCGCGCACCGAACACGTGTTCACGAACACCGCGTCTGCCTCCTCCAGGTTGGCCGTCAGCTCGTAGCCATCGGTTTGCATCACCGACGCCACCACCTCCGTGTCCGCCACATTCATTTGGCACCCGTACGTCTCCACATACAACTTTTTCGTCTCTCCCTTCATCTTTTCGTTCATCGTATACCTTAAAAAAATCGGGCGGCAAAGGTAGCCGCCGACCCGAATCTCCCATTGATCGAGTCGACGGCCCTTCCCATTCGCCTCTCCCTCCGAAAAGCGCGCGCAATCGGTTTCACCCCCGCCGTGATGGCCCCAAAAACGGCTTAAGGGCTGAAACTGTGATTCTTCAAGGCACTGTTTTTATTCATAGACAGACTATCAAAAAACTTCTATCTACTGTTTTGATCATAAACAGTTAGTCTAAAACATTACTCAATCTGTCTTTACCGCATACAGCTTTACTGCTATTTTGTAGGTCATACCTATTAAACAAACGACTTATGGAATCATTTATACATACAGTATGCGATCAAAATAAGTATGTGATTCCTTTTTTATATACTGATCGTGACATAAACGAGATGTATATCGCATTTTAATCATCGTCTATAATCGATATAATGTTCCAAACATTTTTTTCGGCTTGTTTTTGTCATAAACAGCATGATATATTCCTTAGACAGCTTATTTTGATCATAAACGGGATTTTAAGCTATTTCTACATAAGGATCTGCATCAGAACAACATGAAATCACTTTCAGAATAGGCGTCAATAGAAAGGAATAGGGATAAAATATATGGGAGATCACGTCAAGGAGATAAACGCTTCGAAAATACTTTTGGATATAGTGTCTATGAATAAAACAGCCTGATGAAAGTCCATGACATTTGCTTCGCATTCGTTTTTGAGGGTTGCCTGAGGGCGGGGAAAGCCGATGGTGTGATGCTTTGAGGCGTCACGATCCGGGCGAAGCCGATGGCGTGCGTTTTTGAGGGATGGAGCGGGGTGGAGGTTTGCGTCGTGCTGGGTTTTGGGGCAAAAAAAAGCATCCCCCACCGCGATGGTGGAGGATGCACGAAAGACGTTAAAGAGGCAGGGCTCGAGAGCCCGCTTTTCATTCGATGCGCTTACTGTTCTTGTTGAAGAAGATGTGCGCCAGATAGCCGCAGATGATCAATGCCAGCCCGAGGAGGAGCATGGTGTTACTGCTTGTGTCGCCTGCCGTGGTGGCAGCCAAAACGCCGACGCCGATGAGGAGGATCAGGATCCCTAAATACTTCAAAGCACCCATAGTTCGATCTATTACTGTTGATTGATTACGATTTCTACGCACAAAAGAAGGGATAAAAATCAGATCGCATGCGCGGGGCGCTGTAAAAAGTGCCCGAGGGAACGGGGCAAGGGATGTATCTTTGTTGCAAGAAAAGACTGACAAAAACGATGGCTAAATTGCTTTATCCCATTTATTTCATCCTGATCGCGCTGCCGCTGTTTGTGCTGCTGACGGCGCTGACGGCGCTCTTGACAACGGTAGGCTGCCTGCTGGGTGGGGAGCGCGTTTTCTCGTATTACCCGGGCATGATTTGGTCGCGGCTGACGTGCCTATTGGTGCTTTCGCCGGTGCATGTGCGGGGGCGCGAACATCTGCAACGGGGCCGCTCGTACGTCTTCGCGGCCAATCATCAGGGGGCGTTCGACATTTTTCTGGTTTACGGCTTCATCGGCCTCCCGATCAAGTGGATGATGAAGGCTGGGCTGGAGCGCATTCCGCTGGTGGGCTATGCATGTCGGGCCGCGGGGTTCATTTTCGTGGATAATTCGTCGCCGCGGGCTGCACGCCGCAGCATTGCGGAGGCTGAGCGACGGCTGAAGGACGGCTTCTCGCTGGCCGTCTTCCCCGAGGGTTCGCGGTCGAAGACGGGGCGGATGGGACGCTTCAAGAAGGGCGCTTTTCAGGTGGCGCTCGACCGGGGGCTGCCCGTGGTGCCGATCACGCTCAATGGGCCGTATCACGTGCTGCCGATCGGCCGTTGGTTGGCCTGGCCGCACCGCCTAGAGATGGTGATCCATCCGCCGATTGATTGCGGGACGTTGGCCGAGGGTGAGGATGAGTTTGCGCGCATGCAGCAGGTGGCCGACCGTACGCGTGAGACGATTGCCTCGGCGCTCTGGCCGGAGTTCCGATGACCTATCGTCCGGCCTCACCAGATCCATCCGCAGCGGCTGACGGTCAGTCCGACGCCAGTTCGGGGGCCGATCAGGCTACCGCGATCGAGGGCCAGCGTGGCCGTAAACTCCCAGCCAGACGGCGCCGCGCTGTGAGCGTCGGGCAGGAGGTAACGGATGTCGAGGCTGAGAGAGGGTGTCGTCAAGCGGGCGCAGCGTGGGGGCGTAGGGCGTGCCGTAGCTGCGGAGGGTCGAGAGGCGGGCACGCCAACCCCAAGATCCGGCGATGCGCCCCTCGGCGCCGATGTGCCATGCGCGGATGCGGTTGTGGAGGAAGGCTGGCGAACGGTTGGCGTTGTAGGCGGGCGAGAGGAGGAGCGGCGAGCCGAGGGCACGACCGAAGTAGGAGGCTCCGGTGGTGTACTCACCGTTGTTGTAGTAGTTGTCTGCGCCGCCGCCGTAGCCGGGATATTTCTTGTGGTCATACTGGATGAAGTGGAAGGGGCCGCTCTGATCCATTGTCGAGAGGTGCTCCACAACAATGCGGCGCACGTGCGGGAAGGAGGGCAGGTCGATGGAGATTCCCGCGAGGCCGTCAAGCCCGTTGTACCATTCGATTCCGGAGCGATCCTCCCAGAAATGCTGGTAGTAAGCAGCGATAACGAAGCGTGGGCCGGTGTAGTCGAGGCGAAAGTCGAATGTGCCGTAATGATTGCCGAGCACATTGATCTGATCCGAGACGGTGGCATCGCTGCCGCCCGATTGTCCAAGCACGATGCGCGCAAAGTCTTTCAGCGACTGTGGCTGACGACCCATCTTGGGCAAGGTCGATGTGCCACCCCACTGCGCTATGTGGCGTATGCCAATCGTGAAGGCGAGGGGAAGGGACGCGGGGCGAGGATCGTGGATGCGGAGGTAGAGCGCTTTGCGGTGCCACAGTACGCCCTGCACATAGTGGCGCTCCGGGGCGATGGCGGCGCGCAGATAGTCCGTGTCGAACGATCGTCCCACGGCAAAGTCGCCCCCTGCCGCGAGCCATCCGCCTGTTAGCGGGACGGCCATGAGGCGTGGCGTGTAGAGCGTGATCTCGGGGATGGGACGTGCGTTGGGCGAGAGGAGCAAGTCGCCACTGCTTAGCGTTGGGTCGGGGCTGGTCGGGCGAGCCGCTGAGGCGTTACCGTCCCATACACGACTGCCGATGGAGAGCGCGAGTCGGTCGCGGTAAGAGAGCGCGGCGTAAGCCTCCTCGACGAAGACGTGTCGCCCGATACGTGGTGTGGCAGCTACGAGGCTCATCGCCGCCTCCCACTGCCAACGGTCGGTGAGCCGTCCCGTGTGTTGCACGCCTGCCTGCATGTAGCCTCCGATGCCGGTGATGTCCGTGGGCATTTGTCCGTGCGTGTGGCTGGCCATCCAGAAGGGTGTGCCGCCGTCGGCACCGGCGCCGGAGAACGATACCTTATATAAGGTGCCGGCAGAGGGTGGGACAGAGGCCGTAGAGTCGGCGACTTCGTCGGCATAAACGTGAACTGAAAGCGCAAGGGTCATCCACGCGAGGACGTGGCGGAGGGAAGAATGGGTGATGTGCATAATCAGAAATAATACGGGCGGCAAAGCTACCGTAGCGGCTTCATCCGGTGGCACAATAGCCTGACGGTTGTGCAGGTAAGCCGAATATCTATCTTTGCGGCCGAATTTTTTTAAGCGTAAGTAATACACATATGAACAATTACGAAACCGTTTTCATTTTAACTCCCGTTTTATCTGAAGCACAGGTAAAGGAAGCGGTAGACAAAGTGAAGGCCGCACTGGGGACAGTGAAGGCAGAGATTGTGAACGAAGAGAATTGGGGGCTGAAGAAGCTGGCTTACCCGATCGACAAGAAGACGACGGGCTTCTACTGGCTGCTTGAGTTCAAGGCCGTACCCGAAGCCGTGGAAGTGCTGGAGACGCAGTTCCGCCGTGACGAGCGTGTGATCCGCTTCCTGACCTTCCGTCAGGACAAGTTCGCCGCTGAGTACGCAGCCAAGCGCCGCGGCCTGAAGGCATCGAAAGAGAGAGAATCGGCAGAGAGAAAGCAACCAGTAAAAAGGAGGATTAAATCACATGGCAACGACAAACACCCCCGCAGGTAACAACCAGTCTGAACTCCGCTACCTGACCCCGATGTCGAAAGACGTCAAGAAGAAGAAGTACTGCCGCTTCAAGAAAGCGGAATCAAATACATCGATTACAAGGATCCCGACTTCCTCAAGAAGTTCCTCAACGAGCAAGGCAAGATCCTGCCCCGACGCATCACCGGCACCTCGCTGAAGTTTCAGCGTCGCGTGGCCCAGGCCGTTAAGCGTGCTCGCCACTTGGCCCTGCTGCCTTACGTAACCGATTTGATGAAATAACCCCCGTTAAAGCGAAACAGAACTATGGAAGTTATATTGAAAGAAGACGTAGCCAACCTGGGCTACAAAGACGATATCGTACACGTAAAGGACGGTTACGGACGCAACTTTCTGATCCCGCAGGGGAAGGCCGTGATCGCCTCAGAGTCTGCCCGCAAAGTGCTCGCAGAAGTGCTCAAGCAGCGCGCTCACAAGATTGCCAAGATCAAGGAAGAAGCCGAGGCGCTGGCCGAAAAGATGAAGGGCGTATCGCTCACCATCGGCGCCAAGACCAGCTCCACGGGCACGATCTTCGGCTCGGTGACGAACATTCAAATTGCAGAAGAGCTGGCTAAGCTGGGCTTCGAGGTAGATCGTAAGATCATCCGTATCAAGGAAGACGCAGTGAAGGAAGTAGGCTCGTATAGCGCCACGGTGAGACTCCATAAGGAGGTGTCGGTCGAGATCCCCTTCGAGGTGGTCTCGGAGGCATGACCCCGCACCCGGAGTCTTTTCCAGAAACCGGATAGAAGCAGAAGAGAGTGTCCGAACATGAGCGTTCGGGCGCTCTCTTTTTTTGCACCCAAACAGATGCTCCTCCCCACCGCCTACTTAGGCCCCATCCCCTACTACCGCCTCATGCACCGCGCCGCCGACGTCAGCATCGAGGCCTGGGAACACTACCCGAAACAGACGCTCCGCAACCGTTGCCTGATCGCCACCGCCGGTGGTGTGCAGGCGCTCACTGTGCCCGTCGTACGGCCCGATAACCCCAAGGCGCCCACGCGCGACATCCGCATCTCCGACCACGGTCGGTGGCGCCATCTGCACTGGCAAGCCCTGGTCTCGGCCTACGGCATGAGCCCCTTTTTCGAGTATTACGCCGACGACTTTGCGCCGTTTTATGAGCGGCCTTACACGTTTCTGATCGACTACAACATGGCCCTCCAGTCGCTCGTCTGCGAGCTGCTCGACATCAGCCCGACGGTCGGCCTGACCGAGGAGTACATGCCCCCGGAGTCAGTGACGGACGACCTGCGCGAGGCCTTCACGCCGCGTCAGCCGCGCCCCGTGCACCCCGACCTGCCGCCGCCGCGCCCCTACTACCAAGTCTTTGGGCGCAAGCACGGCTTCCTGCCCGACCTTAGCATTGTCGATCTGCTCTTCAACATGGGCAACGAGAGCCTGCTGTATTTATAAAGGGGCATCCTGGGTCAGGAAAGCACTTTGTGGCTCGACAATGCAGATTGCTGGGTCAGGAAAGCGCTTTGCTGGCCAACAATGCAAAATCCTGGGTCAGAAAAGTGCTTTGCTGGCCAACAAAGCAGATTCCTGGGTCAGAAAAGTGCTTTGTGGCGCAACAAGGCCGATTCCTGGGGTCCGAAGGCAGCTTGGTGCGACACGAGCGGGCAGAGAGACAGCCCCCAAAGCGCCTTGTGGCGCCACAAAGCCGAAGCGAGGGCGTCCAAAAAGTGCATTGCTCGCCTACAATCTGGGCTCGGAAGGGTAATACCCGGCGCATTTGTCCGTTAAGGGTGAGGCCCGCCGCCCCAGAAGAAATGGCCGGGGGCCTTTGCCCTATTTTTGCCACCGATATTATTAGACAAAAACAAGATGAAGATTCTACGGTTGATTGGGCTTTTATGCCTCTTTCCCGCATGCCTTGCGGCTCAGCAGGGCAACGAAGTGTTCCGCTTTTTACGTTTCCCCACCTCGGCGCGGGCCGGTGCACTGGGGGGGCATACGGTCTCGCTCGTGGAGGCCGATCCAGCCCTCGTTTTCCACAACCCAGCGCTCTTAGGGGGCGAGATGAACGGCATGGTGGGGCTGAGCTATATGAACTACATCGGCGGTATCCACGTCGGTAGCGCCATCTATACACGCACCCACGGCGACCGCGGCGCGTGGGCCGTCGGCCTGTCGTACATCAACTACGGGAGCATGAAGGAGGCCGATGCCCAGCGGAACCTCTCGGGCCACTTCTCGGCCGCCGACGCGGGCCTAAGTGCCACCTATTCCTACGACCTCTCGGATCGTTGGCGGGGCGGGTTGTCGATGAAGGTCCTCTACTCCGCCATCGCCGAATACTCGGCCTTCGGACTGGCCGCAGACGCCGGGCTTAGCTACTTCGACGAGGAGGCAGACCTCTCCGTCGGCATCGCGCTGAAGAACATCGGCGCTCAGCTTAAGGCCTACGATTCGCGTCGCAGTCGCCTGCCGTGGGACATCCAGCTGGGTTTCACCAAGCGCATGGCCCATGCCCCGATACGCCTGTCAGTCACGGGCATGTATCTCAATCAATGGAAGTTCAAGTACGTCGACGAGACGCTCACGGAGCGCAACGTAGACGATAGCTTCGTCACCACGCTGGCCAAGCACCTCGTCTTCGGCGTCGACTTCGTTCCCTCGAACAACTTTTGGGTGGGCGTGGGCTATAACCCCAAAGAAGCGATGGACATGCGGCTTAAGGATGGCGGCAATCGGCTCGGCGGATTCTCGATGGGTGCGGGGCTACACATCTCGCGGTTCGACGTCAGCCTCTCTGCGGCACGCTATCACCCCTCGGCGATGTCGCTGATGTTGGGGTTGGGGATATCGCTCAATGACGACACCCCATAAGAGACTTTATATAGTAGCGCATCTGCTGCGTTGCCTTCGACAAACTCAGGCTCGGTCATGTGCTTCAGCAGCGAAGTTTGTTCTGGTACCCGGCTAGCTTCCCCGGCCTCGGCAGAGGGGCGGCTGCGGCCGCCAGCGAAGTTTGTCCTGGTACCCGGCTAGCTTCCCCGGCCTCGGTAGAGGCCTTGATCTTCTTTTGTTTCTTTTCTTCCATCAAGGGAAGAAAAGAAGACAGGGAAGAAAAGAAGACAAGAAGGAGAGAATCAAAGAAGACAACGAGGAAAGAGAATCAAAGAAAAAGTACCCCCTAACTCACTATGACAAAGAAAATAATTGTAGCCATTGATGGCCTGTCGTCGTGCGGCAAGAGCACGATGGCGCGCGAGCTGGCCCGCGAGGTCGGCTATGCCTATATAGATACCGGCGCCATGTATCGCGCCGTGACCCTTTACGCCCTCAGACACGCGCTGCTGACGCCCGACGGGGCGATCGCCCCCACACTCGAACAACGCATGGGCGAGATTGACATCACCTTCCGCGTGAACCCCGCGACGGGACGCTCGGAGACGTATCTCAACGGCCAGAACGTCGAGGCCGACATCCGTGGCATGGAGGTGTCTGCGCTGGTCAGTCGGGTATCGGCGCTACCCTTTGTCCGCCGTGCCCTCGTGGCGCAGCAGCAGGCGATGGGCCGCGAAAAAGGATTGGTGATGGACGGACGCGACATTGGTACCGTCGTCTTTCCGCGGGCCGAGCTGAAGGTTTTTGTCACTGCCTCGGACGAGGTGCGGGCCCAGCGACGTGTCGATGAGCTGAGGGCCAAGGGCACGGAGGTGTCGCTCGAGGAGGTGCTCCGCAATGTGCGCGAGCGCGACCGCCTCGACATGGAGCGCGCCGAGAGCCCCCTGCGCCGCGCAGAGGACGCCATCGAGTTAGACAACACCCACCTGACGATCGAGGGGCAGCGCGAACGTCTGCTCCAGCTCTTTCGGCAGGCCACGGAGGAAGAATAAGGTATGGTAAACGTAACCATCGACCAGGATTCGGGCTTCTGCTTCGGCGTCGTGAACGCCATCCGCAGCGCCGAGCGCGAACTGACGCAGACGGACGAGCTGTACAGCCTCGGCGACATCGTCCACAACAGTCTGGAGGTCGACCGCCTCCGCTCCATCGGCCTACACACCATCGAGCACGCCGACCTCTCGCGGCTCGAAGGGCGCACCGTCCTCCTTCGCGCGCATGGCGAGCCGCCCTCCACCTACCGCCTGGCCCGCGAGCACCGCATCCGCATCATAGACGCCACCTGCCCCGTCGTCCTCCAACTCCAGCGGCGCATCCACCGCTGCTACAACGAGATCAAAGGCACCCCCGCGCAGCTCGTCATCTACGGGAAAAAAGGTCACGCGGAGGTCAACGGCCTGGTGGGCCAGACCGAGGGCACGGCCATCGTGATCGAACACCCGGAGGAGGCCCTGAGTCGCCTCGATTTCACGCGCCCCGTCTACCTCTTCTCGCAGACCACCAAGTCGCTCGAGGGCTTCGGCCAGACGGTCGAGCTGATCCGTGCGCACCTCGCCGCGGGCGTCCACTTCCGCTACTTCGACACCATTTGCCGCCAAGTCTCCAACCGCCTCTCCACCATCCGCGACTTCGCCGCGCGCCACGACTACGTCTACTTCGTGGCCGGCAAAAAAAGCTCCAACGGGCAAATGCTCTACGACCAATGCCTGCTGGCCAACCCCCCGCTCCGTATTCATCTCCGAGGCGGCAGAGATCACCGAGCCCCTTCCGCCTGACGTCCACAGCGTCGGCGTCTGCGGTGCCACCTCCACGCCCAAGTGGCTCATGGAAGAGGTGGCCGAACGCATCCGCACACTCAATGCCTGAACCCCGGAGGCTCCCGTGGAAGTTTCTTCTGGAGAGCCTCCGAGTGTTTTTAGTCCCGTGGAAGTTTCTTCCAGAGGATCCCCCGGCGCTTTTAGCCTCGTGGAAGTTTCTTCCAGAGGATCCCCAAGTGCTTTTAGCCTTGTGGAAGTTTCTTCCAGAGGATCCCCCGGTGCTTTTAGCCCCGTGGAAGTTTCTTCCAGAGGATCCCCCGGTGCTTTTGACCCCGTGGAAGTTTCTTCCAGAGGGTCCCATGGTGCTTTTAGTCCCGTGGAAGTTTCTTCCAGAGGATTCCCCGGTGCTTTTGACCCCGTGGAAGTTTCTTCCAAGCACCTAAATGCACTTGGGGGTTGTCTGGAAGAAACTTCCAAGCCCCTTTGGGCTCCTCGGAGTAGATAAAAAGAATCGATAAAGACAATCCGCCCTCCCCATGATACTTGATAAAGAATATCCCGCCACGCACTCCATGTCCACGGCCTGGTATATGGTCGACGATGACGACAACGTGGCTATCATTGAGTATAACGAAAACGGCCCCGTGCCCTGGGACGTGCCAGAGAAAGCTACAGAGGATTTGCTGTTTGGTCCAGCTACGGGTGTGTCCGATAGCTATAACACGACCATCAAGCTGACCGAAGAGCAGATCGAGGAGCTTTTACCCGATTTTCTTGCCGCCCCCTGCTCGCTGGAGGATGTCAGCCATTGGTGGTTTGGGACAGTGTTTCAGGTCGACACCAGGCAAACAGACGCGTTTTTGGCGCTCTGTCGCGAGGGCGGTGTGCCCATCAGAACGATTGTATCCAAACAAAAGGGGCTTTACATTGTCGATTTTGATCGTTGCATCCAGCGGGGTGAGGTCAAGGCGGGTTCCGTACTGCAAAAGATGCTTGCTGGCGGTATCCTCACCGCGGCCTACGAGATGAAAGAGATTGAGTTCGACGATATTTACCACAAAGAAACCCGTCGAATGGAGTACACCAAGAACTACGAGGCTGCGCCGTATTACATTTATTATCAACCCTACTGGGTCGCGCATCTGGCCAAACGGATGATTACGCCCCGCCATCCGGTGAAGCTGTCTCAAGTGCCGGAAAATTTTCGCCATCGTATCCACCGCATCCCCGGACGCTTTGCCGATAAGGAGTACCTCCAGATCGCCCAGCATACCTTCTGCAAGGTGTATGGCTATGACGAACTGACTTATACCTACGGAATTTGGTCGCTCACGCCTCTCCCCATGGAGGATGGGCTGTGGCGCGAGGTGATTTGTCATATCCCCTGCTGGGAGTCGTATGACTGGCGTCCAGATCCGAGTGAAGACTACGAGGAGCCGGATCCAGAAGACTGGTATCAGAACATCCGTAATGCCCCCCCTGACCCACCGGCCGACAGTCGTTATGATTGGCGATCCGAAGAAGCGATGGTTCCTCATCGATAAAGCGTTCGAGCCTACGGACAGGCTGATTCACTACACGATGTGGATTCCCTATATCCCCAAGCTACCGAAGAAGTACGCACACCATGACTACGACAGCGCGGCTGCCAAAAGCCTCATCAACGAGGTGCTGGCCCAGCTGCTTGCGGATTGTAAGTATCCAGAATGGGTCGTTCGCTGGATCAGGCCGCACGTGCTCTTGCTGGATGATGATGCGCAGGCAGTCTTCGAGCAGGTCTACCCCATCACCGATCATCGTGTTCAAATCGACGGCGAGACGTACCTCATCTATCTCCTCTCTGAGCGCAAGCGCTACGCCGCCAAGATTGAGCATTACGCGCAGCAGCCCTACCGCGGGGAAGTGCATGACCTCGTAAACCGTTCCTTTTGCGTGAAAGATCCTTCGCGTCGATAGCGTATTTTAGTCCCACTTATTTAGCCCCCTACAACGATGAAGACAGACAAAGAATATCCCGCCACGCACTCCATGTCCACCGCCTGGTATATGGTGGACGACGACGACAACGTGGCCATCATACAGTTCGAAAATAATGGCCCTATTCCCGTGGACGTGCCTGAGACATGGTTCGATAAGTTGCTTTTTGGCCCCAGCACCACAGACAGGGATGACGACCACATCACTTTTTCCCTGACGGATGATCAGCTCGATGAGGTCTTAGAAAATTTGACCTATGCGCCCACCGCGCCGGATGAGGAAAAATATTGGGATGAAGGTATCACCCAGATCGATCCCTCGCGCGAAGAGGAATTTTTGGCACTCTGTTGCGAAGGGGAGTTGACTGTCGAGAAATGTGTGTCGAGGGTGCGAGGGCTGTACCTCGTCGATTATTATAATTGTTTCAAGCATATGGAGAAGGAGGAAGACAGTCCGCTGCTTGATCCGCAATCGGTGATCCGAAAGCTCATCGACCGAGGCATCATTTTCCGTTACCTCTCCTTTAAATACCTGTCGATCGATGACAATAAGGCAGATGAATCGGGCAAGAAGTTCAGGCTCAATTTCGAATCCCTACCCTACTACCTCTACCAACAGCCCTACAACGAGGAGGAACTCTCGGGAGCGTGTCCTCACGCCCCGCCATCCGGTGAAACTTTCTCAGGTGTCGGAGGAATTTAGGTCGCGCATCCATCGTATTCCCGGACGCTTTGCCGAGAAACGATACATCCAAATCGCCCAGCATACCCCCTGTCGGCTCTACGGGGGAGACGGAATTTCGCTCTCTACCCTACCGAGCGAGGAGGACTATATCCCTACATGATTGAAATGATCGAGCAAATCTCCATCGACCTCAGCAACTATTGCTCCAAGCAGTGCCCCTTCTGCTACAACCACAGCCGGCCAGAGGGGGCGACGAGGTGGCGCCCGTCGGAGGTGATCCGCCTGGCCACGGATTGCATAGCGCACGGCGTGCGGGCCGTCTCGCTCGGTGGTGGCGAACCGTTCGAGTACGACGGGGTGTTCGACATCATCCGCGCGCTCCACCCTCGGTGTTACCTCACGGTCACAACCAACGGGCTGCCGCTGGAGCACGACGCCCTCTGGCAACGGCTCCTGTGCGATGCGCCAGACAAGATTCACGTCACCATCCACCGCCCGCACGACGCCGACGAAGTCCGCCGCGTGGAGGGCCTGATCCGTCGCCTCGCCGCAACGCCCATCAAGCCCGGGCTGAACCTGCTCGTTGAGTCTGATCGGGTGCCGGACGCCACGGCCGTCTTCGCGCGTTTTCTCGGCCTACTCACCCGCCAGCAGATCATCCTCGTACCCCGTCGTCCCGACCGTACTCCGTCGGCTCGGCAGTTGGCCGAAGTGGCCGGCCGACAGCCTTTTCAGGCGCCCGCCTGCCTGACGCATTGTCTGCGGCCGGAGCGCTTCGTCTCCATCTCGTGGGATAAGCAGGTGAACCATTGCAGCTATGCCGGAGGTAAGGCGCCGCTCCGCAGTTTGGACCACGCCGGCCTGCTGGACGCCCTCTCGCGCGTAACGTGGCAACGCTGCGGCAGTTAGCGACTACGAATGCGGGGGCCAAAACCGGATGGCAGAGAGGGTCCGGGCGGGCTTGCATGATGCGCCCAAGACCGTTTGCCTGACAGCCCCCACCCCATGGGGCGTGTAGGCCCAATCGCTTCGGGTGGATAGGCCCAATTCCGCTCGGCGTATGGGGGCCAGTCTGGTTCGGCGGTTGGCTCCCATCGGATTGGACGCTGCGGCTCGAACAGGTTCGATGCCCCCTGCTGGCTTAACCGCCGACCACTCTCCCCCTCAATAACACAACGCCGCCCCGCCGGAAAGGATTCCGACAGGGCGGCGCTGCATTTCGCTGTGATCAGTCGCGGAGGGATCAGGTATTGGGAGTTCCCTCTTCGGTCAGATCCGGGTCGATCATGATACGGCCGCAATACTCGCAGACGATGATCTTCTTCCGCAGCTTGATGTCCATCTGTCGCTGAGGCGGAATTTTGTTGAAGCAGCCGCCGCACGCATCACGTTCGATGGGCACCACGGCGAGCCCGTTGCGGGCACCCTTGCGAATACGTTTGAAGGCTGCCAGGAGGCGCGGCTCGATGGTCGTCTCGAGCGCCTTGGCCTTGTCGCGCAGGCGATCCTCCTCCTGACGCGTCTCGGAGGTGATCTCATCCAGCTCGCTCTTCTTCTGCGCCAAGTCGCCCTTGCGCCCTTCGAGCACTTCCTTGCTCTGCTTGATCTTCTGCTTCTTGGCGTCTACGGCGGCGTTGAACTCGCGGATTTTCTTTTCGGCAAACTCGATCTCGAGGCCTTGGAACTCGATTTCCTTCGTCAGGTTGTCGAACTCGCGGTTGTTACGCACATTGTCCAGCTGCGACTTGTAGCGCTCGATCAGCTCTCTCGACTCCGAGATTTTGTTTTTCTGTGCCAGCACGTTCGCCTTATTCTCCTCAATGCCGCTCTGATAGTTCTTGATGCGCGTCTCCAGTCCGGCTATTTCGTCCTCCAAGTCCTGCACTTCCAGCGGCAGCTCCCCACGCAGGGTTTTCAGCTTGTCGACCTCCGACATGATCGCCTGCAAATGGTGCAGCGATCGGAGCCGCTCTTCGACCGTCAGCTCCCGGTATTCAGCTGCGGGGGTATGGGTTGGGGCAGCTGTTTCCACCACTTCGGGCGTCGGCGTTTCGGCCTCATTCATCACTGACGTTTCTTCTTTCGTAGTCATACGCTATAAATATGTTATGGGATTAATGCTTGTTTCTGAGTTTCGTAGTGCAAAGTAGGGTGTTTCGAGGAGATGATTTCGTGAAACAAATCCACCGTGCATCGCTCACTCTCATAGTGCCCGACAACGGCCAGGAGGAGGCTATCCGCCACGTCGAAGTAGTCGTTATACTTCGCCTCGCCGGTCACGAACACATCCGCACCCGCCGCTGCGGCGTCGCGCCAAAGGAACGCGCCGCTGCCACCGCAGAGGGCCACGCGCCGCACCGGCCGATTGCGCAGCGCGGAGTGGCGTACGCAGGGCACATGGAGCACGCTCTTCAAGTGATGCAGGAAGTCCGCCTCACTCATCGGCTCCGCCAGCTCACCGACGGCTCCCGATCCGGCCTGCGACCAGGCGTTACTCAATGGATAGAGATCATAGGCCACCTCCTCGTAAGGATGCGCCGCGAGCAAGGCCCGCACCACGGTGCTGCGCAGATGGCGCGGCAGGATGGTTTCTACGCGCACCTCGGGTTCGACATGCAGCGCGCCGACGGTGCCGACGTATGGCTGACAGCCCTCCGTGGCACGGAATCGCCCTTCGCCCGGTGTGCTGAAGCTGCATGCGTCGTAGGCTCCGATATGGCCCGCCCCGGCGTCGGCCAAGGCCGCGCGCACAGCATCAGCGTGCGCTTCCGGCACGAAGGTGACGAGCTTCAGCAGGCCGTCCGACAGCGGACGCAGGATGCGTGTATGCTGTAGCCCGAGCAGCTCGGCCAGCTTGTAATTGACGCCTCCCGTGGCGTTGTCGAGGTTCGTATGGGCGGCATAGATCACGAGGTCGTGCCGGCAGGCTTTGGCCACGCACCGCTGCACATAGTCCGCACCCGTCAGCTCACGTAGGGGGCGGAACAGCAGCGGATGGTGGGCAATGATGAGGTTGCAATCGTGGGCGATGGCCTCGTCGACCACGGCCTCCGTGACGTCGACGCAGAGCAGTGCGCCACGCGCCGGCTGGTTGGCGTCGCCCACCTGAAGGCCCGTATGGTCGTACGACTCCTGCAACGCGATCGGTGCGAGGCGCTCTATTTCACGTAATACATCTCTGATGAGCAGCATGGCGTGCGGTTATTCCGGTTTCACGTCGATGTGAAGCTCCTCGAGCTGTGCTGGCTCAAGCGGTGTCGGGGCGTCGAGCATGACGTCGCGGCCCGCATTGTTTTTCGGGAAGGCGATACAGTCGCGGATAGAGTCGAGTCCGGCGAAGAGCGAGACGAGGCGGTCGAGGCCGTAGGCGATGCCACCGTGGGGCGGGGCGCCGTATTTGAAGGCGTTCATGAGGAAGCCGAACTGCTCCTGGGCGCGCTCTTCGGTGAAGCCGAGTATGCCGAACATCTTGTCTTGCAACTTGCTGTCGTGGATACGGATCGATCCGCCGCCCACTTCGACGCCATTGATGACCATGTCGTAGGCATTGGCGCGGACGGCCCCGGGATCGGTCTCAAGCAGCGGGATGTCCTCCGGCTTGGGCGAGGTGAAGGGGTGGTGCACGGCGTAGAAGCGTTGGTCTTCTTCGCTCCACTCCAACAGTGGGAAGTCGACCACCCAGAGGCATTCGAAGCGCGACTTATCTCGCAGCCCGAGCCGGTTGCCCATCTCCAGACGGAGCTCACAGAGCTGCTTGCGCGTCTTGTCTGCCTCGCCACAGAGAATCAGCATCAGGTCGCCCGGCTCGGCGCCGAAGGATGCCTTCATGGCCTGCAGCTGCTCCTGGGTGAAATACTTGTCGATGCTCGATTTTACGTGTCCGTCCGGCTCCACGCGGGCATAGATGAGGCCCTTGGCTCCCGATCTGCGGCCGCTCCACAAACTTGGTTAGTTCGTCGAGCTGCTTGCGCGTGTAGGTGGCAGCGCCCTCAGCCCGGATACCGGCGATGTAGTCCGCACGGTCGAAGACGCCGAATCCGTGGCCCCGCATCAGGTCGGTGAGCTCCACGAAACGCATACCGAAGCGGAGGTCGGGCTTGTCGGAGCCGTAATACTTCATGGCGTCGTGCCACGTCATGCGCGGGAAGGCCTCGCTGGAGAACTCCATGCCGAGGACGGCGCGGAAGAGGTGGCGCACCATGCCCTCAAAGAGCGTGATGACGTCGTCTTGCTCCACGAAACTCATCTCGCAGTCGATCTGCGTGAACTCCGGCTGACGGTCGGCGCGGAGGTCTTCGTCGCGGAAGCATTTCACGATCTGGAAATAGCGGTCGAAGCCGGAGACCATCAGCAGCTGCTTGAGCGTCTGCGGCGACTGGGGTAGGGCATAGAATTGCCCCGGGTTCATGCGCGAGGGCACGACAAAGTCGCGCGCGCCCTCCGGTGTGGAGTTGACCAAGACGGGGGTCTCCACCTCCAAGAAATGGAGGTCGTTCAGGTAGCGGCGCACCTCGAGCGCCATGCGATGGCGCAGCTCTAAATTCTTACGCACGGCCTGCCGACGGAGGTCTAAGTAGCGATACTTCATGCGCAGATCGTCGCCGCCGTCGGTCTCGTCCTCGATGGTGAAGGGCGGGGTGAGCGCCGGGTTGAGCACTTCCAGCTCATCGACGATCAGTTCGATCTCGCCCGTGGCGAGGTGCGGATTCTTGTTCGAGCGCTCGCGGACGGTGCCCGTCACGCGGATCACAAACTCGCGCCCCAGCTTGTTGGCCTGCTCGCAGAGCGGCGCGTTGAGGGCTTCGTTAAACACCAATTGCGTGATGCCGTAGCGGTCGCGCAGATCGACGAACGTCATGCCGCCCATCTTTCGGGTACGCTGTACCCATCCGGCCAGCGTCGCGGTCCGTCCCTCGTCGGTCAGTCGCAGCTCGCCGCAAGTATTTGTCCTGTACATATAAATATGATGTGTAATGATAGTCTTTGGATAAGCGGCGCCAAAGATAAGTCCGCTTGGGAAAGTCATTCAGTCGGAATCGGCGCAAGCGCGTAAACTTCCGTTCCCCCTGGCGCTGACCTTTTTCAGAATGTGAGTTCGACGCAAGGAGCCGGCCCGCCCGGGCGACTTTTTGGCGCCGCTGTGTGCCAGCGGCGCCGTCAAGCGAGTTTTTGGCGTCGCTGCGTGCCAGCGGGCCTGTCAAGCGAGTTTTTTTGGCGCCGCTGCGTGCCAGCGGCCCCGTCAAGCGACTTTTTGGCGTCGCTGCGTGCCAGCGGCTCCGTCAAGCGACTTTTTGGCGTCGCTGCGTGCCAGCGGCCCCGTCAAGCGACTTTTTGGCGTCGCTGCGTGCCAGCGGCTCCGTCAAGCGACTTTCTGGCGTCGCTGCGTGCCAGCGGCCTCGTCATGCCGCATTTTGGCGTCGCTGCGTGCCAGCGGCTCCGTCATGCGACATTTTGAGGAGCCTGCGTGCCAGCGGGCCCGTCATGCGACATTTTGAGGAGCCTGCGCCAGCGGCTCCGTCATGCGACATTCTGGTGTCGCTGCGTGCCAGCGGGCCCGTCATGCGACATTCTGGCGTCGCTGTGAGCCAGCGGCCTCGTCATGCGACATTCTGGCGTCGCTGCGTGCCAGCGGCTCCGTCATGCGACATTTTGGCGTCGCTGCGTGCCAGCGGCTCCGTCATGCGACATTTTGAGGAGCCTGCGTGCCAGTGGCCTCGTCAAGCGACATTCTGGCGTCACTTTCGACCCAGAGACTCCACCCAAGCGACATAACGACGAGCGAGCAGAACGCCCGTACGTAGATCTCATGAAGCTGTTTGGAATTGCATGCGTTTCCCCAAGCGATGGAGGCGACGCCCGGCGTCATCGCGTGAGCGAAGCGGTGAGCCACAGCTCACGGCCGCGGAGGCGATAGCTATAGGTGTAGGTGTTGACGGCGCTGAAAAGCGAATAGCTGTAATGCCGATGGTTGAAGACGTTGCGCAGGTCGAGGCTGAGGCGCAAGGCGCGGTGGCGATACGAGAGGCCGAGGGCGAAGAGGGTGGCCGTGACGGGGCGGCCGTTGGGCCAGGCCTCGGTGGTGATGTCGGACGAGGCCGTGAGGAGCCATGCGGCGGCGGGCTGGAGATGCAGCCGGATGTCGTGCGTCTGCGAGAGATGCGACGACGTGAGGCCGCTGCTGATGCGGTTGAAAGTCTTGACGAAGTGGTAGCTGTAGGCCAGCTCTACGGGGTCGCCGAAGGGCTTGGCTACGACGGTCGGGGTGAACCAAAGTGTGCTCAGGCGGTAATTGTATAGCCGTTCATTTTGGATCATCGCCTGCTGGCCGCGCGTGAAGCCGACGTTGAGCGCCGCCTTTGTCCCGACGGACTGGAAGCGCTTGGTGACGCCGAAGTAGACGCTTGCGTGGCGCGTATGATGCGGCATGCAGCGGGCCGTCGCTTCGATCAGCCGCGGACTGACCGCCAGCGATGGGATCAGGCTGTTGCGCTGCTGCACGTACGAGGCGCCGACGTAGCAAAAGAGCATTTCGAGGGGCAGCTTGAAGTCGTAATCGGCCCGGGCGGAGAGCGTGCGGCTACGGGCGAGCAGGCCGAGGCCACGCCGCTCGGACGTCAGGCGATTGCGAATGGGCGCGGTGAGCAAGTCGGCCAAGTCGCCGTCCGTCTCCGCATACGCCCCTTGCAGCCGGACGATGGATCGCGGCGAGAGCGCATAGTAGAAGAAAAGCGACGGGGCGGCGGTCCATCGGCCCTTCCGATAGGCCGCGGGGAGGCTCCCCCGGTTGGTGTAGTCCTGAAACACGCCGCCCAGGGTGGTGGAGGCGCGAAAGATGAATCGCCGCAGCGGGTGGGTGTATTCGTATTGTGGGGAGAGGAGGATGCGCAGCGACGCGCCGTCCAAGAGATTGTCGGCCGCGACGGTATCCTGCTGCAAAGCCGTCGTCACCCGGTCCGCGCCATAGTCCACCGTCAGCGGCAGGTAGAGGCGTGATGTCCGCGTCTCGTACGCAGCCGAGAGTGTGGTTCGGACGAGCAAATGCCGACCGGTGGCCCGTTGCGTCAGGTGTTCGCCGTCGCTCGTAGCGATGTCGAGACGTCCCTCGGGGGTGCGGTTGTAACGGACGAACGAGGTAAGTCCCCAGCCGAGCACCCCACTTTTCCAGCGCACCGAGAAGCGGTTCTCCACGTTGGCTTCGCGGCATTTCTCACGCTGAAGCGACGCGCCCCACGTGCCGTCCGACATCGGCAGCGAGGCATCCAGGAACGTAGCGCCGGCCGTGAGGCGGTTCACGAGGTAGCGCTTCGAGCGGTTGTCTTTGTATTCCATCGAAAGGAAGGGCAGATGCCTCTCCACGTCGGGCGCATACTGCTGGGCGATGGTGATCGGCTCGGAGTCGGTGGGGAAGCGTTGTTCGGAGGCGTAGCTGTGCCCCGTGCGGGTGTGGGCATACCCCACGTTCGCCTTCAGCGTGGCCTCGGGGCGCAGCTTTTGGATCAGGTTCAGGCTCAAGGCATGGTCTTGCGGGGAGATGTATCGCTCCCGTTTGATCGGGGGATGGGAGGCATTCAGCTCGCCCAACACCGCTCGAGCCATGGGCGTGTAGGCGTCGTCCGCAAAATGATCGCGGCCCTCCTGTTCGGCAAACTCTTTCGTATCGCCCAGCTTCAGGGCCGCCAGCAGCTGGAAGCCGGGATTGAACAGCATGCCCGCCCCCGCGAGATAGTAGCGCGTCTTATCGCCTCGCCCGACGGTCGCCTCGTAGGTGCCGACGGGCCGCAGTTTGGCGTGCCTGGAGAGCTTGATGTTGATCGCCACATCGTCAGAAAACGCGGCTTCGTCCACCTTCACCGGCTGATGGTTCGTAAGGACTTGCACGGACGTCACGTACGAGGCGGGGAGGCTCTGCGTGGCTACGTTGTATTTCCCGCCGAGCAGATCCAGCCCTTCGATGTAGAAGTCGGAGATGTCTTTCCCGAGGTATTTGATGGCGCCCTCGTCTGACACCTCCACGCCCGGCAACTTCTTCAGCGCATCGCTGAGCGTATAGTCGGCCGCCCCGGTGAAGGCGCTCAGCCGATAGTTCAGCGTATCGCCCCGCTGATACACCTCGGGGGCCTTGACGACGACCTCTTGCAGGGCTTTGTTCTTGTCCTTCAATCGCACATCGTGGCGCTTGTCCCCGACGTTGATCTGCGCGGTGTGCTTTTCGTAAGAGAGGTGAGAGACGACGATCCGGAGCTGCTGCGCGGCGTCGGCCTCATACGTGACGACGTAATCGCCCCGAGCGTCCGTAAAGGCATAGGCGATGGTCTTGTCGCGATCCATGATTTGCACCGTGGCTGCCTCCACGGCCTTGCCCGAGGCGTTTGCGACCGTGCCGCGCAACGTGTGCCCAGCGCGGAGCGGTAACGCTCCGGCCAGCACAAAGACGAGGTACAAGAGCCACTTCATTCGACTTCCAGCGGTGTGTATCCGTTAGCCCGCATGCGCAGCTGCACCCCGTTGACGAAGATCGACTTTTGCCCGCCTTCCCTCTTGCGAATCGTCATGTCCGACAGGGCCTCGGGCGGCAGATTGGCCATGGGGTTCTGCTCGAAACGGTTCTTGGCCTCGATGAACTTCTCGCGCGTTGTCTTGATTTCGTCGGGCAGCTCGCCCATCACAACAGGCCCCGACGCGACCCGAAACTGTATGGCGGTGAAGCGATGCACCCCTTCCGCATCTTCGGCCGCCATCACCAGGCCGGGCAGCCCGACGATCTTCCAAGGCCCGAAGGGGACGGCCACCTCCGGAGTGTACCACGCGATCCATTCACGGCCGCCATACGTCCCGGTCGCCTTCTTGCAGAGGTAGCCGCAGACTTCCTTCTCCTCGTCCACAAGGCGCCAAGCGATGGGGTTGATCTTCTCCTCGTAGGTGTATCGATAAGGGGCGATCACGCTGTGCACCGTGAGGCGATTGCTCGGGTCGTTCTGATAGACCGCTTGATCGAAAAAGTGGTCGTTTCGCTCCACCCGTTCCTCCAGCTCCTTCCGCTGCGCTTCCGACGCGCCCGGCTGCCGAACGACCGAATCGAGCTGAAAGGCCGAATAATCCGTGAACACCGCAAAGGCATCGGCGATCTGCAGCAGGGTGGTGCCCCGATCGACGTTTCCGTCGGCACTTTTCACGTCGTACTCATAGATGCACGCATACTTCCCTTGTGCCGCATGCTGGGCCGACACGCTCATGCAGCCGGCCATCAAAAGACTCATGATTGGAATTCGTGTATTCATACCGTATATCTGTTAGTGGGTGCATAGATAGCGATATGCATCCAGCCTCAAATGATCTCCCGAACGCTGCGAAACCGTTTGGGAGCTATTCCGAAAGGTCTCTTTCACCCCTTGCACAGGCCGTCGCAGTGTGCGAAATGAGTGTGCAACACCTGCGTGGCGCCGGCACAGTGTGTGAAATGACCATGCAACACCTGCGTGGCCCTTTCACAGTGTGTAAAACGACTATGCAACACCTGCGTGGCCCTTTCACAGTGTGTGAAATGACCATGCAACACCTGCACAGCCCTTTCACAGTGTGTGGCGGGACTATGCAACACCTGCGTGGCCCTTTCACAGTGTGTGAAACGACCATGCAACACCTGCGCGGCCTTTTCACAGTGTGTGGCGTGACTATGCAACACCTGCACACCCCTTTCACAGTGTGTGAAACGATCATGCAAGCCTTGCACAGCCTTTTCGGAGTGTGCGACTTTGGATCACACGCCCCGGGGGAGTGTCTGGCAAGCCTTTCTCAGCGGCTTTGCTGGCATATCAGCCGGTCGTTTTTCACCCCGTTTGATTGTAGATCATAAGCGCGCAGACCTGCCTCGGAAGAAAATTGTTACGGGGAGCGGATGGCATTGTGGAAAACGGAATACATTCGGCCCGATTTCAAATCTCTTAGCAAGTACCTATATGTTAGATTTTAATGATACTCAGATCGCCTTTGAGGCGAATCAGACAGTGAACTGAGAAACGCCCGTCTGCTGTTTGGCACCATCAAACACCCCGGGTTAGTGAAGTTGGCAAAGCTTGGGACGAACATCGCGCTGGGGATTCACTTCCCGCTGGGGTGGATCGTGAAGCCGACGCTCTACAAGCAATTTGTGGGCGGAGAAACGATCGAAGACTGTGCCCGCACCGTGGCCGGACTGAGGCGCTTCGGCGTCAAGTCGACACTCGACTATTCGGCCGAAAGTGAGCAGACCCCCGAGGGCATCGAGGCTACGATGAAGGAGACCCTCCGCTCGGTGGACAATGCAAAGGGCAACCCGGACATCGCCTACGCCGTCTTCAAGCCCTCCACCCTCACCACCGATGCCCTGCTCGCCAAAGCCTCCGAGCACCCCGAGCAACTGACGGCCGAGGAGAAAGCCGCCCATGAGGCCTATCACCAGCGCTTCCTCGCCCTCTGCCAACGCGCTTACGACAACGATGTCCGCATCCTCGTCGATGCCGAAGATTACTGCTTCCAGGATTCCATCGACGCCATGACGGACGAGGCCATGCGTATGTTCAACAAGCGCCGCGCCATCGTCTTCGCCACCCTCCAGATGTATCGCCACGATCGCATGCCATACCTCCGCCGCATCCTCGAGGACGCCAAGGAGAAGGGTTACACGGCAGGCATCAAGTTCGTCCGCGGTGCCTACATGGAGGACGAGCGCGCCCGTGCCGCCGCCATGGGCTACCCCGACCCGATCTGCAAAAACAAGCAGGCCACCGACGATAACTACAACCAAGGCGTGGAGTTCGTCATCGAAAACCTCGACCACTTCGAGCTTTTCATGGGCACACACAACGAGGAGAGCAACTATCGCCTGGCCAAGCTGATCGAGAAGAAAGGCCTCCGTCACGACGATCCGCGCATCTTCTTTGCCCAGCTACTCGGCATGAGCGACAACATCTCCTTCAACCTCGCCCACGCGGGTTACAACGTGACCAAATACGTGCCCTACGCCAAGGTGCGCGATGTGCTTCCGTACCTCATCCGCCGCGCAGAGGAGAACACCTCCGTGGCCGGACAGACCACCCGCGAGCTGAACATGCTTAACCTCGAAACCGAGCGCCGCAAGCGGGCGAAATGACCGTGGAGGAACGCACACCGGGAAGTCCATCCCCTGACGCTTTTTGCACCGGAGGGTGCCCGGCTGCTGATGCTGGGCAGCTTTCCTCCGCCGCGTGAGCGTTGGCGGATGGACTTCTTTTATCCCAACTTTCAGAACGACATGTGGCGCATCTTCGGCCTAGTCTTCTTCGGCGACAAGTCGCACTTCCTCACCGACGATGGACGTGCGTTTCGCGAGGCCGAACTTCGCCGTTTTCTCACCGAGCGTGGCATCGCCATCTGGGACACAGCGATGGAGGTCAGTCGCCTCCAAGGCAACGCCTCGGACAAGTTCCTCGAGGTGCTTCGCCCGATCGACCTTCGACAGACCCTGGCTCTGCTTCCGTCCTGCCGCGCCATCGCCGTGACGGGTCAAAAGGCGCTCGACACGCTACTGACACTCATCTCGGCCCCCTCACCACCTCCGAAGACGGGCGAATGGACGGACGCCGCGTTAGACGATCGGCATTTCCGACTCTATCGTATGCCCTCGTCATCGCGCGCCTATCCGCTCTCAGTGGAGAAGAAGGCCGAGAAATATCGGCGGATGTTTGAAGAGATGGGGCTGAAGTGAGACATTTGTGTAAATGGAAAACGGGTCTATCTTTGCCCCCGTCTTTTTGAAACAAGCCACACTGCTGAGTCAGTAAGGAAGGATGGGTGAGTGGCTGAAACCAACAGTTTGCTAAACTGTCGTACGGGTTACCGTACCGGGGGTTCGAATCCCCCTCCTTCCGCTTTTTTTTGGGCTTCTAATTAGGGACTCCATTATGGGGTCGGCAATTCATGCATGAATGAGATCGTCGTAAAATCTTGGGCTTACGGCGGTCTCTTTTTTTGTGCCTATGTGTCATGGTGTCGCCCCCACGAATTGTCGAGTGACAACACCTCAGCTTAGGATCAGTGAGAGCGTTCTCTCGAGGAAACAGCTTCGAGCGAGATCTATTGGACGAATATGCGTTTTACCGTCGCCAGAAGCCGGGTAGAAGGGGGGTGAGGACGGTGAAGATCTCTAATCGGCCGACAATCATTAGGAAGGAGAGGATCCACTTGTTGAAGGAGGAGATGGCGGAGAAGTTGCCGTCCGCAAAGTGGCCGATGCCGGGGCCGGCATTGCCGACAGAGGTGGCGGCCAAGCCGAGGGCGTCACCGAGGTCGATGCCCTCGAAGGTGAGGACGGTGCAGCCGAAAAGGATGAGGCCGACGTAGATGATGGCGAAGGTGTAGACGCGCTGGACAACATGTTCGGGGATGACTTGCCCGCCCGCCCGCAGGGGCAGAACGGCGCGGGGGTGCGTTTGGCGTTTGAACTCGTTGAGCAGGTCCTTGACGAGGATCATGAAGCGACCCATCTTGAGTCCGCCACTGGTGGAGCCAGCGCACCCGGCCACGATGATGACGAAGAGGGCGATGACGGCAAAGAAGGAGCCCCAGGAGGAATAGTTGACGGTCAATAAGCCGGTGGTAGAGATGAGTGAGGTGATGTGGAAGAGGGCGTGGCGGAAGGCCAGCTCGGGGTTGGTCTCGTTGTGACACAGCAGGATCCACGCGGTGGTCACTATGGTGGTGGTGGCGATGACGATGCAGAACCAGCGGAACTCGTGGTCGTGAAAGAGCTTTGGCTGTGTCCGCGGAGGGCGAAGTAGAGCAGTGTAAAGTTGGTGGCGCCGATGAACATGCCCAGAATGACGATATACTCCGTGTAGGCGGAGTGCCAGTAGGCGAGGCCGTTGTTTTTGGTGGAATAGCCCCCGGTGGCCACGGTGGTCATGGCGTGGTTGAGGGCATCGAATAGGTTCATGGGGCCGATCCAAAGGAGGAGAAGGATGGCCAGGGTGATGAGGACGTAGAGTCCGAAGATGCGCTTGGCTACCTGGGTGATGCGTGGACGGAAGCGGTCGTGGGTGATGCCGGTCGTCTCGGCGTCGAAGAGCTGTGAGGCGGTGCCGCCGAAGATGGGTAGGAGGGCGACGGTGAAGACGATCATGCCAATGCCGCCCTGCCACTGGGTGAGGCTGCGCCAAAAGAGTAGCCCGTGAGGCAGGCGCTCGATGTCGTCCAGGATGGTGGCGCCGGTGGTGGTGAAGCCGGAGATGGTCTCGAAATAGGCGTCGGCAACGTTCGGGATGTAGCCACTGATGAGGTAGGGCAACATGCCGAAAAGGGAGAGTAGGATCCACGTCAGGGTGACGCTGATCATGCCTTCGCGGCGGCCGGAGCGGTAGTCGTCGGCATGGCGACCGGTGATATACATGGCCAGCCCGGCGGCAAACATGATGGTGCACGAGATGGCCAGCGGGATGAGGTCGCTGTCGTTATACCAGAAGGAAACGGCTACGGCGGAGAGCATAAAGAGGCTCTCGAGCATGTGCATCGTGCCCAAGAACTTAATGATGAAGCGGACGTTGAGTTGGTGAAACATAGAAGGGGGGATGGGATTTAGAAGCTGTCTCGAATCGATTTCGGCAGCTCCTCAGAATAATCATTCAATAAATTCGAAACAGCTTCTTGTTAGCGTGAGTTCGACATAAGAATAAAGCCTGCAGAGAGCTCTTACGGAGGTCTCGCAATGGGCTAAAACGTTTCTGGAAATGCTTGCAGCGTTTCTGCAAGCTCCATTTTCTCCTTTTAGACATTTGCAGAAGTCCTGCAAGCTCCGATTTCTCCTTTTGGGCATTTGCAGAAGTTCTGCAAAAGCCATTTTCTCCATTTTGACGCTTGCAGAAGTTCTGCAAAGGCCGTTTTCTCCTTTTTGACGCTTGCAGAAGTCCTGCAAAAGCCATTTTCTCCATTTTGACGCTTGCAGAAGTCCTGCAAGTCTATTAGTATGGAGGAAGCCTAAGAAAGGCAGTGGGAAAAACGATCGGGTTTTGGGTGATAAGTGCATCGGTTCTAACGGATTTGCATCGGCAAAGAAAAGGCAAAGCGTTGGGATCGATGAAGACGGAGCGTAACCAAATCGTTACCTATGATTCGAGAGGTAACGAAAACGCAAAATACGGCGGTAAACGTCTTTTGGTGAAACGTGCGTATTACGCTTATTTGTAGCGTTTTGTATAGCTCTGAATGCTTCGCTGACAGGTAACTTTGCACACCCTAAAAACCCGAAGCAATGAAGAGAGAAACGATGAAGGTTTTGCTCTACCTTAAAAAGAGCAGCATAGACAAATCGGGACGGGCACCAATCATGGGGCGCATCACGTATGCCGGGACAATGGCTCAATTCGGCAGCAAATTTTCTTGCCCGCCCGACCTCTGGAATCCCCGCGAGAGCCGCCTTAGAGGCAAGAGCCGGGAGGCCGTCGTCACCAATGAGAAGTTAGACGATCTGATGTTGGCCATTAGTCAGGTTTACCGGACGCTGGCCGATCGGGGGTGTGGCCTTCACGGCCGCCGACATCAAGGAGCGATTGCAAGGCAATGCCCACAGTCGGACGACCTTCCTCGAACGCTACGACCGGCTATTGGAGGAAGTAGATGCACGCGTCGGCGTCGATCTGACGAGGCATTCGGCTCAGATCTATCATCAGGCCAGAAAGCACTTCGCCCGCTTTATACGGAGCCGTTTCGGCCGGGAAGACATGACTTTCAGTGAGATGACGGAGGACTTCTTCCCGCAGTTCGAACACTATATCAAAGGGAAACTGGGGATCTCTGAAGAATCTTTCATCAGGCTTTCCGGCTTATTGAAGAAGGTGTGCCGGCTGGCTTACCGGGAGGGTCTCTCCGACCGGCCGCTCTTCGAAGGGATCCGCATCACGCGTGAGAAACGAAGCGCACCGCGGTCGCTCGACCGGACAGCCTTCGACCGACTGCTGGCACTCACCTTTCCACCCCATCAAAAGGACTTGGAGATCGCCCGCGATCTGTTCGCGTTTACCTGCTACACCGGGGCGGCCTATTGCGACATGGTGCGGCTTACGCGCTCACACCTCTTCCGAGACGATCGCGGCGACCTGTGGCTAAAGTTCAAACGGCAAAAGACGGAGTCGCTCTGCCGGGTGAAGCTCCTGCCCGAGGCCGTGGCGCTCATCGAGCGTTACCGCTCCGACGAGCGGGAGACGCTTTTCTCGCCGATCCCTTACTACACTTACCTCATCCGACTGAAGGCCGTCGGACTGAAAGCAGGCCTCGCATTCCCGCTGACGGCACACACATCGGGCGACACACGTTCGCTACGCTGATTACGCTTGAAAACGGTGCACCCATTGAAACCGTGAGCCGCATGTTGGGCCACGGTAGCCTCAAAATGACCGAACGATACGCCCGCGTCACGTCGCGCAAACTCTTCGAGGAGTTCGATCGTTTCCTCGCCTTTACCCAAGATCTTCGTCTGACTCTTTAACCCCGGAATCTCATGCGCAGCACATTCAGAATCCTGTTTTACATCAATCGAAACAAGGCGAAAGAACGGAAAGGCGGCCGTGCTCTGTCGAATCACCGTGGATGGCCGTTCGGCGGTTATCGCTACCGGTGAGGAGTGCGCGCCCGAGGCGTGGCAGACGAAGTCGGGTGAGACGGGCGACCGGAAGATCAATCTCCGCTTGCAAGCTCTCCGCGAACGAATCGAAGCGAGCTACACGACCCTCCTCCGCCGGGAGGGTGTAGTCAGTGTCGAACGACTGAAACTCCGATTGCAGGGGGTGAACGAGACTCCGACGATGCTTTTGGAAACGAGCACAGAGGAACTGCGGACCGTGGAAGCCTGCGTGGGCCGCTCAAGGAGTCCCGGCACTTATCAAAACAATCGCCGTTCTGACAGTGGACTGCGGGATTTTGTTCGCAGCCGTGGCGAATCGGACATTCCGATCCCGACACTCGCGCCGGACTTCTTCGATACGTATCGTTTATTTCTGAAGCGAAAGGGCTACGCTGCGTCCACGACAAACCGGTACCTCCATTGGCTCGGCCGATTGATGCGCCGCGCGATTGCCCGCGGTGTGATCCGTTTCAACCCCTTCGAGGGAGTGCGATACGAGACGGAGAAGTATCGCCCACGCTTTCTGCAAAAGCATGAAGTAGAGCGTCTCCTGGCCTTTCCCGTCCGAGACGAAGCCACGGAGCTGAGTCGCCACATGTTCCTCTTTTCGGTCTTCACAGGCTGGCTTACGCCGACTTGCGGACGCTCCGACGGTCGCAGATCGAGACGGACGGCGCGGGTCGGCCATACATCCGAAAGGCGCGGCAGAAGACCCACGAGGAGAGCCTCATTCCCCTTCACCCTATCGCCGAACAGCTCCTTTCACTTTACCTGAAAGATGACAAAACGGCAGACCGCAGGATCTTCCCTGACGCGAGTTACTTCCTATTGACCCATCGCCTCAAGGCTATTGGTAAGGCATGCGGCCTCCACGAACCGCTAACGTTTCACGTCGGGCGTCACTCGTTCGGCACGCTCACCCTCGAAGCAGGGATCTCTATGGAGAGCATCGCCCGCATGATGGGCCACGCCTCCGTCACCACCACGGAACTCTACGCCCGCATCACCGATCAGAAGATTTCGGAGGATGTGGATCGACTCATTGCCCGAAGAAGGAAGGCGGGGGAAGGCTGTGCCGCGCCGGGTAACCGGATGGGAAAAAGCCCGGAACAGGGCGCATAGGTTTGCAGTTGTGATTGTCAGATAAGACAGAAGAATAACCTCAAGAAATGAAGTGATTATGGACTATGTTATCATCGAATCGTCCGCATGGGAGGCGCTGAAAAGCCGCATTGAAGGGCTGCGCGAACGCATGAGCGAATTGTTCGGATCGAGAGCCGAACCGACAGAATTGCTGCCCGGCGAGGCCGTTTGCCGGATCCTCGGCGTCAGCCGTCGCACGTTGCAATACTATCGGGATACGGCGGCGCTACCCTTCGTCCGCATCGAGCACAAGTGTTACTACCGGAGGGAGGACGTGGAGGCGCTACTCGCGGAAGGCGACGGCCCCGAATAAGTCCCCAATCGGTTGTCGGAAGACGTGTGAGGAGCCATTGTATCGTACAATCGCGCGGAAAAAACTTTTTCGGCCCAAAGACTCAGTCAAACGGCCACGGGAACAACAATGACCTATCAGAAACAACCCCCAACAAGACACAATGACAGAAGAAGAAATCATCCGGCAAGAATCGCCTGAAATAGAAGCGCTCTTCGACGGGCTCGCGTCCGTTGCGGAGCAGATGAGCGAGGTAGCCGCCACGCACCGCCCGCTCTTCGGCGGCGACGTCTACCTGACGGGCCGCGAGGTGGCGGAAAGGCTCTTCATCAGCCGCCGCACACTGCAGGAATATCGCGACCGCGGCCTCCTGCCCTACACCCGGATCGGCGGAAAGATGCTCTACAAACTCTCCGATTTGGGAGCACCTGCTCCGAGAGAATTACCGGACGCAGACACCGCCCCGTCCCCTCCATCGTATCACCCACAAACCCCCAAACCCCATGACACAGAGAAAAAAAGAGTTCTCCTATTACCGACTGCGATTAGAGTCCTATTTGAAAGATTATCACCCTGAACGGCTGGCCGACGAGGCGTTTATCCGCGCCCGATCGGACGCCGCGGCGCAGGCCTATGAAGACGCCTTTCGGCAAGGCTATCCTGTTCTCGAAGCTGGGTCTATCGCTACGGAAGTCCTCTTCGCAGGACTGCATTTTTCGCCGTATTACATGCTCGAACAGATTATCGAGAACGAGTTCGCCAACGTGGTTCCGCCTGAACGCGCCGCGGATTTTGCGCTGCGGCTGTTGCAGAGTGACACTATCCGCGAGACCATCGCGAAGTACGAGCCGGGCGACGATTTCGACGGCAGTTCGGAGTACGACCAGCTCTACACCGAGCTCACCGGCGCCATCGTCGAACTGCTCGAGGCGGACGGGGTGAAGGTGCTATCATAGCTTTCGCCCCTTTCGAGTCCCCTTTTTCATTCGGCCGTGGCATCGCGCTGCGGCCGATTTTATACCCCAACACCTGCATATCCTATTCCGAGAATCTTTCCTCTACGGGTTTCCCTGCTTCCACTTTTTGTTTGCGGCTCGGGGCCGATGTCGGTTCCCTTGTCTTCGGGCGAAGGACGGCAGACGATAAGGGTGACGTCAAGGCCAAACGCCCCCAGAGCGTTCGACACCGATAAAATCTTCCTGCTTCGCAGCGTATTTTATCGGTGTAGAGCCTTGCCTTTTCCCCTCATCGTCTGCCCTTTGTTGCCCTCGAAACGAAACCGACATACTCCGAGCTTTGAACGCAAAAAAAAATGTCAGCACCATGAAAACGGAAAGATCTTATCACCCCCAAAACAGATTTGAAACGAAACGACGCCTCCTTGCATTACCGCAAAAATCGTTTGGATCGTCGTCTGTGTTGTGGCGTTGAAAGCCATAGGCGTTTCGGAAGAATGGACTGCCATCTTGGCGCTGCTTGCCGTCGTGTATCTTATTCGGGCAACGCTCCGAACGGCACTCTGCGTGCTGTTCTTCCTGATCCGATGGATCTGCATTGCCGCTGCATTGGCTTGGATTGTTTATGGGCTGCTGTTTTGACACATTCCAAGAATGCTTCCATAGGGAATCATTCTACTTGATCATCCCCAGAGTGATCTACTACAGGAAACGAAACGCCGAAGAGCAATATAGAAATTGGACGCAAGCCTTTCCGAAGGGTAAGCCAAACCATCCCCCCAGCACAAAGAATCGAATCCACCAAGGAAAAGAGTGTCAAAAAAATGCCTATTCCATTCTTTACACTTTAACTTTGCCCTCGCAATCCCGTGAAAAGGGAGTGCGCACAGAATTATTCACATCAAAAATATCAATGATCATGAACAAAAAACTAATGATGATCGGCTTGTTTCTGGTGGCCATGCTTACCGGATGCAGCCATGACGAATCCCCCGAAGCGGTGGATTTAGGACAGACGAATGTGTCCGCCGAGTTTGTCAGTGCGGACGAAGCGACAGCGATTGCCGCAGCCGTTCAATTCGGCCCTGCCGAAGCGACCACGGCCGGTGGCAAAGCGACGACGAGGAGCGCCGGCCTCAACAAAGAGGTGGAGAGCGTGACCCCGGTGCCTGATGCAAGCGGAGCGACTGCTTTCTACGTAATCAATTACAAGGGCGGTGGTTTTATGATCCTCTCGGCCGACAAACGTGTAAACCCCGTGTTAGCTTTTTCCGAAACATCCACATTTCCGATGAATGATGTGAATGGATTTCCGGAAGGACTTGTTGGTTGGATGACAAGTACAAAGGCCTATGTCCAATCTGTTCGGGCAAAGAATACACTTCTGACCGAAGAAATGAAAGGGGCTTGGGAAACTTCTTCCATTCAAGTCATGCTTGGCCCCCCACCGAGCGACCCTTGGAATCCGGGGGATAAACCACGCCCAGGTAACGAATGCATAAACAAACATGAGCGTGTAGGTCCTCTTCTGACAACACACTGGCATCAAGGTGCAGACTTTAATGATTCTTCTCCATTAAAGCCATGTGCTAACCTAGGAAATAGAAGAGCTTATGTTGGATGTGTCGCCATTGCGATTGGGCAAGTGATGAAATATCACCACTATCCGGCTTCCTATAATTGGAATAATATGCCAGATCTTCAGGCTACAACAGAAACGGCTAGAATGTTGAGAGATGTAGGGGTGGCTGTTGGTATGTACTATGAATGTTATGGGTCATTTGCAAGTCTCCAAGGAGCAGTCGGAGGACTTCAGAAGTTAGGTTATTTAGTCAAATCAGGAGGGGCTGATTACGATGTGTTGATACGGGAGTTAAAAGCTAAGAGACCTATCATTTTTTTGGCCCATGATACAAATGGACAGAATGGTCATGCCTGGGTTTGTGACGGATGGCAGTACACCGTAAAATACGACCATTGTATCCCTTATGAGAGTGAGTATATACATCTAAATTGGGGTTATGAGCAAAAATACAATGCTTGGTATTTTCCCGCTTCTTGGAAAATGAAAGGTGCAGAATATAACTTTAGAGGATCGACAATCCTCTATGAAATCAAGCCAAGGTGAGCCATGAAAAAAATGTTGCTTTTACTGTTTTCGGTAGTAATGATGCAAAGCTGTACGAAGGATAAAGCCCCAACAATACCGCCTTATGGCAGAGTCATTGAGGGACGTATTACCTTTTTGGTTTCTGATGCACAGGGCCACGATTTACTGAATCCGACTTCTGCGTCACCTAAGGCTGTGAATTTAGACAAAGTCAAGGTCATTTATATCGAGGATGGAAAGGAGAAAGTGTTCTTAAATAGCTTTTCAGATGCTCCGCGAGCTTTTAGCTTAGTCAAACCGGAAGCAGAGTTGAATCAAACTCATTACATGCTGTTTGTTTACACGGACTGCGGCGAGACGGAAGAAGAAACATCAACTGCTACTACGATACTTGAATGGGATGATGGCCATCGGGACGTTGTCGAGATGGAGTTCTTCCGCCCAGGAAATGGTTCGATCTTCCAAAGAAAGGCTTGGGTAAACGGCAAGCTAATTTGGGATTCAGTACATAAGATCGGTGTAACTGGGACGATTGCAGGACCTGTATATGAAATCACGCGCTAAGTGCTACGCTACGTGCTTAGTATTATAACGAGCGGCGCCATGTCGGGAAGTAAGATGCCGGCATGGCGCCGCATTTTGCAACTATTGAGAGAACGAATCCGACAAATGCAACACACAAGGGTAATTACATCAAATAGCGTTACACATACGTCTTAGCAAAGCAATACTGTTAGACGTCATAGATTGATGTATATGATTACTCACTTGGGTGCAGATAAGGTTGAAAATATCTTTTTGCTTCGCGTGGATGCGTTTGATGAGGTATGAATTCAAGTGCACAAAGGGGCATAAGCAAGCTGTCCTATAAGTCTCCTTTATCACAAAGACAACGGGGAGAGGCTCTATCGGAACCCATCTCCGTCACTTTTCATAGAGCAGCGCAAGCTCCACACGACGCCGTAAACGCAGTGCTCTCAGCTCTTTGCCGCGGTATCGGCAGAAGGAGGTGTACTCGTCTCGGATGTCTCTGTCGCCCGATTCCAACTTCTGAATGAGGCGACTTTTCGGCTGCTTGCCGTAGCCCAAGAGGCGGTATTCACCGACGTTGTATGACAACACGGCAAGGAGCAACGAATCACGCCCGAAGCGACGAAACGTGACGAGCCGTTTCTTCAGATCTGCGCGAAGGAGAGAATCCGCCTGCCGTTTTGTCATCGCGCACGAAAGCCGCTCACCGGGTAGCAGGCGGTGACCGTAGCCGACATAAGGATAGTTCTTTGGGCCATGCAGCCCTTCGTAATGCTTGATGCACGCGACGGCACGCTCGAAGAGCGGAAGGCTGAACAGCCGATCGGCTCCGCGTTGTGCCTGCGCGTTGGGCGCGGCGAGCGCTTGGACACAAACAAGGAGCGCGAGCAGGCTGCGTCCGATTTTCGTTTTCATGGGGAGGGGGATGTTTTTCGAGGTGGATAAAAGCAAAAGCACCGATCCGTCGCGGACAGATGCTTTTCATGTCAGGGTTATGAACAAAATAGGAGATGAAAAAAGATGTATTCAGACAGAGATGTCTTCCGAAGAGACTTTGTTCTCCTTATGGTTGAAGTCGAAGGCGAGTGTTTGACTCTGGCCGTGATTGTCCTCGATCACGACTTCGAGCGACTGTCGCTCGGCGGAGAGTGCGTGGTAATAGAGGGTGAAATGTCCCGGCGCGATGGCGTAGCGATCGTTCGGCGTGAGTGACTTACCGCGTCGACCGATGCTGAGCGCTCCCTTGCCGTCGTGCTGGAAATAGCGCAGGGTGTAGCGCGTGCCTTTTACGATGCGTTCGGGCGCAAGCGTGCAGCGGATCTCGACTTCTTCACCCGGCGCGAGGGTTTTCGGGATGGGCATCGTAGTGACTTGGAACGGGTAAACCGTTCGCACGTCCAGACGGCGATCACAGCCGACCCAGCAAAACCCGGCCAGGAGCAGGACGCCTATCGCCCATGCCGCATTACGGATGTTCGTTTTCATGATTCATTGGGGTTAGAGGTTGATGCGAAAGCCTGCCGAGATGGCAGGTCGAAAAGGATAGACGTCCGAGCCGAAGAGGAACAGCCCACGGCCGCCGACGACAAAGAGCAGGTGATCCGACAGGAACAGCTCTACACGGAAATGCAGCCCGCCGCCTCCGACAAGGCGCGAACCGCCTTGTGCTCTTTATCGATGTCGGCCTTCGATTGGAGGACGTTGGTGGCTTCCATAAGGATTTTCTCAAGGACGAGCGGCTGGATTAGTCCGGATAAAAACCTCTTGTAAACCGGCATGCATACTCAGCGGGCAATAAATAATGTGAATGGGTGGTGGGAGCGGAGAGTAAAACCGTGGAAGTTTCTGCCAGAGGCCTAACAGCCGTTGGAGATACCGTGGAAGTTTCTGCCAGAGGCTCAACAGCCGGTTGAAGTGCCGTGGAAGTTTCTGCCAGAGACTTTACAGCCGTTAGAGATACCGTGGAAGTTTCTGCCAGAGGCTCAACAGCCGGTTGAAGTGCCGTGGAAGTTTCTGCCAGAGACTTTACAGCCGTTAGAGATACCGTGGAAGTTTCTGCCAAAGGCCTAACAGTCGTTGGAGGCACCGTGGAAGTTTCTGCCAGAGGCCAAACAGCGGTTGAGGATACCGTGGAAGTTTCTTCCAGAGACCAAACAGCGGTTGAGGATACCGTGGAAGTTTCTTCCAGAGGGCTAACGGCCGTTGGGGATAGCACGGCTCATGCCTTGATACAGGTCGCCGGTGGAGCGCATCTGCGTGCGCAACGTGTCGGTCCTTGTGGCGAAGGTTGTGGTGATGAATCCGCAGCAAAGGACGGCGGACAGGAGGAGTTTTTTCATGGTTTATGGGAGAATAAGAAAGGGTTATTTAGCTTGGACGAGGAAGAGTCGGTGACCGCTTTTGACGGTCACCTTGATCGTACGGAGCTTCTTCTGTAGAAGCTGACTGGCGCCCTGCATCACGCCGCGGGCGGCTTCGGAGATGAGTTGATCTTTGGCCGACGAGGCGAAGGTGAAGCTCGTTCCGATTGTTCCACCGACGCCCGCGCCTACTTCTTTGAGGGCCGAGACCTCCTCAGAGCCGGGGATAGATAAGCCTTCTTGCCCATCGAGGTCGAAGGCGGAGAGCTTGACGGCGAGGATGCGGCCAGCGTGTTCTACACTCGTGACATGGAGCTTCATCCGGTTGCCATCGATCGTGGACTGCGCAATAAGTACCGTGTTAGGGGGGCAGCGTCATGCCCTCGATGCGGGCCGATTCTGCGAGACGGAGGCGAGCGGGGAACGCCCCGCGGCGAAGTTTACCAGGCCCTCGATCTATGTTAGTTATCGACCATTAAAACCTCGGGAAACGCCGGGGCGCGCTACTGTACACGATGCGAAGTCCGAATACGATCCGCCTTTGCCACTTGAGACTGAGACGGTCGCACTGCCGATGCAGCCATACGTGTGCCCGCAAGTAGCGACGGGTGAGGGTGAATCTTGTGCTCATGGCCTAACGTTTATATGTCTGTATGTCTCGGTTTTCACGAACGAGGAAGTGCTCCATCAGAAAGCCCTGCGGATTGTTGTCTGAGCGGACGGCGTTTGTAGCGTGCATGTCGTGATCAGGTTGCGCTCCGTCACGTTGCTCGGACGGACAATAAACTGACGGGCGTAGGTCGTCACCTCGTACGGGTAGCGATCGAAGTCGCAGCGGATCGAGTCCACCTCCACGCGCTGGTTGATGTTGCCCGAGATGATACGATTGAAGTAGCCTTTCTCGGCGAGGTCGCGGTAGTAGTCGTATGCCGTTTTGTCGCACAAGAGAAAGGCGCGCTCCATGTTCTTCTCGATGGCGTCTTTATCGGGTGCGACGGTGAAGAAGAGTTCGTGGAAGCGGCGGACGTGCTCGCGCGCCTCCACGGGACGGTTCGCGGCCGCATCCTGACTGAGGGCGAGAATGAGTGACTTGCCATTGTCCAAGACGTAGATCTTCTCCCGCTGACGGTTGGCAAAGGCGTACGACGAATAGACGACGATGCCTGTAATGACTATGCACAACACAACGAAAGCGGCGGCGTAGAGCCGGATCTGCTTGAACGAGGTCTCTATGTTGGTGAGTGATCTGAATTCCATGATACATTAAGTAGTTAGAGGTAAGTACATGTTAAGAGCCACTTACTTAATGAGTAAACCCTTGATCCGTCCGCCGGCATTGCCGAGTGCGGCACCCGTTCCGGCCATCGTCACCTTGCCGCCGGTGTAGGCGCCTTGCACACCGCGCTGCGCCGTTTGATTGACATTGCGACCGTAGTTGCCGATACCACCGCCGGCCTCGATGATCCAGCCCGCGACCGTCGGCACGCAGAAGAAGCCCACAATGCCGATGAGGAAGAAGACGATGTAGTACCAGTCGCCAGAGTCAGGGACGTAGCCCGGATTCTGTAGTTCGGCGATGGCGGGGGTGCGCCCCGCAGCGAAGTTTGCCGGGTACTTGAAAGCGTTTATGTCAACCCAAAATGGTTCCACGAATAAGTAAGGGAGCCAGTTACTCTCTAAAAGGGCCACGGGGGGTTATCCCTTCAGAAGTTATCCTGAGAGTATACTCCACCTTCGGCGATGCTTTGTCTCACGCCACTTCGAGGCGCATGCTCGGCACTGAGACATTCATAACTGATTATAGGTTGCGCAGGGCGATATAGAAGAGTGCGCCGAGGCCGGCGATGCCCTTTGCGATGCCTGCCATATTGGCGCATAGGGGCATCATCTCCCCGTAGGTAGCGTGCAGCAGCGCGTGCAGGTCGGTAAAGTCCATCGTGCATCACCAATAGCGGTTATCAGCAGATCCGTAGAGCGCATTGACACGGGCCATCTCGCCCTTCTTGGCCGCCCGTACGAAGCTGACAGAAATGTTCTTACGCGTGAAGTACGACGTGGCCGCGCGGTACTCCTTCACCTCGTTGTAGATGCGATCGATCAGCTCGATTCGCTCCTTATCGTTCATCGAGAGCACGCCGCTGCGAACGAGCGATTTCAGCTCCTTGAGTGACTCGCTGGAGCGCTCCATCAGCTTGGCATAGCCCGCCGCCATGGCCGACAGTTCCTCGGGCGAGTAGTTCGGATCGGAGAGCATTTTCTTGTACGCGCCGACGTACATCTCCGTCATGTCGCCCACCATGAGTATGGTTTCCTTGACTTTATACGCGTCGCCGATCAGGTTGTTGACCTTCTTCAGCGCGTCGTAATAGCGCTTGGTGTCGTTGTAGAGCTTCTCGACTTCCTTGAAATTGCTCAGCGTGTTGTTCACCGTTTTGGAGGCGGTGGCGATCTCTTTGATCGTGTTCGCGATGTTGCCTGCCAAGTTGACAGGGTCGGTAACGATCCATTGGGCGTGTGCCGTTCGCGTAAGCAGCAGGCAGCACACGAGGCAGAGGATAAGTTTGTGTTTCATGAGGATTGGGGGGATTAAAAAGTTGCGCCATCGGCGCGTGTTCATTGGGTTTCTCTGAGGGGTTTGCGGGTACTCCCGCAGGTCTCGCGGCATTTGCCGAGACGTTTGCGCAGGCCACGCTGGGTCCCACGGTATTTGCCGAGACGTTTGCGCAAGCCGCGCAAGTCCCGCGGCATTTGCCGAAGCGTTTGCGCAGGCCGCGCAAGTCTCGAGGTATTTGCCGAGACGTTTGCGCAGGTCGCGCAAGTCCCGCGGCATTTGCCGAAGCGTTTGCGCAAGCCGCGCAAGTCCCGCGGCATTTGCCGAGACGTTTGCGCAGGCTGCGCAAGCAGTAAAATCTTTGTCGGGGCATGCCTGTTCGTCGACAACGGTCGGCCAGCTTACGGGTCGCCGTGCGCCAACCTGCTAATGGCCTGCTCGATGTCTCCGCCGAGGCGGTCGGCCAAGCGCATCACTTCGACCTTCTCCGTCTCCTCGGTCGTGTACGCGAGGTACTCCTCGCGCGAGACCTCCGTGGCGTAAACGGCCGACTGCATGCCGCCTAAGCCGATCCATACCTCCTTGTAACGCCGCTCGGGGTCGTTGTTTTGATTGATCGAGAGGATCTGGTTTTTCTCCTTTTCGGACAACCCGAGCAGCGCCTGTATGCCGTCGAACTTGGTCATGTATTTCCGCTGGTCAAGCAGGATCTTGCAGTCGGAGTTGTTGATGATCGACTCCTTGACGATGGGCGACGAGATGATGTCGTCGACCTCCTGCGTCACCACGATCGCCTCGCCGAAATACTTGCGGACGGTCTTGTAGAGGTACTTGATGTAGTCTGCCATATTGGCCGATGCAATCGCTTTCCATGCTTCTTCAATAAGGATCATTTTCCGCACGCCCTTCAGCCTTCGCATCTTGTTGATGAAGGCCTCCATGATGATGATCGTCACCACGGGAAAGAGGTCTTTGTTGTCCTTCACCGCGTCGATCTCGAAGACGATGAAGCGTTTGGAGAGCAGGTCAATGTTGCGATCGGAGTTGAGCAGGAAATCGTAACGCCCTCTACATAGTACTGTTTGAGGGTTGTCAGTAGGTTGTCGATGTTGAAGTCGGAGAGGGTGACGCGGATCTCCCGGCGCCCCATCTCCGGGCGGTAGACGTCCCGCAGGTACTCGTAAAACGTGTTGAAGCAGGGTGTGATTTTCCGGTTCGTTCGGATCGTTTCGATGTACGCATTGACGGCCGAACCCAGCTCGCCCGCCTCTGTCTTTGTGACAGGTTCGTCGGCACTTTTCCACAGTGTAAGGAGCAGCGTGCAGATGCTTTCGCGCTTCTCCACGTCGAACACGTAGTCGTCGGTGTAGAAAGGGTTGAAGGAGATCGGCCGGGCGTCGGTGTACGTGAAATAAATCCCGTCTGCGCCCTTCGTCTTTCGGTTGATCAGGCCACACAGTCCCTCGTAGGAGTTGCCCGTGTCGACGAGCAACACGTGCGCGCCTTGCTCGTAATACTGCCGCACCATGTGGTTCGTGAAGAACGACTTGCCACTGCCCGAAGGCCCAAGGATGAACTTGTTGCGGTTGGTGATGATACCCTTTTTCATCGGCAGATCGGAAATGTCGAGATGGATCGGGCGGCCGGAGAGGCGGTCGGCCATTTTGATGCCGAAGGGCGAGAGCGAGTCGCGGTAGTTCGTTTCGGCGGTAAAGAAGCAGAGCGCCGGGTCGATGAAGGTGTAGAAGGATTCCTCGGCCGGGAAGTCGGCGGCGTTGCCCGGGATACCCGCCCAATAGAGTGTTGCCGCGTCGACCGTGTTGTGTCGCGGGCGACATTCCATGAGCGCAAGTGCTGAGCCGACGTCGTTCTTGATTTGGCGCAGCTCCTCCGCCTCGTCGCTCCATGCGAGGACGTTGAAGTGTGCACGAATGGAGGTCAGCCCCTGCGACCGCGCGAGGTTGAGATACTCCTGAATCCACGCCTCGTTGATCTGATTGCTCCGGGAATAACGCGCCAGCGAGTGTATGTTGCGCGCCTGTTTTTCGAAACGGTTCAGGTTCTCCTCGCTGTCCTCGATAAAGAGGTCGAGTAGGTCGGGAGCATTACTGCTCCCGACCCCTCTAAGAACCGTACGTGAGAGTTTCCCCTCATACGGCTCAAGCAACTCAAAGTTTCTATTATGAAACCGGCTCATAAGCTCTAATTTTACGGGTAAGTGTACGACTGCATCTATCGTGGGCGATAAACTTGTATCTGCCGGACTTGTCGGATAATTCCTTGATAGTCCAGATTTTATCCGGTTCGATAATCTCACTGCACAACGGACAACGCTGGTTTTGTTTTTCCCACATTCTGAGGAAGCCCTGTCTTCCTTTGAAAGTGCTTAACATTTTCATTCTGTTACGCATCTCAAAGTATGGACGCCATTCCGGGTCGAATGGGTTGGCTTTACTGCGGATTTTGATAGGCTTGGTCTTCATGTCAATGTCGGATAAATACTTCAGTGTGTACGGGAATGTCTTCCCGTTGTTCTTCAGTGTCGTACCGAATGTCCACGCCCGGCCTTTCTTCGACAGAAAATACTTGTTGTAAACCCAGTTCTTTCCCTTGTGGCGGTGGCGGCGTAATGCCCACGCCCACAGTTTGTAGAAGATTTGTGCGTCTGCGTTCTTGAATGTTTTGGCGGCTACGCAACCTTTGTAATAGTTGCCCCAACCAGTTATGAAAGGATTTAGAAGTCCGATAAGTTTGTCCTGCCTAATAGCTTGATTCTTACGAATAATGCCTTTAATTTTGGCAAGAAACTCCTTAACATTCTTCTTTGACGGCTTAATAAGCAGCGTACCTTTGTATTTCCTGATATTGAAACCCAGAAAATCAAATCCTACCTCGATGTGAGTAACCTTCGTCTTTTCTTCTGATAGGGTAAGCCCCCTTGCTTGAAGAAACTCGCTTACTGCGGGTTTGATTAGCGATTCCAATGTTTCCCTGTCGGAACAGGTAATAATGAAATCGTCTGCGTAACGCACAAGATTTACCATAGGGTTGAAATACCCCTTGTTGATACGTCTTAGCTTGAACTTTTCCGCAAGCATAGCTTGCAGGCCGTCAAGTGCCATATTAGCGAGAGTAGGCGATATAATACCGCCCTGCGGCGTTCCTTCCTCGGTGGGGAATAGTTGTCGGTTGAATACAAATCCACTTTCCAGCCATTTGCGAAGCATGACCTTATCCATAGGGATATTGTCGAGCAACCATTCATGACTGATGTGATCGAAACAACCTTTGATGTCCCCTTCGAGTATCCATTGCGGAGACACCCCTTTTGAAAGTACCGTAAAGCATTGTTCTATCGCATCGACCGTACACCTTTCCTTACGGAAACCGTAAGAGTGCCTGTCGGCGGTAGTTTCTGCCACTGGGTTTAGTGCCATCAGGTATAACGCCTGCATAGCCCTGTCTTTCATCGTGGGTATTCCTAACGGACGGAGTTTGCCGTTACTCTTCTTGATATGTACCCTTCGTAACGGTTGCGGGTTGTAGCCACGCCTTTTCAGGTTGGCGATTGCACCCATTTTTGCGTTGGGAGTAGTCCAGAGAACTTTATCCACTCCCGCAGTGTTCTTACCTTTGTTAGAGGTAACTCGCTTGACTGCCAATGCTTTGGCGTAAAACGAATGGGTCAGTGTCCATTGCAAGGCTTTAACCTTGCCCGGACGACCTTCTTTCTGAGCCTTTACAATACGTCCTTGCAGCTTCTGAACCGCAGTTTCGCATCTGACCCAATCAATGTCGGTCCAGTTGTTCCACTGCCTACGGTCAGCAGGTGCACACGATAAGTTAATCTCGTTCATTTGCATTCCTTCTTTTTGAAAGTTCTACATAGTTTCTTGTAAAGAGTTACTTTGCAGAAGTCTGCCCGCTTTCGCGGCGGAGTAACGTTGAAACTCCTATCCGCCCCGTTACAGGACGGCATTCGCTTTTTCTGCGTTCCCATACCCGCACCCCATTCGGTCTTCCTTGCGGTCGGCTTACCTGCCCATAGGCAGGAGAGATACGGGCTTACCAAGTTTCGTGTAAGTAACAAATGAGCGGGTTAGGTTCTGTCCATTGCGCCGGCAGTGCTTTGTCCGTGTAACCCCACAATACAAGGGGTTATCCGACTGCGTTACCTTTGGTTCAAGCCTATCAGCAACTTTGGCTTGTTCATACATTACGACGCTTATAACAGTTCGCTTGTGCTAACCATACCGCCCAGCCTCGCTCCCCAGCTCTTTTGTGCTAAGAGCAGTTGCCGTTCCCTCGCGGTTCAGGCTCCTCCTTGCGGAAGGGCTACTTTGTCCGGCCAGCTTCGCACCCCGCCTTTTGAGCGACGCACGTGACCGTAGGCTACTATTGACGGAACAATAGGTTTAATCTGACTTTAATGACATTTGTTACTTCATTTAATTGTTAAACAATTACTTACACGACTTCTTGTCGCACGTATTGGTTGAAGAGGTGATTGCACGAGAGCATGAGTCCGACGGGCGCGGCGAAGGAGAGGCGGCAGTCGCTGCGGTCGGTCGAGAGGCGCTCGTAGCGGCTGTCGGTGGAAACTACGGCGGGGAGGTCGTCGGTGTCGCTGAGCGTGTGCAGGCAGAGCCGGTTGTCGCCCACCCGAACGAGATCGGCGCCGAGGCGGATGTCCTCTAAAGAAGCGTGCCCTGTGTCGGAGAGCGAGAAGTAGCGATCGAGCAAACCGCTCTTCTCCTTCGTGCCGACGAGTTCCTCCTCGGTCATGCGCGTCAGGCGGATGCGGTCGTCGTCATTGATGATCCGCTCGAACTGGTCGACGGCCTCCATGAACTTGGCCACCTCTTCGCGATTGCTCACTTCCTTCGGCAGGGATCGTGCCGCGACAGAGTGAGGAGAATTTGCTCTGCCGAGCCATGCGCTGGCGCGTCGTTTTCGTGAGGAAGAGGTAGCAGGCATGGTCGAGGAAGGGGCGTTCGTTGAAGTGGCGTTCGGAGGCGCGAGCGAGGAAGCTCAGCTCGCCGTCCGAGAGGCGACCCGCGTAGCGCTCCTTGACGAACCAATCCTGCTTGTGCACGATGGTGAAGTCGGGTAGCACCTGACGGCCTTGTGCCACGCCGCGTGCATCGCCTCGTACTCGGCCGAGGTGACGGTGAAGAGTTCGGGCAGCTCGACACGGAAGGCGACGGTGATGTCGGCATCTTTCGAGACGATGCACCCTTGTTCGACAGCCAAGAGCGGAAACTTGGATTCTAAGGTGGTGACCTTGCTTGTGTTTCTCATGATCTTTTCAGGCAATGAAGAATGTGGCGGACAGAGCGTCGGTTCAGGAGATAGCGTGGGTGCATGCGGACGGCGGCGCGTTTCATCAGACCATAGCGGCCGAATCGGCGGTTCAGCGCGAACGTTTGCCACACCACAAGCGTGGCACCCGTGGCGCCGAGGCCGAGACAGAGGTACTGATCCATGCCGCACATGTAGCAGACGACGACAAGGAGGAATGTCGCCAGCAGTCCACCGGCGAAGAGGAAGAGGTACTGCGCCTTGAGCCCCCTTGAACTCCACCGTCCGCCCCACGCCTTTATTGATCTCCCACGAAGCCATCAGAGGAAGAAACTTCTAAGGATCGTGGCGGCCACAATCAGGAAGATACACGCCCCGAACCACGAGGCGGCGGTCTTACTGGTGTCTGGGTCGCCGGACGCGAACTTTTGGTACACCTTGATCCCGCCGATCAGTCCGATGACAGCACCGATGGCGTAGATGAGTTTCGTCCCCGGGTCGAAATAGGGGAGGTGACCATTTTCGTGGCCTCGTTGATACCCGACAGCCCGTTGCCCTGCGCGAAGGCGGCAGGGGCGAGAACAGTGGAGAGTAGAAACAGGGATAGCTGCGTGAATTTCTTTTTGTTCATGATGCGGTTTGTTATTCGGTAGATATGCATGGGGTGTTTTTGTTTTCTGGAAAAGGAGGGGAACGGCCGCCGGATCCGGCTCTGTACTTCCATCCGTGTGTAGCCTTCAAGCGGCACGCTCCCTCCTTTCGTTTCTGTTTGGGTCGCTGTTTATAAGTAGTACGACAGCGGTTTGTCGTCTGTGCTCTCGTCCGGAATCGGAGTAGGAACGACTTCTGACGTTTGCACCTCAGCTTCCTCCGACCGTCGGATGGCAGCCAGGAGCTTGCGGTGATCGCGCTCCTGTTCTGCCAGATACGCCTTGTATTTCTCCATCAGGTCGGTGCCGCGCAGACTTTGCAGGGTCATCCGGACATCGCCGGGCGCTTCCTCGTCGAGTGCGTCATCGTTCCGACTCCATCCGTTGACACGCGCCAAATCCCGCGAGAGGATGGCCGTCGGAGACACCTCGGGCAGCGGTTCGTCGGACAGCGACAGGTCTTCGCGTATCACTTCGTCTTCATCGATTTCATCGGCTGCATTGGCCTTACCGATTCCATCCGTCGCGTACGCTTCGACAAATGTACCCCTGCCTCTTTCCGGCGTTGATTGCGAGGAAACGGCGGGAACTTCCGGGATAGGCAGGGAAACAAACGGCCTGCTTTGCCGACCAAATCGTGTAGTGTGACTTCTTGTGCATCCTCTCCGGAAGCGTTTCCGGAAATGTTGGACGGATCCTGCTTTTGTCCTTGGGATCGCCATACCTGATAACCGAAGTGACCGATCCCAAGCAGCATCCATACCACGCCCAAGAGGAGGAGCAGGTTAAGAAGAAAGGTTTCCATGACGTTCATAGTGAAACGGTCGTTTTACGTCTTTGTCTAGCCGCGGCATTGTTCAGCAGATCCCGATGCGTTCGGAGATGTTCACGGAGAATATTATCGATATAAGCCGCCATCGGTAGTCGCACCCCCAAGTCTTGCAGCACGTTCCGCAGGATCTGCAAAGTCTCCACATTCATCGTGAATGCGGTCTTCTCACGAATGCGGACGGGATGCATATAGGGTGAAACGATAATCGTCGAGCGTGATCGGTGCTTCTTCTGTTTTCCTTTGGAGGGGAGGTTTCGCTTCGGGAGTAGGTGAAACGATAATCGTCGAGCGTGATCGGTGCTTCTTCTGTTTTCCTTTGGAGGGGAGGTTTCGCTTCGGGAGATTGCTCTTTGGGTTGCACTCGAATTTCAGCTGGAGGTTCCTCTTCTTCTTCCGGAGGATCGAAGGCGATCGTCTCCTTGGGATTACGCTTCATCACGCCGTCCTCGGCCATCTCTTTGAGTTTGTCATCAAGCAAACGACGACGTTCTTCAATCGTTGCCATCGTGTTTCTGTATTTCGATACCGAGGCGTTCCGTCAGGGCTTCGACCAACTCATCGAGTCCCGTCCCCGCACGCAATGACCGGTGTGGAGGCAAATAGGTCGATCGAAATGCCCCTCGAAATCCATACTGCTCCAATTCGTGACTGAATCGATGCGTAGCATAGACGCACCCGGGAAACAGCGTCAAGCCCTCTTCCTTTATATACGCACTGTAATGCTCCATCAATGTGTTTTTCACTCGTCGATCCACCTTATTCCATAGCAACATGATGTCCTTGACACGTGCCGTCTCTATCGACACGCCAAGGTCGGATATGCTCTTTGCATACGCCAAACAAGAAACGATCGACTGAACATCCGCCTCAATCGGAGAAAGGATGCAGTTCATTTCTAAGGAGAGTTCGAGCAGTTCGCGGGTGCCGGCGTGTCCGGGGAAATCGAAAATGACCAGCTTGAAATCTTCATTGGGATGGCTGCTGAGATAAGCGTTCGTCTTAGCTATCGCCTCTTTCGGATCAGCCTTGAGCACGCGATAGGTCTTTCGCCCTAATTGATCGAAATAGGACTTCATCTGCTCGGACAATGACGGACTCTCCTCAATGGCCGCCTTTTCTCTTTGGCGCAACTTGTAAAACGAATCCTGCGACAGATCGCAGTCGACGACGAAGAGCTCGACTCCTTTTTCATAGTAAAGCATGCTGGCCGTGATCTCCGCCAGCGTACTTTTCCCTACCCCGCCTTTTTGCGAGGAGAACCCCAAGAACAGGGGCAATGTGTTTGTTGCTTTCATGGTTGAAGAGAGATGGTTTGATGGTTGGAACAATCTTTTGAACGAGCGATAAACCGGCCGTTAGTCCGATAGTATGATCGAAAGAATCTTCATGCAACGGGTCGATCAATCGATCGTTCGAGATCTCGAATCATCGAACTGGCGATCGACTTCTCAAACGATAGATCGGAGGATTATCCGCTCGTTCTACCGGCAAAACAAAAGGTCGTTTGTCAGGATATTCATGGTGAAGGATATACCGGGAAATAGCGGGAAAAAGTTCCAACATCCCTTATTACAAGCGGATTGTAGAGTCTGCATAGCTTTGCCGCCGAATTGAAACCACGGAGTGCAGCTGCCTTTTAGCATACGGCCCTGAAGGCCGGGCAAGGTGTGTTTTTGTGCTACAAAAACCGTTTTGTGCTACAAAACGCCTTGCCCCCGGAGCGGCCTCCGCGGCGGTTCGGCTCCAAAGTCGCCACCTGATCTTATATGAAAAACCAGAGCCCCATGAATCGACCGAAGAAAACACCCGTTCGCCCCCCGAAATGGGACGCCTTCCACTTCCGCCTCCCCGACAGCCGCGATCAGCTCCGGCTGATCGAACTCTTCAAACGCTCCGGTGCCCGCACAAAAACGGAGTACATCCGTGCGCGCATCTTAGATGAGCATTTCCGCGTCGTGACCGTCGACAAGAGCCGCGAGGACTTCGTCCGCAGGCTAACCGAGTTCACCGCCGCGCTAAACAAGATCGGCGTGCTGTACAACCAAGCCGTCCGCGCTATCAACGCGTACCACTCCCCGAAAACGGCCGTTGTTATGCTCCGTAAGTTGGAGGGCTATGCGGCCGACATCCACCGGTTGCAGGAGCGAGTCATCGCCTTAACCGAATCCTTTCGCACGATTGATCGATGATTGCGAAGATCTCGCCGCCCTCCAAAGACCTGATGAAAACGCTCATGTACAACTTCCGGAAAGTCGATCGGGATCAAGCCGACATCCTCCTGTCCGGGCAGCTTTCGGCAGATGGAAGGCTGACGGCCGAACGTGTTTTCCGGGAGATGACAACCTACATCCCGAGTGGTGCGCGGACGAAGAACATCGTCTTTCACGCTTCGATCAACCCTCGCCCCGATGAGCCACTCTCCGACGACCACCTCCGAACGATCGCCCGAGAATACCTATGTCGTCTCGGTTACGGCTACCAGCCCTTCATCGTGTTCAAGCACCGAGACATCGCGCGAGAACATATTCACCTCGTCTCGACGCGGGTCAGGCACGACGGCAGCAAGATTCGGGACGCGATGGAGCACGTCCGAAGCACCCGCATCATGCGGAGTTTGGAGGCGAAGTTCGGCCTCCTCCCCAGTCGGAAGAAGGCTGGCGTTTCTGACAAACCGTCAGCCGTTGAAGTTGGGGCGGGAGACATCAAGCAGCAGGTTGCGGCCGCTGTAGAGCACGTGCTCGGGCGGTACGCGTTCCAGTCTGTCGGGGAGATGAATCTGCTGCTTGCGCGCTTCCGTGTGACGGTCGAGGAGGTCAAAACGGAGCGGAAGGGTAGGCCCTTCGACGGGATCGTCTACGCGGCAACCGATGCCGAAGGACACAAGATCTGCACGCCGATCAAGGCCTCCGAGATCGGTCGGCAGGTCAGTTATGCGGCGCTTCGTCGCCACTTTGAACAGTCGAAAAGCGTTGTCCGAGAGCGGGCGGGAGCGATCCGCCGTGCGATTGCCGGCGTGATGCAGACCTCGCCCGACCGTGCGGAGTTCATCAACCGCATGCGTGGATACGGCATCGAGACCGTGCTCCGAATCAACGCTGCCGGACGCCTCTACGGCATCACGTTTATCGACGATGCGAACGGAATCGCAGTCAATGGTTCACGCCTCGGGAAGGGCTTCGCAGCGAACGTGTTCAATGCCTATTTCGCGGGCGAACCGAATCCGTTCCTCGAAATGAGCTGGCCAAAAGAGAAAGAAGAACGGGCGGCTGTGGTGGACGAACTGACAGAAAGTCCGAACGACATGCTCCCGACGGAGATCGATCTCAGTTTGCAGGTACACGGCGCCGACCTCCGAGAGTTGGCCTTCCAACGTCGGCTGAGAAACCGCGCCCGCGTGCGTTTACGCCGAAAACCGTGGTAGCAAGCCTGAACCTTGGAGGATTCTACCCTTCGACGCTCGTCGGAGCACTGAACCCTGAGGGTCTTGCCCTTCGACGGTCGTCGGAGTACTGAACCCTGAGGGTTTTGCCCTTCGACGCTCGTCGGAGCACTGAACCCCGAGGGTTTTACCCTTCGACGGTCGTCGGAGCACTAAACCCTGAGGGTTTTGCCCTTCGACGGTCATCGGAGCGCTAAACCCTCCAGGGTTTAGCCTTCCTTTTTAAGAAGGAGGCCATTCATAAAACACTTAGAATCAATAGAAAGCCAAACAAATTCACACCAACACCCCATGCAAAACGAAGATGATTTGAGAGGCCTCGCCAAGACGATGGACCTCATGCGAGCGATCGCAATCCTTTTTACCGCCATGCACGCGTACTGGTTCTGCTACGCGGCCTTCCGCGACCGACAGCTCACGCTGGCAGTCGTCGACACTATCCTACTGAACTTCGACCGTTCCACCGGGCTGTTTGCCTCGCCGCTATAGACGAAGCTCTTTGCTACTGTCTTTTTGTCACTCTCCTGCCTCGGTACGAAGGGCGTCCGAACGGAGCGGATCACCTGGCCGCGCATCGGAGCTGTCGCTGCCGCGGGCACCCTGCTGTTCTTCCTGAACGGCTGGACGCTCCGCCTGCCAATCGGGATGGACGCGTGCGCCGGGCTGTATCTCACGACCCTCGCCGCCGGCTTCGTCTGCCTGCTCATGGCCGGGTCGTGGGCGAGTCGTCTGCTGAAGAACAACCTCATGGACGACGTCTTCAATGTGGAGAACGAAAGTTTCATGCAGGAGACCCGCCTGATGACGAACGAATACTCTGTCAACCTTCCGACGCGCTTCTATTATCGGAAGAGATGGCAGTCCGGATGGATCAATGTCGTCAATCCGTTTCGCGCCACGATGGCGCTCGGCACACCCGGCTCGGGCAAGTCGTACGCCATCGTAAACAACTACATCAAGCAGCAGATCGAAAAGTCATTCGCGATGTATATCTATGATTATAAATTTCCTGACCTGTCCGAAATCGCCTACAATCATCTGCGCCAGCACCTTGATGCGTACCCCGTCAAGCCGCAGTTTTTCGTCATCAACTTCGACGATCCACGTCGCTCGCACCGTTGCAATCCGATCCATCCTGACTTTATGACAGACATCTCCGACGCCTATGAAGCAGCCTACACCATCATGCTCAATTTGAACAAAAGTTGGGTGTGACACGAAGTCACATAGATAATTGCTAAGATGTCATATAAGACAGTTTTAGCCCGCTGTTCCGTCAGCGGTAGCCTACGATAGAATGCGCCAATAGTGATATGGACGTATTGAGCCTATCGAACAAGGTACACTTTCCCAAAAGGACGAGACAGAACCGTGAGGGGACGTCAAGGGCGGTTAGTATCGTGCCGCCGAGTGGCTTGGCTGAGTAGTATGGTTAGCACATGCGAACTGTTTATAGCCATCGTGAGGTTTGAAGGAGCCAAAGATGCTGGGCTCTCACCAAAATGGTAAGCAGTCGGATAACCCTTGCCCAATTTGGGGTTACACGGACATAAGCACTGCCGGTGGATTGACAGAACCTACCCTACTCGTACAGTTATCTATGTGGAACGTGGTAAGCCTGTATCTCTCCTGCTTTGGGCAGGTAAGTGAACCGTAAGGCGAACCGAAATGGGGTGCAGGTATAAGATGACGGAAAAAGCGAATGCCGCTCTGTAATGGAGTGGATACGGATTGAGCCCCGGCCACGTGTGGCAGAGACGACATCATCCGACGCGAAAGCGGGCAGACTTCCGTGTGAGGTAACTCTTTACAAGAGAGCTTTCAGAACTTTTCAAAGTAGAATTGCAAATGAACGAGAACAACAAAAAATCGTGTGCGCCTACTGACAGCAGGCCAAGCACTTGGGGCAGTATGGACTGGCTCAGGTGCGAGCAGTATGTCCAAAAGCTACAAGCGCGTATTGTAAAGGCTCAGAAAGAAGGCAGGCATAACAAGGTGAAAGCCTTGCAGTGGCTGCTTACTCACTCCTTTTATGCCAAGGCTTTGGCAGTAAAGCGAGTTACTTCCAACAAGGGAAGAACACCTCGGGGGTTGACAAGACCCTTTGGGATTCCCCCAAGCGGAAATTCAAAGCAATAAGCGAACTCCGCAGACGCGGCTATAAACCACAACCGCTGAGACGGGTTTGCATCAAGAAAAGCAACGGTAAACTCAGACCGTTGGGCATTCCAACGATGAAAGACAGGGCTATGCAAGCCTTATATCTGATGGCACTTGAACCAATCGCTGAAACGACGGGCGACAGATTCTCCTACGGCTTCCGAAAGAAACGTAGGACGATGGACGCTATTCGACAGATTGATACCGTTCTTAACCGTCAGCACTCCCCCGAATGGATTCTGGAGGGAGATATAAAGGGCTGCTTCGACCATATCAGCCACGACTGGCTGCTATCCCACATCCCTATGGATAAGGGGATTCTTGCCAAATGGCTAAAATGTGGTTTTGTCTTCAAAGGTGGTCTATACCCGACGGAAGAGGGGACACCACAGGGCGGTATTATATCGCCCACGCTTGCGAACATGACACTTGACGGACTTCAGACGCTGTTGGCTGAGAGATATGCCCCACAAAACATTAAGTACAACGGGGAAAACGGAAAACACTGATAGACAGGGATGTGAGAAAAAGGGGCGCCAAACATTGAGTACATTTTGCTTGGATTTCGGTTGGATTCGAGGGGATGGAATTGAGGGCCTACAGCGGGCGGATTGGATTGAGGCCTCCCAAAGGGCCAAAAACGCGCGAAAAGGCGCATGAATACTGATGATCTGAGGGGATAAACAAAGGCGCTCAGAGGCCTTAAAAAGGGCCTAAAAAGAGGTGTTCGGACGTGGTTCGGGCACCCCTCTTTTTTTACCCCGTTTTTGGGGTTAGGGTCAAAGTAGGGTCAAACTGGGGTCAAAAGTAGGGTCAAAAAGAGGGGTATTTGGGGGGTGAGTGCCCCCCACCTACGGGTTAAGAATGTGTTAAGTTGTGGATTTTTTGAGGTGAGTTTTGCCCCCTATTACGGCGTAGGAGTGCGAGTTGCGACGGGTGGGACACAACAAAGGGGGTTTAAAACCAGCGTTTTAGACCGTTTTCAGGGGGTAAAGAGGGCTTCTTGGGGCTGAGATTTTAACAGTTCGGCGGATTCTACGGGGTTTTCGGGGGGTAGAGGTGCGTGGGCAGGTTCGAGATATTGAGTATGAATATCGGGTTCCTCTTTTTTCAGGTGATCAATGCGCATCAGCTTGATCTGTCGTTCCTTATCCTCAATCTCTTTTTGTCTGGCCTCAATCTCCCTTCGCTGGGCTTCGATCTCTCTTTGTTTGGCCTCGATCTCTCTTTGTTTGGCCTCGATCTCCCTCTGTTTGGCCTCAATGGCGGCGCGCAAGTGCTCATTTTCAGCTTCTAAGCGGCCGACTTTGACGGATAGAGACTTTATTTCTTCGATAAAGCCGGGGGAAGGCCGGTTCCGATGGTGGGGGAGCCACTTCCGGCGCCGATTGCCCGCGCAGCATAGCCCCCTTGCCAGTAAGTAGCCATTCGGGAGATAGATCACTATAATGTGAGATAAATCTCATTACATTATCCTCGGACAACCCGCCTTTTTGGGAAAGAACCCCATTGGATATACCCGTATTCTGGTAAATCTCATACTTTTTAATTCCCTTGCTATCAGCGTATTCCAAAATACGCCTCTTTAGAACTGAAATTTCTCTCGCGATTTCCTTCATGATTGAATTATCTCTCTCTTCTTTGCAGCGCTTTCCTGATAGGAAGGCGCGCTAAAGATAAGATATATGAGCACGAACAATGAAATGAGAAAGATCCTGCGGGATTCGGCATCGGTAAAGGCTTTGGCTGAGGCATTTGGGGTAACTACCCGGATGGTGAACATGGCTTTGAACGGTGAGTTTCGCAGTGACTTGGTCAAGCGCATCCGGCAACGGGCGCTGGATATGGGTCTGAAAGAGAAAGGAAAGGAACAAGTAACTGTATTAAAATGAAGGAGTAAGAAGAATGGAAACGAGCATTTTACAATGGAAAGAAGGGGCATCCGTACGGATGCAATGAATAAGGAACTGTTTATCGCTTTATGCGACCGAATTAGGCAATGTGTGCCCGAGATTCGTTTTATAGACTTCGACCGCGGGCAGCTGAGCGCATCCGGCGAACGCCCGCCCGTGGAATGCCCTTGCTGTCTGCTGAGCATCGACTACACGAGTGCCGTGACCTCGCCGTGGAAGAGAATACGCAATTGGTAATGGCTGACATCACCCTGAGCGTGGCCTTTCCGTCGGCTGGCGAAACGCACAATCACGCCCCTGGAAAGGTGCGCGACATGGCCCTGCAAATGCTCGACACGGTGGAAAAGCTACATGATGCCCTTCAAGGTGAGACGCTGGGCGATACGGTTTCCGCCCTCAGCCGCAGCCGTGCCACAATGCAGACACGCAGCAATAAGATCGTCGTGTTCAATCTGATCTACTCGACAACCTTCCAAGAAGTAAAGTAGACGATCAAAAGGGGCGAAAATGCCCCCTTTCGAGGTGTGAAAGGGATACAAAAAACGGGGCGCGAAAAACACGTCCCGTTTTTGTACTTTTTGATTGGCGCCATTGTACTTTTTGATTGGCGGATTATAAATACGATGACCAGAGTGAACATAAAGGCCACCCAGTCCCCGAAACCGATGTGCATGTTCAAGCCTTCTGGATCGTTCAATGCTTGCAGGGCGATGGCGTTCGGTGGGGTTCCAATAGGTGTTGCCATTCCGCCGAGATTGGCCGCGATGGGTATGGAGAGCGTCAGCGCCGTACGTCCCTTACCGTCTGGTGGCAAGGCTGCAAATACGGGTGTGAGGAAGACAAGCATCATGGCTGCCGTCGCCGTATTACTTATAAACATGGAGAAGGTGCCTGTGATCAGAATGAACCCCAGCAGGACGGTTTCCGAGCGTTTCCCGAAGGGTTTGATTAGCGTCTTGGCCAGTAGCACGTCTAACCCGGATTTGGTGGCTGCGATGGCGAGGATAAATCCGCCGAGAAACAGCATGATCACAGGGTTGGCAAACGTGGCCATGATCTCTTTCGAGCTCATCAGAGTCCCGAACGACTCGCTATCGCTCTTCAAGAATGATAGACTGTTGTCCGATACCGTTAAGCACATCGTCGTGATGATGACTAACGAGGTTGCCCACGATGGGATGGCTTCGGTAATCCACAGCAGGGTGGCGAGCACGAAAATGGCAATAACCCGCTGTTGTACTGTCGTGAGCCCATCTATCCCGAACGATGTGCTGGGCAGATTCCAAACGATTAGCGCGAGCAGCAGGATAACAAGTGATGAGATGAGTTTTTTCATCTCAAATTGATCTGAGAGTTTTCCGATTACTTCTGTCATGGTGTGTTGTGTTAATGGGTTAATAAAACAGGGCTGCAAGTTTAGTTGAATAAAACAACTCGCCATGAGGTGCTCTCTGATGCTTTTTAGACATGGCAATCGAAAAGGAGGGCATCAGCGCGTTGTCTATCCACCTTCCTATAGCCCTATATCACCCTTTATATTCAGTTGAAGTAATCCTTGAGTTTGCGCATGGCTGAGTCGAAGCAGAAGACCATGACATGGTCGTTGGCGCGGATCTGCGTGTCGCCCTCCACCATCATGGGGATACCGTTGCGGATGAGTCCGCCCAGGGTCATGTCCTTCGGCAGACGCATTTCCTTGATGGGCTTGCGGGTGATCTTCGAGTCGGGTTTGGCTACGAGCTCGGCCACGTCCGCGCGAGCAAAGGCGAGGCACTTGACGTTGGTCACGTCGGCGTCGAGGAGGAACTGGTAGATGTGCCCCGCGGCGATGAGCTTCTTATTGATCACCGTGCCAATGTCCACCTTGGCGGCTAGCGAGATGTAGTCGAGATTCTCCACCTGTGCGATGGTCTTGAAGACGCCGTAACGCTTGGCTGCCAGACAGGCCAGGATATTCGTACCCGCGTTTTCGGTTAGGGCCACGAAGGCCTGGGCGTCGTCGATGCCCTCCTGCACAAGCAAGTCGGTGTCGCGCCCATCACCGTGGATGACGAGCACATTCTTGGGCACCTGTGCGGAGATCTTTGCACACTTGTCGCGGTCGGCCTCGATGATGGTGATGTTAGTATTGTCAGGCAGGAAATGCGCTGTCTTGATGGCGATGCGTCCGCCGCCCATGATGATGATCTTCTTCACCTCCGGGTTCAGCTTGCCGGCCTTGATGCGGACATCCTCGATGTGTTCGCGGGTGGTGGTGACGAAGACGATGTCGCCCGATTCGATATGGTCCATACCGCGGGGGATAACCATCTCGCCTTCGCCGCGCTGTATGGCCACGATGTGGTAGCACTTCTTGTCGTTCTGCATCAGCTCCACCAACGTGCGATTGATGATCGGCGCCTCGCCGCGCACCTTAATGCCTAAGAGGATGAGTCCGCCGCCGAAGAGTTCCCAGTACTGTCGTGTCCAAGGCCGACGGATGGCCGCTACGATCTCTTTGGCCGCCAAGATCTCGGGGCAGATCATGGAGTTGACGCCGATCTTCTGAAAGAGCTCATTGTTGCGCGGCAGGAGGTACTCATGGTTGTTGATGCGGGCGAAAGTCTTGCGTGCACCGAGGTTGCTGGCCAGCATGCAGGCCGTGATGTTGGTCGACTCTTCGGTGGTGACGCTGACGAAGAGATGGGCGTCGCGGACGTCGGCGTTCTCCAGATCGTGCAGCGAGGTGGGATTGCCCACGATGGGCAGGATCTCCATGCCCGTCTTGGCAAAGGCCAAGTTCTCCTCCTTAGGGTCAAGGAGGATGATGTCGTGGCGTTCGCGTGAAAGCATTTCGCCAGGTGGCGGCCTACCTCACCGGCACCCGCAATGACGACTCTCATGCCTGGCCTCCTTTCTGTCCGGCGAGGGAGCGGATGGCCTCGAGGATGTGCGGGGCGTCCATGCCGCAGAGGTTATAGAGTTCGGCTATGCTGCCATGCTCGATGAAGCGGTCGGGGATGCCGATGCGTTGCACGCGGGGCGTATAGCCATGCTCCATCATAAACTCCATGACGGCCGTGCCCAGTCCGCCGACCACGGTGCCGTTCTCTACGGTGATGATGCGTGAGTAGCGACGGCCGATCTCATGCAGCAGCTCCTCGTCGATGGGCTTGAGGTAGATCATATCGTAATGTGCGGCGGAGATGCCTTCCTCGGCGGCGGCTTCGATGGCCTGACGCGCCACGTTGCCGATGGGGCCGATCGTGACGACGGCTACGTCCGTTCCCTCGCGCAGTCGACGGCCACGCCCAACGGGCAACAGCTCCATCTCGTTCTGCCAGTCGCGCAGCTCGCCTTTGCCGCGCGGATAGCGGATGACGAAGGGGCCACGGTCGGTCTTGTAAGCCGTGAACATGAGGTTGCGGAGGTCGATCTCGTTGAGGGGGGAGGAGATGATTAGGTTCGGAATGGGGCGGAGGTAAGCCAGGTCGAAGGCGCCGTGGTGCGTGACGCCATCCTCACCCACGAGGCCCGCGCGGTCGAGGCAGAGCACGACGTGCAACCGGAGTATGGCTGCATCGTGGATCACCTGATCATAGGCGCGCTGTAGGAAGGAGGAGTAGATGTTGCAGAAGGGGATCATGCCCTCCTTGGCCATGCCCGCAGAGAAGGTCACGGCGTGGCCCTCGGCAATGCCGACGTCGAAGGCGCGATCGGGGAAGGCTTTCATCATGTACGTCATCGAGCAACCCGTGGGCATGGCCGGGGTGACACCCGTGATGCGCCGATCCTTCTCGGCCAGCTCCACGAGCGTATGGCCGAAGACGTCCTGATAGAGCTGCGGCTCGTTCGTCCGTTCGGGCAGGAGGCGCTGGCCGGTATCCTTATTGAAGCGCCCGGGCGCGTGCCAGACGGTGGCGGACTGCTCGGCGGGTTTGTAGCCCTTGCCTTTCTTCGTTTTGATGTGGAGCAGCTTGGGGCCCTTCATTTCCTTGATGTCGCCCAACTTCTTGACCAGATCGCCCACGTCGTGGCCGTCGATAGGCCCGAAGTAGCGGATGCTGAAGCCCTCGAAGAGGTTGTGCTGGCGGTTGATGAGGGCCTTGAGGCTGTTGTTGAAGCGCAAGATGTTCTCGCGCCGATCTTCGGAGATGAGGTTCAGCTTGAGGAGCTTCTGGTAGACCTCGTAGCGGATGTGGTTGTAGGTCTGGCTGGTGGTGATGTCGACGAGGTAACGGTTCATGCCGCCCACGTTGCGGTCGATCGACATGTCGTTATCGTTAAGCACAATCAGCAGGTTGTTGGGGTCGATGGAGGCGTTATTGATGCCCTCGAAGGCCAGTCCGCCGGTCATGGCGCCGTCGCCAATGACGGCCACGACGTGTCGCCCCCCTTCACCTACTATCTCGAAGGCGGTGGACATGCCCAGGGCGGCAGAGATGGAGTTCGAGGCGTGCCCAGCGATGAAGGTATCGTAGGCGCTCTCTTCGGGGTGGGGGAATCCACCGATGCCACCGAACTGGCGGAGGGTGTGGAAAGCCTCGCGTCGGCCGGTGAGTATCTTGTGACTATAGGCCTGATGCCCGACGTCCCAGACGATGCGGTCGTCGGGTGTGTTGAAGACGTAATGCAGGGCCACGGTCAGCTCCACGGCGCCGAGGCTGGCGCCGAGGTGTCCGGGCCGCTCTGAGAGCACGTCGATGATGTATTTCCTCAGCTCATCGCATACCGTGGGGAGCTTATCGACGGCGAGTTTCCGCAAATCAGCCGGGCTATCTATCCGGCTCAATAGATGATATTGGTTGCTATCAGCCATTCCTGTATTCCTTACTGTTTGTTTTTATAGGGCAAAGGTAGCACCGGAAGTAAGGGCGGCAAGGGAGGTGCACTCCCAGCCTTGCCGGTAGGCCATCGAGGGTCATTTCGGTACTCGCACGGCATGCAAGGGGCAAAATGAGGGTCATTTCGGTACTCGCACGGCATGCAAGACGCAAAATGAGGGTCATTTCGGTACTCGCACGGCATGCAAGAGGCAAAATGAGGGTCATTTCTGTGCTCGCACGGCATGCAAGGGGTAAAATGAGGGTCATTTCGGTGCTCGCACGGCATGCAAGGGGTAAAATGAGGGTCATTTCGGTGTTTGCACGGCGTGCAAGGGGTAAAATGAGGGTCATTTCGGTGCTCGCACGGCATGCAAGGGGTAAAATGAGGGTCATTTCGGTGTTTGCACGGCATGCAAGGGGTAAAATGAGGGTCATTTCGGTGTTTGCACGGCATGCAAGGGGTAAAATGAGGGTCATTTCGGTGTTTGCACGGCGTGCAAGGGGCAAACGGTCACGATGCTTAGGACCATAAAAACAACAGAGGCAGCCGAGGGAGGAGTTTCTCCCCGGGCTGCCTCCGACGGCTGGTTGCCAAGGCTGCAAAGCGGCCTCGGATCAGAGCTCAATCGCCGAATTCCAATTGCCCTCAGCGCTGTGCTTGTTGTTGTAGTTAATCCGTATGCGATCGCTACCGATGGCTGTGACTGCGGTTGTCTCCGGCAGACCGTTGGGGCCGGTGGCTATGATCCGCAGTTGCCCGTCCACGAGCGTGAACGTAGAGGTGTTTCGCAGGGTGTAACTCAGGGGTAAATCGGTCTTGAAGTCCAGCCGCAGCGCAGGTACAGCCAGACTTGTCCGCACGCCTTTCCCCACGAGCTGTAGGCTGCCGTCACTGACGAATTGCACCGTCCACGCGGAGCTGTCGGCAAACTCTCGATCGCGTCCGATGTGCTCCATGTACCACGTGCCACTCTTCCCCGTGTTGACGCGGAAGTGATCCACGGCACGCTCCGAGCGTGGGCTGAACTTCGTGGCCAGGCCTTCGCCGACCACCTCCCACATTCCACCGCGTACGGCGTTGCGAATCGTAATGGTGCGCTCATTCCCGTAGCGCTCCTTGAGGCGAAGCGTCCACGCGTTGGGCTCTTGGTCGCGCTGGATCTTTACGTTGGAGAAGTAGAGCCTATCCACCGAGTCGCGTCCAGACGAGGTGTTTTGCTCTAAATAACGGTCGAAGCGGTGGAGATATTCCGCCGTGATGCCACAGCGCTCTACCAGCGCCGAGGTGTACTCAAAGGCGACCCATCCGGGGGCCGTCTCGCCATGATTGCTGCGTTCTTCGACGCAGGCCGCAAGCGACATGAGGAGGATCCCTGCGGCAATGATTCGTTTCAGGTTCATTGGTTGATGTATTTGTAGGGGCAAGACTTGTGTCCGCCCTTTGGGTTATCGCGGAGTATGATGAGACGCGTGTAAAGGTTGTGGCGTAAGGCTGGGGTAAAAAAGAGGGGCGACACACTCGTGTCGCCCCTGATAATGGAAATTACAGCTTAAAAGCGACGCCGCCCATGAGCCAGAAGCCGGCCTGGGGCACGTTGCCGATGTCGTAATAGGTGACGTTGAACATGTTGTTCAGGTCGAGGTGGAAGTCAAACTTGCGGACGGCATAGTTCAGCTTCAGGTCGAGGGTCGAGAAGGCCGGGTAAGGCTCCAAGCCCATGTCCTTCTTGTCCACGTATCGGCGATAGCTGCCCATGCGCTTCTGCGCGCGGAAGTGCCACGAGGCCGTCAGCCCGCGAAAGATCGGGTGCTGCAGTCCGACGGTCACCTTGTCGCGGAGGTAGTTCAGCGAGTAGCGCGACTCCAGTCCGTGGCTGTCGGCCGTCTGGTTCATGCGCGCATAGTCCACGTTGAGTACCGTGCCGCGCATCGACGGCCAGATGGCGCCCGGGCGGAAAGTGGCGCCCACCTCGACGCCCTGCTTGTCTATCTCCGTGAAGTTCCACGACGCCCACTTGGCTGTGCCCGAGTCGCGCACCCAGTCGATCACGTCGCGTCCCCACATCAGGTAGCCCACGAGGCGGAGCGTTACTGCGGGGCGCGTGAAGGTCACACCGAGGTCGACCGACTCGGAGCGTTCGGGCTTCAGGCCCACGTTGGCCGTGTGCGTCTCGGTGGTGTAGTAGAGGTCGGTGAAGGTCGGCATGCGGGTCGAGCGGCTCCAGGTAGCGTTCAGCTTCAGGTCGTCCGTCGGGCGATAGGCTAGGCCGGCGGAGGGGTAGAAGCGCACGCCGTCGAGGAGGGTGTTGCGCTGCATCATCACGCCGGCCGAAGCGGCCCAGCGCTGCCACGTCCAGGTGTGCTCGGCCGTAGCGCTGACGATGGTGCGGGCGTCGCTGCGTGTGTTAGTGACCGTTCGGCGTGGCCATCGGTGTGCCGAGCTTGCTGCTGATGATCTCTTCGCGCCGCAGTTCGCCGCCGAGGCTGGTCGTGCCGCCGCACCAGGTATATTGGAAGATGAGGTTCGCCCCGTACGTGTCGCCGCGGTGGAAGTTGCGGCCCTTGTCGGTGTCTTTGATGAGGTCGAACTGATCATAGTGACGGTTCCAGTAGAGGATCGGCACCACCTTCAGCGCGCCGCCAAAGGCTCCTTTGACGGATCCGGTCCAAGCGCTCGTGCGCTCGTATTGGTTGGGGTAGAGGGCAGTGTAGAAGGTGTTGGCGCCGTAGTTCTTGCTTTCATAGCCCGCCTGGATGTCGAGGCGGTTGTCGCCGCTGAAGCAAACGCGCGTCTGCCAGAAGGCGTTCCAGATGGCGTAGTCGCTGCCGGCGATATATCCGTCTGAGGCGCGATGGCCGACGGAGAGGCTGCTTGTGGTGGGTCCTGCCTCGAGAGCGCCGCGCACTTCGCCGCCGCGTAGGGCGTGCATACCGGCTTCGGCTGCCAGGTAGAGGGGGAGTCTCCACTTTCTGTTTCGTGATGATGTTGATGCCGCCGGAGAAGGCCGACGAACCGTAGATGAGCGCCGATGGGCCGTGTACGATCTCGATGCGCTCGATGTCGGAAAGGTTAATGGGGAGATCGAAGCTGTAATGGCCCGTGTGGGGGTTGGAGAAGTTGACGCCGTTGAGGAGTACGGCTGTCTGGTCGGCTGAGCCGCCGCGGATGGAGATGTCGGACTGTACGCCGTGGCCGCCGCGCTGGATGACGTCCACGTTAGCGGCGTAGACCAGCAGGTCTTGAATGCTTCGGACGGGCGCCTGCTCGATCTGTGCGCGGGTGATGACGGTGACGATCTTGGACGTCTGGCTGAGTGGCGTCTCAAGGTGTGAAGCCGTGACGGTCACTTCCTCGAGCGTCTCTTCGCGGAGGCTGTCCGTGGGCAACGCGTCGGGTGCAGCCGCGGGCTGTGCTGCCGTCTGCGTGGCGTGGGCGAAGGTCAGCATGCAGCCGGCCACCACGCCGATGTTAACTACTCGGTGCATACTGCTGAAAGCGCTGTATGCCTTGCGTGCAAACCGCCGGAAGCGGAAGGTGCACGCCCTGTTCAGGTGTCTCTTTCTGTTCATAATTAATTAGTGATTAAATGATGTTTGTGCCGCAGTTAAACGGCGCGCAAAAGAATGGAAAAGGGAAAAAACGAGCGACCGGGGCTCTCAGAGAACAGCTGCTGCCTGACGTATCCGTGCCAACGTGCCGCTGAGCTTCTTGTCGGTCTGAGCCATGTGCAGATCGTACTTCAATTGCAGGCGCATCAGCGAATCGGCTGGCACGTTTAGCGCTGCCTCAAAGCGCATGGCCGTCCGTGTCGTAAGCGACCGCCGCTCGTTCAGTATATCATTCAGCGCCCGATAGGAGACGCCCATTTGTCGTGCTAAGCGTGAAAGCGAGATGCCCCGGCATTCGATCTCATCCCGCAACACTTCCCCCGGATGCGTCGGGTATAGCCGTAGCCTAAATTTCCCATTGCTGTTATTGATAATGATTCGACAATTCTATGATGTTGCAGATCGTGACGACCGTCTCGGAGACGACTCGCTCTGTCTTGAACTCGATGCGGTATCGATCATCCACGCGCACCGACTCCAATCCCGCTTTATCACCACGCAGCACTTCGTAATGCAGGCTGTTGTATCGGAACAAGTCCTCGACAACGGAGACGGACTCCAAGAGGTCGATCGTCTTACGATACTTCCGGACGGTCTGCGGCTGGAAGCGATGCTTTTTATCGCCCGTCTTTCCCGTCTCGTAAAGTTCTTTCAGATACCTCTTATCAAACGTGATCTCCATCTCTCTTTCGCCCGTTTAATTCGTGGGCAAAGATACCTCCTTCGCATCCTTCGCCTCCGCGGCCTTGGCGCGGCGTTGCGAGAGGCTCTGCTTGTAGGCGGTGTTGATGCGGGCTGTGAGGGCGCTCAGGCGATCGGCCAGCGTCTGGATCTCCGTGCGCACGGCATCGGACGGGGCCGTGAGGTAGGCCATCTGGAGCACCATCACGACGCGCTGGTAGATCTCGTCCGACTGTCGCCGCACCTCGATCATCGTCGGTTGCTTCTTGCGCTCCACGCGCTCGTCTCGACGCTGTCGACTCAGCGTTAAGTACTCCCCGTCGAGCCTTTCCAGCGCCTCCACTGCCGCCGTGAGCCCGAGGCGCTCTAGGTGCGGAGCGAGTTCGGGCTTCCTCAGGTCGTAGATGAGCGAGAGCAGGTCGGCCGAGCGCCGCTCGACGGAGAGGTTTTGTAGCCGCACATATTCACGCGTCACGATGCGCAGCAGGCGGGCAGATTCGGCCTGCGCCGGGTCTGGCGAGAGCCGCATGGTGCGCACAATACCGAAGATGAACGTCGCGGCGCGCGTGCGTTCGGTATCCTTCTCGCGCATTTCTCCGGTATAGACGGTGGCGCGGGGTTCCGTGGCCAAATCCACCTCGTCCTCGGCAAGGGCGTGCCATTCATCGGCCAGCTCGGCTGGCACGTTGGTCGTTGTTGCGTCCACCTCGCGCACCAGGTCGCAAGCCTCGCCGTGGAACCGTGCATGCAGCGCGTTGTCGAGCTTATCCAAGCCGATTTTCTTAATCCGAATCGTATGCTTCATCTGATTTTTGTTTGAAATAGGGATATGCACTTCGATCGAACGGCCTCACGCGCCGCGTTTCCCGATCATCTGTACCTGCAAATAAAGTGATTTATCGTGTTTCAAATAGTATACGGTGTATGGATTGTGAAACAGACTCTTTTTTAGTTTGTATACGATGTATAGAGTGTAAAATAGAGTCTTTTTCTTCTTCTATACAAGGTATGAAGTTTGAAGTAGAGTCTATTTTTATGGGTATACAATGTATAGAGTGAGAAACAGACTCTTTTTTATTGGCTATACGAGGTATTGGTCCATCCATAGAGTCTTTTGGAGGCTCAATACGGTGTATGGTGTATAAAACAGAGTCTATTTTATAGTCTATACGATGTATGTGTTGAGAAATAGAGTCTGTTTCTGAATTTATACGATGTATGAAGTCTGTAATAGACTCTCTGTTTGACTTTATACGATGGATGGGTCGAGAAAAAGAGTCTGTTTTTCAATGCAGATTTTGTGTACTGATTGAACCGCGATGAATTTACCTCATGTTTTGAGGGGCATGTTCCCAAATTTGCCGCGGGAGGCACTTCGCAGGTCCTGCACGGCCCCAAACTCGTCGCGGGAGGTGCTTCGGAGCTGCTGCACCGACCGATGCGCGCCGCGTTGGGGAGACCGCAAAAAGAGCAGGGAAGAAAGCGCTGCGGCTTTTCTCCCCTGCTCTGCGATTAGCATGGTGCGCTCCGTAGAAAAGAGGCACCACAAGGTGTAATAGTTACTTCTGGGCCCGAGGATTACTTCTTCAGGGCTTTTTACACGAGCTTCCAGTTTGGAAACCGGGAGGTAGATCTGGAGACCTACGTTGAGCGAAAGGCCGTTTACGGAGCCTTTGCCGAACTGGCCGTTGTAGAGGGCCAATGCTTCAAGCGCTACGTGCTCGTTCAGGAAGTAAGCGTAGCCAGGACCAAAGTTGACGTTGAATCCAACTTCTGCACCCTTAACGCCACCCAGACCGACGCCGACTTCACCAAAGAAGTGGCCTTCTTTCGGGCCGATCTCTACCTCTTTATTGCCGAGATAGTAACGACCGAAGGCGTTGAGGCCATAGTTGAACGTGGTGCTACCACCGCGCTGTCCGGTGAAACCGGCATTCACTTTGGCACCAAAGGCCAGTTGTCCTGCACGAAATAGCCTACACGCGGAGTGAGGTTGAGCGAGAGTAGCTGCCGCTACCCAGACCGAACTGAATGTCGCCGATGCTTCCACCAACCAATACGCTACCTTTCTCGAGCTGTGCATTTGCTGCTCCGATGGAGCACAGTGCGAATACGATCGCACTCATCAGAAATTTCTTCATACTGTTTTGTTCTCTTTGTTTGGTTTTTCATTCCTACTCTATTCATATGGGCTTTTTCGGATACTGCCGCGGCAAAGGTATGCGGTTTTTTTGTAAGTCGGTTTGTAGTGATCCCAAAAAGAGACAGATAAACAAAGGGTCAGAGTTCGATAAGGCCCCGACCTTGGCGCAGGATGGCGAAGGGGGAAGCGGTGCAATCGACCACGGTGGAGCCTTCGGTGCGACCGATGCCGCCATCGATGACAAGGTCGACACGTCCGTCGAACTTTTCATGGATAAGCTCGGGGTCGGTGAGGTATTCCGGCTCCTCATTGTCGCTGGCGGGGTCGTGGACGGACATGGTGAGGAGGGGGTTGCCCAGCGTGCGGACGAGCTCGAGGGCTATGGAGTTGTCAGGGATGCGTAGGCCTACCTCGCGTCGGCTTTTGTAGATGCGCGGAAGGTCGGCGCCGGCGGGCAGAATGAAGGTGAAGGCGCCGGGAAGGTGGCGCTTGAGGAGTTTGAAGGCATCGTTATCGATGCGCGTGTAGGCGCCGGCCTCGGAGAGGTCATGGCAGACGATGGAGAGCTTGCTCTTTTGCGGGTCGACGCCCTTGATGCGGCAAATGCGCTCCACGGCGCGGACATTGAAGGCGTCGCAACCGATGGCATAGAGCGTGTCGGTGGGATAGATGACAAGTCCACCGTCACGCAAGGTGCTGGCGGCGCGATCCAGATCCTTCTGGTTGGGGTTGTTGGGGTAAATTTTTAGAAGCATGGTATGGGCTGTTTGATGAGGGTGGCAAAAGTAGAGACTTTGGGTAGTGATACATGATGAAAGCCCCCAGACGGGGTGTGCTGAGGGGCTAATTTTCCCGCATGATTAGCCAGATTTGCCGTGTGGCATTTTTTCTACTTTTGCGCCCGCTCCATCCGTAGATGGGCGATTATTAGTAAGATAAGCGAATGTAGTTATGGCGAAATATGCGTTGGTTACAGGGGGCTCAAGAGGCATTGGGCGGGCCGTTTGCCTGGAGTTAGCGGCCGCGGGATACGCGGTGCTGATCAATTGTCGGGCCAACCTCGAGGCGGCATCCGAAGTCGAGGCTGAGGTGAGGGCTCGCGGCGGAGTGGCAGAGGTGATTCCGTTCGATGTGGCCGACTCTGCGGCGGTAGATGCTGCCTTGGAGGCTTGGGAAGCGCGTCACCCGGAGGATGCGATCGAGGTGCTGGTCAACAATGCGGGTATTCGTCAAGACGCGATGATGATCTTCATGCAGGATAAGGATTGGCACGAGGTGATCAATGCCTCCGTCGATGGCTTTTTCTATGTTACCCGCCGCGTGCTGAAGGGCATGCTGATGCGCCGCCATGGACGCATCATTAATATGGTCTCCCTATCCGGTTTGAAGGGTATGCCGGGCCAGACGAACTATTCGGCGGCTAAGGCGGCCGTGATCGGCGCCACGAAAGCCCTGGCGCAGGAGGTGGCGCGGCGTCATGTGACGGTGAATGCCGTCGCCCCGGGCTTTATTGCGACCGACATGACGAAAGATCTGGACGAGGCGACGCTGAAGCAGACTGTCCCAGCGGGGCGTTTCGGTAGGCCGGACGAGGTGGCCGCATTGGTCGGCTTTTTAGCCTCAGACAGGGCCGATTACATCACTGGGCAGGTCATATCTATCAACGGAGGCCTCCTGTGAAGGGCTTCCTTGGGTCTAAAACTCCCCTCCCTCAGGGGGCGTATATAAAGGTATAGGACACATACACGAAACAATCAAGAAGACTATAGAGATAAAGATGGAAAGAAGAGAGATAAAAGAGAAGGTGAACGACTTTTTAGTGGAAGAGATGGAGATCGAGGCGGAGAAGATCAAACCTGAGGCCTTGCTGAAGGAGGATCTGGGGTTAGACAGCCTGGATTTTGTGGACATCGTTGTGATTGTCGAGCGCACTTTTGGCTTCAAAATCAAGCCCGAAGAGATGGCCGACGTGAAGACGGTGGGTGCCTTCTACAACTATATCGAATCGAAGCTCTAAGTCGGGACTGGAAGGATCGATCAAGGCGTCACGATGGTGCGGAAAAGCGGAGAGTGGGAGGGCGTAACGGGCGGCACGACGCTCGGACAGAAGGCCATGAAGGTCATGCTGTCTATCCTCGACGTCCGCATCGGCTACGTCCTGCTGGCCTTCGTCGTTCCCTTCTATATGCTCTTTCATCACAAGGGTTACGTGGCTATCTACGGCTATTTTCGCCGTCGCCACGGCTATGGACCGCTGAAATCATTGCTCAAGACCTACCGCAACCATTTCCTTTTTGGTCAGGCCATGCTGGATCGGTTTGCGGTCTATGCTGGAAGGGCAAAATTCAGCGTCGATAACCCTGATAACCCGCTTTTTCTCGCCATGCTCGATCGGCCAGAGGGCTGCATCGTGGCCAGCGCTCATGTGGGCAATCCGGAGTTGAGTGGTTACCTGCTGAGTCAGCGGAAAAAGCGCATCAATTGCCTCATCTATGGCGGTGAAGCTAAGGAAGTGCAGAAAAATCGCATCAAAATATTGGAGCGGAATAACATCCGCGCCATCCCCGTATCGGACGATTTGTCGCACATCTTCCTCGTCAACGAGGCGTTACAAGAGGGCGAGATGGTAAGTATGCCGTGCGATCGCACGCTGGGCAGTAGCAAGTGTGTGACGTGCGACTTCCTCGGTGCGCCAGCAGACTTCCCCATCGGCGCTTTCGTGTTGGCTGAGCAATTCGGGGTGCCTGTGCTGGCGATGTTCGTGCTGAAGGTCTCGGCCTCAGGCTATCGCATCCATGTTTCTCGCATCCCTTCGCCCGCAGGGGGAACAAAACGCGAACGCATCGAGTCCATGACCCGCGCCTATGTCAATGAACTCGAACGCATCGTGCGGCGTTACCCCGAACAATGGTTTAACTTTTATACGTTCTGGAAAAGATGAAAATGTCACCCGCTCTTGAGCGGACTTTACCAAAGATCGGATGAGGATCCTCGAGGCACAACGGCGAGCACACGAGATCGCCTTTGCGCCAGTCACTTTTCAGGTGGCAAGACTCATGCGCAAGTTCGGTCTCTTCGCTTTATTGAATGAAGCACGCCAAGGCTTGACGCTGGAGGAGCTTACCGAACGCTCCCCAGCGCTTTCGCACTATGCGGTGCAGGTACTTCTTGAGTCGGCTCTCACGGCCGGGATGGTTTGCTGCACGGACGATCGATTTGTGCTCTCAAAGCTGGGCTGGATCCTACTTACAGATCCGCTCATTGCCGTAAACATCGACTTTAACCATGATGTCAACTACCTCGGTCTGCATCGCATGGAGCAGGCGCTCCTTGAAGGTAAGCCAGAAGGCTTGCGCGTGTTTGGCGATTGGAAAACGATCTACGAGGGCCTCTCCGAGTTGCCCGATCCGGCACGTGAAAGTTGGTTCCGCTTCGATCATTTCTATTCGGATCACTCTTTCGACGAGGCATTAGAGATCGTCTTTGCCCAACGACCGAAACGCTTGCTCGATGTAGGTGGGAATACGGGCCGATGGGCCGCACGCTGCGTGGACTATTCTCCCGATGTGCATGTGACGATCATGGATTTGCCACAACAGCTCGACATGGTGCGCCGTCAGATGGCTGATCGCCGCGGTGCAGATCGCATCGAAGGCTACGCCATCGACTTGCTCGACGTTACGGCCCCCTTCCCCACTGGGGCAGACGCTATTTGGATGAGTCAGTTCCTCGATTGCTTCTCGGAAGGTGAAATCACGAGCATCATACGACGTGCCGCGGAGGCGATGACAGATCGCACCCGCCTCTATGTCATGGAAACGCTCTGGGATAGGCAGTCGAACGACATTGCAGCCTTCTGCCTGACGCAGATCAGCCTTTACTTCACCGTTATGGCCAATGGCAACAGCAAGATGTACCATTCCGACGACCTCATACGCTGCATCCACGCGGGCGGACTGGAGGTGGAGACGATCCACGATGGTCTGAAGGGCGGCCACTCGATCCTTGTCTGTCGGAAACCCGCTGAGCGGTCATGATTCGTCCCTTCGACATCCTCGAACTGCTGCCGCAGCGCCCACCTTTCGTCATGGTCGATCGGCTGATCTACTACGATCCTGTCGTGGCCCGATCAGAGTTTACTATCCGCCCCGACAACATCTTCTGCACCGGAGATGGACGCGTGGAGGAGGCTGCACTCGTGGAGATTATAGCCCAAACATGTGCTGCGAGAATGGGCTATCGCGAAAAGACGGAACCTTCACGCGATGGCATGGTCAAGATTGGCTTCATCGGCATGATCCGTCCGCTGCACATCCTCCGTGCGCCCCGCATAGGCGAGATGCTCACCACAACTGTCGAGGTGAAGGAGGACATCTTCTCCACCACACTCGTTGAGACTTTCGTCGAAGCGAGCGGTGAGACCATCGCCACGTGTAGCATGAAGATCTTCCTGACCGACCGTGTACCGACGACAGCTTAAACGCCCTGACTGGCCTACAAACCGTAAACTACGAGTTACGAGTATCTGGCACTTGTGGCTCCCTAACCCGTAACTATAAACAATATGAACAAGAGAATTCTGCTTTTTATCATGGCAACCCTACTTGTTGCCGTCGGCGCGCTGCAGGCGCAGAGTGCCTCAACCTCCGCTAAGTTTCACACCGAGCTTGGAGCCTCTTTGGGCACCGGTTCGTTGAACGGTAGCGACTACCACTTCACTTCGCGCGACTTGAATGTGTCGTTTGGCTACGCCTTCACCCCGCGTTTTTCTGCTTACATCCCCCTCACGCTTACCACCGGCCTCTTCCGGGGCGATAGTCCCGGCCTCCATAGCACTTACGAAAATACGGGTACCGTCGGAGTCGGCGCCGGATGGAACGCCATCCAACGCTCGCTTTGGCGCCTTCGCCTCAATGGCGAGGCGGGCTGCTCACTCAAGAGTAAGACCGATCCTTGGAGCTTCTACTATTACGACGCTGGTGCGCGCCTCTACCTTGGCGAACAGGATCGCTTTGTCAACGCCTACGTTGGCCTTGGCGTTAAGCATATACTCACGCGTACCGATGGGCGTAGCGACTATTTCACGCCCTACGTTAGCATTGGCTTCCGCCTCAATGCCCTCGGCCGATAAGTAACAAGAGGCAAGCGACAGATGCTTGCCGCCTTTTTCTTCTAATTACTCCTCTTGACCTCCCTCCACTTTTGACTTCTCCCATCCTTCAAACATCCAAGACCTTCGCCGTCCGCTTCAGTGAGGTCGATTCGATGCACATCGTCTGGCATGGCTCGTACGCCCTCTATTTCGAGGACGCTCGCGAGGAGTTCGGGCGTGTCTTCGGACTAAGCTATTCGAGCTATGTCGAAATGGTTGCTACGCTCCGCTTGTCGATCTGCAATTCAGCTACCGCCAACCGTTGCGCCACGGCGAACGCGCTCGCACGGTCATCACCTACCGCAACACGCCCGCGGCCAAGGTGGTCTTTGACTATGCCATCCATCGCCTCGACGAGGCCGACACACTCATCGCCACTGGCTCCTCCACACAGGTCTTCCTCGACCTCAATTATCAACTGATTTGGACCAATCCCCCTTTTTACGAAGCATGGAAAATCCGCCACGGCCAGCTATGACCACCGTCTTTGAGGCCACTAACATCGTCTCTGCGCTCGGCTTAACGACCGACGAGGTGTTCGACAACATCCGTCAGGGATGCACCGGCCTGAGCCTGCAGTCTGACCTTTTCTACTTGCCCGAACCGTTCATGGCGTCTCTCATCGACCGCGCACGACTGGACGAGGCTTTCGACCGACTGCATCCGCCTACCTGGCCAGACGGCGCCTATACCCGATTCGAGCAGGCCGCCATCGTTTCTGCGGATGAAGCGCTCCGTCAGACGGACATCGACCCGACCACGTTGCGCGTCCGCTTCTTCCTCTCCACCACGAAGGGCAACATTCATCTGCTCGATCCACGTGAGACGGCTGGCCACAGCGCCGACCAACTCTACCTCTGGCACACCGCCTACCGCATTGCGCATTTCTTCGGCAATATCACGCCTCCGCTCATCGTCTCCAACGCCTGCATCTCCGGTGCCGCTGCACTCATTGCGGCTCGTCGCGAACTGTTGGCGGGTCGCATCGATACGGCTATCGTCATCGGCGCAGACATGCTTTCGCGCTTCGTCGTCTCGGGCTTCCAATCCTTCAAAGCGCTTTCCCCCCCGAGCCCTGTCGGCCCTTCGACGCCGATCGGACGGGCTTGAACCTCGGCGAGGCGGCCTCCACCGTCATCCTTACCCGTCGAGCCGTGAACGATCTGGAGCCCTCCGACGTGCTGCTCACCGATGGTGCCATCCGCAACGACGCCAACCACATCTCCGGACCTTCGCGAACGGGCGAAGGATGCTTCCGTGCCCTCCGACACATCCTCCGCAACATCCCCGAGGAACGCCTCACGGACGAAATTGCTTTCGTCAATGCCCACGGCACAGCCACGCCTTACAACGACGAAATGGAGTCCATCGCCCTCACCCGTGCCGCCCTCGACCGCGTGCCCGTGAACAGCCTCAAGGGCTATCTGGGTCACACGCTGGGTGCCGCCGGTGTGCTTGAGACCATCCTCGCTGCGGAGTCTTTGCGCGCAGGCATCGCGCTCCCTACCGCCGGTTTCCACACGCTCGGAGTCACTCACCCGATCCGTGTCACCAACGCCACGGCGCCCATCACGGCCCGCCGCTGCATCAAAATGCTCTCCGGTTTTGGCGGATGCAACGCCGCCCTACTCGTTTCCCTTCCTGACTGCTGACCCATGATGTATATCCAGAAATCCTGTCGCATTCACGACCGCCGCGTTACGGTAGACGGTCAGACGCGCTTCGAAGCCTCCGATGGACACGCTTCCGGAACTGACTTTTTGGCCGATGCGTTCCGAAGCATGGGCATCGATTATCGCAAGTTCTACAAGATGGACCCCCTTTCGCGCCTCGGATTCTTGGCCGCGGAGCTGATCCTCCCGCAGCCCGCTGAGGCTGACCCTCCTGGCGAGGAGATGGGCCTCATCTGCTTCAACAGCACCGCCTCGCTCGCTGCTGATCGGGCTTATCAGCGCACCATCCCTGCGGGCGACGACTTTTTCCCCTCGCCGTCGGACTTTGTCTACACGCTGCCGAACATCGTCACGGGCGAGATCGCGATCCGACATCACATACAGGGCGAGACCGCCTTTTACGTCCTGCGTGCCTTCAACCCCGAGACAATTTGTCACATCGTCCGCGAAACAATTGCCGACGCCGACCTTCATCGCGCCTTTGTCGGGTGGATCGACATTGACACCGATCGCCTTGACGCTCGGGCCGTGCTTTGCGTCGACCGGCCTCATGGAAATAGCCCCGAGCTGACGCCCGAGGCCCTCCTCCAACTGTTCCCCTAACTACTTATTATAGACTACAATGGAAGAATTGATCTTAGAATTAAAGAACGAAATCATCAACGTCCTGAACCTCGAAGGCGTCAAGCCTGAAGACATCGCCACCGACGACGAGCTCTTTGGCGGCGGCCTCGGCCTCGACTCCATCGACGCCCTGGAGCTGATCGTGCTCCTGGAGAAGAACTACGGCATCAAGCTCAAAGACCCCGCACAGGGCAAAGAGATATTCCGCTCCGTCCGCACGATGGCCGAATTTGTCCAAGCCAATCGCACGAAGTAGCGGACACGCCCACCGAATGCGTAAAGCTCCCGCCCCAAGGATCACATCAAAGATCCTCCGGCGGGAGCTTTCTTTTTTTTTCTGTCCGACGTTCGGAAACAACTTGCGTAGCTATTTCTTCGTCGGTCATTTCTCATAAATCAGTTGCATGAAGATCAATTACCGCGGTCATTTCTCGCAAATCAATTGCATGGAGATAAATTATCGTGGTCATTTCTTGCAAAGCATTTGCATGGAGATAAATTACAGATGAGGTTAATCTTATGGTCAATGGAGAAAGAAGAATCTCGGCAGGTGACATTCTTCGATCAGTTGCATACGGAAAAAACGCGGGAGAAGTTTTTCACCCTGAACAGGAAAGATGATTGTCGACGAGTGGCAAAAGGCCTACCTTGCGCCCGTTTTCATCCAAGAACCATGCAAATATCCTTCCACAAAATCAAAACAAAGAACCTCGGAGTGCTGGCACAGCAAGTGATTCAGGCTTCCAAAAGCGGCACGTACAAGTTGCCGGAAGAACACGTGCTGCTCAAGAAGCTCGAAGACGAGTCAAGGGAATACACTGAGGCGTACACGAAGCCCGCCTACAGCCAAAAGGGACGCAGTGTGCTGGCGGCTGATGCGGCGCGCACGAAGGCTTACCAACGGCTCCGGGCCTATCTCAAGGCTTATGGCGAGATGCCGCTGCTGGCTGATTATAAGGATGCCGCGGAGCTGTATAAGGTCATGAGGCGGTTTGATATTCGGCGGATGAACTATATCGGCCACGGCCATCCGTCGTCGGTTGGAGCGTGCCCTGCGCGACTACATCAACCTCCTCACGGCCATGCGCAGCCTGGAGGGTTGGGATATGATTTATGGCGAAGTCAACGAGCTGGTAAAAGCCGCCGCGATCGTCTACAAGAACGACCGAAAGAAAGACAAAGTGGCAGTCACCCCCACAGACAAGACCGAAGCATGAAGCGCTTTTCACTGCTCTGCATCTCCCTGCTGCTACTCCTCTCCACGGAGGCCTGCGCGAAGAAAAAGCCACGCGAGGGCGCATTCCAAGTGATGAGTTACAACGTTGAGAACCTCTTCGATACGTCCGACGATCCGCATACGAACGACAACGAGTTCCTGCCCGATGGCACACGCCACTGGACACAGAAGCGCTACCGCAGCCATTTGGAACAGACAGCGCGTGTCATTCTGGCAGCTGGTGCGTGGGAGTCACCGGCCCTCGTGGGGCTGTGTGAGGTGGAAAACGAGGCCGTCCTCCAGCAGCTCATCCGCCATACGCAGCTGCGTAGTGAGGGGCTATCGCAGTTGCATCACCCGCGGCAACGATCCGCGAGGCATCAACAATGCGCTGCTCTACCGTCAGGGACCGATTCCGATTGCTCGGTTGGCGCTCCGTGCGCATCCCCTTTGCGGATCGTGCGAAACGCTCGCGCGACCTGCTTCACGCTTGGGGGCGCATCGCCTCGGGGATACGCTCGACGTCATCGTCTGCCATTTCCCCTCGCGTCGCAACGGTCGGAAGGCATCCGAACCGGATCGGATAGATGCTGCGCGATGCGTACGTCGGCTCTGCGATTCGCTCGGTCGTGCGCGTCGCCGCCCACAGCTGATCGTCATGGGTGACTTCAACGATACGCCCACAGATCGCAGCATCCACCTCATGACCGACGGCGGCGCACGTCACCTCCGCCTCACGAACCTCTTCTCTGATCCGCACCGGACAGGCTTCGCAGGCAGTCATTATTACCGCGGCGCATGGGCGCAGCTGGATCAAATGCTCGTCAGTCCCCTGCTGGCCGAACGCGTCACATCGGCACGTGTCTTTGCTCCCGACTTCCTGCTCACCGACGACGGTCGGCGTCGTTCCCGTCGTCCACATCGCATCTACAACGGCTTTCGCTACGAAGGCGGCTTCAGCGACCATCTGCCGATCGTGGCCACATTCCGATGAGGCGCAAATGACCGTAACGGAAAGCCCGTACATTTGTGAACCCATTCATCATCATATAATCATCACATCATTATGGAGAATTCGGAATTATTGGAAATCGTGAGAAAGAAAGCTCAGGTCTGGCTGGGCCCAGAGTATGACGAAGAGACCCGTCGTGAGGTGCAAGCCCTGCTCGACAAGGACGACCCGACGGACCTCATCGAGGCCTTCTACAAAGACTTGGAGTTCGGCACCGGAGGCCTACGCGGCATCATGGGCGTGGGCACCAATCGCATGAACATCTACACCGTGGGAGCCGCCACGCAAGGCCTCTCGAACTACCTGAAGAAGGAGTTCGCGGAACTGCCGCAGATTAAGGTTGTCATCGGTCATGACTGTCGGAATAACAGCCGTCGATTCGCTGAGATTTCGGCCGATATATTCTCAGCCAACGGCATCAAGGTCTACCTCTTCGACGCTCTCCGTCCGACGCCCGAGACCTCGTATGCCATTCGCCATCTTGGTTGCCAGAGCGGCATCATCATCACAGCCTCGCACAATCCCAAGGAATACAACGGCTATAAGGCCTACTGGGACGACGGCGCACAGATGATCGCACCCCACGACAAGAACACCATCGCCGAAGTGAACAAGATCCGCAACGCCTCCGACATCCACTTCCATGGCGACAAGTCGCTCATCGAAATCATCGGCGCAGAGATGGATGAGCGCTACATCCGTGATCTGACCGCCATCTCGCTCTCCCCCGACGTAATCCGTCGTCAGCACGACATGAAGATCGTCTACACGCCCATTCATGGCACGGGGACGCACATTATCCCCAAAGCGCTCCAGGCCTTCGGCTTCACTAACGTGATCCACGTGCCAGAGCAGGACGTGATCAGTGGCGACTTCCCCACCGTCATCTCGCCCAACCCTGAAGAGGCGGCTGCGTTACGCTTAGCCGTCGAGAAGGCGCGTGAGACGGACGCGGAGCTCGTGTTAGCCTCCGACCCTGACGCTGACCGTGTCGGATCGGCCGTCAAGAACGAGGCGGGCGAGTGGGTGCTCTTAAACGGCAATCAGAACGCCATCCTGTACGTCTACTATCTCCTCACCCGATGGAAAGAGACAGGTCGGCTCACTGGGCGGGAGTATATCGTCAAAACGATCGTCACGTCCGAGACCATCCGGGCTATCGCAGAGCGTAATGGCGTGGAGATGTACGACGTCTACACAGGCTTCAAATGGATCGCCGACATCATGCGCCGCAATGAGGGCAAGAAGCAATTCATCGGTGGAGGCGAGGAGAGCTACGGCTTCCTTTGTGAGGACTTTGTGCGTGACAAAGACGCGGTATCCGGCTGTTGCATGCTCGCCGAGATCGCGGCATGGGCTAAGGATCGGGGCTTGACGCTCTACCGTCTGTTGGAGGAGATCTACCGCGAGTACGGTTACTCGAAGGAGGTGAACATCTCAGTGGTGAAGAAGGGTAAGAGCGGCGCCGAGGAGATCGAGGCCATGATGACCCGTTTCCGCAACAATCCACCGACCGATTTGGCTGGGTCTAAGGTGGTCACACTCTACGATTACTCGTCGTTGAAGGGACACAGCTTTACCGACGGTGAGAATTTCTCACTCCACATGCCAACCACGTCGAATGTGCTCCAGTATTACACAGAGGATCAGACGAAGGTCTCTATCCGCCCATCTGGCACGGAACCTAAGATCAAATTCTATATCGAGGTGCACGTGCCCCATATCCGTTCTGTGGAAGACTTGCATGCCGCCGAGGCACGTGCCTTGGAGAAGGTGGAGGCCATCAAGGCTTCGCTCGGTATCTGACCCGAACTGTCCGTCAGCCGACGGGCACACGCATAGCTGTTTGAAAAGGCACTCCCTATCGTAGGGGGTGCCTTTTTTTCGTGTCCGTCGTCAGGCATGGAGAGGGCGGCTATATGGCCCGTGAGCTTGCCTATAGACGGACGTATCCCTTACCCTCTCCCAAGAAAAGTACCCCTTAAAAAATCTATCTCTTTGTCTCATCTTCAGAAGGTAGAATCTCCAAAAATGTTATCCTTAGTCTTGTCTTCTGGAGGTAGATTCTCCGAAAATATCATCCTTACTATCATCCCCAGAAAGTAGATTCTCCGGAAATGTTATCCTCACTCTTATCTCAAGGAAGTAGATTCTCTGAAAACATTATTCTTTATCTCGCCTCCAGAAAGCAAGCTCTCCAAAAATATTATCCTTAGTCTTGTCTTCTGGAGGTAGATTGTCCGAAAATGTTATCCTTAGCTCATCTCCAGAAAGTAGGATCTCCGAAAATGTAATCCTTGGGATTGTCTATTAGAGGTCGGGTATGCATGTCTGTTTATTGAATCCTTGTCAGCCGGCAGGGTAGGGGCGTATAGCATACGCCCAACTAAACACCACCAACGGTGGTGAAAACTGTCTCATTTTCGTCCCCTTCGGGGCCGTCTGTGGGGCATATGCAATACGCCCCTACGACCGGGTACGTGTGACCCTTCGAAATACCGATGCAATTTCCCAACTGGATACGTGCAGCTCTTCGAAACAGTCCCGTTTCTGTCCTCTTCTGGGCCGTCTGTGGGGCGTATTCAATACGCCCCTACGACCAGGTACGTGTGCCCCTTCAAAATACCGATGCAATTCCCCAACCGAGCACGTATGGCCCTTCAAAAAACTATCCCGTTTTCATCCCTTTCGGGGCCGCGGTGTGGGGCGTATTCGATACGTCCCTACGACCGGTCACGTGCGATTCTTCAAAAAACTGTCCCGTTTTCGTTCCTTTCGGAGCCGCGGGGTGGGCGTATTCGATACGCCCCTACAATCGGGTACGTGCGATTCTTCGAAATACCGATGTGATCCCCCAACCGAGTACGTATGAGGGTTCAAAAAATGGATCTGTATTCGTCCCCTTCGGGGCCGTCTGTGGGGCGTATGCAATACGCCCCTACAACTGGCTACGTGCGATCCTTCGAAATACCGATGTGATCTCTCGATCGGAGGGGCAGGGGTGTTTGGGATGTGGGGCAGTGGGGGTTACCGCTTGCGGGGAGATGGGCGTGGATGAGTTTGGCGAGGAGAAGACGACGATCAGGACTACAATAATGAAGGCGCCCGATGGGACTTGCAGCACAAAGGACAACCATAAACCACACACGCAGGCGAAGAACCCCAGGGCGATGCTGCCGAATAGGATCCGGCGGAAGTCGGCGGTGAAGAGGTTGACTGTCATCTGGGGGACGGTCAGGAGGCTCATCAGGAGCATGATGCCCACGAGGCGGATCGAGAGGACGATGGTGATGGCCGTGAAGAGGGTCATGGCGGACTCGATACGCCGGACGGGGAGGCCTTGCACTTGGGCAAAATCGCGGTCGAAAGCCGTGTAGACGATCGGGCGGTAGAGGAGGGCGAAAAAGAGACTCAAGGCGGTGGCGAAGGCGGCTGTCAGACCGATGTCGGCACGGGAGATGGTGAGGATGTTGCCAAAGAGATACGACGAGAGATTGGGAGCGTAGCCCGGCGTGAGGACGATAAAGATGGCCCCGACAGCCATGCCGAGCGACCAGAAGGCGGCGATGGCGGAGTCTTCGCGGACACGCCCGGAGCGCCCTACCCACTCTATCCCAAAGGCCGATAGGACGGCGAACGTGAGGGCGGCCCAAAACGGATCCAGACCGAGGTAGAAGCCGAGGCCGAGACCTCCGAAGGAGGCATGGGTGACGCCACCGCTGATGAAGACGAGTCGGCGTGACACGACGTATGTGCCGACTATGCCGCAGGCGATGGCCGTGAAAAGTGCTCCGAGGAGGGCGTTCTGAAAGAAGGTGTATTGAAAGATGTCCATGAATTAAAGATGCTCCCGCATCATGGGTTCGAGGTCGGACCAGACGCGGTCGACTGTCACCAGGTCGAAGCGCTCGGAACGGGTAGCGGTGGGGGAGGGGGGGGCGATGTCGTCCGGGCTGATGCCATGGTGTCGCGGACTGTCGCCGGGCAGCCATAGCCGCCGACTGATGCCCGGGGGATAGATGGCGTACGAGGGGGTGTCGAGCGCTTGAGCGATGTGCCGGGGGCCGCCCTCGTTACCAAAGAAGAAGTCGCAGAGCGAGGTCAGGGCGCGCAGTTCGCGTAGCGTTGTGGCCTCGATCTCGGGGAGGATATGCGGGTCGTAGTCCATGCGCTCGTAAAGCATGAGACTGATCTCCAGCTCGCGGTATCCGGAATGGTTCAGGATGATCTGGGGGTGGAAGGTGTCAATGATGCGTCGGAGCACGCCGACCATACGCTCCATCTCCCAGCCTTTGCCCTCGATGCGTGTTGCAACAGCCGCCAGCACGATGGGCTTCGTGAAATCGACCCCTTTGCCCTCCATATAAGCGCGGTAGGTAGCCCGATCCTTGTCGGAGACGTAGAGGCGGAACGTGGGATCTAAGCGCAACGGGCCGAGTCGCTCGAGGGGCGAGAGCAGGAGCAAGTCGCGCTGAACCATGTCGAGCGAGGGGTCGATGCGGTCGGCTACGCGATAGTTATGGAGGAGGCGACTGTAGGGCTTGCGCGTCCCGATGCGATAAGGGGTACGGAGGGAGAAGAGGCTGAAGAGCAACGTCCGCGGGGTAGCGCGCATGTCGATCAGGATGTCGTAACGTGTCTTGCGCATGACTTCGAAGACACGCCGGACGTACCGCCATGGGTTCGCATTGTCCGTATCGGTAAACGTGACCACGCGATCGATGTCCGGATGACCCTCGAAAAGGGGAGCGATGGCCTCGTTGAGTACGAAATCCACACGGATATCGGGGAAGGAGCGCTTCAGGGAGCTGCACGCGGCAACCGCCAAGACGGCGTCGCCCACCCGGCGGAAGCGGATCACGAGCGCGCGGAGCGACCCGTCACCCTTCTTTCTTGCCATACAGCACGGGGTTGAGCGAGGGATCGTTGTACATCTTCATCTGTCGGTAGACTTTCATGTACTTACGGCCCGCCGCAATGTCCGCCAGCAGCTGATCCAAGGCCAGTGAGAGGTCTGCGCGCTGCTCCAACAGCACCGCCAGCTTGCGCCGGCAAGCCTCCCGATGAGCCTCGTCGACATCCGTACGGTCAACCTCCTGACGCATGTGGTAGATCTTCAGGGCCAGTATCGAGAGGCGGTCGACGGCCCAAGCTGGGCTTTCAGTATTGATCGTCGCATCTGCCGCCGGCCGCACGTCCTTGTATAGGGTCAAGAAATAGCTATCAATGCGCTCCACCAGATCCGTCCGCTCCTGGTTCGAGCGATCTATCCGGCGCTTGATCTGCAGGGCACGGATAGGGTCGATCTCAGGGTCGCGCACAATGTCTTCCAAATGCCATTGCACCGTGTCGATCCAGTTCTTGAGATACAAGTCGGCCTCAATCCCGGGCGCGGGGTAAGGATTGCGGATAGGTGCGTCGACATCGTCGGAGACGTGATAATCGTCTATGGCGCGTTCAAAAATCGGATAGGCGGTCTTACTGAAAGGTGTCATAAGTAGGTCTTTAATATGTTATTCTTGAGATGAACGGCCCCAAAGGTAGGCCAAACATCCCGGTCATGGTTACCCCCATTGGACGAATGTTGAAAAATAGGGTGTATTTTTCTATATGTGGCGTGTATTGGGTCGGGGAAACGTATTCGTATTTCCAACCGCCGTCCCCCAAAACCGCCCATAACACAACCGAATACATAGGTGCGGCCCTCCCGCGGTAGTCGTAACACGACCGTATTTTCAACCATAGAACCCCGTGATACCCCGTAACACGACCGTCAAGACAACTACCGAGTGCATATGTATGACAATACGGCAGGTATTTTGAACTACCGAGGCTCCGGAGTTCAAATACCTGCCGTATTTTCAGTCCCTACCACTCCGGAGTTGAAAATACCTGCCGTATTTTCATGTAATACCCCTCGGTAGTTCAAAATACCTGCCGTATTGTCATATCATACCTATCGGCAGTTAGAAATACGGCCGTGTTATCCCAACTAAGGCGTGTCCCCGGTTGTAGGGGCGTATTGAATACGCCCCACAGACGGCCCTGCGGGGCCGAATGGCGGTCGTGTTATGGGTGGTTTTTGGGGGCGACGGTTAGGGATATGGATATGTTTTTCGAACCGGGTACATATTTCGGTTGGGGATACGGGCATGTTTTCGTCACCTGCGGGTGGCGTTCGTGGGGCGTATGCAATACGCCCCTACACGTGTTACATGCCGTACATCAAAATACGGCCATGTTTTTCGAACAGGGTATATGTTTCGGTTAGGGATACGGAAATGTTTTCCGAACCCGGTACGCGTTATCCATCAAAATACGGCCGCGTTTTCCGAACCCGGTACACGTTATCTATCAAAATACGGCTGTGTTTTCCGAAGGGGGTACACGTTATCCATCAAAATACGGACGTGTTTTCCGAATTAGGCGAAGGCGTAGACGAGCCCGAGGATGGAGAGGAGGATGATGGCGGAGCCTACGATGCGGTTCAGTATGCGGATGCTGCGAATGTTGAACCATCGGCGGAGGCGCGACACGAGGTAGGTGATCAACAGCCACCACAGGACGGCTCCGGCGGCAATACCGGTCAGGCCAATGGGCACGTCCCAGACGCTGGCCGAAAAGACGAAGGAGAACCGGGCAAAGAGGCCGATATATAGGAATACAATCAGTACATTGCTCAGGGTGAGCAGAAAGGCTGAGATAAAATCTTGCACCAAGGAGAGGCGCGAGGCGCTGTTCTTGCGTAAACGTTTGACGGGATTGGCCTGGAAGATGTAGTAACCAAAGGCGCCGAGTACCAAACTGCCGAATACCTCGAGCGGCTTCTGGTGTGCCTCGACAAAGTTGACCACCAATCCCATCGAGAGGGCTGTCACGGCGGCATAGATCACGTCAGAGAGGGCCGCCCCCGAGTCCGCTTACAAAGCCGTGCCAACGACCTTCGGAGAGGGTGCGCTGGATGCAGAGCATGCCGATGGGGCCCATCGGAGCCGACACCAGTATGCCTATAATCATCCCCGTGCGAAAGAGTTCCAGTAAATCCACCATCATCTTGTTGCGTCAAAGGAAGTGTGAGGAGTCAGGGGTTGGGCAAATCGTAGGGTCATTGTGGACTGTCTGCGCATGATGGTTGCAAAGGTAGCAAAATCGCCTCGCCCTGAGGCCGCCGCGGGCTCACGTAACCAACCCGGATTGGGAAGCGATACGTTTGGGGGATTCACGTAACCGATCCGGATTTTGATGTGATGCGTATACCCGGCGTAGGGGCGCAACAGCATACGCCCCACAAACGGCCCCGCAGGGGACGGCCGCGGGATAGGTGTGTTGAACCGCCATAGGTTTAGGGTTCAGCATACAGATATATATTTTGGACCCCCGCGGGAGTACACCCCACGGCAAGAACCTGTATTTTTGCGCATCGTTAAACGGTGGTAGCGCGGCGCCCCGATGGCTAATGACTCCCGGCACTCCCTACCCCTAACCACTCGTATCTACAAATGATCCAATTCTTCCACCTACCCGCCGGAACGGTCTATGCCGTTGAAGTAGACCACGCCCTGACCGAGGATGAACGCGCCCCACTCAGCTGGCTCTTTGGCCAGGCAGCTGCCGTAGACTCTCCCGAAATCGAAGGCCGATTCGTCGGGCCTCGCCGCGAAAATGATCACCCCGTGGAGCACCAACGCCGTGGAGATCACCCAAAACATGGGTCTCAAGGGCATCTCGCGCATCGAGGAATACCTGCCCGCTACCGATCAGACCGACTGCGACCCCATGCTACAACGCCTCTACGACCGCCTCGACCAACGCCTCTTCACCACCGCTCGGCAGCCCGAACCCATCGTCTATATCGACGACATCGCGGACTACAACCGTCGCGAAGGTCTTGCTCTCAGCGACGACGAGGTGCGTTACCTGAACGACCTGAGCCACCGACTGGGGCGCAAGCTGACCGACAGCGAAGTGTTCGGATTTTCGCAGGTCAACTCTGAGCACTGCCGCCACAAGATCTTCGGAGGCAAGTTCGTCATCGACGGGGTTGAGCAACCCAATAGCCTCTTTGCAATGATCAAGCGCACGTCGTCTGTCAACCCGAACGGTCTTGTCTCGGCCTACAAGGACAACGTCGCCTTTAACGCCGGGCCGACGGTAGAGCAGTTCGCCCCCGCTTCGGCTGACGGGCCTGATTTCTTCGTCACGCGGCCCATCCCTACCGTGCTGGCGCTGAAAGCCGAAACGCATAACTTCCCCACTACCGTCGAACCCTTCAACGGAGCCGCTACCGGCACCGGGGGGGAGATCCGCGACCGTCTCGGAGGCGGCCGCGCCTCGCTGCCACTGGCCGGTACAGCAGTCTACATGACAGCCTACCCGCGCACGGACTCCGATCGCGCATGGGAACGCGTCTTGGACCCGCGCTCGTGGCTCTACCAAACGCCCGCGCAGATCTTAGTCAAGGCCTCCAACGGTGCCTCTGACTTTGGTAATAAGTTCGGCCAACCGCTCATCTGTGGCTCCTTGCTGACGTTTGAATACAAAGCGCCGGACGGTCGCAGTTACGCTTACGACAAGGTCATCATGCTGGCCGGCGGCATGGGCTTCGCTAACCGACGCGATGCCCTGAAGGGGCAGCCCGAGGCGGGTGAAAAAGTGGTCGTGTTAGGCGGAGACAATTACCGCATTGGTATGGGTGGCGGGGCCGTTTCGTCGGTTGATACGGGCCGCTACGCCTCTGGTATTGAGCTGAATGCCGTGCAGCGAGCCAACCCAGAGATGCAGAAGCGCGCCGCAAACGTGATACGGGCTTTGGCCGAATCGGACGACAACCCTATCGTTTCCATCCACGACCACGGCGCAGGGGGCCATCTGAACTGTCTTTCGGAACTGGTGGAGACTACCGGTGGGCGAATCGACATGGACAGCCTACCCGTCGGCGATCCGACCCTCTCCGCACGCGAGATTATTGGCAACGAGAGCCAGGAGCGCATGGGCTTGTTGATTAAGGATGAGGATACCGCCCGCGTGCGGCGCATCGCCGAACGGGAGCGCGCACCGATGTATGTGGTGGGCGAAACTACGGGCGACATGCGGTTTGTCTTTGCTCAGCGCAACGGCACCTACCCCATCGACCTCCGCTTGGAAGACATGTTCGGCAATCCCCCGCGTACTATTATGGAGGACAGCAACCTCCAGCCCTCGTTCCCCGCCTTGACCTATCGGTTATCCGAACTGCATACCTATCTGGAGAACGTTTTACAGATGGAAGCCGTAGCCTGCAAAGACTGGCTGACGAACAAAGCAGACCGGAGCGTCACGGGCCGCGTGGCCCGACAGCAGTGTGTGGGCGAGTTACAGCTACCGCTGAGCGATCTGGGTGCCGTCGCACTCGACTTCCACGGAAGGCACGGCATGGCCACCTCCATCGGTCACGCCCCGCAAGCCGCCCTCGTCGACCCCGCAGCTGGCTCGCGGTTGGCTATCGCCGAAGCGCTGACGAACATCGTCTTTGCCCACCTGGCCGACGGCCTACGTAGCGTCTCCCTGAGCGCCAACTGGATGTGGCCCTGCCGCAACCCCGGCGAGGACGCACGTCTCTATCATGCTGTCGAAGCGGCATCCGACTTCGCTTGCGCCCTCGGTATCAACATCCCGACGGGCAAGGATTCACTCTCGATGACTCAGAAGTATGGTGAGGAGAAGGTACTGGCGCCGGGCACGGTCATCATCTCCGCAGCCGCCGAGGTGAGTGACATCCATCGGATCATCTCCCCCGTACTATCGAACGACCCAGCGACGGCCGTCTATTATGTAGATTTCTCGGGCTGCGAGCTAAGGTTAGGCGGGTCGGCCTTCGCGCAATCACTCGGTAGCGTGGGGTCGGAGGTGCCGGACGTTTTGGATACGGACTATTTCCGCCGAGCCTTCGAGGCCGTGCAGACGGCTGTCGGGTCGGGTCTGGTAAAGGCCGGTCACGACGTATCGGCCGGCGGTATGCTGGTGGCCCTACTGGAGATGTGTTTCGCTAACGTTGACGGCGGCCTCGAGGTCGATCTGGACGCCATCCCCGACCCGGATCTGGTCAAGATCCTCTTCTCCGAAGACCCTGCGGTACTTTTGCAAGTGCCCGCAGACGACCGTCTGGAGGCGATCCTTCGCGAGGCCGGTGTACGTTTTTATCGCGTGGCCCGTCCGACTGACGAGCGCCACCTGCTCATCACGAAGGACGGCGCCGATTACCACTTCGGTATCGATTATATGCGCGACGTCTGGTATCGCTCCTCCTACCTGCTCGACCGTCTTCAGAGCGGCGAGGAGTGCGCAGCTACCCGTTACGAACAGTATAAAATGCAGCCGCTGCGTTTCCGTATCCCTGACACGTTCGTCGGATCGACCGCCAGCCTCGGACTCTCCGCCACCCGCACCGAACGGAGCGGCGTCCGTGCGGCCATCCTCCGCGATAAAGGCACGAACGGCGAGCGCGAGATGGCCTACGCTCTCTATCTGGCCGGGTTCGACGTGAAGGACGTCCACCTGACCGACCTCGCCACGGGCCGCGAGACACTCGACGACATCGATTTTGCCGTCTTCTGCGGCGGTTTTTCCAACTCCGACGTCCTCGGATCCGCCAAGGGCTGGGCGGCAGGCATACTCCATAACGACCGCGCTCGCTCTGCCATCAACCGCTTCTACGACCGCCCGGACACGCTCAGCCTTGGCGTCTGCAATGGTTGCCAACTCATGGCCCACCTCGGTCTCCTCTACCCCGACCACACGGAACGTCACGCCCTGCTCCACAACCGCTCACACAAGTTTGAATCGGGCTTCGTTACGCTCGACATTCCGCAGAACGATTCCGTCATGTTAGCTCCCTCTCCGGCGCTCGGATCGGCGTATGGGTAGCCCACGGTGAAGGCCGTTTCGACTTCCCCTATGAGGAGGCTCGCTACCGCATAGCGGCGCGTTACAGTTACGACAGCTACCCCGCCAATCCCAACGGCTCACAGTGGGGCGTTGCCGCGCTGACCTCCGCCGACGGCCGTCACCTGGCCATGATGCCCCATCCGGAGCGGTCGATCTTCCCCTGGCAGTGCGCCCATTACCCCGCCGACCGTCGTCAAGACGAGGTCACGCCCTGGATGCAAGCCTTTGTCAATGCCCGCCGCTGGGTAGAGAGCAAGCGGCGTTAGCCGTCAGCCCTGTCGCTGAGAACAACCGAGTCCTGCCGGATGAGGGGCCATGATCGCCTCTTCATCCGGCAGGACGCTTTAGTAGGGGTGACCACCCCGAAGCGGGGACCGCGGATCAGTTGAGCTTACAGGCTCTTCAGCAGCTCTTCAAATTCGGAGGGCGATAAGATCCGTGCGGTCTTGAAAGGGTTGAGTGCCAATAGGTCGGCGTCTCCTGTCACTAAGAAATCGGCCTGGGAGAAGTCTATCAGATCCAATAAGAAGTTGTCTTTAGGATCTCTGCAATTCGTATGCACTGGAGTCGGAATGTGTACTTTTTCAGCTATCAGCTCTAAGAGCTCCATCAGTTCATCTACGCTTTGGGGAGCGAAATACTTCCGGAGTTTCTTCCGTCCTGTCACCTCCTTAATCTACCAGAGCAGGAGGTCGGTGGTGACAATCTGTATGCGCCCGTCGGAGATATATGGCCTTATCCCGGACAGCCGTTTACCGATAAGGAAGCTGATCCATACGTTCGTGTCAAAGAAGACCTTAACAACTCTGCTTTTCATAGAGTTCTAGCCTTACACTCTCCACCTCTTGTGTCAAGGTGTCCCAGTCCAGTTCGTCGGTTCGGAAAGATTGGAGCAAGCGAGATAGCCTATTGTCAACAGCTTCTTTTTCCGAGGCTTCTGTTAGCTGGATCTTCTGTTGCAGGGGCAATTGCTTGACGATATCAAGCACCTGGTCGAAGGTCAAATCGACGTGTAGCAAGGTCTTCATATGCGATGTTGGTTTTACTTGGTTGTCATTCCGAGTTCTACTTGTAGAGACAAAGGTAAACGCTCCCGCTCAAACGGCTCCCCTCGCAAATCCCTTGAAAGCCACTGATGAACGATTTGAGTGTACATTTGGCGCAATTTTTGAAGTAAATAAGATAGTAAAAAGAACGAACAAGATGAATGTGATTCAAAAGACGATTGATCTGGGTGACGGACGAAGCATCACCATCGAAACGGGGAAATTGGCTAAGCAGGCCGACGGATCCGTGACCGTACGCATGGGCAACACAGTGTTGCTGGCTGCGGTGTGTGCCGCGAAGGACGCGGTGCCGGGCACGGATTTCATGCCCCTTCAGGTGGACTACAAAGAGAAATATGCGGCCTTCGGGCGCTTCCCCGGTGGCTTTACGCGCAGAGAGGGTAAGCCCTCTGACTACGAGATTCTGACTTCTCGTTTGGTGGACCGCGTACTGCGTCCCCTCTTCCCGGACAATTATCACGCGGAGGTGTACGTCAACGTCATCCTGCTCTCGTCCGACGGCGTCGACATGCCCGACGCGCTGGCTGGACTGGCAGCATCGTCGGCGTTGGCTGTCTCCGACATTCCCTTCGGCGGACCGATTTCGGAGGTGCGCGGTGGCACGTATCGACGGACGGTTTGTCATCAATCCCACCTTTGAGCAGCTGGAGAAGGCTGACATTGACATCATGGTGGGTGCAACGTACGAGAACATTATGATGGTGGAAGGCGAAATGGATGAGGTGCAGGAGGCCGAAATGCTCGAGGCTATCCGTGTGGCCCATGAAGCCATCAAGCAACACTGCTTGGTGCAAAAGGAGCTCGAAGCTGCCTGCGGCAAGACGGTGAAGCGTGAATATTGCCACGAAGAGAACGACGAGGAGCTGCGCCAAAAGGTGCACGATGAGCTTTACGCCAAGGCGTACGCCATCTCTGTCTCCGGACAGGGCAAGCAGGAGCGCGCCGAGGCCTTCGAGAAGATCGTGGAGGACTTTAAGGCGAACTACACCGAGGAGGAGCTGGAGGAAAAGGCACCCCTCATCGACCGCTACTATCACGACGTGGAGAAAGAGGCCATGCGCCGCGCCATCCTCGACGAGGGCAAGCGCCTCGACGGCCGTCGCACGACGGACATCCGCCCCATATGGATCGAACCAGACTACCTGCCGGGACCGCACGGATCGGCCGTCTTTACCCGCGGCGAGACGCAGTCGCTGACGACCGTCACGCTGGGCACGAAGAGCGATGAGAAGATCGTGGACGATGTGCTCAATCAGGGTCGCGACCGCTTCCTGCTGCATTACAACTTCCCGCCCTTCTCTACCGGCGAGGCCAAGTCGCAGCGCGGCGTAGGCCGTCGCGAGATCGGTCACGGCAACCTGGCACACCGCGCCCTCAAGCGCATGATCCCGAAGGATTACCCGTATGTGCTGCGCGTCGTATCTGATATTCTCGAGTCGAACGGCTCCTCTTCGATGGCCACCGTTTGCGCTGGCACACTGGCGCTGATGGATGCTGGCGTACCCATCAAGAAACCCGTGTCGGGCATCGCCATGGGGTTGATTTCCGAAAACAAGGGGACGAACTATGCCATCCTGTCAGACATCCTCGGCGATGAGGATCACTTGGGCGACATGGACTTCAAGGTGACCGGCACGCGCGACGGCATCACCGCCACACAGATGGACATCAAGGTGGACGGCCTCTCGTACGAGATCCTCGAGCGCGCCCTGGCACAAGCTAAGGAGGGACGCCTGCATATCCTTAACAAGATCGTCGAGGCGCAACCCGAGCCGCGCGCTGAGCTCAAGCCGCACGCCCCGCGCATCGAGACCTTCACCATCGGCAAGGAGTTCATCGGCGCCGTCATCGGCCCGGGCGGAAAGATCATCCAGGGTATCCAGGAGAAAGTCTGGCGCCACGATCTCCATCGACGAGGTGGACAACGTCGGCATCGTCGAGGTGGCCGCCACGAACAAGGAGTCGATCGACGCCGCCCTGCGTGCCATCCGCGCCATCGTCGCTGTGCCTGAGGTCGGTGAGACGTACGAGGGCAAGATCTCGTCCATCATGCCTTACGGCGCCTTCGTCGAGTTCATGCCCGGCAAGGACGGCCTGCTGCACATCTCGGAGATCGATTGGAAGCGCCTCGAGACGGTCGAAGAGGCCGGCCTCAAGGAGGGCGACCGCGTTGTGGTAAAGCTCGTAGACATTGATCCGAAGACGGGCAAGTTCAAGCTCTCGCGTCGTGCGCTCATGCCGAAACCCGAAGGCTACACGGAGCCTGCGGCCCGTGGCAGTCGTCCGCCTCGCCAAGGTGGCAACGGCGGCGGTCGTCGGTAAGCCGCGCCGACTGTCGATCGCATGAAAAAGTCCCCCGGGCATGGATGGTAGGTCCATTGCTCGAGGGACTTCTTTTTGGGGGAGATTATGGTGCTTGATATACTGTATATCGGGCCCTGCAAGCCTGCTTGAAGCTGGTTTACGGTAAATCGAGTCCGCGCAAGCCTGCTTGAAGCTGATTTACGGTAAATCGAGTCCATGCAAGCCTGCTTGAAGCTGATTTACGGTAAATCGAGTCCACGCAAGCCTGCTTGAAGCTGATTTACGGTAAATCGAGTCCACGCAAGCCTGCTTGAAGCTGGTTTACGGTAAATCGGAGCCCTGCAAGCCTGCTTGAAGCTGATTTACGGTAAATCGAGTCCATGCAAGCCTGTTTGAGCTGATTTACCGTAAATCGGAGCCATGTAAATATTGAGGCAACAGACAGGCAGGATCAGGCGGTGCTCACTGCGCAAGGATCGCCTCGCGAATGCGCACCAACCGCGTGAGCAGTCCCTCCAGCCGGTCGAGCGGCAGCATGTTCGCTGCGTCCGACAGCGCCGAGGCCGGGTCCGGGTGCGTCTCAAGGAAAATCCCATCCGTCCCCACAGCCACGGCTGCGCGCCCGATGGTCTCGATCAGCTCCGGCAGTCCGCCCGCCACACCCGACGCCAGGTTCGGCTGCTGGAGCGAGTGCGTGATGTCCGTCACCACCGGGTGCCCAAAGGCCTGCATGCGTGGGATGCCGCGGAAGTCGACCACGAGGTCGGTGTACCCAAAAGTCGTCCCGCGCTCCGTCAGCATCACGTTCGGGTTGCCCGCGTCGACCACCTTTTGCGCCGCAAAACGCATCGCGTCCGGCGCCAGAAACTGCCCCTTCTTGATGTTCACGATCCGCCCCGTGTGTGCCGCCGCGATCAGCAGGTCCGTCTGTCGACAGAGGAAGGCCGGGATTTGCAACACGTCCACAAACTCCGCCGCCAAGGCCGCCTCATGCGCCTCGTGAATATCCGTCATGGTCGGGATGCCCAGCTGCTCGCGCACCTTGCCGAGGATGCCGAGCGCGCGCTCGTCGCCGATGCCCGTGAAGGAGTCGATGCGCGATCGATTCGCCTTGCGATACGACCCCTTGAAGACATACGGGATACCCAGCCGGGCCGTGATCTCCGCCACACGCTCCGCAATGCGCAGCGCCATCTCCTCGCCCTCAATCACGCACGGGCCGGCCAAGAGGAAGAACTGTTTTGTGCTTGTCAACTCATTGATGCTCATTGTTTATCTCATTCGTTTGATGGTTTAACTAAAATCATATCCATGTCCCCCGGGGGCCGGTTGGGCAGGCGGCTGCGGCCGCCGGATACACGATTATCCTCATCATGTACCCGGGCCCGACTTCCCCGCTCCCGGCAGGGAGCTTGATCTTCTTTTGCCTCTTTTCTTCTATCAAGAGAAGAAAAGAGGTACCCCCCTTCTCTATACCTTATATATAAGCTCCTCGGCGCGTTGGATCATCTCCTCCACGGGTCGCGTGGCATCGATCCAATGGATCGTGAACCCCCGCCGTTCCATGCCGCGAAACCATGTCATCTGTCGCTTGGCAAACTGGTGGATAGCCGTCTCCAGCCCGTTGATCATTTCGTCGCGCGATCGTAGCCCCGTCACATACTCCGTCACGAAGCGGTATTCCAGCCCGTAGTACATCAAATCCTCCGCCGCGATCCCCTCGTCCAACAGCCCCCGCACCTCATCGATAAGCCCCTCGTCTAACCGCGCAACGAGCCGCCGCGAGATGCGTTCACGCCGCAGCTCCCGGTCGATGTCCAGCCCGATGATCAGGCTGTTGATAGGCGCAAACTCGGTCCGTTCCGGCGACTGACTACGGTAGTACTCCTCGATCTCGATCGCGCGGATGGCACGCTGCGCACTGTCCACGTCCGTCTTGTTGTGCAGCGTCTTATACGACGCCAAGATCCGCTCCAGCTCAGCCAGTGGCACGTCTTTCAGCCGCTCCCGCAGCGCCTCGTTTGGCGGCACATCCAACAGGCGATACCCCTTCAGCACCGCCTCGATATACATCCCCGTTCCGCCACAGAGAATCGGCACCAATCCACCCTCTCGTAGCTGCCGAAAAACGTTGAAGAAGTCGTGCTGATAACGAAAAACATTGTAGCGCGTGCCCGGCTCACAGATGTCGACAAGGTGACAGGCGACCCGTTGCCCCTCGACGACATAGTCGGCCAGATCCTTACCCGTTCCGATGTCCATCCGCCGGTAGACCTGCCGCGAATCGGCGCTGATGATCTCCGTATGCAAACGGAAGGCCCACGCTGCAGCAAAATGTGTCTTGCCACAAGCCGTGGGCCCTAAAATAGTGATCAGTTCGTACTCCTTCATCGTGCAATGGCTATCGATGCTGCCACGAACCATCCACGGTCAGAATAGACCGTAGCTAAAAGAACATGTTGTAGCACGCGATAAACTTTTGTCTCTTGTTTTTTACGTCTGCATGGTTATCTCCACGACCGCTGTCACCGTCCGTTCGTCGGGCGCTTCCGCCTGGGCCTCCTGACTCTCGCAGTAGTAATCCCTCTTTTCTGCTTCAGGGTCACTCTTTGCGATGTCTCCGTTACGTGTGTGTAGAATCCACGCGGGATTCTTCGGGAATAATGTTTTCATCGCTCTGACAATTTAAGAAATTAGACGTTAGTGGGAGGTGATGAATCCACGCTTGGAATCTCTTTCCCGTTGTAAATGTAACGCCTAAATAGCAAAATCGTTGAGGTGCCCTGTCTTGGATTGGTATGTTTTACGATCATTTAACCACTGCCTGCATGGCATATCATCTCCTCTTCATGGCCCCACGATCAGCACTTTTTGTCGGCATCAATAGTTAATCCCCCGAAAACTGTTTCCTTTGTCCACCGAGGATAACGGAGGGAAGGCCCTCCTGTAAATTAGAACAGCGAAATGGAATTGACAAAAGACACCAATGAGACGGGCACGCCGGAAATGGATCGGACGCCCGAGCAACTTTCGGACAATCTGTCTGAAAACGTGGAAGCACAAAACGTAGAAACCACACCCGAACAAAACGTAATCACAACAGAGCCCGCCCCAGAAGCGGCTCCGGAGCCGCCCGCTGCGTCAACACCTGAACCGCCCACTGAGCAGCCCGAGCCCGCTACAACAGCCGAAGCTCCCGCCCAGCAAGAGGCACCCGCTGAGACGGTACGCGAGATCGTCGTCAACGAAGACACGGTACAGCAGGATCCGCAAATGAAGGAGCTGCCCACCACGCCCGACGACTACTGCGGAGAGTTGCAGGAGGCTATTGAGACGGGTGCAGTCGGTATGCTCAACAAGCACGAAATCATCGAGAAACTCAAAGAGGCGGTCGGCCGTGCAGAGAGTGCGCCGCGCGACGAGATCGATCGACTGCGGCAGTCCTACTATCGCATCCTCAAGGCTGAGGCGGACGAGCTCAAGCGCGTCTTTGTCGAAGGTGGCGGTAACGAGGACGATTTCGAGAATCCGTCCGACGAGACGCTGCCCGTCGTCAAAGACCTACTAAACCGATACAAGGAGCGCCGTGCCGAACTGGAGAGAGAGAGGACGCGTGTGCGTGAGGAGAACTACCTCAAGAAGTTGAACCTCATCGACCGCATGAAAGCCCTCGTCGAAAGCACGGACGACTTCAACCGGCGATACAACGAGTTCCGCGAAATCCAGCAGAAATGGAAAGAGTACGACCCCGTACCGCAGGAGCACGTCAAGGAACTTTGGAACAACTACCAGATCCAAGCCGAACGTTTCTACGACATCGTCAAGATCAACCATCAGCTGCGCGATTACGACTTCAAGAAGAACCTCGAACGCAAGCTGGAGCTCACCGAGGCCGCTGAAAAACTGGTCGAGGAGCCAGACGTCGTGTCGGCTTACCGCAACATGCAGCAGATCTTCCAGCAATGGCGCGAAATCGGTCCCGTACCTCGCGAACAGCGTGACGAGGTTTGGAACCACTTCAAGGAGCTCATGACGAAGGTCAACCGACGCCACCAAGAGCACTTCGAGGTCATTCGCGCCCGTGAGGAAGAGAATCTGCAAGCCAAAACAGCCCTCTGTGAGACCGTCGAAGGCGTCGTATACGACGACCTGAAGACCCACCGCGACTGGGAGAAGAAGGCCGCAGAAATCATCGAGCTGCAACAAAAATGGCGCACCATCGGCTTTGCCGCCCGGAAGCAGAACCAGAAGATTTACGACCGCTTCCACGCCGCCTGCGACGAGTTCTTCAAGCGCCGCAACGAGTTCTTCAAGGAGATTCGCAAGGACTTCGACGAGAACCTCCGCCAGAAGAAGGCCCTGCTCGAGAAGGCCGAGGCGCTCAAGGAAAGTACCGACTGGAAGGAAACTACCCAAGCCTTCATCGAGTTGCAGAACCAGTGGAAGGCCGTTGGGCCTACGCAGCGCCGCCAGTCTGACGTTGTTTGGAAGCGCTTCAACGCCGCCTGCGACTACTTCTTCGAGCGTAAGAACGCCGCCTTCTCTGGCCAGCGTAACGAGGAGAAGGCCAATCTCGACGCCAAACGAGATCGTTCGTAAGATCCAGAATCTCGACGAGAGCCTTTCCGCCGACGAGTCCATCACCACGCTTAAGGCGCTCATCAGCGAATGGAACGCCATCGGCTACGTGCCCTTCCGCGACAAAGAGAACGCCTACAACGCCTTCCGCACCGCCGTCGACAAACAGTACGACCGCCTCAACGTGGCCCAGGCCGACCGTCGCATGCAGGCCTTCCGCTCCGGCCTCTCCGAGATGGCTGAGCAGGGCAAAGGCCGCATCCATAGCGAGCGCGATCGCCTCATGCGCACCTATGAGCGCATGAAAAGCGAGGTCCAGACCTACGAAAACAACCTCGGCTTCCTCAACATCTCGTCCAAGGGCGGCAGTGGCCTCCTCAAAGAGATGGAGCGTAAGCTCGAACGTCTGCGCGAAGAGATGGCACTCGTGGTCAAGAAGATCGAAGCCATCGATGAGAACCTCGAGTAAGCGTCTACACCGTTTCAATCCGGGACACGAGACGGCCGTCGGGATCGGCCAAGCCAACTATACCCCCGACGCCGCCTCTCGCCGGATGGCGGACGACCTCGAAACCCTCCCACTTTGGTACGCCGGCAGCGGCGACAGCGTCTGGATAACCCACACCGAGGGGGCGGATCAATTCCTTGATTCGCTCCCTCTTTTTTTGCGCCCGGACGTCCGACTGCTGGCTGCTGACGCGCTCTGTCGGCTGTCGGCGGACGTCGAGGAGCCACTCCTCGCCACGCCTTGGGGACTCTCGCCCGACGTCCTCGCCGCCTTCGAACGCCTCCGCCGACGTGGCGCCCCGATCCTCGTCCCTGCGTGGAGCGACGCCCTCCGTACGCTCACCCACCGGCAGACCGCCGCTCGTTGCTTGGAGTGCGTGCTCCGTCGGTTGCCCGAGTTGCCGCCCATTGCCGTGCCCCGCTTCTGCGCGTCGGTGGGTGAGGTGGTCGATTACGTGACGACTTGTCAGGCGCCCTTTATGCTCAAGACCCCCTTCTCCTGCTCCGGTCGTGGAATTCTCACTCTCGAAAACGCTTCGATCACTGATCCAGAGCGGCGTTGGATCGAGGGTGCCCTCCGTCGATGGGGCGTGGTCAGCATTGAGCCTAAGCTGGACAAAACGGCAGACTTCGCCCTGGAGTTTCACAGCGACGGCCACGGTCGCGTTACCTACGCCGGCCTCTCTGTCTTCGACACGCACCCCCGCGGAGCCTTCACCGGCGCCCGACTCGGAGACCCCAACCGGCTCCGAGGGCAGTTGCCCGACACCCTCCGCGGCCCCTTTTTCGACCGCCTCCGCACGGCCGTCACCGACACCCTCTGCGACACCGTCGGACGCATCTACAGCGGCTTCCTCGGCGTCGACATGCTCGTCTACCGCCGGGCGGACGGCTCCGCGGCCGTCCACCCCTTCATCGAGCTCAACCTCCGCTACACGATGGGCCTCGTGGCCGTCGAGCTCAGCCGCCGCGTGGTGCACCCCGACGCCATCGGCCGCCTCCTCATCACGCGCTGCCCCGCCCCCGGCGATGCCCTCCGCGCCCATCAGGCCGACATTCGGCGCTTCCCCGCCCGCTTCGCCGACGGCCGCCTGCGCGCGGGCTACCTCAGCCTCGTGCCCGTCACGCCGGCCAGCCTCTTCCGCGCCTTCATCGAAGTCGTTTGACGCCTCCCTCGGCCGCGCTGAAGTGCCGCCGAAGGCTTCGCCGCCTTTGTCCAGCCGCGTCGGCTCCCCAGCGAACACGTCGCCGCTAATCCCCTGTCCGCTCAAATCCTCGGAATACCCCTCGCCACGCTTTTGCATGCCGTGGACGAGGGTTGTTTCGTTTATGAACAGCTATGAAAATAATTTGGATATACTGTTTGTGATACGAACGAAGAATCTGAATGCTATTCCTTTTATTTCTGATTATAGACATGATGTAGAAATAGATTTACATCTTGTATGTTCTAAAAAAACAGTATGTAAAATAGATTTTTTTCTATCTGTTTTTTTGATAGAGATAGATATCCAAGATACGTATATATACTGTCGATAATATAGACGATATATGAAGTATTTTTGAGGTACTGTTTAGATCATGAACAATATCACTATGGAAAAATATATCGTTTTAGTTTGCGGTTTATGGATAAGAGCTATTTTTGCCTCCGAATATGACATAATCAAGGTAAAATACTTTTTTGGATCGCAGGTTTTGATCGTAAACGGGGAAGAGAGATTTTTTTGAGCCAATGCTTATGAGGTGAATAAGCTGATCAAGCGTTTGAGATACTGATTTTGCGATATAAACAGGGGTATAAGGATTTTCGACATCCCGTTTATGGTCGAAACGACGGTTTAATGTATTTGGATAGTGTGTTTATAGAAAAGAAAGAAGATACAGGCTTTTGGATAGCGCGTTCGGGAAAGAAACGGCCCTTCTATGGAGGCTGTAAAGCGCAGAGAATGATCTGACAAGAGATACTATGAAGGAAAAGATAGAAGAGTTTCCCTGGCGCTCGGTTAAGATTGAGCCGGGAACGCAAAAAACGTTCGACGCGGCGAGTCATGCGGTCTTCATCAACTCGCAGTACACGCTGCTGAAGGAGTTTGGGGAGGAGCGGTTGCATTTCCCCGAGGGGCTGATGAAGGCGATGGGCGAGATGGCCGATTTGGAGACGAGCGCGCTGGTTGAGAGGAAAAAGTCAACGCTCACGGAGCAGCTGAAGGCCAAGGATGCGGAGCGCGACAAGGCGTTGCGCTACATTTTTGGCATGATCCGCACGCAGCTGCATTCGCCTCACACGGCGGAGCGCGAGGCGGCGGCGGAGCTCGACATAAAGCTGCGGAACTTCCGATACATCCGCCATCAGGGCTACGACGTGGAGAGTGGGAACATCGACAGCATGCTGATGGATGCCGAACGGCTCAAGAAGGAGATCAACACGCTGCACCTCGAGGAGTCGTTCGACTGCCTGAGGGAGGCCAATAAGGCGTACGAGAGGCTGGTGAAGGAGCGCGATGCGGAGCGGTTGGCCAACAACCGGCCGAGCATGCGCAATCTGCGGCCCAGAGCTGACAAGCTGTACGAATTGGCCTGCCAATATGTCCAGGCGTCATACCTCTTCGCCCAGACGGCGGAGGAGCGGAATAAGATTGAAGAGCTGGTGGCACGGCTGAATCAGCGGGTGCGAAACATCAAGACGTCGCACCGCAAAAGCGCCAGCCAACGGCGGCGGCGCGGGAAGGAGGACGAGGCCGCGGAGGGAGCATGAACCATACATTATAATAAGTAACGAGAGAACAGATGGAAGATAAAAGCATCGTGTCGGTGATCTTCGGCGCGTCGGGCGACCTGACGTGGCGCAAGCTCGTGCCGGCACTTTATGATATGTATTACCGCGGGCTGTTGCCGGGCGGATTTAAGGTGCTCGGCGTGGGCCGGGCGCAGCTGACGGACGAGTCGTTCCGGAAGAAGATGAAGGAGGGGCTCGACCGCTTCGTGCCGGCCAGCTTCGTGGATCAGCAGCGGATGGCGCACTTCCTCCAGCAGCTGCATTATCACGCGATGGACACGAACGCGGCGAAGGACTACGAGGGGCTGCGGCGGCGCCTCGGGGAGCTGTCCCAGACGGCCGACCGCGACGATTACCTCTACTACTTCGCCATGCCGCCCTTCATGTACGCGCCCGTGGCGTCGTACTTGCACACGGTCGGGCTCACGCGTCGCACGTCGGCCCAGAGTGGCTTCCGGCGCGTGATCATAGAGAAACCGTTCGGCCACGATGCGCCCAGCGCGGCCAATCTCAACCGTGAACTGTTGCGCTACTTCAGCGAAGATCAGATCTATCGCATCGACCATTACTTGGGCAAGGAGGCGGTGCAAAATATGCTCGTGATGCGCTTTTCGAACGGCATCTTCGAGCCGCTCTGGAATAGGAATTACGTGGAGTACGTCGAGATCACCTCGTCCGAGGCGCTCGGCGTCGGGTCGCGGGCCGGATACTACGAATCGGCCGGGGCGCTGCGCGACATGGTGCAGAACCACCTGCTGCAGCTGCTGGCCATCGGGGCGATGGATCCGCCCGTGTCGTCGGATGCGAACGCGATCCGCAACGAGATGCTGAAGGTGTTCCTCTCCCTGCGTCGGATGACGCCCGAGCAGGTGCCGGAGTATGTCATCCGCGGGCAGTACACGGGTGCCACACGTCGCGGCGAGCCGCTCCGGGCCTATCGCGAGGAGAAAGGCGTGGCACCAGAGTCGAAGACGGAGACATTCGTGGCCATGAAGTGCTACATCGACAATTGGCGCTGGAGCGGCGTGCCGTTCTATATCCGGACGGGCAAGTGTCTGCCGACGCGCGTGACGGAGGTGGTGGTACACTTCCGGCCCAATCCGCACCGCATCTTCGCCCGTCGCAGCGGCATGGAAAACGTGGGCAATCAGCTCGTCCTGCGCATCCAGCCCGACGAGGGCATCCTGTTGCGGTTCGGGATGAAGGTGCCCGGGCGCCGGCTTCCATGTGGACCAAGTCAGCATGGATTTCCACTACTCGTCGCTGGGCGAGAAGCATATCCCCGACGCCTACGAGCGCCTGCTCTCCGACTGCATGATGGGCGATGCGACACTCTATCAGCGCGGCGACGCCGTGGAGGCCACCTGGCAGTACGTGCAGCCCATCCTCGACGCTTGGGCCAGCGACTCCACCATCCCGCTCTATGGCTACCCCGCCGGCTCGTGGGGGCCGGAGCAGGCCGACACGCTCCTGGCCGCCGACGGGCACGCGTGGCGCTACCCCTGCAAAAATCTCACCTCTGACGACGGCTATTGCGAGCTGTAGACAAGACATTATACACACTGAATTATGCGACAGATACAGATCTACGAAAACGCAGACATCCTCTGCGGAGAACTGGCCGAAGCGCTGCCGATATCCGCGTCCATCTCCGAGCCGATTCACATCGCCCTCTCGGGAGGCTCCACGCCTACGCTCTTGTTTGAGAAAATGACGGCAGTCGACGATCCGGACGCGTTTAAGAACACCCACTTCTACTGGGTCGATGAGCGGCATGTGCCGGAGGACGATCCGGAGAGTAACTACGCCGTCTTCCGCCGCCTCTTGATCGACACCGGCATCGTCTCCGCGGAGAACGTCCACCCCATCAAGTATCACCCGGACATCCACCAAATGACGGCGAACTATGAGCAGGAACTGCGTAAGCACGTGCCCTTCGAGGACGGCTATCCCCTGTTCGACGAGATCGTCCTCGGTGTCGGTGAGGACGGCCATACGGCCTCCATCTTCCCCGACCGCCTCGACCTCTTTGAGACGACGGACATCGTGGCCACGACGCGTCACCCCGTGACCGGCCAGGGGCGCGTCACCCTGACCGGCAACACGATCAACAACGCCTACGGGGCGACGGTGCTCTGCACCGGGGAGAAGAGCGCCGTATCCTCGACGAAGTGCTTCGGGAGAACAAACCCGAGTATCCCATTTCGCACGTCAAGCTGAGACCGTTCGCGTCAGTCATTTTCAAGCTGGATCTCGCGGCCTCGCACTACGGCGCGTAGTGGGTCGGCCCCCGATTGTTTAATGGTAAAAAGAAGCCCGGAGACGATTCAGTTCGTCTTCGGGCTTCTTCATGTTCCGAGCACTTCGTTTAAGCACCGTTTATTCATCGTTTAAAACATGGATAGCGTGACAGGCTGCCAGCGCCGCTGTCTCCGTGCGGAGTCGCGTGCGCCCCAGTGAGACACCGCGGTAGCCGGCCGATTCGGCCATGGCCACCTCCTCCGCGCTGAAATCGCCCTCCGGCCCGATGAGGATCAGCACATCGCTGCCGCGAGGGTAGCACGTGCTCATCGTCGGCAGCTCCGACGAGCGACAGTGTGCGATCAGTCGGCAGTCCGCCGCCGCAGGCCGTGCGATGAAGTCGACAAAGTCCGTCATGCCCGTGAGCTGTGGCAGGCGTGCCTGTCCAGATTGCTTCATGGCGGCTACCAGCACACGTTGCAGGCGCTCCATCTTCACCTCCCGCCGCTCCGAATAACGACAGCGGAGGAGGGTCACACTGTCGATACCCACCTCCGCTGCTTTCTCTAAAAACCATTCCGTGCGGTCGATATTTTTCGTTGGCGCCACGGCCACATGTAGGCCGTATGTCCAGAGCGGCGGCGCCACCGTGCGCTCCACCACCGTCACGCGACAGTGGCGCGGGTGCGCCTCCTCGATGACCGCCCGATAGAACGCTCCGCGGCCGTCCGTCACGGTCAGCTCCGCGCCACGCCCGAGGCGCAGCACCTTCGTGCAGTGCGCTGACTCCTCCTCGGGCAGCACGGGATCGGTATCGATCTGCGGGGCGTAAAAGATGGGCAGCGTCATGGCGTTGGTCAGCTTCATTTCGGGTGATTGGCCGGCTCGCGGCGCATGAGCTCGTCCTGGTAGATTTTAGCCAGCTCGTATTTCTCTTCGCCTACGGCTCGCTCCAGCATGGCCTCGATCTCGTAAGCCTCTTGCCGCTTGAGCCATTTGCGCAGCAGCTGTGGGTCGTGGATCTCCTCCGGATCCGTGTCGTCCGGTGGCATACCCTCTTCCGCCTCGGCTACGGGCGTGATGGCACAGCGTTGCAGCAGGCTCTCGAACGTGTAGATGGGACACCTCAACCGCAAGGCCAGCGCTACGGCGTCCGACGTGCGCGAGTCGATGCGAGCTTCCGTCCCATCAGACTCCTGAAATACAAGCTCAGAAAAGAACACCCCGTCTTCAAAACGATAGATGAACACCTCTTTCAGCTTCAGCCGAAAGGCGTGCGTCATGCCCACAATCAAGTCGTGCGTCATGGGACGCGGTGTGGCCATTCCCTCCAGCGCGACGGCGATGGACTGTGCTTCGGGCAGCCCGATGATCACCGGTAGCCTTCGCGTCCCATCGTCCTTTAAGATGAGCGCGTAGGCGTTCGACTGCACGCGCGAGTTGGCCACGCCTTGTACGGTCAATTCCACTTTGTTGTCCACGATATATCTTCTCCTTATTCAATTAGCGAATAGTGTCAACACCCTTTCCACCTCGTCGGCTGTGGCCTCCGTGAGCAGGAAGCGCTTCGACTCGTCCAGCACATAAAGCGCGGGCAGGGAGCGAAAGAGGAAGCCGTCGGCCGGCATGACGGTCAGGTCGCGGTCGTAGCTATTGATCCAGCGCGGGGGCACGTACGGGGCATGCGCTGCCCACTGCGCTGAGTCATTGTCCGGATAGATGGCCAGCACCTGTAGCCGTCCTTCGTCAATGAGGCGGTTGATCGGCTCAGAGCTTGCCAGTCGACGGGTCAGCGCCTCACAGTCCTCGCACGTCGGGTCGTAGAAGTAGACCAGCACGCGCGGTGCCGTGAGTGCGTGTAGGGTAGCTGTGGCGCCGGAGGCCTGTGCGTAGGTGAAATCGCCAGCTATAGCCGTCGAATCATTCGTTCCGCTGTCCGCCCTCAGTCCGCCCCAGGCCGTGGCCGCAACCAGTATGCTCAAAAGGAGTTTCCGACTATTCATTTGTAAAACATTTCTATAGGACAAAAGTAGTCATCTGTTTGGAATGGCTTTTCGTTTAATGACGCAGCTTTTCAACACTACGGCCTGGAGGCGTGATCCCGTCTTATCGATCCTTATCGAAGAAGCATGGAAAACGATTGCATCGGCCAATATGGCAGACTACATCAAGTACCTCTACAAGACCGTCCGCAAGTACTTCGGCGAGGCGATCGTGGTGACGCAAGAGGTCGACGACATCATCTCGTCGCCCATCGTCAAGGAGTCGATCATCAACAACTCCGACTGCAAGATCCTGCTCGACCAGCGGAAATACATGACCAAGTTCGACGGCATACAGGCGCTGCTCGGGTTGTCCGAAAAGGAGAAAAACCAGATCCTCTCGATCAATCAAAACAACGACCCCGAGCGGCGTTACAAAGAGGTGTGGATCGGCCTCGGCGGCATGCAGTCGGCCGTTTACGCCACGGAAGTCTCGCGCGAGGAATACCTCGCTTACACGACCGAGGAAACGGAGAAGGTCGAGGTCATGCGGCTGGCCGATCGCCTCGGCGGAGACATCGAGCAGGCCATTAGCCGCCTCGCGCGTGGCGACCCATAAATCGGCCGATCGTTGTCGACGAACAGACACGCCCCGACGAAGATTTTACTGCTTGCGCAGCTTGCGCAAACGTCTCGGCAAATGCCGCGGGACTTGCGCGGCCTGCGCAAACGTCTCGGCAAATGCCGCGGGACTTGCGCGGCTTGCGCAAACGTCTCGGCAAATGCCGCGGGACTTGCGCGGCTTGCGCAAACGTCTCGGCAAATGCCGCGGGACTTGCGCGACCTGCGCAAACGCCTCGGCAAATACCTCGAGACTTGCGCGGCTTGCGCAAACGCCAAAGCAAATGCCGGGAGACTTGCGGGAGAACCCGCAAACGCCAAAGCAAATGCCGGGAGACTTGCGGGAGTACCCGCAAACGCCCCAAAAGTTTTTCGAGGCACTTGCAACAGTGTTGTAGGCATTTCAAAAAACGTTTTGGCCCTCGCGTGGCTTCCGTAGAAGTTCTCTGCTTACACCGAACTCACGTTACGTAAGCGATCCTCCCGTTGAGCGGCTCATTGGCTTGCCTATGACCCAGCGGCTCCACCCGAGCGACTTGCTGACAAGATAGAGAGCGTGAGCGGGCGGGTTGTTGGGCTCGCACGGATGATTGCAGCGTCGAAAGGGTGTGAAAAGTGGCTCGAAAGGGGGATTAGAAGGGGCTTGATAGGCCATCGTCTGCGCGCCTTTCCCTCTGCGAAGCGCGTCTATCTTTGCGGCCGATTTTTTTCGGAGTTGAACTACAGAAACATAATTGAGAGGAACATGCAGAAGAATTTGGTGATCGTAGAGTCGCCAGCGAAGGCCAAAACGATCGAGAAATTTTTGGGGAAAGACTACCGGGTGATGTCCAGCTATGGGCACATCCGCGATCTGAGCACGAAGGAGCTGGGTATCGACGTGGCACACGATTTCAAGCCGCAGTATGTGGTGCCTGAGGAGAAGAAGAAATTAGTGGCAGAGCTGAAGAAGGCGTCGCAGGATGCGCGTGAGGTGTTGCTCGCATCCGATGAGGACCGCGAGGGGGGGAGGCCATCGCGTGGCACCTCAGCGAGGCGCTGGAACTGTCGCCCGACCGCACGCAGCGCATCGTCTTTCACGAGATCACGAAGCCGGCCATCCTGCATGCGCTCGACACGCCGCGAGGCATCGACATCAACCTCGTCAATGCCCAACAGGCGCGGCGTGTGCTGGATCGCATCGTGGGCTTTGAGCTTTCGCCGGTGCTGTGGCGCAAGGTCAAGCCGGCGCTGTCGGCCGGACGTGTGCAGTCGGTGGCTGTGCGACTGATCGTGGAGCGGGAGCGCGAGATTGCGCGGTTCGTGTCCGAGGCGTCGTTTCGCGTTGTGGCCTCGTTTCTGTTGCCCGACGGAAAGACGCTGCTCAAGGCCGAACTGAACCGTAGGCTGAAGGATCGCGACGAGGCCGAAGCCTTCCTTCGTGCGTGTCAGGATCCTCAGGCAAGGTTCACGATCGAAGACACTACGAAGCGCCCGGTGAAGAAGTCGCCCGCGCCGCCCTTCACCACCTCTACGTTGCAACAGGAGGCGGCCCGCAAGCTGGGCTTCTCCGTGGCGCAGACCATGATGGTGGCTCAGCGACTGTATGAATCCGGGTTCATCACCTACATGCGTACCGACTCGTTTAACCTCAGCGACATGGCGCTCACGGCCTCGCGCCAGCCATCACTGAGGAGTATGGCGAACGTTACCACCACCTGCGCCACTACCACACCAAGAGCAAGGGCGCGCAGGAGGCGCACGAGGCCATTCGCCCCACCAACATGCAGGCGCCAACGATCAGTGCCGGCGCACAGGAGATGAAGCTGTACGACCTGATCTATAAACGCACCCTGGCCTGCCAGATGGCCGACGCCGAACTGGAGCGCACGACGGTCTCGATTGGCATCGGAGGACTCACGGACAAGTTCGTGGCCGTGGGCGAGGTGATCAAGTTCGACGGCTTCCTGCGCGTCTATCGCGAGAGCACGGACGACGAGCCCGATGCGCCGGAGCAGGAGACGAAGCTGCTGCCCACGGTGCAGGTTGGCGACCGCCTCACGGCTCGCGAGATCATCGCCACGGAGCGCTTCACGCAGCGGCCGCCTCGATACACCGAGGCCGGACTGGTGCACCGCATGGAGGAGCTTGGCATCGGCCGCCCCTCGACGTATGCGCCGACGATCCAGACGATCCAGAACCGCGAGTATGTGGTGCGTGGCGATAAGCCGGGCGAGGAGCGGAAGTTCCGCGTGCTGACGCTCGTGGATGGGCAGATTGCGGAGGAGGTGAAACGAGAAACGGTAGGCGCCGACCGCAACAAGCTGCTGCCGACGGACGTGGGCACGGTGGTCAACGACTTCCTCACCGAATCCTTCCCCGAGGTGATCGATTACCACTTCACGGCCAACGTGGAGAAGGAGTTTGACGCCATTGCGGAGGGTACGATGGAATGGACCGAGGCGATGGATCGCTTCTTACAAATTCTTCCACCCGATCGTGGAGAAGACGCTGGCCATGCGCACGGATCATCGGGCGGGCGAGCGTCAGCTGGGCACCGACCCCAAGAGCGGGCAGCCGGTCTCAGTCAAGATCGGGCGCTACGGTCCCGTGGCGCAGATCGGGCAGCCGGATCCGGACAACAAGTCGGCCGCGAAGCCGCGTTTCGCTTCACTGATGAAGACGCAGTCGATCGAAACCATCACGCTCGAGGAGGCGCTGGAGCTGTTCAAGTTGCCACGCGTCATCGGTGAATATGAGGGCAAGGAGATGGTGGCCGCCACGGGGCGCTTCGGGCCTTTTGTCCGCTTCGACGGCCTCTTCGTTTCCATTCCCAAGCCGCTCGAACCGACCTCCATCACGCCCGACGAGGCCATCGCGCTGATCGAAGAGAAACGCACGAAGGAGTCGCAGCGGCACATCAAAACGTTCGCCGAAGAGCCGGGGCTGGAGATCCTCAACGGTCGTTATGGCGCGTACATCGCCTTCGAGGGGTCGAACTATCGGCTTCCGAAAGACGTTGTCCCGACTGACCTCACGCTGGAGGATTGCCGTCGGATCATCGCCGAGGCGGCCGACAAGCCTAAGCGGCGTGTGCCGCGACGGAAGAGCTGAAACCGGGGCGTCTACGGACGGCCTCTGCCGAGGGGCGTCTACGGACGCCGGCGAAGTTTGCCGAGGGGCGTCTACGGACGCCGGCGAAGTTAGGCCGGGTACATGAGGGGGAACGTTCTCATTATGTATCCGGCTTTGTTTTTATGGCCCATCAAGAATGACGGACAAATCATTCCTGATGGGCCATAAATTTCAGACGGAAGTCTGCACCCGTTGCTTGTTATTCCCCGTCATGCGGCATGACGGCGCCGCTGGCACGCAGGCTCCTCAGAATGCGGCATGACGGGCCCGCTGGCACGCAGGCTCCTCAAAATGCGGCATGACGGGCCCGCTGGCTCGCAGGCTCCTCAGAATGTCGCATGACGGGTCCGCTGGCACGCAGGCTCCCCAAAATGTCGCATGACGGGCTCGCTGGCACGCAGGCTCCTCAAAATGTCGCATGACGGGCTCGCTGGCACGCAGGCTCCTCAAAATGTCGCATGACGGGCCCGCTGGTACGCAGGCTTCCCAAAATGCCGCATGACGGGCCCGCTGGCACGCAGGCTCCTCAAAATGTCGCATGACGGGGAGGCTTACTTCGGGCGGACGCTAAAGTGATGTGATGATGGTGGGCGTGGCTACATCCGCCGGAAGGAATACGCCGGGCCGTCCGATTCGGAGCGGTTCGACAGCCAAAGCTTGTCACCATTCAAGATGTAGCGGTATTCCGTGCCGCCGATGGTGATGTACTCCCGCTTGAACCACGGGTGGAAGATGTAGGGCAACGTATTACCCTCTCCGAAGAACGTCAGACCCGTCAGCTCGGCGATGCCGTCGGCGCGGAGGGTGAGGACGTGCTGCCCCGGCGGATAGATGGTGGGTCTGGCGCGGCCATTCTGTTGTTCGACGAGTGTCCACCGACCGAGCAGGGCGGCGGGTGGCGTTTCGCTGATCAGCTCGGGTGCGGCGCGGAAGAGCAAGTAGCTGCGCCCTTCGTTGTAGAAGATCTTCAGCCGCGTCCCGTCGGCGGTTAGCTTGAAGCGCTCGGAGCGGTTGAGAGCGTTGAGGTACTTATGGCCGTCGTCTGTTTCGCTCATTTCCGTGCCGCCGATATAGGTGATGTGAATACGATTGTCGTTGGCATGATAGCGACCAAAGCCGCGATTGGAGGACGAGGTGGTAAGCACCTCTCCGTTGTACAAAAACTGAATTAAGAACCTCGATGATTTTTTCTCCGGAATGGTACTATGAAGTTCGGGCAAATACTGCGAGCCGTCGGCAGTACGGCCAAAGGCGATGAGCTTCCAAGTGTTGAACAGCTTTTCCGAGAATGGGCCGGCCATGAACATGTCTGAGCGGATGAAGAGTAGGTAGTCGTCATTGTCGCTATAGTAGAGCCGGAGCGAGTCTTGCTCAGTAGCGGGGAGGTACCACTGGACCTGCCGCAGGGCGTCGATGTAGCGACGGCCAAGGGCGCTCTCGCCAGCGGTTGTTGGCTCGGCGTCGAAGGTGAGCGTCACAAGAGGTCCGTCGGTGCGGAACGTACCGGAGAGGTGGTGTGTGGATGCGCGGCCCGTCCACGTCCGTTCCTCGAGGAAGATCAGGCTGAAGCGGTCGTCGCCGGTGGGTGCGACGGGCGTCAACGAGCCGTCGGAGGTGCGGCCGAAGCCAGCCAGTTGCCAGTGATGGAGCAGGAACGAAGTGACGGGGCGCTCGGGTCGGGGCGTGGGATCAGGGTCTGGATCGGGCGGGAGGTTGGAGAAATAGAGGCAGCGCCGACCGCCGGCGTAGTAGATCTTCAGCGAGTGGTAGGCCGTGTCGATCTCGAAGCGCTCGATGTGGCGGAGGGCGTTGCGGAGCCGTCGGGAGAGCTGGGGCAGGGCGACCTCGTTGATGTCGGCGAGGGTGATGTGGAGCGTGGAGTCGGTCAGTGTGTAGCGGCCGCTGACGTCGCGTCCGTAGAAGGTGCTGTCGGGGCGGAAGGTCAGCGTGTAGATGGCCGTATCGATCGTCTCTAAGGCGTACGCCGATAGGTAGCGGATAGCCACCAGGCGCCAGGTGTCCTCGATGGGGTTACGGCCGGGCGTCGGCGTCTGCGGGGTCGGGGATTTGGGTTCGGCGTCGGGGTGGGCGTCGGATCGTCGTTGCAGGCTGCCCCAATCAAGGCAAAGAGCAGCAGGGCGAGAAGCCCGCGGAGGGTAGTTTTCGTTTCCATTATCGTGCATTGTTTAGTGTGAGGCATGTATGCGTAGGCAATCGTCTAAATGTTGGACGCCGTTGTCTACATCTTGGACAACAAAGGAAGGGCATTCGCTGCGCAACCGGTTGAGAATAATACGTTCGGCGCCGGTGGCATCGTTGTTGGATAAAACATGGAGGGTAGGCCGCGGGCTGCATGCTCCATCTTCCACCCACTAAAATTGATATGTATGATCCTTCTGAGACGATTACTGAAAAGCAAGTCCCTGCGCGTGGTGAACGTGGCGGGGCTGGCGGTGGTCTTTGCTTGCATGCTCTTGTCGTATGCCTACGTGGCTTACGAATGCAGCTACGATCGCTTCCACACGAAGGCCGACCGCATCTATCGGCTCTCGCTGCGCACGGAGGGCGAGCCTGTCGACGTGCGTATTCATGGCTTTGAGACGGCCGACGCGCGGACGGCGGGCGTCAGCGGCATTGAGTCCGTGGTGCGGATGTACAAGGCCGACGGCTGCGAGATCCGCCACGAGGGCCACATCGACCTGCCCGGGACCCTTCTACTTCGTGAGCGGAAACTTCCTCAACGTCTTCGACCTCCGACTGATCGACGGCGACCCCCGCACGGCACTCAACACGCCCGACAAGGTCCTGATCAGTCGCAGCTATGCCCGCCGACTCTTCGGCGAGGCGCCGGCTGTGGGGCGTGAGCTGACAATGGCCGGCGGACGATTGTATGCCGACCGCCAGATGTTTGTGGGCGGTGTGTTTGAGGATCTGCCTGAGACGTCGCACTTCCACTCCGAACTGTTTGTGCGGCTGCCGGACGAGGACGCGGGCATGTTTGCCTACATCTACCTCCTGCTCAGCCCCGGCACACGCCCGGACGACGTCGCCCGAGGTATCGCTGCCAACATGCGCCGCCTGGACGCTACGGACGATGTGCGCCCCGAGACCCCACTGCTCTTCCCCCCTCACCGATATCCACCTGCGCAGCCACTTCCAACGCGAACACGAGCCCAACGGAAACATCCTTTACCTCTACCTCATCGTCGGCGCCAACATCTTGCTGCTCGTGATCGTCCTCTTCAACCTCTGGCTTAACGCCGGACTGATCTTCGCCTTCAACCGACGCTATTACCAACTGCTGAGGCTGAACGGCGCCTCGTCGCGTCGGGTGCTCATCGACGAGATGATGATCGCCGGCGTCGTCGGAGGGGTAGCGGTGGCCGTCGGATGGGGGTTGGCGCAGGTCGTGGCGGCGCGATGGGCCGGAGCGGTGCCTGTCGGCGTGGTCGCGGGGATGAGCGCGGCGTTCGTGGCGATCGTCGTGGGCGTCTCCGTGGTGCCAGTCGTTGCGCGGATGTCGTCCACGCGGTTCCTGAGCATGCGGGCCGATCCGCGTGGTGGGGGCGTGGCGCTGTCGGGTGTCAAATACATGCTTATCGGACAATACGCCATCGTCCTTTTCGTGACGATCGTCAAGTGTGTGTATCTCGCGACAGGTGGGGCGGATCCGCAGCTCGCAAGTGGGCGGACGGGAGCCGGCCGTGCTCGTCATGCAGTCGCAACCGATCGACGTCACGCGGCGCTTCGGGCTCTTGCGCTCCGAACTGCTGAAGCAACCGGGCATCGAGGCCGTGACGACGGCCATGCAGCTGCCCGGATCGGCCATCCGTGACGGGGTGATGGTGCAAAAAGAAGGCGAGAGCGAGGACAACGCACGCCGCCTCGCTGTGCTGGTGGTGGGCGACGACTTCCCTGCCCTTCTTCCGACTCCGCCCCGTGGCCGGCGAAGCCTTCGGGCGACTGCGCCACACGGCCGATGAGGAGGAGCGCATGCTGGTCGCCGCCGCCCAGGGCCACCGCACGGACAACGGATCGGAGCAGTACGTCGTGAACCGCAGCGCGGCCGAGGCGCTCGGCTTCCGCACGCCCGATGAGGCCATCGGTCAGCAGCTGCGCATCCGAACCGGCAACGGCGGGCTGGACTATATCGACCGCGGTACGATCGTGGGCGTCACGGACGACTTCAATTACACCACCTCGTTCGAGGCCACCCAGCCGCTGTTGGTCGTCCACCGGGCCTTTTTCCAGCATTGCCTCATGGTGCGGCTTGATCCGGACCGCAGGGACGAGGCGCTCGACAGCTTTCGGCGCGTCTGGGCGGCCGTGAATCCGGGCTACCCCGCGCAGTACACCTACCTCAGCGACGTCTACGACGGCGTCTATGCCAGCGAACGCTACGCCGAGCGCCTCACGCGGATCTTCGCGGCGCTCTGCCTGGCCGTCGCAACGCTAGGGCTGATCATCGTCATGGCTTTTGTCGTCCGTCGGCGGACGAAGGAGATCGGCATCCGCAAGATCAACGGCGCGCGACCGTCGGACATCGTCCGCATGCTCAACTACCGGTTCGTCCTCTGGATCGGCGTGGCCTTTCTCCTGGCCGCACCCGCCGCCTACCTGCTGATGACGCGCTGGCTGGAGAACTTCGCCGCCCCGGCGCCCCTCGACTGGTGGCTCTTTGGGCTCACGGGCCTCGGTGTGCTAGTCATTTCGGTGGCCGCCGTCTCGTGGCAGAGCTGGCGCGCCGCTACGATCAATCCCGTGGACACGCTGAAGCTCGAATAGGAGGGGATTTTGAAGGCGAATGGAGGTCCACCGATGGTGAAAAATTTTACGATGGGGGCGTCTGAGCAAAAAGACGCCCCGTTGGAGAGTCCGACGAGGGTGTCTGAGCAAAAAGACGCCTCGTTGGAGAGTCCATTGAGGGTGTCTGAGCAAAAAGACGCCTCGTTGGAGAGTCCATTGGGGGCGTCTGAGCAAAAAGACGCCCCGTTGGAGAGTCCATTGAGGGCGTCTGAGCAAAAAGACGCCCCGTTGGAGAGTCCATTTGGGGTGTCTGAGCAAAAAGACGCCCCGTTGGAACATTTTTTCGGGGCGCCTGAGCCCAAGTTGCTCTCGTTGGAAAGTCCGACGGTAGTGTCTTTACATCAGCGGCCTCCAAAATGTTTTCTGACGGCGGCGCCTTCGGGTTATTGGCTCTTGAAATGTTTTCCAATGGTAGCGCCTTCGGGTCATTGGCTCCTGAAATGTTTTCCAACGGCGGCGAATGAATGGAAGTCGCCTCTGTCGGCCGGTAGGGTAGGGGCGCAAAAGCATACGCCCCCGATGTTCCAAACAAGAAACGGCAGCGCGTGGCCGCGAGTCGCCTATAAATTGGTTTCCAACGGCGGCGCCTTTGGGTCATTGGCCCCTAAAATGTTTTCCGGCGGCGGCGAATGAATGGAGGTCGCCCCTGTCGGCCGCCAGGGTAGGGGCGTATTGCATACGCCCCCGATGTTCCAAACAAGAAACGGCGGCGTGTGGCTGAAAGGCGCTCTTGTATATAATTGCCCCTGCCGGGGCATTGGGTGGGGCGTATGCTTTTGCGCCCTACCCTGACGGCGCCTTTGCCTCAGCGGCCCCTAAAATGTTTTCCAACGGCGGCGCCTTTGGATCAGCGGCCCCCAAAATGTTTTCCAACGACGGCGCCTTCGGGTCAGCAGCCCCTGTAATTTTTTTCAGAGAAAACTGTAACAAACGACGCGCAAGTGCGTCTCAATGAGTAGAAACAACCTAACGTATAACGAATATGGAATCAAGAACAGTGAAGATCAGCTTGGTGGCTGCGGCTGCCTTACTTGTGACAACGGGATGCATTGCCCGCGGACTGCGACGCGAAAAAGGCCCGTCCGTGGAACAAACGCGCGAGGTGGCTGCCTATACGGCCATCCAAACGGGCGGCGGCATCGATGTAGTTCTCTCCGACGAACTGAAGGCGGGCCAAATCGTGGTCGTGGCCAGTGAAAAGATGCAAGATCAGATCCTCACGGAGGTGGAGGGCGGCGAACTGAATATCCGTCTGCGGCCCTCACTCCTCGGGTGGTTCGGTCCCGGGACCGATGAAGGTCATCGTGCCCAACACGGGCACCCTCACGCGGCTCCGGGCGTCGGGTGGCAGCGACATTTGGGCCGATCAGGTCATGCTGCGCGGCCGCTCGCTGGAGATCGGATGCTCCGGCGGATCGGATTTTAAGGGCAAGGTCACGGTCGATGAGCTTGACGTGGCTTGCAGCGGCGGCTCGGACTTCAAGGGCGAAGTGACCGCTACGACCTGCCGCTTCGAGGCCTCGGGCGGCTCCGACCTCGCGCTCTCCGGCAGCGCCAAGGAGTGCCAAGTGGACCTCTCCGGCGGATCAGACATGGACGCCAAGCGCTTCGAGGTCGGCGACTATGAGCTCTCAGCCAGCGGCGGGAGCGACGCCACAGTGCTCTGCACGGGCCATCTGACCGCCTCAGCCTCGGGCGGCTCCGACGTGCGCTACTCGGGGGACTGCCAGGCGACGACGTCGGACGATGTCTCGTCCAGTGTCAAGCGTCGGCGCTGAAGATGCAGCCGATAGGATGGCCCTTCGGGGGCCGCATGGAGGGCTTTGCTCGTGGCGACGGACAGTTGCCCGACAAAGCCCTCCTCCTATCTTTGCCGCCCTTTATGAAATCGCTCAGAGAACTTTACAAGATTGGTAACGGGCCCTCCAGCAGCCATACGATGGGCCCCCAACGGGCCGCCCGAGCCTTCGCCGCGGACTCGCCCGGCGCACACGCCTTCCGTGTCACCCTCTACGGCAGTCTAGCTGCCACCGGACGCGGTCACTTGACCGACCAAGCCATCCTCCAAGTGCTTCAACCCCTCGCGCCGACGGAGATCGTCTGGCGCCCGGACGTCGTACTCCCCTTCCATCCGAACGGCATGTGCTTCGAGGCCCTCGAGGCCGACGGAGAGACCGTCGCGCTCAGCCGCACCGTCTACAGCATCGGCGGCGGAGCCCTCTCCGACGGCCATTCGCGCGCCGAAACGACGCCCGACATTTACCCCCCTGACCACCATCGCCGACATCCTGGCCCGCTGCGAACGCGAGGGCAGCACCTATTGGGAGTACGTCGAGGAATGTGAGGGCGCGGGCATCTGGGACTACCTCCGGGAGGTCTGGCAGGTCATGTGCGAGGGCATCGAACGGGGCCTGAACAACGAGGGCGTCCTGCCCGGCGGCATCGGTGTGCGCCGCAAAGCCGCCACGTACTACGTCAAGGCCAAGGGCTACATCGGCAGCCTCAATTCGCGCGGCCACATCTATGCTTACGCCCTGGCCACGTCCGAAGAGAACGCCTCGGGCGGCCGCATCGTCACCGCGCCCACGTGCGGCTCCAGCGGTGTGCTGCCCGCCGTGCTCTATCACATCGCTAAGGCACACGAATCCCGAGAAATCCGCATCCTGCGGGCCTTAGCGACGGCCGGTTTGTTTGGTAACATCGCCAAGGAGAACGCCTCGATCTCCGGCGCAGAGGTGGGTTGCCAGGGGGGAGGTCGGCGTGGCCTGCGCCATGGCCGCCGCAGCCGCCTGTCAGCTCTTCGGCGGTACCCCGGGACAGATCGAATATGCGGCCGAGATGGCCCTCGAACATCACCTCGGCCTCACCTGCGACCCCGTCTGCGGCCTCGTGCAAGTGCCCTGCATCGAGCGCAACGCTGTGGCCGCCGCGCGAGCCCTCGACGCGAACGTCTATGCGGTCTACTCCGACGGCAAACACCGCGTCAGCTACGACCGCGTGGTGGAAGTCATGAAAGAGACGGGCCACGACATCCCCAGCCTCTACAAAGAGACCTCCGAAGGTGGGCTGGCCAAGAACGCAATCCTCTAACCCTGCCTTATGGAAATCATTCTCATCCTCGGACTCATCCTCCTCAGCGGACTGCTTTCGATGGCCGAGATCTCGCTCGTATCGGCCCGCAAAGCCAGACTCGAATCGCAGGTCAAGAAGGGCAAGCGCTCAGCGCAGAAGGCCCTCGACCTGGCCCAGAAGCCCGATCAGTTCCTCTCCACCACCCAGATCGGCATTACGCTCATCGGCATCCTCACGGGTCTTTTCTCTGGCGAGGCTTTCGCCCGAGATCTGGCCGGTGTGCTCGCCCGTGTGCCGGGGCTTGAGCCTTATGCGGTCGGGATATCCAAGCTGACGATCGTTGTCATTGTCACCTACCTCACGCTTGTGCTCGGTGAGCTTGCGCCGAAGCGTATCGGGATGAATTTCGCTGAACAGGTGGCTGAACTTGTGGCTCGGCCGATGGACATCCTCTCCAAGGTGGCTTCGCCGATCGTGTGGGTGCTTTCGAAGAGTACGCAGGGTGTGATCCTCCTGCTCGGGCTCAACCGCACGGGCGAGAACAAGGTGACCGAGGAGGAGATTCGGGCCGTCGTACAGGAGGGCTTCGACAGCGGCGAGGTGCAAGACGTGGAGCAGGATATCGTCGAACGCGTCTTCACCCTCGGCGACCGCGACGTCGGCTCGATCATGACCCACCGCAGCGACCTCATTTGGCTCAACATGCAGGACGGCATGGACGCCATCCGTCGGAAGGTCAAGGAGAACCTTTACAACGTCTACCCCGTGGCCTCGGAACGCTTCGACAACATCGTCGGCGTGGTCTTCCTCAAGGATTTATTCGGGCGCATTGATCAGCCCGACTTCACGCTGCAGCAGGTGCTCCGTCCGGCACAGTTCGTCCCCGAGAGCCAGAGCGTCTACAACGCCCTCGAACAGTTCAAACAAGCGCGAGTGAAGTACGGCATCGTCACCGATGAATTTGGTGGCGTGCAGGGGCTCGTCACGCTGGCCGATATTGTGGAGGCGCTCATTGGTCAATTGCCCGACGTGGACGAGGAGTTAGAGATCAAGCAGCGCGCCGATGGCAGTTGGCTCGTCGACGGACAATACTCCTTCTACAACTTCCTCGAGTATTTTGACATGGAGGATCTCTATGCCGACTACGACTACAACACCCTCAGCGGCCTGATCCTCGAGTTGCTTGAGCGCGTGCCCAAAACGGGTGACACGTTCAGCTGGCAGTGCTTCGATTTCGAGATCGTCGACATGGATCGCGCCCGCATCGACAAAGTGCTGGTCAAGAAGCATCCCGTGGCGAACACCTGATGGTCTCCGCGCATAACTACACCCATAACATCCTCAAACGCCCCCTCATCGAATGAAATCGAACCGAACCTTCCGCCCCCACCGGGGCGCCCAGCCCGACGACCGCCAACCGCGTGGCCAACGCGTCACCGTACGCGAGGCTTCGCCCCCTCTTACCCTTCCTTTTTGCCCACCTCACCGACCGCAGTCGGAGCGCCGTCAAGAGCCTCCTCCGCCACGGGCAGATCTGGGTCAACGGACGGGTCACGACCCATTTCGACATGCCGCTCCGTCCCGGCGATACGGTCCTCATCAGCCATGAGCGCGGCCGCCCCGCCTTCAATAGCCCCTACCTCAGGATCGTCTGGGAGGACGAATCGCTCATCGTCATCGACAAGCGTGACGGCCTGCTCTCCGTCTCCGACTCCGTGGCGCAGGAGCGCACCGCCTGGGCCATCCTCTCGGCCTACGTCCGCGAGCAAGACCCGAGGAACCGAATCTTTGTCCTCCACCGCCTCGACCGCGGCACGTCCGGCCTGATGATGTTCGCCCGCAACAAAGGCGTGCAGGAGAAGATGCGGGAGGGATGGGCCGACATCGTCACACGGCGCTCATACGTGGCTGTTGTCGAGGGTGTGCCAGAGCCAGCGGAGGACACGCTGCGGAACTTCCTCGCTGAAAACAGTCGCATGAAGGTCTATTGCACCGACGCTCTGCATGGCAAGGAGGCCGTCACGCACTATCGTGTCCTCAAGGCCGCGAGCGACTGTGCCTTGGTGGAGTTCACGCTCGAGACCGGCCGCAAGAATCAGATCCGTGCGCAGATGGAAGCCTTCGGTCACCCCATTGCTGGCGACCCGAAGTATGGCGCCCAGACCGATCCCGCGGAGCGCCTCATGCTGCACGCCTGTCGGCTGTGGTTCATCCACCCCGAGACGGGTCGTGAGATGCGTTTCGATACGCCCATTCCCGCCGTCTTTTCCGCCCAAGTGCGCGATCGCGAGTAAGAAGCTGTTTAGGTGCTCCCATGCGGCGTGTTTTACGCCTAAATGTCAGCTTTGAGGTGACAAGATTGCTGAACGATTGCGCCTAATTGTCAGTCGAAGCCCACTCTGCGATGCGTTTAGGACTCCAGCTGACAATTAGACAGACGAACGTGCCCCAGTGTGGGTATCCGCTTACGCTTAACGTGAGTCCGATGCAAGCAGAGAGCTTCCACGGAAGTCACGCGAGGGCCAAAACGTTTTTGGAAGTGCTTGCAGCGTTTCTGCAAACGCCAAAAAGTTTTCTGAGGCACTTGCAGCAACGCTGCAAACGCCAAAAAGTTTATCGAAGTACTTGCAGCAACGCTGCAAACGCCAGAAAGTTTTTCGAGGCATTTGCAGCATTTCTGCAAACGCCAAAAAGTTTTTCGAGGCCTTTGCAGCGTTCCTGCAAACGCCAGAAAGTTTTTCGGGGCACTTGCAGCGTTTCTGCAAACGCCATTTTTCTCTTTTGGGCGTTTGCAGAAGTTCTGCAAGCTCCGATTTCTCCTTTTTGGTCTTTGCAGAAGTTCTGCAAGCTCCATTTTCTCCTTTTGGGCATTTGCAGAAGTTCTGCAAACGCCAAAAAGTTTTTCGTGGGACTTGCAACAGTGTTGCAAGCGTTTCCAAAAACACTTTGACCGTTATAGCGCGCTATCCAAGACATTCTCCAGAGATAAGGAACCTCATTCTTTCGTCGAACTCACGTTCAGTTAGAACTCCGGATTTTAAGGCGACCAGCGCCCGTAAGTCCTTTCTTCTACTTTTGCGCGCCCAAGGGCCGCAGGGCCTATACGTATTTATGTAAGAGAGAAAAGAAATGCAGTTGTCGATAGACAGTAAAGAGTTTGACAAGTTTTTGATGGTAGGCGACAAGGTGCTGGTCAAGCCGACGAATCCGCAGGTGAAGACGAAGTCCGGGCTGCTCCTTCCGCCCTTGGTGCAGGAAGGCGAAAAGCTACAGACGGGCTATGTGATCCGCATCGGACCGGGTTATCCGCAGCCCTCGCACGTGGACGAGGACGAGGCGTGGAAGAAGAAGGACAACCGCAGCGCCTACATCCCCCCTGCAAGCCCATGAGGGCGACTTGGCCGTCTACATGCAGAGCGCCGCTTATGAGGTAAGCATCAATCAGGAGAAGTTTCTCATCCTGCCCCACTCCGCCATCCTCATGTTGGTGCGCGACAAGGATTTGTTTGAATGAATAGGACTACGTGATATGAACAGAATCGTAAGCAAGGAACATTTCTCACCCCATGTGGTGAAGCTCGAAGTCGAGGCTCCGCTGATCGCACGGTCGCGCAAGGCTGGACATTTCGTCATCGTACGCGTAGGGGAGCAAGGCGAGCGCATCCCGCTGACCATCGCTTCCGCGGATACATCGCGGGGCACGATCACGCTGGTGGTGCAAGCCGTGGGGCGATCGTCGAAGAAGCTCTGCGCCCTCGGTGAGGGCGACGCGGTGACGGACGTTGTCGGTCCGCTCGGGCAGGCTACCCACATTGAGCGCGTGGGCACTGTTGTTTGTGCCGGTGGAGGCGTCGGCGTGGCGCCCCTGCTGCCTATCGTGGAGGCCTTCCATAAGGCTGGTAATCGCGTGATCGTGGTGCTGGCCGCTCGCACGAAGGACTTGATCATCCTTTTGAAGACCGCATGCGCGCCTGCTCAGACGAGGTGATCATTATGACGGATGATGGGTCGTATGGCACCAAGGGACTCGTCACGCAGGGCGTTGAGTCTGTGATCCAACGCGAGCCCGTTAACCTCTGCGTAACCATCGGGCCAGCCGTGATGATGAAGTTCGTCGCAGCCCTAACGAAGAAATACGAGATCCCGACCGTGGCCTCACTCAACACCATCATGGTGGACGGCACGGGCATGTGCGGCGCCTGTCGTGTGACGGTCGGCGGACGGACGAAGTTCGTCTGCGTCGACGGCCCCGAGTTCGACGCCCATCAGGTGGACTTTGACGAGATGATGATGCGCCTTCGCTCTTACAAGGAGGAGGAACAGAAGTAGAACGCCAGAAACGATAGACAGCATGGAAACCATACCGACCGTCGCCGAGCGTCGTGCCGAATCGTGGCGCGAGGAACTTCGACAGGGCATGAAAGCCAAGGAACGCACCGCTATCCATCGGGTGGAGATGAACGAGCTCGACCCCGATTATCGCAGCCATAACAACGAAGAGGTGAACCAAGGTCTGACCGAGGAGCAGGCCCTGCGTGAGGCGCAGCGTTGCCTCGACTGCGTGACGCCGACCTGCATGGAGGGTTGCCCGGTGAGCATACAGATCCCCTCGTTCATTAAGAACATCGAGCGCGGCAACTTCCTTGAGGCTGCCCGCGTACTGAAAGAAACAAGCGCACTGCCGGCCGTCTGCGGCCGCGTCTGTCCGCAGGAGAAGCAGTGTGAAAGTCGCTGCGTGCATGTGAAGATGAAGAAGGCGCCCGTGGCCATCGGTTACTTGGAGCGCTTCGCTGCCGACTATGAGCGCGAGAGTGGACAGATAGCCGTCCCTGAGTGTGCGCCATCGAAGGGCATTAAGATCGCCGTCGTCGGATCGGGCCCAGCGGGGCTGTCTTTTGCTGGCGACATGGCCAAGCGCGGCTATGACGTGACCGTCTTTGAGGCGCTCCACGAGATCGGCGGTGTGTTGAAGTACGGCATCCCCGAGTTCCGTCTGCCGAATCGCATCGTGGAGGTGGAGATCGACGGACTGCGGAAGATGGGCGTGCAATTCATCACGAACTGCATCGTAGGCAAGACGATCAGCTACGACGATCTACATGCCGACGGCTTCCGCGGCATCTTCGTAGCCAGTGGCGCCGGTCTGCCGAACTTTATGAACATCCCGGGCGAGAACTTGATCGGCGTCATGTCGTCCAACGAATACCTCACCCGCGTGAACCTCATGCACGCCGCTTCGACGGACGCCGATACGCCCGTCTTCCGTGGCAAACATGTGGCCGTGATTGGAGGCGGCAACACGGCGATGGACTCTGTACGCACGGCGCGTCGCCTCGGTGCTGCTCGCGCCATGATTGTCTATCGCCGCAGCGAAGAGGAGATGCCTGCACGCATCGAGGAGGTGAAGCACGCCAAGGAAGAGGGCGTGGAGTTCTTGACGCTCCATAACCCGATCGAATACCTTGGCGACGAGAACGGACGTGTGAAGCACATGCGCCTCCAACGCATGGAGCTGGGTGAGCCCGACGCTTCGGGGCGGCGCCGACCGGTACCGGTGGAGGGCGCAGTGGAAACAATCGACGTGGACGAAGTGATCGTCAGCGTGGGTGTCTCGCCGAACCCACTCATCCCGCAGGCCTTCGCAGGATTGGAGATCTCGAAACGGGGCACGATCATTGTAGGTGAGGCAGACATGCGTTCGTCGCTTGCGGATGTCTACGCCGGCGGTGACATCGTGCGCGGCGGCGCTACGGTGATCCTTGCTATGGGTGACGGGCGGCGTGCTGCCGCCGCAATGGACGAAGCCTTGCAGGAGCGTAAATCGTGAATTAAACGTAAAAAGCAGCCTTTCTTGAGGAGTGCCCAAAACAATCCAACGGTGGGGCTGTTTCATATAGCGAATTTTGATTCTATGTTTTTTTAATTGCTACAGGTATGAAAAAGAAATTGCTTTATTGTGGAATCGCAGCTTTGACGCTGGGATTCGTATCGTGTAACCAAAACGCGAAGAACGCTGAGAACGCAGAAAATGCGGACAGCGCAATGGTAGCTGAGCAGCCCGCTGAGGCTCCGGCACCTGCATTTGATAAGGTAGGCGCATACGCCGGCACACTGCCCTGCGCAGATTGCAGCGGTCTGGAGACGACCGTAGAACTGATGGGCGACATGACCTACAAGGTGACGCAAGACGCCAAGGGTAAGAAGGACGGTGGCCACAGCGAGGCTGCAGGTAGCTTCACTTGGGATCCTGCAAGCGGCATTATCACGCTGGAGAATGCCGATGCACTGAGCTTCCGTAAGCTGCTGATTGAGGGCGACAACGTGGTAGTCGTAGGCGACGATGGCGCCAAGGCTGCTGAGAACGCTGACAAGTATGTCCTGACCAAGAAGCAACCGGCATAAGGATTTTTGATTTCAACGATAACATGCTTGAAAGCGTGCGGGCCGCGACGGTCTGCACGCTTTTTTTGTTTGCGCCGGACTGAAAAGCATCGCCTTTCGGGCCCTGCGTTGCGCAGGAAGCAAAAAGGGCGTCTTTCTGAGCCCTGCGTTGCGCAGGGAGCAAAAAAGGGTGTCTTTCGGGGCCCTGCGTTACGCAGGGAGCAAAAAAGGGTCTCTTTCGGGCCCTGCGTGACGCAGGGAGCAAAAAAGGGTCTCTTTCGGAGCCCTGCGTTACGCAGGAGGCAAAAAAGGGTGTCTTTCGGGGCCCTGCGCAACGCAGGGAGCAAAAAAGGGTCTCTTTCGGGCCCTGCGTTACGCAGGGAACAAAAGGCATTGCATTTTGGTGGAAGCTGTGAACTGATCTAAGTTCTGTCTTTCTTTGCAGCCCCGATTCACTGGGGGAGAACCTCGCCTCCTCCATTTTTCCGCTACATACACATTATACTATATGTCATTCCACAAGATCCTCTTCCTCGTTTGCCTTATGCCGTGGCTGTCTGGCCTCTCGGCACAAGACGTGGAGACGACGCAGGCGCCTGACACGCTGCGCCTCCGATTAGACGAAGCAATTCAAATTGCCCTCACCGAAAATCCCACCGTCCGCGTGGCGGATTACGACGTCGAAATCAAAAAAAGAAGCCCGACGCGAAGCGCGTGCCGGACTGCTGCCTGAGGCCTCGCTCAGCGCCTCCTACTCGCGCACGCTCAAGAAGCAAACGATGGTCATGGAGTTCGGCGGACAGTCCACCAAGATTCAAATGGGTACGGACAACTCCTACTCGGCCGGCTTATCCATCAACCTGCCCCTCTTTGCACCCGCGCTCTACCGTAGCATCCGGCTTACGGAGGCGGACATCGAGTTGGCCGTGGAGAAGGCGCGTGCATCACGCATCGGTATGGTTAACGAGGTTACGAAGGCCTTCTATCAGCTGCTCTTAGCGCAGGACAGCTACCGTGTGCTGCAAGAAGCCTATGCGCAGGCCGAGGCCAACCTCCGCATCGTCAACGAACGCTTCACGCTGGGGAGCGTCAGCGAGTACGACCGTATCCGCGCCGATGTGCAGGTGCGCAGTCTCAAGCCGGGGCTCGTCTCGGCAGGTAACGGTGTGGCGCTGGCGGGTCTGCAACTGCGTGTGTTGCTCGGTGTGGCCGGTGACCCCGTCATCGCTGCCCGCGGCAGTCTGGCGGATTATGAATCGGCTATGCATCCCGATCTGCCCATCGCCGAGACGCTCGAAAACAACAGCGACCTACGTCAGTTAGACCTCAATCTGGAGTTGCTCAGCCGCAATGAACGCCTGACGAAGGCCAACTTCTTTGCCCACTATTGGCGCTTCCTACAGCTACTCGTATAGCTCGATGAACAACGACTTTCGCATCCGCAACTACTCCTGGTATCCCTATTCGCTCGTTGCGCTGAGCGTCAACATTCCGCTCTTCAAAGCCTCGAACTACCCGAAGCTGCGCAAGGTGCGCCTGCAAATGCAACAGCTCCGCGAGACACGCCTCAACGCCGAACGTCAGCTCGGTATGCTCATACAAAACGCTCGAGACAAGATGGCAGCGGCTTATGAACAGCAGGCCAGCAACCGCGAGGGCGTGGCCCAGGCGGAAAAAGGGCGGCTGATCGCCCGCAAACGCTACGAGGTGGGCATGGGCACCATCCTCGAACTCAACGACGCCGAGGTGGCACTCACACAGGCCGAGCTGGCCTATCGCCAAGCCATCTACGACTACCTCACCGCCCGCGCCGATCTGGAGAAGACGCTGGGGAATAACGACCTCGAACACACGATAAATCAGAAATAATAGAACAACAATGAAGAGAGAAACAATCATACGATCGGCAGTCGCCCTGCTGCTTGCGGCGGCTATCGCAGCCTGCTCGGGCGGAGGTAAACAGGCAGAAGAGACGGAGCAGGAAGCCCTGCCGAAGGTGAAGCTGGGCGCTGCCGTGCGAGAAGAGGTGGAGCAGGTGGAGACATACACCGCCACCGTCGAAGCGCAGGTCACGAACAACATTGCGCCCTCCATGCCCGTGCGTATCGAGCGTATCAACGTCGAGGTGGGTGACCGCGTCAGCCGCGGGCAGGCACTCGTGCAGATGGATGCCGCCAGCCTCCGCCAGCAGCAATTGCAGATGGAGAACCTGCGCGCCGACTTCCGCCGCATCGACGAACTGTATAAGGTGGGCGGTGTGTCGCGCTCGCAATGGGAGGCCTCGAAGACGAGCCTCGATGTGAGCGAAACGGCCTACCGCAACCTGCAGCGTAACACCACGCTGACGAGCCCCATCAGTGGCGTCGTCACGGCCCGTAACTATGACAATGGCGACATGTACAACGGCGCGCAACCCGTCCTCACCGTGGCGCAGATCCAGCCCGTGAAGCTGGTGATCAACGTGTCCGAAAGTCAGTTCACGCGCATCACCAAAGGCACCAAGGCCGAGGTGGAGCTGGATGTTTACCCCGGCGAGACGTTCGAGGGCACCATCAACCTGATCCACCCGACGGTGAACGCCACCACGCGCACGTTTGCGGCTGAGGTGCGGTTGCCTAACGCCGATCAGCGCGTGCGTCCGGGCATGTTTGGCCGTGTGAAGCTGAACCTCGGCAAGACGGAGCGCATCGTCGTGCCCGATAAGGCCATCATCAAGCAAGCTGGCTCGGGCGAACGTTACGTGTATGTCTGCCGCGACGGGCGCGTGTTGCGTCGCACGGTGGAGCTGGGTCGTCGCTTGGGCGACCGCTACGAGCTGCTCTCCGGCCTCGATGGCGAAGCCGACGTTGTTGTCGACGGGCAGTATCAGTCAGCTGTCAAGGACAGCGCACAAGTGGAAGTGGTAAAGAATTAATCAAGCACCCATGAGCTTATACGAAGGAGCCGTAAAGAAGCCCATTATGACGAGCCTGAGCTTTCTGGCGATCGTCATTTTCGGACTCTTCTCCCTATCCCGTCTGCCGGTAGACCTCTATCCGGACATCGAAACGAACACCATCATGGTGCTCACCGCCTATCCTGGCGCCAGCGCGTCTGACATCGAGACGAACGTCTCCCGACCGCTCGAGAACAGCCTCAACACGGTCAGCAACCTGAAGCATATCACCTCGCGCTCGTCCGAGAACTTGTCGCTCATCCAGCTCGAGTTCGAGTATGGCAACGACATCAACGAGCTGACGAACGACGTGCGCGATAAGCTCGACATGGTCAAGTCGCAGCTGCCTGATAACGCCGAGACGCCGATCATCTTCAAGTTCTCGTCAGACATGATCCCGATCTTGATCCTTTCGGTCGAGGCGGGAGAGAGTCAGCAGGCGCTCTACAAGATCCTTGACGACAACGTGGCCAACCCCCTTGGCGCGCATTCCCGGCGTGGGTACCGTGTCGATCAACGGTGCACCCAAGCGCGAGATCCAGGTCTATTGCGACCCCGCCAAACTGGAGGCCTACAATTTGACCGTCGAAGCCATCGGCGCCATCATCGGCGCAGAGAATCGCAACATCCCCGGCGGTAGCCTCGACATCGGTAACGAGACGTACGCGCTGCGTGTGGAGGGTGAGTTCAAGGACGCCCGCGAGATGGAGAACATTGTCGTCGGAACGGTCGGCGGTGCGAACGTCTACCTGCGCGACGTGGCGCGGGTGGTCGACACCGTGGAGGAACGCACGCAGGAGGCTTACACGAACGCCATCCGCGGCGGTACGATCATCATACAGAAGCAATCCGGCGCCAACTCCGTCAACATCGCCAAGCAAGTACTCGCCAGCTGCCCGAGCTGCAAAAGAACTTGCCGCCCGACGTGAAGCTGGGCATCATCTGGGACTCGTCGGAGAACATCCTCGAGACCATCGACAGCCTCACGGAGACGGTGCTCTACGCCCTGCTCTTCGTTGTGCTTGTCGTCTTCCTCTTTCTCGGTCGCTGGCGGGCCACGCTGATCATTTCGATCACCATCCCACTCTCGCTCATCGCCTCGTTCGTCTATTTGGCCATCACGGGCAACACGATCAACATCGTTTCGCTCTCGTCGCTTTCTATCGCCATCGGTATGGTGGTGGACGACGCCATCGTGGTCTTGGAGAACGTTACGACCCACATCGAGCGCGGCTCGGCGCCGTCGCAGGCGGCTATACATGGCACAAACGAGGTGGCCATCTCTGTCGTCGCCTCCACGCTGACGATGATCGCCGTGTTCTTCCCCCCCTGACGATGGTCACGGGCATGACCGGCGTGCTCTTCAAACAATTGGGCTGGATGATGTGCGTCATCATGGTCGTTTCTACCGTGGCCGCCCTCACGCTGACGCCGATGCTTTGCTCGCGCCTGTTGCGCTTACAACGCAAACCGTCCAAGGCCTTCCGCACGTTTTATCACCCCATCCAACGCGCCCTCGACGCCCTCGATACGGGCTACGCACGACTGCTCCGCTGGGCCGTGAGCCACCGACGGACGATGGTGCTTTCGTGCATCGCCTTCTTCGCGCTCAGTCTCCTTTGCGCGGGTTACATCGGCACGGAGTTCTTCCCCCAGCAAGACAACGGCTATATCACCGCCAGCTGGAGCTACCTGTGGGTACGCGTAAGGAGGTGGCCCAGGAGTTGGCCGCGCGTCTGACGAACGAATGGCGACAGAAGTATCCCGAGATTACCGTCTGCAGCTATACCGTGGGGCAGGCCGACGCCACGAACACCTTCGCCGCGATACGCGACAACGGGTCGCACATCATCTCCTTCAACCTTAGCCTTACGAAATCCAGCGAACGTAAACGCTCGCAGGCGCTGATCGGCGACATGATGCGTGAGGATCTCAAGGCGTACCCCGAGTTCACGAAGACGAAAGTCGTGCCCGGCGGCGACAACGGCGGCATGGGCGGACAAGCTACGGCCGACTTCGAGATCTACGGCTACGACATGGCCACCACCGACCGCCTGGCGCAGGAGCTGCGCACGGAGCTGCTGAAGCAAGACGGTGTATCGGAGGTGAACATCAGCCGCGGCGACTACCTGCCGGAATATCAGGTGGACTTTGATCGCGAGAAGCTGTCCGTGCAAGGCCTCAACCTCTCCACCGCCGGTTCCTACCTGCGCAACCGCATCAACGGTTACACCGCGTCACAGTATCGCGAAGACGGCGCGGAGTCGGATATCGTCGTCCGTTATGCGCCCGAGTATCGCACGAGCATAGACGACATCGAGAACATACTCATCTACAACAACCAGGGACGCGCTGTGCGGGTGCGCGACGTGGGCACCGTGGTGGAGCGTTTCGCACCGCCGGCCATCGAGCGTAAGGACCGCGAACGCATCGTGACCGTCTCCGCTGTGCCGAAGCCAGGCGCGCCGTTAGGCACCGTCGTAGCCGAGGGCCAGAAGGTGATCGACCGCATGCAGACGCCGAGCAACGTCAAGATCCAAGTTTCCGGTTCCTTCGAAGATCAGCAAGACTCCTTCTCCGACCTCGGCGTCTTGGCGCTGCTCATCATCGTGCTCGTATTCATCGTCATGGCCGCACAGTTCGAGTCGCTGACGTACCCCTTCATCATCATGTTCTCCGTGCCCTTCGCCGTGAGCGGCGTGCTGATGGCGCTCTTCCTCTCGCGCACCACGCTGAACGTGATGAGCCTCCTGGGCGCGATCATGTTGATCGGCATCGTGGTGAAGAACGGTATCGTGCTCATCGACTACATCACCCTTTGCCGCGAGCGCGGTCGGGCGGTGAAGAACTCCGTCGTGACGGCCGGCAAGAGTCGTCTGCGCCCCGTGTTGATGACCACCATGACGACGATCCTCGGTATGGTGCCCATGGCCATCGGTGGTGGACAAGGCTCCGAGCTGTGGCGCCCGATGGGCGTCTCCGTCATCGGTGGCCTCACCGTCTCCACCATCCTCACGCTGTTGCTCGTGCCCGTGCTTTACTGCTCGTTTGCCGGCGTGGGCATCAAGCGCCAGCGCCGCAAGCTGCGCCGTTCGCGTGAGATGGACGACTTCTATCAAGCCCACAAGCACCTCATCACGAAGCCAAAAGATTGACCCCTTATGAAAGCTGTATTTATAGCCTGCGATCAGGCCCATCACGAAGATGTTCTCACGCTGCTGACCCACTTCAACTGCCGCGGCTACACGGCTTTTGGACAAGTCACCGGACGCGGCTCCCAAACGGGTGATCCACACCTCGGGTCGCACGCCTGGCCGGCGATGAACGAGGCCATCCTGACCGTCGTTGATGCCGACCTCGCCCCCCGTCTGCTGGAGGCCCTTCGCGCCCTCGATGAGCGGTCCGACCAGCTCGGCCTCCGCGCCTTCGTCTGGAATGTGGAAGCGACTGTCTGACGAGCGCCCTGCGTCATCGTCCGATGATTCAGCGGGAGCCTCTCCGTAGCCGTTGCGATGCGTCTTGCACGGGGGCTCCCGGTGTTTTTCAATCATGCTTGCGGGACTTCCGCAAATGAAAAATCAACCATTAACGATGCCCCTCCTCGTCCTGCTTCTCGCCTTGTTTCGTCTGCCCGACGGCGGCCACACGGAAGACACGCTCCGCCTCGTGACCGTCTCGGACACGCTTCACTACGTGCAGGTAGGCGGCTACGACGGTCGCGGCGAACGTTGGCCCTTGTCTTATCCCGTCTACCGTTTCCAGACGGGCGACATCAACGGCGATGGCCGCACCGATGTGCTTGTGGGCGTCATCAAGTCCACCCGCTACGACCCGCAGGTGGCGCGCCGGCTCTTCATTTTCAAGGTCTACAAAGACCGCTACATCCGCCCCCTGTGGATGGGTTCGCGGCTCAGCCATCCGCTCGTCGACTTCCGTTTCGCGCATATCGACGGCCAGCCGCGTGTGCTCACCATCGAGCGTGACACCACGCCCGAGCGCTACCTGATGGCCGTCTATCGCTGGCGTTCCTTTGGCCTCGACTTCGTCGCCTACCACGCCCGCAGCCTCCCCCTCGACGAGGCTCGCCAACGGCTGGAGGACTGGCCAATCCCTCTTCGAGCAGACCCCTCAAGGCCGCCCCTCCCTCTGACTATTTCTTACAACCCCGGCGACCGCAAGGCCGCCCCTATAACCCCTAACTACTTTTACACCACATGACAACAAAAACTTGGTTTTGGGCTGCAGCGATGGCAGCCTTGTGCCTGCTCCGAGCGGGCGCACAGACGGCGAACTACACGCCCACGAAAGAGAACCTCCAGGCGCGCGAGACGTTCCGCAGCGATCGCTTCGGCATCTTCATTCACTGGGGGCTCTATACCATGGCCGGCGACGGCGAATGGATGATGCACAACCGCAACGTCGACCGCGACGAGTACGCGCGGCTGGCCGGCGGCTTCTATCCCGCCGCCTTCGATGCCGACCGCTGGGTCAAGGCCGTGGCCGACGCCGGCGCGAAGTACATCTGCATCACCACGCGCCATCACGACGGCTTCTCTATGTTCGCCACCCGCGAGTCGGATTTCAACATCATCGAGGCCACGCCCTTCCGCCGCGACGTGATCCGTGAGCTGGCCGACGCCTGCGCCCGACACGGCGTCCGGCTGCACCTCTACTATTCGCACCTCGACTGGCGTCGCGACGACTACTTCCCCCGCGGCCGCACCGGCCTCGGCACCGGCCGCACCCGCGAAGGCCGCTGGGACGACTACTGCGCCTTCATGAACCGCCAGCTGACGGAGCTGCTCACCGGCTACGGCCCCATCGGCGCCATCTGGTTCGACGGCATGTGGGACAAGGACATCTACCCCGACGGCGTGACCGACTCCACCTGGCGCCTCACACCGCAGTACGCGCTCATTCACCGCCTGCAGCCCGCGTGCCTCATCGCCAACAATCACCACACGACACCCTTCGCCGGCGAGGACATCCAGATCTTCGAGCGCGATCTGCCGGGCGAGAACAAGGCGGGGCTTTCCGGCCAGGCCATCAGCCGACTGCCGCTCGAGACGTGCGAGACGATGAACCGTTCGTGGGGTTACCGCATGACGGATCAGGCCTACAAATCGACCGCCGACCTCATCCGCCTGCTTGTCCGCGCCGCCGGCAACGACGCCAACCTGTTGCTCAACGTGGGTCCGCAGCCCGACGGGCAGTTGCCCGATACGGCCTTGGCACGGCTGCGTAAGGTGGGCGCCTGGATGAAGACGTATGGGAAGACGGTGCAAGGCACGCGTGGCGGTGTGGTCCGGCCGCATGAGTGGGGCGTGACGACGCAGCGCGGCCGCACGCTCTTCGTGCATGTGTTGAGTGACGTCGATCGCCTCATCTGCCTGCCCTACGCCGGCAATCGCGTACGTCAGGCGGTGGACTATCGCACGCGTGTGCCGGTACGCTTCGTCCAAGACGCCGACGGCATCGTCCTCAAGCTCCCCACCACCGCCAAGGCCGACCCGGACTTCGTCGTCGAGGTGGAGTTCGCAGAGGAACTGAAAGGGAACTAAAAACGAAAAGGGAAAAACGAAATCCCACCTACGCTTCTGTTTTTCGTTTTTAGCTTTTAGATTTTCGTTTAGCATGGCTCTTGACTTGACGCGCGGAGTGGTATGGCGGGTGATCCCCGCCTTTGCGCTGCCGCTGCTGGTGGGCAACCTGACGCAGCAGGTGTACAACCTGACGGACAGCGTCATCGTGGGGCGCTTCCTCGGCAAGGAGGCGTTAGCCGCCGTCTCGGCCTCTTTCTTCATCTATTACTTCATCATCTCGCTGGCTATCGGCGTGGGGAGCGGCATCACCGTCGTCGTCTCGCAGCGCTTCGGCGCCCGCGATCACGACGCGGTGCGGCGCGCCTTCTCGTCGTTTCTGCTCTTTGCGATCGTGGCCGGGGCGGTGCTCTCCGTCGTTGGCGTCGTCGGTGCCGACGGCTTCTTTCGGCTCACCCGCACGCCGTCCGAGGTGATGCCCTACGCCTTGCGGTACTTCCGCGTCTACGCCGCCGGCACCCTCTTCTTCATCCTTTTCTATAGCGCCCTCTCCATCCTGCGCGGCATCGGCGACTCGGTGCAGCCCATGCGTTTCGTACTGGCTACGGCCGTGCTTAACATCGCGTTTGATCTGCTTTTCATCCTCGTTTTTCGTTGGGACATCGAGGGGGGCTGCCGCGGCCACCGTCCTGGCGCAAGCCTGTGGCGTGGCGTTAGTCATCCGGCGTATCCGCCGTCACGATCTGCTCTCGCTCCGTCGCCAAGACCTCGTTTTCGACCGCCCACTCTTCCTCCAAGGCGTCCGCATCGGCATCCCCACCGGCGTGCAGCAATGCGCCATCGCCATAGGGCTGGTTGCCCTCTTAGGCATCGTCAACGGCTTCGGCGCCGACACGCTCACGGCCTATGGCGCGGCGGGCAAGATCGACTCCATCATCGTGCAGATCATTCTCACACTCGCCGGCGCACTGTCGGCCTTCTGCGGCCAGAACATCGGTGCCGGTCGCTTCGACCGCGTGCATGCCGGCGTGCGCTTCGCCATGCTCTTCAACGTCTGCCTGTGCCTCGTCGTGCTGGCCGCCATCCTCGCCTTCGGCCGGCAGATGATGGGCGCCTTTACCGAGGACGCGGACGTGATGGCCATCGGGCAGGAATACCTGACGATACTCGGCGCCGTGCTCATCTTCCACGGTGCGCTCAGCATCCTCAACGGCGCCATGCGTGGCGCGGGCGACACCTTCTTTGCGATGGTCACGGGCATCGTCTCCTTCTGGCTCATACGCATCCCACTGGCCACCCTCTTCAGTCGTGCGTGGGGTCGCGTGGGCATCTGGTGGGCTATTGCGGCCAGCATCACGCTCGCTTTCATCGCTACGCTCATCTATTACCGCACCGGGCGATGGAAACGGAGGCTCTGATTAGCCTCAGCCATCAGAGGGCGTAGCGTTTCTTATCCCAACAGGTCGATTTACGCCCCATTCCAGCCGGAAATGGCCTCGAAATACGCAGCGATAATAAGTAGCATGTATGTTTTTTAATGTCGCACACAGCGATAGTCAATTCCCGTACGGTAATTGAATAAAACACACAGCGATGATCAGTTCCCGTTCGATATTTTAATGATGCAAGCGATGATATTCGATTCCCGTACAGTATCTTAATGCAACAAGCAGCGATATTCAATTCCCGGACGGTATCTTAATACCACACACACAGCGATGATCAATTCCCGAACGGTTTCTTAATGTCGCATACAGCGACGATCAGTTACGCGCACGTTTTTTTAATGCCATACGCAGCGATAGGGGTGTCGCAGAGCCGTATGGCTTCGGAAATACACGATTCTTGAGGCTTGCATGTCCGCCTCGGAGCAGTTCGCCCCAAAGGATTGCAATGCGCTGCGTACCTTTGCCAGTGATATTGAACGACGAAACAGAACCGAAACGACATGGATAGGAACGAATCAAACGAAGAAAGGAATCTGCCCCTTCGGCAGCTTGAGGAGGCTACATCGTACAGCAAGTATTACGACGACAAACGTTTCTGGCGCAAGGTGCGTCGCATAGCACAGAAGGTGGGCGGAAGCGTGTTGAAACCTGTGCTGCTGCTGTTTTACATGATGAAGAGCGATTCGGTTTCGCTCAAGGACAAGGCCTACATCGTCGGCGCGCTGGGCTACTTTGTGCTGCCGATCGACATCGTGCCCGACTTCCTGGCCGGGCTGGGCTACACGGACGACTTGGCCGTGATCACGCTCCTGATCAAGTATCTCAAGGACAACATCACGCCCGAGATCGAGATGCGAGTCGACGCTAAGATCCACGACTTGATGGAAACCAAAGAGGAGCAGGAACAGGAAAAAGAGCAGCCGCAGGTGTAACGTGTGGCCCGCGGACCGCACGAAGAGGCGCCCCCTCCGACCAGACTTCAGTCCAAAATGAAGAGGTCGGAGGGGGCGTTGCGTTGGAGGACATCGAGGCGGAGCGTGTCGGGCGCGATGCGGACGCCGACCTCCGTGAGTCGCCGGCTGACGGTCTCGTAGGCCAGCTCGGGGCGGTTGTTCTCGCGGCTGAGGTGGCAGAGCCAGACGTGGCGCAAGTCGGGCGCACGGTGAGCGGCCAGGAGGTCAGCCGCCTCGCGGTTGCTGAGGTGGCCGCCGGGGCCGGCGACGCGCTCCTTTGAGGAAGTAGGGGTAGCGGCCATGACGGAGCATATCCTCGTCGTAGTTGGCCTCGAGGACGAGGTGTCGGGCGCGGGCCACGTAGCGCGCGATCGTGTCCGTCGGCTGGCCGATGTCGGAGGCGATCACCAGCCGGTGCGGGCCGCAGGTGATGAAGTATCCGACGCAGTCGCTGCTGTCGTGCGGGATCTCGAAGGCCTCGATGGTGAGATCGCGGATGGTGAGGGCACGCCCTTTTCGATCACGCGCCCGGCGGTGCGGAGGGGCTCGTCGACGTATCGACTGCGGTTGATGCCGGTGTGTACGCGTTCGGTGGCGTAGACGGGGATGTGGCAGCGTTCGCCGAGGCAGCCGACGGTCTTGATGTGGTCGCCGTGGTCGTGGGTGACGAGCACGGCCAGGATGCGGTCGAAGTCGATGTCGGCCTGGCGGAGCGCCTTGCGGATGGTACGGAGTCCGATGCCGGCGTCGACGAGGACGCCGTAGTCAGCCGTGCCCACGTAATAGCAGTTGCCACTGCTGCCGCTGGCCAAACTCATGAAGCGGAGGGTCATAGTTCTATCGAGGATTTATGCGGCCTTGCGTCCAATTCTCTACCGGATTGGCGTAGATGCCGAGGAAGATTGCCTTCAGGATGGCCGGATCGCCGTCGATCTCTTGCAGCATCTGTTGCATACGCGCCTCGAAGGCCGTGCGTGCTTCGGGCGTGTAACGGTCGGCGTAGGTCGACGTGCCGCTGCGGAGGTCGTGGGCGATGAAATTGTTGTCGAAGAGGCGGTAGTTGCGGTGGATCTGTCGGTCGATCTGGTCGGCCACCGTGCGATAGAACGCGTTGGCGTGTCGGGCCTCGACGGTGTCGGGCAGCGAGCGGTCGAGCGGTTGACCGATGGCGAAGTGTACGCATCCCTTCGGCTGTAGGATGCCCGTGAGTATGCTGTGCAGATCCTCGCCCGGCTGCTTGACGTACTTGCGTCCGCCGCGACTGAGGTAGAGCTCGCGCGTCTTGAGGATGTCGCACGGCTCCCACTGATAGGAGACGGCCACGGGGACGATGTGCAGGCTACGGATGGCGCGCGCCGCGTTGGTGCGGTCGCTGAGGGCAAACATCTTGACGATGCCGCGGTCCGTGCGGTCGTCGCCATCCTTCGTGCGACCGTTGCGTTGGGCGATCCAGATCGACTCCCGCTTCTCGAGCAGCGTGTGGCGGATATACGCGGAGAGTTGGAGGGGAATCGGCCAAGAAGTCGTGCATGTTGCTATCACGTACCACCTTGAACATCTTGTTGGCCCGACCGATGGCCGTGGCCAGTTCGCCCTGCATGAGGTTGCTGCCGAAGGTGATCTCCGTCGTGCGATGGCCCGCCTCGTGCAGCAGGTTTTGCAGCAGCGAGGAGTCGAGCATAATGTCGCGGTGGTTGGAGATGAAGAGGTATCGCTCCGCCGGATCGAGGGCGTCCAGCCCGTCGACCGTCAGGTGTGTGATGGAGCGGCGGATGATCCGCAGATTGACATGATACATGACGCTCATCTGGAACTCATCCGTGGTGCGGATGGCGCGCACCATACGGCGCACCTCCTCTACGTCGCGGTGAGGAAAGACGTAACGCGCCAGCGCATCGAAGGCTTCACTGTCGGCAATGCGCTGCATGGCAGCGGGGATCTCGTCCGCAACGAAGGGACGCAAGTCCTCAAACTGATCCGTAGCATTCATTGGGGGCGATTGCGTTTGTCGATAAACTTCACCGGCTTGCGGCTGATGTCCGGGTGGTTGATGCGGCGCACCTCCTCGGGCGACGAGACGGCGATCTCGGGGGCTACGCGGATACGTGCACGGAAGCGGTCCTTCAGCTCCTTAACCACGTCAAACGCTGGCCTTTCACGCAGCCCGACGCGGATCACGATTCGGTCGTTGCCGTATTCGTTGGCGCTGACTTCCATCACGTAATTCTCCACGTAGGGCGTATTGTCCAAGACGTCGAAGACGGCGGGCGGATAGAGCGTTGTGCCCTTGTATTTGACCATGTGGTTCCGCCGGCCGATGATCGGACTGATGCGCATCGTAGTGCGCCCGCAACGGCATGGCTCACGGTGGAATCGCGCCAAGTCGCCCGTCTTGAAGCGCACGAGCGGCATACCCTCCACACCGAGCGTAGTGACGACAAGCTCTCCCGCCTCATCGTCGGCTACGGGCAATCCATCGTCGCCGATCAGCTCGCAGATGATTAGCTCCGGGTGATGGTGGCCGCCGCAGCCACAGGGGCATTCGGTGAAGGTGGTGGCCATCTCCGTGGAGGCGTAGGTAGAAAAGAGTTCGATGTCCCACCGCCGGCGGATACTCTCGCCGAGCAGGTTGAGCGAAAAGTCTTGTTCGCGGAGGTTCTCGCCGATGCAGACGGCACGGCGCACACTGCTGGCGCGGTAATCGATGCCGTGCGCCTCGGCATAGTCGATGATGCGGGGTATGAAGGAGGGCACGACGATAATCGTGTCCGGCCGTACACGCCGGATGGTATCCCACTGGAGCTCCGGGATGCCATTCCCCACACGCACGATGCCTGCGCCCAAGCGACGAATGCCGAGGAAGTAGGCCAGCCCGGCCATGAAGCGCTTGTCGATCGTCGTCATCAGCTGGAAGACGCTGCCCGGACCCGCACCAGTGCACGCGAAGGAGATCTGCTCGTTGTACGCCAACCGATCCAGATCGGCGTCGGTCATGGCGAACGTCACCGGGTCGCCTAAGGTGCCAGAGGTGGTGATATAATCAATGATACGGGCGCGCGGCACGCAGACGAACTCTTCGTTGTGGAGCTGCAAGTCGCTCTTTTCGGTGAAAGGGATCGCGGTCAGATCCTCGATTCGGCGCACCCGCTCCGGGTCGACACCGTGCTCGCGGAAGAGTCGACGGTAGAAAGTCGAATGGGCAGCTACATAACGAAGCGCTTCCCGGAGCTTAACCTCCTGAAAGCGCTTGATCACATCGGCTGGCTGCCGTTCAATGTCTGGGACGATTGTCATTCTTTGGGCTGGTCAAAGAGTGCGGCCACTTCCTCGCGCGCGAGTTGGCGGTACGTGGGGCGTCCGCTCCCGCCCGTCGTTTCGGGGAAGGTCACTTCAAAATATTCCTCGTCGTAGAACGAGAGTTTCGATTGCGTGTCGGGGTTGCACTCCAGGTAGCGCACCTCGGCCGGCGCCAATTGTTTGCGTTCGAAGATTTGCCGTGCCAGCGCGTAGCCGGCCGCCGTGACCGACGTGCCGGGATTGTCTTGATATAGCTCGGTGACGATCACTGTCACGGGTTGGCCCGGGCGGCCGATCAGCTTGAGGCCGCACTTCGAGGGCACGTCCCACTGGCCGGAGAAGTCGAACACTTCGTCGTAATATTTTTCGGGTACTCTCATTTGAACTAAAATCTAAAAATGAAGAAGGGAAAAACGATTCACCGCCTTGGGCTGAGGTGCCCACCCGGCGTTTTTAGTTGTTCGTTTTTAGTTGTTCACTATCTGTTGTCTTGAGGAATTCCACCATCGCCTCGATCTCGCGATACTTCGGCTGGTCGTCCGTGAAGGCGGGGAAGACGCCACGGATGGCCTCGTAGACCGTCCGCGTGCGAGGCGCCATCTGCGGTTGGAGCTTGAGGTAGTCCACCGCCTGAGCCAGGCCATGAAGAGGATGGCTGTCACCTGATAGGCATTCTCCACCACCCGCCGCGCCAAGAGCGCCGCGTTGGTGCCCATGCTGACGATGTCCTGGTTGTCGTTATTGTTCGGGATGCTGTGTACATACATCGGGTTCGACAGCGTCTGGCACTCGGCCGTCGTCGACGTGGCCGTGAATTGTGCCGCCTGCATGCCGTAGTTCAGCCCCGGGATGCCGAGGTTGACGAAGGGCGGCAGGATGCCGTCGTTGATACGGTCGTGACAGAGGTAGTTCAGTTGCCGTTCGGCCAGCATGGCCAGCTTCGTGACGGCGATCTTGAGCTTATCCATCTCGAGCGAGACGTAGTCGCCGTGGAAGTTGCCGCCGTGGTAGACGTTACGCGTCTCCGCGTCCACGATCGGGTTGTCGCACGCCGAGTTCAGCTCGTCGATCAGCACCTCGGTGGCCCGCTCGATCGTGTCCCACACCGGCCCGAGCACCTGCGGCACGCACCGCAGCGAATAGTACGCCTGCACCTTCCGCTCGAACACCTCCTCCGTGTGCCGGTGAAACATCTCCGCCTCGCGTTGCCTTAGCGATCGGCTGCCCTCGGCCCAGCGACGCATTTCGGCGGCCACGCGGCGCTGTCCGGCGTGTCGCTTCGCCTCGTTGAGTACGGGCGACATCAGGTCGTCGTACGACGCTGCCACCTCGTTCATCATTACCGATGCCGCCACGGCCCAGCCCGTCAGGTGCCGCGCCTCGATGAGATTCACGAGCCCGATGCCGGTCATGACCGACGTCCCGTTCGTAGCCGCCAGCCCCTCGCGAAGCCTGAGTCGCAGCGGACGGAGGCCTTCTTCCTCCATCACGTCACGCGTCGGGCGGAGCAGTCCACGGTGAAAAACTTCGCCCTCGCCGATCAGCGCCAGCGCCATGTGTGCCAACTGCACGAGGTCGCCGCTCGCACCCACGCTGCCGTGCTCGGGGATCATCGGGCAGATGTCACGCTCGAAAAACTCGTGGAGCAACAGGGGCAGGTCGCGGTGCACGCCCGAATGGCCCTGCAAAAAGGTCACGAGTCGGGCCAGCAGGGCCCGCGCGCACGCAGCGCAATTCCAGCGGACGCCCGGCGCCCGTGGAGTGACTGCGAATGATGTTGTATTGGAGTTGTTCGAGCGCCGCGTCGTCCACGCGATACTGCGCCATCGGGCCGAAGCCCGTATTGATGCCGTAAATGACTTTGTCTTTGGAAAATTCTCGGAGGAAATCGTACGAGCGATCCACCTTTTGAAGCGATTCCGCCGTGATGTTGAGCCGTCCGCGGCCAAACACGAGCGCTTCTACATCGCCGATCGACAGACCCTTTTCTTCGTGATACGTAACGGTTGTTTCTCTGTCCATTGTCAAGCAATAAAAAAGGCATTTTGTTCAAATGCCATTTTGTCTCATGTGGTCCCACTTGGGCTTGAACCAAGGACTCCCTGATTATGAGTCAGGTGCTCTAACCAACTGAGCTATGGGACCGTTTCGCTGCCGAGGTGTCATGCCCCGATCGAAACGGCGGCAAATGTAGATCTTAAATCCAAACGCACAAACCCGCCATTTTCGCCCTCGGACGCTCGTCGAGCCCCCAAAACGTTTTTGGACGGCCCATCGACGCGTGTTTATGCCCCGTCGTTTCGCTCGTGGGGCCATCGGCGCCCGTCGAGCCCCCAAAACGTTTTTGGACGGCTCATCGACGCGCGTTTATGCCCCGTCGTTTCGCTCGGGAGGCCATCGGCGCGTGTCGAAGTCTCCAAATGTTGCATGACCAGTCATCGACGCGCGTTTATGTCACATCGTTTCGCTTTGGGAGGCCATCGGCGGCCGTCGGAGTCTCCCAAAGTCGCGTGGCTAGCCATCGACGCGCGCCGAAGCCTCCTCATGTCACATTAGGAGGCATCGACTGGTGTATGGATTTTATTTCTGACAGAAATAAGACTTAGGCATAGTGTATCGCTATAAAATACACCGGATTTTATACTCATACATTATGTATGAATATAAAAATCTATCAGATAGATGGATTAGACATAGTGTATAGGTGAAAATGAAGCTAGATATATGACTTATACATATTGTATAAGCCATTTTTCCATCGGATTGAATACCTGAACAGTATGTATAAGCGAATAATCTATCAGATGGAACGATTATACAGTAGGTCTATATTGATGTGCTATAAGCGGGTAGGATTATATAGCATGTATAAGAGAGTGTGCGTAGAGAATGAGAAGCTATACAGGGATGAATGCCATTTCGGGTGACATGAGGGGGCTTCGGCGCGCGTCGATGGCCGGCCATGTGACTCTGGAAGACTCCGACGGCCACCGATGGCCCCCCAAGCGAAACGACGGGGCGTGGACGGGCGTCGATGCGCCGCGGAGGGGCTTTTTCGGGCTGCCGGAGCGGAGGGAGGGGGCGCGGCGAAACTTTCGGCGAATTGGAAGGCAGACGTATCTTTGGCCGCTCAAGTGCGCGGGGCGCCTCTATTTTCACGTTGAACAACCACAATCAAACAGGCCCCGGAGCCGGCATTACACGGATTATATGACTAAAAAGACAGGTAAAAAGAGACAACGAAGCGGGTCGAACGGCTCGTGGGAGGACGCGCTGCGTTCGTTTTTTTCGAGCGAGCGGGTGTGGTTTCTCACGGGGCTTATCGTGTGCTTCGTGGTGATGTATCTGGGTATCGCCATGACGTCGTTCCTCTTCACGGGCGGGGCGGATCAGAGCGTGGTGGAGAGCATGCCGCTGAGCGAACTGCCGGCGGATCATGCCCGGGTGGAAAACTGGGCGGGCGTGCGCGGGGCGTACGTGGCCGAGACGGTGATGAATCGCTGGTTCGGCGTGCCGTCGTTCTTCATGCTCTTCTTCCTGGGTTCGGCGGGGCTGTGGCTGATGCGCGTCTGCCGGATGTCGCTGCTGAAGCGGTTCCTGCTGTGCAGCTCGATGATGATCTGGTCGTCCGTCTTCCTCTCGCTGGCCTTCGCATCGACCGTGGGGACGTCGTTTCTCTACCCCGGCGGGCGGCACGGCTGGTATCTGGCAGAGATGCTTACGCGTAATCTTGGGACGCCCGGCACGGTGCTGCTCCTCCTCATCACGGCCATCCTTATCGCTGTCTTTACGAGTAGCTTGGTGATACCCTTCATGCAGCGACAATTGGTGGGCGGATGGAGCCTGATTGGCGAGAAAGTGGCAGCGCAGTCGCGAGGCTCGACGTGCACGCCATGAAGCAGAGGCGGAGGAAAAAGTCAAGCGTGAAACGACTCCCTCGGAACCTGCACCCACGATATATAATAAGGAAGCAGACACGAAGCCAGCCGCCGCGCCGCGGCGCGAGGGCCCCTCGGTGGAAGATGAGGGCTATGCGCTGGGCGAGGACGATGAGGACGAGATAGCGGCTACGCCCATCGCGTCGAACGGCCGTCGCGAGGCTGAGGCGGTGGAAGCACCGACGATCTTCACCGTCGAAGTGCCGCGTGAGGAAGAGCCCGCCACGCCTGCCGAGGTAGTGGCCGAGCTGGGCGAATATGATCCGCGGCTCGACTTGTCGAACTATCACTTCCCGTCGCTCGACTTGCTCAAGAAGTACGACCGCAACGACAAGCCGATCGACATGGAGGAGCAGAGTGAAAACCAAAAGCGCATCAAGCAGACACTCGAGAACTTCGGTATCAGTATCTCGTCAATAAAGGCCACCGTGGGGCCGACCATCACGCTCTACGAAGTGGTGCCGGCGCAGGGCGTGCGCATCTCCAAGATCCGCAACCTGGAGGACGACATCGCGCTGAACCTTTCGGCGCTTGGTATACGCATCATTGCGCCCATGCCGGGCAAAGGGGACGATCGGCATCGAGGTGCCCAACAAGGATCCGCAGATCGTCTCTATGCAGTCGGTCATCAGCTCGCGGAAGTTTATCGAAAGCAAATACGACCTGCCCGTGGCCTTGGGCCGAACGATCACGAACGAAGTCTTCATGTTCGATCTCTGCAAGGCGCCCCACCTGCTTATGGCCGGCGCCACGGGCCAAGGAAAGTCGGTCGGGCTGAACGCCATCATCACGTCGCTACTTTACAAGAAGCATCCGGCCGAATTGAAGCTCGTCTTGGTCGACCCGAAGATGGTCGAGTTCAGCATCTACGCCGAGATCGAGCGCCACTACTTAGCCAAGCTCCCGGACGAGGAGAAGCCGATCATCACGGACTTCACTAAGGTGGTGCACACGCTTAACTCCCTCTGCAAGGAGATGGATAACCGCTACGAACTGCTCACGCGGGCCCATGTGCGCAACATCAAGGACTACAACGAAAAGTTCATCAACCGTCGCCTCAGTCCAGACAAGGGACACGAATACATGCCTTACATCGTTGTTATTATCGACGAGTTCGGCGACCTGATCATGACCGCCGGGCGCGAGATCGAAATGCCCATCGCCCGCATCGCACAGAAGGCGCGCGCCGTGGGTATTCACATGGTTATCGCCACCCAGCGACCGTCGACAAACATTATCACGGGTACGATCAAAGGCCAACTTCCCCGTGCGGGTGGCCTTCCGCGTATCGTCGATGATTGACTCGCGCACCATCCTCGACTCGCCCGGCGCCAATCAGCTGATCGGCCGTGGCGACCTGCTCTTCTCGCAGGGCAGCGACATGACGCGCGTACAGTGTGCCTTTGTCGACACGCCCGAGGTGGAGGCTATCTCCGAGTTCATCGGCACACAGCCGGGCTATCCCAAAGCGCATGAGTTGCCGGAGTACGATCCTGAAGGCGAAGACGACGGCAAGTCGGTCGCCAGCGATCTCTCCGACCGCGATCCGCTCTTTGACGAGGCCGCCCGGCTGGTAGTTAGCCAGCAGCAAGGCTCCACGTCGCTTATCCAGCGCAAGTTCTCCATTGGTTACAATCGTGCTGGTCGGCTTATGGATCAGCTGCAAGGCGCGGGCATCGTCGGGCCCTACGAGGGTAGCAAGGCGCGTCAGGTGTTGATACAAGACATTTATTCATTGGAACAGAAACTAAACACGATCAAATGATGAGACGAATGATTGGCATGCTTTTGGTAACGCTCTGCGTCGCCGGAAGCCTTCGGCACAGAAGGCCGAAGCGTTGCTCGACAAAGCTGCAGCAGCGTATGAGAAATCGAACGGCATACAAGCCACTTTCGCCGCTAACGTACGTCACGAGAAGACGGGCGTGGCAGAGAGTTTCGAGGGCACGATTCGCATGAAGGGCAACAAGTTCGCACTGGTGACGCCCGACATACGCACGTGGTACAACGGATCGACGCAGTGGACCTACATGGTGCGATCGAAGGAAGTGAACCTCTCTACGCCGACGGGCGACGAGCTGGAATCGACCAACCCGCTCACACTCTTGCGCACCTATAAGAAGAAGTTCACGGCCTCGTACATCGGCGCAAGCACAGCCGGCAACGGTTGCATGGCGGACGACGTGGCGCTCACACCGCGTGGCCGTAGCGACATCGCTCGCGTGGAGGTACAGCTCGAACGTAGCACGTCGCTACCAGCGCGCCTGACGGTGACGATGAAGAATGGCATGCGCAGCGTGATTCGCATCAGTCGCATGCAGACGGGCGTCAATCCGCCTGACAAGACATTCTCATTCAACCGGGCGGAATATCCCGGGGTGACAGAAATAGATTTACGATAAGATGAAGACGCTGATTCTTGTTGTGCACCCTCATCTCAATGAATCGCTCATCAACAAGCGATGGGTAGAGGAGCTGCAAAAGCAGCCGGACAAGTATGAGGTACATCAGCTGTACGAGGCTTATCCGGATGGGAGGATTGACGTGGCTGCGGAGCAACAATTGATGGAGCGATATGAGCGTATCGTTTTTCAGTATCCCTTGTATTGGTTCAATTGCCCGCCGTTGCTCAAAACATGGCTTGACGAGGTCTTGACGTATGGCTGGGCATATGGAAGCCAGAGTGGATACAAGATGGGTGGCAAGAAGATCGCCCTGGCCATCACCGCCGGTATCGACGAGCATGAGTATGCGGCCTCGGGCAAATACCGGTACACGATAGAGGAGCTGACACGCCCGTTCGAGCTGACTTTTGAATACGTGAAGGCTGACTACCGCCGGCCGTTTGTCTTTTATGGCATTGAATTGAACTCGTCTGAGGAATGGATCGAACAGAGTGTTCCGCGATACATGAAGTTCCTCGAGGAGTTTTCGAGATAAACAGATTAACAATAACCCCAACGAGAAAGATTTGAAAGAGAATATGGAAAATGAGAAAGTGCGTTGCCTGATTATAGGCTCCGGGCCGGCCGGATATACGGCCGCCATCTATGCGTCGCGAGCCAACCTGCAACCGGTGCTGTACGAAGGCATTCAGCCGGGCGGACAGCTGACAACGACGACGGAAAGTAGAGAACTTCCCCGGCTATCCCGACGGCATCACGGGCACAGAAATGATGGCCGATATGCGACGTCAAGCTGAACGTTTCGGCGCCGACATCCGCGCGGGCATCGCCACGGCGGCCGACCTCTCGGCGGCTCCGTACAAGATCACCATCGACGGCGAGAAGGTTATCGAGGCTGAAGCGCTGATCATCGCCACGGGCGCCTCGGCCAAGTATCTGGGTCTGCCCGACGAGCAGAAATATGCCGGAATGGGCGTTTCGGCTTGTGCGACCTGCGATGGCTTCTTCTATCGCAAGAAGAAGGTGGCCGTGGTCGGCGGTGGCGATACGGCGTGTGAGGAAGCGCTCTACTTGGCTGGCCTCGCGTCGCACGTTTATCTGATCGTTCGCAAGCCCTATCTGCGCGCCTCGAAGGTGATGCAGGATCGTGTACTGAATGCACCAAATATCACCGTACTGTTTGAGCACAACACCCTTGGACTGTTTGGCGAAGGCGGCGTGGAAGGTGCGCATCTTGTGAAGCGTAAGGGCGAGCCAGATGAGGAGCAGGTGGATATTGCCATCGATGGCTTCTTCCTGGCCATTGGCCACAAGCCGAATTCGGACATCTTCAAGCAGTGGATCAAGACGGACGAAACGGGCTATATCATCACCGAAGCGGGCACGCCGCGCACGAATGTGCCGGGCGTCTTTGCCGCTGGCGACGTGGCCGATCCGCATTACCGTCAGGCTGTGACCGCAGCCGGAGCAGGCTGTCGCGCAGCCATTGAGGTTGAACGCTATTTGTCGAATCGTTGATGTATACATGTAGGGTCGGGTCTTGTGCCCACCCATCCAAAGGGGGCGCAAAAAGCATGCGCCCCTTTTTGCATTTCTCTCGCGAGCTGTAAGCCATACTATAATTGACAAGAATGAAAAGAATCGCATGGTGGATGATGCTGTGGTGCCTGTGCATAGGGGCGGCGACCGGAGCGGAGGACGAGTATCCGAAGCAGGAGATTCGCGCCGTCTGGCTCACCACGATCTACGGACTCGATTGGCCTACGCGAACGGCTACCGATTGGGATGGGCGCGAACGGCAGAAGCAGGAGCTGCGCAACATCCTCGACCGCCTGCATGAGGCCAACTTCAACACCGTCTTCGTGCAGACACGCCTGCGTGGTGACGTGATTTATCGCTCCAAGATCGAGCCACTCTCGGCCGTCTTTGCCGGCTCTTACGGACAGTGGCCGGGCTACGATCCGTTAGCTTTTGTGATCGAGGAGTGCCATAAGCGCGGCATGGAGTGCCATGCCTTCTTCGTCACCTTCCCCGTCGGAACGGAGAAGATGGTGCGCGAGCAGGCGGATCGTCCGTTGTGCGTCGCCACCCCGAGATCTGCCTCCAGCATCACGGCAGCTGGTATCTTGACCCCGGACAGCCCGGAACGACCGACTACCTCCTCTCGCTTGTCGACGAGGTGGTCCGTAACTACGACATTGACGGTATCCAGTTCGACTACATCCGTTACCCCGAGAATGCAGCCACCTTTCCTGACAAGGACTCCTACCAGCGTTACGGTCGTGGTCAACGCCTCAGCGACTGGCGGCGGGAGAACATCAATCGCCTCATGAGTCGCATTCACGACCGCGTGAAGCAGCTCAAACCATGGGTGCAAGTCAGCAGTTCGCCGCTTGGGAAATACAGCAAGTCGGGCCGAACGCCGAACGCCAAATGGACGGCTTACGAAGACGTCTTCCAAGATCCCAAAGCCTGGCTACAGGCCGGCAAGCAGGACATGATTGTGCCCATGATGTACTACCGCCGCAGCGACTTCTATCCCTTTGTCAGCACTTGGCTTGAGCAGTCCGGGCAGCGCAACATGGTGGCCGGGCTGGGCGCCTACCGCCTGAGTCGCGGTGAGGGCGACTGGAACCTTTCCGACATCTCCGACCAGATTGTTTACGTCCGCAAGCAGGGCGGCAGGGGTGCGCCTTCTTTCGCGCCGGCTTTGTCATCGGCAACGAGAAGGGGTTGTACAACGAGCTCAAGAACCGCTTTTTCAAGTACCCTGCCCAGCTGCCCCCACTGACGTGGATGAGCACCACGCCTGCAGCTCCCTGCGAACCGCAAGAGGTGCACGTTACCCGTGAGCGCGGCGGACTGCGCCTGCGTTGGGAGGGCTCGCCCGACTGCCTCTACACGCTTTACTACGCCCAGGCCGACTCCATCGACCTCGCCTCGGCGCGCTCCATCCTGGCCACCGGTATCCGCACCAACGAGTGGTTCCTACCCATCAACGCCGACGCCGAACGGGAGTACACCTTCTGCGTCACCGCCTCCAATCGCTACCGCATCGAGAGCCGCCCCTCGCGCTCCACCTATTACTATTTCTCACGCTACGACAAATGACTGAAGAAGAACTCAGGCGCATCCGCGCTGCCCGCACTCAAAACTGGTATGTGCTCTACACCGCTCCTCGGGCCGAAAAGAAGGTCGAGGAGCGTCTGCGCGAGCGCGGCGTGGAGTGCTACCTACCTCTGCACCGCTCGCCTCAGGTCTGGTCCGACCGCGTCAAGATGGTCGACAAGCCGCTCTTCATCTCCTACGTTTTTGTCCGCTCGACCGAGACGGAGGCTTTGAATTTTGTCCGACAGATCTACGGCGTGGCTCGGGTCGTCTTTTATAACGGTCGGCCCGCCATCGTGCAGCCGTCCGAGATCGAGGCCATCCGTGCCTTCCTGGAGCAGGCCGCCAACCATCCGCTCACGGTGGGCGAGGAGGTCGAGATCCTTAGTGGCGCCCTGAAACAGGTCTCCGGCGTCATCCAAAAGATCGGTCGCAACCGCCTCCGACTGTTCATTGAGCAGATCGGCGTCACCGTCACCGTCGACCTCAGCGAGGTTGCGCCCGTCAAGCGCCTCAAATAGCCGGTCGCTGTGTGTTTTGAGCTGTTGCAAATCTGCGACAGCTCGTCGCTGTGTGTTTTGAGCTGTTGCAAATCTGCGACAGTCCGTCGCTGTGTGTTTTGAGCTGTTGCAAATCTGCGACAGTCCGTCGCTGTGTGTTTTGAGCTGTTGCAAATCTGCGACGGCTCGTCGCTGTGTGTTTTGGGCGTTGTAAAATCTGCGACGGCCCGTCGCTGTGTGTTTTGGGCGTTGTAAAATCTGCGACGGCCCGTCGCTGTGTGTTTTGAGCTGTTGCAAATCTGCGACGGCCCGTCGCTGTGTGTTTTGGGCGTTGTAAATTGGCTTAAGGGTCAAATATGTTCCTGCGGGGGTGCAATAACACACTGTGAGTCCTATTAAGGGTCAAGAATGTTCCTGTGATGGTTCAACTTCCCTTTATAGAAGAGGGATTGTAGGATATTATAATACTCTGAATAAGTCGTTGTTTTCTCCCGGGAGATTCCACGATGTAAACGCAATTTCGTCTTCAGCGAAGCGTTGAGCGATTCCAGTGCATTATTGGTATTTGGTAGGCCCAATTCCGGAAAACTTTGGTAGGTATAGAGGACATCTAAGTGTCTGGTCAAGCCAAAATAAGCAGCCCTTAAACGCCGATGGGTATAAATGAAAGACACCCCATTTTCCGAGTATGTTTTCTCCTCCAGTATGCCCTCCACTGCTTATGCCATTGCGATAGCATCTCTGTGAACTGCTTTTTTTATCGGAATGTGTGACCTGCAGGCTAATCTCCTTCAAAGCGATAGAAGCAGGATGTTTTTGGATGATTGGTGAGTAGCTGTCTGATGCGCTGCACTTGATGGAACTGACAGTATTGGTAAGGGATTGGTTCCAAGGCTTTTTCAGTCCAGATAGTCCATCAGAAATAACCCCGTTCACTTGGATCCCCTGTCCTTTGAGGTAGGCTATCCCGCGAGGTAATCCTCATACGTTCCTTTCGATAAATGAAGCTGAAATAGAGAATGCGATGGGTGGCAGCATCCATGAAAAAGTACTATGCCAAAGTTTCGACCCCAGTATGTGGTATCCATTTGTAGTGCCACACTCCGAGGTGTTATAGAGGTAGACCGGAGAGGGAAACCTTTCATCCTACGCTTTACTGTAGAACAGGATATTCCTAATCGTTCTGCGATCTGTGCGATGGTATACGTGCCTTCAGCATAGTACCGATAAACCGCTGAGGGATCCACACGCGAACGACCACTGAAGTAGTGTCTACAGCTATGGCAGAGCCAATAAGATGCACCATTGCGTGTGCCCTTGCGAATCACCTCTTTCGACCCACAACGGGGGTACTTTTTCGAGTTTGTTCTCTCATAATACTATAAGATACTACATATACATGACTCACAGTGTGTTATTGCACCCCGCAGGAACATATTTGACCCTTAAGCCTGTAAATTCTGCGACGGCCCGTCGCTGTGTGTTTTGAAGCCTGTTTTGAATGGGGAGCACCGCTTGTTCGACTAATGGTGGCTCACGGTTCAGCCCTCCTCATGGAAGCTGACGAGGCCGTCGGTGAGGTGGAAGCGGGCGTCGTTGTCGAAGAGATAGCGCAGGGCGTGGTGGTTCTTTTCGGAGCTGAGGGGGAGGCGGCTGACGATGGCATGGATGGATTGCGGGGCGCGGTCGCGGAGCAGTGTGGCGAGTGTGTCGCGGACGGCATTCAGTTCCCATTGCACGAGGCCTGAGCGGGTATGATGGTTGCAGACGTCGCAGCGGCGACAGTCGGCGGTGTGGAGCTCGCCGAAGTAACGCAGCAGGAGGCGCGATCGGCAGTGTCGATCGTCGGTGATGTACTCGATGACATGTTTGATGCGGTCTTGGCTGCGTTCGAGACGCTCCTCGTAGGCCGAGCGTGGGATGCGCACGTGTCGCGGCTCTTCGCGGGAGCGGGTGAAGGTGATGCGAGGCGTGTCGCGGCGGGGGATGTAGCTGATGATGTGCGCGCGAGAGAGCTGGATGAGCGCCTCGCAGACCTCAGCGCGCGTGAGTTGGCCGCGGGTGGCCAGGAGCTCCTCGTCGATGAAAACGTAATCGGCAAAGAGTCCGCTGTAGGAGCGGAGCAGCTCCCGCAGGACGATGTCCGTGTGGGGCGTGTTGTGAGCCAGGTCGTAGAGGTCCTCGCGGGTGACGAGGATGCGCACGCGGGAGGCGTTTTCGGGTTCCTCCTCGTAGAGCAAGTAGCCCGATAGCTCGAGGATTTTGAGGGCGTAGTAGGCGTGAATGTAGGAGAAGCGATAGATGGTGCAGAAGGCCTCGAGCGAGAAGCTGTGGCGGGTGAAGAGGCCGTAGCCAGAGGCGACGCCGAGGTGGCTGCCGAGGGCGTCGTAAACGCGGAGGATGAGCTCGCGGTCGGGATATTCGTTGCTGATTCGGCGGCGCAGACGCTGGGCATCGCGTGGGTCGCAGAGGGCAATGGCGTAGGCCGGTTCGCCGTCGCGTCCGGCACGGCCAGCCTCTTGAAGTACTCTTCGAGCGAGCTGGGAATGTCGATGTGCACCACCAGTCGCACGTCGGGCTTATCGATGCCCATGCCAAAGGCGTTCGTAGCCACCATGACGCGCAGTTGGCCGTCCATCCAGGCGCGCTGCCGTTCGGACTTCTTCTCGCGGCTGAGTCCGGCGTGAAAGAAGGTGGCCGTGATGCCTTCAGCCTTCAGCGCAGAGGCGATCTCGGCGGTGCGTTGGCGGCTGCGGACGTAGACGACGGCCGATCCGTGCGTGCGCTGGAGGATGCGAATGAGCTGGCTCAGCTTGTCGTCGCAACGGCGGACGAGGTAGGTGAGGTTGGGTCGGGCGAAGCTCTTGCGGAGGACGTTGGGGGCGCGGAAACGGAGCTTCTCCTGCACGTCGTCGACGGTTTGCGGGGTAGCCGTAGCGGTGAGGGCCAGCACGGGGACGTCGGGCGGGAGCGCCTCGCGGATCTCGGCAATACGGAGGTAGGAGGGTCGGAAATCGTAGCCCCACTGCGAGATGCAGTGACACTCGTCGACGGCCAGCAGACAGACGTGCATGGCGCGGAGCTTCGTCAGGAAGCGCTCCGTGGTGAGGCGTTCGGGAGAGAGGTAGAGGAACTTGTAGTCGCCGAAGATGCAGTTGTCGAGCTGCGTGTCGATCTCGGTCGTGGTCATGCCCATGTAGACAGCGGTGGCCTTGATGCCACGTCGGCGCAGGTTGTCCACCTGGTCTTTCATCAAGGCGATGAGCGGCGTGACGACGAGGCAGAGCCCGTCCATGGCCAGAGTGGGGACTTGGAAAGTGAGCGACTTGCCGCCTCCGGTAGGCATGAGCGCGAGCGTGTCACGTCCGGCTCCGACGGAGCGGATGATGTCTTCTTGTAACGGTCGGAAGGCATCGTAGCCCCAGTACTTCTTGAGGATTTCGTGATAGCGATCCACCCGGTTTAATCGTTAGTCGTCAGTGAGTGATCATCGAGCACCCAGCCCAACTTGGGGCCGGGTACTTGGTCTGAGCCTTACCCCTCAGCGATCGATGAGGGACGGATGTCCTTGACCATGAGTTGCAGCGTGGTGTTGTCGTTGTAGGTGTTCTCTTCGAGGGTGTAGCAGAGGTCGAAGGCGTTTTGCTGCTTGACGTAGTAGCTGTGCTCGCTCATGCCGAAGGCAATGCCGTGCACGGGGCCGCCACCGTGACGGTCGGTAAGCTCGAGCTTGAGGTGCTCCAGCTCACGACCGACACGCCGACTGGTGCCGTGGTCGCGCACATGCATGGTGGCGAAGACGGGCCGCTCGTTCTCTGGGCCGAGTGGCTCCATGCGCTTGAGGTCGGCCATGAGCTTGGTGTTGATGTCGCGGAGGGAGATGACGGTGTCGATGTCTATCTGTGGCGTCATCTGCTCCGGGCCGATGTCGCGTGCGGCTTGCTCCATGAAGCGGTCGATGAAGGCTTGGAGGTTCTCCTCGCGGAGGGAGAGTCCGGCAGCGTACATGTGTCCGCCGAAGTTCTCGAGGATGTCGCGGCAGGACTCGATGGCGCGGTAGATGTCGAAGCCGGGGATGGAGCGCGCCGATCCGGTGATGAGCTCGGATGAGCGGGTGAGGACGACCGTCGGCCGACAGTATTTCTCCGTCAGCCGTGAGGCCACGATGCCGATCACGCCCTTATGCCACGTGGGGTCGTAGACGACGATGCCCTTCTGCGCTTCCATGTCGTGAATCTGCTCGATGATGGCGTTCGCCTCGTCGGTGATTTTCTTGTCCAGCTCGCGCCGATCCTCGTTGTAGCGGTCGATGTTTTCGCTAAGCTCCTCGGCCGCCTCCATGTCGCGCGAGAGGAGCAGGTCGACGGCCTCCTTGCCGTTCATCATGCGTCCGGAGGCGTTGATGCGTGGGCCGATCTTGAAGACGATGTCGCTGACCTGGATGTCCTTGCCGGAGAGTCCGCAGACGTTGATGATGCCCTTGAGGCCGAAGCTGGGGTTGTTGTTCAGCTGGCGTAGGCCGTGGAAGGCCAGGATGCGGTTCTCGCCCGTGATGGGGACGATGTCCGAGGCGATGCTGACGGCCACGAGCTCGAGCAGCCCCTCGAGTGTGCTGAAGGGGATGTCGTTGCTCTGCGCAAAGGCTTGCATGAACTTGAAGCCCACGCCGCAGCCGCTGAGATGGGCGTAGGGATACTGGGAGTCGGCGCGTTTGGCATCGAGTACGGCCACGGCCTCCGGCAGCTCGTCGTCGGGCATGTGGTGGTCGCAGATGATGAAGTCCACGCCGCGCTCGTTGGCGTAGGCCACCTTGTCGATGGCTTTGATGCCGCAGTCGAGCGAGATGACGAGCGTGATGCCGCGGCTGACGGCGTAGTCGATGCTCTTGAACGAGATGCCGTAGCCCTCATCGTAGCGGTCAGGGATGTAGTATTCGATCGACGAGGAGTAGGCGCGGAGGAATTTGTAGACCAGCGCCACGGCCGTTGTGCCGTCCACGTCGTAATCGCCATAAATCATGATCCGCTCCTTGTTGCCCAGGGCCTTGTTGAGGCGCTTGACAGCCTTGAGCATGTCGGGCATCAGGAAGGGGTCGTGCAGGTCGCGGAGATCGGGGTTGAAGTAGTGGAGGGCCTCGTCGGCGGTGGTGATGCCTCGCTGCACGAGCAGCAGGCTGATGATTGGGTTAAGCCCCAGCGTGGCGGCCAATGCGTCTCGGAGGTGTATCTCCTCTTTCGTTTGGGGTCGGATGTTCCATCTGTGTGTCATTATCTATTGTGGTTTTGTTTCTGTCGTACCTATAAAATGAAAACCGAAACCCCGTCTTCTCTTCGGTAGGCATCGGTTTTCTCTTTGGAGGAGGCGTTCCGCTTCAATGTTTCTTCAGGGGGAATAGGCCTCGTGGGGGATCCGCCGTGTGGGAATGCTTCCTTTTTGACGGGGGTAAAGGTAGGGAGATTCTGCGAGGCGCCTGTTTGGAGGCCGGTTCTGCGCGGGGGCGGCTTGTACCGGGCACACTTCCCCGGCCTCGGCAGAGGCCTGCGCGGAGCCAATTTGTGGATTGAAGGTTAGTCCATCAGTTGCTCATCTTTTCTTCCCTTGATGGAAGAAAAGAAGCAAAAGAAGATCAAGGCGTCAGGGACGCCGGCCAAGATGGCTGATGGTTGGGTTTCTCAATCATGTACCCGGCAAACTTCGCAGCCGCCCGTCTCGAACTCGTCGAGGCGGCGGCGAATGTCGGCCATCTTGCGCTCGCGATCCCAGGAGTAGGTGCGGCTTGTGCGACCGATGTAGGCGAAGAGGTAGAGCGACTTCTCGAGTAGGTCGAGGCGCTCCACCAGCGAGGACTTGATGAGTGCGTTGCGATAGAAGAGTTCGGCCAGCATCTGGGCACGGCCCTCGGTGCGTCGGGGGTCGGACTGGGCGAGGAGGTCGTCCAGGATATCCTCCTTCTCGAGGCGGAGGAAGTGGCTCGTGGGCTGCTGGAAGAACTGACGGCTGACGGCGTCGAAGTGTGCCTGCATGCGTGCTTCGGCTGCTCGGTCGTCCTCGTCTGGCCGGCGCATGATCTTGCCGATGGCGTCAATGAACTCCTGCATGATCTTCAGGAGATAGTCTTGTTCGATCATCGTAAGGGGGAAGGATGGGGGGCGAAAGGCTGAGAATGAGAAGTCCTGCCGAGTGATTGCTTCCAATCGTCCGGCAGGACTTCTTCGTTGTTCACTTCTTAGCTCTCTTATCCGTTCAGCTTGTGATAATCGGCCAAAGAAGGTGGCCAGACCACTGTCGGTGAGCGGGTGGCGGAGCAGGCCCTTGATGGCTGAGAGCGGACAGGTGGCCACGTCGGCGCCGACCTCGAGGCACTGGATGATGTGCTGCGTGGTGCGGATCGAGGCTGCGAGCACCTCGGTCGAGTATCCGTAGTAGCTGTACATCTTCACGATCTGCGCCACCAGGGCGATACCGTCGCTGGAGATGTCGTCGAGTCGGCCGACGAAGGGCGAGACGTACGTGGCGCCAGCCTTGGCGGCCAGCAGTGCCTGCCCGGGCGAGAAGACAAGGGTGCAGTTGGTGCGGATGCCCTTCGTGGTGAAGTGGCGGATGGCCTTGATGCCATCGGCGATGCAGGGCACTTTGACAACGATGTGCGGGTCGAGGTCGGCCAGCACCTCACCTTCGCGCACCATGCCCTCGAAGTCGGTCGAGATCACTTCGGCGCTCACGTCGCCACCGACAATGCGGCAGATCTCCACGTAATGGTTGCGGATGTTCTCCTCACCGCGGATGCCTTCCTTGGCCATCAGTGAGGGGTTGGTGGTGACGCCGTCGAGGACGCCCAGGTCGTTGGCCTCCCGGATCTGATCCAGGTTGGCCGTATCTAAAAAGAACTTCATTGTATGAGTAGTAATAAGTAGTTAGGGGTAAGTATTTCGTAGTCTGGCCGTGTCACTTGGCGTAGCTCACGGCGCGGGTTTCGCGGATGACGGTGATCTTGACTTGTCCCGGGTAGGTCATCTCGTCCTGAATCTTCTTGGCGATTTCGTTGGAGAGGTTCTCCGTGTCCTTGTCGTCGATCTTGTCGGCGCCGACGATGACGCGCAGCTCACGGCCGGCTTGTATGGCGTACGTCTTGACGACGCCGGGGTACGACATGGCCAGCTGCTCCAGGTCGTTGAGGCGCTTGATGTAGGCCTCCACCACCTCGCGGCGGGCACCGGGGCGGGCGCCGGAGATGGCGTCGCACACTTGCACGATGGGTGCCAGCAGGGTCTGCATTTCGACCTCGTCGTGGTGCGCACCGATGGCGTTGCAGATGTCGGGCTTCTCTTTGTACTTCTCGCAGATCTTCATTCCGAGGATGGCGTGCGGCAATTCGGGCTCGTCGTCGGGCACCTTGCCGATGTCGTGCAACAGTCCGGCTCGGCGTGCCTTCTTCGGGTTCAGGCCCAGCTCTGCGGCCATGACGGCGCAGAGGTTGGCTGTCTCGCGGGCATGCTGGAGGAGGTTCTGGCCGTACGACGAACGGTATTTCATCTTCCCGATCAGTCGCACCAGTTCTGGGTGTAGGCCGTGGATGCCGAGGTCGATCGTGGTGCGTTTGCCGGTTTCGATGATCTCCTCCTCGACCTGTTTGCGCACCTTGTTGACCACCTCTTCGATACGTGCCGGGTGGATGCGTCCGTCGAGGACGAGCTGATGGAGTGCCAGTCGTGCCACCTCACGCCGCACGGGGTCGAAGCCCGAAAGGACGATGGCCTCGGGCGTGTCATCGACGATGATCTCGATGCCCGTAGCGGCCTCCAGCGCGCGAATGTTACGCCCTTCGCGGCCGATGATGCGGCCCTTGATCTCGTCCGAATCGATGTGAAAGACGGTGACGGAGTTCTCGATGGCGGTCTCGGTGGCTACGCGCTGGATGGTCTTGATGACCACCTTTTTGGCCTCCATGTTGGCCGTCATCTTGGCCTCCTCCATGATCTCGTTGATGTACGATGCGGCGTCGGTTTTGGCTTCGTCCTTGAGCGACTCGATGAGGCGCTCTTTGGCTTCGCCAGCGGAGAGTCCGGAGATGGTCTCCAGGTGTACGACCTCTTGCTGGTGCATCTTTTCCAAGTCCAGCTTGCGCTTCTCGATCAGCTGGGCCTGATTGTTCAGGTTCTCCTTCAGGATGTCGGCCTCGGTGAGCTTGCGTTGCAGCTCCTCTTGGCGTTGGCTGAGGCTCAGCTCGTGTTGCTTGAGCTTGGTCTCGACGGACTGAATCTTGGAGTTTCGTGCGGCCACCTGCTTCTCCAGTTCGGCCTTGAGCTGGATGAACTTCTCCTTCACCTCCAGCATCTTGTTCTTCTTCATCACGTCCGTTTCGCGTTCCATTTCGCGTTGCATTTCCTCCCTGCGCTTGGCTTGGGTGGCTTGTTCATTGCAGCCACCACCAGCGCGGCGATCACTCCGCCGGCCACGAAGGCTACAATCATCCATATCCAACTCATTTCTTCTGTTCTGTTTGATGTGTTATAAAAAAGCACTCATCCTCTTTCTGTTCCGGAGGGGGGGCGTACCCCTCGGCTTACAAAAAGAGCTTGCGTGCGTCTACATTCCCTTGTTTTCCCTTCTGTTTCCTGATCCGTTCGGGGCGGGCGTCAGCGATTCTCCTTCAGGTAGCGCTCCAGGTCGGCTGTGAGTCGTTGGATACGCTCGATGAGGGGTTTCGTGTCGTTACGCTCCTCCAGGGGGATCATGTCCGTGGCCAACTGTATAGCTACCATGGCCAGAAGATCCTTGTCGTCTACGGCTTTGGAGAATATGTTTTTGCGCTCCAGATACATCTGCTGCACACGTCGGGCGGCCAGGCGTGCGCGTCGCTCCGTCTGCACGTCGCCCCGTCGGAGGGTGACCGGATACTTCTTTCCGGCTATTTCCAAATGGATAATGAACTCGTTTGCTTTCACACTCTTGTCCTTTTGCGCTATCCGTTCAGCAGGGCCAAACACTTATCGACCTCCCGCACCATATCCGAGAGGCGTTTCCGGGCCACCTTTCGTTCGTTCTCGTCGGCTGAGGCGATGTAGCCCGCCGCCAGTAGGTCGGTGTATTTGGCTTCGAGGGTGCGATAATCGGCTTCCATCCGTTGGATGGTTTGGGTCAGGCTTTCGATTGTTTGTTTTCGTTCGTCGCAGAGGGACATCAAGTCTTGCAGTCTGACCTCCAGCACGGCCCATATTTTCTGATCTTTTTCGTTCATCTTCTGCCAAATCGCTGGGCAAAAGTAGAAAGAAGTATAAAAAAGTTCGGGAGACCATTGGCGCGCAGTCGCCAAAGGGGCCGAGGATCGCCCCCTCGGTCTACCCGCAGCGCCTCGTCCGATTCCCCCATGAAGCGCATCCCCCCCAGCCCGCTAACCACGTTCGGAACCTATCACAACCACGTTCCGAGGTACCCAAGACCACGTTCCGGACGTATCACGACCACGTTCGGAACGTATCACGACCACGTTCGGAACGTATCACAACCACGTTCGGAACGTATCACGACCACGTTCCGGACGTATCACGACCACGTTCAGAACGTATCGTAACCACGTTCGGAACGTATCAAGACCACGTTCGGAACGTATTAGAACCACCTCGGAACCTATTACAATACGTTCGGAACGTATCACGACCACGTTCGGAACGTATCGTAACCACGTTCGGAACGTATTAGAACCACCTCCCTAACGTATTTCGACCACCTCGGAACGTATTAGAACCACCTCCCTAACGTATTCCAACCACCTCGGAACGTATTAGAACCACCTCCCCAACGTATTCCAACCACCTCGGAACGTATTACGATACGTTCGGAACGTGTCGAGGCAACCGGACCCTTTCACCCCAAAAACAGAAGAGCCACCCGATCACTTGATTTGATCGAGCGGCTCTTTCTTTTCGTCTCTTCCATTGGAATGGTCGGGGGGCTTATTGCAGCAGCCAGAAGTAGATCTCGGAGTCTTTTTCGCCGGATTCTATTTTCCCTTCTTTGGCCAGCCATCCGATGGCGGCAAACAGTTCTTTGTCTGTTCTCAGCTTTGTTTCCTTCTTGAGCTCTTTTACACTCATGCGTCCAGCCTTGCTCAAAGCTCTCCATACAAGGCCTGCGTTTGTTCCGATCAGCTTAATCATATTCCCTTGAAAATGTATGTTTAACGTGGGCGCAAAGATAGGAGTGCTTTTGAAATCGAGGCACTATCAAACGTCCTTCTGGTACCACGCGGCGCGGCGGAAATAGACGATGCTGCCGACGATGAGGGCCACGTAGTAGACAATATCCGAGATAAAAACTCAGGTGTACCGGCAGGCGGAGGCGGACGACGGCGACGTAGATATATAAGGTATAGACCGCCAGGGCGAGCATTTCCAAGAGGAAGGCGTGCCGCGTGTTGCCCGTGCCGGAGATGGCGCTGAAGGCGATGCTCGAGGCCGCGGAGCTGAGCGAGGCCAGGGCGATGACGACGACCGAGGGGATGGAGGCGGTGATCAGCTCGGCCTCATTCGTGTAAACGGATAGGAAGAGGCGCGGCAGGAGCACAAGCAGGGCGGCAAAGAGGGCCGTGATGCCCACGGAGATGAGCGTCAGGTGGCGAATAAGGGGGATGACCTCCTGCGTGCGACCGGCACCCAGCAGGTTGCTGACCATCGTGTTGGCGGCCGTGGAGAGGGCGCTGACAGGGATGAAGAGGGCGATATAGAGGCTACGGGCGATGTTGGCCACGGCCAGATCGCGTTGCCCGAGGCGCTCGACGGCCAGGAAGAAGATGAAGTAGGTGCTCATCGAGATGAAGTATTGCAGCATGGTGAAGCCGGAGATGCTGAGCACCTGGCGGATGAGCCGGAAGTCGAACCGTCGGAGGCGGTCCAGGCCGTAGCGCCGACGGTCGACCGTGAGGCGGGTGTAGACCGCCAGGAAGAGCACCGAGGCGGCTTCGGCCACCACGGAGGCGATGGCGGCACCGGCGATCCCAAGTCGGGGTAGGCCGGCATGGCCGAAGATGAGCAGGTAGTCCAGCACCACGTTGACGACGGACATGACGACCGAGGCCAGCGTCAGGACCCTCGTCCGGGTGATGCCCACAAAGAGGGCGCGAAACATGACGCTGGTGAAGGCGAAGAAGAAGCCGTAGATGCGCCAGTCGAGATACTCCATCGTGGCCGCGCGCAGCTCGTCGGACGAGACCATGACGCCCATCATTCGCTCGCCCCAGAGCCTCGAGGCGACGAAGCACACCGCCGCCAGCACGAGCAGGAAGAGGGTTCCCTGAAGGACGACGGGCCCGACAGCCTCGTAGCGTCGCTCCCCGTTGCGTCGGCCGATGATGATCTGCGATCCGGCGCTGAAGCCGAAGGCCACGGTGAAGATGCAGATGTAGTACAGTCCGCCCATAGCCGAAGCACCGAGCGCCACCTCGCCGACGCGTCCGAGGAAGGCCGTGTCGGTGATGTTGATCACGTTCTGCGCCAGTAGGCTGAGGAAGATGGGCAGGGAGATGTCCCAGATCTGTCGGTTGGTGTACATGCGTTTCGTGCGGAGTGGGGTGGGGGGGGAACATGAAACAGGCCTGCCGTCTATTGCGCCGACAGACCTGTTGTCTTGTACTCTGATAGGAGGGTGTCTTACTTCACCAAGCGGTTGGTGGCCGTGTCGGGGAAGATGACGGTGGGCTTGAATCGCTTCGCCTCCTCAAAGTCCATCGAGGCGTAAGAGAGGATGAGGATGATGTCGCCACGCTGTACCCGTCGGGCCGCCGCGCCGTTGAGGCAGATCGTGCCCGAGTTCGCTTCGCCAGCGATGACGTACGTCTCGAAGCGTTCGCCGTTGTTGTTGTCCAAGATCTGACCTTCTCATACTCGATCAAGCCCGCGGCCTCCATCAGGGTACGGTCGATCGTAATGCTGCCGATATAGTTCAGATCGGCGTCCGTCACCGTCACGCGGTGAATCTTCGATTTTAATACTTCAATAAACATAGGGGTAGGTGTAGTTAGTGGGTGTGTGATTAGGAATAGCTGATATTGTCGATCAGTCGCACCTCGCCGCAGTAGACAGCGATGCAGCCGCGAGGCTCGGGCGAGTCGGCCCAAGCGTGGATAGGCTGTAGAGTGGTGCTGTCGACAATCTCGTAATACTCCCACGCGGAGTCCTCCGACAGCGTTCAGCCGCTCCGTGACCCACGCCTTGACCTCGTCCGGCGTCTTGGAGTCCACGAGAGTGCGACTCTCCGTGAGTGTGCGATAGATCGCGGGCGCCACCTGTCGGCCTTCGGGCGTAAGGCGTGCGTTCCGACTGCTCAGCGCCAACCCGTCGGCCTCGCGTACGATGGGGCAGGGCACGATCTCGACCCGTAGCCCCAGCTCGCGCACCATCGCACGGATGACGGCAATCTGCTGAAAGTCCTTCTCTCCGAAGTACGCCCTGTCAGGCTCCACAGCCTCGAAGAGCTTGCTGACGATCTGCGCCACGCCATTGAAGTGGCCCGGTCGGAAGGCGCCCTCCATGACGGTGGCCACGGTCCCGAGGTTGAACACACGCGTATCCGTCTCGGGGTACATCTCATCGACCGACGGCATGAAGACATACTGACAGCCCGCCTCGGCCAGCATAGCGGCGTCGCGCTCCGGCGTGCGCGGGTAAGTCTCCAAGTCGTGCGGATCGTTAAACTGCGTCGGGTTGACAAAGACACTGGCCACACACACGTCGTTCTCGCTCACACAGCGACGGACAAGGCTCAGATGCCCCGCATGCAGTGCGCCCATCGTGGGCACCAGTCCGATGCGTCGGCCGGCCTTTCGCTCCTCGTCCAAGAGTTGGCGGAGCTCCCGAACGGTGGTTATTGTATTCATTCTTATGCGGATTATATGGATAAAACGGTTCGTCTGAAACGGCCGCAAAGCAACAAAATCTACCACACATATACTCCCGGCTGGCGTAGCGGCCCCGGGCCACAGAGGCAGTCGGCTGACTGCCTGTTTTTTACTACCTTTGTGCTCAGTTTCACGTTATCGAAGAAAAATATGGACGCAAAAAGAATTTTGTTTATCACGCAGGAAGTAACGCCATACATTCCCGACACACTGATCGGCGACATCAGCCGAAACCTACCGCAGGGAGTGCAGGAGCGAGGCTATGAGATCCGAACTTTTATGCCCAAATACGGATGCATCAACGAACGTCGGAACCAGCTCCACGAAGTGATCCGACTCTCGGGCATGAATCTCATCATCGACGACACCGATCACCCACTTATCATCAAAGTAGCCTCCATACAAATGGCCCGTATGCAGGTCTACTTCATAGATAACGAAGACTTCTTCCACCGAAAGCCACACTCACCGACGAATCGGGCAACGGATTTCCCGACAATGACGAACGCACCATCTTCTTCGTTCGTGGCGTCTATGAAACCGTCCGCAAGCTCCGCTGGATGCCCGACATCATCCACTGCCACGGTTGGTTCTCCGCCCTGGCTCCCCTCTATCTCAAGCGCAAATACTTCGACGACCCCTGTTTCGCCCGGTCGAAAGTCGTTTACTCCCTCTACGACCAATCCTTCCAGCCTGCACTCGACAGCCGCATCGCGCGGAGGCTCAAGCAGGACGGCGCCACCGAGCGCGACCTCAAGCTCTTCGAAGACCACGACTATATGGGGCTTTCTAAGCTCGCTATCAAGCATGCCGACGGTATCATCCAAGGTAGCCCCACCATTAACGGTGAACTTGAGGAGTTCATCACCCAGAGCAAAAAGAAACTCCTCCCCTTCCAAGGCCCCGAGCAATACATCGAAGCCTACGACGAGTTTTACCAGACAATCCTGAAAAAGAAATGAGAAGCAACCTCCGGATCTTGGCCGCCCTGCTCTTTGTGGGGTGGCTTTCCTTTTGCCCTGCCTGTAGCGACGACCTGACCCAGGTGGGCTCCTCCACGCTGCCCGACGGCGACCGTAACACGGTCTACAGCGACACCTTCCAAATGACGGCTGCCACCGTCCGCGTCGATTCGCTCTATCTGCGGTCCAGCGACGGCATGCTCGGCAACCTGGACGACCCCGCCTTCGGGCAGATCAAGTACGACTACCTCTGCCAATTCTATTGCGTGCAGGGCTTCCGATTCCCTCACACACCGCACAACGGCCGCATCGACTCCGTCGTCCTCCGCCTCCGCTTCTACAACTGGACGGGCGACGCCCGCGTCTCCATGCGTGCCCGTGTCTATGCCCTCAACCGTCAGCCTGTGCGGTCGCCCTACGGACGCCTCAACCCGGAGGATTACGCCGACATGCAGACCGTCCTCGGTACACGCGTCTATCGCCTCACCGACTTCCCGAGCCTCCGTAACGACTCCACGATCCGCGACCTCTACAACGCCTCTACGCGCAGCTATCAACCGGTCTCAATTCACGGACGCGACCTGCGGATCACCTTGCCCAAGTCGCTCGGGCAGTCCTTCTACGACGAGACCGTGGCCCGGCCCGCCAGCTTCGCCACGCAAGACGCCTTCAACCGTTTCTTCCCCGGTCTTTACATCACCACCGACTATGGTACCGGGTCTATGATCGAGGTGGGAGAAACGCGCTTGCTCATCTATTATAGTCGACCCAAGAGCGCCAAGAACGACACCTTGGTGCGCGACTCCGTCACCTTCCGCTTCACCCGCGAAGTGATCCAGTACAATCATATCCGCACCTCGGACGACAACAGCCTCCTTCGTCCCTCGGCCGATAGCTTTGCCTACGTTAAGACCCCGTCGGGCATCTGTCCGCGCATCGTCATCCCCGCCGCTGAGATCGCACGTAAGACCCAAGGCCGTGTGCTCAACGCCGCCAGCCTCTCGCTGCGCTTCATGCCGCAGGACGCATGGAATGACGCCCTCGTGCCGCCACCCTTCCTGCTGCTCTTGCCAGAGGATTCGGCACGTGCCTTCTTCGATAACCGTACGATCGACAACGGCCTCCTTTACCTGCGTTCCACCAACGAGAGCAATAGTCCCGACATCGGCTTTGACGCCATCACGCGCAACTATCGATTCGCCAACATCGCCCCGATCATCCAGGCGCACATCCGCCGTAACCCCGGCACGGACCTCCGTCTGCTGGCCATCCCCATCGATCGCCGATACTCCGTGACAACCGACCGCAACAACCAACCGACGCGACAAACCACGGCCATCATCCCCTATCTCTACCCCGGTGGCGTCCGCCTGCGTGTCGATCCGGCCAGCATGAAGCTCGTCCTCCTCTCCAGCCAACACGGCACGGGGTTGCGCTGATCTGCGCCGCCTCGGGGGTGGTCGATCCCCCTTTCGGAAGCCTCATCGGAACACCCCCGCACCGATGAGGCTCTTTTCATTCTTCCCAGCCTCGGCAGAGGCTTTGCCGGGTACCTCAAAAGCCCGTACCCGGCAAACTTGGCTGGCGTCCCTGACGGCCTCTTCCGAGGCTGGGAAGTTGGCCGGGTACCTCAAAAGCCCGTACCCGGAAAACTTGGCTGGCGTCCCTGACGGCCTCTTCCGAGGCTGGGAAGTTGGCCGGATACCTCAAAAGCCCGTACCCGGCAAACTTGGCTGGCGTCCCTGACGGCCTCTTCCGAGGCTGGGAAGTTGGCCGGATACTTCAAAAGCCCGTACCAGGCAAACTTGGCCGGCGTCCCTGACGCCCCGAGGCCTCGGAAATCTTCAGCGGCGTGTTTTGACCCTTCCGAGGGCTCGGAAATCTTCAGCGGCGCGTTTTGGCGCTTTCCGAGGCCTCGGAAACCTTCAGCGGCGTGTTTTGACGCTTTCCGAGGCCTCGGAAACCTCCAGCGGCGCGTTTTGACGCTTTCCGAGGGCTCGGAAACCTCCAGCGGCGCGTTTTGACACTTTCCGAGGCCCGCAGGCCCCCTCGGCAGAGACTTCATCCCATCTAACCCCTATTTATATGAAAGAGAAAAGCAAACTCCGGCCGGAGTTCCGGCCCAAACTCTTCGCCGCGCTCCGGACCTACTCGAAGGAGCGCTTCGCCGGCGACCTCATGGCCGGCATCATCGTCGGCATCGTGGCCCTACCGCTGGCCATCGCCTTCGGTATCGCCTCCGGAGTCAGCCCGGAGAAAGGACTCATCACGGCCATCATCGGCGGCTTCATCGTCTCTATGCTTGGCGGCAGCTCGGTGCAGATCGGCGGGCCCACGGGCGCCTTCATCGTCATCGTCTACGGCATCATCCAAAACTTCGGTATCGAAGGCCTCACCATCGCCACGCTGCTGGCCGGCGTCCTACTGCTGCTCATGGGCCTGATGCGCCTCGGGACGGTCATCAAGTTCATCCCTTACCCCATCATCGTCGGCTTCACAAGCGGCATCGCCCTGACCATTTTCACCACGCAGATCAAGGACCTGCTCGGGCTGACGATCGATCACATGCCGGGCGACTTCCTCTCCAAATGGGTGGTGTACGCCGAAGCATCACGACCATCTCGTGGCCGGCCGTCGTGGTGGGCCTCGTGAGCATCGCCCTGATCGTGCTTACGCCGCGCGTCTCGAAGCGTGTGCCGGGTTCGCTGGCGGCCATCGTGGTGATGACCATCGTGGCTTACATCCTGCGCGAACACTTCGGCCTGACGGGTCTCGAGACGATCGGCGACCGCTTCCAGATCAACGCCTCCCTACCCACGCCGACGCGCATCGCCATCAATCCGGAGACGATCAATCTGCTCCTGCCCTCGGCCTTCACCATCGCCATGCTCGGCGCCATCGAGTCGCTGCTCTCGGCCACTGTGGCCGACGGTGTGACGGGCGACAGGCACGACTCGAACACGGAGCTGATGGCCCAGGGCGCGGCCAACATCATCGTGCCCCCTCTTCGGCGGCATCCCCGTCACCGGCGCCATCGCCCGCACGATGACGAACATCAATAATGGCGGTCGCACGCCCGTAGCCGGGCTCGTCCATGCCATCGTGCTACTGCTCATCCTGCTCTTCCTCGGCCCCCTGACGCGCCACATACCGATGGCCTGTCTGGCCGGCGTGCTCGTTGTCGTGGCCTACAACATGAGCGAGTGGCGCACCTTCCGCTCGTTGCTGAAGAACCCTCGGAGCGACGTCGCTGTGCTGCTCTCCACCTTCTTCCTGACCGTCATTTTCGACCTCACCATCGCCATCGAGATCGGTCTGCTGCTGGCCATGGTGCTCTTCATGCGACGTATCTCCGAGACCACGCGCGTCTCTGTCACCACGGACCACATCGACCTCTCTGACGAGGGAGAGATCCACCACGACGACGAGCACCTCGACGTGCCTCGCGGCGTAGAGGTCTACGAGATCGACGGCCCCTTCTTCTTCGGCATCGCCAACAAGTTCGACGAGTGTATGAAGCAAGTCGCCGGCGGCAAGCCCGCCATTCGCATCATCCGTATGCGTAAGGTGCCCTTCATGGACTCCACCGGCCTGCACAACCTGGAGAGCCTCTGCCGACTCTCCCGCCGCGAAGGCATCACCGTCGTCCTCTCCGGCGTCAACGACAACGTCCGCGCCATGCTCCTCCGCAGCGGCATGGACACCCAGCTCGGAGCCGACAACATCTGCAGCAACATCCAAGAAGCCCTCACCCGATCCAGAGCGCTGCTGGAGGGAGAGGAATAGTCAAATACGTGCCTATCCGTCCGGCGAGAGAGAGGTTTCTCTATCTTGAAACGCCGAAAGCCCCACCGAATCGGATCGGCGGGGCTTTCTTTTTTGTGTACGCACGAGCTATCGTGCGACCGTGCGAGTGGGGGTTATTTCACTTCCCAGGTGTCGCCAGAGAGCAACATGTCGCGCAGGGAGTGGGCTTTCTTCTTAGCCTTCACTTCGGCGATCTGCTGGTGCACAGACTCGTCGTAGGTTGGGGCGTCCACGTCGCGAATGATGCCGAGGGCCACGGGTAGGTCACCGCTCATCATGGCCAGCATGAGGTGCAGCGTGTTGTCGCGCTCGTGGGCGTCGTGCACCAAGATGTCGTCCATCGTGTAGCCGTCTTCGCCGATGGTGACGGCCTTCAGCTTCAGTCCGTCGAGCACGAGACCCTTGTCGCGGTTCTTACCGAAGATCATCTTCTCGCCGTGGCGGAGGAAATGGAGCGTTCGGCACGCACCTCGCGATCCGTGATGCCCGTGTGGGTGCCGTTGTTGAAGATGACGCAGTTTACGAGCACCTCCGTCACGGCAGCGCCACGATGGCGGGCCGATGCAGCGAAGATGGCCGTCAGGTTGGCTGCGTCCGTATCGATGCCACGGGCGAAGAAGTTGCCGCGTGCGCCGAGGGTCAGCTCAGCTGGGACGAAGGGATCTTCCACCGTGCCGTAGGGCGAGCTCTTGGAGACGAAGCCGCGGTCGGACGTCGGAGAGTACTGTCCTTTGGTGAGGCCGTAGATCTTGTTGTTCATCAACACGACGTTCAGGTCTACGTTGCGGCGGACGGCGTGGATGAAGTGGTTGCCACCGATGGCGAGGCAGTCGCCGTCGCCGGTGACGAGCCATACGCTGATGTCGGGGCGGGCCGTCTTGACGCCGGTAGCGATGGCGGCGCCACGGCCGTGAATGGTGTGGAAGCCGTAAGTGTTCATGTAGTACGGCAGACGCGAGGAGCAGCCGATACCAGAGATGACGGCCATATTATCGGGCGAGGTGCCGATTTCGGCCATCGCTTTATGCAGGCAGCTGAGCACGGCGTGGTCGCCGCATCCGGGACACCAGCGAACGTATTGATCGCTCTTGTAGTCTTTGGGGCTGTAGGTTATATCTGTTGTTGCGTTCATAATTAGTTCTTCTCCTCAATGATGTGGGTAAATTCTTCGACGAGTCGCGAAACGATGAAGGGCTGCCCTTTGACGCGGTTGAAGCGATAGGGCGTGAAGTCGTCGATCTTGCTGCGCAGGTAGTTGGCAAACTGGCCCTTGTTTTGCTCGGCCACGACCACCTTCGGGTAACGCTTCAGCACCTCGGCCGTGTTCTTGGGCAGGGGGGTTGATGAAGCGGAAGTGTGCCAGGGCCACCTTCTGGCCATTGCGGCGCATGGTGTCCATCACTTCGTGCAGATGGCCAGAGGTGCCGCCCCAGCCTACGATCAGCAGTTCGGCGTCGTCCTTATCGCCCTTGACCTCCACCTCGGGGATGAAGTCGGCGATCTTGTCAATCTTGGCCTGACGCGTCTCCACCATCTTCTGGTGGTTCTTCGGGTCGGTGGAGATGGCGCTGGTGTCGTAGTCCTTCTCGAGTCCGCCGATGCGGTGCGCGAAGCCCTCCATGCCGGGCGTAGCCCAGTAGCGGACGAAGGTCTCTTTATTCCGGCGATAAGGTTTCCAGACGGCCTCACCGTGATAGTTCGAGACGTAGTTCGGCTTAATGTCGGGGAAGTCGTTCATGTAATCCGGGATGCGCCATGCGGCTGATCCGTTAGCGATGAAGGCGTCGGTGAGGAGGATGACGGGCGTCATGTGCTCCACGGCCAACTTAGCGGCCCAGAAGGCCATGTCGAAGCAGTCCGTCGGGGTGGTGGCGGCTAAGACCACAAGGGGGGCTCTCGCCGTTACGTCCGTAGAGAGCTTGCATGAGGTCGGTCTGTTCGCTCTTCGTCGGCATACCCGTCGAGGGACCGCCGCGCTGTACATCGATGATGACGAGCGGAAGCTCTGCGATAACGGCCAAGCCGATGGCTTCACTCTTCAATGCCAGACCGGGGCCAGAGGTCGACGTGGCACTCAGACAGCCGGCGAAAGAGGCACCGATGGAGGTACAGATACCTGCGATCTCGTCTTCGGCCTGCACCGTGATCACGCCGAGGTTCTTGTACTTCGAAAGCTCGTGCAGGATGTCGGTGGCGGGCGTGATGGGATAGCTACCGAGGAAGAGTTGCAAGCCAGACTTCTCGGCGGCGGCGATGAGACCGTAGGAGGTGGCGTTGTTTCCGCTCACGTCCTTGTAGATGCCCGGTTCCTTCTTCGAGCCTTCGATGCGGTAGGTGGAGACGGAGGCGTGGATGTTGTGCCCATAGTTGTAGCCGTCGGTCAGGGCTTTAATGTTGGCCTTGGCGATGTCGGGCTTCTTGGAAAACTTGGTCTGGAGCATCGTCATGGCGTGGTCGAGCGGACGGTCGAAGAGCCAGCAAACGAGTCCGAGGGTGAACATGTTCTTACACCGCACGGCGGACTTGTTGTCGAGGCCATACTCGGCCAGTCCATCGCGCACCATCGTAGAGATGGGGGCGGCCACGAGTTGCACTTTTTCCGTGAGGCCAAGCTCCTCGATCGGGTCGTCGGTTTTGAACTCAGCCTTCTCGAGGTCACGCTTAGCGAAGGAGTCCGTGTCGATGATGACGATGGAGCCCTTGCGGAGATTCTTGACGTTGACCTTGAGCGCGGCGGGGTTCATGGCCACGAGCACATCGGCCTTGTCACCGGGGGTATAGACCTTCTTCGTGCCCAAATGGAGTTGGAAGCCAGAGACGCCGAAGAGTGTTCCTTGCGGCGCGCGAATTTCGGCCGGGTAGTCGGGAAAGGTGGAGATGTCGTTCCCGAAAACGGCTGACAGATTGGAGAAGATGGTGCCGGTAAGCTGCATACCGTCGCCGCTATCTCCCGAAAAACGGATCACGACGTGATCCAGAGTCGTTACTTTGGTTTGCTCTGTCATGAGATAAAAAAACTATACTGTAATACCTAAATCAAATAAGCGTGTGTGGGGATGGTTTAGCGGCGCTCCCCATGGCCGTATAGGAGTTGTTGCAGTCGATGAGCCGCATCGTCGGTGTCGCTGTCGTTGACGAGTCGCTCCACATCGAAGGCATGATGGGCGCGTTCGTAGTAGGGGGTGCGGTGCGTGAGGGCCTTACGGACGAAGGCGTGGAGGGCTTCGTCATCGAGGTGGCGCACGGTGGGGCGACTCTGTTTGCCGAGTGCGATGCGTTCGGTCAGCGCCTCGGGTGAGGCCTTGAGATAGACCGTGGTGCCGACACGGTTCATGTACGTCATGTTGTCGAAGAAGCAGGGCGTGCCGCCTCCGGTGGAGAGGATGATGTCCTCAAACTCGGCCACTTCGTGGAGCGCTTTACGTTCTATTTCGCGGAAGGCCTCCTCGCCCTCTGCCTCAAAAATCTGTCGGATGGTCTTGCGGTAACGCCCTTCAATAAAGAGATCCAAGTCGATGAAGGATAATCCAGTGCGGTCGGCCAGGGCTTTGCCCAAGGTCGTTTTACCGACGCCCATGTAGCCGATGAGGAAGATGCGTTGCATGTGTGTGTGTGAATAGTGTAGTGGAGATGTGTAGCGTTGTAGAAACGCGGGCAAAAGTAGGAAAGTTGCCCTGGCTGCCCTACAGGTTCTTCTTACGCAGCTCAAAGTCGCGGCCGAGGTACTTCTCGCGGACGATCTCGTTGGCGGCCAACTCCTCGGCGGTGCCTTGGAAGAGCACCTTGCCCTCGAAGAGCAGATAGGCGCGATCGGTGATGCTGAGCGTCTCGTGAACGTTGTGATCGGTGATGAGGATACCGATGTTCTTATGCTTGAGGCGGGCCACGATGGTCTGAATGTCTTGCACGGCGATGGGGTCGACGCCCGCGAAGGGCTCGTCGAGCATGATGAACTTCGGGTCAATGGCCAGACAGCGGGCGATCTCGGCACGCCGCCGTTCACCGCCAGAGAGTCGGTCGCCGAGGTTCTTGCGCACCTTCTGTAGGCCGAACTCCTCGATGAGGCTTTCGGTCTTGGCTTGCTGATAATCCTTGGGGCGGTCGGTCATCTCGAGCACGGCGCGGATGTTGTCCTCGACGGTCATCTTGCGAAAGATGGAGGCCTCCTGCGCCAGGTAGCCGATGCCGAGGCGGGCGCGCTTGTAGACGGGGTAGTCGGTGATCTCGGTCTCGTCGAGGAAGATGCGACCTTGGTTGGGGGTGACCAGCCCGACGGTCATGTAGAAGGTCGTTGTCTTGCCCGCGCCGTTGGGCCCGAGCAGCCCGACGATCTCGCCTTGTTGCACGTTGATGGAGACGTGGTTCACCACCGTGCGTGCCTTGTATTTCTTCACCAGATCCTCGGTGCGGAGGATCATCTTGGGTTCGTCCATATAAAGAGGTATAGGGTGATAATGAGGGGCGGCAAAGGTAAGCCGGGCGACGAATGCAGAAAGCGGCCCCGCCCCCCTGGCCCGCCAGCCCACGCCGTTCAGCAGCAGCCGTCTCACCGCCTCGGTTCAGCCCTTCTTTTCTTCCAGCATTAGGTGCACCGCCTCGGGTCAGTCCCCCTTCTTCTCCAGCAATAGGCTCACCGCCTCGCGACAGCCTTCCTCTTTTCCAAGCAATAGGCGCATCGCCTCGGGTCAGCCTTCCTTTTCCTCAAGCAGTAGGCGCATCGCTTCGGGTCAGCTCTTCTTTTTCTCCAGCAATCGTCTCACCGCCTCGCGACAGCCTTCCTTTTTCCAAGAAGGGCCAATATAGGATTCAGATCGGACTATATTTTGAAATATGCTATGATCTGAGGCCTCGTTTGTATTCTCATTTTCTGATAAGATATAGATCATGGCTTCATTTTATACCGTATCTTGAAATTCGTAGCTATATGTGGTTCTGTTTGTAGCTTATTTCTGAATATGCTCATATAGATGGCTTCATTGATCTATGTATTTCGAAATACATGGATGAACGATATGTATTTCATGGCTCATTTTGAAATACACTCCTATCCTATGCTCTTATTCTATTGTATCTGGAAATATGGTGTCATATGAACTATGTTTTATATCTGCATTTTGAAATGAGATAGAATCTCTATCTCGTTTTATAGCGTATTTCGAGATGAGATATTAGAGGAATATGGATTAGCTATGTATTTCGGAATACAGATGTGTAGGCGTATGCTTTGAGATCTCATTTTGAGATATAGTATTTGCTGAGGCTTCGTTTTCCATCATATCCAGAAATATGATACTATCTGAATAGGGTACCAGCTCTACTTGAAAAAAAGGAGAGTTGACCAGAGGCGGTGCGCCTACTGCTTGAGGAAAAGGAAAGCTGACCAGAGGCGGTGCGCCTACTGCTTGAGGAAAAGAAGAGTTGACCAGAGGCGGTGTGCCTATTGCTGGAGAAAAAGGAGTACCGGCTCGAGGTGTAGAGCTTGCTCTGAGGGAAAAAGGAGGGCGAAACGGTGCGTTTTTGATGGGGGCTTTTTGTGTAGAAGCGTGCGCATCGCCTCGGGATGGGGCGGGATACAAAAAAGGCGGAACGGACCTATCTCAGGTGCGTCCCGCCGAAATCAAATGTTATAAAAGTGGTTACAAAAAGCCGTGTGGATGAATTGCGGGAGGGGCGAACCCAGTGTCCGCCCGCGTCCCTCTTCGCGCTGCGATGTGAAGCCTTACCAGCCGGGATTCTGCTTCAATTGCTTGTTCAGATCCATCTGATCCGTGGGGATCGGGTACCAGTAATGCTTCTTGTCGTAGGTGCGGGTCTTGCCCTTCGAACCGTTGACGTAGTTGCCTGAGCGGGTGACGAGCTTGTCGGTCACGTCGGCCGAGATGTTGGCGCCGTTCAGGATGTCGGGGTGCGTGGACGAGTCGAGGCGGTCGAGCTGGTGCCAGCGGATGAGGTCCAGTAGCGGAAGTCGTTGTCGAACATCAGCTCGCAACGGCGCTCGCGGCGGATCTCCCAAATGAGTGAGCTGACGCCCATCTTGTTTGCCGGGTCGTCGAAGCCGGGGTTGACGTTGAGATGAGGCAATCCAGCGCGATCGCGGAGCAGGTTGACGCTGCGATCGAGGTCGGCCTGCGTGATGGAGCCCAGTTCGGCGCAGGCTTCGGCGTACTCCAGATAGACGACGGAGAGCCAGAAGAGCGGCGCATGCGTGTAGTTGCGCGTCGTTTGGTTGCGGTCGCGTTCAGGCAGGGCGGGGTTGTCGTACTTGCAGACGCCGTAGCCGGTGGAGGAGGTCATGGCCATGCCGACGCCGTAGCGCGTGAAGCCGCGGCCGACGTAGCAGAGGGCCGTGTCGATGGTGGCCGAGAGGCGTTTGTCGCGTAGGGCGAGCAGGTGGCTGATGGACATGACGGTGTCATGGACCGTCTTTCCGGCCACGGTGCGTGTCACGGGTATGGCGCGGGCGCCGTCGCCCTTGTCGAGCGAGGTCAGGGCCAACGGCTTGCCGTCGGTAAAGAGGTAGGCCTCGAAGGCGTCCTTCGACATGCCGTTGAGCTGCGTCGAGGAGCTCACGTAGGCGACCAGTGAGTGTTGCATCACATCCTTCTTGTAGGCCTTGTAGAAGATCATCTCCGGGTTCGAGCTGAGGTCGACCGCGTTGTAATTCTCCTGATAAGACGGGTTCAGCTTGAAGCTCTTCGACATCAGGTGCGCGGCGGCGTCGCGGGCGGCGGTCAGATAGCGCGTGGCACCAGCGGCGTCGGGGGCCGTCTGGCCGTCCTCCGCCTTGCGATACTTGCGGAAGGTGCCCTCGAAGAGGCAGATTTCAGCCTTCATGGCGTAGGCCACGTTGCGGTTGAGCGTCGTGCGGGAGGTGTTGTCGTACATGTTCTCGCAGGCGTAGTTGAGGTCTTCGAGCACCTTATCCATCACCGCGTCGCGGCTCTCACGAGGGCCGTAGAGCTTGGCCTCGTCGTGGAAGTCGATGGGCTTATCGACCCAGGGCAAGTCGCCATAGTCGCGGACTAACTTGTAGTACTGCCAAGCGCGCATCAGTCGGCCCACGCCGCGCCAGTGTGCCTTGGCGGCGTCGGACATGTTGACGCGGTCGACACGGTCGACAAGGATGTTGGCGCGTCGGATCTCCACCCAGCCGTCTTTCCATTCGGCGCTGTTGGCGGGCACGTTGGTGAAGGTCCAGTCGGCGAAGCTGTATCCGCCGGCCTGGTCGTCAGAGAGGGTTTTGAAGTAGAAGTCGCCGTAGGAATTGCCGTTGCCGTAGCCCGCGAACTGCTCGTAGAAGCTGTTGGCGTAACTGGCGACGGTGTTCTCGCTCTCCCAGAAGTTCTCGTCGGTGAACATGTCGAGCGGCTCTTTATCGAGGAAGCTGTTGCAGGCCGAGGTGAGCGCTACGGCCAGCAAAAGGCTTGGTATTGCTATTCTTTTCATCATGTATCCTTTTAAGTGATGATTAAACGATGGTTGAATGGAGATGGATTAAAGCGTGAGCTGAAGACCGAATGAGAAGGTACGATACATCGGGTCGATGCGTCCCCAGGTGGCATTGCCAAGGGCGGCGCCTTCCTCCTTGTCGTTCACTTCCGGATCGACGGGGGCTTTGCTGCGCTTGATGATCTCCATGATGTTGCTACCGCTGAAGTAGACGCGTACCTTCTGAATGTGTGCCTTGCGGGTCAGTGTCTGCGGCAGGGTGTAGCCCACGGTGAGGTTCTTGAAGCGCAGGTAGGCCATGTTGACTAAGTACTTCGTCTGCGGATAGAAGTTGTTGCGGCCCTGCTCCAAGACGCTGATCGTACCGCGCGAAGCATTGCCGGGGAAGAGGCGCGGGAAGTCCGCATTCTGATCCGGATTCTTCTCCGTCCAGTAGCTTGTCTGGTTCGCGTAGAGCGCATCGGCGCCACGCATGAAAGGCATTACGAACGCACTCTGTGTCCATACGTCGCGTTTGCCTACACCTTGGAAGAAGAGGTCGACGTCGAAGTTGCGCCATTCGCCACCCAGGTGGAAGCCATACTGATAGCGGGGCGTGGTGTTACCGATCACCTTCAGGTCGCCGTGGTCATCGGCCGTACCCTTACCGCCGTCGATCTTGCCGTCTCCGTTGAGATCCTTGAACTTGATGTCGCCCGGGCCGTAGTGAACTTGCCGCTCTCGAGTCCTTTCTGCGAGGCGACGCCAGACTTATACGTGCCGTCGGCATTGAAGTCCTCCTTCGTGAAGTAGCGATCCGTCTCGAAGCCCCAGATGTCGCCGTAGCGCTTGCCGCTGTAGTTGGAGTTGAGCAGCTTCGTGTCGTTGTCCCACTCTACGATGGTGGTCGTGTAGTCACCCAGGTTGGCGTTGGCATAAACCGTGACCTCATTGAAGCGGTGGCGCCAGTCGACGTTCAGCTCCCAACCGCGGGTGCGGAGCACGCCGGCGTTGACGTAGGGCGGATTGGCGCCGAGCACTTGCGGCACGGTGCGTCCGGGGGCGAGCATGTCGCGTGTGGTGCGTTGGTACCAGTCGAAGGAGATGTTCAGGCTGTTGTCCAAGAACCCGAAGTCGGCGCCCACGTCGAGCGTTTGGATGCGCTCCCAACGCAGCTTCGAGGAGACGAGCTTGGGCATACCGTAAGCCACGACGAGGTCGCCGCCCTGTCCTAACCAATGGATGACGTCATCCTCCTTGTCGCTCGTCTTGCCCTTTTCATCGTTGCGCTTGCTGATGGTAGAGATGAACATGTTGTCGCCCACGGCCTGGTTGCCGATTTCGCCATAGGATGCGCGCAGCTTCATGTTGTTGATCGTGCGACGGATCGGCTCGAAGAAGCTCTGCTCGCTGATGCGCCAGCCGCCCGATATGGACGGGAAGAAGGCCCAGCGACTGTTAGCCGGGAAGCGTGACGAGCCATCGTAGCGGCCGTTAAGCTCCAAGAGCCAGATGCCTTTGTAGTCGTAGTTGACACGTCCGAAGTAGCCCGCCGTAGCCCAGTGCGAGTGCGAACCGTCGACGAACTGGTCGCCGTTGGCGAGGTTGAACTCCGGCAGGCCTGCAGCCAGCAGATCGTTGCGTGTAGAGCTGTGCATATCGAGTTCGCCACTCTCCGCGTTGGCGCCGAGCATGAAGTTGAAGTGGTGTGCATTCTGGAGGTCCAGCAGGTAGTTGCCGTAGAGGTTGAAGACGTAGTTGCGATCGAGATCAGACTTCTCCTCGAGGTTCGATGAGGTGGTGTAATACACGATGTCGTTGAGCTTACCGCCCCATGAGTTCCAGCCCTTCAGGGGCACCTCGGCGATACGTCGGTTGCGGTTGAGGACATTGAAAGTGTAGTCCGCATTCAGCGTCAATCCCTTGGCCAGTGTAGCCTTGAGGAAGCCTCCGAGGCGCGTAAAGGCATCGTTCTCGATGCGGTCGCCAGCCTGCTTGCGGTAGGCAATGTCGTTGCGGAAGTCGGTGCCTTTATACGTGCCGTAAGGCCCAAAGAAGCTGCCCCAGCGCCACATGTATTGGTAGGTGGTGCGTCTCGTGGCCGGCCCCGTCATGCCCTTGTTGCTGTAGCTGAAGCGAGCGCCCACTTGCAACCAGTCGGTGAGGTCGGTGGTCACGTTCAGCATCGTGGTCCACTTGTTCAGCTTCTCGGGGTTGAACCTCATCACGCCCTCGTCGTGGTTGTAACCCACAGACATGTAGTAGGACGTCTTGCCGCTCGTGCCCTGCACGGAGACGTTGTGACTCTGCGAGGGACGCCATTTGCGGAACATGATGTTGACCATGTCCCAGTCAGCGAAGTAGCTACCGACGCCGTTTTTGTCGAGCGTAAAGTCTTCGCCGAGCACCATCTCGCGATAGCCCGTCTTCCGCCCGTTGTTGCGATCGCGCCATTTCTCCGCATCCGGCAGCATTTGCTTGAGGTACATGCCGAAGAGTTCGCTCTCATCGCCCGCGCGGTCGTTGGCCTCGATCAGGGCGCGGAGCTGCGTCGGCACGTCGGGATAGTTCGGCAGGATGGTGGGCGTTTCCCAGGCGATGTTGTTCGTGTAATTCACCGTGGTGCGATCCGTTTTGCTGGCCGATTTCGTGGTGATGAGGATCACACCGAAGGCCGCACGCGCACCGTAGATGGAGGTCGATGCGGCGTCCTTGAGCACGGAGACGCTTTGGATGTCCTGCGTGTTGAGGAGTGAGAGGTCGTCCATCGGCACCCCGTCGACGAGGATGAAGGGGGCGCTCTGTGCGCTGTTGCTCAGTGTTCCCACGCCGCGGATGGTCATTGTGGGTGCGGCGCCAGCTGACCGCTGCTGTTCACGACCGAGAGGCCCGATACGGCGCCCTGAAGCGCCTTCGAGACGTCAGAATACGGCCGTGCCTCGAGTGTCTTACCGATGTCGACCGTGGCCACGGCGCCGGTCAGGTTGACCTTCTTCTGCGTGCCGTAACCCACGACGACGACTTCGTTCAGCAGCTCGCTATCCTCATGCAGCACGATGCGCATTGTGGCCGAAGCCGTCACCTCTTGGGTGCGGTAGCCGATGTAGGAGATGACGAGCCGCGTGCCCGCTTTGGCACGGAGCGTGAATTTCCCGTCGGCGTCGGTGATTGTACCGTTCGACGTGCCTTTTTCCAGCACGCTGGCACCGATAATGGCCTCGCCCTTATCGTCCACGATCACGCCGTGCACGACGCCGTCGGCCTGCATTTCGGCGGTTGCCGCCCTGAGGGCCGCCCCGTCCGCTTTCATGACATGGGGCATGCCCCCCGTCAGCGCAATCACTGCCCAGGCTGCAATGATTCGCTCATAATGAGTTCTTCGTTTTCCTGTGTTTGCCATAATATGCAATGCATTAAATAATGATGAAGTGTTGATGATATGGGGTAGCTCCCCGGCAGGATAATCCCCGGCCGTGGGTGCGTATTTCGCTCTGTATTACTTCTTGTCCACGTGTATAAGTTCCTTGATTCTTGCAGCCTTAGGGGGGTGTGTTGGCCCCCTTCGCCGCTCTGTATCCGTGAACAAAGGTAAACGCGGTTTTGGGATTAAAAAGCATTCGGGGCGGCAGAGATGCATTCGACGGCTGCGGATCGTGATTTCTACGGATAGCTGAGGGGGCAAGCCTCGGTCTGGAGGCTTATTTCGATGGGGGTCATGTCGCCAACGGTAGGCGAGGGGAGGGGTGCGTCGTCCGCGAACTTGCTGACAGTTGGAGATGGGCTGGAGGAGGCGTTATGGCAGTATTTGTCTGTAGACAAAAATGGGGTATAGATATATGATCCTCTATTGTCTGCGGACAAAATGTGTCTATATCTATTTCATAGGTCATTGTCTACGGACAATTTATGGATATGGGCCCAATGAATCAATTTGTTCATAGACATTGTAAGGTGAAATACATATACACTCATTTTGTCTGTAGACAATAGCTATATATAGGCCTATATGAGCTTTTTGTCTATAGACAATGGACTTGTAAATAGGTATCAGGTGGTTTTGTCTGCAGACAATGGCTGTTTAATCAAGGGGGAGGAGAGCTTTGCTGATCGTTTTTGCGCTTGGGGATGGCCGGACGAGGGCTTGGGCCTATACTTTATGACCGGAAGACGGATTTCGTGTCCCCGTTTACATTTGCGGCCCTCATCAATAGAAGAGAACAACACCTATGGCACAAGATTTACACTTAGAGAATATCCGCCGCGAGTATTCCTCGCGCAGCCTGAGCCGAAAAGAACTGCCCGACGATCCGCTCGAAATGGTGGATCAATGGCTCAATGAGGCCCTCGAAACGAAGGTCAACGAACCCACCGCCATGATCGTGGCCACGGCCACACCAGACGGTCGGCCGAGCGTCCGCACGGTCCTGCTCAAGGAGGTCGTGGACGGCCGCTTCGTCTTTTACTCCAACTATGAGAGTCGCAAAGGGCGTCAGATGGCCGAAAACCCGCACGTGGCCGTCACCTTCCTCTGGCACGAGCTGGAGCGGCAGATCCATGTCGAGGGCACCGTCACGCGACTCAGCCCCGAGGAGAGCGACGCTTATTTCGCCATGAGGGCCCTACAAGAGCCGCGTCGGGGCACGCATTTCACCGCAGAGTCAGCCCATCCCCTCGCGCGAATACATTATGATGTGCTTCGCCTCGGAGAGCCTGCGCTTCGTCGGCCGCGAGGTACCCCGGCCCGACAACTGGGGCGGGTACGCCGTCACACCCAGCCGCATCGAGTTCTGGCAGGGCCGCGACAGTCGGCTGCACGACCGCTTCCTCTACGAGCTCCAACCGGATGGCCACTGGGATCTTCACCGCCTCGCCCCCTGATCGCTCCTCCCCATGTCGCCCACCCGCTATGCATCGAGCATGTGGCGCTCTATACCGCTGATCTGGAGGCTACGCGCGACTTCTTCGAGCGTTACTTCCACGCCACCGCCGGTCCGCTCTATCACAACCCGACGAAGCAGTTCCGGTCGTACTTCCTCACCTTCCCCGGCGGCGGCGCACGGCTGGAGATCATGACACGCCCGGCGTTGCTCCCATCCGCCACGGCCGACAGTCTCGGCTACGCCCACATCGCTCTCAGCGTGGGTAGCCCGGCGGAGGTAGACGCCCTGACCGATCGGCTGCGGCACGACGGTTACGCAGTCCTCAGCGGCCCACGCACCACCGGCGACGGATACTACGAAAGCGTCGTCGCTGCCGTCGGCGGTCTCACGATCGAGATCACCGTCTGATGGGGATGTTGAGTTGTTGAGCTGTTATGGTGCGTACCCGGCAAACTTGGCAGGCGTCCCTGACGCCTTGAGCTGTTATGGTGTGTACCCGGCAAACTTGGTTGGCGTCCCTGACGCCTTGAGCTGTTATGGTGCGTACCCGGTAAACTTGGCAGGCGTCCCTGACGCCTTGAGCTGTTATGGTGTGTACCCGGCAAACTTGGTTGGCGTCCCTGACACCTTGACTTCCTTTTCGCCTCCTTTTCCCCGTGTCAAGACAAGAAAAGGAGGGTGCGTGGTCCCAAGAAGAAAAAAGAAGGGGCGCCACCTCGGAGAAGCCGCTCATCAACGACACCCCGAGGCAGCGCCCCTATACCTATTATATGTAGCGCGATGTATAGCGCGTCCGTCAGGCCATCACGTCCGCCAGCGACGCGTCTCGCTCGAAGCTCTTCCTGACAAACGAGCATACGGGGACGATCTTCAGTCCCTCGCGTCGGGCAAAGTCCACGCCCGCGCCAATCAGCAGTCGGCCGTAGCCCTTACCGCCGAAGTAGCTCTCCACGCCTGTGTGATCCACGATGATCGTCCGCGCGTCCTGCCACTTGTAGGTCATCTCGCCGGCATACAGTTCATCTTCATAGATGACGAAGCGGCCACGCCGTCCGTCGTCTTCTCTGTCTATTCGTATCATTTCGTTTTGGGGGATAAAAAGAAGCGTGCCCCCCTGCGCTCTTTTTGAGGTGAGGGAGACACGCTGAATCATTATAAAATCGACACTTATACCATGCTTTTGATGGGGAGGCGGAGAATCGTTCGTCTCTTCTCCGGTGCTGCTTTGCGCGGATCACTCAAATAGATCTCGTGATGATGGCGTTCGTCGGTGATGTCGATGGTGTAACCCTCTGCTCTGATAAAGTCATGCATTCGCTGCACTGTCTCCGGTTCGTTGTCGTACGAACCGACATGCAGGCATTGCACGCATAATCCCTCGTCGTAGCTTAAAGAAGCCCACCTTCGAGAAGTCTGTTTTCTTCCTCCGGGTCGCCTCAGTGATCGCCCAATCAAAGTCGTCCTTCGTTACGAAGTCCGGCAGACGAATGATCGAAATCCAATGAAGCTCCTCCTTACGTGTTCGATCGAATCCCTTCAGCCCCGGTTGCCACCAGAAGCCTTCAAGCGGCGGCACGACATAGTCGAAATAACCCTCGATGTGATGATCTGTTTTCTTGCTCATCTTGATCGTAAAGGATACTCCGTACAGCAGTCTGATCGCCTGTTGATAGGCTCCTTCGGCTTCATTGGGGTCACCGGATCCATTCACAGCCACGAAGTTTATTGCCGGAATGCGGATGATCTCAGGACACGCCTTTGGCGCGTAAAATGCCTTGAACTCCTTTTTATAATCGAATGGCATAGCGTGTGTTTGTGGAGGATTACAGCTTCGGGCCCGCAGCTACGAGCGCCTTACCGGCTGCATTGCCTTCGTACTTCACGAAGTTCTTCACGAAGCGTCCGGCCAGATCCTTCGCCTTCGTCTCCCACTCGGCTTCGTTAGCGTACGTGTCGCGCGGATCGAGGATCTTCGGATCAACACCCGGCAGTTCCGTCGGGATCTCGAAGTCGAAGAAGGGCAGCTTCTTCGTCGGTGCCTTGAGGATGTGCCCCTCGAGGATGGCGTCGATGATGCCGCGTGTATCGCGGATCGAGATACGCTTGCCCGTGCCGTTCCATCCCGTGTTCACCAGATAGGCCTTGGCGCCGCTGCGCTCCATCTTCTTCACCAGCTCCTCGGCATACTTCGTCGGATGCAGTTCGAGGAAAGCCTGTCCAAAGCAAGCGGAGAAGGTCGGCGTCGGCTCGGTGATACCGCGCTCTGTACCGGCCAGCTTCGCGGTGAAACCAGAGAGGAAGTAATACTTCGTCTGCTCCGGCGTCAGGATAGACACGGGCGGCAGCACCCCAAACGCGTCGGCAGAGAGGAAGATCACATTCTTCGCAGCCGGGCCCTTCGAGATGGGCTTCACGATCTTTTCGATGTGATAGATCGGGTACGATACGCGCGTGTTCTCGGTCACACTCTTGTCCTTGAAGTCGATCTTGCCGTTCGCATCTACCGTCACATTCTCCAGCAGGGCATTGCGACGGATGGCGTGGTAGATGTCTGGCTCGCTCTCCTTATCCAAGTTGATCACCTTGGCGTAGCATCCACCCTCGTAGTTGAAGACGCCTTCGTCGTCCCATCCGTGCTCGTCGTCACCGATCAGCAGACGCTTCGGGTCGGTCGATAGCGTTGTCTTGCCCGTGCCTGAGAGGCCGAAGAAGATCGCTGTGTTCTGTCCGTTCGTGTCCGTGTTAGCGGAGCAGTGCATGGAGGCGATGCCCTCGAGCGGCTTGAAGTAGTTCATCATCGAGAACATACCCTTCTTCATCTCGCCGCCGTACCATGTGTTGATGATCACCTGCTCCTTGGAGGTCAGGTTGAAGACCACGGCGGTCTCTGAGTTAAGCCCCAGCTCCTTGTAGTTCTCCACCTTCGCCTTCGAAGCGTTGTAGACGATGAAGTCCGGCTCGAACGACTCCAGCTCTTCCTTCGTCGGACGGATGAACATGTTCGTCACAAAGTGCGCTTGCCAGCCACTTCCATGATAAAGCGTACCCTCAGACATGTCGACCTATTGGCGCCGCAGAAGCCGTCCACAACGAAGAGCCGCTTGTTCGATAGCTCCTTCTTGGCAATCTCCTTGACCGCATTCCACGCCTCGGCCGATGCCGGCTTATTGTCGTTCTTGTATTCCTCCGACGTCCACCATACGGTGTCCTTACTCGTCTCGTCCATGACGATAAACTTATCCTTCGGCGATCGCCCGGTGTAGATGCCCGTCATAACGTTCACTGCACCCAGCTCCGTCAGCTGACCTTTTTCATAGCCCTCCAAACCGGGCTTCATCTCCTCGTTAAACAGATCCTCGTAAGAAGGATTGTGCACAATCTCCGTGGTACCCGTGATACCGTACTTCGTCAAATCGAGTTTTGCCATGTCTCTAATATATAATGTGTAAAACAATCGCGTCTTCATGTCCGAAGGGGCGTGCTTTTCCGTCCTTTTCCTGAAGACGCAGGCAAAAGTACGACAATTCCGATACGGCTACGGGGTAATTAGAGAAATATTTCCGTAATTGAGGATAAGCCATTCTCCCCTCTGTAAAATGACATGAGTTAGAAGTCCGTGAAGGCTTTGCCGAGGCCCTCATGGTCTATGAGTGCCCCGGCGACACTGTCGCCAGGACCATCATGGTCGATGAGTGCTTCGGCGACACTGTCGCCAGGACTATCATGGTCGATGAGCGCTTCGGCGACACTGTCGCCAGGACTATCATGGTCGATGAGTGCTTCGGCGACACTGTCGCCAGGACCATCATGGTCGATGAGAGCTTCGGCGACACTGTCGCCAGGACTATCATGGTCGATGAGTCTCCTAACGATGGGGTATAAAAAGCAGATGGCTTAGACTGAACTCGCGTTGAGTAAGGTCTTTCATGCGCACCCTAAACAGACTCGTCTCCCTCAATTTTCGTTGTTTTCGTTTGGTTGCGTTTGTTTTGTCTCAGCTTTGAATTTTTTGGCAGCTTCGGTTGTCGCATTCATTTTTCTCTATCTTTGCCTCCGATAAGAAGATAGACGAATAATCACTCTTTAAATAGATAACTCATGGAAGTCAAGAAATCGCCAAAAGCAGATCTTGAAGGTAGTAAGGGCCTGGGCATCCTCATGGGGTTGGTCGTGGGCTTGGCTGTTCTGTTCGTTGGGTTTGAATGGGGTACCCAAGATCAGGTCGTTCAGAAAGACGAAGGGATCAGCGATGTTATCGCGGAGGAAGAGATGGATATCACAAGGCAGGATGAGACGCCTCCCCTTCCCCCTCCTCCCGATGTGCCCAATGTGGCTGAAGTGCTGAATGTGGTAGAAGATAATGTGCAGGTTGCGAATAATGACCTGATATCTTCCGAGGACAATCAGAAAGCAGCTCAGGTACAGGTTTATACTCCTCCTGCGGTAACGCATGAGGAAGAAGAAGAGTCTCCACAGCACATTTTTGTAGTGGTAGAGGAAATGCCGGAGTTTCCGGGTGGACAGGCTGAGTTGATGAGCTATATTGCTAAGTCAATTAAGTATCCCGTTGTAGCGCAGGAAAACGGCATTCAAGGACGTGTTACTTGTACGTTTGTTGTGAACAAAGACGGTTCGATTGTAGATGCTCAGGTGGTCCGTGGTATTGATCCAGCACTCGATAAAGAGGCGCTTCGTGTGATCAATTCCATGCCGAAATGGAAGCCTGGCAAGCAGCGTGGCAAGCCTGTACGTGTGAAGTTTACACTTCCCGTAACGTTCCGTCTGCAGCAATAATACCCCCATTGAACGTACCTCACTCACGTGCAAAATAGCAGACGATGATGAACTAAAAAGAAAAAGGTCGTTCTCCCTCCCTGAAGAGAGCGACCTTTTCTAATTATCTCTCTCTGCTACAACCGTTGCTATGTTGTCATTTGAATACATCCTCAAGGCGATTGAAGAGGCTATCCATCAGTTGCGTTTCGATGATTCTCCACAAAGTCTTTTCGATCCGATCGTCTACACCTTATCTGAAGGAGGGAAGCGTTTGCGGCCAGCTTTTGTGCTAATGGCCTGCAACCTTTACCGAGATGAGATAGAGTGTGCGATGTCTTCGGCTTTGGGAGTGGAGATGTTCCACAATTTTACGCTGTTGCATGACGACTTGATGGATGAGGCGGAAAAACGTCGCAATCAGCCGACCGTCCATGTGAAATGGGATAGAAATACGGCCGTGCTTTCAGGTGACGCCATGTTGATCGTAGCCTATCGTCTGATTGGACAGACCCCGTCTTCATCATTAAGGCCTGTCTTGGATCTGTTTACGCAGACGGCGCTTGAAATCTGTGAAGGTCAACAGTTCGATATGGAGTTTGAGCAACGTGACGATGTGACAGAAGAAGAATACATGGAGATGATCCGCCTGAAAACATCCGTATTATTGGCTTGCAGCTTGAAGATGGGAGCATTAATCGGTGGTGCACCCGTGCATGACGCAGAGGTGCTCTATCGTTTTGGAATCCATATCGGGTTAGCGTTTCAGTTGCAAGATGATATGTTGGATGTCTATGGTGATACGAGTACATTCGGGAAAAATATAGGAGGTGATATTCTGTGCGACAAGAAGACCTTTTTGTCAGTGCTCATGTATCAGCTTGCAACAGATGAGCAAAAGACTCGCATAGCGCATTACAGAAAAGAGAACGCTTCAGCTTACACTGCGAATGAAAAAATATCAGTGATCACCAGTATATATGATGAATTGAAGCTGAGGGAGCGTACGCAAAGCAGGATAAAGCATCATTATGATCTCGCTTGGAGTGAATTGGCACGGTTGAGTGTAAATCGGGGAAAATGCCAAGAGCTACTCCGTGTTTGCAGTCTGCTGATAGATCGAGCAAAGTAAAAACATGGCTGCAATGAAGTTGATAGACAGTCATACCCACCTTTACGCCGAGGATTTTTACGGTGATCAGGAAATGGTAATAGAACGAGCAAAAGCTGCTGGAGTGATAGCCGTACTATTACCAAATATAGACGAGTCGAGCATTGCTCCGATGTTTTGCTTATGTGACGAGCATCCTGAATTCGCCTTTCCGATGATGGGGTTGCATCCGACAAGTGTGGACTCTCACTATTCGTCAAAACTACAGGCGATAGAGAGAATGTTGACAAAGCGTCCTTATTGTGGAATTGGTGAAATTGGAATCGATTTACACTGGGAGCAGGTGTATCTGAAAGAGCAAAGAATTGTGTTCGAAGAACAGTTGAAGTGGAGTGTCGATATGGATCTTCCTGTAAGCATTCATGTTCGTGACGCTTTTTTTCAGAAGTGTTTGACTGCATATATAAGGTAGGGGTGGAGAGATTGAAAGGTGTTTTTCATTGCTTTTTCAGGGACGGTCGATGAATTGGAGGAAATAAAGCGCATGCAGCGATTCAAGATAGGGATTAATGGGATCGTTACTTTCAAAAAAAGTCTGCATTGTCTGATATTATACGGATGGTACCATCAACGATGCTTTTATTAGAGACAGATGCGCCATATTTATCTCCTTCACCGTATCGAGGAAAAACGGAATGAGCCAGCTTTTTCTCGTAGAAGTCGTAAAGAAGGTGGCGGAAGAATTGCAGATATCAGAGGAGGCAGTGGCAGATCTTACAAGAGAGAACACATTGGCTCTGTTTGATATTTCATTTCCTACATCTAATTGACGTCTACATAATGTGTTGACGTATTATGGGAGAGATGATGACATCAAGGAAAAACTAAGTTATACCAGCAAAAAGTTTGCGTGTCATGTTTTTCCGTACTTTGCACTCGTTTTCAGAAAGAATGAGGGTGATTAATAAGAAAGGAGAGATGCTCGAGTGGTTGAAGAGGCACGCCTGGAAAGCGTGTATACGTCAAAAAGCGTATCGCGGGTTCGAATCCCGCTTTCTCCGCAAGCAAACGGTAGGAAGATAAAAAAATAAGAAGCACGAACAAGCGAAGTTTCTAACTAGTAAGTATATTCATAAAAGTAAAATTCAGGCATTAATTCCAAATTATCATCACTATGAAAAAGTTGTTTACGAAAGCCTTCTTGGGTGTATTGGCCGCGGGTATCTCTACAGTAGCATTTGCACAAGAAGCGGCAGAGGCTGCAGCTCCCGTTGAGGGAGGAGTTCATCAAGCATTAAAGACGAAGTTTATTGAAGGTAGTGCAGACTTCATGAGCTTCGTTGCTATTGCTCTGATTTTTGGGTCTAGCATTCGTCTTGGAACGAATTATCTACTTGAACTTGGCAGATGTGAATCCAAACGGTATGTTGAGCGAGATTGAGGCTGCACTCGATCGAGGAGATGTAGATGGCGCAAAAGCTATTGCACGAGATACGAGAGGCCCGATTGCTTCTATTGCATATCAAGGATTAATGAGGATCGACCAAGGGATCGATGTTGTAGAGAAGTCTATTGTCGCTTATGGTGGTGTGCAAAGCGGACTGTTGGAGAAGAATCTGTCTTGGATTACCCTGTTTATCGCGATGGCACCGTCATTGGGCTTCTTGGGAACAGTGGTAGGTATGATCATGGCGTTCGATAAGATTGAGCGTGTAGGTGATATTAGTCCGACGGTTGTTGCCGGTGGTATGAAGGTGGCTTTGATCACTACGGTTGGTGGTTTGATCGTTGCATTGATCCTTCAGGTCTTCTATAACTATCTGTTGAGCAAATTGGAAGCTATTCTGAATAAGATGGAAGATGCGTCGATTACATTGCTCGATATGGTTATCAAGTACAATGTGAAATACAAAAAGTAAGACGAGTCATGGCTGTAACCAAGATAAGGAAACTGTCGAGCTGGATGTTGACAGGCGTCATCATAGTTAGTGTGATTGTCCTAGCAATGTTCTATCTCGGTGGTGTGGTTGATCCTGCTGCAGAGAATAAGGAGCCCGTAAATACATCGCTGTTACTTTATTGGTGCTATGCACTGTTTGGAGTTACGATGGTTTGTTTGGTGCTGTTTGGAATTATGCAGTTCTTCTCTACACTGAAGACTAAACCGAAAGCAGCACTAGGATCTTTAGTAGTGTTGATTGCTTTGTAGTCTTGCTTGGAGTAACCTATGCGATGGGTGATGCTACTCCTCTACCAGGAATCAATGTTGATTCAGCACAATTCAATACAGCGGGCTGGTTGAAGGTCTCGGATATGTGGATCTATTCAACGTATGTCCTGTTGGGACTGTCAGTGTTAGCTATGATTGCTGGCAGTCTTAAGAAGGTCCTGAATAAGTAATAGATATAGAGAGCATAGAAAGAACATGAGTAAGAAAAGAAAAGTTCCGGGAATTAATGGATCTTCTTCTGCTGACATCGCTTTCATGTTGTTGCTGTTCTTTCTTTTGACGACTTCTATGGATACGGATATGGGGTTAGCGCGAAGATTGCCTCCTCCACCCGATAAACAGCAGAAGAAACAGGAAATCGATGTCAAAAAAAGGAACATGCTTGTAGTTTTGATCAGCTCCACTAATCAAGTGTTGTGCGGTGGCGAATACATGGATATAAAGCAGGTCAAAGCTAAGGCTAAGGAGTTCATTGCCAATGTGAATAACGATCCGAATTTACCGGAGAAGGAAGAAGCTGATGTCCCGTTTTTTGGAAAGATGATGGTGTGCAAACCTCACATTATATCGTTGCAAAACGACCGAGGTACGCAGTATCAAGCATATATCCGGGTGCAAAATGAATTGGCCGCTGCTTATAACGAGCTGCGTGATGAAGTAGCTAAGCAGAAATGGGGCAAAACATTTGCAGAGTTGGATGAAAAACAGCAGGAAGCTGTACAGATGATATATCCTCAGAAGATATCCGAGGCTGAGCCGAAGAACTATGGTGGAGGATCTAAGTCTGCTCCTGCTGCGAACTAAAGATTTAAGGAAGGAAAAATGTAATGGGAAAATTCAGTCGATCGGGTGGACGTGAAATGCCCGAGTTGAACACGTCATCATTGCCAGACTTGGTCTTTGCGTTCTTGTTTTTCATTATGATGGTTACAACCATGCGCGAAGTGACTTTGAAGGTGCAATTCCGTGCCCCGCAGGCTACGGAGCTACAGAAACTGGAGAAGAAATCACTGGTCACGTTTATTTATGTCGGGCAACCTATCGAGGAATATCGTGCCAAGATGGGGTCGGAGAGTCGTCTGCAATTGAATGATGCTTTTGCGGAAATCTCTGAAGTAGGAACATACATCGGGCAGGAAAAGTCGAGTATGAAAGAGGAGGATCAGCCTTTTATGACCGTCTCAATCAAAGCCGACCAAGACACCAAGATGGGGTTGATCACTGACTTAAAGCAGGCGCTTCGAGAAGCATATGCTTTGAAGATCAGTTACTCGGCACGTAAACAAATAGATAATAAGTAAGAGATATTCGATTTCTTGCATCCACGAATTGAATATCAACATTAAAAAGAGAGTGGGGGCGAATCTTACAGGTAAGAAAGTAGGTTCGCTCCCCCTCTTTGTTTTTGCATAGAACGAGATTTCATCAGACGAAATGATGACGGTCAAGGAGGATATGAGTAGGAGGCTGTCTCTACGCCTCTTTGTTACAGCTAACAATGTCATCTTAATCTGAAAAGACGATGGAACAATACGAATTAGATGAATTGGACGAGAAGATTCTGAGCATGATGGTCAAAGACGCTCGGAAGCCGTTTCTTGAGGTGGCGCGGGAGTGCAATGTTTCTGGGGCAGCTATCCATCAGCGGATTCAGAAGTTGATTCATGCTGGAGTCGTGAAAGGCTCCGAATTCATCATTGATAATAGCAAGATTGGATTCAAGACGTGTGCTTACATGGGGCTTTTTCTCCAGAGTTCGGATCAATACGCTTCGATCACGGAGGCGTTGAAGCAGATTCCGGAGATTGTGGAGTGTCACCATACGACGGGGAAATACGACCTCTTTGTAAAGATCTACGCCAGAGATAATGAGCATTTGCTCAGCATCATCCATAAGAAGCTATTGCCATTAGGATTGGCGCGGACGGAGACGCTGATCTCTTTCAAAGAAGGATTTCGTAGGAGACTGCCGATCGATATTGGCAAGTTGGAAAAGGCGGATGAAAAATAGTCGCAGTATGGACCTTCAGGCTGTGGCGTTGGACCGTTTGATTGGAGTTGTATGGTTGCCTCTTATCGCTGACGAGTTGCAGCGGGGGCGTCAACAAGAGCTACAATTAGGATTGGCACGGACGGAGACGCTGATTTCTTTCAAAGAAGGATTCCGTAGGAGACTGCCGATCGATATCGGTAAGTTGGAAAAGGCGGATGAAAAATAGTCGCAGAGTAGACTTTCAGGCTGTGGCGCTGAGCCGTTTGATTGGAGTTGCATGGTTGCTGCTCCTATCGCTGACGAGTTGCAGCGGGGGCCGTCGACAAGAGCTACAATGCGAATCGCATCAAACAGAGAAGCACGTTATGAAGAGATTGTTTTTGTGCTCATCCTTCGCGGATGTGGCGGACTTACTGCCCGAATTGGCGGGAAAGGAGCGGGGGACGGTAACTTTTATCCCGACTGCGGCGCTCCATGAGGAGTATAACCTGTACGTGGAGAAAGGACGGGCGGCGCTCGAGCGGTTGGGCTACACGGTGGAGGAGTTGGAGATTACGCAGGCGACGGCCGAAGTGATCGAGCAGACTTTGGGAGAGAAATGACTGCATTTACGTCAGCGGTGGTAACCTGTTTTTCCTCATGCAGGAACTTAGGCGGAAGGGTGCTGATCGGGCGATTGTCCGTCGGGTGAAGGCTGGGGCGCTGTACATTGGAGAGTCGGCGGGGAGCATGATTGCTGCGCCGAACATTGCCTATGCACAAGTGATGGACGCTGTTGCAACGGCCTACACGCCTGACTTTCGAGATTTTGATGCGCTTGGACTGGTCGATTTCTACACGGTGCCCCATTACGGTTGTGAGCCATTTGAGGAGTCGGCCGAGGAGACCGTGCGGACATATAGCCACCTCCCTCTGCGCCCGATCACGAATACACAGGCGATCTGTGTAGAGGGCGATCAAACCAATGTTTGCTCGGGTAGACCAGCACCTCGGTTAGCGGAGAGGAATAACCCCCCTGCGCTAACGAATGAAAAAGAAATAGATGTGACAATCTATTGGACGTTGTGCTTTTACCTTTGCGGCGATTTATCACTACAAATAAGACATTAGCGTATGAACGAGAAATGGTTTCGAATTCTGGGTATAACAGCCTCCTGTGCATCGATCCTGATGTATGTATCGTACATCTCGCAAATTGAAAGAACTTGGCTGGGCAAAAGGGGGCTCCCATATTACCCCTGTGCACAGCATTCAACTGTATGCTTTGGACGACCTACGGGCTGTTCAAGAAGCCAGCGAAGGATTGGCCGATCATCTTGGCCAATATCCCCGGTATCATCTTGGGGATAATCACTTTTGCCACCAGCTTCTAAGATCCGGCAAGTAACGGCGAACGACCGATCCAGAAGCGGGCTCTTCTGGAGATGTAACATCGCGCGACGGGAGCTATTCGCCGCGCGGTGTGTTTTTAGCCCCGTTTTCATAGGGAAAGAGGGCGCGGAGTTTTTCAATGTTGCTCGGGCGTTACTAGGCGCCCATGGCTTTCGTTATATCATCGGCTTCAGTGTCTCCGCCCCTCTTTCTTCTCCATATAATCCCCCCAACATTAAAGAACAAGACGTATGACAAATCCGATTTTTAAAAGTATGGATCAGGATAAGCTGCGCCGAATGATCGCGATTCGCGAGGCTTATAATAGCAAGCAACTGACCATAGACGAGGCGCGTGAGCGCGTGAGAAAAGAAGTGGGCGAGGTATCGCCCGAAGAATTTGCCGCGGCCGAGCAGTTGGTCAAGGACGAGACTCCGGACGAATGCCGCGACGAGGACACGCAAGAGATCGTTCACATCTACGAGGGGCCTGATCAAGGAGCCGCGAAAGGAGTTGCCTTTCGGTCACCCGATTGATGCCTACCGGCGCGAGGCCGACCGTATGAAGGAGCTGATGAAGCAGGGCGAGGAGCTGGCTGCAAAGCCCTTCGACGAGGCCGCATGGACGGCGTTGATGAAAGATGTGTTGAAATACAAAGTGCACTTCCACCGCAAGCAAAACCAGCTCTACTCCGCCCTGGAACGCAAGGGATTCACGCGGCCTTCGACCACGATGTGGACCTACGACGACTACGTGCGCGACGAGATGAACAAGGCCCGCGACCTGCTCCAACTGGGGCGCACGGAAGACTTCCTCCAGGCCTTCAAAACGATGTCAGAAGATGTGCTCGACCTCATCGGCAAGGAGGAGCTGATCCTTTACCCGACGTCGCTCAAGCTGATTTCCGACGCGGAGTTTGAGGAGATGAAGCACGGCGATCGCGAGATCGGTTTCTTCCTGATCGACATGCCGGGCGACGCGCCGAAGGCTGCAGCTGCATCGACCAACGCACCTGCGGGCGGAGACTTTATAAACGATCTGGCTGCACTGCTCGGCAAGTACGGGATGGGCGCGAAGGATACCGACGACGACGATCGTGTGCTCGACGTGGCCGAAGGCAAGCTGACGCTGGAGCAGATCAACCTGCTGTTCCGCCACCTGCCTGTCGACATCTCGTACGTGGACGAAAACGAGCTGGTCAAGTTCTACACCGACACGCCCCACCGCGTCTTCCCGCGCAGTAAGGGCGTCATCGGCCGCGAGGTGCGCAACTGTCACCCGCCCAAAAGTGTGCACATCGTGGAGGAGATCATCGAGAAGTTCCGCACCGGCGAGCAGAGTCGTTCCGAGTTCTGGATCAACAAGCCGGGCCTCTTTATTTACATCGTCTATGTGGCCGTCCGCGACGCCAACGGGCGCTTCCGCGGCGTGATGGAGATGATGCAAAACTGCACGCACATTCGTGAGTTGGAAGGCTCTCGCACCCTCCTCACGTGGGATGACGAGCAGAAAAGCGAGCAAGAGCAACCCGCAGCCAAGCCGGGAGAGGCGCCCGCGTCACCCGAGGCGATCACCAAAGACACGAAGCTCAAGGCGCTCGTGACGCGTTTCCCGAAGCTGATTGACGACCTGCCCACCATCAACGAGAAGTTCGCCATGCTCAAGACGCCCATCGCGAAGGTGATGCTCCCCATCGCCACCGTAGGCATGATGAGCGAGCGATCGGGCATGCCGCTCGACGAGCTGATCACGAAGCTCGAGGCGCTGATTGGGACGTATCAAATGAAGCACTAAGCGCCGACGGTCCCCGAGGCAAAAGATGCGCCGGGTACATGCTGTGTGGTGAGGCTCTCTCACCCGGCGTGTGCCCGGCGTTTCGTTTTTTCGTGGCGTTTGCGGGACTTCCGCAAGCATCAAAATGGGGAAAATGGCCCTTGCGGAACTTCCGCAAGCATCAAAATGGAGGAGATGGCCCTTGCGGAACTTCCGCAAGCATCAAAATGGGGAAAATGGCGTTTGCGGAACTTCCGCAAGCATCAAAATGGAGAAAATGGCCCTTGCGGAACTTCCGCAAGCGTCAAAATGGAGAAAATGGCCCTTGCGGAACTTCCGCAAGCGTCAAAATGGGAAAAATGGCCCTTGCGGAGTTCCCGCAAAGACCAAAAAGTTTCTCGAGAGACTTGCGGGACTCCCGCAAGCATTTCCAAAAGTGATTCGCCTCCTTTTGATGTTCGATTTTTGGCCATAGCATGGGGATGCATAAAAAAGCAGGGCCTGCGATGTCGAATCGCAAGCCCTGCTTTGTCTATCAGCGAAAAAACGACGCACCGGGGGAGCGGTGCGTGGTCTTCATGTCATCTATTCCACGATCTCAACCATCGGCGCACCCACCTGAACGGAGTCGCCGGCCTTAACGAGGATGCGGCGAACGGTGCCGGCAAAGTCGGCCGTGATGTCGTTCTCCATCTTCATGGATTCGAGCACCAGCAGCTTGTCGCCCTTGTTCACCTTCGAGCCCTCCTTGACCGTCACCTCGATGACGCTACCAGGCATGGGGCATTCTACCATGCGGCCCTTGCCAGCGTCAGCGGCCTTGGGCGCGGGAGATGCTGCGGTGGCTGACTCGTCTACGATCTCAACCATCGGTGCACCCACCTGAACAGAGTCGCCGGCCTTCACGAGGATGCGACGAACCGTACCGGAGAAGTCGGCCGTGATGTCGTTCTCCATCTTCATGGATTCGAGGATCAGCAGCGTATCGCCCTTCTTCACCTTGGCGCCCACTTTCACGTTCACCTCGATGACATTACCCGGCATGGGGCATTCTACCATGCGGCCCTTCACGGAGTCGTCCACTGCGGCCGTAGCCTCTTCCTGTGCCGTTTCCTTACCGCCGCAAGCGCAAGCACAAGAAGCCTTCTGCGTCTCGTTGTACTCGGCTTCACGTTTCTTGCGCAGGAAGCCGGTAGCTACGTTCGGGAAGAGCTCAAGCAGCAGCATATCCTTCTCGTCCTTGGCCAAACGTACACCGCCAAACTCCTCAAGCACGGGGTTATCCGGTGTCTTGTGGGTGGTCGTGTCGTACGGTGTCTCAACAGGCGAACCTGTGATCTGCTCGCGGAACTTAGGATCAACCGGAACCGGCGTCTTACCATATTCACCCTTCACCAAGTTCACAAACTGGCTCGAGGTGTTGGCGTACTTGTCCAGCCCTTTCTTCAAGCTCAGCGCGCAAGACACGGCCTGTGCGCCTACGATCTGGCTGGTCGGTGTTACGAGCGGTGGCAGACCGGCGTCGAGGCGTACGCTCGGGATGAGCTTCATCGAATCTTCGAGCAGATCCATCGCGTTGAATTGCTTCAACTGAGCCACCATGTTGCTGTACATACCGCCGGGGATCTCAGCATTCTTCACCAGCTCGTTCGGCTTCGGGAAGTTGAAGTAAGCCTCGATGGCGTGGCAAGCATCCAGCAGCGCGGCTTCGTCTTCCTTGCGGACAGCCTCGATTGCCTTGTCGAACAGGGCATCGATCTCAGCCGGCAGCGTGTCGGTCAGCGGGTTGAACGGATTTGGGAACAGCTTCGATGCGTCGTAAGCCTCGAGCTCCTTACGAATCTCTTTCAGCTCCTTGCTGATCTTGGCCACAGCCTCCATGTTCACGTCGAGCTCCACACCGAGTTTCTTGCAGAAGATGTAGATCAACTCAATAGCGGGAGCACCCGTGCCACCGGCGAAGTACCAGATGTTCGTGTCCACGATGTCGGCACCGCACATGATAGCCGTCAGGACGGAAGCCAGACCGAAGCCCGGCGTACAGTGCGTATGGAAATCTACGGGCACATTGAGGTGCTTCTTGAAGAGCGGCATCAGCTTGGCTACGCGTGAGGGCGGGATGAGTCCGCTCATGTCCTTGATGGTGATCATGTCAGCACCCAGTGCCAACATTTCCTGTGCCTTGTTCAGGAAATAAGCGTCGGTGAAGACGGGCTCACGATCGTCATCATACTTCGGATCCACGGTGTAGCATACGGCGCAGTCGGCCATACCGCCATACTTCTTAATGCTCTTCACGCTCGACTTCACGTTGTTCACGTCATTCAGGGCATCGAAGATGCGCATGATGTCCAAGCCGGATTTTACGGCGTTACGGAAGAAACCGTCGATGATCTCGTCGGGATACGGAGCATAACCATAGAGGTTACGGCCACGGGAGAGGGCGGTCAACTTGGAGACATCGCCTACAGAGGCCTTGATTTTCTCCAGTCTGTCCCAAGGGTTCTCGCCAAGGTAACGCATCACGGAGTCGGGCACGGCGCCGCCCCATACTTCCATTGCGTAGAAGTTGGCGTCCTTGTAATAGGGTAAAACACGATCAACCTGCGATTGATTCATACGCGTTGCAAACGAAGATTGCTGTCCGTCTCTCAATGTGAGATCTCTGATCAAAAGTTTCTGTGTCATGATTAAATCTGTTTCTTATGAGATGAATTTTTAATTGGATAAAATCGATTCCTTTTCTTCCATGTGGATCTCCGGATACGACGTCAATGAGCCATAGGCGCCGGCAGAGTGGCCGCAAAGAAAAGGCTTTTCGAAGAGACCCTACCCGAATTACAGAAATATTTCCGCAATTCGGGCAGGGGTCATTCTTTCATTGGATTCTGGGCATTAAGCTCATGAAAGTCATGCAGCAAAATAGACCATCAACCCAGCTAGGACGATGTATCCGATGGCGTAAGGCAAGGCGCTGCGGAGGATCTCACCGTCACGTCCAGGCATGTTGCAAGAGGCCGTGGCGATGGCAATACTTTGCGGCGAGATGATCTTACCACCGGTGGCACCGGCCGTATTAGCACCCACCAGCCAGTTCGGGTCGGCGTAGTTCAACTTGGCAGCCACATTGGCTTGGAGCTTTCGAAGAGGATGTTCGACGAGGTATCGCTACCCGTAACGAACGTACCAATTGCACCGATCAGCGGCACAAAGAGCGGATAATAAGCTCCCGTTGCATTGGCCAAGGCCTCAGCGATTACGAAGATCATACCGGCGTAGTTCATTACCGACGCAATGGAGACAAGGCTCATGATCGTGATCACCGTCTTCCCGAGGTTCTTCACCGTACGCGCCAACACGACGATCAGTTTCTGAGCTGACACACCCTGTACCAGTCCACCGAGGAACGTGCCGAGGAAGAGCATCAGACCGGCGTTGGAGATCCAGCCAAACTTGAAGGCTTTGCCTTCAGCATAAATCGGCAGGTGTACACTGCTGACCAAGTGCGTACGGAGGAACTCGTTGACGGGCTTTACCAGCGGGCCACTGAAGATGATGAAGAAGAGGATGAAGCCGTACACACTCCAAGCGCGGAGGGTCTGTGCCATCGTGAACGTCTCTTTCGGTGCTACGTCTTCAGTATCCTTTTCGCCAAAGAGGCGTGCGTAGAGGATGATCGCTAAGATGGCGGCCACACTACCGAGGATAGCTGGCGTTTCTGCTCCGAGATAGCGTGCGCAGAGGTACTGCACGACGAGCGAGATACCACCGATCCAAAGAGAGAGTAGGATGTGCTTCACGATCTTCTTCGGCGAGCTGTCCGTCAGTGTGAGGATGATGAACGGGATGATCAGCATGAGCGGCGAGAGCTGGATGACCACCTTGGATGCGATGTCGCAGATGGCATCTGGCGTGGCTGCACCGGAGGGAGCCACCTCGTTAGCCAACGTGATGACAGGCACACCCACGGCACCAAAGCCCGTCGGTACACTGTTCGCGATCAACGACACCAAAGCACTGAAGCCTGGCTTAAAGCCGAGGCCGATCAGAATAGCGGCAGGAATCGCTACGGCTGTACCGAATCCGGCCATGCCTTCAAGCAAGCCACCGAAGCCCCAAACAAGGAGCAGCACGATGATGCCACGGTCGTTCGTCAGAGAGGTGAATTGCTTCTTGATCACTTCGATCTCGCCACTTTCGAGCAACGTGTTGTAGCTGTAGATGGCCATCAAAATGATGATCAGAATAGGGAAGGTGGCCTTCAGTAGACCCTCGATGAAGGCCCAAAAGACACCGAACTGCGTGTAACCCTCGGGAGCGAATCCGAGTGCAGGCGCTGCAAACACAGCAACGAGCAACGTGGCCACAAGGGTGATAAAGGCGCTCTTGTGGCCGGCCATTTTGATGCCGAGCATGAGCACGAACAAGAGCAAAATCGGGAGAATAGAAAGAAATACGTTCATGGCAGGAATGCTATTTATAGAGTTAGAATATCATTTCGATACATGTTACACAAGCAAGACGACCACTTGCTTCGGGCCGTGCGCACCTTTGACGAGCGACTGCTCGATGTCCGCTGTCTTTGACGGGCCGGACATGAAGCCGCGAACTCGCCTGGATGAGCCTCCGGTACGCGGGCATAAGCATCGTGCATGGTGTCTACCAACTGATCCTTGGGGAGGAGGAAGACAAGCGCCTCGGAGATAAAATAGATGGCGCGCTGCAGGTATTCCTGCTCGTAGTAGACTGCGGCGTTCTCGCATACGCCAAAGATGCCGTGGCAGACAACGAGATCCGTGCCGTTCAATTCGGATGGTGTCTCGATCGTATCCGGGTTATAGGTGGCACAAGTCACCTCGGGAAAATTGCAGGCGATGCGTTTGGCTTCGGGGAAGAGGCGACGGATAGCGTCGTCCACATTTTCACCCTTGCCCAACTCTTCGGCACTGCCGCCTACTCCGGCGGAGATCTCTATAAACTGCTTGATCTTATCCGGATAGACGGTGTGAGGGATCTTGATTTCAGGGCGGGGAAAGTGCTCCTTTGATGTTATCCCTCAGGCTGTTCAATATAAATTCTTTGCTGCTCATACTTGATTCTTATTTAGCGTTCTTCTCCTTTTGACTCTTCTTCCACCAAGCCTCAAATGATTGCTTGGCAAACTTGGGCAGCTCGCGCTCTTTACCCCAATCGTTCAGCCCATTGTAGAGCATAAAGCGCGGCATGGAGTTGACCATCGGTGCCATCTTAAGTGCAGAATGGAACAGCTTTGGACGATCCATGAGGTACTTGATGCCTTGACACATCACTTTCTTCTTCGGATCTGCCTTGCCGAAGCCGTCCAGCTTCTGGCGCCAGATATAGATCTGCTCACCGAGGTCGACCATGGCGGGGCAGACGAACGAGCAGGAAAGACAAAGCGAGCACGCCGAGACGTTGCCACTGTGCTTCTGCGGATCGTTGAGCATGCCGAGGTTGATGCCGATCGGACCGGGGATGAAGTAAGAATAGGAATAGCCACCACTGCGACGATAGACGGGGCAGGTATTCATGCAGGCACCACAGCGGATGCAGTTCATCACCTTACGATGCTCAGGCATACCGAGGATTTTGCTGCGCCCGTTGTCTACGATGATAAATGCTGCTCGCCACCTTGGTGCGGACGACCGAAGTGCGACGTATAGGTTGTGATCGGTTGGCCGGTAGCCGAACGGGCCAGCAGACGCGTAAAGACGCCCAGCGAGCGCAAGTCGGGAATGATCTTATCGATACCGAAGGCTGTAATGTTCACCTTCTGGCACGACATACCCATATCGGCGTTACCCTCATTGGTGCAAACTACGACCTCACCGGTGGCGGCGATAGCGAAGTTGCCACCCGTCATGCCGGCTCCTGAATTAAGGAAGTCTTGACGCAGGGCACGACGAGCCTGGTGGGTGAGATACGTCGGATCGGAATTGCCCTTTTCGCTACCCAACTTCTCCTCGAAAAGCTCACCCACAGCTTGGCGCTTAATATGGATGGCGGGCATAACGATGTGGCTGGGGTGGAGGTGCATTAATTGCAGGATGCGTTCGCCGAGGTCACTTTCGATCACGTCGTAACCCTTCTCGATGAGGTAAGGATTGAGTTTGCACTCTTCGGAGAGCATGGATTTACTCTTGACCAGCTTCTTCACGCCGTGATCGCTGAGGATGCCCTCGATGATGTGACGATACTCCTCGTCGTCTTTGGCAAAGTGCACGTGGCAACCGTTCGCTGTAGCGTTTTTTTCGAACTGCTCGATGAGCTCAGGCAGGTGCGAATTGCTGTAGAGCTTGATGTCGCGGGCGGTGTGGCGCAGGTCTTCCCATTCGGGGATGGCGTGCGAGAGGAGGTCGCGTTTGTGGCGAACCATGTAAAGCGTTTGGTCGTGCCAAACGGCATTCTCTTTATTGGCTAAGAAGGCTTTTGCAGCCTTGGCATGTGCGCTCATAACTGTGCAGATAGGATTTCGAGGTAGTGAATGGTTTGGATGGGGTAATGTTCGCGTTCGATGACGCCATTCATATGCATCAAGCAGGAGCTGTCGGCTCCGGTAATGTATTCGGCTCCGGTGGACATGTGATCCTTCACTTTGTCACGGCCCATGCAGGCGGATACTTCAGACTCCTCGACGGCGAATAAGCCGCCGAAACCGCAGCATTCGTCGATGCGCTTAGGCTCTACGACCGTGATACCGGGCACACGCTCAAGCAGCGAGCGGATCTTGTTGAAGTAGGGCACTGTCAGCTCCGAGGGAGAAGAGAGGCCTAACTCGCGCACACCGTGGCAGCTGTTGTGAATGCTGACCTTGTGAGGGAATTTGGAGGGGAACTTCTCGGGCTTGATCACGTCGTGCAGGAACTCGGTGATGTCGTAGATGTGTTTCGCCGCGGTGCACTCGCCCTTCTTGGCTTCAGCCAGGAGGCGCGGGTGATTCTCCTTTAACGAAGGCTACACAGCTGGCTGAGGGGCCGACGATGTAGTCGTACTTTTTGAATAGATCCTCGAAGCGTTCGGCCAGATAGACAGACCCGGTTTCAAAGCCGCCATTGGCCATTGGCTGGCCGCAGCAGGTCTGTCCCACGGGATAGTCGACATCCATTCCTAAGCTGACGAGCAACTTGTAACAGGCTATACCTACGTGCGGATAGACCGCATTGATATAGCACGGAATAAATAATCCGATTTTTCATAACCACATAAGTTTAGTGTCAAATAACAATTGAATAGTCTCGCTTTAATAGGTTCGATAGAGGGGGAGAGAGTCAGCGAATAGTCGGGGGGGGGAGGGAGTAAGGCAAGGGCCATCATCGCCCGCCCCTCCCGACTATCCTCTTTGATTCTCTGATTCGTTCATATTACAGTTTATACATCAGTTCGAAGCGCACCCAGTTGAAGTTGTCGGCACCCTTGAAATAGTAGTTGCCGGGGTTGAAGTGCTCGAAGTGCAGGTGGCCCGACCAGTGCGGATTGATCTGGTAGGAGATGCGGGCGTAGTAGAGGTCGCCGCGCGTCTTGCCACCGCCAGAGGTGAAGGCCGATCCGGGGTGCAGCTGCATGGCCATGAGGTGCATGTAGTTGGCATTAAGGTGCACGTTGGGGGCGAGGGTGGCCTTGAATCCGGCGTTGATGGAGCCGATGTTAGACCAGTAGCTGATCTTGCCCGTCTCTGCGCCCAAGGTGTAGATGTAGCTTTCGCCCCAGCGTGTCCAGCGGTTCCACATAGGGTCAAAGCCTTCGATGGTGGGCGTCGAGGGGTCGTCGCCACTCAGGTAGACAGCGCCAAGGGAGAGTTGATCGAGGACGTAGAGGTAACGACCAATGTTGTACTCCAATCGGGAGTATCCACCCCAGGAGCGACGATCAAGGTCAGCCACCTTACCGAACTGATAGGCGAACTCACTGATAAAGTGAAGATCGTTGCCCGGCAAAGCCACGTCGGCGCGAGCACCTACGACATGCGTTTCGGCCTCGGGAGCGGTAGCGTTCTTGAAGTAATTCTTGTAGAAATAGTAGGCCGAGAGGTCTACGGGATTCAGGTGTCCCTTGTAGTAAAGGGCGGCACCGTTGTTGGTTTGCTCCTCGAGGGGCTGATAGTGGTCGCCCTCGTTGAAGACGGGCAGGAGCTTGTCGCGATGGGGGTTGTAGACGAAGACGGCGGAGAGGTTGTTGTTCTCGTTGAAGCGGAAGGTGGCCTTAGCGGCGTTGAAATAGTCTGACCGGGAGCCTACGAGGGGGTTACCGTCTACCATGACAAAGCCTTCGTCAAACATGATATTCTGTCGTCCCACGCGGAGGTCGATCGGCAGGTCAGCGATGTCTTTCCAATCCACATAGAGTTGATTAAAGAAGATCTCGTTGAAGGCCGTCTTAGCTGTCGGGGGGGTGAGGTAGATACGGGCCTCATTGCCCAGCTCGGCTCTGAACTCAAAGTGTTTGCTGGGATTGTAGTAGGCGCCGAGATAGGTGCGCCACCGGGTGAAGGTGGTTACGGGCGCATTGTGATCCAGCGTGGCGGCTTCACCGACGGAGGTCATTCGTGCGCGTTCGGAGAAGGTGATGCGGAAGGGCTTCTGCTCCGGCTCTTCCGTTTGCGCTGTGGTCGTGCCGTACAGACCCAGCAGGATACCAAGGGTAAGGATAAACTTCTTCATTTTCTTCGGTTTTCAGGTTGGTGGATGCTGTTTCTCTTTTTGATTCGGTAAACCGTGGGAGCGATCCGGATGCACAAGTGTGGGGAGTGTGGGATGTGTTTCCGTGGGGCGGGTGTACACCTATTATAATAGGTACGCGATGAGCTGCGGCGGGAGCGGACGCCGAGTTGCATCGTGTACACCTATTAAGGATAGGCAAGGTGCACCAGCCGGCGAAAAGGCGTCCGACATGGTGGTTTGGATGCGGTTGTGAATTGTGTAGACCGAATAACATTCCCTTCGATTTTGCCCCCAAAATTAGCGTTCCTTGAATCTAATGCAAGCATGAGGCGAAAAAAATGCACCCTCACCCCGCATTTTCTCACAGATCGTAAGTGCGAAACAGGTGACTGAGGGGCTCATAGTCAACCGTCATAGCCCTCAAAAGCATCGAGGTAGGGGAGGCACGGGCGACACGTTCGGGCGACTGTAAAAAGGGCATCCCACGTCGGTTTGGGGATGCCCTTCGAATGCTTCATGCGAGGATTCGCAGGTGGCCTCACTCGCGGCTACGGCCGCCTGCGGAGTGGACCGGGTGCGCTACTCCTCCGGCAGGTGGATGTCCGGCCCGCCGCCCTCTTCGGGCTTCTTGAGATCGGGCTTTTTGGGCCCCTCCTCCGGGAGCTTGATGTCCGGCTTATCGTCGGGCTTCGGCTTGTCCGGTTTCGGATCCTTGGGGTCCTTCGGCTGCTTCGGATCCTTGGGTTGCTTCGGATCTTTCGGCTTCGGATCCTTAGGCTGCTTGGCGGCGCGCTTCTGGGCAGCCTCCTCGCGCTGCGAGGTGCGGAACTTGACCACGGTACGGTTCATCTCTGCGACCAACTCCTCGAGCATCGTCCGATCCTCGTCGCTGGTGGCGTTGAGGTAGGCCGACTGGATGTACTGGCAGATCACCTCATAGGCAGCGTCCGTCAGCGGTCGTATCTCCTTGGCGCTCGGGCCTTTGGTGACGGCCGTCGTGTGTTCACGTTGCGCGCTGAGGGATTCATACTCGTCGTTCAGCGTCTTGAGGCTGGCGAACTCTGAGGTGAGTCCGAGGGTGGTGATGTCAGCTGCGATGGGCACGATGTCCTTCAGCATGCCATCAATATGCAGCGTCTCCTCGTCGAACGACTCCGTGCGTATGTCTTTATACGTACCGAGGGCCGCCCAAATGCGGTGGGCTGCTGCGGAGGTCGCATCGACGGGCGAGCGCAGCTCGTTGCGCACCTTGCCGAAGATGTAGATCAAAGCTGGTCACGCTTTTCGTCTTTCTCCAGCATCAGGGCCGTGTTGGCCGACATGGTGGACTGCTTGTTGGCCTCCACTTCGGCGTCCGAGCGAGCGTCGTACTCCTCCAGCAGTCCTGCGGGGAACTTGAGTTTCGTTTTGTCCACGGCCTTGATGATGTCGTATATCCGGCGGTGGAACTTAGCGTGGCGGGGGGCACTGAAGTGCGATCCATTTCCGCTGATTCTAACGATCTTAGGCAGAGCCTTAAATTCCTTTTTCATGTGGTTTGATCTTAATTTAATGAGTGTATTGTGTGATAAAAACATTGAGTTCACTTGTTGCATATCGCCGGCGACACTGTCGCCGGCATGACCACAGGCCATGGTAGCCTCGGCGACACTGTCGCCGGCATTACCACAGACCATGATAGCCCCGGCGACACTGTCGCCGGCATCACCACAGACCATGATAGCCTCGGCGACACTGTCGCCGGCATTACCATAGACCATGATAGCCCCGGCGACACTGTCGCCGGCATGACCATAGACCATGATAGCCTCGGCGACACTGTCGCCGGCGGCCACTTTTTACACGACTGCAGGTTCGGCCACGGAGTGCTTCTTGCGCGGCGACACGTGTCGCACGGCTCGCTCGGGCGCATGATGGCGGACCACCTCCGCCTCGGGCGAGAGCTTGAAGAGCCGCTCATCTTCGCAAAACAGCGGCGCCTCGTCGCCATAGACGTCATTCATCCGGTCTTCGAAATCCATCATCTCGTTGATGAGCGTATCGTTGCCCGAAATCAGACATTTGGGTGAGTAGGAAACGAGGTATACGCTTCGCTTTTTCGCTGTATTCAAACCGGATCATCAGCCAGGTGTAGCGGCTGACCAAGTCCTCGGCATATTGCCGCAGGATCCGTTCTACTTCAAGATCTTTCATAGGTCACCAAAATACGTTTTGAGTTTAGTAATCAATTCCTCCGCCAGGCGTTTGGAACACGGCGTAATAGACATGGTGTATGCTGGCCGTGTAATAGCCTTCTTCCGCTTTTATCGATCAGCGCCTCGGCGGCTTTTATGTTATGGATGGCTTTCGTCTTCATCTGCTCCTGTTGCCTTTCGTGTGGGCGCAAAGATAGCCGCGGCCCCGTTTTTCGTTTTGCATTTTTCGATTTTCCCTCCTCAGGCCCCTACTTTTGCCGCCGCTTCTAACAAACGAACGTAACATGAACTTGAAATTGATGACTAAATGGATCATCCCCGCGACCGTCGGCCTGCTCCTGGCCACCGCTTGCGGACGAAAGACCGAGCCGTCGACGCAGGGCGAAGCGGCGGCTCCCACCGGGGCGACGGCTACGGCGCCCGACTTCGACGCCGACAGTGCCCTGGCTTACGTAGCCCGACAGGTGGACTTTGGGCCACGCGTGCCCGGCACGGAGGCGCATCGTGCCTGCGCTGCCTATCTGGCCGACGAGCTGCGGCGCCACGGCGCTACCGTCACCGTGCAGGAGGCGGAGGTCACCACCTACGACGGCCGTCGCCTCACGGCCAAGAACATCATCGGCGCACTGGCCCCCGATCGCACACGGCGCATCCTGCTTTGCGCGCACTGGGACTCGCGCCCCCTTCGCCGACCGTGACCCGGACGCGGGTCGCCAGCGCACACCCATCGACGGGGCCGACGACGGGGCCAGCGGCGTGGGCGTCTTACTGGAGATCGCTCGCCAGCTCAACGCCTCGGGGCTACCTGCAGACATGGGCATAGACATCGTCTTCTTCGACGCCGAGGATGGCGGCACACCGGCCTTCGATCCCGCCTCGAACGACCCGCAGAGTGAGACCACCTGGTGCCTCGGCTCGCAACATTGGGCGCGCTACCCGCACACGGCGGGCTACACGGCCGAATACGGCATCCTGCTCGACATGGTCGGCTCGCGCGACGCCGTCTTCTACCGCGAGCAGACCTCCGACCGCTACGCCGCCGCCTACGTCGACCGCGTCTGGTCGGCCGCCCGCGACCTCGGCTTCGGACGCTACTTCGTCAACGCCCCCGGTGGCAATCTGGTCGACGACCACGTCTACGTCATCCGCGGCCTGCGCATCCCCTGCCTCGACATCGTCAACTACGCCCCCGACCGCTCCACAGGCTTCGGCGCATATTGGCACACAGGCGGCGACACGATGGACAACATCGACCGCGCCACACTCCGCGCCGTCGGCCAAACCGTCCTCTACGTCATCAAAGGATCGTAGAAGGTCCTACCCCTAACTCCCCTTTGACTACTCTATAACTACCCATACCCCCCCTATATGAATACGATAAACGAACTGCAAGACGAGGTGATCGAGGAGTTCTCCACCTTCACCGATTGGATGGATAAATACGCGCTGCTGATCGAAATGGGCAACGCGCTGGAGCCGCTCGAGGAGCGCTTCAAGACGTCGGACAACCTCATCGAGGGCTGCCAAAGTCGCGTCTGGCTGACGGCCGACTTGGGTGCCGACGGTCGGATCACGTTTCGCGGCGACAGCGATGCGGTGATCGTCAAAGGCATCGTGTCGCTACTGATCCGTGTGCTTTCGGGCCACACCCCGTCGGAGATCACGGCCTCCCGACCTCTACTTCATCGACCGCATCGGCCTCAAGGAGCACCTCTCCCCGACGCGCTCCAACGGCCTCGTCTCCATGCTCAAGCAGATGAAGATGTACGCCGTAGCCTTCCAAGCGAAGGGGGAATAGCCAACGCCCCTTCCACCCTCGGGCTATACGCAAATCCTTGCAGAGGACACTCCCATCTCGGGAGACCTTTGCAAGGATTTTTTTTCGTGGGGCTATGGATCACTCTCCAAACACAATCTCCCCCTGCGTCGCCTCGGGCAATAGTGCGAAAGAGCGTCGGTGGTGCGGCGTGACGCCGAACCGACGGATCGCGTCGCGGTGGGCGGCCGTCGGGTAGCCCTTGTTTTTCGCCCAACCATAGGCGGGATAATCCGCATCAAGCGCCGCCATCATCTCGTCGCGATGTGTCTTAGCCAGCACCGACGCGGCCGCAATACTCATCATCCGCGCATCGCCATGCACGATTGTCGCGTACGGGATCCCTTCCGGACACGGTGCAAAACGGTTCCCATCGATGAGCAAGAAGTCCGGCCGCAGACAGAGTTCAGCCACAGCGCGATGCATAGCCAAGATCGATGCCCACAGGATGTTCATCTGATCGATCTCCTCCACCGTCGCCACCCCGATAGCCCACGCCACGGCCTCACGTTCGATGACTATTCGCAAACGTTCGCGAGCACGCTCTGTGAGCTGCTTGCTGTCATTCAGCTCCTCATTCTGAAAGTCCGGCGGCAACACAACGGCGGCCGCAAACACAGGTCCGGCCAGACATCCACGGCCTGCTTCATCGCAGCCCGCTTCCGTCCGGCCGGGTTCCAAAAAAAGGTTGGAGCATAGGCGCCCCCTCCTTTACTCCACGATCACGGCTGTGCCCGAGGCCGTCACCATGAGCATGCTACTGCCGATCGTCTCGTAGTCCAGATCGATGCCCACCACGGCGTTCGCACCCAGCGACTGTGCGTGGTGCGACATCTCGTTCAGCGCCGTGTCCTTGGCCTTGCGCAGCACCGCCTCGTAGGCGTTCGAACGGCCACCGACAAAATCGGTGATGCTGGCAAAAAAGTCCCGAAACACGTTGGCGCCGATGATGGCTTCGCCACTGACAACGCCATAGTAATGCGTAATCTTTTTCCCCTCCAGTGAGGGAGTTGTCGTAAGAATCATAGGGGTTTAATGAGTGGTTAAAGGGTGAATAACTATCAATTAAAACATCTTCTGCGCTCGCTCGATACCCTCAGCCAACGCATCGACCTCGGCCTTTGTGTTGTATAAAGCGAACGAGGCGCGCGCCGTGCCTTCCACGCCAAGCACATGCATGAGCGGTTCGGCACAGTGATGTCCCGTGCGGATGGCGATGCCGAGGCGATCGAGGATCATGCCAAGGTCGTAGGGGTGAATGTCACCCACGAGGAAAGACAGCACGCTGCCCTTCTCCGGCGCTTGTCCGATGAAGCGCATGCCGGGGATGGCGCCAAGGCGTTCCGTAGCGTAACGGAGCAGTTCGTGCTCGTGCTCGGCGATGGCATCAAGACCGATACGCTGCACATAATCCAACGCCGTAGCCAGTGCCGTACTACCGATGAAGTCCGGTGTGCCCGCCTCAAACTTGTAAGGCAATTCGTTGTAGGTCGTATGCTCGAACGACACGTTCCGAATCATCTCGCCGCCGCCCTGATAAGGCGGAATCCGGTCGAGCCATTCGGCCTTGCCATAGAGTACGCCCATGCCTGTCGGGCCGTAGATCTTATGCGACGAAAGGCATAAAAGTCCACGTCCGCCGCCTGCACATCGACCGCGCGATGGGCCACCGCCTGCGCACCGTCCACGAGGATCGGCACCCCGTGCGCATGTGCCACGCGAGCGATCTCAGCCACCGGATTGACCGTCCCTAACACGTTCGACATGTGTGTGACGGCCACCAGACGTGTCCGGTCGGTGAACAATCCCGGCAGCGCCTCCATGTCCAGCGTGCCGCGCTCATCGATGGGGATTACTCGCAGCCGCATGCCTTGCAACTGCCACGGCACAATGTTCGAGTGATGCTCCATGGCCGTGACGATCACCTCGTCACCCGGCTGCATGCAAGCGCGTGCGTAACTCGAAGCCACAAGATTGATCGCCTCCGTTGTGCCCCGCGTGAAGATGATTTCTGACGACGACGGTGCATTCAGAAACGCCCGCACGGTCTCACGCGCGGCCTCGTGGGCCTCCGTAGCCTGCTGGCTGAGAAAATGCACACCGCGGTGAATATTGGCGTTGACGTTGTAATAGGCTGCTTCGATCTTTTCCACCACGCAACGCGGCTTCTGCGTCGTAGCGGCATTATCGAAATAAACAAGCGGCCGGTCGTAGACCTCACGCCGCAGGATGGGAAAATCTTCCCTGATACGTTCTATATCTAACATGTCTATATCTAATGAATAAGCGCACAAAAGTAGGGGTGAGAGTATGCTAACAGCATCGCATCCTTCGCCTCAAGAGCGTCGGTAACAAGAAACCCCGAAAGCCATCCACGAATAGTAGGCTCCCGGGGTTTCTCCCTGTTTCTCGCTGCGCCTTATCAGGCCGTGGCCGTACCGCGTTTTTCCTTGATACGTGCCTTCTTACCCGTCAGGTTGCGCAGATAGTACAGCTTCGAGCGACGCACTCTGCCGACCTTGTTCACCACGATCTGCTCGATGAACGGCGACTCAATCGGGAAGATACGTTCCACGCCGACGTTTTCCGACATCTTACGCACCGTAAAACGCTTCTTGTCGCCCTCGCCCGAGATGCGGATCACCACACCGCGGTACTGCTGAATACGTTCCTTGTTTCCCTCTTTGATTCGGTACGAAATCGTCACCGTGTCGCCGCTCTTAAATGCGGGATGCTCCTTTCGAGTAGCAAATGCTTCCTCTGCAATCTTGATTAAATCCATTTCTAATGATGCTCTTTATATGTTTTGAAATCGAACAAAACGCAACATAACGGGTCTCTCGTGTTTGCCCGCCAGCGATTACGTAAAGCGGCCGCAAAGAAAGGACAGAAATGCCTCTTTACACACTCCCATCTAAGTATTATGCGGCTTTTTAACAACATTCCAACGCATCGTGCAGCCCTGTGCTAAGACCACTTTAGTCGACGATTGTCCTTTCTATAGTGGCATATACTTTTGCCGGCCGTAAAAAAACAAACGGAACAGAAACATGAAGAAAATTCCCCTCCTACTCCTTCTCCTGCTTACATTTTGCCTCTCTCTCGCCACGCCCACAGCCTCAGCGCAGCACGAACCGAGCCTCCTCCGCAAGGCCGACCGCGAAAAAATGAATCGCTGGGTCGATTCCGTCTATAACGCCATGACCGACGACGAACGTGTCGGGCAATTGATCATGATTATTGCCGAACCGAAGCTCGACGCCGCCAATATGCGCCGTCTGGAGCGCTATGTTTCGGAGCTGAAGATCGGTGGCGTACTCTTCCACACGGGAGATCCCGGCACCCAGGCCGAAGTCACGAACCGACTACAACGGGCCGCCCGACTACCCCTCTTTATCGCCTTGGATGGTGAGTGGGGGCTCTCCATGAGACTACGTGGCACCACGCGCTTCCCTAAAAACATGATGCTCGGTGCCGTACAAGACACCCGACTGATCGAGGATTATGGTGCTGAGGTGGCCCGTCAATGTCGCGAAATGGGCATACACATCAACTTTGCGCCGTCGGTCGACGTGAATACGAATGCCAGCAACCCTATTATTGGCACCCGCTCCTTTGGCGATGATCCCGAAGCGGTCGCAAAGCGGGGCATCGCTTATGCCCGCGGACTCGAAAGTCGTGGCATCATGGCCGTCGCCAAGCATTATCCCGGCCACGGCAATACCTCCAGCGACTCTCACTACACGCTCCCCCTCGTCAATCGTTCCGAGCGACAGATGGACAGCATCGACTTGCTTCCCTTCCGTCGATTTATTGCGGCGGGTTTCTCGGGCATCATGACTGGCCACCTGAGTGTTCCGTCTCTCGATGGCGGCGAACAGGGCCGCGCTGCTTCACTCTCGCCTACTATCGTGACGGAGATTCTCCGAAAAAAGGACGGTTTCCGTGGTCTCTGCTTTACGGATGCCCTAAACATGCGTGGCGCTCGCCCCGGTGAACGCGAAAATCCGGCCCTCAGTGGCATTAAGGCGGGCAATGATATAGCCCTCGCACCCTCATCGCCTGACAAGGCCGTGGCTGCGCTTCGTGCGGCCCTCGATAGCGGCGTGATTTCTCGGAAAGACCTTGAAAGTAAATGCCGCCGCATTCTTGCTTATAAATATGTAGCGGGCCTCAACCACTATCGACCCATCGAGACGCGTGGCCTCTCCGAACGCCTCAATACGCCTCACGCGGACTGGCTTGTGGCGAAGCTCAATGAAGCAGCTATCACGCTACTTAAGAACGACGACAACTGTCTGCCCATCAAGCAGCTCGATAAGAAGCGCATTGCACTGGTCACCATCGGCAGTGCAGATGGCGATGCCTTTTTCAGCATGCTCCGCCGTTACGCGCCCGTTGACATTTTCCGAATCTATGCCACGACACGAGACGCGGACTTCCGCCATATTCTATCTCGCCTGCAGCCGTATGAAACAGTCATCTGCGCCGTCTATTCCTCGCGCGGTGCCGAACGCGCGGACTTCCTCCAACTTCTCGGACAGAAGCAAATGATATATACTTTCTTCACTACGCCTTACACGCTCCGCAATCACCGCGATGCGATCCGTACGGCCGATGCCGTTGTTTTGGCTTACGAGTCGACCGCACCGGCCCAGGAATATGCCGCCCAGCTCATTTTTGGGGGTATCCCGGCCCGCGGACGTCTCTCGGTCTCCCTCCCCGGACTCTTCCAAGCGGGCACCGGGTTAACGACCACCAAGACGCGCCTCGGCTACCATCGCCCCGAAGAAGTGGGCTTCGATCCCGCCCGACTCGCGGAGATTGACGCCATTGCCAATGAGGGGGTCACGAAGGGCGCCTACCCCGGATGCCGCGTGTTGGTGGCCAAAGACGGCATGATCGTCTACAATAAATCGTTTGGATGGTACGACAGCCGCAAAACGCGAAAAGTGACCGACGATGCGGTCTACGATCTCGCGTCCGTCTCTAAAGCTACAGGCACACTCCCGGCGGTAATGAAGGCCTATGACGACGGATTAATTCGCTTAAATAGTCCCATTTCCGCCTATGTTCCGGCCTTGCGCGGATCTAATAAGAGCGACTTCACGGTGGAGGAATTGCTTTATCATCAATCTGGGATTACGCCTTACATCGCCTTCTATCAAAATGCCCGGTCGGATCATAGCTATATGTGCGACGACGGCACGTCCCAATGTGCAGACACGTTGCGCAACGCGCTCCCCGCAAGCAGCCTACGCGCCTCATCGATTGGCCCAAGCTGGTTGTCGGATAGCCCCAAACCAGGCTATACGACCGAGGTCGCTCGGCGGATGTACGTACATGATTCCTTCCGTGATCATATCATGCAAGACATCCGCAATTCTCGATTAGGGACACGTGGAAAGTACACCTACAGCTGTATCAACTTTATTCTACTCAAGATGGCCGTCGAAACGTGTACAGCCAGCCTATGGATCGTTTGCTCAACACGTATTTCTTTTCTCGTCTGGGTGCTTCCTCGACGACCTATAATCCGTTGCGCAAGATGGATACGTTGCGCATTGTTCCCACAGAAGATGATCGCGTGATGCGCCATCAACTCTTACGCGGATATGTACATGATGAAGCGGCTGCGCTGCAAGGCGGCGTGTCGGGTAATGCCGGCCTCTTCTCCTCTGCCGACGACTTGGCCAAGCTCCTCCAGCTCTACCTCAATAATGGCTCCTATGGCGGTGAGTCTTATATCTCGGCCCTTACTTGTAACATGTTCACGCATAGCCAGAGCCACGCGTCTCGCCGCGGACTGGGATTCGATCGCCCAGAAAATACACCCGGCAAGGCGTCACCATGCGGACGATTAGCGCCTGCATCTGTCTATGGACACACGGGGTTCACCGGCACTTGTTTCTGGGTAGATCCGGATAATCAAATGATCTATATTTTTCTCAGCAACCGCGTCAATCCTTCGCGCGACAATAATCGGCTATCCAGTCTGGGTATTCGCTCCCGCATTCAGGACGCTATCTATAAAGCGCTCAAGAAGTAACGTCAAGACGTGGAGCGCCATAACGTAACGATTTAGACTTTTCACAAAGCAGCAAATGAGGTAGGTTATATCTCATTTGCTGCTTTTTTTATGCGATTTACGCCTAAACTGTTTCGCGTTAGATTATACGATCCACATCGATTCATCTAACCTGTTACTTAAATATACGATTGATCCTATTCAAGTATATCAAACAGCAACATAAAGGCACATTTGACTGAAGTCGAAAGCTGTTTTGCGTTACATAATACCCCATTTGAATCCATTCAGATGGATCATTCACACCATCGAAAGCGCAATTGATCTAGATCGAACAGATAAAGGTGTAACAATGTAGAGCTATTGATTATGCTCTTATCGATCAACGATATAATAATTACAGTAGATATGCACAACGCGCAAGGTAAAGCGCCTACCACCTTGAACGCACCGCATAAAATAAAAGAATATCGCGGCCAATTTGTACAATCAAAATAGATGGCGGATATTTGCAGCGCATAAAACATATATGAGATGATACACCACGTCAATCTATCCCGCATTCGCGTCATGAACTTCTACTTAGCGATGAGCAATGTTAGCACCTTCTTAGCTAAGGAAGACTTAGAGACGCTGAAACTAAAAGATCAAGTAGCGATCTTTAATGAGAAATACAAAGCCTTCGACGATGCTGTAGTTCCGCTCCGAAAAAGTGGTAAGACGGCTAAACTACACAAGCATGGATCCGAACGCGACGACGCGCTCATTGGTCTGGGGCGGCATTTACGGCTTTACATCACCTATCCGGTGAAGACCATGTCCGATGCTGCCTGGCGCCTCTATCCCGTGTTGAAGGGGTATGGAAAGATGCCGCACCTTAAACCACAGCGCGAGAAGACAGCGCTCATCAGCAATCTACTTCAGGACTATGACACCGCCCAAGCCAAGGCCGACTTAACTCTAATCGGCGCTGACAAATGGGTGGAGATCCTGAAGGATTCTAATTCGAAGTATAAAGGAACCTACCAAGAACGTGTTGAATTTGAGTCCGCGTTGAAGAAGGGTCTGACGCAGAAGACAAGGGATGACCTCTACGAGGAATTCAAACGACTCGTCCAGCGCATTAATTCATTGGCCCTGATTGAAGGGGAGACTCCCTATTTGAAGCTGATGGAGAAAATTAATGTGGAGATGAAGCAAGCCAATTTGTCTGAACGTTCAGACCGAAAGAAAAAGGATGATCCCGACATCCAGCTTCCCGAAGATGACGAAGTCGAGGAGAAAAAAGATTAAGCCATTTGCCGCACTGCGGATTGGCGGAGGGAGGAACTTTCATGTACATTATACGGTTCGATTGGTCCGTGTATAGATAAATAGGAAGGAGAGGCTCATACCCTGTAGAGTGCAACATGCAAATATGGATTGATCTCGCTTCTATTTATAGCTACATAAGGGCTAACACATCAACTATTTAGAGGAAAAGACAAGAGATAAAGCACCGGAATGAAGAAGAAATACCTGCTCGACTTGCGAGTTGTATCTAACGAATGTTTGCAGGGACGATATAGCTTACTGAAACTGACCTCCGACAGTGAGCGGTTGCCCGAAATGGATCCAGGGCAGTTTGTAGAGATTCGCGTAGATGATTCTCCCGGCACACTGCTTAGGCGTCCTATATCCATTCATAATATCGACCGGGAGCGCAATGAGCTATGGCTATTAGTGCTTCCAATAGGCGATGGGACGCGGCGTATGGCACGCTATAATTCGGGAGACGTCGTGAACATCCTGTTGCCACTGGGCAACGGATTTACAGTGCCGCGCGCTATGCCGTCGGACGCTAAGAACTATCTTTTGGTTGGCGGCGGAGTGGGCGCAGCGCCGATGCTTTATCTCGGTAAGGCGCTCCGTGAGAGCGGTCTTACTCCCACTTTTTTAATCGGAGCACGATCGGCTGACGGCATAGCCCAACGTGAGGCCTATGCAGCCTATGGCGACGTCTACGTGTCTACCGAAGATGGATCGATGGGTGAACGCGGCTTCGTGACGGATCACTCCATTTGGAAGCGGGCATCTTTCGAATATATCTATTCTTGCGGACCGAAACCGATGATGATGGCCGTAGCCAAACAGGCAAGGCGCACAGAAACACCTTGCGAAGTCTCGCTTGAAAACATGATGGGATGCGGTATAGGGGCTTGCCTTTGCTGCGTAGAGGATACGACCGATGCAGGACGTGTTTGCACCTGCACAGAAGGTCCGGTCTTTAACATAGATAGATTGACATGGCCGATTTAACGACGCACATAGGGGAGCACTTAGTACTTAAGAATCCCGTGATGACCGCCTCCGGCACCTTTGGTTATGGGTTGGAATATGCGGACTTGATGGATATCAGTCGTTTAGGCGCGATTATCGTCAAGGGAACGACGGCTGAACCGAGGCAGGGAAATCCTTATCCACGCATGGCGGAGACTCCGGCCGGCATGTTGAATGCTGTCGGATTGCAGAACCGCGGTGTGGACTATTTTGTAGATAAAATCTATCCCGCGATCCGATCGATAGATACCGCAATGATTGTCAATGTAGGTGGGTCTACGGTCGAGACTTACGTGGAATGTGCGGAGAAGATCGCCGCATTAGACGATATACCGGCCATTGAACTCAATATCTCTTGTCCGAATGTGAAGCAAGGGGGAATGAGTTTTGGGTTATGCGCCGCATCCGCAGCGGAAGTGGTGCGTGCCGTGCGACGTGTCTATCCGCGGACTCTGATTGTGAAGCTCTCACCGAATGTGACAGACATCACGGAGATCGCGCGCGCCGTAGAAGCCGAGGGGGGCAGATGCTGTATCGCTGATCAATACCCTACTGGGGATGGCTGTCGATGCGGAGCGTAGAAAACCGATCCTCTCCACAGTGACAGGCGGGCTCTCAGGCCCTTGCGTGAAGCCGGTTGCACTGCGTATGGTGTGGCAAACGGCAAAAGCGGTACGCATACCTGTGATCGGTTTGGGCGGTATCGCCTCGTGGCGAGATGCCGTAGAGTTTATGTTGGCCGGAGCGAATGCAGTGCAGATTGGCACCTCGAATTTTGTTGATCCCACCGTCTCACTCAAGGTGATCGACGGCATAGCGGCTTATTGTGAACGGCATGGATTTCATCACGCATCGGAATTAGTGGGGGCATTAGAGACAGACAGCTAACCCATAAAAGCTGAAAACTATACACTAACGGCTAACGACAAAACAGCTAAAAACCCATACCGCCGGATACCTGCTTATGATCAGGCGTTCGGCTCAGATGATGATTCGTTTTTCGCTTGTAGATTGTAGCTCTTAGTTCGGATCAGGCTATATATATTGTATATGAAGAAGAATATCATCGTTTTATTTGCTGCGTCATCGCTGCTCTATGCAAGTGCGCAGACTGTTGTAATCCCGGATGCGGATTTTAAGGCCTACTTAGTAACGTCTTTCGATACAGATGGTAACGGCGAGATCTCAGCCGCCGAAGCGCAAGCTGTACGAAAGATCGAATACACGGATCGCCCCCTGCAGTCGCTAAGTGGGATTGAGGCATTTACAGCACTGGAGGAGCTGGATTGTTCCTATGCGAACCCGTTTGAGCGGGGTGGGCTGACGCAAATTGATGTCAGTCAAAATCCATCGCTCAAAGTGCTACGCTGTGATAATAATAGCTTGGAGCAGATCAACGTATCGCACAACACCGCTCTGCGGGAGCTGCATTGCCGAAACAACAAACTCAGCGCTTTGGATGTGAGTGGGCGAAAGAGCTTGAAGAATTGCTCTGCGATAACAATCGTTTGAAGCATTTACAGACGGCGGACTGCCCATCCTTATCGTTGATGAATTGCAGCATGAATCAACTGGAGGCATTAGACCTTCAGGGTTGCCCCTCGCTGCGTTGGCTGAATTGTGCAGAGAATCAATTAGCTACACTTGACGCCAGTCCGGCCGTAGGTTTGGAGCAACTCTATTGCAACGACAACCGATTGGCTTCGCTTGATGTGTTACGGAATGGGGCCTTGCGTCAGCTCTATTGCGGGCACAATCGACTGGATTCGATCGATTTATCGCGCAACACGGCATTGACTGATTTAGACTGTGGCAACAACAGATTGACGCGTTTGGACGTCTCGCAGAATGCTGCACTGACCGAGTTAGAATGTAGCATCAACCGTCTGGCGGAGTTGGATGTCACGCACAATCCGGAGTTAAAGCAGCTTTATTGTAATGCCATCCCCACCCTTACGGCCATACGACTCATTAAGGATCAGGCTTATCGTACACTCAGCTATCAGACGGCCTCAGTAACGACTTATCGTGTAGATCGGGAGACGGCAGTAGCAGAAGTTGCTCCGTTGGCAGAACCGTCTTATCCGGAAGTGGCCGATGTGGATGTGAAGAACCTGCCTGATTTTGCGCAAGCTGCCCCAGTTCGTTCCATGTCGACCGCCGTGCCAGAGACGAAAGAGGGAGAAAGCACAACCGGCAACGCATACCCGTACGGCGCGAGAGATCTTTTTTGATGAGGAATATCGTCGTGAGGAAGCACGTAAGGCTGAGGAAGCCAAGCGAGTAGCCGAAGAAAGTCGACGCGCCTCCATACGGTCGTACAATGGTATCGTGTCCGTACCTGATGCAGAGTTCAAGACGTTCCTTGTTCAATCATTTGACACGGATGGGAATGGCGAAATATCTGGTGCGGAGGCGCGCGCGGTCACATCGATGGATTGCTCTGGATTGAATTTATCCTCAGTGGAAGGACTCGAATATTTCACCTCGTTAGAGGAGTTAAAATGCCAGGATAATCGAATCACCACGTTGGATATGAGTTACTTTCCAGCGCTGCGTTCGTTGGATTGCGCACGAAATAAGCTGCACTATTTGAACGTGAAGGCTAATCCCAAATTGGTAGATCTGGAATGTTCTGACAACAATCTGATCACCCTGGATGTAAGTCGGAATCCCGCTCTTCGTACGCTGGGATGTAATAGCATTCGCTTGATTCGATTGGACGTAACCAAAAATCCTGAATTGGAGGCACTAAAGTGTGGAAACAACCATCTTGCGGAGCTTAATATTGCCAATAATCGGAGGCTGGATACATTGAATTGCAGCAAAAACAAATTGAAGTTGCTCACGGTGTCGCATCTCGATGGGCTTAACTATTTAGATTGCAGTGGGAACCAATTGACCGCGATCGATGTGTCACGAAATAAAAAACTGGGCACGTTAGATTGTGGCATGAACGCTTTGAGCAAGGTGGACGTGTCGAAGAACCTCGCATTGGCTGACTTTGCCTGCAATGGTAATCTGCTGGACGATCTGGATGTGGGCATTAATACGGAGCTTATATCGCTGAACTGCGCGAATAACCGCCTGACTCAACTGGATGTTTCGCGTAATGCCGCGCTGAAGCGTCTGCGTTGTATGGGCAACCGACTGACGGTGGTGGACGTACGAAAGAACTTAAAGCTGAAGTTTTTGGAGTCGGCGCCGATGCCTACATTGGAGACACTTTACTGTCCGCAGGAGGTGATTTATTCCAAACTCGCTTATCCGATCATGTCGAAAGTAGTCTATAAATAAGCAGTTTATACGTATTTGAGCGTGTTGAGGCCGATGGAGGATAGAGAGAATAAGCCGATGAGGAGAAAGCGTTGCCGTATGGAATGCCGAAAGGGAGATCTGTGGAAGATTTTTTTCCCGTCCTCGTTCTGTATCTTCTTACCTCCTGCGAAAGGGTGAATGAGCCGGCTCCTCACCCGGTAGAACCGAGTTCGAATCCTGAGTGGGCCGTACTGAAGGAGTTCACACACAGGATGACCTTCGGGAGATGGAGCGCGGATTGGGGCTATCTCACTTCAGTATCATCGGCGCTATGCCGCGTTATCCCGGTAAGGTGCAAGTGAGGGCTGTGAAGATGACGTATTCATCGGCGCATCCGGGTGGTGGTGCTGCACGGATTCGTCTCTCTGGCCTGCTGCTCCTTCCGCCGACTATCGATTCGGCGCGGATACACCACCAATTGTTGGCATTGCCATACACCTACGTTCTCAATCGACAGACACCTACACAACAAATAGCAGACTATGTACCCGCGCGGCTTGAGGCCTATATGCTTTTTGGCATATTACAGGCATCGCGTGGGTACGTAGTACTCATGCCAGACTATCCCGGCTTTGGCGAATCCTTCGGGCGGTGTGCTATGCCCTATGTGGAGCGACGTCCGATGGTGCACGCGACCATCGATTTTATCCGTGCGTCGCAACAGGTATTGCAGGCCATGCACTACGGCCGAAAGCGCGAATTGACGATCACCGGCTACTCGCTCGGTGCTTATGTAGCGACGCAGACCGCGCGCGAGATGGAGACAAATGCCTCGGCTGTCAGTGAGCTGACAATCGACCGGCTATGGGTCGGCGGAACGCCCTGCGACTTGAAGCGAATTGCTGACGAGGCCAAGGTGGCTACCCACCTGCCGACGCCTTACCTCCTCCCGCTGGCTATCCATAGCTACCGGCGCAACGGATACCTAAAGATCGCTGTGGATCGCCTGCTCCGATCACCCTATGCGGAGCAACTCACGTCTCGTTTTGATGGTATGAATGAGGCGTATGCCGATGGATTGCCCACACGTGCTTCCGACCTCTTCACCGAGGCCTTCGTCCGCGGTGATGCCGACGTGTCCGCGCCCATCAATGCTATCCTAAGCGAGAACAGCCTGACTCCTTGGCGCAACCGCTGTGCCTTCGTCATGCTCCACGGTGCATCCGACCGCACTGTCTATCTCGACAATGCACGTGCTTATGCAGAGCGTCATCAAGCAAGCGGCGGCCAAGTGGATTTCCGGGTAGTTCCCGGCAACCATAAGGAGGCCGGCATCCTATATTATCTCTATGTTATCCTTCACCTTCCCGAAGACCGCAACACATGAATGAATGGATTCGCCTGATCGACAGTAGCACGATCGATGCAGGGTACGGCAATCGTGCGCCTACTCATAGGATTCCTCTTAGGAGCCGTTATCGGAGCCGAACGTCAGGCACGCCGCCGCGAAGCTGGACTGCGCACCTTCACGCTGATCTGCCTCGGATCGACCATGTCCATGCTCGTCTCTATTTGGATCCCGCAGACCTACCCGAACTTCCTCAACGGAGATCCGGGACGTATCGCGGCGCAGGTGCTCACTGGTATCGGTTTCCTCGGTGCAGGTGCCATTATCCAAGGTAAGGGCGGTGTACATGGATTGACTACAGCGGCAGGTGTATGGGTCGTAGCGGTTATTGGCCTCGCGGTTGGAGCGGGCATGTTTCTGCCGGCCATTATCCTGACGCTCCTGACCGTGTCCGTCCTCACACTATTAGAACATCTCGAGAAGCGCACCTGCGCAGGGGGTGTAAATAAGATCTTGGTCGTGGTCTGCTCCACGTCTGAGCCTGACATCAAGGCCTTTCGACGCATCCTCGATCGGCAACAAGTCTACCTGATGAGTAACTCCTATGAAGCGGACTATACGACGGACACCGCCGTACTAACATGTAAGGTGAACGTCAAGGCACGCTCCTCCTACACGGCTCTCTTTGCCGACCTCCGCCAGACTGGTTACGTGGCGCAAATCAAGATTTTCGACTAAGATCCTCCCCGCGATGTGCTACCCAACAAGGATCTACATCACAGCCAATTCCTTTTTCTACATGACCTGAAAACACCTCGAAGAGGTCCCCGAAATAAACTTGAACAGACTCTAAAATAGGAACAGCAGCTCTGATCGCCGGAATATTTTACTTTACATTTGCCGCCGATCGGAACAAACAACGGCCTTGGAGAAGGCCGTTTTTGTTTCTACTCCCGAAAATCGGGAGGGTCGGGAAAAGCAATTCTTGATCGTGTCGGGAGGCCCCACCACAAACGCAGTGATTCCCCCTTTGTGCGTAGAGAGAGGCGGAGGCGCTAACGACCGACACGCTACAAGCGATGCAAAACCCGGTTCGAGTCTAATTCATAAACGAGAAGTATGAAGATCAAAGCAAGTATCCTGTCCGGAGTGGTTGCGACGCTGTTCTATCCGTCGGAACCGAAAGGGCAGGTATCACCGAAGGATTTCAGATCGGGGACTATGCCCCGGCGATCATCCTTCCGGAGTTCGGAGGTCGCGCGATCGACTTCCGAGAACATGCCGGACAGTACACGTTGGTGAACTTTTGGGCGGCCTACGATGCCGAATCCCGCGTTCGCAACATACAGCTCCGGAACAGCGTAAAAGAGCTGGATTCTTCGCTCCTGGCAGTGCATTCCATTTCGATGGACGAACGGAAGTCCGTATTCGAGGGTACACTGAAGGCTGACGGCTTGGAGAAGACGAATCAATGGAACGATCGAAGAGGAAAAGCCTCAGCTCTGTACAAGATGTACGGACTGGAGAAAGGCCTGAGGAACTTTTTGATTGATGACAAGGGCGTGATTGTAGGCGTCGATCTTAGCCCCTGCGAAGTGATCCGGATCGTGACCGGAAACCGTGTAGCAAAAGCAAAACCCATTACGAATGGCAGAAAGGAGTTGTCCCACCGCATCAGGCGGGACAACTCCTTTCTCTTTCTAGGCACCTCGCACGGCCAGCTTGCGCGAGCCAGATCAGCGGAACCTTCTGACAAACTCCTCCATCAGCCCTTCGCGAAACGAAGGGTGCGCAATGGCTATCAGACTGCGGGCGCGCTCGCGTAAGGTCTTCGCCTTGAGATGCGCAATGCCATACTCCGTCACCACATAGTCCACATCATTGCGCGACGTTGTCACCGCTGCACCCTGAGATAAGAAGGGCACGATCCGCGACACCGTCCCATGCACCGCCGTCGATGGCATGGCCATGATCGATTTGCCACCGGGCGATAGCGACGCGCCGCGCACATAGTCCACCTGACCACCCGCACCGCTAAACTGACGGAGACCGATCGTCTCCGAGTTCACCTGGCCCATCAGATCCACCTCGAGGCAGGAATTGATGCTCACCATACGCTCGTTCTTCATAATCACAAACGGATGATTCACGTGATCCACCGGGTAAAGCGCTACCTCCGGGCATGCGGCCGCAAACTCATACAGCCGACTGGTGCCAAGAAGGAACGTCGCCACATGTTCGCCCCGGTGCAACGTCTTACGACGGCCGTTGATCACGCCCCGCTCGATGAGATCGATCACCCCATCGGCAAGCAGCTCCGTATGCAAGCCCAAGTCATTCTTTTCCGTCAGGCTGTGCAGCACCGCGTCCGGTATGGCGCCGATGCCCAGCTGCAGCGTGGAGCCATCCTCCACCAGCTGCGCGCAGAATTGCCCGATGGCCTCTTCCACAGCGCCAATAGCTGGCGGTGGCGCCTCGGGTAATGCCCTCGAACAGGGCACCACATAGTCTAACTCTGAGATGTGGATCGTGTTTGTCCGACCAATGCGTGGCATCTGATCGTTCATCTCCGCAATCACCACACGTGCCGCTTCGCATGCGGCTGGCACATAATCGCACGCCGGCCCGAAGCTGCAAAAGCCCTCCGCATCGGGCGGAGACACCTGCACCACCGCCACGTCGACCGGCAGCAGACCGCTGCGGAAGAAGTGCGGCACCTCGAAGAAGAAACACGGCATGTAGTCCGCCCTATTCGCGGCCACCGCCTCACGCGTTCCCGCACAGACAAAGGCGGCGCAATGCCTAAAATGCCGCTCCATACCTGCCGACACATAGCCGACTGTACCCGGGCGCAGCATGTGAAAAATCTCAACGTCAGCATACTCCTCACGACGTTTCAGGAGCTCTTCCGGCACGACCTGAGGAATCCCTGCGCCCTGCGAGAAGACCACCCGATCGCCGTTACGTATCACCTGCACGGCCTCTTCAACCGTCACCGTCCGTGTGGAAAAATCTCTTTTCTATCCATACACGTATCTTTCAATGGTTGTTGTGTTTGTGTTTCGTTATAAATAAGTCGTGGGATAAGATCGAGCTACCCGAAGGCATCCGCACCCTTTATGTCACTTTATATCACGGCCGCGCTCGCCGCTCGATTCATCCCGAAGCGAGTCGGTAAGTCTGATCCTCAATCGTTGCAGGTCGCGTGCAGAAAAGGGCAGAAACAGCAAGTACCCGGTATACCGACGGCTGACACGCACCCCCACGACCTTCGCGGCCGATCGGCCGTCCGTAGGCCTCCACGTCTCCCCCCTCCGCTCCGTATGCGCTGAGGGGTAGCCACGTAAGACTTTTCCGGACGACGCGGAATTGAGCGCGCGGCTCGATCTTCCCGTTCGACTTTTCTTCTTTTCACACAGGCGCCCGCGCTCCAATCCGTCTCTTCGCTGTCACCGAATGGATCCCCTCTTTGCGGGGAGTGGGAGCGCTACGTCCTGTTTGTGTACCGGCGGCTCTCGCCTGCCGGCTCATCTATATGCTGAAATCCTATGTCAAATTTCCCTGCTCGCCTTTCCTCAAACAGGAAATGAAATCGGAGTCGGCAGGTCTTCTGACTTGTTCCCGATCCCGCGGGGCCTTCCCTTTTCGTGTGGTACGAAAAAGTGACGCTTGCAGAGCGGGGTCGCTTTCTAAAGAACTTACAGCTGAGGACGCAGTCCCGGACTTTCACCGGGTTCCCTTTTCAGTTCGACAGTCTGGACTGTTGAGCATCGAATCACCAACTCGGGGGCAAATGTAAAAAAAGGCGCATAAGAGCAACCAGCCCTATCCGAATATTTCATGCCCTCAAAAACGATCCATTAGGCGGCAAAACGAGTAGCCGAAGTCCCAAAAACGGCTCGCGAAGCGGCCGCGGAGTGCTCCAAGGACACCTTTCGCCCTCGCGCAGGCCTTCCGCAGTTTGTCGCGGGCCTGCTTTTTTCTGCGCAAGTCTCAAACCATAGTCCGGCAAGTCCTCTCTTTCTCTCTCAGGCCTAAACGCCCCCGTTTTCACTCATTCGGAACTTACCGAAAACCTCTAATCATCTATTTCAATCATTCGGAAACCTCCGATCCTATATCAGTATACGTATCAATCATTCGGAATTCCCCGAAGCATTTAACTTCTATGATACAAGACTTCGGGAATATCCGATCCAATTAAACCGCTTGTTTTATTCATTCGGATAGATCCGAACATTTATATCATCGATTTTATATATTTCGGATTCTTCCGAATCATTGCTATCAAATATTCTCTCCTTTCGGAAGATTCCGAATCCTATAAATAGATGGTTCTAATCGATCGGAAACTTCCGGAGACTTGTAATTTGATGAGTAATCTGTTCGGAAGTCCCCGAGTCCATGTGACATATATTCAATATGCTTCGGGAAGTTCCGATCGATAAGAATAATATATGATAGGCTTTCGGAAGATTCCGAACGAATGAAAATGGAGGCGTTTAGGCCTGAGAGAGAAAGAGAGGGTGTGTCGGGGAGGTGCTTAAGGCCTTCGCGAACGGATCGGGAGCAGCAGGGATGGCATTGGGATGTCCGGTGAGTCGAAAAAGGGCTGCGGAGTTGTGGTTGGGGCCCTCGATGAGCTGAAAATGGCTGTGGAGATGGCGTTGGGGTTCTCAGTGGGTCGAAAAAGGGCTGCAGAGTCATCGTGGGGGCTTCGGTGGGCCGAAAAAGGGTTACGGAGATGTGGTTGGGATGTTCGGTAAGCCGAAAAAGGGCTGCGGAGTTGTGGTTGGGGCTCTCGATGAGTCGAAAATGGGTTACGGGGATGGTGTTAGGGTGTTTGCCGTGTCATTTTGGCATAAAACAAAGAGAGGCGACGCCTTTTTGGCACCAGCTCTCTCTGATTTTCGGGCCACAGGTGGGTCACTCCACGTAGCGAACTTCGGGCGTGAGGAGGATGCCGAAGCGATCACTGACGGTGCGGCGGATGCGCTCGGCAAAGAGGGCGATCTCATCGCCGGTGGCGTGGCCGTGGTTGACGATGATGAGCGCTTGGTGTTCGTAAACGCCGACTTCACCCTCGCGGAGGCCTTTGAATCCGCAGCGCTCGATGAGCCAGCCGGCGGGGATTTTGACGCGTCCGTCGGGCGCGGGATAGGACGGGATGTCGGGGTGGAGGGCGCGCAGGGCGTCGAACTGAGCGCGGTCGACGAGGGGGTTCATGAAGAAGCTGCCGGCGTTTCCGAGGCGTTCGGGGTCGGGCAGTTTGCTGCGGCGGATGGTGCCGACGGCCTCGCGAACGTCGCTGACGGTGGGGCTGGTGAGGGCACTGATGGCGTCGCGTAGGGGGGCGTAGTCGAGGCGAAGGACGGGGCGCTTTTGGAGCCGCAAATTGAGGTGGGTGACGATGTGCGGGTCGCGCTGCTCGTCCTTGAAGATGCTATGGCGGTAGGCGTATTGGCAGGCGTCGACGGTGTAGGTGTGGGGCTCGAAAGTGAGCTGGTTGAAGGTCTCGACGCTGTCGACGACGTCCTTCAGTTCGACGCCATAGGCGCCGATGTTCTGGACTGCGGCGGCGCCGGCTTCGCCGGGGATGTGGGAGAGGTTTTCGATGCCGCCCCAGCCGCGGCTGACGGCGTAGCGGACGACGTCGTCCCAGGGTTCGGCGGCGCCGATGCGGAGGATGACGTCGGTGTCGGTCTCGCGAGCGACACGGATGCCGCGGATGCGGGAGTGGACGATGACGCCGTTAAAGTCGGCGACAAAGAGGAGGTTGCTGCCGGCGCCGATGTGGAGGGAGCGGAGCTCTTGGAAGTATTCGTCGCGGAGGATGCGACGGAGCTCGTCTTCGTTGTCGTACTCCATGAACCAGCGGGTGCGGACGGGCAGGTGGAAGGTGTTGTGATCCTTGAGGGAGAAGTTTTTTTCGATGCGCATGTCAATGAATATGTGTGTGTTTAGGATGAGGATAAAAAAAGGATGCCGGCCCGTGGTGTGGGGCGGACATCCTTTGTTTATGGTCGTTTGGGCTCAACTACCCCGGCCATGAGAGATCAATAGGTGCGTTCCAAAACCCATGCGTCCTGGAAGTTGGGGCGATACTTCGAGCGGATGGCGTCGCGGCTCTTTTCGGCCTCAGCTTTGGTTTCGAAGCTGGTGACGATGACGCGGAGCATGCCTTGCTCGTTTTCGCCAAGGACGGGGGTGTAGCCTTCGTTCTGCATGCGTTCCTTGAGGGAGAATGCGTTGGTGCGGTTCTTAAAGCTGCCGACTACGACGCTGTAGAGCTTGATGGCATCGGCGTCTTCACCCTCTACGGGGGTGATTTTCTCTTGTCGTGTCTCGCCGGAGTCTTTCGACTTGGTTACGGGGGGCGATCTCTTCGTCTGTGGGCTCGTCGCTTGATATCTCGCGTTCCTTGGCCTGCTCGTAGGCTGCTTTGTAGGCGCTCTGTTTTGATTTGCACGAAACGGTGCCGATCGCAAAGACTAAGCAAAGAGTAACTCCTAACAATCCTATCCTTTTCATATCTGTTTGATGTTATTTGAATTAACGGGGGCAAATATAGAAACAAATTCCTCTTTTCGTGGGTGAAATGTCTTATAGGGAGCGGCTTTGGGGGCCTTTCGTAGAAGATTTTACTCCTACGGTCGGTCACTCTTTGGGGGGCGTGAAAGAGGGAAAAATGGACAGCGCCATAGGTGCGCATTTCGGTGAAGAGGGGGTGGGTGGAGAAGTCGTACGAGCCGGGATGTTCGAGGATGAAGAGGCCTCCGGGGCGGAGCAGATCGCGGCCCAGGATGGCTTCGGGGAGCTCGGCAATCGGGGGAGGGCGTAGGGGGATCGGCAAAGATGAGGTCGAAGGGCGGGGCCGTGCGGAGGTAGCGGAAGGCGTCGCCACGGACGAGTGTGAAGGTGCCCGGTGGGGGGCGAGGCGGCGGGCCACGTCGGCGATGAAGGCTGCGTGCGTGCGGTCGGACTCGACGGCAGTGACGCGACTGCAGCCACGCGAGAGCAGCTCGAAGACAATGCTGCCGGTGCCAGAAAAGAGATCGAGGGCCTGTGTGTCGTTCCAAGTGACGAGGTTTTCGAGCACGTTGAAGAGGTTCTCTTTCGCAAAGTCGGTGGTAGGTCGGGCGGCGAATGTGGACGGGACTTGGAAGCGTCGTCGGCCGTAGATTCCTCGGATGATTCTCATGTGTTCGTGGGGGTTGTGACAGTTAGACGACCGACGGTGGCGGTGCGATCATCAGCGCGATAGAGCGTCTGAATGGCTTCCACGCGGATGTCTTGGAGGTAGGTCAGGAGTTGCTCTTTGAGGTCGAAAGCGACGGAGGCGACGGCCGATAGGGTGAGCGCATCGTTGCGCTGGTCGAGCTCGAGCTGTTTCCAGACGTAAAGCAGGTAGTACATCATGTCGTCATGGTTCTCGACCTCGAATCGGTTGACGAACCGTAGGGCGCCCCGATAGAAGCAGGCAATGTCCATCGTGCGGTCTTGGACGACGGCGTACATGTGGGCGTGGAGTGCACGTAGACTCCGTTCGTGCCACCCGAGGAGCAGCGAGGCGAGGGTGTGCTCCCAGTGTGCGGAGGGAAGTGTTTGGACGATGAAATCGTGCATGTCACGCCTCAGGCCAAAGAGCAGCACGGACTCCAGTTCGCGCAAGGGTTGGGCGACAACGGTCTCGACGGGTGTGGCGAAGGTGAAGCGATAGAGGCGCTCTTTGGCTTCGTCTTCGTAGATCGCCTCGGGCACTATGGTGTAGTTCGGTTCGGAGGTAATGATGCGGACGGCGGCGTAGGGATAGCTGAGAAAGGGGTGTTCACGGAAGAGATCTCGGAGCGTTTGGAGGGGGGAGCGGGTGACGTCGACCTCCGTCTCTTCACAGAAAAAGGATCCCTCGTCCGAAGGGATCCCACCGGAAAAAGAAAGTCCGCCCGGCCAAAGCCGGACAGACGTTCTATATCCTTCTGAATTACTCGCGGTGAGCGAGTCGGGAACACGAAGGCTCATTCGATACTTCTGACGTAGGAGTCTCGGTAGGATTATTCCCAGTTACCGGCGTTGTTATTGATCTCCGTCACGGAACCCACCTTGAGACCCTCGTACTTGTTCATCTTGCGCATTTTGTCCTTGAGGTTGGCCAGTTCCTTCTTGTTGAGGTCGCCCAGATAGACATCGTAAGGAACGCGGCACTCGAAGACTTTCACCGTATAGCCAGAAGAGGATTCGAGGGTGGCGGTGTCCATCTGGAACTTAGCGTTCACGCCCTTGACGGGGATATACGCGAGGGAGTCGACGTTGAAATCGCGTCCCAGCAGGGTGTCTTTGGCTGACACCCACATCGTGTCACGACGGAAGTTCTGGAGGCCATTTCTGATCACCTCTTCATTGTTGCCGGTCTGGCGGGCACGGCGTACGATCTCGGCGGCTTTCTTTTCGGTCAGCCCCCTTCTCCAGCTGTTCGTCGGTCAGCACGCCTTCCTTGATGACGAAGGGCAGCTTGGATTCGTTCAAGAACTTGGCCAGCTCCTCGAAGGATCCAGCATGGCGTCCGTTCCTGTTTTTATACTCGATCTGAGCCGTCCGAATATCGATCAGGCGCTTCTCGATGGCTGATTCACGCGCTGTCCGCTCTTTGTCAAACTCAATCGGTTCCATGATACTTCTGTAGCACATGTATGCCAGCAGCACAACCGCCGCAGCCAATAATACCTTCAGTGTAACTCTCATATCTGTATATTCACTTTGATTGTTAGAATGATTTTATTGCTGCAAATGTATGATTCTTTTCAAAGGTCTACCTTTATCCCAAAATATTCATCTGACATGGTCGACAAGTACATATACAAGAAGATTTCGGAGCATTTCCCGTATGAACCTACCGAAGAGCAGCAAAAAGCGATCGCTGCGATCGCTGCTTTTGCTGCGGATACGACCCCAAGATCGCTGTTGATTCTTAGGGGATACGCCGGTACGGGCAAGACGTCTGTGCTGGGGGCGGTGGTGAAGGCTTTGCATGCCATGGAGCGGCCAAGCGTGCTGCTGGCGCCTACAGGACGGGCGGCGAAGGTGTTCGCTGAATATGCGGAGCGTGATGCCTTTACGATCCATAAGAAGATCTATCGCCAGAAGTCGTTCTCGAACGATTTCGGCAGCTTTTCGTTAGGAAAGAACCTACAGAAGAATACGCTCTTCATCGTCGATGAGGCGTCGATGATCTCGAACGAAAGTGCGGGGCAGAACGCCTTCGGGAGTGGCCATTTGCTGGACGATTTGATTGAATACGTCTACGAGGGCCAGGGGTGTCGGCTGATTTTGTCGGGTGACTCGGCCCAGCTGCCGCCGGTAATGCTGCGGGAGAGCCCAGCACTCAGTGCGGAGCGACTCAAGGCGTACGGGATGGAGGTGCATGAGGTGTCGCTGACGCAGGTGGTGCGGCAGGATGTGGACTCGGGCATCTTGTTTAACGCCACGCGGATCCGCAATGGGCTGTGGCAGTCGGAGACGACGCGTTTCCCGGTGCTGAAAGTGCAGGGGTTTCCGGACATTCGGAAGGTGACGGGCGAGGATCTGATCGAAGAGATTGCCTCGGCTTACAGTCGTGATGGGGTGGACGATACGATCGTCGTCTGCCGGTCGAACAAGCGTGCGGCACGCTACAACAACGGCATCCGACATTATATCCTGGACCGTGAGGAGGAGATCGAGCGGGGCGACCGCCTGATGGTGATCAAAAACAACTACCACAGATGGTCGCAAGCCAAGGATGCGGAGTCGAGCTTCATTGCCAACGGCGAGATTGTGGAGGTGCTGCGTGTGCGACGTGTGACGGAGCTGTACGGGTTTCACTTCACCGATGTGCTGGTGCGGTTTCAAGACGATGCCGCGGAGGTGGAGCTACGTGTGCTGACAGAGACGCTCCGGAACGAGTCGCCCACACTGCCGCGTGAAGACAGCGACCGCCTCTTTTATGCCGTGCTCGAGGACTACAAGGAGGTGAAAACGAAGGCGGCACGGATGAAGAAGATGAAGGAGGATCCGTATTTCAACGCCGTGCAGGCGAAGTATGCCTATGCCATCACGTGTCACAAGGCACAGGGCGGACAGTGGCGCAACGTCTTTCTGGACATTGGCTACCTGACGGAGGAAATGCTGGGCGAGGACTTTTATCGCTGGCTCTACACGGCCGTCACCCGTGCCACGGGGCGGCTCTACTTCGTCAACCTGCCGCCGGCCTTTGAGGATGGCGGACGACACGGGGAGGCGGCCGAAGATTTCTGACAACGATCCTACACTACACGAACACTTACACACACAAAACATACAACAATGGAAAATAGAGAGATTACCCCAAAGAAGAAATGCCCGTATTGTGGCGAAGAGATTCAGCCGGATGCAGTGAAATGCAAGCATTGCGGCGAGTGGCTGACGAAAGAGTCGGCGCCAATACCCCCTCCAACAGAGGATCAGCCTCCTATCGAAAACAAGTCATCGGCGCCTGATACCAACACTCCCGCCCCCCACAGACGAAGGATAAAGCCCGTTGTGCTCTGGGCAGGACTCATCGCCATTGTGGCTATAGCCGCCATCGCCTTAGCTCCCTCCGAAGGGCAGCACAGGGAGCGCATCGAAAAGGCGGCCATCGCATGTATCGAAAAGAAGATCAGTAGCTCTTTAGGTGCTGTCGGGGGGAGTGCGTTAAGCCCCATTTCTTCGATTGCTTTCAACGTAGAGCTGGTTCAGCAGAAGATCCGGGAGCGCTTGGAGCAGGAGAATCGGATCGAGGTGGAGAACCGCGTGTTTTGGTCGCAGGCACGCATCTATAATCAGCTTCACCCCTATGGCAAGATGGTCAGCTTCGGCTGCTTTGGCTTCGTCTTTCCTTCGATTGAATGGGAGGACATCGCCCTGCTGTCCCAGGCGGAGCGGGAGGATATCTCTCGCTTCCTCAGCCCAACGTCAGCTCAAGTCGAACAACCACTGACGCCCCCCGCTACGGCCCAAGCGCCTACGGGAACGACGGGCGTACGCCAGCTCTATCACGGGGTGATTGAGGGCGACATCGACGGGAAGAACCGGATCGACACCTTGCGCTGTGAGTTCGATCTCTTTTTCGAGGATCGGGTGAATGAAGAGGGCAAGCTGATCGTGAATGGCACGTACAAATACCCCCGATATGGCGGACGCGCCATCACACTGAGCGGCACGTATGATCCGAATACCGATCTGCTCGTGCTGGTGGAGTATTACAAGAGTGGCAAGCCGAACTGCACCATGCGAGTCCAACGCACCAGCTATGGATTTGATGGCATGTTTATCCGCAAGAATGGCCAAACGTTGTCGCTGACCATGACGCAATAACCCCCGCGCCACGGGGCGGCTCTACTTCGTCAACCTGCCGCTGGCCTTTGAGGATGGCGGAGCCACTGTAAAGGAGTGACGATACCACGTTCGGAACCTATTACAATACGTTCCGAGGTGGTCGGAATACGTTCCGAACCTATTGGAATACGTTGGGGAGGTGGTCGGAATACGTTCCGAACCTATTGGAATACGTTCCGAGGTGGTTGGAATACGTTCCGAACCTATTGGAATACGTTGGGGAGGTGGTCGGAATACGTTCCGAACCAACTATTCCCCTCAAAAGCAGAAGCCCCGATGTCGGAGCAAGTGGACTGATTGTTAGGCGGAAAGGGGTCGATATGCTTCCGATTGCGTCGAGCGTAAAAGGCAGAAAAGTGCGGATCCGAGCAAGAGTTCAGTTACCAAACCATTACCGTGTCTGGTGGTAGGTAACGATGGTGCAAAAGCAGGTAACTGAACCTTTCTTGCACATGGTTCTTTTGCATTGATATACAGGGATCTGCATAGGTAACGGGCGCTTTGAACCGGGTAATTTTGCCCACAGTTTTCAAAGCGTATGGATGACAAGAAAATGAAGGTGTTGCTCTACCTTAAAAAGAGCTCTCTCGATAGGTCAGGCAAGGCGCCGATCATGGGACGCATCACGCTGGGGCGTTCCATCGCACAGTTCAGTTGCAAGCTGTTTTGCAATCCCGATTTGTGGAACCCACGCGAAAGTCGGATGGACGGGAAGAGTCGCGAGGCGGTCGAAGTCAATGGACGGTTGGATAACCTCCTTCTCGCCGTTCAGTCTTCCTATCAGTCCTTGCTTGCCAAGGGATCTCCATTTGACGCAACCGACATCAAGGAGCATTTCCAAGGCTGCGTGCAGAGTCGAACCATGCTTTTGGAGCGGTTTGACGACCTGATCGAGGATATGGAGGAGCACGTCGGGATAGACATCAAAAGAGAGTCTTTGGTCTTGTATCGTCAGACAAGAATGAGGCTGCAACAGTTCATTCGGGCGAAGCATAACGCTTCCGACTTAACCTTTTCGCAGCTCACGGAGGACTTCGTCAAGCGGTTCGAGCAGTTCGCTACTGGAGAGGTGGGGCTGAAACAAAGCACTTGCTACAACATGGTCGTCCTTGTCAAAAAGGTCTGCAAGCTGGCGTATCGTGAAGGCGTGGCAGATACCTTGCTATTTGACAATGTGCATGTAGACAAGGGAGACAGTCGACTGCCCAAAGCGCTCGATAGAGACGCGTTAGACAAGTTAAAGGCGCTCTGTTTTGACGACTGGGAGGCTGACTTGGAGACAGCGCGCGATGTGTTTCTTTTCTCCTGTTACACCGGCGCCGCCTATTGCGATCTAATGGCGCTAAACCCTGAGCATCTCATTCGCGACGACGAGGGAGCCCTTTGGCTGAAGTTCAACCGACAGAAGACGGGTGTCCTTTGCCGTGTAAAGCTCTTGCCCGAAGCGCTTCGATTGATGAACAGACTGTCTAATGGAGGAAGGAACACGTTGCTTCCTCTCATCAATTACCTGACCTACCAATCGCACCTGAAGGTCCTCAGGCTGCGGGCCGGTATCGCGCTACCCTTCACCTCGCACACCGCACGACATACCTTCGCTACGCTCGTCACCTTGGAGCAGGGCGTACCCATCGAGACCGTTAGCAAGATGCTTGGGCATAGCACGGTGCGCATGACCGAACGATATGCGAAAGTTACCCCTCAGAAACTATTCGAGGAGTTCGATCGCTTGATCACCTTCACCAAAGACTTACATCTGACCATTTAGCCGAAACCGATATGAGAAGTACGTTCAAGATCCTGTTCTATATCAACAGACAGAAGACAAAAGCAGACGGTAAGACGGCCATCTTTTGCCGCGTTACCATTGATGGCAGAAGCGCGGTGATGGCAACCGGAGAAGAATGTCTGCCGACCGAATGGAACAGCGGACAGGGTACAACCGGCGAAAAGAAAATCAATCAACGCCTCTCGACGTTCAGAGAACTCGTGGAAAAGACTTACGCGGAAATGCTAAAGGACGGCATAGTCAGTGCAGAACTGCTCAAGAACCGCTTGCAGGGCGTTGCCGCCGCACCGACCACCCTTTTGGCTATGAGCGAGGCAGAACTGCAATCTGTAAAAGCATGTGTGGGTAAGTCAAAGGCAGAAAGTACTTACCAAAACCTTACTTATTCGGACAAGTTGCTTCGAGAGTTCGTGAAGGAAAACGGAGGGCAGGACATCCCTCTTGCAGGCATTACGGAAGACCTGTTTGAGGACTTTCGCTTCTTTCTCAAAAAGCGTGGACTGGCGACATCGACCATGAACAATCACCTCTGCCGATTGAGTCGGTTGATGTATCGTGCGGTAGACTTGAAAGTCATCCGCTGCCATCCTTTTGAAGATGTCACCTATGAAAAAGAGGAAAGGAAGATTCGCTTCTTGCAAAAGAGTGATGTAGCCAAGCTCATGGTGCTAAAGGTGAACGACAGGGAAGCAGAGCTTGCCCGACGGATGTTTCTCTTCTCCTGCTTCACCGGACTGGCCATTGTGGACATGGAGCGTCTGAAGTTCTCGCACATCCAAACGGCTGCCGACGGCCGGAGGTATATCCGTAAGGAACGACAGAAGACGAAAGTGGAGTCTGTCGTGCCGTTACATCCGATCGCGGAGGAGATCCTTAGCAGATGCCGAGAGGATCAGACGGTGAAAGGAAAGGCGACGCCCTTGTCTTCCCATGCGGTTGCGGCCGCAGTGTGATGAATAGCAAACTGAGTACTGTGGGACTGGCGTGTGGCGTCAGGCAACGACTGTCTTTCCATATGGCGCGCCACACGTTCGGAACCCTGTCACTCAGTGCAGGCATCCCGATAGAGAGCATCGCCAAGATGATGGGACACGCCTCTATCTCCAGCACGCAGATCTATGCGCAGGTGACGGACAAAAAGATCTCAGAAGACATGGACAAGCTGATCCGGAAGCAACAAGCGGCTTCAGAGTGATCCCTATACGGCCACCCTAACATGCCTTTTTCCCTTTCACCGAATAGATCTTACTACGCAACTACAACGGGGCCTAACAGATTGACAAAATAGAAGTTAGAATGTTGTAGAAGCCCGAAATCCTTTATGCTACCTTCCCAACTACATAACACGATACGAGAGGGCTCTGCACAATCTACATACCCTCCTCATTCCTTTTCGGAGTCATTTTTTTAGAGTGTCGATAAGGTGAGTTGAGAGCCCTTTGATGGGTTTCCTTTCTTCCTTCCGAGCCTCGCTTGGGGTTCGGAAGGAGAAAGTTTTCAGCACTATAATGAATCGTATGAATTAACCGAATAGGTAGAAACGCTAAGAGGAGGAATGGGGTGTGCGAAAGTACATTCAGGCATCTGTGCATTTGTTTATGCGAAGAAGTCCTATTTTTCTCCCCCCCTCTTGTCGGATTACCGCTTCCCACTTCCCTTGTATAGTCAATAAAAAAATAGATTGCGAATTGAGTACGCGGAAGTTCAGAGTTAGAAGCGACTCCAACTCACGTCCGATAAGAAGGTTATCGGAAAGCGTCTGCAGGAAATCGCCAAGAATGCCGTGACGGGCGGACAGTACACGGCTGTCGGGGAGCTTTACGGTTTCCCGATAAAGGTGGTCAGCGAGAGGATACTCAAAGAGGGGCTGGAGTTTACCGACAACCGCTTCGTGGTGGAGGGTAACTACAAGTACACCTACAACAACGGGCATTTGGCGATGGCTGACCCGGTAGCCGCCGCACGAACTTCCTGAACGCGCTGGAGAAGATACCCTCCACCATCGACCAGTACAAGGCGAAGAACGAGGTGCTGGAGCGCGAGATACCGCAGTTGCAGGAGATAGCGGGCAAGGTGTGGAAGAAGGAGGACGAGCTGAAACGGTTGAAGTCCGAACTTGCCGCGCTTGACCGGAAGATACAGCTGGAGCTTGCTCCGCCTGCGCCGGAGGTCGCAGAAAAGGAGAAAAACGGGCAGGAAGTCAAGCCGGTTACGGAAGGTGTACAAAACGTACCATCACAACACACCGAAGAAGCACCGCAGATACGCAGTCCGTCGGGAAATTTCATCGACGACTATATCGTTATCGGGCGACCGGGATTGTATGCAAAAGATGAGAATCGACCGAAAGGGCTGAAATTATAAGCAATAAAAAGCCATGTCAAATCATTTAATCGATTGATATGGCTTTTTAACCGTTTAGACAACTTACTTTCAATTACAATCAAAAGGAAGTCAAGGAGGAAGATTCCGGTTCAATCTGCTCCCATGCCGAAGCGTTGGAGAGACAGGCTCTGTTCATCAACTCCACGCTGACGCAACTCGGATGCAACAGCCTTTGGAAGATGTTCCGCCACGGCATGATAGAGCATCATGGGCTATATCTCAATCTGGCCACGATGAAAGTGAATCCGACAATAGCACAACTTGTTTCTAAACTATACACAAAATACACAAGATGAAAATTAAATATAATATCATTATGATAGTTGAGAAAACTCTTTACGCGAAAATAATGCCTATTTTTGTGCATTCCACACTTTACGTGGAATAGATTTGTGTACTGCAATAAATACATGATTCTTTGCGTACACGACAATAGTAATGGATATTTACACGAAACGCATGATGTATCAACTAAAAACATACTATGTTATCCAGTAAAATTAATATTCCAAAATATCTGAATGACTATGGTATTCGGCCAACGGCTGTTCGAATCATCGTATTTCGTGCCATGTATGAGCTTCATGACACGTTCAGCCTGACAGACTTGGAAAACACATTGGACAGCGTGGATAAATCCACACTGTTCAGAACTTTGTCGCTCTTTGCGCAACACCATCTTGTCCATAAGATAGAAGACGGAAGCGGCTCGACAAAATACTGCTTATGCCGCAATGATCATGTGTGCAGAGTCGATGAACTGCATTGTCATTTCTACTGTGAGAGTTGCCATAAGACATACTGTCTCGACCATACCTATATTCCGATGGTGCATTATCCGAAAGGATTTGAGTTGCATAGTGTCGATTATTTATTAAAAGGTCTTTGCCCTGATTGCCGAAACAAGAGACACGACTGACTTTGCAACTCGGTTGCAGTTCTTATACCGTACTTTTGCAGCGTATTAAATGATTAGTCGTGAAAAAAGAACAAAAAATCAAAGTGATACGCATCATTACGAGCATCGTTTTGCTAATGGCGGCATATATTCCGGCTATTCCGGAAGAGATTCACATCGGATTATGCGCCATCGCCTATGTCATAATCGGTGCGGACATAGTTTATGCAGCCTTGCGCAATTTGTGCAAAGGTCAGTTTTTCGATGAGAATTTCCTCATGACTATTGCGACCGTCGGAGCATTTGCCATCGGTGAATACCCCGAAGCGGTGGCAGTGATGATGTTCTATCAGATTGGGGAACTTTTCTCCGATATAGCGGTGGAACGGAGCAGGGCTTCGATTGCGGCATTGATGGATATCCGTCCGGATTATGCCAATATTGAGAAAGAGGGAAATCTAACACGGGTGTCTCCATCGGATGTCCCGGTCGGCAGTATCATAGTAGTAAAACCGGGAGAGAAAATACCATTGGACGGAAAGATAATCTCCGGAAGTACGACTCTCGACACGGCGGCGTTGACAGGTGAAAGCCTTCCGCGTGAGGTTTCCGAAGGCGATACCGTTATCAGCGGAAGCCTGAATCTCACAGGTGTTCTGCATATCCGCACATCGGGGACATTTGGAGAATCGACTGTCGCGAAAATCCTCGATTTGGTAGAAAACGCGGATACTGGCAAGGCGAAGAGTGAAAAGTTCATAACCCGTTTCGCGCACTATTATACACCTGCTGTCGTGGCTGTGGCTGCATTGCTCGCCTTGGTTCCTCCGCTAATTGCGGGCGGCGAATGGCTTGTCTGGTTAAACCGTTCCCTGATTTTCCTGGTGATTTCCTGCCCCTGCGCACTGGTCGTGTCCGTCCCGCTGACGTTCTTTGCTGGAATAGGCGGAGCATCAAGAAAGGGCATCCTTGTAAAAGGCTCCAACTATCTGGAAATGATGGCGCACATAAAAACAGTCGTGTTCGACAAGACCGGGACTCTGACAAGAGGCAATTTCTCGGTCACTGCTACACATTCCCAAATGTTGTCGGAACATGAGCTTATAGAATTGGCTGCATTGGCGGAAAGTTTTTCCGACCATCCCTTGTCGGCATCGATACGGGATGCCTGCAATCTGCCATTGGACAAAACAAGAGTGACCGGTTATGAGAACATTGCAGGCGAAGGAATCGTAGCAATGATCGACAATCGCAAGGTTTATGCCGGAAACGAAAAACTTATGTCGCGTGCCGGTGTGACACCCCGGTCATGCAAAAAGACAGGTACCATTGTCAATGTCGCCGTAGACAGCGTTTATATGGGACATATCGTCGTTTCCGATACCTTAAAGCCGCAATCCGTCGAGACTATCGCAAGGCTGAAAGCCTCCGGAGTTGGAAAAACAATCATGCTTACGGGTGACCGCAGTGATGTGGCCAAAGATATTGCCGGAAAAGTGAACATAGATGAGTTCCATGCCGAACTGCTGCCGATAGACAAGGTGAGGTTTGTCGAGGCACTGTGTAAAGAACATGCCCGGTCTCCCATCGCTTTTGTCGGCGACGGCATCAACGATGCTCCGGTCATCAAACTTGCTGACATAGGCATTGCCATGGGTGCTGTCGGCAGTGACGCCGCCATTGAAGCCGCCGACATCGTATTGATGAATGATAATCCCATGAATATCGTCGAAGGCATGATGATAGCGCGCAAGACGTTAAGCATAGTAAAACAGAACATCGTATTCGCCATCGGCATCAAACTCCTGATGTTGCTGTTGGGAGCGTTGGGCGTTGTCAACATGTGGGCTGCCGTGTTTGCCGATGTAGGTGTTACCATACTTGCCATACTCAATGCGTTAAGGAGCATACGTGTCAGCAATGTGTTAAAACAATAATAACTCCATCTTTGCAACCGGGTTGCAAAAGTAAAAACGTGTATTTGCACCCGAAAAGCAGTTTTACTGTCAACAAAGAGATGAAAAGACAAGTGTACATAGCGATAGTGGCGTTGGCGGCAATCATGTTGCTTGCCGTGCCATTCATTCCGCATCATCACCACGATAAAGCGCTATGTACGGTTGTGGAACACTGTGACAGCGACAACACGGATAATGACGAACATACAGGCCACAACGATGACGGCACGGCGTGCATAGAGAATGGCTGATTGTTCATATCCAAATCCGATGCACACAACAATACTTCCTATAAGATAATTCCGGCATTTGTCTGTGCGATATGCAGGATGGCAATTGCCGAACTGTTTCCGGAAAAGAAGATTCCATGCGAATGGGAAGGCATCGCCATCTACCAATCGGCGGAACTGACCCGGACCAATGCCCTGCGGGCACCTCCCCATATTTCTGACACCTCTTATAAATCCATGAGGTGCGGTATGCCTTTCCGCATACCCTATTTCCCTTTTTTTTCATACATCATCCGTTCCCTTCGTGTAAGGGAGCGTGAAACGTAATACAACAAAAATGTTAACAAAGAGAGCCTTAGTGCCTGTTGCATTGGTCTTTCCTCTGTTGTTGTATGCCTATGATGTAAAGGATAAGGACGATTTACAACCGACAGATAGCCTGTTGCACGACACCGGCGCGTCGCAACTTTCAGTAAAGCAGCTGATAGTTCCGGCCTCGCTGGTGGCATACGGCATATTCGAAGCCGCGATGATGCACGGGAACAGGATGCTGAACTATAGCATAGGTCACGAGGTCATCACCCACAAACCTGCAAAGTTCAGGATTGACGACTATACGCAGTATGTTCCGGCTGCAAGTGTCTATGTCCTGAATCTTGCCGGGGGCAAAGGACGGCACGGCTTCAAGGACAGGACTGTCATATTGGTTATGGCGAGCCTGTTTACCGCAGTGACAGTCAACGAGCTGAAATACACGGTGCGCGAGCAACGCCCTGACAAATCCGGGAGAAATTCGTTCCCGTCGGGACATACAGCCGCAGCCTTTATGGGAGCGGAGTTCCTGTGGCAGGAATACAAAGACGTGTCGCCTTGGTATGGCATCGGCGGATATGTGATAGCCGCCGGAACAGGGGCGTTAAGGGCGTGGAACAACAAGCATTGGGTCTGGGATGTCGTTTTCGGCGCAGGTTTGGGAATGTTATGAACAAAACTCGCATACAGGCTGTACCCGTCCGTGCAACGCAAATTGTCCAAAAAGAAGGAGAAAGTCTCCGGCATCTCCTTCTATCCTTATTACAACGGGCAACAGGGAGGACTTTCAGTCAAATATGATTTTTAATTTAGAATGGAATATGCTTCAGAAACTGATAAAATTCTCAATAGAGAACAAACTCACAATAGGCATACTGACGGTAGCCCTCATCATATGGGGAGGGTGGTCGCTGTCACAGTTGCCGTTTGACTCCACGCCTGACATCACCAACAATCAGGTGCAGGTAATCACGCAGGCCCCGTCGTTGGGGGCGCAGGAGGTGGAGCAGTTCATCACCACTCCCGTGGAGATGGCGCTCGCAAACATACCGAGAGTGACGGAGCGGCGGAGCATCAGCCGCAGCGGACTATCGGTCATCACGCTTGTCTTCGACGATGCCGCCGATGTGTATTGGGCGCGGCAGCAGGTGAGCCAACAATTGAAGGAAGCCGAGGAGGTGCTGCCGCAAGGCAAAGGCACGGTGGGGCTTGCCCCCGTGACGACCGGGCTTGGCGAAATCTACCATTACACCATACGCGCGGAAAAAGGCTACGAGGACAAGTACAGCCTTACCGACCTGCGCACGATGCAGGACTGGATTGTGCGCAAGCAGCTGTCCGGCACGGAGGGCATAGCCGAAGTGAGCGGATGGGGCGGATACGTGAAGCAGTACGAGGTGGCGATTGACGCCGACCGGCTGAACGCATCAGGGCTGACCGTGGCGGACGTGTATGACGCCCTCGAAGCGGGCAACGAGAACACCGGCGGCAGCTACATAGAGAAGAACAGCAGCCAGTATTTCATCCGTGGCATAGGCCTCACCACATCGTTGGAGGACATAGGGAAGATACCCGTGAAGACTATTGGCGGGACGCCGATACTCGTAAGGGATGTGGCAAACGTGCAGTTCGGATATGCCACCCGCTATGGAGCCGTGACAAGGAACGGAGAGGGCGAGGTCGTGGCCGGCATCACGCTGATGCTCAAAGGTGAGAATTTCCAGCAGGTGATAAAGAATGTGAAGAAACGCATGGCGCAGATACAGAAAAGCCTGCCCGAAGGCGTGGCCATCGAACCGTTCATCGACCGCACGCAATTAGTGGACCGCGTGACGGGTACCATCACTCGCAACCTGATAGAGGGAGGGCTGATTGTGGTCTTTATCCTCGTACTGTTCCTCGGCAACTACCGCGCAGGACTTGTGGTAGCCTCCGTAATCCCACTGTCCATGCTGTTCGCATTCGGCATGATGAAGCTCTTCGGCGTGAGCGGAAACCTGATGAGCCTCGGTGCGATAGACTTCGGGCTTATCGTCGATGGTGCGGTCATCATCGTGGAAGCCGTGTGCCACCACATAGGCATCAGCAGGGACAAGTACCGGGGCGCAAGTCTCACGCAGGCGCAGATGGACGACGAGGTGTATCTCTCCGCGTCCAAAATCCGCAAGAGCGCGGCATTCGGCGAAATCATCATCATGACGGTCTATCTGCCCTTACTCACGCTGGCGGGGATTGAGGGGAAGATGTTCCGTCCCATGGCTATGACCATCTTCTTCGCCATACTCGGCGCGTTCATCCTGTCGCTCACGTATGTGCCGATGGCAAGCGCGTTGTTCCTCAGCAAGGAAAGCACGCACAAGCGCAACCTGTCCGACCGCCTCATTGAGAAGCTGAGGGGATGGTATCTGCCCGTCATCACGAAAAGCCTCAATTGGAGCAAGACGCTGATAGCCTCGATGGTCGTGCTGTTCGCAATCAGTCTGCTTGTCTTCAACAGGTTGGGCGGAGAGTTCATCCCCAGCCTTGAGGAGGGGGACTTCGTCGCCGAGATAAGCATGGCGCAGGGCACGTCGCTCTCGCAGATGGTGGAAAGCACCATGCAGGCGGAGAAGATACTGAAGGCGCAGTTCCCGGAGGTGAAACAGGCGGTGACGCGCATAGGAAGCTCCGAGATCCCCACCGACCCCATGCCCGTGGAGCGTGCCGACATGCTCATATCCTTGATTCCGAAAGCCCAATGGACATCGGCAAAGACCAAGGACGAGCTGATGGAGAAGATGGAGGAAGCCCTGAGCGTCATTCCCGGCATGGAGGTAGAGATGACACAGCCCATACAGATGCGCAACAACGATCTGATTACGGGCATCAAGCAGGATGTGGCGATAAAGATATACGGCAACGACCTCGACGCGCTGGAATCTTCAGCGAAAAAGGTGGCATCGCTCATCAAGGATGTGGACGGCGTGTCTGAACCGTTCGTGGAGAAGGTGCAGGGACTGCCGCAGATACAGGTGAAGTATGACCGAGACCGTCTGGCGAAATACGGCATCTCCATAGCCACCGCCAACAGAGTACTTGAGGCGGCTTTCGCAGGCCGTCGCACAGGCTACGTGTTCGAGGAAGACCGCCGCTTTGACATGGTGGTGCGGATGGACAATGACCTGCGCAACGACCTCGCGGCATTGGAAGGTCTCTATCTGCCACTGCCCGACGGCGGGACGCTGCCGTTGCGACAGGTTGCCGAAATCAGCTTCGAGGACGCTCCGGCGCAAATCACGCACGAGGACGGGCTGCGGCGCATATACGTAGGGTTCAACGTGCGTGGGCGTGACGTGCAAAGCACCGTAGAGGAAATCCAAGGCATTCTCGACAAGGAACTGAAGCTCCCGGCGGGCTATTATTACACATACGGCGGACAGTTCCAGAACCTTCAGGAAGCCACAGGGCGGCTCATGCTCGCCGTGCCGCTTGCCCTGCTGGTCATCCTCTGCCTGCTGTATGCCACACTGAAGAATGTGCGCGAGACACTGTTCGTGTTCTCCGCCATACCGCTGTCCGCCATCGGCGGCGATGTGGGCATTGTGGCTGCGCGATATGCCGTTCAGCATTTCTGCCAGTGTGGGATTCATCGCGCTGTTCGGCGTGGCGGTACTCAACGGCATCGTGCTTATCGGACAGTTCAACACGTTCGAGAAGGAAGGAATGACGGATGTGCGGAAACGGATTGTCGAGGGATGTATGCTGCGGCTGCGCCCGGTCATCATGACGGCACTGGTGGCATCGCTCGGCTTCATGCCTATGGCACTCTCCACGGGCGACGGAGCCGAAGTGCAGCGTCCCCTCGCGACTGTGGTCATCGGCGGACTGCTCACTGCCACCATCCTGACACTCATTGTATTGCCGTCAATATATAAGACATTCACAAGAGAAAATCGTAAGGAAGCATGAAAACATTCAAGTATATCATTTTAACTGTATGTATCGGCGCACTGCCGCTGTCGTCACCTGCAGAGGAAAAGACCATGACGTTGCAGGAGTGCATCGACATGGCATTGGACAACAATCTGGACATGAAAGCCGGGACAGTCTCCGTAGGCAAAGCCCGCGACTTGCAAGGCACGGCGTTCGACATGGAGAAGACATCCGTCACGCTCAGTCAGGACCCCACATCAGGGGGTAGTCCCGACAACGGCATAACGGTAAGCCAGTCGTTCGAGTTCCCCACTGTTTACGCCGCACGGCGCAAGTACCTGAAAGCGGAAACGGCGGCGGCGCAGAGCAGTCTGGCGGTGACACGCAACGAGGTGGTAAGGGACGTAAGCGCATACTATTACACACTGCTCCATGACCGCCGTACCATCGAAATCTTGCAGGCGCAAGACAGTGTGTACGACAGGTTCGTCAGCCTTGCCTCGGCACGGTTCAAGGCGGGGGAGGCAGGCAATCTGGAACTGATAAACGCAGAGCGTATTCGCAACGAGAACCGCATCGAGATGGAAAAGGCTGAAAAGTCTTACCGGTCGGCGATGCTTGCTTTCCGGCAACTGCTGAACACGGACACCGTGGTCGTTCCGGCGGACGTTTCGCTTCCCGTCATACGACAGGAAATGCCGGAGGCATCCGTTTCCTTCGAGCAAACGCCTTTGGGCGGAATGTATGCCGCACGGATAACGGCATCCGAGCGTAACCTCAGCCTTGCCAAACAAGGGTATATGCCGGGACTGAGCATAGGCTTGACAGGGCAGCTGCTCATCAAGGGCTTCAATCCTTACGACATCGAGCGCAGCAGGTTTGACAAGGGAAATTTCATGGGCTTCGAGGTAGGCGTGAGCATACCCCTGTTCTGGGGCGGTCAGAATGCGAAGGTAAAGGCCGCCCGGCGCGACGTGGAACTGGCGGAAATCAGCCGCCGGCAGGCGAAGCAACGTATGGACAAGGAATACCGTGACGGACTGAACGAGCTTTTCCGTGCGCAGAAGGTGCTGGACTATTACACCGCGCAGGGAAACGGACAGGGCGAGCGCATGGGCCGCCTCTCGCAGGTGTCCTACGAGAACGGGGAAATCGGGTATGTGGAATATATCCAGAACCAGCAGACAGCACTCGACGTGCAGTTGCGGTATGCCGATGCCGTCAACGACTACAATCAGGCAATCATCATGTTGAATTACATAAAAGGAAACAAATGAAAACGATTTATATGACAATCATGGCAGGCGCACTCGTCATCCTTGCGTCATGCTCCGGGAACAAGAACGTAGAAAACCAGACTAAGGAGACGGAAGAACAGCATACGGAAGAGGTGGAACTGACGCAGACGCAGATAAGCACCGTGGGCATCACGCTGGGCAAAGTGGAGAAAAAGGAACTCGGCAGCGTAATTCGCGTCAACGGGGAGCTGAAGCTAAATCCGCAGGACAAGGCGGATGTCATGTCGCTCATCGGCGGCATCGTCCGCAAGATAAGTGTCATAGAGGGGCAGCAGGTAAAAGCCGGACAGACGGTGGCCTACATCGAGAACACGGAGATTGTGGAGATGCAGAAGAACTACCTTGTGGCTGCAAAAGAAAAGGAGACGGCCCAGCTGGAACAGCAGAGGCAACGAACGCTGTCCGCGCAGGGAGCCGGAGTGGAAAAGACGCTCCAGCAAGCGGAAGCGGCATACGCGACCGCACAGGCACGCCTGACGGGATTGTATCACCAGTTGGTGCAAATCGGCATCAGTCCGGAACAAGTGGCAGCGGGGAAGATAGTCTTGCAAGTCCCCGTGCGCACGACTATTCCGGGTGTGGTAGGCAAGGTAAGTGTGAACACCGGCACTTACGTGGACACCACCACTCCGCTGATGCAGATAGCCGACAATTCGGCCGTCTATGCCAGCCTCAATGTGTTCGAGCGCAACATAAGCCAGGTCGAGGTCGGGCAGGACGTGGATTTCGTCATCACGAACAGCCCGGAGGCGCGCGTCAAAGGCAAGGTGTCTTTGGTGAACCGCTCCATGAACCCGGAGACCAAGGCCATCGCCGTACATGCCCAGATTACCGGAGGCAACGCCGACAGGCTGATTGCCGGAATGTACATCACCGGACTGATACATACGGGCAAGAAGGAGGTCACGGCTCTGCCTGACGGTGCCATAGTCAGTGCGGAAGGCAAGAAGTTCGTTTTCGTCCTCGATGGCAGGCAGGCGGACGGAAAGGAGCAAACGCTGCATTTCAAGCGCGTGGAAGTCATAACGGGAGCCGGCGAGCTGGGATATACGCAGGTTGATTTCGTGAACCCCGTGGATGCGGACGCCACAGTGGTGACAGGCAAAGCATTTTACCTCGCTTCCATGTCCGCCGACCACGGCGAACACTGATTATAGCAACGGACATCCATGAACAGGCGTAACGAACGTAGATTGGGAAGACGACGGCAACATCGCTACAAGATGTTCAACCTTTCCAAATCAGCATCATCGTAAGCCTTGCCGCAGGTCTGGTCGCCGGCTTTGCCGTCTGGCACTTCATTTACCGGTGTGAAGACCCGACATGCGTCATAACCTATGTCAATCTGGTGATTTGTCTCTTGGTGTTCCTAGCCTTTGCGTTGGTAACGGGTGAAGAGTTTTTTCGCACATCCCGACCGGGAGAAACGCAAAAAGCCGAAATCGCACGATTGAATGCTATCATAGTGTAGGACAAGGAAGCCCTTGCTTGCGTATCGCGGCAGGTACGGGTCTTCCTTGTCTTGCCGGCAAACATAAGTGGATGAAATGATTTTCTCTGCGTTGGAAAATGAAGAAGCGGAAAAAGGAAGAACAAGGAAAGGAGCATAATGAAAAGGAGACATATCGGGCACGTACCGGAAGACGGCGCAGGATTCTTATCTGCGGAAGCGGCGTATTAGGTTGCGTCATCGGCTTTTGCATATATTCTTGGGTTATGGAATGTCCCGACCCTGATTGCCGTTTCCATTATGCACCTTTTGTCGGAATGCTGATAGACGGTGTTGCACTGGCTGTCTTGGCTACACTCGTATTAAGGAGACCATTGCACGGTATTTCAAAGGTATACAGGGTTGTGGTTACTTCGTATATCACTGATATTTAGTATCTTCATAACCAAAACAGTCGTATAGCTATGCCTACCAAACAAACCGAATCCGCTCCGAGCTTCCTGCAAGTTTATACGCAGGTGCGTCGCGACCGTATGAAGCACTTGTTCCTTCGACAGATCAGCGCTTGCGTTGACTGGCGAGGTATTCGCACACTACTCAACAAGAAGTATACAAAGCCCCAGAACGCCACAGGCAATCCAGCCTATGATGCCTTGATGATGTTCAAGACCCTACTGCTTCAGACATGGTACGGCCTGAGTGATTACGAAGTCGAAGAACGGATCAACGACTCCATCCTCTTTGAGCGAATTCCTCCTCTTGGATATGGGCCTTCCAGCTCCAGACCACAGCACCATCTGTCGCTTTCGCGCTGAACTGACACGTTTGGGGATTATGGACAAGCTCCTTAAGGAGCTGAATAAGCAGTTCAAGAAGCACGGGATTAGCCGTATTGACCAAGGGGCTATCGTGGATGCGAGCATTGTGGATAGCCCGAACGCTCCCGATGGAAGTATCCTCATCGAAGTGGCAGACGACCGAGAGGACTTGCGCACCGAAGAAGAGCAAGCCCAAGAGCAGGCTTATCAGTATGAGTTGAAAAGTCGCAAACCAGGGGTCGATACGGAAGCTCGTTGGGTGCGCAAAGGCAGGCAATATCGCTACGGGTACAAAAAGCACGTGCTGACCGATGGGCAAGGGTTGGTGGAGAGCATAATTACCACGCCAGCCAATTGTGCCGATACGGTGGTATTGCCCGAGCTGATAGAGAAGGCTGAGCTTACGCAGGGCGTTAGTGTCCTTGCCGATAAAGGTTATTGTAGCCGAGAAGAACTCGGCTTGTCTCCTTGAGCGCGGCTTGATTGATGGAATTATGCTCAAGGCGCAGAAGGGGATGAAGCTCACAGAGCGACAACGTGAACTGAATAACGCCATCAGCAAAATGCGCTATTTGATAGAGCATACCTTCGGGAGTATTTGAAGGTGGCTTTCAGGAGGGCGATGTCGCTACCGAGGGCTTGAGCGAACGCATACACAGAATATCTTGGAAGCTATGGCATACAATCTGGAGCGTATGCCTGGGCTTCTTGTGCTCCAGAGCATCAAATAGCCCGAAAAGCCCCCTCTCGGAAGGATCATCCTTCCAAAAGGGGGCAAGGGGGAGAGACAGGCATCTCACTTCTCAGCCTAAAGACTCCGGAGTTCGGTGGAGGAAAGTGCAAGCTGTGAAGAGATGGGCTTGCGCAATGGTCTCAATACTTCGCCCGAAAGAGGACACACATAAGTTTGTTGTTCTCCTCTTAAGATGGATCGTAGAAAGAACGTTCTCTTGGATAGAAAAACTACAGGAGAATGACGATCAATAAAGAACGATGTAGTGAGTCCGCAGAAACCATGCTGTACCTCACTTTCTGTCATATTCTCCTTAAAAAGTCCACAGATAAATTCAAAACTGCTTCTCAAAACACTATGTAGATATTCCAAGTGCCGTTTTCAATTCAATTATGCGCCTTTAGCGTCTTACCGTTTCCCGCCCTCCCTTGTAATTCCCTCTAGTATCCTTTTCGAGATCCGAAATCTTGTAGAGGATCTTACCGGCAAACTGCGTGTAGGGAATGATCTTTCGATCGCGATAGTCCTGCAAGGTGCGAGGGCTGATGTAGAGCCGTTCGCAAACCTCCTTACCCGTGAGGAAATGCTCTCCACTGAAGAGCGGCCGGTGCGTCTCCGACACTTCCCGAATCCTTTCTCTTACTCGTTGCAAGGCTGAGATGACCACCTGCATCTCGCCTGCCTCTAAACTCAATTCTTGAATCGCTTCCATCATCGCTTCGTCGTGTTTGTCGTTTTGTCAGACTTTACGCAGAGCAATCGCTCCACATCCTCCCGCTTGTAATAGCACTTGTGCCCGATCTGTGCGAAGGGTAGCACGCTTGTGTCTCGGTAGTGTTGCAAGGTGCGTTTACTGATGCCGAGCAGTCGGCAGACGTCCCCGTTGTGTAGCCAGTCCGTGTGTTTGGACTCTTCTCCGAAAGCCTTCAGGCAACATTCTGCAAGGCTCAGTATCTCGTTCCGCAGGCAGAGCCAATCGGCCTCTGTAATAATCAAATACTTCATGGTTTCACGTATTAGTTTTCTGGTTGGTATTTAGGTTTTACTGTTTTCGGCGACAAACGTAACCGCACGCAAAACGCTGTCAACGCAATCGGGAACAGGAGGGATGCAAATGGAATAGCAGGGATACAACCGGCGCAGCAAGGGGCGGCTTTCGCTTATTCGGAAAACAGCGGCAAGTGAAAGCAGATAGCGATCTTCTAATAGTCCCCCTTCTCCTTCCCTTTTACGGCCGTTTTGTCTTATCGGAGGGGCGAATCACTTCCATGTAAGTCCTGTTCCCCGGAAGAAATCAGCAGCAACCGGGCGCAACATCATGTCGGAATGCGCTGCATGCTTGGATGCTGGGGATGCTCATCACACTTTCGCTTCCGAGAACTCATCCCAGCCAGCCATGAAGAAACAGGCAGATAAAAGCAAGATAAACACCAGCAAAACACCGAACAGTGGCGGACGCTCATCCAAGAACGGGGAGATCGAGACTTACCTCTCTCAGCATTACGTATTCCGGTACAACACCGTTTGGGGACGGGCGGAATATCGCGGCCGGGAGGACACCCGATTCCTAAAAGTCGGCCGCTTATGAGATCAACACGCTGCGCCGCGAACTCGACAACGAGGCCGGGATCACGACCTCCCCCAGACAACCTCTACTCGATCATTGAAAGCAGTTTTTCTCCGCGCATTAACCCCATACAAGAGTATTTCAAAGCCTTGCCCGCCGCTGTGCTAGATGTCACAAACACACCATGCCATCCATGAGTTGGCCGACTGCGTCGTCGTTCGTAACCCCGAGAAATGGCTGCTGTACTTGACAAAATGGCTTGTGGCTGTAGTCGCCAATGCGATGGACGACTGCGCGTGCCGCAATCACACCTGCCCGGTCTTAACCGGTGAACAGGGGCGATTCAAGGCGACGTTTCTCGACCTGCTTTGCCCGCCTGAGCTGCATGGCTACAGCTATACCGGCAAGATCTATCCACAAGAAAAGGACACGCTGACCTACATCGGGCAGAATCTCATTATCAACATCGACGACCAGCTCAAGGCGCTCAACAAGCGGGACGAAAACGAGTTGAAGAACTTGATCACCTGCCCGATGGTCAAGTACCGCATGCCTTACGATAAGCACGTGGAGGAGCACCCCCACATGGCGAGCTTCGTGGCCTCGGTGAATGGCAACGACTTCCTCACCGACCCCACCGGCAGCAGGCGTTTTCTGCCCTTCGAGGTGCTCTCCATCGACATCAACCGGGCAAGGGCCGTCTCGATGGACGCCGTTTATGCGGAGGCCAAATCGCTATTGCAATCGGGCTATCGATATTGGTTCAACGATGAGGAGATCGCGGAGCTGTACCGCGAAAGTGAGGCGTTTCAAGTACAGACAGCAGAGATGGAGCTCCTGTTGCGCTGCTTCGAGCTGCCAACCACCGACAGTGATTGCTCCTACCTGACAACGACCGAAATCTTGACTTACCTCGGCACCTACACGCGCCAACCGCTTAAGGCCAAACGTATGGGAGAGGCCTTGAAAAGGGTCGGATACATCAAGGTCAGCCGACGGCGGAACGGCGGTAGCCCGCTGTATGTCTACAAAATCCGAAAGATTCTCCCTGTCCCTCCTCCAATCATGTAGTAGTAACATGTAGTCGGCCGCGTAGTGACCTCGATTTGTATGGATGCTATTGGAAAACAATCGAGTAAGGCGATTGTAGTTTGTAGTAAGAAGAAGCCAAAAAGTACGGGTATTTGATCTTAAATCAACGTGAGTTCTATGTAAGGAATCCATTTCCCCGCCTCGGGGAAAATACCTTCCCCGCACCGAGGAAGACACCCTTCCCAATGGCTCACAGACGACGTAGGCTTTGTGGGTGACGCAACACCTCGATCATGTGCCCCTCTCGTAGGGGCGAATAATCATTCGCCCCTACAACTGCCTCGGGGAAGGCACTCTTCCTTGCACACCTCGTGCAAGCAGGCTTGCAGCCCGCCTGCAAGGGAGCTTGCAGCCATCGTGCAAAGGGAGTCCCATCCCTATATAAATGAATTGCCCCACGTCGAACTCACGTTAAATCACTTGCATTCCAATAAAACACCACACCATTTCATTACCCATCTCAATGTTTGATCACCATGAAAGAAGAAAACCTATCGACCATCAAGCGGTACCCCATCACGGCGTACTTGGAAAGTAAAGGCATCACTCCTGTCCGACGGCTGGCGACCTACGCGATGTATCGCTCGCCGCTGCGGGATGAGCATCATCCGAGCTTCAAAGGTAGACACCGAAAAGAACCTGTGGATTGACTATGCCGAAGGCTGTGGAGGAAGCATCATCGACCTCTGTATGCGGCTGGAGGGGTGCAACCTACCGGAGGCCATCCTCCATTTAGGGAAGATTGTTTCCGGTCGCATGGTGAATGACTGTCCACGGACAAGAATCGACCGTAATCTCATCGAGGGCACGAACACGAGTAGAAATCTGATCGGCATATCGAACGACCTTCCGCCACATTTGCAAGACTACCTGAGCAAAGTGCGATGCATCGACCTCGGTCGGGCACAACCCTTCCTCCGATGCGTCCGCTACGAAGTGAGGAGACGGACGTACGAAGTCATCGGCTTTGCCAATGCCTCGGGCGGCTACGAGCTCAGGGGCGCCGGGTTATTCAAAGGAACGCTGGCTCCAAAGGACATTACACCCATCTTTTCCGACGGGCGGCAGCCAGTCTGCCTCTTCGAAGGCTTCATGGACTTCCTTTCCTTCCTTTCAATGAAAGAAAAGGTCGGTAGCCATTGCCTTGTAATGAACTCCGTGGCTAATGTTGGGCGGTGCATCCGTTACTTGCGCGAGCGGCACATCACGGCCCTCCGCGCCTTCCTCGATAACGACGACGCTGGAAGGCGAACCTTGAGCACGTTCATCGAAGCTGGGTTTCTGGTGGAAGACATGTCCATGCATTATCGCGGATGCAAGGATCTCAACGAGTTTCATGTCAACCGCATCCGTCGCCTACGGGAGCAACAAGGACAAGCACTAATCACAACCAAACCATCCCACACAATCAAACAGAAAAGGAGATAGCAACCATGAAAGAGAAAAACACCAACAAAGCGGACCGGGCGTTCCTCGACGTCTATCCGGAAGAAACGCATCCACAGGAAGCAGAGCCATCCGAGCAGGTCGCGCATGCCGAGAGTGCACTCACACCAAAACGCATCAGCGCCAAAATGAGACGAGGGACGCTGGAGGCTTACAAGCAGACCTTCCTCGTCCCCGCCAAGCTGATCGAACGTCGGGCAGTCTATTTGTGTCGGGCGACTCAGGAGCGCGCCGACTTCGTTGTCCGTCGATTGGGCGACCGTGGCGCCAATCTGTCGAGCTTCGTGGAGCGCATCGTGCGCGCCCATTTGGAGGACTACGCCGAGGAAATCGAGGAATGGCGAAAGCTGTAATCCAAGCACGCGGATTCGTCGAAGAGTCCACGAATGATGTGAACGCCAGCACGCAGTAACCATCTGAATGCAGGGCACGCAGTGATCTCAAGAATCACATAGGGTATGTAACGGAGCGTGACGACGGTAATGCAAGACGTCAGTTTGTTCCCACAAACTGCGCTTGCTCCCTCGGCCTCAAGGTCCGAGGGAGAGAGCCGTAATCACATCCGTTCTCATCGGCCCAAACCATAGAATAAGCACCACAGAAAAGACCTATCCACATGAAAAGACACCCCCAAAAGGAAGACAAGAAGACGAACAAGACGGCCTTCATCAAGGTCAGATGCACGGCCGAGGAAAAGGTACGGATCCGTTCGAGAGCCACGAACACAGGGCGGAAGTACTCCGACTACTGCCGCGAGATGTTGCTCAGCGGATCCGTCATTGCCGTACCTCCGATGGGTGACAACGAGAAGGAGGCGCTCGCCATCCTCCGTCAGACAGCGCTATTCTACGCGCACATTTCTAACCTGATTAAGGTCAAGGACGTCTCCTAGGTGGACGCAACGAAGGCCCTTGCCACCTATGCCCGGATCGCTTTTAAGCGGTTATTCAGCCCTCGCTATCAGGTCCCAGAGGAGGTGTTTAAGCGCTTAAATATCGAAGATCATGATCGCAAAGTGTAAGGCTATTGCGCACGGAGGCAACGCACTGGAGTACGTTTTCCGAGAAGGAAAGCTCGGCCGGATCCTCGCCCTCCACAACCTGTGTAGCGAAACGCCGAAGGAGATTCACGAGGAGATGAATCTGATTAACGACTACAACAGCCGCTGCAAAAACAAGTTCTTGCGCATCGAAATCGGCATCGCCCCGCAGGACGAGCCGCGGATGACGTTCAAGACCCTGAACCGCCTCGCCCTGCTCTTTGCCAAACAGATGGGGTTGGACGACCATCAATGGGTGGCCGTCACACACAAAGACACCGACAACCTGCATATCCACATCATTGCCAATCGAATCAGCCTCGGTGGACAGGTCTACGACACCACCTTCGTCAGTAACCGAGCCGCGAGAGTGGCCGAAGAACTCAGCCGCAAGTATGGGCTGACCATCGCCAACGAAGTCCGATCCGCACGACTACATCGGAAAGCCCAAGCCGATCCGAGAAGAGAGCGGACAAAGCTGCAGGTTCGGAGCATCTGCTACGCCCTGCTCGAGAAGCACAAAGGGAAAGGCCTGTCGGGTCACTCCATGTTCCTCTATGAACTCCACCGAAGTGGCGTCACGATCGACCGCATGAAGAACAAGCAGGGGAAAGTCTACGGGCTGAAGTTTACCTACGACGGCTACAGTTTCAAGGCCTCCGAGATCGGCCGTGAGTTCGGTTTCCGCACAATGCCGAAACAGTTCGAGTCCGGCAACACACTGAAGCCAATCATTATTCCATCAAGCCATTCCTCCCTCCGGCCAACAAATGATTCCCCTATTGCACAAGTCGCAAGATCCGCTTTAGACACTGCGGAAAGCCTTCTTTCGGAGACTGGAGAGGTCACAGCTCTACAGACACACGGCGCAGACTACGCTGAGATCGCATGGCAGCGACGCTTAAGAAACCAAGCCGGGAAAAAGAAGAAGCGAGGGAGGGGGATATGATGTTTGACGTTCATCCGCTCCATCCATCCCGACCTTTCCCAAACTGAAAGCCAAATCGAGAGAATCGCATCAAAAACGCCTGTAATTCAAATAGTCATAGTAACATTGCACCCTCAAATGACAAGCGCCCTTTGTTTGTGCAGATTCCAGCAACCTCAAGCGCTTCGCTCGTTTCCACTTCGTTACCTATCCAATGCCTATGACCGAGTAACTTCTTCTTTTTCAGAGGGATATTTGCTTATAATTTTCTCCCGAACCTATTCGAATACGTTGGGGAGGTGGTCGGAATAGGTTCCGAACGTATTCCAACCACCTCCGAACGTATTCGCGGGGCATTCTCCTCCCGCCCTTTTCCCCCACCTTTGCGGCCGATTAGACATCGCAAACACATGACGCCTATACACACACGAATACTCCGACTATTATGCATACGCTGAAATCAAAGAAAACGGCCATACAGGCCTTCCTCTATTTCATGGCTACAGCCGTCGTGATCGCCTACTTCTTTCCGCGAGAAGGCAAGTTCAGATACCAGTTCCACGAGGGTAAGCCTTGGCGCTACGGCCTGTTGACGGCCCCGAGCGACTTCCCCATCTACAAGTCCGATGCCGAGCTGAAGGCCGAACGAGACAGTCTACAGGCCCGCTTCCGGCCCTATTTCCGACTCGACGACCGCGTCGCGGGGCAGGCCCTGGGCAACCTCAAGAACGACTACGTCGAACATCGCACCATGAGCACGCCCGTCTGGCAATACCTCACCCAAAAGCTCAGCGCACTCTACGCCGACGGCATCATCTCGGTGCAGGACATGGAGCGCATGACCTCCGAGCATCGCACCCGCCTCAGACTGCTCCGCAAGAACGTCTCCTCGCAGGTTGACATCTCCCGCTTCCACTCCGAAAAGTCGGCCTACGAGTTGGTCATCAACGAAGCGCCCGAATCGATGGACAAGGGCGAGCTGAGGGCCTCCAACTTCGACCGCTACCTGCAGCCCAACGTCACCTACGACGCCGAAACGTCCGACAAGGCGCTGGAGGCGCTCATGCAGAAGGTGACACTCTCCACCGGCATCGTGCAGGCGGGCGAGCGCATCGTCGATCGGGGCGAGGTGGTCGACGCCCGCACGTACAACATCCTCCGTTCGCTCAAGATCGTCCACGAGACCAAGTCCGGAGGCAACCGTCGTGACGCCATCACCATGCTGGGCCAGGTGATTCTCATCCTCGGCATCATGGCCTGCTGCGCGCTCTACTTCCTGGCCTTCCGCCCGGAGCTTTACTTCAAGCGCCGGAACCGTTTCTTCATCCTCGTCTGCATCCTCGTGCCCTGCCTCCTCACGGAGCTTTGCGTGCGCTACGACCTGATGAACATCTACATCCTGCCCTTTGCCATCATCCCCATCGTCGTCCGCACCTTCTTCGACTCTCATTCGGCCCTCTTCACCCATCTCATCACGGCGCTCATCTGTTCCCTCGTGGCCCCCTTCCCGCACGAGTTCCTACTGCTGCAGATCATGGCCGGCGTCGTCTTCATTATCAGCCTCAAGGAGCTTTCGCAGCGATCGCAGCTCCTGCGATGCGCCTTCCTCATCTCCTTGGCCTACATGTTGGGCTACATCGGCCTCTCGCTCTATCAAGACGGCGACTTCAACAAGATCGATTGGCGCATGGGAATCTATTTCGGCATCAACTTCGTGCTGCTCATGTTCTCCTACGTCCTCATTTATATGATGGAAAAGGCCTTCGGATACGTCTCGCCCATTACGCTCGTGGAGCTGTCGAACATCAACAACCCGCTGCTCAAAAAGCTCTCCGAAACCTGCGCAGGCACCTTCCAGCACTCCCTGCAAGTCTCCATCCTGGCCTCCGCCGCCAGCGCCAAGATCGGCGCCGACACGCAGTTGGTCCGCACCGGAGCGCTCTATCACGATATCGGCAAGATGAAGAACCCGCCTTTCTTCACCGAGAACCAGATGAAGGGCATCAACCCCCACCGCGATCTGCCCTTCGAGCAGAGCGCACAGATCATCATCAGCCACGTCACCGAGGGCATCAAAATGGCCGAAAAGGCAGGCCTGCCAGAGGCCATCATCGACTTTATTCGCACGCACCACGGCGCCGGTAAGGCCAAGTATTTCTACAACTCCTACTGCAACGCCCACCCGGGCGAACCCGTCGACGAGTCGCTCTTCACCTACCCCGGCCCGAACCCCTTCACCCGTGAGACGGCGATCCTGATGATGGCCGATTCCGTCGAAGCGGCCTCGCGCAGCCTCAACGAATACACCGACGAGACGATCGGCGCACTGGTCAATAAGATCATCGACGGGCAAATAGCCGACGGCCTCATGCGCAACGCCCCGCTGACCTTCCGCGACATCGACAAGATCAAGACCACCTTCGTGGAAAAGCTCAAAACGATGTACCACACCCGCATCAGCTACCCCGATCTCAAGAAGAGCTGACGCCCTCAAGGCAATTTCCAACAAGAAAGGCCTGCCGCACCACTTGCGACAGGCCTTTTTCTATGCGAAAACTTCGCCGTTTTCCTCGATTTAGGCCCGTTGCTTAACGTGAGTTCGATGTAGGCCATCCTACGATTTCCTGAGGAAATGAGTGGAAGCCCATCCCAGCGATTTCCTGAGGAAATGAGCTGAAAAAGTTTTGTGGCGGCCGATTTCCTGAGGAAATGAGCCGAAACAGTTTGTGGCGGCCGATTTCCTGAGGAAATGAGCCGAAACAGTTTTGTGGCGGCCGATTTCCTGAGGAAATGAGCCGAAACAGTTTTGTGGCGGCCGATTTCCTGAGGAAATGAGCCGAAACAGTTTAGTGGCGGCCGATTTCCTGAGGAAATGAGCCGAAAAAGTTTTGTGGCGGCCGATTTCCTGAGGAAATGAGCCGAAAAAGTTTGTGGCAGGCGATTTCCTGAGGAAATGAGCCGAAAAAGTTTTGTGGCAGGCGATTTCCACCAGAAAATCGCATATCGAACTCACGTTTGCTCGAAAGAAACGCACCGGAATCCAGGAATCCGACCCATGCTCCCAATGGAAACACAGCGGAATCCAGGGAATCCGGCGCGTCCCCGAGCGGAAAAGACGCCCGATGACCGCCTCTTAGTAGCCCGGATTATTGGGCAAGAGGTTGCGGTCGTTGTCGATGGCTACGGTGGTGATGGGCCAAAGGAGGTTGTAGCCGTTCTCGGCGATGTTCAGCTTGTCCGAAGCCTGCGGACGACTGCCCGCGGCCTCGCCCGTGCGATACTTACAGAGCGCACGCACGGCCTGACGCCCTTCGGGGCCGGAGTTGAACCAGCGACGGAGGTCGTACCACCGTTGCCCCTCGGCGAAAAACTCCACGCGGCGCTCGTGCATGATGCGCGCCATGAAGTTTGCGGCCGTGACGGTGCTGCCCGTCTGGAGGGCCGCGACGCCACGCTTAGCACGCAGCTCGTTGAGCCGCTTCACGCCCTCGGGGTAGCCCGCGGCCTCGGCCACGATGAGGTACATCTCGGCGATGCGGACAACGGGGTAGGAGTCGGATTTGTCCGTGTTGGGATACTTGATGCAGTCGTACGTCTCGGTGCCGTTCTTGAGCTTCAAGTGGCGCACCGAGGCCGCCTTGCGCTCGTCGCCCTCCTCGTAAGCCCTGATGAGGGCCTGATCGACGGGCAATTCGTAGCGTCCGTTGCCGCCGGGGGCCGCGCTGCCCGCACCGTTTTCCTTCTCGTACTGGTCGACGATGTTGGAGCGCAAAAACCAGCCGTAGGAGCCGCTGTCGGTGGTCGTGTTGGTCCATTGCAGGATCATCTCCTTGCTCGTTTTGGCGTGCCAGATGTCGGCGTAATGATCGGCCAGAGCGAAGTGACCGTCGGCGATCACCTCTTCGGCCAACTGTCGGGCCCGCGCCTTGTCCTGCACCGGTGTGGGGGCAATGAGCAGCACCCGCGCCAAAAGGGCCTTGGCGGCCACGCGACTGGCATAGCCGGCCGTGGAGAAGGCGGGGGCATGCACCAGGCCATACTCCAGGTCTTGCTTAACGAGCCTCCAGACGGAGTCCTCCGGGGCACGGCTGACGGGCTCGTCCGTGACGGTGGTCAGCAGCGGCGCGTCGCCCCAGTTGGCCGTGATGCGCATATAGAGCCAGGCACGGACGATGCGCGCTTGGGCGGCGATCTCGGTCAGGTTGACGGTCGATGTGCCCGTATGCTTCTCCACCAGGTTGATCAGGTTGTTACACCGCTGCACGGCGCCGTAGAGCTGTTGCCAGAGGTCGTTGATGTTGGAGCTGCTTGTCGTTGGGTCGTTGTCGTCCATGTCGACATACCACGACTTGCTGTTGAGGTTATCGGCTGCGATGTCCTCCATCACCAGTCGGTAGTTCTGGGCGCCGTCGTAGACGCCATTGAGCAGAGCCTGATAGTCCGCATCCGTCAGCGAAGAGTCAGAGACGGCCGCGGTGGGCGGATAGTCCAGGTTGCAGCCGTTGAAGGCCAGTAGAGAGGCCGCCAGTGCGGCGACCATCAAAGGGGTTCTCATATTCATTGGGTAAGTCATCTCGTTGGGGGGAAAGTTTAGAAGGATAAGTTCATGCCGAAGAGGAAAGAGCGCGGATGCGGCACGGATCCGGAGTCGTAGCCGCGATAGGTGGCACGGTCAGGATTCATGGCCACTTCGGGGTCGAAGCCGTCGTACGCCGTGAAGGTGTAGAGGTTGTTCACCTGAGCATAGAGACGCAGTCGAGAGAGGCCCAGATGGCGCACTGTCTCGTCGGGCAGGGTATAGCCAAGCGTCACGTTACGGATGCGTAGGAAGTCGGCCTTCTCCAGAAAGCGCGTCGTGTAGTTCATCATGTTGTTCGTGTACGCCGCACCGTCGGCCACGGCCCGCGGCCTGTCGTTCGATGGGTGTTCAGGCGTCCAACGGGCCTCGTACTCGTCACGGAAGATGGCGTATCCGTTCGGCGTACCGCCCTGTCCGCCGCCTCCGGTGTAGGCCCCTTTCCACGTGGCGTAAATCTTGGCGCCGAGAGAATATTGGAGATCCAGCCCGAGGTCGAAGCCTTTATAGGCAAAGTTGTTGATGAAGGCGCCTGTGACCTTGGGGAAGGGCGATCCGGCCGCCACACGGTCGTTGTTATTGATGATGCCGTTGCCATCCTTGTCGTAATACTTCACGTCGCCCGGACGGATGCCGCGCTTCCAGAGCGCCTCGCCGCCGGGCTGAGCCAGAATCTCCTCCTTGCTCTGGTAGATACCCTCGGCACGGATCAGGTAGAACGTAGCCATCGGCCGACCCACCTGTAGGATATTGCTCGGCCCGACTTCGATAAAGTTATCCGTGCCGTCAGCCTTCTTCGTGAGCGCCACGACCTCGTTATGCTGATAACCGAAAGAGAGCGCACGTCCCACGTCAAGCCACGGCCACGCAGCGGATGTCCGGTGATCATGGCCTCGAAGCCTTCGTTACGGATGCGCCCTACGTTGGAGGTCGTCCGCGTGTAACCGCTCAGGGCGTTGATGGGGTGCGAGAGCAACAAGTCGCGCGTGTCCTTGTGATACCAGTCGAGCGTCAGCTCCAGGCGTCGATCGAAGAGCGCAGCGTCAACCCCCAGGTCGTATTGCAGCGTTTTCTCCCACGTCAGGTCCGGGTTCGGGCGCGAGTTGGGGAAAGCCAGCCCCGACTGTCCGATGTAAGCCACATCGCTGGCGCGATAGGTGTTGAAGTAGTCGTAATAGCCGATCCCCTCTTGGTTGCCCGTATAGCCGACGGCAGCGCGGAGCTTGAGATCGCTCAGCGTTTTCGTCTTGGGGAAGAATCCCTCCTCGGACACGATCCAGCCGAGCGAAGCCGCCGGGAAGTAGCCCACTCGCCGCCCGGGTGCGAACTTCGACGAGGCATCACTACGCAGCGACGCTTCCAAAAGATAGCGGTCGGCATAGTTCAGGTTCACGCGTCCGAAGAGCGACTGGAGGGCGTACTCCGACAGGGACGAAGACCCTTCAGTCACACTGCCCGCCGAGTTGATGTATTTCAGCATAGGCGAAACGAAGTTGGTGCCTCGGACAAAGTTGTTGTCCAGCGTCGTCTTCTGGTAGCTATACCCGAGGAGCGCCTTGAAGGCGAGCTTGTCCCACTGGTGGAAATAGTCGAGCGTGTGCTCGACCAGGTTCGAGAAACTGAAGCCGCGGAGGTCGTGCACGTCCCCATTGGAGCGGGCACCGCGGATGGTGCCACGTGGGAAGACGCCCGTCTCGTGCATGACGATATAGTCGCCGCCCAAATCGAGGTTGTAGCGCAGTTCGGGGAGGATGTTCCAAGTCGTCTTCAGACCGACAATGGCGCGGTACTTCCGCGTCACCTGCTCTTTGCTCATCGATCAGCGCTACGGGGTTGTATTTGCTGGCGTTGATGGAGCCGAAGCTGCCGCTGGCGGTACGCACGGCATAGTCTGGCGAGGCGGAGAGGGCGTTGATCCAAGGCGAGTAGAGGTTGCCGTCGCCCGTGGCACGGTTGGTGGTGGCGGAGCTGAGGGCGATGTCGGCCGAGATCTTCACCGTGCGACTGATGCGGTTCGTGAGATTCGTGCGCAGGTTGTAGCGGGTGTAGTCCGTCTTCTTCATCACGCCCTGCTGATCGTAATAACCGAGCGAGCGTAGAACTGCGTCTGGTCTGTGCCGCCGGATAGGGCCAGCTGATGGTTCGTATGGAGCGCCGTGCGGGTGATGGCGTCGATCCAATCGGTGTCCGCGCCCTCCTGTGCGGCGGCGACGGGCTTCTTATACGTCGCATCCGTGGGCGAGAGGCCGAGCGAGGTGTTGTAGTTGTTGATTGCCTCGTTGCGGGCGGCCACATGCTCTGCCGTGGGCAGGAATTGGAGCTTGCGCCAGAGGTTCTGCACGCCGACGTAACTATCTAACGTCACCCGTGTGCGACCGGAGCTGCCGCGCTTGGTGGTGATGAGGACGACGCCGTTCGAGGCGCGTGATCCGTAGAGCGCTGCGGCCGAAGCGTCCTTGAGCACCTCCACCGAAGCGATGTCTGCGGGGTTAATGTCCGCCACACCGCTCAGGGTGTTGCCTTGGTAGCCGGCCTTCTGCGAGAAGTCGGCCGAGAGAATCGGCATCCCGTCGACGACATACAGCGGTTCGTTGCCGGCCGAGATGGAGCTGGTACCGCGGATGTTCACCACCACGGCGCCGCCCGGTGCTCCCGAAGCCTGCGTGACTTGCACGCCGCTGACGCGCCCGCTGAGCGTTTGCTCGAGCGACGTGGCGGGGGTCTCCCGGATGGAGGGCGGCGTCCACCGAGCCGATGGCGCCGGTCAATTCGCGTCGTTTCTGTTGGCCGTAGGCTACGACGACCTCCACCTCGCCCAGCTGCGTAGCGTCTGGCTCCAGCTCGATGTGCATGGAGGCGGTGGCGGGGACCTCTTTCGTTCGGTAGCCGACGAAGGAGATGACGAGCGTGGCGCCGGGGCGTGGGGCGGTCAGGCGGAAGTGTCCGTCGACGTCGCTCACCGTGCCTGTCGTCGTGCCCTTGATTACAATGTTTGCGCCGATCACCGGTTGGCCGTCGTCCTACCGACGACAGTACCGCTGACCGTCACAGACTGCGCCTGTGTCCATGCGACAAAGGCGAAGAATGCGAATAGCATCAAGAAGAGTAGTCTTCTGTTCATGTGTGACATACTTGTTTAATGGGGTAATACAAAAAGAGAAGCGGCCCCTTTCATTGCATAGAAAGAGGTCGCTTCCGGGGGCGCAAAAGTACGGGCGGGGGCCGGCGTGGCTTGTCCCAAATTGTGGCGATTTCGGGCCGTGCGCTGCCCCGTAGACCTACCATTTGTAGCGATAACAGGACAATCGTCGCCCCCGTACCCCACTAACAAGCCCCGCCGGACGAGGAGCGCTGGATGTAGGGCTCATCGTCCGGCGGGGCGGAGTGTGAGGGGCTGGTGATCAGGGGCTAATCGCGTTCGGGCAACTGGTGTTTTAGGAAGAAATAGCCGACGATGCCCGAGACGAGCGACCCGACAAAGATGCCCAGCTTGGCTTCGTTGAGCAGTTCGTCGCCGATGTTGGGCACGGCAGCAAAGGAGAGGTTGGCGATGAAGAGCGACACGGTGAACCCGATGCCGCCCAGGATCGAAACGCCGAAGAGGGCTCGCTTCGTGATCTCCGGCGAGATCGACACGATGCGCGCTTTAGCCGCCAGATAGGAGAAGGTGAAGATGCCAATGGTCTTACCTACGAACAGGCCGAGGAAGATGGCCAACGGGATGCCGGCCAGGGCCGAAAGGTCGAAGCCGCCGAAGTGTACGCCGGCGTTGACAAAGGCGAAGAGGGGCAGAATGAGGTAATTGACCACCGGGTTGAGCCGTTCCACGAGGCTTTGCAGGGGGCTGACCGTGTGGGCGGCCAGACGGTGGATGTTGGTAAGGACTAAGACTTGACCGGGGCTCAGGACGGTGGACTTGCCGGCGTGTCGGGCCTGGGTGAAGTCGAGCGAGGCGAGGTGATCACGCATGTTGTCGGCGAAGGAGTCGAGCTTCACCTTGGGTCGCGCGGGCACGGTGAAGGCGACGAGTACCCCGGCTATGGTAGGTGAATGCCGGCTTGGGTGAAGAGGTACCAAACGACGAAAAATCCGGTGTAGAAGAAGAGCGCGTGCTGTATCCCCAGGCGTCCGCCGACGGTCAGGAAGACCAGTACGCCCAGGGCGATAAACAGCGGGATGGCGGCGACGTGTCCGCTGTAGAAGATGGCGATGACGATGATGCCGCCGATGTCGTCGACCACGGCCAGGGCGGTCAGGAAGACGCGTAGGCTGAGGGGGACGCGGCTGCCGAGGGCTCCGAGGGCGGCCAGGGCGAAGGCGATGTCGGTGGCCATCGGTATGGCGGCACCGTGGGCCGCGGGGCCGCTGTGGCAGACGGACAGGTAGACCAGTACGGGCACGATCATGCCGCCGCAGGCCGCTATGACGGGCAGTAGCGCCTTACGGGCGGAGCTAAGTTCGCCTACGAGCAGCTCCTGCTTGATCTCCATGCCCACGACGAAGAAAAAGATGGCCATAAAGGCGTCGTTGACAAAGGTGGTGAGCGACATGGGCTGACCGTGATGGGGGAAGAAGATGAAGTTGTCGAACCGGAAGTCGAGGGGGTACTCCAGGACGCTGTTGTAGGCGTCGACTAAGGGGAGTTAGCCAGCACGACGGCCGCGATGGTGGTTAGGAATAGCAGCAGACTGGCGTTGGGCTTCTGGGTCACGAAGCGGCTCAGGGATCGGATCTTGGTGATCATAATGGAATTCGTAGTAAGGGTTGAGGATCAAATAACGTAAGTCTAAATAGGTGTGGCAAAGATAGACGGATCCCTATTTTTTGGCCATAAATTTTTGCAGTTGGGAGGCTTTTTTTGGTCTACGGCCGTCCAAGTTTTCCCCTTTGGGGACGACTGAGCGGCATGCACGGCCGTTGGAGCGCGCTTTGGGAGCGGCTTGGGCGCAGTCGCCACCGTCGGAAAACATTTTGCGGGCTGCGGGCATTTATACACTACTGTTGGAAAACATTTCACCGGCTTCGGGCATGCGTAAGCCGTCGTCGGAGATCATTTTATGAGCTACGGTCATTCATACGCCACCGTCGGAAAATATTTTGCGGGCTTCGGTCATTCATACACCGCCATCGAAAAACATTTCACCGGCTTCGGGCACGCGTAAGCCGTCGTTAGAGATCATTTTATGGGCTGCGGGCACTCGGGCGCTGCCGTCGGAGATTCCCAATGGGAACGGTCGACCGTCGGGCGCTGCTGTCGGAAAACATTGGGGCGACTCGGGCGGGCAGATAGCTCCTCTCTTATTCTATTTCGTGAACTCCCGGCGAACTTTTGCTTCCGTTGAAGCCCTCAATGAGGCGTAATTTGACGATCACACCCTTGTTGAAGTGTTCAATGAGGTGTAAATTCACGATCACACCCTTATTGAGGCCTTCAATGGGGCGTAATTGTGCAATCACACCCCTGTTGAGGTGTTCAATGGGGCGTAATCGGAGAAAAGAGTTCTCAAAATGTTTTCCAACAGCAGCGCCTGATGGCTGGTGATCCTCAAAATATTTCCCGAATAGAGCGCCTGACCGAAGAGAGTGCCCAAAATGTTTTCCGGCGGAAGCGCCTGACGGCTGGTGGTCCCCAAAATGTTTTCCGACGATAGCGCCTGACGGTTGGTGGTTCTTATTGGAATATCCGACGAGAGCGCCCAACAAGCAGCGGCCCATAACGTACTCCCAAACGAGAGCGAATGACAGGCTGCGGCCCATAACGTACTCCCAAACAAGAGCGACCGATGGACAGCGGCCTGTAATTTATTTCCCGATAAGAGCGCCTGGGGATCAGCGGCTCCCAAAATGTTTTCCGAAAAGAGCGCCCGACGGGCGGCGGCTCCCAGAGTATTTTCCGCCCGGGGCACAGCTTAAACCATCGCCCACGGATGATGTCTATCGCCCCGCTTTCGGGGCTTAGGCGCCTCGGATGGACACACGATTCATAGGTAAACAAACGATGATACAACGATTTTCGATCCTTTTTTTGAGCCTCTTGCTGCTGGGGGCTGCCACTGGAACGGTGGCGCAAGTCCACATCAAGGGCACCGTCGTCCGCTCGGGCGAGCCGGCCGAGGGTGTGGAGATGGCGGCCGTGAGGCTGCTGAACGTCAAGGACAGCGCGATGGTGAAGGGCACCGTCACGACCGCGAGGGGCACTTCGACCTGATGGGCGTCCGGCAGGGCGACTACCTGCTGCACGTGACGTACGTCGGGCTCGACCCGCTCTACCAACGGCTGCACATATCGGGCAGCAAGACGCCCGTGGACGTGGGCCGGCTGACGATGACCGAGGACGGGGTGCTGCTGGGCGAGGCCGTCGTGACGGCCCGCGCCGTGGAGGTGCAGGTCAAGAACGACACGGTGGAGTATAACGCCAGCGCGTACAAGGTGGCCGAAGGGTCTGTGCTTGAGGATCTGCTGAAGAAGATGCCGGGCGTGGAGGTGAGCGCTGAGGGCGCGGTGACGGTGAACGGAAAGGAGATCAAAAAGATACTGGTCGACGGCAAGGAGTTCTTCTCGGACGACCCCAAGGCGGCCTCCAAAAACCTGCCGGCCCAGATCGTCGACAAGGTGCAGACCTACGAGAAGAAAAGCGATCTGGCCATGCTTACGGGCTTCGATGACGGCGACGCGGAGGCCGTGATCAACCTCACGGTGAAGCCCGGCATGAAGCAGGGGTGGTTCGGCAACGCCTTTGCGGGGGCCGGCAGCCGCGGGCGGTACGACGTGAACACGATGTTGAACCGGTTCGTCGACGACGACCAGTTCTCGCTCATGGGCGGGGTGAATAACACGAACAACATGGGCTTTACGGACTTCGCGGCGGCGGCCTTCGGCGGTGGCCCGGGCGGCGGGCGGCACCGGTTCGGGGGCTTCGGCGCGGGGAATGGCATCACGTCGTCCGGCAACGTGGGTACGAACTTCAGCAAGCGCCTAATGAAGGATCTGACCGTCGGGGGTAACGTCCGGTTCTCCGGTTCAGACAACGAGGCGCGGGCCAAGACCGACCGGCAGAACATCCTGGCCGGCGATAGCACCTCGTTCGACCACGCCGAGAGCGCCTCCGACACCCGAACGCGAAACGTGGGCTTCAACCTGCACCTGGAGTGGAAGCCGGACACGCTGACGCAGGTCATCTTCCGCCCGGAGTTTTCCTATGGCACGACCCACACCGACGCGGAGGAGCTGACCCATACCCTCAGCGGGAGCCTCGACTCGGTGAATGCCTCCCGATCGCGCTCCCGTGTGGACGGCCACGCGCTGACGGCCTCCGCCAAGCTCGACGTCAGCCGCAAGCTGAACAGTCGCGGCCGCACGCTGACGCTCTCCGTCTCCGGCGGCGGCAACCAATCGATCGACAACACCCAGAATCGCTCCGACACGCGCTTCCTGCTCTTCGCCGACTCTACCGAGACGATCGACCAGCAGGTGCACAGCGACACGCGGGGCTACAACGTGCGCGGCAAGGTGGCGTGGGTCGAGCCGCTGGGTCACTCCAACTTCCTGCATCTCTCCTATCGCCTCCGACGGACACACCGCGAGCTGCTCCGCGACGCCTACCTCATCGATGGGGAGGGCCAATACACCGTGCCCGACACGACGACGGGCCGCAACACACGTAGCGACGCGACCGAGCACCGCCTCAACCTCTCCTTCAAGATGGTCCGCCCGAAGTACGACTTCACCCTGGGTCTCAACTTCGACCCCACCCAGACCCGCACCGTGACTGAGGCGGCCGGCCGGACACTCTACGACCTCTCCCGGAGCGTCGTCAACTACTCCCCGACGGCCAAACTGCGGATCCGCTTCGACAAGCGCACCGACCTCCGCCTCGATTACGACGGCCGCACCGAACAGCCCTCCATGACGCAGCTCCAGCCGGTGGCCGACCTCTCCGACCCGCTCAACACCGTGATCGGTAACCCGGACCTTCGCCCCACGTACACGAACAGCCTACGCCTCCACTTCGGCAAATTCGTCCCCGACAGGCAGTCTGCATTCATCTTCATGGCCGGCGTGAACTATGTGCTGAACGACATTGTCAGCCGCACCACCACCGACCGTCTAACGGGTCGCCGCCAGACCACCTACGAGAACATCGATGGCAATTACAACCTCGACGGCCGCCTGATCATCAACCTCCCCCTGCCGGGCAAGCACTTTACGCTCAGCTCCATGACCTACGCCCGGTATGGACACTCCGGCGGCTTCATCGACGGCTCCCGCAACACGAGCCAGGCCACCGTCCTCATGCAGCACGCAGGCATCAGCTTCCGTTCGTCCCTGGCCGACATCGAGCTCAACGGCAACATCCGCCATAACCGCACCCGCAACACCCTCAGCGCGGGCCGCGACCTGAGCACCCTCAACTATGGCGGCAGCGCAGCCTTCACGCTCTACCTCCCACTCGGCTTCCGACTGGAGTCTGACCTCACCTACTCCACCAACTCAGGCTACACCGATGGCTATTCGCAGCGCGAATGGCTCTGGAACGCGGGCGCCTCGAAGTCGTTCCTGAAGAACAACGCCGGCATGCTCCGCCTGAAGATGTACGACATCCTGCGTCAGCGCAGCAACATCTCGTACAGCGCTACAGCGACAGCCATCCGCTATTCGGAGTACAACACGTTGAACAGTTACGTCATGCTGCACTTCATCTACCGCTTCAGCCTCTTCAAGGGCGGAGCCAAAGCGTCCGATATGCGCATGCCCGGCCCACCCGATCGGGGCGGCCGCGACCGTCCCCCCGCGGGATTAGGCATACAGATACAAGAAGTCCTGCCGGCAGAGGAGGTGTTCGCCTCCCGCCGACAGGACTTTCCTTTTTAGCGGTTCTTTATTCGTTAATCAAAGAGACCCGGGTCGGAATAGTAGACTCGGTTGCCGACCACGCGGGCGGCCTGTGTGTAGGGATGCTCCTCGGCACGGCCCACGCCGGTGATGTGCATCACTCGCCAGCCGTGGGCCTTGAGATAGTCCGAAACGAGTGAGCGGTGGCAGCGCCACCAGACGGCCTCGGCGCAGAAGTAAGCCGTCGGTTGGCGCTCCGCCTCGTCTATAAGACGGGCTATGCCGCGGGCAAAGTCGTCGGTCTCCATATAGTCCGCATAGGCGCGGAAGGAGGCGTTGCGCCAGCGCGTATTGTGCGAATCGCGGTGCACCCGTCGGCGTCCGCCCAGATCGGGGAGGTGGAGGTAGGCAATACCGCTCGCGGGGAGCGACACTTGCAGGGCCTCCTGGTTGTACTGCGGGTACTTGTTCGATCCCGGTAGGCCGCGGATGTCGACCAGTAGGCGGATGTCGAACGATCGCAGCATGGCGATGAAGACCTCGATCGGGTGGGTGGAGTGGCCGATGGTGTAGACCACGCGCTCAGGTTGCGACATGGCGCAGGGCTTGTGTCAGCACTCGATACCCGGCCGGGCCTCGACGCCGAGGGTGTAGTAATGCTTCACCTCCTGCATGTCGGTGACGAGGTCAGCGGCGGCGATGAGGTCGGGCGTAGCATAGCGACCAGTAATGACGACTTCCGTGTCGGGGTGGCGGTCGTTGATGGCGTCGATGAGTTCGGCGGAGGTAAAGAGACCGAAGTAAATGGCGATGGTAGCTTCGTCAAGGATCACGAGCCCATAGCGACCGTTGTGGAGTATGCGCCGAACCTCCTCGAGCCCCTCGGCGGCACGACTGATGTCGTCCGGTGTGGGTTTGCGCTCGATGAAGCACTCCGATCCGTAGCGGTGGGTGGTGATGGTGGGGATGCGACGGTCGATATAGGCGATTTCGCCGTATCGCTGGCCTTTGACGAACTGTGCGATGTAAACACGTCGGCCGGCTCCGACTGCGCGGAGGGCCAATCCAATGGCAGCGGTGGTCTTACCCTTGCCGTTGCCGGTGTAGAGATGTACGTAACTCATAGTGGATTGATATTAGTAGGTTGAATAGGATTTAGTTTGAGGTAGTTTGAAGGAGAGTGGGGAGGGGGAAAACGAGGCGAGAGAATGCATGTCTCGTCCTTCTGCATAAAAGAGCAATGCCCCGACTGTCCGAGCGTCGATTCCTTGGGGCTGCCTCATCATTCTTTCACGAAAGCCTTTTTACCGTCCACATAAAGTGCCTGTTCAGCGTCGTTGAAGGCATAGCGATCGGCCTTATAGGTGCCATCGGCTGCCTTATCGAGGATGATGGATTCCACGTCGCTGTTGGGCAGGAAGATCTCGGCTTTCGAGCGGTCGTCGTTGAAGAGTACGAAGGCGCTGATGACGGCTTCGCCCTCTTTCTTTTCTACGGGGTTCAGGCGGGTGCCGACCTCGAAGACTTGCACACACATTCTTGGCGCAGCTGGCTCCACGACTGTCCGGCCGAGGGGATGCAACCGTGCTCGTCGCGGTCGCCTCCTGTGGCGGGGGCTTCCTGCGCCTGCGCGGTAGAATCGGCGGCGGCAGTGTCTTGCTGCTGGGCGTTGTTATTACATGCGGCCAAGGCCAGCATGCTGATCACTGTGATAAGTACTTTCTTCATTGTCTTGTCATGTAGAAATTAAAATCTGGGGGCAAAGATACATAGGCTGCAAGGGCTTTAGACATAGAGGGGGCATGAATAGCAGGAATTAGGCCTCGTCCCGTGGCGGGACGAGATCAAAATGACCGTTGAGACGCCATCCCGTGGCGGGACGAGATCAAAATGACCGTTGAGATGCCATCCCGTGGCGGGACGAGATCAAAATGACCATTGAGATGCCATCCCGCGGCGGGACGAGATCAAAATGACCGTTGAGAAGCCATCCCGTGGCGGGACGAGATCAAAATGACCGTTGAGACGCCATCCCGTGGCGGGACGAGACCTAATTGGCCATTGAGATGCCATCCCGTGGCGGGACAAGACCTAAATGGCCATTGAGACGCCATCCCGTGGCGGGACGAGACCTAAATGACCATTGAGATGCCATCCCGTGGCGGGACGAGACCTAAATGGCCATTGAGACGCCATCCCGCGGCGGGACGAGATCAAAATGACCATTGAGACGCCATCCCGCGGCGGGACGAGGCCTAAATGACCATTGAGGCGCCATCCCGTGGCAGGACGACGGAAGCAAACAGGAGCCGAATCTCTGAAGAACTACCGATGAAGAGAAACGGCCGAATGCCTCTTTGTGCACCCGGCCGTTTGTCGCTGGTTCGTCTTTAGTTGTTCGGTCGCTCTGTCTCGTTTTCGGGGAGCGGCATCCACTTCAGGCGGCGCGCCTGCCAGGTCTGCTGCTTGGCGGCGGTGGTGAGGCCGCGGCGATAGTCGAGGGTGCGCTCACCGCGGAGGAAGAGGTAGACGCGGCGCAGGTGGTCGATGTCGCTGAGGGTGGGCTGGGTGGTCAGCGCCGAGGCGGCGTCGTAGGTCGTGATGACGCGGTTGACGGCAGCCAGGGCGTCGCCCGTGCGCACGCCGCGGACGATCAACTCGGCGCGAATGAGGAGCATCTCGGCGCCATCGGTGATGGTCAGCGGGCTATGGCGTTGCAGGTTGGTGAGGTAGCGGTTGCCCTCCTTGTTCGTGGCCGTGGGGACAGCCTTCCGCTCGGCGTCGTTGCGCAGGCTGTTGACGATGTCGGCGTCGACCTCCACGTCGCGGGCCGTCTCGCCGAGGGTGCTATAGAGGCCGTTTTGCGAGCCGTTGGCGTTGTAGATGATCTGCATCGTGGCCTTTTCGCCGAGGGCGGCATCGAGGTGGGCCGAGGCTTCGGCGTACTGCCCGCGACTCATGTAAAGTTTGCAGAGCAAGGCTTCGGCGCTGCCCACGGCCAGGTCGCGATTGAAGGCGCCGCCCATACCACGGAGCACTTCGGCATCGGCCTCGCGGACGGCTGCCTGGAGGTGCGTGATGGCCTCGGCGTAGAGCGCATCATGGGTGAGGTTCTTACCGTTTACCGGCACCTCGCCAGCCGCCGAAGGGTTCGACGAGAAGCAGTCAGCCAGCAGCTTGTAAGCATAGCCGGCATAGAGGTGGCCCGTGTGGCGGGCATAAGCGCGGACGGCGGCGTAGCCCTCCGAGCCGTCATCGTCGGTCGAGGCCTCGATGGCGAGGAGCTCCTCGGCGCGGGCGCGGAGGTTTTGCAGGTTGTTAAAGACGCCGTCAGCCTCGCCCCCCCCGCAGAGGAGGCGTTGTCGTCGCTGAGGGCTTTATAGACGAGGGCGTTGGGCACCTTCGTCGGCGACAGCTCGTCGGTCATCGCGCCGAGGGCCATGAAGGCGGCCGAGGAGGATTGTCCGGCCAGTGTCTTGACGTTGGCCGTGAGGGCGCCGTCGGTGAGGGTCTTGCCTTTGACGGAGGCCATCATGCCGGGTCGGCGCAGGTCGTCGTACGTGAGCGAGTTGGAGGGCGTCTTGGCGTTGTCGATCCATTTGTCGCAACCGGCCAGGGTGACGAGGGCGACGGCCGAAAGGAGGATATAGCGGAGGTTCTTCATTATGTCTATCTGTGTCATTGTTTAGAATCCGATGGTGAGTGAAGCGATGAATGAGCGCGGCGAGGGGGCGTTGGTGATGTCGCGCGAGAGGCTGCCGATGCCACGCGTCTGGCGTGTGCCGCCGTTGGCCTCGATCTGCGGATCGGCGCCGCTGTAGTTGGTGATAAGGATGAGGTTCTGCGCCGAAAGCATCAGGCGGCAGGCCTTGAAGACGTTGTTCGTGGCCCGACGCACAGCGAACTGAAGTCGTAGCCCACGGAGAGGCTGCTGAGGCGGATAAAGTCGGCCTTCTCGATGTAGTTGTCGCGATTGCGCTCCGTGCGGGCCAGCTGTTCGGCCGTGTTGCGGTAAGCGTCCGTGCCCGGCGTCTCCTTGGCGAGCGCGGCCTTGAGGTCTTCGCGCTTCTTGAGGTTATCGCCCAAGCCAGCCACGTTGTAAAAGCTCTGGTTGTAGACCGACGCGCCGGCGGCATAGTTCACGCGGGCATTGAAGGTGAGGTTATGAAACAGCTTCAGCTCGAAGCCCACCGCACCGTTGACCGTCGGGAAGGGTTTGCCGAGATACTCATACTCGTCGCTCTCCTTGGCCCCCTTGTAGACGCCTTTGGCATCGTAGCGCGCACCCTCTACCTTTTTATAATAGAAGGCGTAGGCCGGCTGACCCTCTTTGATCACGTTGGGCAGGTTCTCGATTGTGCGGCCGCCTGTGTTCGTCACCTCGTTCGTTTGTCCGTTCACACTGACAAAGAGGTCGAGGGCGTTGCCTGCGCGGCGATTCTCCCAGACGGTACCGTTCCAGTTCAGCTCGAAGCCGTAGCCGCGCACACTACCGATGTTCTCCGGGCGCGATCCGAGCCAACCGAAGGAGGCACGCAGAGGCACGTAGATGATGGCGTCTGAAGTGAATTGGCCATAGAGCGAGAGGCCAATGCGGTGGCGCTTCAGGTTGACGTCTGTACCTAACTCGATCTCGCGCATACGTTCGGGGCGGATGTTGGGATTGCCCTGCGTGGAGGGCGCCACGAGCGGACCGTAGGCCGAGCTGCCGGTCAAGGCGTAGGCCGTGTGCGCATCGGTGGGGTAAGGCAGGCGGCCCGACTCGCCATAGGCGGCGCGCCACTTGAAGGCCTGTTGATTGTACGATACGCTGAGCGAGGGATAATAGATGCTGGCCACGTTGGCGCCGATCAGGTTCGAGGCGTCGCGGCGGAGGCCAGCGTTGATGAAGAGCGTGTTGCGATAGTTGAAGAACGCCTCACCGTAGAGTCCCCACGTGCGCTGCTCAAAGTCCGACTCGCTGACTTGCTTCTCGGACGCGGCAGAGAGCTGCGTGACGTTGCCGCTGAAGACGCTTGCGGAGACGGTGTTGACCGTCTCGTAGCGGCGGACGATCTGCGAGAGGAGCGTCAGGGTGGTCTGCCATCCGCCACCGAGGTCGAAGCGACGGTTGGCCTTGATGTCCCAGTTCAGCGTCTCGTTGCGGCGGTTGCTGACGTTGCGCGCCCCTTGTCGTTCGTATAGAGCAGGTAGCCGTAAGGCAAGAGGTATTCACCGCGGATGAAGTTCACGTCCATGCCGAAGAGCGTCTCGACCTTCACGCTGCCGGGCAACATATAGCCGAGGCGTGCCTGACCGATGACGCGGTCGTTGTCGTATGTCCACGACTGGGCGCGCCAGGTGCGTTCGCTGACGTAGCCCCAAGGCTTCTGCGTACGCATCAGATTCCAGATCGCATCGTGGCGCCCCTGGGCTGTCTGCGGCACACTGAGCGAGCCGTTGACGTAGCGCAGGCTGACGTTCATGGTGAAGCGATTCTGCGAGAGGTCGTAGGCGGCCATGAGGGCGTGGCGCACATCCTTGTTGCCGGGCACGATGCCGGCGGTGTGGTTCTCGTCGAGCGAGAAATAGAGCTGATTGCCGGGCGCGAAACGCTTCGAGAGGTTGGCGTAGAGGCGGGTGATATTGCCGTTGACGAAGAAGTTGTTGATGTCGTCGTTGTTGACGAACTGCGTGTATCGGTGGGCCAGCGAATTGACGCCTTGGGTGAACTTGACCGTCCCCGTCAGATTGCCACCGTCGGCTGCGGCCGAGCTGCGACGCTTGGTGGTGATGACGATGACACCGTTAGCCGCCTCGGCACCGTAGGAGGCTGCGGCGGCTGGGCCCTGATGACGTCGATGGAGGCGATGTCCTCCAGCGGCAGGTCGTTGAGAGAGCTCATGGCGTCCTGCGAGGTGTTGATGTCCGACGTATGGGAGTTATTGTAGCGCACACCGTCGACGTAGATGATCGGGTCGCGGTCCATACTGAGCGTGGCGCCGCTGCGCACATTGAAGCGGATGGGCATACCCACCTTGCCGTTGGATTGGAACATCTGCACACCGCTGATGCGTCCGTCGAGGATGTCGGCCAGGTTCGATCCCGAGCCCTGATCCATGAGCCGCTCCACGTCCACCTTGTCGATCTTCGATCCGACGGCCTTAGCGTTACGTGCGCTGGCGATACTGGCGGTGACGACCACCTCGCGAAGCTCTGCGCCCGTCTTGAGGCGGATCTCGTGATGGTCGATGAGGTAAAAGGCGGGGAGGGTCTGCGGCTCATAGCCGACGTAGGAGACGGTGACCGAGTCGCCCCGTGTGATGGGCAGGTTGTAGGTACCCTTTTCGTCGGTGACGGCATACGTCCCGTTTCGGGTGACGAGGTTCACGCCGGGCAGCGTCTCGCCCGTTTCGTTGTCTACCACGCGTCCCTCCACGCGTCGCTGTGCCAGGGCCGTGGTGGCGGTGCAGAGCAGAAAGAGGAGGACAAGCAGGTGAAACTGTGTAGTTCTTTTTGTCATACTGTTCTTCTATTACAATTGATTCTTAGCGGGCGCAAAAGTACGCCCGCCCCTGCTCGTGGCCCCTCCCTAATTATAGCTGTTTATGCGGCTCTGCAAGGAATGCAAACGCCCCTTTTCTCCCTATCAATGGGGGGGAAACCGGGCGAGGGACATAAAAAGCCCTGCCGGCTGAAAGGGTGAGGTCTTCACCTTCCCTCCGGCAGGGCTGATTCGTAGGACGCGCTGGTTGCGTGACTCAGGATCTGTTCCTTCGATTGTCTCACGCCTGCCCCTCCTCTCTGGCTTCCTTTTGGCGACGGCGGGCGCGGCGTTGCGACAGGCTCTGCTTGTAGGCTGTGCGGGTATGATCGACCATCTTATTGATCAGATGTACCAGCTCGGTGATAGCGGCCTGTCCATCGGGCGAGGCGTTCATGTACGACAGCTCTAAATACTTGACGATGCGGCGATAGACGGCGTCCGTCGTGGGGCGGAGGTCGGTAGACGAGGGCAGGTCTGGCTTCGACCGCGCCTTGATTCGTTGCAGCTGTAAGTCCTCCAGCGCCTGGTTCGCCTCATCGAGCAGTTGCACGCCACGGTCGAGTCGGAGGCGCGTAATAAGCGGGGCGTAGCGGTCATCTTTGAGATCGATCAGCAGGGACGTTATGCCGGCCGACTTCCGCCCGAGGGACACTCCCTGAAGTGGCTTATCGGAGCGCCACAGGAGGTAGAGCATTTCGGCGGCCTTCACCTCATCCGGATCCGGCGAGAGGCGCATGGCCCGCACCACGGCTGCGATGTACGACAGCCAATGGTTGCATTCCTTCTCCTTCTTTGCGATATGTGGTGTCTCAAACCGCGCGCGGGTCTCCTTAATCATCTCCTGCTCGTCTTGGACACATTTCTCGTACTCCTCGACGAGTTCCTTCGGCAGCCCGATCTTTTTCAGGTCCGCCTCGCGCAGCCAATCGCGAACGGAGGCGTGAAAATGCAGGTGCAGGGCGTTGTCGAGCCGCTCCTGACTGAGTTTTTGGATTTGCACTTCTTCTTCCATCTCTTTTTCTCCTCGTTTGTCTATGTGCAGGCCCGTGCAGGGGGCCAAACGTGCCTCGTTTACCCCCTTGCACCCCGTGCAAAGGTAACATTTAGCGGTTTGTTGAAATCCCATCTATCCATCGGTGCTTATCTACGAAGCGGATTGAAATCCCATCTATCCATCGATTCTATTTATCAATGTATATCGAAATCCCTTCTATCCATCGGTAAATAGATACCTCGTCTTTATTCATTCAACGATTCAATCGGCTCCTATATACATCGTATCTGCTAATCACTTCTATCAAGTGGGTTAAATATACGAAGTTGATTGTAGTCACTTCTATCAAGAAGATCAAATATACACCATATATTTTTACCGATCCTATCAAGCGACTTATATACACAGCGTCAATAAGACCCACCTCTATAATTCGACTCAAATACACGCTGTTTATTTGACCCGATTTTATCAGGGGATTCTCATTGACGAAGTTAATAGGAGTGGATTGAACCATGTGGTTCTTATATACCTCATCAATTCAAACTGGGTGAATCGTGTGGTTTTCTTCTACGCTGTTTATTGGATTCCATTTTATCGGGGGAATATGACGAACGCCTCTTTGAGGGGGCTGCATGGGGTGATGGCCCCCACACGAGGCACTTTTCCGAGCTTGCCGCACTGCCGACCACCCAAACGAGCCCCAAATGGCTCCGCCAACGGCTGCCGACCTCCCCAAAGCGGCACGAACAGCGGCTTGTACGCCTTTCGATCCCTACTTTTGCCCCCATGATGACAAAAGATTTGACCGAACACTGCGCGCTCTTCCGAGGGCTGACGCCGGAGCGCGCCACGGAACTCCTCGAGACCTATGGCTACGCCCTCCGTTCCTACCCGCCGCGCTCCTTCGCTGCCATGCAGGGCGACACGTGTCGGACGCTGCTCATCGTCTGCCACGGGCAGGTCAACGCCTGGATGGCCGGTGCGGGCGGCAAGCAAATCATCGTGGAGCAATTCGCGGACTGGGACGTGCTGGCGCCGGCTTTCCTCATGGCTACGCACAACGTCTTCCCGATTAGCATCGAGACGACCACGGAGAGCGAGCTACTCGTGATCCATCGCGACACGCTGCTCAAGATGCTGCACGCCGATATGCGCATGATGGAGAACTACCTGCGCGAGATCTCGGACAAGTGTTTCGCCCTCACGCAACGCATCGGCAGCTTCGCCCTCAAGTCGCTCCGCGAGCAACTCCTGACCTACCTGCACACGCACGACACCTACGCCCGGCAGCAAGACATCGCCGACCGCTTCGGCGTGGCGCGGCCGTCGCTCAACCGGGTCTTGCAGGAGCTCTCGCAGGAGGGCATCGTGAAGATGGTGCACGGCAAGATCAAGCTCCTGCGACGCTTCGATCCGTAGGGCGAAAGTCTGTACGACGGCCCCGCAGCCTCGCTTTGGCTGGGGTATGAAAAAGCCTCCGAAGGCCCGCTTTGCAGCAGGGGTTCGGAGGCTTTTCGCGTCGGCCCGCGGAGCCGTCAAAAGTCGCGGAAGGCGGCGTTGAGGTTGCCCATCTCGGTCTTCACCTGATTCATTCCGATCAAGCCGCCCGATATGCCGGACGACTCGGTGCGCACCTCGCAGATCACCTCATCCGACGGGGAGACGGACGTCGTGACCGACACCTTGAAGTATCTCACGAGGGCGCCCAGCAGCAGTCGGGCCACTCGGTTGCCCTTTTCGTAGATCATGCTGCCCGAGCCCTTGTCGGCCACCCGCTTGTAGCCCCACGCGCTGAGCAGTTGTGCCGCGCGGTCGTCCAGTTCACGCTTCGTTATGCCACCGTAAACGTGGCGGAACATATCGCCCGTGGCGATGTCGTTTCTAATAAATGCCATGCTGTTCTGATGTGTTGTTATGTCCTTCAAACAACCTGCGTGGCGCATGGTTCATGGCGCGGGGAAAGTTTCTCTCTATTCCCCTTTTCTTCCCTTGATGGAAGAAAAGGGGGCAAAAGAAGATCAAGGCCCCACCGGGGCCGGGGAGTTTAGCTGTGGGGCGCCCGGCAAACTTGGCGGCGTTCCTAACGCCTATTTACGCAGCCTCACGAAGTTCAATCGGAGCGCATTCATCACCACGCAGAAGCTGGAGAGGCTCATGGCCGCGGCGCCGAACATGGGTGTCATGCCGACGCCGAACACGGGGATCCATAGGCCTGCCGCTAACGGTATGCCGACGACGTTATAGATGAAGGCCCAGAAGAGGTTCTCGCGGATGTTGCGCAGCGTGGCACGACTGAGTCGCACGGCGTCGGGGATGTCCGACGGCCGACTCTTCATCAGCACCACGTCGGCCGTATCCACGGCCACGTCTGTGCCTGCGCCGATGGCTATGCCGATGTCGGCCGTGGCCAGCGCGGGAGCGTCGTTGATGCCGTCGCCGACCATCGCCACGGCGCCGAACCGCTCACGGAGCGAGTCCACCGCCGCCTTCTTCCCGTCGGGCAACACACCGGCGATCACCTCGTCCACGCCTACGAGTCGCCCGACGGCCTCGGCCGTGCGCTGATTGTCGCCCGTCAGCATCACCGTCCGAAGGCCCATCGCATGCAGTCGGCCGACGGCCTCGCGCGCATCGTCCTTCACCGTGTCGGCCACGGCGATCAGCCCCAGCCACCGATCCTCGGCGGCAAAGAGCAGCGGTGTCTTGCCCTCACCCGCGACGCGCTCGGCGGCAGAGGTGATGGCCTCCGTCGAGCCAATCTTCTCCCGAGAGGAAGGCGAGGCTGCCACCCATGATCCGTCGCCCATCCACCATCGCCGTCAGTCCCTTACCGGGAATCACCTCGAAGGCCTCCGACGCGTCAGGCTGCATACCGCGCGCCTCGGCGTAGGCTGCTACGGCCCGCGCCAGCGGGTGCTCACTCTTCACCTCTAACGCATAGGCCGCACGGAGCAGCTCCTCCTCTTCTACGCCATCGGCCGGCAGGAGGTCGGTCACGACGGGCGAGCCGTTCGTGATCGTGCCCGTCTTGTCGAGCGCCACGACTGCACTTGGCCCGCTCGCTCGAGCGCCTCGGCCGTCTTGAAGAGGATGCCGTGACGCGCACCGAGTCCGCTGCCCACCATGATCGCCACGGGCGTAGCTAACCCGAGGGCACACGGACAACTGACCACCAGAACGGCCATGCCGCGTGAGACGGCCGTCCCCACATCCGCCCCGACGGCCAGCCACACGCCCACCGTGATGAGCGCGATCACGATGACGGCTGGTACGAAGATGCCCGACACGCGGTCGGCCATCTTGGCGATCGGCGCCTTGCCCGACGAGGCGTCGCTGACCATGCGTATGATCTGAGCCAGCGTCGTGTCGCGCCCGACGCGCTCCGCCCGACAACGCAGATAGCCCGAACGATTGACCGTAGCGGCCGAAACACGATCGCCCGGCGACTTGTCTACGGGCAGGCTCTCGCCCGTCAGCGCCGACTCGTCCACGGCCGCCGTGCCCTCGGTGATGACGCCGTCCACGGGGATATGCTCGCCGGGGCGGACGGCAAACGTGTCGCCGACGCGCACCTGCTCGATGGGCACCGTCACCTCGCGGCCGTCGCGCACCAGCGTGGCCGTCTTCGGAGCCAGCCGCATGAGGCTCTTCAGCGCGTCCGTCGTCCGACCCTTGGCGCGCGCCTCGAGCAGCTTGCCGAGCGTGATGAGCGTAAGGATCATGGCGCACGTCTCGAAGTAGAGCGCATGCAGCCCCGCATAGGCGTCGGCCGTGCGCCCGTCCATCAGCGCGGCGGACATGGCAAAGAGGCCGACAAGACTGTAGACGAAGGCTGTGCCCGATCCTAAGGCCACGAGCGCATCCATGCCCGGCGCACCGTGCAGCGTGCCCTTGTAACCAGAAATGAAGAAGCGCCCATTGATGATCATCACAGCCATGGCGAGTAGCATCTGCACGATACCGACGGCCATCGGGTTGCCCGCAAGCGCCGCAGGGAGCGGTAGGCCGAGCATCGAGTGGCCCATCGCCGTGTACATCAAAAGCAGGAGCAGCACCAGGGAGGCGACGAGGCGCCGACGGAGGGCGGGCGTCTCACGGTCGGCCAGGGGATCGTCGGGTGACTTGTCCGCAGGCGCATGTGGATCTTCGGTCACCTGCTCCGCGGCGTCATAGCCCGCCTTGCGCACGGCGGCCACGATGGCATCGGCCGTAGCTGTGCCCTCGACCACCATCGAGTTTGTCAACAGATTAACGGCCACGGACGACACGCCCTCGACGCGCGATACGGCGCGCTCCACATGGGCGCTACAGGCCGAACAGGACATGCCATCGACGGAGAATTGTTTCGTTGGATTCATATCTATACGTAGTTAGGGGGAGTAATAAGTAGTAAGTAGGAATAAGAGGTAGTAAAAAGCACCCCGACAGGCCGTCGGACTCAAAAACAGACCGCCGCTGGCACCCCGACGGGCCGTCGGACCCCAAAACAGACCGCCGCTGGCACCCCGACGGGCTGTCGGACCCAAAAACAGACCGCCGCTGGCACCCCGACAGGCTGTCGGACCCAAAAACAGACCGCCGCTGGCACCCCGACGGGCTGTCGGACCCAAAAACAGACCGCCGCTGGCACCTCGACGGGCTGCGCGGTCAAAAACAGACCGCCGCTGGCACCCCGACAGGCCGTCGGACCCAAAAACAGACCGCCGCTGGCACCCCGACGGGCTGCGCGGTCAAAAACAGACCGCCGCTGGCACCCCGACAGGCTGCGCGGTCAAAAACGCGGCGCCTTTTTTACAGTTCTTGGGTGCGCGGTGAAAAAGGCGGGGACATACACAACTAAAAAGACGGGGAGCACAGGGCAAAGATCGTGCCCCGGCTCCCCGTCCTGTCGTTCGGTGGTTCACTCCCACTCGATCGTCGCGGGCGGCTTGGAACTGATGTCGTAGACGACGCGATTGACGCCCTTCACCTTGTTGATGATCTCGTTCGAGACCTTGGCCAGGAAGTCGTAGGGCAGTTGCGCCCAGTCGGCCGTCATGGCGTCGGTGGAGGTGACGGCGCGCAGGGCGATGGTGTTCTCATACGTCCTTTCGTCGCCCATCACGCCGACGGAGCGGATCGGCAGCAGGATGGTGCCGGCCTGCCAAACCTCGTCGTAGAGCCCCCACTCGCGGAGGAGGGAGATGTAGATGTCGTCGGCGTCTTGGAGGATGCGCACCTTCTCGGGCGTCACCTCGCCGAGGATGCGTATGCCGAGGCCCGGGCCGGGGAAGGGGTGACGCTTCAGCAGGTGGGGCATCATGCCCAGCTCAGCGCCCACGCGGCGCACCTCATCCTGAAGAGCAAACGCAGCGGCTCGACGAGCTTCAGCTGCATCTTCTCCGGCAGGCCGCCCACGTTGTGGTGACTCTTGATCACCGTGCCCGTGACGGAGAGCGACTCGATGACGTCCGGGTAGATCGTGCCCTGACCGAGCCAGCGTATGTCGTGCAGCTTGTGCGCCTCCTCGTCGAAGACGTCGATGAAGCCCCGGCCGATGATCTTACGCTTCTGCTCGGGGTCGGTGACACCGGCCAGCTCGCGGTAGAACTTCGCCTTGGCGTCGACGCCGATCACGTTCAGTCCGAGGTGCTCGTAGTCGCGGAGCACGTTCTCAAACTCGTTTTTGCGAAGCAGGCCGTGGTCGACGAAGATGCACGTCAGGCGGCTGCCGATGGCGCGGTGGAGCAGGACGGCCGTGACGGACGAGTCGACGCCACCGGAGAGCGCCAGGATGAGCGCGATCGTGGCCGAGCTGAGCCTTCAGTTCGGCCACGGTGGATTCGATGAAGGAGGCCGGCGTCCAATCGCGGGCGCAACCGCACTGGGTGAGGAAGTTGTCGAGCAGACGCGTGCCGCCCTCGGTGTGGAAGACTTCCGGGTGGAACTGTACGCCCCACGTCTGCTCGCCATCGACGCGGAAGGCAGCCGCCTCCACATCGTCCGTGCGGGCAATGACGCGGAAGGTGTCCGGCAGCCGTGTGATCGTGTCGCCGTGCGACATCCATACCTGCGATCCAGCCCGGATGCCATCAAGCAGAGGATCGTGGGCGTCGACCTCGGCGAGGAGTGCGCGGCCGTACTCGCGTGTGGCGGCCGACTCGACGCGTCCTCCGGCCGTAGCGGCCAGCAGTTGTGCGCCGTAGCAGATGCCGAGCACGGGGTATCGCCCGCGTAGGGCCGCCGTATCGATCCGGAAGGCGTCGGGGTTATTCACCGAATAGGGGCTGCCGGAGAGGATGACGCCGCGGACCGTGGGGTCGTCGGCCGGGAAGCTGTGGTAGGGCAGGATCTCGCAGTAGGTGTTGAGCTCGCGGATGCGGCGGCCGATGAGCTGCGTAGTCTGCGAGCCAAAGTCGAGGATGATGATCTTTTCGTGCATATCTAAATGAATAGTTATAAGTAGCCAGAGGAAGCGTGAGGGGCAGCAATAAGTAGCCCGAGGGTGCCCCCTTTCGCTTTATGGGCGACAAAGATAGTCCGGGCGGCCCTTGTGGTTGCCGGTTTATCTTTGCCGCCCATAACGTATTACTCACTATAACACACCCCAAAGACATGAATCCGGAGGATAAAGAGATTAGGAAACGCACGTTACTCATTATGGTCATCATCATCGTCGTCATCGCGCTGATCGGCGTCAGCTATGTCGTCTTTCATCAACGCAAACAGATGGACGACATGACTGAGCTTTTCGCCATCGAAAAGGAACAACTCACGGACGAATACGCCGAACTGTCTCTGCAATACGAAGGCTACAAGTTCAGCGTCGGCAACGATTCGCTCGTGGCCCTACTGACTACGGAGCAGATGAAGGTGCAACGCCTCATGGAGGAGCTTCGCACGGTCAAGGCCACCAACACGCGCCGCATCACCGAGCTGAAGCGTGAGCTGGAGACGCTCCGAAAGATCATGCGCGGCTATGTCGTCCAAATCGACTCCCTCAACGCCGAAAACGGTCGCCTGCGCAACGAGAACGAGCGCGTCACAGAGCAATATCGCCAGGCCTCCTCGGCCGCGGCGCAGCTTACGCGCGAGAAGGAGCACCTCACCGAGCGCGTCACGCTGGCCAGCCGACTCGAGGCCTCCGCCATCGCCGTCCGCCCCATCACCTCGCGCGGCAAGGACGCCAAGAAGATCGATAAGATCGCCCAGCTCGCCGTCTCCTTCCACGTGGCCAAAAACATCACCGCGCCCACGGGCGAAAAGACCATCTATGTGCGCATCATGCGCCCCGACGATGACATCCTGACCAAACCCGGATCGGGCACCTTCGCCTTCGAGAACCGCAACATTGGTTACTCCATGAAGCGCACCGTGGAGTATGCCGGTGAGGACTTGCCCGTGGTGATGTATTGGGACGTGGAGGAATACCTCTCGCCCGGCACCTACCGCGTCGACATCTTTGCCGACGGCCACCTGATCGGCCGCCGCTCCTTCACGCTCCAGAACTAACCGGGGCGTCTACGGACACCGGCGAAGTCTGGGCCGGGTACTTCTGCGTGCGGTGAGATCCGTCCTTCCCGCGGCGGGAAACCGTTTTCCGACTTCGAAAAGTCACTTCCCGTGGCGGGAAGCGGGTATGACAATTCCAAGGCTTCCCGCGGCGGAAAGGAATGCGCCTCCCCTCCCCTAAAAAAACGCCCCCAAGCTGTAACCCGACGCAACTACTGGCGTCCATACATCACCGGCGGGCACATTGCCCGTCCCTCATCATCTCTAACTACTACTTTCACGCTCCACAATGATTATCCGACTACAAGGAATCAACAAGACCTACTACAACGGCGCCCCGCTGCATGTACTCAAGGGAATTGATCTCGGCATCGAACGTGGCGAGATGGTCTCCATCATGGGCGCCTCCGGGTCGGGCAAGAGCACCCTGCTCAACATCCTCGGCATCCTCGACACTTACGACTCGGGCGAGTATTACCTCGATGACCTGCTTATCCGTGACCTCAGCGAAAGCCGCGCCGCCGAGCTACGCAATCGCATGATCGGCTTCATCTTCCAGTCCTTCAACCTCATCTCCTTCAAAAACGCGATGGAGAACGTGGCCCTGCCACTCTACTATCAGGGCGTTCCGCGCAAGCAGCGCAACGCCTTGGCGCTGGACTACCTCGAGCGCGTCGGCCTCCGCGATTGGGCCGAGCACCTGCCCAGCGAGATGTCCGGCGGACAAAAGCAACGCGTGGCCATCGCTCGCGCACTCATCGCCCGCCCGCAGGTGATCCTGGCCGACGAGCCCACGGGCGCGCTGGACAGTAAGACGACCGTCGAGGTGATGGAGCTCCTGCGCGCCGTCAACCGCGAAGGCATGACGATGGTCATCGTCACCCACGAACCTTCCGTGGCCGAAGCTACCGACCGCGTGGTGCACGTCAAGGACGGACTGATTGTGGCTAATGATTGAGCTTGGCCAACTCCCTACTACCGCGGCTTTAGCCGCATAACTACCCGGCCGTAGGCCGTAACTACCGGGCGACTACAAGGGGCCGCCCCTACTACCTATAAGTTTATGTTCGACTTCGATGACATTCGTGAGATCCTCAGCACGATGCGCAAGAACCGCCTGCGCACCTTCCTCACCGGCTTCTCCGTGGCCTGGGGCATCTTCATCCTCATCATCCTGCTGGCCGCCGGCAACGGTCTGCGCAACGGCGTGATGTACAACTTCAGCAACTTCTCCGCCAACCGTATCGAGGTGTGGCCCAGCTACACCTCCAAGCCTTGGCAAGGCATCCGCGAGAACCGCCGCCTGACCTTCCGCAACGCCGACGTGGAGCATCTGGGCACCGACTTTCCCGAGGTGGAGTACTACTCCGGCCGCATCGACCATAGCGACACGTTGGCCTACAATAAGGAATACGTCAACGGCAACCTGAGCGGTGTCGCACCCGACTTTGCCTCCATCGACTTTATCATCCCTACCCGCGGACGCTTCATCAACGAGATCGACATGCAGCAACGCCGCAAAAAGCAATCGTCCTCAGCCCGCGTATGGCCGAGGTACTCTTCCACGAGGAGGATCCCATCGGGCGCTACGTGCGCATTGGCCGCATGATGTTCCAAGTCGTCGGCGTCTATCGCGACAAGGAGATGAACAACAACAAGCCCGCCTACATCCCCTTCACCACCGCTCAGCAACTCTTCCGCAGCGGTATGGAGGTGGACGATCTGATCTTCACCGTGCGTGGCATCAAGTCTGAAGAAGAGAACACCGCCTTCGAGCAACGCTTCCGCACCGCCATGGCCCTCCGCCACCACTTCGACCCTTCGGACACGGGTGCCCTCGGCATGTGGAACACGGGCGACGACTTCCGCATGTTCGACCTCATCCTCAGCGGCCTGATGATGTTTATCTGGATCGTGGGCATCAGCACACTCATGGCCGGCATCGTGGGCGTGAGCAACATCATGCTCGTCACCGTCCGCGAACGGACGCGTGAGTTCGGCATCCGCAAAGCCATCGGCGCCGGCCCCGCCTCCATCCTGCGGCTCATCATCATCGAGTCCATCCTTGTCACCACGCTCTTCGGTTACGTGGGCATGGTGGCCGGTATCGGCGTGACTGAGCTGATTGATTACGGAATGACGATGGCCGGCATGAACGCCGACACGGGCGGTGGCCCGGGCAACCTCTCCATCTTCCGCCACCCCACCGTCAGCCTCGGCATCGCCACGTCCGCCACTGTACTACTCATCATAGCCGGCGTCGCAGCCGGATATTTCCCCGCCCGCAAAGCCGTCAGTATCCCCGCCGTTGAGGCCATGAGGAGTGAATAACGAAAAACTAAAAATGAAAAGTGACCGGGTACGGCGAATGCTTCCGGAGTTTTTAGTTGTTAGATTTTAGCTTTTAGTTCAATAGCAATATGTTTTTCGACGCAGATAGATGGACCGAGATATGGGTGACCATCACCCGCAACAAGACGCGCAGCCTACTGACCTGCTTCGGTGTCTTTTGGGGCATACTCATGTTAGTCATCCTCCTCGGGCTTGGCACAGGGCTCAAGAATGGCATCCTCAAAAACACCGACGGCTTCGCCACGAACTCCGTCTTTTTCATTGCCGATCGCACCAGCGAACCTTACCGTGGTTTCAACAAAGGACGCGAATGGAACATCCGCAACCGCGATTTGGAGAGTATCCGCCGCGAGGTGTCCGGATTGGAGGCTATCTCGCCCGTCCTCTGGGGCGCGCGGAAGGAGAAGAACGTCGTCTACGGCCAACTCTCCGGCACGTACAACGTGAAAGGCGTCGACCCGGCCTACTTCCGCATCGAGGCACAACACGTGCTCTTCGGCCGCCTACTCAACGAGATCGACGCCCGCGAAAAACGCAAAGTATGCCTCATCGGCTCGCGCATCAACGAGACCCTCTTCCGCAACGAGAATCCCTGCGGCAGTACATCCGCGTCAATGGCATCTACTATCAGGTCGTCGGCGTGGTACGTGAACGGGCACGGGTGAACATCGGCGGACGGTCGCAGGAGAGCGTCTTCCTGCCCTTCACCACCATGCAGCAGACACTGAACCAAGGCGACGTGATCCACTTCCTGGCCGCCTCCGCCTATAAAGACGTATCCATACAGCGCATCATCGACGACATCACCGGTATCCTCCGCCGGCAGAACAGCATCGCCCCGACCGACAAGCAGGCCGTGATGGTGATCAACATCGCCGAACAGTTCGCCACGTTCGCCATGCTCTTTACCGGTATCGACGCGCTGATCTGGCTCGTGGGCATGGGCACGCTGCTGGCCGGCGTGATCGGCATCAGTAACATTATGATGGTGACGGTCAAGGAGCGCACGCGCGAGATCGGTGTGCGGCGCGCCATCGGTGCCCGCCCGCGCGACATCATCTCGCAGATCATGAGCGAGAGCCTCGTACTGACAGCCATGGCCGGCATGATCGGCCTCAGCGTAGGCGTCTTCATCATCGACATCGTCGACCGCCTTCTCTCAGCCCAGCCCGGTGATGATGCGGCGCTCGTCAACCCCGGCGTACACATGGGTACCGCCCTCGCCGCCACCTTTGTGTTGCTCGTGTGCGGCCTCTTGGCCGGGCTCATCCCCGCCTGGCGAGCCATGCAGATCAAAGCGATAGATGCGATCCGCGATGAATAGGGGAGAGAGACTTTGTATAGCAGCGCATCTGCTGCGTGTCCTGCGACAAGCTCAGGCTCGGTCACATACTTATGTATGCTCCCTTCGCCTTCGGTCTTGGACGCCTTACATCTGCACTACTCTCCAAAGTCTCCCCACGCCCCAAACCGTTCATTTCCCAAACTGTGAGTTGTTAGTTTTTAGATTTTAGTTTTCAGCTTATGAATAATCAACTTGTAAAGAAGATCAAGAGAATCGTCCTGCTTTCCTTAGTAGGGCTGGCCGTGGTAGGCACCTTCGTATTTCTGTGGAAGAAGGCGCAGCCCGAAGTGACCGAGTATGAAATCGTGACGCCCGAGCGTGGGACGGTCGAGACCAAGACCGTGGCCACGGGCAATGTGGAGCCGCGCTACGAGATCCTGATTAAGCCGCAGATCTCGGGCATCATCTCCGAGGTGCTCAAGAAGCCGGCCAGCGTGTCACCGAAGGCGAGATCATCGCCAAAGTGAAAGTCATCCCTGAGATGGGGCAGCTCAACAGCGCCGAGTCGCGCGTCAATGTGGCTCGCATCAGCTTAGACCAGGTGGAGAGCACGCACCGCCGCGACGAACAACTCTTCAAGCAGGGCATCCTCACCGCCGAGGAGTTCGACGTGTCGAAAGCCAACTATCGCAAAGCCAAAGAGGAGCTGGCCAACGCCCAAAGCTCGCTCGAGATCGTCCGCGATGGCATCTCGCGCAACACACGCAGCTCGAGTACCACGCAGATCCGCAGCACCATCACCGGCATGATCCTCAACGTGCCTATCAAGGTGGGTAACTCCGTGATCCAAAGCAACAGCTTCAACGACGGCACCACCATCGCCTCCGTGGCCAACATGAACGACATGATCTTCCGCGGCAATGTGGACGAGACGGAGATCGGCAAGATCCGCGAGGGCATGCCTATCAAGCTGACCGTCGGCGCGCTGGGCACACGCACCTTCGACGCCGTCCTCGAATACGTCTCCCCCAAGGGCGAGGAGAAGAACGGCGCCATACAGTTTGAGATCAAGGCGGCCGTCTCGCTGCCCGACACCTCGTTCGTGCGCGCCGGTTACAGCGCCAACGCGGAGATCGTGTTGGAGCGCGCCGCGAATGTCCTGACCATCCCCGAAAGCACGGTGGAGTTTCATGGCGACACGGCCTTCGTACAAGTGGTTAAGCAAGAGAAGCCCAAGCAAATCTTCGAGAAAAGGCAGATCAAGACGGGCCTCAGCGATGGTATCAAGATCGAAGTGAAGGAAGGACTGACGGAGAAAGACAAGATCCGCGGTGCGGCCATCAGCAAGGAGGCAAACAATAACAACGAAGCCAAGCCATGAAGACGCTGACCCTCATTCCCGCCCTGCTCCTGGCCGCCACCCTCACCGCTTCGGCGCAGGACACGACCGCCACGCGCTGGAGCCTCCAACGTTGCATCGAACACGCCAAAGCGAACAACCTGGAGGTGCGCATGCGACAAGTGGAAGTGGACCGTCAGGAACTGACGCTCCACACGGCGCGCAGCAAACGTCTGCCCAGCCTCTCGGCCGGAGCCTCGCAACAATGGTCGTTCGGGCGATCGGCCTCAGCGGCCGACAACACGTATCAGGTGCAGACCACCTCCTCTACCTCCTGGTCGCTCTCATCCGACGTGCCCCTCTTCACCGGCTTCGAGATCCCCAACGAGATCGCCGCCGCACGCCTCGACCTCATGGCCCTCGCCGCCGATCTCCAGAAGACGCGAGAGAATATGGAAATCACCGTCACGTCGGCCTACCTGCAAGTGCTCTTCGACAAGGAGCTGCTCAGTGTGGCCGAGAATAAGCTCGCCCTGAGCCGCATACAGCTCGACCGCACACGTAAGATGCACGACGCCGGGCGCGCCTCCGAGGCACAGATCTACGAGACCGAGGCACAGGTAGCGGCCGACGAGCTTTCCACCGTACAAGCCACTAACGACCTGCGCATGGCCACGCTCACACTCACCCAGCTGCTCGAGCTGCCCAGCCCGGAAGGCTTCGACGTAGAGCCGCCCACGGAGGCAGACACAACCTTCCTACTGGCGCGTCGCCCCGACGACATCTATCGCACCGCCCTCACCACGCGCGCCGCCGTCCGCGCCGAGGAGCTTCGCCTCCAGAGCAGCGAGAAGCAAGTGCGCGTGGCCCAGAGCGCCCTCTACCCCAGCCTCTCCTTCGGCGCCAGCTACAACAATGCCTTTTATCACATCTACAACAAGCCCAACACGCCCTTCGCTAACCAGATTCGCGACAACCGCGGCCTCGGCCTCGGCTTCAACCTCCGCATCCCCATCTTCAACCGTTTCGCCACACGCAACAGCATCCGCAGCGCTCGCCTCGGCCTGCGCAACCAAGAGCTACAGCTGGAGAACACCAAGAAGGCACTCTACAAAGACATCCAGCAGGCCTACTACAGCGCCCTTTCAGCCGCCGAGCGATACCGGTCGGCCACCGCCGCGTGGCAGTCGGCCGAGAAAGCCTTCACCTTCACCGGCGACCGCTTCGAGAATGGCCGCGCCACGACCTACGAATACAACGAGGCCAAGACGAACCTCATCAAAGCCCTCTCCGACCGTACCCAAGCCAAGTACGAGTTCCTGCTCCGCAAGAAAATTCTCGAGTTCTACGAGCAGCAGTAAGCGGGGTGGCTTGGTTTTCTGTGCTTACACTCCGTGCGGGTAGCAAACTCGGGGGAGTTATCCTATGTCGCCTGCAAACTTGGCCGGCGCCCCTGGCGCCTTTCAGGGCTTGCACGCCGTGCGAATAGCAAAATGAGGGTCATTTCGGGCCTTGCATGCCGTGCGAGTAGCAAAATGAGGGTCATTTCGGGCCTTGCATGCCGTGCAAGTAGCAAAATGAGGGTCATTTCGGGCCTTGCATGCCGTGCAAGTAGCAAAATGAGGGTCATTTCGGGCCTTGCATGCCGTGCGAGTAGCAAAATGAGGGTCATTTCGGGCCTTGCACGCTGTGCGAGTAGCAAAATGAGGGTCATTTCGGGCCTTGCACGCTGTGCGAGTAGCAAAATGAGGGTCATTTCGGGCCTTGCACGCTGTGCGAGTAGCAAAATGAGGGTCATTTCGGGCCTTGCATGCCGTGCGAGTAGCAAAATGAGGGTCATTTTGGGCCTTGCATGCCGTGCGAGTAGCAAAATGAGGGTCATTTTGGGCCTTGCATGCCGTGCGAGTAGCAAAATGAGGGTCATTTTGAGCCTTGCATGCCGTGCGAGTAGCAAAACCCGGCGCCTTTCGGGGCTTGCACGCCGTGCGGGTAGCAAAACGAGGGTGGGGTTATTCCCTCATGTGTAGTCTTCCTCCTCTCCGTCATCCTTGACCTTTAGCCATTGACAATTACACAAGCCTTCTACTTTTGTCCGCTCGCTGAACAAGCGGGAGAAATAGAACCACACCTATTTACATTAATGCATACACAGATCATGATCGGTATACCCAACGTAGACGTCGGGATCTTGACGGAGGAGAGACGTTTCATTTCATTTCAACGGCGCCTACCGCTGCCTGGAGACGGGCCGCACGCACACAGGCCAACAACACGCTACGCTGCAAGACGGGCGCATCGCCTTCGAGAGTCACACGTTCGACACGCTGCACTTCGAGCCCACCGACCCCTCGGACTCGTTCGACCTGCGGGGCGTCACCATCGGCGTACACTTCCACTGGGAGCGCCGCGAAGACCAACGCTTCCGCGGGGCGTTGATCCTCACGCCCTCGAGCGACGGCGTCCTGGTGGTGAATCGTATCGACGTCGAGTCGTATCTCGAGAGCGTCATCTCGTCTGAGATGAGCGCCACCTCGTCGCCCGAGTTGCTCCGCGCACACGCCGTCATCTCGCGCAGCTGGCTGCTGGCCCAGATCGAGAAGCGACAGGCGCCGGTCGACGCCAAGGCGGAGAGCTGCAGCCAAGACGACGAGGGCCTCGTCCGATGGTACGACCGCGAGGATCACACGCGCTTCGACGTCTGCGCCGACGACCATTGCCAGCGTTATCAGGGCATCACGCGCGCCACGACGCCGGCCGTGGGAGGAGGCCGTCCGCGCCACCTGTGGCGAGGTGCTCACGGACGAGGGCCGGCTTTGCGACACACGTTTCTCGAAGTCGTGCGGCGGCGTCACTGAATGCTTCGAGTACTGCTGGGAGCCTGTTCATCACCGTTACCTCGTCGCCCTCCGCGACAGTCGCACGCCAGACACCCCGGTGCCCGATCTGACGAACGAGGCCGAAGCCGATCGCTGGATCCGCTCCGCCCCCGAGGCTTTCTGTCACACCACGGACGAGGGTATCCTCAGCCAGGTGCTTAACAACTACGATCTCGAGACGCCCGACTTCTATCGCTGGACGGTGGAGTACACGCAAGACGAGCTCGCCGACCTGATTCGCCGCAAGAGCGGCATCGACTTCGGCGCCATACTCAGTCTGCAAGCCGTCGAGCGAGGCCGATCGGGGCGCATCGTGCGGCTCCGGATCGTCGGCAGTCAGCGCACATACATCATCGGCAAGGAGCTGGAGATCCGCCGCACGCTCTCCGAGACACACCTCTATAGCTCGGCCTTCGTGGTCGACGCGCTCGACCTGCATCACGGTGTCCCACGACGCTTCCGCCTCACCGGCGCAGGCTGGGGGCACGGCGTGGGCCTCTGCCAGATCGGCGCCGCCGTGATGGGAGCCGAAGGACATTCCTATCGCGCCATCCTCGCACATTACTATCCCGGCAGCCGGTCGGAAATACGTTACGTCCGATGAGCAGCACGACCATCCTCTTCATCATCGCGGCCTACTTCGGCCTGCTGCTGCTCATCGCTTGGATCACGGGGCGCGGCGGTGCATCGGCCGCAGACAACGACGCCTTCTTCCTCGGCAACCGTCGCTCGCCGTGGTACATCGTGGCCATCGGCATGATCGGCTCCTCGCTCTCGGGCGTGACGTTCGTATCCGTCCCCGGCTGGGTGCGGCAGATCGACATGACGTACATGCAGACCGTCTTCGGCTTCTTCTTCGGTTACGTCATCATCGCACACGTGCTCCTGCCGCTCTACTACCGCCTTCAGCTCACGTCCATCTACACCTACCTCGAGACACGCATCGGTCGGCGGGCTTACAAGACGGGCGCCTCCTTCTTCCTCCTCTCCAAGATCGTTGGCGCAGCCGCGCGGCTCTATCTCGTGGTGCTTATCCTCCAGACGTACGTCTTCTCGACGTGGCAGATCCCCTTCGGCGTGACCGTTATCCTGAGCATCCTGCTCGTATGGCTCTACACCTACAAGAGCGGCGTCAAGACGATCATCTGGACAGACACGCTTCAGGCGCTCTGCCTCGTAGGCACGCTCGTGGTGATCATCTGGCAGGTGAAGGATCGCATGGGGCTGGACTTCGACAGCCTCTGCCGCACGGTGGCCGAGAGCCCGCACTTCCGCCTCTTCGAGTGGAGCGATTGGTCGAGTAAGCAGCACTTCGTGAAGCAATTCCTGAGCGGCATCTTCATCACCATCGTCATGACCGGGCTGGATCAAGACATGATGCAGAAGAACCTCTCTTGCCGTAGCCTGCGCGACGCACAGAAGAACATGTACTCCTACGGCTTGGCCTTTACGCCGATCAACTTCCTCTTCCTCTCGCTGGGCATCCTGCTGATCACCCTGGCCGGACAACTCGGCATCGCCCTGCCCGACGCGGGCGACGACATCCTACCGATGTTCTGTACCTCGGGCGTATTGGGGCAGACGATCATCGTCTTCTTCACCATCGGCATCATCGCGGCCGCCTTCAGCAGTGCAGACTCGGCGCTGACGGCACTCACGACGTCTTTCTGCGTAGACATCCTCGGTGTGGAGCGGAATCAAGCCACCCATGCCAAACGGACGCGTATGCGGGTGCACATCCTTATCTCGGCGCTCTTTGCGGCGATTATCATGGTGTTCAAAGCCGTGAACGATCGCAGCGTGATCGACGCCATCTATGTGATCGCCTCCTATACCTACGGCCCGTTGCTGGGCCTCTTTGCCTTCGGCCTCTTCACCCGCCTACGGCCCGCTGACAGCGCTGTGCCCTACATCTGCCTCGCCTCGCCCCTCATCTGCTACGCCCTCGAACGCCTCACGCTGTATTACACCGGCTATCGCTTCGGCTACGAGATGCTGATGATCAACGGCGCCCTGACGTTCGTCGGGCTGTGGATCGCGTCCGTGAGGATGCTGAAAAACGTCGGGGAGGATGCACATACCCGTATCGGAGCGTAACGCTGACGTCCTGCTAAACGGATACACAAGATCAGTTTCCGCCCGGAGCCAAACTTTGGGTGTACTTTTACGCCCGCCGCAGCCAAAAGCGTAGCAGTCATTAATTATCAACCCATACACCACTCAAAAACCCAAACAAAAATGGACACCGTAAAACAAGAGAAAAGCAATGTCTTAGTCATCGCCGTCATGTTCCTGCTCTTTTTCATGATTGCGTTCGTCACCAACTTCGCCGGATCGATGGGCGTCATCGTCAAGACGCAGTTCGGCGCCAGCAACGCCCTCTCGCAGCTGGGCACACTGGCCAACTTCATCGCCTACGCCTGCTTTGGCATCCCCGTAGGCCTGATCCTCAAACGCCGCGGATACAAGTTCACCTCCCTACTGGCCACCATCGTGGGCTTTGTGGGCGTGGGCATCCAGTTCGCATCGGGCTATGTGGATCCCTCCATCGCGTTCGGCATCTATGTACTCGGCGCCTTCGTGGCCGGCATATCGATGTGCCTGCTCAACACCACCGTCAACCCCATGCTGAACACCCTGGGCGGCGGCGGCAACCGCGGCAATCAGCTCATCCAGTTCGGCGGCTCTTGCAACTCCATCGGCGAACGATCGCCCCCATCCTTCTGGGCTACCTCATCGGCGGCTCGGTGCAGACGGCTAAGGTGAACGACGCGGCTCCGGCCATGATCATTGCGATGGCCATCTTCGCTCTGGCCTTCCTCATCATCCTGCTGGCACGCATCCCCGAGCCGCACATGGAGACGGCCGACGAGCGTGCCGCGCGTCTCTCTGGCAACACAAAGAAAGACCCGCACGGCCCGATGTCGTTCCGCCACTTTGTGCTGGGCGCCATAGCCATCTTCTTCTACGTCGGCATCGAGGTGGGCATACCGAACACAGCCAACCTCTACATGTCGAACCTCGAGTGGGTCGGCCCCGTGGTGGCTGGTACGCTCGTCGGTTTCTACTGGTTCCTAATGATGTGCGGACGCCTCGTGGGCGGCGCCGTGGGTGGCCGCGTCTCGAGCAAGGCCATGCTGACGACCGTCAGTCTGCTTGCCACCGTCTTCCTGCTCTGCCTCATCTTCATCCCCGAGGATGTGCGCTTCTCGATCCCCGTCATCGGCGCCGAGGTGCCGCTGGGCATGGTTTTCATGTTCCTCTGCGGCCTCTGCACGTCCGTCATGTGGGGCGCCATCTACAATTTGGCCGCCGAGGGGCTGGGCAAATACACCCCCTTGGCGTCGGGCATCTTCATGGCCCTCGTCTGCGGTGGCGGCGTCATCTCGTTCATCCAAAACCTGGTGGCCGATAAGGTGGGCTTCATCAGCAGCTACTGGGTGATCATCGCCGGCCTCTGCTACCTGCTCTTCTACGCCCTCGTCGGCTCGAAGAATGTCAACCGCGACATACCGACGGAATAAGTAGGGTCCGCCAACAAATTCGGCCGGGTACCAGTGGGGCGCAAGCCCTCCGGTACCCGGCCGTTTTCGTTGTACCATTCCTCCCATGCCCTCAAAAAAAGGGTAAGCGTTTGCGGGAGTCCCGCAAGTGCTCCGGAGAACTTTTTGGCGTTTGCGGGAACCCCGCAAGGGCCTCGGATAACTTTTTGGCGTTTGCGGAAGTCCCGCAAGGGCCATTTCCCATTTTGATGCTTGCGGAAGTTCCGCAAGGGCTATTTTCTCCATTTTGACGCTTGCGGAAGTTCCGCAAACGCCACGAAAAACTTTCTGGCGTTTGCAACACCGTTACAAGGCAAGCATTTCCAAAAACGATTTGCCCTCTTAGGAGGCATGAATAGACGCGTCTCAGCGCTTATGGGCCCGATACAAGCACAGGCGGCTCGTCAACCCGCCTCTCTCAGGGCCAATCACCCTTTTAACGGCGTGCCGACGGCTTCTTTTCCTCCGGCTGGCGTGCGTGTTCGTACGCGCCAATGGTCGGGGAGGTGCTGCCGGTGAGGCGACTCACGCCATAGCGGTCGGTGGGGAACTCGGCGGCGACGGTACGGTCAGCTGCACCGATCCCGACGGATTTGTTGGCCAAACGGAAGTCGTAGGCGTAGGCTTGTTTGCGGGTGCCTGACTTGAGGTAGATGGGCTTCTGGCTGAAGCCGAAGAGGCAGCGGTCGAAGCGGGGGTTGTTGGTGATGGCTTTGGTGAGGATGTAGCAGGCCGTGAATCGGTAGTTGAAGGCGTCGCTTCCGGCCGTGTCGCCGTTGCGGGAGATGAGGGAGATTTCGCCGCGGTACGTGCGTGTGGTGTCACCCGAGATGCTGCCGTCGATGAGGCAGTTGTCGAAGCGCGCTTCGGTTAGAGGGTAGTGGTGCGGCGTGTTGTCGATGCGGGCGGTGTCGGCCAGGATGAGGGTGGGGGCACCTTGACGCGTGGTGAGGACGATGAAGTTGGCCAGCGTGCAGTGGGCGAAGCGGTGGCGCCCACCGATGAGGCAGACTGTGTTTCCAGCGGCGTTTGAAAACTCGCTACCCGAGGCCTCGATGTGACAGTTGATGGCCGTCAGTAGGTCGCCACTGCTGTTCGTGACGCGAGAGTTATGGATGCGGATCTTACGCCGGTCGGGGGGTGGAGGGGCGGAAGTCGAGGCCGAAGGAGGTGTTGCGGACGTCGGTGTATTCAAGCTCGTTTTCGAAGCTGGTGGATTCGAAGCGGATGCCGCCCCATTGGCCGGGGACGCGGTCGTAGGGCAGGGTGACATTGGCGTAGATGCTGTCGAGGCGGTCGCCGCGCAGTGTGATGGGTCGGGCTTGGGTGCCGATAGCCTTGAGTGTGCCGGCGACGATGAGTTTGGCCTGATGGTGAAAGCAGAGCGTGGCTCCGGGTGCGAGGGTGAGGGTGACGCCGGGGCCGACGATGAGGCTATCGAAGACGAGGTAAGGCCGGTCGGCCGGGAGGGTTGTGTTTTCGGTGTACGTCCGGCCGCCTCGGATGATGTGAACGTCTTGCCCGACGGCTTGCAGCAGGACAAATTGGCGGACGCCATTGGTGTAGAAAAGGATGGAATCTTGGATCAGCAGCGGGCGATCGGCATTATTAGCGCTGGCGGTCACTTCGACGAGCACGCGCAGGCTGTCGCGTTTCCAAAGATCGATGCCGCTGAAGGAGTCGCCCTTGCGACCGTCCACATTGAGACGGAAACCGCTGCGGCCTCCGCTGGCCAGCGTGACGGACTCGATGCGGAGGTTTTCACCGTGCGGGTTATAGACCATGAACTGCTTCGTGACGGACCCGATGGTGGTAAAAAGGGTGTCGAACGTGAGGGTGTCCGTAGAAAAATCGAGCCGGAGCGAAGGGTCGGTGGCATAATGGTCGACCCGTTCGCATCCGGCTGCGAGGTAGAGTAGCGTGGCGAGGAGCAGGCCGAGGCCGGCTGTTTGTTTCTTCATCTTCATCGTCTCTGGGATTTGATTACGAATGAAGAAACGCCGCTACGCGTGCGATATTTTGTTTACGCGGGGATATTCTTCAGTATCTCCAGCAGGTGGCGCCACCAGAGGTCTACGGTGGCAATTTCGATCCGCTCGTTAGGCGAGTGAACGTCGCGCATGGTCGGGCCGAAAGAGATCATGTCGAGGTAGGGATACTTCTCGAGGAAGAGTCCGCATTCCAATCCCGCGTGGATGGCCAGCACCAGCGCATCCTTACCGAAAATCTTGCGATACGTATCCTCAGCTACCTTCAGGATCTTCGAGTCCGGGTTAGGCGCCCAGCCAGGATAGCCGTCGCCATGCTTCACCTCGGCTCCAGCCAGGCGGAAGACGGCAGCCACTTGATCAGCAGCGGCATCCTTCAGCGAGTCTACCGAGCTGCGTTGGCTGGTCTCAACGACCACCTTGCCTGCTTCAGGCATCTTCACCGATGCCAAGTTGGTCGACGTCTCCACCAATCCTTCCACCTCGTGGCTCATGCCCAACACACCGTGCGGACAGGCAATCAGCGACTCAACCAGTCGAGCAGCAACGTCCTTCGGCAGGATAGTCTTCGGCGTGTCGACCGTCTCCATCGTCAGGCGGACATTTGGGTCGATGCGCTTCAGCTCGTTCTCCACGTCGGCTTGGAAGTGGTTCAGCAGCACGCGCACCGGTTCGCGGTCGTCGTCCTTAAGTCCGATCACAGCCGAAGCCTCGCGTGGGATAGCGTTGTGCAGATTACCGCCGTCGATAGCCGCCAGCGTGTAGTCATACTTCTCGCGCAGTGAATAGAGGAAACGAGCCAGCAACTTGTTGGCGTTGCCGAGGCCTTTGTGAATGTCGCCGCCAGAGTGTCCGCCGTTGAGACCCGTGACAACGATCTTGAAATACGACCGGGCAGGAGCCGCTTCGGGCGTGAAGCTGAACGTGGCGAGGGTATTCTTTCCGCCGGCACATCCGATGAAGATCTGGCCTTCGTCTTCGCTGTCGAGGTTGATGAGAATCTTCCCGCTGAGGAAGCCTTCTTTTACCTCAAAAGCACCTGTCATACCCGTTTCTTCGTCGATGGTGACGAAGCATTCGATGGGGCCGTGCTCGATGTCGTCGGAGGCCAAGATGGCCAGCGATGCAGCTACACCGATACCGTTATCAGCGCCGAGTGTGGTGCCTTTGGCGCGCAGCCACTCACCGTCGACAACGGTCTCGATCGGGTCGTTGTCGAAGTCGTGGGTGACGTCGTTGTTCTTCTCGCAAACCATATCCATATGCGATTGCAGGATGACGGTTGGCAGCTTCTCAGCCCTTCGTTGCGGGTTTTGAGATGAGAATATTGCCGGCCTCATCTTTTTTAATCGGGAGATGATGGTCGGCAGCGAATTGCTCTAAATAGCGGATGATTTTTCCTTCCTTTTTTAGAAGGACGAGGCACTTGTGTGATTTCGTGAAAATACTTCCACACAATAGCCGGCTGGAGATCCAATATAGTCTTCATTTTTCTACGTATATAAATGACTTAAATCGCTGAGTGAAAAAAAGATAGGCGCGGCGAATGACAAAAACGGAAATGGGGGAAGCCCCTGAATGGCTGTTTATCGAATCGTCTATCTTTGCGTCCACAAAGGTAAAGTAAAATGTTTATCGTCTCTCTGGCAACTATTATTATACTGATTATTTGCATGGTGCTGCTTTGCGTGAGGATTTTACTGAAGAAAAACGGACGTTTTCCGAACACGCATGTCGATAGCAGCCCCGCCCTACGCAAAAAGGGCATAGCGTGCGCTCGCACGCAGGATCGGCAGGCTTCGCACCAGAAGAATCTGGCCGATCGGATGGGTGAAATGATGAGTAATTAAATTCCGTTTATATGAAAAGTAATGTACACTATGTGATCGAGGGGATTCTTGCGGCTGCAATTGTCTGCCTGTTCGTCATGCAACTGTCCGGCCATAAAGGGGGCAGCGTCGCGGTGGCGAAGATGGAGACGGATTCCACCGGGAGCGCCCCTCAAAGCTTTCCCTGTTGCTTATATCAACGTGGACTCCTTGTTGCAGAAATACAATTTCTCCATCGACCTGAACGAGCAGATCCTGAAGAAGCAAGAGAACGCACGCGCTAGTTATACCCAGAAGGCACGCAGCCTGCAGGCTGAAGTCAAGGACTTCCAATACAAGATGCAGAACGGGGCCTTCGCTACGCGTGAACGCGCTGAACAGGAGCAGCAACGGCTGATGAAAAAGGAGCAAGAGTTGCAGGAGCTGGACGCCCGTCTGACGAAGGAATTGATGGAGCAGACGCAGGCCATGAACGAGCAGTTGCGCGACACCGTGGTGCGTTGCCTGAAGCTCTACAATAAGGACAAGGGCTATCAGATCATCTTTAGCAACACGGCCGGCAGCCCCATCTTCTTAGCTGACGACGTCTACAATATCACGGGTGAAATCATTGAGTTCTTGAATAAGCGATACGCCGGAACGAAGTAACCTATCGGGCGTGATCCTATACATCCCATCCTTTCTCGGCCTCGAGAGTGGATGGGATTTTTTTTGCCGTGTATCGGGCGGGTGTGGCCTCCGGCGAAGGTTGACCGGGTACCCCCCGAGATAAATCCCCCGCCTCATCTTGTACCAGGCAAACTTCCCAGACCTCGGCAGAGGCCTGCCATGAAAGAAAAACGGGATGCACCGTTGACCGATGCACCCCGTGGGAGCCTGATGAATGTCAGTCGCCGATTAGAGCTTGTAGGACTTGTCAGCGGCACGACGATAGCCGCGGATTAGGTCGTCCATGATCTCGGCGACGGGCCGGATGTCGGACAGCAGTGCGGAGGCTGGCCGATCTCCAACTCACCCTCCTCGAGGTCACCCTCGAAGATGCCCTTCTTGGCGCGCCCCTTGCCGAGCAGTCGGCTCATCGTTTCGGCGTCGGCACCGGCGGCTTCGGCCTCCTCGACAGCCGTGCGGAAGGCGCCGGCAGCCAGTCGGGTGGGGAGAGCTCTTGAGCAGCAGCTTCGTGTCGCCCTCGTCCAGGGCTAGGCAGTGGAGCTTGAAGGCCTCATGCGCGGAGCTCTCTTCGGCCAAGGCGAAGAGGGTGCCGATCTGCACGCCGTCGGCACCGAGCGCCATCGCGGCGAGCATGCCTTCGCCCGTGGCAATGCCACCGGCGGCCATGAGCGGCAGGTCGGTGACGCGTCGCACGGCGGGGATGAGGCAGAGCGTGGTGGTCTCCTCGCGACCGTTATGTCCGCCCGCCTCGAAGCCCTCGGCCACGATGGCGTCGACGCCTGCGGCCTCGCATTTGGCGGCAAAGCGTGAGGAGGAAACGACGTGCGCCACGGTGATGCCGTGGTCCTTGAGGCGCGCCGTCCACGTTTTGGGGTTGCCGGCGGAGGTGAAGACGATCTTCACGCCTTCGTCCATGATGATCTGCATGATCTCATCGATCTGCGGGTACATCAGCGGCACGTTTACGCCGAAAGGTCGATCGGTGGCGGCGCGGCATTTGCGAATGTGTTCGCGGAGGGTTTCGGGGTGCATCGATCCGGCGCCAAGCAGTCCGAGTCCGCCGGCGTTGCTCACGGCCGCGGCCAGTCGCCAGCCACTGCACCACACCATCCCGCCCTGAATGACGGGGTATTCGATATCAAACAAAGAAGCGATTCGATTCATATACATACGGAATTAAATACGGCGGCAAAGGAACTGAGATAATTCGGGAACGATGCGGGCGCCCTGCTCCCGGACGGCCTGCCGGTAAGCCGTCCGGGCGTTGCAATAGGCGGTGCAGGCCTCGGTGTAGCGGTCGCGGGCGAGGCGCAGCTGGGTCTGGGCGTCGAGCAGGTCGGTCAGGGGGGACGGTGCCCGCCTCGTAACTATCGCGATTGAGGCGGAGGTTCTCTGTGGCCGAGGCGACGGAGCGGCGCGCCAGATCGATCTGCAAGTAAGCCTCGCTGAGGTTGCTCCATTTCGTTTCGATGTCCACACGCATCAGTTGGCGGGCGTCCTCGCGAGCGTTTTGCGCATGCTGCACCTTCAGCTTGTCGCGTCGGAGGGCGTGCGATCCGCCCCACCAGCCGGAGAGCGGCACGCTCACCGTGGCCATGACGATGGCCGCGCGGGCATCCTTACCCATGAAGTCGTGGTAGATGTATAAGCGCCCCCGAGGGCGACGGTCGGGAGGTAGTTGCCGAGGGTCATTCGGCGGTTGATCTGCGCGTGCTGCACTTGGATGTCGAGCAGGCGACTGTCCGTGCGCTGACTCAGGCCGGACGTGGGCTCGACGAATTGCGTTTCGGGCGCTTCGAACGTGGGGAAGGCGTCGAACGAGACGTCGAAGTCTGCCTCCTCGATACCCATTTGTTGAGCGAGCAAGAGCTTATTGATGCGCAGCCCGTTGGCCGTCTTGAGTCGGTTGGAGGCCGTGTTTTGCTGCTGTAGCTCCACCTTCATCAGGGCGTTGGGCAGGGTCACGCCGGCGTCTACGGAGGCCTTCACCGTGCGATGTAGCTCGTCGAGCTGTGCCGCAAGCGTGTCGAGCGTCTGGAGCTGCTCCTTGAGCGAAACGACCTCCCAGAAATAGTGTTCCACATCGGCGCGCACCTTGTCCGTGGCTTGCGATGCTTGCAACCGTGTGGCCTCTTGCCCTAAGCGGGCCAGCCGATTGCCATTCACGATGCGCCCACCGGCAAAGAGGGGCTGCATGGCCATGATGTGTGTAAGCCGTCTTACCACGGTCGAGGAAGCCGAGCGGGGGTAGGTTGGCGGGTACCCCGAGGGCCGAGAGGTCGAGATCCATCTGCACCAAATAGCGGTCGGCGCGCAGGATCATGCCTCCCGCCTGGACGGTGGGGAAGTAACGGGTGAAGGTCTCTCGGGCCGTCTCTTTGGCTGCCTCGGCGTCGAGCTGACTATTGCGGAGCGTGAGATTGTTTTCGGCCCCTAAGCGGAGGCATTCGTCAAGCGTATAGGTGCGTTGCGCCGAAGCGCTGAGGGTGGCCGTGAGGCAAAGGATGGAGAGTATGCCCTTCCATCGGAGGGCGCTGCGTTGGGTGTACATGTATAAGTAGTAGGGGGGGAGTGATAAGTAGTAAGAAGAAGTAAGAAGTAGAAGGGAGTAGGCCGCCCGAGGCTCGGGAAATGGCCTCTCCCCGAAGGTTGGGCCCATTTCCTGACTCGGGAAATGACCTCTCCCGAAGGTTGGGCCCATTTCCTCGGTCGGGAAATAGCCTCTCCCGAAGGTTGGACCCATTTCCTGACTCGGGAAATGACCTCTCCCGAAGGTTGGGCCCATTTCCTGACTCGGGAAATGCCCTCTCCCGAAGGTTGGGCCCATTTCCGAGGCTCGGAAATGCCCTCTCCCGAAGGTTGGGCCCATTTCCTGACTCGGGAAATGATCTCTCCCGAAGGTTGGGCCCATTTCCTCGGTCGGGAAATGACCTTTCCCGAAGGTTGGACCCATTTCCTGACTCGGGAAATGACCTCTCCCGAAGGTTGGGCCCATTTCCTGACTCGGGAAATGCCCTCTCCCGAAGGTTGGGCCCATTTCCTGACTCGGGAAATGGCCTCTCCCGAAGGTTGGACCCATTTCCGAGGCTCGGAAATGCCCTCTCCCGAAGGTTAGACCCATTTCCGAGGCTCGGAAATGGCCTCTCCCGAAGGTTGGACCCATTTCCGAGGCTCGGCAAAGGATGACTTACGTTGAGACGTCTACGCCGTGTGCGTTTCTGGAGGAGCGACCGCGCCCCCGCGCCTCTGCCTTTTCTGATCCTCTTTGCCGTAGAGTTTCCAGTAAAGCACGGGCAGGACGGTGACCACGGCGATCAGCGCACCGATGCCACCAGCGAAGATGGAGACGCCCACGGGGCTCCAAAACGAGCTGCCCTCGATGATCATGGGGATCACACCCACGGCCGTCGTGGCGGTGGTCAGGAAGATGGGCGTCATGCGTCGGGCGCCGGCGTCGTAAGCCGCATCGCGTGCCGATCGGTGGGCCAGGTGGCGCTCGTCTTCGGCGTGCTGATACATGAGGATGACGTTTTTCATGATCATGCCTAAGAGCGAGATGAAGCCGAACATGGACGTTACCCCCACCGGCACGCCGGAGATCCACAACCCCAACATGGCGCCGAAGAGGCAGAGCGTGGTGGAGACCATGGAGACGATGGTGATGCCGAATTTCTTGAACGAAAAGAGGATGAAAAAGAAGATGATGACGAGCGAGATGCCGATCCCGGTGGCGATGGGCGGCAGGATCTCGTTGTTGTTCTCCTCCTCGCCGCCGACCTCGAAGCGCACGTCGGGGGCAGCTTGCTGACGATCTCTTCCGCGGCCACCCGCTTGATTTCGCCCACGACCTGGCCGGACATCACGCCGCGCTTCAGGTCGGCCGTGACCGTCACGGTGTGCACACCGTTGCGGCGGATGATCTTCGACTCGCTCCAGCTGGGCTCCACGCTGGCGATCTGCCTGAGGGGCACCGACTGGCCGCCCATGGTGGAGAGGTAGAGGTCGCCTAAGGATTGCACCGATTGACGCCCCTCGCGCGTGTCGTTCTTCATCACTATGGGGATCTGGCGGTCGCCCTCCCAGACGTCAGCGATCGTCACCGCGTCCGTGGCCGGGCTTAGATTGGCCGCCGCGATGGCCTTCGTGACGCCGAGCTGCGAGGCGGTGACAGGGTCGAGACGGATGTCGACGATGGGCTGCGGCTGCTCCGAGTCCAAGTGCACGTTCACCAAACCCGGCATCGACCGCATACGGGCGGCCAGCTGTTCGGCCGCCGCCTTGGCCGCCGTGAAGTCGTCGCCAATGAAGCGGAATTCAAACGTGGGGACGTTGTTATAATCCAGCTGCTTGTACTTCACATACGCGTCCGGGAAGGCGTAAGCCATCGAGTCCGTGTAGGCATCGAGGATCTCCTCCGTGGCCTCCACCGAACGGGTGTTGACGATCAGTTGGGCGTTGTTTTTCCCCGCCATGCGTGGCGCGTAAGACGACTGGAAGCGTGGCGCGGAGCAGCCGACAAAGGCCGTGACCGACTGGACGCGTTCGTCCTGTTGCAACTTGCGCCGCATCGAGTCGGCCACCTGCGCTGTGCGCTCAAGGGGCGTACCCGCGGGCAGGTCGATCTCGACAACGAACTGGTCGCGTTCGGCCACGGGCATCATGCGCATCTTCAGCTGCGTGGCAATGACGACGGCCAGGACGACGGAGAGCGCGCCCAGCCCGATCGTCAGCCTCGGGTGGCGGAAGGTCCAGTTCAGCACCTTCATATAGCATGCCTGCACACGGTCGACAATCGTCGGCTTGTCTGACGGCTTGGCCGTCCGTCGGTGGATCAGTACGAACTCAAGGATGGGCACAATGAAGACGGCGATGAGCAGCGAGACCATCAGGTTGATGGTGATCGTCCACGGGAAATAGCGGACAAAGTCGCCCCAGACGCCCTTCATCGTAAAGAGGATGGGGAAGAAGATGACGCACACGCAGACGGTGCCCAGCAGCATAGACATGAAGTACTTCTTGGCGCTTTCGATGGCCGAATACCAGCGCGAGTGGCCCCGCCCGAGGAACTCCAAATAGCCGTCGATGACGACGATCGAGTTGTCTACAATCATGCCCAAGACGACGATCAAGGCGGCCAGCGTGACGATGTTGAGCGGGATGCCGAAGAGGTACATCAGGCCCACGGAGATGAACGTGTTGACGGGGATGGTCACGGCCGCCACCAAGGCCGATCGGAAGGGGGAAGAGAATCATCATCACCACGATGATCACCACAATGGCCTCGGCCAGATTGATCAAGAAATCGTTTACCGACTCGCCCACCACCTTGGCCTGGTCGGCAATGCGGCTGACGGTGACGTCGGTCGGCAGGTAGTTCTTCGTGAAGTCGTCCAGTATGGCCCCGACCTCTTTACCGTAGGCCACGATGTTGTTGCCCGAAAGCATTTCGGTCGAGACAATGAGGCAGCGGTGGCCGTTGTAGGAGATGTAGCTGTCCGGCGTGGGGTATTCGCGCACCACGCGGGCAATGTCCTTGACCCGCACCACGTCGCCGCGGGGGCCGGTGAAGATGATGCGGTTCGCAATCTCCTCCTCGCTGGTCAGCGGCGAAACGATATGGATCGGCGCGTCGATCTGGCCGTTCTCTACGTGTCCGCCCGAGAGGGTCAGCCCCTGCGAGAAGAGCGAGGCGGTCAGCACCTTGTCGCCAATGCCGTAAGCCGACAGCTTGTCGCGGTCTAAGTAGAGCGTGATCTGCTCCTGCTGTTCGCCGTAGACCTTGATATTGGTCACCGAGGGCAGGCGGCGCAGACGCGCGGAGAGTTCGTCGACGTAGGTCTTGAGTTCGCTGTACGAGCGCGAGTCAGACTCCACCGCGATCAGTAAGGCCGAGGTGTCGCCGAAGTCGTCCTGCGCAACGACGGCCAGCACGCCCGACGGCAGTTGCATTTTGAGCTGTGTCAGCCCGTGCTTGATCTTTGACCAGACTTCATCCTTGTTGTTCACATAATCGTTCAGCTCGACCTTGACGATGCACATCCCGTTTTGCGACGTGGAGACGGTCTTGCTGCGCTTGACCTCTTTATAGGTCATCAGGAACTCCTCGAGCGGACGGGCCACCTGTTCCTCTATCTCCTCGGCCGTAGCGCCTGGATAGATGGCGACGACTACGCCCTCGCGGATCACAAAGTCCGGGAACTCCTGCTTCGGCATCTTCACCAGACCCACCACGCCGAGTGCCATCATCAGCACCACCACGAGCGACGTAATGCGGTAATTGCGCATCACCCACCCGATCAATTCAAAGCGTCCTCGTGCCATCATTCCGTGATTTACTTCCCTCGCTCACGCGCTGGAATCCGTCCTTAACGATCTTGTCGCCCATCTCCAAGCCGCCGGTAATGACGACTTCACTGCCCGACCATTCGCCCGTCGTGATGGGGCATCGCGTGACCGCATCGCCCACCACTTTCCACACGAATCGGCTGCCATCGCCGGCCTGTTGTATGGCGTGTGCAGGCAGGGTAATGCGGCCCGTACGGAGGCTGTCGGACAGCGTCGGCACGACGTCGCAAACCATCCCCGGCAACAGTTCGCCTCGGGGGTTAGGTAGCGTGATGCGTGCGTCGTAAGTATGTGTCACGGCGTCGGCTGCGCTGCTCTTTTCCACACCGCGCCCCTCGAAAGATTTGCCACCGAGGGCCGAGACGGTGATCACGGCCGACGTCCCGGCGTCTAACCGGGCGATCTCATTCTCCGGAACGGAGATGCGCACCTTCACCCGACTGATCTCAAGCAGCGTCAGCACGGGGACGCCCGGCGACGCATTCTCACCCACCTCGGCCGTGCGACGCCCCACGACACCGGCAAAGGGCGCATGCAGGGCGCAGTCGTTCATGTTCTTCTTCGATAGTTCGTACATCGACCGAGCCTGTTGCAGGCGCGTCTCGACCTCCACCATTTGCATTTCCGGTAGGCTCTTCTTGTCGTAGAGTTGTTTCATGCGGGCGTAAGCGTCTTCGGCCTGACGCAGTGAGGCGGCGGCAGCATCGAACGTGCTTTGCGCCGAACCGCGATCGAGTGTGGCCAGCAACTGTCCTTGCGCCACGCGTTGGCCCTCGTCTACCATGATTTGGCGGATGGTTCCGACGGTGGAGAAGCTCAGTGCCGCCGATCGATCTTCTTCCACCACGCCTACATAGTGGTAGTCGGCTGCGGTCGAGGATTCACCGACCGTCACGGTCTCCACCTTCACCGGTGTTACGGTGCGGGTCGTCTCTCTTTCGCCGCACGATACGGCCGTCCAAACGGCCAACGTGGCCGCCAGCATACCGACGGCCTTCTTCATCTCTCGTTTTTTCATTTGATCCTATGCGTTTTTTTTCGGCCGCAAAGGAACGGTCAGGGGTTCTTCGAGGGTATAATCCAAAAACGCAGGAATTGGTATGAAAGTCGGAAAATGTGCCTGTATGCTTAGGCAAGTTGGGTGCTGATTCTACTTTTACACCTAAAAAACGTGGGTTCGACGTGTGGAAGTCCTATTCTTTAGACGCCATCGTGTCGCACGACGGGATCTAAATGACCATTGAGACGCTATCGTGTCGCACGACGGGACCTAAATGACCGTTGAGACGCCATCGTGTCGCACGACGGGACTAAATGGCCATTGAGACGCTATCGTGTCGCACGACGGCCGAACTTATACGACAAAGACGAATAAGAGAGAGAACGATATGACTGATAAGAAGGAAATCATCACCTATTCATTGAGTGACTTAAAACAGTTGGGGCAGCTGTTCAATAACGAGCCGGAGTGCATGGACGACGACGTAATCATCTTCCGCGACACCGACGTGGACGCGCTCCGCGAACACCGCCTCTTCGCCTATCCCTGCCGGATAGACGCCGGCATATTCATCTTCTGCGAAAGTGGGACGATGAGCGTCTCCATCAACCTGAAGACCTACCAATTGACCCGAGGGGTAGCCTTGTTTGTTCTGTTGGGAAACATCATCCAGGTGCACTACGCGGATCATTTCAAGGTGCGCGGCATGCTGGTCTCGAGCGAGTTTATGTACGACACGCTGATCGCTTCGAAGCTGGCCACACCGCTGCGGATGCAGCTCCAAGCCGACTGCTGCATCTCGTTCACTGACGAGCAGATCCGCGAGCTGGACGAGTATTACGCCTTATTCTTTCGCACCCTGACTTGCCCCGAGGCGCCTTTTATGACGGAGACCTTCAGGTGCCTGATCGCGGCGGCGATCTATCGCATCGGCGCCATCTTTTTCAGCAAAGTCAAGACAGGCAGCAATCGCCCGACGAACAATCGCCGGGAGGCCCTCTTCGAACGTTTCATGCAGCTGCTTGAGGAGCATCATGTCTCGGAGCGCAACGTGGCTTTCTACGCCGACCACCTCTTCCTCACGCCCAAACATGTCTCGAAAGTGATCTTAGAAGTGAGCGGTAAGACGCCCACGCAGTGGATCGACGAATATGTGGTGCTGGAGGCCAAGAGTCTGCTCAAATACTCTAACCTAACGATACAAGAGATCGCTGACTACCTGAATTTCTCCACGCAGTCAGTCTTCGGTAAGTATTTCAAGCACAAGACGGGCCTCTCCCCACGGGAATACAAGGAGTCGTAGAAGACCAGACGGCCCCAGAGATGGTTCCGTCCGGCACTTGACTTCTTGGGGACGGGCTTACTTCGACTCCTTCGGCTCCTTGGGCTTCTTCGGTTCCCTGTCAGTCATCTTGCGGAAGAGGGCGAGGGCCTCGTTTTCGTGGCGCTCCATGATCTCGCGCGCTCCGGGCGCCTTGTCGTCGATGCCGCAGAGGTGCAGGATGCCGTGGATGATGACGCGGCGGAACTCGTCGCGGAAATGTGTGCCATACTTCGCGGCGTTGGAGCGGACGGTGTCGGGGGCGATGATGATGTCGCCAGAGATGGTGTCACCCTCGGAGTTGTCGAAGGTGATGATGTCCGTATAGTAATCGTGCTGCAAGAACTTTTGGTTCGTTTCGAGCATCTTCTCTTCGGAGCAGAAGAGGTAAGTGATTTCGCCCACCTTTTTGCCGTGACGTGCGGCCACGAGGCGGATCCAAGCGGAGGTGAGGCGGCGGAGGAATTCGGGGCGTTTGATGCCTTCGAAGTTGTACGTGATCATTATCTAAAGAATAAGTATGTCATAAGAATGGCGGTGATAGCGCCTGCCAGATCGGCAATAAGGGCGCAGGGAATGGTGTAGCGCGTGCGGCGGATGGCCACGCTACCGTAGTAAACGGCCACGATGTAAAACGCCGTGTCCGTAGAGCCTTGGGCCACGCATGCGAGTCGGCCGACGAAGGAGTCGGCGCCGTAGGTGCCCATCGCGTCGAGCATCATACCGCGCGAGCCGCTCCCGCTGAGGGGTTTCATGAGCAGCGTCGGCAGACCCCCTCGACGAACGACGTGTCCCACCCGATGGCGTCGACCGTCCAGCGCAGCCCGTCGATCAGCAGGCCCATCGCACCTGAGGCACGAAAGACGCCCACAGCCACGAGGATGGCCACGAGGTAGGGCACGATCCGTATGGCGGTGCCGAAGCCCTCTTTGGCGCCTTCGATAAAGGTCTCGTAGACGTTCAGCCGCTTGCGCACGCCGGCCACAATGAAGCCGCAGATGATGGTAAACAGCAGCACGTTGGCCGCGACTGTGGAGCAGAGCGAGACCTGCTCCGACGGCAGCGTGCGGAAGAGCCACACGAGTCCGCCGATGAAGGCTGCGGTGCCCGCAAAGAAGCCGATCAGGCTGCGGTGCATTAGGTTGATGCGTTGCATGAGTGCCACGGCGATGATGGCCGTCAGCGTGGCCACGGTGGTGGTCAGCAGGATGGGCAGGAAGACGTCGGCCGGGTTCGCGGCGCCGTACTGCGCGCGGTACATCATAATCGTGATCGGCACCACGGTCAGGCCCGAAGCGTTCAGGTTGAGGAACATGATCATGGCGTCGCTGGCCGTGTCCTTGCGCGGGTTCAGCTCTTGGAGCTGCTGCATGGCGCGTAGGCCGATGGGCGTGGCGGCGTTGTCGAGGCCGAGCATGTTGGCCGAGATGTTCATGAAGATGACCCCGCAGCCGGATGACCAGCGGGCACGCCTGGGAAGAGTCGGCCGAAGACGGGGGCGGCCAGTCGGGCAAAGGCACCGACCAGCCCCGCGCGTTCGCCGATCTTCATCAGCCCCAGCCACAGCGAGAGAATGCCCGTCAGGCCGATCGAGACATCGAATCCCGCGCGGGCGGCGCTAAAGGTGGACGTGACGATCTCGGTGAAGACGTCCGTATCGTGAAAAAAGATGAGCCGGCATGTAGCGACCGCGAAGGCGATCACGATAAGGCAACCCAGATGTAGTTAAGCGTCATGCCGGACTCAGAGATAGTGTGCCAAAAAGGCAGTCAGTTCGTGTTTGCGGAATCAATTGAACTCGTCCCCGTAGCGGATTTGGGCGTCGGCCATGTATTGCTTGATGCGCTGCTCGTCCGTCTTGCGACAGATCAGCAGGACGTTACCCGACTCCACGACGATATAATCCTTGAGCCCCTGAATGACGGCCAGACGGTTGCGATCTTCGATGGCGACGATGTTGTCTTCCGACTCATAGAGCATGGCGCGGGTCTTCAGCACGGCATTGTTGGCCTCGTCGCGAGGGGCGATGTCGAAGATGGAGCCCCAGGTGCCGAGGTCGGCCCAGCCGAAATCGACGCAACGCATGTAGACATTGTCGGCCTTTTCCATCACCCCGTAGTCGATCGAAATGCTGGGGCAGAAGGGGAAGTGCTCCTCGATGAAGGCGGCCTCGGCGGGGGTGTTGAACTTCTCGGGGCCGATGTCGAAGCGTGCCGAAATGTCAGGCAGATGGCGACGGATGGCTTCCAGAATGGTGTCGACGTTCCAGACGAAGAGTCCGGAGTTCCAGAAAAATTCGCCGCTGTCCATGAAGACTTGCGCCAGCTCGCGGTTGGGCTTTTCGGTGAAGGTCTTGACCTTGACGAAGTCGCCCTGACGTTCGTCGCTGCTTTGGATGTAGCCGTAGCCCGTCTCGGGTCGGGAGGGTTTGACGCCGAGGGTGACCAGAGCGCGATGCTTGGCCACGAAGTCGAGCGACTTGCGGACGTCGTCGAGGAACTCGTTTTCCTTGAGGATGAGGTGGTCCGAGGGGGCCACGACGATGTTGGCCTGCGGGCAGCGGGCTTTGATGCGGTAGGAGGCGTAGGCGATGCAGGGCGCGGTGTTGCGCCGGGCGGGTTCGGCCAGGATTTGGTCGTCGGCCAGGAAGGGCAGTTGCTCGTGCACCATCCCGACGTAACGCCGATTGGTGACAATGTAGATGTGTTCCTTGGGGATGATTTTCGCAAAGCGGTCGACCGTCATTTGCAGGAGTGATCGCCCCGTTCCGAAGAAGTCGAGAAACTGTTTCGGTCTGTTTTCGCGGCTGAATGGCCAGAAGCGGCTGCCAATTCCGCCGCCCATGATGACACAATAGTTATTATCCATAGGGTAGGGTTTGATTCTGTGCGACAAAGGAACGTAAAGAAATGGAGATCGATCGGACACTGTCCACACCTGCAGTCGAGAGACGGTCGGGAGGGGTGCGGAGGCTGTCCGGCGGCGTTTCCGAAGGCTCCAAAGAGATTGTCGGGCTCACCGTCGAGGTCGATCTCTTGGTGTACGACTAAAAATGAGGCGCGTGCGAACAAATTTTGATGATACGAGAGCTTCAGAACGTCTCGCGTGATCAAAATTCGATGACTCGAGAGCTTTTTTACTTCTCACGTGATCAAATTTTGATGATACGCGAGGTTTTTTATCTCTCACGTGATCAAATTTTGATGACGTGTGATCGAACTTTGATGACACGCGAGCTTTTTTACCTCTCGCGTGATCAACTATTCCTCGAAAAAGCAGAAGGGCCGATGTCGAAGCAAGTGGACTAATTGTTAGGTGAAAAGGAGTAGATATGCTTTGGGTAGCGTCGAGCGGAAAAGGCAGAAAAGTGCGGATCCGAGCAAAAGTTCAGTTACCAAACCATTACCTTATCTGGTGATAGGTAACGATGGTGCAAAAGCAGGTAACTGAACCTTTCTCGCACACGATTCTTTTTATATTGATATACAGCAATCTGCACAGGTAACGGGCGCTTTGAGCCGGGTAATTTTGCCCACAGTTTTCAAAGCGTATGAATGACATGAAAATGAAGGTGTTGCTCTACCTCAAAAAGAGCAGTCGTGACAGGTCGGGCAAGGCACCGATCATGGGACGCATCACGCTGGGACGTTCCATTGCACAGTTCAGTTGCAAGCTGTTCTGCAATCCCGATTTGTGGAACCCGCGCGAAAGTCGGATGGACGGGAAGAGTCGCGAGGCCGTTGAGGTCAATGCCAAGTTGGACAACCTCCTTCTCGCCGTTCAGGCCTCCTATCAATCCTTGCTTGCCAAGGGCTCACCGTTTGACGCAACCGACATCAAGGAGGATTTCCAAGGCAGCGTGCAGAGTCGAACCATGCTATTGGAGCGGTTTAACGGCTTGATCGAGGAAATGAAGGATCACGTCGGTGTAGACATCAAGCAAAATTCTTTGGCCTCATATCGTCAGACAAGAGTGCAATTACAGCAGTTCATTCGAGCGAAATACAAAGTCTCCGACTTGACCTTTTCGCAGCTTACGGAGAACTTCATCAAACAATTCGAGCAGTATGTAATCGGAGAGATAGGTCTGAAACAAAGCACTTGCTACAATATGATTGTCCTTATCAAGAAGGTCTGCAAACGGGCTTATCGAGAAGGAGCGGCAGACTCCTTGCTGTTCGACAATGTGCATGTAGACAAGGGAGACAGTCGACTGCCCAAGGCGCTCGACAAGGACGCGTTAGACAAGTTGAAGGCGCTGCGTTTTGACGGTTTGGACGGGGATATGGAAACCTCCCGCGATGTGTTTCTTTCGCCTGTTACACCGGTGCCGCCTATTGCGATCTGATGGCGCTGAACCATAAGCATCTTATTCGCGACGATGAGGGCGCCCTTTGGTTGAAGTTCAACAGGCAGAAGACGGGCGTCCTCTGCCGTGTAAAACTCTTGCCTGAAGCCCTTCGATTGCTGGAGCAGCTACACAACGATGCTAGGGAGACACTGCTCCCTTATATGAATTATGCTACCTATTTATCTTGTCTGAAAGCGATCTCACTAAGGGCCGGACTGTCTTTACCTATCACCACACACACCGCCCGGCACACCTTCGCTACGCTCATCACCTTGGAACAGGGCGTTCCCATCGAAACCGTAAGCAAGATGCTTGGGCATAGCAATGTGAGTATGACCGAACGATATGCGAAAGTGACTCCCCAAAAGCTATTCGAGGAGTTCGATCGCTTGATCGCCTTCACTGAAGATTTGTACCTAACCATTTAACCACAGACGACATGAGAAGTACGTTCAAGATCCTGTTCTACATCAACAGACAGAAGACAAAAGCAGACGGCAAGACAGCCATCTTTTGCCGTGTCACCATCGATGGCAGAAGCGCGGTTATGGCAACCGGCGAGGAATGTCTGCCAGATGAATGGAAGAGCAGACAGGGTATAACCGGCGAAAAGAAAATCAACCAACGCCTCGCAGCGTTCAGGGAGCTTGTGGAAAGACTTACGCGGAAATGCTTACGAAGGACGGAGTGGTCAGTGCAGAACTCCTCAAGAATCGTTTGCAGGGCGTCGCCGCCACACCGACCACCCTTTTGGCCATGAGCGAAGCGGAGCTGCAATCTGTTAAGGCTTGTGTCGGTAGGTCAAGGTCAGAAGGCACCTATCGAAATCACACCTATTCGAACAAAATGCTTTGCGAGTGGATAGAAAGCAAAGGGAGAAAGGATATGCCCATCGACGCTGTTACAGATGGGATGTTTGAGGAGTTTCGCTTCTACCTCAAGAAGAAGCGATTTACAGCAAAGACAGTCAATCGAGATCTCTGTTGGCTGAGTCGATTGATGTATCGTGCCGTCAGTAAAAGGATCATTCGCTACAATCCTTTTGAGGGCGCTACCTATGAAAAGGTAGAACGGAAGATTCGCTTCTTGCAGAAAAGCGATGTGGCCAAGCTCATGGCACTAAAGGTGAACGATAGGGAAGCAGAGCAAGCCCGGCAAATGTTTCTCTTCTCCTGCTTCACCGGACTGGCCATTGCGGACATGGAGTGCCTGAAATTCTCTCATATCCAAACATCAGCCGACGGTAGGAGGTATATCCGCAAGGAACGGCAGAAGACGAAAGTGGAGTCTGTCGTACCGTTACATCCGATCGCAGAGGAGATCCTTAGCAGATGCCGAGAGGAACAAACGGTGAAAGAAGAAGGCGACGCCCTTGTCTTCCCACGCGGTTGCAGCCGCAGTGTGATGAATAGCAAACTGAGCACCGTGGGACTGGCATGTGGCATCAGGCAACGGCTGTCTTTCCATATGGCGCGCCACACGTTCGGAACCCTGTCGCTCAGCGCCGGCATCCCGATAGAGAGCATCGCCAAGATGATGGGGCACGCGTCCATCTCCAGCACGCAGATCTATGCCCAGATGACGGACAAAAAGATCTCGGAAGACATGGACAAGCTGATCCGGAAGCAACAAGCGGCGTCAGCGTGATCCTCGGACGGCTGCTCCAACGTGAGGCGGTATGCTTTTTCCCTTTCATCGAATAGATCTTACTACATGACTACAACAGAGGTAATGCGGTGAAAAAGAAAGGAGCAAGGCGTAGTCAGGTGTAGTCGCTATACAACCAGAAATTGTCTGCTCGACTTTGATCCAACTTACAAAGAGTCGAGGTATTGCTTTGGCTTTATCCTGTGATGCTTGTGGAAAGCCTCCGTGAAGTGGCTAAGATTGGTGTATCCGATTTCATACCCCACCTCGGATACAGAATAAAGGCGAGTGGACAACAGTCGTTTTGCCCATTCCATCTTTTCAGATAGGGCATATTCGGCAATCGCGCTACCGATGACCTGCTTGAAACACTTCTGTAATTTGGAACTGCTCATATTGGCCTCACGTGCCAATTCAGGGAGACTCGGTGTGTGGTTCAAATTCCGCAAAATCAGACGTCGGATACGGAATACAGACTCCACATCGTGTAAATTCAAGTTGGCAAAAGGTTTTACTTCAGAACGCCTTTCGAGTTTTTCGAGAAACATTGTCAGTAGCTCTATTGCTTTCCATGCAGATGGAGCAGGGAGAGAGGCGCATTGTTTTTAACTATTGACTTGATACCGTATAGTGTCTGCTGCATGGCCGGCGTAATGGTCTCAAACAGATAAAAAGACTTGTCTGACTGGAGCAACCTACTGATGTAGGTTTCGTGAGCCGCATCTAATTGCTCTATCCAATCCCTGTTGAAAGTCAATGTGATATTTTCGTACTGCCGTTTAGGATCGAATGTCCATTCCGTAGGAATATTGCTCGAAGGCATAAAAATACCGTCGAGCGTGTCCACCCCGACCGTTTTCGTGCTTGTGCCGATAATCTGCTCGTGTTTATGCTCGTTGACATAGAACATCACGGGAATCCATTTTGAGTTTTCTACCGAGCGACGCACCATTGTCATCGGTTCGTATGACATGAAACTGATATAGGTCAATGTGAGCCACGGCAACGGATAATATTGTTTGAAAAATCCGTGACCCACTGAAGCCGGAACGGTAAAACCGTTATTCGTCACCGATGTGCCAAATTGTTCGGCGACCATCTCCATCCAATCTTCGGGCCTGTTGATAGCACAAAACTCTATGGTCATACCATTGTATCTCTCTATTAAATATACGTGAGTTCGATGTAAGCAGAGAACTTCTACGGAAGCCACGCGAGGGCAAAAACGTTTTTGGAAATGCTTGCACCGGCGGTGCAACGACTAAAAAGTACTTTTTACGGCTTGCACCATCGGTGCAAGAGCCCAAAAGCAGTTTTTTCTGTTTGCACCATCGGTGCAACGGTCCCAAAGTGGTTTTTTCTATTTGCTCCGGTTGTGCAAGGGCCTAAAAGCAGTTTTTCTGTTTGCACCACCGGTGCAAGAGACAAAAAGAGGTTTTTGAGGTTTACACCGCTGGTGCAAGCGTTTCCCAAAACACTTTGACCGTTACAGCGCGCTATCCAAGACATTCTTCAGGAATAAGGAACCTCATTCATTCGTCGAACTCACGTTAAATACAAATAGACAAGGGTGAAAAGAGGTTCTCCTATGCTTTTATCCTTGTTGAGTTATACCTTCTGTTGAAAGAGAACAAGAGTATTCCCTCAAAAAGGAATACTCTTACGATATGAGATTTATTCAAATGCGACCAAACTTGAAGGAACTCCCACGGCTGTAACAATGGGCGTTTGCGAGCATTCGCCTGTCCTGGTATTGTAGGTATAGTAACCCGTTCCGTTATTACATGTCATTCCAAAGACGATGAAGTCCTTTGTACTTTTGTTATTGCGAAAGAACCATTGCTGTCGGTCATCGGCAAATCGAGTTTTTCAATGGTTTTGTTCCAAACATCGATTCTTACGGGCTGGAAGTCTTTCTTCAGTATTCCGAATCCTGTATCCGTTACTTTCAGACAGCTGTATACAATGCCATTACCTGCATAGTAAGACTTTATCATATACTGCCCTGTCTTTCCTATTCCCTTGATGGTCGTTTTCGATAAGTTGAACAGATAATCGGTATCCCATTTGTCGCTCCCCTTGCGAATGCGCAGGAAACCTTCCTTATCGGCAACATTGAAATTGTTGCCTGCACTGTAAAAGTAGATGTCGCCCCACTCGTCTATAAAGGCATTGGAGTGACGGAACAATCCGACCACACTTGTTCGGTTGTCCTTGATGACCTCGATCTTTTTCGTTTTAAGATCAATAACAGCCACCTCTGCACCCGTTCCTGGTACAGAAGTGTGGGGCGAATTGAGTTGGTTGAGGGCTACATACATCTTTCCATCACGAATGACATTGCAGCCGGGATCGGGATTATTGTCCTGAACAGCATAAGGCGAGAGGTCGATTTCATCCTCTTTTCGCAATGTGGCAGTATTGATTAACGCAATCTTGCCCCTTCCGTGCAATGGGACGTATGCGTGCTGTTCGTCGATGAAGTTGATTTCTCCGGGCTGCGCCATCTGTTCAAAGGTCATCGTACCTGATTTTATAAGTTCACCGTGCGCTCCTCTTGTAAACTTGTGCACTTTGTCTCCGAATTTCCCTTCGGGTACAAGTACCGTGTTTCCTTTTGCGAAGAGATAACACCCGAAACCGAATTCAAATGCTTTCTTATTATCAGTCGCTTGAGGTGTCAAATCACTGAAAGTGCCCACATATGCGCTTTTGTCCACATAATGTACAAACGCGAAATGTTGTTGCACCTCATTAGGCGTAGGTTTGGGGTCATCGTGCTTACCACAAGACGTCAGTCCTATGGAGCTGGCCAGCATAGCAGAAAAAGCTATGTACTTCAATGTTGTTGTTCTCATTCTTATTCGTGTTTAGAGTTATAAAATCCCTTTTGAAAAGACGTATCTGAATTTCAAGTGGAATGTCCGCCCTGCCAACGGTTGACGATACTGATCCCAAACTTTTTTGTTCATCAGATTGTGGCATTCCAAAGCAATGGAATATCTGTTCTTGTAGGTCAATAGCAAGCCTATGTCATTGACAAAACTGCGAGGGATGCGCCGTTTCTGTAATTCGGTAAGTTCCCAGAAGTAGAAAAACTCTTCCGTGAACTTTCCGTCCCAAAATGCCTTGACATACCAATTCTTGAGTAATTGCTCACTGTGATATTCTGCTCCCGAAGTTGGCGAACAAGTAGGGAATATTCGGCAGTCGCAGCCCTTTTGTCGGATTGGGGGCTTGGGTGCCCGGCAAATGCTCCAAGACATCGCGGACATCCTGATAAGTCAGATTCCCATAGGCATAGACTGTCGGCGATATATCCAATTTCAACTCGGTCTCTATGCCCTTAATATGTACCCTTTCAGCATTCACATATCCGGCCGCCATATGCTGCTTCATCAGCTTTATCATGTCGCTTACCTGCATGTAAAAGCCGTTTACCTCAAACTGTAATCGCGAAAGTCCGAGTACGTTGTTTTTGTCTATCAAGAATCCCAGATTGAAGTTGTGGCTTTTCTCAGGTTTCAATCCAGCAGCAGGAAAAGTTATGATGCCGTCACCGAACAACTCTTGCGAATTAGGGAGACGTATTGCTCGCTGATAAGAAGCCTTCAGATGAAAGCCTCTGAACGGTTCATATTTCATTGCTTCTATCCATCCAATTTGCGATGTCGTATTGTTCTTTTTCTTCGGAGCCTCAATCATCTCGTATGAAGTCAAATCCTCTATCTCAGAATGGAGATGGAAATACTTTACAGAGAGCATATTCGTCAGTTTCCTGTCTAAGAGTTTCGCTTCCCAAGTCAAACCTGAGACAACGCCGGTCTTTTTGCTGGGAAATCCTCCAATGACAAAACCGGCATGTCGGCTTGCCATGTCGTCATTTGGCTGTCTGCGGGCGTAGTTAATAAGCGTATTCAGGTTCAGGTTGTGATTAGCGGACAATCTGTAATCGAAATTGATGCGCTCGTTGATTTCCAAACCTTTGTCGTTTGAGTTATGAGGCACATCTCCCGTCTCTCCCTGCCCGTTCGGGCTCGGATATATGTTCCCCTCAAAATCATGATTTACTCGTGCTGTATCCACAAAATTGTTCGTCGTATGCGAGAGGCAGAAATGAGACTCGAAGTCAAGGCTGTTATTCAGCATTCCACTTTTTATCAGTTTGTTCTCGAGCATGAACATCCCGGATTTGTTTTCGGCATACCGGATGTTCTTCAATACCCCTTGTATCTCATTGAAACGATTATAGTACCCGAATTCGGTACTCATCTCATCGAACCAAAGTTTGCTGAAAGCGATTTTCCCTTTCAGCATATACGACCGAAAACAGTCGTGGTCTCGCTTTACCAATAAGTCCTCTCTTTCGGGAACTCTGAAAGAGTAATCATTCTTTGCAGACGTATAATAACCTCCCGCACCGAGCAGGATACCACTCTTGGGGAAGTTTTTACGAGAGAAGACACTGGCCTTGTGTGTTTGATAAGAGCCAAGTTCATATGAAGCATCTAAGTAGTCCGTACTAAATTCTTTCGTCACAATATTGACGGCACCCCCCAGTCCATCGCAACCAAATCGTGCAGGAATAATGCTTTTGTAAACCTCTATTCGTTCGATAATATCTATCGGTATCTCATCAAGCGAAAAGGCACCATCCGAAGTATTCATCGGTATACCGTCCCAAAGAATTTGAATGCGGTTCCCCTCCAAACCGTGGACGATAATTCTCGAACTGCTACCCAAGCCACTGGTCTGCCCGACTTTCAATCCAATGGTCTTGTTCAAGATGGTTTCTAAAGACACGGAGCGACCTTGCAGCTCCTTTGCGTTTATCACGGAAACAGCCTCAGGCGATTCTCTGATAATCCGGGCTTTTGTTTTTCCGAAGACCACGACATTCTCCAATGCCATTGCATCGGGATAAAGTTTATCGTGTATCTCTTCCCATCAGAGGTTATGGTGTCGGTAGCTGTTTGATAGCCGACATAACTCACACTTAGCACAAGTTTCTGCCCGACATCTGCATTCACCCTTGCGATGCCTTTGCGGTCAGTCGTTGTGCCATCCATATATAAGGAAGAGCCCAATGCTCTCCATTGAAGTGTTGCCGATTCAATAACACTTTCCTTTTCGCTATCTATGACACGAATCTCCGTTATCTGCTTCTGAGCAAAAAGAGGAAGCGACAATAGAGAACTCATTGTAAGTATTATCCTGCATATGCAAGCTGTCTTTGAAATCAACATCTTATTCGTTCATGAAAAATCTGCGCAAAGGTGTCGGTACATCAAAGAAGTAAATACCCCTATCAAGCACATCTATACCCCTATCGAGTTGAACCGTCCTAAGCGTATCGTTTTCGGGCAGTATTATGCTCATTCGGGTTAATTTATCCCTGTGTATCTCCTCACCTTCGCCGCCATAGTTTCAAGCGGAAATGGTCTAGCGAATTTCGGCCTACGCATGGCTCCCTCTTTTCACATGGTGCCCCTGTACACTTACTGTATAAGGTACTTGTGCACCACCTTGCATGGTGACTGACTATAACCTATAAGGGTAGCATGCTTAAGAGATGCAACTAAGCAGGCTTTGTGAGTGACACAACGATAGGGGCCCCAAGAGATTCGCAAACCATTTTCAATTGACGATAATGACATAGATATATGGATAAACAGAAAATCAGACCTCTCGATGAGGAAAGGGAGAGCCGCAACCTACTCTCCAATACGGTAGTTGTGCTGCACCTTGTATTTGGCACGCTTCCCCTGTTGTGTGTGGTGTGGGCGGTGGACAGGCTGATGGGCGACACACTCACTCCTGCAATGCTTTGGTCGGTCGGAGTGGCGATGGTATTGTTTGCCTTGTTTCGCGGCGTGTTTTATGGAATTTCGATTTGGCGGGCCCATTACTCGGCTTATAACGCCCTCACCCGATTGCGAATGCGCATTGTGAGTCACTTGCAGCGGTTGCCGATCGGTTTCTTTCAGGAGCGGAAGGTGGGGTGACTTGGTGAACATCATCAACCACGACGTGGAACAAATCGAGATGTATTTGGCACATGGGCTGCCCGAAATTCTCTCTGCGACGCTTTTCCCTGCTTTGCTCTGGGGTATTGTCATGGTGTTGGACTGGCGACTTGGGCTGGCACTCGTATCGCTGCTACCGTTGGCATTTCTCTTGCAGATGACAGTCAAAACGCTTTGGAAAAAGAGTTTCCAACACTTTATGGAAAGTACGCAGAAGATGTCGGAAGACCTTTGGAGTATGTGGCCACGATTCCGGTCATTAAGGCATTCAGCCACGAAGAAACCCGGACAGAGCAGGTTCTCTGCGGCATGCGCGATTATATCCGCCGGGTAACGCGGAGTATGTTCAGCGTGACCGTTCCGATGACGCTCATAACGATGTTTTTAGAGGGTGGTATCGTGGTGATGACACTCGTCGGTCTGTGGTTGATGGCGTCGGGCGAGCTGACCGTGACACGCTTCATTCTCGCCCTGATATTGGGCGGACTGTTCTCGTCCTCCTTTGCCAAACTGGCCACGTTCCAGTATTTCCGAATTGTCTATGGGCAGTCGCTGGCGAGGGTCCGGTCGATTACCGAAGTGCCCGTAAAGGATACGGCAGACCGGGATACGGACGCTATGCAGAGCGATGTCAGCTTTGAGCATGTTACGTTTGCCTACCCGAATAAGAAAGACAGTGCATTATCTGATGTCAGTCTGCAATTCCCTAAGGGCAGTCATACGGCTATTGTGGGCGAATCGGGGTCAGGCAAAAGTACATTGGCAAGTCTAATGATGGGTTTTTGGCAACCGCAGTCGGGAACCGTTCGACTGGGTGGAGAAAATCTTGCGGAACTCTCCGAGCGCAACATTGCCGATTTCTTCTCGATAGTGCAGCAGGAGGTGTTCCTTTTCAATACGAGCATTCGGGACAATATCCGTATCGGCAAGCCCTCCGCTACACAACGGGAGGTGGAAACGGCGGCACGAAAGGCACGCATACACGACTTTATCGTGGGACTGCCCAGTGGTTACGATACGTCGGCAGGTGAAGTGGGTGTAAAATTCTCTGGCGGAGAGAAGCAGCGCATTTCCATTGCGCGTATGTTGCTCAAAGACTCGCCGATTGTCATTCTCGATGAAGCCACTGCCGCATTGGACGGGGAGAATGAGAAACTTATCCAAGAGGCTTTGGACGAATTACAATGCAACAAGACCGTCATCACCATCGCTCATCGGCTCAACATCATTCAGGATGTGGAGCGTATTGTTGTGATGGACAAAGGTCAGGTCTTGGCGACGGGAACGCACGAAGAATTGATGGACAGCTGCCCGCTGTACCGCAACATGACAGAAACGCAGGAGCGTGTAAACAGATGGCAACTGAAAGAAGAGGAGACATAACGATGGTACGCAACATATTGAATGAATTGACCGCCCGCGGGGTGCGGCACCTGATTGTCTCCGCACTGTTTTTTGTGGTTTATGCCCTCTGTGGCACGGCGATTATGCTTACCGTCCTGCTTCTTATCGATCGTTATATATCGGGCGAAAGCGTTTCGCTCGTTTCCGCAGCATGGATGCTTGGCGGTCTGCTGGTTTTGAAAACCATCTCCAATGCCATAGCCGATATGAGTAAGCACTTTGCCGGCTTCGACCTCGTGGAGCGTATCCGCGAGAAAATCATTTTGAAGCTGAAGAAGTTCTCGCTTGGTTTCTACACCAATGAGCGGCTGGGTGAGATAAGCACCATCATCCACAAGACGTGGACAATATGGAAATGGTGGTGGGGCATCTCTGGACACGAATGTCCGCCGATTTCATTGTGGCACTGATACTCGGCATCGGACTGTTCTGCGTAGACTGGCGTATGGGATTGGCGATGGTTGCCTTCCTTCCTGTTGCTCTTTTTTTCCTTTATCGAGGCATTCGTTCGGGTATGAAAGCACAGCAGGAGACACAAGACGGTCTGGCGGATATGGTCAGCCTCTTTGTGGAATATGTCAAGGGCATACCCGTGCTGAAAGTATTCGGAGGAAAGGGCATGTTTCGTGACAGACTCGATCGTTCCGTTCATGAGTTTGGAGAAAGCAGTAAGAAGACCTCACGGCTGGCAGCTGTAAGCGTGGGCAGGTATGTCTTTCTCATTGAGCTGGCTTTTGCGCTGATGGCTACGCTTGGTCTTTGGTGGAGTTGGCGCAGTGAACTTTCCGTTTTTGCTTACCTGATGTTCGTCATCGTCTCGAGGGAGTTCTACAAGCCCTTTATCAACATGGAGAGCCACTGGCTGAACTACATCAAGGTAAAGGACAGCTACGGACGCATCTCCCGCTTGTTAGATGCACCCTTCATCGCCAATCCCGGCCAACCGAAAACAGTTGAACGCTTCGACCTCTCATTCGAGGGTGTCGGCTTCTACTATGAGGAAGAAGGCTTTGAGATGAAGGATCTCACGTTCAGCGTCCCCGAACAGACTGTAACGGCACTTGTCGGCTCATCAGGCTCCGGCAAGACGACCCTCACCAATCTGTTGCTCCGCTTTTGGGAACTGCAGGCGGGTAATATCCGCATTGGAGAGGTGGATATTCGGGAGATGGACTATGATTATCTGCTCAGTAAAATCAGTGTGGTGATGCAGAACGTCATCCTCTTTTCCGATACCATCGCCAACAACATCAAGGTGGGTGATCGCAATGCCACGCAAGCGGAAATCGAGGAAGCCGCACGTCGGGCGATGATACACGACTTCATCGTCGGCCTACCTGATGGTTACGAAACGAAAATCGGAGAGAACGGCTTGGGGCTGTCGGGCGGACAGAAGCAACGCCTCTCCATCGCCCGTGCGTTCCTCAAAGACACTCCCATCCTCCTGTTGGACGAAATAACGAGCAACATTGATCCCGTCAATGAGTACAAGATACAGCAGGCCATGTCTGCCCTTATCCGCAACCGCACGGTTTTGGTCATTGCCCACCATCTGCAGACCATCCGCAACGCTCATCAGATTATCGTGATGGACAAGGGACGGCTTATAGAGAGTGGTACCCACGCCGAACTTGAAGCGAAAGATGGGGTGTACCGAAAACTGCTGTAACCTAAGAAAATGGACGATTGGGGGATAGAGAGTAAATGCTAATCCCAATTCTCGAATGCGTGCTTCTCCGCCTTACCGCTTCCCGCCTCCCCTGTAATTCTCCTCCAGGATCCTTTCTAAGTCTGAGGTCTTGTAGAGGATCTTACCGGCAAACTGCGTGTAGGGAATGATCTTTCGATCGCGATAGTCCTGCAAAGTGCGAGGGCTGATGTAGAGTCGTTCGCAAACCTCCTTGCCTGTGAGAAAGTGCTCACCGCTGAAAAGCGGCCGGTGCGTCTCGGACACTTCTCGAATCCGTTCCCTGACGCGTCGCAAGGCTGAGAGGACCACCTGCATCTCGCCTGTCTCCATACTCAGATCTTGAATCGCTTCCATCATCGTGCTTTCGTGTTTGCCGTTTTGTCAGACTTCACGCAGAGTAGTCGCTCCACGTCCTCTCGTTTGTAATAGCATTTGTGCCCGATCTGCGCGAAGGGCAACACACTTGTGTCACGGTAATGTTGCAAGGTGCGTTTGCTGATGCCGAGCAGTCGGCAGACGTCCCCGTTGTGTAGCCAGCCCGTGTGTTTGGACTCTTCTCCGAAAGCCTTCAGGCAACATTTCGCAAGGCTCAGCACCTCATCGCGCAGGCTCAGCCAATCGGTCTCCGTAATAATCAAATACTTCATGGATTCACATATTAGTTTTTGGTTGGTGTTCAGGTTCTACTGTTTTCGACGGCAAACGTAATTGCACGTAAAACGCTACCCATGCAACCGGGAACAGGAGGGATGCAAATGGAACAGTAAGGATATGGCTGGTGTAGCATGGACGCAGTTTCCGTTCATTCGGAAAACAGCCGCAACGGAAAGCAGATTGCAACCTTCCCATAGTTTCCCTTATCTTTTTCTTTCACTGCCATTTTGTCTTGCTGAAGGTGTAAATCACTCTCTTGTAAGCCCTGCTCCCCGAAGAAATCGGCCGCAAACGGACGCAACATCATGCCGGAATACACTGCATGCTTGGATGCTGGGGATGCCTATCACACCTTCACCCTCAAGAACTCATTCAAGCCCATTATGAAGAAACAGGCAGATAGAAGCAACATAAACACCAGCAAACACCGGACAGCAGCGGACGCTCATCAAAGAACGGGGAGATCGAGGCCTACCTCTCTCAGCATTACGCATTCCGATACAACACCGTTTGGGGACGGGCGGAATATCGCGGTCGGAAGGACAGCCGATTCGTGAAGGTCGGCCGCTATGAGATCAACACGCTGCGCCGCGAACTCGACAATGAGGCCGGGATCACGACGTCCCCGGACAACCTCTACTCGATCATTGAAAGCAGCTTTTCGCCCCGTGTCAATCCCATACAGGCGTATTTCAAAGCCTTGCCTGCCGCTGCACTGGATGACCCAAACGCACACGCCATCCGTGAGTTGGCCGACTGCGTCGTCGTCCGTAACCCGGAGAAATGGCTGCTGTACCTGACAAAATGGCTTGTGGCTGTAGTTGCCAACGCAATGGACGACCGCGAGTGTCGCAACCACACCTGCCTGGTCTTAACCGGCGAACAGGGGCGATTCAAGACGACGTTTCTCGACCTGCTTTGCCCGCCTGAGCTGCACGATTACAGCTATACCGGCAAGATCTATCCACAGGAAAAAGACACGCTGACCTATATCGGGCAGAATCTCATTATCAATATCGACGACCAGCTCAAGGCGCTCAACAAACGGGACGAAAACGAGCTAAAGAACTTGATCACCTGCCCGATGGCCAAGTACCGCATGCCTTACGATAAGCACGTGGAGGAGCACCCCCACATGGCGAGCTTCGTGGCCTCGGTGAACGGCAACGACTTTCTCACCGACCCCACCGGCAGCAGACGCTTCCTGCCCTTCGAGGTGCTTTCCATCGACATCGATCGGGCGAGAGCAGTCTCGATGGACGCCGTCTATGCGGAGGCGAAATCGCTGTTGCAATCGGGCTATCGGCCTTGGTTCAACGATGAGGAGATCGCGGAGTTGTATCGCGAAAGTGAGGCGTTCCAAGTGCAGACCGCGGAGATGGAGCTTCTACTACGATGCTTCGAGCTACCAACCACCGACAGCGATTGCTCCTATCTGACAACGACCAAATCTTGACTTACCTCGGCGCCTACACGCGCCAACCGCTCACGGCCAAACGTATGGGAGAGGCGCTGAAAAAGGTCGGATACATCAAGATCAGCCGACGGCGGGACGGCGGTAGTCCACTGTATGTATACAAAGTCCGAAAGATCCTCCCCTGTCCCCTCCTTCAAATCTGTAGTAGCAACATGTAGTCAGCTGTGTAGTGACTTCGATTTGCATGGATGCTGTTGGAAAACAATCGATTATGGCGATTGTAGTTTGTAGTAAGAAGAAGCCGAAGAGTACGGGTATTCGATCTTAAATCACTTGCATTCCAATAAAACACCCCACCATTTCATTACCGATCTCAATGTTTAATCAGCATGAAAGAAGAAAACCTATCGACCATCAAGCGGTATCCCATCACGGCGTACTTGGAAAGTAAAGGCATCACGCCCGTCCGACGGCTGGCGGCCTATGCAATGTACCGTTCACCATTGCGGGATGAACGCCACCCGAGCTTCAAGGTGGATACCGAGAAGAACCTGTGGATTGACTATGCCGAAGGCCGCAGCTAAAGCACAGGGTAACCGTGTCAAATTGGCGATAAATCCAAGTGCAGGTGCTTTTAATCTCCGTACCCCTACGGAGATCTCTCCGACAAGTGTTTTTGATCTCCGTACCCCTACAGAGATCTCCCCGACAAGTGTTTTTGATCTCCGTACCCCTACAGAGATCTCCCCGACAAGTGTTTTTGATCTCCGTACCCCTACGGAGATCTCCCCGACAAGTGTTTTTGATCTCCGTACCCCTACGGAGATCTCCCCGACAAGTGTTTTTGATCTCCGTACCCCTACGGAGATCTCCCCGACAAGTGTTTTTGATCTCTGTACCCCTACGGAGATCTCCCCGACAAGTGTTTTTGATCTCCGTACCTCAAACTGAGATCTCTTGAGCTGATCGAACGTCGGGCAGTCTATTTGAGTAGAGACACACAGGAGCGCGCCGACTTCGTTGTCCGTCGATTGGGAGATCGAAGAGTGGCGAAAGCTGTAATCCAAGCATACGGATCCATCAAATAGTCCACGAACAATATGCACGTCAAGCAATCAGCAACCGCCTGAATGCACGGCATGCAGTGATCACAAGAATCACTGTAGGATTTGTACCGGAGCGTGACGACGGTAATGCAAGACGTCAGTTTGTTCCCACAAACTGTGCTTGCTCCCCCGGCCTTGGGAGCCCGAGGGAGGGGCCGTAATCACATCCGTTCTCATCGGCCCCAACCATAGTATAAGCACCACAGAAAAGACCTATCCACATGAAAAAGTACAACAAGAAGGAAGACAAGAAGCCGAACAAGACCGCCTTTATCAAGGTCAGATTTACGGCCGAGGAGAAGGAGCGGATCCGTTCGAGGGCCGCGAACGCAGGGCGGAAGTACTCTGACTACTGTCGCGAGATGTTGCTCGGTGGATCCGTCACCGCCGTCCCTCCGATGGGCGATAACGAGAGGGAGGCCCTCGCCATCCTCCGTCAGACGGCGCTGTTCTACGCGCACATTTCTAACCTGATTAAGGTCAAAGACACCTCTTGGGTGGACGCCACGAAAGCACTTGCCACCTATGCCAAGATCGCTTTTAAGCGGTTCTTCAGCCCCCGCTATCGGGTCCCAGAGGAGGTATTTAAGCGCCTAAATATCGAAGATCATGATCGCCAAGTGTAAGGCCATCGCACACGGAGGGAATGTGCTGGAGTACATTTTTCGCGAGGGAAAGCTCAGCCGGCTTCTCGCCCTCCATAATCTGTGCGGCGAAACGCCGAAGGAGATTCACGAGGAGATGAAGCTGATCAGCGACTACAACAGCCGTTGCAAAAACAAGTTCCTGTGCATCGAGATCGGCATCGCCCCGCAGGACGAGCCGCAGATGACGTTCAAGGCGCTGAACCGCCTCGCCCTGCTTTTTGCCAAGCAGATGGGGCTGGACGATCACCAGTGGGTGGCCGTCACGCACAAGGACACCGGCAACCTGCACATCCACATCATCGCCAATCGGATCAGTCTCCGCGGGCAGGTCTACGACACCACCTTCGCCAGCAATCGAGCGGCGAGAGTAGCCGAAGAGCTCAGTCGCAAGTACGGGCTGACCATCGCCAAAGAAGTCCGTTCCGTACGACCACATCGGAAAGCCCAATCCGATCCCGCAAGAGAGCGGACAAAGCAGCAGGTTCGGAACATCTGCTACGCCCTGCTCGACAAGCACCGCGGGAAAGGCCTGTCGGGTCACTCCATGTTCCTCTATGAACTCCACCGAAGTGGCGTCACGATCGACCGCATGAAGAACAAGCAGGACAAAGTCTACGGGCTGAAATTCACCTACGACGGCCACAGTTTCAAGGCCTCCGAGATCGGCCGTGAGTTCGGCTACCGCACACTGCCGAAACAGTTCGAGTCCGACAACACACTGAAGCCAATCATTATTCCATCAAGCCATTCCTCCACGAGATCCACGAAAGACAGTACATCTATCGCACAAATCGCAAGCTCCGCTTTAGACACTGAGGGAAGCCTCCTTTCAGAGGTTAGCGAAGTCACAATCCTACAGACCCACGGCACAGACTACGCTGAGATCGCATGGCAGCGACGCTTAAGAAACCAAGCCGGGAAAAAGAAGAAGCGGGGGAGGGGGATATGAGCTTGTACGCTCATTTGGTCGTTCATCCAGACCTTTCCCAAGCCAAAAGCCAAATCGAGAGAATCGCATCAAAAACACCTGTCATTCAAAAGGTCATCGTAACATTGCACCGTCAAATGACAAGCGCCCTTTATTTGTGCAGATCCTAGCAACTCCAAGCGCTTCGCTCGTTTCACTTCGTTACCCGTCCAATGCCTACGATCGACCAACTCCTTCTTTTGCAGAGGGATATTTCTGAATAGTTTTCTACGTGATCGATTTTTTTGATGACACGCGAGCAAGGGTAAGCTGGCGCGTGATCAAATTTTGATGACGGATGAGCAAGAGGAAGCTGGTGCGTGAACGAAATTTGATGACGCGCGAGCAACAAGAAGCTGGCGCATGAACAAAATTTGATCACACACGAGATAGAGAGGGTGACACAAGGACGCGTTTGATGGGTGGATCAGGCGGAGGCACAGGGGAGACGGCCTCAAAAAACGGAGCCAGCCCCGCCGGAAGTGATCCGACAAGGCTGGCTCTATTTTTGTGACAATACAGCGGGGGCATCTTGCCTCCGTTAATCCCTTATACACTTATAGATATGTGGCAGGAAATCATTGTCATTCTGATTGGCCTAGCGGCGTTTGGCGTCGTAGGCTGGAGGTTATACCGATTCTTTACGGGGCGTGGCAGCGCGGGCTGCAGTTGCTGCTCGGGTTGTGAGGCCGCGGAGGTGGTCAAGGCTTCGGGTCATACATGCTGTTCCACCAAGCCGGCTGGCCCTTCAACCAGCGATCAAAAAAGGCCAGAATCGAGCGCGTCCACTTCACACGCTTGTTGTAATCCATAATGAAGTGGTCTTCGCCCTTGACCTGGACTAGCTCGACGGGCTTGCCGAGGATCTTGAGGGCGACATACATCTGGACGCTCTGTCCGGGGGGGGGACGTTTGTGTCCGAGGTGCCGTTGATGAGCAGGATCGGGGTGTTGATCTTGTCGGCATTGAAGAGGGGGCTCTGATCGACGTAGAGGGCCTTGTTGTTCCATGGGTAGCTGCCGGCGCTGGCGGCGGTGCTGTAGGAGTAACCCCAGTGGCCCTCACCCCAGTATCCGGCGATGGAGCTGATGCCGGCGTGAGCCACGGCGGCGGCGAAGAGGTCGGTGCGCGTTTGCAGGTGCATGGTCATGAAGCCGCCGTAGGAGGCGCCGATGCAGCCTACTTTCTTGCCGTCGACGAAGGGGTGGTCGGCGATGAACTTGCGGGTGCCCTCGATGATGTCGTCCGAGGAGCGTTTGCCCCACGCGTTAACGTGCAGGGCGGAGAACTTCTGCCCGAAGCCGATGGCGCCGCTGGGCTGGAGTTCATAGACGACGTAGCCGAGCGAGGCGTAGACGTGCATCGGGTAACGGCCGCCGAAGTAGCGGGCATTGGGCAGCGTGCCGCCGTAGTAGAAGACGATCATGGGGTACTTCTTGTTCGGGTCGAAGTCGGGCGGGAGGTAGTAGAAGCCCTTGATTTCCTGCCCGTCGGAGTTGGTGAAGTTCCAGTCTTTGACGGGTTGCAGCTTCAGCTGGGCCAGATGATCAGCGTAGGGATCGGCGATGCGAGTCGTCTTTTTCGTGTTCAGATCGTAGACGTAGGCGCGGGTGGAGTTCATGAGCCCCTCGCCGCTGTAGGCCATGACGGGCGCCTGGTTGGCGACGTCGAAGGCGTTGACCACGTCCTCCTCTGAGGGCAGTCGGTTGAACTTCTTCGCGGCCACGTCGTAGGCGTAGACGTAGACATGGTCTTCGTCGGCTACTTCAAAGTAGATCGTGCGTCCGTCGCCGCTCCATTTGGCTTTGGAGATGCTCGGGTTAAAGTCTCGCGTGAGCGGCTCCACCTTCTTTGTGGCCACGTCCATGAGGTAAGCCTGGACGTCGAAGCTGTTTGGCGTCTGCCCTTGGCCGACGTTCAAGCCGATGCGTCCGAAAGCCTCGGGGTCGCCGAGGAAGAGCACCTTGCGTCCGTCGGGTGAGAAGAGCGCCTCGGTGGTGTGCGCCTCACGTGCGCAGAGCGTGTCGACGCGCATGGTGCGGAGGTCGAGGCGATAGTGGCTGTTGACGGTGAAGGGCTGCTCGGTGATCGTCTCGTCGGTGATGGTGAAGAGGATCGACTGTCCGTCATGGGCGATGTCGTTGAGTGTGGCGGTGCGATCGCCAAAGGTGAGCTGCGTGGTCAGGCCCGTGCCGAGGTCGTAGCGGTAGATGAAGGTTAGGGGCACAGCGCCTCCGGAACGGTCGGTGACGGTCTGCATGCGGTAGACGTCTTCGGTCTTCTTCGGCTCATCGCCCTTGCTGTAGAAGAGCGCTTTCTCGTCGGGCGAGAAGGTGACCCATTCGTAAGGCACGTTGCGGGCCAGGACTTTCTCCTCGAGCGTCTCCGGATCGATGGTGATGAGGTTGGCCACGTTTCCGTCGTCCTTTTGGAGAGGTAGAACAGGCGCTCGCTTCGTGGCATCCATCCCAGGGCGTGCTTGTCGTTGTTGGGCGCGATGGTGACGCGTCGGCCGGTCTTGATGGAGTAGAGTTCCTTGGGGTAAGTGGAGGTCTCGCCGTGGTTGTAGGTGTAGGTCATCAAGACGTAGTTCCCCTTGGGCGATACTTTGGTGTCATAGACACGTTTGCCTTTGATGGCGTCGTTCAGTTCGATGGGTCGCTTACCACTCTCCCAGGTGGAGAGCTTCATGTCCTTTCCGTCGAGTCCGGTTCAAGGGCGACCTTGATCACCGGTTCCGCCTTCGCACCGGCCGGTCGCAGCAGTTTGACTACCACGCGATCCGTCTCCGGATAGGGCGTTAACGTCGTCGATAGCTCTTTGGCCTCCTTTCGTCCGTCCTCCGAGGTCGTTTTGGTCGCCACCGATTTACCATTCACGAACAGCTCGGCCAAGTCGGGCGTTGTCACGGTCACTTTCACGTTCCCGTATCTGTCCCCCCTCACATAAAAAGGCGAACAGTTGCACAGACGCGCCTTGTGCCACCTTCCCAACCCGGAAAAAAATCCGTCGGCATCGGCGTCATACTTTTGAGTGAATCCCGTCTGTTCGGGGATCGTCAGTCCGAGCTTTAGGAGCTTGTCTGCCCCGAACGGATCTTTTGCATCTTTTGCCGGGTCCACCATTAGCGGCGCCCGAACTTCCAGCGGTGTAGTGGCGACGATCTTCTTCAAGGTCTCGCCCTGTGCGAAGCCGACTGTCACATATGACGCAAGCAGGAGCGCCACTTGCATCTTTCGCATCATCAAGTTCTTTTTCATCATGTTTTTACGGTTGATTGATACTTCTATTTTATGATCTCTGATATTCTTTCTGTTGGGGAAGGCCCACTTCAACGGTTGTAAGGAGTTCGCAGAGGCACACTCGGGGAAGTGTATGTACTTCGAGCAGAAGTGTGTTCCAATGCGGCTTCACGACACGTTTTTTGTCGGGCGGCCAAAACTACAAATACAAAGGCGAGATCAAAGGATAGACACAAAAAAAAGCCGGCGGAAAGAAACTTCCGTCGGCTTTTTCTAAGTGTTAGGGGAATCGCTTATTTGTTATCGGTATTCATGATAACCACGCGGTTCCAAGCATTCTCAGCGTACGGCTGAACCGTGTCGCCCATCCATTCGATGGAGATGTTGTCAGACGAAACGCCATACTTGTCGATAAGGCGCTTAGCGACGGCTCTTGCACGTCTTTCAGAGATACCCTTGTTGTAGTCCGGGTTACCCGTCTTCTTGTCAGCATAACCTACCAACTTGATCGGCAAGTTGTACTTCTTAGCGTACTCAGCCGTGTTGAAGATGCTGATCTCTTGGTGCTTGTCGATCTTCGCGCTGTTCAGACGGAAGTAAACGACATTCTCGAGATTCTCCTTCTGCTCAGAGGCTTCGGGGCACTTCGGGCATTCGGGGCAGAACTCCGGACGTTTAGCCAGCTCAGCATTCTCTTCACGCAGTCTGTTGATCTGATCGTTCAGGTCGTTCAACAGGTTGTAGTCCATCGGCTCGATCACCTCGAACTCCTTGCGACCCAAGTTGAAGTTCAAACCAAGCATAGCTTGTACAGCGCGATCGTAACGGGGCCGTGGATGCGAATCCCAGTTCCAGTGCTCACCCAGCAGTGTGTACTGTCCTTCCAAGAACAGGTCTACACGCTTAGAAAGGCGGAACATAAACTGAGCACCACCGTTGAGCGATGCAGATTCAGCTCTCGGGAAACTGGTGTGCGTCTTATCATCCGTATAGCCCGGACGCAGCGCGTAACCAAGACCCACGAACGGAATGAAACGGAACACCTTAGACTCTTTGTACGGAGCAAAGAAGTTGGTTACATCCCACATCAAGTCTACGTGAGGATTGATCCACCAGAACTCCTGAGCGTTGTCGCTCTTGTAGTCCGTTACGTAGCTGTAGTTTCTCATCTTACCACCGTTTACCTGCAAGCGGAAAGCCAAGTACGGGTTGTACCACTTTCCAACGGAAATTGCACCTGACGGTGCAATGCGGTCCATCAACTCAGCATTGCCATTCAAGTCGCCAAACAGGACGTTCGCACCTCCGGCCAGCGATATAAATACGTTGTCCGTCGCTTTGTTTTTCTTGAAGTTCGTCTTAGAACCTCTCTCCGTGCTGAAGCCAACTTGCGGTTCATATCTCTGCGCGTTTTGCGCTGAAACCGCCAATGCAGAACCGAATAAAACGGCTAAAAGTAATGCCTTAGTCTTCATAATCTATTCAATTTCTTATTAAACAATCTTCTTTTCCTTTCTGTTTTGTGATCTCTTACTTAACTCATTCGTTATCTCTCAATTATTTGCGGCAAAGGTAAATGTTTTTTCTTCCCTAGCAAGGGAAGCGCTTGCTTTGCTCTGGACGCACAATCTATATACACTTCACGTTCGATTTTACACCAACTGCCGTTACTTTTCCCTTTTCAGCAGATTCAATAGGTACTGTCCATAGGGGTTCTTGGCCATTGGAGTGGCGTTACGCTCCAGTTGAGCAGCGTCGATCCAGCCTTGCCGATAGGCGATCTCTTCAACACAGGCAATTTTGAGGCCTTGACGCTTCTCGATGACTTCGACGAAGGTGGAGGCTTCGGCCAGTGAGGCGTGTGTGCCGGTGTCAAGCCAGGCAAAGCCGCGTCCGAGGAGTTCGACTTTCAGGCGATGCTTGTCCAGGAAGGCTTGATTGACGGACGTGATCTCCAGCTCTCCGCGGGCCGATGGCTTGACGTGGCGTGCCACTTCGACTACTTCGTTGGGATAGAAGTAGAGGCCAACCACGGCGTAGTTCGACTTGGGATGCTGGGGCTTTTCTTCAATCGTGAGTACGTTGCCCTGAGTGTCGAACGTCGCTACGCCGTACCGCTCGGGGTCGTTGACGTAATAACCGAATACGGTTGCGTTTTGTTTGTCAGTTGCGTTGAAAACGGCGCTTTTTAACATTCGGGTGAAGCTCTGGCCGTAGAAGATATTGTCGCCCAGGACGAGGCAGACGTCGTCATTGCCAATGAAATCGGCTCCGATGAGGAAGGCTTGTGCCAGTCCGTCGGGCGAGGGCTGTTCGGCGTATTCGAAGCGAACGCCCCAATCCGATCCGTCGCCCAGAAGACGGCGGAAGGCGGGTAGGTCTTGGGGGGTGGAGATGACGAGTATCTCGCGGATGCCGGACAGCATAAGCACCGAGATGGGGTAATAAATCATGGGTTTGTCGTAGACGGGGATCATCTGTTTGGAGATGCCCTTGGTGATGGGGTAGAGGCGTGTGCCGGAGCCTCCGGCCAGTACGATTCCTTTCATCTGTAGTGTTGTATTTACGGGGTTGTTATGATGGGTTTGTTTATCCGTCGTGCTTGTTCCGCTTTCGGGGTTTGGAGCGGCGGATATGGCGCAAAAGTATGCCAATCTTGTCAGGGGATTGGCGTCCGACCTGCTGTTGACGGCCTCATCAGGGCTTCGATGCAAGAGGAGGCGCCGTAGTCTATAGAAATGGTATGTGTAGATAGGAAGTGCAAGATTTATAAGCTATGAAAATTATTCCACGTATGAAATATAACTTTTATAGCCTACGGAAATAGTTCTCTCTATGGATAGAAAGCCTTATAGCCTATGATAAGTTGTTTTGATAATGATAGTGCTCTTTATTGGCTATATGGATAGGAGTTTGAATGAATAGAGATATTCATAGGCTATGAAAGTTGTTATCCGTATGAATAAGAACTTTTATAGGCAATGAAAGTAGATTTTTATATGGGTAGGAATGCTTATAGACTATGAAGGTAGGAATGGATAGTGAGAATGATATCTATAGTCTATTTCGGTAGGCATTTAGATGTGGAGAGAAATTCATAGGCTGTGAAAGTTGTTTTACATATGAATGAGAACTTTTATAGGCTATGAAAGTGATGTTTTGTGCCGATAAGATGTATCATGGTAGGATCTGTAGAGACGACAGGCGTAGGAGCGCTGGTGGGGCGTACGACGGCGGATCGTGACACAAAAAAGCCCCGACGAGAGGGGCGACGAGGCAAAAAATATGCGGAAGACCCGACGGGTCCCCCGCATATCCAGAAGAAAAAAACAGCAGGCTGATGTTTCAGCCTCCGAAGTTGTCAAACATGAGGTTCTCGGGCGGTACGCCGAGGCTGTCGAGCATGCCCTCTACGGCTTTCGACATGGGGCCGGGGCCGCACATGTAGTACTCGATGTCTTCGGGTGCGTCGTGATCCTTGAGGTAGGTGTCATGCAGGACGTTGTGAACGAATCCAGCGGTGTACTTCACGCCTGCGGCATCGGCGGCCGGATCGGGTCGGTCGAGGGCGAGGTGGAAGGAGAAGTTGGGGTATTCCTTCTCTATGGCCAGGAAGTCGTCGAGGTAGAAGACTTCGTTCAGGGCGCGGGCGCCGTAGAAGTAGGACATCTTCCGATCGCGCGTGTGGAGCGTCTTGGTCATGTGCATAATCTGTGCGCGCAGGGGGGCCATACCGGCGCCACCGCCGATCCAGATCATCTCGTTCTTGGAATTGAAGATCGGGTGGAAGTCGCCATAGGGGCCGCTCATTTTCACCTTGTCGCCAGGCTTGAGGGTGAAGATGTAAGAGGATGCGATGCCGGGCATGACGTCCATGAATCCCACCTGAGGCTTCGGCTTGAAGGGCGGGGTGGCGATGCGGACGGTCAGCATGAAGCGGTCGCCCTCGGCCGGATAGTTGGCCATGGAATAGGCGCGGATCGTCTCCTCGTCGTTGCGGCATTTGAGGGTGAAGAGGCCGAACTTTTCCCACGCGGGCAGGTACTCGGCGCCGATGGAGTCTTTGTCGATGTCGACGTTGTAATCCATCGAGAATTTGGGGATGTTGATCTGGGCGTAGGAGCCGGGGATGAAGTCCATGTGCTCGCCCGGGGGCAGGGCTACGATGAACTCCTTGATGAAGGTGGCCACGTTCTTGTTCGAGACCACGGTACACTCGTACTCCTTGACGCCGAAGACTTCGTCGGGCACTTGCACCGTCATGTCGTTCCTGACCTTCGTTTGGCAGGCCAGTCGCCAGTGGTCTTTCATCTGTTTGCGGCTGAAGAAGACCTTTTCGGTGGGCAATATGTCGCCGCCTCCCTCGATGACTTGCGCGCGGCACTGGCCGCATTTACCGCCGCCACCGCAGGCGGAGGAGAGGAAGATGTTGCCGCTCTGAAGGGCTCCGAGCAGGGTGCCGCCGATGGGCGTTTCGATTTCTTTTTCGCCGTTGACGGTCAGCTTGACGTTGCCCGACGGCATGAGCTTGGCTTTTGCAACCAGCAGCAGTACGACCAGCAGCAGCACGATGATGAGAAACACCGCTACGCTGGCTCCGATCGTCAGTCCTGAGATTTCCAATAAAACCATCTTGTATTCTTGCTTATACGTTTATAAACCACTCAAATTTTGAACCCTGAGAAGCACATGAAGGCCATACCCATGAGGCCGGTCAGGATGAAGGCGATGCCCAGTCCACGCAGCGGTTTGGGGACATCGGAATAGGCCAGCTTCTCGCGAATAGCGGCCATGCCGACGATGGCCAGCATCCAGCCAATGCCCGACCCGAGGCCGTAGACGGTGGCGATGCCGACGTTGTCGAAGGCTTTCTGCTGCATGAAGAGCGAGCCGCCCATGATGGCGCAGTTCACGGCGATGAGCGGCAGGAAGATGCCGAGCGATGAATAGAGCGCGGGGGCAAACTTTTCGATCACCATCTCGACCAGTTGCACGAACGAGGCGATCACGGCGATGAAGAGGATGAAGGCCAGGAAGCTCAGGTTGACGTCCTGGAAGCCCGCACCGAGCCAGGCTAGCGCGCCCTCTTTGAGGACGTAATTCTCGAGCAGGTAGTTGATCGGTAGGGTGCAGACTTGGACGAAGGTGACGGCCAGGCCGAGGCCGAGGGCGGTCTTGACGTTCTTCGACACGGCGAGGTAGGAACACATGCCTAAGTAGTAGGCGAAGATCATGTTGTCGACGAAGATCGACCGGATGAATGTGCTTAATAGGTTATCCATGATTGTTTACTCCTTTCTTTTTCGTCAGTGACATGTGTGTTACTTCTCTTGCAAATCCTTGTTGCGTGCACGGTGTATCCATACGATGACGGCGCAGAGGATGAGGGCCATCGGAGGCATGATCATCAGGCCGTTGTTGACGTAGCCTGCATCGTAGACGGCTTGCGGGATGATGCGGAAACCGAGCAGTGTGCCCGATCCGAACAGTTCGCGGACGAAGGCTACGACGACGAGGATGATGCCGTAGCCGGCGCCATTGCCTACGCCGTCGAGGAACGACTCCCAAGGCTTGTTGCCCAAGGCGAAGGCCTCGAGGCGCCCCATCAGGATACAGTTCGTGATGATCAGCCCGACGTAGACGGAGAGCTGCTTGCTGACATCGTAGGCAAAGGCCTTGAGTATCTCGTTGACGATCGTCACCAACGCGGCCACAACGACCAACTGGATGATGATGCGAATGCGGTTGGGGATCGTTTTGCGGAGCAGCGAAATGATGACGTTGGCGAAGGCCACGACGGCCGTCACGGAGATGGCCATGACGAGCGCCGGCTGCAGTTTGACGGTCACGGCCAAGGCCGAGCAGATGCCCAGCATTTGCACGATGACCGGATTGTCCTTGCTCAGGGGGTTGAACAGGATCTCTTTATTCTTTGCTGATAAACCCATATCTCTTTATTGTTTTTGCTTGGTTAGGAATCCGGCGTAGTGCCCCAGGCTGGTCTGGATCATGGCGTTGACGCCGTTGCTGGTGATGGTGCCGCCAGAGATGCCGTCTACATAGTCCTGGCCGTCGGCTTTGTTGCCATGCTTCACGACGGCGATCGACTTGAAGGCGCCGTCCTTGAAGAGCTCTTTGCCGGCGAACTGTCCGGAGAAGGCTTTCTGTACGATCTCGGCACCCAGACCGGGCGTTTCGCTCTCGTGGCTAAAGTCGGCGCCGAAGACCGTGTTGCAGTCGTCGTTGACCGACATATAGCCCCACAGCGGCCCCCAGAGGCCGGTGCCACGCATGGCCAGAATGTACTTCGTCTGTCCGTCTACCGTGGCGACAAAGACGGGGAAGACGCCGCGGGCAAACTGCTTCTTGACGTCGTCGCTGAAGGCGTCGCCGTCTACGCGATTGCCGTCGGCATCGACGAGGAAGGCCTCCTTGATCAGTTCCTTGTATTTCGCTTCAGCCTCACTGGCGGGCACGCTGACGTTCACCGCGCGGAGGATCTGCTGTCGCTTGTCGTTGTCCTGGTTCGCCTTCTGGGCCGAGCTGAGCGCCTGCGAGGTGAAGGCCAAAAGCAGGGCCACGACGACGACCATCACCGTGGCATAAATCACGGTGTATCCGTTTCCGTTTGTATTCAACTTAGTTGCCATAATGTTATCCGTCTCCCCATGATTAGTTAGCGGTTTGTTTGAGTCGGGCAGCCCGACGTTTGATGTTGGCGTCGACCACGTAATAGTCGATCAGCGGAGCGAAGATGTTCATCATCAATATGGCCAGCATCATGCCTTCGGGATAGCCCGGGTTGAGGACACGGATGCAGATGGCCAAAGAAGCCGATGAGGAAGCCGTAGATCCACTTGCCGCGTTCGGTGCGGGCCGAAGTCACCGGGTCGGTGGCCATGAAGACGGCGCCGAAGCAGAAGCCGCCCAGCACGAGGTGCTCGTACCACGGCATGTTGGCCATGGCGTTGTTCTCCATACCGATGGCGTTGAACATGCAGGCCGTGAGTGCGCCGCCCACGAAAGACGGACAGCATCGTTTTCCAGCTGGCTATGCCTGTCCAGAGCAGCAGCACGGCGCCGATGGCAATGGCGATGACACTCGTCTCGCCGATGGAGCCGGGGATGAGTCCGGTGATCATATCCATTGAGAAGGCCGGATAGCCTGTGCCCGATGTGGCTGTGGAGGCGATGCCCAGCGGTGTGGCGCCTGAGAAACCGTCGACGACGCTACCGGTGCCTAAGCCGAACGTGTCGGCGGTGCGGACGAAGATCTTGTCGCCCGACATGGCCGCGGGGTAGGCGAAGAAGAGGAAGGCGCGGGTGACGAGGGCTACATTAAATATGTTGTAGCCCGTGCCGCCAAACACTTCCTTGGCGAAGACGACGGCGAAGGCCGTAGCCAGGGCAATCATCCACAGGGGCGTATCTACGGGCACGATCATAGGGATCAGCATACCCGAGACGAGGAAGCCTTCCTGTATCTCTTCTTTCTTCCATTGCGCCACCGCGAACTCGATGCCGAGCCCGACGACGTACGAGACGATGATCTTGGGCAGCACGGCCAGGAAGCCGAAGAGGAACGTGGGCCAGAAGAGCTGCTCGGCGCCGATGGCCAGGTTGTGCTGATAGCCCACGTTGTACATGCCGAACAGCAGCGCTGGGATGAGGGCGATGACGACGACCGTCATTGTGCGCTTGGAGTCGATGCTGTCGTGGATGTGTGTACGCCCGATTGCGACGTGTCGCTGGGGACGAACAGGAACGTTTCGAACCCCTCGAATACGGAGCGAAACATCGACAGGCGGCCACCCTCCTCGAAGGTCGGCTTGATCTTATTGAGGTAATTCCTTAATGCTTTCACTTTCTATTTTCCGATTAATGGTGGTTGATCAATTCATCTCTTTGTAGAGTAGGTCGAGGCCACCACGCACGATCCGTTGGATCTCGATCTTGGAGGTGTCTACGAACTCACAAAGGGCGAAGTCCTCTGGCGCCACTTCGTAGATGCCGAGGGCTTCCATCTTATCGATGTCGTAGGCGATGATGGCTTTGAGGAGGTGTTCGGGGTAGATATCCATCGGGAAGACGCGGTCGTATTCGCCGGACATGATCATAGCGCGGCGGCCGCCCTTGATGCGGGCGTCGAGGGTATATTCCTTTTTTTGGAGCCCATGAGCCAGGAGAAGTAGCTGTGCGACATGCTGTATTTCCCGAGGCCGGGCATGCCCCAGCCGAGGAACTCGTTGACGTCGTTGCCCTCGGGGATGGCTGTGATTTGCGTGTCGTAGGCGCCGAGCCAACCGGTGGCGGGGTCGACCTTGTGACCCGTCAGGACGTTGCCGCTGATGATGCGAAGGGCCGCGAGGTTAGGCTTCGTCCGCTCTTCGATGAGGCTGTTGATGCGGCATCCGGCGATGGCCTTGACGTAGCCGCGCTCTGTCATCTCGGAGCCTACGAGGGCTACGGTGCGGGTGAAGTCGATGCGGCCTGCGGTGAAGAGTCGGCCGATAAAGAGCACGTCGGCGGCGCGGAGGGTCCAGACCGTCTCGCCCTTGTTGACGGGCTTGACGTGGTTGATGATCACGCCCACGTTGCCGGCCGGGTGGGGGCCTTCAAGCTCGACGACCTCCACACCCTGCATGTTGCGCAGGGGCGACCCGCGGCGGACGCCGAGGTAGACGCGCCCCGGGGTGAGTCGGGCGAGGGCCGCGAGGCCGGCCTGGAGCGTGTCCTCCTGACCGTTGACGACGTAGTCAAAGTCGGGCGCCAGGGGGGGCGGTGTCGAGTGCGGAGACGAAAATGTCGCGCGGTGTCACCGTGGGGTCTGCCACGCGATCGTACGGGCGTTGCTTGATGTAGGGCCAGATGCCTGTTTGGAGGAGGAGGGTGCGGATGGCCTCCGGTTCCGCCGTGGCGGGACTCTTGGGGGCGTCGAAGGGCTCGCTGTCTGAGCTGCCATCGGGTCGGACTACGACGCTGAGCACCTTGCGTTTCTCGCCGCGATGGACGGCGGTCACTTCGCCGCTGACGGGCGCTACGAGGCGGATCTCCGGGTGGGCCTTGTCCCACATCAGCGGCGTACCAACCTTGACTTTATCGCCGACTTTGACCAAAACCTTGGGCACAATGCCAGCGAAACAGCCCGGCTCAACGGCGTAATCCTCGGACTGGTGCCTTTCCAGTTCCGACAGGGGGGCTTTGCCTTTCAGCTGGATGTTGAGCCCCCGTTTGATATTAACCACATTTGCCATGATACTTCTGTTTCTATTATTATTTTCTGTTTGCGACGCCAAAAATAGGTGCTTTCCTTCAGGTTTAATGATCGGCGATTATCCGAGGCGCGCTGGGGCATCTTCGGATGCCTACGAATTTGACCTGATACCTGTAGGGCGTATACTTTTTCGTGTTTATGTGGTGTAATGCTATGCTGCGTAATGAGAAGCTCTGTTTCCGCTGTGCCCCGGGTCACTTTCGCCAAAGCAGCCCGAAATGGACCTCGCCCCGGATCACTTTCGCCAAAGCAACCCGAAATGGACCTCGCCTCGGATCACTTTCGCCAAAGCAGCCCGAAATGGACCTCGCCCCGGATTGCTTTCGCCAAAGCTGTCCGAAATGGACCTCGCTCCGGGTCACTTTCGCCAAAGCAGCCTGAAATGGACCTCGCCCCGGATCGCTTTCGCCAAAGCTGTCCGAAATGGACCTCGCCCCGGATCACTTTCGCCAAAGCAGCCCGAAATGGACCTCGCCCCGGGGCACTTTCGCCAAAGCTGTCCGAAATGGACCTCAAAAAGCATTTGTAATCCCCCGAAGCATCCACTCCGCGGGGAGATCTGGAAAGATTCAGTTGTCTCCGCAGCCGGCGCCTCTCCCTTTTAGATGGGCCAAGGATTATTGCCTCAGCCGATGCGCATGACGGCGGATTCGAAGGCGTCGCGGTCGAGGGTGGACTTGCCGCGGGTCTTGCTGCGGTAGTTGTAGATGGTGGTCACGGAGTAGCCGAGGAATTCGGCTATGCGGGCGCTGTCGGTGATGCCGAGGCGGATGAGGGCGAAGATGCGCAGCTCGGTCGTGAGCCGTTCGCCGGCTTTGGGCGTGATGCGGTCGGCGGGGTGGAGCAGGGCGTTGAACTCCTCCACGAAATGGGGGAAGAGGCCGAGGAAGGTGCGGTCGAACTCGGCGTAGAACTCGCGGCGCGCGTCGGCGATAAGCTCCGTGGAGCGGACCGTGCGCAGCAGTTCGTCCGTGCGGCCACTCTGGGCGAGCTTCATCAGTCGGCGGCGGTAGTGGTCGAGCTTGTCGATATAGACGGAGCAGCGGTTGATGTACTGGGCGATGTATTCCTCTTTGATGGCGTTGGCCTCGCGGAGGGTGCGGTTGACGGCTTGCAGGGCGTCGTTGGTGGCCAGTAGGCGGTCGTTGGCGTCGGAGAGGGCGCGGCGGGCCTGACGGAGGCGCTGCATTTGTCGGTAGACGTGCAGGAGGCTGAGGACGAGGCTGGCGGCCAGGAGGACGCTGCCCAAGAGCAGTCCGATGATGGTGCGCTGCTTGCGGTCGCTCCGGATGCGGTAGGCGCGATCGATGACGGGGTAGATCTCGGCCGCCTCCACGATGCGCGCTCGGGCGTTGCAGGCACCGGCGTCCTCGAGGGCGCACTTCATGTAGTCGTAGGCGCGGTCGATGTCGCCGTCCTCGTAGAGCAGGAAGGCCAGTTGGCGCAGCGAGATGTATTCGCGGACAGAGAGCCGGAGGTCAGCCTCGGCCGACAGGGCCAGGTAACGCTTCTGCCGCTCGCGGTCGCCCAGCCTGCCGTAAGCGTCGGCCAGGGTGTAGGCCAGAAAGCGCATGACGACGGACTGGCTGCAGGTGTCGGCCACGGGCTGGAGCAGTCGCACGGCTTCGGCCGGTCGGCCGCGGGCGATGAGCTGATCGGCGCGGATGATGCGATGGTTGACGTCCGCGGGTGGGATGACGGAGAGGAGCGAGTCGCGGTAACGATCGGCGCGGAGGAGGTATTCGCGGCGTTCGTCGGGGGTCAGGGCATAGCCTGCCATGTGTCCGTAGAGGGTGCGGAAGTGGTGGAAATAGGCCTGGAGGAGGTCGGGCGGGATGTCGCTGCGAGTCGTTTCTTGGAGCACCTCCAGCGCTTCCTTATACATGCCCGCGATGGTGAGTGCGCCGGCACGGTTGAGTCGGGCGTCGATACGGAATCGGGGTTCGGTGAGTCGGGGCAGCAGGCGTTCCTTCTCATGGATCAGCTTCAGGGCGGAGTCCGTTTGATAGGCCACGTAAGCCTCATAGAGTCGGCTGTAGAGATCGAACCGCGCGGCGTCCGTGTGGGCGCCGTAGAGACGGCGTCGCAGGCTGTCGATCACGCGTTCCTTATCGGCCTGAAAAGCGGCCCGTCGTCGGATCACGTCGTCCAGCCTCCGGAGCGCGTCACGCCGGCCGCCCGCCTGCACGCCGCCCGCGCAGCAGACACACAGAATGATGTATAAACAGATGCGTAAATCCCGTTGCATGGGTTGCCTTCTCCTCTCTATCACTGATCTATGGCTCTGATTTCCGCGGTAAAGGTAGAGGGTACATCTAAAAATGAAGAGCTAAAAGCTAAGCCGAGGGTGCACGTGAGGCAAACTTCGTCGGCGTCCATAGACGCCCCCGGTCAAATTTCGTCGGCGTCCGCAGACGCCCAGAAGATCGTGTCCGTGTGTGCCAGGCGTTTCTCGGGCGGAGGCAGCTGCATATAGTCGCCATAGAGCTGGGCGAGGTAGGCGTCGGGATGGGTGACGCCACTCAGCATCATGTCCTCGAAGGTGTAGTCCGCCGGCACGCCGAAGACGTCGGCTGAGAAGATCTCGCGCGCCCGCCAATGGCCGAAATAGTTGATGCAGCGCGACGCCCCCGACCGACTGTGGCGCAGGATGCAGCGGTCGATATACGCGATCAGTGTGTCTGTGCGGAAGGGCAGGCGCTTCAGCGTGTCGGCGATGAGGCGCTTCAGGCCGCGTCGAGGCGAGGCGTCGAGTTGCTTGTAATCCTTGACGAAGAGCAGGAGGTGGATGTAGGCGGCGAAAGGGTGCGTGAGGAGCTCCACGCGTGGGCCGCGATCGAGCGGGAAGAGGTCGATGTTGACGCCCGTATCGGTCGTCTCCCATGCGCCGCGGATGCAGGTGCGGGTGTCGACCATCTTCAGATAGTTGATCTTGTTGGGCGAGTTGTGGTAGGTATTGAGTCGGTAGGACGTGCCGCGGAGGGCGTCGTCGAGCAGTTTGCGGAGGCGGTCGAAATGGTCGCGAGGGATACCGAAATCCATGTCGTCGTCCCAGGGGATGAAGCCGCCGTGACGGACGGCGCCGAGCATGGTGCCGCCCAGCATGTAGTAGGGGATGGCGTTCTCTCGGCAGACGCGATCGAGGATGGCGGCCATGTCGAGCAGCAGGCGGTGGCATTCGTGGATGTCGATCGGTCTCATGGGCGGGGTGTCGATGGGGCTTTCATGCACTGTCGGTAGAACGCGATGAGCCGCGGGTAGTAGTTCTCCGTGTTGAAATGTTCGCGGGCGAAGTCGAGTGCGGCGCGTTGCATAGCGGCATAGGCATCGCTCGAGAGGTTTGCGGCGGCGGTCAGTTTGGCGCGCAGATCGTCGGCGTTGCGACTCTCGAAGCGGAAGCCGGTGACACCCTCGGGCACGATTTCAGGGATGCCGCCGATGTTGGCACCGACGACAGGTGTACCGATGGCGTAAGCCTCGATGATGCTCATCGGATTGTTCTCGTAGCACTCTGACGGCACGACGATGAAGCGTGCCTCACGTACCAACGTGGCCAATGGCTCCCCCGTTTGGTAGCCACAAAACGACACGTTGCTCAGCCCGTGCTCCGCTGCATAACGCTTCAGCTCGGCTTCCTGCGGCCCCGTACCGGCCACCTTCAGCCTACACGACGGCAGACCATTCATAGCCTCCACCAAGGTGCGGATGCCCTTCTCGCCCGATAGCCGACCCATGAATAGGAAATACGGTTCGCCTTGCTTCTTGTATGGCTCCACGGCGATCTCCGGCGCATTGTTGTAGAGCACCATGTTTGGTTTTTGGCGCAGGGCGGGCATATAGGTTTCGTGCTTCTTCTTCGTGAAATGGCTGACGTAGATAAAGCCGTCGATCAGTCGTGAGGGATTGAAAAAGGCGTTGCGGAAATACTGCTCGGCGGCCATTACGCCGCTCATTACCCAGTTGTTTTTCGCGCATTTGTGCAGGAAGCAGTGGTAGAAGGATCGCCCCTGGCAACGCTCGCAGATCTGTCCGCGGCCGTCACGAAAGACGTAGGCGGGGCAGACCACACGGAAGTCGTGCGCCGTCAGCACGACGGGCACGCCGTGGCGACGCAGGACGGGCAGGATGGACTCCGTGATCTGTCCCCAGATGAGGTGGATGTGGGCGATGTCTGGCTGCTCGTCGCGGAGCAGTTGGTCCATCTTACGGGCCGCCTCAAAGTGGTAGAAGTAATTGACGAGGTTCTTGGCCTGGCGAAATACCCCGCGGCGGGTCTCTTTCGATTCGGGGAAGTAGTGTTCGAAGGGGAAGGGGAGGTTGCGCTTCCATTTGAGGCAGAAATAGACCACCTCGTGGCCGTGTGCTTGCAATAGCTGTCCGGTATTGAAGCAGACCGTCTCGGCGCCGCCGCGGTTGTAATGGTATACGTCGATCAAGAGCACTTTCATTCGTTCAAGCGATTTCTTTCGGGGTAACGATTCGGGCCCGTGGCGACTTGCATCCCGCTACGGATGTCGGACATGAGCAGTCCAAGCAGCATCATAATAAACAGTCCGCGGTTGTGCGTGATGGTGGCGTCGGACGTGCTTTCGATCGCGAAAAAGAAGACGATTAGCAAGACGAGTATCGACTCCTTTTTCATCCCCACCCGATAGGCCTTCATGGCCCGTGAGGTTAGGTAGATCCAGAAGGAGAAAAAGAGCGCCACACCGACGAATCCGAACTGGGCCAGCGCTGGATAGTAGGTGTCGGCTACGAATTTGGGTGACGACTCGGTGAGGCCGTACATGTGATCCATGCCGAAGCGGTTGTAGAGCTTGGAGTAGTAGACGCCCGAGGCGTAGGTGCCGTACGAGGCGAAGCCGGAGCCGAAGGGGATGTATTGCGTGAAGATGGGGATGGAGTAGTAGTAGAGCGCCATGCGGGCGTAGAGATCCTCCTCGGGAGCGTCCGCCGCCGAAGCCGCCCGTGATGAAGTATAGCTCGATCTTATCCTTGGCCACATAGGCCGTCGCGACTAAGGCCAGGAGGAGGAAAAGCGTGTTGCGCACGTCGAACCGCATGCGGAACGAGCGGTTCATGTAGATCAGCATCAGTGTCGATAGAGCCAGGAAGCCGAACAGCTTCGAGCGACCCGAGAACAGTCCCACGGCCAGGAGGCAGACATAGATGAACTTATCCCTCGGCGTGAAGTCGCTACAATAAAGGTAGATCATAGCCAGGATGGTGGCCGATGTGGCTAAGCGCGATTCGTGACCGAAGAAGGTCTGGATGATGTGGCCACCATAGACGAATTCAGCCAGTCCGATGGGAATCATGTAAAGCGTGAAGAGGACGACCAGGTTGCGCAGGATACTCTTTTGGTTCTTCGTCAGCTTCGTCCTGAGCGAGTAGATGCAGAAGAAGGCGATGTAGGGCTTGATCTGAATCAGGAAATCCATGGCGATACCCTGCACCGAGTTGCTGCCGATGAGGAGGGAATAAATGAAGTAGAAGACGAAGACGCCGATCACGAAAAGGAAGCCCCGGTTGAAGGCCCACGTGCGTGACTGCGACGTGTGGTAGCCGAAAAGGCCGAAGATGAGCAGCGCGCAGATCTCGTCGACGTAGCTAAAGCCCAGCCGGTCGATCATGTCGTAAAACATCACGCCGAAGATGAGCGTGAAGACCAGTAGCGCGAAGAAGCTCTTGTTGATATAATCCTGCATCGTGTGGTTTTTACTGTTGTTCCTAAGAGCGCGGCAAAAGTAAGCCGGGGGGCTAAACCTTTGCAAAAGCGTGCTGGAGGGGAGGCGTCTGCACGGTTAGAAACTGTATTTCACCCAGCCGAAATACTTCTTCTCCGCGATCCATCGCATGAAGATGGTCAGGAAGAAGCACGGCGCCACGACCAAGACGTAGAACAGCCACGTGTGCATCTCAAGCCCGATGATATCGTCGAGGAAATTGATGAAGGTGAAATGAGCGAAATAGGTCACCGTGCTCTGGTTGCGGATGAATGCGTAGTTCACGTTCCACTTCACCTCATGGCGTAGTACGAGCAGCAAAAGCATCGTTGTCACAGGCACTAACATGAAGTAGGTGTCGTCTGAATAAGCGCTGTGAGACAGCACCTCAAAGGCTGCTCCGCCAATGCATAGCAGCAAAGCCAAATGGATGAGCCAGCGCGGTATCTGATGGATGGCATCCTGCTTTTCGGAGATGTATTTCCCTATGCCGCAAAGACGATGGCGGTCAAAAAGGTAAATTGTATCGGACCGAAAGTGGCCACTGTCCAGTCGTGGAACTGCTGGACGCCCGTTGGCAGATAGATAGTTGTGGTAATTCGAGAGCAACGTCACGGGTAGGTAGCAGAGCGCCCCGATGCCGATGGCCCACCGCGTGGATAGCCGTTTGCTGATGGCGTACACCAGTGGGATGGCTATCATCAGCGCCATGACGAACCAGGAGCCGCGGAAGGTGCTGCCCAGAAAAAAGTTGCGAATCAGGACGAGCAGATCCGCTCCGAATCCGCCCTCGTGATCGAGGAATGAGCGCTTGACAATGACCGGTAATCCGACGATGAACCAGATCAGATACAGGCGCCCTAAGCGCTTCAGATAGGCGACGAGCTTCTCCCGTTGCACCCCGCCCGGAAGAAGAAAAAAAGGCGCTCACCATGAAGAAAAAGGGCACCGCCATGCGGGCAAACAGGCTGATGGCGATCGTGGAACTGAGGCCGCTGAAGGGATTGGCGTGGATGGCGGCCACGAAAAAGGCGCTGACCAATTTGGCCACATCGATGCTGTTGTAGGTTCGCTTTGTCATGCGTTTTCCGTCTTTGTGCTTTCCGCCTTCTTTTTTTCCGTTTGGGGAAGACCTGCTGCCGATAGCGCCGGACCAGCTCGTTGACGAAGTTGATGAACGGTGCCACCACCGCCTCGTCCTCCAGCACCGCCATCGCGTTGGCCACCCGGGCCACCTGCCTAAAGGCCGCATCGGTCCGCAGCCGCGCCTGCTGCATAGCCGCCGGTTTACGCTCCACCTCGCTATTTGATCGTTCGTCGATTAGGCCTTTCACCCGCTCGTTGGCCGCTTTGAGCCCACTTACGAACAGGCCTATACTAAGTAGTGACACTTGCGAGGCATACGTCGTTTCCAGCTCTTCCGTGAGCTTCGTGATCATGCCCGTTTCGCGATCCAGCTGCATGCTGCGTTTTACCCGGTTGCCGCTCAGCATCACCTCCAATTCTTGAGCTGCCTTAGCCTTCTCAGGATCGGGCAGACGCCGAAGTCCGCGCACCGTGGCACGGAGGCCCGTCAGTAGGCCATCTCGCTCCTTGTCCGCAGTCTTGATTTCGTCCGTCAGTAGGCTTTTACGCGACCGTCCCAGATAGAGTGATTCCTCTTCCATAGCTGCCTTCAGCGCCATAGCCGCCCGTTGCATCACGGCGTTTTTCATCACCTCCGATTCCTTCTCCAGCCGTTCGCTGACTGATTGCATGAACATGCCATGCGCCCCGTTGTTCGCACGCCTCATGTCGGGATAATCGATCTCCTTCATATAATTAATGGTGTAAGTTCCGTTTGCAGAAAGGTTCCACCAAAAATCGTTTGGGTCGATGATCGTTGGCGGAGCTTTCGCTGAAATATTTTCGCTGTCGTGTGACCTCGCAATAGGTTATCATCCTCTTGTTTTATCTCTGTTTGATGCCACAAAGATAAGTCTAAAATGATCTTATTCGCTTCGTGTGCGAACATGAATCTGTATTTAATTATCTCTATGATTATATGGATGTCCTATAAAAATAGGTCAGATATAGTTCTCTACTTCATGATGTCACGGAGATAAGGAAATATGATTTGATTATTTCTGTGCGCATGTATATTATATGAATATAATATCTATGTTCACTTCCATGCGTATATAGTTTGATAATATTGTATAGTGATCAAAGTCCATGCAGTATGAACTGTATATAGATGATATTCTATTCTACGGTGTGGATGAATATATAGATATGATCATTCTTAACTGTGCATGTTTGGAGTGAAATCTATAATCGATTTTTGTGTTATGATAGGCATACACGAATGATTTAGCACATAGTTATTTGCTATTTCCTGCACGCAGGATAAAATTCAATCGAATATAACATCCTATATGTGTGTGCATTTTTTGATGTAGGTAATTCGGTGGATATTGATGTGCATGCACGAAGAACTGAATTTTTATCCCGTGAGCGGCTCTACAACGCCAGACAGCCTCATCGGGATCACCGTCGGATGTTCGCTTTCGCTTTTCTCTTTCTTTGCCGCCGCTTTCGACCCCCAACCTACGGTCACTTGGCTCTTGTAACTCGTAACCATTCGCTCGTAACTCGTTTTTAGATGAATCTCATATTGGATCAAGGCAATACGGCCACGAAAATTGTCCTCGTCGACCGCGGACAGGCCGTCTACAGCGCCGCTTGTTCCCGCCTGACGTCGGAGGAGCTCGCTGCACTCATCGATCGATACCGCCCCGAGTGCGGCATCATCGCCTCCGTCGCCGAACCCGACCCCGCCTGGCTCCCGTTGCTCCGCCAGCGCCTCCGCCGCTTCCTCTCCCTCAATGACGACCCAACGATCCGCCTACCCATCACCCTCGGCTACCATACGCCCGAGACCCTCGGCCGTGACCGCATCGCCGCTGCCGTTGGCGCCTGGATGCTCCGCCCAGAGGTGCCGCTGTTGATCATCGACGCGGGTACGGCCATCACGTACGACGTCGTCCTCCCGCCGGGCCATTTCGTGGGCGGAAACATCTCGCCCGGCCTCACCACCCGCTTCCGTGCTCTGCACGATTACACCCGTCGCCTACCCCTCATCAGCGAGCGCGACGAGGTGCCCGATCTGGGCGTCACCACCGAAGAGGCGATCCTCTCGGGCGTCGTCCGTGGCATTGTCTACGAGATGAATGGCTACATCGAGACCATGCACGCCAAGCACCCCCATGCGGCTGTCTTCCTCACCGGCGGACATGCCCCCTATTTTGATAGAAGGCTCAAATGCCGCACCTTTGCCTCTGAAAATTTAGTGTGGCTCGGATTAAATCGAATTATTGAATATAATGAAGACAAGTAGGTCAGTCCTCTCCCTCCTCCTTGGCATCCTCCTTTGTGGCGCCCTGCCGATGATGGCACAAAACAGCACAAACTCCCCTTATACACGTTTCGGATATGGCATGCAAGCCGACCGCTCCTTTGCGGCCGGTCGAGCGATGGGCGGCATCGGATACGGCCTCCGCTCCGCACGCCAAATCAATCCGATGAACCCCGCGTCGTACACCGGCATGGACTCGCTGACCTTCCTTTTCGACGGCGGCATATCGGCGCAAATGTCCTGGTTCAACGATGGCTCCCATCGGCAGCGCGATCTCAATGGTGGCTTCAATTACGCCGCTATGCAGTTCCCACTCCATCGTCGCCTGGCCGTCAGCATCGGCCTCCTGCCCTTCTCGTCCGTCGGTTACAACTATACCGCGCCCAGCCAGGGCGACTCGCGCTATACGGATCGATTCAGCGGCACGGGGGGATTAAACGAAATCTACGGGGGCCTGTCATTCGCGCCGTGGAAAGAGAGATTATCCATAGGCGCCAACATCAGTTACATGTTCGGGACGATCACCCACAGCAGCGTGACGAACTTGACGAACACGTTTTACTGGCGGAATAAGATCCGGGTACACAACGTCAAGTACGACTTCGGCCTGCAATACACGCATCCCCTCTCGAAGACCGATCGACTCACCCTCGGTGCGGTCTATTCGCCCAAGCTCCGCCTCGGCACTACGGTGAGCAACGAGACCAGCTTCCGCGAAGACTTCTCCACCGTCGTCGAGGGCGACACGATGCGCAACGCAGGCTTCGACCTTCCGGATATGTACGGCGTGGGGCTGTCCTTCACAAGAGACAATCGGATGGTGCTGGCGGCTGACGTCTCCTACAGGCAATGGTCGAAGGCCCAGTTCTACAACCGCGAGGGCGACTTCAACGATCAGATCCGCGTCGGCCTCGGCGGCGAATACATCCCCAACGCCTTCACCCGCGCCTACCTGCAACGCATTCGCTATCGTGCAGGTCTGCACTACGGCAATTCATACGTCAAGGTGAATGGCAACGGTGGGTATAAGGAGTACGGAGTGACGCTGGGCGTAGGCCTGCCGATGCTCGACAATCGGTCGTTCATCAACGCCTCGCTGGAGTACATCAAGGTGGCGCCAGAACGCAAGGGTCTGATCGATGAGCAGTACCTCCGGTTGACGGTAAGTTATACGTTTAATGAGTATTGGTTCTTCAAACGCAAGATAGATTGAAAGAGAAAACAGAGAGAGACTTGTTTCGGATTAGTGAATACAAAAAGACAATGAGGATATGAACATCAAAGGATTCTTGAGTGTCGCCCTGTTCCTGGCGACGGTAATGAGTGCAAATGCACAAAAAGGTGTGGACAACGGGACACAATTCGGTTCCGGAGAAGACAGCATTCGGTGTCTGACGAATATCAGCCTGTTTATCCCTTATGCCAAGGTGAACAACTTCCAGGACGCCTATCCGTATTGGAAGATCGCCTACGACGAATGCCCAGCTGCTACGAAGGACATCTATCTCTATGGTGTCCGCATCATGAATTGGAAGATTGCGCAGGAGAAAGACCCGGCAAAGCAGGCTGCGCTGATCGACGAGCTGATGGCTGTCTATGACAAGCGTGTGAAATACTTCGGTGGCGATCAGAAATATGGTAAGGACTGGATCTTGGCGCGTAAGGTGGAGGACTACCTCCGTCTCAAGGGCGATAAGGCCGACATCGCAGCCGCCTACGGTTGGCTGGGCCAGGTGTTGGACGAGTACAAGGAGAAGACGGACGAGTTGGCCGTATCGGAGTACATGTTCCTTTCGCATAAGATGATGGAGAAGGACGAGGCCGGACACAAAGCCAAATTCGTGCAGGACTTCCTCCGCTGCTCATCCATCTTCGACACCCAAATCAAGGCTGCTCAGGAGGCTAACAACCAAAGCAGCTGGACAACCTGATGGCCATGAAGGCCGGTATCGAGAAAGGATTCTCGGGTAGTGGTGCCGCAGACTGTCAGACGCTCCAGAGCATCTACGCCGATCAGATCGAGGCAAACAAGGACAATCTGGACTTCCTGAAGGAGACCCTCACGCTGCTCCGCCGTGCTGGATGCCAAGAGATCGAGGCCTACTTCAAAGCCTCTGAGTACGCTTACCAGAAGGAGAAGACGGCAGAGATTGCTTTCGGCATGGGTAATCAGGCCATCAAGAAGCGTGACTACGCCAGCGCCGAGCGTTACCTCTTGGAGGCCGCCGACATGGCTAAGGACAAAGAGATGAAGGAGAACGTCTACTATACGCTGGCCGTACTGGCTTCTCAGCAGCGTGCGTATCCGAAAATGCGCACCTACTGCTACAAGGCGCTGGAGTTCAATCCAAACAATGGCAAGGCGTATATCCTGATCGGCAATGCGTACGCAGCCACGGCGGGCGGTATCTATCCGGACGATCCTGTGAAGCGTAAATGCGTCTACTACGCCGCTGTGGACAAGCTCCAGAAGGCACGCTCGGTAGACCCCTCGGTGGCCTCTGAGGCTAATGCACTGATCGGACGTTACAGCTCGTATTTCCCCACGACTGAGGAAGTCTTCATGCACCCCGATCTCAATAAGGGCGCCGGATTTACCGTCGGCGGCTGGATCGGCGAGCATACGACGATACGCTAACTCCCAACCTCTTCCCCCCCCTCCATCGAAGAGGTGATGATTCACAAGAGAAACAATCCCAGCATAGCAATCGCTTCTGTAGCGGTTGCTATGCTTCTTTTTTGTTCGATCGTCTCGTGTAGTCGCGAAAAGAAAGAGGAAGTAGAAATTGGCTTCAACCCTGACAGCACCTACACGATGAAGGCGGTGGACGTGGTCACGCTCGTCTCTGACTCCGGGGTCACACGCTACAAGGTGGAGACGCATGAATGGTACATGTTCGGTGAAGCATCGGAACCGTATTGGTACTTCCCCAAAAAGCTGCATCTGGAAAAGTTCGATTCGCTCTTTCGCGTCGAAGCCAGCGTGGATGCCGACACCGCCTATTTCTATCAGCGGCGCAAGCTCTGGAAGCTAATTGGCAACGTGCGTGTCCGCAGCTTACAAGGCGAACAGTTCGAAACGAGCGTCCTCTATTGGGATCAGAACACGGAGAAAATCTACTCCGACCAATTCATTCGTATCACGAAGGGCGAGTTTGTCAACACGGGGCAGGGCTTTGAATCTAATCAGGCGTTGACACAATACAGAATCTTTAATTCGGCGGCAGAGATTCCCTTTGATGAGCGCTCCTCGTCCGATTCGATGGGTGTCGCGCCACCACTTCCGCCGACATAAGACGAACGTATTTATCCCCCCGAAACAACCCACGAACACTATCTAAAAAGCGCGCCAAATTTGCCGTATACCAATTTTTGCACCTCCTTTGCGCGCGCTAAATCAAAAGACAATTCATATTTGCAGAAGTAAAGATGGCTACATTAGAGAAGATTAGAGGGCACGCACCGCTGTTGGTTACTATCGTCGGTCTGGCCCTGTTAGGGTTCATCATCGAGGACTTTCTGAACTCGGGTTCGACCTATTTCCGTCAATCAAAAAACCAGGTGGTTACCGTCAACGGTACCTCCGTCGACTATCAAGAATATCAAAAACGCATCGAGGAAATGACGGAAGTCACCAAGTTGCAGTACGGCCTCCAAAGCCTGAATGAAGAGCAGACGCTAGACCTCCGCCAGAGCGTATATAACTCGATCGTGAGTGAGATTGTGATGAAAGACGTGGCGGATAAGATCGGTATTGACGTGACGTCAGACGAGCTCTTCGACATGATTCAAGGTGACAACATCCCCCCGATTGTGCAGCAGAATCCATTGTTTTTGGATCCGCAGACGCGGCGATTCAGCAAGGCGCGTGCACTGGGTGTGTTGAAGGCCTTAGAGAACATCGACGCTGTGCCCGAAGAGCAGCGCGAAGAAATGCAGCAGATGCGCAACTTCTGGCTCTTCTGGGAGAAGAACATGAAGTTGCAACGCATGCAAGAGAAATACATGAACCTCTTAACGAAAGCAATCGTAGCCAACCCCATCGACGCCAAGGATGCTTACGAAGGATCGGTGGTAAGCTCGGACATTGTTTACGCCGTGCAGTCGCTGGCTTCGATCCCTGATTCTACGGTGCAGGTGGACGAGTCGGCCATTCGCAAGCTCTACAACGAGCGCAAGGAACAGTTCAAGCAGAAAGATTCGCGCGTGATCGATTACTTGGCCGTCGAGGTTCGCCCGAGCAAGGAAGATTACGACGCCATCAATAAAGACATGCAGGAGGCCCGTGCGCAGCTTGCCGCTACGGACAGTAGTAGCAGCGTGGAGAATGTGATCTCGAAATATTCCCGCACGCCATACATGGACTTCTATATCTCCGAAAGCGATATGCGAGACGAAGACCTCAAACGCTTCGTTCAGAATGCCGAAGTGGGCACAATGGAAGGCCCGATCTTCAAGGATGACAGCTATCGCCTCTACAAGCTCCTCGGTCGCAAGTCCGCACCGGACTCCGCCAAAATCAGCGATATCTTCTTGGCTGCACCCAGCGGATCGATTACCGCTGACCTGACCCGACTGGCCGACAGCCTCATGACGCTGCTCAAGGGCGGCGCCGACTTTGCCGAGCTGGCCAAGAAGTACTCCTCCTTCGGATCGGCCGAGAATGGTGGCGATCTGGGTTGGCTGACCGAGGCCTCTCTTACCCAAGCCAACCTTGGCAAGGACTTCGACCGTGAAGTCTTCAGCGCCCCCATTAACCAGCCGACGCTGGTCAAGACCAACAATGGCTATCACCTGCTGAAGGTGACGGAGCGTACCGCCGCCGTATCGAAGTATAAGGTAGCCGTCGTCTACATGGATGTGCGCCCGACCAACAAGACTTACAGTAAGGTCTTCAACGACCTCAACGCTTTCGTGGCGAAGAATAAAACGGCAGATCAGATCGCTGCTGCCGCTAAAGAGAATGGCTATGAGCTGACGCCAGACGTGACCGTAACGGGTGAAGACCATCAGCTGGGCATGATCCAAGATGCCCGTCAGGTAGTGCGCTGGGCCTTTGAGAACAAGTCGAAAGGCAAGGTGTCCGACATCAAGGAGTGCAAGTCGCGCATCCCGGGCACGAGCGATTACAAGACGACCTACGTCGTGGCTATCCTGCGCGATGTGTTGAAAGAGGGCTACCAATCGTTTGAGACCGTGGCCCCGCTGATCCGTCGTGAACTGGCCATGCGCAAGAAGAGCGAGGACGTAGCCGCAGCGCTGAAGGCCAAGAACCTGACCTCGCTTCAGGCCTACGCTTCGGCCATGAACTCACGCATTGACACCGTGAAGTTCATTACGATGAACACGGCACGCATCAACGGCATCGGACTCGAACCGATCCTGAACGCCTACGTGGCCTATGCAAAGCCGAACACACTCTCTGGACCCGTAGCGGGATACAACGGCGTTTACGTCTTCCAAGTCTACAACCGCACGAAGGACGCCACGCCCTACAACGAGAAGGCGCAAATGCGGGAGATTGAGGCCAACACCGCACCGCGCGTGGGCTATTTCGCCCTTCAAAAGTTGGTGGAGGACTCGAAGATCACCGACAATCGCATTCGATTCGAATGATACGTCCTCCTCTCTCTGAGGAGGCACTTTGTACATAATTTTTTTGCTGCCGTAGCGACGAAAGTCGTTGCGGCAGTTTTTTTAGCTTTTGATTTTAGCCGTTAGATCCCCCCACCTATATTTGCGGCCGCAAGAAGAAAAACGACAACCATCCGATCCACACAGAACCGAATGACTATTTCAAGCCTCGACATACCGCACTCCTCCGACGAGCTGCATAAACAAGCGCCTATGCAGGCGTTTGGCGATCTGGTTGTTAAAAATACCCCCCCCGTTTAACAGTTAAGTCCATTATTTACGGACTCTTACTTGTCTGCGAATGCTTGTTGCCGTCCGCAGCCATGTTCGCGCACCCTTTTGCCGGGGATGCGTGCCGTGTCGGTGTGTCCGTTGGGGAGGGAGAACTGAGAAACAAACAAGCACGAAATATGAGTAACGGAAAATGTTATTGCGCCTACTGCGGCCAGTCGTTCAAGAGCGTCAGTGAGCTGACGCGTTCGGGGCTGTGCGCACGCCACCCCGACGGCCCCGTCCGAGGGAAACACAAACTCTACGAGGGGACCGAGAAGTCGTCCTACACCTGCAAATACTGCGGCGCGGAAGCCCGCACGATCGACCGCCTGACGGCCTCCACCTGCGTACACCACCCTAAGGGTCACCATCGCGGCCACCACGAGCCGGCGCTGTAGAATGGGAGAGAATACATGATAGAACTATCCAAACAATAGATACGAGAATATGAAAGTGAATTTTACTCAGGTAGTCGAACAACTGGAAAAGTGGGCTACCAAGGAACGGTTAGACGCCGTGCACTCCTTCTTGGATCAGCATGGCGACGACATTGCTAAGGGGATTGACAAGGCCTCTGCGTATGTGCAGAAGCATACCCCGGTGCTTTGTGAGATGATTGAGGTGAAGGAGCTGGACATGGACGCGTTGAAGGAGATCCTTACTAAGACGATGACTCCGGAAAGCGACTTCGCCGCGCTGTTGGACATGGGAAGAAACGCCCAGGATGAGCTGGAGTTGTTTCTTCAGTATTTGGATGCGAACAAGAAGGCCGTGGACAAAAACAAGGTCTATTGCATTCGCTGTGGGATGAAATCGAATGAGCTCAAAGAGGCGTTCGGAGACAAGAGTATGTTGTTATTAAAGTTGTAAGACATGGGACTGTTTGAAACACTAAAATCCTTCATCCTTAAGATATGGGATAGACTGAGAAAGATATTTATTCGGATCGTTAATTTCCTTAGAGATATCACTAATTGGTTCAGAGCAAGATATGATGAGGTTATAAATAGACATCCGAGAGCGGAAGCGGTACTCCTAAAAATTGAGGAAACCATCCATTCGCTTGATTATAACACATATGATATCGGAGCAGAGATTCGGGAGAGATATAATTCAGGTACTTTTGCAAGGAAGGATATCAACTTGAAAAAGGGTGTGGTCAAAACCTTCTATGATCATTCTACTGGGAAAATACTCGAAGATCAGACCGAAATAGTCGAATATAACGAATTGGATGCAGAGACGAGGAATAGTTTCGGAAATGGAGACATGCTAGTATTAGATTAGAATGAAGATTCATAAGGACGGAAGCGATATGCAAATTAATTATGTAATCGCAGCCTTGGTGGCTGCCGGAGTGATTATTGCGGGAACCTACTTCTTGAGTAAAAAGAGTGGGCCTCCTTCACGGATAAAGAAAAAGACGTTGGATAAGCTATCCCTGTTTTACGTGAAAGAGTTTTTCCAACAGAACATCCAACCGCTTGCCGATGGTTGCACACCGATTGCTCTTAGAATTCCTGCGGAGCAAGCAAAAAAAATGCGTGTTCCCATCAATGAAGAGCCGGGGATGTCCTATTATGTTTTGAGTTACTATGACCCCAAGACAGGCCAAGTCATGGATGGGTGCTTATTGATAGAAGCTAAGAGTGTAGACAGCCTTCTTGAGGAGGCTTTCGGAGATAAGGATATGTTGATACTTGAGTGAGATGAGTTGGTGGAATATATTAACAACGATAGGTACAAGCATAATAGCTGGTCCCTTGGCTATAGTCGGATTAAGCGCTGCACTGGCTGCAAGTGCTGTAATCTTTATCAACCTACTGAATAGGCGGACAGCCCAAGAACAGGCAGAGATACTTTCGAACACAGTACGTGAAAAACTTCAGAAAGGAGGAGGACGTCGTAAAACGATTGGACTCCGTAAGATGATCACACGTGATAAAAACGGTCGTACGTTCATAGGTGTGATTCATGGAAATGACGTCACCACTTCAGAAGTGCAATACAATACAGTCGATCCTGAGTTCGATAACATGTTGAATCGTAATAGAGGACAAGTGCTGAGCTTGGAGAACTGATGAAGCGTAAAGAAGTAGAAGACATCCGTCGGAAGATAGAGGATGCACTGAAAAGCGGAAGCTTTTCAGATAGCCCATCACCCTTAAGTCCATTTCTTTTGATAATGCAGAAATGGATGTGATAGATAATGATCATATCAATCTCGCATTGGGTAAGATCAAGGATATGGAATAGCTAATTGGGAGAACTTATGAACAATCACGCATTGATTGCCCTACTTACCAGTAGAGCGCAAGAGGCACAGGCAGACCTGTGCTTCTTGCAGCATGCTAAAAAGATCAGCAGCTCGAGTTACGAAGAGCTGCCCATCACAAACGCTTCCAGCGTCTTTATCCAAAAGTCGATCGAAGAATTCGACGCTGTGAAATTCAATTTAGAACATACGGTGAGGGGGCTGAAGCCGGAGGATCTGCCGAAAGGTGGCTCGCTCAACCTCTTTGTCTGCAAAGACAAGGAGAGTGCGCAGCGACTGGAGGCTGCTCTCAACGGCGAAAAGAAAGACGATGCCGACGCCGCCCCCACCTTCCGGCCGCAGGAGCCGAGACATTCGCTCGACCGCGTCATTCTGCCGCCCGAGGTGAAGGAAGATATCCGCGTCTCCCTCTCGCTCATCGCTCACCAAAAACGCATCTACGACGACTGGGGATTTGCCGAGGTGGACGACCGCCCCAAGCTGATCCTGAACTTCTACGGCCCTCCGGGCACAGGCAAGACGATGGTCTCGCACGCCGTGGCCCGCGAACTGGGCAAAAAGATCCTCGCCGTAAACTATGCCGAGGTCGAGTCGAAGTACGTCGGCGATGCGCCGAAGAACCTTCTGAAAGCCTTCGAGGCCGCCACACGCGAACGGGCCGTGCTCTTCTTCGACGAGGCAGACTCCTTCCTCGGCAAGCGCATTACGGACGTGCACAACAGCTCCGACCAGGCCATCAACTCGCTCCGCAGCCAAATGCTGATCCTGCTCGAAGACTTCGACGGGGTCGTGATCTTCGCCACCAATCTGGCTAAGAACTACGATAAGGCTTTCGACTCGCGCATCCTGAAGCATATCTATTTCGAGTTGCCCAACCGAGAGAACCGCGAGCAGATCATTAGCCTGATGATTCCCTCAAAGGTGCCCCTCGCCGCGGACATCGACCGGAAAGCACTTTGCGCCCAGTTGGCCGAGATTTCCGAAGGCTTTTCCGGCCGAGAGATCAAAAACGCTGTCCTTGAAAGCCTCTCCTTGGCTGTCCGCAAGGGTGACGAGACGATCGGCACAGACGCCTTCGTCCGCGGCTTTGAACTGATCAAAGAGAAGCTCCAGAAGCTCGCCGAGGAAAAGGGCAAGAAGACCATCCCCCCAGAGATGAAGCTGAAGATAGAGGAGAAGATCCGCGAGAATCTCGCCAAGCAGGAGGCCGAGCCCGCCCCGGAGAGAAGGCAGAGCCCGCCCCGCCTCTGAGACCGGATAAGGCACGCGCCGGGGGGAACTCTCAATACCTTCCCGCGGCGGGGACGGCGGCTTCTTGAAAAATGCTCTTCGCGCGGCGGAAAGCGTTTTTCGGAGAATTTGCCCTTTTTCCCGCCGCGGGAAACCGATCTCCAGCAAATTTTACCGCCTTCCCGCCGCACGAAACCGTTTTTTTCGGGAGATTTTATCGCTTTCCCGCCGCGGGAAACCGTTTTTCTGAGAATTTTTTTCCCATTTCCCGCCGCGGGAAGGCGTTTTTTTCTGAGAATTTACCCCATTTTTCCGCCGCGGGAAGGCGTTTTTCGGAAGTTTTGATCGGTTTCCCGCGGCGGGAAGGCGTTTTGGGAAATCAGCGATCGGTTTCGCGTTTCATTTTGGCGTTTCACGGGAGCAGAGATCCATTTCGTGTTTGAGGACGACCTTTCTGCTTCAAAAAAACATCTTGCTCCAATTCGGAGCATCGAATCTTCTGGCATTTCATGCACCTTTGCATGGTTAATAAACACCCTGAGAGAAATGAAAATACTCGAAGTGACCTTTGCCCCGGGTCATGAAATTTGAAGGGGCAACAGACAGATGTTGAACATCTCGCTCCACACCCAGTTTCACTACCTGCAATACGGACTGGTGAAGGCGGTGGATCAGACAAAGCTCAAAATCCCTGTCACAGTGATGAACGCTTGGGACACGACAATCGGCGCGCAGACGAAGCTCGTCGAACAATCGGCCGTTTCCGAGCGTACTGCCAAAATGCTGGCTCTGGACAACGAACGCGACAACCTGCTGGACGGCATCTTTCATGTCGTCAGCGGTTTGAAGTACTCGCCCACGGAAGCTACCCGCGAAGCTGCGCTGCGCCTCGAGGCCAAACTGAAACCGTACACCAACCTCCGCAGTCGCCCGTTCGAAATGGAAAGTGTGGGTATACGCGGCTTTGGAAGACGACATGAAGACGAAGACGGCGGACATTGCAGCCGTTGGCCTCACCGACGTTCTGACGCGGCTGCATACCGTCAATGAGGAGTACGAAAAGCTCCGCACCGATCGCCGTATCCAAACCTCCGACGAGAAACTCCCGACAGCTCAGCAGGTGCGTCCGCTGACCGATGCCGCCTACGATGTCGTTTGCCAGTACATCCAGTCAGCCTACCTCACCGCTACGGCCGACGAGGACAAGGCGATGATCGAGCAGCTCGTCGACCGCATGAATAAAGTTGTGATCGACATCAAGGGTAGTCAGCGTCACATCTTGGCCAGTCGCAAGCCTAAGGATCCCAGCAAGCCCAAGACCCCCAAGGACCCCAAGCAGCCGGAGAATCCTCAGCCTGATCCCAATCCCAATCCCAAACCGGGTGGCAACGATGGCCATCCGGACATCCATCTGCCGGAGGAGTAGGGTACCCGGTTGTAGGGGCGAATTGCATTCGCCCCACAGGTACCCAGAATGATTAAAGGGCATCCCCAAACAGATGGGGGTGCCCTTTTTTGTACCCGGTTGGTGGGGACCGTTCGGCCCCATTGGGCCGTGTGGTGGGGCGTATGCAATACGCCCCTACAGGTTCGCTGCCCCCGCAGGGGCCGTCCGTAGACGCCCGTATGCGATACGCCCCTACATGGGTGCCTGGCGATTCACGTCGTCGGCTTTTCGTTTTCCCCGTCGCTTACGGCGGAAGAGACGGCCGATGTAACGCAGGCCGAGGACGAAGCCGCTGACCGAAACGGCTGTGCCGCCAAGCAGTAACACCCACATGACGACCGTCCACAGCGCGGGATGATCGATCAGGAACGGGAACCGTAGGCTGTGCAGCCCCTTGTACATCCAAAAGCCCGCGCGACGATGGTCGCTGTACTCGCGGAGGGTACCCATCGAGGATCGATGTAGTATGTGGTATGATCGGCGTCGGCTACGCGAATGCGGTAGACGGGCAGCGGGAGGCGCCCCTTGCGGTCGAAGTAATAGGTGTCATAGTCTACCATCGATTCCGTGCTGAGTTGGGCGTCTGAAGCGTGGAGTCGCCGAACGGATTCGGTCACTTGCTCGCGGGTGAGAGCCAGCGGACGGAGCGTAGTGGCGTCCAAGGTCTGTCCCTCTTTTTCGTCTTGTAGACGCACCTCATAAGCGGGGCGGCCGAAGAAGTGCGTCCAGCGGATCTGCGTGATGGGCGCTTCGAAGTAGGTATAGTCCGTCGTAAAGGCCTCGCGGTAGTCCATCGGGTACGACGCGGGGTTGGGCGCGAGGGCCTTGATCGTGTCTTGGGCGGCCGAGGGGGCGTGTTGCGGCATGAACCATTCGGGCGGATCGGCCAGCGACATCATGCCGCTGAAGGCCCACGTGAGGGTGAAGAGGCCGAAGACGAGCCCCGTGAGGTGGTGCCAGTAATACCACCGCTTTTTGTAGGGGATGAACCGTTTCTGCCGGCGGCGCCGCGCCTGGACGGTGGTGTAGATGCCGACGTAGAGGCCGGCGATGACCATGATGCAACCGATGCCGGAGAGCCAGATGACGGTGCGGCGCCAGAGGTCGACGTCCTGCCTGAGGCGGGTGAAGTAGACCCAATGCGGGATGGGCCCGAGCCAAGCCCAGATGCGCTCTTTGAGGGTGGTGCGTTGGAGCACTTCGCCGGTGCGTGAGGCGACGTAGAGCTGCGTATGGTCGGCATCGGCAAAGCGGAAGCGGAGGATGGGCAGCTCCTCGCGCAGTCGGCCGAAGGGGATCCACTGGTCGAGGTCGCGGAGGGTGTCGACGGCGGCGATGGGTGCGTCGCACCACGTGGCGGCCACGCGGCGGAGGTAGGCTGCGTCGATGGTGGGCAGCGACTGGGTGCTGTCGGCCGGGAGGCGGAGCGTCTCGTCGCCAGCGTGCACCTCAAAGACCGTCTGCCCGAGATAGCGGCTGACGGAAAGTCCGTCGATGCGGCCGAGCGAGTCGGGCACGCGGCGGAGTACGGCCTCGACCGGAGGCAGATCGGCCGTGTCTAAGGGTTCGAGTCGGGCAAGGCGATCGTCGGCCGTGACGCGTGGGAAGCCGTGGTACATCATTACGATCCCGGAGACGAACCAAACGACGAAGAGCAGGCTGAGCAGCGTGCCCGTGACACGATGCAGGGTGAACATGAAGCGGGTAAACATAGAGGGTAAACATAGAGGGTAGAGGGTAGAGAGTAGAGAGTAGAAAGTAGATAATATGGGGACGAACCATGGCTGATTCGCCCCCATACGGAAGAACAGATTACAGACTATATCCGATCGTAAACAGGTAGCTGCGCGGGGTGCGGGGCGTGATCTGTGTGCCGAGCGACTGCGTGAAGGTGCGGTCGTCGAGGACGTTGTTGATGTTCACTTGCAGACGGATACCGTTCTTCAGGCGATAAGCAATGCCGAGGTCGGTGTCCCAATAGGCGCCGTAGATGAGGGTCTTGTTCAGGTCGCGGTAGACGTTGTCCATGTAGTTGGCCGTGGCGTTCAATCCGAGGTTGCGGAGTGGGCCGCGAGTGAAGGTGTAGCCGGCTGCGAGGTAGAACGTGTTCATGGGGATACCGGCCTGACGCATGCCGTCCTGCACCTGGGTGCCTTTGTCCATGAAGCCGTCTTCGATCAGGCGTTCAGGGCTGAAGCTGAACTTGCGGATACGGGAATCGGTGTAGCCGTAGCCCGCCAGGAGTGAAAGACCTTCCGTCGGCGTGTAAGCCACTTCCACCTCGAGGCCCTTAGAGTCTGATCCGGCTACCTGACCTACGACGCTCTTCGTTTCCCGTCCGTGGGATCGACGTAGCGACTGTTGAGCGTCTTGTTCTCGTTTTCGCGGCGGATGTAGAAGAGGCTGGCTGTGGCTTGGAGGCGAGACGTGAGGTTGTAGCGTGCACCGATCTCACCCTGATACCCCTTCTGCGCCTTGAACGCCTCTTCGCCCGAGGTGGGATAGAAGCGCTTGCCGTCGGCACCGATGTAGACCGTAGTGGCGGTATTCACGATGTTGCGGTAGGGCTGGAAGAAGTTGGCAAACGAGCCATAGAGGGAGAGGCCCGGCGTAGGCAGGTAGACGGCGCCGATGCGGTAGGTGAAGGCCGAGGTAGACGTCTGGTCGTAGTCCGGCAGTTCGCTGTATTCGCGCGTCTTGAGGCGGTTGATCTTGGCCGTGGCTGTCTTGAAGATGAACTGATCAAAGCGGCCGGAGAGCATCACCTTGAACTTGTCCGAGAGCTCCAAGAGGTTTTGCAGGTAGAGGCTGTGCGTATAGTTGCGCGTAGATGTGCCGGCGTTAAAATACGGCTCCATGTAACCCATGCTGTGCGGGTTGTAGACGGGCACTTTAGAGTACAGGCCCGGGCCCTCGATCAGGTCGGAGAGCTTGTAGCCGCCGCCATAGCCGCGATAGGTGTCACGGAAGAAATAGACATAGTTGTAGCCCGCGAGGTAATTGTACTTCATGCCGCGGCCGAGCGAGACGCTGCCCGAAGCCTCGAGCTGCTCGTTGACGGTGTGCACGGTGTAGGCGAATCGCAGCGGGTAGGTCAGTTGCACGGTGTCGAGGTCGATGAACTTCTTTTTACCGCCAGCCATATAGTAATGCTTGTAGATCGGTTCATCGCTGGTGGGATAGCTGAGTTCCTCGGTGCTGAAGTAGTCGATGTTGTCGTAGGTGTACGCCAATCGGTTCTCCAACTTAAAGCCGGCGAGAAGCGGTAGTTGTACTTCACCGATACGTTCGAGCCGTGATGCAGCATGAAGTCCGATTCATTATTGTAGCGCCAGCGAGGATTGAGTCCCGGCAGGCTTTCGCCCTTGGCCAGATACGGCGTACCGTCGGCGTTGAAGATGTCGTTAGCCATGAGTTTCGGCAGACCGATATCCGTGCCATAACTGTCACGGTTGAAGCCGCCGCGGATGTCCAGCTCCTGATTCTCCCAGCGGGCACCGATGGCGGCGTAGCCCGAGAAGCGGCGGTCGTTGGCATAGCGATAACCCTCCACGTCTTGCCAGTTGAGGACGGCGCGGTAGTTGAACGGTCCGATGAGTCGTCCGCCTATGTCGATCATGGCGCGGCGGTCGTTCCATGAGCCGTAGGTGAGGCGTGTGTTGAGCGTCGTGCGGGCGGTCGGCGATTTGCGGATGATGTTGAGGATACCGCCGACGGTCGAGTGGCCATAGAGCACGGAGGCCGGACCCTTGAGCAGCTCGATACGCTCCACGGAAGCCAAGTCGCCCATCGGCGCGGAGTTGTTGATCGAGGTGCGCTCGTCACGCACACCATCGATCATCACCGGCGTGTGGTCGAAGCCGCGCACTTGGAACTGTTGATAGGCGCCATAAGTAGTGCGCATGCGGGTGCCGGGCAGGAACTTGACGGCGTCTTGCAGGTTGACGATGCCGCGGTCTGTGAGCATGGAGGTGGGGATAACGGAGCCCGATACGGGCAGGTAAGCATTGGGCACGCCGAGCTTCGTGATCGACATTGGTCGCTGACGCGTGGCGGTGACGGAAACCTCGTCGAGACGGAAGGTGGTGTCCTGAAAGTTGGTGTACTCGCGTTTGGTGTGGCCGTCCTGCGCGTGAAGCATCGGGCACAAGGCAAGGCCGAGGAGAAGGGTAAGGGATGATTTCATTTTTGTGTAGTGTTTGATTGTGATGAATGTTTTGTGCGATTATTTCTGCGATAGGTAAATGCATGCTTAGGGTAGCGGGGGCGAATCGGTGAATAGGGTGTAGTGCGATTCGCCCCCCCTATCCTTGAAGGATGAGATTACAGGCTGTACGCCGCGGAGATGAGGAAGTTGCGAGGCATGCCGGGAACGTACTGGCTACCGAGGGCTTGGTTGTAGTAGTCTGTGTTGAAGACGTTGTTGACGTTCAAACGCAGCCGGACACGGTTGGGCAGGCGATAAGAGATGCTGGCATCCGTCATCCAATACGAGGGGAAGGTGGAGGTGTTGGAGAAGTTGCGGTAGACCTCATCCTGATACGTGACGTCGAAGTTGAAGCCCAGACCGCGCAACACACCTTCGCGGATGGTATAGTCGGCGTAGACGTAGAAAGAGTGGAGTGGCGAATAGGCGTAGCGCTTCCCGACCAGATTCTCACCGTCCAAGTAAGGATTGGTGGCGATCTTACGCAGGCGGGCGTCGGTGTAGCCATAGCCAGCCGTAAGCGAAAGACCGCGGACGGGGCGATAGGTCAGCTCTACGTCGAAACCGCGCGAATCCATGCGTCCCACTTGACCCACAACGTCTTTGTCGAGTGTCTCGCCGTTGATGACGTCGCCTTTATCAGCCATGTATCGACGTTCGTTTTCGCGATTGATGTAAAAGAGGCTGAAGTCTGCGCTCAGCATTTCACTCAGCTCGTAGCGCGCCCCAGCTTCCACCTGTATGCCGCGTTCGGGGTCGAAGATCTTGCGGCTGTCTTTGTTGGGGAAGAATTCCTGACCGTTTCGGTCAAAGTAGCGGGTGTCCTCGCTGTAGGTGGTGTTGTCGGGCTTGAAGTAGGAGCCAACTGAGGCGAAGAGGGACAACGGTTGAGTGGGGATGTAAACCAACCCCGCGCGGAAGGAGAAGGCGCCCGTAGCGGTATGGGTGAAGAGACTGTCTGCTGGCATGTCGAACTCCGCCCGGCCGTCAATGGTGGGGACACCGGAGACGCGCTTGTAGGAATAGAGATCGTAACGTCCGGCGAGCAACACCTTCAGTTTCTCGTTCAGCTCAAGCAGGTCTTGCAGGTAGAAGCCGTGCATGTAAATGCGTGACACGAAGGCACGGCTGAAGCGCGTATCCATCCATCCGAGGCTGTGCGGATTGTAGACTGAGCCTTGGCCTGTGAGTCCGGGGCCGTAGACATCCTGCCCGAGGTCATAGCCACTGAAGGAGTTGCGGTAGAGGCCGATGAGCGAATAGCCGCCGAGGTAGTTGTGCTTGACGGATCCGGTGGCGAAGCGTCCGTTCAGCTCTAACTGGTTGTTCCAAGTGCGGGCGATATGCTCGAAGCGCAGGGGAAAGTCGTAGCGCAGGGAGTCGAGGTTGATGTAAACCTTGCGGTTGCCCGACTTGTAGTAGTGCTTATAGATGGGCTTATCGCTGGTGAGGTAGGCCAAATCCTCGGTGCCGAAGTAGTCAATGTCGTCGTAGGTGTAGAGAGCTTGTCGGTCAGGCGAGCCGCTTCGCCGAAGGTGTGCCGCCACATGATGGAGGCGTTGAAGTTGCGGTTGTACATGAAGTCCGACTCGCTGTTGTAGCGCGCTTTCTTGTCGAGGCCGGGCAATATGTCGCCACGGTCGTAAGCCTTTGTGTCGTCGGCCGTGCGATAGATGTCAGCGGGCATGACGTCGGGCAGACCGATCTCCGTCGGGTAAAAGTCGCGGAGGGCGCCGATGCGGATATCTAATTCGTCCGCTTCAGAGAGTTTACCACCCAAGGCGAGGTAGCCCGAGAGGCGTCGCATGGCGTTGTCTCGCCAGCCATCTTGCGTTTGATAATTGAAGTTGGCGGAGTAGTTGAGCGGGCCAAAGAGGCGTCCGCCGAAGCCGAGCGTCGTTTGCAGGTTCTGATAGCTGCCGTAAGCCACGCGTGCATTGACGTGTTGCTGTGCGGTGGGCGCTTTACGTACGATGTTGAGCACGCCGCCCACGGCCGATTGTCCGTAGAGCACCGATGCCGGACCTTTGAGCAGTTCAATACGCTCCACGGAAGTCAGATCCATGAAGGGGTAGGAATTGTTGATGGACGAACGCTCGTCACGCACGCCGTCGACCATGATGATAGAGTGGTCAAACCGCGGATGGAGATCTGCTGGAAGGCGCCGTAGCTGGTCTGTACGCGTACGCCGGGCAGGAAGCGTGCGGCGTCTTGAATGTTCGTGATGCCGTGGTTGGCAAGCAGCCGTGAGGGCAGGGTGTTGGTGGTGACGGGCAGGTAAGCCGCAGGGACACCCAGCTTCATCACCTCCACTTGCATGGGGCGCTTGGCGGTGACAGAAATTTCGGAGAGCTGGAAGGTGGTGTCCTGAAAGTTGGTGTACTCGCGTTTGGGCTGACCGTCCTGCGCGTGAAGCATCGGGCACAGGGCAAGGCCGAGGAGAAGGGTAAGGGATGATTTCATTCTGATATAATGTTTGGGTGATACTTAATGTGAGTTCGATGTAAGCATAAAATCAGCAGAGACTCTTTACGGAAGCCACGCGATAGCCAAAACGCTTTTGGAAATGCTTGCAACAATGTTGCAAACGCCAAAAAGTTTTTCGTGAGACTTGCAACGGTGTTGCAAACGCCGAAAAGTTTTTCGTGAGACTTGCAACGGTGTTGCAAACACCAAAAAGTTTTTCGTGAGACTTGCAACAGTGTTGCAAACGCCTGAAAATTTTTCGTGGGACTTGCAACAGTGTTGCAAACGCCAGAAAATTTTTCGTGGGACTTGCAACGGTGTTGCAAACGCTGAAAAATTTTTCGTGGGACTTGCAACGGTGTTGCAAACGCTGAAAAGTTCTTCGAGGCATTTGCAGCATTTCTGCAAAGACCTTCTCCAGAGACAAGACGCCTCATGCTTTCGTCGAACTCACGTTACTTAATTGGTGAGATGGCCTCGTCAATTCAGTCGACGGCTCTTTTCAGATCGAAATAGCCTCGTCGATTCAATCGATGACGAGGGAGGACAGATTCGATGCGTACCATAAGTGTGCGGGGACGGATGGGTGTAATGTGTAGTGTAGTGTTGTTCTAAGAGGGGGAGAATCCGTCCCCGCATTCGTGTCAGCGTCTTAGTCGCGATCGTTCGTCTCGTAATGTTTCTTTTTGGAGAGGATGTCGAACATGCGGTGGTTCAGTGCAAAGCGGATGTGGGCCAGGTAGAGCTTGCGGATGGCGTCACTCTGGCCGAGGCCTTCGGAGAGGATGTTGACGCGGTAGCCTTCCTGCTCAAGCGACTGTTTGAGGTCGGTGGCGATGTCGTTCTTGGCGTGCTCACCGGCGACGAACATGAAAGGGCGCAGGGTGACGCTCCGCACACCGCTCTGCTTGAGCTTTGCCCGGAGGTCGTCGAACGTGGGATAGCCCTCGATGGTGGTCACGAAGCAGCGTGCACGACCCTCGGCAGCGAGCATGTAACCAAGCATGGCGTACTGCGCCGTGGCGGGATCGTAGCTGCCGTGGCCCACCCAGACGTCGGCGGCGCCGTCAGCGGGCGCGGGGGCGAGGGCGCGGATCACAGCCGCGTAATCCTCCGGCAGGTAGAGCAGTGGGGTGCCGATACGGATCTCCTTGAAGTCGTCGGCCACGGAGGCCACCTCGCGGCGTAGCGCCTCCATCTCTACGCCTTCGATGATGTTGGCGGATTGGATGACGAGGTGGGTGAAGCCGTCGGCTTTGAGCTGCTTCAGCACTTCAAGCGGAGCAGATGTCTCAACGCCGCGATCGCGAAGCCGACGGCGCACGATGCGTGAGGTGTAGGCTTCGCGCACCTCCAGCTTGGGGTAGGCGGTGTGCACCTCGCGGGTGAGGGCGTCGATGGTTAGGGCGCGGGTGTCGTCGTGCGTCGTACCGAAATAGACCATAACGATGGCGGCTTTGTCGCCGGGCTGCATGGACTTGAGCATGTCTGCGGCGACGAAATTCTCTCCGTCATGCGCGTAGCTGATTGCGGTAATCATCAGTAGAAAGGCGATGAAATAGGTTTTCATTTGAATAAGTAGTTAGGGGTAATAAGTAGTAGTCAGCGTAGTCAAACAGCCTCAAGCTCTCCGCCTTTTGCGTTTACGGCGGAGTCGCTTGAGGTTGATCCATACGCCGGAGAAAGAGACGAAGGCGCCGCCGAGGCAGGCCACCCAAATGGCGATGGTCCAGAGCGTGGGACGCTCTACGAGCCAGCGGATGTTGAAGTAGTGCAGGCCGCTGAAGACCCACTTCTTCGCCATGCGCGCGCGGTTGAGGTAACGGAAGTTGCCCGTGGCCGGATCGACGTAGTAACGACTCCGGTCGGCGTTGTCCACCATCACCTTGTAGGCCGGGAGCGGGAGTGCTGTCCAGCGGGAGATGTAATACTCCTCGTAGCGGTCGATCTGCGAGACAGTGAAAGGCTCATCCTTATGCAGTGCACTGATCGCTTTCTCTACCGTGGCTGGAGAGAGTTGGAGCGGGGGCAAGTCGGGCGTGGAGGCATCGAGACTGAAGGTGGCCGTATCGGTCGTCACGTCGTAGATGGGCACGTCGCGGAAGTGGTTCCAGACGATCTGCCGTGCTTCGGGGTGCAACTGACGGACGGCGCGATAGTCCGTGTAGGCCGAGAGGGGCAGCGATTTGCCGCGCATCTTGGCGTCCGACACGCGATAGTCGCCATGTGTTCGGATGACCCATTCGGGGATGCGTTGCAGGGCCATTGCGCCGCTGAAGGCGAAGCCGACGAGCACGATCCCGAACACGAGTCCGGTGACGTGATGTGTCCGTAGCCAAACCTTCTTATACGGGCTGCCGAGCTTACCCCGCGCCTTCCGGTTACGTCGGAGCATGATGAGGCCGACGATGATACCGGTGAGCACTGCGATAAGCGCCACGACACCGCCGGTGGTCAGGCTGCGGATCCAGACGTCGTTGTCGCGGCGCAGGATAGGCAGGTAGAACTTGTGCGGGATGGCGCCGACGTAAGCCCAGAAGCGGCTGCTGCGGTCAGTGAACTGGAGCACTTCGCCCGTGCGGATGGAGATGTAGAGCTCATGGCCCGCGGCATCGTCGAAGTAACACTTGGCGATGGGCATCTCGTCCAGGTAGCGGGAGTACATGATCCACTGATCACGGCTGTGGAGCGTGTCGATGCGTGCGATGGGGGCGTCGACCCAGCGGCGGGCCACGTTGCGGATGGTCTCCGCGGTGACGGGTCGCCGGACCTCGGCACTGTCGGCGCAGAGGGTGTAGGTCGTGTCCTTCGTCTCAAAGTCGAAGAGTGTTTGGCCTTGGAAGCGCCGCACTGTGACCGTCCGCACCTTCGCCGCCGCGCCCTCGGGTAGCCGTTGGGCTACCGAGTCGACGGCGGGAAGGGAGTCGGGCAGCGGCTCCATGCGCGCTTGCAGGTCGCGCTCATCTACGTTGGGGAAGGGATGGTAGACGAGCACTAACCCCGACAAGCACCACATCAGAAAGAACAGTCCGACGACTGCGCCCACCCATCGGTGGATCCGAAACAGCCACTTATTCATCAATCTTCTGTGCGTTGATACCGTTTATTCCTCGATGCCCACGATGCGTTCGAAGTGGTAACCCTTGGCGATGGTCATGCCCTTGGTCACCTGGCCCGACGGGATGTCGTAGATGTAGATACACGTAGGTGCGTCCTTCGGGTTGACACCGATGTAGGCCTTGTTACCGAGGACGAGTGAGCGCTGCGAGAAGGTACCGCTGCTGAAGGGCAGGTTGGTGCCGTTGTATTGGATCTCGGTCAGCTGATCCGTCGTCAAGTCGAGGATGGCGTAATAGCAGTTGTAGTCAGCACCCCAGCCCTTGGCTCCGGTGTGCTCCGGGTCTTGGATGTAGAGCAGCGCCTTGGTCGGAGAGAGACAGTCGGCGGTGACAATCTTGCCTTTGGGGTGGTTGTAGCCGCGGTAGCTCTTGTCGAACTCCGTCGCTCCCTTCTTGATGCGCAGCAGGGCGCCGTGCTGTTGCGTGGAGCTCTTGGCGCCGGCGTTCACACTGTTGCAAGCCAGATAATAGTCGCCGTTGGGGGTGAAGAAGCTCTTGTGCTGAAGCAGTTCGCCGTAAGCCGTACCGGCCATGAACTCGGCGCGCGTCTCCTTGACCACCTTCTCCGTCTTCATGTCTGCGGCGTTGATGAAGGCCAGCTGGAAGCCACTCTTATCGTTGCTGTAGGTGAAGGCATAGAGGATCTTGCCGTCGCGATAGTTGGCGATGCCGGAGGTGTTGAACTTGTCTTTGTCTGGCGGTGCAGGCAGGTCGAGCTCGCCCTCGCCGAGGATGGTCATGTTCTCGGTGTCGATCTTGATCCAAAGGATCTTGTCCGACTTGCCATTCGAGCCGATCAGCACCAAAGTGTGGTCGTTGATCCAAGCGTGCGTGTAGCGACGGTCCTTCAGCGTGTTCTTTTTGAAGCTGACCTCCTTGACGATGGCTATCTGGTGCGTCCCTCCGGCGTCAACAATTTGATACTTGCCGAAGCGATCCTTCTCCTGCGGAATCTGGTAGTAATACTTGCCGCGGATGATGGTTTCTTGATAGAGCTTCTTCGTCACGTCTACGCCCGAACCTTTGAAGTCGAGCTGCGTTTGTGCGTCGAGCGACTGGGTGCTCTTGACCAGCAACTGTGCTGTGGAGGCCATACCACCCTCTTCGCCCACGGCCACCCAAAGGTCGAAGTGGGCTTTCTGCGTAGGATCCGGCTTCGGTGTCGGCTTCGGATCATCATCACTACATGCCGTGAAAACGGCCGCTGTCAGCGCCATGATCAGCGCCCAAGCGTAACATTTGATTGCTTTCATCTCTGTGTCTATTTATTGGTGTAAGTCAATTGTCATTCTTAATGGAAGGGCTTCAGTCAACCCTCTGCCCTCTATTCTACTCTCTACCCTCTACTCTCTACTCTCTACCCTCTACTCTCTACCCTCTAATTAATGAACACACGGAATTTGCAGAAGAAGGCACGGCCGGGCTTCTGGAGTTTATAGTTGTCGTAGAGCGTACGGTCGAAGAGGTTGTTGCAGGAGAGGGAAACGTTGTAACGCTCATCGGCGAAGGAGACGGAGAGGGCAACGTCGTGGCGATACTGCGTGGGGATGCGCGACTTGCTGTCGAGGCTGCCGTAACCCTCCCAGGTGAGGAAGAAGCTGCGGACAAAGTCGAAGTTGTACGTCAGCCGCACCGTGCTGCGGGGGATAAGGACGTCGCGCCGCTTCAGCGTCGCCTCGACGTGGGCAAAGAGCCACGGGCGATTGGGGATGCGGTTGCGATAGGTGATCATCTCCTTGCCGTCGGGATAGTAGCGGGTCATGCTGCGGGCGTCCTCCCAGCTGCCGTTGGCCACGACCTGCAGCAGGTCGGCGTAGGTATAGCGCAGCTCGCCCTCGAGACCTTTGATGCCCACGCCGGGCACGTTGTCGTATTGGCTCGTGCCTTCGGTTTCGGAGACGACGAGGCGGATGTAATCCTTCACGTCGCGATAGAAGGCGTTCAGCTCGTAATCCAACCGGTGACCGGGGGCGGGGCGGAGCGCACCGAAGAAGCCGAGGTTGATGTTGTGACTGTTCTCCGGACGCAGACGTAGGGTTGGCATAGACCGTGGTGCCATTGCCGAGCAGCTCGCGCGACATGGGTAGGCGCAGGCTGTGCTCGTAGGAGGCTTTCACGGCGAAGGCGTCGGAGGGAAGGCGTAACGCGTGGCCAGGCCGTAGCCCGTATGATTCTTTGTCGAAGGGCCCTGCACCTCACCCGAACCGGTGATCCAGGGGAGTTCCTGCTGCCCAACCTTCAGGTAGTTCGTGTAGTTCTTGACGAAGAACGTGTTCTGCCAACGGTCCTCGACGAGCAGCTGGCTATAGGAGAGGCCGAGGGTATGCTTGGCGAAGATGTCGTCCGAGGGCGCGAAGTCCGAATCCACGTCGTCCGTACGGCGGTTGCCGGTGCGGTTCATGAGGTAGTTCAGGTTCAGCGAGTGGTGCAGGTTGAAGTGGTAATCCAGCCCGAGGCGGACGAGCGTCATGGGGCGGCGATAGTGTCGGTGCATGCGGTCGCGGCCTAAGATCTCGCTGCGGGCAGACTCGATGTAGGATCCGTCCCAGCGGTATTTGCGGAAGGTGGTGTCGATCGTCTGGGCGTGATCCCAGGTGTGGGAGGCCGAGAGCGAGGCGTTGAGTCCGGGTAGGAAGAGGGCCTTCTTGGCATACCGCGCGGCCACGTTCCAGGCTGCCGTCTGACGCTCGGCGGCGCCGTAGACGATGGTCTGCATGGCGCCCGTCTGGAGTTGCTTGCGGGTGGTGGAGTAGGAGGCAGAGACGAACAGCTCGTCGGCCCAGGTGCGGCGGCTGACGCCGGCCTCGAGCTGCATGAGGGCGGAGAGGTAGTCGTCGTGGAAGCGACGCCGATCGGTGAGGCGGAACTCCTGTGCGGCCTCGTCCCACAGCTCTACGCCGCGCACTCGGTAGTCGTTCTTGGAGAAGTTGAAGCCTGCCGCAGGTCGCACGATGATCCCCGTGCGCCGATCGACCACCTGCGCGAAGAGGTCGGCCTTATGGGTGTGGAAGGAGCCGATGCCGTACGAGGCGTCGAGGTAGTTGCGCTGCTCGCGGCGGGTGATGATGTTGATGGCGCCCCCCCAGCGCGTCGGCGCCGAGGTAGGCCGGGACGACGCCTTTGTAGATCTCCACGCGCTCGATAAGGTTGACGGGCAGGTTGGCGGGCGATACGCCGCTGCCCTTCGTGGCGAGTGGCAGGCCGTCCATGAAGTAGCGGATGGAGTTGCCCGAGAGGCCGTTGATCGATAGCTCGAAGTCGGAGCCGACGCCGCCCTCCTCGCGCACCTTGACACCGGCGGTGCGGCCGACGAGGGTGTTGAGGTCGTGCAGCTGACTCAGCTGCGCCTTGACATCGGGGGCCGCGGCGGCGAAAGGCGCTCTCGCGGAGACGCTGTGCGGGGCTTTTGGCGTAGACCTCGACAACGTTGAGTGTGACGGCGTCTTCCTCGAGCACAAAGTTCTGCGTGGGGGTTCGCGCTGCGTCTACCTCGGCCTTAACCGTCTTGTAACCGACGGACGAGACGGTGAGCGTCGTGCGTCCGGCGGGCAGTTCGAGGACATAGGCGCCGCGGTCGTCGGTGGATGTGCCACGCTGAGCACCGGCAGCGACCGTGGCGGCCACGACGGGTCTACCCGAGGCGTCGCGCACCGTGCCTCGCACCGTGCCCTGTGAGGCGGCGTCGAGAAGGTAAAGCAGGCCGGCAAGCAGCATCAGGGCGCGCCGCAGTGCGACGTCCGACAGGCATCTTCTATGTATCTCGTATGTGTGAAACATTCCTTTTGTAACCTCCGTCCCTTGACCCCGAGGCACGGTATACGTGTTGTTTCCGGCAGGTTTCCTGACTTCACCCTTGGGGAGGAGCTTGGCCTTCCCGTCGCCTCGGGGGCGGCAGTGGCATGGGGGGGATGCTCTCCCGTTTGATTGTGGTGTTACAGTAGCGGGCACTGTTCCAGTCTTTCACTGGATTCCCTTTTCACGTCGCGGACGGGACCGTCCGACTTGGCGTCACCGAAAACGGCGGCAAAAATAGAATCAGAAAGCAAAGTGGAAAGGGGCGTCTGCGGGGCATCAGGGATGCCGGCCAAGTTTGCCGGGTACATGAATGGCGTGTACCCATGTAGGGGCGTATCGCATACGCCCCACCACACGGCCCCCACGGGGCCGAACGATCCATGCCAACCGGGTACAAAAAAGGGCACCCCCATCTGTTTGGGGATGCCCTTTAATCATTCCGGGGGCGTCCCTGACGCCCCTATTCCTCCGGCAACGTGATGTCGGGATTACCGTCGTCAGGTTTCTTCGGATCCTTCGGTTTCTCGCCACCCGGTTTGGGCGGCTGAGGCGTCTCCGGCTGCTTCGGATCCTTCGGCTGATCGGGAGTCTTGGGATCTTTGGGCTGCTTAGGATCCTTCGGGGTCTTGGGCTTGCTGGGATCCTTAGGTTCGGTGGGCTTCTTTTGGGCGAGGCTTTGGCGGTGAGTCGTTTTGACGTCACGGAGCGCTTGGTTCAGTTGGTCGATCAGTTCGCTGATCGTTTTGCGGTCTTCGTCGGAGGTGGTAGCCAGATAAGCGGCCTCGATGTGTCGGAAGATCTGGTTCGCCGTGTCGTCGTTCTTATTGCGAAGGCTGGTGCCCGTCGGCAAATTGACGGCGGCCTTCGCCTTCAAACGGGTATCGCGCAGGGCAATGAATTCGCCGTTGATGGTGCGCAACTTCTCAACCAAAGGTTTCACGCCGAGGGAGGTCAGATCAGCTACAGCGGCGGGCTTGTCTAAATCGTTCAGCAGGCCGGATACATGTCCGGTCTCTTCAAACAGGTTCTCTCTTTGCAGGCCTTTGTAGGTGTCGACCACGAGGCGGAGCCGATGGCCAGCGGCCTTGCGAGCTTCGATGAGCGACTTGTCAGCCAGCCGAATCTCTTGGAAGAGCGAGGTGATGATCTCATCGCGTTTCGCATCCTTTTCCGCGAGGGCTTCGGTCTCTTCGGAGGCTTTTCGTTTCGCGCACCACCTCCCGTTCTTTGTCGATGTCGGCCTTCCACAAGGGGATGTCGGTGGCTTCCAAAAGGATTTTCTCAGGGGCGATCGGCTGGATCAGTCCGTACAACACTTCTTGCAAACCAACATGCATACCCAGCGGGTAATGAACATAGATGGTGTCAATGGGTTTAGCTCGTTTCATCTGGTTCAGTTTTTAATTGATCAAGTGGATGTGGGTTATCTCTTTATGAAAAAAACGTAATGTGAATGGACGGCGGGCACAGCGAATCAAACCGTGGAAGTTTCTTCCAGAGGGTTCGCAGCTGGTTGAAGTACCGTGGAAGTTTTCTTCCAGAGGGCTTGCAGCTGGTTGAAGTACCGTGGAAGTTTCTTCCAGAGGTCTCGCAGCCGGTTGAAGTACCGTGGAAGTTTCTTCCAGAGGGCTCGCAGCCGGTTGAAGTGCCGTGGAAGTTTCTTCCAGAGGGCTTGCAGCTGGTTGAAGTGCCGTGGAAGTTTCTTCCAGAGGGCTCGCAGCTGGTTGAAGTGCCGTGGAAGTTTCTTCCAGAGGGCTTGCAGCCGGTTGAAGTATTGTGGAAGTTTCTTCCAGAGGGCTTGCAGCCGTTGGGGGTATCGTGGAAGTTTCTTCCAGAGGGCTTGCAGCTGGTTGAAGTGCCGTGGAAGTTTCTTCCCGAGGCCTCCGCCCCGCAGCGGCGGCGAGAATGTGGAAGGATTCGGGGGAGCTAACGAATGCCCACCATTAATGGAGGAGTCAGGCGGGGCGCCTGACTCCCATGCGGTGTCACTTGCTCTCTTCGAGCATTTCCTTGATCGTCTCCTTGTCGAAGCCCAGATCGTGGGCGATCTTGAAGAGGTAGATCTTCTCCGTGGGGCGGACGATGTTGTCGACCTTAACGACTGCAATCAGGCTCTCAAGCAGCGAGGTGGCATAGATCACGTTGCCGCGGAGGCGATTAAAGTCGATGTCTTGGAGCTTCTCGTTGTGCAGCTGGTTGACGAGATCCATCCGGTCTTCGTCCGAGAGCTCGTCGGATTTTTCGATCATGTCCGTGATGAAGTCCTTCTCTTCTTGGCTGAAATCGAAGTCGATCTTGGCGATGTTGATGCAGGCTTGGATCTTGATTTTCTCCAGATTCTCGGGCGTCTCCTGCAGGTCTTGCTCTTCGAAGGCGACGTCTTCGATGTTGTTTTCGTCGAAGAAGACGTTCTCGTTCAGCGACCGCATCATGGGCATCTCTTCGCGCAAATGCTTTTGCAGCTTCTCGGCCATCGGTTTGAAGGAGAAGGCCGTGATAGCGCCTGAAAGCACGCCGCCCAAGATGGGGATCGCCTTGCCCACACCTTTCCCAAACGTGTCCTTGGTCATCTTGAAGCCGATCCATTTGGCCACTTGCTTGATGACGGGGTAATACATCGTCTTGGTGAGTGCCTGTTGTGGCAGTCGTTTGGCGGCTTGCAGGGAGACGCGTTTGGCAATTTCGCCAACCAGCTTGCTGGCGGCCTGAGCGCCGAACATGACGCCCACGAAGAGCGTCAGCACGTTGCGTGTGCCTTCGGTGATCTGCCCCTTTTCATCCAGCAGGTCGGGCCATCCGTAGAGGTAGCCTAACTTCTGGGCTACCACCAACACATGCCAGTAATACTGCGCAATGTCGGCCGGCATGGTGGCTGCCATAGCCAGTCCGCCGGGGATACCGGCAGCGGTGGAGGTGACCGTAGCCGTGGTCAGATGCGAATTGATGACGCCCCGTGCGGCGCGCTCGATGGCCTCGGCGTCGAAGAGGTCAATCGGCCGCTTGTCGCGCAGCTGATCGGCGTTGTCATACATGGAAAACTCTTTGGTAAGGAAAGCGGTCCGATCCACTTTCACCATCGGCATAGACAAGGCTGCATTCATCACCTTGTCCCAAGAAACTAACTCACTCATATTGTTCGATTTTTATTCTGGGGGTTATGTATGTTGCTTTATGGGGGATTCTATTTTTCGTTAGGGGGACGATTTGTTTTTCTCTTGCGGCCACAAATATAGACGTGCCTTTTTGTAGTGAAAATAAAGCACCTCCCCGGGGCAACAATACACGAAAAGCCGAGTACACGATGGGGGAGGGAGGCCCAAGGGTGCGCCCGGCTTGCGCCCCCACGTTTTTCGCTTGCGGTCAGACGTCGTCGTCGAGTGAGGAGAGGTATTTCTCGATGAACTCGTTGGAGATGCTGGTCAGCTTCTCTCGCGGTCGGCCAGCTCGCGCATCTCGTTGAGGCGGAGCAGGTGCTCACAGCCGGCCTCGCGGAAGAGACTCGCCAGACGCGAACGCTGGTCGATCTTGGAGGCAAAGAAGGTGCTGAGGCGGTCGATGCAGAGGTAACGCTTGTCGAGGGCCTTGAGGCCGGCGTAGCTGGAGAGGATCTCACCCTCGGGCGTGTGGTCGTAGGTGATGAAGTAGAAGGTGCGGATGACGATCTTACGGTCACGCGTGAAGTCGGCAAAAGAAATACCCCACCCGGAAGCTGAAGACGCTGAAGGAGATCAGCAGCGAACCCTTGTACCAGTCCACGTCGAAGGAGGTGAAGCAGAAGTTCATGTACGTATTGACCACGTTGGGCGAGAGGCCATCGACGCGCTCGAACATGCGCTTGATGGCGTGCTCCTGGATGTAGACGTCGTAGGGGCGGTCGGGGTCCAGCTCGGGGATGTAGGGATTGTGGGGGATGCAGGCCGAGAGCCAGCGGAGGCCGTCGTTGAGGATGTCCGGAAAGCCGACGCGGAAGAGTAGCCGTCGCTCGCCCTTGCGGTCGGTGCCCCAGATGGATTGCGGCTTGCAGGAGGAGAAGTCGACCGTACGCCCGACGCGGTTACGCAACATCTCGAAGTTGCGCTTCTTGAACCATAAGAGGTGCATGCAGGGGTTGGAGAGCTGGAAGATGTAGGTCATCAGGGTGCTGGTGTACTGATACTCCATGCGCACCAGCACGCGGTCGAACTCGGCCGAGAACTCGTAGGGGTTGTTGATGCCGCGCATGGAGAATCCGCCCGCCTCGATGATGTCTACAATGCGGGCGTAGATCTTGTCCTCCGGATACTTGGGCTCGCGCAGGAGGTAGAGCGAGAGGGGCATCCAAATGTCGTAGAAGTCGAGAGCCGAGATGGTGCGTTTCTCGCCTTCGCGTAGGGTGAAGGGCATCTTGTCGAAGTCCATGTAGTAGTAGAACTCGCTCTTGATGATGTCCAAGTCTTCCTTGTTGAAGATGGTCATATCCGCGGCGTTGATGCGGAGCAGCGTCGGTCGAGCGGAGTAGAGGACGCGCAACATGGAACGGTCGATGTACTGTATGGCTTCACTATACCCCAGCTCGCGGAGCAGGTTGAAGACGCGTTTCTTGTAGACGTTGTATCGTCGAGCCTCTTCTTCTTTTCGGGCTTGGGTAGCAGCCGCTTTTTTCTTTTTCGCCATGACTATATATCTGTTTTCTGAATAGGTGAAACTTGCGCTTTCGGGTGAACCCCCTGAAGGCGCTTTTTGTGGGCCTCCGGTGGCTGCCCACGCTCGCTGTGGGGGCGTTGTGGCTACGTTTGCCACCTGTAAAATCTCGTCCCCCTGTTTATGAATTACGTTTATCTCTTATTCCTTTGCTTCTGGCCCTGCCGACGGCCACGCATGCGCAACAAGACGTGTCGGCCTTCAAGCGCGGCCGCATGCGTGGCGACAGCCTCCGCACGGAGCTCCTGCGCCGCATCGAGGATGCACGCCCGGATTACAACGCCGACAGCGTGCGGGCGGTCATCGAGAGCGGGCCATACTTCGGCATCTTCCGCGACAACTACTTCATCGGCGGCATTCCGATTGGCGGGCCTGTCCGCCGCGACAACGCCAACGTGAAGTTTCAGATCAGCATCATCCATCGCCTGACCAAGAGCCGCCTGCCTTTCGACACGTATCTCTTCCTGCAATTCACGCAGAAGACGATCTGGAACGTCTTAGAGGAGTCGCTTCCGATGCGAGATCTGAACTTCAATCCCGGCGTAGGCTTGGGCCACCTCATCGTCTACCACAACAAGTACATCGGTCACGCCCTCTTCATGTTAGAGCATGAGTCGAACGGCAAGGACGGCCCCGCGTCACGCAGTTGGAACAAAGTCTCGCTCAGCAGCACCCTCCTCCTCAATCGCCACATGGAAATGCAGCTCAAGGCCTGGATCCCCATCGTGGACGGCGAGAACAATCGCAACATCCTCCGCTACTCGGGTCTGGCACAGATGGGGCTGCTCTATCGCACGGACAATCGGCGCGTGCAGGCAGGCATGCTGGCCACGTGGCGGGCGCACTCCTTCAGCTTCAACACCCAATGGGAGCTTAGCCTCAAGATCAGCCGTCACGCCAATCAGTACCTCTTCTTCCAGTACTACAACGGCTACGGCGAAAACCTCCTCGACTACGACCGTTTCAAGAGTGTCCTCCGCCTAGGGATGGTGATCAAGCCCGAAGGCTTCTCCATTTACTGAGGCCGGAGGATGACGCTTAGGGCTGGGCGAAGAGTCATCCACCTCTCAACGCGCCTCTCTCCACGTGCTACTCCCGATCGACTACGGACGTCAGTTCGCGGATGAAAGTCTCTTCGGCCGAGAGCAGCCAGCGGCGGAAGGTGTCGTGATCGAACGTGCGCGGAGTCTGCATGAAGTCCAGCAGGCGCGAGAGGTCGAACGAGTCACCCGTCGTGGCGGCGCCGGGGATCGACGAGGCATCGGCGGCATTGATCTCTTGTTCCAGGTGCGCGGGGATGAGCATCACGGGCTTATTCAGGTAGAGCGCTTCGCAGACCGACTCGAATCCGGCCGTGGTGATGTAACCGCGGCAGCCAGCCATGTAATGGAGGAATTGCTCATCGTCGATGCGGTGAAGCGTCAGCGTGTCGTCCACCCGGAGTTCCGCCGGGGCGTCACGCTTGTCCCAGAAGAAATGCAGGCGGACGTCCGGGTGGGCGTCGTGCCAGCGGCGCACTTCGTTCTCAAAGCCCTGATTGAGCATATAGCCGAGGATGTAATCCCCTTCTGTGGCTTGCAAGTCGAGCACCTCACGCCTGAGGAGCGGCGGCACGACCACGATGCGTTCCCTAGCGCATGACTTCATCGGATAGAAGGATAGGGCCAGGAGCTTCGTGGCGCCGATGCCCGTCAGCAGGGTGTGCAGACGCAGGACGAGGAGGCTCTGTGCGTCGCCCGTGCCATGCCGATAATCGGGGTGGCGCAGCAGGTACTGATGGGCGATGTTGACAAAGGGGATGTCCGTGCGGAAGCGCAGCTGCGCCAGGGCGGGGAGCATCTCGTAAAAGTTCACCACCACGTCCGGCTGCTGCTTCTTGATCCGTCGGTGAATCATTTCAATGCTTGGCCGTACTGCCGCAGCTTTCGCGGATTGCCGTTGTAAAATGCCGTGCGGAGCTTGTCGAGACGCTTATGATCCTTCTTATAGATCAGCGACGGGGCTTCGTAGGCGCGCACCGGCGCTTTGACCTTCGATCGAAAGAAGGAGGGCACTTCGCGCCCGTGACTCTTACCGACCAGCACCTCCACGACCTCGTGGCCGTGGCGCCGCAACATATCGGCGAGTGAGAGCGCTTGCGTCAGGTGGCCGCGTCCCTCACCTTGGACAATAAACAGGAACCGCAGTGGGCGGGTTGCTTCATTCATTGGAGTAGGGAGTCAGAAGTAGTTCGGAGGTAGTTGAAGTAGTAAGTCGTAGACCTGTTTGGGCGTCTGATAGACCATCCCGCCTAATTCTCTACGGCTGCGAACTCCATCAAGTAAGCCTTAATAAATCCATCAATCTTACCGTCCATCACGCCGCCCACGTCGGAGGTTTGAAAGTTCGTCCGGTGATCCTTCACGCGGCGGTCGTCAAAGACGTAGCTGCGGATTTGCGACCCCCATTCGATCTTCTTTTTTCCGGCCTCCACCTTGTTTTGCTCCTCCATCCGATGCTGCATTTCGCGGTCGTAGAGGATGGATCGGAGTTGACGCAGGGCGTTCTCGCGGTTCTTCGGTTGATCGCGCGTCTCGGTGTTTTCGATGAGGATCTCCTCCTCGGCACCCGTATACGGATCTTTGTACTGATAGCGCAGGCGGACGCCCGACTCCACCTTGTTGACGTTCTGACCTCCCGCGCCGCCGGAGCGGAACGTGTCCCACGAAATGCGTGCCTGCTCCACGTTGACCTCGATCGTGTCGTCCACGAGCGGGGTGACAAACACGGAGGCGAACGACGTCATGCGTTTTCCTTGCGCGTTGTAGGGTGAGACGCGTACCAAGCGGTGGACGCCATTCTCGCCCTTGAGATAGCCGTACGCATAGTCGCCTTCGATATTCATCGTCACGGTTTTAATGCCCGCCTCGTCGCCTTCTTGTAGGTTGCTGATGGTCACCTTGTATCCATTGGCCTCGCCCCAACGCATATACATGCGCATGAGCATCGAAGCCCAGTCTTGGCTTTCGGTACCACCGGCGCCGGAGTTAATCTTGAGCACGCAGTTCATCGCGTCGGCCTCGCCGCGTAACATGTTGCGAAATTCGAGGTTCTCCACCAGCTCCTTCGTGCGCGCATAGGCGGCGTCGACCTCGTCTTCGGTCGTCACGCCCTCCTTGACGTATTCGAAAGCCAGACTCAGCTCCTCAGTCGCATCGTGGACAGCGCGGTATAGCTCAATCCATTTCTTCAGATCCTTGACCACTTTCATCTGCGCCTCCGCCCGTTGGGCGTCTTCCCAGAAGGCCGGGTCGCGCGTGCGCAGCTCTTCTTCCTCTAATTGAACGGTTTTCGCATCGACGTCAAAGAAACCTCCTCAACGCCTGCTCGCGTTCCAACATATCCTTCAGTTGGTCTATCGTAATCATGTTCGTAAATCTTGTTCGTTCATTCTGTGAATAAAAAGCCTCGTTCGAAGCGGTCGCAAATGTAGAATCTCCGTCCAAAACGCCACGGCGTCGGGGCGGCCTATTTTCCGTGTTTGCGGCGTGGCGGGGGATGCTTTCCGAAAAATATAGGGCTGAAAAAAGTGATGCTTGGGGCAATCGATCGAGTGGGGGAGATGCTCCGCGGGGCAGGTTGGGCAGTCGGCATATTTACTTGGTGTGCAGCGTGGCAGGGGAGGAACTTAGTCGGTTGTCGCTGTCGAAAAAATGACGCCAGCGCCTTATCTTTGCCCCCTGAAATCCATATCTTTAGGTGGGGGCGTCCGGGGGACCATATCTTTTTTCATTTACGCAATGAATCTCCAAAACCCCGGATGCCCTACCTTCTTTTTTTGCCCTTTCCGAGAGGATGGCGGGCAGATCGATCGCTTTCCCCATCGAATTTTAGACCCAATGAATAGAAGAAAATGGATGCAGCTCCTTTGTTTGGTGACCTGCTTTTTGATGATGATGTCCATCGCCCTGTTGCGCGGTGGCAAACTTTTCGGGCACGATTTTACGGCCCAAAAATCCACCTCGACGGAGGCACCGAAGGACACCGTGCCCACGATACGCACCTCGTCCGACGGCACGACAGTGATCAATACCACCTCGCTGGGGGCCGACCTTGTCGGCTACGCCGGCCCGGTGCCGATCGAACTCCATCTGCGTGATGGGCGCATTGAGCGCCTCGAGGTGCTACCGAACAGCGAGACGCCCTCGTTTCTCGAGGCGGTGACCGATGAGCTGCCCGCGCGCGCTGGGTCGGGCGCACCCCGGAAGAGGCGGCCACGATGGAGGTGGATGTCGTCTCCGGCGCCACGTTCACCTCGCGCGCACTGATCGGAAACGTCCGCCGCGCCGCCGCCTATGCGACGGACCATCCCGCCGCACCCTCGCTCTGGGACACGCTCGACCTCTCGCCCGGGTCGATCGCCGCGCTCTTGGTCGTACTCCTGGCGGCCGTCCTGCCCCTTTTCGTGCACAATCGCACGTATCAGACCGTGCAGCAGGTGCTTAACGTGGCTGTGCTCGGCTTCTGGAGCGGCTCCTTTTTGTCCTACACGCTCTTTTTGGGATACCTCACCAACGGCGCCCAGCTACTCCTGTCGATCGTCCCGATCGTGATGCTCGTCACCGCCTTCATCTACCCCCTTTTCGGTCATCCGCAGTACTACTGCACCCACATCTGCCCCCTCGGATCATTGCAACAATTGGCCGGACGCGTCAATCGGCGCAAGTGGCACCTCAGCAGCCGTACCGTCCGCCTATTGGAGCGTTTCCGCAAAGGGCTTTGGGTGGTGCTGATGATTTGCCTCTGGACCGGCGTGTTGGCCGACTGGATCGACTGGGAACTCTTCCCCGCCTTCCTTGTCCGCACCGCGCCCGTGCCCCTGATCATCTCATCGCCATCGTGACCCTCCTCTCCGCCTTCATACCCCGTCCCTATTGTCGATTTGTCTGTCCGACCGGCACCCTTTTCAAGATGTCCGAAGGAATAAAGCCGAAGCGCGCCTTCCGATAAGAGGCAGGGATTTGAGGCCGACAGTTATCGAGGATCAAAAAATAGTCCATGTGTAGCCGGGTAGGGGCGTATTGCATACGCCCCTTGGATGTTTTCGGTAGGAAACAGTTGTCCGAATCATTTCAAAATAAATAGGGCCATTGGGACAAACGTCCCCTTGCGGGGCCGCCCGAGGGGCGTATGCAATACGCCCCTACCGCCTGCCGGCCGACACGTTTTCTATTCCTACACGTACCCGGATAAATTCCCCGGCCTCGGTGAGGCCTTGATTTTCTTTTGCTTCTTTTCTTCCATCAAGGGAAGGCCCCTTCCGGGGCAGGGAAGTTTTTCCTGATACATTTTTAAGGCCGGTCATGTTTCCGGCCAAATTCCCCGGCCTCGGTGAGGCCTTGATCTTCTTTTGTTTCTTTTCTTCCATCAAGGGAAGAAAAGAAGATCATGAGAGCAAGGAAAAAAATACCCTTTTTTTGATGCCGATCATTTGCATCCCACCGAAAACACCCAAGGGGCGTATGCAATACGACCCTACCGCCTGATACCTGATAGGTTTTGCATTCCGCCACACGACATAACGTAAAACCCGTCGGGTTTTGGATTCTGCCACACGACATAACGTAAAACCCGTCGGGTTTTGGATTCTGCCACACGACATAGCGCGAAACCCGCCGGGTTTTGGATTCCGCCACACGACATAGCGTAAAACCCGCCGGGTTTTGGACTCTGCCACACGACATAGCGCGAAACTCGTCGGGTTTTGGACTTTGCCACACGACATAGCGTAAAACCCGGCGGGTTTTGGACTCTGCCACACGACATAGCGCGAAACCCGTCGGGTTTTGGACTTTGCCACACGACATAGCATAAAACCCGGCGGGTTTTGGACTTTGCCACACGACATGGCGTAAAACCCGCCGGGTTTTGGGCTTTGCCACAAGTCTGAGTGAAACCCGGCGGGTTTTACTGAAACTTGTGGCAAAACGAATCCGAAACCCATCGGCCGGCAGGCTGTAGGAGCGTATTGCATACGCCCCTTAGGTGTTTTCGGTAGGTGACGAATGATTAGCGTCATAAAAGGGGTATTTTTTCTTGCCTTCATGTTCTTCTTTTCTTGTCTTGATACAAGAAAAGAAGCAAAAGAAGATCAAGGCCTCACCGAGGCCGGGGAATTAGGCCGGGTACATGATCGGTCTTAAAAATGTACCGGGAAAAACTTCCCTGCCCCGGCAGGGGCCTTCCCTTGATGGAAGAAAAGAAGCAAAAGAAGATCAAGGCCTCACCGAGGCCGGGGAATTAGGCCGGGTATGTGTAGGGGTGGAAAAATAGGTTGATTGTACCGGTGTAGGGGCGTATTGCATACGCCCCTTAGGTGTTTTCGGTAGGAATGAATGATCGGCATCAAAAAAGGGGTATTTTTTTCTTGCTTTTCATGTTCTTCTTTTTCTTCCCTTGATGGAAGAAAAAGAAGCAAAAGAAGATCAAGGCCTCACCGAGGCCGAGGAATTTCGGCCGGGTACGTGGGGGTGGGAAATGGGGTGCTTTTTTCTTTGCTCTGTCGGTCGCTGACCGATATTTGTCTGGTGGGGGCTTCAATATCGCTGCGCGTGCGCTTCTTTTGCAGGCGATTTTGAACAACCCGGCGGCGCACGCACGCGACGCCCTACATTTTCTACAGATATGATTCCTCAATGGCTCATCGCGGCCACAAACTCAGGCTGTGGCAAGACCACATTCACCATCGGGCTACTGCGCGCACTCCGGCGACGCGGGCTCTCCGTGCAACCTTTCAAATGTGGGCCGGACTATATCGACGCACGCTATCACACCCGGGCCGCGGGCCTGGCGTCCGTGAACCTCGACACTTGGATGGCGTCGCCCGATCATATACAATATATATATGGCAAATACGGCGCGTCGGCCGATGCGTGCGTGGCCGAGGGCGTGATGGGGCTCTTTGACGGCTTCGACAAGACGCGCGGAAGCTCGTCCGAGGTGGCGCGACTGCTTCGACTGCCGGTCGTGCTCGTCGTCAATGCCCGTTCGACGGCCTACTCCGCGGCGGCTCTCATCCACGGCTTTGCGCACTTCGATCCGCGTGTCGAGGTGGCCGGCGTGGTCTTTAATCTGGTCGCCTCGGCGTCGCATGCCGCTTACCTCCGCGAGGCGTGTGCCGACGTCGGTGTGCCTTGCCTCGGCTGCCTGCCTCGGCTGGCGGAGTTAGAGGTGCCCTCGCGACACCTCGGGCTGACGCTCGATACGAATTTCCAACTCGAACAATGGATCGATCGCGTAGCCGACACCGTGGAGCAACACGTCGATCTGGATCATTTGCTCAGCGTCTGCCGTCGCCCCACGCCCCCCGCCGGCGAGGCCCCGCGACCCATGCGCCCCATCGGACGCGTGGCCGTGGCCGACGATGAGGCGTTTGCCTTCGTCTATCGCGAGAACATCGCCAGGCTCGCGCAGGCGGGCGAGGTCGTCCGCTTCAGCCCGATGCGAGACGAGCGGCTGCCGGAGGCCGATCTGGTCTACCTGCCGGGTGGATACCCCGAGTTCTATCTCGACGCCCTCACGGCGAACACCCCGATGCGCGACGCGATCCGTCGCTATGCCGAGCGCGTCGGCCGGATTCTGGCCGAATGCGGCGGCATGATGTATCTCGTCGCGCCGTGACGGGGATGGACGGCGTGCGGCGGGAGATGGTCGGCCTCCTCGGTCAGGAAGCCACGATGGAGGGCATGCGGCTGCGCCTCGGCTATCGCCGTTTCGAGCTTGGCGGGACAGACTGGCGCGGCCACGAGTTCCACTACTCCTCGGTCACGCCCTCACCCGACGCCCCGCCCAGCATCGCCCAGCAGTACAATGCCAAAGGCGACGCGGTAGAGACCCCCGTTTATCGCCACGCCAACGTCCTGGCCAGCTACACCCACCTCTACTGGGGCGAGTCCGACATCTCGACGCTGTTCGGATAGGAATCCACGAGACCTTATTGATTGTGACGGAAGACGAAATGATCACGTAACCGGAAAAGATGGGCCGGCCCTTTTTCTCATTTCCGCACGTACCCGGTCATCTTCGCCGGCGGCCGCAGCCGCCTTGATTTTCTTTTGCTTCTTTTCTTGTATCAAGACAAGAAAAGAAGGTAAGGCGGCGGGGCGAAGCCCCCAAAAAGATCATCTCAATTTTTGCCCCTTATTGGATGCAATACGCCCCTACCGCTCTGCCTGCCGGCACGTTTTTTTGGATTCTGCTATAATCTTCTTTTCTTGTCTTGATACAAGAAAAAGAAGCAAAAGAAGATCAAGGCCTCGCCGAGGCCGGGGAATTTGGCCGGGAACATGATCGGTCTTAAAAATGTACCGGGAAAAACTTCCCAGCCCCGGCAGGGGCCTTCCCTTGATGGAAGAAAAGAAGCAAAAGAAGATCAAGGCCTCACCGAGGCCAGGGAGTTTGGCCGGATACATGATCGGTCTTAAAAAGTATCGAGAAAAACTTCCCAGCCCCTTTTCCCATTTCCACACGTACCCGGCTATCTTCGCCGGCGGCCACAGCCGCCTTGATTTTCTTTTGTTTCTTTTCTTGTATCAAGACAAGAAAAGAAGGTAAGGCGGCGGGGCGAAGCCCCCAAAGAGATCATTCCAATCCTTGTCCCTTATTGGATGCAATACGCCCCTACCCGAGCACATCCCATCTATTTTTTTGAAGAGAACATTTGCCCGATACCTCAACCCATATTTCGTTTTTAGCTTTTCATTTTTCCCTTCTGATGAGATACTTCATTTGGCTATCATACATAGGCACAGCCTACTGCGGCTGGCAGCGACAGCCCAACGGCATGAGTGTGCAACAGCGTGTGGAGGAGGCTCTGGCCACCGTCCTGCGTCGGCCTACACCCCTCACCGGGGCCGGGCGTACAGACGCCGGCGTGCATGCCCGACGCATGGCGGCGCACTTAGATACGGACGTCCCGATCGACGATCCCGTCGGGTTGGTGGGTCGGCTCAACCGACTCCTACCGCCCGACATCGCCGTGTGGAGCCTCGACGCCGTGCGGCCCGACGCCCACGCCCGTTTTTCGGCCACGGCGCGCACCTACGAGTACACCGTGACGGGCATCAAAGACCCCTTCGCGCCGCCGGCCGTACACCGCATGGCCCTGCGAGGCGTCGATTTTGAGGCTATGAACCGTGCCGCGGCGACGCTGCTGGACTATCGCGACTTCACCTCTTTCAGCAAGTTACACACCGATGTGAAGACCAACCTCTGCCACGTGACACGGGCCGAATGGCGACGACGGGGCGACCTCTGGACGTTCACGATCACGGCCGACCGCTTCCTGCGCAACATGGTGCGGGCCATCGTCGGCACCCTCCTCGAGGTGGGGCGTGGCCGACTGACCGAGGAGGGCTTTCGACACGTGATCGAAGCCCTCGACCGTGGCCGGGCGGGCGACTCGGCCGCGGCGGAAGGTCTCGCACTCGTCGAGGTGCACTACCCGGCCGACATCTATCTTTAGCTCCGATCACGCCTTCCTTGGGCGCCTCAGATCCCGCTCCGGAAGCGGCTTTTGACTTTTGCGAGATTGCTCTACTTTTGCGGCCAGTTTAATTTTCAACGAATTACAGTAATAACAGAATAAGAAAATGATTAACTCTCAAGACATCAAGAAAGGGACCTGTATCCGCCTCGACGGCAAGCTCTACTTCTGCATCGACTTCCTTCACGTAAAGCCCGGGAAAGGCAATACGATCATGCGCACGACCCTGAAAGACGTCGTTCGCGGCAATGTGATCGAACGCCGATTCAACATCGGGGAGAAGCTCGAAGACGTACGTGTGGAGCGTCGCCCGTACCAGTACCTTTACCAAGAGGGCGAAGAGTTTATCTTCATGAATCAGGAAACTTTCGAGCAAATCCCTATTGCCAAGTCGCTGATCAACGGGGTAGACTTTATGAAAGAAGGTCAGATTGTAGACGTCGTCTCGGATGCCTCTACGGACACGATCCTCTTTGCCGACATGCCCATCAAAGTGCAGCTGGCCGTAACGTACACCGAGCCGGGCATCAAGGGAGACACGGCGACGAACACGCTGAAGCCGGCCAAGGTCGAGTCAGGCGCTGAAGTGCGCGTGCCGCTCTTCATCAACGAAGGGGATGTGATCGAGATCAACACCCAGGACGGATCCTATACGGGGCGCGTGAAGTGACGCGCGCCGCTGTCCTATACCTATAATATATAGGGGTGTGACAAGGGGGGCATACGTATGCTTGCTCCGTTTGTCAATCACCCGCAGCAGACACTTGCCATTCGTAACGCGTAACGGTTGGGCGCAATGGACGACAGGCTGCGCATCAAGGAGTTGGCCGAAGAAGATCGGCCGCGCGAGAAAATGCGGCTCAAGGGGGCCGCTGCACTGAGTGACGCCGAGCTGATCGCGATCTTGATCGGATCCGGTAGCAGCAGCGAAACGGCTGTGCAGCTCTCGCAGCGTATCCTCGGCACGGTCGATAACAGTCTCGGGCGGCTCGCCCGCCTAACCGTCGACGAGCTGATGGCTTTTCGTGGCATTGGCGAGGCGAAGGCCATCACCATCGCCGCCGCGATGGAGCTGGGGCGGCGCAAGGGGCTCACCAACGACGACGCGGACCGCGACACGATCCGCAGCAGCGCCGAAGCCTTTCGCCTCTTTCATCCGCACCTCTGCGATTTGCCGCACGAGGAGCTCTGGGCGGCTTTCACCAATCGCAGCGCCAAGGTGATCGCCCGGACGATGATCAGTCGCGGCGGCACGGATCATACCTCCGCCGACGTGCTGATCGTTCTCAAAGCAGCGATCAATAACCTCTGCGCGGGCATTGTGCTTTGCCACAATCATCCCTCAGGCGATCCCCGCCCCAGTAGGCAAGACGACGCCCTGACCGATCGCATCGCCCGCGCCGCCGCGCTGCTTGGCATCCAGCTGATTGATCATATCGTCCTCTGCGACAAGCAATACTATAGCTACGCCGACGAAGGACGCCTGCCGCGCACCTAACCCTCGTTCACGCTCCGAAGCGTGCCCCTTTCGGCCAAGGCGCCGCGGGCGTAGCCCGCAACTTGCCCGGCCTTGAGGCCAAACGACCGTCGCCCCCAAGGACGCGCCAAATTGTGTAGCCCGCAGGGTCGCATGAATGTTTTTTAGAGCCTTTTGGACCAAGGGTATCGCGGACTCAATCCGCAACCCGTCCGGCCTTGAGGCCAAACGACTGTCGCCCCCAAGGGCGCGCCAAATCCCGCAGCCCGCAGGGTTGCATGAATGTTTTTTAGCTCCTTTGGGCCAAGGGTACCGCGGACGTAGTCCGCAACTCGCCCGGCCTTGAGGCCAAACGACCGTCGCCCCCAAGGGCGCGCCAAATCCCGCAGCCCGTAGGGTTGCATGAATGTTTTTTAGACCCCTTTTGGGCCAGGGTGCCGCGGGCGTAGCCCGCAACTCGCCCAGCCTTGAGGCCAAACGAAAGTCACCCCCGAGGGCACGCCAAATCTCGCAGCCCGCAGGGTTGCATGAATGTTTTTTTAGAGCCCTTTCGGCCAAGGTGCCGCGGGCGTAGCCCGCAAATCGCTCGGCCTTGGGGCCAAACGACCGTCGCCCCCAAGGGCACGCCAAATCCCGCAGCCCGCAGGGCTGCAGGAATGTTTTTTAGACCCCTTTGGGCCAAGGGTACCGCGGACGTAGCCCGCAACCCGCTCGGTCTTGAGGCCAAACGACCGTCGCCCCCGAGGGCACGCCAAATCCCGCAGCCCGCAGGGTTGCATGAATGCTTTTTAGAGCCTTTTGGGCTAAGGTGCCGCGGGCGCAGTCCGCAACTTGCCCGGCCTTGGGGCCAAACGAAAGTCGCCCCCAAGGGCACGCCAAATCCCGCAGCCCGCAGGGTTGCATAACTACTTTTTAACTCCCATTATGGATAACGAATTCCTGAGAATAGAAGAAGAGATCGTGAAGGTCCTTCGCACCGTTTTTGACCCCGAAATACCCGTCAATATTTACGACCTGGGGCTAGTCTACCGCGTCGAAGTCGACGACGATAAGGATGTGACGATCGACATGACCTTCACTGCGCCCAGTTGTCCAGCTGCCGACTTTATCCTGGACGATGTGCAGCAAAAAGTGGAGGGTATCGCTGGCGTGCATGGCGTGACGATCAATCTCGTCTTTGAGCCCGAGTGGAACAAGGACATGATGACCGACGAGGCTAAGCTCGAGCTGGGCCTGTTCTAATCTTGCCCCTCCGCCGACCTTCCCTCTGTGAAGAAGATCTACTTTGCCTCCGACGCCCACCTCGGCAACCGTTACGCGGCCGATCCCATGGCCGACGAGAAGCGGCTCGTCCGCTGGATGGACCGCATAGCCCCGGATGCCGCGGCCATCTACTTTCTGGGTGATATGTTTGACTATTGGTACGAGTACCGCTACGTCGTGCCCCGCGGCCACGTGCGTTTCCTTGGCAAACTGGCCGAGCTGCACGACGCCGGCGTGGAAATCCACCTCTTCATCGGCAACCATGACATTTGGATGTTCGATTACCTACCCGCCGAGGTGGGCGCTGTCATCCATCGCGGTCCGCTGACTGTGGAGCTGCTCGGCCGTCGCTTTTTCCTCGCTCACGGCGATGAGGTGGGCCACCAGCCCCGCAAATACCGCTTCATTCAGCGCATCTTTCGCAATCGACTCTGTCAAGTGCTCTATGCCTCGATCCACCCTCGGTGGACGTTCGGTTTTGCCCGTGGATGGTCGCTCAGCAGCCGTCGCAAAGGCCTCGCCGACACCCGTCGCGCAGCCGCACAGGAACGCAACACGCGCTCGCTCGACACCTTTGCCCGCACTTATTTGCAATCCCATCCCGAGACGGATTTCTTCCTCTTCGGCCATCTCCACCTCATGCTCGACCGCCAGCTCACACCCCACACCCGCATGATTGTCCTCGGCGACTGGATGCAGTATTTCTCCTACGCCGTCTGGGACGGCCTCGAGCTTCGTTTGCTTCAAGACGAAAGCTGATCGCGCTCCCGATCACTTTTCCCTTGGTGAGAAGTGATCTTTCGGGACATTTACCCTGTTTTTCGCCCTGTCGGGATTATCGTTCGAAAAACTGGACCGATTTTCCGCCGTGAGGAGAGGTCAGATAGCGATCCTTGCTCGGTTTTGCACCTCGACGGAGGGTGTCAATGGGATCAAGGGAGTGTTTTTCGAGGGGCAACTTTTTGCAATGGAAACGGAGGCGTCTTATGGCCCCCCTTTTTAGATCCGTACGCATGTCTTTACTTTGCGCCCATATTTACAGCAGACAGATTTCCAAATAGCAATAATGATAAAAGTCACATTCCCGGATCACTCCGTAAAAGAATTTGCAGAGGGAACGACCTCCATGCAGATAGCCGAAAGCATCAGCCCCAGACTGGCCAAAGAGGTGCTCGCGGCCAAAGTCAACGGCACCGTTTGGGATCTCACACGACCTCTCAACGAAGACGCCCAAGTTGAACTCCTCAAATGGGAGGACGAAGGCGGTAAACACACTTATTGGCACTCCAGCGCTCACCTCATGGCCGAAGCCCTCCAGCAACTCTATCCTGACGTTAAGTTCGGTATCGGCCCCGCCATCGAAAACGGCTTCTACTACGATGTCGATCTGGGCGACCGCACCATCACAGACGAAGACTTCTCACGCATCGAAGCTCGCATGCAGGAATTGGCTGCACGCGCTGAACCGATTGTCCGCCGGAGCATCTCCAAGGCTGACGCCATGAAGATGTTTGGCGACCGTGGCGAGGTGTACAAGACGGAACTAATCAGCGAGCTGGAAGACGGTAAGATTTCCACCTATACGCAAGGCTCTTTCACCGACCTCTGCCGTGGTCCGCACGTTCCGGATACGTCGTACATCAAAGCGGTCAAAATCACCAGCGTGGCCGGAGCCTATTGGCGCGGTGACGAGAAACGCAAGCAACTCGTGCGTCTCTACGGCATTACTTTCCCGAAAAAGAAGATGCTCGACGACTACCTTACCATGCTCGAGGAGGCGAAGAAACGTGACCATCGTAAGGTAGGCCGCGAACTAGAGCTGTTCACCTTCTCACCTGCCGTAGGTGCCGGTCTGCCTCTGTGGCTCCCTCGTGGCACACAGCTCCGACTCAAACTTGAGGAGTTTCTCAAGCAGATTCAGAAGAAGTATGGTTACAAGCAGGTTATGACGCCGCATATCGGTAGCAAACACCTCTACGTCACCTCTGGCCACTACGCCAAATACGGCAAGGACTCTTTCCAGCCTATCCACACACCGCAGGAGGGCGAAGAGTTCCTTCTCAAGCCCATGAATTGTCCGCACCACTGCGAGATATACAAATCCTTCCCTCGTTCCTACCGTGATCTGCCTTTGCGCTTGGCTGAGTTCGGCACGGTTTACCGTTACGAACAGAGCGGCGAATTGCACGGCCTGACGCGCGTCCGCGGCTTCACGCAAGATGACGCCCATATCTTCTGCCGCCCCGATCAGCTCAAGGACGAGTTCCTCAAGGTGATGGACATCATCTTTATCATCTTCAAGGCACTTGATTTCGAGAGTTTCGAGGCGCAGATCTCCCTCCGTGACCCCAACAACAAAGAGAAATACATCGGCTCCGATGAGAACTGGGAAAAAGCTGAACGTGCCATTATCGAAGCCTGCGAAGAGAAAGGTCTTCCAGCCAAAGTAGAGCTTGGCGAGGCCGCTTTCTACGGTCCCAAACTCGATTTCATGGTCAAGGATGCTATTGGACGCCGTTGGCAACTGGGTACCATCCAAGTCGACTATAATCTGCCCGAACGATTCGAGTTGGAGTACACAGGCGAGGATAACCAGAAGCATCGCCCAGTGATGATCCACCGTGCGCCCTTCGGCTCCATCGAACGCTTTGTTGCCGTATTGATCGAGCATACCGGCGGAAAGTTTCCCCTCTGGCTTACCCCTGACCAAGTCGTCGTACTTCCCGTAGGCGAGCGCTACAATGACTATGCTCATCGCGTGGCCAAAGAGCTGGAGCAGCATGACATCCGTGTCCTCGTGGACGACCGTAACGAGAAAATTGGACGTAAGATTCGTGACAACGAGCTCAAACGTATCCCCTACATGCTTGTCGTCGGAGAGAAGGAGCAGGAAAGCAATTCCGTATCTGTCAGGAAACAAGGCGAGGGCGATAAAGGAGTAATGGAAATTTCTACATTTGCCGCGCTTTTAACAGACGAGGTCAACGACATGATGCATCGCTGGGAAAAAGAACAGATAAATTGATTTCACCGTACAATTAAAAAGGAGGATATATTACTCATTTGGATACGAGAGGTAAGATGAGAAACGACAAACTGAAGGACCAATACCGGATCAATGACCGGATTCGTGTACCTGAAGTTCGTTTGGTCGGCGAGAATGTGACTAACGGAGTCTATCCGATAGAAAAAGCATTACAGATAGCAGAGAGCCACGAGATGGATCTGGTGGAGATCTCTCCCAACGCCGATCCCCCGGTGTGTAGAATCACCGACTATCAGAAGTTTCTTTATCAGCAGAAAAAGCGGCAGAAAGAGCAAAAAGCTAAGTCGGTCAGAGTCGTCGTGAAGGAGATCCGCTTCGGACCGCAGACTGACGATCACGATTATAACTTCAAGCTCCGCCACGCCAAAGAGTTTTTGGACGAGGGTGCCAAGGTTAAGGCCTACGTATTTTTCAAAGGCCGCTCGATCCTGTTTAAGGAGCAGGGAGAGGTGCTGCTGCTGCGATTTGCTAACGATCTGGAAGAGTATGCCAAGCTGGATCAGATGCCCGTCTTAGAAGGTAAGCGCATGACCATCATGCTTTCGCCTAAGAAGAGCGTATCGAGCAAGGCCGCTGCTGCTAAACAGCAGGCCGCTACGGTACAGAAAAGCCGCCAAGAACGCCGATGACACAAAGCCCATCGAATCCGCTGACTCCGACGAGGAAGAATGATATATACATCGATATACAGTATTAATTAAGAGTAGATTATGCCAAAGTTGAAGACTAATTCCGGTGCCAAAAAGAGGTTCGCCCTTACCGGAACAGGGAAGATCAAAAGAAAACATGCCTTCAAAAGTCACATCCTGACTAAGAAGACGAAAAAGCAAAAGCGCAACCTGACCGCCACCGGTCTCGTGGATCGCGCCAATGTTCGTAGCGTGAAGGAAATGCTTTGCATGAAGTAAGTTGATCCGCAAAACAGAGAGGACAGAATATCATTTTACTAACCGAATGAATCAGCGCCAAAGATCATCGCTTGCAGAAGGGATGACGCTGACATTCAAAAACAAGAACTTATGCCAAGATCAGTAAATCATGTTGCTTCGAGAGCAAAAAGAAAACGGATTCTGAAACTTACGCGCGGCTACTATGGCGCCCGTAAGAACGTGTGGACGGTAGCTAAAAACACGTGGGAGAAAGGTCTGACCTACGCCTTCCGCGACCGTCGAAACAAGAAGCGCAACTTCCGCGCCCTGTGGATTCAGCGTATCAACGCTGCGGCACGCCTCGAGGGGCTGTCGTACTCCCGACTGATGGGTGGGTTGCGTGAGGCCGGTATCGAAATCAACCGCAAAGTGTTGGCCGACCTTGCCGTCAATCACCCCGAGGCGTTCAAGGCCGTTGTTGCCAAGATCGCGAAGTGACGATGAAAAGATAATGTGAGAAAATAGATCGTTGGAAGAGCTCGGCCCGATGAAGGTCGGGCTCTTTCTGTTTATTGTCACCACTCTGCGCACCCCATCCAAGCCCTTAACCGCTGCCCTATGGACATCCTTATCGTTGCCATTGTGACGTTCGCTATCAACCTGTTACTGGGACGGTGGCGCGTACGTTATCGGAAATTCAGCCCCATGTGGTGGGTGCTGATACATGCCTCGATCCCCATCGTTATCCCCCTGCGTATAGGACTCGGCGTACCGTTATGGACGATTCCCGTTTTTATCGCCCTGGGTGTGGCGGGTCAAGCGTTAGGAGCGAGGCTCAGATGGTGATCCTCGGCGGGGCACGCTTTACGATTTACAACACGATCGGGAGGACGTCCAAATCCTCTCTCTTCCCCCAATCACCCGGGAGCGCAACTCCCATAAATTCCCGTTATGAAAAAGACATTTTTACTGATGATCGTCGCTTCCGTGTGTGTAGCGACGGAAATGGCCTGCATGTCGCGCGAGGCGAAAGATCCTGTGGTGCAGGCTGATGCGAAACGTGGCGAGACACAGATTGACACAACGCCGTCGATTGCCACACCTACCCCTGAACCCGTTCGCCCGAAGGTAACGACCGAAACAACCTGGTCGAAATCGTTGCCATTCCCCAGTTCAAGGGCTTCGGCCAGTACATTTTGGCTCGCGAGCGCATCGGATACAAGCCCCATATGAAGTTAGCCGATGTGGCCAAGACATTGCCCTTCCACCGCAACGTTGACGCCAATCAGGCTGCCGATTGCATTAACAAAATGATCGAGCGCGTCGATGCCGGTCGGATGAGCTACCACAGCATTGGGCAGGACGTCGGTCTCTTCTTCTTCCGTGGTCGGCCCGGCGCCCCGTTTGCCATTATCAGTGCCGGCGGCGGGTTCTACTACGTCGGATCCATCCATGAGGGCTTCCCGTTGGCGATGGCACTCAGCGACTTAGGCTATAACGCCTTCGTTCTTCAGTATCGCACCGGTGGGTTTCAGATCGCTTGCAAAGATTTGGCCCGCGGCATCGATTACGTTTTCAAGCACGCCGACGAATGGAAGGTCGATACCGCCGACTATTCCCTTTGGGGTGCCTCGGCGGGGGCTGAAATGGCCGCTGCGCTCGGTTCGCACGGCACACGGCACTATGTCCCGAGCATTGTTCGGCCTCGCCCGGCCGCGGTCATCCTCTGCTATACCGAGCACGCCGATTACACCCGTCACGACCCGCCCACCTACGCCGTTGTTGGCGCTGACGATCGTGTCACGAAGGCTTCCGCCATGCGTCGCCGCGTAGCCAACCTCAAGGCCGCCGGCATCGACGCCGAGGTGCACGTCTACCCCAACCTTGTTCACGGTTTCGGTATGGGCATTGGTACTACCGCCGAAGGATGGCATATGGGAGCTGTTAAGTTTTGGGAGAAATACATCAAAAAGGATCACTCAAAGTGACAAAATGACATTCCCTGACCACCATATAAACTTTTTCGCAGCCTTATTACCGTACGCAGGCGTAAAATGAAGCACAAAGGAGGCGAGTCGGCTAACGCTACTCTATCCCATAACGAAAGACCGGAAGGCTTTGTGCTTTCCGGTATTTTTTTGATCTAAAATATCGGTGTTTTTTATCTTCATCGAGAAGATTTATATCCTAAATCCATCGAAAAATTACTTCCATGAGTAGATTTTGATCACCAATCTGTCATAGATTTGATTCCGAGGAAATAAGAGTATCGGGAATCTACCAAGAATCTACTTCCATGAAAAGAAAATGATGAAGCACCTATCGAGGATTTGCTTCACGGACACTTTTCCTACCTCAAATTAGATCAAGATATGCTTCCTAGACTCACTTTGCACTCAAAACCTATCAAAGATTTGCTTCTCTGATACATACCAGATCTAAAAATTGGCGGGGATTTGCTTCGTCGACACTCTTGGATAGGAATCCTTGCCAGGTTTTTCGTGTCTTTTGGCTCTTGGATAGGAATCCTCGGCGAGTCTTTCGTATCTTTTGGCTCTCGGATAGGAATCCCCGGCAGGTCTTTCATACCTTTTGGCTCTCGGATAGGGATTCTCGATGGGTTTTTCGTATCTTTTGGCTTTTTGATGAGAATTCCCGTCGAGTCTTTCGTGCCTTTTGGCTCTTGGATAGAAATACCCGCCGGTTTTTTGCTTTTGAGAGTACTCCCTAAGTCCGGTCTGTATAAAGATGGGCTGATCTTTTATCGTGATAGCGCTACTCTGCATGGGTTTGGCCATGTGGTTGCCTCTCGGAACGGTTCTTCTTTTCTTTCCTTGATGAAAGAAAAGAATCAAAAGAAAATCAAGGCGATGATCGCCATCTATTTTTGCCTTGTACATGTAGCTAATGGGCAATGTTTGGTATGATTGGGGGAGGAGAAGAGTATCCTCGCTGTTTTTTTTCTTTTGAGAGCGGACCCTAAGTCTAATCTATATAAAGATAGGCAGAGATTTTATCGTGGTAACGCTACTTTGTATGAGTTTGGCCATGTGGTTGTTTCTCGGAACGGTTCTTCTTTTCTTTCCTTGATGAAAGAAAAGAAGCAAAAGAAAAATCAAGGCGATGATCGCCATCTGTTTTTTCCTTATACATGTAGTTAATGGGCGGTTTTTTGTACGCCTAGGGGAGGAGAGGGCCATTTTCGCCGGTTTTTTGCTTTTGAGAGTGCGTCATAAGTCTGATCTATATAAAGATAGGCTGATCTTTTATCATAATAACGCTGCTTTGTATGAGTTTGGCTATGTGATTGCCTCTCGGAACGGTTCTTCTTTTCTTTCCTTGATGAAAGAAAAGAACCAAAAGAAAATCAAGGCGATGATCGCCATCTATTTTTTCCTTATACATGTAGTTAATAGGCGGTGTTTCATTCGCTTGATAGTAGAAGAAGGCATCCCCGCTGAGTTTTTGCTTTTGAGAGCACGCCATAAGTCCGATCTGTATAAAAATAGTCTGATCTTTTTATCGTGATAGCGCTGCTCTGCATGGGTTTGGTTATGTGGTTGCCTCTCGGAACGGTTCTTCTTTTCTTTCCTTGATGAAAGAAAAGAAGCAAAAGAAAATCAAGGCGATGATCGCCATCTATTTTTGCCTTGTACATGTAGTTAATGGGGGATGTTTGGTACGATTGGGGGAGGGGAGGCCATCTTCGCCGGGGAGCTGCTTCTCTGTACTTTATATATGAGGAAAAAGTGCCTCCATTTTTTTCGATTGTGCTTGGTGTTTGTTTCAAAAACATGTTCTAACTTTGGGGCCATAAAACGAAGGGAATCGTTGCCGATATGAGGCTTATAAGTTACAGCGGGTAGCAGATTCTTTTCCAAATGTAAATTGTAATACTAAATATAAACAGGAAAAAGATGGCAAGAACGATTGAAGTTAAGAGAGTGGGCATGAAAAAGTACGACAACTCTCTTCATGTACGTTATCACAGCGAGATCTATGGCATTGTAAAACAGTATGATCTGACCAAGATTGGCCTTACGACCGCTTTGATGGATGAATGGAATGGCGACATCAATTTAGAGGGCGACATTAACAAAGAGGCAGGCATGAATGTGAACACAGAGCGCATGCTTAAGAAAGACGAAGAGCGCGGAAAGCTGATCACGTTCATTTTTAATGCTATCCGGAACGCGCGGCAGTCTCCCGACGACAACGAATTCGATGCGGCTATGACGCTGTACACCGTGATTCGCTCTTACGACGGTCTGCAACAGGAAGCGCACGAGCGCAAGTCTGCCGATATCTTTGGCTTAGTGACCGACTTACGGAAAACCGAGAATGCGCCGTTTGTTACAGCCCTTCATTTGACAAACGCCGTGAATAAATTGGAGACGGTGAACAAAGCGTACGATGAATTTGTCGCAAAACGGGCAAAAGATCGTACAGCGGCCGCCGAACTGCCTCCGGCTCGGGTAGTCCGCCCGAAGACAGACGAGGTTTTTGACCACATTGTCTTTGCGATACAGAGCGCTTACACCTTTGGCACCGCGCCTGTAGAAAAGGAGCTGATTACGAAGATGGTAGCCGAGATGAATCAGCGTACCCGAGAAATCGAGGAGGCTTATCATCGCAGTTTGGCGGAGAAAAAAAGGCCAATCGGAAGAAAGACCCCAGTCAGCCGAAGGATCCTAAACCGAAAAAGCCCAAGAAAAAGGACAATGATCCAGATATCCATCTGCCTGAGAAAGAGGAACCTAAGAAGCCTGAGGATGGCAAGGACAAAAAAAGCCTGAAGGAGGCGGCGGGTCTGCTAGTGGCGGAACAGAAGGCGGTGGCGGAGGCGGCCCCTGAAATTCATCTTCCGAAAGAATAGATGCACAAACTGGGCAGGTCGGGGAATCGTTTATAATACCCTAACTGCCTTTTGATGAGATAGATAATGACTGGGCGCACGGCGAAGGGAAACCTTGCTTCGTGCGCCTTTCATTTTGTCTATCCGTAGCAAAATTCAGGCGTTGTTTCTATTCGTAAAGTGTTCGTATAGAGGATATTTAGCGAGTGTGTCCTTCGTCTATACTTTTTCATAGGCGTTTCTCCTGAATTTCTTCTTCCTTTTTTATCCTTGATGAGAGAAAAGGGCGAGAAGTAGATTAAGAGATCAAGAGCGTTAGCCAAACTGGCCGGGTGTCAAGTAAAAAAAGATAAAATGACGCCAAAATGTTAGGGATTTCGGATGGATGGGCTTGATGTTAGGCAAACTTTACAGCCTCGGCAGAGGTCTTTTTTCTTCTTGATGGGAGAAAGGACGGGAAAAAGGATCAGGGCATTACGAGTGTCGCTATCTTTGCCGGGTAAATTCTGAGTTGGTGTCCTGTTTATCAGATATTTAGTGAGTACTTTCTTCGGAGAAACTCTTTTTAGGGTAAATGGGGCGAGACATCGATTAGAATTTCTTTCTGTCATGTATAACTGATTATTAATCAACCGCTAATAGCTTCATCTTTTCCCATTCCTGACAATATGTCTAAACTGATAATCACCCTGATTATGATTACGAGCTTTACCGCGGTAGTCGGCCAGCGGATCAAGGTCGCATGCGTGGGTAACAGCGTAACTTATGGCTATGGTTTGCCAAATCCTGCCACCGACGCTTATCCCGCGCAGCTGCAAAAGCTGCTTGGCGATGCGTTCGACGTGCGCAACTTCGGCCGCAATGGCGCCACCCTCATGCATGGCAGTGGCACGACCTACCGTCTTCAGAACGAGTGTAAACGCGCCCTTGCTTTTGCCCCTGATTACGTCGTTATTGACCTTGGACTGAACGATGTAGATCCGATGAATTGGACACCCAACGACACGGCCTTTACTCGCGACTACCGCGAGCTGATTGACGCCTTCCGTCGGGTCAATCCTCGGTGTCGTATTTGGATTTGCCACATGACGCCGATCGCGTATGACTATCCGAACTATTTCCACGGCCTGCGCGAGCGCTACGCCATGATTCGACAGAAAATTGCGGATGTGGCCCGCGAAACAGGCGCCTCACTGATCGACCTTCGCGAGCCGTTCCGCCATCGCCTCGACCTACTTTTTGACGGACTCCATCCGAACGCCGAGGGCGCGCGCTTGTTGGCCGCGACCATTGGCGAGGCCCTGACCGGGAGGCACGGCGGGCTGCGCATGCCTGCCATGTACACCGATCACATGGTGCTCCAGCGCGGCCGGCCGATCAAGATCGAGGGCATGGCCGACGCCGGTGAGACCGTCACCGTGCGCATTGCCGATCGCACACACTCGGCGCAGGCTGCAGCCGACGGGCGCTGGCTCGTCACGCTCGACGCCATGCCCGCTGCCACCGGTCTCACGCTTGAAGTGGCCACCCCGAAGCGCAAACTCCGCTTTGATGACGTAGCCGTGGGCGACGTTTGGCTCTGCTCCGGGCAGTCGAACATGGCCTACCCCACGGACAGCGTCGTGCCGGCCGAGCGCGCCGTATTGCGCGCCTTCGCGAAGCCCCATCCCGCCGTGCGTCTCTTCCTCATGCAGCCCTCGCGGATCCCCTTCGCCGAGGAATGGGAGGCGCCGATGCTCGACAGCCTCAACCGCTTGGAATATTTCCTGCCCGCCCGTTGGAGCAGTGCGACGAGTCTACGGTCGGCCATTTTTCAGCCATAGCGATGGCCTTCGCTAAGCGGATTCAGGAGACGGAGAACGTTCCTATTGGCCTCATCCTCAATGCTGTCGATGGCTCACCGCTCGAGGCTTGGATCGATCGCGAGACCTTAGAAGCCGACGGCCCGGAGATGCTCAGCGACTTCGCGTCGAACGTGCTCATTCATCCCTGGGTACGCAGCCGCACCGCGTTCAACCTACGGCGTGCGACATCGAATCGACAACGCCACCCGTACGCGCCCACGTACCTCTTTGAGACCGGCGTTTGGCCCCTTGCGCAGCTTCCCGTCCGCGGCGTGTTGTGGTATCAAGGCGAGTCGAACGCACACGATGCGGCGGGTTACGCACGCTTTTTCCCGTTACTCGTCAGCAGTTGGCGGCGTTACTTCAGCGACGCCACATTACCGTTCTATTTTGTCCAAATTTCCACCACCGACAAGCCCGATTGGGGTCGTTTTCGCGACATGCAGCGCCGACTGCCCGAGCGCGTCCCTGCCTGTTACATGGCCATCAGCAGCGACCGTGGCGATTCGATTGACATCCATTTCCCGCATAAGATCGACGTCGGGGAACGGCTGGCGCGACAGGCCCTTTATCACAGCTACGGCCACACGGATGTGATCGCCGACGGTCCGATCGTCGAACGTGCCGTGCAACACGATGGCCGAGTGACCGTTTACTTCCGATCGGCCTCGGGCCTCATCACGTCTGACCGTCAGCCAGTTCGCACGGTCGAGTTGGCCGATGCCGAAGGCCCGTTTTACCCCGCTACGGCCGAGATTATCGGGAACAGGCTAAGCGCTTACTCGCCACACGTCCCCCGTCCGCATCACGTGCGCTACGGTTGGGCGTCATTCAATCGGGCCAACCTAACGAATGGCGCAGGGCTGCCCGCTTCGACCTTTTCCGTCGATGTCGAACAGGAGGGCAAGCCATGAAGAAAGCCCAAAAAGGTGCGGTGCCTCGGTCGGAACGCAAGCCGCGCATGCATCGCGTATCATTTTTGATGAACGAAGAAGAATATCGGGCTGTCACGCATCATTTAGCGAGATACAAGATCAAAAACCGTTCGAATTGGCTTCGAATGACGATTCTCACCCACGTTTTTTTCGCGTTATGGGCGAGGACCATCCGACACTTTTTCAATGAAAACGAAATGCGCCGATGACCGTACAGCCTTTTAATGACGAATACTTCATGCGCCGTGCCCTCGACGAGGCGCGTCAGGCCGCTGCAGAAGGCGAAGTGCCCGTCGGAGCGGTCGTAGTTTGCGGCGATCGCGTCATCGCCCGTGCCCACAACCAAACGGAGCGCCTCAACGACCCGACTGCGCATGCCGAGATGCTAGCCATCACCGCCGCCACGAGTGCTATGGGCGCGAAATACCTGCCCGACTGCCGGCTGTACGTCACCGTCGAACCGTGCGTGATGTGTGCCGGCGCACTCGGCTGGGCACAGCTGGGCACCGTCGTCTACGGTGCGCCAGACGCCAAGCGCGGCTTCACCGTCTACGCTCCGCAAGCGTTCCATCCGCGGACGGAGGTGCGTGGGGGGGTGATGGAGGCAGAATGCGCCGCCGAGATGACGGCCTTCTTCCGCGCCAAGCGGTGACGCGACCGCCGCAATAGTCGCGGCCGGCCTTGTGCCTGTCTGCGGAAAAAAGAAGAGGGTAGGGACGCGCGAACGTCTTACCCTCTTCTCTTTGCTTTCTACTACTTCTTCTGCACTCGCTCCGCCGCTGGAATCCGCATCGAGTATGGTGTGTGTTGGGTGTATCCCGTGCGCAGTAAAATCGTGGGATGCTCGTTCGGTAGACCGAGCGTGTCGGCCAACTCATGGGCAAGCTCCGGAAGCTCATTCGGTGGGTTGAGGTACGCATGGGCGAGGCCTATCGCCGTCGATGTGAGCAAGAGGCGCTCTAACGTCCGACCCAGTGCCACCCATTGCTCCACGACATTGTTGCGGGTGGTGAGCAAGATCAGGTGAGACGCCGAAGCGATCTTCTTGCGGTCGGCGCGGTTCTGCGATCGTTCGTTGAGTGCACCGGCGATCACGTTTTCGGAGATGAAGCGCGGCAGATTAGGGGCGCCGAAGACGTCGTAACTCAGTCCGTCGTGCTGAGCGTCGCGGTGCTTCTTGTTGTAACGCATCCAGCTGCGCAGTTCGGTCTTGAAGGCGTCGTCCTGCATTTGCAGGCTGTTGCCGCGGTAGATCAGTTCGGCGATGGCATCGAAAGCGGACGTGCCGCGCTCGTAGAAATGGACGCTGACCGAGGGCACGACTTCGACGGCCCGCAGTCGGTCGATGTCTGCCGCGGGGGATTATGCGCCCGTCGTACACCCGACGATTAGTTTGCCGGAGGGCGATTTGCGCGAAGAGCGGCGACGGTGTTATGTCGGATTGGCGATCAAGCCGGATGCAGATCGTGCCGTCCTCCGCAACAGTCACCGTCGTGCGGTAGCCCTTATGCGAGGCCGCTATGCAGAGGTTTTCCGCCGCGCAACCGAGGCTGACGAACAGCTCCCGATTGTCCGGATCGACTACGGGCAGTGCCCGGCTGTAGTCGGGGCAGATGTCGATCTCCGTCTCGCTGATTCGGAATATCCACGGCTGCGTGTTATGTCCCGACGGGGCTTTGACGGCCTGCTCGATCAGGAACAGGAGGTCAGGGTTTTGTGTGAACAAGTCATTCATTGCAGTCTAAATTCAATAGGTGAAATCGAGCAGGCCATTTCATTTTCCGTTTTTCACTCCCTTGAGGTAGTGGTCCAACGCCTTGACGTATTGATGGAGGGCTTCCGTGCCCTTTGGCGTGATACTGCAGGTGGTACGTGGAATTTTCCCCCCTGAAACCTTTCTCTATAGCGATGTAACCCGCTTGAGAGAGCTTCTCCAACTGCACACTCAGGTTGCCGGCCGTCGCGCCCGTCTCCTTGCGCAGGTAGGTGAAGTCGGCACTTTCTACGCCGATCAGGATGGACATCACGCCCAGCCGAAGTTCGCTGTGGAGCAGCGGATTCAGTCCGGGGAGCATGCCTTCTTCGCGCGACGGTTCAAGATGTGTCCGGGGATGATACCCATCGCCACGAAAGCCAAGGCGAAGGTCAGCAGGTGCAGGTCAATGTCCGTAAGATGGAGGAGGGCAAAGCTGAGCAACAGCGCGACGATGCCGCCGATAGTGAGCGGCCGGAAGCGCGTGACTAACCCCGTGATGACGCCGCCCTGACCCATCATCAGCGTGATGAGGAACAGGATCGTCGCCGGTATCGCACCGAGGAACGACAGGCAGGAGACGATGAAGCCGCTCCAGCCCATGACGATCCAGATGTACGACACCACTTTGTCGACATACGTGCGGACCTCCGGCGGCCGGCGCCGCTGAAACAGCATCCACGGCAGCCCGATGGCGGGGATCAGAAACCATAGATATTGCATCCGAGGGTCGTTCGTGAACTTCAAGCCGGCCCAGACCGCCAGCGTGGCCAGTATCGTGGCGTAGCTCCAAACGAGTATCGGTGTGCCCGCTCCGCGCTCCATTTTGCGCTGCGTGTTGCGGATCATCTGCGCGATCAGCGCCATACTCTCTTCTTCATTCGGCGGGACGTCCCGCAAGACTTTCTTCTCTTCTTCTTTCATTGTCATGATTCATTTTTCATTCTTCACCCGATCCATCCGCCGCGTGTCGTCCGTCGAGGCGCGCTCCACGGTGCGCGACTTGACGGACTTGCCCGAACGCAGCGTATAATGCAACCCGACTGTGAGGCGTCGCCCGGCTGATCCGCCGGAGACGGACGTGCGCTCGTCGAAGCGCTCGGTGTGCGAGAAGTACGTCACGCCACGGTCGAAGATGTTGCTCACGCCAAGGGTGACGGTCAGCCGACGGTCGGCGAACTGCTTCTTGAGCGCGACGTCGAACGTGTGGCGCGGCTCGATGCCGGAGTTGGCCGAATAGAGCCGACTCGACGCATTGTAGGTCAGCTCCGCGTATGCGTCGCGGGGGAGGGTGACGCCGAGCGTGAGGCGAGCAAAGCCAAGCCAGTGCGTCGCCCACGGATCGGAGGAGGTCCTGCGCAGATCTTGCCGCACGCCGACGAGGTTGGCGTTGAGTTCCCACCCGCGGACGGGTCGGAGGGGTGCGCTCAGGGCGACGAACCAGTGGTTCTCGCGGTCGTGATTCTCGGGCCGCACGATGCGCACCTCGGGCGCCGAAGCGTCGGTGTGCGCCTCCTCGCGGATGAGGTCGCGGTGGAGGTTGCCGCCGACGGTCAGCGTGTAGCGGTAGTGCCAGACGGCCGTCAGGCTGAGGCGCCGGATGTAGGGTCGGGCGGAGCGCCGGGTTGCCCTCGATGTAGGCGAAGTCCGACGAGCGGACGCGCCGCGGATTGAGGTAGCGGAAGTTGGGCCGCTCCACGTTGCGGGCGTACTGCGCGACGAACATGAAGAGGCGCATCGGATCGAAGGCGTACGTCGCGGTGGCATTCTCGAAAAGGTCGGCGTAGGCGCGCCGCACACCTTCGCGACCGGCCGTGTGTGTCCACTCCGCGCGCAGTCCGGCGGTGAGGCTGAGGCGACCAAGCTCGAGGGCGAGCGAGGCGTAGCCGGCCGCGATCTGCTCGGTGTAATCGTTGAGGAAACCCGGGTCGGAGGTTGTGCCCTCGCGCCGGACAGAGTCGCGCATACGGTTGCGGGTGTACTTCGCGCCGGCGGAGAGCCGCATGCCCGACCGGAGGATGCGCAAGGCGGAGGCGTCGATGGCCAACACTCGGTAGCGCGAGGCCGTGATGTCGCGGTTCGTCCAGCCCGCCGTCGAACGTTCGTCCGTCTCGCCGCCGAGGCTGCGGTCGGTGTAGTCGGCCACGAGCTTGAGTTGCGAGCCGATCGTGTCCGTGCGGTGTGTCACGTTCAGGGCTGCCGCGGCTGTGCGATCCGTCTCCTCGCGGTCGTAGTGACCCGTGATAGACCGCAGCTGGCCGTGTTGACCGATCCGGGTCTCCACCTCCGACGGCTCCGTTTCTCGTCCGCGCGAAAGCTCCGCCTCGGCGCCGATGGACGTCCGCGGGTTGGCGTCGAAGATCGCCCCCACGCGCCCCGTGACGTTGCGTCGCCGGCCGTCCGCCACCGACTGGGACGCGAACGAGCCGGCTTCGCGGTTCACATAAAAACGCTCGGCCGACCGCTGCCTGATACCTTTATATAGATGGTCGCTCGCGATGGAGGCGTGCCACGTCCAGCGGCCGGCGTGCGCCCGGACGGAAGCCGAGGGCCGGACGCCGCCGTACTGCCTGCCGAAGTCAGCCTCGACCGACACATTGGCATCCATGCCCCGCTCACGCCGCCGACGCAGCACGATCCGCACGACACCGCCCCGCACGTCCGCGCCATACGACGCATCAGCCTGGGGCAAGACCTCCACACGCGCCACATCGGCCGCCCGCAGCGTGCGCAAGTAAGCCGTCAGCGCGCGCCCCGAGAGCCGCAGCTCGCGGTCGTCCACATAGACCCGCGCGCCGGCCGCGCCATTGACTGACACGCCGTCGTCCGTTACCCAGACGCCCGGCGCCGTGCGGAGCAGCTCCGCACCATCGCGGCCAGCTATCGCCGGCGCATCGCCCACGTGCACCACGAAGCGATCCGCCTCACGCACGATCCGCTCGGCCTGCACCGTCACCTCGCCAAGACCCACGGACGCCTCAGCCATGACGAGTGACAATTCGTCACCCGAACGGCCGCGTGCCGCGATTAGCGTGTCCAACGGTCGATAGGCCACATGCCGCACACGGAGCGTGTATGGCCCGTCAGGAGCGGCCAATCGGAATCGCCCCGCCGTGTCTGTCACGTCGGCTGCCAGCTGTCGATCGCCGCGGAAGACTGCCACCGTGGCAGGCTCCACCGCCCGACCCTCGGCGTCCATCACCCGACCGCGGACCTCCTGCGCCCGCGCCCCATCGGCGAGCATCGCCGCCGCCAGCGCCACTATATATAAGGTATTGCGCATAGCCGTATCCGCTATTTGCCCATCATCTCGGCCGGGTTCACGAGGTGCGCCTTCAGAAGAACGCCATGATCAGCAACCCTCACCTTCTGCTTCATGTAGCAAGGCTCAGTGGGCACGCCGTCCGCATTGCGATCGAGCTTTTTGTTGCCGTTCAGGTCTTGAAAGACGTAGATGTCGCACATGCCCACGGGCACGTTCTCCAGCACGACCGCCTGCAGCTCGTCGGCCGTTGGATCGGCCATGGCGTAGACCGTGCGCTTGCTGTCTTTCGGGTCGACGGCCGAGGCCATCAGCTTGCCGCCACCAGTGCGCACGCCCGAGAGGAGCAGGTTCACGTTCACCTTGTCCGACATAGGCAGGGGCCTACTTTGCGCCATCATCGCGGCGCCCGTCATCATACATAACACGCCTGCCATGCAGGCCATTCTCAGTTTTTTCATTTTGTTGTTCTCCTATTTTAATGGGTTCAAATCGTCATTGAATGGGTTCGATGACGGGGGCAAATGTACGTCAGTTTATTTTATAAACCAATCTTCTTTGCAGACCAATTTAAGCTGATGGGTGAGCGATTAGAGGTGAGGGGAGAGAGGGGCGGAGTGTGTGTTTCGCGTAAATCGCTGATCAATAAGAAGTTTTTACTCATACGCCAGCAAAAAAGTGTGGCACGCCAGGTAAAATATTCGGCGTACGAGGTAAAATATTCGGCGTGCCAGCAAAAAAAGTTCGGCGCGTGAGGTAAAAAGCTCGGTGTGCGAGCAAAAAAATTCGGCGCGCGAGGTAAAAAGTTCGGTGTGCCGAAAAAAACTACGGTGCGCCAGGTAAAAACTACGGCGTGCCAGTAAAAAAGTACGATTCTTCAGAGGGTCGCACCGATTTGAAAGAAGATCATACTTTTACGCCAATCAAACACAAAAGACATATGGCAACAAGAAATTTAGTTTCAGCCTCCGTAACGGATGAGGCAATGACCGCGGTGAAAAAAGGGATTGCAGACATCACAGCAGCACTCCCGTTTTTGATCGCATTACGCGCAGTCGATCGTAGAAAAATGCAGACGATGGGACAGAAAAGTGTGGACTTTGTCAATATGGCCTTGCGGGCTGCCGAGACGTTCCCGCAGTACCTGCTTTCTTCATTTGATAAGGATGAATTTGCGAAAGACGTTACCCTGATCGACAGGTTGTGGAAAATCCGGATCGAAGTGGCCGGCGTGCTCGAAAAACTCGATGACACGATCTATGCGACTTCTGTCGACGCCATGCAGGCGGCTAACGAGGTGTACGACTACCTGAAGACTGCCAGCGCAAGGGATCAGGCTGCAAAGGCCATCGTTGATGACATGCGCAAACGCTACGACCGTCCGAGCAAGAAGGCTTCCAACGACCCGAAGAAGCCTGCCGACCCGAAGCAACCCGCTGACCCGAAGAAGCCGGACACGCCGAAGAAACCGAAAGACGACGAACCCGATATCCACCTGCCGGAGGAATAAGGAGGATCGTTTAGTCGGCGGTCGCATCCGTCTGCAACCGTCTTGAAGTGCCAATGGCCGCAACCGGAGATGATCCGGAGAGCCGTTGGCACTTTCTTTGTCCAACAACGCCCCGTTTCATACATCACCCATGCCTAACGATTACAACGTGAGCCGCACCCTCCGCCGGTGGTACGACACGCACCGCCGCTCGCTCCCCTGGCGCGACACCCGCGATCCCTACCGCATTTGGATCTCCGAGGTCATCCTCCAGCAGACCCGCGTGGCGCAGGGGATGGACTATTACCACCGCTTCCTCGAGCGCTTCCCCGACGTCCGCGCCCTGGCCGACGCCGCCGAGCAGGACGTCCTCCGGCTCTGGCAGGGCCTCGGTTACTACTCCCGCGCCCGCAACCTCCACGCTGCTGCGCGCGACGTCCGCGATCGCTTCGGTGGACGCTTCCCGACGGCGTATGCCGACGTCCGCTCCCTCAGCGGCATCGGCGACTACACGGCCGCCGCCATCGTCTCCTTCTCCACCGGCGCGCCGTACGCCGCCGTCGACGGGAATGTGTTGCGCGTCATCGGCCGACTCTTCGCCATCGACACGCCCACCGACACCTCCGCCGGCCGACGCCTCTACAACGATCTGGCCCGCAGCCTCCTCCCGCCCGATCATGCCGGCGAACACAACCAAGCCATCATGGAGTTCGGCGCCCTGCAGTGCGTCCCCCGCAACCCCGATTGCAGCGTCTGCCCACTCGTCGCGCGTTGCGCCGCCCACGCCGCCGGAACGCCCGAACGCTTCCCCGTCAAGCAGCACCGCACGAAAACCGTCGACCGTTACTTCCATTATTTCTACGTCACCACGGGCGACGACCTCTTCCTCCACCGCCGGCCCGCGGGCGACATCTGGCAGGGCCTCTTCGAGCTCCCGCTCATCGAGACGTCCACCCCTGCCGACCTCGACGCGCTCATGCGTACGGACGACTTCCGCGCGCTCTTTGCCGACACGGGCAGCACGCAGTTTGCGCTTGTCGCCGCCGACGTTCGCCACGTGCTCACCCACCGCATCCTCCACGCCACCTGCTACATCGCCCGCATCGAACGCCCCTCTGAGGCGCTCCTCCGCCTCACGCACACCTCGCGCGCCGAGCTGGATCGCTATCCCCTCCCGCGGCTCATGACGCTACTCATCGATCGTGTCCACGCCGACGGCCACTGACCGCTCCCCGCTTTGTGCGATCCTATTCTAAGCCATACTTTTGGCGCACTTAAACGATAAAAAAGACTTATAACTATGTCACTGAACAAAGTCATCCTCATTGGAAACGTAGGGCGCGAACCCGACATCCGCTACTTTGACAGCGGTAACGCCGTAGCCAACTTCACGCTCGCTACCAACGAACGCGGATACCGTCTGGCCAACGGTACAGAGATCCCGGAGCGCACCGAATGGCACAACATCGTCGCCGGTCGCGATCGCGCACTCTTCGTAGAGCGCCACGTCCATAAGGGATCGCTCGTGTACGTCGAAGGCAAGATCCGCACCCGCAGCTACGACGATGCCTCGGGCAACAAGCGCTACATCACTGAGATCTACGCCGATCGCATTGAGTTCTTTTCCCTCGGTGGACGCCGTCCGCAGGATGCCGAACACGCGGGCGACTCGTCCGTCGCCACGCAGCCGGCCGACGCTGCAGCCGAAGTGCACGCCTTTGCCGCCAAGTCCGAACCTACACCGACGACTTCCGCCTCCGATCTCGAGCCGATCTCTCTCCCGCCGACGCCGATCCTGTGGACGATCTGCCCTTCTAACCTTAGCCCCCTCATTCCTTGGACTCAGACTATTTCCCGCCCCTCTCGCTGCAAATCGCAGCCCCCGGATGGACGGTTCCGGACGCCATCCTTTGTTGTGTCATCCTCTGTATTCTCCTGATTCTCGCTTGCGCAATCGCTGCGGGTGGGCGTGCACTCTTTGCGCTCACCTTGGAAGAGCTGAGCGAGGTGCGTGAGGAGAAGAATCCTGCCGATCGTTTCCTCCATTTATTGTCTGACCGCCCGCAGCAGACGCGTTTCTCACTGGCCGCCGTCCAGTCGCTCGTGACGTTAGCCATTGGCACCGTCGGATTGTACGGCGTGGCGTTGCTCTGGCCGGACGCCTTACGGTCGGCCGTCGGATGCGTGTCGGTGATTCTTGTTGGTAGTCTATTGATGTGCCTTTGCTGCGGACTTGTGCCGAGATGGCTGCTTAGGAAGGGCCATCTGCGCGTAGCGCGGACCATCGCACCCGTATTGAAGTTCATCGATTTTCTCTGTTCGCCCATCAGTCGCCGATTAGCCGTCGCCCCGTCGAACGCCATGCATCGCAACGAGGTGACAACCGGCGAACCCGCCACGATCCTCTCCAAAGAGTCGGCCGATGAGCACGAAATGCTCGAGGAGATCGGGCAGTTTTACAACAAGACCGCCGACGAGATCATGGTCTCCCGCATGGACATGAAAGCGATTAGCGCCCATTGCACGTTTCAGGAGGCCCTCGACCTCATTATCCGTAGCGGCTTCTCGCGCATCCCCATCTATGAAGAGTCGGACGACAACATCACCGGCATTCTGTACGCCAAGGACCTGCTGCTCTACATCCGCGATCCGCAAGACTTCAACTGGCAGAAATTGATCCGCCCCGCCTACTTCGTTCCGGAAACAAAGAAGATCGAAGACCTCCTCGAAGAGTTCCGCACCAACAAGGTGCACATAGCCATCGTCGTCGACGAGTTCGGTTGTGCCTCCGGACTGGTAACGATGGAGGATATTATCGAGGAAATCGTGGGCGACATCAGTGACGAGTACGACACGGAGCAAAAGCCCTTCTTCCGACTGCCTGACGGTAGCTACATTTTCGAGGGAAAGACGCAACTCAACGATTTCTTTCGCGAAACCGACATCGACGAGGAAGAGTTTGGCGATTTGACTGAGGACGTTGAGACGCTTACCGGCTTGCTACTCAAAATCAAGGGCACGCTGCCTCGACGTCGCGAGACGATTGACTATGGGCACTACCGTTTTCGCGTGCTTGAGGCCAACGAACGTCGTGTGCTCAAGGTAAAATTCTATCGCCTCCCCTTGTCACCTGCCGAGAACGCGAAAGCGTGATGCACAAGGGGGGCTCTACATCTCATTCTCTCTCAAGAAAAACAAGCGCAGAATGAACATAGAAGTACACCAGATCGAAAACAAGAAATTCGCCGAGCTGCGAGCTTCCGGCACTGTCATACATAGCACGGAAGATGCCTTGAATCTGATGGGCGATCTCTATTATCAGGGTTACGACGGACTCATTCTGCATGAGGGGCAAGTCACTCCAGCATTCTTCGACTTAAAAACGAAAATGGCTGGCGAGATCCTTCAGAAATTCTCGAACTATCGTTTCCCGTTGGTCCTGATCGGCGACTTTTCCAAGTTCCCAAGCCAGAGTTTGCAGGATTTTATCCGAGAAAGCAACAAGGGGCGGCAGGTGAACTTCGTCCCTACCCTTCCGGAGGCTCTCCAACTACTGTCGAAGCCATGAAGGCGCGGCCGACTACTCTTACAATCCTCTGTGCAGTCCTTTTTCCCTCTTTACGGCCTGCAATGCACCCATGCCAAAGCCTCGCGGCATGTTGCGCATCGACTTACCCGCGCCACGATACGCCGAATTTTCCGCGCCAGGCCGTCCCTACACCTTTCGTTTCTCCCGCCTTGCCAATGTGGAGCTTCCCCCCGTCGGTGAAGCTGACGACCGACTCAACATTACCTACCCCAAGTGGGGAGTAACGATCTATTGCAGCGGCGCAGCCATTACCCCGGCCACTTTATCTGCTGCCACAGACGAATGTCGGGAACTCATCCGCCGGAGTGTCCGCGACGTGCACGCCGTTACCGAACAAGCCTACGAGGATCCCGACGCACGCGTCTACGGCGTCCTATTTCGCATCGAGGGAGATTCGCCCGCGCCCATCCGCTTCATGCTCACCGACAGTGCAGCCCACTTTTTTCAGGGCGCGCTCTATTACTCCGACCGTGTGAGCCCCGACTCTGTCGCGCCGCTGACTGATTACCTCCTTAGAGACGTCGCCGTGCTGATCCAAACCTTTCGCTGGAAATAAGTGCTCCCCGCCCGTGCCATTGCTTGAAATTCATACGCAGTCGGAGTGTCGCTGGGGACTGTGGCGCATAGATGAAACATGGTTGGAGCTACTCGACGGGCTGGAGCGACGGGACGCCTATCGGCCGTTTCTCGAGAGTGTCCGCGCGGAGGGCCGTCGCACGGAGTGGTTAGCCGTTCGCGCGCTGTTGCGTGCCCTCCTTGGCTATGAACCGACCGTCAACTACCGCCCCGAAGGCTACCCCGAGGTCGATGGATGGTACGTCAGCTTCTCGCATACGAGACACTACGCCGCAGCCATCTGTTCCCGCGATGCGGTCGTCGGTATTGACATCGAACGGTTTCGTCCGCGCATCGTCGGGCTGCGTGACCGCTTCCTGGATAGGGACGAACTGGCGCTCATCGGCGGCCCCAACATGGATGATGTCCGTCGGCTGACGGTCTGCTGGAGTGCTAAGGAGGCGGCATTCAAAATGCTCCGCTTAGGGTCGTCTGACTGGCTCCGAGGAGTGCGTCTTGTGGCCTACGATTCGGCTTCTCACCTGCTTCAGTTCCGTGAAACGCTCACGCCCAATAAGTACCTCTTAAATACGTATTTCTCTCTCGCCTCGGATTATGTCCTCACGTGGGGAAGGAGGGGGTAACGTGGTGTGTTTTTGGGGATACATGGAATAGGTATACCCAAAACACGGTACATTTTCAAGATAAATCATATACCCGGTTATCTTCCCCGGCCTCGGCAGAGGCCTTAATTTTCTTTTGTCTTCTTTTCTTGTATCAAGACAAGACCCCTACCGGGGCAGGGAAGTTTTTCTCGGTACGTTTTCTACTTCCTCCATGTATCCGGTCATCTTCCCCGACCTCGGCAGAGGCCTTGATTTTCTTTTGCCTTCTTTTCTTGTATCAAGACAAGGCCCCTACCGGGGCAGGGAAGTTTTTCTCGGTACGTTTTCTACTTCCTTCATGTATCCGGTTATCTTCCCCGGCCTCGGCAGAGGCCTTGATTTTCTTTTGCCTTCTTTTCTTGTATCAAGACAAGAAAAGAAGGTAGGGGAATGGGGGCAAAGCCCCCGAAATTCATTTTCCAAGATCAATATATATAGGAAATGTATCACGTTTTCATAATCCATTGAATATGAATGCCCAAAACGTGCTGCGTTTTGGGGTTATTAGATCCTTATACCCCAAAAACGTATCACGTTTTCGGCATTCATCATCATTAAAATGGCGTCCGGTGGGGCGTATGCAATACGCCCCTACACGGGGACCTGAAAAATCGATACGTTTTCGGGTAACATGGTAGGGGCGTATTGCATACGCCCTACAAACGTTCCATTTATGGAACGAATGACCTAAAAATGTGATGCGTTTTCAGATTGCACGATCGTTATAACCTGAAAAATTGACGCGTTTCATGCATTTGCCATTCTTAGAATAGCGTTCGATGGGGCGTATTTCTAATGCCACTACCTTCTTTTCTTTCCTTGATGAAAGAAAAGAAGGCAAAAGAAAATCAAGGCCTCTGCCGAGGCCGGGGAAGTTGACCGGGTACGTGTGGGGGATAAAAAACGTACCGTGTTTTCGGGTAACAAGGTAGGGGCTTATTGCATACGCCCCACAAACGTTCCATTTATGGAACGAACAGCCTGAAAAAATGGCGCGTTTTGGGGTTATATGATCGTTATAACCTGAAAAATTGACGCGTTTCGTGCATTTGCCATTCTTAGAATAGCGTTCGATGGGGCGTATTCCTACTACCTCTACCTTCTTTTCTTTCCTTGATGAAAGAAAAGAAGGCAAAAGAAAATCAAGGCCTCTGCCGAGGCCGGGGAAGATAGCCGGGTACGTGTGGGGGATAGAAAACGTACCGTGTTTTTGGGTAACACGGTAGGGGCGTATTGCATACGCCCCAAAAACGTTCCATTTATGAAACGAATAACCTGAAAAAATGGCGCGTTTTGGGGTTATTAGATCCTTATACCCTAAAAACGTATCACGTTTTCGGCATCCGCCATCATTAAAATGGTGTTCGGTGGGGCGTATGCAATACGCCCCTACATGGGATCTCAAAAAATCGACGCGTTTTCTGGTAACACGGTAGGGGCGTATTGCATACGCCCTACAAACGTTCCATCTATGGAACAAATGACCTAAAAATGTGATGCGTTTTCAGATTGCACGATCGTTATAACCTGAAAAATTGACGCGTTTCATGCATTCATCATTCTTGGAATGGCGTTCGGTGGGGCGAATCCCCCATGCCTCTACCTTCTTTTCTTTCCTTGATACAAGAAAAGAAGGCAAAAGAAAATCAAGGCCTCTGCCGAGGCCGGGGAAGTTATCCGGGTACGTGTGGAAGCTGAAGAATGGATCGAGGAATAGGGATGAATATAAGATCCATCTTAAAAATGTACCAGGAAAAACTTCCCTGCCCCGGTAGGGGCCTTGTCTTGATACAAGAAAAGAAGGCAAAAGAAAATCAAGGCCTCAACCGAGGCCGAGGAAATAGGCCGGGTACGTGTGGGGGCTGAAAAATGGATCGAGGGCTTGGGTTTTTACCTGAAATGGATCTCACAACTTGAGGTAGCGGCCGGTTAGGGACTCGGGGCAAGCGACAATCTCGCGGGGGGTGCCGGCACAGATCAGGTGTCCACCGGCTTTACCGCCTTCGGGACCGAGGTCAATGACGTAGTCGGCACACTTGATTACGTCCGGATGGTGCTCAATAATAACTACCGTGTGCCCCAAGCGGATCAGATCGGAGAAGGCTTTGAGTAGGGTCTTAATGTCGTGGAAATGAAGGCCAGTTGTAGGTTCGTCGAAGATGAACATTGTCGCCGGATGCTGCTTCTCTAACCCTAAATAGTAGGCCAATTTGACGCGCTGGTTCTCGCCTCCAGATAGGGTCGACGAGGATTGCCCGAGTTTGATGTATCCCAAGCCTACTTCTTGCAAAGGCGTCAAGTGAGCGACTATTTTCTTGGCTTGTTTGTCGTCCTTCTGCGCGCTGAAGAACTCCATCGCCTGTGCAACCGTCATCTCGAGCACGTCGTAAATGTTCACCCCGTGATATTCCACCTCCAGCGTGTCGGCGTTGAACCTCCGCCCGTGGCAAGCCTCACACTCGAGCGTGATGTCGGCCATAAACTGCATTTCGACCGTGATCCGTCCCTCGCCTTTGCACTCCTCGCAGCGGCCACCCTCTTTATTGAACGAGAAATGGGCTGGTGTGTAACCCATTTGCTTCGAAAGCGGTTGTTCGGCAAAGAGTTTCCGTATTTCTTCGTACGCCCCGATATAAGTGACGGGATTTGACCGCGAACTTTTCCCGATCGAATTTTGATCTATGAACTCTATGTTCTTGATATGCTGCACATCGCCCTCGATAGCGAGGCACTCCACGGTTAGAGGCGCGTCGTCTAAGAGTTGTTTCAATCCCTCATACAAAATATCCCGAACGAGCGAGCTTTTTCCCGACCCACTGACCCCGGTAACGACCGTCATGGCGTGAAGTGGGAACTTGACATCGATTTGCTTAGATTGTTTTTCCGGGCGCCCCGTACTTCGATAAATTCGTTCCAGAGCCGAGGCGTGTCGGGGGCTTCAATCTGCTCTTCACCCGTCAGATAGCGCACGGTGAAGCTCTCCTTGGCGCCTTTTTCTATTTCGCTGACCGGGCCTTGATATACCACCTCGCCACCAAGCCGTCCCGCGGCCGGGCCGATGTCAATAATGTAATCCGCAGCCCGAATAATCTCCTCGTCATGCTCTACGACGACGACCGTATTCCCCTGCGCCTGCAATTGCCGGAGCACTCGGATCAATTGATCCGTATTGTGCGGATGGAGACCGATACTCGGTTCGTCGAGTATATAAAGCGAGCCCACGAGGCTACTTCCCAGCGAGGTGGATAGGCTGACGCGCTGACTCTCGCCGCCTGAAAGCGACGCAGATAGGCGATCGAGCGTCAGGTAACCGAGTCCCACATCGAGAAGGTACTGAATCCGGGTCGTGATCTCGGCCAATAGTCGCTTTCCAATCGTTGCCTCGGTCTCGTTGAGCCTTAAATCGGAGAAAAAAGCACGTAGTTCGGTGATGGGCATAGATACCAGTTCGGTGATTGTCCGTCCGCCGACGCGGACATAGAGCGCTTCGGGTTTTAAGCGCGTCCCGTGGCACGTGGGGCAGATCGTTTTTCCTCGATATCGCGCAAGCAACACGCGATACTGTATTTTATACACATTGGCCTCCACGTCTGCGAAAAAATTGTCGATGCCATTCACATCCTCTGCCCCATGCCAGAGCAGATGGAGCTCCTCATCCGTTAGATCGTAATAAGCGCGATGAATCGGGAAGTCCTTTTTCGATGCCGTCCGCATAAAAATCGCGTCGCCACTGATCCATCACCTCACCCTCCAGCACGCGACCGCGCCCTCATAGACCGACAGGTTTTTATCCGGGATCACAAGGTCCTCATCGATACCTACTACCCGTCCGAAGCCCTCACATTGCGGGCAGGGCGCCCATCGGATTATTAAAATTGAACATCATCTCGGTCGGTTCCTCGAACGTCAGGCCGTCAGCCTCGAAAACGTTTGGAAAAATTCGAGGACCTCAGGCTCGGCACCAGGCTTAGCGTAGACGCTGAGGCGGCATGTCTCATGCCCTTCGTAGAAAGCCGTTTCCACGGAGTCGGCTAATCGGTTCCTAAAGAGCTTGTCGTCGGACACTTCGAGGCGATCAATCAAAATATATACCCCTTCCGTGAGCAACTTTTCCTGTTCCAACACCTCTTGAAGGCGCATCACGCGCCCGTCCGCCTCTATTCTCGTGTAACCCTCTTTTTGCAGGATCTCGAGTTGCTCCTTCATCGTCCTCCCTTCCGGCAAAACGATCGGCGCATAGACCGCCAACCGGGTGCCAGTCGGGTAGGAGAGCGCCTTTTCGACTACATCAGACACTTGATGCTTCTTCACCTCCTGGCCAGAGACAGGCGAAAAAGTACGCCCCAGTCGCGCGAACAACAATCGGAGGTAATCATAGATTTCAGTCGACGTCCCGACCGTCGATCGGGGATTCCGGACGCTCACTTTCTGCTCAATGGCAATAGCCGGGGGTATACCTTTAATATAATCACATTCCGGCTTGCTCATTCGGCCAAGAAACTGCCTGGCATAGGCCGACAGACTCTCCACATAGCGTCGTTGGCCCTCGGCATAGAGCGTATCGAAAGCCAGCGACGACTTTCCGCTGCCCGAAAGCCCTGTAATGACCACAAAACGGTCTCTCGGGATACGTACATCTATATTTTTCAGATTGTTGACCCTTGCGCCCTTGATAAGGATGCAATTATCGTCTTGCCATGTGGCCTCTTTCATCTTGGATACGGTCATTTTGTTGTGTGTGATGAGATCTATGTCTGGTGTAAGTGGCCACAAAGGTAGGGCGAATAAGTCATTGATACACTGATTATCCATCTCAAAAAGAAGCGCCACTTCAAAAAAGGAAAAGACCCCATCTACACGAAGTTTTACATTAAAATACTTTGATTGATCGGCAAAACGCGGCGAAGGCAAAACATCCATCTTAGATGGAAGACTCAAACGCGGCGCGTTTTGTACCTTCATCTAAGATGCAAGTCCCAAACGCGGCGCGTTTTGCACCTCCAACTAAGATGGAAGTCCCAAACGCGGCGCGTTTCACACTTCCAACTAAGTAGCAAGTCCCAAACGCGGCGCGTTTTGCACTTCCTACTAAGTAGCAAGTCCCAAACGCGGCGCGTTTTTCACTTCCTACTAAGTAGCAAGTCCTAAACGCGGCGCGTTTTTCACTTCCTACTAGGTAGCAAGTCCCAAACGCGGCGCGTTTTTCACTTCCTACTAGGTAGCAAGGTTGAGGCGCGATAATTTTTCGACCGTCAGGGTAGGGGCGTATTGCATACGCCCTACCGGACGCCATCCCGAGGATGGCGAATACGCAAAACGCATCACGTTTTCTATTTCCATCATGTACCCGGCCAGTTTCCCCGGCCTCGGTAGAGGCCTTGATTTTCTTTTGCCTTCTTTTCTTGTATCAAGACAAGAAAAGAAGGTATAGGTATGATGAATACGTTCCACCGAATACCATTTTAATGATGATGAATGCGTAAAACGTGGTACGTTTTTGGGATATTAGGATCTAATAACCAGAAAACGCATCACGTTTTTGGTATCCATATTCAATGGATTATGAAAACGTATCACGTTTTTAGGTTATTCGTTCCATAGATGGAACGTTTGTGGGGCGTATGCAATACGCCCCTACCGTGTTACCGGAAAACGCGTCGATTTTTCTGGATATAACATCCATATATCCCCCAAACGCATCGCGTTTTCTATTTCCATCATGTACCTGGCCATCTTCCCCGGCCTCGGCAGAGGCCTTGATTTTCTTTTGCCTTCTTTTCTTGTATCAAGACAAGAAAAGAAGGTAGAGGCAAGATGAATACGCCCCACCGAATACCATTTTAATGATGATGAATGCGCAAAATATGATACGTTTTCGGGATATAATGATCTAATAATCAGAAAACGTATCACGTTTTTGGTGTTCATATTCAATGATGATGAAAACGCATCACGTTTTCAGGTTATTCGTTCCATAAATGGAACGTTTGTGGGGCGTATGCAATACGCCCCTACCTTGTTACCAGAAAACGCGTTGATTTTTTGAGATCCAATGTAGGGGCGTATTGCATACGCCCCACCGGACGTCATCCCGATGATGGCGAATGCGCAAAACGCGTCAATTTTTCAGGTTATAACGATCATACAATCCGAAAACGCGTCACGTTTTGGATATTCATATTCGATGAATGATGAAAACGCGGTTCATTTTTCGGATATAACGATCTAATAATCCGAAAACGGATCACATTTTCCGAATATATTGATCTTGGGATATAAAAATCGGTGGCTTTGCCCCCTTGCCCCTACCTTCTTTTCTTGTCTTGATACAAGAAAAGAAGGCAAAAGAAAATCAAGTCCTCTGCCGAGGCCGGGGAAGTTGACCGGGTACATGATTGATCTTGAAAATGTACCGAGAAAAACTTCCCTGCCCCGGTAGGGGCCTTGTCTTGATACAAGAAAAGAAGGCAAAAGAAAATCAAGGCCTCTGCCGAGGCCGAGGAAGTTGACCGGATACATGATTGATCTTGAAAACGTATCGCGTTTTCTGGGTATATTGATCTTGTGGTCTGAAAATCGGGGGCTTTGCCCTCATGCTCTACCTTCTTTTCTTGTCTTGATACAAGAAAAGAAGGCAAAAGAAAATCAAGGCCTCTGCCGAGGCCGGGGAAGTTAACCGGGTACATGATTGATCTTGAGAATGTACCGAGAAAAACTTCCCTGCCCCGGTAGGGGCCTTGTCTTGATACAAGAAAAGAAGGCAAAAGAAAATCAAGGCCTCTGCCGAGGCCGAGGAAGTTGACCGGATACATGATTGATCTTGAAAACGCACCACGTTTTGGGGACATAACGATCTAAACGTATGGAAACGGTACAAAAAAACGGCACCTCCTCTCGGGAGATGCCGTTTGCGATATGGAATCGGATGGGCGTATCGACCTATCTCTCCGCTTCTTTATCGCTCTACGACTACGCGACTGGCACGGGTGCGGGCTTGCACGCCGGGGGCGTACATGGCTGCACAACGGATGGCGGGTAGAACGAACGATCCGGCGTATGAGGCTTGCAATCGTACGCGGAACGTTTTTGTCTCGCCTCTCTTTAGGTCGAAATAGGTCAGTACACGGTCGTCGAGGATGTCTCTATACGTGTAGGATGCGGCTGAGGCGCCCTGTTCGACGTCTTCCGGCGTGATGAGCCTCTCATTGTAGATCTCCCAACCGGAGGGTATGATCTGGGTAAGGGCTAAATTGGTGTAGTCGGACACTGCCGAGGGGTTAGACACCTTGACCACGGCCACGAGATCGGTTCCTTGCGGCAGACGATCCACCGAGAGGGCACGCCCGGACCTATCTGTATAGGTGACTTCCATGCGGAGGCCTTCGGAGATGGCTGGCAGGGAGTCGCGAAGGGGTATCATCTTCGTGGTGAGGCTTACATAGAGCTGACCCTTGCCGTTATTCTTGACGGAGACGAGTCCTACGGGCGGGAAGGTGGGCAACTGGCTGCGGAAGAGGGTCCGCTGACTGTTGACTGTCGGTTGCTTGCCGCCGTTTAGGCTCCAATCGAACTGAAGGCTGCCCGACGTGCGTTCGGCCAGTCTTCCTAAGGCCAAGAGGGCGTAAGCCGTGGACTGGGTGGCGAACTCTTGCGACGTGGTAAGGCTTTGCGACACACGTCGAGCCTGCTCGAACGCCTCCCGATCACGCCCCATCAGCACGAGCGCCTCTAATATCATGGCTTGATCACGCTCCGGCGACCCGTACGTCGGATTGCTCCAATCGTAAGTCGCCACCGCGAGAGGAAGTCTGAATATTAATTCATTAGCTATGTTCGGCTTGCCAGCCAAAGCATACGCTGCGGCGAGACGCCACCGTGCCTGCATCGAAAGTGTGCGACTCTCACGCAATCTGTTCATCGCGCCCAGCTCGGGAGCACCTGCTAAGGCCAAGGCATAGAGTCGGTAAGCCTGGACAAGGTCTCCCTGGTCGATAGCAAAGCGTGAAGGCGCCTTGGCGGCCGGCCTCCACCCCTGTGCAGCCCGTCGCTGGTACGATTTCCACCGATTCAGTGCGCCAGTATTCACCTCGTAGCCTTTTTCGCGGGCTAAAACGAGGAAAGTGCCCACGTACGAGGTCGCCCACTCGTCTTCTTGCAAGCCACCAGGCCAATACGTGAAGGCGCCGCCGGGTAATTGTCGGCTGTAAAGGTCTTGGACGGCGCGGCGGACGTTTTCACGGATGGCATCAGCCTCGCGCTTATCCAATTCTCGGAAAGCACCGACGTAAAGAAGGGGTAAGGCGGCAGAAGTGACCTGTTCTGTGCAGTAATGAGGGTAATCGCTGAGAAAATCGAGGCATCTGCTGAGGTTGGGAGAGGGTATGCGAGCCACTTCGAGGCTTGCCCAGCCCTCGGATGATCCGCCGAAGCCCGTTTGATAGGTCAAGAGGCCGGTGGATCCCGCAGCGATGAGGCGGCTGTCGATCCTTACGATGGGGGGATTGGGATTGCGGACGCCGATTTCGATCGTTTCCTTGGAGGAGTGTCCGCCGCCGGTAGCGGTGACGACTATGCGTTCAATGCCAGTGGTCAGACCCGATCGGAGCTTGAAAAACACGGGTTTATCGCCCGGTTCCGCGAACGTGACGGACTGGCTGGAGCCTTCAGTAAGTCGCAACTTGCCCGTGGTTTCCACTTTCACGGTCACATTTTTCACGCCGCTCTCCATCGCAAAGACATTCACCGGGAAAAGAATTTCCTCATCCGTGCTCACGACCCGAGGCAACGACGAAAGCACCATCAACGGCGCGCGTACAGCCACTCTTTTTTCGGCACGTCCATACGCCCCTTCTTGTCCGGCCACTACCATGACGCGAACAGATCCGATATAAGGCGGAAGTTTGAGCTTATGCGTCTGTGTTTCTCCCTTCTTCAGCGCGAAAGGCCCAAGGAACTTCACGACAGGCTTAAACCGGTTCGCTTTTGACTCTACTGGGCGCAGAGACTCGTCGCCCCCGACGCTGAAGAGGGATCCCAGACGGCCAGCATAGGCGCCCATGACGAAATCGTACATATCCCAGGTGCGAATACCGAGCGCCTCGCGGGCGTAGAAGGTATTCCAGGGGTCGGGAGTCTGAAAATTGGTCAGGTCGAGGAGTCCATCGTCCACAATAGCCAGCGTGTAGGTCATCGGGCGGCCTGATTGCTCTTTGACTTGCACGGTGAAGTCCGCTTCGGGCCTCAACACATCTTGCATGACGATCAAGGGCTTCAGGATGGAATTTTTATGGGTCACGAAGACGGGCATCACGCCATACATACGGATCGGCAGATCGTTAGCAGTCTGTGCGTAAGGCTGGATGAGGGTAATGTGGAGGTAGACATTGGGCGCCATGCCCTCGGTGACCTTAAAACTGTATTTCGTATCGCCCGAGGCGGCCATGTTGACCCATTCACGATGGAGCACTTCCGTACCATTTTCAATGGCGACCAATGCGCGTCCGCCGGTAGAGGCAGGAATGATGGCGGTGGCCGTTTCACCCACCTCGTAAGACGATTTATCGAGCGCGAAGGCCAACATTTTGATGCCGTTAGGGTCAGATTTGTTCGAGCGACCACGCCATTCGGGCCAATCCACGTAAATCGTGCCGCCCGTGGCATGTCCACCCTCGCGATCCTTGATATACACCAAATAGCGACCCCATTCAGGATAGTTGACTCGGAACGGGATCACGGCTTTACCGCTTCCCACCGTGTTGATTGTTCCCGCCGCGACGGGGACGATAGATGCGTTGTTGAGATAAGAGGCAAACGTCTCGTCGTCATGCTCCCACCACCAGCTCCAGTTCACTTTGTAGATCTTGTATTCCAGTCCTTGGCGGTTAAGAGGCTTGCCATCGGGCGAGAGGGTGACTACCTCGAAGTGGTGATCCCGATCCGTCTCAAGGGTCTGACCTTGGTCGAAATTGCCCAGCTTGACGCCGACGTAAACGGGGAAAGGAGAGAATGGAATGCTCTGCGTGAAGAGACTCGCGTCACCTCCAGGTTCAAAGACTCGGCAAGTGAGGTTGGCTTGCAGCATGCCAGGTGCATCAGATGCCGTAGGCAGGTTGGCGAGGAAGGATGCTTTTCCCACATCACTCAGTGCGCCGTCAAAAAGATCGGTCGTACCGGAGGTGAATGCCGCTGCGGGATTGTCGAAGGTGTACTTTTCGTAGCCTTTGAATTGCGTCGGCACCTTCGTGAGGGATATCTCCACCTTAGCTTTTAGCCCGCGCGCCACGGCACCGGTAAGCCAGGCCGATTCAAGGTTCATCGGCACCGGTAGCGGGGACACTTGCAAGATTTGACCGGGCAGCGTAAGGTTGATTTTGAGCCTATTGGGCTTTACGGTTTCGATCCGCAGCGCCTTATGGAAGCTGGCACCGCCTACTTTCACGTAAGCGTTCCAAAGTCCGGTAGGGTCATCCGGTCGGGTGGGGATATGGAAGACGTACATGCCATTCACACCACTAACGGAGATCTGTTTCGTGTAGAATTGGCCACGCGGATTGAAGATCTCTATCGAAACGGGATGATTTTGAGGGATACGTTTTTCGCGATCTTCCATCATGAAGGTCACGTGGAGGGTGTCACCCGGCCGCCATACGCCACGCTCGCCGTAGATGAAGCCTTTCAGTCCGCGTTCAGTCTCTTTGCCGCCAATGTCGAAGCGGCTAAGCATGTTTTCCTCCCCATCCACGAGTCGGAGGTAGCCTTTTTGCTTGTCCGAAGCGGTGGCCACGAGGGCGAAGGGCTTATTTTTCGTCTTGATTTCGGCAAAAGCCATTGTCGTCGGTCTTTGCGCTGCCGATAGGTTGTAGTTGGAAGTTGTAAGCCGTCACTTCTACGCCCGATAAAGGCTTCGTATCGATCAAATTAGAGACTGCCACCCAAAGCGTATTGTTCGCATTGGCCTTGACGATAAGCCCTAAGTTCGAGGCGAGTACGTTCGTGGCCGCCATACGGTCTGACGACATATAATAACTGGCCGAGCACGGGTTGTCACGCTCTTCCCACTGGTAAGTATCCCAATCCATGTCTGCGCCGTCGTAGTAATAGGTCTGCGGCTTGTCCCACGTGGCCTCGTCCGCCTCTCCCAACTCGTTTTCATCCAGTCGCGTCATGCCAGCAGGGCCTAAATTTCGCGCACCTTCCCCTACGCTGTCGCAGGGATAGGCTGAATATTCGCGCTTAAACGAAAGCACGACGCGGTAGATGGCTCCCGGTTCCTGACGAATGAGTTTGCTGAGGTCGATGAAGTAATTATCCCAGTTGTGAATGTCTTTCGTGGCGTCGCTGTCGAGTCTGAGCATCTTGCGATAGACGAGTCGGCCCGTCCGTCGGAGTTCTGACGAGGAGGAAGCCTCGAGCGAGTTGTCCTGTAAGAAGGTCAGGACGTTACGCTCGAAAATGCGGATAATTTTTAGGTCTACCGCATAGAGATTTACGGCTCGGAAAGGCAAAATGAGCTGCTCCGCGTTCGGCATAATCGTTCCCTCGGACAGGAATTCGACCTGCGGATTGAGCGACTTCACCTCCAGCCGCACGGACGAGGAAGCCGTCAAGGCATCACCCGCCACGCTGCGCAGCGCACCGTCTACCTCGATGGCGACAGCCTTCAAATCGCTCCGCCGCTCGAAGAAAAGTCGCACTTTGTTGTCTTGCACCTGACAGGTGTAGGATACAGCGCCGTCAGATCCCCCTTCGCCAGCCCGGAGAGTGACTAAACCGTTCACATCCTGCGTCGTGGAGACGGGGGCGGAGAAAGTTAGGCAGGCACCACTCTCCGGCTCGTCGATCATCTCGGCTTGCATCAGCTTGAAAGGGGGCTTCGTGCCCGGGATGGTAGCTCGGAGCGTCTCCTTATGGTCTGCGCCGAAAGGGCTGCCGTCTATCGTCACCAGAAGTTCCGTGTCGGCCTCTTTTTTGGCGACTTCCGAGACGGTGAAGCGGTACACCCGGGCGTCTTCCGTCCTTGTGACCGTCACCTTGGGCTTGTCGCCGTCATGTTTGGCCGTCACCATCTTCGCGACCTCGTCCGCCTTGGGCGCTTCGCTCAGTCTAAGCTCGCCGCATACGGTCACGCGGTCCGGGGCCGAAGCTGTGATGTCGGTCGAGGTGATACGCGCCGTAAAGTCACGCGCTTGTACGCGGTAGGAGAAGCGAAACGCATCCAGTTTCTTCTCCACTTTCATCACACGTCCCAAGCGGAAGGTAGCGTTGTAGAGTGTCCCCGGGCGTAATTGCCCAGAATCAGGCACGAACTCAATCGTGCGACTGTTGACCCAATACGTTTTGCCTTTCAGACCGGGAGAAAAGTCGAAGAGATCGTCCTTCACTTCCTCGCCCATCTGTACAATCTGTTGTTCTTCGGTCAATTCGATGCGTATCGTCCCATCCGAGCCGATGACACCCCCGTATAGGCGGAGATGTAGGGCGCAAATTCGATGGAAGGGGTAAGATCTTGGTTTGACCGGCACGACACGATGGCCCAAGCCACTGTCGCGATCGTCATCAGTAGAAATATCCGTTTCATAGAGTCACTTGTTGATATGTTATGTATGAGCATGTTTTTATGAGTTCTTGCCAGGGAATGGAGAGCGGACTCCCTCTCTGTGAGGGTTTACAAAGGTATTCCTCTTCGGCCCATTTTTCCTCGTAGGGGTTCGTCCCCTCGCCGCGTGAAGAGGGAGCACTCTTCATGGATGTTCGTACCGTGGGCCTTTAGGGGATCAGAAGCTGTTTGGACTTTATTTCGGAGGCTACCCTAGAGCATATTTCTGATGATTTTGTTTCATCATGAGACGAGCATAGCGAGCTATGTAAGGATTAATGATGGAACAAAAGGGCAGAAACAGGCCTCGATAGGCCCGAAGCAAGAAAGGAGAAAGATCCACTCAAACACCTCGATGAAACGATCACTCAATAAATTCAAAACGGCTTCTCAAAACTGCGTCTACCTTTGGCCCCGCTTTTTGGGAAAGAATGGGACAAGAGAATAATGATCGCTCCGGGCAGTTGGTACTGATCCTGCTGGTAACAGCAGCGGCCTGTCTGGCGCTCTACATGTTGCCAGACGAGTTGTTTGGCCTAAGCATAAAGAAAATGGATATGCTCTCCGACCTTAGAGTCGGGAGCGAGGATGAAGACGAGGACAGCAACCTCTCCAGAGCCGACTCCGTACTGTTGCGCGGCGACTCCACGGGGTTGAGTGCAGCCGACCGTGAACGTTTGGCGTACCGTGACTCGATGTATAGGGCCATCATGGCCCAATTGCGGGGCGATACGCTCAAGGCAGTCGTCGAGGACTTTTCCGTGGGGCACATCGGACTGCGGCGATTCTTCGCCGCGCTGAACGGCATCAGCACGTTAGGCCGACCCGTCCGCGTGGCGTTCCTCGGCGACTCCTTCATCGAGGGTGACATCCTCACGGCAGACTTCCGCGAGCGGATGCAAGCGCGATTTGGTGGCCGAGGCGTAGGCTTTGTGCCAGTGTCATCGCAGGTGGCACAGTTTCGCCCGACTGTTCGACTGCGCTCTAAGGGGTGGACGACGCGCTCCATACTCTCCGACCGTAAGCCGAAGTACCTCCTTTCTTGCCTCCTGTTCGATGCCGCGAACGATGCCCCGACAATAGCCTTCGAAACGACCGACTATATGCCCCACTTGAAGAGTGTCGGTACCCTCAAGTTCCTCTACACAAGCAATCGAGCGACAGACCTCCGCTGGATATGCAACGAGGGGCGGGATACATTCACTGCGCGCCTCCCAGAGACCGACGGCGTGGGGCAATATGTGGCGAAGGGCTCCTTTACGGAGGGCAAATTGACCTTTACACATGCGCAGGGGTTGCAAGCGTTGGGCATTGCGTTAGAGGATGACCGTGGAGTGGTGGTGGACAATTTTGCTTTGCGAGGTAATTCTGGTTTGCCGCTGGAAAACTTGGACATAGCGCGCTGCCAAGCGTTGCAGGGCATACGCCCCTACGACCTGATTGTGATTCAATACGGCCTGAATGTGGCCGTCGAACGAACGAAGGACTATGGCTTCTACCGAGATCGGATGGTGGCCATCATTAAACATATCCGCACCTGCTTCCCAGGGGCCGACGTGCTGCTTTTGGGCGTCTCGGACCGCAGCAAAGTGGTCGGCGGAGAGCGCCACACGATGTCGGCCGTGAAGAACCTTCGCCGCGCGCAACGTGAGGCGGCCTTCGAGGCGGGAGTAGCCTTCTGGGACGTTTACGAGGCGATGGGCGGAGAGGATGGCATGGTCGATTACGTGAAGCGCAATTGGGCGGCCAAGGATTATACGCATCTCAGTTTTCAGGGTGGCCGCGAATTGGCCAATGCCCTCTACGACGCAATCATTTTAGAGAAAACGCTATATGACAATCTGGAAAAAACGCAGCGCTAACAGGGCACCCTTCTGGGCGGCGCTCTGCTGCTTATGTATGGCTACGGCAGCCCAGGCCGAAAGGCCGCATTCGCCGATTGAAAACAGGAACCTTGCAGCGGAAAAAGCTGCTCCCGAAAAGAAGAAGACCAGCCCCCTGACGGATCAGGTCGACCTCACGATGACGTTTGCCGTCGATTCGCTTTGTCGCATCATCGATCCGAGGCACACGCTGGACGAGTTCTGGGAGAATCTGCTCAGCCTATATAACGGTAAAGACACCGTACTGCCTATCGCTCACTTGGGCGACTCCCATATCCAGGGCGGATTCTATACGAACGAGACGATGAATCTGCTCCGGCGCACCTTTGGCAATGCCGGCCGTGGATGGATCGCACCTTACCGGCCTGCACGTGAAAATGGCCCCTCGGACTATCGTATTTTTCTCGCAAGTGAAGAGCTGGAGCGTCGGGCGGTGCACGCGTCCGCAGTCGGGTACACCGTGGGGGCTGGGCGGCATGGGCTTGCAGACGGATGCCGCCACGATCGACTTCACGATCGCGGTCAATGGGGCGGACGACGACTTCACGCAGGTGCTGATGTACCGCGGAGAGTACGCCCGGCCCATGCTCCCGGAGGGGATCCGCAATGCGCGGACGGCTTGGGGCAAGGATACCTACGCGCCCGACCTGACGGTGGATAGCTTCTTCCTGCCCGAGGCTGTGCGCGAGCTCCGTTTGCAGAGCGTCAGCCGCAGCGAGGCCCCCACCTCAGTCACGGGCGCGAGCTGCTACTACGGATTTTCGCTCTTCAACGGGCGCCCCGGGGTGGTCTATCACGCCATCGGTCGTAACGGGGCCACCTATTCGCAGTACACCTCCGAGCGATTCGTCCGCCAGCTCTCGCTCTTGGAGCCTGCCATACTCATCATCTCGCTCGGCACCAACGAATCGTACGGCACGCACTTCTCGGCCTCCGATTTCATTACGCGCGTAGACCGCTTCGTGCGACTGGCCCAGCGATACATGCCCCTGACGACCATCGTACTCACTACTCCGGCCGAAAACTACCTCGCGGCGCGAACCACCGTCACTCGGCGGGCCAAGGGCAAGAAACGTCGCACGACTACGACCGTCACGCGGGGCTATACCCGCAACGTGCACGTCGGTGAGGCCGCCGAGGCGATCCTCGATTATGCCGCGCGGGAGGGTCTGGCCTGCTTCGACCTCTACGGCATGACCGGCGGCGCAGGCTCGTGCGAGCGGTGGCAAGCCGAAGGACTCTTCTCGCATGACCGTGTGCATTACAGTGCCTCCGGTTATAGGGAGCAGGGGCGGCTACTGTACAAGGCACTCGTCCGCAGTGCATTGGATTACCAGCAACGTAAACGAAAATGATCCACAGCCTACCCCTTGACCTCAGCCTCGAGCGCCTCCGTGCCCTCTTCGCGTATCAGCCCGAGAGCCCGATGCTCTTCAGCACAGGCCTCTTTTTCTTCCTCTTCATCGCCTTCTACATCGGTTATCGCGCCCTGCGCCACACGACGACCGCCCGCATCCTTTACGTCGTCCTTCTTTTCGCTCTATTTCTATTATAAGAGCAGCGGCGTCTGGTTCCTGCTTCTCGTCTTCACCGCCACGTCTGATTTCCTCATCGCCCGGGCCCTCGCCGCCACCGTCCGCCCGGCCGGACGAAAGGCTTGGGTGACGCTTAGCTTGGTCATCAACTTGGGCATGCTGGCCTACTTCAAATACACCAACTTCCTCCTCCAGACCCTCCTTGCCATAGGCCAGAGCATGGGCTCTTGGTTCGGCGTGGCCCCCGTCGGAGGCACGGTTTACGAGCCGCTGGACATCTTCCTGCCCGTCGGCATCTCGTTCTTCACCTTCCAATCGCTCAGCTACACCATCGACGTCTACCGCGGTGAGCTCCAGCCGCTCCGACGCTGGATCGACTACCTGTTTTACGTCTCCTTCTTCCCCGGACTCGTGGCCGGACCTATCGTCAGGGCCCGCGACTTCATCCCTCAGATGTTCCGGACGCCCGTCGTGACCCGCGAGACGCTCGGCGAAGGGCTCTACCTCATCATCTGCGGCCTCCTGAAGAAGAGCGTCATCTCGGACTATATCAGCGTCAACTTCGTCGACCGCATCTTCGACGCTCCGACGCTCTACACGGGCCTCGAGAACCTCGTCGGCGCCTACGGCTATGCGCTTCAGATCTACTGCGACTTCTCGGGCTACTCCGACATGGCTATCGGCATCGCCCTGCTGCTGGGCATCCGCTTCAACACCAACTTCGACTCCCCCTACCAGTCGGCCACCATCACCGAGTTCTGGCGTCGGTGGCACATTTCGCTCTCCACCTGGCTCAAGGACTACCTATATATCAGTCTCGGCGGCAATCGGCGCGGCCGCGTCCGTACGTACGTCAACCTCATGCTTACGATGCTCCTCGGCGGGCTCTGGCATGGAGCTTCAGCCGGTTTATCCTCTGGGGCGGACTTCACGGGGCAGCGCTGGCCGTTCATAAGTTCATGATGAACCATTTTCCCAGCTTCCGCCCCACGGGCGACACGATGTCGCCACTTCGGCGCGTCTGCGGCGTCCTCATTACCTTCCACGTCGTATGCTTCGGTTGGATCTTCTTCCGGGCCGACACGATGGCCACGGGTTGGGACGTGATCCGCCAGATCTTCACCGCCTTCCACCCGGAAGTCTTCAGCCAGTTCGTTGTCGGATACACCGAAGTCTTTCTGCTGATCCTCGGCGGCTACGCGATCCACTTCATGCCCCGAGCTGTCGACACGACCGTCCGCGGGTGGGTCACCCAGTCCCCGACGCTGGTGCAAGCCCTCAACCTCACGGTCGCCATCATCATTGTCCTGCAACTGAAGAGCGCCGACATCGTCCCCTTCATCTACTTCCAGTTCTGAGGTGCCCATCTAAGAATCGCCCCCGTCGGAAACCATTTCAATAGCCCCATCCCGTACCCGGCTAGCTTCCCTGCCCCCGGTGGGGGCTTGATTTCTTTTGCGCCCTTTTCTTGTATCAAGACAAGAAAAGGGTGTGGGAGATAGGGGCAAAGCCCTCACGACAATAGTCCCCGACACAAACCCGCCCCCATCAGCAACCATTTCAACGGCCCCATCCCGTACCCGGCTAGTTTCCGCCCCCGGTGGGGGCTTGATTTTTTTGCGCCCTTTTTCTTGTATCAAGACAAGAAAAGGGTGTAGGAGATAGGAGGCAAAGCCCCCCACGACAATAGCCCCGACACAAACCTGCCCCCACCGGAAACCATTTCAATGGCCCCATTCAGTACCCGGCCAGTTTCCCCGCCCCCGGTGGGGGCTTGATTTTCTTTTGCGCCCTTTTCTTGTATCAAGACAAGAAAAGGGTGGGGGGATAGGAGGCAAAGCCCCCTACGACAATGGCCCCCGACACAAACCCGCCTCCGATGGTAACCATTTCGAGACCCTCGGGCACCCATCCGCCTCCGCCGCATATTCCGGTGGGGGCGATTTCATGTCAATGACTTCCGCCGAAAAACAATTCGTGAACTCCGGACACAAACCCGCCCCTGTCAGAAAACAATTCGCTAACCTCGGACACCCATCCGCCCCCATCGGAAAACATTTCACGAACCCTCGGTGCACCGTCGCTCCCATAAAAAGTCCGTTTTGGAACCTATTTCACGATCACGCCCCCGTTGAGGCCTTCAATGAGGCGTTATTTTGCGATCACGCCCTCATTGAAGTGTTCAATGGGGTGTAATTGCGCGATCACGCTATCGTTGAAGTATTCAATGAGGCGTAATTATAGAAACACACCCCCATTGAGGTCTTCAATGGAGGCGAGACAGCGACAAGAGTCCATGAAATAAAATCCGATGCGAGCGTCTATCCGGTGGGAGTCGCCGAACCATCTGTCTTTCTGTGTATAGATCATATCTATCTCCCCGTTGGAAACCCATTCGAGAGCGACTTTGCGTCCAATGTTCCCGTTGGAAATTATTTTGCCGGCCGGTGTCGGTCATTCGCCCCCATCGGTTTTTATTTTATAGGCCACCGTCGGTTGGGCGCCCAGAATGGAGACCAATTTACCGGCCCCCGACCGTCATTCGCCCCCGTCGGATTTTATTTTATAGGCCACCAACCGCCAGGCGCCCCCGTCCTTTGTTGGTACGTGCTGGGGCGAATGCAATTCGCCCCTACCCTGACGGCCGACAATGGCGCCCACGCGTCGGCCGCCCGCGTCGGAAACCATTTTAATAGCCCCATCCCGTATTCGGCCAGCTTCCCCGCCCCCGGTGGGGGCTTGATTTTTTGCGCCCTTTTCTTGTATCAAGACAAGAAAAAGGGTGTGGGGAAAGAGGGTAAAGCCCCCACGACAACGGCGCCCACGCGTCGGTCGCCCGCGTCGGAAAACCATTTCAACGGCCCCATCCTGTACCCGGCCAGCTTCCCGCCCCGGTGGGGGCTTGATTTTTTGCGCCCTTTTCTTGTATCAAGACAAGAAAAGGGTGTGGGGATAGGGTGCAGCCCCTTACGACAATAGCCTCCGGCACAGACCCGCCTCCAACGAAAATCAATTTACCGGCCACCGCCGGTCAGGCGCCCCGGGAAGGGGCTACGGCAAGGGCCAGAGGTTCAAGGGGGCTGCCATATATTTGCAGGGCGATAGCAAAAATAGTGTTCAATAGCAGTAAACGAAAAACGAAATAATGAGACCGGTTAAAACGATCGATGAACCGGGAAACAGTCGCTTCCCGCTGGATCTCCATCTCGACTATCAGCAACGACTTTATGGCGTGATCACCGAGATGGAGCCTCGAAAAATAGGTCTGGAGGAGGCCGATTTCCTCCAGTGGCTCACGGATATTAAGACGGAGGAGGATGTCGTCCGCGAGACACGGGCGGCGAAAGAGTCGGAGGCCCTTCGCGACAAGGATGCGGAGCGAAACGAATGTCTGACGGGGCTGTTTCAGGAGATTCGGCAGGCCGCGCGCTCTCCGATAGCGGCGCGTCGCGAGTCGGGGCTCCTGCTGAAAACCATTATCGATGCTTACAAGGGACTGCAGCACCAAAGGCGATCTGGGAAGACGGCGCATATCGACTCCTTGCTCCGGGATTTGTCTACGGCGGAGGCCGCCGAGGCGCTGAAGCAGCTGGAGGTAGATACGATCGTGAGCTTGCTTCGGGAGCGCAACGAGGAATTTAAGTCGTTGCGCGAGGTCCGCTCGACTGTAGCTGCCGGTGCAAATCGGCTCGCGGGCCAGGCGATCCGGAAGGTGAACGACCAGACCTTGAACACCATCTTCCGCTACATCGAAGCCGCCTACATTGCGTCCGACAACGACCCCGACCGCCAAGTCATCGGCCGCCTGATCGACCAAATCAACCAGCGCACGCGCGAGAGCAAGGTCTCGTTCAAACGAATCGAGGGAATACGCAAGAAGCGGCTCCAAATGAAGGATCCGGCGGAGGCGACTGACACGAAGGCGCCCCCTGAAACGAAAAACGATCGGCAGCCGCCCCGCCCACCTCGCCCACGATGGAACCGACCGAGGAGGCCGAGACGCCTCAGGCGCCGCCGATGGACACTGCGGCACCGACCGCTGACGAACGGTCATAGCCCCCGGATTCCGCTACATTTGCCGCCATGTCAAGAAATAAACTCCAAAAATTCGCCGAGATGGAAGCCCTGCCCAACGTCTTCCAATACCCTTACGCCGCGCTGGCCGAGGGCGGCGGGTGCCCCCTGAAAGGTCGCTGGCGGGAGGCCGCTTTCGGCGGAAGGCCCGGGCGCATCGTGCTCGAATTGGGCTGTGGGCGCGGGGAATACACCCTCGGACTGGCTGAGCGGCACCCGGACGCGAACTTCGTCGGCATCGACGTTAAGGGCGCCCGTATGTGGGCCGGCGCACGCGTGGCCGCAGCTCGCCAGATGGGCAACGTGGCCTTCCTTCGGACCGACATCGAACTTTTGGCCAGCTTTTTCGAGCCGGGCGAAGTGGACGAACTCTGGATCACCTTCCCCGACCCGCAAATGCAGAAGGCGCGGAAACGCCTCACCAGCACCCGCTTCATGGCGCTCTACAGCGGCATCTTACCACGGGAGGGCGGGCGCGTCCACCCTCAAGACCGACAGCCCGTTTCTCTTTGCTTACACCTGCGAAATGCTCCGCGCGAACCAGCTGGAGGCGGCGCCCTGCACGGCCGACCTCTACGCCGACACCGCGGACACGAGCCTCGACGAGGCGCGCGCCATCCGCACACACTACGAGCAGCAGTGGCTCGACCGCGGCCTGACCATCAAGTACCTCAGCTTCTGCCTCACCCCGCGCGAGGCTTGGATCGAACCGGAGGTGGAGATCGAGCGCGACGCGTACCGAAGCTATGGGCGCGGCCAACTGTCGCCTGCCCGGCCCGTCCGCTCCCGTCGCTCCTCCCGCTGAGGGCTGACACGCGTCAAGGGCTTTTCAGGGGCATCTCCCGCTGAGGGCTGACACGCCGCAAGGGTCTCCGAGGCATCTCCCGATCGGGGGCTACCCCCTCAAAAATGCTTTTGAATCACAGGCCGAAAGGCTCCGCCGCCCCCAAGTGGCTGCCCGGCTTGTCCCTATAAACTATAGCGGCCAAGTGGCTGCACAACACGATTATATAAGATGAAACTTTATCCGAAATTGATTTTAGACGCACTGGAAAAAGTGCGATACCCAGGCACGGGGCAGAACCTCGTGGAGTCCGGAATGGTGGACGATGATATCCGTATCGACGGCATGAAAGTCTCTTTCACGCTCATCTTCGATAAGCCCAACGACCCGTTCACCCGATCGGTGGTCAAGGCCGCCGAGGCCTCGATTCTGACTTATGTTTCGCCGGACGTGGAGATCAAGGGCAACATCAGCACCACCTCGCGGCAGGAGATGCAGCCCGTCGGCCCCGCCTCGGAAGAGGCGCCGCTGCTGCCGGGCGTCAAACACATCATCGCCGTGGCCTCGGGCAAGGGCGGTGTGGGCAAGAGCACCGTATCGGCGAATCTGGCCGTGGCGCTGGCTGCCGCGGGCTATCGCGTGGGACTGCTGGACGCCGACATCTTCGGCCCCTCGCAGCCGAAAATGTTTGACGTGGAGGCCGCCCGGCCTGCGTTGGAGAAGGTGGGCGACAAGGAGCTGATCATCCCCATCGAGAACTACGGCGTGAAAATGCTGTCGATTGGGTTCTTCGTCAACCCGGACGAGGCCGTGCTCTGGCGCGGGGCCATGGCCTGCAATGCGCTCAAGCAGCTCATTAGCGAAGCCAACTGGGGCGAGCTGGACTACCTGCTCATAGACCTGCCGCCGGGCACGAGCGACATCCACCTCACCCTTGTGCAAACCCTTGCGCTGACCGGGGCCGTGATCGTCAGCACTCCGCAACAGGTGGCGCTGGCTGACGCCCGTAAGGGGATCAGTATGTTCGTTGACAACAAGGTGAATGTGCCCGTGTTGGGTCTCGTCGAGAACATGGCGTGGTTCACTCCGGCCGAATTACCAGAGAACCGGTACTACATTTTTGGGCGCGAGGGCTGCAAGCGCTTGGCCGAGGAGCTGGGTGTGCCCCTGCTCGGGCAGATCCCGCTCGTGCAGAGCATCTGTGAGAGCGGTGACGTCGGTGAGCCGGCTGCGCTGGACGAGGATACGGTCACGGGCATGGCCTTCCGGCAGCTGGCTGAGCGCGTGGTGGAGCGTGTGGCCTACCGTGAGCAGCACATGGCGCCTACGCAGAAGGTGGAAATCACACATTCATAGCCCCCGTGGAACTCTCCGCGGACATGCGGCAATTCATAGCCGATCACGCAGCGGACGACACCCGTTCGCTGCTGCTCGCAGCGGCACGTTACCCCCGGGTAGACGTGCCGTTTGCCGTTATACAGATCGAATCGCACCGCCGAATCCGGGAGAAGCTGCCCCAGTGGTTTGCGGCACGCGATCGGCTCGTCTTCTCCTCGCGGCGGTCGGTCGAGCAGTGCTCCTCGGAGGCGGCGGCGCGTTACAAGCAGCGGCTCATCGAGGGTGCGGTCGGTAGCCTCTGCGACCTCACGGGTGGCCTCGGGGTGGACACCGCGAGCTTAGCCGAGCGTGTGGCACGCGTCATCTATGTGGAGCGCGACGGCCCGACGTTCGAGGCGGCCATGCACAACTTCTCCGCCTTGGGGTTGGGCAACGTGACCGGCCTCCATGCTTCGGCCGAGGACGCCCTCCGTACCCTGCCGCCCGTGGACATCTGCTATATCGACCCCTCGCGACGCGACGGCTGCGACCGCCGACTGTTTGCGTTGGCCGATTGCAGTCCGGACCTCGAGCAGCTGCTTCCGACGATCCTGTCTAAGGCTCCGACGCTCATCGCCAAACTGTCGCCGATGCTGGATTGGCAACATACGCTGGCCCGCCTACCGGGGACGTCGGACATCCACGTGCTGGCTGTCCGGGGCGAGTGCAAGGAGCTGACCTTCGTCGTCCGACGCGCCCATGCCGCACCGCCAACGATCCACTGCGTTCACCTCACGGCCGACGGCGGGGAGCAGGTCTTCCGCTTCACCCCGGATGAGGAGCGCACCGCACCGTCGGCCGTCACCGCCTCCGTCTCGTCGTTCCTCTACGAGCCGAACACAGCGATCCTCAAGGCGGGCGCCTTCCGACTCGTAGCCCAGCGCATGGGCCTCGGTAAGCTGCACACGGACAGCCACCTCTACACGTCGAGCGTCGAGGTGACAGACTTCCCCGGCCGACGCTTCCGTGTGGACGAGGTGCTGCCCTTCGGTCGCCAACTATCCCGCGTGATGGCCCGCACGGTGCCCCGAGCGAACATCGCAGTGCGCAACTTCCCTCTCTCGTCCGACGCCCTCCGCGCCCGATTGCGGATAGCCGACGGTGGTGACGTCTACCTCTTCGCCACCACTCTGGCCGACGGCCGCCGGGTAGTGATCCGTTGCACGCGCATCGGCTGAGGGGGGCGACCGCTGACTGCGGCCAAAAGAAAAGGGTTGGTGAGCTTGTTTGGCCCATCAACCCTTTTCGGTAGTGGTCGGTTACGGTGGCCCGTTTGTGGTCACCGCCCGCGGTATGTGCGTCAGTCGTCCGCCTGTTGCATACGGAAGGCCCGGCCCAGTTCGTGGACAATGTCGCTGGCCACCAGACTCTCCTCCGACGACCGCGCCGCGGCCAGATCGCCCGCCGAACCGTGCAGGAAGACGCCGATGATGGCCGCCTTGACCGGATCGTAGCGCTGCGCCATGAGTGCGGCGATGACACCCGTCAGCACGTCGCCACTGCCGGCCGTCGCCATGCCAGGGTTGCCGGTGGTGTTGAAGTAGATCTGTCCCTGCGGCGCGCAGACGGCCGTATAGGCGCCCTTGAGGACGATACAGATGGCGTGCTTGACGGCGGTCGTGGCCGCCTTGTGCAGTCGGTCGTAGCCATTGGCGCTCTCGCCGAACAGCCGATCGAACTCGCGCGGGTGGGGCGTCAGCACGGTGCCCGGCGGAAGGAGCGGCATAAGCTCGCGGTTGCGCGCCAGCAGGTTCAGCGCGTCGGCGTCGAGGAGGAGGGGCTGGTCTACCGAGCGCAGCAAACGCCCCAGGAGTGAGGCCGTACGCTCGTCCGTGCCGATGCCGGGCCCAATGGCGATGGTGTCGAACTCCCGCAGGCTATCCGGTAATGTGGTGATGCGATCGCGGTCCGCGTCGAGGTCGATCATGGCCTCCGGAACAGCCGTCTGGAGCACCATCTCGCCCCGCTGAGGTAGGTGGACGGTCAGCTTACCCACGCCGCTGTGCATGCAAGCCGAGGCGGCTAAGAGCGCTGCGCCCATGCGGCCTTTACCGCCGGCGACGAGCAGCGCGTGGCCGAAGTCGCCCTTGTGTGCAAAGCGGCTGCGGGGACGGATCAGCCGCTCCATGTCCTCATCCGTGACCATGAGATAAGCCGTCGGCGTCTTCTGGATAATGTCGGGGTGCAGGCCGATGGGGAGCACCTTCCAGCGGCCTACGTAGGCCTCGTTTTCAGGCAGCAGCATGGCCAGCTTGGGAAACTCGAAGGTGAGCGTCATTTTGGCGCGGATGATGCTGTCGGGGTTGTTGCTCAGGTTGTCCTCGCCGAAGAGTCCGGAGGGCATATCGATGGATACGACGGTGGCGTTGGACTGGTTGATGTAGCCAACTACGGCCGCATAGCCGCCTGTGAGGGGGCGGTTGAGGCCGGAGCCAAATAGGCCGTCGATGACCACGTCATGCTCGGTGAGTTCGGGCGGATCAAAGTCGTCGATCACCTCATAGAGGCGCACCTTCTCGTCAGCCAAGATGCGCTGCTTGTTCTCCTCACAGTCCGGCGAGAGTCGTTGGCCGGGGTTGAAGAGGTAGACTTCCGTGCGATACGATTCCTCGGCCAGCAGTCGGGCTACGGCCAAGGCGTCGGCGCCGTTGTTACCCTGCCCCGCAAAGACGATCACGCGTCGCTGCTTGGAGAAGTTGCGCTTAAATTCATTGGCAAAGGTCACGGCCGCTCGCTCGACCAAATCGATCGACGAGATCGGTTCGTTGTCGACCGTATATTGATCGAGGCTCTTCAGTTTCGATGTCTCAAATATTTTAAACATGTCCGGTGGGGGTTAATGGATTGAGTGTCCAAAGATACGGCTGTGAGGGCGAAACGAGCTGGAATTGCCTTCATCATGCCCGGACGGCAGCATCTGAACCGTACCAGCCTCCAGACTTTCTGCCGACCTGCGGAGATCCTACCCGCGCGTGGCTTTCCTTTCCGTAACGTGAGTTCGATGTGCTCATTTCTTCAGGAAATCGCCTGCCACAAAACTTTTTCGGCTCATTTCCTTGAGGAATCGGCCGCCACAAAACTTTTTCGGCTCATTTCCTTGAGGAATCGGCCGCCACAAAACTTTTTCGGCTCATTTCCTCAGGAAATCGGCCGCCATAAAAACTCTTTTTCGGCTCATTTCCTCAGGAAATCGGCCGCCACTAAAACTTTTTCGGCTCATTTCCTCAGGAAATCGGCCACTAAACTTTTTCGGCTCATTTCCTCAGGAAATCGGCCGCCACTAAAACTTTTTCGGCTCATTTCCTCAGGAAATCGGCCGCCACAAACTTTTTCGGCTCATTTCCTCGAAATCGGCCGCACACTTACTCACTCATTTCCTCAGGAAATCGCTGGATGGGCTTCCACTCATTTCCTCAGGAAATCGCTGGATGGGCTTCCACTCATTTCCTTGAGGAAATCGTAGGATGGCCTACATCGCTTGTTCGTTTCTTTTTGCACTTAGCAATAAGATCACGGAGCGATCGTTTCCAATCGTGAAATAAAACAACCAATCAAGTAGATTATGAAAGCAAAACGAGTATGCGCTGTGCTGATCCTGTTGATCGGTATGGCAGGCGTGGTTCGGGCGCAGGAGCTGGCCGGACGCGTGGTGGACGACGCAAAACGTCCGATGGAGTTTGTCAATGTGGTAGCCTATGCGCTGCCCGATTCTGCCTTTGTGGCGGGGGCGATCACCGACGCCAATGGCGCCTTCTCGTTGCCAGTCCCTGGCACGGCTGCGAAACGCGTGCTGAAGGTCTCCTTCGTGGGCTATGAGACGCAAGTCGTTGAGGCACGGCCGGGCATCGTCGTCACCTTACGACCCGAGGCGGCAGCGCTCGGCGAGGTCACGGTGACGGCCGATCGCATTCGCCGCAGTGTAGGCGGATACACGGCCAACCTGCTCGGCTCGACCGTGACGCAGGGCCGACAGACGGACGAGATACTCACCATGTTGCCCGGCGTGACGCGTCGCGAAGGGGCGCTCGAAGTGCTTGGGCAAGCCGTCGGAACGGTCTACGTGGACGGCATCCGGCTGACCAGCACCAAGGAACTGGCCGCCCTGCCCGCCGACCGCATCCGCCGTGTGCAGGTGGATTACACGCCCGGCAGCAGTGAATTTGCTTCCACACGCGGCGCCGTGATCCGCATCACACTCCGCAAAGAGCTGGATGGCGGATACTACGGCTATGCCATGGCCGGCGCCGATGTGTACTCCAAATATGGCTTCTCGCGCGACTTCGCCTACGCTGTCTATAACGGCCGATTCAATCGCCTGAGCCTCTACAATGTCCTCTCTTATACCGATTACTACCTCGCCACCGACGACGAAAACACGTACGACTTCCTCCGCACGGGACGCGCGCAGCGCACCGACGTACAGTCTCGCGGCTGGACGCACCGCCTCTACGACCGCCTCAGCCTGACCTACGACCTTACCCCGCGCAACACCCTCGGCACCTCGCTATACTTCTCCACCGACCACGCCAAACCCCGCACCGACGTGGCCACGTTCGTACGCACCCCGTCGGGCTGGGCCGACACGGCGCTCTACACCACGCGCATCGAGACGCCCTACACCTATCGCACGTATCAAGGCACCCTCCGCTTCGACCGCGAGCTGGACGACCAGGGTAGCACCTTCAACATCGGCGCCGACTACCTCCGCCAGTACGCCCGCAATCGCATGCAGACCTTGCGCCTCCTCCCCCTCGCCCGATTTAGACACCCTTTCGAATCGCTCCGAGGAGACGACGAACATGCTCGAGGCTCGCACGTCGCTCAACAAGAACTTCGCCTCCGGCCTCGCCATCAACGGCGGCCTGGCTTACCGTCGCATCACCGTGGATTACGACCTCACCAACGAGCGCCACCTCCGCACCTTGCCCTACGCCGAAGGACGAATGCCTGCCATCTATGCCGAGGTGCAAGGCCTTATCGGCAAACGCCTACAGTACGGCGTCGGGCTGCGCGTGCAGGAGAGCCGCATCGCCTATCGCCCGGACGCCGCTGCCGACCTCATCGTGCACGACGATTGGGACGCTTACTCCTCCTTCAACCTGCTGTGGATGATCAACGAGGCGCGTAAGATCTCCGCCACCCTGAACTACACCGAAGCCGTCGACGACATCCCCTACAGCGCCCTCACGACTCACCGCGAGTACACCGACGAGCACAGCTACACGACCGGCAACCCCGACCTTGTCCCCTGCAAGTCGCACACCCTCACGGCTGTCCTCGACCTCTACGACCATCTCTCCTTCAACACGATCTACATCTACAACGAGACCCCGATCTACTACGCCACGCGGGTGGATGCCGACCGGCCGTCCGTGACCTACACGAAACCCATGAACGCCAAATATGAACGCTTCCTCGGCCTCAGCGCCGAGGCACGCTTCGATCCCCTGCCGTGGTGGAAGCTGAAGGGCATGGTGATGTACACGCTTTTCGGATCCAAGTCGGAGGATTTCGACGTCAGCGGTCAGCAGAAATACTATTTCTCGCTCTCGAACACGTTCCGCTTCACGCCGCACATGGGCGCTTCGCTCGATGGCTATTACGAGCCTACGTTCCACTTCACCGACCGTATCTACCGCACCGTCTACGAGATGTCGGGCAGCGTCTACCACACCTTCCTGCGCGATCGGCTGGCACTCCGGATCAACTTCAAGCTCTTCCGCCACGGCCGCGTGATCGACACCGAGACGCCCGACCTTCGCCTCGTCGAGGCCAACCGCTCGCACGAGCAATACTTCGGCCTCTCGCTCTCGTACTCCTTCAGCGGCGGCCGCCGCGTGGACGTCAAGCAGACGGAGGAGATCCAGTCCTACGAAAAGATCCGCGACAAGCGATGACGGAGCGCGATTGAACCCGTACAATCGCCTGTGGACTCAAGTATCATGCGAAAGTGTGGGGCGCGTGTATAACTAAATGTACGCGCGTCCCTTTTCTATGTTTTAGTCGTTGCGCCGCTGGTGCAAGCACTTCCAAAAGCGTTTTGGCCATCGCGTGACGCCCGTAGAGAGTCTCTGCGGGCTTTATTCTTACATCGACATACGCGTTATGTCACAAGACGAAGGGAGGGAATGTGTGGGGGAGGGTAGGGATAAAAATATAGGAATCGACGGTAATCACTTACGGTCGATTCCAGAAAAGAAATTTATTTGACTTACGTGGTTTTTTTATCCATGTCTAACTAAAAATTCACACCGCAAAGGTACGGGTGCTGAGCAGGGGACGAAATCCCTAATTGTGGGTAAATTACTGTCTTACCCTTCGCTATTAGTGGGTATGCGAGCCGTATTGAGGGCAAAAAGAACAGCCTCAGGCACTCAAAAACAGCCCCGCGAGGTGGTAAACGCCATAGGACATCAGCCACGCCACACCCGTATTATAAAGGATGGAGAAGGCTACCCACTTGCGATTACCGGTCTCGTTGCCGATGGCGGCCAGCGAGGCGATGCAGGGGCAATAGAGGAGGATGAAGATCAGGAAGGCCAGGGCTGAACGCTGCGTAAAGTCGCCCGAGGCGGCCAGGGTGCCGGAGAGCGAGGCCTCGTCCGCGTTGCTGTAGAGCACGCCGAGCGTGCTGACGATCACCTCCTTCGCGGCGGCACCGGAGAGGAGCGCCACGGTAGCCTTCCAGTTGAAGTCCATCGGCGCTACGAGGGGTTGGCAGAACTTGCCGATGCGACCTAGGAAAGAATTCTCGTATTGCATTTCGGACAGTGCCACAGGGTCGAGCGTGGTGTCGGTGGGCACTTCGGTGTGGGGGTAATAACTCAGGAACCAGATGATGATGGAGATGACGAGGATCACGCCGCCGATCTTGCGCATGTACTGCTCGGCTTTGTCCCACATGTGTTTCAGCGTAGCGCGGACGGTGGGCATGCGGTAGGGGGGGAGCTCCATCACGAAGGGCGTCTCGTCGGCTTGAAGACGCCGCGGCGCAGGAGCACTGCGGTGAGGGCGGCCATGAGGATACCGAAGGCGTAGAGCGAGATGAGCACCGTGCCAGCGGTGGCGGAGAAGAAGGTGCCGACGAGCAGAATGTAGACCGGTAGGCGTGCGCTGCACGACATGAAGGGGTCGATCAGGATCGTGATCAGTCGGCTGCTGTGGCTCTCGATCGTGCGCGTGGCCATGATGGCGGGCACGTTGCAGCCGAAGCCCATGAGCATGGGGATAAACGACTTGCCGTGCAGGCCGATGCGGTGCATGATGCGGTCCATGATGAAGGCTGCGCGGGCCATGTAGCCCGAATCTTCCATGAGCGAGATAAAGAGATAAAGCAGCAAGATGTTGGGTAAGAAGACGGTCACGCTGCCCACACCACCGATGACGCCGTCGGCCAGCAGATCGCGCAGCGGCCCCTCAGGCATGTGCGCGCGGAGCATTTCGCCGAGCCACGCGAAGGCGGCCTCGATCCAGTCTTGCGGATACTTGCCGAGCCAGAAGGTGGTGGAGAAGGTGAGCCACATGAGGAAGATGAAGATGGGGAAGCCGAGCCACTTATGGGCCACGATGCGGTCGATGCGATCGGTGGCGCGGTTGAGGTCGACGGTGCCGGGGGTGTAGACCTTGCGGAGGGCGCCGGCGATGTAGCCGTATTTGCGGTCGATGACGGCGGCCTCCGTCTGTTCGGCCAGCAGTCGGTGGATCTTCTCCGCGCCCCGTTCGGCCGCCGCCTTCCACTCCGGGTAAGCCGCACAGCTGCGCAGGGTACGCTGCGCCTCGGTGTCGCCCTCAAGGAGCTTCAGCGCCCAGTAGCGCGGCGGGAACTGGCGGGGCAGCTCGTCGCTCTGCTGCATGAGGCGGGTGACGATGGCCAGTTCGGGCTCGATCGTGGTGCCGTAGTTGATGTTCACCTGACGCGTCACGCGGTTGCGGCCCTCGAAGAGGTCGATGATCGTGTCGAGCAACGTGTCGATGCCATCGCCCGTGCGGGCCACGGTGGGCACCATCGGTATGCCGATCATGCCGCCCAACTTCTCGTGGTTGAGCGTGGCGCCGCTCGCTTCCAGCTCGTCGTACATGTTGAGCGCGATGACGGTCGGCTGGCTGAGGTCGATCAGTTCGGTGGTGAGGTAGAGGTTGCGCTCGAGGTTGGAGGCTACGACGACGTTCAGGATCACGTCCGGCCGGCGGTCGAGGATATGCTGACGCACGTACCGCTCCTCGGGCGAATAGGCCGAGAGGGAGTAGGTGCCCGGCAGGTCGGTGATGTTGAAGCGGTAGCCTTTGTAGGTGACATGCCCCGTTTTGGCCGCCACGGTGACGCCGCTATAGTTGCCCACATGCTCGCGCCCGCCGGAGATGACGTTGAAGAGCGACGTCTTGCCGCTGTTGGGGTTACCGACGAGGGCTACGTTGATTTCGTTTTTGCGTGGTGCGGGCTGTGTGTCGGCCGACGGGCGACGGTTCGTCGGGTCGTTCGTGTTCGGTGCCTCCTCCGGGCCGTCCGGCAGGGGCTGGTTGGCTTCGTCTTCGGGCAGCACTTCGATCATGGCTGCCTCGCTGCGTCGGAGGGAGACCTCATAGCCCATGACGCCGTATTTGACGGGGTCGTTCAGCGGGGAATTGAGCATCGACGTGACCTTCTGTCCGCGTACAAAGCCCATCTCTATAATGCGTCGGCGGAAGGCTCCGTGTCCCGACACACGCACAATGACGGCCGAGTCGCCGTTCTGTAAGTCCGATAAATTCATCTGTATCCTTGATTAGTAAAGAGGGACATTACGGAGCATGCACACTGCTACGCACTGTCCTTTTGGAGGGCGCAAAAATATTTCCGTGCCCTTCTTATACCAATCCCAAATAATCGGGGGCGTTTTATGATCATCCCCCCCCCACATATCCCCAATAATTGGGGGTGTCGGGGGACGTCTGCCCAATTGGCGAAGAGGAGACAGGGCGTTATCCTGCAATTACACCTCATCCCCTTGAGGGGATAGGGGCGTCATCCTGCAATTACACCTCATCCCCTCAGGGGATAGGGGTGTTATCCTGAAATTACACCTCACCCCCTCAGGGGATAGGGGCTTCATCCTGAAGTTACGCCTCACCTCCTCAGGGGATAGGGGCGTCATCCTGAAATTACGCCTCATCCCCTCAGGGGATAGGGGTGTTATCCTGAAATTACGCCTCATCCCCTCAGGGGATAGGGGTGTCACCGCAAAAAAAGCCCCCATCCCCTCAGGGGACGGGGGTGTCACCGCAAAAAAAAAGCTCCCATCCCCTCAGGGGACGGAACTTGGTAAGGGCGTCTCTGGATATTTCTGGCTCGTCATTGATCCGCAATCAGCGACAGCAGCGCCTCGATGTTGGTGGCGGACTGGGTGCTACCGTCTGCGCGGTGGATGACGAAGGGATCGCCTGCCGAGCCAGTGGTGTCGATGTGGAGGGAGTCGTCAGCGACGTGGCGGTCGGCACGGATACCGTTTCGTTGCAGGGCTTTGCGCACCATCGCGTAACGGCTGCCGTGACCTTGGAGATGGATCTCGCGGCGGTAATCCGTGTCGATGCGGAAGAAGCCCGTTTCGGTGTCGTAGGTGATGCCTTTGCGGGAGAAGAAACTGCTGAGTTTGCCTTCTAAGGAGAGATCCTCAGGCGTACCGATAGCGATGCCGTTCGTGCGGTCCATGAGCCAGATCTTGTCCGCGATCTGAAGCGCCAGCTCGAGGTCGTGGGTGGACATGAAGACGGTCTTCTGGAGCGTGTGCGTAAGGTTGTGGAGCAGCTGCATGACCTCCACCTTGCTGGGGAAGTCGAGGAAGGCCGTGGGCTCGTCGAGGAAGATGATGGGCGTCTCCTGCGCCAGCGCCTTGGCGATCATCACCTTCTGCCGCTCGCCATCGCTGAGGGTGTGCACCATGCGCTGGGTGAGCGGCTCGATGCGCACGCGGGCGATGGCCTCGTGCACAATCCTGCGATCGCTCTCCTTGAGTGTCCCCCAAAAGCCGGTGTAGGGACTGCGCCCGAGGCCGACCAGCTCCTCGACCGTCATGTTGCGGATGTCGCTCTTTTCGGTCAGGACGACGCCGATGACGGTGGCCAACTGCCGGTCATCATACGTGGAGAGCGGGCGGTCGAGCAGGTCGATCGTGCCGCCGAGCGGGGGTTGGAAGGCCGAGAGGGTGCGCAGCAGGGTGGATTTGCCCACGCCGTTGGTGCCGAGGAGACACGTCAATTCGCCGCTGTGGATCGAGGCGTTGAGGTGTTCGGCCACGCGCTTCGTGTTGTGCTTGTCGGGGTAGCCGATGCTGAGGTCGCGGAGGCGGATAGTCGTTTCTTTCATTCGTTCACTTCATTTCTTCGTTTACTGAAAAGCACGTAGACCACGATGGGTGCGCCGATGAGCGCCGTGACGGAGTTGACGGGCAGGGCGCCCTCGAAGCCGGGCATGCGGGCGATGAGGTTGCAGACCAAGGCCAGCGAGGCGCCGGTGAGGATGGAGGCGGGCATGAGGATGCGGTGGTCGGACGTGCGCAGGAGGCCGCGGCAGAGGTGCGGCACAGCCAGCCCGAGGAAGATGACCGGCCCACAGTAAGCCGTCACAATGGCCGTCAGGAGGCCGGCGCAGGAGATGACGCTCAGGCGCGCCCGCTTGATGTTCAGGCCCAGATTGCGGGCGTACCCCTCGCCAAGGAGCAGCAGGTTGAGCGTCTTGATCAGCAGCAGTGAGAGCGGCAGTAGCACGGCCATGATGGCGACGAAGAGCGTCATCTGATTGCCCGACACGCGGGCGAAGCTGCCCAGGCCCCAGATGACGTAGGCGCGGATGTCCTCCTCGACGCTGAAATACTTCAGCATGCCGATGATGGCGTTGGCCACATAGCCGATCATGACGCCGATGATGAGCAGCGTGACGCTGCCCCGCACCTTCTGCGAGACGAAAACGATGAGCGCCATGACAGACAGCGAGCCGACGGTGGCGGCAATGGTTAGCGCCAGTTCGCCGATGTAGCCGAGCTTGCTCAGCGCTACGCCGCCCACGCTGCCCGAGAGCAGGATGACGAGCGCCACGCCGAGGCTGGCCCCGGAGCTGATGCCGAGCACCGAGGGGCCGGCCAGCGGATTGCGAAAGACGGTCTGCATTTGCAGGCCGCTCACGGCCAGCCCCGCGCCCGCCACTAAGGCCGTCAGCGACTGGGGCACGCGTGACTTCCACACGATGTTGCGCCACACCTCCGACTCCTCGCCCGTGCCGAAGAGGATATGTACGATCGATCGCAGTGGGATGGCCACCGATCCGAGCACCAAGTTGAGCACGAAGAAGAGCGCGATGGAGGCGGCGATGAGCGTCAGAATGAGTGTCGTATGCCGCTTCATTACTTCAGCAGTTGGTAATAAACCGGCTTATGGTCGGGCAACAGCTGTGGATGGAAGGCGTGGATCAGGTCGGCCAGGACCACCTCCGGCTCCACGGGCACGCCCTCGTAGAAACGTTGCGACTTGAGGTTGCAGTAGACCACGCCCCGCTCGCGGAAGGCGCGGAAATCAGCGTATCGGGCGTCTTCTTGCCGGAGGGCGTCGTAGGTGAAGGTACCGTCGTAGCTGTTGATGATGCGCCAGAAGCGGGCGTTGACGGCTTGGGCGTAGACGGTCTCGAAGTCGAGCGTGAAGCCGCCCGAGTGGGGGTCGTCCTTGAGGAAATAGTCGGCGCCGGCGTCCTCGAACTGGCGCGCCAGGAAGCTCTTGCCACCGACGGCGTACCAGTTGCCGCCACGCATCTCGCCGCTGAAGACCACCGGTCGCTCCTTGACGTCGGCCGTGAGCGCCTTCAGCTCGTTGTATCGCTTCTCGATCTCGTCGAAGCGTTTGATCGCGGCGTCCTCGTTGCCGGTCAGCAGGCCGACGAACTTGATCCATTCGGCCTGCCCGAGCGGCGTCAGCTCCTTGTATCCCAGGTGCGGGATGAGCGGTGCGCCGGTCTCCTTGAGCGCCTCGTAACCGCCGCGTTTGAAGGGCGAGATGAGGATCACGTCGGGCGCAATGCCCATCACCACCTCGGTGTCGAAGTTGCCCTCGATGCCGATCTTACGCGTGCGGCCATCCTTGAGTTGGGCGTTGATCTGTGGGTCGAAGAGGTGGCGTGTGCTGGTCAGACCGGCCACGAGGTCGCGGCGGTCGAGGGCGATGAAGTTGGAGAGCTGGAGCGTAGTCATGCAGACCACCTTGCGGACGGGTATCTCAATCCGCTCGTAGCCCTCAGGCGCCCGGAGGTCACTGCCGCGCGGCACAAAGGCATAGCGGTAGGCACCCTCCGCCATCTCCCCCTCTTCGTCCTCCTTCTGCGGGTCTTGGATATCAACCAGCCATACGCCGCCCTCGGATCGCAGGCTGAAGCCCTCGGCATAGCGCGGCTTGAGTCGTTCGGTACGTTCCGCATCGGTCGCGTCCGTCTGGCCCGCTCCGTGCTGTTCCTTCTTAGCGCCGCCACATGCCGCCACCAGTAAGAGCAGCAGGCCCGCGGCCATCATTTTCTTGAGTGTCGTTGTCATCATTCTTCTATTGTAGTATATGTCATCTTCTCGCTTCTGGCGGCCCCTGCCGGGGGTCCGCGCATCGGCCATGCCCATTCGGTCGATGCCTATATAAATAGGTATAGCCTCCGCCTCCGGAAAAATCGGCGCCAAAGGTAACGGCCGGATCCAATCAGAGCGGTGCAGGATCCGTAATCCTTTGGACCTTACGGGCGACTTGAGGATATAGGCCCCGGACTTCGGTCGGGGGGATCAGTCCTCCCTATCGTGTCCTGCCAACAGCTTTCGGCTTCTGAGGCGGCCCCGATGTGCGACTTGGCGACTCTGGCAGGCCGCCTGCCAACATCGTCGGAGTGTTCGGTGACTCTGGCAGGCGGCCTGCCACCATCACCGGAGTGTTCGGTAGCCCTGTCAGGCGGCCTGCCACCATTACCGGAGTGTTCGATGACTCTGTCAGGCGGCCTGCCAACGTCACCGGAGTGTCCGATAGTCCCGGCAGGCGGCCTGCCAACGTCACCAGACACTCCGACCACTTTGGAAGGCCGCCTGCCAGCGTTTGCGCCCCCGGATGTTCAGCGACGCGCCCCCCTGAAGCGATAGGCCGACGAACGATCACGCCAAGCTCATAGACAAGCCCATAAATATACAGCCGACAGCGGCGCCGATAGGTATCGATGGGGCTGTCGGTTTATCTGCGATCACCGGATCGGAAGCTGTTTGGACTACAGCCGAAGCGCTACACACCCGGCACCACGGATGATTTCACAACTTTTCGTCAGGTGCTTTGGCCATTATGGACGATTTCACAGACTGGCGCTTGGTCTCCACCGACCCTCCCTGCCTTTTCATCTCTTTTTGCGCTTCGGATGCCCCAACCCGCCAGAGAAGCCACTCCGAGGGGCTCCATCCGTCCGCGGACGGGCCGTAAACGGCAAGGCAGGGAACCCGGAAAGTCTATTTTTGCGCCGATTACAAATTGAAGAAGATAGATCAAATGAAAAATCGTATCCTATGGATTCCCCTCTTGGGGATCTTGGCCATCATGAACTTGATTGGCTGCTCAAGCGAAGAAAAACTGCCCCCCACGGTCACCCTGGAGGCCAACAAAACGTCGATCAAAGCCAACGGCCGCGACTCGATCACCTTCGTGGTGAAGGTGAACGGTCAAGAGACGACTCAGGGCGTCACCGTCCGCTCCGAGTCGGGTCAGGCCATCTCGTCCACGCTCCGCTATGCCGCGGATAAGGTTGGCACGCAGACGTTCTACGCCCTGTATGAGGGCACGAAGTCGAACGCCGTCACCGTCACAGCCACCCAGATCGTGGTGACGCTCAAGGTGGATCGCACATCGATCCGACCGGGTACGGCGGATCAGGTGCACTTCACTGTTCTGGCTGACGACGAGGATGTGACCGCCTCCTCCTCCATCCTGCGCCGTGGCGAGACCGAGACGAAGCTCGAAGGCACCACCTTCTCGGCCGATAAGTCGGGCGACTACACCTTCTACGCCATCTATCGCAACGAACGTTCGGCCGAAGTGGCTGTGCATGCTGCCGCTGGTAGCGTCACGCTGCGTGCCGACCGCAGTGCGATCCACGCTGACGGTAACGAGGCGGTGGCCTTCACCGTGACGGCCGACGGTCACGACGTTACGGACAAGGCCATCATCTCCCTCCGCTCCACGCCCGACATCGCCCTCATCGGCCACAACTTCACCACCACCGAGGCCGGCGACTATGCCTTCTATGCCACCTACGACGGCGTCCACTCGACTGAGGTGCGCGTCAAGGCCAGCGCAATGGCGTTGAACTTCGCCAAGCAGCATTGCATCATGCAATTCTCGTCGGCCACCTGCGCCACCTGCCCTATCATGACCACGGCCATCAACGACATCATGACCCTCACGCCGGGTCGGGCTGTGCCCATCGTCTTCCACGTCAGCCAGCTCTGCTTCAACTATCCCGAACTCTACGGCGTACTCTCCGAGACGGCCGACCGTCTCTGCCCGGCTTGGCCCTCGGCGCTGGTGGATATGCACACGAAGGTGAACGTCTACCGCACGGCCACGCGCGAGAAGTTCAACGAGGCCATCTGGATCCTGAACAGTTACGCACCGGCACAGACGGGTATCGCCCTGCGCTCTTCGGTGGAAGGCGGCACGATCAGCTTCACGGCCGATGTGGCGGCTAACAAGACGGGCGAGTACCGCTTCTTCGCCTACATCGTCGAGGACGGCATCAAGTACGGCCAGCGCATCGGCAATGGCGAGGACGCCATCGACCCCAACTATGTACATAACAACGTGGCGACCTATCCGTTGACCGCCACGGACGACCCGAGGTCGGGCCTCTCGTTAGGCACCATCGAGCGTGGCAAACACCTCACCCGCACTTATACGATCGACACCCGCGCCTACAACATCAAGCGCAACGTGGATCTCAGCCGCTGCCGCGTCGTGGCTTACACGCTGCGTTTAGTGAACGGCTCGTACACGGTCGACAATGTGGCCACCTGCCCCGTATCGGGCGGTTCGGTCAGCTTCCGCTATGCCAAGTGATCAGAGCGTCACTCTGACATCCCGTAACGAAGAAAAGCCCGCTACCGACAGAGGAGTTCGGTAGCGGGCTTTTTGTGTGATAGAGAATGGATCAGAGGCTGCGATTGATCTCGTCAATGTAGGCGAGGATCTCGTCGCGCCCCTCGTTCTTCTCGGACGACGAGGTCATGATGGGCGGCAACTCTCCTCCCACGTCTCGAGCATCTTTTCGCGATAGGCCGCAAGATTCTCTTGCAGGCGACTGCGGCTGAGTTTGTCGGTCTTGGTGAAGATGATGGCGAACGGCACACCATTCTGCCCGAGCCACTCCATGAACTCCAGGTCAATGCGCTGCGCCTCATGGCGACAGTCGAGCAGGACGAAGAGGCACGTGAGCTGCTGGCGACCGAGGATGTACGATTCGATAATCTGCCGCAGCCGGTCACGGTTCTCGCGACTGCGTCGGGCGTAGCCATAGCCGGGCAGGTCGACCAGGTACCAGCTGTCGTTGATGATGAAATGGTTGATGAGTTGCGTCTTACCGGGCTTCTGCGACGTCATGGCCAACTGTTTGCGTCGCGTCAGCATATTGATCAGCGACGACTTGCCGACGTTCGACCGTCCGATAAAGGCATACTCCGGCATCCCACCGTCGGGACACCGCTTCACGTCCGTGTTACTCGTCACGAACTCTGCACGTTGAATTTCCATTTGTTGTTATGTGTGGGTTAGGGTGGATGAAGGCGTTCTGTAGCTGTTCCCCTTTTTGGAAATAGTCGCCCGACTTATTTGAGGAATCCGTAGGCGTAGACCTTCGGCTCGATCTTACGAGCCAAGGCGGCGACACGGGCGCGGAGGTCTTTGATCAGCGCGGTGTAGGTGTCGTCGGGGCTGATGGTGTTCATCTGCGTCTTGCCGCTCTTACTCGTCTTGACGCCTTGGAAGTGGAGGCGGATGTCGTAGAGCGAAGCGTCGGGGAGGGCGCCGGGCTGACGGTGATAGTATTGCCAGAGGGCACGGCCGGCGTCCATCGCCGCGGTAGCCTCGGGCGAGAAGGCGAGGGGGCTCGCCTGTGCGTGGGCGGGGCTTGTCGACATTGAAGATTTGGAGCTGGCTCTCAGCTGTCGCCTCTGCCTTGGGCAGCTTGCCGCGGATAAAGTCGTGCATGAAATGGCTCTTAAACGCGTCTTGTGCGCCGACCTCTGCTTCTGAGAAAGGGATCCAGTTGTTGACGCCTTGCGTGCAGCTGATGCGGTTTTGTCCGTGGAAGAGGGTAAAGACAAGGCAATCGTTTTGAAACTCCGTATCGCTCGCCCAGCCATCGTTGGGGTAAAGGAATTGGTCGCGGTCGTTAAGCCAGGTGGCTTCTATACATCGCCGAACTGCATAAAAAATAGTGCTTTCAATTAGATTGTTCCGGGTTATATCATGTGTTTGACTGTGTTCAACAACAGCTTTAGAAGGAGCGTTAGTAATGAAAACGATTCGATTGTTTTGGAAATCTGATGCACCTCGCACCATGTAAGCTAATCTCTCGGATGTTTTATCGTAATACTGCTGCATCCAATTTAAGATGACCCGATTTTTCTCTACAGTGAGCACGTTTTTATGACCTTCGAAAAGTCCGTCTTTATTGTAGACGTCTGCGATGATGCTATTGAATATATCGTCATTAGCTCCATTCCAAATAAAGAAACCTATCGGGAATTGTCCTTTCACATTATCGAACGTGTCAGCGGGAACCAAGAATAATTTCTTGAGCTTGGCTCTAAAGTGCAGCCTGAAATCCGAAAAGTTTTGGGATTGCAGATTCTTCAGAGTAGAAAAATTTGCGATTTGGCAACCGGGGATTTCCTTGTAGATCCGAATCAAGAATTGAGCAAAGACTTCATTGATTCCACGCCCTAATAAGGGCTTATATTTTTCTCGCATCTTATTGTCAGCTACTTTAGGCTTATGTCTGTTTTTTATAACAATGGAACCACTTGCTGTCGCCTCCGCATATGGCGGATTGATATAGATGACCAGCTTGCGGCGGCGTTCAGGGGAATTGATAATCTCGCGGAGGCCGTCGGGGAGGAGGTCGAAAGAGTCGTTGAGGAAGTCGAAGCGGAAGACGTGGCTGTCGAGCAGGTTGGCACCGTTGGCGATGCGGTCGTGCATGACGTCAACGTCGCTCTGGTCGAGCGTGGAGGCCCAAATGCGGTACTTGTTCGTTAGCCCCACGAGCAGGTTGCCCGTGCCCGCGCAGCAGTCCCAGATGTCGTACTCGTCCTGCCAATCCTCACCTAACTCGTCAAGAGAGATATTGCTGCGAGAGCTCTACCCACTGGCGAGGCGTGAAGTAGGAGCCTTTGCGTTCGCGCACGTCTTGCGGCACAAGTAGGTCGCGCCGCTTCACGATGTACTCCCAATATTCCTCACGAGGCGGACGCTCGTAGCGATTCCAAAACTCAGTGTGCGCGCGGCCGTCATCCTTAAAGTCGGCTCGCTTGGCGTTAAGAAAGCCCATGCCGTCGATCTTCCGATCCAGCTCGTAAAACGTCTCTCGCAACAGGACGTAGAGCTTCTCTCGGAGCGTGATGTTTTGCCGAGAGAGGAGGTCGGCTAAGTAGAAGTCAGCGTCGATGATGCCGGCCTTCTTCGTCTTTTCCCAATCGATAGCGATGGACGGTCGGACGGCCTCGCGCCACTTGGCGTATATGGCCGTGAAGTTGGTCTTGTTGATAGGCAGCTTCCAGAGGTTGGCTTTGTCGATGATGAAGTTTTGGCGGATGAATTGCCGTAGCTCCTCGCTGTCGGTGTCGAGACGGAAGCGGAGCGTGTCCTTTTCGAGCGTCCGGCGGACGGTCTCCATAAGTTGCCGAAACTCGCGTGTATCGTGGTCGGAGGGCTTGACGTTCCAGTTAAAGTCGTTCTGATAAAAAGACGTCATGGATGTCGCTGTAGGGCAGGAAGGCGATTTTCTCGGCATCGAAGGCGCCGAGGAAGGTGGGCGGCATGTGTCGGTCGAAGGTGCGAGCCTTGCCGATGGTGAGAATGAGTTGCACGAGCGACTCGTCGATGTCGTGCGATGTGCCCTTCTTGGCTTCGGCCCAAAGCAGGTACTCCTGTCCTCGGGCGCCGGAGCAACGCCATGCAGCGGCAGTGCGGGTAGGGCTACGGCAAAGTCGATGTTGCCCAGGATGGGCGTGGCGTCGTAGGCGTCGAAATAGTCGTGCCGGAGTCGGTTCTTAATCTCTTCTTCGCGGAGATTGGTTTGATACTTCATAAAGGGAAATAAGCGGGGAGGGGTCATGCAGAAAAACAAAGGCTGAAATCAGTGACTTCGGGGTCGGGATAAAAATCCAAGACCTAAACGTGCGGCGCGTTGTCATCCATCCTCCGGGGGGAAGATCGAAAAGCGGCCGGGTACACGGGAGGGGGGGGAATCCTCCATCTCGCGTGCCCGGCCTTAGCTGTTACGCATTGGCCACCAAGTAGGCGGTGTAGGCGATGAAGCAGAGGGTCATTACGACACCCTCCCAGCGGGTGATGGTGCGCTGGCGGAAGAACTGTCCGAAGATGAGCAGGAGGACGGCCGATCCGATCATCACGGCATAGTCGACCATCGTAATGCCGGCTACGTGTAGCGGCGAGATGGAGGCGGCGCAACCGAGGACAAAGAAGATGTTGAAGAGGTTCGAGCCGACCACGTTGCCGATGGCCATCTGCGGATTCTTCTTTAGCGCAGCCACGGCGGAGGTGGCCAGCTCGGGCAGGGAGGTGCCGCCGGCAACGAGCGTCAGGCCGATGGTCGACTCGCTCACGCCGAGGTTGCGCGCGATGGCCGACGAGCCGTCGACGAAGAGCTGTCCGCCGTAGATCAGCCCCGCCAGTCCGCCGACGATGTAGAGCGCCGAGCGCCAGACGGGCATGGATTTGATGCCCTCCTCGTCGGCGTCGTCCGTCTTATTGTGGGCGATGGCTAGGGTGTAGCCGAAGAAGATGGCGAAGAAGCAGAGAAGCACCAGTCCGTCGATGCGGCTGAGGACGTTCTCCGTGGCGCCGTCGATCCATACGTCGCTGGCTACGAAGAGGAGCACCAAGGAGGCGAGGATGCAGAAGGGTACTTCTTTCGTTATGGTGCTTCGAGGGACGTGCAGCGGAATGATGGCGGCTGTCACGCCAAGGATCAAGAGGACGTTGAAAATGTTCGACCCGACCACGTTGCCCATGGCCAGGTCTGGGCTGCCCTTGAGGGCGGAGAGTACGCTCACGGTCAGCTCCGGGGCGGAGGTGCCGAAGGCTACGATCGTGAGGCCGATCACGAGGTTTGAGATGCGGAATCGCTTGGCTACGGCCGCGGCGCCGTCAGTCAGGGCGTTGGCGCCGACGAGAATCAGCACCAGTCCGATGACGACAAAAACGAGGGACATCCATACGTTGTTCATTGTTTTTCCATCCTTTCTTCTTCATTGTTTTCGAGCCGATCGATGGCGTCCCGAAGGGCGACGAGCTCGGCACGGATCGTTTTTAATTTCTCTATGATTTGCATTTGGTTGATAGTAGTCTCCTTGTTGTCCTTGAGCTTGCGTCGGGCGCCGGCGACGGTCATACCGCGTTCCTTGAGGAGGTAGTGGATGAGGCCGATGAGCTCAATGTCCTGCTCGGTGTAGTAGCGGGTTCCGCCGGGCGTCTTGCGCGGAGCGAGCTCGTCGAATTCCTTCTCCCAGTAGCGGAGGGTGGATTCGTTCAGGCCGAAGCGTGCGGCTACTTCCCGGATGGAGAAGTAGAGCTTGAGGTTCTTGTTCTGTTTTAATCCCATTGATGGGCGAGGGGGGAATCAGTCGAGCACCTGACCGTGGTTCTCAGACAGCTGCAGCATCTGGTCGTACTCCTCGGGATTGAGATCCTGATAGTAGTACTTGGCGGGGTTGTCCGGTTTGTCGTTGATGTGCACCTCATAGTGCAGGTGTGGGCCGGTGGATTTACCGGTGCTGCCCACCAAGCCGATCACTTCGCCACGGGTCACGGACTGCCCTTCGCGGACGAGGATCTTCTCCATGTGGCCGTAGAGCGTTTTGTAGCTGTAGCCATGATCGATGATGACGCAGTTGCCGTAGCCCTGTTTCCATCCGGCCAGGATGACGCGGCCGTTACCCGTGGCGTAGATATCCGTGCCCATCGGGGCGGCGAAGTCCATGCCCGCATGGAAGCGGAGGGTGTGATAGATCGGGTCGATACGTGTGCCGTAGCCCGATGCGGTGCGTTTGAGGTCTTTGTTCGATATGGGCTGGATGGCGGGGATGCAGCGCACACGCTCTTCGAGACTTTTACCGATGGAGATCAGCTCCCTCGAGCGAGTTGGATTCGACGTAGAGCTGCTTCTTGAGCATGTCGAGCTTCTGCGTGGTCTCGATCACCAGATCGGCGTTGGAGAGGCTGGAGAGGTAGGCGTAGCGGTTGGTGCCGCCGAAGCCCGGTTTGCGGACAGATTCAGGGATGGAGCGGGCTTGGAAGATGGCACGATAGAGGTTCTCGTCGCGCTGCTGGATGTCGTCCAAAACCTCCAGCGCATCGTTGAGTTGCAGGCTGAGCACCTCGTATTGGGTTTGTAGCAGCTTGTTCTCCTTTTGCAGGAGGGATTCCATGGGAGAGGAGAAAATGTTGGCGAAAAGAAAGAAGAGCGCTACCCCGACCAATATGCCGATGCTGGCATGCCTGACGACAGCGAAAATGCGCTGCTTGACGGTGGGATAGACCCGCTCGAAGCTGAGCGTCTCCGTGTTGTACTTGTAGTATATCTTCTTTGACTTGAATAGTCCCATAATCAATTCATCCCTTATGATTGAGGCGCAAATGTAGGTTTTGACCTATGTTTGCGCCCCATTTGCAAGGTTTTAACAGGTTATTTACATATTCAAATATGCTGACAGCACAAGAAATTCGCGAATCATTCTTGTCTTTTTCGCATCGAAAAGACACCATATTGTACCATCGGCTCCGATGGTTATTAAGGACGATCCCACGCTGATGTTCACCAACGCCGGGATGAACCAATTCAAGGACATTATACTCGGTAACACCGCCATCAAATACCCTCGCGTGGCCGATTCTCAGAAATGTTTGCGCGTCAGCGGTAAGCACAACGACCTCGAGGAGGTGGGCCACGACACGTATCACCACACCATGTTCGAGATGCTCGGCAACTGGTCGTTCGGCGATTATTTCAAGGAAGAAATCATCAGCTGGGCGTGGGAATACTTGGTCGACACGCTGCACCTTGACCCGGCACGACTCTACGCCACCATCTTCGAGGGCAGCCCATCCGAGGGCCTTGAGCGCGACAGTGAGGCGGCTGGCTATTGGGCCGAATACCTACCCGCTGACCACATCCTCGAGGGCAACAAGCACGACAACTTTTGGGAGATGGGCGACACGGGCCCCTGCGGCCCCTGCTCGGAGATCCACATCGACCTCCGACCCGACGCCGAACGTGCGGCTGTGCCCGGGGCATCGCTCGTGAACAAGGACAACCCGCTCGTGATCGAGATCTGGAACCTCGTCTTCATGCAATATAACAGGAAGGCCGATGGCTCTTTGGAGCCGCTGCCGAACCGCGTCATCGATACAGGCATGGGCTTTCGAGCGACTCTGTATGGCGCTGCAAGGCAAGACGTCGAACTATGACACGGACGTCTTCCAGCCGCTCATCCAGGCCATCGCCCATATGACGGGCACGACCTACGGCGCCGATCGGCAGAAGGACGTGGCTATGCGCGTCGTGGCGGATCATATCCGCACCATCGCCTTCTCCATCACCGACGGACAGCTGCCCTCGAACGCCAAGGCAGGCTATGTGATCCGCCGCATCCTGCGCCGCGCCGTGCGTTATGCCTACACCTTCCTCGACTGCAAAGAGGCCTTCATGTATCGCCTCCTCCCGACGCTCATCGCCACGATGGGCACGGCCTATCCGGAGCTGGTGGCCCAGCAGGAGCTGATCGGAAAGGTGATGAAGGAAGAGGAAGAGGCTTTCCTCCGCACGCTTGAAACGGGCATCCGTTTGCTCGAGAAAAAGATCGAAGAGCTGAACGCCGCAGGTCGTAAAACGCTGGCCGGAACGGACGCCTTCGCCCTCTACGACACGTATGGCTTTCCGCTCGACCTCACCGAGCTGATCCTCCGCGAGCACGGCATGGACGCTGACCTCAAGGGTTCGACGCCGAAATGCAGAAGCAAAAGGAACGCGCGCGTAACGCCGCCGCCATCGAGGCCGACGACTGGGTGACGCTGCGCGAGGGTGAGACGGTCTTCGTGGGTTACGACATGATGGAGTGCGACGTGGAGATCCTCCGCTACCGCCGCATCAAACAGAAAAACAAGACCCTCTATCAGATCGTCCTCGACAAGACGCCCTTCTACGCTGAGATGGGTGGACAGGTGGGCGACAGCGGATGGCTCATCGCTCCGGACGGCGAACAGACGGAGATCATCGACACGAAGCGCGAAAACAACCTGCCTGTGCACCTCACCACGAAGCTCCCGAAAGACCTCACCGCCTCGTTTACGGCCCGCATCGACGTGGAGCGCCGCATCCGCTGCGAATGCAACCACACGGCCACGCACCTGCTCCATGAGGCGCTCCGCGAGACGCTCGGTACACACGTCGAGCAGAAAGGATCGTACGTCGGGCCCGAGTCGCTCCGCTTCGACTTCTCCCACTTCGGCAAGATGACCGACGAGGAGATCCGCCGCGTGGAGCAGATCGTCAACCGTCGCATCCGCCAGAACCTGCCTCTCGACGAGCGTCGCAACATGCCCATCGCCGAGGCCAAAGCCTGGGCGCGATGGCCCTCTTCGGCGAGAAGTACGGCGAGGAAGTGCGCGTCGTGCGCTACGGCACCTCCGTCGAGCTTTGCGGCGGCACCCACATCCCCGCCACCGGCATGATCGGCTCCATGTATATCACCAGCGAAAGCTCCATCGCCGCCGGTGTGCGCCGCATCGAGGCCGTCACGGCCGACGCTGCCGAGCGACTTTTCCACTTCACCCAAGACGCCGTGCGCGAGGTGCGCGCCTTGTTCAACAACGTGCCCAACCTGGTGCCGACCATCCGCAAATCGATCGAAGAGAACAGCGAGCTCAAGCGGCAAGTCGGCGAGTACATCCGGGAGAAAGCCGCCACGATGAAGAAGGAATTGCTCGCCCACGCCGTCGATCGCCGTGGCACCCGACTGATCCTCTTCAACGGCGAGGGCGACGTCGACCTCTGCAAGTCGATCGCCATGCAGATTAAGGACGAATCGTCGAGCGATGAGCGCCTCTGCTTCGTAGCTGGCATCCGCGACCACGATCGTTGCGGCCTGCTCGTCCTGCTCAGCCAGCCCCTCGTCAGCGAAGGCCTTGACGCCGCGAAGTTGGTCAAGAAGGGCTCCTCGTTCATCCGCGGTGGAGGCGGCGGACAGTCCCACTTCGCCATGGCTGGCGGCAAGAACCCCGACGGCTTGAGCGCCGCCATCGACGCCATCTTGGAGGAGGCCGGACTGAAATAAAGTCGCCCGGACCGCCCCCGCCAAGAGCTTTGCAAGCGTGTGAAATCCAATCTGAGCCTCATTTTGGACTTTGCACGCTTGTAAAATGCAATCTGAGGCTCATTTTGGACTTTGCACGCTTGTAAAATGCAATCTGAGGCTCATTTCGGACTTTACACGCTTGTAAAATGCAATCTGAGGCTCATTTTGGACTTTGCACGCTTGTAAAATGCAATCTGAGGCTCATTTCAGGCTTTGCACGCTTGTAAAATGCAATCTGAGGCTCATTTCGGACTTTGCACGCTTGTAAAATGCGATCTGAGGCTCATTTCAGGCTTTACACGCTTGTAAAAAGCAATCTGAGCCTCATTTCGGACTTTGCACGCTTGTAAAATGTAATCTGAGGCTCATTTTGGACTTTGCACGCTTGTAAAATGCAATCTGAGGCTCATTTCAGGCTTTACACGCTTGTAAAATGCAATCCGAGGCTCATCCTCTCCTATTATTATATGTATAGCATAGACCCCCCAATGATCATCTTCACAAAAGACATCGCCGAGGCGCTGACCGCCTACCTCGCGTCAAAGAATTACGACAAGACCTACCTCGTCACCGACACCAACACGCGGCAGCACTGCCTGCCCCTGCTCGAAGGCACTCCCGCCCTCCGCGACGCCGGGCAGATCACCATCGAGGCCGGCGACATCCACAAAGACATTGCGCAGGTGGCTCAGATCTGGCAGCACCTCTCCGACGGCGGCGCCTCGCGTCACTCGTTGCTCATCAACCTCGGCGGCGGCATGGTGACCGATCTCGGAGGCTTCGCCGGCGCCACCTTCAAGCGCGGCCTACACGTCCTCAACATCCCCACCACCCTCATGGCCTCCGTCGACGCCGCCGTGGGCGGAAAGACGGGTATCAACTTCAACGGCCTCAAGAACGAGATCGGCTCCTTCCACCAGCCCGACTGCGTGATGATCGACTGCACCTTCCTCCGCACCCTCGACCGCGACAACCTCCTCTCCCGGCCTCGCCGAGATGATCAAGCACGGCCTCATTGCCGACTCCGACCACCTGCGCGCCCTCCTCACCATCGACATTTCTGCGCGCCACTTCACCATTGATCCCGCTGAGGTGGAGCGTTCCGTCGCCGTCAAAGCGCGCATCGTCGAGGAGGATCCCACCGAGCAGGGTATTCGTAAGGCGCTCAACTTCGGCCACACCATCGGCCACGCTTTCGAGAGCCTCTCCTTCGCCCGCAGCCGTCCCATCCTCCACGGCCATGCCGTCGCCGCGGGCATCGTCTGCGAACTCTACCTCTCGCACAAACACTGCGGCCTCTCGACCGACGATCTGCGCCGCGTGACGCACTTCATCCGTTCGGGCTATCCACCCTTCTCGTTCAGTTGCCGCGATTACGACACGATCTACGAACGCATGACGCACGACAAGAAGAACGCCGGCGGCCGCATTCGCTTTGCCCTCCTGCGCGGAATCGGCGACGTCGTCATCGATCAAGAAGTGCCTCGTGAGCTCGTCATCGAGTCGTTCGACTTCTATCGGGAGAACATGGGGCAGTAAGAAATAGTGCGCACGGGGTTTTGGTTAGTCGATTATCTTTCTACTTTTGCCGCGCATTCGGAAACGATGCAACGCGGGGTGTAGCTCAGCCCGGTTAGAGTACTCGTCTGGGGGGCGAGTGGTCGCTGGTTCGAATCCAGTCACCCCGACTAACTGGAAGGCCTCTCAAAGTCAGCATTCAAGCTGCTTTGAGGGGCTTTTTTATGTCCATGAATGAGGCGGTGCCGCGCCTCTCCACAGGGCCGTTTTCGGGTATTATGGGGATATTGGGGAATGCCGCAATCGAGTGTTTATCGATCAACATAGAACCGATAACTATTGAGAAGCTGTCATCAGAAAGTCTCTATTCGTGTGGGGGGGGGAAGGAGGCTGGATACTTCTATCCATTGCCGGTTTGCGGCAAAAGAGACGATGTTCCACGAGTAGTGTATTTTCAGGCATCGCTTTTCGGATGGATGCGAGAGAATCGCGCGACATTACAGACGTCCGCAGAGGAACGAGAGAAGTGTGTTTCTCTTCATCAGGAAAACTCCCTCTTTTTGAGAGTCCAATCTTTTTCCGGGTCATGAAAGCGAGGAGGTAATAGAGCCATTTTCACTCGCCCTATTCCTTTGGATTCAATGGCAGTAGTTTGACGGAATAGAAATCCATAAAAAAATAAAGCAGTACGTTGGAACGAAATAATTTGATTCCCATTGCGGCAAATTTTTGCCGACAAACATTCGGCTATCAAATGAACTACAGACATAAGACTAAAGTGAAGAATAAAAAGAGCTCCGATGTCAGATAAGGGGACTTCGGGGCAGATTCCAAATCAATAAAGTGTTACAAAATGAAGAAGAGAAGAATTTCTGGTAGGACGTTCGCTATGGCCCTTGCGGCCACGACGTTTTTTTGCAGCACCATCCCACGACGCTTGGGCCTCCAGCCCGGAGGCCAGTGGACGGAACGGAGAGGCCAGACTTCGGGCACCGCTATCCAACCCCGCAGTATCCGATGGTGATCTGCTTGGCACCTGGACCATCAACCGGGTGAAGGTCAAAAAAGACCGTCGACGGTGTCTCCTCCGAGCGCACCTATTCGGCCGGTCAGAAGGTGGAGTCGTTCAACGAAAGCCCAAAGAAGGTGACCTTTTCGGCCGACGGAAACTCCGTATTTGAGTATGAGAATGGCAAGACTGACGGACCGTTTGAGTATACGGTCGAAGGCAACCAGATCAAGCGCATGATTATGGTAGCCGTGTACACCTATGACTATAAGGTGACGCCGTCAGGTGAACTCCAATTGGTGAATTCCATTAGCTACGCTCGTGATTCGCATTCCATTGTAGAGGAATACACGTATTACGGGACGAAGCGATAAGCAAAGCACAGCCTTGAGGGGCTGTTTGATGCCCTCCCATTGTGCGGGGCGTTCTCTCTCTTTCGAACAGCTTCAAGGCATATCAACTAATAGAAAATAGAATACAGTATGAAACAGTTATTACTCAGGTTCGTAGGCGCCTTAGCCTTACTCTTCCTGTTCAGCAACCAGCTTTTTTCGCAAGGCCAGTCGACCACGCAGGGAAAAGACTTCTGGTTGAGCTACGGTCAGAATGCTGGCATGGGGCCTCAAGCAAATATGTTGCAGCTTCGGATTGTTGCGATAAAGCCAACTAAGGTGACTCTTACATATACAATTGACAATACGACTGAAACGATCAATGTAGCCGCCGGTCAGGTGTATACACGCATGTTCGATGTGAATGAGCAGGGCAACCGCATCAAAATGTCATTACCTTTGAGATATGGAAAAGATCGACTATTTCTCTACTGTACCGGATCCTCGAGTGAAGGGACGTTGCAAGCACAAGTTGAGCGACATATTAATCATCGCTATAGCTACTTATCTCTGTGGCGGAGACGATTACGCATCTATGTATGAGTTTTGTAAACATCGAGGTGAATCGCTGAAGCCGTTGGTAGAACTACCCAATGGTTGTCCGAGTGTGGACACAACCAGAAAGGGTGATTTCTCGAATTGATCCTACGGCTTTTGCGGAGTGTCTGTCGGTCTTTGGCAACACACTTGTCGATGACTTGAAAGGCAAACTCGTCTCTATTGATGGCAAACGAATCCGCGGATCAAAATCTTCCAACTCGTGCACCCACATATTCATCAGCATGGGTCGATGAACACACCATCAGCATTGCGGGTAAAGCGGTGGAAGAGAAGAGCAATGAAATCACCGCCATCCCCGATGTGCTTGACAGCATTGATCTCACGGGAGCCGTGGTGAGCATCGATGCCATGGGGACGCAAACCGATATTGCTCAAATGATTGTGGAATCGGAGGCCGATTATGTCTTAGCTCTAAAAAGAAATCACAGACACTTATCTGAAGACGTGAAAGATGCTTTTACCGGCCGCTACACACAGTTTATATACAGCACATTGGATAAGGATTATGGGCGGGTGGAAGAGCGGATTTATACAGCGCTTCGACCCCAAGAAGTCTTAGATGAATCGCAATATGAGCCATGGAAAAATTTGTCTTCTTTGGTTCAGGTCGAGCGTCTTGTCACCTTCTCCGACGGAACAGAACGGCGTGATAAACAGTACTATTTGAGCAGCTTACCAGCCGAGGCTGTGGAGAGGATCGGTACTTACATCCGTGGTCATTGGGGGATAGAAAACAGATTGCATTGGCATCTTGACGTAACCTTCAGAGAAGATCATTGTCGGGCACGCAAAGTATACGCTGCTCAGAACCTCAACACGATCAGGAAGCTAGCCCTAGCCATTGTCTCACAAAGGAAAGACAAGCTATCCATTCGAAAGAGATTATTCACCGCGGCTCTTAATATCGACTATCTCAAAGAGCTCCTCAAAATTTGATGCGGTCGCCCTATGTGAATGAGGCGAATAAGATATACAGCTCGACTACAGGGACATCAAAAAAATCGATGCATATCGTTTCTGATGAATCGATCTCGGTATTGCCATCAATATCTATAGGCACACCACGGATGCTACGAACGTATTGCCTGTGACCAACTATGGTAAGGCTTATCGTCATCTGACATACACGACCTCAGCAAATGACGGATATACTTTAGTAGCGGCTGAAGACAATACGCAGATAAGTGAAAACGGGAATGTGATTGTCACCTTGAATAGAGGTCAGGTTTATAGCAAGTATAGTGGAGGAGATATGACGGGTACGCTGATTACGTCAGATAAGCCGATTGCCTATTTCACGACGAACTCTTGTGTGAACGTACCTCAAGGTGTTTCCGCATGCGACTGTTTGTTCCAGCAGCAGGTACCTGTCCACTCTTGGGGAAATAGATTCTTAGTGCCGATCACCAAGCGTGGCAAGGAGCGCATTCGTGTTGTTGCTTCGCAGGATGGGACTACGATCACTCAAACGGGTGGTCAGATCGTTTCTGGTATTGGCGCTAGCAGCCTCACATTGAATGCCGGACAATTTGTAGAGTTGGAGGCCGCTCTTAGTAATGGCGGTTGCTTTATCACGTCAGATAAACCCGTGGCCGTAGCTTCTTTCTTGATGGGATTGAATTCTCCTGGTCTTTATCCGAAAGGTGACCCTGCAATGGCTTTCGTTCCGCCGATCGAGCAGACGGTGATGAATGTGGCTATTGCTCCCTTCATAGAAAAAGGAAACTCTGTGATAGAAGAGCATCATGCGTTGATCATGACTCCGACGGCCACAAGAATGCTACGACGATGACCATTGGTGGAGGTGTTCCCAAGGCTCTTTCAGGCGGAACATGGACGGATAACGCCCAATCAGGCTTTTCGTTCTATTCGATGCCCTTAACCGAGGAGACTTCCACCTACTACTTCGAGAATGCAGCGGGTCTTTCCGTGTTGGGATATGGTTTGGGTAGTTACGAGTCTTACTACTATCTCGCAGCCTCTTCTGCACGTCAGCTGAACCCCTCGTTTTATATCAACGACATCCACTTTGAGGATGCTAACGAGCAAACTTATTGTGCAGGTGAGTTCAAAATAAAGGGTGTTGCGCAACTGCAACTCCAATCTGGCTCGGGTGCCATCACTTGGTTCGTCGACGGTCAGGAGCGAACAGACGCACGCGACAAGTTAGAATGGACGATCCAGTCGCTTGATCTGGATAAGCCGCATGAGATCAAGATGGTCGTTAAGACCTCATACAACGAGACCATGACGCTGACGACCAAAATCACGGTGGTCAATCCCCAGCCGCTCAAGATTACAGGTGAGCGCTTCATCTGTCCGCCGGCACAGTCGGTGACGCTGAGAGCTGGCGATGGTCCTGCACGTTATCAGTGGTATCTGAATGGTGACTCTATTACGGGTGCAACGCAGAAAGAGTGGACGGTGACCCGAGATAAAGCTGGTAAGTACACGGTGATCGGTTATTATGGCAAGTGCACCTCCCCGATGAGTGACACCGTGACCGTGGTAGACGGCTGCAACGCTACGCTCAACGTGACCTACAACGGTAACGGCAGTAACAGTGGCACGGTCCCGACGGACGAGAAGAGTCCCTATGTCGAGGATGCCGAAGTGACCGTAAAGGGCTTGGGCGACCTCAAGCGTACGGATGCCACGTTCATCGGTTGGAGCTTTACGCAGAAGCAAGGCGTCATCACCGCAAAGAGCGACGAGCCGACCGACCTGAAGAAGGAGAACGACAAGTTCACCATCAAGACCGACACGACGCTTTACGCCACATGGGCCGTCGATAAGAAAGGTCCCAATGGCCAAGGCGACAATGTGCCCGACTACCTGCAAAACGGGGTAACCTACAACGGTAACCACTCAACGAGCGGTGCGGCTCCGACGGACAACAATCTCTACAACGCTAATACGCAGGTTGAGGTGAAAGATTCCGGCAGCCTCGTTCGTACGGGTGCAGCATTCGTCGGCTGGAGCTTCACGCAGAAAGAGCTGATCAAGAAGGCCAGCGATCTGCCAGGCGATCTGAAGACGAAAGGCCAGAACTTCACCATTACCCAGGACACGACACTCTTTGCCGTATGGGGTGAGGACAAGACCGGCCCGAACGGAACCTCTGATGGTATCCCCGACTATCTGCAAAAGGGCCTCACCTACAACGGTAACAACCAAACCAGTGGCGACGCCCCGATAGATAACAACCGCTATAACAGCGGCACGTCTGTAGCTGTAAAAGATTCCGGCACGATGGTTCGCACGGAGGCCGTGTTCATTGGCTGGCTCTTCAATAGCCACGCCTTGGTTACGAAGGCTGCCGATGTACCGACAGGTCTGAAGCAAGCCGGAGACAAGTTCAATTACTCGTCTACGACCAATAAGCTGTATGCCATCTGGGGTCAGGACAAGACCGGTCCGAACGGAGGCTCAGACGGCAGCTGACTACCTGCAGACGGGCGACGGTAACGAGAGCTCGACCGGTACAGCACCGATGGATAACAAACGCTATAACAACAATGACGTAGTGACCGTCCTGGGCAAGAATGATCTGACCCGCGATAAGGCCGCGTTTGTTGGCTGGAGCTTCGGCAAGAAGTCGCTGCTGACTACGAAGGCAGAGCACGACGCCGTAACTGACTTGAAGAAGGAAAACGAGACGTTCACCATCACCACCGACACGACGCTCTTCGCCGTATGGGGTAAGGACGAAACCGGACCAACTGGACAGAGCGACAATGTGCCTGACTACTTACAGATGGGTGTGACCTACAACAGTAATGGCGGAACCGGTACTGCTCCGACGGACGACAACCGCTATAACAGTGGTACGGCTGTGACGCTGAAAACCAAAGATCAGCTGACCCGTAATCAAGCCGTGTTTATCGGCTGGAGCTTCGGTGAGCATCCGTTGGTTGAGACGTTGGCAGCACAAGGCGCGATAACCGATCGGAAGCAGCCAGGTGAAACATTCACCATCACGGCTGATACGACGCTCTTCGCCGTATGGGCAGTAGATAAGACCGGTCCGAACGGTACACCAGACGGCAAGCCAGACTACAGCCAAGATGGCGTGACCTATCATGCTAATGGCGCCAGTGGCACGGCTCCGCAGGATGCCAACCTCTATAATAATGGCGACCAGGTGACCATCAAGGATAAGGGCGACTTGGCGCTTAACCAGACGGTATTTATCGGATGGCACACTTCGGGTGTATCTATAGTAACAACTGCATCCGCTGTACCGGCCGACATGAAGCAGCCGAATCAGCAAGTGTCTTACTCTTCCGCACTCGCAAACCTCTACGCCGTATGGGGTGAGGATAAGACCGGTCCGAACGGTCAGAGCGACAATGTGCCTGACTACCTGCAGAAGTGCGTGACCTATGTTGGTAACGGCAATGACGGTGGTACGGCCCCTGTGGATAACAATCGCTACAATGACAGCACGATGGTTACCGTGAAGGGCAAAGGCACCTTGACACGTACACAGGCCGCCTTTATAGGTTGGAGCTTTAGCACCTCAGGTCTGATCACAGCCAAGACCGATGAGCCAAGCGATTTGATGAAGCCAGATACAGCCATTAGGATCACATCAGATCTGACCTTTCATGCCGTATGGGCTGAGGATAAGAATAATAATGGAGTAGCTGACTATGATGAAGTCGATATCACGTGGCATCCTGGAGTTCAAGTCCGTGCAGGTCGACCGAAAGTAGAGACGGTATCCAAAGGCGATCTGTTACTTACCTCCAAAGGCTTTGCTGTGAATGGCTACGTGTTAATCGGATGGTCACCTCGAAGGAATCGGGTGGTGATGAGCCAAGCAGCAGAAAACAGTTTGAGTCCTCTCTATAAGGTGGGCGGGCACTTCACAGCCAGTGTAAATACCACATTGTATGCTGTATGGGCACTTGATAAAAACGGCAATGGTATACCTGATTATCAGGAGGAGGCAAAGCCAGTCCGGTTAGATACGGAATATGTCAATAAGCTGCTCTCTGATTTGGAGGCGAAAAGACGGGCGGAAGAAGCCAGCGGATCGCGTCGTAATCTCCGGGCTGCTGCTGTTTCGCTCCCGAAGTGGAATATCAAGGACGATATAGCGGCTTACAAAGAGAATGTCTTTTTTGTGGGTTGTACTTATAATGAAGATACGACTTCGACCCATGAGATCTTAGAGCCTTTGATCGCATTCTATGGGGAGAACTCATTCCCTGGTTACGGATCTCATAATATAACAGCTGCAAGAGACATGGAGCTTGTCTTTAATTACGGAGGCGTATTAGAGGACACCTGCTTAGTAGGAGGAAAGAGCCGTCCTCAAAAGGCGCTTTCACGTATACCGTTCCCGAAACCGGTCTCAGGCGACACTTTGGTAGTTAAAGACTTATTCAGCCGTGACCCGATGACGTTCACTCGGATTAAGGAGGATGGCGATGCCGTATTGAAGCTGTATTTTGTGAAGAAAAAGACCGGTAAGGGTCTGACACATTGGCGAATTCAGGTGCGGGTAATGATACGAGTTACTTTAGGGTAATAGGGCCGTCATCTTATCCCTCTGTTTCGTTTAAAGGCCAGGGTAAACCCTTTATCGATCAGGAGACGGGTGAATATGTAGATACGCTCACTTTCCAATTCCAGATCTTCAATCAACCGGAGTTCGCTGCGACGACGATCCGATCTCGAGTCTCTTACGGCGATACGATGCGGTTGAATTATGGTCATTTGCGTGGTACACCCTTAAAGTACATGATGCGAAGCCTTGATGGAGGCTGGAACTGGCACCCGGCCGATTCGCCCCTGACGGATGTAGAAAGAGACCTGCTGCAGGACGATAGCGTACGCGTTTGCTTGCGCCAGTTAGACAAGGCGGTCGGATATGCTGCTTATGTGAAGGAGAAGTTTATGGATCCCGAACGATACACCTATCAGAATTTTCTAGACCGTGAAGGTGTTACTCCAGAAGATGTCGGATGGTATGCTACTTACATGGATTATACCTATAACAAAGAGATCTATGACAAAGTAGCCGCAAGCTACCTCCCTCTTAATCTCAGGGATACGGTGATACATTACTACGACAGTCTTATGTCCAGTCCCACCGCTTGGGCGGATGATTTCGGAGGAGATATAACTCGAGAAATGGCTAGTGGATTCAGGCAGGTTGCAGATGATATATTCTTATGGAATCAGACTTATCAGTTGTACCCCCATCTTATCGCGGCCGGCTATGATACGACTGTCGAAGAACAACGGAAGCTGTAGGGAGAAGGGATATAAACACGGTGTTTGGGAAACGAAAGGCCGATGCGGTGGCTGTTCCCGAGAGGTGCCGTGAAGAGAGCTACTGCTTCTATGTCAAGCGGGATGCACCTCCCGTTCATCAGCGCTCGGTGTTTATACCGACGGTGGAAGGGGTGACGGTCGTTTCGCCGGGAGTTGGATACACCTCGATACCTTCACAGAAGAACTTCACTTTCCGCGTCAAGTATACCGGCGAACCGATGACGGTCACGGCTAAGCGTCTGATCGACGGTCGCACGGTGGAAGTGCTGACGGGTACGCTGAACGCAGATGGCGAATACGAGTATGTGATTCGTCGTGTGATGCAAGACCTGACGCTGGAGTTCACCAAGACGGTGGCCAATACGCTGGTAGATCAGCCGTCCGTATGGGCGAACAGCGGTGCGGTTCGCATCCACGCTCCGAAGGAGACGACGGTGCGCATCTACTCTGCCTCGGGTGTGCTGGTAAAGCAGGCCACGGTGCAAGGCGACAAGACGGTGCCTCTGTCTGCCGGTCTCTACCTCGTTGTCCTCAGCGACGGTACAACGCAGAAGGTATTGGTACAATAATCCAATCGTAACGCTACTCCGTCCTCCCTCATCTTTTTGACGCGGAGGGCGGTATAAAAGAAGAAGCGGGCATGCCTATCCAAGGGTGTGCCCGCTTTCCTTTTCTATACGTGCCTCCAACACGGACGCCAAAAAACGACCCGGATTTTACACCAAAAACCGTTTGGGAGCCCGAAACTTGGGGCGGTTTCGCTTGCGTAAGCGTACGGGGGAGGATGGTCTGTACCCCTACGGAGATCAAAACCACACGTGGGTGGGCTTTCTGTAGGGGTACGGAGATTAAAACCACGCGTGGGTGGGCTTTCCGTAGGGGTACGGAGATTAAAACCACGCGTGGGTGGGCTTTCTGTAGGGGTACGGAGATCAGAACCACGCGTGGGTGGGCTTTCCGTAGGGGTACGGAGATTAGAACCACGCGTGGGTGGGATCTCCGTAGATGTACAGGGGAGTAAGACCCCGCGTCTGGATCCCTACGGAGACGCCCCCGCTTCTTTCTTATTCGAACGACAGGTAAGGCTCGAGGCGTGCACGGTCGGCGTCGGAGAACTCCTCCAGCAGCGACAGCTCGCTCCAACCGCTGATGGGGCCGTTCTTGCGGCGTAGGCGGACGATGACCTTCGCTTGGTAATAGTTGATGTAGGGGTGGCGCCGGAGCGAATCTTCCGATAGCCGGTTGACGGCCAGGCGACGGATCAGTCGTGGGTTGACGGTGAACCAGGGCGCCAGCTCGGCGTATTTCTCTTCGTCGACGCCGTAGACCTCGCTCAGCTGCTCCACGCGGGCAAAGCCGCCGAGCAGGGCGCGAAACTTTGCGATCCGCCGCGCGTAATACGGCCCGATGCCAGGCACCTTTTGCAGGGCTACGGTGTCGGCCGCGTTCAGCTCGAGCGTCTGCCCCGGCGATAGTTTTTCGCGGTGCGGATAGTGCGGCCGTCGGTCGGTCAGGCGCCGGACACGCTCCCCCAGACTCTCCCTGCGATACGGGCGACGGTAGGCCGTATGCCGCGGACGACTGTCGGACGGCGGCGAGGCGTACGCAGGCCGGTCCGCCGCGCGAGTGTCGATCGGCGGCTCCGTCCGCTCCGTGGCCACCGGCGCTGCGGCCTGCTGCCGATCATAGAGGATGTCGCCCCAAATCAATAGGATCAACCCGATGGCGATCAGGATGAGCAGTAGGATCAGGGCACGCCGTTCGCCGATGGAGAGGTAGAAGAAGTCTTTCCAGTCGTTCATGGCTTTAGATGCTGGCTATGCTAAGGAGTGCTTGATGAGGCTGAACGCGATGCGGCACGACAGGCAACGCTTCGGCTCACAGTACTCGCGGCGGAGCTGTAGCAGGGCTTGCGAATCGGAGGCGTTACGGGCACGGATACCGGCCTCGGTGAAGGGGCGGATGACGGCGTTGCGCTCCGGCGGCAGGCTGTCGAGGAGGCGCTCGGCGCGTTCGCAGTATTCGGGTACATTCTTCTGGAGACCGTAGGCATAGAGGATCGGCACGACGGTGTTGATCAGCATCAGGCGGGCGGCGGCGGGGCCGAGGGAGGGCTTGTGCGGCGGCGAGGGATAGTCGAAGTGGAAGTGCGTATTCCAATAGGCCGACAGCGGAACGTCGAAGCAGCGGCAGAGGCGGTCGGCCGAGGATCCTCGAGTATCTCGGAGAAGAGCGTGTCGTTGTGCGCCCAAACAGAGGCGAGTTGCGCCACGCGGAGGTGGGGGAAGTTGAGGGGGCGGGTGCGGAAGTTCTTGAAGAGGTGGGCGTCGATCGGGCGAAGGCTGTATTTGGCGCGGAGGAAGTGGTATTCGCGCTGTAGGGTGCGGTAGTAGGCGTCGTCACGGGTGTCGCTGAGCATGCCGGCTTGGCCGAAGAGCAGGGCCTCGATTTGCACCGTGCTGTGGCGCTGCTTGCAGATGTATTTGAAGGGCAGCCCGGAGGCGAGCCACTCGAAGGCGTCGCTGTTGGTGCCAAAGCCGAAGTTGCGCGAGAGGGTGATGTAGAACGTCTCGTTCCAGTCGTTGTGTGTGCGCTCAAGGCGTCGGAAAATGTCGTTCGTTTTGCGTTTGAGGCGTTCGCCGACTAAGGCCGAGAGCCAGCCGTAGAGCAACCGGTCGTCGAGTCCACTGAGGCGATCGATGCAGGGGACGGCCTGCTCGCGCGAGAGCAACCAGTCGATGCTCCGGACAACGCGTTCGGGCACCCGTACGACGACCTGCGGGATGAGCGAGCCGTCGGTGCGACGGATCGGCGTGTCGGCCTCACCGACGACGTGCAGGATGACCGAGTCGTAGGCCGGATTCGTGTCGTGCCCGTGCCGTAGCCAGTCCGACGAGCGGCCGTGGATCTCCACATTGCCCACCCAGGTGATGTCGTCCAGTTGCACTTTGGCGTTGAAGAAGTCGGGTCCGGCGTCGGTGTTGTGTATGCCGGGCGTGATGACGCGGAGCTGTTCGCCGTCCGTGGTCGTCCATTCCGGTTCGGCGTAGAGCTGGTATTTCCACGCGTAGTGAAGGATTTGTTCTTGAGTCGCCATGATGAATAAGGTTGTAAGCGTGCGGGAGGAGCTTCACGTTTGGTAGCCGTAGAGCCCCTTAGAAGTCGTTTTGAAGTGAATGCTTGGAGAAAATGCCAGATCTACTCTTACCCTCGAACGCGAATAAGGGCGCACGCTCCAGTCTGAAGGCGGCTTGTGTGACGTTGTACAACCACTTGACTGCCGACTGTGTCTGCACGAGTCGTTCTCTCGGCGGCTTGGTGATGCCTTTAATCTGAGTTTTGAATGGATAGACCATGATCTGTGTGATGGATAGGTGTTATTTCTATGGCCCCAAAAGTACGACGCCGAAGAGGTTCCGAGGCACTTGCACGAAAAAGATTTTCGTGTAAAGCTCCGTGTGCAGTAAGAAATGCCTACAGGCGGATCGAAGCGCAGCACACAGACCCCGCGATCGTGTTATTCAAAAGAATCTATCTTTGCGCCCGTTGAAAGAGAAAGCCAGCCACGTCGAGGCGTCGACGGAGTGACAAGGTCAAGGCTGCTTTTTCCAAGGCACAAACACATTTCGGGGCTGACCGGTTTTGACAGCGGGTAGAAGTGGTTTGTAAGCATGCAGTGCCTCGTTGGCCAGCACTTAAATCTCGGCTGATAAACAATTAACTGGCGAAGAATCTTACGCTCTCGCTGCCTGATTGAAGAACAGTAGGTCAAGGCTTAATCCTTACACAAGGTGTTTGGACGAGACACCACCCGGAAGCCGTGGCTTCGAGGCCGTCCGAATCGGTGGTGCAGCAATTTCGGAGATAGCCTGATGGACGTCCCGGACGTCAGGTGAAACTTTAGGGAATAAGGTTGCGGTTGGTGGCTCTGGTCTTGCCGCAGCACGAAAATGAAGGCAGAGATAAGCATGTAGAAAGCGGATCAATTCCTCGTTTGGACGAGAGTTCGACTCTCTCCAGCTCCACAATTCAGCTGTGTATATCAGCAAGTTGGCCTATCCTGCCACGCCGTTGCCACGCGAAGAGGCTGGTGATATAAAACGAAAAGGGCCCCGACATCACGTCGCGACCCTTCCCCCCGGATGGCTATTTTGTGGCGGACATAATGTTATCCGGCTACGATCCTGCCGCCCTCAAAACAAGCCACTCGTTTCCAAGAAAAAATAAACTTACTGACATTGATTCCGTTTCATCATGACGGCGGCAAAGGTATGATGAACGTCCCCCGACACCCCATCCTCTCTTTATTCATATAGGTAGTCGCCGGCGATAGAGTCGCAGGGCACCGTATGCCGCACCACACGCCACGGCACCGCAAAGGATCCAGAACGCGGCCGTGCCAAAGCGCTGTATGAAGGCCTCCCAGCGGGTAGGCTTCCGTTCCACCTCACGCACCACTTCGCGCACCACGTCTCGGTTGATAAAGACGCTATCAGCCTTTGCCCAGACCGTGTCATGCCGGACAATGGTCTCGACGCTGAGCTCCCCGAGGCTATCCAACAGAAAGGCCAGTCGGGCGTTGCGGGTCGTCTCGATCGAGAGGCGTTCCATCGCCACGCGTCCCTCTGCATTGCAGCGGAGGAGGGCGCGCATATGAGAGCCGTGTCAGGCGGCACGGGAATGGGAACGAGCCGCTGCACGAAGACCGAATCCACGTGCGATTGCCGCGTGGGCTGCGTCCGCTTGAGCGGCAGGCAGGCCGTAAGCAGCAAGGCGGCTATGAGTGCAATCGCTGATTTCATATCCCTCCTATTCCGCGGCCACGGCGCCTATGAGGTTCGTGCGGGCGGATTCTTCGGCCGCGTCTTCTTTGATGCGTCCCAGTTCGCCGTCGAGATCGCCCGGCGGAGTGAGCGGTGAGCGGGAGACGATCGTAGAGAGTGAGTTAAAGGCGCGTCCGCCGCCGGCAATGGAGAGCACGTTGGCCTCCTCGACCGGATCGCGGGGAAGGATGGAGTCGAACGTCACCGTGTAGCGCGCGGACACCAGCTGGGGCTTGAACTTGATGTTTGTAATGTTGGCTATGCCGGCCTGCACCACCGTAATGCAGCGATTGATGGCAGGGCCAAAGACGCGCATGTTGAATCGCTCCTTGATCTCGGCGTCGAGCATCATAAAGCGGCGGGCGACGCCGGAAATGTTGCCCAGCCCCTTGAGGTTGTCGAACGAGAGGTCGGGCGCCGAAACGCCTGAATACATCTCGTTCTTGTCCTCGTCCAACTCCTTAGAGGTGGAGTTGATGGACTGATCCCAAGAGAGGTATTTGGCATCGCCGTGATACTCCCGGCCGGTCTCCTGATCGATGCGCACCGGGAATTGCATCTCCTTGCCCACGGTGGTTTTTGTCCGGCGCGTCGGCCTCGCCCGTGATGACCATCATCGGCTCGGCGAAATAGTCGTTCGTGTCCGCCAGTCGTGAAAGGCGCATCTCGCGGGCGTCCATCAGCGGCGCCACCTCCTCCCACGCCGGGGCGTCGATCTCGGCGTAGACCACCGGGATGAGCCCAAAGGCGTTCACCTCCTCACGCACCTCCCATCCGCCGGCCCCAGAGGTGGCGGTGAGTATCTTCTCGCGCGTCCAGATCCGGGCCTCATCGCGCAGCGAGCCGCCCTCGTCCTTCGTTTGGTAGCGGTGGATAAAGGCGTCCATGCGGCCGTCGAAGAAGTGGGGGTAAAAGTCGCTGACGACATGCTTATTCTGCGGCAAAGAGAGCACGCGGCAGTTGATCTCATTGACGTTTTGGCCCGACCAGTGGGGGAAGATGACGGGGTAAAAGACGATGGCGGCCTTGGTCTCTGAAAGCACCTTCTCGGCAAACTCCGTGAGCACGCTCTGCATGCCCAGCGTACGTTCCCACACGTTCCGAAACTCATTGAAGGCCTCGTCGGGATCCGTCGAGGCCACATGCATCGTGCCGCCAAACATCATAGCGGCCTCCGTGCGGACGAGCTTCTTGGGGAAATTGGTCACGATCTTAGCCACCGGGATGTGCTTATCATCCAGTCGCAGGGGGTCGCCGCGTTCATCCTTCAGGGTGTTGGAATAGACCTCGAGCACCTTATCCTCTCGCCATCCGACGGAGGTCTTTCGGCGCGTACGGCCGCCGTTGTATTCGTCGCGGTATTCGGCCGGGCGCCTATTCTCGAGGGTGTCGACGGAAAGCTCGTCAAGGAGCCGCCCGACGTCGCCGGCGTACTTTTGAAGTAGGGTTTGAATATCTGGCATTGTGAGGGGTGGGTCTGGTTTTCGGCCTGTGCGTGAGGATTACAGCCTCCGCTCCCGCGTCCAGGCGAAGGGTCGGCGGTAGGCGAGGTAGTCCAGCTCGTCCTGATGGCCGTAAGCCTCGCGCTCGAAGCGGATGGCACGATAGGCTGCCGTGGCATCCTTCAGTCGTGCCCACCGCCAGAGCCATTCGGCAAGGTAGAGGAGATAGAAGCCCACGTAGCCCGTCTCGCGCATCTGGGCCGTGTGGATAGCCTCGTGACGGAGAATGCGATCAGAGACCGGCTCAAACTCTCGGCGGGCAAAGACGCGCCCAAAGAGGTTGATCGCCGTAAAGCCTCGAAAAGGGATAAGGCTGTTGTAAAAGACTTTCATGCGGTCGTATTCCCTTTCGGCTTAGGTTCGACCTGTTTCTCGATGGCTCGAATCACAGGATAAAGCACTCCGGCGGCTTTGAAAGCCTGCATCATGGCCGCATATTCGTCATCCGAAAACACCTTCGTTTGATTCTCAGGTGCGCCGAAAATGGATCTTGCCAGAGCATCCTGTTCGAGGGTGGTCGCTCGTTGGTATATGATGTTTCCAAGCGCACTTCTAAGGTCAGCCTTCTCAAATACGCCGATCGAAGTCTCCACCTCGAGCTGACTGAAATCGATACTTTTCATTGTGGTTCTGCTGGGTTGTTGGTTGGTCGTTTTTGGTTGTAATTGGTCTGTGCTGGCAAGAAAGGTGGGTTGCAGGAGAGATTCTCGCCCCCGCAACCCTACCAAGCACTAATCACTATGAAAAAAAAGTCGGCCTCACATCTATGAGAGGCGCAGCTGATTATGCTGCGTCTTTCGATTCTACGATCATAGGTGTGTTCTCAACGCCCGCAGCCGTGGTGGCCCCGAGGACAGTGAACTGCACCTGCAAGATTTCAGTCGTATCCTCTCCAGGAAGCTGAGTAATCTTACCAAACACGTCACAATTGACAAACGTGTAGACGAGCTGTTTCCCTCCGTACGGTTTCGTCTTAAGCATCAACGTCTTGCGAATGCTTGGCGCCACGACGGGTTTTTTCCATTCGTCCTTGGTTCCATTGAGCTCCCCACCCATAAAGAGCTTGCGCTCATCCATCGTTGGAGAGGGGATGTTTAGAACCAATGTATCAGCTTCTCCAGCTTTCAGAATGATGGCCCAAGGCTTATCGCTACCGTACCTTTTGAACTCTGTCTTCTGCGGATCGTTTACGTTGTATTGAATAGACCCAGATTCTACCGTCGAGACCTGAGTAAAGCTCGTTCCTGGGACGCCGTCGCCGGGATCGGCCACGCCTACGTAGACGACATCAATCGCCAATTTTCTTTCTTCTGCCATGTCTGTATTGTTCTAATTGATTGAAGTTGGTTTCATGTTTCTATTTCTCGGTGATTACCTCCACGCGGATGTTGTAGAGGGTAAAGCTGTCGTCGGTCTCTATCTCTCCCTCCCATGCCACGCGGGCGTTGAAGTACATACCCGGTGGAGCGGGTGGGTGCTTGATCGCCTCTCTGATCTTTCCGGCCTGCATCTGGATCTGTCGGGCATTGATCATACCGTTGGGATACGGGCGAATAAATAGGTTAACATTGACCACCGGCGCCTTATTGACGTAGGTCTTCACTGCTACCCCGGTCGTGTTAACCACGATGTGGTCGGCCTTCACGCCCGTCTCTGCCCGATGTTTATAGGCTGGCAATTCCGTTCCTGCTCCGTCCACAGCCGCAAAGACGATGTCTACAATGTCGAAGAAGTCTGCCATGCTGGATTATACTTTGAGCGCGCGCAACAGATTGGCGGCCTCGCTTATCAGAGAACCCTCGGTCTTATCTGCAGAATGGGTGACCACATCGTATCCTTTGGCCTCGACCGCGGCGGCGTAACTCATGCCCGCGAAACAGACTAACACGTAGCCCTTCGAATGTGTACGACCTACCGCTCTGGCCATTTGTTCTCCGGCTGTAACGCCCTTTTCGCCGTCCTTCTTTCCGGGCTCTCCGACATTCGCATTGAAGACGCTCGATCCTACGCGTCTGCCATCTTTGAAAATGGCGTATCCGGTCGAGCTCCGCAGGTTCCCCGTGCGATCCTTGTAGGTGCGAATACTGCGAGCCAGTGTGATAAACTCTTCGCCTGCCCTTGCAAGCAGGGTCTTTATCACCTCATCCGTACGGTCTTGTAGACGTTCAAACATGCCATGCATTTGCTGCTTTGTCCAAAGCGGTTTTAAGCAAGGTTTGGTGGATGCGCTCATACGTAGATCACAGAATGCGTCTGATAACTCTCCCCACACAATGATAGGACGCTCTATACTGAGGCCTGGGATGCGTAGCGTAAGGCAGCGCTCGGCCTCATTCGGTCGACGCATACGAGTGTAATACTCACCGTATACCTCGAGCTGATCCCCATTGCTGTCGCGTTTCAATACATGGCGACTGCTATTGGAGTGATCGAAACGGCCGTGCAGGTGCACCGTCTTATGAACGCCCGGTATCCATTCGCCATGTTCCAAGTGTCCAGTGGAATCGTAAACCACCTCAGCGTCATGCTCCTTAGGATAGCGTGTCACCATGTCTGGTTGCTTTTACCGCGCGGAACGAATATTCCTCCCAGTCGATTAGCCTTTTCAGCCTCACCATTCTCACGGTACAGCTCGGCGGCCTTACTCCGATACCAAGCCCGATCGTAAGACACTGATAGCTTGTATTCCGTGAAGTTTGGTAAGCCCCCGATCATGGCGTACACGTCAGCCACGGCCAATCGCACCTCGCGTCCGGCCTCGGCTGTATATACAGCCTCTCCGTCCAGCCCGCGGTCAGTGAGCACGACGGAGAGGAACTCCTCTCCGTCTGCCACACCGGGGTAAGCCATTATCGCGTCTTTGACCGTCTTCATTCCGTTACCCGCGCTCGGCTGCTTTTATTCCTCGATGGTAAGCGATTCCGGTTTCACCGTTTCTCCGAGCAACATTGCCGGGACATTGTCCGTGCCTTCCGTGTCGTCATTCCAGCTCGTTCCGTCAGCTTTCAGGATGAAAAGCCCCTCGGGATCATTGATAACAGGCATGGCGTTGGCTTCTGCCTTTGTCCACTCCGTTACCGGCTCCGGTTCTGACCACTTGGAAACCAAAACAAAGTCTTTCTTCACCATCAGCGCCTTTGGCGCATAGAAGCCAGCGTTTCAGAGGCAATCGGGCCGTGCTGAATGTCTCCCACCCTCAGGTCTTCAATGAGGGCAATGCGCTTACGCTCCCACGGGCAAACGGTCTTGCGCACGTGCGCCGCATTCTCAATTCTCACGGCTGGCTTTACGAGCTTAATCTCGACGGGGAACTCTTGGTCTGCGAGATAGTTGTTGATCACCTTAAAAGACGGTGCGAGCTTGCCAGATTGGTTCAACCACCCCTTCAAGGCCTCAATCGTAGACTTTTGCTTTCTCAAAAGCGCGAAATCGTCAGCGCGCATGACCACGTACCGAATATTGCGCCCCTTTTGAAAGGCCATATCGACAGCGTCTGCAATGTCCTGCAAGCCATCCGCAGTGTTCGAGTTCGACCAGTCGGCCGTACTTACGCGGCGATTGTCGTTAGGCATACCACAGCCAACGAATGCGGTGGTTACGATGCCGTTGTTGTTGGTCGGATTCAGCATGAATCCACCACGCGAAAGCAGCTGCAAGGCCATCCATTCAATGCGACCTCTGACACCATTGTAAGCTCGATCCGTATCCTTGAACGCGAGATCAAGCACAGATCGCAGCCGGGCGTCGTTTCGAATGTCTGATTGGAGTCGGATATATTCGTTCAGCTCCGACTCATTCATCGGGTACTTTATGGAGATTTTCGGAATGTCTCCAGAGAGCTTCCGAATCACCTCCCGGCTCTTTATTGGCGCGGACGAGTCAAAGCTGATCACGTCTGCAATTACGGGAACGCCTTGTTCTCCGACGAGCGTTTTCCAAGTCAAAGTGCTGACTTCTTTGATCCCAAAGAAGTTCGGGAAAAACATGGGGGTTGGATTGGATCTCAATCGCCCCTCAAGGTTGGCTTGGTTCACCAACGATAAAATACTTCTTTCCATTGTTGTTGTTTGTCTTCACTGATTACACAAAGCGAATGCGTGTGCGTTCCTTCAAAACATTGTCGAGAGGGAACAACATAGATGCCTCTGTCACCGTCCCCCTCACAAGCAGCCCACAGCTCTGATTGGCAACGGTGAGGTTTACTTTGTTCTTTGTCAGAAACACCTCACTCTTCTTGTCGCCATACTTGGGCACTGCGCTACCTGCGCCCTGTTTGTCTTTGGCCAGCACAAGGACGTCGCCCTTTGCGGCGGCGCCAATGGTAGCGGCCAGTGTGATAAGGTCGAACTTCGGGTCGCTCTTATCGATCTCCGTGATCACGTCGGAGGCCTTATCAAACGCACCTCCGAGGGTTACGGCGTCGCCCACGACAAAGAGGTGCTTCTTCTCCACCTTGTACTTCGCGGTCGAGGCAGCCTCATAGACGCGCGCAGTTTTGATCACATGGTAGACACCCGTTCCCGAGTCTTTCACCACGGGAGTAAGCGGAGGCAATTCATCCAACGTCTTGCCGGAGAAGAGAGCCGCTCGAAGCTCACTACGATCGATCGTTCCGCCGCCGACTACGTCTTCCAGCTCCTTCACGATGCCGGGCTTGTACTGAAATTCTCGCTCTTGACTTAAAAATGGCATAATGTCTTACTGTTAAATTGTTAGTTGTAATTCGTTTATTCAGCGCCCGCATTGAACGTCGCTGTGCCTCTTTCAGCACTCTGATCCGTGGCCTGACTCATGAAGTTTGCCCAGTCTTCAGCTGTGCGCGCCGTGCTTTCCGCAGGCATGGAACGCATACCGCCTGAGGCTACGTTTTGATTGATGGCATCTTGCCGAATGGCTGTAAGCTCATCTCCGAGCGTCTTCACTTGCTCTTCGATTGAAGCCTCTGCGGATGTATTGATCCGCGAAATCCACGTTTCAGGCAAACCGGCTTTCTGAATGGCTGCTTTCGCCTCTGAAAGGCGCGCGGCGTTGGCAGCTTCTACTTCCGACTTAGCGATCCTCGATCGGATCTCTTGCAGCTGCTTATTCAGCTCTGCCAGCTCTGCGTTAGCTCCGGTTGGGATAGTGTCTCCGAGCGGCTTCGGCGGGATAGGCTGCGTGGGATCCGGTGCGATGGGTTTGCCGTCTTTCAGGCCGTGCGCCTTTTCGTACTCCGCAATGGCTGCTTTGCGAGCCTCCTCTGCTTTCTCTTTAGCCGTCTTGTCGGCCTCTTCGATGGCTGGGAGCATGTACTCCTTGAAGGCTTTTACAGCGGCTGCGACGCCATCCACGGCGTTCACGCCAAAAGCCTTCTGCACCCTTTCGGCGTGGCTCTCGCTTACGCCTTGTTCTTTGAGCGCCTTTTTGATTGCTTCAATGACTGTCATCTGTGAGTGTTCTCTCTTTAGTTGCTGTGATTGTTGAATAGATGGTATTGCAATGCAGCCCCACTCTTTCCCAAGAGCGGCTGTGTTGTTTGTCTAATTGTTCTACGAATGCAAAGATTGCATGCCACGTCTGCAATATCAGCATGTCTGGCAAACTTTTTTTGCGCTCCGGCCCTTCAGACTCTTTTTCCACCTCTGCGACAGCTCGCTAACCCAACTGTTGGAGTGGTTACGAAGCCGTTTGGGCGACTCCGGGCGGCTCTTGCTTTATATGCGCGCAGAGTGACTGGAACACCTTCCCAACATCTCAACATATTCTATCTCAGGCTGCTTCTTATTTGCAGACTAACTCCCGGGCTACCATTCCGAGGGAGTCCTCGAGATGGTCTGTCCGAACCCGTGACGAATTGTCACGAGTTGAAGTAGGTCCACCTCTATAAAGCTCGAGTTCCAAGTTTGGATATATCCGAGCGGGGTGGCATTTCGTCGTTCCCTACGCCAAACTTGTGTATATTCCTCCTGCGACACAATAGGATCATAGAGTTTTTGGCGGTAGTCCCATTCGTCCCAAGTTTGGAAGCCTCCATTCAGTTCCCTTCTTTCATCCCACGCCTTCTTTACCTCGATCTTATGACGGAGGCGAGCCATCAGCGCGTCTACCTCCGAAGGATCTGCGCCGGCCGCTATTCGGCCGCTCACTTTGCCTCCGAGGAGCGTAATGGAAGGCACGTCGGCAAAATCAGCCGCAATGGCTTCAAGGGTTGCGGCATGTCGGTTGGTAGACACACGCGTGTTCCATCGCCTTTGAATGTCCTCCTTTTGCCACGCAGTCTTTTCTGGGCGCGAAGGTTTGGCTGGTGCGCCACCCCCTGACACGTTCGCAGCGGCCTCCTTGTCGAAGAAGGGCACATTGTGCAGGTATGAGTAGGAGGTGCGATAAGAGGGGTGCTGTTCAACGTACTCGAGAGCACTGGCGGGCATGTCACGCAGCACGCGGCCGGCAGGCATGCGACCCGTCACAAGGTAGTCTGTGAACTCCTGTCCGCTGAGCATGACCGGCGTAGCGTGACAGATACAGAACGGATGCCAGGGGAGGAACTTGAACCCTTTCGGGTACGTGCCCTTCATGGCGTCGCATACCGGGCAAGGCTTAGCCGATGTGCCCGATCGCTCCACCTTTACGCCTAAGACGAAGTCCAACGACTGCCAACGCTGATGGTCGGATTCGTGGTAGGCAATGTTCGTCTCCGTGGCGCCCACACGCAGGGCATTCATGTAACTGGATCGGTATACACCGCGCCCGGGGTGGTAGTCTTTCATGGGCTGAGACATGACCAGTTTCCCCTCGGCATTACGCACGCGACGGAAACGCTTGTCCGGCTCCTTGAGGATGTAGCGTATATCCTGCGACAAAAGCGTGGCTGGACGCCCCTCTGCAATGCCAGATGCGAGATAGAACTCCATGTTTTCCCGTGCCCCCTCGACCACACTCCAGATGCGATCTGAGAGGTTCATTCCCGCATGCTTACGCTGCATGAAGGCGCGTAGCCCCTCGGCGTTGCGGGTAAACATGCCGCGGCGAAAAGTTTCCGAGAGAGGGATGTCGGCAATGAAGTCCCGGATCATCTCGTCAACCTTTCGGTTCGAGTCTTCCCACGCCGCACGGGTATTGGCGTCTATGTTGGCCACGAGATCAGTGTGCAACTGGTCGAGGAGCTTCTCGATGCGCTTTTCGGCCACGCGGTTATGCAGCCACACGTCAGACGGATGAATGACGCCCGGTGCAGCCTTGGGCGTCCACCGTTCGAGCTGTGCGCCAGCTTCGCGCGCAAAGCGATCAAAGATGCGTTTGATGTCTTCTTGCTGAGCGGCAAGTCGGAGTATGTGTTTGCGGTCGGAGAAATGCACGGCGGGTGGGGTGGTAGTGATAAAAAAGCGGGGCGCCCCTACGCGTAAAGAAGGAGCGCCCCGTGCTGCGATTGGTTAGGAGATGGCGGCGATCTGGTTCAGCTCCACCCAATACGGGTTCCCGTTTTTGTGGTGGCTGATCTGCCGTTTGGCAAAGTCGACGGCCGTCACGGTAACTTTTTGCCCATTCATCAGACGCGCCTCGGAGTGGCGTGTGAAGGCCAGCGCGTCGAACGCCTCCTCGGTGAGGGGGAGCGACCTGCACAAGCGTAGGCTGGGGGCCTGCGGGCCCCAGCGAAGTTTGGCCGGGTACCTGTGGGCGGATCGGGGGCACCACAGGCGGCTCGATCGGCGTGGGGTTCCGCGGCGGGATGGGACGGGCTTTGCGCTCGAAGTCGGGCGTGTAGGTCACGTTCGGATCGCCGCCGGCCATCATCTGGCCTACCTGCCGACCGATGGCGGTCATCTTTTCGCAGTAATACTTCTTGCGGGCGCTCTGGATGTCGGTGATCCCGAGGGCGCGGTAACGCTTCACGATGGACTTCTCATAATCGAGCTTCAAATCATCGATGCCCCGGCCCGTCTCCAGAGCACGCTGTGCGGCGGGGCTGAAAAGGGTACCCCAAACAATGGGCGTGCCTTCGATCTTGTCGATTACCTCCGAGGGAGTGTCCGTCTTGAGGTTCACGCCCCAGCGGGGGTGCTGAATGAGACTCAATTTGGCCCGGGCAAAGTCTACGTGGTTGGTGTAGTTGGCATACGGGGCGAGGCTGCCCTCCACCTCGTCTTTTCCAAAGCGTCCGTCTTGCCCACGGCGGGCCTTGATGTTGCAGTAATTGAAGTCGCCGACGGGCTTCATGCCTGCGCCAGTGTCCAGCACGTCCATCGAGATCATCAGCTGGCGCATGGCGTTGCTGAGCGTATTGTCGGCCTCGAAGTAGGCGCGGTCGCTGGCCTTGACAAAGTCGGGGCGGGTGTTGGGGCCAAAGGCGCCCTTGACGGGTTGCCCCTTGTAACTGTAGGGGGCATAAGCCGGGGTAAACTCCGGCGGGATGGTAGTTTGGGTTGGAGTGTTCATTGTTGTTGAGGGGTTGAATTGTTGATGCGTTGAGGGGGCGCTTGGTGGCCGTGCAGGGAGTCCATGCCTTTCTCTCTCAAGAGCTCGGAGAGATTCTCCTTGCCGAGCATATCGACGAGCACCTGCAGCGTCCTCTTCATGTTGCGTCGCACCTTATCCTCCGCGCGTTCACGGATGCTGAGGAACTCTATGGTGCAGAAAGATGCTCATCAGGCAGGTGATAACGGGCACTCCGACGATTGGATAGAGCTTCATCAACACAAAGAGATGCGAGTAGTGGATCATCACATCCACCATCGTGGCGATGATCACACTTCCCTCGTAGATCAGGAATTTGCGCGTGCTGCGGCTGAGTGTGTACGAGACGCACATCTCCGAGCTGCTTAGACTTACGTATGCCGCTGATAAGATCAATCAGCATAGCCAAAAAAACACAAAGGCGGCACAGGCGCCGGCGATAACTAACTATCGAGCGCGTGCCCTCAAAGAGTACTTCCATTGTTTGTTGTTAGTTGGTTTGAAAAAAAGGCGGCGGGCCTCCGAGATAGAAGAGCGCCCGCCTATAATGCATCAAAAGAACCCGGACACCGTTAATACGATGTAGCCTTCACTTGAAATGCTTATGGTTCTACTCAAAACGGTAAATAAGCTCTCAGTTGAAATCCTAAATGATTCAATTGGATTTGGAAGCGAATCAACCGCACCACTGCCGTCAAATGAAATGAGGTCGGAGCAGATGTAGAAAACGTTTTCGGCTCTCCTTCGTTCGGCGTGTCAAACGTCATAATAGATGGATAATCGTTTCCGTTTACAATACGACTAACACCATTTCCTGCTGATATAGTCCCTGTAAAATAGGGAGGCACCTCGAACTCATAAAGAATGATGAATCCTTTGAGGTGTGACAGCATATTTGTGTGGAATGTTTGTTCCTCTCCGATTGGGTCTTTGACCTCCCCGGCCTGTGTGTTTCTCGCCCTTGCTTTTTACGATACCCGTATGTGGATCAAACTCAAACTTATCAATATAAGGGGGCTTGTTTGTGGTATGTAGGGAACCGGAATCGAAAAATTCCTGCGTTCTTCCTTCCGGATTTTTGACTACACCGGCTTGTTGGTTCCGTGCGTGAACCGTAACGATTCGGTTCTCGTGGTTGTATTCGCAGCTGTCCACGTACGCTTCTCCAGCGTTTGGCAGCTCAGACTCCGCGGGAATATCGAACGTCTGCTCGTCTCCGAGGGGTGTCTTGACTTCGCCCGCCTGCGATACGCTGGCCTGAACGGTCACTTTGCGGGTGGTTGGATCGTAGTTGAATTTGGAAACACGGGGCTTGCCGGCGTCTGGCAAAGTGGGTGCAGGGCGGTGCCGGTGGCGCGGGTACGTGGATCGGAAACTCTTGCAAATCTCCCTCGAGGGTTTTGACCTCCCCGGCCTGTGCGACCTTGGCACGCACTTTCACCTTCTTCGTATCGGGGTCGTATGTCACACCCTCTACAAACGGCTTACCAGCGTCGGGTAGCGGTGTAGGCTCGGGAACATCGACCGGAAACTCCTGCCAATCTCCCAGAGGCGTTTTGACCTCTCCCGCCCGGGCGTTCTGCGCGCGCAGACGCACCTTCTTGGCGTCTTTGTCATAGCTGACACTGTCTACATACGGCTTGCCAGCGTTTGGCAGCTGCGGCGCGGGCGTGTGCCCGCCTTTGCCGCCTTTCCTCTTTCGTCCACCTCCGAGGTGGTACTGAATCAAATGCACGATTTTCATAGATCTATCTTCTTTCTTTGGTTATCCGATATACTTCGCACTGGCGGGCGCACCGGCCACGAGGCGCAATTGCTGCCCGGCTACGATGCCGTCCACGCCAAACTCTATTGCCTTCCCGTCGAAGCCGTACCCGGTCACGACGTCAGCCGTCACCCAGTCTTGCCCCGTTATGGAACGCTCAACGATCAAGGCATTGCCCGTCGCCCTTGCTTCAAACTCTACGCGCACGCTGATCGCGTCGCTCTCCGGCGCGAAGCTCTCGGAGATGTACTCCCCTTCGCGCACCTTGCTGAAATTGATTCCTTTCATTCTGTATGGTTGTTAATGGTGATTGTTGGTGTTTATCCTCCGATGCAAAGGCATTGCGTGGCTGCGTTCCAATACACAGGGTGCATCTTGCCACCTCCAAGGTGGTTCTGGTGAATCATGTTCGATACAGTGAGCACGGTACGTGGCAACCCGCCAACACTCTGAGCGTCGACAGAAAAGTTCCAATTGCGACCTCCAACGACTAAGCGTCCGGGTGACATAGAAGACTCTCCTCTTACACTGCTTACCTTCAGCATGCCGCCGGATAAATCAGTGAGCCCCAAATGAGCCCTATTGATTCGTATGCCTTCAGACGGTGATAGTGACAACCCATTTGCAGAACCTGCCTCTCCAAGCGTGTAATCATAACTCGAAGAAGATAGGTTGTCTCCTTTCACCATAAACCCCGCAATCTTCGCCACCTTCTCCACCACGAGGTTCTTCGTATTGATCAGCTCCGTCTTGATATAGCCGCCTTCGATGATGGTGGTTCCGTTCCTCTTTACGCGGTTGATATCGATGTCGCCGTAACTGATTTGGTTCTGCTGATTGTTGATCTGCGATTGTTGGTTGCTCAGCTTGTCGCTTTGCGTATTGAGCTGCGATTGCAGGCTCTTGAACTCCGCGCGACCGGTGAGGGAGATGTTCTGCGATATGAGGTTGATCGCGCTGGGGCTTTGGGTGATGTACGAGGCAATGGTGTCACCATTCGCCAGCTGCGCGGAGGCGTAAAGGGCATTGCCCTCGGCCCTCGAGATGAAGCCCGCCGTCTGAAGCCGGTAGATCTTATCGTCGGCCGTAGCTTGGCGGCTCAGGAGGTTGTTCACGTTCTGCTGCGTCTGTTGCTGGAAGGCGTCCAGCTGAGCCTTCGTGCCGCCTGCCGTTTGGTTGGCACGGCCCACCTCCGCGCGGATCTGATCAGCCGTGACTTTGAACTCAGACTTCGTCAGGTAGCCCGTCAAGTCGGGTTTGTCGGTCAGGTTGTTGTAGCCCACCGAGCCGGCAGTGATGGTCAGCGGGCCCGTAATGCGACCATTAGCGAGATCGATCACAAGCTGCGCGTTGGGGTCTTGAATCAGCTCCGTGGTGATTTGCCCCGGAAGGATCTCCGTGAAGCCATACGCGCGACCCCACGAACGGTTGCCCTCTCGCTCGGCCCCGAGGTAGCCCATCAGAAGCAGGTAGGCGCCCGCCTCATCATTCATGCCCTTGAACGTGTCGTGCAACACAAAGGTGCCACTCTCTCACCGCTTACGGGCACACGGGCGTAGAGGCGATAGACCTTATCGGCGGCCAGCGCCTCGGAGGTAAAGTCCGCCATCTCCCAATAGCGATACTGCGACGGGTCGCGACGCGAGGTGATGGCCTTAACGCCCATCGTCATATGCTTCAAGAAGAGGCCCGCAGCTTGAACACGTACCCGCCCACCGGTGAACTCTGGGTACACACCGACCACCTTTTGCGGCACCGTCTTACTGTCTACGAATACGAATTGCAATTGCTCGTGTCCGACGACCAGCTGCATCGTCTCGATAGTCACGGGATTGATAGACTCCTTGAACTTGTCGGCGAAATCCTTCTTCAGGTGCTCCTGCGTCTCCTTGACGTCTTGCCATGTGCGCCGGCTGTATCGCACCATCTCCTCGGCCCGCTCACGCGCGGCCTTGGATTCCTTCTTGATGTCACTCAGCTCCTGCATGAAGCGGTTACCCTCGAGAAAGTCGCTGAGCACAATCTCATAGCGATACGGCTCTTCGTTGTCATTCTCAATGAAGCGCTTGACACTCGTCACGCGGATCTTCCGATCCAGCCCGAGGCGTGTGTCTCGGACGTGCATCAGCTCGCCACACTGCACACTGAGTGAGTGCTTCGCGAATAAGACCTCGTCGCAGACCACGGCCAGCTTCGTGCGGTTCTCGCATTTGCCATCGAGGTACTTCTGAGCCGCTACCCGAAGCTCCTCGGATGCCTTATCCACGTAGGCCTTGGGCATCTTAATGCCGGTCAGAATGAACTTATCTCCGACCGCGAAATGGATGTCACCGGGCACTTTGAGGGCACCCTCTTCTTCCACCTTAGCCAGTTTGAACTGCTTCGTCTTGTTGTCCCATGAGCCTTTGACGATGTGTTAGGTCATAGCCTGTCAACCCGCCGTCTTGAAAGGTGACGGTCGGCTCTGTGTTGTCTATCAGTTGCGCGTCAAGATCGAAATCGATTCCCGCGGCCTGTAACGTGAACTCGTCCACGCGCGCCGTGACAGTAAAGACGCCGTGTGGGTAGATGTCCTGAAACTGCTTCGGTTGTTCGATCACACCGTACTTGTCGACGTTCTTCTCCAGATAGAGTGCGCCTCCAGGGAGCTTGAGGTACTCCAGTGCGTCCTTGGTGCCTTGTGCGGCCATGTTCTTGTCAGAGCCGTAGGCATACAGGCGTGTCAGTGGGGGGAACCTCCTCGACGGCTGAGAGTGTGATGGATCGGAATCCCCCGTCCGGGCCCTGTGAATAGATGCGGCTGCCGGGGCGATCGATTTCGCGTCGTCCGATAGTGAGCGTGCGATCCTGCACATAGAACTCCGTCTCGAAGCGTGTGGCGATCTCATTGACGACTTCGGCGCACGTCTTGTCCTTCAGATCAAACGTCTCGGCCTTCGTCTCCACACAACTGCCTGCCTTCCATCCGGCGTGCACGCGGTTCATGGATCGCACCACGATGTCCAGCAACTGGCTGGCCGTGCCGTTGTACTTGCTCATGTTCTTACGGAAGTCGGGCTTCTCGTAGGGGAAGGCCACGACGTCGTGCAGTCGGTACATCTCGTGGTAGAGCTTCACGCGGTACGCAAAGCCGCGGCTGACCTCCTCCTTCGTGACGTCTTCGCGGTGACGGACGTAGTACGTCTCACCCTTGTAGGTGATGTAGTCATTCACGGTCAGTCCGATCGGTTGCAGGGTGGTGAACTCTACGTAGGCGATCCGGGCGCCGTTGATCTCCTCCAGCGTGTAGGAGGCGGCGCCGACCCATACGTCTGCGATCTGCTTACCTGCTCTATAGATGATCATTCGGTGTTGTCTGTTTTTGGTTCTGTTTAGTTGTCTGTTTGGGGTGGGTGGCGGATCAGATCCGTCCACCCTTGGCTACGCGTACGGGCCGCATTTCGCCCGTCTCAAAGTCTCGTATCATTCTGTACTCCTCTCCATCGTCGCCCTTGGAGTCATCGCCTCGCTCCATCTCACGGTTGCGCTTATTGACGGTGTACCCGCGTTCACGCATCAGGGCCAACATCAGGGCATAGGGCGCGGCGAGGGTCTCTCGGTGGCTGTATCCGAAGGCTTCGTTGGCGGCTGAGAGGAAGCCGAAAGGGCTTTCTGCGTCCAGGCGGTCTTGTTCCGTTGAAGGGCTATCATCTCCTCTTCTCCGAGCGGGCTCACAGCTTTCAGGACTGTGATAGAGTTGGAAAAAGACTGCACACCGAGGCGGTACAGTATGGCGTTAAGGAGCACGTAGAGGTCTCGCCACGTGGCGCTCTCTCGGGAGCGTCTCTCGAAACCATCGGGGCATGTCGCCCGGGCGGTTGTGGATCCCAAGGCAGACGATCTCGAAGACCAATTCGCCGTATCGCTGCATGACCTCCAAGGCGTCAGCAGACGGAGTGCCGTCCGTCGTGACCCTGTCGTCCTCGGGCGCGTCGCCCTCGGGCTTTGGTCGTGCGATCAGTCTTTCGACGTCCGCCTTATCGATAGCCGCCAGCAAGGGGCGCATGCGGAACCATGTGCCCACGGTGATGGGTTTGATCGATATGGCTTCGCCCGGGTTCTTACCCTCGGGCACGTTCTGGAAGGCAAAGGGGATCACCGCGGGCGTGTCAGCCAGCGTGGCGGCCTCTTGCATCAATTCGGATACTACACTCATTTTCTGGGTGAGGTGGGTTGTTGGGTGTTTCGTTGTTGTTGTCGGGGGAGTCGTGTTACCCTCCACCGAGATGGGGTGTGTTTGTTGTTGTGTTTGTTGTTCGGCGGCAAAAGTAGAAGGGACATCTGCGATCACCCACTACTCCCCAGTGGGGCAGGTGACTTTGATCTGCATTTTGGCTGCGTGCCACGTACCAAAGATGGCAGTGCACGCCGTGCAATCCCTGTAGAAGACCTCCGACGTGGTGCCTCGTTCACGCAGGTAGAGTGGGAATGTGCCCGGCGCTGCGATGGCGTTGTAGAGCGCACTCCAATTGTGTATGAAGTGATCCAGCGTTGGAGCCGCGAGATCGATGTAGAGTGTCCAGTCGGCGGACTTTCTTCGCGGTGCGTTGAGATGAAGTGTCCTGCCGTCGTTGTACGGCTCTTTCAGCTCAGCCGGTGCTGCCACTACGCCGGTATATACATCATCGAGCGACGCACCATAATCTCCAAGGTCTACACCCCGAATCGAAGCCACTCCGCGCGGAGTATGTGGCACGGGGGTGGGGCCTACGACCATGTCATAACTCGTCCGTATAAGTCCCGGGAAGGTGCGCTCTTCCATCATTACCGTAAGTGTGGCGCCGGCACGATTGGGGGCAAGTAGACGGTGCATGACAAGGCCAGAGGTAGACACGTAGCGAAAAGAGAAAAACTGTCCCATCCCAAAGTCAAACGTATGCCAGTCTGGGGCGGCCAGTTTGTCAACAAAAGCCTTGATGCGCGCCTGTAGGTCTGCCTCGCCATCGCCAGCCAAGAAAAAGGTGAGCTGTAAGCGGCGGCGCTGCAAGCGGAAAAAACGCAGGTCGGCCTGTATGCCGTGCGATTCGGCAAAGTCTGTCTGGTGAACCGCCTCCCGTGCGGGATACTTCAGAATGTTGCCGAACGAATCCGGAGAAAGCGTGGCTCCGAATGTGTCGTAAATGTTTTGCCCGTCAATGAGTGTGTGGGTCATAATCCGAGTCCTCCTCCTTTGATCTTCACGCCGCTGTTATTGATTGCTGTAATACTCTCAGCCATGCGTCGGCTGGTCTCTTTGATCGAGGCCGTATGGTCGGCTACGGTTTGAGAGAGCTGTGCCACAGTCACCTGCGTGACGTGTATTTGCTGCACCATCTCCTTAATCGCTGTGACCTCTTTCCAACCTGCGATTTGAATCTCACGCAGCGCCGCGAATGATTGGCGGATGGAGTCATAGTATTCAGCCACGCCTCCCCCCTTGCCGCGACTCTCATTCATCAGCCGTATAATCTGCTCTATGGACACACGAATGGCACCCATAACGCCAGCAAGCAGGTCGATGCTTTCCTGTGAGGCTTTAGCCAGCGCTCCACGCATGGAGTTCTCCTTCGTTTCTTCATAGTCCTTGAGTCCCGTCTTGTCGAAGGCCTCCTTCTTCTTTTCGGCGAGCTCTTTGTAGATCTGCGTGAGCTCGTCTTTGGCTTCTTGGAGTTGCTTCTGATACTCTTCGGTACTCATCTTTTCGCGGTTCTGCATGAGTTCGCAATCCTCTCATAGGCCTTTTTGATCCGTGCCTCTGTCTTCTTGTCGATAAGGCCTTTGATAATGGCGTCGCGGAGATGCCCCTCGATGGTCTTTCCGAGGTCTTTGGATCCGTCGCCCGCCTTCTTCAGAAAGTTCTCATACTCGGAAAGCAGCCCATCGAAAGAGACGCCCGTAAAGCCGGCAAGGGTCTCGTCTTGCATCTTTTTCTCATCTTCAAGCATTTTCTTTCTCGTAGAAATGGCGTCCTGTGTACTCGAATCGAGCACCTTCAGAAAAGCACTGTGCGTCCTTGTGAGCATTGTTAGCTGTTCAAGGGTGAGCTCTTGGGCGTAATTCGCCGTGTCCGTGAGCAGTCTTTTGACGTCTATGCCGTTTTTCTCCAATGCTTCCACGTCAAAGCCTTCCACTGATTGCGGCCTGTACCCTCGATCCCATTCCATCTCGAAGTATCCCGCCCCTTGGGAGCCGCGTTTCTTACCCTGAACCACGTGCTTGTCCCATCTGTAACGTTTTTCAGCGCTCTTGTATCCGTTGGCTTCGGGGGTGTTTCCCAGAACCGATTATAGTTGTCGAATCCACCTCGCTGTTGCACGAATCCCAGTGCGCGGTCTGCATTGTAGTATCCCGTACTGTGTCCGTCCCCATCGTTGGCTTTCTTCGAGTTTCTTTCTCGAGTTTTCTCTTTGATCACTTCCAACTCTTCAGCGGCGATGTTTGCAGCCTCAGTGGCGGCCTTCAGCTTCTCTTCGATGCTGCCGTATCCCTTTACGATCTCCATACTGGCCGCTTTGGCTTGATCCAACCATTTCAACTGCGACTGATAGCTCTTTTCCATTGCGTCCGTCCACTCCTCCACCTTGCCGATGGCTGGAATAATGGCAGAGGCTGCGCCCACAACTGCACCGGCTACAGCTCCCCACGGGCCGCCCACACTGGCACCCGCAGCGGCAAAGCTGGCTGCGTTGGTGATGGCGTTGCCGATGGTGGAAACCACCTTGCCGGCCTTGATGTCGCAATCACTCATGGCGTTTCCCAGTTGCGAGATGATGCTGCCCACGCTACTCAGGCCGCTGATCACGCTGTTGAGGGCACTCATCTGCTCAGTGGATCCATTGACAGACTTACGCAGCTTTTTGAAGTTGGCAATCAACGCATCAAAGACCTTTTGGTGTTGAATGCCTTCGATCGTATCGTCCACCTTCTCGAGATCAGTCTCGAGGCCCTCTAAGGTTTGGCGTACCAGTTCGGGGTCTCCGAGCATACGTTCAAGCAGGTGCTTTTTCTCAGCATCCACGACCCCTTCGGTGCCTTTCGTTTTGAGGTACTTGATCGTGTTAGCGATCTCAACACGCACGTTTTTCGCCATTTTCAGGGGCCTGCTTCTCGGTGTGCTTGAAGAAGGTCTTGAAGTGGTCATCTTTTCCAAGCTCCGATTCGGCGGCGGCCGCCTGCTTCTGAATCGCTTCCCGCCGGAGGCGTTCAGCCTCGTTGGTGCGTCCTTCCTTTTCGGCGTCTTCGATCTTACGGGCGTATTCGCGTGCGATGGCGGCTTCTTTCTCTTTGTAGTTGCCAAAGGCTTGCAGCATTTCATCGTAGGCCTCGGCCTCTTTGCGTTTCCATTCATTGGTAGCGTTCGCACGTGCCTTCATGTTCTTTTTGATCCATAGCAGCTTTGGACGCCTCGTAGTATGCTTGCTGATCTTCGGTCAGGGCCTCTTTTCCCGTGAGTGTCTTGTTGGCCTTTTCGAGTTTTTTCTTCCATTCCTCGATCTCTTGAAGCTCTCGTTGGTAGTCGAGATCAATCTTTTGGAGCTTCTTCTCGAGGCCCTCGTTCATCATCTCAAGGTCGGCGTCTTCGATGCGCTTGCGTGCGTTGCGGGTAAGCTCTTCGATTTCGGCCATGACTTCGGCCACTTCTTTTTGCTCTTGAAGGAGATCATTCACTTGATTGCTGTTACCACCCACTCTACCTGTTCCTTTTTGGTTGATCATACGGCTTGCCTGTGAGGGTCTTGTATTTCTCGTTGAGCTCGTCAAGCATCTTTTCCTGTGTCTTGATGACAGCCGGATCCAAAAATCCCATTTGTGCAGTTTTCCTATTGATAGCAAGCGAGGCGCTTACTTGTCGGATCTTGGCAGAGACTTGATCCACCGTTTCAAACGTGTTCACGGCTATTGCTGCGTTCCCTTTCTTGTTAGCATCAACCTCTTCCTTCTTGTTTTTTCTTGTTTTTAGCCAAAATACGATCTCTACTAAGCCCGATTTCTGCCTGTGTAATAGTCTCGTCTGCTACAATGTTGTCATTCACGTTTCGCGTAAGCTGTTCATACTCTTTTCCCGCAGTTTTCCCCTTCAAGAGCATGCTTACTCCCAGTGAGGTTATAGCGTTGCCATAAGAGGCCGTCCAGTTTAAGAAATTCCAATACCACGGCGCCGCCTTTCCTTGCTCGGCCTTGTCTTTTCTATCATAGGACGCGGCAAGTTCATCAGATAGAGCCTCGAGCTGTTTTTTTCGTGCGAGAGCTTCGATATAGCCATTGAGAATGGTCGTTCCTTGCGCTGTGAGAATGTTTGCTTGATTCAGTCCGGACAGGTATTGCGGGTTGATAGCGATAAGCTCCTTTAGGACGCTCTCTTTTTCTTCATACGAGGTGTTTTCGTTTCGAATAACAGCCACGAGGGAGTCAATTTTTGCGCGCTGATCAGAAACGCTTGTAGCGGCACGCTCCATTGCATCGTTCACTCGCTTTTGAGCCAACTCTAGCCCACCAGCCTCTGTCGCTGCTTTATAGAGAGCTGTCGCCATTACACCAATGGCCACGGCGGCGGCTGCATACAGGTTGGGGACGAGGGATTCTGCCACTTGCCCCAGCTTTCGAGCAAGATTTCCTTTTGCTTCTGCCAAAAGCTGCGTCTTAGCCAACTGTCCAGCCTCGGCCATTGCGAGAGCTTTCCCCTGCTGTACGGCTTCTTTTTGTAGTGCGATTGTGCGAGCTGTAATGGCTGCCTCATAAGCAGCATATTGTTTTTGGATAGCCATCACGGCGATCAGGGCTGCCTTGTAAGTACCATACACAACCACGATCTCACCGATCTTTTCTCCAACCTGTGTATAGTTCTCCACCAGCGACGTTACCCCGTCCAAGGCTTTTGCAATCACGCCCTCGCTACTCTTCCCGATGTCGTTAAACATCATCTCTATAGCGTCGCTTAGGTTGGAGATCTTACCAGCGATGGTCTTGGATTGCTCTTCCATGAGGTTGTAGAACTTTCCACCCTCGTTGGTGAGCGATTCGAGGGCCTTCTGCACCTCCGGGAAGCCCACCTTGCCTGCCTCTACGAGTCCCTGCACCTGATCTTTGGTCACGCCAAACTGCTTTGCTAACTCATCGGCAATGGGGATACCGCGGCCCATGAACTGCCGAAGATCCTGTGTGAAAAGACGCCCCTGGGTCATGGTGGTACCATAGAGGTATACGAGATCATTCAAGGGAATAGAGAGCCCGGAGGCTATATTCCCGAGGCGTACAAGGGTGTCATTCACTTCGTTTGCAGCCACACCGTATGCAAGCAGCTGTTTGGCGCCGCCTGCGACCTCCTGCATACCAAAAGGCGTCGTGGCGGCTGTACGGGTAAGTTGCTGCATCAGACGGTCGGCCGCCTCCTTGTTCCCGAGCATGGTCTTGAAGGCTGCTTCAAGTTTTTGGAACTCTCCACGGACGGTGGCCACCTTGACGGCGAAATCTTTGGCGGCGTCCAGCGTAAAGGCTACTCCCATCATGGCGCCCACGCTCTGGGCCGTCCGTCCCAAGTGTTCGATAATGCCTTCTGCCTCACTTGCGTCGCGGCGGAGGCCACTGTTGTCTATGCCGGTGGCCAGATAGAGGGCACCGTTGTAATTGATTACTCCCATTGTTGTTGAATTGTTAAGTTGTTGACGTTGTTGAGGTGACTACCGGCGCGTTCCGCCTTGGTGAGCCACGCGACGAATAGAGCGGCCGGTGTAGTTGCCATCCAGCGAGGCGTAGAGTTCGGCCAGTATGGTCAGGGCGTCGGGGGCGTCATCGTGGCGGTTGCTGCCCTCCTTCTTGTACCCGGTGAGGTTGTCCATGAAGCGGCCGTACTCCGAGGCGCGGGTGTACTCGTTCTGATCGAGGAAGTGAACATGCTGCTTGATCCATCCGGATTTCATCAGCATACGCGTCTCCTTGTTCTGTGTCGTACGGCGGGGCTCGATCGTGCAACGGCTACGCGGGGCGGCCAGCTTGACCAGACGGGCCACCTCGAGGGCAAAAGCGCGCCCGCCATTGTTGGACTCGATGCGCACCATATCCACGGCCCGTTCGATCAGCTGCGCGGCCAGTCGAGGGGCGGTCACCTCGATGCCATCGCGGGTAAAGAGCGCGTCGACAAGGTAGAGCTCCGTGCCAAAGACGAGAGCGAAGGGGGCGGCAAAGAAGTCCTCACCGAGGTCGGCCGTATCCACGGCGGCGATCACACCATCCGGCGTGCGCCCGGCGATGTCGGCCCGCTTGAAGCGCTTCAACTCACCCGGCGGGAAGAGTAAGCCACGGGCCTCGTAGGGCTCTTGCATGTATTCGGCGGCCCAGATAGATTCGTCGAGCTCAGCGCGCAGCTGGCGGTAATATTCCGTGGTGTGGACGTCGGGGCAGAAGGACTCTCCGCGCTCGTCGAGGGCGGGTATGCGCACGATCTCGTCGTATAGGCCAGCCTCCTCCATACGCCCGAGCACATCGTGCGCGCTCCAACAGGGTGCCTATATCGATGGAGCAGCAATGGCGCTCGATACGGCTGTCGTGCGTGCCCTGCTTCCAGCTCCAGGTCTTCTCGTTGACGGTCTCCGAGAGGGCATCCTCGAGCGACTTGTAGAGGTCGTCCGTGACGGCCAGCATCGAAGCGCCGAAACCGATTACGGTGCCCCCTACGCCACCGCCGAAATAGCTCACCTGCCGGGTGCCATCGATCTTCCAACCGCCGACGTTCTGCGCGTTGCGGCGGAGACGTACGTCGGGGAAGACCTCTGCGAATCGGCGGCTGCGAAGGATGTCCAGCGTGTCGTAAGAGAGCTTTTTCATACAGGGGCCGGAGCAGGTGTTTCGCATCACGCTTTCCAATGGGTGGCGCCCAAGCATCCAAGTGATAAAGACCGTGGTGAGGTACGATTTGCCCGCACGGGGTGGAAGGCTGACGGCCAATCGGCGGAGGCGCCCCTCGTCGTAGGCCCGGGCAACGCGCTCGAAGGCCTCGGCCACGGTTTTTAGCACCGGACGTCGACTAAAGAAGTCCCCATCCAAATAGAGGCAGTAAGCCCAAAGCTCCTCCCGAGCGACGCGTCGTTGAAGCACCAAAGGCCGCCTCGGCGCGGAGCATCAGGCGGTCGCGGTCTACACTATTCATCCGCGCCCTCCACAGCCTCGGCAGCTTTGGCGCGGGCCCTCTCGGCGGCTACCCCTTGGCGTCGTTGATAATCTTCAGCAGTTCGTCGTTGCTGAGCCGCTCCAAAGGGCGACCGGTTTGTGGTGATCTCGGTCGGTTGGTTGGGCATGCCATAGAGCCGGTTGAGCAACGTCTCGAGGTTGCGCATCTGCTTGTTCTGGTAGTCTCCATAGATGGACTTAGCCACCACGAGAAGAGCCAGCGGGATGTCGCTCCCGCTTCATAAACGCTTTCAGGTCGGGGATACTCATGCCCACGATATAGGCGGCGGAACGCTTGAAGTCCTCCAGCGACAAGGCCTCGCCGTGCTCCTTCAGTATGGCTAAGGCTATCTTGAAGGCGGAGGGTTTTCGGCCTGCGTTTTCGGGGCGAGTCTTGAAGATCTTCTCCGGGTTGCCGGAATGGCCTTTCTTGAAGCGTCCATGCTGGTCTCTTGCTCCGGTATCAGGAGTTTTCGGTTCGTCTATCATGTTGTATTTGTTTGCGTTGATGGCTGCAAAGGTAAAGGGCACACGGCCGTGGGGCAGGAGCGTGTACTCCTTGACTCTCATGTAGCCCCCTCGCGATAAAGTCAAGGAGTAAAGTCAAGGAGTACGCCCCGCGGCGCGGTCAATGGCTCAGCCGAATAGGCAGCCCGGCGTGCACTTATCCATAAGAATCCAATTGCAAGAATCATGGCCAAAGAATAAAAGATCACGCCGTACTGCTTGCCATCTGCGGCAGTTGTCAAATATTCTTTGACAACTGAATTTGCATCCAATTCTTTCTCGCTTATTATGTTAGACACATGGTAGCTGATTGACTACTTGGAGGTGCAAAAAAGCTCTGCCAGCTGATTTTGGTTCATCCATACATTCCCATCTCTGGCGTATAGATTGCCGTGTTTGTTAGCGTTTATCTCATTGAGAAGTTTGCAGTCTGATCGGCAGCCCGGCGTAGACCCTAAAGCCAGGAGGGCGGCGTCGCGCATGTCCTGCGAGGTGCGACCGGTGAGGCCCGTAAAGGCGGCCAGCTCTTCATGGGTGATCTTCCGGCCTGCGCCTCGCCAGCATTTCTGCAAGGGCCGCTGCTCGACGACCTCGAGGCCCATGTGGCGGGCCATCTCGACGATCTTACGGCCCACCTCGTGGTTGCGTCCGGCGGAGCGTCCGATGGCGGCGGCCTTACGGCGACTGTCTCCGGCCTGTACGTGCCAGTTGGAGCGGTTAAGCCATCCAGCCTCGACGACGACGGTGAGGGATTCTCCGAGGGCGTCCGCGGCCTGCTTTGTGGCGTGTAGGTCGTCGATCAGTTCGGGGAACGAGCGTGCCTCGCAATGCAGCTCCCGGGAGGGGAGGTGTAGGAAGGCCACGCCCGACCGATCCACGTCGGGGTCGATGGCGATGATATGGCGGGGGGGGCCTGCGGGCCCCTGCGAATTTGGCCGGGTACCCGGCAGGGGGTTATTCATCATCTGTAAAATCATTCGGGGTTATGGCGCCGTACCCGAACCGGATCCGAAAGGTCACGGTGGCCTCCATCGCGTCGCGGGAGAACCGCACCACGTCTATTTGGTTGTCAGGGGTTGGCCACGGCTGCGCGGTATTCCGCCGTGATCCTTTCGTGCCGGCTGGGGGCTTTCGTTTCGTTGTTTGTCTCCATTCCGTGTGCGCGTTTAGAAGGGTAGATCGTCTTCTCCTCCGATGGGGGCGGGGGCGGCTTGTTGGGGTTGGGGTTGCGTGGGTGCGGTGGGCTGTTGCGCAGCGGCCTGCGTGGGCTGCGCCGCGGGCTGTGTCTGCGAGGCGCTGCCGCAGAGGTAGACTTCGCGGGCGTTGACGTTGATGTCTACGCGCATCTGACCGGTTCGGTCGGTGTAGAGGTTGTTGCGCATCGTGCCGCGGACGAAGACCTTCGTGCCTCGCTTGAGGTATTGCAGCATGGCGCCGCCATCGCCGTACCAATAGACGGAGAGCCACGTGGTGCGTTGCACGGGGGGCTCACCGGGTTTCTGTGCGCACGTTCTCGGTGTGCGCCACGCTGAAGCAGGTGTACTTCTTACCTGAAAACTCTTTCACTTCGGCATCCTTTCCGAGGTTGCCAATGACTTCGATTTGTAGCATAGTCGTTTTATCGTTTTGGGGGTTAAATGATTCGTTTTCACCGCTTGCAGGCGGCTATGTTTACGCGGTGAACAACCTGCTCGGAATAGGTCAGGCTGCCTTCGTATCCGCGGGCGTAGAGCTCCCGCATCAGCTGGCGGGGCGTGAAGGCCTTCAGATCCGGATTGAGGGGCACGTCGGGGCGCTGCATGACGACTCCGAGGCGTTCGGCCGAGGCTTCGTCCAGCGCGTCCTCGAAGGTTTGGCGGGCGTCTCTCAGCCGACGTTTGCTGTCGCGGAGGCGGCGTTCCTTGGCGATGCGAAGGCGATAATAAGCCTTGCTGGAGGCCTTGGAGCAGGCCTTGCAGCTGTTCTGCAGGTTGTCCGCATTGTTGGTGTTGCGGTAGAACTCGCTCACGGGTTTCACGGCGCCGCAATGCGAGCAGCGCTTCGTTTTTGGTTGGATGGATTCCATTCGTAGGGTGGTTATCGGGGTTTGATAGATACTTGCTTACACGCCCGTGTGGCCAAAGCCGCCACAGCCGCGCGCCGTCTCGTCGAGGCCGTCCACGGGCTGCCATTCGACGTGCTCACAGCGCGTCACGACAAGCTGCGCGATACGGCCGCCACCGTAGACCGTGGACGGCGTGTCGGAGAGGTTGGCGAGAATGACACAGATCTCTCCGCGGTAATCGGCGTCGATCGTGCCGGGCGTGTTCAGTACAGTGAGGCCGTACTTGATGGCCAGCCCGCTGCGTGGGCGGACTTGCGCCTCATAGCCGGCTGGGAGTTCGATGCGGATCCCGGTGGGGATCAGTGCCCGCTGCATGGGTGCGAGCGTTACGGGTGCCTCGAGCGAGGCGTAGAGATCCACCCCAGCCGAGAGCGGCGTAGCGTAGCTGGGCAACGGGTGGCGCGAGGTGTTGACGATTTTCACTTTCATCTGTAGGTTGTGGTTATGCGGTTTGTATGGGGGACGTCTGTGAGGGGGATCAGCTGGCGATCCTCCGAAAAGGTGTAGATGGGCATGCCGCGTTTAAGGCCGCACGCCGCTCGATCTGTGCGCCGCGTGACCGTTCCCACCCGCGAAGCATGCAAATGCCGTCACAGCGCCTGAGAGTGGCCAGATCGGCGCGCAGATGCTCCGCCCACGTGGCGTCCCGGTGCAATCCGTTGTCGATAGGGTTCACTGGATGGTGTCCGAGGTCGCGGAGTCGACGGGCGGCAGTGGAGAAGCGTTTGACGGCGAAAGGGTAAGGCAGGCCGGTGATCCGGCCGCTGATGTAGATGATCATTTCGGGGTTGTTGGTTATGCGGTTTGGGCTTCAGCCTGCCGGCGTATAGCGTCGGCGGCTTCGGAGACTTTCAGTTGGCAGTATTCGGCGTAGGTGATGGCGCGGGCAGAGGAAGCCTCACGGGCGGCGTCACGCTTTGCTGCTCGACGCGCTGCATGTGCTGGGCGCGGTAAGCCATGAACTCACCGATGGCGCAGGTGATGACGGAGCCCTGCAAACGGTTGCCGTACATGTGGCCGTAACGGCCGGCTTTCATGCGGCGAAAGAAGAGCGCAATCTCCCCGGCGTTCAGGTGCCCGTACTCGGACGCGATCACGTCGGCCACGCTGTAGAGCTGTTCGGAGGTGTATTCGGTTACGCCTTCTACGTTGCAGTAATCTTTGAGGTGTAGGTAGAGCAACATGCGGGGCGTATCCACATCGTAAGTCCGACCGATGCGGACGAGCGAGGGGTATTCATCGGCGTGTGTCCGATCGAAGATCCGATCCACATCTTCGGGCGCCTCTCCGATCCGGACGACACCCTCGGACAGCGCTCTGGGGCTAAAGTGCTCCAGCAGCGCCTTCGCGTCGTGCCATCTCTCGAGCATTGATCTCTGCCATTTTGCGGGCAAAGAAGTCGGCGCACTCCTCGTTATTCCTGTCTCTACGCTGCTCTGCCAGCGTCTTAGTAAATCCTTGTCCATTGAAGTTTGGTGTTTGTGGGTTGAATTGTGGGGCGGTTGAGGCGTTGGCGTTTCGTTTCTGCCAGGTCACGAGGGCAGCCCGCCAGCTTTTCATGGGGTTCTTGCCCACCTTCCAGCCGTTCGACTCGTAGAAGGCAATGAATGATTCCGCGTCCACGCTGTAGCCTTTCTCCGCGATGTAGGCCTGCACCTCTTCCAGTGTGGGGCGCTTCATCGGTGTGCGGGCTGGCGAAATGGGCCGGGCGTCTGCTGGTGTCGGCACCTCTTCGGCCTCCACGGTTTCGATCTCCTCCACGGCTTCGGCTTGCAAGGTTTCCGGGCGAGCTTGCAAGGTTTCGGATGCAGCATGCAAGGTTTCCGTCGACATCCCATTGTGATCCGCCCTGCCGGGGGCATCCGCTTCGACGCTTTCGGCCTCTACGGGCGTAAGCCACGCTTCGAGATCGCTATCCGCATCCCCTGCTCCCGATTCGTTTTCGCGCGCACGCGCCATAAAAGACACGCTTTCTTCTTTTGCTTTCTCTTTTTCTTTATAGGGGGTTATAGGGGGAAAGATTTCTTTTTCTCTTTCGTTTTCTTCTTTGATTTCTGCATCGGGGGCGGATTGGATAACATCGTTATCAAAATCGATAACGTCGTTATGCTTTTCGGATAACATCGTTATAGGTTCAGACTTCTTCCAGCGAGCTTTCATCCCCTTCCTTCCGGCTTCTGCATACCGTTCGTAGGATTCATCTACATCACTTGCATACTTAATCAGTCGCTCAGAGTAGAACTTCTTGCCGCCATCGGTGGGCGTGAACAGGCCGAAGTCTTCGACGATAGACTTGATCCGGCGTGCACTCACGCGCAGATCGAAGCCAGCGCCTTATAATCTTTCTCGAGCGTGCAGCCCGGGGCAGCTTGTAGCATCTCTATGAGCATGAAGTAGACGCCATATCCCTCGGCGCCGTATCGGATGCGCAGGGCGACGATCTTTTCGTCGTTGCGGGCGTTGCTGTCGTGGTTGAAGTAAGTTTTCTTGCACATGGCTATGGGTATATATAATTGTACGCGTGCGCGCGTTCCTTTATCTATCTGTGTTATGTGGGTTGCATGCCGGAGAGGCGCATATCCTCTTTGGCCTTACTGATGAGCGTGCGGCACCAATCGAGGCGGTGCACGCCGCAACGGTTCACGCGTTCGGCAAAGTCCACCAAATAGCGCTCATCGGCGCAAAGGCTATCCACGATGGCGTTTATCGCTTTCGCAGTGGCGCCGCCTTGCTTAGCCGTCTTTCGGAGAGCGTCGAACGTGTCCTCCTTCATGCGGGTGTTCAGGTGGTGCTTAGCGTCGGCCAGGAGCTTTCCGGATCTCGATATATACGGAGCGAGCGTCTGTCCGTACTCGATCACCTTGGAGACCTCCTCGGAGATGGTTTCTTCTTCGCACGCCTGTATCACCTCCAGCTTCTCGAAGGATTTGCTCTTTTGGCGTTATATGTAATTCCATTGTGAGGGGTATATGCCGGGGGCTTCACTCACCCCCGGCAGGTTGTTATTCAGATAATCCTTCATAATTCTTCATAGATTATGAAGAATGGGTTGCGTCGGCGACTGTTTCCTTTTTGGAAATAGTCGTTCGTGGTAAAGTGATCAGCGCGTGCTCTGCCTCACGAAAGGCAGCGCGGAGTGTGGCGCCGGCATTTTCGATCGGTGGCAATTCATCGAAGGCTCCTAAAGAAGGATGTTTTTGTGAGTACGCCCGCGCATACATAAAGCTGTAGGTAGTAAAATGCCCTTGCTGCGTATCGCGCGTAAACACGAAGTGTGGTCGCTGTCAGCCCAGCCTGTACAGAATCGCAAAAGGCGTTCACTTGCTGCATGTCGTATCCCTCGTTCTTGATTAGGCTCCGGACTGCCAAAAAGACGTTTCCCGGTTCCCAGTTATAGTTTCTCTTCGCTGTCAGGTATCCATCTATATACACAGTGAATAAGCATACGGCAAGCACCCTGTCTTTCCGGTTATGGCTCTTTATGTACTCCGCGCGGGCGCGGTCGTATGCATCTCTACTCATATTCTGTTGCTATTATCAGCATGTACCTTAATCCTTTCTCTATCTCTACAAATGCCCGACGCGCAATCGCTCCTGCGTTGGGTGAGTGTAATGCCTCCATGCGTCTGCGAATCATTCCTTTTCCGATTTCCTTCATTCCGGGCATTTTGACACTTACGTACATATGTAGCGAGGAGACGATGTCGCATGCGTAAAACAGAAATCTTTTTAGCGTCGGGTATTCGTCAAATGGGTTGTATTCCTCGAGCAAAGACTCGCAAAATTCATCTAACATGTAGCCTAATTCGTAATCATTCTCGAGGATTTTTCCGCAATCGGGTTGAATGTTGCTTCTGTAACATAGATCACGCTCAGACTTTGGATTGTCTTGCCCTGTTCTCTTTTCTATATACCCAGCTGCATATCCCAGGAATAATGATGCGACCTCTATTCTTGCAAGTCTTACAGCTTCCCGTCGGCCCTTAGTAATGGTGTACGCCTTGCCGTGGCGTACCCATTGAAGCCATACTTTCGCGCTGTTCATATTGCCACCTCCAGTTTGTGGGTGTTGCAAATGCGGTGCAGGAACTGGCGGCCGGGCTCCGTCCAAACGGTGTAGACGGTGGTGTCTGGGCGGCCGTCGCTGTGATCGAAGGCAACGGTGCGCGTCTTGGTGTAGCCTTTGCCGGAATGGTCGGCGGTGGTCATCCAGCGGCCGCTTTGGCGGAAGATGATGCCCTTCTTCTTCAGATAGGCTGTGAGGTGGGCAACGGTGCGGAAATCCAACTCTTTGGCCATCTGCGTAAACGTGTACGTGTTGGGTGATTGAAGCACCTCGTCGGTGTATTCGGCTTTGGGCTCGAGCACGCGGATGTGCTCTTGCTGCACCTCTACACGCCCCTCGAGCATCTGTACGCGCTGGGCTTGCCGTTTGAGTGTAGCGTCGGCTACTTTCAAGGCGCGCGCCATGATCTCTGCCGGGGTCTCGTCCTCTTTAGCTGCGATGTAGCCGCCGGTGCGATGAATGGTGGGAAGTACTTCTTCTTCGAATACCCAGTTTTGATAATTCTCGGCGGCATCCTTTCTACTTTGGAATATACAGCGGTATAGGTTCGGCTCGTTGATGTAAGTCATAGCCTGCAAGCCGCCCGCCGTAAGGGTGTCTATAGTATGGACACCCTTTGCGTTTAGTCTTTGAATGAGATTCCGAGGATTGGAAAACTCCAAAGAAGCGGCTACGTCGTTCAGGCAAAACCACACTTGGCCGCCTTCGTCTACATGCGTTCTCAGTTGCCCGAATTGAGGGCTGTCGAATAATTGGATCTGATTATTTCTTTCCATGATTGTGAGTGTTGAATTTCGGGTAAGGGCGTCAACGCACAGCCCGTGCGGATCTGTACCGTCGGGGAGGCTGTTGATGAAATGCCTGAAGTCTTCAAGCAGTCCGTGTTGAAGGATAAAAGCGTAGGCTTTGTTCTTTGCGTTCTTTTCGGTCAGGAACGCGGCGCGGGATACGGTGTTTCGCTCCGTTGGCGTGCACGTGTGGCTACTTATCTTCACCTCAAATGCAGTTCTTTCTGTGTAGGACATTACAGATAAACTTTTCAGTGGCCGTGAACAAAAGAAGGGCACAGCCTTTCCCTCTGTCCTACACTCTCTCGGAGCAGCGGTGCCATTAAGCATCCGCGAGGGGGTACTGCACCCTATTGAGGCGCCGAACGGATACAAAAAATCCGCTCTGCAATCAGTAGCGGTTAACCCGCTCCGAGGTGATATGTAGGACGCCCCAAAAGTATTCATGATCCGTTTATCTGCAATTGCCATTGAAAAAATCCCGCTCCCTAAGTTGAACTTAGGCAGCTCCCTCCGCCTTCTTTTCAGCCGTTACTACTTCCACGATCGGGGACTTGGAGAGCGAAAGCAGCTCCCAGTCCGAGACGCCGCCGCGAAACTCCGCCTCGAGGCGCTGCATGGCGTCCTTCAAGGTCTCCGCCTCAATGAGGTAGCAGAAGGTCTGTTCGCGCTCTGTACCTGATTTCTCATCGAGGGTGGTCAGGACTACTTTGGTTAAATAGAAAGGGTGCTCCCATTCGCCCTCCTCGAGAAAGACTTCTTGAAAGCGCTTGCGGGTGACGCCCTCAATGGTGACGTCGCCGTCGCCTTCAAGCTCCGCGGTGATTCGCGTGGCAGCCTCCGTGACGGATAGCGCTTCGACGAGGTAGGGCTCCGTGAGGGTCTTCACGCAGTCTTCGATCATTACGTCGTGTGTGACTTTGCATTCATACCATGCCATGATGTTGTTCTCCTATTTGTTTATGTGTTGTGATTAAGTGAGTTCGATGGTTTGCCCACGGTCGGCGGTGATGACCTCGCGGCCGGTGGCGCGGGCGATTGTTTTCTTGAATTGGGCCGCGTCAGAGTTGCGGTCGGAGAGGTGGATGAGGATGATGCGGCGCGTCTCGCTGAGGTCGTTGGCCTGAAGCGTCTCGCGGCAGGTGTCGAGGCTCATGTGGCTCTCGATCACGCGCACGCGCTGCGCCTCGGAGACGATGCCCGCCCGGGCGTTCTCGGCCAGCAGGGCAGCGTCGTAGTTACACTCAAGGAGCCATGTCTTTACGCCGTCGAACGTGTAGGGCAGGAAGCGCGTGTCGGTGGCAAAGACCAAAGCGCCCATCTCGGGGTGCGCCACCATGAAGCCCAGCGGCTCGGCGGCGTCGTGCTTCACGTCGAAGGGGAGCACCCGGAACCCACCTACACGGAAAGGCTTGGGCGGGCGCACGGGGTGCGAAAACGTCGAGGCGAGCACCTCTTCGGGGAGTTTCATCAGTGTGCCCTCGGAGGCGTAGAGCGGCAGGGCAGACTTGATGTACTTCAGGGCGTGCCGGGCATGGTCGCCGTGCTCATGGGTGAGCAAGACGCCAGCCACACGCCGGAGGTCGAAGTCGACGGCGCGCTGGAGGTCGGCGAGCGGGCAGCCACATTCGAGCACGAGTGCCTCGCGGCCGTTATCCAATACGTAGCCGTTGGCGGCGGAGCTGCTTCCTAATATGGTGAGGCGCATAGGGTGTTGAGGGGTTTGTTGAAGGGTTTGCATAAGGTGCACCTAATAGATTCCGTGGCTCCACCTTATTGATGTTCATGTTTTGCGGCGATTGCATTTGTGATGATCTGCACCGATATGCGGTCGGCCCTTGTGGGTGAGGGTACCGTGGGGCGCAGGTCGTTCGCGTTGATGTAACGGCTGAGTGTATTCCGGTCTACCTTCACAATGACGGATATTCTCCTCTTGGATATACCCTCATTCAAAAGCGATACGATGAGCTGGCGCTTGGGATACAGCTTATGCTTTTCAGGGGCGGTCTTGCGCCCTTTCGGCCTACCCAGCACCACGCCCTCTGCCTTCTTCCTTGCCAGCGCTTCGCGGGTGCGCTGGCTGATCAGGTTGCGCTCGATCTCGGCCGAGAGGCCGGAAGGCGAAGGCCAAAACCTTGCTGCTGATGTCATCGCCGAGGCGGTAATTGTCTTTGATCGTCCACACCTGGCACTCCTTGTTCATGCAGATATTCAGTATGTCCATGATCATAAACAGGCTGCGCCCGAGGCGGGAGAGCTCGCTGCAGATGATCATGTCGCCCTTGGTGACCTTCTTCAGAAGCACGCCCAGGCGGCGCTTGCTGTAGTTCTTCGTGCCGCTGATCGTCTCCTCAATCCAGCCGTCCACCTTCATGTTTTGCCGTTTGCAGAAGTTCTTAATCTCGAAGCGCTGGTTTTCGACCGTCTGCTTGTCACTGCTGACGCGGATATAGCCGTAAGTCATAGCACTTCAAGTTTTGATCTGCCGGAGAGCTTTTCGGCATTTTCAATTACCAGATCCAAAGAACGCTCGTGCAGCGTCGAGGCTTAGCTCATATTTATTGGGGAGTAGGATCAAACTCAGCCTGAGAACATGCTTCTCAAAGTCCACAAAGCCGTCTCCCACGAAAGCATCTATACCCGCGACGCCCGGGCGTCTAAGATGCAGGCCAACTTCAGTGATCTCTTTGGGGGTGCCCTGTCTGACCACGAAGGGTGCAACGGAAAATATATCGCCACTCTCCCGGGGCAGTCGCACGTTATAAGCGTCCAAATCGTCTACGCTAAACCCGCCCTCTTTCGGTTTGGTGTCGGGATTGTTAGTAACTCTTTTCATACGAATACAGCTGTGAGGTTGACGTTGTACGAATCCCGGTAGAGGCGGCGCGCCCACGCGGGCCACGCCTGCTCCTCCTTCGAGAGCGACGTGTTGCCGCGGTTGAGCTTTTGGTGCGCCTCGATCTCGCGGACGTAGCGGCGAAAGGTTTGCACAAATGCCGCGTCTGGCGTGGCGCCGCCCTCGAAGCCGAACCGCCGCTGGATGTACTTCAGATCGGCGCGCAGCTTGGGCGAATGCGTTACGGCCGTGGTGCAGCCGCTCTCTACGTGCAGCACGGCCATGATCCGGGCCGAGGTGTCGCGGCTGATGGAGGGGAGACCCGCCCGGGAGGCAGGTCTCGTTCCATGCGGCGCGAAGCGTGTCGTTCGTTTCCATTGTTTCCATATCAGAATCCCGGGGCGGCTGTGGGCGCCGGCGAAGCTGGGCCGGCGGCGGGTGGTACGTTATCGATACTGAGCGGGGTGCGGTTGGCTTCGGCGGCCTTTTCGCGCTCGAGGCGATGGGTGACGTCTTCGTAGGTGGCGTCTTCGGGTTCCGGCATCTCCTCGGAGACATACAGGCCTCCGAGCTGCGTAGGGAAGGCTTCGCGCAATGCGTGAACGATCGCCACTTTGCGGATCATCGTGGAGGGTTTGGAGGCCCATAGGGCTTGGCCTGTGCTGTATTCGCTGAGTGCCACGCGGGCTACGAAGGGGTACCTGCAGCTCTTTCGGTAAGCCTTCGACCAGCCCCCTAAGAGCGTGTCGCCCGGGAGCATGAGTGAGCCAACCTCCTCTACGATCATATCGCCGCGTTTGAGAATCAGACCCGCCTCAAAGCCGTCAAAATCCGGGCACGCCTCGGCACGTTTCATAAAGGCGTACTTTCCTACGATGTAGGTGGGGGCATCCCCCTTCTTGTATTTGATCAAAAAGGCCTCATTCAGGAAGGGGTTCAGGCAGTTGTATTTACAGAATCCTATAAAGCTGTAAGCCTCTTCATCCGTGAGTTCTGCGACTCCGCGTGCGATATACTTCTTTACGTAGTCAATTGTGAGTTTGACCTCGAGCCCGCTCACCTCGTAAGAGGTTACGTTCCTCTCTGGCTGTGTGCCCTGCGGCTGCATGGCCGGGGCGGTGTGGGTGGTTTCCATTTCTGTTTGTGTGTTGGGGGGGGTATGTGTTGGGGCCTGAAGGCCCGTTTATTTGTTGAGGTGTTGAGAGGTTTGGGTGGGGCGGTGGACATGCGGCCCAGCCGCCCTCACTGTGGTTGGTCATTCGGCCGCTTCCTTCGTTTCGGGTTGGAAAACGGCGGCGGCCTCTTTCAGTACGGCGGCCAGCAGGGAGCCCTTTAGGCCGTCGGGCAACGGGGTACTGGTAGCGCTCAAATAGAGGCCCACGGATCCGTCTGGCCCGGCCTGTGCGCTGCCGAAATACTGCGTACTGCCGTCTTTGGCGGTGCGCCGAAAGCTGGCCGTGAGTTCAACGGGCGCGCCTTCTGGATTGCGTTCTACACTGATCTCGACGGTCACATTGCCGCCGGCTGCGGGCACCTCGATCGTGCCCCGGGTGATTTGCTCTGTTACGTTCATTTTGTTTGGGGTTTATTGAATGGGTTGGATAAAGGACACGGCCTCGGAATGGCTGAGCCGGATCGTGCGGCCGTCGGCGTCCATGAAGTTGTAGTGATTGATCCCGGGATACACGAAGGTCACGTACTCTGGGCCCATCGGGCCGTTGGTGTAGACGTATTGCTCACCGTGTTGGAAGGGGATGTGTGCCATAGGAATCGGGGGTGTTTTGGGGTGGATGCTTGCGTTTGAGTCGGGCGAGGAACTGGAGGCCACGCTCCGTCCAGACGGTGACCTCGATCGGGGTCTTCTCCTCGCCCTTACGACCGGCTGCCATCGTCACCGTCTGGGTGTACCCTCGGGCATCGTAGGGCGGGAGGAGCACCCAAAGCGTATAGCGGCGATGGAGCAGTCGCAGGTCGCGGAGCCACGCTCGGAGCGCATACCCATCGGCAAAGCGGAGCTTCCGGGCGGCGCGTTCGAAGCCGTACAGACGGGCCTCGATGAGCCTCTGGGGCGTGTAGGCCCCGTGAAGGCGGCGCCGGGCTTCGAGCAGTTCCTCGCGCTCGAGGCGCATGCTGGCGGGCGTCAGTTCGGCCCGTGTGCGATCGTCGGGCACCCATTCGGGGTGCAGCTCGTAGATGCGTCGCCAGAACCGTCCGCTCGTGGCCTTGTAGGTGTAGAGCATGCGCATCACAGGGTCGGGCAGCTCGTAGACGGCCCGAAGCAGGTGGGACGGCGTCGCCGTGCGATGCAAGACGATGTGCTCGCGCTGATCCGGCAGACCTGCGTTGTAGCGCTCCAGCGCCTTATTGATCGTGTCGGCCACGTTGGCGTTTGCCATCTTGAGCTCGTGGGATAGTTCGAGGGTGGTCATGGGTGCGGCGGGGCTGGTTTCCATTTTTGTTTAGGTGTTGAGGGCCTGAAGGCCCGTTTATTTGTTGAGATGTTTATGCGTTGGGGATGAAATGAGGGTCGCCGCGGATCTAAATCCTGTTTTTGGTGCGAAATGACCCTCGCCGCAGGCTTCAAATCGGTTTTTAGCCCAAAATGAGGGTCGCCGCGGGCTTAAATCCTGTTTTTGGTGCGAAATGACCCTCGCCGCAGGCTTAAATTCCGTTTTTGGCCCAATCCGAGGCTCATTTTGGGCTTCAAATCGATTTTTGATGCAATCCTTGGCGGGTTTGGGGCTCCAAATCGATTTTTGGCGCAATCCTCGGCGGGTTTCAGGCTTCAAATCGGTTTTTGGTGTGAAACCCGGCGGGTACCGTGAAATGTCTGGCGCCCGTCCCTTTCGGGACGTCTGGGGGGCGAATGCAATCATCTCTGTGTCGTTTGTGGGTTATGCTTTCGGTTCTACCCGCATCGGTCGGACGCCTTGCGCCACCTTGAGCAGGATGGCCTGATGATCCATCCGGGGGAAGTGGGTCAGGCGCTCGGCGCCGTCCACGAACACGGGGGCCGAGACGCCGGCGTGCTGTTGCAAGACGTGGATGATCTCCAGACCCGCCAGCACCTGCGCGGCCGTGTTGGCCACCGGGTAGGGTACGCCGTCGTCGCCCACGAGCGGCACGCACACCTCCACCTCGCCCCCCTCCTGGGTGTACTCAAAGAGGCGGAAGCGAACCGTGCGGAAGAGGCTGTTCACCCGCCGCTCCAGGGCCTCGATGCGGGCGCGGGTGTAGCGGCGCATGGTGTCCTCGTCCCTGTCGACGTCCGAGAGCTGCTGGGCCAGCGTGCGGCTCTCTTCGTCCAAGCGCCGGATCTCCGCGCGGAGGCCGTCGGCGGTGTCGCACAGCTGGAGGCCGGCGCGGACGGCGTCGCGCTCCTTATTGAGGGCCGCCAGTCGGGCGGTGATGGCCGCGCCGCCATTCGGTTCGGGCGCCGGTGAGGTCTGCGGGGCATCCGCCTCCAGCGCCCTCAGCTCTTCGGCCATGGCGCGGTACGCCTCATCCGCCATCGGGTCCACCGCAGCGGGCGCTATCGCGGCGGGCATCTCGGCCAGCTCCTCCCGGAGCGTCTCTGCGCGCTTTTCGGCCTCGAAGACCTCGGCTGCGGCCTGGTCCACCCGCGCCTCGGCGGCCTTCATCTCCTCCTCCAGTCGGGTGATCTCCGCCTTCGTCCGGTGGCCGTCGGTTTGGATCTGGCTGAGGCGCTCGTTTTTCGACTCCTCGAACCGCCGGCGATTGTCTCGCTGCATCTCTTCCGGCAGCGGCTGAAGGCAGTGCGGGCACACGTGGTCGCCCGTGTAAGGCTGGGCGCTCTCGGCGTACCACGCGGCGCGCAGCCGCTCGCAGGCCTCTTCCTTTTGGTTGATCCGTAGGGCCAGCTCGTCCACCTCCGCCGTGGCGTCCTTGAGCCTGCGTGTGGCGGTGGCCTCCGCCGCTTGGAGGTCTTGGAGGCGCACCTCGACCTGCCGGCGCCCCTCGTTCAGCCGTTCGGCCTCGGTGGTGGCGGCACGCCGTAGCTCGGCCGTGCGGCGGGCCATGCGGGTCTTGAGCGCCTCGACCTCCTCCACCCGGCGACGGGCCTCGGCGCCCCGTGCACGCTCCCGGGCGGCAAAGTCGGCCGCCTCCCGGTTCAGCTCAGCCAGCTTTTGGTCGGCCTCGGCCAACCGGTGCTCCCAGACGTCGCGGGCGTCGGTGGTGGGGATCATCAGGCGCGTCTGATCGGTGCGCGGCGTGATCTCGTCGAGCGCCTTCCGGAGCTTCCTCTTTCGGGCGGCCAGCTCCCGCTTGTAATCCTCGAGCGACTTGTCCGAGAGGCGTGCGAGCAGATCCGCGAGGCCGTCTACACCGTCCCGCACGGCCTCTTCGTCCACGCCGCCGGCCAGCTCAAAGAGCTTCTCGCGCTGTTTCTCCCACCTCAGGCGGGGGAAGCAGTCGGCGTCGGTCAGCATACGGAAGACGTCCGCAGGCGCCAGATGCTCCGCCACCCAGGCGTCGAACTCGCTCATCTTTTTGGGTACATCGTTGATCGAGTACTCCGTCTCGTTGCCCTTGAAAACGGGTTCCGTGGCGCCGCGCGGCTTACTCCAGACCTCCCGGAACGAGCGCCGCAGCGTGTACAGCCGACCGTCCACGTTGAGCCGACACTCCACCGTCGCGTCCGTGCGTCGGAGCGTCTTGCCGGCCTCGATACGTTTGATCTCGCAGTCTTTTCGGTCGTCCGCATCCTTGCCGAAAAGCGTCCAGAGGAAGGCGTCCATCAGCGTGGACTTGCCCGTGCCATTATCGCCGCAGACGATGTTCGTCCCGGCCGTGAAGCTGACCCTGACGTCCCGCGCACCGCGGAAGTTCAGTAGGTGCAGCTCCTCAATCGTTATCCTTTTCATTGTTGGGTTCGTGTTTGTGTGTGATTACTGTTTGAGCTACAGCGCCTCTTGCTGGGCGGCTTGTTTGGTGGTTCGTTTCTCGGACTTGTCCATCTCACGGCGCGCGGCGGTGGCCATCGCTCCCAGTCGGGTGCCTCGAGTGAGTTCCAAGGCGCGGGTCTGGTTGATGGTGATCGATCGCCCGCACTGCGAGATGGCTTCATCGATGACGCCGCTCCGCTTGATCCTTCGGGCCGTGGTGCGGGATACGCCAAACGTCCGTGCGATACCGTCGATCCCGAAGTCATACCGCTCACGGCCGACCTTTAGGAGTCCGTCCTCTGTCCGCCGCTCGGCTTCGGTGAGAGCTTGAGGCAGCTCGGCGGCGAGGGCCCGTTTGACCGTACGAGTGATCACGTCCTCGAGTTCGTCCACCGAGAGGTCGATCAGGCGTGTATCGCCCGTGGGCATGTTGCCCCGACTGATGGCCCGTATCATGGCTTGGAGGCCTCCACCTCCGTCTCGTCTTCGTTGTCCGCACCCGTTGCCTCGTTTTCCTCAGGGGGCAGATCGATGGTCTTCACCACCCGCGCAGCGTTGAAGAAGTTCAGCATCATCGCTATCATCACCCATATCGGCGCTTCTGCCGTGATGATGATGGCCGCCAGTGAGAGGGCGAAGTAGACCGCCACCCAGCGATCGCGCCATGTGAGGCGCCGGAGTAGCAACTCGTCCAGCACGGCCCGTGTGTCGTCGCTCATGACTCTTGCCCCTCCGCGGCTTCGGCGGTACGTCCATTGGCCGCAGCGGCCTCGAGGCGCTTCTCTACACGGCTCTTTATCCTGTAGACCGTGATCGGCGCAGCAATACTGAACTTGCCCATCGTGTCGTACACAGATCTCATCCGTCCCACGCCGGCCTCCAGTCTACTCTTGTAGAAGGCGTATACACCGGCTTCTCTCTCTTCTCTTGTTATTAGCTGTGTCATTGCCACTTTTCCTTTCATTCTTTCATTATAAGTTTGCATTGAAATCGGTGGCAAAGATATAGACGATTCTATAACCTGCAAGTCATTCTATAAAATGCTCCTTGCCTGCCTCGGTTAAAGACTGTTTCATGCTTAAAAACGACTTAGTTATGTGCGAGAATGAGCGATTAAAAGAATTGCAGGGCCTTCTTGGATTCAAGAATCAAACTGCATTTGCAGGCGCTTTGGGCATAAAACAAGGCAGCCTGTCGGATATATATAGAAGGAAGTCTGGTATAAAGGTCTCGGATTCTATAAAACGAGTGCTCGAAAAAGATTATTCTGTCAATATAGAATGGCTTGAGACCGGCGAAGGCGAGGTGTTGCGCAAGAGTGAGGCGGCGCCCGGTGGCGAAAGCCCCATGCAACGGCGCATTCGGGGCGTCATGCAGGATCACGGCCTCACGGCAGACGACTTCGCCGAAAAGATCCACGTAAAGCCCGCCACCTTTGCGGCTGAAATGGCGCCCGGGGGTTCCCCGTCAGACGCAACGCTTTTCGGCATCTCTCGCGCCTTTGGCATCTCCCGTGCATGGATCATGTCTGGCGAAGGAGAAATGACCGACGCGCGGCGGGGAATAGACGAGAGCATCTCTCTCATTGATACATCTTTTGATGAGAACCCACCCAAAGGCCGCAACCTGATCCCCTTCTTCGATAGCGTCCAAACGATGGGCGGCCGCCTCAATGGTGACGCCGATGTGGATACCTACTACGGGAGCACAGCGGAATACATCGACGCCGGCGATTGGTTTCGCGGCGCCACGTCTGCCATACGCCACTACGAAGACAGTATGGACGAATATCCATCCGGCTGCATACTTATATTGAGGGAGATCTTCGATCCAGCCTACATCATTCCCGGGCGTGACTACGTAGTCGAAACAGACGAGTACCGCGTCACGAAGCGCCTGCGCCGTGGACGCACCCCCGATGTACTCATAGCCGAAAGCACCAACACGGAAAAGTACGAAGACGGCAGCCTTGTACACCCGCCGTTTAGCATTCCCGTGGCTTCAATTCGTCACATCTCCCTCGTGCTGGGCTACGTGGCTATGACCATCGGCAACACGGTCGTGTTTAGCAACCGGCGATAAGGCGCGCAACGAGACAAAAACGAACACATAGAACTATTTATATAAGTAAGAAGATGAAGAAGTATTTACTACTGGCGCTATGCGCTTTCCTTGTGCAGGCTTTAAGCGCACAAGACCGAATCGTGAAAAGAAATGGGGAAACGATCGAAGTGAACATCACGAAAAGCACAGACGATGCTGTCGAATACGTCTATCCGGGAGAAACCGTTGTGAATGAAGTGAGCAAGAAGAGTCTCTCTAAGATTATCTATAGTAGCGGCCGTGTGGAGGTGTGCAATACGAACTTCGCCCTACCGGTTATAAATGGCAAAGAGGATTGGAAGAAGGTCGTCGTCACCTACCTCGAATCCGATGTAAGGGGGCTTACACGTGTAAAAGAGATAAAAGCAACGTCTGGTTGGGGTGGATCCCTCATGTCCAGCGTGGGGTATAATGATGCCTTGAACAAACTAAAGAAGCAGGCCGCGAAACTTGGAGCCTCTGTGATATTAGTTAATGGTGTCCCGAATGAGCATGCAGCAGCACGCGGAGGAGGTGTGAAAGTCGTCGGTGTTTGCTACAAATAGCCTCAGCCTTCTTTTGACAAGTAATAATTGAGAACACAATGAAGAAGTATCTACTCTTAGCTCTTATCGCGCTCATGGCTGCGGCATGCAGCAACCAAAACAAAACGAATGATGAGGCCACCTCTTTTCCGTTACAGACATCCGATCCATCTACAACGTCCGACGTAGAGGCTGCAAAGAATCCTATCACAGTCGATAAGGGACGTCTTGTCCAAACCTTAGATGGGTATTCCGATGGGAAAGACACAGAATTGACCGAGCTGCTAAGTCTGTTGAAGAAGGGAGAGAGAATGACTTTATTACGATAAAGTGGGTATGGGATTGCTCCCCAAAATACGGGGACATGCCTATGCGAATAGAGTATGACAAGAACGCAAAGCATTTGACTCTCATCTACGAAGAGCGAAATGTAAAAGAGGAATACAGCAACGTCGCGCCCGAATGTCTTATCGCCTACTTGGAAAGTGGTAAAAAGCTCTTCTACGGTCTCGAGGACTTTTGCAGCTCCTCCTATGACTTTAACAATAGAGAGATGAAGCGATGAAAGCAAAGGAGAATGTGAAAAAGAAGGCTGCGACTCGCAAAAGGAATATCATAATAGGATCCGTTATTTCGTTGTATTTTACGTAGCCCTGCTTGTGAATTTCTCTCACAGAAAGGAGACCACTACCACCAGTGAGGGCACGTACGCATCCAAACAAGACGTTACGAATAGCTCCAGCTCAAGCAGTGCGAGTCGAAGAAGAGGCAAATGCCGCGTAATACGTGAATGTTTGTCAGCAACTGACGAATCATCCTATTCGGAATTGCTGAGAGTTTGTAACCGAAAAGACGAAACTCAGCTTGTAAGGATGATGTCCGAGGGCCGCGTGTATGTCATTCAGCCTTCCGGAGACTTCACCGCCATTGAACATGGCTTTGGAAAAGTGAAAATCAGAGGGGTTATAGATGGAGAAACGAGGTCGGTCTGGGTTGCCTCTGAATCCGTAATAGAATAATTCTCCCCCTCCCCCTTAAATGGAAATCCTCTTTGCCAACAGCCAGCTGGAGAAGATCTGCGCCTCGAAGCCGGCAGCCAGAAAGAAATACGGCGAGAGGTGTGCAGACATACTTTTCTATAGGCTTACACAGATGGAGACGGCCCAAAACATGGAGGCTCTCATCGGCGCTCCGGGACATTATCACGCGCTCACGGGGAAACGCAAGGGGCAATGGGCTTGTCGGCTGCAAGGCGGCCTCCGATTGATTTTCGCGCCAGGCGTACATGGAGAGCTGGTACTCAAAGAGATCACCGGCCCCGCACTAACAATCCTCGAGATTATAGACTATCATCATTAAAAATTATGGAAACAAGAAAGAAATATCTCTTGCCCGTGGCCATCCACCCGGGCGAAAACATCCGCGAATGGCTGGAAGAAAACGAGATGACGGCCGCGGAGCTGGCCAGCCGCTCGGGGTTGACTGAGGCGTCCATCCGGCGTATTGCCGACGGTCGGGAGGACATCACACCCGAATCGGCCGCCGCCTTGGAGCGAGCTACGAGCATGTCTGCCAACTTCCTCCTGCGCTTCCAGCAGCTTTACGAGGAAACCTCCGCACGCTTGGCGCGCGAAAAGGCAGCGAAGGCCGCTCGCCGGGAGACGCGTCGCCGTGAGCTCGCCCCGGCCTGAGACTTAGAGACACCCCAGCATGGAAACAGAGAAAGACTTTTATATGGCCGTGGCCATCCATCCGGGCGAACTGCTTACGGAATGGATCGAAGAGAAAGGCGTCCCTATCCGCGAATTGGCTCTCCGGGCAAACTATCCCGAGGCTGCCCTACAACGTATCGCAGACGGTGCGGCGCCCATCACCTCCGAATCAGCCGCCGCCCTTGAACAGGGAACGGGTATCACAGCGCGTTTTTGGCTCCGCTCGCAACTGCTCTACGAAAACACCCTCGAGCATTTGGCGCGCGAAAAGGCCGAAAAGGCAACCCGAAAGGCCGCACGGCGTACCGTCGCACGCCGCCATTCGGCTGATCTTGCTCCGGCCGGCGTGTGACCACCCCTCGAGAACCCCGAAGACATGGGCAACAAAACGCCGATTCGGGTACACGTCGGCCTCGATAGGGGCAACAAACGGCGCTTTTGGGTACACGTCACCCACAAAAACACGCCGGGCGACCACGTAGCTCTCACCCTACACGGCCGCCCGGTCACACAAACAAGAAATCAAAGAATAATGGAACTCAAAGAGTTTGTAACTGATGTGCTACAGCAAATAACAGATGGCGTCGTCGACGCCCAAAAGAGAGGGATATTCGTCAACCCTCGCAAAAAGCATCATGGTGTAAAACCAAACTCCTACCATACAATCGACGGAGAGAATTTTGAAGAAAGTCTACAAACCGTCGACTTTGAAGTCGGCCTGACGAATGAAGTAGGGAGCGGTGGAGGAAGAATCGGTGTTTCGTTGGGTAGTTTTAGTTTTGGTGCAGACGGCGGAGATAAAACCTCAAACTCGTCTGTCACTCGCATTCGCTTTTCAATACCGATGCTCCTACCCGTCTATAAGAGTCACGAGAAAGACTAATCGACAAGGTTCTCTTCCTTGTCGAATCGCGCTCTCAGCTTCTTGTTATATCGATACATGTGCAATACCCGATCGACTGTAATATCAATCATCGAGATCGGATCGACGTATTCTTTCATGTTCCCTGTGTTGTGGAAAGACATACTCCGCCACACTTTGAAGGCGATCTTCTGGGTAAGCCATGTGATGTATAGGCGCTTGAAAATATTCATAGGAGAATGGGCTATCGGGTTGGTTCCAACTTGTTGATTTGACGCCGGCAAAGGTATGACTGACAGCGCCGCGCACCCACTCATCCGTTTCAAATAGACTTTTCTGACATGCTTATCCGATACAGTATTCGCTTCCTATTGCGCCCCAAACCGTCCGCGGACGGGCGGGTCGGCCTGCGTATGAGGGTGCATATCTACGGCGTGGGGTCGGTGGACATCGAGACCGGTGCCGCCGTGCTCCCCTCCGACTGGGACAAAGACGACCGACGGGCTCGCACCGACAGGGCCGTGAACCGCGCCATTGACGAGTATACCGCCGTGGCCAAAGAGGTCTTTGGGCGCTTTGAGTTCGTGGAGAAGCGCGTCCCTACGCAGGACGAGTTCCGGGCCCTCTTTCTCGAACTTTCCGGGCGTGGTGGCAGAGCGCTCTCCGACGAGCGGCCACGTCTGGCCGACCTTTACGAGGAATACATCCGTACGGTCTGCGTGCAGAACAGCTGGACGCAGGCCACCCTGCGCAAAGTCCAGACCGTCGGCCGTCACCTCATGGCCAGCCGCCCACCGCGCTACATCAATGACCTGACCGAGGGAGTCTCTGCAACGCTTCATCAGCCGCCTGCTCCGAGCGGGCATGCGCAACACGACCGTGGCTAAGGATTACGCCTTCGTCCGCTGGTTCCTCTCCTGGGCCTCGAAGCGGGGATACTACACGGGCAATCTACATCAGACCTTCAAGCCCCGCCTGAAGGGCACGGACGGCAACGCGCGTGAGATCATCTACCTCACCATCCCGGAAATGGATCGGCTGCGGGCCTGCCAAATCCCGGACAACCAGAAACACCTCGAGCAAACGCGTGACGTCTTTCTCTTTTGCTGCTACACCTCCCTGCGCTATTCCGACGTGGCAGCCCTGAAGGTGGAGGACGTCAAAGAGGGCTACATCACGGTCGTGACACAGAAGACATCCGACGGCCTCAAAATCGAGCTCAACCGACACGCACAAGCGATCATCGACAAGTATCACGGCAAACGTTTCCGTGGCGATCGGGCGCTCCCCGTGATCAGTAACCAAAAGATGAATGACTACCTGAAAGAGTTGGGTCGCATGGCGGGCATCGATGCGCCCACGCGGGTCGTCTACTTCAGGGGCGAACAGCGGTTCGACGAATACCACCCGAAATGGGAGCTTCTGACCACGCATTGCGCCCGTCGCACGTTCGTCGTCACGGCCTTGCAGCTGGGCATCCCTGTCGAGGTCATTATTCGTTGGACGGGTCACTCGAGCTACGAGGCCATGAAGCCCTATGTGGCCATCGTAGACGATCTAAAGAAGAAGGAGATGGACAAGTTCAACGCGCTATGACGCCCACGCCTATGCTCCCCATTTCTGCCACGCCATTGCCACACCGAGGCAAATCTCTGTGGCCTTTTTGCGGCGCTTTACGCGTCCGCAAAACCGCCCCAAAACACGCCCAAAACCCGCATGAATAGCGCAATCTTGAACTCTCGCGTCCTTCTAAGGCTCTATAAGCATGGGACTCTCCAGCTCCACCATGCTACTATCAAGTATCAGCAAGTGAGCGTGTGTTGCCACGCCATTGTCACGCGGAAGGATCTTCATCGAGAGATGGGATGCCTTCCATATACACCCATATAGTAGGTCTATAAATCATCGCCAACGGAAAAGTCTTATCCACCGCGGATATGACGCTTGAAACAAGGCGATCTCGCCACGCTCAAGCTTTCTTTCGTTCGGCTTGAGGAGTGGTTAGCAAAAAGTCCTGCTGGTAGGAGATGTGCTCCCGCCGGCAGGACTTTTCGCTTTCTCGTCTCACTATGCCCACTCTGCGTACGGTCGGGTAGAGAGCGCGGAGTTGTAATAGCGGGCATCGCCTGTCACTTCACGACCCACCCAGGCGGGTATCGTGAGCGGCTCGTCAGCGTCTTGGAGCTCGATCTCCGCCACCGTGAGCCCTGCGTTGGAGCCGCTGAAGACGTCCACCTCCCACGTGTGACCGTCGCCGCCGGGCACCAGATGGCGCACCTTCTCGATCCGGTGACCCACACACATCGAGAGCAGCTCCTGGGCGTCGTCCACCGGGATCGGCTGCTCAAACTCGTACCGACTCCAGCCACGCTCGTCCGGCGCACTCTTGATCGTCAGATAGGCCGCATCGCCCGTCCGACGCACGCGCACGGTACGCTCCGGATCGGTGCAGAGATAGCCCTGAGCAATGGGAATTGCGGCCGTCGCGTAGGGCATAAAGTCGCCCGCCACGAGGAATTTCCGTTCCGTCTCTTGTGCCATGACGCTCAGCGGATCTTGACCATCGTAGCCCCGAAACCATACTCCCGGAACGAGGCGTCTTGATACTCACACGACTTATACCGCGTCTTCAGCTCCTTCTCGATCGCCGCCCGCAGCACGCCCTCGCCCTTGCCGTGAATAAAGACGATCCGCTGCCCCTTGTGACTGGCGAACTCCTCCATCACGGCGTGGAAACGGTCCACCTGATAGCGCAACATGTCGCCCGGCGCCATGCCTGTCGTGTCGTCTAACAGCTGATGGATATGCAGATCCACCTCCACCGGGTCGTCGTCCCGTTGCTTGGGCTTCGATGCCGCAGGCTGCGGCCGCCGACGGTCCTCGCGCGCCTTGGTCATCATGGCCTCCTCCAGCTCGGCCACCGGGATCAGGAGCGGACGCTCCGGCACATCGTCGCGCACGATGGGCACCACGATCGCCCCCTCGTCGAAGTAGTCGTTCGGTGCAAAGCAGTGCAGCTTGTAAAACTTCACCGTGTCCAGCCGCAGCTCCACCGAGATGGCGTTCTTCAGCCCGAACGGCCGTCCCCGCTTGAAAGCGATCAGCTGCACGCAGAGCCGCTCCAGATCCCCGAGCTGCTCCTTGCCGAACTCCTCGAGGAAGATCCGCGTGTTTGGCTCCACCGTCCCCCCGGCGCGGAGCGTCCAGCTGCGGTTCGAGGCAGACATATAACTATAGGAAAGTTCGTAATTGCTCTCGTTGATCAGGTACGCCTCATAGCCACTCTCGACCAGGTTCTTCGGGTCGATCGGCAGGTAGGCCAGGCTCACGTTCAGACGCTCGCCGTCCGGTGTCTCTTCCGGACGATAGGCCGTCGGCCGAGGCTGAGCCGGATCTGGCCGCGGAGGCTCCGGCGCCGTCGGTCGCGTTGCACCGCCCGCCGCCGGTCGCTTCCCGTCGTCCACCACGACGCATTCACTCACGAGCACGGGGTAGTCGAATCCATTTTCGTCCTCCACCATCACCGTCTGCTTATCCTTCAAAGCCTTCACCACGCCCCCGCCCACACTGTTGAGGAAGCGCACCTTGTCACCTATTTTTATTCTGTTCATAATCTTGATCGTGAAATTGTTCGGCGCAAAGGACGGCTTTTCGCCCGCGCGACCCAAACCGTGCCTGTGATGGCCTTGTCCGCGGCCCGGAAAGTCCCGTCGGGTGACAAATTTGGGTTACCCGAAGTGCAGAAAGCCCCGTCACTCCACCCGATGCCGTTACCCTCTTGCCGGTATGTCCCCACAGACGGATTATCCACATTGTCTTCCTTTATCTGATAAATAGCAAGTCGATTTTTTATACTGAACAACTTGCTCAAAAATGAAAAAGTGACTTTTTATCATGGAGGAATAATGATTAGGAATTAGATAGTCGCTTTTTATAACTGAGAAAATTTATTAGGTATAAGATGGTCACCAAATAGAGGCGATCATTTTTATTCAGAATAAACGAGTGACTTTTTATAACCCAATAGATTTCGTCAGTATAAACTGGCGACTGTTTTATAGCTAAGACATATTCTCAGTTATAAAAAGCGACCATTTAATTCCTGATCAATGTGAGACAACGGTAGAATTTCAACTGGTGGCCCTTCCCTGACTTGGACCCGTGGCTTCGGGGCGGCTGGCGAGGCTTTTATCCGACCTGAACCGTGGCTTCGTGTCGGATGGCGAGGCTTTCCCTGACCTGAACCGTGGTTTCGAGGCGGCTGGCGGGGCTTTACTTGATCTGAACCGCGGCTTCGTGTCGGCTGGCGAGGCTTTACCCGACCTGAACCGTGGCTTCGTGTCGGCTGGCGAGGCTTCATCTGGTAAGGACAGCGATTTGATCGGGGCGTTCGACCTCCTCTCGCCTCGTGTGCGACGCCTTTTTGCCTGCGGGGCCAATTCCCTCTACCTTTGCGGCGTCTAACTCAATCAAAGTGCATTACATATGACGAAGATTCAATCGAAACAATCCAACGAGCCGATCTGGAGAGACATCTATTCTCACTCTAAACTCCCGAAGCAATTATCCCCTTTGTATGAAATCGCCAGCAACCTCTGGTGGGTGTGGCACTACGAAGGGGCTAAACTTTCGGTGAGATCTCTCCCGACTTGTGGAAGTCTACCGAGGGTAACCCCGTGCTGCTGCTCCAAGAGCTGCCCCAGCGACGGATCGACGAGATACTGGCCGACAATGAGCTGATGATGAAGATCGACTGCGTCTATCAGCAATTCAAGGATTACATGGCCGAAGCGCCCGACACGTCGAAGCCCTCAATCGCCTATTTCAGCATGGAATACGGCCTGACGAACGTGCTCAAGATCTACTCCGGCGGCCTCGGTGTGCTGGCCGGTGACTACCTGAAGGAGGCCAGCGACAGCCATGTGGATCTCACGGCCGTCGGCTTCCTCTATCGCTATGGTTACTTCACCCAGACGCTGGCTATGGACGGCCAACAGATAGCCAACTATGAGCCGCAAAACTTTACCACCCTGCCGCTGGAGCAGGTGATGGAGGGCACGAATCAGCCCTTCGTACTCGAAGTGCCCTACCCCGGCCGCACGGTTTATGCGCACGTTTGGAAGGTGAGCGTCGGCCGTGTGCCCCTCTATCTGATGGACACCGACATCCCCGAAAACAGCGAATGGGACCGCTCCATCACGCATCAACTCTACGGCGGTGACTGGGAGAACCGCATGAAGCAGGAATACCTGTTGGGCATCGGCGGCATCCTGCTCCTGAACAAACTCGGCATCAAGCAGCAGGTTTATCACTGCAACGAGGGTCACGCGGCGCTGATCAATGTGCAGCGACTCGTGGACTACATTCACAACGAGAAGCTCGACTTCAACGAGGCTTTAGAGGTGGTCCGCGCCTCTTCCTTATATACGGTGCACACGCCCGTGCCCGCCGGCCACGACTACTTCGAGGAGTCGCTCTTCGGCAAATACATGAGCGAGTTCCCCGACAAGCTCGGCATCAGCTGGCAGGACTTTATCGACATGGGCCGCACTAACCCCGGTACCCCGGAGAAGTTCTGCATGAGCACCTTCGCCCTCAACACCTGCCAGGAGGCCAACGGCGTCAGCTACCTCCACGGCATCGTTTCGCGCAAGATGTTTGCCCCTTGTGTGGAAGGGCTATTTCCCCGAGGAGCTGCATGTGGGCTACGTCACGAACGGCGTGCATCTGCCCACGTGGATGGCCACGGAATGGAAGAAGTATTGCGAGCGGACGTTCGACCGGAACTTCCTCGACGACCAGTCGAACAAGGCCATTTGGGATCCCATCCGCAATGTCCCCGACGGTGAGATCTGGGAGATCCGCAAGGCACTCAAGAATAAGCTCATCGAATACATCAAGAACCAGTATCGCGACAACTGGCTGAAGAATCAAGGCGACCCCTCGAAGGTGATCACGCTGATGGAGAAGATCAACCCCGGCGCACTGTTGATTGGCTTCGGCCGCCGCTTTGCTACCTACAAGCGCGCGCACCTGCTCTTCACCGATCTCGACCGCCTGGCCAAGATCGTGAACAACGACAAGTGCCCCATCCAGTTCGTCTTCACCGGCAAGGCTCATCCGGCCGACGGCGGCGGGCAGGGACTGATCAAGCACATCGTAGAGATCTCTCGCCGGCCGGAGTTCCTCGGCAAGATCCTCTTCCTCGAGAACTACGACATGCGTCTGGCTCGTCGCCTCATCTCCGGCGTCGACATCTGGCTGAACACACCGACACGTCCGCTTGAGGCCTCCGGTACGTCGGGCGAGAAGGCAGAGATGAATGGTGTGCTCAACTTCTCCGTCCTCGACGGCTGGTGGTACGAAGGCTATAAGGAAGGCGCTGGCTGGGCGCTGACTTCGCAGCGGACGTACGACAATCAGCAGTATCAAGACCAGCTGGACGCGGCCACGATCTACCACCTCTTGGAGGACGAGATCATTCCGCTCTACTTCGCCAAGAACAGCAAGGGCTATTCGCCGGAGTGGATCCAGTACATCAAGAACTCCATGTCGCAGATTGCACCGGAGTACACCATGAAGCGCATGCTGGACGATTACGTGGCGCGTTTCTACTCCAAGCTGGCGGTACGTGCCGCACGTTTAGAGAAATCCGACTTTGCCGAGGCGCGTGAGATCGCCGCATGGAAGCGGGAGGTGGCCGATCACTGGAACGAGTTCGAGGTCGAATCGTTCGACTATCAAGACGACGCCGCTCACCCGACCGTAGGCGAGGAGTACGACATCCGCATCGTGATCGATCGCAAGGGCCTCAAGAGCATGCTCGGCGTGGAGATCGTCTACACGAAGGAGAATCCGGAGAATCATCAGACGGAGCTCGTCACCGTGGCGCCTTTCACGCTGAAGAAGGAAGTGGGATCGAAGCTCTACTTCGAACTCCATAAGAAGGCCGCCGTCTATGGCCACATGCGCGTCGGCTTCCGCGTCTATCCCGTCAATCCGAAGCTGCCGCACCGCATGGACTTTGCCTACGTGCGCTGGATTCAACCCTAAACAATCGCACAATTCATGGAACGAAAACTCATTATCTCCGACCTTCTGCGGAAGGCGTGGCAGAGCCTCGTGGCTCAGATATGGGTGCTTGCAGGGCTGGTGATCGGTTTCACGATCATCAGCCTCTTGCTTACGTGTACCATGCCTTACGTCGGCTTCCCGGGTCGCACGGCGCTCGGATTGGCTAATACGCTCTTCACGCTTGTCTTTGCGCTGGGCTATCTCAAGAACCTCTTTCAGGCGCTCGACGGCGAGGAGCCGCAATTCTCGGCTTACGGACAGATGTCGCGCAAGGTGTTTGCTCTGCTCTTTGCCTATATCCTTTATTGGACGATTGTCAGCATCGGGCTGGTGTTGCTCATCGTGCCGGGTATCTACGTCGGCTTGCGATTGGTGTTTGCGCCACAGATCATCGTGGAAGAGAACGCCGGCACCCTGTCGTCACTTAGGCGCAGCTGGGAGATCACGCGCGGCGCTACGGGACAAGTCTTCAAGCTCGTACTTGCGGGCTGTGGTATCGTGCTGCTGGGACATCTCGCCTTCGGTGTAGGCGTCTTTGCGGCCATTCCGCTTGCGCATCTGATGATGTGCGCGGCGTACCGGCAATTAATTATTCGAGGGCAATGACTCCAGTACTCGGCCAACTTCCCCGCCCCCGGTGGGGCCTTGATCTTCTTTTGCCTTCTTTTCTTCCATCAAGGGAAGAAAAGAAGGTGGGGAGAGGGCAACGCCCCCCTCTTCTCCTTTTCTTGTCTTGACACAAGAAAAGGAGCAAAAGAAAGTCAAGGCGCCAGGGGCGCCAGCCAACTTAGGCCGCCGTCGAAGTTGGCTGGGTACCCGAAAATCATAGACAATGAATCATTCAACAAGAAGATGAGAATCATCGCTGACGATAAGATCCCCTTTCTGCGAGGTGTGATGGAACCGTATGCTGACATTGCCTACTTGCCCGGCGCTGCGATCTCGGCTGACGATGTGCGTGATGTGGATGTGCTTTTCACTCGTACCCGCACGCATTGCGACGCGTCGCTGCTTGCCGGCAGTCGCGTTCGCCTGATTGTCACCGCGACCATCGGTTACGACCATATCGACACGGATTACTGCCGACGCGCTGGCATCCGCTGGGTGAATGCGCCCGGTTGCAACGCCACCTCTGTCCGACAATATATCGCCGCCGCACTCGTCACCATCGTCCGCCAACGGGGCCTGCGACTTGCTGACACGACGCTTGGCATCATCGGCGTGGGGCACGTCGGGCGGGGCGTGGCCGACGCGGCGCAGGCGCTCGGTATGCGTGTCTTGCTCAACGATCCGCCCCGCGAGGAACGCGAGGGCAGCGACGCTTTCACGTCGCTCGACGAACTGCTCCGGCAGAGCGACATCGTCACCTGCCACACGCCTCTGACGGCCGATGACCCGTATCCGACGCGCCATTTAGCTGACGCTCGTTTCTTCGACCGGATGCGCCGCGGCGCCGCCTTTATCAACTCCTCCCGCGGACCGGTCGCCGACAGCGCGGCCCTGCGTGACGCCGTGCAGAGCGGCCGAATCGCGGCCTTTGTCCTCGATACGTGGGAAGGCGAACCCGACATCGACCGCACGCTGCTCCACGATGCGCTTCTCGCCACGCCCCACATCGCCGGTTATTCGGCCGACGGAAAGGCCAACGGTACGGCCGTTTGCGTGCGCACGTGCAGCCAAATGTTCGGCATTGACGCCCTCGCGGACTGGTTCCCGCCCACCTCCCCGCGCCGCCTATGCCGACGGATTTTTGCGCTCGACGCCACCGGCCGCACGGACGAGGAGGTCTTTTACGAAGCCGTCACCCACACTTATCCGATCGAGGCCGACAGCGCCCGACTTAAAACGTCGCCCGAAACGTTCGAGCGCCAGCGCGGCGACTATTGGATCCGACGCGAGTTCCCCTGCTTCCGCCTGCGCCTCACCGGTGCGAGCCGACGTGCGGAGGAGGGACTGCGTCGCCTCGGTTTCTGCGTCAACCCTATAATAAGGAAGCAACCGCGCTCCGCTGATGGCCCTCAGATTTACCCCGACTGACCGCGAGATCCTGCGTTTGGCGCTGCCGAACATCGTCTCGAACATCACCATCCCGCTGCTGGGCATGGCCGATACCGCGATCGCCGGGCGCATCGGCGACGACGCCAACATCGCCGCCCTTTCCGTCGGCACGACCATCTTTTCGATGATCTACTGGAACTGCGGCTTCCTGCGCATGGGAACCAGCGGCATCACCGCTCAGGCCTACGGAGCTGGCCGACCGGGTGAATGTGCGAACATGCTCGCGCGTTCCGTGTGGGTGGCTGCCGTGCTCGCCCTGTTGCTCCTCCTGTTCCAACACCCCATCGGCCACGCCTCGCTCGCCCTGATGCAGGCCGGCGACCGCGTCAGCGCCCTCGCCGCCGACTATTTCTTCGCCCGCGTCTGGGCCGCGCCCGCCTCCATCTTGCTCTTCTCGCTTCAGGGCTGGCTGATCGGCATGCAGGACGCCCGCACGCCCATGTTCATCGCCATCCTCTCGAACGTCGTCAACGTCGTCTTTAGCCTTTGGTTCGCGCTCGCGCTCGGGTGGGGCATCGCCGGCGTGGCTTGGGGGACGGTCGTGGCGCAATACACCGGGCTGCTCGTCGCCCTCGTTTTTCTATGGGTTAAATACCGCGGCTATTTGCGCCTCATCGACCTCCGCACCTCGTTCAGTCCGGCGCCACTCGTATACTTTCTGACCGTCAACCGTGACATCTTTCTGCGCACCCTCTGCGTCGTCACGGCCTACACCTTCTTCACCGCCGCCTCGGCGCGTTTCGGCGACACGATTCTGGCTACAAACGCAGTGTTGATGCAGCTTTTCACGCTCTTCTCCTACCTCTCCGACGGCTTTGCGTACGCCGGCGAAGCGCTCTCGGGCCGCTTCGTGGGCGAGCGTAACGCCGAGGCGCTGCGTCGTTTTATGGGTCGACTGATGGGCTGGGCACTTGTGATTGCCCTCGTCTTCGTTGGCGCGTACGCCCTCTGCTGGCGGCAGATTTTGGCCCTATTCTCCCCCTCATCGGCGATCATAGCGACGGCCGGGCGCTACATCGTGTGGATCATTGCCGTGCCACTCGTTGGCGCCGTCCCGTTCATGATCGACGGCATTATGATCGGCGCCACCCGCACCCGCATCCTGCGCAACACCGTCTTCTACGCCCTTGCCGCCTACCTCACCGTTTTCTACGCCCTTGCGCCGTGGATAGGCAACGACGCCCTGTGGATCGCCTTCCTCACCTTCCTCTTCGCCCGCGGCTTCTTCCTTTACGTCTGTTCAGGCCGCCTCAACGTAGAGCGGATCATCGGCGGATCTAAAAACTAAAAGTTTCGGGCACATAACTCTTCACGTCACCCATTCCGTACCCGGCCAAAGATGGCCGGCACCCCTGGTGCCTTGATCTTCTTTTGCTTCTTTTCTTCCATCAAGGGAAGAAAAGAAGAGCTGTGGCCGCCGACGAAGTTTTCTCCGTCACGTTTCGGATACATCCCGTACCCGGCAAACTTCCCCGGTCTCGGCAGAGGGCGTCAGGGACGCCTGCCAAGTAGGCCTGGCGTATCAAACACTTTCCGTACCCGGCAAACTTCCCCGGTCTCGGCAGAGACCTTTTTCGCGCGATTTCCTCAGGCAATTGGCCGAAAAAGTTTTGTGGCGGGCGATTTCCTGAGGAAATGAGCCGAAAAAGTTTAGTGCGAGCGATTTCCTGAGGAAATGAGCCGAAAAAGTTTTTAGTGGCGACCGATTTCCTGAGGAAATGAGCCGAAAAAGTTTGTGGCGAGCGATTTCCTCAGGCAATTGGCTGAAAAAAGTTTTTGTGGCGGGCGATTTCCCTGAGAAATGGGCCGAAAAAAAGTTTGTGGCGGGCGATTTCCTGAGGAAATGAGCCGAAAAAAAGTTTGTGGCGGCCGATTTCCTGAGGAAATGAGCCGAAAAAGTTTGTGGCGAGCGATTTCCTCAGGCTTTCGGCTGAAAAAGTTTTTTTTCAAGCGATTTCCTCAGGCAATTGGCAGCCCTCCGTTCGACGGGATTTTCGCTCCCACTTTTTCGATTTTCACCCATTCCGGTTATACATTTGCACCCGTCAGAACGAACGATACGTAATGAGTATAAGATAGTTATCACATATAAAACAACAAGGTATGCAGACCATTGATTCATTTGATTTTTGCCGGTAAGAAGGCATTCGTGCGGGTCGACTTCAACGTCCCGCTCGACGAGAATTTCCACATTACGGACGATACGCGCATCCGCGCCGCCCTGCCTACGTTGAAGAAGATCCTCGGCGACGGGGGCAGCGTCGTCATCGGTTCGCATTTGGGGCGGCCCAAAGGCAACGACGACAAGTTTTCGCTCCGGCACATCCGTGCGCATGTGGCTGAGCTGCTTGGCGTCGATGTGCAGTTTGCCAGCGATTGCGTCGGCGAGGAAGCCGAGCTTAAAGCCTGCGCCCTGCAGCCGGGTGAGGCGCTGCTGCTGGAGAACCTCCGCTTCCACGCCGAGGAGGAGGGCAAGCCGCGGGGCCTGGCTGACGACGCCTCGGACGAGGTGAAGGCCGCCGCCAAGAAGGAGATGAAAGAGAAGCAGCGCAAGTTTGCCGAGACGCTGGCCTCCTACGCCGACGTCTACGTCAACGACGCCTTTGGCACCGCCCACCGCGCCCACGCCTCAACGGCGCTCATGGCCGACTGCTTCGACGCGGATCACAAAATGTTTGGTTACCTGATGGAGAAAGAGGTGCGCGCCGTCGAGAAGGTGCTCAACGACATCAATCGGCCCTTCACCGCCATCATGGGCGGCTCGAAGGTGTCGTCGAAGATTGAGATCATCGAAAACTTGCTCGGCAAGGTGGATAACCTCATCATCTGCGGCGGCATGACGTACACGTTTATGAAGGCCCTCGGCGGCAAGATCGGCAGCTCCATCTGCGAGGACGATAAGCTCGACCTGGCCTCTCGCTCATCGAAAAGGCCAAGGCGCACGGCGTGAAGCTCGTCCTGTCGAGCGATTCGAAGATCGCCGACCGCTTCAGCAACGACGCCAACACGGCTATCGCGCCGAACAACAACATCCCCGACGGCTGGCAGGGGACTCGACATCGGCCCGGAGACGGAGCGCGAGTTTGCCGACGTCATCCGCAGCTCGAAGACCATCCTCTGGAACGGCCCCACGGGCGTGTTCGAGTTCGACAACTTCTCGCATGGTTCGCGCGTCGTGGCCGAGGCCATCGTCGAAGCTACCAAGGCGGGCGCCTACTCGCTCGTGGGCGGCGGCGACTCCGTGGCGTGCATCAACAAGTTCGGCCTGGCCGACGGCGTGTCGTACGTTTCGACCGGCGGCGGCGCCCTCCTCGAAGCCATCGAGGGCAAGGTGTTGCCCGGCATCAAGGCGATCCGCGGATACTGATCTGCCCGTTGCCTAATAGATATGTATAGCAAGAGAGGGGAGCCGCCCGTCCGGGGGTGGTTCTCCTCTCGGTTTTATGGGACATCTTTGCCCGCCCAAATCGAAAAGGAAATAAACCACACATCGACACGTATGGATCGACATCTGATTATCAAAACAAGAGACGAACTGCTCCGGCTGCGTATCAACAACATCCTCTACCTCGAGGCCGACCGCAACTATACCCGTCTGCTGCTCACCGAAGGCATCCAGTTCACATTCGCCATCAACCTCGGGCGCATTGAAGAGATGCTCAACAAACAAACCGCCGGCTCCCATTCTCCGTTGATCCGCGTCGGGAAAAGCTACATCGTCAATAAGAACTACATCCTGCATATCAATCTGCCCAAGCAGAAAATGCTCATGCTTGTGCCCGGCGGCAAACCCCGCGAGCTGGTCATCTCGCGCGATCCGCTGAAGATGATGAAGGATCGTCTGGAGCAGAAGCCCTGGCTGGCACCGCCACGCCCACCCCTCACCCGCCGCCGAGAAGCCATGAGCCAGGCCACGATCCGCATCGGTAAATCCACCGACAACGACTACGTCATCCCGGCCGATGCGCCCGGGGTCAGTCGCCATCACGCCCGTCTCGTCCGCGAGGTCGACGGCCGACTCTTCATCGAAGACGCCGACTCGGCCAACGGCACCTTCGTCAATGGCGATCGCATCGTCCGCAAGCGCCTCGGCGCGTCCGACACCGTCACCCTCGGCGATACCTACACGCTCGACGTCCGCGAAGCCCTCAAGTTCGACAACGACTACACCGCCGAGTTCGCCGCCCTCAAACCCATCTACGACGGCTACATCCGCCGCAAGATCCGCATCCAGTCGTCCAACCAATTCAAGACGCGCCTCTTCCAGACCTTACCCTTCGCCGCTGTCGGCATTGTCGGGCTGATCGTCGGCTCCGTGGGGCGGAGCCATCGCGTCGTCTTCCTCGTCAGCCTCGTGCTCACCATCGTCGCCCCGTTGCTGGGCGTCTACCTCGGCGCGCGCCAGTCGGCCAAGATCCCCGCGCTGCTCCAAGACCTGGCCAACCAATTCAAAATAGATTACGTCTGCCCCAAGTGCGGCACCTTTTTGGGCGAGATCCCGTGGGAGTCACTGGCCAAAAAGAAACGATGCCCCACGAACGGTTGTCGCGCCAAATGGGTAAACGACAACAAGCCGTAAAGCCCCCACGGCGGGTGTAATTGGTACATAAACGTCTGCTTTTTGTACGTTATGAATCCCGTGGGACGGCTCGAGGCCGCCAATCGTCCTACTTTCGTCACCGATTTCTAATTGATAACGATGTAATTATACAGCACAATGGACGAGCAAACTTTTGTTTCAATAGACAGCGATCTGGCCGACGTGGTGATGATCGACATGGACAATGATGCGGACCACAGTTTCGTGATGGTGGACGACGCAGCGCAGGCAATGGATTTTATTACCCTCTCGGACGACGCCGAGTTCTCCACCGCGGACGACATTATCGACATCGCCTCCGACATGGATGACGCCGCTGACATCTCCATCTTCTCATGATACCCGTCAAATGCCCGCATTGCCGGACCGGCCTCAAAGTCGACGAAACGAAAATCCCCGAGGGCATCACCTCTTTCAAATGCCCGCAATGCAAGCACGACATCCCCGTATCATACTTAACCCAGCGAGCTGCTGACGGCGGCTCCGAAACCGTCCTTCTTAGGCCGGTTGAAAAGCGGCAAGGGCGGATCACTGTCCTTGCCGCTTTTGATACGCCCGAACAGGTCTTTCCGCTCAGCGAAGGCACGCACATCGTCGGGCGTAAATCCAGCACCACAGAGGCCGCGATCGCCATCGAAACGTCCGACCGCACCATGAGCCGCAGCCACTCACGCATCGACGTCCGCCGGGATCGCCGCGGCAACCTCATCCACACGCTCTCGGACTGCCAAAGCAAGAATCACACGCTCTACAACGGCACCCCACTGGGCGCGGGCGAGACCGTCGTCCTCAAGGACAACGACGAGCTGCGGCTGGGCCGAACCACGCTCCGATTTAACTTCTGAAAGTCTTATGCAAGTAGTCGTCGGACAACCCTTCGCTGCCTCAGAAACGGGCGGGCGAGCGAATAATGAGGACGCCATCTATCCGGCCATTGGGCAGGCGGCACGGGGCACGGGTGCGCTGTTTGTCGTCTGCGACGGTGTGGGCGGTGCCGAGCGGGGCGAGGTGGCCAGTGCGCTGGCCTGCGAGGCATTGGCGGACGGCATGGCCGCCACAGGAGGGCGTGATGTGCAAGAAGCGGTGAGGTGCGCCGAGCGACGTTTCGACGAATATCTCGCCGCGCACCCCGAGGCGGTGGGCATGGCCACGACGCTCACGATGCTTGCCTTCGACCGCGGCGGGGGCGTCACGGTGGCGCACATCGGCGACAGCCGCGTGTACCAGTTTCGCGACGGTCGGATCGTCTTTCGCACCGAGGATCATTCGCTCGTCAACGTGTGGGTCAAGCTGGGGCGGATCACGGCCGAGGAGGCCGCGCGCCATCCGCAGCGGCACGTCATCACGCGTGCCATCCAGGGCTCGAGCGCGCCCGCAGAGGCGGACGTGGTGCGCCTAACGGACGTGCGCCCGGGCGACCGTTTCCTGCTCTGCACGGATGGTGTGACGGACGTCATCACGGACGACGCGTTGTCGTCCCTTTTTGCCACGCACCCCACGCCCGAGGCCGTCGGCCGGGCGATCATCGACGCGTGCTCGGTCCGGGCGCGCGACAATTTTTCGTTTTACATCGTTCCCATCCTCCGCGGCTGATAGGCTGCCGGTTGAATGTCGCGTCATGCGACATGAAATAGCTTCGACGGCTGGAAATGTCGTTTCATGCGACATGAAACGGTTTCGACGGCTGGAAATACTGTTTCTGGTGACCCGAAATGGCTGCAAACCTCTTTTGGGTCGTTTCTGGTGACCCGAAATGGCTGCAAACCTCTTTTTAGCCGTTTCCGGTGACCCGAAATGGCTGCAAACTACTTTTTAGCCGTTTCTGGTGACCCGAAATGGCCAAAAACCTCTTTTTAGTCGTTTCGGGCGAAAAGATGGGCTTCCGGCGTTCCGCTGCATCGTTTCAAAAGATGGATTTCGATTCGGCGGATGAGCCTGACCGACCGCGGCGCCCGATTCAGCTGTATTTGCGCGGCAGACGCAGGGCGATGGCCAGGATGGCGCAGAGGCCCATGATGAAGGGATAATAGAGGTAGCCGACGATGGCGATGGGCGAAACTTCGGCGAAACGGGCGGCCAGGAGCAGCTGCGCGCCGTAGGGGATCAGGCCCTGGATGAGGCAGGAAAAGGTGTCGAGGATGCTGGCCGACTTGCGCGGATCGATGTCGTAACGGGCGGTGATCTCGCGTGCCATCGAGCCGGTGGTGAGGATGGCGATGGTGTTGTTGGCCGTGCAAATGTTGGCCACGGAGACGAGCGCTGCGATGGCCGCTTCGGCGCCACGCTTGCCGCGAATGCCGCGCGTGAGGCCACTCATGAGGTAGTCAATGCCGCCGTTGAAACGGATCAGCTCGAGCATGCCGCCGGCGAGCATGGTGACGATAATGAGTTCGCCCATGCCGACGATGCCTTGCCCCAAGGCACCGATCCAAGGCCAAAACGTGACCGTGCCGAAGACGGCGCCGACGAGTCCACAGACGACGATGCCGAGGGTCAGGACGGCCGTCACGTTGATGCCTCGGGCGGCGGCGATGAGGACGACGAGGTAGGGCAGGCCAGCCAGGGCGAATGGGTGTCGGTGCTGAGCGGCGTCTCGGCCAGGTGGGCGCCTTGGAAGGCGTAGATGACGAAGGTGGCGATGGCCGCGGGCAGGACGATGCGGAGGTTGACCCGAAATTTATCGCGCATGCTACAGCCCTGAGTGCGTGTGGCGGCGATGGTGGTGTCGGAGATGAACGAGAGGTTGTCGCCGAAGAAGGCGCCGCCCGTAACGACGGCCGCGATGTACTCCACGGGCAGGCCGAGCGGCTCGGAGAGTCCGAGGGCGATGGGCACGAGGGCGACGACGGTGCCGACGCTCGTTCCGATGGAGAGGGAGATGACGCAGGAGGCAAGAAAAAGACCCGGTAGGAGCAGTCCGGCGGGTAACAGGCGGAGGATGAGGGTGAACCGTAGCGTCGATGGCGCCGATGCTCTTGGCGGCCTCGGAGAAGGCGCCCGCCAGGACGAAGATCCAGATCATCATCAGCAGATTGTAGTCGGCCACGCCGCGTGAGAAGCGCAGGACGCGTTTCTCGGTCGATAGCCCGCGGGTGATGGCCACGGCGTAGACCGAGGAGACGAGGAAGGCCACGGTGATGGGCATCGCGTAAAAGTCGCGGAGGATGAGCGAGGTCAGCAGGTAAACAGCCAGGAAGACGACGAGTGGCGTGGCGCCGATCCATCGTGCCGCGGCCGGGATGTGGGGATTGATTTCTTGGGCGGGGTTATGGTCCATTGTGATGCGTTATAGGAGGTGAGTAGCGTCCTCTCCGGCCTCTAATGGGCGGATGACGCGACAGGGATTGCCGACGGCGAGCGAGTCGGCGGGGATGTCGTGCGTGACGACGCTGCCGGCGCCGACGACGGTGCGATCGCCGATCGTGACACCAGGGCAGATGATCGCTCCGCCGCCTATCCAGCAGTCGGCGCCGATGGTGACGGGGCGCGCATGCTCGCGGCCCGTGCGGCGCTCGAGATAATTCAGCGGGTGATGGGGCGTGTAGATCTGTACGGCGGGACCGATGAGGGTGTGGTCGCCGATGCGGATCCATCCGCCGTCTAGGAAGGTGCAGCCGGCATTGATGTAGACGCCGTGGCCGAGGCGGATGCCGTGGCCGTGGTCGCAGTGGAAGGGCGGACAGACGACGGACGTCGGGGGGATGCCGGGGATAAGCTGTTCGAGCAGCTCGCGGAAGCCGTCGCTGTAAGTCGACATGGTACGCATGCGGGCCAGCAACTCCTTAGCGTGCCGGAAGCTGGCTTGCAGCTCGGGCGATTGGAAGTCGGGCGACTCGCCGCGGCGCATTTTCTCGATCTCGGTGCGATGCATGGGCTATTCGACTTCTAAGACGAGGCCTTTGAGGTATTCGCCTTCGGGGTGATAAATGCTGACGGGATGATCGGCGGGTTGGGTGAGCTGATGCAGGATGCGGACGTGGCGACGCGTCTGTGCAGCGGCGGTGAAGACGGCCAGTCGGAAGTCGTTACGACTGACCACCTGCGAGCAGGAGAAAGTGAAGAGGATGCCTCCGGGCCGAATCTTCTCGAAAGCCGCGGCGTTGAGTTTGCGATACCCTTGGAGGGCGTTGCGGAGCACGTCGCGATGCTTTGGCGAAGGCCGGCGGATCGAGGATGATGAGGTCGTAATCGTTGCCGGCACGTCGGAGGTAATCGAAGGCGTCTTCGGCGAAGGCGCGGTGGCGGTCGTCGTCGGGGAAGTTGAGGGCGACGTTGCGCTCGGTTAGAGAGACCGCTTTCGAGGAGCTATCGACGGAGTGTACCGCCCGCGCACCGCCGCGCATGGCGTAGACGGAGAAGCCGCCGGTGTAGCAAAACATATTCAGCACCGTGCGACCGCCGGCGTACTGCTCTAAGAGCCGACGGTTCTCGCGTTGATCGACAAAGAAGCCCGTCTTCTGCCCCTTCAGCCAGTCGATGCCAAAGCGTAAGCCGCGTTCCGTGGCGAGGTGCTCGCCGCCGGAGTAACGCCCCAGCAGGTACTCGTCGGTGTGATCGAGGGCGGCCTTGAAGGGCAGTGTGCCGTCGGATTTATAGTAGATGGCTTGCAGGCGATCGCCGAGGAGCTCGCGCAGGGCCGTGGCGATGTCGTGGCGGGCGTGGTGCATGCCGACGGAGTGCGCCTGCATGACGGCCGTGTCGGCATACATGTCAATGACGAGGCCCGGCAGGCGGTCGCCTTCGCCGTAGACAAGTCGGTAGGTATCGTTCTCCGGCGCATGGTCTAAGCCCAGCATTTGACGGAGGTTGTAGCCGATCGGAGTCGGTCAAGCCAGAAGGCATGGTCGATCGTCACTTCATCGAAGGCAAGCAACCGGACGGCGATGCTACCGATCTGATAGTGCCCTACGCCGAGCAGTCGGCCATCGGCAGCGAAGACCTCTACCACGGCGCCCTCTTCGGGCTGGCCGTCGATACGTGCCACGGCGCCGGAGAAGATCCACGGATGGAGGCGCAGCACGGACTCCTCCTTCTTGGGCTTGAGGTAAATCTTGGGGTATGTCATGAGCAGAGGTGTTTGTAGATGCGCAGGCAAGCCCAAGCGTCGAGGGCGGCGTATTTCTGTTGCGCGGGGGTGAGTACGTTGGCGTCCCAGTTGGTGAGGCGTGCCCGTTTGGAGATTTTCTTTTGGAAGAGGATGGCGTAGATCTTTTGCAGGCCGGCCTCGTTGATGCCGTAAGAGGGCATGAGCTTTTGTAGTTCGATAAAACCCGCCGGCTGGAGCGTCTCCACCCGTTCACGAAGCATATGGAAGTCGTCGGCCAGCGAGAGGCCGATCTTCGTCACGTCGGCGTTAGAAAGGAAGCCCACGAGAGGCTCCGGAATACCGCCGAGACAGTTCAGCCGAAAGAGGTAGCACGTCTCTTCGGTAGCCACTTGTACGAGCGACACCTTGTGATGCTGATCCTTGCGAAAGTTGGGGCGCGTCTCGGTGTCGAAGCCTACGCGTGCCTCGGCTGATAGTGCGGCAATGGCCCGAGCTACGTCCTCCTGGCGATCCACGACGACGATTTGCCCCGCATATTCTTCTTGGGGCAGCGTAGCGATTTCTTCTTTGGTGATTTTGGCGGGGAGAGGAGGGTGTAGTGTCATGCCGTGGGGTCGGTTAGGGAAATGTCTTCGTTGTAACGCAGTGCATGAAGGGCTTTCAAGGCGTTGAGTAACGCTTGGCCCCAATAGAGGCGGAAGTTTTCCGTGCAGCGCGCCAGTGCGGCGTGCATCGTGGGCTCGTGTTCCTCTCGAAAGAGCGAGACGAAATCGCCGAGGTCTTGGTAGAGGTCGGAGAGGTTTTCGGAGATAAAAGCTGCGATGGGAGTGTCGCTGTATCGCATGTCGGGCAGGAAGGTTTCGAGGTAGCTGTCGTGTTGTCCGAGCAAAGCGGAGAGTCGGGTGCGCAGTGCCTCGTAAGTCTCTTCGGTGATGAAAGGCGCGAGGTCGACGTCTTCATCGTCGTCGACCTCGACCTCAGGTAGGAGCGTCGCTTTGAGATAGAGTAAGGGGAGCAGCTTGGTCGCCTTGTCGACAAATGCGAAGAGGTCGGCGCCCTCACGCTCGGTTTTTTCTAACCACGAACAGCACTCGAGGCCACAGCGACAAACTCCAGCGTGTTCTTATCGTAGAGTGGATTGTTTCCCTTCTCCATCGGCTCCTTGTTGCTATACATTATAGATCACTGCAAACCGTCGACAGCCACGACGGGCTCAATTTTCTTGATCAATCCCTGCAGCACATTGCCCGGGCCCAGCTCTGTGAAGTGCGTAGCGCCGTCGGAGGCCATGTTGCGCACGGTTTGCGTCCAGCGGACGGGCGAGGTGAGCTGCGCGATGAGGTTGCGGCGGATCGCGTCGGGATCGGTCTGCGGTCGTGCGTCCACGTTCTGGTAGACGGGGCAAACGGGCTGGTTAAAGTGGGTCGACTCGATCGCCTCGGCCAGTTCGGCGCGTGCGGGCTCCATCAGCGGGGAGTGGAAGGCACCGCCCACTTTTAGCTTGAGGGCGCGTTTGGCTCCGGCAGCCTTCATCTTCTCGCAGGCGGCGTCAACACCAGCAATGGTACCCGAGATGACGATCTGTCCGGGGCAATTATAGTTGGCGCAGACAACCACCTCGTCCGTGATCTCAGCGCAGATCTGCTCGGCCTGCTCGTCGGCCAGTCCGATGATGGCAGCCATTGTGGAGGGCGCTTTCTCGCAGGCTTTCTGCATGGCCTGTGCACGTTTGGAAACAAGTTGGAGGCCGTCCTCGAACGACAAGGCGCGGGCGGCGACGAGGGCCGAGAACTCACCCAGCGAATGGCCGGCGGTCATATCGGGCCGGAAGTCTTCTCCCAGCGTGCGAGCCAAGATGACGGAATGCAGAAATACGGCGGGCTGGGTGACTTTCGTCTGCTTCAAGTCGTCGTCCGTGCCGGCGAACATCAGATCGGTGATGCGGAAGCCAAGGATGTCGTTGGCTTGTTCAAACAGATCTTTCGCGAGAGGCTTCTCGTCGTACAGCGACTTGCCCATTCCAACGAACTGGGCGCCCTGGCCTGGAAATACGTAGGCGTTCATATTTTTTTATCGTTTAGGTTTTTAGCGCGGCAAAAGTAGGCGCAGTTTGGAAAGGGGAAAACCCGTTTGCGATTCGATGGCCTGTCCATCGAGGGCGAAAGTGTGTAGCGGGATCAGATCGGCACTTCGGATATAGATCGCAGGAGCGTATGGCCTCCCAACGATCTATCGGAGCGAAACGGATGCCCTCGACGGCGGATCTCTCTTTCCAGAAATCTTTGCAACGTGAGCTTGAACGAAAGAATGGGGCTCCTAATCCCTGAAGAATGAGCTTGGATAGAGCGCTATAACGGCCAAAGTGTTTTTGGAAATGCCCTGCGGAACTTCCGCAAGCGCCAAAACGTTCTTTTTTTGATTTGCGGGAGTCCCGCAAACGCCAAAGCGTTCTCTTTTTGATTTGCGGAACTTCCGCAAACGCCAAAGCGTTCTCTTTTTGATTTGCGGAACTTCCGCAAGCGCCAAAACGTTCTTTTTTTGATTTGCGGGAGTCCCGCAAACGCCAAAACGTTCTCTTTTTGATTTGCGGGAGTCCCGCAAACGCCAAAGCGTTCTCTTTTTGATTTGCGGAACTTCCGCAAGCGCCAAAACGTTCTTTTTTTGATTTGCGGGAGTCCCGCAAACGCCAAAAGCGTTCTCTTTTTGATTTGCGGGAGTTCCGCAAACGCCACAGTTCTCTTTTTGATTTGCGGAACTTCCGCAAGCGCCAAAACGTTCTTTTTTTGATTTGCGGGAGTTCCGCAAACGCCAAAACGTTCTTTTTCGATTTGCGGAACTTCGCAAGCATTTCAATAGACGTTTTGGCCATGGCGTAGCTCCCGTAGAGACTCCCGGCGGGCTTTATTCTTATTATTGAACTCACGCGTAGTTCTAATCGCCGTAGATGAGCAGAAGGCTTGAAGGTGGCTGCGGTTTTTGATGTGGTTGTCCGAGAAATACTCCTCTCGATATACCCTGAAATCAAATTAATTCGCTGCGTGTACTTTTGCGCCCTTGGAAAAGAGAAGATTTCAAGTGATACGGAAACATGAACCCTCTGCTACTCATGGCCCATTGGGGCGTTGGAGAAGTGCTTCTTGCGATAGCCATTTTGGCTTTGCTTTTCGGAGATCGACGGACGTGGGAGGTACTCAAACGTTTGGCGCAGAACCTACGAACACGGTTGCGTTCGCGTCGGCCGAAAACGACACACCACCGATCGGCATGATACGGCTATCGCTAACCGATGGCTCACTTCAATCTTATCCCCCACACGATTTGCTATTACATCTACCCCTTCTATTTTGATATGAAAGAGATAAAGAAAAACGTCGGACACTTCGCTGCCAATGGGGCGGGGTCTCATCGCAAATCCGGCGACCCCACGAATCGCAAGCTGCACCTTCCGTCTCGCGGTCGACAGCGCTTCATTGCCGCCATATGGATTACCGCAGGAAGTATAGCGGCACTCGTGTTCATCATCTTCTTTGCCATCTCGCAAGGATGGATTGGCTATGTGCCGGCTGTGGAGCAGCTCGAAAATCCGATAGATCGCTATGCTACGCAACTCATTTCGGCCGACGGAAAGAGCCTCGGGAGCTTTTCCTACAGCCAGGACAACCGATTTTATGCCAGCTATCAAGATCTGTCCCCCGATTTGGTTCAGGCGCTCATAGCCACGGAGGACGTGCGCTTCACGGATCACAGCGGAATCGATATCCGTGGACTCTTCAGGGCCATTGTGAAACGCGGATTGATGGGCCAACGTAGCGGCGGTGGCGGTAGTACCATCACGCAGCAGTTGGCCAAACAGCTGTACTCCCCCAGCGTCGAAAGTTTGACCGAGCGACTCCTCCAGAAGCCCATTGAGTGGGTCATTGCCGTCCGTTTGGAGCGCTACTATACCAAAGAGGAAATCATCAATATGTACCTCAATAAGTTCGACTTTCTTCATAACGCAGTCGGAATACGGTCCGCTGCGCAGTCTTACTTTGGGAAAACTCCGGCTACGCTGACTACCGAGGAGGCTGCGATGCTGATCGGTATGTGCAAAAACCCTTCCTACTATAACCCGATTCGTTATCCCGAGCGCACCCTGGAACGCCGCAACACCGTCTTCCGTCAAATGGTCAAGGCCGGGTTTATGACCGAGGCCCGCTGCGAAGAATTGAGCGCCAAGCCAATTGTCTTGCACTACACACAACTCGATCATACGGACGGCATAGCACCCTATTTCCGCGAATATCTCCGTGTCACGATGATGGCCAAAAAGCCCGAGCGTAGCGATTATTCCAAATGGCAGCAGCAGAAGTATTTGGACGACTCTCTGGCTTGGGAAACGAACCCCCTTTATGGCTGGTGTAACAAAAATCGAAAGGCCAACGGCGACCCCTATAATTTATATACCGACGGACTGAAGGTCTACACCACCATCGACTCCCGCATGCAGCAATACGCCGAAGAAGCCATTGCCGAACACCTCGGGAAGCATCTTCAGCCTGCTTTTTTCCGTGAGAAACGTCGGAAACCCTATGCGCCTTTTTCAGAAGATATTACCGAGAAGCAGCGGAAGGATATTCTCGATCGAGCCATGAAGCAGAGCGATCGCTACCGTGCGCTCAAACAAGCCGGATACTCCGAGAAGAAGATTCGGGAGAACTTCAACGAAAAAGTAGAGATGCAGGTCTTCACCTGGAAGGGAATTGTCGACACGACGATGTCGCCGATGGACTCCATCATCTATTGCAAAAGTTTATTGCGCACCGCCTTTATGGCCATGGACGTCCGTACGGGGCAAGTCAAGGCCTACGTAGGCGGCATCAACTTCGATAAATTCAGATACGACATGGTGACTACTGGGCGCCGTCAAATCGGATCCACCATGAAGCCCTACCTCTATTCATTGGCCATGATTGAAGGTTTTACGCCTTGCGACCAGCTTTTACATGTCCAACCCGTTCTTTATGACGAAGGCGGAAACGCGTGGATACCTCGAAACCCCGGCGCACGCCGTATAGGAGAGATGGTAACTGTCCAATGGGGGTTACAAGTATCCTCCAACTGGGTCACGGCCTATCTGATGAAACAACTTTCGCCCTACAGTCTGGTTCGATTGCTTCGTTCCTATGGCATGCATAGCCACATCGACCCCGTGGTCTCTATTTGCTTGGGTACGCCGGACATCTCAGTGAGTGAAATGGTCAGTGGTTACAGCGTTTTCGCCAATAAAGGCATTCGTGTAGAGCCGCTTTATGTGACACGCATTGAGGACTCCTTCGGAAATACCATCGCCACGTTCGCTCCGCAGGTCAACGAGGTTTTACCTGAAGAAGCGGCTTACAAGATGCTATACATGTTGCGCAGTGTGGTCGATGGCGGTACAGCAGGGCGTGTGCGATACGGCTATGATATTACCGCGCAAATGGGAGGCAAGACGGGAACCACTCAAAATAACTCCGACGGTTGGTATATGGGCTTCACGCCCTCCTTAGTAGCCGGTTGTTGGGTGGGCGGGGAAGATCGATCAATCCACTTTGACAAAATGGACGAAGGACAGGGTGCCGCAATGGCTTTACCTATCTATGGCCTCTTCATGAAGAAGGTCTATGCCGACAAGAAGCTCGGTTACTCGCAATCGGAGACCTTCGATGTACCCAAAGAGTACGCCAATCCCTGTCGCGGATACGTCCCGATGGAATCCGACTACTCCAACCACACCGGGATCGACGATCTATTCAATTAGAGGTTCGAAATTAAGTTCTAAGACAACCCCGAAAGGTCTCCAGTCCCTCCGACTGGGGACCTTTTGTTTTTAGACATGAATGAAGCCTTATTTGACTTTCTAATGGGACCTTCTTTTCTTTCCTTGAGAAAAGAAAAGAAGCAAAAGAAACTCAAGCCCTCTACCGAGGGCGAGGAAGTTTGGCCGGGTACATCGAGAATAGCCGAAAGTCACAAATATCCCGGATTACATACCCACAAACATGTACCAAGTCAGACTTGGCTGGCGTCCCTGACGCCTTGATCTTCTTTTGCTTCTTTTCTTGCATCAAGGCAAGAAAAAGAAGATCATGAGACCAGAAAATCTTGCATCAAGGCAAGAAAAGAAGATTATGAGGTCTTACTTGACTTTCTAATGGTACCTTCTTTTCTTTCCTTGAGAAAAGAAAAGAAGCAAAAGAAACTCAAGCCCTCTGCCGAGGGCGGGGAAGTTTTTCCGGGTACCTCGAGAATAGCAGAAGGACCTGAATCTCTCAAATTACTGACCTCTAAATACGTACCCAGCCAAATTTGGCTGGCGTCCCTGACGCCTTGATTTTCTTTTGCTTCTTTTCTTGCATCAAGGCAAGAAAGGAAGATCATGTGGCCTTACTTGACTTTCTAATGGGACCTTCTTTTCTTTCCTTGAGAGAAGAAAAGAAGCAAAAGAAACTCAAGCCCTCTGCCGAGGGCGGGGAAGTTTTTCCGGGTACCTCGAGAATAGTCGAAGGCCCTGAATTTCTCAGATTACTGGCCTCCAAATTTGTGCGGTTTCGAATGGCTCCTCGATAGGATATGTAGAGGGACGTATGCTATACGCTCCTACTATCTACCGGAATAAAAAGCTCTCTCTCCTCAAAAAAACTGCGTTTGATGTAGTTCCCTTTTGTCTTCTATTGTCCGGTGAGTTGATGGATGAAATTCCGTATATGGTGGAAGCCTTTTTGTCAAGGATATTTTCAGGGTGTATCTTTGTAATCGTTTTTTAATCCATATCCACATGAATAGAAAAGATCATTACACAAGTCATCGAACGAAACAAGGCAGTTGGCGAAAGCTGTTGCCTGCCATTGGCCTGGTTGTTACCCTTTCGATGCAAGCCGAAGGTGCCGGAGCGGCGACCGTAGGCAGTGCAGCCAGTCGTGCACCGGAAATGGCGACGCTAACGCAACATCAAAAACGTACCGTGGTCGGAACGGTTATCGACGAAACAGGCGAACCGGTCATCGGGGCCAACATCCTCGTGAAGGGAACAGCTACGGGCACAACGACAGACCTCGATGGACATTTTTCGATCGAAGCCGAGGGCTCGCAGGTCACGTTAGTCATCTCTTACATAGGTTACAAGCGTTTGGAGGTGTCGGCTACGGCGGGGCAACCTGTTAAGGTACGTCTGGAGCCGGAAGACAACGTGATGGACGAAGTTGTCGTCACGGGTTATGGCACATTCAAAAAGTCAGCCTATGCTGGATCGGCTTCGAATGTGAAAGCCGACAAAATGCAGGATGTTCCGGCCGTCTCGTTCAAGGATTTGTTGCAAGGAAACGCTTCAGGCGTGCAGTTTTCCTCCTCTTCCGGTCAGCCGGGAGCCGCCTCGACACTCAAGATCCGTGGCATGGGATCGTTCAACGCCAGCAATGCGCCGCTTTATGTCATCGACGGCGTACCCGTACGGTCGGGGTCGATCAATAGTCTCAGCTCGCGTGCAGGGCTCGACATCATGTCCACGTTAAATAGTTCCGATATCGAAAGCATCACTATCATTAAGGATGCAGCTGCGGCTTCGCTTTACGGATCGCGTGCGGCCAACGGTGTGGTGCTGATTACCACCAAACGAGGCAAGTCCGGAAAGCCTGCATTCTCCTTCAAGGCCGATTTTGGTAGTTCAGACTTTGCGATGGAATATCGTCCGATCATGGGCGGAGAAGAACGTCGCCAATATATCTACGACGGACTCGTGGCGGGCCAAATGAAACGCGGTAAGTCCGAAAGTGTGGCGCGCGCATACGCCGATAAACGCATCAACAACTTTGCGCCCATTCCGTGGTGCGGCTATACGGACTGGGATGACGTATTGTTCCGCAAAGGCAGTCACAGCAGTTACGAAGCCTCGATCACGGGCGGATCGGACAAGTTCAAATACTATTCATCTCTCTCTTACCTCAAGCAAGAGGGTATCGCCTACAACTCAGGTCTGGAACGCATCAGCGGACGCCTTAACGTGGATTATCAGGCTACGGATCGCTTGAAATTGGGCGTAAATATGTTGCTGGCCACCGTAAATCAAGAGGTGAACAGCGAGGGAACGTCTTATGTTTCACCTTTCTACACATCGCGCAATGCCGTTGTGCCTTCAGATCCGGTTTACAACGAAGACCGCAGTTGGAACCGCAATATGATTCGTATCGGCGATCGCAATCCGGCCCAGTCGGCAGCTTACGACTATCAACGCGAATACGTTACGCGTACTTTCAATACGATCTTTGCCGAATATGAATTCATTCGTGACCTCAAGTTCCGCTCCACCTTCAGTTATGATTACGTGAACACGAAGGGAAAAGACTGGAGTGACCCACGCACAGCCGAGGGACAGGACAAAAATGGTATCATGGATAAGCGCTACAGCGAATTGAGTAAAATGACTTGGGCAAACCAATTGAGCTATCGGACGACCCTATCGGACAATCATCACCTCGATGCGCTGATCGGATACGAGGTTGACGATCAATATAGTGACTATCTGCTCGGAATAGCCAGTAATTTCGCTACGCCACAGAAAAACGAGATCAGTAACGGTATGAAAAACCGAAGCCGTAGGCGGAAGCAATACGCGCTCACGGATGGTGTCTTATATCTCTCGCTTAAACTATGATTATCGCAATCGCTACTACCTGGGAGGTAGTTTCCGCACCGACGGAAGCTCTCGCTTCCACCGCAATAGCCGTTGGGGCAGCTTCTGGTCCCTCTCAGGCGCTTGGCGGGCCATCGAGGAATCGTTTATGGAACCTACAAAAGGCTGGTTGTCCGATTTGAAGCTCCGCGCTTCGTACGGCGTGAACGGAACACTTCCTTCGGATCTCTATGGCTATATGGGACTTAGCGACCTCACGAATGGCTATTTAGAGCAACCTGGAATCATCCGGTCGCGGCTCCCGAATATCGATTTGCAGTGGGAAACGAACCACAACCTCAACCTGGGTCTCGATCTGGGCCTCTGGAATCGTATCAACGTAACGCTGGAATATTATGTCCGTACGACGAAGAATCTACTCATGGATCGCCCGATTTCGATGACTACGGGATTTTCGAGCTACCTGATGAACATCGGCGAGGTGAAAAATCAAGGCGTGGAGTTGGAAATCGGTTCGACGAACGTGCAGACGAAGGACTTTACCTGGACGACGAATTTCAACATCTCGCACAACCGCAACGAAATTGTCAAACTCGACGGATTGCAGACTGAGATCATCGGCGGATATCAAATTCACCAGGTCGGAAGCCTTACCGCACCTTCTATATGATCGAATTTGCTGGCATTAACCCTGAAACGGGTGCGCCACAGTTCTACACGAACGAGCGGGATGCTAACGGCAACTATAAGAAGGATATTACCGAAGATGTAAGCAAGGCCCACGCTGCAGTGCTCGATAAATACGCTGATCCGGCCGTGATAGGCGGTCTGAGCAACTCGATTCGTTACAAATGGTTCGACCTGAGTTGCATGTTCTCCTATCAGTTTGGCGGATATGCCTACGATGTATGGGCGCAGAAGACGGAACACGGTGGCAACGATATGCGGGCTAACGTGCCGACCTATTATCGAAATAGTTGGCGGAAGGCAGGCGACGCAACCAGCTACGAACTTTTCTACGAGAACCCCGCGGTAGCCATGAACAAGATTTCGACTTCTCGGCGCCTGCACAGCACAGACTTTATCCGTCTAAAAACGCTCACCTTAGGCTTCACACTGCCCAAAAACTGGGTAAAGGCAGCGCATCTCGAGAACGTACGTCTCTATGCTTCCGCAAACAATCTCTGGACCTGGGCGGCATACGATTATTATGATCCCGAAGCCACCGAAGGCGGTTCGGCAACGTGGGGAACGCCTCCGCTCAAAACCGTCATCTTTGGCTTAAACATGAACTTCTAATCTCAAAAAAATGATCGAATCATGAATCGCTTGAAATATATCACCCTCTTTTTTATTGCCGTCCTGATCTCCTCGTGCGGCAACGATTGGCTCGACGTGGAGCCCTCGACATCCATACAGACCGAAAGCGGCGTCAAGTCGCTGAAGGAAGTGGAGTTTCCCTCAACGGCATTTACAGCACGATGCAAAGTGCCGATGCTTATTCCGGCCGACTCGTTTATTACGCTGACGTGACGGGCGACGATATGCAAGCCGTCAGCTCGACCAAGCGAACGGCCAATTACTATCGCTTCAATTTCACGAAAGACAACGGCCCGTCCAGTCATTGGGCTTACCTCTACAACATTATTCAGAATTGTAACGTAGTGTTGGCCAGCCTCGATCGCATCACCGCAAAAGACGCTGAGAAGGCTTATCGCAACGATTTGCGAGGTCAGGCGCTCGCCATCCGTGGCATGGCACTCTTTGACCTGACCCGCATCTTCGGCTACCCCTATACGAAAGACGGCGGGGCCTCGATGGGTGTCCCCATCATCGAAACGGTTTCCGGCACGGAGGATAAGCCCTCCCGCAGCTCCGTGGCCGAATGTTACACGCACATCATAGCCGACCTGAAGTCCGCCTCGGAACTCCTCGGGGAGAAGTTCAACAAGGGGAAGTTCAATAAGTGGGCCGCCCTGACGTTGCTGAGTCGCGTGTACCTCTATAAAGGCGAAAATACGGAGGCCCTGAAAGCCGCCAAGTCCGCCATCGAAGGCGCGGAGAAGAACGGGTATGCCCTCTGGTCCAATAAGGCCTATCCGACGGCCTGGGGAGCAGACGCGTCATCCGCAGATCAAGGCGAAGTGCTGTTCGAGATTGTCAATCTCACCACCGACTCGCCCGGAAAGGAGAGCATGGGTTACCTGAACTCCAAAGACGGATACGACGACATGTGCATCACCGCCTCGTTCTATCGTTTGCTCAAGGAGAACCCCCGCGATGTACGTCTGAAGCTCCTCAGCTTCGACGGCAAGCAGTACGCGTATGTCAATAAGTATCAGCCGCAACCGGGAGAGAATATCGCCGATGCCAATATACCCCTTTTGCGTCTGTCGGAAGCCTATCTAAATGCAGCTGAGGCCGCAGTCAAGACCGGCGACAATGCTACAGCCGTGACTTACCTCGATGCCATTGTTCATCGAGCAGATCCCGACTCTACGGTAAAGGGAAAAAAACCTTGACTTTTGGCCAATGTACTCAATGAGCGACGCAAAGAATTGGTTGCAGAAGGCCATCGCATGTATGATGTGATGCGTAATGGCCTTTCGATCAAACGTGAAGACGTCGAGAGAGCGCGATCAGTCGCACCCGCCACGACACCCCTTACATGGAGTACGATCGCACGTTCTACATGATTGTCCTGCCCATCCCCAAGGGCGAGATCGACGCCAATCCCAACATCAAGCAGAACCCCGGCTACTGATCGCAGATCGTTTAGGAGTACAAGAAAGGTCTCCGGCCGAATAAGCTGGAGACCTTTTATTTTTTATCATTCCTATAATGTAGGGGCGTATCGAATACGCCCTCTAGACGCTGCCGGAGGCGGCGAATGATTGTTTTTGCGCCTTGGCGTGTCTCTTCGTTTCCTTTGGAAACGTTCGGAGGGCGTATGCGATACGCCCCTACCCGGGTACATTTTAATTCTTAGAATATCAGTGTATCAGGATATGTAGGGGCGCAAAAGCATACGCCCTCCAGATACGTACCCGGCCAAACTTCCCCGCCCTCGGCAGAGGGCTTGATCTTCTTTTGCTTCTTTTCTTGCATCAAGGTAAGAAAAGAAGATCCTGAAACCAGAAAGATCTTGCATCAAGGCAAGAAAAGAAGATTAGAGAGGCGAAAATATCCCGTTTTACCATTAGAAAATCTCTCTTTATCCGTATACGGTAGGGGCGTATTGCATACGCCTCACATATGCTGCCGAAGGCAGCGGAGACGTGTCTTTGCGTAATGCAGAATGGTCTCCAATAGGACATTTGAGGGGCGTATGCAATACGCCCCTACCGCCTGACGGATAAAATGCACCGCCATTCACTCTAATCACGATCATAGACAATCACTTATATATACCGAGAAACCCAGATTGCAGACATCTTTTTCTCATATAGGAGAAAATCAGCTACACCCTAAAAATCAGCACATACAACAGCCCCGCAAAAATTTTTCTACGATTTTTTCGCGAAAAGTTTGTTGCTATTCAAAACAGTTATACTTTAGCCGCCGCTTAGACAGCGGTCATAAGTCAAACTACATATTGAAACACTTTCGAGTCGTGGGAAACACTCCAGATAGATTTTGAGGATAAAGGGAAAGCGCCAAATACGCTTTGGGTGTGTTTTTACAGCTCGGAAGGAGCCAAAAACCGTTTGAGGTCGATTATGAGGCTCAAAAAGGACTACAAAAGTGTTTGAGGTCGATTTTGAGGCTCAAAAAGGACTACAAAAGCGTTTGAGGTCGATTTTGAGGCTCAAAAAAGAATACAAAAGCGTTTGAGGTCGATTTTGAGGCTCAAAAAGGACTACAAAAGTGTTTGAGGTCAATTTTGAGGCTCAAAAAGGACTGCAAAAGTGTTTGAGGTCGATTTTGAGGCTCAAAAAGGACTGCAAAAGCGTTTGAGGTCGATTTTGAGTCTCAAAAAGGACTTCAAAACCGTTTGAGGTCGATTTTGAGGCTCAAAAAGGAATGTAGAGATATGTGGAACAGCTTACGCTGCTGTCAGAAGCATTCATCATTATATATGTACCTATAAAGAAAGGAGAAAAACGAATGGACGAATTAGTCGAAATCCAAAAAATGCGCCTTACGAGGCTTGACAACGCACTGCACGTACTGTATCATTCGGATGCATACGACATAGTTCATGCCGTAGACATCACGAAACTCGGATTGACCCTCGCGCTACTCAATGAGTGGAATGGCAATCTGCTGACGGAGAAAGATCTCAATTTGGAAGCACAAGCCAATCACAACACGAAGCTCCTGAATGAGAAAAATGAGGAACGAAACAAATTGATCACCTTCATTTTCAATGTGGTTCGTACCTACCAGCGTTCACCGGATGCCGACGAAGCGAAAGCCGCTACGCAGTTGGATATCATCACTCGCCGCTATCGGGGTATACAGTATGGCAGCAAATCGCACGAGACAGTGCATATTGATGGCCTGCTGATCGATCTGAAGAAGGCTGAGATGACTCCGCTACTCGCTACCTTGCGACTGACGTCGGCCGTGTCACTTTTGGAGACTGCCAACGCCGAGTTTAACAAGTTCCGTAAGGCCCGCACCGCGTCTCGCGCTAAAAAAGACCTCCCGAAGATCGTTGAGGTGCGTCCGAAGACGGATGCGGTATATGAGCGCGTCATTTTTATGCTTCAAGCCGCCTATTTGTCAGGTTCGGCAACGGTGGATAAGGAATTGATCCGTACAGTAGCCAAGCAGCTCAATCAGCGGATGGACGAAATCAACGAGACGTTTAGCCAGATCCTCGCGCGCCGTAAATCGGATAAAAGTAAGGATCCCAAGACACCTAAGGAGCCTAAAAAACCGCGTAAGCCGAAGGACAAGGATGATCCGGATATCCGTCTGCCGGAGACCGAGGAGCCCAAGAATCCCGGCGATAGCGGAAAAGACAAAAAGCCAGAGGGTGGCGGTACGCCGAAGCCCGGAGGCGGTGGCAAGAAGCCTGAAGGCGGCGGCTTAGGTACCGAAGGCGGCGGAAAGCAGCCTAAAGAAGGCGGCTCAGGTTCCGAAGGTGGCGGTGGTGCCAGTGGAGGCGGCCCCGAGATCCATCTTCCGGAAAATTGAACAGATAGAACGAACATCATAGACCTAAAAACAAATCCGGGTACATATCGAATCATGTATCCGGATTTTTCGTTTTCGTTTTTTGATTTCAGATTTTTCGGTAGAGTAGGGGCGTATTGATTTTTCGGATTCTATTCCTGTAACACAGTAGGGGCGTATTGCATACGTCCCACAAACGCCGCCGTAGGCGGCGAATGATCATTTTTGTGCATTGGCACGCCTCTTCGTTTCCTTCGGAAACGTTCGGGGGACGTATGCAATACGCCCCTACCCGGGTACATTCTTATTTTATGGATTCCATTCTTGTAACATGGTAGGGGCGTAACAGCATACGCCCCTACAAACGCCACCGGAGGCGGCGAATGATCATTCTGTGCATTGGCACGCCTCTTCGTTTCCTTCGGAAACGTTTGAAGGGCGTATGCAATACGCCCCTACCTGGGTACATTCTTATTTTACGGATTCCATTTCTGTAACATGGTAGGGGCGTATTGCATACGCCCCACAAACGCTGCCGGAGGTGGCGAATGATCATTTTTGTGCATTCGCAAGGATTGGGAAACATGTTATATAACATGTAGCTCTATTTTTGATGATACAGAAGGTCATTGTTTCTTTGTGGGTAAACATATAAGGATAATTCAAATGAAACGAGTACTGATATTTCTTTTCGCGTGGACATTAGTAGTCTTCGCTCTGCAAGCGCAGACAGAAATCGATAAGGCGATGTTCCGGGCTATGTATAAGTTCTCTTATAAAACAAGTCCGGAACAGCCCACATTTGGTTGGGTGGATTGGATGTATCTCGATATAGGGAATAAGGCAACGATGTTTTATAACCGTTATGCCGAACTCAAAGACTCTGTGACGAACGAGTGTCTAAAGCAGAATATGCCCCCAGAGGCGATCCATGAGCGGACAAAAAACTATCCCGTAAGGGGAGATGCGCCGGTTTATTGTCAGTTGTATAGTGAGAAGACAACACGGGTTGCTACACGGTATGCCAAAGGTTATTACTATGAAGAACCGATGGTCATGCCGCAGTGGATACTTGACAATAAGTCGCTAACTTTATACGGTTACACTTGCCGTCGAGCTACAACTCATTATTTAGGTCGAACATGGGAAGTCTATTATACCACAGACATTCCCTTGAATTATGGACCATGGAAATTATGGGGATTGCCCGGATTGATAGTTCGTGCTACAGATGCAGACCATTATTTTCTCTTTGAATTAGATCATTTCAAACGTCTATCCAAGCCTGAACCCATTATTTATATCCATCGGGAATTTGGCAATAAGGGTGGATACACAGGAAGTGAGTATAAGAAGGTATCCAAGAAGACTTTTGTGGAATATGAGAGATTGTTTCATAAGGATGCCATGGCGTTTCTCGATTTTGAGATGGGAGATACAGGACCTACATCGGGTGATCCCGCTCCAGTTGCAGAAATTCCATATATCCCATTGGAAAAATAGCTTCCTCAAAAACGTATTCCTATTGATTATATATGGGGACTTTGTTTTTAAGCGGCTATGGCAGTCATTGAGCATCTCCAATAGCAAGCTCCTCAATTTTCAAGAGCCGAAAAACATGTTGTAAAACATCCGCTCTTGTTTTTGAGTCTACAGTTGTTTCTGCGTTCTTTATGGAGAACAAATAAGGACATTCAGAATGAGACGAATACCGGTATTTTTTTTCGTATGGATCTTCGCTACAGTGGCGACGTATGCACAGGAAACAATAGACACCGCGCGGTTCTGGGCGGTCTATAAATTCTCTTATAAGACCGCTCCGGAACAGCCGGAGTTTGATTGGATAGATTGGATGTATCTCGATATAGGCGATAAAGCGACAAAGTATTTCAATCGATATGCCGAGATCAAGGATTCTGTCAAAAACGAAGGATTAAAGAAGGGCTTATCTGGCTGGGAACTTTTTGAGATGACCAAAGAGTATCCAGTAAGAGGGGCAGCTCCTATCTATTATCAATTATACAATGAAAAAAAGACGCGAGTGGCGACTGAATATGTAGCTCATGGATATGTCTATGAGGAACCCTTAGCAATGCCCAATTGGACACTACAAGAAGATACGATGACCATTTTGGGCTACTTATGCCACCGCGCAACAACTCACTATTTAGGACGAGATTGGGAAGTATATTATACCACTGAAATACCTCTTAATCGTGGGCCATGGAAGCTCTGGGGATTACCTGGACTGATTACGCAGGCTACGGATGCAGATCATTACTTCTTATTTGAGATGGATCAATTTAAGCATCTAACAGAACCCATTCCGATGACTTATATTCATCGAACACTGGGCCATAAAGGTGGCTATACAGGGGATGAGTATAAAAAGATCACTAAGGCGACCTATCTCAAATATGAAGCCTCTTATCATAAAGATATAACTGCTTTTACGAACTTTGAAATAGGTGCGGAGATAAGAGATATGGATGGTAATTCATTACCTGTAAACAAATTGCCTTACATACCATTGGAGAAATAGCTTTCTCAAAAACGCGTTCCTATTGCTTATATATGGGAACTCTGTTTTTAAGCGGCTATGGAAGTCATTGAGCATCTCCAATAGTGAGCCGCTCAATTTTCAAGAGTCGAAAAACATGTTGTAAAACATGCGCTCTTATTTTTGAGTCTACAGTTGTTTCTGCGTTCTTTGTGGAGAACAAATAAGGACATTCCGAATGAGACGAATACCGATATACTTTTTCGCATGGATCTTCGCTACAGTGGCGACGCATGCGCAGGAAACAATTGACACCGCACGGTTCTGGGCGGTCTATAAATTCTCTTATAAGACCGCTCCGGAACAGCCGGAGTTTGATGACGTGGATTGGATTTATCTGGATATGGGCCATGAGGTGACGAAATTTTACAGCCGCTATGGTGAAATACGTGATTCAATCATGAATAACGGGTTTAAGAATGGTCTGTCTGCCTGGGAAGTCCTCGAATTGATCAAAGGCTATCCGCGGCCAAGTAATACCCCCGTTTACTATCAATTTTATGACGAAAAAAAGACTCGTACGACTATCGAATATATGGATGGGTATATCGGTGAGGAACAAATGTCTATGCCTGACTGGACATTGCATGAAGACACCGCAACTATAGCAGGATATTTGTGCAAACGGGCTACGACGCATTATCGAGGTCGTGATTGGGAAGTGTATTATACCTCCGAAATACCGCTTAATCGGGGTCCATGGAAACTTTGGGGCCTCCCGGGATTGATTACTCGCGCTACGGATGCGGATCACTACTTCCTATTTGAAATGAATACTTTTCAGCGTCTAACAAATCCAGTTCCGATTGTTTATATTCATCGCGAAATAGGCGGAAAAGGAGGTTATACAGGTGCTGAATACAAGAAAATATCAAAGAATACCTATTTGGAATATGAGCGACTGTATCACGAGGATGCAATAGCCTTTGGAGATTTTGAGAAGGGGTCGCCTTCGAACTTTTTTGATGAGAACGGTAATCCCACATCTGCTCCTGTGATGAAAAGAGAGTATATCCCAATAGAGAAATAGCACCTATTTTTTTCCAGAAGTACTTTACAGACCTCAGTTTGTGCTTTTCTTTAGACGAAAGACACATCCTGAGAAGCTGTTTTGAATTTATTGAGTGATTATTTTAGGTGCTGTTTGATCGGAGCTTTCTCACTTCTATTTCGGGGCTATTCAGGTTTATTTCCGCCCTTTTGTCTCATCTTTTTCGTTACATAGCTCGCTATGCTCCTCAAAAGATGAAACAAAATCATCGGAAATATCCTCTGAATATCCTCCGAAATAAATTCCAAACAGCTTCTGAGGTTTTTTGATTGCTCACTTTAGCGTAAGAATGACCTATGATGAATCGTGGACTACTTTTTTGGACAATACTTTTTATGCTGACCGTCGCCGGGTCCAGCGCGCAACAGCAATTGAAGGGCCATACCCGCGCGAAGACCAATGGCGCACCCATTCCGGACGTCTACGTCATGCTGATGAGTGCAGACGGACGGCGAATCCTGTCCTACGATTACTCGAGGGATGACGGCGCTTTCACTTTAGACCTCCCGTCGGACGGTGCTCCGGAATACGTTGTATCGACCTCCCGGTTAGGTTTTGAAGCCCTGCGGCAAAGCGTTCGGAGGGATGCGGGCACTGTGGAACTGCGTTTGCAGGAGACTTCGGTCAAGCTGCGCGAAGTGAAGGTCGAGGCCGCGCCCATGCGACGCCGCGGGGATACGCTGACCTATTTTATGTCTAATTTTTCGCGGCCGCAGGACAAGACGTTGGCCGAAGTGCTGGAGCGTATGCCCGGCATTGAAGTCCGTAGTGACGGACTTGTCAAATATGACGGCCGACCTATCAACCGCTTTTATATCGAAGATTTGAATCTGCTTGGCAATCGGTATTCACTGGCTACGAAAAATCTTTCACCGGCTGACATCGCTTCCGTACAGGTTTACGAAAATCATGAGCCAATCAAAATGATGCGTGGACGCACGGATCCCGACGAGGCGGCTCTAAACATCAGACTGAAATCGGGATCGCGCGCCAAATGGCTCCTCACGGGTGACTTCGGTTTGGGCGGTTTTCCGATGCTCTATGACGCGACCGTTACGCCAGCCCGCTTTGCGCGCCGAAACCAGACGCTGATTGTCGCCAAGGCCAATAATACGGGGCGGGACATTGCCATGGAGCTCCGGATCCATTCGATGGGCGCCACCGTCTTTAATCCGGCTACTTTGGAGGGCATTCCGGATCGACTTTCACCCCTCACGATGACCTCGGCCTTCTTCGTTCGCGATCGCGCACGCTTCAATAGGTCTGCTATTGCCTCGGTGAATCAACTTTGGCGGGTGGCGGATGACGTGGACTTGCGCTTGAATCTCAATTATGGCTACGAACGGGAGTCGCGTAGCCGTAGCGTAGAGACGGAGTACCGGCTGGGCAACGGACAGGCGTACACCGTCGGCGATTACACCTCGCAGATCGTCCGACGTCATAAATTGGAAGGCGAATGGACTTTGACGGCCAATCGGACACGTTATTTTTTGGAGAATAAGCTCAGCGCAGAAATTCATTGGAAGGATGCGCGCGCCGATGTAGCTGCGGGAGGTCGCCAAATGCAGCAGCAAATGAATTTGCCACGCACCTTGATAAAGAATCACTTAAAACTTTCTCGTTTGATCGGTCGCGTGGCTTTTGGATTCGGAAATGAGACAGAATTTATACGTATGCCACAATGGCTTACGGTTTCTTCGCAAGATTCGATACCACTTTTTAGACAGCTATTCGTCCGGCAATCTATTCGTTATGAGGCGGGTAGCAACGATTCATATCTGACGCTCAATTTCCACTCCGGGGCACATACGCTGGACTTAAAAACGGGTTTTGCATGGAAGGGACAAGCCGTGCGGTCCGCCCTGCAACCCCAACCGGAGGGCGTGGAGGGTCCCTACACGAACGATCTTCGTTGGCGCCTATGGCAGCTGTACGCGGTGCCTGCCTATCGATTCGTGTATGGGGCTTGGAGCCTCACGTCGTCCGCGATGCTGGAGCAACGACAGACCACGTATGCCGGCTATACCGATCGCGATCTGCAAATCCACCCCGCGATACGTTTCAGCTATGAGCCTTCGGCGGTATTTAAGTCGAGCGCCAGTTGGCAGCGTACGATTCGCCGTGGCGACCTGGACAATCGCCTCACGGGCTATGTGATGAAACGCTATAACCTGCTCACGCGTGGCACGGACCGTGAGGAACGTAACATTTCGGACATGCTGAGTCTCGACCTCTCGGTCAAGGATCTCTCGCATTTCTTTAACTTGAGTTATATGGCGTATTTTTCTCGTTATCAGGGGAAACCTGATCTCGGCATATCTTATTCGTGATTTCTATACCTTCTCCTGGCTTCGTCCTTTTGATCAACGCAGTACGTATTGGTCTCATACCCTTTCGGCAACTCGGCTATTGACGCGCCTTTCCCTTACCGCAGGGCTACAAATTGCGTACGCTCGCAACGCATCGACCTTGGAGCAGCAGGGAGCTACGATAGATTATACCGATCATAGTTTCACGCTTTCGCCTTCCCTCAAATGGAACGCCCGTAGGAACTTAAATTTTGATTATGTTGCGTCGCTATCGTATACCGGGGTAAGCATCGATCGGAGCGCCGTGGATCGGTACATTCCTTTCCTCGACCATCGTCTATACACCTATTGGGGCCTCACGCCGCGCCTCTCACTAACCACTACCCTGCAACATTATTACACACAAAGCCAAGACATATCGGCAACGAATCTTTTTTTCGCTGACTTAGGTCTGCGTTTTTCGTTCCCTCACATGACCGTCAGTTTAGACTGGACGAACCTCCTGAACCGTCGCACGTATGTGGTTACGGGCTATAACGCCATCAATACCTATACGCGTACCGATCGGCTGCGGCCCTCGGAATTTCTGATCAGCTTTCGTTTTAAGCGATAGGAGATCAGGGGAAAACGAAAACCGAAAAACAAAAAATGGCTGGACACCTGCGAGTTTTCTCGTCACGTATCCGGCCGTTTTTTATCCATCCGACTATCCGGAGATAAGATCGCAAAATCTTACGCCACCTCCAACGATGCGTAAGGTGCGCATGTCCTTTCATGAAGGAGCCGCGGCGCCGTGTGTAGACTTATTTTTAATTCCAACTTATTTTGCCGGTACACGTGAGAACAAAAAAATGCCGGGTACACGACTTGGGGAAATCCCGCCCGTGTACCCGGCTTTCGTTTGAAGACCTTAGACTTTTGTCGGCCTACGTTTTACAGCTTCCGCACCACCTGCATCATCTGCTCACCTAAGCCAATCGTGTAGCCCTGCGATACAAAGACTACCCGACCGAACGTGTCGGCGATAATGAAGATTGGCAGGTCGTTCGTATTCCGCAATTTCATGGCCTCGGCAATCATGCGCGTCACGGAACCATCTGCGTCCGTGCCCCACGTAATTGTGCTCGGTAGTGGGTCGAACTCCCTTCGATCAAAGCCATCCAAGGAAGCCTTATCCTTGAAAAGAAGCACTATGCCACGGTTCCAGCCTTCAAAGTCGGCCTTCAGACGGGCAATATCGCGCAGTGCATGGTTCGTTGGTTCCTGTCGTGCACCGAGAATGCCTATGATGAAGTATCCGCGGCCTGTGGTCGAAAGAATGGAGACCTTCGAGTCTGTTTCGTTGTCGAACTTGGCTTCGGGATCGATACTGCCGATCACGCTGATGTCCGTCGTATCCGCACGCATGACAAGCGGCACATTCGTCGTCTGCCCTTCGTGAATAGAGAAGAAGGTGAGACGTGCCAGCACCTTGCCACTGGCCATACGCGTACCCGTGACGAGCACATAATTGCCGCAATCGAGTCGCAATGAGGACGGCGCGCGAAGCAGATCCTGCCACGTGTCGCCCACACCGCCCTGCGATTCAAAGTCGAGCGTCCGCATTTGTGCGTCGTCACGCAATCGGGCAATCGTGAAGTGGCTGTAGTATTTCGGATTGTCAAGCGAGGGAGTGGGGGAGTAGCTGGCCGTGAGCATTCCTTGGGGCGCATTGGTCTGATGGTCCGCCTCGAAGTTCACATCCTGCCATCCGTGGTTGTAGTACTGCACCTTACCCGTCATTAGCTCGATCCGGGCAGGTATGCCCAGGCTTCGCGCCACGGCCACGAAGAAAATGTTGCGCGAATAGGTGTCCGCCATGCGCGCACGCCATACACCCGTCGGCATGATAGAGATATACTGCGGATTGAGGTCGTTACGAAGGGCGATATGTGTCTTCACCCATTCCACGAGGGCCTGCGGATTGCGTCGAGCTGCCGTAGCCAACGACGTATCGATCCGCTCGGCAAAGAATTGTTTGTAAGGCGTCAGATACTCGTTCCACACACGTGGGTTAACTACGTACTCCGCAAAAAGAGTGGCATCAGGCCGGTCGATAAGGCCCTCAGGGATTTGCGGCGTGTTGTTCAGATGGTCGAGTAGCACGTCCGCCGGCGTATCGCGGAGGTCCTTTTCGGAGATACTGTTCAATAGACGCAGCGCATCGGGCAGTCGGTTGGCCTGATCTGCCTCACGCAGGAAATGTTCGACCTCCTGGTGGTTGCCACGTGTCTTGGGCATGATTTTCCGCAGCTCGTCCGCGTTCGACATGCCTAAAACTTTCGCTAAGGCAGCAGACAGGGTGTCGGTATAGAACGTGGCCACGTATGCGTTGCGGATACTGTCCTCGGCCAGCATGCGACGCGTATTTTCAGCCTTCTCCGCATCCGTCACCTCACGCTCCGGTGGGATGGCACCTTCCACCGGGGGCACGATGTCCATCTCTACCGTAGCCGTGTCACCTGGCGTATGATCCAAGGCGATCGTCACGGCGTCGTCTTTACCAAAGGTCACCTTGTGGAAGCCATAGCGGCCGTCTTTCGACACCCACACGAGCATGTCGCCCTTGCCCGCCGTCAGTGAGGCCTTGCCGTCGGCATCGGTCTGCTTGCGCGCTACGGTGAAGAACTCAGCGTAGTTGTAGAGCTGGAACTCTACGAGCGCATCCGCTACCGGTTTGCCGTCGGTACCCTTCACGGTGATCGTCGTGCGACCCGTCGGGGCGTAATTGTCGATCACGTTGATTTCCGTGTAGCAGGCCGTGCGCTCCATCACATCCTCCGGTCCGTCGTAGTAGCCGAACACCTTCGTGTGCATCAGCATCCCGCGATAAGCCGGAGCGTTGAACCAAGCCAGATTGAGCGCCGGCTCAGGCTCACAGGCGCCGAAGAAGTACCAGCGACCGTCGACCCACGCCTCGACCCAGGCATGATTGTCGTCCGTATGGGCCCAGCGTGGCGTGTAGACCTGCCGCGCGGGAATGCCGACGGCGCGTAGGGCGGCCACGGTGAAGGTGGACTCCTCGCCGCATCGTCCGTAGGCTGTGCAGACGGAGGCGAGCGGTGAACTGGTGCGGGCGTCGGAGGGTGTGTAGATCACCTTTTCGTGGCACCAATGGTTCACCTCAAGCACCGCCTCGCGCAGTGAGAGTCCCCGCACGCGGTCCTTCAGCTCTTCGAAGAAGACGGTGCGACTCTCGTCCAGATTCTCGTTGTTGACGCGGATCGGGAGGACAAAGTGGCGAAAGATGTCCTCCGGGATCTGTTGTCCCCATGGCATCTCACGGCGGGCCGTGAAGGCCGCCCGGACGTTGCGCAGATAGAAGGCGCCGTCGTAGTCGGCCACGTCGCCGATGGGCATGTAGGCATAGAGGAACTCCATCGCCTCACGCTCCGGGGTGGTCATCTCGGTTTGGAAGATGGCGAAGAGCGACGAGTCGGCGAAGGCCTCACGTTTCGTTTTGAAATCCGCCTCCACGCGAGCGCGATAGGAGGCGTCTGTGATGAAATGTTCGGATTTCGTGCAGCCGAACGCAGCAAAGAGCAGGAGCAAGAGTCCTGCGATCATGGGTGAGTATGTTCTCATAATGAATAGGTAGTTATAGAGCCTTGCATAGGTAGTTGCGCACCTGCGGCGTCGAGCCGCCTCACTTCAGATATTCCTTCAGGAATCGATCGATGATATCGAAGGGGGATGCGCTTCATGTCGTCATAGAGGTCGATGTGGTAGGCGCCGGGCACGATGTAGAGCTCTTTGTTCGAGCCGTTGAGGCGCTTGAAGATGTCCTCGGCCATGCCGCGGGTGTGCGACTTTTCGCCCTGGACGATGAGCACCGCGCCGCGGATTTCGCCCACTCGCGAGCAGAGCGGCGAGCCGATGAAGGAGATGGGCGTTGTCTTTGTCCAGCCGCCCGTGGAGTTCACCGAGCGCTTGTGGAAGCCGCGGGCCGACTTGAAGTAGGCCTGAAAGTCGCGCAGGTAGCGGGGCGCGTTGGCGGCGATACGATCCAGGTTATCGCCCGTCACCTCGTGCGTATCCGTCTGCGCGTCTCGGGTGCGCTGATTGCTCAGTCGGCGCAGCTCCTCGTAGCGCGCATCGTCACTTTTGGAGTCGTAATAGACGTCGGCGAAGAGGCGCTTCATGTCGCAGAAAGAGCAGATGACAGTCGCCTTGACGCGCGTGTCGACCGAGGCCTCATTGACCGCCATGCCGCCCCAGCCACCGATGCCCACGAGGCCAATCTTCGAGACGTCGACGTTGCGCAGGCGCATCAGATAGTCCACGGCCGCGCCGAAGTCCTCCGTGTTAATGTCTGGTGCGGCCACGCTGCGCACCTCGCCGCCGCTCTCGCCCGTGAACGAGGGATCGAAGGCCAGGGCCACGAAGCCGCGCGATGCCAACTCCTGGGCGTAGAGTCCGGAGGCCTGCTCCTTGACCGCCCCGAAGGGCCCGCAGACGGCCACGGCGGGGTATCGCTTCGATGCCTCATAGCCTTTGGGCATGTAGAGGTGGCCGGCCAACTCTATCCCGAAGCGGTTTTTGAAGCGCACGCCCTGCACATCGATCGCCGGATCGACCTTGAAAACGCGCGTGTCGTTAGCCAGCACATTGACTGCGGCCGACTTCTGTTTCTGTTTTGCTTTTTGCCCGTAGGCTGCGCCCCCATGTAGGGCGACGAGCAGCGCCAAAGCGCCGATAAATAGATGCTTCATGTGGGGGGGCTTGTTTGGTCTGTTATCTGTGAATCCTTCCATTGTCCTATTGTCACTTCTTACTCTCTGGAAATTTGGAGGCGCAAAGCTAAGCGGCTGTTCGATTTATGGTAGGGGGCTCTGCGGAGGCAGGCGCAGTTTGGCCAGATACAGGAGGGACGATCGGGTAGGGGTCCGAAAGTATACGCCTCCTTCCGGGGGAACATCCCGCAGGGGAGGACGGAAAAGACGAAGGGGAGTCGATCCGTGAGGGGCATTAGCCTGCAATTGGAGGGGCGTTTAGGGGTGCGACGTCGTGTGAGGGGCAAAAGCGACGGCCTTTCGGACTGTTCCCGAGTGGCGGGCTGCCCCAGCGATCTCATTCGAAGCTCCTCCCCGCTGCGTGGCCTTAAATGGATGTGTATATCAGACGCTTTTAATGTGATAGGATAGAATATCACACGTATATTTTGTGCTTTTAATCTGAAAGGATAGAATATATTCTGCAAGTCGGAGTGTATTAATTTGAAAGCTAATTACTTTCATCGTATATATAATACTTTCAGATTAAAAGGATCAGATATATCATATATATTATATCCTTTCAGCATAAAAGCATAGAATATAGATTGTATATGATTGGCTTTTAATATGAGAGCATTCAATGCATATCAAATATCTTATCCTTTCAATATAGAAGCTCATTACTTGCATCGTACATCTTGTGCTTTTAATGTAAAAGCATGGAATATATGGCTCTTTTTAGGGCTGAGCGGGGAAGTTGTGGGGCAAAATGGCTCGCTTCGGGCGCCGCGCTGGGTGCCTATCGGGTAAAATGAGGCGCATTAGGGGCCACGCAGGGCGTCTATCGGGCAAAATGAGGTGCTTCGGGCGCGGTGCAGGGTGATTGTAGGACAACGGAAATGGCGATGCCGGGTAAGCCGTTGCGCACACCCGTAATCAGGGGGATTTGACCCCTGACCCTTGCTCCGGACGCCGGTTGTGTAGGACGAATATCTATCTACTTTTGCCCCTCGTTCAGAAAAAACAATTGTGTAAATGAGAAATAACGGGTTACGATCGGTGCTTGTCAGCTGTTTAGCAGCGCTTGTTTTGTCGTCCTGCTTGAAGGACGAAACGCAGAGGACAACGCCGGGATGGCGGCAGAAAAACTGCCAAATCGCCTCCTTTTTGCTGAAGAATGTCACCAAGGATAAGGACTCCATCGCTGGCCTTAGTCGGGTGACTTTCACCATCGACCAACTGCGAGGGGAAATCTACAACACCGATTCGCTGCCGTACGGCACACGGGTCACCCATAAGTTGGCCTGCCAGATCGTATACGACGAAGCCGTGGGCCCGTCGAGCGTGGAGTTCGAGCCAGAGGCGACCGGCAAACGCATTTCGGTGCGGGAGGATGACTCGATCGATTTCTCGCGGCCTGTGCGCATCTACGTCACGTCGCTAGACCGCACCGAGGCCAAGACCTACACCGTGCGCCTGAATGTGCACCAGCAAGACCCCGACTCGATGGCCTGGCAACACACCGCGCCGCTGCTCCGCCAGAGCAACCTCGTTGAGGCGCGCGTGCTGGCCCACACTGGCGCCTACCTGCTCTTGGCCCGCACGACCGACGGCCTGAGCGCCTATCGCTCGTCCGACGCGCAGACGTGGACGGCCCTCACTCCGGCCGGCCTGCCCGCGGGCAAGACGTTCGAGGCGGCCTATGCCACCCTCCTCCGCCATACCTATTATATACACGCCACCGACGGCGCGCTCTACCGCTCGTCCGACGGCACCACGTGGACGTCCGTCGCAGGGGCGCCCACCATCGTCCGCCTCTTGGGCGCCGTGGACACGGTGACTTACGGCTCACAGCCGGTGGCGCTGGCGGCCATCGTGCGCAGTAAGGACAACACGCTCCATTTCGCCTCGATGGATGCGTCGGGCACATGGACCACGGGCGACGCCGTCCCAACCACGTTCCCCACGGAGGGCTTCGGCAGCACGAGCTACGAGGCGGCCCATCGTCGGCACCTGCTGATCGCGGGCGGTCGTCGGCGCGACGGCATCCTGACGGACCAGACGTGGGAGACGACCGACGGGCGCACGTGGATCTGCCTCAATCAGTACACCGCCTCCGGTCTGCCGGCCTTGGAAGGCGCGGCGGTAGCGAACTACAGCGGCGCCATCGTCCTTGTGGGCGGCCTGAACGCCTCGGGCACTGCACAGCGCACGCTCTACCTCTCCTACGACCGCGGCGCGACATGGATCGCAGCGGCGCACAAGCTCCAGCTGCCAACGGAGTTCGTGGCGCGTGGCTATGCTTCGGCCGCTGTCACGTCGGACGGCTACCTGCTGCTCGTCGGCGGACGCACCTCGCGAACGGGTGCCATGAGGGACGAACTGTGGCGTGGACGCATCAATCGACTGGGTTACGGGCGGTAAAGGGTGAACGTAATTTTGAAACACTTTTCGCGTTAGGGAGAAAGTAATGACCGTAATAATCAAGGATAATGTCAGCAGCTTTCTTTCGACACCTTGCGGCGGGGCTCGTCTTCGCCGTCGTCAGCGTGTCGGCCTTTGCGCAGGAATACAAATACGAGATCGGCGGCATGGGCGGCGGAGCGTTTTACATGGGGGATGTGAATAAGAGTACGCCGCTCAAGGGCATGAACCCGTCGTTGGGGCTGGTCTTTCGCTACAACGCCAACTTCCGCATTGCCTTCAAGGGCGGCCTGACGTGGGCACGGGTCACGGGTAGCACGGCTGGCCTCAAGAACGCCTTCCCCGGCGGTATGCAGACCGCTTTCTCGCGCAACGTGGTGGATCTTGGCGGGCAGTTCGAGTTCAACTTCTTTCCCTACAGCGACAAGTTCGCCTACCTCAATACGCAGCGCCTTGCGCCCTACCTGCTCGTCGGACTCGGTGGCACTGTGGCTACAGGCCAAGGCCGTACGTTCGGCGGGCTGAACCTGCCCATCGGCGTGGGGATCAAATACAAGCTCCGCAACCGCGTCAACATCGGCGCAGAGCTGACGGTGCACAAGGTCTTGGGCGATGGCTTAGACAATGCGCAGCTGGACAACCCGTACAACATCCCCGGCAGCGTGATGAAGAACGGCGACTGGTACACGCTCACGACGCTCTTCCTCACGTGGGACTTCGGGCCGCGCAACCGCAAATGCAACAGCACAAAGGGCATCGAGGCGCTGATGGGATTATCGAAACACTGAACCAACTGAAGACTTACCAAAGCATGTCGTTGAAAGAACAAATAGACCGCAACCGATTGCCGCAGCATGTGGCGATCATCATGGACGGAAACGGCCGATGGGCGCAGGCGCGTGGCGAAGATCGCAGCGCGGGGCACCGCGAGGGCGTCGTCTCCGTGCGTAAGGTGGTCGAGGCGGCCGTGGCCATCGGGCTGCGCTACCTGACTATCTATACCTTCTCTACCGAAAACTGGAACCGCCCCGCGGCCGAGGTGCACGCCCTGATGGCGCTCATGGTGGCCGCCATCCAGCGCGAGACGCCCGACCTGATGAGGAACAACGTGCGCCTTGAGGCCATTGGCGACTTAGACCGTCTGCCGGCCGAAGTGCGGGCCACACTGGAGGAATGTCTACGCGAAACGTCTGGCAATACAGGCACGACGCTCGTCCTTGCACTGAGCTATTCGGCGCGTTGGGAGATCCTGCGTGCTACGCGTGAATTGGCCGAGGCGGTTCGTGACGGTCGGCTACGGCCGGAGGAGGTGACGGAGGCGTACTTCTCGGATCATCTCACCACCCGCCATCTGCCCGACCCCGATCTGATGATCCGCACGGGTGGCGAGCAACGCATCAGCAACTTCCTGCTTTGGCAACTCTCCTATGCCGAGCTGTATTTCACCGACACCTATTGGCCCGATTTCAGGGAAGAAGAATTATACACGGCCATCTTGGACTATCAGCACCGCGAGCGGCGCTTTGGCAAGACCGGCGAACAACTCAAATAAATAAGACAAGTACAGGTACGAACCTCGCTGGGGGCACCGCTTCCCTACGACTTACTACCTCAAACCACACTCCTACTACTTCTAACTACTTTACTATGCAGAAGAGATTACGCTTGATGGCGGCGGCCCTAATGGCAGCCTTAACGGTGGGCAGCGCGTGGGCGCAGGTCGACACCACGGCCGTGCACGCTGGGACGGTGCTTTCGGACCTCACACCGACGAACGCGGCACCGACGGATACGGTGCCAGCCGGCGAGGTGCCGACGGTATCCTATACGCTGACGCCGAAACGCTACACCATCGCCGGCATCCAAGTGACCGGCACCAAGAACTACGACGATTTCATCCTTATCGGCTTTTCCGGCCTCTCTGTTGGCGACGAAGTGTCGATCCCGGGCGATGAGATCTCGGACGCGGTGCGGCGCTTCTGGAAGCATGGGCTGTTTTCTGACGTGAAGATCCTGGCCACTCGCATCCAAGGCGATAAGGTGTGGCTCGAGATCCGCCTGAAGCAGCGTCCACGTATCTCGGAGATCCACTATAACGGCGTGAAGAAGAGCGAACGCGAAGACCTCGAGGCGAAGCTCGGGCTGCGCAAGGGCCATCAGATCACGCCTAACGTGATGGATCGCGCAAAGACGCTCGTCAAGAAATATTTCGACGGCAAGGGCTTCAAGAACGTGGAGGTGGACATCGTGCAACGTGAGGATGCAGGGAAAGACGGCGAGGTGATTGTGGATGTGAACATCTCCAAAAACCAAAAGACGAGGATTCGCGAGATCCATCTCAATGGCAACCATGCCCTCTCGGATGTTACACTGAAGAAGGCCATGAAGAAGACAAACGAGAAGTTCGATCTCAAGAAGCGCTTCCGTACCAGTTGGCTGGAGCTTTTCAGCACGAAGAAGTTCACCAGTGAGGAGTATGAAAACGACAAGAAAAACCTCATCGATAAATACAATGAGTACGGCTATCGCGATGCCGTCGTAACCTCAGACAGCATCGTGCCCGTGGACGACAAATACGTCGACATCTACCTCAACCTTAACGAGGGCGACCGATACTATCTCAAGGACATCCGCTTCGTGGGCAACACGAAGTATCCCACCGAGCAGCTCTCCATGCTGCTGAATATGAAGGCGGGCGACGTCTACAACCAGAAGAAGTTGCAGGAGCGCCTACAGTCTGACGACGACGCCGTCTCGAACATCTACTACAACAACGGCTACCTCTTCTTCTACGCCGATCCCGTCGAAGTGGAGGTGGAGAACGACTCGATCTCGCTTGAAATCCGCATACAGGAAGGCCCGCAGGCCACGATCAATAAGGTGATCATCAACGGTAACGATCGGCTCTATGAAAACAATATCCGCCGTGAGTTGCGCACCAAGCCGGGACAGCTCTTCAGCCGTGACGACCTGATCCGTTCGGCGCGTGAGATCGCGCAGACGGGTCACTTCGACCCCGAGAAGATGAACCCTGAGCCCATCCCCAACCCAGACAATGGCACGGTGGACATCCGCTACAACCTTGTCTCCAAGGCCAGCGATCAGATCGAGTTATCGGCCGGATGGGGACCGGGCGGATTGCTTGGGCGCGTCGGTTTGAAGTTCAACAACTTCTCCATGCGCAACCTTTTCCACCCCGGTACCTACCGCGGCATTATTCCCCAGGGCGACGGCCAAACGTTTACCATCAACGGCCAGACGAGTGGTAAATACTATCAGTCCTATAGCCTCTCCTTCCTCGACCCGTGGTTCGGTGGCAAGCGCCCGAACACGCTCTCTGTCGGGCTCTATTATTCCAAGTACACGGGTTATAATCCCCGCTATTTTAATCAGGAATACAGCCGCTACATGGCCAACAGCTTCTACAACAACGGCATCTACGGTCGCAATAGTTATGGAAGCAATGGCTACAATCCCTATGAGCAAGCCTACGACCCAACGAAGTACATTGAAATGGTTGGTGGAAGTATAGGTTTCGGTAAGCGTCTCAATTGGCCCGACGACTATTTCTACACCATGCTTACGCTGGGCTATCAGCTGTATCATATGCACGACTACCGGTACTTCGACGTAGCCAACGGCGTCTGCCACAAGATCAGCCTCGATCTGAGTCTGCAACGCAACTCGATCGATAACCCGATCTACACGCGCTACGGCTCGCAGTTCCTGGCCTCCGTCTCGTTCACACCGCCCTACTCGCTCATCGATGGCAAGGACTACTCCAAGATCAACGACCCGGCCGAGCGCCACAAGCTGATCGAGTACCACAAGTGGAAATTCCAAGGCAAGATGTTCTTTCCCCTCACGCCCCTGCCGCAAAACAACGGCCCCAAGCGTACGCCGGTCCTCATGACCCGTGTGGAGTACGGCTTCCTTGGCTACTACAACCGACATAAAATCTCCCCCTTCGAGTCTTATCAAATGGGTGGCGACGGCATGTCGGGCTATTCCGGAAACGGTTACCCTACCGAGCTTGTTGCCCTGCGCGGCTACGAGAACAACTCCATCGCCGGCAACAGCGTCGTGCCCTACGCCTACGCCTACTCCCGCCTGTCAATGGAATTGCGCTATCCGCTTATCCTCGAGCCGACATCTACGATCTATGGCTTTGGCCTTCGTGGAGGGCGGTAACGCCTGAGGGATCGGTGCGCGACTTCAACCCGTTCGACTTGAAGCGTTCGGCTGGTGTCGGTGCGCGCATCTTCCTGCCTATGATCGGCATGATCGGTATCGACTGGGCCTACGGCTTCGATCGGCCTTATCCCGGCGCACAAACGCGGCGGCAGCCAGATCCACTTCTATTTGGGACAAGAATTTTAATGTGATTTATGAAGCAGACGGCTCAAACCTCTACGCAGGCAGTCCGTCTGTTGCGACGATAATTTTTAATGACCATAGAGCGATGAAAAGGAAAAGTATTTTGATGATCGGAATGGTGCTGCTGTTCTCAGTGGCATCGATGGCGCAGAAGTTCGCCTTAGTGGACATGGAGTATATCCTGAAGAATATTCCGGCCTATGAGATGACCAACGAACAGCTGTCGCAGCTCTCCAAGAAGTGGCAGAACGAGGTCGAGGCCATCCAGCAAGAGGCGCAGAACATGTATAAGAAGTACCAGAGCGACCTCGTCTTCCTATCGGCCGAGATGAAAACCAAGCGCGAGGAAGAGATCGTGAAGAAGGAACAGGCGGCACAAGACCTGAAGCGGAAATATTTCGGAGCCGAGGGCGAGCTCTATAAGAAGCGCGAGAGCCTGATGAAGCCCATCCAAGACGAGATCTACAACGCCGTCAAGGAGATCGCCAACGACAAGGGCTACCAGATGGTCATCGATCGTGCCTCGGCCGGCAGCATGATCTTTGCCTCGCCACGGATCGACATCAGCAACGAGGTGCTCACCAAACTCGGCTACGCGAAGTAGAGCGGAACGACGAAAAGCCAAAAGCCCGAAGCCGAACCCCACATCTGGGCCAGCCGTCCCTCTTAGCTTTTCGCATTTCGCTTTTACCTCCATCTTTGCCGCCCGCTTTTGAATAGACAGAACAATCCATTTTAGTAACAAGAGATTTTTAGAGTAATGAAGAAGTTAGTAGTGCTGATTTTTATGCTCCTGCCCCTGGGCGGAGTCTTCGCACAAGACAAGATCGCTATTGTCAACACGGCAGACATTTTCAATGCCATGCCTGAAGTCGCAGCCGTTGAAAAGAAGATGGCGGCCCTCAATGAGCAGTATGAAAAGGAGTTCAAAACCATGCAGGACGAGTACACGAAGAAGTATTCCGAGTACATGTCCAAGCAGGACTCCCTGACCGAGAACATCAAGCTCCGCCGTCAGCAGGAGATTCAGGACCTCGAAACCCGGATCCAAAACTTCGTCCCCGTGGCCCAGCAAGAGATCCAGAAGAAGCAGCAAGAGCTCTACGAGCCCATCCAAAGAAGATGCAGGCCGCCATCAAGGCCGTGGGCGATGAGAAGGGGTACACCTACATCATCAACCCCCAAGTGCTTCTCTACACGGGTAGCTCCGCTATCGATGCCACACCGCTGGTTAAGGCCAAACTTGGGCTCAAGTAATCGGGACGAGACGCACGTGTAATCCGAAGTAAAAATCAGAGAAGGGATGCCCTGCCAATCGATGTGCGGCCGGCATCCTTTCCCTTTTTATCCCCGCCACCCTCTTCCTATAACTACCCCTAACTCCCCGGCCACAAGGCCGCAACTACCGCGACCAACGGCCGCATAACTCCCCTCGCCAACAGCGCGTAACTCCCCTAAAAAATGAACGATAAACCTACCCCCATCGGCATCTTCGATTCTGGCTTCGGCGGACTCACCATCTTCGATAAGATCCGCGAAGCCCTGCCCGACTACGACTACATCTACCTCGGCGACAACGCCCGTACACCCTACGGCACACGCTCCTACGACGCCGTCTACCGCTTCACCCGCGAAGCCGTCATGCACCTCTTCGCCGAAGGCTGCCCCCTCATCATCCTGGCCTGCAACACCGCCTCAGCCAAGGCCCTCCGCACCATCCAGCAGCGCGATCTGCCCGCCGGGCACGACCCCTCGCGGCGCGTCTTGGGCGTCATCCGACCCACCGCAGAGATCGTCGGGCGGCTCACGCACACGGGCCACGTCGGGCTGCTTGGCACCACCGGCACCGTCGCCTCCCGATCCTACCCGATGGAGATCGCCAAGCTCTACCCCGACGTCACCGTCGTCGGCGAAGCCTGCCCCATGTGGGTGCCGCTCGTCGAGAACGGTGAGGCCGACTCGCCCGGCGCCGACTACTTCGTCCAGAAGCACATCGAGCGCCTCTTCAACCGCGATCCGCAGATCGACACCGTCATCCTTGGCTGCACGCACTATCCGCTGCTTACCGACAAGATCCGCCGCTACCTCCCCGAGGGCGTCACCCTCTTCTCGCAGGGCGACCGCGTGGCCGACCGCCTCAAGGACTACCTCACGCGTCACCCCGAGATCGAGCGTCGCCTCAGCCGACACGCCGAAGTGCGTTTCCAGACGACCGACTCCCCCGAGCGATTCGCCGACATGGCCTCCCTCTTCCTCCGCAAAGACGTCGGCCGTGCCGAACGCGTCGCCCTGACGTCCGACACCGTCACACAGCGGCGCATCCGATGAAGCGCCCCCTCCTTGCCCTCCTCGTCGCCCTTGTCCTCGCCGCCACCGCCCGCGCCGAGGACTGGGACGCCCGCCTCCGGGCCGCCGGTTACGTCGACCTCCAGCTCCTCATCCCCAGCCTACGCGTGGAGCTGAAGTATGCCACGGCCGACAACTTCATGGGCCGCCCCGTCTACGACGGCCTCACCCGCGCCTTCCTCCACCCCGATGCCGCCCGTAAGCTCCGCCGCGCCCACGAGCTGCTCCGCCTCGAGCGCCCCGACCTCACCCTGCTCGTCTACGATGCCGCGCGGCCCATAGCCGTGCAGCGCATCATGTGGAGCCTCGTCCGTGGCACCCCGAACACCTACTATGTGGCCAGTCCCGCCCGCGGCGGCCTCCACAACTTCGGCCTCGCCGTCGACCTCACCCTCTGCGACACCCTCGGACACGCCCTGCCCATGGGCACGCCCTTCGACCATTTCGGCCCCACGGCCAACATCGACCGCGAGCCGTCGCTCGTTCGCACCGGCCGCATCACCCAACAGGAGCTCCAGAATCGCCTGCTGCTCCGTCGTGTCATGCGCGCCGCAGGTTTCACCACCGTCACCAGCGAATGGTGGCACTTCAACGCCTGTCCCGCCGCTCGAGCCCGCGCCTCCTACCCCCCTGATAGGCAAGTGACGCCCCGAATCGCTCCCCCCGACGCCTCGTTTGGCCCAGTAGACCTCTCGTCCGCCCCCAGAACGGGTGTCTGTGGCACGCTTTCAGCTTAAAAGGTTAGAAATGTCACTGCCTGTGAAGTGCTTTCACAAGGAAAGGATCTAATGTCTATCGTATATAAGAGGCTCTCAGATTAAAAGGAGGTTATGCATACTGTACATAGTAGGCTTTTAGATTAAAAGGATGCGATCTCTCATGTATATGGCATCATTTTACATTGAAAGGATATAATAGTCAATGCATATTCAATCCTTTTAGATTAAAGGAGGATGTGCATACCGTATATAGTTTGCTTTCAGATTAAATGGATATAATCTCTCATGTATATGGTATCCTTTTACATTGAAAGCATAGCACAGTCAGTGCATATTCTTTCCTTTTAGATTAAAAATCATGTGATAGATAAAGTGTGTAGGCACATTTCAGATCAATAGCCAATAACTTGCTGTGCATATTATAGGCTTTCAGATTAAAAGCCTATGATATACATTCAGCACAAGGCTGCGGTGGCTCGGTTGAATTTTAGATAAGTTCGCGACGACACCGCGCTACCTGATGGAAGTCCATTTCGAACCTTTTCGGACATCCCGTCACCCGATGAAAGCCCAAAACGAGCCTCCCAAACCGCCACGCATCGTCGCCCGATGCTGTTCCGAAGCGGGAAGTGGATCAGACGGCGGGGAGTGGTCCTCAAACATTCAGACGATCCTCGCCGCTATCCAATTTCCCCACATACCCGGCTGTCTGATCGATGAATAAGGCTTACCTTTGTGCACAAATTTTTAATTGACTATGAATAGATTGAATTTCTATCTGCTGTCTCTCTTGCTCTGTTTGCCACCCAGCTTCTTGGCGGCACAGGGTAACCGCAAACAAGCATCCGCCGGTAACGAGCGCGACGACAGCGTTATTTATCACACCGTAGAGCGTGGACAAACCATCTATTCCATCGCCGCCCTGTACAAGGTGAGTGAAAACGACATCTATCGGTTGAACCCCAGTAGTCGCAACAACATCCGGGAGGGCGAAACGCTGAAGATTCCCCGTAACGGCACGTCGAACGCCAGCGGACGGACGGCCGACGGCGCCTCTGTGCAGCACACCATTCGCAGTGGCGAGACACTCTTTTCCCTCTCCAGGAATTATGGCGTGACGCCGGACGAGATCACGGCCGCGAACCCGGGACTGGACGCAGGCACGTTCTACGTCGGCAAGACGATCCGCATCCCGGCCCCGTCCGCCGCTCCAGCCACCGCCTCGACGGGCGAGACCTACACGATCAAGAAAAACGAAACCATCTACGGTCTCTGCCGACGCTTCGAGACGAACAACGAGACACTGCTCCGAGTCAATCCACAACTTAAAAGCGGCCTGCGCGCGGGCATGGTGATCAAGGTGCCACCCAAGAAAGCGGGCGCCGCACCTTCTACACCCACCACACCCGTCAGTGGACCCACGAACGAATTTGATATCGAGGCCATGCGTGCCTATCGCAACGAGGTGAATCGCATAGACGTGGCCCGTGTGGCGCTGCTGCTGCCCTTCCTGACGAGCGACAAGAAAAACGTACCCCGCTTTGTGGAGTATTACGAGGGTTTCCTCATGGCCATCGACAGTCTGCGCCGTACGGGCACCTCGATCGATCTCTCGGTCTACGACCTGGGCGACGGCACGCAGAAGACGGAGGAGGTGCTCCGCACGGACGAGGTGAACGCCGCCGACCTGATCATCGGTGGCGTGACGGACGAACAGATCGAGCTGATCGCCGACTATGCCTCGCGGAAGGGCGTCAAATACGTCATCCCCCTCCTCTCTTCGAAACTCGAGAAGCTGACGTCTGGCAACTCGTTCATCTTCCAAGTCAATGCCCCCAAGGCTTACATCGCGCCCATCGCTGCCGTCCGAGCCGCCTCGCTGTTGGCGAACTACAACGCCGTCTTTGTCAGCATCGGCGATAAGGACGAAGAGACAGACTTTGTCCGTGCCCTCAAAGCGGAGATGACAAAAAAGGGTATCCCAAATCGGGAAGTAGGCTATAACAGTCGCACGTTCATGAACGATCTCACGGGCCTGCTCAGCACCTCGAAGCCGAACGTGATCATCCCCACCTCGTCGTCCGAGGGCACGCTGGCCAGCTCCGCCCTACGCTCCGCGCACTCTTGCAGGGCAAGTCGAACTATCGGCTGACGCTCTTCGGATACCCCGAATGGCAGACGTACACCAACTACACGCGAGACTTCAGCGCCTTCAATACGTACATCTACGCGCCCTTCTTCGCCATCAGCCGATCGGCGGGTGTGCGCCGCTTCACCTCGCGCTACAAATCGTTCTACCAAAAGAGTATGCACCAGACCTACCCGCGCTACGCCATGCTGGGCTTCGATACGGGCATGTATTTCATCGGCGCGCTGCAAAAGCACGGCGCAAACTTCGAGGAGAACATCCGCCAGATGAAGTACACCAGCCTCCAGATGGGCCTCTACTACAATGAGCGGATGAGCAACTGGGGCGGCTTCATGAACCAGAACATTTACATCGTCCACTACAACAAGGACAACACCGTCACGCGCGAATGATGAGCCGACTTCACAGCGCAGCCCGGTGGCTGCAAGGCGTTTCAGACAGGAGGAGGGCGATGGCCCTCTTTCTGTTTCTGGCATGGGCGGCCGTTCACGCTACGGACGGTCGGGCGCAACGGCCCACGTTCCGCGAAGAATGGGCGGCGGGCGTGACGGGCGGCATCAACTATTCGACCGTCTTCTTCGCGCCCAAGGTGCATCAGAGCCCGATGCAAGGCTTCAACGGTGGCGTGGCCCCTCAGGTGGATCACGGAGCGTAACCTCGGGCTACAGCTCGAGGCCGGCTTCCGTCAGCTTGGTTGGCGCGAGCGCTTCGACGAGCAGCCCCAGTATCGCTACATCCGCCGCATGAACTACCTCGAACTGCCCTTCCTGACGCATATCTACTTCGGCTCCGAGCGTGTGCGATGCTTCTTCAACCTCGGTCCGCAGATCGGCCTCCTGACGGGCGAGAGTACGGACGAGAACCTGAACGGCGCCACACCCAACAAGACGAACGACCAGCACACGATGGCCATCGAGCGACGTTTCGCGTGGGGACTCTGCGGCGGGCCGGGCGTAGAGCTGCGCACGTCCGTCGGCTATTTTCAGCTCGAAGGCCGCTACTACTATTCACTCGGCGACTTCTACAGCACCCGCCACGGCGACGCCTTCTCCAAAGCCTCGCCCCAAGTCTTCACCCTGCGGCTGGCCTACTTCGTGCCCTTCACCCTGCATCGCCCCCTCTCCAAATAGAATTAGGGAGTAGGGGCGAATGCTATTTGCCCCACGTGTACCCGGACAACGGGTCTACGATTCCATCCTAAGGGGCGTATGCAATACGCCCCTACATCCTACCGGCAGGAGAGCCCCCCCTTCGCCCTCCATATTGGGCAAAAAAAATCCCGCACACCGTGTGGCCGGTATGCGGGATTAGTCGTGAAAGCAGGGTAGGAGGGGGGCGCTCGGTCAGAAGCGAGCCGAGAGCTTCTCCAGCATGTCGCGCGTCATGGCGTCGAGATCGTAGCGCGGTGCCCAGTCCCACTCCTCGCGGGCGCAATGGTCGTCCATGTGGTTTGGCCATGAGTCGGCGATAGACTGCCGCAAGGGATCGACGGCGTACTCCATGACGAAGTCGGGCCGATACTTGTGGATCTGCCGGTAGATGATCTCCGGATCGAAGCTCATCGAGGCGATGTTGAACGCGTTGCGATGACGAAGCCTCGACGGGTCGGCCTCCATCAGCTGGATCGCTGCACGCAGGGCGTCGGGCATGTACATCATGTCCATGAACGTGCCGGCCTGGATGGGGCAGCGGAACGTCTCGCCCCCGAGCCGCGGCGTAGAAGATGTCGACGGCATAGTCCGTCGTGCCACCGCCCGGAGGCGTCACGTACGAGATCAACCCCGGGAAGCGTACGCCACGCGTGTCGACGCCGAAGCGGGTGTAATAGTAGTCGCTGAGCAACTCGCCCGTCACCTTCGTCACGCCATACATGGTGTGTGGCCGGCAGATGGTATCCTGCGGCGTCATGTCTTTCGGCGCACCGTCGCCAAAGGCTCCGATCGAGCTGGGGGTGAAGACGGCGCAGCCCCGTTCACGGGCCACTTCGAGCACGTTCATCAGGCCGTCGATGCCGATGTGCCACGCCAGGCGGTGCTTGCTTTCGGCCACGGCCGAGAGTAGCGCTGCGAGGTTGTACACCGTGTCGACGTGATACTTCGCCACCGTGTCTGCGATCTGCTGTCCGTTCGTGATATCCACAATGGCTGCCGGGCCCGTTTCGGCCAGCTCGCCCTTGGGTTCGGCTCCGGGTATGTAACCCGCAACCACATTCTCTCCGTAATGCTTTCGCAATTCCAAGGTCAGTTCAGAGCCGATTTGTCCGGTTGAACCGATTACCAATATGTTTTTCATCTTGCTGAATGTGAATTTTTGCGCGCAAAGGTATCAGAATAGGTATACGACAAAATAGAAACCCATACAATCTGCAAAAAGAGATGACGCGTGCACTTCAAAACGCACAGCGACGGGCTGTCGCAGTTTTGCATGGCCCCGAAATACACAGCGACGGGCTGTCGCAAGTTCGCAACAGCCCAAAATACACAGCGACGGGCTGTCGCAGATTTTGCAACAGCCCAAAATACACAGCGACGGGCTGTCGCAGCTTTGCATGGCCCCGAAATACACAGCGACGGGCTGTCGCAGCTTTTGCAACGCCCAAAACACACAGCGACGGGCTGTCGCAGTTTTGCATGGCCCCGAAATACACAGCGACGGGCTCGCGCAGACGGGCGGCGCTACGCTGATATCGCATCGGTGGCTGAGGGATGAGGCGCCGGCCCCGTTTTACCTCGAACTACGTCTTACATTTGCCGCCGCGAAACCATAATTACATACACAAAGAGTCATGTACGGAAAAATTCAAGCGTTCCTCCAGCAGGAACTGGCCGACATCGAGTCGGCGGGATTATTCAAAAAAGAACGCATCATCCGAACCCCGCAGCGCGCAGACATCCGCGTTGGCGACGGCGAGGAGGTGCTGAACTTCTGCGCCAACAATTACCTCGGGCTATCCGACAATCCGCGCCTCATCGAGGCCGCCACACGCGCCATGCAACAGCGCGGATTCGGTATGTCGTCCGTGCGATTCATTTGCGGTACGCAGGACATGCACAAGGACCTCGAGGCCGCCATCGCCCGCTTCTTCCGGACGGACGACACGATCCTTTACGGCTCCTGTTTCGACGCCAACGGCGGACTCTTCGAGCCGCTCCTCGGCGAGCAGGACGCCATCATCTCCGATGCCCTCAACCACGCCTCGATCATCGACGGCGTACGCCTCTGCAAGGCCAAACGTTTCCGCTACGCCAATGCGGATATGGCCGACTTGGAGCGTTGCCTGAAGGAGGTCGCGGGCTGTCGCTTCCGCGTGATTGCGACGGACGGCGTCTTCTCGATGGACGGCAACGTGGCGCCGATGGATCGGATCTGCGACCTGGCCGAGCGTTACGACGCGTTGGTGATGGTCGACGAGTCGCACTCTGCGGGCGTCGTTGGGCCGACGGGACGCGGCGTGGCGGAGCAGTTCAACCTCTACGGACGCATCGACATCTTCACCGGTACGCTGGGCAAGGCCTTCGGCGGCGCTATGGGCGGCTTCACCACGGGCCGGAAGGAGATCATCGACATGCTCCGCCAGCGGTCGCGCCCGTACCTCTTCTCCAACTCCGTGGCCCCGTCGATCGTCGGCGCGAGCATTGAGATGTTCAAGATGCTCGACGAGTCGGACACGCTCCACACCAAGCTGGCGCGCAACGTGACCTACTTCCGCGACCGCATGATAGAGGCAGGCTTCGACATCAAGCCCACGCAGTCGGCCATCTGCGCCGTGATGCTGTACGACGCCAAGCTCTCGCAAGACTTCGCCCTCGAAATGCAGCACGAAGGCATCTACGTGACCGGCTTCTACTATCCGGTCGTGCCCAAGGATCAAGCGCGCATCCGCGTGCAGCTCTCCGCCGGACACGAGCGCGAGCACCTCGACAAGGCCATCGCCGCCTTCATCAAAGTCGGCCGTACGCTGGGCGTCATCAAGTAGACGTAAGCCTGCCGACAAGCCCCCCCGACGCCGATCGGACAGATTTCAGACCTGCCCGGTCGGCGTCTCCTTTCCTATTTATAGACTTATGACATTCCAACCCATCTCCCTCACCGATCGCGACGCGATCAGCGCATTCACCCTGAATGCCCCCTATCCCAACTGCGATTTCGCCTTCGCCAACATGTGCAGCTGGCGGTTCCTCTACGACACCGAGTATGCCATCGAGGACGGCTTCCTCTTCATCCGCTTTTACATCGAGGAAAACGCGGGCCGACGGCTGGCCTACATGATCCCCATCGGTCACGGCGACCTGGGCGCGGCCATCCGTAAGCTGGACGAAAACAACCACGTGAACGGCTTCGGCCACCCGCTGCTTGTGCTCGGTATTACCCCCGAGGCACGCCCGGAGCTGGAGGCCGCCTGCCCCGACGAGTTCGCCTACATGGCCGACCGCGACTACTTCGATTACATCTACCTGCGCGAGGAGCTACTCACGCTGCGCGGTAAAAAACTCCAGTCGAAGCGCAACCACGCCAACCGTTTCCGCAAGGAATACACCTACACCTACCTGCCCCTCACGCCTGAGACGGCCCCCTGCTGCATGGAGCTGGAGCGCACCTGGATGCGTGCCAACGCGACGGACGACAACGCCGACGACCTCACCAATGAGCGCCGATCGATGGACTTCGCCCTCCGCAACTTCGAAGCGCTGGGCCTCACCGGTGGCGCCCTGGTCATCGACGACCACATCGTGGCCTTCACCTACGGATCGCCCATCAACCGCACCACCTTCGGCGTGCACGTCGAGAAGGCCGACACGCGTTACGAGGGCATTTTCAGCGTCATCAATCAGGAGTTCGTCGCCCACATCCCGGAGACGTACACCTACATCAATCGCGAGGAGGACCTCGGGCTGCCGGGCCTCCGCAAAGCCAAGCTGTCATACAACCCCGCCGTGCTGCTGGAGAAGTTCGGCGCCGTGAAGCGCCGATGATCCGCGACCCACGACTGCCGGCCATGATGCGCCTCTGGCGGGACACGTTTGGCGACTCCGACGCCTTCGTCCGCCTCTTTTTCACCCGCGTTTACCGGCCCCAGAATGCCCTCACGACCTGCCGCGACGGACGCCTTGCGGCCATGCTCCACATCGTCCCCTACCGCCTCCGCGTGGGGAGGCGCACGCTCCCCGCGGCCTACATCTGCGGCGTCAGCACCCGCCCCGAGGCGCGCGGCCAGGGGCTGATGACGGCCCTCATGCGCCGCGCCCTCCGCACGATGCGCCGCCGAGGCTTCGCCCTCACCACGCTCATCCCCGCCGAGCCGTGGCTCTTCGACGTCTACGCCCGCTTGGGCTACGTCCACCCCATCCCCGCCCGCGACGAGTGGATCTCCACAGACGGCCTGCCCCTCGCGCCCACCCCCATCCGCGTTGCGCCCCTGCACCGATGCGCGTTTTTACGCCGCCTTCGACCGCCTCCAACGCCGCCGCCCGTGCGCCATCCTGCACACGGCGCACGACTTCGACACCATCCGCCTCGACTGCGAATCGGACGGCGGCCGTGTGCTCGTGGCCCTCGCCGACGGACGGCCCTCGGGCTTCCTCTTCGAGGCGCCCGAGGAGGGCGGCGTGGTGCGCGTCAAGGAGTTACTCGCCGAGGACGCGGACGCCGAGACGGCCCTCCTTCGCGCCGCTGCCACGCGTCACGGCGCCACGCAGCTCCGCATTCTTCGCCCCCCGCAGCCCGGCTGTCCCTCGCAGCCTTACGGACTGGCCGCACGGCTCGACGACCGTCTCTCGGCGGCCGACATCGACCGTCTCCACATGGCGCTGATGCTCGATTAGCCGAGCTGCGCGTCGTTTCCACCCGTTTTCGGGTCCCTGATCCTGATTTCTATTGAATGCAAAACGTGTATCCTATCGTATGGCTTGAAATACGATAGGATACACGTTTGTTTTATATCAGATAGCACACAATCTGATTCGATACAAAATTGTTTCGCTTCGGATTGCACACAATCTAATCCGATACAAAACTGTTTCGCTCAGGATGGCACGCAATCTAATCCCATACAAAACTGTTTCGCTTCAGATTGCATGCAATCTGATCCGATACAAAATTGTTTCGCTCTGGATTGCACGCGATCTGGTTAGATGAAAAATTGTATCGCTAAGGATTGCATGCAATCTGATCCGATAAAAAATTGTTTTGCTAAGGATTGCATGCAATCTGATGCAGCTCAAAATTGTTTTGCTTCAGGTTGCACGCCAAACGAGGCGTTTCTATTTTGTATAAATAAAGGTGGAAGGGAATGCGATCTGCATCAAAATGGATTCAAAAGAGAGGGGCGGCTATACGAGATGAATCCAAAAAGCGACGATTCGTTTCTTAGCGTCGAGGGGCTGCCGTCAGCCCGCGGCCGACGGGCGAGGGCCGACGGAGAGGGCTTCTTCACCTGCGTACAATAATGCACCGGCCTCGTAGTTATAAAGGGGCTTATTTTTGAACGAAACATTGACACAAACCCCTATGATGAACCTTCGTAGAATCGTCGGCCTGCTGCCGGCGTTGCTCCTGCCCGCGGCCCTGCTGCATGCACAGGACAAATACAAACAATTCAGCCCCATCAACACGGCTATCCCCTCGCTTTCCATCGCCCCCGATGCGCGCGGCGGCGGTATGGGCGACGTCGGCGCCGCCACCCTGCCCGACATCCACTCGCAGTATTGGAACGCCTCGAAATACGCCTTCATGGAGAGCAAAGCCGGCGTCGGCATCTCGTACACCCCCCTGGCTCCGCAAGCTCGTCAAGGACGTCTACATGGCCTACGCCTCAGGCTACTACAAGCCCAACGACCGATCGGCCGTCGGCGCCTCGCTGCGCTACTTCTCGCTCGGTGAGGTGCCTGTCACCAATCAGGTCGGCCAGCAACTCACCAACCTCAACCCCTACGAAATGACCTTCGACCTGAGTTACGGTATGAAGCTCTCGGAGAACTACTCCATGGCCGTGGCCCTGCGCTACATCCGGTCGGACATGAACGCCTCCATCAACCAAGATCTACAGCCGGCCAACGCCGTATCGGTCGACGTCTCCGGCTACCTCGAGAAGTACGTCTACCTCGGGCAGAGCGAGAGCCTCTGGAGCTTCGGCTATAACGTCTCGAACCTCGGCACCAAGGTCTCGTTCGACGGTGGCAACCGCCAGCAGTTCCTGCCCGCCAACCTCAAGATCGGCACCGGCCTCCTGTACCCCATCGACGACTACAACCAGATCGGCGTCTATCTCGACCTCAACAAGTATCTCGTGCCCACCGAACCGATTAAGCGCGAGGGCGAGTCGGACGCCGACTTCGCCAAACGCAGCGACGACTACAAGACGATGAACTCCCTCTCGGCCGCCCTCCGGTCCTTCTCCGACGCCAACGACGGTTTCAGCGAAGAGCTGAAGGAGGTCAACGTCTCGCTCGGTGCCGAATACAGCTACAACAACCAGTTCTTCGTCCGCGGTGGTTACTATTACGAGAACGAGCTGAAGGGCAACCGCCAATACTTCTCGATGGGTGCCGGCTTCAAGATGAACGTTTTCCGCCTCGACGCCGCCTACCTCATCAGCACCGTCCAGAGCAACCCCCTCGATCAAACGCTCCGCTTCTCCCTCTCCTTCGACATGGACGGACTGCGTAGCCTATTCAATTAGAGGGTAGAGTTTAGAGGGTAGAGGGTAGAGCCGGGTACAATTAGAGGATAGAGATTAGAGGGTAGAGGGTAGATCCGGGTACATCATTTGTCTCTCCCTGCTCTCCACCCTCACCCTCCACCCTCCACCCTCCACCCTCTACCCTCTACCCTCCACCCTCTACCCTCCACCCTCCACCCTCTACCCTCTACCCTCTATCCTCTACTCTCTATCCTCTACTCTCTACTCTCTACTCTCTACTCTCTACCCTCTACCCTCTACCCTCTACCATTATGCGAATCGGATTCGGATACGACGTCCACACCTTCGCCCCCGACCGTGAACTGTGGATCGGCGGCGTACACATCGACCACCCCCTCGGACTCGTCGGCCATAGCGACGCCGACGTACTCATCCACGCCATCTGCGACGCCCTGCTCGGCGCCGCCGGACTGCGCGACATCGGCTATCACTTCCCCGACACCGCCGGCGAGTATGCTGGCATCGACAGCAAGATCCTCCTCTCCCGCACCATGCGCCTCCTCCGCGATGCGGGCTACGAACTGGGCAACATCGACGCCACCGTCGTGGCCGAACAGCCCAAGCTCAACCCCCACATCCCCGACATGCAGCGCACGATGGCCGACGTCATGGGCGTCCCCACGGCCGACATCTCCATCAAAGCCACCACCTCCGAGCGCATGGGCTTCGTCGGACGCCGCGAAGGCATCGCTGCCTACGCCGTGGCGCTCATCGTCCCCCGGTGACCCATGCTGCATAAGACGCGTGGCATCGTCCTCCACACCCTACCCTACGGCGACAAATACCTCATCGTCGCCATCTACACCGAAGCCTTCGGACGCGTGGGCTACCTCATCACCCCCGCCCGACGGGGTAAGGGTGGCGTTGCGCAGGCCCTTGTCATGCCCCTCTCGCTACTCGAGCTGGAGGTGGAGCACCGCAACGACCGCGACCTGCAACGTATCCGTGAGGCGCGCTCCCTCTCCCTGCCCACTGCCCTCCAGACGCATCCGGTGAAGAATGCCGAGGCGCTTTTTCTGGCCGAGATCCTCTATCGTGTCATCCGCGAGAAGGAGGCCGATCCGCCGCTCTTCCACTTCCTCTTCGACGCCGTCCGTCACCTCGAAACGGCCGACGCCGGCATCGCCAACTTCCACCTCACGTTCCTCTTCCGCCTGGCCGTCTATCTCGGTATCCGCCCCAATCGCGAGACGTACGTGGAGGGCCGCTACTTCGACCTGCTCGAGGGCATCTTCACCGAGGAAGTCCCCCTGCACGGCCGCTATCTGAACGCTGACGATAGTCGCGTCATGGCCCGCCTGACGAAGATGACCTTCGCCAACATGTCGCTCTTCGCCTTCTCCCACACCGAACGCTCGGCCATCCTCGGTCACGTCCTCGACTTCTACCGTCTTCACCTGCCCGGCTTTCCCGAGCTCAAGTCGCTCGAGGTGCTGCGCGCACTGTTTGAATAAAGGCGGATTGCGTATGGGAGGGTTCGTAGAGCGACGGCAGATGCGCCACTATGCAGAGTCACCCAAAAAACAGTAAAAGCCGAATTGCCACTTTGGCATTACAACCCCGGGCGTATCTTTGCCCGCGTTTTTTGCCATACAGCAGAATGAGAACCATTGTATTATCCATCATCACAACAATCATCAGCTTTACACTTATGAGCTTCGACATGCCCAAACTTCCCTACGCAACGAATGCGTTAGAACCCGTAATCAGCCAACAGACGATCGAGTTTCACTACGGTAAACACCTCCAGAACTACGTCAACACGCTGAATAAACTCATCGAAGGCACCGAATATGCGAGCAAACCCCTCGAAGAGATCGTCAAGACAGCCCCCGCGGGCGGCATCTTCAACAACGCCGGCCAGCTGCTGAATCACACGCTCTACTTCCTCCAGTTCAAGTCGCCCGTCGAGAACAACAAGCCCACCGGCAAGATCGCTGAGGCCATCAACCGCGACTTTGGCAGCTTCGAGGCCTTCCAGAAGGCTTTCGGTGACGCCGCCGCTACCCTCTTCGGGTCAGGCTGGGCGTTCCTCTCGGTAGATCAGAATGGCAAACTTGTCATCACGCAGGAGCCCAACGGCGCCAATCCCGTAGTCCGTGGCTACAAGCCCATCTTCGGTCTCGATGTATGGGAGCACGCTTACTACCTCGACTATCAGAACCGTCGCGCCGATCACATCAAGGCCGTCTGGGACATCGTCGACTGGGACGTGGTAGGCAGCCGCCTCTAAACCGGAAGCGTCAGCCAATGGCGCCAAGGCGCACCAACAACTCTTCACGACGGACTGTTTTCAGGCAGTTCGTCGTTGAAATAAGGTCTCGTAGTTCAATGGATAGAATAGAAGTTTCCTAAACTTTAGATTCGGGTTCGATTCCCGGCGAGACTACCAAGCAACACTTCCTCTCCCTCTATGAAAAAAATCAGAGCAGCCGTAGTGGGCTACGGCAATATCGGGCGCTATACGCTGGAAGCCATTGAGGCTGCACCCGATTTTGAAGTGGCGGGCGTCATCCGCCGCAATCCTCAATCCCCCCTTCCTGAGCCGTTCCGCTCATACCCCGTAACCGATCATTTAGAGAAGCTCACGGACGTCGACGTGGCTATACTGGCTACTCCCACGCGTTCGGTCGAGGCTTACGCCAAAGCCGCACTGGCGCTGGGTATTCGCACGGTGGACAGCTTCGATATCCATACCCAAATAGCCGACCTGCGTCGGACGCTCGACGTAGAGGCCAAACGGCACGGCGTTGTGTCAGTCGTGGCTGCCGGATGGGATCCGGGTAGCGACTCGGTGGTGCGTGCGCTGCTGCAGGCCATCGTGCCGGAGGGTATTACCTACACCGACTTTGGCCCGGGCATGAGCATGGGCCACACGGTGGCGGTCAAGGCGATCGAAGGCGTACGCTCGGCGCTGAGCATGACGATCCCAATGGGTACGGGCGTACACCGACGCATGGTCTACGTGGAGATTGAAGACGGATACGACTTCGACGCCGTAGCCAATGCCATCCGCCGCGACGACTATTTCGCTCACGACGAGACGCACGTCGTCCGTGTGGATTCGGTGGATGAGCTGAAGGATGTGGGCCACGGCGTGCACCTCACCCGCAAGGGCGTCTCCGGCGTGACGCACAACCAACGCATCAGCTTCGATATGCAGATCAATAACCCGGCGCTCACGGGGCAGATCCTCGTGGCCGCCGCCCGCGCTGCGATGCGACTCCAGCCTGGCGCCTATACAATGATTGAAATTCCGCCCGTCGACCTGCTGCCTGGCGATCGCGACGCCTGGATCGGACGAATCGTGTAACGAATCCCACTCCGCCTATGCTTTTAGACATTACTTGGACCGCCGACCCGGTTATCTTCTCCATCGGCCCGAAGGAAATCCGCTGGTACACGCTCATGTTCCTCGTCGGTTTTGCCGTGGGTTACAAGATCGTCGAGCGCATGTTTCGACGCGAAGGCCTCAATGAGAAATGGCTCGACCCGCTCCTCTACTTCACCCTGGCCGGCACGCTTATCGGCGCCCGACTGGGGCATTGTATTTTCTACAACCCGTCGTATTACTTCTCTCACCCGGTCGAGATCCTCAAGGTCTGGGAGGGCGGCTTGGCCAGCCACGGCGGTGTATTGGGCATCATCATTGCCATCTATTTCTTCTCGCGTTACGTGTCGCATCGGAGCATGCTCTGGACGTTCGACAAGCTCGTCGTCCCCACCGGGCTGGTGGCGGCGCTGATCCGAATCGGCAACCTGATGAACCACGAGATCTATGGCCACCCGACTGACCTGCCGTGGGGTTTCCGCTTCGTCAAGAACCTCTACGCCTGGCGTCACGGCGCCGCGCCCATCTTCACCCCGCCCTCACACCCGACGCAGCTCTACGAGGCCATCTGCTACCTCCTGACTTTCGTCCTCTGCATGTGGCTCTACTTCAAGCGGGACGCTTGGAAGCGCGAGGGACTCATCTTCGGCATCTTCATGATCTGCATCTTCACCGCCCGCTTCTTTGTGGAGTTTCTGAAGAACTATCAGGAAGACTTTGAGGCCTCCCTGCCGCTCGATATGGGCCAGTTGCTCAGCATCCCGTTCATCCTTTTGGGCATCTATTGCGTATGGCGCGCGCTGAAACAGCCTGTCCAGTCTTGAACGCATATTCTGAGGGCTTTACAGTGCCCGCGGAGCTTTTGGAAATGCTTGCAACAATTCTGCAAAGCCCAAAAAGTTTTTCGCGGCACTTGCAGCGTCCCTGCAAACGCCGAAAAGTTTTTCGAGGCGTTTGCAGCGTTCCTGCAAACGCCAAAAAGTTCTTCGCGGCGTTTGCAGCATTCCTGCAAACGCCAAAAGGTTTTTCGAGGCACTTGCAGCGTCCCTGCAAACGCCAAAAAGTTCTTCGCGGCGTTTGCAGCATTCCTGCAGAGGCCAAAAAGTTTTTCGGGGCATTTGCAGCATTTCTGCAAGCACCAAAACTTCATTTTTCGATTTGCAAGATTGTTGCAACGACTAACAAGTCCTTCCGCGCCCCGTATTTCCCGTAAAAAAGAGGCTGAGATCTCGCTTCTCACCAACGATTTCACACTACCGATTCATACACATATCAATCATCAATAAAAAACAGGATCCATCATGAAAGCTGTTGCGAAAGACATTTATTACGTAGGCGTAAACGATCGCCAAAAAGCACTGTTTGAAAACCTGTGGCCGCTCCCCGGGGGCGTGTCCTACAACTCTTATTTGATCGTCGACGACAAGACCGTGCTGGTCGATACGGTCGACATCTGCTATTCCGACCTCTTCTTCAAGCGCGTGGCCAAGCTGCTCAACGGCCGCAAACTGGACTATCTGGTGGTCGATCACATGGAGCCGGACCACGCCGGCAGCATCCGCCTCTTGCGCCAGATCTACCCCGACGTGAAGATCATCGGCAACAAGCAGACCTTCGGCATGCTGGCCGGATATCACGGCATCACCGACGGGCTGCACGAGGTCAAGGAGGGCGACACGCTCGACTTGGGTCACCACAAGCTCTCGTTCTACATGGCCCCGATGGTGCATTGGCCCGAGGTCATGGTCACGTATGAGGAGACGGAGAAGGTGCTCTTCTCGGCCGATGCCTTCGGCACGTTCGGCACCCTGGACGGCGGCGTGCTCGACACAGATATGGACACCGACCGCTTCTGGAGCGAGATGACGCGCTACTACGCCAACATCGTCGGCAAGTACGGCGGCCCCGTGCAGCGCGCCCTCAAGAAGCTCTCCGGGCTCGATATCCAAACCATCTGCTCCACCCACGGCCCCGTCTGGACGAGGCAAAGCGGCGATGTGATCGCCCTCTATGACCGCCTCAGCCGCTACGAAGGCCTTGACGGCGTGACGATCGTTTACGGCAGCATGTACGGCCACACCGAGCAGATGGCTGAGGACATCGCCACGGCCCTCTCCGACGGCGGCGTGCGCCACATCGCCATGCACAACGTCAGCAAGAGCCACGGCTCCTACATCCTGCGCGACGTCTTCAACTACCGCGGCCTCATCGTGGGTTGCCCTACCTACAGTGGCCAGCTCTACCCCGAGGTGGAGATGGTGCTCTCTGAGATCAAACTGCGCGAGGTGAAGGATCGCCTCTTCAGCTACTTCGGCTCGTTTACCTGGGCTGGAGCCGCAGTGAAGCATCTGGCGGCCTACGCCGAAGCCATGAAGTGGGAAGTAGTCGGCACACCCGTCGAACAGAAGCAAGGCATCAGCACCGAAGAGCAGTGCCTCGCCCTCGGACAAGCCATGGCGGAACGACTGAGAGGGACGAACAAGTAAAAACGGAAAAGTGAGAAAGTCCTGCCGGCAATGGAACGCATACCCCTTTCGTCCGGCAGGACTTTTCGTTTTTAGATTTTAGATCCATCATGCGTCTACTCATTCAACCCACCTACGAAGCCATGTCCCGCTGGGCGGCGGACTACATCGCTTCGCGCATTAACTGCGCCGCGCCCACGGCCGAGCGTCCCTTCGTCTTGGGTTTGCCCACTGGCTCGTCGCCCATCGGCACCTACAAACGGCTCATCGAGCTGTGCCAGCAAGGCCGAGTATCCTTCCGCCACGTCGTCACCTTCAACATGGACGAATACGTCGGCCTGCCCGAGGATCATCCCGAGAGTTACCACACCTTCATGCGTCGCCACTTCTTCGATCACGTCGATGTAGCGCCGCAGAACATCCATATCCTCAACGGCAACGCCCCCGACCTCGAGGCCGAGTGTGCAGCCCTACGAGCAACGTATCTCAGAGGTTGGCGGCATCGACCTCTTTCTCGGCGGCATCGGTCCCGACGGCCATGTGGCCTTCAACGAGCCCGGCTCGTCGCTCCGTTCGCGCACCCGCATCAAGTCGCTCACCACGGACACGATCATCGCCAATTCACGCTTCTTCGACAACGACGTTACGAAGGTGCCCAAGACGGCGCTCACCGTCGGCGTCGGCACCGTCATGGACGCGCGCGAGGGGGTGATCCTCGCCAACGGTCACGCCAAAGCGCGTGCGCTGCAGCAGGCCGTGGAGGGCAGCGTGAACCAGATGTGGGACCATCACCGCCCTGCAACTCCACCCGCACGGCATCATCGTCTGCGACGAGGCTGCCTGCGACGAGCTGAAGGTCGGCACCTACCGTTATTTCAAAGACATCGAGCGAGCGAACATCCTCGGTAACTGAGGGCCGATTCGCCGGCCAGTGAAGTTTGCCGGGTACAGGCGGCTGCGGCCGCCAACGAAGAATGCCGGGGGCCGGTTCGCCGGCCAGCGAAGTTTGCCGGGTACACGTGGGGAAACCACGGTGTATCCGGCATTGTCTTGTATAGAAGAGTTTGTATTCGGCCAGCTTGGCAGGCGTCCCTGACGCCTTGATCTTCTTTTGCTTCCTTTTCTTCCATCAAGGGAAGAAAAGGCCCCTGCCGGGGCAGGGAAGTTTACCGGGTACCGGATCGTTTTGTGGGGCGTATCGCATACGCCCCCACATGTGTCCGGTCATTTTTAGCTTTTCGTTTTCTCGTATCCCTCAGAACGGCACCGGTTCGTCGTTTTGGGCGGCGATAAAGTCCTCCACGTTCGGGGCGGTGACAGGAGCGGGAGCGGAGACATCTTCTTGGTTCATGCTGGAGGCGTACTCGCGGACGGCTTGATCCTCGCTGAGGTTGATGAACTTGGCAAACTCGCTCTTGAAACGCAGTCGCACGTCGCCCGTGGCACCGTTACGGTGCTTGGCCACGATGATCTCGGCGATGCCCGCGAGGGAGTTGCCGCGCTCGTCTTCGAGGATCTTGTAGTACTCCGGGCGGTGGATGAAGCAGACCATGTCTGCGTCCTGCTCGATGGCGCCCGACTCGCGCAGGTCAGCCAACTGCGGGCGCTTACCCTCGATGCCTTGGCGCGCCTCCACGCCACGGTTGAGCTGCGAGAGGGCGATGATGGGGATGTTCAGCTCCTTGGCCAGCCCTTTGAGCGAGCGCGAGATAGTGCTCACCTCCTGCTCACGGCTACCGAAGTTCATGCCGCTGGCGTTCATCAGTTGGAGGTAGTCGATGAAGATGCACTGGATCTTGTGCTCGCGCACGAGGCGCCGCGCTTTGGTGCGAAGCTCGAAGATGGAGAGGCTCGGCGTGTCGTCGACGTAGATCGGCGCGTCGTAGAGGTCCTTGATCTTGTACTCCAGTTGCTCCCACTCGTACTTCTCCAGTCGGCCGCTCTTGATCTTCTCGCCCGGCAGCTCGCAGACGTTCACGATGAGGCGGTTCACAAGTTGCACGTTGCTCATCTCAAGCGAGAACATGGCCACGGGCACCTTGAACGTGACGGCCATATTGCGGGCCATCGAGAGCACGAAGGCCGTCTTACCCATCGCGGGACGGGCGGCGATGATGACGAGGTCGGAGTTCTGCCAGCCGGACGTGATCTTGTCCAAGTCGGCAAAGCCGGTGGGCAGTCCGCTGAGGCCCTCCTTCCGGTTGGCTGCCCGCTCGAGCAGCTCGCGCGCCTCCTTGATGATGGGGTTGATCTGCACGGCCTCGTTGCGGATGTTCTGCTGCGAGATGCGGAAGAGCTCGCCCTCGGCCTCCTGCATGAGTTCTTTGACCTCGATCGTCTCGTCGTAGGCCTTGCCTTGGGATCTCGCCCGTGTAGCGGATCAGTTCGCGGGCTAGGTACTTCTCGGCCACGATCTGCGCGTGGCGCTCGAGGTGAGCCGCGCCGCCCACGTTCTCGGTCAGCTGGGAGATGTAGAGCGGTCCGCCGATCGCCTCCAGGTCGCCGTTTTTCTTCAGCTGATCGATGACGGTCAGCATGTCGATGGGGTACTGGCGCGCGGCCAGATCGACGATGGCTTGATAGATCAGCCGGTGCGCGTTCTCATAGAAGCTCTCAGGCTTGAGCGTCTCGTTGACCTTAAAGAAGGCGTCCTGTTCGAGCATGAGCGCACCGAGGACAGCCTGTTCCAGATCGCGCGCTTGAGGCTGGAGTCGGCCGATGTCCGACACTTGCACGACGACGGGCTTCTTGCGCGCCGCGCGGATAGGTTTCTGTTCTGCCATAAGGGTGGGATGTGTGATGAGATGTTTTTAACGGCGCCAAAAGTACTTGTCTATCGGGTGGGCCTTCGAATCCGTTTCTGATTCCTTACTCTTTTCATGTTAGACCCTCCAATCAGAAACTGATTCCCTATCCTTTTCATGTGATATTCTCCAATCAGAATCTGATTCCCTATCCTTTTCATGCGATACCCTCTAATCAGAAACTGATTGATGATCGTTTGCAGTCAGGAATAGCGAACCAGAAACTGATTGATGACCGTTTGCAGTCAGGGATAGCGAATCAGAAACTGATTGATGATCGTTTGCAGTCTGGAATAGTGAATCAGAAACTGATTGATGATCTTTTGCAGTCAGGGGTAGCGAATCAGAAACGGATCCACGACTCAAAACAAGAAGTCCCGTGGATCAACAAAGGATCCGCAGGACTTCTCTGCATGGGGGGGATAAGGCGCCGTACCCGGCTCATTGGCCGGCGCCCGTAGACGCCTCCGCAGACGCCTTCGTGTACCAGCGATAGATGCGGTCGACACCCTCGTCGATCTCGATGCGGTGGTGCCAGCCGAGGGCGTGGAGCTTGGAGACGTCGGTCAGCTTGCGGAGGGTGCCGTCGGGCTTGGTGGCGTCGAAGGCGAGGCGGCCGCCATAGCCGACGGTGCGGACGATGAGCCGCGCCAAGTCGCCGATGGTGATCTCGTGGCCGGTGCCGATGTTGATGTGGCAGTTGCGGACGTCGGGATCGGAGCCCTTCAAATCGGCGAAGTCGACATGCTCCATGATGTAGACGCAGGCGTCGGCCATCTCCTCGCTCCAGAGGAACTCGCGCAGCGGTGTGCCCGTGCCCCAGAGCGTGACGGTGTCGGGGGCGATGCCGTACTTGGAGAGCAGGGCGAGCAGCTCCTCGTCCGAGGCCGTGCGGGCGTCGATCTGCTCGACGGGTCGGCGGATGAGGTCGGCGCGACTCGTCCATGCGGCCCTCGTGGAGGCAGCGGGCCAGGTGGATCTTGCGGATCATGGCGGGCAGGACGTGGCTGCGCTCCAGGTCGAAGTTGTCGTTCGGGCCGTAGAGGTTGGTGGGCATGACGGCGATGTAGTTCGTGCCGTATTGCAGGTTGAAGCTCTCGCACATCTTCAGGCCGGCGATCTTGGCGATGGCGTACGGCTCGTTGGTGTACTCCAGCGGGGCGGTCAGGAGGGCGTCCTCACGCATGGGTTGAGGCACGTCGCGGGGGTAGATGCAGGTGCTGCCGAGGAAGAGCAGTTTGCGGACATCGTGGCGGAAGCTCTCGCCGATGACGTTCTGCTGGATGCCGAGGTTGCGGTAGATAAAGTCGGCGCGGTAGCGGCTGTTGGCCATGATCCCGCCCACGTAGGCAGCGGCCAGGACGACGTATGCCGGGCGCTCCTCGTCAAAGAAGCGGCGGACGGCAGCGGCGTCCAAGAGGTCGAGCTCGTGATGGGTACGGCCGACGAGGTTCGTGTAACCCTTAGCGAGGAGGTTGTTCCAAATGGCCGACCCGACGAGTCCGCGGTGGCCGGCGACGTAGATTTTGGCTTGCTTATCCATCATGGGTTACTCCTCCTCTTGGGCGCGCAGATAGAGCTTGCGCGTGAAACGCATGTCGTGTTTCACCATCAGGCGGACCAGCTCCTCGAACGATGTCTTGCGCGGGTTCCAGCCGAGCAGTGTCTTCGCCTTCGTCGGGTCGCCGAGCAACTGTTCTACTTCGGCGGGGCGGAAGTATTTCGGATCCACCTCTACGAGCGAACGGCCCGTCTTGACGTCGATGCCACGCTCATTCAGGCCCTCGCCCTCCCAACGCAGCTCGATGCCAGCCTCACGGAAGGCCAGGGTGCAGAACTCGCGCACGGTGTGCATCTCGCCCGTAGCGATCACGAAGTCCTCCGGGCGCTCGTATTGCAGCATCATCCACATGCACTCCACGTAATCCTTGGCGTAACCCCAGTCGCGCAACGCGTTGAGGTTGCCCATGTAGAGCTTGTCTTGGAAGCCCTGCACGATGCGTGCGGCGGCCAGCGTGATCTTGCGGGTGACAAAGTTCTCACCGCGGCGTTCACTCTCGTGGTTGAAGAGGATACCGTTGACGGCAAACATGTCGTAGCTCTCGCGATAGTTCTTGGTGATCCAGAAGCCGTATTGCTTGGCCACGCTGTAGGGCGATCGGGGGTAGAAGGGTGTTGTCTCGCGCTGCGGCACCTCCTGCACGAGTCCGAAGAGCTCAGAGGTAGAGGCTGATAGATGCGTGTCTTGTGCTCCATACCGAGGATGCGTACGGCCTCCAGCAGGCGGAGTGTGCCCACGGCGTCGGCGTCGGCGGTGTACTCGGGCACGTCGAAGCTGACCTTGACGTGGCTCTGTGCGGCGAGGTTATAGATCTCGTCGGGCTGCGTCAGTTGGATGATGCGGACGAGCGAGCTACTGTCGGTCATGTCGCCGTAGTGGAGGTTGATGGTGCGTTGGCGCTTCATGTCGCGCACCCATTCGTCGAGGTAGAGGTGCTCGATACGTCCGGTGTTGAACGACGATGAGCGGCGCATGATGCCGTGCACCTCATAGCCTTTGTCGATCAGGAACTCGGCCAGGTACGATCCATCTTGGCCCGTGATGCCTGTGATTAATGCGGTCTTTCCCATTTGTGTGATATATACTATGATGTGTTGTTTGGGCGGCAAAGATAGGCGCGGCGGGCGGGGCTGAGGTAGGGCGGGGGATCGGCGGCAGATCGAGCTCAGCCGAGCGGGGCGGCAGCCAGGGTGAGCATACGAAAAAGGGCACCCCCGACCAGCGGAGATGCCCTTTCTATCATTGACAATGAACCCTCTGACGATTACAGCGTGAGCTTCATGCCGGCGTACCAGCAGCGGGGCGAGCCGGGGCCGTAGATGTAGGCCGAGTCGCGCGAGGGACCGCGGTCGAAGTCGTCTTGGAAGGCGTTAAACATGTTCTGCACACCGGCGTGGAGTTGCAGCGTGTAGGTCTTGTAAAGCGGGATGTTGTAGGCCACGCGGGCGCCCATCTCGAAGAAGGCCGGCGTCTTGAATGTGCGTGGGCCGTAGGTCTTGTCCGTCTGACCTTCGCCGTGCTGCATGCGGTCGGGGTGGATGGTGGCGGCAGGGCGGCCGTTGAACTGCGTGAGTGAGCCGTCGTCCTCGGTCGGGATCTCGTGGCCGGTGAGCATGTTGCCCGTATAGTTACCCGTCAGGGAGAAGCTCAGGGCGCGGGTGATGTTGAGCGTGCAGATGAAGTAAGCGTAGAGGTCGGGGGTGCGGTAGATGCGGCGCGTCTTGTAGGCGTCGTCCTCGTTCCACTGTTGCTCGGTGTTCCAAAGGCTACGTTGCGCGGTGAGTCCGCCCTTGCAGCTGCCAGGTGTTGAGGTAAGCGATTTTACCCTCGAAGTTGAGGCCGTACACCTTGGCGCCGTCGGAGTTTTCGCGCGTCTTGAGGATCTGCGAGATGCCACCGATGACGGTGTCCTTCTGCGTAAACCCAAAGGCGTCCACGAGCTGGGTGTGAAGCCTTCGGCCAGCAGGTTGAGCTGCCAAACGCCGAAGCGGTGGTACCAGTCGATGGAGGCGCTGAAGCTGTGCGAGGTCTCCTCGCGGAGGCCCGGGGCGTTGCGAGAGACGATGAGGTCGCCACCGGCGTTGTCCACGTGCAAGTCCTCGTCAAAGAGCTGCGGGGCGCGGAATCCCTTGCTGTAGCTGGCGCGCAGGGTAAAGTCTTTCGAGGGGGCAAAGCGCAGGTTGAGGCGCGGGCTGAGGATGGCGCGGCTGACCATCGAGTGCTTGTCGAGTCGGGCACCGACGAGGATGCTCCAGCGGTCGTTCTTCCATTCGTTTTGCAGGAAGGCGCTCTTCGTGTTCACGCGCTGATCGATGGGCGCTTCGCGGTATCCGCTCTTATCGTCCAGGTGATCGTGATTGTACTCGATGCCTGCGGTGAGCGTCGAGGGGAGGAAGAGCAGGCGATCAAAGTCAGCGGCATACTGTGCGCCGAACATGTAGGTCAGGCCGTTTGTGCGACCGTAAGAAGACATGCGCTTGTTCAGCTCCAGCATATCCTCGTTCGTCAGGCCGTTGTGCGAGCCGGGGAAGAAGGACTTCTTCACCTCGGCCTCTAGCTCGTCGTCCGTGATGGCGGGGTTCTTCTTTTTGAGCTCGGCGATGAACGCGTCCTTGGCGGCCTCCACGTTCTTCTTGCCCTCGTTGATGATCTCGTCTGCCGTGCGATCACCGCCACCGTAGTAGCTCTTGCGCTGCACCTTCATGAAGGAGCCGTAGGCGTTGAAGCGGTGATGGCCGTCGGGGCTGAAGTATTGGTAGCCGAGGCTGCCCACGTTGTTGATGTGCTCCAGCTGCTCGGCGATGTGGGCGTTGTGGGGCTGCTCCTTGAGCAGGTCACCGCCGCGGCGGAACTCGTGTGTTGTGAAACTCTAAGGTGAAGCGCGAGTAGATGTTCGGCTTGAGGAAGGTGCGGAAGCCCAGCGTGCGACCGTCGAGCACGGGTAGCTCCGTGTAGCCGTCGCCGTCGTGGTCGTAGCCCGTGCGGTGGCGTGCCTGGCCGAAGAGGGTGACACCCAGCCGACCGTTGTCGCTCACCATGGAGCCGTTGAAGTTCGTCGTGTTCTCAAACGTGTTCAGGCCGCCCAGTCCGCGCGTCTGGTGCGAGATGGAGGCGGAGTTGCCTGTCGGTTCGCGGGTGATGATGTTGATCGTGCCCGCGATGGCCGACGATCCGAACAGCGCCGATCCGCCGCCACGCACCACCTCGACGCGCTCGATCATGTTGGCCGGGATCTGCTCCAGCCCGTAGACGCCCGCCAGCGCGCTGAAGACGGGGCGTGAGTCGATCAGGATCTGCGAATAGGGGCCGTCGAGGCCGTTGATGCGCACTTGACTGAAGCCGCAGTTCTGGCAGTTGGTCTCCCACGCGCACGCCCGGCTGGAACTTCAGTCCCTGGGCGATGTCGGTCGATTGGGTGCGCTCGAAGAGCTTCGTGTCAAGCACGTTCACGAGCGACGGTGCTTCGCGGCGCATCGTCTCGCTGCGTGTGGCCGAGACGACCACCTCGTCGATGGCCAGCGCCTCTTCCTCGAGCTCAAAGTTGACTTCGACCATCGTGTTGGGCTTCGTCTTGACCTTCTTCACGACCTTTTTGTAGCCGATGAAGCTGGCCTCGATGGTCAGTTCGCCCGCGGGCAGGTCCTTGAGCATGTAGTGACCCGTGGCGTCGGTGGCCACGCCGATGGTGGTGCCTTTGATTACGACGTTGATGTAGGGCAAGTGTTCGCCCGTCTTAGCGTCGACCACGTGGCCGGTGACGACGGCGTCTGTCTTGGGTTTGACTTGTTCCGATCCGATCGTGGGATCAGTCGTGCCGGCCCAGACCGGCTGTGTGAGTGATGCGCAAAGCATCAGCAAGGGGGGAGGTAAATGATTCTCATTTTCTTACTTGTGTTTATTGGTGTGATATCTGTTTGTTTTTGGACAATTGGAATAATGTATATCGGGCCATGCAAGCGTGCTTGAAGCTGATTTACGGTAAATCGGAGCCATGCAAGCCTGTTTGAAGCTGATTTACGGTAAATCGAGTCCATGCAAGCGTGCTTGAAGCTGATTTACGGTAAATCGGGGCCCTGCAAGCCTGTTTGACGCTGATTTACGGTAAATCGAGTCCTTGCAAGCCTGCGTGAAGCTGGCGAAGACTTCGACGAGGCCTGCAAGCCTGTTTGAAGCTGATTTACGGTAAATCGGGGCCCTGCAAGCGTGCTTGACGCTGGCGAAGACTTCGACGAGGCCCTGCAAGCCTGCGTGAAGCTGGCGAAGACTTCGACGGAGCCTTGCAAGGCTGCATCGGTCTGATAGCGTGTATTTCCGAAGCAGGCGGACGCAACAATGGCCGTCGGGGGCGAATCATGGCGCCCTATGACCATTGACAATGATCAATTGACAGGTGGATTACAGGGCGGTGTTCATAAATGGATGAAGTGCAAGGCGTCCGAGACTGAGAGTCGATCGCAACGCAGCAATTCGCCATTTAGAGGCACATCGCCGGCGGGCTGCGAAGGGATAGGTGAAGGAGCGTCTGGCTGACGAGGGCGATGCGGATCGTCTCGATGATGACAGCCGAAGAGATGCGTGAAAGGTTCAGTGTAAAGCGTGGGCGCGATGGAGGTCATCAGCGCTGCGGTGAGGTAGGCCAGCGTAGCAAAGCCCGCCTGCGTGTGGGTGTGGTGGCCCGTCTCGGGCGCCTGGGTGTAGGGGTGAGAGTGCACGATCCATCGACCGTTCACGTAGTGCGCATGATAGAAAAACGACGTCGCCGCCGTGTATCCTATGAAGAGGATGCACAGCCACAAGGCCAGTCGTCGTCTTACTTTTTCAGTGTAATGCATGCGTGGGGTGTGTATGGATGGAATGCGCTTGAAACGTGTTTGAAATCGGGTGCAAAGAAATGTACTGAAATCAGATGTACCAATCCCATCGAATGGGGACGGTGGGGGGATGGCCTTCCTCACGACGAATTTGCCACCTCCTTTTGGATGGTCGGGTTTTTACGCTCACTCTATCTTTGGCGCCGCTTAATTGAACAGTAACAAGTTATCTTACACAGAATGAACAAAGCGGTTATCCGAACCCTCTTTGCGGTCCTTTTGCTCATCGGCCTCGGCCGACAAGCCGCATACGCACAACACGCTACTTCCGTCGCTGGCATGGTGGTCGACTCCATCACCGGCGAACCTCTGCCCTTCGTCACGATCGTGTTCGAGGGATCCACCATTGGCGGTGTCACCGACCTCGATGGCAACTTTCAGCTGAAGAACGATCGCGGGCTGACCCGCCTCAAGATCTCTTACGTGGGCTATGACCCGAAGACCGTCACCCTCACCGCCGGACACGCCACGACCGACCTCCGCATCCTCCTCTCACCCTCCACCATCCAGCTCTCCGAGATCGTTATCCGCCCCAAACGCGAACGCTACACCCGCAAGAACAACCCCGCCGTAGAGCTGATGAAGCGCGTCGTAGCCCGCAAGGACAGCAACCGCATCACCCAGCTGGACGACTACAGCACGGAGTGCTACGAAAAGATGACCCTCTCGCTCGATAAGTTCGACACCCGGCTGGAGAAGAGCAAGGTGCTCAAGCGATTCAAGTTCCTGAAGAACTACCTCGACACCTCCGAGTTCGACGGCCGTCCCATCCTCACGCTCTCCCTACGCGAGAAGATCTCCGACATCTACTACCGCCGCGAGCCCCGATCCGAAAAGGTTGTCGTCCGCGCCACCCGTCAGCAGGGCATCGACCAGAGCCTCGATGAATACGGCACCCTCACCGCTAACCTCGACGAGATCTTCCAAGGCGTCGACATCTTCGACAACAACATCACCTTTCTGCTCAATCGCTTCGTCAGTCCCCTCTCGTCCACCCTGGCCAACACCTTCTACCATTATTATATCATGGACACCGTCGACGTGGGCGGCGAGCCCTGCACTGACCTGGCCTTCGTGCCCGTCAATGCGCAGAGCTACGGCTTCACCGGCCGACTCTATGTCACGACCGACGGCACCTACTCGGTCAAGAAGGTGCTCCTCAATGTGCCCCGACACATCAACCTCAACTTCGTCCGTGAGCTGCGCGTCGAGCAGCAGTTCCGCCGCCGTACGGACGGCCTCTGGGAGCTGGACACGGACAACACCTACGTGCTCTTCCAACTCTTCGACGGCGGTCAGCAGATGTACGCCCACCAGCTGCGCAGCTACTCGGACTATCGGACGAACATCGCCAGTGCGGACTCCATCTTCGCCCTCTCCGGACGCGTCCAGACGCCCCTCTCGCGTTACCTCGCGCAGCCCGATTCCTTCTGGGCCAACCGTCGCCACACCCCGCTCCGAGAGCGCGAAAGCGGCATCGAGAGTCTGCTCAATCAGCTCAAGGAGGTGACGGCCTTCAAGGTGCTCCTCAAGACGGCCGAGATCCCTCATCTCCGGTTACATCCCCATCAACGACGTGCACGAGAAGAACAAGCTCGACTTTGGCCCCATGAACACCGTCTTCAGCGCCAACAATATCGAGGGGTTCCGCATCCGCGCTGGCGCCATGACTACGGCCAACCTCCACCCGCACCTCTTCCTCGGTGGTTACGGCGCCTTCGGCCTCAACGACCGCCGATGGAAATACAGCGCCACCGCCACCTGGGCCTTCAACGAAAAGGAGTATCACGAAAAGGAATCGCCCGTCAACAACCTCTCCCTCCAGCACGAGTACGACCTCTACACCCCCGGTCAGGACTTCCTCTTCACCAGCAAGGACAACGTCTTCGTGGCCTGGAAAGTGGGCCACCCGAACCGCAACATGAACTACCTCCGCAAGACCCGCCTGCAATACGAACGCGAGTGGCGGAACGGATTCTCCGTCAAGACTTGGGCGCAGGTGATGAACAACGAGGCCGCAGGCACGCTCCGCTACATCGTCCGCAACAGCGCCGACGACTTCACCCGCCTACAGGACTACAACACCACCGAGTGGGGCATCCAACTCCGCTTCGCCCCCGGCGAGCGCGCCTATAACAGTCGCCTAGGCAAGAGCTCCGTCTTCAACCTCAGCAAAGACGCCCCCGTCTTCCGCCTCTCGCATCAGGTCGGTTTCCGCGGCATCCTGGGCGGCGACTACCGCTACAACCGCACCGAGGCCGGCGTCAGCAAACGCATCTGGCTCTCCTCCTTCGGTCACATCGACGCCTCCCTGCGCGGCGGCATCGTCTGGGACAAGGTGCCCTTCCCGCTGCTCATCACTCGAACACGAACCAGTCCGTCACCATCCAGCCCGAAGCCTTCCACCTCATGAACCCGATGGAGTTCATGGCCGACCGCTACGTCTCCTTCGACGCCCGCTATCACCTCAAAGGCTGGATCCTGAACCGCATTCCGCTCATCAACCTCCTCGGGTTGCGTGAGGTAGCCTCCGTCAGCGGCGTCTGGGGCAGCCTCAGCGACCGCAACAACCCGGACAAGACCGACGGCCTCATGCTCTTCCCCGACGGATCGCACGCCTTCGGCACCTCGCCCTACATGGAGTTCAGCGTCGGGCTGGAGAACATCTTCCGCGTGCTCGAAGTCAGCTATTACCGCCGCCTGACCTACCTCAATCACTCCGACATCCAGCGCCACGGCTTCCGTATCGCGCTGCATTTTGACTTCTAACTCCTCGAGTTGCCTATTCATCACGAAAAGCGCCCCTATCGCCGAGAGGTGACGGGGGCGTTTTTTTGCGTTTACGCCTCTCTTTTCGATAGGAGAGGACTGTTGTCGTGAAAAAAATAGCTCCTCCCTTGAAAAAAAAAGGGCTGTCGCTGTATGGATTTAGTGCTTCCCTTAAATCGAAAAGGCTATCGCTGTGAAAAATTAGCTCTTTCCTCGAAAAGAAAAGGCTTTTGCCGTAAAAAAAATAGCTCCTTCCTCGAAAAAAAGGGCTGTCGCTATGAAAAAAATAGCTCCTCCCTTGAAAAAAAGGGCTGTCGCTGTTTTGGATTTAGTGCTTCACTTAAATCGAAAAGACTATCGCCGTGAAAAAAATTAGCTCTTTCCTCGAAAAAGAAGGGCTGTCGCTATGAAAAAAATAGTGCCTCCTTGAATAGAAAGGGGGATTGTCCGAAAAAAACAGCTCTTTTCCTCGAAAAGAAAAAGGCTATCGCCGTGAAAAAAACAGCACTACCCTTGAATCGAAAGGAATGTTGCTGTAAAAATAGCACTTCCCCGAAAAAGGAAGAGGTGTCGCTGTGAGGCAATAGGGCTTTCCATTTGGGGAGGGGCGTTGTCGGTGGGGGAGGGGCGTCAGAAGCGGAAGAAGAGGCCGACGGTGAGGTTGCGTGGGCGGAGGAGGTAGGATTTGCGGAATATCGATGGGCCGTCGTAAAGGGTGTAGGCGTAGGTGCGGCGGTTGAAGAGGTTGCGGGCGGAAACGTTTACCTCCCAGCCTCCTTTCAGGCTGCACGTCAGCTCGGCATCGGCCAGGAGAAGTTGCTTGCGGAGGCGGGGGGCGATTTCGTTGCTGTAGTGCTCGGCCGTGAGGCGTAGGCTCCACATGCGATGCGGGATGAGGTGTAGCGTGAGACGTTGGGAAAGGTCGAGGTAAGAGGATCGGAGGTCGGGACGGTCGACGTGAAGCGTACTCTGGGAGAGCGAGAGCTCGTAGGTGGTGTTGCACCACGTCGCGAGACGGGTGGAGAGCTTACAACTGGCGTCGCGATTTGTAGACGTGAAAAAAGTGGGCACGCGATTGCGGTAGGCCACGCCTCGGGTAGAGAGGAAGCTGGCGCTCAGGGTGACGATGCTTCGAAGGGCGTCGATACCCTTACTCAGACTGGCGTCGGCCGTCCATGACCGAGTGTCGGTGGCCTCTGGGATGGTCGTCTGGAGGAGGTAAGCGCCGAGGAAACGGCTGTCGACGGTGTGCGTCCGGCGACGCTGCATGTAGCCGGCGGAGGCGTGGGCGAACAGCGCGCGAAGCGGATAGCGGTAACGGACGGTGATGTCGGCCGAGATGTGTTGCCCCAAATGGTCGTCGATGAGTCCCTGCGACAGATGGCGATAATCGCGCAGGATAAGGCCTTCGTAAAACGTCTGCTCGTCGGGCGCGATGGGGGACAGGCGACCGCCGACGGACAGGGTGAGTCGCGAGGTGAGGTACCACTGGATGTAAGCCGTGGGCGCAAAAAGGAGGTGTCCGCGCGTGGTCGTGCGGCCGGTGATGTGATCCGTATGGCGATAGGGGAGGAGGGAGAGCGGCAGTCGGACGGTCGCCTCTAAGTCGGCGTGACGGTACGCCAGCTCGGGGGAGACGTACAGGCGGAGGCGACGCGTCGACATGTCGTTGCGGAGGCTGCCGAGCGAGTCCGAGAGGCCGGCCAACGCGCTGCGCAAGCTCCTCCAGGTGCCGACGAGGCCCGCACGCAGGGAGAGGGCGACGGGGTCGAAATAGAACGAGAGCGACGTATGCGTGTGGGTGTAGAAAACGGACGACTCGACGCGCTGTTGCTGCTCGCCGCCGTCGCTCCGGCGGACGGTGAGGCGGTGCGGATGGGCGCGGTAGACGTTGAGCGAGTGGAGCGAGTAGGCGCGATGGCCGTGGCGACGGATCAGCTCCAATTCGTCGGAGAAGGAACAGCGGGGCAGGGTGGCTACTTGATAGTTGGGGTAGGTGCCACGGACGGATTGGCGCGTGTCATCCCACCGAAGGTCGACTTGCAGCTTGTTGCGAACGTATAAGGACGGGGTGTTGGCCGTCAGCGTGATGTCGCCCGTGAATGCGTGGCGGCAGCTGAGGGTGTGCTCGTCGGATTGGGTGAAAACGGTCGAGTCGTCGAGGAAATACGTTTGGTGGCTGGCCACGTCAGACGTGAGGCGGTGGTCGGCATAGGTGACTTGCGACGTGAGGTCAAAATCTTTGGACACGCCCCAGAGGTTGTTCGTCGTCACGAGGTGAGAATGGTTGAAACGACTACGGTCGCCATCGATGGCCCGCAGGCGGTCGGGGGCGACGACGATATGCTCCGTGAGTGCCGATTCGGCGCGCTCGCCGTCGATGAACGACGCGGCCTCCTCTAGTCACGTCGCGACCTGTGTTGTTCGACTTTAACGTGTTTAACGTTTGCGATTTCTGCTTAAAACGCATCAGCGCCAGCTCTCCGTCCCAGAGGAAAGGGCTGGCGCCGACGGCCGCTTTGGCTGTCCCCACCCAGCGAGCCTTGGCGTCCTCCTTCAATCGGATATTAATGGCCGGGTTTTGAGAAAAAGAGATGTTTTCCAGCGCTTTCACCGGTTGGTGGTTCTCCATCACCTCCACGCTACCCACGTCGCTGGGATGGATATTGTTTGTCGCTATGCCGTATCGGCCCCCCAGCATGTCCTTTCCCTCGATGTAGAACTTGTTGATAGGCTTTCCGTTGTAGCTGATGGCCCCGCTCTTCTCGACTTCGATGCCTGGCATCTTTTTGAGGACGTCTCCCAGCGAGCGGTCGCCCGTTGTCGCAAATCGGGAGACGATATACGTGATGGTGTCACCCCTTTCGTGAATGCTGGGAGCACGGATGACGACCTCTTGCAGCGCTGTGGCCTGTTCTTTAAGGGTCACGTCGTACGTCGTTCGGCCTTTCTCAATCGGGAGTGTGTGCGTGCGGCGTAGCCCATCATCGAAAAGTGGAGCACGCGATCAGGCGCGTCGGCCGTCAGCGTTACTTCAAACCGTCCGTTAGCCATCGTTTGCGTGAACGCCAGCACTTTCTGCGCTCCGGAAGGGCGCACCGTGACGAGCACACCCGCTATGGGTTGGCCGTTAGCGCCGTCGGTCACCGTTCCCGATAGGGTCACACGCTGGGCCGTGGCCGCGATGCCCGTCATGAGGGCTAACGAAATCAGGAGCGTACGAAATGCGACCTTGCAGCGTAGTGCAGATGCAAGGCATCCCAGACCGATGGCGATGGGAGTGTGCTTACGCACATGACCGAGCCAGAGTGTCGCAGGTAACGCAGCAGATGCGCTGCGATGAAAGTGTCTCATCACCGGTAATCCCTCTCTATCAGATCCATATATACAGGTTCGTAGTCCGTCGACTTTAGATCCGACGCGCCGAGTGCGCCGCCGTGCGTCAAATCGAACATTTTCGCTTTGAGGAAAGCACGCCTGTCCACCGTCCGGTAGCCATTCTTCTCTCCGGAAGGGGTGAAGACGATCGGTTCATCCGCTACCCGCTCCAGCCCAACGGCTGTAAACGTATATTGATGGCCCTTATCGTAAGCCTCGAGGATCAGCCCCGGCAGTCCGCCGAGCTTCCATGGGCCGTCGTTGACGGGGATGTCCGTCGCGAACCAAGCCGTCCAATGACGACCGCGAAAGTCGGCCGTCGCTTGCTGACACGTATATCCCAACACCTCGCGCGTGCTGTCGCCCATCGTCCACGTCTGCGCGTGCAGCGAATCCGTGTAGCGATAGCCCTGCGAAGAGATCCGATCCGTAATTGTCATCTGTCCCGTCGGGTAATTTTTATAGACATAGGTGCTCATTCGGACGTGCGGAAAGTCTCCATAAATCCCGTCCTTTTCTATCGCTCGTCGGAACAGCTCGCTCCACACTTTTGCCCCATCGGGCGTGCGCTGCAGCGAATCGGATTGAAAGGTATAGTAACTGTAACACTTCGATACCTCTTTCCCGATTTGAAGAATAAGTAAGTCGTCGCGCAACTCGTTTTTCAGCGTGTCGAAGGTGTAAACATAGCGGTAGAGGCACTTCATGTGCACCCGATCGATCACCGGCTCTCGCGCGGCAGCCTGTACGGCAAGGGAGGCGAGGAGAAGGATAGAAACGATTGTTTTCATCTCGTTCAGTTTGTAGGTTTGCCGCAAATATATGCCTTCTCTTTGTTTTTGGATACGTTAAAAACGAATATCAGACATATTTTCCTTGAAAAATAAGCGGTGTAGACAAGAGTGTGTAGGCCTTTTATTAAAAAGCAGATGACGTCGCTGACGTGCAATTAACTTCTCTCGAAAAGTAAGCACTGTCGACGACTTACAATTAGCTTCCTTCGAAAAGCAAGTGCTGTCGACAGCTTGCAATTTGCTTTCCTCAAAAAGTAAGTACTGTCGACGACTTACAATCGGCTTTCCTTGAAAAGTAAGTGCTATCTACGGCTTACAATTGGCTTCCCTCAAAAAGTAAGTACTATCTACGACTTACAATTGGCTTTCCTCGAAAAGTAGGCACTGTCTACGGCTTACAATTGGCTTTCCTCAAAAAGGTTATGCTGTCGACGGCTTACAATCGGCTTCCCTCGAAAAGGTTGTGCCGTCGACGAATTGCAATTAGCTTTCTTCGAAAAAGGTTGCGCTGTCTACGTTTTACAATTATTCTTCCTATAAAAGGTTTGCGTGATCGATGAATGACGATAGGCCGAAATAAAAAAGATGACTGCCATTGATGGAAAAAATTTGGAAGGTCAGAAAAAAGATAGATCTTCGCACCCTCAAACAGATACCATTTTTTTATAGCGAGTTAGTCATGAAAAATATCAACTATCAACATTGCGAGACTCCGAGTGCAGGAGGATTTTGGGTTCCAAGAGTTAGTCAAGAACGAGACAGACCAGTTGCCGCTGCTCGAATCGGCTTCTGGATACACAGCAGGGCTAAAGACGGACGTCGAGAACCACGGTAAGGCTTTCGGAGAGTTTGATACGGCGCTCAAGGCCGCATCCAGTGTGCCGTCAGCGGCCGAGGTGTCGAACTTGGATCGTCAGAGAGACGATTCTTGCACAAAGCTCTACACTTTCGTGCGAGGCGTTTCGGGACATCCGGACAAGGAGAAGGCAAAGGTCGGTGCCGAAGCAGTGGCCGTATTCAAGAAGTACGGCGGCGGCAGTATCGTCGATCAGCCTCAGAATCAAGAGTCCGGCACACTAAGAAACCTGATTCAGGATTTCCGCGCGATGGACGTCAGCAAGCTCACCCAGACCGGTATAAAGGACTTTGTCGACGATCTGGAGCAGAAACAAACGGCCTACTTGGCGGCAGTTAAGAAGCGCGCCAAAGAGGAGCGATCGGAGTTGACGGGCGTCATCAAGCAGAAGCGCAAAGCCTGCGACGAAGCATATCTCAAGCTCATAGAGACGGTCAACGCCCTCGTCGTAGTGAATGGCGACGTCCCATATCGCGGCTTTGTCGAGAGCGTAACGTCGCACATCAACCATCAGAAGTCCACTCTGGCGAACCGGCAGACGAACGCCGACAAGAAACCGAAGGATCCGAAGCAACCCAAGCAGCCGAAACAGCCGAAGGAGCCCAAACCCCAAAAACCGGGGAAGGACGACGGCAAGCCGGACATCCACCTCCCCGAGGGGGAAGAGCCGAAGAAGCCCGGCGGCGATAGCGGCGCCGGAAAGAAACCCGAAGGCGGCAGAGGCGCCGGCGGTCATTCCGGCACCGGAGGTGCCGGCGATAGCGGCAATCCTGATATCCATCTGCCGGAGGAGGGATAACCGTCAGTTGCTCACGCTCACCCGCAAACGACCAGATACTTGCCAAGCATCGCTCGCAGGTTTCTGGTCGTTTTTCGTTGTTTGATGTTTGGTGTTGGGTGTTTTTTATTGGGTATTGAGGTATTGATTGCTGTCGGAAGAGCATTTTTATTAGGGGGTAGGGGTATCGGGAGGCATTGAGGGTAATCAATTTTTGAAGTGAGGGCTATTGTTTGCTGTCGGTGATAGTCGCTTTTTAGGAGTAGAGTTGTTGATGGGAATTGGTGGATATTTTTAGGGGAGGGGTATCATGGTGCATTGAGGGTAATCACTTTTTGAAGTAAGGGTAATTGTTTGCGGTCGGTGATAGTCGCTTTTTAGGAGTAGAGTCGTTGATGGGAATCGGTGAGGTACTTTTTTAGAGGAGAGATATCGGGAGACATCGAGGGGAGTTACTTTTTGAAGTAACGGCTATTGTTTGCGATCGGTGATAGTCGCTTTTTAGAGTAGAGTCGTCGATGGGCATCGGTGAGGTACTTTTTTTATGGGGAGGAGTGTTGTGGTTCATTGAGGGTAATTACTTTTTGAAGTAAGGGTAATTGTTTGCGGTCGGTGATAGTCGCTTTTTAGTGGTAGAGTCGTCGGGGGAAATCGGTGAGGTACTTTTTTAGGGAGGAGAGGTATCGTGGTGCATTGAGGATAATCACTTTTTGAAGTGAGGGTAATTGTTTGCGGTCGGTGATAGTCGCTTTTTAGGGTTAGAGTCGTTGATGGGCATCGGTGAGGTACTTTTTTAGAGGGTAGGGTGATTGTAGAAAGTTTTGAGAGTACTTTTTTAGAGAGGAATTATATCGTGGAAAGTTTTTAGAGTACTTTTTTAGAGGATAGTACTATCAGCGGGCAGCGGAGATGTACTTTTTGATAGGATAGAGCTGTCGATAGCTATCGGATGGTCACTTTTTTATAGGGTAGAGATACCGATGATTGTCGAGGATCCTCTATTTTTGTGACTTAGTTTTTGGCTTTTTATTGTCCCCCTTACTCCTGATTATAGAGATATGAATCGAATCATCGAAGTCTGCGCCAATTCGGCACAAAGCTGCGTGGAGGCCGAAGCCGGCGGAGCTGCACGTGTAGAACTCTGCGCCGGCATTCCCGAAGGCGGCACAACGCCCAGCTATGGCGAGATCGTCATGGCGCGACAGTCCACTGAGCGGATCGCGATCCACGTACTCATCCGTCCACGGGCCGGCGACTTTCTCTATACCGAGACCGAGGTCGGTGCCATGCTCCACGACATCCAGGTAGCCCACCAGCTCGGCGTGCAAGGCGTCGTCATCGGCTGCCTAACGCCCGACGGCGACATCGACGAGCCCCTCCTCGACCGACTTATGGCCGCCGCCCGCCCGCTTTCGGTCACCTTTCATCGCGCCTTCGACGTCTGCCGCGATCCGCACGCCGCACTCGAGCTACTGATCCGTCACGGTGTCGATCGCGTGCTCACCTCCGGCCAGGAAGCTACCGCTGTGCAGGGTATCCCCCTCCTCCGCGAGCTGGTGAGCCAGGCCGACGGACGTATCGTCATCATGCCCGGCTGTGGTGTGCGGGCGGACAACATCGCGCGCATCGAGTCGGAAACCGGAGCCCGCGAGTTTCACACCTCCGCGCGACGCGTTGTCGAGAGTGGCATGATTTACCGCAACGAGCGCGTACCCATGGGCAGTTGCGCCGTGACGTCAGAGTTCGAAACCGTGCAGACTGATCGGCGCGAAGTGGCGCGCTACGTCTCTCAGACTTGCATAAAATGAAAAGGGGTGTACTTTTGGCGTCGAAAAGAAATTTATTTGACGTTTTCCACTAAGAAACAGCAATCAAAACAGTCGAATTCGATCAAATTGGTCACAGCGAGCCCTTACGCCACGCAGGAGAGAGAATATACGCAAGGCAGCGACTCCGAGAGGCGGGCGTCAAACCGCGGCGGGCTCCACGAGACATTGTTTTTTTGAGATTAAGAGCGGCGCATTGCCCATCATATCGCCGCTCTGGTGTAGTGTTTAAAATTCTTCTGAGGGGGCGAAGATGTGAATCTTCGCCTTTCCTTTTTTTAGAGGGCAGAGGATCGGGAGCATCCTATGGACAGGATCAAGAGAAGGCCCCCATACATATATTATAGGTACAAAGAGGAAGATGAAAATCGGAACAATTGAATTAGGTGATCGGCCCGTCATGCAGGCGCCGATGGAAGACGTCACGGATGCCGCCTTCCGACTGATGTGTGTAAACGCTTTGGCGCGGATATGGTGTACACTGAATTTGTCTCGAGCGATGCGCTCATTCGTGGCGTCAGCCGCACCGAAGAGAAGTTGCGGGTACGCGACGAAGAACGTCCTGTAGCGATACAGATCTACGGCCGCGATGTCCAGTCCATGGTCGAGGCCGCACAGATTTGCGAGGCTGCTCGGCCCGATGTGCTCGACATCAATTTCGGATGTCCGGTCAAGAAGGTGGCAGGCAAAGGCGCCGGAGCCGGCATGTTGCGCAACGTGCCGCTCATGCTCGAGATCACGCGGGCCGTCGTCCGTGCAGTCCGTATCCCCGTGACCGTCAAGACGCGCCTCGGTTGGGATGCCGATCATCGTATCATTGTCGAGCTGGCCGAACAGTTGCAAGACTGTGGTATCGCCGCCCTGACGATCCACGGCCGTACCCGCGCGCAGATGTACACCGGCGAAGCTGACTGGACGCTTATCGGCGCCGTCAAGTCGAATCCCCGCATGACGATTCCCATTATCGGCAACGGCGACATAACCTCCGCCGAGCGTTGTCGCGAGGCCTTTGACCGCTACGGCGTCGATGGTGTGATGATCGGGCGTGGCTGCATCGGTCGGCCGTGGATCTTCCGCGAAGTGAAGCACTATCTGCAGACGGGTGAACCACTCTCGCCAGAGCCGTTCGTGTGGTATCTCGACGTGCTCAAGCAGCAGGTTTTGCAGAGTGTAGAGCGTCTTGACGAGCGTCGTGGCATCCTCCATATCCGTCGCCATCTAGCCGCCACGCCGCTCTTCAAAGGCATACCGGACTTCAAGCCGACGCGTGTAGCTATGCTGCGCGCTGAGACGGTTGGTGAGCTTTTCGCCATCATGGATGCCATCCCCGCACCGACGACCGAATAGCCCCCCTTTCGTAAGGCTTCATTTGGGGGCTACTTCCCTGTATTGATGGGGCTTTTGCAAAGGTTCTCTTCCGTGTAGTTGGAATAAAAAACGCGCTATATTTGCGCCCTGAAAAAAGAATAAGGTATAAATAACAATAAATCAGGAATTTCAAATGCAGAACAAAGGATTCGTGAGGGTCTTCCATACTGCTCGCTTTGGTTTGCTTGTACTATCTCTCCTTCTCGTTTGTGACGAGAAAATACTACAAGGAAGCCGCCGAGTATGCTAACGGGGACCCTGCTAAAGAGAGTTTTTATTTAGACTCATTGGCCAACAAGAAGGTCTGGTTCGGCGCCTATACGCTGAAGCAATGCCGCGAAATGGAGGTGACCTTGGGGCTTGACCCTGAAGGGCGGTATGAACGTCGTATTGAGCTTAACGTGCCCTGATGTCGTTCGTTCGCTGGCGGACAATAATCCCGACGCCAACTTCAACAAGGCGCTCGATGCGGCTTATGCCCGTCAGGCAACCAGCCAGAAGAATTACATCGATTTGTTTGCCGAAGAATACAAGAAGCTGGATCCGGGCGCTCATCTTGCAGCCCTCTTCAGCACCTTTGAGTTGAAAGATAAAATCACTCCCCAAAGCTCCGACGCGCAAGTCATTGCTGTACTGAAAGAGGAGCTGCAGAGCGCTATCGACAATTCATTTAATGTATTGCGCACACGTATCGACCGCTTCGGGCGTCGTGTCGCCCAACATCCAACGCCTCGAGACGGCTGGTCGTATCCTCGTTGAGCTGCCGGGTGTGAAGGAGCCGGCACGTGTCCGCAAACTCTTGCAGGGTAGCGCCAATCTGGAGTTCTGGGAGACATACAACCTGACCGAGATCGGACAGCAACTCACCGCCGCTGACCACGCTTTGGCGGAGGCGCTGAAGTCCACAAAGTCTTCGTCCACCGCCACGACCGATACACGGCTACCGCCGCCAAATCCGACCTCACCGCTAAGGCTGACTCAGCCACCTCAGAAACCGATTCGCTCATGGCGCAGATTAACTCTGAAAGCCAGCAGTCGCCTGCAGCCGGTCAGATGACCGCCGAAGAATACGCCAAGGAACACCCGCTCTTTGCCCTGTTGCAATTGAATGTCGACCGCACCGGTCGCTACCTCGTTCCCGGTCCCGTCGTAGGTTACGCCAAGAAGACGGACATGGACAAGATTACCGAATACCTCAACCGGCCTGAAGTGAAGGCAGTGTTGCCCAACAATGTCCTCTTCCGCTGGAGCGTGAAGGCGATGGACGATAACGATCAGTTCTATCAGCTCTTCGCCCTGAAGGTCACCAACCGTGATGGTACGCCCGCCCTGAGTGGCGACGTAGTCACGAATGCCGTGGCCGACTTCGCCCAGCAGCAGATCGGCCGCCCACAGTACCAAGTCAGCATGACGATGAACGCCGAAGGTGCCCGCGAATGGGCCCGCCTGACCAAGGAGAACATCAAGCGTAGCATCGCCATCGTACTCGACGGCATGGTCTACTCCGCCCCCACGGTACAGTCAGAAATCACCGGCGGCCAGTCGCAGATCACGGGTAACTTCACCCAAGATGAAGGCAAGGACTTGGCCAACGTGCTCAGGTCGGGTAAGATGGCCGCCTCGGTCAACATTGTGCAGGAAGACATCGTCGGGCCGTCGCTCGGGCAGGAAGCCATCAACGCCGGTATCATCTCGTTTGCCCTCGCGCTCATCCTCCTCATGGTCTACATGTGCGCCATGTACGGTCTGTTGCCCGGTATGATTGCTAACGGTGCCCTCGTCATCAACATCTTCTTTACGATGGGTATCCTCGCCTCCTTCCAAGCTGTGCTCACCCTACCCGGTATCGCCGGTATGGTGCTAACGCTCGGTATGGCAGTCGACGCCAACGTGCTTATCTACGAGCGATCGAAGGAGGAACTCCGCGCAGGCAAACCTTTGGCCCGTGCCATTGCTGATGGCTACTCCCCAATGCCTTCTCCGCCATCTTCGACTCGAACCTCACGACGATTATCACCGGTGTCGTACTCTTCGTCTTTGGTACCGGCCCCATCCGCGGTTTTGCCACCACGCTGATCATCGGTTTGATCTCATCCTTCCTGACCTCTGTCTTCATCACACGTCTCGTCTACGAAGCCCTCTTGGCTAAGGAGAAGATCAAGCACCTAACCTTCACCACATCGATCTCGAAGAACTTCCTCAACGATCCGAAGATCAACTTCCTCGGTAAGCGTAAGGTGGGCTACATCATCCCGCTTGTCATCATCCTTCTCGGTTGTGTTTCGATGGCTACGATCGGCCTCAACAACGGCATCGACTTTACCGGCGGTCGCAACTATGTGATCCGTTTCGATAAGGATGTCCATACCGACGAGGTGCGCGCGGCCCTCGAACCGCAATTCAAAGGCGGATCCGTCAGCGTCATCACCATCGGCTCGCAGAACCAGGTGCGCGTCTCGACCAACTATAAGATCACGGACAACTCGGCCGGCATCGACGACGAAATCATCGGCAAGCTCTACACCGGCCTCAAGCCCTTCCTTGGCAACGCCACACAGGAGCAGTTCGCCTCGGACAACATCCAAGCTCGCAGAAGGTCGGCCCCAGCATGGCAGACGACATCAAGAACAGCGCCGTCCTGGCCGTCCTCTTCGCTATGGTCTGCATGGCGCTCTACATCCTCGTTCGCTTCCGCGACGTAGCCTTCTCCGTCGGTGTGTTCATCTCCGTGGCTGTCACCACGCTCTGCATCATCGCCTTTTACACGCTGCTGTGGAAGATCATGCCCTTCTCCATGGAGGTCGACCAGACCTTTATTGCGGCCATTCTGACCGTCATCGGTTACTCGATCAACGACACCGTGGTCGTCTTCGACCGTATCCGCGAAACGATCAAGCTCTATCCCAAGCGCGGCCGTTACGAGGTGATCAACGACGCCCTGAACTCCACACTCTCGCGTACGTTCAGCACGTCACTCTCCACCTTCATCGTCGTCTTCGTGATCTTCCTCCTTGGCGGATCCACGATCCAGAGCTTCACATTCGCCATCCTTCTCGGCGTTGTCGTCGGCACCTACTCCACGCTCTTCGTAGCCACGCCGATCGCTTACGAGATCCAACATCGCAAATCGCTCAAGGCGGCCGGTGCAACGGCAGCCACTGCGACGGCATAACGTATAGCTTCTAAGTTTCTCCTCTGACTGAAGGGGGCTGTCTCCACATAGGTGGGGCAGCCCCCTCGTCTTTTTGGGGGCTGGTACCTCTCAAATACCTTTTCTTCTAACTGTGGGAAGGGATCGAGAGGTCATTCTGGATTTGGAAGTGTTTGCAGGACTCCTGCAAGCGTCAAAATGGGGAAAAGCGTCCTTGCAGAAGTTCTGCAAAGTCCAAAATGGGGGAAGGCGCCCTTGCAGAAGTTCTGCAATCATTGCCGGGGTGCAGTCTGCGGACTTTACGGCGTCTTGTTCTGGGAGGTGCGGGGGAAGGTGAGCGTGAAGGTGTGGAGACGGTCGGCGGTGAAGGCGTAGCGGATGTCGATGGCGTAGAGACGGCAGATGGCACGGACGATGGAGAGCCCTAGGCCGGTGGAGCCTTCGACGCGGTGGGGTCCCCTGATGGAAGCGGTCGAAGAGGTGGGTGGGATCGAGCGAGGCGGCGGGGCCTGTGTTGGCGATGGTGAGGGTGGGGGTGGCGATGCGAATCAGGATGCGTCCGTCGGGGTGGTTGTGGACGAAGGCGTTCTTGAGCAGGTTGGAGACGAGGGCGTCGGCTAGGGATTCGTGCATGGACGCACGGAGGGGCAGATCGACGGCGGTGAGGTCGACGGTAATGCGGCGCGAGGCGTAGACCTCTTGCAGATCTTCCAGATCGCGGCGGAGGAGGGCGTCGAGGCAGAGGTCGGTCTGGTCGAGGAACTGCCGATTGTCGATCTTGGTGAGGAAGAGCAGCGAGCGGTTCAGGCGCACGGCACGGCGGAGCGTCTGCTGCGTTTTGATCACCTCGGCGAGTTGGGCTTCGGTGAGCGCGGGCGTACTGTCGGCCAGGAGTTCGAGGCGGCCCAAGCTGACGGCCAGCGGCGTCTGAAGCTCGTGCGAGGCGTTGCCGATGAACTGCTTTTGTTGCTCGAAAGCCTGCTCGGTGCGGTCGGTGTGGCGGCGCACGGCGTCGTAGAGTCGGCGAAACTCGGTGACGGCCGAGTGGGCCGTGAGTGGCGTGTGCGGTCGGCCGACGGTGTAGGTGTCAAGCCAACGGAGGAGGCGGTACAGGGGGCGCATGCTGCGACTGTAAACCCAGACGTTGACGGTGAGGATGGTGACGAGGAGCGCAACGTAGAGCGTGATGATGCGCCAGAGGATGGCCTGCTTGAGGTCGTCTTTATCAATCGTGGGCGTGCTGACAGAAAGCAGGAAGTAGCGCCCCGCACGGTCGCGAAAGACGGTGCGGAGGGTACGCGCCGGCTCGGTCTCGCCTTTTTCAGCGATGAAGACGGATTCGTCGATGTAATCAATGGCAGGATGGTGATGGAGGTAGTCCTCTGTCACGGCGTGAACATAGAAACTGTTGTTCGTGCCATTGTCTTCGGAGGGCAGATGGACGCCGGCCAGGTAGCGACGGATGATGCGCTCGGCGTAGTCGTCGAGGGCGTCGTCGGTCTCGTCGTTGACCTCCTCCACGATGCCTGCGTAGAAGTAAATGGCCCACCCGGTGAGGACGGCCGAGAGGACGATGGAGAGGTGGAGGAGGATGCGATAGATGAGCTTCATTCCTCTGTGTCTTCAATCAGTTTGTAGCCGAAGCCGTAGACGGATTTGAGCTGGATCGTGGCGCCGGCGTCGGTGAGCTTACGGCGGAGGTTCTTCATCTGGGCATAGACGAAGTCGAAGTTGTCGGCCTGGTCGACATGGTCGCCCCAGACGGCCTCGGCCAGCGTCTCCTTATTGATCAGGTGGCCCGGACGATGGAAAAAGTAGGCCAGGATGCCGTACTCCTTGCGTCCGAGACTGAGCTCGCGGTCGGCGACGAAAACTTGGAACGTCTCCGGTAGCAGTCGGACGTTGCCCAGCCGGATGTCCACCTCGCCGGCCTGTCGGCTGCGGCGGACGACACTGCGGATCCGCGCATGCAGTTCGGCCAGGTGGAAGGGTTTAGCCAGATAGTCGTCGGCGCCAAGCTCCAGCCCGGCCACCTTGTCGTCCGTCGTGTCGCGCGCAGAGATGATGATCACGCTCTCGCGCTTCTTCATCGCCTTGAGGCGCTCCAGAAGGGTGAAGCCGCTGCCATCGGGCAGCATGATGTCGAGCAGGACGCAATCGTAGTCGTAGTCCTCGATCTTGTAGAGCGCCGAGCGGAGGTTGTCGGCCGTTTCAACGACGGCGCGCTCGCGGTCGGTGAGCGATTGGGCGATCAGTTCGCGCAGCGAGGGATCGTCTTCGATGATGAGAATCTTCATTTCGTATCGGGGGAGTAATGGGTTACGGGCGGCAAAAATAGAGCGACCCCGGCGTCTCACCGGTTCGTTTTTCTCGGTTCGCTTTTACATTTTCGATCCCCCCGTATTTTTGCGGCCTGTTTACCGAAAGGGGGGTGCACCTATGCGCCCCCGACTCGGAGGAACGAGAGAACAAAACCGATTTCATTTTAATTCAAAAGATCAAGACAAAGAAGATGGTAAAGAAAGTGGGGAACCTGATCCCGAACACGTTTTTCATTGCAAAGGGCAGTGGCGACTCCGACCTGGAGAAGCACGCCGGGTCGTATCACATGGCGCTCTTCGACGCTGGCATTGCTGATTTCAACATCATGACTTATTCGTCCGTGATTCCCGCCACGGCGCATCCGGTGATGATGGACGAGGTCGACCTGCCGCCCTTCGGCTCGGAGCTGAAGACGATCATGGCCGTTTCGCACGGCTATCAGGACGAGTTCATCTCGGCCGGCCTCGTCTATGCGTGGATGTATAAGGACGAAAACTTCGACGAAAAGGCCGGCGGCCTGGTCTGCGAGGTCAGCGGCCGCTACCGCATCGAGGAGCTGGAGGCGCGTCTCATTCGTGTGATCAATGACCTGCATCAGCGCACCTACAGCCGGTTCTACCTCGGCGATCTGAACTTCGTCACCGAGGGTATGACCATCGAGCGCCGCTATGGCACCGCCCTGGCCGCGCTCTGCTTCACCGACTTCATCATGCCCAACTCTGCGGACGGAAGCAGTGAGGTGGTGAGACTCTGAGAGGGTCTGGGATAGGCCACCGTGCATAAGAAAAGGCAGTCACGACGCATCCGTTCGTGGCTGCCTTTTGTCATATGCGGCCCGCGAGCATCAAACCCGTTTCAGTCCATTGACTGAGTCAAACGCAAGAATCAAAGCTGTTTCGACTCATTGATCGAGTCAATCGGTATAGCGGGCGTATGCTCATTGACTGAGTCAATCGGCGTAGTGGGTGTGCACTCATTGATCAGATCAATCGGCAGGAGACGCCCCCAGCAAAAAAGAGAGAGGGGAAACCGGAGTCTCATCACTCCAGCTCCCCCTCTGCTCAGGTGCGAACTATTTTCAACTACAAAGCGTCACATATACAGCGCGAGCGGCATGAGCAACACGCTGTCAAGGCAGAATGCTTGGTTTCATATCATATATAGTATTCCACCATCTCCACCAGGCCGGCACGCAGGGCATACTTCGTGGCCTCGTAAACGTTGTTGACGCCCAGCTTACGGAAGATGTTCTTCTTGTGGGTGATGATGGTGTGTGTGCTGGAAATGCGTTCGGAGGCGATCTCCTTGACCGACAGTCCGCGGGCGATGAGTCGGAGGATCTCCGTCTCGGTGGCCGTGAGCGCCTCGTGCGTATCCGGCTGACGGTGCACGGTGAGCAGGAAGTCGGCAATGCGGTGACAAAGGAAACGGTCGCCCTGCACCGTGTGTCGGAGCGCCGCGCGGATCTCGTCGGCCGTGCAATCCTTGAGGATCATTCCCACGTGGTGCTCGGCGCTGAGGCGGCGGATGAGGGCGTCGCTCAGCTCGTTGGAGCAGAGCAGCCACGCGACCTCCGGAAAGCGTCGCCCCAGGTTTAAGAGCTCCTCCACGCTGGTCAGGTCGAAGAGCGCATAGTCGAGGATCACCACCGTACTGTCTCGGTGCGTCGTCAGGGCCTCGATCAGCGCCTTCTTATTGGCCACCTCGAGCGTGCAGCAGCCCACCTCGCCGAAGGTGTCGGCGATATAGGCACGCAGCCCAGCCCGCGTGATGTCTTGATTATCGGCCAGGAGGAAAGTGATCATAGGGGGAGAAAGGTGAGACGAGTGAAGGGGGGCACAGCGCCCCCTTTCAGTGTGCTTTAATTACAGCGGATACTCTTCGAAGGCATAGAGCACGGTCGAGAGGTAGCGCTCGCCCGTGTCAGGCAGCAGGGCCACGATCGTCTTGCCCTCGTTTTCGGGCTTGCGAGCCAGCTCCAGCGCGGCGTGCAGCGCGGCGCCAGACGAGATGCCGACCAGCAGACCTTCACGGGCAGCCAGCAGTCGAGAGGCGCCGATGGCCTCGTTGTCCTGCACTTGCAGCACTTCATCGATCGCGTCAGCGTGATAGTTCTTCGGCACAAAGCCAGCACCGATACCCTGAATCTTGTGCGGTCCCGGCTGTCCACCAGATAATACCGGCGATCCCACCGGCTCCACGGCCACGGCCTTCACCTTCGGGTTATGTTTCTTCAATCCCTCGGCCACACCGCTCACGGTGCCGCCCGTGCCTACGCCCGCCACAAAGATGTCAACCTTTCCGTCCGTATCGTTCCAGATCTCTTCAGCCGTTGTGCGGGTGTGCACTTCGGGGTTGGCCTCATTCTCAAACTGCTGCAGGATGATCGATCCCGGATGCTCCTCTTTCAGTTCGCCAGCACGACGGAGCGCACCCTTCATACCCTCGCTACCGGGCGTCAGCACCAATGTAGCGCCGAGAGCCTTGAGCAGATTCTGACGCTCCACGCTCATCGTCTCGGGCATGGTCAGGATCAGCTTGTAACCCTTTACGGAGGCCACCCAGGCCAGTCCGATACCCGTGTTGCCACTGGTAGCCTCGATGATAATGGAGCCGGGCTTCAGCTCGCCGCTTCGCTCTGCGGCCTCGATCATGGCCAGTGCGATACGATCCTTGACGCTACCGCCGGGGTTGAAATACTCCAGCTTAACGATCACGCGTGCCTTGAGGCTTTCTGACTTCTCGATGTTGCTCACTTCCAGGAGCGGGGTGCCGCCTACGAGGGCGGTCAGGTTCTGATAAACTCTTGCCATTTTCTTTCGGTGTTTAATTTGAGCGCAAAGGTACGGGCGTCCCATAGGCCCGACAATACCACATGTGTGGTATATTGGTGATTATCCGCATGGAATGCGGATTCTGGAGGGGGTATGTGGAGGATATACAGTGCTCCGGAACGCGTTGAAGGACGGATAAATCAGATGGAACATCTTTGCGGCAGGTAAACCGCATTGTATTCATCAATAAAACAGAGAACAATCATGACTTGGAGCTATCGGAAGAGAGTAAGAATTGCGCCGGGTGTACACCTAAATCTGAGCAGAAGGAGTGTGAGCACCACGATCGGCGTCAGAGGGGCAAGTGTAAACTTCGGGAAGAAAGGGACGTATGTTAACACCGGTATTCCCGGGACGGGCTTCTATAACCGGCAAAAGATCTTGGGCGGCAGGGGACGGCCGCATGCGTCTGTCAAACGTAACATCCACACATCGCCAAGCGGTGGCGGCCAACTTCTCGGCTATGGTTGTGCTGGAATCCTTGCGCTTCTCTTTCTTTTTATGGGTTTGATATGGCTGATAGATGAGAGGCAGACTATCACCGGTATAATCTTCCTCTCGTTTGCCCTTTATGTTGTAGTCGGAGCCATTCTAATAAACACCTCAATCTCAGCTAAGCCGAAAGCTCCGAGTATCAATTGGGTGGATCAGGCGAAGCGGATGTTACCCCGTACGGGCGGCACGGCTCGGTCGATCCTCCAAAACTTCATCCAATGTTACGAACTGACGCAGCAAATCGACGAAGAGTCGGCCATTGTGCAGGGCTTGGAAAAAAAGCTATCAAAGAAACCCAACGAGCAGCTCGAACGCCTTCTGAAAGACTATCGTGGCGTGTTGACGAAACGCATGCGGCAGCTGGAGGCCACGCAGATCAATGTCGACTCCCAGTTGTCAGAAGAGGAGAAAGCGGCGTACAGCCGGCTGTGCGAGCGATTTGAGGCGCTGCTCTCGACGGACAAAATATGGCTCATCACGGACGAGATGCTCACGACACAACGAAAAGCATTCTCCAACATCTCCATCAAACGGTGTGAAGCGTCGATCTACGTCGGCGTCTTCAACTTCCTCAAGTCTGCCTTCGATATCCCCGTATTAGACTCCGGCGACGCCCGCTATTACATCTATCCTAAGTTCATCATCAAGGCCACCGACGTCTGCCACTTCTACGTCTATCCCCACGACCCGGACAGACTTACCGCCGCTACGGTCAATTACCAAGAGAGCGAAGCCAGACCCGTGGATGCCGAGTTCCTTAAGTACACCTGGCAGTACGTCAATAAGAACGGCGAGCCGGACAAGAGGTACGCCAACAACTTGCGGTATCCCGTGTTCAAATACTGCTGTCTCTTCGTAAACACGGGGAACACCACGGCCAAATTCATGTTCTCGAACTACACTACGGCGAGCGAGTTTGCCACGGCCTATACCGTTTACGCGAACCTGCTCACTGCCCCGAATACGACGCCAACAGAACCCGCTCCGGAAGTTGCGCCTTCAGAACCAATCCCGGAAGCAGTGCCGACAGAGTCTATCCCGAAAGCAGAGCCGAAGACACCTGTAGTGTCGGTGCGCGGTTTTTCGGCCATCGAAAGAGAGACCACCAACCTATACCTTTATATAAAGAGCCTCGACAGCATGGCGGCCGTGAGGGAGGCCCTCCGCAACACACAGCGCTGGACTTTGCTGAGGAAATCAAGTTTACGGTCAGTGGGCGACTCGCCTTTGCCGTATGGATCGACGTGTTGAAGTGTTACAAGAAGCTGGGCTACGAGATTGATCCTTCCAAAGGAGAGTGCATCGCATTGTCTGTCTTTGTGGCTGAGTTGTACCTCCCCGACGCCCTTATGCTGGAAATGTCGGAAGACAAAATGGTGGAAGTGCTCCCTGCCACGAAAAGACTCGTGTCCATGACTGAAGAAGTCTATCCCTTCACGGAGCCCGACGACGAACTCCTTTTCGTCAAGGTGCTACGGGCTGACGGCGTGGATGAGGCGATCGTCAACAAATACATGGCACTCCTCCACCAATTTGTCTCCGTGGTAGTCAAAGCCGACGGTCGGGTGGATGAGCAGGAGAAAACTTGGCTGAAGCAACTGAAGACGTTTACGCCGCTGGAAAACCGAGTAGTTCTCAAAGGCCCGGTAACGAGATGAAGCGCTTCATCTCGGCCTATCCCGACTTTCAATCTCGCTTCAACCGCTACATCCACTTCGGCAACTACAGTATTGCGGAGCCATAGCTAATGATTGGATCCGTTTGGGCGCATAGACCCAATCGTTTTGGGTCTATAGGTCCGATCTGTTTGGGTGTATAATGCTAATCAGTTTGGTCCTATAGGGCCGAAATGATAGAACTGTACGATTCGCGCGTCTTATGTCCATTTCGGTGGAATTATGGAACAGCGGCTTTATGCACTTATCTTTGCACCCCTGAAAAAATAGACACGAAGAATGAAGCACACATTGATTTTATGGATGACTTTCGCACTGCCCATTTGTGCCGCTTACGGGCAGGAGGCGCTCACGCTGGAGCAATGCCGACAGCTGGCCATTGATAATAATAAGGAGCTGAAAATCGCCGAGGCACAGGTGGATCGCGCTGCGCAGGAACAACGCGCTGCACGCACGAAATACTTCCCCCAACTCTCGGCCACAGGTTCGTATATGCACAACAATAAGCCGCTCGAACTGGTGGATTACACCCGTTTTGAGGCCATGACGGGCCAACTGCTTCCGCAACTGGCACCGCTACTGATGAAGTATCCGCAATTGGCGCAATCACTCCCCCAAATGATGGAAGAGCTGAAGAACCTCACGCATGTGGATATGCAGAACGTTTGGATCGGCGATGTGTCGCTCGTGCAGCCCGTATTCATGGGTGGGAAGATCGTCTCGTACAACCAGATCACGGGTTATGCCCGCGAGTTGGCCGAGTCGATGCACGACACGAAGCTGCAAGACGTGATCTGCCGCACGGACGAGACCTATTGGCAGGTCATCTCGCTGGCTAACAAGAAAAAGTTGGCCGACGCCTACGTCGAATTGCTTTGCAAGATGGACACCGACATCGCCGCCATGATCACGGCCGGCGTGGCCACGAAGGCGGACGAATTGTCTGTCAAAGTGAAGCTCAACGAGGCCGAGATGGCCCAGACGAAGGTGAACAACGGGCTGGCGCTCTCTCGCGTATGCTCCTGGCGCAACTCTGCGGCCTCGACATGGAGTATCCGCCCCTCTTGGCTGACGAACGCATCGAGCAGTTTGCCGTCCAACCCACCGCGACGCAGGCCAACGCCGAAGAGGCATTCAACCATCGACCCGAGCTGAAGAGCCTCGAGCTGGCCACGAAGATTTACCGCCAAAAGGAGCAGATCGCACTGGCCGAGATGCTTCCCACCGTCGCACTGACGGCCAACTACCTCGTCACGAATCCGAACGCATACCACGGTTTCAAGAAGGAGTTTTCGGGCATGTACAACGTCGGCGTGCTGGTGCGTGTGCCCCTCTCGGCATGGTGGGAAGGCTCCTACAAGCGTAACGCCGCACGCGCCGAGACGGTGATCAAGCGACTCGAAACGGAGGAGGCGCGCGAGAAGGTGGAGCTGCAAGTCAATCAATCCGTCTACAAAGTGAACGAGGCCGGCAAACAGCTCACCGCCTCCACGCGCAACATGGAGCGCGCCGAAGAGAACCTCCGCTACGCCAATGTCGGCTTTGAAGAGGGTGTCATCCCCGCACTCAACCTCATGGAGGCGCAAACCGCATGGGTCTCCGCCCGTTCGCAGCTGATCGATGCCCAAATCGAGGTCAAGCTCACCGAGGTCTACCTCAGCAAAGCCCTCGGGCGCTTAGGCAAAGAGTAGCCCGCCTGTACCAAGCCAACTTGGCCGGCGTCCCTGACGCCTTGATTTTCTTTTGCTTCTTTTCTTGCATCAAGGCAAGAAAAGAAGAAGTAAGTATACCGATTATATATGGGCGCCCACAAGGCTCCCCCTCTACTACGTATAAATCCCGGGGCCAAGCCCCATAACTACCCTACATACAATGAGCGAGAAAAAATATTCGATCAACAACATGCTACTGGCCTTCATCGCTGTCGTCATCGTGATAGGCTTAGTGTCACTGGCAGGCTTCATCCTGCTCACTCCCCCCGACGACATTATCATGGGTCAGGCAGAGGCCACCCAAGTACGTATCTCCGGCAAGGTGCCCGGACGCATCGAGGCTTACCGCTTCGGCGAGGGCGACCGCGTGCACGCCGGCGACACGTTGGTTTACCTGAACACCCCCGAGGTGGACGCCAAACTGCGTCAAGCCGAAGCCGTACGATCTGCCGCCGAGGCACAGAGCGCCAAGGCCATGGCCGGCGCCCGTTCGCAGGAAGTGACCGGTGCCTACGAGCTTTGGCAGAAGGCTAAGGCGGGACTCGACATCGCCAAGAAGTCGTACGACCGCGTGCAACACCTCTACGACCAAGGCGTCATGTCTGCCCAAAAGCGTGACGAAGCCGAGGCGAACTATCAGGCCATGTTGGCTACCGAGAAGGCCGCCCATTCGCAGTACGACATGGCTCGCGAGGGCGCTCGACGAGAGGATAAGGCGGCTGCATCGGCCCTTGTCCGTCAGGCTGGCGGCGTCGTCGACGAGGTGGAGGCTTACCTCGGCGAGCGCGCCCTCATTTCCCCCATTGATGGACAAGTGGTGGAGCGTTTCCCGCAGATTGGCGAGCTGGTCGGTACCGGTGCACCGATCATGAACATTGCCGACTTGAACGACATGTGGGTCACCTTCAGCGTCCGTGAAGACTTGTTGCGCGACATCAAGATCGGCGCCGAGATCCGAGGCTTTATCCCCGCGCTCGGCGACAAAGAGGTGGTGATGAAGGTCTACTTCATGAAGGACATGGGCACCTACGCCGCATGGAAAGCCACGAAGACTACCGGCCAGTATGACTCGAAGACCTTCGAGGTGCGTGCGCGTCCCACATCGCCCGTGGCCGACCTCCGCCCCGGCATGTCCGTCATCATCAAACGCCCCAGTAAACGATGACCCTTCGCGAAGGCATATACGCCATCCTGCGCATCGCCCGACGGGAGCTGCGCCGTTTGGTGGCCAACCCGGTCTACTTCTTCTGCATGGTCGTAGCCCCCGTCGGCTGTCTCTTTTTCTTCACCACGCTCATGCGCAGCGGCCTGCCTACCGACCTGCCCGTGGCCGTCGTCGATCTCGACAACACGCCCACCTCACGCCGCCTCGTCCGCCAGCTCGACGCCTTCGAGCAGACTGCCGTACGCATGCAGTGCGCCTCTTTCGACGAGGCGCGACACGAGATGCAGCAGGGTAGCATCTATGGCGTCTTCCTGATCCCGAAACACTTCCAGCAGGACGCCACCTCCGGCAAGCGCCCCCGGCTGTCGTTCTACACCAACGGCTCGTTTCTCATCGCCGGGTCCCTCATGTTTCGCGACATGAAGACGCTCTCCGTGCTGGCTGGTGCCTCCGTCGGGCTACAGCAGGGGCAGGCGCGCGGCATGACTGATGCGCAGATCATGGGTCAGATTCAGCCCATCACCGTCGATACGCACGCCATTGGAAACCCGTGGCTGAACTACTCCGTCTATCTCAGCAACGCCATGCTGCCCGGACTGCTGCAGTTGCTCGTTTTCATTGTCACCGTCTACAGCATCGGCGCGGAGATCAAACAGCGCACCTCCCGCCGTTGGCTCAGCCTCGGGAACGGCTCGCTAGCGGTCAGTCTGGCCGGCAAACTGCTTCCGCACACGATCATCTTCACCGTCGTCGGACTGCTCATCTGCGCCGTGCTCTATGGCTATAACGCCTTCCCATTAGCTAACGGCTGGCTTCCCATCCTCGCTGCCATGACGCTATTAGTCATTGCCTCGCAAGCCGTCGGCGTGTTTATGATCGGCGTCTTACCCACCGTCCGACTCGGCCTCAGCTTCGCCAGCCTCTTTGGCATGCTCGGCTTCTCCATCTGCGGCCTGTCGTACCCTGTGACGGCCATGTATCCCCCCTTCCACGCCCTGTCGTACCTCTATCCCCTGCGCCACTACCTGCTCATCTACATCGATCAGGCCCTCAACGGTCGCGCGCTGGCTTACACCTGGGGCGAATACGTCTGGCTTGCCGCCTTCTTCCTGTTGCCCCTCACCATCTACCGCAACCTGAAAAGGGCTCTGCTCTACTTTCATTACATCCCATGATTTTAGGGGGTAGAGATTTTAGAGGGTAGAGGATAGAGGGTAGAGGGTAGAACCGGGTACATGAAGTTACTCTCCACTCTCCATCCCCAACTCTCTACTCTCTACTCTCTATCCTCTACTTTCCACCCTCTACCCTCTACCCTCTATATATGGATAACGAAAAACGTCTACCGACCCTCATAGCCGAAGGCTTCCGTGACCTGTTCTATATCTGGCGGCAAGAGCTGCGCGCCATCTTTCGTGACAGCGGCGTGATGATCTTCTTCTTCCTCGTCCCCTTGGCCTACCCGTCATATACGCCCTCATCTACAACCCCGAAACGGTGCGCGACGTCCCCTTGGTCGTCGTCGACCAGAGCGGATCGCAGCGCAGCCGCGAGTTCATCCGCCGTGTCGATGCCACGCCCGACGTCCGTGTCGTGGCCACCTGCGGATCCATCGAGGATGCCCGTCGGTTAGTTGATAGCAAGCAGGCCTACGGCATCCTCCTCTTCACGTCCGACTTCAACCGTGACCTCGCCGCCGGACGTCAGGCCACCGTCTCGCTTTATACCGACATGAGCTTGCTGTTGCACTACAAAGCCCTCCTCCTGGCCACCACCGAGGTCTCGCTCGACATGGGGCGCGAGATCCGTGCCGCCCGTACGCCCCAATCCACCGACGAGCTTCAGCAGATCTACGTTGCGCCCATCCCCTACGAGTCCGTGGCCCTCTTCAACCCCGCCAATGGTTTCGCCAGCTTCCTCTTGCCCGCCGTTTTGATCCTCATCATCCAGCAGACGCTCGTCCTGGGTATCTGCATGCTGGGCGGCACCGTCCGCGAGCAGAGCCGCTTCCACCACCTCGTCCCCCTCGACCGATGCTTCCGCGGCACCCTCCGCGTCCTCCTCGGCAAGGCCTTCGCCTACGTCATTATCTACATCCCCGTCTGCCTCTGGACGCTCGTCGTTGTCCCGCGCATCTTCGCCTACCCCTCCGTCGGCAACCCCTGGGACGCGCTGCTTTTCCTCCTGCCCTACCTCCTGGCCAGCATCTTCTTCGCCATGATCCTCTCCGGCTTCATGCGCACCCGCGAGTCCGGCATGATGCTCTTCGTCTTTATGTCCGTCATCCTGCTCTTCCTCTCCGGCATCTCTTGGCCCACCGACGCCTTCCCCTTCTACTGGCGCGCCCTGGCCCAACTCTTCCCCTCCACGCCCGCCATCCGCGGCTTTGTGCTGATCAAGAGTTGCGGCGCTACCCTCTTCGACGTCGCCCGTGAGTACCGTCTCCTTTGGCTGCAGACCGGCCTCTACTTCCTCCTTGCCGCCCTCGTCTACCGTCGGCAGATCATACGCGTCCGTCGGAAGATGATCCGCCAGTACCAAGCCGCCAAAGCTCGACAGCCCCAGCCAGAGTAGAGCCGTCTGCCCGATACCCATTAAGTTGCCAGACGGCCTCTACCGAGACAGGGAAGTTTATCCAGTACCCGGCAAACTTGGCAGGCGTCCCTGACGCCTTGATCTTCTTTTGCTTCCTTTTCTTCCATCAAGGGAAGAAAAGGGAGACCGACCCTCTGCGCCCCTTGTCCTCCACCACTCAGCTCCCGTCAGACCCTTCGCCACCCTTGTCTAACACCCCCAAAGTCCCGGCAGAGCCTCTGCCATCTTTGTCTTCGTCCCCGGTAGTTCAGGCAGAGCCTCTGCCGCCTTTATGATGCCCTGTATAGGAACTGTTTATAACATAGACACTATAAAGTCATTTTTATAGTCACTGTTTTTGGTCTAAACAGCAACTAAAAATCGAATATGAGTCTGTCTATACGAAGAACGAGATTGATATATTTTATAGCCTATTTCTTGATCATAGATAGTGATGGAAATTATTTTTACATGCTGTTTATGTAGAGAACCATCTATATAAGAGCTTATACATCGTTTTATCAGACGAAACAGAGGAATAAAATCTCCATCAATCATTTTCATATTCAGTACACCGTATCTAAGTATTTAGACAGCGTGTTTAGATCATATATAATGCTATATTGATTTTTGATAGCCTGTTTAGATCATAGACACTACCTATACAGGGCATCATAAAGGAGGCAGAAGGTCTGCCTGAGCTACCAGGGGCAAAGACAAAGGCGGCAGAGGCTCTGCCTGAACTACCGGAGGCGAGGACAAAGGCGGCGAAGGGTCTGACGGGAGACGGGTAGGGGAGGACAAAGGGGGCAGAGGTTCTGACGAAGGAGTCGGAGGTGAGGATAAGAGCGGCTGCGTGTGTGACGGGGCTGACGTGGTTTAGGAGGATCTCGGAGAGGGATAAAACGGGAGAAAAAGGGGCTGTGTGAGGGGCAAAAAAGGAGGCGATAGCGCCTTTATCGGCACACTTCGCCTTATCGTGTGCAAAAAGAGGCGTTCTGGAGCTGTTGATTCTCTGCGTGTTACAAAAATTGCAATGTCTACCTTGCATTTTTCTCCCCAAAATGTATCCAGTGTAAGGAAATGCCTCTACATTTGCCCGCGGATGACAGAGGAAAGGGGGCCAACCCCCTCCCGAAAAGGTCAGCCGATAACATCATCAACAATAAAAATTCGATCATAAAAATGAGACAGGAATGGAACGGGTTCCAAGGAACCAAGTGGACGGATGAAGTGGACGTTCGCGGATTTATTCAAGACAATTACACGGCTTATGACGGCTGCGAATGCTTCCTGGAGGGCCCAACCGAGGCCACGCAGAAGCTGTGGGGCATCCTGCAGGGCTTGCAGAAGGAGGAGCGCGCCAAGGGCGGTGTACTCGATATGGAGACGGAGATCGTCTCTGGCCTGACGGCTTACGGAGCGGCTTACATCGCCGAGGGCACGAAGGATTTGGAGCGCGTCGTGGGTCTGCAAACCGACAAGCCGCTCAAGCGCGCATTCATGCCTTACGGCGGTATCAAGATGGCCGAAGAGGCTTGCACGACGTATGGCTACAAGCCGTCGGAGAAGCTGCACGAGATCTTCACGGAGTATCACAAGACGCACAACGACGGCGTGTTTGATGCCTACACGAAGCAGATGAAGTCCGTGCGACACAACCACATCCTCACCGGTCTGCCGGATACCTACGGCCGCGGACGCATCGTGGGCGACTACCGCCGCGTGGCGCTTTACGGTGTGGATTTCCTGATCGAAAAGAAGAAGCAAGACCTGGCGCTGCATGACGGCGGCGGCGTGATGACGGACGACGTGATCCGTCTGCGCGAGGAGGTTTCGATGCAGATCAAGTCGCTCCAGGGGCTCAAGAAGATGGCGGCCATCTATGGCTACGACATTTCGGCACCGGCGAAGAATGCTCGCGAGGCCGTGCAGTGGCTCTACTTCGGCTACCTCGGCGCCATCAAGACGCAGAACGGTGCCGCGATGTCGGTGGGCCGTATCTCGACCTTCCTCGACATTTATATCCAGCGCGATCTGGAGGCTGGCACGCTGACGGAATCGGAAGCGCAGGAGCTGATCGACCATCTGGTGATGAAGTTCCGCATGGTGAAGTTTGCGCGCATCCCGTCGTACAACCAGCTCTTCTCTGGCGATCCGATCTGGGCGACGCTCGAGATGGCTGGTCTCGGTATGGACGGCCGCTCGATGGTGACGAAGAACGACTTCCGCTTCCTCCACACGTTGGAGAACATGGGCCCCTCGCCCGAGCCGAACTTGACGGTGCTCTACTCATCGCGTCTGCCAGAAGGTTTCAAGCGTTACGCATCGAAGATCTCGGTGACGACCAGCTCTATCCAGTACGAAAACGACGACGTGATGCGGCCGATCTGGGGCGACGATTACTCGATCTGCTGCTGTGTGTCGGCCACGCAGACGGGCAAGGAGATGCAGTTCTTCGGCGCGCGAGCTAACCTGGCTAAGTGTCTTACGTACGCTATCAGTGGCGGTGTAGACGCCAAGACACGCGAGCAATGCGGCCCGGCTTACCGTCCGATCGAGGGCGACGTGGTGAAGTACGACGAGTTTATGCCGCGCTTCATGGATATGATGGAGTGGCTGGCTGGCGTGTATGTGAACACGTTGAATGTGATCCATTACATGCACGATAAATACTTCTACGAGGCCGCTGAGTTGGCACTGATCGACACCGATGTGCGTCGCACGTTCGCTACGGGTATCGCAGGCTTTAGCCATGTGGTAGACTCCATCAGCGCCATCAAGTACGCCAAGGTGAACATCATCCGCGACGAAACGGGCTTCCCGCTCAGCTTCAAGACCGAAGGCGACTTCCCGCGCTACGGCAACGATGACGACCGCGCCGATGAGATCGCGGTATGGCTGCTGAAGACGTTTATGAACATGATCCGCCGCCACCACACTTACCGCAACTCGGAGCCGACGACGAGTATCCTGACCATCACCTCGAATGTGGTTTATGGCAAGTACACGAGCAACATGCCCGACGGACGTCCGGCCGGTGCACCGCTCGCTCCGGGTGCCAACCCGTCGTATGGCGCAGAGAAGAGTGGCTTGCTGGCATCGTTGAACTCAGTGGCTAAACTGCCGTATGAGTACGCGTTGGACGGCATCTCGAACACGCAGACGATCAGCCCCTCGACGCTCGGCCATACGCAGGATGAGCAGGTAGAGACCCTCGTTCGCGTAATGGACGGCTACTTCGATCGCGGCGCACACCACCTGAACGTGAACGTCTTTGGCGTAGACAAGCTGATCGACGCCATGGAGCACCCCGAGAAAGAAGAGTACGCCAACTTCACGATCCGCGTCAGTGGTTACGCCGTCAAGTTCATCGACTTGACCAAGGAGCAGCAGCTCGACGTGATCGCACGCCAGGCACATGGAAAGATGTAATTATTGAAGAAGAAGAGGGGGGAGCGGAGCACGTTCGATGCTCCTCCTCTTTTTGCTCTACCCAATCACAACCTCAACCCCCAACTTTAGTTTTTCGCTTTTAATCATTCGCTTCATGGAAACTTCTCCCCTCTTAGGCCGTGTGCATTCGGTTGAAACGTTCGGTTCGGTCGATGGGCCGGGCATCCGCTTCCTCATTTTCCTGAAAGGTTGCAGCATGCGCTGCCGTTATTGCCATAATCCAGACACGTGGGATCCCGAGACGGACGATCTGCGTACGGCGGACGAATTGCTGACGCAGGCCATGCGCTACCGTAGTTATTGGGGACGCGAGGGAGGTATTACTGTCAGCGGTGGCGAAGCGTTGCTGCAGATCGACTTCCTGACGGAGCTGTTCCGTAAGGCCAAAGCGAAAGGTATCCACACATGCCTCGACACGTCGGGGCAACCCTTCACACGTCGGGAACCGTTCTTCTCAAAGTTTGCAGAGCTGATGAAGTACACTGACTTGCTCCTTTTTGACCTCAAGCAGATCGACGACACGAAGCACCGCGAGCTGACCGGACGCACGAATTGTAACATCCTCGATTGTGCGCGCTATCTGTCCGACATCGGCAAGCCTATTTGGGTGCGACACGTACTCGTCCCAGGCGTAACCGACAACGATGACGATCTGCATGCCCTGCGTGCCTTCATTGACTCGCTGCAAACGTCAAGCGGGTGGAGGTTTTGCCCTATCACGCGATGGGAACGTACAAGTGGGAGCAATTGGGTATTCCATACACACTGAAAGACGTTAGCGCACCCTCCGAAGAGCGCGTTCGCAACGCCGAACATATCCTCACCGCTCCAGGCATTTGTCCTGTGGAGCGCGGCGCGTAACCTGTCCGGAAGACAGCTTAGCGAAAAAGAACACGAAGCACTTCCCCCACTTTACGCGGCGGGAAGTGCTTCGTCTTTTATTCTTGGAAGCTGTTTGGAATTTATTTCGGAGGCTATCGGCAGAAACAGGCCTCGATAGACCCGAAATAGGAAAGGAGGAAAATCCGCCCAAACAGCTCCGTAAAACAATCGCTCAATAAATTCAAAACAGCTTCTTACACACAACATTTAAACGACAACAAAATGGATGACAGGAAACACATCGTAATTGTAGGCGGTGGATTTGCCGGCCTGCGATTAGTCAAGGAGTTAGATCGCGGTGGAAAGTACCGCGTGACATTGGTAGACATGAACAATTACAACTTTTTCCCGCCCTTGCTCTATCAGGTGGCCGCGGGTTTCATGGAGCCTTCGTCCATCTCGTACCCGTTCCGCCGATTGTTACGCAAACGGCCGAACACGCGCTTCCGCATGGGGATACTTCAGGTCGTGGTGCCGGAGGAGAAGAAGCTCGTGCTTTAGCAATGGCGAGCTACATTACGATTTGCTGATTATGGCCACAGGTGCGGAGTCCAATTTCTTCGGCAATCCGGACGTCGAGGCCAAAGCCATGCCGATGAAGACGATCGGTGACGCCCTCATGTTGCGCAATTTGGTCTATACGCGTCTCGAGCGGGCCACCCGCACTACAGATAGTGAGCAACGCCACAAGCTGCTCTCTTTTGCCATAGCCGGTGCCGGGCCAACGGGTGTGGAACTGTCTGGCATCTTCGCCGAAATGAAGCAGAACATTATGATGAAGGACTACCCCGAGCTGAGTCGCTCCGAATTGGGCGACATCTACCTCATCGACGGGCAAAAAACGGTGCTTGCGCCTATGTCGCAGCGTGCCCAGGCTTATACTGAGCGGGCATTGCGACGTAAGGGAGTCAAACTCAAGCTGGGTGTCTTCGTGAAGGACTTCGTGAACGATGAAGTGCACCTTTCCGACGGCACGGTCTTAGAGGCGCGAAACCTGATCTGGGCTGCTGGCGTGTCAGCGCGGACCTTTCCGGGTCTCGACACTCCCGATCTGCTCGGAAGGGGACGCCGGATGAAGACCGACGCCTTCAATCGCGTCGAAGGGCAAGACGACATCTTTGCCGTGGGCGACGCTGCCCTCATGACGGCCGATCCGGCTTATCCCGGCGGTCATCCACAGCTGGCACAGGTAGCCATTCAGCAGGCCACGAACTTAGCTCGCAACCTAAACCGAGATTTTCAATCGCCCACGCCCTTCCGTTACGTCGATAAAGGAGCTATGGCGATCATCGGGCGTAATCAAGCGGTGGCAGATTTGTCTCGCAAGATTTTCCTCAAGGGATTTCTCGCGTGGGCCATTTGGGCTTTTGTTCACATCATGTCGTTAGTGAACTTTCGGAACAAGCTGCGTTCGTTCTACAACTGGGCTGGCTATTACATCAGCAAGGATCAGTCTTACCGCATGGTGCTTCGCCCGACGGAGAAGGCTAAGGGATAAGGCACGAGAGAAAAGTTGCCCCAAAAAGCCTCCAGAAGTAAGGCATGAAAAAAAAGTACTCCAAAAAGGTTCTTAAGAAGTAGAGCATGAATAAAAAGTTCCCCACAATTGGCCTCCAGAAGTAAGACATGAGAAAAAAGTTGCCTCGAAAGGCTCTCAAGAAGTAAGGCGCGAATAAAAAGTTGCCCGCAAATAGTCTCAAGAAGTAGAGCACGAAAAATTAGTTGCCCAAAAAGGCTCTCAAGAAGTAAGAAACGAGAAAAAAGTTGCCTCGAAAGGCTCTCAAGAAGTAAGGCACGAATAAAAAGTCGCCCCAAAAAGGTCTCAAGAAGTAGAGCATGAGAAAAAAGTTGCCTCAAAAGGCTCTCAAGAAGTAAGGCACGAGAAAAAAGTTCCCCACAATTGGCCTCCAGAAGTAAGGCACGAGAGAAAAGTTGTCTCAAAAAAGGTCTCAAGAAGTAGAGTATGAGAAAAAAGTTGCCTCGAAAGGCTCTCAAGAAGTAAGACATGAGAAAAAAGTGCTCCGCAAAGGCTCTCAAGAAGTAAGGCACGAATAAAAAGTGCCTCGAAAAAAGCAGTCCCCCGGACGACAGGTGTCAAGCCTTCGTTCGGGGGACTTTCTTTTGGTCTGCGAGTGACAATCTGTCAGGCTTACACGGCCTGTGCTTCTTCGGCCGTCTCCGTAAAATGCGTCGGATTGAATTCCGCCAAACCCTGCTCAAAAGTTCGGATCGCTTCTTCGAGCGTGCCGTAAAATTCGCCTCCAGATGCGTTCTTATGACCGCCGCCGTTGAAGTAACGCATGGCAAAACGATTGCAAGGGAAGCTCCCGACGGATCGCAGGGACACTTTTGCGTAATCAGGATCCTCGCGAATAAATACAGAGAAGGCGATTCCGTCGATGTCGAGAGGCATATTCACGAAACCCTCCGTATCGCCCGTCTTATAATGGTAGCGCCGAAGTTCATCACTCGTGAGGGTGATCAAGGCGGCCTGTTGCGCAGGGTAAACCTTCATTTTTTCGTTCATAGTGTACCCCATCAAACGCATACGAGACTCTGAATAAACCTGATAGACCTGCCGATAAATGGCATCCTTATCGATTCCCTTCTTGATCAGTTCGCCGATAATGACATAGATATCAGCGCGGTTAGAATTATAGCTAAACGCTCCTGTATCGGTCATCATACCCGTATAAAGGCATTCCGCGGCGTTGCGGCTGATGTCATCGTACGCTTTCATGGCGCAGAGCAACCGGAAGACCAATTCGCACGTCGAAGAAAGCTCCGGGTGAGAGATCACGAGGCGACAAAAGTCGGGAGCGGGATAGAGGTGATGATCGATCATCACCTTTCGCCCCGAAGCGGCTTCGACGAGAGGTGCAAGGTCTCCAATACGTTTCGGTTCGTTAAAGTCGAGATTGATAATCACGTCTGCTTCGCGAATTAATTGCTCCGCGTAGTCCGGATACTTGTTATAAATCAAGACATCTTCGGCGCCGGGCATCCACTTGAGAAAAGCTGGAAAATCGTTAGGGACAATCACATGCACACGCTCCTTGCCCTGCTCCGAAAGATAGTGGGCCATTCCGAGCGCCGAACCGATCGCGTCGCCATCGGGCGAGAGATGGGCTGTCAGTACAAATTTTTCGCCTTTTTCAAGGTAGCGGCTAAAGCGATGCACCGCGTTTTCGTCTAAAATCTTCGTTAGCATAATGTGATGAGAAAATAGGGTTCGTTAATGGGTTGCTTGTACGCCTACACGGCAAGGAAATGCCCCCGAGAGGTCCTGATTTCCTTTTGCCCCTTCCCTTTTATCCAGAAAAGGAGAGGGGATAGGAGTGGCAGGCTGAAATCTGTTGACAAGTAGAGACTTACGCCGGTCGAAGGCAAAAAAATATACCTCCAAACAGGCCTTATGCATCTGCTAAGGAGCCATTTTAAGTTCGATGAACGACTAAAACAGCAGCCAACCTGCCAATCCGGCAGCTAAAATAAGGCGGATTGTGCCAACACGAAAAAAATAAGACGCCACGAAGGCCCCGATGGCGATCACCACGCTACGCCAATCGATGAAATTATGTTCGTTCATCAACAGCAGGGCCGCTGCTGCGATGAGTCCGATGGCCGCGGGCTTCATCCAGCTCAAAGCTCCGTTCATGTAGGCGTTGTTGTGAAAGAGCAGGAAGAAGCGACAGATCAATGTCATAATGATGATGGCCGGCAGGCAGACCGCTGTCGTGGCAAGTAGGGAGCCGAGGATGCTGCCGCCCGTTGCTGTGTAGCCGATATAGGTGGCGCAATTGATAATGATCGGTCCTGGCGTCATTTGCGAGATGGCCACAATGTCAGTAAACTCGCCCACGCTGAGCCAGTTATGTGCTTCAACGACCTCGTATTGAACCATCGAAAGCATGGCATATCCACCGCCGAAGCCTACAATCCCAATCTTGAAAAACGTAATAAACAGTTGGATGTAAATTTCCATTGAGGGAAAAACGTATCTCGTGAAACTAAAAGTGAAAAACTAAGATCGAAAAGTGTATCCTGTGAAACAGAATGCTAAAAACAAAGATCGAAAAATAGATCTCGTAGAACTAAAAGTGAAAAACTAAGATCGAAAAGTGTATCCTGTGAAACAGAATGCTAAAAACAAAGGTCGAAAAATGGATCTCGCAAAGCGGCATGAAGGAAAAATAGTCGAGAAGCGGGGAATATGAATAGACGCAGCCTGTCATTTTGTCCATTTTATTTCTCGGTGCGCTCTTTCGCGATCCAAGAATGGTAAATGACACCGGTCACGCCGGCCGCTGCGATAACCCAAACGGGCGAAACGCCAAACAACCAAACAGCCAGCGCCGCAATCGTGGCCAATGAGACGACGAAAGGACTGAAACCGCTTTTCTTCAGCATGTTGACAACAGGCACGACAATCAGCGAGACAACCGCTGGCCGGATGCCACGAAAGATGCGTTCCACCGTGGGGTTTTCTCGGATGTCGGTAAAGAACATGGCAACCAGCAGGATGACCACAAATGACGGAATGACAGTCCCTAAAACGGCGGTGATCATTCCTCCGAGACCGAGCGTCTTGTACCCAACGAAAACAGCGGAGTTAATTGAAATCGGGCCTGGTGCAGATTGCGCCAAGGTGAGCATTTCGGTAAATTCCTCACGTTCAATCCATCGCCGACGTTCCACGACTTCTTTTTCGATCAGCGGGATCATCACGTAACCTCCGCCAATGGTGAAGGCTCCTATCTTGAAAAACGAGAGGAAAAGTTGGAGGTATTTTTTCATAATGAGAATGTGTATGATGAAAAAATGAGGTCATGTGTTTGACCTGAAGTTTCGATGAATAGAAAGTGTATGGCTGGAGATACTTCTGTCAATTGGCACGTATAAATTCCTGCATTTGGCGGGACTTATGAGGAGCTTCGCTACCGATTCCGCACCTTCTTTTCTTTCCTTGATGAAAGAAAAGAAGGCAAAAGAAAATCAAGCCCCCGCGGGGGCATTTCTCATCCGTGTAGGAGATGGAAGAAAATGGATGATGTCTTTTCGCACGCCTCATTCTTTCTCCGTTTTTTCTGCCGTTTGCTTTTCCGTGAGTTCGCGATAATGGTGGTAACGGCCAAGCACTGCGTCGACATAGCGATAAGTCTCGCGGCCGCGTAAATACCCAAAGCGGCAAACGGAATCGGTGTAATATTTGGGTTCTGCTTTGAGGCGGATGTATTCTGCCACGTTGTCAGTCCATACGTTGGGGTTATGGCCATATTTTTTGGCCAAACGTTGGGCGTCGTTGATGTGCCCGACACCTGCATTATAGGAAGCGAGTGTCAATTTGACACGTTCCTCTTCACTTGCCGCTGGAAAAGAGCCGCGGAAACGTCGCAAGCATTCAATTCCTGCGCGAATGTTCTTCTCGGGATCGCCCATCTCTTCATATCGGAAGCCGAGGGCACGCGCGGTGGACGGCATGATGCCCATCAGCCCCTTAGCGCCTGTCCAGGCGACTGCGTTGGGTCGAAAATGCGATTCAAAATAGGCTATGGCGGCCAGCAGGCGCCAATCCCAGCCGAGACTTTTGGCGTGACGCTTGAAAAGATCGTCGTAAGGCGAAATCATTCCCGGCCGCATTTTGGGCACTTTCGGTTTCGTCTGCTTGACGGTGTCGGGCATTTCTGCATCGGCCTCGATAGCCTCCGGGCCGCCCTTGGAGAGTTCGAAATAGCGCTTTTCTGCCGCCCGATAGGTGTCGTCGCCCGTTGCACCGGCCGCCCAAAGATCGATGGCCATCCCAAGCAAAGGACAATCACGCCGTACAGCCCACGCGGAACGTTGGCGGAAACTGACTGCCAAACTGACATCTAAATTTCCGTAGTATGTACGATTGAGTCGGGCCACATCGTCCTCACAAATCGTGTATTGAATTTCGCCTCGAGAAACCATTCCGATAAGATCTTCAACCGACAAAGTGTCAGACTTCATTTCCACGATACGAATGCCCCCGCCCAGTTCGCGGTTCAAATTTTCCAGCCGATCTCGATACCTGCTGTCTGGTTTGATATGCACTTCGCGGCCGATAAGCTGCGTGACGTCCGTCAGCACCGAATCTCGGTTCGAGCTGCGCTGCACCACAACGAGACTCGACTGTCTTTCGCGACCGCAGAAGCGCAGCGATTGTTTTCGCTCATTATCAATCGGAACCGGGTATGCCACCACATCGGCCTGCCCATTTTGCAGCATTTCAATCGATTGCGCCACACTCTCGGCCACTTTAATCTCCAATTTGAGACCGTTGCGGGCTGCAAAATCAGCAATCAGATCGTATTCATAACCCATGGGCTGCATCTTGTATTGAAAATACGACGTAGAGCTGTTCAGCGTGACTGCCGTGATCACGCCTCGCGACTGAAGGACAGGCAGGTCAGGTGCCAGCTCCGTTTTTTTCTGCTCACTGTGACATCCGGCCATCAGCAGCAGCGTTGCAAGGAAAGCCAAACCGGTCTTGTTCATTCTCATTACTCGTTTTTAGTTGCGTACATAATGAAAGATACGCGCGTACATATTATATATGAGCCAAAAGCCATGCGTGCCATTTGTCACGACCCTCGCTCGAAACCACAAAAATCGCCTGCAAAAATGGGACACCATTTGCATTTATCGGCAGAGGGGTATGCCAAAATGTTTGTCATCCGTTTGGCCGACAGCGATCATCATGCCATGCGTCGTACCCCGCGCTCTGTCAAAGCGCCCGCTATGCAGTCCTGCAGCAGACCATCTTTCGCGGAGGATATTAATTCGTAGGAATGTTATTTAGTTGCTCCGTTGAAGCAATTAATCCGAGAAAATGTCTGTTAGTTGCTCTATTGAAAGCAATTAAGCCGAGAAAATGTCTGTTAGTTGCTCTGATGAAGCAACTAAGCCGCGGGAAATGTCTCTTAATTGCTTCAGCAGAGAAACTAAATAAGAAGAATATTTTTTAGTGATTTGCACCCAAAGAAGCCCCTCGCCATCCTGCACATCCCTTTTTAAGGTCAATGTTATACATCCGCAAAACCGTTTACCCCTTTCCTTGATCCAAAAAAGTCATCCGCAAAATGGAATGGATCTCTTTTTGATTCAGAATAGGCTTGAGCAAAACGGAGAGAACATCTTTTTGATTCGAGAAAGGCCTATGCCAAATGGATAGAACCTCTTTTTGATTCGAAGAGAGTTTATGCAAAAAGAAGGCTCCCTATTTTTGAATCAAAAAGGGCTTATACAAAACAGAATGAACCTCTTTTTAACTCAAAAAAGGACCGTGCGAAACGGATGGAACGTCTATGGGGTGAAAAAATGGAGGCTTTATTTATACCGGTACCCGATTTGGCGCACCGCTTCCTCCACGGCGGATTGATCGGCTGTCCGATGGACAAAAAAAACGTACTCGTCAGCTTGTGTATCAATAAAACCGAGCTTCAAATCGTGCTTGCTGAGCGCCGCCTCATAGTCAGGAAAGACTTTTGGATCGTAGACAGGTGTATCACTATAATCTTGAGGATCAGGAAGGGAGATGCAGAGTCCAAAATTGTTTTTTACCGCATTATCGATCCTCCATTCCAACGTATCGACCTCCTCTTTCCAATCGACGGCCATGATGAAAACAGATCGTGATCGTCTTCCCAGTCCATGACATAGTTGAGGGTTGTAAAATATCCGTCATCGCCCTCAAAATCGTTCAGGTTGTCAATAAAGACTGCCATTTCGTCCTGTTTTTCCTTCGCCAGACAGAGCGCGGCCAACGTTCTGTAGCCATTTTTCTCCGTGTCAGACAGCGGGCGAGGTTGCGGCGCCACATCGACCGTCTCGGGCGTTTGCACCACCGCAGACGGCTTCCGTTTGAAACATTTGAAGAGTGACGCTAACATTTTTCTGCGCACTTTTTTCTCAGTAGAGCCACGTTTTCCACGTGATGCGTGTGGGGAAACATGTCCACGGGTTGGATGCGCACGATTTCGTATTGATCCGCCATCCATGCAATGTCGCGGGCCTGCGTCGCGGGGTTACAACTGACGTAGACGATACGCTCGGGTGCTGCTCGTAGGATAGTGTCAGTCACGTCGTTATGCATGCCCGTCCGTGGCGGGTCAGTGATCACCACGTCGGGTCGCCCGTGTGCCTCAATGAACGATTCGGTGAGCATGTCCTTCATGTCGCCCGCGTAAAAGACGGCATTTTCGATGCCGTTAAGCCCGGCATTCACGCGTGCGTCGTCGATAGCCTCCGGCACATATTCAATACCGATGACGCGCCGCGAGCGACGAGCTACGAAATTGGCAATCGTGCCCGTGCCCGTGTAGAGGTCGTAAACCGTTTCGCAACCGCTGAGCTCGGCAAATTCACGAACCACGGAATAGAGCCTGTAAGCCTGCTGACTGTTAGTTTGATAGAAGGATTTCGGCCCGACCTTAAATTGCAGGTCTTCCATTCGCTCGATCAAATGATCCACCCCGCGATAGAGGCGAATATCTTGGTCGGTCAATGTGTCATTACATTTTTCGTTGATGACATACATCAGGGAAGTGATCTCGGGCACCTCCGCGGCGATAAAATCGAGCAGCGCTTCCCTGCGCGCGCGATCCTCATAATAAAAAGCCATCACGACCATCACCCCGCCCGCTGATGAGGTGCGAATCATGAGCGTGCGAACGAACCCGGCGTTATTTTTTAGGTCAAAAAATGGGTAGCCATCGTGCGTGAGGCAATATTTTTTGACGGCGAGTCGGATGCGGTTCGACACGTCGTCCTGTAGGTGGCAGCGGCGAATGTCCAGCACCTTATCAAACATGCCCGGAATGTGGAAGCCCAGTGCATTCATGTCCGTGTCATTCCTTTCTGAATCAATCTCTTCTGCGGTTAGCCAGCGGCGATTAGAGAACGTAAATTCGAGCTTATTCCGATAGTGCGTCGTCTGTTCGGAGCCAAGAATGGGCCGCACCTCACGCGGCGTCACGTGCCCGATGCGAGTCAGGGCGTCGACAACTTGCTGCTGCTTAAACGCAGCTGTTCTTCGTACGGTAAATGTTGCCACTTGCAACCTCCGCACACACCGAAATGCTCGCAAAACGGATCCACGCGCAGTGGGCTCCTTTCTCGAAACGCGACAATCGTACCCTCCGCGTAATGACTTTTTCTACGCGTAAGTCGCACATCAACAACGTCTCCCGGGGCCGCCCAAGGGATAAACACCACTCTCTCGTCAATTCTTGCGACAGCTTTTCCTTCAGCTGCCACGTCCGTCACCTTCACGCCCTCAACGACGGGGCACGGTTTTTTCTTTCGTGTCAAAATTGCAATGCCATTTGAATTTTCAGGGGCGCAAAGGTATGGATAGCCTCAAGAAGACCTTGGCGCCAACCAGCACGATGAAAAAAACTGCGAAAACGGCGGTGTAACGAAAGCGTATATATTTGCCGCCGCTTAAAAAAACAGCGAGACAGATAAAAAATATACGACCTAATGGAAGTAAAGAGAGTTTACACCTTCGGTAACGGAAAGGCCGAAGGAAAAGCAGATATGAGAAATCTGCTGGGAGGAAAAGGTGCCAATTTGGCAGAGATGAACTTGATCGGCGTACCCGTTCCACCGGGTTTCACGATCACGACGGACGTGTGCAACGAATACTATCGGATTGGAAAAGAGAAGATGGTCGAGTTGCTGCAAGACGATGTAAAAAAAGCGGTCGCTCACGTTGAAATGCTGATGAACTCCAAGTTTGGAGACGTGGAAAACCCGCTGCTGGTCTCTGTGCGCTCCGGTGCACGCGCCTCGATGCCGGGCATGATGGACACCATCCTCAACCTCGGACTGAACGACGACGTCGTGGAAGGCTTAACCCGCAAAACGGGTAACCCGCGATTCGCCTGGGACTCTTATCGTCGCTTTGTACAGATGTATGGCGACGTCGTGCTGGGCATGAAGCCGGAAAATAAGGAGGATATCGACCCCTTCGAAGAAATTATCGAAGATGTAAAGAAGGCCAAGGGTGTCAAGCTCGACAACGAACTCGAAGTTGAAGACCTGAAGGAACTCGTAAAGCGTTTTAAGGCAGCAGTGAAGAAGCAGACGGGAAAAGACTTCCCGACTTGCGCTTATGATCAGCTGTGGGGTGCCATTTGCGCCGTGTTCGACTCTTGGATGAACGAGCGCGCGATCCTTTATAGGAAGATGGAAGGCATTCCCGCTGAATGGGGAACGGCAGTGAACGTGCAAGCGATGGTGTTTGGCAACATGGGCGACACATCGGCCACGGGCGTTTGCTTCTCACGCGACGCGGCAACTGGCGAGGACCTTTTTAACGGCGAATATTTGATCAATGCACAAGGCGAGGACGTCGTAGCCGGCATTCGTACACCGCAGCAGATCACCAAGATCGGCTCACAGCGTTGGGCAGAACTGGCGGGAGTTTCCGAGGCCGATCGTGTGGCCAAATATCCTTCCATGGAGGAAGCCATGCCCGAGATTTACAAGGAACTCGATGAGATCCAGACTCGCCTCGAGAACCATTATCACGATATGCAGGACATGGAGTTCACCGTACAGGACGGCAAGCTCTGGTTCCTCCAGACGCGAAATGGCAAGCGTACAGGTTCGGCCATGGTGAAGATCGCGATGGACCTGCTTCGTCAAGGCATGATCGACGAAAAGACCGCCATCAAGCGCATCGACGCCAATAAGCTCGATGAATTGCTCCACCCGATCTTCGACAAGGAGGCGCTGAAGAAAGCGAAGGTGCTGACGCGCGGATTGCCCGCATCACCGGGCGCTGCGACGGGCCAGATCGTCTTCTTTGCCGACGATGCCGCCGAATGGCACGCCAAGGGACATCACGTGGTGATGGTTCGCCTCGAGACGTCGCCGGAGGATTTGGCAGGTATGGCTGTAGCCGAAGGTATTTTGACGGCTCGCGGTGGTATGACCTCGCACGCTGCTGTGGTGGCTCGTGGCATGGGTAAATGCTGCGTATCGGGCGCAGGCGCACTGAACGTAGACTACAAGAATCGCACAGTCGAAATTGACGGCGTGAAGCTGAAAGAGGGCGACTATATCTCGATCAACGGTTCGACCGGCGAGGTGTACAAAGGCGAAGTGCACACGAAGGCTGCCGAGCTGTCAGGCGACTTTGCCGACCTGATGACGCTGGCAGACAAGTACGCCCGTCTCAAGGTGCGCACCAACGCTGATACGCCACACGATGCACAGAGCGCACGCAACTTTGGCGCCGTAGGTATTGGCCTTTGCCGTACGGAGCACATGTTCTTCGAGGGCGAAAAGATCAAAGCCATGCGCGAGATGATCTTGGCTGAAAATGCAGAGGATCGGAAGAAGGCACTGGCGAAGATCCTGCCTTATCAGCAGGAGGACTTCAAAGGTATCCTGCGCGTGATGGCAGGTTATCCTGTGACGGTTCGCTTACTCGATCCACCGCTGCATGAGTTCGTGCCGCACGATGAGAAGGGTCAGCAGGAGATGGCTGAAGCGATGGGCGTAAGCCTCGCATACATCCGTCAACGCGTGGAAGCACTCCACGAGCAGAACCCGATGCTCGGTCACCGCGGATGTCGTCTGGGCAACACCTATCCGGAGATTACGCAAATGCAGACGCGCGCCATCCTCGGTGCTGCACTCGATCTGAAGAAGGAAGGCGTGGAGACCCATCCGGAAATCATGGTGCCGCTGACGGGTATCCTCTACGAGTTCAAGGAGCAGGAAACCGTAATCCGTGCCGAAGCTGAGGCACTCTTCGCTGAGCGTGGCGAACGGATCGACTTCCTCGTGGGTACGATGATCGAGGTGCCGCGTGCTGCGTTGACGGCTGACCGTATCGCTACGTCTGCTGAGTTCTTCTCGTTTGGTACGAACGACTTGACGCAGATGACTTTCGGTTATTCGCGTGACGATATCGCCTCCTTCCTCCCGATCTATCTGCACAAGAAGATTCTGAAGGTGGATCCGTTCCAGGTGCTCGACCAGAAGGGCGTTGGCTCGCTGATCCGCATGGCTACCGAGAAGGGACGCTCTGTTCGCCCGACGTTGAAGTGCGGTATCTGTGGTGAACATGGTGGCGAGCCCTCGTCCGTGAAGTTCTGCCACAAGGTAGGCCTCGACTATGTCAGCTGCTCGCCGTTCCGTGTGCCTATCGCCCGGGTCGCTGCAGCACAGGCAGCCATCGAAGAGTAATCTGATAAACTGAAGAAAGAGTGTATGAGGCGCATCGCCGCCTTTGCCTCTCTTTCGTGCCATATGCGAAAGCCGACTTATCCCCTGACGAAAAAGGTGGGTAAGTCGGCTTTCTTTTTGGGGATTCATTGGAATCCGCCGGCTCAGAAGCCGCTCAAAACAGCCGATTTGATCCGGGAAACATTGTTGAGCAGGGGGCGCGTGGACCTTTTCCGGCTCTTTCCCGCGGAGGCGTACTTTTGCGGCGAACTAATCAATAGACACGGAAATGAAAAAGATCATTGGATTATGCATGCTGCTCGTTGTGGCGGCGTGCAGCGTTGTCCCCTGACAGGTCGGCGGCAGATGCTGCTCGTATCCGACTCGGAACTGCTTACGGCCAGCCTGTCGCAGTACAACGCTTACATGAAAACGGCGGTCAAATCGAGCGACAAAGCGAAAACCGAAAAGGTCGTACGCGTCGGCCGACGCATTGCCGCTGCTACGGAGGAATATCTGCGCCAAAATGGCATGGAGAGCGAGTTGCAGAACTTCCGCTGGGAGTTTAACCTGATCAAGGACAAGCAGCACAACGCCTTCTGCATGCCGGGCGGGAAGATCGTGGTCTACGAGGGGATCCTCGACCTGACACCGACGGACGACGACTTGGCCGTGGTGCTCGGACACGAGGTCGCTCACGCTGTGGCCAAGCATAGCAACGAGCGCATGAGCCAACAACTGGTGGCGCAATATGGTGCGGCCATCCTCGGCGCGGCGTTGAGTAAGAAGTCGGCCGCTACGCAGCAGCTCGCCTCCACGGTCTTCGGACTCGGAACGCAGGTGGGCGTCATGTTGCCCTTCTCTCGCAAGCACGAGTCGGAGGCCGACTATATGGGGCTGGTGTTTATGACTATGGCGGGCTACAACCCGAACGTGGCTGTGGGCTTTTGGCAACGCATGTCGCAGGGTGGGTCGAGTGTGCCCGAGCTGCTTAGCACGCACCCGAGCGACGAGACGCGTATCGCTGCCATCCGCCGCTATCTGCCAGAAATGGAAAAAAATACAAGCCGCGGAATCGGAAGAACTAAGAGCGAAAACCGAAAATTGAAAAGACCTCCGGGCAAAAGACGTTGCTGTCTCACGCTCGGAGGTCTTGTCGTTTTATGGTGTGTGCCCGGTCGGCTATCGGTTAGGGATTTAGGCACCTGTTTTGCTTCGCGCACACTGCGCGGCCCGAAACGGGCTCCTGTTTTGCTTCGCGCACACTGCGCGGCCTGAAACGGACCCCTGTTTTGCTTCGCGCACACTGCGCAGCCTGAAACGAGCCCCTGTTTTGCTCCGCGCACACTGCGCGGCCTGAAATGGGCGCCTGTTTGGCTTCGCAAAAAATCAATGGAAGGAAGCTCCCTGTGTCGGTCGGCTAATGACCGATTGGGGCTGGTTGGAAATCGTTTTTCGTTTCCCTTACTCGAGATCGACGACGGTGATACCGGCCCCACCGAGGCGGACGTCTTCGTCTGCGAAGTGGGCGACGCCGGGGACGGTCGGGAGGTACTGTCGGATCAGCTGTCGGAGGATGCCGTTGCCTGTGCCGTGAAGGATGCGGACGCGGTCGGCACCGACTTGGATGGCGTCGTCAATGAAGTAGGCGACGGCTTGCAGCGCCTCGTCGCCACGCATGCCGCGGAGGTCGATCTCCTGGCGGAATTGCAGGCGTTTCTCGTGCATGGCATCGGCCGTGTGTGCACTGAGGAAGGTGGCGCTGCGCGTTGCGGCATGCTTTAGGGCGGCCTGGTCGACGCGCTCCAAACGCTCTGTGGCGACGGTACTCTTGATCGTCCCGAAGGCTACGACGGCCTGCTTGCCTTGTATTTCCAAGATGCTTCCGACGGCCGTCTGGCCCTTCATCCGCACCGCGTCGCCCGTGGCGAGTGGATGTTCGGCCTTTGGCTGAGCGGCAGAGGGATCGTTTGCAGTGGGCGACTGCTTCTTGCTTTTGCGCTCCTTGCGCCGCTCTTGACGTTGGCGTACCTGCTCCATCTTACGGGCGATGCGTTCGTCGTCCTCGTTGGTTTGGCTGACGGTCTCTTTGAACGCGTCCAGTTCGCGGCGTGCGGCACGCGTGCGTTCTTTCTCGGCCTGTGCCTCGCGGATCTCACGGATCGTATTCTCGATGCGGGCATTGGCCTCGCCGACGATGCGTTGTGCGGCTTCTTTGGCCTCACCAATAATCGCCTTCCGTTGGTTGTTCACGGCCTCGAGATCGTGTTCGTAGCGCGCTACCAGCTCCTCGAGTTGCTTCTCGCGGCGGCGGATGTTTTGTCGCTTGTTTTCCCAGTAACGCTTGTCGCGGACAATGTCCTGGAGATACTTGTCCATGTCGACATAATCGCTGCCCACCTTCTCGGCGGCTTCGGCGATGACGTCGTCTGGCAGGCCGATCTTGCGGGCGATTTCGATGGCGAATGAGCTGCCGGGATGGCCGACGGAGAGGCGGAAGAGCGGCTGCATGAGGTTGCGGTCGTAGAGCATGGCGCCATTGACGACACCCTCGTGATCCTCGGCGTACTGCTTGAGGTTCTGGTAATGGGTGGTGATGACGCCGAACGCGCCGTGCCGGTTGAAGCGCTCGAGTAGGGCCTCGGCCAGTGCGCCGCCAATGAGTGGCTCTGTGCCGCTACCGAACTCGTCGATGAGCAGCAGTGTGCGCTCGTTGCCGTGACGGACGAAGTACTTCATGTTCGTCAGGTGTGAGCTGTAGGTGCTGAGGTCGTTTTCGATGCTTTGTTCGTCGCCGATATCGATGAAGATACGCTCGAAGATACCCGTGCGGGAGTGCTCGTGGAGCGGAATGGGGATGCCGCATTGGAGCATGTATTGCAGCAGTCCGACGGTCTTCAGGCAGACGGATTTCCTCCGGCGTTCGGCCCGGAGATGATGAGCAGTCGGCGGTCGCGGTCGAGCGTGAGGTCAAGGGGAACGACGGTCTTACCCGCTTTGCGGTGGGCGAGGAGAAGGAGAGGGTGAACGGCCTCCTGCCAGTCGATCAGCGGTTCATCTTTAGGTCGTGTGACAATGGCGCCAATGCTTTCGGCGAAGCGGGCTTTGGCACGAATGAAGTCGATGACGGCAAGGAACTCGTAGGACTGGATGATGTCCGGCACGAGGGGGCGGATCACGTCGGTGAAAGCGGTGAGGATGCGGACAATCTCGCGTCGCTCCTCGGCTTCGAGTTCGCGGATGCGATTGTTGGCTTCGACGACAGCTTCGGGCTCGATGTAGACCGTCTTGCCGGTGGCCGATTCGTCGTGCACGATGCCGCGGATGCGTCGCTTGAAGGCGGGGGCTACGGGGATGACGAGTCGGCCGTCGCGGAGGGTGGGCGCCGTGTCGCGATCCACCCAGCCTTCAGCCTGCGCCGAGCGGAGGATGGACTGCAGGTTGCGGGAGATGCTGCCGGAGACGGCCGACATGTCGCGGCGGATACGGGCCAGCTCAGCCGAGGCGCTGTCCTTGGTGCGACCGTAGCGGTCGAGGATGGCGTCGATGTCGCGCACGAGCTGTGGGAAGACGGGCACGCGGCCGGCCATCGCGGCCAACACGGGATACTCCGGCTGGGCGTCGTCGCTCTTGTCCACGGGCCGAAAGAAGCGCGTGATGTCGACGATGGTCTGCAGCGAGCGTTTGAGGTCGAACAGCTCCAGCTCGTCGGCGAAGGTGCCTTCGGGCCGTATGCGGCTGAGGGTGGGACGGACGTCTATAAAATAATTTGCAGGGGAAAGCACGCTCCCCCTGCAAAATGCGGACAAACTCGCCTGTTTGTTCCAACTCTTCGGCTACGACCGTCGCATCGGCCGAGAAGCGAATCGCTTCTACTTGCTCGCGGCCCAGCGAACTGAGGCATTGTGCGGCGACCAGTTCGCGGATCTTGTCGAAGCCGAGTTTATGTTCAAAGTTTTCCGGATAAATCACGTAGTTCAATTGAGTTCAATCGTCTTTTCGGAGCGCAGCTCAGGACGGATGATGTACTCCAACTTCTCCGTGCCGCGGCGCAGGTGCAGGATGCAGACGTTGGCGCCGGTGCCTTCGGGGTTGACGTAGGGGGCGAAGAAGTAGAGGTAGGAGAAGGCGGTCATATATTTATCGGTCTCGAAGATCTTGGCGATCTGGGGATACTTGAACTTGTCCCAGAACATGCAGTTGGGGAAGCCGTTGGCGTTGGTGAAGCGGGTGCCACTGTCGCGGTATTTAAGCGTGTTGGTGATGAACTGGCGATAGGCGGCGGTGAACTCGTCGGCCGTGTGATCCATACGCTTGCCGTTGATGCGGTCGATGATGTCTCCGCGCTGGATGCCGGCTTTGGAGGCGGGCGATCCGTAATCCACGTCGACTACCTTGTTCAGCTCATAGATGCTGTAGCGGATGCCGGTGTAGTTGTGGCTCTTTTTGGTGAGGATGAACTGGGCGTTGCGCTCGTACTTGACGTAGGGGAACTGCATGCACATGAGGGGGATGTGGATCGAGGCGTACTCATCGACGGCGTAGGGGCTGCTCATCAGTTCGTTGGCTTCGCACTCCCAGAGGACGCGGCCGCGGACGTAGCGCTGATCGATGAAGCGGATACCGAACTGAAGGATGTATTCGGCTTCGCTTTCGGGGGTGTTGGCGTCGTAGAAGGGGAATTTGGTGACGCGGTCGCGGGTGATGTCGTAGCGGAAGGTGGGCGACTGCTCGGCGGTCTCGCGGCTCTTCTTCTTGAAGTTGGGGTTCTTGTTGAACTTGTAATAGGTCTGGATGGTGAAGTCGGGCTTGATGGATTGTTGACGGAGCCCCTTCTTGGTTAGTTCAGTTTTGAGGACGTTGTTGATGACGGATTCGATCTTGGAGATCGTGTGGTCGTCGGTGTCGGTGAAGTCGAAGGTGGTGAACTGCGAAAAGTCGACCGCGGCATCGGTCGTTTTGGTCATGAAGGGGCAGATGAAGAGGCGGTCGTGTGTGCTCTCGACGCTGTACATGGAGAAGGCCGTGGCGAGCTGTTCTTCGCCAAGTGAGAGGGCGGAGGTGCACTCTTTCTCGAGGGTCACCTCGCGGTTGTTGCTGCTGAAGTTGTGGATGGTGAGGCGCACTTCGCGCACTTCAGGGTCGGAGATGAGCGAGTCGACGTCGTCGGGTGAGATCTCTTCGATCCGAGCGCCATTGATGCGTTCGATGATGTCGTTTTGCTTTAGGCCTGCTTTTTCGGCCGGCGAGTTGGGGTAGACTTTCATGATGACGGGTTTGTCTTTCCCCCAGTTTTTGTTGTTGCTGAATTCGTAACTGAATCCCAGGCGGCAGCTCTGGGGTTCTTGTGCCGTGGTGATCCATGCGGTACAAGCCAAAAAGGATCGAACAGAGAAGGAACTTCATACTTACTTACTACTTGTTTTATTGGGAATAAAAAAATGTGACTGCGTTTTGCGACGCGCTTAACGGCGGCAAAGATATAGCCAATCGGAAATGCGTCCACGAACCTTTCTACGTATCGGATAGGCGTGTTGGCCTTTGTAGCACAAATAATGCGTCAGTTCGACGAACGATTGCCTCAAGGGAGTCGCTCGCCAGAAATTTTTCGGCCCATTTCCTCGGGAAATCGCTCCCTACAAAACTTTTTCGGCTCATTTCCTTGAGGAATCGGCCGCCACAGAACTTTTCGGCTCATTTCCTTGAGGAATCGGCTGCCACAAAACTTTTTCGGCTCATTTCTTCAGGAAATCGGCCGCCACAAAACTTTTCGGCTCATTTCCTCAGGAAATCGCTCGCCACAAAACTGTTTCGGCTCATTTCCTTGAGGAAATCGGCCGCCACAAAACTTTTCGGCTCATTTCCTCAGGAAATCGGCCGCCACAAAACTGTTTCGGCTCATTTCCTCAGGAAATCGGCCGCCACAAAACTTTTCGGCTCATTTCCTCAGGAAATCGGCCGCCACAAAACTTTTCGGCTCATTTCCTCAGGAAATCGGCCGCCACAAAACTGTTTCGGCTCATTTCCTCAGGAAATCGGCTGCTCACTTACTCACTCATTTCCTCAGGAAATCGAAGGATGGTCTTCCACTCATTTCCTCAGGAAATCAGCTGGATGTGGATCGCCTCCGTGTCAAACTCACGATAGGCTGAGGGGTGCCCTACTTCGACTGAACGGGGCGCGGTGAACGGCGGCGGATCAGCTCCGCAGGCGAGGTGAAGTCGCGGTGGAAGAGGATGCCGACGCCCTGGCGGGTGAGCGATTTGAAGTTGTAGCGATAGAGATCGTTGGCGTGGCTGTAGGCCTTGAGGCGGATGTCGCCGGTGGGGCCCAGCAGGTACTCGAGGTCGAACTCGCCGATGAAGGCGTTGCGCTGGATGTAGTTGCCGCGGTAGCCGAAGTTGCCGTTGAAGAGGAGGCGATTGTTGAGCAGGCGGCCGGAGAGGAGCATTTCCATTTCCGTGTCGCTGTCGCTCGTGCCGTCTTGCTGGGTGCGGATGTTGGTGCCGATGCGGACTTTGTCGGTCAGGCTGCTGAGGATGCCCGAGAGCTGCGCCGAGAGGGCGGACGAGGCCACGGCGTTGAGCTCGCCGGCGCGGAAGCCGTTGCCAGAGTAGCCGGGCGTGTAGAAGCGGCCGATGGCGAGGAGGTAGATGATTTGTCGCGTCATCATGTCCTCGGTGCCGATGAAGGCGCGCACCTGTCGGGCCAGCTCGCCGGTGGAGTTGGGGAACTCCATGTCGAAGGCGATGGCGGGCGAGGTGAGGCGGCCGTTGAGGCGCAGGATGCAGTTGACGGGGATGGTACGCTGGGAACCACTTTCGCTGGCCAGCCGCTCGTCCAGGTCTTCGATGTCGGCCTTGAGGGCGTAGACGGCGCTGAGGTCGAGCAGGGCGTCGGTGGGGTTGCCGCGGAAGTCGATGCGGCTGCCTTCGCGGATGCGGAACTCTTTGCGGAGCACTTGCTCGAGGCTGAAATTGTAGTTGCCCTCGCGGATGGTGTAGGTGCCGTACAGGCCCAAGTCGGCGTTGGTGGAATACTTGATTTGCAGGTTTCCGGTGCCGTTACCGCGGATGCGATCGCCTGCGATGGGGTCCATGACGAGTTCGAAGGAGGCGTCGGGGGTGATGTCGGTGGTGATGTTGATACGGATCTCGGTGGCGTCGTCGTCCGCCGTGGGCACGATGAGCGGGGGCGGAGGGCAAGGGCGGTGTCCGTCAGGACGGGGGAGGAAGCGGATGAAGCCGTAATCTTCAGCCGAGGAGGCGGAGTTAAAGTCGAAGCTCATGGCCGTCTGGCGGTCGGTGGTGACGGCGGCGTCGATGTCGATCAGCTGCTCTGTGCCGCGGAGGCGGGCCGTTCCGGTGCCGCTGACGGAGCCATAAATGCGGGGATTCATCTTGCGGGGCACGTCGTAGAGGAGCAGGTTGCGGGCGGCGATGTCGGCTTGGAAGGCGAAGTTCTCTAAGTGGTTGTGTCGGACGGTGAAGTCCAGCGTGCCGGTGTGCCCGTTGCGGTCTGTGAGGGTGATAGCGCGGCCTTCGATGGCGGTCGGGGTGAGGCGTACGGAGTCGTTGAAACTGTAGACCGTGTTGAGGAAGTCCACGCCGATACGTCCATCGCGGATCATGGCGCTGCCCTCGAAGTTGATTTCGGAGAAGGTGCCGTAGAGGCGCATGCGACCTGTGGCGCGTCCGTCGAGGGTATGCGTGAAGGCGTCGAGATAGGGACGGAGTAGGCCCACGTCGAGGTTGTGGGCGTCGAATTGGAGCGCCAGACCGGCACTGTCGCCCACGGGGAAGATGTAGCCGTTGACGTCGGTGAAGGTGGTGGAGTCTTTGAAGATCGTACCGCGCATGAGGATACCGTTTCGGGCGTTGTCCCACGCGCTGAAGAGGTTAAGGCGACCCTGTACGACGTCGTTAAAGGCGAAGTCACGAATGTCCAGATCGGTGCTGATGATGCGGCTTCCGTAGAGGTCGTTCAGGCGAACGGTACCCGTGGCGCGGCCTCCGAACTGTAGCACGGGGATGTCGACGATGCGGAAGATGTCGCGCAGCTCGAGGTCGTTGAGGTCGAGTAGGAGCGTCTCCTGCGGATCGCGTTCGGAGAGTCGACCGTTGATGCGCAGGTATTGCGAGCCGTTGGCCAAGTGGATGTTGCGGATCGTGATGTCTCGGCCGTCGATGGTCACGGAAGCCGGTTCCGTCTGCCAAGTGGAGTCGCGGATGACGAGGCGATTCGGCTCCAGATCGATGTCGGCCAGCAATGCCTGCCGACCGTCCGCGCCAGTGTGCATGCTGAAATGCGTGGCGGCCGATAGCGCCAGATCTACGCCGGCCTCCGGGTAGCGGAAGGCTAAGCGCGTCTTCAACCGGTCGCTTTCCGCCTCCGCTTCTACGTGGATGTGGCTCAGGTTGCCCTCTTGCTGCATGCGATCGGCTTCGATCTGCACGCGTACTGGGCCGTCGGCATTGTCGGCTGCCAGCTTTCCGGTGCGGAAGGTGGATCCGGCCGCCAGAAAGTGAGGTAAGTCTGCCGTGAGATGTACACGGCCCGTGCGCCCGTCATAATCCGCTGCGATGGTGGCAGGCTCCACCACCGTGACGGGCAGTCCGAGTAGGCGCGAGAGTACTTCCGTGTTTCGCACCGACGCATTCAAGGCGAAGCGTGGCGGCTCAGCCGTGGTGGCGATACGTTTGGCGGGTGCTTCGAAGACGGACGGTAGGCAGGCATGCATCACCTCACGGAATGCTGCCGGTAGGTCGGCCACAGCGAAGGCACCGCGCAGCTCTCCATCTAAGAGCTCCGAGCGCACTGCGATACGTCGGTCGGACGGTCCTCCGTCGGCCTCGATGCAGACGGATCGGAGCGCGAGGCTATCGGTGCGGGTGCGGAAGACGGGGGCATCGATGCAAACCGTGCCGCGAAAGTTGTCCGGGCTGTTACCGGTCATGTTACTGCGGATGGCAAAGCTAAGGTCAGGCTCTTCGTAGCGGTCCGTTAGGCGAAGTCGGTCGGGGCGCAGATGGTGGACGGTTGCTGTGAAGTCGAACGCGGACGCTGCGCCGTTGCTCAGGAATAGCCCGTCGGCATGTAGGCTGCCATTGGGATCGTCCATGCGTATGCTGCCACGAAACTCGCGCGGTCGGAAGCTGCCGTCGAGCTCGATGTTCTCGTATCCGTATTGGTTGTACTCCAGCCGGTCGATTCGCGCGCGGACTATGCCCGCCCATTCGCCGCCTATGGGCTCAGACGCGTCGAGTTCGGCGCTGAAATGCGCGTTGCCAAAGGCGTTGCCCTCATCGAAGAGGCGATGCATGTCCAGATCGGACGACTCTATCCGCCCTTGTAGCGATGTGGCTATCCGTTGGCTCCGGTCTCGCCCGATCATTATGTCCATGGCAAGTCGGCCCACGTCGGAGTTCAGCGTACCGTATGCGACGAGCTTGTCCAGGAAGCCGGAGATTTCCCCCCGAGAAGTGTAGCGTGCCTAACCGTTCGATGACCGAAGGGAGCGCGGCGGACGGATCGCCACCTAACCGCCGCAACAGCATGCCGGCACCGGCCGTGGTGACTTGCAGCCGCGATACGCGACCGTCGACATAGAGTCGTTGTGCATAGCGTACGTCGCGGAGCATAGCCCGCGCGGTGAGCGACAGCGCTTCATCCTGGCTCACCGATAGCTCGTCGAGCACGGGATTGTTTAATGTCCCGGACACGGTGGCTGCCACGCGCAATGTCTCAGGCAAATCGCTGAGTGCGGGCACTAACGCTCCGAGGTCTGCGAGGCAAACCTCCGAGGGCTGGAGGTTGAGGCGGATTGGTGTGTCGTCCGAGTCGAGAGGCAGGCGGGTAGTCGCTACGGAGATGTGTAGGTAAGTGCGCGGTAGGTGGAGTAGGAGATGGCGAAGCTCGAGCTGCTTCCCGAGCTTGCGGAGGTCGCCCGACAGATGGCGGATCTCCAATCCCGATCGCTCGCGGAACCGCAAACGGTGCACTTCGACACGAAGCCGGTCGCCATGTAGTTCGTGAAGCGTAGCTTTTGCGTCGATGTCGTCGGCGCGGAGGTGGGTGGCATCGAATCGGCCGGCGAGTGGTTGGCCGCGACCTACGTCGTAACTCATCCGTCCGCGGGAGAGTCGGATGCCGCGGATAGCCAAATCGATGCCGCCGGTCGAAGTAGTGTCTTTCGAGGCAAGCGCGTCGAAGATGAATTGGGCATTCAGCGGGCTGTCGGGGTTCGCTTTCCGGAGTTGGATGTCGAAGCCGATGAGTCGGGCGGAGGTAAAACGGACTTGTCCCAGCAAGAGCGCGCCCAGATCGATACCACCCGAGAGTCGGTCGGCACGAAGCAGCGGACGGCCCGATAGGTCGTCGATGGCGACCTTGCGAAGCGTCAGCCCGTCGGGCCAGGTGATATCGACCTCGCCGAGCTTCACCGGTGCCCCGAGCTTAGCCGTCAGCAGGTGTGAGGCCCCTTTGGCGAGGTGTCGCTGAACGGCGGGCACATGTACGAGCACTACGGGGAGTCCGTAGAGTAGCAACGCGACGGCCAGTAGGGCAATGAATATGTACTTGAGGGTCTTAATATCCGTGTATCGTGTGTAGGAGGCTTGCCCGATGATTGGGCACACTGTCCTGTTTTGAGTAGCGCAAAAATACGGCACCCGACGCTAACCCCTTCAAATACCTATCCCTCCGCACCCCCGATTGCCCTATATATAAGGTATAGGCGATCACCTCGACCGAGTGATCAGAAATAGAATGAGGCATAGCCAACCGCGGCGACTGGATGAAGGGGAAAAGAGGTTCCGAATACCTATCCCTCCACCTCCCCGATAGCCCTATATATAAGGTATAGGCAATTGCCGAGTCTGGATGAAGGGGTAGAGGCATTCAAAAGCTCTCCCTTACCGCGCCCGGGATAGGGTATGCGATAAGGGAGAGGCTATCATCTCGTCTCCGGGATAGGGAAAACGATCCGATGGAGGCATTCACTGCGGCTGGGTGAAGGGCCGCAGCAACATCAACGGGCTTCTGTGCACTCGTTGACTAAGTACGCAATACTCATGTACGGTATCCCCGAGTTGCTCTGGAGACCGATTTCGCACGTGCGACTGTTAGAGTAGCCGGTCACTACTTGCAGTTTTTCGATCTGTGGGCGGAGCTTGCGCAGCGCATAACGGTTCGACTCAGGATAAGTGAAGCCGCGATCGCCCGCGAAGGCACAGCATCCGATTCCTTCTGGCTCTACGACGTTGTCGGAGCATAGCCGTGCGAGTTCCAGTAGCTGACTGCCGAGGCCCATCTCTTTGGTCGAGCAAGTCACGTGGACAGCCACCCGGCGGTCGGTCTTGTGAAAAGTAAGTCGGTCGACCAAGTAAGTCATGATGAACTCTACCGGTTCGTAGAGCTTCATGCGACTGATGACCTTCCGCATACGGTGTAAGCAAGGACTTTGGTCACAGAGTATGGGGTAGCGACCGTGCTCCGAGGCTTCCCACAGCGACTCCTCGAGCTCGCCGCTTTTCCGATCGGCTATGTCCATCATTCCCTTGCTCTCCCAGATTTGCCCGCAGCACATGCGATCCATATTCCTGGGGAAGATGACTTCGTATCCCGCTTTATTGATCAGCGAGCACATTTCCTCAACGACTGTGTTTTTGACTGGCGATCCCTTTGCGACGCCCATCGTCTGATTGATACAGCTGGGGAAATAGACAACCTTGAGGTCTCCGTGACCCACGTGAGCACCTGGTTTTGGCTGTCGATAGCTGCGGGGCATAGCCGAAGTCCACAGCGGAAGGCCTGCGCGGTGTGCGCCACTACAGATTCCGCTCATCAGCGAGGTACCGAGGAGGTGTGTGGCCAAGGTTCGCGGCGCCCAGAACGAGTCGCAAATTGCTCTTGAGACCGCCCAAATGATCGGCTGCGAACTTGCCCACGCGGTAGCCGGTAGGGTTCTGCATCATGTTTAGCTGACGGATGAGGTGCGTCAGATCGCCCGTGTTGATCTTCATGGGGCAGGACGTGGCGCAGAGACCGTCCGCAGCACATGTGGCGTCCCCATAGTACTCGTAGAGCTTCGCAATCGGGCTACGCGTTCCGGATCGGCGCCACGATTCTCAAGGTCGCAGATCTCGCGTTGGACAACTATCCGCATCCGTGACGAGATGGTAAATCCGCAGGAGACACAGTTCACCTCGCAGAACCCGCACTCAATACATTTGTTTGCCCTTCGGACGCCCTCCACCATATCCTTCGTGGACGACCGCGAGCCTTCGGCCAGGGTCAGGAATTGCCCGCCGTCGGGTATATTGTCAAAGCGGAAGTCAAGGACCGGCAGCGGCTTAAAGTTTTTGATGAAGCACTGAGGGTCGTCGTTAAAGATCACGCCTCGGTTGAGCAATCCCTCCGGATCGAATATTTGCTTCAACTCTTTCATGGCGGCATACGCGGCCTCTCCCCACTCATATTTCACAAACGGTGCCATGTTGCGCCCGGTGCCATGTTGCGCCCGGTGCCATGCTCTGCCTTCAGCGATCCGTCGAACTCTTCAACCACCAACCGGGCAACGTCGCGCATCATGCTTTCGTATCGCTTCACCTCTGCCTCTGTGTGAAAACTTTGGTTGAGGATGAAGTGGTAGTTGCCCTCGAAGGCGTGCCCATAAATGCACGCGTCACTGTAGCCATAATCCGCAATCAACTTTTGGAGCTTAACGGTAGCCACGGGCAGGTCCTCTAAGTGAAAAGCAACGTCTTCGATGAGGCATGTGGTGCCCTCGGGACGTGTCCCGCCCACGGAGGGGAATATCCCGGAGCGGATGGCCCAGTATTTACCATAGATTTGGGGATCATCCGTGAACTCCGGTTGCTGATAGAGATTAAAGTTGGCAAGGCACTCCTTCACGCGATCGATCTTCGAAAGTAATTCTTCGTGAGTCACGGCCTTGGTCTCAGTCAAAATGGCCGTCAAATTGTGATAGTCGCCCGGCTGGACTCCCGGAACGAGACCTGCGTCGACATCCTTTTTGTATTGGAGAAAGACGGGATCATTCACGGAGCCAAGCGATAAGTAGTCGAGCATCTCGGCACTCTTTACGACGAGGTCCTCCGCGCTCATTTCGATATCCTTTTCGGTTGCCTTCATCCCTTTCATGGCTACCACCGCACGACAACTCTCTTCCATGGTGTGAAAGTAGACCATCGCGGAGGCGCGAAAACGATAATCGTAGAGCGTTCGCATAGTGACTTCGGATAGGAAAGCCAGTGTCCCTTCCGATCCAACCATGCAATGAGCCATGATTTCGAACGGGTCGTCGTATGCGATGAGTGGTCGGAGATTCAGACCCGTCACATTTTTGATACTGTATTTATAGCGGATACGCTCAGCGAGCTTCTTATCGGCTCGGACCCGGTCTCGGAGGTTCTCAATCCGACGAATCATCTCCGAGTGCGTGCGCCGGAAGGATGCCTTACTGGCTTCGTCTCCGGTATCAACCAGTGTGCCGTCAGGCAAAATGATTCGCGCGCTGATAAGCATTCGGTCGCTGTTGGCGTGCACACCGCAATTCATGCCCGATGCATTGTTGCAGACGATACCGCCCACCATCGCACTTCCGATTGAGGCGGGATCAGGCGGAAAGACGCGGCCGTACGGTTTGAGTACCCGGTTGACTTGGGCACCCACAATACCGGGTTGTAAGCGGATGCTATTGCGGTCATCGCTAATCTCATACTTCTCCCAATGCTTACCGGCGACAATCAGCACAGAGTCGCTGACGCTCTGTCCGGATAGCGATGTGCCCGCTGCACGGAAGGTAAAAGGTAGTTTGTGCTTGTGGCAGGCGCGGACGATTCGCGATACGTCTTCTTCGTCCCTTGCGCGGACGACGACCTTAGGGATCAATCGATAAAAACCGGCATCTGTGCCCCATCCGAGGGTGCGCAATTCGTCGGTGTACACTTGGTCTTTGTCGAGATAACTGCCAATCTCGGCGAGGAAGGCCTCATAATTTTTGGTGTCCATAGAGGTGTGATATGTTTAGTTAGAACTGGAAACCATCTGGAGTGGCAAAACCTAATTACTGCGAGGTATGGCGGACAAACACGGACCGCCACGGAAGTCTAAATTTCTTTATCGTCGAACGAATGTGATACCTGTTTGGTACTTGCGTGGCAAATATACGGCGCTTTTGGATAGCTTGTACTCCATGCGGTGACTAATTATCGTATGTGCGCGCACGCCTATATATAAGGTATCGTCCTACCTCCGGCTACGCCCGTATCCGTCCCCGCCTTTCGGCTCGCTATCGTCCGACGCCGGCACATGCCTCTCCACACTTCCTCTTCTTACCTCCCCTTCTCCATGAAGCTCCACAGCGCTCTCTTTCGGGTACCTCTGACACTCCATGAAGCCACACCGCAACTCGTCTCTCGAACATAGAAGGCACGCTGCATAGGAATCGTAAGTCCTTTGGGCTATCCCTGCCGCTCCATGAAGCCTTGCCACAACTTATCTCTCCAACTTAAGAGGCACATTGCATGGGTATCGCAATTCCTTTCGAGTTTCCCCGTCTCCCAGTGAAGCCCAATCGCAATTCCTTTTTGCGTCTCCGGGTATTCCGTGAAGCCCAATCGCCATTCATTTTTGCGTCTCCGGGTACTCCGGGAAGCAAAATCGTAATTCATTTTTTCGTCCCCGGACACTCTGGGAAGCAAAATCGCAATTCGTTTTTGCGTCTCCAGACACTCTGGGAAGCAAAATCGCAATTCATTTTGGCCTTCCGGACACTCCGGGAAGCGAAATCGTAATTCATTTTGGCCTTCCGGAGACTCCGGGAAGCGAAATCGCAATTCATTTTTGGCTTTCCGAGGCTCCGGAAACGCAAATCGCAATTCATTTTTGGCTTCCCGAGGCCTCGGAAACGCAAATCGTAATTCATTTTTCGCTTCCTGGAGCCTCGAAAACGCAAATCGTAATTCATTTTTCGCTTCACTGAGTCTCCGGAGAGCAAAATCGCAATTCATTTTGGGCTTCATGGACACTCCGAGTATGCTCATCGAAGATTACTTTGTGCTTCACTGATATTCAGTAGTTTACGAACCATATTCGTTTCACCAATCAATGAGACGAGGGAGCTGTCTAAAGTGAGTCATTTTAGCTATCCTGCGCGGATGATAGGTCGGCTTAGCCATTCATTTTGAGCTTCCTATGCGCGTAGAAGTAGCCCTCAGCGTGTCGTTATAGGTATCCATCGATTAGGGTGGTTGTCTATACATACCCCGCAAAAGCATCGCCTGTGCGCGTGCCTTCTGATGACATACCCCGCAAAAACATCGCCTATGCACGCGCCTTCTGATGACATACCCCGCAAGAGAACCGCCTGTGCACGTGCCTCAAGATGACATACCCCGCAAGAGAATCGCCTATGCACGTGCCTTCTAATGACAGATCCGTTACTTGAAGTATCCTTTTCTACCGGTAGGGTAGGGGCGCAAAAGCATACGCCCCTCAAGACGCCCGAAGAAGGATAGACATGGAGTTAGATGGAACTGATGGACGTGGAGAGTACGTCATACGCCTCTATATGGATGACCCACTGAATGGCCGACTGATAATGACAGATACCGCATATAGGATGCGCTCTGCGGGGGCTACGCCATACGTTCACGCGCCGATTACCTCCTAAATGACCGACTTCGGATCAGTAGATAGGTAAGGCGTAGCCTATGCCACGGAGGGTCGGCTATACTTGATCATATCGTGAAGGGCGATTGGCGGGTGGTCTCATCGTCAGGGTCTGCAATCTACCGCGATCGTGGTATTTCCTGCCTCGACAGGAACCCGGACCTTTGCCGCCGTAAAAATTCACATCCTAAAACAGTTTCATCACATGTCACCTCATTCATCACACGATCACGTGCACACGCACGAAGAGCAGGCGCATACCCACGGTATTTCGTATGCCCATTCCCACACCCATAGTCACGGCCACGGACACCCGCATGTACACGGCGGTACGGAGGACTATATGGCGGCCGTGAATGCCTATCGGAAGACGTTTTCCAACAAGCAGCGCGTCATTGAGCAGACACCCGACCCTGCCGTGCGAGAGATGTTGCTTCATATGCAGGAGATGGGACTCGAAACGGTCTTCGATCGCTTCGACGCACAACAGCCGCAGTGTAATTTTGGCTTAGCGGGTACGTGTTGTAAGAACTGTTTCATGGGCCCCTGCCGAATTACCAAGAAGGCGCCCCGCGGTGTTTGCGGTGCGGACGCCGACCTCATCTCGGCGCGGAATCTCTTGCGGCATGTGGCAGCGGGAACGGCGGCCCACGGCGCTCGCGGGCGGGAGAGTATGCTGGCACTCAAGATGGCCGCTGAGGGCAAAGCACCGATCGCCATCGAAGGTGAAGAGAAGATCCGGGCCGTCTGCAAGACGTTTGGCATCGAGCAGGAAGGGCGGTCACTCAACGAGTTGGCAGGCGAAGTGGCAGATATCTTGCTTGCGGACCTCTCGCGAACAGTCCCGGACAAGCACCGCACGCTCTACGCCTTTGCTCCGAAGGAACGGATTGAGGCATGGGAGAAGGCCGGCATCATGCCGCTCGGGCCGTATCACGAAGCCTTCGAGAGCCTGCACCGCACCTCCACCGGTACGGATGGCGACTGGCGCAACTGTATGCATCAGTTTCTGCGTACGGGTGTCTCGTTCGCTTGGTCGTCGTGTCTCGGATCGTCGATCGCCATGGATAGTCTGTACGGCCTGCCCCAGCGAAGCACGTCGAAGATTAACCTGGGCGCCCTGCGCATGGGTTACGTGAACATCGCGGTGCACGGACACTCGCCGCTGCTGGTTAGCGAAATCGTGCGCGTCGGCCGATCTGACGAGATGGTGGAGTTGGCTAAATCTAAGGGCGCGAAGGGTATCCAGTTCTATGGCATCTGCTGCTCGGGTCTGTCGGCCATGTATCGTTACGGCGGAGTCATCCCGCTCTCCAATGCAGTGGGATCGGAGTTAGTGCTGGGTACGGGTGCGATCGACCTCTGGGTAGCTGACGTGCAGGACGTCTTCCCGTCCATCATGGATGTAGCGTACTGCTTCCGGACGACGGTCGTCACGACGAGCGATTCAGCCCGACTGCCGGGCGCCGAGCATTACGGCTTCGATCACGAACACTCTAATATCGGCGAGATCAACTCCATTGCGCGGAAGATTGTCACCCGGGGCATTGAGAGCTTCGTTGATCGTCGGGACATTCCAGTCAAGATACCGCAGTACGAGGTGGAGGCTGAAATGGGATTCTCGGTAGAGTGGGCCGGTAAGCACTTCGAGCGTGGACTGCGTGACTTGGCAGACGCGCTGCGCAGCGGTAAGATCCGCGGCATTGTCAACTTAGTTGGCTGCAATAACCCCCGGCTTGTTTACGAAAAGGCCATCGTGGAGGTGGCGCAGATACTCCTCAAGAACGACATCCTCATCTTTACTAACGGATGCGCGTCGTTTGGATTACTGAAGCTGGGATTCTGCTCCAAAAAGGCGTTAGATTGGTGTGGCGACGGGTTACGTGAATTCCTGGTCGACCAGCCTCCCGTGTGGCACCTCGGCGAGTGTCTTGACAACGCGCGCGCCTCGGCTTTCTTCAGTGGGATAGCGGCCGCCGCAGGGGCAGCCATTAAGGATATGCCCTATGCGTTCACATCGCCGGAATGGAGCAATGAGAAAGGCATCTGTGCCGCTCTTGCTTTCCGCTTGTTGGGCATCAACTCCTATCACAGTGTCTACGCCCCCGTGCAGGGCTCACCCGGCGTGGCGGAGTTTATGGCCACAGGCACGAAGGAGCCGCTCGGGTCTGAGATGGTCGTCGACGTAGATCACATCTCGCTGGCCAATAAAATCGTGGAGCATATCTCGAACAAGCGGCAGGCCTTATGGGGCGAGTAGCCGCCTTACTGCTTACTCTGTCGCTGATGGCCTGGCCGCGTCGTGCTGCAAGTCAGGTGCGGCGGATGAGCACACGATTCGCCTGGCTTATCTGCCCATCTCGCATGCCTTGCCAGTTGTCGAAACGGCCGCGGATCCCGAACTGCACGTGGAGCTTATTCGCTATGGATCGTGGCCCGAGCTGATGGACGCACTGATCACAGGTCGCGTGGACGGCGCGTCGGTGCTTATCGAGCTGGCCATGAAGGCGCGTGAACGCGGCGCACCGCTAACGGCGGTGGCGCTGGGCCATCGTCGCGGCAACGTGATCGTGGCGGGCGCTGGGGTCGCATCGGCCGAGGCGCTGCGTGGGCGTGTATTCGCCATACCACACCGTAACTCATCGCACTATCTCTTGTTCCGCTCGCTGCTGGAGCAACATGGCTTGCAGCCGTCCGAAGTGCAGGTGGTGGAGCTATCGCCTTCTGAAATGCCTTCCGCCTTGTTTACTGGCCAGATCGGTGGGTACTGTGTAGCGGAACCGTTTGGTGCGGTCGGTATCGCCAAGAGTGGCGGACACGTCATCGGCGAGTCTGATGCGCTCTGGCCCGACGGGCTTTGCTGCGCACTGGTGCTCAACAATCGGATGATCGGGCAACGCCCATCGCTTGCTGCACGCTTAGTGAAGGCTTACCATGCTGCGGGCGATCGACTGAGCGACCCCAGTGTGGCCTTACGCGCCTTGAAGCAAATCAGCCGTCAACCGGACGACGTGCTGCGAGCATCGCTCCGTTGGATCGATTTTTCTCAACTGACCATCACGGAGACTGCCTACCGCGACCTCACCGAGCGTATGCGTCGGTATGGGTTGTCGGAGGCGCCGCCGGAGTATGCGGACTTTGTGAACCCCATAGTAGATCAGCAATAAGGATGAATGGCAAGGCTTTTCTCAAGGCACTTTACTATACGGTGGCATCGTTCACGGTGGTGATCGTCCTGTGGCAGGTTGCCATCATGGTTTGGCGACCTGGCGACTTTCTGTTGCCCTCTCCACTGGCGGTCCTTCGGGCGTTGGTCGCATGGGTGGTCGACGGTACACTGGCGTTAGGCTTACGCGACAGCTTGGGGCGTTTCGTTGTGGGATACTCCGCGGCTGTAGCCGTGGGCGTCGCCTTCGGATTACTGCTCGGTTTATGCAACGGCCTCTTCCGCTATGCTTACCCGCTGATTCAGTTGGTGCGACCCATAGCGCCGGTGGCTTGGATGCCCTTCATCGTCTTGCTTCTTGGTATCGGCGACGCCCCCGCTATCGTGATCATTTTCCTGGCGGGGTTCTTCCCCGTACTTCTGACGACGGCCTCTGCAACGCATCGGATCGACCCGATCTATGCCAAAGTAGCGGCCAACTACGGAGTGGCTCGCTCGGCATACGTCTTTCGCATTGTCCTGCCAGCCATCTTCCCGCAGATCGCCAATAGCCTGCACATTGCCTTAGGGCACATCCTGGATCTTCCTCGTCTCGGGCGAGATGATGGGTGCACAGACAGGGCTGGGCTACATGATCATCGATGCACGTAACAACATGCGAACAGACCAGCTGCTGGCCACGATGATCGTGATCGGTGCCGCGGGGTTCGCCCTCGACTTACTTGTCGGGCGGCTAACGTCCTCGGTGCTCAAGCGCTGGGGGGCTGCCGCATGAGTCTGCGGAGCAACAGGTGCCTCCACGCCCGGGTGCGATCTTTTCGTTCTTTGTTCTTAGTCTTTCGTTCTTCAGCTTCCACTACATGTATATCGAGATAGACCACTTATGCAAGCGGGTTGTGGCGCGTGACACGGATGGCGTACGCCGTGAGCGCGTCATCTTAGACGACATCACGCTCAGCATCGACCGCGGAGAGTTCGTTTGTTTGCTTGGCTTCTCCGGTTGCGGGAAGTCCACGCTGCTGAACCTGCTCGCCGGATTCGATCAACCCACGTCCGGACGCATCACAGTCGACGGTCAGCCCGTGACACGCCCATCCAGTAGCCGCGTGATGATCTTCCAACAATACGGATTGCTACCCTGGCGCACGGTGGAGCAGAACGTCATGCTCGGTCTGGAGGCCCAGCGACTCCCGCGAGTCGACCGGCAGCGTTTGGCAGAGGAATACCTCCGCCTGGTGGGTCTGTCTGACCAGGCGCGCAACTTTCCTGCCCGGCTTTCAGGGGGGCAACAACAACGTGTGGCATTGGCCCGCGGACTGGCGGTGAATCCCCATGCGCTCTTTATGGACGAACCCTTTGCGGCGCTCGATCCGATCACACGCCACCGCTTGCAAGACGATCTGCTGCGCATCGTGAGTGAACGGAGCAAAACGGTCGTCTTCGTCACGCACGACATCCACGAAGCGATCTATCTGGCCGACCGCATCGTCGTCCTATCCTCCTCTCCCGGACGTGTTCGGCGGGTACTCACCATCGACAGCCCCCGACCCCGAAGCCGCGAATCGGGTGCCTTCGCCCGACAGTACGATCTCCTCTATCACGAGCTCTACTCCCTGTCGAAGCAACCCATAGAGTACTATATATAAAGGTATGCGCAGGGGGCCGATGACTCGCCCTTACGCGCCCCGTAAAGTCACTAACAACCGCGGCCCGTAGGCCGCCCAACTCATGTATTCCTAACCGCGGCATAGCCGCACAACAACATCACATCATTATGCACCTTCCATCAGAAATGCTTCATGGCAGCATTTGCCCCGTAACGGCAACAATCGCCATCGCCGGAGTGGCCGCGGCCACCCTTTTCGCACGTAAGTCCGACACGCGCCCGTCCGCCTCACGGTTTGCGCTTGTCAGTGGCACCGTCTTCGCCCTTCAAATGCTGAACTATCCGATCGGAGGCGGCCTGTCGGGCCATGCCCTCGGCGGACTCCTCGCCTCGAGTCTGCTCGGTACGCCCTTCGGTATACTGAGTGTGTCGCTCGTGCTCCTCCTGCAAACCCTCCTCTTTGCCGACGGCGGACTACTAATGCTCGGCGCGAACACCCTGAACATGGCGCTCATCGGAGCGGGTCTGGGCGGCGCACTCCACGCTCGACTCCAGGCGCACGTGGGTCGATCGGTGTCGCTGGTTGCCTCCGCCGGACTGTCTGTGATGGCTGCCGTAGGCGCACTTGTCGCTGAACTCTCCGCAGCCGGAGTCGGATCGTCCGCGCTTTACGCTTCGCTGGCCATCCACCATATCCCGGTGGCTCTGGGTGAGGGCCTCGTTACACTGCTGCTCTACCGCCTTCTCTCCGCAGTCCCCTGACGGACGCTGCGAAGGGAGCCTCTCCCGTCGCCCGTTCGGCTGCGTGGACGGTTTACGGAGCCCTGTTGATCGGCGCCCTCCTTTTGGCACCGTTGGCGTCCGCCTCTCCCGACGCATTGGAGGGCACGCTGAGCAGTTTCCACCTACTGCCCGACGCACCGAACTTTGCGCATGCCCCTTGGGCCGATTATCAGTTCACAGCGGACGGGGGCTATCTGTCTACCTTCCTTGCGGCTCTGGCAGGCTTAGGCGCCACATTGCTTTCTGCTACGCTGCTCCGTCGAGCCATCAGCCGAGCGTAATAAGGTATGCGATCGGGCCGTCAAGTCGCTTGACGGCTCCGCTGGCACGCAGGCTTCCCAAAATGTCGCATGACGGGGCCGCTGGCACGTAGGCTTCCCAAAATGTCGCATGACGGCGCCGCTGGCACGCAGGCTCCTCAGAATGTCGCATGACGAGGCCGCTGGCACGCAGGCTTCCCAAAATGTCGCATGACGGCGCCGCTGGCACACAGGCTCCTCAGAATGTCGCATGACGAGGCCGCTGGCACGCAGGCTCCTCAGAATGTCGCATGACGGGGCCGCTGGCACGCGGGCTCCTCAGAATGTCGCATGACGGGCTCGCTGGCACGCAGGCTCCTCAAAATGTCGCATGACGGGGCGGGCTGCTCGCATGAGATACAAAGACTCGGAACCGATGGCTGTTTCCATCTGGCTCCGAGTCTTTGCATGATCCAATCCCGACGCGTGAGGGTCAATCACCGAAGCGGAAAGTCACCCGGTCATAGAAGATCGGCCTGTATTGCTCCAGCTGTTGCAAGCTGCCATCGACAAAGCAGACGATCAGGCTGACGGTGGCGTTCTCGCCCACGTAGCGCAGAGCCGACTCCACGCCGGGGCTGAGGAAGGATCCAGACGCGGTGTAGAGCTTCTTATCCCCGTGTACGTAAAAGCCTCGCGAGGAGACATACTGCGCCGTGCCGTAGATAAATTCGATCGGCGCTTCTTCGTTGACAAAGAGGTTGAAGGGGATCGCCGTGTCGAGCTGGAAGAAGTCTTCGCCGCTGCAACGCATCAGCACATCCGTGCGGCCCATCACGGCGCGGTTGCCATTCCCGGAGTCGATCACATGCAGATAGACTTTGCCCTCGTTCAGGCCGTCGTCGATCAAGTAATACTGGTTCTTGCCGAAGACGCCATTGGCGGGATAGCGGTGCAGCACCTCAATGCCGCGTTCTTTGATAAACTTCTCGACGGCCTTACGCTCAGCCCGCTGTTTGCTGGCGAACGACTCATCCTTGCCGCACGAGGTCAGGGTCAGCACAGCCGCCATCAGCAACGCCATGCCCATGAAAATCTTTACTCTCATCTTGTATAACTACTTGTGGGTTTTGTACGGGCGGCAAAAATAGACGCAGACATGGCATTGCGACGCACTGGTCACTGCTTCCGAGGTTTCTCAGACGGTCTATTCCGCCGGCGCAAGCTCGACGGTGAAGTGACGCATGATGGGGTGCTCCTTCGTGATGCGATAGCCACGGGTGATCCGTTCGCGGCGGTCGAAGACGTTCTTCAGCGCCGCAGCCACGACGTCCATGTGGTTGTCGGTGTACGTGCGGCGAGGGATGGCCAGGCGCAGCAGCTCGAGCTTCGGATAACGGTTCTCGCGCGTCTTCGGGTCGCGGTCGGCCAGGATGGCGCCGATCTCCACACCGCGGATGCCGGCCTCGAGGTACAGCTCCACGCCGAGCGTCTGGGCGATGAACTCCTCCTTAGGGCACATGCGTGAGGACACGTTTGGCGTCGATGAAGACAGCGTGACCGCCGACGGGGCGTTGGTAGGGGATGCCGTACTCGTCGAGACGGTGGGCCAGGTGCTCCACCTGCCGGATGCGTGTCTCGAGATAGTCGAACTCCGTGCCCTCGTCGAGGCCCACGGCCAGTGCGTTCATGTCGCGGCCGCTCATGCCGCCGTAGGTGATGAAGCCTTCGTTCATGATGCAGAACATCTGGCAGCGGCGCCAAAGTTCCTCGGAGCGGAAGGCCACGAAGCCGCCCATGTTCACGATCGCATCCTTCTTCGATGACATCGTCATGATGTCGGCGTAGGAGAAGATCTCGCGCACGATCTCCTTGATCGACTTGTCGGCGTAACCCTCTTCACGCGTCTTGATGAAGTAGGCGTTTTCGGCGAAGCGGGCCGAGTCGATTTGCAGCTTGACGCCGTAGCGGCGGCAGAGGGCAGAGACCTCGCGAATGTTCTGCATCGACACGGGCTGACCGCCGGCGGTGTTGTTCGTGATCGTGAGCACGACGCAGGGAATGCGTTCGGCGGGGTAGGAGCGGAGCACGCGCTCGAGCTTCTCGACGTCCATGTTGCCTTTGAAGGGTAGCTCGAGCTGCGTGTCGGCGGCGGCATCGATGGTGCAATCGAGGGCGGTGGCGCGGCGAAACTCGATGTGCCCCTTGGTGGTGTCGAAGTGGGAGTTGCCGGGCAGGATGTCGCCCTCGTGGACGATGGCGGAGTAGAGCACGTTCTCAGCCGCGCGACCCTGATGGGTGGGCAGGAAGAAGTCGAAGCCGAGGATACGGCGGATGGCCTCGCGCATGTTTTCGTACGAGCGTGCACCGGCGTAGCTCTCGTCGCCGAGCATGAGGGCCGACCATTGGCGATCGCTCGTGGCGCCGGTGCCGGAGTCGGTCAGGAGGTCGATGAAGACTTCGTCGCTCTTCAGCATGAAGAGGTTGTACTTCGCGTCCGCCATCCAGCCTTCGCGTTCTGTGCGCGTGCTTTTGCGGATCGGCTCTACCATTTTAATGCGGTAGGATTCAGAAAAAGGGAGTTCCATGATGTTTGGTGTTTGATGTTTTGTGTTTGATATGTAGGGGCAGACCCGATGTGTCCGCCCGTTGATTTCAATGTGTCGCAGGCCGTTCTAAGTCGAACGCCAGGCGTGGGCTGCCGTCGCGGACGTAGATGATGCCACAGGGACGGAAACCGTAACGGGTGATGGCGCGGAGCATAGGGCGATTGTCGGCGTGGGTATCGATGCGGAGATAATCCGTTTGGGCAGCGCAGTAGTCGAACGTGGCGCGGGCGATGCCGTGCGTGTGGCCGTCAGAGGCCATGCGGTGGATGGTGCCGTAGGGGCGATCGGAGTGCCAGTGGCCCTGCTCGATGAGGCGATACGTCGGTTCCTCGCCGAGGATGAAGACGAACGTGCCGACGATCGTTTGGCGGTCTGCCGGCGTGCAGACGTAGCAGTTGCCGTGGGCGATGTCCGCCCGTACAATATCCGCGTTGGGGTAGCCTTCGACCCATTGCAACGGGTTGCCGTTGGCGGCCATGAAGCGGCGCGCCGTATCGAAGAGCGACAGGATGGCGTCCAGATCGTCGGCGTCGGCCGAGCGTATGGTGAGGGAAGTATTCATGGATGTGCTTTCGTTTTCTTTTAAGCGCAGGCAAAGATAGAAGCGCGCGCCACTTCTGGCGGAAATGTGTGTCTGATGGATGAAATTCCCCCAGAGAGAGGCCGAGGTGACATGCTTCGGGAGGTACGGCGAGGCGTCCCGCGGCGGGACGGGACCCAAATGACCGTTGAGATGCCATCCCGTGGCGGGACGGGACCAAAATGACGGTTGAGAAGCCATCCCGCGGCGGGACGGAGCCAAAATGGCCGTTGAGACGCCGTCCCGCGGCGGGACGAGATCAAAATGACGGTTGAGATGCCATCCCGCGGCGGGACGGGACCAAAATGGCCGTTGAGACGCCATCCCGCGGCGGGACGAGAAGAACGGATGGCGGAACCTACTTGCACCGATCTCTGCCGATCAGGCATCGTGCGTCCGCCCCTACGTTTACTTTTGCCGCCCCTACAACACTTCGAAATCCCCGGGCGGACTGTGAGGTGCGCCCACATACGTATTATATATGAAGCATATCATCATTTTGGGAGACGGCATGGCCGACGAGCCGATAGCCGAACTGGGCGGACTGACGCCCTTGCAATACGCACCTACGCCTGCGATGGATCGGCTGGCCAAGCTCGGAGCTTCCGGCCGACTGCACACGGTGCCCGACGGATTCCACCCGGGCAGTGAGGTGGCCAACCTTTCGATTCTCGGTTACGACCTGCCCACCGTCTACGAGGGGCGCGGCGTGCTCGAGGCTGCCAGCATGGGGGTCGACCTCAGACCCGGTGAGCTGGGCCTGCGCTGCAATCTCATCTGTATCGACGGCGACCGGATCAAGAACCACTCCGCGGGACACATTTCTTCGGAGGAGTCCGACGTCTTGATTCGCTACCTCAACGAGCAGCTCGGGTCGGACGATGTCACCTTTCACCACGGCGTCTCCTACCGCCATCTGCTTGTGCTCCGTGGCGGCGATCGGCGCCTGGATTGCACCCCGCCGCACGACATTCCGCTGCACCCCTTCCGTCCAGCGCTCGTCAAGGCGCGTGTGCCCGAGGCTGAGGCTACGGCCAACCGCCTGAACGACCTCATCCTCCGCTCGCAGCAGTTGCTGGCCGATCATCCGATCAACGTGAAGCGTCGCGCCGAGGGCAAGGATCCTGCGAACAGCATCTGGCCGTGGTCGCCCGGCGTGCGTCCGGCCATGAAGACGCTCCGCGAACTGTACGGCATAGGCTCCTCGGCCGTCATCTCGGCCGTCGATCTGATCCGCGGTATCGGCGTCTATGCCGGCATGGACGTGATCAACGTGGAGGGCGCCACGGGGCTTTACGACACGAATTACGAGGGCAAGGCGGCCGCCGCCATCGAGGCCCTTCGCACGCACGACTTCGTCTATCTGCACATCGAGGCCAGCGACGAGGCCGGTCACGAGGGCGACGTGGAGCTGAAGGTGCGCACCATTGAGTACCTCGACCGCCGCATCGTCGACCCCGTCTTCCGCGCCGTCAGCCAGTGGGACGAGCCGGTGGCCATCGCCGTCCTGCCCGACCATCCCACGCCCTGCGCCATCCGTACACACACCAACGCCCCCATCCCCTTCGTGATCTACAAGCCCGGCGCCACGCCCGACGCCGTGGAGCGTTACGACGAGTTCGCCGCCGTCGATGGCAGCTACGGGCTGCTCCGTAAGGATGAGTTTATGAAGGTGTTCTTGAAACCGTAAGAGGACTTCCCTATGAAATATTACAGCACCAATCACCAAGTATCGCCCGCCAGCCTCGAGGAGGCCGTAGTCCGCGGGCTTGCCGCCGACCGCGGGCTATTCATGCCCGAACGCATCCCCACGCTCGACCGCGCGTTCATCGACGGGATGAAGCACATGACCTTTCACGAGATCGCCCTCCACGTGGCCAGCGCCTTCTTTGGCGACGATATGCCGCAGAGCGATCTCCGCCGCATCGTAGAGGACACGCTGGCTTTTGACACGCCCGTCGTGCCCGTCACGGACACGGTCTACTCCCTCGAGCTTTTCCACGGCCCCACGCTGGCCTTCAAAGACGTCGGCGCACGGTTCATGGCCCGCATGCTGGGCCACTTTATTGCCCGCCGTGGGGCGAGTCGCGAGGTCAACGTGCTCGTGGCCACCTCGGGCGACACGGGCAGCGCCGTCGCCAACGGTTTCCTCGATGTGCCCGGCATCCGCGTCTTTGTCCTCTACCCCAAGGGCAAGGTCAGCGCGATTCAGGAGTGCCAGTTCACCACTCTCGGGCGTAACATCACCGCGCTGGAGGTGGACGGCGTCTTCGACGACTGTCAGGCGCTCGTCAAGTCCGCCTTCGTGGACGCCGACCTCAACGCCCACCTGCAGCTCACCTCGGCCAACTCCATCAACGTGGCCCGCTTCCTGCCGCAGGCCTTCTATTACTTCCACGCCTACGCCCAGATGGATCGAATCGGCCGGGCCCAGCGCCTCGTCGTGAGTGTGCCCAGTGGCAACTTCGGCAACCTTACCGCCGGACTCATCGCGCACCGTATGGGGCTGCCCGTGTCGCACTTCATCGCCGCCAACAACCGCAACGACGTCTTCTTGGACTATCTCCACACGGGCGTCTATCGGCCCCGCCCCTCGGTGGCCACGCTGGCCAACGCAATGGACGTAGGCGATCCGAGCAACTTCGCCCGCATCCTCGACCTCTTCGGCGGCGACCATGCCGCGATCACGGCGCTCATCTCCGGCAGTCGCACGACGGACGAGGAGATCCGTGCCACCCTCGCCGACGTGGTCCGCACGCATGACTACACGCCCGATCCCCACGGCGCCTGTGGCTATCACGCCCTCATGCAGCGCGGCCTGCAGCCGGGCGAGACGGGCGTCTTCCTTGAGACGGCTCACCCGGCCAAGTTCCTCGACACGGTGGAGACGGCCACGGGTCGCTCGGTCGAGATCCCCGAGCGGCTCCGTGCCTTTATGCAGGGCGAGAAGCGCAGTGTGCCGATGGCGCGCACCTTCGAGGCGTTCAAGGACTACCTGCTCTCGCAGGCCTGATCTCACCTCGCTGGATAGGCCTAACGCCCCACCGAGGGCGTCTGCGGACGCCTGCGAATCTGTCCGAGGCGTCTGTGGCCACCACAGCAAAATTTGCCGGGGCGTCTTCGGACGCCAGCGAAGTTTGCCGGGGCGTCTTCGGACGCCAGCGAAGTTTGCCGGGTACACGATGGGATTTCCATGGTGTATCCGGCTTCGTTTTATAGTTAGCCCGAAATGAAGGGCCAATACAGCAGCCCCGCGGGGTGGCGGAGTGCAAACGGCGCCGCCTTTTGGGCCGCGCAGCCCGGAACGGTGCAAAACAGACCGCCTTTTTGACCGCGCAGTTAGGAATGGTGAAAAACGGGCCGCCTTTTTGACCGCGCACCCAAGAACTGTGAAAAACAGACCGCCTTTTTGACCGCGCAGTTAGGAATGGTGAAAAACGGGCCGCCTTTTTCGCCGCGCAGCCCGGAACGGTGAAAAACAGGCCGCCTTTTTCGCCGCGCAGCCCGGAACGGTGCAAAACAGGCCGCCTTTTTCACCGCGCAGCCCGGAATGGTGCAAAACGGGCCGCCTTTTTCACCGCGCAGCTAAGAATGGTGAAAAACGGGCCGCCGTTTTGACCGCGCACCCAAGAACTGTGAAAAACAGACCGCCTTTTTGACCGCGCAGTTAGGAATGGTGAAAAACAGGCCGCCTTTTTCGCCGCGCAGCTAAGAATGGTGAAAAACGGGCCGCCTTTTTGACCGCGCACCCAAGAACCGTGAAAAACAGACCGCCTTTTTCACCGCGCAGTTAGGAATGGTGAAAAACAGGCCGCCTTTTTCGCCGCGCAGCCCGGAACGGTGCAAAACAGGCCGCCTTTTTCACCGCGCAGCCTGGAGCGGTACAAACGGCGCCGCCTTTTTCGCCGCGCAGCCCGGAATGGTGCAAAACAGACCGCCTTTTTGACCCCGACGGGGTGTTGGCCTGCAAAACAGGCCGCGTTTTGGTGCCCGACGGGGTGTTGGCCTGCAAAACAGACCGCCTTTTGGACCTCGACGGGGTGTTGGCCTGCAAAACAGGCCGCCTTTTGGGCCTCGACGGGGTGTTGGCCTATAAAACAGGCCGCCTTTTGGACCCCGACGGGGTGTTGGCCTCCTGAATGAGCGCAAAGAGGGGCGATGTCCGGCTGATCTTCTCCCGCTCGCCCCGCCCTGCTAAACTCGGCTGTCCATGCCGATTTACGCTTAATGCTACTTTTGCGCACCCTTTTCGGACAGGGTGACTACACACGACGATGAAGGGGGCTATTCCTAATATGTAGATACAGCGATGACGAATAAGGAAGAGAAACAATATGAAACCGACCGGCGCTACCTGCGTATGGCAGCCGTCTGGGCCGAAAATTCCTATTGTAAGCGCCGTCAAGTAGGCGCATTGCTTGTCAAGGATCACATGATTATTTCCGACGGGTACAATGGCACGCCCTCGGGCTTTGAGAACGTTTGCGAGGACGCGGACGGCGTGACTAAACCTTATGTGCTGCATGCCGAGGCCAACGCCATCACCAAGGTGGCCGCCTCGTCAAATAATAGTCGCGGATCCACGATCTACGTCACCGCCTCGCCCTGCATCGAGTGCGCCAAGCTCATCATCCAAGCCGGCGTCGTGCGGGTGGTCTACTCCGAGGAGTATCACACCGACGAGGGCGTCCAGTTGCTCCGCCGCGCAGGTATAGCAGTCGATTACATCAGCATCAACGAAGAAAATCATGAATAAGAAGCGTAAGAATGTCTTGTGGGGAATTGTCGGCGCCGTGGCGTGCCTCTGTTTGGGCATGTGGCTCGGCATCTTCCTCTATTCGCGGTCGCCCCGGTTCCGCGGCATCAACACGGGCAAAAACAAGATCAACGCCATCCTCGACATCATCGACACGCAGTACGTTGACACGGTCAACATGGGCGACCTCATCGACCGCACGGCTGAGAACCTGATCAGCGAGCTTGATCCGCACTCCGTGCTCATCCCGGCCGAGAGTGTGGAGGCCGTTAACGACGATCTCGAGGGGTCGTTCGGTGGCATCGGCGTCTCCTTCAGTCTGCGAAACGACACGATCCTCATCACCGGCATCATCTCCGGTGGGCCCGCTGAGAAGGCCGGTCTCCGCCCCTTCGATCGCATTATAGCGATCAACGACACGACGTTCGCCGGCAAGGCTTCGAGCAGGCCAAGATCATGCGCACCCTGCGCGGCAAGAAGGGCACAAGGGTGAAGCTCGGTGTGCAGCGTAACCATGCCTCGAAGCTGACTGACTTTGTCGTTACCCGTGGCGAAGTGCCCAACCGCTCCGTCGACGCTGCCTATAAGATCGGGCGTGACATCGGCTACATCAAGGTGCGCAGCTTCACCCGCTCCACCTATAACGAGTTCATCACCGCCATCGCCAAAGAGAAGAAAGAGGGCTGCACCAAGTTCATCATCGACCTGCGCGACAATGCCGGCGGACTCTTGGACGCGGCCGTGACCATGCTCAACGAGTTCATTCCCGGCGGCGAGATGATCGTCTATGTGCAGGGCAAGGCTTACCCCCCGGCAGGAGTTCTTTGCCGATGGTCGCGGCACCTGCCAAGACGCCCCGTTGGTCGTCCTCACCGACGAGATGTCTGGCTCGGCCAGCGAGATCTTCGCCGGTGCCATTCAGGATAATGACCGCGGACTCATCATCGGTCGGCGCTCCTACGGTAAGGGCCTCGTGCAAATGCCCATCCCCCCTCTCCGACGGCTCCGAGCTGCGCCTCACCATCGCCCGTTACTACACGCCCTCCGGCCGCTGCATCCAGAAGATGTACGAGATGGGCAAGACCGACGAATACGAGCAAGATCTCTACCGGCGCTACCTCCACGGCGAGTTTGACACGGCCGACAGCATCACCTTCGACAAGTCGGCCGCCTATAAGACCCGCGGCGGGCGTACCGTCTATGGCGGCGGTGGCATCATGCCCGACATCTTTATCCCCCGCGACACGCAGCGCATCACCTCGTATTACAACCAGGTCATGACCGACGGTATTCTCTACGATTTCACCCTCGATTACTCCGATCGCAATTACAAGAAGCTCTCCTCCTTCCATTCCTACCCCGAACTGCTTGGTTACCTCCGTCAGCAGTCGCTACTCAATCGTTTCGTTGACTATGCCGAGGAGAATGGTGTCCGCCGTCGGCCGACACTCATCGAAGTTTCACGACCGCTAATCGAGACCGCTCTCGAAGCCTTCATCGTCCGCCATTTCTTCGACTACGACGGCTTCTATCCCCGTCTTCCAACGCGACGACGCTACCCTACAGCGTGCCGTTCAGGAGTTAGAGAGCAGCGCCTGGCGTCAGAAGCTCATGGCCCACATCCTCTCCATCGGACGCATCACGATAGGGAACTTGCGCTCCACCACAGCTTCTTATTTCATCTATTCCCCGCTGCCCTTAGACCGTAACTATCGCATGAAAGGCGCATAACTACCACTCCTAACGATCCTTCATATGACGATCAACGAACAGAAACAGGCGCTCCGCAAGCAAGTGGCAGCGCTCAAGCGAGCCCACACCCCGGAGGCACTCGAGGAGCTCTCTGCCGATGCGCTCGCCCGATTAGAGACCCTCGACGCCTTTCAATCTGCCGCCTGCGTGGCGCTCTACCATGCGCTACCGGGCGAGGTGCAGACGGCCGAGTTCCTCGGGCGATGGTACGGCCATAAGCAACTCCTGCTGCCCATCGTGCAGGGCGACGACCTTGTGCTCCGCCCCTATACGGGTCCGGACAGCCTGCATAAAGGCGCTTACGACATCTGGGAACCGTCCGTCGACGCCTCCGCTACCGAAGCGCCACGGCCTGATCTCATCATCGTGCCCGGCATCGCCTTCGACCGCCAGCTGAACCGCCTCGGCCGTGGCCGCGGATACTACGACCGCCTGCTCTCCGACCTCACCCTGCCTTGCATCGGGCTAGCCTTCGCCTTTCAGCTCTTCGACCACATCCCCGTCGACGCCCACGACCGCCGCATGACCGCCGTCGTCACCGACACGGAAGTGATCTAAAAGCTAACAGCTAAAAACGAAGCCGGGTACACGAGCGGAGGAAACTCTCATGTACCCGGCTTTCGTCTTTCCCGGCTCCATTCTCGGCTCTCGTATTGACGGGAGACTTTCTAAGCAGTTAGACCCTTATTGCTCCGGAGAGGATTTCTCGGGTGGGGAGATCAAGGAGGATATTGCGTGCTGCCCCACGTTGGGAATGTCTCTACTTTTGTCCGCAAAGAGCAATACAGTGAAGATAAGAGGTGCTGAAATACTAAATGATTGCTGTGAGAGGCATGCGGACGTGAGGACAGCGTTGATCAAATGGATTCAATTCGTGTCTCGCGCTTCATGGAAGAATCACAGCGAACTGAAGAGGGATTTTCCCTCTGCTGATTATGTGGGTGGAGATCGATATGTGTTTAATATCAGGGGTAACAGGTATCGATTGATCTGTGTCGCCGTCTTCTTTGCCGGAAGATTAGACATCCGTTTTATTGGGACTCACGCAGAATACGATAAGATTAATGCCCAAACGATATAATGTAGACGATGATGAAAATCAAAACAGAGAAACAATTCAGGGAATATCAAGACGGTTGTGAAGCGCTTATACGTCGTGGAGCGGAGCTTGGAGGGATGGATTATCTCTCGGACGAAGAGAAGCGCGAGTACATCCGTCTTTCGGACGCGGTCATAGAATATGAAGCTGCTTATTATCCTTTACCGGGACGTGCATCAACCCTTACAAAGCGTACAATGACCGCCGCTGAGCGTGTATCAGTATAGTGTCAATACCTCCCAGTGCCGACCGATAACAACAAAAGGGGCATCCCTCGAACGGAGGGGTGCCCCTTATCTCATTTCACCGGCTCGGCGTGCAGTGTGATCTGTGTGCCGGGGCCGTACTTCTGGCGCAGGCGTCGCTCCGCGTGACACATGATCTCGTGCGCCTCGGCGACCGTCATGTGGCCGTCTACGCGGATGTGCACGTCGATGGCGTAGTCGTTGCCAATGCGGCGCGTCTGTAGATGGTGCGGATTGCTGATGCGTTGATCTTCGAGGATCGTGGCGAGGATGTCGCGCTCTACTTCTTCGGGCAGCGACTTTTCCAGGAGGTCGTTCACGGCGGGGACGGTCAGCTTGATGGCCACGCGCACGATGAGGATGCTGACAATGACGGCCGCCACGGGGTCGAGCACCGTCCAGCCGTGTCCGAGGAAGATGGCGCCGCCGATGCCTAACGCTGTGCCGACGGATGAGAGGGCGTCCGAGCGGTGATGCCAAGCGTTGGCGATGACCGTGGGGCTGCTGCGCCGTCGGCCGGCCGAGAGTGTGACACGATAGAGCAGCTCCTTGACTACGATCGAGACGAGGGCGGCGATGAGTGCGATGTGGCCCGGGGCCTCAAGCTCGTAGCCGAGGAAAAGGACGGCGTGGATCTTAGCTGCCCCCTCCCAGAAGATGCCGATACCGACGAAGAGCAGCACGATGCCGATGATGGACGTGGCCAAGGTCTCATACTTGCCGTGGCCGTAGTCGTGATCCTTGTCCCAGGGGCGGGCCGAGAGATGGAGGCAGAGGAAGACGATGAGGTCGTGGCGAAGTCCGAGAGCGAATGCACCGCGTCGGCCATCATGGCGCCACTATGCCCGCCTACACCGGCGGCGAATTTGAAGAGGAGTAGCAGCAGATTGACCGCTGCCCCAGCGGCGATGATGCCGACGAGTGCCCGTTCACGTGCGCTGTCTGTCGGCTCGCCGCAGGGGGAGTTCGGTGTGATGTCAGCCATCGTCAGAGGCGCTCCGAAGCCAGTTCGGCCAGGGCGCTACGCTCGCCTTTGACCAGATTCACGTGCGCAAAGAGTCGCTCGCCACGCATTTTATCGATCATGTAAGCCAGACCGTTGCTCTGGGCGTCGAGGTAGGGCGAGTCGATCTGCTCGATGTCGCCGGTGAAGACCATTTTGGTACCCTCGCCGGTGCGCGTGATGATGGTTTTGATCTCGTGCGGCGTCAGGTTCTGCGCCTCGTCGACGATGCAGAAAGTCTCCGAGAGACTCCGTCCGCGGATGAAGGCCAGCGCCTCGATCACGAGCCGGTCGCTCTTCTGGAGCTCATCCAGCCGGCGCAGCTCCTTCGACCCGGGGGCGAGTTGGGCACGGATCACGTTAAGGTTGTCGAAGAGCGGCTGCATGTAGGGCGCCACCTTGTCTTTGCCCGAGCCGGGCAGGTAGCCGATGTCTTTGTTGGCCAGCGCCACGATGGGGCGCGCCAGGAGGATCTGTTTGTAGTCGTCCATCTGTCGGAGAGCCGAAGCCAGCGCCAGAAGTGTCTTGCCCGTGCCTGCGCGACCGGTGATGCCGACGAGCTTCACCTCCGGGTCGTTGAGCACCTCGAAGGCGAAGCTCTGCTCCACGTTGCGGGGCCGGATGCCAAGGCCCACGGCCGCGCCCTTGTCCACACGGTGGAAGCGCTCGGTGAAGGGCACATAGCGCGCGGGCACAGAGTTTCGGTGGCTTTTGAGGATGAAGCAGGCGTTCGGTTCGGGGCGTTTGGGTAGCCCGAAAAGGTCGGCGTCGACACCTTCGGGCGTGGTGTAGAGGCGGTCGATAAGCTCCGGGTCGATACCCTCGTAGACGGTCTCATTTTCACTGAAGGGCACGAAATCCGTCACCTTGTCCGTGAAATAATCCTCGACCGGAATGCCCAGCGCGCGGGCCTTCATACGCATGTTGATGTCTTTGGTGACGAGGATGGTGAGCATGTCCGGATGTCGATCGGCCACGGTCACGGCTGCGGAGAGGATGCGGTGGTCGGGGATACGCTCGGGGAAGGAGTTGGCCACGCGCCTCTGGTAATGGTCGCCCACGACGACGTAGAGCATGCCGCGTCCCGGGCCGAGCGATGCGCCGCGCAGGTGCAGTTCGTTGGAGGTCAGTTCGTCGAGCCGACGGACGAAGGCGCGGGCGTTGTAATGGATCTGTTCGCTGCCCTTCTTGAATCGGTCCAGCTCCTCAAGCACGGTGATGGGCAGATAGATGTCGTTGTCCTCGAAATGGTCGATGCAACTGTAGTCGTGCAGGATGACGTTGGTGTCTAAGACGAAGTTCTTTTTCATAACGAGTAAGATGTGTGTGGGGTGAATGGTTGGTGGTTATCCGAGGCTCGGAGAATCGGGGGCGAAATAAGGGGCTTTTCGCCGAAGGCGGGGACCCGTGTCTCGTCTTGCCGCAGTTTTTGGTCCGAAAAGAACACTCGTCCCCCTCCCTTCTACAGCTATAAAGTCTCAAACCATTGGTTTGGCCTAAATCGGGGTCGGGTTTTGCTTCAAACCATTGGTTTGGCCCGAATCGGGGTCGGGTTTTGCTTCAAACCATTGGTTTGGCCTAAATCGGGGTCGGGTTTTGCTTCAAACCATTGGTTTGGCCTAAATCAGGGTCGGGTTTTGCTTCAAACCATTGGTTTGGCCTAAATCGGGGTCGGGTTTTGCTTCAAACCATTGGTTTGGCTCAAATCGTGGGTCGGTTTTGCTTCAAACCATTGGTTTGACCCCAATCGGGGTCGGGTTTTTCTTCAAACCATTGGTTTGGCTCAAATCGTGGGTCGGTTTTGCCTCAAACCATTGGTTTGGCCCGAATCGGGGTCGGGTTTTGCTTCAAACCACCTGGTTTGACCCCAATCGGGGTCGGGTTTTGCTTCAAACCACCTGGTTTGACCCCAATCGGAGGTCGGTTTTGCTTCAAACCACCTGGTTTGGCCTAAATCGGGGTCGGGTTTTGCTTCAAACCACCTGGTTTGGCTCCAATCGGGGTCGGTTTTGCTTCAAACCACCTGGTTTGACCCCAATCGGAGGTCGGTTTTGCTTCAAACCACCTGGTTTGGCTCCAATCGGGGCCGGTTTTGCTTCAAACCACCTGGTTTGGCCTAAATCGGGGTCGGGTTTTGCTTCAAAAGCAATACCGATTTTGGGTCTTGTACGTGCGGAAAGCAAAGACCCTGCTCCCGCCAGAGGGGGAACAGGGTCTTGAGGTTAGCCTTGCGACGGGTGTCGCAGCTGAGGCGTCGTCACTCCGCGCCCATTTCTTTATACCATTTGAACGACTCCACGGCCAAGAGGATGCTGAACCAGAACACGAACGGCAGAACGAACTCCTGCACCGGGTTGAAGGCCATGATGAGTTCGCCGAGATCGTGCAGGACATTGAAGAGCGCCATGACGGCGGCCAGGATGAGGTTCACGAGCGCTGCGCCACGGCCACGGCCGTACATCGTTGTGGCGATACCCACAGCGGGCAGCGTGTAGGTGATGATAGCCATGAAGGCCATCATGCCCACGGGCGCCTCTTCGGCATGCTCCACGGCTACGTCCACGGCCCAGAAGATGGGCAGCAGGTCGGCTATGTTGTGCGCCAAGAATCCCGCCAGCACCAGTCCCCAGAGCGTGATGATCTTTTGTATGCGTGTCATTGTCTGTGTGCCTCCTATCTTTTAGAGTGCGATCACCTTGTAAGCGCCCGAGGGGGTCTCTACGGTGGGCTTGTTGCTGCCTTTGCCGGTGGTCATGTCGTAGCGATAGAAGCCGATGCCCTCGCTGGTCTGCTCGCCAAAGTAGATGGCGTTGCCTACGCGGATGATGGCGCTGGAGGTCCAAGCCGTGGTGGCGGGCATGGGCAGCACGCGGCCCGTCTCGGCGCGTACGTCCACCTCGTAGGGCACGAAACTGCGGTTCTTGGTCATGTTCGGATCGTCCTTCTCGGTCACAAGGCTCGGCTTGTAGAGCATGAGGTAGATCTTGCCGTTGCCGCCGTAGGTCATATACAAGCCGTACGACCCCACTTCGCCGCCGTTAGCGGTTTGCAGGCTCATGTAGAAATCCTTGTCGAAGTCAGTCTCGCCCTTCTTGATACGCAGCAGGCCGTCCTTGTAACCCTTTCCGGGCATGAACTGCGCCATCATGGCTGACCGGGGGCCGGTGTAAGAAGTAGATGTTGCCCGCCTCGTCCGTCACGGGACAGGTGTGGCCCACCATGCCGAGGCTCGTAGCGCGCTCGTCCTTGATCACCTTCTCCACGCGGTCCGTGGCCACGTCGATGACGGCTATTTGCGCCGCTGTGGGCAGGATCTCCTGCATCGATTTGGCTTGGTTGAGGGGGAGGAACAGTTTGCCGTCGCGCACAATGCCATTGCCACCGTCCGGGTCGTTGTCGCCCTCGGCGTACGCGGAGAGGTCGATCTCCTTGACGACCGTCATGGTGGAGGGGTTGATGACGATGAGCTGTCCGCGGCTACCGGTGGTCACGGCGTAAGCCTTCGTCTCGCTGGCGAAGATGATCTCCACCACGTTGGGCGATCCGGGGAAGGCCAGCTGCGCCACGGGTTTTTCCGAGAGGCGCCCCGTCTTGCTCAGGGCGTACTTATAGAGCGTCTGCTCGCCGCCTTGTCCATACATGGAGCCGGACTGCATGTAGACGTAGTTGCCAAACTTTCAATGAAGAGGTGCCCGGACGCCAGCTTGATGGCGCCTTTGAAGTCGGTCTTCAGACCCTCCTTGAAGTCTTCAAAGGTGGTGATGTAAACCGCATTGTCCACGTTTGCCGCGAAGGCATAATGGTGCACCGCTTCTTCCGGCGTTGGGTTCGGTCCGGGCTTGGGTTCGGGCTTTGGCGTTGGGGTGTCGTTCTCGCCGCATGATGTGGATAACATCAGGGCCAAGGCTGCCGCCACGGTGGGCAGTAGGCCGTACAAATTGCTCTTTTTCATTCCTTGATCGTATTAAGTTTGTTAAGCGTGTATTTGACTTTGAAGTGCAGGGTGCGCTTCTCTAAGGGGTAACGGTATTCGCCCCAGTTCTCGCGGTCGAAGAGGTTGCGCACCTCCAGGCCGAGCTGCCACTGAGGAGTGAAGGCGTGGTGCAGGCCCACGTTCACTTCGTATTTCGAAGGGATCTCCATCGAGCTGCGATCGCCGGGAGCCTCCCAGTTGTAATTGAATCGGTGCGTGAACTCAAAGCCGAGGGTCAGGGCCGAATGTGATCTGCGGCCCAACAGGTGGTCGGCGTGCAGGTTGATGTCGCAGTTGCCGAAGAAGTAGGGCGTGTTGGGGATGCGGTAGTTATAGTGGAAGTTAGACCCGCCACCGACGGCGTCGCGTCGCGTATCGCGTGCATCTTGCCAAGACATGTTGCCTCTCTCACGTCGAGCCACGGGAAGAGGCCGGCATCCACGCTGCCCTCCACGCCCGTGATACGTGCCCGGCCGATGTTTTCGTAAGCCATATACATGGTGCCGTACATCATTTTGATCATGTCCGTGAGATGCATGTAGAAAGCATTGACCTCGATGCGGGCGTGCGGATAGCGCCCGGAACGGACGATCCATCCGGCCCCGAGGTTCATGTTCAGGCTCTGTTCGGGGCGGAGCATGTAGGAGGGATAGATCAACACACCGTTGCCAAACATCTCGTCGGCTGTGGGCATTCTGCGCAGCGATTGCACGGAGGCTTCACGGTCAGTGCTTCGCTGGGGTGCCAGGCGATGGCCTCACTCCATCCCGGTGCCGCCTGAGCATTCTTGGCGGCCGTCAACTTCTCTTGTAGCACCACGCGCTCAGGCGACGGCATGACCTCCGATTGGTAATAGAACAGCTTAATCCCCGCCTCATTGACCCAGCGTCCACCGGCCAGATGCAACTCGTACGTCAGGCCGGCCACGATTGCATGTAACTGACTCGGGTAGCCGCCGGTGGGGAAGCGCGAATAGCTGTCGGCCAAATCGTCCTTGGGTAGTTTGCGGTTGTATCGGTGGGTGATGTTGGCGTTCAGGGCGTGGACTTCGTTGAAACGATAGTTGGCGTTGAGTCGCTCCTGTAGGTTCGTGTATCGATCGCGGGAATCGTTCGGCAGCGAACCCACCTCGCCTTGCACAGAGGAGCTGAGGAAGCGATTGCCGAGGAAGTCGTAGCTGTAATGCGAGGTGTCCACCTGATTGGCCACAGCTAAGCCCTGCGAAGCGTTGAGTAGGATCGAGAATCGGCCGTCGGCGAGTCGCTTGGACAGCGCCTGGGAGATGTTGAGGGAATTGTAGCGCGAGAAGGCGTGCCGGATATTGTTCTGCACGTTCATCAGTCCGCCTTGAATCTCGTCGTAGAGGTTTTCATAGCCTACGGATAGCTCTGCGTGGTCGAGCGGCAGGCGAGTAAAAGCGACGCCCACCTCAGCGGCTATGCGCCGATAGGCGTCGTGATCGCGACGGATGATGCGCCCTAGCTCGAAGGGGGAATTGAAGGTGTAGTCGTTTTTGGAGTAGTCGAATGAGCCGCCCGCGCGGACAGCCAGACCGGCCGCGGGCAGGTATTTCTTGGCTTGGAAGTTGGCCGTGTGCGTGTGGTAGGACCCGATGCCATACGCGGCCTCGAGGTGATCGTTTTGGAAGTCCTTGAGGATGATGTTTACCGCCCCACCCAGTCCGTCGCCCCCCAAGTAAGCCGGCACGATGCCTTTGTAGATCTCCACCTCCTGCACCATGTCGGGCGGGATGGATCCGAGTGAAACTCCTCCGAACTCCCCATGGGTACACCGTTGACGAAGACGCCGATGCGCTTACCGTCGAGGCCCTGCACCAGGATACGCGCCATGCTGCCCATGCCGCCCTGTCGCGCTACGTGCACGCCGGCCGTCTTGTCAAGCACCTCGTTGAGCGTTGCCATATGATAGCGCAGGGCCGAGGCATCGACCATGGTCACGGCCGACGGTGCTTCACGCAGGCGCTGCGCCGCGCTCTTGCTGGTCACGACGACTTCGGACAGCTGACTGTCGTCCGGTCGCAGTGCCACGTCGAGTGGCGTTGTGCCGGCTCGGCCGACCGTTACCGTCAGTGTTTGCGAGGTGTAGCCCAAGCAAGAAAAGGTCAGCTTGTATCGTCCGGCCGGTAGCGCAACGGTATAACGCCCCTCGGCATCGGTCACGGCGCCATGATAGCCGCTGGCATCGCGCACCAATACGCCCTCGAGCGCCCTGTGTGTCTCTGCGTCAGTGACGCCGCCCTGACAGACGCCCGTGCCGCCCTGTTGCGCAAACAGAGAGACGAACGACAGTAGGAGGATGAAGGCCAGTCCAAACAGGCGGACGCCTCGACCGGGGCAGATTGTGTTTAGGATGTTTACCATAGTGGGTACAGTGCTTTCTGTTTTTTTGGGGCAAAAGTATCGGCCCGTGTAGGGCGCCACAATCCCTATTTTTAAGGAGGATTGTTGGGAGAAAGAAGCCCTGATCGGGTTAGAGGCCGTTTCTCAATCCTGCAAAGCCCCGACCTACACTGTCGATCCGGCTTTTCGGACTTGAAAAGCCCCGACCTACACTGTCGATCCAGCATTTCAGACTTGAAAAACGCCGACCTACACTGTCGATCCAGCTTTTCGGACTTGAAAAGTGTCGACCTACACTGTCGATCCGGCTTTTCAGACTTGAAAAACGCCGACCTACACTGTCAATCCAGCTTTTCAGACTTGAAAAACGCCGACCTACACTGTCGATCCAGCTTTTCAGACTTGAAAAACGCCGACCTACACTGTCGATCCAGCTTTTCAGACTTGAAAAGCCCCGACCTACACTGTCGATTCGGCATTTCAGACTTGAAAAACGCCGACCTACACTGTCGACTTAGAGCAATTCAAAACAGCCGTCTATATTTGCGGCGCAATTGAGGCCCCGTAGCTTAGTTGAATAGAGCGTCAGATTCCGGTTCTGAAGGTCGTGCGTTTGAGTCGCACCGGGGTCACTACTTCGACATTCTTCGCCGTGAGGCGCTTTGGATTAGGAATGAAGATGTAATTGTTATAGTATAGATAGTGTTTTCGAGGAGCCTCGTCGGTCATGCTTTTAGCCGACGGGGCTTCTTTTTGAAGAGCGGGGTGGGCCGCGATCTCCCGATCGAGGGGTGCACGCGCCATCCCCCCGGACATATGTAGAAGCTGGTTTGAATGTATTGGATGATTGTTTTATGAAGCTGTTTGGGCGAATCTCCCCCAATTCTATTTCGGGTCTATCCGGGGCCTGTTTCTACCCTAATAAATTCCAAACAGATTCTGAAAGCGACAAACGGTGTTTTGCCGGAAGAGGTGAGAAGACGGACGGAGTCAATGGATAGAATGACCACCATCGAACGTAGACGAAGAACGACGACGGAGCGTGCGTGGCTCGGTGTGCTGTGGTGCCTGATCGTGGGTGCCGTGGCCACGGGCTGCCAACGCGGCGGAGAGCGTCGGCAGGAACCGACGGCCGCGGAACGGGCGGCACGGCGAGACTCGCTCGAGGCGCTGTTCAATGCGCGTCGCTGGACCTCGGCCGATTCGCTTCCGGTGGCCCTTCGCGAAGCACGTGCCTCGGGCGACAGTGTGGCGGTAGCCGTGGCTTGTCGGGCGGCCGCGATGGCGTTGCAGAACAAGCAGCGGTTTGCCGAAGCGGCGCAGGTGGTGCAGACGGGGATCGAGGCGCTGCATGACACGCCCGACACGATCCTCGAGGCTGCGCTGCAAAACACGGCAGCCACGGGCTATCGACGCATGGGCGCCCTCTTCGAGGCTTCCGACCGACTCTACGATGCGCTGCACCGTGTGGAGACCTTCTCTGGCGCCGACTCGCCTGAGGGCAAACGCATGCGTGCCTTCCTTTACAACAACCTTGGCAACGTCTATAAATACCTCAATGACGGCGACGAGGCCGAGATCTTCTTCCGCCGCGCCATCGTGCTGGACGAGGAAGCTGGGCAACAACAACGGCGTGGCCATGAACTACTCCACGCTGGGTAGTATCTACGAGTACCGCAAGCAGAACGACTCCGCCCTGGCCTTCTACAATCGTGCTCTGGAACGCAACATCCGCGGCGGATCGGTCACGGGCATAGCTATCTGTCACAATCACATCGGACAGCTGCTCATGAAACGCGGCGAAATGGACTCTGCGCTCGTCCACCACCGCGCCGCCTACCGAGTCCTTCAGGGCGAAGGCGAGGTGTGGAACCGGCAGCGGGCTGCCCTATCGATGGCGTGGATTTACCTACAGAAGAACAACCTCGAGGCGGCGCGTCGGCTGCTCGACGAGACGGAGGTTGTGGCCCTCCGCGCACACTCCTTCGGCCATTTGGAAGAGACGTATTACTGTCAGGCCGAGTATTACCGTCGGCGGGGTGACTATCGCGCGGCTTCCGATCGGCAGGCGCGTTGCTTAGATTGTCGAGACAGCATGGCTCGACAGCGCGACGAGCGAGAGGTGGTCCAAATCGCATCCGCTACGAACGCGAGAAGAACGACGCGGAGGTCTTCCGCCTGCACCGTCGCAACGAGGCCGTGGAGGCCAATCGGCAGCTCATCCTCTTCTCGTCCGTCCTGATCGGGTCGGTGCTCATCGTCCTGCTCGTGTTGGCCGTGTTACTGATCCGCCTGCAACGTCGGCGCAACCGCGAACTGCACGAGATGAATGCGACGAAAGACAAGTTTTTCTCCATCATCTCGCACGATCTCAAGAACCCCGCCCTGGCCCAACGCAACGCCCTGCAAGCGCTCGTGAACGACGCCGCGGAGCTGGACGCCGAGTCGCTCTCGCATTACTACGCCATGCTCCTCAAGTCCGCCGACGCACAGGTGGAGCTGCTCTACAACCTCCTCGACTGGGCGCGTGTGCAGACGGGCCGCATCCCCTTTACCCCGGTCACGTTTCCGCTCAGCCGTGTAGTCGAGGACGAGGTTTCGCTCATGCATATGCCCATCGAATCGAAGTCCATCCGCCTCACCGTCGACGTCTCGGACGACCTCTGCGCCAACGCCGATCGCAACATGGTCGCCACCGTCTTGCGCAACCTGCTCACGAACGCCATCAAATTCAGTCACCCGGAGGGCCGCATCGCCATCTCCGCGCGGCAAGACGGCGCATGGATCACCGTCTCCGTCGCTGACGACGGCGTGGGCATGTCGGCCGACAAGCTGCGCACCCTCTTCGACGCTGGCCGCGAGCAGTCCACGCGCGGCACCCGGGGCGAGACCGGCAGCGGCCTCGGACTCGTCGTCTGCAAACATTTCGTGGAGCGTAACGGCGGCCGCCTCACTGCCCACAGCGAAGAGTCGCGTGGCACCACTTTCCACTTCACCCTCAAAGCCAAGTGAGGAGAAAACAAAGCACCCTAACTACTCCCTACTACTTATAACTACCCTAACAACCCAACAACATGGACGTAAAAATGGAGCCGAGCTGGAAGACGCGTCTGGCCGGCGAATTTGAGAAAGACTATTTCGTGAAACTGACCGATTTCGTGCGCCAAGAGTACCGTCAGACGACGGTCTATCCCTCCGGGCCGAACATCTTCAATGCCTTTGCGCACTGTCCCTTCGACCGCGTCAAGGTGGTCATCATCGGTCAAGACCCCTACCACGAACCCGGCCAGGCGCACGGGCTCTGCTTCTCGGTGCAGGACGGCACGCCCTTTCCCCCCTCGCTTCAAAACATCTTCAAAGAGATCACCGACGACCTCGGTCGACCGCGTCCCACAAGCGGCGACCTCACGCGTTGGGCCGATCAGGGCGTGCTGCTGCTCAACGCCACCCTGACCGTCCGTGCGCACCGTGCTGGATCGCATCAGGGGCATGGCTGGGAGACGTTCACCGACGCCGCCATCCGTTGCCTCAACGCCGAGCGCCAGCACCTCGTATATATGCTTTGGGGAGCGTATGCACAGAAGAAGGGCGCCTCGATCGATACCTCGCGCAACCTCGTCCTCACTTCGCCCCACCCTTCGCCGCTGTCGGCCCATCGCGGCTTCTTTGGCAACCGCCATTTCAGTCGCGCCAACGACTATTTAGTAGCCCTCGGCGAGTCGCCCATCGATTGGTGAGCAATCGTGGAGAATCCGGAACACGGATGGCATCCCTCGCGGTGTGCATCGAAGCACTTCGACTGGCATCCGAAATGCTGGAATCATTGATTTTGGGGCTCGAAGGGCTTCCGAGCATGGTGTCTGATGGGATGAAAACACTCCTACAGATAAAGAACAAACCCCTGCGCCAGATCTAAAATAGAAGGCGCAAGGGCTTGTAATGAATGATGAAGGTTGGTGATTCCGGTGCGACTCGAACGCACGACCCACAGCTTAGAAGGCTGTTGCTCTATCCAACTGAGCTACGGAACCGTCGTTTTTTCTTTTTGCGGCGGCAAATATAGAAGCAGTTTTGATTTCGCCCCGCCTCGCGAGCGGCCTCTGGCAGGGCGACCGCATCAAAACGGCACCTTCCCGAGCCTTCTGTTCATCTACGAAACGTGGGGTTCGGCGTAAGAATAGAGTCAGCAGTTTCTACGGAAGCCACGCCATGGCCAAAACGTTTTTGGAAATGCTTGCAACACCGTTGCAAACGCCAGAAAGTTTTTCGTGGGACTTGCAACGGTGTTGCAAACGCCATAAAGTTTTTCGTGAGACTTGCAACGGTGTTGCAAACGCCGAAAAGTTTTTCGTGGGACTTGCAACGGTGTTGCAAGCATTTCCAAAAGCTCTTTGGCCGTTGCAGCGCGCTATCCAAGACATCCTCTATGGATTGGGATCCCCATTCTTTCGTCGAACTCACGTTACGGAAAGGAAGATCACGCGCGAGGGTGGGATCTCCACAGGTCGGCAAAAAGCCTGAAGGCTGGTGCGGTATTGATGCAGTTGTCCTGGCGGCGGCTGAGGCTGTGATAGCCAATTTCCGGCCCTAGATCATCTATTATCACCATGCAGCTATCCCAAGGAGAATCTGGGCCAACTTCTGGCAGCATATTTGCTAAGGAAGGGGCACATATAAGAATAGAAACAATCAAAATATAGTATCATATGGATAGAAACGAGCCAATGACGGCCAATAATCAAGAGAACGAAGAAGGCACAGAGGCGACAAAAGTGCAGAGTGAAACAGAAAACACGTCAGCCGAAAACGTTGCAGCTGACGATTTGACAGACACTGCAGCAACGCTAGATGGAGGTGAAGCCACGACCGACTGGGAAGCCAAATACAACGAGCTGAACGACTCCTACCTCAGACTGCGCGCCGAGTTTGACAACTATCGCAAGCGTACCCTACGCGAAAAGTCTGATCTGATCAAGAGCGGCGGCGAGGGTGCACTGATCGGCTTACTACCCGTGATCGACGATTTCGAACGGGCACTCGATACGATGAAAAAGGCGACCGACCCGAAGGCTGTGGCTGAGGGCGTGGAGTTGATCTATAGCAAATTCATGGACTACCTTAGTCGGCAGGGGCGTGAAACCCATCGAGGCCGTCGGACAACCCTTCGGCACGGAGATGTTTGAGGCCGTCGCCATGATTCCCGCCCCAGACGAGGCGCAGAAGGGGCGCGTGATCGATTGTGTGCAGACGGGATACGTGTTGAATGATAAGGTGATCCGTCACGCCAAAGTGGTCGTCGGTGAATGATTCTCTCCAATATCAACTAAGAGGAATAGAAGACTTGTGGAAAAAAGAGACTATTACGAAGTGCTGGGCGTGGCGAAAAACGCTTCAGCAGACGAGATAAAGAAGGCTTACAGGCAAAAGGCCATCCAGTATCACCCGGATCGTAACCCGGGCGATAAGGAGGCGGAGGAGAAGTTCAAAGAAGCCGCTGAGGCTTACGACGTGCTGAGCAACGACGAGAAACGCGCCCGTTACGACCGTTTCGGACATGCCGGAATGAGCGGTGCAGCCGGCGGCGGTGCGGGTGGATTCGGCGGCGGTATGTCGATGGAAGACATCTTCTCGCAGTTCGGCGACCTCTTCGGCGGACATTTCTCCGGGTTCGGAGGCTTTAGCGGCTTCGGCAACGCCGGTGGTGGCCGACGCGTCGTGCAGCGTGGCTCCGACCTGCGTGTGAAGGTGAAACTCACGCTCAAGGAGATCGCTACGGGCGTGGAGAAGAAGATCAAGGTCAAGAAATACGTGCCCTGCACACACTGTCACGGCAGTGGGGCAGAGGACGAGAAGGCCGTCGAGAAGTGTCCGACCTGCCATGGCAGCGGTTACGTGACGCGCGTGGCCAACTCGATCTTTGGCCAAATGCAGACGCAGTCCACCTGCCCCACGTGTGGCGGATCGGGTGAGACGATCACACGCAAATGCGCCGAGTGTAATGGCGAGGGCGTCGTGCGTGCTGAAGAGGTGATCACACTCCATATCCCCGCGGGTGTGAGCGAAGGCATGCAGCTGTCGATGGAGGGGAAGGGTAACGCGGCGCGTCGTGGCGGTATCAACGGCGACCTGCTGATCCTCGTCGAAGAGGAGCGTCACCCGGAACTGCTTCGTGACGAGAACGACCTTATTTATAACCTTTTGCTCTCCTTCCCACAGGCCGCTCTGGGTGCGTCGGTCGAGATCCCGACGGTAGACGGCCGCGTGAAGGTGAAGATCGAGCCGGGCACACAGTCGGGTAAGGTGCTTCGCCTGCGCAACAAAGGCCTGCCTTCGGTCAACAGTTACGGCACGGGCGACTTGCTGATCAATATCAAGGTTTACGTCCCCGAGAAGCTGACCGCCGAAGAACGCAAGAAGATCGAGAGTCTCGCCGCCTCGGCCAACTTTACGCCTGATGCTTCGGCCCGTGAACGTGCCTTCCGCTCGTTGAGAGACTTTGAGGATTGACCCCTGCACACCGATGGAATACTACGAGTTTCGATTCACCTACGACCATCCCGCAACGATGGATACGGACACGATCAACGACGTCTTGGCCGCTGAGCTGGGTGCGATCGGTTTCGATAGCTTCGCCCCCGATGCCGACGGACTGAACGCCTATGTCCCTGTGTCGGATTATCATCCCGAGTCGCTCGCGCAGCTGCTCGCCGACTTTCCCCTGTCGGATGTCGTAATCCGCTACACGCACACACATCCGTTCCCGATCGTGACTGGAACGAGGAGTGGGAGAAGAACTATTTCCTGCCTGTACGCATCGGTCACGAATGCCTCATCCGTGCCTCCTTCCATCAGCCGGAAGAGGGTTTTGCGCACACGATCGTCATCGATCCGCGTATGGCTTTTGGTACGGGCAATCACGCTACGACAGAGCAGATGGTCCGCGCCATATTGCCGCTTGACCTGCACGGTCGGGAGGTGCTCGACATGGGCTGCGGTACCGCCGTGCTGGCCATCTTGGCCGCACAGAAGGGCGCGCACCGTGTCGTGGCCATCGACAACGACGAGTGGGCCTATCGCAACGCCATCGAGAACTGTCGGCAGAACAGCACGCCCGACATTCATGTCCTCCACGGCGGTGCCGAGCAGATAGCAGCCTGCGGAACGTTTGATTACATCTTCGCCAATATCAATCGGAATATCCTTCTGCGCGATATGTCGCATTACGTGTCTGCGCTTCGCTCGGGCGGACGTCTTTATTTGAGTGGATTCTATGAGTCGGATGTGCCTGCCATAGCGCAGGAATGCCGCTCGCAACGGATGACATCAAGCCTCTATTCATCCCGTAACGAATGGGCTGTAGTGGTGGCTGCGAGGGAATGGTAAAGATCATTAAAAGCCCTCTATTTGGCAGAATCTTATTCTCCCGAATGCGTACGTTTGCCGAAAACACTAACGGATTTAATTGTAGGTCAATATGAAGAATAATGTAGACTCCAAGTTCTTACTGGGACTTCTAATCGGCGGGGCAGTTGGAGCCGCCATTGGCTATTTAGCCGCAACAGATAAGCGCGAACAGCTCATCGACGAACTTAATGACGTAGTCGGAAAAGTGAAGAGCACCGTAAACATGGCCATCTCGAAATACAAGGAAGGCCGCGTAGCTCCGATTATCGACGAGGTGGAAAGCGCCGCTGAAGATGCCGAACTCGTGTAACAGTTTATGAAGCGCGATTCGGAGCAATTCTTCCAGGAAATTAAGAAGGATTTGACCCGGTACGGAGAGCTCCGACTTGAGCTTTTGAAACTGGGGGCGTATGAGAAGGCGGGGAAAGTGTTTTCCGTCCTCTCATACAGCTTAATATTACTCACCCTCGCTTTCTTCCTAACCCTTTTCCTCTTCCTGGCGCTCGGATTTTTCCTGAGCGAATGGTTACACTCCACCGGCGTCGGATTCTCCATCGTCGCCATTCTCTATGTCATGCTCGTCGGAGGTGTCGTAGCCTTCAAGACTAAATTCGGAGGCTGATCCTCAATGCTATACTCGAAATGTTGATGAATGACGAAGACGACGAAGACACTCCACCCGTTACAAACGCACCTCATGACAACGACCACCCTGCCACAAACTCCGCTGAACAAACTGCAGGCTGAGAAGCGCGAGCTGGAGGCGCTCTGCAAAAAGCAAGAAGAGCGACTCGCAGTGCACGCCCGGTATCTCCAAGACAATGCGGGCAGTCTGCTGCTCTCCGGCGTATCCGCACTGCTCTCCAGCACCGGTACACCGAAAGCAGAGAAGGCTGAATCCGCTACGCAACAACGACCGCGTCCACAATCGTTTGCCAAACGTCCAGCCGCAGCACCCGCCGTCCCTGGGCTCCCCATGGGACTGTCGACCTTACTCAAGGTGCCCAAGATGGTCTCAATTGGCGCCGGGTGGATGCCGCTAGCATGGGAGGTGGCACAACCCCTCCTTATCACTTGGAGCATCAAGCGTGTCAAGCGGATTATTGGCGGTGCCTTCACCCGAAAAAAGAAAAAATGACACCCAGCCCCGGTAGCCGGTAAACCCCTACTGAGGCGATCCCCCCTAAAGAGAAAGAATGAGGCGTATCATCACTATCCTCTGTACCGCAGCCCTCCTTACCGCATGGCTCACATCTTGCGCAACGCCCTGTGGCTGTTAGCGCTCGAGCAACATATACAATCATCACACAATCATCAACCCTTTAAAGATTTACGATAATGACCAAAGTAGGTATCAATGGATTTGGCCGCATCGGACGGTTCGTTTTCCGTGCAGCCATCAAGAGAGATGACATCGAAGTAGTAGGCATCAACGACCTCTGCCCGGTGGATTACATGGCATACATGCTGAAATACGACACTATGCACGGCCGCTTCGAAGGCACCGTTGAGGCTGACGTAGAGCACAGCACCCTGACCGTGAACGGCAAGAAGATCCGCGTCACCGCCGAGAAAGATCCCGCCAACCTCAAGTGGAACGAAGTCGGTGCCGAGTATGTGGTAGAATCCACCGGCCTCTTCCTCACCAAGGAAAAAGCCGAAGGCCACCTCAAGGCCGGCGCCAAGTATGTCGTGATGTCTGCCCCCCCTCGAAGGACGACACCCCGATGTTCGTCTGCGGCGTCAACCTCGACGCTTACAAGAAGGGCACGCAGATCGTTTCTAACGCCTCTTGCACCACCAACTGTCTTGCCCCCATCGCCAAGGTGCTGAACGACAACTTCGGTATCGAGAGCGGACTCATGACCACCGTACACTCCGTAACGGCTACGCAGAAGACCGTTGACGGTCCCTCGATGAAGGACTGGCGCGGCGGACGTGCTGCCAGTGGCAACATCATCCCCTCGTCTACTGGCGCTGCTAAGGCTGTAGGTAAGGTGATCCCTGCCCTGAACGGTAAGCTGACCGGTATCTCTATGCGCGTCCCGACCCTCGACGTATCGGTGGTCGACCTGACCGTCAACCTGGCCAAGCCCGCCTCTAAGGAGGCTATCTGCAAGGCCATGAAGGAGGCTTCAGAAGGCGAATTCAAGGGCATCCTCGGCTATACCGAAGACGCTGTCGTATCGTCTGACTTCCTCGGCTGCACCCTGACCTCGATCTTCGACGCCAACGCCGGTGTTTACCTCACCGATAAGTTCGTGAAGGTCGTTCGTGGTACGACAATGAGATCGGATACTCCAACAAGGTGCTCGACCTCATCGCACACATGGCTAAAGTGAACGGATAAACGCATCATTTGGAGGCACATTCTCCGGATTGTTATTTTTTAATGGTATTTCTCTTCGGGGCGTCACTCTCAGCAATGAGGGGGGCGCCTCGATCTTTATGACCTATGGAAAAAGCCAAAGCACTCATCACCATCGCACAACGCATGCGCGCTCTGGCGCAGACCGGACTTTCGTACTCCGTGAGTGATTACGAGACCGACCGCTGCCAAGAGCTGCTCCGACTCAGCGACCGCATCACGTCCATCGTCAGTGGCCTCCCGGACGAGGAGATCGCCGCCTGCTACCACCCCATGAAGGAGTACGTCACCCCCAAAGTCGACATCCGCGCGGCCATCTTCAACGACCGTGACGAGATCCTCCTCGTGCGCGAAAAGGCCGACGGACGCTGGGCCATGCCCGGCGGATGGTCCGACGTGGGCTACACCCCCTCGGAGGTGGCCGTCAAGGAGACGAAAGAGGAGACGGGCCTCGACGTGCGCGTCGAACGCCTCCTGGCCGTGCTAGACAAGCGTTGCCACGACTACCCCGCCTCGCCGCTCTACGTCTACAAAATGTTCATCCTCTGCACCGTCACGGGCGGCGAGCTGGCCGGCACGTTCGACATCCTCGACCAGCGTTTTTTCGCCCTCGACAGCCTGCCGCCGCTCTCGCTCGACCGCACTTTGCCCGAAAACATCCGTATGGTCGACGAGCTGCGCCGCCACCCCGAGCGCTCCGTGGTGCTGGATTAATACGGGTTTGATCGCGCAGCCTGCTCAGGGGTTCCCGCGGCAATTGCTTTGGCGTTTGCGCAGCCTGCGCGAGTCCCGCGGCAATTGCTTTGGCGTTTGCGCAGCCTGCGCGAGTCCCGCGGCATTTGCTTTGACGTTTGCGCAGCCTGCGCAAGTCCTGCGGCAATTGCTTTGGCGTTTGCGCGGGCTGCGCGAGTCCCGTGGCATTTGCTTTGGCGTTTGCGCAGCCTGCGCGAGTCCCGCGGCAATTGCTTTGGCGTTTGCGCAGCCTGCGCAAGTCTCGCGGCATTTGCTTTGGCGTTTGCGCAGCCTGCGCGGGGTTCCCGGCAAATGACGCGGCCCCAGCGGGTACTCCCGCAAATGCCGCCGCATGGGCCGAAGAGCGGTGCGGAAAGGGAAAAATGACGGACTTTTGGGCCGTTTTTATCGATGACAAAAGGGAAAATGGAGCAGAAAACGAGTTTGCTGGGGATGACCATCGCAGAGTTGCGCACAGTGGCCGCGGAGGTGGGTCTGCCGGCCTACGCAGCGAGTCAGATGGCTGATTGGCTGTACAAAAAACGCGTGTCGGAGGTGGCGGAAATGACCAACATCGCGCTGCGGAAGCGGGAAGTACTGGCCGCGGGCTACACCGTGGGCGCACGCGAGCCGGCGGAGGCGGCGCAGTCGAAGGACGGGACGGTGAAGTACCTCTTCGAAGCCGCCGCGGGGCGTTTCGTGGAGGCGGTCTATATCCCGGCCGAGGAGCGAGACACGCTCTGCGTCTCGTCGCAGGTGGGATGCCGCATGGCGTGCCACTTCTGCATGACGGGGCGGCAGGGACTGGGGGCAAACCTGACGGCGGGCGAGATCATGAACCAGATCCTCCGGCTGCCCGAGGCGACACAACTGACCAACCTCGTTTTCATGGGCATGGGGGAGCCGTTAGACAACGTGGACGAGGTGCTGAAGGCGCTGGAGATCCTCACCTCGAGCTACGGAGTCGGGTGGAGCCCGCGGCGGATCACGGTCTCGACCGTGGGTGTGGCGGCACCGCTCAGGCGGTTCTTGGCCGAGAGCGAGTGTCACCTGGCTGTGAGCCTGCATTCGCCCTTCGCCGAGGAGCGCGCCCGACTGATGCCGGCCGAGCGGGCCTGCCCGGTCGAGGAGGTGGTGGCGCTGCTCAAGGAAGTACGACTTTGCGCACCGCCGGCGGGTGTCGTTCGAGTATATCCTCTTCGACGGCGTGAACGACACGATGCGCCACGTGAAGGCGCTTGCGGCGCTGCTTCGGGGGCTGCCCTGCCGGGTGAACCTGATCCGCTTTCATGCCATCCCGGGCGTGGCGCTACGGAGTTGCTCAGCGGAGAAGATGATCTGGTTTCGCGACGCGCTGAATGCGCGGGGCGTGGTCTGCACGATTCGCACTTCGCGCGGGGAGGACATTCAGGCCGCATGCGGCATGCTCTCGACCAAGCGACTTTTAGAGAAGAGACATTAGGGCGCACGCTACTTTTGGGCCGTACACATATACATTTATATATAGGACAACTAAACAGAGAGAGAAGACAATATGAAAAGGACCTTTTTCTTGACGATGATCATGGGCCTCGTGGCCCTGTTATGGAGCGCATGCCACACGTCGCCGTCGATCATTTCGGCCACCGGCATGCCGTACGAGGTGGAGGTGGTGACGACGCGCGCCCTCTGGGACGACACGGTGGGCGTGAGCCTGCGCGCCGAGTTGCAGCGGCCTATCAGCGGGCTGCCTCAAGCCGAGCCGTCGATGCGTGTGACGTTTGTCACGCCGGACGATTTCAACGGGCTGACAACCTATGTGCGCAACATCATCATCCTCACGGTCGACGCCGAGCGCTACACGAAGCTGTCCGTTCGGGCGGAGAAGGATCGCTGGGCGACGGGGCAGGTGGTGGTCTACATCTCGGCGCCGGACGAGGCGTCGGTGCTCACCTATCTGGCCGACCATCGTGGTGCGCTGACGGACTATTTCACGCGGCTGGAGATGATGCGCATGGCGCAGGTGATGCAGGAGACGTACAGCTCGCTGGTGATGGACTCGGTAAAGTCGAAGTTCGGCGTGATGCTCAATGTGCCATCGGACATCACCTCGTTTAAGGACACCACAAACTTCTTCTGGGCCTCGAACAACGCCAACACGGGTCGCATGGACGTGGTGGTTTACACCTTCCCCTACACCGACGAGAAGACCTTCACGCTGGAATACATGCAGCACATGCGTGACTCCATCCTAGGCGCGAACATCCCCGGAGCCTACCCGAACTCGCACATGACGACGCAGCCCATCGGCCTCACCTACACGCCGCGGACGCTTCAGGGCAAGTATTGCGGCGTATTGCGCGGACTGTGGAAGATGGAGGGCGACATGATGGGCGGACCCTTCGTCAGCTTTGCCCGGCTGGACGAGGCGAACCACCGCGTGGTTGTAGCTGAAGGCTTTGTCTACGCCCCCGAGACGGACAAGCGTAACTACATCCGTCGCCTCGAAGCGGGGCTGCACACGCTGCGCCTGCCCGGCGAGTTCGATAAGCCGCTGGACGGCGTGGAAGAGATGAACGGACAGAAGAACTAACAACGAAAATCGAAAAGCTAAGAGCCTCATCGCCGCACCTATCGGCAGGGTTCTTAGCTTTTCGTTTTTCACTTTTCACTTGATAGCTTACAGAGACAGCATGGAAGAAAGATTGATTCGCGTGGGTATCACGCAAGGAGATATGAACGGGGTGGGATACGAGGTGATCCTGAAAACGTTTACAGAAGAGTTGATGACGGACATCTGCACGCCGGTCATCTATGGCTCACTCAAGGCGTTGCAGTATTATCGGGATACGCTGACGGACATCACCGAACCGGTGATTCCGAACGTCATCGCCCGCGCCGAGGAGGCGGAAGAGGGCCGTGTGAACCTCATCAATTGCGTGGCGGCCGACTGCCCCATCGCTCCGGGCGAGTCGACCGCGGAGGGTGGTATGGCCGCCTTCGCGTCGCTCGAGGCAGCCGTGGCCGACCTCAAGCGGGGCGTCATCGACACGCTCGTCACGGCACCCATCAACAAGCATAACATCCAGCACGACGGCTTCCACTTCCCCGGTCATACGGAATATCTCGAGGCCTGTTTCGGGGAGAATGGCGTCTACCGTTCGCTGATGATCCTCACGAGCGACAGGCTGCGCGTGGCCTTAGTGACGGGGCATGTGCCGCTGGCCAGCGTCGCCTCCCACCTCACGCCGGAGGCCATTACGGATAAGCTGATCCTCTTCAACACGTCGCTCAAGGAAGACTTTTGGCATCGTCCGCCCACGCATAGCTGTGCTCTCGCTCAATCCCCACGCCGGCGACGCCGGACTGTTGGGCGAGGAGGAGGAGACCGTGATCCGCCCTGCGATGGCCGAGGCCAAGAAAAAAGGCGTGCTGTCGTTCGGCCCCTACGCCTCGGACGGCTTCTTCGGATCGAGCACCTTCCAGCTGTTCGACGGAGTGCTGGCCATGTATCACGATCAGGGGCTGGCGCCGTTCAAGGCCTTGGTGATGGACGAGGGCGTGAACTTCACCGCCGGACTGCCCATCGTCCGTACCTCGCCCGACCACGGTACGGCCTACGACATCGCCGGACGCAATCGGGCCTCGGAAGCCTCGTTCCGGCAGGCCATCTACGCCTCGATCGACATCTATCGCAACCGCGAGGCCTATCGTCAGGCCACCCTGCACCCCCTCCGCAAGGAGTTTGTCGACAAGGTCGGGAAGGACAATGTGAAGCTCGACCTCACCCAAGAGGTGGAAGAGCCCGAGCTGTAGCGCCCCTGCCAGTCTTCGTTCCCTGAGTGGATGAGGGCGTACCCGCCTGAAAGTCCCCGTCCCCTGAGGGGATAGGGGCGTACCCGTCCGAAAGTCCCCGTCCCTGAGGGGATGAGGGCGTACTCGTCCGGAAAGTCCCCGTCCCCTGAGGGATAGGGGTGTACCCGTCCGGAAAGTCCCCGTCCCCTGAGGGGATAGGGGCGTACCCGTCTGGAAAGTCCCCGTCCCCTGAGGGGATAGGGGCGTACCCGCCTGGAAAGTCCCCGTCCCCTGAGGGGATAGGGGCGTACCCGCCTGGAAAGTCCCCGTCCCCTGAGGGGATAGGGGTGTACCCGTCCGGAAAGTCCCCGTCCTCCTGAAATTGGTAAGATCGAAACAGCTTCTACCTTTGCCCGCCGTGTAAAAATAGGTATCAGAAAATTCAAAACGGCATCCTATGTTCAAGAATAAAACGGTGGTTTACACCTCAGGGACATTCGACATGTTCCACTACAATCATCTTCGGATGATCAATTACGCCCGCAGCTTGGGCGACATTCTGATTGTCGGCGTGAGCACGGACGAACTCGTATCGTCGTACAAGGCGCCCCCCCATCATCCCCTTCAACGAGCGGATGCAGATCCTCGAAGCCCTCAAGACGCCCGACATCGTCATCCCCCAACATACGCTCGACCATACCGAGATCGTCAAAGAAGCTCAACATCGATGCCTTCGTGGTGGGCGACGACTGGTACGGCAAATACGACTACCTGCGCGAGCTTGACGTGCAAGTCTTCTACTTCCCTTACGGCACAGGCGTCTCCTCCTCCTCGCTCCGTAAGACCATCCACGACTCTTACGAGAAACACCTGCAGCAGGAGCGACAGGCCAAGCCCGAGTCGGTGAAGGGCATGAAGATCGGTCTTGACGACGAGCCGACGTCCGGCCAACCCTCCTAACGCCGCACCCCAGAGAGATATGACTAAACAAGCATTGATCACGGGCGGTACGAAGGGCATCGGTCGTGCCGTAGCCGATGTGCTGGCCCGCGCTGGCTACGACCTGACGCTGACCTACGGCGCCGACACCGTGGCCGCCGAGGAGGCCGCTGAAGCGATCCGCACAGCGTCGGCCGTTCGGGTCGACCTACTCCAGGCCGACATCACCGACCCCGCTTCCATTGCGCGTGTCGCCGGCCATTTCGAGGCCTCAGACGCCACGCTCGACGCCGTCGTCCTGAACGCCGGCACCACCTATCGTGCCTCGTTCGAGGAGTTGGAGCTGGCCGAGTGGGAGCGGCAGTTCTTCGCCAACGTACACTTCCCCGTCTTCCTCCTCCAGCGGCTTGTGAAGCGCATACGGCGCGGCGCAGGCGTCGTCTTCACCGGATCGCTGATGGCCGTCGAGCCGCACGGCATGTCGCTCTCGTACGGCGTCACCAAGTCGGCCGTACATGCCCTGGCCAAGAACCTCGTCAAAGTTTCTTGCCCCCTACGGCGTCCGCGTGAACGCCGTCGCACCGGGCTTCGTCGACACCGATTGGCACCGCACCAAGCCCGCCGAGGTGCGTCGCAACATTGAAGGGAAGATCGCCCTCGGCCGCTTCTGTAGCCCCGAGGAAGTGGCTGAGGTCTACCGGATGTTGGTCGAGAACAGTTATATGAACGGCGCAGTGGTCGTGGCGGACGGCGGATATTGCTATCGGTGAACCATGAGCGACAAGTCATTCGAAGCGTCCCTGAAATCCATCGAGACCGAGAACCTGATCGATCTCTATTTCTATCGCCCCATCGGCTATCGCCTAGCGCGCATGCTGCAGCACACCGGCGTCACGCCGAACATGGTCACCATCCTCTCCATCTTCGTCGGTGCCGGCACGGGCTACCTCTTCTACTTCACCGGCCGCCCGGAGTACACCGTGGCGGGCATCTTGCTGCTCATCGTGGCCAACATCCTCGACTGTGTCGACGGCCAGTTGGCCCGCTTGACCGGCATCAAGTCCGAGATCGGTCGCATCCTCGACGGCATGGCTGGCGACATCTGGTTCACCCTCATTTACGTCGGCCTCGCCCTGCGCCTCACGCACCTCTACGGTAGCGGTTGGTTCTTCGTGCCCGCCGTCGCTTCCGGCCTCTCGCATCTGCTTCAGGCCGGCATCACGGACTATTACAAGACGCTCCACCTCTACTTCGTCAGCAAAGAGAAAGGCCGCGAGTTCCATAGCATTGATCAGGTCAAGGCCCAGCAACGCGCCATGAAGAGCCGCACCAACCGCGCCTTCTTCGCCCTCTATGAGGTCTACACCCGGGTGCAAGAGTTTTGGACGCCTGCCCTGCAGCGCATGCTCCGCACGCTTCAGGCGCGCTATGGCGACGACATCCCCGAGCCCCTTCGCCAGCCTTCCGCAGTCGCAGCCGCCACCTGATGACGCACTTTATCGACTTCATGACCTTCAACGGTCGCACCGTCGTCCTCTTTCTGGTCATGCTCCTCAGCATACGCTGGAGCGGCATCGTGTGGATCTATTTCGTGTACGAGATCGTTGTGCTCAACGCCATTCTGCTCCTCTCTGTCCATCGGCACGAGCAGATTTGTCGTGACATCATCACCCTTGACGAACGCAGCCGGAATGAGTGAGCAGACCGACGTGAAGCCCGTCTTCGGCCTGGCCGACCTGCAGGCTGCTGCGCCCATCTTCCGCCACCGATGGGCCATCCCCATCGCTCGCCGGCTGATGAAATGGCTCGCCATCGACAAGGTCAACGCCATCCACACCCAACATTGCCACCTGCGTGGCGCCGCCTTCACCTCCGCCATGCTGGCCGACCCGATGATGGACGTGCGCTACAACATTCATCACTCCGAGCGACTCGACACCCTCCCCACGGGCGCCTTCATCACCGTCTCGAACCATCCCATCGGGTCGCTCGACGGCATCATCCTCATCGACCTTTTTTGCCTCCCGCCGACCCGACTTTCGCGTCATGGTCAACGGTGTGCTGGAGCGCATCTGGGCCATGTCGGACAACTTCATCTCGGTCACGCCCAAGACGGGCAACCAAACGACGGCCCATCACGCCAATGTGGGCGGCGTACGCCTCGCCCTCGAAGGGTTGCGGAACGGTCACCCGATTGGATTCTTCCCCGCCGGCGCCATGTCGTTCGGTAACGCACACGGCGAGGTGCTCGATCGGCCGTGGACGCACAGCGTGATCCGCCTGATTCGCAAGGCCGGCGTCCCTGTCTATCCCGTCTACTTCGATTTCCGCAACTCCCGGTTCTTCTACGGGCTGGGCTGGATCAGCTGGAAGATTCGCACGCTGCGCGTGGCGGCAGAGGCCTTCAACAAGCGCGGGCGTACGGCCGAAGTCTACGTTGGCACCCCCATCGACCCGGACGTGATCCGTAGCCATACGGACGATGTGGCTCTGGCCGACTTCCTCTATCGCCGCACGTACGCGCTGCCGAAGGAGGATTAATCCCCCCGCCCAACCGATTGCCCCCACCGCCATGCTGCTCTCCATCGTTATCGTCAATTACAATGTGAAGTACCTGCTCGAGCAATGTCTGCGCTCCGTCCGTGAGGCCGCGCAAGGCATCGAGGTGGAGACGTGGGTGGTGGACAACGCTTCTACGGACGGGTCTGTCGATTATCTGCGCCCACTTTTCCCCGAGGTACACTTCATCGAAAACGCAGACAATCCGGGCTTTGCCAAGGCAAACAATCAGGCGATCCGCCTCTCGCGAGGGCGCTACGTGCTGCTTCTGAACCCCGACACGATCGTGACCAGCGAGGCGCTGCGCGGCGCGTGCCACTTCATGGACAGTCACACGAACGCGGGCGCGATCGGCGTGAAAATGATCAACGGGCATGGCGCTTTCCTCCCCGAAAGCAAGCGCAGCTTCCCCACGCCGTGGGTGGCCTTTTGCAAACTCTCCGGCCTCTCGCGCCTCTTCCCCCCGCTCGCCCCGACTGGCCGCATACAGCCTGCGATACCTGTCGGACGACGCCGTCCACGAGGTGCAGGTGCTCTCCGGCGCCTTCATGTTCCTCCGCCACGAGGCGCTCCGGCGCATCGGCCTGCTGGACGAGGCCTTCTTCATGTACGGCGAAGACATCGACCTCTCTTATCGCATGATCCCCGCCGGTTACGCCAACTATTACCTCCCCTTCAGCATCCTCCATTACAAGGGCGAAAGCACCCACTACGCCGACCGGCGCTATTTGAATGCCTTCTATAACGCCATGCTGATTTTCTATCGGAAGCATTACCCGAACGCCGGCGGACTGGCCTGGGCCCTGATCCGTCTTGCGGTTTGTTTGCGCAAAGCTCTCGCCGGACTGTTTGGCTGGAAACGTACGCGCCCCTCTCGTCGCCGGGGAGGGTGCAGGCCGGAAATCCTGTATGTATGCAGCAAAGCGCACGCCGCCGATGTGCGCCGCCGTGTATTGGCGCGATTCCCCGAGGCCGCATCGATCGCTTGGGAGGCGGCGGACGAGATAGGCGCCATCCCCCCGCAGGACGGATATACGGACATCATCTTCTGCCACCCCGACCTCTCTTTTGATCGCATGATTCACCTCATGGACCGCTGTCCGGATAAGCGGATGACCTACCATACGTTTTACCCCGACGCCGATCGATGGATCTCACCCACCCGATAACACCGTCCCCCGAGGCATGGCTCGACGGCCGTCGGGTGCGTCTGCGCGCCCTCGAACCGGAAGATTTGGAGGCGCTCTATGGGTGGGAGAACGACCCCGCGACGTGGGAGCAGGGCTGCACCCTCGCGCCCTACTCCCGCTACGCCCTGCGCGAATACATCGCCTCCGCCTCGACGAGTGACCTTTACGCCATGCGTCAGCTCCGCCTGATGATCATCGACAAGTCGGCCGATCGAGCCATCGGCACGGTGGATCTTTACGACTTCGATCCGCACCATCAGCGCGCCGGCCTGGGGGTGCTCATCGACGCCTCTTGTCGTGGACAGGGCTTCGGGCGGGAGGCCATCGGCCTCGTTTCGGCCTACGCCTTTCGTTTCCTTCACCTCCATCTGCTTTACGCCCACGTGTCCACGCGCAACACGCCCAGCCTGCGACTTTTCGCTGCGGCTGGCTTCCAGTCCTGCGGCACACTCCCCGGATGGGTCCGCACCGCCGAAGGCTTTGACGACGTCGTCGTTATGGTGTGCACTTGCGACTCAGCGGCCTTGCCCGAGTGACTTTTTTTCACGTCGCTGTGACCCAGCGGCTCCGCCCGAGCGACTTTTTGGCGTCGCTGCGTGCCAGCGGCCCCGCCCGAGCGACTTTTTGGCGTCGCTGCGTGCCAGCGGCGCCGTCAAGCGACTTTTTGGCGTCGCTGTGTGCCAGCGGCCTCGTCAAGCGACTTTTTGGCGTCGCTGCGTGCCAGCGGCGTCGTCAAGCGACTTTTTGGCGTCGCTGCGTGCCAGCGGCTCCGTCAAGCGACTTTTTGGCGTCGCTGCGTGCCAGCGGCTTCGTCATGCGACATTCTGGGGCGCCTGCGTGCCAGCGGCTCCGTCATGCGACATTTTGGGGCGCCTGCGTGCCAGCGGCGCCGTCATGCGACATTTTGAGGCGCCTGCGTGCCAGCGGCGCCGTCATGCGACATTTTGGGGAGCCTGCGTGCCAGCGGCTCCGTCATGCGACATTTTGGGGCGCCTGCGTGCCAGCGGCGCCGTCATGCGACATTTTGGGAAGCCTGCGTGCCAGCGGCGCCGTCATGCGACATTTTGGGGCGCCTGCGTGCCAGCGGCGCCGTCATGCGGCATTTTGGGGCGCCTGCGTGCCAGCGGCGCCGTCATGCGACATTTTGGGGAGCCTGCGTGCCAGCGGCGCCGTCATGCGACATTTTGGGGCGCCTGCGTGCCAGCGGCGTGGCCCGAGCGACAGGATGGATACGCGGAGGCGTGGGAAGAAGGAGCCGCTCGCATGGGGCGCCGGCTGCGTAGCGATCCCGCCAGGACGGGGCGAAAAAAGTATGAGGATGCACCCTCACGGACACATCCTCACGCAGAACACTACCTCATTGTCAAGGTAAACACACGATTGTTCTAACTAGTTGTTTGTCTTAGTCTATGTTCTAAACGAGATCTATGATTACTGATACTTATACACTTACACGGTGCTCTGCTTATTCCACATCGACGAGTTCCTCTTGCGCCATGCTGCGCGCCTCGTAGGGGATGGTCTTATCGACCGACCGGCGGCAAACGATCTTGTAGCGCTTCTCACCGTTGAAGGTTTTCACCCGCACCGTCACCGTGGAGTCCGACCCAGCGGGGAACTTCAGCTTAGCCATATCGAAGGCCACGAAACCGCGTCGGCCGTAGCGCGGGGGATCGCCGAAAGCGTTGTGGCGGAACTCGAAGACGTAAGGCGGGATGCCCGATTGCGAGACCTGCACGAGGTTCACCAAGTGGCGCTTCGTGCCGCCGTGATTGGCCCCGAAATGCACATTGATGTAACCGTCGCCATACCAAATATCGATCACGCTGATAGGATCAGACCCGAAGTCGTCCGACGTCTTTGAGGTACTCAACATATCGGATGCTATGAACGGTTTCGTGAGGATGTCACGGATGCCACGCATAAGGATGGCGTGGTCGTAGCCCTGGAAGGTGTCGGAGAGGATCGTATAGTACGCTAGGGCGCGGTGGCGCGTGGTGGGGCGATAGAAGGGGATCTCCGTGCCGGCGGGCCAGAGGCGGGTGCCGTCGTCGAGGGTGAGCGAATAGGTGCCGCCCTTGCCGATCGGGTCGACGGTCACGACCGATCGCCAGACGCGCCCTAAGCTGTATCCGCTATCGTCTTTGCTGCATGATACGGCCCCGGACATGATCAATGCCGCACAGAGACTCATCAAAAGGAATTTCGTCGTTTTCATCTGGGTGTTGTTTTTTGATTTACTGCAAACCTTGATGGGGGAGGGTGCGATAGCGTTGCATCGAGTGGATGTTAAAACTTCTAAGGCCCTGACGCCGGTCTGTCGCACCCCGTGCGGCCACCGATCGCCGTCTACTTTTGCGGCCGATAAAGACGAAGAACTGATGAGAGAAGAGATCACGCTTACGCACACCTGCCCAATGGGCTGCGGATGGTCCATTTGCCGACCGATTCGGAGGTGGCTTATTGCGGGCTGGCCGTCGACGCTGGCACGCGCGACGAGGCGCCGGACGAGAGTGGGCTGGCGCATTTCGTGGAGCATATGCTTTTCAAGGGTACCCGTCGGCGCCGGGCATGGCACATCCTGAACCGCATGGAGGCTGTCGGTGGCGATTTGGATGCCTACACGACGAAGGAGGAGACGTTCCTCTATTCCGTCTTTCCCGCGCCACACTTCGAGCGGGCGGTGGAGCTGATCGCCGATTTGGTGGCACACGCGCAGTTCCCCGCGGCCGAGATCGAGAAGGAGCGCGAGGTGATCTTGGACGAGATCCGATCCTACGAGGATGCGCCTGCGGAACTGATTTTCGATGAATATGAGTCAATGCTCTTCGACGGTCACCCGCTCGGTCGGCCGATCCTCGGCACTAAACGCGCGCTGCGACGTTTCGACACCCTGCGCGGGCGATCGTTCATGGATCGTTACTATACGGCGGCGAACATGGTCTTCTTTTCGATGGGCGCCACGACGTTCCAGCGGATTGTGCGAATGGCTGAGCGACATTTCGCCGACCTACCCGCCGTGGGTATCCCTCATCAGCGCACGTCGCCGGCTGAGGTGTCGCCACGCGAGTCGGTCAGCCGAAAACGCACGCACCAGTCGCACGTGATCCTTGGCGCCCGCGCCTGCGACCTCTTCGACACGCGTCATGCGCCGCTCTATCTGCTGAACAACATCCTCGGCGGGCCGGGCATGAACAGCCGACTAAACGTGGCCCTGCGCGAGCGTCGTGGGTTGGTCTACGGCGTGGAGTCGAACTTGACGTGCTACACCGACGCCGGTCTCTGTACAATCTATTTCGGCACCGATCCGCGCAATCGCACGCAGGCGATCGACCTTGTCCGAGCCGAATTGGCGCGCCTCCGCGAGCGCCCCCTATCGCCCACGCAACTGGCTGCGGCCAAGAAGCAGGCCATCGGACAGCTGCGCGTGGCGGGTGACAATCGCGAGGGGCTGTTCCTCACGCTCGGCAAGTCGTTCCTGCGCTTCGGTCGGTGCGATACGCCGGCCGAGACGGCCCGTCGCATCGAGGAGGTTACGGCCGACGAAATCCTCGCCGTCGCCAACGAGTTCCTCGCGCCAGACCGCCTTTCGTGCTTAGTCTACGAGTAGCGAGGTCAACAGATGGTCGACGTGACGCGCGCATAGGGGGCGGCATCCATCGGGCAGAAGAGGCCGTCGGCATACTTGAAATAGCCCGTCATGGCGACCATTGCGGCGTTGTCCGTGGTGAAGGCGTTCGGCGGCAGAAAGATGTTCCAGCCGAGGCGCTCGGCATGGTCGCGGAAGGCGTCGCGCAGGCCGGAGTTAGCCGAAACGCCCCCCGCCACAGCCACTTCGCGGATGCCGGTGTCGGCCACAGCGCGGCGCAGTTTGTCCATCAGAATATCAATGACGGTGGCCTGCAACGAGGCGCAGAGATCTGCCTTGTGCTTCTCCACGAAGTCCGGATCGTCCTTCAGCGCGTCGCGGAGGGTGTAGAGGAAAGACGTTTTGAGTCCGCTGAAGCTGTAATCGTAGCCCGGGACGTGCGGCTTGCTGAAGGTGAAGGCCCGCGGATTGCCCTCATTGGCCAAGCGATTGACGATGGGGCCGCCGGGATAACCGAGGCCCATCACCTTGGCGCACTTGTCGAAGGCTTCACCCGCGGCATCGTCGATCGTCTGCCCGATGACCTCCATGCGATCGTAGGCCTCGACGCGAATGATCTGCGAATTGCCACCCGAGACGAGTAGGCAGATGAAGGGGAACGCGGGGTGCGCGTTATCGTCGGGCGACTGCTTAATGAAGTGCGCCAGCACGTGCGCCTGCAAATGATTGACCTCGATCATGGGGATGCCGAGCGAGATGGCCAGCCCTTTGGCGAAGGAGGTGCCCACGAGCAGTGAGCCTAAAAGTCCCGGTCCGCGCGTGAAGGCCACGGCCGTCAGCTCCGAGCGATGAATACCCGCCCGACGGATGGCCTCGGAGACCACGGGGACGATGTTTTGTTGATGTGCCCGCGAGGCCAGCTCTGGCACCACGCCGCCGTAGGCCTCATGTACGGCCTGGCTGGCAATCACGTTCGACAGCAGCACGCCGTCGCGTATCACAGCGCACGACGTGTCGTCGCACGAAGATTCTATTCCCAATATCGTTACGTTGCTCATACCTATTATATATGCGTTTGTTCTATTTCTCGGAAAAATGCGGTGCAAATTTCGGAGAAAAAGCTCACGGGAATTTGCTCGTTTCAAAATGATGTTACCTTTGCGCCCGTCAAAAATGACACGGGATGTAGCACAGTTGGCTAGCGCGCCACGTTCGGGACGTGGAGGTCGGACGTTCGAGTCGTCTCATCCCGACCTCATCATATTATTAATTGAGAAATTGGTGATTCGAAGAAAAGGGTTTTCCGTGATGGAGAGCCCTTTTTTTTGTCCTTACCCCAGGGCTCCACGCCCCAGCGGGTGGTTCCGCGGCGGATTGTCGGGCGCAGCCTTACGGACTCTCACGCGATCTGCTTGTCTGAGACAATGAACTGAGGTGGTTTCGTTTCGGCCGATTGTATGATACAATGAGCCGAAATGGTTTTGATTCTCGCCATTGTACGATACAATCGGCGTTTTTTTTTCGATTCGGCCGATTGTATGATACAATGAGCCGAAATGGTTTTGATTCTCGCCATTGTACGATACAATCGGCGTTTTTTTTTCGATTCGGCCGATTGTATGATACAATGAGCCGAAACGGTTTTGTTTCTCGTCATTGTACGATACAATCGGCCTACGAGTCATCTGTTGATTGTACGATACAATGAACGCGGTGCGAGAATGAGGTGCAAGGCGCGCCTATTTTTGCCGCCCGAATAATGATCCAATAGAAGAATGAAGAAGAACAACGACTGGAAGGAGCGGCTCGGAGTGATCTATTCCACGAATCCAGATTTTGCATATCAAACAGACGAGGCGCCGGAGGTGGAGACGCTGCCTTGCGACCGTCAGCGGCTGCGCGTAAGGATTGACCGGCGGAACAGGGGCGGAAAGACGGTAACGATCGTGGAGGGCTTTCGCGGCCGGCCGGACGATCTGGAGGCGCTGGGCAAGGCGCTGAAGGTGCGTTGCGGCGTGGGCGGGGCGACGAAGGACGGGGAGATCATCCTGCAAGGCGACCTCAGGCAAAAGGTGGCGGACATCCTCCAGAGCGAGGGCTACGGGGTGCGCGTATGCTGACCGTTTATCGCGCATCGGCCGGGGCGGGCAAGACGCACACGCTGACGGGGGAGTACCTCAAAATGCTTTTCGGCGGCAATGGGCAAGAGGGCGAGGCAACGTATCGCCACATCCTGGCCGTGACGTTTACCAATAAGGCGACGGCGGAGATGAAAGACCGCATCGTCCGCGATCTCTACGCCCTGGCTTCGGGCGGGCGGTCGGGTCATCTGGAAATGCTCCGGGCACATCTCGGGGGGGCGACGGAGGCCGACGTGCGGACGCGGGCTCGGACGTTGCTGGTGCGCATGCTGCATGATTATGCAGCGTTTAACGTGAGCACGATCGATCACTTTTTTCAGCAGACCCTGCGCGCCTTTGTGCGTGAGATCGGCTTGCAGGGCAACTATGTCGTGGAGCTGGACGCCGAGCCGGTGCTCGACGAGGCGGTGGACAGTTTGCTGGCTGGCTTAGACCGTGAGGGGGGCGACTCGGAGCTTTTCCGGTGGCTGCTGCGCTTCAGCGAGCAGAAGGTGGAGCGGGGCGAAACGTGGGTCTTGAGCCGCGACATGAAGACGCTCGGGCGGCAGCTCTTCAATGAACACTACAAGGCGCTGCGCAGCGCGGACGATGCTGACGAGACGGCGCCCACGGTAGACCGTAAGAAGATGACGGCCTACAGCGACATGCTTTACGCCACCATGAACGCCATCAAAAGCGAGGCCCGCGAGCTGGGCGAACGGGGGCTGGCCGTCATGGCGCGCTACGGGCTGAAGCCGGAGAGCTTCAAATGGAAGGACAAATCGGGCCTGATGTTTTTCAATAAGCTGCAATCGGGCGTCATCGACGAGGAGCCGGGCAAACGGTTCTGTCAGTTGCCAGACAATCTCGCAGAGTGGGTCTCGGGGAAGAATGCGGCCATCGAGCAGGCCTACGCCGACGGTCTGAACGACTGCGTCAAGGCCGTGCTCCGATTCTATGACACGCGCATGCGAGACTATCTCACGGCCCAAGCCATCGCCGCCAACTTCTACACGTTGGGCATCTTGGGCGACATCGCCCGCGAGATTCGCCGTCGGAGCGACGAGAAGAACCGCATGCTCATCGCCGACACCGCCGAACTGCTCACGCGCATCATCGACGGCAGCGATGTCCCCTTCATTTACGAGAAGACCGGCACGCGCGTCCGGCATTACCTCATCGACGAGTTTCAGGACACCAGCGCACTGCAATGGCGCAACTTCCGCCCTTTGGTGGCCGACAGTCTCGGCGCGGGCTACGACGACCTGATCGTGGGCGACGTGAAGCAGAGCATCTACCGCTTCCGCAATTCTGACTGGACATTGCTCGACGAGCGCATCGGCCTCGATTTCCCGACCGGCGTCACGGAGCGTACGCTGGCCGAGAACTGGCGCAGCCTCGGTCGCGTGGTGGAGTTCAACAACGCGCTTTTCACCTTCTTCCCCGCGCGGTTGCAGGAGCGATACAACGTGGGGCTGGCCGAGTCTACGCTGCCGCCGGAGCGTTGTGCGCTCTATGGCGCGCGCATCCTCCGCGCCTATGCGCACAGTCGGCAGGCGCTGCCCGAAGGTCGAGCGGCTAATGCCGGGCACGTGCGTGTGGAGCTGCTTGAGCATACGGGTAAGAAGGAGGAGTGGCAGGGAACAGGCGATGGCGCGTCTGGTGGACGTCGTCAGTGAGCTGCGGCGACACGGTCGGTCGTGGGGAGACATCGCCGTGCTGACCCGTACGCGCGCTGAGGCGGCCCTCGTCACGGGTGCCTTGCTGACGTACGGTCGGCAGCACCCGGAGGCGGCCCTCCGGATCCTCTCGGACGACGGGCTGCAGCTCGATGGTGCGTCGGCCGTGCGCTTCATCGTGGGCATGTTGCGCTACATGAACCGCCCGGACGACTCTACGCTGCAGCGCTCCGCCGGCCTCCTGCTCTCGGCCATGCGTATCAAGCGCATGGGGGAGGGCGCCGACCCGTCGCTCGTTTGTGCCGAGCTCGACACGGACGGCGCCGAGGCCCGCGATCCGCTCCTTGCGGGCCATCGCTCGATCTATGAGGCGGTCGAGGCCATCTGCCGCCGCTTCGGGAGCGACTTCCCAGAGGACGAGCTAATCTTCGTGCAGTCCTTTCTCGACCTCATAGCAGACTATGCCGAGCGCGAAGGGTCGGACGTCGACCGCTTCCTCTCGTGGTGGAAAGACACGGGCAGCCGGACCCAGATCGCTATGCCTGAGACACAGGATGCGCTCCGCGTCATGACCATCCACAAGGCCAAGGGTCTCGGCTTCGATGTCGTCGTCTTGCCCTTCAGTGATTGGGGGCTGGACGCAAAGTCGGAGACCATCCTCTGGTGTCGGCCACACGTCGCACCGTTTGACGCCATCGGCGCCGTGCCCGTCAATTACAAGGCTGAGCTTAGCCGCACGATCTTCTCCGAGGAGTACTATCACGAAAAGCTGCACGCCTACATCGACGCCCTGAATACCTTCTACGTCGCCCTCACCCGCGCCAAGGAAGAGCTGATCCTCTTCACTCCGGCCGCCCCTCCCAAGAAGGACGCTAAGAAGGACGCCGCCGCATCGATCGCTGACATCCTCCGCGAAGCCCTCACCTCTCGCCTCACGCAGACGACCGAAGGCGATCCGCTGCTCCCCTTAGCCGACGGATTTCGCGCGGAGGACGGTCTCTTCGAGTGGGGCACCTGGATCGACTGCGAGGAAAGGCGCACGGACGAGCTACCCGCCGACACCGCGTCGATCGTCCGCACACTGCCCTCCGTCCGCCCCGATGCGCGCATGTACCTGAGTCTCTCCGGCCGGTCGTTCGACGATACGCAACGCGATTACGGCGTGCTCATGCACGACCTGCTCAGCCATATCCGCACCGTGGACGACCTCCCCGCGGCCGTAGCCGCCAAGGTCTCCGCAGGCGAGATCGGTCGCCGGTCGGCCGATGAGTTGGAGAAGCGCTTGCGCACCCTGCTCGACCTCCCCGCCGTCCGAGCGTGGTTTGACGGCTCGATGACGGTACTCACCGAGGCCGAGATCCTCTCCGGCGACGGCCGATCGCGCCGCCCCGACCGCGTCATGCTCGCCACCGATGACGAGGAGCCGTGCGCCGTCATCGTAGACTACAAAAATTTGGCCTCCACAAGTCCACGCGCTACGCCCGACAGATCCGCGACTACATGGCCCTTCTGGGCGCCATGGGTTACGCCAACGTTCGGGGCTACCTCTGGTACGTGGAGCTGGGCGAAACGGAGGAGGTGAGCGCATGAGCCGAATGCACCGCCATCGGTCGGTCAAACGGGCGGCCGACGCCCCTCAGGCGCCCCGTGCGACCTATCCCTCGACCGACTTTCGGCTGGCCGTATCTCAATGAATATTCTATTTTTGCCCCGCTTAACAAGATAAGGATGAAAGTTCACCGCGAAGGAACAGGCTTATTGCTGACGTTATTTACCCTTTTGTTTGTCGTTGATCTCTTGATCTACTATACGATCGACAAAGGGTTCTTTTTTTACCTCTTCACCGCCTCGTCGGTCGTCTTTTTGCCCTCGTACTGAACTTCTTCCGCAGCCCACACCGCCGCTTCCCGTACGACTCGGAGGGCCTCGTGATCGCCCCAGCCGACGGAACGGTCGTTGCCATCGAAGAGGTGGCGGAGAATGAGTATTTCCACGACCGCAGGCTCCAAGTTTCCATCTTCATGTCCGTCTTTAATGTCCACGCCAACTGGTATCCGGTCAATGGCGTCGTCAAGCACGTCTCGCATCAGAAGGGGCGCTTCCAGGCCGCCTACCTACCCAAAAGTAGCACCGACAACGAGCGATCCACGATCGTCATAACCACCTCCTACGGCGTCGAGGTGCTCACCCGCCAAGTGGCTGGTGCCTTGGCCCGCCGCATCGTCACCTACGCCCAGCCCGGAGAGCAGTGCAAGGTCGACGACCAGATGGGCTTCATCAAATTCGGATCGCGCGTGGACACCTTCCTGCCGGTGGGTACCGACGTGCTCGTCCGCCTCGGCCAGAAGGTGCGGGCCAACCAAACACCGATCGCCCGACTGGGCAAAATCATCTACCGATAGCGCTATGCCGAACCTCCTTCGTCACCTCCCTAACGCGCTCACTTGCTGCAACCTGATCTGCGGTTGCATCGCCACAGCGGCCGCCCTCGACGGACGACTGATGACGGCCGTGGCGCTCCTCTTCGCCGCCGTCGCGTTCGACTTCGTGGACGGCCTCGCCGCCCGCCTCCTCCACGCCGCCTCGCCCATCGGCAAGGACCTCGATTCACTGGCCGACGTAGTCAGTTTCGGCCTCGCCCCAGCGGCCATGCTCCACCGCCTGTTCGTCGACCTCAGCCTCTTAGGGCCAGACGCCACGCTGCCCCTCCCGTTGTCGATCCTCGCCACGATAGCCGTTCTGGCCATACCCGTCGGGTCGGCCCTCCGACTGGCCAAATTCAACAACGACGCCCGCCAGACGACCTCCTTCATCGGCTTACCCGTGCCTGCGCACGCCATCTTTTGGTCGTCGTTGCTGGCCTCACTGGCCCGAATAGCCGAGCAGCACCCCGCAGCCGTAGCTGCCGACCTCACGCTGTGGGTGATCGGCCTGTCCGTGCTCGCCCTGGCCGGATCGTTGCTCCTAGTGTCCGAGCTCCCCATGTTCTCGCTCAAGGTCAAATCGATGGCGTGGCAAGGCAACGAGCGGCGGTACCTGCTGCTCATTGCGGCCGTTGCGCTCACCCTGGCAATGCCCATGTTGACTGGCATTTCGGCCACCATTTTGCTTTTTACATCCTCCTCTCCATTTTCGATCGGAAAGCCCCCGAGACAGAGTCGCCCACGTAATCCATTCCGTCGTTCCCTCACCCCCGCAAGTCGCCCCGTCAAGACGTTTGGCGGGGATTTTTGCCCGTCCGCCCCCGTCGGAAAATACAACGCCCACCCCATCCCATACCCGGCCAACTTCGGAAAGCACCGCGCCAGCCCCATCCCGTACCCGGTCAACTTCCCCGCCCCCGGTAGGGGCTTGATTTTCTTTTGCCCTCTTTTCTTTCATCAAGGAAAGAAAAGAGGATAGAGAGAAGGTCGAAAAATACCTTCCGAGAGTAGCACCTGCCACCCCGTAGTCCCTATCAAGAAACATTTCACGAACCCGTGCTGCCCATCCGCTCTTATCGTAAAACATTTCGCGAACCCGTGCCGCTCATTCGCCCATACCGTAAAACATTTTACGAACCCCAATCACCCGTCCGCTCCTGTCAGAAACCATTTTGACAACCCATTCCGTAAACACATAGCCATTGAGGTGTTCAATGAGGTGTAAATTTACGATCACACCCTCATTGAAGTACTCAATGTGGTGTGATTTTGCAATCACGCACCTATTGAAGTATTCAATGAGGCGTAATTGTAGAAACACACAGCCGTTGATGCCTTCAATGGGATGTAAATTGAAAACGAGGTCTTCGAAATACATTCCTACGAAGGCTGCTGAACGCCACGAGTTCCCAAAATAAAATCTGACGGGGGCGACTAAGCGACGTGTGCTCTCCAAATGGAATCTGAAGAGGGCGACTGAGCGGCGGATGTTCTTAAAATGGAATCCGACGAGGGCGGCTGAGCGATGGGTGTTCTCAAAATGGAATCCGATGAAAGCCACCGAGCGACGTGTGCTCTCAAAATGAAATCTGACGAGGGCGGCTGAGCGACGGGTGTTTCCAAAATAAAATCCGACGGGGGCGGCTGAGCGACGGGTGCTCCTAAAATGAAGTTCGACAGAAGCGGCTTAGTGATGTGTGCTCTCAAAATGAAATCCGACGAGGGCGACTGAGCAGCGGGGGCTGCTCTCGGAATGTATTTTCCGACCTTCTCTCTATCCTCTTTTCTTTCCTTGATGAAAGAAAAGAGGGCAAAAGAAAATCAAGCCCCCACCGGGGGCGGGGAAGTTGGCCGGATACGAGAAAGGGGCTGGCGTAGTGTTTTCCGAAGTTGGCTGGGTATGGGAAAGGGCTTGCGTAGTGTTTTCCGGCGGGGGCGGATGACTGGAAGTGGCGGGCAAAAAAAAGCCGTCCACGGGCTACTGGCTGTGGGCGGCTTGACGTTGTAATGGGGATCGACGGCTAGGGCTGTCGGCTGCGGGTGAGCATGGCGTTGTCTTCGTAGAAATAGTAGTCCGAGCCTACGCGCGAATAGACGCTGTGAAGGTCGCCCTCGCCGTCGCGGTAGATGTTACGTTCGATGATGGCATCGGGAAGCAGCTTGACGGGCGTTCCGTAGATGCCGAGATAGTAGAGATCGGGGTTGAGCGCGTACTGGTTCGTCAGCGGCGCGCCCACGGCACGCAGGACGTTGCAGACGTACCCCGTATTGCGGAGCTTTTCGGGCGCCAGCCGCAGGGTGTAGGTGCTGGTGTCGGTGCGTTGCACTTCGGTGATGGTGATGCTGTTGGCGTAGTTCGATTGGTCGCGATAGTGGTACTTGAAGCGAATCGTGGCCTGAAGGTTCGGGATCTCGATCCGGCTCACGTAGCCCGCGTAGTCGTAGGGAATAGCTGAGCTGGGCCACGAGGCGGTCGCGCTCGCCATCCTTGCCGCGGCGCCAGATCTCCATGTCCTCCACGAAGCCGTTGTCCTGCAGGGAGAGGATGCGGTATTCCAGATCGTCCCAGACGTAGCGGTAGTCGTAGCCGTAATTGATCTCCGGGCGGCGCCAGTCCCATGCGATGGAGTCGATGGCGCCGTTCTCGTCGTAGATGACGGTGCCTTTGCGGAAGCCGCTGATTCTTACCGCGCCGCCTTTTTGGCGCGTGAGGATCAGCTCGGTGCATACGGTATCGATGGTGTAGGCCGTCATGCCGACGTCGAGCAGTGAGGCGCCTATGCGGATTTCTTTGTTGTTCACGCGGTTGCCATTTTCGTCCACCTCGGTCAGGTCGGACGAGGTGATTTCGCAGCCGGACAGCAGCAGCACGAAGGAGAGCAGGAGCAAATAGGTCGTTTTCATCTTCTGTGTGGGGGTCATTAGGAGTTTCGTACGGCGCAAAAGTAGAGAAATTGCCTCCCGGGCCCGGTTTGGATGGTACGTCGCCCCCGCTTTTTCGTCTTTTATAGGATTCTCATTCCATCTTAACCCCCATCGTCAGAAAGGCGGAATGGTTGTGAGGATCGGGTGGGGGGGCAGGCTTCTGGAGCCTGTTGGAGCACATTTCTTTTGGGGACACTTTCCGGACGTGGCCCCAGATCGGAGGTCGGTTTTCGTGCCCTTGCCTCGCGCGCGTACCTTTTATATATAGCGCTACGGGCGGACGGCTCACATCGGCTCAGGGCCTGTCTCAGGCACACGGCTGCGCATGTTCCGAGGGCACGAAAGGCACATCCAAGACCCTCCCGGGGCGCCTTCCGATTCTCATTTTCGCGCCTACCTTTGCGCCCATCATCGAAAGAGGCCGCTAAAATGGGTCTCATCAAGCCATTAAGAGGACAAATTGAATATGAAAAAAATCGTCGTATCGCTGTGTTTGATGGCGAGCTGCCTGATGGCATACGGGCAGCGCACGTACCGCTTCGAGCGGGCGGACAGGCTGTTTCAAGAAGGAAAAGCGTTTTTCGAATTGCGCAACTTCCCCGGTTGCTCGGACAAGTTGATGGCCTTCAAAGCCATCTCCCACGATCGCGATCTGATCCAAGAGGCCGACTACATGTTGGCCGTGGTGGCCTCTGAGCAGGGACGCGAGGACGCCGCCGCCGTCATGGAGCGCTACCTCAGCCTCTACCCCGACTCCCGCCACGCCAATGAAGCCGCCTTCCTCCTGGGCTCGTATTACTTCGCTCACGAGGATTATGGGACGGCTATCCAATGGTTTAACACGTCCGAAATAGACCTTCTCGGCACCGATCAGCAGGAAGATTACGCCTACCGGTTGGCCTACTCCCTGCTCCAGCTGCACGACCTGCGCACGGCGCGCAATTACTTCGCCCGCATAGAGGAGGTGGGTCGCAAATACCGCGTGCCGGCCACCTATTACCTGGCTTACATCAACTACGCAGAGGACAAACTCAAGCAGGCCGAGCCGCGCTTCGAGCAACTCAAATCCGAGCCCGCCTACCGCGAGCAGTCGCTCTATTACCTGATGCAGATCCACTATGTGGATGAGCGTTACGACCGCGTCAAGTCGGAAGGCAAGGCCCTCCTGAGCGCATATCCGAACAGTCGGAACAGCGCCGAGGCCTACCGCCTGTTGGGCGACGTGGCCTATCGGGAGGGCGACGAGGCCACGGCGATCAAAATGCTCGACAAGTACGTCGAACGGGCCGACTCCTTCGTCCGGGGCGACCTCTATATCCTAGGCGTCTGCCGCTATAACCGAGGCGATTACCCCGAGGCCATCCAAGCCTTCGCCGAGGTGGTGGGCGAAGAGGACGAGCTGATGCAGAACGCCTGCCTCTACCTCGGACAGTGCTACCTGCAAACCGGCGACCGCAACCGTGCACGCATGTCTTTCGAACAGGCCGCCACGCTGACCTTCGACCCGAAGGTGCAAGAGACCGCGATGTACAACTACGCCCTCCTTATCCACGAAACGTCCTTCTCAGGCTTCGGCGAGTCGGTCACCATCTTCGAGGACTTCCTCAATCGCTTCCCCGACTCCAAGTATGCCGACAAGGTCAGCGACTACCTCGCGGAGGTCTACCTCACCACCAAGAACTACGACGCCGCACTCGCCTCGATCGACAAAATCCGCCGACCGGGTCGGAAAATCCTTGCCGCCAAGCAGAACATCCTCTTCCGTATGGGCGTCGAGGCCTTCACCGCGCGCCGCCCGTCGGAGGCCATTCGCCGCTTTGACGAGGCTATCACCCCCGGAGTCTACGACGCCGACGCCTACAGTCAGGCGTACTACTGGCGCGGCGAGACCTACTATCGCCAGGACGATTTCAACAACGCCGCAGCCGATTACCGTTCCTACCTCAGCAACGCCACCGACCGCTCGGCCGAGGCTTACCCTCTGGCATACTACAATCTGGGCTACTGCCTCTTCAAACAACAGCGCTACAACGACGCCCTCGCCGAGTTCCGCCGATACATCAATCTCGAGCCACGCAAAGAAAGCGTCTCCTATGCCGACGCTTACAATCGCGTGGGCGACTGCCTCTTCCATGCCCGACAGTTTGAGGCCGCTGACGAAAACTACACCCGCGCTGCCGCACTCCAACCCTCCAGCGGCGACTATGCCCTCTATCGCAAGGGCTTCCTGCTCGGGTTGCAGAAGAATTATCAGGGAAAGATCACGGTCATGGAGCGCGTAGTGCGTGAATATCCGGAGTCGCCCCACGCGGCGGCCGCACTTTTCGAGATGGGTCGCTCGTACGTCATGCTGGAGGACGAGGATCGTGCTGCGGCTGCCTTCACGCAACTGCAGCAGAAGTATCCACTCCATACGCTGGCCCGCAAGGCCGGATTGCAGTTGGGCCTGCTCTATTTCAATAGCAACCGCCCCGAGCAGTCCATCAAGGCTTATAAGAAGGTCATCTCCGACTACCCCGGCAGCGAGGAAGCCCGCACGGCGGTGCAGGATCTCAAAGCCGTGTATGTCGATATGAACGATGTGGCCGGTTACGCCACTTATGTGCGTTCGCTCGGTGACATGGTCGCCCGATTCGAGGTCAGTGAGCAGGATTCGCTCACCTATTTCGCGGCCGAGAAGCGTTTCCCTGCGCGGCGAGAGCGAGGCAGAGCAGAGTCTGCGTAACTACCTGCGCCAATTCCCCAAGGGTGCCTTCAGTGCGCGCGCCAACTACTACTTAGCGCAGATTGCTTACGACGCGAAGAACTACGAGGAGGCCAAGAAGTATTACGAGGTCGTGATCCGTAGCGGCGACACCAAGTTCGGCGAGGAAGCCCTGACGCGTAAGGGCGAGATCGAGTACATGAACAAGGACTATGCGGCGGCGCTGGAGAGTTTCAAGCGACTGGCTGCAATCGCCACGACGGCTGAGGTGCGTGACGGGGCCCGACTGGGTGCCTTGCGTTGCGCACGTCGCACGAAGCAGTCGGCCGATGCGGTCAAGATGGCCGATGAGCTGCTGAAGAACGAGAAGATTAGTCCCGAGATAGCGGCCGAGGCGCGTTTCCTGCGCATGAAGTCGTACATCGACCTCAAGGAAGACGCCAAGGCGCAGGCCGACCTCGTCACGTTGAGCAAGGATACGCGCACCGTCTATGGCGCCGAATCCAAGTACCTTCTGGCCCAGCGTTACTTCGATCGCAACGAGATCGACAAGGCTGAAAAGGAGATGCTCGGGTTCATTGAGCAGGGTACGCCCCACAGCTACTGGCTGGCTCGCGGCTTCATCCTCCTCTCCGATGTGTATGCTCGCAAAGGCGACAAGTTCCAAGCGCGCCAATACCTCACCAGCTTGCAGAAGAACTACAATGGAGGCAACAAGGACGACGTCATGGCCATGATCGATAAGCGACTGGCTGCATTGAAATGAGTCCCCGCCCCCCTTTGCTACCGCTCAATCCCCACAAATAACTTTCTGACTACTGATTACTACCCCATAAGAAGATGAGAACAGACAATCGGATACGGATCTGCGCTGCAGCAGTCCTGCTGCTCAGCTGTAGCCTCGGCCTTCGGGCTCAGGACGATCGCGAAAACACGGACGAGAAACTGCGCCGCGAACTGACCCTCGAACGTGAGTATGACCCCGGTGTGCAGGACGCGGACAAGGTCAATCGGCTGCCTGAGGTGAAAGACCCGCAGGTGACTAAGCACAAGATCGAGTACTCTCGCTTCACCACCACAGCCGACCCTGACCGAGAGATCATCACCCTGCCATCAGGGCGCGTCATGACCGACATCCCCTATAACCGCAACCGCGGCTACTTCCACTACGGCATCGGTACGCACCTCAACATGGACGGCGACGTCGGCTACCACTTCCTTGACAATGCGACCGACCGCCTCAACGCCCTCCTCTCCCTCCGATCCACCCACGGCAACGTGCGATACAACGACTGGGGAGGCCAGAAGCAGCGCGCCAAAGTACACCGACATCCGCGGCGCTGTCCATTATGCCCATCGCTTCGCCCCGCTCACCTTCCGCCTCGGCGGGCAATACCGCTACAATACCTTCAACTATTACGGTTTCCCGCTCGACTCCATCTATCGCCTCGGCCCTTGGAGCATGGCGCCCGCTGTCATCTATCCCGCCGACCGCGACCGTAACCAACGCAACCAAACGTTCGATGCCTACTTTCGGACTGCAATCGAACGACACCACCGATCTCAGCTATCGCCTCGACCTCTCTTACCTCCGCTTCGTGCAGCGTTATGGCCACACGGCCCAGATTGAGGGCTTGCAGGAGAACCGCTTCTCCCTCAACCTCGGTCTCTTGGCCAACATCGACGACCGCTACTTCGGCCTCGACGCCATCGCGCACCTTTTCAATTACGTCTACCCCACGACTGTCCGCAACGCCGTCGATTTCAACGGCTATCGCAGCCATGCCCAGATCACCCTCACGCCCTACTACCGCTACTTCGACGAGCTATTCAACCTCCGCCTTGGTATCAATCTGGGGCTTGTCACGGGCGACTCTGCCAAATTCTTCGCTGGACCAGCCATCCGCTTCGAGGCCAAAGTTGGCCGACCACACGTTGCTCTACGGGCGCGCCGACGGTAACATCGGCATGAACGACGCCGCTTCTATCGCCGATCGCAACCGCTATGTGGATCATACGCTCAAGGTGAGACCCTCGCGCACATGGCTCGACGCCGAGTTGGGCGTTCGGTCGGGCATTGTCCCCGGCCTCTGGCTCGACGCCTTCGCTGGCTATGCGGTGATCAAGAGCGCCGCCTTCTTCGTCCCCTCGGACTACCTCGGTGAACCTTACGACTTCGGCAATTATCACGTAGCCTTCCAGCCCGACGCCACTTGGATGCGCCTCGGCGCTTCGCTCAAGTACGCCTACCGCCAGACGGTCGATTTTTCCGTCAAGGCCGTCTACAATCGCGGCACCTTCCGCAAAGGGAGGGCAACTCGTGGCTCTCTGGCGCAGGAATGTCGAATATGAAACCTTATGGACTCCCCGCCATAGAGGTCAACGCCGACCTTACCGTGCGACCGATCACGCCCCTCTCGCTCACGTTGGACTATTACCTCGGCGCCCGCCGCGTCACCCTCTTCCACGGCGACAACATCAAGATGAGCGACCTGCACGACCTCAACTTCACCGCCGCTTACAACCTCAACGACACGTTTGGCGCCTACCTCAAGTTCACGAACATTCTCTCCCGTGGACAGGACCTTTGGTATGGCTATCCGATGCAGCGATTTGGCTTCATGGGAGGCTTCAATATCAATTTCTGAGACGTTCGTGCGTTGCGCACAGCGCGTTCAACAAATTCGTTGAAAAACAAAGCGTCCTCCGGGCATGGATACGGCATCCATTGCTCGGAGGACGTTTCCTTTTCAGAAGCCTCGCGCATTCTTGTCACACAAAACAGCCTTTGGATCCCAGAAATCTGCTTTGTTACGCTGCAAAGCACTTTTCTGCCCCAGGAATCTGCTTTGTTACGCTGCAAAGCACTTTTCTGCCCCAGGAATCTGCTTTGTTACGCCGCAAAGCACTTTTCTGCCCCAGGAATCTGCATTGTTACGCCACAAAGCACTTTTCTGCCTGTCCCTTAGAGCTGTTTAGGAAGGGTTAGTCGTATCCTACCAACGTCAAATCAGAAGCCCCGCCCCCATCCTTGAAGAAGGATTGAGGCGGGGCTTTCCCTATGCGGGGTTACTTTGCTGCTTAGAACAGCTCGTAAGCCAGAGAGACTTGAAAGCCGCGCTTCTTAGCATACGTGGGGATGAAGTGATCGCCCGAGGAGGTCTTGAACTCATGGATGTAGCGCGCCGACAACGAGAGTCCGTTGTCCAACCGATAACCCAAACCAACGACGCCCGAGAGGTCGAACGGGGCGGCCTGCTTGGAGCCGCTCTCCGTGATGTAAGAGTTGCGGCCGCCCAGGTTGCCGGTGACGGTGATGTTGTCCTTCAGGAAGAAGCCTGCCTGCGGGCCCAGCTCGGCGTAAAGTCCGATGTTGGGCAGGGTGTAGCGGAAGAGCACGGGCAGGGTGAGGTAGTGCAGCTGCGTCTTGATCGATGCGTCTGCGACCAGGGGTGAGGTGATCTTATAGCCCATCATCGAGTAGAGCAATTCGGCTTGTACACCCATCGCAGGGGTGAGGTTGTAGCGTGTGTATAAGCCGACGTGATAGCCTGGCATATACTTGCTCTCAAACAGGCCGGAGATCACTTTGCCACCGGGACCTATTGAGGAGAAATCGATCTTGCTGATCGTCGAGAAGTTTGCACCAGCCTTTACGCCGAAGGAAAGCTGGGCCTGTGCCTGCGTTAAACCGATGGCCGCACACATCAGGAGGAGAATCATTCTTTTCATACTGTGAATTATTAAGGGGTTAAGTGAGTCCTTATAACGGGAAAAGGGCTCCGAGATTGTGAGAGGCTCTTTGGGCGGATCTTTCTCCTTGCTGTTTTGGGGGGCTATTGGGGTCTTTTTCTGCCCTTTGGGTGTTCCATATAAATAATCAGAAGCCCCGCCCCCACGCTTCGGTAAACCGAGGATGGAGGCGGGGCTTCCCTAATTCAGACGGACGTCCGCAATGCTTAGAACAGGTCGTAGGTGACAGAGAGCTGGACGCCGCGCTTCTGTGCCTTGTCGGGGATGAGCCGGTTGACGTTAGACGAGGTCTTGAACTCGTGCTGGTAACGTAAGGCGAAGCCTACGCCATTGTCCAACTTGTAGCCGACACCCACCACGCCTTCAACGCTTAGCGATGCTGCCTGGCCCTCACCACTATCAGAGAAGCCGCCTCTGACGGTGCCTATATGTCCGGTTCCCACGATGTTATCCTTCAGGAAATACCCGAACTGCGGACCCAGCTCGGCATAGAAGCCACTGCTCGGCATGGTGTAACGGAAGAGCACGGGCACGTTGAGATAGTGCAGCTGAGAGCGGATGTAGGTGCCATTGAGCAACGTGGTGGTCACCTTGTAGCCGGCCATCGAGTAGAGCACTTCGGCTTGCACGCCCACGGCGGGGCTGAAATTGTAGCGGCCGTAGAGACCCAGATGATAGCCGGGGATGAACTTCATCTTGAATTGGTCTGTCTCTAAGCCGTCACCGGGGCCGTGGATAAGTGGATAATGAGGTTGGGCCTACTGATTGTGGAGAAGTTGACACCCGCCTTGACTCCGAAGGAGAAGGGCGACTGTGCTTGGGCATGCGTCAAGCCAAGGGCGATGGCACATGCAGCGAGGAGAATCATTCTTTTAGTTTTCATACTGTCAAATATTTAGAGTGAGTAGTCTGTAAGCGAATGTCTAAGGGAGAATGGTTCGAGGTGAGCTCTTTTCGAGTGCAAAAGCTGCCAATTAATCTTTAATCACGCACGCCCCAGCCTGCTCCGAATATTTTTTTCCCGACGGGGAGTCAGGGCGCTCCGCTACGTATGAAAAGGGGGAACTTTCATCGTGTCTACCATACCCACCATGCGGCGATAAGCGTGATTGCGGCGTGGGTGAGAAGCATGCCGCAGAGGATGGTGCGGGGTACAACGGCGGGGTAGGGTAGGGAGGGGCGTGTCGGGGATAAAGCGCGGGCGGACGCGGACGTAGAGTCGGAAGACAAGCCACGAGAAGAGGAGGCCGAAGAGGGCGCCGGGGATGATGTCCGAAAGGAAGTGGACGCCGAGGTAGATGCGCGTGTGGGACATGGCGGCGGCCCAGAGGAAGAGGCAGACGGTGTAGACGCGGTGGCGGAAGAGCAGCGAGGGTGAACAGCGCGAAGCCGAACGTGTTGGCCGCGTGGCTCGACATGAATCCGTAGCGACCGCTGAGGTAAGGCTCGCCGGTGCGGGGGCTGATGACGGTCTGCACCACATGCATAAAGTCCGGGTGACGCGTAGGTCGGAAGCGGGCAAAGAAGGGTTTGCAGAAGCCGGAGGCGAACTGATCGCAGAGGGTGATGGCCAGCGCTAAGGCCAGAATGAGCAGCACGGATTCGCGCCAAGGTCGCCGGTAGCAAAGGGCGAAAAGGATGAAGACGGCCAGCGGGATCCAGGCGGGGTTACCGGAGTAGATCCACATGAAGCGGTCTAAGTAGGGCGTATGCAGGCCGTTGAGCCAGAGGAAGGCGTCGCGTTCGTAGACGAGGATTTGTTCGAGCATGGCGGTGGGGCGTTAGATGCGTTCGAGGTCTTTGCGGGGGATCCAGCCCTCTTTGCCGTCGCCGAGACGGATCTCGTACCATTCGCCGAGGGTGTTCTTGATCGTCACCTTGGTGCCCTCGTGCAGGATGAAGAGGTCGGTGCCGCTGCGATCGGGCGAGCTTTTGATGGTGACGGTGGGGGTGAAGACGATTGCCGTGTCACGCACGATCAAATCCTGCCGCTCACCCCAGGCAAAGACGTTGGCCATGACGGTGACGAAGAGGAGGAGGAGCCCGAGGTAGAAGCCGGTCTTGCGTAGGCGCATCCACTTGGAAAAGAAGAAGAGGACGAGGCAGCCAGCGAAGGCGACAAAGCAGATCAGGCCGACCGCAGCCCAACCGTCGACGCTGAGCAGGTGTTGCACGCTGCGATAGGCACGGCCGAAGAAGCCGTCGGCGGGCTCGATGCGATCTGCCGTGCGTTGGCGGGCCATTTCGAGGTTGAAACGCGTGTCGCCGTCTCCGGGGTTCATGACCAGGGCGCGCTCATAGTTGAGGATGGCGGGTGCGATGCGTCCGAGCTTGTAGTAAGCGTTGCCGAGGTTGTAGTAGACCTCGGCCGCGTCGCCGTAGTTCTTGATCAGGGCTTCGTATTGCTCAGCGGCAGCGGGGTAGTTGCCGTCGGCGTAGGCCTTTTCGGCGCTGCGGAGTTCGGCATCGCGGTCGGCGGCGTGCAGACTGACGGCGGCAAAGAGGAACGCCAAAAGGGTGAGGGTGATTTGCTTGATGGGAGTCATGTCAGTTCAATGTTTGGTGAGGTTTTCCATTCGTCCGATGGCGTCGGCGGTCTGCCGATAGAGGGTGTCGAGGGTGTCGGAGGCTTGCGAGGGGGGCATAGCGGGCGAACTCGCAGGTGTCGAGTATCTGCATCAGGTCTTTGGCCAGTGTCTCGTCCGCGCCGAAGGTGGCCAGCTCGTTGCCGACGTTCTCGCGCGTCAGGTCGGCCTGCGGGATGTTGAGCTTATCGCTGAGATAACCCCAAAGCGTGCGGAAGATCTCGTCGTAGAAGTCCTCCTTGCGACCCTCCTTCATCAGCTTCTCTGCCGTCTTGAGTCGGCGCAGCGCCACCTTGTTGGCGCGTTTGGTGCGGACAAAGGCCAGGTCGGCATTCTCCTTCATCTGCTTGCGGTAGATGACGAAGAAGACGGCGAAGAGCAGGGCGATCAGCACGTAGGCAAGGACGTAAGTGAATGACCCGAAGAAGATGTCGCCCCGAGAGTTGACGAAGTGCGGGCTTGAGGTTTTGATGTAGCGGATGTCTTTGCTGAGATACTTGACGTCCTCCTGCGACCCATAGTTGGAGACGGCGGGCGAGGCGGCGCCTTCGGGGCCCTTTTCGACGTGCAGCTTGAAGGGCTCCGAGGTGAGCGTCTTGTACGATCCGCTACGGGGATCGAAGTAGGAGAAGCGGATGGCAGGGATCTCGAAGTCGCCGGCGTAGCGCGGGATGGCGATGTATTCGATCGTCTTCGTGCCGCTTGAGCCCGAGGCGGTGGTGCGGATGTTCGTCTCCACTTTCGGGTCATAGACTTCGAAGTCGTTGGGGAAGGTCACGGTGGGATTCTTGGCCAGCTTGATGTTGCCGTTGCCGGTGAGTGTGACGGTCACGGTCACGGCCTCGTTCGTCTTGGCTTGGTTGGAGTTGATGGTGGCCTTCATCGTGTAGCCACCCACGGCGCCATTGAACGATTCGGGCTTGCCAGAGGGTAGCGGCTTGACGTCGATGGTGACGGGCGCCGTGGTGAGCACCTTGCGGATGTCCTGATAACCGCCGCCCATAAGCTCGTCGAAGATGCTTCCCGAGCGTTGCTTGACGCGGACGTGCGCAATGGCATCGAAGCGGCCCGAGCCGATGGTGATCTTGCCCGAACGCTGGGGGTAGAGGATGGTTTGCTTGAAGACGGCGGTGCGATAGTTACGGCCGTTGTAGTTTTCGAGTGTCCACTGGGGGTTGAGCTCGATGTCTTGGGCGAGGAAGCCCTCGAACTCGGGGAATTTGATGTCGTCGAGGTCGACGTCATAGAGGGAGTAGATCTTGAAGGTGACGAGGATGCCCTCCTGCTCGTAGACGCTGCGGTTGGCTACGTTCATACGTACGAAGAGCTCGTTCGCGCCCACGCTCGTCGAGCCTTGCGAGGCGCCCGCACCAGCGGCTCCTGCGGCGGCCCCGCCGCTACGCCCACCGCCGGCACTGCCTGCCTTGTCGGGCGGAAGCACCTTAATGACGAGCGAGTTGGAGCTATAGTTGGCGTTCTTGATCTTGATGCTGCCCGGCCCGATGTTGAAGGTGCCCTCCTTCTTCGGCATCAGCACATAGGTGAAGGTCTGGGAGTAAGAGCTTGACATCTGCCCGTTGACGATCTGCATGCTGCGGCTGACGGACGAGCTGGGGCCCATCAGCACCTCGAAGTCCGAGAGGTCCGGCGTGCGGAGCGAGCTGGCCCCCTCGGTGTTGACCGTGTAGGTGAGTTGGAATTGCTGCCCCATGACGACGGCGCTGGGGGCCGAGGCCCGGAAGGTCACCCCGTTAGCCTTCACGAGGTGCGTTGCCCCGGCCGTGAGCCAGAGGGCGAGGAATAGAATCAGTTGCTTCGTTGCGTTTACCATTGCTTATCTGTTTTACGTCGTTCCTGTTGTTGCCGCTGCGCCTTCTTCACCTTCTCCTGCGTGTCGCGTTCGTCTTGCAGGAAGGCGTCGAGTATCTGCTGCGCGTTGTCCTGGCTCATCTGTTCGTTCTGCTGTTTCTCTTGCTGCGTCTTGTTCTCGCGCTTGTCTTCCTTTTGCTGCTGTTGCTGCTGTTCTTGTTGCTGCTGCTGTTGCTGCTGCTGGTTTTGCTGTTGATTCTGTTGTTGTTGCTGTTGATTCTTGAGCAGTTTCTGCGCCAGCGCCAAGTTGTAACGCGTCTCGTCGTCCTTCGGGTTCAGGCGCAGCGACTGCTTGTAGGCCTCCACGCTCTTGGCGTAATCCTTCCCTTGCATTTGGATGTTACCGAGGTTGTGATAGACCTCCGCTAAGCGTCGCCCGTTGGCCGGGTTGTCGGCCAGCAACTGCTCGCGCCGACCCACGATCTGCATGTATTGTTCGGCCGCTTCGGGGTATTTCTTCTGTTTGTACAGCGCATTGCCGAGGTTGTAGGCCGCCTCCACGGAGCGCGGATTGACCGTCAGCCCCTTCCGATAGGCGATCTCGGACTCGGTATATTTCTCGTTGCGATAAAGCCGGTTGCCCTGGCGGATATTCGACCGCTCAGCCTTCTGCGCCGATGCGCTTCCGGCGGCCAGCAGCAGGCCTATGCTGATGATGTATAGCGTGCTTCTTTTCATATTCATCTTTTCTGGGTGATCCAACAATCTATGCGTCGGTTTGTTGAACCGACAAATGGTTTGCCAACGTCCTCGCGCCCTGTGGTAGCTCCGGCGACAGTGTCGCCAGCGTCACCATGCCCTGTGGTAGCCTCGGCGACAGTGTCGCCAGCGTCATCTTGGCCTGTGGTAGCCCCGGCGACAGTGTCGCCAGCGTCACCATGGCCTGTGGTAGCCTCGGCGACAGTGTCGCCAGCGTCATCATGCCCTGTGGTAGCCTCGGCGACAGTGTCGCCAGCGTCACCATGCCCTGTGGTAGCCTCGGCGACAGTGTCGCCAGCGTCATCCTACCCCATGATAGCCCCGGCAGACATTCTGCCGACGTCATCTTGGCCTGTGATAGCCCCGGCAGACATTCTGCCAGCGTCATCATGCCCTGTGGTAGCCCCGGCAGACATTCTGCCGACGCCATCTTGGCCTGTGGTAGCCCCGGCAGACATTCTGCCGACGCCATCATGGCCCATGGTAGCCCCGGCAGACATTCTGCCAGCGTCATCCTACCCCATGATAGCCCCGGCAGACATTCTGCCGACGCCATCTTGCCCTGTGATAGCCCCGGCAGACATTCTGCCGACGCCGACGGGGTGGGACGTACTCGCGTCCGATGGATATGGAGGATGGGCCGGATGCCTTTCACCGCTATCTCGAAAACAGCTTGACCCGACGGAAGATCCGATTCCGGCGATCCATGATGATATACTCCGCGATGAGCAGCAGGAGCACGATCCACGCGAGGCTCTGGAATTGCTCGTCGTATTCGGAATAGACCTGGCTTTCTTGCTCGGCCTTCTGCATCTTGTCGATCTCTTTTTGCAGCGTGTGCAGGGCCGAGTTGGTGTTGTCGGCGCGGACATAGATGCCTTTGCCAGCGGCGGCTATCTCCTGACACATCTGTTCGTTGAGTCGGGTGATGACCACGTTGCCGTCGTTGTCCTTCATGTAGTTGCTGCTTCCGCCGACGGGGATGGGTGCGCCCTCGGGCTGCCCGATGCCGACGATGTTGACGCTGATGCCCCGATCGGCAGCGGCTTTGGCGGCCTTCACGGCGTCGTCCTCATGGTTCTCGCCGTCGGTGATCAGCAGGATGGTCTTACCCGCCTGGTCGTTCGGCGTGAAGGAGCGCAGGGCTAAGTTGATGGCTGCGCCGATGGCCGTGCCTTGCGTGGAGACCATCGAGGGGCTGATGGAGGAGAGGAACATTTTGGCGGAGATATAGTCCGACGTGATGGGCAGCTGCGTGAAGGCGTCGCCGGCGAAGACGATCAGCCCCACCTTGTCGTTGGTGAAGCTCTCGGTCATGCGGGAGAGCATCTGCTTGGCCTTCTCGAGGCGGTTGGGCTGGATGTCCTCGGCCATCATCGAGTTGGAGACGTCGAGGCAGACCATGATCTCCACGCCGCGCTTCTTCACTGTCTCCAGTTTAGAGCCGAACTGTGGCCCGGCGATCACGAAGATCATCACGGCCACGGCGGCGAAGAAGAGCCAGAACTTCAGGTGCTCGCGCTTACGCGACACTTCCGGCATGAGCTCGGCCACGAGCTTCGGATCGCCGAAGCGACGCACGGCCCGCCGACGGTCGATGAGGGTGTAGACAATAGCCCCCGATCATCACCGGGAGCACGGCCAGCAGGTAGAGGTATATGGGGTGTGCAAAACGAAACATTGTAGCGGGGGATTACGGGATTCTCTTGAGGATAGTGATGCGCAGGAGCCATTCGATGAGCAGCAGGCCCAGCACGACGAGGGCGATGCGCGTGTATTCCTCTTGCTTCTTGCTGAACTCGCGGACGCTGATCTTGGTCTTCTCCATCTTGTCGATCTCGGCGTAGATAGACTTGAGGCCCGAGTTGTTCGTGGCGCGGAAGTATTGGCCGCCGGTGATGGAGGCGATCTGTTGCAGGGTCGGCTCGTCGATGTCGACGGGCACCATCTGCATTTGGATCGTGCCTCCGGGCAGTCGGAAGGGGTAGGGCGCCTCGCCCTGAGTGCCCACGCCGATCGTATAGACGCGGATGCCGAACGTGCGAGCGATCTCGGCTGCCGTCACCGGGGCGATCTCGCCGCGGTTGTTCGAGCCGTCGGTCAGTAGATGATCACCTTCGACTTGGCTTGGCTGTCCTTTATGCGACTCACGGCGTTGGCCAGTCCGACACCGATGGCGGTACCATCCTCGATCATGCCGCTTTGGATGTCTTTGAAGAGGTTCAGCAGCACGGCGTGGTCGGTCGTGAGGGGGCACTGGGTGAAGCTCTCGCCGGAGAAGACCACGAGGCCGATGTTGTCGTTCGGTCGACCGTTGATGAAGCTGGCGGCTACGTTCTTGGCCGCCGTCAGTCGGTCGGGGCGCAGGTCACGGGCGAGCATACTGCCCGAGATGTCCATGGCCATCATAATGTCGATGCCTTCGGTCGAGGAGTTCTGCCAGCTGTCGGTCGACTGCGGGCGGGCCAGAATGACGATAACGAGCGCGATGGCTACCATGCGCAGCACGAAGGGCAGATGGCGCAGGCGCACCTTGGCGGTCGTTATGCCCTTCACGTCGAACGCCTCGGACGACGACATCTCCATGCTCGCCTGGCTGCGGCGCAGTTTCCACACATACGCAGCAATCAGCGGCACGAGTAGGAGCAACAAAAACAAATAGGCGGGATTAGCAAACGTCATTTCTTATCCTCCTTAGTTACGGTTTCCGGGGCTGTCCCATCGGGCTGCGGCGCCTCGGTGCGTTTCGTTTGGTTGACGAAGAGGTAGGCGTTGCGCATGCTCTCGTCGTTCTCGTCGGGCAGGGGGTGCAGCTTTGGCGAACTTCACGTAGTCCGACAGCCGGAGCACCTGCCGCAGCGTGTCGTAGACGGTGCGTTCGTCGGTCTCACGCTCGATGATGGCGAGGATCTCCTCAGAGGTCTTCTCCATCGCATTCACGCCGTAGCGGCGAGAGATGTAGCGGCGGAGCGTGTCGGTCACCTGCGTATAGTATTCCTTGTTCAGCCCTTGCTGCCAGAGCTTTTGATCCTTGATGGAGTCCAGCTCTCGGATAGCCGTCTCGTAGGGCGGGAGTTCTGGTTCGGCTGGCTTCACAGGCACTTCCGACCGATGGCGGCGGTAGCGCTGCACTAAGTAGCCGATCACGCAGATGAGGAACAGCGCGGTCAAGACGCCAAAGATCCACGGATAATAGTCGGCCAAGACGAAGGGCGGCTTCCAGACGTCCTTGATGTCGTAGAACTTCTCCGGGTTGTCCACATCGACAGGCACGGTGGAGACTTTCAGCGCCACCTGGTTCGACGCGATCGTGTCGGTGCCGTCGATGGCGATGAAGGGCGGGAGCAGGTAGAGCGACGAATCGAAGGAGGTGACGAGGATGTCGCGGCGAATGACCAAGCGACCGTCGGCCACCGTCGAATCGGCGTCGGAGACGGAGATCACCTCCACGCCCGTCATCAGCGTGTCGCTGGGCAGGGGGGATGACGATCCGCCGGTTGGGGTCGGTCGTGACGGTCACGTGCAGCGTCGTCTGTTCGCCGACGAGGATGTCGGCCGTGTCGACCTTCACGTCGATCAGTGTCTGCTGCGCTCCAGCGGTGAACCCCGCGAGGAGGCACACGACGAGGAGAAGCATACGGACGCTTATCACTTTCAATTTCATTGTCAGGAAAAGTCAGTTTCGTTTATCGAAGAGAGCCAGCAGCGCCTTCACATAGTCGTCCTCCGTACGGATGGAGACGGCGTCGATGCGGCTCTTTTGGAAGGCGGCGTTCATCTCCGCCTGCCGTTTGTCCCACCACGTGCGGTAGGCTTCGCGCACTCGTTTGGAGGAGCTGTCGATCCATCGTTCTTGGCCGGTCTCGGCGTCGCGCACTTTCATCAGGCCTACGGCGGGCAGCTCTGTCTCACGGCGGTCGTAGACTTGGATGGCTACGATGTCGTGCTTGCGGTTGGCGATGGTTAGCGCGTCGTGGTAGTTGCCGCGGTCGATGAAGTCGGAGAGCAGGAAGGCCGTGCAACGCTTCTTGATGGCGTTGGTGAGGTACTTCAGCGCTTTGGTTGATGTCCGTCTGACGGTCGTCGGGGCGGAAGTCGATCAGCTCGCGGATGATATATAAGATGTGTCGGCGGCCCTTCTGCGGGGGGATGAACTTCTCGATCTTATCGGAGAAGAAGATGACGCCGATCTTGTCGTTGTTCTGTATGGCGGAGAAGGCCAGCGTGGCGGCGATCTCCGTCGTCACGTCGCGCTTCATCTGCGACACGGTGCCGAAGTCCTTGCTGCCCGATACGTCGATGAGCAGCATGACGGTCAGCTCGCGCTCTTCCTCGAAGACCTTGACGTAGGGCCGGACGTAGCGCGCGGTGACTTTCCAATCGATGTCACGCGTGTCGTCGCCGAACTGGTATTCGCGGACTTCGCTGAAGGCCATACCGCGCCCCTTGAAGGCTGAGTGGTATTGCCCGGCGAAGATGTTGTTCGAGAGTCCGCGCGTCTTGATTTCGATCTGCCGGACCTTCTTTAAGAGTTCGCTCGTCTCCATCCTTATTATATACGTAGTCAGAAGTAGTTAGAGGTAGTCAGAGGGGAGTTAGAAGTAGCTCGCTGACCACCTTCTCTCTGCTGTGGACAATGTGCGGCGGGGGTTAGGGCACCTCGACTTTGTTGAGGATCTCGCTCACGATCGCTTCGGAGGTGAGGTTGTTGGCTTCGGCCTCGTAGCTGAGCCCGATGCGGTGGCGCATGACGTCGTGGCAGACGGCGCGCACGTCTTCGGGGATCACGTAGCCACGCTGCTTGATGAAGGCGTAGGCGCGGGAGGCCAGCGCGAGGTTGATCGAGGCGCGGGGTGAGGCGGCGAAGGCGATCATGGACTGGAGGTCGGCCAGGCCGTACTCCTGGGGGAAGCGGGTGGCGAAGACGATGTCCACGATGTAGCGCTCGATCTTCTCGTCGATGTAGACCTCGCGCACGATGTCGCGGGCGGCCATGATCTGCTTCGTGTCCATCACGGGGCGGATCTCAGGCGCGTGGCCGGTGATGTTCTGCCGGATCACCTGTTTCTCTTCCTCCTTCTTCGGGTAGTTGATGATGACCTTGAGCATGAATCGGTCCACCTGCGCCTCGGGCAGCGGGTAGGTGCCTTCTTGCTCGATGGGGTTCTGCGTGGCCATGACGAGGAAGGGGGCGGGGAGCTTGTAGGTCGTTTCGCCGATGGTCACCTGCCGCTCCTGCATGGCTTCTAAGAGTGCGCTCTGCACCTTGGCTGGGGCGCGGTTGATCTCGTCAGCCAGCACGAAGTTGGCGAAGATGGGGCCTTGGCGCACCTGAAATTCCTCGTTCTTCTGGCTGTAAACCATAGTCCCGATCACGTCGGCCGGGAGCAAGTCTGGGGTGAACTGGATGCGGCTGTATTTGGCGTCGATCAGTGAGGCGAGCGTCTTAATGGCGAGCGTTTTGGCCAGCCCGGGGACGCCCTCGAGGAGGATGTGCCCGTCGGAAAGCAGGCCGATGAGCAGCGACTCGATGAGGTGTTTCTGCCCGACGATCACTTGATTCATTCCCATGGTGAGCGTTGTCACGAACGTGCTGTGGCGCTCGATTCGCTCATTCAATTCCCGGATATCTACTGTTTGATTCATAGACGTTTGATTGATACTTATACTGTCCTTTTTCTATTCTGGGGCGCAAAAGTAGACCCTTTAGCGAGTGAGTGCCCGCGAGGCGTGGTTAAAGAAATGGAAGCTGTTTTGAATTTGCTGAAGCGCGGATGGATGCAGCGGGGGGAGGAGTGCGGGGCGGCGGAGCATGGGCCACTATTCCGTGTCGGCGACGTTTTTCGGGCGTGAGGGGCGGGCGTAGCGTTGGCCAATCTCCTTGACGGTGGTTTTGAGGGCGCCGTCGAACCGTGCAGCCTTCTTGAGGTAGCCGTAGACCTCATTGGCCTGGGCCAGGGCGTCGGCGGATGAGGCATAAATGGTGTCGTCGAGCTTTTCGAGCAGCGAGGCTACGGAGGCGCGGAGGGATTTGAGTCGGTGCATGAGCTGGACGTCGTGCGCGAACTCGTCCACGTCGAAGGTCGATAAGAGGTATTTGGGGAAGCTCTGGGCGCCGCGGAGGGCCATGTCGACAAAAGCGGCGGTGCGCGGACCGGAGGGCCTGATGCGCCGCTTTTCAGCGGTAGAGAGGGCGATCAGGAAGGGCAGTTCGGACTCGATTTTCTTGATCATCTCTTGGATTTTGTCGCATGATGCCTCGCTGAGCGTGGCCGAGACCAGGTTTTTCGTCTTGTTCATCGTTGTGGGGTTATGGGTTGACGCCGTAAAGGTAACGGCTGTCTCCGAATGATATATGCGTGATCAAAATTTGATGACACGCGAGCAAGAGGAAGCTGGCACGTGATCAAAATTTGATGACGCATGAACAACAATAAGCTGGCGCGTGATCAAATTTTGTTCACACGTGATCGAATTTTGATGACACGCGAGCAAAAGGAAGCTGGTGAGTGATCAAAATTTGATGACGCACGAGCAACAAGGAGCTGGCACGTGATCAAAATTTGATGACGCACGAGTGTTTTTACCTCTCGTGTGATCAAAATTTGATGACATGCGAGCTTATTTATCTCTCACGTGATCGAATTTTGATGATGTGTGATCGAATTTTGATGACTCGAGAGCTTATTTACCTCTCACGTGATCAAATTTTGATGACGTGAGAGTGTTTTTATCTCTCGTGTGATCGAATTTTGATGACGCGAGAGGTTGTTTACCTCTCATGTGATTGAATTTGGATGATACGCAAGGTTTCTTGCCTCTCGCGTGATCGAATTTTGATGATGTGTGAGTAAGCCAAGCGGACGAAACAAGAAAGGGAGCCCACGGATGAGCTCCCTTTGCTTATACCTTATATAATAGGGCCGGATGACGGGCAGCGAACGCCCGCTGTTCTGCCGCTTGGGCTAATCCCACTTGTAGCTGAAGCCGAAGCTGAGGATCTGGTTCGTTTGGACGTAGGAATCGTAGCCGGGCGTCTTCGTGACGCTGTCGTCGAAGCGGAGGTAGACGTTGATCATGGTCGAGAAGAAGCGGCTGAAGGCCATGTCGAGCGAGTTTTCGAACTCGGCCAGGATGTTCCGGTAGGTGGTGTTGTAGTAGAGGCGTGATTTCCCACGTGACGTTGCGGTTGGGCTTGAGTACCATGTCCATACGGACCGTGGAGCCGATCTTATGCAGCACGCGTTCGTAGCCTCCGGAGGCGTCCTTGGGGAAGCCGTGGGGGCTGCGGTCGACGGCGTCGTCGAGGCTGTACATATGGGTGTAGGAGATGGGCGCGATGTTGACGGCCAGCTTGAGCGAGCGGCCGCGGGTGCGGAATTTCTTCTCCAGGTCGTACTTCATACCGAGGCCCACGTTGACGATGTAGGGCGAGAGGAGGGCCACCTGGCGGACGTTGGTGTTCTTCTTATAGTTAGCCACGAGCGGCGTCTTGAGTTCGCCGTCGATGGTGTAGAACCAGCGGCTGAAGGCGCGGTAGCCGAAGTTGGTGTAGAGGCGGAAGAGGTTGTCGCCGAACTTGTAGTTGCGGAGCGTGTCGTCGGAGGCGGTGTAGACGCTGAGGTCGACCTGGAGGAGGTTCTTGAGCTGGATGCGGTCGCGGGCGTAGTTGTACTGGAAGAGGTTTTTGGAGAGGATGTTCAGGTTGCTGTTGCCCTCTTTGTACCAGTTGGGCGAGACGTAGTTCTGCGAGAAGCGGAGGGAGCTTTCGAGCGACGAGGTCCAGTAGCGGCGGTCGGGGATGAACTTCGGGGGCGCGTCGTAGTCGTTGGCCGAGCGCTCGACGTGGTAGACGGGCACCTGCACATTGCCGTTCATGCGCATTCGCAGCGTGCGCTCCACGGGCAGGTCGTCGGCGCTGTGGCGGAAGTAGTTCGGGTGGTAATGGCGCACGTAGCGATAGGCGTAGTCCTGGATGATGATGCGGTTTTCGGCCCGTTCAAAGGGGTGAATGGGGCGGTAGAGGGGGCGCTCCCACGGTCGATCGTTGAGATCCATGGGGCGGTAGAAGACGATGCGCCGCGCATTGTCGAGGTTCTTCTTTTTGAAGAGCACGGGCATGAAGAGCGGGTTGACGATGATCGTGTCATCGAAGGTGAAGTAGCTCGGTATGCGGCCCGTGGCGCTCCTCCAGTAGCGCGACCAGTAGAGCGCGCGGTCGGACATGGTGAGCGGTTCCGTGGGGAGGATGATGGGCGCGCTGAGGTCGGTGGCTGCGGGGTGTTCCAGAGTCGTGTCACGTCGGGCACGGCGCTCCATCCGCTCCAGGAGGCGGGCGTTCAGGTCGCCAGGCTCCGCGCGGAGGGTGTCGGGCGTGGCGGTACGCTGGCGGACGGTGGGCTGTGAGGTGTGGGTCGGCTCGGTCGATTGGGCGACGGAATCGCGTCGCATGGCCCGCTCCATGCGAGCGCGGATGCGGGCGTCGTTGTTCAAGTCTTGCGCTACGGAAGCGGTAGCCAGGAGGATCAGTCCGGCAGCGACGGTCAGGAGTCGCGTGCGAGCGTTACGTGTTTTAGTCTTCATCGTGTGTGTACATTAATAGGAGTGTGTGTGATGGCCGGCAAAAGTAGGCGGTGAATCTGAAGCTGTACGCCCTACATTTGTCCGCCGTTATGCATACCCCCCAACAGATACACATCAGCGATTACACGTACGCACTCCCCGACGATCGGATTGCGAAGTACCCCCTGGCCGAGCGCGACGCCTCCAAACTGCTCATCTATCGCGGTGGGCAGATCCGCGAGACGCTCTTCCGCCACTTGCCCGACTGCCTGCCGGACGGTGCACTGCTTGTCTTCAACAACACCCGGGTCATTCGGGCCCGCCTACTGTTCCGTAAGGACACCGGCGCCATGATCGAAATCTTCTGCCTCGAGCCAGCTGTGCCGAGCGACTATGAGCAGTCGTTTGCACAGACGGACCATTGCACCTGGCATTGCCTCGTGGGCAATAGCAAGCGATGGAAGTCGGGCGAGCTGCACACCACGGTCACCGTCGGCGGTGAACAGGTCACGCTCTCGGCCGAACGCGTCTCCGTAGCGGGCGAGGCGGGCGATCTCGTCGATTTCCACTGGGACAATCCCCGCTGCACCTTCTCCGACGTGCTCGAGGCTGTCGGCGTACTGCCCATTCCGCCCTATCTGCACCGTGAGACAGAGGCGAAGGATCTGCAGACGTATCAGACCGTCTATTCGAAGGTCAAGGGCTCCGTGGCGGCGCCTACGGCCGGGCTGCACTTCACGCCCGCGGTGTTGGCCGAGCTGGACGCCCGAGGGATCGAGCGCGAAGAAGTGACGCTACACGTAGGCGCGGGCACCTTCCGCCCCGTCAAGAGCGACACGATTGGCGGTCATGCGATGCATACGGAGCACTTTGCGGTCACGCGGCGGACAGTGGACCGACTGCTGGCTAAGCCGGAGCATGTGATCGCCGTGGGTACGACGTCGGTACGTACGCTCGAGAGTCTCTATTATATCGGTTGTGCGTTGGCGCGGGGTGGGGCGGACGAGTCGGCCGACGAAGCGTTCACCGTGGGCCAATGGGAGCCGTACGACGCCGATGCACCCACGCTGACGGCGGAGGTGGCGCTCCGGGCCATCCTTAGCTACCTGGACCGCCGCGGGATGGATCGCCTGTGGGCCGCCACACAGATCATCATTGCGCCGGGGTACCAGTTCAAGATCGTACGCGGTATGGTCACCAACTTCCACCAGCCACAGAGCACCCTGTTGCTGCTTGTCTCGGCCTTCGTGGGTGGGGATTGGCGCACGATCTATGACTACGCCCTGTCGCACGACTTCCGATTCTTGAGCTACGGCGATAGCTCGCTATTACTCTAACTCGCGGTCACGATAGCCCCTGGCTACTGTGCCGCAATAACCCCAAACTCGCTTCGTTAGTTTGCCCATGAGACCCCTGCATTTAATTACAAAACATACGGCGCCTTTCTGGGCCGTCGGCCTGTTGATCTGCCTCGCTTCGGCCTGCAAGACCGTCAAGCTGAAGGACGCTGAGGAAAAACAGCAGCTCGGAGAGTACTATGCCGCGGCGGAGATGTATCGGGAAGCTCTACACCAAGTCGAAGCCCGACCAGAAGGATCTGCGCGCTTACATCGCTTACCGCATGGGATACTGCAACCAGTGCGTAAACAACAACGGACGAGCGATCAGTGCCTACCTCAATGCCCTCCGTTACGATTATCCGGACAGCCTCTTGCGCTTCAGACTCGGTCAGGCGTGTCAGAAAGAGGGACGCTACGACGAGGCCGCCCGGTATTACCGCGAATATTTGGCTGAGGCGCCCACGGATCAGCGTGCCGTACTGGCTTTGGCGGGCTGTGATTCGGCCGTCAGATGGCGCGATCGGCCGACGCTTTACCAGGTCTCCCGCATGGAGGTCTTCAATTCTCGACGCAGCGAGTGCTGCCCCATGTATTATGGTGACAAATACGATCAAGTTTACTTCAACTCCACCCGGGGGATTGTCCATAAGGATTCCGTCAATGCTATCACGGGGCTGAAAAACAATGCGCTCTTCTTCGCCAAGAAGAATGAGCAGGGCGTCTGGACAAAGCCGAAGGAGGTGGAGGACCCAGTGGCCAGCGAGTATGATCAGGGTACGCCCTCGTTCACCCGAGATGGCAACACGATGTACTACACCTTCTGCGCCGTTGACGCTACCGAGCCGCGCACGGCTGAGATCTATCAATCCTTGCGCAGCGGGGCTGCATGGAGCAAGGGTCAGCGTGCGAACGTGTTGAAGGACTCGATCACGCTGCTGGCCCACCCAGCGGTTTCGCCCGACGGGAAGTACCTCTATTTCGTGGCCGAATCCGTCGGCGGATACGGTGGCAAGGACCTCTTCCGATCGCGAATCGTAGGCGGTTCGGACTTTGGCGGCATGGAGAACCTCGGCCCCGTGATCAACACGGCGGGCGATGAGCTGTTTCCCTACGTCCGCGACTCGGTGACGATCTACTTCGCCTCCGACGGGCATCCCGGGATGGGCGGGCTCGACCTGTTCCGCGCCAAGCAGGACAGCGCCGGGCAATGGCACGTGGAGAACCTCGGCGCGCCCATCAACTCGTCGTTCGACGATTTCGGTATCACGTTCGAGGGACAACGCGAGCGCGGACTTTTCTCCTCTAATCGCGGCGATGCGCGGGGGTGGGATCACATCTATTCGTTCGAGTATCCCACGTTCACGATGAAGATTGATGGTTACGTTTCCGATGTCGACGAGGTGCCCATCGATAAAGCCATCGTCCGAATTGTAGGTCGCGACGGCATGAACCGCAAGATACCGGTTAAGAGAGACGGGTCGTACAGCGTCGAGCTTGCCCGGGGGATGGATTACGTGATGATGGCCGAAGCGCCCAACTACCTCAACCAAAATTTTCGAGCTGAAGACCGAGGCGGAGGAGAAGAATGAGACGTACTACGTGGACTTCTTCCTTTCGCCCACCGACAAAGCCGGTCGTTGTTGAGAACATCTTCTACGATTTCGATCGTGCAACGCTCCGCCCCGAGTCAAAGGAAGCCTTGGATCGGTTGATCAAATTGCTTCGTGACAACCCCTCTGCGCGGATCGAGCTGGGTGCGCACACCGATCGGAAGGGATCGGACGCCTATAACGAGGGCCTGGCGCAACGCCGCGCACAGTCGGTCGTGGATTACCTCATCGCTGCGGGTATTGACGCGGCACGCCTGACGGCCAAAGGGTACGGCAAAATGGTTCCGAAGACCATCACGGCCAAAGCTGGCGGAGAAGTATCCCTTCTTGCCCGAGGGTACTGTGCTCAGTGAGGAGTTCGTCAACAGTCTGCCGCAGGAGCAGCGAAGTGGCCGACCAACTGAATCGGCGGACGGAGTTCCAGGTGACCGGCATGGACTATGAGATAAAATAGATCGCACGACCACCCGGGCCGTCTGACGGACAGCCTATCCGGCCGGACAGATGCAGTTACGCAGCCGCTGCACCTGTCCGGCCGTTTTTATTTTATCGATTATGCCGACTGCAGGGTTGTAGTTCTAAAAGAATACATATATTTGTTCGCCCATAGGAGAGATGCGGAACCATTTCTCCTGAGAAGTGTCCTTAGTTTAAGACCTGAAAATTTTCACTTCACTTAATAACCGTCAAGAGAATGCTCCCCCTGCGTGATACGTGGGGGGAGCTTTTTTTTCTTCAGGATGGGAAAACGGCTTGCGTAGAGATAGTCCCGTATGCAGAATGACTATAAAACGGCTTATTGACTTGCTGTCGAGCTGTTTGCGGGGTATAAAAACAAACGCTGAATAGCAACTCTGCACGCTGCAGAGTAGGAAAACAAAGTCTGTTTTGAGGTTCTGCACGCTGCGGAGTGTCAAAACAAAGTCTGTTTTTGGGTTCTGCACGCTGCAGAGTGCAAAAACAAGATCTGTTTTTGGGTTCTGCACGCTGCAGAGTGCCAAAATAAACTTTGTTTTTGGGTTCTGCAGCGTGCGGAATACAGAAAACAGACTTTGTTTTCGCACTCCGCAGCGTGCAGAGTGGTAAAAACAGAACTTGTTTTTGAGTCATTCAGCGTGCAGGATATAGAATCAAGATTTGTTTTATAGGTTAAATGACGTGAATGGTTGGCCTGCGTAGATTGTGTGCATATCCCTACGATATGTGTGATCGATAATTGAAAAATAAAAGGTGAATCGTGCTGTCTTCGTAGGTGTTTCATCTTTTTGTGAAAAATGATCATGTATCCGAGTAGGAGCATATTGTATATGCCCCAAAATACCTCCGCAGTATACAGATAAATACAGATAAGAATAGATTGAATATTGATTGGGTAGCTGCATCAGTTCACCCATTCCTTCGGATCTATCCATTTATATATGGGATATATGCGGGGGCATATGCAATACGCCCATACCGGGTAATGAATAACTTCTACAGATAAAAAATACCAGCTATGCAGACGGCCGGGTACATTCTGGGGCGTATGCTTTTGCGCCCCTACTGGGTTACGACTAACTTCTACCGATTAAGAATACTACCCATGCGGACAGCGGGATAAATTCTGGAGCGTATGCTTTTGCGCCCCTACTGGGTGATGAATAACTTCTACCGAAAAAGAATACTACCCATGTAGATGGCTGGGTATATACTGGGGCGTATGCAATATGTCCCTACTGGGTGATGAATAACTTCTGCTGATAAAGAATACCAGCTATGCAGACGGCCGGGTACATTCTGGGGCGTATGCAATACGTCCCTACTGGGTTAGGAATAACTTCTACCGATAAAGAATACTACCCATGCAGATAGCTGGGTGTATGCGGGGGCGTATTGAATATGCCCCTACTGGGCTATGAATAACTTCTGCTGATAAAGAATACTACCCATGCAGACTGCAGGGTACATTCTGGGGCGTATGCAATACGCTCCTGCTTGGTTATGATCAACTTCTACTGATAAAAAATACTAGCTATGCAGACGGCCGGGTATATTCTGGGGCGTATGCTTTTGCGCCCCTACCGGACTATAAATAACTTCTACCGATAAAGAATACTATTTATGTAGACGGCCGGATACATGCTAGGGCGTATGCAATATGCCCCTACTGGGTGATGAATAACTTCTGCTGATAAAGAATACTACCTATGCAGATGGCTGGGTGTATGCGGGAGAGTATGCAATACGCCCCTACCGGGTGCAGAATAGGTATTCCCAAAAAGGAATGATAACCGCGCCCGAGGCATGGTTCAGGTTTCGTTTTCCGATTTTGGTCCGTGCATGCAAAACGGTTCGGTTTTCGTCTTCCGATTTTGGTCCGTGCATGCGAAAGGGCTCAGGTTTCGCTTTCAGATTTTCGATCAGAACGGGTAACCGATAGCGAAATGCCAGGCGAAATTGTTGGTCAGATTGGGGCGGGAGATGGCCCAGCGACGCGCACCGCGTTGTCCGGGGTCGTAGGCCTTGAGTCCGGTGTCGAAGCGGATGAGGAAGTAGTCGAAATCGAGTCGGAGGCCGAGTCCGTACGAGAGGGCGATCTCACGGTAGAAGCGTGAAAGACGAAAATCGCCGTCGGGCTGATAGCCGTAACGACGTATGGTCCAAATATTTCCAGCATCTATGTAGGCGGCAAGCTCGAACTTCCAAAAGAGGCGTGTGCGGTATTCGATGTTCGCATCGAGTCGGATGTCGCCCACTTGGTTGGTGAACGACGTGGACTCCTCGTCCGCCATGCTGCCCGGGCCAAGCGTGCGGACGGACCACCCACGATTATTGTTTGCGCCGCCGGCATAGTATCGTCGCACGAAGGGTATTTCCGTGGAGTTTCCGTAGGGAACGCCCAGCCCGCCACCAATGTGAAAAGCGACGCTGTTTCGTGCATCGAGAACGACACTGCGAGCATAGTCGATATCGGCCTTCACGAACTGCGAATAAGTCGTTCCGAAGAGCTTATAGCTACCGTCCGCGCCGCGGGATGCGCCTAACAAATGCGAAAGGCCATAGAGCGCATTGCCGGCCAGCTCGATCGCCGCACGAAGGGAATGCGCGCTGCGGTTCCGACGCATCGGGTCGTAACTGTTGAGCGAGTATGTATAGCCACTGCTTACGATGAACATGTCGGAGTAGTTGTATTTAGCCGTCAGCTCAGGCAATCGACTTCTGAAAGCCGTGTCGACGTGCAGCATGTATATGTAATCGACATCGATGAGCTTAAGTGTGTGGCGCGCAGGGTGGTTCGACGCGCCCGTTTGCCAGTTATAATTCCAGCCGCCGGATATGATGGCGCGCCGATATTCGGGTCGGCGCTGCTGATCATAGCTGATTTTGAACTCGGTGGTGGCCCGCATGCGCCGCCGGAAGGCGTAACTGGCGAAGGGGAGGAGGAATGTCGGGAAATGGATAGAGGCTTCCGTTTCGAATTCCCAGTAATTGCCCCAACCACCCCTGCGATCGCCGCCGGAAAGGGCCTCGTACGCACCGCGGACTCGTGTCGACAAAAGTTCCGAGCCCCTCAGCAGGTTGCGATGACGGTAACTAACGGCCGAGGCGAAGCCCAGATCACCGCCGGAGTTGGTGCCTTCAAGCTCTAATCCGAAACCCTGCGGCGGGGCGGCTGCGGTAATGATGGTCGTTTGGAGCCTTACGGTGTCCGAGGGGTTATCCGCGGTTTCCTCGTATCGCAGGCTCACATGCCGCAGGGCTCCCAATCCGGCCAGCGACGAGTAAGTCCGCTCGGCGTCGCGTTCATTAAACAGATGGCCCGGCAGCAGGAAGCAGCGCCGATAGAGCACGCCCGGGCGAAGCAGATGCTGGCCCGCAGCGTAACGGATCTCCACGTCACGAATGCGCACCGTGTCGGTCGCCGTGCGGGATAGGGTCGATGAATCCGTAAGGTGTGTCCTGCTGTCCACCAGGATACGCACCGAGTCGACGCAATAGAGTCGGTGCGGGTGCTCGATCGGTAAGGAGTCCGTGGCGATGCGGACGGGCCGGATGCGCATGACCAAATCGACGCGCTCCGGGACGGAGCTGTCGGCCGAGAAGTAGATGTAATCGCGGTGAAAGGCAAAATATCCGTTCCGACGCATGAGCGACGTGATGCGTTGGCGCTCCTGTTCCAGCTCATCGCGGTCGAATCGTTGTCCGACTCGGATGGGCGTCGGCTCGGTGCGTAGCAAAGAGTCCATCCGATCGTCACCCGGTTCGAGGCGATAACTGGCAATCAGATACGGTGCGCCGGAGCGAATGCGGTAACGGACCGTAGCGCGTCGGCTGCGCGAGGTGTCGATCGCATAGTCCACCGCGGCCTGCACAAACCCCTTGTTCACCATGTAGCGCCGGAGCTCGTCGCGCGAGAGGGCGATGAGTGACGTATCCATGATCACAGGAGCCTCGCCCATGCGACGCAGCAGTCGGTCTGACCAACGGCCACGGTCGCTGGACCAGTCATAGACGTAGAGCGGCCATTTGAGTAAGCCGAAGATCTTCTGATTGGGATGCTGGTGGAGGTAAGACTTCAGTTCGGAGGTGGGGATGGGCGAGTAATCCGCTTCCACGCGTACGCGGTCAAGCAAGTATTCGCCTTCGCCCACATAGCGCGTCGTGCTGCACGAAGCCAGCACAAGGAGCGCGAGGAGGACAGGGGTGATGCGGGGCATATAGAATATGTATAGTGCGTGAGGAATGATTGACAATCGGGCATCCCGACGGCTGGCAAAGGTAGGGCGCGGGGCAAAAAAACAAAATCGGACGACCTGGCCTGCCCCGTGAATACCCGCCCCGTCGGGTGGCGAAAAGGTGTCGTTCGGTGCGTGGAGTCACCTCGGGGCATACGGTGCGGCAACCCTTCCGGTCGGCCGACACTCCGTGCGCATTCTTAGGGAGCACCACCTCAGCCACCGCCCCCGTCCACCGACTTTGTCCGCCTCCCTATACTTATTTATATATATGTATAGCCCGCCCGGCTCCGCTCGCCCTTCCGATCGACGACTCACTCCGCAATCGACGCCTGCCCCCTCATCCGTCCGCTGACCTCGCACGCACAATGCGGCAGCTCAAGTCCCCGTTGCGCGGGGGCAATCTGTCGATTCGGCGGAGGCAGTCCGCCCCTGCGCAGGCCCCGTCTTCGGGGGCGGATTGCGGTGGGCCGTCCTCAGAATGGTTGGGCGGAAGTGTCAGTCGGGGGCGGTGTTTACACTTTTCGGTATTCCTTTGTGATCCGATTACAGAACCACATGGATTATGCACTCAATAAACGATAACGAACTGTTGCAGGCCGATCTCACGGCATGTGTGCGCATACTGCGCGAAGGCGGACTGATCCTTTATCCCACCGACACGATCTGGGGCATAGGCTGTGATGCGACCTCTGATGAGGCCGTCCGACGGGTTTATGCGCTCAAGCAGCGGGCCGATCACAAGGCCATGCTGACCCTGGCCGACAGCCCGGGACGAGTGATGGGGTACGTCGACGCCATCCCCGACATTGCCTGGGACCTCATCGAGCTCTCCGAACGTCCGCTGACGATCATCTATCCCCACGGACGGAACCTCGCGCCGTCGTTGCTCGGCCCAGACGGCTCGGTGGGCATACGGGTCACCCGCGAACGATTCTCACATGCGCTCTGTGAGCGGTTCCGCCGTCCCATCGTGTCGACCTCAGCCAACCTCAGCGGACAAGCCGCGCCCGGATGCTACGACGAGGTCTGCCAGGAGATCATCCGCGGCGTGGACTACGTCGTCCATTATCGGCGCACGGATCGCTCCACAGCGCGTCCCTCGAGCATCATCCGATTAGGCGCCGACGGAACCATTCAAGTCATACGCGAGTGATGATGAACCGCCGCCGCCAACGTCTCCTCTATCTGTCGTCCGACTTCGTCACCGCGGCCGTAGCGTGGGCTGTGCTCAACGTGGTACGCTTTCACGAGGTGGCCCGCTACGACTTCGGTACGCTGGCCGACTTCCTCGGCTATCGGCAAGTCATTCAGGTGCAGCTTATCGTACCCTTCTTCTGGCTGGCCCTCTATTTCCTTTCCGGTTACTACAATCGGCCCTTCGGCAAGTCACGTATCGAGGAGGCCTTCACCACCTTCGTGAGCGTCGGGCTTGGGTGCGTCGTCATCTTTTTCGTGGTCATCCTCAACGACCTCCCGCGTTCGTTCGACGTTTACTACATCATCTTCTTCACCTACTGCGCGCTGCAATTCGTCCTGACCTACCTCGGGCGCAACATGATCACAAATCATGCTCTGCGGATGGTACGCCGCGGACTGTGGGCTACGGATGTCTTAGTCATCGGTACGGGTCAGCACGCCCCGGAGGCACGGCGCGATCTGGAACGGTTAGGCTATCGGGTGGAAGGGTTCGTCGGCCAACCGTCGACGGTGGAGGGTGTGCAGGAAACGCTGGGCCGTATCAGTGACTTGCCCACCCTGATGGCCTCACGGACCGCACATGAGCTGGCGCTCGTCGTGGAGCCGGGCGAGGACGCTGAGGCGGTCAAACTGCTCTACTCACTCTACCGCTATAAGTGTCCCGTGAAAATCTGGGCGGCCAAGAACAGTCCGCTCGGGCGTGTCGGTGCGCGCACCATCCACGGCATCCCCCCTGATCGACGCCACGGACAACAACTTCTCCGAGGCGGGGAAGAACCTCAAATGGTTGGCCGATAAGATCGTTTCCGCTATCGCTCTCCTGCTACTCTCGCCCGTCTACGCCTATCTGGCTATCGGCGTTAAGCGCAGCTCGCCCGGCCCCGTACTGTTTCGGCAGGAGCGCATCGGGCGCGGTGGCCGACCCTTCACGATCTACAAGTTCCGCACGATGTACGTCGGCGCTGACCGCCGCGGCCACCGACTCACCCAACATAACGACGACCGCGTGACGCCCTTCGGCCGTTTCCTCCGTAAGTATCGGCTGGACGAGCTGCCGCAGTTCTGGAACGTGCTCATCGGCGACATGTCGCTCGTTGGGCCACGGCCTGAGCAGCGGTACTACATCGACCGCATCGTCCGCACTGCACCCTACTTCTATTTATTGCACAACGTTCGCCCCGGCATCACCTCCTGGGGTATGGTCAAGTATGGCTATGCCGACACGGTGGAAAAGATGATCGAGCGCCTCGACTACGATATCCTCTATTACGAAAATATGTCCCTCGCTCTGGATCTGACCATCCTTATTTATACGGTCAGGACAGTAATCACAGGCAAGGGCGTATGAAACACACGAACCACATGACAAACGAAAACCGCTTCTATCGCTTCCTGCTTTGGCGCGAACGCCACATCCGGGAGCGCAACTTCATTCTCCTCATCAGCTTCCTGGTCGGTATCGGTGCCGCTACGGCCTCCCTACTGCTGAAGTTCCTTATCCACACCATCCAGCAGTTGCTCTGGGCCAACATCCGCGAGGGAGCCAACTATTGGCTGCTCCTTTACCCCATCATCGGCATCCTGCTGGCCGGAGTCTTCGTCTATTACGTCGTCCGAGACGACATCAGCCACGGCGTCACCAAGATCCTCTACGCCATCTCACAGCGCAAGAGCCGCATCAAGCCGCACAACATGTGGAGCTCGCTCGTGGCCAGTTCGCTGACGATCGGATTCGGCGGATCGGTCGGGGCCGAGGCGCCCATCGTGCTCACTGGCGCCACCATCGGGTCGAACCTCGGCCGACTCTTCCGCATGGAGCAGAAAACGCTCATGCTACTCGTCGGCTGTGGTGCCGCGGGCGCCGTAGCGGGTATCTTCAAGGCCCCGATCGCCGGATTGGTCTTCGTCATTGAGGTGCTCATGCTCGACTTGACGATGACGTCCGTCTTGCCCCTGCTCATCTCGTCCGTCACGGCCGCTACGATGTCGTACGTCTTCTCCGGCACCGAGGCCATGTTCCAGTTTTCGCAGACCGAGGAGTTCGTCATGGAGCGCATCCCCTACGTCCTCTTGCTGGGCATCTTCTGCGGACTCGTCTCGCTCTACTTCACCCGCGCCATGCTGCGCGTCGAGGGGATCTACGCCGGCCTCTCGCACCGCTGGCAACGCTTCATCCTCGGTGCGGCCATGCTCAGCATCCTCATCTTCCTCTTCCCCCCGCTCTACGGCGAGGGCTACGACACGATCGAGACCCTGCTCAACGGCGACTTTATCCACCTCATGGACCAAAGCCCCTTCCTCGGCATGGAGAGTGGCTATTGGGGCATCGTCATCTTCCTCGGCCTCATCCTCCTCACGAAAGTCTTCGCCTCGGCGGCCACCAACGGCGGCGGCGGCTGCGGTGGCGTCTTCGCCCCGAGCCTCTACATCGGCTGCATCGCGGGCTTCTTCTTCTCGCACGTCCTCAACTTCTTCGGCCTGCCGGTCGACCTGCCCGAAAAGAATTTCGCCCTCATGGGCATGGCTGGCACCATGTCCGCCGTCATGCACGCCCCCCTGACGGGCGTCTTCCTCATCGCCGAGCTGACCGGCGGCTACAACCTCTTCCTGCCGCTCATGATCACCTCCATCGGCTCCTACGTCACCATCCGCGCCTTCGAGCCCCACAGCCTCTACACCATGCGTTTGGCCCAAAAGGGCGAACTCCTGACGCACCATAAGGACAAGGCCGTGCTGACGCTCATGAACGTCGGCAGTGTGATTGAAACGGACTTCATCGCCGTCCGCCCCGATATGAGCCTCGGCGACGTCGTCAGGAAGCCATCGCCAAAAGCTCCCGCAGCATGTTCCCCGTGGTCAATACCGAGGGCGTGCTGCTGGGCATCGTGCTGGTGGACAACATCCGCAACATCATGTTCCGCCCCGAGCTGTACGAGCGTTTCCGCGTCTCGCGTTTCATGGTCTCGCCCCCCGCGCGCATTGTCAACGACATGCCGATGGAGAAAATCATGCACATTTTCGACGATACCAAGGCCTGGAACCTGCCCGTCGTCGACACCGAAGGCAAATACATTGGCTTCGTCTCCAAGTCGAAAATCTTCAACGCCTATCGTGAAGTACTCGTCGACACGTTCACCGGCGACTGACCTCCGAAGCCCCACAACGACATCTCGAGAATTGGATTCAAGACGGATCACCTGCTGTACGTCTTGAATCCTTTTTGTTTTACACCGAATCACATGCAATCCGAAGTGAAACAATTTTGTATCAACTCAGATTGCACGCCATCTGACCCATATCCAATTTGAATCACGCCAAATCGCATGCAATCCGAGTCGAAACAATTTTGTATCGGCTCAGATTGCACGCCATCTGACTTATTTCCGATTTGAATCACACCGAATCGCATGTAATCCGAAGAAAAATAATTTTGTATCAGCTCAGATTGCACGCCATCTGGCTCATTTCCGATTTGAATCACACCGAATCGCATGCAATCCGAAGCAAAACAATTTTGTATCAGCTTAGATTGCACGCAATCTGACCTATATATGATTTGAATCACACCGAATCGCATGCAATCCGAAGCGAAACAATTTTGTATCAGCTCAGATTGCACGCCATCTGACCTGTATCCGATTTGAATCATACCAGATTGCATACTATCTGGTCACATTCAAATTTGAATGATAATGGTTCTCATGCGATCTGATCAAGCAAAAAATCTATTCAGATAAGGTAGCAAGCATGACCGCATAAATCCATTTGGATTTGAATCAAATCTTGCGTCATACGATCAGGCGCATATTTTGGTGCGATCGTAAACACGAATCAGGGGTCGAAAACCGAACGGGAAGCGCAAAATTGCAATCTACAGTTTGCATTTTTGATGGTGTTTTTACGCGCAAATCCTATCTTTGCCCGCGGAAATTTGAACTGACTTATGGAGGCATTCTATCGAACGCACAAATATCTGGTGACGCATCTGGGGACACCTGTGCGCCGCGGCCTAATGGACGAGGTGGACTGGAGTCAGCGCCTGATCGGGATCAAGGGTTGCCGCGAGATCGGTAAGACGACGTTTCTGCTCTCTTACGCTCGCGAATACTTTGCCCCCGATGGCCGCGAATGCCTGTACGTCAACCTGAACAACTTCATCTTCACCGAACGCACCCTCACGGACTTCGCAGGCGAATTTTACGCCGCTGGAGGCAAGGTGCTCCTCATCGATCAGATCTTCAAGTATCCCAACTGGTCGCGCGAACTGCGGTACTGCTACGATCATTACACCAACCTGAGGATCGTCTTCACCGGATCGTCCGTCATGCGCATCAAGGAAGAGAACCATGAGGTGGGCGACATCGTGGCGCCTTACTACCTGCGCGGCTTCTCCTTCCGCGAATACCTCAACCTCAAGACCGGCCTCGACCTGCAACCCTTCAGCTTCGATATGCTCATGCGCGATCGCCATCTCATCGCCCGCGACATCTGCGACCAGGTCAACCCCGGCGAGTATTTCCACGACTACCTTCATCACGGCTTCTACCCCTTCTTCCTCGAGAAGCGCAACTATTCCGAGAACCTGCTCAAGATGATGAACATGACCCTCGAGGTTGACGTGCTCTACATCCGCCAGATCGAGCAGCGCTACCTGCCTAAACTGCGCCGCCTGCTCTACCTGATCTCGCAAAACGAGCCCTGCACGCTCAACATCAGTCAGCTCAGCAAGGACATCGGCACCTCACGTGCCACCGTGATGAACTACCTCAAATACCTCAAGGACGCCCGCATGATCACCCTCCTCTACCCCCGCGGCGAGGAGTTCCCCCAAAAGCCCGTCTACGCCTACCTCTACAACCCGAACCTGCTGCACGTCATGAACCGTCAGACGCAAGACGAGCGCACCGTCAACGAGGCCTTCTTCTTCAACCAACTCCTGAAGGACAACCGCGTGAACGCTTACGACAGGCACAACAGCTTCCTGGTCAACGATCGCTACCTCTTCCGGGTCTCCTACCCCGAGGCGCGCTGGAAAGTCAGCCCCGACTTCTACTACGCCGTCGACGAGGTGGAGCCTCCCCTCGACGAGCCGAACTGCATCCCCCTATGGATGTTCGGCTTCTTATACTGATACAATCTCCACTGACTAAATATCCACATACAAGCAATCAGAATGTTACACACATCAAACAACAGATAGTTATGGCACGAGAAAAGAAATTTTTGACCTGTGACGGTAATCAAGCCGCGGCGCATATCTCGTATATGTTCTCCGAAGTGGCGGCCATTTACCCCATCACACCGTCGTCGACGATGGCCGAATACGTCGATGAATGGGCCGCCGCTGGGCGGAAGAATATCTTCGGCGAAACCGTATTGGTGCAAGAGATGCAGTCCGAGGGCGGAGCCGCTGGCGCCGTGCACGGATCGCTGCAGGCCGGTGCGCTGACCTCTACCTATACGGCTTCACAGGGTTTACTGCTCATGATCCCGAACATGTACAAGATCGCGGGCGAGTTCCTGCCCTGCGTCTTCCACGTTTCCGCACGTACCCTGGCCTCGCACGCCCTCTCCATCTTCGGCGACCACCAGGACGTGATGGCCGTACGCCAGACGGGCTTCGCCATGTTGGCCGAAGGCTCCGTGCAGGAGGTGATGGACTTGGCCGGTGTGGCACACCTGGCCACGATCAAGTCACGCGTCCCGTTCGTCAGCTTCTTCGACGGCTTCCGCACCTCGCACGAGATCCAGAAGATCGAGAAGCTCGACAACGAGGATCTCGCTCCGCTCATTGATCAAAAGGCCCCTGGCCGAGTTCCGCGCCCGCGCCCTGAACCCGATGAACCCCGTGGCGCGCGGTATGGCTGAGAACCCCGACCACTTCTTCCAGCACCGCGAGGCTGGCAATCGCTTCTACGACGAAGTGCCCGCCATCGTGGAGGAATACATGGAAGAGATCTACAAGCTCACCGGTCGCAAATACGGCCTCTTCAATTACTACGGCGCCGAAGATGCTGACCGCGTCATCATCGCCATGGGTTCCGTGACGGAAGCCGCGCGTGAGGCCATCGATTACCTCGTAGCCAACGGCGAGAAGGTCGGCATGGTGGCCGTACACCTCTATCGTCCGTTCTCGGCTAAGCACTTCTTGGCTGCAGTGCCGAAGACGGTTAAGCGCATCGCCGTGCTCGACCGTACGAAGGAACCGGGCGCCAATGGTGAGCCGCTCTACCTCGACGTCAAGGACTGCTTCTATGGCCGTGAGAATGCCCCGATCATCGTCGGTGGACGCTACGGCCTCAGCTCGAAGGACACGACGCCGGCACAGATCATTTCCGTCTTCGAAAACCTCGCCCTCAACGAGCCCAAGAACCACTTCACGGTCGGCATCGTGGACGACGTCACCTTCACCTCGCTGCCGATGAAGGAAGAGATCGCACTCGGTGGCGAAGGCATGTTCGAAGCCAAGTTCTATGGCCTCGGTGCCGACGGTACGGTGGGTGCCAACAAGAACTCGGTGAAGATCATCGGCGACAACACCGACAAGTATTGCCAGGCCTACTTCTCTTACGACTCCAAGAAGTCGGGCGGCTTCACCTGCTCGCACCTCCGCTTCGGCGATCACCCGATCCGCTCGACCTATCTGGTGAACACGCCCAACTTCGTGGCGTGCCACGTGCAGGCCTATCTGCACATGTACGATGTGACCCGCGGTCTCCGCAAGAACGGCTCCTTCCTGCTCAACACCATCTGGGAGGGCGACGATCTGGTGCGCAACCTGCCCGTGAAGGTGAAGAAGTACTTCGCCAAGAACAACATCACGGTCTACTACATGAACGCCACCGAGATCGCCCAGCAGATCGGCCTCGGCAACCGTACGAACACCATCCTCCAGTCGGCCTTCTTCCGCATCACGGGCGTCATCCCCGTTGATCTGGCTGTGGAGCAGATGAAGAAGTTCATCGTCAAGTCGTACGGCCGCAAGGGTGAGGACGTGGTGAATAAGAACTACGCCGCCGTAGATCGTGGAGGCGAGTACAAGCAGCTCACCGTGGATCCCGCTTGGGCCGACCTGCCCGACGATCCGCGCGCTGCAAACAGCGACCCGGCCTTCATCAACGAAGTGGTACGCACCATCAACGCTCAGGACGGCGACCAGCTGCCCGTATCGGCCTTCAAAGGCAGGGAGGACGGCACCTGGATGCAAGGCACGGCTTACTACGAGAAGCGCGGTGTAGCCACCTTTGTCCCCGAGTGGAACATGGACAACTGCATCCAGTGCAACCAGTGCGCCTACGTCTGCCCCCACGCTGCCATCCGTCCCTTCGTGCTTGACGAAGAGGAACAAGAAGGGCGCCAACTTCCCCCAGCTCAAGGCACAGGGCAAGATGTTCGCGGGCATGAACTTCCGCATTCAGGTCGATGTGCTCGACTGCACCGGCTGCAGCAACTGCGTCGATGTCTGCCCGGGCAAGAAGGGCGAGAAGGCGCTCGGCATGAAGCACCTCGAGACACAGATGGATCAGGTGCCGAACTGGACCTACTGCGTAGATCACGTCAAGACGAAGCAGCACCTGGTCGACACCAAGGCCAACGCCAAGAACTCACAGTTCGCCACGCCGCTCTTCGAGTTCTCCGGAGCCTGCGCCGGTTGCGGCGAGACGCCCTACGTGAAGCTCGTCACCCAGCTCTATGGCGACCGCGAGATGGTGGCCAACGCTACGGGTTGCTCCTCGATCTACTCCGGCTCCGTCCCCCTCCACGCCCTACACGAAGAACGACATGGGCCGCGGTCCGGCTTGGGCCAACTCCCTCTTCGAGGACTTCTGCGAGTTCGGCCTCGGCATGGAGCTGGCCAACGAGAAGATGCGTGAGCGCATAGTGAAGCTCTTCAAGCAAGCTATCGAGAACGAATACACTCCGGCTGAAGCCAAAGAGCTGATGCAGGCATGGATCGACAACATGTTCGATGCCGATAAGACGAAGGAGTTGGCTCCGCAACTTGAGGCCATGATCGATCGTGGCATCAAGGAAGCCGATTGCTCCGTATGCAAGGAGCTGAAGGGCTTGACCCAATACCTCATCAAGCGCAGCCAGTGGATCATCGGTGGCGACGGTGCCTCGTACGACATCGGTTACGGCGGTCTCGACCACGTCATCGCCAGCGGTAAGGACGTCAACATCCTTGTGCTCGACACCGAGGTGTACTCCAACACCGGCGGACAGTCGTCCAAGTCCACGCCCGTGGGCGCCATCGCCAAGTTTGCCGCCGCCGGTAAGCGCGTCCGCAAGAAGGACCTCGGCCTCATGGCCACCACCTACGGCTACGTCTACGTCGCCCAGATCGCTATGGGTGCCGACCAGGCCCAGACGCTCCGTGCCATCCGCGAGGCCGAAGCCTACCCCGGCCCCTCGCTCATCATCGCCTACTCGCCCTGTATCAACCACGGTTTGAAGGCCGGCATGGGTAAGAGTCAGACGGAGGAAAGCAGGCCGTGGCTTGCGGCTACTGGCAGCTCTGGCGCTACAATCCGCAGCTCGAGGCCGAAGGCAAGAACCCCTTCATCCTCGACAGCAAGGCGCCGAACTTCGACGAGTTCCAAAACTTCCTCAAGGGCGAGGTGCGTTACGCTTCCGTCATGAAGCAGTACCCCGCTGAGGCAGCCGAGCTCTTCAAAGCCGCCGAGGAGAACGCCCGCTGGCGTTATCGCAACTATCAGCGCATGGCCTCGAACGAGTTCTGGGCGATGGGACAATAACAGCAACGCAGAAGTGTCTCCACATAGGACGTAGCGCGGTCTCGTCTTCTTGACGTCGACGCGCTACACCCTTCGGGGCGTCTCTTTCCTACACAAAGCAGGAAGGGGGCGCCCCGAATCTTTTGCCGGAGGGGGCCTGCGGGCCCCGGCGAAGTAACAACCAGGTACCCGGGAAAACTTGGCAGGCGTCCCTGACGCCCCCGAAAGGCGCCAGGGGCGCCGGCCAAGTTTGCCGGATACAGGAGAACTCCCCCGGGTTTTGCCTCTCGCACGCCGTGCAAGCCCTGAAACTCGCCGGGTTTTGCCCCTCGCATGCCGTGCAAGCCCTGAAACTCGCCGGGTTTTGCTACTCGCATGCCGTGCAAACCCCGAAACCCATCGAGTTTTGCTCCGCGCATGCCGTGCAAACCCCGAAACCCATCGAGTTTTGCTCCGCGCATGCCGTGCAAACCCTGAAACCCGCCGGGTTTTGCCTCTCGCACGCCGTGCAAGTCCCGAAACCCGCCGAGTTTTGCCTCTCGCACGCCGTGCAAGCCCCAAAACTCGCCGGGTTTTGCTCCGCGCACGCGTGCAAGCCTTGAAACCCGCCGGGTTTTGCCCCTCGCACGCCGTGCAAGCCTTGAAACCCGCCGGGTTTTGCCTCTCGCATGCCGTGCAAGCCCCAAAACCCACCCCCAGGAATCTTCCGATGAAAAAGACGCGAGGCCCCGAGGCTGGCCTGCGATCTTTTTTACTTTTGCGGCCGTTAAAAAATCATGAAAAGAAAGATGAACCCTGTCAAGTCGATTCGAACGAATCAACAAGCCCTGCTCCGCGAAGTCAGGGATTACGTGATGATTGCCCTCGGCATGCTGCTCTACAGTATCGGGTGGACCGTTTTCTTGCTCCCGAACAAGATCATGACCGGTGGCGTGCCTGGCATCGCCTCGATCATCTACTTCGCCATCAAGCTGCCCGTGCAGTACGTCTACTTCGGCGCCAACGTCTTCCTGCTCGTCCTCGCCATCAAGATCTTGGGGTGGAAGTTCAGCATCAAGACGATCTATGGCGTCTGTATGCTCACCCTATCGCTCGAAGTGGTGCAAGCCATCACGAAAGGCGTGTGGATGCTCCATGATCAACCCTTCATGGCCTGCGTCTTGGGGGCCTCCATCTGCGGCACAGGGCTGGGTATCGCCTTCTCGTCCAACGGCAGCGCCGGCGGTACGGACATCGTGGCCGCCATTATTAATAAGTACAAGGACATCACCCTGGGGCGCGTCATGATGATCCTCGATACGATCATCATCACCTCCAGCTACGTCGTGTTGCGCGACTGGGAGCGTGTCGTTTACGGCTTCGTCACCCTTTTCGTATGCAGCTTCATGCTCGACCAGATCGTCAACAGCGCCCGCCAGTCCGTGCAGTTCTTCATCATCTCCAAGAAGTACCAAGAGATTGGCCACGCCATCAACGCCATGCACCGCGGTGTGACCGTGATCGACACCGTCGGCATGTACACCGGCCAGCCGCAGAAGATGATCTTCGTCCTGGCCAAGAAACGCCAATCGACCACCATCTTCCGCATCATCAACGACATCGACCCCTCGGCCTTCATCTCGCAGAGCGCCGTAATCGGCGTCTACGGACACGGCTTCGACCACCTCAAGGTCAAGCAGAAGAAACATGGCACAGCCGCTGTCGAGGAGGGCGCATGAACTCGGCGTTTGAGCTGAGTTTAAGCGGCATTTGAACCGTATTGAAACACGCGAACCCCGTGTTGCTACCCGATTGGAATACGAAACTAGTAAGAGCCATCCGTTACGGGGTGGCTCTTTTGCTGTTGGCTTACCTGCTGTGCCTGCCGCGCCGACTGTTCGACGTGCCTTACGCCACCGTCGTCACCGATCGCCACGGTGAGCTGCTCGGTGCACGCATCGCCACCGACGGACAGTGGCGCTTCCCGCCCTCCGACACGGCGCCAGACAAGTTCGCCCGCTGCCTCATCGCCTTCGAGGATCGTCATTTCTACCTCCATAACGGCGTCAACCCAGCCGCCATCCTACGCGCCTTCGCGCAGAACGTCCGGGCGCGACGCATCGTCAGCGGGGGGAGCACGATCACCATGCAGACCATCCGACTCTCGCGCGGCGAACGGCGCACGGTGGGGGAGAAGCTGATTGAGATCGTCCTGGCCACTCGGCTCGAATGTCGCTACAGCAAGCGGGAGATTTTGGCGCTCTACGCCGCGCACGCGCCCTTTCGGTGGCAACGTGGTCGGGGTGGAAGCAGCCACCTGGCGCTACTTCGGTCACTCATCCGCCGAGCTGTCATGGGCCGAGGCTGCCATGCTGGCCGTGCTGCCCAATGCACCGTCGATGATCCACCTTTCGCGAAACCGCGAGGCGCTGCTCCGGAAGCGCAACCGACTGCTGCGCGAGCTGCATCGGCAAGGGGTGATTGACGATGCCGACTATGAGCTGGCCCTCAGCGAGGCGCTGCCTGAAGAGCCGCTGCCACTGCCCGCATTGGCCCCACATCTGGTGGCCGACTTTCAGCAGACATGCCCCGGTGAACGCATCGTTTCGACGATCGATAAGGGCCTGCAGTCGCAGGTCGAAGCCGTGCTGGCACGGTGGCACGCAGAGTTTGCGCAGCAGGACATCCGCGACATGGCCGCAATCATTGTTGACGTTCGTACCGCCCGCGTGCTGGCCTACTGTGGCAATGCCCGCTTCGACGAACGACAGCCGGGCAGCCAGGTCGACATCATCCGCGCGCCACGCAGCACGGGCAGCATCCTCAAACCCCTGCTCTACTGTGCCGCCATGCAGGATGGCGACATCCTTCCCCGCACCCTCCTGCCCGACATTCCGATCAACGTGAACGGCTTTGCTCCGCAAAACTTCAGCCTGCAATTCGAGGGGGCTGTACCCGCCGCAGAGGTCATCGCCCGCTCGCTCAACGTGCCCTCCGTCGTGTTGCTCCGCCGCTATGGCGTCCCCAAGTTCTACGACTTCCTGAAGCGCGCTGGCCTCACCACCCTCCGCCGACCGGCCTCGCACTACGGCCTTTCGCTCATCCTCGGCGGCGCCGAAGCCACCCTGTGGGACGTCACCGCGGCCTACGTCGACATGGCGCGTTGCCTCGAGGGACAGCCGCGCATCCCCCTTGCCCTGGCCGCCGATGAGAAGCAGCGCCGCTCCACCGCCCCCTACGTCTTCACTCCGGGCGGCGTCTGGCTCACGTTTCAGTCCATCAAGGAGGTGAACCGGCCGGAGGACATCGACTGGCGCACGATCCCCTCCATGCAGACCGTGGCATGGAAGACAGGCACGAGCTACGGTTTCCGCGACGCGTGGGCCGTGGGCGTTACGCCGCGCTACGCCGTGGGCGTGTGGGTGGGTAATGCCTCGGGCGAGGGTCGGCCGGGGATCGTCGGGGCACGTACCGCCGGCCCCGTCCTCTTCGACCTCTTCAACCTGCTGCCCGCCGCGACATGGTTCGACGTGCCCGGCGACGGCGCGCTCGTCGAAGCCGAAGTGTGTCGCCAGTCGGGCTGCCTCAAGGGGCGCTTCTGCGACGTGTCGGACGTTGTCCCGATTTGTCCCAACGGGCAGCGGACGGAGCCTTGTCCCTACCACATACGCGTGAACCTGACCCCCGACGGTCGCTTCCGCGTCTACGAAAACTGCATGAGCGAGGCGAGCGCTGTGCCCGCCAATTGGTTCGTGTTGCCACCCGCCTGGGAGTGGTATTACCGGCAGCAGCACCCCGAGTATCGTCCGTTGCCGCCCTTCATGCCCGGCTGCGGCGACGACTCCGACCGCCCCATGCAGTTCATCTATCCCCAAGACGCCTTTGCACGCATCACCCTGCCCCGCCAGCTCGACGGCACGCCCGGTGTCGTCACCTTCGAGTTGGCCCATAGCGATCCCAACGCCACTGTCTTCTGGCATATCGACGGCAATTACACCGCCTCCACGCGCGACTTCCACAAGCTCTCCCTCCACCTTGATCCCGGCCTCCACACGCTCACCGTGGTCGACGATCGCGGCCATACGCTCTCGGCCACCATCCGGGTGGAAGCGTCGTAAATCCCGTAACACAAAAAAGAGGATGCGCCGCGGGGCGTATCCTCTTCTTGCATATCGTGGCCATCCCTGCCGGGGGATGCGCTGCGGTTACTTCCGTTTCTTTTTCGGCTGCTGCTTGTTGTAGTGCTCGAGCCCAACCCGGACGTTTTTCTTCAGTGCCTCGGACGAGAGCGTGGCACCCGTCACGGCGTCTGGGGCTTCCTTCACGGCCTGTGACACGGCTTTGCCGTCCCAAAAGGTGAGGATGGCTTTGGCGCGGTCGAAGAACTTCGGCGTCTCTTGGTTGGGCAACGCTTCGACGCGCACCACCTTGTTTTTGCTTGATGAAGATCTTCACGGGCGTTGGGCTTTGGTAGCCCTTCACGTCGTGGGTCAGCTCGGTGGTGTTGATCACCGTCATGCCGTTCTCTTTCGTGATTACGCCGTCGCCGGCCTTGGCAGCCGTGAGCAGTAGCACTATGGACAGGGGCCGCGGCCACTGTCGTCAATCTCTTGTTCTTTCTCATTTTGTTTATTGGGGTGTATGAATAATATGTAGTAGGGGGGACTTTATGGTCGCCCGAAATATGCTTTGGGTCTTCTTTTCTGGCCTTGATGCTTCTTCTTTTCTTGTCTTGGTGCTTCTTCTATTCTTGTCTTGAATCTTCTTTTCTTCCCTTGATGGAAGAAAAGAAGCAAAAAAAGATCAAGGCGTCAGGGACGCCGGCCAGATCAGCTGGGTACCTGTCAAACTTCCTTGCCTCGGTAGAGGCCGTCAGGGACGCCGGGGAAGTTGGCCGGGTACATGATAAGAGTAATCGTGTACCCGGCAATCTTCGCCGGCGGCCGCAGCCGCCTACCAGACAAACTTGGCGGCCTACCTGTCACATTGGGTTGGTGGCTCTGACGCCTTCTTTACTGAGGAGTTCGTCGAAATAGGCGATGGTCTTCTTTAGTCCTTCTTCCAGCCGGATGGTGGGTTTGCCAGCCGCCGAGCTTCTCATAGGCCAGGGAGATGTCGGGCTTGCGCTGCTTGGGGTCGTCTTGGGGTAGGGGGGCAAAGACGATTTTCGAACGTGATCCGGTGAGCCGAAGTACTTCGTGGGCCAGCTCAAGCATGGAGAACTCGCCGGGGTTGCCGATGTTGACCGGCCCGCTGAAATCGTCCGGCGTATCCATCATGCGCATCATGCCTTCGATCAGGTCGTCGACGTACTGGAAGCTGCGCGTCTGGGAGCCGTCGCCGTAGATGGTGATGTCGTGGCCGGTGAGGGCCTGAACGATGAAGTTGGAGACCACGCGGCCGTCGTGCTTGTCCATGCGCGGGCCGTAGGTGTTGAAGATGCGGACGATCTTGACGCGGATGCCGTGCTGACGGTGATAATCCATGCAGAGCGTTTCGGCGGCGCGCTTGCCCTCGTCGTAGCAGGAGCGGATGCCGATCGGGTTGACGTTGCCCCAATACGACTCCGGCTGCGGGTGGATGGTCGGGTCGCCGTAGACTTCGCTCGTAGAGGTGTGCAAGATCTTCGCGTGCACGCGCTTGGCCAGGCCGAGCATGTTGAGCGTGCCGTAGATCGACGTCTTGAGCGTTTTGATGGGGTTGTACTGGTAGTAGACGGGCGAGGCGGGGCAGGCCAGGTTGTAGACCTTATCGACCTCCGCGTAGTAGGGCGTGGTGACGTCGTGGCGCACGGCCTCGAAGCGGTCGCTGCCCAGCAGGTGGCGGATGTTGTCCTTGCTGCCCGTGAAGTAGTTGTCGACGCAGATCACGTCGTTGCCTTCCATGACAAGGCGTTCGCAGAGGTGCGACCCGATGAAGCCTGCGCCACCGGTTACTAAAATTCTTTCCATATATCGTTTCTTCTCTGATTATTCATCTCGGCGCAAAAGTAGGCCGGGTGTTGGGATTTCTCTGTTTTGAGTGCTGAGGCGGCCGTGAATAGGTTCCGAGGTGGTCGTAATACGTTCCGAACCTATTGGAACCACCTCCCTAACCTATTACAATACGTTCCGGACGTATTCCGACCACCTCACCAACGTATTCCAACCACCTCAGAACCTATTCTAATACGTTCGGAACGTATTCCGACCACCTCACCAACGTATTCTAACCACCTCGGAACGTATTACAATACGGTTCCGAAGGGTATTTAATCACGTTCCGAACGTGGTTTAATACGGTTCCGAGGTGGTCACAACCACGTTCCGGACGTTATTTTACCACGTTCCGAGGGGTATTTAATATGGTTTAGAGGGGTATTTAATGACGTTCTGAAGGGTATTTAATATGGTCCCGAAGGGTATTTAATATGGTTCGGCGGGGTATTTCATCACGCCCTGAACCATATTTAATGACGTTCGGAACGTGATTATGACCACCTCGGAAGGGTATTTCACCACGTCCGGAAATACCTCGGAAGGTCTTCCGAATCGCACCATGGGTTATGGCAAAAAAAAGAGAGAGGGCACATCGCTCCGAGCGACGCGTCCTCTCTCTCCCTCCCCCAGTGGAAAACCAGAACTTGTGCGGATTACTTCTGGGCGTTTAGGCGAGCCTGAATGGCCTTGGCCTTTTCTACGGAGGCGCTGTTGTCGGCGTCGATGCCGTAGAGCTCCTTGGCCGGAATCTTGATCTCCATGTTGGTGGGGATATGATTCGGGTCGGCGATTTTCGATTTGTTGAATTCGTAGATGTAGACCCAGAAGACCTTGTTACCGTAGTATTTCTCGGCCAGCTTGGTCAGGAATTGCCCTGGCTCTAACCGAACGGTGGCCACCACTTTGCGTTTGGGTGCGGCCGGTTTCTCTTTCTTCTCTTTGGCCTTAGCGTCCTCTTTGGCCTTAGCGTCCTCTTTGGCTTTGGCCTCTTCTTCGGCCTTAGCCTTCTCCTTAGCCTCCTTCTCGGCAGCAGCCCGACGCGCCTTGTCGGCGGCTGTAGCCGGATCGAGCTTCTGTTCGTCGGCTATGGAGGTCTGCGGCTTGTCGCCACGATCGGCCTCGGGGGCGTCTTTGTCCTTAGCCTCTTCACCAGGCATGACGAACGTGTCGCCCGTCACCACCTTGTCACCGTCCGTGCGACCCATGGCACGCGTTTCTGACGAGGGGAGGTAGTAGAAGTAGTGGTAGAAGAGTCCGCCGAGGAGGAGCAGCAGCAGGATGCCGAGCACGACGTACAGCGGGAAGTTTGACGAGGAGCGCTTTTCGCTCTTTTTCGGCTGCGGTGTAGGCTCCACGGGCGGGGGCGGCGCGATAGGCGGGATCACCGTTACGGGCTTTTTTTCCGCAGTGGCCTCTGCTCGTTTGTGCGTCCGGCGTTTGGTGTCGGTGTGTCGGTTCGGCCCGTTGCCAGGGGCGCTTTCGGCTCATCCTTCTGGGCGGGTTCCGGCGCCTTCGTGTCGACCTTTTCGGCGGTCACTTCGGGCGTGATGATTTGCGATGCTTTGAGGTGTGCTGCAGCCATTTCGCCCACTGTCATGGGTTTACTGCCCACCGAGCGCCCCTCCGACCAGCCCTCGGCGATTTCCTTTTTGATCTCACTGTTCATCGTTTGAGATTTTTCGTTGTTCCATGTGCTTCCAATCAGGGTGACGGGCTCCACGTCGTCGTCCCCCTCGTCCTCCTCGTCGTTGTCAGCTTCCTCGGTTGGGGCGGGCGGTGCAGGTGTGGGCTCCGTCGGTTCCGGCTCGCTGTCGGTCGGTTCATTTTCCGGCGTGGAGATGAAAGAAGGGGTGGAGAGGGGAGCCTCGTCCGCCGGCGCCTCTTCGTCGTCCACATACTCACGCTCAGGGTCTTCGGGCGTCTCGATCGGTGCATCACTTTCGCTTGCCTCGACGGCTTCGAAGATGGCAAAGGGTTTATTGATGCGGTCTTTCAGCGATTTATCGGGCAGGTACGACAGCCAGTGGTGGGCCGGAATAACGATGCGCTCGCCCTCTGGCGTCACACTTTCGCGCTCTCTGACGGGCACGATCCGAAACTTTCCGATGCCCTTGATTCGTGTCGATCCGTCCTTGATAAGACTGTCGTTCACCAGCGCGGTCAACTCTCCGACGAAGGTCTGCACCGCTGTGCGGTCGCGACCCGTTTGGGCCATCATCAATTCAATGATGCGGTCTGTGGTGATTTTCTCGTTCATGCCTGATCTAAGTTTTTGATATACGTTCTGAGTCGGGAAGAAGGTCTGAAGACGGGGATCAATTTCAGGGGCAGCAGGTAGCGTTTGCCACTTTCGGCGTCGGCCGAGTAGCGTTCCGCCTTCTTTTTGAGTTCAAATTGCCCCCATCCCTCGAGTGCAACGATGTCGTTATCTGCGAGCCTGTCGGCCACGATTTGCCCGAACGCGTCCAGCATGCTCTCCACCTCGGGGATCTCCCGGTCGAGGCGCGCGGCCAGTTCGGCTATCAATTCTGTATCTCTCATATGATGGATATATCTCTTTGTTTCTGATTATTCGGAATATAAATCTCAGTAGTTCGCCGATGGATTAAACAACCTTCCGGCCGTATAGTTCGAACGGTTCAGCGGCTTCAATCTGTACGGAGTAAATTTTGCCGAGCTCCATGTCGGCATCCTTGTGCACGAGCACCTCGGGGTCTACTTCTGGCGAGTCGAACTCAGTCCGTCCGATGTAGTAATCCTCCTCGCGGTCCAGCATCACGCGCAGCGTTTTGCCCACCTTTTCCTCTTGCACCTCAGCCGAAATGGCCTCCTGAAGATCCATCAGCGCGTTCAGCCGCTGCTGCTTCACTTCGTCCGGCACATTGTCTTGTTCATTTTTATAGGAATGCGTCCCCACCTCGTGACTGTAGGCGAAGGCGCCCATTCGCTCGAAACGCATGTCTCGTGCGAACTGCATCAGTTGTTCGAAGTCGTCGTCCGTCTCTCCAGGATAGCCCACCATCAGCGTGGTACGCAGGTGAATGCCGGGCACTTCTTCCCGAATCCGGGCGATGAGTTCGTAGGTCTCTTCTTTCGTAATATGCCGTCGCATGCGCTCCAGCACAGGGTTACTGATGTGTTGGAGGGCGATGTCGAGGTATTTGCAGACGTTCTCGCGCTCGCGCATCACGCGTAGCAATTCGTGTGGGAAATGCGACGGATAGCCGTAATGCAGCCTTAGCCACTCCACGCCCGGCACGTCCGATAGTCGCTCGACCAGCTCAGGCAGTACAGCTTTGTGGTAAAGGTCTTGTCCGTAGTAGGTCAGGTCTTGCGCGATGAGTTGAAACTCGCTGATCCCTTTTTCGGTCAACAGTCGGGCCTCCTTCACGATCTCCTCCATCGGACGCGAGCGGTAACGCCCCGTAATGATCGGTATCGAGCAGTAGGAACATTTACGGTCGCACCCCTCAGCGATTTTTAGGTACGCGTAATGTCCGGGAGTCGTCACAACGCGATCTTCCGAAAATTCGCTCAGGTAGGCCTTACCTAAATCGTTCAGCAATTCTTTCCAGTTGAATTTTCCGTAGAAACGATCTACGAACGGGAGCTCCTGCTGGAGTTCCTCTAAGAAACGCTCCGAGAGGCAACCCATCACGTACAGCTTCCCGATGCTTCCGCGCTTCTTCTCCTCGCCCAATTCGAGGATCAAGTTGATAGATTCTTCTTGTGCATCGCCAATGAATGCGCACGTGTTGACAACGACAATCTCGCCGTTGATCTTCTTCGCGTCGTGGGTGACGGTGTATCCGTTCAGTTGAAGTTGGCGCATCAACCGCTCCGAATCGACCAGATTTTTCGAGCAACCGAGCGTGATGATATCGACCTTATCTTTTCTCATCGTCCCCGAACAGCGAATCCACGAATGCTTTTCTATTGAATACCTGCAAGTCCTCCATGCCTTCGCCCAAGCCAATGTACTTGACTGGGATCCGGAAATGGTCAGAAATACTGATGACTACACCGCCTTTGGCCGTCCCGTCGAGCTTCGTAATGGCCAGCGCATTGACTTCCGTTGCGGCGGTAAACTGCTTAGCTTGCTCAAAAGCGTTTTGTCCCGTCGATCCGTCGAGCACGAGCAGCACCTCGTGCGGAGCGTCCGGAACGACCTTCTTCATCACGTTCTTGATTTTCGTCAGCTCATTCATCAGGTTGATTTTGTTATGCAGACGCCCTGCCGTATCGATGATCACTACATCCGCTCCGGTTGCTTGTGCCGAATTGAGCGTATCGAAAGCCACCGAAGCCGGATCGGAACCCATCTTTTGCTTGACTACCGGTACACCCACACGTTCGCCCCAAATAACGATCTGCTCTACAGCCGCCGCGCGAAACGTATCGGCTGCTCCTAACAATACAGAATAGCCATGCTTCTTGAATTGATAGGCCAACTTACCGATAGTCGTCGTCTTACCTACTCCATTGACACCAACCACCATGATCACGTAGGGCCTTTTTTCCTCTGGTGTACGGAAGTCATCCGCGTCCTCGGTCTTATTTTCCGTAAGTAGGGTGGCGATTTCTTCACGTAAGATCTTAGTCAGTTCTGCGGTCGAGACATATTTGTCTTTCGCGGCGCGTTTCTCAATCCGTTCAATAATCTTCAGGGTCGTATCCACGCCCACGTCCGAAGAGATCAAAACCTCCTCCAGTTCATCCAGCACGGCGTCATCGACCTTGCTTTTTCCCACAATGGCTTTGGTGATCTTAGAGAAGACGTTCTCTTTCGTCTTTGATAGACCTTTGTCTAATGTCTCCTTTTTCTCTTTGCTGAAGAAATCAAAAAATCCCATCTCTTAATCGCGTGATAAGTAGGTAAGTAAGATTGGGCCACAAAAGTAGATCTTTTTCGGAAAGCCTAAGACATACATGATCAGGGTTGCCAGAGTAACCGTATCAAAAACCAAGTAGCTGCATGAGGTAGGGAATATTATAGATAGCACTCCGTTGTCTTCCTTTGACTGAGAGCTGATCTTTCTTCTGCTTGAGAAGAAGCAGAGACAACTTGGGAATATGAGATTGAGAAGCGGTTTCGTTGCTTGGCAAATAAACAAAAACAGGGGAAAGCAATTTTGCTTTCCCCTGTTTTAATAGGTGGGCGCTGAGGGATTCGAACCCCCGACCCTCTGCTTGTAAGGCAGACGCTCTGAACCAACTGAGCTAAGCGCCCTTTTTTGTTTGATGGTGTTGTTCTCTCTCGAAGACGGTGCAAAGATAAGGGCGTTTTCGAAACCTCCAAAAAATGCCATGAAAAAAGTCGATCTTTTTTGAGTCGTCATGGATCATTGAATTCTTCTTTTGCGTGCTTATGCGTTGTGTCCTAAACTATTGGATAGGATTTCTATGGCTTATTAGTTCTATTCAGAACAAGGTGCTTTTTTCTCCTTGTGGATGGCTTTATCCTAAATAATGGCAGGAGGAAGTGCATGGCTCAGCCTGTTTCGGGGGTGATTGGCGGGCTGTCTGTTCTGCGTGGAGGTGTCTTTTGCTATAGAGATCTTATTCCGAATCAGATTCAGACGGATTTTTACTTTTGCCGCCACTTCGTCAGAGGTTTATTGAGACTTTTGCGCGAAGAGAGATCCCCTATTGTTGTATTGTTATATTGTATCATGTATTAGAACAAACAGATCAGATTATGAAAAGGCTTTTATGGTTTGCAGCAGTGGCTGCAGTATGTGTGAGTTGTGGCGGGAAGAAGTCTGGCTACGTGATTGATGGTAAGATTGCCGAGGGTCGTACGGACCTCGAAGGTAAAGTACGTGTATCTGATTCCGTACGGATCAGATGGTGCGGCGACGGACAGTGCATTGATCGAGAAGAATACGTTCAAGTTGCAGGGCGAACCTACCGCTGACGGTCTCTATGCTCTCTACTTGAAGGACGAGGGAGACGAGATGATGAGTCGTGTGGGTGAGGCGCCATTCTCTGCCGTGTTTGTGTTGCAGAAGGGGGAGATGCGGGCTGTACTTGACTCGTTTTCGTATGTAACGGGTACGCCGGAGAATAACGCGTTCAAAGACATTCGTTCGGTGTTGGTCAATGCGCAGAAGAACTATATGAACCTTGTCAGCAACGTCAAGGAGGGTGAATTAGAGGCTGTGAAGGCGAAGGCAAAGCAGCTGGAGGACGAGATGATGGCCAAGGTGAAGGCTTACATCGAGGCGAATCCTAACAAGCTCACTACGGCTAAGCTCCTTACCGATTTCCAGTTTGGGCTGGATGAAAAGACGCAGGAGGCAGCATTGGCCAAGGCGGATTCGGCCTTTATGAAGTTTCCTGGCATCAAGGAGATGGCCGAACACTTGCAGGCTATGAAGAAGGTGGCCGTCGGACAGAAGTTCACAGACTTTGAGATGGTCGACCTGAAGGGTGACACCCACAAACTGTCGGACTATGTAGGCAAGGGCAACGTGACGCTGGTAGATTTTTGGGCGTCGTGGTGTGGGCCGTGCATGCAGGAGGTGCCGAACTTGAAGAAAACGTATGAGACCTACCACAAGAAGGGATTTGAGATCGTCGGAATTTCGCTTGACTCGGAGAAGGGCGCCTGGGATGCAGCCGTGAAGGACAAACAGATGAACTGGATCCACCTGTCCGACCTGAGAGGGTGGCAGTCGGCTGGCGGAGCTCTCTACGGTGTACGATCAATCCCGAACACCTTCTTGGTGGATAAAGACGGTACGATTGTCGGTCACAACCTCTTTGGCGAGGAGCTGAATAAGAAGCTGGACGAACTGTTGGCCGAGAAGTAATCCTCCCCGAAACTTTGTGTATAGGTATGATAAAGCGGCAAGGCAAGTGTACAATGTGATACGGCCTTGCCGCTTTCCTTTTACTTTTGCTCCATCTGATTTCAAAACACGATAATCACTATGTTCAAGAAAGAAACTTACATTCAGCGGCGTGAGGCCCTGAAGAAGGCTGTTGGCACGGGCCTGTTGTTATTCATGGGTAACGACGAAGCGGGTTGCAACTTTGAGGACAACCTCTATCCCTACCGTCAGGACTCTACGTTCCTCTACTATTTTGGCTTGCCCTATGCGGGGCTAATGGCCGTCATTGACATCGATGAGAACCGCGAGATCATCTTCGGCGACGAACTGACGATCGACGCCATCGTCTGGATGGGTATGCAGCCGACACTCCACGAAAAGAGCGAAGCTGCCGGCATTAAAGACGTTCGTCCGTCGGCCGAGCTGAAACCCTACCTCGAGGCAGCCGCCCGCAAGGGACAGCCCGTGCGTTACCTGCCGACTTACCGCCCCGAACACCGCATCAAACTGCTCTCACTGCTGGGTATCATGCCGGGTGCAGAGCAGCCGTCGGTGGAGTTCATCAAGGCAGTGGTGAATATGAGGAACTACAAGTCGGACGAGGAGATTGCAGAGATCGAAAGGGCGTGCAATGTGACGGCCGACATGCATCTACGTTCGTTACAGATGGTACGTCCGGGAATGCGGGAGTGCGAAGTGGCGGCTGCTGTGCAGGAAGTGGCGGCTGCGCACAACTTCATGCTGTCGTTCCCGACCATTGCCACAGTGCACGGCGAGACGCTCCACAACCACGACCACAGCAATGTGATCCGTAGCGGGCAACTCTTCCTGCTCGATGCGGGCGCGGAGACAGAGATGGGCTACGCGGGCGATATGTCGAGCACAGTGCCTGCCGATCCGAAGTTCACGGCACGCCAGAAGGAAATGTTCGAGATCCAGTTGGCCAGCCACGAGGCAGCCGTCAAGGCGCTTCGTCCCGGCATCCGATTCGAGGAAGTGTACGACCTGTCGGCCGAGGTGATCGTCGAGGGCATGAAAAGCGCAGGGCTGATGAAGGGTGACGCCAAGGAGGCTGTCAAGGCCGGTGCGCATGCGCTCTTCTTCCCCCACGGACTGGGCCACATGATGGGACTCGATGTGCATGACATGGAGAACTTAGGCGAGGCTTACGTCGGCTATGGCGACCAACCGAAGAGCAAACAGTTCGGACGCAAGTCGCTGCGGTTGGCCCGTGAGCTGGAGCCGGGATTTGTGCTGACCATTGAGCCGGGTATCTACTTCATCCCGCAGCTCATCGACTCGTGGCACGCAGAGAAGCGGTTCGCAGACTTCATCAACTACGACAAGGTGATCACCTACAAAGACTTCGGCGGTATCCGCAACGAAGAGGACTACTTGATCACTGCCGATGGTGCGCGTCTCTTAGGCAAGAAGATCCTGCGCCATGCGGACGCACTGGAGGAGCTGCGGAAGGGCTGATGACGGAATGACGGACCGTTAGTTGTCCGTCGTTAGCGCTTATGCCGGGTATCCCGATCGCGGATGCCCGGCATTTTTTTATGTACTCCCGTGTGAGGAGCGGGGCAAACCGTCCGTCGCGGGCGAGGGGTAGCGGCCAAAACGAGCGAGGCCGCCCGGCGGGATCTCCCCGGCAGGCAGCCTCTTGTTGGTATTCAATGTTGTGTACCCCCAATGGCTTTCGCAAGCCCTACGCGGGGAGCACTTCATTGATGATTGACATCCAGTCGAGGCGCTCGGGGATGACTTTCGCAAGTCCTATGGATGATGAGCGCCCCAAAATGATCGCTTATAGTATATGAAACAACTCCGGACGGACTTATCGCAAGTCGATTGGTCGATGGAGCGTTATGATAGAGTAGTATGAGTGGGCGTACGCCAGATGTCACACGCTGGCGCGCGCCTAATTGCAATTTCTGTTAGAGTCCTAACTGGTTCAGGATGAATTCGAAAATGAATGACCAGTTAGCTATCGATTGCTCGGTGCTTTGTCCCGATCCGTGGCCGCTATCATAGTCGATATGCAGGATGACGGGGTTCAGCTGACCGGGGTTGTTCTGCAGGGCCGCCACAAATTTCTTGGCGTGGAGCGGGTCGACACGACTGTCGTTGGCACCGGTGGTGACGAGCATGGTCGGCAGGTTGACCCCCGAGCGAATGTTATGGTAAGGCGAGTAGGGGAAGAGCCAGCGGAACTGTTCGGCGTCGTCCGAGGAGCCATACTCGGGGATCCAGTAGCGGGCGATGAGGAAGCGGTGGTAGCGGAGCATGTCCAACAGCGGCACCTGGCAGACGATGGCCCGGTAGAGGTCCGGCCGCTGCGTAGCGATCGCGCCCATGAGCAGGCCGCCGTTGCTGCCTCCCCTTAGCCGCAATGCGGGTGGGGTTGGTGTACTTCTCGCGGATGAGCCACTCGGCGCAGCTGTTAAAGTCGTCGAAGGTGTTCTGCTTCTTGTCCAGCATACCGCTGCGGTGCCAGCTCTCGCCGTACTCGTCGCCGCCGCGGATACCGGCCTCCACCACGACCACTCCGCGTTCCAGCAGTGAGCGGTAAAATCCGATGTAGCTGGGCGCGATACCGTCGTTGAATCCGCCGTATCCGTCGATCAGCACCGGGTTATTGCCGTCCATTTTGAGCCCCTTCTTGTGGTAGATGAAGGCGGGGATCTTCGTGCCGTCCTTTGAGGGGTAGAAAATGATCTTAGCCTCGATGTCGCTCATGTCTATCGGCGTCTCGCGGGCGAAATAGAGCTTCCATTTGAAGTCTTTGGGCGAGGCCACGAAGGTTTTGGGCATCGTGGTGAAGGTGTTCAGGGTCATGTAGATCGAATCCTTCTCGCGGTCGTAGCTGATGCCGCCCACGTTTCCCAGCTCGGGCAGCTCGATTTCGCGCTGCCGATGGCCCTCCAGATCGTAGAGCGTGAGGCGGCTCTGGATGTCCTTCTTGTCCTGGACAATGATGTTGTGTTTCGTCACTACGCAGTTCTGCATCACGGTCTCGCCTTCGGGGATGAGCACCCCGCCAGTCCTTGTATTCGGGTCGGGCCACGTCGGCCGTCATTAGGCGGAAGTTGGGCGCGTGATCGTTGGTGAACATATACATGCGGTCGCCAATGATCTGCGGATAGGCGTTCGATACGGTGCTCTCATAGATGAGTCGTCCCTTCTCGTTCGTGCCCGTGCGACGGATGTAGGCCTTGTTGGAGTAAAAATCGCTCTCGCCATAGACCGTCATGTCGCCGTATCGGTTGTCGTAGATGAAAAAGCTGTTTTTGGCGTCGTCCGTGGTGCCAATCTGACGCGCTTTGGAGGCTGGGGTGCCGAACTCCCAGAGATACGTCTTGAGGGGGCGCTGGGCAGCCACGTCCTCCGGCGAACGGAAGGTGACATAGGCGTGCTTCTGATCCTTGGTCCACTTAAAGTCGAACGTATTCTCGAGCGGTTTGCCAATCTGTTTCCCCGTGCGCGTATCAATGAAATACGTCGTCGAGATCTCCGCGCCACTCTTTTGAGCGCTGATTGCTGCCCGGTTGCCGTCGTAGGTATAGGCCACGCCGGAGGTCGACGTCTTGCCCGTGGGGTCGATGGCCACCGGGTCCCAGATGAGTACACGCTTGCCGTTCAGGATGGTGTAGATGCGATACTGCTTGTCGCCCTTCATCTTCACGGTTTGAAAAACGCGATCGCCGACGTTGGTCAGCGGTCCCTCGTAATCGCGGTCGATATAGGCTGCGAGTTGTTCACGTACGCCCGGATGCACCTGCTGTGTCTTCTGGAGGTACTCGATACCATAGTCATGCTGCGCTTTTGACCAGGCCACGACGGCCGGATCGTCCTTATCCTCAAGCCATCGGTAGGGGTCGGTAAAGACAACATTGTGAATCGTGTCTCTTACGGCATGTTGGGGGGTTGCCGGCGGTCGAAACTCGACCTGTGCCCGCCCCGCTGTTCCAGCGAACAGCATCATCGGGAGCCAGTACTGATATTTCATCTTGTGTGGTATAAAAGTGGTGATGTCTATTGAAAACGTGGGCAAAGAAGGGGATGAAAATCGAAAAAATGAAGCCCGAATGCAAAAAAGATCTCCCCTTGTCGCGCCGAATAGGGCGGGGGAGGAGCGGGAGCGGGGGAAGGCCGATCGGGATTCCTCGCGTATCTTTGCCCTACCACTAAATACCCCCTGCATGTATGCCCACCATCTTCATCCTTTTCGGATTCCGATTCATGTTTTACTCTAACGACCACGAACCCATCCATGTGCATGTGACAAAAGGAGACATCCGAGCCAAATTCAACCTCTTTCCCGTCACACTGGTGCAGAATCACGGACTGAAGCCATCGGAGCTCAAGCTCGTAGAGCATGTGATCCGTGAGAATCAAGAAATCATAGCCGAGCATTGGAATCGGTTCTTTAACCAATCAAGATAAACAAAATGGATATGCTACACATTGAAAGATCTGGCTGACCGACGACGCCATATGGATACGCACTGCGGACGGACGCGAGGCTGCCGAACGCTTTGCCGACTACCCGCGACTGGCCCGCGCTACCGCCGACGAGCGTGCCCGTTACCTGGCCGACGGGGCGGGGATACACTGGCCGGAGCTGGACGAAGACCTCTGTTACGAAGGATTCTTTGCGCCTAAGACGCACAGCCCGCTGTACGATTTCTTCATGGCGCACCCGGAGCTGGACGCCTCGGCCGTGGCCCGGCGGATGAAGATGCCGCAGAGCCTCCTCGCCCAGTACCTCAGCGGGGCGCGACAGCTGTCGGAGCAGGGCTTTGAGGAGATCGTGCGAACGGTGCGCTCCATCGGCCGCGAGTTGGTCGAGGTTTAGCCCTTGCGCCTATATATATAGGTATAGACGTGCGGGGGCGCGCGCTTGTCGCTGTCGGTGGGAGATACGAAGACTTGGAAAAACCCATTGTCTCGGACAATACTAAATGCCTGATCAAGGTATTCAATATTGTCTGAGACAATACTAAATACCTGATCAAACTATCTATCATTGATCGAATCAATAATAAATAAGAGCGTCGATATTTATTATCGCTTCCGGAAACATTGAATGCCTGCGCGAGTTGTTTATTATTATCTCGGACAATGACGCCCTCCGAGGGGGTGAAGTCTCCCCGCACCCGAGACAGTGTCACCTTCGAAGGCTCGGAATCTCTTATCGACAGAGATCGTAGGGGTTTTCCATGCGTGGGGCCTCTCTATGTCTGAAAAAGTGTCGCCTTTGGGTGTCTAAAATCTCTTATTGATAGAGACCGTGAGGGTTTTCCACGTGCGGAGCCTCTCTATGTCTGAAAAAGTGTCACATTTGGGTGTCAGAAATCTCTTATCAACAGAGACCGTAAGAGCTTTCTATGCGTGAAGCCGCTCTATGTCTGAAAAAGTGTCACCTTTGTGCGTCTAAAATCTCTTATCGATAGAGACCGTAAAAGTTTTTTGCATGCAGAGCTTCTCTATGTCAGAAATGGTTGTACCTTTGGGGCCATCAGATCGCTCCTCGTCCGAGGGGGGAGAGGCTTCCCGAAAGAGACGTTTCTTCATGCTTCAGACAATGAGAGATTTGTTCGAGAAAAATTCACCATATTTGCACACAATTCTAGACCATGTAATGTTATGACGAAAGAAAAAGTGAGCAGCTACGAGCTCCCAAAAACGGTAAACTTTATCGTAGCCAACACCTCGAGATTCTCCGCAGAGGAGTATGTACCCTATCAAGTAGAGCTTTTCAAGCACGTCAAGGCAGCCGACCCAACGAAGATCAAACTGCCGGCCGGCATGGCCGAGGAGTGGGACCGCCTGAACGGTGTTGGGATGGAGATCAACAAGGTCACCGCCACTTCGGGCCTTACCAAAGCCAGCAGAAGAAAGATCAGGAGCGCGACCGCCTGCTGATACACCTCTTCGGCATGATCCGCCAGCAGAAGTACGCGCCCAAGAAGGAGACCATCGAAGCCGCCGAACGCCTCAGCATCATCGTGGCCCCCTATCTGGGAGCACGCGACAAGCGCTGCGACATCAAATCCGGGCTCATCCTGGGGCTGGAAAAAGACCTCGGTAAGGCCCCGGCCGACGTGGCAGCCGTGGGACTCACCGACACCCTGAGCCAACTGCACACCGTCAACGCGGAATACATGACCCTGGGCGGAGCCAGCGACGCCGAAATCATCGAACGCAGCAAGTTGCCGTCCATCCGGGACGTCCGAGATGCCATCGACAAGATCCATCTGGTGGCCTGCCAGGTGCTCCAAGCCAACTACTTGACCACCACCAAGGACGAGGAGCGCACGGCCATCGAGGCCCTGGCCGAACAGATGAACCAGGTCACGCTCCGCTACAAGTCGCGCCACAACGTCAGTGAGGCCCAGAAGAAATCCGCCGCCGAGAAGCATCCCAAGGAACCCAAGGAGCCGAAGGAGCCCAAAAAGCCGGCCGATCCGAAAGACCCCAAGGACCCGAAAAAGCCCGACGCGCCCAAGGATCCGAAGGACCCCAGCAGCCCGGCACCGGCCCCGGCGATCAGCCCAAACCGGGCGGCGAGCAACCCAAACCGGGCGGCAGTGACGGAGGCCCCGACATCCACCTTCCGGAAGAGTAAGACGAGACGAGAGACAATGATCTAAGAGCGAGAAACGCCGTGCGCATGCGTTCACCCCGCAGGTGCCCGGCCGTTTTTCGTTTTGCATCTTACGCGTGAGTCCTACTGATTTTAGCTATTCGCTTTACGGTTTGCGCGTGAGCCCTACTATTTTTAGCTATTCGCTTTACGGTTTACGCGTTGGTCCTACTGTTTTTAGCTATTCGCTTTGCGGTTTGCGCGTAAGCCCTACTGTTTTTAGCTATTCATTTTACGGTTTACGCGTGAGCCCTACTGATTTTAGCTATTCGCTTTACGGTTTGCGCGTGAGCCCTACTGTTTTTAGCTATTCGTTTTATGGTTTACGCGTGAGTCCTACTGATTTTAACTATTCGCTTTGCGGTTTACGCGTGGGCCCTACTGTTTTTAGCTATTCGCTTTACGGTTTACGCGTAAGCCCTACTGTTTTTAGCTATTCGCTTTGTGGTTTGCGCGTGAGTCCTACTGTTTTTAGCTATTCGTTTTGCGGTTTACGCGTGAGTCCTACTGATTTTAGCTTTTGATTTTTCACTTATCCGTTTCCCCGACTCGTTTTTAGCTTTCCGTTTTTCATTTTTTAGCTTCCCCGACGCAGCGTTTGGCTGCGTTTTTCGCATCACAGATCACGTATTACACACACAACAAAATATCTACGAAAATGAAAAGAACCACCCCTTGGATTGTGGCGCTGGCCTGCCTCACCACGATCGGCGGCTCCCTCTGGGCCGCCAGCGAAATGAATCTCGCACCTTGGGCCGCCCCCGCTCCGGCCCCGGCGCCTGCACCGAAGCAGTTGACCGTCACGGCCGCCCCAACCGACAGCGTGGCCGACACTGGAGGCACGGTGACTCTCCAGATCCAAAGCGATACCGCGTGGTCAGTGTCAACCGTTCCCGCTTGGATTACGCTCTCCCAAACCAGCGGGCCCAAGGGCGCCGGATCGGTGACCGTAAATGTCGCTGCCAACACGACCTCTTCCCCGCGTACAGCCACAATCGAGGTTTACGCCACGGATAGCGCCGCTTTGAAGCAGACAATTACGATCAACCAGAAGGCCCAAGCGCCGGCCACGATAGCCGTTACGGGAGTCTCTCTGGACAAATCTAACGAAACGCTTACCGCGAGCGGAGCCACCCTGTCGCTGACCGCAATCGTCGCTCCTACCAACGCCTCGAACCAGAGCGTAATTTGGGAAAGCTCTGCATCAGGGGTAGCATCCGTCTCCGGAAGCGGTCTTACGGCTACGGTTACTCCACTCACTGCAGGCTCAGCCACGATTAGTGTAAAGACGGTCGATGGTAACTTCACGGCCTCTTGTAATGTAACTGTCAATGCCGCCGCAGTGCCCGTTACAGGCGTGAGCTTTTCTCCGGATAAGGACACCGTTGTCCTCGGCAGTGGTAATCGCACAATCACGGCGACCATCACCCCGAACACGGCGACAAATAAGACTGTTACTTGGGAAAGCCTGACTCCCACAGTAGCCACCGTCACGCCGGGCTCGGGACTTACGGCCACGGTAAAGCCGCTTACTGTGGGTGATGCCGTCATTCAAGTGAAGACAGCCGATGGAAACTTTACAAGCAACTACCGGTTGCACATCAAACCCGCCGCTGGCACGCCTCGCACGTTCACCGTCACCCCGACAACCTTCTCCAACCCCGCTTCTGGCGGATCGGGTAGGGACACGATCAACATCGCCTCCAACGTCGCTTGGGTGGCCACCGTGCAAGCCGGACAAGACTGGCTCAGCGCCGAGGGTGCCACGACGGGAACAGGTAACGGTAGCGTGATCCTCACCTACACCACCAACACCTCCGCCGCCCGCTCGGCCACCGTGACACTCAAGACCGCCGCAAACGATACGACCGTCACCGTCACCGTCAATCAGGCCGCGGGAAGCGCCGTCCTCGAGCTCGAAGACACCGCCCAGCTGCGGAACGTGCCCTTCACCGGCAGCAATATCTCGATCAAGGTCAAGAGCAACGTCCGCTGGCGAATCACGTCCGACGCCGGCCCCTGGATCCAGTTCCTCGACACGCAGGGCAACCCGCAGATAGCCCGCCAGGGCGGCAACGACCAGACCGTTACCGTGCGCGTCCTGCCGAACCTCGCCACCATCGGTCGCACGGCTAAGATCACCGTCGAGACAGAGCAAACGGGCGTTCCCAAGATCACGCGGACGGCCAACGTCAGCCAGTCTGCCACCGATTTTAGCTTCAATATCAACGGTCTGCCCGAGCCCGTGGACGCTGCTGGCGGAGAGTTCGCCCTCGCCCTCAGCGGCAGCGCGAACTATGCCGTGTCCACCCGCAACACAGATTGGCTAAAGATTAAAGAAGCCGCGGTGGAGAAGGACTCCATCAGCTATGCCGGCGGCACGCGCACTTTCAAGTTCCTCGTCAAGGGTAACGAGACGGGCGGTCTGCGCGTAGGCTACGTCCGTGTTTACTACGGCGGCACACTCGTCCAAACGCGCAAAGTCACCCAGACGGGCAACCAGATCAATGTCCAAATCATTACCCCGGGAACAATTCCCGTCAACGGCGGTACGAAAGAGGTCCGCATCAGTGGCTCCGCCAAGTGGAACATTCGCATCTCAGCCGACTGGCTCCGCGTTGATAAGAAGAAGGCTGCCACGGGGGCGGTCAACGACACCCTGATCACCTTCCGCGCCGCCGGAAAGAACCCCAGCATCCAGCCGCGTACGGCCACCGTTACCGTCCTCACCAAGCTGGGAAAAAGAAGCCGCTTCGTTCACCCTCACCCAGGACGGCACTTTCTCCACCGTCTACGACAAGAATCTCTTCGAGTCGACCTCTGAAAAGGGCGGCGAGCGCACCGTCACCGTCAACAGCGAACAGCCCTGGCTGCCTACGCTGAGCGAAGTGGCGGCTGCCTCCGCTGCAACTGCTGAGCTGCTTCGCGTGGGCGTATCCGGCACGGACACAACGCTCACCTGGCTCACTGTTAACTACGACCGTGAGGCAGGACCTTCCCGCTACAACGGCACCGTCAAGATCGTCGTCAAGTCGAACAAGACACAGCTTTCCCGTGAGGCGCTGCTGATCCTCAAAACCACCAACGGCGTGGCCCCTGACACAGTTGTCATCAAGCAGTATAACGTCAGCGGTAAAATGACGCCGCGCGCCGCCGAGGTCAAGGTAACGTCCCTGACAATGAACCGTCCGAACGTGACCATCAACGGCGAGAAGAACGTACAGCTCTCGGTAGCTGTCAAGCCAGACAACGCGACGAACAAAAACGTGACATGGGCCAGCAGCGACACCTCGATCGCCAAAGTTGACGCCAAGGGACTCGTTACCATCGGCCGTAAGAAGGGTAAAGTGACGATCACCGCCACCGCAGCTGACGGCAGCGGCGTAAAGGCCACCAGCATCATCGACGTACTTATCCCGCAAGCAAACATGGAGCTCTCCGGCCTGAAGGTGTACGCCACCGCTGGCCAGTTGCACCTGTCGCTGCCCGCGTCGGATGACGTACAGATCTACGCGGTCTCGGGTGCGCTCGTTCGCTCCTTCACTGCTCCCGCTGGCGACACGTCCGTAGCGCTTCCGTCGGGCATCTACATCGTTCGCGTCGGATCGCTGACCGAGAAGGTAGCCGTGGAGTAATCTCTTAACGGCTAGCGATTAATGGCCAATGGCGACGCTTGAATTGGGCTAAGCATTGGCCATCCGCCATTCGGCATATCCAAAGAAGTCCCCCGGGCAAGGAGCAATCCTTAGCGCGGGGGACTTTTTTATGGGCGATAGGGAAGGGTGCGGGGCGGATTAGGCCTCGCTGACGTACTGGAGATTGGTGGGGCGAGCTGCACAATGCTCGGCAATGGCGCGGCGATCGTCGTCGGGTTCTACGGCGGTGATTCGTAGATGGGGCTTGACGAGCGCAGCGAGTAAAGCCTGCTCTCCGTAGCCGGTATTGCGTAGCGTCACTTCGCCGCTGTCGGGCAGGGCGGAAATTTCGGCCGTGTAGTTGTCGTGCTGGCGTAATGCGTGGCGAACAGCTCGTTCGACAGATGGCCCCTTGTAAATATAGTTGTGAAGGACGAGGTCGGCAAAGTACGCGGGCATTTCTACGCGGCGGCAAAGGGCCTCGTATTCTGCACGATAGAATTGGCGAAGCTGGCGGGCCCGTGCGATATGGTCCGTGCCAAAACGTGTGTCAGCGGGGGTGATGCGAGGGAGCACGCGAACGTGAATGCTGCCACGGCGAAGCATGAAGTCTTGCTTGGGTAAAACATGCCCCGTGCCGTGAAGCACGACGGGTAGCAGGTCCATATTTAATTGTTCAGCCAGGAAAAATGCACCTCGCCGGAAGCGTAATAGTGAGCAATCGGGGGGAGCGGGTACCCTCCGGGAAGATCGCAATGGAGTAGCCCTGACGTTTGGCCTCGCGCAGGTGTTCCAAAGTGCGGTCAAGTCCCTCCGTGACAGGATAAAAGTCTGCGTAACGGATCAATTGGCCATAGAAGGGAGAATGCCACACCCAATCGTTCGTCAAAATGATGAGCTTGGGGGTGAGCATGAGCAAACACATGAGGTCGAGGTGAGACTGGTGGTTACACAGGATGATAGATGGCCGACGAAAATCCTCGCCGCAGGTATTCTCCACCGTGGTGCGCACCTGGGGGAAGTGGTGCATAGTGAAACGGGCCACGCTGTAAAGCATACGATGGTAAGCGGCTTTTTACGACTCGTTTTTTTGCCCAAAGTGAACATCACCCATCCTACAACGGTCAATCCAAAACTCAAGACGAGGAAATACGTAAACGCATAGATGCTTATAAACAAATTGCGGAGTGTTACCGGCATGCGGCGAGCTTTCCCGCGCGTAGACGTCAGAAAACCAAAAAGAAAGGGCGGAAAAATGTACGCCATAACTACCACGGAAAACATCCCCACCACGGTTACCTCGCCGAGGGAACGAAGCGCTGGGTGACGGGCAAAAATCATCGCACCCATGCCCACAAACATAATGGCGGCAGAAAGGGCTATGCTGTCTTTGTATGATGCCAAAGTGCGGCGCCGATAAGTGTACTCATAAATGAGTCCTTCCGTCATGAAGATGGTGTAATCGTCGCCTTGACCGAATATAAACGTGGCCAGGATGATATTTACGATGTTGAATTTCATATCGAAAATGCCCATCAATCCAAGAATCCAAACCCAACTGAGCGCGAGGGGCAGAAAGGCTATCAAACTGAGTTCGAGCCGACCCAGGGAGAACAGCAGGAAGATAAAAACGATAAAACCGCAGACGTAGAGGACATAATTAAAGTTATCCGACAGGGAGGCGATCATGCGGCGGGTCATCGACTCAGCATCAAAGGCGATGGAGGCGGTGTTGCGATCGTTCAGGGCCTTTTCTACGGCCGGGGCACGGTCGGCGTCAAGATACAAGAGGTTGACAATCATCGTTTTTTCGGGCCGCTCAAATACATAGCTCCCGCCTACGGTCTGGCGAAGGGGATTGAAAAATTCAAGCCCTTCGATCGACCACGATCGGCTTACGGACGCATTGAAAGCACTAAATGCGTCGGCACGAAAACCTAGCCGCGAAGCCTCTTCATTCAAAATATTTAGCACAGAGTCCCGACGCGTTTTCCAAAAGCCTCCCACCGGCCGAGACGCTCTGCTTGACGAGCGCGCGAAGGAATCAGGCCGTCAATGCCTCCCACGCGACTGATATCGCCTCTTTTTTTCAGGTCAGCGAGGGCCGCGAGACTCTGCTCGTTGGCTTCTAAGGCCGAATCGGGCGTGGCGCCTTCCGTCACGTAATAAAGAATGTGTTGATTTTCGCTCAACATGGCCCGCAGGTGCGCAAAATCTTTCCGATGAGCGTCCGTCATATAATTAATGCGTGCCATATCGGCCTCAAAAGACGATCCGTCAGAAAAAAAGCTCAATAAAATGGTGAGAAAGACCACCGCGCCAATCACCACGCGATTACTTCCCCACGGGCGAGACGTAAACCATCTAAAAGGCGAATAATCAGGACGTGGGACGGCCCGATGCGGAAGTAAATGGGGCAAAAAAAAAGGAGTACAAAAAGGATCGTCCCAACGAGCAGAAGCGATGCAAACCAACCGAGATCACGCATCGCATCTGAATTGATAAAAACAAGGCTCATAAAGGCGCTAACCGTAGTCACATTACCCACGGTAAGGGGCCGGACGATGTCTTTTATTACTGCACGAGGGTCGGGCGTATGATGGTGATGGCCAATGAAATGCAGCGGATAGTTTATTGCGATACCGAAGATGATGGAACTAATGCCAACGGCAATTGTGGAGGCCTCGCCGCGAATAAGATGAAGCGCAGCAAGCGCAAAAAGTCCACCGAAAAGGACGGCCGCAAACACAAGACCAATTTCTCGCGCACTGCGGAAGGAATAAATGAGGAGCGCGAGAATAATTACGGCCGAAAGGATGCCCGTAAACAGTGCGTCTTGTCTAATCCGATTGGCGTTGGAGAGGGAGATTTCCACGGCTCCAAACTGTGGAATGAGACGCCCTTGAACTCCCGTTCGGTCTCCGCCATGCACGTTTTGAGATTCTTGATAAAGCGCTCATTCGCAGAAGTTTCGCTGGCGGGGATGCTGCATTCGATCATGAGTAATGCCCGCCCGTCATCGGCAAAGATGTGATCCTGAAAGAGGCTAAAACGCCCGCCGGCTTGCATGTTGCGAAGTCGATCCACCGCCCCTTCGGTCAATCGGAGGGGGTCGGCCAATAGCTGCGGCCTTAAAATCATGCCGACGGACGAGGTGAGGATGTCCCGATCCGCCTCCAAGCGACGAGCGATGGCCGCGCGATTCAGCGTGGAATCTATTCGCTGATAATCTTCATCGGTGAGAAAGTACGGCATGTTATCTGTCACAAATTCAGCCACCTCCATCATTTCCGCGGGGTCAATTCGATAGCGAAGGCGCTGTATGCGATCCGCGTCGGGCATCGTTCGCAGCCGTTCGGCCAGCGCGTCGATCGCCTCCACCTGTTCAGCCCGCGCTTCGTCGGTCGTGTCGGTTGCGCTGCAATAAACCGTGATGTGATTGGAGAGGATGACCTCCCGATAGGCATTATTTATGCGCGCATTTTCGCTGTCGTTAGGCAGAAAGCGTGCAATGTCTTCCTTAAATCCTAACCGGTAAGCTGAAAAGAGGCAAAAAGCTGTGAGAAAGAGCAATAGCACAAAAAGCAGCACCCTATGTCGGGCGAAAAAATCATAGATGGAAAGTATAAGATGGCTCATGGGCAAGTAAAAAATGGATATTGAAAAACGAATTGCCTTTTGTATCATCCGATGTAGGCGACTGCAAAAATGGCGTACTAATTTCATTTGCCCATACATGGCCCCTGAAAAAATGCAGCGCCCTCGTTTTGCCGATAGAAAGGGTCATGCACCTCTTCAGGAGGCCATCCATTGCTCAAAATACTAATCGAGATGAATGTTGTTTAGTGTATCTTCCGGAAACGATTAAGCCACAGGAATGTTCCTTAGTTGCTCTGATGGAGCAATTAACCCGTAAAAATGTCTCTTAGTTGCTCTGATGAAGCAATTAACCCGCAAAAATGTCTATTAGTTGCTCTACTGAAGCAATTAAGCCGAAGAAATGTCTCTTAATTGCTTTATCAGAGTAACTAAATGACATGAATATGATTTAGTATTTTCGATCCAAGATATAGTCCTGCAAAACGTATTTAGATTTGCTCGAATCAAAGAAAAGTTCATGCAGAATGGCATGACCTTTCTTTTGATCAAATAGAGACCTATGCGAAATGTATCGACCTTTTATTTGGATCGAGAAAGAGTTATGCGAAATATCACGACCCTTTTTTTGAACATAAAAAGAGTCATACGAGATGGCATATTCGGCATTTCTGTAGGGGCGTATTGCATACGCCCCCTTAGGATGTCCCCAAAAGGAATATATGATCAGAAAGGCAGATACATGTGGGGCGTATGCAATACGCCCCTACCCTGACGGAAGAAAAGATCTATTCCTAAGATAGATTTGAGGTTATATGAATAGATATGGATATTTTTTTGATCCGAAAAAGGGGCATGCGGAACCGATTATCCTTCTATTTGAATCGAAAAAGGAGTATGCAAAACGGTATATTAGGCATTTCTGTAGGGGCGTATTGCATACGCCCTCTCAAGACACCTTAAAAAGCGGCGTATAATCAAAAATCCAGATACATGTAGGGCGTATGCAATACGCTCCTATCCTGACGGACGAAAAGATCTATTTCTAAGATCAATTTTAGGTTATGTGAAATGGCATGACCCTTTTCTTGATCCGAAAAATGGTTATGTAGAATCGATTATCTCTCTATTTGAATCGAAAAAGGATTATGCGAAATGGCACAACCTTTTTTTGATCCGAAAAATTGTTATGCGAAACGACATAGCAGGTATTTCTGTAGGCGCGTATTGCATACGCCCTCTCAAGACACCTTAAAAAGCGGCGTATGATCAAAAATCCAGATACATGTGGGGCGTATTCAATATGCCCCTACCCTGACAGAAGAAAAGAACTATACCTAAGATCAATTTTTTGGTTATGAGAAATGGTATGACCCTTTTTTTGATATGGAAAATGATTATGTGAAATAGTAGATTCACTTTTTTTGGATCGAAAAATGGTCATGCTAAACGGCATATTCGGCATTTTTGTAGGGGCGTATTGCATACGCTCCCTCAAGATGTACCCAAAAGAAACGTATGATCAGAAATCCAGGTACATGTGGGGCGTATTCAATACGCCCCTACTCTGACGGACTGAAAGGTCTATTCCTAAGATCAATTTTGTGGTTATACAAAATGGTATGACCTTCTTTTGATCTAAAAAATGGTCACGCGAAATGGAACAATCTTCTTTTTGATCAGATAGAAACCTATGCGAAATGTATTGACTATCTATTTGAATCGAGAAATGATCATGTGAAATGGTATATTCGGTATTTCTGTAGGGGCGTATTGCATACGCCCTCTCAAGACACCTTAAAAAGCGGCGTATGATCAAAAATCCAGATACATGTAGGGCGTATGCAATACGCCCCTATCCTGACGGACGAAAAGGTCTATTTCTAAGATCAATTTAAGGTTATGCGAAATGGCATGATCCTTTTTTTAATCCGAAAAATGGTTATGCAGAATCGATTGTCCATCTATTTGAATCGAAAAATGGTTATACAAAATGGAATGATCTTCTTTTTGATCCGAAAAACATTCATGCAGAATCGATTATCCTTCTATTCGGATCGAAAAAGTGGTATGCGAAACGACATAGAAGGTATCTCTGTAGGGGCGTATTGCATACGCCATCTCAATACACCTTAAAAAGGAACGTATAATTAGAAATCTATGTACATATGGGGCGTATTCAATACGCCCCTACCCTGACGGTAGAAAGGATCTATTTCTAAGATCAATTTGGGATTATGCGAAACGATATAATCTTCTTTTTGATCTGAAAAATGGTTATGCAGAATCGATTATACCTCTATTGAAATCGAGAAAGAGTTATGCAAAATGTATTGACCTTTTATTTGAATCGAAAAATGGTCATGCGAAACGATATAGCAGGTATTTCTGTAGGGGCATATTGTATACGCCCCATCAAGACAGCCCAAAAAGAAACGTATGATCAGAAATACAGATACATGTGGGGCGTATTCAATACGCCCCTACCCTGACGGCAGAAAGGGTCTATTCCTAAGATCAATTTGGGGTTATGAGAAATTGTATGATCCTTTTTTTGATCTGAAAAAGGGTTATGCGAAATTGTATGACCTTCTTTTTGAATCGAAAAATTATCATGCAGAATCGATTACACCTCTATTTGAATCGAACAATAGTTATGCGAAATGGCACGACCATTTTTTGATCAAACAGAGACCTATGCAATATGTATTGACCTTTTATTTGAATCGAAAAATAGTTATGCGAAATGGCACAACCTTTTTTTTGATATGGAAAATGGTTATGTAGAATCGATTATCTCTCTATTTGGATCGAAAAAGGATCATGCTAAACGACATATTGGGTATTTCTGTAGGGGCGTATTGCATACGCCCCCTTAGGATGTCCCCAAAAGGAACGTATGATTAGAAATCTATGTACATGTGGGGCGTATGCAATACGCTCCTACCCTGACGGTAGAAAGGATCTATTTCTAAGATCAATTTGGGATTATGCGAAACGATATAATCTTATTTTTGATCTGAAAAATGGTTATGCAGAATCGATTATCCATCTATTTGAATCGAAAAATGGTTATGAGAAATGGCACGACCATTTTCTTGATCCGAAAAATGGTTATGAAAAATGGCAGGAAAGGATTTTGGGAAAATGTTTTAGAGGAATGTTTTTAAGGCACTTATTTTGAGGGAGTATTTTCCTTTGTTGCGAGGTGGAAATAGTTTAGATTGAAGGAGAAAAAGGAACGATAGGAGCAAAAAAAGTCCTGCCAGAGGGAGGAAATGAAACTCCGCGTCTGGCAGGACAATCATTTTTTAGCTATATTTCTTCACGCCGTATAGGTTGAGGCCGATGTGTCGCCACCTTTTCCTGTCCAATTGGTGTGGAAGAAGGTTCCGCGCTCACGATCGATGCGTTCGTAAGTGTGCGCCCCAAAAAAGTCGCGCTGCGCCTGTAAGAGGTTGGCCGGCAGACGCTCCGTGCGGTAACCATCGAAGTAGGAAAGCGCCGCGCTCATCGATGGCACAGGAATTCCGTTCGTGACGGCCGACGCCACCACGCTTCGCCAACCAGATTGGGCCGTGAGAACTTTCTCCTTGAAAAATGGATCCAAAAGAAGGTTCGTGAGGTTCGGCATGCGGTCAAAAGCCTCCTTAATTTTGCCCAAGAAGACCGACCGGATGATGCATCCGCCGCGCCACATGAGCGCGATGCCGCCGTTGTTAAGATTCCAGCCGTAAGTGTGGGCCGCCTGACGCATCAGGGCATAACCTTGGGCGTAAGAAACGATCTTGGCGGCGTACAGGGCGTCGTGCAGGTCGCTGAGGAAGGCCGCGCGATCGCCCGCGAACGTTTTTTTCGGCCCAGAAAGTTCCGCGGAGGCCGCCACGCGTTCCTCTTTCATCGCAGAAAGGCTGCGGGCAAACACCGCCTCCGTAATTAGCGTCAGGGGGACACCCTCGTCGAGGGCCGCGATGGCCGTCCACTTGCCGGTGCCCTTCTGGCCCGGCCGCGTCGAGGATATAATCGAGCGTATATGCGCCCGTGTCGTCGCGATAGGCCAAAATATCTCGGGTGATTTCGATCAGGTAACTGTCCAAATCTCCCTCATTCCACTTGGCAAACACGTCGTGCATCTCCGCGTTCGACATTCCGAGCAAATCTTTCATGATTTGGTACGTCTCGCAGATCAATTGCATGTCGCCATATTCTATGCCATTGTGCACCATCTTGACAAAGTGGCCCGCGCCGTCCTCGCCAACCCAATCGCAGCAAGGCATGCCGTCGGCTTTGGCGCAGATGGATTGAAAGATGGGCTTCACGAGCGGCCATGCGGCCGTGGAACCTCCCGGCATCATCGATGGGCCGTTAAGAGCACCCTCTTCACCGCCCGAGACGCCTGTTCCGATGTAAAATAAGCCCTTGCTTTCCACATACTTCGTTCTTCGGATCGTATCGGGGAAGTGCGTATTTCCCCCCGTCAATAATTACGTCGCCAGCTTCGAGGTGGGGGAGTAGCTGCTCGATCAAATCGTCGACAGCAGGCCCCGCCTTGACCAGCATCATCACCTTTCGCGGCCTTCGGATGGCCCTGCAAAACTCCGCGATCGTATGCGTGGCGATAAATTTTTTGCCGCGCCCTCGCCCGTTCACGAAATGGTCCACTTTTTCCGTCGTACGGTTATACACGGCCACCGTATAGCCCTTACTTTCCATATTGAGCACCAGATTCTCGCCCATCACGGCGAGTCCGATCAGCCCGATGTCTGCCAAATTCTCCATTTGATTGTTCTATTATATAGTTAGGGGTTGTATGTGATACGTTTGAAATCAGAATAGTCTCCTGTCGTTTTGCAGCAGTCCGTTTTTGCCTGTGGGCAGAGGGGCGATGTTTTCATCCATCCCCTTTGGGGCGTTAAAAAGACCGGTGTCACGAGTCGATACTTTAGAAGCGAGAGTAAATTGATGTATCGTAAATCGCTCATCTGTTAAATGAGGACATAAATTGAGGATCTCTTTTGCAGGGCCATATACCTTGTATGATAACAAGTGTTCCGTTGTTCCCTATTCGATAGATCAACTTATAACGTTTATCTACCACAATGGATCGATAAGTTTTTTCGGCACGCTGCAAATGTGATTCAATGCGCCCTGCCGTAGGGAAGACGGAAAGCGTATCTGCCGTAGTAAATATACGCTTTAACAGCCGATTAGCGCCTTGTTGACTATGGACTGAGTGCCAATTGTAAATACGTTCAATATCTGCAAATGCTTTTGGCAGCCATATGAGCTTTATTTTTTCATCCATTCGGCTGCCATCTTTCGTACTTCATCCATGGTATAACCACGCACTTCTCCGCGTTGCCATTCATCGTCTCTTCTGTAGATCTCTTCTTTGAGATCGTCTAAAGAATGAAGCAGAAAAGGGGCGATGTCATCTTCATCGGCCCTCATATCCACTTCATATTCAGCCGTGGGTTCTTTCACGTGGCCTTGTTTCGTCTTTGGAGGATAGGTGCACTCTTTCATTGTGAACTACTTATTTGATTCTTTCAGCGGACAAAAGTACGGCACGGCCGAAAACCGATAGCTATTCCCGTGCAACCCGTCAGGAGGCCCAACTTTCCGCCTCCATGCTTGCAGCTCATGCCCTCGAGCCTATCTTTGCCCGCGAGTTTTGATTTTTGGCTACACATTATATTACATCCCACTATTCTCGACCCACGCAATGAAGATCTACACAAAAAATGGCGATCGCGGACGTACCGGGCTTCACGGCGGATCCCGTGTCGACAAGGACGATCCACGTATCGAAGCCAATGGCTGTCTCGACGAGCTAAACGTGGCTATTGGCCTTTTGCGCGCCCGACTTAACGCCTCGAACGAGTGGCAATTCATGTTGCACGACGTGCAACGGACGCTTATGGTCGTCATGTCACACGTCGCCACTCCGTCTTCCGTGCGACACCTCAACCCGAACGTGTTGCCAGACGATCTTTCGGCACAGTGCGAGTCGTGGATAGATGCAATGACGTTGCTAATGGCTGACGGCGAAGGATACTTTATCCTTCCTGGCGGCACAGAAATATCGGCCCTCTGTCATCAAGCGCGCGTAGCTGCTCGACGCGCTGAACGTCGCCTGTGCACGCTCAATAAGCTCGATGCGCTGCCCGCACAGATCATGTCGTACATCAACCGCCTCTCCGACCTCTTTTTTACGATGGCACGCTTTGACTTACACCTCACCGGAGCCTCTGAGGAGCGTTGGCAGGCTTTCGGATACAAGCGAAAGAGGCGAGAAGACGTGGCGGAGAATCGGAGCGAAGGCAATTAGCACCGCATGGAGAAGGCGTTACAACGACAGAAGGACAAACGGGAGAAAGAAAAGACGCGCCGCGAGCTGCTGGCGAAATTGTATTTCGATTTTTCCAAACTGGTTTTTGCCGCGTTTGTATTAGGCGGATTGTCGCCTTTATTTCAAGGAGAAGCCGAAGGAGAAGTTTCTGTACTCGGTATTTTTATTGTAGTGACATTAGGAGTCTCTGTTACCATAGTGTTTGCGTACATCGGAAATAAGATTTTAAAGTAGAAGGATATGACCTCTCTGATTATAGTATTTGCAGTTATTGCTGTAGTGGCCGTGGGGAACTTAATTTGGCTCTACACACCCTCTGGCAAGCGATGGCTGAAGAGCCTTGATGATTGAATTAGCATTTACAGTTTGTGGAGAATGAAGCAGCAGTGAGCAATGGAGACAATCAGCATTAGAGCATACACGAATGATGATTCACAAATCGAAGCGATCAAAGCCTTTATGAAAGCCTTGAAGATCAAGTTTGAACTTGAAAGAGAAACGAGTCCTTATCGCCCGGAGTTTGTGGAGAAGATCCGACAAGGCGATGAGGACATTAAGCATGGGCGGGGCAAACACGTAACACTCGAGGAACTGGATGCTTTATGGAAATAGTCTTTCTGCCGAAAGCAGAGGAGGACATGGCCTATTGGATCAAAACAGGAGATAAGGGTATCCTAAAGAAGATAGCGCAGCTTGTAAGAGCCATAGTCAAAGATCCTTACTCCGGCATTGGAAAGCCTGAAGCATTGAAGTATGATCTCGCCCCCAAATGGTCGAGGCGGATAACGAAAGAACATCGCATTGTTTATCATGTGCAGGGCGATATCCTTTATGTTTATTCGGTCAGAGGACATTATGAGTAAATCACAAGTGGAGGACACCACGTTCGAAAAGTCCTCCCGTTTTCAGATTATAGATTTTCACTACACCTAAATGAATCAAGCAAGAATCATTGTGGCCGGCATCGGGCCCGGATCGACAGGCGACATCACGTCGGCCGTCATCGATGCACTCCGACACTGCGACGCGGTCGTCGGCTATCATTACTATTTCCCTTTCATCGAGGCATACTTGCCTGCGGACGCACTCCGCATCGACAGCGGCATGAAGCAGAGCGACGCCGCGCCGAGGAAGCCTTCCGTGTGGCTGAGGAGGGGCGTACCGTCTGTGTCATCAGCTCCGGCGACGCGGGGATTTACGGCATGGCCTCCCTTATCCTTGAGATGAAACACAAGCGTGGCAGTCACGTGGAGGTAGAGGTGTTGCCCGGCATCAGCGCTTTCCAGAAAGCTGGCGCATTGCTCGGCGCACCGATGGGACACGACTTCTGCGTCATCTCCCTTTCCGACCTCATGACGCCGTGGCTGCTCATCGAACGGCGCATCATTGCCGCTGCGGAGGCCGACTTCATCACGGCCGTGTATAACCCGAAAAGCGACAGCCGATACTGGCAACTCTATCGCCTGAAGGAGCTCTTCTTGGCACGTCGTGCACCGGAGACGCCCGTGGGACTTGTGCGGCAGGCTGGGCGAGACGGCGAGACGACGACCCTCACCACGTTGGCTGACTTTGACCCCGAGCAGGCGGACATGTTCACCGTCGTGCTGATCGGCAACTCGCAATCGTACGCCGTAGGCAACACCTTCGTCACGCCGCGCGGATACTATCGCGAGATGGAGCGCGAGGAGGGCGTCAATGTGGGGCAGGGGATTATGATCGAGAGCTTCCGCACCATCGAGCGTGAGCTGAAGCATCCCGACATCGCGCTCGACCGCAGGTGGGCGATGCTGCACGCTATCCACACGACGGCTGACTTCGATATGGAGCGCCTGCTCTGGACCGATCCGGGCGCTGTGGCCGAGATGTACGAGCGACTCAGCTCGGGGCGTACGCGGACGATCGTGACTGACGTGACGATGGTGACGTCTGGCATCCGCAAGGGCGCGCTGCAACGCATGGGCATCGAGGCCAAGTGCTACCTCTCCGACGAACGCGCCGTGAAGATGGCGGCCGAGAAGGGCATCACCCGCGCACAGGCCGGTATCCGCGTGGCCGTCGAGGAACATCCCGACGCGCTCTTTGCCTTCGGGAACGCGCCCACGGCGCTGATGGAGCTGTGCACCTTGATCCGTCGCGGGAAGGCGCGGCCGAGCGGCATCGTGGCGGCACCCGTCGGCTTCGTGCACGTCTGCGAGAGCAAGGAGATGGTGAAGCCGTTCACGGACATCCCCAAGGTAATCATCGAGGGACGCAAGGGTGGCAGCAACCTCGCCGCGACGCTCGTCAACTCCGCCCTCACCTTTAACGACGCGGCGCAACTGCGCCCGGGACGCGATGTCTGAGCCGCGACGCACGTTCTACGTCGTCGGTATCAGCGACGAGCGCGACGTCCAACTGCCTGCCGCCGTGCGCGAACGCATTGCCCGCGGACACGTCTTCTCCGGCGGACGCCGCCACCGCGAGATCGTCGGCGGGTGGCTCCCCGAGGGCGCCGTGTGGATCGACATCACGGTGCCCTTGGATCGCGTCTTCGAGCAGTACCGCGACCACCGCGACATCATCGTCTTTGCCTCCGGCGACCCGCTTTTCTTCGGTTACGCCGTCACGCTTCGCCGCGTCTTCCCCGATGCCGCGATCGAGACGTGCCCCTCGTTCAACTCGCTGCAACTGCTTGTCCACCGGCTCGGCATGCCGTATAACGAGATGATCCCCGTATCGCTCACCGGCCGGCCGTGGGACGACTTCGACGCGGCGCTGATCGAGCGGCGGCCGCTTCTCGGCATCCTCACCGACCGCGAGAAGACGCCCGCCGTGATCGCCCGTCGGATGATCGAATACGGCTACGGTGACGATTACCGCATGCACACCGGCGAGCGCCTCGGCAACGAGACGGACGAGCGCATCCGTACGCTTACGCTCTCCGAAGCCGCCGCGGCCACGTTCACACACCCGAACAACCTGATCTTGGAACGTATCCGCCGGCGGCCACGCCCGTTCGGTATCCCCGAGAGCGAGTTCCACCTGCTTGACGGCCGCGTGAAGATGATCACCAAGCGGCCCGTGCGCCTGCTCTCGCTCAGCATGCTCGACCTGCACAACCGCACGTTGCTGTGGGACGTCGGCTTCTGCACCGGCTCGGTGTCCGTCGAGGCGCGGCTGCAATTCCCGCACCTCCGCGTCGCGGCCTTCGAGATCCGCCCCGGCTGTCGGGAGATCCTCGCCGCCAACTGCCGACGGTTTGGCACGCCGGGCATCACGCCGGTGATGGGCGACTTCATGGAGGCCGACACGACCGACTTGCCCGCACCCGACGCTGTCTTTATCGGCGGCCACGGTGGGCGACTGGCGGACATGCTGCGTAAGATCGACGGCGTGATGCGCCCCGGTGGCGTGATCGTCTTCAACTCCGTCAGCGAGGAGAGTCGGCAGCTGTTCACCGACGGAATCGCCGCCATCGGCCGTCGCATCACGGAGTGCGTCCGCCTGACGGTTGACACGCATAACGCAATCGACGTGATGAAAAGTGAGTAAGGCGAAGTTTGGATACCCAAACACACCCGCGATTTTGACCGCGCAGGCCTCTGCCGAGGCCGGGGAAGATTGCCTGGTACAAGAATGGGGCGTGATTTGCTTTGTACCCGGCCAAACTTCACTGGCGGACGCAGCCGACCCAATCGAGTACTTGTTTGAGGCCGCGCACGCTGCGCGAAGCCAATCGAGTACCTGTTTGAGGTCGCGCACGCTGCGCGAAGCCAATCGAGCGCTTGTTTGGGCCGCGCATGCTGCGCGAAGCCAATCGAGTACTCGTTTGAGGCCGCGCACGCTGCGCGAAGCCAATCGAGCGCTCGTTTGAGGCCGCGCATGCTGCGCGAAGCCAATCGAGCGCTTGTTTGAGGCCGTGCATGCTGCGCGAAGCAATACACGCCCGTGTTTCGGATCAAATCAAGAGGTTTGATTGTTCTCATGGCATAGAAATCATCATATGAAAGAAGATATCACCCTATCTATTGAAGCAGAAGAAAGAATCAGACGTTCGAGGGAGCAACATAACAGAGGCGAGTTCACCTCTTGCCGCGATGCCAAGGAAGCCATTAGGTTTCTTGAGTCATTATAAATGATTCCACCCTCTAATTACACCATCATTCAATGAAAGAAAACATAGCCATCATCTTAGTGTCGGAAGGCGGACTTCCGACGGCGCGCCTCATCAGTCACGAGCTGGGGGGATGCGCCAGTGTTTACCACCCACACCCTCGAGGGGTGCCAAACCTTTCCCTCGTATGCGCAGTTCATGGCTGCGCACTTCCGGGAGTACGATCTCTTCGTCTTTATCGGCGCGATGGGCATCTGCATCCGCAGCATCGCCCCCTTTATTAAGGATAAGTACACCGACCCGGCCATCCTCTGTGTCGACAGCACCGGGCGCTTCGTCATCTCCGTCCTGTCGGGCCACATCGGTGGGGCTAACGACTGGGCACGGCGCGTGGCTGCCATCACCGGCGGCGAAGCCGTCGTCACCACGCAGAGCGACAACACCGGCCTCTGGGCGCTCGACACCCTGGCCCGGCGCTTCGACTGGCGCACGGTCGCCTCGCATGCAGAGATGAATAATATGATCTCCCTCTTCGTCGGCAATCAACCTACCGCCCTGCTGCTCGATGTGAAGGATCGCGGCACGGACTATCTGGAGCGCACCCTGCCCGAGCACGTCAGCGTCTTCTACCGCTTTGAGGACATCCGCCCCGAGGCGTTTCGGCTCATCATCGCCGTCACGCCCTTTATCTACACCGCCGACGTGCCCATCCTCTATTACCGGCCGCGCGTGCTGCACGTCGGTATCGGTTGCCGCCGCGACAGTGCACCCGAGGGCGTGGCCGAACACATGGCCGCCGTCATGGAGGCGCACCGACTTTCGCCGTTGTCTGTCCGCTCCGTGGCCACCATCGAGCTGAAGAAAGACGAGCCGCTCTTCCACGCGCTGGCGCAGACTTGGGAGGCCGAAAAGCACGTCTATCGGGCGGACGAATTGGCCGACATCACCGTGCCCAACCCCTCGCAGAAGGTGTTCGACACGACGGGCGTTTGGGGCGTTTCCGAGAGCACCGCGCAACGGGCTTCGGGCTTTGGGCCACTCGTCATGGAGAAGCAGAAGGGCGTGCTGAGCGCTTCGAGCGACTTCACCTTGGCCGTGGCCCTCGACGCCGATGCGCAGCGTGGCGGCTTCATCGAAATTGTCGGCGCTGGGCCGGCGACCCGGAGCTCGTCTCCGTGCGCGGCAAACGCCTGCTTGAGACGGCCGACCTGATCCTCTATGCTGGCAGCCTCGTGCCCCGCGAACTGACGGAGTACGCCAAGCCCGGAGCCACAGTGCGCAGCTCGGCCGGCATGACGCTCGAGGAGCAGTTCGACGTGATGAAAGCCTTCTACGACCGTGGCTTCTTCATCGTCCGCCTCCACACCGGCGACCCCTGCATCTACGGCGCCATCCAGGAGCAGATGGCCTTCTTCGACCGTTACGGCATGCGTTACCACATCACGCCCGGCATCTCCTCCTTCCAGGCCGCGGCCGCCGCACTCCGCTCGCAGTTCACCATCCCTGAGCGCGTGCAGACCATCATCCTCACCCGCGGCGAGGGGCGCACGCCGATGCCGGAGCGTGAGAAATTGCACCTCCTGGCCCGCTCACAAAGCACGATGTGCATCTACCTCAGCGCCGCCATCGTGGACGACGTGCAGGCCGAGCTACTTCAGGCTTATCCGCCCGAGACACCCGTGGCGGCTTGTTATAAATTGACGTGGCGCGATGAGCGCATCTATCGTGGGCAGCTCAAAGACTTGGCGCAGATCGTCAAGGAGAACAACCTTACGCTGACTACGATGCTCGTCGTCGGCGAGGCCATCGACAATCGGCAGGGGCTGTCGCACCTCTACGCGTCGGACTTCAAGCACCTCTTCCGGCCATGATCCTGATCCTTGGGGGGACGACCGAGGGGCGCGCCGCCGTAAAGACGGCCGACGAGGCGGGCAGTCCCTATTTCTATTCCACGCGTGACGCGCACCAGCAGGTGGATTGCCATCATGGCACCCGCCTCACGGGTGCGATGGATGAGGAGGCGATGGAGGCGTTCTGTCGAGAGAAGGAGATCCGGCTGCTGGTCGACGCCGCCCATCCCTTCGCCGAGGTGCTGCACCGCACGGTGGCCGTCGTGGCCGAACGGCTCTCGCTGCCTGTGGTGCGTTACGAGCGCGTCTATCCGCCGCGCAGTGCGGACATCATTTGGTGCGACGATTACGACGATGCCATCCGTCGGATGGAGGCCGACGGCGTCACCCGACTGCTGGCCCTGACCGGCGTGCAGACCATCGGGCGGTTGCGGGCGTATTGGCAGGCGCACGACGCGTGCATCTTCCGCATCCTCGATCTGCCCACGTCGCTCGCGTTGGCTGAGCGGCAGGGTTTCCCGCGTGAGCGGATCGTCTATTACCAGCCCGGCGGCGACGAGGCGCTGCTCGAGCGCGTGCGTCCGCAGGCCATACTGACGAAGGAGAGTGGCGAGTCGGGGGGCTTTATTGATAAGGTAGAGGCGGCGCATAAGCTGGGCATTGCCGTGTATGCTGTCCGCCGTCCGCCGATGCCCGCGGGGTTTGTCATCGTCACGGGGCGCCACGGTTTTCGCAAACAGATCGAGCGCTTCGTGCCCGGCTTCTTTCCGCTGCGCAGCGGTTACACCACCGGATCGTGTGCCACGGCTGCGGCTAAGGCGGCGCTGATGGCGCTGCTTACGGGCGAGGAGCAAAGCGAGGTGTCGTATGCCCTGCCTGACGGTGAGGTGATGACGCTTCCCATAGCCGAGACGCAGCTCGGCGAGCGAGAGGCAACGGCAGCCGTGATCAAGGATGCGGGCGACGATCCGGACGTGACGAACGGTTGTAAGATCTGCGCGACAGTGGCGCTCCGCGACGGGGGAGAGGAGGGGATCCGCTTCCTGCAAGGTGAGGGTGTGGGCCGTGTGACGTTGCCCGGCCTTGGCCTTGAGATCGGTGGCCCGGCCATCAATCGCACGCCGCGCGAGATGATCACCCGCGAGCTGACGGCGCTCTGCGATGCCCCTTTGGACGTGACGATCGCCGTGCCCGGAGGTGAGAAGATCGCTCGGCAGACGTTCAATCCGAAGCTCGGCATCGTGGACGGCATCTCCATCGTCGGCACGTCGGGCATCGTCATGCCCTTCTCGTCAGACGCCTTCGTGCGCTCCATCCGCCGCGAGGTGGAAGTCTGCCGTGCCATCAGCCCCGAGCGCTTAGTCATCAACTCCGGCGCCCGCAGCGAGCGTTTTGTCAAGGCCGAATACCCCGACTTGCCCGCGCAAGCTTCGTCCACTTCGGCAACTTTATCGGCGAGACGCTGAAGATCGCCGCTGAACTCGGTATCCCGAACGTGACAATGGGCATCATGGTCGGCAAAGCGGTGAAGCTGGCCGAGGGCTCGTTGGATACGCACAGCAAGAAGGTGGTAATGAATAAGGCGTTCCCTACAAACGGTCGCTGCCGAATCGGGCTGCTCGCCGTCGGCTGCGGAAGCCATCACAAGCATCACGCTGGCCCGCGAACTGTGGCACGCTCTCACCGACACCGACCGCGATCGGTTCTTCCCCGCCCTGCTCCACCTCTGTCACCGCCACTGCGCCCCCTTGCTCCCCGACAGTCATCTCACCATCCTGCTGATCGACGAAGACGGGAATATCCCGTATCGTCAATCTTGACGTGTACCCGACAAACTTGGCCGGCGCCCCTCGGCGCCTTGATTTTCTTTTGCCTCCTTTTCTTGTGTCAAGACAAGAAAAGGAGGGTGGGGCATGCGTCCCAAGCAATCAAGTTCTATAGACCCATTTCCCTTCCAACCTCGATAGACCTGTAGCATTTTCTCTGCCTCTTCGTCCTGTTTGTAGAAACATCAAACCCAGACAAACATGAGACGATACTACATCTTGCTGATCGGTACACTGGCCGCAGCATGTGCGACTTACGCACAACAATTGACCGGACGCGTGGTGGACACGCAAAACCAATCCATCGAGTTTGCCAACGTGGCGCTGTATGTGTTGCCCGACTCGGTGCTTGTGACGGGCACGATCACCGACGCACATGGGGATTTCACGATAGAAAGAGGCGTGACGAAGCGAGCCCTCCTGAAGATCTCCTTTGTGGGATACGAGACGCAGACGGTTGAGGCACGGCCGGGTGTGACCGTCACGCTTAAGCCCGAATCCACGCAGTTAGCCGAGGTGACAGTACGGGCAAATCGGCCCGCTATCCGGCTGAAGAACGATGCGCTTGTGGCGTCAGTACAAGGCTCCATGCTGAGCCAAGCGGGCACGGCGAACGACGTGCTGCGCCGGTTACCCTCGTTGACGGTCGATAGCAAAGGCAACATCTCCGTCTTTGGTAAGGGCGAGGCCAAGATCTACATCAACCGCCGCGAGGTGCGCGACCTATCGGAGTTAGATCAGCTGAACTCGGCCGACATACGCGACGTGAAGATCATCCGCAATCCCGGCGCAGGCTACGATGCTTCGGTGAAGGCGGTGATCCGCATCAACACAGTGCGGAACGCCGGAGATGGCTTCGGATTCGATGCGCGGTCGAGCTGGTACGAGGGTGAAACGACCGACCTGCGCGAGTAGTTGAACGTGAATTGGCGAAGGAGCGGCTGGGACGTGTTCGGCACCGTTCTTTACGGCCGCGGGGCGTACCTCATCGACAGCCGTATCACGCAGCAGACGCGCCTTGATACACTTTGGCAACAAGAGAATGCGCTTTGCGCCACGGGCGCCGATCGGTGGATGCGCATCACGGCTGGCACCAATTGGGAGATCTCGCCTAAGCATTACGTCGGCCTCCGCTACACGCTCTCGCCAACCCTGCGCGACGATATCAACTATACGACTTTCAATAGCATGGTTCACGCTGACTCGACCTTTTACGACGAATGGCATAGCGACAATGCGCGCCGCACGACGAACGACCCTGCACACCGTCTCAATGCGTATTACAACGGGACGGTGGGCCGCTTGGGGATCGACTTCAACGTCGACTTCTACACGAGTGGCAGCACGTCGCGCTCGCATGCCCTGGAGGCGAGTCGCATGCAGGAAGACCGCGTGGTGAACTCGGAAAATCGTGTGCGCAACCGGCTCGCAGCGTCGAAGCTAATCCTGTCGTACCCCGTCTTTGGTGGCGAGCTGTCCGTCGGTGGTGAGTATGTCCGCACGCATCGCACGGACGTGTACAGCAACCCTGAGCGCATTGTCCCGTCGTCTGATATGACCGCGGACGAATGGAACAGTAGCCTTTTTGCGGAGTATGCACGGGAGACGCCCATCGGGCAATTCGGCGTCGGGCTGCGCTATGAACATGTTCGCTCCGATTACCTCAGCGACGGCCGACCGCTCGACGGCTTGAACCGCAACTACAATCAATGGTTTCCCAACGTCTCGTTCGGCACGCAGGTGAAGGGTGTCGACCTGCAACTGGCTTACACGGCGAAGACGCAGCGCCCGTCGTATCGCCAATTAACAAGCAACGTGTATTACGCCAACCGTCTCACGTTGCAAACGGGTAACCCGCTGCTGAAGCCAACCCTAACGCACGATGTAAGCCTCACGGCTTCGTGGCGCATTGTGCAACTGACGGTGAGTTACCGGCAGGAACGCGACGCCGTGATTGATCGCACGGAGCGCAGCCGAATAGATCCCGAAGGTGTCTCTCATCACCTACACCAACCTCGATCGGCTGCCTTTGCTGACGGCTTTTGCCACCGTCACACCGACGTTTGGAGTGTGGACGCCACAGCTCAGCGCGGGGTTCGTCAAGCAGTGGGCCGAGGTGGAGATTGACGGGCAGCCGGTGCGCTATGACAGGCCGATTTTCCGCATCTCGCTGAACAACTCACTCCGGCTGCCGGCTGGCCTGCTCTTCACGCTCGACGTGCGTTACCGGAGCAAAGGCGACGAGCGCAATCTGCACCTCACGGATGATACGTGGGTGGTCAACATGGGGCTGACGCGATCGTTCTTCAGCGATCGCCTGAGTGTGATGCTGCGGGGTTGGGACGTGTTTCGCGGCGAGGGGAGGTGGCGCCATTTACCGCTCTCCGCACATGGAGTCCTATCAGGTCGACCGCTACGACTCGCAGGAGTTCGAGCTTACCCTACGCTACCGGTTCAACTCGGCCAAGAGTAAATACAAGGGCACAGGTGCGGGCACCGGTGAGTTAGAGCGGTTATGACCACCCCTTTTAATGGATTGATAATCGAGTACACATAACTCATAGGCTTGCCATCCGCCCCAGCGCTTGCGCCAGTGTGACCTCGTCGGGGAAGGTGATGCCGCCGCGGGTGACGAAGTGGGCGATCTCTTCCGCCGTGTTGAGCACCGAGGGGAGAATGGGGTAGATCGGCTTCGAGCACGTCTGCATCTTTCGAGGATGACGTCCACCGCCGCAGTGATCTTTCCCAGACCGATACTGCCGAAGATCACGGCGATGGCGTCTGTCTCCGGGAAGTGCTGATCGGCATAGTCGATCGCCAGACCGAAGTCCGCCGCAGAGCCCGTGCCGAGGATGTCGATCGGGTTAGCTACCGACGCGCCCGGCAGTAAGCGCGTCTTCAGCTCTTCGGCCATTGCGCCACGATAGGCCGGCACCTTCATGCCGCAACGCACCAAGGCGTCGGTCAGGATGACGCCGGCGCCACCGGCGTGGGTGACGACTGCAAAGCTCCTCCCATGAGGTCGTGGTAGGGCGAAGGCACAGGTTACGGCGATCAGTTCCTCGCGGCTGTAGCACCGCACGATGCCCGCCCGACGGAAGAGCGTCGCCACAGCCTCCTCGCTCGTCGGCCGCGCACCCGTGTGCATGGCTGACGCCCGCATGCCGTCTGCCGTTGTCCCGCCCTTGATGGCCGCGATGCGGCACCCCTTACGGACGAGCGATGCGGCGTGGCGCACGAGCTTCTCGGCGTCGCGGATGTCCTCGATGTAAAGCGCCTTGATGCGCGCATCGGTGGAGGGGTCGAAGTGCTCGTCCATATACTCCAACACCTCCTCGATGCCCGTCTGCGCGGCGTTGCCCACCGACCAGAGCGAGTGGAACCGCAGCCCCTTTGTCAGGGCACATTCGATGAGGAACAACGCCACGCCGCCCGAGGCCGAGATGAGGTCGACGCCGCCGGGGCCGAGCGTGGGCACGGGCGATGTGAAGACGGCGTGGTGGTGCGGGTTGGCCAGCCCGATGCAGTTCGGGCCGATAAGCGCCACGCCGGCCGCGGTGCAGATGCGGCAGATCTCCCGTTCGATGGCTGCGCCCTCGGTCGACTCCTCGCTGAAGCCGGCTGAGATGATGATGATGGCCCGCGCACCTTTCTCTTCCACCAACACGCGCACGGCCTCCGTGCAGTGCGCCGCGGAGACGGCCAGCACGCCCAGTTCGATGCCCGTCGGCAGTCGTTCACGTTGCGCGTCACGGGGTGCCCCTGGATCAGACGCTCCTTCGGGTTGACGATGTATAAGTCGCCCGTGAACGGGCCTTCGATCAGGTTTTTTACTAACCGTCCGCCGGGCTTGTGTATGTGGTTCGATCCGCCGACGACGGCGATTGATCGCGGGTTGATGAGTGCATGCGTAATCATTTGAATGGGATTTAATGGGTGATTGATGGCCGCAAAAATAGGAGCCTTATTATCTGCGGCGGCCAGAAATAATGTATTTCGAGGCCATGCAAATCTGCGGCAGCCAGAAATAATGTATTTCGAGCGTTGTAAATTCTGCGACGACCAGAAATAGTGTATTTCGAGGGTTGTAAAATCTGCGGCGGCCAGAAATAATGTATTTCGAGGGTTGTAAAATCTGCGGCGGCCAGAAATAGTGTATTTCGAGGGTTGTAAAATCTGCGGCGACCAGAAATAGTGTATTTCGAGGCCATGCAAGTCTGCGAGAGGCCGTCGAAGTGTTCGACGGGGCCATGCAAGTCTGCAAGAGGCCGTCGAAGTGTTCGACGGGGCCATGCAAGTCTGCGAGAGGCTGTCGAAGTGTTCGACGAGGCCATGCAAGTCTGCAAGAGGCTGTCGAAGTGTTCGGCGGGGCCATGCAAACCTGCGGGAGGCTGTCGAACTGTTCGGCGAGAATGACCTCCATGATGGGGCCTTGAAGTTCGCATTTTCCCTGCCCAAAGTCTCTACAAAAGACTCAAAAACCGTTTATCCATGCGCTTTCCACAGGGAATTGCACGTCTTTTGCAGCCCTCAAATGACAAGTGAGGGTGACAAAAAGCCCCTCGAAGATTCTATACACACGACTTACGTTTATGAAGTTACGATTCAAGTACACCCTGCCCGTCCTTGCCGCCGCGCTTAGCGTCAATGCGGCCCGGGCGCAATTCAATGTGAAAGGAAACGTCGCCCTCGACAACGGCGACAAAGCCATCGGCGCCACGCTGCGCCTGCTCCGTTCGGGCGAAGTGGCCACGACCGACGCCGACGGGAATTTCACGCTCCACAGCAGCCACGCCACCGACCGACTCGTGGCGGCCTATATCGGCTTTCGTTCGGACACGATCGACGTTACCGCAGCCAACGCCCACGCGCTGGCCATCGTCCTCCGCGAGGAGGTGCAGCAGGTGAGCGAGGTGGTCGTCAAGGGGCGCGTGGCCAACACGCTCAAGTCGCGTATCGCCACGGTACAGACCGAGAAGATCAACTACGAGGAGCTGACGCGTGCCGCCTGCTGCAACCTCTCGGAGAGCTTCGAGACGAACGCCTCGGTCGACGTCTCCTACTCCGACGCGGCCACGGGCGCCAAGCAGATCCGCCTCTTAGGCCTGCCCGGCACGTATGTGCAAATGCTGACCGAGAATGTGCCCAACTTCCGCGGCGCCGCCTCGCTCTTCGGGCTGGACTATGTGCCGGCGCCGTGGATGGAGAGTATTCAGGTGTCGAAGGGCAGCGCGTCGGTGCGCAACGGCTACGAGTCGGTCACGGGGCAGATCAACGTGGAGTACAAGAAGCCCATGAAGGCGGCGCCCCTTACGCTCAACCTCTTCGCCTCCGACGCCGGCCGCATGGAGGGCAACGCCGACGCCGCCATCCGCCTCTCGAAGCACCTTTCCACGGGCCTCTTCGCCCACTATTCGCGCGACAAGCAGTCGCACGACGCCGACGGCGACGGCTTCCTCGATTTGCCGCTCACGGAGCAGTTCAACGTCTTCAACCGCTGGTTTTATAACCGCAAGAATTACGTCTCGCAGGTGGGCGTGAAGCTGATCCATGAGACGCGTGAAAACGGTCAGACGGCGCATGCCACGCCCGCCCGCCCCGGCGATCCGCTGTATCGCATCGACATCCGTACGCTGCGCGGTGAGGTGTTCACGAAGAATGGTTACGTGCTCGACGACGAGGCCAACCGCAGCGTGGCCCTCATTCTGGCCGGTTCGTTTCACAAGCAGACGCGACCTATGGCGCCATCCCCTACGACCTGCGCCAGTCGAACGTCTATGCCAATTTGCTCTTCGACACCGACCTCGGCGTCAAGCACAAGATCAGCACCGGCCTCAGCCTGAATATGGATCGCACGGAGCAGACGTCGAACTATTTCGCCGACGATCCCGCCTTCCTCCGCCTGCGCACGGAGTGGACCGCTGGCGCCTTTGCCGAATACACGTGGAAGCCGATGCGCAACCTGACATCATGGCCGGCCTGCGCGCCGATCGCCACAACGAATACGGCGCCTTTGTCACCCCGCGCCTGCACCTCCACTACACCCCCATCGAAGCCCTCAGCGTGCGCGCCTCCGTGGGCAAGGGCTACCGCTCGGTGAACGTCTTTGTGGAGAACAACTTCCTCTTCGCCTCCAACCGTGTGCGCAACCTCAGCGTGGCGCCCAACCTGCGCATGGAGTCGGCTTGGAACTGGGGCGCAAGCCTTACGGGTTACCTCCCCATCGCGGGGCAGGAGCTGACGCTCTCGGCGGAGTATTACCAGACGGATTTCCAGAATCAGGTGGTGGCCGACGTGATGACCGACGCCCACGGGGTGCGCTTCTACAACCTCGACGGCCGGGCCTATGCGCGCAACATCCAGCTCGAGGCGGCCTACACCTTCTTTAAGGCGCTCGACGTGCGCGCGGCTTGGCGCTGGACGGACGCGAAGGAGACCTACAACGGACGCCTGATGGAGAAGCCGCTCACGAACCGCTACAAAGGCCTCCTCACGGTGGGCTACCGGACGCCGCGCTACGGCTGGCAGCTGGACGCCACGGCACAGTTCAACGGCGCCGGTTCGATGCCCACACCCGACGCCGTCCGCCCGCTCTGGAAGCCGACGTTCGACCCCTACACGATGCTCGGTGCGCAGGTGACGAAGCGCTTCAATAAGATGTCCGCCTACCTCGGCGCCGAGAACCTGCTCAACTTCAAGCAGACTCACCCGATCGTCGCCTCGTCCGACCCCTGGGGTAACGACTTCGACGCCACGATGGTCTGGGGGCCGGTGCACGGTCGGAAGATCTACGCGGGGCTGCGCTGGTCGCTCTAACCTCTCTTCATGGGGACTTTTCCGCCGGCGGGTTAATCGGTTATCTTATTTTTGCCGGCGTCGCTCCCATCGGGGTAAGCATCGAACTCGCCCCTGCAATGACGACTTATAACTACCGCGCCACACTGGCGCATTCGATTATTCACCCTCAAAACAAAACTGAGTATGAAAGCAATTCAATCAATGATCGTTGCCCTGCTGATAATGGCAATGGGTGCAACCCACACGATGGCGCAGGATCAGAAGGCGCCTAAGAAAGACGAGCGCGTCACCTTCGCCGTCGAGATCGTGTGCAGCAGCTGCGTAAAGAATATCAAGAAGCAGTTCGCTTATGAGAAAGGTGTGAAGGACGTTCGCGTCAACCAGGCCAAGCAGCAAGTGACCGTCACCTACAACCCCACCAAGACGGACACCAAGCGCATGATCGCCGCCTTCAAAGAGATAGGCAAAGACGCCACTGTAGCCACTCCGCCCGAGGTGATCAATTGATGCCTCGTTGCGCAGATGTATGTATTCAAGCAGTCCTGTCGGTCTACACATGACCCGGCAGGACTGCTTGCCGTTTTAATCCACCCCTTAACCCCCCATACGTATTCACGATGAAAGTCTCCCGCCTCCTTCACCTCCTATTGGTTGCGACGCTGCTCGCCCTACCCACCTTATCCATGCTGGCCGACACCCCGAAGAAGGCTGCTCCGACCGGCACCTTCAAAGCGTTTCCCGTAAGCGAAGATTTCACCCTCAACCCCTTCACCTACTTCCGTGAGGGCCTCCTCTTGGCCGCTGGCGACCGTGAGAAGAGCAACGCCATGACCATCGGTTGGGGCGCGATGGGTACCCTTTGGGGACGGCCTACCGTTACCGTCTACGTGGCCGAAAAGCGCTACACGAAGACGTTCATGGACCGCTCGCCCTACTTCATCGTCATGGCCTTTGCCGAGGGCGACAGCATCCTCCGCTACATGGGCCACCACAGCGGACGCGACGGCGACAAGGCCGCAGCGCTCGGCCTCCATACGCTTTACACCGACAACGGCACGCCTTACTACGCCGAGGCCGACCTTGTCCTGGAGTGCCGCCTGCTCTACGCCGCGCCCTTCGACTCGGCCGCGTTCAAAGACGATGTGCCCCGCGAGCACTACGCCAAACGCGGCAAGGCTGGCCTCCACACGATGTACATCGGTGAAGTTGTCCGCGCCCTGCGCAAGGAGTGAGCGCTTCCGAACGCGCCCTGCAATAGGTCGAAACGATAAAAAGACGCCCCGTTATCCGAGAGATGACGGGGCGTCTTTGCGACGATACCCCTCGTCCCGTCGCGGGACGGCGTCTCAACGGTCATTTTGGTCTCGTCCCGCCGCGGGACGGCATCTCAACGGTCATTTTGGTCCCATCCCGTCGCGGGACGGCGTCTCAACGGTCATTTTGGTCTCGTCCCGTCGCGGGATGGCATCTCAACGGTCATTTTGGTCTCGTCCCGTCGCGGGACGGCGTCTCAACGGTCATTTTGGCCTCGTCCCGTCGCGGGACGGCATCTCAATGGCCATTTTGGTCTTGTCCCGTGGCGGGACGACGTCTCAAAAACAGCATCCTCTGACATCGAACACACGTTTTTAGCTATCCCTTTTTAGCTTTTCGTTTGAAGTAATCGTATCGGATGATCGCGTCCGATACGGGCCAGGCTTCCTTCAGCCGCTGGAGTGTCGGGGCGGTGACGGAGTCGGTCCTACCGTAGATCGCGCCGTATGGATCGACGGCCACGGGCGGGCGTGTGGGGTCGGTGAGGCTACGGCCCATGCCGCGCCAGGCATAGCGTCGCAGTCCGAGCAGTCGGAGCAGAGTGGGATAGATGTCTACTTGCCCGCCGACCGCCTCCACGCGCATTCCCCGCGGTGCGTTCAGGACGATGAAGGGTACCATCGGCCGGTCAGCGACCAGACCACGCCCACCGGCACTCTCGCACCACGCCCGACGCATCTCACCGAGTCCCTCATGGTCGCCCGTGATCACGATAAGCGTGTTGTCATAAACGCCGGACGCCCGGAGCCGGTCGACGAAGAGGCCGATGGCGCGATCGGTGTAGCGTGCCGTGGCCATGTAGTCACGCATACGCTCGGGGTAGCGGTCGGAGAATCGCACCTCGCGCAGCCGCTCGGGCAGGGCAAAGGGGAAGTGGCCCGAGTAGGTGACGCATTGCAGGAGCATGTGCCGGCGTGCATCCCAGACCTCGCCGCGGACGATTTTTTCGGCGATCTGACGCAGCAGGGAGACGTCGCCGATCTGTGGGCGATAGCTCGGGCCCACGGGCTCGTCGTTCACGAAGCTGGCCTTTGCGATCAAGCTGTCATAGCCTAATGCCGGGTCGATAACCGCCTGGTTCCACACCATCGGCTTGTCGCCAGTCAACGCGTAGGCCCGTACCGCGTCGGCGCCATACTCCGCGCGCATCGCCTCGGCCAGCGAAGGGTACGTCGTGTGCGGATACTTCAGGCTGTAGGCTCCGCTGGCGATTGGCAGCAGCCCCCGCATTGATCATAAGTTGAGCGTCGATCGACCGTCCGCCTTTCGCTTGCGAGAGGATATGCGGCGCGTAGATCGTCAGCGAGTCGCGCAGCAGGGCGTTGAGGCGCGGCGTTAGTTCCTGCCCCTCCACCGTGCGCTCCAAGACCCAGCTTTCGAGTGATTCGGCCAGGATGATGATGACGTGTCGGCGCACGGCCGTGTCCGGCAGCAACGTATCGGCGTCGGCGGCCATGCGGGCGGTACGATCGGCCGTCATCCAGGCCTCGATGCGCTGCCCGACCTCCGGTGTGAACGTCTCTGCGCCGCGAATACAGTCGTAGTAAAACGTCCCGAAGACAGTGTACATCGGTGTCACGCACGTGTGGGTGTACGAGCCTTGCATCGACTCGTAGGCCGTGCGAAATCCACCCTTCACTAGAGTCAAAGTCAGCAGTGCGGCGGCCGTGACGGTCGTCGCGATGGTATAACGCCGCAGCAAGACCGATCGCCGGAGTCGCGAGGCTTGTCCCCGTCGGCGATAGCGCAACGCGGCGGCTACGACGGTCGATGCAGGGAAGAGGGCGTCGGTGATTTTAAGCGATCCCCAGACGCTATCCGTAAAATCTCGGAGGTTGCCCACCAGCAGGTAACTATCTGGCGGGATGGCGGTGTAGTAGGTGCGGAAATACATCAGATTGCAGACCAATAATACGTCCGTGAGGATCGCCACGGCCCATGTCGTCCGCTCCATACGCCAGATCACGAGTGGCAGCAACAAAATGAGCGCGGCGAGCGTAGCGCTGAGGTATGTCTTCGGCCATTGAAAAGGGGCGATAGGTGGAGGCGGCGCACCAACTGACGTCAAACCACAAGAATTTGAACCACAACAGCCCAAACAACAACGCCGTACGGCGTCGTTCTGTCCGTTCGGACGGTGAGGCGAAGAGCGGCCTCCGGCTAACAAGCATATTTTTATTCCACATCGTTCAAATACGTCCGCTGCGCGGTGTCCGGGCGGGATCATCCTCTCATGTCGACAGGCGTTTGGGACGGCTGCAAAAGTACAAGGATCGCGGTCGGAGCCATGCGGCGTAGCTGCAGCGTGACAGGGAGAAATAAGTCCGAAAAAAATGGGTACTGAGAGTTTGCACGGCCGTTTTGCGTTTCGTTTTGTCTAATACGTGGACGCTCCCGTCCAACTTTTTGACAAGGACTCTTGGCGTGCATTTCTGCAACTGATTGAAAGCAATGCTTTTGCCTTTGGCGGCATAGTTTTGGCATGAATAAGTGCAAAACGAAATCACGAAAATGATGTACAAGACATGGATTCTAAGCGGATGGCTTTGCGTGGCGTTTATCGGGGCACGTGCTCAGGAAGCAAAAACGTGGACGATGGACGACTGCATGCGTTACGCCGCAGAAATAGCCTCAAGGTGCGCGCCGAGAGGCATCAAAACGATACGTATCGGGCGGAGTATCGCGCCGCCATTGCCGACTTCTTCCCTTCGGTGGGGATGCGAATTGGTGGGCAACTTAACTACGGGCGGTCGATTGACCCGCAAACGAACACGTATAATAATGTCTCCACTTTTAATAATTCCTATCAGGCATACGCCTCGCTGCCGCTGTTTGACGGTGGACAGCTTGTGAACCGGGCTAAAGCGGCGGCGATCAACCATCAGCTGGGTGCGCATGAGGTGCGCCGGGTGCAAAACGAGGCTGCGCTGGCGGTGATGGAGGCTTTTTCGAACGCGGTTTATTATGGCGGCACTCTGCGGCTGGCTATCGAGAAGCTGGACGAGAGTCGGCAGACTTTGCACAAGACGCGCCGCATGGAAGAATTGGGCCTGAAGGGTGCCGCGGACGTGGCCCAGGTGGAGGCGATTGTGGCGACGGATGATTACAACCTCATCCACCAGCAGAATTTGTACGACGCAGCTGTACGGACGCTGAAAGAGGCGATGAATTATCCGGCCGAAGATGCATTGATGATGGATACGTCCGTGACGGTGTGGCGAGGAAATGCAGCGAGCCTTTCGGCGGAAGAAATTTTTAGCCGCGCAGTGACAGATAACCCTACGATGCGCGCGGCGGAGTGTCGCAGGTTGGCAGCGCAACATTTGTACCGTGTAGCGCGTGGTGCGATGTTTCCCCAGCTGACTTTTGAGGCAGGTATTTCGACGAATTACTTCCGCAACCTGGCCGACCCACAGACGACGGCTTTCAGCCGACAGTTCTTCGACAATAATCGCGGCGAATATTTGGCCGTGACGCTCAGCATACCCCTTTTCGACGGCTTGGCAAGGTACACGTCGGCTCGCAGGGCACGAAACGCGATGCGGGTGGCGGATGTGCAACGTGACGAGGCGCTTCGCCAGCTGCGGACGGCTGTCGAGCAGGCTGTGGCGGATCGAGATGGGTTTGAAAAAGAGGTCGTGCAGATGGCGCGGAAGGTGGCCGCGGACTCGATGGCTTACCGCGTTACGTTACGTAAATATGAGGAAGGACTTTCGTCTGCAATCGATTTGCAAACGGCCGCGAATACACTCATTGAAGCCCGCGCCAACTTGCTACAAAAACAACTCTCGTACGAAATTAAACGCCGCTTAGTGGCATACTATAATCAGGGAGAGCTTATTTGTGAAGACAAAAAATGAACAGCCCTGGGCACTTGAAAACGATTATCCCTGAAAAAGTGCTTGACTGTTTTGGGACGTTGGAATTTCGTTTTGTGCTTCTACGCGGACGATTTTTGGAGAGCTAATCAGTGAAAACGAAAAATGAACAGCTTCGGGCACTTGAAAATGATTATCCCGAAAAAGTGCTTGGCTGTTTTGGGTGGTTAGATTTTCATTTTGCGCTTCTCCACAGACGATTTTTAGAGAGCTAATCGGTGAAAACGAAAAAAATGAACAGCGTCGGGCGCTTGAAAACGATTATCCCGAAAAAGTGCTTGATCCTTTTAGGCGGTTAGAATTTCGTTTTGCGCTTCTCCACAGACGAATTTCTGTTTTAGGTTTTTGAATTAAGGTTTTGATCATGGATATACTGCTAGAAAAAAAGAAAGGAATACGGAAGAAACACCTTCCATACATCGCGGGCGGGGCTGCTGTCGTTTTGCTGCTGTCGTGGATTGTGTTCGGAAATCATGCTGCAACGCTGCGCGTAGACGCCCGGAGCTTGAGCATCGGTGATGTAAAACGCGATCAGTTCAACGACTTTGTCCGCGTGGATGGACAAGTTCAGCCGATTACAATTGTGCAGCTGAGCCCCGAAGAAGGAGGAATTGTACAGGAACTTGTGGTCGAGGAAGGCGCTCGTGTGCATCGTGGCGACGTCATTGTGCGGCTGAGCAACTCTAATTTGGAGTTGCAAATCCTTAATGCGGAGGCGGAATTAGCTGAAAAACAAAACCTGCTTCGAAATACGCAGGTAACTATGGAACAAGACCGTTTGCGCAACAAAACCGAGGAGCTGCAATTGGATCTTGCAACTACGCGGAGCCTTAGAAATTATCGGCAACAGGAAAAGCTGTACAACGAGAAGCTCACCGCCCGGGAGGATTTTGTGCAGGCAAAAGAAGACTACGAATTGGCGCGGCGGAAACATACGCTCATTAATGAACGGCTCCGTCAGGACTCACTTTATCGGTCTATCCAAATGGATCAGATGGAAGATAACCTCATGAATATGCGCCGCAATGTGCTGCTGATTCGCGAGCGGAAAAACAAGCTTGAAGTGCGTTCCCAGATCGATGGCGAGCTGGGTTTGCTTGACGTGGTGCTTGGCCAGAACGTTCAACCGGGACAGAAAATAGGGCAGATAAACGACCTCTCTGATTACAAGGTGCAGGCATTGATCGATGAACATTACATCGATCGTGTCCGCACTGGGTTACCGGCTACGTTCGATCGCCAGGGGACTCACTTCGCGCTGACGGTACGTAAGGTATATCCCGAGGTTCGTGACGGGAAGTTTAGGACGGATTTTGTGTTTACCGGCGAACGTCCGGATAACATTCGGAGTGGGCAGACGTATTACATCAATCTCGAACTCGGTCAGCCGACGGAGGCGGTGGTTATCCCGAAAGGAACCTTCTTTCAGAATACGGGCGGCAACTGGATCTTCGTTCTCGATCGGGACGGGAAAAAGGCGTATCGACGCCACATAAAGATCGGCCGGCAAAATCCTCAATACTACGAAGTTACCGAGGGTCTCGAACCGGGAGAAAAAGTGATCGTGTCGGGCTACGAGAGTTATAAAGACAGCGAGGTGCTGATCCTGGAAAAGTGAACCGTAAAAAACAGAGAGCCGAAAACGGTGCTCCCGGTCTGCATGAAAAAATTTTTTTACGACGTGTTTCCAGTCTTTCCGATAGGAGCGTATTTATTTTTTTCGGTCTGAATTGGTTGTGCCGATTTACATGATCCTTTTTTTCCGTTCGTGGATTTTTCATTTTGAGTTCAAAAACAGTTCCACGGTTTGCTCTGAATCGTTTGTGCTGATTTACATGATCCTTTTTCCGTTTATAGTTTCTCATTTTGAGTGCAACAACAGTTCCACGGTTTGGCCTGAATTGGTTGTGCCGATTTAATGATCCTTTTTCCGTTTGTAGATTTTCATTTTGAGTTCAATAATAGTTCCACGGTTCGGTCTGAATGGGTTGTGCCAATTTACATGATCCTTTTTCCGTTTTTAGATTTTCATTTTTAGTTCAACAACACCCTTTATGATGACGAATTATTTCCTCTCGGCTTTTCGTTCGCTGACTAAACGCGGGCGAAATCATGGCATGAAAATCCTCTCGCTCGGTGTCGGGCTGGCGATGGGGCTGGTGCTGATTGCCAAGGTCTTTTTTGAGCAGTCGTACGATACGTTCTATCCGGATGCAGACCGTATTTATCGCATGAATGAGATGATTGTGATGAACGGAGAATTAAAAGATTACGGACAGGTTAGTGGCGGAGTGGCCGTGGGAATGCGGCAGGATGTAGCGGGTGTGCAGCAAGCCACGCGTTGCACCTGGATCTATATCGGGAACGTGTACACCGACGACAAGAAAAAAATCTCGATAAATATGATCGCGGCGGACGACTCCTTTTTTAATGTCCTCCCGAGGCCGATGCTGCAAGGCAACGCGGAGAAAATTCTTAGCGCACCGAGGGGCGATCGGTTGATCATGGTCTCTAAAGAGTTGGCGGATAAGCTCGGGGGAGATGTCGTGGGCAAAACTCTTCGGGTGGAAGACTGGGGGGGGGAGCTGTATTGACCATCGGCGGCGTGTTTGAAACGATCCCGGAAAACGCCACGCTCAAATATGACGCCGTGATTTCGATCGATCTGCTTCGCACGCCCAATTTTGACGGCACGATGAACTGGATCGGAAACGATCGATATATGGCTTTCGTCAAATTGCAGCCGGGCGTTTCTGCAGATAGCCTTTCCGACGCCATGCACGCTATGCAGGAAAAACATCAGGATTTGGAGCAATTAAAAAAGGCCGGTGTGGAGCTGAGCTATTCCCTCACGCCCCTGAACGACCTTCACGACAGTCTGCCCGAAGTGCGCCGGATGACGTGGCTGCTTCTTTTGCTTGCGTTTGCGCTTGTTTTTACGGCGGTCATGAATTATGTGCTGATCGTCGTCTCTTCCTTGGTGTCGAGAACGAAGGAAGTGGCTGTGCATAAATGTTATGGCGCCTCGGGAGGCGATATTGTCAGAATGATCCTTTCCGAAACGTTCCTCCATTTGATCCTTTCACTACTGCTTGCCGTCGCCCTCATTCTGGCTTTTCGCGCGACGGTTGAAGAGCTGCTCGACGCCTCGCTGGAGGCACTCTTTACGACGCGCAGCCTCGTTTTTTTGTTCGCCATTTGTCTCGTGGTCTTTCTCACGGCCGGATTATTGCCCGGTAGACTCTCGCGCGGATCCCCGTGGCCGCCGCCTTCCGCCATTTTTCGGCCCATCGGCGCAGCTGGAAGCTCGCCCTGCTGGCGGTGCAATTCATGGCGGTCGGATTCCTCCTTTCGCTACTCGTGGTGATCACCCTGCAATACCGCCGCATGATCGACGACGATCCGGGATATCGATACGAAAACCTCGCCTATGTCAGTATGGGCGGGATAGACTCCACGCTGCGCCGCAAGCTGATCGATGAGGCGCAGAGGCTGCCCGAGCTGTCTGCCGTGTCCACATTTTTACCAGCCATTTTTTTTATAAAGACATCTGGCAACAATATTTATCTGCCCAATGATAGCCGCGAGCTGTTCAACATAGCCGATCTCTATGAGTGTGGAAACGGATTTTTAGAAGCGCTTGAAGTGCCCATCATCGCGGGAAAGACCTTTACAGAAGATGTCGCATGGTCACACGAAGTGATGGTCAGTCGGCGCTTTGTGGATAAGATGAAAGCGTTTGCCGATTGGAGGGATGGCGCTGTGGGCAAACAAATTTTAGTCACGGAACATAGTGGTGCAAACAACGACGAGCCTTTCACGATCTGTGGCGTCTATGATGACATTCGGATCGGAACGATTCAAGAGGAGGACGAGCGTCCTTCGATTCTGTTTTATAGTTCCGATCCGAAAGAATCGAACTATTTGCTTCTGAAGTTCCACCACATGACGCCCGAAGCCATGCAACACGTTCGGCAGGAGCTTCAAAAGTTGATGCCCGACCGTGAAGTGGAGCTGTGCGACTGGCGCGCGGAGATGGCCGCCCGTTATGCCGATACGCAGCGCTTCCGTAATGCCGTCATGATCGGTGTTGTGATTACGCTGCTCATCTCCCTCATCGGATTAATGGGTTATACAGGTGATGAGATCAATCGCCGGCGCAAGGAAATCGCTGTTCGCAAAATCAACGGGGCCACCCTGGGCGAAGTATTGCATCTTTTTGAACGCGACATCATTCGCATTGCGGCGCCCGCCCTTGTTACAGGTTGTGGCGCAGCCGCCTACGTGGCCAACTTGTGGCAAACAGGCTTCAGCGAGAAAATTTCGCTCGCGTGGTACCTCTTTGCCCTTTCCGGGCTCCTTCTCCTGTGCCTCATCGTCGTTGTTGTTGCGCTGCATGTGCGACGCGCGGCGGCGGAAAATCCAGTGAAGAGTATCAAGACCGAATGATGGGAGACATTTACATCGCAGCGCATCTGCGTCGTTGCCTTCGACACTCGGTGATCGGTCATGTACTTCAGCACACTCCCTCCACCTCGGTCTTGGACGCCTTGCATCTGCACCACGCTGTAAAGTCTCCCCCGTTACGCCATCCATCCCCATCGCATAGAGCATTTATAGAAGCAAAAAACGAACCCGTAAAAACGAAGCACGTATTTCAGATGAAAGTAAACATCCATACAACCACGCATCAGAAAAAAAAGATGAGCATCGATCACATACCATCATGTATCAGGCAAAATTCGCCGGCCGATACACAGAATCAAAAATGTATCAGGCAAAATTCGCCGGCGGCCGCAGCCGCCTTGATCTTCTTTTGCCTTCTTTTCTTCCATCAAGGGAAGAAAAGAAGAAACAAGAGAGAAGAAAGCAATTGATAGATAGTGGCACCGAATGGCATACGCCCCACACGGATCGCGTAAGGATAGAAACGAAGATGCAGGAACAAATTTTTGGCCCCTTTCGGGGTCATGTGGTGGGGCGTATGCAATACGCCCCTACATCCTGCCGGCAGGAGAGGTTGTTTCCAATAAATTCTCAGGAAGAAAGGACAGAAACGAAGATGCAGGAACAAAAAAGTCGTCCGTTAGGCAGTAGGGGCGTATTGCATACGCCCCACATGGATCGCGTAAGGATAGAAACGAAGAAACAGGAGAGAATTTTTTGCCCCCTTCGGGGTCATGTGGTGGGGCGTATGCAATACGCCCCTACATCCTGCCGGCAGGAGAGGTTGTTTCCAATAAATTCTCAGGAAGAAAGGACAGAAACGAAGATGCAGGAACAAAAAAGTCATCCGTTAGGCAGTAGGGGCGTATTGCGTACGCCCCACATGGATCGCATAAGGATAGAAACAAAGATGCAGAGACAAAAAAATCATCCATCAGGCAGTAGGGGCGTATTGCATACACCCTACATGGATCGCGTAAGGATAAAAACGAAGAAGCAGGAACAAATTTTTTGCTCCCTTTGGGGTCATGCGGTGGGGCGTATGCAATACGCCCCTACATCCTGCCGGCAGGAGACGTTGTTTCCAATAAATTTTCGGGAAGAAAGGACAGAAACGAAGATACAGGAACAAAAAAATCGTCCGTTAGGCAGTAGGGGCGTATTGCATACGCCCCACATGGATCGCGTAAGGACAGAAACGAAGATACAAGACAGAATTTTTGGCCCCCTCCGGGGTCATGCGGTGGGGCGTATGCAATACGCCCCTACAACCTGCCGGCAGGAGACGTTGTTTCCAATAAATTCTCGGGAAGAAAGGATAGAAACGAAGATGCAGGAGAGAATAAAGCAATCGATAGATAGTGGCGCCGAATGGCATACGCCCTTTATGCGCCAAGGAAAGAAAAAAACCGTTTGGCGAGATACTTTTTTGGAGCAAAGAGCGCGTGTTGCCGTTTGGCGAGACAGGCGCTTGGAGGAGAAATCTTCACACGCAAGATTGCAACCGAGGGTTTCTGGAAAAAATAGTAAGCCGTATAAATCTTATTTAGTTGCTCTATCAGAGCAATTAAGAGACATTTTTGCGGGTTAATTGCTTCAGCCGAGCGACTAAGAGACATTTCTACGGCTTAATTGCTCTAATGAAGCAACTAAGAAACATTCTTGCGGCTTAATTGCTTCAGCCGAGCAACTAAATAAGATTCATGCGATTTAATATTTTCAGGCCGAGCAAGAGGCAAACCGTTTTACAGGAGACCTTTTCGAAATCGAAAATGTGTGTTGCCGTTTGGCATGAGTCCCATAGGGGCGAAAAAAATCATGCTGCGCTTTTGCAACACCCTTTCTCGAGATCGAAAAACGTGCTCTCATTTTCACCGATAACAAATAGACATTCATTTTTATAACACGCAAAACATCATGATCAAAGTAGAGAATCTGACAAAGTATTTTGAGACCGAAGAGATCCAAACCATCGCCCTGAATAAGGTCTCGTTGGAAGTGGCGGACGGAGAATTTGTGGCTATTATGGGTCCGTCAGGTTGCGGTAAGTCCACCTTGCTCAATATTTTAGGCCTGCTGGACAATCCGACCGAGGGTAACTATTATCTGGATGGCCGCGAAGTGGGACACCTCCGCGAAAAGGAACGCACCGAAGTGCGCAAAGGGCAGATAGGCTTCGTGTTCCAAAGTTTCAATCTGATCGATGAGCTGAATGTTTTTGAGAACGTAGAATTACCCCTGACGTATCTCGGCATCAAAGCATCGGAGCGAAAGGAACGCGTGCAGAACATCTTGAAGCGAATGAGCATCAGTCATCGAGGGCGACATTTTCCGCAGCAGCTTTCTGGCGGCCAACAGCAACGCGTGGCAATTGCCAGGGCCGTTGTTGCGAATCCAAAATTGATCCTGGCGGACGAGCCGACAGGAAATTTGGACTCAAAAAAATGGCCTGGAAGTGATCCGCCTCCTTAACGACCTGCATGACGAAGGCACGACGATCGTCATGGTGACCCACTCGCAGCATGATGCGGGCTTTGCGAATCGCATCATCAATCTTTTCGACGGACAAATTGTGAATACAACGCGTTTGTAAGGATTATTGAGAGGTTATTCCTCGTTGAATGGTTGAGGGCTTATATTTTTTGGAGCGTTTGGAGGCGTGCAGGGGTGGCATGCGTTCAAACGGTCCAAAAATAGACAGCCTCTGAATCCCTTTGAAACCGGCTCGCCTCGGTGAGCCTAAACTTTAGAACAAAAAAATATGCATACGATATACAGAAATCTCCTGAGCATTTTTCGCCGATTCAAGATGGCGACCCTTTTTAATTTATGCGGGTTGGCGGTGGCTTTTTCTGCCTTCATGACGATCCTCATGCAAGTGGAATATGATTATACTTTTGATCATTTTGACCCGAACCATTCGCGCATATTCCGTGTGGAGTTTGTGCATAAAGAGGGCGGAGTGCAAGCAATCCTGAGTAGGCCCATGATTGAAACGCTCATTGCTTCATCACCTCATATTCAGGCGGGAACGTATCAAAACATGGATTATGATTTTGTTTTTTCCATAGAAAATGGTGCTGACAAAAAGAAATTTCGTGAACTGTATCAAACCGTTTCTCCGGGGTTTACCGACGTCTTCCACTTTGATTTTGTAGAAGGCTCGCCAGATGTCTTGAAGACTCCCGATCAAGTGATGATCCCCGAGAGTATGGCCCGCAAGATATTTGGCCAGGAATCAGCAGTCGGGAAAAAGCTCATCAACCCATATCTCACGCTGACGGTAGGTGCGGTGTATCGCGACTTCCCCGATAACACGCTGGTGAGTAACGTGATTTATCACGCCATCTCAGAGCAAGAGAATAAAACGAACTGGGGCAATTGGAACTACTCTGCCTTTATTCGGGTGGACGACGCGGCCAACCTCCCGACTATTGAAGAGAACTTCAAAAAGCATTTTACGAATGTCTTGAAGGAACAATTCGGAGCGGAAGGTGTCGCGGAGTGGGAAGCGGTAGGTGCCGACCTGCGTTTTACCCCCTGCCGGATGTGCACTTCGTTTCTGGTGTGCAGTTTGACAACATGCCGAAAGCCAACGCCCAAGCTCTGCATGTGTTGACGGCCATCGCATTCGTCGTGCTCCTGATCGCGGGAATAAATTTCACCAACTTCAGCATCGCACTCACGCCCATGCGCATTCGAAGCATCAACACGCAGAAAGTACTCGGGAGTTCGGTCGGGAATATCCGCCGCGCTTTGGTGGCAGAGTCTATTTTTGATCAGTTTGGCCGCATACATTTTGGCGGTAGGGCTTGTTGCGCTCTTTGCGCGTAGCCCGCTTTCTGCATTAGTCACTACCGACCTCGGAATTTTATCGCACAAAGTCGTTGTAGGAGCAACGGCGTTCATTGCTTTATGCACCGGACTTGCAGCGGGCATTTATCCGGCTTTTTATATGACGTCTTTTTCGCCCGCACTCATTCTGAAAGGCAGTTTTGGCTTATCCACACGCGGACGGGCCTTGCGCAACGCCCTGATTGGTGTGCAATACTTTGCATCCTTCGCGCTCATCATCGGGGCGGGGTGTATGTATTTGCAAAATCACTTTATGCAGCACGCACCGTTGGGTTACGAACGTGATCAGATCATTATTGCCGAGCTGAGCGATGAGGGCCGATTGCATCCGGAGACTTTTATGAACAAAATGAAGTCGTACGCAGGTGTTTCAGGCATTACGCGCTCCGAACAAATCCTATCCAGTGCGGATTCATACATGACTTGGGGCCGGGATTATCGCGGCAAACAGATAGATTACGTAGTCATCCCCGTGGAAGCTTCGTTCCTCGATGTTTTGGGCATTTCGGTCAGCGAGGGGCGAACGTTCCGAACGGAAGATGCCCTTACACGGCATGGGGCATACGTATTTAATGAACGCGCGAAGCAAGAATATGGGCTGGAATTAGGCACGATGATCGACAGCACCCAAATCGTCGGCTTTATGCCAGACGTGAAGTTTGCATCGTTCCGTAATGCGGTCGAGCCGATGGCGTTCTATGTGTGGGGAAAGGAAAATTGGGGAAACAACTCTCGCTACGTTTATATCCGCATGAAAGCGGGCACAGATATGCGTGCTGCAATGGAGCATGTACAGTCTGCGCTGAAGGAATTGGATCCAGACTATCCGTTCAACGTATTTTTCTTCGATAAAGTCCTTCAGCAACTCTACGAGAAGGAGCGCGCCGTCGGTTCTTTGATCACGCTGTTCAGCGCGATAGCCATTTTCATCTCGATGGTAGGCGTGTTCGGCCTCGTGGTCTTCGATAGCGAGTATAAAAGGAAGGAGATCGGCATCCGGAAGGTTTTTGGCTCGTCCACGAGGCAGATTCTGGTTCGTTTTAATCGCACCTATTTCAAGATTGTGATCGTGTGCTTCGTCGTGGCCGCCCCCGTCGCCTATTATGGCGTGTCGCAATGGCTCACGAACTTCGCCTACCGCACGCCGATCCGCTGGTGGATCTTCGCACTCGCATTTGTCGCCGTGACAGCAATCACGTTTTTCACGGTAACGTTTCAAAACTGGCGGGCCGCCAATGCCAATCCGGTAGACAGCCTCAAGAGCGAATAAAAAGGTATAGCGAAACGGCAAGAACGAAAAACGCCCCCTACCGAGGGCCGAGCAGTTAGCCGAGTACTTTTTTCGAGCGCATGATTGCCTCCTGCAACTTGGCATGAGTCTCTTTGTTGCGTTTAAGGTACCCGGCCAACTTGGCAGGCGGCCCTTCTTTCTCGCAAAAAGAGATCCTTCTTTTCTTCTCTTGATAGAAGAAAAGAAGGCAAAAGAAGATCAAGGCGGCTTCGGCCGCCGGCGAAGTTTGGCCGGATACATGCAACTTGGCATGAGTCTATTTGTCGCGTTTGAAGTACCCGACCAACTTGGTAGGCATCCCTTTGTTACGTTTGAAGTACCCGGCTAACTTGGCAGGCGGCCCTGCCGCCTTGATTTTCTTTTGCCTCCTTTTCTTTCATCAAGGAAAGAAAAGGAGAAAGAGAAGCCTCCATTTTTCGCATCAAGGAAAGAAAAGGAGAAAGAGGTGCTTTCATTTTGCGCATCAAGAAAAAGCCCCAAATCGAGAGTGGAGCAGTTTGCCGGGTACTTTTTTCGAGCGCATGATTATCTCCTGTAACTTGGCAGAGGTCTCTACTTTCTCGCATAAATGGTCCCTTCTTTTCTTTCATCAAGAAAGAAAAGGAGAAAGAGGAGCCTCCATTTCTCGCATCAAGGAAAGAAAAGAAGAAAGGATCCAAGCAATTCAAATACAGTTTCTCCGATATGAAAACAATATACCGCAACCTACTCAGCATCGTCCGCCGCTTCCGTGTGGCGACCGTGCTCAATGTCTTCGGCCTCTCATTTGCCTTTGCAGCCTTCATGACGATTCTCATGCAGGGTCGATTACGAGCGAAATTTTGACCGATGTCACCCCGAGGCCGAACATATTTTTCGAGTGGATCTCTCGCAACCCGGCGAGTTCTCCACCGTCCTGCCGCGTGCCTTCGTGGAGGCCGTCATCGCCTCGTCCCCACATATTGAAGCAGGCACGCTGATCAACCCCTTCGTCGGCGAGGTCTATTTTACGGTCGCGGGAAACGACGGCACCCGTCATGGCTTCCGCGAAACAGTGCAGACGTGTCACCCGACGCTCGTCCGAACATTTAATTTCCCCATTACGGAAGGCGACACCGATTGTCTCCGCAGTCCGGATAAGGTGCTGATCCCCGAGAGCATGGCTCGCCGACTTTTTGGATCCGTGTCGGCCGTCGGGCGTCCATTGCGCGCCGAAGAATCGATCTGGAGCAAAAGCCGCGACGACGATAGCACGCAGTTGGAGCTTACGGTGGGTGCCGTCTACCGCGATTTTCCGGGGAATACGCAGCTGCGCAACGTCATCTATACAGCCATCGATGGAGCATTTCTGAAGGAGAATTACGACGCCAGCAACTTCATCTGTTACGTTCGCTTGGACAATGCCGCCTCAGCCGTCGACGTAGAGGAAAACTTCAATCGACATTTCAACTTTAGCCAAATCGGCCATCCGGGTGAGCAGATGAAGCTCACGCCCCTCACCAGTATCTATTTTATGAACGAGAGCGGCGACGGACGTCTTTTTCGGAGTGGTAACGCCGATGTTGTGAATCTACTTATGGGCATAGCACTGCTGATACTCATCATTGCAGCAGTGAATTACACCAATTTCAGCACCGCCATGACGCCGCTAAGAATGAAGAGCATCAATACGCAGAAAGTTTTAGGCAGTACAAATTCCGCTCTTCGTCTCTCGCTACTGATCGAGGCTTGTGCCATTTGTCTCACGGCGTTTTTGCTCGCGGTAATACTTGTTTGGGGCATGCATCAGAGCCGTTTGCTGGCTTTCTTTGAGGCCGACACATCGCCGCTTCATCACCCGGTACTTTTATTGGTTACCGCCGTTGTGTCGTTACTCGTCGGCCTCGCAGCAGGCGTCTATCCGGCTTACTACATGACCTCTTTCCCACCTGCGATGGTGCTGAAGGGTAGCTTCGGCCTCTCACCCCGCGGGAGGAGGCTCAGGCTCATGCTCGTCAGCCTGCAATTCGTCATATCGATGACGCTGATCATTGGCGCAGGCTTCGTTCAGTTGCAAAACCGTTTTCTGCGCACCCACTCCATCGGTTTTGACCGCGATCAAATCGCCGTGGTAGAGCTCAACGGAGCCATCGCTGGTCATCATGCCCGTGAGTATGTCGACGGATTGAAATCTTACGCAGGTATTGAGGACGTGGCGTTTGCCTCGGAGAAGATCGGCGCGAAAGATGTCTACATGACGGAATCGTCGGACTACAACGGCCGCAATTTTTCCTACAATCTAATCTACGTATCGTGGAACTTCCTCCGGACAATGGGCATTCACATAGTCGACGGCCGCGATTTCACCGAGGCCGATGCGCGCAGTGACCGGCCAGCCTTTATTTTCAACGATCACGCTCGGCGCAGTCTGCAGATGTCCGTCGGTCCCTTCAAATATTGGCGTGACAACTCGGGCGACCTCGTCGGCTTCACGGGCGACTTGCATATCGCTTCGCTACGACAAGAATCGACCAACATATGCCTTGCTGCCAGTCCGCTTGGCTCCCGTCTGTTTGTTTCTTACATCCGCCTAAAGTCCGGCACCGACGTTCGCGCCGCTACAGCACACATCCGAAAGACCGTAGCCGCCATCGATCCCTCTTTTCCGATCGACATCACCTTCTACGACACAATCTACAACGAGCTTTATCACCGCGAAACGACACTACGCACGCTCATCACATTTTTTGGTCTGCTGGCCGTGTTACTGTCTCTCGTCGGCGTATTTGGTCTCGTGGTGTTTGACAGCGAGTACCGTCGGAAGGAGATCGGCCTCCGCAAAGTCTTCGGATCGTCTACCCGACAAATTCTTGTCCTATTCAATCGCACTTATCTGCGTATTGTCGCTATCTGCTTTGTCGTGGCCTCGCCCGTGGCTTATTACGGCGTAACAAAATGGCTCGAACATTTCGCTTACCGTACCCCGATTCGTTGGTGGGTATTTGCGATAGCGTTTGTAGCCGTCTCGGCCATCACTTTTATCACCGTGACGTTCCAGAATTGGCGCTCGGCTAATGCTAATCCGGTGAACAGTCTAAAAAATGAATGAGGACAGCGGGAAAGGGAGCTGTGCTTCCGCACAGGCCTCAATTGACTGTTAAATCACTCATTTTCAAATTACAGGTAGGGGGTTGGCATGCGATGTATTCCTCTCGGATTGTACGTATGCTCCTCTTTCCTGAGATTTTTTCTCGAGAAATTTTGCGTGAAAGCTTTGCGCGTTTGAAAAAGCCATTATCTTTGCAGCGCAATCGAGGAAACGAAGAGACGTTCAAACAAAAGATTGCTCCCATATGGTGTGGTAGTTCAGCTGGTTAGAATACCTGCCTGTCACGCAGGGGGTCGCGGGTTCGAGTCCCGTCCATACCGCCATAAGGTTTCAATAGGGCTTCAGAAAGCAAGTCAATTAAGCCTTCAAACTCATAGATAATCGTTGTAAAATCAAGGTTTTACAGCGATTTTTTTCTTTATATACCTGATCACCTGACGGCATAACCCTATGTTTTGACAGTCACCTTTCGGTCATATTCTGCTACACTTCCTGCTACACAAAAACGAGAGCAGCAAAAAATGTAGCAGTGACGGGATTGTGAATACCATATTGACGGCATTAATTCTCTCTGTTTCATCGTACTTAAGTTGAACTTTGCAGCCGAAAAAGCTGCATAACAAAAACGATGCAATATGAGAATGAACTTCAAGGTCTCCTTCTACCTACGCTCGAACTACGAGAACAAAGAAGGAAAGTCACCCGTTATGCTTCGGATCTTTTTGGGTGGAGAGATGGCAAACTTCGGCACGACGAAGATTTTCGTGAAGAAGTCTCTTTGGAGCAATGCCACAAGTCGACTCAGAGGGAGAACAGCGGAAGCCTTGTCGGTGAACGCAGCGCTGGATTCCATTTCCACAACACTCCACGGGATCTATCGCAAGTACGAGAACGACGAGTCGCTGTCATTAGATTTAATCCGGACTGTTTATTTCGGTAAGAACAGAGAGTTCACCTCTTTCCTCCCAGTCTTCGATAAGTTTTTGGAGGATATCAAGCAGCGTGTCGGTAAGACTATCGGTGCGGACAGTTTGCAGAAGTACAGCGTGCTAAGGAGGCACTTTGCTGAATTTCTCATGTACAAGTACTCCCGCAAGGACATCGGGCTGAATGAGTTTACCCCGGCCGTCGTCCAAGACTTTCATCTCTATATGAGTACGGTTGCGGGATGTGCCTACAACACCTCTGTCAAGAAGGTAAAAACACTCAAGACCATAACGATCTATGCCCAAAAGCGAGGTTTTTTGCTTCATGACCCCTTTGTCAATCACCATTTCCACATGGAGCCAGTAGATAGAGGCTTTCTGACGGACGAAGAGATCCTTCGAGTGGCTAACAAGAATTTAGGTATCCAGCGACTGGAGTTGGTGCGGGACATCTTCATCTTTTCCTGCTTCACCGGACTGGCTTACATCGACGTGTCCAACCTCACGCCAGACCACATCGTGACGATGGACGACAAGCAGTGGATCATGACCAAGCGACAGAAAACAAGCGTGGAGACCAATGTGCTGCTTCTCGACATCCCCGAGAGCAATCATTGCGAAGTACGGCCACAAGACATACCGGGACGGTAAGCTCTTTCCCGTCCTGACGAATCAGAAAACCAACTCCTACCTCAAGGAGATCGCGGACCTCTGCGGGATCAAGAAGAAGCTGACCTTCCACCTCGCTCGCCACACCTTTGCCACCATGTCGCTAAGTAAAGGCGTCCCCATCGAATCCGTTTCCAAGATGTTGGGCCATACGAACATCCGCACGACGCAGATTTACGCCCGCATCACGAACAAGAAGATCGAACACGACATGGAGCAACTGTCCGAGAAGCTCGGCAAGTTCAACTCCGCGATGGGGATCTGATACAATAGCCAAGTCACATCAAAAACAGAAACACGATATGAAGACAACAAGCAAAAAGGAATTCTCCTATTACCGACTGCGATTAGAATCCTATTTGAAAGATTATCACCCCGAACGGCTGGCCGACGAGGCGTTTATCCGCAACCGATCGGATGCCGCGGCGCAGGCCTATGAGGATGCCTTTCGGCAAGGCTATCCTGTTCTTGAAGCCGGGTATATCGCTACGGAAGTCCTCTTCGTAGGACTGCATTTTTCGCCGTACTACACACTCGAACAGATTATCGAGAACGAGTTCGCCAACGTGGTTCCGCCTGAACGTGCCGCGGATTTGCGCTGCGGCTGTTGCAGAGCAACTCCATCCGCGAGACCATTGCGAAGTACGAGCCGGGCGACGACTTCGACGGCAGTTCGGAGTACGACCAGCTCTACACCGAGCTGACCGGTGTCATCGTCGAACTGCTCGAGGCGGACGGCGTGAAGGTGCTCCCGTAGCCTTCTTTTTCATCTCGTTTCATTCGGCCGTGGCATCGCGCTGCGGCCGTTTTTCTGACTCCGATACCTGCATACCTAATTCCGAGGATCTTTCCTCTACGGGTTTCCCTGCTTCCACTTTTTGTTCGCGGCTCGGAGCCGATGTCGGTTCCCTTGTCTTCGGGCAAAGGTCAGCAGACGATAAGGGCGATGTCAAGGCCGAACCTTCTTCGAGGGCGTTCGCCACCGATAAAATCTTTCTGTTTCACTGTCGTTTCACAGCGTATTTTATCGGTGTAGAGCCTTGCCTTATCCCCTCATCGTCTGCCCTTTGTTGCCCTCGAAACGAAACCGGCATACTCCGAGCTTTGAACGCAAAAAAAATGTCAGCACGATGAAAACGGAAAGATCTTATCACCCCCAAAACAAGTTTGAAACGAAACGACGCCTCCTCACATTACCGCAAAAAATTGTTTGGCTTGTGTGGATCATCGTCTGTGTTACGACGTTGAAAGCCATAGGCACTTCGGAAGAATTGACTGCTATCTTGATGCTGTTTGCCTTCGTGTATCTTATTCGAGCAACGCTCCAAATCGCCTTCCGCCTTCTGTTCTTTCTGATCCGATGGATCTGCATTGTCGCTGCATTGGCTTGGGCGGTTTGCCGACTGCTGTTTTGAGACGTTCCCATAGCAATGACGGGGAGAGGATCAATCCAATCCCCATCCCCGTCACTTTTCATAGAGCAGCGCAAGCTCTACGCGGCGCCGTAAACGCAGCGCTTTCAGTTCTTTGCCGCGGTATCGGCAGAACGAGGTGTACTCGTCTCGGATGTCTCTGTCGCCCGATTCCAGCTTCTGGACGAGGCGACTCTTCGGCTGTTTGCCGTAGCCCAAGAGACGGTATTCACCGACGTTATACGACAACACAGCAAGGAGTAAGGAGTCGCGACCGAAACGACGAAACGTGACGAGCCGTTTCTTTAGATCTGCGCGAAGCAGAGAGTCCGCCTGCCGTTTTGTCATCGCACACGAAAGCCGCTCACCGGGAAGCAGGCGGTGACCGTAGCCGACATAAGGATAGTTCTTCGGGCCATGCAGCCCTTCGTAATGTTTGATGCACGCGACGGCTCGCTCGAAGCGTGGAAGGCTGAACAGCCGATCGCTCCGCGCCCAAGCATGCGCGTTAGGCGCGGTGAACGCTTGGACACAAACAAGGAGCGCGAGTAGACCGCGTCCGATTTTTCGCTTTTCATAAGGTGGTCAGATGTTTTTGGGGGTGGATAAAAAGACAAAAGCACCGATCCGTCGCGGACAGATGCTTTTTTGTTCCGTGATTATGAACAATACAAGCGATGAAAAAAGATTTCGATGGACTCCGGTGAGCGACTCACTGGCTCGCTCTTAATCCAGCGGACTCGGTGAACGGCCGACTGGGATGCGAAAGCAAAGAATAGTCACTGTCAGCGTCCTTTTCTTTGCTGTTGAAGTCGAAGGCGAGCGTTTGACTCTGGCCATGATTGTCTTCGATCACGACTTCGAGCGATTGTCGTTCGGCGGAGAGTGCGTGGTAATAGAGGGTGAAATGCTCCGGCGCGATAGCATAGCGATCGTTCGGCGTGAGTGACTTACCGCGTCGGCCGATGCGCAGCGCTCCACTGCCGTCGTACTGGAAATAGCGGAGGGTGTAGCGTGTGCCATTCACGATGCGCTCGGGCGCGAGCGTACAGCGGATCTCGACTTCTTCGCCCGGCGCGAGGGTTTTCGGGATGGGCATCGTAGTGACTTGGAACGGATAAACCGTTCGCACGTCCAGACGGCGATCACAGCCGACCAAACAAAACCCGGCCAGGAGCAGGACGCCTATCGTCCATGTCGCATTACGAATATTCGTTTTCATGATTCATTGGGGTTAGAGGTTGATGCGAAAACCTGCCGAGATGGCAGGTCGAAAAGGATACACGTCCGAGCCGAAGAGGAACAGTCCGCGGCCACCGACGACAAAGAGCAGGTGATCCGACAGGAACAGTTCTACAGCAAGATGCAGCCCGCCGCCCCCAACTATGCGCGAACGGTCAAGTAGCTCCGCACCGTCGGGCAACACAGATTTGCCGCGGTTAAGCTCCTCGTAGCCGGCCAATGCGGAGAACCCCGCATAGACAAAGGCATTCTTCCCACCGTCCGAGAGCAGCGGGTGCATGTATCCGGCCAGCAGAAGCGCATCACTTAGCGGCACGTTCGCCTTCCCGTAAAGGCAGATTTTTGCCGTTCATACAGGGGCGGAAGGAAGGTGTAATTCTCGGCTTTGAGGTATCGATTGAACGATACGCCCACGGTGAAAGTCTCGGGTTGGATCAGCTTTTCGTTCTGAATCACCGGGACGCCCGCCGTGATTTCGACGCCCGTTTGGCGCGGTAAGAGGCGCTGTGCATGCGCTGTGAGGGCTGTTGCAACTAGGCCGATAAGCAGAAGTAGAGCCCGTTTCATCGCCATTGCGGTTTGAGGGTGATCGATGCGGCGGGCACGAAGGAGTCTTCGTTTTGCACGCGGAAAGAGAGTGTCCGGCCGCCGTTTCGTTCGTGGATCGTGACCTCTAACTGCTTGTCGTCGGGCAGCGAGAAACCCTCGAAGGCGAAGACCATGCGCTCCGACCCGTTGCCACGCACACGCATCGGCTGGTTGTAGGCACGCAAGGGTTGTAGTACGCGTTCCTGAATGGCCGTTCGTTTAACCACTTTCTTGTCGACGACTTTGAAGGAGATCATGTCGATCGGGTAAGGCAGGTAGGTTTCGTTTTTCACCGAGAGGTGGAAGTAGAGGAGGTTGTTGTGGACGTACAGGCCGCGAAGCAGGAACTCGAGGCCAAACTGCCGCGCACCGATATGGCGGATCGTGCGGCGGTTACTCTGCTTGATCGTTTTCATCAGCAACTTGACAAGCATGGGTGATTCGCGGCCCAGTTCCTTGAAATAGATGTCGGAGCGGTTGGCTGGCAGACGGCCATCGGACTGCGAGAGAAAGTCCGCCATCTCGACAGACAGTTTCTCAGGTTCGTCGGCATACTTTACGTTGAAAGAGTATAGTGAGCCATCATCGCAGATGACGGAAAGGTTCGTCTCCGTCTCGAAATCGCGCACGGCTGCCTTGACGCGGAGCACGTTCTCGGCGCCTTCGGCTTTACCCGCGATCAGGTTGTTGCTACCTAAGTCGACGTAGCAGATCGCAGCGGGGAAGATGAGGTGCGTCGTCTTGTCAAACGTCACCTCGAGACCGTATGGAACGACCATTCGGCCGTTGGGGATGGCGCGGCTCATGCCTTGATACAGGTCGCCGGTGGAGCGCATCTGCGTGCGCAACGTGTCGGTACTTGTGGCGAAGGTTGTGGTGATGAATCCGCAGCAAAGGACGGCGGATAGGAGGAGTTTTTTCATGGGAATCAGATGATGAAATGGAGGTTTACTTGGCTTGGACGAGGAAGAGTCTGTGACCGCTTTTGACGGTCACCTTGATAGTCCGGAGCTTCTTCTGTAGAAGCTGACTGGCGCCCTGCATCACGCCTCTGGCGGCCTCGGCGATAAGTTGATCTTTGGCCGACGAGGCGAAGGTGAAGCTCGTCCCGATTGTTCCACCGACGCCCGCGCCTACTTCTTTGAGGGCCGATACCTCCTCAGAGCCGGGGATGGATAAGCCTTCTTGTCCGTCGAGATCGAAGGCGGAGAGCTTGACGGCGAGGATACGGCCGGCGTGTTCTACACTCGTAACATGGAGCTTCATCCGGTTTCCGTCGATCGTGGACTGCGCAATAAGCACCGTGTTAGGGGGCAGCGTCATGCCCTCGATGCGGGCCGATTCTGCGAGACGGAGACGAAGAAAGTCGCCTTGCCGGATGGTTGTCGTACGATCGACAACGACGGACAGCGTGTTGCGGGCGATGGAGGGTGCCGTCTTCCCGACAGAGCGGAAGCCCATGTTGCGCTCTTTGTAACCATACTCGGCGATAAAGGCCGAGTCGCTGATCGGCTGATCGAGCGAGGAGACGACCGTCTCTCGTTCGGGCGATAGCTCCGCGGCGGGTAGTTCGGATGCGGGTGGCTGGACCGTTGACTTATCCGAACTGTTCGCTGACTGATTCGGTGTCGCGTTGCCGGAGGGGAGGTACTTCGCTGCCATCTGATATGACTTCTCTAACAGTTCCAATTGATCGACTTCGCCGTTTGCTTGGGCTTTCTCCTCCTTCAGCGCACCGAGTTCGGCGCGGAGGGCATTGAGTTCACGTTTGACGTCATCGTCTTCCACGGCGGGCAGGTCGTAAAACGATTCCAACTCGCGGGCGGTCTCCTCGTACTTGTCGATCGACCGACCGATAGCCGCGGGGACTTCCTCTGCCGGTTCCGGTTCGGCTTTCGCCTCGCCCTCCCGGTTGAAGTAGTCAGCGAGCGTGCCGAGGAGCTGGCTCTTGCGACCCTCCGCCTCTTCGTCGCGCCCTAACTCGTAGGCCTTGAGCTTACTTGTGGGCAGCTCATCGGGTGAGGCTTGTGGGACGTCCTTGTTCAGCCCTTGCTCCGCGGCTGACTGTTCATTGGCAGACGGTCTGAAGATGAACCAGATTGAGAGGGTAAACAGTAGCCCCAAGCCAGTAAAAACAAGGGTGCGCTGTAGTTGTTCTTTGCGTTTGGTGTCCATGATAGGTTAGGTCTTTATGGGTTCAATAACGTGGCGGTGCAGGCTGTCCCGCTGGATCGGGCTATCGACAATCGTTTGGTCGCTTCTTTGTAATGGGTAGCTGACCCTCCTTTTGCGGGAGGAAAAGCTGGGCAATCATGGCTGCTGCGCAAGCGAAATAGACGATGCAAAGTCCGAAGACAATCCGCTTCTGCCACTTGGGACTGAGGCGGTCGCATTGTCTGTGCAGCCATACATGCGCCTTCAGGTAGCGACGGGTGAGGGTGTATCTTGTTTTCATATTCTTGATTGAGGCCTTTGTAGAGTAGTGCAGATGCAAGGCGCCAGGCCGAAGGAGAGGGAGTGTACATAAAGTACATGACCGAACCTGAGTGCCGAAGGTAACGCCGCAGATGCGCTGCTATACGAAGGACTCAGCGCTTGTAGGTTTGGATATCCTTGTTCTCCCTCACGAGGAAGTGCTCCATGAGGAAGCCTTGTGGGTTGTTGTCTGAGCGGACGGCGTTTTGCAGTGTGCATGTCGTGATCAGGTTGCGCTCCGTCACGTTGCTCGGGCGAACGATGAACTGGCGGGCGTAGGTCGTCACCTCATACGGGTAGCGATCGAAGTCGCAGCGGATCGAGTCCACCTCCACGCGCTGGTTGATGTTGCCCGAGATGATGCGATTGAAGTAGCCCTTCTCGGCGAGGTCGCGGTAGAAATCGTATGCCGTTTTGTCGCACAAGAGGAAGGCGCGCTCCATGTTCTTCTCGATGGCGTCTTTGTCGGGCGCGACGGTGAAGAAGAGTTCGTGGAAGCGGCGGACGTGCTCGCGCGCCTCCACGGGACGGTTCGCAGCGGCGTCCTGACTGAGGGCGAGAATGAGTGACTTGCCGTTGTCCAAGACGTAGATCTTCTCCCGCTGACGGTTGGCAAAGGCGTACGACGAGTAGACGACGATGCCTGTAATGACTATGCACAACACAACGAAGGCGGCGGCGTAGAGCCGGATCTGCTTGAATGAGGTCTCTATGTTGGTGAGTGATCTGAATTCCATCATGGTTTCTTATTTAATGAGTAAACCCTTGATCCGTCCGCCGGCATTGCCGAGTGCGGCACCCGTTCCGGCCATCGTCACCTTGCCGCCGGTATATGCGCCTTGCACACCACGCTGCGCCGTCTGATTGACATTGCGACCGTAGTTGCCGATGCCACCGCCGGCCTCGATGATCCACCCCGCGACCGTCGGCACGCAGAAGAAACCCACGATGCCGATCAGGAAAAAGACGATGTAGTACCAGTCGCCCGAGTCGGGGACGTAGCCCGGATTTTGTAGTTCGGCGATATCCTTGCTGATCATCAGCACTTGGATTTTGGTCAGGAGTGCGGTGAGGATCGAGCTGACGGGTAGCCAGAGGTAGACGGAGATGTACCGCGCGAACCACGCGCTGAGCGATCCGCCGAGGCCGTCCCACACGGCGATGCCGAAGACGATCGGCCCGAGGATGGAGAGGACGATGAGGATGAACGTGCGGAGGGTGTCGATGACGAGCGAGGCGGCATTGTAAACGAGCTCGAGCGCTTGGTAGATCTTCTTCACGAACCACCGCTTGGTGTTGAAGGCCGTGCGCTCGGCATACATGCCGGCCAGTGTGATGGCGTCCTCCGGGCCGATGAAGCCCATCTCCTGTACCTTCTCGTCCCACGCTGCATCGTCGACTAAATAGGCCCGCGACTTGTCGCGCCGGTAGGCCTCTTCTTCGAGTTTGTCGCGCTGGTCGCGGAGCGATTGGAGGTCGTTTTGCTGCACATGAACGAGCTTTTCGGTGCCTTGCACGACGGGCGAGAGTACGGCGTTGACGGTGCCTAAGACGACCGACGGGAAGAACATGATGCAGAAGCCGAGGACGAAGGGGCGGAGGAGTGGGAAGACGTCGATCGGTTCGGCGCGGGCGAGCGACGACCAGATGCGTAGGGCGATGTAGAAGAGCGCGCCGAGGCCGGCGATGCCCTTTGCGATCCTGCCATATGGGCACAAAGGGGCATCATCTCCCCGTAGGTGGCGTGCAGCAGCGCGTGCAGGTCGGTAAAGTCCATCGTGCATCACCAATAGCGGTTATCGGCCGACCCGTAGAGCGCATTGACACGGGCCATCTCGCCCTTCTTAGCTGCCCGTACGAAGCTGACGGAGATATTCTTACGCGTGAAGTACGACGTGGCCGCGCGGTACTCCTTTACCTCGTTGTAGATGCGATCGATCAGCTCGATTCGCTCCTTATCGTTCATCGAGAAAGCGCCGCTGCGGACGAGCGATTTCAGCTCCTTGAGCGACTCGCTGGAGCGCTCCATCAGCTTGGCGTAGCCCGCCGCCATGGCCGACAGTTCCTCGGGCGAGTAGTTCGGATCGGAGAGCATTTTCTTGTACGCGCCGACGTACATTTCCGTCATGTCGCCCACCATGAGTATGGTTTCCTTGACTTTATAGGCGTCGCCGATCAGGTTGTTGACCTTCTTCAGCGCGTCGTAATAGCGCTTGGTGTCGTTGTAGAGCTTCTCGACTTCCTTGAAATTGCTCAGCGTGTTGTTCACCGTTTTGGAGGCGGTGGCGATCTCTTTGATCGTGTTCGCGATGTTACCTGCCAAGTTGACAGGGTCGGTAACGATCCATTGGGCGTGTGCCGTTCGCGTGAGCAGCAGGCAGCACACGAGGCCGAGGATAAGTTTGTGTTTCATGTGGGTTGGGGGATAAGAGGAATAAGGGAATAAAGTAGTTCCGGATTATACGGATGATCGATTCACTTTTCTGTGATCAAAATTTGATGACGCACCAGCAACAATAAGCTGGCGCGTGAGCAAGATGAAGCTGGCGTGCGAGCATGATGAAGCTGGCGTATGAGCATGATGTAGCTGGCGTGCGAGCATGATGAAGCTGGCACGCGAGCATGATGAAGCTGGTGTGTGAGCATGATGAAGCTGGCGCGCGAGCAAGATGAAGCTGGCACGCGAGCAAGATGAGGCTGGCGCGTGAGCAAGATGAAGCTGGCGCACGAGCATGATGAAGCTGGCGTGCGAGTATGATGAGGCTGGCGTGCGAGCATGATGAGGCTGGCGCGCGAGCAGCAACAAGCTGGTGTGTGATCGAATTCTACCTCTCATGTGATCGAATTTTGTTCGCGCGCCAACCTACGAATGGCCTGCTCGATGTCTCCGCCGAGGCGATCGGCCAAGCGCATGACCTCGACCTTCTCCGTTTCCTCGGTCGTGTAAGCGAGGTATTCCTCGCGCGAGACCTCCGTGGCGTAAACGGCCGACTGCATGCCGCCCAGGCCGATCCACACCTCCTTGTAACGCCGCTCGGGGTCGTTGTTCTGATTGATCGAGAGGATCTGGTTTTTCTCCTTTTCGGACAACCCGAGCAGCGCCTGTATGCCGTCGAACTTGGTCATGTATTTCCGCTGGTCGAGCAGGATCTTGCAGTCGGAGTTGTTGATGATCGACTCCTTGACGATGGGCGACGAGATGATGTCGTCGACCTCCTGCGTCACCACGATCGCCTCGCCGAAGTACTTGCGGACGGTCTTGTAGAGGTACTTGATGTAGTCTGCCATATTGGCCGAAGCGATGGCTTTCCACGCCTCCTCAATGAGGATCATTTTCCGCACACCCTTCAGCCTTCGCATCTTGTTGATGAAGGCCTCCATGATGATGATCGTCACCACGGGGAAGAGGTCTTTGTTGTCCTTCACCGCGTCGATCTCGAAGACGATAAAGCGTTTGGAGAGCAGGTCGATGTTGCGATCGGAGTTGAGCAGGAAGTCGTAACGCCCTCCTACATAATACTGTTTGAGGGTCGTCAGTAGGTTGTCGATGTTGAAGTCGGAGAGGGTGACGCGGATCTCCCGGCGACCCATCTCCGGGCGGTAGACGTCCCGCAGGTACTCGTAAAACGTATTGAAACAGGGCGTGATTTCCGGTTCGTTCGGATCATTTCGATATACGCATTGACCGCCGAACCTAACTCGCCCGCCTCTGTCTTTGTGACAGGTTCGTCGGCACTTTTCCACAGCGTAAGTAGCAGCGTGCAGATGCTTTCGCGCTTCTCCACGTCGAACACGTAGTCGTCGGTATAAAAGGGGTTGAAGGAGATCGGCCGGGCGTCGGTGTACGTGAAATAGATGCCGTCCGCACCCTTCGTCTTTCGGTTGATCAGGCCGCAAAGCCCCTCGTAGGAGTTGCCCGTATCGACGAGCAACACGTGTGCGCCTTGCTCGTAATACTGCCGCACCATGTGGTTCGTGAAGAACGACTTGCCGCTGCCTGAGGGCCCGAGGATGAACTTGTTGCGGTTCGTGATGATGCCTTTCTTCATGGGCAGATCGGAGATGTCGAGATGGATCGGGCGGCCCGAGAGGCGGTCGGCCATTTTGATGCCGAAGGGGGAGAGCGAACTGCGGTAGTTCGTTTCGGCGGTAAAGAAGCAGAGCGCCGGATCGATGAAGGTGTAGAAGGATTCTTCGGCCGGGAAGTCGGCGGCGTTGCCGGGGATGCCCGCCCAATAGAGCGTTGCCGCGTCGACCGTGTTGTGCCGCGGGCGGCATTCCATGAGCGCCAAGGCCGAGCCGACATCGTTCTTGATTTGACGCAGCTCCTCCGCATCGTCGCTCCACGCCAGCACGTTGAAGTGCGCACGGATAGAGGTCAGCCCTTGCGACCGCGCGAGGTTGAGATACTCCTGAATCCACGCTTCGTTGATCTGATTCGAGCGACTGTAACGCGCCAGCGAGTGCATGTTACGTGCCTGTTTCTCGAAACGGTTCAGGTTCTCCTCGCTGTCTTCGATAAAGAGGTATTGGTTGAGGAGGTGATTACACGAGAGCATGAGTCCGACGGGCGCGGCGAAGGAGAGTCGGCAGTCGCTACGGTCGGTCGAGAGACGCTCGTAGCGGCTGTCGGTGGAGACCACGGCGGGCAGGTCGTCGGTGTCGCTGAGCGTGTGCAGGCAAAAGCCGATTGTCGCCCACCCGAACGAGATCGGCGCCGAGGCGGATGTCCTCGAGTGACGCGTGGCTCGTGTCGGAGAGCGAGAAGTAGCGATCGAGCAAACCGCTTTTCTCTTTCGTGCCGACGAGTTCTTCCTCGGTCATTCGCGTAAGGCGGATGCGGTCGTCGTCGTTGATGATCCGCTCGAACTGGTCGACGGCCTCCATGAACTTGGCCACCTCCTCGCGGTTGCCCACTTCCTTCGGCAGGATCGTTCCGCGACAAAGCGAGGAGAAATTGCTTTGCCGAGCCATGCGCTGGCGCGTCGTTTTGGTGAGAAAGAGGTAGCAGGCGTGGTCGAGGAAGGGGCGTTCGTTGAAGTGACGTTCGGAGGCGCGGGCAAGGAAGCTCAGCTCACCGTCCGAGAGGCGGCCGGCGTAGCGCTCCTTGACGAACCAATCCTGCTTGTGCACGATAGTGAAGTCGGGCAGCACCTTGACGGCCTTGTGCCACGCCGCGTGCATCGCCTCGTACTCAGCCGAGGTGACGGTGAAGAGTTCGGGCAGCTCGACGCGAAAGGCGACGGTGATGTCGGCATCCTTCGAGACGATGCACCCTTGCTCGACAGCCAGCAGCGGGAACTTGGATTCTAAGGTGGTGACCTTGCTTGTGTTTCTCATGGGATCTTACTTGTGCTTTTGGAGGTATAACCCGTGTCATCGACATGTCGATTTCAGGCAATGAAGAATGTGGCGGACAGAGCGGCGGTTCAGGAGATAGCGTGGGTGCATGCGGACGGCGGCGCGTTTCATCAGACCATAGCGGCCGAATCGGCGGTTCAGCGCGAATGTTTGCCACACCACAAGCGTGGCACCCGTTGCGCCGAGGCCGAGACAGAGGTACTGATCCATGCCGCACATGTAACAGACAACGACAAGGAGGAATGCCGCCAGCAGTCCACCGGCGAAGAGGAAGAGGTACTGCGCCTTCAGCCCCCTGAACTCCACCGTCCGCCCCACGCCTTTATTGATCTCCCACGAAGCCATCAGAGGAAGAAACTTCTAAGGATCGTGGCGGCGACGATCAGGAAGATACACGCCCCGAACCACGATGCGGCAGTCTTCGACGTGTCTGGGTCACCGGACGCAAACTTTTGGTACACCTTGATTCCTCCGATCAGTCCGATGACAGCGCCGATGGCGTAAATGAGTTTCGTCCCCGGGTCGAAATAGGAGGTGACCATTTTCGTGGCCTCGTTGATACCCGACAGCCCGTTGCCCTGCGCGAAGGCGGAGGGGGCGAGAACAGTGGAGAGTAGAAACAGGGATAGCTGCGTGAATTTCTTTTTGTTCATGATGCGGTTTGTTATTCGGTAGATATGCATGGGGTGTTTTTGTTTTCTAGAAAAGGAGGGGAACGGCCGCCGGATCCGGCTCTATGCTTCCATCCGTGTGTAGCCTTCAAGCGGCTCGCTCCCTTCCTTTCGTTTCTGTTTGGGTCGCTGTTTATAAGTAGTACGACAGCGGTTTGTCGTCTGTGCTCTCGTCCGGAATCGGGTAGGAACGACTTCTGACGTTTGCACCTCAGCCTCCTCCGACCGTCGGATGGCAGCCAGGAGCTTGCGGTGATCGCGCTCCTGCTCTGCCAAATACGCCTTGTATTTCTCCATCAGGTCGGTGCCGCGTAGACTTTGCAGGGTCGTCCGGACATCGTCTGGCGATTCCTCGTCTAAAGCGTCATCGTTCCGACTCCATCCGTTGACACGCGCCAAATCCCGTGAGAGGATAGCTGTCGGAGAGACCTCGGGCAACGGGTCGTCGGACAGCGATAGGTCTTCGCGTATCACTTCGTTTTCATCGATTTCATCGGCTGCATTGGCCTTACCGAATCCATCCGTCGCATACGCTTCGACAAATGTAGATCCGCTTCCTTCCGGCGTTGGTTGCGAGGAAACGGCGGGAACTTCCGGGATAGGCAGGGAAACAAACGGCCGACTCTTACCGACTAAATCGTGCGGTGTGGCTTCTTGCGCCTCCTCTCCGAAAGCGTTTTCAGAGGTGCCGGACGGTTCCTGTTTTTGGCCTCGAGATTGCCATACCTGATAACTGAAGTAGCCGATCCCGAGCAGCATCCACACCACGCCCAAAAGGAGGAGCAGGTTAAGAAGAAAGGTTTCCATGACGTTCATAGTGAAACGGTCGTTTTACGTCTTTGTCTGGCCGCGGCATTGTTCAGCAGATCCCGATGCGTTCGGAGATGTTCGCGGAGAATATTATCGATATAAGCAGCCATCGGTAGTCGCACCCCCAAATCCTGCAGCACGTTCCGCAGGATCTGCAAAGTCTCCACATTCATCGTGAATGCGGTCTTCTCACGAATGCGGACGGGATGCATATAGGTGGAGCGATAATCGTCGAGCGTGATCGGTGCTTCTTCTGTTTTCCTTTGGAGGGAGGTTTCGCTTCGAGAGATTGCTCTTTGGTTTGCACTCGAATTTCAGCTGGAGGTTCCTCTTCTTCTTCCGGAGGATCGAAGGCGATCGTCTCCTTGGGATTACGCTTCATCACGCCGTCCTCGGCCATCTCTTTGAGTTTGTCATCAAGCAAACGACGACGTTCTTCAATCGTTGCCATCGTGTTTCTGTATTTCGATACCGAGGCGTTCCGTCAGGGCTTCGACCAACTCATCGAGTCCCGTCCCCGCACGCAATGACCGGTGTGGAGGCAAATAGGTCGATCGAAATGCCCCTCGAAATCCATACTGCTCCAATTCGTGACTGAATCGATGCGTAGCATAGACGCACCCAGGAAACAGCGTCAAGCCCTCTTCCTTTATATACGCACTGTAATGCTCCATCAATGTGTTTTTCACTCGTCGATCCACCTTATTCCATAGCAACATGATGTCCTTGACACGTGCCGTCTCTATCGACACGCCAAGGTCGGATATGCTCTTTGCATACGCCAAACAAGAAACGATCGACTGAACATCCGCCTCAATCGGAGAAAGGATGCAGTTCATTTCTAAGGAGAGTTCGAGCAGTTCGCGGGTGCCGGCGTGTCCGGGGAAATCGAAAATGACCAGCTTGAAATCTTCATTGGGATGGCTGCTGAGATAAGCGTTCGTCTTAGCTATCGCCTCTTTCGGATCAGCCTTGAGCACGCGATAGGTCTTTCGCCCTAATTGATCGAAATAGGACTTCATCTGCTCGGACAATGACGGACTCTCCTCAATGGCCGCCTTTTCTCTTTGGCGCAACTTGTAAAACGAATCCTGCGACAGATCGCAGTCGACGACGAAGAGCTCGACTCCTTTTTCATAGTAAAGCATGCTGGCCGTGATCTCCGCCAGCGTACTTTTCCCTACCCCGCCTTTTTTTGCGAGGAGAACCCCAAGAACAGGGGCAATGTGTTTGTTGCTTTCATGGTTGAAGAGAGATGGTTTGATGGTTGGAACAATCTTTTGAACGAGCGATAAACCGGCCGTTAGTCCGATAGTATGATCGAAAGAATCTTCGTGCGACAGGTCGATCAATCGATCGTTCGAGATCTCGAATCATCGAACTGGCGATCGACTTCTCAAACGATAGATCGGAGGATCATCCGCTCGTTCTACCGACAAAACAAAAGGTCGTTTGTCAGGATATTCATGCTGAAGGATATACCGGGAAAATCGCGGGAAGAAGTTCAAACAGCCCTTATTACAAGCGGATTGTAGAGTCTGCATAGCTTTGCCGCCAAATTGAAAGTTGAGGAGCTGAGCTGCCTTTTGGCATACGGCCCTGAAGGCCGGGCAAGGTGTGTTTTTGTGACACAAACCGCCGTTTGTACCACGAAAAACCTTGCCCCGGCCGGGGGGCGGTTCACTCCAAAGTCGTAACCTAAAAACCAATCGAAATGAAAGACAACAGCCCGCGTTGGGACAATTGGCACGTCCGCCTGCCGGCCCCCGAAGACCAACGAAAAGCCATTGATCTCTTCCGAAAATCAGGCGCAAAAACGAAGTCCGACTTCGTGCGCGCACGCTTGCTGGGGGAGCCTTTTAAGGTGATCGCGGTGGATAAATCAGCCGTCGATTACTACCGCAAACTCTCCGAATTGACAGCGCAAATCCACAAGATCGGCGTGCTGTACAATCAGGCCGTCTGCGCCATCCATAGCTATCATTCTGACCAAGTAGCGCGCGTGCTACTTGAGAGATTGGAGCGTTACTCTGCCCGAATCGTCCTCTTGCTGGAAGAGGCCGTCCGCCTGACCATAGACTTTCGCAGCCGATGATTGCTAAGATTTCGTCCTCCAACAGCCTCGCTGCGACGTTAGGATACAACTTCAAAAAGGTGGAAAAACACGAGGCCTCCGTACTGCTTGTGCAGGGGCTTTTTCAAGATCGGAACGGGAGGTATAGCCGTGCACAGGTGCTCGCCGACATGCTGCGGACGATCCCTGCGCAGTGCCGCACAAAGAAGACGGTCTTCCACTGCTCGCTCAATCCGCACCCAGACGAAAAGCTGTCCGACGAGGCCCTTTCGCGAATTGCCGCCGAGTACATGGAGGCGCTCGGGTACGGTGCCCAGCCGTACATCGTTTTCCGCCATAATGACATTCCCCGTGCGCACATCCACATTGTTTCGCTGCGTGTGGACAGCGAGGGGCGGAAGATCGGCGACCGTTTCGAGCGGCGGCGCAGCAAACGAATCACAGACGCTTTGGAGGCGAAGTTCGGCCTGCTCCCCAGCAGCCCCAGTCAGAAGAAGGCGGACGTTTCTGCCCAACCGTCAGCTATCGACATTGATGCGGGAGACATCAAGCGGCAGGTTGCGGCCGCTGTAGAGCACGTGCTCGGGCGGTACGCTTTCCAGTCTGTCGGGGAGATGAATCTGCTGCTGGCGCGTTTCCGTGTGACGGCCGAGGAGGTCAAAACGGAGCGGAAGGGTAGGCCCTTCGATGGGATCGTCTACGCGGCAACCGATGCTGACGGACACAAGATCTGCACGCCGATCAAGGCCTCCGAGATCGGTCGGAAGGTCAGTTACGCGGCGCTTCGTCGTCACTTTGAGCAGTCGAAAAGCATTGTCCGAGAGCGGGCGGGAGCGATTCGCCGTGCGATTGCCGACGTGATGCAGACGTCGCCTGACCGTGCGGAGTTCATCGATCGCATGCGTGAGCGCGGCATCGAGACCGTGACCCGAATCAACGCCGCGGGACGCCTGTACGGTATCACCTTCATCGACGATGCAAACGGAATCGCGGTCAACGGTTCGCGCCTCGGAAAGGGCTTCGCTGCGAACGTGTTCAATGCCTATTTCGCGGGCGAACCGAATCCGTTCCTCGAAATGAGCTGGCCAAAAGAGAAAGAAGAACAGACGGCTGCGGTGGAGAATCTGACAGAAAGTCCGAACGACATGCCCCCGACGGAGATCGATCTCGGTTTGCAGGTGCACGGCGCCGACCTTCGGGAATTGGCCTTCCAACGTCGGCTGAGGAACCGCGCCCGCGTGCGCTTACGCCGCAAACTGCGGTAGCAGTCCTGAACCCCGAGGGTTTTACCCTTCGACGCTCGTCGGAGCACTGAACCTCGAAGGTTTTACCCTTCGACGGTCGTCGGAGCACTGAACCCCGAGGGTTTTACCCTTCGACGCTCGTCGGAGCGCTAAACCCTCTAGAGTTTAGCCTTCCTTTTCAAGAAGGAGATCATTCATAAAACACTTAGAATCAATAGAAAGCCAAACAAATTCACACCAACACCCCATGCAAAACGAAGATGATTTAAGGGGCCTCGCCAAGACGATGGACCTCATGCGAGCGATCGCAATCCTTTTTACCGCCATGCACGCGTACTGGTTCTGCTACGCGGCCTTCCGCGACCGACAGCTCACGCTTGCGGTCGTCGACACTATCCTGCTGAACTTCGACCGTTCCACCGGGCTGTTTGCCTCGCCGCTCTGGACGAAGCTCTTTGCTACTGTCTTTTTGTCACTCTCCTGCCTCGGTACGAAGGGCGTCCGAACGGAGCGGATCACCTGGCCGCGCATCGGGGCAGTCGCCGCCGCGGGCACCCTGCTGTTCTTCCTGAACGGCTGGACGCTCCGCCTGCCGATCGGGACGGACGCATGCGCCGGGCTGTATCTCACGACCCTCGCCGCCGGATTCGTCTGCCTGCTCATGGCCGGGTCGTGGGCAAGCCGTCTGCTGAAGAACAACCTCATGGACGACGTCTTCAATGTGGAGAACGAAAGCTTCATGCAGGAGACCCGCCTGATGACGAACGAATACTCCGTCAACCTCCCGACGCGTTTCTATTATCGGAAGAAATGGCAGTCCGGATGGATCAATGTCGTCAATCCGTTTCGCGCCACGATGGTGCTCGGCACACCCGGATCAGGCAAGTCGTACGCCATCATAAACAACTACATCAAGCAGCAGATCGAGAAGGCATTCGCGATGTATGTCTATGATTATAAATATCCTGACCTGTCTGAAATCGCTTACAACCATCTGTGCCAGCACCTCGATGCGTACCCTGTCAAACCGCAATTTTTCGTTATCAACTTCGACGATCCCCGCCGATCGCACCGTTGCAATCCGATCCATCCTGACTTTATGACAGACATTTCAGATGCCTACGAAGCAGCCTACACCATCTTACTCAATTTGAACAGAACGTGGGTGTGACACGAAGTCACATAGATAATTGCTAAGATGTCATATAAGACAGTTTTAGCCCGCTGTTCCGTCAGCGGTAGCCTACGATAGGATGCACCAATAGCGATATGGTGTGTTGAGCCTATCGGACAAGGTACACTTTCCCAAAAGGATGAGACAGAACCGTGAGGGGACGTCAAGGGCGGTTAGTATCGTGCCGCCGAGTGGCTTGGCTGAGTAGTATGGTTAGCACATGCGAACTGTTTATAGCCATCGTGAGGTTTGAAGGAGCCAAAGATGCTGGGCTCTCACCAAAATGGTAAGCAGTCGGATAACCCTTGCCCATGTTGGGGTTACACGGACATAAGCACTGCCGGTGGATTGACAGAACCTACCCTACTCGTACAGTTATCTATGTGGAACGTGGCAAGCCTGTATCTCTCCTGCTTTGGACAGGTAAGTGAACCGTAAGGCGAACTGAAATGGGGTGCAGGTATAAGATAACGGAAAAAGCGAATGCCGCTCTGTAATGGAGTGGATACGGATTGAGCCTCGGTTACGTGTGGCAGAGACGACATCATCCGACGCGAAAGCGGGCAGACTTCCGTGTGAGGTAACTCTTTACAAGAGAGCTTTTAGAACTTTTCAAAGTAGAATTGCAAATGAACGAGAACAACAAGAAATCGTGTGCGCCTACTGACAGCAGGCCAAGCACTTGGGGCAGTATGGACTGGCTCAGGTGCGAGCAGTATGTCCAAAAGCTACAAGCGCGTATTGTAAAGGCTCAAAAAGAAGGCAGGCATAACAAGGTGAAAGCCTTGCAGTGGCTGCTTACTCACTCCTTTTATGCCAAGGCTTTGGCAGTAAAGCGAGTTACTTCCAACAAGGGAAAGAACACCTCGGGGGTTGACAAGACCCTTTGGGATTCCCCCAAGCGGAAATTCAAAGCAATAAGCGAACTCCGTAGACGCGGCTATAAACCACAGCCGCTGAGACGGGTTTGCATTAAGAAAAGCAACGGTAAACTCAGACCGTTGGGCATTCCAACGATGAAAGACAGGGCTATGCAAGCCTTATATCTGATGGCACTTGAACCAATCGCTGAAACGACGGGCGACAGATTCTCCTATGGTTTCCGAAAGAGACGTAGGACGATGGACGCTATTCGACAGATTGATACCGTTCTTAACCGTCAGCACTCCCCCGAATGGATTCTGGAGGGAGATATAAAGGGCTGCTTCGACCATATCAGCCACGACTGGCTGCTATCCCACATCCCTATGGATAAGGGGATTCTTGCCAAATGGCTAAAATGTGGTTTTGTCTTCAAAGGTGGTCCATACCCGACGGAAGAGGGGACACCACAGGGCGGTATTATATCGCCCACGCTTGCGAACATGACACTTGACGGACTTCAGACGCTGTTGGCTGAGAGATTCAAGAGACGTTTCATCAATTACAAGACTTTCCGCTACAAGGTAAATCTTGTACGTTATGCGGACGATTTCATCATCACAGGCTACAGCAAGGAACTCTTGGAGAACGAGGTCAAACCGTTGGTGGTTGATTTCTTAAAGGAGCGTGGACTGACACTTTCCGATGAAAAGACCACCATCACGCACATCCAGGACGGCTTCGATTTCCTCGGATTCAACATCCGTAAGTTCCACAAGAGGTTGTACACGTCACCGTCAAAGAGAGCACAAAAACGCTTTAGGGCGAAGATAAGTGAGATCGTGAGACGGCATCGGATGTGCAAGCAAGAGTCGCTGATAAGAATGCTCAACCCAATCGTCACGGGATGGGGCAATTATTATCGCTATGGTGCATCAACCGAAGCTTTTCACAACTGTGACAATCACATTTTTAATGTTACGAGGAAATGGGCCTTGCGTCGACACCCAAAGAAGAAAAGGACTTGGGTCAACGACAGATACTGGCACTATCTCCGTGGCAGGAAATGGACTTTTGCTGTAGTGTATAAAGGAAAGAAAGGTCATGAGGACTATCTCGCCCTCAAACGACTTGCCGATGTCCACTACCCGCGGAGTACAAGCAAATCAAGGGCGACGCAAATCCGTTTGACCCAGAGTATGACTTGTACTTCCAAACGCGAAACGCAGTTGATGCTTGAAACGCTGAAAGGGAGGAAGTCTCTCCTATGTTTATGGAACAAACAGGGACGGACATGTCCGCTTTGTGGCAAGCCCATCGACCGAACAAAAGCATGGAACGTCAATGAAAAAGCGATTGACGGAAAGATTGTTCGCGAACTTGTACACAATACCTGTTACTTGAGAAGTAAACGCAAAAGTTGTAAGTATGAGCCGATTTCTATGTACAGATAGAAGTTATGAGTTGCTTGAGCCGTATGAGGGGAAACTCTCACGTACGGTTCTTAGGGGAGAAAGGGGCAGCAATGCCCCCGCCTTACCTGATATTCAAAAGCAAGGCGATTTCTTCGTCGAATCACCGATTATCCTGCTGGCGGCCATCATTTGGTTCCTGAGAATTTACGAGGATGGCCGCTACTGCACCTTCCCGCACGCAGTCGAATTTCTGAACCGTCCCTACGCGCAGATTTTCCCAATCCTGACGGCTTACGACGAACTGGCCAACTACCTCTCGCCCTTTATGGACGCGTGGGAGGGGGGGCTCAGGAGCAGCTCCAAGGCCAACTTGCCAGCGCCAAAAATCCCGCTTTCGCGCATGATTTCGCCCGCGCTTTATTGGGTGATGACGGGCAACGATTTCACGCTCGACATCAACAATCCCGCGTCACCAAAGATCTTAGTCGTGGGCAACAATCCCGACCGACAGAACATTTACTCGGCCGCCCTCGGGCTATACAATAGCCGCATTGTGAAGCTGATCAACAAGAAGAAGCAGCTCAAAAGTTCGGTTATCATCGACGAGCTGCCAACGATCTACTTCCGCGGTCTCGACAACCTGATCGCCACGGCACGCAGCAACAAGGTGGCTGTCTGTCTCGGTTTTCAGGACTTCTCGCAGCTCACGCGCGACTACGGTGAAAAGGAAAGTCGGGTGATTCAGAACACGGTCGGGAATGTGTTTTCGGGGCAGGTGGTGGGAGAAACTGCCAAGACGCTCTCCGAACGGTTCGGCAAAGTCCTGCAAAGAAGGCAGTCCGTCTCCATCAATCGGCAGGACGTCTCGACCTCGATCAACACGCAAATGGACAGCCTGATTCCGGCCTCAAAGATCAGTAACCTGACGCAAGGCATGTTTGTCGGCGCCGTGTCCGACAACTTCGACGAGCGTATCGAACAGAAGATCTTCCACGCGGAGATTGTGGTCGATACCGCCAAGGTTTCTGCCGAGATAAGGTCCTACCGCCCAATCCCTGTCATCGCTGACTTCCGCGACGCTGCAGGTAACGACACGATGAAGGTCTCCATCGACGCGAACTATCGCCAAATCAAGTAGGAGATCCTATCGCTCGTGGACTCCGAAATCGCCCGTATCAAAGCCGACCCGAAGCTACAAGGGCTGATGAAGGGGTGAAGTCGACAGCTTATCGCCCGAGGTCGCCAAGTATTTTCTGAAGAAGATTACCCGATGACCGGACAATCCGAAAATCCACGGTTTGATGTGCCATAGTACGGATGTCGGTTGTTTTAAAACGGCACCGTGCTTCTTGTCTTTCAAGTGTATCCCGAACTGATGAAAGCGCCATGAGTTGTCCCTCAATTGAGCCTTTTGGCGTTTGTAGATCAATCTGTTCATCCACTGCTTCATTCATTCGTTTTGTCTCAAACTTAAGTAGTACAGTTGTTTCGACACTGTCCGTAGGATTCCCCCATTCTACTTCGCGGATGGTCGCAACACCCGAATACACTTGTTTGTAGGGAAGAAAATACGCGATTGCAAAAAGGAAAAGCAATACAATGCCGATAATCGTAATACCATATCGTACTAATGAAGAGGGGATCTGTCCTACAATACTGCGCACTTTCTCACTGCGGAGTTCAAAGTTTTTCTCGTCCTTTTTGTTCTTCTCTTCCATGTCAATTTCCCAGTTCCAATTGGTTTTTCACCAGCGCAAATACTTTCCTCGTTTTGCAGTGAGCTCCTCATGGGTGCCCACTTCTGCTATTTTACCTTCATCTAATACCACAATCTGATCGGCATCTCGGACGGTGGAAAGGCGGTGAGCGACAACTACAACCGTCTTGCCTCGGTAAAAGGAGGCCAAATTTTCGGTAATCGCTCGTTCGTTGTTGGCATCGAGTGCATTGGTGGCTTCATCCAAGAAAACGAACATCGGATTCTTGTACACTACTCTTGCGATAAGAATCCGCTGTCGCTGTCCTTGGCTTACCCCTTGTCCATCTTGTCCGATCATCGTATTGTATCCCAACGGAAGCGCTTCGATATAGTCTGCGATGTTAGCTACACGTGCTGCTTCACGAATACGTGCGATATCCGGCTCATCGTCTGATATGGCAATGTTTCTTGCAATGGTATCGGAAAAAAGATACCCTTCCTGCATCACTGCTCCGCATTGATTACGCCACCAAGCAAGGTTATATGTACTTAAGTCGGCATTACCCACTTGTATCTTTCCTTTCAACGGTTCATAGAATCCAAGCAGGAGTTTAACCAACGTGGTCTTACCGCTTCCGCTTGCTCCCACGATGGCTGTGACCTTTCCGTTGGGTATGGAAAGATCGATATTCGAGAGTATATCCTTTGGGCTGTATAGATCATATTTGAAAGAAACATCCCGAACGGAGAGAGTATGTCCTTCTTTTGTTTCTTCCGTGTAGGTGTTTTGTATGCGTGATGCATTCTCTTCCTCTGTTTCCGTATGGATCTCGTTCATGCGGTCAAGGCTGATGCTCACATCCTGCCATGAGTAGATGAATTGGATCAATTGCTCCACGGGGCTGTTGAGTTGTCCAATGATATATTGGACGGCCAACATCATACCTAAAGTCATGTTACCGTGGATTACGGAAGTAGCGGCCAATACCGTGATGAGGATATTCTTCACCTCGTTAATCGTGATACTCCCGGCCTGTTGTACCTGTTGAAGGTTCAGTGCTTGCAGATTGATCTTGAACAGATCGGCCTGTACGTCTTCCCACTCCCAACGCTTACGTTGTTCACAACCTTGCAACTTGATCTCCTGCATCCCGTTGACAAGCTGATAGGTCACATTGCGATTGCGCCCGGCCTGCTCAAAATATTTATAGTCCAATGTCCTGCGTTTCTTAAGGAAAAGGACGATCCACCCGGCATAGAGGAGTGTCCCCAAAAGGAAAACAATGAAGATGCCGGTGTTATAGACAGCTAAAACCACTCCGAAAACAAGAAAGTAAAGAAGGAGAACAATAGATTCAAACTGCTGGAGGTAAGAAACTGTTCAACCCTTCTATGATCTTCGATACGCTGCAGGAGATCACCCATCAGTTTGGTATCGAAGAACTTCATCGGTAGCTTCATCAACTTGATGAAGAAATCAGAAATGAGTGAAATGTTGATGCGGGTGGAAATGTGCAGCAGTATCTTCGAGCGGATAAAGTCTATCGCTGTACGACTGAAAAGCAACATCATCTCTGCCAATAAAACAAGCCAGACGAAACCAATATCTTTACCTCCGATGCCGGTATCAACAATCGCTTGTGTCAGGAATGGAAAAACGAGTTGTAGCAAAGAACTGAGTAACAGTCCCAAAATCAGCTGTACGAAAAAACGTTTGTACTTTTTAAGGTACCCCCAAAGGAATTTGAGACGATATCTTTTCGACGCTTGTTTGGTGCTGTTTTGTGTATGAAATTTTTCCGTAGGTTCTAAAAGTAAAACGATGCCTTTCTCTTCGCCATTGGTCTTCGTGCTCGCCCAATGCTCACAAAACTCCTCTTTATCGTATGTAAGAAGACCTTTCCCCGGATCTGCTACATAGATTGTGCAGCCACCCTTTCTATGCTTTCGGACTTTATATATGACAACAAAGTGATTTTGATCCCAATGAGCTATGCATGGAAGTGGAGCTTCCGCAGAAAGTGTTTCAATGGTAATCCTCCCCCCCAATTGTCTTGAAACCGATCTCTTCTGCCGCCTTGCTGATTCCAAATAAAGTTACACCTTCTTTACCAATAGCACAAGCCCTTCGTAACGCATCTATATCTACACGTAATTTGTAGTACCCTGCTATCATAGCTAAACACGATGGACCGCAATCCATAGCATCCAATTGACCAACATAGTACATGTTAAGATTTAACATTCTACCTCGCCGTGTTATCTTTAATTAATCCTGAGTCGGAGTCGTTGTTGTTTAATTTCCTCTTTGCATGTGCGTGTTGCTTTCCTGCTGAGAAGTAGTATGTACATCGAAGATTAAATAAACTCCTAAAATTACCCCATACCATTTCTTCTTCAAAATGAAAATTGTCTATCTCGCCATGAGTTATAGACGGATGTGGATTATAGATCCACTCTGCTCCCAAAGAAAGTGTTTTATGCTTCCATAATACAGATGCGGACAGATTTAGCCCATGCTTATCCTGTACATCTCCATCAATAGTAGTAAAGGGAAAATTACCGTTCCATGCAGCTTGTACATTACGCATAACAAATTGCATACTTATTCCTGCATTATGAATATGCTGTTTTACATTGTTGTTGGGAGTCTGACAACTTAAATATGTATATTGATAATATGGTTGTAGTGTAATGATGGATAAAGGCCTCCAATTTCCAGATATAGAATATCCAAACGTTTTCATATCTCTCAAATTAGCATAAGTCTTTAATATCTCATTATCTCCCTGTAAGTGTAAAAGCGTAGAGACATAAGGTTTTATATGGTAATTGTAAAATATAGAAGCAGACGCGTAAAGTTTACCACCATTAATCATGTGCTGAAAATTTAACATATTATTATATGAATATGATGGGGATAGGTTACTGTTGCCTTGGTAGTAATAATGTTCGTCTATATTCACAATGCTGTTAGCCGTCATATGGCCTGTCTCTGGAATTTTGGCCCCCACACGAAAAGTATATCTTATTACTGTCTTATTGTCACCTTTGGGCAAATAATTTAGAGAAAAAAGAGGGCGAAGACGCCAATAGTTATGTGTGCCACCATTAGCTAATACAAGAAGACTGTTATCCATACCTATTCCTACGGTGTAGTTTATTTTCTTAATATTACCGCTGTAGTCCGTGAACAAATAGCCCTTATAGTAGTTGAGAGATGATTTGGACTGTTTATTGTATGTTTGATCTAAAGTTTTATATATAAAATAAAGTCCAACATTCCATTGCGACTTACGTGTGTTTTTACTATACAACCCTTCGCCAATAATAGAGTAAGAATGATTATTGAACTGATTCTTGAAAGAATAATTTACAGGTATGTCATTTTCAACCATACGGGAAATGTGGCTCTTTGAGGATGATGCGTAAAACGTGTTAACAATATTAAAAAATAAACGAACAGCTGTCATTGATATTTCTTGTAAAATATAAATCGAAAATCCCATCCATGGTATCCGCTTTCAACTTCTCTATGACTTATTCCTCCGTTTTTTTTATTCGCATCATAGCGGTGGAAACGTTGTGTATATTCTTCATTACCAGGATTTCCCCTATAGGAGAGTCTTGAAAAACACACACTCTTACCTATTGTTCGTTGATAGGATAATTGACCGATATGGTATTGCCCATTATACTTTCCCGGCAAACCGCTGTATATATTTTTGTGATTATCGTACTGATAGGTGCTGTGTATTGAGTTTTTGTTTAAGTCTCTGTAATCGATAAAATACGCAGCTGAGAGTTGATTTAAGGAGTCTGTATACATAAAACTTAATAAATTAGTCCCATATCCAGTCGTAATCGAATTTTTCAGATCAAGAGAAGCAAAGTAATTGCGATCTTTTTTATGCTTTGTTTTTATTTCTAATATAGATGCAGCAAAATTCTCATGAGCATACCTTGGTGGAGGATCAGCATAAAAAGTCAACTTCAATATATCATCTGCTTGTAGAGCCATTACTTCCTGCTCTGAAGCACGATGTCCATTAATGATGATCAAAATACTTACCCCCATCTGTGTCAATAGCTTTCCATCACCTAAATTCACTCTGAACTGGGGTAGATTTGAGATAGCGTCTAAAGCATTTGCTCCAACCTCTCTATCTTTTTTTGTAAGGAATATTTCGTCTCTAATTCCATAAGAATTCAATATCTCGGAGGTTATATTGACTTCCGGAAGTATTGTTGACATGGGTTTTAGAACCGTAATCCAATTAACCGTATCTTCGCACGGAGAATTTCTGTAAATAGTCTGATAGCCAATAATTGAGAAGCGAAAAGCCACGCCCTTTTGCACCTTTTCATAACGGAATATTCCTTTTTCGTCTGTTATTGCTATCCCTATTATTTTACTCCTTGTTAAAGAATCAACAAGTGTCACATTCACTCCCAATAATGGTTCCCCATTCTCATCCACACATTGGCCTTCTATATTTATTGCCTTTTGCGCACACAGGTGTAGTGAAATAAGGCAAAAAACAAGCAATTTTATTGTACGCCCTTTCATGCTCCTAATTGGTGATTTATGTAGTTGATTATAGATTTCTTTATTTTTGCACGATTCCCACTCATTTTACACCAGAATTGTTCGTTTTCGCCATAGTAGCGTGCACACGCACCCATACATATTGGAAGCAAATTACAGCTTAGACAACTCTCGTTCTCAAACCTTTTTTTGAAAAATTCCACCCTGAATCCGGGCCTCCATGAGATTGTCCCATCTTGATTCAAATGTCCAGGAGGAGTCTGAGAATATAGGTCATTACACGCCGTACATTTAACTACGTTTCCATTGAAGTTGATTGTGTTGTAGTATTTCTTGTCAACATAGCACGAGATATAATTGTTTACGATATCTAAACGCGTAACATTATATCCAGATTGCCCTAAGTTTTCTATTAGTTCGATCACATCATTATCAATAGATTCATCTGTATTCACCTGCCATACTTTTTTGGGAACAATTGTTATCTTTGATCGATTCTCACATAAAATAAATCTATTGATTTGATCTATGATCCTTTGATCGAGATTATTCTGCGTGTAATTTATTCTCAATAAAATCTCTACATCGCTTGTATAGCTTAATATGTGATTTATATTGATCAACACTCTCTCAAAGGCGGAGGGACATCCCTGTTGAAACTTTACAGAGTCATGGAGCTCCTGGGGACCATCCAATGTTATGTGAAATCTCTTAAATTCCAAGGAGGATAGTATTTTGACTTTCTCGGGGAACAGAAAATAGCCATTAGTTGTTGCCGCGTGATAAAACTTTATTTTTCCTTCACGGCATTTTTTTATCGCATATTGCCCAATAGGCTTTACAATCTCGTTTAAAAACATAAACGGCTCTCCTCCAAACCATTCAAGATGAAGAGCTGTAATCTTTTCATGATCTATCATATAAGCAATATGTTTCTTCACCTTATCAATAGTAGCAAGCGACATTTTTGACACAATATGATCTTGTATGCAGTACCAGCACTTAAAATTGCAATTAAGAGTCGGTAAAATAATAAGAAAGTATTCTCGACAATTAATTGCTTGTTCGTTTCTCTCTCTGATTATATTCAGTTCATCAACAGAGTCATCTACGAGAAATCCTTTTTCGACTAATTTATTATAGAACTGGGGGCTGACTTCTTCTAATTGTGTAGGCTGTTCAAGATATTCAGCAATTTTCTCACCCAATCCTGCCGGAAGTGCAAAAAACGTACGCTCGAGCCCATTAAACCAATAAGAAGAGCCTCCTTCTGTGAAAATATAATTATACCTACTTACCTTCATGTTACTTGATCGTTATTTATTTAATCACGGAAATCTATCAAGGCTCCTCGAGATGATAACTTCACCCCTAAGAGACCTCGACAGATTTCTTCTGATGGAGACTAAACATACTTAATCCCACTTGGTTCACCAGGAGGCGGTGGTGGTTCTTGACCACAAGACGCCTGAGCTGCAGGGGGAGGGCCTCCGATAATGATAGTACAGTTGCATCCAGCTACATTATTAATACAACCGTTCTGAGGCGGCGCTTCCGAAGGAGAAGCACTTCCTCCCTTGATTTCTGTTGTTTCCAACAGAGACAATTCCTCAATTGAAAAGTTATTCTTCATATTACTGCAATTGTCGTAATTATGCCCTCGCTATGGTTTTCGGGTTTTACCTCCCTACGCTGTGGGTGGGAATCCACTTCTTTCTTTTTGCCCGAAAAATACGAGTAAATACCCCACCTGCCAAATTTTTCTGCAACTTTTTTCGCTGATCAAAAAAGAAAGGCGTGATAGATATAGAAACATACAGCCTACAACTCTTCACAATGCGCTTATTATCTTGCATTTATACACGTCTGCTTTTTATGAGTTTCATGTAACATAGAGAAATATCATGCAGAAGAAAAAGTAGAGATGCAGTTAGAAGAAAGACGAAAAAGCCTTTCAATCGTTGCTAACCTGAGATGTATAATAGCAGGAAAAGGCCCATCCTGTCTCCACTTGGGGGGACACGTCTCTGGACACCCTCTTTCTATCGGTACCACCGCCCAGACCATCCTACCAATAGTCTCCCTCCATTTCCCGCCTCCTCCCTCTCAAGCCACACAGAGTCATTCCACATAACCATCCCGGATCGGGGTGGCTATTTTCGTATCTGTTTCATCTTAAAATCAGATACTACTATGGAAGAAAATTCGGATCGCTATGTCCTTGTGCTGGAGGATCGGAGAGAGGCAAAATCGCCGACTGATCCCGGCCGCCTGTCCGTCATTTCGGGGCAGGACGAGAAGGGAAAGATCAAAACCGTAGAACCGACCGAGGAGAATCGGGCGGCTTTCTTGGTGTTCAAGAAAAACGATGGACTGCTGAAAAACTTTATGACGAACCTCCGTCGGCAGTTCAACGATCCGAAGCGCTTCGGGCTGTACAAGGTGCTGGCCAACGGTTTCGAGGAGGGTGTGGCGTCGCTGCATGCGATGCTTCAGAATAGGGAAAGCCCTGAAAACAAGGCGCAACTGCAAGCGGCGCGGGTGTCCTTCGAGGACGATCTGCCGGCGCAGAAACTATCCGCCATCGACCCGGAAAAGGTGGATTGGAAGGAGCTGAAGCGCCTCGGCGTGAGTCGGGAGAAACTCGAGGCGGGCGGGAACTTAGATCGACTGCTAAATTGGCAGAAAACGGGGCTTATTAGCCTCGCTGTACCCTTCGGAGATACTACGATTTACACCGAAGCACGGCTGGCTCTCCGTACAGGGGCAGACGGTCGCCTCAGTCTCAACATCCATACGTTGCGACGAGAACCGCAGCTCGATTTCCCCTACATGGGGCACACGTTTTCGCCCGAAGAGAAGGAGCAACTCCTCACTCGGGGCAACCTCGGACGGACTGTCGAATTATCCCCTAAGAAGGGCGAGCCGTTCCGTGCTTATGTGTCCATCGACCGGCTGACAAACGAACTCGTTTCGCTACGGGCTGACCGAGTTCAAATCCCGCACGAAATCAAGGGCGTCCGGCTCTCCGAGGAGCAGCACCGCGCGCTCACCGAGGGACGCCCCGTGCAGGTGGAGGGCATGCTTTCGCGTCACGGCAAGCCGTTCGACGCCACGCTACAGGTAAACGCTGAAAAGCGAGGCATCGAATTCATTTTCAAGGACACCCTATCGAACAAAGAGCGCCTGAAATCGTCTGCCAAAGAGGCTCCAGCCGTTCGGCAGACCGAAAACAAACCACAAAAACGGGGGATCGGCAGGTAGCCGCCCGTTTTGGGAGCTAATCAAGCGTATCGCAGGCCATGTGCGAAGCCATTTGAGTCTCCAATCTTAACTCGCAAGGTTGCGAGTTAGCAAAATCATAAACAATAGCAACTTGAAAACTTGTGAGTTGGCAAGATCATAAGCAATAGCAACTCGCAAAGCTGCGAGTTGGTGAATTCATAAGCAATAGCAACTCACAAAGTTGTGAGTTGCTGTTTGACCCTCATTTCACCTTAAAATCATGACCTACCACAAAAAAGAGGCACTGCAGGCCAATCTCGATGCCGTCCGCACCCTGCTGGCCTTAGAAAACACGCGCCGCGCACCGTCGGAAAGCGATCGGGCGACGCTGCGGCGATACAACGGCTTCGGCGGCCTCAAATGCGTCCTCCTTCCGGCCACTGATCCGGCCGACATCGACCGCTGGCCGCGGGACGAACGCAACCTGTTTCCGTTAGTCCGCGAACTGCGCGAAATCATCAACCAAGGCGCCTCGGAAAGCGATGCCACACGCCTTTGGAACGGCATCAAAAGCAGCGTACTCACTTCGTTTTACACCGACGAACGCATCGTCGGCACCATCGCCGCGGGGCTTGGGATGAGCGGTTTACCCCTCCGCCGAATGCTCGATCCGTCGGCTGGGATGGGTGTCTTTTCCCGCGCGCTGGCGAACGAACAAACGGACGTCGTCTCGTTCGAAAAAGACCTCGTGACAGGGTGCATCTTGCGACTTCTCACGGCTGACAATCCGCGACAAACCGTCCGCATCGAAGGCTTCGAAGAGATCGAGGCACGCGAGGCTGGGCGGTTCGATCTCGTGGCGAGTAACATCCCCTTCGGAAATTTCGCCATCTACGATCGGGCGTACAGCAAGGGTAAAGACGCGGCGAAGCGGGAGGCCACGCGCGCCATCCACAATTACTTTTTTTCGTCAAGGGGCTTGACTGCCTTCGCGAGGGCGGATTGCTGGCCTTCATCACTTCCCGCGGCGTGGCTGACAGCCCGACGAATGCCCCCCATCCGCGAGCACCTGATGGAGCACAGTAGACTCGTCTCCGCACTCCGTCTGCCCGACGGCATGTTCTCAGAAAACGCGGGAACAGAGGTCGGCAGTGATCTCCTTATCCTTCAAAAGGAAACCGGGAAGGGGGTGCAAAATGAGTTGGAGCAGCTCTTTACGCAAAGCGTTTCCATCGAATTGGGCGGAGAGTCATTCACGGAAAACGCCCTGTTCGCGGAAGGCAATCACGCCGTTGCTACGGCCTATCGCATCGGCACAGATGCTTATGGAAAGCCTGCGCCGATCTATACCCATGAAGGCGGGATCGAAGGCATCACACGGGACTTGGAAGCGCGGATCTCCGCCGATATGGCAGCCCGTTTTGATCAGAAAATCTACCAGAGCGGGCTGTCGGAAGCGGTCGAATTGGAAGCCGCCGCTCTCGCCCCTGAGGGCGTACCCGTCCTCACCCTACACCGGCAATATGAGACACCCGTGCCAACCAACTCGCAGCCCGATATGGAGCCGCCGCGAGAGATGAACGGGCAGACCGTCTATTTCGATGAGGAGCACCATCCGGTGACGGATCGTGAGCGACAGGCTGAAGCCGAGACGAGTCTGTTTGCCCTCGAAGCCTACACAGATTGGCAGCGGGACGTGGCCCGGGTCAACCGGGAGATTGCAGAGAAGCCCCAACGGGCAGGTCGGTCGGCCACAGGGTCGACGCCCCGTCGCACGGCGCGCAGAACCGGGAAAGCCACCCCGTCAGACAAGCACCAGCTGTCCTTTCTCGATCTGCTGAGCGAGTCCGAAGCGCCCCCGCCTGCACCCGTCCCTGAAGTCCGACGGACGTTCGACGCCAGCCCGCGCCCTTTCCTTTCACAGCCCGACTCTCATCTACGCGACGGCTCCATCGTCGTGCAAGGTGGGCAGATCGGCTACCTCTCTAACCTCAATCTCAGCCCGACGTTCCACCCGATGGATCTGCCGCTTTCGCGCATCACGCGCCTCAAGGCATACGTCGAGATCCGCGAGAGCTACCATCGACTCTACGATTATGAAGCAAACAACCATCTGGCGGACCCGGAGGAGCGCGAAAAGCTGAATCGGCTGTACGATGATTTCGTCCGGCGTTGGGGGCATCTCAATCTCAAGGCAAACGCCGACCTCCTGAAGATGGATGCCACGGGCGCCGAGATGCTCTTCTTGGAACGAAGTGAGGGGGGGCGATACATCAAGGCTGACATCTTTGATCACCCGACGGCCTTCGCCTTGACTGAGTCTGTCGCGGCCGACCCGTCAGAGGCGCTCTGCGCATCGCTCAACAAATTCGGCACGGTGGAACTACCCTACATGGCCTCTCTGCTCCCCGACATGGAGGAGAGCGACATCCTCGCCGCACTCGAGGGGCGCATTTTCTTCAATCCGCTCGCAGACGCCTACGAGATCGCGGATCAGTTCATCTCGGGCAATGTGATCGAGAAGGCCGAACGGATCGACGCGTGGCTGCTCGATCACCCGGGGCACGAGATGGCAAAGCAAAGTCTCGCGGCACTCCGTGCGGCTATCCCGACGCCCATCCCCTTTGCCGACTTGGACTTCAACCTTGGTGAACGTTGGATCCCGGCTAAGATCTACGCCCGCTTCGCCTCCGATCTGTTCGGTACAGACGTTGGCGTGTCCTACCTGCCCGAAATGGATGAGTATATCCTCTCCTGCGATCAGAAGAATCAAGCCATCTGGCATACTTACGCCGTGCAAGGCGAGTTCAAGCGTTACGACGGCCTCCATCTGCTCAAACATGCGCTCCACAATACGGTTCCCGACATCACCAAAAAGCAAGGAGATCACCGACCCCAAGACGGGCGAGAAGGCGACGATCAAAGTGCGTGACGGCCGCGCCATCCAAATGGCAGACACCAAGATCGAGGAGATCCGGCAGGCATTCATTGGCTGGCTCGAGCGTACACCGGACACGTTCAAACAGCAGCTTGCCGACCGCTACAATCGGCTATTCAACTGCTTTGTCCGTCCCGATTTTGATGGGTCTCATCAGACTTTCCCGGGACTGGATTTGAAGGGGCTAAGCTTCCCCGACCTCTATCCGAGCCAAAAAGGACGCCGTGTGGATGCTTAAAACTAACGGCGGGGAATCTGCGATCACGAGGTGGGGGGCGGCAAGACGGTCATCATGTGTACGGCGGCCTATGAGATGAAGCGGCTCGGGCTGGCGAATAAGCCGATGATCATCGGACTCAAGGCAAACGTCTTCGACATCGCCGATACGTTCCGCAAGGCCTATCCCAACGCCCGCATTCTTTATCCCGGCAAGGAGGATTTCACGGTCAAGAACCGGGCGCGGATCTTCAGCGACATCAAAAACAACGACTGGGACTGCGTCATCCTCACGCACGATCAGTTCGGCGCCATCCCACAGTCGGCAGAGATCCAAGAGGCGATCATGCAAAAGGAATTGGATTCGGTGCAGGAAAACCTCGACGTGTTAAGGAAGCAGGGACGGGAGATCTCCCGGTCTGCGCTTAAAGGGTTAGAACAACGTAAGCTGACGCTCACGGCCAAACTGCGCGACATCCGGGACACCATCGCCGAGCGCAAGGACGACGTGGTAGACTTCAAAATGATGGGCATCGATCACCTGTTTGTCGACGAGAGCCATCAGTTCAAGAATCTGATGTTTAACACCCGTCACGATCGTGTGTCGGGCCTCGGTAATCCGAACGGATCGCAGCGGGCACTCAACTTGCTGTTCGCCATCCGCACCATTCAGGAGCGAACAGGCAAAGACCTTGGGGCAACCTTCCTTTCTGGCACCACCATCAGCAACAGTCTGACGGAGCTATATCTGCTCTTCAAATACCTCCGTCCGCGCGCCCTGGAGAAGCAGGGCATCGGATCCTTTGACGCGTGGGCGGCCGTCTTCGCTAAGAAGTCCGGCGATTACGAGTTCTCCGTCACCAACGAGATCATCCGGAAGGAACGCTTCAGGACGTTCATCAAGCTGCCAGAGCTCTCGGCCTTCTATGGGGAAGTATGGGAGTAGGGAGCAAGGGAAAGCGAGAAAGAGCGAGAGGGCTGATGGGTAGCGACTTTTGCCGCATCCTGCCGAGGCTTGCACCAGAGGGAAAAGGCGAAAAAAAGGAGCTTCAAAGAGGGAGTTCAGTTACCTAATCGTTCCCCTTTTTGCCTTTCGGCAAGAGGACGCAAAATGAGGTAACTAAACCGAGTCTTTTTTTCTCTTGCATTCAGTGTTTTGCGTAGCGACAAGTATTTCTTTTAAGGTTCCACTTTGTAAGCAACAAAACGATGAAAGAAAAAACGTTGAAGCTGCTCTTTTACCTCAAACGGGGCACAAAGAGCAAGGCGGGCAAAAGCCCGATTATGGCGCGCCTCAGTGTAGGGCGAACGATGGTACAATTCAGTTGTAAGACGGCCTGCTCGCCGTCGCTTTGGGACAGCCGTAAGCACAGGCTCGTCGGTAAAAGCGCCGAAGCGGTGGCCGTAAACGCCGAGCTGGACAGCCTGCAGGTCAGTGTCTGCCGCGCCTATGAGGACTTACGGAAGAAGGAAGGCGAGGCCGTGACCGCCGAGGAGGTCAAAGCCCTCGTCTTCGGACTTCAGAGCGACAGCCAAGGCTTGCTCTATCATTTGGAGGAATACCTTGCTCGCTTTCGGGAGCGGGTGGGGTGGATCGTAGCGAACGCCGGTACAAGTTCCTCCGGGTTTTTCGGGGGCATCTCGCAGCCTTCCTTCGGCATCGCTACCGAGTGAGCGACTTCCCCGTGCACAAGGCGGACAAGGCCTTTATCGAGGATCTCGAGGCCTACTTCGCGCAGGAGAAGGCCTTCAAGCTCAACACCACCGCCGGCTATCTTACCGTGCTGGCGTCGCTCCTCAAAGACTTATACAAAAGGCGTGTCATCGACACCTATCCCTTCATGGGCTACTCCATCCGATGGGACGTCGGCACACCGCGCTACATCACCAAAGAAGAGCTGCGGCGCATCATCGATTTGGACGACTCGCAGCTGGGGAGTTACGTGCTTGTATCCCGAGATATGTTCCTCTTTTCCTGCTTCACGGGCCTCTCTTACACGGACATTTACCACTTGACGGCGGAACATCTGATCGAGGAGGGCGGAATGACTTGGATCCGCAAGCCGCGTGTGAAGACGGGCCGGATGTGCCACATTCCCCTGCTGCCCGAGGCGTCAGCGATCATCGAGCAGTACAGGGGCATTCACACACGGGCCTTTCGTCACGAACCGCCCCGGGGCTACCTCCTTCCGATCCCCGGCTGCGACACCGTCAATATCCATCTCAAGAAGATCGCCGCGCTTTGCCACATCCCGAAACGGCTGACCTTCCACATGGCCCGCCACACCTTCGCCTCGCAAATGACCCTCGCCGAAGGGGTGTCGATCGAGAGCGTGTCCAAGATGTTAGGACATAGTGAGATCAAGACGACGCAGGTCTATGCTGAGACTTCTCCGGAGCGCATTTTCAAGGACGTCACGCGCATCCTCCCTGCGATCGCCCATTATCATCTAACCAATTAATACCCCACAAACTCAATGAAAAGTACCTTCTCGATCCTCTTCTACATCGACCGAAGCAAGCCGAGCGGCGAAGGCCTGTGCCTCGTTCGCTGTCGCATCTCGTGCAATGGCCGGACGGCCTCGTTCTCCACCCGGCAACAGACCTCGCCCCATGATTGGCTGGCGAAAAAAGGGAGAGTGGGCCCCACATCCGCGGTAGCTCATGGTGTCAATCATGCACTGAATTCCATCGAGCAACGATTGAATGCACTCTATGAGCGCACGCTCCGGGAGGAGCGATATATCACGGCCGAGTACCTCAAGAGCAATATCTGCGGCAGGACAAGCCACGCCAGACGTTTGCCGACATTTACTCGGCTCTTTGTGAGGAGAAGGCGGCCCATAAAAGCAAGGCCACAGCGCGGGGCTTTCGAGACAGCTACAAGAGCTTCGTCCGCTTCCTTGACACGCGCGGGTTGCGGCGCTGTTTGCCCCACGAGGTGGATAAGGCGCTGATAGAAGCCTATCGTCTCTACATGCTGCGCGACTTGGGTTATAAGATGAGTTCGGTGCCCGTCTACCTGAGGCGTCTGCATCAAGTCTTCCGGCGGGCGATGTTAGAGGCGGGGCTTAGGGACGATCCGTTCGACCTGATCGACATCGAGACACCGGCCTACGAACGCAACGCCCTCAGTGCCGGAGACCTGCAACGGCTTTTGGCTTATCGCCCGCATCGCTCCGTGGACAACCACGTCCGGCTGATCTTCCTCTTGGGCTGCTTCACCGGCCTAGCATTCTCCGACCTCAAGAAGCTCCGCATGGAAGACGTCTACACGCTTAGCGACGGGCGCAGATACCTCTCTATCTGCCGCACCAAGACGCAGAACGGCAGCATCGTGCCCCTGCTTCCCATTGCCGAGGAGATACTCGCCTACGTGGGGCAGGGTCGTACTGAGGGACTATGGTTTCGGGAGTTTCCCGTGAACAGCCACTTCAATCGAAAGGTCCGCGAGCTGCTCGTCAAGGCTGGTTGCTCGCCGCACACCGCGGCCAGTTCGCACACCGCGCGGCACACTTTCGCAACCACCATCTGCTTAGAAAACGGCCTGCCCATCGAGACGGTGAGTCGGATGTTGGGGCATCGCTTTATCTCCACCACGGAGTTATATGCCAAGGTGAGCAAGCAAAAGATCGCCCAAGAGATGCGTCCGTTGATGGGCAGCGAGCAGACGCAGAGGCTACGCCGTGCCTTGCGAGTTTGTCCGCCGAGGAAGAGGGCGGCCGATCCAAAGTGACGCTGGCAGGAGGCCTGCCAAAGTGGTCCGACACTCCGGTGACGTTGGCAGGCCGCCTGCCAGAGTCATCGAACACTCCAGCGATGTTGTCAGGCCGCCTGCCGGAGAATTTCTCACGATTAAGCCCGCCTGTTTCCAGCGTTTTCCCCTCCTTATCCTCAGTGTTCCATCAATCCATGTCGCAGCGTGTCCTTTCGCCGACTTTTGCTGCCAAAAGAAACAGCAAGCGCGGGCAGTTGCGCTGGCTTGCTTCAATCCAATTACGCAACCTTATTCTTATCAAAACACCATGCAAATCATCCTTGTAGACGGTAAGGCTTGGGAGCGACATCGCTCCGCCTTTGCCGACTTTATCCACCGCATCGAGCGGCTTATTGGCAACCCGCCCGAGGCCGATGAATGGCTCGACAACGACGCCGTGTGCCGCCGGCTGAGCATCAGCCCTCGCACCCTGCAGACCCTGAGAGATACGGGTAAAATCCCCTTCTCCATGGTCGGGCATAAGTGTTACTACAGAGCCGGCGACATCGCTGATTTACTGAACTCAAAAGCTGAATGAACGATGGCAGAGCATGCAATCATTACGGAAGAAAGCCCTCAAATACAGCTATTTGTCCAGCTCATGGAGGGCGTATTGAAGAAGCTGGAGCGCTATTGCGCCTCGGCCCGCCCCACGCTCGCAGGGGAGGTTTATCTCACTGGCGAGGAGGTTTGCGAGCGGCTCAAGCTCAGCGCCCGCACGCTGCAGGAGTACCGCAGCCGCGGCCTCTTGGCCTTCTACAAAATCGGCGGCAAGATCCTCTACAAACAGAGCGACTTGCAGGCGATGCTCGACCGACATTATAACCCCATTCAAAGCCATCGGTATGACGGAGGAAGAACTACGGCGCGCCAGTATAGCCGCCAAACTGGAAGCGATGGGCGGCTTTGGCGGCTATGCCGAAGCAAAGCGCAAGGCCCAAGCGGAGGCAGAGGCCAAGGTGGAAGAATCGCTATTCTTTGATCCGCCCGCAGACGGTAAGATGACAGCAGAACAACGGCAGGTCGTCTTGACCGCCAAGTTGAAAGAAATGGGCGACTATGGCGTCAAACGGCGCACAGTAGAAGAATCGCCCTTCTTTGATCCGCCCGCAGAGATCGAGCTGGAAAGAGGCACCCCAGCTCATCCGCCGGAGAAAGCAGATGAGCCTAAGGAAGAAGTCATCCATCCTCGAACGAAGGCGGATAAGCCAAGGGAGGAGCTTATAGCGACCGCTCCACCCCCTGCCCCTCGAAAGACCAAGAGCCACAAGGAGGATTTGGCCGCATTCCGAGAGACGTACCTCCAACCCGCGCGCATCAGCCACCGCAAGGCGGTCTACGTCTCTGACGAGACCCAGCAAAGGTTAGACTTCGTTGTCCGCAGGATCGGTCTACGAGGTGCCAGTATCTCGGGCTATGTCGAGCGCGTGCTTCGGGAGCATCTCGACGGGTACAAGGACTGCATCGAAGTATGGCGGAAGCTCTGAACACATGCACGCTTAGCGTGCAATGCCCTCCCGAACACTTGCATGTATTGAGTGCAAGTGTTCAGGGTACGGGCACCTCCTATTCTGGGGCCCGGCAAGGTGTGTTTTTGTGCCACAAAAACCGTTTTGTGCCACAAAACGCCTTGCCCCCGGAGCCTTCACTCTGCGGCGGTTCGGCTCCAAAGTCGCCACCTAATCCCATACGAAAAACTAACCCCATGAATCGCCCCCAAGAAAACATCCGCGCGCCCCGAAATGGGACGCCCGCATCAAAGCCGACCCGAAGCTAAGGGGGGCGATGAAAGGGAAGTGAAGGGGGCGTTGCCATTCGTCCATACGAAAATCGGGCAGACCCGAGGGACTTTCATCCCTTCGGCCTGCCCGATAACAGTTCGCTAGCATGCTACTTTTACACAGCGAGCCTTCGAGGCTAATTCTTGATCAACTTCTCGGTATAGGTCTGTCCGTCTTTGATCACACGCACGAAATACAGCCCTGCCGGAAGTCCCGCGATCGGGATTTGGAAGGTCAGCTGATTCGTCTTGAACGATCGCAACATCGTCAGCCCATTCCAAAGCTGAATCTCATACGTATTCGTAACGCCCCTTGTAGCCAAAGAGCCTTGACCTTGGGAAGACAAAATGCCATCGTCCGATTCTGTCAGTTTGAGTGTCACTACATCCGTAGCGGGGTTGGGGAAAAGAGAGAATGTGCGGCGATTATATACTCTTACAGTATAGTACACCGTATTTGAACGCCCGCAATCATTCACACCGGTTGCGGATATGATATAAGTGCCCGCTCTCTTAAAATCAAATACTGCACTTGTTTGGAAAGGGGTTATTTCACACCACGTTTTGTCATTACACTCCCAAATACAACTTGTATTACCGGAAACATGCGCTCTATAATATTCAGCCCCTGGAGCAGGCAACGATTCATATCCATCAATACCCCAAATATCCGGCTCTCCAACCCAAATACCTGTTTTTTCTGTATTAATCGTATTTCCATTGATGATTACTTGGGCTCTAATTGCACATTGTCCCTTGCTCCTTTTTGAAATACGGCTGTTCTTGTCCCTTGCCCGGAGACTAATTGCAGATTATTGTTGCTTGCTCCCCATTGTACACGTACAGAAGTTCCTGAAGGTAGATTTTGAATGGTATACATCCCCTGATTGCAGACAACGGCGGGTCCGGAGATAGAAATAGAAAAAGCCTCTATTCCATCTAATGTTTGAGAATTAGTGCCTTTTGGATCAAGCCAATCTCTCAGGCGACGACGCGAATCTGATGCTCCATTGCCAGTCCATGAAACGCTTATTTTCCCATAATTCGCAATGAAGTCATCTAGACTTTTCCCTCTTTCTTGTCTTTTTTAGAAAAATCAGTAAAATGCGATATAGTTCCATCCCTCCCAACTGGTTTGTGTGGTATCGAACCTGTTGAGCACGCTCCTGTATGAGTCCATCCACACATTGGTCCTTTCAATGCTGTATCTCTCCTTGTAAAGCAGCTCATCAAATAACTCGTCATCTCTCCGCATCCCTCTCCGCTTATTGAAGGCGACGTTTGGGAACACCTCCTGCTGATGGCAACCTCGCCTGAATAGTGCAGAGTCAAAGCCGGCATCTGCATTGAGAAAGAGCCCCGATACGGACAAGCCTGAATCCTTAATCCCTGCGAACAAATCCTGAAGAACCAGGGAGATGTTGTGAAGGTCGTTGTGAGAACCCGAAACAGGTGTGGACATGGCAAGCGGTATGCCTTGCCGGTCTGTGACATAGATGGCATTGGTGGTCGTTCTTTTCTTGCGTCCTTGGTATCCACAGCACTCCCCACCGCGAAGCGTGGTGGTGTGGCTGCCGTCCAAATCCACACTGGACATGTCCAAGAAAGACCTGTGACGGCTCAATATCATGCCCCAAACCTTTTTCCATTCGCCGTTCCTCGACCACTTGCGGAAATGGGCATACACACTCTTGTAGCTCAAAACCCTCCCCGTGAAGATGGCTGAAACGGGAAGCATGTGCCACTGACAGCCCGTTTTCAACTTGTAGAGAATGCACTGAATGACCTCCACCAGGTCACTTTTTGTCACATAACCGCGTTTTGCCACCGATAAAAATGGCAAGATCTCAGATTTTATTGTATCTTTGTCCAGTACTTCGTACATGAGAGGAGTGTTTATCTTGGTTTTTATAGTTCAAAGATAATAAACTCCTCTCAATTTGTAGAGATTTTAAAAGTCTAGATGACTTCAATTATTTTTTTAACTAAAAAAGTTTACATATGAAAAGGTAAAAACAACTTCATTACACCAATGCTTTTCCTTGCTTTCATGTTCTTTACTTGTGGCTTTGCATTGGGAATCAATTCCTTATTAGTACCAGTATTGAAGGTTTCGCTAAGCGTTTCGTCCACAGAAGCATATATGCTTATAGGTGCTACGTTCTTACCATTCCTTATCTTTGGTTATCCAGCAGGCTTATTGATAAGTAAAATTGGATATAAGCGTACGATGGCTGCAGCTTTTGCCATGTTTGCTATAGCCTTCGGAGTGTTTATTCTCTCTGCAGCTGAAAGGAGTTTCATTATCTTTTTATTGGCATCTTTCCTTTGTGGAACAGCTAATACGTTCCTACAAGCTGCCATAAATCCTTATGTAACAATCCTTGGACCAACGGAGAGTGCAGCAAAAAGAATCTCTATTATGGGCATGATAAACAAGTTAGCATGGCCTGTATCACCTTTGTTTATTGCTCTTTTTGCAAGTAATAGTGGAGGTGTTGGCTTGGAAGATCTTGACAAACCGTTCTTGGTTATAATCTGCTTATTTGTAATCTTAGGTGTCGTAGCACTCATGTCACCATTGCCAGAGGTGAAAGCTGCTGGAGAAGATGACGCCGATGCAGATTCAGCAGTATCCGACTACGCAAACAGTAAGCATTCTGTCTTCCAGTTCCCACATCTTGTTCTTGGAGCAATTGCCATATTCTTTTATGTTGGTTCAGAGACCATCGTCTTGGGTACACTTATAGATTATGCAAGTGAATTAGGTCTTCCTCATCCTCATACGTACTCATGGATTACCCCAATCAGCATCAGTATAGGATATATCGCAGGTATTATTCTTATTCCTAAGTATCTTTCACAGACGAAAGCCTTACAGATCTGTTCCTTCGTTGCACTGTTTGGAACGCTACTTGTATTGTTACTCCCGGGTGTTTATAGTATTTATGCTGTAGGTATCATGGCATTAGGCTGCTCATTGATGTGGCCAGCATTCTGGCCTTTGGCTCTTATGGACTTGGGTAAATATACCAAGGAGGGCTCATCACTAATGACAATGGGACTTATCGGTGGTGCTGCTATCACTGTGTTGTTCGGACTTATTAAGGATGTTAGCAACATTCAATATGCGTATGGGATCTGTTTTGTCAGCTTCTCTTATATCCTTTTCTATGCATTCAAGGGCTATAAGTTGAGATAAAAACTTCTTCTTCTATAGCATAAGGATATCGGTAATCTATTTGAGAAGTGATATAAGTTGAATTGAAAACTTCTCCTTCTACAGCTCGTGAAGCTCTTTGTCCTTTTTAAAGGAGGACATAGAGCGTGCGAGCTGAATCTATTAAGTAGCCTCTCAGCTTACTGTATATCCATAATGGTCCATATTATTGGTCATGGTTCTGTCGCTGAAACACAATTAATTCCTTGTAAACTGTCGTTGGAACGTTAAAAAATCACCGACTGAAAGACACATTTTTGATTGCCAATCCCGCCGTTTCTCAGTCTGTTCACCCACCTTTTGAATCGGTAAAGCCGCTACCCTGATGACAAAGCACACTGACCTTACTTTGAAAAACACAACGGAACGAACAGTAACAAAAATCCTTACACTTCTCACTTCGCTATCTTTCACTTTCCCTACCATATCCCTTCTTTATCACCTTTGTAACCATCAAGATATCAATAGGTTACAAACGGGCTTGTAAAAGGTGCCTTTTACATTCTAAAAGATGCGCTTTTGATGTGCAAAAGGGCATCTTTTAGAACACAAAAGGTCGTAGATTAAAAAGCAGATGGGAATAATCTTTACATCTGAACAGTCCTTCCCTCCCTCCGTTCTGCCCTAATGCGAGGAGAGAAAGCGCAGAGATTCCCTAAAAAACAGCTGTTATGAGCGTGTAAATCTTTATATTAAGATTAATGTTCTCACTACTGATGGTATCCGCGTAAAAGCCTCTTATAGATCACAGTCTCTCTTGTTTTTTTGCTTTTATGTTACCGTGATCTCGACAAATTATAAGTGTCTATGGATTTGGTGATTAGTGAAATTCGTTGTAGCATTAAGGAGCTAATATACAAACAGTTATAAATAAAAAAACCGTAATAATCACCTATGGAGGAGTTACTGAAATATTTTGTATGGTAGTCGATTCCTGCAAGTTTTTTTGATGTAATGACGGCAAAATATACGCTAAAAACCTACCGGAAAAACGAAAGCATCGTCGTGATTCTATGATGTCAAAGACAGAAGTTATGCTGGTAATGATTCCTTTCCACGGTTCTGGTTATCGCTGCTTTATTGAAACGGTGAATGATGAACTTAAGAACATTTCGCAGGTGGAACACTCCATACATAGATACTTTGACCGCTTCATCATCAACTTATTATAGGCAATTACCACCTATTTCCTGTTTCCAAAGAAGCCGTCTATCAATGCACAAAGCCTCATTTACACTCCCCTTACATCGTTCTGAATCCGTCGAACTCACGTTAAATAGATAGTTCGAACGATAGACCGTTTGGACGAACGTAAGAATTATCTATCTCTCTGTGGTTAGATAGATAAATCGTCCGTACGATTAACAGGTAGAATGCTTATTTTATCGCTTGCGTCCAAAGAGCCTGAGTATGCCGTATTCGTTCGGGCATTTCTCTTTGGCGGTCAGCCTACTTTCGCAAGGTTGGAGCGAAAAATACAACCGTACAATAAATTGGACTTGAATGAAAACCGTTCTCGGCAGACAGAAGAGAAAAGCCCTGCGGTGGAGATTTTTCGCTCCATCAGCAGGACTTGACCTTGCAAGAAAGTAAAAGGCAACCGCAATATCCTTTGATGGATCTGAACAATTTGGGTTAGGACACGTGCCTGGGACCATAAAGTTGCCCGATAACTCTTCTCTGCTGATTCAACAAAGGAGAGCCAGACGATCCACCTTCTGTAACAGAAATTCCATTAGCTGTTCTCATCCAATTTATCTTCCAGAAATTGTAATTTTTTTCTCCTGAAGAGAAGCAATTAGAATTAGAGGGAGTGATGTTATGTGTAGATATTTTCTTCACATCTCCACTCGGATGATGAATACCGACTCCTCTCGTTCCAGGGTACCCAGAACGATCCCAGCCTAAATAGTAAGGTGTTACTCCTCGTTTGTTGCGAGGATCTTCGGCTAGTCTTAACAGTGCAAAATCCGAGGCTTCGTTGTTTGCTATCACTGTAGCTCCTATAGTTGATAAATGAGGCGGTTCTATGGATACATTACCACATTTGGGCGCCTCATAATGCCAATAAAAAGACCAATGATTTAAAGCTGGATTATTGATTGCATCGTATTGGATATAATTATTCCCGGGACCACCTAAACAATGATGTGCCGTTAAAAGCAATGGGCGATTATCGTTTGCTGTAGTATTGATTAGAGAACCAGTGCAATATCGGGTACCGTTTACCAATATCATTATCTGTGCTTTAACTAAAAAAAGAGCGCAGATAAAAAGACCTATAAAAAAACAGTACGTCTCATTGTTGTTTTCTTTTGAACAGTAAGTAATTCTTATCTTCATTATAGTACAACCTAAGTTGTTCAGAAGCTATTTCGTAGTGGAAAGCTTTGCACATGGCTTCGACATATTGAGGTCCATCTAATATCTCATTCACCTCAGTACCGCCCCAATTCGTGATGCGAAATACGCCTCCATTTGCCGTATATGTTCCTACTACATCATTAGTAGGGGTATTCCCTCTGAACGTTGCATTCGTTAGGAATGAGATTGTATAGCACTTCTCGCAATCTCTGGGTTCAGTTCTCGGAAAGTTTTGCCGGTTACATCTCCAAAACCTATCAGCACCCATGTGCCGACCAGTTCAGAAGGAGAGTCCTTCTCACACCCTACCCCCGCTATCAGCAGAAGAAAGAGTGCACTAAACCATAAAATGAACTTCGTCTTCATTTTTCATCATGTTTTCCGTTAATCACGATTCCGCATCCGGATCGATTTATCTCGCTGCGCCTCCGGGGTGCGGCTCCTAAGGGCGCCCAGACTGGTCTGGTGGAGTATTATCTATGACCTTCATAAAAGTGGCCTGTTAAACATTCGACGCAAATATAGTACGTATAGCTGTAATACGAAAGTTGTTTTCCGTGATTCTTGGTGTTTTATTCCTAAAAGCTCTTTTTTTACAAATCAAACTTTTTTAATAGATGAAGAACTTCGCTCTCCCTCGCTTCTCGTATCCTGTGGAACTTTCTGAGAGAGGCAACTTTCTGACAAGTGGCCATTCTTCAATCGCTTCTTAAGCCCGATATGAGAGCAAAGGAAATGCCCTTCGCCATCGATAGCAATTCGACAAGGAACTGTTATCTAATCATCGAAGGGTGGGCCTTCGTAGCCATTGCAGGATTTTCGCATGCCTTCAAACTTTTGCTGTGACATTTGCCGAAGATTTTAGCGCACCTTTGCGGACGAGAAATGAGATGTCTTATGGCTACTGCAAAGTAACGAAAGCAGGCGCACCTCGCTCGTTTCTTATTCGTTCCCTTTGGGTGAGTAGAGCAATCAGTATCCACTCATTGGCAAACACTTAAGCCCCCATTCTTTTGTTTTATGGGGAGATTTGCGATTTCCGTACGGCCAAGGACATCGGCATCGACCGTCCGGAGAAGCGCGAGATCCTGCATCACATCCCACCCACACCCGAGCAAGAGGCGTTCATCGGTAAACTGATGGAGTTTGCCAAGACAGGCGATGCTACGATCTTAGATCGTGCCCCGCTGAGCGAAAGGAGGAGAAGGCTAAGATGCTTATCGCCACAGATCTCGCGAGGAAAATGAGCCTCGATATGCGGATGATCGATCCGGTGAAATACTCGGATCACATCGACAACAAAGCCAGCCATTGCGCCAAACTGCTCAGCGAGTATTACCGTAAGTATGACGAGCAAAAGGGTACGCAATTCGTCTTCTCCGATCTCGGAACATACAAGCCGGGCGAATGGAACGTGTACTCGGAAATCAAACGCAAGCTCGTGGAGGATTACGGCATCCCGTCATCAGAGATTCGCTTCATCCAAGAATGCAAGAATGAGAAAGCCAAGAAAGCGATGGTAGAGGCCGTGAACCGTGGTGACATCCGTATCGTCTTCGGCTCGACATCCATGCTCGGCACGGGCGTGAACGCCCAGCAACGTGCGGTGGCAGTCCATCACCTCGATATAGCTTGGAGGCCTTCCGATCTCGAGCAGCGCAACGGGCGTGCCGTCCGTAAAAGGCAACGAGGTGGCCAAACAGTTTGCCGATAATAAAGTGGACGTGATCATCTATGCCGTGGAGCGCTCGCTCGACAGTTACAAGTTCAACTTGCTGCACAACAAACAGCTCTTCATCAACCAGCTCAAGACGAACACGCTCGGCAGTCGCTCCATCGACGAGGGTTCGATGGACGAGGACAGCGGCATGAACTTCTCGGAGTATGTGGCCGTGCTGTCGGGCAACACTGATCTACTCGAGAAAGCGAAGCTGGAGAAGAAGATCGTCACTTTGGAATCGGAGCGAAAGGGCTTCCTTAAAGAGCGCGACACGGCGGCGGCCAAGCTCGAGGAGATCAAAGTTTCTATCGTCTTCCATTCAGACAAGATCCGAGAAGCCCGGGCGGATCGAGCACATTTTGAGAGCCAGCTACAGCGTGACGCCGACGGCGTGCCGGTCAATAAGCTGTCGGTAAAAGGTGTGCCGGACGGTGCGGACGTTAAGGTCGTGGCTGCGCGACTACAGGAGATCGCGGAGAAAGCGCGCACCGAAGGCGAGTACAACAAGATCGGTGAGATTTACGGTTTCCCGGTCATGGTGAAGACGGAGAGTACGGCGAAGGATCTTTTCGATTGCTCCGTCAACCGCTTTTTCGTGCAAGGCCGCAGCGGCATCCTCTATACCTATAATAATGGTCGTCTGGCTGCTGATCCGAAGCTCGCCTGCCAAAACTTCCTGAACGCACTAGAGCGGATCCCGAAAGTCATCGAGACGCACGAGAGGGAGTTGGCCAAGGTGAAGGAGCAGATCCCAGCTTTCGAGGCCGCTGCCTCAGGCGTCTGGCGGAAAGAGGACGAGCTACGTACGCTGAAGAGGAACGCGGCGGAGCTGGATCGGAAGATTGCACTCTCACTTGCACCACCGACGCCGCCGGAAAAAGAGGAGCAGGCAGAAAGCAGGAAACAGGTATCCGCTCAATTGTCTGTCCCTGCCCCGCTCCAACACAAGGCTGCATCCCCTTCTTCCGCAAGCCCGCAAGAATCCAGAGAAGTCACCAACCATCTCGTTGTGGCTAAACCGAAGTGGAGGTAATACCGAGAAAGTCTGCGAGCTTCTTCACGCCTTCTTGGTGCTTTAGGGGATTACGCACCTTGAGCTTTTGGATATTCTGCATCTTCCACTGTACGGCCGGGAAATGGCTGAGGTCGCCGGATACACAATGCTCCCACAGAGGTGCTCCTTGCTCAAAAGACAGAAGGAACAAGCGGTCACGCTCACTCAAACAGGCACCGACTTTGTCGATTAAGACTTGCCTGGCATGTTCATAATCCGCGTAGGTGAAAGGGATTTCCGTCATCCCCTTGAATTGACTTTCGAGGGCTTCTTCCTGGCTGATCTCGTGAGGTGCAAGGGATTCTATGATCGGCTTATCGCTACCACAGAGATTGAGAAGCAGTCCTTTCTTCACATGCGCCCAATCTTCCGCTTTAATCTGCCAAAAATCAAAGAGGTCGCGTGGGTGCTGCCGACTAAGTGCCGCAGCTATTTTCCCTCCGTAGAGCTGAGTATAGGAGACAACTCGTGCTTTGCAATTTGCTTGAAACACGGCCTGTGCTTTCGGACAAAGAACCCGAACTTCGGACTCTCCGAGAAGGCCTCGCTTCGTTCCATTGACCTCGATTTTGACCGTTGCCCTTGGTAGGCACATTGTAGCTTCCAAACATCCGGCCTGTGAATGATTTTGATGCCCGGAATGGTGCGTTCGATGTTTGTCTTGAGTTTGGACAGATGCGCATTAATTTCCTCCAAACTTGTCTCCCGAGGTGCAATTGGGATATAGGTTACATCGATATCCACCGAATATCGTGGCATGTTTTGATGAAACAGATTGATGGCGGTACCTCCGTGCACGGCAAAATCTTGGATCCGAAAGACCGCGGGCATAATGCGAATAAGCAGTGCGACTTGACGCCGATATTGTTCGTTATTCATAGTCATGCAATGCTTGGGGGACGGTCATTTTGTATTTGGAGACATAGACGCCGGACTTGATCAATTGGAGTTTGTGTGTCCCTAGATTGATGCGCGCGGTGTCAAGATCCTCAAACCACGAATGCCCTGCTTTCTCAGCCATATAGAGGAAAAGTCGCCTTATGCGGTAGTGCTGAGTCGTCTCAAGGAGCGACTGAACCACCGTCGGACGCAGGGTGGTGAGTTGTTCCATTATATAGAAGAGATCCATGTAGTCATACCTTTTGGGAGCAAGCAGCAGGCATTCCATAAAGGCTTGCTCCGGCATGGAGACAGGCAGTTCCCAATCTTGATAACGGAGTCTCACCGCCTGAGAGGTAGACAAAAGAGACGAAGAGAAAGGCAGAAACTCCCGATCGAAAAGCGCTGACTGCATCCATTGCGGAGCCGTTTTCTTATCCATTCCAACAACCAATATCGGCTTCCCCATTGGGACGTAATGGTTGAACCCCCACAGTTCCAAGGCCGAATGAGCGGCGATGCGCAGGTCTTTTTCTACTTGTTGGTTATACGACGCCAAGGCCCCAAAAGCCGAAAGCTGGCTGCCAGTGCGGTACACAACGCCTCTCGACAAAGCGGATAGCCAACCCGAGGCGCGATAGCGGTCGATCAGCTGGGGGGAGTAGCCTTGCCGGCTAAGCCAGCCGGAGAAGTATAGCCCTCCCTTCTGCCCGGACTTTAGCAGTCGGTTGATTTTGCTCTCTGTAGATATATCCACGGTGTATTTGCATTGAATTATTCCAACCGCAAAGGTGCGATTATCTGGAGTGCCCCAAACAGGCGCCTGTTTAGGATTGTCTTCATCCGCCCTACGGCATCGGCCTATCTTGCCGGCCATCAAACAGGATGACAGATGAAAAGAGTCAAAGACATTGCGATAGCCGAATCGAGCGACAGTGATTTTAAGGAGCGCTTGGAAACGAAGAATGCCAAGAGCTGGCTGAAGAGCGTGAGCGCCTTTGCAAATGGCATCGGCGGGACGCTTTATTTCGGTGTGGAAGATCAAACGCACCGGATCGTCGGGCTGGATGATCTGCAAACGACCATCGGAAAAATCACGGAGCTGATCGTGGCGCGCATCACCCCGCGCCCATCCTTCGAGTGCATACCGATCGCGCGTGATGGCAAGAACGCGTTGGCTGTCCGGGTCGATTCCGGAAAACAGACGCCTTTTTACTACGTCCACGACAACCATCATACTGCCTATATCCGTATGGGCGACGAATCCGTTCCGGCCACGGATTATCAATTGAATGAGTTGATTCTGAAAGGACGGAACGAAACTTACGACAGTCGGATCACCGACAAGCAGCGGACGGATTACAGCTTTACGTTGCTTGAGGCCACCTACTTGCACACACTGAATCAGCGCATGAATGCAGGAGATTACGTCTCTTTCGGTCTGGCGACGGAGGACGGGCGGCTGACTCATGCGGGGCTGTTGTTTGCCGATCAATGTCCGCTGCCCGACAGTCGTGTCTTCTGTACGCGTTGGAACGGCCTGCAGCGGGGATCGGTGTTTGAAGATGCCGCGGACGATGCGGAGTACAGCGGTAATTTGATCTACCTGCTGCAAAGTGCGACCGAGTTCATCCGCCGCAACACGCGGAAAGGGTGGACGAAAACGGCGACCGGGAGGGTAGAAAAGCCGGATTATGCCGAGCGGGCGTATTTTGAAGGTATCGTCAATGCGCTCATCCATCGGACGTATGATTTCCGCGGAACGGAGGTGCACGTGGAGATGTACGACGATCGATTGGTGATTTCCTCTCCCGGCGACATTTATGGAGGCGGCGAGTTGGAGCCTTTGGATGACGGCTCCTATATCTCCAAACGGCGCAACCCGATTTTGGCCGATGTGTTCAGTCGTCTGAAATACATGGAGCGACGAGGCAGCGGGATAAGGAAGATCCTCGAAGCCACGGCAGGTCTCTACGGCTACACCGCGGACAAGGCACCTCACTTTTTCGTGAACAAACAGAATGACTTCTTCCTCACCATCCCGAATGTCAATTACCCGGAAAACCTCGTCACCCCACATGTCACCCCACATGTCACCCCACATGTCACTCCACATGATACCATACATGATAAGACGGAACGATTGCTGTTATTCTGCGAAGAGCCTCGCAGTCGGGAGGAGATGATGATACATGTCGGGGTGAATGATCGTTCCTATTTCCAAAAACAATACCTCCGTCCGCTATTGGATGGGGGGAAGATCGAGATGACTATCCCCGATAAGCCGCGGAGCAAGCATCAGAAGTATCGGACGAAGTAGATCCTCGTTATTTTCAAAGTCTTCTTCCTAAAATGAGATCAAAGCAGACGGCAAGACTTCGGCGGCGTCGCTGGCGGATTGCCGAAATCTTGACCTGCGGTGAGGCTGTCATTCTGCTGTTTGTTTGCGCAACATCTCATCGATCTCCTCTCGCCGAAACAGCAGTCGACCGTTGGCCTTGAGATAGGGAATCTTCCCTGCCGAAACCCAATTGTAGATCGTTTTCTGCTCCACCTTCAGGAGTTTGGAGACGTCAATGATGTCCAGGTATTCGGGCTTCAGCGGTGGGCGGACTGTCGTATCAATCGTCTGTTCGCGCAATACCAACAGGCGGTCGAGCTTACCCTCCATCCGCGCCAGACTGTCAAGCAGCTGCTTTTGCCACTTGTCAAAAGGCTCTTCTACGTACGACATCGCTCTCCCTTTTGATAGTTTCCCGAAGTGTCCTGCGACAGGATGCCCTGCTCCCTCATGTAGGCGATGTATCGCTTGGCCGTGCGATCCTTGATTTCCATCTCCTGAATCAGCAGTTCGCTGAGGTTTTTGTAGGACAGTTTGGCGGTATGCAAGAAGATTTCTTTGACCACGGCGATCAATTCGTCAGCCTTTCGTCGCTCCTTGTCCTCCTTCGATTTCTCACCGCGGTAGACGTGCATGTCTTGCTGCTTATCCCACCCGAAAAGCATAATCGGGACGTCGAGCGGACTGCCGTCACGCACCTTCAGCGCCTTCACGACCGAGTATTCCGGATCGTCGTCCTTCTCGATGGACAGGATGCCCGCGGCTTTGCGTTGCAGCTCCGATCCGATGTGCCCGCGCAGTTTGATGCCATTGGGGACGAAGTGAAGCACACAGATGATGCATGTGTTGTAGATGCCAGCCAGCCGATAGAGTTCGTCCACGATGGCGATGCTCTCCGTCTCATCGTTGGCCGAACGGATCAAATCGGCAATGCCGTCAATGACTACGAGGTGGATGCCGCCGTGTCGGTGATGAAACAGATCCATGCTTTCACGAATCAGTTTCAGACGGTCTTTGCGAGAGAGGGAGGCCAAATAGAGCGAGTGATAGAAGTCCGGCACGGCCACGAGCGAGGCACGCCGCAACGTCTTGCCCAAGTTCTTATGGAGCTGCGCCTCGGACTGCTCCGTGTCGTAATGCAGGACGGCCAGCCGCTTAGGATTGGACGTGACCTCCAAGCCCAGCGTTCGTTCGGCGGGCAACATGGTTTCGCCCAAGGTGCCGGCCAAGATGGCGGTGATGTAGTTGCTCTTCCCCGTTCCCTCGCCACCCGTGATGCAGAACAGGTTATCCTGCGTCCCGAGCGGCACGCCGTTTACGGCCACCACCGACTTGGACGCATCGGGCGGATTGTCATAATCGATCTCGCACGAGCGCAGCATCATCATGGTTTGGCTATACATATCGGAGAACATTTTGGAGAGCAGAGCTTTCAACTCTTTCGATCCGTTCCCGAGAGCGAAGTAATCCGAGACATCTTTCTCCGTCTTGCTACCACAGAGAGGCAATGTGAGGTTCAAGATCTTATACTCTGCCAGTTGCTCTGTCTGCCTGAGCGCTTCGCGCATGCCCGTCTCGTCTGCATCATATAAGATGATGATATGGCGAAAACGGAGTCGGAGGCTTTCTATGATACTCTCAGGGATTTGCGCCGTTTCGCTGTTGAAACAGATCGCATTGAAACCGTGAGCGTAGAGTGAAAGCACATCCTTTTCGCCACCGGTGATAAAGAGCATGTCACCCTTCGTGGGAATCTGTTCCATCCCGAAACAGTAGATGGCCGGCATGCGCCCTCCGTAGAGGAAGCGCATTTTGGCACTGTGAGGGCGATACAGTTTGATATAATCAATACCCGGATAGGCAAAGATCGGTTCGGTGGGAGAGGCCTTCAGCTCAAATTTCTTGCCTTCTGCCGATATGCTCTCGTAGCGTTTCAGACTTCTCACCTTAAAGTGCCGGAGGGTATCCTCAAAGATGCCGTAGTGTGCCCAGTAATTGAGTAGATCGTCATTGAAGGGGAGAACGTCCATAGTGTATGGACGTTCTTCTCTCTCTTGTCTCTCTTGAGCTATCCTACTCTCTGAATGATGCGTTGGCCGAGAAAACTTCGATACCGGATCGGGGGCAACAGGTTCATCTTTGAAGAAGGCGTAGAGGCCGAGATCCTGTACAATGGTTTGCAGTATTTGAGAGAACTCGAGCTTGAGATTCATGCCTTTCAATGTGGCCACGAACCAAAAAGCAATCTCCCGAATAGGAAGCGTCGCCATGATCATAAAACTTATAGGATGAACTTTTCCTGTCATAGTAGATGTGACAAGAAGCCCGTTTGTCTTCATAAAACGGACTACGAAAGTTTTTGTGCAGATTCACCTCGAAACCCAAATAGTGGGAAAAGACATTCCGCCCTCCCTGTGTGAGGGCCAATACCTGTTCTTTGTCTATCATCGGATCACCTGTTTTGAGGATTGAGACAAGAACTCATGATGAGATTGTCTTTGAAGCGGTTTAATCGACCGAGCACTTCATCGCTTCGCATACCGGAAATCCTGAGCCGATTGCACTTGACAGCAATGACAATGGACTTGAAAAAGTAACGGACATCTCGGCTTTCCGTATAACGATAACGGATCAACTGCTTCTTGCGCCAGCGATACAAGGTTGATTCGGAAACTGATAGGGTTTCAATCAGATCCTTGGTAGACATCTCCAATTCATCGTCGATGTCTTGGAGCAAATGCGACGTACGATCGATGTACTGCTCGATGCGCTGAAGCCTATCCATCAGCTCTTGATAGGCTTGGCTTTCTACTGCTATTATTTCCATATTGATATTGTTTGGTACCATTGACTATTAGGTGTTTAGGTCCAAGTTCTTGCACGATCTTGAGAATTTCAGCATAACCCTTTTCCGTAAAAGCGCCAACCTCTACCGTGATAAAAGGCGGAAGAACACCTATTTCGTCACTTGCAAGGAATGCAAAAAACCAGTACTGATCTATACCAATGGCAGCGGCATAACGCTGCATTTCCGGGTAGGTCATCTCTATTTGTCCTGTCTCCCAGCGTGAGATCGTACTTCACTAACTTCCATACAATCAGCGATATCCGCCTGAGTGTATTTCCTCTTTAACCGTTCTGACTTCAGTCTTTTTACGGGATTATTCATAACTGTAAAGCTGCTAAGGCACCGTCGCAAGAGCAACCCGCTACGTGCAAGTTCTTGCACCCTATGCAATCCGTCTTGCAGCTGGTGCAAGTTTTTAATTGGTAGCAGCGGATGCACAAGGTCTATCTATAACACATAGAGGGTAGAATGCTGTTTTACACCAGCTTCACTTTCTTCCCGTACCATATTCCTCGATCAACGCAATCGGGATTAAAGCACATAGGCCATTTCAATCAGTCATAGTCGACTTATACGAGTCTTTCAAGGATAAAGGATTCAAACAGTCAACTTAGAATCTAAACCTTCTCTTTAGCACCTCCGGTGTCAGGTGCAAGTCCCCTTTATATATAGGGGCTTGCACCTGACACCGGGAAGTGTAGCAGAAATTCATTCAAACTTTTGCGGATCAATGGTTTGACGCATCGGTCATTTTTATGCACCTTTGTACCCGTGAAAAGAGAGCGAGCGTGCTTTCAATCGGTCGTCAGAAAGGCCTTCATAAGGCAGTCAAAAGACTGCTACAGAAGTGCTACACTGGCGAACTGTTCAGAACAAAAGGGAATTGATATACAACGAGATAGAGAGGATTGGTTCACAATCCGTCCATACCGCAGCAAACGTCGATAATCAGCACGTTGCACAGTTTACACCCGATTTTACACAATGTAAAGTCGGGTGTTTTGTTTATATACACTTGGAATAAGCCGTCTAATGAGTTGGAATTTCACCGCCTCACACCGCGGCTTTGCTTGCAAGGGCGGCCCAGCTCTGTCGCAGATTTGCGACAGCTCAAAATACACAGCGACGGGCCGTCGCAGAATTTACAACGCTCGAAATACATTATTTCTGGTCGTCGCGGATTTTGCAGCGCCCGAAATACACTATTTCTGGCTGTCGCAGAGTTGCAACAGCTCAAAATACACAGCGACGGGCCGTCGCAGATTTGCAACAACCCGTCGCTGTGTTTGACGGCTCCCCCCGCATAGGATAACGCTCTGTTGGCCACCGTTCCCTTGAGCGTGGGGATCAGTTATCCCACGTGGGATCGTAGGCCAGGAGGGTGGAGGACTGCTGTGAGAGACCGATGTAGATGATGTCGTTGAGGGTGAACATGCAGTGGATGCCGCGGAAGTCGGACGGAAGCTGCGCGCGGCGTGTCCAAGTGTGCGTGGCGGGGTCATACTCTAGGATCGTGAACGATTCATCGATGAGGTAGAGCTTGTTGCGGCAGGTGGTTCCGGCCAAGATGCCGCCGTTGGCCACGGAGCAGACCGTCTCGGGTGTCCAAGTGGAGAGGTCGATCGTGCGCCAAAGGTTGCGGTTGAAGGAGCCGTCAGCATTGCGACCGAGGCCGGCGTAGACCATCGTGCCGACGGTGAGGGCTACGCCACCGTAGTGTTGCGTGGGGAAGTCGGGCTGCCGGATCCACGTGGAGGCTGCTACGTTGTAACCCCAGACGTGGTTCGTGGCCGTGTCGCCCCGTCCGCCGATGAGGAAGATGTTGCCGTTTAGGGTCACGCCTAAGGCGAGGCAGAGCGAGTCAGGCGCAGGGCTTGAGGCTATGGTGTACCAAGTATTGCTGGCGATGTCGTAGCGGTAGAAGCTGTTGCGGGTGCGATGGTTCACGTCGATGCCGCCGAAGACGTAGGCCGATCCGCCGAGTGTGACGGCCGTTTGCCACTTCAGCGGACCAGCGGGGCAGGCCAGCATTTGTCGCCACTCGTTGGTCGTGGTGCTGTAGTAGTAGAGGTCGGCGCTGTAGTAAGGCCCGATGTCACCGCCCAATAGGTAGCCGCGATCAGTCGTGGCGAAGCATGTCGGGGTGCCTTGCAGGCGGGCTGCACCGGGGAAGTTGTGCGGTATGGTGCGGAAGATTGAGGGCATGCGTTGGACGACGGTCTCGCCGTACGATGTGCCTTCGGCGTTGGTGGCGTAGGCGCGGATGTAGTACGTGCGCCCCCCCCTGAGGCCGGAGAGTTGTCCGGTGAAGGTGCCTCCCGGACTGAGGGTAAGCTCGGCCGATTCGGCGTTGTAAAGCGTCGGCGTCTCGTCCGTCAGCGACCAGCAGATGCCGCATGAGGTGACGGCACTCTGGCCCGGTGAGACGATTCGTCCGCCCAGTGTGGCTGTGCCTCGAGTCAGGGTCGACGCGGGCAGTGTGACGACGGTCGGGAGACTGCTAAGCGTGGTAAAGGAGTCGGGCGCGCTGTAGGAATAGCCGTAGATACGGTTGCCCGCGTAGGCGCGGACGTAGTATTTGCGATTGGCCTCGAGGCCGGCGCACTGTCCCGTGAAGGGGCCCGTGCCGGAGCCAACCTCCACGTGGGGCGAGTTGGTGAGGGTAGGATCAGGCAGGGTGCTCCAGCAGAAGCCGCGCTCCTCGATCGGCGCATCGCCGGCTGAGAGGACTGTCGCCGACACGGAGGCGGAGGTGTAGCTCACATGGAGGACAGCCAAAGAGGAGACGACGGACCGGCCGTCGGTGGTGGTGAAGGACTTTCGGGTGCCGTTGTAGACGCCGAAGTGGTTGCGAACAAAGGCCTCGACGTAATAGGTAGTGGACGGTCTGAGGCCGCGGATAGGACAGAGGAAAGAGTCGGCCGTAAATGTGCTGAGGACAGAATCCTTCGGGTTCATGTCGGGCGAGGTGGAGTAGTAGACACCGCGCGCCAGGATCTCGCCCTCGCCCGGGATCTCGATGCGCCCACCGCAGACGGCGGTGGCTGCGCGTGTGCTGTCGGCTATAATAAAGGTATGCACGAGGCCCAGGCCCGTTTGGGTCTGCACCTTTCGCTCCCTCACCGTAGGCCACGCCTTTGGCGTTGCGGGCATAGGGGCGGATGTAGTAGTCACGACCATTGACGAGCCCGTCCACGGTACCCTGATATTCGCCGATGCCTTTCCCGAACACTTTGGTGTGGTGATCCACCGTCGGGTGGGCTTGTTCTGACCAGCAGAAGCCCCGTTCGGTGACGGCAGCCCCATTTGCCTGCACCACAGTGGCCGTCAGTGTGACGGACGATGCCGTGAGGGCGTTGATGGTTACGGTTTCGCCCATCTGCGGGGTGCGGGCGTTCTGCATGCCGGGTTCCACCTCCGGGTCGTCGATGCAGGCCGACGGCAGGGTGAGGAACAGCGTAAAAAGGAGAGAGAGGAATGCGTAAGGGAGATATTTCTGGTTCATGGGGGGAGCCTCGTTGTTTCGTTTTTATGTCAGAAGATCATGCCTACACCCAACGCGGGGTAGAGGTATCGGAAGTTGAGGACGGTGCATTCGCCCGTCACGTAGTATCGGCCGCGGGGTAGGAGGTAGGTGGCGCCGAGATCCACCTTCAGGCCTTTCTCGGAGGCGTCGAGGTCTTTGGCCCACGCTCTCTGGTAGATGTTTCCGGCATTGTCGGCCGTACCGTATTGCCGGATCAGGTCACGCTGCCAATAGCCTGCGCCGACGGAGGTGTAGATGCCGGGCAGGGTACGGATCATCAGTCCGACAGAGGCCATGAGCACGTTGGCCTGCTTACGATCCATGTAGCCGTAATAGCCGCTTTGGCCCTCGATGATGAAGCGTCCGTCGGCTGTGCGACAGGTCGCGGTGTGGCCCTGAAAGGAGAAGTTGGATTGCGCCGCGATGTACCATCCTAACCGCCCGACGATCCCGCCCACGCGTATGCCGAAGGGTGCGAGCAGCGAGGCCCTGATAGCCGAAGAAGAAACGCATGGGTGTGGCTGACGTTGGCGTAGTCGTCGGTGCCTCGTCTTCACCCCGATTCTGGCGGCGAATCGTCTCTAATTGTCGGCGCCAATAGTCGGCCGTGACGGGATTTTCGGCCGTGCCGATGCCGCGGCTATAGTAAAGGATGAGCTTATCGATGGCGAACGTATCGCGCTCCGTGGCCCACTCCGTGAGGCAGTTGAGGCACTTGTTCATCACCGTGCGCATGGAGACGTGCATGGTTTCGTCTTCGAGCCAGATGGTCGTCAGTCGGTCGATGCTGTAGCGGTCGCATTCGGCAAATACGCCCTCCTCGAACCACATTTTGGCATCCCGATAATCCTTGCGCTGCAGGGCCTCATCGCCCTTGCGATTGTATTCGGTCTGTCGCTGCGCTTGGGCGGGCCACGACAGGCAGCACGCGATCCATAGCAACAGCATTCCCGTCCACTTCTTCATTGTCTTTGTCTGTGCGTCTATACTTAGTCAATATGTTGTGAGCCCCCGGGCCACCATCGTGCCGTTGGCGTTGTAGATGTCGTAGAGGTGGTCTTCGCGTTCGAAGGCGCGTCCGTTTTCCGATCGCCCCACGCTGAGGTAGATGCAGCGGATGCGCTCGATGCCTTGCGCGTCGATGGCGCCGTAGCGTCCGTTCTGCTTTTTGCGAACGATGGTGTAGCTGCCGAAGGGCATGCCTTGCTCGTAGAGCGCTTTGCGGGCGCGGACATTGTCTTCCTCGATGCGGTCGTCGCAGGCCAAACTGAGGCGGATTACCTCTTCGGTCACCTTGATCTCTTTCGCGCTCGCAAAGTCACGCTTGGCGTCGGCATAGGCGCCGCGTTCCATCTTCATCTTTCCGGAGGCGACTAGGGCGACGTAGCGCGCGTTTGAGGTCTCGGATGAGGCGTCGTCACGCGTGATAGTTTCCGTCTTATCGGATTTCTTCTCCTCGGTCTTCTTGTCCGTCTTTTTCTCCTCCGACTGATGTTTTTCCGCCTGTTTATCTGCGGCCGACGAGGGCGCTACTGTGGGCGGGTCGAACGGCGAGCGATCACTGCCTGCGTCGCTTTGCAGCAATAGGTTGGCCGTCGGTTCGTTCGTTGGTGCCGGTTTGCTGCCGCCGATCAGGTACGACGCGGCCCAGCCGATCAACACCGAGAGGCCGATCAATAGCGGGATCAATACGCGACGTTTGCCCTTTCGCCGACGCGTCGGGGTGGGCTGTTCCGCCGGTGTGAGGAGGGCCGTCTCTTCGACGTCGGCGGTGAGCAACTGCGTCCGCTCGTCGTCGTTCGTGAGTGGCGCACGCTGAGTCGTTGGACCGGTAGCGGCCACGGGCTGATCTTTTCGTTCGGGATAGGGCGGGATGTCGAGGTCGTCCAGCATTTCGCGGACGGACGCGTAGCGGTCGGCGGGGTTCACCTGCATGGCTCGCAGGATGGCGTGTTCGGTGCGGGGGGTGATGTTGGCGTTCAGCCGCGAAGGTTCGGTGAGCGGTTTGGTCACACGAAGGATGGATTCGGGGGCACGCAGCCCGTGAGCAGGTTGTAGAGCGTGGCGCCGAGCGAGTAGATGTCCGGGCGGGGTGAGAAGCCCGTCAGGCCGTCGCTGTCGTACTGCTCGATGGCGGCGAAGCCCTTCGAGAGGGTCAGCGTGGTGGTGCTTGTCTCCCTGATTATCGATGTCGTAGCGTTTGCTGACGCCGAAGTCGATCAGTCGGGCGTCGTCGTGCTCGTCGATCAAGATATTGCCCGGCTTGATGTCGAGATGGAGGATGTTTTTGGCGTGTACAAACTCCAGCGCTCGCCCGATTTGGGTCGATGTACTTGAGTGTGCACGGCTCCGTCAGCTGGCCCTCGTCTTCGAGCAGCGACTTGAGCGATCGGCCCGTGATGCGCTCCATAGCAATGTAGGCCGTGTTGTTTTCCTCGAAGACTTCGAGGACATTCACGATGTACGGGTGGTGCACTTCCGAGAGGATGCGTGCCTCCTGGATCTGCCGCTCGCGAAACTTGTCGAACAGCCTGCGCCCCGTCTCCGAATGCACGCGGACTTGCATCGTGGCGGGGTCTCGGAAGCAGTAATCTTTGAAGAAATATTCCTTGATACAAATCGGTACGGCGGTCTTTACGGCTCCCAGTTCACCCTTGACTTCGGTGTTCCAAACGCCCGAATAAGTGATTCCGAATCCGCCCTGTCCGATGACCTCTGTCAGACAATATTTCCCGTTTTGCAAGCAATATCCTTTCGGTAAAATCATGATTTCTGAATCATTCAGATTTTCAAGGGCAAAGGTAAGCAGCCGTTTTGAATTTGGCGGAAAAGGCTCTGGAAGCGGCTTCTCGGCCCCTTCGCCTGTTCGTCTGTAGGGGGAATCTCCGGAGTTGTTTTCACCCTTTTGTTGCAATTTCTCTCATGCGCCGTGGATGTCCCTTCCGATGGTCTCAATCAGCCGCCACAAACTTCTTCGGCCGATTGTATCGTACAATCACCAAGAAAAAGAGAAAAGCACTGCGAAAACAAGTTCCACAGCGCCTTCTCGATAACTGTTTGAGAGATGACTAAGAGGGTCTCTTAGAAGATGTATCCGAGGCCGAGGCCAACGACTTCTTTGAACTGTACGCGCGGGCCATGCTTCACGCCGTCCTTGTCGACGTAGTGGATGTCGTCGTCGTAGAGGAGGTAGGTGTTGGCCTTGAAGGTGAAGTATTTGTTGAGCTTCCAGTCGAGCGACATCTTCCAGTCCACATCGACGTTGCCAAAGGTTTTGTAGGCCGAGGTGAGGAGGACTTCGGTGTTGAAGAGGACGTTCTCGGTGATCTTCTTCGAGTAGGTGCCCTTGACTAGGGCGCCGAACTCGGCCAGCACGCGGTCGCCCTTCTCGACGCCGTACGCGCCCTCGTCGGAGAGGCGGCGGTCGGAGACGAAGGTCATCTTTTCAGACACGGGCGAGATGAGCACCTTGAGGTCTTCGCGCGGGTGGGTGTAGGTCATACCGATGGATCCGAGCAGGTAGCCCGGGGCCATGAATTTGGAGATGTAGGCGGCGTCGTCCGTCACGGGATACTTGCTGTAGCCCTTGTTGAATTGCGACTTGAAGTTCAGCTCCGCCGCGTAGGCCCAGGTGGCTGAGGCCTTGTAGCCGAGGCGGGTGGCGAGGTCGATGTGGTCGTCGTTTTTGATCTGGTCGCTGCCTTGATAGGTGAGACCGTAGCCGAGGTCGGCTGAGTTGTCCCACATCCATCGATCCTTCGCGTAGTTCCATTTGCCTGCGAAGGCGGCGAGCACGGAGACGGAGTTTTCGCCGCCGGCGGCCCAGTTGGTGAAGGAGGTCTGCCCGAAGGTCAGCGAGGCGGCACCGCTGTGTGTCCAATACGAGGTGTCGCGCGGCGCGTCGTCCTGCGCCATGATCGAGGCCGTCGGGCTGAGGAGGGCGACGGCCGCAAGGAGGAATAGTTTCTTCATTGTTTCTGGTTTTTAATACGGCCGCAAAAGTAGGTTGCCGGATAAAGGGCGCCGGAAGTCAGCGGGTTCGTTTAAGTAAACTCCTCGATTAATAAGTCTTTCGGCGGGAATGCGGGGCGCGCGATGGCCGGAAAAATACGCTCCTTAACGTGAGTTCGACGTAAGAATGAGGTATCTTATCCTTGGAGAATGTCTTTCATAGAGCGCAGTAAAGGCCAAAGTGCTTTTGAAAATGCTTGCACCAGCGGTGCAAGCCGTAAAAAGCATTTTTTTAGTCGTTGCACCGCCGGTGCAAGCATTTCTAAAAGCGTTTTGGCTATTGTGTGACTCCCGTAGAAGCTCTCTGTTGGCGTTATTTTTACATCGAACTCACGCTCCTTAACAGGGCCGTGGGGGACATTTATTGGAATCGTTCGCTGTGATTACCGGTCATGCCCTCGTAGCGCGAGCGGATGTATTGGATGTCGGCTTCGGCGTCGCCGGTAGGGCGGAAAGTCTCCATGATGCCGACCTCCTTCCGCCCGTAGTCGATGTATCCCAGCTGGATGGGCACGCCGGCCTTGAGCGCGATGTAATAGAAGCCCCGCTTCCATTCGTCCACGCGTTTGCGTGTGCCTTCGGGCGTGATGGCCAGGCGGAAACGGTCGCGGCGGGCGAACTCTGCGGCCATCTGCTCCGTCATGGAGGTGTTGCGACTGCGATCGATCGGGACGCCGCCGAGGGCGCGAAAGAAGAGGCCCAGCGGAAAGGCGAACCATTCCTTTTTCATCAAAAACGCGGCCTGCTTGCCAATGGCGAGATAAAACAGTTCGCCGATGATGAAATCCATATTGCTCGTGTGTGGCGCTACGCAGATCACGCACTTCGCCACGTCGTCGCCCGCCGGTCCTACACGCCAGCCCATCAGGCCCAAAAGCCACTTACCAAGTCTCTTCTTCATGTTCTTTCTATCCGTTTGATATACCATTTTGTCGGGCCAAAGGTAAGGGCCGCACGGGGACGCCACGGCATTTCCGGGCTTGATCCCCGGGGGGCGCGAAGGATGCGACACGCTCCTCGCAAAGATTTTTTTCACATCCCTAATATTTGGGATTGTGATGGTTTGGAGGCGCCTCTACTTTTGCCGCCGAAAGCTTTTCACTCCAAAGGGGCTTTCGACAGAAGCAGCAGACATATAATTAAGAACAATGAATAAGGTCAAGATTGGGTTATTACTCGGGCTTATGGCTGGCGTCGCCACCGTGCCCGTAGAGGCGCAAGTGAATGCCTCGGACAGTGTGCAACATCACGTGCTGGGCAACCGATTGAGCGTCGGTGGATATGGCGAGATCGCCTATTCCCGCAATTTCTACAGCGACAATGTGTATCGCTACAGCGATGCAGCCAAGTACAAGAACGACCCCAGCCACGGGCGTTTCGATGTGCCGCACGCCGTCATCTATCTGAACTACAATTTCGGGAAAGGATGGACAATGGGCACCGAGATCGAATTCGAACACACCGGTACAGGTAGCGCTCAGGAAAAGGAATTTACCGAGGGCGGCGAGTGGGAGATGGAAGTCGAGAAAGGTGGCGAGGTGGAGCTGGAGCAGTTCTGGATCCAGAAGTCTTTCTCACGCGCCTTCAACATTCGCGCGGGCCACATCGTCGTGCCCATCGGCATGACAAACGCGCACCATGAGCCACTTCATTTCTTCACCGTCTATCGTCCCGAAGGCGAGGCCACGATCTTGCCTTGCACATGGCACGACACGGGGATCAGCTTCTGGGGCCGCACGGGACGCGTCCGGTATGAGGCGCAAGTGGTGGCTGGCCTTGACGCCTTCTTCTTCGATCGCGAAGGTTGGGTGAGTGGCGGCGCCGGATCGCCCTATGAGTTTAAGGTGGCCAACAAATACGGCTTCATCGGCCGACTCGACTATTACGCCTTCCCCGGGCTGCGCATCGGCCTGAGTGGATACTATGGCCGCGCCATGCACAACGCCTTCCCACACGATCTCGAGGGGAAGGACGCCAATGGCAACGTGAAGCGTTACGACAATGTGAAAGGCACCGTGGCCATCGGTGCGTTCGACTTCGCATTTAACAGGTACAACTGGATCGTCCGCGGTAACGCCGACTACGGTTACGTAGGCGACGCCGCTACGATCAGCACCATCAAACGCAACCTGACGGCCAACTCCGCCCCCTATAAGAAAACGCCCGTCGGCAAGAATGCCGTGGCCGTAGGCCTTGAAGCGGGCTACGATATTTTCTCGCAGGTGGCTCGGCTGCGCGCTGACGATCAGAAATTCTACCTCTTCGGACGGTACGAATACTATAACTCCTACATCCCCTCCAGCGATCAGCAGAAGTATGAGTACACCGGCAAGCAACGCCTGGCCGTGGGCTTCAACTACTTCCCCCTGCCGCAGATTGTGGTGAAGGGCGAATACTCCACCCGTCTGCTCAAGCAGCAATACAATAACGAACCCTCCATCTCCCTCGGCATTGCCTATGAGGGCTTCTTTCTCTGATCCGACATCGAGAGACGTGCCACGGATGGCATAGCCCAGAGAGGGTACTACACACGCACACACGCATTCATCATTAATAATAGACACATGATTAAGAAGTATCTTAGAACGTCATTGCTCCTCACCGTAGGGGCAATGCTGACATGGGGATTCTCCTCATGCGAGAAAAACAATGATCCTATCGAGAAAGGGCTTACTGAGAAGCAGAAAGAGATGAGTCAGATCGCCAAGCAGTATGTGGATAACACGGTCAACCTGACTTACAAAAACCTCGCTGCTGAGACCTCTGAGCTCTACGACAAGCTCAAGGCTGCCAAGGAAAAGTTCCTCAAAGACCCCAAGAGCCTCACGCAGGCCGAGGTGGACGAGATCTGCAAAACGTTCATCAAGGCTCGTTCCAGCTACGAGCAGAGTGAGGCCTTCCTCTTTGGTGCCGCTACCGATTTCGGCGTAGATCCGCACATCGACACTTGGCCGCTCGACGTGGACGGTCTGGCTGCCGCCCTGACCAACAAGTATCAGCTGGAGAAGCTCGGCGGTGACGAAAACGACGCTATCGCCTACGCGGCCGGTAAGCTCGGACAGGAGTTGCTTGGCTTCCACGGCATCGAATTCGTGATCTTCCGCAACGGCAAGAACCGCACCGTCGCTGCGCTGCAAGCCAACGAGGACAACGAGGCTTTCACTGCCATCAAGGCTCAGGGTGACAGGCGCCGAGGAGCTGACTTACGCCACGGCTGTGGCGGGCGACCTCCGCGACCGTTGCTACCAACTCGAGGTGGCTTGGAACGCCAACGCGCCCAAGGCTCACAAGGATCGGGTGGAAGAGATCGAACTCCCGTCTTCGCGTAACGGAAAATCGTACACCGATGACCTGCTCGGCGCTACTAAAGCCGGCAGCGGCTACGCTACCTGGGAAGAGGTCATGACAACCATCCTCAAGGCCGGATGTGAGAACATCTGCGACGAGGTGGCCAACACCAAGATCGGCAATCCCTACTCGGGCAAGGACAAAAAACTACATCGAGTCGCCCCTACAGCCAGCGCTCCTTCATCGATTTCCACGACAATTTGATCAGCATCCAGAACTCGCTCTATGGCGGCATCAATGGCAATCGCAATGAGGCCCTCTCGATCATGGCCTTCATGAAGAAGTACGACGCAGCCCAGGCTTCTAAGCTCGAGAGCGACCTCAAGGCTGCCCTGAAGGCCCTCGAAGACTGCCAGACGCAGCTCAAGGGTGGCTTTGTGAGCAACATCTCCAATCCGCTCGTAGGCGAGGCGCAGAAGAAAATCCAAACTCTGGATGAAGATCTGAACAAGGCTGCCGAGTGGTTCTCGAAACAGTAACCCATCCGTAACGGAAAAACGAAAGACGAAAAACGCCACCGAGGCCATCTTGCCACAGTCAGCAGAGTCCACGGTTCGCGCTTAGCTTTTCGTCCTTAATTCCCAAAGGGGCATCGGGGAGGCGGGTTCAGCCCCATCACTTCCCGGTGCCCCTTCCTGTTATACCTACAAACAACGAAAAGGAATTTCATTATGACACTCAAACACAACCTCACGCTTTCCGCGTTAGCCGCGCTCTGGATCGTGTCCTTCGCCGCATGCAGCGATGATCCGAAGCCCGAGCCCGAACCGAATGTTCCCGATGCCAATTTTGTCGGTCAAGCCGTCGGCAACTTCTCGGCCGACGAGTGGTATCCCGGAGGCCAACTGGGCACGACTGACAACGTCGTCAACGGATCCTATGCCGACGAGACACCCGCCGTAGAAGAGCAAGGTTTGATAGAGCTCTTCAACCTGGGCGAGGCTTTCGACGAGAGAAAATATACGATCAGCACGCCGCCATTCAAAGGCTGGGGGCCAGCGGCTTCACGCAAGACCTGCTTCGACTGCCACATCCAGTATGGCGGTCACGGCATGCGCCAGACTCAGTTCCGCCCCGAGTATGGCAATGGCTACATCATCCAGGTTTATTATCCCGACGCGCCGGGCAGTAACAACGGCAAACCCATCGAGCACATCACCAAGTTTACCCAGGTGATGGCCGCACACCCCTTTCTCCCGCCGGTTGACCCAGACCAGATCAAGATCGAATGGAAAACGGTGGCGGCGATGGAAAGCGGCCTGCCGATGACCTTCCCCGACGGCGAAAAATACGAACTCATCTACCCCGAAGTCACCGTTCCCCAGACCGCATTCAACACCTCGCCCCGGCCCTCAGGCTATGAGGTGCGGCTGCTGGTATCGCTCAGCTTCTCCGGTCTCGGACTCATCGATGCCATCCCGGACGACTCCATCATCGCCCAATATCGCCGCGAGGCTAAGTATGGCGTCTCCCTCAACCCCGCCATCTGGGACAAGGGAGCGAATCGTCTGACCGCCGAAGGTTACAGCGAGCTCAACGGAAAGAAGCGTGTACGCCGCTTCAATTACGATCTCACCGAGGCAGCCTTGCTGGAGGACGCAGGCCTCTGGGACGAGCTGGGAGTCTCGCGGACGGACCTGCCGTGGATGTGCTCCACCAACGAATGGGCTAAGGCCATGGCCGAGAATCCGTCCGTCGTCGCGGGCATCAAAGCCAACCCCGCGTCGCCTTATTACGCCGACGGGACGGAGAAAGGCATCTCCAACGCCATTCGCATCCTCCTCTCGCCTGAGACCAACCAGTTCGACAACCCCATCCACAAGTTCGAGCCCGAGATGGAGGACGACAACTACTACGCCTTCGCCGTCTGGCATCGCGGTCTCTCCATCCCCCGCGCTCGCAACCTGAACACGAAAACCGTGCAGCGTGGCAAGGAGGTATTCATGCAGATCGGCTGTGCCAATTGCCACCGCCCGCAGTGGAAGACCGGCAGCGATGATAACATTTACTCGCCCGAACCGGTAAAGAATCGCAAGCTGCCGCGCTATCCCCACCAGACGATCTATCCTTACACCGACTTTGTTCAGCATCGCATGTTCATGGCGAACGACATCTTTAACTCGTGGTGCAGAACCCCGCCCCTCTGGGGTCGCGGACTGATGAAGGTCAACACAGGCGGCGAGGACCGCTTACACGACTGTCGCGCGCGTAACACCATCGAGGCCATCATGTGGCATGCCTACAGCAAGAAGAGCGATGCCTACAAGACGGTCGAAAAGTTCTACCATTTGCCGAAGGCAGACCGCGACGCCGTGGTGGCATTCGTGAACGCGATATGATTCATCACTTTTCATAGCTTCCTTATCTCACCGATAAGGGCACGCAAAGGCCGAGGGAGACTCTCTTCCTCGGTCTTTTTTTCATTCCCGCGCCGCGATACATTCTCCGCCTCGATAAATACGTGATTCATTTTTTCAGCATGAATCTTATACCCGTCAAGGATCAGATTCGCTATGAAACATGCTGCCCTTTCCTCGGCAGATTTTTGAGTCTTGGTGTAGGGGCGTATAGCATACGCCCCACGAATAAGTCTGTCCGTGTAGGGGCGTATTGCATACGCCCTACAAATGCCTATGATAATAGGCAAATGATTCAACCGCCCGGTACGTGCTGGGGCGTATGCTTTTGCGCCCTACCTATACCGATCAAAAATTTGATTCCATTTTGGACGATGAATCTCAAACCCGGCAGGTTTTGGGGCGTATGCTTTTGCGACCAACCCCACCCCGGCGAGAAACCCTTAAAATTTGTATGGATGCACGCAAAACCCGCCGAGGATTGTACGAAAATGGCCATATTCACCGAAAACTCGGCGGGGATTGGACGAATATGGCCATATTCACCGAAAACCCGGCGAGGATTGGACGAAAATGGCCATATCTACTTAAAACCCGGCGGGGATTGGATGAAAATGGCCATATCCACCGAAAACCCGGCGAGGATTAGACGAATATGGTCATATCTATCGAAAACCCGCCGGGAATTGGACGAATATGGCCATATCTACCGAAAACCCGGCGGGAATTGGACGAATATGGCCATATCTACCGAAAACCCGGCGAGGATTGGATGAAAATGGCCATATCTATCGAAAACTCGGCGGGGATTGGACGAATATGGCCATATCTATCGAAAACCCGGCGAGGATTGGACGAAAATGGCTATATCTATCGAAAACCCGGCGGGGATAGGATTAAAATGGCCATATCTATCGAAAACCCACCGGGGATAGGATTCAATATGGATACAGCTATCGAATCCTCGCCGGGAATAGGATTTCATACGTTTTCGGGAATCACATTTTGGGCAAGGATGGGATTCATGTACCCACATGCAGGCTATACCTATTCTATATAGGTAGGCGGATGGCCCGGACTGGGGTAAACGTATCAAGACAAGAAAGCCGGGCGACACGCGGAATGAGATCCGCAGTGTGCGTCCGGCAGTCTTTCATGCTTCGTTTGCTGTCCTTAGCTCATTCGCCTTCGCCGTCGTACTGCTGAAAGAGAAAAATCGTTGTAGGGGAAAACGGGTGATGTGGATGGCTTTGACGTGCTCGTAGAGGAGTGACTTGAGGGCGGCGATGTTGGTCCGATCGCGGGCGGAGATGAAGATGCAGCTGCCGGGGCGACGGCTCATCCAGGTCTCGCGAAGCTCGGAGAGGGGGATGTTTTCGCGCTCGCGGGGCGTGAGATCATCCTCGTCCTTAGGGACAAACGAAAACGCGTCGATCTTATTAAAGACCGTGATGATGGGCTTTGTCGGCGCAACCGATGTCGGCCAGGGTGCGCTCTACGACTTCGATCTGCTCCTCAAAAGTAGGGTGGGAGATGTCCACGACATGCACCAAAAGGTCGGCTTCGCGAACCTCGTCGAGGGTGGACTTGAAAGACTCGACGAGTTCGGTAGGCAACTTGCGGATGAAGCCCACCGTGTCGGAGAGGAGGAAGGGCAGGTTGTCGATGATCACCTTGCGCACGGTGGTGTCGAGGGTGGCGAAGAGCTTGTTTTCGGCAAACACGTCGCTTTTGCCAAGCAAGTTCATGAGGGTCGACTTGCCCACGTTGGTATAACCTACGAGCGCCACGCGGACCATCTTGCCCCGGTTGCGCCGCTGAGTGGCCTTCTGTCGGTCTATCTCTTCCAGCTCGCGTTTGAGCTTGGAGATGCGGTCGAGAATAATGCGCCGGTCGGTTTCGAGCTGCGTCTCGCCCGGCCCACGCATACCCACGCCGCCTCGCTGACGCTCCAGATGCGTCCATAGGCGCGTCAGACGGGGAAGCATATAGCGGTACTGCGCCAGCTCGACTTGCGTCTTGGCGTGGGCAGTCTGCGCGCGCTTGGCAAAGATGTCGAGGATGAGATTCGTGCGGTCTAAGATGCGCACCTTGAGTTCCTTTTCGATGTTTCGTAGCTGCTTGGCCGAGAGCTCGTCGTCAAAGACCACGATGCCTATCTCGTTCTCAGCCACATACTCGCCAATCTGTTGCAACTTACCCGACCCGACGAAGGTTACGGCATGCGGCTTGTCGGCCTTCTGGGTGAAGCGTCGGACAGGCTCAATCCCGGCCGTTTCGGCCAGGAAGGCCAGCTCGTCTAAGTATTCCTTGACCTGCGCCTCACTCTGCTCGGGGGTGACTAACCCCACCAGGACGGCGCGCTCGGTCTGCTCTTGGGTGATAATGAATTCTTTCATACGGCTGCAAAGGTAGGAGTGAAAGGCTAACTAAAATGGAAAACGAAATCCAAGGCCCGAGGCTGAGCGTATCCGAAACGTGACGGGGAAAACTTCGCCGGCGGCCGCAGCCGCCCGAAACGTGTCGGGGAAGGGTAGGGCGGCGTCATGGACTTACCTATTCTCGCCGGCATAGGGGAGGCGAGGTACGTATGGATTCCTATTTGTTTCAAGGGGTTGAAGGTCTTCTCCTGCCGACAGGGTAGGGGCGTATTGAATACGCCCTCCGAACGCCCACACCGTGGGCGAATGGGTCTATTGGGGTAGGTGCAAGACGGCCCCTTTGGAATTGTTAGAGGGGCGTATGCAATACGCCCCTACAGCCTACCGGCAGGAGGCGTTTTTTCTTATGGTTGATTGGAGGGGACAGGTAAACGTGTCGGGGAAGACTTGCTTTCTGGCTCCTTCTTTTCTTCCCTTGATGGAAGAAAAGAAGCAAAAGAAGATCAAGGCGTCAGGGACGCCGGCCATCTTTGGCCGGGTACCTCGATGAATCCGAAACGTGACGGGGAAAACTTCGCCGGCGGCCGCAGCCGCCCGAAACGTGATGGGAATTTAGAAGGGGTAGCCGAGGGCTGAGTGGAACCCGAGGGCGTCGCGTAGGTTGGGGGCGTTGAGATAGCCGCGCCGACCGGTGTCGTAGGGGAAGTGGAGGGCGTAACCGATGTCGAAACGGAAGACGAGGAGGTTGGTGTCGTAACGAAAGCCTATGCCGGTGCCGGTGGCGAGGTCGGTGAGGAGGTGTCTCCACGCGAACTGTCCGCCGGGACGCGCGGGGTCGTCGCGCAGCAGCCACACGTTGCCGACGTCGAGGAAGACGGCACCGGCTAGGTCGCCCACGAGACGGAAGCGATACTCGGCGTTGGCCTCCAGCTTGATGTCGCCAATCTGATCAATGTAGGCGTAGGGGTCATTCCGATCCGGGGCGAAGCGACCGGGGCCGACGCTGCGGATGGTGAAGGCCCGGATGCTGTTGGCTCCGCCGACGTAGAACTGCTCGCTGTACGGAGCGGCCGCGGCATTGCCGTAGCTGTAGATGATGCCGCCCCCGATGCGGAAGGCAAGGCGCTGATGGCGATCTATGTAATGATTGTAACGTAGCTCAGTGGTCATCTTCAGGAACTGCGAATACGGGTTCTTGAAGACAGTCTTGCCCTTCTCGTCCCACCGTCGCCCGAAGAGGAGGTTAGTGGCTGAGAGCAGGTTACCGGCCTCCGCGATCGAAAAATGCCAGCGCGTCTTGCTGCGCTCCTCACGCACGGTGGAGTTGTCGAGCGTGTAGGTGTACTCTACGACGGGAATAAATTGATCCTGAAGGCTCTGGCGGATGGATGGGTTTCTTGAGGTGATGCTGTCAAAGGCGGCCGTGGTGCCTATGAGCCGCGAGTAAGTGAGGCGTAGCGGCGTGAACGTGTGTCGGCGAATGGGGTTGGGAACGAAGTCGTACGAGAGGCTGCCACTGAAACTGAGCTGGTTGAAGAATCGCGCACGGTTCATGACTGTCGCCTGCGCCTCGAGGCGGGTGGTAGCGATCAGATCTCGGTCTTTGTGACCAAATTTCGGTAAGACGAGGCGGGGAAAGGTCAGCGAGCCGCGTGCGCCGATCTCGTAGTTGTTCACCAGCCCCGTATGCCCGGCAGTGCGCGCACCCGTCTGCCACTCGTACGAGCCAAACACGGTGGCGGAGAGATTCTCGCCGCCGTGGAAGAGGTTCATCCGGGTCAGGGCCAGATTGAACCCAGGCCCGGCATAGTGATTATCGTTGAGGGTACCCTTGAGCTCGAGGCGACTATTGAGCGGATAGTCGTAGGTGGCACGGATGCGCAGGTTCATGGTGTCGCACGTGGCGGAGGTGTCGGTGGGCGTGTATTGCATATCCACAAATCGGAAGGTGCGCAGCTTGTTCATCGCCGCCAGCGTCTCCTCCTGAGCGGCGAGGCTATAGCGGTCGCCACGCTCATAGCGCAAGGCGTTGAGGAGGACGTGGGGGCGGAGGCGCAGCCTGCCCTCGTAATGAATGGTGACGGGGCCGTAGGTGAGGCTATCGGTAGGCTCCCTCGCCGTCGTAACCGATCAGGCGGATGGCTGTGCGTCCCATGAACCACGGCTTACGGATGAAGTCGCGGGGAATGTCGCGCCGGACACGTACGCGTAGGTCTACGAGGTGGTCTCCCTTCGTCGAGTCGGCTTGCACCTCGATGTACTCCGGTCGGAAGTAATAATAGCCGTTGTTGCGCATGATGGTGGCGATGCGCTGGCGTTCCGCCTCGAGTCGATCGAGGGTGAAGAGGTCGCCTCTGTGAAGCAGACGCTCTTCATCGAGCCACTTGATGGTGGTATCGCTCCGATCTTGCATGCGGCGAAAGCGGACGGAGTCGATCACGTAAGGCTCGCCCAGGGTGACGAGGTATCGCACCCGGGCTTTGAGCGAATCCTTGCGGTCGGGGATGATCTCATAGCGGGCCGAGCCGCGGAAGAAACCGTTTTCGTGGAGTACGTTCTGCGCTGCCAGCGCCCGGTTGGCGGGCTTTACGGTGGTGAGCGTCACCGGCCGCGCCGCGAGCCATCGGTACATCCACTGGTGGAAGCGCCCCTTTTTCCCGACGTGGGCGTTATAGACCCAGAGCCCGACCGGCAGCGGCGTGCGTGTGGTGGAACTGCCCAGGAGGGCGTTATTCGGCGCATAGGCCAGAGCCTCTTCCACCTTGCCCATCACCTCGTCCGCGCCGCGGTGGCGCTGATTGGCGGGGTCGTTGACTACGATGCGCTCGATGCCGGTGTAGAGCACTTCGCCCGGGGGAAGCATTTTCGTCGTGGAGCAAGATGCACTGAGCAGAAGAACAAAGAAAAAAAGGGGAGGAGGGGGAGTGGTTCGGCTTCATCATTCTTTTTTTAGTCGTTAGGGGAAGGGGCGGCGTCCCGACGCGTCGTATCCTCGGCGGGAGCGCCTTCGGTGGAGTCCGTTTCCGTCTCGTCCGTATCGGGTGCGGCGGGCTCGGGCTCGGTCACTACCGTGCGATTGCGACGTTTGCGGAAGTCGAAGAGGTCGGCCAAGCGCTTCACCTTGCGTCGGAAGATGGCGCTCAGGCCCGTCTTGCGAATCTCGCCCTCGAAGAGATTCTCATAGTCCGTCTGATTGTACACCTTGACGAAGCGCGAACCGTCGGCGTCGAGGCGATACTCCAGCGAGGCCTCGTCGAGATAGAGCCGGTTGCCCATCACGGGATCGTTGGTCGAGTAACGCATACCGAGGGTGGTGTAAATGCGCTCCTTGAGGAAGCCCATATAGAAGCGACCGAGATAATCGATACGCCGACCCTTGCCATCGGTGCCGTCGTAGGTGTTTACGTCGAACGAGAAGGGGACGTCGCCGCCCAAGCTGCCGAGCATGTTGTTGATCTCGCGTTGGAGTAGGCTGCTGATGGCCGTCCCCACATCCAGATGCTCGTTGCCAGTGCCGCTCTGGGCCAGATAGACACCCGTGACAAGGAGGCCGATGGCCTGCTTGCTGCGCTCCTCTTCGCCCATGGCGGCCAGCTGCGTCTGCACGGTGCCATTCTTAGGCGCCTCGAGGATGAACTTGAGGGCGATGTTGCGCAACTGCTGCCTGACCTGTAAGCCTACGTTGAAGTCCACCATCTGCGAACGCCCGTCAAGGTTGACAGTCGACCGCTGTCGGGTGAGGGCCGTCAGGTTGAGGTAAGGATTCATCAAGTCGCCCTGCCACTCTACGTAGCTGCCGTCTTGAATCGTGAAGTCCGTCAGCGGGATCACGGGGATGCTGTAGCGAATCAATCCGCCAGAGAGGGTGTATCGCCCGCTCATATTCATATCCCCGAGCGAGGTGTAATGGAACGACAGGTCGCCGCCGCCACGCAGCTCGATACGGTTCGAGCGTTCGCCGGCGCCGCCCATATCCACCTTTAGGCGCGCCGTGGGATCCACGCGCAGCGTAAGCTGGGCGTCCAGTCCGCCTATCGAATTCGTACGCGCGGCGTTCTGCCGCTCTATGTCACGAATGCGTTGCGGGACAGTGTCGGAGAAGTAGGTGAAGGAGACCAGCCCGGCGAAGTTGTCTTGCAGCTCGTCGTTGGCGTCGGGCATGACATACGTGACGTTCGTACCACTGCGCACGTGCACTCCACCGCGCACCTTGAGCGCGCGCAGTGGGCCGCGAGCCGTGAGATTCAGATCGATGGGCAGTCGACCGTAGAGCATGGCTCCGGGTGCGCCGTCGGGGGCGTCGATGAGTAGCATGTCCTGCGCCGCCAAGCGCAAGTCGGCCGTTTCCTTCATGGGCTTGCCGAGGTCCACCGTGCCGCTGATCGTGAACGGATTGCCGCCCGTGGTGTAGATGCCATATTTGGTGAGGCGCAGCTTACTGTCCTTGATGTCCACCTCCTGATCGTCGAAGCGGAAGCGCGTGCCTACAGCCCTTACGTACATCGAGGTCGAGTCGAGCTGCAAATAGCCGTTCCAAATCGGACCCCGATCGCGACTTTCTAACGTCAACCGGCCACGCAACACGCCCTGCATATCTACGGCACCGCCAAAGAAGGGGTTCAGCTCGCTCAGCGGAATGCGATCGAACTGCATGGTGCCGTCGATCGCACCCTGTGCCTGCTTCTGTTGCGGCTGTCGATAGAAGGCCGAGACGGTGGCCAGCTCCGACTCGTTGTGGTAGAAGTGGGCGTCGAAGCGGTGGCGATTGTTGTCGAGGGGCAGGTAGACACCGTTAAGCAAGAGTTCGCCGACAGGCTGTCCGCGGAAGATCAGGTTGTCGATGTTGGCGTCGGCAGCGATGAGGTACGACACGTCAGAAGGCACATAGCGCAGAGCCACATTGACCCGCCCCTGCATATCCGGGATAGCAGCGAAACGCGATAGCTGTTGGAGATCGATCTGATTGATCTCGACAGCCAGCTCCGTAGAGTCCGCATTGGAGTGTATCCACAGCGCAGCATTCTCCGGGCCAGTCAGCTTCAGATCGGCAGAGAGGCTCTTTAGGCTGCGCACCTCCACATAGTTCTCTGGATTCAGCTTGAACGGCATGAAGGCCAGCACAGGCTCGTCGGGGATGAAGTGAAAGCGGTACGCCTTGCCACGTTGCTCGGCCTGCACGCCCAGTTGGAGGCCCGTCTCGCCACGGCTGTCACGATAGAGCGCGTTCGCCTCCGCTACACCGTTCAGTAGGTGCCCACGCAGCCCAGCGGTGAAGGCGTCTTGTCCGCGGAAGCGATTCTTGATCACATCGACGGCGTAAGTCAGCCCCTCAATCGAGTCGTGGCGGATGTCGAGGCAGATGGTGTCGAGCCGCATCGTATCCTTCATCACGGAGAGCAGCAGGGCGTTGGCCTGTAGCCCATCGGTGGGAGAGGTGGAGGCGTGGACGGTGAGCCGATCGAAGAAGATGTTCTGCTCCTGAAGGTAGTTGTAGAGCGGATTGTCTTTCTCGGCCTCGAGCTGTACGTTGAGCGTAGGCAAAAGCGGCGTGAGCCGTTCGACATGGGCGGTACTGTCGTGCTCCATCAGTCTGCGGAAGACGTCGGATACATTTCCGAGTCGCTGGAGGAGCGTGGGCGCGTCAGCGTTGCCGGTGGCGACCAGCGCCATATCGCCGGCGTGGAAGGAGAGGCGTGTCGTGTCGTCGTCGCTGACGGCGTGTAGGGTGAGCATCTTCGGGCGATAGGTCTGCTGGTCCGTGGTGATGGCCCAGTTGCCCAGGGTAAGGTCTAACCGATGGCGCCGCTTTAGGTCGGTCTCCATCTCGGAGAAGAGTTGGAAGGAGCCGGAGAGCGGATCCTTCGTCAGCTTGAGCCCCATCAGATCGAGCGTATCCATGTCGATGGCCACCACGCCTGCCATGCGGTCGCGCCGAACGACGCCGTCCAGCATGACCTTACCTTTTATATAAGGCGACGCGCTGCTCAGTGTGGCCTGCGCCTGATGGCTGAGCAGTGAACCGTCGAGCGAGAGGCCGGAGAGGCGATAGGATCCGTAATGCACATCGGCTACGGAACCGCGCAGGGTGATGCGTGTGCGGGGTGAAAAGATGTCCGTGCCTCGCCCTTCGGCATGTAGTACGGCTGTGAGTCGGTAGAGCGAATCCTTCGGCAGGAAGTGCACCGGTCGGAGACTGTCTACGCGCACATCGACGGCATACTCATCCCGCAGTGTGTGGTAGCGGCCTGTCAGCTCCACGCGTCCGCCCGATTCTTCAGCCTTCAATCGCCCTTGGTATTCGCCACCCTTGAGCGACGCCTCCAACTCCACCCGCATGCGTTCAGGCATCCGTACTCGTCCACCCGAAATCTCCGGGATCCAATGGCTGAGGTACTGTCGGCTTTCGGTCTGTAGCCTTAGGTTGATCTGCCCCGTGCGCCGCCGCTCGTCCATGACATGCTCAGCCGATCCGTAGGCTTCAAACGTGAAGGCACCGGGCAAACCACCCATCAGATCGTGCACCCGCATCCGCTCCAAGTTGCCCTCCACCAGTCCTGAGAGATACAACAACGAGTCCGGTATGGCCCGCATCAGTCGCGGCCCCTGTTCGCCCATAGCCGTCAGCACGTCCTGCCCGTCAATGCCCGCCGACCATTCCGCCTGGAGATCGGCCGTCGGTCTATCCGACAGCGCTGCCCACGGCACACGCGCTTGCAGGTCGATCCACGAACGCGTCGTCCGCAGCATGCCCTCCGAGACGGAGACGCCCGTGCTATCCAAGTGCACATAAGCCGACAGCGATTCCACCGAAAGCCCCGACCGTTCGTCGAGCGACGCCTCACGAAGCGCCACGCGCAGGTCGCCCGCATGGTAGCGCACGGAGTCGGCCAGCAGGCGGATGTTTGAGGCAGAGATATGTTGCGGATCAAGACCCACGGTGCGTGGTCGCTCGCTGCCATCGTAGGCCGCATAGGCGCCGCGGATGTCAAGCCGTCCGGCCGCGTAACGCTGCGCTTCCAAGTTGGCCGATACGCCTGTCACGCGTGCATCGCCCAGGTAGGTCGTGACGCCGAGCGTATCCTTAGGCATACGCAGGGTGAAGCCTACGCGCTGTAGTCGAGTCGTTCGGCCGTGATCCGCCAGCGGTTGACGGTTGTGTCGGTCGTGTCCGAGGGAGGGATTGAGTCGATCACCAGCGCCACCTCCGCATCAGCCAGCAGTACGTTGTCGAGCTTCAGCTCCTCCTTCTTGGCCCAAAGACCAACGTCGGCCGTAGCCAGTCGCCCGAATGTGCCGTCCAAGTGCATGCCCTCGATTAGCCCTTTGCTGTGCACCAGCGCGCTGTCCAACTGTAGCTCTGAGACGAATACCTCGCCACGGAGTAGGGGCCACGGCCGCACGCTGACGGAGAGCCCGCGCACGTTGAGCAGCGTGTCGCACACCGAGTCGCGCACCGAGACGTCGCGCAGCGTCAGGTCTAACGGATACGACAGCCGCACATGCCCCACGGTGATCTCCATGCCGACGCGCTCCGATACGTGCCGCAGCACGACCTTCAGTACCGCATTCTGCACCGGTGGCACATAGAGCAACACGGCACCCACCGCCACCGCCCCCACGGGCGCCAGCAGGCACGTCTTGACTGTGCGTTTGATCCATTTAGCCATCGTGTTCGATCCGTCTGTTTATTACGGCGGGCAAAAATATGGGAAATACCACCCGCGCCCCCCTCCGTGTGCAGTAAGATGCCAATCCGTTTCTGATTGAGGGGCATTTGCTGCCAAGGGTAGCCAATCAGAATCTGATTGAGGGGCATTTGCTGCCAAGGGTGGCGAATCAGAATCTGATTGAGGGGCGTTTGCTGCCAAGGGGAGCGAATCCGTTTCTGATCGAGGGTTGTTTGCTGTCAGGGGTAGCGAATCAGAATCTGATTGAGGGGCGTTTGCTGCCAAGAGTAGCGAATCAGAATCTGATCGAGGGTTGTTTGTAGTCAGGGATCGCGAATCAGAATCTGATCTGGAGTTGTTTGCTGCCAGAAGTAGTGAATCAGAATCTGATTGAGGACGTTTGCTATTAGAGACGGTGAATCACCCCTACTTGTCCGTGCTTACTTTTGCGACCGGCTTTTACACCACAACATTTATACGATGATGAAGAGAGAAAAGAGTCACGGCACACGCCTCTTTGACGCCATCCGGACACGCTTCGGGCGGCACGACCGCGAACAGGACAGAGAGGTGGAGGAGGATCCTCAAGGCGGTCTATGAGCTGGGCGGACGCATCGCGGCCGACGAGGTGCAGCGCGTGGGCGAGTCGCTCGGGGCGGACGCGGATCGTACGGCGTCCGCTGTTGGCCGACTGGCCTTGCGGGGCGAGCTGACGATGGGCGACGAGCTACAACTGACCGACGCTGGCCGTGAGCATGCGCTCCGAATCGTCCGAGCGCATCGCATCTATGAGCAATACTTAGCCGAGCATTCGGGCTACGCACCGGCGGAGTGGCACGAGCGCGCCCACCGCATGGAGCACCGCATCAGCGACGCCGAGCAGGAGCGTATCGTCTCGCTGCTGCGCAACCCGTCGTTCGATCCACACGGCGATCCCATCCCCACGCGCTCGCTGGAGGTGGCCGACCGTGGCGACGACGACCGTGCGCTCCGTGCCCGCAGCTGGTGGCGCGTGACGCATGTGGAGGACGACGACCGCGCCCTCTTCACCCTCATCGCCGACCTCGGACTGACGAAGGACTCCGTGCTCTTCATCACCGACGTGACGCCGGAGGGCTTCACCTTCATGTACGAAGGCGAACGCTTTCACCCTGCCTGCGGCGGCCCACGCGGCGCTCAACATGGAGCCGATGACGGACGACGAGGTGCGTCGCAGTCCCGAGGCCGATGCCCGACGGCTGACCCGACTCGAGCCGGGCGTCACGGCGCGTATCGTGGGCCTTTCGCCTCCTGTCGCGGTGCCCTCCGCCGCCGTCTGCTCGATCTTGGCTTCGTGCGTGGCAGCACGGTGAGCATTGATCTCGTCAGCCCGATGGGCAACCCGTGGCCTACGCCGTTCGCGGGACAGCCATCGCCCTGCGCCACGATCAGGCGCGTTACATCCCTAATCGGTACCGGCTCCTCTCAGCCGTCCTTTCCCCTACCCCACAACCCCAATGACTTACCCCACAACCCCAATGAATCAGACAACAAACACTGCCTCACCCTGCGCCACCTGTCCCAGGCGGCACCCATGCACGGCCTGGAGCGACGCGGTGCGCAGGCCGACGGCGAGCGCTTCGTCGTGGCCCTGGCCGGCAATCCGAACACGGGCAAGAGCACCGTCTTCAATGCCCTGACCGGACTGAAGCAACACACGGGCAACTGGCCCGGCAAGACGGTCGGCAAGGCCGAGGGCTTCTTTGGCTACGGTGGCGACACGTATCGCATCGTCGACCTGCCCGGTACCTACTCGCTCGCCTCCACGTCGGAGGACGAGGAGATCGCCCGCGACTTTATCCTCTTTGGCAAGCCCGACGTGACCGTCATGGTGGCCGACGCCACACGCCTGGAGCGCAACATGAACCTCATCCTGCAAGTGCTACAGATCACGGATCGCGCTGTGCTTTGCGTCAATCTGCTCGACGAGGCCGAGCGCAACCATATCCATATCGACCTCAACGCCCTCTCGCGACGGCTCGGCATTCCCGTGGCGGGTTGCTCGGCGCGGTCGGGTAAGGGCATCGACCGCCTGCTGGAGATGATGCACGAGGTGGCCACGGGCGCCTACGTCTGCCGGCCTCATCGCGCCACAAACTTGCCACCCGCCACGGCGGATCGCATTCGCGTCTTGACCGAGGCTGTGGCCCGTGTGCACCCCAACTTATCGAACGCCGAATGGATCGCCTTCCGACTCGTCGAGCAGATCCGAGCGTGCGCCAACGCTTCGGCAACGACGAGCTGAACGCGCTGGCCGAAAACATCCACCTCCAGATCAGCAACAACTTCCACGACCAATGGATGGAGGATATCTATGCCCAGGCTGAGGCGATCTGTCGCGACGTCGTGACGCAGGGCAACCGCCGGGGCCGACTGCCGATGGATGTGCGGCTGGATCGCATCTTGACGCACCGCGTGTGGGGTTTCCCGATCATGGTTGTGTTGCTTTCGGGCGTCTTTTGGCTGACCATCGTAGGCTCAAACTATCCGTCGTCGTGGCTGAGCGACTTGCTCGTGGGGCTCATCCACCCGGCCCTGCGTAGCCTCTTTGTGGGCTTCGGTGCACCGGCCTGGGTGACGGGCCTCTTCGTCGACGGCGTCTACCTCTCCACTGCATGGGTCGTCTCCGTCATGCTGCCGCCGATGGCCATCTTCTTCCCGCTCTTCACGCTGCTGGAGGACTTCGGCTATCTGCCCCCGCGTGGCCTTCAATCTCGACGAACTCTTTCGCCGCGCCGGGGCGCATGGCAAGCAGGCACTGACGATGAGCATGGGCTTCGGCTGCAATGCTGCGGGCGTCGTCTCCACGCGCATCATCGACAGTACGCGCGAGCGACTGATCGCCATTATCACGAACAACTTCTCGCTCTGCAACGGGCGTTGGCCGACGCAGATCTTGCTGGCCACGCTCTTCGTGGGTGCCGCCGTACCGGCGCGTTACAGCGGGCTCGTCTCGCTGGTGGCCGTCATGGGCGTCGTCTTTCTGGGCGTGACGCTCATGTTCGGTAGCTCGTGGGTACTCTCTCGCGCACACTGCTCCGCGGCGAAGTCTCCACCTTCCATCTCGAGCTGCCGCCCTATCGCCCGCCCCGCTTCTGGAGCACGATCTATACGTCCATCATCGACCGCACGCTGATCGTGCTTTGGCGAGCCCTCGTCTTTGCGGCACCCGCGGGTGCCGTCATCTGGCTCTGTTGCAACCTCACGGTGGGCGGTGTGAGCATCGCCGCGCATCTGATCCATTGGCTGAGCACACCGGGGTGGATCATGGGGCTGAACGGAGTCATCCTGCTCGCGTACATCTTAGCCATCCCCGCCAACGAGATCGTGATACCTACGGTGCTTATGCTGACGCTGCTTGTGCTTGGGCAGAGCGACGCGGGCGCAGCGGGTGTGCTGATGGAAGGCGGAGACGCAGAGACGAAGCAGATCCTCCTGGCTGGCGGATGGAACCTATTGACGGCCGTCTGCCTCATGCTCTTCTGCCTGCTCCATCACCCGTGCAGCACGACGATCTACACCATTTATAAAGAGACCCACAGCGCGAAGTGGACCGCCGTGGCCATCTTCCTCCCCCTTGTGCTGGGCATCATCGTCACATCGATTGTCGCCTTCGTTTGGCGCATGGTCGCTGGATAAGAATAAGGAAGTTGTATCCGCCAGTGAAGTTTGGCCGAAAGATGGCCGGCACCCCTGCTCCCCCACTCGAAACTCGTAACTAACAACATACATGAACGTAAAAACAATCAACCTCAAGGGCACACTGCGCTCACTCGACGTGCCCCTTATCATGGGCATCCTAAACGCCACGCCGGACTCCTTCTACGCCGGCAGCCGACAGCAAGACGAAGCCGCCGTAGTGCGGCGTATCGAGACTATCCTCAACGAGGGTGGCACACTCATCGATGTCGGCGGATACTCCTCCCGACCCGACGCCGACGACGTCAGCGAGGCCGACGAGTGGGCACGGCTTGAGCCCGTCCTCCGCCGCCTCATGCGCGATTACCCCGATGTGCCCGTCTCCGTCGACACCTTCCGCTCGGCCATCGCCCGGCGGGCCGTCGAGGAATACGGTGCGGCCATGATCAACGACATCTCCGGCGGCTCGCTCGACGAACAGATGTATGCCACCGTCGCCACGCTGGGCGTCCCCTACGTCCTCATGCACATGCGCGGCACGCCTCGCACCATGCAGCAATTCACGGACTACGACGACGTGGTGGAGGCCGTCATGATGTACTTCGCCTCCGAGCTGCGCACGCTGCGCCGATTGGGCGTGGCCGACATCCTCCTCGATCCCGGCTTCGGCTTTGCCAAGACCTTAGAGCAGAACTACACGCTCATGCGTGCCCTCAGCGAGTTTGCCGACCGCTTCGAGGAGCCGCTCCTCATCGGTATATCGCGCAAGAGCATGATCTACCGCCTGCTTGGCGGCACGCCCGACGACAGCCTCAACGGCACTACCGTGCTCAACACCTACGCCCTCATGCATGGCGCCTCTGTCCTTCGTGTGCACGACGTCCGCGCCGCCGTCGAGGCCGTTCGCATCACCCGCCAACTGATCCCTTCGGAATAATTCCCCTCAAAAAAACTCCCCTATAATGATATCCTTCGGCATCAAAGACGCACTCGACGTCCTGCTGGTAGCCTTCTTTACCTACCAGATCTATAAGCTGATGAAAAGCTCCGGCACACTGCCCGTTTTCAGCGGCATTGTCTCCGTGGTCATCGTTTGGCTGATCGTCTCGCAAGTGCTTGAGATGCGCCTCATGGGCGCCATCCTCGATCGTTTCATCAGCGTCGGTTTCATTGTGCTTGTGGTACTCTTTCAAGACGACATCCGCCGCTTCCTCGTCACCCTTGGGTCGAACCCCGGTTGGCGCTTCGTAGCCAAACTCTTCTCGCGTCGCACAACAGACACCAAGGAGCAGAACTACATCGCCCCCGTTGTCTTGGCCTGTATGAACATGGCCCGCAAGAAGACCGGCGCCCTGATCGTCATCCGCCGCGAGATGGATCTTTCGGACTACGCCAAGACGGGCGAAATGTTTATGGCCGACATCAATGCACGCCTCATCGAAAACATCTTCTTCAAGAATAGCCCCCTGCACGACGGAGCCATGATCATCAGCGACGGCCGGATCATTGCCGCGGGCTGCATCCTGCCCGTAGCCAAAAACGTGAGCCTGCCCAAGGAGATGGGCCTCCGTCACCGCTCCGGGCTGGGCATGTCGAAAGAGACGGACGCGCTGATCATCATCGTTTCCGAGGAGCGCGGCACGATAGCCGTCGCTCACAACGGTCAGATCGCCGCCAACGTTTCGGCCGAAGATCTGCGGCAAATTCTGGCTGGCGAGCGGGACGTGTAAATGGCTTCATGCCGCATGAAGAGGGAAAAAGAGTCTGTAGTCCATTTATTTCGCATGAAGAGGCCGAAAAGTTTTAGGCGCTCCAAGTAACGTGAGTTCGATGTAGGCCATCCTACGATTTCCTGAGGAAATGAGTGAGTAAGTGAGTGGCCGATTTCCTGAGGAAATGAGTGAGTAAGTGAGTGGCCGATTTCCTGAGGAAATGAGCTGAAAAAGTTTGTGGCGGCCGATTTCCTGAGGAAATGAGCCGAAACAGTTTTATGGCGGCCGATTTCCTGAGGAAATGAGCTGAAACAGTTTTGTGGCGGCCGATTTCCTGAGGAAATGAGCCGAAAAAGTTTTGTGCGGCCGATTTCTGAGGAAATGAGCCGAAAAAGTTTTGTGGCTGCCGATTTCCTGAGGAAATGAGTCGAAAAAGTTCGTGGCAGGCGGCCTTTGTTTTTACCATCAAAAACGCGGATTGCTCTTTACCGATAGAAAAACTTGTCCTCCCCACCTGTAGCATTTTCGCTGCGGGTGCGTTAAGGGGTAGATGGATGGAAAAAGACGCGAACAATGGACAGTTACGAGCAGATCATCGAGGGTGTGAGGCGCGAGCAGCGGGCGTCGCAGCTGGCGTTTTACGACAGTTTTCACGGGCCGACCTACCACAGCGCAGCGGCCGTGCTGGGCGCGGGCGATGAGGCGGAAGAGGTGATGCAAGATGTGCTGATGAAGGTACTCCTCCGGCCCTCCCTGCTACAGTCTGACGCCGCCGCCATGACGCGTTACCTGCGTCGCATGGCTACGAATGCGGCCATCGACCGCCTGCGTAGGGACCATGCTCCGCTCACGGTCACCATCAACGAAGACATGCTGCACGAGCCTCCCTCGGACGAACCTGACGACCCGGACGAGCTGCCCGACACGGACACGATCCGCCGCAGCGTGGAGCGTCTGCCGGAGACCTACCGCAACATACTCCGTCTGCGCCTCTTCGGCCAGATGCGCTTTGCCGACATCGCCGCGGCGCTCCGGGCCAACCCCTCCAGCGTGCGCGTGCACTACACCCGCGGCCTGTCGAGGCTGCGCAAACTCTTAACACGAAAGGAAGAAGGATGAACACGAACGATAAATTAGAAAACAGGCTCCAGGCGCAGGCCGCGGAGATCTTTGCCGCCGATACACCGCCGGCGGGCCATCGCGAACGCTTTGCCCAACGATTAGATGCCGAGCGCGCATTGCGTCGGCGACGTCGGCTGTCGTGGCGATTGGCCATCGGTGCCGTGGCGCTGGCGGCGGCCGTGGCCCTTACGGCCGTCTGGCTGTGGCCGACAACGGTTGCGAGCGACGGCTGCGACGATGCGGCGGAATCGCCCGTCGAGGTACAGCGCTATTATGCCATGAAGCTCGATCACGAGCTGGAGGCCACGCGTGCCCTGATCGGCGATACGGAGAATGAAGATCGTCGCGCTTTGCTCGAAGAACTTCAAGCCATGCAGGCTGAGGGCGTGCCCGACGTGCAGCTGCCCGACGACGAGCGAATCACCCTCATCGTGCGCGTCTACACCTCCAAGATCGACGCGCTGAAGCACATCCAAACGCAATTATCAACCCACTATAAGAAAGAGGAATCATGAAAAGAATGCTGCTTACCGTGCTGCTCGTGAGCCTTTGCGCCATGGGCAGCACAGCCGCCAAGAAGGTTTATCGGCGGCAGATTGTGAAGGAGTTCAGTGTCGGAGCGCGTCCTGAGCTCGCCCTTAGCAACTGCTTCGGCGAGATTCGCATCGTCGAAGGTGCGGATCGTAAGATCACTGTGCGCGTGGAGCTGCGCGGCGAGGGTAAGACGGAGGAGGAGGCGCGTCGGTATGCCGAAGCCGTCAACGTCGACCTCTCGCTGTCGGGCAACCGAGTGGAGGGTCGGACGACCTTCCAAAAGATCATCTGTAACAACTGCGGCCGTGCGGCGGACTTCACCGTGACGGCCCCGCGCGACGTCGTCCTCTCGCTCGCCAACCAGTTCGGCAACATCTACATCAACCGGGCCACGCAACCGCTCACCGTCACGGTGAAGTATGGCGACCTCTTACCTCAAGGAGGCTTCGACGGCCTCGGTCAACGTCTCCTTTGGCAAGGCCTCCATCGACCGTTGCTCGATGCTCAACCTCAATAGCCAGTATTCAGGCATCACCATCGGCACCGTGGGGCAACTCACGGGCAAGACGAAGTTCGACGGCACCTACCGCATCGAATCCGTCGGCCGCTGCACATTGACCGCGGGCTATACGCAGATAAGGATCGATCGGCTGAGCGAATCGTGCGTCGTGGACAAATTGCGCTTCAGCGGCCTCAGGATCGGCGAGGTGGCGCGTGGCTTCGGCGAGATCTCAGTCAAAGCCTCCTACAGCGAGGTGCACCTCGGCCTGACGCCCGGTCACGCTTTCCCCGCGCCGACCTCTCGGCCTCTTACGGCCAAATCCATACTGGCGACTTGAATATCCGTGCAGCCGATACGCGGAGCGGACACACCAATCAGCTTTCGGGCACGGCTGGCGCGTCGGAGAGTCCGCGGGCACGAGTGAGCGTCACGTCCTCGTTCGGAGATATTTATCTGAAGTGAGGCTAGAATGACGTTGAAACACCGATTGAACGCCTTCTCTGCGCTCTGATCCATCTTCGATTTTGAGATTTCCGGATTGGTTTACATTTGGCCCGTCAAAATAGTTATACCAAGTAGGACATAAGTGGAATTAGAAAGAGAAACAGAAGAAATGGACGCCTCGACGGGCTGGGCCCGCATGTGGAGGCTGCTGAACGAAGAAGAGCGCAGCATCTTACGTGCAAATTCAATCATTGCGCACTATAAGCGCAACCAGATCATTTACTCCGAAGGCGACGAACCGAAAGAGATGATGTGTTTGCTCAAGGGGAAGGTCAAATCGCCAAGGAAGGTGTGGGCGGACGTAGCCAGATTATCCGCATGATACGCCCCATCCAGTACTTTGCTTACCGGGCTTATTTCGCGAAGGAGCGTTACCTGACCAGCGCTACGGCCTGCGATCTGTCTACGGTCTGTGCCATCCCCATGACGATTGTAGACATGCTCATCCATGCCAACTCGCGGCTGGCTATGTTTTTTATCCGCCAGCTCTCGGCCGATCTGGGTATTGCCGACGAGCGGACCGTGAACCTTACGCAGAAGCATATCCGCGGCCGATTGGCCGAGTCGCTACTCTTCCTCAAGGATAGTTACGGGCTGGAGGAGGACGGTGCCACGATCAGCATCTATCTCTCGCGCGAGGATCTGGCTAACCTCTCAAACATGACTTCCTCGAACGCCATCCGAACGCTTTCCTCCTTTGCCTCCGAGCGGATCATCGCTATGGACGGTCGCAAGATCAAGTTGATCGACGAGGATCAGCTTCGCAAGATCAGTCGTATGGGATAGGGGGGACGGTAAAGCGAAACAGTAAAAAGGAAAAAGTCCTGCCGGTGGAAAGGGTATCGCACCACTTCTCTGCCAGCAGGACTTTTCGTCTTTCGCGCTACCCGATAAAGACGTATTTCAGGATGAAGAGCACGGCCAGAACATACATCGTCGGAGTGAGCTTGCGACGCTTACCGCCGAGCAGGTTCAGGACAACGTAGCTGATGATGCCGATCAATATGCCGTCCGAGATGCTATACGTGAGGGGCATGAGGACGAGGCAGATGAAGGCGGGGAGCGACTCGGAATAGTCGTCCAAGTCAATGTCGCGGATGGGGCTGAGCATGAAGAGACCGACGATGACGAGCACGGGGCACGTAGCCGAACCAGGGATGGAGAGGAAGAGCGGCGCGAAGATGAGTGCCACGGCGAAGCATACGGCCGTGGTGAAGGCCGTGAGTCCCGACCGGCCACCTTGCGCCACGCCCGAGGCACTCTCCACATACGTCGCGATAGCGCTCGATCCCATCATCGACCCGATGGTTGTGCCTACGGCATCGGCCATGAAGGCGCGCTTGAGGTGTGGCACTTGACCGTTCCGCAGCATCCCCGCCTTGGTGGAGACGCCGACGAGTGTGCCGATCGTGTCGAACATGTCAATGAAGAGGAACGTAAGCACGACGATGAGCATGTCGACCGTGAAGACGTGTGTGAAGTCAAACTTGAAGGCGATCAGAGCGATGGACGGCGGCAAGCCAGCCACACCGCCAAAAATGTGGTCAGGCCCATCGGTAGGCCGATGAGCGTCGTGCCGAGGATGCCGAGCAGTAGGGCGCCGCGGACGTTGAGGATGAGCAGTGTGCCCGTCAGCACAAGGCCGATGATGGAGAGCAGTCCGGGGCCGGAGGTGATGGTTCCGAGCGTGACAAACGTGGCCGGGCTGGAGGCGATGACACCGCCATTCTTCAGTCCGATGAAAGCGATGTAAGAGCCCGATGCCCGGCCCGATGGCATTGCGGATAGAGGCGGGGATGGCGTTGACGATGGCGTCGCGGAGGTTTGTCTCGGTGAGGATGATAAAGGCCACGCCCTCGATAAGCACGGCGGTGAGGGCGAACGACCAGTCGTAGCCCATCTTGGTGCAGACGGTGTAGGCAAAGAAGGCGTTCAGGCCCATGCCCGGCGCTAGGGCGAAGGGTAGGCGGGCGTAAAGCGCCATGATGAGGGTGGAGAACATGGAGATGATGGCTGTGGTGGTGAAGATGGCGCCTTTGTCCATGCCGATGTCGCCCATGATGTTCGGGTTGACGGCCAGGATGTAAGCCATCGTTAGGAAGGTGGTGATGCCGGCTATGATCTCCGTCCGCACGTTCATCGTCTGCGGATCGAAGCCGAAAAGTCTCGTTAGGGTAGTCGTCTTGTTCATGTGGTTGTATAGGTAGGGGTGATGGGGAGTTACTACTGGGGAGTTACTACTACGGTTATTGATCGTGACTGAGAGTTTGCAGAGTGTCGCTTTGCGAACCCTCAGAAGGTCCACTTGGCCGCTATGGTCGGGTTTACCCGGAATCCGTCTTGGCCGGCAAAGTTGTTCGACAGCTCCACCTCGCTGCCAAGGCTGAGGTTGAAGTGTGGGTCGATACCGGGGAAGCGGTTCAGGTTGACCCACAGCTGTGGCTCACTGATAAAGGCAAAGTCGCCCGCCCGGCCCGGCTCGCGCCACCAGTCGGCAAAGCCGGAGAAGGTGAAGCGGCCCGCGGCGGCATGTACGTACCAAGTGGCCGTGAGCTGGAACTGTTCGGCTCCGGCGCGCGCTGGATGTACTTATACATGGCCATGAGGGCGAAGCCGCTCGTGAAGTCGGGGTGGTTCCAAGCGTAAGTCGCACCGGCGAGATAGGCGTTGCGGATGTGGTTCAGGCCGCCGTTGTACTCCACGTGTAGCGCCACGGGGGCCTTCCACCAGCGCAGCTCGCGGCTGATCTCCCAGTAGGCGCCGGAGACGCCGTCGTTCGTGTAATCCATATCGACAAAGAAGAAGGTGTTACCCCAGGCATCGGGGCGGAACATCTCAACGGTGGATGTCCAATGTGTGCGGCCACGTTCGGAGTCGTAGAGGGCGTGGCCAAAGTCGTAGTGCATCTGCACGTTTTGCGCCTGCGTCGTGAGGCGTGTCGCCGTTAGCAGGAGGCACACGGCAAGAAGAATGTGTAGTTTGATTCGATTCATTTGAAATAGGTGGTTAGAAGGTAGTTCGCTTACCCCCTGTAAATGTGGCAGTTTACTCATACCCTTATAAGGTAGTTCCGTCCTACCTTATAGGGTAGTTTTGTCATACCTTATAAGGTAGCTTCGTCCTACCTTATAGGATAGTTCCGTCCTACCTTATAGGGTAGCTTCGTCATACCTTATAAGGGTATTGGGTTACTTCCGAATATTCTTTGCGGCGAAGACCATCATCAGGCCGAGGTTGACCACTAATACGCCGCCGCAGCACGCCACGTAGAAGGCCAACCATTCGCGATCGGGTCGCAGCACGAAGTAGGCCACCGCGGTGCCGATCGTGATCAGCCCCATGAGCACGGCCAACGTCCGCAGGATAACTGTCCGCTTATTCATTGCGCCGATGGTTCAACTGTTCCAGATCTGCCATGCGGCAAAGGCTTGTAGAAGCAGCATCTCGAGGCCATTCTTCACCTCCGCGCCCTGTTCGCGGCCGCGGCGCATGAAGAGCGTCTCGTCCGGGTTGTAGAGCAAGTCATAGAGCAAGTGCGAGGGCGTAAGCAAGTCGTAGGGGATGTCGGGGCATTCGTCTGCCTTGGGATACATGCCCACGGGCGTGGCGTTGACGATCACGGTGTACTGCTCCATGACCTTCGGCGTGAGGTCGGCATAGGTTAGGCAGGCAGGCTTGCGGGAGCGCGAGACATAGGTGGCGCCGAGGCCGAGCTGCTTGAGGCCGTGGAAGACGGCCTTCGAGGCGCCCCCCGTGCCGAGGATGAGTGCCTTGCGGTGCGAGGGCCCAAGGAGGGGTTCGATGGACTCCTTGAAGCCGGTGATGTCCGAGTTATGCCCCTCGAGACGTGGCCGGCCGAAGTGGCGTCCGCGAAACTTGATGACGTTCACCGCGCCGATGCTTCGGGCGTTGTCGGTGAGGTCGTCGAGCAGGGGGATGACGGCCGTCTTGTAGGGTAGGGTGACGTTTAGGCCGCAGAGGTCGGGGTTGTCGCGCAGCACGTTCTTCAGCTCTCGAACGTCTGCAATCTCAAAGTTGATGTATTCGGCATCGATGTGCTCCGACTCGAACTTCCGGTTGAAGAAGCTCTTGGAAAAGGAGTGCACCAGCGGATAGCCGATTAAACCGTATTTCTTCTTCATGTGTGAATAAAGTAGTTATGCGCCTTTGGGGCGCGGGTAGTTATGAGTAGTTACGGCCTTGCGGCCGGGTAGTTATGCGCCTTTGGCGCGGTAGTTATAAGTAGTTACGGCCTTGCGGCCGGGTAGTTATGCGCCTTTGAGGCGCGGTAGTCAGAAGTAGTTATAAGTGGATCAAACTGCCTTTTACTACCTATAACTACCGCGGCTTTAGCCGCTAACTACCCGGCCGTAAGGCCGTAACTACCGGGGGCGGAGCCCCATAACTACCCGCGGCTGGAAGGTCGCGTAGCGGAATACAGCGTGCACACGCCGCCGGTGAACGTCCGCACACGGACGTCTGTGAAGCCTTGCCGACGGAGCAGCGCGGCCATCTCTTCGCCTTGCGGCATCTTACGGATGGAGGCGGGCAGATAGCGATAGGCATCCTTTTCGAGACCGAACCAACCGCCGACGAGCGGCATGAAGACGCTGGAGTAAATGCCATACAGCTGCTTCATGGGAAAGCGACGCGGGGCCGACAGCTCCACAATGCGCAGTCCGCCGCCGGGGCGCAGCACGCGATACATCTCGCCAAGGCCACGCTCCAAGTCGGCATAGTTGCGAACGCCGAAGGCTACCGTTACGGCGTCGAACGAGGTGTCGGCATAGGTCAGCGCCATGCAGTCCTGCTGCTCAAAGGCGATGCGGTCCGACAGTCCCACCTCGGCGGCCTTACGCCGACCGACGGCCATCATTTTCTTCGGACAGGTCGGCCGCTACGACGCGGACCGACGGCGAGAGGCGCCGACAGAGCAGCAGCGCCATGTCGCCCGTGCCCGCGGCAATGTCAAGCACGCGCTGCGGACAGATTGGCCGCAGCGAATCGACCGTCTTACGGCGCCAGCCGCGGTCGAAGCCGAGCGACAGCATGCCGTTGAGCAGGTCGTAACGCCCGGCGATACGGTTGAACATACGCCGGACCTGCGTCCCCTTGTCTTCGTCATTGCCCGCGTAAGGCACGACGCGCTCCACTTCGACCGACATAGTGTGCCTCCCTCAGGTTAGGCTTTTTGCTGTAAGTAATCCTTCACGTTGCGCTCGATGCGTGCGATGAGGTCACCGCCTTCGTGACGCACGAACGGCTCGCCCGTGATGTGTTCGTAAAGCTCGATGTAACGGTCCGAAATGCCGGACACGATCGCGGGCGTCATTTCCGGCACGCGCTGTCCGGGCTTGCCTTGGAAGCCGTGCTCCATCAGCCATTCGCGGACGAACTCTTTCGAGAGTTGGCGTTGCGGCTCGCCCTTGGCAAAGCGCTCCTCGTAGCCCTCGGCGTAGAAGTAACGCGAGGAGTCGGGCGTGTGGATCTCATCGATGAGGTAGATCGTGCCGTCGTGCGAGCCGAACTCATACTTCGTGTCCACGAGGATCAGTCCGCGTTCGGCAGCAATGCGTGTGCCGCGCTCAAAGAGGGCCAGCGCGTAACGCTCCACCACTTCGTAGTCCTCGGGCGACATGAGTCCTCGGGCGATGATCTCGGCTTTCGAGATGTCCTCGTCGTGCGTGCCGATCTCGGCCTTGGTGGTGGGGGTGACGATGGGGTGTTCGAAGCGCTGGTTCTCGCGCATGCCGTCGGGGATAGGCACGCCGCAGATCTCGCGCACGCCGCTCTTATAGGCACGCCAAGCGCTGCCGCAGAGGTAGCCGCGGACGATCATCTCCACCGGGAAGCTCTGGCAACGCACGCCGATGGTGACCATCGGGTCGGGGGCGGCCCGCTTCCAGTTGGGGCAGATGTCGGTCGTAGCGTCGAGAAACTTGGAGGCGATCTGGTTCAAGACTTGTCCTTTGTAGGGGATGCCTTCGGGCAGGATGACGTCGAAGGCTGAGATGCGGTCGGTGGCGACCATGACGAGTGTGCGGCCGGCGATGTCGTACACGTCACGCACTTTGCCGTGGTACACGCTCACCTGGTCGGGGAATTGATAATCGGTGTGGGTCAATGCTTTCATATTCTTGAAGTAGTTATGCGCCTTTCGGTCGCGGTGGTTATAAGTAGTCTGGGGTAGTTATGGGTTGGGGCGGACGCCGGACTCATCTCTTCTTTTCTTCCCTTGATGGAAGAAAAGAAGCAAAAGAAAATCAAGGCGCCAGGGACGCCAGTTGGCCGGGTACATTATTGATTATTAGGGGAATCTTCATTCATCTTCTCTTTCTCGTTTTCGTAGGCCTCGACGATGCGTTGCACGAGCCGATGGCGGACGATGTCTTTACGGTCGAACTCGACGTGCCCAATGCCGGGCACACGGCGCAGGACGTGCATGGCGTGGATGAGTCCGGAGGTGGCTTGCGGCGGAAGATCGATCTGGGTCACGTCGCCGGTGACGATCATCTTGGCATTAATGCCAAGGCGGGTGAGGAACATTTTGATCTGATGCTTGGTGGTGTTTTGCGCCTCGTCGAGGATGATGACGGCGTCGCTCAGTGTGCGGCCGCGCATGAAGGCCAGCGGGGCGATCTGGATCACGTTGTTCTCCATGTATTCGCGCAGCCGGGCGGGGGGGGAATCATCTCTTGGAGGGCGTCGTAGAGGGGCTGGAGATAGGGGTCGAGCTTGTCTTTCATCTCGCCGGGCAGGAAGCCGAGTTTCTCGCCGGCCTCTACGGCGGGTCGGCTGAGGATGATCTTACGCACCTGCTTGTTCTTCAGCGCGCGCACGGCCAAGGCGATGGCGACGAAGGTCTTGCCCGATCCGGCGGGCCCGATGGCGAAGGTGAGGTCGTTCTCCTCGAAGCGATCGACGAGCAATTGCTGATTGGCCGAACGGGCAGTGATGGCGCGACCATTGACGCCATAGATGATCAAGTGATCCTGCGCCACGGGCGGCAGCTCGTTGCCTTTGACTAAGTCGATAATCACCTCCTCCGTGAGCGCGTTACGTTCGGCACAGTAGCGCTCAACCTCGCGCAGCTTGCGCAGGAAGACAGCTAACTCGTCCTCCTCGCCGATGACCTTCACTACGTTGCCACGAGCCACGATGCGCAGCTTCGCGTATAGCGTACGCAGGAGTTGCAGGTGGCCGTTGTTGACACCGTAAAAGACGACCGGGTCGACGCCCTCGAGGATATAGGTTTGTTCTATCATATAATAGGTATGCGGAATGGGATCCGGCTTTGGGAGCGGCAAAAGTAGATAGAGAGGAACTAAAGAAACGAAAGGCTCCTTGGTGCATTGTAAAAAACAAACCTGAAATCAGCGATTTCAGAGTCATGTAGAAAAACAAAGCCCCGGTCTCTCTGCTGGAATAAAGGGCACAAAAAAGCGGAGGGAAGGCGCCGACCGCGATGAGTCGAAACCTCCCCTCCGTGTGAAGCAAAAAGAAGTATGCGGATGGGTTACCCCATTGCGGCGAGCGTGGCGAGGACGTCCTCAGCGATCTGCTCGTCGGTGAGGTGATTCTCACGGAGCAGCTCGTCCACGTCGTAGCGGTCGTAGAGTTGCTTCTTGACGCCGAAGTTGAGGACGCGCATAGCGGACGGGCCGTAGTGGCGTGCGATGCGTTCGCCGAAGCCGCCGTCGAGCGTGCCGTCCTCGAGCGTGGCCACGACGGTGTGATCCTTCTTCAGCTCGTCGAGGAGCGCCTCATCGACGCCCGTGAGGTAGCGCGGATTGATGAGCGTGGCGTCAATGCCCTGCTTCAAGAGCAGCTGACGGACGCGGTCGCCCTTCTGGTAGAAGTTGCCGGCGGCGATGAGGGCCACGCGGCTGCCGCGGTGACCGACGCGGAAGGTGTTGAGCGCGGAGTAATCCGTGTCGACAGGCTCAGCGGTGTGGTAAACCTCACCCTCGGGCACGCGGATGGCTACGGAGAGCTTGTCTTGCCGGATGGCCCAGGTCTGCATGGCCACGAGCTCCTCGTAGGTGGTGGGGGCGAGGTAGACGAGGTTGGGAATGTGGCTGAGCATGGCGATGTCGAAGAAGCAGATGTGCGTGAAGTCGTTCATGCCGAAGATGGAGGCGCCGAGGACGTTGATGACGGCCGGGTTACTGTTCACGCAGAGGTCTTGTGCGATCTGGTCGTAGGTGCGCTGCAGGAAGGTGGCGTAGGTGAAGTAGACCGGCCGTGCGCCGCGTTTGGCCATGCCCGAAGCGAGGGCCACGGCCTCCTCTTCGGCGATGCCGACGTCGATGTATTGCGCACCGGCCTCCCGACGGCGATCGGCGGTGAATCCGAGGCCCATCGGCACGGCCGAAGCCACGACGACGAGCTTCGGGTCGCGCTTCATCTCCTCGCGCAGGAACTGGCCGAGCAGGTCGGACATATCCTCGCTCTCGTCGCGTGGGCCGGTCGACTTACCCGTCTCGCGGTCGAAAGACGAACGGTAATGCCAGGCCTCTTTCTTCGCTACGGCCGGCGCGTAACCGTGGCCCTTCTCGGTGTGGATATGCACCACGGTGGGGCGGGGTGTGTCTTTGACGCGGCGGAAGATGTCGACCAGCGAGGCGAGGTTGTGGCCGTTTTCGAGGTAGTAATAGTCGAAGCCGAAGGTCTTAAAGAAGTTCAGTTCGGCCTGTCCGTACGTCTCACGCAGCAGGCGGAGGTTGGCGTAAAGTCCGCCGTGATTCTCGGCGATGCTCATCTCGTTGTCGTTAACCACGATGATGATGTTCGTGCCCAGTGCGGCGGCCGTGTTGAGCCCCTCGAACGCCTCGCCGCCGCTGAGGCTGCCGTCGCCGACGATGGCGACAATGTTCTCCGTGCCGCCGAGCACATCGCGGCCCTTCTGCAAGCCGGTGGCCAGCGAGATGGCGGTGGAGGTGTGTCCCACCTCGAAGTTGTCGTACTCCGGCGATTCGATCGGGGAGCTGTAGCCCGAGATGGCGCGCGTGTCGGCGTCGTCGAGGAAGCCGTGGGCGCGGCTGGTGAGGATCTTGTGCGGATAGGTCTGGTGAGAGACGTCGAAGACGAGTTTGTCCGTAGGCGTGTCGAAGACGTAATGCAGGGCCACGGTGGCCTCGGTGAAGCCCAGGTTCGGGCCGACGTGTCCGCCGTGGCGGCTGACGCGGTTCAGTACGGCGTCGCGCACTTCGTCGGCGACGGCTTTCAGTTCGCTGACCTCGAGCTTGCGCAGGTCGGCAGGGGAGTGGATCTTTTCTATGTACATATTTCTTATGCGCCTTTGGCGCGGTAGTTATAAGTAATCAGGAGTAGTTATGCGCCTTCGGCACGGTGGAGGCGCACAGCATACACCCTGCCAAACGCCTGTTCGGCTGACAGATTGTCGGGGGAGGGTGAACTTTTTCACTTCAGATCGCGTTTCCATGATGTACACATAATGAATAGGAGGAACAACGACATGAACTTATTGGAGAATGGAGGTCGCACGTGGTGGACACCGCGTCGACTGATGGCGGCGAAGGTGATTGTGATCGGCATCTTGACGCTGCTGCTGATGATACCGATGGTGATGATTAGCGATTTGGTGAACGAGCGTGAGCGCACGGCCAGCGAGGCGGTGGAGGAGGTGGGCGAGCGGTGGAGCTTACCGCAGACGGTCGTCGGTCCGGTGCTGACCATTCCGCGCTACACCTTGCAACACGTCGGCGAATCCGGTCGCACGGAGCGCGTCCGTGAGGTGGTGAACATCCTGCCCGAGTCGCTCGACATCACGGGCGACGTGCGCACCGAGGAGCTGCGCCGCGGACTCTACGAGGCCGTCGTCTATCGATCGACGATGGAGCTGCGCGGCACATTCGTCCTTCCGCCCGAGGTGACGCTGCGCCCGGGCGATCCGAACTTTCCGCTGGAGGAGGCCATGCTCGACCTCGGCCTCTCCGACCTGCGTGGCATCAGCGAACCCGTGGCTGTGACGTGGAATGAGGCCGAGACGACGTTCGATCCCGGCATACAGCACGACCAACTGCTCACCTCGGGCGTGTCCTGTCGTGTGAACGCGCTGCCGCTGGCCGAAGGGCGCACGGTGACGTTCCGCATACGACTCGCGCTGAAAGGCTCCGGATCGCTCTACTTCGCGCCGGTGGGCAAGACGACGACGATCGCCCTGCGGTCGAACTGTCGCACGCCGAGCTTCACGGGCGCCTTCCTGCCTGCGAACCGTCAGGTGACGGACAGCGGCTTCGTCTGCGACTGGAAGGTGATGCACCTCAACCGCAACTATCCGCAGGTGCTCACCGGTACGGATCGTCAGGAGGCGCTCCAGTCGTCCGTGTTCGGCGTCGATGTGCTGCAACCCGTAAAGCGCTATCAACAGGTTATGCGTTCGGTGAAGTACGCCATCCTCATCATCGTGCTCACGTTCGTGGTCAGCTTCTTCGTCGAGGTGTTGCAACGGCGCCACATCCACCCGCTGCAATACCTGCTCGTCGGCCTTGCGCTCTGCCTCTTCTACGCCCTGCTCGTCTCCATCTCGGAGCATACCAGCTTCGGCCGCGCCTATGCCATCGCCTCGGTGATGACCGTCAGTCTGATCACGTGCTACATGGCCGGCGTGCTCAAGCTTCTCCGCACGGCGCTCACCATCGGCGGACTGCTGGCGGGGCTTTACATCTACGTCTACGTGCTGATCGGCATGGAGTCGTACGCCCTTTTGGCCGGCAGCGTAGGACTGTTCGTGATCCTGGCGGTGATCATGTATGTGTCGCAACGGATCGACTGGGGCGGGCGAGACGCTGCATAGCAGAGGGGGGCTACGGCCCTCGGCGAAGTTTAGCCGGATACACAGGGGAGGGCGACCTGTCGTGTCGCACAATGGGACCTAAAAGTTCAGAGAGGTGCCATCGTGTCGCACAATGGAGCCTAAAAGTTCAGAGAGGCGCCTTCGTGTCGCACGATGAGGCCTAAAAGTTTAGAGAGGCGCCATCGTGTCGCACAATGGAGCCTAAAAGTTCAGAGAGGCGCCATCGTGTCGCACGGGTGGGGCTGGGCCTACATGACGCCCGCCACGCCCCACGGTTGTGCAGCCTCTTTATCGGTCTACTTTTGCGGCCACGATAAGTAAACAGCACACTACATACAACATAACACATGAAGCAATCAATGAAGCGAGGCACACTGTGTGTGCAAGGCGGCTGGCAGCCGAAGAACGGTGAGCCGCGTGTGGTGCCGATCTACCAGAGCACCACGTTCAAGTACGAATCAAGCGACGAGATGGGGCGGCTCTTCGACCTCGAAGCGTCCGGATATTTCTTACACCCGGCTACAAAACCCGACGAACGACACCGTGGCGGCTAAGATTGCCGCACTCGAGGGTGGCGTGGCGGCCCTGCTCACAGCGTCGGGCCAGACGGCTTCGTTTTACGCCATACTGAACCTCTGCAGCGCGGGCGATCATGTCGTTTGCGCCTCGGAGATTTACGGTGGCACGTTCAATCTCTTCGCTGTGACGATGAAGCGCATGCAGATCGACTTCACCTTCGTCGACCAAGACGCACCGGAGGAGGAGATCGACCGTGCCTTCCGACCGAACACGAAGGCCGTCTTCGGTGAGACCATTGCTAACCCTGCCTGCGCAGTGTTGGACATCGAGAAGTTTGCCCGCATAGCCCACCGTCACGGCGTGCCGCTCATCGTGGACAACACCTTCGCCACGCCCATCAACTGCCGACCCTTCGAATGGGGCGCCGACATCGTGATCCACTCCACGACGAAGTACATGGACGGCCACGCGACATCCGTCGGTGGTGTCATCGTCGACAGCGGCCGTTTCGACTGGGAGGCGCACGCGGAGAAGTTTCCCGGCCTCACCACCCCCGACGCGTCCTACCACGGCATCGTCTACACACAACGGTTCGGCAGCGCAGCCTATATCACCAAGGCGGTGGCGCAGCTCATGCGCGACCTCGGCGCCATTCCCGCGCCGATGAACGCCTTCCTGCTGAACCTCGGCCTCGAGACGCTACACCTGCGCATGCCGCGTCACTGCGCCAACGCGCTGTCCGTGGCTGAATACCTCAGTCAACACCCGAAGGTGGCGTGGGTGCATTACCCCGGCCTGAAGGGCGATAAGTATCACGCGGCGGCGCAGAAGTACCTGCCTAACGGCACCTGCGGCGTGCTGACATTCGGCCTGCAAGGTGGGCGCGAAGAAGCCATCCGATTCATGGATGCCCTGCGGATGGTGGCCATCGTCACCCACGTAGCCGACGCGCGTTCGTCGGTGCTTCATCCTGCCAGCCACACGCACCGCCAGCTGACCGACGAGCAACTGAAGGCGGCTGGTGTAGCCCCGGATCTGATCCGTTTCTCCGTCGGCATCGAAGACATCGAGGACATCCTGGCCGACGTGGAGCAGGCGCTTGAACACGCATAACCACTTATAACTACATAAAAAAGAATCATGACTGATTTAGCAATCATTGAGGCGGGCCGGCCGGCTATGTGGCTGCCGAGCGCGCCGGAGCGAAAGGATTGAGCGTAACGCTCTTTGAGAAGAACAACCTCGGCGGCGTCTGCCTCAACGAGGGCTGCGTGCCCACGAAGACGCTGCTCTACAGCGCCAAGGTGTACGACTACGCCCGCCACGGCGACAAGTATGGCGTCACGACCGAGGGCGCCACGTTTGACTACGGTAAGATCGTAGCCCGCAAGAATAAGGTCGTACGCAAACTCGTGGCCGGCATCGGCGCATCGATGAAGGCACACGGCGTGAATGTCGTCAAGGGCGAGGCGCGCATCACAGGCCGGAAGGAAGACGGCACGCTGACCATCGAGTGTAATGGCGAGGCATACGAAGCAAAGAACCTGTTGCTCTGCACCGGTTCCGAGGCCTTCGTGCCGCCCATCCCCGGCGTACCCGAGGCGGGCGACGTGATCGTGACGAACCGCGAAATACTGGCTCTCAAGGAGCGTCCCCAGTCGATCGTCATCATCGGTGGCGGCGTGATCGGCATGGAGTTCGCCAGCTTCTACAACAGCCTTGGCACGGAGGTGACTGTCGTGGAGATGCTGCCCGAGATCCTCGGCGGACTGGACGGTGAAGTGAGCGTCATGCTGCGCGAGGTGTACGCTAAGCGTGGCATCCAATTCCGCCTCTCGTGCAAGGTGACGGAGGTGCGCGGTAATGAGGTGATCTATGTCGACGCGGAGGGTAACACGGCTTCAGCCACGGGCGAGAAGATCCTCATGAGCGTAGGCCGCCGTGCCGTAACGGCCAATCTCGGACTGGAGACGATCGGTGTGGAGACGGTGCGCGGCGCCGTCAAGACGGACGCCCAGTTGCGCACGAATGTGCCGAATGTCTTTGCCGCGGGTGACATCAACGGCTTCTCCATGCTGGCACACACCGCCAGTCGCGAGGGCGAGGTGGTGGTGAACAACCTGACCGGCACGCCGGACGAGATGCGTTACGATGCCGTTCCGGGTGTGGTCTACACCAACCCCGAGGTGGCTGGCGTGGGTCTGACCGAAGAGCAGGCCGAGAAGAGCGGCGTGCGCTACGCCGTGGCTCGTCTACCGATGGCTTTCTCCGGCCGGTTCGTGGCCGAAAACGAAGGTGCGAACGGGCTTTGCAAGGTGATCTATGACCCGGACAAGCGTACCGTGCTGGGCGTGCATATGCTGGGCAACCCGTGCAGCGAAATGATCTTCGGTGCAGCGATGGCCATCACGCAGGGCATGACGATCGCAGAGCTGCAGCGCGTCATCTTCCCGCACCCCACGGTGTCGGAGATCCTCAAGGAGACGCTGTTTACGATCAAATGAACGATCGCTAACCCGCGACTTGTCAATGGTCGATTGGGAATTATGAATCCGGGCAACCGGCGAATCATGCATCATTAACTACGATAACAGATGGAAGCGAATATCATTCAGATCGGAGACCGCGGGGGAATTATTCTTCCTGCAGAGATCTTGCGTGAGCTGAACCTATCTATTCGAGACGCTGTCAAGATGCGCATTGTAGATAGGCGCATTGTGATCGAGGCCTCTCCCAGACAGGGTTGGGCCGATGCAGCGCGAAAGGCGCATGCACGCGGTGACGATAAGTTGTTTTTTCAGGACACCCTTAGCGAGGAGACCGTACCGGAATGGACGTGGTAGAACAGTTCAGCGTTTATTGGGTCGAACTTGATCCAACGCGCGCGGGGGCGAGATGAATAAGACTCGTCCGTGCGTCGTGGTCAGCCCAGAGGAGCTGAATGCCCATTTAGCGACAGTCATCATCGCCCCCGTGACTTCAACGATCAGGGAGTATCCGTACCGCGTCCACTGCTTCATCGCAGAGCGTGACGGAGAGATTGCAACGGACCAGTTGCGAGCCATTGATAAAAGCCGATTGAAAGAGAAGATTGGCATGTTGGATGAATCGGAAATAAGCGATCTGCGAAGCGTGTTCAATCAGATGTTTTGCGTATAGAGCGAGGTGTAGCCCCCCGCTTCGCGAAACAGGTAAGCACTGAAGGCCGCCGGACGGACTGTGGGGAGCGATCCCCCTTTCGTTCGGCGGCTTTGTGTTTCGCGGATGGATACCCTGTGGGACGGGGCGGATACCTGAGACAATCCGTTTTTGACCCCGACGGGGTGTTGGTGTGCAAAAGGCGGCGTGTTTTTGACCCCGACGGGGTGTTGGCGTGCAAAAGGCGGCGTGTTTTTGACCCCGACGGGGTGTTGGCCTGCAAAAGGCGGCGTGTTTTTGGCCCCGACGGGGTGTTGGTGTGCAAAAGGCGGCGCGTTTTTGTGCCCGACGGGGTGTTGGCCTACAAAACAGGCCGCGTTTTGGTGCCCGACGGGGTGTTGGCCTGCAAAAGGCGGAGTGTTTTGGGCCTCGACGGGGTGTTGGCCTACAAAACGGGCCGCGTTTTTGACCCCGACGGGGTGTTGGCCTACAAAAGGCGGCGTGTTTTAGTGCCCGACGGGGTGTTGGCCTACAAAAGGCGGCGTGTTTTAGACCCCGACAGGGTGTTGGCCTGCAAAACGGGCCGCGTTTTGGTGCCCGACGGGGTGTTGGCCTACAAAAGGCGGCACGTTTTGGGCCCCGACGGGGTGTTGGCCGGAATACGCATATTCATCCCTCTTCTACCTTTGCCGGCCGACAATAAAACAGGTATAACATATAGCCAACAATGCTTTCTATACTCGATGAACTCAACGATGCGCAGCGCGAAGTGGTGCTCTACAACGACGGCCCGTCGATGGTTGTGGCCGGCGCGGGGTCGGGCAAGACGCGCGTGCTGACGTACAAGATCACCTACCTACTCAGCCGTGGCTACGAGCCGCACCGCATCCTGGCCCTGACCTTTACGAACAAGGCCGCGCGCGAGATGAAGGAGCGTATCGCCGCTCTGACGAACGAACGCACCGTGCGCCAGCTTTGGGCCGGCACGTTCCACTCCATCTTCTATCGCATCCTGCGCGAAGAGGCGGAGTATGTGGACTACAACCCGGACTTCACCATCTACGACGCCACCGACTCGCGCAACCTGATCCGCAGCATCCTCCGCGAAATGCAGCTGGACGAGAAAACGTATCGCCCGGGGCTTGTGCAGAGCCGCATCTCGAACGCCAAGAACGCCCTCGTCACGGCCGAGGCCTACGGTCGCAATAGGGAGCAGGTGGAGTACGACGCCCGCGCCCATGTGCCCCTCATTCGCGAGATCTACGCCCGCTATCAGAACCGTTGCCGGCAGGCCGAGGCGATGGATTTCGACGAGCTGCTGCTCCAGACGAACATCCTTTTTCGCGATCACCCCGAGGTGCTGGATCGCTACCAGCGGCACTTCCGGTTCGTGCTCGTGGACGAGTATCAGGATACGAATCTGGCACAGCACGCCATCGTCAATCGCCTTTGTGAGAAGCACCGCCACATCTGCGTCGTGGGCGACGACGCGCAGAGCATCTACTCCTTCCGCGGCGCCAACATCGACAACATGCTGCGCTTCAAAGACACCTACCCGGAGTATCGCCTCTTCAAGCTCGAACGCAACTACCGCTCTACGCGCAACATCGTGGAGGCGGCCAACAGCTTGATCGATAAAAAAACAAGGGAAGATCCCCAAGAACATCTATTCCGAGAACGAGGCCGGCAGCAAGATCCGCATCCTATCGGCGTACAACGATACCGAGGAGGCCTACCAGATCGCCACCCAGATCATGACACTAAAGAGCAAGGAGCATGCACCGCTCTCGGAGTTCGCCGTGCTTTATCGCACCAATGCCCAGTCGCGTGTCCTCGAGGAGGCGCTGCGGAAGAAGGGCATCGCCTATCGGGTCTACGGCGGACAGTCGTTCTACCAGCGCAAAGAGGTGAAGGACATCATCGCCTACTTCCGCGTCGTGGTCAACCCCGACGACGAGGAGGCACTCAAGCGCATCATCAACTATCCCGCCCGTGGCATCGGTGAGACGACCGTCACGAAGCTCATGCGCACTGCTACCGAGCACGGCGCCAGCCTCTGGGCCGTTGTGAGCGACCCCGCGGCCTATGCGCTGCCCGCCAACCAGGGCACCCTGCGCAAGCTCAGCACCTTCCACGACCTCATCCAGGAGCTTCGCTCAGCGGTCAGCGAATGCCCAGCCAATGAGATGGCCGAACTGATCATCAAGCGCAGCGGCATCGCCGCGGAACTCAACCAAGACCGTTCCGCAGAGGGCATCTCGCGTCAGGAGAACATGCAGGAGGTGCCCAAGGCCGTCCGCGAGAAAGAGAATAAGGCGCACGAAGAGGGCGCCGACGAGTATCTCCTTTCCGACTTCCTCCGCGAGGTCTCGCTGCAGACCGACCAAGACGAGAAACAGGATGAATCCACCGAGCGCGTCACGCTCATGACCGTCCACGCGGCCAAGGGACTGGAGTTTGATAACGTCATCATCGCCGGCATGGAGGAGAACCTCTTCCCCTCACCGATGGCGATGGACAGCCCGCGCGCCATCGAGGAGGAGCGGCGACTCTTCTACGTGGCCCTCACCCGTGCCCGCCGCCACTGCCTCATCACCTACGCCAAGACGCGCTTCCGCAACGGCATGAATCACTCCTGCACGCCGAGCCACTTCCTCGATGACATCGATCCCACGTTCCTCATTCGCCCGGACGATCCCTCGCTGATGGCCCGCCCGGCCACGCCGTCGCGTCCCGCTGCCACACGGCCGTTAGTCACCACCGCCACCTCCGACCGTCCCGCGGCACGTTTCCGGCGACTGCCCACAGACGCCCATCAGCCCGCGCCGCAGCAGGTGGACGCTATCGGCGACTTGCACACGGGCGACACCGTCCGCCACGACCTCTTCGGCACCGGCACCATCGTCACCCTCGAGGGCGAAGGCGGCAACGCCAAGGTCACCGTCGACTTTGAACACTCCGGCCGCCGCTCGCTACTCCTCAAATACGCACGCCTCACGCCAGTCAAGGATTAACCCGATACGTGCTGGGGGGCTCCACCCTCTATCCTCTACCCTCTATCCTCTACCCTCTATTATGTCTACCCTCTACCCTCTACCCTCTACCCTCTACCCTTCTCCCTGCTACGTCGTTGAAGAATCCCTGCTCCGCCGCAACCTCTCGCTTATCCGTGAGGTCAAGGAGCGCGCCGGCGTGGAGATCATCCTCGCCCTGAAGGCCTCCGCCCTGTGGCACGTCTTTCCTATCGTCCGCGAATATATCCCGTGCGCCACGGCCAGCTCCGTTTGGGAGGCGCGCCTCGTCCTCGACGAGATGGGCACCCCCGCTCACACCTATTCGCCAGCCTACACCGAGGCCGACTTCCCCGAGCTGCTCCGCTGCAGCAGCCACATCACCTTCAACTCCCTCACGCAGTACGAGCGTTTCCGCCCGATGGTCGAGGCCGACGGCGCACGAGTCTCGTGCGGCCTGCGCATCAACCCCGAGTATTCCGAGGTCGGCACGGCGCTCTACAACCCCTGCGCCCCCGGATCGCGCATGGGCATCACCGCCGACAAGTTGCCCGACCGACTGCCCGCGGGCGTCGAGGGGCTGCACTTCCACACCCTCTGCGAATCGTCGGCCGAGGACCTCGTGCAGACGCTCCGCGCTGTCGAGGAGCGCTTCGGGCGCTGGCTGCCGGAGGTGCGTTGGCTCAACATGGGCGGCGGCCACCTGATGACGCGCGCCGGCTACGACGTCGACCTGCTCATCGACACCCTCCGCCGTTTCCGCGCCGCCCACCCGAACCTCCGCGTCATCCTCGAGCCCGGCTCGGCCTTCTTCTGGCAGACGGGCTACCTGCAAACGACCGTCGTGGACATCGTCGAGAACGGCGGCATCACCACGGCCATCATCGACGCCTCCTTCACGTGCCACATGCCCGACTGCCTCGAAATGCCCTACAAACCCGTCATCCGCGGCGCCACGGAGCCGATCGAGGGTCGGCCCACGTACCGCATCGGCGGCTGCAGCTGCCTGAGCGGCGACTTCATGGGCGACTGGTCGTTCGAGCGCCCGCTCCGCGTTGGCGATCCGATCATCTTCGAGGACATGATCCACTACACGACCGTCAAAACGACCATGTTCAACGGCATCCGCCACCCGTCGCTGGCCATCGTGCCCCTCGGCGCCGATCGCCCGGAGGTTTTCCGCACGTTCACTTACGAGGATTACCGTAGCCGCATGTCGTAGGCCGTGGAAAATCGGCCCGCGCAGCCTTCAGTACACCCGGCCAGCCCCGAAACGTATCCCGCGCAGCCCTTCGTCTGCCGGCGACAAGGAAAAACAGAAGTAGATCGGATCGTGTTAATGTAAAAGGATCCAATATGCAGTGCATGTTTTTATGCTTTTAATATGAGAGGATTTGATAGCACATGCAAGTTGTATGCTTTTGAAGTAAAAGGATAGTATATAAAACGTACATCTCATGCTTTTCGTGTAAAAGGATAGAACTTGCATAGAATATTCCATGCTTTTGATGTAAAACACGGGAATAGTCGATGAATGATTGCGTCCTTTTACTATAAAAGAAAGGCTTAGTCAGGTGACATGCGATGCTTTTACTGTAAAAGCAAGGTATATACATGAGACGAAGATTCCTTTTACGGTAAAAGCATGTAACTGGCTATGCAAGTCGGATGCTTTCAATGTAAAAGCATGCCATATACAATCGATTTTTACCTTTGCGCGCACTGGGGTGGGGTAGGGGAGACTCGAAAGGGCGCCGACTTCACCGGATCATATTCAAAAGAGATAAGCACTGTCATGGAAGAGATTATCCAAATACAAAAACTCAGTCTGTACAGGCTGGACAACGCCTCGCATACCGATTTCCACACCACGATCGGCGGTCGCATCGCGGAGATGGGCGCGGAAAGCTCGGGATACCGGCGGCGTTGGCTGCGGAGTACCAGCAATGCATTCAGGAGGCGATCGAGATGATCAAGGAGACGCGCACGAGTCGCCGGACGAAGGCGCTCCAGCAGAAAGACGCCGAATGCGACCGCCTGGTGTCGTTCATCCTGGCCGTGGTGCGCGCCATGCGCCTCTCGCCCCGGGCGGAGGCGGTGGAGTCGGCCGAAGATCTATACCTCCAGCTGCGCGTCGGCAAGCGCATCCAGGCCGAAGGGATCGGCGTCAAGCCCGCGCGTATCGAGGCGCTGCTGCACGACCTGAGAAAGCCGGAACACGCGGTGCACATCACCCGACTGGGCCTCGACGAAGCCGTCAGGCTGCTGGATAAGGTCAAAGAGGAGGTGCGCGCGCTGATGAACGAGCGGTCGGAGGAGCGGATCGAGAAAAAGCGGCCGTCGCTCACCCAGCTCCGCCCGAAGACGGACGAGGTCTACGGCCGCATCGTCCAGCACCTGCAGATGTCGCACTTCGTCGGCAAGCCGCCCGTCGATCGGGAGGCGATCGCCCAATTCGCCAGCTATATCAACGAACGCGTGAGCCAGACCCGCATGACGCACAAGCAGAGCCAATCCCATCGCAAAGCCGCGGCGCCAACCGACGGACGCCGTGTAGGGGCGGATCTACTTATAACTACCTCTGACTACCGGGGCGAAGCCCCCACTACCGCGCCGCAAGGCGCCTAACTACCCGGCCGCAAGGCCGCATCACTACCGGGGCAAAGCCCCTGACTACCGCGCCGCAAGGCGCATAACTACTTGATGACTATGCAACCCCTATACAACCCAGACGCCGCCCGCGCCTTCGCCCAGCGATGGGCCGGAAGGGGCGACGAGAAGAGCGACACGCAGACCTTCTGGCTCGAAATGCTCGGCCAGGTGCTCGGCGCACCCAACCCCTTTGAGTTGATCCGCTTCGAGCGCTCCGTCAAGCTCGGACACAAGTCTTTTATGGACGCCTTCATTGCGTCCACCCACGTGCTGATCGAGCAGAAGAGCCTCGGCGTAGACCTCGACACGCCGCAACGCCAGAGCGACGGCACGCTGCTGACCCCCTTCCGCCAGGCAGCGCGCTACAACTCCATGCTGCCCTACTCCGAGCGGGCCCGATGGATCGTCATCAGCGACTTTGCTCGTATCCGCGTCTACGACATGGAGACGCCCGAGGCGCCGCCACGCGTCGTCACCCTGGCCAACCTCGCCGACGAGCTCGACCGCCTCGACTTCCTCGTCAATCCCAAAGTGGAGAGCATCCGCCGGCAGGAGGAAGCGCTGTCCATCCGTGCCGGCGAGCTGATCGGGAAGGTCTACGACTTGCTCTTGCCAAACTACATCGACCCCACATCGGCCGAGACGCTCCGCTACCTCAATATGCTCTGCGTGCGCATCGTCTTCTGTCTCTATGCGGACGACGCGGGGCTCTTCGGCAAGCGGGGATTCTTCTTTCGCTACTTCGAGCCGCTGATCAAAATGCCCGAGATCTTCCGTCTCGAACTGATCCGTCTCTTCCGTGTCCTCAACACGCCGCATGACGAGCGCGACCCCTATGAACGTGCGTTCGCCAAACTGCCCTATGTCAACGGCGGACTTTTTCGACATCGCGTCCGCGGAGGCCTACGCCTGGCAGGTACCTATGTTCAGCCCCGAAGCCATTCATGCGCTGATGATCGATGCCTCGGAGGGATTCGACTGGAGCGGCATCTCGCCCACCATCTTCGGCGCCGTTTTTTGAGAGCACCCTCAACCCCGAAACGCGTCGCACGGGCGGCATGCACTACACCTCGGTGGAGAACATTCACCGCGTCATCGACCCGCTCTTCCTCGACCGGCTGCGCGACGAGTTTGACAATCTCAAAGCCATCACTGAACTGCGTCGCCGTCGTCGGGAGCTGCTGGATTTTCAGGAGCGCATAGCCGCTATGACCTTCTTCGACCCTGCCTGCGGCTCGGGCAACTTCCTGACCGAGACTTACCTCTCGCTGCGCCGCCTCGAGAACGAGGTGGTGCGCGCCGCAGCTGTTGACTCGGCCGACATGGCCGTCCTCGGCGAGGTCTTCACGCCGATCCGCGTCTCGATCGATCGCTTTTACGGGATCGAGATCAACGACTTTGCCGTCGTGGTGGCACGCACCGCGATGTGGATCGCCGAGACGGGCATGAAGCGCGAGACGGCATCGATTGTCCACCACGACCTCGACTTCTTCCCCCTCCGCTCCGAGGCGCATATCGCCGAAGACAATGCCCTGCGCCTCGACTGGCGCACCGTCTGCCCCGCACCGGACTACATCATCGGCAACCCGCCGTTCGTGGGTTATTCGTTGCAGTCCAAAGAGCAGAAGGAGGATCTGCTTTCGGTTTATGTAGATGAATCGGACAAGCCCTACAAGGCCACGGGTAAGATCGACTACGTGGCCGGCTGGTATTTCAAGGCGTCCGAAATGATGCAAGGCACGCCGATCCGCGCCGCGCTCGTCTCCACGAATTCTATTACGCAAGGCGAACAGGTGGCTCTTATCTGGAAGCCGCTTGTCGATCGCTTCGGCATTCATATTGACTTTGCCTATCGCACCTTCCGCTGGGACAGCGAGATGGCCGAGACGGCGCATGTGCATTGCGTGATTATCGGCTTCAGCACGGCGCCGAGCGACGCGCCCCCGCCGGATTTACGTTAGCAAGGATGATTATATCGAAGTCAAGCATATCAATTTCTATTTGATAGAGGCAGAGGATGTCTTTGTGGAAAGTCGGCCGAAGCCACTTTGCGAGGTGCCGGAGATGACGACAGGTAACCGACCTGCTGATGGTGGACACCTGATTATTGAGGGAGAGGATTACGCCGCCTTTATCAAGAAGGAACCCGGTGCGCTGCCTTATATAAAGAAGCTGGTCGGTGCCGAAGAATTCATCAATAACAAGCCGCGTTACTGCCTCTGGTTAGTAGGTGTCAGCCCAGCGGTAATCCGGAAGCTGCCATTAGTGCTTCAGCGTGTGGAGGCGTGCCGGCAAGATCGATTGAATGCTCCCGATCCGGGGCGTAGAAAGCTGGCCGATATGCCGACCTTGTTTCGAGAGACGAACAACCCGAAGAACTACATCCTTGTCCCCAGCACTTCCTCGGAGCGTCGTCCGTATATCCCGATCGGATTCTTGCATGAGGACACCATTTCAACGAATGCTAATCTCATTGTCCCCTCCGCCGGCTTGTACCACTTCGGCATCCTGACCTCGTCGGTGCATAATGCGTGGATGCGCGCCGTCTGCGGACGGCTGAAAAGCGACTACCGCTACTCCAAAGACATTGTCTACAACAACTTCCCCTGGCCCACGGCTACGGACGCTGACCGCGCGAAGATCGAAGCCACGGCCGAGGCCATCCTTGACGCCCGCGCCAAGTATCCGGACAGCTCGCTGGCCGACCTCTACGACGCCGCGGCCATGCCGCCCGACCTGCGCCGCGCCCACTCGCTGAACGACGCCGCCGTGCTCCGCCTCTACGGCCTCCCCGCCGACGCCCCAGAGCCCACCATCGTGGCCCACCTGATGAACCTGTACAAAGAGCTAACAGCTAAAAACGAAAAGTGAAAACCCGAGGGGGCACTACCTCTGACTACCCTCTAACTACCGGGCATAGGTGTGCTCCTACCCTCTACCCTCTACCCTCTAAAATGGAAATAGGTAAATACAACACCCTGCGCATAGCCCGGCGCGTTGATTTCGGGCTTTATCTGGCCGACGCCGACGGCAACGAAGTGCTGCTGCCCACGCGCTACGTCCCTGACGCGGCCCAAGAAGGCGACGAGCTGACCGTCTTTGTTTATCACGACAACGAAGGCCGCCCCATCGCCACCACCGACCGGCCCGCGGCCACCGTCGGCGAGTTCGCACGCATGAGAGTCCGTCAGGTGGCCGCCGCCGGCGCCTTCCTCGAGTGGGGACTGATGAAGACCTTCTCGTGCCCTTCCGCGAACAGAAAATCCCCATGCAGGCGGGCCAGTGGCACATCGTCTACGTCTACCTCGACCACATCACCCACCGCGTCGTCGGCTCCGCTCGCATCGATAAGTACCTCGACAACACCCCGCCCCGCTACGCCCGCGGCCAGTCCGTCGACCTCTTCGTCACCGGCGAGACCGAGCTGGGATATAAGGTCATCATCAACCACCTGCACTCGGGTCTCCTCTACCGCAACGAAGTCTTCCGCCCCCTCCGCACCGGCGATCGCGCCACGGGCTACATCAAGGAGGTGCGCGAGGACGACAAGATCGACGTCAGCCTCTACCCCATCGGCTACGACAAGATCGACGGCATCGCCGACCGCATCCTCGAAGCGTTGCGACAGAACGGCGGCGCCCTGCCCGTGCACGACAAGAGCGATGCGGACGAGATCCGCGCCCTCTTTGGCTGCAGCAAGAAGAGCTTCAAGCAGGCCGTCGGCGCGCTCTACAAACGCCACCTGATCACCATCGAACCCGCAGGCCTCCGCCTCGTTGCCGAGGATTGACGATGGAGGCACTGATCCGTTTTTACGACGAACGCATCGCGCAACATCGGGCCACGCTCGAGGCGCTGAAGCGAAAGATCTATCATGCCGGCACGCTCCGCCTGCTGATCGTGGTGGCCGCCCTGGTGGCCGTGTGGATCGCTCGCGGCGCGGGTGGGTCGTGCTGACGGGCATCGGGGTGGCATGCGTAGTGCCGTTCGTGGCGCTGATGGTTTACCACAACCGACTGTCGGCGCGGAAGGATTTCGCCGCAGAGCTGATGCGCCTCAACGAGGCCGAACGGCGGGCGATCGATTACGATTTCAGCGCGTTCGATGGGGAAGGGGAGTACGCCGACGCCGCGCACCCCTTCGCGCTCGACTTGGATGTCTTCGGCGAGCAGTCGCTCTTCCGCAGCCTCAATCGCACGGTGACGTCGGCCGGGCAATCGCTCTTGGCCCATTGGTTCATGCGTCCGCTGACGGAGCGCGCGGCCGTGTTGCGCCGTCGGGAGGCGATCCGCGAGCTGGCCGATCGCCCCGACTTCCGTCAGCCGTTCTATGCCACGGGCATAGCGAGCAAGGGGCAGCGCGCCGAGGCGTCGGACGCATGGATGAAGGCCGTGCCACGCTTTGCTGATCGCGCCGTGTGGCGGGTGCTGAAGGTGCTTGTGCCCGCGTTGTGGATCGTCGTGGTGGTGGGCTGTGCCGTCGGTGCCTTCCCCACGTGGGCGGCCGGAGGGATGCTCGCTGTGAGCTTCGGCGTGGCCAATCTGCCGGCTCGGCGCATTCACGCGCTGTGCAAGTCGGCCGACCGAATGGAGGGCGTGCTCAAGTCGTACGCCGCACTGATCGCGCGGGTGGAGGCGGAGACATTCCGCGCTGAGTCGCTCGTTGCCCTGCGGCGTCGCTTCGTCCCGGCGGAGGGCGCGAGTGCTTCGCAGGCCATTCGCGGGTTGTCGCGCCTCATCGGGGCGCTTGATCAACGTTACAGCATGGCAGGGCTGCTCCTCAACTTGTTCCTGTTGCGCGACGTCTGGTTGGCCGCCCGCGTGGAGCGATGGATGGCGCGTCACGCGCGTCAAGCGGCCGGCTGGTTCGAGGCGTTGGCCGAGGTGGACGCGCTGTCCATCGCTCACTCGGCGGCTTCGCCTTCAATCACCCGGACTATCCTTATCCCGACCTCGCCGACGCCTATTTCTGTATGGACGGGCGCGGGCTGGGTCATCCGTTGATCCACCGCGACCGTTGCGTGCGTAACGATTTGCACATCGCCCGGCCGCCGCATTTCGTCGTCATCACCGGGGCGAACATGGCCGGCAAGAGCACGTACCTGCGCACCGTGGGCGTGAACTTCCTCTTGGCGTGTATGGGGCTGCCCGTCTGCGCCGAACAGCTGACAGTGTCGCCCGCGCCGCTCTTCACCAGCCTGCGCACGGCCGACTCGCTTGCGGCTGGCGAATCGTACTTCTTCGCCGAGCTGAAGCGCCTCAAGCAGATCATCGACCGACTGCAATCCGGCGAGCAGCTTTTCATTATCCTCGACGAGATCCTCAAGGGGACCAACTCGGAGGACAAGCGGAAGGGTTCGCTGGCACTGATGAAGCAGCTCGTTGGCCGTGGAGCGTGTGGCATCATCGCCACGCACGACCTGCAACTCGGTGCCTTAGCCGACGAGTTCCCCGAAGCCGTCGAGAACGGTTGCTTCGAAGCCGATATGACGCCCGACACGCTCACCTTCTCCTACCGCCTGCGCCCCGGCGTGGCCCAAAACATGAACGCCTGCTTCCTGATGAAGCGGATGGGAATCATCATGGGTAGTTAGGGTGGCCACAAGAGCCGTCCGGTAGTCAGAAGTAATCCTTTGCTCTTTTCACTTTTAGTTATTCCGTTCCAGATATGACCCCCCAAGACCTTTACCCCCTCTTTCTGCGTCACCCAGCCGTCACGACCGACAGCCGACGCGTGACGCCCGGCAGCCTCTTTTTCGCACTCAAAGGCGACACCTTCGACGGTAACGCCTTTGCTCTGCAAAGCGCTCCGCGATGGCTGCGCTTACGCCATCGTGGATGATCCCGCGCTGCCTGACGATCCCCGACTCCTTCGCGTCGACAGCGTCCTCGATGCCCTGCAAGGCCTCGCCCGACTGCATCGCGAGACGCTCCGCACGCCCATCGTCGGCATCACCGGTACGAACGGCAAGACGACGACGAAGGAGCTCGTGGCCGCCGTCCTCACCCGACGCCTCCGCACGCTCTGCACCGAGGGCAACTTCAACAACCACATCGGTGTACCCCTCACGCTGCTTCGCCTCACGAAGGCGCACGAGGTGGCCGTCGTCGAAATGGGCGCGAACCACCCCGGCGAGATTCGTGAGCTCTGTGCCATCGCTCGACCGGACTGTGGCTTGATCACCAACGTCGGCCGTGCACACCTCGAGGGCTTCGGATCGTTTGAGGGCGTCGTCCGCACCAAGGGCGAGATCTACGACTTCCTCCGCTCCACGGGTGGCCGCATCTTTATCGACGAAGACAACGAGCACCTCACAACCATCGCAGGCGGCGCCGACAGCGTAGGCTACGGCTGCACCATGCGCCCCACGACGCGCATCGCCGGACAGACCGTGGACGGCCCGCCGCCCTTCCTCGCCTTCGCTTGGCAGGAGCGCGGCGACGACCGACAGCACACGGTGACTACGCGACTCGTCGGCGGGTATAACCTGAAGAACGCGCTGGCGGCCGTGGCTGTGGGGCGCACGTTCGGTATCCCGGCCGACGACATCTGCCACGCCATCGCCGACTACACGCCGACGAACAACCGTTCGCAGTGGATGGAGACGAGTCGCAACCGCCTGCTCATCGACGCCTACAACGCCAATCCGAGCAGCATGCGCGCGGCCATCGACAACTTCGCCGCATGGACGGTCACCCCGAAGGCCGTCATCCTCGGCGACATGTATGAGCTCGGCGAAGAGAGCCCGTCGCTACACGCCGAAGTGGTGCGTCGGCTCGAGGCCTGCGGCTTCGATCGCATCATCCTCTGCGGCCCACGCTTCGCCGCCGTCGGTGGTCCGTTCACGTGTTACCCCACCGTCGAGTCCCTCACGGCCGCCCTCGCCGAAAGCCCTTTGAGCGGCTACCACATCCTCATCAAAGGCTCACACGGCATGCACCTCGAGCGCCTCATCGCGGCGTTGTGACGGGCCTCTTTATTGAAATGGGCTTACGGCGACGCCGGTGCGCGAATAGGCGGCTTATTTTGACTTGGCGACGTTGGCAGGCCGCCTGCCAGTGCTTTCGCCCGGGTATTCCGAAGCATCCCCTCGAGCAACAGGCCGACGAATGATCGCGCCAGGCTCATGGGTATACAGCAGACAGCCCCACCGATAGGTATCGGTGGGGCTGTCTGGTTATCTGCGATCTCTGGGTCAGTCCGCCACGCGTGCCACGGATTTGATGTGGGTGTTCTTAGCCAGTGTGACACAGATGTTTTGGATGTCCTCCACGTTGTGCACCATCATCTTGATTTTGCCTTCGAAGACGCCATCCTTGGCTTCGATCGTGAGCTTGGTGATGTTCACGTTGAAGCTCTCGGAAATGGTGCGCGTGATGGTGTTGAGCAGGCCGATGGAGTCGATACCCTTCACCTCGAGTGTAGCCTCGAAGGAGGTGTTGATGTGGTTGCTCCAGACGGTGGAGAGGATGCGCTCGCCGAAGCTGCTCTTCAGCCTGAGGGCGATGGGGCAGGAGATCTTATGGACGACCACGTTACCGTCGTCGTTGATGAAGCCCAGGGCCTCGTCGCCAGGGATCGGTTTGCAGCAGCCGGCGATGACGTAGTTACGGTTGAACTCGTCCTCGCAGAGGTAGTAGGGCTTCTTGCGGTCGAACTTCGGCAGCTCCTTTTTGGGGCCGGCTGGGGTGGGCAGGATGGTCATCATCTCGCGCTTCTTACCCATGCGCAGCGCCTGTTTGAGGTACTTGAAGAGCACGTTGTCCGTCTTCTCTTGCACGATCTTTTTGAGGTTATCGGGCAGGGTGACTTCGCCCTTTTCGATGGCGTAAAAGAGGCCATCGCGGGTGGGGAAGCCGTAGTAGACGGCGATCTTGTCGAGCAGTGACGAGGCGGGCGCCTCGAAACCAGACTTGTGGAGGGCGGCCAACAGCTTCGCTTCGCCGGCCTTGGAGGCCTCGCGGCGGACACGCTTCAGGTAGGCCTCGACTTTGCTGCGGGCCTTGGCCGTTACCACGAAGGCGAGCCAGTCGGCCGATGGCTTCTGCGAGCGGGAGGTGAGCACCTCCACCTGGTCGCCGCTGGAGAGTTTGTGGCTCAGGGGCACGAGGCGATGGTTCACCTTGGCGCCGATGCAGGTGTCGCCCACGTCGGAGTGGAGGGCGTAGGCAAAGTCGAGCGCCGTAGCGCCTTGGGGCAAGGTTTTGAGCTCGCCTTTAGGGGTGAAGACGAAGATCTCGGACGAGAAGAGGTTCATCTTCACCGTGTCGAGAAAGTCGAGCGAATCGGGGTTCGGGTTTTCGAGAATCTCGGTGATCGTAGCCAGCCACTTGTCTAATTCCGTGTCCTCCTCCACGTGCTTCTCCTTGTATTTCCAGTGCGCGGCGAAGCCCTTCTCGGCGATCTCGTCCATGCGGCGGCTACGGATCTGGATCTCTATCCATTGGCCGTCGGGCCCCATGACGGTGAGGTGGAGCGCCTGGTAGCCGTTCGATTTGGGGCGGCTCACCCAGTCGCGCAGGCGGTCGGGGCGGATGCGGTAGATGTCGGTGATGGCGGAGTAGATGTCCCAACAGAGGTTCTTCTCGTCGATACCCTCCTTCGGCTCGAAGACGATGCGCACGGCGAAGATGTCGTAGATGTCTTCGAAGGGGACACTCTTGGCGTTCATCTTGTTCCAGATGGAGAAGGCCGACTTGACCCGGGCGCGCATTTCGTAATGCAGCCCCATGGCCTGCAATTTCTCGTCGACGGGTTTAGCAAAGTGCTCGAAGAGGCGGTTGCGAGCGCCCTCAGTGGCGGCGAGCTTTTGGTTGATCAGCTCGTATTCGCGGGGGTGTTCGTACTTGAAACTGAGGTTCTCTAACTCTGTTTTGATGGCAAAGAGGCCCAGACGGTGGGCCAGCGGCGCGTAGAGGTAGAGCGTCTCGCCAGCTATCTTGTATTGCTTGGCGGGGAGCATGGAGCTGAGGGTGCGCATGTTGTGCAGACGGTCAGCCAGCTTAATGAGGATCACGCGGATGTCGCTGCTCATGGTTAGGAGCAGTTTGCGGAAGTTCTCCGCCTGCGCCGAGGCATGTTCGTCGAAAACGACACCGCTGATCTTGGTCAGGCCGTCGACGATCTGAGCGATCTTATCGTCGAACATGTCGCGGATGTTCTCCACCGTGTACTCGGTGTCCTCCACCACATCGTGCAGCAAAGCGCAGCAGATGGAGGTCGAGCCGAGGCCCATCTCGTTGCAGACGATACGGGCGACAGCCAGCGGGTGCATGATGTAGGGCTCCCCGGACCGACGGCGTACGCCCTTGTGGGCTTGGTTGGCGAAGTTGAAGGCCTTCGTGATACGCTCGATTTTGCGTCGGTGGTTAGAGTGGCAATAGTCATCGATCAGGCGATTGAATTCGTCCTGGATCATTTGGTTTTCGGACTCGGGCCGATCATCCTGTGCATTCATAACGGGGAATATGAGGTAGTGAGGTGGAATAGGCGGGCCATCGGCCCGCCCATAGGTGATTAGCGGCGCTTGCGTGCCTTGGTCGTCTTTTTGCCTGCGGCGCCCTTCTTGGTCGTCGCGCCCTTCTTGGATTTCTTTTGTGCGGTGGCCTTCTTGCGAGCTGCGGCCTTGCGGGCAGCTGCGGTGCGTGCACGGGTGGACATGGCGGTGCGTCTTGAAGCTGGGCGGGCGGTGTAGGTGTTTTCGCCGGCCTCGGATCCATCGGCGCGCTTACCGTCATACGTTACGCCACCGGTATCCACGTAGATCGTCAGGCGCTTGCCACGCGGCACCCGGTTCGTGCGCAGGTTGTTCCATTTGCGAATGTTCTGCGCCGTGACGCCGTATTTGTTGGCGATCGTATAGAGATTCTCGCCTGATTTGACGGTGTAGCGAATCATCTCGGTCTTTGGCTCGGAAGGTTTGTCCTCCTGATCGTCGGAAGAAGGCTCTGTATAGCGCTTCGGCAGGTAGGCGGCCAGCAGTTCATCGGCCCGATAGGCACTGATGGTATCCTTCTTATCGATATAGGCGTACGTAGCGGCCACGGGCAGCTTCAGTACGCAGGGCTTGATGTGTCCGGGGATGATTTCGCGTTTGTACTGCGGGTTGAAGGTGCGCAGCATCTCAATGTCCACATTCAGCACGTCGGCCACCTGTCGGAGGTGCATCAATCTGTCCACCATCACCGTGTCCGTAGCCACCGAAAGGCTGGTGCGCATGGGGCAAATATTATGCTCGCAATGGTAGGTCATGATGTAAGTCGCCGCGATGAAGAAAGGCACATACGAGCGGGTTTCGCGGGGCAGATAGGGGTAGATCTCCCAAAAAGCTCGTGCGTCCGCCTGCGCGCCGAATGGCCTTATTCACGTTGCCCGGGCCGCAGTTGTAGGAGGCCAGCACCAAGTACCAGTCGCCAAACGTGGCATACATCTGCTTGAAGTACTTGCAAGCCGCGTGTGTGAGGCGATCGGGTCGAGGCGTTGATCGATCAGACTGTTGATCTCGAGACCGAACAACGCCGGTGGGCAACATGAACTGCCAAATGCCTGCGGCACCAGCGCGCGAATACGCTCGGGGGTTGAGATTGCTTTCGATGATGGCGAGGTACTTCAATTCCAGCGGGAGATCGTATTGGTCGAGCACCTGCTCGAAAAGTGGGAAATAGAGATCAGCCATCGCCATGACATAACGCACCAGCTCGCGGCGTCGGTCTGCATAAATACTGATACAGTTGCGAACGATCGGGTTATAGTCCATCGGTATAATGGTGGCCATGCGCGAGAGCCGGTCGCGGTATACATCGTCCGATACAGGGGCGTTCTCGTCGTGGTCGATACAGTAGGGATCCGACTGAGAGAAATACTTGGCGTGCCAGCTTTGGAGGAGAGCGCGCACATTCTCATCGAGCACTTCGGGGATAAGTCCGACGTCCTCATAGGTCGAATCGGTGGAGAGGATCGAATAGTCTTCACCGATTATCTGCGTGTTATGGTCGTCATCGTCCTGCGCAAAAAGGGTTGACGGGGCGATGAGGGACGCCGCGCCGAGGACTGTAAAAAAGAGCTTCTTCATATCGTGCGTTGAATAAATAGTCTATGTGTTCGGGTGGAAAAAGTGGAGCATACGGCTATCAGAAGTGGATACTGCACGCCAAACCAAACGCGGCGGACGATCGGTTCGTTAGCGGGGTGACGGTCGGGGCGAGGTGCAGAGACAGATCGGGGGGAGATGTCGAAATCGAAGAGCTGCGCGTCGACGTACGCATCGGCCATGCAGAGAAAGTACCAAGCGACGGTCAGGATCACGCTGAGGTCTCGATAACGCCTGTAATAATCCTTGCCACTCTTGAGGTTGCTTCGAAAATTGGCGTTGGAAATATAGTCCTTCGGGTCGCGGTTGCGAGGCACGAAGTTTTGCCAACTCTGATGCCAGGTGGAGGGCGAATTCACGTCGTCCGTCATAATGTGCAGATAGGCCTCAGAATAATCGCGGTAGTTTTTGTTATTCCACGTAATGGCGTAGATGAAACCCATGAAGCCGCCGTATACGATGGGCAATTTCCAGTATTTCCGGTTGTAGATCTGACCCAGCCCGGGGAAGACGGCCGAATAGATCACGGCGCGTGTAGGATTCGGGCGGAAGGGGGCGGGGAGTGGCGAGGAGGCGGTGCGTCCGATGGGCGCAGTGGCCGAATCGGCGCGGTGCCAAAGCTCGCGGGCGGTGAGGCTGTCGACGAGCAGGCCGTCGACTCGGAGCAGGGTATCGGCCGGGTCGGGTAGGGTTGTGCCGAGCGTGTCTGGCTGCTGGGCCCGCACCACGGCGGGTAGCGCGGTCCAGACGGCGGCGCAGACCAAAAGTCGGCTGAGGGTTTGACTGACCTTACTCACGCGGTGCACATCTCGTTTAACTCTGCTTCATGCCGTCCAATAGGCGCATGATGCCTTCCAATTCTTGCTCTGAGGCAAAGGGGATGGTGATCTTCCCCTTGCCGTTTCGTTCGTCGTAAGTGAGGCGCACTTTCGCCTGAAAAAAAGCGGCCAGATGCTCCTTGAGGATCTTAAATTCATCCGGGAGGAGCTTGTGGGGACGGCGCTCAGGGTCGGCCTCGGCCTGTTGGTGCTTGACCTCGGCGGAGGCGTTGCGAGCCAGCTCTTCGACGGTGCGCACCGAGAGTCCCTGCGTCAAAATCTGCTCGTAGAGGGCCAATTGCACCTCCGGATCCTCCACCGAGAGCAGGGCGCGAGCGTGCCCCATGTCGATGCGCTTATCCTTGAGTCCGACCTGAATCTCCGCCGGGAGCTTAAGCAAACGCAGGTAGTTAGCCACCGTAGCGCGTTTCTTGCCCACGCGCTCGCTGAGTTGCTCTTGTGTAAATCCGTTGGCGTCGATCAGCCGCTGATAAGCGAGGGCCGTTTCGATGGCGTTCAGATCTTCGCGCTGGATGTTCTCAATGAGGGCCAGCTCAGCGATATTCTCGTCTTCGGCGGTCTTGATGTAGGCGGGGATCTTGTCTAACCCGATCTTTTCGGCAGCCCGATAGCGGCGCTCGCCCGCGATGATCAAGTAATGGCCATCGCCTTTTTCTTTGAGTATGATCGGCTGTATGACGCCGTATGTGCGGAGGGACTGGGCCAATTCCTCGAGTGATTCTTCTTCGAAAATGGAGCGTGGCTGTCCGGGGTTGGGCTCGATGCGATCAAGCTCTATTTCGTTAATGGACGACGATCCGCTCGTCACAATTTCGTCTGGCGGGGCGAGCAGTGCGTCGAGTCCGCGACCTAATCTGTTGCGTGTGGCTTTGGCCATAAGAGGTGCGTATTTATGCGGTGGTGTTCTTTTCGATAATCTCCTGGGCGAGCTGCATGTGGTTCGTCGAGCCCTGCGACTCGGCGTCGTAGAGGAGGATGGGTCGGCCGAAGCTGGAAGCCTCGACCAGTTTGACGTTGCGGCGGATGACGGTCTTGAAAACCAGGTCTTGGAAGGGGCGCTTGACCTCTTCGTAGATCTGATTGGCCACGCGGAGGCGTGCGTCATACATGGTGATCAAAAAACCTTCGATCTCGAGGGATGGGTTGAGCTTCGACTTGATGATTTTGATCGTGTTCAGCAGCTTGCTAATGCCCTCAAGGGCAAAATATTCGCATTGCACGGGGATGATGACTGCGTCTGCGGCCGTGAGGGCGTTGACGGTGATCAGTCCGAGTGAGGGCGAGCAATCGATGAGGATGAAGTCGTAGCTGTCGCGGAGGGGCTGGACGACGCGCTTCAAAATCTGTTCCCGCCGCTCCATGTTGAGCATTTCGATCTCGGCGCCGACCAGATCGATGTGCGAGGGGAGCACCTCGAGTCCATCGAGTTCGGTGCGCACGATGGCCTCCTGCGGCTCGTCGCCATTGATAAGGCATTCGTAGAGCGAGGTGGGTAAATTCTTAATGTCGACACCCAATCCGGAGGAGGCGTTGGCCTGCGGATCGGCGTCGATGACGAGCACGCGCTTCTCCAGCGCAGCCAGCGAGGCAGCCAGATTGATCGTTGTCGTGGTCTTTCCCACGCCGCCTTTTTGATTGGCTAATGCGATAACTTTTCCCATTGAATATTGGCTTTGAGACAAGTCAAAGGTCGGCTTGTTCCACGTTCTGCGTCGGCCTTTGTTCGGCGCAAAGGTAGTTCTGTTTTGTGTTTATTGGAATACGTCCATGCGTGGAACGGCCCTAACGTGGCGGGAAATGCTGTCGGCCATAGGGGTGGGGGAGCCTCGTTGGGAGGGAAAAAAACAGACGCTCCGCATGCACCTAACGCCCAATCTACGCCTCTTGCGAAGCGTCCCAAGGGACGTATTCAATACGCCCCTACGCCGGCACCTACCCTAAGGGTCGATGGGGATCTATTGAAAGAAGCGGATTCCTCCATGCGTGTCAGATGGAAAAAAATCTCGGGTTGCGCTGTCGGCGATGGGGTGGGGAGGCGGTATAGAAGTCGTTCGTTTTGCGGACGAGGGCGGAGGGGCGATAGGCGTCGTGACAGAAAACTACGCGGAGGTGATCTCTGGCGGCCTCGTCGAGCAGGAGGCAGCGCTCGCGGTAGGAGTCCAGGGGCGGATGTCGTAGGCTGAGATCCACGTGGGGGATAGGTGGGCCGCCGTGGGGACGATGTCTCCGGGGAAGAGCACGCCCGGCCTGCCGTCGGGGCGTTGGATGCGGACGGCGATCTGCCCATCCGTGTGGCCGTCGTGCAGGGTCAGGCGGATGAGTGGATGGATGAGCGTCTCGGACGTGTCGATGGGGGAGAGGAGGCCGGCATGGCGGATGGCTTCGATATGTTCGGTGGAAAAGGAGTCCTTCTCGAGGGCGTTCGGAGCGGCGCAGGCGTCGAGCTGGGCACGGCTGACGTGAACGCGGGCGCGCGGGTAGGTGGCTACGATGCGCCCCAAGTCGTCCATTCGGGTCGTGCCGCCGCAGTGATCAAAGTGCAGGTGGGTGAGGATGACGTCCGTCACGTCGTCAGGCCGGATGCCGAGGCGACCCAGCGTAACGGTGGGGTCCGTCAATTGATGAAAAGCGTAATACGATCGGCTGAGCCGTTCCAGATGTTTCGTGCCGACGCCTGTGTCAATCAGCAGGATACGATCCTCGACACGGACCAGACCGATCTGCATGGCCAGCACACAACGGTTCAGGTGATCCGCCTCGTAACGTCGTCCCCAAGCCGTACGCGGCACGGCGCCAAACATGGCACCCCCGTCGGCATAAAAAAGTCCTGCGTTAAAAAGTTGGATAGTCATGGGGTGGGATGATTGATGAGGGATGGTCAATGGTTTCGCCGCGTGGGTGCGTCATTCGGTGAGAAATGAAATGGGAACTGCCGACACTTTGAGATCTACAGCGAGGCGACGAATTCTTTGAAATGATCGACATCGAGCACCTCCAAATTGTCGTTCTCGCGGGCTTCACGAATGGCTTCCATCGTCTCGGGATTAGGCTGACGACGGATTAGCTTCCGAAGCATCTTTTCTACATAGCCGTTCAGGCTTTTGTTCTCCTTCTTCGCCTCTTTTTCCAGTTGGTCGATCAGACCTTTATCCAGATGAAGGGCGATTTCTACTTTCCCTGTCGTTTCCATGATGATCTCAATCAATCTAAAAATTAGCACCCGATACCTGGGGGAAAACCCGCCGGGTACCGGGCCTTTTTAGGGGTTCACCTTCCGTTTCTTTACTCTTCTGGCAAAGTGATCTCCGGGCTGCTTCCGCCACCCGACGTGCCACCGCCGCCGCCACTGCCCGCGTCCGGTTTCTTGCCTTCGCCGCCACCTTCGGGCTTCTTCGGCGCCTCCGGCTCGGGGAGATGGATATCCGGCTTGTCGCCCTCCTTCGGTTTCTTGGGCTTCGGCTCTTTCGGTTGGGGCGGGGTGTCCGGTTTCTTCTTCTTTTTGTCCGCCGCCGATTTTTTCTGAGCTAGACTCTGGTGGTAAGCCTTATCGGTCCGGTCGACGAGGCTGTTCAGGTGCTCGGCGAGCTGCTTTGAGCGCTGCTTTATCGACCGACGCGACGCCGGAGACATAGGCCGCTTTGAGCATGAAGATCACGCGGTTATAAACGGCATCCGTCTTCGGTCGCACTTCAGCCGCCGTCGGCAAATTGCTTCGGTGCGGGTTCTTGACACTCTGCAGATAGAGCTTTTTGCATTCCCCGTTGGCCGCCTCCAATTTCGTGAGGGCAGACGTGAGGCGCAACGTGGTCACGTGCGCAGCGTTCTCGGTTTTCTTCAGGTCGACCAGCAGGCCATCGATATGCGACGATTGGCGGTCGAACGACTCGCGCTGCACCCGTCCGTAGCTGTTGATGACCAGCGCCAACTCCGACGCAGCCTTCTCCTCGGCCTCTTCCGGTGAGAAGACGCAAGCACGAATCAGCCGGAAGATGTAAGTGAGAATGCGATCACGCTCCTCGTTCTTTTTGTTCATCGTTTTGGTTAGCGTCTCTGCGACCACCTCCTTACCGATGTCTTCTTCGGTATCGATGTTGCCTTTCCACTCCGTTTTGAGCGGCTCCGGGAGACCGATTTTTGCAGGCTCGTATTCGTTGACTAAATCGTAAGCCCTGCTGTGAAAATGTACGTGTTGCCCGTTGTCGAGCTTTTTCATCCCTATAGGATCAATTTCAATGATTTCGTCCATTGTGTCATTAATTTGAATGGGTATAAAAACGATCAAAAATAAGCATAGATCAGATAGATGCAAGAAATACGCGTCACTTTTCGGATCTGAGGCATGCGCTGCACCCATAACCGATCGGTGAACGGTCTGCGTTTGCCACAGATCCGAGCGAAAACCCGCCGGGTTTCATTCAAACTTGTGGCAAAGCCCAAAACCCGGCGGGTTTCGCTCCATGTCGAGTGGCAGAGCCCAAAACCCGGCGGGTTTCGCTCCATGTCGAGTGGCAAAGCCCAAAACCCGGCGGGTTTCGCTTCATGTCAAGTGGCGAAGCTCAAAACCCGGCGGGTTTCACTCCATGTCGAGTGGCAAAGCCCAAAACCCGGCGGGTTTCACTCCATGTCGAGTGGCAAAGCCCAAAACCCGGCGGGTTTCGCTCCATGTCGAGTGGCAAAGCCCAAAACCCGGCGGGTTTCGCTCCATGTCGAGTGGCAAAGCCCAAAACCCGGCGGGTTTCGCTCCATGTCGAGTGGCGAAGCCCAAAACCCGGCGGGTTTCGCGCTGCACCGTTTGACGGACTTCAAAACTTACCGAGGATGGCGCCCTGTACGTGCGACTCAACGCCTCACTGACCTCAAAAAGTATTCAAGCGCCCTACCGCTGTAGGAACGGGGGCGAATGTACAAACATTTAGAAAAAGCGAATAGGGTAGGGGGTCAGAATTATTTTTCAACAGACTGGTGGGAGTGCTTTTCGTGGCCTCTGAGGGATCGCGGCGCCCATCTGAAGTGCGATCCTCGCCACGTCTCCCCTCCTACCCCCGCATATAATAAGGAAACGCGCGTGCGCGTACATTATATATATACATACACAGCGATGGCCGGGGTCTGCATGGAGACCGCCGGCCATCGAGGTATAAAAATGGAGATAAAAAACGAATCAGTCCATCGGCCGATTCACTTTCCCAGCACCAAACGCTGGTAGGCAGCGCGCGACTCGGCCACCTCGGCGGGGTCGAGGTTCTCGGCGCTGCAGAGGGTGACAAGCCCGGCGTATTCGGCTTTCACGTAACGGATGGTTGCGATGACGGGCAGGGCGGACTCCTCGATGGTGAACCCGATCTCTTCGCGGGTAAATGTCTCGCGGGGGCAGCCGGCCGTGATCACGATGCCGATGGATTTGCCTTGGAGCGCCTCGCGGGTCCCGAAAGCCCAGCCAAAGGCGAGAACCTCGTCGAGCCACTTTTTGAAGAAGGCCGGGACGTCGTACCAATACATGGGGTACTGAAAGATAATCCGGTCGAATTGCTCAGCGAGGCTTTGCTCTGCGGCAACATCGATGCGTCCGTCGGGGTACATTTCGTAGAGGTTGCGAATGACAACAGGTGCCCCTTCGGGCAGGGATTCGAGCAGCGCTCGGTTGGCTTTTGACGCCGAGTAGTTCTCGTGCGTCAATAAAATCAGGGTCTTCATAAGCTAAAAACTAAAATCTAAGAATTACTTGTTGGGTTATGGGGTGGAACACTGAAATCTAAGAACAAATGGACGGGTTGTGGGGTGGAGCCTGTCGTCCGAATGGCTTTACGCGCCGCGTGGACAGGCTGAACGCCAAAGTCTAAGAACAAATGAGTGGGTTATGGGGTAAAACACTGAAATCTAAGAACAAATAGGCGGGTTGTGGGGTGGAGCTTGTCGTCCGAATGGCTTACGCGCCGTGTGGACAGGCTGAACGCCAAAGTTTAAGAACAAATGGGGTTGGTTGTGGGGTGAAACACTAAAATCTAAGAACAAATGGACGGGTTGCGGGGGCGATACGAGGCTCTGAATCCCGATTTAGATGGCTGCCTCGAGGGCGTAATGCTGATAATCGCGAACGAGGGTGCGGAGCAGGGCCTCGTCCGCCGTGCCATTGTCCGCAAGCCCGAGAAAACGGCGCACCTCGTTGGCCAACTGGCGGACACGCTCGGGGCGCGTCTGCCGGTCGCCGCCCGTGAGCGTGCGGTTGATGAGGTCGACTTGTGCCAGCGAGAGCCGTTCGGCCTGTGGGAAGACGGGCTGGTAGTCGTGGTTCAGATGGCTGAACTCGTCGAGTGTGACGTGGATCTTCTTGTAGTCTTTCTCCTTGATGACGAGCGTTCCAGCCGCCAAGTCGCCGACCCGCTGATTGTTCTTAGTCAGGGCAATACACAGTATGCCGACGTACGAGGTGTGCATGTCGATGAGCAGAAACAGCCATCGGAACAGGTAAGCCGCCACGGTGGGCCTGTCTCCGTTTTTCATGACCACGCGCATGCCCAGGAAACGCTTGCCGGGCGTCTGCCCGTTGTTGAACGTCTCCCAAAAGAAGGAGTAACCGAGCGCGGGAAGGTAAAAGACGGAGAGGATCAGGAAGGAGCCAAACGTATCTTGCTCGCCCCCAGTCATTTGCATGTAGGCGATCCAGAGCCCAAACACGGCCGCGCAGTAAACGAGTAGCAGCACGGTGTCGATCAGCCGCCCCAGGATGCGCGCGCCCAAGCTCGCCGGTGTCTGGTCGATCTGTACGTATTGGCCGGTGACGATGGTAGAATCAGACATAAAAATCGGAGTAGTTACAGGTGGATGTTATGCGTCGCAAGGTCCGGAGCGTCGGGTTAGGCAGCCCTCCCGCACCTCGGTCCGGAGACCTCGGCCCATTTCAGGCACACCACAAACGACGGAAAGGCTCTCCGCCCAAGCGTTGGATGCGCAAAGATAGACGCCGCCCGAAACTCCCTGAAAAGTTCAGGCGCTCTCACCCGACGATTCCCCTCTTTGTCAAGGTTTAGGGCGGGTAGGTTTGTCGGGATAGCTTTTTTTGGGTTAAGGGTTGGGCGGGTACGTTTTGAGGGTGTGTTTTGGGTTAAGGTTTAGGTGGGGACGTTTTTCGGGATAGTGTTTTTAGGGGCAAAGATTCGTGAGGTACGTTTTGAGGAGGTGTGTTTCGGGGCAAGGGTTAGTGGGGTACGTTTTGGGGAGATGTGTTTTGGGTTAAGGGTTTGTGGGGTACGTTTCTCGAGATCGATTTTGGGTTAAGGGTTAGGTGGGGACGTTTTTCGGGATAGCTTTTTGAGGCAAAGATTCGTGGGGTACGTTTTGAGAGGGTGTGTTTTGAGGTAAGGTTTTGGCGGATCCATTTTTCGGGATCATATCTCAGATCCATTTCCCGGTCGCACAGATTGCGCTGAACATCAAATGCGACGAAACACCTCCGAGACGGTATTCGGATCGTCCTTTTTCCTGAAAAACGGATTCAAGCCCTACATCCGACCGTGCATCTCGCCCATTTTTCCGTGCGATTCCTGTGTGACTCTCCCAATTGCGCCCCAAAATGCACTGCGGTATCGGGATGAATTCTAGACAATCCACGATAGGCTATCGTGGCGGCTGATTAGGTCCAAAAACAGCCCCTCCCCTCCTACTTCCATATGATCGATAATAACAATTATGTTAACCTGTAATCGTAGGGGAGAGGGCATAAAAAAATCCGCGCGACACCCTCCGGATCCATGGAGGGGCCGCGCGGACAGCCAAAAATATTGGACGGATTTACTTCGACATTTCTGCGTTGATCGCGTCGAACTCCTTGTTCATACTCAGATTGTAATAAATGCCTCTGAGTCCGATCATGTATTCTCTTTCCTCTGGTTTCAGCTTGTGCGCCTTCTCAAAGAACGGCAGCGCTTTGCGAAGCATCGCTTCAGCCTTGGCCTTCTCCGCCTTATACTGATTCTGGTCGTTCAGCGAATTGGCCTTGTCCAGCAAGCTCACGCCTTGGTTGAAATAGAGACGCCCCACGCTGAAGATGTTCGATGGATTCTCAGGATCCAAGTCGAGCGCTTTCTTGTAAGCCTCTTCTGCCTTGGCTTCGTCCTTCAGACCGACCTCATAGAGGCTTCCGAGGGCGAAATAGAGCTGCGGGTTGTTGGGGCTCTTGGAAATGGCTGTGTTCAGCAGCTGCATAGCCTGCTCATTGCGCTTGGTGCTGATGTAGACATTGATCATGTTGTTCAGGAAGTAGCTCGAGTCGGGGAAGAGCTTCATGCCCTCCTCCAAGGTCTTCTCCAAGCCGACGGTGTCCTTGAGCACCTGATCGTATACGTAACAGAGCGACTGATAGACATCGAAACGACGGTAGTCCGTTCCTTTTGCCCGGTTCAAGTCCTTGATAGCCTGCTGAGGATCGTCCATTTGCATGGCGGCAATGGCCGCGTAGAATTGCACGATCATAAAGTTGGAATCTCTTGCGGCCGCTTTTTCGCCTTTCATAAAGGGCAGGTCGGCGATCTCGAGATATTGCTCAAAGAAATCGTGGGCCCTTTTGTAATTCCTCTGGTCGAAGAAGTACGCGCCTCCGTTCAAGTAGTAGAGGATGTTTGCGTTGAGCGTACCCTTGATGTTCTTCGTGTATTTGGGCTTCACCTTGCCCTTCTCGTTGGGCAGTTGGTCAAGCCGATAGGACTCCTTGAAGTACGGCAGGATGTTTCCAAGCGCCTCATACATGACGGCTTCGTCGGGCTTCTGTCCGAGGATCTGCTTCATGTTTTCGGTACTGAATTGCGTGTCTTCAATGAGGCCGGCCACATACCAGGTCTTTGCGTCGTCCTTTGTCTCAGCGTTTTCCATGGCCCCTTTGATCAGGGTCCGGGCTTCGTTGAAATCCGGTTTGGGAATCTTTCGCAATGCGTTCTGCATCGGATACGGCCTTCTTCTGACCAAAGACGACGGTCGTCATCAGACACAAGCCGATGGTTACTAATACTCGCTTCATGTTCTCTAATTTTTAATTGTGTATGAATGGATGATTGATAGCTTCGAGGGATCACGCGTTGTCGGTCGGTGTGTTCGGCGCCTCGTCAGCCGACTCTTCCACGCCGCCAATCCGATCCTCTTCCGATTCGGAGACCACTTTGCAGACAGATGCGATCTCGTCGTTACGTTTCTCCAAGTTGATTAGGCGGACGCCCTGCGTGGCGCGACCGATCACGTTCAAGTCGGCCACCTTCATGCGAATCGTGATACCGGACTTATTGATGATCATCAGGTCATTGTCCTCGGTGACGTTTTTGATGCCGACCAGCTTGCCCGTCTTTTCGGTCACTTGGATTGTCTTAATGCCCTTACCTCCGCGGTTCGTGACGCGATAATCGTCGATGGCGGAGCGCTTGCCGTATCCCTGTTCAGAGACGACGAGCACCGTCTCTTGCTCAGGATGCTTGATGCAGATCATGCCGACTACCTCGTCATCGTCGCCATCGAGCGTCATGCCACGCACACCGGCAGCCACACGTCCCATCACGCGCACTTTGCTCTCATGGAATCGGATCGCGCGACCATTCCGATTGGCGATGATCACTTCGTTGTTTCCGTTCGTGAGGCGCACTTGGATCACACCGTCGCCTTCGCGCAGTGCGATGGCATTCACGCCGTTCTGACGCGGACGGGAATAGGCCTCGAGCAACGTCTTTTTGATCAGTCCGCGCTTGGTGCAGAAGAGCAGGTAGTGCGAATTAATGAAGTCCACGTCGCCCGTCAGGTTCTTGATGCGGATAAAGGCATTCACGCGGTCGTCCGAGTCGATGTTGAGGAAGTTTTGGATGGCGCGCCCTTTGGTGTTTTTCGCGCCTTCGGGAATCTCGTAGACCTTCTTCCAGAAGCAGCGCCCTTTGGCGGTGAAGAACAGGATCGTGGCGTGCATCGAGGCCGGATAGATGTGCTCGACGAAGTCCTCTTCGCGCGTTTCGGAGCCTTTCGAACCCACCCCACCGCGGGTCTGCGCACGGAACTCACTGAGCGGCGTGCGCTTGATGTAACCCATATGTGAGATAGTGATGATCATTTCGTCGTCGGCGTAGAAGTCTTCCGGGTTCAGCTCTTCGGAGGCGTAGACGATGTCCGTCTTGCGCTCATCGCCGTATTTGTCGATGATTTCTTGGAATTCGTCGCGGATGACCTGCAGCAGTTGGTCTTCGTTTTCGAGGATCTCCTTGAGGCGAGCAATCAGCTTTTCGATCTCCTCGTATTCGGCGCGGAGCTTCTCCTGCTCCAGTCCGGTGAGTTGGCGCAGACGCATTTCAACGATGGCGCGCGCCTGGACTTCGGATAGTTCGAAACGTTCGCGGAGCCGATCAATGGCTTGCTGCGGACTGCTGGAGGAGCGGATGATGGCGATGACCTCGTCGATGTGATCCGAGGCGATGATCAGTCCTTGGAGGATATGGGCGCGCTCCTCGGCTTTTTTCAGCTCGAAGCGTGTGCGGCGCAGGACAACATCGCGGCGATGATCGACGAAGTTGCCGATCAGATCTTTCAGGTTCATCAGCTTCGGCCGACCGTTCACGAGCGCGATGTTGTTCACGCTGAAGGACGACTGTAGGGCCGTCATCTTATACAGCTTGTTCAGCACGATGTTGGCGTTCGCCTCACGCTTCACGTCCACCACGATACGCATACCGCTGCGGTCCGACTCGTCGTTCACGTTCGATACGCCGTCGAGCCGCTTCTCGTTCACCAGATCAGCGATGGCGCGGATCAGCTCCGCCTTGTTCACCATGTAGGGAATTTCGCTGATGACGATTTTATCGTGCGCCGCGCCGCTCTCGATCTCCGCCTTACCGCGGATGACGATGCGCCCGCGCCCCGTCTCGAACGCCTCCTTGATACCGGCGTAACCGTAGATCGTGGCCCCGGTCGGGAAGTCGGGTGCTTTGACGTGCTCCATCAGCCCCTCGACATCGATCTCACCGCGTGCGTCCACATAAGCCTGACAGGCGCGAAGCACCTCCGTCATGTTGTGCGGTGGCATGTTTGTCGCCATACCCACGGCGATGCCCGATGCCCCATTGATAAGCAGGTTCGGGATGCGCGTTGGCAACACCGTAGGCTCTTGCAGTGTATCGTCGAAGTTGAGCTGGAAGTCAACCGTATCCTTATCTATATCCCGCAACATTTCCTCAGCCAGTCGACTCATGCGCGCCTCGGTGTATCGCATAGCGGCCGGGCTGTCGCCGTCCACAGAGCCAAAGTTGCCCTGCCCATCGACCAGCGTGTACCGCATGGACCAATTCTGGGCCAGTCGGACTAACGCAAAGTAGACCGAAGAATCGCCGTGCGGGTGGTATTTACCCAGCACTTCGCCGACGATTCTGGCTGCCTTTTTATAGGGTTTGTCTGAAGTATTTCCTAGCTCGTTCATCCCGAAAAGGATGCGCCGATGCACGGGTTTGAATCCGTCTCTAACGTCCGGTAGTGCCCGGGAGACGATGACCGACATCGAGTAGTCGATGTAAGCCGATTTCATCTCTTGGTTGATGTCGATCTTGATAATTCTATCCTCTGCCATCTATTACTAATGTATAGCGTTGCGTGAAAAAACAACGCTAAAGTACAGGTTTTCGGATAACGGGCAAGAAAACCTCCTAAAACGAACTTCGACAGGCTTGCTCGTCCGTGCGACGTGCCCGCGGGGATCGTTTTTCTGGCGTAACGGACGAGATAAGGCCTAAAGATTGTCTCTGAGAGGCTTACACTCCTCGAATAAGGCCTTACGGAGCATATTCTTAATCGTTCGGAACTTCCCGGAAGACTATTCCATAGTTTATAGTTATCTCGGAACTTTCCGAACTATATTCCAATCTTGATACATTCTTTCGGGAACTTCCGAAGCTATTAGCGTCATATATAGAAAGCTCCGGATATTCCCGAACAGAATAAACATTATATATGAGTATCTTCGGGGATTTCCAATCGATTGAAATTGAATCTTAAGTCTATTCGGATGCTTCCGAAAGAAGAGATATGCATATTAAAGAAGTTCGGGAGTATCCGAAAGCCTTAAAAATGGAGTATAGGCTTATCGGGAAGATCCGAAGAATATATACGAGGAGTTTATTTCTTTCGGATGATTCCGAGAGTATATAATAGATGCAAATATGCTTTCGGAGATTTCCGAAATAGAGGTACAGGATGCAACCATTGTTCGGGAAGTTCCGATCGATTGAAAATGCGGTCTATAAGGGCCTAACGGGGCGGAGCGGGCCTGTTTTTGTGCTCCGTAAGGGTCTAACGAGGCGGAGCGAGCTTGTTTTCGTGCTTCATAAGGGCTTAACAGGGTGGAACGAGACTGTTTTCGTACTTCATAAGGGCTTCGAGGTGGCGAAGAAGGGGTGCGAGGTGGCGCTCGGAGCCTTCGGGGAGGCAGAATGGGCCGAAATAGTAGGGATTTCGAACAGCGTCTTACATTTGCCACGTATTTACACGCAAGAAGTATGAATATTGGTTACACAAAGGGGTTGACCCTTCTTCTGCTTGTCCGAATGCTCTCAGCGTGCCATTCGGAGGGGAAAGAGATCGAAGAGAATGCAATTCGTTTCGAGTCGGTGGTGGTTGAAAAGACTTATCCTGTGGAAAACAAGAAGGACACTACGACCGAGGGGCGTGTGCTGAAGATCCACTTCACGTATCCGACGGAGTATGCCAACCGGGGCGTGCTTGAGGCTGTGCAGCAGCAATTCGTCCGGAGCATGCTGGGCGATACGTATGCGCAACTGCCAATCAAGGAGGCGGTGAATAAGTATGTCGAGGATTACGGCTTGCACCTGAAGGACAGGGACGCTTCGGACTTTGAGCAGGACACGGAGGACCGCACGGCGGTGATGGACTTCGAGGGCGAGGAATTCGACACCTCCGACCGGCCGTCGCTACCGGAATATGAGCTGCTGAACGATAGCATTCTGTTTAACCAAAAAGACGTGCTGTGTTACTCCGTCTATCGGGAATACAACGCTGGGACGCCCTCGCCAGTCCGCACGTACACCAATTGGGTGATCGACCTGAAGACGGGCAACCGCGTGACGGAAAGCGAGATTTTCAATGAGGACTACAAGGACGATCTGGCGAAGATCATCGTGGACGCCATTGCGCTATATAACAATGTAGACAAGGTGGCCGATCTGGAGAACATCGGCTTCTACAACATCAATGAGATTTACCCGAACCGCAATTTCTATGTGGATGACATTGGGATCACCTATACTTTCAACGAAAGCGACATCGCCGCGGGCGCGCTGGGAGCCACTTCGGTGCGTATCCCCTACGAGAAAGTCCGCCATCTGATGCGCCATGACAGTCCGATCGCACATCTGGTCTTTTGACGCACGGAATGGAGGCTGTCAACCGTTATTATCCCGACCTGAACGAGACGCAACGTCGGCAATTTGAAGCGCTGGGTGCGCTTTACACCGACTGGAATGCGAAGATCAATGTGATCTCGCGTCGGGACATCGAAAATCTGTATTTGCATCACGTGCTACACTCGCTGAGCATCGAGCGGATGATCCGTTTTCGGGCGGGATCGGCGGTGATGGACGTGGGTACGGGCGGAGGTTTTCCGGGCATTCCGCTGGCCATCCTTTTCCCCGAAGTGACGTTCCATTTGGTGGACAGCGTGGGGAAGAAGATCCGCGTGGCGCAGGCCGTGGCGGAGGCGCTGGAGCTACGGAATGTGACGACGTGCCACGAGCGGGTGGAGGACGAACGGGGTCGATTTGACTTCGTGGTGAGTCGGGCGGTGATGCCACTGCGCGACTTGGCCGCAGCGGTGCGGAAGAACATCCGTGAGGAACAACAAAACGCGCTGCCCAACGGATTGATCTGCCTCAAGGGCGGAGAGTTGCAACACGAGATTGCGCCGTTCAAGAAGCAGGCCGTGCGCCTCGATATCGACGCCTATTTCCGGGAACCTTATTTCAAGACCAAGCAAATCGTCTATATCCCCCTATGATTACGATCAAACAGTTTGAATTCAATCCCTTCGGGGGAGAATACCTATGTGCTCAGCGATGAGACACGGGAGGCCGTCGTCGTGGACTGCGGCTGCATGATGGCGCGCGAACGGAGTGCGCTCTCAGATTACATCACGGAGCACGGTCTGACGCCGGTCAGGCTGCTCTGCACGCATCTGCATTTCGACCACATCATCGGTAACGCCTTCATCCGCGATACGTACGGGTTGCTGCCCGAGGCTTCGCAAAAGGATGTGGAGGCGTTGCCGTCGCTTGAGGAGCAGATGGCTGGACTGGGTCTGCCGCCGAGCAAAGCGTTCGAGACGGTGCCGGTGACAAAATACCTGTCCGAGGGCGACACGGTGCGCTTCGGACAGTCGGAATTACAAGTACTGGCTACACCGGGCCATTCGCCGGGTAGCCTTTCCTTTTATACGTCGCAGGATGGCTTTGTGCTGTCTGGCGACGCGTTGTTTGAAGGCAGCATCGGTCGGACGGACCTATGGGGCGGCGACTTACGGACGCTCATCACGGCCATCCGCGAGAAGTTGCTGACGCTGCCTGACGCTACAGTCGTCTATTCGGGCCACGGCCCCGCGACGACCGTTGGCATAGAGAAAAACGAGAATCCTTACTTATAATCATCATACAATCAAAAGAGACATGGATACGAACAAATTTTCCAACCGTCATATCGGCGTTACGACCGATGACGACAAAGCTGCGATGCTGAAAGCCATCGGGGTAAACTCGCTGGATGAGCTGATCGAACAAACGATACCCTCGGACATCCGCCTGACGAAACCGCTGAACCTGCCCCCCGCGATGACGGAGCGCAAGTTTGCTGAGCACATCGCCGAGCTGGCAGGCAAGAACAAGATATTCACCTCCTACATCGGTATGGGATGGTACGACACGGTTTGCCCGGCACCCATTGTGCGCAATGTGTTTGAGAATCCCGCGTGGTACACCTCTTACACGCCGTATCAGGCCGAGATCTCGCAGGGTCGTTTGGAGGCGCTGCTGAATTTCCAGACCGTGATCTGCGAACTGACCGGGCTACCGCTGACCAACTGCTCACTCTTGGACGAGGCTACGGCAGCTGCTGAGGCCGCTACGATGTTTCATGGCACACGTAGCCGCGCACAGGCCAAGGCTGGGGCGAACACGCTCTTCGTTGATGAGCACGTGTTTGAGTCGACCAAGGCCGTGATCCATACGCGCATGGAGCCGCAAGGCATCGAGGTGGTGACGGGCGACTTCAAGACGTTTGAGTTTACCGATAAGGTATTCGCCGCCATCGTGCAATACCCGAATGGCGACGGTGAGATCGAAGATTATCGTGCGTTTGTGGAGGCAGCTCACGCCAAGGATGTGCGCGTGGCTGTGGCCGCTGACCTGATGAGCCTCGTACTGCTGACGCCTCCGGGCGAATGGGGTGCGGACGTGGTGTTCGGTAGCAGTCAACGCTTCGGTATTCCGATGTTCTACGGCGGTCCGTCGGCAGGCTATTTTTGCCACGAAGGACGAGTACAAGCGTACTATCCCCGGCCGTATCATCGGTATCTCGGTCGACGCTTACAATCACCCCGCTTACCGTCTGGCACTGCAGACGCGCGAGCAACATATCAAGCGCGAGAAGGCCACGTCGAACATCTGTACTGCACAGGCACTGTTGGCTACGATGGCCGGATTCTACGCCGTTTATCACGGCCCCGACGGGTTGCGTGACATCGCCTCACGCATCCACGCTTACGCTGGATTCCTGTCCGAAGAGTTAGAGAAGCTGGGCTATAAGCAGGAGAACAAGAACTTCTTCGACACGCTCAAGATCGCGCTGCCGGAGGGCATAGAGGTCAAGACGCTGCGCGAGATTGCACTGGAGTGCAACATCAACTTGCGCTACTTCGAGGACGGTCACGTGGGCATCAGCCTTGACGAGACGACGCAACCCAAGTCGCTGGCCGTACTGCTGCAAATGTTTGCCGGTGTGTGGCAGGCAAGACGTATGCCGCCAATGTGGACGACATCAACCGCGGTCGCTACTTCGATGAGAAGTTCGTGCGCACCTCCAAGTTCATGGAGCAGGAACTCTTCGCCAAGTATCACACCGAGACCGAGCTGATGCGTTACATCAAGCGCCTTGAGCGCCGCGACATCTCGCTGGCTCACTCCATGATTCCGCTGGGTTCGTGCACGATGAAGCTCAATGCCGCTTCTGAAATGCTGCCGCTCAGTCGGCCGGAGTTCCAGAACATCCACCCCTACGCCCCCGTAGATCAGGCGGCCGGATACATTGAAATGATCGAGAACCTCTCCGCGGCACTGATCGAGATCACCGGTCTGAAGGGCGTCACGCTGCAACCGAACTCCGGCGCTGCGGGCGAGTACACCGGCCTGCGCATCATCCGCTCTTACCTCGAAAGCATCGGACAGGGACACCGCAACGTGGTGCTGCTGCCGGCTTCGGCTCACGGCACGAACCCCGCCAGCGCCATCCAGTGTGGCTTCACGACCGTCACTGTACGTTGCGACGAGAAAGGAAACGTCGACCTGGCTGACTTCCGTGCCAAGGCCGAGGAGAACCGCGACAATCTGGCCGCGAGCATGATCACCTACCCCTCGACGCACGGCATCTTCGAGACGGACATCAAGGAAATGTGCGACATCGTGCATGCCTGCGGTGGACAACTCTACATGGACGGCGCCAACATGAACGCCCAGGTAGGTCTGACGAACCCCGGCACGATCGGCGCTGACGTCTGCCACCTGAACCTCCACAAGACCTTCGCTTCGCCTCACGGCGGCGGTGGCCCCGGTGTAGGTCCTGTTTGCGTGGCTGAGCACCTGCTGCCCTTCCTCCCCTCCCACCCCGTTGCCTTTGGTAACAGCCTCAACACCGTGGCTGCTGCGCCCTACGGTAGCGCCGGTATCCTGCCTATCACCTATGGCTATATCCGCATGATGGGTGCCGATGGGCTGACAGAAGCCACCAAGGTGGCCATCCTCAACGCCAACTATCTGGCTGCAAAGCTGGAGAAGGACTACGGCATCGTTTATAACGGTGCACGTGGACGCGTCGGTCATGAGCTGATCCTTTGAATGCCGCACCATCAAGGAGCAATCTGGCATCGACGAGAGCGACATCGCCAAGCGCCTGATGGACTTCGGCTATCACGCCCCCACACTCTCCTTCCCCGTGCACGGTACGCTCATGATCGAGCCGACCGAGAGCGAAAGCAAGCACGAGTTGGATCGCTTCGTGGAAGTGATGCAGTGCATCCGCCAGGAGATCGACGAGGTAGAGAAGGGCACGGCCGACAAGGAGGACAATGTGCTCAAGAACGCACCGCACCCCGAGTATGAGGTGACGGCCGACGAGTGGAAGCATCCCTATCCGCGCACCAAGGCGGCCTTCCCGCTGGAGTGGTTGCACGACGGCAAGTTCTGGGTCAATGTGGCTCGCGTCAACAATGCCTATGGCGACCGTAACCTGGTGCCCACCCTCTGCGGCTGCTGCCAGTGCTGATCCCCCATGTGTACGTTATATATAATGTACGCGTAGATATAGTGTAACAGGTAAGCCCGGTCACTCCTTTCGTAGAGAGCGGCCGGGCTTCTTTCGATTTTAGATTTCGTTTTTAGAGTCCCCCACTTATGATGAAGTATTTCCAAGAAGCCGACATCGCTGTCACGGTCTGCGACTGCGAGGGGCGGATCATCGATATGAACAACCAGTCGCGCGAGGTGAACCTCAAGCCCGGACAGGAGCTGATCGGCTGTAATGTGCTCGACTGCCACCCCGAGCCCGCCCGCACGATGCTCGAAGACATGATGCGCAACGAACGCAAACACGTCTACACGATCGAAAAGAACGGTCGCAAGAAGCTCATCTACCAGATCCCCTGGTACGAGGACGGCCAATACATGGGATTCATGGAGCTATCCATGGTTATCCCCTTTGAGATGGATCACAAGATTCGCAAACCCAAAACAGAGTGACATTATGGCACACATCACAATGATCACCGGTGCCACCGCAGGCATCGGTCGGGCTACGGCCCACATATTGGCCCAGGATGGCCACCAACTGATCCTCACCGGCCGCCGCCGCGAACGCCTCGAAGCCCTCCGCGACGAGCTGGAGCGAACCTACCCCAAGAGCCGCTTCCTGACGCTCACCTTCGACGTCCGTCGCCGTGACGCCGTCGAGGAGGCCATCGCCAGCCTGCCCGACGAATGGCAGGCCATCGACACGCTCATCAACAACGCCGGACTGGCCGTCGGTCTCGAGTCGATCCACGAGGGCGACCCCGACGACTGGGAACGCATGATCGACACCAACATCAAAGGCCTGCTCTACGTCACCCGCGCCGTCGCCCCGGGCATGGTCGCCCGCCGCGCTGGCCACATCGTCAACCTCGGCTCCATCTCCAGCCGCGAGGTCTACCCCGGCGGCGCCGTCTACTGCGCCACGAAGCACGCCGTGCGTGCCCTCAGCCAAGGCATGCGTCAGGACCTCCTACCCTACGGCATCCGCGTGAGCCTCATCTGCCCCGGCGCCGTGGAGACGGAGTTCTCCATCGTCCGCTTCAAGGGCGACAACCAACGCGCCGCCAGCGTCTATGACAGCTACACGCCGCTCTCGGCGGACGACATCGCCCGCACCATCCGCTTCGCCCTCACCGCCCCCGCGCACGTCGACCTGCAGGACATCCTCGTCATGCCCACCGCCCAGGCCGACGCACGCACCATCCATCGCGCGCCGAAGGGCTGAAATACCGTTCCGAGGTGGGTGTCGATACGTTCCGAACGTGGTTATGATACGTCCGGAACGTGGTTATGATACGTTCGGAACGTGGTTGCGATACGTCCGGAACGTGGTTATGATACGTTCGGAACGTGGTTGTGATACGTTCGGAACGTGGTTGCGATACGTCCGGAACGTGGTTGTGATACGTTCGGAACGTGGTTGCGATACGTCCGGAACGTGGTTGCGATACGTTCGGAACGTGGTTATGACCACCTCGGAACGTCATTAGACCACGTCCGGAACGTATTACAACCACCTCGGAACCTATTAGAATACGTTCCGAACCTATTAGAACCACCTCATCAACGTATCACAATAGGTTCCGAACGTATTCCAACCACCTCCCTAACGTATTCCGACCACCTCGGAACGTATTACGGGGGTGCAAATTCGCCCCCAGTGAGACTCGATTCGCATGCTACATTTGCGCCCTCAATTAAACAGGATTCGTAACGCATAGCACATCATCACAATGGCTGAACAGATTATCCCCCAAGAGGAAGGCAAAAAGAGCCTCAACTTCATCGAACAAATGGTAGAAAAAGACCTCGCTGAAGGTCGCAACGGCGGACGCGTACAGACGCGCTTCCCACCCGAGCCGAACGGTTATTTACACATCGGTCACGCCAAGGCCATCTGCCTCGACTTTGGCATCGCCCGCAAGTATGGCGGCACGTGCAACCTGCGCTTCGACGACACCAACCCCATCAAAGAAGACGTCGAGTATGTCGACTCCATCCAGGAGGACATCCAGTGGCTCGGCTTCCGCTGGGAAAACATCTATTACGCCTCCGACTATTTCGGTCAGCTCTTTGAGTTTGCCCTCTGGCTCATCGATCACGGTCATGCTTATGTGGATGAACAGACGGCCGAGGTCATCGCCGAGCAGAAGGGATCGCCCACGCAGCCCGGCCGCGAAAGCCCCTTCCGTAACCGTCCCACGGCGGAGAGTCGAGACCTTTTCCTGCGCATGAACAGCGGCGAGTTTGACGAAGGAGCCATGACCCTCCGCGCCAAAATCGATATGGCATCGCCCAACATGCACTTCCGCGACCCGATCATCTACCGCATCATCAAAACGCCGCACCACCGCACAGGTCGCACCTGGAACGTCTACCCGATGTACGACTTCGCCCACGGCCAGAGCGACTATTTCGAGGGCGTCACCCACTCGCTCTGCACGCTCGAGTTCGAGGTGCACCGCCCGCTTTACGACTACTTCATCGACCGCCTCATCGAAAGTCCCTTCAAGACCGAGGACAATTACCGCACCCGTCAGACGGAGTTCAATCGCCTCAACCTGACCTACACCGTCATGAGCAAGCGCAAACTGTTGCAGCTCGTCAAGGAGCACCGCGTCAACGGTTGGGACGACCCCCGCATGCCGACCATCTGTGGCTATCGCCGCCGCGGCTTCACCCCCGCCTCGATCCGCAATTTCGTGGACATGATCGGCTACACGAAGTACGACGGCGTCATCGACGTAGCCCTGCTTGAGCATGCCGTGCGCGAGGATCTGAACTCCACCGCTCGCCGAGTAGCCGCTGTGCTGCACCCCGTGAAGCTCATCATCACCAACTATCCTGAGGGGCAAGTCGAGATGATGGAATCCGTCAACAACCCGGAGAACCTCGCCGAGGGCACACACCCGATCGCCTTCACCCGCGAACTCTATATCGAGCGCGAGGACTTTATGGAGGAGGCTCCGAAGAATTACTATCGCCTCACGCCCGGTCAAGAGGTGCGTCTGCGCTGCGCCTACATCGTCCGCTGCACCGGTTGCAAGAAGAACGAAGCCGGCGAGGTGACGGAGGTCTATGCCGAATATGATCCGCAGACAAAGACCGGTATGCCCGAAAGTAACCGTCGCGTCAAGGGCACCATCCATTGGGTGTCTACCTCGCACGCACTCAAGGCCGAGGTGCGCCTCTACGACCGACTCTTCACCGTCGAGAACCCGATGGAGGAGAAGGAGCGTGACTTCCTCGAGCTGCTTAATCCGAACTCCCTCGAGGTGCTCACCGACTGCTACGTAGAGGAGGATCTGGCCACGGCCCGTCCCTACGATCATTTCCAATTCCAGCGCGTGGGTTACTTCAACCTCGATCCCGACAGCCACGACGGACGTCTCATCTTCAACCGCACCGTCTCCCTGCGCGACACCTGGAGCAAGAAGAAGAACAAATGACCCCACTGGAACGATTTAACGAGATGCGCGAACACGGCACGGAGGCTTACTTCGATGCCGACGAGATCGTAGAATTGATCGAGCATTTCGACGAAGAGGACGATCGCAGAGGCTACACGCAAGCCCTGGAGTTGGGGCTCAGGCTACACCCCGAGGATGTAGAGATACAGACGATGAAATGTCGGCTCTACATGTACGACAAGGAGTACGATAAGGCCTTGCAAATGATCACCTCGCTGCGCAACCATGCCGACGCGGAGGCAATGATCCTCAACGCCATGGAGCTGGAATGTCTCTATGCCACCGACCGGGCGGACGAGGCCACTGCCCGACTCCGCGCCCTGCCCACGGACGAGAACACGGAGGCGATCTACGAGGCCCTGTCCGGCTTGCTTGTTGAGATGGATCGCGACGAAGAGGCCCTGCTGGTCGTGAACCTCGGTCTGGAGCTTTTTCCCGAAAACCTCACCCTCAAGGAGGAGCGTTGCTATCACACCGAGCGCCAGAAGCGTTGGCAGGAGGCCGCCGAACAGTGCGAGGAGCTGATCGACCTCGACCCTTACTCCGGCGATTACTGGTTCATGCACGGCCGCATTATGATCAAGCTCGGCGAATACGACCGTGCTATCCGCTCGCTGGAGTTCGCTCAGACTTGCGACGAGGACGACATCGAGGCCAAGCTGCTCCGCACCTTCCTGCTCTACTTCACTCACAACTATGAGAAGGCCGTCGAGGCCTACTTCGAACTCATCGCCGACGAGCGGTTCGTCAACGAGCAACTGCGCAGCTTCACCGAGAAATACGATCTCAGCTACGACGACCTGGAGAAGGCCAGTCTGGAGTTTCATCGCCTTTTCGGTTCGCTGCAAGATCTGGCCAAGACACTCGTCGGCACATCGAGCGCCGCAGAGGCCACGGAGGCGTTCGACTTGGATCTCAAAAAGCAGATCGAGTACATCGTCGGTAAACTCATCCTCGAGGCCCGTGCCATTCGTAAGGGCGGGCGAGAGTGGGACGCAGAGCTGCTGGAGGATCTGCGCTTCCTCCGCTTCGGCGATCTGGAGCGCTCCGATCCGGGCAACAGCCCCTGAGGGCAACCACCTCTTCGACGACATTTTGAATCATAAATTCTATCAGAACTGACCACACATGGGACGTACAATTAAAGACTACGCCCTGCTGACCCTCAAGGGTATTGGCATGGGCGCAGCGGACGTCATCCCGGGCGTCTCTGGCGGCACGATCGCCTTCATCGTCGGCATCTACGGCGAACTGATCGACTCCATCAAACGCATCGGATCGCCCGCCTCGCTACGGCTGCTCTTCACCTTCCGCCTCGGCGCCTTCTGGCAGGCCATCAACGGCAACTTCCTGCTGGCCATCGTGGCCGGTATCGGCATCAGCATCTTCTCGCTGGCCCGACTGGTGACCTACCTGCTCGTCCACCAACCCGTGCTCGTATGGGCCTTCTTCTTCGGACTCGTACTGGCATCCACGTGGTTTGTCTCGCGCGAAGTCACCCGATGGGACGTTAAGAGCATTGCGGGATTTGTCGTTGGCGCTGTGGCCGCCTGGTTCATCACCGTCATGACGCCGGCCGAGACGCCCTCCGCGCTGTGGTTCATCTTTCTCTGCGGTGCCATCGCCATCTGCGCCATGATCCTGCCCGGCATCTCGGGCAGCTTCATCCTCGTGCTACTGGGCAAATACTTCTACATCATGGAGGCCGTCAAGACGCTCAACCTGCCCGTCATGCTTGTCTTCATCGCCGGTGCAGCCATCGGCATCTCACTCTTTTCGCACGCCCTATCGTACGCCCTGCATCGGTTTCACAACGTCACCATTGCCGTCCTGAGCGGCTTTATGCTCGGATCGCTCAATAAGGTATGGCCGTGGAAAGAGACGATCGAGACCTATGTAGACAGTCACGGCGAAGTGCGTCCGCTGATCGAGGCCAACATCCTGCCCGATCACCTCGTCTGGGAAGGCATCGCCCTGGCCGTAGCCGGATTTGCCCTCGTCTGCGTGCTCGAACTTACCGCCGGGAGAAAAGCGAAAAATGCCGGGTAGCCGTGAGTGGCCGTGAACATCTACCCGGCCTTTTTCGTTTCCCTGACATGCGCAGCGAGCGCGCTTAGTTTTTCTTCCGATTATTCATCAACCCCCTAAACTCACAATGGAAAAGGAATATTATTACCTCAAGAACGGCATGAAGCAGGGCCCTTTCACCCTCGATGCTTTGAAGAAAGAACCTATCAATCCCGACACGCAAGTGTATCATTCCGAGGCGCTGGACTTTGCGCCTGCACGCACGTTCCCCGAGTTGCAGTCCTTCTTCGCCGAGGACCGCGGTACCACCGTCGACGAGTCGAACTACAATCGCCGCGAGCCGAACTACAACACCTCGGCCAGCACCCCGCCGCCACAGACGGCTTTCGAGGCCGCCGGTAACGGTGCCTTCTCCTCTACGACCTACAACCCGAACATGCAGCGCCCGCCCATGCCGGAGAACTACCTCGTTTGGGCCATCCTCGTCACCATCTGCTGCTGCTGCCTTCCTCTCGGCATTGTGTCCATCATCAATGCAACAAAGGTCAGCTCGGCCTATGCCGCAGGTGACTATGTAGGCGCCGAAAAGGCCTCGAAAGACGCTAAGAAGTGGGCCATCTGGGGCGCTGTCTTCGGAAGTGTCTTCGTGGTGCTCTACCTCCTCTTTGTTGTTGTAGTCGCCGCTGCAGGGTTCATGGATGCCTAATCCGTCATACTCGCCATCGGTTTCACTTACGCGGTACGCCTGTCTTCTTCACTCAATCGATGGACGGGCGTGCCGCTCGCTTTTTCCCCTCCCCCAATGCCACACCCCACTCGTCGACGACTGCTGATCTTCAGCCTGCCGCTACTGCTGATCGCTCTGGTCGCTCTGGCCATCATCTACTACCGCGTCAGCCCGACCACCTCGGCCTTCTTCCCCAAATGCGCCTTCCTCCTGCTGACCGGATTCAAATGCCCCGGCTGCGGTTCGCAGCGTGCAGTCCACGCCCTGCTGCACGCCGACTTCGCGTCGGCCTTTGTGCACAACGCCCTGCTCGTCCTCTCCCTGCCCTACCTCGCCCTACTGATCGGCGCCCGCCTCTATGTCCACCTCCACCCCGCGAGCAGCCTTCGATCCACCCTCGAGAGCCCCCTGGCCATCCGCACCTACTTCGTCATCACCATCGCCTTTTGGATCGCCCGCAACGTGTTCGGGTTCTGAAGTTGGTGAGAGCGACAAAATGGCGCCCCACAAAAAAGCCCGAGGCGATGTAACCCCCGGGCTTCAATTGTAAAACAAGTAGCAGAAAGATGTCTTAGCGGACGGCAGCCTTGTAAGCACGACCGTTACTCAGTATGATGATTGGTCAAACGGCTTGCGGCAGACTGAAAAACGTTTGCGGAAGTTCCGCAAATCAAAAAGAGGACGTTTTGGTGCTTGCGGAAGTTCCGCAAATAGAAAAGAGGACGTTTTGGTGCTTGCGGAAGTTCCGCAAATCAAGAAAAGGACGTTTTGGCGTTTGCGGAAGTTCCGCAAATCAAAAAGAGGACGTTTTTGACGCTTGCGGAAGTTCCGCAAATCGAAAAAGAGCGTTTTTGGCATTTGCGGAAGTTCCGCAAGCACTGTTTTTCTTCATTTTGATGTATGCGGAAGGTCCGCACGTTCTTCGAACGAGACTACAGGGCGCTGCATCAGCGTATCTCCTCATAATCGACGTATTCACCTTCATCGTCGGCGAAGACTTTCTTCCGGTGGGGCACCGTTTCGTCTTCCTCAATAAAGGTGCGAGACGAATACGACCGCGACGATGCGTCTGAGGCGCCACCAGCGGATGTGCCGCCCGAGGCGTACGGATTGCCCGCGCTATAGGGACCACGACCGCCGAAGAAGAGCGCCCGGATGATCCGTAACACGGACGTGCCGAGCATCACAACGAGGAAGACAACGACGAAGACGAAGAATAGAAAAAACGTAAGCATATAATTTGGGTTCTGGTTTTTGTGCGGGCAAAAGTAGGGCGTTAAATCCGGGAAGACAGGATAAGGCCCCTTTACCTTTGCCGCGATTCAAAACCATTAACTGTTTTCCTATTATGAAGAAGTATTTAGCTGAGATGATCGGCACGATGGTGCTGGTCTTGATGGGCTGCGGCGTGGCTGTCAGCCTGAATTGTTCGTCCGACTGTGCCGACACGGCCAACGCAGGCACAGTCCTCGGTACGGCACTGGCGTTTGGCCTCTCCGTGGTAGCGATGGCCTACACCATTGGCGGCATCTCGGGGTGCCACATCAACCCGGCCATTACGCTGGGCATGCTCCTCAGCCGACGGATAAGCGCCAAGGACGCGGGCATGTACATGCTGTTTCAGGTTATTGGTGCCATCATCGGTGCGTGTGTGTTGTGGCTGCTGACGTCGGGCACCGAGTCGCTTGCAGGCGGCACGGGCGCTAACGATCTCCAAGGCGGTATTTCGGTCACGAGCGGACTGCTGGCCGAGATCTTCTTTACCTGCGTCTTCGTGCTGGTTGTGCTGGGCGCAACGGCCCGGACGAACGGCGCCACGTCGGGCTTTGCTGGTCTGGCCATCGGCCTGTCGCTCGTGCTTGTCCACCTCGTCTGCATCCGTTACACGGGTACGTCCGTCAACCCGGCACGTTCCATCGGCCCGGCGCTCTTCCAAGGCGGATCGGCACTGGCTAACCTGTGGATCTTCATCGTCGGCCCGTTCGTCGGTGCAGCGTTGGCGGCCCTCATATGGCGCGTCATCGATCCAGATAAAGCGGCCTAACCTTCGCGAGGGCAGCTCGAACCTATGAAAAGCCCCGGCATACAAGGACGTATGTCGGGGCTTTCTCTTGTCTATACTATAAGGGGCGGAGTCACTCCACCACCACCTTGCGCGCCGTGCCATCGCTCAGGGAGACGATATAGAGGCCGGGCGGGAGCGCCAGACTGGCTTCGCCGCGCTGGACGCGGAGCGTGCCGACTTGCACGCCCGTCAAGGTGTACACACGCGCCGTCAGGGGGCGTTCGGAGGTGACGATGAGCAGTCCGCGCTCGGAGTGTACCGTCGGACGGGCATCGTTGGCGACGAGGAGCACGTTGGCTGTGGGCGCAGTGAGCGTCACGTCGTACGTGAGGGTGAGCTTCGGGTAGGCCGCGTTTGTTACCTCGCAAGTGAGCGTGTGGCCAGACAGTGCGGCGGGGAAGGAGAAGCGTCCCTCGTGTGACTGGGTCGGGGTGATCTCCGTCGCACCGTCACGCCAGGTGTAGACCGACGTGGCGCCCTGCACGGTGTATTCGCCTGAAAGATCAACCCTGTCAGCCGGCGCAGTGATCGTCCTCCGCGCCTGCGGCGTGTAAGAGCGGAGATACATCGGCTTGGGCAGCGCGGAGAAGGTGAAGCGGTTCGACTCGCACATGATCTCCAGCGTCTTGAGCGGCAGCAGGGGCAGCTTTGAGCGTCTGCATGCCGTTGTTCATGGTGGAGATGAAGTCGATGTAGGGGCAGGCCGAGACGTCAAGCTCGGCGATGGCATTGTTGTAGAGCGGCAGGTTTTGCAGGGCGCGACAATCGGAGAGGTCGAGCCTCGTCAGTCGGTTGTCGTAGGCTGCCAGGCGCAGGAGCGACTTGCACCCCTTGACGTTCAGCTCCGTCAGCTGGTTGTCGTAGCAGAAGAGTTGCTGCAGATTGGCCAGGTTCGATACGTCGAGGCGCTTCAGTTTGTTGCTGCGCACAGAGACGAGTTTGAGGAGCGGATTACGCGAGAAATCAATCTCCTCCAGACTGCATTTGGCGGCGTAAACTCCGTCAGAAGAGGGTTGTTCGAGAGATCGAAACGCGTGAATGGGTTGCCGCTCAGGCAGAGGAACGTGAGGCGCGGGTTGCGCGTCACGTCGAGCGTGGCGATGCGGTTGTAGCGACAGCAGAAGTGCTGGAGGTTGACGTTCGTGGTGATGTCCATTCGCGTCAGCAGGTTGTCGTAACAGTCCACATGCACCAGTGCCGAATCGCGCGTCAGGAGCAGCGACGTGAGGTTGTTCACCTGGCAACGCAGCACGCGCAGCGAGTCGAAGCCGGAGAGATCCAGATCGCCCGCCAGATACTTGTCGTTCCAAATGATCGCCGTCAGTCGTCCGCCCGGCCCTCCCACGTCAGGCCCGTTACCGTGGCCCAATCGATGGCGTTGGTGTCGGCTATGCCTAACTGCTGAAAGTTTTTCCGGCCCTCGTCGGCGGCGTTTTGCCGCAGGAAGGCCCTCAGTTGAGCTGTCTCACCGGCATGAAAAGGCTGCCCCACGAGGCGCGCGGCACACGTGAGGCAGACCATGACGGCGAGCAGCATGATGGCTCGCTTTTTTTCATATCAAGAAGGTGTTACCAAATCGTTACCCGCTTCTCTTTCGGGATAAACATCGGGCTGCTTTCGGTGATGCCGAAAGCCTTATACCAAGCGTCGATCTGCGGCAGTTCGCCGTTGACGCGCCACTTGCCCAGCGCGTGCGGATCGGTCTTCGTGCGACGCAGGATCTCCTCATCGCGGATGTTGCCCGCCCAGACGAAGGAGTAAGCCAGGAAGAAGCGCTGATCGGGCGTGAAGCCGAGCTTATCCTCTTGCGGCTGGCCGGCCGTAGCCTCCTTGAAGGCTTGGTAAGCGATCTGCAAACCGCCGAAGTCGGCCAGCGTTTCGCCGAGCGTGAACTTGCCGTTGGCGTGTACACCGGGCGCTACGTAGATGCTGTCGTAGAAGTCTGACATCACCTTGGCGCGCTCGTTGAACTTCTTCGCGTCGGCTTCCGTCCACCAGTTCTTCAGGTTGCCGTCCTTGTCGAACTGGCGACCCTGATCGTCGAATCCGTGCGTCATCTCGTGACCGATCACTACGCCGATAGCGCCGTAATTGAAGGCGTCGTCGGCCTGCATGTCGAAAAAGGGGTATTGCAGGATGCCGGCCGGGAAGCAGATCTCGTTCGTCGTCGGGTTATAGTAGGCGTTGACTGTCTGCGGCGTCATGTACCATTTGTCGCGGTCCACCGGCTTGGTGGCCTTGTCCAGCATTTCGCGCACCGCAAAGCGACTCACGCGATCCATGTTGGCCAGATACGTCTCCTCGGGTTTGATCTCCAGCGGCGAATAGTCTTTCCACTTGTCCGGGTAGCCGATCTTGACATAGAAGGCGTTCAGCTTCTCCAGCGCCCGTTGCTTTGTCTCGGCGCTCATCCAGTCTAATTTCTCGATGCGTGCGGCGTAAGCCTTTTGCAGGTTATGCACCAAGTTCACCATGCGCTCTTTAGCCTCGGGCGGAAATATTTCGCCACATAGAGCTCGCCCACGGCCTCGCCTAAGCCACCGCTCACGCTGCCCTGCGCGCGCTTCCATCGCGGCTGCATCTCGGTCTTTCCGGAGAGCACGCGGCCGTAGAAATCGAAGTTCAGCGCGTACACCTCATCGCTCAGCGACGAGGCTGCGTTGTCGATCAGCTTCCACTCCAAATACGACTTGATGGCCGAGAGCGGCTCGGCGGCGATCACCTTCGAGACCTCCTTCATCGGCTCCTCTTGTGAGACGGACAGCTCCTTGATGTCCACCTTCAGCGTGGCCAGGAATTTCGTCCAGTCGATGTTCGGCACCAGCTTTTGCAGGCCGCTGACGGGCATCTTGTGATAGTTCGCGTACGGATCGCGGCGCTTGACCTTGTCGAAGTGCGACCGGGCCAGACGCGTCTCAATGCGCATCACGTCCTCCATGCGCTTCCGCGCGTCGGCCTTCGAGTAGCCGAACATCTCGAACATCTTCACCACGTGCGCCTTGAAGGCCTCGCGGACCTTTGTCGTGCTCTCGTCGTTCTCGAGGTAATAGTCCCGCTCGCCGAGCGAGAGGCCGCCCTGATACGTGCCGAAAAGGTTCCGCTTGCTGTCCATCACGTCCGCCTCCACATAGACGCTGAAGAAGGGGTCTATGCCGATCAGCATCAACTCCGGCAGGAAGGTCGATAGCTCCTTTTTGTCCTTGATCGCGCCCACGCGGTCGAGCCACGGCTTGAGCGGCGCCACACCCTCGGCATTGCGCCGCGTGCTGTCCATCGCCAGGTTGTAGAGGTCGCCAATCTTCTGCGCCACCGTCCCCGACTCATTCTTCCGCCCCGCTATCTCCTCGATCAGCGACTTGAGCTGTTCGCGGTTATTCTCGGCCAGCATGTCGAACGATCCGAAGCGCGAATACTCGCCCGTCAGCGGGTGCGTCTTCATCCAGCCGCCGCAGGCGTACTGATAAAAATCGACGGCAGGATCCGCCGTCTTGTCCAAATCTCAATGCGGATACCCGCATCTCCGGCCGGCGTCGCTGCCGGCTGCGCTTGTGCATTTCCTGTCATCATCAGTGGAATGATTGCTGCTACTTGTAAATACTTTCGATTCATGTGATATGTAGTATGATTAAAAGAACGTCTCTCTTGTGCTGAGGCTTCCATGCCTCATTCTTCGCTTCTCATTTCGCGGTCACCCGCTCTCCTCAAACCGCCCGTTGCGCCAGGTGTAGACCTTCCATCCGTCGATAAAAAACCGATTCGCCTTCTCCTGCAACGCCTGGTCGAAATATTTCGGCGTGTTGTATCGTACGCTCATCGTCAGATCGTCGGGCGACAGCTTGTAGTGAAACAAATCGATGTCCGCCGCCGCACAGATCTCCTTGAAATCCTCCGACGTCGTGTCCGCATCCGCCCGGAGGAAGTCCCTCATCGTGGCCGGGCGATACATTCCCTCGGTCGGCAGCGGCGTCCAGTCCGTGGTGAAAAAAATTCCACCCTCGAGTCCTGCCCCTGCCTCACGATCCCCACCGACGTGATCAGGCAGATCACATACGTATGGTTCACCAACGGCAGCCGCCGTATTTGGATGAAATTCCCCATGCTCGTCTCCAGCCACAGGTAGTCGTCCGTCATCTTCCAGATCTCGGCCATACCGCCCATCTCGTTGTTCACGATCGCCTTTTCGCCAGCCCGATGCATGTCCACGAGCGTCTTCCGACTCGCCTCATTGAGTAAAACCAATTGCGTATCGGGCATCTTCAAAAACAGCTCCGCTACGTCCTGCGCCTGCGCAGCTACCGATAGAGCCGCCGCCAAAACCATTGCGATCCAACGCTTCCTCATTGTCATTATCCTTCAAATTGCTGATTTTTTACGGGTGCCAAAAATACAAACTCCCCCTTTGCCCAGCCCGCGACCCATCCCAGCCCGTCGCACCCCCGCCATGTCACTCGACACGTCATCCCTCCGCGTCGCAGCCTCGCTATGTCGCCCGACACGCCATTTCTCCGCGTCGAAGCCCCACCATGTCGCCCGATGCACCATCCCTCCGCGTCGAAGCCCCTCAATTTATCCCCGCGGGCATCCCCTCATGTATGGCTAAACTATCCTGCATATATCCTACATCCACACCATGCCCGACTCTTCATTCTCCCCATTTAATCTGATCTACATCATGTATGGCCTATCATTCTAATTGATCTATCGGATAAGCATACTGTAATCCCATTCTTCCGTCCGTCATTTCCGCATATACATAGTGTCTAAGTATACACGCCGCCATCAATTTATCTTATACATACTGTCTAAGTCAGATATACAATGGAAAGAATATCCATACATGGTGTATGGGCCAAAAATCCATCGTCTTTTATATTCATACACCATGACTATCTCTATTATCCAGCGGATTTTATATTCATACACCATGTATAAGCCATAAATCCAGCATATCTATTTTCTATACATCGATTGAAGCCCCCTCAAGAGACTCGATGAGGCCTCAACGTGTAGGCATGCCCCCTCGTGTTACACGACGAGACCGCAACAGCCCGCCATGCCCCGCCGACTCAGTCGACAGCGCTTCGACGACCTTCCATGACCCGCCGTGTCGCTCGATGCCGATCCGACGGCGTGAGCAGTCGCTCCGAGACAAAAAATGAGGGTACTGCGGCCAGAGTTCCGTCCTCGGTCACGTTTTTCACAGGAAAATCCTCCGGTGACCCCTCTCCGCAAAGCGTTCAGAATAAAACGGTTCGGTTGCAGGGAAACAAGTCGCCGTTTCTTTTGTGATTTTTTTAGTGTCACAGATTTGGCATAGAGTCAAAGATTCGTTCATCTTTGCGGCCGCTAAGAAAAAACAAGGCACGGTGCCATAGCTCAGTTGGTAGAGCAAAGGACTGAAAATCCTTGTGTCCCTGGTTCGATTCCCGGTGGCACCACTTCAAAAACCTTCATAAGCAGTACACAAATCAAGTGTGCTGCTTTTTTTATTTCCCCCTATCGAACCGCGGCGCCCATCGGGTGCGCCATCGTCCTTACCTATACGTTTACGCAAACGCCTCCCCCACCCGATTGCTCACCACACCTTACTTTTGCCGCCATGAATTTTGAAGTGATCCAAACGGACAGCCGATCCAAGGCACGCGCGGGACGCATCACGACCGACCATGGCGTGATCGAAACGCCCATCTTCATGCCCGTCGGCACCCAAGGCGCGGTCAAGGCCGTGCATATGGCCGAACTCCAAAGTGAGGTCGGCGCGCAAATCATCTTAGGAAATACGTATCACCTCTACCTCCGCCCGGGTGTCGACACGCTCGAGCGCGCCGGTGGGCTGCACCGCTTCAACGGTTGGGGCGGCCCGATACTGACGGATAGCGGCGGCTTCCAAGTCTTCTCGTTGGCCGACCGCCGCAAGCTGACGGCCGAGGGCGCGGAGTTCCGCTCGCATATCGACGGCAGCAAGCATCTCTTCTCGCCCGAGCGTGTGATGGACATTGAGCGCTCCATCGGCGCGGACATCATCATGGCCTTTGACGAATGCTGCCCCGGCGACGCCGACCACGCCTACGCCGAGCGCTCGCTGAACCTCACCGAGCAATGGCTCGGCCGCTGCCTCAAACGTTTCAAGGAAACGGAGCCGCGCTACGGCTATCACCAAAGCCTCTTCCCGATTGTGCAGGGCTGCGTCTATCCCGACCTGCGCACCAGGGCAGCCGAACGCGTGGCGGAGGCTGGCGCAGAAGGCAACGCGATCGGTGGGCTGTCGGTGGGCGAGCCTACGGAGGTCATGTACGAGATGATCGAGCTGGTCAACGCCATCCTGCCTGTGGACAAGCCGCGCTACCTGATGGGGGTCGGTACGCCGGTGAACATCCTGGAGGCCATCGAGCGGGGCGTCGACATGTTCGACTGCATCATGCCGACGCGCAACGGACGCAATGGCCAACTCTTCACCGCCCGCGGCACGATGAACATGCGCAATCGCAAATGGGCCGACGATTTCTCGCCCATCGATCCGGACGGCCACTGCGCCGTGGACTTGCTCCATAGTCGCGCCTACCTGCACCACCTTTTCCGCGCCGAAGAGCTGCTGGCGTTGCAAATCGCTTCCATCCACAACCTCGCGTTCTACCTCTGGCTGGTTGGCGAGGCTCGACGACACATCTTGGCGGGCGACTTCACGACGTGGAAGGCCGGCATGGTGAAACAACTCTCGGAACGGATCTGAATGCTACGTATTCCCTCCCTCAAACTCACGCGGATCGACCGATACATCATCGGTAAATTCCTCGGCACGTATGTCTTCACCATCCTGCTGGTGATCGCCATCACCGTCGTCTTCGACTTCAACGAGAAGATTGACCATTTCGTCGGCGCCCGCGCCACGGCTACGTTGCGCGGCATCGTCTTCGAATACTACCTCAACTTCATCCCCTACTTCATCAGCATTTTCAGCCCGCTTTTCACCTTCATTGCCGTCATCTTCTTCACCTCGAAGCTGGCCGACAAGTCGGAGATCATCGCCACGCTGGCTTGCGGTGTCAGCTTCCGTCGCCTGATGCGCCCCTACCTCATCGCTGCGGCCATCATCGCCTCGGCGAACTATCTGCTGAACGCCTACATCATCCCCCCGGCCAACATTGTCAGATCAACTTCCAAAACAAGCACATCCGCGACAAGAAAGTCTCGTCGGCCCACAACATCCAGCTCGAGGTCGAGCCGGACGTCTTCGCCTATTTCGATCGCTACGACGCCATCGCCTCGATGGGCTATCGCTTCTCCCTCGACCGCTTCAAGGACAAGAACCTCGTCTCGCGCCTCACCGCCGAATCCATCCAGTACGACTCGCTCTACCGGTGGACCATCCTCAACTACGTCATCCGCGACTTCGACGGCATGCGCGAGCATATCACCACCGGCGAACGTAAAGACACGACGCTCACCTTCATGCCCTCCGACTTCCTCATCTCCGAGGGCGACTGCGAGACGATGACCATGCCGCAACTCGCCGCCCACATCCGCCGACAGAAGGAGCGCAAGCTGAGCAACACCCAGTTTTTCGAGATCGAGTATCACCAACGCATTGCCACCACGCTCTCCTTCTTCATCCTCACCGTCATCGGCGCCTCGCTTTCCTCGCGGAAGATCAAGGGCGGAATGGGCCTCAACATCGGCATCGGCTTCGCCCTCAGCTTCTCCTACATCCTCTTCTCCAAAATCACTTCCACCTTCGCCGTCAGCGGCTATGTCAGCCCCATGATCGCAGTCTGGATCCCGAACATTATCTACCTCTTTATCACCATCCACCTTTACCGCAAAGCCCCGCGGTAAAACTTAATCATCCCCTACCCTATGCGTGCCTCCGCCCTTCAATACCTCTATTTGCAGAAGCCCGTGACGACGATCATCGTGCTTTGCCTCGTCACCATCCTGCCCTGGATCGCCACCGGCGACTTTCCACCAAAGGCGAGCCGCGCGAAGCCTCCGTGGCCGTCTCCATGCTCGAAACCGGCAACTGGACCCTGCCGAAGGTCTACGCCGACGAGTTCGCCTACAAGCCGCCGATGGCGCACTGGATGATGGCCCTTGCCTCCCTGCCTGGCGGCCGCGTCACGGAGCTGACCGCCCGCCTCCCCTCCGCAGTGGCCTACACCGTGCTCGGCACCATGATGCTCATCTTCTTAGGGCGACGTGTGCGCTTTCAGGAAGCCTTCATCGCCGTCTGTGTCATGCTCACGTGCGTCGAGATCCACCGCGCCGGCATGACGGCCCGCGTCGACATGGTCCTCACCGGCTTCATCGTCGCCGCCCTCCTGCAGATGTACCGCTGGGAAGAAAAGCTCGCCCTGAAAGGCCTACCCGTCGTCATCCCGCTCCTACTCAGCGGCGCCGTGCTCACCAAGGGGCCGGTCGGCATCATCCTGCCGCTTTTCATCTTCGGCACGTACCTCATCCTGCTCCGCCGCCACAGCGCCTTGCAGATCTTCAAGGCGCTGCTTTACATCGGCGTCAGCGCCGCCTTTCTGCCCCTGCTCTGGTACATCGCTGCGTGGCGCCAGGGTGGCGACGCGTTCCTCAACGTCGTTTTAGCTGAAAACTTCGGCCGCTTCTTCCACCTCAGCGAGGCCGCCATCTCCTACGACCTGGGGCACAAGGAACCCATTTGGTACAACCTCGTCACGCTCCTGGCCGGCTTCCTGCCCTGGACGCTCCTCCTTGCCTTCTCCCTCTTCGGCTTCAACCGCAAGCCAAACGACAAACGCGGCGATCGCCCCACGCTCGGCAGCCGCGTGCGCCACATCGGCGGCGCCCTTCTGGCGATGGATCGCGTACGCCTTTTCAGCCTCGTCGCCGCCGTCTGCACGCTCGTCTTCTACACCATCCCGAGCAGCAAGCGAAGCGTTTACCTCATGCCCGCCTATCCCTTTATCTCCCTCTTTGTGGCGCAGGCGATGCTCTACGTTGCCGAACACCGCTCCCGTTGCACACGCGTCTTCGCCGCCGTTTTCGCCGCCATTGGTACGGCCGCATTCGGCGTGGCCGTGCTCACCGCTGCCGGTGCCCTGCGCCCGATGGAGATAGCCGCCAGATTCACCGACCGCGCCGACACGCTCGAGACGGTCGCCGCCGTTGCGCAAGGCTTTGCTCACCCCTCGGCCGGCACGATCGTCATCCTCATCATCTTGGCCTTGGCCTTGCTGACGGTCGGCTATCAAATGTCGCGGCGGATCAACATCAAGATCCTCTACGCCTCGCTTTTCCTCAGCGTCGCCCTGAACCTCTTCGTCGACGGCGCCATCATGCACAATTTGCGCAACCTCACCTCCTCGCGCGACTTTGCTGACCGCATCCGCAGCGAGTTTCCGGCCGATCGGGATCGGATCTACGTCATGAACGACCTCCGCGCAGGCTTCACCAATCTCTACGGCCTGAATTTCTACCTCGGCAACTGCTTCCGCAACTTCGACGCAGAGCGTCCCACCGAGGGCGCCCTCCTCTTGGCCGACCGCGACGAAGATCTGCTCGCTGAGCGCTTCGGTCGGCTGTACACCTTCCGCCGCATCGCCCACTCCACGCGCAGGCTCTCCGACGTCCGCAGCAGCGTGACGCTCTACCGCTTCGAGCGCATCCGCCCGGAGTAAATCGGCGCCCAGTCGCCGCCCTTTCCGCCAGCCATCCACGCCGATAAAACCGGTCCGGCGGGAAGGGCGTGCATCGTCGTTTTGTATTTTCGGATCCGTGTTTATATTTGCCCCCAAGAAAAAATACGGATCGCCATGCCCTCCATGAACGACTCAATCATTTATATCGATAAAAGTAGTCCCCATCGTTTGGTGCACCTTATCCATTTATGCGATAAAGTGCATCTACACCGGATGCGCCCCGATTGCAACGTAAACGGCCGTGCTCCCGTGAGGATCGCCCTCGATTGCAACGTCAACGACTATGCTCCTACAGGGAGCACCTCTGATTGCATCGTCAACGACTATGCTCCTGTGAGGAGCACTCCCGATTGCAGCGTCAACGGCTATGCTCCTGTGAGGATCATCCCCGATTGCAGCGTCAACGGCTATGCTCCTTCGGGGAGCACCCCTGATTGCAACGTCAGCGGCCGTGCTACCGTAAGGATCATTCTCAATTGCAACGTCAACGGCCATGCCCCTGTGAGAAACACCTTCGATCTATTTGAAGACAGCGTGCACGCTAATCAATGATTTTTTTGTCGGCTGAAAAAAATAGTCTACATTTGCACCAAATACATCCCATCATATTACACAATAGTTAGTAACCCTACAAAAAAACGAGAGAAACATGAGACATGTTAAGACAATCGAAAGCCCTGGGAGCGCACGCTTCCTTCTCGATCTCCACACCGATTACCTGCAACGTATTATTGAAGTAGTCCGCGGGATTGCTCCTGCAAAAATCTTCCTTGAAGCTGACGACATCAACCGTTGGGATGCCGGAATCAAGGAACAAAGCGAGATCACCCGCGAAGTGCGCGCCTCAAAGACTACCGAAGACTTAGGCAAAAAGGACGAGGAACGCGATCGGATTATCACCTCACTCTTCCAAGACATCCGTAGCGCCACGCTCTCTCCCATCGCAGCACGCAGTGAGCCAGGCCGCACGCTGAAGCTCATCGTTGACGTCTACAAAGGGCTGCAGCGAGAGCGCTGGGCCGGCAAAACGGTGCACACCAAGGGCCTGCTCGACGATCTGGCCAAGCCTGAGGCTGCCGCCGCCGTGGCCGCACTGCATCTCACCGAGACTGTCGCCCTCCTTCGTACCACGAACGACGCGTTCAGCACGTTACGTGAGTCGCGTACCACAAAGTCGATCAAAGTCGTCCTGCCCCAAAGCAAAAAGATCCGTGCCCAGAACGAGGCGATGACCTTCGATATCTTCCGTCATATTGAATCGGCCTATATAGCCACCACCGATGACGAAGATCATAAAGCTATTGGCCAATTGATCGACCAAATCAATGTGCGCATCCGTGAGTCGAAGGCGACGAACAACAAAAGCCAAGCGCAGAAGAAAGCCGCAGCGGAGAAGAAGAAGAAAAAGCCGGACGCGCCCAGTGAGCCAAAGGAACCCAAGCCTAAAAAGCCGAAAAAAGGCAATGACCAGCCGGACATCAAGCTCCCCGAGGAGGAGCCGAAGAAGCCCGATGCTGGCGGCGAAGGCAAAAAGCCTGAAGGAGGCGGTGGCGCAGGCACGGGCGGCGGTGGCAAAGCCGGCGAAAGCGGCAGCCCCGAGATCACACTGCCCGAGGCATAAAGTATCCGGGTAGGGGCGAATGGCATTCCCCCTACCCACGGATCTTTTGGGGGCCGAGTGGCCCAACCGATACAGATCGACCCCTGAGGGGGCATAGGGGGCGTATGTTTTTACGCCCCTACTTTTATATTTGGCTTTCATTTTCCCTTCCCCTTTCCCCCTATGGATTTCAAACTTGTCTCTTCATACCGGCCGACGGGCGACCAACCCGAGGCCATCGATGCCCTATCGCGGGGCATCGAGAGCGGCGTGCCGTATCAGACCCTTCTCGGCGTCACCGGCTCCGGCAAAACGTTCACCATCGCAAACGTCGTGGAGCGGGTCCGCAAACCCACGCTCGTTTTGAGTCACAACAAGACGCTGGCCGCCCAACTCTACAGCGAATTCAAGTCCTTCTTCCCGCAGAACGCCGTCGAGTACTTCGTTTCCTACTACGACTACTATCAGCCCGAGGCTTACCTGCCCACCACCGACACGTACATCGAGAAGGACATGGCCATCAATCAAGAAATCGACAAGCTCCGCCTGCGCGCTACGGCTTCGCTCCTCTCCGGGCGGCGCGACGTGCTGGTCGTCTCGTCCGTCTCCTGCCTTTATGGCATGGCCGACCCGCGGGCCTTCGAAGAGCAGGTCGTGCACGTGGAGCGTGGCATGCGCATCGCCCGCGACAAATTGCTTCGCCGCTTCGTGGACGCGCTCTACGTCAATAACAAAGTGGAATTTAACTCCGGCAGCTTCCGGGTCAATGGCGACACGGTCGACATCTTCCCCGCCATCGAGGGGTATGACGGAATGGCATACCGCATCGAGTTTTGGGGCGACGAGGTGGAGCGCATCTCCTCGTTTAACCCTGTCGACGGGCGCGAGTATGACGAACAAGACACCCTTCAGATCTATCCCACCAACCTCTTCGTCACCACCCAAGAGCGCATCCACTCCGCGCTCGGACAGATTCGCCTCGACCTTGGCGAACGCGTGCAGCAACTGCAGGAGATGGGCAAACCCTTCGAGGCCAAGCGGCTCGAGGAGCGCGTCACGTACGATCTGGAGATGATTCAGGAGCTGGGCCACTGCGCGGGCATCGAAAACTATTCGCGTTACCTGGACGGACGGCGCCCGGGTGAGCGCCCGTTTTGTTTGCTGGACTATTTTCCGAAGGACTTTCTGCTCGTCATCGACGAAAGCCATGTCACTGTGCCGCAGATTCGCGCCATGTATGGCGGCGACCGCTCGCGCAAGGAGACGCTCGTCGAATACGGTTTCCGCCTGCCTGCCGCGCTCGACAACAGGCCGCAAACGTTCGACGAATTTGAGTCTCTCACGCCGCAAGCCGTCTACGTCAGCGCCACGCCGGCCGAGTATGAGCTGGCCAAGAGCGGCGGCATCGTCGTGGAGCAAGTGATCCGCCCGACGGGCCTGCCCGACCCGGTCATCGAGGTGCGCCCGAGCCAAAACCAGATCGACGACCTGATGGAGGAGATCTCGCAGCGGACGGAGGTGAACGAACGCGTGCTCGTCACGACACTCACCAAGCGCATGGCCGAAGAATTAACGGACTATCTCAAGCGCATGAACGTGCGCTGCAACTATATCCATAGCGACGTCGACACGCTGGAGCGCATCCGCATCATGGACGACCTCCGCAGCGGAGAGTTCGACGTGCTCATCGGCGTCAACCTGCTCCGCGAGGGCCTCGACCTGCCGGAGGTCTCGCTCGTGGCCGTCATCGACGCAGACAAAGAGGGCTTCCTCCGCTCCCACCGATCGCTCACGCAGACGGCCGGGCGCGCGGCCCGTAACCTCAACGGCCGCGTGATCTTCTACGCTGACAAGATCACCGACAGCATGCGCATGACGATCGACGAAACGAATCGCCGACGCGAAAAACAGCTCAATTACAACCGCGCACACGGCATCACCCCCCGCACTGCCATCAAACAGACCTCCGCCTCCGTGCTGGGCGATCGCGCACAAGCATCCGCCGTGCCCTACGCTTACACCGAGCCCGAACCCTCGCTCGTTGCCGAGCCGGTAGTGAGCTACATGACCCGTCCACAACTCGAAAAGGCCATCGAACGTGCGCGCCGTCGGATGACAGAGGCGGCCCGCAAACTGGAATTCATCGAGGCAGCACAATACCGCGACGAAATGCTGAAGCTCCAGGAGCTGCTCGACGGAAAACCGAAGGACGATGAACCGCAACCGAAGGAGGGTCGGCGATGAAACGTGTGATCAGCATCTTGCTCTGCGCCTGGTGGGCGATCGCGTCGAGTCTGGCGGACGATTGGTCGGGAAACTTGACGTTTTCCGTAGAAGATATGACCGCCTTCAACGGCTGCATGGGGGCCATTCGGTCCGCCGCCAGTCCGCGCTCCGTCGGCACCGCCACACTCGCCGCCGCGCGATACTTCGTCGACCGTCCCTACGTCGCCTCCACGCTCGAACGGGAGCCGGAACGCCTGGTGGTCAACCTCCGCGAGTGGGATTGCACCACGCTCGTCGAGTCGGCCGTCGCCTTAGCCCGCACCGCCCAAAGTTCCACGCCGACGTTTGACGTTTACCTCCGCGAACTCTCCCGCCTACGCTACCGCACGGCCGTCATCACCGACTATACCGACCGCCTGCACTACTTCACCGACTGGATCTACGAAAACGCCCGCCGCGGCCTCGTGCGCGACGTCACCGCCGAGATCGGCGGCCGCCCCTATCAGCCGCGGCTCTCCTTCATGTCCACCCACCCCGACCGTTACGCGGCGCTGCGCTCCCATCCCACGCGCGTCAACCTCCTGCGCGTCAAGGAGGCCGAGATCTCCGCCCGCAACGGTTATGCCCTCCTCCAGACGGCCGCCATCCCTCTGCCGCCGGCCACCTGCGCGACGGCGACATCGTCTGTTTCGTGACGAACGTCCCTGGCTTAGACATCTCGCACGTCGGCATCATTTGCAGACGCGGGCGTACGGTGACGTTCGTTCACGCCTCCTCTGCCGCCGGACGTGTCATCGTCGAGCCGACCTCGCTCCACGCCTACGCCGCCCGCAGTCCACGCACGATAGGCATCATGGTCGTTAGGCCCGTGGATTAGGCAACGCTCAGCGGCCTATTCTCTTCGTTTTTTCCGAGAGATTCCTCTCCGGAGGATCATCGTGAATAAAGGATCGGGGAACACGCTCTCCGGATGGACTATTTTGAGCTAAAAGACGAGAATCACGCTCTCAAAAGGGAACTATTTGGAGTCGGACGATGAGATCCCCCTTTTCAAGGATTACTTATTGAAAGAGGCATGCAAAAAGCTGAGCTGCCGGGGGTACCTTTGTCGGTGATTAAACATTAAAGTGATCAGGCAATGAAAAAGAAAACAGTTAGGATTGCGTTAGCCCTATGCGGCCTCTTCTTTGTCGCAAGCAACAACGCCAAGCGGAAAAAACTGCTCTCCTCTGAAAACGTTGAAGTGGCTCAAGCTGAACCGACGTACGAGCTGATCGGACAACGCGTTCAGTTGCTCTATGAGGGAGGGATGAAGGCTGAAGTGCAATATCTGAATGATACGACGCTGCACAGGAAAACCATCGTGAACGGTAGCGTGGCAGAAGAGCAGAACACAATGGTTCAACGACGCATCGACAACAGTCGCTTCTTCGTGAACTGGATAGAAAACGACGGCACGACGGCGAGCCAGGTGCTCGACTTCAAAGAAAAAACGGTGACCGTCTTTCTCACATTTACGGGCCCTGACGGCACACGCCATTCGCAACTGCTCACTGGGCGCCTTGAGCTGCAAGGAGAATAACCGGAATCGCCTAACCAGCAGGGTTACGGCCTATTCTGAAAATTGTTTAGAGGCTTCCTGCGGGCACATCCTCGAGGATGTTTTTGACGACTCTCTGTGTCAGATGGTAGGTGTTGCATGCGATGGAAGGAGACGAGACGGACGAGGCTCCCCTCCAGAATAAACGTCAAACAACCCCGAGCACCCGAACAATTTTGTCGCATTGTGCGTTTTCATTCCGACGAAGGTTCCCTAAAGGACTTTCGACGAAATCATTCATTCCTAACCCTTATTGAAATGAGAACTACAAAACATTTCCTACTGACGGCGCTGGCTATCTGCGCACTTTCAGCTTGCGGGAAGAAGGACACGCCCGAACCCGAGCCCAAACCAACTCCCGGCACAGAGCAACCCGTGCGGCCAGCCCGCTTACGCGGTTTTATGGTAGCCCGCGTGGAGGATGTGAGCGAGCGTACCTTGGACGACGTGACCGCATGGGGCGCGAACATCATCCGACTTCAAATCTGCCCCGTGAAGTATGCCACGGACAACAATCGCAACATCTGGGAGGCCCTCCCGGTCTACTTGATCCGTATCGACGAACGCCTCAAGTGGGCCAAAGCCCGCGGCCTGAAGGTTGTGCTCGACTTACACGAGCCGCCCGTCAACGGCTACACCGATCCCGGATTCCCCGCCTTCTGGGACAACCCGCAGATTCTCGACGACTTCCTCCGCTTCTGGACTGTAGTGGCCACGAAGTTCAAAAACCCGGCCTACAACGACATCATCTATGGCTACGACATCTATAACGAGCCCGCCGAATGGGTTCAAGGCACCGACCACGTCCCCCACAAGTGGCGTAGAGTATCCCGGCAAGGTAAAAGGTAAGCAATGGGATCGCGCCGCGCTGGAGCGTGAGCTTGAAGTTGTCGACGACTTCCAGCGTCGCTACAACGTGCCCATTTCGTAGGCGAGTTTAGTGTCGTGCGTTGGGCCCCTATTCCGTCGTCTGCACGCTGGCTGACGGACGTCGTATCGCTCTTCGAAGAGCGCAAATGGACGTGGTGCTACCACGCCTTCCGCGAATGGGACGGCTGGAGCTTAGAGTATCCCGAGGGGACGCACACCTTCCGTTACAAAGGCGATCCCGCCGCCTCGTCGGCTAAGACCGAAACGGAGCGTGCTAAAGTAATCCGCGCTGCACTGCGAAAAAACGCGCAGAAATAGAATCAAAAATTCATGAGGTGGGGGCGAAAGAAATTATTCGTCCCTACCTTTTATTTACGTCAAATCAAATGGAACAAAACAGAGATAATTACGCCTTCTTGACCGAAGGCCCCATTCATCGCGTGATCGGGACAATGGCCGTGCCCACAATTATCAGTATGCTCGTGTTGTCGCTTTACAACATGGCCGACACATTTTTCGTGGGCCGTATCGACACGCAGTCAACTGCCGCCATCGGTATCGTTTTCTCTGTCATGTTCCTCGTACAGGCCATCAGTTTCTTTTTCGGAAATGGCTCGGGTAATTACATCTCTCGTGAGCTTGGAGCCAGACGTCACCGCAATGCTGAGGTCATGGCTACCACGGGTTTCGTATATGCCGTGGCTGGTGGACTGCTTATTTTGATCGCTGGCGAACTATTCCTGACGCCGCTCTCCCGTTGGCTCGGAAGTACGCCTACCATATTGCCCTACACCCGTACTTACCTCGGAATCACGCTGCTCGGGACGCCTCTCGTCACCGGGGCCTTTACGCTAAACAACCAAATGCGCTTCCAGGGCAACGCCATTATGCCATGCGAGGCATTGCGACGGGTGCCATCCTCAATGTGGTGCTCGATCCGCTGTTCATTTTTGTCTTCAACATGGGAATTGCCGGTGCCGCGGTGGCCACGGTAATCGGACAAGCTGTCAGCTTCGTTATTCTCCTGCGCATGACCCATCGCGGCGGTAGTATTCGCATTCGTCTACAGAATTTTTCCCCCTCCAAGGTCTATATTCAAGAAATTATGGCCGGCGGAACCCCTTCGCTCTCCCGTCAGGGACTCAGCAGCCTGGCCACGGTTATGCTTAACTATGGCGCCGGTGCGTATGGCGATGCGGCCATTGCCGGCATGTCCGTCGTGAACCGTTTTACGATGATCCTACTGGCTGCCGTCATCGGTTTTGGACAGGGATTCCAGCCTTTTTGCGGCTTCTGCTATGGCGCTCGTCTCTACGAGCGGGTCAAGGATGGCTTCTGGTATGCGGTGCGTGTCAGCACGTTATTCCTACTCGTCTGTAGTGTCGTCGGGTGGATTTTTTCGGATCACATTATCGTTCTCTTCCGTCGTGATCCGGCGGTCGTAGCTGTCGGCACTGTAGCATTGAAATGGCAGTTGGCTTCGCTACCTCTGACGGGGCTGATTATCCTTGGCAATATGTTCACGCAGACCATCCGCAAGACGATACGGGCAAATATTTTAGCGGCGGCACGTAGCGGACTTTTCTTCATTCCGCTGATGATGATTTTGCCAAATACGTTCGGTCTGATGGGGGTAGAGATGTGTCAAACTGTCAGTGATGTGCTCGCCTTCTCCCTTACGTTGCCCATTCTCCATAGCGCTTTCCGCGAGATGCGGTAAAACTTTCTGAACATTCAATCCGATACCTCCTCCGACTCCTCTTTTTGATTGCCGCGAGACTTCCGTTGTGCCTGACTCTGCCGATGTACCATACGCACGTTGTTCGTGTGTTCATTGAGGTATCGCACCAGATTTTCAATCGATTCCCGGTCTACTGGCGCCTGTCCCTGAATATAAGCCACCTCTAAAAGTCGGAGTATTTCATAATAAGCTTTGTCCGTTTTGGGGCGAATTTGAGTGGCTGAGGGCCGTTTTTTTTCGGCCCGCTCATTGGTGCGTTCTGCCACCAGCGTGCGCAATTTCTTATAGGACTTTTCGAGTAGTTCGATCCCCTCCTCGAGTCTGAGTCGGGAGATATGCTCGGTGCACTCAGGCTTTTTTAGATCGATAAGTAAGGATTCGATACGTGCGGGCTTACGTGTGACGCCCTCCGCTTGAATGCGCTTACCCACACGCATAATAATGTACAATTTTTCGGCCGACTCGACCTCCTCCGGCTTCGGAGATAGGCGCATTGTGCGTACCATACTGAGTATGAACGACAATAAGCGATCGCATTCGGAGTCTTTTTTCTGTATTTCTCTCGTGTTGTAACTCTCACGTGCCTCGGAAATCATGTCAAGTTCTTCGTCGACCCATTTTTTATATTCCTCTGATTGCGATTTGGGTACACCGATTTTATTCGGGTCTTCGCTCATCATGCGATTACAAACATCGCCATGAAAAAAAGGCATGTAGCGCAAGGCTTAGTCTATGCTGACTGATTTTCTCGATATGAATGGTTTCTATCATACTGTTATTCTCCGGCTTGATGAATGGTAGACATTCGTGTAATGGCACATGAAATTCATTTCCTATACTTATTCAGGCGCGAAGATAATCATTTGTAGTTGATCGGAAATTATCGAATGTAGAATCTTTAGATTACGCCGTAATCTGTGGGTTTTCTCATTAATCAGATCAAAATTCCAGCGAGATCTTATATCTATCATATTCATGATGTAAAGATTATGCCGTTATTGTCTTTACACTATATTCATAACTCAAAAATTACGACGTAATTAAAGCATAAACATATCGAAAGCCATAAAGTTACAACGTAATCTTGACTTAATAACATGCTCAAAGTCTCAATAACAACGTAATCCTGGAAGTGAATATGTAATAAGATAGAGAATACACCGTAATTTGAGATCAATTAATGTATTTGATTTCAGATTACGGAGTATGATTGACTTCATGATATAATTGGATCGCATAAATCTAAAAATGATAGCGTTGAATTTGTTCTTACATAGAGAGCGGAGGACAAAGTAGTAAAAAACGAAAGTGCCAGACACATGCAAATCATGTATCTGGCACTTCCCTATTTTCTTCTGATTTCTTTGAGCGCTTCGTTAACTGCCGAAGATGGATCGGAAATCCTCGAGGAGGAGCTGTTTAGAGGTCTCCATATCGGGTGATTCGGACGGAGCGAGCTCTTTGGCTAACGAGGTGACTCCCTTATCGATAAATCCGCAGGGATGGATGAGTGAGAAGTAGCTGAGATCTGTCGATATATTCAGTGCGAACCCGTGCATGGTGACGAACCGTCGGCTACGGACGCCGATGGCGCATATCTTCCGGGCACGTGTTTTCCCGACGTCTAACCAGACACCAGTAGCGCCTGCCATGCGTTCGGCATAGAGATCGAAGCGTGCGAGGAAACGGATGACGGTCTCTTCGAGAGCTTCGATATAGGCGCGTAATCCGAGGTGCAGCGGCTCAAGGTCGAAGACGGGATAACCGGTGATTTGTCCGGGTCCGTGATACGTGATGTCTCCTCCGCGATTGGTGTGGTAGAAGGCTACGCCGCGACGACGGAGCACGTCTTCCGAGACGAGTAAATTGGCATCCAGACCGTGTTTGCCAAGGGTGAGAACGGGGTTGTGTTCGCAAAAAAAGAGTCGACTTGTACCGGTTTCTCCGCGTTCTTTGAGGGCGAGGAGTTCGTCGAAGGCGGCGGTTTGTATCGCCAGTGCTTCGGCGTAGTCTATGCGTTTGAGATCTTGATAAATGAACATAAGTGTGGGGGTTAAATGATCTTCTTTTCTTGCCTTGATGCAAGAAAAGAATCAAAAGAAGATCAAGGCGTCAGGGACGCCGGCCAATTTGGCTTGGTACGTGATGTGTACTCGATCTGCTTTTTATTTTTCGTCTTCGGGTTGTCTTCTTTTCTTTCCTTGATGAAAGAAAAGAATCAAAAGAAAATCAAGGCCTCTACCGAGGCCGGGAAGCTGGCCGGGTACGTGAGATTCTCCGTTATGTACCTGGCAAACTTCGCCGGCGGCCGCAGCTGCCTTGCCTTGATGCAAGAAAAGAAGCAAAAGAAGATCAAGGCCTCTGCCGAGGCCGTGGAAGCTGGCCGGGTACTTTATGGGATGTAATTTTTTCGTTCTTTTTGACTCAATCGAGATCCTCATCGTCGTCTTCTTCCTCGTCGTCGACTGTAACGTTTTCGGGAAGTTCGTCTTTGGGCGCTGGTTCGACTGTCTGAGGGGTGGGTTTGGGACGGGACGACGGAGCGGCGGGTTGAGGCTTTTCGGCTGGTGCCGCATCGACTGCCGCAGGGCTACCCGAACCGATGGGAACTGCGCCTACTTTGCCCATGAGCGAGAGGATAGCGCCTTGACGTTTACGCATATAGGCCGAGGGGGCCCCGGGATTGCGTTTGCGTGGATTGGGCAACGCAGCGGCGATGAGCGCAGCTTCTGGACGGGTCAACGAGGCGGCTGACTTAGAAAAGTAGGTTCTGGAAGCGGCCTCGACGCCGAAAATGCCACGTCCCATCTCGATGGAGTTGAGATAGACTTCCATAATGCGCTCCTTGCCCCACACGAACTCGATGAGGACGGTAAAATAGGCCTCCAAGCCTTTGCGGATCCACGATCGGCCGGGCCAGAGGAAGACGTTTTTAGCCGTCTGCTGCGATATGGTGCTGGCTCCGCGCTTCCGTCCGCCGCGCTTGGCTTCTTCCATCGCTTGACGGATCTGCTCATGGTCGAAACCATGATGCGTCATGAAACGATTGTCTTCCGAAGCCACCACAGCTAGTGGCATGGCATGCGAAATCTTATCAATGGATACCCAATGGTGTTTCATTTGCGGCGTTTCGGGGTCGAGGGCACGGATGAACATCAGCGGCGTGAACGGAACGGGCAACCACTTATATACGAGCACCATAAAGAGGCTAAAAACAAACAACGCCAGCACCGCGTTGCGGCACCAGCGTAGTATGCGTTTGAAACGTAGTTTCATCAGATGAAAAAATGAGATCGAGGGGCTCTTCGAATCATTTCCGAAGCCTGTCGAGCGAGCGAACGAGCATCTCGTCAGCACCGATGGCTCGGATAGCCAACCAATTTAAGATGAGCGAAATAAGTGGGAAGGCCAGGGCGATCCGAAAATTGAAGGTAAAGGCATCCATCGAGCCTGCAAGTCGCCAGAGATAGAAGGCGAAGAGGCCATAAAAGCCTACGATGAGCAGCGTATTGAAGGTGCAAAGCCTGATCTGCAGCATGCGTCGGCGAAAAAGGAAGATGGTGACAAGTGCCAACAGCGAAATGAGCGCCGAAAGGGCCATCAAGGCCCACGTGGGATAGACGAGCGCCTCGGGAGAGGCCATTGTGCTCATTCCCGAGGCGTCGAACGAATAAAAAATGCCGTCAAACTGCACCGTAGCCAGCGGCATGAACACCACAAGGAGGTTAAGTGCGGCCACGATCAGCAAATAGACGGTCTGAATACGTTGAATCATATCTGAATATCAGAACGATTAGAAACTCTTCTCGCGTGAGGGATTTTTGTAGTAAATCTTGTCCTCGAGATACTCCTGAGTAGCGATGAGGGTCGGTTTAGGGCATTTTTTTCGTAGGATCGGGAGATTTCGATCTGCTCGTGGTTTTCAAAAACCTCTTCCAAGTTGTCGCTGAGGTTCGTAAACTCCTCGAGTTTCTTCTCCAGATCCTGCTTCATTTCGTTACTGATCTGATTGGCGCGTTTGGCAATCACCATGACGGTTTCGTACACGTTGTCTTGATTGTCGTGACAGAGTTTAATCATGTCTCGCGTGACGGTATTCGTCGGCGCCGTTGTCTTGCGGTAATCCATTTCTCGTTATGCTCTTGTTAAAGAATTGATGTGTCAATATTTCGTTGTGATGTGTGAGTTGGCCTCGTTGAAGTACTTCTGTACTTGTCGGCTGTACTTCCCGTCAGGGGAACTCGTTCTTATAATTGTAATATTCGTCTACTACGTCACGATAGCGGCCCTGCAAACGATCTTCTACGCTGACCGAGGCTAACTCGAACTTCGATTTGATCTTCAGGAAGATAAAATCCTCACGGTACTTAGTGTAGGGATAATCGCGGAGAGCATTATCGGCCGTGATGACGCACGATCTGTAATTATTTCCCATATAGGTGCCTAAGTTGTAGTATAATTCGGCGGCAAGAAGCTCCTTGTAGGCCAATTTTTCCTGCAATTGAAAGAGGATTTCTTGGGCTTGTTTGGCGCGCTCGCTCTGTGGATAGTATTCCATATAGAGTTGGAGTTGCGCGATGGCCTCGTAGGTTTGCGATTGGTCAAGTCGAGGGTCCGGGGAGTCCAAATAGAGCCCATAACCGGAGTAAAAACGGGCCTGCTCGGCGTATTCGCCTTTGGGATACGTGGTGTAATAGGTTTTGAAATACTCTGCGGCCGTTTCATAGTCCTTCTGGCTATAATAAGTTTGAGCCAACAGGTAAAGCGACTCCTCGGCGTGTGTTGTACCCTTAAAAATGGGCACAAGCTCCTCCAGCAGCGTGGCTGCTTTGGCGTATTTCTTTTCGTCGAAGTATTTTTTAGCGTAGGAGTACTTCAATTCGTAGTCCGTGCTCTTGAGGATCTTGTTGTATTCGCCGCATGAGGCAAACAAGAGCATGATCCCAATAACCCATCCGATATTCTTCATTCTGCTATAGTTAGGCGCTGTTTTTTAACGGCGGCAAAGTAATTCATCCCCCGAAACCGGAAAGTGACGCTGTCTTTCAGCCCAAAAGGGCCATCAGCAACACCTGCACCAGGATCACACGGGCGAACATGCTTAGCGGATAGACCGTGGCATAGGCTACGGCAGGGTTATCGCCCGAGACGGTATCGTTGACATAGTTCAGCGCCATCGGATTGGCCATGCTGCCACACAGCATGCCGAATACGCTGGCAAAATCGATCTTCAGCCACTTCATGGCTATCGCACCGACGATCAAAGTGGGGATAAGTGTCAACACGAAGCCCAATCCGATCCACAACAAGCCCTCGGGACGAAACACGGTCTCGAAAAAATGCGCTCCTGCGTCGAGTCCGAGGCATGCGAGGTACATCGACAGTCCCAAGGCGCGCAACATGAGGTTCGCACTACGCGTGGTGTACGTAATCATGTGCAACCGTGGGCCGAACGTGCCCAAAAGAATGCCTACGATGATCGGTCCGCCGGCCAGACCTAACTTAACGGGCGTAGAAATGCCCGGAATGGCGATGGGTAATGATCCCAGCACGAGCCCCAGCACTATACCTATAAATATGACTACCAGATTCGGTTCATTGAGGCTTTTCACCGCATTGCCAAGTACCTTTTCGACGTTCCGAATGGCTGCCGACTCACCCACAACGGTCAATCGGTCTCCAAGTTGGAGCACCAGCTCGGGCGTAGCCAGTAGTTGCACCCCGGAACGATAGACGCGGCTGATATTGATGCCGTAATGATTGCGTAGGCGGAGGGATCCGAGGCGCTTGCCATTCAATTCGGGGCGCGTAACGACGATGCGCTCCGACGCGAGCTCGCTATCGATGGCGTTCCAGTCGATGTCGTCCTTATTCCAGTCTTTATTTTCCTGTTCGCCGAAGAGTACGGTCAACGCGGGTACGTCTTTTTCGGACGTAATGACCAGCAGACGGTCGCCCTCACGGAGCGTAGAGGCCGATGTAGGGATGCTGACATGCCCGTCACGCCAAAGACGAGAGATGACAAAGCGTGTGGCACTGATGGCTCCAATGTCCTTCACGCTTTTGCCGAAGACGGCGGGGTTGTGCACCTGAAAGGCGGCCATATAGACCTTGTTCGCGTCCTCCTTCTCCTGAGCGCCTGTATCGCCGGGCTTCACGAGTGTCTTGCGCATGAGCATGACGGCGATAATGACGCCCACGACACCCAGTGGGTAAGTCACGGCGCAACCGAGGGCCGCCGTCGATCCGTCGAGTCCGAGTTGCACGAGCGTCTGCTGTGCAGCACCGAGCGCAGGTGTATTCGTCGTGGCGCCACAGAGTATGCCGACCATGTCAGGCAGGGAAACGCCCGTAGCATACGAAAAGGCGACGGCCATAAGCGTGCCGAGCACAACGACGCCCATCGAAAGCATGTTAAGCGTCAATCCGCCCGTATGAAACGAGCTGAAGAAGCCCGGGCCGACCTGTAGCCCGAGGGCGTAAACGAAAATGACGAGGCCGAAACTCTCGGCATAGGTGCGCATGGCCGGATCGACGGTAAAGCCGAGGTGGCCAGCCAGAATGCCCACAAAAAAGACAAACGTGACGCCGAGTGAGATGCCCATAAGGCGCACTTTGCCCAGTCCCAATCCGATGGCGGAGATAAAAGAGATCACCACCATCGCTTGTAGTGCAGTGTGTTCGCTGAATAAACTGATAAACCAATCCATTGTTCTTCTCTCTGAGTTCGGCCGCAAAGGTAGAGGGTGAATAAGACTTAGATTTTTGTCCAAGCACTGAAATCGCTGATTTCAGGGTCACGCCAAAAAACATAGCCCCCAGTCGCATTTTCTATTCTTCCTTTCTCTATTTATGTCCGTATGCTTACAACTCCCCACGCCCTCGGATGAAAAGCCCGACTTTCGCGACCCATTTTTTCTGATCCTCTACCCATTGATCCAAAATGACAAGAAGAATTTTCTGCGCTCTGCTCATGCTCCTGGGGCTCTGTGGCCCGTGGACGACACGGACGCTGGCGCAACAGACGGTACACGTCGAGGGTATCGTAAAAGACTCCGTCACAGGTGAGGTGCTGCCGGCCGTCGCCGTGATGCTGAAAGGAACAACCATAGGCACCGTCACCGACAACGACGGCCGCTTCACTCTTGAGGCTGAATCCGCCGCACGGACGCTCAGCGTCTCGTATTTGGGATACGAAACGTATGAGCGCCCTCTTACCGGCACGAACCGCCTCACCATCCGGCTCCAGCCCACGACCTACACGCTGAATGATGTTGTGGTGCGGCCCGGACACGAGCGTTACTCCCGCCGCAATCAGGCGGTGGACTTTGTCCGGAACGTGATCGAACGCCGCGAGCTTAATGCCCCTCGCAACCACGACTACTTCAGCTTCAGCACTTACGACCGTAAGATTTTCGCCAAAAACGACTTCGAGGAGGCTGAGGAGCGCGGCAAGAAGCGTTACCGCCGCATCGACTTCATCTTCGACTATATCGACACCTCGCACGTCTCCGGAAAGCCCATCCTGCCGCTCTACAACGAGGAAGTGATCGAACAGACCTACTTCCGCCGCACGCCGCGCACGGAGCGTCGCTTGGTGCAGGGTGTCAAGCGGGCGGGGCTCGTAGAGATCTTCTCTGAGGACGGCATCACGCAGTTCGTCAATGAGGTGTTCCGTGAGCCGGACGTCTTTCAGGACAACATTCCCCTCTTCCTCCAGCGCTTCGTCAGTCCGCTAGCCTCCTTCGGCCCTACCTTTTATAAGTACTATCTCACGGACACCGTCGAGATCGATGGCGAGCGCTGTGCCGACCTCAGCTTCGTGCCCTTCAACGCCGAATCGTTTGGCTTCACTGGCCACCTCTACGTCACGCTCGACTCCACCTACTTCGTCCGCCGCGTCCGCCTGAATGTGCCTAAACACATCAATCTGAACTACGTCGACTTCATGCAGATCGAGCAGGATTTCCGCCGTACCGACGACGGCACACACGGCTCATCCTCAAGAACGACATCACGGTCGAGTTCCGCCTCCATGCCAAGAGCAAGGGCACCTATGCGCGTCGCATCTGCCTCTACCGCAACCAATCGTTCCGGGCGCCCGACGACCCGTCCGTCTTTCGCGAAACAACCCCGTGATGGAGACCGAGGAGGCACGCCGCCGGTCGGACGACTACTGGCAACAGCAACGCGCGCAACAGGGCGACAGCACCAGCGACGCCACCCGCCAGACGTCGGTCGAGCGAATGATGGCCCAGCTGCGGCGCGTCCCCATCTTCTACTGGACGGAGAAGGTGGCCAGCGCACTGATCGGCGGCTACGTGCAGCCGATGGAGAAGAATAGCCCCGTGGAGTTCGGCCCGGTCAACACCTTCCTCAGTGGCAACGTCCTCGAGGGGGCCCGCTATCGCTTCGGTGGCACAACGACTACGGCCCTCAGCAACCGCTTCTTCATCGATGGTTACGCGGCCTACGGGGCGGGCGACAGAAAGCTAAAGGGTGACATTTTGGCCGAATATTCCTTCAACAAGAAGCGCAACTTCCGCAAGGAGTTCCCCTTCCATTACCTACGCGCCGAGTATCGCTACGACATCAATCAGATCGGCCAACACTACCTCTACACCAACCCCGACAACATTTTTATGATGCCCAAGCGCCGCCGCAACGACCTCATCACCTATATGCGCAACGCCGAGCTGAGCTACTACCATGAGCATTACAACGGCCTCGGCTATGGCCTCGCCCTGCGCCACCGCACCGAGTGGGCCACCCGCTACGTGCCCTTCCAGCGCTTCCTTCCCGACGCCACCACCGTGCCCGTAAAGAGCTATCAATCGGCACAGTTAGAGGTCAGCATACGCTGGGCACCCAACGAAAAGTTCTACCAGTCGCGCAACTACCGCTATCCCATCACGCTCGACGCGCCCATCATCACCCTCACCCACACGATGGCCCGCCGCGGCATCCTCGGCACCGAGCATAATTACAACCGCACCGAGCTCGGCGTCCGCAAGCGCTTCTGGCTCTCGCCCTTTGGCTACATCGACCTCTACGGCCAGGCGGGCGCCGTCTGGAACCGTGTGCCCTACCCGCTACTGATCATTCCGAATGCCAACTTGTCATACTCCATCGAGCCCGAGAGCTACGCCCTAATGGACTCGATGGAGTTCATCAACGACCGCTTCGTCTCTTGGGAAACCACCTACTTCCCGAATGGCGCGCTGCTCAACCGCCTGCCGCTCCTCAAGCGCCTGCAACTGCGCGAGGTTGTTGCCTTTCGCGGCTGGTACGGCACGCTCACGGATAAGAACAACCCCTTCCTCGCCGACAACGCCGACCTCTACGCCTTCCCCTCGAACACCTACCTCATGGGCCGCCGTCCCTACATGGAGCTTAGCGTCGGCCTCGATAACATCCTCAAGCTCGTCCGCGTAGACTACGTCTGGCGCCTCTCCTACCGCGACCACCCGCACACGCCCAACAGCGGCGTCCGCTTCAAGGTGCAATTCTCGTTTTGAGGCACTGTTTGGGCGCAGGGGCGTTCATTCACTCGGCAGAATGTCTGCCGGCACGATCATGGGGTGTGATAGTCGCGGCAGAATGTCTGCCGACGTACTCATGGGGTGTGATAGTCGCGGCAGAATGTCTGCCGACGTACTCATGGGGTGTGATAGTCGCGGCAGAATGTCTGCCGGCATACTTATGGGGTGTGATAGTCGCGGCAGAATGTCTGCCGGCACACTCATGGGGTGTGATAGTCGCGGCAGAATGTCTGCCGGCACGATCATGGGGTGTGGTAGTCGCGGCAGAATGTCTGCCGGCACGATCATGGGGTGTGGTAGCCCCGGCAGAATGTCTGCCGACGTACTCATGGGGTGTGATGGTCGCGGCAGAATGTCTGCCGACGTACTCATGGGGTGTGGTAGCCCCGGCGACACTGTCGCCAGCATGATCATGGGGTGTGGTAGCCCCGGCGACACTGTCGCCAGCATGATCATGGGGTATGGTAGCCTCGGCGACACTGTCGCCAGCACGATCATGGGGCATGGTAGCCCCGGCGACACTGTCGCCAGCACGATCATGGGGTATGGTAGCCCCGGCGACACTGTCGCCAGCATGATCATGGGGTGTGGTAGCCCCGGCGACACTGTCGTCAGCACGATCATGGGGTGTGGTAGCCCCGGCGACACTGTCGCCAGCATGATCATGGGGTATGGTAGCCCCGGCGACACTGTCGCCAGCATGATCATGGGGTATGGTAGCCCCGGCGACACTGTCGCCAGCATGATCATGGGGTGTGGTAGTCGCGGCGACACTGTCGCCAGCATGATCATGCCTTGGGCGTAGCTATATAGCCCATCCAAATCACTGGCTCCAAGCCGCAATAAGCCACCCGTCGGGGGCCACTTCTCACCTTTTTCAATTCACTCGAAAGATTACTTTTGCGGCGATTTTCCAAGAAGATAACAGATTAAGTAGATATACGCAAGATGAAGAATCGATTTGCCGAGTATGATTCATTCGATTTGTCGGAGATCAATCGTGAAGTGTTGAAGAAGTGGCAAGAGGGCGACCTCTTCCACAAGAGCCTATCTATACGTACGGGAGCGCCTGATTTCGTGTTCTACGAGGGCCCGCCCTCGGCCAACGGCATGCCGGGCATCCACCACGTCATCGCCCGCACGATCAAAGACATCTTCTGCCGATACAAAACGATGAAAGGCTTCCGCGTCGATCGCAAAGCCGGTTGGGACACCCACGGACTGCCCGTGGAGCTCGGCGTCGAAAAAGAATTAGGCATCACCAAAGAGGACATCGGGCGCAAGGTCAGCGTGGCCGAATACAACGCCGCCTGCCGCAAGAACGTGATGACCTACACCAAGGAGTGGGAAGACCTCACGCAGCAGATGGGCTACTGGGTCGACATGGAGCACCCCTACATCACCTACGACAACCGCTACATCGAAACCCTTTGGTACCTGCTCAAGGCCCTCTACGAAAAAGGCCTCCTCTATAAAGGATACACCATACAACCCTACTCGCCTGCGGCGGGCACGGGGCTCAGCTCGCACGAGCTGAATCAGCCCGGTTGCTACCGCGACGTGAAGGATACGACCGTGACGGCGCAGTTCCGGGCCGTAAAGCCCGAGCAGCTCGCCAACGACTTCCAGAGAAAGTGTGTTCGCCGGCAGTGACGCGCCGTCGGACGTTTATTTTCTTGCGTGGACCACAACGCCGTGGACGTTATCATCGAATACGGCGCTGTGCGTCGGCGCAGACATCGACTACGTGGCTGTTCGCTCCTTCAACCCCTACACGGGCGCTCCAAACACCTACATCTTGGCCGAGGCACGCCTCGCGGCTTACTTCAATCCCAAGGCCGCAGACCTGCCTCTCAGCGCCTACAAGCCGGGCGACAAGCTGATCCCTTACGAGGTGATCGGCCGGTGCAAAGGCCGCGACCTTGTCGGGCTTTCTTACGAGCAACTCATCCCTTGGTTCAACCCCGGCGACGGTGCCTTCCGCCTCATCTCTGACAGTTACGTCACGACGGAAGATGGTACAGGCATCGTGCACATCGCTCCCACCTTTGGTGCTGACGACGCCCGCGTGGGTAAAGCCTTCGGCATCCCACCGTTGCAACTCGTCGATAAGGCTGGAAATCTTCGCCCGGCCGTCGACCTCAAGGGGCGCTTCTATCGCCTCGAAGACCTCGACGAGACCTATGTGAAGGAGCGCGTAAACACAGCCTTATATAAGGAATACGCAGGGCGCTACGTGAAGAACGATTACGATCCCGCCCTCACCAACCCCAACGACAAGATCCGCTCGACGTCGACCTCTGTGTCATGCTTAAGCAGCAGGGGCTGGCTTTCAAGATCGAGAAATACGTGCACAACTATCCGCACTGCTGGCGCACCGATAAGCCCATCCTTTACTATCCGCTTGACAGCTGGTTTATCCGCACCACCGCCTGCCGCGATCGCATGATCGAGCTCAACAACACGATCAATTGGAAGCCACAAAGCACCGGCACGGGTCGCTTCGGCAAATGGCTCGAGAACTTGCAAGACTGGAACCTGAGCCGCAGTCGCTACTGGGGCACGCCGCTGCCCATTTGGCGCACGGATGACAACGCAGAAGAGAAGTGCATCGGCTCCGTCAGCGAACTCTACGCCGAGATCGAACGCTCCGTCGAAGCGGGCTTCATGAAGAGCAATCCCTACAAGGACAACGGCTTCGTGCCCGAGACCTACACGGCCGAGAATTACGACCGCATCGACCTGCATCGCCCCTATGTGGACGATATCGTGCTCGTCTCCCCGACAGGGCGCCCGATGGAGCGCGAGACGGACCTCATCGACGTATGGTTCGACTCTGGCGCCATGCCTTACGCACAGATCCATTATCCGTTCGAGAATAAGGAGGCCTTCGACGCACGCAAAGTCTACCCCGCTGACTTTATCGCCGAAGGGGTCGACCAGACACGTGGCTGGTTCTTCACGCTCCATGCACTGGGCACCATGCTCTTCGATAGTGTGGCCTTCAAAAACGTTGTCTCCAACGGCCTCGTGCTCGATAAGAATGGCAACAAGATGTCCAAGCGCCTCGGCAACGCCGTCGATCCGTTTGCGACCATTCGGCAGTACGGCTCCGATCCGCTGCGCTGGTACATGATCACGAACGCCTCGCCGTGGGACAACCTGAAATTCGATCCAGACGGTGTCGAAGAGATGCGTCGCAAGTTCTTCGGCACCTTATACAATACGTACTCCTTCTTTGCCCTCTACGCCAACGTCGACGGCTTCACCTACAGCGAGCCGGATGTGCCGATGGCCGAGCGCCCGGAGATTGATCGTTGGATCTTGTCGCTGCTCCACTCGCTTGTCAAGGACGTGGACAGTTATCTCAATACGTACGATCCGACCCGCGCAGGCCGCGCCATAGCGGACTTTATCAACGACCACCTGAGCAACTGGTACGTGCGGCTCAATCGCCGACGTTTCTGGGGCGGCGGCATGACAACCGATAAGTTGTCGGCTTATCAGACGCTCTATACCTGTCTGGAGACGGTGGCCAAGCTGATGGCGCCCATCGCACCCTTCTATGCCGATCGTCTCTATGGCGACTTGATCGCCGTGACGGGACGCGAGAGCGCCGAATCGGTGCATTTGGCCGACTTCCCCGTGTGCGACGAAGCGATGATCGATAAAGAGTTGGAGGAACGGATGCAGATCGCACAAGACATCTCTTCGATGACGTTGGCGCTGCGTCGGAAGGTGAATATCAAGGTGCGCCAACCCCTGCACACCCTGCTTGTCTCTGCTGTCGACGAACATCAGCGCGCAGCCGTAGAGGCGGTGCAGGACATCATCCTGAACGAGGTCAACGTGAAGAACTGAAGTTCGCCGATGCCGGATCGAACATCCTCGTGAAGAAGGTGAAGCCCGACTTCAAGAAGCTCGGCCCACGTTACGGCAAGGTGATGAAGGCACTTGCGGCGGCTATCCAAGCGATGACACAAGCGGAAATCGCGACGTTCGAACGCGATGGATCGTTCACCTTCCCCATCGACGGCAACGCCTGCACGGTGCTGACGGACGACGTGGAGATCATCTCCGAGGACATCCCCGGATGGCTCGTAGCCAATGAAGGTCGCTTGACTATTGCGCTCGACATCACGGTGACGGACGAGCTGCGCCGCGAGGGACTTGCCCGCGAACTGGTGAACCGCTTACAGAACCTGCGTAAGAGCAGCGGGTTGGAAATTACGGATCATATCCGCGTTACCCTCGCTCCGGCAGAAGAGATGGAGGGCGTGCTCGAAACGTATGGCGATTATATCCGTCGGCAGGGTGTTGGCCGATGCCATAACCACCACGGAACGCTCTGCCGACATGACGGACTTGGAGTTTGACGACTTCCGACTGCCCGTCAAGATCGAGAAGGTGTAACCACACACTCACGGAATAAACAGTAGAACAACAGGAAACGAAACATTATATCAATCAAGGAGACTGGAGTCATGGCTGAGAAAACACGATACTCGGATGCGGAGCTCGAGGAGTTTCGCACCATCATTATGGAGAAGTTAGATAAGGCAAAGAGGGATTACGACCTCCTGCGCGAAGGCATTTCCAACTCGGAAGGCAATGATGTATCCGACACCTCGCCCACGTTTAAGGTGATGGAAGAGGGTGCATCGACGCTCTCGAAAGAGGGAAGTCGGACGGTTGGCGCAGCGCCAGATGAAGTTCATTCAGAACCTGCAAGCGGCATTGATCCGTATCGAAAACAAGACCTACGGCATCTGTCGTGAGACGGGCAAGCTGATCTCGAAAGAACGACTGCGGGCAGTGCCCCACGCCACATTGAGCATCGAAGCCAAACAAAGCGGCGTGAAATGAACGAACAGACACGAGCAACTAAGGCTTGGGGAGCAGCGGCGATCATCCTGCTGCTCCTTTTTTTGGACCAAGCCTTCAAGATTTGGGTGAAGACGCACATGGCGTTGGGTGAGAGCATCACCATCTTCCCCTGGTTCCAACTCTATTTCACGGAGAACCCCGGCATGGCATTCGGCATGGAGTTCTTCAACAAACTCGTCCTCTCCGTCTTCCGCATCGTGGCCGTGGTGGGCATCGGCTACTACTTGGTGCAACTCATTCGGAAGGAGTACCCCCATGGGCTACATCGTCTGCATCGCCATGATCTTCGCGGGCGCTCTGGGGAACATCATCGACAGCGTCTTCTATGGCGTCATCTTCAATCACAGCTATGGGCAGGTGGCCACGCTGATGCCCGAGGGCGGCGGCTACGCACCCCTGCTGCACGGTAAAGTCGTGGACATGCTCTACTTCCCGCTGATCGAGACCACACTGCCCGCGTGGGTGCCCATCTTCGGTGGGCAGGAGTTCGTCTTCTTTCGGCCCATTTTCAACCTGGCCGATTCGAGCATCTGCGTCGGTGTCTTCCTGCTGCTCATCTTCCACAGCCGCACGCTGAGCTTCAGCCTTTCTAAGAGACCCTCCTCCTCGAAGGACGAAAAAGAATAGTCCCCCTCCCCCATTCTTACATGACTATCTCCGGATTTCAGACCTTCCTTGTAGTGAGTCTGTCGGCCCTCATCGGCCTTTCGGCGTGCAGCCATACGCCCGAGGGTGTGCTCACAGAAAAGCAGATGCGTGACGTGATGATCGACCTCTACACCGCCGAGGCGATGATCTACGACGATCCCCAGCGTTACGAAACCTTCGAGCAGCGACGCGCACTCTTCAACGATGTTTTCGCCAAACACCACCTCACCGAAGCCCAGTATGACAGCTCGCTGATGTGGTACGGCCGCAACTTGGACATTTATATGGGCGTCTGTGACATGGCGCTCGAGGAGGTGGACCGCCGACTGAAATCGGCCGGTAGTGAGGTCAGCAGCGACGTGACCGTCCGACGGTCGTCAAGCCCCGCCACTCCGGATCTCTGGTCGGGCAAGCGTTACTATGCCTTCTCTCCCAGCGACCTCTCGGACCGCGTCGTGTTTGAAACCTCGCCCGGTGGCGGGGCGCACGCTACGGCTGCTGAGTATGTGCTGGAAATGCAGGTTTGGGGATTGCAACCGGCTGCGAACGAGCGGATCGTGGTCAGCCTGCGCGCCGATGTGGAAAACGATTCCACCCTCATCCAGCGTGACACGATCACCGCCGACGGCCCGCATCGCGTTGCGCTCATCAACCCGCCCGGCAACTATGTGCGGCGCATCTATGGCTACCTGCGCGTGATTGCCCCCTCGAGCAAAGTTTACGTCGACAGCCTCCGCCTCACTCCCGGCGAGTCCGTGTCCGTCGACCAACTCGAGCCCCCACTCCCACCGCTGGAGTAACATGGGCACGACGCAAGGGAATTCCGCTTTTTGCTTGTCGTCATGTCGCATTCTGGCGCCGCTGGCACGCAGGCTCCTCAAAATGTCGCATGACGGCGCCGCTGGCACGCAGGCTCCTCAAAATGTCGCATGACGGCGCCGCTGGCACGCAGGCTCCCCAAAATGTCGCATGACGGCGCCGCTGGCACGCAGGCTCCTCAAAATGTCGCATGACGGCGCCGCTGGCTCACAGCGACGCGAAAAAGTCGCTTGACGAGGCCGCTGGCACGCAGCGACGCCAAAAAGTCGCTTGACGGGGCCGCTGGCTCACAGCGACGTGAAAAAAAGTCGCTTGACGGAGCCGCTGGCTCACAGCGACGTGAAAAAGTCGCTTGACGGAGCCGCTGGCTCACAGCGACGTGAAAAAAGTCGCTTGACGAGGGCCGCTGGATCATAAGTGAAGCAAAAAGTCGCTTGACGGGCCCCATTTCTTACATAGAACCCACGTTTAGAAGAAGGATCAGTTGGCGGGCTTGCCATTCGACCTCCTCCGGCTGGAAATTTCACCGATAACAACCGAGGGCTTGTGCCCTCATCATTATTTATAGCACAAACGAAATGAAGTATTCAAACAAGACGTGGAGAGCGTGCGCTCTCTGCATGCTGGCCGCCCTCGCGATGACGACGGGCTGCCAAAACAAGCCGGCGGAAACGGCTGACTCAACGAACGCTGCCACGGATTCGGTCGTGGCCGAAAGCCCACTGGACAACGCTGTCGTGCGTGCCATCATGGATCGCCGCAGCGTGCGTAAGTACAAGCCTGAACCGGTGCCGAAAGAGATGTTGGACGTCATCCTACACTGCGGCATCAACGCCCCGAACGCTATGAACGAGCAGCGGTGGGAGGTGCGTGTGACGAACAGCAAGGCTTTCATCGACGGCGTCACGAAGGTCTTTATCGAGTCGGCCGAAAACGACGAGCGGGTGCAGAAATTGGTCAAGAATCCGGACTTCCACAACATGTTCCGCAACGCCCCGACGGTGATCTTCGTGGCCGGTAAGGCCGACGAAAAGTCGTCGCCGATCGACTGCGGAATGCTTGGCGAAAACATCATGCTGGCCGCCCAGTCGATGGGCCTCGGCACGTGTTGCCTGGGCAGTGCGGCGGGATTCCTGAACAGCAACCCCGGCGCAGCGAACTACCTCAAGCAGCTGGCTTTCTCCGACGGCTACGAACTGCTCTACGCCATCGCCATCGGCTACCCCGACGAGTCGCCCGAGGCCAAGCCCCGCGACGCGTCGAAGATTCGCTACATCGAGTAAGCCTCGAGTAAGCGAACAACGAAAAATGGCCGGGTACCCGGGGCTTGCGCCTCGCAGGTACCCGGCCTTCTTCTTTAAGTGAGGGGTCTATGCTGACACCTTCGTACTACTTCGCGGGCGGCGTCTCAGGGCGACTTGCCGTCGGTGGGGCGCAGAGGGATCGTCGGGCGATCGGCGCCTTTGAGGTACGTCGGCAGGGTTCAGGCCGGCCATGTTGAAGAGGTCGTTCAGCGGCGGCACGGACTTCATCATGCCAGAGATAAAGTTGGCCGTCGACGTCATGCCGTTGCCGTCGGCGTTGTTGCCGTCCCAGACGGTGATCTTGTCGATCTTGATGTTCTTGACGGCCTCGACCTGCGTGCGAACCAGCTCGGGCAGCTTGTCCGTGATGAGCATCAGCACGGCCTTGTCCGGGTCGCCGCCAGCCGCGCGGACGAGTCGGTCGTAACCCTCGGCCTGCTTGGTGAGGAGCTCGTACGTACCGCGCGCTTCAGCGTCCATCTTGGCGAAGATGGCGTCTGCCTGACCTTTGGCTATGCGGCGCATCTTCTCGGCCTCTGCTTCGGCGTTGATGATGGCCTTCTCCTTTTCGATCTCGGCAGGCACGACCACGTTGGCCGTCTGCGTCGCCTTCTCACGCTCAGCACGCGTCATTTCAGCCTCGCGCTCCGACTGATAAGCCTCTTGCAGGGCCTTGGCCGTCTGCACCTTCTCGGCGGCTACGGCGCGACGCGCCGCTTCGGCCTCCTTCTCACGACGCGTGGCCTCGGAGTTGGCGATGGCAATCTTGGCGTTGTTCTCACCCTCGACCGCCAGCGCGTTGGCTTCGGAGGTGCGGATACGCGTGTCACGCAGTGTCTCGGCGATGCGGATGTCTTTGTCACGGTCGGCCTCGGCCTTACCGATTTCACCGAAACGGTTCTGTTCGGCGACGCTCTTCTTGGCCTCGTTGATGGCCTTGGCGGCGGCTTCCTTACCGAGCGCCTCGATGTAGCCCGACTCGTCGCGGATGTCGGTCACGTTGACGTTGATCAGCTTCAGACCGATCTTCCGCAGCTCAGCCTCGACGTTGGCGCTGACGTTGGCCAGGAACTTATCGCGGTCGGAGTTGATCTCCTCGATGTCCATCGTGGCGATGACGAGGCGCAGCTGACCGAAGAGGATGTCGGTGGCAATGTTTTGGATGTTGTGCGTGTTCTGGCCGAGCAGGCGTTCGGCCGCGTTGGTCATGCTCTCCGGTTCGGTGGAAATACCGACGGTGAATCGGCAGGGCACATCCACGCGGATGTTCTGCTTACTCAGCGCGTTGGTCAGGTTACACTCGATGGAGATGGGCGTGAGGTCGAGGAAGGCATAGTTCTGAAACACGGGCCAGATGAAGGCGGCACCGCCGTGGATACAGCGTGCGGAGCTGACGCCCCCCTCTTTGTTGCGACCGGTTTTACCGTAAACGACCAGGACTTTGTCCGACGGACAGCGTTTGTAACGCGAAAGGATCGAAGCGAACGTCACGAAAAGGACGCCCGCGATCACTACGATTAAATATAAACTGGGCATAAGCTATTGAATTAAGATTGTTTCGAATGATTGCTGATGATACGGTTTGTCACGCTTTATAATCGGTTATTCCTAACCGGTTGCCCGATGGATCCTCAAACTCGACGGCCCAACCCGTTTGGATTGGGAAGGGCTCGGAGAGGAATCGGACACCTCTCTCTTTCATCTGGGCATACTCGGCGGCCACATCTTCTACCTCTATCCACAAAGCCGGTTTGGCATCCGGGAATCGCGCCGTATCCTTGAGAATGAGTGCCGGCTCGTCGTCGCCGATACGATAGGCGACCATGCCCATAGAGGAGAAATCAAACTTCACGGCTAAACCCAATACATCGGCATAGAAGCGTTTGGTCGCTTCAAAATCATTTGCGGGGAAGAAATAATTATCTGTTTTCATAGGATGGATGATGATGTAAACTATACTTTCTCTACCAGCACCGTATGTCCGTTCAGGACGGCGACGACGCGGATGGGAGCTTCGTTAGGTAGGCGATCGCCTTCGGTCATGGCGTTGTACTCGCGGATGGCGCCGCGCACGGTGATTTGCACCTTGCCTTCGCCCGTGCGGCCGGCCGGAATGGTCAGGTAGACCGACCCCTTGCAGCCGACGAGCGCCTCCGGCTCGATGGTGCCCGACTGCTGCATGCCGCTCATCCACTTAAATAGGTACATGACGGCGCAGACGAGCAGCACACCGACCACCACGCCGCCCACGAGCATGAGCGTGGTGCTCTCCGTCGAGGCACGCAGGGCGATGGCCGTCCAGCTGAAGCCGAGCATGAAATTGATCAGGTTCCGAAACGTGAAGAGTTGGAAGGGGGTCGATTCGCCCGCGCCATCGGCGGACATGTCGCCGTCGAAATCCCCGTCGAAATTCGTTTCCGAATCCATCCCCACGAACGTCATAATACTTTGAATGATGAACACCACCGACGCGGCAATGGCGATGCCCCAAAGGGTCTGCATAAACGGATCCAAGGATCCCCACCAGGTTTGCATAGGTCTTCTGCTTTTAGATCGTTAAAAATTCACGGGCAAACGTAAGGAATAAGCCCTGAAAATCGCATTTCTGATTGGCGATGGCACTTCAAACGCATTTTGCATGCTATTGCCAATAGGAAATGGGTGATCTCGTAAACAACGTGAGTTCGATGAAAGAATGGACTCCCTAATCCCAGGAGAATGTCCTTGATCGCGCGCTGTAAGCGGCCAAAGTGCTTTTGGAAATGCTTGCACCGGCGGTGCAAACCTCAAAAACCACTTTTCACCTCTTGCACCACCTCTGCAAGCCATAAAAAGTACTTTTTAGTCGTTGCACCGCTGGTGCAAGCATTTCCAAAAACGTTTTGGCCTTCGTGTGACTCACGCAGAAACTCTTTGCTGGCTTTATTCTTTCGTCGAACTCACCGCAAAAAAAGGGGCGCCCCACTTTCATGGAGACGCCCCCTCTAAAGATTGATCGGCTGCGCTTACGCTACTTCAGGTAATCGATGAAGTATTGCGTGATGCGCTCGTGCAGGTGTACGCTCTGATGGCCGCGCATGTTGTGCGGCTCGCCGGGGTAGACGAAGAAGTCGGGCTGTGTGCCGGCAGAGATGCATTCCCTTGAGGAAACGCAGGGCGTTCTGCGGCAAGACGACGGGGTCGTTCATGCCGATAATGATCTGCAATTTGCCCTTCAGGTTCTTGGCCTTGGGCAGCAAGGAGCCGGCCGCGTAACCCTCGGGATTATCCTGCGGGGTGCCCATGTAGAGCTCGCCGTACTGAACTTCGTACCAATTCCAGTCGATGACCGGGCCGCCGGCCACACCCACTTTGAAGACGTCCGGATAGGTAGTCATCAGGTTGATGGTCATGAAGCCGCCGAAGCTCCAACCGTGGATGCCGAGGCGATTGGCATCGACGTAGGGCAAGGTCTTGAGGAAATCCACGCCCTTCATCTGATCCTTCATCTCTTCGGTACCGAGATGGCGGTAGGTGGCCTGCTCGAAGTCGCGGCCTCGGTCGCTACTACCGCGGTTGTCGAGGACGAAGACGATGAATCCCTTCTGCGCCATGTAGGCCTCCCAGCCGCGCAGGCGATAGTGCCAATAGGCGTCGACGTTGCGCGTCATGGGGCCTCCGTAAACGTAAACGACGGTCGGATACTTCTTCGAGGCGTCGAAGTCGGCGGGTTTCACCAGGCGATAGTAAAGATCCGTGCGACCGTCGGCGGCCTTGATCGTTCCGGAGGAGATCTGCGGCTCGGCGTAGTCCTTCCACGGGTTTTCGGCGGTGAAGTAACGCGTGCCTTTGTCGGTCTTTAGGTTGATAAAGTCGATGTTACGCGGCACCGTTGGCTCGGCGTAGTTGTCGATGATCCATCCTCCGTCGGGCGAGAGGGCGCGGTCGTGGAAGCCGCTTGGGGAAATGATGTTGGCGTGTACCCCGCGACCGTTGTCGAGCAGTGTGCGCTTGCCCGTGGCAATGTCTACGGCGTAGAGGTTGCTCTGTATCGGGCTGCTTTCGGCCGAAAGAATGATGGCGCGTTTTCTCGCCTTGTCGAAACCAAGCAGGTCATAAACGACGAAGTTGCCGCTGGTCAGCTGACGCAGCATCTCGCCCTTGGTGTTGAAGAGGTAGAGGTGGTTGTAGCCGTCCTTCTGGCTTTGGAGGATGAACTTATCGGCGTCCCACGGCAGGAAGGTGACGGAAGTGTAAGAGGTGATGTACTTCTCGTGATGCTCGGTGTAGAGTGTAGCGCGCTTGTCGCCCGTTACGGCGTCGTAAGCGTCGAGGCTCATCTCGTTCTGCTTGCGGTTGAACTCCTTGAGGTAAATGGTCTTTCCGTCAGGGCTCCAGCCGATGTTGACGAAGTAGCGGTCTTTGGGGCTGCCCACCTTGAGGTAGATCGTCTTGTCGGCCTTCACGTCATAGACGCCGACAGTCACTTCGTGGGTGGTGCGTCCGGCCATGGGATACTTCTCCGGAGCGAGTACGGCCATGCTATCTGGATCCACGTCGACGAGGGGATAATCGGGCACCATCGTTTGGTCCATGCGATAGAAGGCGAGGCGTGAGCCGTCGGGGTTCCAGAAAGTGCCTTTGTAGATGCCGAACATCTCGCGGTAAGCGGTGACGCCGTAGACCATTTCGCGGCTACCGTCGGTGGAGATCTGTCGTACCCGACCCTCACCGTCGATCACGAAAAGGTTGTGGTCTCGTACGTAGGCTGTGGCGCGTGAGGCCGGAGCAAAGTCGGTATGTTCCTGTAAGGCGGAGGCTTGACGCCAAACTACACGATGCGCTTTCCAATCGACGAGCATGCGCTCCGTGATGTTTTCGACCAGCACGAGCGACTGTTTGGCGTAGGGAAAAGTGGCGTATCGGAGGCTCTTCACACGATGGTTATCATCCTTAGCGCCGATCCACTGGTTGATGTCGGCGAGGGTGAAGAGGCGCGTTTCGCGTCCGGTGGTCTTGTTGATCAGGGCGCAGAAGTCTGCGTCGGTACGCACGGCTTCCTCGCCCCACCACACGATGGAACGGTTCTGAGGCGTCATGTTACGGTAGTTCGTCCCGCCGAAGTTGAGATCCTCCAGCGTGAAGAGTTTTTTCTGTGCCGCTCCCGTCTGCGGGATGGCTGCGGATAGGGTCATGGTGAGTGCCAATGTGAAATACGTTTTGAATCTCATGATTTGATGATTGATTGTGTTATAAAATAAAAGCCGGTGCAAGTCTGCCGATCTCGCAGCCCTGCACCGGCCATTCTTTCCTTTGGGTTAATCTGCTCTCCCGCTTGTCTTAATATTCAAGCTAAGGGGAGGCTTCATTAGAATTTGACTTTCGCTCCGAATGATACGGTGAACGGACGGATATATCCGCCGACAGCCAGGTAGTTTTCGATGTTCTTCGGCTTCAGGTCGGAGGTCGATACGCCACCGCTGGCACCACTTACGTTAAGCAGGTTGACGAAGTTGACGGAGAAGTCTACGTTCTTGTTCAGCGCATAGCTTACGCCTGCGAAGGTGGTCCAAAGGCCGTTGAACTTGAAGGTGTTCAGCTTATTGATGTAGTACGCGCTGGAGTAGCGTGCACTCAGCCAGATGTTGAACTTGTCGTACGTATAGCTCGGGTTCAGCTCGATAATCATGTCGCTGATACCGGTCGTCTTCTTGTCGCTGAAGCTGACGTGCTGCGACGTTCCGTCGTTAAACTTCGGGTTGATCTCGTAGTTCTTGTAACGCGGATCTTGCAGGGTGAAAAGGGCGTGGAAGGTGAAGCCTTTAGCCGGCTGCAACACCATGTCAGTAGTCCAACCGAGCGTCTGTACGTCGTAGTTCACGAACACGGTCGTGAAGTCTGTTTCGTTGTTCGGGTTGTTGAACTGCGTGCGCCACTTGTAGTTGGTCTGGCGAATGAACGAGAGCTGAGAAGCCAGCTGAATCCAAGAGTTGTTCCAGAAGATACCAGCGCGGCCCAAGTGGATGTTTACGGGGTCGAGATTCGGCATTTCTTCACCGGCGAAGTCGTAAGCATAGGGGTGACGCATAGCAAAAACGTATTCACCCGTCACACCGAATCCATCGAGCAACGTATAGCGGCCGTTGATGGCGGCAGCGGGGTTGATCCACTGCTTAGAAATCTCGATCAGTTTGCCATCCTTGATGCTCCAGTTCTCTTTGCGGATGTTCTCGGGATGGTCCGGCTTCACGTCGAGCGACTTCCGATAGTTCATGTAAGCCATCGGTGAAAGACCACCGATGCCGTAGTACTCCATGCGGAGACCGCCGGAGAGCCACAAGCGATCCGTAGCTTGCCAGTCGTCAGATACGTAGAGAGCAGCCTTCTCCTCGTGCATGTCCATGTACTCACCCGTCCAGTTGCAACCGGTGATGAATTCGCCCTTCTGAAGCAGCCATACGGGCGATGCCTCTAAAGTCTGCACCATCGTTCCGGCGCTGGAGTTGACGAACGAACGTCCCCACCAGAAGTTCATACCGGCGCGCCAGCTGTGGCGTGCGGAAGCGCGAGAGAGCTCAGCTGTCGTCATCCAAGTAGATTCGAAGCCCTTATCGCGGCTCAGGTAACGCTGCAAATATTTGCCAGTGTACTCCTCGCCCACTTTGTGGCCCTTAGCGTCGTAAGCGTAGGTGAATCCGTCGCCGGCCTTAGCTGTACCGACACCGTTTTGGTCTGGACGAGCCTGGTCGAGGTTACCGCGGCGCACCTTACTGGAGACGTACAACTTGACCCCGTTGTCGAATTCATAGTCGAGGCGGGCCAAGAGGTCGTGGCTGTGGTTGGCGTTGTTGTGCAGACGGAGCACGTCTTTATACTCGCCGTCTACCACGTCGTAGTAACGATAGCGACCGTTGTTCGGCATCAGGTTGTCTTTACCCAACCGGAAGCCGGGATACTCCTTCGACGTTCCGTCGCCCACGTAGTAGTACGGGCCGATGTTGTCGAAGAAGAGGCGGGTGTTGACGTGTTTGTAGAGGAGGCTGAAGACGCCCTTGCCGTCCTTCCACGTCTTGGTCAAACCGGCCTTGAAGATTTCCATCTTGTCGGCAATGTCCGCATCCTCCAGCTTGATCGTTCCTGGATCGTGGTTGACAAACATGCCGGCGGTGTAGCTCCATCCTTTGCCAATGGGGCCAGAGAGGGCGATGTCGAAGCGCTGCAATCCGTAGATGTTGGTGTTGTAGGCGGCGCGGCCCTTCGAACTTCTCCGATCCACGACGGGTGGTGGAGAGTACGGTGTAGTTGACTGTACCATTCGTGATGGCACTTTCACTGATGGACGAGAGACCGATGTGGTCATGAATGCCCATGGCGGTCCAATAGAAATAGGGTACGCCTGGCCACTCGTCGTAGGTCACGGGTAGACCGTCTTCAAAGATGGTTGCTGATACGCCTGCCGGGAGTCCGATCGAGATCTGTCGCGGACGGTTTTCGGCCGATGCGTTAAGCAACACATTGCGGTTCTTTACTTCCTTGGTGTTGGGCACCGCGGCGGTGTCCTTGCTCACTTCGTCATGCTGTGCATGTGCCGCAAAGGGCAAAGCGAGCGCTGCTGATAGAATGAAAATACTGGTTTTCACGTCGTGATTACTATAAAATGATTATCTCTAATTGGTTGTGTTCTGCGATATGTTTGTGGAAGAGGGACAAAAGGAAGCCCGAGGACTCCGACAGATCTGTTCTCTCTGCCAGCCTCGGGCCTTGACCATCACTTCGTGTAGAAGTCAATTAAATGCGTGAGTGCCCGCTTACATACGGGGCAAATTCGGGGAATTGGTTGGTGCGCATACGGCAGTCTTGGAAGGCACGATAGACGCCTTTCACGCTGTAGCCTGCGCCTTCGTAGACGCCTACTTCCATTTTGTTTTTCTCCGTGGGGATGGTGGGGATCTTCGTGCCCTTCTTGATCAGGTCTTCCCACTTGCTGTGGAAGTCGACGAGTGTGGTCAGGTTCGGCTCCCACGGCTCGATGTCGTGCGGATAGAGCGGGATGAGCTCTTCCTCAAACGCGTATTCGTCGCCCAGACCAGCGATGCTGTGGCCAAATTCGTGCACTACGACGGGCTTGAAGTATTTGTGCCGCGTGGAGGTGAGGTTGTACGAGTTGTAGATGCCACCGCCGCCGTAGGTCTCGGAGTTGACCAGAACGATGATGTGTTCGTAGGGCGTGCCAGCCAGCTGGTCGTGCATGTCACGCAGGTTGAGCGTGGTCAGATAGCGATCGCTGTAGAAGGTGTCGAAGTGCGAACCGAGGACGGTGTTTTTCCACACGCCTTTGGAGGGGACACTGGTGCCGCTCTCTTTCGATTCGGACATGACGGCGATGACGTTGAAACGGCCTTTGAGCGACTTGAAGGGCTCGTGAGCAAAAAGCGCCTCGTTGGCCTCGGTGGCGTGGGCGATGAAGTCGTCCATGTCTTCCTTGCGATACCCTTCAGCGATGTAGGCGATGTGCATACACTTATTCGTGTCTGCGGCCTGCATGAGGGTCTTGTAGGGGGTCACTTCTTTCTCGCCGATGTGCTTGATGAGGATGTCAGACGGTATCACGCGATGGGTGTAGCTGACCAGGACGTCGAGGCGGCTGGTGCGCAGCTCCACGGTCACGTCGACCGTGTCCTTGGGCATAGGCAGGAGGAAGACGTTCTCGAACGATTTCCTCACCTGCTTGGCTTCCGGGTAGGCGAGCCACTCTTGAAAGAGGGTGGAGAAGGAGTTTTTGTAGATCACGCGACCGTCTTTCGATCGGACGGTGATGTCGCCGTTGCCCGCAGTGGGGACTTCGGCCAGGTTTTGTCGTTTGCCATACCAGCGAGGGATAGCGTTCAGTCGGATAACGGAGATCTCTTGTTTGTTGACATCTCCCGTAAAATCATAGTCGATGCGCAATGTCCGATCTTCAAAATAGTCATTGAAGTTCTGTGCGGAAGCCGCGGTGGCTCCACAGACAATACACATGGCCAAGAGTACCTTTTTCATACGGGGCATTTGTATTTATTGCGTTAAACTTGAATTATAACTTTGCGCCAAAGGTAAAGGAAAAGCCTTCGAACAATTGCAAGAATGAATCACTGAAAAATGCGCCATAGCCCGAAACTTATCCTGCTTTCTCCTCGCAACTCACTCTCTCTCATAGCCCTTATCGGGCTTTCTCCGGTATAATAAAAATGAAGCCCAGGGCGGCGCTTCCCTCTCCCCGCAGCCTGCGGGAGACGTCCGTAGCCCTACAATTGTCTCCTGCAAACTGCGGAGAATGTTCGTAGCCCTACGAAGTATCTCCTGCAAACTGCGGAGAATGTTCGTAGCCCTACGAAGTATCTCCTGCAAACTGCGGGAAATGTTCGTAGCCCTACGGAGTATCTCCTGCAAGTTGCGGGAGATGTTCGTAGCCCTACAATTGTCTCCTGCAAACTGCGGGGAATGTTCGTAGCCCTACGGAGTATCTCCTGCAAGTTGCGGGAGATGTTCGTACATCTACGATAAGCCCAAACAAATTGCAGGGGATGGTTCGACGTTTGGCGATAAGCCCAAACAAATTGCGGGAGATGTTCGTACATCTACGATAAGCCCAAACAAATTGCAGGAGATGTTCGCCAAGTGACGAATTGGGGCTACAAAGAAGCGGCGCCCACCTCTTGAGGTTGGAGAGGGGAGCGCCGCTGATGGAGTAATGGCCAGAAGGGGCAGAACTATTTCGCTTGATAGACGTAGCTAAACGTCACGACGCCGTTCTTCTGCCCCGTGGCGTCGCTGTAGTCCGTGAACTTCAGCTTGGCGTTGGCGCCGCTCTTGAACTTCACGACGTAGACTTTCCCTGAGAGCTTGTAGGTGTAGGGCGGCATGGTGCCGGTCGGGGTGCGGATCAGCCAGCCGCCGAGGGTAGCGTTGAGGCTGGATTGAGCGGCATAGCCTACGAGGCCTTGCTGCATCTTCGACATGTCTGTGATCACGCGCGCCTTGACTACGGTGTCAGGCTTGTAGCCAGCGGCGGGCAGGCTGGTCACTTTGTCCAGCTCTGTCTCTGTGGTGGCAACGGCTTCGCCTGCGTTGGTCTTGACCTCAAAGCGGTGGATGGCGATGTGCCACTTGATCTTCACGTCCGACTCTGATCCCTTTCCGGGTGTTCGGTTAACCACGGAGTCGCGCTTCATACCTTTGAAGTAGACCCACTCGCTGAAGTCGCGATGTACTTCCGTCTCGCCCGTTTCGAGGTTGATGTAGGTCCAGTCGGCATAGTTCGTGGCGTCGACGGTCATCTTCTTCGTCACGCCTTGATCCGGCTTGGGTTGCGGTTGAGGCTGCGGCTGCGGCTGGGGTTGGGGCTGCGGCTGCGGTTGGGGCTGCGGCGTAGGCGTAGGTTCAGGCTTGTCATCGCCACATCCAACCATCATTGTCATACTACACGCCATGAGCGCGAGCATCATCAGGTGCTTCATTTTCATCATTTCGTCAGGTTTTTATTGGTTATTAACGGCCGCAAAAGTAGAGGCGCCTGTAGGGGGTCACAATCCCAATTAGGGGGGATTTCGGATTGGCGCAATCACCGAAATTCGGGACGCACCGAACGCAAGCGGGCGGATCCGCTTCATTGCAGACCCGCCCGCAGACTGATTCTCGTCGTTCCATTCGCCGCTACTTGTTCGCTGGATGATCATAGGGGCTGGTACGAACGTCCCAATACATCTTGGAGTAGTAGTTGTTCGTGCCTCCTTCGAGCTTCGATACGGCAGCGTTGAAGTTCTCGCCGTTCAGCGTACTCTCGTTCGTGGGGTACTTCACGCGGGGGATGATCATCCCCTTGGTGTCGGAGAGGGGGTTGAACTTGATCGTGTTACCCTTAGGCCCGATGAGGGAGACCTCACCCGGACGAATGAGCTGGTCGGGATAGCCCGTCCGACGGATCTCGACCCAAGCCTCGGTGCCGTTCATATAGAGGTCGATGTACTTCTGGAGGGCTACGGCCTCAGCGTCCACCTTCTTCGAGACGGCGTCGACGTATTTATCGAGGTCTTCGGTGGAGATGGGCTTGCCGTTCAGCGTGGTCCAATACGTGACGGAGGCGCGGACGCCCGTCTTGTATTCATCGGCCGAAAAGCCTTTGTATTCACTGAGGATGAACTGCAGTTCGGCGTAAGTCATGATGGGCACAGAGAAGTCCTTGGGAGAGGTGAATGGGCGGGTTGCTGTACCAACTCGGCGCTATGTTGCGATAAGCAGAAGACATATCACCGCTGGCGATGCCGAAGGGGATGCCGATGTATTTTCCATCACGCGGCGTGGTGTAGACCTCCAGTCGAGGATCTACGACGCCCGCCCAGGGGTGCGACTTCTTGTTGAGCGTATCGGGTTGTCCCTTGAGGATGTCCATGAAGGGCCGCGCAATGGTGAAGTCGTTACGCTGGGAAACGAAAAAGCCTTCGTAGAACTGGCAGTAGTCCTGCCCCGTGGTGGAATACTTAAAGACGGCGTTATCGGCATTGCTTTCGAAGACGCCATCCTTGAGCGCTCGGCGATGTAGGTCTTCCAGTTGCTGTCCACTTTAGAGAGGTGGATGGCCAGGCGGCACTTGAGGCTGTTGGCAAACTTCTTCCACTTCGCGGCGTCGCCTTTGTAGATGATGTCGCCACCGATGAAGGCCTTCTCCTTGACGTCGATCATCTGCGAAGCCTCGGTCAGCTCACGGATCATGGCGGCGTAGATGTCCTTCTGGTCGTCATACTTGGGGTGATAGACGTCCTGGATCAGTTTGCCAGCCTCCGAGTAGGGCACATTGCCCCACGTGTCGGTGATGATGGAGAGCATCCAGACCTTCATGATCTTGGCGGCTGCGATCTGGTTCTTGTTGTTGCCATAATTGACCGAGATGGCAGCCTTCTTCGGGTCGGTGTTAAGCTCGATGATGCGATCCATGTAGTAAAGGTTACGGTAGAAGCTATTGAAGTAACCGTTGTTCACTGATTCACGAATCTGATAGCGATCTTCCTCCGTGTAGTTGCGTTGCGCCCAATACTGGCTGTAGGTGAGGCATTGGCGGGCGCTGAACCAGTTGTCGTAGACGTCGTCCATCATGTGCTTTTGGGCGCCGCTCATCAACATGTGCGAGGGAACCTCTACGGGGTTGTTCGGGTCGACGTTCGTCGTTTCCAGCTTCTCGCACGAAAGGGCAAAGACACCAGCCACGACGGGCAGAACGAGGTATTTGTATGTTGCTTTCATCACTGCAAATTCTTAGGTCGTTAAAATTTCAAGTTCACGTTGAATCCGAAGTTCGCCACCGAAGGCAGTGCGCCGCCTTCGATACCCTGAATGTTTCCAGAGCCGGTGACGATCATTTCCGGGTCGAAGTGCTTCGTATCCGGACCCCAAACGGCCAGGTTACGACCGTAGGCTGATACGCGTACGGCTTTGAAGAAGGCGTCCTTCTTCTTGAGCGGAATGGTGTAACCGATGTTGATCTCGCGGAGCTTGATGTAGTCCGATCTGAGCACATTCTGCGCTGCGGGGCCTGAGTTATGGTCGTTGCCGTACTGCTTGGCTGAGATCTTGGTCGTGTTGGGCGTTCCGTCTTCGTGCACGCCCTCGAGGACGATACCGTTTTCACGGATGCCGTTGGCGGCAGACTCTTCAAGCATACCGGAATACATTCCCCAGAGGTAAGACGTGGAGAAGTAGTGGCCGCCCTTAGAGAAGTCTAGGAGTACGCTCAGGTCGATGTTGCCCAAGCGGAACGTGTTGCTCCAGCCTCCGGTGAAGTCGGGGAAGATGCTGCCCAAGTTCACGTTGCCGTCGGTGTACATATAGCGTCCGTTGGCGTCGATCAGCTTGTTGCCGTTCTTGTCATACTTGAAGTCCGTGCCCATGATTACGCCATAGGCCTCGCCCTTCATGGCGCCAATCTCCACCTTGAACGGTGCGCTGGCGATGCGGTAATAATCGACCACCATCTCCTTCACCTTGTTCTTGTTCGAGGCCAACGTGAGGGCCGTCTCCCAAGTGAAGGTGCGGCTACGAATGGGCAGGACTTTCACCATAAGCTCCATACCCTTGTTTTCGATCACGCCACCGTTCACCACGCGGAAGGTGTAGCCCGTAGTCCCTGAAACGGACAGCGGAACGATCTGATCCTTCGTTTGGCTGGCGTAGACCGTAGCTTCGAGGCTGACCCGGTTGTCGAAGAGCGAGAGTTCGAGTCCGGCCTCGAAGGAGTTCGTCGACTCGGGCTTCAGGTTCTCGTTTTTGAGCGTATTGCTAACGACGTAGCCCGGTGTGGAGGGGTCGACATGGGTGTACTGCGTCATGGTGTTGATCACCTGATACGGATCGGTGTCGTTACCCACCTGAGCATAGCCGAGGCGCAGCTTTCCGAAGTTGAGCCACGTGAGCTTATTCTTCAGCAGTTCCGAGAAGACAAAGCTACCCGTCACCGAGGGATACATATAGGAATTGTTGCCCACGGGCAGCGTCGACGACCAGTCGTTACGCAGCGAAGCATCGAGATAAAGCATGCTGCGCCAGCCGAGCGTTGCGCTGGCAAAGACGGAGTTGATGGCCTTCTTGAGCTGGTAGTTCTCGGCCGTGGCGGGTGAGACGGAGTTGCTCATGTTGTAGAAGTCCGCAATGGCCAGTCCGCCCACGGTGCGACCGTACGTCATCTCGTAGTGGCGTTTCATCAGGTTGGCGCCCAAGTTGGCGTTCACGGTGAGGTCGCCCACGGTCTGGTTGTAGAGGAGCATGAACTCGTTGTTCAGCTCGTACTGCTGGCGGGCCGACTCCTTGTACTGGGACTGCTCTTGCGAGTAGACGGCGTTACGCTCGAACTGCTTGTCGGCGAAGAAGTCCAGGTTGGCCTTGTATTGGAACTTCAGGCTGGGCAGGATATGGTAGACGAAGCCCACGTTGCCATAGACGCGGTTACGGGTATCGTTCTGATAGTTCTCGTAGCGACTCCAATAGGGGTTGTTGGCGTAGGCAGGGCGCGGATCGTTCCAGTCACTGCGATTCCAAGTGATCTGCGAGCCGTCGATGGGACTCTTGTAGAGGGCCTCGAGCTCCTTCATGTCCAGCTGGCGGTGGCCCCACTGGATGAATTTCTCCATCACGTTGTTGTTGTCGTAACCCGTCTGCGAACGGCCGCGAGCGGCGGAGTTGAAATAGGTCACGTTGGTCATCACCTCCAGCTTTTTATCGGCGCTGGTGGTCGAGGCGGAGACATTGAAGACGTTCTTACGCAGCGAGCTGTTCGGCATGTAACCACTAAGCTCCGAGTTGGTGTAAGAGACACGTATGGACGAGCGGTCCGTAGCCTGCGAGATGGCGACGTTGTTCGTGAACGAGACCCCGGTCTTGAAGAAGGTCTCCACGTCATTGTCCGGAGTCTTCCAGGCGGACGTCTTCGGGTTGCCCACCTGGCCACCGATCTCCCAGCGTGCCAGGTCGGCCCATGAGAGCACCTGTTGGTTGTCCAGCTTCGGCCCCCAGCTTTCGTCCGTGGCATAGTCCGGATAGAGGTACTTCTGCCCGTTGATCATCACCTCGGCAAACCCACCTTCGCCGCCACCGCCATAGAGCTTTGCAGCTTAGGCAGTTTGTTAACCACTTCGAATCCCACGGCGGTGTTGAACGTAATGCCGTAGCCTTCGTTCTTCGCTCCCTTCTTGGTGGTAATCATCACGACACCGTTCGTGGCGCGTGAGCCGTAGAGGGCCGATGCGTTGGGCCCCTTGAGCACGGAGATGCTTGCGATGTCGTCCGGGTTGATGTCCTGAATCAGGTTGCCATAGTCATAGCCACCTCCACCGCGGGCGGTGCTATACTGGTCGCTGCCCGCGCTACCTGCGTCGTTAAAGCCTTGGCCCTCGATGGGCACGCCGTCGATCACGAAGAGGGGCTGGTTGTTGCCCGATATAGAGCTCGTGCCGCGGATCAGGATCTTCGACGAGCCACCCATCGATCCCGCGCCGCCGGCGATTTGCAGACCAGCCACTTTGCCCTGCAACGCATTGATCGGATTGCTGACTCCACCACGCGATTTCAACATTTCATCGCCACCCACCTCGGTCACGGCGTATCCAAGCGCCTTCTTTTCTCTCGATATGCCGAGGGCGGTAACCACCACCTCGTCCAGCGCCAGATTTGCGCGGAGCACCGTGGTCACGTGCTTATCCGAGATGGGAATTTCTTCTGATCGCATCCCCACGTAGGAGATGATCAGGGTTTTGGCAGAGGCGGGTACGTTCAGCGTATAGCGTCCGTCCATGTCTGTGACGGTGCCCGCGTTTGCGGCGCCTCTGACGGTGACTGCTGCGCCGATGATGGGTTGCCCATCCTCATCGGAAATCACCGTTCCACTCACTTTCACCGTTTGGGCTACGGTCCACCCTATACCTATGAGGAGGTATAGGAGAATCATTGTAATCCTTTTCATAGAAACTCTCGTGTGTTAGTTAATAGTCAGCTTAAATTTCTCATATCTCGACGGGGCAAAAATAGAGCATCATTTGAGAAAATACAACTTTTGAGTGATATTCCTTCGTTTTGATCTTTGATTCGATTTCAATTCATCAGCGAAACGAGCTTTTTAGCTTACAGCTTAGAACCTATCGAGAGCCGTGCTGACAGAGCGGCTTTCACAAGCATTTATCTCGACAAGCAACCTTTTACGCATCGCTTGCAACGTATTTTCACCCACGAGCAGCTGCCCGAAAAAGGCCTTCGGCGTAATTTATTTCCCCAGCAAATGGCTGGACTGAGCCATTAATAGGTTTCTATTCATAAGCCGCGGGGCAAAATCTGCTTATAATCGGATTTTATTCGGCGGCCCAATAGCTGGAAAAGCCTTCAACGGGTTCCTATTCATAAGCCGCGAGGTGGAATCTGCTTACAACCGGATTTTATTCGGAGGCCCAATAGCTGGAAAAGCCTTCAACGGGTTTCTATTCATAAGCCGCGAGGTGGAATCTGCTTACAACCGGATTTTATTCGGTGGCCACGCTCCGCAGGGCGCCCCTCTCCTACTCTCCATGGGCGGCCCTTTTCTGTCGGTGGCTCCTATATATATAATGTATAGGGGCAGCGGAGAGAAAGTTGTTCGTTTTTTTTGTTGGGTTTGTTTATCGGTTACAAATAAAGGGTTACATTTGCGGTGCATAAAGCAGAAAAGAGATGACTCAAACAATCAAATACCCTCAGACGATGAGCTACACAGCCCCCAGAGCTGCGAAAAGTATCATGCCTTCACGGCTACGACCGCTCCGTGGCTCCCGATAGACTTTCAATTTGCCATGCCATGAACGATTCAGCTGTATTATATATGTACGCGCAGACCTACGGCGCCTCGGCCGCTTTCGCCGGAGACGCCACAGCCCACTTCGGGCGCGCTGAAGCCTCAGTCGGACAGTCGGACGGGCACCCCCACTCAGGAGGCGCCCCCGATGGACTCTCCGTCGTGTGCTTTGATCACCTGATGGCCCCCGCCGGACTTTCCAGCGAGAGCCCCCTCCGCTCCGCCGCTCCCGTCGTAAAATCCGGCAGGAGCCGCCTGCACCCAGTCGCCCTCGCCGTAAAGTACGATAAGAGCCGTCTGCACCCAGTCGCTCCCGTCGTAAAATCCGATGAGAGCCGCCTGCACCCAGTCGCCCTCGCCGTAAAGTACGATAAGAGCCGATTGCACTCAAGCGCCCCTGCTGGAGAACCCGACAGGAGCCGCTTATGCTCAGACACCCCCGTCGGACTCTCCAACGAGGCGTCTTTTTGCTCAGACGCCCCCGTCGGACTCTCCAACAGGGCGTCTTTTTGCTCAGACACCCCCGTCGGACTCTCCAATGAGGCGTCTTTTTGCTCAGACACCCTCGTCGGACTCTCCAATGAGGTGTCTTTTTGCTCAGACACCCTCGTCGGACTCTCCAATAGGGCGTCTTTTTGCTCAGACACCCCCGTCGGACTCTCCAACAGGGCGTCTTTTTGCTCAGACGCCCCCGTCGGACTCTCCAATGAGGTGTCTTTTTGCTCAGACGCCCCCGTCGGACACTCCAACAGGGCGTCTTTTTGCTCAGACACCCCCGTCGGACTTTTTTCGGGGGGATGATGTAGCCCGGTGGCCCCGGTCGGAACATCCGGCGGTGGGCCTATCGCGGTCAGGCGCTGCTATCGGAGCACGTGGCAGCCGCCCCATTCTTTGCGGTGCTCCAGTCGGGCCGTTCGACGTGAGCGCGGGATCGACAGCCGTCCGCGGCAAAAAATGCTGCGAGGGCCGTCGGCGCCTCCCCGCCCCTCGGGCCGCTTCCGACATCTACCCTTTCACATTAGTGTTAAGCCAAAAACGTTGATGTCCATGAAACCTGTAAAGGCTATAGACAAAACAATGAGTGGGCAGTACCAACTGGACCTGCACACAGATTATCAACAACGCCTCTATGGCGTGATCTCGAAAATCGAGCCGGAGAAAATCTTCCTCGACGCAGCCGACATCGCTCGGTGGCACACGGGGATCGAATCCGAGAGCGAAATTGCCCGTGAGGGGCGTGCTTCCAAAGAGTCTGAATCGATCAAGAAGAAGGACGAGGAGCGCGACGAGATCATCACGGCCCTGTTCCAAGAGATTCGGCAGGCCGACAAGTCTCCCATCCCCACCCGCCAAGCCTCGGGCCACGTGCTGCGACTGATCGTAGACACCTACAAGGGCCTGCAGAGCGAACGCTGGGCCGGAAAGACGGCTCACATCAACGGCCTGCTCAACGACCTGGGTAAGCCCGAGTCCGCAGCCGCGGTGACGGCCATCGGAGTGAGCCAACTCGTGACCATGCTGCGCACGGCCAACGACGAATTCAACACCCTGCGTGAGTCGCGATCGTCGAAGGCAGCCGGCATCAACCTGCCCTCCAGCGCCTCGGTGCGGAAGGCTAACGACCAGATGACCACCGACATCTTTTTCCACATCCAAATGGCCTACTCAATGGCCACCAACGAGGCGGAACGGAAGGTGGTCGGCGAATTGATCGACCAGATCAACCAGCGTATCCGCGAGGCCAAAGCCACCTTTAACCAGAGCGAGGCCCAACGGAAACGTCGCGACAAAAAGCGGAGGGGCAACGACCCCGACATCCGTTTACCGGAGGACGAGAAGCCCAAGAAGCCCGACGGGCCGAAGGATCCGAAAGATCCCAAGGACCCGAAGGAGCCTAAGAAGCCGGAGACGCCCGGTGGTGGCGAGCCGCCCAAGAAACCCGACGAGAAACCCAAGCCGGGTGGCGACGGTGGCGGCCCAGATATCCATCTGCCGGAGGAATAGGCGGAGCGATCTGAGAACGATTTGTTGAACAACTCAACCAGCCGGGTACATATGGAGGCGACTCTGATGTATCCGGCTTTTTTTCATACCCCGCTTCGTCGCCCGATTTGCATCCATTTTCGCCACGGTATTGCACAGGCGGGGGCGATATTTGGGGCCATCATATACGCTAAAAACATCACTACAATGAAGCACTACTTCCTTTTCCTTATTGCATGGCTGAGCCTCTCGCTCTCGGTGGCTCACGCCCAACATCACGCCTTCAGCGGCCGAGTGACGGACACGCAGCGTCAGCCCTTGGTTGGCGTGCGCGTGCTGCTCTCCCGCGGCGATTCGCTCATGGCTGCCTGCCTGACGGATGCAAAGGGGCGCTTCGCATTGTCCGATCTGCCGGCGGACACGTTTCGCTTGCAGATGATTTTTCCCGGCTTTACGACGATCGAGGAGATATGCCCCCTGACGCGTGACCTCCGCACGACGTTCGTCATGAACGAGGAGATGACCGGGCGGCTGGACGAAGTGACCGTCACCGCCTCGGCCTCGGGCGTCGTTCGTCGCACAGCCACCGGCGAGGTGTTCCGCCTCTCCGACTCTGCCCGCGCCTCGGGCGACCCCTACCGCGCCCTCCGCGAGATTCCCCGCCTTGCCGTCAACGAGTCGCTACAAACCGTCAGCATGATAGACGGCAGCCAGCTGCTCGTGCTCATCGACGGCCGCATGGTCAATTCGGGCATCACGCCGATCGATCCGAAGGACATCGAGACGGTGGAGCTGATCGACGCCGTGGGCGCCCGCTATGTACAGATGGGCGTCCGCCACATCCTCAACATCCGTCTCAAGAAGAAACGCGACCCGTACCTCTTCTTCGAGGCCGCCACACGTCACGACATCCCGCGGCGCCACAGCTTCGGCGTGGTCTATTTCGAAGTCGGCAATCCCAAGGCCTCGCTCTACGGACGCGCCGTAGCCGAGGGCACGCACCACGACGACAGCCGCATCGACTCCCGCCAGAGCGACGTGAGGTACCTCAAGACTTACGACGGCCAAACGCGCAGCAACGATGGCTCCCTGATTGGCGAACTGCTCTTCAAATGGAGCATGTCGCCGCGAGACTATTGGGCGCTGCATGCCTACGGGTGGAAGAAGCACAAGACTTCCGAGTCGAATGGGCAGGGGGAGCTACGTATGAACACGCCCAGCGCCTTCACGTATGAAGGGTACGACAAGAACGACGCCTATGTCCTCACCTCGAGCCTCTACTACCTGCACGACTTCTCCGACCGTCGACGCTTCGAGGCCACCCTCGACTACAACCGCAACAGCGACACGGACAAAGGCGATCGCCGCGAGGTGTACGTCGCCCCCCATCCCTCCATCACCGACTATAGCTACGACAACCGACGCACCTCGGCCGGGCTCAATGCCGACTATTCCGCCTCTTGGGGCGAGGCCAGCAGCCTGAACGTCGGCACCACACTGCGCGGCGTCAGCGACCGCGTGGAGAAGTTCAGCTACCCGCCCGTGCCCGTCTTCCGCCACCGCGAATGGAACGGCTACGTCTACGCCTCCTTCAGCAGCCGACTGGGCCGACTCTACTACATGGCTTCGGCCGGCCTCGAGGCCATCCGACTGACCGCCGGCGACGCAACGAACGCCTACCTCAAGCCACGCATCTCCACCAGCGCCACGCTCAACCTCGGCGCCGGACACTCCACACGCCTCTCCTACACGCTCACCAACCGCGCCCCGTCGATCGGCCAACTCAACCCCTACAACACCTCCACCGACCCGCTCGTCATCACCCGTGGCAACCCCGCGCTGCAGCCCGAACAGTGGCACAACATCGCCCTCTCGCACACCTACGGCCGCGGTGGCCTCTACCTCATGCCCGCCGTCTACGTCGATCTGGCCTCGGACCTCATCCAGGCCCACGCCTATAACGACGTCAGCCACTTCGTCCGCACCTACCGCAATGCCGGACGTTACGCCACACTCTCGGCCGGCGGCATGATCCAGTATCGCTTCAAGGACAACCGCGGCAGTGCCTACATCAGCGCCTACCACATCGAGAACTACTTCGAGGGGCTCTCGCCCCGCCGCAGCCTTTCGCTCGGTGCCGGCGCATGGTACACGTGGGGCCGCTGGTACGTGGGCGGCGACATCTCCTACCGCAACTACACCTACACGCCTTTCTCGCGCACCCGCCAGCTGACGCCTGAATACTCGCAAGTGCAGGTGAACTACAACTTCACGAAGGACTTCTACATCGCCCTGGCCCTGCCCTACTTCATCGGACGGCTCGCAACCGAGACCAACACACGGGCGGACAGCTACTCGGCCTACTTCCGCCAAGAGATGATCAGCCAATCCTTCCGCCCGTGGGTGCTGCTGCGCTATACGATCCGCCGCAACGCCAAGTCGAAGATCCGACTCGACAACGTCGTCCACAGTCGCGAGGAGGGCATCTCGTTATAGGCCCCTCATCAAAGCAAGGTGCGACCGATGACCATCTCGTAGCCATCGGTCGCACCCTATTTTTCGAGGAGATCCGCCCATTTTCGCTACGGTATTGCATAGGCGGGGGGGAGGGGACGATATTTGGGGCCGTTATTTACACTAAAAACATCACCACAATGAAGCACTACTTTCTTTTCCTTATTGCATGGCTGAGCCTCTCGTTCTCGGTGGCTCATGCCCAACGTGGGTTCACTGGCCGCGTAACAGACGCGGCCGGTAAGCCGCTCGAGTTTGCCACCGCAGCGCTCTACGACTCGGACTCCGCCTTCTTCAAAGGCAGCGTCACCGACGCCACGGGCACCTTCCAATTCGACCGCGTATCCTCTGGGCGCTATACGCTTGAGGTCCGTTTAATCGGCTTTCAAACGGTGCGCAAACCCGTCGACCTCCGCGGCTCCGAACCGGACCTCGGCACGATCACCCTCACCGAAACGGGCGTCGGGCTGAGCGAAGTGACGGTCACGGCCGCCCGACCGAACATCACCAATCGCAACGGCGTGCTGACGACGACCGTCGTAGGCTCCGTGCTGGCCAACGAACACACGCTTACCGACCTGCTGGGGAAGATCCCGGGCATCATCAGCGACCAGGGCGGCATCTCCGTTTTTGGCGGAGGCTCGCCGATCTACTACCTCGACAACCGACGTGTGCGCAGCGGTACGGAGCTGAGCATGCTCGACGTGAAGAACATTCGCAAGGTCGAACTGCTGACCAACGCCGGCGCTAAGTATGGCGCGGACGTGACGGCGGTGATCAAGATCTACACCTTGCATCGCGCCACGGGCCTCTCCGTCGAGGCGGGCGCCAACGGTAGCCTCAGCGAGCGCTTCAGCCACGGCGAGCACGCCTCGATCGGCTACAAAACGAAGCGCCTCAACCTCTCGGCCTACTATGGATATAGCGACTATCGCAACCGCTCGCACCAATTCTCCATCAAGGGAATCGAAGCCGACACCGCACGCCAATACACCACCGACAGCCACCAGCTGCCCCGCAGCCGAGAGCACGACTACAGCCTCAGCGCCGACTGGGAGATCAGCAAAAAGTAAACGCGACTGCTATGCACACAAAATCATTAGTTGTACTTGCCATCCTGCTGCTGTTCGCAGCAGTGGGATGTGATAAGGAAGATTGGCGCTTTACAACCCCTAACCGTTTTGATGTGGATGCTTCTGCGCATCAGTTAGAAGTCGGCACGAGTATCGGCACCCTGATAAACTATGTCAGGATCAATGGACGAAAGGAGGTTGGATTATACAGTATGCAGCGGGTGACAAGTAGGTCGGTCTACATTCCGGCCGACGCCGATAGCTGTTGCGTGTATTGGAATGTTAATAATCCGACAAATTTGGCCGATACGATCGAAGTGATTGGGGGGTGGTTCAGTATCATGGATACAGGAGAGTTGAAACATATCCGTATTGATGAGAACGACAGTGGCAGAAATAGAGATCTTGTTATAGAGGTTTGCGGAGATGTCATCGGCCGGGATATTGTCATACATCAAAAGAAGAAGTAAATGACAGCTATGCGCATAAAAAGTAGGAATACATAAAGTCGCCCCACGCTTGAATCAAGGCGTCTACGTGGTCCGCGCAGGCACACACACCGAGAAGGTGTTCGTGGATTGATGTTGAGTTGTTGAATCGTTGAATCGTTGGCCGGGTACCCCGAATGCGGATATCCGGCCTTCGTTTTTCGTTTACCGTTTTCCCCGGCCGCCAAACGATCTTTTTTTCCTTTTCTTCGCCGGCGCTTTGGGCCATACGCCCCGGCTGAAGGCTAGCGAAGGCCTTTCTTCGGAGAAATTCCTCCAACCGAATGCTTTTTGAACGAATTTCTTCGGGGAAATTCCTCCGACCGAATGCTTTTGGACGAATTTACTCGGAGAAATTCCTCCAAAAGAGAGTCGTCGGTGAAAATTACTCAAGGAAATTCCTCCAAAAGAAGTCCGTCGGTGAAAATTACTCAAGGAAATTCCTCCAAAAGAAGTCCGTCGGTGAAAATTACTCAAGGAAACACCTTCAATGGAGGTCAGTTGGGCGTATTGCTTACTACAATTACAGGATTACACTCTAAATTTTACAGAAATGATACTTTACTTCAATCTCACCAAGCTCCGCCTGATGAATTTCTATCAGGTGATGACGAATGTGCAACTGTTCCTCTCAGGAAGATCTGGAGACGCTGAAGCTGAAAGACGCGGCCAAGGTCTTCGATGAGAAGTACAAGGCTTTCGACGCGGCCGTGCAACCGATGCGTGGCGACGTGGACACGAAAGAGCTGAACAAGCTCGACGAGCGACGCGACAAGGCCCTGATGGGGCTTTACGGACACGTGCGCGTCTTCACCGGCTTCCCCGAGGAGGCCAAGGCGACGGCCGCGCAACAGCTACAGGCCATCCTGCTGAAGTACGACAAGGCGCCGCAAACGAAGCCCTTACGCGAAGAAACGGCCATCGTCTCCAACGTCGTCAGCGACTTGGAGGTGGCTGACGCGAAAGGCCAAACTGACGCTGATCGGTGCCGAAAAATGGCTGGACGAGCTCAAGGACGCGAACAAGAAATTTGAAGCCGCCTACAACGCCCGTACGCAGCGCAACATGGATCTCGTGGGCCAAACCAAGGAGAAGCGTATCGCCCTCGACGGTGAGTATCGCCGCCTAGCCCACACGATCAACGCACTGGCCACACTCGGCGGCGAAGCGCCCTATAAACGTCTGATGAGCAGCATCAATGCGGACATACAGCAGGCCCTCCTGGCCGAGCGTCCGGAGACGAAGAAGAAGGAGCCCAAGGATCCGAAGGAACCCAAGCAGCCCAAAGAGCCGAAGGAACCGAAGACTCCCAAGGATCCGAAAGAGCCCAAACAGCCCGACACGCCCAAGAACCCCAAGGATCCGAAGAAGCCGGAGAAGCCCGGTGGTGGCTCGGGCGAGCAGCCTAAGCAACCGGGCGAGAAACCGAAACCGGGCGGCGACGGCAATCCGGACATCAAGCTGCCGGAAGAATAGGCGTCAGGGACGCCAGCCAAGTTTGCCGGGTACATGTAGGGGCGTATTGCATACGCCCCACCACACGGACCCGAAAGGGGCCGAATGATCCAACAGCCGGGTACACGTGGGGGCGTATGCAATACGCCCCTACAGCCTGCCGGAGGAATAAGCGCCCAGCCGTCATCCTTCTGTATGCATCTCATGGGGAGGCAAGACCTGGAAAGGATCTGCCTCCCCTTTTTTCACCCTCATCTATTGCACACATCCCTCACTACAATGAAGCACTACTTCCTTTTCCTTATTGCATGGCTGAGCCTCTCGCTCTCGGTGGCTCACGCCCAACGTGGGTTCACAGGCCGCGTGACAGACTCGGCCGGTAAGCCCCTCGAGTTTGCCACCGCAGCGCTCTACGACTCGGATTCCGCCTTCTTCAAAGGCAGCGTCACCGACGCCACAGGCACCTTCCAATTCGACCGCGTATCCTCTGGGCGCTATACGCTTGAAGTCCGCTTAATCGGCTTTCAAACGGTGCGCAAACCCGTCGACCTCCGCGGCTCCGAACCGGACCTCGGCACGATCATCCTCACCGAAACGGGCGTCGGGCTGAGCGAAGTGACGGTCACGGCCGCAGCGCCAGCCGTCTTGCAGAAGGCTGACCGAATGATTGTCCGCCCCGAAGTCTACATGCTGACCGCGGGCAAGAACGCAGCCGACGTACTCCGCCAGTTGCCGGGCGTCATCGTCGATGCCAACGGCGGAATCTCCATCGTCGGTAAGCCGGCCATCGTTTACCTCAACGGTAAGCCGGCCGACCTGACCGGAACGACCATCGAGCAGCTCCTCAAGACCATGCAGGCCGAGCGCATCGAGCGCGTGGAGCTGATCACCAACCCATCGGCGCGCTATGAAGCCGCCCACTCAGGCGCCATCATCGATATCCGCCTGCGCCGCGACGAGTCGATGGGCTTCAACGGAACGGCCTCCGCCAGCTACTACCTCAAGACGACCGGCCCCGCCGTGGAGCCGAGCCTCAGCGCCAACTATCGCTCCGGCCGATGGAACGTCTACGGCAGCTACGGCGGCAACATGGGTCGCTACGAGCACCAATACCACAACGTCAACCGTTACCGTGCCCTCAACGTGCCGCTGGAGTACACTGACCACGGCGTGTTCCGCCCCAGTGGAACATTCCACAACGGCTCCTTCGGCGTCGATTGGTACGCCTCGGACAGTCACACGCTTGGCTTCCTGGCGCGGGGCGGCCGCTACGACGGCGGCAACACCAACCGCACCACGACCGACATCCGACGCCTCGGCCGCACCGAGGTGGACTCCGCCATCCACGCCCCGCTGACGATGGATATCTACAACAACAACCTCACCTTAGACCTGAACCACGTCTGGACGCCCACCAAGCAGACGCGCCTCTCCACGGACGTCATCTATGCCTACGCCGACCACAACCAAGAGCAGCAGATGGTGCTCCATTACGTCGCCCCCGACGGCCGAGAGCTGCGCCCGCGGGAGGGCAAGGGCCACAGCGTGTTCCAAAAGACGAACGTGTGGCTGGTGAAGACAGACCTCGAAGCGCCCCTGCCCGCCGGCGTACGCCTCGAGACGGGTGCCCAGCTGAGCGGCATCCGACGCGACAACAATTTGCGGGGCCTCACCCTCGCCACGGCCGACGCATGGATCGACAATCCGGGCCAGTCGAACCACTTCATCTATAAAGAGCAGATCGCGGGGCTGTACCTCAACCTCAGCCGTGCCTGGGGCGAACGCTTCAGCTGCTCGGCCGGTCTGCGGGCCGAACACACGCTTCAGGACGGCTATCAAGCGGTGGGCGACACCGGCTTCACGCACCGTCGCTGGGAGCTTTTCCCCTCCGCTTCGGTGCAATACACCATCGGCCGCGGGCAGTCGCTCTCCCTCTCCTATGCGCGCAAGGTGGATCGGCCGTCGTTCAGCAGCCTGAACCCCTTCCGGTTCTACGAATCGCCGACCGCCTACCAAGAGGGCAACCCCAACCTCCAGCCGAGCTATCGCCACAGCCTGCAAATGGTCTACCGCCTCCGCAGCTATAGCCTCACGCTCTCCTACACCCGCACCGACGACATGATCACTCAGGAGCCTTCGCAGGACGATGCCACCCGCATGCAGCACTATACCTATATGAACTTCGGCCGAGTGGACAACGCCACGCTCTCTTTGAACGTCCCCATCACCGTCGCCTCTCGCTGGACAATGAACATCAATGCCAACGGGATATACCGAAACTATCGGTCACGATTCATGGGCAGCGACTTCCGCAAACAGCCCTCCACGGTTACGTAGACTTCAACAACCGCTTCGACTGGGGCCGCGGATGGCAGATGCAGCTGAACGGCTACGTCGTCACGCCCCGCTGGTATCTGGCGAGGCGCTCCCAAGCGTACGGCTCGATGGAACTCAGCGTGGAGAAGTCGCTCTGGAGTGGCCGCGGCACGCTATCGGCCACGCTGAACGACCCCCTTCCGCTGGGAAACTTCGCGTTACACGCTCCGCTACGGCAACATCGATAACGACGGCTGGGCCCAGTCCGACACACGCTACCTCCGCCTCGACTTCAGCTACCGCTTCGGGTCGGACAAGGTGAAGCGCTCCCGCCAGCGACGCACCGGCGCAGAGACCTTCAACGACCGACTCTGACCTGCACCCACGACGCGGACCGGATACAGCGCATGTACCCGGTCCGCGTTTTTCGTTTGTAGTGTTTCGTTCCGGAGACGGGTCTACCTTTGCCGCCATCATAAACACTTACACACTACACGTTTCACATTCAGCTTTACCCCTCACAGTCCTATGGAATGGTTCAATGATCTCCTATGGGGCAGCGGCGTAGCACACTCCGTCATCCTGCTTTCCCTCGTCATCGTCTTCGGCATCCTGCTCGGCAAAGTCCGCGTGGCAGGCATCTCGCTCGGCATCACCTTCGTCCTTTTCGTCGGCATTGTTATGGGCCACTTCGGCCTCACCATCGACCCCGTCGTCATGCACTTCTTCAAGGAGTTCGGTCTCATCCTCTTCGTCTACTCCATCGGTATGCAGGTCGGCCCCGGCTTCTTCTCCTCCTTCAAACGCGGCGGCATCACGCTCAACTACTCGCCGCCTCCATCGTCCTTCTGGGCGTCACCCTTGCGCTCGCCATACATTATATAACGGGTATCCCGGTGGAGACGATGGTCGGCATCCTCTCTGGCGCCGTCACCAACACCCCCGGACTGGGCGCTGCGCAGGAGGCCTACAACGATGTCCACGGCGAGGCCGCCCCCACCATCGCCCTCGGTTACGCCGTAGCCTACCCCTTGGGCGTGGTCGGCATCATCCTCGCCATCATCTGCCTGCGCTTCCTCTTCCGCATCAATCACGACCAGGAGACGGCCCACCTCGAATCCGAGGACGACCGCCACGACCGCGAGGCGCACCAGCTGCTGCTCGTGGTCAAGAACCCCGCCCTCTTCGGCCGCACCGTCAGCGAGCTCTCCGCCCTTATGCCGCATTACGACTTTGTCCTCTCCCGCATCCGCTACTGTAGCGACGGCCGCACCGAGATCGTCTCCGGCCAGACCGTCCTCCACGAAGACGACCGCGTCCTGGTCATCACCACCGAGCACGACGCCCCCACCGTCCGCACCTTCGTCGGCGAAGAGGCGCCCCTCAAGCAAGAGGAGTGGCTGCGCCGAGAGAGCGAACTGCTCAATCGCCGCATCCTCGTCACCAAGCCCGAGATCAACGGTAAGCGCCTCGGTGAACTCCGCCTGCGCCAATCGTGTGGCGGGATCAACATCACCCGTATCAGCCGCGCCGGTATCGACCTCGTGGCCACGCCACGGCTCAGCCTGCAGGTGGGCGACCGTGTCAATGTGGTCGGCACCCCCGCGGCCATCGAAGCCGTCGAGAAGGTGCTCGGTAACTCCATGAAGCGGCTCAACGAGCCTAACCTCATCCCCCTCTTCCTCGGCATTGCGCTCGGTGTCTTCCTCGGCAGCATTCCGCTGCTACTGCCCGGCATACCACGGCCCGTCAAGCTCGGTCTGGCTGGCGGCCCGCTCATCGTCGCCATCCTCGTCAGCCGCTTCGGCGCGAGCTATGGTCTGGTGACCTACACCACGGCCAGCGCCAACCTTATGCTGCGCGAAGTGGGCATCACCATCTTCCTGGCCTGCGTCGGCATCGGCGCTGGCGACGGCTTCGTCGACACCCTCGTTCGCGGCGGTGGCGCCTCATGGGTCGGCTACGGCTTCCTCATCACCTTCCTGCCCCTCATGGCCGTTGGCGTCGTGGCCCGTCGCTTCTTCCGCCTGAACTACTTCACCCTCATGGGCCTTCTGGCCGGCAGCACCACCGATCCCCCCGCCCTAGCCTACGCCAACACCACCGCTGGCAACGACGCCCCAGCCGTCAGCTACGCCACCGTCTACCCCCTCACCATGTTCCTGCGCGTACTCACGGCCCAGCTGATGATCCTTCTCTTCACATAAACCGCAGCGCTCTCGCTCCGAAATAGGACTTTGACCCCGTTCACTCCCGTGGATGGGGTCTTTTCTTTGTGGAAACACTCAGCGACGGCGAACAAGGGGGTGAATCCCATGTATAGACCTTCATTGTCTACAGACAAACGGAAGTGATAGATATATGTAAGCTTTTTGTCTACAGACAAAACTTCGATTTACGTATGGATTGAATTTTCGTCCATAGACAATAGAGCTTCATAGATCCATATGGCTCTATTGTCCACAGACAAAACGTAGGTCTACGTATAAATAGCACTTTCGTCCATAGACAATAAACCCATAGAGATCTATATATCCACTTTGTCTATAGACAAACTATGTATTTATGTATAAACGTTCTCTGTCCATAGACAATAGAGCTTCATAGATCGATATACCTCTATTTGTTCACAGACAAACTGGATGTTTACGTATAGACAGCGTCTCTGTCCATAGACATTAGTATCCTATAAATCTATATACCCCGTTTGTCCGCAGACAAACTATGGGTTTACGCATAAATAGGCTATTTGTCCATAGACAATAGAGGTCTATAGATCTATATGATCTGTTTGTCCGCAGACAAAGCTTGGATTTATACATTTTGGAGCCTATTGCTCACCGGCCACGGCACTCGAACGGGAGGGAGAGCGACCAAATCCGATAGGCGCAGGCTGCGCATACGCTTCAGACCTCCCACCCACTTGCAAAATCGCCCCCAAATCCTACTTTTGGGGCATCAAATACAACAAGTTAGGAGGAAGGAATACAATGAGCTACCTGAAATTTGACAAAACGCTGCTGATCAACCTGGAAGAATCCCCTCTCGCGCGAAGTGCTCCGCACAAACCGTAAGGGCGCCTATCACTGCTCCACCATCGTGGATTGCAACACGCGGAAATACCACGGTTTGCTGGTCATGCCGGAGCCAAATCTGGACGATGACAACCACGTGATCCTCTCGTCGCTCGATGAGACCGTGATTCAACACGGCGCCGAATTCAACCTGGGCCTTCACAAGTATGAAGGCGGAAGTTTCAGCCCCAACGGTCACAAGTACATCCGCGAATACACGATGGACACCGTCCCACGGACCGTCTATCGCGTCGGCGGAGTGATCCTGTCGAAGGAGATGATCTTCTCCCACACGGACAATCAAATCATGATCAAGTACACGCTGATGGACGCGCACTCGCCCACTACGCTACGCTTTCGACCCTTCATGGCCTTCCGCAGCGTGAAGGAGCTGACGCAGGTCAACGGCATGGCCGATCGATCGTACGAAGAGGTGCCTAACGGCATCAAAGCCCGCATGTATCCCGGTTATGCAGACCTCTACATGCAGTTCAACAAGGCGCCGAAGTTCGTCTACGAACCCTATTGGTACAACGGCATCGAGTACCCCAAGGAGCAGGAGCGCGGCTACCCTTACAAGGAAGACCTTTTCGTGCCGGGATACTTCGAGCTGCCGATCGCTAAAGGCGAGTCGATCGTCTTCTGCGGCGGCGATAAACCGGTCGAGGGGCTGGCCGCACTGCCCGCCTTCTTCGACGCCGAAGTGGCTGAGCGTACCCCCCCGGTCGAGCTTCTACAACTGCCTGAAGAACTCGGCCCACCAGATGTTCTACATCCCTCGTAGTGACCGCGACGACGTCTACCTCTTGGCAGGCTACCCTTGGTTCAAAGTCCGCGCCCGCGACATGTTTGTCTCCATGACGGCCTGCACCCTCTACCTGGGCGAGCGCGAACGCTACGAACGCCTCATGCGGACGGCCATCCCAGCCCTCCAGACCTTTATGCGTTACGGTCTGCCCGACACGGTGATTCGCGAGATCGACGAACCCGACGTGCTGCTCTGGGTCGTATGGAACGTGCAGCAGTTTGCCCTCAAGTTGGGCGTCGAAGAGGCGCGCCGACTCTATGGCGACCTGATTCACGAGATCATCGAGTACCTCCTTGCCCAGAAGCATCCCAACCTGATCCTACGCGACAACGGCCTGCTCTACACTAACGGTCGCGAACGGCCCGTGACGTGGATGAACTCCGTCATCAACGGTCGGCCCGTCGTCCCCCGCACGGGCTACATCGTGGAGTTCAACGCCCTTTGGTACAACGCCCTCTGCTTCTATCGCGAGCTGCAAGGCGACGCAACACCGGAGCGGGTGCACCAACTCATCGCCGCCTAGACCTCTCCTTCCCCGCCACCTTCGTCAACCCGTACAACTACCTCTTTGACTACGTGGACAACAGCGCCAATCAAGACTGGAGTGTACGGCCGAACATGGTCATCGCCTTGGCCTGTCCTTACTCACCACTGACCCGCGTACAGAAGCGTGGCGCCCTCGACATCGTCACCAAGGAGCTGCTTACCCCCAAAGGCCTCCGCTCCCTCAGCCCTAAAAGTGAGGGCTACCGGCCGGACTACATCGGCCCGCAATACGAGCGCGATCTGGCCTACCATCAAGGCCCCGTCTGGCCCTGGCTGACGGGCATGTACCTGACGGCATACTTGAGCCTCTTCGGCCGCGGAGGCGTCTCCTTTGCTGAGCGCACCCTGATCAATATGGAGGAAGAGATGTCCATGCACTGCATCAGCACCATCTCCGAACTCTTCGACGGCAACCCGCCCTTTACCGGTCGCGGCGCCATCTCGTTCCTGATGAGTGTAGCCTCGATATTGACCGTCATCGAACGCCTCAAGGCCTACAACGTTGAAGACTAATTACACACTCTGCACACGATATACAGATATGAAAGCATTGATGTTTGGATGGGAATTCCCTCCGCATATCCTGGGAGGTCTGGGGACAGCCAGCTACGGCCTGATCAAGGGCATGTCTCTGCAGCCGGATATGCATATTTCGCTGGTGATCCCCAAGCCGTGGGGGGACGAAGACCAGAGTTTTTTGAAGATCATCGGGGCATGCAACACGCCGGTTGTATGGAAGGACGTCGACTATAATTACGTCGCCGAACGCCTCTCGAAGTTCATGGACCCGCAGTACTACTTCCGCCTACGCGACCATATCTACGCCGACTTCAGCTATCGTTACGTGAACGATCTGGGTTGCTTTGAGTTCTCGGGTCGCTATCCGGACAACCTGCTCGAGGAGATCAACAACTACTCCATCGTGGCCGGCGTCATCGCCCGCACCGAGGAGTATGACATCATCCACGCACACGACTGGCTGACCTACCCCGCCGGTATCCACGCCAAGACGGTGAGCGGTAAGCCACTCGTCATCCATGTCCACGCCACCGACTACGACCGCAGCCGCGGCAACGTCAATCCGGACGTCTACGGCATCGAGAAAAACGGCATGGACTACGCCGACCACATTATGACCGTAAGCGAGCTAACCCGCCGCACGGTGATCGAGAAGTATCACCAAGATCCGGCCAAGGTGACCACCGTCCACAACGCCGTGGAGCCGCTTAGCCCCGAGATTCTCGCCATCCCTGACAAGCGCGGCGTAAAGGACAAGATCATCACCTTCCTCGGCCGCATTACCATGCAAAAGGGTCCGGAATATTTCGTCGAGGCCGCCTCTCGCGTGCTGATGAAGGCCGACAACGTGCGCTTCGTCATGGCCGGTAATGGCGACATGATGGACAAGATGATCCGCCTGGCCGCCTCACGCAACATCTCCGATCGTTTCCACTTCACCGGATTCATGAAGGGTAAGCAGGTCTATGAGATCCTCCGGGCCAGTGATGTCTATGTTATGCCCTCCGTCTCCGAGCCCTTCGGCATCTCGCCGCTCGAGGCTATGCAATGCGGCGTGCCCTCCATCATCTCCAAGCAGTCTGGCTGTGCTGAGATCTTGGATTACGCCATCAAGGTGGACTATTGGGACATCGAAGCCCTGGCCGACGCCATGTACGGCCTCATCACCTACCCCACGCTGCACACTTTCCTCCGCGACGAAGGTCTCAAGGAGGTCAACAACATTAAATGGGAATACGCCGGACAGAAAGTCCGCAAAATCTATGATCAAGTTCTGTTTGGTAAACAATAAAATGAAGAGAGATATATGAAGACCATTTGCTTTTACTTCCAGATACACCAGCCTTTCGCCTGAGGCGCTACCGTTTCTTCGACATCGGCAACAACCATTATTACTACGACGATTTCCAGAACGAAGAGATCTTTCACCGCATCTCCGAAAAGTGCTACCTGCCGGCAAACCGTGCCATCATGGAAATGATCCGCAAGAGCGGCGGGAAATTCAAGGTTGCCTTCTCTATCTCCGGTACTGCCCTCGAGCAGATGGAGATCTATGCCCCGGAGGTGATCGACAGCTTCCGCGAATTGGCCGGCCTGGGCTGCGTAGAGTTTCTGGCCGAGACGTACGCCCACTCACTCGCCTCACTCGGCGACCCGGAAGAGTTCAAGGCGCAAGTTCGGATGCACACCGAGAAGGTCAAGGCCCTCTTTGGCGTCGAGCCGAAGGTGTTCCGTAACACCGAGCTGATCTATTCCGACGACATCTCCGAACTGGTCTATGAGCTTGGCTTCGAAGGTATGCTGACCGAAGGCGCTAAGCATGTCCTGGGTTGGAAAAGTCCGAACTACGTCTACGCCTCCGCCATCCGTCCGCAGCTCAAGTTGCTGCTCAAGAACGATCGCTTCAGTGAGGACCTCTCCATCCGCTTCGACGACCACTCGTGGAAGGAGTATCCGCTGACGGCCGATAAGTACATCTCCGCCATCTCCGCTACAGCCGAAGGCGAGAAGATCATCAACGCCTTTATGAACTACGAGGTGCTTGGCTCCATGCATGCCGCCGACACCGGCATCTTCGACTTCTTCAAGGCCCTTCCGCAGTATGCCGAGCGAAACGACATCACCTTCTCCCTGCCCTCGGAGATCTTTGCCCAGACGCGCCCCGTGGACTCCATCTCCGTACCCTACCCCATGTCGTGGGTTGACGAAGAGAAGGATTGTAGCTCATGGCTCGGCAACGTCCTGCAACAGGAGGCCTTCCGGAAGCTCAACGAGATCAGCGAGCGCGTGCGCCTCTGTGAGAATCGCCGTATCAAGCAGGACTGGATCTACCTGCAAAGTAGCGATCACCTCTATTATATGAGCACGAAGCACTACAACCTTTTCAGCCCGTACGACAACCCGTACGACGCCTTCAACAACTACATGAACGTGCTCTCCGACTTCATCCTGCGCGTAGAAGCACAGTTCCCCTCCTCGATTGAAAACGAGGAGCTGAACTCCCTCCTGACTACAATTCAGAATCAGGGTGACGAGATCACTCGCCTAAAAAAGGAGTTAGAGGCGGCCCGTAAGTAGCTTTCAAGGCTTCATCAAGACCACACCCAAAGGGGGCACGGACAGAGCGCCGTAGCCCCCTTTTTCATATCCGTATGGTTCATGGGGCATAAGGGCCTTATAACAGATGGTAGGGGTGTGTGAATGCTCTCTACGGTTTAAGCACCTCGCGGATGATTATTCGTGGAGTCATTTCCTTCTGGTATCGTAAAAACAACGGTCGGGGTGAGGACTCAGCTTCTCGTTATTCCGCCTCCTGAAACGCAGAACTGATCCCGGACTTAGCGAAACCCCAAACTGAAACACGAAGTCGATCTTCAGTTTCACGAAACGCCAAACCGAAACGCGAAACCGATCTCAGACTTCGAAAAACGCCTTCCCGCCGCACGAAACCGATCAAAACGTTCGAAAAACGCCTTCCCGCCGCGGGAAATGGGGAAAAATCTCCGAAAAACGCCTTCCCGCCGCGGGAAATGGAAAAAAACGCTCGAAAAACGGTTTTATGCGACGGGAAAAGCGGTAAAATGTCTCGGAAAACGGTTTCGTGCGGCGGGAAGGCGTCTAAAAATTCCGGAGATCGATTTCCCGCCGCAGGAAATGGGGCATTTTCTCCGAAAAACGTTTTCCGCCGCTGAATCACCCTACGCGCCCTCCGTAAACCTTACCTCACACAACTCGTTGCAGAGCAAAAAAAGTTGCAAGTAGAAACCGAGTGAGTTTCCGCTTGCAACTTTTTCGTGACCTGATGGCGACTCTACCAGCTGTCAGGACCAAGGGAGGGAGGTGATAGCATAAAAAGCGGTCGTATCGTGCCCTTGAACATAGTCGTACGCCTCCGTTTGCATGGTCGTTTTGTTGGTTCTATCTGAAGGAGCGGCTTGTTGCTCCTCATCAAGAAAGAGGGAGTAGCACAAGACGACCACAAAGAATGATAACAGTAATGCCTTCATGTTTTTCTACTTTTTGCCCTGATGATGCGTTTGTGTACGAAACGTTGCATCGCATTGGGTTATTGTGTAGAAAGCCTTTCGTCCAATCCCTACCAAAGCAGAGGGACGACTATACCTCCCCCTGCTCCTTTCTCTCCGGAACGAACGATTCGAACGTGCCGTCGGAGTAGAAGAGTAGAATTCGCTCAACTCCTCGGGCGATGGTCTTCGGTTGCTCGGACAGCTCAGGCGTAAAGTCCGCCGACGATTCGGAAGGTGTCGCTGCAGGGGGAAGGCCCACAAAGAGGCTAGGTGCCGGAGGTGGTGGCGTTGATTCCGGCGGCGTAGCTACCGGCTGTGAACCGCGCTTCATAGGTCCTTTTTCCATCAGTAGCCAATCCGGACTGATATCGGGGAAACGCTCCAAGATCTTTTTCATCACGTCTAAGCTCGGGTTGTTGCGCCCGGATGTGATATGCGACATTGCCGCACGCTGAATGCCTATCGCCTCAGCAAACTGTGATGCTGTAAACCCTTTTTGGGTCATCACTTGCATAATTCTCTCTCTCTCACTCATAATACACAATTGTTGATTTACGCATCTACCATTTGCCTTACAAAATGGATGTACAAAGATATATGGTAATTCGATTTTTAAGGAGATATAATTGTATACTTCAATCGATATACATTCGTATGCTATGAATATACGATTGTATCGATCGTATATATGGCTTGTGCATAATGTAATGATATGATCCGTATAAATCACTTCCTTATATCATCCATATTTGATTGATGAAAAGCGTATTATTATTCCTCATATGCCTATCTATCCAGCTATACATGCTCAGGCACAGACTCCGACACGATTTATATTTGAATTATCACTTGATTATTCATGCATAAAACGCTGATATATAGATATGATTACGTATCATATAAGGTATAGATTGGTGTTTATCAGCGTATATGTTGGACGTTGTTTGCATGTATAATCGTAGCAAAAGGGCGTAATAATAGGAGAATGATAGTATACATCCGTACATCCTAATGAGAATCGTAAAATACGATGGGGTGAACATTTGTAAATTCACGCAGTATTGTATACAAATATACATGTATACACTAGTATTTGTGATATTGTTGTGTATCGATGAGAAGATGGATGAGGGTATGTTAGAAATGTATCAGACGATGGATTAGAAATGTGTTTTACCTCTTACGAAAATACCCAGCGAGTTTCTCTGAACCATTCGCCAATAGGTTCTGAAGTGGTCATCGATACGTTCCGAAGTACCCGATAATAGGTTCCGAACGTATCAACACCACGTTCGAAACCTATCAATGACTACCTCGGTACGCATTGGGACTACGTCCAGAACATATCCATGACCGCTTCGGAACTTGTTGAGACCAGGTCAAGAACCTATCTAGGGGATGGTTCGGGGCGTATTGATGGCCGCCTCGGAACGTATTACACTATGTTCGGAACGTACTGACGCTACGTCCCGGACGTATCAAGGAGAGGTTCGCAAATGTGAGGGGGAGGGAGGATAGACTAAGCAGTTTTCACGGCGTATTTGCCTGATGCTGCGAGCTGACGGAACATTTTGCGGCAACGTAGGCGGAAGAGTACGGCGGCGACACTGAGTCCGAAAATGAAGCCAGCCCATACGCCTATGGCTCCGAATTGGAAGACGAAACCCAAAAGGTATCCGAACGGCAGGTTGATGCAGATATAGGCAATGAAGGCGTAGAGCATGACAATTTTCACGTCCGTCAGGCCACGAAGGATGCCTGCGCCGATGGTCTGTAGGCCGTCGGAAACTTGGAAGATGCCGGCCATGATGATGAGGCGTCCGCCGATGTCGATCACGGCTGGATCGGAGGTGAAGGCCGAGGCGATGGCATGGCGGAAGGTGATGAGGAGGGTGCCGGCCAGGGTGTTGTAGACGAGGCAGAGATGGACGGAGGCGTTGCCGGCCTTACGTGCGGCGTCGAGGTCGAGGGCGCCGAGCTGATGGCTGACGCGGACGGTGGTGGCGGCGCCAATGCCGAGCACGATCATATAGGTGAGGTGCGACATGTTTTGCGCGATCTGATGGCCGGCTTGCGGTGTGGCACCGAGCCAACCGACCATGATGGCCGAGAGCGCGAAGGCTAACACCTCAAGGAGCATGTGAGCCGCAATGGGAGCACCGACTTTCACGAGTTCGATGAGGCGGCGCCAACTGAAGAGGTACATGCGGAAGGCACGGAAATAGGCCCACCACTCGCTGCGCAGACGGATGGCAAGGAGGAACATAAGGGCATCGTCAGGCGTGAAATGAGCGTGGAGACGCCCGCACCCAGCACGCCCAACTCGGGAAATCCGAACTTGCCATAGATGAGCAGATAGTTGAAAAGCACGTTGATGAGATTCGAGATGATGGTGATCACCATCGCAATCATGGTGTTGCCCATGCCCTCAAAGAACTGCTTGATGGCCGTGAAATAGAGGAAGGGGATCAGGCTAAAAACAAGGGTCTTGAAATAAGGGATGGCCGTCTCGACCACAGCCGCGTCCTGTCCCATATAGGGCATTAGATGGATGACGCCGAAGAGTAGGCTGCACATGACGACGGCCGAGAGGGTGGCCAGGGTGAGCGAGTTCTGGAAGAGGTCCGTCACACGGGCACGGTCGCCGCGCACGTAGGCCATGCCCACCAGTGGCGTGAGGCCCATCAGTATGCCGATGGAAAAAACGAAGCCGATGATGAAGACGGACGTGGCGAACGAGACCGATGCCAGTTGCACGGTGCCCAGCCGGCCGACCATCAGCGTGTCGACCAATTGCACGAGCGCACCGCCCAGCTGTGAGAATACAATCGGGAGTGCCACCTTGAGGTTGCGCCGGTAGAACGGCAAGTAGGTACGTAAGCTGTAAGCCATCGCTTCTTATTTCAAGAGAAGGGGAGTGTCGTTGTTCGGGGTGAGCGTCAGGCGTATTTGAAGGGAGGCGGAACGGGCTGGCGGAGCACCCCGAACTGCCATTTATATAGGTATGCCAAAATGCCCACGAATAGCGCCCCCGAAAGGATCAGCTCCGGCAGATCCGCCATGGGGTTGAGCTCACGAACCATGAAGAGGGCGTCCGTCTGGATCGCCGCCCCCTCATACGTGGTCAGCAGGGCGCCGCAGAGGTTGTTGGCCGCGTGTGCCCCCATCGCCACCTCGATGCCGTCGTCGAGCAACGCCGCCAATCCGAAGGCTACCCCCATGAGGATGTATTGCGGCATCATCACCCAGAAACCATACTGGGCGACCTCCGGGTTGGCCGTGTGCATGAGCCCAAACAACACGGAGGGCACCACCAGCGCCCACCACCGACTGCCCGTCCACGAGGCCACGCCCTGAGCCAGATAGCCACGAAAGAAGAACTCCTCCGAGGCGGACTGGATCGGGATCATCGTCACCGCCACCAGCACCAGCGGGATGAACCGCGCGGCATCGAAGCGGAACTCGAAATTGCCCGGATCCGTCACGTAGCCCACAGCCATCGAGATCACGTTGATGACGCCCCACACGGCAAAGCCACCGAAGAAATGACTCCAGCGCACCCGCTGCGTCCCGTTGACCACCATCCGCCACGTGCGCCCCTGCAGCTGCTGGATCAGGTAAGCGCCCGCCACCAACAGGATCACGAAGGCGAAAAGCATCACGAAAAGCATCAGGTTCGAGTCAATCCCTTCGGTCAAAAACGAGAGGTTGCCACCGGAGAGCGTCTCCGGCATGTTTTGCAGCCCTCCCGACCGCAGGATGTTCCACACAAGGACGGCCATATAGGGGATGGTGCCGAGGGTGTTTGAAATGAGGAAACTCAGGAAGAGGATCAGCAGATACCAATACCACTGGTTTCGCTGCGCAGTCACGCATTCTAAATGATTCATCTGAAAATGTATACCTATAATATATGTAGTCCGATTTGCGTCACCCCGGGTGTCGGGCTGACGGCCGCAAAGGTAGCATCAGGCGCGTCCTTCCAAATTCCACCCCACTGATCGCTTCTGTCAAACCCTTCCCGGGCGGTTTCGGCTTAGAATCACTGTTTCCGGAGCGTTCCCGAGCGGTTTCAGCTTAGAACCACTGTTTCCGAAGCATTCCCGGCCGGTTTCGGCTTAGATACACGGTTTCCGGAGCATTCCCGGTCGGTTTCGACTTAGATACACTGTTTCCGGAGCATTCCCGAGCGGTTTCGGCTTAGAATCACTGTTTCTGGGGCATTCCCGGGCGATTTCGGCTTAGAATCACTGTTTCCGAAGCGTTCCCGGCCGGTTTCAGCTTAGATACACTGTTTCTGGAGTGTTCCCGGGCGGTTTCAGCTTAGAATCACGGTTTCTGGAGTGTTCCCGGACGGTTTTGGCTTAGAATCACTGTTTCCGGAGCATTCCCGGGCGGTTTCGGCTTAGATACACGGTTTCCGGAGCGTTCCCGGACGGTAAGCGACTGCAGTTTGGCTTATCCGCGGCTTTTCACTCCGCGTTTTCGGTCTATTTTTGCGCCGCGCTGCCGGAACAGGCCGACAGCCAATAGAATAAGAAAGGAATAAGCCAATATGGAAATGAGAATTAGAATAAACGGAATGAGTTGCAGCCATTGTCAGGCTCGCGTAGAAAAAAGGGCTCTCTGAACTGGACGGCGTGACGTCCGTTCGCGTCGATCTCCCGACCGGTACCGCCACCGTCGTGGGCAACGTGACCGAAGACCGCCTCCGCACCGCCCTCGACGACCTCGGTTACGAATACGGCGGCAAGCTCTGACCCTCCCCCACCGGAACGAACGGCTCGTCCCTCCCCGCGGACTGTTTTTGGCACCCCCTTCCAGATTATTCAAATGGCTATATATTTTGCAGTCCAAAAATATTAGACGGATACATTATATATAACTATAATAGAGATATGACCAAAGCAGACATTGTAAGCGAGATCGCAAGGAGCACGGGGATAGATAAAAATACGGTCTTGACAAGCGTGGAATCGTTCATGGAAGAGGTAAAGAAATCACTCGCAGCAGGCGAGAACGTCTACCTCCGTGGATTTGGCAGCTTTATCGTCAAGAGACGCGCACAAAAGACCGCCAGAAACATCTCACAGAACACCACGATGATCATTCCCGAGCACGACATCCCGTCATTCAAGCCAGCTCGAATCTTCATGAATCAAGTAGCGAACAAATAAAACAGGAACACTTATATAACCCATTTAATTATTCAAAGTCATGCCAAGCGGAAAGAAAAGAAAGAGACACAAGATGTCCACGCACAAGCGTAAGAAGAGACTGAAAAAGAATCGGCATAAGAAGAAGTAAGTCTCAACCCGAACTTTTGGAAGAACAAACTCTGAGCGCTCAGCTTTTACGTTTGTTCTTCCATTTCATATATACACGAATAAGCAACAAGATCAAATTGTGGTAAGCGAATTAATTGTAGACGTCAAGCGTGACGAGATCTCGATCGCCGTACTCGAGGACAGGAGCCTGGTGGAACTGCAAAAGGAACAGCAGAGCGACTCCTTCGCCGTGGGCAACATCTATCTGGCACGCATCAAGAAGCTACTGCCGGGGCTGAACGCCGCCTTCGTCGACGTGGGATATAAAAAGGAAGCCTTCCTGCACTATCAAGACCTGGGCCCCACGTTCAAGACGCAACAGAAGTTCCTCAAGCAGTGGCGGGGCGACCCCAAACGCCGACAGCCCGTGCAGAAAGTCAGCCTACAGCCCGACATCGATAAGGACGGCACCATCGGCGACGCCCTAACCGTGGGCGACGAGATACTGGTGCAGATCGCCAAAGAGCCCATCTCGACAAAGGGGCCCACGACTGACGGCCGAAATATCCTTCGCCGGACGATTCCTCGTCCTGATCCCCTTTGCGGACAAAATATCCGTCTCCACCAAAATCAAATCGAGCGAAGAGCGAGCCCGCCTTCGCCAACTCATCCAAAGCGTAAAGCCGAAAAACTTCAGCGTCATCGTCCGCACCTCCGCCGAGGGCAAACGCGTGGCCGAACTGGACGGCGAGCTACGCATCCTACAAAAACGCTGGGAGGACAACATCCTCAAAGTGGCCGCCAAGACGAAAGCCCCACTCGTCATCTACGAGGAAACGGCCCGCACCGTCGCCCTGCTGCGCGACATCTTCAACGCCTCGTTCCAAAACATCTACGTCAACGACCAACACGTCTTCGAGAGCGTCTACGACTACGTCAGCCTCATCGCTCCCGAACAGAAAGAAATCGTCAAGCTCTACACCGGCGAGCTCCCCATCTTCGACAACTTCGGCGTCACGAAGCAGATCAAGTCGCTCTTCGGCCGCACCGTCACCTACAAAGGCGGCGCCTACCTCATCATCGAGCACACCGAGGCCATGCACGTCATCGACGTCAACAGTGGCAACCGCGTCAAGGGGAACACCGAGCAGGAAAAGACGGCCTTCAACGTCAACATCGCCGCCGCCGAAGAGATAGCCCGACAGCTCCGACTGCGCGATATGGGCGGCATCATCGTCATCGACTTCATCGACCTCACCGAGGCCTCCAACCGCCAGCAACTCTTCGAGCACATGACCAAGGCGATGGCCAATGATCGCGCCAAGCACAACATCCTCCCCTTGAGCAAATTCTGCCTCATGCAGATCACACGCCAACGCGTGCGCCCCATCCTCGACGTGCAGACCACCGAAAGCTGCCCCTCATGCTTCGGCACAGGCGTGGTCAAGTCGTCCATCCTCTTCACCGACAACCTCGAGGGCAAGATTGACTGCCTCGTTAACCGCCACAACGTGAAGCGACTCACCCTCAATGTCCACCCCTACGTGGCGGCCTACATCAACAAGGGTATTTTCTCGCTGGCCATGAAGTGGAAGATGAAATATACGCACCAACTCAAGGTCGTGCCCGACCAGAGCCTTGCCTTCCTGGAATACAAATTCTACGACCAGGACAAGAACGAGCTGGACATGCAGGAAGAAAAAGAAATCGTCAAGAAGTGAAGCGTGGGGCGGAGCGGCCGATGCTCCCCCATGTTCCCACATATATAATGTATCCCACCCCTCCTTTTTTTCTACACGATTCCCCCCTCCTTCTCCCTAAAACAAACGATTGAGCGATGAAGCACTTTATCCTCTTATGCGTCTGCGTGGGCTATATGCAGACGGCCGCGGCGCAGGACAAACCCATCAAACTCTTTCCCGAAGGCGTGCCCGGCGGCGCCGACACCGTGGCCGAAAAAAGAAATACGGATGGCAACCGCGTGGCCGGTGGAAACGTGCTGCGCATCACGAACGTCAGCCAACCCACCATCACCATCTATCAACCCCGCAGGAGTTTGCCGCCGGATCGGCCGTCATCGTCTGCCCGGGCGGCGGGTACGACCTCCTGGCCTACGACTTGGAGGGCGACGAGGCCTGCCTCTGGCTCAACGATCTGGGCATCACGGCCGTGCTGCTCAAGTATCGAGTGCCCCAACGCGAGGGCCGACCGCCCTACGAGGCGCCCCTCGAAGACCTCCAACGCGCCATCAGCTACGTGCGCGCCCATCGTGCCTCGCTCAACATCGACCCGGAGCGCATCGGCGTGCTCGGCTTCTCGACCGGCGGACACCTGGCCGCCCTGGCTGCCACACAGTTCGACCGCCGCACCTACCCGCTGCGGGCCGTCGACAAAGCCTCCTGCCGCCCCAACTTCTGCCTCCTCGTCTACCCCTCCCACCTCGGGGCCCGCGCCACCGACAGCTGTTTGCAGACGGCGCCCGAGCTGCGCGTCACCAAGCGCACCCCCCCGACGATGATCGTGCAAACCGAGGACGACAAGTCCTTCATCGACGGCAGCCTCTCCTACTATCGCGCCCTGAAGTCGGTCGGCGTCCGCGCCTGGCTATTCCTCTACAGCCGCGGCGGGCACGGCTACGGGCTGCGCGACACGGGCGCGATGGTCAACAGTTGGCCCGACCGCGCCGAGGACTGGTTTCGCGAGATCGGCGTCATCACGGCCGACACCGACGATTGACGGGCGTTCCCCCCGTCAACAGCTTATCCCTTGGGGGGCGGGGGGTACGTCTCGAAGTGGGCGTAATAGGTTCGGAGGGGTATTTAATCACGTCCGGAAGGGTATTTAATGACGTTCCGAACGTGGTTTAATACTGTTCTGAGGTGGTCGCAACTACGTTCCGAACGTCATTTGACTACGTCCGGAGAGGTATTTAATACCGTTCCGAGGGGTATTTAACCACGTCCTGAACGGTATTTAATCACGTTCCGAGAGGTATTTAATCACGTCCGGAACGTGATTACGACCACCTCTGAAGGATATTTAATTACGTCCGGAACGTAGTTGTGACCACTTCGGAACGTCATTAGACCACGTTCGGAAAGGGGTAAAAACACATTCGGAACCTACCCCCAGTGGGATAGATTCCGAATGTCATACGGATCACGTGTACAGCTCTCCTATTTATTCCTCCGGCAGGTGGATATCGGGGCCGCCGTTATCAGGCTTTTTCTTATCGTCCGGCTTCTTGTCCTCTGGCTTCTTGCCCTCCGGTTTCTTGTCTCCCGGCTGCTTACCATCCGGCTGCTTATCCTTATCCGCAGCCTTTCTACCACCGTGGTAGTGCTGCTTCAGATCCTGATAGATGGTCGTCGTGCCCGGCTCGTTCTGATCGGCCAAGAATTTCACATAACGATAATAGGCCTGTGCCATTTGTAGGTTGTCGTAGTCGAGCAGCGTCTTCGTGTCGCGCAGCTTTCAGCCACCATAGTCAGCTCGCGGAGTGGCGCCTCCACCTGTCCACGCGCCGCATAGTCGTGGTCGAACTCGGCCTTGTCGATCGTCTTCGGCACGGTGTGCGGTGCCTTCTCCATGTAAAACTTAGCCTTGTCTACCAGCAACTTATTGCGGTCGGCAATGCTGCCATACTGTCGGCGATCCTCGGGCGTAAGGTTGATAGCCTTGCCCTTGAGTATCGTGTTGATCTGCTCAATGGCGGTGGAGATCTTCGTCAGCTCCTCGTCGGTGAATGAAACCGAAATCAAATTGTCTAATGCCATAGGGTGATGTTCCTTTCTTTTTAATGTGTATGTGCTCGTTATGGGTTATGATGATGTTTTCATCGGCGACAAAAGTAGGCCCACATGGGTCATATCCAAAAGTGAGGAACGCGATTTCATGTCTTTGCTGCCCCTCCGATAGGCTCGTTTCATCCCACCTATCCCTCCACCGAGTGCCCCAAGCCAGGTAATAACTTGTTGAAAAGTAATTCGCAAGATGCTTGGGAATGTCGATTGTTCTTTTCCTGGGTAATTCTTTTCGGACAACATTTCCTTCCACTCAAAATCATTATACGCTTGTTTATAGCAGATTAGAGAATCGTTTCGGGAAACTTCTTCACTTGCGCCATCTTTTAGGTACCTTCTTTCCACAAACAAGGCATAGAGAAAAGTCTACCTTTGCGGCACAAAACGAATCTACAAACGCATACATATACACCTCAATGAAAAAGATTCACTTCATGGGCGCAGAGACGGAAACGTACACCTTTGACGAGGCCTACGCCGCATCGCTCGACTACTTCACTGGCGACGAACTGGCCGCCAAAGTCTGGGTCAACAAGTACGCATTGAAAGATGCTTACGGGAACATCTATGAGCAGTCGCCCGCCGACATGCACCGCCGCCTGGCACGCGAGATCGCCCGCGTGGAGCGCAAGTATCCCAACCCGCTGACCGAAGACCAGCTCTTCGAACTCTTCGACCATTTCCGCTACATCGTGCCTCAAGGCAGCCCCATGACGGGCATCGGCAACGACCATCAGATCGCCTCGCTCTCGAACTGCTTCGTGATTGGCGTCGAGGGCAACGCCGACTCCTACGGCGCCGTGATCCGCATCGACGAGGAGCAGGTGCAGCTCATGAAGCGGCGCGGCGGCGTCGGCCACGACCTCTCGCACATCCGCCCCAAAGGCTCGCCCGTGAAGAACTCCGCGCTCACCTCCACCGGCCTCGTGCCCTTCATGGAGCGCTATTCGAACTCCACCCGCGAGGTGGCGCAGGACGGCCGACGCGGTGCCCTCATGCTCACCGTCTCCATCAAGCACCCCGACGCCGAATCATTCATTGACGCAAAGATGACCGAGGGTAAGGTGACGGGTGCCAATGTGTCAGTTAAGATCGACGATGAGTTCATGCAAGCCGTCATCAACGACACCCCTTACCGCCAGCAATACCCCATCGCAGGCCCCGATCCGATGGTGAAAAAGGACATCAGCGCCCGCTCGCTGTGGAAGAAGATCATCCACAACGCATGGAAATCAGCCGAGCCGGGCGTGCTCTTTTGGGACACCATCCTGCGCGAATCTGTGCCCGACAGCTATGCCGATCTGGGCTTCCGCACCGTCTCCACCAACCCCTGCGGCGAAATTCCCCTCTGTCCCTATGACAGCTGCAGACTGCTGGCTATCAACCTCTACTCCTATGTTGTCAACCCCCTTCACACCCGATGCGCACTTCGACTTCGACCTCTTCAAGAAGCACGTCGGACTGGCTCAACGCATCATGGACGACATCATCGATCTGGAGTCTGAGAAGATCGACAAGATCCTCGAGAAGATCGATTCCGACCCCGAGGCCGACGAGATCAAGCGTGCCGAACGCGAGCTCTGGCAGCGCATCCGTCGCAAGACACTCATGGGCCGACGCACCGGCGTAGGCATCACCGCTGAGGGTGACATGTTGGCAGCCCTCAACCTCCGTTACGGTACGGAAGAGGCTACCGACGTGGCCGAAGAGATACAGAAGACACTCGCCTTGGCCGCCTACTCCTCGTCTGTCGAACTGGCCCGCGACCGTGGCGCCTTCGAGATCTACGACGCCGAACGCGAGAAAAACAACCCCTTCATCGCCCGCCTGCGCGAAGCCGATCCGGCCCTCTACGAACGCATGACGAAGTTCGGCCGACGCAACATCGCCTGCCTCACCATCGCCCCCACCGGCACCACGAGCCTCATGACGCAGACCACGTCCGGCATCGAGCCCGTCTTCCTGCCCGTCTATAAACGCCGCCGCAAGGTGAACCCGAACGACACGGACGTACATATAGATTATGTGGACGAGACGGGCGACGCCTTCGAGGAGTACGTCGTCTTCCACCACAAGTTCGTCACCTGGATGATGGCCAACGGCTACCCCGCCGCCAAGAAGTACACCTCGGCCGAGATCGACGACATGATCGCGCACTCACCCTATTATAAAGCCACCTCCAACGACGTGGATTGGGTGCAGAAGGTGAAGATGCAAGGCCGCATCCAGCGCTGGGTCGACCACTCGATCAGCGTGACAATCAACCTGCCGAACGACGTCTCTGAGGACCTCGTAGATCAGCTCTACGTCGAGGCATGGCGCTCGGGTTGCAAGGGTTGCACCGTCTATCGCGACGGATCGCGTGCCGGCGTACTCATCTCCGCCGAGGACAAGAAGAAAAAGGAAGAGACCAAGATGGTTCCCCCGCAGATCGTCTCCACCCGCCCGGCAGAGCTTGACGCCGACGTGGTGAAGTTCCAAAACAACCGCGAGAAGTGGATCGCCTTCGTGGGCCTGCTCAACGGTCGCCCCTACGAGATCTTCACCGGTCTGGCCGACGACGAGGAGGGCATCATGTTGCCCAAGACGGTCGAGAAAGGCTCCATCATCAAGAGTTACGACTCCGATGGTCGCAAGCATTACGACTTCCAGTTCAAGAACAAGCGTGGCTTCAAGATGACGCTCGAGGGCCTCGACAGCAAGTTCGAGCCGGAGTACTGGAACTACGCGAAGCTGATCTCCGGTGTCCTGCGCTACGGCATGCCCATCACGCAGGTTATCAAGCTGGTGCAGGAGATGGAGCTGAACAACGAATCGATCAACACGTGGAAGAACGGCGTGGCCCGTGCGCTGAAGAAGTACCTCCCGAACGGCACGGAGGTGAAGGGTCAAGAGTGCCCCAACTGCGGCAGCGAGACGCTGGTTTACCAAGAGGGCTGCCTGCTCTGCGCCAACTGCGGCGCCACGGAGTGCGGATAATCTTTCCCCTATGACCCTCACTTTCCACCTCTTCTACCCCGCACCGACGGGCCACGCCGTGCAGCTTGTCAGCCGAGGCATCGCGACAGCTGCCGGTGCTGACCCCGCCGCAGGTCTATCGCTGACCTCCGCCGACGGGGCGCATTGGACGCTCTCGCTCGATGTGCCCGCGTCGTTGCTGGAGGCCGACTATGCCTACCAATCCATCGACGCTGACGGGAAACCGTCTGCCGAGCCTTGGCGACCGATGCGCCACGTATCGCTCGACCCGTCTCACGCTGTCTACACCCTGCATGACCGTTGGCAGACTATCCCCGACGACAGCCCACTCTACACCGCGGCCTTCACCCACGCACACTTTGCCCGGCACGAGCTACAATCTCCGACCAAGGCGACTCATCCGCGCAGCCTCATCCTACGCGTACCGGCCCCACGCGTCGGAAAGGATGAGCACGTGGCCATCGTCGGTAGTTGCGACAGCCTCGGCAACTGGGATCCCGCGCGCGCGGGCCATACCGATGAGCGACGCCCACTTCCCCGATTGGGAGGTCTGCTTAGACTTGGATACGCTCACCCTCCCGTTCGAATACAAGTTCATCCTCCGCAATGCCGACGGCCAACTCCATCAATGGGAGGCTGATTTTAACCGTACGTGGACGGGGAGCACGCCGCGAGCGTCCGAGGTCGTGATCGTGTCAGAAACACCCTTCCGCGACGCACGTCCGCAGTGGAAGGGTGCGGGTACGGTGATCCCTGTCTTCTCCCTGCGATCGGAAACGAGCTTCGGCGTAGCGACTTGCACGACCTGCGACTCCTCATCGACTGGGCCGCCGAGACGGGACAGTCCGTCGTACAGGTGCTGCCGATGAATGACACGACCGCCACCTACACCTACCGCGACTCCTACCCTTATAGCGCCATCTCCGTCTACGCCCTTCACCCCATCTATCTCTCACTGACCGACCTCGAGCCGCTAAAAGACGCGCATCAATCGGCCGTCTTTCAACGTACGCAACGCCAACTGAACGCGTTGCCGGAGATGGATTATGAGGCGGTTCTAAAGGGCAAGCTGGCCTATTGCCGCGCCTACTTCAGCGAGTCGGGAGCGAAGGTGTTGCAGAGCGACGGCTATCGCCGTTTTGTCAGGGAGAACCGCACATGGCTCATGCCTTACGCCGTCTTCTGTTACTACCGCGACCTACACGACACGGTCGACTTCACCCGCTGGGGCGACGATGCGACGTACGATGCCGACCGGGTGCGGGCGCTCTTCGATGCACAGTGGGAGACGTCTGGCGAGGTGGGTTACCACTGCTTCCTGCAATACCTCCTGCACGCGCAGTTCAGTGACGTATCCGACTATGCACGCCGTAGAGGTGTGATCCTCAAGGGCGATCTACCCATCGGTGTCAACCGGGCCAGCGTGGACGCGTGGGCCGACGCACCATATTTCAACCCGCAACAGCAGGCAGGCGCTCCACCCGACGACTTCTCCACCGTGGGGCAGAATTGGGGCTTCCCGACCTACAATTGGGAGGTGATGGAGCGCGACGGTTTCGCATGGTGGAAGGCGCGACTCGGTAAGCTCAGCGAATACTTCGACTGCTTCCGCATCGACCATATCCTCGGTTTCTTCCGTATTTGGGAGGTACCCCTCGACTATGTACGTGGCCTCTGCGGACACTTCCGTCCGGCCCTGCCACTCACCCCGGACGAGATCGAAGCCTTTGGGTTGCCCTTCGATGTGCGGTACACCCGCCCCATGATCCGACGCGAATGCCTCGCCGAAGTATTCGGTGATAAGTCGGACGAAGTGTTGGCACGTTTTCTTACTTCTATCGATGACGCGTATCTGGCTCCGAACGCCCTTTGTGACACCCAACAAAAGATCGCCGCACTGTTTCAGAACACCAACGACATCGGTCTGCGCGATGCCCTCTACCGTCTCACCGAGGAGGTGCTCTTCGTGGAAGATCCCTACACGCTTGGCCACTACCATCCGCGTATTTCGGCCGATCGCTCACTACGTTACCACACACTGACCGAGGCCCATCGTATCGCCTTCGACCGACTCTATGCCGACTTTTTCTTCGTCCGCCACCACGACTTTGGCGTGACACGGCCCTCCGTCGCCTCCACCCCCTGACGGCTTCCACCGATATGCTTGTCTGTGGCGAAGATCTCGGTATGATCCCCGATTCGGTGCACGAAGTCATGGATCGCCTACGCATCCTTAGTCTTGAACTGGGGCGCATCTCCAAGATCTACGGCGTGGAGTTCACCGACCTCCACCGCGCACCCTACCTCTCTGTCTGCACCACCTCCACGCACGACATGGCGCCGCTACGCCTTTGGTGGCAAGAGGATGCCGAACGCACCCACCGTTATATGCACGCCCTCTCCTGCTCTACCCACAATAATGAAGAAGCTACGCCCGAAGCCGCTGAGTGTATCGTTCGCGACCACCTTCAGGCGGCCTCCATCCTCACTGTCCTCCCTCTCCAGGACTGGCTGGCAATAGATGGTAGTCTGCGTGCACCAGACCCGACTCGCGAGCGGATCAATATCCCCGCCGACCCGGATCATTACTGGCGTTACCGCATGCACCTCACACTCGAGGAGCTACTCGGAGCGGAGGCATTCAACAAAAAAAATCGGTGCGATGCTCCGAGAGAGCAACCGCACCGATTGAAGGCGATTGTGTGTGTGAAACGAATGAAAGATGTGGGAGGGCTACTTCTTATTGAGCGGCGTGACGTTCGACTTGTTGTTGCCCTGTGTACGCGGATCGTCCACCTTGCCTGACATCGTACACGTACCGTTGAAGTGAGCACCCGGCTCGATCTCCAGCGTTTGCGTGAAGATGTCACCCTTGATGATGGCGGTCGACTTGAAGACCAGCTTCTCCTTGATACGGATCGAGCCTTCTACATCGCCCAAGATCTCAGCATTGTCGGAGATGATGTTACCGACTATGCTACCCTTAGGGGCCGATGACGATCTTGCCCTTGCAATTGATGTCGCCCTCGATACGTCCATCCAACCGGAAGTCCGATTCCGAGGCCACGCTACCCGTTACGACCGTTCCCGCGGCCAGCACATTGTGCATCCCACCGCTGCTCAGCGGTATCTCTTCGTTTTTTGTTCGTACCATGATTTTTTATGTTTGGTTTTCGCAAATATAGACACATTTCCCGGCGGCAAAAGCCAGAACGAACAGACGAGCGCAATGCCGCTGCATCAGACACCCCGGCCAGAGGTCGATAATTACATCAAACGACCGAGGGCGAGGCCCTCATCATCACCCGGGTGGACATCACGGTGCCGCCCTAACATCCATAGAATTATGAACGGAAAAATCGCCCTACGCGGCATGAAATTTTACGCCCATCATGGCGTCTTTGAGCAAGAAACGGTGATCGGCGGCTACTACACGGTCGACGTCGCTTTTGCCCTGCCTTCGCTCGCGTCCACGGAGACGGACGAGCTGTCGGACACGGTCAACTATGCCGAAATATACGACCGAGTGCAGGCCGAGATGGCCCGTCCCTCGCGCCTGATCGAGCATGTGGCCGGACGCATCCACCGCGCCTGCACGCCTATCGATCTGACCTGACCGACCTACGCGTCACGGTCACCAAACATCACCCGCCCCTTGGTGGCGAAGTCCGTGACGCCACCGTGACGCTGGAGGACTGAAGCGGGATTATATCGTTGGTTATTGATTGAAGTCTGGATTCCCGGGGCATCTGCTTTTGCGCCCTTACAACCGGGTACAAATAAGTCGGATAGCGAAAGAAAAAGACGTTGACTGCAGTCAGAGGCATGCCCCCCGGAGTTTTTTGGCCGTTGACAGTTGTCAAAGCCTCGAAAACTCGAGGATTCTACCCTTTGACAACAGTCAAAGCACAAAATCCCTAAGGTTTCTGCGTATTGACAACTGTCAACGGCCAAAAAACTCGGGGATTCTATTCATTGACAGCTGTCAGAGGACAGAATCCCGGGGAGTGCATGCCTCTGACTGCTGTCAATGGCCGATCTCTTAATTATTTTAACAGAAAGACGAGAGGAAGGCGGCCCCGCCCGCCGCTTGACGAGTCTCGTGCTACTTTTGTCCGCCGAAAAGGGCCGCGGGTGAATGTACACCTCTTATTATTATGTATGTCCCTCCGATCAAATCACCCTATAACTACCCTATATATGGAAAGAGTCATCGATTTAATCAACGAGAGCCGAGGCACGGCCTTCTCGTTCGAGATCCTGCCGCCGCTGAAGGGCAACAGCATCCAGAGCGTCTATCGCGTCATCGACAAGCTGCGCGACTTCGACCCCAAGTACATCAACATCACCTCGCACCACAGCGAAGCCATCGAGGTACGCGGCACGGACGGCATGGTGCGCACCGTCAACCTGCGCAAGCGCCCCGGATCAGTCGCCATCGCCTCGGCCATACAGAACCGCTACGGCATCGCAGCCGTGCCACACCTCGTCTGCAAGGGCTTCACCAAGGATGAGACGGAGTATGGCCTGATCGACCTGAACTTCCTGGGCGTAAACAACCTGCTCCTGCTCCGCGGCGACGTCAAGCGGCTCCACGAGCCGGACAACGCCGAGCTCTATCACGATCACGCCACCGATCTACAGGTGCAGGTCAACAATTTCAACCGCGGGATCGCCCTAGACGGCTCGCCGATCACGGACATCGAGACGCCCTTCTCATACGGCATGGCCTGCTACCCCGAGATGCACGAGGACGCCCGGTCGATGGACGACGACGTCCGATACGCCAAGTTGAAGGTGGAGCAGGGCGCGGAGTATCTCGTTACGCAGATGTTCTTCGACAATGCGAAGTATTACGCCTTCGTCGATCGCATGCGGGCGGAGGGCGTCACGGTGCCCATCATCCCGGGCATCAAGCCGATCGTGCTGCGCGACCAGTTGGAGGTCATTCCGCGCATCTTCCACTGCACCTTCCCGCCCGAGTTTGCCGCCGCGCTCGGCCGTTGCCGGACCGACGAGGAGGCCAAGGAGGTCGGCGTAGAGTGGTGCGCACAGCCCAGTGTCGCGACCTGGTGGCACACGGCGTGCCCAGCATCCATTTCTACACCCTCATGGCTTCGGACAGCATCCGCCGCGTAGCCAAGGAGATCTATTAAGATTAATGTGAACTGTGAAAATGGGGACGCTCATCCGGGGACGCCCCCATTTTTCGTTTTTACCCACCACGCTCTATCGGTTTCTCGCTCAGAAAATCGGGGCACACACAACTCTACGCCCTCGTTTTCGTTTTTAGCATGTAGATTTTAGTTCTCCCTATGTATTTCCACAACGTTATCGGGCAAGATGACCTCAAGGCGCGCCTCACGGACACAGCGCGCCGAGGCATCATCCCCCATGCCCGCCTCTTTTGCGGACGCACAGGCTGCGGCACCTTTCCGCTGGCCCTCGCTTACGCCCGCTATCTGAATTGCTCCGACCGTACGGACACGGACGCCTGCGGGAAATGCCATTCCTGTCGCCAGTATGATGCGCTCGCACACCCCGATTTGCACTTCGTCTTCCCCATTGTCGCTGACAAAAAAGAGGAAGCGGACCGTCTGCGACGATTACCTCGGTGAATGGCGCGAAATGCTCACCGAGCACACCTATTTTGACCTCGACGAGTGGCTCGACAGGATGGAGACCGCCGGCAAGCAAGCCCTAATCTACGCCGAGGAGAGCGACCAGATGATCCGCAAGACGAGCCTCCGGATCTACGAGGCCCAATACCGCGTGCTGATCGTCTGGATGCCCGAGCGCATGCACGCCGCATGCGCCAACAAGTTGCTCAAGCTCATCGAAGAGCCCCCGGCACGCACCGTGATCCTCATGGTCTCCGACGCACCAGACTTGATCCTCGGCACGATCCTTTCGCGCACCCAAAGGCTAGACGTCCGACCCATCGAGGCCGACGCCCTCGCCCGCGCCTTAGAGCAGCGCAACAGGCTATCCCCCGACTCCGCTCGCCACACAGCCCACCTCGCCCATGGCGATCTGCTCGCCGCGGAACGCATCATGGGGCAGGACGAGCGGGAGCGTCTTTTCCTCGACTTTTTCATTCGCATCATGCGCAACGCCTGGAAACGCGACGTCCGCGCCATGAAGCAGACCGCCGACGAGCTCGCCGCCCTCTCTCGCGAGCAGCAGCGCGCTTTTCTGGCCTATTGCCAACACCTCGTTAGGGAGAATTTCGTCCGCCGATTCCGTTCCGACGACCTCAATTACCTCCGCCCGGACGAGGCCGCCTTCTCCGCCCGCTTCTCGCCCTATGTCAACGAGCGGAATGTCTTCGATTTCGCCGCCGAGCTGGCCGACGCCGAGCGTCACATCGCTCAAAACGGCAACGCGAAAATGATCTTCTTCGATCTCACCCTCCGTATCACAGTCCTATTAAAGAAATGACCCGTAAACCCCTCCTTTTTCTCACCCTCATCCTGCTCCTCACCTCGTCATGCCACTCCACTTCGGCCGACGTGGATTCAACCGCCGATCCTGCCCCCATCGCTCGCTTTGATCGCGATCTCTTCGCCTATGTGGATGCCGACAGCACACGTGCGACCACCCTGCGCGACGGTCTACTCCGCGCCTACCCCGAAATGCTCCGCATCCTCTCCCTGGCCCTCTTCGAGCGCCCGGACACGCCGACTGTGGACTACTTCGGGCGCCTCTCCGACTACTACAATGAGCCCACCCTACACCGGCTCTATGCCGACGCCCTCGAGCGATACACCGACTCGGCCGTCGACACCCTCAGTCACACACTCGGCGCGGCCTTCACCCGTTTAGAGGCCGATCTGCCTGCGCTCCGTAGGCCCGCGCTCTGCCTGCATGTCTCCGGTCTCTACCAAAATGTACTCGTGGGCGACAGCCTACTCTCTATTTCTATCGACAAATACCTCGGCGCCGACTATCCGCTCTACGCCGACTTCTTCGCGCCCTATGTGCGCCGCAGGATGGCTCCCGAATACGTGGCTCCGGACGCCGTGGCGGCCTATCTGATGTCCGAATTTCCCTTCCGAGGCAATGAGGCCGTACTGCTCGACCGGATGATCTACGAAGGCGCCCTCCGCTATGCTGTGCTCCGTGCCCTGCCCGATCTCAGCATGACCACGCTCATGGGCTGGACCCCCGACGAGCTGAGCGAAGTGGAGCGTAGCGAGGCGGACATCTGGCGGATCATCGTCGAGCGCCATGCCCTCTACACGCCGGATCGTACCGCCACGGCGCGTTACTTCCTCGACCGCCCGTCGGATTTCCTCTCCGACAAATTGCCCGGCCGACTCGGTGCGTGGATTGGTCTCCGCATCGTCAGTCGCTATATGGATCACACGCATGCCCCGCTCGACAGCCTCCTCCGCACCACCGACACGCAAGCCGTCCTCATCGCCTCAAAATATCGCCCCCGCTAACTGCACTGCCCTTTCGCGGCTGTTTTTCTTGTTCCACTCATTTATACACTCCATTTTTCGGGGTAAATAGCGCCGCACAGGTGTCAAGCCACGAACTACACTGTATTCTTCAGTCGCATAAATCGAGGGAGATGAATTTCCGCACATTCTTCGGGTAACACGTTTTGAAGCCCTGCGTTTTTGCTGTTTGGGGGCGCATGCATAGCGGAGAGAAATATATGAACGTACGCGCACGTACCTTTATAATAACGTGAGTTCGACGAAAGAATGGACTCCCTAATCCCTGAAGAATGTCTTTAATAGCGCGCAGTAGCAGCCAAAGTGCTTTTGGAAATGCTTGCACCGGCGGTGCAAGCATTTCCAAAAACGTTTTGGCCATCGTGTGACTCCCGCAGGAACTCTCTGCTGGCGTTATTCTTACATCGAACTCACGTTATAATAGAGCGACGGCGTCCGTCGGACTTTCGAGGGCCTTACAGAGGGACGACCTGCGTTCAGCGGCGCTTTTCGGGGCATGCGACGGAAGGGGAGGCCGGAAATGCAACAATCCGTATCCTATCTTACTTTTGCGGGCCGAAATCATCCCCTCAAGCGAACATTTCACAATATGAACCACATACGCAACTTCTGCATCATCGCCCACATCGACCACGGGAAAAGTACCCTCGCCGACAGATTGCTCGAGTACACCAAGACGGTATCCCCCAAAGACATGCAAGCCCAGGTGCTCGACAATATGGATCTCGAACGCGAGCGCGGAATCACCATCAAGAGCCATGCGATCCAAATGGACTATGCATATCGGGGCGAGAAGTGGGTGCTGAATCTGATCGACACGCCCGGGCATGTCGATTTCTCGTATGAAGTATCGCGTTCCATTGCCGCCTGCGAGGGCGCACTACTGGTGGTCGACGCCGCACAAGGCATTCAGGCCCAGACAATCTCAAACCTCTACATGGCCATCGAAAATGACCTCGAGATCATCCCGGTGATCAACAAAGTCGACCTCCCGAGCGCCAAGCCTGAGGAGATTGAAGACCAAATCATTGAACTCATCGGCTGTCCCCGCGAGTCCATCCTTCGTGCCAGCGGAAAGACGGGTCTGGGCGTGGCGGAAGTGCTGAACGCCGTGGTCGATCGGATCCCGGCCCCCAAGGGTGATCCCGACGCGCCGTTGCAATGCCTCATCTTCGACTCGGTCTTCAACCCCTTCCGGGGAATTATCGCCTATTTCAAGGTGGTAAACGGGGTGATTCGGGCGCGGCGACATGGTCAAATTCATGGCCACCGGTCGCGAGTACGACGCCGACGAGGTGGGCGCCCTGAAGCTCGAGATGAGCCCGCGCGAGGAGGTCCGTACCGGCGATGTAGGCTATATCATCTCGGGCATTAAGACCTCGAAAGAGGTGCGAGTCGGCGACACCATCACCCACGTAGCCCGCCCCGCCAGTGAACGTATCGAAGGTTTCCAAGAAGTCAAGCCGATGGTCTTTGCCGGTGTCTACCCCATCGCATCGGAGGACTTTGAAAACCTGCGTGCCTCGCTCGAGAAGCTCCAGCTCAACGACGCCTCCCTGACCTTCCAGCCCGAAAGCTCCGTGGCCCTCGGGTTCGGCTTCCGATGTGGCTTCCTCGGGCTCTTACACATGGAGATCGTGCAGGAACGTCTCGAACGCGAGTTCGGAATGGACGTGATCACCACGGTGCCGAACGTATCTTACAAGGTGTACGATCGCAAAGGCGTGTGCACCGAAGTGCACAACCCCGGAGGCCTCCCTGACCCTACGCTTATCGATCACATCGACGAGCCCTTCATCCGCGCCTCGATCATCACCCAAACCACTTTCATCGGGCCCATCATGACCCTCTGTTTGGGTAAGCGCGGCGTGCTTATTAAGCAGGATTACATCACAGGAAACCGTATCGAACTCTTCTACGACCTCCCTCTCGGCGAGATCGTGATCGACTTCTACGACAAACTGAAGAGCATCTCCAAGGGATATGCCTCTTTCGACTACCACTTGCATGATTACCGCCCGGGGAGGCTCGTCAAACTCGATATTCTGCTCAATGGCGAGCCGGTAGATGCCCTTTCTACGCTCACGCACATCGACAACAGCGTGTCATTTGGCCGACGGATGTGCGAGAAGCTCAAGGGAGCTCATTCCCCGCCAACAGTTTGACATCGCAATACAGGCGGCCATCGGTGCGAAGATTATCGCTCGGGAAACGATCAAGGCCGTCCGCAAGGATGTTACCGCCAAATGCTACGGAGGCGATGTTTCACGCAAGCGAAAGCTCCTCGAGAAGCAAAAAGAGGGTAAGAAACGCATGAAGCAGATCGGAACCGTGGAAGTACCCCAAAAGGCCTTCCTAGCAGTCCTCAAATTAGATTAACTCTGGGTCAACTACGATAAATAATTAATGACGGGCGCAAGGCAGGGCGCTGCTGATCACTCCCCCCTCGCCTCAAGCTCTTTTCCACTATCCATACACGCATGATTGAAAGTGACACGAATTATTCGTTCCTGATCGGATCAATGCCCCACCTCACGTGTGCATCAGTGAGGGCGCTCTCCGATCGCTTATCACCGACCTGCCCGAGGCCGATCGAGACAATCTCTTCGCCGAACTCAAGCGAGACGGCAACCAACTGACCAGCGAGCCACGCCTCTGCGCTTACACATATGCCTTCGGAGCCGTACGTGAGGCCCGCCTCCGCAGAGCTTATTCGCACCTGCCCAAGGCGTTTACTCAGCACGACGTCGAACTGATCGACTACGGTTGCGGCGTGGGACTCGGCGCGATGGTTTATCACGACCTGCTGCGCGAGCGCGGTCTGCCGATCACGTCTGTCAAACGCATCACACTGATCGACCCTACCCCACGCTGCCTCGAGCGCGCCGCGCTACACGCTCGCGCCTTCTTCCCCGGCGCCGAACTGCGCACCATCTGCAAATACATCGACGAGCTCCAGGCTGAAGACGTAGCCTCCGACCCTGAGCTTCATACGCTACACATTTTATCCCAGATCTCAGACATGAGCATCTCGTCCGTCGCACACCTGACGGACACGATCCGCACGGGACTTCGGGGCTGCAACTATTTTGCCTGCGTGGCCCCCTTCTGCGAACGTGCCCTCCACGGTATACCGCCCGCAGACCTCTTTGTGGAGCTGATGGATGTGCCCGAAAGCACCGTGACGGAGGAGAATCTCTCGGCGCGCCGCTTCGTACCCGGCCAACGTTGGACAGCCGCCCTGCGCCTCTTCACCAAAGACGGCAATCACACGCCGCCCCTCCTCCCGACCATTGACCGACACCACGCTCCCGCCACCCTCTGATCCTCCTGCACCGCCGGCCGATCTCACTCCCGATCCCCGGCTGAACCGTCCCCACCCACCACCACAGCCGATCCTGCCCCACCTCTTCGCCCGTCGATCCCCTACGGAATCGCCCGCTGAAGAAGTCGCAGAAACCGACCGCCGGATCGACGAGATTCTCACCTCACTCAACGAACCGGAGGAGCCGGAACATATTCGGCAATTGCGCGACGCGGCAGAGAGCGGCGACGCCAAAGCGCAAAACAAGCTCGGCTATCTCTACGACACGGGGCGCGAACTGCCGCAAAACGACGCTGAGGCCGTGCGCTGGTACCGCCGAGCGGCTGCCCAAAATCACGCGATGGCGCTCTACAATCTGGCCAATCACTACCTCTCCGGCCGCGGCGTACCGCAGGACACCGAAGAGGCCATCAAGTGGTACCGCCTCGCAGCCGATCGCGATGTGTTGCCAGCAATGAATAACCTCGGCGTGATCTACGCCTCAGGCCGCGGCGTCCGTCGCAACGAAGCCGAGGCCATCAAGTGGTATCGCCGAGCGGCTGAACGCGGCGACGAGACAGCCATCCGTAACCTAAAAAAACGGGGCATCAAGGTCTGAACAGGTTTGCACACAAGAGCAGCAAGCGCATACGTTGAAATAAAAATCGGGCAGAGCGATCGAAAAGATCACCCGGCCCGATTTGTTTTTATGCGAGCAGCATCAGCTTCTCAGCCGGGAAAAAGCGTCTCATACCGCACGACTATCGAGCGGCAGATGACGTGGCGCCGTCCAAAAAGCGACGAATGCCCCGCTGGATGGAGGCCAGTCCGAAGGCTTCGGGGCGAAGTGCATCGAGCGGTATCCACAGTAATTCCGACGCATCATCGTGCGCTTCCGGCTGAGCCTCGTCCTCAGCCACGCGGCAACGGAAAAACATGTCGACCGTAGCCACCGCAAAACCCGAAAAGAGGTAACTGTTCGGTAGCGAGAAGAGAAAATCAGCGCGAAGGACACGCAGCCCCGTCTCTTCGGCCACCTCACGAACTACGCCCTCCTCGGCCGTCTCGCCAACGTCGCAAAATCCGCCAGGCAAGTCGAGCGTGCCGCGTGCGCGGGATCGTTGGCACGACGGCAGACGAGTAGCTCGTTGCGGTCGTTGAGGATGAGGGCAGCCGTAGCTGCCGCCGGATTATAATAATACGTGAAGCCGCATGCCGGGCAACGGTTCGACTTTTCGTCGTGTGGCACAAACGTATCCGAGCCACAGCGCGGGCAGTATCGGAAGTCGGCCAGAGGATGGGAATTGGATGATGAAGTGCACATAAGGGCCGCGAAGAAATCGAAAAACGAGATGCAGCCATGCATGGTGCCTAATACCAGTTCGACGCAAGTCGCTCGGGCGGGCCGATGGGGCGAAAGTGGCGCCAAAAAGTCGCTTGACGGGAGCTGCTGGCATGCAGCGACGCCAAAAAGTCGCTTGACGAGGCCGCTGGCTCACAGCGACGCCAAAAAGTCGCTTGACGGAGCCGCTGGCACGCAGCGACGCCAAAAAGTCGCTTGACGGAGCCGCTGGCTCACAGCGACGCCAAAAAGTCGCTTGACGGAGCCGCTGGCTCACAGCGACGCTAAAAAGTCGCTTGACGGAGCCGCTGGCTCACAGCGAAGCCAAAAAGTCGCTTGACGGGGCCGCTGGCTCACAGCGAAGCCAAAAAGTCGCTTGACGGAGCCGCTGGCACGCAGCGACGCCAAAAAGTCGCTTGACGAAGATGATTGCTTACGTCGGACTCCCAACTGCGTGACGGAAAACGAGCGGTCACACCGGTGCGCCCAGAGGCCGGAGGGAACGTATCACATACGCCCCTACATTTGCCGCCAAAATTTCCGGGTGACCCAGAGAGGGGCCTGCCCTACATAAACCACCTATTAAATATGACACCCACTTTGTGCATACTGGCTGCCGGCATGGGCAGCCGCTACGGAGGTCTGAAGCAGCTGGACGGCGTCGGTCCGGACGGCGAGACGATCATGGACTACTCCGTCTTCGACGCTGCACGCGCTGGCTTCGGCCGCGTCGTGTTCGTTATCCGGCGCGATTTTGAGGCCGACTTCCGCGCCCGTGTACTGTCGCGCTACGCCGATCACATCCCCACGGAGGTGGTCTTTCAATCGATGGACGATCTGCCCGACGGCTTCACCTGTCCGCCGGGACGCACCAAACCTTGGGGCACGAACCACGCCGTGTGGATGGCGCGCCACGCCATCCGCGAGCCCTTTGCCGTGATCAATGCGGACGACTTTTACGGTCGTGATAGTTTCGCCACGCTCGCTCGTGCGCTGGCCGAAACGGCGGGTCGAGAGGGCGATTATTGCATGGTCGGCTTCCGCGTCGGCAACACGCTCAGCCCGAGTGGCACCGTCTCGCGCGGCGTCTGTACGACGGATGCAAAGGGCTACCTGACCGGCATCGTGGAGCGAACCGCCATCGCCCGTGTGGACGGCCAAGTCCGCTTCACCGACGAACACGGCACACCGCAGGTGCTCCCCGACGATACGCCCGTTTCGATGAACATGTGGGGCTTCACGCCGGACTATTTCGCACATACAGAAACGTATTTCCGCCGCTTCCTTGCGGAGCACGCCACGGACGAACGTGCGGAGTATTACATCCCTTGGGCGGTGAACGAGCTGATCACGAGTGGCACGGCGCGCGTCCGCGTGCTCGACACCACGTCCTCGTGGTTCGGCGTCACCTACGCTGAGGATCGTGCCGAAGTGGTCCGTCGGCTGCGTGCCCTGACCGACGCGGGAGAATATCCCGCCACGGGACTCTTCCAAAGCATACGATAAGCCTATACGGAACCGTTTTTCATGCGTATTCCGATAAAGACAACCACTAACCCCAACAAAGTCATGATGAAAAGAATGCTATTAGCCGCCTTGCTGTGCGGCATGTGTGCGCTCGGAACATCGGCGCAAGAGAAAGAGACGAAGGTGGCGATCGACACCAACAAAGGCGTGATCACCATCAAACTGTATAACGAGACGCCGCACCATCGCGACAACTTCGTCAAGCTGGTCAAGAGTCACCTCTACGACGGCGTCTTGTTTCACCGCGTGATCAAGGATTTCATGATCCAAGCGGGACATATCGACATGAAGGAGGCTCCGAAAGGGATGAAAGTAAAAGAAGGGGAACCGGACTATACCGTGCCGGCCGAGATCCTTTTCCCCAAACTGTATCATAAGCGCGGACAAGTAGGCGCAGCGCGTTGGGGCGATGATATCAACCCCGAGCGGGCGTCGTCGTCCACGAACTTCTACATCGTCGAAGGCAAGAAATTCACCGCCGAGGGGCTGGACAAGATGGAGCAGGAGAAGCACATCAAGTTCACACCCGAGCAGCGTGAGGTCTACATGACCGAAGGTGGCACGCCACATCTTGACAATGCCTACACCGTCTTCGGCGAGGTGGTAGACGGTATGGACGTGGTGGACAGCATCCAAGTTGTGCCTACGGGCAAGGAAGATCGGCCGCTGGAGGATGTGGTCATCCGGTCGATGAAGATCGTTGAGGAATAAACGGATAAGCAAAGGATCACGATGATGAAACGTTGCAGATACGCAATCCTCACCCTGCTCGCCCTACTCTGTCTCGCGGGAAGTGCGGCCGCACAAAAGCAGCGGCTCACGATCGACGCGGGTTCGAAACGCATACGCATCGTCATCCCCGACGGCTATGCGCTGGGCTCGGTGGAGAACGGCGACACCATCCCACATGTGTACCTGCCGACGGTTTACGTTTTCCCCGAACTCACGTTCAAGAACGATAAAGAGCGGCAGCAGTACAACAAGCTCGTGCGCGACGTCAAGCGCACCCTGCCCTACGCTCGCCTGATCTACGAGACGCTGATCGAGACGTACGAATACATCGAAACGCTCCCGGACGAGAAGTCGAAGCAGGCGCACCTCAAGCGTATGGAAAAGGAGCTCTACGCGCAATACAAGCCGGAGCTGAAGAAGCTCACCCTGTCGCAGGGCAAGCTGCTCATTAAGCTCGTCGACCGCGAATGCCATCAGTCGAGCTACAACCTGGCCAAGGCTTACTTAGGCAGTTTCCGCGCGGGCTTCTGGAACATCTTCGCCGGCATGTTTGGCGCCAGCCTTAAAACGAAGTACGACCCGAACGGCAAGGATGCCCTTACCGAACGAGTCGTGCTGTTGGTGCAATGCGGAGCTATTTGAGGAGCTGTTTTCCTCTCTCCCCTTGATGAAACCAAAGTCAGGGGATACCGGCCAAGTTTTCTTGAGAACCGAGGAGTGATTCAGACGGGGTCAACCCCTTGAAAAATTCCCACAAAACGATTCCCGCAGCGACGGACACATTGAGCGAATGCTTCGTGCCGCGCTGCGGGATTTCTATGCATACGTCCGAACGATCGACGACGCGCTGGCTGACGCCTTTCACCTCATGACCTATCACGACGGCGTATTTCCGACCGCGCTCGGGCCGAAACCGATCGAGCGAGAGGCTGCCTTCGGCCTGCTCCAAGGCGCAGATGACGTACCCCTCGCGCCGTAACTCCTCGACGGCCTCCAACGTATCCTTCTCATACCGCCACTCGACGGTCTCCTCGGCTCCGAGCGCCGTCTTGTGGATCTCGGCATGCGGCGGCGTGGCCGTGATGCCGCACAGCCACACGCCTTCCAAACGGAACGCGTCGGCCGTGCGAAACACGGACCCGACGTTGTTCAGGCTGCGTACCTCGTCGAGTACCACCACGACGGGCAACTTCTCGCTGGCGCGATACTCCTCCGGCGTCAGTCGGCCCAGCTCCGTAACCTTTAGCTTGCGCATCGTTAGGCGTGGCTTGACTGGATGATGTCGATCAACTCCCGCCCGAGTGCGTCGGCTTCGGCCTTGGTGTGTGCCTCGGCATAGACGCGGATGATAGGCTCGGTATTGCTGCGGCGCAGGTGCACCCAGCGGTCGGCAAAGTCGATCTTCACGCCGTCGATGTCCGTCACGCGCTCACCGGCGAAGCGCTGCTTGACACGATCCAAAATGGCGTCCACGTCAATGCCCGGCGTCAGCTCTACGCGCTGCTTGGAGATGAAATAATTCGGATACGTGGCCCGCAGCTCACTCACCTTCATCTTCTTTTTGGCCAGGAAAGTCAGGAAGAGCGCAATGCCCACGAGGGCGTCGCGGCCGTAATGCAGGGTCGGATAGATGACGCCGCCGTTGCCCTCGCCGCCGATCACGGCGCCGGTCTCCTTCATTTTCTCCACCACGTTCACCTCGCCCACGGCCGAGGCGGCATACTGTCCGCCGTGGCGCTCCGTGACGTCGCGCAGGGCACGCGTAGAACTGAGGTTGCTCACCGTGTTACCCGGCGTGTGCGACAACACATAGTCGCTCACCGCCACTAACGTGTATTCTTCGCCAAACATCTCCCCGTTCTCACAGACGATGGCCAGCCGATCGACGTCTGGGTCGACCACGAACCCGACGTCGGCCCGCGCATGGGGCATCAGGGCCGAGATCTCCGTCAAGTGTTCCGGAAGCGGTTCGGGGTTATGAGAGAAATTGCCGTGCGGATTGCAGTGCAGCTTGAAGATCTCGCGCACACCAAGGGCGTAAAGCAGATCGGGGATGACCAGGCCGCCGACGGAGTTCACACAGTCGATCGCCACGCGGAAGTTGGCGCGCGGATGGCGTCCACATCCACTAAGTCAAGCGCCAACACACGCCCGATGTGACGCTCCTTGTAACGGTTGTCAACGATCACCTTGCCCAGCGAATCGACCGACGCGAAGCGGAACGCTTCCCCCTCGGCCAGTCTGAGCACCTCGCGCCCATCTTCATCGCTGAGGAACTCGCCGCGCTCGTTGAGCAACTTCAGCGCATTCCACTGCTTCGGGTTGTGGCTCGCGGTGAGAATGATACCGCCACAAGCCAGCTCGTTTGTGACGGCCAGCTCGGTGGTGGGCGTCGTGGCCAGATCGATGTCGATCACATCGAAGCCCATGCTCATCAGCGTGCCCACGACGATCGATTTGACCATCGGCCCAGACATGCGGGCGTCGCGTCCGACGACAACGCGGTGCTTCTTGCCTTCCGTCGAGCGGTTGCGGATCCATGTGGCGTAAGCCGCCGTAAACTTCACAATAGAAAGGGGGTTCAGCCCCTCGTCCGGACCGCCACCGATGGTGCCGCGGATGCCGGATATGGATTTGATGAGTGTCATATTATATCGGTATGATGATGACGCAAAGGTAGAGGCGAGCGGGCACAAAAAATGCCGGGCCCCATAGCTCTGGGCACCCGGCATAACCATTAAACATTGACAATTTCTATTTCGGGGCTATTTGAGGCCTATTTCGCTCCGAATATCCTCCGAAAAATAAAAATCAAACAGCTTCTCAATTCTCCGGCAGATGGATGTCGGGGTCGCCGCTATCGCCGCCACCAGTACCGCCCGTTCCACCGCCTTCGGGTTTCTTGCCGCTCTCCCCTTCGCCACCGCCGGGCTTTTTCGGACCCTCCTCCTCTGAGAGGTGAATGTCCGGACTACCGTCGTCCTTCCCCGGCTTCTTCGGCTTCGGGTCCTTCGGATCCTTCGGCGTCTTGGGGTCCTTGGGATCCTTTGGGTCCTTCGGCGTCTTGGGATCCTTCGGGTTTTTCTTTTTTCTCGTAGCGGCCGTCGTGCGACGATTAGCCAACGTGGCGCGCATTTCATTAATGAGCGCGTTCACCGGCTTCACAAAGGCCAGATAAGGCGCCTCACCGTTGATCACAACGAGCGCATTGGTGACCTCCACCAAGCGCCGATAGGCCTCATCCGTCTCCTTGCGTCTCTTTTGGATAAGGCCCAGATTCAGGCGCTCCCCCTTCTCATCGACACGGACGTTGAGGGCATCGACAAAAGCCTTGTTCTTCTGCTCCAAATCATTGAAATATGGAGTAAGTCCGGCCTTAGCCAACTTGGCTGTGCCCATGCCGCGCAGGTCTTCGATCAGGTTATGCAGGCGTCCCGATTCCTCCATCTGGGTAGCCCGCATCAAGTCGCCGTACTTGTCGAAATGCCGCAGCGCCTCGACCATGATTTCGTCCACTTCTGCGTCCGGATGTCCGACCGACGCCTTGACGAAGTTGCGCATGAGGTACCATGACTTGTCGCGCGCCGCATCCTTCTTGGCCGCATCGAGCGCCGCGGGGACGGATTTGGAGCTTTCCAGCACCTTGTCCAATTCCTCGACGGCTTATTGTAGGCATCGGCCGCCGTTTTGAGGCCGACAGAGTAACCGGTGGCCGATTCGGTGAGCGGCAAGTGGGTCACTTTAGCCTGAACTACTTGGTGATAAGCAAAGTCTTCTTCGACTTTCATCGCATTTACGTAGAATGCATCAATCTTCATAGTGTATACTTTTAAAATTGAGTGGATAGATATTCGGTATAAAAATCACTGTCTCTCCAACGATCCGATGTAGGTGTACTTCTTGAAGGGGAAACGCTTTCTGGCACCCAGAAATTGGCATTGTTGCGCCACAAAGCACTTTCCTGCCCCAAAAAACGGCATTGTTCATCAACAAAGCGCTTTCCTGTGCCAGAATTCCGCCTTGTTGGCCAACAAAGCACTTTCCTGCCCCAGAAATCTGCATTGTTGCATCACAATGCGCTTTCCTGCCCCAATTTCAGTTTTATCCGCTGTCAAAGCACTTTGAATCCCTTCGCCAAGGGGTGCTTTTCTTTTCAAAGAAGTGTGCCATCGGCGCCCCAATGATGGGACTTTTCCCCGAAAAACAAGCGACGACCTCTCATTGCACACAGGCCTTTCCACGAGCCAAAGCTCCCTCTCGCCCCCCTTTACACTGCTTTTCGAGCATAAAATTCTGTTTATCCACCAAATGCTCCATTGCCACTTTCGCACAGCATGAATTTACGATCTGAAATCAGAACAGCTAATCAATCACCGTTTAAAACTAATACAAATGCTTGCAGATCTAATTCTACAGCATACATTCGCGCTCATATTTTAAACCCAATAAACAATATCGAATTATGAAGCAGAAATTTATCACCGTATTATTTGCCGCCACCCTCTTCCTCCTTGGGTTGGCTGGCACAGTGAAGGCCCAAGGACATCGTAGTCCCTGGATCGCAAAGTGGGACTCGTGTATTTTAGACATTGGGCATGGGTATTATCGCCCTAACCGGCCCGTAGGCCCGTATTTCTATACCACCAACTGGCCAACTATGCGCATCTATGAGGATTGCCCTGTACGCGTAGACTCCATGTTTTTTATCTTCCCGGGAACGAAGCGCACACTGAAGGTCGCGGGGCACTGGCTCCTCGATGAGAATTTTATTCCCACTGGCTCGTTCATCCCCGGTCTGCCCAAGGATCATTTGGGGCGCCACTACCTGACCAACACCGAGACCGGCCGTCCTTTCTCGGAGTATGATGAAATCGAGCTCCCCGCCTCGGATGTAGACACCTATTTCCCCATTTCATTCGTGCATCATCCGTTGACGGAAGGCGATCCGGTGTACAAAGACGGGTATGGCGTGGCAATCGTCTTTACAGTGGAAGTGGATGGCTTTATATCTTATCATGATCTCTTCTATCAGTACTTCCAAAAACCGACGGTCACCGGCTTCAGTTACCAACGTCCGGGCCCCGGATACCGGGACAGTTCACCATGACGTTTCAAGGCGAACTCGTTAAGCCGGAAAGCCGCGTAGGGTATGATCCGAAAGGAGCTATCACTACTGTAGCAGAAAGCCAAAGACTGGACCAAATTCAAGAAGTACACTGCGGGTGCTTACTACAGCTTGGACGATGGCGAGACATGGTTCGAAGCCACAGACAAGACCGTCAAGCTCACCCAGTCGCAGATCGAGAACCTGCCGGAGGTAGTCAACGTGAAGATGAGACTGCCCGGCGGTTGCGGCTCGTTCTTCCCCGTCGGAGCCGAATATGACCCCAACGACCCGAGCCGTGGCAGACGACCGGACGTGCCCTTCTCCATCACTCGCCAAATCACGCTCAACAACGAGACCGGCGACGCCTCCTCCACACTCCTCGAACCCCTCAAGCAAATCTACGACGTGCCCACGGGCAAGGATTTCACCCTCACGGTTCGCCCCACGGGTAACAACGTGCCGACACTCACCACGAGCCGTAACGACCGTCTGTCCGATGAAATCGGCGTCAAGACGGAAGTGTTGCCCGACGGAGCCTATCGCTTCACCATCCGCAAGGTGCAGGAGAACCTCACCGTGACGCTCAAGTACACCGTCAGCAACGCCGAGGTGGACGGCACACGCGTCTGGGGCGAGGATGGCACACTCTGCATCACGTCAGCCGCCGCCGGCCGCGCCAACATCTACAACGCGCTCGGTCGCTTTGAGAACAGCCTCACGCTGTCAGCCGGTGAAACGCGCCGCCTCACCATGCCCGTCGGCGTCTACATCGTCAAGCTCGACAACGGCCGCGCCTACAAGGCCGCCGTCCGCTGACGGACTGCTGACAGACTAAAGAGATAGTTCCTTCATTCTTACATACTTGTTCTACATACTTGTATAATGGTTTTTGAAAGCCCGGGGAGAGCCGTTTCCTCGGGCTTTTTTGGCTTCACGAATGCACGTACCTGCGAGATGTGCCTTCTTCTTATGCTTCAGAACGTCTTGATGTCGTACGCCACCGACAGCTGGACGGCATATTTCCGCGTCATGCGGGGGATAAACTCCTTCTCCGACGTCTTGAATTCGTGCACATAGTGGGCCGAGAAGGCCAGCCCGTTCTTCCAGCGATAACCAAGCCCGGCCACACCGCAAAGATCGAAGGTGGTAGCGGGTCCACCTGTGCCGGCCACCTCTCCGACGCGTTCACCGGATTCGGTGATCACCGATCCATGACTGCCCAGTAATAATCCCGGTTGCGGCCCCGCCTCGGCAAAGAGTCCGGAACCAGGCACCGTAAGCCGAAGCAAGACCGGCAGGTTGAGGTAATGCAGCCGCATGCGACCCGCCGTGTTATCATAGACGTGTCCACCGATATCCACCGTTGGAACGCTAATCTTATACCCCATCTGCGAATAGAGCAGCTCGGTCTGCACGCTGAAAAGCGGCGAAAAGTCGTACCGCGCATAACCGCCAACGTGCGCGCCGGGCAGGTAGCCGTACTCCAGCGTCCACGACTTGAGATCGCCGGGCAGGGGATTGCTGGGATAAACTGTCACATTGCCAATGCTTGCCACGTTCAGGCCGGCCTTTACGCCGACCGTAAACTGTGCATAGGCGTGCGGCAAACCAAGAGCCGCACAAATCAAAAGAATCATCACTCGTTTCATCACATTATCCGTTAAAAATTTACGTCTGATGAAACGTATCTAAAGGAGGATTATTGCAGTTTTCCCTGCCAGACGAAGCAGTCTGTGAAGGCGGGTAACGACGGCTCACCATCGAACAGACCGAAGACGGCCGACCCGGATCCAGACATGGCAGCGTAGACGGCGCCAGCGGCGTAGAGCTGTGCTTTGATAGCGCCGATCGCGGGGTGAAGGGCGAAGACGGGCGCCTCGAAATCGTTCTTGAGCGCGTCGCGCCACTCCGTGACGGGTCGGCAGATGATTTCATCGAGGGGTACCGCGGGCGCGGCCGGACGGATCGCTGCGTAGGCCTCGCGTGTGGAGACAGAGACGGCCGGCTTAACGATAGCGATATGGTAACCCGCCAGGGAGACATTCGCCGGGCTGAACACATCGCCGATGCCCGTGGCCATAACAGGGCGGTTACGGATGAAGAAGGGACAGTCTGCGCCGAGGCGTGCAGCCATGCGCTCCAGCGCGTCGTCCGTGAAGTCAAGCTCGGCATAGTCGCGCAGCAGCTTCAACATAAAAGCGGCGTCGGCCGAGCCACCGCCCAGTCCGGCGCCGAAGGGGATCGTCTTCTTGAGATGGATGGCCACGGGCGGAATGTCCGCCTGCTGGCTCATGGCCGCGAGGGCACGCATGACGAGGTTGTCGTCCGCTGGCCCATCAATCGCAAGGCCGTAGGTGTGAAACGAAAAAGCCTCGGCCGGCACGATCTCTAAAGCATCGCAGAGGGGGACGGGGTAAAAGACCGTCTCGATGCCGTGGTAGCCGTCGGGGCGACGGCTGACGACGTGCAGTCCGAGGTTGATTTTGGCGTTCGGGAAACAGATCATAACAGGATGGGGTCAGGAGTGCGCTGGACGGTTTTGAGAGGGCTTGTTACGCCGCCTGTTGCCGCCTCCACGAGGCTTTGAGGAGGTCGATTGTGCCTTGGCACGTCCGCCACCGCCACCACTTTGGCGCCCACGTCCGCTCCTGCCGCGCGAGCGACTGTATTTCTCCGGTTCGTAGGTCGGTGATTCGCCGATGGAGGGGTCGATGGGGATCTTGTAGATGTCTTTTTCGATAAAGGTCTCGATCTCCTTGAACCGCGCCTGTTCCTGTTGCGAGACGAACGTGATGGCCAGTCCACTGCCCTCCGTGCCGCGCGCTGTACGCCCGATGCGGTGCACATAGTCCTCGGGATCGTTGGGAATGTCGTAGTTGATGACGAGCGAAATGTCGTTGATATCAATGCCACGCGCCACAACGTCCGTCGCCACGAGCATGCTAATATGTCCGTTCCGGAAGTCCTTCATCACCTGCTCACGCTCGCTCTGCTCCAAGTCGGAGTGCATGGCGGCCACGTTAAAATTCATCCGCTTGAGCGTTGCCGCCAGCTCTTTCACCTTCATCTTCGAGGAAGAGAAAATGATGACGCGCTCGGGCGCTTTCTTGGCGAAAAGCTGCTTCAGAAGCGGCATCTTATGGGCCTCATAGCAGATATAAGCCGTCTGCATGATCGATTCCGGCGGACGCGATACAGCGATCTTAATCTCTTCCGGATCCTTCAGGATGTTGTGCGCCAGCGTCCGGATCTTAGGCGGCATGGTAGCCGAGAACATGACTACTTGACACGTCTCCGGGAGCTGCTTATAGATCTGCATAATGTCGTCATGGAAGCCCATATCGAGCATGCGATCGGCCTCGTCAAGGACGAAGAAGGAGGTGCGCGAGAGGTCTACGCTGCCCATGTTCAAGTGGCTGATCAGGCGGCCGGGCGTGGCGATAACGATGTCGGCGCCCATCTGCAATCCGCGCTCCTGCCGGGCGTAGGCGATGCCGTCGGTGCCACCGTAGACAGCCACGGCGGAGACGGAAACGAAATAGGTAAAGCCGTCGATCTGCTGATCGATCTGCTGCGCCAATTCGCGCGTCGGTGCCATAATGACCGCGTTGATCGCATCCTGTGGATATCCGCCTCGGCTCAGCTGGCTAATGATGGGCAGCACGTAGGCAGCCGTCTTACCAGTGCCCGTCTGTGCGCACCCGATCAAGTCCTTACCCGCGAGAATGGGCGGGATGGCCAGCTCTTGAATAGGCGTCGTCTCCACGAAATTCATGGCCTCGAGTCCGTCCAACACGGAGTCATCGAGGTCTAATTCATCAAATCTCATTGTCTTTCTATCTATAAAATATGGGCAAAAATAGGCGGATTTCGCCGACGCTTCTGCACCGATACGCCCTTAGGTCGCCGCTGATCTGCGAAGCATGGAGGGAAGAGTACGGCAAACGCCAAAATAGAGAAATGCGTCCTTGCAGAAGTCCTGCAAACATCAAAATGGGGAAAAGCGCCCTTGCAGAAGTTCTGCAAACACCAAAATGAGGAAAAGCGTCCTTGCAGAAGTTCTGCAAACACCAAAATGAGGAAAAGCGCTCTTGCAGAAGTTCTGCAAACGCCAACATGAGGAAAAGCGTCCTTGCAGAAGTTCTGCAAACGCCAAAATGAGGAAAAAGCGTCCTTGCAGAAGTTCTGCAAACACCAAAATGAGGAAAAAGCGTCCTTGCAGAAGTTCTGCAAACACCAAAATGAGGAAAAAGCGTCCTTGCAGAAGTTCTGCAAACGTCAAAATAGAGAAATGCGTCCTTGCAGAAGTCCTGCAAACACCAAAATGAGGAAAAAGCGTCCTTGCAGGAGTTCTGCAAACACCAAAAATGAGGAAAAAGCGCCATTGCAGAAGTTCTGCAAACACCAAAATGAGGAAAAGCGTCCTGCAGGAGTCCTGCAAACACCGAAATGAGGAAAAAGCGTCCTTGCAGAAGTCCTGCAAACGCCAAAATGGGGAAAAAGCGCCCTTGCAGGAGTCCTGCAAACACCAAAATGAGGAAAAGCGTTCTTGCAGAAGTCCTGCAAGTCTCCCGGAAAACTTTTTGGCGTTTGCGGGAGTTCCGCAAGTCCCACGGAAAACTTTTTGGTCTTTGCGGGAGCCCCGCAAGTCCCACGAAAAACTTTTTGGTGTTTGCGGGAGCCCCGCAAGTCCCACGAAAAACTTTTTGGCCTTTGCGGGAGTCCCGCAAGTGCCCCGAGAAACTTTTTGGTGTTTGCGGGAGCCCCGCAAGTCCCACGAAAAACTTTTTGGTGTTTGCGGGAGCCCCGCAAGTCCCACGAAAAACTTTTTGGCCTTTGCGGGAGTCCCGCAAGCACTTACACTTATTCAGTACGAGGAATGGGAATGCTCTCTTAGCACCGTTCATGCAAAAAAGTAGGCGTTGGTATCTTTGCCGGCGCTTTAGAACAGCAAGCAACCCGTGTTGAAATCAGTAATCCATATACATTATATTATTAGCAGAAGAATGAAAGTGAAAAGTTTCATGTGGTTAGCCCTGGCCGTTTGTCTGCCGGGGCTTATTGTCTCATGTGGTAAGAAACAAGCTGGCGATGCGTCGCAGGCCAGTGTGGGAGCCGCCGGAGCGTACAAAACGATGACGGTGGAGCGCTCGGACAAGGAGTTCACCCGCACCTATTCGGCCACGATACGCGGGCGGCAAGACGTGTCGGTCATGCCGCAGGTGTCGGGCACACTGACGCAGGTCAGCGTGACAGAAGGACAGACGGTGCGCCGCGGACAGACGCTATTCGTGATCGATCAAGTGCCCTATCAGGCGGCGCTCAATCAGGCTCGGGCGGCCGTGGGCACGGCTGAGGCATCGCTGGCTACGGCGCGGCTGACCTATGAAAGCAAGCAGACGCTGTATGACCAAAAGGTGATCTCGGACTATGAGTTGCAGACGGCCAAGAATGCGCTGAAGACGGCCGAGGCGGCTGTGGCGCAGGCGCGAGCGGCTGAGGTGAATGCACGAAACAACCTCTCATACACCACGGTCAAGAGTCCGGCCGACGGCGTGGTGGGTACGCTGCCTTACCGGCAGGGCTCGCTCGTGGGGCCGTCGATGCAGACGCCGCTGACGACCGTATCGGACAACTCGCAGATGTATGTCTATTTCTCCATCAACGAGAACGAACTCTTAGCGCTGGGACGCGAATACGGTTCGACGGCTGAGGCGCTGAAGAAGTTCCCGCCCGTGCGCCTGATCCTGAGCGACGGATCGGAGTATCCTGACTCGGGGCGCGTGGAGAGTGTGAGCGGCGTGATCGATCCCGCGACGGGGACGGTCAGCCTCCGGGCGGAGTTCCCCAATGCCGGAAGGCTGCTGCACAGTGGCGCCACGGGCAACATCGTCATGCCGTCGGTTTATCGCGATTGCATCGTCATTCCGCAGGCAGCTACGGTGCAAATGCAGGACAAGACGCTCGTCTATAAAGTGGTCGACGGCAAGGCGGTCTCCACGCTCATCACCGTCTCGCCGCTCAGCGACGGGCAGGAATACGTGGTGCTTAGCGGCCTCGAGGCGGGCGACGTGATCATCGCTGAGGGTGCCGGACTGATTCGGGAAGGAACGCAAGTGCAGTAAAACGAGATGAAGGGAAACGTATTTATCAAGCGGCCCGTACTGGCCATGTCGATCTCTATCCTGATCGTCATCGTAGGACTTATCTCGCTCTTCACGCTGCCCGTGGAGCAGTATCCGAACATCGCCCCGCCCACCGTGATGGTCTCCACGGCCTACACCGGCGCAGACGCTGAGGCGGTGCAGAAGAGCGTCATCATGCCGCTCGAGGAGAACATCAATGGCGTGGAGAATATGATCTACATGTCGTCCACGGCTACGAACAGCGGATCGGCCTCAATCTCGGTGTATTTCAAGCAGGGGACAGACCCGGACATGGCCGCGGTGAACGTGCAGAACCGTGTGGCGCGTGCCCAAAAGGATTGCTTCCGGCCGAGGTGACGCGCGTCGGTGTGAGCACGCAGAAACGACAGACGAGCTTCCTACAGATCAACGCCCTGACGTGTACGAACGGGAAGTATGACGAGCATTTCCTCTCGAATTACCTTGACATCAACATCATCCCGCAGATCAAGCGTATCGAGGGTGTGGGCGACGTGATGGAGATGGGCGACACATACAGCATGCGCATCTGGCTCAAGCCGGATGTGATGGCGCAATACGGACTCGTGCCGTCGGACATCACGGCTGTGCTCGGCGAGCAAAACATCGAAGCGCCCACGGGTTCGCTCGGTGAAAACTCGGACAACACGTTCCAATACACGATGAAGTATAAGGGTCGCCTTGTCAGCGAAGAGGAGTTTGGCAACATGGTGATCCGCGCCGACGAAAACGGCAATGTGCTCCGCCTGAAAGACGTGGCGCGGGTAGAGCTCGGTTCGCAATCGTACAGCTTCCACGGCACGATGGACGGCAAGCCGGCCGTCTCGTTCATGGTCTTTCAGGTGTCCGGCGCCAACGCCACAGAGACGAATGCGCGCATCACGGCCTGCTGCAAAAGCTGAGCAAAGACCTGCCCGACGGCCTCGAGTTCACGAACATGATGAGCTCGAACGACTTCCTCTACGCCTCGATCTATAACGTGGTGGAGACGCTCGTCATCGCCATCCTGCTCGTCATCCTGGTGGTTTACTTCTTCCTGCAAGACTTCAAGAGCACCGTCATCCCCTCGATCTCGATCATCGTCTCGCTGATTGGCACCTTCGCCTGCCTGTCCATCTTCGGCTTCAGTATCAACATCCTGACGCTGTTCGCCCTCGTGTTGGCCATCGGTACGGTGGTGGACGACTCGATCGTCGTCGTCGAGGCCGTGCAGTCGAAGTTCGACATCGGCTACAAGTCGCCTTACCAAGCCACGAAGGATGCGATGGGCGACGTGACGATGGCCGTCATCACGTGTACGATCGTCTTCATGGCCGTGTTCATTCCGGTCACGTTCATGGGCGGCACGTCAGGCATCTTCTACACCCAGTTCGGTATTACGATGGCTACGGCCGTCGGCATCTCGTGCATCAACGCCCTCACGCTCTGCCCCGCCCTCTGCGCCATGATCATGCGCCCGGCCGACGGCACAAAGAGCGCCAAGAGTTTCAACGGTCGGGTGAAGGCGGCTTACAACGCCTCGTTCAACGCCGTGATGGGTAAGTACAAGAAGGGCGTCATGTTCTTCATCCACCACCGCTGGATGACGTGGGCCGCACTGGCCTGCGCTGTGGGACTGCTGGTGTACTTTATGAAGACGACGAAGACCGGCCTCGTTCCGCAAGAAGACCAGGGCGTGGTGATGATCAACGTCAGCGTATCGCCCGGCAGCTCACTGGGCATGACGATGAAGGCGCTCGAAAAGGCTGAAGCTATCGTCAAGACGGCACCCGAGGTAGAGCATTATACGCGTGTGGCGGGCTACGGACTGATATCTGGACAAGGCGTATCATACGGCATGTTCATCGTCCGTCTCAAGGACTGGAGCGAACGCAAAGGCCGTGCGCATAGCTCGGACGCCGTGTTGGGCAAGCTGATGGCGCAACTGCAAACCATCAAGGAGGCGCAGATCTTCGCCTTCCAGCCGGGTATGATCCCCGGTTATGGCATGGGCAATGCCGTCAGCCTGAACCTGCAGGACAAGACAGGCGGCGACATGACGAAGTTCTACCAGACGACCATGCAATACCTCGGCGCCCTCAACCAACGCCCCGAGGTGGCGATGGCTTACACCTCGTACGCGATGAACTTCCCGCAATACAGCATCGATGTGGACGCTGCCAAATGCAAGCGCGCGGGCATCTCGCCCGCCACGGTGCTGAGCGTCCTCGGTGCCTATTGCGGCGGTGCGTACGTCTCCAACTTCAACGAGTTCGGCAAGGTCTACCGCGTCATGATGCAGGCCGACCCCAAGTATCGCCTCGACCAGCAGTCGCTCAACGGTCTCTACGTCCGCAACGGCACAGAGATGGCGCCCATCGGCCAATTTCGTCACCATCAAACCCGTAATGGGCCCCGAGGTGGCCACGCGCTTCAATCTCTACTCCGCCATCACGGCAAACGTCAGCGTAGCCGACGGTTACTCCACCGGCGAGGCCATGAAAGCCATCGAAGAGGTGGCCGAGCAAATGCTCCCGCAGGGCTATGGCTATGAGTACAGCGGTATCTCGCGTGAGGAAGCGGAGAGCGGCGGATCGTCCACGCTCCTTATCTACGGCATCTGCGTGGTGCTCATCTACCTCATCCTCTCCTGCCTCTACGAGAGCTTCCTCATCCCCTTCGCCGTCATCCTCTCCGTGCCGTGCGGACTGATGGGCAGCTTCCTCTTCGCGCAGCTCTTCGGGCTGGAGAACAATATCTACCTGCAGACGGGTGTCATCATGCTCATCGGGCTGCTGGCCAAGACGGCTATCCTCATCACCGAGTATGCCATCGAGCGACGCCGCCAGGGCATGGGCATCATCGAGTCGGCCTATTCGGCCGCTCAGGTGCGCCTCCGCCCGATCTTGATGACGGTGCTGACGATGATCTTCGGTATGCTTCCGCTCATGTTCTCGTCCGGCGCTGGCGCCAACGGCAACAGTTCGCTCGGAACGGGCGTGGTGGGCGGCATGATCGTCGGCACATTGGCCCTGCTTTTCCTCGTGCCTGTGCTCTATATCGTCTTTGAGTTTATGCAAGAGAAGGTGCGCCCGGCTATGCACAAAGAGGCGGACGCACAAGTGAAGCTGGAACATGAGCAGAGCCTGAATGAGCGCAACGCATCACACACGGATAACACAGCAGAATGATGAACATGACAGTAATGAAACGGACCTTCCTCACCCTCGTCGCAGCGGCCATGCTGACCAGCTGCGGCATCTATACGAACTATCAACGCCCCGACAGTGTCCACACGGACGGCCTCTATGGCAACGCCGAAAAGCACGACGGCGACACATCGAACTTGGGCAGCCTGCCCTGGCGCGACGTCTTCACCGACGTCCGCCTCCAGGCACTTATCGAGCGCGGGCTGCGTAACAACACGGATCTCGGCCGGGCACACCTGCAAGTGGAGCAGGCCGAGGCGTCGCTCTCGGCGGCCAACCTGGCCTTCCTGCCCTCCTTTGCGCTGGCGCCTCAGGCCACGCTCAGCGGCGTAGACGGCGGCGCGCCCTCGCAGACCTATCGCCTCCCGCTGACGGCCTCGTGGCAGCTCGACGTCTTCGGCAGCCTCCGCAACGCCCGCCAGCGCGCCCGGACGCTGCTCTTGGCCAGTCACGCCTACCGACAGGCGGTGCAAGCGCAAGTTGTCTCCGGCATCGCTACCTATTATTATACGCTGGCCATGCTCGACGAGCAGCTGAAGATCTCCGAAGAGACGGCCGCCAACTGGCAGAAGAACGTCGAGACCATGCGCGCGCTGATGGCCGCCGGGCGATACAACGACGCCGCCGTGTCGCAGTCCGAGGCCAACTGGTACAGCGTCAGCGCCTCTGTGCTCTCCCTCCGCCAGCAAATCCGCGAGACGGAGAATCGGTTGGCCGTCTTGTTGGGCGACAGCATTCACGCCGTGGAGCGTGGCGAGATGGACGCCTGGCAAATGCCCGCTTCGCTCAGCGTCGGGCTGCCGGCCTCGCTCCTGGCACAGCGTCCGGACGTGATGCGCGCCGAGCAGAGTCTGGCCGCCGCCTTCTATGCGACCAACGCTGCCCGCGCGGCCTTCTATCCCTCCATCACGCTGAGCGGAACTGCCGGCTGGACGAACAGCGCGGGAGCGGCCATCGCCAATCCGAGCAATTTCCTCTGGACGGCCGTCGCGTCGCTCACGCAGCCCCTCTTCCAAAATGGCCGATTGCGCGCACAGCTGCGAATCGCCCGCGCCGAACAGGAGTCGGCCGCGCTCACCTTCCGCCAGACGCTACTCAACGCCGGCATGGAGGTGAATAACGCCTTGACGCAGGTGCAGACCTACGAGGCCAAGGCGGAGTATTACGACAAGCAAGTCGCCTCGCTCGAGCGCGCCGTCAAGGCTACCACGCTGCTCATGGAGCACGGATCGACCACCTATCTCGAGGTGCTCACCGCGCAGCAAAGCCTCCTGGCCGCCCGACTGACCCGACTGACGAATCGCTACAACGAGATCTCGTCCGTCATCACGCTTTACCAGGCGCTCGGTGGCGGAGCGCAGTAGCGTTATCGCACTTTACGCCGGCCTCCTACACACGAAAAAAGAGCCCTCGCACCAGTTACGGGGGCTCTTCTTATTTCTAATCGACGGGGCGGCGATCTCAATTACGCCCGTAATTGGGCCGCGCACACTGCGCGGACGAATTTGGGCCCCCGATTGACTCCGCGCACACTGCGCAGATGAATTTGGGTCCTCGATTGGCTTCGCGCACACTGCGCGGACGAATTTGGCCCCCCGATTGGCTTCGCGCACACTGCGCGAACGAATTTGGGCTCTCGATTGACTCCGCGCACACTGCGCGGATGAATTTGGGCCCTCGATTGACTCCGCGCACACTGCGCGGATGAATTTGGGCCCTCGATTGGCTCCGCGTCAGTGCATGATACGGTGTAGCAACTCCTTGAGGATCTCGCCATCGGTCATGGACGAAGTCACATCCACCCCCTTCGACTGCGCGTCGGCCAAACGGATGTCGTGAATCACATGGAAGACCTTCATGGCCTTGTAGTTCTTCATGCCCGTCACATAGTCGCGCACCTGCACCGGAAAGCGGAACCCCAAGGTCTGCATCAGTCCCCGCTCCGAACGATCCTTGGCGTAATAGCAGATCAGGAGGTTGGTGAAGTAGTTGAAGAGCACGGGCAGCGTCATCTGTATCGGGTGATTGGTCGGATCGCTGTCGAAGTATTGCGCAATCCGGTGGGCCCGCAGCGTGTCGCGCTCAGCAATGGCGTGCAGCAGTTCGAAGTTGTTGTAATCCTTGCTGATCCCCACGTTTTGCTCGATCAGCTCCGGCGTAAGCGTCTTGTCCTTCTGACTGGCCAGGAGGATCTGCAACTTGTCTAAGATCTGGTTCAGCCGCGCTGGGTCGTTGCCAACGAACTCGTTCAGCATGGCCGACACCTTTCGGTCAGCCGTCATCGAACGCCCCTTCAACGCGGCCGTGATGTAGGCCTCCATGCGGTAGTCGGGGATCTTGTCCGACTCGAACACGACGCCCACCTTCTTCACCGCGGTAGATAGAGCGGTGAACCGCCGCCGGCCGTCCAACTTCTTCAGCTTGCAACAGAGCACAAGCACGGTCGACACCAGCGGCTTGCGCGCATAAGCCGTGATCAGCTCCAGGTCAGTCAGCGCCTGCGCCTCACGCACAAGCACCAACTGCCTGTCGGCCATCATCGGGAAGCGCCGCGCCGCATTGATCACATCGGCCGACTTCGCCTCCGAACCGTAGAGGACCGTTTGGTTGAAATCGCGGTCGGCCTCTTTGACCACCCGCTCCGTAAGCAGCTCCGCAATGCAGTCAATGAAATACGGCTCCTCCCCGATCAGCAAATAGATCGGGCTGAACTTCTCCGCTCGGATGTCGCGGCAAAGGCTGTCAAACGTCTGTGCTCCCTCGGCTGCCATGCGTAAGCCTCTACCGGCTACCAGTTAAACTTGATGTGCTGGATCGTCTTCTTCTCGTCGATGATCATCTCCAAGGCGGCAATGCCCAGCTCCACGTGCTCGGGGGCGAACTTTTGCGTCACGCCCTTGTCGCTCTCCTGCGTCTTGACGCCATTCTCCTCCAACGGCTTGTCGGAGACCATCAGCAGCGCCCCGGTCGGGATCTGATTGGCAAAGCCAGCCGTCAGCAGGGTGGCCGTCTCCATGTCGATACCCGTGGCATGGGTGCGGACGAGATATTCCTTGAACGACGTGTCGTACTCCCACACCCGTCGGTTGGTGGTGTAGATCGTGCCCGTCCAGTAGTCGTGGCCTTTGTCGCGTATGGCCGACGAGATGGCGCGCAACATGGAGAAGGCTGGCAGCGACGGCACCTCGGGCGGCAGATAGTCGTTCGACGTGCCCTCCCCACGGATCGCCGCGATCGGCAGCACGTAATCGCCTAAGGAATTGGCCCGCTTCAGTCCGCCGCACTTGCCCAAGAAAAGCACCGCCTTGGGCATGACGGCCGAAAGCAGATCCATGATGGTGGCGGCGTTCGAGCTGCCCATCCCAAAGTTGATGATCGTAATGCCTCCCCCCGACGCGTTCGGCATCGAGTTGCGCAGCCCCAGAATGGGCGCATCGAAATGTTCCGCGAACAGCTCCACATACTTCGTGAAGTTGGTCAGTAAGATGTGGTCTGAAAAGTCCTCCAGCTTCCTATCCGTATAGCGAGGAAGCCAATTCTCTACGATTTCTTGTTTTGTCTTCATCTGTCATGCATTTATGTTTGTCCTACATTTTTATGATCACGCAATGAGCCTTTACCCCCCACTCCATCTCCCCCCCTGTTCGCTGCGCTTCGGCTCCGATCGAGGGCGCCAAACGGTTTTAGACCCCCTGCGCCGCAAATACGTAGCGCTTACGCCCGAAGAATGGGTGCGCCAGCATTTCGTGCATTACCTCCTGTCGGAGAAAGGTGTGCCCGCTGAACTGACGGCCAATGAGGTGCCCATCACGCTGAACTCCCTCTCGCGACGTTGCGACACGGTCGTTTACAACCGTCAGCTGCGCCCGCTGGCCATTGCGGAATACAAGGCCCCCTCGGTAGCCATCACGCAGCGTGTGTTTGAGCAAATCGCGCGCTATAATATGGTGCTCGCTGTGCCCTTCCTGCTTGTCAGCAACGGGCTTCGCCACTTCTGCTTCCGCCAAAATCAATCGATGGACGCATACCTCCCGATGGATCATATCCCCGCTTACGACGAGATGCTCCTTGCGCTGGATCAGCAAGCAACGTAGCCTCAACTAAAGGCAATATCCCGGTAAACCGTCAGATCCGGATCGTCCGTTTTCACCTCCGCCCCGTCTCGGATTGCGGCGAGCAACTCTTTGGCCGCGGGCAGCACTTCTTCGGGCTTAAATCCCTGAATGCAGCGCCCCAGCAAGAAGGAGCATGTGTATTCCGTCCAGTCTTTGCCCAAGCGGGACACCATCTCATTGCAACGGTCTAAGCAGCCATAGAATTGCGATTCCGTCAGATATCCAATCCAGAAGCACCACTTGGCCACGTTCACCGCACGGCTAATGTCCCACGCGTACGTCGACCGCACCTGCTTCACCTCCTCCTCCGGAAGGTCTAATTCTCGCGATAGCCGCGCGTAGATGCGATTGAGTTCTTTATTCGTCTCATGAGTGCGGATAAACTCGTCGAAATTGATGCTGTTCTGCAACTGGAGAAGCGCATTCAAGGCCGTTATAGCCGACTGTTCGTCGACGATGTTCCGACTTTTCTTCATCCCCTCTCGGTACGTCTCAATGCGCTCCTTGGGAATCATCGACAGCACCGATTCGCCCCTCGATCGGGCCAACACAGCGCCATAGACCATGGCCCGCTGATGATTTCGCCCAGCGGCTTACCCGAATAGCGCGAATTGAACTCCTCCAGCTCCTTGCGACGTGCCCGCTTCATCTGGAAATTGGCGTACAAGAAATAGCCGCACACAACCGCTGCAACCACAGCGATAGCCACATAAATTACTGTATTCATCTACCTTTTACTGATTTGATTCGCTGGCAAAAGTAAACCGTAAAGCAACGTGGCTTCGATGTCAGCAGAGAGTTTCTACGGAAGTCACGCGATGGCCAAAAGCACTTTAGCCGTTACAGCGCGCCATTCCAGATGGTACAGACGTGTGGGTGGGCTTTCTGTAGAGGTACGGAGATTAAAACCACGCATGGGTGGGCTTTCCGTAGGGGTACGGAGATTAAAACCACGTGTGGGTGGGCTTTCCGTAGGGGTACGGAGATCAAAACCACGTGTGGGTGGGCTTTCCGTAGGGGTACGGAGATCAAAACCACGCGTGGGTGAGCTTTCCGTAGGGATAAAGCGCCCCCAAAACTCGCACGTGACCCGAGCACTCCGACGTGCTGATGCGGCCAGACTGGATTTAGTCCGCGGATGGGTTACTGAAAAAGGCATACTTTTGCCACCCCTAATAAAACCAGTAGATGATTCTTTCAGCATTAACGGCTATCTCTCCGGTCGACGGACGTTACCGGGGCAAAACAGAGGCGCTGGCCTCGTATTTCTCTGAATTTGCATTGATCCGATATCGTGTACGCGTGGAGGCGGAATACTTCTGTGCGCTGACCGAGGTGTTGCCACAACTCAAGGCGGCCCATCGCCCGGAGATACACGAGGCGCTGCGGCGCGTTTATCTCGACTTTTCGATGGCGGACGCGGAGCGCATTAAGGAGATCGAGCGGACAACGAACCACGACGTGAAGGCGGTGGAGTATTTCATCAAAGAGCGCATGGATGCGGCGGGCCTTGGGGCGTACCGCGAGTTTGTGCACTTCGGGCTGACGTCGCAGGACATTAATAACACCGCCCTCCCGCTCTCCATCAAAGAGGCCTTAGAGGAGGTCTATTATCCAGCTCTCGACTCCGTGATGTCCGTATTATATAGGTATGCAGAGGCGTGGGAGGAGATCGCCATGCCGGCCAAAACGCACGGACAACCGGCCTCTCCAACACGGTTAGGCAAGGAGATTCGGGTGTTTGCCTACCGACTGGAACAGCAGCTGGCCCTACTGCGGGCTGTGCCCATTTCTGCGAAGTTCGGCGGAGCAACGGGCAATTTCAACGCGCACCATGCGGCCTATCCGCAGACGGACTGGCGGTTCTTTGCCGATCGCTTCGTCAGCGAACGGTTGGGGCTGGTACGTGAAGCGTGGACAACGCAGATTTCGAACTATGACAACTTGGCCGCACTCTTCGACGGGCTGCGGCGGGTGAATACGATCCTGATCGACCTCTGCCGCGACATGTGGCAGTATATCTCGATGGATTACTTCAAGCAGAAGATCAAAGCAGGCGAAGTGGGATCGTCGGCCATGCCGCACAAGGTGAACCCGATCGACTTCGAGAATGCGGAGGGTAACCTTGGGGTGGCTGATGCCATCTTGACGCACCTGAGCACGAAGCTGCCTATCTCTCGTCTGCAACGCGACTTGACGGACTCGACCGTAACGCGCAACATCGGTGTGCCGCTGGCGCATATTGCCGTGGCACTGGCGAGCCTGAACAAAGGATTAGAGAAGCTGGTGCTGAACCGCCCTGCCATCGATCACGAGCTGGATGCTCACCGTGAAGTGGTGGCCGAAGCCATACAAACCATCCTCAGGCGGGAAGGTTATCCCCAGCCTTACGAGGCACTAAAGGCGCTAACGCGCAAGAATGAAGCGGTAACGGAGGAATCGATCGACCGCTTCATTGACTCACTGGAATTAAGCGACGCGGTGAAGGCCGAATTGAAGGCTGTGAACCCACATAATTATACCGGCGTATGAGGGGGCATCGTTCCCCGCTGAATGGCCCCTAAAGACCCGGAACTAATAGTCGCGACGACTATAATCCCCAATTAATCAACCCCCATTTATTTTCTTTTTAAGCATGGAAATAGAAGAGAACGACGGACGCGAGCCTCGTCCGACCAGTGAAAACCAAGAGATCAGCAAGGAGCCGACTCCGCAGAACAAACCGGAGCGGCAACGCCCTGCCTATCGTGCCACACGCGAAGGCGGCGGCTACAAATTAGACAGCAAGGGCAGGCCGACGCCGCCCCCTCCCCCCTCGACCACGAAGCGCCGTCCGCGCATCAAGACAGTCGGCCGGCAGGCTATAATCGCATCGCCTACGGGTCGTATGGCCCGGCCTACGAAAAAGACGAGTATCTGCACACCTCCTACTCTGCGCCGGACAACCGTCCCTACGCTTACGAGCAGCCGACGGAAGGCGTGGAGCGCAAGCCCTATGTGCCGCAAAGTGCCGACTCGGATCGTCGCAGGCATTACGCGTCCTATCCGCAGGGTGGCGAACGTCCGGAGCGTCGTCGTTTTACCCCACGCGAAGGCTATGGCGAGCGACCGAATCGCCCCCATGACCCGCGTCAGGCGTATGGCGAGGGTGAATCGAGACCCGCGGGACCGTTCCCACCGAAGAAGAAGGTGATGATGAAAAAGAAGAAGCCGAAAAAGCCCGCTACACCCTTCATCCCAGAGCAAGTCAAGTATGAGGAGCAGCTGAGCGACCCGAACGAGCCGATCCGTCTGAACCGCTTCTTGGCCAACTCGGGCGTCTGCTCGCGTCGTGAGGCCGACACGTTCATCCAAGCGGGTGTCGTGCAGGTGAACGGCGAAGTAGTCACCACGCTCGGCACGAAGATCACACGGCAAGACGAGGTGCTCTTCCGCGACCAGCCCGTGCACATCGAAAGCAAGATCTACATCCTACTGAACAAGCCGAAGAACTGCATGACCACCGTCGACGATCCGCAGAACCGACGCACGGTGATGGACCTCGTCAAGAACGCCTGTCCGGAACGCATCTACCCCATCGGCCGACTCGACCGCAACACCACGGGCGTGCTACTGCTCACGAACGACGGCAATCTGGCCTCGAAGCTCACCCATCCGTCGTTCAAGAAGAAGAAGATCTACCACGTGTGGCTCGACAAAGAGGTCGCTGTGGAAGACATGGAGAAGCTGGCCAGCGGTCTGGTGCTGGACGACGGCGAGATTCACGCCGACGCCATCAGCTACGCTAGCGAGGAGGACCACAAGCAGGTGGGCATCGAGATCCACTCGGGCCGCAACCGCATTGTCCGCCGCATGTTCGAGGCGCTCGGATACCACGTCACGAAGCTCGACCGCGTCTATTTCGCCGGCCTGACGAAGAAGAACCTCGGCCGCGGCAAGTGGCGCTACCTGAACGAACAGGAGGTAAACATGCTGCGCATGGGCGCCTTCGAGTGAACGCGTAAAACCATCATCACAACGTAACACACGATGAAACGAACGAAAATCAAAGAAATACTTGCCAGTGAGGCGTACGACACCGACGTCGTCGTCTGCGGCTGGGTACGCACACGCCGCGGCAGCAAGCAGGTGGCCTTCATTGCCCTCAACGACGGCTCCACGATCCACAACCTGCAAGTGGTGGCCGACATCGACGGCATCGGTGAGGAGGCACTTCCGCAACGTCACGACCGGTGCCTGTCTGCGTGTCAAGGGACGGCTCGTCCGCTCGCAGGGCAAAGGGCAGACGGTAGAGGTGCAGGCCGCAAGCATTGAGGTGCTCGGGCCGGCCGACCCCACCACCTATCCGTTGCAGAAGAAGGGGCACTCGATGGAGTTCCTCCGCGAGATTGCCCACCTGAGACCGCGCACGAACACCTTCGGCGCCGTCCTCCGCATCCGCCACCACATGGCGATGGCCATCCACACTTTCTTTCACCAGAAGGGATTCTTCTACCTCCACACGCCGATCATCACCGCCTCCGACGCCGAGGGTGCCGGGCAGATGTTTCAAGTCACCACGCTCGACGTGTCCAACCCACCGAGGCGACAAGATGGCAGTGTGGACTACGACGCCGACTTCTTCGGACGCCGCAGTAGCCTGACTGTCTCCGGACAGCTTGAGGGCGAGCTGGGCGCGATGGGCATCGGCGAGATCTACACCTTCGGACCCACCTTCCGCGCCGAAACTCCAACACGCCGCGCCACCTGGCCGAGTTCTGGATGATCGAACCGGAGATGGCTTTCTACGAGATCGAGGACAACATGGATCTGGCCGAGGAGTTCATCAAATACTGCGTTCGGTGGGCGCTCGACCACTGCGCTGACGACCTCCACTTCCTCAACGACATGTTCGACAAGGAGCTGATCGCCCGCCTCGAGGGTATCCTTCAGGCGCCCTTCGTGCGACTGGCTTACGGCGAGGGCATCCGCATCTTGGAAGAGGCCGTTGCCGGCGGCACCCGGTTCGAATTCCCCGTCTATTGGGGCGCCGATCTGGCCGCGGAGCACGAGCGCTTCTTAGTGGAGCAGCACTTCAAGCGGCCTGTCATTCTGACCGATTACCCGAAGGAGATCAAGGCCTTCTACATGAAGCAGAACGACGACGGACGCACGGTGCGCGCCATGGACGTGCTCTTCCCGAAGATCGGCGAGATCATCGGCGGATCGGAGCGTGAGGCCGACTTCGACCGGCTGCAAACCCGCATCGAGGAGCTGCATATCCCCATGAAGGACATGTGGTGGTACCTCGACACGCGTCGCTTCGGCGCCTGCCCCCACTCCGGCTTCGGCCTCGGCTTCGAGCGCCTGCTGCTCTTTGTCACGGGCATGGCCAACATCCGCGACGTGATCCCCTTCCCCCGCACGCCGAAGAACGCCGAGTTCTAACCGCGGCGGTCGTTCTGAGAGAGTAAGAAGCCCCCGGATCTTCATCAAAAGAAGGTTCGGGGGCTTTGCAGTGGTTAATTCCCCCCCTCCACACGAGGGGCGGCTGTCAGAGTGGCGTTAGGGGCTGGTATGTTTTTGATCCAATCCGGTGGCAAACTTGGCCGGCGTCCCTGACGCCCCCGCGATTTTGGCCAAACCAGGTGGTTTGAGGCAAAACACACCCGCGATTAGGGGTAAATCGGGTGGTTTGAGGCAAAACACACCCGCGATTAGGGGCAAATCGGGTGGTTTGAGGCAAAACACACCCGCGATTGGGGGCAAACCAGGTGGTTTGAAGCAAAACACACCCGCGATTGGGGGCAAACCAGGTGGTTTGAAGCAAAACACACCCGCGATTGGGGGCAAACCAGGTGGTTTGAAGCAAAACACACCCGCGATTGGGGTCAAACCAGGTGGTTTGGAGCAAAACACACCCGCGATTGGGGTCAAACCAGGTGGTTTGGAGCAAAACACACACCCGTTTCGCGTCAAACTCATGGTTTGAAGGTTTCCGAGGGTGTCAGGGACACCTGCCAAGATTGCCGGGTATATCAAACGTGCATACCAGGCCTACTTCGCCGGCAGCCCAAGCTGCCCCCGCCGACTGAATTTGACCAGGCAGTTATCTTCGCGCCTCGAATTTTGTTGATATATAAGATGAAAAGGATGAACAGATCAATGATGGCTGCCATATTGGCGGCACACATGCTGGTGACGGTTTCGGCACAGACGGGTGGATACCGTGCGGCAAGCGAGACACAACGCAAGGAGATCGTGGCTAAGATCACGCAGACGGCCGCCAGCGTACGCACGATGAAGTGTGACTTTACGCAGGTCAAGCAGCTGTCGTTTATGAATGACAAAGTGACATCCGAGGGACGGATGTATTATAAGAAGGCAAACAAAATCCGCTGGGAATACACGCGGCCGTACGCCTACGTCTTCTCGACCGACGGCACGACGGTGCACATGACCTCGGGCAAGGGCGGCGCATCGAACCGTGTGCCGGTGAAGTCGAGCAAGCTCTTCAGCGAGATCAGTCGCGTGATGGTCGGCGGTGTGAGCGGGGCGGGCCTGGTGGATTCGCCCGACTTCTCGTCCACCTTCTCCGTCGGGCAGAGCGATTGGCAGATCACGCTCACGCCCCGCAAGAAGGAGGTGCGCGACCTCTTCGCCTCCGTGCGGCTCTACGTCGGCAAGTCCGACGGGCGCGTGCGGCGCGTGGAGCTCGAGGAGAAGAGCGGCGACCGGACGACGATCACGCTCAAGAATGTGCAGGCTAATGTCAATGTGGACGATGCGCTATTCACTCGTTAAGGGGCTTCGCATAGCAGCGCATCTGCACTACGCTGCAAAGCCTCTCGCCTTTATGCTGTGCCTCCTGCTGCTGACGGGCTGCGCTGCGACGCGCGATGTCCAACAGCGTGAAGCGTCGACGGTGCGCGTATGGGCGCCGGCCATGCGATCGACAGAGGCGAAGAACACGTATCGCGTGCACCTCCGGGCGGCAGGCAACGACTTGACAGGCATCTGCGTCACGAAACGCGTGGGCGACGAATGGCGCGGCTCCCTCGTGAACGAGTTCGGGAGCAAAGCGTTCGACTTCGTCACCACGGCGCGGCGGGGCACGTTGCTTAACGTCTTTCCGATGATGGACCGGTGGTACATCCGGCGGACCATCGCGGCCGACCTGCACTTCCTGTTCGAGGTCGACAATACCGAAGCCACGTTCGCCCGTCGGGTCGAGCGCAGCGAGCGGGGCGACACGATCGTAGCCGTCTCAGGCCGGTGGCGCATGACCGCGACGCCACACGACAGCACCGTGACGCTCGTCAATACCCGCCGCAACATCGTCTACGAACTGCGCCGAATGGCCGAGACGGACGACGGCAGCGATGAGTAACGGGGCCGCTACCCTCGGACACCCCCCTTGACTTCCCTCTGACTACCCGGGGCGCAGCCCCGTAACTACCGCAGCCGCAGGCTGCATAACTACCCTTTGACTACCCCCTATCGTATGTTGATTGATTCCCTATTCACGATCCGCAGCCGTGAGGAAACGCCTGCGGGATGCACCTATGTGCTGGCGCCCGACGCCGGCCACGCGATCTATGGCGCGCACTTCCCCCGGAAGCCCCGTGACGCCCGGCGTGTGCATCATTCAAACGGTGAAGGAGCTAGCGGAGCGGTCCATCGGTCAGCCGCTCTTCCTGCGCACCGTTCGCAACGCCAAGTTCCTCCACGTCATCGACCCGCGTCAGGGCACCGAGGTGACCTTCCCGCTCGCCATCTCCCGACCGGACGAGGGCGGTGTCGCCGTGTCGTGCGTCGTGACCGACGCCGTCGGCACACTCTTCGCCAAGATCAGCCTGCTGCTCGAGGAGGCCGAATGATCCAGCCCTTTGCGGTCGTTATTCCTACCTATAATAACGTACGCACCGTCGGCAGCGTGATCGACGAGGTGCTGCGCACGGGTGCTCGCGTGATCGTCGTCAACGACGGCTCGACGGATGGCACGGCCGACGTACTGCGAGGCTATGCTAAGCGGGGCGTGGAGGTGGTGGCCTACGCGAAGAATCGCGGCAAGGGGTATGCCCTGTCGCGCGGCTTCGATCGGGCGGAGGCGATGGGTTTCGATCGCGTCGTGACGATGGATGCCGATGGGCAACACAGCGTAGCCGATCTGCCACGCTTCGTTGAAGCCACGGCCGTGCACCCGAACGCGCTGCTGATGGGCCGTCGGACGGTGGAGGGCGAGATGCCGCAAGGCAACACGTTCGCCAACCGGCTGTCGAACTTCTGGTTCGCCGTGCAGACGGGTCACCGCCTGCGTGACACGCAGAACGGGTTCCGTCTCTATCCGCTATCGGCCATGCGTGGCATGCGTCCGCTGACGTCGCGCTACGAGGCCGAGTTAGAGTTGGCCGTGCGTTGTGCGTGGCGCGGGCTGCCCATCGTGGCCATCCCCGTGACCGTCAACTATGCCCCCCCCCGGGCGGTCGCGTGACGCACTTCCGACCGGGCCGCGACTTCCTCCGCATTAGTCTGCTCAACACGGCACTCACCCTGCTGGCGTTTGTGTATGGTTACCCGTCGATGCTCGTTCGGCGAATCGTGAGGCATCCGACCAAGCCTATGATATAAGGGGCTTTGCCCCTGTCCCCCACTTCCTTTTCTTCCCTTGATGGAAGAAAAGGAAGCAAAAGAAGATCAAGGCGATGATCGCCATCAAGTTTGCCGGATACGGAATATGCAGTGCCCGGCGTCTTAGTTTCCCTTTTCGTTTTTCATTTTCCCTATGACCTTCCTCTATTTATTGATTGGCCTGGCGGTGGGATTCACCGCGGCCTGGTTCTATTTGCAAGCGCGCAGTCGTAATGAGGTCTTGCAGGCTGAGCAGACGGTGCGCCAAGAGTTGTCGCAGCTGGAACAGTCTGCGCGGCAGGAGCTGCAGCGCCAGCTACAGACGGCTGAGCAAGCGCGGCTACTGGCCGAGCAGATGGCAGCGCGCGAGTCTCTGCTCCGCCAACGTGCCGAGTCTGACGCAGCCGAGCTGAAGCAGGAACGTGATCGGTTGGCACGCGAGCATGCGACGTTGCAGGCTGAACGCGCTGCCCTCGTCGCGTCGATGGACGCTCTCAAGCAGCAAGCGGAAGCCGACGCTGCACACCATCAGCAACGCTTCGACGAACAGATGGCCACACTCAAAGAGCAGTTCCAAAGCGTCGCGCGACAAGTGCTCGACCACACTTCCGAGCGCCTCAAGAGCGAGAACACGGAGCACATGGAGCGCTTCACCCTGCCCCTCCGCGAAAACCTGACGCAACTACGCACGGCTATCGAGCAAACGAACGACGCCACGACACGCAACACGGCCTCGCTGGCCGAACAGCTCCGCCAGATGGTCGCCCAGACGGAGCGCATGGATCGCACGGCCACCAACCTGACAAACGCCCTCCGCGGCGACAACAAGCAGGTCGGCGATTGGGGCGAGTTGGTGCTCAGCGAGCTGCTCGACGCCCAAGGCTTCGTGCGCGGACTGAACTACGATGTGCAGGACACGCTGACCGACGATCGCGGGCAGGCAGTGGTGCACGATGAGACCGGCCAACGCATGCGCCCGGACGTCATTCTGCATTACCCCAACAACGAGGACGTGGTGATCGACGCCAAGGTCTCCATCAAGGCCTACTCCGACTATGTCGCCGCTACGGACGACTTCACCCGCCGTCGTCATTTGGAGCGCCATCTGCAAAGCGTCCGGTCGCACGTCACGGAACTGGCTCGGAAGGACTACAGTCGCTACATCACGGCCCCACGCCGCGCAGTGGAGTTCGTCATCATGTTCGTCCCCAACGACGCCGCCCTGCAACTGGCTCTCGCAAACGATCCCAAGCTCTGGCAGTCGGCCTTCGAGCAAAAGGTGTTCATCACCGGCACGCAAAACCTCTACGCCATCCTTCGCATGATCAGTATTGCCTGGCGCCAACATACGCAGACCGAAAACCAAAAGCACATCTTCCAAATGGCCGAAGAGCTACTCAAACGCGTAGGTGATTTCGTCAAGCGTTTCGATCGGGTGGGCGAAAGCATCCGCGCACTCACCAAGGATTACGATAGCGCTTACAACAAGGCCTACAGCGGCAAGCAGAGCATCGTGCAGAAAGCCAACGAGCTGAAGGCCCTCGGTGTGAAAGAGTCGCAGACGTACCCACTGCCCGCCGCCGTGTTCGCTTTCGACGATGACGCGGACGCTACGAACGCCTCCGCCAACGAGTTACCGCATCCCCAACCCTAACCCAAGCAACGCATGGATTCTCTTCCCCTTACCCTCCGCGAAGCGATCGAATACATCGGCACGATTGTCTTTGCCATCAGCGGTATCCGCCTCGCTGCCGCCAAAGGTTTCGATTGGTTCGGGGCCTTCGTCGTCGGATTCGTCACGGCCATCGGTGGCGGAACGGTGCGCGATCTGCTCCTCGACGTGACGCCCTTCTGGATGCTCAGTCCGGCCTACCTCTGGTGCACACTCCTCGGTATGATTGTCGTTTTCATCTTCAATCGCCAGCTTGTTCGACTTGACCTGCCCTTTTTCATCTTCGACGCCATCGGATTGGCGCTTTTCGTGGTGATTGGCATCGAAAAAAACGCTCGATCTCGAGTATCCCTTTTGGGTAGCGATCACAATGGGCACCATTACGGGCATTGTGGGCGGTGTGATGCGCGATAATTTCATCAATGAAACGCCGCTCGTCTTCCGTAAGGAGATCTACGCCTTGGCGTGCGTGATGGGCGGAACGGTTTTCGCCGCCTGCTACTACCTCCATTTCAATCACGAGGTGTGCGAGCTTTCCGCCGCTGCCACGGTGCTCATCATCCGCATTTTAGCGATCAAATTCCACTGGCATTTGCCTAAAATGAAGTTGCGGTGAAGCGCTCTCTCGATGGGAATCGGATACGCTGAATACGTACGAAGCCCCAAAGCGCTCGGGATACCGTAAGCAGAAAAAAGGAGAAGGAAATGGCAGCCCATTCCCCTCTCCTTTTTCTATCTCGGATAGGCGCCCACGGCCTATTTCGTCACGTATTTGTTATAACTATCGAGCAACTCGTCGGGGAATCCCCAACCGACATCGTCGTAGACCGAATCGACGATCTTTTTTTGCGCGATTCCGATAGACGCTCATCAGATTATTGGCGCGGATATACTTCATTGTCTTGTCGAAATAGCGTGCAAAGGAGTCGTAGAAGGGCTCGTCTATGTCGCCATAGGCTAACGTGAATCGGCATCCTATCTCCACGTAAAACAGCATCAAATCCGCTACGTCGACCGGATCAGCCTTCATTTTCTCAAAGTCGGAAAAGATCTTCTTACACTTTACGACCGAATAGTCACCGGGCATATGGCCCTCTCCGCGAGGAAAAAACTCCTTGTGAAGCCATTTCTTGCGCTTCTCGATCTCGCCTTGGCTATCGGCATGAAGAAAATACTCCAAATATTCCTTCGCCTCTTTTCGGGCATCGTATAACCCGAGGATGACCTCAATCAGCTCCTCTTTGGGCATCGATTTGAAGCACTTTTTCAGTTGAGCTTTCGACACGCTGTCCTCTTTTTAAGCGATAAACGTCTCCAACAGCTTGGCGCCATCGCTGTCGGGGGTGAGTGTGACCTGCCGGGTCGTGGCGGGAAGGAGAACCGTCTGGCCGCGGCGGATCGTTCGCACATGGCCAAGGTCGTCCGTGAGGCGGACGCCACCCGCCATGCAGAGGTAGATGACGAACGAGTCGAGGCGGGCGAAGTCGCGCGTCATGGGTAGCGTCGTGAGGTCGAGTAGGTGGGTCGTGAAGTAGGGGCAATGGATGAGCTTGACGACGGCGTCGTAGCGGGGCGTGTGTAGGGCTGGCGATGATCGGCGTAAAAGGTGTAATCGATCGCTTCGAGCGCCTCAGCCACATGCAGTTCGCGCTTCCGACCGTCGGCGCCCACCCGATCATAGTCGTAGATGCGATACGTCACGTCGCTCGTTTGCTGAATCTCGGCCACGAAGCACCCCGCGCCGATGGCGTGCACGCGACCCGCGGGCAGAAAGAAGACGTCGCCCGGACGGACCTCGTAACGCTTGAGCACTTCCATGATCGTCCGCTCTTCCACACGGCGGCGGAGCTCGTCGGCGTCGATCGGGCGCGAAAAACCACTGTAAAGCGCGGCGCCGGGGGCAGCTTGGACGACGTACCACATCTCCGTCTTGCCGAGGGCGCCATGACGCGCATGTGCCAGATTGTCATCCGGGTGCACTTGCACGGAGAGGTCGTCTCGGGCATCGATAAACTTGACCAGAAGTGGGAAGCGCGACCCAAAACGTTCCAAAACGCGGCCCCCGACGAGATCGGCGCCGTGTCGACGAACCAATTCGCCGAGCGTGACGCCCTCCTCCGGCCCATCGGCTACGACCGACGGCCGACCGTCTACGTCAGACACTTCCCAGCTTTCGCCAATCTTGCGCGGATCGGGGGGCAGGGACTTAAAAGGACAGATGGCCGCGCCGCCCCAAAGGACTTCTTTCAGTATCGGCCGAAAAACATAGGGATTCATTTCGTTGTTACGCTCACTCATAAGCTAAAAATGAGTGGCGATGAGCTTACAGAAGTGCTTGATATGTTGAACTTTAATCAGATTTCTATCGCTTGACCTCTCGGGTATCCTTTACCGCTTCGGTTTCCGCTTCTTGGGCGTCACGCGACGCAAAACCATGGCCGTTCGGGCGGGCAGGTAGAGCTTGAGCCAACCTTTCCCATCGGGGGCGTAAAGCGGATCGGGTTGGGTGAGGTGTTCTACGCTGTCGTCCGTGAGCCCATTGCCTCCGTAAAGCGGATCGTCGGTGTTGAGCACCACCCGATAGCTTCCTTCGGGCGTAAGCAGACCGTAGTCGGTGAAGGAATGCGTTGGACTGAAGTTAAACGCGAACACAAATCGCCGCGCATGTAAGCCAGCACCTGATCCCCGTCGTTGTCCCACACCTTTTGCAGCGGGAGCGCCTGAAACGCGGGCACGCTGTGGATCAGTGCCAACATGGCATGGTCAAAATCGCCGAGAAAATGATACTTCAAGTCCGGATTATCCACAAGCCCCCACTGTCTGCGGGCGTATTTGTACGACCAACCGTTGCCCTCGCGCGGAAAGTCTATCCACTCCGGATGGCCAAACTCGTTGCCCATAAAGTTCAGATAGCCACCGTTCATGGTGGTCGCCGTCACGAGGCGGATCATCTTATGAAGGGCCAGGCCACGCTCTACGGTGAGGTTTCTGTCGTTCGTCTGCATGTGCCAATACATATCCGCGTCGATGAGCCAGAAGATAATCGTCTTGTCACCCACAAGCGCTTGGTCGTGGCTCTCCGCATAGCTGATCGTCTTCTCATCCGCGCGCCGATTCGTGGTCTCCCACCAAATGGCCGACGGATGCCAGTCCTCGTCCTTCTTCTCCTTGAGCGTTTTGATCCAAAAATCGGGGATATTCATGGCCATTCGGTAGTCGAAATCGTAACCCCCGTCCTCGAATCGGGCAGCCAGGCCTGGCATACCGCTCACCTCCTCGGCGATTGTCACCGCGTGCGGGTTGACCTCGTGAATCAGCCTGTTGGCGAGGGTCAGGTAGACGATTGCATCGCCGTCCTGATGGCCGTTGTAATAGTCGCCGTAGTTGCTAAGGCTTCCCCGAGGCCGTGGCTATAGTAAAGCATGGAGGTAACGCCATCGAAGCGGAATCCGTCGAAACGATACTCGTCGAGCCAGAATTTGCAGTTAGAAAGCAGAAAATGAAGCACCTCGTTACGCCCGTAATCGAAGCAAAGCGAATCCCAAGCGCGGTGCTCACGCCGTTCTCCGGTGTGAAAATATTGGTGGTACGATCCGTCAAAGCGTCCCAAGCCTTCCGCCTCATTCTTGACCGCGTGGCTATGCACGATGTCCATAATCACGGCTAAGCCGAGCGCATGCGCATCGTCGATCAGCCGTTTCAGCTCTTCCGGGGTGCCAAAGCGAGACGAGGCCGCGAAGAAACTGCTCACATGATAGCCAAAGGAGCCGTAATACGGGTGCTCTTGGATAGCCATGATCTGGATGGCGTTATACCCGTCGCGGGCCACGCGCGGAAGCACATTGAGACGAAATTCCTCGTAGGTTCCGGTCTTCTCTTCCTCCGTGGCCATGCCAATATGGCACTCGTAGATGAGCAGCGGCGAGGTGTCAGGCCGAAAATCGTTGACGCGAAACTTGTATTTCTCCGCCGGATCCCAAACCTGGGCCGAAAAGATCTTCGTCGTCTCGTCTTGCACCACGCGTCGACACCAAGCCGGAATGCGTTCGCCAGCGCCCCCCTCCCACTCCATGCGGAGCTTATACAGGTCGCCGTGGTGAAGCGCGTCTGCAGGCAGCACGATTTCCCAGTTGCCCGCCGCACCTTCCAAGCGCCGCAGACGGTAATCCTCGCGTTTTTCCCAACCGTTAAAGTCGCCCACGAGGTATATCGCGGTGGCATTCGGAGCCCATTCCCGGAACACCCACCCTCCGTCGGCCATCCGTTGAAGGCCAAAATAGAGGTATCCCGATGCAAAGTCAGAGAGGCTAAGCCGTCCATTCTGCGTCAAGTCTTGTTCCTTCTTAATCACATCATTATGTCGCCCTTCGATGGCTTCGGCGTAGGGTTCCAGCCAAGGGTCTTTCTGAATCAGCATCAGTTTGTTCATCATCTTATGCTACATAGTTAGGGATTATGAATGCGTGAGCGGGAGCGATGATTGGTCCCATCCTGCGACGCGCCCGCAAAGGTAACAGTCGCCGTATAATTATGGAGCGCGCCTACCCCACTTTTTCGCACAGCCCACACCCGCCCCTTTTTCGCCACCCCGAAATACGAACCCTATTCCCGGTCGGATTTTCGTCCGCTTGACCACCTGTGTGATCATCTGTGGGGCGTATGCCTTTGCACCCTACCTGAATGGTAAAAACCTCGTCCTTTTTCGTTCACTCGACCACTACCGTAATCGTCTGTGGGGCGTATGCCTTTGCGTCCTACACGAATACCCGAAAAAATGGCGATTTTCTTCTGCATCAGATAAAAAACAAACCCAAAAAACGTCTGTTTTCCCGCTCATTCGATCACTGCCGTGATCGTCTGCGAGCGTATGCAATACGCCCCTACACGAATACCTACAAAAAATGGCGATTTTCTTCTGCATCAGATAAAAACGAACCCCAAAAACGCCTGTTTTTCCCGCTCATTCGATCACTACCGTGATCGTTTGTAGGGCGTATGCAATACGCCCCTACACGGATACCCGAAAAAATGGCGATTTTCTTCTTCTCCGGATAAAAATGAACCTCAACCCCGATGAATTTTCGTCCGTCAGGGTAGGGGCGTATTGAATACGCCCCACAAACGGCCACGCCAGAGGCCGAATGAATCTAATCCCCACCCAAAAATCCATTCCCCGAACAAAATGCAGCCCTATCCCCATCCGGTTTTCTATTCCCCGGATAAAAAAGAACCTCAAATCCGCCCGATTTACCATTCCCCGGCTAAAAATGCACCTCAACCCCGCCGGGTTTTTCATTCCCCGACCGAAAAACATCCTCAACCTTGACGCATAAGGCATATTCCCAGCATAAAAGAACACTATATGCGTTGCAGATCGATACCTCCCACTGCAAAAGAACGTCACATGCAACGCATATTCATTTCTATCGCACGGAACGAACACCACATGCATTGCAGATCAAATATTCTAAGGATAAAAGAAGACCTTTTGCAATGCAGATTATATCCTACTAATCTATTAGGATCCTGTCCGCGGCGCAGATGGACTTCTTTTAATCCATAAAGATACCATATGCAATGCATATGCGCTTCTTTCTGATCAATAGATCGCCATATGCAATGCAGAAACGTTTCTTTCAGTGTAAAAGATTCGCATCTGCAACGCATATTGTATTCTTTCATATCAGGAACATGCCTTATGCGCCGGGTACAGCCATCCCTTTCGGTCCGGGATTGAAAAACCCGGCGGGGTTGAGATTCATTTTCGGTCGGGGATTGGAAAATCTGATAAGAATAAGGTTACGTTTCGTTCGGGGAATAGAAAAGCCATCGGGTTTGATGTTCGTTTTTATTCGGGGAATAAAAGAATCGCCATTTTTTTGGATACCCGTGTAGGGCGCAACAGCATACGCCCCAAAAACGACCATGACAATGGTCGAATGAATGGAAGAATGGGCGGGTTTTTGGTTCCTTTTTATCTGGGGAATCAAAAATCGGATCGGAATTAATTTCACTCGGCCTCTGGCGTGGCCGTTTGTGGGGCGTATGCAATACGCCCCTACCCTAACGGGCGAAAATTCATCAGGGTTTTAGTTCCTTTTTAGCCGATTAAAATGAGAATCGCCATTTTTTAGGTCGCCCGTGTAGGGGCGTATTGCATACGCCCCACAAATGGTCATGCAAATGGCCAAATGGACGGAAAAATGGACGGGGTTTTGGTCTGTTTTTATCCGATGAATCAAAAATCGGATCGGAATTAGATTCATCCGACCCCTGCCGTGGCCGTTTGTGGGGCGTATGCAATACGCCCCTACACGGGCGACCTGAAAAATGGCAATTTTTCTATCTGTTCGACCACCGGCGTGGCCGTCTGTGGGGCGTATGCTGTTGCGCCCTACACGGGTACCCGAAAAAATGGCGATTTTTCTATCCATTCGACCACTGGCGTGGCCGTTCGTAGGGCGTATGCAATACGCCCTTATACGGGTACCCGAAAAAATGGCGATTCTTTTATTCCCCTCTACACGTGCGACCTAAAAAATGGTAATTTTTCTATTCATTCGGCCCCTGACGTGGCCGTCTGTGGGGCGTATGCAATACGCCCCTACCCTACCGGGTGAAAATTTATCGGGGTTTCAGTTCGTTTTTATCCGGGGAATCAAAAATCGGATCGGGATTAGATTCATTCGACTACTGGCGTGGCCGTTTGTGGGGCGTATGCTGTTGCGCCCTACACGAGCATCCTGAAAAATGGCGATTTTTCTGTCTATTCGACCACCGGCGTGGTCGTCTGTAGGGCGTATGCTGTTGCGCCCTACACGGGTGACCTGAAAAATGGCGATTTTTCTTTTCATCCGACCTCTGGCGTGGCCGTTTGTGGGGCGTATGCTGTTGCGCCCTACATGGGCATTCTGAAAAATGGCGATTTTCCTATTCGTTCGGCCCCTGGTGTGGCCGTCTGTAGGGCGTATGCAATACGGCCCTACCCTACCGGCGGAAAATTCATCGAGGTTGAGGTTCGTTTTTATACGGGGAAGGGGAAAATGACCGGGGATAGCATGGATAGACATCCCCGGAAGGGCGTTTGGGGTTGTTCGATTGTAGTCGTTCGTTTTTTAGATCACATGCCGGGCCTTCATTTCGAGGTAACGGTTGATTACATCGACGGATAGACGCTCGGGGGCGGTCAAAAGGGCGTAGATGCCGTGGCGCTGGAGCAGGTTGACCACGTGTTGCTTCTCGGCGATGAATTTATCGGCAAGGGTTTGATCAAAATAGTCCGAGAGATGGCGCGGCTTACGCTCGGCAAAGGCCGTTAGGGATGCGTTTTCGAAAAAAACGGCGAGGACGACGTGCCTGCGGGACAGGTATTTGAGCGCCTCGAGCTGGCGCTCCATGCCGACAACGCTGTCAAAGTTGGTGTAGAGGATGAGCAGGCTGCGCTTGGTGATGTGCTTGTTGAGATGGACCGAGAGCGCGCTATAATCACTCTCGCCGAAGTCGGTGGCCTGTCGGTAAAGGCTTTCGAGGAGCTGCTGCATTTGCCCGGCCTGTTGGGAAGCGGGCAGGAAGGTCTCGAAATGGTTGGAAAGGTGGCCAGGCCGACCTTATCCTCGCGGCGAAGGGCTACGTAGGAGAGGACGAGGCTGGCGTTGATGGCGTAATCGAGAAGCGTCATGCCGCGGAAGGCCGATTGCATGATGCGACCCTTGTCAATGACGCTGTAAACCTGCTGGGAGCGCTCGTCTTGGTAGGTGTTGACCATGATTTGGTGGCGGCGGGCACTGGCTTTCCAATTGATGGTGCGATAGTCGTCGCCGCGGACGTACTCTTTGATGTGCTCGAACTCGGTATGGTGCCCCAGGCGACGGACACGCTTAATCCCGAGCTCGGTGAGGTTGTGGTGGGCGGCGAGCAGCTCGTACTGGTTGAGCATGAGGTAGGACGGGTAGACCTTTACCTCTTGCGGCTGGCCGTCGGTGACGCGAGTTGTCACGAGGCCAAGAGGAGAGGTAACAAAGAGTCGGATGCGGCCAAAAGTGATAGACGCCGCGGCGGACGGGGCGTAGTCGGTAGACGATTTCCCGTTTTTCGCCGCGTTTCAGCTCCACAGGGAAGCGGACATCGCGGCGCTGGAAGATGTCGGGCAACTCGTCGATGATGTCTACGTGAACAGGGTAGGAATGGCGGTTCTCCACCGTGATGCGCACCTCATTCTCATCGCCGTTGGAGAAGCGGTCTGAGCAGCTACGACGCGCCGTGACCGTTTCGGATCGCTTTTTATAGTACAACAGGAAACACACCAAAATCAAGATTACCGCACTAAACACCAAGCTGAGTTTCGATGTACTTAAAAAAAAGAATAGACTGCCAGACAGAATGCCGCAGAGAATGGAGTAAAAAAGGGCTATGGGACGCCCTTTCTTACTTTCTAACATATCCCCCCCACATGACATCTATGTATGATAGAGTAAGAAGGATGTAGCCCAACCACCAGGCAGCCTCGTAACAGACGGGGAAGGCATAGCTCGCGAGGTAGAGCACGAAAACGACGGCGAGGACGACGAAGAAGCGCCGAGTGAAAAACATAACGCGGGCTTATTTGGGGACTTCAACTTGCTCGACCAGTCGACCGATGATCTTCACCGGGTTGTGCCCCTCCATTTCAGCCTCGGCCGTGAGGGTGATGCGGTGCTGAAGGACGGGGATGGCTACGGACTTGACGTCTTCGGGGGTGATAAAGTCGCGGCCATGGAGCAAGGCTAAGGATTTGGCTACCTGCATCATGGCGACAGAGGCGCGCGGGGAGGCGCCGAGGTAGACGGTGCGGGCGGTACGGGTGCGAGCGACGATGAGGGCGATGTAACGCAGTATGGCGGGCTCGACATAGACGTGTCCGACGTAGTCGATGAGTCGGAGCAGCTCGTCCTTGGTGATGACGGGCTGGACGGACTCCAGGGTGGTCAGGCGACGGTTGGCGTGGTGGCGCTCCAGGATGCGGACTTCCTCGTCCAGGGTGGGATACTGCATGGTGATCTTCATCAGGAAGCGGTCGAGCTGGGCTTCGGGGAGCTTGTAGGTGCCTTCATGCTCGACGGGGTTCTGGGTGGCGAGGATGGTGTAGATGGGACTCATGGGATAGGTGGTTCCGTCGATCGTGGCCTGTCGCTCCTCCATGACCTCGAAGAGGGCGGCCTGCGTTTTGGCCGGGGCACGGTTGATCTCGTCGGCCAGAACGATGTCGGCAAAGATGGGACCGCGGTGGAAGTCAAATTCGCTGGTCTTCATGTTGAAGACTGACGTTCCGAGCACGTCCGAGGGCATAAGATCGGGGGTGAACTGGATACGGGAGAAGTCGGCGTCGATCAGTGCCGCGAGGAGTCGGGCGGTGAGCGTTTTGGCTACGCCGGGCACTCCCCTCGATGAGGATGTGTCCGCGGGCGAGGATGGCGGCAAGCAGGAGATCGGCCACGCGCTCCTGTCCGACTACGACGTCGGAAATGGCAGCACGTATGCGGTTGATTTTCTCTGTGAAATCGGTCAGGTCAAGGGAGGCAGTTCTTTGTTCCATTGGGATGATGAGTAGTTAGGATGAGTGGGGGGAGTTAGGGGTAGGCGCACCTTCGGGCGACCTATTTGAGTTTACGTTTCCAGTGATTGATGCCATCTATGGCGCGGCGCATGTCAGCTTCGGAGACGCGCGTGCCATCGCTAAGGAGATGCTTGAGACGGACGAAATCGGCCGTCACTTCTTCGACGGGCAACCCGGTGCGTGCGGCCAGTCTTTCGGCTGCGGCTTTCGGATCGGGCTCAGTTTCTGGATCGGTAGCGTAACGCCGACGGAGTTCGGTGCGGAAATAGAGATACTTTTTGCGGAGCAAGTCCTGATAGTCGCGCTTCTGATAGAAGAGGTTGCCGATGAGGCGCGTAAAGCGGAGCATCTCGTTGGCCGGGGGTGTGACGACGGGAATGGGGCGCTGTTTGCGCTGCGCAGCGTTCACCATCAGCAGGAGGACGAGCAGGAGAAGGCTGTAAAAGGCAGCCTTGAGCGCGGGACTGTCGAAGATGGCCTTCAGTAAGCTCGGGCTGGCGGCGCTATGGCTCTCCTCAAGCCGCACGATCGGGTAGTTATCGGGGAAGTAGAGGAGGCGGAAGATGTACGAGGCATTGTCACCGTCCAAAATGCCGTAGTTGGTGAAGAGCAGTGGTGTGGAGACGATAAGGAGGGGAACCGTAATCCCAGCGAGACTCCGCGTCCATCTCATCCTCGGCGTCATCAGGGTAAAGCGACATGATGAGTGCGAGGGGTCGGTCGTGGTTATCCTTGGCCAAGAAGGCCATGTTGCGCTCCAGCTCGCACTCTTGGAGCTCCAAGTAGACGGGATGGAGCTGCGGGAAGACGCGATAGAGGTGGTAGTCGTCGTCAATGCGATTGCCGTAGTAGATGGTGTCGCGGACGGGGTCGAGTCGCACGGCTTGCTCGAAGGCGTTGAATAGTTCCCGCTCGTTATACTCGACAGAGAAGCCAAAGGTCTCCATCATCTCTTCGGAGAAGTCGGAGGCGCAGATCACAACGTTGTGACCCTGTCGGAGCAGGCTGCGAATGTCGAGGAGCCCTGAGTCTGGCGGGGAGTAGACGTCTTGGATAAGGAGGTAAGTGCGCCGTTCGGATCGGGGCAGAAGGCCGGTGTCGGGGTATTCCATGCGCACTTTGTAGAGGGACTTCTGCTCGACCCGATAGTCGTCGAAGGAGCTGGCGAGTACGTCGTCAAAGACGTAGCAGCCGAACGGTTGGCGGTCGTCGTGGAGATAGGTGGGCTTCCCAAACGAAAGGGCGCGGTGTGTTGTACTGCACCACGAAGACGGCGACGAAGAAGACGGCTATGAGCACGAAAAAGACAATGCGACTGCGTTTCATTCGTCAGGCTCCTTTCAGTATTTGTTGTTGTAGGTCGTGCATCTGATGGCAGAGTTCGGGTGTCGCGCGGTAGTTGCCATAGCGGACGTGCAGGAAGATGTTCGTCAGGTCGCGGAAGGGAGGGCGAAGCGACTCGGGCTTCAGCTCGTAGACGTATTCGGTGGGCGTCTTGAAGATCTGAAAGCTGACCCACTCGAGGTCGGCTATCTGGCGGAGCGTCTGCAAGTAGATGAGGCGGACAGCGGCCTGATGATCGCCTCGGGCGAGGGCGTCGGAGAGGGCACGATCGAAGTCGGTGCCGTAAAGCTCTTCTTCCGTGACCTCTTCGTGATCCACGCCCAGCTTTTTATTGCGCAGAAAGAGGCTGGGCCTCTTCTTCCAGATAAACCAGATGACGGCGATCAGGGCAAGGACGAAGAATGCAATGAGCGACCAGGTCACAATGCCACTGGCACGCTCCGCGTCGAGGCCGTGAAAGAGACGTTGCAGCAGGCGCACGAGTCGATTGACCAAGGCCTCCCACCACGAGGTGTCGATGGGCTGCAACTGGCTGTTGTAGTCGTAGCGCGGATCGGCTTGGTAGCGGGCGATCTTGTCGAGATCGTAGGTGAGGGTGTCGATAGAGTCGGTCATCAGTGGTCAGAGCTTAGAAAAGGAGGCAATGTCGGTGGCGGCGCTGACGCCCTCGTGCTTCTCGCGGAGGTGGAAGTACTCGAAAGCTATGCCGGTCATGGCTATGACCTGCGAGAGGTAGTAACCGTAGGATTGGATGATGCCGAGATGTAGCTCGTGAGCTGAAACCAGAGGGTGTCCGCCATGCCATTGCCTTCGGTGTAGGAAAAGAGTTGGCCGATGAAGGTGAAGAGGTACCACGGCAGGTAGGTCACCATATTGACGATGCTACCAATGAGACCGAAGACGAGCATCAGTCCGAAGATCTCGAACCAGGCAGGCATGCCCCAGCGAAAAGCCTGTCGGAAGGAGGCGAAGAAGGGGCGGTCTCCCAAGAGATAGAGCGGAGCGAAGAGCCACAGCGGCGAGATAACGAGAAGGACGAGCAACAAGGTGACGGGGATGGTTGCGAGTAGTGTCCACAGGGAACCCAAGAGCGCGGGAAGGCCGATGAAGGCGCCGACGAGGAGGGTGAGAAGCAGGCCGAAAAGCAGCACACGCACCGATCGCCCAACGAGTCGGCCGAGGGGAGCACGCAACTCATCGAATGTGACTCCCACGAGCCCGCCTTCGCGTCGCTCGTAAGTCTGCATCAGACTGTAGAGAAGAGCGGAGAGAAGGATGTAGCCGGCAATGTAACAGCAGTAGACACCCACGGCATGCGAAAGCACCCGGCTGATTACGTTGCTGAAGCTCGATTCGCCAGCCGCGGGAATATCGATGAAGGTGCTGCTCATGACCTGATTCAGGAAGAAGGCCTGAACGAGGCACAGCGGCAGGATGAAGTAAAGCGAGTAACGGAGCAGGGGACGCCAGCTATGACGCAGGTAGTCGAACGTGGTGTTCAGCTTTTCGCCGAAGGTGCGCTCGCGATAGAAGTTGATTTTAGGTGCGGGGGGATTCCATATGCGTGTACAAGAGGTGTGACGACTGTATATAAATAGGTATAGGGCGATCAGGCCAGGCGGTCGGGGTCGTTGGCGGCCTCGGCCTCCACGCGGCGGCGGACGGAGAGCGGATAGACGACCACGTAGAAGATCATCAAGACGAGGCTGAGCAGGATGTAGGCGGCGCGGAGAAGGTCGGGCAGCTCCGTGTGGCGCGTGAGGAAGCTCTCCACGAAGGCGGCCAGACGATGAAGGGAGCCACGCCGACGGCGAGCTTGAGTCCGCGCTTGGCCCCCTGACGAAAGGCGTAACCGCGCGGATAGGTGCCCGGAAAGAGCCAGCCGTTGCCCAGGGCGAACCCAGCGGCGCCAGCGATGATGATGGACGCGATCTCGACGACGCCGTGGAGCCAGATCGACAGCACAGACTCCCACCCCACGCCGTAGCGGAAGAGGAAGGCCTGGAAGGTGCCGACCATGATACCGTTCTGAAAGAGCCGAATGCCCGTCCCCACGCCCGTAAAAAGGCCGAAGATGAAGATGCTGAAGCCGACGTAGAGATTGTTCGTGGCGATGCGGAGGAACATCATCCATTCGTTCGAGTTGTCATAGACGTCCATCGGCCGGCCGGCGGCGATATTGCGGAGCGTCATGTCGACGTATTCGTTGCCCAGCACGAGGCGGGGAAAGTCGGTGTCTTGAGCGACCGAAAAGACGCCGATGGCGACGCTCACAAGGAAGACGAGGAGCGAATAAAACAGCTCGCGGCGCGATTCGTAGAAGGCCATCGGCAGCTCCGTGCGCCAGAAGTCGAGGATGCGTCCGCGATCCTCACGTTTGTTCTTGTAGAGCGTGTTGTGGAGCGCGGAGGCCAGGTTGTTGAGGTAGATCGTGATGCGTGACGTGGGGTAATGGCTGCGCGAAAAGGCAAGGTCGGTGGTGATCGCCATGTAGGCGTCGGAGAGTCGCTCGGGATCCTCCTTCGCGGCCTGGTCGACCACCCGCTCCAGGTCTTTCCACTTCTCGATGTTCTGCCGTATGAATACAATCTCTTTCACTGCGATTTATCTTCCTTGATCAATTGGCCGCAAATGTAAACAGGCGAACGAATACGGCTGGGCGGCCACTCCCCGTCCCTCACGCGCCACACTTTTTACCTCACGCATGCGCTTCTATCAACCCTGTGTGATCAAAATTCGATCCTATGAGAGGCAGGCGACCTCTCGAGTCATCAAAATTCGATCACACGAGAGGTAAAAAAGCTCGTGCGTCATCAAAATTCGATCATGCGAGAGGTAAAAAAGCTCGTGCGTCATCAAAATTCGATCACGCGTGAACAAAATTTGATCACACGCCAGCTTCCTATTGATCGCGCGTCATCAAAATTTGATCACACGCCAGCTTCCTCTTGCTCACGTGTCATCAAATTTTGATCACACAACCGGCTTTCCGCCGAAGGCATGAAGTCCACGTGCCTCACGCGCCACACTTTTTACCTCGCGCGCCATGTTTTTTCACTCTCGTACCTTTGCGACGCATTTGCAACACACGTAATGACGAAGAAATTCAAAGGTTTTTTGCTCTATGTCGGGTTGATCGTGCTCTTCGGCGCATCGATGTACCTCGTCATCCGCGAAGGTCAGGCGCACCAGCTCGTCTCCGACTCGGCCGACTCGGCCCACGCGCCGCAGAACCTCGTCGAGGGCTTCAGCGTCTTCCTCGCGCTCATGGCCGAGCACATCCACTCGTCCTTCGGCCTGCTCCTTTTGCAGATCATCATCATCATCATCACCTGCCGCATCGTGGGGCTGCTCTTCAAGCGCATCGGGCAGCCGATGGTCGTGGGTGAGATCTGGCCGGCATCCTGCTCGGGCCGTCCGTCCTGGGCCGGTTCGCGCCCGACTTCTCCCAGTTCCTCTTCCCCCGCGAATCGCTGGGCAACATCAACCTCCTGAGTCAGTTCGGACTCATCTTTTTCATGTACACCATCGGCATGGAGCTCGACGTCGACGCCATCCGTAAGAAGCTGCGCGAGACGGTGATGATCAGCTACACCTGCATGTTCTTCACCTTCTTCTGCGGGCTCCTGGCCGCCTACTTCATCTACGATCGCTATGGCCGCGAGGTGCCCTTCCTGCCCTTCGCGCTCTTCATCGCCATCACGATGAGCATCACCGCCTTCCCCGTCTTGGCGCGCATCATCCAGGAGCGCCGCCTGACCCGCACACACCTCGGCACCGTGGCTCTGGCCGCGGCCGCCAACGGCGACGTCACGGCCTGGTGCCTCCTGGCCATCGTCGTGGCCATCTCGCAGGCCGGCACCATGCTCGGCGCCGTCTACAATATCTTATTCGCGGCCGTCTACCTGCTCATCATGTTCACCATCGTCAGGCCCCTGCTGCGCATGGTCGGCAACCTCTACCATAACCCCGAGGTGATCGGCAAACCCCTCGTCATGCTCATGTTCCTCCTGCTGCTCATCTCGTCTTACCTCACCGAGATAGCCGGCCTCCACGCCCTCTTCGGCGCCTTTGTGGCGGGGCTGGTCATGCCCGAAAACATGCGCTTCCGCAAGATCATGACTGAGAAGGTGGAGGACGTCTCGCTCATCATCTTCCTGCCGCTCTTCTTCGTCTCAACAGGCCTGCGCACGGAGATCGGGCTGATCGATTCGGCCGAAATGTGGCTCGTCTGCTTCGGGCTCATCCTCGTCTCCACGATCGGCAAGTTCAGCAGCGCCATTCTCTCCGCCCGGATCGAGAAGGAGAGTTGGAAGAACAGCTTCCTGCTCGGGGCGCTCATGAACACACACGGCCTGATGGAGCTCATCGCCCTGACGATCGGTTACGAGATGCACATCCTGCCGCCCCCGGTGTTTGTCATGCTCGTACTCATGACACTGGCCTCGACCTTCATGACCACGCCCCTGCTCAGCCTCATCAACTTCAGCTTCCGCACCGGCGAGCGCCTGCGTCTACGGCGCACAGAGACGGTCGGCCAGGGGCCCTTCCGCGTACTCATCTCCTTCGGCCGCGCCGGCAGCGGGACCCGTCCTGCTCGACGTCGCCTTCCGCATGTTCGGCCGTGGCGACACGAAGATGGACCTCACCGCCCTCCACCTCACCGTCGGTTCGGACATCAATCCGCTCCACACGGCCGGCTTCGAGCAGGTCAGCTTTGAGCCTTTCATCCGCGAAGCCAAACGCCTCAACCTACGCGTCTCCACCCGCTACGAAGTCTCAAACAACGCCGGCGATACGATCGTGAGTCTGGTCAACGACGAGCCGTTCGACTTCCTGCTCGTGGGTGCCGGCATCGCCATGAGTAACCTGCCGACCGACATTGAGGCACGCCGCATCCGTAAGTCGCTTTTCTCCCTCCTCGGTGGCGCCCGCGTGCAAGAACTCCTCTCGCCCGGATCGCTCATCCACGATAAGACGCGCTACTTCATCGAGCACAGCCGCTGCTCCGTGGGCGTCTTCGTCAACCGCGGCTTTACCCGCGCCGACCACCTGATCGTCGTCATCGATTCCGAGGCCGACCTCCCGCTCTTTTGCATTATGCCCGCGTCCTGCTACGCTCCACCCACGGCACCGCCGCCTTGCTCCACCGTCGACCGTCCGACGACGCCTCTCCCGCGCTGGACACCGTAGCCCGTGAGCTGGAGTCCTTCATTGCCCACACCGAGAATGTCCACCTGCTTCCCGAACGCGACCTCACCCGCGAATCGTTTGCCGAAGCAGACTTTATGCTTGTCGGTTATGCCACCTGGAACGTCATCTCCGACGTCTGCCGAGAGCCCCTCCGACAAATGCCCTCTACGCTCATCATCCATCACCGCCAGCGGTAGGCCGCCTTCCGATCTCACACAACGAGCGAACCCCTCACTCGCCCCAACTGAAACGGGCAGGCACTTCGGTCCGTCCCTACATATAAATACGTATAACTATCCGGGCAAAGCCCGTAACGATCCCTATATGATACAACCCGATTACATTTTTGAATGCAGCTGGGAAGTCTGCAACAAAGTGGGCGGCATCTACACCGTCCTATCAACTAAAGCACGCACCCTGCAACAACAGTTCCCCGACCACATCCTCTTCATCGGCCCCGACTTGGGGCATGCCGGCCAAGCCGCCGAGTTCGACGAAGACACCACGCTCTACGCCGACTGGCGACGCACCACCGCCGCGGCTGGACTCCCCGTGCGCATAGGCCGATGGCGCGTGCCCGGCGCTCCGCTCGTCATGCTCGTCGACTACCGCCAACTCTTCAGCCACAAAAACGAACTCTTCTACGAGATGTGGGAATCGTTCGGCGTCGACTCTTCGCAGGCCTATGGCGACTATGACGAGTCGTGCATCTTCGCTGCCGCCACGGGGCGCGTCATCGAGAGCTTCTACCGATTCCACCACCTGGAGAGCCAACGCGTCGTGGCCCACTTCGACGAGTGGATGCTGGGCTTCGGCCTCCTCCATCTGCGCAAATACACGCCGCGCATCGCCACCCTCTTCACCACACACGCCACCACCATCGGCCGCTCCATCGCCGGAAACAACAAACCGCTCTACGGCTACATGTCTGGCTACAACGGCGACGGGATGGCGGCCGAGCTGCACGTCGAGGCGAAGCATTCGGTGGAGAAAAGGCGGCCCACTTTGCCGATTGCTTCACGACGGTGAGCGAGATCACGGCCGTAGAGTGTCGCCAGCTGCTCGACAAGGCGCCGGACGTGGTCACGCCGAACGGCTTCGAGCCCGACTTCGTCCCCACGCCCGACCGCTACCCCGCCCGACGCGCCGACGCCCGCCAGCGACTGCTCCGCGCTGCCTCGGCGCTCTACGGCCAGACGTTCGACTCGGACGACACGTTCCTCGTCTCCATCAGCGGCCGCTACGAGTATCGCAACAAGGGCATCGACGTCTTCATCGACGCCATGAATCGCCTGCGCACGTCGGCCGACTTGCCCCGCGCGGTCGTGGCCTTCGTGCTCATCCCCGCCTGGGTCTACGCCCCGCGTGCCGACCTGAAGGCTACCCTTGAGCACGGCGCTCCCACGACTGCGCCGCTGCCCACCCCCTTCCTCACCCACTGGCTGCACCGCATGGACGACGACCGCGTCTCGAACTTCATCCTCCACGCCGGCTTCAACACCACCGACGGCGAACGCCTGAAGATCGTCTTCGTGCCCTGCTACCTCGACGGCCGCGACGGGATCTTCGACACGCCTTACTACGACCTCCTCATCGGCATGGACGCCACGCTCTACCCCTCCTACTACGAGCCTTGGGGCTACACGCCGCTCGAGAGCGTGGCCTTCGGCATCCCCACGGTCACGACCGACCTGGCCGGTTTTGGGCGTTGGGCGCAGACCGTCGTCAGTGGGCGCGACATCACCGAGGGCGTGGCCGTCGTCCATCGCACGGACGACAATTACGCCGCCGTGGTCGACGAGTCGGCCGACGCCCTGCTCACCCTCATGCGTCGCTCTGACGCCGATCGCCGCACGGTCGCCGCACGCTGTCAGTCCCTCGCCGCCCGCGCCGAGTGGGAACGCTTCATCACGTATTACTACACCGCCTTCGATCACGCCCTCACCGCTGCCGCCCGCCGGGCCGACGCATAGGGCGACTGGATCGCCAGAGGCGCCACTCGATGGGCGCATCACGCTGGCAGGCCGCCTGCCAACATCGCCGGAGAGTCCGGTGACTCTGGCAGGCCGCCTGACACCTTCACCAAAGACTCCGATGGCCCTGGCAGGCGGCCTGCCACCATCACCAAAGACTCCGGTAGCCCTGGCAGGCCGCCTGACACCTTCACCAAAGACTCCGATAGTCCCGGCAGGCGGCCTGCCAGCCTCACCCAAGGGTCGGGTAGTTTTGGCAGGCGGCCTGCCAGACATCGCCCGAGGGTGCGAGGCCATTTCTATGGCCCCTACCTCGTCTTCCCCTCCTCGTTTTCGTTTTTCACACTTCACTTTTCGTTTCAATGACACACTACTACCCCTCCGCCTGGCCACCCTCACCGCGGCCTGCTTCCTTATTTACACATCGGCCAGCGCCACGCCCATCGTGACAGACGACAACACCGCCGTCCGCGACGAAACGGACTACACGCTGTCGCTCCGCCCGGCCGTCTCCGAACGGCTCTTCATCTCCAAAGCCATCGAGAAAGAAATCGTGCGCATCAAACGGATGATCACGAACGAGAAGCTGGCTTGGATGTTCGAAAACTGCTTCCCCAACACGCTCGACACCGCCGTCCACTTTAGCGCCATCGATGGCGACGACGACACCTTCGTCTACACCGGCGACATCCACGCCATGTGGCTCCGCGACTCCGCCTCCGAGGTCTGGCCCTACCTGGCTTTTGTCGGCAAAGACGACGAGTTGCGGCAGATGATCCGCGGCGTCATCCTACGCCAGTTCAAGTGCATCCTCCTCGACCCCTACGCCAACGCCTTCAGCGACGGCGCCGAAAACAGCGAAGTCTACGAACGCCGTTGGGAGCTGGACTCCCTCTGCCACTGCCTGCGCTTAGCTTATGCCTACTGGAAGGAGACGGGCGACAAGAGCGTCTTCACCGACGGGAGATGGCAGAAAGTCATGCAGCTCGTCCTCCGCACCCTCCGCGAACAGCAGCGCAAGGACGGCCCGGATCCCTACGCCGCCGACTCGCTCATGGACCATCACAGCCTCCGCCCCGTGCGCCCCGTCGGACTGATCGCCTCCGCCTTCCGCCCCTCGGATGACCCGGTGACACTGCCCTTCATCGTCCCCTCGAATTTCTTCGCCGTCAGTTCGCTCCGTAAGGCAGCCGAGATCTTGAGCAAAGTGAATAAGGACGCGAAGACGGCCGACGCCTGCAAGGCCCTGGCCAACGAGGTGGAGGAGGCACTGCGCCGCTACGCCACCGTGGAGCACCCCGTCTACGGCCGCATCTACGCCTATGAGGTAGACGGCTTCGGCAATCGCCTGATGATGGACGACGCCGATGTGCCCAGCCTTCTGGCCATGACTTACCTCGGCGACGTGCCCGCCGACGATCCCGTCTACCTCAACACGCGGCGCTTCGTCTGGAGCGAAGACAACCCCTACTTCTTCCACGGCAACTCCGGCGAAGGCATCGGCAGCTCGCGCACCGGCAACGACATGATCCGCCCCATGTCCCTCCTCGTCCGCGCCCTCACCTCCACCGACGACAACGAGATCGCCGCCTGCCTCCGCATGCTGATCACCACCGACGCCGAGACCGGTTTCATCCACGAGTCCTTCTATAAAAACGACCCTAAGCGTTACACCCGCTCCTGGTTTGCCCGCCAGAACAGCCTCTTCGGCGAGCTCATCGTCAAACTCGTCCGCGACAAGAAGATCGAGCTGCTCAACGATTTGTAAGGGGCGAAAGGATGTGGCCGATACGCTATAGTTTCACCTACCCCCCCCTCCCCAGCTGTGACAAAATGTCAGTTGTAAATACTCTTCATCCTACGCCGCGCTTTGGCACGCCGTTTGGAGAATGGGACGGCGAATCGCCCGAAAGGGCATCCAACCAACCAGAATTTCAAATAGTAAAAACAGATATAGAACATGGGAAAGATTATTGGTATAGACTTAGGAACAACCAACTCGTGTGTCGCCGTATTGGAAGGCAACGAGCCGGTAGTGATTGCGAACAGTGAGGGTAAACGCACCACGCCTTCCGTGGTAGCTTTCGTAGAAGGTGGCGAACGGAAAGTGGGCGATCCGGCCAAACGACAGGCCATCACTAACCCGCAGAAAACGATTTTCTCGATCAAGCGTTTCATGGGCGAGACGTTCGATCAGGTACAAAAAGAAATCGCCCGCGTACCGTATAAGGTAGTGCGTGGCGACAACAATACGCCGCGTGTCGACATCGACGGACGGCTCTACACGCCGCAGGAAATCTCAGCCATGATCCTGCAAAAGATGAAGAAGACGGCCGAGGATTATCTGGGTCAAGAGGTGTCGGAGGCCGTGATCACGGTGCCGGCTTACTTCAGCGACGCACAGCGTCAGGCTACCAAAGAGGCCGGCGAGATCGCTGGCTTGAAGGTGCGCCGAATCGTCAACGAGCCTACGGCCGCATCACTGGCTTACGGTCTCGACAAGGCAAACAAGGACATGAAGATCGCCGTCTTCGACCTCGGTGGCGGTACGTTCGATATCTCCATCTTGGAGCTCGGCGGCGGCGTCTTTGAGGTGAAGTCGACCAACGGTGATACGCATCTCGGCGGCGACGATTCGACCACGTCATCATCGACTGGCTGGCCGAGGAATTCCTCAAAGACGAAGGCGTCGACCTGCGCAAAGATCCGATGGCGCTGCAACGCCTGAAGGAGGCTGCTGAGAAGGCCAAGATCGAGCTCTCCAGCTCGACGAGCACAGAGATCAACCTGCCCTACATCATGCCCGTGGACGGTGTGCCCAAACACCTCGTTCGCACGCTGACCCGCGCCAAGTTCGAGCAGTTGGCCGACACACTGATCAACGCCTGTCTGGAGCCGTGCAAGCGCGCCCTGTCAGACGCTGGCATGTCGACGTCGGACATCGACGAGGTGATCCTCGTGGGCGGTTCGACACGTATCCCGGCCGTACAGCAGTTAGTGGAGAAGTTCTTCGGCAAAGCACCGTCGAAGGGCGTGAACCCGGACGAAGTCGTTGCCATCGGTGCAGCCATCCAGGGCGGTGTCCTCTCGGGCGACGTGAAGGATGTGGTGCTGCTCGACGTAACTCCGCTGTCGCTCGGTATCGAAACGATGGGTGGCGTGATGACGAAGCTGATCGAGGCTAACACAACGATCCCCACGAAGAAGTCGGAAGTCTTCACTACGGCTGTCGACAATCAGCCCTCGGTTGAGATCCACGTCTTGCAGGGCGAGCGTTCGCTGGCCAAAGACAACAAGTCGATCGGCCGCTTCCACCTCGACGGTATCCCGGCCGCCATGCGCGGTGTACCGCAGATCGAGGTGACGTTCGACATTGACGCCAACGGTATCCTCAACGTCTCGGCCAAGGACAAGGGCACGGGCAAGGTGCAGAGTATCCGCATCGAGGCCTCCAGCGGTCTGAGCGACGACGAGATCCGCCGCATGAAGGACGAGGCTGCGGCCAACGCCGAGGCGGACAAGAAGGAGAAGGAGCGCATCGACAAGATCAACCAGGCGGACAGCATGATCTTCCAAACGGAGAAGCAACTGAAGGACCTCGGCGACAAGTTGCCGGCCGACAAGCGCTCTCAGATCGAGGCTGCGCTGGGCAAACTCAAGGATGCACACAAGGCGCAGGATCTGGCTGCCATCGACACGGCCATCGCCGAGTTGAACAACGTCTTCCAGGCCGCCAGCCAGGATCTCTACAATGCGCAGAACGCGCAAGCTGGTGGCGCCGGTCAGCCCTCAGGCAACGCCTCCGCGGGCAATGCCTCGAACAACGACGGCGGCGTAACGGATGTAGACTTTGAAGAAGTGAAGTAATCCCCGCGATCCATCTCTTAGAGAGCGTTATTCGTACCATCATACAAGTGTGAACGAAATCGCAGTCGGCCCGGTAATACGGTGCAGGCTGCGATTTCTGTGTAATCAATAATCATCATATGAAGATAAAAGAACTACATCTAAAGGACTTCAAGCGATTTACAGACTTGACAATAACAGATATTCCCGAAACAGCAAAAATGATAGTTCTTGTAGGCCCTAATGGTTCAGGAAAGACCTCTGTCTTTGAGGGGTTCTATCATTGGTATAAGCTTAAGGGGTTTCAAACATGTCCTGCTGAAAGGGATTACTACATAAAAAAACAAGAACACAACAACGTTGATAATGTAGATTATGAGAAATGGAATAAAGTCGTAACAGTAACATTCCATGATCTGACATTTCATGATTACGACAGCTCTAATGATATTCCAGGAAATTCCATTTTCGAACAGCATACCGCAATGAATTAACATTTACGACACAGGGATTATCTCAACCAAGAGATCTAAAAGATATGCCTCTGTATCAAACTTTAGGAGAGACTGACAGTAAAGTTTCGGAAAACTATATGCGGCTTATATCAAACTTGCTATATGGCGTGTTTGACGAACACAACAATAACAAAAGGGTTGAGGAGTTACGAAATGAAGTGAGTGGTAAGATCAACGAATCTCTGAAAGAATTGTTTGATGATTTACAATTAAGTTCTCTGGGTGATCCTTTGAAAAATGGGAGCTTCTACTTTACAAAAGGAGATATCAAAGAATTTCATTACAAAAATCTTTCTGCTGGAGAAAAATCCGCATTTGATCTACTATTGGACATTATCATCAAAATGAAATTTATCGATGACGCGGTTTTCTGTATTGATGAACCCGAGACTCATATGCATACAGCTTTACAAGCTAATTTGATTTCTGAGATATACAAGCTCATACCATCCAATTCCCAAATATGGATCTCAACTCATTCTATTGGAATGCTCAATAAAGCAAGAGAATTAGAAGAATATTATCCTGGAGAAATTTGCTTTATAGATTTCAGTAATAAGGATTTTGACAGCCCTCAAAAACTGACACCAAGTCCTATAGACAAAACTATTTGGAATAAGTTCTTAGAACTGGCTTTTGGAGATTTCTCCAAACTGATTGCTCCCAAGAAAATTGTCCTTTGCGAAGGAAATGCCAATGGAAGTCGCAGTAAAAACTTTGATGCCACAGTATACGAGGTGATTTTCTCATCAAAGTATCCAGACGTTTCTTTTGTTTCTATAGGTTCTTGTAATGACATAGAAAAAGATGACAATACAAGTTTCAGAATCATTTCAGAGGTAATGAAAAGCAGCGAGCAGATAAGGTTGGTTGATAGAGATGATAGAAGCGAAGATGAAGTAAGAGAATTGAATCAAAGAGGCATTAAAGTACTTCGGCGTAGACATATTGAAAGTTATCTTTTAGATGATGAAGTCATCAAGAAATTGTGTCGGTCTACCCGTAATGAGGATAAGATAGAAGAATGTTTGGCAATAAAGTACAGAGCTATGAAAAATAGCAGCGAAAGAGGAAATCCAAATGATGATGTAAAATCTGCAAGAGGATCGATTTATTCTGATTTGAAAAAAGCCCTTGCTCTCAGACAATGCGGTAATAATCAGGATACATTTCTAAGAGATACTATGGCCAAACTAATAACACCAGATACAATTGTCTACAAAGAATTAGAGGAAGATATATTCGGCTAATCTTTTTTTCTGTGAATCTCTTCCGCTCCATTGCATTGTTTGTCGTGCTGCTCACCGTCACCCTCCTCGGGTCGACCGTGTACAGGCCATACGTATACAGCCACCACATCAACGATGGACACCTGGCCGACTTTTGGCCCAACCTGATGTCCATACCCGTGGGCTACGCCTTTATGCGTGTGTTTTACGTGTATAGGAAAAAGGAAATCAGACAGCCTTATCGGAAAATACTGACCGGAACTGCAGGTGTACTCTTGTACGAATCGCTCCAGCTCCTCAGCGGCGGATTCGACCTCTTGGATATAGTCGCCACTTTCGTCGGAGCTAGCGCAACCGCCGCGGTATTATATGTCCGAGGTGTCCGTTGGGAATGATCTTTCGCCCCATGCTGAGACGTTTGCGCAAGCTGAGCAAGTTCCACAGCACATTTGCCGAGACGTTTGCGCAGGTGGCGCAAGTACCACGGCATTTGCCGAGACGTTTGCGCAGGTGGCGCAAGTACCACGGCATTTACTGAGACGTTTGCGCAGGCCGCGCAAGTACCACGGCATTTGCCGAGACGTTTGCGCAGGCTGCGCAAGTACCGCGGTATTTGCCGAGACGTTTGCGCAGGCTGCGCAAGTTCCGCCGCATTTGCCGAGACGTTTGCGCAGGTTGCGCAAGTACCGCGGCATTTGCCGAGACGTTTGCGCAAGCCGCGCAAGTTCCGCGGCATTTGCCGAGACGTTTGCGCAGGCTGCGCAAGTTCCGCCGCATTTGCCGAGACGTTTGCGCAAAGCCGCGCAAGTACCGCGGCAGTTTGCCGAGGTGTTTGCGGGACTCCCGCAAACACCAAAAATTTTTTCGAGAGACTTGCGGGACTCCCGCAAACGCCAAAAAGTTTTCGAGAGACTTGCGGGACTCCCGCAAACGCCAAAAAAGTTTTTCGAGAGACTTGCGGGACTCCCGCAAACGCCAAAAAGTTTCTCGAGACTTGCGGAAGTTCCGCAAACACCCACGACTCCGTCAAAATGTCAGTCCGGTGGCGACTGGCATTTTTTTTGACCCAAGGGGCCGGCGCGTGATCCGAAAGATCACCACCAACTATCCAATAGATCATTCATAAACAACAAATAGACAGAAGACCACTATGGCAAAACAAGAAACCAAGGGGAACATTGGCGTAACCAGTGAAAACATCTTCCCCGTCATCAAGAAATTCCTCTACAGCGACCACGAGATCTTCCTCCGCGAGCTGGTCTCGAACGCCATCGACGCCACGCAGAAGCTCAAGACGCTGGCCTCCGTCGGCGAGTTCAAGGGCGAGCTGGGCGACCTCACGATCCGCATCCGCACGGAGAAAGGCAAGCTCATCATCTCCGACCGCGGCGTGGGCATGACGGCCGACGAGATCGATCGCTACATCAACCAAATCGCCTTCTCCGGCGCCGAGGAGTTCGTCAAGAAATACAAGGACAACGCCGCCGCCATCATCGGCCACTTCGGGCTCGGCTTCTACTCCTCGTTCATGGTGTCGAAAAAGGTGGAGATCGTCACCCGCTCGTATCAAGAGGGCGCCACGGCCGTGCGGTGGAGCTGCGAGGGTACGCCGGAATATGAAATGACCGAGACGAAGAAGGACGATCGCGGCACGGACATCATCCTCTACATCGACGACGACAACAAGGACTTCCTCGAAAAGGACAAGATCACCTCGCTGCTCGAGAAATACTGCCGCTACCTGCCCATCCCCATCGCCTTCGGCAAGAAGCAGGAGTGGAAGGACGGCAAGTATGTCGACACCGACGAGGACAACATCGTCAACAACACCCAGCCCGCTTGGGTGCGCAAGCCCTCAGAGCTGAAGGATGAGGACTACAAGGCGTTCTACCGCGAGCTCTACCCGATGGCCGACGAGCCGCTCTTCTGGATCCACCTCAACGTGGATTATCCCTTCAACCTGACCGGTATCCTCTACTTCCCGCGCATCAAAAGCAACATGGATTTGCAGCGCAACAAGATCCGGCTCTACAGCAACCAGGTGTTCGTCACCGACTCCGTAGAGGGCATCGTACCCGAGTTCCTCACTCTGCTGCACGGCGTGCTCGACTCGCCTGACATCCCGCTCAACGTCTCCCGCTCCTACCTGCAGAGCGACCAAAACGTGAAGAAGATTTCCGCGCACATCACCAAGAAGGTGGCCGATCGCCTGGAGGAGATCTTCAAGAACGACCGCAAGGCCTTCGAAGAGAAGTGGGACAGCCTGAAGCTCTTCATCCAATACGGTATGCTCAGCGACGAGAAGTTCTACGACCGCGCCGCGAAGTTTGCCCTGCTCAAGGACGTCGACGGCACCTATTACACCCTCGAGGAGTATCGCAAGCTGATCGCCTCCGAGCAGACCGATAAGGAAGGCGGCGTCATCTACCTCTACACCACCAACCCGGACGAGCAGTACAGCTACATCCAGGCGGCCAAGGATCGCGGCTACAACGTCCTCGTCATGGACGGACAGCTCGACGTCCACGCCATCGGACAGCTGGAGCAGAAGATCGAGAAGACGCGCTTCGTTCGCGTGGATAGCGACACGATCGACCGCCTTATCCTCAAGGCCGACGCCCCCACGGTGAGCCTCACCGACGATCAACGTCAGGCGCTGCAACAAGTCTTCCGCAGCCGGTTGCCGAAGATGGGCAAGACGGACTTTGTGGTCACTTTCGAGGCGCTCGGCCCGTCGGCCAACCCGGTCATGTTGACCCAAGGCGAGTTCATGCGCCGCATGCGTGAGATGTCGGCCATGCAACCCGGCATGTCGTTCTACGGCGAGATGCCCGAGAGCTACAACCTCGTGCTCAACACCGATCACCCGCTCATCCTCTCCGTCCTCAGCGACGAGGAGAAGGCCTGCACCGACAAGCTGCAGCCCATCCTCTCCGACATCAAGGGTTGGGAGGCACGCCAGCACGATCTCCGCGAGGCTCAGAGCAAGAAGAAGGAAGACGAACTGACCGAGGCCGAAAAGGAGGATATGACGAACACGAACCGCACGCTCGACGAGCTGCGCAGCCGTCGTGACGCCATCCTCACGGAGTACGCCGCCGGTAACAAGGTAGTCGGTCAGCTGATCGACCTCGCCCTCTTGGCCAACGGTCTGCTGAAGGGTGAGCCACTGAGCCGCTTCATCCGCCGCAGCGTGGAATTGATCGGCTAAAACGGCCCCATTCGTAAGAACAGCCCCCGAATCCTCCGCAACAACAGGAAGGGTTCGGGGGCTTTCTTATATCCTCACTGAAAAAACAAAAGCGATCTTCATTACGAAGGTCGCTTTTGCCAAAACTCCAAATCTTTTTCGGGTATCATGAATAAGGCGTAAAGATTGTTCTGGTTATCTGCCCGCAAAGAAGGGGCAAAGCTGATAGACCTGCAAATTTTTCGGACCTGTTCTACAACATGTTTTGAGAATTTGCTCGTCCCGTATTTTCTACTTACCGGACGAATTGTGCGGCCATGCCTCGTACGGTGTCCGACACACGGCCATCGGCGTAGGCCGGCTGACCGTTGACGAATGTCATCCGTACGGCGTGCTGGAACGTCTGGCCCTCCATCGGCGACCAACCGCAGTGGTAGAGCAGGTTCTCGCGTGTGACGCGCCATGGCGAGGCCGGGTCGACCAGCACGAGGTCAGCGTAATAGCCCGGACGGATGTAGCCGCGGCGGTCGATGTGGAAAAAGGTCGGCGGGATTGTGCGCCATCTTCTGCACCACCTGCTCACGCGTCACAACGCCGCGCGCGGCCAGCTCAAGCATAGCCACCAACGTGTGCTGCACCATCGGCCCGCCGGACGCGGCCGTGAGGCACGAGCCTTCTTTCTCGGCCGGCAGATGCGGCGCGTGATCGGTGGCGACGATGTCAATGGCACCCGTGAGGAGGGCGTGACGAAGCGCCTCGCGGTCGTCGAACGACTTGATCGAGGGGTTCCACTTGATGCGGTTGCCGTAGGCGGCATAGTCGGCGTCGGTGAACCAGAGGTGATGCACGCAGACCTCGGCCGTGATCTTCTTCTCCGTCAATGGCCGACCGGTAGCGAAGAGCGAAAGCTCGCGCTCGGTGGAGACGTGCAGCACGTGCAGGCGCACACCCATCTTGTCGGCCAACTCGACAACGCGTGACGAACTGGCGTGGCAGGCTTCGGCGTTGCGGATCTTGGTGTGGAAAGCGGGCGGCAGATCTTCGCCCATGAGGTTGATGTAGCGCTCGCGGTTGCGCTCGATGATGGATTCCTCTTCGGCGTGGACGGCGATGGGCAGATCGGTCTCGCCAAAGATGCGGCGGACGGTGTCGGCGTTCATGGCGCCGTTGCCGGTGGAGGATCCGAGGAAGAGCTTGAGGCCGGGCACGCGGGTGGGGTCGAGGCGACGGATCTCGTCGGCGTTGTTGTCCGATCCGCCGAAGTAGAAGGCGTAGTTGGCCGCCGATGTCTCGGCCGCGCGCTCCATCTTCCACTCCCATTCGCGCCGTGTGACGGTCTTGGGGTTCGTGTTGGGCATGTCCATGAAGGTGGTCACGCCGCCGGCCACAGCCGCGCGACTCTCGCTGGCGATGGTGCCCTTGTGCGTCATGCCGGGTTCGCGGAAATGCACATGGTCGTCGATCACACCGGGCAGCAGCCATTGGCCGCGGGCGTTGATCACGGTGGCGCCGTCCGCGCGCGGCGTCTCGCCTTCTTCATAGACCGCGGCGACGAATGCGCCGTCGATCAGTACTGATCCGACAAACGAGCGTCCCTCGTTGACGATCACGGCGTCTTGAATCAATGTCTTCATATAAGGAATTGTGGGGGGAGTATAGGGTAGTATGGGGTAGTTAGAAGTAGAGGGGAGAACCTCTCATATGGGCAAAAAGAACGGGGGGCGCGTCCATTCTGAGGATGTGCGCCCCCCGTGTTTACGGGTTGTTTATCCGATTTTTTTCTGTGGATATTTCCTGAAGAAGCCCTGCCACTTGAGCCGTAGCACGCCGAAGAGCGCCTCGCCGAAGATGGATGAGTTCATTTTGGATGTCCCCAGCACGCGGTTGACGAAGACGATGGGCACCTCCACGATCTTGAATCCGCAGCGATGGGCGGTGTATTTCATTTCGATCTGGAAGGCGTAGCCCTTGAAACGGATCTTGTCCAGCTCGATCGTCTCGAGCACCTGGCGGCGGTAGCACTTGAATCCGGCCGTGGTGTCGTGCACCTTGAGGCCGGTCACGAAGCGGACGTAGGCCGAGGCGTAGTACGACATGAGGACGCGCCCGAGGGGCCAGTTGACCACGTTCACGCCGTTGCAGTAGCGCGATCCGACGGCTACGTCGGCGCCCTGTTCGGTGCAGGCGGCGTAGAGCCGAAGCAGGTCTTGGGGGTTGTGGCTGAAGTCGGCGTCCATCTCAAAAATGAAGTCGTAGCCGTGCTCGATGGCCCACTTAAAACCGCAGATGTAGGCCGTGCCGAGGCCCTGCTTGCCGCTGCGTTCGACCAGGTGCAGCCGCCCGGGAAACTCGCGCTGGAGGCGTTTGACGATGTCGGCCGTGCCGTCGGGCGAGCCGTCGTCGATGATCAATACGTGGAAGGCCTTCTCCAAGCCGAAGACGACGCGGAGGATGTTTTCGATGTTCTCTTTTTCGTTGTACGTCGGGATGATGACGATGCTGTCCGTTTCCATACTGGTTATTGTTTGTCGGGCGTCTCCACCGCCGCGCACGAGGTCGGAGGGAGGAACGTGTGCCCTGTTTTCTTCTTTGATTTTCACGGGCCAAAAGTAGAAAGATTGTTTGGCGCCCCTTTTGCGCCCCCCCGCGGCGTGCCGACTCGGTTTCTGGACCGTTCCCGAACGGTTTCACCCCAGAATCACGGTTTCTGAGCCATTCCCGGACGGTTTCACCCCAGAATCACTGTTTCTGGACCATTCCCGGACGGTTTCACCCCAGAATCACTGTTTCTAAGCTATTCCCGGACGGTTTCACCGTAGATACACGGTTTCTGGACCGTTCCCGAGCGGTTTCGCCCCAGAATCACTGTTTCTAAGCTATTCCCGGACGGTTTCACCGTAGATACACGGTTTCTGGGCCGTTACCGAACGGTTTCATCCCAGAATCACTGTTTCCGGGCCATTCCCGGATGGTTTCACCCCAGAAACACGGTTTCTGGACCGTTCCCGGACGATTTCGCCCCAGAATCGCCCTCAAAAAAAGGCATGCCTCCCGACAAACGCGGGAAGCATGCCAACATGAGCTAAGCTAAAAATAGTGCCCCTCTCGGGGAGATCTGTTTACCAAGCGAAGATGGGGTACTCCTTCATCGTGTGGTTCACCTTCTCGCGAACGGAGGCGATGGTGGTGTCGCACGTCGGTTTGGAGAGCACCGTGTCGATCATCTCGACAATCTCACCCATGAGCGACTCCTTGGCGCCGCGGGTGGTGATGGCCGGGGTACCGATACGGATACCGGAGGTCTGGAACGGCGAGCGGCTGTCGAAAGGCACCATGTTCTTGTTCACCGTGATGTCCGCGGCCACGAGCGCCTTCTCGGCCACCTTACCGGTGAGGTCGGGGAACTTCGTGCGCAGGTCGATGAGCATGCTGTGGTTGTCCGTTCCGCCGGAGATGATCTTGTAACCCTTGTCGACGAAGGCCTGGGCCATGACGGCGGCGTTCTTCTTCACCTGCGTCTGGTAGGTCTTGTATTCGGGCTGCAGCGCCTCCTCGAAGGCCACGGCCTTGGCGGCGATGACGTGCTCCAGCGGTCCGCCCTGAATGCCGGGGAAGACGGCCGAGTCGAGCAGCTGCGACATCTTCTTCACCTCGCCCTTCGGCGTCTTCTTGCCCCACGGGTTGTCGAAGTCCTTACCTAAAAGGATGACGCCACCGCGCGGTCCGCGCAGGGTTTTGTGGGTCGTAGAGGTGACGATGTGGGCGTACTGAAGCGGATTGTTGAGCAGTCCGGCAGCGACGAGTCCGGCGGGGTGTGCCATGTCGATCATGAGCAGGGCGCCGATCTTGTCGGCGATCTCGCGCATGCGCTTGTAGTCCCAGTCGCGGGAGTAGGCCGAGGCGCCGCCGACGATCAGTTTCGGACGCTCGCGGAGGGCCACTTCTTCCATCTGGTCGTAGTCCACGCGGCCGGTCTCCTCCTTCACGTTGTACTCCAGGGCGTGGTAGAGGATGCCCGAGCTGTTGACGGGCGAACCGTGCGAGAGGTGTCCGCCGTGCGAGAGGTTAAGGCCGAGGAAAGTGTCGCCAGCGTTGAGCACCGCCAGGAAGACGGCGGCGTTAGCCTGTGCGCCGGAGTGCGGCTGCACGTTGACCCATTCGGCGCCGAAGAGCTTCTTCAGCCGCTCAATGGCCAGCGTTTCGCTCTCGTCCACCACCTCGCAACCGCCGTAGTAGCGCTTGCCGGGGTATCCTTCGGCATACTTGTTCGTCAGGCAACTGCCCATGGCCTGCATGACCTCGTCGCTGACAAAATTCTCTGAAGCGATCAGCTCAATACCTTTCAGCTGACGCTGATGTTCGCGTTCGATAATCTCGAAGATTGCTTTGTCTCTTCTCATAGAAATACTCTGTTTAGGATTACGTCTTACGTGACTTGAATAGTGATTATTGATTCTTTAACGGGGCGTAAAAGTACCCCGATTTTAATATCCGCAAAGTGCGCCGCGATCGCTTCCACCCGCGCAGTCGCTTGGGGGGGAGGTTGGGCAAGGGGCTATCTATTCTGTCAGTTGATCGACAGGAGCAAATTCGACATCGATGACAAGTGAGATGTTCTCCTTCTTTTCAAACGATTCCTCGACCTCCCGACTAAAGGAGGCCTTTCCGGACAAAAGCATGTAGTCTACTTTCAACTTACCCAAATCTGACGACTTCAGCAGCTCATTTCCCGAATGGTTTGTTTCCATCCGTTCGGTATACTTATTCAGCGATTGATCCTCAATCCGCTGCTTGGCGATTTTCCGCCACGTTTCCTCAAAAGGGAACCAAACTAGCCCTTCTGGAATGTAAGGCTTCCGCTTGGGAGAGAATTCTTGACTTAATGACAGCACGTTTTTCAGACTATCCATCCTTTTGTTCTCACGACTCCTATCATAAGAAGCACCTCCGCCGATTTCACCATACTTCATATCAAAGGTTCCTCCGTGATGCTTGTCTGATCGGTCAGAGCTCGACAGATCTTTTTCGCTCCGGATAGAAATTCTCGTCGCGCCCAAGCCTTGTACCAATTGACAGAACTCTCCAAAACGATCCTTCAATAATTCGATTTCGTAATCATCGAAAAAAGAGAAATACTTATTCGCCCTATGTGGATGCGCCACATAGAGTTGCCCAACAATGGGAAGACCGCCCGAGAAAAGCAAGTTTCTCATTTGATTGACCTCCATTACCGCAATCTCCTTAGAGTCTAAGTTCCGAACTCGATCTACGGGCATCAATACACGACGATATCTGTAATCTTGTTCGAGGAAGTGTTCATTGAAAAGCCGATTAGCCAATAGATACTTTTTATGGCGGTCTTCTTCTTTGACGCCAGACGAAAGTACCTTCGATTGAAAAAGCGCCTCCTGGCCGCGCCGTATTTTTCTTGACCAAGATTAATCTCTGCAATCATAGCCAAAGCATCACCTTTCAATGCAAGAGACGTCGTGGCTTTCTCCTCGTTTTTGTCGATCAGTTCAATCACCCTTTCCGCCTCATCTTCGGCTTTCACAAAGTCTCCCCGACCATTGGCAATGGCAGCATGCATTAATCTCAATCGAAGGTCATTGCCGTAAGTCTCTTGATAAAGGTGACACTCACGCTCAGCCTCCGACAGATCAAAAACCTTGATCAGTGCCTCTATTTTCTGCTGTACCTTCTGCGGATCACACAGGTTAGCCAGCTTTGTCAAGGCGGCAGCCAACTGCTCAGCATCCGTATATTGATCCGTATTCTTCAGGAATAAAGACAGGTCAAACAGAATTTTCGTACCGTTATATTGAATAGCATAGAGCTTGGAATCCTTGTACTCAAACTTCTTCACATCCGACCATTTCAAGAAGACACTTTGACCAGAGGTAGCAGTTCTGATTCCAGACGTAGTGATCATAGCTATTTTCTGCTTGCTAAAATCTATATTATATATACCAGCTACGGCTGCAATACCTTGAGCTCCCTTCTTCATCATCCACGGGAGATTTTCATCTATCATTTTTTCTATCGAAGATTCTTTTTGAGGGGCATTCGAAGACGTTCCCAGCTTGCGAAAGAAAGAGGCCGTCTTTGACAAAGAACCTTTGACTCGATCGCTTACCTCCTTAAAGTCCCTCTGTGACGTATCTCCGATGAAAAGAATCTCTTCCTCCATCGGCAGATTGAGCTTGTCGCGGAGTTCACCTTTCAATTCATCGGGAATATCCCTATAGAAGATGCTGACTCCGTTGTGCTGCGTACGTTGCAACATCTCTGTTTCTCTCAAAAACAATTGTTTGATCTGATCTTTTATATTCATCTGATTATCTGTTTATGTGGTTCATTTTAATTGGACTCCTCCCCACCAGCATACGGCGGACCGTCTCGCGGCCAAGGAGCTCAGCCGTGGTGAGGAAGGCGGTGACAGTGACGCCAAGCACGCCGTGCACGTTCACGCTCTGACCTGTCTGGAGGAGGTTCGGAATGGGGGTGCGCGTAGAGAGAAGTGTGCGCGGCAGGTCGTGACAGTCACGGCGGATGCCGTAGGCCGATCCGTAGGGCGTGCCCGTGTAGCGATGGTAAGTCCGGGGCGTGGAGGTGGTCACGCGCTCGATCGTAAAGTCGGGAGGGAGGGCGACGTGTTCGCGGAGTCTCTGCTCGCATTGCTCCGCCGATACGGACTTCCAAGCGGTGTATCTGGGGTTTTGTCGATAATCCTTGGTGTCCCAAGCGAGGAGGCTGTTGATACGGGGAGTGATGGGATGCAAGACATCGAGCGTGGTGACGGTGCGCGAGTCGGGCGTGTCCGGCGGACGGCACGAGATGAGATAGCTGGGGGAGATCTCGCTGCGGTCGTTGTGCCAGAGCGATTCGTAGCCGTCGTAGATGCTGACGTTGCGGTTGAGGTATGGGATGGGGGTGTGGGGCGCGTGAACGTGCAGGGTGAAGAAGCCGAACGTGTTCCGGAGCGACTCAATGCGCTGGCGGTAGACCCGTCGGAGGAGGCCGCTGTCGGGCGGGATAAGCCCGACGGTGAGCGCGGGGTGGATGTCGGAGATGAAGGTGCGGCCCTCGACGCGTTCGCCGTCCGAGAGCTCGGCGGCTGTGAGGCGACCGTCGGCGGCGATGAGACGCGTGACGCGGGCACGGGTGCGCACTGTGCCGCCGGCGCTCTCGATCTGCTCGACGAGTCGGCGGACGATGGGCACGCCACCGCCACGCAGTCGCCAGGCGCTTTGGATGTACGAGTTGTTGATCTGAGCGAAGATGTAGAGCGGCAGGGCGTCGGCGTGAAGCTCCATCTTCATCGACGCGCCGGAGAGGACGCTGCGCAGGCGAGGGTCGGTGATGGTGCGCTGGAGGAAGGCGTAGGCCGACTGGCCGAAGCGCTCACGCGTATGAGCGCGGGCGGTGTCGACGTCGTCGAAGAGGTGAGCCAATGAGTGCCCCGTGCTTTCGAGCATGTCCATGAACGCCTCGAGGCCGGCGCGCTCGGTGGGGAAACGCTCCGCGAGGGTCTCGATGAAGCGTTCCCGACCCTGCGCAAAAGCGTAGACATCGTCACCGATATGTATCTCCTCAAAACACGCTTCGTCCATCTGCACCCAAAGGGAGGTCGAGCAGCCGCAAGTGGCGGAAGTAGGGATGGAGCACTTCGCCGGGGCGGAGTCCACCGACGCAGTGGAAGCCGGTGTCGAACGTGGCGCCGCCGCGGCGGAAGGACTGGAGGCAGCCGCCGGCCTGGGTGTGCTGCTCGAGGACGCAGACGCTCATGCCGTGCCGTGCGAGGATGGCACCTGAGGCGAGTCCGCCCAGACCGCTGCCGATGATGATGATGTCGTGCATGAATAGGGGTAGTTATGCGCCTTCGGCGCGGTAGTAGGGGCGGGCCTTGTGCCCGCCCCGGGTAGTTATGCGGCTAAAGCCGCGGTAGTTGCGGGCATGCGCCCGGGTAGTTATGCGGCTAAAGCCGCAGTAGTTACGGGCATGCGCCCGGGTAGTTATGCGGCTAAAGCCGCAGTAGTTGCGGGCATGCACCCGGGTAGTTATGCAGCTAAAGCCGCGGTAGTTACGGGCTGCGCCCGGGTAGTTATGCGGCTAAAGCCGCAGTAGTTAGAAGGAGGGTCGGGGCACTTTTCACTTTTCACTTTTCACTTTTCACTTTTCGTTTTTAGTTCTCCCGATGACGAGCGTGGAGTTGGTGCCGCCGAAGCCAAAGGAGTTGGAGAGGAAGGTGTCGAAGGCGTAGTCGTCGAGGCGCTCGGTAGGGATGCGGAGCGGGGCGGTGTCGTCGTCCGGGTGCTCGAAGTTGAGGTGGGGGGCGATGAACTGGCCGCGCATCATAAGCAGGGAGTAGACGACCTCGGAGGCGCCGGCCATCCACATCTCGTGGCCGGTCATGGACTTGGTGGAGGTGACGGGCGGCATGGTGTGGCCGTCGAAGAGGGCGGTGAGGGCGCGAGCCTCGTTGCGGTCGCCGACGGGGGTGGAGGTGGCGTGGGCATTGATGTAACCGATGCTCTCGAGCGGCACGCGGGCGTCGGCCATGGCCATGCGAAGCGAGCGCAGGGGGCCGTCGACGTTGGGCACGGAGATGTGGTCGCCGTTGGACGAGAAGCCGTAGCCGAGCACCTCGGCCAGGATCGTTGCGCCACGGCGTCGGGCGTGCTCATAGCTCTCCAAGACGACGGTGGCGGCACCGCCACCAGGCACGAGCCCGTCGCGGTCACGGTCGAAGGGTCGAGAGGCGCGCGTCGGGTCGCTCTCGCGGGTGGAGAAGGCGCCGATACCATCGAAGCTGCCGACGGCCGTGGGGTTGACCTCCTGCGCGCCGCCACAGACGATGCACTCCTGCAGGCCCTGCCGAATGAGTAGGGCGCCCAGTCCGATGGCGTGCGCACCGCTGGCGCAGGCGCCGGAGATGGTGAGGTTGATGCCGCGGAGGCGGAAGATGCAGGAGAGGTTCATCGTGACGGTGGAGTTCATCGATTGGAAGATGGAGCCGGAGCCGATGAGCGTCGTGTCGCGCTTTTCGCGGAGGATGTCCATGCTGTGGACGACGGCCTCGGCCGTGCTGTCGTTGCCGTAGAGGATGCCCACGTCGTGTCGGTCGATGTAGTCGGCGTCGAGGCCAGCCTGACGGAGGGCGTCTCGGGTGGCGACGTAGGCGTATTTGGCTTGTTCGGGCATGTAGGTGCGTTGGCTGCGGCTGAGTTCGCCCTTGAGGTTGGGCGTATCGAGTTGGGCGGTGAGTGCCGACCGGAAGCCGAGTTCTTTGCGCTGAGGGTCGAGCGTGATGCCCGACCGTCCCTCGCGGAGGGATTGCTCGACGGCGTCGAGCGTGGTGCCCAGGCAGGAGTAGATGCCCAGGCCGGTAATGACTGCTCTGTTCATAGGATCTATATATGTAGGGGGGGGGCAAAAGTAGGCCTGCTTTTGCTGGGAGCCGCTGTGCGTACGGATACAAAAATACCGGGCACTCACTAGGGGGTGTCCGGCATTTTTGCGTTTAGGTTACCCTTATTCCTCCGGCAGGCAGTAGGGGCGTATTGCATACGCCCCACCACACGGCCCAACGGGGCCGAATGATCAGGTGGCCGGGTACACGTGGGGCGTATGCAATACGCCCCTACCCGGTTACCGGGTGCCCTATTCCTCCGGCAGCTTGATGTCGGGATTGCCGTCGCCACCCGGTTTCTTCGGATCCTTCGGCTTCTCGTCCGGCTTCTTCGGCTGCTCCGGTTGTTTCGGATCGGGCGCAGGCTTGGGATCCTTGGGCTGTTTGGGTTCCTTCGGCTGCTTGGGCTCTTTGGGTTCCTTGGGTTGCTTGGCAGCTTTGCGCTGAGCGTCGCTTTGGTTAAAGGTGGCTTTGGCTTCGTGGGTGATCCGATTGATTTGGTCGATCAGCTCGCCAATCACCTTGCGCTCCGGCTCGGTGGGTGCCATCGTGTAGGCCACCTCGATGTGAAAGAGGATGGCATACAAGGCGTCTTCGTTCTTCTTACGCACCTCTGCAGCTGAAGGCAAGTTTTTGCCGGCTGAGGTTAGTGTTCGTGCCATGCGCAGCGTGTCGAACGCCGTGTTCGTGGTGCGCAGCAGTTGGATCAGTTCAGCCACACCGACGGTCGTAATCGCTGCGGCGTATTCGGATTTGTCCAAATCGTTGAGCAAGCCCTTGACATGCGCTGTCTCACCGGCCCACCGTTCGTTCTGCAACCCCTTGTAGGTGTCGACCACGAGTTTCAGCTTGTGACCGGCTTCGCGACGTGCAGGTAGAGGCGAACGGGCGGCGCTACGGATGTCTTGGAAGAGTGCGACAATGATCTGATCACGCTCTTCATCTTTCTTCTGGAGTGCCTCTGATTCTTCGGAGGCCTTGACCTCGCGGGTGATCTCGCCTTGTTCCTTGAGGCCCGTGTCCCAAGTGACGATGTCGGAGGCGTCCAGAAGGATTTTCTCCGGCCCAATCTTGGAGATTACGTCATAAAGGCGCTGTAAATAATCGGTGTGCAGGTCCAGCTGATAGCGCCTGCAATTCGGTTCGTCGATTCGTTTTATCGGCTTCATTCTTATTGGTGTTTGAGTGAATTGTAAATAAACTGAGAGAGCCTCTTTTTCGATTACACCCCCGTCCCCTCAGGGGATAGGAGCTTCTTCTTGAAATTACGCCCCGTCCCCTCAGGGGATAGGAGCGTTATTCTGGAATTACGCCTCGTCCCCTCAGGGGATAAGAGTGTTATTCTGAAATTACGCCCTGTCCCCTCAGGGGATAGGAGCTTCTTCCTGAAATTACGCCCCGTCCCCTCAGGGGATAGGGGTGTTATCCTGAAATTACGCCTCGTCCCCTCAGGGGATAGGGGTGTTATCCTGAAATAACGCCTCGTCCCCTCAGGGGATGGGGATGTTATCCTGAAATTAGCTCCTATCCCCTCAGGGGATGAGGGTGTACCCGAAAAATAGGTGCTCAGATGGATCGGAGATTTCATCGTCTCTACGTATGTCCTCTCTTTACGCCGGGCAAATATAGACGGGGATCTAAAAATAGCCGGGCACATGGAAGGCAAGGCCCACACACGCACCCGGCATCATTACATATTAGCGATCGGCTCTTCGATTAACGGTTACCGCCGGCCCACCAGACGGGGTCGCTGTAGACGTACTGACCGTTGCCGTAAGCCTCTTTCACCTTCGGGTTGGCCAAGACGTCGGAGTCGCCGTAGGGCGCACGCAGCGGGAAGGGCTTGGGGTTGGAGAGCTTGACGAAGTCTTCCTTCAGGGCCTTCATGCGGCGGATGTCGTTGTAGCACTCGGTGGATTCGCCAAAGGCGCCCAGCATGGCGAGGTACTTCTGGATCATCACCTCACGCAGCGGGTTGGCGGTGAAGAGCGGCTTCACGTTCTTGTCGAAATACTCCTCGGCTTCCTTCTCGGTGATGGCCTCGGTGGTCTCCTCGATGCCGCCGTAACCGGCTACGGTGGGTGCTTTGAAGGCGCCCTTGAGACCCATCTCTGCGTTGGCAATGGCGGCCACGACGGCTTCCTTCAGCGCCGCTTCGGCCTCGGCCGTCTTGTTCAGACGGGCAAGCGCTTCGGCCTTGAGGAAGAGCAGTTCGTGGTAGCTCATCAGCAGTGTGGGGCAGACCTGCGCGTAGAAAAAGATGGGCACGTTGTAGTGATACTTGATCGAGGTGGCGGTGCCATTCTCGGCCATGAGGAAGGCCGGATCATCGGCGCCCTTGATCTGTATCGTGACGCGCTTCGAGCCTTTCGGCAGGTGGTCCTGCCCGATGCAGAAGAAGCGGCGCAGGCGCGGGTCTTTACGCTCGATGAGCTTGTCGCTGTAGCTCTTGCTGGCGGCCAGTCCGTCACGGCTCCACTGGAAGCCGAAGAGCGGGTTGAGGTTGTTGGCATCGTAGATGGCGTAGGCGGCCTGATCGTCGATGCTCTTAAACGATTTGTCGACGTACTCGAGCACCTTCTGGAGGTCGGCTTCGCGATTCTTCGAGCGGGCCAGGAGGCGCATCGTGTAGCGCGCCTTGAGTCCATAGGCCAGCTTGATCCACTTGGCGCCGTCGCCCTTGTAGATGAAGTCGTACGATCCGACCTTGTCCTTGGCGTCACCCTTGGGCAGGTCGACGATGGCGTCGTCGAGCGACTTCATGATGGCCTGATAGATGGCTTCCTGCGTGTCGACATTCGGCGCCATGTATTGCGGCTTGCCGTCCTTGAGCTGGGGCAGGGCAGCCTGCGAATAAGGCGTGTCGCCAAAAGCATCGGTGATGAGGGCGCTGTTGATGGCAGTCAGCACCTCGGCAATGCCGCGGGTGGTGTAGTTAGCCGCTACTTCGTCCGATGCCGTAAGTATCACAATGCGTGCGTTCTTCAGCGTGGAGTATAGGTTCCCCCAAACGTTGTTGAAGGTGGAGGATACGGAGGGTTCACCGTTGCGGATCTCGGCATTGTAGAGCTGGTTGTCCACACCCACGGTGTGCTCCGTGTAGACGGAGAAGTAGGTGTTCAGATCGCCGCCGACGTTGCTGAAGGCGGTGGAGGTGATAACGTCCGCCAGGACGAATTTGGCGGGTGCGCTCGTGGTGTGATCGTTGTCTTCGTTGACCCGATCCATCGCATCTTCCGAGCATGAGGCCAGGGCCGTAAAGCCTAAGGCGAGAAACAAGATGCGCTTCCAGATATTGCTGTTGATTGCTTTCATCTCTATGTGGTGATTAGAATTTGACTGATAAGCCGAAGCCGTAACTGCGCGCACCCGGCAGGGAGAAGCGCTCGAAGGATCCGGCCATGTTGTTGTTACCCTGCGTGGACTCGGGGTCGATACCGTTGTTCATTTCCGACCAAAGGAGCACGTTGCGCAGGAAGACGTTAGCCGTCACACTCAAGAACGGTTTGTTGTAAACGGGGTAGCTCAGCGAGATCTCGCGCAGCTTCAGGAACGAGGATTTGTAGACGCCCGCTTCCGAGATGCGTGACAAGGCATTGAAGTAGTCGAAGGCGTTCTCGCCCTTGATCTTGATATCGTTCGGGGCATAGCTATCATCGGCCAGCTTCTTCACAGCTGGGCGTTCGAAGAGGAAGTCCGTCTTTTTGCGGAAGTCGGCCGAACGCTGCGACACGCCGTAGAAGTCAAGCATGTAAGCCGTACCGGCATACATCGATCCGCCCTGCTTCCAGTCGAAGACGGCCGAGAGGCGGAACTTGAAGAGCTCCAGCGTGGTATTGAAGCCCATGCGGAAGTCGGGAGCGGCTGTACCCAGCACTTTGTTTTCGCCAGCTATTGGCAAACCGTTTTTATCCACCACGATGTCTCCATTCTTGTTGCGCAGGAAGCTCGTACCATAGAGCACGGGGAACTTATCGCCCTTGCTCAGGCGCACTTGCGGATTGACGAAGCCGCCGAGCATGATGCTTTCCACGCCTGGGGCCAGTTCGTCGACATAGTTGTCGAGCTTGGTGAAGTTCACGCCCACCTCCCAATGGATGTTCTTGCGACGGATGGGGACGATGTTCAACGTGATCTCGTGTGCATTGGTGTGCACCGATCCGCCGTTTGTCCTGAGCTTCTGGTATCCCGTGGAAGCGGCCAGGGGCACGTCGAAGATCTGATCCTTGACGTTCTGGCGGGAGTAGGTGTAGTTCAGCGAAACGAGGTCGTTGAAGAACGAGAGGTCGAGGCCGATCTCGTACGACTTCGTGTTCTGAGGCTGAGGTTCGGGTCATAGATACGATACCACGGTGTGTAAGCCATCACCGAGCCGATCGGGTATTGCAGCGGGGTGCCGTTGTAGAAACCGCCGCCGTATTCTGGTACCGTATAATAAGAAGCGTAATACGTGCCCGCCTGTCCGACTTCAGCGTAGGAGGCGCGCAGCTTACCGTAGGTCAAGAAGTTGTTCTTCAGTGCGTCGAGCTCGGTAAAGATGAAGCCGAGCGAAACGGACGGATAGGTGAACGAACGGTTGTTGCGCGGCATGCTCGAGACGACGTCGTTACGGATCGTAGCGCTCAGGTAGAGCATGTTGCGATAAGCCCACGAGGCACTGGCGAAGTTGCCGACCGTACGGGTGCGATGGAAGGTGCCGGATGAGGTGTACACCGTGGCGTTGCTCATGTGATCCCAGCCTGGGAAGTTGAAGTTGCTGCCCTTGTTGTCCTTGTACTTGTTGGCCGTCTGCACGAACTCGTTGCCGTAGAGCACATCGAAGTTCATATTGTCATTGATCGTCCAAGCCCAAGTGAAGGTAAGCAGTGAGTTCAGCTCGTTGCTCGTCACGCTCTGCTCCTCGATCTCTCCGCGACCATTGGAGTGGCCATAGCCCCAGATGTCGGTGTAGTTCGTGGTGTAGGCGTCGACGCCGAGCTGATACTTAGCGGTCACCTTGTGGCTGTCGCCGAAGTTCGTAGCGTACTGCGTGTAGGCGTTGCCGAAGAAGCGCTGCGAACGCTCCACGAAGGAGTTATGCTCCACAGCCCAGTAGGCTCCGTCGAAGCCGCCCGTACCGCGATACGTATTCTGTGTATAGGGGTCGCCCTGTATGTGGTTCGGAATGCCCTTGAAGTCGTAGCTGGCGGGCACACCGTAGACCGTGGCGATGATACCGTTGTTGGCGCCCGTCTGCTTCTTGATCTTGGAGGTGGCGAAGTTGCCGCTGAAGCCCGTCGTCCAGTGGTTGTTCAGGGTGGCCTGCGCCGTCAGCTTGGCGTTGTAACGGAGGAGACCGGTGGAGGGTACGATACCTTCGGCGGTGGTGTTACCCAGCGAGAGGGAGTAGCTGCCCTTGTCCATGTTCTGCGCCACGTTGACGGAGTTATTCCACGTCACGCCCGTGTTGAAGAACTCCCGGGCGTTGTCGTACGTCTGCGGCGTAGCCCACGGATCGAGCCCCGCACGTGTGCACGCTGTACGACATAATACTGCCCCGGCTTCCGACCAGACTCTTTCGTGTAGTCATTGTCCGTGTTGCCGCCATACTTCGGATCATTGGCCAGGTCGGCAATCTTCGGACCCCACGAGCGGGAGTCGGTAGCTACGTATTTACCACCGATACCCTGCGCGTATTCCTTCTGGAACTTCGGCAGTGTGGAGGGGTTTTCGAACGAGAAGCCCGTATTCACCGTGATCTCCGGCTTACCCTTGCGGGCACCCTTGCCGCTCTTGGTCGTAATGACGATGACGCCGTTCGTGGCGCGCATACCGTAGAGCGCTGAGGCAGCCTGCCCCTTCAGGATGTTGATACTCTCGATGTCGCTCGGGTCGATGTCCACAGCGCGGTTCGCATAGTCGGCACCGGTCACAGAGTTATACGTGTTAATGTCGCTCGAGGAGGTGATCGGCATACCGTCCACGACGTAGAGCGGCGTGTTGTCGCCCGTGAAGGAGCGCGATCCGCGGATCGTCATCTTCGACGAGGCGCCGGGCATACCCGACGACGGGGCGATGTCGATACCGGAGACCTTGCCTTGCAGGGCGGAGGCCACGTTGGTGTTGGCCGCCTGGGTCAGCTGATCCCCTTTGACGTCTTGCACGGCATAGCCTAAGGCTTTCTTTTCGCGTGAAATACCCATTGCCGTGACCACGACTTCGTCCAGCGCAAGGTTAGCGCGCAGCACGGTCGTCGCATGCTTGTCCGTGACGGGGATCTCTTCCGATCGCATACCGACGTAAGAGATGACCAACGTCTTGGCAGAACTCGGGACGTCCAGCGCGTACTTTCCGTCCACATCGGTGACAGTCCCCACGTTGGAGGCGCCCTTCACCGTGACGGCTGCACCGATGATGGGTTGCCCATCTTCATCGGATATTACCGTCCCACTCACTTTGACCGTTTGAGCAACGGTCCATCCTATGCTCAGTAGAAGGCACAGGAGAAGCATCGTACTTCTTTTCATAGATACACTCTTTTGGTTAAAGACTCAACTAATTCTCTCTTAGAACAACGCAACAAAGATAGGTAAGGCCTTCACAAATCAAAACGAGCGTCTTACAATCTCACACCAAAACGCCCATTCAAGTTGCGCTTCGTTAATCGCAACCCCCGCTTTCACTGCATTTATTGCATTAAAAATCCCGTAATAGGGAAGAACTGACATACTGCAAAAAGGCCATCATGGGGTGTGGTGGTGCCGGCAGACATTCTGCCGGGGCTACCATGGGGTGTGGTGGTGCTGGCAGACATTCTGCCGGGGCTATCATGGCCTGTGGTAACGCTGGCGACACTGTCGCCGGGACTATCATGGGGTGTGGTCGTGCTGGCGACACTGTCGCCGAGGCTATCATGGCCTGTGGTTGGACTACTCAAACAAAAGCCCCGAAGCGCACATGCGGCTCCGGGGCTCTATGAATTATGAGTGATAAATATGACGGCGGAATTATTCGGCGGGCGGCGCCTCGTCGACGGCGGGCCTCAGCACGGTGTGCGTCATGCGATCCGTGGCGGCGTCGTAGCCCAGTGTGATCGTGTCGCCGGGCTGAATGTCTTCCAGCAGGACGATCTCGGCCAACTCGTCCTCGATGTACTTCTGTATGGCGCGCTTGAGCGGCCGGGCGCCAAACTGCACGTCGTAGCCCTTGGTGGTGACGTAATCCTTAGCCTCGGGAGTGAGCTCGAGGTGGTAGCCGAGGCCGTCGATGCGGCGATAGAGGTCGCTGAGCTCGATGTCGATGATGCGGTAGATGGACTCTTTTTCAAGCGGATCGAACATGATCACGTCGTCCACGCGGTTGAGGAACTCGGGGGCGAAGGAGCGCTCGAGGGCCTTACGGATGACGCCACGCGAATAATCGCGGTCGACCTCCGTGCCAGAGGCTTGGGGATGGAACCCGATGCCACGGCCGAAGTCCTTCAGCTGGCGGGTGCCGATGTTGGAGGTCATGATCAGGATCGTGTTTTTGAAGTTGATCTGCCGGCCGAGGCTGTCGGTCAGGCGACCTTCGTCGAGCACTTGCAACAGTAGGTTGAAGACGTCCGGATGGGCCTTTTCGATCTCGTCAAGCAGGACGACGGAGTAGGGTTTGCGGCGCACCTTCTCGGTCAGCTGGCCGCCCTCTTCGTAACCGACGTAGCCCGGAGGCGCGCCGATGAGGCGGGAGACGGCGAACTTTTCGAGGTACTCGCTCATGTCGATACGGATCAGCGCGTCGTCGGAGTCGAAAAGGAACTCGGCGAGTTTCTTGGCCAGATGCGTCTTGCCGACGCCCGTGGGGCCGAGGAACATGAAGGTGCCGATGGGCTTGTTGGGATCTTTCAGCCCGACACGGTTGCGGCGGATGGCCTTGACGATCTGGGCCACGGCCTCGTCTTGACCGACGATCTTCTGCTTCAGAAGGGTGTCCATGTCGCGGAGCTTGACGTTCTCAGTCGTGGCAATACGCTGCACGGGTACGCCGGACATCATGGCCACGACTTCGGCCACCTGATCGGCGTCGACCGTCTCACGGTGCGCCTGCATCTCCTGCTCCCAACGGCCTTTTGCCTCGTCGAGTAACTGGAGATACTGCCGCTCTGTATCGCGATAGCCAGCGGCCAGCTCGAAGTTTTGCGACTTGACGGCGGCCAGTTTGGCGTTCTTCGTCTCCTCGATCTTCGCCTCCAACGCCTCGATGTGTTGCGGCACAACCACGTTGGCGATGTGCACCCGCGATCCGGCTTCGTCCAGCGCGTCGATAGCTTTGTCGGGGAAGTTGCGATCGCTGATGTAGCGCTCGGTCAGTTTGACGCACGCCTCGAGTGCGGCGTCGGTGTAGATCATATTGTGGTGCTCCTCGTAGCGTCCCTTGATGTTTTTGAGGATCTGGAGTGTCTCCTCGGCGGTCGTCGGGTCGACGATCACCTTCTGGAAACGGCGCTCTAAGGCCCCGTCTTTCTCAATGTTTGTGCGATACTCATCGAGCGTCGTGGCGCCGATGCATTGCAACTCGCCACGTGCCAGCGCCGGCTTGAGCATGTTCGCTGCGTCCATCGATCCGGCGGCCGATCCGGCACCGACGATCGTATGGATCTCATCGATAAAGAGGATAATGTTCGGGTTCTTGGTCAGCTCGTTCAGAAGGGCTTTGATACGCTCCTCGAACTGTCCGCGGTATTTCGTCCCAGCCACGACTGAGGCCATGTCGAGACTCACTACACGCTTATCGAACAGCACCCGCGAGACTTTCCGCTGCACGATGCGCTGCGCCAATCCCTCCACGATGGCCGACTTGCCTACGCCGGGCTCACCGATCAGCACGGGGTTGTTCTTCTTCCTTCGGCTCAGGATCTGTGCCAGTCGCTCGATCTCCTTCTCACGGCCTACGATGGGGTCGAGCTTACCCTCAGCGGCAGCCTTCGTCATGTCTGTGCCAAAATTGTCGAGCACGGGCGTATCGCTGGGTGTCGATGATGCTTTCTGCGCCGTGGTGGCGTTGGTGTTGGGTTGGTTGGGCTGTGGAGTGGGTTGTGGCGGGACGGGCTCTTTCTTGAAAGGCGTGAATCTCTCCTCTTCCTCGTCATCGTCGGTGAAGCCATCGTGCGTCTCATCGACTTCGGCCAAGCGATCTACGCCTGTGATGGCACTGATTCGGTCGTAAACCATGCGGTAGGTGATGCCGCTTTGGTTCAGCACCTGTGCCACGATGTTGTATTCCTCTTTGAGGAGCGCCAGGAGGAGGTGCTCGGTGCGCGTCACGTCGCTTTTGAACATCCGCGCCTCCAGCATACTAATGCGCAGCACGCGTTCGGCGCTTTTGGTTACGGCAATGTCACCCGGCGCAGTGTCGTCGACGGTGTTACTTATTTCGAGTTCGATATCTTGCTTGATCTGGGTTAGGTTGGCCTGAAATCCGTGGAGGATGCGAATGGCATTGCCATCGCCTTCGCGTAGCAGGGCCAGCATCAGGTGTTCCGGCCCGATGTAACCGTTCTGCAAACGGCTTGCTTCTTCGCGACCGGCTTCGATCACGTCGTTCATTCTTTTGGAATAGCTATTACTCATACTCTTCATGCTTTGTTCTCCGCAAAATTACACATGGCCTCGCTCGTTCCAAACATCATGCCAAAGCACGGATTGGAAAGGAGGGCAGGGACGGGAGATAGTGGGATCACGGGGGAAAAAATTGGGGGATACGTCAAAAGAAAAAGGAACGTGACCGAATTGCCACGCTCCTTATTCTTCTCTTCGAGGTTCCTAGCAGAATCGAACTGCTGTAAACGGTTTTGCAGACCGGCGCCTAACCACTCGGCCAAGGAACCCTTTTGTTCTCTTGTCGGGCGCAAAGATAGAGCCATTCTCTAAACCTGCAAGTATCGATAGATAATTTTCCAACTATGCCCCGCCTCAGGGGAGAATCATTCTTGAAACGGCGGCTACGTCCACCGGCTAAGATTGCCGGGTACCCGATCGCCCCGAAGAGGCGTACCGAGTACCCATGAACCACATTATCAATTGGCAATCATCCAAGCTGCCGATAGCGGATGCGCTTGGGCTCGGTGTAGCCTTCCTTCTTCCGCTTGTACTCCTCATAATCGGAGTAGCTGCCTTCGTAGAAGACGACTTCGGAGTTGCCCTCGAAGGAGAGGGATGTGTGTGCAGATGCGATCGAGGAACCAGCGGTCGTGCGAGACAACAACGGCACATCCGGCGAAGGCTTCGAGGCCTTCCTCGAGGGCGCGGAGTGTGTTCACGTCGATGTCGTTCGTCGGCTCGTCGAGGAGGAGGACGTTGGCTTCGGACTTCAGCGTGAGCGCCAGATGGAGGCGGTTACGCTCGCCGCCAGAGAGGACGCCGCAACGTTTCTCCTGGTCGGCACCGGCGAAGTTGAAGCGTGAGAGATAGGCGCGGGCGTTGATCTCGCGGCCGCCGATGCGCATCGTGTCGTTGCCGCCGGAGACGACTTGATAGACGGTCTTGTCGGGGTCGATGGCGGCGTGCGACTGGTCGACGTAGCCGATGCGGACGGTCTCGCCGACGGCAAACTCGCCGCGGTCGACGGGCTCCTGACCCATGATCATGCGGAAGAGAGTGGTCTTACCGGCGCCGTTGGGGCCGATGACCCCCACGATACCGTTGGGCGGAAGCATGAAGTTGAGGTCGTCGAAAAGAAGGCGGTCGCCGAAGGCCTTGGCTACGTGTTGCGCTTCGATCACCTTGTTGCCGAGGCGTGGGCCGTTGGGGATGAAGATTTCGAGCTTCGTCTCGCGCTCCTTCTGATCCTCGTTGAGGAGGGCTTCGTAGGAGTTGAGGCGGGCCTTACCTTGGCCTGACGCGCCTTGGGGGCCATGCGGATCCACTCCAGCTCGCGCTCGAGCGTCTTGCGACGTTTGCTGGCTTGCTTCTCTTCTGCGCCATGCGCTGGGTCTTCTGGTCGAGCCAGGAAGAGTAGTTGCCACGCCAGGGGATACCCTCGCCGCGGTCGAGCTCGAGGATCCAACCGGCGACGTGATCGAGGAAGTAGCGGTCGTGAGTGATGCAGATGACGGTGCCGGCGTACTGCTGGAGGTGCTGCTCGAGCCAGTCGATGGACTCGGCGTCGAGGTGGTTCGTGGGCTCGTCGAGGAGGAGGACGTCGGGCTGCTGGAGGAGCAGGCGGCAGAGGGCTACGCGACGACGTTCGCCGCCGGAGAGCGTGTCCACGATGCGGTCTTCGGGCGGGCAGCGCAGGGCATCCATGGCGCGCTCGAGGCGACTGTCGAGGTTCCATGCGTCGAGGGCGTCAATGCGGTCTTGTAGCTCGGCCTGACGGTTCATCAGGGCGTCCATTTTGTCCGGGTTTTCGAGCACTTCGGGGTCGCCAAAGCGCTCGTTGACTTCCTCGAATTCCTTGAGCAGGTCGACCGTCTCGCGGACGCCCTCTTGGACGATCTCCTTTGACCGTCCGCCCGGGCTCCAGATGCGGGTCTTGCTCGAGGTAGCCCACCGAGTAGCCGGGCGAGAAGACAACTTCGCCTTGATAGTCTTTGTCGAGTCCGGCGATAATCTTGAGCAGGGTGGATTTGCCGGAGCCATTGAGTCCGATGATGCCAATCTTGGCGCCATAGAAGAAGGAGAGGTAGATGTTTTTCAACACCTGTTTTTGGGGCGGGAAGGTTTTGCTCACGCCCACCATAGAGAAGATGATTTTCTTGTCGTCAGCCATAAATAATAATAGTTACGGGGTAATTTGAGTGTGATCGACCGTCATGCGGCCTCGGCCTGATCTGCTGTAGATACCCAACCGCTTCTGCATCGTAGCCGCATGAGTGGTTGTGCATAATAGCAAGCGGTGAAATGGGCCTCAGAATCTGATTCCGGGGCTTTGCAGAGCCTTGCAATCGCTCAGAATCTGATTCTGGGGCTTTGCAGAGCCTGCAATTCGTCTATAACCCGGTTTTGGGACATTGCAGAGCCTGCAATTCGTCTACAACCCGGTTTTGGGACATTGCAGAACGTGCAACGCGCCTAAAACCGGGTTTGAGTATCACCCCAGCTGCGCACGGATGGCACGACTCTCGGCCTCGAAGCCGGGCTTGTCGAGCAGGGCGAACATATTGCGTTTGTAGGCCTCCACGCCGGGCTGGTCGAAGGGGTTGACGCCGGAGAGGTAGCCGCTGATGCCGCAGGCGGCCTCGAAGAAGTAGAGCAGGCGACCGAGGTGATCGGCCGTAAGGCGCGGGATGGAGACGCGGATGTTGGGTACACCACCGGAGGCGTGGGCCAGGCGGGTGCCCAGCTCGGCCATCTTGTTGATCTCGTCCACGCGACGGCCGGCCAGGTAGTTCAGCCCGTCGAGGTTGTCGGCGTCCGTGGGGACGGAGAGCGTGCGCTCGGGGGCGTCGATCGAAACGACCGTCTCGAAGATCGTCCGCTCGCCCTGCTGGATCCACTGGCCCATGGAGTGGAGGTCGGTGGTGAGGTCGACGGCGGCGGGGAAGAGACCGCGGTGGTCCTTGCCCTCGCTCTCGCCGTAGAGCTGCTTCCACCACTCGCCCACGTAGTGCAGCTTGGGGTGGAAATTGGCTAGGATCTCGATCTTCTTGCCCTCGCGATAGAGCGCTTGGCGGGCAGCGGCGTAGCGCAGGGCGGGGTTACGGTCGAAGGGCACGTCGGGGCCGACGGCGCGCTCCATCTCGACGGCGCCACGGACGAGGGCGCGGATGTCGATGCCGGCCACGGCGATGGGCAGCAGCCCGACGGGTGTGAGGACGGAGTATCGTCCGCCGACGTCGTCCGGGATGACGTAGGTCTTGTATCCCTCGCGGTCGGCCAGCGTGCGGAGGGCGCCCCGGGCACGGTCGGTCACGGCCACGATGCGCTCCTTAGCGGCCGCGATGCCGACGTTCTCCTCGAGCAGGCTGCGGAGGATGCGGAAAGCGATGGCCGGCTCGGTCGTGGTGCCGGATTTGGAGATGTTGATGATGCCGAAGTCGCGTCCACGGAGCAGGTCGCAAAGCTCGCTGAGGTAATCCTCGCCGATCTGGTTGCCGGCGTAGAGGATGACGGGGTGCGTGCGGTCGGCGCCGGTACGGAGCGCGTCGAAGCTGTCCGTGAGGGCTTCGATCACGGCGCGTGCGCCGAGGTAGCTGCCACCGATGCCGATCACTACGACAGCTTGGCAGGCGCGCAGCCTCTCGGCCGTCTGCTCGATGTCGGTCAGCTGCGTGTCGGTGATGGAACTGGGCAGGTGGAGCCAGCCGAGGAAGTCGTTGCCGGCGCCGGTGCCTTCATAAAGGGTTCGGAGACTCTTTTCGGCCTCTGGGCGGATGGCCTCGAGGCGCTCATCGGCCGCTGGGCCGAAGGCTTTGGTGAAGTCTAATTGAAGGGGGTTCATGGGAGCTAAAAACTAAAAAAATGAAAAACTAAAATGGGGGAACTCAGAAGCGAAAAACTAAAAGCGAAAAACATGGGGGGGGTGGCTGCGGCCGCCAGCGGAAGTTTACCAAGTATCCGGCCATTTTTAGCTTTTCGTTTTTCGTTCTACTTGAATGTTTCTGTCATGCGACGGATGACGGCCTGGGGCGACTGACGCTCGTAGAGGATGGCGTACAGGGTGTCGAGGATGGGCATATCGACTTGATAGCGCTCATTGATCTCGTAGATGCACTTGGCGCCGTAGTACCCTTCGGCGATCATCTCCATTTCAAGTTGTGCCGTTTTGACAGAGTAGCCCTTGCCGATCATGGAGCCGAAGGTGCGGTTGCGGCTGTAGCGCGAGTAGGCCGTCACGAGCAGGTCGCCCAGGTAGGCCGAGTCGGAAATGTCGCGCGGCAGCGTGTGGGCCGATCCGAGGAAGCGCTGCATCTCCTTGATGGCATTCGAGATGAAGACCGCCTGAAAGTTGTCGCCGTACTTCATGCCGTGGCAGATACCGGCCACAATGGCATAGATGTTCTTCAGCACCGAGGCGTACTCCATGCCGCGGACATCGCGGCTGCAGGAGGTGCGCATAAAGTCGTTCGTGAAGATCGGGGCGAGGGCCCGTGCGCGATCAAGGTCTTTGCAGGCCAACGTGAGGTACGAGAGGCGCCCGAGGGCCACCTCCTCAGCGTGGCACGGCCCGGCAATGACGGCCAATCGATCCAGAGGCACTTGGTAACACTCGGCCAGATAGTCCGTGATGAGCATGTTCTCGTCCGGCACGAGGCCCTTGATGGCCGAGAGGATCGTCTTGTCGCGCAGGGGCACGCGGAGCTGCTTCAGGTGGTTCTTGAAGAAGGGCGATGGGGTGGCGAAGATGAGCAGGTCGGAGCGGTCGACGATCTCGTTAATGTCGGTCGAGAAATGGATGCGCTCCGTGTCGAACGTCACGGCGGAGAGGTACGAGGGGTTGTGCTTCGTCTGCTTGAACTCCTCGATGACCTCCTGCCGACGCATGTACCAATTCATCTCCGGCTGGTTCGAGAGCACGATCTTGGCCAACGCCGTGGCCCAGCTTCCGCCGCCCATGATGGCAATCTTTCCGGGGAAATTTTCCATGTCGATCTTGTTTTGTTTACGGGTTACGGGGGGTTACGCCTCGTCCGGCTTGCGGGTCCACGCCTCGACGGCTTCCGGCGAGGGCAGCTCCAGCCCGAGGGCATATTTCTTATTCAAATCGAAGAGGGCGCGGCGGAGCAGTTGCGCGTTGGCGCCTGCCAGCATGTCAGCCGTGGGATAGCCCGCCTTCTGCACGGCCGGCACCCATTCCGCGGGCACACCGAGCGGTGCGTATTTCTCCGGTGCATCCTTCCGCACGGTCTTTTCCGGACGCATCTGCGGGAAGAAGAGCACCTCCTGAATCGTCGTCTGGCCCGTCAGCAGCATCACTAAGCGGTCGATACCGATACCCATACCACTCGTCGGGGGCATGCCGTATTCGAGGGCGCGGACGAAGTCCATGTCGATAAACATCGCCTCGTCGTCGCCCTTCTCGCTCAGTCGCAGCTGCTCCTGGAAGCGCTCCAGCTGGTCGATCGGGTCGTTCAGCTCGGAGTAGGCGTTGCAAAGCTCCTTACCGTTCACCATCAGCTCGAAGCGTTCCGTCAGCTCGGGGTTGTTGCGGTGACGCTTGCAGAGGGGCGACATTTCGATGGGGTAATCGGTGATAAAGGTGGGCTGGATGTAGTGTTTCTCGCACTTCTCGCCGAAGATCTCGTCGATCAGTTTGCCTTTGCCCATCGTCTCGTCCACCTCGATTTCGAGCTGACGGCAGACGGCGCGCAGGGCCTCTTCGTCCATGCCGGTGATGTCTACGCCGGTGTGTTCGCGGATGGCGTCGGTCATGGTGACGCGCCGGAAAGGCGCCTTGAAGCTGATCGTCCGGCCGTCCACTTCGACGTCCGTTGTGCCGTTCACATCGAGGCTCACCTTCTCAAGCATCTGCTCGGTGAACTGCATCATCCAGTTGTAATCCTTGTAAGCCACATAGATCTCCATCGCCGTGAACTCTGGGTTGTGCGTGCGGTCCATACCCTCGTTGCGGAAGTCTTTCGAGAACTCATAGACGCCCTCAAAGCCGCCCACGATAAGGCGCTTCAGGTAAAGCTCGTCGGCAATGCGGAGGTAGAGATCGATGTCGAGCGCGTTGTGGTGCGTCACGAAGGGGCGGGCGGCGGCGCCACCGGGGATGGATTGTAGGATGGGCGTCTCGACCTCAAGGTATCCGCGGGCGTTGAAGAACTCCCGCATGGAGGCGTAGACTTTGCTGCGCTTGATGAAGATCTGCTTCACATCGGTATTGACCACGAGGTCGACGTAACGCTGGCGATAGCGCTGCTCGGGGTCGTTGAAGCCGTCGTAGACTACGCCGTCTTTCTCCTTGACCACAGGCAGCGGTCGGAGCGATTTAGAGAGCACGGTCAGCTCTTGCGCATGGACGGAGATCTCGCCCATCTGCGTGCGGAAAACGAAGCCGCGGATGCCGACGAAGTCGCCGATGTCGAGCAGCTTTTTGAATACGGTGTTATACAGTTCCGTGTCGGATGGATCGGGGCAGATGTCGTCGCGGGTGACGTAGACTTGGATACGGCCGGTGGAGTCTTGTAGTTCCATGAAGGAGGCCTTGCCCATGATGCGTCGGCTCATGATGCGGCCGGCAATAGAGACGGTGCGCGGCTCGGCGTCGTCCTTGAATTGGGTCTTGATTTCGTCGGCGTAGCCGTCCACGGGATACTCCGCAGCGGGGTACGGATCGATGTGCATTTCGCGCAACCGGTCGAGGCTGCCACGCCGGATGATTTCTTGTTCGCTTAACTCTAATACGTTCATTCTTTACTTATAGGTGATGGTTTATCTGCGGGCAAAAGTAGGAATATGCCTTTGTAGCCATTTTCTGCGGCTTCACCTGTCGGCCGTCCGCCTCCGCTTGTCGCCCCTCGGATTCTCACGCCGTGGGCGCCTGCACCTCAGGCGTGGCGGCCATTTCGAAGAGCATCAGTAGCGCCATGTTGACGGCACGGCTGATGTTATGATCGCGGGCGGCGCCGAAATGGTATTCCTTGGAGACAACCGCGGACGGCGTAGCCACGGCGATCCAAACGGTCCCGACGGGTGCTTCCGGCGTGCCGCCACTCGGCCCTGCGAAGCCCGACGTGGCTACGGCCAAATCGCACCCCAAGGCCTCACGCGCACCGCGTGCCATCTGCTCCACGACGGGCTGACTGACTGCGCCCACGCTTTCGAGGTCGGTGGCGGAGACGCCCAGCGTGCGGCGCTTCACCTCGTCAGTGTAAGAGACAATGCCGCCTTTGAAGTAGGCCGAACTGCCGGCCACGGACGTGATTGCCGCGGCGATGGCGCCCCCGGTGCAGCTCTCGGCGGTGCCAACCGTCAGCCCTGCGGCTTGCAATCGACAGCCCAAGAGGGCTTCGATGGGGAGGTCTTCCTCGGCGATGATGTGCTCTTTCAGGATGGTGCGGAGGCGGAGGCGGAGCACGTCGGCCACTCGATCGGCCACGGCTTGTGGCGAACAGTAGGCCGAGAGTCGGAGGCGGATCAGCCCCGGTTGAGGTAGGTAGGCCAGCCGCACTTCATCGGGCAGATCGCGCTCAAAGTCGGCCAACGCCATCGCCAGAGCAGACTCCGTGTAGCCCGTAACCCAACAGGTGCGATGGGCAATGCCGGCCTTGCGCCCATAGTACTCCTGAAGTCGGGGGATCACGCGGTTCGTCATCAGCCACTTCATCTCCATCGGCACGCCGGGCATGGAAATCACCATGCAGCCCCGGCGCTCGAACCAGGTGCAGGGCGCCGTGCCCACCTCGTTGATGATCACCGTGGCGTTGTCGGGCACCATCGCCTGATCACGCGTTAAGTCGTTCATTTCTACGCCGCGCTCCGCAAATAGCTGTTGATTGTGTTCGTGCACCTCGGTCGAGAAATGCCTCGCCGTGTCGAAGTGTTTGCAAAGCGCGTTGAGGGTCACGTCGTCCTTGGTGGGCCCCAGTCCTCCGGTCAGGAGCACCACATCCACGCGTTGCTCAGACTCGCGGAGGGCGCGGAGTATCTCTGGCTCGTCGTCACCCACGGTTTGTTTACGCATGACACGAAATCCGTGGTCTTCAAGGGCTCGACTGATCCATACCGAATTGGTATCAGTCACTTGTCCGATCAGCAATTCGTCGCCGATCGTTATAATTTCTGCGGTCATATAGTTAGATTGTTATCCCAAAAAAATCGCTCAAAAATAGGGCGATGTCGGGGTTAACACATCAAAGTTTAGCGATTGTACGATACAATCGGCCGAAACGATTTCATTTCTCGTGATTGTACGATACAATCGGCCGAAACGATTTCATTTCTCGTGATTGTACGATACAATCGGCCGAAACGATTTCATTTCTCGTGATTGTACGATACAATCGGCCGAAACGGTTTCATTTCTCGTGATTGTACGATACAATCGGCCGAAACGGTTTCATTTCTCGCGATTGTACGATACAATGAGCCGAAACGTTTCCGATTCTCGCGGGTTGCCTCGAGAAATCGTACGCTGGGCTCACGTCTCACCTCCCCCCACTCCTCAGACGGATAGGCACAAAAAAACAGCGGGTAGCAACCCTCCCGGCCACTACCCGCGATAAAAACCAGTGCAATACATGGAGAAAAATGATAGAGATATGAATAGATGTAGTCGACCATGTATCTATTGGTTATGGTTACTTGTCCTGCACCTGATCCATCGTGTCGGTGAGGCGGCCGTGAAACCGTCGTCACCTGCGGTGCATACCATAGATGAAGGCCGGGAGGATGTGTCGGAGTGGAAAACCCCGCGCCCCCCGGCCTGCTCAATCATTTGTATTCGCCTTTGCCGGTCATGAAGTTCAGGTAGACCTTCCGCCCGGCGCTCTGCTTCGAGCGATCCTGGTCGCCACCCGCGCCGCGGTAGAGGATCTCGCCCTCGGCCAGCACGATGAACTCGGAGTGCCACCAGTCTTCGCCTTCAATCTTGACGCACATGCGCACCTCGCCGGCAGCAGCCAGGGCGGGCGAGACGAACCAGCCGTCGGCTGTGGTGGGAACGGTGAAGAGATTCTCAGCCGTGATCTCCCATTTTCCACCCACGCTAACGTCGCCGATGAGGTAAACGTTCGGCTTCTCGAAGCTGACGGTGTACTTCAGGTCACGCCCCTGAGCAGTCGTCTTGATGACCACGAGATACCAGCCCGCGTTGGCCACCTTGAGGTTGCCACCGTCGTCCGAGAGACCGGCCGAGGCGTTATCCACGAGCTTAGCGGACGATCCGAACTCGCCGCCGTCGAATTTCTTCTCGGCGTTGAACTTCATCGAGGTACCCGCTTCGAAGTAAAGGATGCGCCAGAAGGTGCCATCCTTCGCCCAAGTCTGCACCATCGGCACAGAGCCGGCCCAATTCCACTCGCCGATGCCCTTCGTGCTGCCGATGACGTTCATCGTTGAGGGCACTGCGGCGGGAGTGAGGGCGAAATGGGTGCGCGCGTTGATGGAGATGACGTTGGAGTAGACCTCGCCTTTGCCACTGGTCAGGGCCGCCCTGAGGCGCACGTAGAGCTTCGAGGTGAAGGGGAACTTGTCCTCTTTCACGCCCTTTTTCACGGCCAGCGTGGTCTGCGCCACGGCGATCTCCGAGGCGTCGACTTCCATCTGGGCCTTGGGGTAGGTGGTGGGCAGGGTGATGAATTTGCCCTCGGTGGCGAAATCGTTGTCGAGTGAGACTTGCACGGCGTATACCGTGGCGGCAGAGAAGCCGTAGTCCGGTTGGACGCAGGTCAGCTCGACGTTCTTCGCGTGTTCTAAGTCGTAGACGGTGTTCTCGGCCGCGGTGGGCGTGTTCAGCGTGAAGCTGGAGGGCGTCTTGAGGGTGGGGTTAGCACTGTTGTCGTCGTCGCATGCGGTGGTGAGGCCGATCAGGCCGGCCAGCAGCGCGAACGCTATCTTATGGATTGCTTTCATATTCTGTTGTTCGTAGTTAGGGGTCCGTTAATATCCCGGGTTCTGCTTCAGGTTGGAATTGACGTTCACATCCTTAGTCGGGATCGGGTAAAGGTTGAGATGGCGAGACAGCGTCGTACCGTCCTTCGCGCCACCCTTCCATTGCCAGGTGTAGTCCGCATTGCCGGCAAAGCGGTTGAAGCGAATCAGGTCCGAACGACGACGTCCCTCGAAAGCGAACTCGCGCGCCCACTCGTCGAGGATATTGCTGAGCGTGTAGGACGTCTCCGTCTTCGCATGAGCCCGCTTGCGGAGCGTGTTGATAGCTTCGGTAGCGGCTGCAGTCGGTCCACCGTTGCGACGCACCTCTGCTTCGGCATAAGTCAGGTAGGCCTCAGCCAGACGCATGAGGGGCAGGTCGGTGTCGGTAAACTTCGAGTCGTGCGTTGTGGCTCCGTCGGCGCGGAGGTTAGAGAACTTCACGAGGGAGTATCCACTGGCAAACTCCGACTCCACATCGATCGACAGCGAACGGCCTTTGCTGAAGAAGAGTGCGCGATCGTCGTTTGCAGCCTTCGTCATAGCGTCCGCATCGCCTGCTGCCGGTGCGTTGCCGTTGGGGAAGAACTTGCTGACGAGCTGCGGCCGGCAGCGGTTGCCCGCCCAGCCTTCGGTGGTGCCGAAAGCCGGCATGTCGTCTGTCTTATGCGTGGAAGCGATGAGGTACAGCGAGCCGCCGTAGTTGCGGGTCGTGCCGCCGTCCTGAAGGATAGGCAGGAGGATCTCCGTGTTGGCCTTGTTTACGCTGCTGCCGTTGTTGTCGGCCATGAAAAGGTGCTTGTAGACGGGGCATAGCGAGTAAGCGGAGTTGATCGCCTTCTGCGCATACTCAGCCGCCTTCGCCCACTGTGGCGTACCGGTGTACACCTCGGCATTCAGATAGAGGCGGGCTAGGAGCAACCAAGCCGCTGCCTTATCGGCACGACCGTAGGTGTTGGTGCGCGGATCCTTCATCGTCTCCGACGCCTCGAGGAGTTCCTTTTCGATGAACTTAAACAGCTCCGCACGCTCCACTTGCGACGGCTTTTCGGTCGAGACGGTCGTCACGAACGGCACCTTGCCGTAAAGGTCGATCAAGTAGTAGTAGTTCAGGGCGCGGATGAAGCGCGCTTCGGCCCGTTGGGTGACGCTCTCGGCGTCCGTCTTCCCCTCGGTCTGCTCGAGGAAGAAGTTGCAGAGCGTGATGTCAAAATAGAGGCGATAGTAGAGGCCCGTAACTAAGGAATGCGACGCATCCCATGTGCCATGCACCACTCGGGCACGCCACCGTCAATCCAGCAGCAATGCGCCTCATCGGCCGGCAGTTCGTTCAGGTTCCAGATCAAGCGGAAGAAATCCGACGAGCCTTCGTCGATGCCGTCCACGTCGCCAGAGCCAGACGGCCCTTCGAGGCCTGTCAAACCGAGCGTAGCGTAGATCTTGGTGAAGACCTTGTTCTGGTCAAACGTCGTCGTGACGCTGGGATCGATCGGCTCCACGTCCAAATCGCCTACGCAGGAGGTGATACCCGAGGCGGAAATGAGGATCGCGCATGCGGCGACCCAAGCAGTGATCTTATTTCGTTTCATTTTGAGTTCCATTTCAGTAGTTGCGGATTAAAAGTTCAGCGTAAGTCCGACGAGCGAGGTCAGCGGTCGCGGATAGAAGTCGCGATCGATACCATAGTTGGTACCCGTGCCCGATCCGGTGATCAACTCGGGATCGAGGCCCTTGTATTTCGTGACGGTGAAGACGTTCTGCACGGCGGCAAAGACACGCCCCGAGCCGATCTTCTTCAGATTGAAGGAATAGCCGAGGGTGATGTTGTCGCACTTGAGGAAGGAGGCATTCTGCACGAAATAATCCGACATGTAGTAGTTGCCTTCGCCCTGCCAATTGTTCTCCACCACCATGTTGGGGCGGTTGGTGAGGTAGCCCGAGGGAGCGTAGATCGTGCTCATGTTGCTGGCGTTGGCCTCTACATTATTATATACGTAGTTGTTGAGGCTTGCACGGAGCGTGAAGCTGAAGTCCCACGCTTTGTAGACGAATTTGGACGAGACGCCCATCAATACGTCGGCCGTGGGCTTCTTGTAGAAGTACTTATCGGCATCGTTGATCACGCCGTCTCCGTTACGATCCACAAATGTGTTCTCGATCGGTTTGCCCTTCTCGTCGTAGACCTGCTGATAGACATAGAACGCGTAGGCGGGGTGCCCTACGGCGTGCGCCTGGACAGTGCCACCGGTGCCGATGGTCACGCCGCCCGCAGCCACGTAGTAATCCGAACGATCGCCTCCCGTCAGCTCCGTGATTTCGCTCTTGTTATAGTGAGGTTGAAGCCCAAGTCCCACGAGAAGTCCTTCTGCGCAATGGGTTTGGAGTTGATGGTGAACTCGATACCCTTATTCTCCAGCGAGCCTATGTTGGCGTTCACCTGATTCTTGAAATTCGTTCCGGCCGATACGTACACGTAGTTAATCAGGTCGTCCGTACGACGGAAATAGTAGTCCACGGATCCCGTGAGGCGACCGTTCAGGAAGCCATAGTCCAAGCCCGCGTTGTAAGTCGTTGTTCGCTCCCACTTGAGGTTCTTATTGTAGGCGTCGGGACGATACGATTCGCCATCGCCGTAGCCTATCGGATAGTAAGCGTAGTTCTTGCTGGCCGTATAAGAGGCAAAATAGGAGTAGTCAGAGCCAATATTTTGCTGACCTGTGACACCGTAGCCGAGGCGCAGTTTCATGTCCGACAGGGCGTCCACGTCTTTGAGGAATCCCTCTTCTTTCATCTTCCAACCAAAGGCAAACGAGGGGAATGTGCCCCATCGGTGATCCTTATGGAAGCGTGAGGAGCCGTCCCGACGTACGGTAGCCGTGAAGAGGTACTTATCGGCCAGCGTGTAGTTCAATCGGCCGAAGAAGGAGACCAAAAAGTTCTCCGACGCCCACTCCTTGCTCGAGGGTGAGTACTCCTTGCCCGGGTTCACGGCGTTCGTCTGCGGATAGAGGCCCGCGTAGCGATTGTGACCCTTACGGTGGAAATGTTGCCACTCGTAACCGACCATCGCATCGAAACTGTGCACACCGACTGACTTCATGTATTGGAAATAGCTATTGAAAGACAGGTTGTATTTGTCGATCTTCTCATAGCCATAGCTACCGTAATAGTTGTTTGAGAAGGATCGGGGATCCACGTCGGTGGTCTGCTTACCGGACGAGAGGTCCATACCGCCATTGGCGTGGAAACGCAGGTCGGGGAGGAAGTGAAATTTGTAATCCACCTCGATGTTTCCGACGAGCGACTGCGATTTGGCGCGGTCGTCCTTCATTTCCAGCAGGGAGACGGGGTTAGCCGGGGCCAGCGAGTTGTTGGTCAGTAGCCAGGTGGGGTCGTTGAGCGACTTTCCGTCGTTCGTCCACTGGAAGAAGCCTCCGAAGTACTTCTGATAGGTCTCGCCCGCGTCGCGCACCGAGTGGGTGGGATCCATTTGCGTGGCCGCACCTTACGGCGCCTACGTCGGCGAAGCGACTTTCGGCATACATCCCTTTGAGGTTACCGTTCATCTTGAGCATGCCGCCCAAAAACGACGGAGAGAGGTTCAGCGAGGCCGTGTAACGGTTGAAGCTCGAGGTTTTGAGGATACCGTTTTGGTTCGTGTAGCCCACGGACATGCGGAAAGGCATCGTCCCGAGGCCTCCGAAGACGCTCACGTTGTGATCCGTCGAGAGGGCCGTGCGATAGATCTCCTTCTGCCAGTCGGTGTTGGCCGTGCCGAGGGCCTTATAGGCGTTGCTCTCCTCGCCGTACTGGCTGCGGATGCGTGCGCGATAGGTGTCGGCGTCCATCATGTCGAGCGTGTTCTTGACGTTACTCATCGACACGTTGCCGTCGTACGCCACGCGGAGGCGTGCCTTACCGCCCTCTATGGAGCCCTTCTTGGTGGTGATAATGATGACACCGTTCGAGGCGCGTGAGCCGTAAATGGCCGTCGCCGAGGCATCTTTCAGCACGGTGAAGGTCTCGATGTCGTTCGGGTTGACCATCGCCAGCGGGTTGGAGAGGCCCTTGACGCCGTCGTTGTCCATCGCCAGACCGTCGATGACGATCAGCGGGTCGTTGTTGGCATTCAGCGACGAGCCGCCTCGGATACGTATCGTGGAGCCGCCACCCGGCGAACCGCCACTCGAGACCACGTTCACGCCGGCAATCTTTCCAGTCATCAGGTCTTGCGCACTCGTCGTCAGACCGCGATTCATCTTGTCCGGCTTGATGGCCGTCACCGATCCCGTAGCATCGTCCTTCTTGACGGATCCGTAACCGATCACAACCACCTCATCCAACAACTCCGTATCCTCTTTCAGCACCACGCGCATGGGCTGTGCAGAAGCGGGAAGCTCTTGCGGCTGAAATCCGATGAAAGAGAAAACGATCGTAGCACCTCGCTCGACCGACAGCGTGAAGTTGCCGTCCAGATCGGTAATGATGCCATTCGTTGTTCCCTTCTCCACCACGTTCGCACCAATGATCGGTTCGTTCGTCGCATCTACGACGACGCCTTTAACCGTCATCTTCTGTGCATAACCGCCAAGGGCTGGCAGCAGAGCAGCCAGCAGCAGGTAAATGCACCGCTTCCAATTAAATAGTTCTCTTTTTTCCATTATGCTTTGTAGATAAATGTGTCACACAAGAAGAGGCGCCGACGCAGGGATCGCATCGACGCCTCTCACGGTTCTTATTGCTCAATAATTGAGATGGCAAATCCGCCGCCCGAGGCCGCGCGGAGGGTCAGGCGTGACTTATTCGTCACGGTCATCTTCTTAATGGTGTACGCCTGGGGGTTCTTCTCGTAATGCGCCGTCGGACCGTCGGCATAGATGGTAGCCGTGTATTTGCGCTTGGGGTCGAGGAAGTCGAACGAGATGTTAGCCATGTGGCCGTTCTCACTCGCGGTGCAGCCTACGAACCAGTTGTTCGTGCCCTTGGCCTTACGGGCCACAGTGATGTAACGCCCCGGCTCAGCCTCCAGATATTTGGAGTCGTCCCAATCCACAGCCACGTCTTTGATGAACTGGAAGGCGTCCATGAAGCGCTCATAATTTTCGGGCAGGTCGGCCGCCATCTGTAGCGGGCTGTACATGGTCACGAAGAGGGCCAGCTGGCGGGCCAGCGTGGAGTGCACAAATGAATTGTTCTCCGGATTGACGTTCTTAATGCGGGTCTCAAAGATGCCCGGTGTGTAATCCATCGGGCCGCCCATGAGGCGCGTAAAGGGGAGTATGGTGGTGTGGAACGGTTTGTTACCGCCAAACGATTCGTATTCCGTGCCGCGGGCCGACTCGTTACCGATCAGGTTGGGATACGTCCGACAGAGGCCCGTGGGGCGCACCGCCTCGTGGGCGTTGACCATGATGTGGTGCTCGGCGGCCTTCTTGACGGCGTATAAGTAGTGATTGATCATCCACTGCCCGTAGTGATGTTCGCCGCGTGGGATGATGTTGCCCACGTAGCCACTCTTGACGGCGTTGTAGCCGTATTTGTTCATCAATTGATAGGCTTCCTCCATGTGGCGTTCGTAGTTGCGGATGGAGGCGGAGGTCTCGTGGTGCATCATCAGCTTGACGCCCTTCGAGTGGGCATATTCGTTGAGCGCCTTGATGTCAAAGTCGGGTAAGGGGTGAGGAAATCGAAAACGTAGTCCTTAGAGTGGCCAAACCAGTCCTCCCACCCGATGTTCCAGCCCTCGACGAGCACCTGATCGAAGCCGTGCTTGGCGGCGAAGTCGATATAGCGGCGCACTTTGTCGTTGTTCGCCGCGTGGGTGCCGTTGGGCTTGACCTTCGTGTAGTCCGTCACGCCGATGTGTACCGAGAGAAGGTCGTTGGTGTAGGCCCACGTCGATTTGCCCGTGATCATTTCCCACCAAACGCCGATATATTTCACTGGCTTGATCCATGAGACGTCTTTTAAGGCACATGGTTCGTTGAGGTTAAGGGTCAACTTTGACGCCAGAATCTCACGCGCGTCGTCGCTGACCATGATCGTACGCCAGGGAGACTGACACGGCGTCTGCATATAACCCTTCTTGCCCTGCGCATCGGGGGTTAACCAAGAGCGGAAGGTCATCGTCTTGTCGTCCAGCTCAAGCGACATGCAGGGATAATCCACCAGCGCCGCCTCGTGCAGGTTGATGTAAAGTCCATCTGCTGACTTCATCATAAGCGCCGTCTGTACGCCAGTCGGAGAGAACGGAGTCTGCGACGTATTGAACGTGACGGCCGCCTTCATTAGCTTACGGATCTCGGAAAGGTGCGACTCGGTATAATCATATTCCTGCGTGTCATAATCGCCCGGAATCCAGAAGGCTTTATGATCTCCCGCCATCGCAAATTCGGAGTATTCGTCTTTGATAACGAAGTAAACGAGGTTCTTTTGCTCTGGGAATTCGTAGCGGAACCCGAGACCATCGTCGTAAAGGCGAAAGCGGATGCGGATAGTCCGGTCTTCCTTCGGCTGAAGGAGTGTCACAGCCAGCTCGTTGTAATGGTTGCGGATGGAGCTAACCTCGCCCCAGACGGGCTTCCAAGTCTCGTCGAAAGTAGCCGTCTCCGCCTTTTGGAGTTGGAAACCTTCGCGCAGCGAGAAGTCCTCCGCCTCGAGGCCCAACCGACTGCGTTTAATCACCGGCTTCCCCTTATAAAATAAGGTATAGACCGGGCAGCCCATGCCGTCCACTTCGAAATGCATCACTAAGCGACCGTTGGGCGACTTCAAATCCTCCGCTTGCAAGCCCCAAGCGGACATCATCAAGAAAGAGAGCGAGAGGAGCACGCTCTGAATACGATTCATCATGTGGTAGTAAAATTATTTTGTATAAGTAATGTACACTGCCAAAGTTACGACCCTATTTTTCGATCTACCTAATGCAGTGAGATAAAAAGTAGATCCTGGAGTACATCTTTACACCCCTATTCATTTGGAAGATAGACGATTGTAAGTTCTATCAAATTTCAAATTAGTAGATGATATGTAGACCATTTAAGCCCCAAACGCGCCCCATAACGCCCCTCCCCACCCTGTGAGCACTCCACAGCCGACCCGCACACTTGTATAACGGATCGCATAAGACCGTTAAGGGGCGGAGGGGACATGTAGCCCTGCCGGTACCCGGCAAATTTGGCTAGCGTCCCTGACGGCCCCTGCCGGGGCTGGGAAAATGGGCCCGGTACATTACATAGACGCATCCCGTACCCGGCAAATTTGGCTGGCGTCCCTGACGACCCCTGCCGGGGCTGGGAAGATGGGCCTGGTACATCACATGGACGCATCCCGTACCCGGCAAATTTGGTTGGCGTCCCTGACGGCCCCTGCCGGGGCTGGGAAGATGGGCCTGGTACATTATATAGACGCATCCCGTACCCGGTAAATTTAGCCGGTGTCCCTGACGACCCCTGCCGGGGCTGGGAAAAATGGAGTCCGGTACATTACATAGACGCATCCGGTACCCGGTAAATTGGGCTGGCGTCCCTGACGCCTTGATTTTCTTTTGCCTCCTTTTCTTTCATCAAGGAAAGAAAAGGAGAAAAGAGGAAGCAAAATCGTTCTCTTTGCCTTATTCCTCTGATAAATGGTACCTTCTTTTCTTCTCTTGATAGAAGAAAAGAAAGCAAAAGAAGATCAAGGCCTCTGCCGAGGCCGGGGAAGATGGGGCGGATGTGCCTGATTGGGGCGGTGCGCAGGCTATTCAAAAGACGGAACTTTTCGCCTCATTCATTTTTCTGTTTGCCATTTTGAAAAATGGTTTATGTTTGCGCCCGTTACTGCAGCGGCAGAATGGATTTGTATCATTTGAATCTCACAAGAGGGTACTTTATCATAGAGTAAGTCGAAAAGAGCCTCGGGAAGGGACTTCTCGCGATGGAGAGCACCCATCGGAGGCTACGAAAGGGACTTCTCGCGATGGAGAGCACCCATCGGAGGCTACGAAAGGGACTTCTCGCGATGGAGAGCACCCATCGGAGGCTACGAAAGGGACTTCTCGTGATGGAGAACATCCATCGGAGGCTACGAAAGGGACTTCTCGCGATGGAGAACACCCATCGGAGGCTACGAAAGGGACTTCTCGCGATGGAGAGCACCCATCGGAGGCTACGAAAGGGACTTCTCGCGATGGAGAGCACCCATCGGAGGCTACGAAAGGGACTTCTCGCAATGGAGAACACCAATCGGAGGCTACGAAAGGGACTTCTCGCGATGGAGAACACCAATCGGAGGCTACGAAAGGGACTTTTTACAACGGAAAGTACCAATCGTAGGCTACGGAGGGTCCTCCCCACAACGGAAAGTACCAATCGTAGACTACGGAGGGTCTTCCCCACAACGGAAAGTACCAATCGGAGGCTACGGAGGGTCTTCCCCACAACGAAAAGTACTCATCGGAGGCTACGGAGAAGAATCTCCATAAAAAGTATTCGAATGATTCGCCATGGCAAAGACTGCAGAACGAAAAAATTGTTGTTCAACTAAATAAAGATCCAGATGAAAGACGGATTAGAAATTAAAAGAATAGGTACATCCAAATTGGATAATGCCTTGCATGTGAAATATCATGATTCGATGTACGGCTTCGTCATTGAATTTGACCTCCCGAAGCTCGGTATTCCGGAAGAACTGAAGAACGAGTGGAAAGAGAGCATTGACACAGAGAAGGAAAACAATTTGGAAACTCAAGCGAGCGTCAATTCGGAACTCTTAGTCAAGAAGAACGAAGAGCGCGACCGCCTGCTGAAGTACATTTTCGGTACCGTGCGCAACGGACTGCTCTCTCCGGACAAAGAAAAGTCGGATGCTGCCATGCGTCTAAATGTTGTCATGAATCCCTACGTTGGGATCCGGAAAGAGTCGTTTGATCGAGTAACGTCACATGTAGACGGCCTGCTTACCGACCTCAAAAAGACAGAAAACGCCGCCGACGTGTCCAAGCTGGGATTTACTTCGGATGTTACGAAGTTAGAGACGCTCAACAAAGAGTTTGATTCGATCAATAGCGATCGGGCGAAGAAGCGCGCGGATAATAAATTGCCTAAAATGCCAGCCGTACGTAACCGTACGGATGCCATTTTTGAGCGTATCCTGCTCGTACTACAATATAAATATGTGTATGGAACAACTCCCATCGAGCCGGAACTGATCGCCAAGCTGATTGCACGTTTTAACGAGCGCGCAGAAGATATTTATGCGTCTTATAAACAAGGTCAGGCCATCAAAAAGGCGGCTGCTGAGAAGCGGAAGCAGAATCCGAATGCTCCGAAAGAGCCGAAGAAGCCCAAAGAACCGAAGCCGAAAAAGCCGGAGAAGGATAACAAGGATCCGGACATCCGTCTGCCGGAAACGGAGGAGCCGAAAAAGCCAGATCAGCCGAAAAAACCGGAAGGGGGTGGCACGCCCGGAGGCGGCGAGAAACCCAAACAGCCCGAGGCGGGCGGCGGCGAAGGTGGCAATCCGGACATCCATCTGCCGGAAGAATAGATTGAAGCATCTCGTTGTCCTCTCCGTTTTGCGGACCTCCGCCCGGAGTCGACAGTAGCGCATAGACCGAGGCGCCCTCCCCGTTATGCATCGCGGGAAGAGGCGCCTCGGTGTCTGTATGTGCTGAAATGGCCTCCCGTTTATCCGCTCTTTTTCTGCTACTTATAGAAATGGATCAATAAGGGGACGGGCAGACGCGCAGGCCTGCCCCACCCATCGGGTAGGCGTATGTATTTCAGCGGAATGTGAGAAAATGTATACGATCAGCCGCTCTGTCTCGCTTGCGGAATAGATCCGATAGGCGCGGCGTGCTGCTCCATGCGCTTCGGAGCTCGCTCCCGCACCACATTCCTCACCTTTCGACTAATCCCGACGTATTTTTGCGCCATAAATTTGAACTCGCAAGATGAACCTACGATACGCTGCGGCGCTGTTGGCCGCTGGCATACTGGGGGCGTGCCGCCCCGAGATGCCGACTACTTCTACCATTACGATCGATCTGGATCGGCCGACGGTGGCCGTTGATCGCGACCTCTACGGGGTGACGTCTGAGGCGGCCGACGGTACGGTCCGCCCCGACGAGTGGTCGGCGGACATGATTACGAATGGTAGTTTCGAGGTGGATGGCCTCTCGGCGACGGATTCGATCGCTGGATGGCGCGCCCTGACGACGGGTTCGGCGCTGACGATTGATGCCCGCGCGCCACTGAGCGAAACGAACCGACGGTCGCTGCTTGTGCGCGGCGGCGTGGTGGCGGATGTGTCGCGGGGAGCGGCTGCGGCACGCGGCGAGCGCTTCGAATTGACGTGTTACCTGCATGGCACGGTCGGCCGGTCGCTCACCATCTCGCTGCGCGACTCCCTGGCCGGGCGCATGCTGGCCGAGCCGCTCCGGCTGACCCTCCCCGACGCGTGGACTACGCTCCGGCACACCTTTACGGCCACCGACAGCGTGTGCGGTGCCACGCTCGTCTTCGAGACGGACAGCGGCGCGTCGTTCGGCTTAGATATGGTCGCCCTTTTCCCACAAAAAACGTGGCGCAACCGGCCCATGGGGCTCCGGACGGACCTCATCGAGGCGATCACGGACCTACGGTCGCGCTTCATCCGCTTCTCCGGCCGGATGATGGCCGACGATGGGTCGCGGCGGGTCACGGCCAGCGAATACACCCGCCTCTGCCAAGACCTGAACATACGCCCCGTGATGATAAAGGCCGACGAGAGCGGGCCTAAGTACCTCATGGACGCGGATTTGATGATGACGCAGAGCGACCTCTTCACCTCCGACAGCGTGGGTCGCTATTCGTCCTCGGGCACCTACGCCGACGCTTTTGGGACGTCCGGGACGGACGACGCCGGGACGATGCGCGCGGCCGTCGGTGAGGCGGCGTTCCTCATCGGCGTGGAGCGTCGGCCGGGCTGTGTCCGCGGCCTCTCCTACACGCCACTCATCGGCACGCCGAGCACGGGCGGACTGCTCCTCGCGGGCATGGGCCGACTGGTGCGCACGCCCTCGTATTACGTCTGGCAACTCTTCGCCGATCACCGTGGCCGACGGCTCCTCACCACGAACGTCACCACGGCTCGCAAGCCCCTCCTGACGTACGGCAAAGCCTCGGTGGCGGTCGTCGGTGACGCCTTTGCGGTCGAGTCGGCAGACACCCTGCGCGGCAGTTCTTCGCGGACATATAACGGCAGCCTCTCGGCACGTCTGATGCGCAAAATGAACGGCGCCTCGGGCTCCGTCCGACTGCGGATCCGCGATAATGGTCGCACCGGAGCACTCCGCGACGCAATCGTTTTCGAGCTGACCGACAGCACCGTATGCCTCATTCATGAGTCTGGCACCCTGGATCGCGTTCTGGCAGGCCCCATCGAGATCATGCGCTCACCGGGCTGGATGGAGGCCAAGGTGGAATGTGTCGATGAGGCGATTCGCGGCTATATCAACAACGTACGGGTGATCGAGGCCGCGGCGCCCTCCCGGCCGTCGTTAGTGGCCGTGGCGACCTCCGATCCGAACAGTGGCACGATCATCCTCAAGGTGGCGAACACCACGCAGCACGACGAGCGGACAGCGCTACGCATAGAGGGCGGCAGCGTCGCCACCTCGGCGCACATCGTCAGCCTCGCTGCTCCCCCCACGGCCCGCAATACGCCCCTCCAACCGACGGCTGTCATGCCCGTGATCCGCAACGTGCGCCTCCCCCGCTGGCCGATGGTCTACGTCTTCCCCGCCAACTCGGTGACGATCCTCACCCTGAAGATGCAGTGACGAGGGCAGAACAAGGGAAAGCCAAAAATGACGAATGGCCGGGTACTCGCGAGGAACATTTTCCTCAGGTACCCGGCCATTCGCCGCATGAGGGGGATCGAAATTCATTTCAAGAGCCCCCATAAAACAGGTTCGCGCACGACGGCGAGGAGTATCTCCTCCATCCGTTCGCACGCGAACCTTATCATCTATGCGAGTCGGGCGATGCGCCTCGACCGCCACTTATCCGATCATTTCTTGGCCGCGCCTTGCTTGGCTACGGCCTCCATCAGCTTGCGCACTTCCTCGGGATCCCCCAGGAAATAGTCCTTCGTCAGGTTCAGTTTGTCGTCGAACTCAAACACGTAGGGCACCGCTGTGGGCAAGTTCAGCGAAGCAATATCCGTATCGGAGATGCCTTTGAGGTGCTTCACAATGCCACGCAGACTGTTGCCGTGCGCCACGACCAAGAGGTTATCGTGCTGCTTGAGGGAGGGGAAAATGACGCATTCCCAGTAAGGCATGACGCGCGCGATGGCGTCCTTGAGCGACTCGGTGCGCGGCAGATACTCGTCGGGGACACCCGCGTAGCGTGGGTCCTTTTCGGGGTTACGGGGGTCGTCAGCCTCCATGGCCACGGGGGCGATGTCGTAGCTGCGACGCCAGATATGCACCTGCTCGTCGCCGTATTTGGCCGCCGTTTCGCTCTTGTTCAGGCCTTGGAGCGTACCGTAGTGCTTCTCGTTGAGGCGCCACGTTTTCTCCACCGGAATCCAGTCCTCGTTCATACGATCCAGCACGCAGTTGAGCGTCTTGACGGCACGTTTGAGGTAGGACGTGTAGGCCATGCCAAAGGCAAAGCCCGCGTCGCGGAGTGCGTCGCCCGCCTTCTCAGCTTCGGCCACACCCTTCTCGCTCAGGTCGACGTCTGTCCAGCCCGTGAAGCGATTTTCCTTGTTCCACTGGCTTTCGCCGTGGCGCAGCAATACGATCTTCTTCATGTCTCTCGTCTCCCAGGGTTATGCGAGGGTGATCGACGGATCGAGATAAACGTCCTGGATGGCGTTGAGCAGCTTTACGCCCTCGTTCATCGGTTTCTGGAAGGCCTTGCGACCGCTGATGAGACCCATACCACCGGCGCGCTTGTTAACTACGGCCGTGACGACAGCCTCCTGCAAGTCGCCCGCTCCGTGCGATTCGCCGCCAGAGTTGATCAGGCCGACGCGTCCCATGTAGCCGTTAGCTACTTGGTAGCGGCAGAGATCGATGGGGTGATCGGAGGAGAGTTCGGTGTACACCTTGTCGGAGGTGCGGCCGAACTTGATAGCCTTGAAGCCGCCGTTGTTGGTGGGGAGCTTCTGCTTCACGATGTCGGCCTGGATGGTCACGCCGAGGTGGTTAGCCTGGCCCGTGAGGTCAGCGGCAGCATGGTAGTCTGTGCCGTCTTTCTTAAAGCCGTTGTTGCGCAGGTAGCACCAGAGGATGGTGGCCATACCCAGCTCATGCGCATAAGCGAAAGCCTTGGCTACGTCCACAATCTGGCGACGGCTTTCTTCGGAACCGAAGTAGATGGTGGCTCCCACGGCTACGGCGCCCATGTCCCATGCCTCCTTGATGGTACCGAACATCACCTGATCGTAGGTGTTGGGGTAAGTCAGCAGTTCGTTGTGATTGATCTTCACTACGAAGGGGATCTTGTGGGCATACTTACGAGCCACAGCGCCAAGGACACCGTACGTGGAGGCCACGGCGTTGCAACCACCTTCGATAGCCAGCTTGACGATGTTTTCGGGATCGAAGTAGACGGGGTTCGGGGCGAAAGATGCGCCGGCGGAGTGCTCGATACCCTGGTCAACGGGAAGGATGGAGACGTATCCCGTACCAGCCAAGCGGCCGTGGTCGTAGAGGGCGGCGATGCTGTTCAACGTCTGCGGATTGCGGTCGGAATCGAGCCAAATGCGATCGATGGCGTCGGGTCCCGGCGCGTAAATCAGGCTCTTGTCGATGGTTTTGCACTCGTGGGTCAGGTAGTAGTCTGCCTGTGCACCCAATAATTCAACTGTCTTGCTCATATAATTTGTTTTTGAGATGAAACGTGATGATCAATTGATCATTGATGGCACAAAGCTACGATTAAAGCCGGATCAAGGCATTAGGGCTTAGGCCCACGGCCTCATGCTGCTCCCTGAAACGCAAGTCGGCACAAGCTGTTGCGCAGTCTGATCGCCTCACTTTGTCTGCCACCTATTCCGTGTATTTTTGCCCGCTCTCAAAACAAGATAAACACCTATGTTCAAAGCTGTATTCCTCCGTTTAGTCGCCTTTACGTTCCGCCCGATGGACGCGTGGGAGGCGCTGAGTCACAAAAAGGTGAAGGAGAATGACGACGACTTCCTCTCGCATTTCCTCTACCCCATGATTGGGCTCATCGCGCTGGCGGCGTTTGTCGGTATGCTCTTCACGGGCCCGGAGTTCGACTTCGTGATCGCCCTCAAGTCGACCATCAAAGCGATTGTAGCCTCGGCCGGGGGCTTCTTCCTGGCGTCGTACCTGCTGAACGAACTGTGGGCGCTCGTCTTCAAACGTCCGCGCAGCATGCGACTCATCCAGCCGTTCGTCGGCTACTCCTCGTCGCTGCTGTTCGTGATCGAGATTGTGCAATCGTTCTTCCCCGAGCTGATCTTCCTGCGCATCCCGGCGCTGTACACCATTTATATGATCTGGGCGGGCGCGGTGAACTACCTACATGTGGACAACGAGGTGCAGCTTAAGTTCACGACCCTTGCCTCGTTTATCATTATCGGTACACCGGCCATCATCTCCTTCCTCCTGTTCACACTGATGCCGGGGCTCCGCTTTTAATTGACACGGGCGAATGCCATTCGCCCCCACTCCAATTCATTCATCATGGCTAAAGAGAAACCTACGAACCAAATCACGATAAAGAATAAACGCGCCTCGTTCGACTACGAACTGCTCGAGACCTTCACCGCCGGCCTTGTGCTGACGGGCACAGAGATCAAGTCCATCCGCCTGGGCAAGGCCAGCCTTGTGGACACCTTCGCCATCGTCGAGCGCGGCGAGGTGTGGGTGAAGAATATGTACGTGGCCGAATACTTCTTCGGCACCTACAACAACCACGCGCCGCGCCGCGACCGCAAACTGCTGCTCAACCGCAAGGAGATCCGCCGACTACAGACGGCCGCCAAAGATCGTGGCTTCACCCTCGTGCCGACACGCCTCTTCATCAACGAACGCGGGCTGGCCAAGCTCGTCCTGGCCATCGCCCGAGGCAAGAAGGAGTACGACAAGCGACAGTCGATCCGCGAGCGCGACGACCGCCGCGAGATGGACCGCATGTTCAAGAAATAAAGCCCCTTTTCGGAAGAGAACATCATGTCACTCGTGGAAGGGGACCATCGGGCAGAGGATCTGGCTATGCGTGCGCCGTGCGCTGCCCAAGTCAGCGCAGACGTGCCTTTGGCTGCTCAAGATCATCCTGCCCGTCTCGCTGGCCGTGCGACTGCTTCAATACTCCGGTCTGCTCGGCCAGGCGTCGGGATTTCTGGCGCCCGCCTTCAGCCTGATCGGGCTGCCGGGCGAGGCTGCCATCGTCTTCCTGACCAGCATCTTCACGCCGCTCTATGCGCCTATCGCGCTGATGACCTCCATGCCGCTGACGGTGCGTCAGCTGACCATCCTCTCGCTCATGTGCCTCCTCTCGCACAGCCTGCCCGTGGAGTGCGCCGTGCAGGGCCGCACGGGGTCGACCTTCGCGGGCATGTTCGTGCTGCGCATTACGATGAGCTTCGTCATGGCCTTCACCGTGCACCACCTCATGCCCCACGGCGCCTACGATGCGCCCCTCGCCATCACGGGCGCCGTAGCCGTGAGCCACTCCATCGGCGACGTCCTCTTGCTTTGGTTGCGCAGTTCGCTACGCATCGCGCTGCTCTTCGCCGCCATCGTTCCCTCGCTCATGATCCTGCATTACATCCTCGACGAGTTCGACCTCCTGCGCGGCCTCTCGCGCCGCATGGCTCCGGTGATGGACTTCTTCGGCCTGCCCCGCGAATGCTCCTTCCTCTGGCTCGTGGGCAACATCGTGGGCCTGAGCTACGGCAGCGCGATCATGATGGAGCAGCTGAAGCAAGACGCCATCTCGCGCCGCAGTTGCGACCTGCTGAACCACCATCTGGCCGTCTCGCACTCCCTGCTGGAGGACACGATCCTCTTCGGCGCCCTCGGTGCCCCGTGGCTTTGGATCATCCTGCCGCGGCTGGCCTACGCCTTCGTCGTGGTGCGGATCAAACTGCTGGTCGAACGGATGCGTGGGAGCGCAAATGGGGGATGAATGCTTTTACCAACGACCCGGAGTCGTTGATTCACGACATGTATATGGGCAGCCCTCGCGGGTTTGCCCTTTTTGGTTTCGTGACAGGGAAACAGACGCATCGCGCAGCCTGAAACACGTCTTATCCCCCTATCCAACCCACCCGTCGCGCCCCAAAAAGAGCCTCACATCTGGATTCAAATGCCCGTCGTGCCCCCAAAAGCCCCCCATTTCTGGATTCAATTGCCCGTTGCGCTCCGAGATATGTCCCATTCCCCGACTTAGCCCTCTGCTACGCCCCCTACAGAGTTATCTATGAAAAGCTATCAGCCTGAAAGGGTAAAAGCTGCAGTGTAGGTTCTATCGTTTTAATCTAACATATAAGCACTTGCATCATGTATAATAGGCTTTCATATTAAAACACTATCACCTGCACCGTATATTCAATTGTTTTAGATTAAAAGCATATTACATTCACCGTAGATCAGATGCTTTTATAGTAAAAGCATATTACCTTCATCGTAGACAGCATGCTTTTAGATTAAAAGTCCATTGCATCTAATACGAATAGCATGCTTTCGGATTAAAAGCACATTACTTGCATCACAAGCCATATCCTTTTATATTGAAAGCATCTAATATACACTGCATATTTTATCCTTTCAGACTGAAAGCTTTTCATAGATAACTCTGTATGGAGCGCAACAGAGGGCTACGTCGAGGAATAAGACACATCTCGGAGCGCAACGGGCAATTGAATCCGGGAATGGGGGCCTTTGGGGGGCACGACAGGTGGCTGAATAAGGGAACGGGATGCTTTTCGGGCCTGGAGGTGTAACAAGACCTGCGGCCGCTACAGAAATGCGATAGACACAAAAAAGCCGGGTACACGTGGGGATCTCCCCATCATGTACCCGGCCCTATTCGCCGGCGTCCGTAGACGCCCCTACCGTCTGCGACGGACGCTGCGGGTGGCTCCGGCCGACTTCTCCGCCTTCACCTTGGGAGCCTTGGGCGCCTTGGCTGCCTTCTCGGCCTTCGGCTTGGCGGTCGATTCCTTATCGGATGAATCGGACTTTTTGACAGACGATCCGCGGCGGGCACTCTTCTTCGTCTTGCCCGTGGCGGCCACTTGCGCCGTAGTGTCAGGCTGGAACCAGAGGTTCTTGCTGAAGGCCTGCAGCTGATCCTCGATCTTCTGCTGCTCATGCGCCATCGAGTCGGGCGTCGGGCAGTAGGCCTGCAAGGGGACGTTGAGCAGGTTCTCGGTCTTGATGATCTTGCCGTCGAACATGCGGCGACGGAAGTAGTCGTCGATGGTGAACGTCTTGGCGTTGTTCATGTTCGAGGTCATGATATACGTGTTCGAGACGTACGGCCGCACCTCCTCGTAGAGCACCCAGAACATCGGCGTACGCTCCGTGCCCATGTCGCCCTCGTAGAAGATGATGGGGCTAAGGGCCAGCGTTTTCACGTCGAAGACAGAGTTGTTTTGATCGAAATACCAGGCCTCTTTGACGTAAAAGGCGCGCACTTCGCCGGAGGGCACGTCGCTGTCGTTGATCACATAACGCGTGCGGCCGTCGCGTCCGGAGGTGGTTTGCGACATGATCGAGAAACGGTCCAGGACAGACTTAAAGTCCACCAAATGCGCGTCGTCGAAGGCCTCGTAACCGTCCAAATACTCGTAGGCCGGCAGCTTGCCATCGGCCACGAGTCGGAAGATGGTCGTGAAGAGGTTTTGCGTGCCATTGATCGGCGTGACGGGATAATAAAGCGGCGCGTTTTTGTCCTCCAGCATGTTCAGCTCGCGGTAGATGATGCGCATCCAGCGGGCGTTGCCCACCTCCTGCGTCAGCTGATCGTTGAGGTGCTGGGCACGGACGGTAAGCTCGGGCAAATCGCCGTCGCTGTCATTTTGTCGGTTACGTTCGCTGCTACGCCCCATCTGTGGCGATCGGCGTGCGGGCCGTCCGCCGTCCTCCTGCGCCTGCATGGCGGGGGTGAAGAGCATCATCCAAACGCCCGCGAGGAGCGCTAAAAAGCCAATCCGATTCATGTCTTCGTTTATCTGTTTATCTGTTTATGCGTTTATCTGTTTGAGCGACGTTGAAGCCTACTTCTAACTACCCTCTTACTACTTCTAACTACCCTCTTACTGCACAATGACGTCGAATACTATCGGCTCCTGCTCTACGCCCTCGGGCGTGACGGAGACGGACTTGATGTAGAACTGCTTGCCGCGTTGCAGGTTGCGGATGTAGTTCTTCTGCCGCTCGGTAAAGGAGCCGCCCTGCGACACCTCCATAAGCGAGTTGCCCATCGAGTCGGAGTAGGTGAGTGTGAACTGCTTCACGCGGCACTCGATGTCGAGGATGCCGTCGTCGATGGCCGATTGCAGGCCGACGGCGTCGAGCAGGGCGCGCTTGGAGATGCGTCCGCCGGTGAACTTACGCGTGGTGCCGTTGGCATCCTTATATAAGATGTAGGGCTGGGCCTTGGGCAGCTGGCGCACCTTGAAGGTGAAGTCGCCGATCTTGGCCGACACGCCGCCGATCTTAGCCGATACGGAGATCACCGCCTCGCGAGCGCCCATGTTGGGCACGGCGTAGCGCTTGCCGTTCTCGGTGCGGATCTGGCCGTTGGTCATCGTGGCCGTCACGTCGCCACTGGCCACGCCCGGCACGGCGATCTCGATCTCGTTCTCTCGCACGCGACCAGCGTAAAGGACACGCATCAGGGCCGATGCCACGGTGGCCGTCTTGGCCGATACGGAGTATTCGCTGCTGAAGTAATACGGATCCTTGCCGGGCACCTTGAGGTAACCCTGGACGGGGAACGTGCCGGTGGCTCCGGTGCCGACGGTGTACGTGCCGTCGTAGCCGACCACCTCGCGCTCGCTGCCGCGGGGGCCGATGAAGAGTTGCGGGCGCTGCGTGGAGTCGATGGCCGAGAGGACGATGGCCGCTTCGTAGGGCGTGCCGCTCATGACAATCTGACTCTTGGGCACCACCTGCGCCACAATCTTATTCACGCGATAGTCGCCCACATCCACGCTGCGAGCGATGGACGCGAGGGCCTCGCCCTCGACGTAGCGGATGTCGTTCTGATACTTTGTCAGTATGGTGACGGCCGACGCCATGGGCATATTCTCAAAGAGCGCCGTCTCCCACGAGCGCAGGTTGAGGCCCGACTTGCCGGGCACCTTCGTATCGATGGCCCGCTCCAACATGGCGCGTTTTTCGGGGTCGTCCACCATGCGACTCATCGCCGCGCGGTAAGCCTCCAGTCGCTTCTTCAGTTTGGACGCCTCGCTGCCCATCGGTGAGAGCATGATTTCCGACGCGGCGTCGAGGTCTTCCTTGTGTTGTAGTTGGTCCACGTTCGCATCCTTTCCGTCGGCTTGGCGAATGATGCGGAGCTTGAGTTGCTGGATGTACTCGAAGAGTTCGTCGGACTGCTTCTTAACCTCCACGCCTTTCTTGTACCACTCGCCGACCTTGGTCGGGTTCACCCGATTGGCGGCCTCCAATTCCTCCAGCGTCTTGCGGTTGCGATCGGCGGCCGTAGCGGCGGATTCGCGCAGGCTTTTCTCCACCAGCTCGAACCCGCTGAGCACCTCTGACGATGTATCGTTCATGGCCATCATGGCAATGAAAACGAGGTACATCAGATTGATCATCTTCTGGCGCGGAGAATTGGGATTGTTTGATATTCCTGACATTATACTGTGGGGTAGATCGGTCTCTGTTCGTCGACTATTATCTCATCGGCTGTTGTGTGTAGGGCGGCTGTTGCGCGTAGCCACCCTGCGGCGGATAGGCGGCCGGTGCACCTTGGGGGGGGTACATGGGCTGCTGCGGGGGATACATGTTTGCGGCACCCGGCGCTGCCATGTTAATCGTCATGGCCTGCAAGAGTCGGCCGTAGACCTGATTCAGCTGCGAGAGCAGCTGCGCCATACGCTCGTTCTCGTTGCGGAAGGCGGTGCTGTCCATCACGGAGTTGTTGTACATATCGCGGATGCGACCCAAGCCGTCGTTGATCTGTCGGATGGTGTCCATCTGCGCACGGAGACCGTCGAGGTGGGCCGAATAGAACTCGTTCATGCCCGAGAGGCTGCGGTTGAGTTGCTCCATCTGCTGCACGTAACCGACGGTCTGCTCCTCCGTGCCCTCGGTCGTCGTGGCCGCAGCAATGGAGCGATAGGAATTGACGATCGTGTCAGAGACGTCGCTCAGCGATTGCGTCACGGTGCTGAAGCGCTCAAGGTTGGCCGATACGCCCGTGATCTGCTCGATGTAAGTCTTTGTAGCCTCCGTCAGGTCGGCCATGTGAGCGATCTGCTCGGCGGCGTCGCCCAGCTTCTTGATGCTCTCGCTAAGGCTGCGCGTATCCTCCTCGGAAACATTCAGCCCCATCGCCGCCATACCGATCTCAGCGCTACGGGCCGCGCGTGCATTGCCGGTGAGCGGTGCGCCGCCTCCGCCCTGCAAGCCCGACAAATCGCCGAGCACAATCGAGCTACCGCCCAGACCCTGGCTATTGTCGCTACCACCAAGACCTTGCAGACCGGATAAGTCGCCGACAACGATCGATCCGCTGCCGTTGCTCCCGCCATTGCCACTGCCGCCGAACTCGGGTCGGTCGAGTGGATTCTTGGACTTCAACACGGGGAAGACCTCTTCCCAATGGTATTCGTTGGACGGTCGCTCAAAGGCTGAAATGAAGAACACGAGGGCCTCCGTAACCATCGCCACGGACAGGATGGGACTGCCCAGCGGGTGGTGCAGGATCTTGAACAATGCGCCGATGATGACGATGGATGCGCCCCAGCTATAGACAAAGTTCAACGTCCGTTTGCCGTTTTCGGACGAGAGGAACATCTCCATCCGGTTCTTATATCTTCTATATTTTCCCATATCGCTAATTAATTATTGGAGGGGGGGATAAGTGTTTACTTCTTCTTTTTGCTCTTGTTGCTGTTGCCCTTGCCTTTGGCATTGGAGAATCCGACCTGTGTGCGAACGCAGCGGAAGCCGATGTAGGAACGCGTCTCGTTCTGATACTCAAACGTGCGACGGTCGGAACGGATAAACTCGGCTACGTCTTTCCACGATCCACCGCGGACTACCTTCTTCTTCATCTCGTAGGGGTCTTCTTTGGCGGCGTGATAATGCAGGTCGGGGTTGAGATCGCTCGTCTGACTAAGACCTGATTCGGTGTAGACCGATGAGGTCCATTCGGCCACGTTGCCGGCCATGTCGTAGAGTCCGAACTCGTTCGGAGCGAAGGTGGCCACGCGTGAAGTGATCAGGTGACCGTCCTCGGTGTAGTTGCCATCGCCCGGTTTGAAGTTGGCCATGAAGCAGCCCTGGCGTTCTGCAATTCGTTGGTCGACCAGGGATATTTGTTCTCACTCTTGCCGGCACGAGCAGCGTATTCCCACTCGCCCTCAGTCGGCAGTCGGAAAGGTTCGATCACTGTGCCCGGCGGCAGGTTAGCAGACTTCTTATAGTACTCCGTACGCCATACGCAAAAGGCCTCGGCCTGCTCCCACGATACGCCCACGACGGGATAATCGTCGTAGCCCGGATGCGTGAAATACATCTTCAGATACGGCTCGTTATGGGCATTCTTAAAGTCGTTCACCCAGCTCGTCTCGTCGGGGTAGATATTGACGATGCGCGTATTGAGGAAGTCGAACGGGCTACTGAGGGGGCGCGTGATGGTCTGATTGACGGGGCGCCCTTCAGCGTCAAAGAAGGCGGTGTCTTTGGAGATCATCACCACCTCGTTCGGATCGACTTGATAGTCCGTGTTGCGCTCGCGTTCGGCTGGATCGATGCGATTGCGACGCAACGCGGCGGCGGTGTAGTCAAACCATTCGTATTTGTAGTTCATCTGTCGGGCGTCGAGACTGCGATCGCCCGTCACGGGATGCGTGTAGTAGACACTCTCGATGGCGCGGCGTTCGTCTTCGTTGGCACGTTTCCAAAAGGGATGGGGCGCGACCAGTCGAGATGCGGTGTAACGGGGTCTCCGAACTTATCCTCGGTGATCATAAAGAGCTCATTGCCGCCGTAAGCCGGATCGGCCAGACGGGTGCGGATGATGGAGTCGCGCACCCAGTAAACGAATTGGCGATACTGGGCGTTGGTGATTTCCGTCTCGTCCATCCAAAAAGATTCGAACGAGACGCCGCGCGTATCCGGCTCGAATCCCCACAAACTGTCTCTGTCAGAAGGTCCCATCTCAAAGGATCCGCGTTTGATGAGCACCATCCCGTAAGGGCTCGGCTCGTTGTAGGAGGCCATTCTGGCGCCGACCAGTTCGCCACCGTCACCGGAAAGCATTTTCCCGCACGCCGTGAGCAGCCATGCCGCCACGCCCATGATCGCTATCTTCTTTATCATCGTCTCTATGTGTCTATATTCTCTGTCTTACAATATTCTGATGCTCTTGTGCCTGTTTCGCCCCCCCTTGGGCAGGTTCAGCTGCAGGCGATAGGTGACGACGGCTTCGTGACTGCCGAAGGTCGTTCGGGAGAGCGCTGAAAAGGGATATTCATACGCGTAACTGACGCGAATGCCGGCAATGTCGGCGCCCAAATAGAGGATGCCATTTGTCGTACCGCTGTCCGTGACACGCACGCCGAGCCCCCCCCGTTGAACATCTTCTTATAAATGGCTCTGAGGGTCACGTCGCCGACTGACATGTGCAGATCAGACCGCACCAGCAGCGACGGACGCAATTCCACCAACGGGTTGCGCAGAGCGATATTGTATCCTGCCATCAAATTGTATTCGCGCATCACCTTACGTCCGAAGTTGTCGTTCAGCTGCAGTGTGGGTGCCGTGAGATGGGTCGAGGCCAGACCGATGTAGTATCTGTCGGTGGAGTACATCACTCCGGCGGCCAGGTCGAGACCCTTGGCCGTAAGGTCTTCTTTAGGGATGGCGTCGTCCTCGGACGCATGGTCCGCACTGCCGTCCGCACCCTCGGGCACGGGCCGCGCTTTGGAGCCTTGGTAGGTGCTGTTGACCATGCCCACTTGGAGGCCGATACTGAGTGTGCCCTTGCCGAGGCGTCGTTTGTGAGCCAGCTGCGCAGCGGCATACATATCTTTATAGAGGGTGCTTTTGTCGTCGTTGAAGAGGATGATGCCGACGCCGTTTTGCGTCTCTCGAAAGCGATAAGGCATGTCGGCGGCCACGAAGATGGACTTGGGTGCGCCCTCGTCCAGCCCGACCCATTGCAGGCGGTAGAGGGCCGTGGCCTTGATCTCGCTTTGCATTCCCACCGCGGCGGGGTTGTAGGCCGTCATGGCCGTGAAATAATGGTTCAGCGGGGCGTCCGTCTGCGCCACGACGACCGTCGCACACAGCAGGAGGTTAAGCCAGAGTGTCCAAAAACGATAATTCTTCATTCTCAACCTACACACAGAGAGAGGGGGGTATGCGTATAATACAACTCATCACAGGCGGGTAAAATTGTATCCGGACAAACGAAAAAAGAGCTGCAAGCGCGCATTGGCCTGCAGCTCCATCATTTTCTCTCGGTTTCAATATTCCTCTTCGTTGAAGAAGAAATCTTCCTTACTGGGGTAATCCGGCCATATGTCCTCTATGCTTTCGTAGACCTCGCCTTCATCCTCCATTTCTTGCAGGTTCTCGATCACCTCGAGCGGGGCGCCGGAACGTTGTGCGTAGTCAATCAACTCGTCCTTGGAGGCAGGCCAAGGGGCATCTTCCAGTTTGGAAGCCAACTCTAATGTCCAATACATGAAGTCTCCTTTTTTATACTGTTTGAGATTGTCATTTATCCTTCTCTCCGTGCAGGCGAAGTGCCCCCACGTGAAAGGCGCGCAAAAGTAGACTTAATATAATCACTTGCAAGCCATAAGCGAGGAATGGAAAACGAAAAGCGAAATGCCGGACGCGTCCCAGTCATCATGTCGCATGACAAGACCAAAATGGCCGTTGAGACGCCATCATGCCGCATGACGAGACCAAAATGGCAATTGAGACGCCGCCATGTCGCATGACGAGACCAAAATGGCCGTTGAGACGCCATCATGCCGCATGACGAGACCAAAATGGCCGTTGAGACGCCATCATGCCGCATGACGAGACCAAAATGGCCATTGAGACGCCGTCCCGCCACGGGACGAGACCAAAATGGCCATTGAGACGCCGTCCCGCCACGGGACGAGGCCAAAATGACCATTGAGACGCCGTCCCGCCACGGGACGAGACCCAAATGACCATTGAGACGCCGTCCCGCCACGGGACGAGACCAAAATGACCATTGAGACGCCGTCCCGCCACGGGACGAGACCCAAATGACCATTGAGACGTCATCCCGCTACGGGACAAGACCAAAATGGCCATTGAGACGCCATCCCGCCACGGGACGAGACCGAAACGGCCATTGAGACGCCGTCCCGCCACGGGACGAGACCAAAATGGCCATTGAGACGCCGTCCCGCCACGGGACGGGGGAAGGCAATCGACAGTTGATCCCGCTGCCTCAGACGCCTTCCTTACTGTCCCAGATGATTTCGTCGTCGCCACGGCGGACGCACTCGTTGCGACCGATGACGAAGAGCAGATCCGAAAGGCGGTTCATGAAGATGAGGACGGGCTCCTCGACCTCGGCGCCGGTCTCGGTCAGTCGATAGATGCAACGCTCGGCGCGGCGGCAGACGGTGCGGCAAACGTGCGCTTGGGCCGAGGCGCGGTTGCCACCGGGCAGCACGAAGGCGTTCAGGCGGGGCAGCTGGCCGTCGATACAGTCGATGGCCGACTCGATGCGTTGGATGGCCTCGGGTGTGACACGACTCTCGATCCGGAAGTCGGTCTTGGTGGGGTCGGTGGCCAGGTAGGAGCCGACGGTGAAGAGTTTGTGTTGCACGAAGCGGAGCGTGTCGAGCGTCTCGGGGGTCGTCCGTCTCGGCCATGAGTAGGCCGATGTGCGAATTGAGCTCGTCGATGGTGCCGTAGGCTTCGAGCCGCGGATGGGTTTTGGGCACGCGAAAGCCGCCCACGAGTGCGGTGGTGCCTTTGTCGCCACCGCCGGTGTAGATGATGCTTTTCTTCATTTCGTTTTGTTTTTTGAGAGGATGGTTGATGGGGGATGCGCCCCACCTATAATAATAGGTACGGGCGCGCCGATTCATTGCGCAGCGCGCGGCTGCATGAGGGAGGGCGGGTTGAGGATATTGGCCAAAGTATTGCTCGACGTAGGGGAAGGCGGCGTCTTTCATCACCACGCGGTGGTCGCGGTCGACGAGGTAGAGCGAGGGCAACACACGCAGGATGTAGGTGTGATTGTTGGCGATCTCCAGATCGCGGTCGTAGCCGTGCGTCCAGGCGGAAGGCATCTGCGGCAGATACTGGCGCCACATGTCGGCCGCCATGTCCGGATAGATGGCCAAGACGGTCAGTCGGCCGCGTTTCATCAGCTCGCTGACGATAGGCGAGGCGCTGATGGCGGCGGCCAGCTGGCGGCAGTTGCCGCAGTCGAGGTTGTGGAAGAAGATGAGCACAAAGTCCGTCTTCAAGGCGTAGAGCGAGCCGGTTCCGCCGCTTACGGTGGCATAATGAATGTCCGCAGCGGGTGTGCCGGGGCGGTTCTTCACGACCTCCTCGAGCATGGCCTGCGCCCGGGCTTTGCGGTAGCGGTCAAGGCTGTCGGTGGCCAGCATGTGTTGCAACGTGGGGATGAAATATTCCTCGTTGCGCATGGGCGAGGCTGGGTTGAAGAGGTACTGCTCCATCTTGGAGGTGAAGAAGGCGTACATGGCGCGGTTCGTGACGGCACGGTCGAGCAGGTTGCGGACGCCGGCGGCGGCCACGTCGTACGGGACGTTGGGGAAGACGGCATTGAAATAGTCCGTCAGGGCGTTTTCGGTGACGCTGGCGGCAGAGCCCACGAAGGCCGTGTCGCGGAAGTCGAAACCGTCCCAATAGTGCATGGCCAGGTAGGCGGCGCGGGCCTGGGGTTGGCGATATTCAGCGGGAACAGCGGCGGGCGTGAAGGTGTGCGGAGCGTCGTCCGCTCGTTTCGTCGGGCTGCATCCGACGGTCAGCGCAGCGATGGCGCAGCATGCAGCAAGGAGTTGTCTTTTCATCTTTATCGTTGGGTGAGTGATGGAGGCCTCAGCCGAGGCTGGGGAGTTTGGCCGGGTACTTCTATGGGCGTGCCTTAGTGTCTGACCTTGTTTGTGAACAGTCCTTCGACCGATAGGTAGCGCTCGCCGGTGTCGAGGCCGAAAGTCAGGACGCGTTTCGGCACGCCCGATCCAGCCAGCACACGCTCCACGGCAGCCAGCGACGCACCGGTGGAGATGCCGCAGAGGATGCCCTCTTCACGCGCCAATCGGCGGGCAAATCGGAAAGCGTCCGGCCCAGTGATGGCCGTCACGCGGTCGATCACGCTGCGGTCGAGCGTCTCAGGCACAAAGCCCGGCCCGATACCTTGGATGGGGTGTGCGCCGGCGCATCCTCCGGTCAGCACGGACGAATCGGCCGGCTCTACGCCCACAATCTGCACACTGGGAAAGGCACGCTTCAGCTCACGCCCCACACCCGAGATGTGGCCGCCGGTGCCAATGCCAGTGACGAAATAGTCGAAGCCCTCGGGAAAGTCGTCCATGATCTCGCGCGCCGTCGTACGGGCGTGCACCTCAGGGTTCGATGGGTTCACGAACTGACGCGGCATCCACGATCCGTCGATCTCGGCGAGTAGGGCCTTGGCCCGTTCAATGGCGCCCTTCATGCCCTTCTCGCGCGGCGTCAGCTCCAGCCGAGCGCCGTAGCTCTGCATCAGTCGCCGACGCTCGACAGACATCGATTCGGGCATGACGATGATCAGCCGATAGCCTTTCACGGCGGCCACAAAGGCCAGTCCCACGCCGGTGTTGCCAGACGTAGCCTCGATCAGCGTAGCGCCCGGGCGAATCAGTCCCTGCCGCTCGGCATCCTCGATCATGGCCAGCGCGATGCGGTCCTTGATGCTGCCCGCGGGGTTCTGTCGCTCCAGCTTCATCCACACCTCATGGTCGGGGAAGAGTCGTCCCAGCCGGACGTGTGGTGTGCCTCCGATGAGTCCTAAAATGTTGTCTGCTTTCATCTTTAGATGGAGTAATTGATCGGTTCTTCGAAGCCCTTCACGGTCTTGACCTTCACGTCGACCTTATTGTACACGAGCGAATAGGGGATCACGCTATGTGTCAGCCAAGCTCCACCGCCGATGGTCGAATCGTGGCCGATGACGGTCGATCCGCCGAGAATGGTGGCCCCGGAATAGATGACCACGTTGTCCTCCACCGTCGGGTGGCGCTTGACCTCGAGAGCTTCTTCTCTAAGTAGATGGCGCCGAGCGTGACGCCCTGATAGATCTTGACGTTGTTACCGATCTCGGTCGTCTCGCCGATGACGATGCCTGTGCCGTGATCCATGAAGAGGTTCTTACCAATCGTGGCGCCGGGATGGATGTCGATGCCGACCTTGGAGTGGGCGTATTCGGAGAAGATGCGCGGGATGAGGGGCACGCCGAGCGTGTAGAGCTCATGGGCGATGCGGTGAATGCTGAGGGCGAAGAAGCCGGGATAGGAGATGATGACTTCCTCGAGCGACTTGGCGGCGGGGTCGTTGCGCAGGTAGCAGGCGGCGTCTTTGTAGAGCCGTTCGCGCACACCACTGAGACGGCTGAAGAAGGCCTCGGTCTTCTCTTCGGCCTCCGGGTTGCCGATCAGGCGGGCAATGTTGGCGTGCAGCTTGATGGCTGCGTCCATCAGACCACTGCGCACGTTGATCATCTTCAACTCGTCGCACACGGGGAACATCCACGTGAAGAGCGAGCGGGCGATCGTCTCCAATTCGCTTTTGTCGAGTGGGATCCTGATCGGTTGCGGGGCAAAGTCGTCGATCAGTTCAAATATCTTTCGAAGCATGGGGAGAAAGGGGGGATTGTTGGGGGGAGTAGGAAAGGGTTAGAGGATGTAGGACGTAGCTCCTATCGTCTAAACACAGAGAAAGGGTGGAACCCTTGCGGGGAGCTCCACCCTTTCGTCACTTTGAGAACAAATGCACTTAAAAAGAGATCAAGCGATAGGTTACGAGGGGGCTTAGAGGTTCGGATTCACCTTGCTCCACTCAGCCACCGGAGGCAGCACGCCGAGGCCGATCACTTCGTCACGCATAGCGCAGAGGTGCTCGTAGCTCTTGGCCAGGTCTGCCATCTCCGACGGAGTGCCCTCCACCTTGCGGTAGGCGCAGCCGTCCTTGGTAATCTCCACCGGCATGGCCATCATAATGTGGTGGAATTCGTCGGTCGAAACGTACGTGCCAGCTGGCCAACGGAACGTCTCGCCGCCCATGGCTGCGCGGATCATTTCTACCGACACGTAGGCCGGGCTCTGGAATGAGGAGCGACCGCGAAGGTTGATGATGTTGGCGCCGCCCTTGATGACGCGCTGCTGCAGTGCCGCCCATTCTTCAGCGGGAAGTTTCGGGGTACCGATCAGGTCGGTCAGCGGGGTGCCGTCCACCTTAGCTGTGGATGCGAAAACGGCCATCTGCTCACCGTGTCCACCGAATGTGCTGCAGCCCGTTACGGCGCTCTGCGGCAGTTTGAAATATTTGGCCAGCTCGCTCTGCAAGCGGGTAGAGTCGAGGGCGGCCAGGGTGGTCACCTGCGAGGGCTTCAGGCCGGAGTAGATCAGGGTGATGAGACCCGTGATGTCGGCGGGGTTGAAGATGATGACTACGTGCTTGCAATCGGGGCAGTAAGCCTTGATGTCTTTGCCCAGCTGCTCGGCTACCTGCGCGTTGCCCTTGAGGAGGTCTTCGCGCGTCATGCCGGCCTTACGGGCGGCACCGCCAGAGGAGATTACATACTTGGCGTCCTTCAGCGCTTCAGCGGAATCGGTCGTGTACGTGAAGTTCATTCCCTCAAAACCGCAGTGGCGCATCTCTTCATACACGCCTTGCAGCGCAGGTTCATACACGTCTTGCAGGCAGATGTTGGGCGTCAGGCGCATCATCGCCGCAGTTTGTGCCATGTTGGAGCCGATCATGCCACCGGCACCAACGATTGTCAATTTTTCGTTCGTCAAAAATTCCATAGGATATATCGTTTAGGTGAGTAAACAGAGGAAAATCTTGTTCGCAACGGCGGCAAAAGTAGAAGAGATTCGGAAATACGGAAATATTTCCGTAATCAATTTCACCCCGAGGGCGAATCTGCCACAGGGCTTTTCACCCAGAAAAACGTGAATATCCTATCTCTCAATGATCGAAACAATAGAAACCCCTAAGATTCTGAGCTAACGTTGTCTCGGACAATGGTAACTCCTAATGTTTTTACCTAACGTTATGCGATAAAACAGTAAGTCAAAATTCTATGAGCTAATATTGTCCGAGACAATAGCAACCCTCAAAGTTTCGAGCTGATATTTCACGCACGAATAGTTGATCATAAAGTTATGAGTTAATATCGTCTAAATTAATCATAGCTCATAAGATTACGAGTTAATACAGTCAGAAACAATAGCAGATAATAAGGTAGAGAGTTAATGCTGTCTGAAGCAATAGCAACTTGTAATGCTTATGAGTTCACATTGATCGAAGCAATGGCGGATTATTCGATCCAGAATTGCTCAATGGATGAGTCAATAGGAGATGAAAGATGGGGGGTGAAACTTATTCTGAAGAAATTTGCCTTCACTCTACCCAAGGAATCTGCCGGCGCGGCTACTTTTGCGCCTTTCTATACTTATTTATATGCATCGACATCTGTCTGACAGCTTTACCTTCCGTCTCTGTCTGCTGATGGCTGTCACGGCCACTGCTGCAGTGCTGATGGCCAACCGACAGTGGCTGGCGGGTGCACTGTGTGCGACGGTGAGTCTCATTGCCGCTGTCCATACGGCGGCTCTCTACCGGCGCAATCTCCGTAAGATTGCCTTCATGTTTGATGCTGTCGATAATGACGACCTAACGTTCCACTTTTCCACTCGTCGCCAGTCGCCGGACGAGACGTTGCTCAACGAATCACTGAATCGCATGCTTGGCATTCTGCTGCAGGCTAAGGCCGACACGATGGAGCGGGAACGATATTACGAAACCATCCTGCGGGCTGCGGGTACAGGCATTGTGGTGGTCGACGAGAAAGGGTTTGTCTTACAATGCAATGAGGAGGCTCTCCGGCTGCTGGGGCTACCGCTCTTTACACATATTCGACAGCTGGAACGTATCGATCACGACCTGGCAGAAGGCTTCGCTAACCTTCGCGCTGGCGAACATTATGACATGGCCTTTAGTAACGAGCGCGGTGGAGTGCGTCTTTCGGTCCATGTTTCTAAGACCGTCTTGCGTGGGCGCAGCGCCCTGCTGGCGGCTATCAACGACATTCGCGGTGAAATGGAGGATACCGAGGTGGAGACTTGGGTGCGCCTCACACGCATCCTCACGCATGAGATCATGAATGCCGTCACACCCATTGCCTCTGTCAGCGACACACTCCGAGAGCGTTTTGGTCCAACTAACAGCGAATTGCGCGCGGGCCTCGAGACGATCTCTGAAACGGGCAAGGGGCTGATGAGTTTCGTGGAGTCGTACCGCCGCCTAACCCGCATCCCAGCCCCGCAGCCGACGCTCTTCTACGTACGCCGATTTTTAGATCGCACGTTGCGGTTGGCCCTCCCCGACGTTGCCGGCACCACAGATGGCAGCCCACATATCACAGTCGACATTGACATTCGCCCTGACGACCTCATCCTCTACGCAGATGAAAATCTGATTAGCCAGGTTATGCTCAATTTGTTGAGGAATGCCGTGCAGGCGATCGGGGCCGACCGCTCAGACGGCCGTATTCGCATCGTCGCCGCCTGCCGCGCGGACGATTCCGTCGAGATTGAGGTCTCGGACAACGGTGCGCCCATCCCGCCCGACGTGGCCGAACACATCTTCACGCCCTTCTTCACCACCAAAAGCGGAGGCTCGGGCATCGGCCTCTCCGTGGCGCGCCAGATCATGCGCCTCTCCGGCGGCGCCATCTCCCTCAAACGCCCCTCGCCCGACGGCCTGACCACCTTCCTGCTTCGCTTCCCCTGAGCCTCATTTCCTCTCGCAACCTCATTCATTCCTCAATCCTCCTTCTTATGATTCACTACCTCGTCCATCCTACGCCCCTCCGCCCCCTGCTCATTGTCGACAGCGGGCGCGGCATCTCCCAGATCGATTTCGTCACCGACGATCCACTCCCCCTCCCACCCGACGCTACGGAGCGCGTCACGCCACTACTGCAACGTGCAGTCACGCAGCTCACCGAATACTTCGCTGGCCGCCGCCGCGTCTTCGACCTCCCCCTCGACGAGCGCGGCACGCCCTTCCAACTCCGCGTCTGGGCGGCCCTCCGACGGATTCCCTATGGCGTCACCTGGTCGTATAAGCAACTGGCCGCCGAAGTGGGAAGCCCCCGGGGATTCCGAGCCGTCGGCATGGCCAATCACTGCAATCCGATCTCGATTGTCACCCCCTGCCATCGTGTGATCGGTGCCAATGGTACACTGGTCGGTTACGCGGGAGGAATTGACATCAAACGGGCGCTCTTGGACCTTGAAATGCGCTTCTCAGGCCGTCTTTCGCAGTCTTTATTCGCCGATGATTTGGAGAATAGTTGAGATCCTTTCGAAAAAATCTCGTTTCCCTCTTTGATTTTACAGAATATACACACTACATTGTCGGCCTAAACAATAGAAAAACTGACTTTCATGATTTCATATAGAGACAATTTCCAGGTCAAACACAACGATCTAAAACCTGAAAAGGGAAAGATCTTGATCTCCGAACCCTTCTTGCAGGACGCCTACTTTCAGCGCTCTGTCGTACTCTTAATCGAGCATGGAGGGGAAGGATCGATGGGTTTCGTTGTGAACAAGCAAACTGATTTAATCGTCAATGACTTCTTCCCTGAGCTCAAGGAGCGCCCCGTGATCCCCATATACTTGGGCGGCCCCGTCAGTCCAAACCACTTATTCTTCATCCACTCTTTGGGCATGGCTATCCCCGGTAGTGTGGAGATCGGTGAGGATTTGTATTTCGATGGCGACTTTGAAGTACTCAAGCATCACCTCAAAAGCGACAATTCGGCCTATGGGCAGGTGAAGTTTTTCTTGGGGTACTCCGGTTGGACGAAGGAGCAGCTGGATAGCGAGATTGTGTGCAATTCATGGCTGGTGGGGCATTCCTCCTGTCGCAGCTTGATCTTAGCGCGCGACGATTCGTTTTGGAATCATGTCGTGGAGCGATTAGGCCACCCGTATAGTACATGGATTAACTACCCCAAAAATCCGGAGATGAACTGATTCTCGGACCCTATCTCTCCGAACATTTCAGCATCAGACAGAAAAAAATGATGCGTTTATTCGGCATCACTATGCTCGGATAAACGCATCATAAGTTTCTATCGAAATAGAAATTTATTTTATAGGAGGAATGAAAAGTGACCCCGACAGGATTCAAACCTGTAACCTTCTGATCCGTAGTCAGATGCTCTATTCAGTTGAGCCACGGGGCCTTTGGGTTTTCTGTTATCGTTAACGGGCGCAAAGGTAAACTCGTTTCCGAAACCTCCAAATAATGCAACGCATTTTTTTCACTCCGAAGAGCTTCCAACAAGCCTTTACCTGGCGACGCGAGGGGGTGCTGAGACCTATTTCGAGGGCTTAATGCAGCGAAAGAGGCGGGCAAGAACATGCTGAGAACCAACGCTAAACGTCAACAGCACCTTCTCATTTCGCGAAGTGTCGCCACGTCAATGCGTCACTCCACGAAGCTCGGATTAAAAAGTAGGAAGCCTATGTTCAGGCCAACGTTAAAGTCATTCTTCGGGTAGCTGTAGCCGTTGGCGAAGAGGCTGACGGAGATGAATGGCAGATTCAGTACCAGAGCGGCCTCACCCATATAGCGGAAGGTTTCGACGGTCTTGCCGTAGCGCACGCGTTCGCCAGTGAAGGCGTCGGATGCGAGGGTGCGCTGGATGGGGTGAAAGGGAAGGAAGCCGTAACCTTCGAAGCGGAGGTGGAGCGATTTGCCGAGGGTGACGATGGGCATGACACCGATGGCTACGTATTGATTGGCGCGGAAACCTTCGTTGAAGGTGATCTTGCTGTGGGGCGTGGGCGTGAAGGCGGGCGCTTGGAGGACGGTGGCGGTGTAGTTGCTCAGCAGATTCTTGCTGGAGAGCACGGCCTCGCCCATCAGCCCGAGGCGGAAGCGACGGCTAAGAGGGATGTAATCCGTCCAGAGGCCTTTGACCTGGAGCCAGCTTTGGTATGGCTCACGGGTGTGCGGTGCGTCGGAGGGGGGAGTAGGTCTCGCGGCCGGCCACGTACTGCGCAAGAAGGTACTGGCGGCGTCCACCGGTGGGATATTGCTTGGCGTTAAGCGAGTTTCGCTCGATGCGTAGTGAACTCGCGAAGAGGTCGTGCCGACTGTTGTCGAAGGGCGAATCAGAGAAGGAGACGTCGCTGCGCTGATAGTAGTTGTCGCTCAGTTGGCCATAGCCGACGCCCAGCTCGGCTTTCGCTACGGAGAGGAAGGGCAGCCCGAACTTGAGCTTGACGTAACGCTCGCGCTGCTTGATGAAGGCCGGCAGCAGATCTTCGTAAAAGAGCGACTGGCCCTGCATGTACTTCCGATAGGAATAGACGGTTTGAAGCTGGAGGTAGGTGGGCAGGGCCGTAGGCAGGTAGGCGCGGCCGGAGACGGCGATGCCACTGAAGAGGTTACCCATCTGGAAGTCCGCGTGCAGTCGATGGCGCTACCGGAAAGGATCTGATAGTTCAGCCCGAGATAAAGTTGGTTGGCCTGATGCGACGAGATGTTGCCGCCGATGCTCACCTCCACCTCCTCATTGATACGGACGTCGAGATAGAGATCGAAATTGAGGTTCTTGCGGTTGTACACCGCCTGCGGAATGATCTCCTTTGATCTTCGAATTGGAGAGCATCTTGAAATAGGCGCGCTTGAACTCCTCCATCGAGAACTCCCCGTTGATATCACGGTGCAGCTGCTCCTCGACATAGCGCCGCTGCGCGCCCGTGACACCCGTGACGTAGATATTCTTGAACATCAGTTTGGGCAAGCTGGCGCGATAGGCGCGGCGCCGGGCATTGACCTCCGAGAGGGGGACACGCCGCGTGACGCGCTGACGGATGGAATCGATCATCCCCAGCGTGCGCCGATAGCCCTCATCCATCAGCTCCTTGGCGCGGGGAAAGTCGAGCAGGTTGACGTCCGGGAATTGGAACTGAATCATCATGCCGTCATCCTCCGAGATGTCGTATTCCGTGCCACGCATCACCATCGGCTCGATCTGCTTCATAAGGTCGGCAGACGGGTTGGGCGTACCGGCCACGGAGGAGCCGAAGATGAAGTCGGGGTTAAATTCGGCCTTGATGACATCCACAGGAAAGTTGTTATAGATGCCGCCGTCGAAGAGTGGGACGCCGTCTTTCCAAATCGGCTTGAAAAAGAAGGGGAACGTCATCGAGGCGCGCACCGCCTGGCTCAAATCGCCGTTGCGCCAGATGACTGCCTTCTTATGATAGATGTCGGAGCTGACGCAACGGAAGGGCACGAAAAGGTGGTCGAAATCCCAGCCCGACTTCGCCGTGGAGAGTGCATAGAGGGCCATAAACGCCTGATTCATCTGTATCGGGTTGATGAGGCTTTGCGGCAGCAGGTTGGGGATGATTTGGAGCGAGTCGGAGAGGTCGACGGCGAAGCGCATAAAGTCGGGCGAGGGGTCGGGCTGCTTGAAATAGTAGACATACTCGTCCTCCACGCGGCCAGACTGCCAGTATCCAAACTCGTCGGAAAGGAACAGCCGGAGCATCTCGTCGGGCGTATAGCCGATGGCGTAAAGGCTCCCGACGATGGCGCCAATGGACGTACCGGCGATGTAGTCAATGGGGATTTCGTTTTCCTCCAGGGCCTTGATCACGCCCAAGTGTGCGGCGCCCTTCGCCCCGCCGCCGCTCAGCACGAGGCCCACCGTTTGCTCTTGCGCCGCGCTGTGTACGGGCGTCAGCGCCGCCAGCATCAGCAGGGCGGCCTGCATGAGTTTCTTCATTCTATACATATATAATAGGTATGCAGCGGCCCCGTGGCGGGCCAGTTTGGATAGAGCGGGCCATCGACCATAGCCCTTTATTCGTCAATCTATTTTCGGGGGAACCCGTATGCGCTAACATACAGCCCTACTTTTTTCTGGGTGGCGCTGAAACCTCAGGGTTCAGCCCTACTTTTTTTCTGGGGAGCGCAAAACCCTCAGGGTTCAGCCCTACTTTATTTCAAGAAGCACAAAACCCTCAGGGTTCAGCCCTACTTTTTTTCAAGGAGCGCAAAACCCTCAGGGTCCAGCCCTACTTTTTTTCAAGTGACACAAAACCCTCAGGGGCCAGCCCTACTTTTTTTCTGGGTGACGCAAAACCCTCAGGGTTCAGCCCTACTTTTTTTCAAGTGACGCAAAACCCTCAGGGGCCAGCCCTTCTTTTTTTCAAGGAGCGCAAAACCCTCAGGGTTCAGCCCTACTTTTTTTCAAGCGACACAAAACCCTCAGGGTCCAGCCCTTCTTTTTTTCAAGGAGCGCAAAACCCTCAGGGTTCAGCCCTACTTTATTTCAAGTGACACAAAACCCTCAGAGTTCAGCCCTACTTTTTTTCTGGGTGACGCAAAACCCTCAGGGTTCAGCCCTACTTCTTTTATAGGAGAGACACGGCTCCCCGGACACCCTCTCCATAGGGTGCGATCGGGCGCATCACACACCTCGATCGGATAAGGATCAAAAAAAGGCCGCCGCCGGATCACGAATGATCGGACGGACGGCCTGTGTTTCCCTTTCTTCCCAATCCGGAGAAACAAGAATCGCTCTTTAGCTCACCGAGCTCACCAACTCAGCGCCGGGCTTGAACTTGATGACCTTGCGAGCGGGGATCTCAATGACCTCTTTAGTCCGAGGGTTGACCCCTTTGCGTGCGGATTTCTCCACGACGGTAAAGGATCCAAAGCCGAGGATCGAGATCTTTTCGCCTTTTTCCATCTCGCTCAGGATGGTTTCCACCATCGCGTCCACAGCCTTTTTCCCGTCGGCTTTGCTCAGTCCAGCCTTCGCCGATACGGCGTCAATGAATTCTGTCTTGTTCATAATATTGCAATTAAAAAAATAGTAATGTATCGTACTCTGTAGAAGCATCAATGCGTTTATACTCACGCGGATTGCGGCGCCAAATATAGAGGCATAAATTAGAATGGACATTCGGGGTTGCTTTTTCGCAGCATGCGGCTGTGGCACCCGGACAGTCGTTTGGGCACCCTTTTTGCGCAACCCCGCACGGGTCAAAAGGCAAACAGCTTCTTGCCGTATTTTTGCCCCGCAACAGAAACCCCGTACATAGAAACAATGATGCAAAACAGATTTTCCAATACGATGCAAATGCCGCCCGTCACGCAGAACTTGATCCTCATCAACGCCCTCTGCTGGCTGGCGAGTTTAGTCTTACCTCGATTCGGCATCGACCTCATCGAGCTGGGCGGGCTGCACTTCCCGGGCACACACACCTTCCACTGGTTCCAGCCCCTGACCTACATGTTCCTGCACGACACACACTCCATCGGGCACCTTTTCTTCAACATGTTCGCCGTCTTCATGTTTGGGCGCGTGCTGGAGATGACTTGGGGGCCGCGGCGCTTCCTCTTCTACTACCTCGCCACGGGGGTCGGCGCGGCGCTGGTGCAGGAGCTGACGTGGCTTTACACCGTCTCCAGCTATGCGGCCGGCAACGGACTCAGCATCATGCAGCTGGTGGCCCTCGATCCGGCCGTGAGCATGCTTGTCACCATCGGCGCCTCGGGGGCCGTCTTCGGCGTGCTGCTGGCCTTCGGAATGCTCTTCCCGAACGCACCGCTCTACGTCATGTTCGTACCGATCCCCATCAAGCCAAATACTTCGTGGTCATCTACGGCCTGATCGAACTCTTCATGGGGGTGGCCAACTTCACGAACGACAATGTGGCGCACTTCGCTCACCTGGGCGGCATGCTCTTCGGCCTGATCCTGATCCTTTATTGGCGTAAGAAAGACAAAGACCATGGACGAGTTTCTTACTAAGCTCCGTCGCTCGTACGAGGCCGGAAGCCTGCTCACGAAGCTGCTATATATCAATGTAGGGGTGTTCGTCGTCGTACGTGTGGCACTCATCGCGCTGCGGCTATTCAACTTAGAGGGCACGCCGCTGCTGGCCATGTTCCAAACGCCGTCGAACATCGGGCTGCTCCTCCTCCGACCGTGGACGGTGGTGACGTACATGTTCCTACACGTCGACGTCTTCCATCTGCTTTTCAATATGCTTTGGCTGTACACCTTCGGGCGCATCTTCCTGCTCTTCCTTGACGGGCGTCGGCTGGTGGGCGTCTACCTCACGGGCGGCATCGCTGGGGCTGTGCTCTATGTGGCCGCTTACGCCTTCTTCCCCTACTTCCGCAGCATGGGCCAGACGAGCTACCTAATGGGCGCCTCGGCCTCGGTGATGGCCATCGTCTTTGCCGTCTCGTTCTACCGCAAGGATTACACGGTCAACCTCCTGTTCATCGGGCAGATCAAAGCTCCTCTACTTGGCGCTGGGCGTCTTTGCCATCGACTTCTTTTCGATCACATCGAGCAACGCGGGTGGACATATCGCCCACATCGGCGGTGCCCTCTGGGGCTTCACCTTCGCCAGCGCCCTGCAACGTGGACGCGACCTCACGGCTCCCATCAACCGTATCCTGGACCGTCTGGCCAACCTCAAGAAGCAGCGCGAGCCGCAGATGAAAGCGACCCCCGGCGGACGCGCAGAGAGCGACGAGGCCTATCGCGAGCGTAAGCGTCGTGAGGCCGATACGCTCGACGAGATCCTCGACAAACTGCGTCGGTCGGGCTACGAGAGCCTCTCGGCCGACGAGAAAAAGACGCTCTTCGACGCCAGTCGGGCGCAAGGCGGAGGGGGAGACCGCACACCATGAAACGGAAACCCTCACGCATCGGCGCCACCACGCTCAACGCCATCCACATCCCCGCCATCCTGCTCTTCCTGGCCTCGGCCTACGGCGGGTTTGTCCCCCCCCGGAGCGTGGGCTGGCCTTCACCTACCTCGGGCTGGCCTTCCCACTCATCTTGCTGCTCAACATCGTCCTCCTGCTGGTGCGCCTCGTGCGGCGTGATCGCGCGTTTACGATTGTCGTGATCGTCATGCTACTCATCTGTCGGCGCTCCATCGAATACTATTCGCCGCTCCATTTCTTCCGCCCTGAACCGCCGACGGAGCACACGCTCAAAGTGCTCACCTACAACGTCCGCTGCTTCGGCTATAAGGACCACACGACCGACAATCCGAACGAGATCATCCGCTACATCGCCGCCTCGGACGCTGACGTGGTCTGCCTACAGGAGTACCTCGAGGGCGACGCCGAAAACATCCTCACGGCCGGTAAGGTGGCCCGCGCGCTGAGCATGTACCCCTACCATTATTACCGCCCGCTGGTCTATTATCGCCACTACTCCACGGGGCTGGCCATCTTCTCCAAATACCCCATCCTCAGCTCGCGCAAGGTGCGTTACGACAGCACCTTCAACGGCTCCACAATCCACGAGATCGACGTCAACGGCCATCGTGTGACGGTGGTCAACAACCACCTCGAGTCCTTCAAGCTGACCCAAGAGGATCGCTCGCGCTACACGGATTTTATCCGCAACGCCAACGCCTCGACCCTCAGCCGCGTGGAGGACATCTTCCGCACCAAAGGTGGGGCAGGCCTTCCGCATCCGCGCTGAGCAGGCACGTATCGTGGCCGAGGAGGTGGGCGAAATGCCCAGTGGCAGCCTGATCATCTGTGGCGACTTCAACGACACGCCTCTCTCCTACACCTACCGCACCGTCTGCGGCCCCTTGGGCGACGCCTACGCCGAGTCGGGCATCGGGCCGGGCATCAGCTACAACCGCAGCATCTTCCGCTTCCGCATCGACCACATCCTCCACTCGGCGGACATGAAGGCCTACAGCGCCACGGTGGACACACGCATCCGCCTTTCGGATCATTACCCCGTCTGGTGCATCCTGAAGCTGGGATCACAGAACTAACGCCGCCCCCGGAGGCCGTTAAAAGGCTGGCAGGCGGCCTGACAAACCTATCGGAGACTTCGGTGACGGTGGCAGGCCGCCTGACAGGACTATCGGAGACTCCGGTGATGGTGGCAGGCCGCCTGACAGGGCTACCGAAGACTCCGGTGATGGTGGCAGGCCGCCTGCCAGAGCCACCGAACATTCCGGCGATGTTGGCAGGCCGCCTGCCGGGGTATCGGATCCGGTTTCAAGGTTAGAAGCATGGAGGCGAAGGGGGCGATCTCTTCGCGTCAAGCTCATCGTAGGAGCCCCCACACCCACAGGCCGGGCATTCTCCCCCACACGCACAAACACAAAAGACTACGCGCAACGGGTACTCCCCCACTGAGAAGCTGTTTTGAATTTATTGGATGATTGTTTTATGGAGCTGTTTTGGCGGATCTTTCTCTTTTCTGTTTCGGGTCTATCGGGGCCTGTTTCTGCCCTTTTGTTCCATCATTAATCCTCACATAGCTTGCTATGCTCGTCTAATGATAAAACAAAATCAGGCTTAAGGGTCAAATATGTTCCTGCGGGGGTGCAATAACACACTGTGAGTCCTATTAAGGGTCAAGAATGTTCCTGTGATGGTTCAACTTCCCTTTATAGAAGAGGGATTGTAGGATATTATAATACTCTGAATAAGTCGTTGTTTTTCTCCCGGGAGATTCCACGATGTAAACGCAATTTCGTCTTCAGCGAAGCGTTGAGCGATTCCAGTGCATTATTGGTATTTGGTAGGCCCAATTCCGGAAAACTTTGGTAGGTATAGAGGACATCTAGTGTCTGGTCAAGCCAAAAATAAGCAGCCCTTAAACGCCGATGGGTATAAATGAAAGACACCCCATTTTCCGAGTATGTTTTCTCCTCCAAGTATGCCCTCCACTGCTTATGCCATTGCGATAGCATCTCTGTGAACTGCTTTTTATCGGAATGTGTGACCTGCAGGCTAATCTCCTTCAAAGCGATAGAAGCAGGATGTTTTGGATGATTGGTGAGCAGCTGTCTGATGCGCTGCACTTGATGGAACTGACAGTACTGGTAAGGGATTGGTTCCAAGGCTTTTTTCAGTCCAGATAGTCCATCAGAAATAACCCCGTTCACTTGGATCCCCTGTCCTTTGAGGTAGGCTATCCCCGCGAGGTAATCCTCTATACGTTCCTTTCGATAAATGAAGCTGAAATAGAGAATGCGATGGGTGGCGGCATCCATGAAAAGTACTATGCCAAAGTTTCGACCCCAGTATGTGGTATCCATTTGTAGTGCCACACTTCCGAGGTGTTATAGAGGTAGACCGGAGAGGGAAACCTTTCATCCTACGCTTTACTGTAGAACAGGATATTCCTAATCGTTCTGCGATCTGTGCGATGGTATACGTGCCTTCAGCATAGTACCGATAAACCGCTGAGGGATCCACACGCGAACGACCACTGAAGTAGTGTCTACAGCTATGGCAGAGCCAATAAGATGCACCATTGCGTGTGCCCTTGCGAATCACCTCTTTCGACCCACAACGGGGGCACTTTTTTTCGAGTTTGTTCTCTCATAATACTATAAGATACTACATATACATGACTCACAGTGTGTTATTGCACCCCCGCAGGAACATATTTGACCCTTAAGCCCAAAATCATCAGAAACATACTCCCGATAGCCTCCGAAATAAATTCAAAACAGCTTCTGAGAGGAGTTATGTCCGTTGCGCGCAGTCTTTTTTTCTGGGGGGGGCCTTCTCTAAGGGCTTACACCTTGAAGGCCGACTTGCACCAGGAGACGAGTCCGCAGGTGTCGCAATGAGGCTTGCGGGCCGTGCAGACGTAACGCCCGTGGAGGATGAGCCAATGGTGGGCCTTGGCGATGAGCCGTTCGGGGATGTGGCGGATAAGCTCCTTTCGGTGGCCAGCGGCGTGCGACTGTTCGTGGTCAGGCCAATGCGATTGGCCACGCGGAAGACGTGCGTATCGACGGCCATGCGCGCTTGATGAAAGACGACGGAGGTGACCACGTTGGCCGTCTTGCGACCCACGCCGGGGAGCTTCATCAGCTCCTCGACGCTCTCCGGGATGCGCCCGCCGAAGTCGGTCGTCAGCATGCGGGCGGCGCCGACCAGGTGCTTCGCTTTGTTGTTCGGATAGGAGACGCTGCGGATGTACTCAAAGACGGCTTCAGGCGTGGCCTCGGCCATCACCTCGGCCGTCGGGTAGGCCTCGAAGAGCGCCGGTGTGACGAGGTTCACACGCTTGTCGGTGCATTGCGCGGAGAGGATCACGGCGACGAGCAACTGGAAGGGATCCTCGTAATGCAGCTCCGTTTCGGCCACCGGCATGTGCTCCTCAAACCAAGCGATGACGCCGCGGTAACGCTCCTTCTTGGTCATTCGGCCACGGCGAACTGGCGGAGGAAGCGCAGGTCGTTCTCGAAGAAGAGGCGGATGTCGTTGATGCGATACTTGAGCATGGCAATGCGCTCGATGCCCATACCGAGGGCGAAACCGGAGTGCGTGTGGCTGTCGATGCCGCAGCTCTCGAGCACGTTCGGGTCGACCATGCCGCAGCCGAGTATCTCGACCCAGCCCGTGTGCTTGCAGATGTTGCAGCCCTTGCCGCCGCAGATGTGGCAGGTGATGTCCATCTCGGCCGAGGGTTCGGTGAAGGGGAAGTAAGAGGGCCTGAGACGGATCTCGGTGCCGGCGCCGAAGAGTTCGCGGGCGAAGAAGAGGAGCACCTGCTTGAGGTCGGCAAAGGAGACTTGGCGGTCGACATAGAGCGCCTCAACCTGATGGAAGAAGCAGTGCGCGCGGGCCGATACGGCCTCGTTGCGATAGACGCGTCCGGGGCAGATGATGCGCACGGGCGGCTGCTGGCGCTCCATGACGCGCACCTGCACGGAGGAGGTGTGGGTGCGGAGCAAGACGTCGGGGTGGTGCTGGATGAAGAAGGTGTCCTGCATGTCGCGTGCGGGGTGATCCTCGGCGAAGTTGAGGGCGGAGAAGACGTGCCAGTCGTCCTCCACCTCGGGCCCTTCGGCGATGCTGAAACCGAGGCGGGCGAAGATGTCGCAGATCTCGCCGCGGACGATGGAGAGCGGGTGGCGGGTGCCGAGGGCGATGGGGTAAGCCGTGCGGGTGAGGTCGACCACGTCGGTGCTATCGTTGGCGGCGTCGAAGCACGTCTTCAGCTCGTTGATCTTGTTTTGGGCCGACTCCTTGAGCTCATTAAGGTACTTGCCGACCTGCGTTTGCTCTCCGCGGCCACGTTGCGGAAGTCGCCCATCAGGGCGTTGATTTCGCCTTTCTTACTGAGGTATTTGATGCGTAACGCCTCGAGTTCTTCGGCGTTTTGGGCTTGGAGGTTTTCCACCTCAGCAAGCAGTGCTTTGATTCGTTCGATCATAATTCTGTTATGCGTAAAGGGCGGGGGCACTATTTGGCCGTCATGCGGAATTGCTTCGGCGTCTTGCCCGTGGCCCGTTTGAAGTATTGGGTGAAGAAGGAGGGATTGGGGAAATTCAGTTCGGTGGAGATCTGTTGCACGGTCTGCGGCGAGGTCAGGAGCATGCGTTTGATGTGTCGGATAATGAAATCGTCGATCCACTCAGCGGCCGTCTTTTGCGATACGCTCTTGACCAGATGAGCCAAATGTTTGGACGAGATATTGAGCTTTTTGGAGTAGAAATCCACACGCCGCTCGGACATGTAATTGTCGGAGACGAGGCGGATGAACCGGTGGAAGATGCGCTCCTTATACGTGTCTTCACGCCCCTTGACGCGCTGGCTCTTTTGATAGATGGCGGCCACTTCGCAGCCGAGCACCATCATCAGTTGGCGGGTCACCTCGAGGCGATACGGGAAGAGCCTGCGGGAGTAGCTCAGGCGGATGTATTCGAAGCAGGTCATGAGGATGTCACGCTCGCGCGGGCGGATCGGCACGCAGGGCGTCTCGCGGATCAGGAGGTATAGTTCCGACATGGATTTGACGGGCAGATTGCGCACCGAACCGATGTCGCCAGCCAGCACGAGGCAATCCATATCGGCGCTGCGATCGACGGTCTGCACCAACATGCCCGGGAAGACGATGCACAGATCGTCGGCCTTCACGGGGATGTCTCTGCCGTCCAGTTTCAGCCGGAAGCTACCCCTGCGGCATAGGGCGATGCAGCCCGATTTCATTAGGGCAGGCACCTGCTCGATGTTTAGCGTATTGCTTTCGTTTCCTTCAAAGTGGAAGAGTTTCAGCAGCATTTCCTGCTCCGAGGCCTCGGGGTCGTCGACGAAGTATCGAATGTTCAAATTGTTTGTTTCCATATAAATAGAACGTTTTGCCTAATGCGTGCGCAAAAGTAGGACGATCCGCCGTATCTCAAAGAGGAAAAAGGGAATAGAATGCATGCCTCCGTCCGTATCCGGGGAACAAACGATGGCTGCGGAGGGCCTTGGGGTGTTCGTTTTAGAACGATTCGTGCGACGCGGCAGCCCGTCATCAGCCCCGAAAGCCCCGGCGACACTGTCGCCAGCGTTACCACACCCCATGATAGCCCCGGCGACACTGTCGCCAGCACCACCACACCCCATGATAGCCTCGGCGACACTGTCGCCAGCACCACCACACCCCATGATAGCCCCGGCGACACTGTCGCCAGCACCACCACACCCCATGATAGCCTCGGCGACACTGTCGCCGGCATCACCACACCCCATGATAGCCCCGGCGACACTGTCGCCAGCATTACCACACCCCATGATAGCCCCGGCGACACTGTCGCCAGCACCACCACACCCCATGATAGCCTCGGCGACACTGTCGCCGGCATCACCACACCCCATGATAGCCCCGGCGACACTGTCGCCGGCATCACCACACCCCATGATAGCCCCGGCGACACTGTCGCCAGCACCACCACACCACATGATAGCCCCGGCAGAATGTCTGCCGACACCACCACACCCCATGATAGCCCCGGCAGAATGTCTGCCGACACCACCACACCCCATGATAGCCTCGGCAGAATGTCTGCCGACACCACCACACCCCATGATAGCCCCGGCAGAATGTCTGCCGGCATGACCACACCCCATGATAGTCCCGGCAGAATGTCTGCCGACACCACCACACCCCATGATAGTCCCGGCAGAATGTCTGCCGCCTCCCCCACCCGTCTTTGCGCATTCTCCTACTTTCGCCCCGCTTTTTTCATCCCCTCACTCACGTCAAACCATTCATTCATGAAGCGAGCTATTGCCCTCACCTACTCCCTCGTCGTGGCCACGATGGCCACGGCCACGTGGATCGAACATCTGCGCGGAACTGAATTTGTCGCCCGGCACCTCTATGGCGCCTGGTGGTTCACGCTGCTCTGGACCCTACTGGCGGCCTTGGGCGTGGCGTGGATCGTGAAGCGACGCGTCAGGCGGTGGAGCACGCTGCTGGTGCACGCCGCCTTCGTCGTCATCCTCCTCGGCGCCCTGCTGACGCACCTGACGGCCTCGCGCGGCATCGTCCACCTCCGACAGGGCACAACTGTCGACACCTACCTGGCCGAACGGCCCGACGGCTCCACCGAGGAGCGGAGGTTGCCCTTCCGCATCACCCTCGACAGCTTCCGCGTCCACTACCACGCCGGAACGACGGCCGAGCGCGACTATACGTCCCACTTCACCGTCAGCGACGGCCAGACCGTCCTCCGCGGCGAAACGGCGATGAACCGCATCTTCACCTTCCGCTCCGTCCGGCTCTATCAGAACGCTTACGACCCCGACATGGCCGGCAGTTACCTGGCCGTCAACACCGATCCCTACGGCATTCCCGTCACTTACACCGGCTACGGACTGCTCTTCGCCGCCCTCGTCGGACTGCTCATCGATCCGCGCGGCACCTTCCGCCGACTGCTCTCCGACGCCCGCCTGCGCCGCGGGGCCTTCCTTGTGCTCGTCCTCCTATCCATCGGGCGTGAGGCGTCGGCCGACCCCCTGATCGTGCCCCGCGAGACGGCCGACCGCTTCGGGCGCCTGCACCTCCTTTATAGCGATCGCATCGCCCCGGTGCAGACCTTCGCCATCGACTTCACGAAGAAGCTCTACGGCCGCGCCTCGTATCGCGGACTGACGGCCGAGCAGGTGCTGATGGGGCGCCTCTTCGACCCGCGCGGATGGGACAAGGAGCCGATGATCCGCGTCAAGGATGCCGCCCTGCGCCGTCAGCTGCGCCTGCCGCGCTACGCGTCCGTCAACCATTTCTTCTCGCCCGACCGGGGTTACATCCTCGGGACTTACCTGATGGAATACGAGCAGGGGCAGCGCGACGCCTTCCACACGGCCTGCGTGGACATGGACGCCAAGATCCGCCTCATCATGTCCCTACGCGACGGATCGGCGCTGGCGCTCTTTCCCCATGCCGACGTCTACGGCGCCGTCCGCTGGCGTCACCCGGCCACGCCCCTCTCCCCCCGGCGAGTTGCCCCGCATGGATGCGCTCTTCCTGCGCAGCTACCTCAGCCTGCTCCGCGAGCCGATCATCAAGGCCGACTATGCCACCGCCAACACGCTGATCGATAAGCTCGACAAATACCAACGCCTGCACGCCGGCGGCACCCTGCCCTCGCCCACGGCCGAGCGCGCCGAACGCCTCACGAACGCCATCCCCTTCGCCACGGTGCTCTTCATCGTCAACCTCACCGTCGGCCTCTTGGCGCTGCTTTACACCATCCGCCGACTCGTCCGCCAGCACGACGCGCCGCGCACCGATCGCCTCGTCCGACGCGCCACGCTCGGCCTGCTCCTCCTCTCCTTCGCCGCGCTGACCCTCTGCGAGGTGCTCCGCTGGATCGTGGCCGGCCGCGCGCCCGTGGCCAACGGTTACGAGACGATGCTGCTCATCGCCTGGTTCACCCTCCTCTTCGCCTTCGTGGCCGGACGCCGCTTCCCCATCGCCCTCCCCTTCGGCGCGCTCATCTCCGGCTTCTTTCTTCTGGTCAGCCACCTGGCCCTGATGGATCCGCGCATCACGCCCCTCATGCCCGTCCTCGGTTCGCCGCTGCTCAGCCTGCATGTCTCCGTCATTATGATGGCTTACGCGCTGCTTAGCCTCACCTTCATCTGCGCCCTCACCGCCCTCCTGCTGGCCGCCATCGGCCGCCGCGATCCGGAGCGCACGGCCGAGCGTATGGATGCGCTGCGCCTCCTCTCGCTCCTCTTCCTCTACCCCGCGCTCGTCACGCTCGGCGTCGGCATCTTCGTCGGCGCCATCTGGGCTAACGTCTCGTGGGGCACGTATTGAGCTGGGGACCCGAAGGAGACGTGGGCCTTGATCACGTTTATGGTCTACGCCGTCGTCATCCACACCCACACTTTGGCCTGCCTTCCGTCGCCCGATGGCCTATCACGTCTACCTCCTCCCTCCTTCCTCACGCTGCTGATGACCTACTTCGGCGTCAACTACCCTGCTCGGCGGCATGCATTCCTACGCATAGACGGGCTGCGGCCGCCCAGCGATTTGGTCGGGTGCGCAAAAAAAGCCGGGTACACGATGGGATCCGATCCCAATCATGTACCCGGCGTGCTGGGGGCTGACCGATGTGGCCGCCCCCTAATGACCGATTCAGAATTACTTGGCCTTGAGGTTCTCCCCGCCCTCCTTGACAATGCTGCGATAGTATTCCTCGTCGTAACCGGGCCAATCCGGAGCGGCAGGCAGGCCGTACGGGTTACGCTTGAAGTGGCCATTCTCCTCCTTCTTCACGTTGCCGTCGATATACTTCACCAGGAGGTATTCGCCCAGCTCCTTCCAGCGTGCAGTAGCAGACTCGGCCGTGGTGGTGCTGAACCAAGTCAGGAAGCGACGCGCCTCCTCGGGGCTCTTTTCGTAGAGCGTCTGAGCCGCCTTGTCGATGGCCGGGATACGATCGCGATAGCCATCCTCCAGCTCCGACTGCACCTTGCGGATGTCCTTAATCATGAAGCTGTACTTGTGGTAGGCCATGTTCGCCACCCAGTTGTGGATCCAGAAGGCCGACGTCCACGAGAAGGTCAGCAGGTCGCCGTTGCCCTCGCGATAGCACTCCGGCACAGCCAGCGTGGAGGAGTAAACGGGCGTGAAGACGGCCGTGTTGGCGTCGTCGACACCGAACCAGAGGATACCGCCGATCTCGTCCGGCAGCCAGTTGCGCATCTGCGGCACGATCACGAAGCCCGTCTGCTGCGTAGCGATGGCGCGTTCGTGGAGGTACTTCTGACCGTCGACGGTGAAGTTCATCGGGCGCCAGCGATAAGGCACCTTGTACGCACCCGATCCGGGCTCCTCGACCATGTCCATGCTCGTGCCCTCGTAGTGATCACGCATGGCGTTCTGCACGTCTTGTACAGAGATCTTACGCGTGGGGCGGACGTAGAGCGGCATCGGCTCCTTCGAGGCGTCGCCACGGACGAACTGTTCGTACTTGCTCATGTCCGTGAACTTGCGGAAGAAGGCCCACACGCGAGCCTCGCAGGCACGCAGGCCGTCAAATCCGTAGGGGCAATAGGCGTTGACGAAGCTGAAATCCTTGTCGGCGCCTTGAAATAGCCCTTCTCGCGGGCGAAGGAGACGATGTCCGGCGAGTACATGCAGTTCTCCTTGTCGCCGAACGGGATGTGGTGGATACGCGCCTGATTGGCGTGGGCCGAGATGCAGTCGTCCGGGATGCGGATAGCCACCCATACGGCGCCCTTGCGGCCGGGTCCCTTGCCGATCATTTCCATGATCCATGCCTCGTTCTTGTCGGCGATGGTGAACGATTCGCCGCTACTGTAATAGCCGTGCGCAGCCACAAGGTCGGTCATCACCTTGATCGCCTCGCGAGCTGAGCGCGAGCGCTGGAGGGCGATGTAGATCAGGCTGCCGTAATCCATGATGCCGGTCGTGTCCACCAGCTCGTGGCGCCCGCCGAAGGTGCTCTCGGTGATGGCCACCTGGTGCTCATTCATGTTGCCCACGACGGAGTACGTCCGTTCCACCTGCGGGATGCGCCCGAGCGGTTTGCCCGTGTCCCACTCCACCACGTCGAGCATAGCGCCCTTCGGGTGTGTCGCTGCCGGCCAACGATACATCACGCCGTACAGCGTGTGCGAGTCGGCCGCATAACTGATAATCACTGATCCGTCAACGGATGCTTTCTTGCCCACGATCAAGTCGGTGCAAGCCTCGGCCTTCGTCCCGCCCATAGCCAGGAGCAATGCGGCCGCTAATGCGATAGCATACTTCTTCATACGATACTGTTTGATGTTTCTCTATTGTGTAAATAAATCTTGTGGCCAAAGGTAGAAGCTGTTTTGAATTTCGTCGGGTGGTTCGGGTGCGTCGCATGTGTCGTACACCTATCCAAAAGCACTTTCAAGTACCGAGACATGTACGGTTCGCCTATCGAAAAGCTCGCTTTAACGGCCAAAGTACCCTCAGAAAGGCTTGCAGAGGTGTTGCAAACGCCAAAGCAAATGCTGCGAGACTTGCGGGACTCCTGCAAACACCAAAAAGTTTCCGAGAGACTTGCGGAACCCCTGCAAACACCAAAAGTTTCTCGAGGCACTTGCGGGACTCCCGCAAACGCCAAAAGTTTCCCGCGAGACTTGCGGGACTCCCGCAAACGCCAAAAAGTTTTCCGAGAGACTTGCGGGACTCCCGCAAACACCAAAAAGTTTCTCGAGAGACTTGCGGGACTCCCGCAAACGCCAAAAAGTTTCTCGAGAGACTTGCGGGACTCCCGCAAACGCCAAAAAGTTTTCCGAGAGGCTTGCGGGACTCCCGCAAACACCAAAAAGTTTTCCGAGGCACTTGCGGGACTCCCGCAAACACCAAGGCAAAAAGAGAGCGTGCGGCGGGTCTTGTTTTCCCGTGCACGCTCTCTGCTATGCGTCTACTTTATGGATGGATGGAGCCGGTTACTTGGCGATCTTCTCAAGCCATTTCAACATGCCGAGCATGACGAACATGGAGATGAGGCAGATGGTCAGGAAGACGGTCCAGCACTGCCAGATGGGCATCTTGTTATACATCAGCGGACCGATCCAGAGGAAGAGGTTGCCAATGGCGGTGGCGCCGAGCCAGAGGCCTTGACAGAGGCCTTGCAGATGTTTCGGAGCGACTTTCGAGACGAACGAGAGGCCCAGCGGCGAGATGAATAGCTCGGCCACAGTGAGGAAGAAGTAAAGCACGATCAGCACCCAAGGGCCGGCTTTGATGGCCGACTGTTTGGCGTCAGACATCTCCTTGAAGTCGGCACCCGAGGGGTAGCCCTGCATGAAGGAGAAGATGGCCAGGAAGAGGAAGGCCAGGCCGGCGATACCCATACCGATAGCGATCTTGCGGGGGGTCGAGATCTCGCGGCCGCGCTTGCTGAGGGCGCCGAAGATGAGCATGACAATGGGCGTGAGTGTGATGACGAAGAAGGGGTTGACGGCCTGCCAAATCTCCGGGGCGAGGTTGTCGGTCTGGACGAAGTCGCGGGCGAAGAGGGAGAGCGATTGGCCGTTCTGGTGGAAGGAGAGCCAGAAGAAAATGACGATACCTAAGACGGCAAAGAGGGCGTACATGCGGCGCTTGATCTCGCCCGCCATCTCGGCCCGCTCTTCCGGGGTGTAATCCTCCACGACCTGCTTCTCTTTCTTGGCGGGCACGGGGAATATCTTCTGGTTGACCATGAAAATGATGAGCGAAATGAGCATGGCGGCCACGGAGGCGATGAAGGAATAGTGGATGCCAGTGTTGAAGATGTCGAGGTAGCTCTCGCAGAAGGCACGAATGGAATCGGGTGAATTGGCGTCTACCGTGCCGCCGACTTTACCGATCAGCCCGAGCAGATTCTTCATCGGATCGCCCACCATGGAGGCACCTTCTAAGATGTACTGGTGGCAGGCGGCGGGCAGGGCAGCATTGTAGATCAGGCCGTGCGTGTTGAGCCACCACTCGCGCAGCAAGGGGGCCACGAAGGGTGCGATGAGTCCGCCGACATTGATAAAGACGTAGAAGATCTGGAAGCCTGAGTCGCGTTTGCCTTGCACGCGGCGATAAGCCTCGGGGCCTTGGGCCAGGGCTTCGGCCTCGAAGTTGTCGTACATCTGTCCGACGATGGCTTGCAGGTTGCCCTTGAAGAGGCCATTACCGAAGGCGATGAGCAGCAGGGCGAAGCAGGTCAGGGGCAGCAGCCAACCGATGTTGCCTTGGGTGGAGAGGATGGGGATGGAGAGGATGATGTAGCCGGTGGCCATGATGATGAGGCCGGAGCGGATGACGGCTTTATAGTTCTGGGTGCGATCGGCAATGATGCCGCCCACGAGGCTAAGCACATAGATGCCGCAATAGAAGACGGAGTAGATGATGGCACTGGCCTCGTCGCTCAGTCCGAATTTGGAGCAGAGGAAGAGCACCAGCACGGCATTCATGATGTAATACCCGAAGCGTTCGCCCATGTTGGAGAGGGCGGCAGGGATGAGTCCCTTGGGATGGTCTTTGAACATAAGAATCAGTTTTTTAGTCGGTAATGTATGGATGAGTAGTTATTGAATGATCTGCTTGATGGCGCCCGTTTCGGGGTAGAAGATGACCTTGATCGGCGCCTTTCGGTCTTCAAACATGACGGGCGCCAGGGCCTCGTGCGAGCCGAACTGCACCACTTGCACCTCGCCACGATAGAGCTGTTTGTCGCCCATTTCGATCCGCGCGTCGGCCTTGCCGGGCACATTATAGATGATGCCTTTCATGGCCTTTTCCTTCTTCTCGGCCTCTTTGGGGTCGAGGGCAGGAGCGCGGTTGATGGCGTGGAGGCTGAGGTAGATGGGGGGTGCCGCCAAGGTCGTCGGGGTCAAGGAGGCCGAGCTTCTCGGAGAAGCGGAAGAGGACTTCGCGATCGAGGTCGTCGTCGGGCACGATGCGGGTTTCATGGAAGGTAGTCTTGCGATGCTTTTCGCCGACGAAGAGGGCGGTCAGGGCCTGCTCCTGGTCGGTGAGTTGCTGGAGGACGATCTTCATGGCCTCGCCGTCGGGGGGCATGTTGTCGGCCTCGCCGGAGAGGATGTCCATGCGTGTTTCGCGCAGCTTGTAGATCTGTCGGGCGGCCACTTCGGCCTGTCGGGTGACGGATCCGGCCATCAGCAGCTCCTCGGTCATCAGCGCGGGCACCTGTTCCTTCTCGGCGGCTTGCGCGCTGCGTTTGGCTACGGCTACGACGGATTCCGTGGGGCTATAGTCGGCATTGATGGTGCAGAGCAGGCCGTCGTCGGTCAGGTAGACGAAGGGGGCGGTGGTTTTGGGCTTGAACTCGACGATGTAGGTATTGGCCTCGTCGGGCACGCCTTTGTTTTGCAGGTAGACTTTACTCAGTTCATAATACACATGGTCGGACATGACGGCATCCTTGACGCCGAGATACTTTTCGGCATACTTGTAGTAAGGCCCGGCCTTGCAGGTCACTTGGGTGATTTCGGCCGTTACGACCAGCGATGTTTTGGGGAGGGAGTAGGTGACGCCGTAGCCGTTGCTTTTCATCGCTATTTTCTTCTCCACCCGCGTTTGCGAAAAGGCCGGAGAGGCCATGCCGAGCAGGAGGCAAATCGTCCAGATGCTGTATTTCATATTCGTCTTCAGTTTATGTTGCCTGCGTTTATTAATGCAAAAAGGTGCGCAAATCTATCTCTATTTTTCACCGGCACAACGTTTCTCTACTTTCGCGCCCCGTAATTCAAATATCAATTAGCTGTTTATGGATACACACACGACTTCTAACGAGATCCAAATTGAACTCACGGACGAGGTGGCACAGGGTACGTACGTCAACCTGGCCGTCATCGCCCATTCGGAGGATGAGTTCGTCTTTGACTTTATCCGCCTCGTGCCCGGGGTGCCGAAGGCGAAGGTGAAGTGCCGCCTCATTATGACGCCCGACAATGCCCGCCGACTGCTCCACACGCTAGACGAGAACCTGCGCCAATACGACGAAACGCGGCAGGGCGGAGGCGCTGACGACGCGAACTCGTTCGGCGGCATGCTCCCCCCGATCGGGAAGCCCGGCGAGGCCTAAACACATCGTGCGCATCGTGCGGCATGACGCGGACGACCGTCGAAGCCGCGTCGGGTGACCCGAAATGGCCGCGAACCACTTTTTAGTCGTTTCTGGTGACCCGAAATGGCCGAAAACCACTTTTTAGTCGTTTCTGGTGACCCGAAATGGCTGAAAACCACTTTTTAGTCGTTTCAGGGCGACCCGAAATGGCTGAAAACCACTTTTTGCTCATTTCTGGGCGACCCTGAAATGGCCGCGAACTCTTTTTGCTCGTTTCGGGCGACCCTGAAATGGTCTTTTGGGCTGCGTCGTGTCGCACGAAATGACATTTCAGCCGTCGAAGCCGTTTCGTGTCGCATGAAATGACATTTCCGGCCGTCGGAGCCGTTTCGTGTCGCATGAAATGGCATTTCCGACCGTCGAAGCCGTTTCGTGTCGCATGAAATGACATTTCCGGCCGTCGGAGCCGTTTCGTGTCGCATGAAATGACATTTCCGACCGTCGATGCCGTTTCGTGTCGCATGAAATGGCATTTCCGGCTGTCGGAGCCGTTTCGTGTCGCATGAAATGACATTTCCGGCCGTCGGAGCCGTTTCGTGTCGCATGAAATGGCATTTCCGGCCGTCGGAGTCGTTTCGTGTCGCATGATGCGTAATGCCTAAGCCGATAGCCCCCCCCCTCAGAAAAACAAAAGGCGCTGATTGATGTGGAGTTCAATCGGCGCCTTCCGTTTCTTGGGTTAATCCAACCAGACGAGGGGGTTGAGCTTGCGCTTTTCACGCCAGAGCTGGAAGTGGAGCACGGTCTCGTCACGGTTTTCGACGTCGGAATAGATGCGGCCGATGGACTGGCGGGTGGCGACGCGATCGCCGGCCTTGACGTAGACGCGGCCGAGGTTGCCGTAGACGGTGAGGTAGCGGCCGTGGCGGATGATGACGTTGTAGTTGTAGCCCGGCAGGACGAAGACACGCGTAACGGTGCCGGTGTAGACGGCTCGCGCATCGGTGCCCTTCGAGGTTCGGATGTCGATGCCATTGTTGGTGGTGCGGACGTACGTCCAGCGTTTGTGGCGGTGGCGGCCAAAGCTCTCGACCACCTTATAACGGCCGTCGAGCGGGAAGGGCAGGCGGCCACGGTTGGCGGCAAAGTCGTCCGATAGCTTGCGGTCCTGGCGCGAGGGGGCATCCGGTTTGCGACGATTCTTACGGGCCGTCTGCTCGGCGTTTTTGGCACGCGCAGCGGCGGCCATCTCCTCGGTGGCCAGCTGCTCGATGCGGCGGTCGAGGGCCTCGGCTTGTTGCTGCTGGCGGGCCAGGTCGCGGGTGAGATCCGTCTGACGCGCCTCTAACCGGCGGACGCCGGTGCGCTGCTCCGTCTCGGCGTCTTTGAGCCGGCTCAGCTCCGTGGCGCGCACCTCGAGCAGGTCAGCTTTCTCGCCGCGAACGGCGGCCAGGGCGGCCCGTTTCTCGTCGATCTCCTTCTGCCGATCCACGATGGCGAGCGCCTGTTGCTTCTGCCACGAAGCGTATTCGTGGAGGTAGCGCAGGCGACGGATGAAGCGGGCGAAATTGTCCGACGAGAGCAGGAAGATCCATTTGTTATGCGCCGTGCAACGCTCATAGAGGGTGCAGACCAGGTGGGCGTACTGCTGTTTCCGCTCGCCCAGGCGCTTCTCGAGGCGCCGGAGGTCGGCGTTGGCCGTGGCGATGCGGCGGTCGATGGCGGCGAGGTCGCGGTTGAGGCCGTCGATCATCTGCCTGTGTTCCGACACCTGCCGCGTGAGCTCCTTGAGGCGCTCGGCCGAAAGGCGGGCGGTGCGGGTGGTCTCGTCCAGCTGGCGACGCGTCTTTTTCATCTCCGTGCGGACGTTTTGGCGTTGGTCTTTGAGTCGCTTTTTCGACTGCTTCTGCCCGGCCATGCCTCCCGCCAAAGCGAGCGCAAGGGCGGCCGCAGCGAGGCGTCGGCCGAGGGACTTTAGAGGCTGATCATTCTCCATAGCTGTTTCAGGGTAATGCGTTTGTAATTGTCGGGGATAGGGAAAAACATCTCCACGGGCACGTCCGTCTCCACCTTATCGAAGCGGATCCAGAGCTTGTTCACGCCCTCCACTTCCACCTCCATATACAGGGGGAAAGGTCTGCCGCCGACGGTCTGGAAGCGGCTGTAATTCCACTTCAGTTCAAGGAAAGGGAAGATGATTTCCGTGGCGATGAGTCGGGCGCGGCTGTCGGTGGTGAAGTCGTACGTCATGCGCTCGGTGTCCTTGGCGCGGAAGCGTCGGGCGCCGAGCAACAGGCGCTGCTGCTGGAAACGGTCCATGCTGAACGCCTCGCCGTCGGGCGTGAAGAGGCGGTCGGTGAGGAGCGCCTCGAGGTGCTCGTAATGGAAGTCGTACGGGAAGTCCACCTTGGCGTAGGCCGGTATCTGCTTCTTGATCTCGTCGATCGGTTCGGCGGCGTAACGTCGGCCCATGCGGTCGATGATCTTCACGCTGTCACGGCTCACCTCGAGGCGGAAAAGCTCGATGCCGGCCAACGGCGTAATGGAGATTTGCAGGCAACGGCCACGGATGATTTTCAGGCGGGCGCGGGAGCTCATCTCATCCTTCGTGTCAGGGTTCAGCTCGACGTACATCGTGGCCGTGAGCGTGCGATAGTCGGGCGTAGAGAGTCGGCCGACCTGCTGGACGTATTCGGCCTCCGTGAGGGCTTCGGCGACGGCCTTGTCGGCCTTTGTGGCCGCCGAGCGCGTCGTCCGACAGCCCGCAAGCGTCATCGCCAGAAGCACGCTCGAGAGGGTCAGGGCGCGCAGGTTAGTCGTCGCCCGATTCATCCTCCGGCCCCTCCAGATAAGCCTCTTCAGCGATCTTCCGCTCCAGTGTCTTCGACTTCTTTCCGGCCGCACGCGCCTGCTTCCATTGCTCGACGGCCTTGGCCTTGTCGCCGGTCATAAAGAGGATGTCGCCAAAGTGCTCGAGCAATTCGGCGCTGTTCGTGGTGTCCTTTCCGACGGCGTTTTGGATGTAGATCAGCGCCAAGGAGTAGTTCTGCTTCTTGAAAAAGACCCAAGCGTAGGTGTCGAGATAGGTGGCATTGTTCGGCTCCAGCTTAATGCATCGGGCGCTCATCTGCTCGGCCTTATCGAGGTCACCCGTGGGCCGCAAGATGGTCAGGTAATAGGCGTAGTTGTTGAGCACGGCCGTATTGTTGGGGTTGTACTGGAGCGATTTATCGTAGGCCTCAAACGCCTCCTTCCGCCGCTTGATCTGGAAGTAGATGTCGCCGATCTGGCCGTAGAAGTCCGAGCGCATGTGGACGTTCTCCTCGGGGATCTTCTCCAGCCCCTCACGATAGGCGTCGAGGGCCTTTTGGTAAGCCTTCTCCTCGTAATAGAGGACGCCGAGATAGAAGAAATAGACGGGCGACTCGGGGAACATCTGGCGACACTTCTGGCAGATACGCATGGCCTCCTTCGTGTCGTTGGCCTGAATGGCGATGACGAGCAACTGCTGCCAGGCTTCTTCGTTGTCGGGCTCCATCTCGGTGACGAGTTGGTATTGATAGCGGGCCTCCTCCGTCTTGTTTTGCATCATCAGTAGGCCGGCGTAGTATCTCTTCAGCGAAGGCTCCTCGGGGTGTTGCGCCAAGAGGGTGCGGAAGAGCGTATCGGCCGTCATCATGGCGTCCGGCGTCTGGTGGAGCTGGCGGAGGTAGCGCGCCAGGATACCCATCTTCGTCTCCACGTCCAGCTTCCGATCGACGAGCGCGGTGCGGATCTGATTCTCGGCCGCCGCCCGATCGCCCACGGCCTCGTAATAGTTGGCCATCGAGACGGGATAATAGGGCGACGTGGGGTCAATCTCATGCGCCGCCTCATAAGACGAGAGTGCGCCGGCCGTGTCGCCATTCTCCAGCAGCAGGTCGCCGATCATAATCGGGTATCGCACGTCGCCCGGATTGTTGTCCGCCAGCCGTTGCAGCTCGTTGTAAGCCTTATCTCGCTGCTCCATCTGCATGTAGAGCTTGTATTTCTGCATAGAGAGCGCCTCGTTGACGCCCAGCGTATTCTCCAACTCATTGAAGCGGTCGATGGCCTCGCCCGTCTGGCCGGCCTGATTGAGGGCTTCGGCCAGGTAATAGATCAGCTCTGGCTTAGCCGGATGCTCGTGCACCAGCTCACGATAGAGCTCGGCAGCCTCGCCATACATGCCCACGTTGAGCGAGAGCGAAGCCAGCGCAAGGCGATAGGTATAGTTCGTCGGATCGTACTTCACGGCGCGCCTGAGATAGTCGAGCGAGAGCTCCGGTTTGCGTAGTTGCAAGGCGTAGACGGCCAGCTCATAGAGCGGCGCCGCGGCCGTGGAGTCGAGGCTGATGCAGTAACGGAAGTGGTCGTAAGCGACGTCGTGTCTTCCGGCCTGCTTGTCTTTGAGCCCCTCGAAATAGTAGTAATCCACCTTGCGCTGCTGCTTTTGGGCTTGGATCTGCTTATCGTCGGCCCGCCCTACGGGCACAACAAAGGCGGCGCAGAGCACGGCCGTAATCAGTCTATATATCGGTTTCATCGTCATTGCGGTGCTGCCTCCCTGTTCATATACCTGTGTGTCCAAATCCGCCGCTGCCGCGCTCGGTCTCGTCGAGCGACTCCACGGGCTGCCATTCCACGTGCTCACAGCGCGCCACGACCATCTGCCCGATGCGCTCGCCATCACAGACCGTGAAGGGCGTGTCGGAGAGGTTGACGAGGACAATTTTGAGCTCGCCGCGATAGTCGGCATCGATCGTTCCGGGCGAGTTCAGCATGGTAATGCCATGCTTGAGGGCCAGTCCGCTGCGTGGGCGCATCTGCGCTTCATAACCTTCGGGCAGGCGATGTAGAGCCCCGTGGGGATGAGTCGGCGCTCCAAGGGGCCCAGCGTGACGGGCGCGTCGAGAAAGGCACGTACGTCTATCCCGGCCGAGAGCGGCGTGGCGTATTCGGGCAGCGGGTGACGTGATGTGTTTACGATTTTCACTTTCATCTGATAGTCATTATTTGATGGCAAAAGTAGCGGCCTTAAACGCTTTCAAGAAATGGCATTATACGACACGAGGCCGATCGTGGAATTTCTGAAACGCGAAAATGAGACGGGAAACCGATCGTTGACTTTCAAAAACGCCTTCCCGCGGCGGGAAACCGATCAAAACTTTCGAAAAACGCCTTCCCGCGGCGGGAAATGGGGAAAAATCTCCGAAAAACGCCTTCCCGCGGCGGGAAATGGAAAAAATTCTCAGAAAATCGGTTTCCCGCGGCGGGAAAGGGGAAAAATCGCTCGAAAAAAACGGTTTCGTGCGGCGGGAAGGCGGTAAAATTTTCTGAGATCGGTTTCCCGCCACGGGAAATGGGGCTTTTTTGCCGAAAAACGCTTTCCGCCGCGGGAATGGTGTTTTCTATCGAGCGATGTTTATGTCGCAAAAAAAGGACGGTCCACGATGCGCAACATCCCGCCGCAGAAAAGGAACGCCGCAAACAGCGTCTAATTTCATCGCATCTATGCAGCAAATACGGGCGAATGGACATCCAACGAAGGAAAGTACGCGATATGTCACACAAACACGATCATAAAATGAAAAAGCAAATGATGATTGCCGGGCTGACCCTGCTGTCGGCCGCTATCGTTGGCGCTTGCGCCACCAAGAGAGAAACAACGTATGGACGGGATGACAGCTGCCACGCCAGCCGAACCCGTCAAGCTGAAGCACACAGACATGATGGAAGCCAACAACACCTTCACCTTCGACCTACTCCGCGCCGTGCGCCAGCATTCGAAAGACGCGAACGTCTTCATCTCACCCCTTAGCGTCAGCATGGCGCTGAACATGACACTGAGTGGCGCCGCCGGCACGACGGCCGACGAGATACGCGCCGCACTGCACGAAGCCGGTTATTCGCAGGCCGACATCAACACCTACAGCCACGAGCTCCGCCAGGCTCTGCTCAAGGCCGACCCGCAGACGACCATCGGCATCGCCAACTCCATCTGGCACCGCCAGAGCGAGACGCTCCGGGCGCCGTTCATCAAGGCCAACCGCACGTATTACGGCGCCGAGGTGCGGCCGTTGGACTTCGCCTCGCCTCGGTCGCCAAAGGTGATCAACGACTGGTGTGCCCGGCAGACGAACAAGCGAATCTCGCGAATCGTCGACCGCATCCCCTCCGACGCCCTCCTCTACCTCATCAACGCCGTCTATTTCAAAGGCACCTGGACCAAAACGTTCGACCGAGACGACACCCAGCCGGCCCAGTTCCACAAGGCCGACGGATCGACCCAGAAAGTGCAGATGATGTACCGCCAAGGTGACTATCGCTACGGCACGAACGACGTCTGCCGCTTCCTTGAAATGAGCTACGGCAATGGAGCCTTCGGCATGGTCGTCATGCTGCCCCAAGAGGGGAAGACAACGCGCGACGTGATGGCCTCGCTCGACGGTAAGCGTTGGAAGCAGATGCGTCAGATGAATAACGAGGAGGTGCAGCTTTACCTGCCGCGCTTCCGCACCGAATGCACCTACGACTTGGCCAAAAGGCATCCTGCCCGGGATGGGCATGAAGGCCGCCTTCTCTCCTAATGCTGACTTCTCGGGCATCGCCGCACAGCCGCTGCGTATCTCGGGCGTCGTCCATAAGACGTTCGTCGAGGTGACGGAAAGTGGCACCGAGGCTGCGGCCGTCACAAGCGTAGAGATGGTGCTCATGTCCCTGCCCGTTGACAAGAAAGAGCCCGTCCTCTTCCGCGTCGATCGCCCCTTCGTCTTCGCCATCTGCGAGCGAAGCACAGGCGCCATCCTCTTTATCGGAGAGATCGGAGAAATCTGAAGTAGCCCCCAAGTTGGCCGGGACATGTGAGGAAGATCTCCATTGTGTACCCGGCCAACTTGGCCGGCGTCCCTGACGCCTTGATCTTCTTTTGCCTCCTTTTCTTCCATCAAGGGAAGAAAAGGAGGTGGGGGGATCAGGGGCAAAGCCCCCAATAGATTCCCCTCTCTGCACATCATTCCACACACGCTATGTTTCATTTCAAATACACATTGCTCTATGAAAAAGTTGTTTTTCTACGCAGGGCTACTCTCCCTGCTGATCGCCGCCGGATGCACATTGAACGGAGACGAACCGAAACCTGAACCGCCGATCATCGATCCGCCGATGCGGGTTGAGTTGAAGAAGGCCGAGAAGGTGGGCGCGTGACAACGCCTTCACCTTCGATCTGCTCCGCGCCGTCAGGAAGCATACAGACAAGACGAACGTCTTCATCTCGCCGCTTAGCGTCAGCATGGCGCTGAACATGACGCTCAATGGCGCCGTCGGCGCTACGGCCGACGAGATGCGCGCCGCCCTCCGCGAGTGGGGTTACTCGACGGCCGACATCAACGCCTATTGCCAGTCGCTCCGTGAAGCCCTGCTCCAGGCTGACCCCAAGACCACGATCGGCATCGCCAACGCCATCTGGTATCGCCAAGGGGCAACCGTCAAGGCACCCTTCCTCGAGGCTAACCGCACGTATTACGACGCCGAAGTGCAGGCCTTAGACTTCTCTTCGCCATCGGCCACGGCTACTATCAACGGCTGGTGCGCCCGCAAGACGAACAACAAGATCAAGGAGATCGTGAAGCGGGTGGATCCCGCGACCTTCATGTATCTCATCAACGCCGTTTATTTCAAGGGCGCGTGGACCACTCGCTTCGAGAAGAAAAACACTCGAAGCGCAGACTTCCATCGGGCCGACGGCTCGACGCAGCAAGTGCAGATGATGTACCTCAGGGATACCTTCCGCTGCGCCTCGAGCGACGTCTGCGATTACTTGGAAATGGACTATGGCAATCACGCTTTCAGCATGGTCATCATGCTGCCCAAAGACGGAAAGACTACGCGCGACGCCATGGCCGCATTCGACGGACAGACGTGGGCCAAGGCAATGGAAAGTCTTGCTGAAGCATTTGTAATCGTCAAGCTTCCGCGCTTCAAGGCCGAGTGCGAATACCCAATGCACGAACACATCTTGCCGGATATGGGGATGAAGCTCCCGTTCAATTCTGAGCTGGCTGACCTCTCCGGCATTGCTGACGTCACTGGCTTGTTCATCTCCAAGGTGATCCACAAAACCTTTGTGCAGGTGGACGAAGAGGGCACCGAGGCTGCGGCCGTCACGAGTGTTGACATAATGGCCACCGGCGAATCGCCTATGCAAGTGTTCACTGTCGATCGCCCCTTCCTCTTCGCCATTCGCGAGAAGAGCACGGGCGTGATCCTCTTTATCGGAGAGATCGGAGAGATCCAATGATTCCACACACGCTATGTTTCATTCCAAATACACATCGCTCTATGAAAAAGTTATTCCTCTATGCAGGGCTACTCGCCCTGCTGGTTGCCGCCGGATGTAAGTCGGACGGCGACGAACCGATCCCTGAACCGAAGCCAAAGCCAACGCCAACGCCGGGAACAACGGTGGACACAACGCGACACATCACGCCAGTCGTCCCCGTCGAACTGAAGAAGGCCGAGAAGGTGGCGCGTGACAACGCCTTCACTTTCGACCTACTCCGCGCCGTCAGGAAGCATACAGACAAGACGAACGTGTTCATCTCGCCGCTTAGCGTCAGCATGGCGCTGAACATGACACTCAATGGTGCCGTCGGCGCTACGGCCGACGAGATGCGCACCGCCCTCCGCGAGTCAGGCTATTCGACGGCCGACATCAATGCCTACAGTCGCGAGCTGCGCGAGGTCCTGCTCCGGGCTGACCCTAAGACGACGATCGGCATCGCCAACGCCATCTGGTACCGCCAAGGGGCAACCGTCAAGGCGCCCTTCATCGAGGCTAACCGCACGTATTACGACGCCGAAGTGCAGGCCTTAGACTTCTTTTCGCCATCGGCCACGGCTACTATCAACGGATGGTGCGCCCAGAAGACGAACAACAAGATCAAGGAGATCGTGAAGCAGGTGGATCCCACGACCTTCATGTATCTCATCAACGCCGTCTATTTCAAGGGCGCGTGGCATTATCCCTTCAAGAAGACTTTCACTAAGGAAGCTGACTTCCACCGAGCCGACGGTTCGACACAGCACGCGCAGATGATGCGGCAAGCCTACTCCTTCAATTATGCCAAAGACGAACTGGGGCAATACCTCGAAATGAATTTCGGCAACGATGCCTTCAGTATGATCGTCATGCTGCCCGATGAGGGTCGGACGACACGCGACATGATTACGGCGATGAACAGTAATCGGTGGGAGGCCACGATAAAGCGCATGAGTCCGAAGGCGATCGCATTAATCCTGCCGCGCTTCAAAGCGGAGTGCGACTACCAGCTGCAGGAGGGCATCCTGCCCGACCTCGGTATGCGGCTACCGTTCTCCAACGCGGCTAACTTCTCCGGTATCACCAATGCGCCGCTGTTCATCTCGACCATCATCCATAAGACGTTCATCGATGTGAACGAGTATGGGGCAGAGGCGGCCGCCGTGACCATCAACGATATGGTCGGATCCTCCGACCCGGATCAATACAAAGACTTCATCGTCGATCGGCCCTTCCTCTTCGTCATTTGCGAGAAGAGCACGGGCGTGATCCTCTTTATCGGGGAGATCGGGGAGATCTGAAAAGCTGAAAGCTGAAAACAAAACAGCCAGGACATGTGAGGGGGGAATCCCAATCATGTACCCGGCTTTTCATTTCATAGGTCCTTCACCAAGACCTCGTCGCCGGCGGCGAGCAGGTCACGCCGCGTGCGGAGCAGGGCCTCCCACTGGGGACGGTAAGCGGCGGCGATATCGACCGGAAAACGCTCCGAGCCGTGCTCGTCGATGCGACGGAGGATAAGCCCGACCGTGATGTGACCGATGGCGAAGGCGGGTTGATAACGCACCGTGCGGACGCTGTCGCCCTCGAAGCGGACGGAGGCCAGAATCTCCAGCTCGGTGAGCTGGGCGAGCGTTTGGGCGGTGAGGCTGGGCGGAATGTGACAGAGGTCGGAGAGCTCGTCGGCTGTGTAGGGCTTTTCGCAACGCTCGAAACGTTTGGCCACAACCGAGCAGATGAGCAAGGCGAGGAAGTCGCGGTAGCGACGGCTGACGTTCCGCACGTCGGGCTCGAAGCTGAAGAGGCGAACGTTCTGCGAGGCGTGAACCAGCTCGGCGCCGAAGAGGCAGATCACCCACGAGAGTTGCAGCCAAAGCATGAGCAGCGGCAGGGCGGCAAAGCTGCCGTAGATGGCGTTGTACTTGCTGACCCAGATCTGACCGTTGATATAGAGGTATTGGAAGATCTGAAAGGCACAGCCCACGAGGGTGCCGGCCACGAGGGCGTTGAGGAAGCGCACACGCGTGTTGGGCGCCAGGAGGTAAAGCAGGGTGAAGAAGAGGATGATGATGGTGTAGGGCACGAGGCTCAGTGTGGTGTCAGCGATAGGCGTGAGGAAGATGTAGGGGCTGAGCAGGGCGCGGCGCAGGGTGGAAAGGAAGATGGAGAGACCACTGGAGATGGTCATCAGTACGGGCAGGATGATGATCATGGCCGAATAGGCCGTCACTTTGCGGTGCCAGGTGCGGTCTTTTTCCACCTGCCAGATGCTGTTGAAGGTGTGCTCCACGGTGGAGATGAGGCTGAAGACGGTGTAGAGCAGCAGCACGAGGCCGATGCCGAGGAAGACGCCGCCGCGAGTCAGGGAGAGGTAGTTCTGGGCAAAGTCGAAGCCGCGCGCGATCTGGGCCGACTGGGAAGGGAAGGAGTCGTAGAGGCTCTCTTCGATCAGGTCCTTCATGCCGAATCCGCTGGCGACGCCCACCACCACGGCCAGCATGGGTACGACGGAGAGGAGGGTGCTATAGGTCAGCGCCGAGGCGCGCGTCTGGAGGTCGTTGCGCTGATAGCCACGGATGGCCAGGATGAGCGTCTTGGCCAGGTAGATATAGACGCGGCGCGGACCGCTGACATCGCTGTCGGTGATGCGCCAAATGTCGTACGTGACGAAGCGGATGGCGTCCGTCACCCATCGGACGGCACGATCCACTATCGAGGGCTTCTTCTCTTCTTTCTTTTCGGACATAGGTGGGATGAGGGGGAGGGTTATGGAACCGCGGTGCGTGCGAATTGATTCGGGGGAAATAAAAAAGGGACAGTCGGCCTATAAGCCGGGTTCTGTACGCCACCGCGGGGAGCGGCGGTGCGTCTGTCATTTATCTTGGCCTTGCCGTTGCCGACAGGCTCTGTGCAGTCTACCCCCCGGCATTGGGCGGGCAGCCCTTGATGCGCCGGTATACATGACCTTACAACCCATCAGACGTACTGTCCCCCCGTATTCCGACGGGGGCGGTGAGCTCTTACCTCGCCTTTTCACCCTTACCGAGCGCCATGCGCCCGGCGGTTCTTTTCTGTTACGCTTGCTCTGCCGTCGCCGACAGCTTCCCGTTAGGAAGGATGGTGCCCTGTGTTGCCCGGACTTTCCTCTCGGGGGATGTAAATGGCGAATTGCTGCGTTGCCTTCGACTCTCAGGCTGCGGTCATGTGCCTTAGCACACTTCCCTTGCCTTCGGTCTCGGACGCCTTGCACTTCATCCATTTCCAAGCACATCCCGTAGCCGGTATTTCAACACGGCTCCACGAGCGACAGACCGGCCGACTGTCCCGGGCGCAAAGGTAAGCGAGGGGCCCACCTCTGCGCCGTATGTGTGGTTATTTCTTCCCCTTATCCGTGGGCACGAACGAGGTGTAAAGCTGGATCAAGGCGGCGATAAGCAGGAGGGCCACCCACTCCATCCGCCCGCGAAACATGAAGACGGAGGCCACGACCATGGCCAGCCCCGCGAAGACGTTCCAGCGGGTGAGCCGACGGCGACGCAGATCGAGGTCGTCGCGGCGTACGTCCGTCAGATAGCCCACCGTCACGCCCGCCGCACCCACGGCGAAGAGCCACGGGGCATAAATCCAATGGGTGATATAAAGCGCTGCCCCGGCGACAACCAGTAGGCCGGAGAGCATAAAGATCCAAGTGCGTGTTCGGTCCATTTTCAGTCTTCGATAATAAATACGTCCTCGTTTGCGCGCTTCATGTAAACTCCTCGCGGGCGTAGCGCTCCAGCCCCTCGCGATTGGTACGGATGTCGTCCAGCTTCTTGCGGTCGGTTTCGATCTCTTTCTTGTAATGCCGGATCTCGCGCTCCAGGCGGCGGATCTTTTCGTCGTACGTGTATCGCTTGTAGAGGTTGCTGTCGCCCACCACGAAGGTGATGAAGAGGAAAAAGGCAACCACCACCACGTAAGCATTGACGCGGGAGAGCTTGCGGATGATCTGTGATGTTCTGTCTGACATAAATAAGTGTGGATTCAGAGAGTGGGCGCAAAAGTATGGGGATCGCAAGGAACCCCAAGCCCGGGGGAGGTCAGAAACTACGGGGCGAAACCCTCCCGTCCGTTCGGATTCTGCCCCGTTTCTTCTGGGGGAACGCGCCGTAATCCTGTATGCGGCCCCGTTTCTTCTGGGGAAATCTGCCGTAATCCGGAATTCCGGCCTGTTTCTTCCGAGCAACACGCCTAAATCCAGAATTCTGCCCTGTTTCTTCTGAGCAACACGCCTAAATCGAGAATTCCGGCCAAGTTTCTTCTGAGCAACGGGCCTAAATCCTGAAAAACGCCCAAGTTTCTTCCGAGAAACACGCCCCAATCCCAAAATCCGACCCGTTTTCACCGAGGAGACGCACCCCAATCCGGTAATCCGGCCCACTCGCCTACTTTTGCCCCGCAATGGAAAGACGGATGAATACATCGTATCGGCGCGCAAGTATCGCCCCGCTACATTCGACAGCGTCGTGGGGCAGGCCGCACTGACCACAACGCTCAAGAACGCGATCAAGAACAATAAGCTGGCTCACGCCTACCTCTTCTGCGGCCCGCGCGGCGTCGGCAAGACGTCCTGCGCACGCATCTTCGCCAAGACCATCAATTGCATGAACCTCACCCCCGAGGGCGAGGCCTGCAACACGTGCGAATCGTGCCGCTCCTTCAACGAGCAGCGCTCGCTCAACATCCACGAGCTCGACGCGGCCTCGAACAACTCCGTCGACGACATCCGCTCGCTCATCGAGCAGGTGCGCATCCCGCCGCAAGTGGGGCGATACAAGGTCTACATCATCGACGAGGTCCACATGCTCAGCCAAGCCGCCTTCAACGCCTTCCTCAAGACCCTCGAAGAGCCGCCACACTACGCCATCTTCATCCTCGCCACCACGGAGAAGCACAAGATCCTCCCCACGATCCTCTCCCGCTGTCAGGTCTACGACTTCGCCCGCATCTCCGTCGCCGACGCCGTCCGCCACCTGCAATACGTGGCCCAGAAAGAGGGCGTCCAGGCCGAAGCCGAGGCGCTCAACGTCATCGCCCAGAAGGCCGACGGCGGCATGCGTGACGCCCTCTCCATCTTCGATCAATGCGTCAGCTACACCGGGGGCAACGTGACCTACAAGGCGGTGATCGAGAACCTCAACGTGCTCGATTACGACTACTATTTTCGCCTCACCGACGCCATGCTCACGGGCGACATCCGCACCGCGCTGCTCATCCTCAACGAGCTTCTGGAGAAAGGCTTCGACGGCCAACACATCGTCACCGGCCTGGCCTCTCACTTCCGCGACCTGCTCGTCTGCCGCGACGAGCGCACCCTGGTGCTCCTCGAGATCGGCGCCAGCATCCGCGAGCAATATCGCACGATGGCCAACCGCTGCTCCGACGCCTGGCTCTATCAGGCCATCGACCTGGCCAACGAATGCGACCTGCATTACCGCGAGAGTCGCAACAAACGACTCCTGCTCGAGCTGACGCTCATCCAGCTCTGCCAACTCCGCGACGCGCCCGAGATGACGATCGCGGAGGCTAAAAAAAGCGACTGAGGCTCCGTCTGCTGCGGCTCATTGAGGACTATCCCGTCGCCACGGCCGCCCCTCAGCCGACGCCCTCCGTAGCCGCGCCCACGGCGGCCACGCCCCGCTCCTACCCCCCACACGCACCATCCCCGCGGCCCGGCCAACACGTCGCTGACCGGACTCTTGCACCAACGCCATCAGGCGAAAACGGACGCCTCCGCCAACGCCGAGAAGGTGCCGCAGGAGAATCAGCCCTTCACCGCCGACGATCTCACCCGCGCCTGGGACGCCTACATCGAGACCGTGGGCGGCCGCGTGAACCCTGAAGCACACGATGATCAACTGTCGGCCCGTGCTGAAAGGCGACGACACGTTCGAGATCGTCGTCCACAACCCCGGCCAGCGGGAGGTCTTGCTACAAAACAACGCGGCCATCCTCCAGTCCCTGCGTGGGCAACTGAAGAACGGCCGCGTACGCTTCACCGTCCGCATCGACGAGACGAACGAGAAGCGTCTGGCCTATACCTCAAAGGAAAAATACGACCTCCTCCTCGAAGTCAACCCGGCCCTCGCCCGACTCAAAGAGGAGTTCAATCTGACGTTTGATTAGAGGGGGTAGAGGGTAGAGGGTAGAGCTTGGTACATGCAGTATCTAATCTCTACCCTCTACCCTCTAAAAACTCTACCCTCTAAAACCTCTAAAACTTCAGAAAGCTGTACCGTCGGCCGTCGCTTTCGAGCTGCAAACGGCGACTGTCTACGTGCACGACACGGAAGGTGCGCACCCCCGACGACCAATCGGTGAAGGGCAGAAACTGCTCCACCCGGAGCGTATAGTTGGCCAACTGCAAGCGGAGCGTACGGTCGTCGGGCTGCGTCTTGTAGCCATACGTATAGACGTAGCGCCCCGTGGCGGGCTGGTAAATCTGGTACATGAAAAGCGACTCGGACTGGAAGTTGTACCACACCGTGTCCACACGCTGCGTTGCGCCGTCGGCCTCCACCGTCTGCAGTTGCCACTTGCCCTTCAGACGGTCGGCCACGTCATCGCTGCACGCCGCGCACCCCCCAGAGGCACGCGGCGGCGAGGACGAGGTAACGCAGACTTCGCTTCATCACCCTTGCGACTTCTTACTCCTCACGTTTTCTCAAGATCCGTCGTGCGCAGTCGGAGAGCACCACGATGGCACCGGCCAGGATGGCCGTGTCCTTGATCACGAGTCGTCCCGCGCCCGTCAGCAACGGGAAGCCGTGTTCGCCACTGCCCAAGTCCGGCACCCACACTTCGGGCGTGGTGACGAGGAACGACAGGGTGCCGATCGTCATAATGATGGCCAGCGTAGCGCCCACCGCACCGATCTTCGGGCAGAAGATGCCGAGGAAAGTCAGGATACCGATCGACATGATCAGAATGCCCAGCCCGTGCGAGAAGCCGTACGTGTTGTTCTCCACGTGCCACTGGTGCTTGGCCTCGTCCAGCTCGCCCTCCTTGAGCTTGTACTGCTTGTATTCAGGTGCACTTTTGGTGTAGAAGAAACTCATGAAGGGACTGTTGGCCACGAAAGGCACGATGCCCTCAGCCTCATAGTTCCAAATTTCAGTCCGCCGATCCAAACGAAGATGATGAGGATCGCGACGCGAATCAGATTGATGCCCAGCTTCTGGGCCGATGCGGCCGCTTCAAGGGCCGCTGTGAGCAAGTTTGGCTTGTTCTCTTTCATTGTTCTAATGGAGTGAATTTATACTCGAATCATTTTTAGCGGGCGCAAAAGTATCCCTTCACCCATACCCCCAAATACCGCAACTGCGGTAGGAGGCCGAAACGAGCCCTATTTTCTACCCTTTTAGCAGTTACATCACCCCGGGCAACACCTGTTTCGATAATTATCCCCTCCGCTTCACCGCCGCGACATAGATGAGCAGGATGACGTTCATCAGCAGGGCGTAGAGGATGGCGGGGATGGCTATCACGTCGTTATGGAAGATGAGGGGACTGGAGGCGACGGCGATGGCTTGCGCAGCGTTCTGCATGCCGACTTCGATGACGATCGTGCGTGTCTCGCGACGCTCAAGGTGCATCAGCCGCGAGAGGGCGGCACCGGCCAAGATGGCCGTGAGGATCATCGCCGTAATGCATGCGCCGAGGCCCGTGAAGTGGGTCATGATCGTGGCCCGATGTTGAACAAAAAAGAGGACGGCCAGGAGGATGAGCGCAGGGAAGGCCACACGCGACAGGATGCGGTCGATGGCCGCAGCGGCGCGTGCGAAACGTAGGCGCACGAAGACACCCACCGCAATGGGCAGCAGCATCAGCAGCAGGTTTTGCACGAAGAGTCGGCCGACGGGCAGGTGGATGTCCGAGGCTTCGGCACCGGATACTCCGACGGCCAGCTGCAAGATGGGCGGAATGGTGACGAGCGTGATGACGCTGCTCAAGGCCGTGAGCGTGACGGACAGGGCCACGTCGCCACCGGCCAGCTTAGAAAAGATGTTCGACGAGCTGCCACCGGGCGAACAAGCGATAAGTACCAGTCCGACGAAGAAGACGGGCGGCAGCGCGAAGGCCATGCCCAACGCAAAAGCCACAGCCGGTAAAACGACAATCTGCCCCACCAATCCGACAGCCACTGCGCGCGGCCGCCGGCGGAAGAGCAGAAAGTCAGCGGGCTGGAGCGTCAGCCCGAGGTCGAACATGAGCAGGGTGAGTATCGGCAGTACGATCAGGATCGGGTTCATAGCGTCACCTCACCAATCAACGAGCATTGCATGTGCTCCCGAATCTCCTTCGGCGTCAGCTCCTGCCCGAGCAGGAACATGAGCTTGGCCACAGCACACTCCGAGGTGCTGTCGAAGCCGCTCAGCACGCCACACTCCAACAGTTTACGGCCCACCTCGTAGCGATGCATCTCGACGCAGCCACCGGTGCACTGCGTGACGTTGACCACGACGATGCCGCGCTCCGTGGCCTCGCGAAACTGCTTGAGGAACCACTCGTCGGTCGGGGCGTTGCCGCTGCCGAAGGTCTCGAGCACGACGCCACGCAGGCCGGGTGTGTGCAACACGGACGAGACGACGGCCTCGGTGATGCCGGGGAAGAGCTTGAGGATAACCACGTTTTTGTCGCACGCGTAGTGCGGCTTGAGTGGGCGGACAAGCTGCGGCCGATAGATCAGCTTCTCGTCGTAACGGATCGTGACGCCAGCGCGTGCCAGAGGCGGATAGTTGAAGGAGTGGAAGGCGTTGAAGTCGTCGGCATTGATCTTCGAGGTGCGGTTGCCGCGCATGAGCTGGTTCTCGAAGAAGATGCAGACTTCAGGCACGACGGGCTTGCCCGACCCATCCTTCGCGGCGGCTATCTCGACGGCGGTGATGAGGTTCTCCTTGCCGTCCGTCCGCAGCATGTTGATCGGCAGTTGCGACCCGGTCAGGATGACCGGCTTATTCAGATTCTCGAGCATGAAGCTGAGGGCTGAGGCGGTGAAGGCCATCGTGTCCGTGCCGTGCAGGACGACGAAGCCGTCGTAGGCGTCGTAGTTGTCGGCAATGAGGCGGACGATCTTGGCCCAGGAGTCGGGCCCGATGTCGGACGAATCCATCGGCGGATCGAAGGAGATGCTCGCCGTCTTATGCCCCAGCCGCTTCAGCTCGGGGATGTGCTCCTGAATGTGCCGGAAGTTGAAGGGCTCCAGCGCGCCCGTCTCGGGGTTCTCCACCATACCGATGGTGCCCCGGTGTAAATCAATAGGACGGATGATTTGCTCTTAGATGCCATGTTGCGATGCGGTTATCAAATAGGAATCACCAGCAAGGGGTGTTGCCGTGGAAGATCATCTTGCGGGCTATGCTGGGGTTAAAGATGCGTGTGATCATGCTGCGACGGTAGGTGCTGAAGGCGATCATGTCGATGCGCTTCTCCTCGATGAACGACTGGATGGAGTCGAGCAAGTCGCCGTCGCGCAAGACGGTGTGCCCGATGTTGAGGCCCGGATGTTGCTTGGTGAGGTACTCGTCCATGCCGGCCAGACGGATCTCGTTCCACTCGTTGCGACTGGTGGAGATGTTGAACAGCTCGATCTGCACGGGGTATTCCTTGAAGATGGTGACGAAGCGCCCGAAGGCTTCAATGTCGCGCTTGTTGAACGACGTGGCGAAGGCTACGCGGCGACACTCGCTGAGATCGCTGTAGGGCACATGCTCCGGGATGGCCAAGAGCGGCGTCTGGGTCTGCTCGATCACTTCGCCCGTGACGCTACCGATCAGGTCGATATTCTTCTGGTTCTTGCCGCGCGTGCCCATCACCATGAGCGTCGGGCGATACTCCTTGGCGTACTCCAGAATCTCTTCCTCGGGCACGCCTTCCTTGAGGATGTAGTTGTACTTCACCCGGGGCCACTCGCCGCTTTCCATCTTGCGATTGATCAGCGTGCACATGTTTTCGATGTCGGTCTGGACGCGCTTGTAGACGGCGTGGATGGACTCGTTGCCGGCCGTTCCGGTCACGATCGGATCGCGCGTGGCAAAGGGTAGCGCCGAGGGGATGTAGGCGCTGAAGTAGGCGTGCAGGAGCATGACTTCGGCGTCGATGCGGGCGGCGTGGCGGATGCCTGTCTCGCAGGCCTTGATGGAGTAGTCCGAAGTCGATGGGGATAAGCACCTTCTTGGGAGCGTTCTCGTCGGCGCCCTGTTCGTCGGCCGCCTCGCTCAGCCACTGCGTGTCCTCGATGATGCGCAGGGCCTGCGGCAGGTCTTTCTCGTTGATCCGCACACGCACACCGGCCGAGATGACGGGCTGGATCTGATTCACGTTGTGGATGTACGCCTCGATGCCTTCAGCCTCGAGCAGCGTCTTGAGGATTTGGGCCTTTTCATACGTATGAATGGCCAGGGTGACTAATTGCTTTTCCATGTCTATGGTCCTCCTTTTGAATGATTGATGCGTAGAGTAATGTGAGTGATTGGGGTGGGGTAGTCATTCGATCGATGGTGCCCTTTCCTGACTCGGGAAATGGCCTCTCCCGAAGATGGGACCCATTTCCTGACTCGGGAAATGGCCTCTCCCGAAGGTGGGAGCCATTTCCTGACTCGGGAAATGACCTCTCCCGAAGGTTAGACCCATTTCCTGACTCGGGAAATGACCTCTCCCGAAGGTGGGACCCATTTCCTGACTCGGGAAATGACCTCTCCCGAAGGTGGGACCCATTTCCTGACTCGGGAAATCACCTCTCCCGAAGGTGGGACCCATTTCCTGACTCGGGAAATGACCTCTCCCGAAGGTGGGACCCATTTCCTGACTCGGGAAATCACCTCTCCCGAAGGTGGGACCCATTTCCTGACTCGGGAAATGACCTCTCCCGAAGGTTAGACCCATTTCCTGACTCGGGAAATGACCTCTCCCGAAGGTTAGACCCATTTCCGAGGCTCAGAAGGGGGATGGACGAGGGGTAAAAAAGATCCCGGACATCCTGCTGACTTGCATTGCTGCCCGGGATCTTCGTGTCGTCATTCCGATCTCTCTCTGGATATGTGAGCGTCTCAGGATCGTACGGCGATCTACACTTTCTGCATCCCGAGGATGTCCAGCGCGCGATCGAGAATAGACGTATCGTCGATCATGACGATGCCGCCATCAGGACCCGGCTCGATGTGCAGGCCGCAGCTCTTACCGTCTTTGTAATTCTCACCACCGAAGTAGTTACGTACAGTCTCAACCGTTACGCCGAGATCTTCAGCGATGCGATGAATGGTACCATCAGGCAGACGGTCCTTGATTGACCGGAGCTCATTGAATGTGATTGTCCTTGTCATGGTTCGTTTCTGTTTTTATTAATCAATACTTGAATGAAATAACGGCCCGAAAATAGGGGCTATAATGGTTCTGGGCAAATCCCCTGACGGCTATTTGTCTTGCAGTCGGTTCAGGATTTCTCGAATCTTCTCGTAAGTGGTCAGTCGCGTAGGCACAAGGGGCAGTCGTAAGCGATTCTCAATGAAGCCCATCATGTTGAGCATACTCTTGACACCGGCAGGGTTACCGTCGACGAAAAGCAGGTCGAAGAGCTCCATGAAACGCGAATGAATGACGCGCGCGTTGTCATAATCGCCTTCGAGAGCCAAACGCACCATGCGACTGAATTCGCGCGGGAAGGCGTTTCCGATGACGGAGATGACACCCACGGCACCCAGTGCGATAAGGGGATAGGTGATGCCGTCGTCGCCGGAGATGACTTGAAAGTCGGCCGGTTTGTTCTTGATGATGTCGTTCATCTGCTTGATGTTCCCCGAGGCTTCCTTGACGGCGACGATGTTGCGAAAGGTGCGGGCCAGTCGCAGAGTCGTCTCGGCGGTCATGTTCGTGCCCGTACGTCCGGGGACATTGTAGAGGATCACGGGGCGCGTAGTGGCTTCGGCGATGGCTTCGTAGTGGCGGAAGATGCCTTCCTGCGAAGGCTTGTTGTAGTAGGGGACGACGGAAAGGATGGCGTCCACGTCCTGTAAGTCGGCCTGTCGGAGCGTATCGACAACGGCGCGTGTGCAGTTGCCGCCCACGCCAAGGACGACGGGCACGCGTCGGCGCACTTGCGTCACGACCAGCCGTTTGATCTCCGCCTTTCCGTCTCAGTCAGGGTGGGCGTCTCGGCCGTGGTGCCGAGCACGACGAGATAGTCCGTGCCGTTTTGCACCTGATATTCCACCAGCTTCACGAGCGCCTCATAATCCACACTGCCGTCCGCCTTGAACGGTGTCACCAGTGCGATCCCCATACCTTTTAAATCAATCAGAGCCATGCCTTCTACGGTCTTTCAGTCCTTAGTTCATCCGGCCGATTTTGCCGATCGAATGGCCTCGAGGTAGGTCATAATGTGGCGGAAGAGGAAGGGGATATCGTGCACATCGTCTTTCATAACGATGGAGAGGTCGAAGAGATCCAGCCCCTCCTCACGCTTAGCCCCGACCTTGAACGACGAGGGGTGTTGAAGCATCAGGTAACGCATGACGGGCACCTCCTCGCTCGTCAGGTCGAGCAGCAAGTCGACCGTGAGGTTGTTGAGCTGCGCACGCATGTTCTTATCCGGAAAGCCCCACATGTCGACGTCTTTCCCTCCTCGACGGGCAGGAAGGCATAATCCCAGATCGGGGTGTCCTCGTCCTTGCGGGTGTAGACGCAGACGTGCACCGTCTTGCCCTTTTTCTTCAATGTATCAATGCACGGCTCGATGGCTTTCCAGTCGCGGGCCTCACACATGATGAGGACGTAGCGGATATCGTCCATCGAGCGATAGCAGTGCTCGCGTGTCGTGGCGTTCTTGGCCAGCGACCTTATTTTCTTGTTCAAAAAGTGTGTTGTAAGAATCATACCCCTATCAGTTTTAAGAATTCGTCTTCGTTGAGGAGTTTCACCCCCAGTTTTTCGGCCTTAGCCAGTTTGGCTGGGCCCATATTCTCGCCTGCCAGCAGATAGTCCGTCTTGCCAGAGATGGACGATGCGTTCCGTCCGCCGTGACGCTCGATCAGCTGCTTGTACTCGTCGCGCGAATGGCGGGCGAAGGTGCCACTGATCACGAACGTGAGTCCCTTCAGCTTGTCCGATCGAACGCCATCGTCGTCGCTCTCAGCCACCGCCATTTGTAGGCCGTGCGCCTTGAGTCGACTGACCATCGTCTGATTGCGCGCCTCGGCAAAGAAGTCCACCACACTGCGGGCGATCTTTTCGCCGATCTCGTCCGTCTCCATCAGCACCTCGACCGTAGCCTGCGCCAACGCGTCAATCGAGGGATGCGCGTAGGCCAACTTGGCCGCGATGTTCTCCCCCACACCGCGTATCCCAAGGGCGAAGAGCACTCGGGCGTAAGGCACTTGCTTCGAGAGCTCCAGACTGTCGCGATAGTTCTTCGCGCTCTTCTCGGCGAAGCGCTCGAGGCGCATCAGGTCGGCCGGGGTCACGTCGTACAGGTCCGAGGCGTCGCGTACGAGGCCGGCGTCATAGAGCGCCTCGACCGTCTCGGGGCCGATGTTGATGTTCATGGCCCGACGGCTGACAAAGTGCACGATCCGCCCCTTCACCTGCGGCGGGCAGCCCACTCGTTCGGGCAGTAATGCGCCGCCTCACCCTCCACGCGCACCAACGGTATACCGCACTCGGGGCACTGGCTGATGAACGCGACCGGTGCGCCATCGATTGACTCCGACCGATCCACCCCGACGATCTTCGGAATGATCTCGCCGCCCTTCTCGACATACACGCGGCAACCGAGATGCAGGTCGAGCCGCCCCATAATGTCAGCGTTGTGCAGCGAGGCACGGCGGACGGTAGTCCCGGCCAGCAGCACCGGCTCGAGGTTAGCCACCGGCGTGACCACGCCCGTGCGGCCCACCTGATAGTCGACCGACACGAGGCGTGTCTCCGCCCGCTCGGCCTGGAACTTATACGCGATGGCCCACCGCGGACTCTTCGCCGTGGCTCCGAGCGCACGCTGCTGCCGAAGGGCGTTTACCTTGAGCACAATGCCGTCCGTAGCCACGGGCAGACGATGGCGCTCGGTGTCCCAATGCGCGATGTAAGCCATGATTTCCTCCGGCGTGTGGCAGACACGCATGGCGTCGGACGTTTTGAATCCCCACCGGCGTGCCGCTTGCAAATTGTCGTAATGATTGTCCGTGGGCAGGTTGTCGCCCAACATATAATATAGGTATGCATCGAGGCGTCGCAAAGCCACAATACGCGGGTTCTGGAGCTTCAGCGTGCCTGAAGCGGCGTTACGCGGATTGGCAAAGAGGGGCTCCTCCTGCGCCTCGCGTTCCCGATTGAGGCGCTCGAACTCGGCCCACGGCAGGAGCACCTCGCCACGCATCTCAAAGCCGCTCCGGCCAGCCCTCGCCACGCAGTCGGAGGGGGATGGAGCGGATGGTGCGCACATTGGCCGTCACGTCGTCGCCACGCACGCCATCGCCGCGTGTCACGGCCGTCACGAGCCGCCCGCGTTCGTAAATGAGCGAGATCGATGTGCCGTCATACTTCAGCTCGGCCACCACCTCGAAGGGCTCGCCGAGCGTCCGAGCGACGCGGTCGTAAAACTCCCGCACCTCGTCTTCGGAATACGTGTTGCCGAGCGAAAGCATCGGGTATCGGTGCTCCACCTGCGTGAAGCCCTCCGTGAGGTCGCTGCCGACGCGCTGCGTGGGCGAATTGGGGTCGGCCCACTCCGGATGTGCGGCCTCGAGCTGCTGCAGCTCGCGCATCATCTCGTCATACGTATGATCGGAGATAATGGGCGCGGAAAGCACGTAGTAGGCATGGTTATGCTCATCCAGCGCCTCCCGCAGCCTCTCGATCCTGTTTTTATGTCGTTCATTTACTCTAAAAAACCTTTGTCGGACGCAAAAGTAAACAGCCGGCCGAAATCTTTATCGGGCCTCTGCCCCGCAGCAATCTCTCTCCGCTCCGCCGAGGGTGCCTTTCGCGCACCACGATGCCATCCTCAAAGACAAACAGGCGCCTGTTTAGGTCCCTGCATTTTGTGTAATGCCAAACAGGTGCCTGTTTGGGGCTACGCAATCTGCGTGAGGGTAAACAGGCGCCTGTTTGGGGCTACGCAATCTGCGCGAGGGTAAACAGGCGCCTGTTCGGGATACTACATTTTGTGTAATGCCAAACAGGCGCCTGTTTGAGGCTACGCAATCTGCGTGAGGGTAAACAGGCGCCTGTTTGGTCAAGCCCTACTTTCTCCCAGCCTCGACAGAGGCCTTCCATGTCGCACTCACGCCTTATCTATCCAAAAAGCCCCTCGAATTATCGTCTATATTTGCCCGCCTTAACAACTGGATAACGTGATGAATAAACAGTTACGGCTAAAAGACAAAGCCTTCGAGCTTTATATCCCGGAGAGGGAAATTGTGGCGGCCATTGATCGTATGGCCGGAGAAATACGCCGCGATATGGAGGGTCGAGACCCGCTCTATGTGGGCATCCTCAACGGCGCATTCATGTTTGTATCTGAATTGGTGAGCCGACTCTCGCCCCAATCTGAGCTGACGTTTGCCGCCTATTCGTCGTATCACGGCACCAAGTCCGACGGCATCGTCCGCGAACTGCCGCCCATACGCAACAAAGACACCGAACGCCCGATTGTCCTCCTGGAGGACATCATCGACACGGGCTTGACCATGCAATACGTCACCCAGCGACTGCGCCAAGAGGGCGTCCGCGACGTACGCCTGGCCACCATGCTGCTCAAACCCGGATCGCTGCAGTGCGACCTCCGCCCGGATTACGTGGGCATGGAGATCGACAACGACTTCATCGTCGGCTTCGGGCCTCGATTACGACGGGCGCGGACGCATGGCACGTGACATCTATAAAATCGTAGAACTCTAATCTCTATAGCACTATGTTCAATATCGTAATATTCGGTGCACCCGGCTCAGGCAAAGGGACACAAAGCAAAATGATCGTCGAGCGTTACGGCTTCGACTACATCTCTACCGGCGACATGCTGCGCCAAGCCATCAGTCAGGGCAGCGAGCTGGGACGAACGGCTAAGGAATACATCGACCGCGGGCAACTCGTGCCCGACGATCTGATCGTCCGCCTCATCGCTGACTTCCTCGATGGCAAGCACGGATCGAAGGGCGTCATCTTCGACGGTTTCCCCCGCACCCTGAAGCAGGCCGAGGCGCTCAAGACAATGCTCAATGAACGCGGCACGGACATCCACATCCTGCTCGACCTGCAGGTGGAGGACGATGAGCTGGTAGACCGACTCATCGAGCGCGGCAAGATCTCCGGCCGATCAGACGACAACCCGGAGACCATCAAGGCCCGGCTCGACGTCTATCACACCCAGACGGCCCCCCTGGCTACGTACTACATCGGCGAAGGGAAGCACGTCGCCATCAAGGGCATCGGTCGAATCGAGGAGATTTTCGAACGCATTGCTGAGGCCATCGACCGCGTCAAAGACAGATAAATGGCTGAATCGAATTTCGTTGACTACGTAAAGATCTACTGCCGCTCGGGCAAGGGCGGCGCCGGGTCGGCCCACTTCCGCCGCGAGAAGTACATCCCGCGCGGAGGGCCCGACGGCGGCGACGGCGGACGGGGCGGACACGTCTATCTGCGCGGCAATCGGAACTATTGGACGCTGCTGCACCTCAAGTTCGAGCGTCACGTGGTGGCCACCTCCGGCCGCAGCGGCGGCGCCAAACGAAGCACGGGGCGCGACGGCGAGGATCGCATCATCGAGGTGCCCTGCGGCACGGTGGCCTTCGACGCCGACACGGGCGAATACCTCTGCGACGTCACCGAGGACGGGCAGCAGGTGATGCTGCTCAAAGGCGGACGCGGCGGCGCTGGCAACACCCATTTCAAGACAGCCACGAATCAGGCGCCGCGCTACGCTCAGCCGGGCGAGCCAGCCCAGGAGCGTAAGGTGGTGCTGCAACTCAAACTCTTGGCTGACGTCGGGCTGGTGGGCTTCCCCAATGCAGGAAAATCGACGTTGCTGTCGGTCGTCTCAGCCGCCAAGCCGAAGATCGCCGACTATCCCTTCACCACGCTGGAGCCTAACCTGGGCATCGTCAGCTGGCGCGACAATCGCTCGTTCGTCATGGCCGACATCCCGGGGATTATCGAGGGTGCCAGCGACGGCCGCGGACTCGGGCTGCGCTTCCTCCGCCACATTGAACGCAACGCTTTGCTGCTCTTCATGGTGCCTGCCGATGCGGACGACATCCGTAAGGAGTACGAGATCTTGCTGGGCGAGCTGGAGCGCTACAACCCGGAGCTGATGGGCAAGAGTCGCATACTGGCCATCACCAAAAGCGACCTCCTCGACGAGGAGCTGACCGAGGCGCTGTCAGCCGACTTGCCCGACGATCTGCCCTGTCGCTTCATCTCGTCCGTCACAGGCCAGGGCATCACCGAGCTGAAAGACTTGCTCTGGCAGGAGCTGAACCGCGAGACCTTCCACGACGCCGACGCCATCGTCCACCGCGACATGGATATGAGCCTCATGGCCGACGACGACGAAGCGTGGGACATCCCTCCCGAAGAGGAAGACGCCGACGACGCTGACGCCGATCTCGAGTTCGATTGGGAAGAAGAATAAGCTGTAGTCTACTGTAACATATACCGCAAGCGAAGAATGCCGGGCACATGTGGGGGAGGATTCCCATCGTGTACCCGGCATTCTTTCTAATGATCGGCGACCATTCACAGCAGGTCGGCGCCTTGCACTCGCTCTGCGGCCTCGCGGCGAATAGCCTGCCGTACATCCTCAAACGCGGTGCGATCAGGATAGCACGTCATGGTGCCGCAGCGGAGCCAAGAGAGTGTGTCGGCATAACTCAGCAGGTGATCCAGATCGTGCGAGGCGACGAAGACGGTCTGCCCCCACCGTCGATACTCCGTGAGTAGGGCCGTGACGAAGGCCGAAGAGCGGAAGTCGAGCCCGTTGAATGGCTCGTCAAGCAGCAGCACGGCGTTGTCCTGCAAAAGCAGCCCCATCAGGTAGAGCTTCTTCAGCATACCCGTGGAGTAGACTTCGGCGTACTCATCAAGCGGCAGCTCGAAGGCCGCGTTGAGTCGCTCCAGCCGACCGGCGTCACATGATAGCCCGCGGGCCGTGACGTAGAATGCAGAAACTCCCGCCCGGTGATCATCGGATACATATACAGCTCGGCAGGCAGGAATCCGACACGCGTCTCGGGCGAAAACATCGGATCGCCCTCGAATGGCAATCGGCCGGCCATGCAGCGAAAGAGTGTCGTCTTGCCCGCACCATTCTCGCCTAAGAAGCCGTGGATGCGGCCCGCAGCATAGTCTTGTCGGAGGTCGTGAAGTAAGGTCCGTCGGCCGTATTCCTGCCGGATGATGTTTAAGTGGTAGGCCATAAGAAGTGCTTCATATTATAGATGGACAACCCATGCAGCCCCACGAGGATGGTCGCCAACGAGGCGACGGCCACGCTGATAGGCACAACCGACAGCCACACGGCCGACCCCACAATCAACACGCCCGCCACCACGATGGACGTGAGCAGGTGGGGATAAAAGGCATAGGCGGCGTAAAGGATCACCATCGCCACATAGACCGACAGACCCGCAACGCCGGCCAACCATCCCGCGCGATCGGGGAAGGCTGCGACTGACAGCGGCAGACTCCAGCCGATCGGAATGAGCGTGCAGAGCGTGCCCTCCGTGGCCTTGCGACGCACGAGGTACGCGGCACTTCGATAGACGCGCAGGAAGGGCGACGGATCCAGGCGCCTGTAATGGACCGTCAAGGCGGGTGCGCAAACCATCACGCCTATGGACACACCGGCCATGTCTGCATTGCCATTCGCGAGAGCGAGGAGCAGCAGCGCACCCCCGATCAGGCCGGCCCACAGTGCCCCCGACCGATAGCCCGCGATCCACACGTAGGCCGCGGCAAGTGGCCCACCGAAACGCAGTCGCCGAAGGATCGACCCTCCGCCCGCGGAGAGGTGGCGCAGGCGATAGCACGACAGCATCGTCGTGACTGCCGTGCCCACCGTCGCCACCCACAGCCCCGCCCACGCATCGAGCAGGAAGAAGGGCACGGACAGCAATAGGCAGCGACCGACGAAGACAAACGCGGGACGTATGCCCAGCTCGTCAAGCAGCGCCTGCTCTGTGCGCCCCATGCGACACACGCCCGTGCCAACGGCTACAAACACGCCTACCACCCATCCCGTGGCCGTCGCCTCATGAGACAGCTCCGCCCGATGCAATCCGTAACCGAGCGTTACGGCAATGGCCGCAAACAGCACCTTGGCCACCACAGGCAGCGCACCGAACAGCCGCGCCACGGATCGCAGTCGCAGCCCGAGGTAGAGGCGGTAAGGATGGAAAGAGGTTGGATTCATCACAGATTTCTTCTTGTTCCGTGGCCGCAAATGAACAACGCCGCGGCCAAAGGCACGTACCGCGGTAGGAGCCTGGTGCGCCAGGCAGCGAAGAATGCCGAGTACATGACGGGGAGGATTCCCATCGTGTACCCGGCATTTTTCGCTATTGGGTCGGCTTCATTCACAGCAGGTCGGCGCCTTGCACTCGCTCTGCGGCCTCACGGCGGATAGCCTGCCGAACGCCCTCAAACAGCGTGCAAAGTCCAAAATGAGCCTCGGATTGCATTTTACAAGCGTGTAAAGTCCAAAATGAGCCTCGGATCGCATTTTACAAGCGTGCAAAGTCCAAAATGAGCCTACGATCACACTTTACAAGCGTGCAAAGTCCAAAATGAGCCTCCGATCGCATTTTACAAGCGTGCAAAGTCCAAAATGAGCCTCAGATCGCATTTTACAAGCGTGCAAAGTCCGAAATGAGCCTCAGATTGCATTTTACAAGCGTGCAAAGTCCAAAATGAGCCTCCGATCGCATTTTACAAGCGTGTAAAGTCCAAAATGAGCCTCAGATTGCATTTTACAAGCGTGCAAAGTCCGAAATGAGCCTCAGATTGCATTTTACAAGCGTGTAAAAATGGTTTGCGAATAACTGGATGTACCCAGCGCGGCCTGAAGGGTCGGCCGAACATAGCCCGGGGCGAAACCCCGGGGAGTAGGCGAAGCGACACCTCAGAGGATACGATGTCCCCCTCCTGCTCTCCCCCCCGGAACAATCATGCGCCAAGCCAAACGTCCCATCGCTGACATGAATCATGGCACGGGCTTTGTAAGCCTCGCGGGCGCGCTGCGATGACATATACCTATATAATAGGTCGACGCTCCGGCCGTGATCGAGGCGCGGCGTTATCTTTGCCAGCCATTTTTACAGGAAAGAAAAGAACAGGATGAGTAAGAAAGCAAGAGAGAGGTTATACATGTCGGACACGCACGACATAGACGAATCAATGGGCGCAGTGATGCCCATACTGATGGATTGCGATAAGGATGAAGATTTCTCGGAAGGTATGGACAAGGTGGGCGAGACGCTCCCCATCCTGCCGCTACGCAACATGGTGCTCTTCCCCGGCGTGGCCATGCCCATCTTCGTGGGGCGACCGAAGTCGATGCGCCTGATCCGAGAGGCTTCACAGCGGAAGATCTTAGTCGGTGTCGTCTGCCAAAAAGATGCGGAGGTGGAGGAGCCCGGCCTGGACGACCTCTACCCGATCGGCACCGTGGCCGAGGTGTTGCGTGTGCTGGAGATGCCCGACGGATCGACGACGGCCATCCTACAGGGACGCAAACGCATGGCCCTGCACGGCCTGGTCGACACGGAGCCTTACCTAAACGGCGCCATCTCGCTGCTCGACGATCAGCCCGCGGGCAAGGACGACCGCGAGTATGAAGCCCTCATCTCTACCATCAAGGATCTCACGATAAAGATGATCGAAGCGGCCGGCGATCCGCCCCGCGAGCTGGTCTTCTCCATCCGCAACATGCAGAACACGATGTACATGCTTGGCTTCGCCTGCTGCCACATCGTGGCTAACCCGGACGAGAAGCAGGAGTTGCTGGCCATCGGCGATGTGAAGAACCGCGCCTACCGCCTCCTTTTCATCCTCAACCGCGAATATCAGCTGATTGAGCTCAAGGCGTCGATCCAAATGAAGACGCATGAGGACATCAACAAGCAGCAGAAGGAGTACTTCCTACAGCAGCAGATGAAGGCCATTCAGGAGGAGCTGGGCGGCAACATGAACGACATCGAGATCCGCGAGCTGCGCGCGCAAGCCAAGAAGAAAAAGTGGCCCAAGGAGGTCGGCGAGACGTTCGAAAAGGAGCTGGCCAAGCTGGAGCGCATCCACCCACAGTCGCCCGACTACTCCATCCAGTCGCAATACGTGCAGACGATCGTCGGCCTGCCGTGGGGCACTTACAGCCGCGACAACTTCAGCCTCACGCACGCCCAACGTGTGCTCGACCGCGATCATTACGGCATGGAGAAGGTCAAGGAGCGCATCATCGAACATCTGGCTGTGCTCAAGCTCAAGCGCGACCTGCGCTCGCCCATCCTCTGCCTCTACGGCCCTCCGGGCGTCGGCAAGACGTCGCTCGGACGATCCGTGGCCGAAGCGTTGGGACGCAAATACGTGCGCGTCTCGCTGGGCGGCCTGCACGACGAGGCCGAGATCCGCGGCCACCGACGCACCTACATCGGCGCCATGATGGGCCGCATCCTGCAAAACCTGCAAAAGGCGGGCACCTCGAACCCCGTCTTCGTGCTCGACGAGGTGGATAAGGTGGGCAGCGACTTTAAGGGCGATCCGGCCTCGGCCCTCCTCGAGGTGCTCGACCCGGAGCAAAACACCACCTTCCACGACAACTACCTCGACATCGATTACGACCTAAGCAAGATCCTCTTCATCGCCACGGCCAACAACCTGAACACGATCTCGCAGCCCCTGCTCGACCGCATGGAGCTGATCGAGGTCAGCGGCTACATCCTGGAGGAGAAGATCGAGATCGCCATGCGTCACCTGATCCCCAAACAGATGGAGGCACACGGCATCACGAAGGGCACCGTGCGCTTCCACCGAAACACGGTGCGCGCCATCATCGACTCCTACACGCGGGAGAGCGGCGTCAGGGCGTTGGAGAAGAAGATCGCCAAGATCATGCGGCGGTTGGCGCGCAAGATCGCCTCGGACGAGGCCGTGCCCGCGGTGCTCAAGGTGGACCACCTCCGGGAGTATCTCGGGCCGGTGGAGTACACCCGCGACAAGTATCAAGACAACCGTTACGCGGGCGTCGTCACGGGGTTGGCCTGGACGGCCGTCGGGGGCGAGATCCTCTTCGTGGAGTCGAGCCTGAGCCGCGGCAAAAGCGCCAAGCTCACCATCACGGGCAACCTGGGCGACGTGATGAAGGAGTCGGCCATCTTGGCCCTGGAATACGTCCACTCCCACGCCGCACAGCTCGGCATCGAGGAGTCGCTGTTTGAGAATTGGAACGTGCACATCCACGTGCCCGAGGGCGCCATCCCGAAAGACGGCCCGAGCGCGGGAATCACCATGGTGACGTCACTCGTCTCCACCTTCACGCGCCGCAAGGTGAAGAGCAACCTGGCCATCGACGGGCGAGATCACACTCCGCGGCAAGGTGCTACCCGTGGGCGGGATCAAGGAGAAGATCCTCGCAGCCAAAGCGTGCCGGCATCCGCGAGATCGTGCTCTGCGAGGAGAATCGCAAAGACGTGGAGGAGATCAACCAGACCTACGTCGAGGGTCTGACGTTCCACTACGTGGCCGACATCATGCAAGTGATCGACACAGCACTGCTCGACGAGAAAGTGAAGGATTGATCAGGGGGGAGAGGAGAAAGTATGCGGCTATCGACCGACACAAAAGAGGGAGCCTTACTCAATCAATACCCCGACGTATTGGCCGAACTGCTGAAAGATCACACCACGGGGCGCAATATCTTCTGGGCTACGGATAACTATGCCTCGCAAGGTGAAGGGTACGGCTTCCATGACGAAATCACCATCGAGCGGATCACAGGCCTGCATACAGACCTGATCCGTCCGCGCGCCTTAAAGTCGAAGACCGAGCAGAAGGGTCGCACCAAGGACATGGCCGAGGTCTTCACCCCGACGTGGGTATGCAACCGGCAGGCCAATCTGCTTGACGAGGCGTGGTTTGGCCGACCGAACGTCTTTAACGTAGAGGATCATGCGGCAAAGACATGGCGAACGGTTCGCGATCCCATCGCCTTCCCACCGGGCAAGACGTGGCGCGACTACATCCGTCAGACATGCTTAGAGATCACTTGCGGCGAAGCCCCCTACTTAGTCAGTCGCTACGACGCCGCCGACGGCCACGCCATCCCCCTCGCCGATCGCATTGGTCTGCTCGACCGTAAACTGCGCGTCGTCTCAGAGCACGTCAGCGAGTCGGGCGAATGGCTCGAGATGGCGCAAGAGGCCTATAAGCATACGCTCGGCTTCGAGTGGCAGGGCGACAGCCTGCTGCTGGCGCGTGAGGCATTGTTGGTGTCGTTTATTGAATACTACGAAGCTCGCTTCGGGCGACTACCGCTCAAGCGCTCTCTCCTTTATATCGCGTATATCATTGCGTGGAATGTCTTTCAGATGGACGGCCTGCGGGGTGTAGTGCCTTGCAGTTGTCGGGACATGGAGGAGCCGCCAGACCTTTTCGGTGAGAGCAAAACGAAGCCTTGCGAGGGCTGTCAGCAAGGCGGATACCGCAACCATAACGGCACCTATTGCCTGCTGCGCAATTGGGGCGCACGCGATCCACGCACGGGAAAGCACAACCCCAAAATCCGGTTCGTAGACCTAATCCATACCGTGTAAACACCATTGAAATGTCGCTTAAACACCACTTAAACACCGATTCCATTCCAACCCCCCATGCACACGTTTGAAACCTCATTAAAGGCAAAGCTGATCTACGTCTTCGCTATCCCCGACGAGCCACACGCAGGCTGTCTGAAGGTGGGCGACGCTACCTTCTATAGTGACAAGGGCGATACTGAAGATTGGCCTTCCCCCAACTGCGAACCGCTGAATAAGGCCGCCCGAGAACGCATCGACCAATACACTGGCACAGCCGGCATAGTCTACCAACTGCTCCACACTGAGATCGCCCTCTACAAAGACAAAGACGACCAGACCTGCGCCTTCCGCGACCACGACGTCCACCGTGTCCTTGAGCGATCGGGCGTCAAGAAGAAGGCGTTCGACGGCGTCAGTACCAAGTCGCAGGAGTGGTTCTGCTGCGATTTGGAGACGGTCAAGAGCGCCATTAGCGCCGTCAAGGCAGGGAAGGGCGCCGTGACGGTCAGCAGCACGGATCGCACGCCCATCATCTTCCGCCCCGAACAACAGGACGCCATCCAGCGCACTGTCAAGCGCTTCAAGAAGCCGGGCCAGCGCATGCTCTGGGAACGCCAAAATGCGCTTCGGCAAGACGCTCACCGCCCTCCAGGTGGCCAAAGAGAGGAATTTCCGGCGCACGCTGATCATCACCCATCGCCCCGTTGTCAGCGTGGGATGGTTCGAAGACTTTGAAAAGATCTTCTACGACCGCCAGAACTATCGCTTTGGCTCCCGCGACTATGAAGACAGCCTCCAGGCACTTGAACAGCACGTCACGCAGGGCGGCAGCTACGTCTTCTTCGCCTCTATTCAAGACCTCCGCGGTTCGGAGCAGGTAGGCGGTAAGTTTGATAAGAACGACCTCCTCTTCCACGTCTCATGGGATTATCTGATCGTCGACGAAGCCCACGAGGGCACCCTGACCGAACGCGGGGAGGCCGTCATCCAAGCACTCACTAAGCCAGAGACCTGCGTGCTGCAGCTTTCCGGCACGCCCTTCAACTTGCTTCCCAAATACGACGAGAAAGAGATCTTTACTTGGGACTACGTCATGGAGCAACGCGCCAAAATGGAGTGGGACAAAAACCACCTCGGCGACGACGCGCCTAACCCCTACGAACCGCTCCCGGCCATCAACATCTACACTTACGATCTGGGCCGGCTTCTCCAAGACTACATAGAAGACGACGTGGATCGCGCCTTTAACTTCCGCGAGTTCTTCCGCACCCGAGAGGAGGACGGAGGCTTCGTCCACGAAGACCATATCGACAGCTTCCTCAATCTACTCTGTCGCGACGACCCCCAGTCGCTCTACCCCTACTCCCGAGAGGAATACCGCAACATCTTCCGCCACACCCTGTGGATGCTGCCCGGCGTCAAAGCTGCGCGTGCGCTCAGCCAAAAGCTCCGCGAGCACCCCCGTCTTCGCCCATTTCAAGATCGTCAACGTGGCCGGTGATGGCGATAAGAAGGAGGACGTGGACGACGAGGTGGAGAACCGCAACGCCCTCCAAATGGTCAAGGACGCCATCGGCACGGACCCCGACCAAACCTACACCATCACCCTCTCTTGCGGCCGACTCACCACGGGCGTCAGCGTCGCCCCTTGGACGGGCGTCTTTATGATGGCCGGCACCTACAAGTCCACCGCCACAGCCTACATGCAGACTATCTTCCGCGTGCAGACACCTTACACGCATAATGGCCGCATGAAATCTGTCTGCTACGCCTTCGACTTTGCCCCGGATCGCACCCTGACCGTACTGGCCGAGACGGCCAAAGTCTCTGCCAAAGTGGGCCAGCAGACCGATGAGGATCGCCGCACATTGGCCGACTTTCTCAACTTCTGCCCCGTCATTGCCCTCGAAGGATCGAAGATGGAGCCTTACGACGTGGACCGTATGATGGCCCAACTGAAGAAGGCGCAGATCGAGCGCGTCGTCAGCCGTGGATTTGAAGACGGATACCTCTACAACAATGAGCTCTACAATTTGGACGACGGCAGGATGAAAGACTTCCAAGACCTCCAAACGTCATCGGTAAAACCAAAGCCCTACCCCGAACGCTCGATATCGACATCAACCGGCAGGGCCTCACCAACGAGCAATACGAGGAGATCGAACGTGCCGAAAAGAAGAAGAAGGCTGAGCGTACCCCTGAAGAAGAAGAAATGCTCCGCCAACGCGAGGAGCAACGCGAACAGCGTGCCCGTGCCATCGCCATCCTCCGCGGCATATCGATTCGTATGCCCCTCATGCTCTACGGAGCCGATATCAAGGACGAGAACCGCGAGCTGACCATCGACAACTTCACCGCCCTCGTCGACGACCGCTCCTGGGAGGAGTTCATGCCCCGCGGTGTCACCAAGGAGCTCTTCGAGCGCTTCAAGAGATACTACGACAAGGACGTCTTTCGCGAAGCCGGCAAACGCATCCGACGCATGGCCCGTACCGCCGACCGCTTCACCATAGAGGAACGCATCGAGCGCATCACGGACATCTTCTCCACCTTCCGCAACCCGGATAAGGAGACCGTCCTCACGCCCTGGCGCGTCGTCAACCTGCACCTCTCACGCACCCTCGGCGGGTATGCCTTTTTCGACGAGGCCTTCGAGCGTGAACTTAGCGCGCCCCGCGAGGTCGACATCCCCGGCGTCACCGCCGACGTCTTCCGCCCCGACGCACTCATCCTCGAGATCAACAGCAAGAGCGGACTCTATCCCCTCTATGCCGCTTACAGCATCTATCGAGCCCGCCTCCGCGCCCACAAGGAGCAACACCCGGACGAGGTGATGGACAACGACACTGCACGCCAACTCTGGGACGAAACCCTCCGCCAAAACATTCTCGTGCTCTGCAAGACGCCTATGGCCGTCAGCATCACGCGCCGCACACTGGCCGGCTTTCGCCCCGCCGACGTCAACGCCCGCGATTACCCCAACCTCATTCAAGAACTTATCGACAAACCCGCGCATGTGGCCGACATCCTGCGCGACACACAACACTTCTGGCACCTCAACAACCCGCTTATGAAAATAGACGCCGTCATCGGCAATCCGCCGTACCAACTAACCGTAGCCAAAAAGGAAACGGACAATGGACAAAAGCGTAGCTCAAGCATCTTCCAATATTTCCAAGATCTGGCAGATCAAGTAGGGAAATACACATCATTGATTTATCCCGGAGGACGATGGATCCATCGCTCTGGTAAGGGATTAGAACAGTTTGGAATGAAGCAGATAAACGACCCCCATCTTTCTATGATTCATTTCTTCCCCTCCTCGGAAGATCTATTTGATTCGATAGCCATAGCTGATGGAATTTCTTTTGTCTTCAAGAATATGGAGAAGAAAGAAGAAGGGTTCACCTACTTCTATACGAAAGACAAAAAGACGATCAAGGTCGATATGTCTTGTCCTGGAGAACAGCTTATGCCGTTAGATCCAATGATGACCTATTTCGTCGAACGCATGAATAAATTAGTGCAACAGCGCTTTCACTATTTGCATGATTCTGTCTTTTCTCAGAAGCTCTTCTCCATTGAAAGCGATTTTGTAGAGCGCAATCCTGCTTTGGTACGAGAGTATAACGAAGGGGATGTTTTGGGCGATAATGAGATCAAGCTCTTCACCAACGATAAAGCCGGAAAGAGCGGGCGGGCTCGATGGTATGTGGCTAACAAAGACGTGATCAAAACTGGAGTGGAACAAATCGGGAGATGGAAGGTAGTCGTCTCCAGCGCGAATGCGGGCGGGCAGAAACGAAGCAATCAGCTCGCCATTATGGATAATCGCTCAGCCTTTGGGCGATCGCGCGTGGCACTGAAGACTTTTGTTACGGAGCGTGAGGCACAAAACTTCTTCGCCTATTGTCGCACGGACTTTATCCGTTACACCTTTTTGCTTACCGATGAAGCGCTGACCTCACTGGCAAAGCTAGTTCCGGATATTGGTGACTACACGGACGAGAATGGAGTCATCGATTTCACAGCCGACATCAATGCACAGCTCTATCGGCTCTTCGAGATCGACACGGATATGCAATCGATCATCGCGCAGACCCTGAAAGAGAAAGAAGCGGGGCGCTAAGCCCCCTCCGCACTTTTGGAAATGCCCCGCGGAAGTTCCGCGGGGCATTTCCAAAACATCATCGGACACAAAAAAATCTCCGGGAGAGCCATTTATCGGTGCTCTCTCGGAGATTTTTGGTTTTACGGGGTAAGGGCATGCCATGCGCCCTCTCCCTCCCTTAGCTGTACCCGGGGTAAACTCGGGGTGGGCATCCCTGATGCCCGCCAGCCGCTTTACATCCCTTGCCGCTTAGCCTCGTCCCAGATGGCGTCCATCTCGGCCAGCGTCATGTCCTTGAGCGAGCGGCCGCGGCGGATGGTCTGCGCCTCGAGGTAGTCGAAGCGACGGCGGAACTTGGCGTTCGTGCGCTCCAGCGCGTTGTCCGGGTTGATGCCGTAGAGGCGCGCGGCGTTGATGACGCTGAAGAGGAAATCGCCCATCTCCGCCTCGGAGGCATCGGCGTCAGCGCGATCCAGCTCGGCGCGTAGCTCGCCCAGCTCCTCGCTGACCTTGTCCCACACCTGCTCGCGACGCTCCCAATCAAAGCCTACGTTGCGCGCCTTGTCCTGCATGCGGTAGGCCTTGATGAGCGCGGGCAGCGACGTCGGCACACCGTCCAGCACGGTGCGGTTGCCGTCCTTCTCCTTCAGCTTCAGCTGCTCCCAGTTCTGCTCCACGCGGTGCGTGCTGCCCTGGACGTCGGTCGTGCCATAGACGTGCGGATGGCGATAGATCAGCTTCTCGCAGAGCGCGTCGCAGACGTCCTTGATGTCGTACTGGCCTTTCTCTTGGCCAATCTTGGCGTAAAAAACGATGTGGAGCAGCAGGTCGCCCAGCTCCTTTTTGATCTCCTCGGGGTGATCTTTGAGGATGGCCTCGCTCAGTTCGAAGGTCTCCTCGATGGTGTTTGTGCGGAGGCTCTCGCGCGTCTGCACGCGGTCCCAAGGGCATTTCTCCCGCAGGTCGTCCATGATGTCGAGCAGGCGGCCGAAGGCCTCCATCTTTTCTTCTTTCGTATGCATAATGTGTGTGTCAATTGAAAATCTAAGAGCTAAAAACGAAAAACGACCGGGTACCTAATGAGGTTGGTGGCGTGTACCCGGCCATTTTTCGTTGTTCGTTTTTAGCTGTTCGTTATTCGTTATTCGTTTCGCCTTGTTGTTTATACCGCGTCAGGCCGTCCTCAAGGAAGCGGACGTACTTCGAGGCATCCTCATCGAAGGCGTACGACGGGGCGAGCGGCCGACCCTCGTTGTCGAGGATCACGTAGAAAGGCTGCGCGTTGGCGCCAAACTTCGAGCGTTGCAGGTAGCTCCACTTGTCGCCGATCGTTTTCAGTCGGCGCTCCTTCTCGTTCTCCGTGATGGTGAGCGCTTCGGGCAGCTTCGTCTTGTCGTCCACCATGAGGGTGATCAAGACATACTTCTCTTCGAGCAACTTCTTCACCCGCGCATCCGTCCAGACGGCGGCCTCCATCTTCCGACAGTTCACACAGCCGTAGCCCGAGAAGTCAATCAGCACCGGCTTCTTCACGCGTTTGGCGTAAGCCATACCCGCCTCGTAATCCTCAAACACGGCGTGCACCTCATCCTTATACAGGTTGAAATCCTGCGTGTGTAGAGCGGCGGAGCGAAGGCGCTGACGGCCTTCAGCGGTGCGCCCCAGAGGCCGGGGATCATGTAAACGGAAAAGGCGAGCGAGACGATGGCCATGAAGAGCCGCGGCACAGAGACGTGGCGCAACTCGCTGTCGTGGCTGAAGCGGATCTTACCCAACAGGTAGAACCCGAGCAGGGCGAAGATGACGATCCACAGCACGAGGAACACCTCACGGTCGAGCAACCGCCAACCGTAAGCCAGGTCGGCCACGGAGAGAAACTTCAGCGCCAGCGCCAGCTCCAAGAAGCCCAGCACCACCTTCACTGAGTTCAACCAGCCGCCCGACTTGGGCATGTTTTGCAGCATGTTCGGGAAGATGGCAAACAACGCGAAGGGGATGGCCAGCGCCAGGGCGAAGCCAAACATACCGACGGCCGGACCGATGGTCTTGCCCTGCGATGCGGCCTCGACGAGCAAGGTGCCAATGATCGGTCCCGTGCACGAGAACGACACAAGCGCCAACGTGAAGGCCATAAAGAAGATGCTCAAGATGCCCGACGTGGTGTCCGCCTTGCTGTCCATGCGGTTCGTCCACGACGCCGGCAGCACCAACTCAAACGCTCCGAAGAACGACACGGCGAACAGCACCAGCAGCGCAAAGAAGAGGATGTTGAACACCGCATTCGTCGATAGGTCGTTCAGCGCGCTAGCCCCGAAGATCCCCGTGATGAGCAGCCCCATCGCTACGTAGATAATGATGATCGAGGCACCGTAGATCAGCGCATCGCCGATGGCTTTGCGGCGGCTCTTGTTACGCTTGAGGAAGAAGCTGACCGTCATCGGAATCATCGGCCACACGCACGGCGTGAGCAGTGCCAACAGTCCGCCCGCGAGGCCGGCCAGGAAGATGTAGATCCACGACGTATCGGAGGCCGACACAGTCGCGTCGCCGAAGGACTTCAAGTTGTCGATCACCGGCGTCCACCATTCCGGGCGATCCGTCAGCATCCCCTTGGGCGTCGTCGACTGCGATCCGCCTGATACGCTCCCCTCGGAACTGTCTGCGCTCGTAGCGTCGGATGAGGCATCGTCCGTAGCCGTGTCGGCGTTGTCCACATCCGAGTCTGCGTCCGTGTTGCCATCCGTCGCAGAGGGTTCGGCCGCCTGCTTGGTGCGCGCCACGTGTTTGCGATCGAAGGTGAACGACTCCGTCTCAGGCGGCAGGCACGACTCGTCGTTGCAGGCCATAAACTCCACTTCGCCCACCATCTTAAATGCCTTCGGGTCGGTTACGCGGATCTTCTGCGTGAACGTCACCGAATTGGAGTACCACCGCAACTCGAGGCCCGGGTACGACACCTCGTCACGCGTCACGGTCGGCCGCACCGAGGCCGTGGGCTTGCCCACCAGCTCGGCGCCCTTCAGCTTTTCGTATTTGATCGACGTGGAGATCGGCCCGCCCTTGGGCAGATTCATGTCATAAATGTGCCACCCCCGATTGATTGTGGCCGTGAAGGTCAACGTCTTCTCAGCCTCCTCGGAGTCTTCCAAATTGATTTTCCACTTCACCGGCGTCAGGATCTGCGCCTGCACCGATGCTGCGATAAGCATTAACAGTCCGAACCAGCGGACACTTCGTTTTATCTTTTCCATGCGATGAATGAATGTGTTTGTTTTTCCGGGGCACAAAACTAAACGTTTCGTTTTCACACAAAAATGCGCCGGAAAGGTGTGGAATCGAAATCCCTCCTACCCTCCGGCGCACATTCCCATGCGTAACGCTGTGCGCGCTTTACTCCAGACCGGCCTTAAATCTTACCGACCAAGTCGATACTCGGCTTGAGCGTCTTGTTGCCCTTCTTCCAGTTTGCGGGGGCACACCTCGCCGTCGTGTCCGGCAACGAACTGCGCAGCCTCTACCTTACGGAAGAGCTCCTCGGCGTTACGGCCGATGCTGTTGTCTTGGATCTCGGCCACTTTGATTTGGCCTTCGGGATTCACCACGAACGTGCCGCGGTAAGCCATGCCCGACTCCTCGATCATCACGCCGAAAGCGCGTGAGAGGGCGCCGGTGGTGTCGGCCAGCATCGGGTAGGTGATCTGACGGATGCTATCCGATGCGTCGTGCCATGCCTTGTGAACGAAGTGTGAGTCTGTGCTCACGGCGTAGACCTCTACGCCAGCGACCTTGAAGTCGTTGTACTTGTTCTGCAGGTCGAGCAGCTCGGTGGGGCACACGAACGAGAAGTCGGCGGGATAGAAAAAGAATACGACCCACTTGCCTTCGATGTCCTTGTTCGTCACTGTTTTGAACTCTCCGTTATGGAATGCCTGAACCTTAAATTCAGGTACTTGCTGATTGATGATAGGTAGCATGAAATATGACTGTTTTGATGATGTTTTACTTGTGGAAATTGTAACCGTTACAAATCCGACGCAAATGTAAGCGCATTTCTCAATTCTGCAATATGGAGATTGCAAAATCGAAGTTGCAAAGCCCTCTCGAGAAGGGGGTGAAAGGGATCGAGAAATGAGATCTGATGCCGGAAGTTGGGGTGACGCCATTGTTCTCAAGAGATGGTCTCACGCGATCGTCTGCGAGGCCTTTTTCGAGTCGAAAAGCATTCATCGCCTATCGAACGGACGAATTGTCCCTGAGAGAGGGCTTCGATTCATGCTCCGCGGAGCTATTTCTCACCCGAGATCCCTTCTCGGCCTTCAAATGGAGGGTAAAATCAATCGAGGAGGGAATGTCGGGGAACATTTTCATTTTTTCATGCTATCACATGAATCGAATCAATACGTCATACATAGATTCGTGCATACACGTAGATATGTAAATTCCTTGTTGAATAAGCACTCCACACACATAGATATATAATCACTGCTCATATATAATCATGCACACACGTGAATATAAATAACTACTCCATCACTATTTCATGCACACACGTATGTATGACAGATATACGTATCTAACTCATCTTATCCTGCGTACAGGTAAGAGCTTATACGATTATCCATTATATGTGCAAGCAATAAATTATAAGATTATCTATTTCATATCGAAATATATGGATGTAATAGAGAAAACAACCTCTTGCATATCTTCCTGCATACACATTGATAGGTACAAGTATATTTCAGATGATTATTCGCACACATCCTTCTAAAATAATCATGTACTATTATCAGTGCGTACACATTATCACTTGAGTAATATGTTTCAATTCTTCGTGCACGCACGAAAATTCGAACGAAACACCGGAGAGGGGTTTGCAATATGTTTTGGAGATGCCGAAGAGGGCGGCGGGAGCTTTGCGAGGTGTTTCTTGTATGCTTCGATATGAAAAGGGCCTCGAGCGATCTGTTTCTTGTCGCAACAGAAAGCCCGAGGCCTGTTTGTATCCTTCTTTTCTTGCCTTGATGCAAGAAAAGAAGCAAAAGAAAATCAAGGCGTCAGGGACGCCGGCCGATTTTGTCGGGTGCCCGATAGATCATTGACCGTCTACGGCGCGGCGGAGGCGCTCGAGGGCCTCGCTGAGGATTTTGTATCCGTCTTTCATACCTTCTTTTCTTGCCTTGATGCAAGAAAAGAAGCAAAAGAAAATCAAGGCGTCAGGGACGCCGGCCGATTTTGTCGGGTGCCCGATAGATCATTGACTGTCTACGGCACGGCGGAGGCGCTCGAGGGCCTCGCTGAGGATGGTGCGGGGGGTGCCGACGTTGATGCGCATATGGCCTTCGCCACCGGGGCCGAACATCTCACCGTCGTTGAGGGCGAGGTAGGCACGGCGGACGAAGAGGTCGATGAGGGCGTCGTGATCGAGGTTGAGGCCGCGACAGTCGAGCCAGACGAGGAAGGAGGCTTCGGGACGCAGCGGGCGGATGGCGGGCAGGTGGCGCGCGCAATAGTCGATCAGGTAGTCGATGTTGGCCTCCACGTAGCTGAGCATGGCGCGGCGCCAAGGCTCGCCGTAGCGATAGGCGGCGATGGTGGCGATGGGTGCGAAGAGCGTCGGCTCGTCAAGCTCGTTGGCCGAGAGCCAGCGGTAGAAGCGGCGGCGGAGGGTGTCGTTCGGCACGATGGCGTAGGAGCTGACGATGCCGGCGATGTTGAACGTCTTCGAGGGGGCGCCGAAGGTGATGCTGCACGCCGCGGCCGCGTCGGAGACGGTGGCGAAGGGCGTGTGGCGGTGGCCGTAGAGGGGCATGTCGGCGTGGATCTCGTCGGAGATGACAAGGACGCCGCGGCGGTGGCAGATGTCGGCCAGGCGGCGGAGTGTCTCGGGGCTCCAGACGATGCCGGCGGGGTTGTGCGGATTACTGAGCAGGAGCATGCGGCACTTGGGGTCGGCGTCAAGAAGGCGGTCCAGTCCGTCGAGGTCCATGGCGTAACGACCATCCTCGAGGGGGAGGAGTGGGTTGTAGACCACCTCGCGGTCGTTACCCTTGGGGGTGAGACGGAAGGGGTGGTAGACGGGCGGCTGGATGACGACTTTCTCGTCAGGGCGGAGGAAGACGTTAATGGCCATACCGATGCCCTTGACGATGCCGGGGATGGAGGCGAGCCACTCGGGGCGGACGTCCCAGTGGTGATGCTCGTTGATCCAACGGATGATGGTGGGGCGATAGTCGGGCGGCTCGACGGTGTAGCCGAAGAGGGAGTGCTCGAGGCGCCGGCGGAGGGCGTCGGTGATGAAGTGCGGGGTCTCGAAGTCCATGTCGGCCACCCAAAGGGGCAGCAGGTGGGCGTCGCCGTAGCGCGGTTGGAGGGCTTCGAGTTTGAGTGCGCCGGTGCCACGGCGGTCGATGACTTTGTCGAAATTGTAGGTGGACATCAGTTACGAGTTACAAGTTACGGGTTACGAGTTACGAGTGAGGGCGGAGCAGCCAGTGTCCGCTCGTTGAGTGATTAGTTAGTCGGACACGGCTTGCTTGAGATCGTCGAAGAGGTCGTCGGGGTCTTCGAGTCCGACGGAGAGGCGGATGAGGTTCTCCTTAACGTCCATGTCGCGGCGTTGCGCTTCGGTGAAGTTGCCGAAGATGGTGCTGGCCGGGTGGATGGCGAGGGATTTATTGTCGAAGAGGTTCGTGGCGCGGCGGACGAGCTGGAGGCGGTCGATGAAACGGAAGCAGGCGTCGCGGTCGGCCAACTCGAAGGTGAGCATGGCGCCAGCGGTGTCGCCAAACTGTCGGCGAGCCAGGTCGTGGAAGGGTTGTCGGGCAGGCCGACGTAGTTCACGGTGCGGACGGAGGGAAGCTCGCGGAGGCGTTCGGCCAGACGGAGGGCGCTGGCGGCCTGGACGCGATAACGGGCGTCGAGCGTCTCGAGTCCGATGGTCTGCATGTAGGCCACGTGAGGCGTCATGTAGGCGCCGAAGTTGAAGAGCATCTCGGTGCGCATGCGACGGCCAAAGTCGGGCGCGGTGCCATAGTCAGCCACAAGTCCGCCGATAGAGGTGGCGCCACCGGAGAGGTATTTGGTGGTGGAGACGATCTCGACGTCAATGCCGAGTGCGCGGGCGTCGAAGCAGGTGAAGGGGATGAGCGTGGTGTCGGCCATGAGAGGCACGCCACGGCTACGGGTGATGCGCGAGAGGGCGGGCAGGTCGACCACCTCCATCTGCGGATTGGTGATGATCTCGAGAAAGAGGGCGCAGGTGCGGTCGTCGATGGCCTGCTCCACGGCGTGGAGGTCGGTCAGGTCGCAAAGCACGGGCTCGATGCCAAACCTCCGGAGTGTGCCGGTGATGAGGGAGTAGGTGTTCCCGAAAAGATGGCGCGAGGTGACGATCTTCTGTCCAGCCTCGGCGACAGCCAAGAGGGCGTTGCTGATGGCGGCCATGCCGGAGCTGAGCGCGATGACGTCGGTGGCGCCGGTGAGTGCGCGGACCTTATTCTCGAAGAAAGTCACGGTGGGGTTCATGACGCGCGAATAGTCCGGGTCGTCGGTACGACCACAGAAGGCATCGGTCATGCTGACGGCGTCGCCAAACTCGTAGGAGGCGGTGTGATAGACGGGCATGCTCAGGGAGCTGTAGGCGTCCGGGCGCTGAAATTGGGTGTGGATAGCTTGGGTTTGCTTCTTCATTCTTCGTTTACTGTATATGTATATGCGTTCGTTCTTGAAAACGGCGCAAAAGTAGATATAAAGAAGAGAGAAAGCCGGCGATGCAGTGTATCTACTGACATCGTCGGCTTCGATTTAGAATAATCTTCTGCTTACGGGGCTATTCTACAACTATGAGAGGCATGCAGCCCCTGCTTCGGGCAGGCAGCGTAGGATGGCGGTTCTGCACAGCTTCCTCTTAATGGTCGGGTTACATCTCTTCCTCAGGAAGGACGAACTGCATCTCATCGCGCATGAGGGCGATCTCCTCGAGGTCTATACCAGCACGAATCAACGCAGAACGATCGGCGTCGAAGAGGTTGGCGAAGAAGCCGAAGTCCTTACCCGCAGCAGCTTGTAGATAGTAGGCGTAGGCCTCCTTAACGTGGCCCGAAGCCCACTCGGTGTGGCCGGCATTGAGATAGTCCTCCGGCTGCGGCTGCTCGGCGAGGAGCTTGCGATAGCTGGCGCGCGCCTGATCGTACCGGCCGAGGACGAACGAGCACCATGCCACACCGCGCCCTCCCTGGCGTTGGTCGGGTCGAGGTAGTCGACCTTGAAATAGTATTTCAGCGCCTCGTCGTACATCTTCTGCTCCAAGTAGCAGTGGCCGATGTGGAGCAGTACGGACAGGTTGTCAGGCTCCAGCCGCTCGTGGCGAAGCAGGAACTCGAGGGCACGGGCGGGCTGCTTGAGGGCGCGATAGCAGGCAGCGATACGCCGGAGGAGCCATTTGCTGTCGGGGTTGATCAGCTCGGCGCGGAGGTATTCGCGCAGGGCGCCATCCACGTCGCCGATCGACTGGAGACAGTAGCCGAGCTTCTGGTGAAGCATCTCGCTGTCGCCCTCGCCTCGCTGAAGCAGCTCCTCGTAGATGGGTCGGGCGTCGTCGGGGTATCCCTTGCGGAGGTAGACCTCGGCGATGCGGAGGAGCGTCTCGGCGTCGCTGAGGTAGGGCCGAAGGATGGGGAGGCGGTGGAAGTCGAGGCCGCGCTCGAAGATGTCGTCGAAGTCGCCACGGCCGGGATGGAGCTTATAGAAACGGTAGAGGTTACGGATGTAGAGGCCGATGAGTCGCTCCTCGTGCTTGCCGCGATCACCCAGTTCGGCGGCTTCCTGCTCTCGGAGTTGGGAGAAGTCGCCACGGAGCTGTTCGCCCAGCGCGCGCCGTTGCATGTCAGGCAGGTGAAGTATGCTGAAGCAGAAGGAATACTTGTCAGAGTCGCACATAAAGGCGGCAAAGCTCAGTATGCCGTCGGCAAAGCTGTCGCCATTGTGGTCGCGGAGGGCCGTGTGGCGAGGGGTGAAAGGCAGGAACCAGTTGCCCGTCTCGTGGAAGAAGGGGAAGCGCTTGAGCGGGCCGAAGGTGGTGTGAAGCATGTCGATACCCTCCTCTTGCAGCTCGCCATATTCACGCATCCAGGCTGACAGCTTGTCGCTCCGCCCAACCATGCGCTCCATCCATTCGGGGTTCATCTCCTCGCCAGAGATCTCCTTGAGGAAGTCCGTTGCCGAGCCCTTGCCGCCCTGTGTGGTCAGCTTCATGATCTCGGGCAGGATCTCGTCTTTGAGTCGATGGGCCACCTTCTCCGTTTCGCGGGTGAGGATGAAGCGGACGATGACGGAGGAGAGTCGGCGGCGAAAGTCGGGCATCTCGGCCAGCATCTCGAGTCGCTCCTGCACCTCGGGATAGAGCTCCAATCGGTCGCTGTACGTGTAAAGCGTGAGGCAGATGGCCACGAGCGCTTGCAGGCTGACATGGACCGTGTCGGCATCGGAGAGTGCGGCGGCATCAAAGAGCAGGTGCATCTTTTCTCGATCGAACGACGCTTGTAGGCCAAGCAGAAGAGCGGAGACGAGGAGTGTCTTCACGTCAGTAGGGAACGAACGGCTGGACAGCGCTTCACGTAGGGCGGACGCGGTGTCGGCGTCGATAAATTCGGTCGTCCAGAGCGCGTCGAAGAGACGATTGGCCGCAGACTCGCCGTGCTCACGATCGCCGGCCTCAGCGTAAAGCGCCACCTGCCGCAGGATGGACGTGATGCCAATGCCTGAATAACGGACGGAGCGACGGACGGAGTAATAAGTAGCGGGCGAGATGTCGCCAAAGGTTGCGTGACGGACGGCGTCGGCCAGCTCATAAGCACGGCGACGGATGTCGGCACGGATACGGTGACGCGTCGGGTCGTTGGAGCCTTCGACGTAGTAGTGCAACATATATCTATATGTGTTCTGTAGCTCCTCGACTCGGGAGGTGAAGGCGTGTTGGCCGGTGACGGTGATGAAATGAGTGAGCAGGTCGAAAGCCTCTTTCATCTGGCCGTTGTCGATTCGCCCGACGAGATTTTTATAGGTGTTGGTAAGCTCTTGGAGAGTCATTGGTTGGGGGTCTATATTGGAGAGATGGGGTATTTCGCGTGAAATAAAATGCCATCAAGATTTACAAATGCCATGCCAAAAGGCGGGTCGTTTCGCTGCTGATCAACCGAGTATCTGCGTGCCACCGCCTCTTTGTGTGCCAACTGGGAGGGAGGGGCTGACAGATGGGCAAACCCTCTCGGATGGCGGAGAGTATAAGCTCCCCCACGTTCGTTTTTCGCGCCTTCATTTTCCGCTTTTCCCATTCGGCCTACTTTTGTCGCGCGTTGAGGACGAGGATGCGTGAGATTTCATTTCGACTCACATCCTCGGGGTGTTTCATAAATGGATGAAGTGCAAGACGCAGAGACTGAGGGCGAGGGAGTGTACTTAAAGTACATGACCAAAGCCCGAATGTCGAATGCGACGCCGCAATTCGCCATTTATGGAGCACCCTCAACGAACGAAAGTGGTATCCAAGTGATTTTTTATCCCTATTTATTTCGACAGATATGTACAACAAACTGAACGACACCATCACCAGACTGATGGGGCTGCGCTACCGCTCGCATCCGTGGCACGGCATTGAGGTGGGCAAGGAGGCCCCGCAAGTGATCACGGCTTTTATTGAAATGGTGCCCACGGACACGGTGAAGTATGAACTGAACAAGGTGAACGGCTTCCTCTGCATCGACCGTCCGCAGCGCTACTCGAACGTCGTGCCGGCACTCTACGGCTTCATTCCGCAGAGCTATTGCGGAGAGGGCTTCGCCAAAGTACTGCATGGACCAGCTCAAGCGAGAGAATATCATGGGCGACCATGACCCCTTGGACATCTGTATCCTGACCGAGAAGGACATCGCCCACGGCGACATCATCGCCTCCGTGCGACCCATCGGCGGACTGCGCATGCTGGACGGTAACGCGGCGGACGACAAGATCATCGCCGTGCTGCAAAACGACGCTACGTATGATTCATACAACGACATCGGCGACCTGCCCAAGATTGTCCTGGAGCGACTCAAGCACTACTTCCTTACCTATAAGGACATGCCGGGCGAGAAGAAAAAGAACGTCGAGATAGCCAACGAATACGGCCGCGAGGAGGCTTACGAGGTGATCCGACACTGCCTCGAGGACTACAAGATCTACCTCGACGAAATGCACGACATCTTACGATAAAAGACTACAGACATGATCATTCGCGATTTTACGGACAACGATCTGTACAAATTCAGCGTCATGAACGCCATCCAAAAGAAGTTCCCCGACGCGGAGGTCGTCTATCGCTTCGTCAACCGTGGCGAGACGCCCTTCCCCGAGGGCTTCGGCGAGGCCCTGCGCCGCGAGGTGGACGCCATGCGCACGCTCTTCTTGACGGACACGGCCGAGGCCTTCATGCGCCGCCGATGCTACTACTTCGACAATGTCTTTTTCGACCTCCTCAAGGGCTTCCGCTTCAACCCCGCCGAAGTCACGGTGGTGCAAGAAGGCGGGCGACTGGAGGTCGAAGTGCGCGGACTGTGGTATCGCACGGTGCTCTGGGAGGTGCCCCTCATGGCCATGATCTCCGAGCTCTATTACCGCATGACGGGCGCCACGCCCGCGGCCGACGCCGACGATCGCGCACGCGCCAAAGCGCGCCGCTTCGAGGAGCTGGGCGCTGAGCTGTCGGAGTTCGGCACCCGAAGGCGCTTCTCGTTCGAGGTGCAGGACCGCGTCATCGGCATCCTCAAGGAATGCATGCCACGCGTGCTCAATGGCACATCGAACGTCTACCTGGCCATGCTCCACGACCTCATCCCCATGGGCACCCACCCCCACGAATGGTTCATGTATCACGGCGCCCACTACGGCTACCGCGTGGCCAACGAGATGGCGATGGAGAACTGGGTCGACGTCTACGACGGTTACCTCGGCATCGCCCTGCCCGACACCTTCACCTCGACCGACTTCTTCAAGAGCTTCTCCACCAAATACGCCAAGCTCTTCGACGGCCTGCGCTGCGACAGCGGCGATCCCTTCGAGTTCACCGAGCGCGCCCTCAGCTACTACGAGCGCCACCGCATCGACCCGAAAAAGAAGACCGTCGTCTACAGCGACAGCCTCGACCTCGAAGCCATCGCCCGCATCAAGGGCCACGTGGCCGGCCGCTGCACGACGTCTACGGCGTCGGCACCTTCCTCACCAACGACGTCGGCGTGCAGCCCCTCAACATCGTCATCAAGCTCTTCGAGGTCAAGCCCAAGGGCGAAACGGACTTCCTGCCCGTGGTCAAACTCTCCGACTCACCCGGCAAGCACACCGGCGACCCGGACGAGATCGACCTCTGCAAGCGCATGCTGAAACTCTGATCTGATGCGCGCTGCAGACCCCGAATCGCCTTCCCCAACGACTGTTTTTTACTGGTGCATGAGTAAATTTTGCTCGTGCACCGAACTTTTTTGCTCGCGCGCCGTAGTTTTTACCTCGCGCGCCGAACTTTTTTGCTCGCGCGCCGAATTTTTTTGCTCGCGCGCCATACTTTTTACCTCAAAACCCATCTTTCCGCTGAAATGATCGTAGCCGAACAGAAGAGACAAGAGAACATCGTCGAGTACCTTTTATATATGTGGCAGGTGGAAGACCTGATCCGGGCCAACGCCCTCGACAGCGACCGCATCCGCCGCACCCTCGTGGCCCGTTACGACGTGGCCGACGACGTGCGCGAACACATCGCTCAGTGGTATGACAATCTGGCAGACATGATGCGCAGCGAAGGCGTCGCCGAGCACGGCCACCTACAGATCAACCGCAACGTGGTGATCCTCCTCAACGACCTCCACCTCTCCCTCCTCCGCAATCCGCAGGAAACCACCTACGGCGCGCTCTATTACAAGGCCCTACCCTCCATCGTCCGCCTCCGCGCCAAGTCCGGCGGCGCCGAGATGACCGAGATCGAGACCTGCCTCACCGCCCTCTACGGCTACCTCCTGCTCCGCCTCCAAGGCGCACCCGTCAGCCCCGAGACGCTCGAGGCCGTTCGCGAAATCAACCTCATGCTGACATTTCTGGCAGAGAAATACAAGGAGGAACACGACATCATCCACCCTCATTAATCATTCACTATGAATCATTCACTCGACATGATCCCCGTACTCGTCACCGGCGCCCGCGGCCAGTTGGGCGACGCCATCCGACGCCGCATCTACCGCCACCCGAACTACGCCTTCACCCTGACCGACATCGACGAACTCGACCTCTGCGACAACAACGCCGTCGCCGACTTTGTCCGCCGCGGCCGCTACGCCTACATCATCAATTGCGCCGCCTACACCGCCGTCGATCGCGCCGAGAGCGACGCCGAACGCTGCCTCCAGATCAACCGCGACGCCGTCGGCCACCTCGCCACGGCCGCCCGCGAAGTCGGCGCACGCATGATTCACATCTCCACCGATTACGTCTTCGACGGCCGCGCCCATCGCCCTACCGCGAGGACGACACCCCGTCGCCCACCTCCGTCTACGGCCGCACGAAGCTCGCCGGCGAGCACGTCCTGCTCGAGGAACTACCCACCGACGCCGCCATCCTCCGCACCGCGTGGCTCTACTCCGAAGTCGGCAACAACTTCGTCAAGACCATGCTCCGCCTCGGTGCCGAGCGCCCCGAGATCCGCGTCGTGAACGATCAAATCGGCTCGCCCACCTACGCCGGCGACCTGGCCGAGGCCGTGCTTCACGTCCTCACCGCCCCCACCTTCCATCCCGGCATCTATCATTACACCAACGAGGGCACCTGCAGCTGGTACGACTTCGCCTGCCACATCCTCCGCGTCGCCCACCCCACGTGCACCGTCCTCCCCATCTCCACGGCGGACTATCCCACGCCCGCCGCGCGCCCCGCCCTACAGTGTCCTCGACAAGACCCGAATCCGCACCGTCTACGGCCTGTCCATCCCCGCTGGCAAGACAGCCTCGACCGCTGCCTCCATCATTTCATGGACGCCGCCTCCCTCTAACTACTACTCACTTCATCTGACTACTTCAAACTCCCCCCTCCCCTTATGACCCTCCAAGACGAAATCCGCCGCCGCCGCACCTTCGCCATCATCAGCCACCCCGACGCCGGTAAGACCACCCTCACCGAGAAGCTCCTCCTCTTTCGGCGGCGCCATCCACGTAGCCGGCGCCGTGAAGTCGAACAAGATCCGCCGTACCGCCACCTCCGACTGGATGGAGATCGAGAAGCAGCGCGGCATCTCCGTCGCCACCTCCGCCATGGCCTTCGATTATGAAGGCTACAAGATCAACATCCTCGACACCCCCGGCCACCAAGACTTCGCCGAAGACACTTATCGCACCCTCACCGCCGTCGATAGCGTCATCATCGTCATTGACGCCGCCAAAGGTGTCGAGACACAGACCCGCAAACTGATGGAAGTCTGCCGCATGCGCAAGACGCCCGTCATCGTCTTCGTCAACAAGCTCGACCGTGAAGGCAAAGCCCCCTTCGACCTCCTCGACGAGATCGAGAGTGAGCTTCAAATCACCGTCCGCCCCTTGAGCTGGCCCATCGAAATGGGCGACCGCTTCAAGGGCGTCTACAACCTCTACGAGCGCAAGCTCGATCTCTACCGCCCCGACAAGCAGTGGTCACGGAGAGCGTGGCCTTCAGCGACCTCACCGACCCCGACCTCGAGCGCCGCATTGGCGAATCGTCCGCCGCGCAGCTCCGCGAAGACATCGAGCTGATCGAGGGCGTCTATCCCCCGCTCGACGTCCAGACCTACCTCAGTGGCGACGTCGCCCCGGTCTTCTTCGGCTCCGCGCTGAACAACTTTGGCGTCCGCGAGCTGCTCAACTGCTTCGTTCGCATCGCCCCGCCGCCCCAACCCGTACAGACCGTCGAGCGACTCGTCCAGCCGGAGGAGCCTACGTTCACCGGCTTCGTCTTCAAGATTCACGCGAACATGGACCCCAATCACCGCAGCTGCATTGCCTTCGTCAAGGTCTGCTCCGGCCGCTTCGAACGCAACGCCAACTATCGCCACGTCCGCCTCGACAAGATGATGCGCTTCAGCAGTCCCACGGCCTTCATGGCCCAGAAGAAAGAGGTCGTCGACGAAGCCTTCGCCGGCGACATCGTCGGCCTACCGGACACGGGCAACTTCAAGATCGGCGACAGCCTGACCGAAGGTGAGCTACTCCACTTCAAAGGCCTCCCACGCTTCTCGCCCGAGCTTTTCAGGTACATCGAAAAACGCCGACCCGATGCGCGCCAAGCAGTTGAACAAAGGCATCGATCAGCTGATGGACGAGGGCGTAGCGCAGCTCTTCACCAATCGCTTCAACGGTCGCAAGATCATCGGCGCCGTTGGGCAATTGCAGTTCGAGGTCATCCAGTACCGCCTGCTGCACGAGTACGGCGCGCAGTGTCGCTGGGATCCGCTCCCCCTCTACAAAGCCTGCTGGATCGAGAGCGACGACAAGGCTGCGCTCGACAGCTTCATGCGCCGCAAAGCCCAATACATGGCCTCCGATCACGAGGGGCGCGACGTCTACCTGGCCGACTCCGCCTACGTCCTCACCATGGCGCAGCAGGACTTCCCCGACGTGCGTTTCCACTTCACCTCCGAGTTCTGATCACGCCCCGACACTTCTCCCGATAGACACCCCCAGAAAAAACGCGGGGTTTGCGTCTGAACTAAGCGAGACGCAAACCCCGTAAAATGACAGCAGCGGAAAGGATTACTCCCTCCGCTGCTTCTCGATAACCACTTTTACAATCACTTATACCCCGCATGTTTCATCAGGGCTATGTCTTCTCAATTTTTGTCACTGTTGGCCAGCTGTTCCTGTATTTTGCGGATCCGCGAATACAGGTGCTGGGTCATAAAGCCATTGCCTGCCAGACGGTACCTTTCTGCCTGATATTGCAGCATGGCCAATTCACGTAAGCACTGCTTATCTGCAATCATTCTCATAAACTCCTTCATTGAATAACCGCCGCAAAGATAGAGCTACTCCCCGAAAACATGTTGTAGAACATGCTTTCAACCCTGTTTTCAGCTCATTTTTAACAGAAATAGGTGTGTTTACACCCCATTCCTAACGTTTTCACACAGGAAATCGCCTGCGAAGAACGGATTTTCTGCGGTGCGTTTTCAGACACAGAATCTATTGAGTAAACACACCTCGCGCGCTCCCAACTACGGGCTACATCCGTCGGAAAATCTCCGCGCGCTGCCCCCTGATGGCAAACTGCGATCTGCCGCCATGCTGGATAGGGTCAGATGGCAAGTCACCTCATCTCATACCATTTCCTCTCCCCTTATTATCCACAACCTATTCATTGAAGTAATTTTGATTCGATCCGTATGGCATGCAATCTGAAGCAAATCAATTTTGTATTGCATCGGATTGCACGACATCTGAACTGAATCAAAATTGATTTGCTTCATATGTCGTGCAATCTGACGTAAATCAATTTTGTTTTGCTTCGGATTGTACGGTATCTCATGAAAAACTGATTTGATTCGCTTCGTATGGCGTGCAATCTGATATGAATCAATTTTGTTTTACATCGGATTGCATAGCATCTTGTATGAAACTGATTTAATTCGCTTCGTATGGTGTGCAATCTGACGTGAATCCATTTTGTATTGCTTCGGATTGCAGGGCATTTTGTATCAAACAAATTGGATTCGCACTGTATTTCATGCGATCTGATAAAAAACACAATCTGCCCTACTAATATTTCCAGATCAAAGACCAGCCGACGGACGGGGGCCGACCGTAAACGCGAATCGATGTGAGGGTGCGGTATGGGAATTATAAAACAGCGACTAATTTTGCCCGCGTTTTGGTGATGCAGCGATCGGCGTCCGCCGCGTTGCATGAAAAGGGAATCCGGTGAGAGTCCGGAACAGTGCCCGCTACTGTAACCCCCCTCGTTCAAAGCAAAAAGAAGAGCCATCCGCAATGCCACTGTCGGCGTGCACAGACACGCGATGGGAAGGCCCTCGGTTCTTTAGGGGGAAGTCAGGAAACCTGCCAGGACACAGCTTGATGTCGCACGCCCCGGGGCCAGGGCGGCGGAGGACTGACGATGGATATATTCAATAGTCACATATGAAGAAAAAGTACATAGGAATGCTCCTCGCATGGCTGTGCGGGGTGATGACGCTCAGCGCACAAACGGGCGTGAGTGGACGAGTGATTAATGCCGACACGAACGAGCCCGTGGTGGGCGCCAACATCCGCGTGGACCACAGTCTGACGGGCGACGTGACCAATACGCGCGGCGAGTTTACGATCAGCAACCTGCCCGAGGGCACGCACACGCTGAACGTGTCGCACCTGAACTATACGACCGAAGCGCGTGAGGTGCGGAGCGGCGAAACGGGCGTCGTGATCCGCATGCGCGAGAGTATGGTGCAGCTCGGACAGGTGGTGGTGACGGGCACCGGAACGCATCACCTGATGAAGAATAGCCCCGTGCCCGTGAACGTGATCACGTCGCGCGAACTGAGCAACGCCGGCATCTCAACCCTCGACGAAGCCCTGCAAAAACTGACCCCCTCCTTCTCAAACATGACCAACGGTATGGGCACGACGCTCAGCCTGAACGGGCTGCCGGAGAAATACTTCGTCTTCCTCGAAAACGGTCGCCGGATGGGTGGCGACAACACCTACGAACGCATCGACGTCTCGCGTATCAAGCGCATTGAGATCCTCAGCGGCGCCTCCTCAGCGCTCTACGGCACGAACGCTGTCGGCGGCGTGGTGAACATCATCACGAACGACGTAAAGCATGCCGTCAACCTCTCTTCCGACACGCGTTACACGTCGCACGGGCGCTTCACCCAGTCGCTCGCGGCCGACGTCAACACGGGCCGATTCGGCTCCTACACCTCCTATCGCCGCAGCCAAGCCGAGAGCTGGCAACTCAGTCCGTACGAGCGAAACAAGAAGGATAGCCTTGTGGAGACGCAGAAGGTAGCCTCCGCCGGCTTCCACTCCGACAACGTCAACCAACGATTCACTACGACGCCACCGACCGCCTCTCCTTCCAGCTGCGAGGCGGCTACTTCCGCAACATCACGCGTCGGCCCGCTGCAGCGTACGATTACGACCTCCAGCACCGCACTTATTCCTGGGGCGCAGGCGTCAAATACCTCCTCTCGCCCGATGCCTACATCACGGCGGACTATCAGGCCGACTTCTTTTCGTCTCGCTACAACTTCCTCAACGCAAGCAAGACGTACAAAACCCAACCAGGCGACGAGTTGGTGCGCAAACGCACGCGCAATCAGCAGGCCAACGTGAAGGGGATCTTCAACTTGGGCGAACGGAATAAGGTATCGGTCGGGGTGGAGTACTTGGCCGACATGCTCAGCAGCCCCACGGAGAACATCAGCCACAAAACGGCCTACACCGCGGCCATCTTCGCACAAGATGAGATCACAATCACCCGCCAACTGCGCGCCTTAGCCGGGGTGCGTTACCTCTACCACGAATTTTTCAAGAGCTACGCCACGCCGAACGTCGCCCTCATGTATGGCCAGGGAGGTCTGAACCTCCGAGCCTCCTATGCCGCCGGATTTCGCGCTCCCACACTCTCGGAACTCTACGCCTCCGAGACGACCAAGTCAGTCGACCGCATTACGATCGGCAACCTCAACCTCAAACCCGAGAAGAGCGACTATTTCTCCCTCAACGCCGAGTACGCTCACAGTCGCTTCACGGTGAGCACGAACCTCTTCTACAATCGCATCCGTGATATGATCGATTACCGCACCATCGCCACGGGTGAAGAGGCCAAACAGAAGTACGGACACGAGGAAGTGCGCCAACGCGACAACGTCTACAAGGCGGAAGTGCGTGGCATCAACGTGGCCGCCCAGGCCTACCTCGGAGCAGGCTTCCGCATCGGCGCGGGATACACTCACCTCGACACGAAAGACGATGAAACGGGTCGGCCCATCGACAAGAGTCTCCGAAATGCCGCCAACGTCAACGCGCAATGGACGCGCACATGGGGCGGATACACGATGAACGTCTACCTGAACGGTCGCATCAACAGCGAACGCTTCTCCAAGACCTACGGTTACGCTCCCGCCTACCAAGTTTGGGATCTCAATACCCGCCATACGTTCACTCTCCGTTCCGTAATCCTCGAACCGGGCGTGGGCATCGAAAACCTCTTCAATTATACCGACGACAGGCCCTACAATTTCAACTACGCCACGCTGACACCCGGTCGCTCGGTCTACGTAAGCCTATCCATCAAGTTTAGAGGATGAAACGGAGACACTTGCATCACATCACATCGGCACCACGCTGCAAAGTCGCCGGACGGATGGCCCTTGCCACCGCCTTGCTTTGGGTTGCGCAGGCCGTTTCGGCACAAGATTCGACGATGAGGCGCCCCAACGAGGCGATGAAGAACATTGCACTCGACGAGGTAGTCGTCACTGCGACGGGTACGGAGCATACATTGAAGTCTGTACCCGTACAGACGGAGATTATCTCGGGTCGGGCGCTCAAGAGCTTCGCCGGACGGAGTATCGAGGACATCTTATCGGGATTGACGGCCTCTTTCGCCTTTGGTGAGGACGACATGGGCAGCCATATCCAGATGAATGGCCTCGGAAACGACTACATCCTGATCCTGATCGACGGAAAACGTATCCACGGCGACGTGGGCGGGCAAATGAGCTCTCGCTCATCGATCCGAACAACATCGAGCGGGTGGAGATCGTCCGCGGCGCCTCGTCTGCGCTGTACGGGAGCGATGCGATGGCCGGCGTGATCAACATCATCACAAAGAAGCACGACGAAGGGGTGCTCATCGAGAACACCTCGCGCTTCGGATCCTATGGAGATGTCCGCCAGCACAATGGCGTGGGCCTCCGCTTCGGTAAGTTTAGCAGCTGGACCAACTTTCAGCTTCAGCACTCCGATGGATGGCAGAACACGTCTGTCGAAGACCCTAACCAGACGGAATTTCTCATCACCGACTCCCGCAATAAGACAGTCAACCGTAACACGAACTGGCAACTGTCCGAGCGACTCGGCTTCTCTCCGACACGCGATCTCGAACTCTACGCCTCCGGCAGCATCTATGGCAAACGCATCTACCGCCCCAGCGGACGCTACGCAGCTGTAGACGTGAAGACCTACGATCTTCAGTACAGCAACGCCTCCGCAGCCGTCGGGGGCAAGTGGAAGCTGAACCGAACGGACCTCCTCACGCTCGACGTGAGCTGGGATCGCCACGCTTACTACTATAATTTCACTGACACCACCCTCATCGATGGCTATATCAATGGTCGATACACGCCGTACTACCCTTATTTCCCCGGCCAGACGGATCTTCAGAGCGATCAACAGCGCACCCTGGCCGCGCTCAAGGGTGTCTTTCGCTTACCCTTCGAAAACACGCTGAGTGCGGGGCTTGAATGGCGCTACGACTGGCTCAAGGCGCCCATCCGCGTCATTGACGGTAAGGCATCAGACCAAACCGCGGCCGTTTTCGTACAAGATGAGTTCGGACTACTCGATCCGCTGCAAATCACGGCGGGTCTACGCGTAGATCGTAACGCCCGCTTCGGACGCTTCAAGCTCACACCGAAAATTGCCGCCATGCTCAGCCTCGGAGACTATCGTCTGCGCGCGGTATGGAGTCGCGGATTCAAAACGCCCACTCCCAAGGAACTTTTCTACCGCTACGTTCGCGAGATGGCCGGCACCCACCTCTATTTAGGTAACACCGACCTCCGTCCGCAGACCTCCGACTACTTTTCATTCGGTACCGAATATCTGGGAAGCCACGGACTCTCCCTTCAGTCACCGGATATTACAATCGGCTGGACCACATGATCACCTTAGTCACCATCCCCACCTCGCAGGCCCCTGGCGACCTCGTGGCGAGGTACGACCCCATCAAAGTGCGCCAGTACAAGAACCTCGAAAGCGCCCGAACGTACGGCGTAGACATTAGTCTCCGATATGCCCTCCGCGCCTTTACCATCGGCGCCGGATACAGCTACCTCAATACCGACGCCAATCTCTACGACGCCACTCACGACCGCATGAAATCCGTCATCATCGACGGGACAGCCCACCACAAGGCCAATGCATTCGTCACCTGGAGCCATGATTTCTCTCCCGCCTATCATTTTACCGCCGGACTTTACGGGCGCGCCTCATCCAAGCGATATTATCAGATCAACGGCGACGGGAAAGGCTTTCAAATCTGGCGTCTCTCTACCACCCACGACCTCGGACACGCACGCCACATGACTTACCGTCTCGAAGCTGGCGTGGACAACCTCTTCAATTATTGCGACCGTACTCCGCATGGCCTCCATTTGGGCACCATGACGCCTGGACGTACCGTTTACGCCTCGCTCACCATACGCTTTGCTAAAGGCAAGCAGGTGAAGCACGAAAAAGAAACCATTTCCAACCTAAATAGTAACGATTATGAAGAGAATTAAGACATGGATCTTGGCCGCAATGGCCATCGTCCTCGCCGTAGGTCTAAATTCCTGCGACAAGAGTGAAGAACCCATCACGAACGTGGAGCGCTACCAACAATCGGTAGACAACACCGTCAAGACGGGTAAGAAACACAACAAAGTGATCCTGCTCGTGGCCTTCGGATCCACATGGCAGCGCGCCTTTCTGGCCTTCGACAACACCGTAGCCGAATACAAGAAGGCATTCCCCGACTACGACGTCTTCCTTTCCTTCTCCTCCGCCATTTGCATCAACCGCGCCGCCGCGGGCGAGCATGCCAAGGACGAGGGAGAGGCCAAAGCCGAAGTGCGTCACTACTACTCGCCCAACTTTTGGCTCGAAGCCTTCGGCCGCGTGCAGTACAGCGAGATTATTGTCCAGTCTCTGCAAGTGATTCCGGGCGAAGAGTATGGTCGAGTGATCAACTACATGAAGGATTTCGCTAACAACAGTCTGGGAGACCTCGACGACGCCTATTTGAAGAAGGTCACCCTCCGTTTAGGCCTTCCCCTCATGGCCGACGCCGATAAAGACGTCGCAGCACTCGCCAAAGCACTCGATGCGAACTACGCGAACCTCGCCAAAGCAAGGCGTCGTAGCCTTCATGGGCCATGGTAACCCCTGATTCATACGACATCTACAAGGCGAACATCCGTTACACGCAGCTGGAAGAGGCGCTCCAGAAGATCAACAAGAACTACTACGTCGGTACAGTCGACATGAAGGACAACTTCAAGACCTTCGTTCGCGAGAGAATGGTCAAAGCAGGCATCAGCAAGGGCCGCGTCTACTGCACACCCCTCATGTCCATCTCCGGTGACCATGCCCACAACGATATGGCTGGCAACGACGTCGCCAAGACCCCATTCCAGCCCAATGAAGAGGGCGAAGTGGAAGACACGAGCTGGAAAATGTACTTCAAGACCATGGGCTACGACTGCTCAGACGAGACTCAGATCATGAATGGCCTTCTCGAGCGCGAGAATGTCCGTCAATTGTGGATGAACCACACCAAAAATGCAGAGAAGGTAGACTACTATCACTCCAAGAATCCCGAATAAAGGTGCCTTTGCCTCACGTACATCCGTTGCGTGAGGCAAGCCTACCCCTTTTAGGAACTCCCTCTCAGAGAGAAGATTAAACACGCTCTTTTTTCATAACTATTTCTGACTGTGGACGGCCCGCCCGTCCGAATGACTGTGCAGCCCGGCATGTGTAAACGTGTCGGGCTGTTTCGTTTTGGGGGTATCCGGTGGAGACATGCCGCAAACGTGCTGCGTATTCATATTCTCAGGTAGGGGCAGGTCGAATATTTTTGAGGTACCCGGATAATTTGACCGGCAGCCTCTACCGAGGCAGGGAAGTTTGCCTGATACATGATAAAAATATCTACCTCATCTATCAGGTACCCGGATAATTTGGCTGGCAGCCTCTACCGAGGCAGGGAAGTTTGCCTGATACATGATAAAAATATCTACCTCATCTATCAGGTACCCGGATAACTTGGCCGGCGTCCTTGACGCCTTGATTTTCTTTTGCCTCCTTTTCTTTCATCAAGGAAAGAAAAGGAGATAAAGAACAGACCATCACTTAGAAACATCCTCCAGACTCATCAATAAAAACACCTCCTATCTAGTAGCAACACCCAAACGCGGCGCGTTTTACACTTTCATCTTAGATGCAACACCGAAACGCGGCGCGTTTTGCACTTCCATCTTAGGTGGAACACTGAAACGCGGCGCGTTTTACACTTCCATCTTAGATGCAACACCGAAACGCGACGCGTTTTGTACTTCCATCTTAGATGGACGTTTTAAATCGCTTGCATTTTTCAGACGATTCCTTAATGCGGTCTAAAAACGCATCTCGGAAGGGAAGCGTATGCTGCTACGAATAAAAAATCCCTCAAAACGAAGGACTTCCATGCGTCCTTCATTTTGAGGGATGATCTATTTTGGGGAATGGATGAATGTTTCTGTCGTCAGAGGCGGCGCTTTGCTCCTACCCTATTCTTCTTTTCTTGCCTTGATGCAAGAAAAGAAGCAAAAGAAATTCAAGGCCTCTGCCGAGGCCGAGGAAGTTGGCCGGGTACATGATAGATGGAGTAGAGACTTTGGTCAAGTTGGCCGGGTACATGATTGGAGAGATCGGGATTTGTGCCACGTACCAGGCAAACTTCCCTGCCTCGGCAGAGGCCGCGGCCAATTTTTGGGACTTTCTGATGGCCTTAGTGTACCCGGCCAGCTTCCCCGCCCTCGGCAGAGGGCCTTTTCTTGCCTTGATGCAAAAAAGAAGCAAAGAAAATCAAGGCCTCTGCCGAGGCCGGGGAAGTTGACCGGGTACATGATTGGAGAGGTCCCAGATTTGTGCCATGTACCAGGCAAACTTCCCTGCCTCGGCAGAGGCTGCCGGCCAAGTTTTCATCTTCTCAGGTAGGGGCGTATTGCATACGCCCCATCAGACGCCATCCCACGGATGGCGAATGTGCAAACCGTATCAATTATCATGATTCATCGTTCCATAAATGGAACGCCCGTGGGGCGTATGCAATACGCCCCTACACGGGGACACCGAAACGCGGCGCGTTTGACGATTAAATGTGTGTGGTATGCTCTTTCTATCGGATAAATGACCGCTTCTATTCTTCTTTTCTTGCCTTGATGCAAGAAAAGAAGCAAAAGAAAATCAAGGCCTCTGCCGAGGCCGGGGAAGTTGGCCGGGTACATGATAGATGGGGTGGAGGCCCTGGGACAAGTTTTTACTCTCCTAAGGGTGCGAAGTAGTAGAGCTTATGGCCGGGCAGGAGTCTGGGGTGGATGATGGCGATGAGATCGCTTAGGAGACGGTCTGGATGGAGGGGGATCTCTTCGTAATAGTGCGAATTGTGGGTGTTGCAGCCGTAGATATGTCTACCTGCGAAGGCGTCGAAGCTCGCATAAGGTGTGTATTCGGCTCGGAGCGACGCGTAGGTCATATTTACATCGGCATTATACTGAATAAGCCATAAATCAGCGTGTTGCGCACGGTCGATAACGGCCTCAAATGTCAGCGGTGTGCTTCCCGATCCGGGCAGATCACGAAAAACATAGTCCGCACCCGCATCTTGGTACATGCGAGCCATGTAACTCGCCCCGTTAGGCACATGCCAGGCGGAACCATATTTCTTCCCCACCAAAAGCGTGGGACGTTTCGAAATAGTGTCCGTCAGCGCGCGCACGCGGAGGTATGCTGCTTCGGTGGAGCGGAAAAGGCTGTCGGCCGTGGCCTCTCTATCGGTCAGGAGTCCGAGGAAACGGATCCATTCGGCCCTTCCTAACGGGTCGGACTCCATATAGTCGGCACATTCGATGATCGGAAGACCGATTTTTCGGCTGGCCCATAGCCGGCGTTCTGAAATGGCGAGGCGAGGATGGCGTCCGCACCAATGCGGATCATCCCCTCGATGTCGGGTGAGGTCGCCTCGCCCAAGTCGGCCACTGTACCGTTGCGCAGTCCGTTAAGCACGGGCTCGACGTGCACATATTGGGCCTCGCATACGCCCGCGATGCCGTCGGAGGCCCCTAATTCGTTGAGAAGTGCGCAATGGACGGACGTATAGACCACCATACGGCGGAGGGGAGTGCGTACCACGGTGCCCTCAGGCATTCCTTCAGGCAACGCAGCTGCGGAACGCGGCACGAGCAGGTAACGATGCAACAACCGACCCTCGTTCCAAGGATCGCGCAGCTCTACTACGGTAAAATCAGTGTGGCGCGTGATGGTGAGACCCCTTGCATAGCGTAGGGAGTCCACTGACGCGCCGGCGTCGGAAGCCTGAGGCATAGAAGAGCGCTGCCCCACGTTACAGCTGAACGTGAGGCAGAGCATGAACCATGCAAATAGGCAGAAGAAAGTGCGTATCACAGGTTTTTATGTAACTCTTGGGGACAAGAAATGGCTTATCCCCAAGAGGGAAGGGACATCAATTGAAAAAGACGGCGTTGTTCGGGTTAATACCTCCGGAGCTGAACTTTTCGATGAGCTTACCATTACGATCGAAGCGGTAGATGTCGCCGTTGGTCTTATAATCAGACGTTCCGATGTAGATATCTCCGTTGTTGGGGTTCACTTCCATCATGTAGACACTCGTTGAGCCGAGCGCGTCGGGCATATTGTTCAAGAAGTTACTGCTGTTCAACGTGCCAGTGCGGACATCATAGCTGGAGAAGGTGTTGGTCGTCTTGTAAGTCTTCCAATCCGTGTCGCTGTAAACCATGTAAATCGTGCCGCGATACTCACAGAAATTGGTAGCCTTGGCTATGGTCTTGACGGCACCAGTAGAAATGTCGACGAGCTGCACAGGATAGGTGTAGTTGGGATAACTACCGCCGTATCCCTGCACAAAGAATTTGCCTTCGGAGACAAGCACCTTCTCCGGGTTCTGTGCCACGGTGATGTTGTTCGTTACAAGCATGGAATTAGCGTCAATAATGGTCACGGTGGTGCCTTTTCCCATCCCAGAGTTGGCTACGCAGAGATAGCCGTTGGCATAAGCAATGCCTTCAGGGTTTCGCCCACGTTGGCATAGCCTTCAATGGTCAATGTTTCTGCGTCCACCTTAGCCACCTTGCCACTGTAGAGGGTGACATAGATCTTCCCGTCGAGGGCAAAGAGGTGTCTCGGCAATCCATCCTCCTTATTGAAGGCGAGTCGCTTCTGCTCCACGCCAGCAGTATTGAGCTTAAGCAGCAGACCCGAGTTGTAGACGGTTACATAGATGTAATCGCCGTGGATAATCATGTCCTGCCCTGTATCACCCAGGCCCTTCTCGTTCTGCATCTTATATACATCAGCGATGAAGCTGCCATCCTTGTTCGGGGCATAGAAGGTAATGCCGGCATTGTTCTGTTTGAACGAGCCTTCGTTGAGAATAAAGACGCGAGAAGCGGGCAACGTGAGTTTGGTGCCGTCATCATTGGGCTTCGGATCGTCGTCTTTGCTACACGCGGTGAATGCCAACGCGATGGCAAGCATGCACCATACACTGAAAAGAGATTGTTTGATTTTCATTTCTGTCTTGTTTTATTGGGGTTAGTACTTCAAAATGTTTAGAGTGTGACCGCCACGGTGGCGCGGAAGCTCCGACCGGGCATGGGGTAGTATTTGATGATGTCGTATTGTGTATCCATCCAATTGACACACTCCGCCTGCACGCGGATGCGACATCCATCGGGGTGATGTATATGAAACGTACGAGAGAGAGCAATCGTATGTTCGGCGTAACCGTTGACGCGATTTTCGGGTAGGTTTTGGCTCATGTAGTAACGATCGCCCACGGCCACGACGGTATAAGCCGCATCGATCCAAGGCGTGCGCAGGGCCGCGGAACCACTTCCCGAATGGAGGGGAGTGTAGGGAATCTGGTCGCGGTAGTTCTTTGCCTCGGGCGAAGTCACATCCGTGGCGCGCTGATAGGTGTAATTGGCTTGAAGGTCGACGCGCACGTCGTGGGTAAGGGGGTACACCGGCCGTGAGGGCGACGTCGAAGCCGAAGATGCGTACCCGTCCGAAGTTGACCATCCGCCACACGTACGTGGAGGGGAAAGCCACGATCTTGTCACGCACTTCATTGTAATATCCATCCCATGTAAGCGTGATTTGGTCGATCAGGCGAGCGGGCGCGGCAGTCCATGTGAGGCCGATGTTGTATTCGTCGGCCAGTTCGGGCCTCAATCCGGTGTTACCTATGCGGAGGTAGTACAGATCGTTGAACGTAGGCACGCGGAAGGTCTTCTTGTAGAGCGCGCGGAGGTTGAGGTCAAGATCAGATAGGGGTCGGTAGGTCAGGGAGAGAGAGGGTGTGAATTGACTTCGGTCGGCGGGGCGATCGCCACGCTTGACACGCTCCGTGATCAGCGTAGCCAGGGCCGTTCCGACCATGGTAACACGTCCGAGTCGGTACCGCGCGCGCAGGGCCGTGAGGGAAGTGAATCGGATGGGCGCAGGATTGTCGTTTACGTTATTGTTCAGCGTATTGATGGCGCCATCTTGGGCCAGCGAGAGCTTGAATCGGTCCGTAATCTGGCCCATTGCGGCAAGAGAGGCATAATATTCATGTTGGGTGTTGAGATCCGTCTGGCGGCCGCCCTCATATTTCGGATCGGTGTCCTCATATTTATTCCAGGAGTAGTTGTATTTACCTTGCGCCTGTACGGTCCATCGATCGTTGGCCTTCCATCGATAATTAGCTTGGGCAAAGAAGTTTTCGTCCCACAATCGTTCACTATTTCCTGTGCGATAGAGGACGACGCTACCAGGCAATCCACGTTCAGATCGGAAAGCGTAGACTTTGGCGCGAAGCTCACTGCGGTCCGTAGTGCGATAGAGGTTGGCTTCGGAGTGCCAAGAACGAATGTCTGAGTTATATCGTTTTTCTCGGGTACGCTCAGAGCCATTGACTAACGTAAACGGATAGACGCCATCAGCTCGGAGCAGATTAGCGTCGACCGAGAGCGCGGTATGGGCATTCCATCGAGTGGCAAGTCGCAGGTAGGGGTTGACGAAGCCGAAAGATCCAGCTCGGATGTGGGCTTGCAGAATGTGGCGGCGCTTTGATGTGAATTGAGGTACCTCGGTGCGGATGCTGAGCACAGCTGCTGACGCTGACATGCGGGCGGATTGCAGCAGATCCTCCTCCTGACCGACTGAGAGGGTGAGCATGGCCACGTTGTCGAGAGATAAACGACCGATATCTATCTGTCCGGCCTGCGTGTTGCTCATTGCCACTTGGTCGTAACTGATCGCCGTGTGATGGGCGCCGAGGCTACGCACGGAGACGGTTTTCATGCCGCCAATTCCGCCGTAGTCACGGACGGTAGTTCCTGCAAAACGGCGTACGGCATCGGCCATATTTTGCAATCCAAGGGTACGAATGGCCTCGCCCGTGACTACTTGTACGGGGATAGTGGCTGTCAGTCGCCGTGGCGTAGGTGTAGCGGTGACGGTAACCTCGTCGATGCGACGTTCTAAGGTAGTATCGCGCTCCTGAGCCGTGACCACGACAACGGAGGCCCATGCGCAGAGCATGAGTGTCGTAGTCTTACGTATGTAGATAGATCCGATAGACATTTGAGTACATATCTGAGCCCTCGTCTTCACCCGAGACCGTGAGGGGGAGATTAAAATTTGACGTCGGCAGGTCTTCCGGCTCGTTCCTCCTTTTCGTGGGCAGCCTTCCCAGCTCATGCGAGCCAGTGGCAAGTGTGTAGATGGCCAAGGATACAGAACATACGGCTGCGGGTACAGCGCCGGCTTTTCACCGGCTTCCCTTTTACTAACCGAGAAGCGGTTGCCCCACCGGTTAGACCGAAATCGCGGACAAAAATAGAAGCTGTTCTGAATTTTCGGCGGGAGTAATCGCGTGCGGAAGGGCCTCCATCCCCACGCACAGACTACTTTTGCCCGTATAAATGGCAACAAACCGAAAGATGTTGAGTAAAGCGAAGATCAAACAGGTGCACGCGCTGGAGTTGAAGAAACACCGCGACGAGCAACAGGCTTTCGTGGCCGAGGGAACCAAAACCGTAATCGATCTCATGGGCACTTTTGCCTGCGAATGGATAGCTGCACGCCCGGAATGGTTCGATGCGCACGCCGATCAGCTATCCGACGGCGAACGAATCGAGGCCGATCGCGACGAACTGCATCGTGCCAGCCTATTAAAGTCGCCGCCCGAGGTGATTGCCATCTTCCACCGCCGTGAAGACAATCTCCGTGGCGCCGATCCCACTCAGGAGTGGGTGATTGCCCTCGACGGCGTGCAAGATCCCGGTAATCTCGGCACCGTGATCCGCACCGCCGACTGGCTGGGCTACACGCACCTCGTTTGCAGCCCTGACACGGCCGACGCATTCGGTCCCAAGGCCATCCAATCCGCAATGGGCTCCACGGCACGCATCCACATCCACTACACAGACCTCCCCGCCTTTATCCGCAGCCACTCCGAGGCCATGACATACGGCACCTTTGCCGACGGCACGCCTCTCTACGACCTTCCAGCACCCCTCACGGCTGGCTTACTCGTAATGGGCAGCGAAGGACGTGGCATCCGTCCTGAAGTAGCGGCACTCGTCGCTCATCGAATTGGCATCCCCCGCTATCCCACCGACCGCCACGGCGCCGAATCGCTCAACGTGGCCGTGGCCACGGCTATCGTCTGCGCTGAGATTCGTCGCCGTGCCCACTGATTCCGACACATCACCCCTCATTCCGCCCGAAAAAAAGAGGCGCCCCCATCCTATGGGGACACCTCTCTCGAATTACCTATAACAGCGGCTCCGACCGACAATCCGATCGGGAGCCATTCTCACTTCACGCGCTTGTAGCCATATACAGCCAGTGCGCCCAACTCCTCTTCGATACGAAGCAGCTGATTGTACTTGGCCATGCGGTCGCTACGGCTGAGCGAACCGGTTTTGATCTGTCCACTGTTGGTAGCCACGGCAATGTCAGCGATCGTAGCGTCCTCTGTCTCGCCCGAGCGGTGGCTTGTAACGGTCGTGTAACCGTGACGGTGAGCCATTTCAATCGCATCAAGCGTTTCGCTCAGCGATCCGATCTGGTTAACCTTGATCAAGATCGAGTTGGCACAACCTTGCGCGATTCCCTTGGAGAGGAACTCAACATTGGTCACGAAAAGGTCGTCGCCCACCAACTGACAACGGTTGCCGATGCGCTCGGTGAGCTTCTTCCAGCCCTCCCAGTCATTCTCACTCATACCGTCCTCGATCGAGTCGATAGGATATTTGCTGATCAGCTCCTCGAGATAAGCGATTTGCTCGTCTGCCGTACGCTTCTTGCCCTTGGCGCCCTCAAACTTGGTATAATCATAGACGCCGTCCTTGTAAAACTCTGACGAAGCGCAGTCCATACCGATACGGATGTCCTTGCCCGGTTCGTAGCCAGCAGCTTTAATGGCGGCAAGAATCGAATCGAGGGCGTCCTCGGTACCATTCAGTGCGGGGGCAAAGCCTCCCTCGTCACCGACGGCGGTGCTCAGTCCGCGATCATGCAGCACTTTCTTCAGCGCATGGAACACCTCCGCGCCCATCCGCAAACCTTCGCGGAAAGAAGGAGCGCCCACGGGACGGATCATGAACTCTTGGAAAGCGATCGGGGCGTCACTGTGCGAGCCTCCGTTGATGATGTTCATCATCGGCACCGGCATGACATAAGTGTTCGTGCCACCGATGTAGCGATAGAGGGGCAGCTCCAGATAGTTGGCGGCGGCCTTGGCTACGGCCAGCGATACGCCGAGGATGGCGTTAGCACCGAGCTTCGACTTGGTCGGTGTACCGTCGAGAGCGAGCATCTTATGATCGATGGCGCGCTGTTCGAGTGCAGACATACCGATCAAGGCGGGAGCGATCACATTGTTAACATTCTCCACGGCCTTGAGCACGCCTTTGCCACCATAGCGCTTCTTGTCTCCATCGCGCAATTCGAGGGCTTCATGCTCACCGGTCGAGGCGCCCGAAGGCACACTGGCACGTCCAACAAATCCAGATTCTAATCTCACATCCACTTCAACGGTGGGGTTGCCACGCGAGTCCAATACCTCGCGGGCGGTAATCTTTTCTATTTTCATATTGACTTGATTAATGGGTTCTTCAACCGGGGCCAAAGGTCGGAATTTATGCCAACCTGCAAAGGCGGAGCCTGCATTGAGAGCGGCCTCCAGCGGATAGGGAGGATAAAAAGCGTGTGTTTGCTCTGTGTCACTTATTTCCGTATTCCCGGCAAGCGACTTGCCAGCCAGCTTTTGAGCCAGCGGCCTCAAAAAGCGACTTTCCAGCCGACTTTTGAGTCAGCGGACCGAAAAGCGACTTGCCACAGAGCCGAAAAACGAGATTCACTCACGTAGAGAACTCACGAAAAAAAGGAGGTGCCTCCTTTTTGAGGGAGACACCTCTCTTTTGGGGGCGTTAAGCTCGGCAAGCGGTTTTCTTCTTTGTGCAGAAGCGCTTGCACTGTTCGCAAATGTTGTATCCCAATAGTGCGCCGAGGATGAAATCCTCTTCAGGCGTAAGCGTATTCAGTGGTCGGGAGACGAAACTTCGGATCGTTTCGATGCATTCCGGTTGTCCGAAGTAGATATTGATGTTGTTCTTTCCCGCGCGCTGAATGAGGTAGGGGATACGCTGTTTGTCCAATCGCTCACAGGCGTGGGACACATATTGCTCGTTCAACGTGTAAAGGATCAGGTTTCGAACGCCTTTCTTGTACTCATAGATGTGATTGTACAAGACTTTGATCTCGGCCGATCCCACTATCTGCTTCGTCTCGGCGACCATGACGCTATCTCATTAAAGCGATGCTACCCAGTTGCTGATGCGCTCGTCGGTTTTGTCCGACTCGTTCACCTCGTCGATCGGGAGACCAACGAACTGTCCGTCAACAACGGCGTCAGAGCCATCGAAGGTGTAGTCCGACGGATCTACGCTGCCTACGAATGTGGCGCCCGAATCCTTCAGGTCGTTGTAGATCGTTCCCAGTGCGCTGCAGAAGGTGTCAGAGTAAGAGGATGAATCGCCGCAGCCGAAGAGGGCGATCTTCTTGCCGGCCAAGTCGGCACCCTTGAGGGTCTCAATGCCGTCGTACCAGTCGTCCTGCAGGTCGCCACTGCCCCAAGTGGAGCTACCCAGCAGCAGGGTGTCGTAGCCGGCTACGGTGTCGGCGGTAACTTTAGAGATCTCGTAAATGTCTCCTTGAGCGATATTCAATTTCGAGGCGATGCGGCCTGCGATGTCTTCGGTCGTACCCGTGGTCGAACCGTAAATGATGGCTGTCTTTCCCATTTCTTTCTTGTATTAAAAAATTTGCGGGGGCAAAAGTAGGAGCGGGCTGAGGCGAGGGCAATCCCTAATACTATGGATAAAAAAAGAAGGCATGAGTCCCCATTAGTTGGGAATTTCCGACGGGTTTACAGGGTGATACGGACGATGCCGCCGAAGGGGGTGAGCTGGCGGAGTGCTTCAGCGGGAGGAAGCTGGCCGGCGTGTACACGAGCGCACATCAGCACACCGCCGTGGGCGAAGAGGGCTACTCGGCGGAGTCTCGTCTCCCGTAGCTCGTCGAGAAAGGCGGAGATGCGGCGCTGCATGTCGGGGTAGGATTCGCCCCCGGTGGGCGCCACATGCAGGTAGTCGTCGTACCACTCCTGGATGCGGGGGTCGGTGATGGCGTCAAAGAGCTGCATTTCCCACTCGCCCATATTCATCTCCTTCAGTCGGTCGTCGCGGAGGGCGTCTGGATAGCCGCAATAGGCGGCCAGACGTGTGCAACGGCTGAGCGGACTGGTGTAGACCGCATCGAAATTGTAGGCGTCGAGCTGTTGCTTGACGCGGGCGGCCTCCTCGGGGAAAGTCGGGCGGAGGGCTACGTCGGTATGGCCGTAGCAGGTGCCGGCGGGGACATCGACAGAGGTGTGGCGAATCAGAAAAACATCCATACGATATTCAGCATGAAAAGGAAAGAGAGTTCACAAAGTAGGAAGGTGGCGCCGCAACAGTCGCCCGTGTAACCGCCGAGGCGATGTCGCATATACCACACGAGCAACAGCATCGTTCCAACCGAGGAGGCAGCGGCCACCCAGAGTCCGCCGATGAGGAACTCGAAGCCTTCCCAGAAAAGCCACGCTGAGCCGGCCATCAGTGGCACAAAGGCGAAAAGCAGCCCGGCGGTGAGAGAGGCGGTAGACATGGGATCGTAGACGGCTCGGATCTTACACTCATCCTCACGGCGCACGTAAGGCAGGAGGTTGATCACCTGCGAGGCGCACCATTTGGCCCAGATGTCGCCCAAAAAGAGGATGAAGAAGAGGTATCCCTCCATGTAGTCGGCTAGGATCGTGGCCGTGCAGAGCCAGAGAGCGACGTAGACGATAAGGCTCAGCACGCCATAAGTGCCAATGTGGGAGTCTTTCATGATGGCCAGCGTGCGCTCACGGGTGCGGCCGCCACCGAAGCCGTCGATGAAGTCAGCCAGGCCGTCCTCGTGCAGGGCGCCGGTGAGGAGTAGACGGGCGGCCAAGGCGCAGATGAGGCCGAAGATGAAGGGCAGGTCGGCGGTGGCGATCAGCCAAAAGACACCAGCCATCACGCCGCCTGTGATCCATCCGGTAAGGGGCCAGTAGGCGACGAGCCGCTTGAAACTGTCGGCGGGCACGCGATGTATCCGCCACCACGGCAGCCGCGTGAAGAACGTCAGCGCCGCAAACATGTCATCTATCATAATCTAAAAGCTAAAAACGAACAACGAACAACGAACAACGAACAATGGGCAACGAACAATGGGTAACGAACAACGAACAACGAACAATGGGCAACCCTCCGACTGCATGGGAGATGGCGTTAGTCCCACCGGCTGCGAGTGGAGAGGGCGAACTTGCCGCCGCCAGTGAAGAAGAGGCCCAGCGCACCAAAGAGGTAGAGGCCGGGCAACTCGGGCGCCCAACCGCCGTGGGGCGTGAGGCTGAAGAGGCTGTCGGCGTAGGCCAAGAAGAGCACGAAGAGCCCTGTGCCGACCATGGCGAGCGCGCCGAGGCGGGTGCGGTAGCCGAGGGCCACCATGAGTGGGGCGAGGATCTCGCCCAGGTAGACGCCGTAGCCCAGGGCGGTGGGCAGGCCGCGTTCCGTGAGCAGCGACACGATGTAGCCGAAGGCCTCGGCGTTGGCCAGCTTGCTGATCCCGTGCGGCAGCATGAGCAGGCCCACGGAGAGGCGGATGATCAGTAATCCTAAATCTCGATTCTTCATATTTATAAGAGGGAGGGGTAGTTATGCGGCTTTACCGCAAGGGATATGTATTGAGGTTCTTACTTGAAATACTTCGTGACGCGTCCGCCTTCGAAGGTGTCCATCTCGTTGATCATGCGGACGGCGGAGTCGACAATCGGATAGGCGCAGATGGCACCGGTGCCCTCGCCGAGCCGCATGCCGAGGTTGAGCAGCGGGCGCGCATGGAGGGCGTCAAGGACGAGCTGATGGCCCGACTCGCCGCCGCAATGGCCGAAGATGGCGTATGCCATCACGTCTGGGCAGAGCGCACGGGCGGCCAGCATGCAGTTGGTGAGGATGAATCCGTCGACGAGGATGAGCATACCCAACTCGGCCGCTTGCAGGATCGCCCCGACGGCGGCCACCATCTCGTAGCCCCCAAAATGGCGCATGACGCTCCGTGGATCCGACCGATCGCCGGTGTAATGGTCCAAAGCGCGGCTGAGGACACTGAGCTTGCGGCGCACGCCCTCGTCCGATAGCCCCGATCCGGCACCCACGCAACGCTCCAGGGGAATATCCGCGAGGCAGGCCATCCATATAGACGACGCAGAGGTGTTGCCGATGCCCATCTCGCCCAAGCTGACAACGTTGCAACCTGCCTCGTGGACAGTGCGAACGGCTTCGGCGCCGTGCGCTATACAAGCGTCCAGCTCGTCGGTCGTCATGGCCGGCTCGTAAAGGAAGTTGCGTGTGCCGCGGCCCACCTTCCGGGGGATGATGGGGAGTTCGGGCGGGAAATCATAGTCCACGCCGACGTCGATGATGCGAAGCGTGAAGCCGTGTTGGCGGCAGAGATAATTGACGCCGCCTCCGGTCGAGGTGGCGAAGTGGATGCACTGCTGCCACGTCACTTCGCGCGGCGAGAAACTGACGCCCTCGGCCGTGATGCCATGGTCGGCAGCGAAAATGAGGTTGTGCGGATGGCTGAGCGAGGGGCTGAGGGTTTGCTGCACGAGGCCCGCTTGCAGGGCCAGCTCCTCGAGCCGCCCAAGCGCTCCCTTGGGCTTGGTCAGGTTGTCGATCTTTTGTTGCAGCGCCGGGCGGATCGCTTCGTCCGGCTTTCGGATGTCGAAAGGATGCATATATATAAATGTGTAGTGTCGGGGGGATTATTTCACCTTCACGGGGATGCCGCTGACCATGAGGACAACCTCGTCGGCCCGCTCGGCGATGTATTGGTTCATCCAGCCTTGGAGATCGGTGAAGCGGCGTTGGATCTTGTTTTCTGACACGCCGCCAAGGCCGATCTCGTTGGTAACGAAGAGGAAGGTGGCGTCTTGTGCCGTGAGCCGGTCGAACTCCTCGCGAGCGGCAGCCAGGGCGGCCTGGACGTCGGAATCGAGGTCGAAAAAGAAGTTGGTGCACCAAAGCGTGACGCAGTCCACAACGACGACACGCCCCGCGACGTCGTGCCGACTGAGCGCCTTTTCCTCTTCGATATTCGTCCACTGTGGCCCGCGTGAGGCCTGATGTCGCTCCACCCGCCGGCGGAACTCATCGTCCCACACGCGCGCCGTGGCCATATAAACAGGACGAGCGGACAGCGATAGCGCCACCCGCTCTGCGTAACTGCTTTTCCCGGACCGTTGTCCACCTGTGATCAATGTAATATGTGTCATCTCGCGGGCAAAAGTAGGCCTTTTGGGCGGCTGTGGGCGTTGGCACACCGGGGGCGTCTGCGGCTGCCGGCGAAGTTGGACGAGGGCCTCCTGTGAGGCCTCATCCTTCCCGCCGCGGGAGGCCACAGGCGGAGATTTCCCTCTTCCCGTGACGGGAAGGCGTTTTTCGAGATTTTCCCCCCTTTTCCCGCCGCGGGAAACCGATCTCCAGCAAATTTTACCGCCTTCCCGCCGCACGAAACCGTTTTTTTCGAGCGTTTTTCCCCTTTCCCGCCGCGGGAAGGCGTTTTTCGAGCGTTTTTCCCATTTCCCGCCGCGGGAAGGCGTTTTTCGAAAGTTTTGATCGGTTTCCCGCCGCGGGAAGGCGTTTTTTTGAAGGTCAGCGATCGGTTTCCCGTCTCATTTTCGCGTTTCAGAAATCCCGAGATCGGTTTCGCGTCTCATTTTGGTGTTTCCGACATCCGGCGATCGATTTCGTGCCGTAAGATGACGTTTACGGCTACCCGCAACCCCCAAAAAAATCCCCCGAGCGACGGACTTGCGGTCCGTACCCGGGGGATGTTTCGTGAGGGGCGACGGGGGATTTACAGATTGTCCACCTTCATTCGCTTGAGGAAGGCGACCGTCTTGTGAATCTCTTTGTACATCACCACATCGTCACTGATGAAGGGCACCTCCTTGCGATAGTCGTGCAGGATCTGCTCCAGTACGGGCGACGTCTTCAGCGGTCGGCGGAACTCGATGCCCTGCGCGGCGTTCATCAGCTCGATGGCCAGGATCAGCTCCAGGTTGTTCATCACCTTATAGAGCTTCGTGGCGGCGTTGGCGCCCATGCTGACGTGGTCCTCCTGCCCGTTCGACGAGACGATGGAGTCGCTCGAAGCCGAGAAGCAGTACATCTTGTTCTGGTTCACCATCGACGCCGCAGCGTATTGCGGAATCATGAAACCGGAGTTCAGACCCGGGTTGGCCACGAGGAACTCAGGCAGCCCGCGTAAGCCCATGATGAGCTGCGCCACGCGCCGTTCGGAGATGTTGCCCAGCTCGGCCAGCCCGATGGCGAGGAAGTCGTAGGCTACGGCCAGCGGTTGCCCGTGGAAATTGCCGCCGGAGATGATCATGTCCTCGTCTGGGAAGATGGTCGGATTGTCCGTCACGGAGTTGATCTCGGTCAGGAGCACAGAGGCGACATAGCGGATCGTGTCCTTCGTGGCGCCGTGCACTTGCGGCACACAACGGAACGAGTACGGATCCTGCACATGCTTCTTGGGCTGGGCGATGATCTCGCTGCCCTCTAAAAGACGGCGGAAAGCCTCGCCCGTCTCGATCTGGCCCTTGTGCGGGCGGATGCGGTGCAGGCAGTCCATGAAGGGCTCGATGCGGCCGTCGAAGGCCTCGAGCGAAAGGGCGGCGATGAGGTCGGCCTTCTTCGAGAGGCGGAAGGCGCGCAGGAGGGCGAAGACGCCGTTGGCGCTCATGAATTGTGTGCCGTTGAGCAGGGCCAAGCCCTCTTTACTCATCAGCTTAACTGGCGACCAGCCGAACTCGTCGAGCACACTGATGGCCTCGCACTTCTTGCCTTTATAATACACGTCGCCGACGCCGATGAGCGGCAGGAAGAGGTTGGCCAGCGGGGCGAGGTCGCCCGAGGCACCGAGCGAGCCGCGGTCGTAGACGATGGGCATGACGTCGTTGTTGAAGAAGTCGAGGATACGCTGCACGGTGATCACCTGCACGCCACTGTGACCCAACGACAGGCGTGGGCCTTGAGCAGCATCATCAGCTTGACTACGACGGGCTGAATCTCCTCGCCTACACTGCAGGCGTGGCTCTTGATCAGGTTTTCCTGAAGGGCACCCAGTTCGTCGAGCGAGATGTTCTTGTTGCAGAGCGACCCGAAGCCGGTGGTGATACCGTAGAGTGGGTCGGGCGAAGAGGCGATCTTGGCGTCTAAGTAGTCGCGGCATTTCTGGATGCGTTCACGCGCCTCGGGGGCCAGCTCCAGCTTCAGGTTCTCGTTGATGATGCGTTCGATGATCTCGAACGTCAGCTCGCCGGAGCCGATCTGATAGACATTCTTCACGACCGTCTGCTGCTTAGTTGAACGCATGGGCTTTGACATACTCCAGCAGCTTGTGTTCGGCCTCCACGGCGACGGCCTCAAGGCGGTCGGCCTCTTCCGTCATGGTTTTGACGAAAGCCTCATCCGTGATCGAGGTGAGGTTGATACGGACGTTCAGCAGGGCACCAATAACAGCCGTGCGGGCACACATCATGGCCACTGTGGCGTCGGTCACGGCGTTGCTATTGCCACGACGCGCGGCGGCGTCAATCATCGGCAACAGCTCGCTGGCTGTGCGGGCTACCTCCATCGGCACCTCGGCGGCATACTTCGTCTCGCGCTGGATGGCCTCCTTACGCACGGCCTTCTCTTCGTCGGTCTCTTTGGGCAACTTGAAGGCGGCAAAGACGCGGTCGTACGCCTCGGCGTCACGATCTACATCAGCCAACAGCTTTGCCGATTGCTCGGTCATGCGGGCAGAGATCTGCTCCATCTCGTCGTTCACCTCGGCGTACTTCTTACGGCCTACGGTGAGGTTGGCTACCATGGCCGCCAGCGATGCCGCCAGCGAACCGTTCAATGCGGATACACTTCCGCCTCCCGGCACGGGATCGTTGCCGGTCACTTTGTCAATAAATTCCTTTACGGATAAACTCTTGAGTTCCATATGAACTAAAATCTAAAAACTAAAATCTAAAAATGACGGGGACAATCCTATTGCTGCATGTTTCTCTTCGCAGTCTTCACGGTTGACACCAACATTGCCAAAAGCTCTCGACAATCTTCCATTATGGATGCGGCCATGCGTTTGTTTATATAGCCAGTATCCAAAAGCAGCGACAGCCAATACATTGTCTCGTTCGCCTCCTTCAGAGAGATTCTCATCTTATGGATGAAATCTAACCGGCTCTCACTGAACTCAGCCTCCCGAATGGAAGCTCCGATGGCTGTACCGCTTCTTTTTACCTGATTGCTCAAGACAAACTCTCTCTTTTCACGTTCGAGATACTGGACAAGTCGGATAATCCTGATTGCAAAGGCATAACTCTTCGATTGCAAGACATTGTCCTTCATCTTTTATTCTTTCTCGTTAATTCACTTCTTGAATAGATCTAAAGGCTAAAAAAACCTAATCGTCCTCCGGCTGAGCAGGGCTGACATCCTCGGCCTTTCCTGCCGGCAGGACTTTCTAGTTTTTAGCTTTTAGTTTCCCCGTTCTTTACGACTACCTCTCCCTGCTTGATCACCGTGTCGACGATGTTCATACCCACGTGATAGGGCAGGAACTTGTACGACGGGAATTGCAGCAGCACGAGGTCGCCTTGCTTGCCGACGTCGATCGAACCGATGCGGTCGGCACGGTCGATGGCCGCGGCGCTGTTGATGGTGAAGGCCGTGACGGCCTCCTCGGGCGACAGCTTCATATAGATGCATGCCAGCGCGAACAGCAGCGGAGCGGACGCGGAGAAGGAGCTGCCCGGATTGAGGTCCGTGGCCAGTGCCACCATGCAACCGGCGTCGATCATCTCCCGACCGCGAGCGAATGTCTCCCGCAGCGAGAAGGCCGTAAGCGGAAGCAAGGTGGCTACTACGCCTGCGTCGGCCATTGCACGGATGCCCGCGTCGGAGGCTTGCAGTAGGTGGTCGGCTGAGGCACAGTGCAACTCGCCAGCCAGTTCGGCGCCGCCAAACTGCACGATCTCGTCGGCATGGATCTTCAGCTTGAAGCCCTGCTCACGCGCAGCTTGTAAGTAACGCCGCGATTGCTCGATGGTGAAGACGTCCTTCTCGCAGAAGATGTCGGCAAACTCGGCCAACCCTTCCTTGGCAACCAGCGGAAACATCTCGCGGATATTGAAATCGATGAACGCGTCCTCGCGCCCTTCCATTCGGCCGGTGTGGCGTGGGCGCCCATGAAGGTGGAGACGATGTCGGCAGGGTGCGACTCGTTCAGCCGACGCATGACGCGCAGCTGCTTCATCTCCGTGTCGCGATCGAGGCCGTAGCCGCTCTTGCCCTCCACGGTGGTGATGCCGAGGCGCAGCATGGCGTCGAGTCGGCGACGTCCAACCTCGAACAGCTCATCCTCCGACGCCTCACGCGTGGCCTTGGTCGTATTGACGATACCGCCGCCGCGGTTCATGATCTCCATATAGCTGTCGCCGCGCATACGCCACGAGAACTCCTCCTCGCGGTATCCGCCGAAGACAAAGTGCGTGTGCGGATCGACGAAGCCAGGCAGCAAGGCCTTGCCCGTGGCATCGATGACGGTGTAGCCCGCTTCGTCCACCGGCAACGGTTCGCCCGCGCGAAGCACATGCGAGATGCGGCCATCGGTCACGACCACCGTTCCGCCTTCTATCACATGCAGGTCGTTCATCTCGCGCCCCCGCTTACCCGCGAAGCCGCTACACGTCACCACCTGCGATGCGTTCTTAATAATCAGGTTCTTCATTTGATCTTCTTGAATGTATGTACTGTTTGTCCCTCCACGAAGGGCACGAATGCTCCGATCCGAAACGACCGCCCGTCGGCGCTCAGCTTAAAAGCATAGGGGTCGGGGGCAAAAGCGCTCGATAACATCCAATGCACTTGGATGCTCTCGCCCTTGATTTCATACGCATAGGGGCCGCTCCCAGACTTAGGCAATGTCAGCCTATTTCTCACCTCCGTACCTCTTTTCAGCATGAACGTAGCCTCACCGGCCATCGATGGAAATTCGTCGAAATCGATCGTGTCGGTTCCAGTCGTTTCGTGCACCCAGACGCCGGTCAGTCGGCCGTCCGAAGGCATCAAACCCGTCTTTCCACAGGCGGACGCCATCAGGATAAGTGGGATGATCATCCCTGTCATAAACTGCTTCATATCTGTCAAGTTCTAAGTGTGAAATCTATCGGTGAAAAGCTCGGATAGGTAGAGCTCCGACGGTCGTCGAAGGGGTAAACCCTCAGGGTTCAGAGCTCCGACGGTCGTCGAAGGGGAAAACCCTCAGGGTTCAGAGCTCCGACGGTCGTCGAAGGGTAAACCCTCAGGGTTCAGGGCTCCGACGGTCGTCGAAGGGGAAAACCCTCAGGGTTCAGAGCTCCGACGGTCGTCGAAGGGGAAAACCCTCAGGGTTCAGAGCTCCGACGGTCGTCGAAGATTTGCCCTTGATACGCTTATACCCTTCAAAACAGCCGCTTCGGGGAGGGACAATGATTTACTCCATGATGCGCGACTCGAGCACCTGATCCATCGAGAAGTTTTCGATGCCGAGGTAATACTCCGCACAGTCGATGAGCGCCTTCATGGGCACGAGGCCGATCACCTCGGCGCCGACCACGCTCACGCCGTAGCGCTGGGCCTCCATGCGCACCATCTCGTGGGCACGGTAGACGGCCGTCCGCGTGAAGTCGGTCAGGTTCATCGACACCTGCACGATGCCGCGGTCTTTCAGCTCCACGCCCATGGCCTTGCAGAAGCGCAGGCCGCCGCCGAGGAAGCGCACCTTCTTGGCGATAGCGTCGGCGATGGAGAGGTCGGCCGTGTTGAGGTTCACGTTGTAAGCCACGAGCGGCATACGTGCGCCGATGGCCACGGTGCCGGCCGTCGGGTGACGCTCAGCGGGGCCGAAGTCGGGCTTCCACTCGGGCTGCTTGATCTTCTCGGCCATGCCTTCAAACTCGCCTTTGCGAATGGCTGCGAGGTTCTCGCGGTGCGGTGCGGTGGCCGACTTCTCATACAGGAAGACGGGCACGCCGTAGCGCTCAGCCACCTGTGCGGCCACTTCTTTGGAGAGGGCAACGGCCTCTTCGGTCGTCGTGTTCTTGATCGGAATGAACGGCACCACGTCGACAGCGCCCATGCGCGGGTGCTGCCCCGAGTGCTTGTTCAGGTCGATCAGCTGGACGGCCTTGCCGATAGCCTCGAGCACCGCGTCACGTAGCGGCTTCGGCTCTCCGACCACGGTCACGACGAGGCGGTTATGATCCTCATCATTGCTGTAGTCCAGCAGTTTCACATTGTCCTTACCGCGGAAGCAATCCACGATTTTCTCGATTTTCTCTTTGTCGCGTCCCTCGCTAAAGTTGGGGACGCATTCCATGATTTTGTTCATTTCAAATGGGTGTAAATAAGTAGTTACGGGTAGTTTAAGTAGTTAGAGGTAGTCACATGTAGGGGCTGGTGGCATGTACCCGGCCAACTTGGCCGGCGTCCCTGACGCCTTGATCTTCTTTTGGTTCCTTTTCTTCCATCAAGGGAAGAAAAGGAAGTCGAGGTTCAAGGGCAACGCCCCCTGCGTTGTATTGGCTGAGGAAATTCATGCGGGGATTATGTTTCGCTTAGTAAGTCTTTGACCTCTCCCTTTAGCAAGGGGAGATGATTGATAACGATACTCCACAACATATCCGGGAGCAATGAATCGTAGCCATGAATGACATAATTGCGCGTATCGACGATCTGACGTGCATGGGAGATCGGAACGTTCTTATCCGTTTTCAATATGCGATTCATGGCCTCGCCGATGATCTCAATATTTCGTTCCACTGCCCGCCGCAGCATCATGTTGCTAGCGAACGTCTCATACTGCTTGGGGATGGAGATGAAATAGGATTCAATCTCGTCAATAGCGATCAAGATGTCCTCCAAATGCTTCTTCGTCTTATCGTTCATAGATCAACACCTTGCTGTTTTCGATATTCTTCCGCAGGTAAGCGTTACGCACGGGCTGCTCCTCCATGAGGTCGACCTCCTTGCGGAAAAGATCCTCCAACGAATACTTGAAATCAAAGAAGTGGAGGAAGGGATCCTTGACCGCCTGCTTGTCAAAAGCCACGATCAAATCCACATCGCTTTCGTCGTTGAAGCGATCGGTGAGCACCGAGCCAAAGGCAAACAACCGCTCGACGCTGTATCGGCGGCAGAGGTCAGCTATCTGTGCGTTGTATTGGTTGAGGAAATTCATGCGGAGGAATTATTTGCTGCGCAAACGTTTGTAATACTCCCAAATCTTGGGCAGATCCTTCTTGTATTGCACCGGATCCCAGTGGGCGTTCATCGACTCGACGTATTCGGCAAGCGGCTCCATGCCCATTGCTGCGCGACGTTCGTCCACATGGTCCACGTCCTCGATCGGGATCACGAAGAAGAACGTACCACCATCATCCGTTTTCGCGCGATACGTCTGCGTGCCGTAGACCTGCTCGCGCCCCTCGTGCATGCGGATACGATCGACGAGGTAAGCGTAGTGCATCGGATCCGTCCGCCGCTCATCGACGGCCGCTTTCAGCATCGGTAAATAGCGAAGAGCCACCTCTGGCCTTTGGTCGGCATGCTGAATGCAAAGCCACAATGTCAGGTCAGCGGAATAACCTAAGACGTCTCTCCCTGGCCATCGGCCGAATGAATCGATGATCTGCGTAGCCCGCAGCGTGTTTTGTTCGTCGATAAGTAGGATCTCGTTGCGGATCTTATTCCAAATGCTGTCGGGTGTTTCCTTCGGCCGATTGAGATATAAGATCCGGGCACCCTGATCAACGCGTTGCATCTGCCAGATCTCGTCGCGCAAAGCGGCGTAGGGAGCGGACTTTACGGAGTCGATCCATCGATCATACTTCCCCCGGAGCGAGGTGCCCCGGAGGAAGTGATGGTACGACGAATCCGATAGGTAGTAATAGGCTTCGATGTCCGATTCTGGATCGGTCGTCAAGCTATCCAAAGCGGCTTGCACAGCCGACAGATCGCCCCGCCGGATAGAGTTATCCATACCTACGTCCGAAGTCTCGGCAATGTATCGCATGAAAAGTTGGGGGTAGGTCTGCCGAAATGCAACGCTGTCACCGGCCTTTAGATGTTCAATACATCGGCCGACGAGTTCCGCAACAGACTGTGCGTCTGCCGTACCGTAAACTGTAAGGAGGGTGAGGACTATCGTGCAAAGCCGCTTCATCGTATCAGAGCCTTACGCCTTCATGGCCTGTTCTACGATCTTATCATCGGCCACGAAGGGCTCGGTGATTTGGTAGCCATCGGCATGTGCGTGGTTGAACTCGCGGACGGTGCTCATCGCGTTCGGATTGCGGGCCCACGAACGACGTGCTACGCCGCCCATCACGTCCCACAACATGGCCGAACGTAGGATGCGATCGACGCGCTCGCTGCCGTCGCAGACCATGCCGAAGCCGCCATTGATGGCCTTGCCGATGCCTACACCACCGCCATTATGCAGCGCCACGAGGCTCATGCCGCGGGCACAGTTGCCGGCGAAGCATTGCACGGCCATATCGGCCATCACGTTGCTGCCGTCCTTGATGTTCGAGGTTTCGCGGAAGGGTGAATCCGTGCCACTGACGTCGTGGTGGTCGCGGCCGAGCATGATCGGGCCTACCTCGCCGTTGCGCACCATCTCGTTGAATCGGAGCGCGATGTTCATCCGGCCTTCGGCGTCTTGATAGAGGATGCGAGCCTGGGTGCCGACCACGAGCTGGTTCTTCTCTGCATCGCGGATCCAGTTGTAGTTGTCCATGTCCTGCCCGCGGCGGGTGGGGTCGATGCATTCCATGGCCGCGCGATCCGTCTTGATCAGATCCTCGTGTTTGCCGCTCAGGCAGACCCAACGGAAGGGTCCGTAGCCGTAGTCGAACAGCTCGGGGCCCATGATGTCCTCCACGTAGCTGGGCCAGATGAAACCATCTTTTTCGTCCACCCCATTACGCGAAATCTCCTTCACGCCGGCATCGTAGATGGCCTTCATGAAGGAGTTTCCGTAATCGAAGAAGTAGGAGCCGCGAGCCACGAGCTTACGGATCACCTCGAAATGTCGGCGCAGCGACTGGTCAACGAGCCGGCGGAACGCTTCCGGCTCTTCGCGCAGCATGCGGGTGCGCTCCTCGAAGCTGATACCGACGGGGCAGTAGCCGCCCTCGTAAACGGCATGGCAGGAGGTCTGGTCGGAGAGCAACTCGATGAGGATGTCTTCGCGCTCGGCGTACTCGAGCAGGTCGACCACATTGCCGTGATAGGCGATCGAGCAGGGCTCCCGCCGATCCATGGCCTCGCGGGCCATACGGAAGGCTTCGGCGACGCTCTCGGCCACGTGCCCCACCCAACCCTGACTGTGGCGTGTCTCGATACGCGAGGCATCCACCTCGGCGATGATGGCCGTAGCACCAGCTATCTCGGCTGCCTTGGGCTGTGCGCCGCTCATCCCGCCGAGGCCGGAGGAGACGAAGAGATGGCCGCGCAGGTCGCCGTCTTGTGGCACACCGAGTTTCATGCGGCCGGCGTTGAGGAGCGTGTTGAACGTGCCGTGCACGATGCCCTGCGGCCCGATGTACATCCATCCGCCGGCCGTCATCTGTCCGTAGTTGGCCACGCCCATTTGCATGGCGATGTGCCAGTCGTGCAGGTTGTCAAACTGCCCGATCATCATGGCGTTGGTGATGATCACGCGCGGTGCTTCGGGGTGCGAGCGAAAGAGGCCGAGCGGGTGGCCAGACTCGATGACGAGCGTCTGATCTTGGGTCAGCTCTTCTAAGTAGCGCTTGATGAGGTTATACTGCATCCAGTTCTGGCACACCTGCCCCGTCTCGCCGTACGTCACTAATTCGTACGGGTAGAGCGCGATGTCAAAGCAGAGGTTGTTGTCGATCATCACCTGGAAGGCTTTCCCCTCGATGCATTTGCCCTTGTAGGCGTCGATGGGCTTGGCCTTCAGGTCGCCCGCCGGACGGAAACGATAGCCATAGATGCGTCCGCGTGTGCGGAGCTCTTCCATGAATTCGGGGGCCAGCTGAGCGTGAAATTCGGTGGGGATGTAGCGCAAGGCGTTCTTCAGCGCTGTGGCTGTTTGCGCCGGGGTAAGCGTGTACCCGCGGTCTGGAGCGCGGCGGATTCCCTCCACGAAGGCGGGGTAATCCGGCAGCGTGTTTCCAAGGAAAGTGTTCATAAATCGTTCGTGTTATGATGTATATATTTCTGTTTGGGGGCGCAAGGTAGGGCAAAAAAGTACGGCCAAACGATGCCACCCGTTCGGCATGGGAAAACCGCATCAAAAGCACATGTACCCCGAGCATTCCGTCAACCGACGGAGATCAAAAACACCAGTACTTGGGACTTCCGTCAACCGACGGAAATCAAAAACACCAGTACTTGAGACTTCCGTCAACCGACGGAAATCAAAAATACCAGTACTTGAGACTTCCGTCAACCGACAGAAATCAAAAATACCAGTACTTGAGACTTCCGTCAACCGACGGAGATCAAAAACATCCGTACTTGGGTTCTCCGTCATTTTGATACGGTCGCCCTACGTTCGGAAAGCTTATTATCTCAGCCCATAGGGTGTGGGAGTGTTTTAAGAAGTACATAAAAAGAACGCTCCGAATGATCCGGCTCGAGGGGACTCAAGCGATGTGGATCATCCGGAGACGTTCGCCTCGGATGGGGGAGGGAGGGATCCGAGGTTCTCACTTCAAATGAAGGAGGGGGACTTGTCGTTGTCTCAAGAGGATTCGAACCTCTACAAACAGAACCAAAACCTGTTGTGCTACCATTACACCATGAGACAGACGTGATGTTTAAGACGCCGCAAAAGTATACACACGGCGCATTCTTGCAAGTCCCCGGCCTGCTATTTTGCGATCAAGAGGTAGTAATTCTTCTTTCCGCGCTGCACAAGGAGGTATTTTCCGGCGACTAAGGCGTCGGCCTGGACCACGCTCTCGGGGTCGGTGAGTTTCTCTTTATTGAGGCTCACGCCACCGTTCTGGACCAGTTTGCGCATCTCACCCTTGGAGGTGAAAACGGCAGCGTGCGACGTGCAGAGGTCGACGGCTTTGATGCCTGCCGAGAGGGCGTCGCGAGCGATCTCGAACTGCGGAACGCCTTCGAAGACGGCCAACAGCGTCGCCTCGTCGAGTCGGCGGAGTGCGTCGGAGGTGGCGCCGCCGAAGAGGATGTTGGAAGCCTCGACGGCCGTCTCGTATTCGGCAGCGGAGTGCACCATCGTGGTGATCTCACGGGCGAGGCGCTTCTGAAGCGGGCGCAGGTGAGGGGCGTCGGCCTGCTCGCGCTCGAGGGCGTCGATCTCGTCGCGGGTGAGGGAGGTGAAGATTTTGATGTACTTGGCGGCGTCGGCGTCGCTGACGTTGAGCCAGAACTGGTAGAAGGCGTAGGGTGAGGTGTAGCGCGGGTCGAGCCAGACGTTGCCGGACTCGGTCTTACCGAACTTACCGCCGTCGGCCTTGGTGATCAGGGGGCAAGTCAAGGCGTAGGCCTCGCCGCCGAGTTCGCGTCGGATCAACTCTGTGCCGGTGGTGATGTTGCCCCATTGATCGCTGCCACCCATCTGCAGACGACAGTTTTCGTGCTGATAGAGGAACATGAAGTCGTAACCCTGGAGCAGCTGGTAGGAGAACTCGGTGAACGACATGCCTACGTTCGAATCGGCGCTGAGGCGCTTCTTGACGGAGTCTTTGGCCATCATATAGTTCACGGTGATGTGCTTGCCGATGTCGCGGATGAAGTTGAGGAAGGTGTAATCCTTCATCCAGTCGTAGTTGTTGACCAGCTTGGCGGCGTTGGGTGCGTCGGAGTCAAAGTCGAGGAACTTGGCCAGCTGACGTTTGATGCACTCTTGGTTGTGTCGGAGGGTGGGTTCGTCGAGGAGGTTGCGTTCGGCCGATTTCATCGAGGGGTCGCCGATCATGCCGGTGGCACCGCCAACAAGAGCGATGGGCCGATGTCCAGCGCGTTGGAAGTGACGGAGCATCATCACGCCGACCAGGTGTCCGATATGCAGCGAGTCGGCTGTGGGATCAATGCCGACGTAGGCCGAGGTCATGCCTTGTTGCAAACATTCTTCCGTTCCGGGCATCATGTCGTGGATCATGCCCCTCCATCTCAGTTCTTCTATAAAATTCATCGTGTATGGTTTATGTGTTATGATTCAAAACGGCGCCAAAAGTAAAGATTAGAGGGTAGAGGGTAGAGGGTAGAGATTAGAGGGTGGAGCTTTCCCCCTATACCTTTATATATAGCGCTCAGCAGGGCGTGGCTTTCTCTCCGAGATTGTATTCGGAGCGTTCCTTGTCCCACCCGAGGCGCTGCTCCTTGGCCGTGTCGTCGTCGGGATAGGGGTTAAGGGAGTTCGCCTTTGTAGTAATGGCAACGCGGCAAGAGGGGCAGTAGGCGGAAGGGCAGATGGATGTCCATGTAGCGCCGGAAGTGTTCCTCTTTTCGGCCGACAGCGGGATGATGCTGGTAGGCGATGTGCGGCAGGGCCTCGTACCCTTTGAAGTACGCCTCCCATTCTTGCTTCGTGAACATGGCCCATAGCTGCTCGAAACGTTGCTCGTGCGCCCAGATGTTGTGCCGAACGGTGTGTGGCGCGTGCGGATTGGCTGATTCGCCTTTGTAGAAGCGGTAATAAGGTTCGAGGTGACGGTGTTCGCCCGTGGGCGGCATGGGTAACACCCAATCCTTGTCGTTCATGCCTACGCACGGGAGGCAGCCTTTTTCGCGGCAATCCAGATAATCTGCGTAGCCTATCGGGAAGACACTGCGATGCGCCAGCCAGACGACTTTCCGAAACCAAAAGGCGTATTCCCGGATCCTTCCCCTTGCTGGCGCTCAGTAGCTCCGGATAACAGGCCGCAAAGATGTCGGCCAACTCCTCCGGCGACTTTCCACAGTCATCGAATCCCACTGCGCTGTACCACGCCATCTGCTGCGGGATCTTCTTGTCGAGATAGTCTTCCAAATACCCCGTCCAATCCATGTCCTCCTTACGCAGGATCTGCACGCGATAGGCCCCTCCGCTTTGGCGACATATTCCCAGAGAAGCGAAGGCGCTCATAGCCGCGCTTGTGCAGCGCTTCGACGAGTAGCACCACGTCTTTGGCGCCGATGTCGTACAGGCTCTCTTTCATGGCTCAGCGCTTCTTCATCACGCTGTTGACCACGCGGACGGAGGAGACGAGCTTGTCGGTGGAGGTGTAGATGTTCACGTCCCAGACGTGCGACGAGCGACCTTGATGGATCACCGTGGCCACGGCGCGCACCGTATCGCCTTCGTGTGCCGAGGAGACGTGGTTGCCGCTCACCTGCATGCCGACCATCATCTCGTCCGGCTGGCAGAGGATCATCGACCCGAGACCGGCCACCGTCTCGGCAAGTGCCAACGAGGCGCCGCCATGCAGGATACCGAACGGTTGCCGTGTGCGCTCATCGACCGGCATAGTGGCTTCCACGCGACCCTTTGCAGCGTAGGTGTATTGGATGCCGAGGTTGCCCATCAGCGCATGCCGACCCGATTCGTTGAGCTTGTCGAGCGGAATAGCCGTGTCGCGGATCTCGGCCAAGATGGCCTTTTCGAGCGCCACCGCCACACCATCCTCGGCGTTCGTCAGCGTCACCACGTCGGCGCACGCCTTGACCGAATCCTGCGCGTTGCCCATCGCCACGCCCAGGCCCGCCAGCTGAAGCATCGGCACGTCGCGGACACCGTCGCCAATGGCCACCACGTCCGTTGGGTCGATCCCCTCCTTCTCCAGCAGCACCGTGAGCGTGTTCGACTTGTCGACCGACTCGGACACCACCTCCAGGTAATAATCCTCCGACCGCAGCACGTCCAGAACGCCCGCCAGTCGTCGCCGCCAATGCTCCTCGAGGCCCATGAGCGCCGCCTCATCGTCGCTAACCAGCATCACCTTACACGGCGAAAAGTCCACCGCCTCGGCCCAGTTCGCCGCCTCCTCCACGCGCATCCCATTCAGCTTGGCCTCATGCTGCACATGCACGTTCTGGGCGTTGCTCGTCACGATCCGATCCTCGCGATAGGTGAAGATGGTGAAGCCGCGCTTCCGCGCTCCACGCTCCAGATAGGCCATGAATTGCGGATCGATCCGCCGTTCGAACACCCGCTCGCCGGTCGGCACATGAATGATCTGCGCGCCGTTGTACGACAGCACAAAACCGCCGTTTTTATCCAGTTCTAACGCCCTCGCCAGCGGCATCACGCCGTGCGTTGGCCGCCCCGAAGCCAGCACCAAGCGCACGCCCATCTGTTGCACCTTGAGCAGCGTGGCGCGGGTGCGTGCGCTGATCGTTTGTTCATCCGTAAGCAGTGTGCCGTCCACATCGAGCACAATCATCTTATATTTCATTGTCGTCTGAGTTTTATATGTGTATGCCGTATTCCCTTTTCACCTCGTCCATCACGAAAATGCTGTGGATCGAACCGATATAATCGATCGTCCCGAGCACGTTCAGGAGGAACGTCTGATAGTACTTCATGTCCGGAGCATGGATCTTGAGCAGATAGTCATAGTCGCCGGCGATGTTGTAGCACTCGGTCACCTCGGGGATGGCCCGGATCCTACGCGTAAAATCGGACGCAATTTCCCGGTTGATGCGGCTCATCTTCACGGTGCAAAAGACGCGGAAGCCCTGATTGAGCTTCTCAGCGTCAAGCACGGCCACATACTTTTTAATGTATCCCTTCTTCTCGAGGCGTTTGAGTCGCTCAAAAACGGGCGTGGAGGAGAGGTTGACGCATTGGGCCAGCTCCTTGGTGGTCCGTTGCGAATTTTCCTGCAGAGCACGCAGGATCTGCAGGTCTGTACTGTCTAACGTATCCATAAAATGAAAATATTCTACCGGTGAAGCCTTTCGACCGCCATCGCAGCCCATTTTTTCCATAAGGGCATGCGAAAATAGTAGGATTTTCTTTGTTGCTCTCCTATTTCATGCAATACGTAGGCGAAAAATGCTTTTGCTGGAATGGATATGGCGCCAAGGATATGCCCTTGAGGCTTGCAAGCGCCCTGTATACTCCCGCCGACTTCCTCGTGGCCCTCTCTCCTTCCCTCTAAGCATATAAGGGGTATTTTTTTCACCCACTCGGAAGTTCCCGAGAGGATACTCAAGTATGTATCAATCATCCGGAAGTTCCCGAGAGGATACTCAGGTATGTATCAATTGTTCGGAATCTCCCGAGAGTATATTCAATTATGTATCAATCGTTCGGAATCTCCCGAGAACTCTATTCTCTTTATATAGAGTATTCGGAAAGTTCCGAAACACTTATTCTGACTTTATAAGCCTTTCGGGAATATCCAAATGATCTAATTTGATATGTATATCTATTTCGGGTACATCCGAAACGATCTATATGATAGGTATCCACTTTTCGGAAATATCCGAGATCTTTATTCAAGTCGTATAATACTTTCGGAAGTTACCGAACTAATGTATCAAACTGTATATATCCATCGGGAATTTCCGATCAGATAGTACATCTCGCATAATACGTTCGGGAATCTCCGAATAAGTAGAACATAAAGAAAACTACTCTCGGAAAGTTCCGAAGCTAATAAAAGCAAATAAATAGCCCCTGATCGACGCTTTTCTGGGTCCAAACTCATGTCCGTAAGGCCTTCGCGAGGCTTAGCAAGGGCCGCATAGAAGTCCGCAGACAGATATCCTGCCCGAAAAGGCATGAAAAGAGAGCGTTTCATCATTTAGCGAGCTCGAAAAAGGCCCATACGATCCTCGTTGAAGGATTCAATGGGCAGAAATAAGGCCCGGATCACTCTGAAACTCGAAAGGGGTAATGAGGAAGATTCGCCAGAGACGACCTTAGTGCATAGCCTCCAAGAAAATCCAAGCCGCTTCTCAGAAGCTGCTTAGAATTTATTTCGGAGGATATTCAGAGGATATTTCCGGAGATTTTGTTTCATCTTTTTGAGGAGCATAGCGAGCTATGTGACGAAAAAGATGGGACAAAAGGGCGGGAATAGACCTGAATAGACCCGAAATAGAAAGAGAAAGACTCGCCTAAGCGGCTCCTTCAAACAATCACTCAATAAATTCCAAGCCGCTTCTGAAGTTTTCACCCGCGGCCTCTACCTTTGGCAACTCAAAAAAGGGCCTCCCAGTCCCTCCGATTTGCGAGGGGGGCGGAAGGCCATTGCTTTGTGATCTTCTATGGATAGTTTATTAGAAACATATACGAATGGGCACGCCTTTCTGAAGATGCTACACGCCTCGGATGAACAGGTGGCACTCTTTGACGAACTGGCCGCGGCTGTGCCTCCACACCCGGATGCGGACTTTATGCCGATGCTGAATGCCAGCTCTGTCTCGTGGATCTTCCCCTTCATGAAGGCGCTGGACAATGCCTGCGAAACCCGTCAGGGAGACTGGGATCGGGCTATTTTGGGGCTTGGGCTGTATATACGCATCGAGGAGTTCCTGCTGGAGGATTTGCGCTTCCTGACCTATTTCCCCGAAAGCCGACACGCCCTTATCCGGTCGCGCGCGGAGCAGAAGCTACGCCGGGCACAGGTGCGACGCGAGGCGCTGCGAATGCTCCGATCCGGCCTGGCGGAGGCCTTCACGACCGACCTGGCGGAGAAGGTCGAAACGCCCGGCATCCTGCTTTATCAGCCGGAGGAGAAGGCGGATCTGACTACGGCCCTCTTGCTGCACGACCCGGAGGCGTTGACCGTGGGCATCACGAATTACCTGCGCCTCATCCGCTATTTCGTGGAGCAAGAGACCGGGCTTTGCCCACCCGAATACTGGATCGAGACGTGCGAGGCCCTGATCGCTCGGGAGTGTGAGGCGATGGATGAGACGCTGCTCACGGGGCTAATCACGCCTGAAGTCCGGCAACGCGCCGAGGGGCTGGTGCGTACGGCGGGCGCACTCTTCCTGCTCTGCAAGGCGGCCGATCGGGAGATCGACATGGTGCGCCGACTGATGTTCTACCGCTACCTCTGCGTGCTGGACGAGCGCCATCTGCCGCCGCTGAAAAACCTTATGCTAAGCACCTTCCTCAAGCATAACTGCCGCCCGCCGGAGTACACATGGGAGGAGCTGATTGGCTTCTCGCTGCCGTCGTTCGTGGGGAAGATTGCCTACTTCACGGAGAATATCCCCGAAGACCGTCGGCCGTACACGCTGGAGGGCAAAGGCCTCTTCACACTGGCCGAACGACGCATCACGCTGGCCCCATTCGACAATCCGCTGGCGGGCCGTCGCATGCACAAGCTGCTCACGCTCTGGGACGGCAGTCTGCGCATCAACTCCTTCCAAAAGCCGACCGCAGACCTCTCGACCGTGGCGGCGGACAATGAGCTGCCGGCTAAGATATGGGCGGACGCTGCGGCGGACTTTAAGCGAAAGAAGACCGTCTTCGAGCGCCACGAGACGAAGGAGCTGCCCCCCGTCAATGCGCTGCTGAAGATCCGCATCACGGCCCTCCACCCGGCCTATCCCTCGCTGGCCTTCGCCACCGTCGAGGACGACATGTACGAGGGCAACGGGGCCATACACCTCAGCCAAGTCACACGCATCAAGCAACTCACCTCGCTAAGCGGCATCTTCGCCGTCGGCGATCTGGTCACGGCGCGCGTGATCGAGGTGAGCGAAAACAAACGCCTGAGATTCTCCATCCTCGACGAGATCAGTAAATCCATCGCCACGCGTTTCCATCCGGGCGAGTACACCTACGCCCGACTCATCTCCAAAAACGAGAACTCCTATCGCTGGATATCGGAAAAGGGCTATCCGCTCTATACCGTGCCCTCGCCCCTCGACGAAGTGGAGCCGGAGCTGGATGACCTCTATATGCTCCGCCTGACCCACGTCAATCGCACGGGTTACGTCCGCGCCGAGATCGAAGAAATGGCTCCGGAAGACATGGAGATCGACCCCCAGAAGGCCATCGCCGATCTGGTGGGCTATTACGTGGACGAGCGCCTGGCCGATCACACCGAGGAGGGAGTGGCGGACGAGCTGCACGAGTCGCACGCCGAAGCGCCGGGCAGACTCAGCCCGGACTACGTACGCCAGCTGATCTATTTAATCGATCTCTACACCGAATCGACCGACGACCACGTCCTGCGCTTCAATCTCTGCCAGACGGCCCGCCTGCTGGCCGACATGATTGAGGAGGCGAACATCGTGGCCTACTACGACCGACGCATTCTCTACCTCACCGAGCTGCATCACTTCATCAACCGGCAGGCGGTGACAGTCACTGTGATCGACGCCGAGGCTATCCAGCGCTTTCCGCGATTGGCCCACGCCCGGACCGTCCTCTCCTTGTTGGCGCTGGATAAAGGACGACCCCGCGGCTATCGACACCCTGCGCCAGGGCATGCAGTCGGAGCGGAAGCTCACGGCCGACTTGGCGCGGCTGCTACTCATCCGGCTGCTGGCAGGCCAGACTTACCCCGATCTCTATGCCGAGGCCGACGCCGAAGTGCGCTCCCTCCTGGCTGTCGAAGAGGAGGAGGACCCGGATGGCGAAGCCGAAGAGATTGACTTTGGCCGCGAGACGAACACCCGAGAATTTAAGTCCACCATCGTGTTCCCCCCCAACAGCAATGGCATGGCCGACATCGATCGGCAGATGGAGCGCATCCTCTGGGCCATCTGCGGCTTTCTCAACGCAGAGGGCGGCGTGCTCTTCATCGGCGTGAACGATATTGGCTATCCCAAGGGCATCGAGCCTGATCTCAGCTATCTGCACGCCAATGTGGACAAGTACCAGCTCATCATCCGTAACTATATCGTCAAAGAGCTGGGCAAGGACATCAACGGACTCATCCGGTTTGACTTTCACGTCTTCAGCGGCAAGACCGTCTGCGCCATTTCTGTCCCGGCCTACCATGAGGTGGTTTTCTTCCGTGACGTGGTTTGGCAGCGTCAGGGCAACTCCACTCGTCCGCTCGACCTGCCCGACATTCGTCTGCTCAAGGAGCGTCGGAAAAACCTCCGGCCTGCCCTGCGCATCACCACGCCGGCCTTTGGCGAGGCCAAGGAGGAGGCGGAGCGCGAGGTGGAGAAAGTCTTCCCCGTCAGCATACCGACCTATACGCCCACTGCGGTCGCCAAGCCGCGGCCGACGGCTAAGCCGGAGCGACCCGCATCCTCCGCCGACGACGAGCCGGACCGCATCGCCACCTCCGCCCTCGCGCCTCGACGCGAGCAGGAGCCCACGGGCCTATTTCTCCATCCTCCGCAGCGGCCATTTCGTGATCACCCACGAGGAGCCTCATCGCAGTGACGCGCGTCTGACCCTACCCATCTACGACGACGACAGCGACGGCTATCTCATCTATGTCTACGAGAATGGCTATGCCAACCGCGTCGCCGTTTCGACACTCCTCTCCAAGAAGCCCGACTACGAATACGCGAACGCCATGTTCGGCCAGTCGTCCCTCCTTTTTCGCCGCCCTGGCGCGCCCGGACGACACGCTCTACCTCAAAGTCTCCTCCAAGAGCGGCGAGTACCTCCGCACCCTCTCTCTGAAAACGATCAAGCTCAACACAGATCTCTCCCTCCGCGGTACCGCCCTTTACACCGTGCCCTTTGGCCGCATCGTGCAGATCGACCTCCTCAACAAGGAGCAGGCGCGCGAGGTGGAGAACATTCGCAGCGAAACGCCGACCACACTCGGCATCCCCGCGCAATCCTTCTCCGTGATCCGTACCGCGATGTACCTGAGCGAACTCTTGAACGGCGAACGATGAAAAGCATGCTCCCCGCCACCATCCTTGTCGTCGACGACAATCGCGGCATACTCTCTGCCGCCGAGCTTCTCCTCCGCGCCCATTTTCGCCGAGTCGTGACCACCCACAATCCCGAACGCATCCGCGCGCTCATTCGTGACGAGTCGCCGGATGTCGTCCTCCTCGATATGAACTTTCACGCCGGCATCAACAGTGGAAACGAGGGTCTGTTTTGGTTGGCCGAGATCCGGAAGCTACGCCCCGCACCCGCGGTGGTGCTGTTCACCGCCTACGCGGATATCGACCTCGCCGTGCGTGGCATAAAGGAGGGCGCGGCGGATTTCATCGTCAAGCCGTGGGACAATGAGCGCCTCGTCCACACCCTCACCGAGGCCTATCGCGCCCATGTCGCCGCCTCCAAGCAGGGCGCCCCACCCGCGCCCGCCATGCAGGACGCCATCTGCTGGGGCACATCGCCCGCCATGCAGCAGCTCCGCGCCCTCGTCGAGCGTGTCGCCCCCACGGATGCCAATGTGCTCATCACGGGCGAGAACGGCACCGGCAAGGGCATGCTGGCCCGCGAGCTGCACCGCCTCTCCGCACGCAGCAGGCGGCCGCTCGTGACGGTCGACATGGGCGCCGTCGTCGAGACGCTCTTTGAGAGTGAGCTCTTCGGTCACGTCCGCGGCGCGTTCACCGATGCGCGCACCGACCGCCCAGGCAAATTTGAAGCCGCCGACGGGGGCACGCTCTTCCTCGACGAGATCGGCAACCTGCCGCCCTATCTCCAGGCCAAAGCTCTTAGCCGCCCTGCAAAGTCGCACCGTGACCCGCCTCGGCAGCAATCGTGCCCTCCCCGTGGATATCCGACTCCTGACCGCCACCAATCGCCCGCTCGACGAGATGGTGGCTCGCGGCGACTTCCGCCAAGACCTCCTCTACCGGATCAACACCATCCGCCTCTCCCTCCCCCTTTACGCGAACGGCCGGACGATATCCTCCCCTCGCCCAACGTTTCCTCCGTCGGTGGGCCGATGCCGCCGGTCGACCCATCCCCACCCTCACCGAGGCGGCCCTGCGTAAGCTCCGCGGCTACTCCTGGCCCGGCAATGTTCGCGAGCTGGAGCACGCGCTCGAGAAAGCCACCATCCTGAGTGACAGTCCCGAGATCTCCCCGGATGCTTTCGACTTCACGTCCGCCATAGCCCGCCCCGCCCCCACTCCACCGACCACCCTCGAAGAGATGGAGGCCGACCTGATCCGTCGCACCATCGACAGTCACGCCGGCAATCTCTCCCACGCCGCCACCGCCTTGGGCATCTCTCGGCAGACCCTCTACAACAAGATCAAACGCTACGGCATTTGACCCATCGCCGTCCCCACACGCTATTCAATCCGAGCGATTTTCTGTGTACCGGTGTAGGGGCGTATGGCATACGCCCCACAAATGCCCATAACGATGGGCAAATGAATCACCCACCCGATACGTATCTATTAAATACGTATTCATTGAATCCTATACCCGGAAAGAATTGGATTCACCGCCTCCCATTGAATCCTATTCTCATCAAGAATTTGACTTCCCATTAAAACGACCTACCAGCAACGACCCATTTCTCGTGTACCGGTGTAGGGGCGTATGCGATACGCCCCACAAATGCCCATGACAATGGGCAAATGAATCGCCCACCCGATACGTATCTATTAAATACGTATTCGTTGAATCCTATACCCGATAAAAATTTGATTCACCGTCTCTCATTGAATCCTATTCCCGTCAAGGATTGGATTCACCGTCTCTCATCGAATCCTATACCCGTCAAAAATTTGATTACCCATTAAAACATCCTATCCGCAACGACCCATTTTTCGTGTACCGGTGTAGGGGCGTATTGCATACGCCCCACAAATGCCCATGACAATGGGCAAATGAATCACCCACCCGATACGTATCTATTAAATACGTATTGATTGAATCCTTTTCCCGATAAAAATTTGATTCCCTGTCTCCCATTGAATCCTATATCCGTCAAAAATTGGATTCTCCATTAAAACCACCTACCCACAACACCACATTTTTAGGGTACCCGTGTAGGGGCGTATCGCATACGCCCAACAAATCCCCATGACCATGGGCAAATGAATCACACACCCGATACGTGTCTATTGAATACGTATTGATTGAATCCTTTTCTCGAAAAGGATTGGATTCACCGTATTCCATTAAATTCTATTCCCACCAAAAATTTGATTCACCATTAAAACATCCTACCCGCAACGACCCATTTTTCGTGTACCGGTGTAGGGGCGTATCGCATACGCCCCAAAAATGCCCATGACAATGGGCAAATGAATCGACCGCCCGATACGTATCGGTTGAATACGAATTTATTGAATCCTATACCCGTCAAAAATAGATATGCCTGAAAACCATCGAATCATCTACCCAATACATTCTGGGGCGTATGCAATACGCCACTACCCTGACGGATCAAAAATTCGATTCCCCATTATCCATTGATTCGCCCGCACGATACGTTCTGGGGCGTATGCCATACGCCCCTACCCTGACGGATCAAAAATTCAATTCCCCTCTATCTATTGAATCGTCCGCCCGGTACGTGCTGGGGCGTATGCAATACTCCCCTACTCTGACGGATCAAAAATTCGATTCCATTCTATCCATTGAATCACCCGCCCGGTACGTTTTTAGGTGTATGCAATACTCCCATACACTGACGGATCAAAAAATAGATTCCCCATTAAAACATCTTACCCGCAACGACCCATTTTCGGTGTACCGATGTAGGGGCGTATTGCATACGCCCCACAAATGCCCATGACAATGGGCAAATGATTCATCCGCCCGATACGTATCTATTAAATACGTATCGATTGAATCCTATACCCATCAAAAATTGGATTCACCATTAAAACGACCTACCCATAACGACCCATTTTTAGGGCACCGGTGTAGGGGTGTATGAAATACGTCCCAGGAATTTCCATGATAATGGGCAAATGAATCGCCCGTCCGATACGTATCTATTCAATACGTATTCATTGAATCCTATACCTGTCAAAAATTGGATTCCCCATTAAAACGACCTACCCATAACGACCCATTTTCTGGGTACCGGTTTAGGAGCGTATTGCATACGCCCCACAAACGGCCCCGTCAGGGGACGAATGAATCTATTTTCCATCCATTTTTTGAATACACGTAATCCATTGAACCAAAAACCCGATACATTTTGGGGCGTATGCAATACGCACCTACCCTGACGGATCAAAAATTCGATTCCCTTTTATCCATTGAATCGCCCACCCGGTACGTGCAGGGGCGTATGCAATACGCCCCTACACATACGGATCAAAAAATCGATTCCCTTTTATCTATTGAATCATCTATCCGATACATTTTGGGGTGTATACAATATGCCCCTACCCTGACGGATCAAAAATTCGATTCCCTTTTATCTATTGAATCGTCCGCCCGGTACGTGCGAGGGCGTATGCAATACGCTCCTACACATACGGATCAAAAAATCGATTCCCTTTTATCTATTGAATCAAGAACTCGGTGCATTTCGGATTACATACCTTTATAGCCTATCCACTCCCGGCGAGAAACCCTTAAAATTTGTATGGATGAACGCAAAACCCGCCGGGGATGAGACGAATATGGCCATATCTATGTAAAACCCGCCGAGGATTGGACGAATATGGCCATATTCACGCAAAACCCGTCGGGGATGGGACGAATATGGCCATATTCACACAAAACTCGCCGAGGATGGGACGAATATGGCCATATTCACGAAAAACCCGCCGGGGATAGGACAAATATGGCCATATCTACGCAAAACCCGCCGGGGATGGGATGAATATGGCCATATCTACGCAAAACCCGCCGGGGATGGGATGAATATGGCCATTTTCACGCAAAACTCGCCGGGGATGGGATGAATATGGCTACAGCTATCGGATCCTCGCCGGGGTTAGGATAAAGTACGTATCGAGCTTTGTCATCTTTGGCGAGGAGGAGGATGTCCACGTCACGATCTTCCTTAAACTGGGTAAGAATAAGAAAGTGGGCGGGGAGATCCGCTCTATTCGTGGCAAGAAAAAGAAGGTATGAGTGTGGATTTTTCTCCTCCTCGACAAAAAAAGTGAGCCACGTGTATGGTGGTTAGAGAAAACGACGTATGTTTGCAGGCGTATATAAAACACATCTATGAAAAAGACGGTTATTATCAGAAAGCCCGGAATGAAGAAGTTAGACAACTCCTTGCATTCGAAGTTCCATAGCTCCGCGTACGACCTCGTTACCGCGGCAGACATTACCAAGCTCGGCATCCCCTCTGAACTGATGACGGAATGGGATGGCAACAACGCGCTCGAGACGGACATTACCAAGGTGTCGCAAGCCAGCGACGAGACGCGCCTGATGAAGGAAAAGAATAAGGAACGCGACCGGCTGGTGACTTACATCATGGGCACGATTCGCAATGCGCAGTTCCTCCCGGATCAAGACATGATCGAGGCGTCCATGCGTCTGACGGCAGTGGTCAAGCCCTACGTGGGTGTACAAAACGAGTCGTTCGACCGCGAGACAGCCGACATCAAAGGACTATTGGCCGACCTGAGGAAGCCGGAAAACTCGGCCGACGTCACGAAGCTGGGGCTATCGCCTATCCTCACCAAGTTAGAATCGGCTAATAAGGCCTTCGACGCCTTGTTTACCAAGCGCATGACGGCTAATACCGGCGCTAAGCTACCGCCCGCCAGCAAGGTGCGGCTGGAATCGGACGCTATCTACGATCGCGTGATCTTGATGCTCCAGTGGAACTACCTCTTTGGCGCAACCCCGATCGATCCGAAAGCCATCGAGACACTGGCAGAGAATCTTTGCCGGCTGGCCGACCGCATTGACAAGGGCTATAACCAAAGCGTCGCGCAAAGGAGGGCCGCGGCCGAGAAGAAGAAAAAGCCGACCGATCCTAAGGATCCCCATGCGCCCAAGGATCCCAAACCGGGCGAGCCGAAGGATCCCAAGACGCCCAAGGATCCTCAACCGAAGAAGCCAAAGGATGACGGGAAGCCCGACATTCATCTCCCCGAAGAGGATCCGTCGAAGCAGCCCGGAGGCGGCGGTGGCTCGGGCAAGCAACCCGAAGGCGGTGGCGGCAAGCAGCCTGAAGGTGGCGGCGGCGCGGGTAGCGGTGACACGGGTGGTTCGGACAATCCCGACATTCACTTGCCGACAGAGTAAGACAAGCGAACTAAAAGCAAGGTCCCCAGAGGCCGTTTGTGGGTGTATGGCATACGTCCCACGAACGGTTCCGTCTGAGGTCGAACGAAGCCTGTCCTAACCCATTTTTAGGGTACCGGTGTAGGGGCGTATGGCATACGCTCCACGAATGCCCATGACAATGGGCAAATGATTCGTCCGCCCGGTACATTTTGGGGCGTATTCAATAAGCCCCTACCCTGACGGATCAAAAATTCGATTCCATTTTATCCATTGATTCGTCTCCCCGGTACATTTTGGGGCGTATGTAATACGTCCCTACCCATACGGATCAAAAATTAGATTCCTTTTTATCCATTGAATTGCCCGCCCGGTACATTTTGGGGCGTATGCTGTTGCGCCCTACCCATACGGACAAAAAATTGGATGGCCTCTTGGCTGATGATTCACAAACCGGGTACGTGCAGGGGCGTATTCAATACGTCCCTACCCATACGGATCAAAAATTAGATTCCTTTTTATCCATTGAATTGCCCGCCCGGTACATTTTGGGGCGTATGCTGTTGCGCCCTACCCATACGGACAAAAAATTGGATGGCCTCTTGGCTGATGATTCACAAACCGGGTACGTGCGGGGGCATATGCAATACGCCCCTACACATACGGATCAAAAATTCAATCCCCTTCTATTCATTGAATCGCCTTCCCGGTACGTGCGGAGGCGTATTCAATACGCCCCTACCCTAATGGATCAAAAATTGGATGGCCTCTTGACTGATGAATCATCTACCCGGTACGTGCGGGGGCGTATGCAATACGCCCCTACACATACGGGCAAAAAATTGGATGGCCTCTTGGCTGATGATTCGCAAACCCGGTACATTTTGGGGCGTATTCAATACGCCCCTACCCTTACGGATCAAAAATTTGATTCCCTTTTGTCCATTGAATCGTCTGCTCGGTACATTTTGGGGCGTATGCAATGCGCCCCTACCCTTACGGATCAGAAAATCGATTCCTCTTTATCCATTGATTCGCCCGCCAGATACGTGTAGGGGCGTATGCAATACGCCCCTACCCTTACGGATCAAAAATTTGATTCCATTTTATTCATTGATTCGTCTGCCCGGTACGCGCGGGTACCTATATAATAGGTACATACTGGAAATGACCTTGATCGGGTAGGCAGCGTGCTTCGTTTTTCATTTTTCGTTTTTCGATTCCACGCTCCGCCTGGGGTGCATTGCAAAATCACTACATGTAGTGATTGCCGCGGAGGGGAGCTTTGCCGTCCTTTGCGGCCACGAAAAGGAACGAATGGCGAGCTATGCGTCTCACGCCGTGCTTACGCTGCATTTACTCATGACGAAGAAAATTCACCGATTGGCGCTCATGCTATGCGCCCTCTGCCTAACCGAAATGGACTGGGCAAGCGATGGCCGCCCTCAAACGGACGGCGACACGATCAAGACGTACGACATCGACGAGATCGTGATCACTTCCTCGCGCAAGGAAACGAATCGCACCGAGCAACTGCCCGGCGCACTGACCGTCGTTTCGCCGCGGCAGGCCGACCTCCGACAGATCGGCTCCGTGAAGCGCCTGAGCGCCTTCATACCGAATCTCTACATCCCCGATTATGGGTCGCGCGGCACATCGGCCATCTATATCCGTGGCGTGGGAGCCAGAAGCAGCGGCCAGACGGTAGGCCTTTACGTCGATGATGTGCCGTACCCCGACAAGGGCTCTTTCGATTTTGAACTGCCTGACATTCGCCGCATCGAGGTCTTACGCGGACCGCAAGGGACGCTCTATGGTCGTAACGCGATGGGTGGTATCATTCACGTGCATACCTTCTCCCCCCTCGAGCACCAAGGCACACGCGTCGGGGTGACGTATGGCAACTACGGCAACCTCGGTCTCCGCGCCTCGCATGCCATGCGTCTCGGCGACCGCACCGGCCTACAGGTCGGGGGATACTATCGGCGGCACACGGGCTTCTTCGAAAACGTCTTTGATGGCACAAGGGCCGACGGCGAGCAGACCATCGGCGGCAATGTGAAGGTGGTGCGCCGCTTCTCGAATGCCCTCACCGCCACGTTGGCCATAGTTGGGAGCTACACGAATCAAGGCGCCTTCCCGTACGGCCTGCGCAACGACAGCACGGGTCGCATCGAGCCCGTGAATCTGAATGACCCCTCGTCGTACCGCCGCACCACGACCAATAGCAGCCTAACGCTCAAGTACGTGACTCCGCAATTTGTCGCCACATACACCACCGGATGGCAGTTCCTACACGACCGCATGGAGATGGATCAGGACTTTATGCCCCTCTCTCTCTTTACGCTCGATCAACGCCGTCGCCACCACGCCTTCAATCAAGAACTTTCCGTCACGGGCACAGTCGGGCGCTACCGCTGGACCGTCGGCGCCTGCGGTTTCTATGACCATCTGCGGACGAATGCCGACGTGACCTTCAAAGAGGAAGGCATCCGCGCGGCCATGCAAAAAGCCTTCGACGGAATGCGGGCCAAGAACCCGCGCATGCCTCGCCTGCGTGTGACGGACAATCGTCTGGAGCTACCCTCTGCCTTCGACGAATCGTCGCTCGGAATGGCCATCTACCACCAGTCTACACTCGACAATTTTCTCCTGCCCGGCCTCTCGCTCACCGCCGGACTGCGTATGGATATCGAGCGCCGGCGGCTGCACTACGAAGCCAGTGGCAAGATGAACCTGGCTATCCTCATGCCTCCCGTATACCCGAAGGAGACGGATATCAGCGCGCTCTACCCCGCCTCATCCTTCGATGAACATCTCTCGTCGGACGAGTGGCAAGTGCTTCCCCCGACTGGCTTTGCGATACGCCTGGACGCCGCGCACGAGCCTCTATGCGGCTGTGGCTAAGGGCTACAAGACGGGCGGCTATAACGTGCAGATGTCGGCAGACCTGATGCAGTCACGTATGCAAAACGACATCATGGACGCATTCCGCCATATCGTGCCTATGCTCCCCCACTTCGATAAGATACAGCCCAAGGAGGCCCTCGCCTATCGCCCGGAAAACGCCTGGTGCTATGAGGCGGGGATCAAGTCCGAGCCGATAAAAAACCGATTGCACACCGAGCTTACTGTCTTCTACATGGACATTCGCGACTTGCAGCTGACGCATTTTACCGCCAGCGGCACAGGACGCATGCTCAGCAACGCCGGCCGTGCCGTCAGCTGCGGCATCGAGGCGTCCCTCAGCGCACGCATTGCCTCCGGGCTCACGGCCGACGTGAACTGGGGCTACACGCATGCCACCTTTCGCAATTATAACGATGGCCGTACGGACTACCGCGGAAAATTTATCCCTTATGCCCCGCGCCATACCGTCAGCCTCGGTATCCATTACGAGCGACGGCTGCACAGCCGCCTGATCGACCGTATTTTTGCCGCGGCGCAGTATAACGGCGTCGGCCCGATTCACTGGACCGAGGCGAACGACATTCGCCAGCCCTTCTACCACACCCTCGACGCCCGGGCCGGCATAGGTCGCGGCGCCCTCACATGCTCCCTCGGCGGCCAAAACTTAACCGGGACGGACTATGCTGCTTTTTATTTCCGTTCTTTCGGTCGCAGCTTCATCCAGAAGGGTCGACCCGCCCAGGTGGCCATTCGTCTTGAATACGCTTTCTAAAAACCCATACAAGCAACAATAATCACAATGGAATTCCTTACTACTTACAACCTTTGGGGCCTAGTCATAGGCGTGGCCACTTTCCTCATTATCGGGCTTTTCCATCCCCTCGTCGTCAAGGCTGAATATTATTTCGGCGCAGGCAGTTGGTGGGCCTTCCTCTTAGCCGGACTCGTCTTTATGGGCCTGTCCGTGATGGTGCACCACCTTATTCTGTCCACGATTTTCGGAGTCATCGCCTTCTCCTCCTTCTGGTCGATCCTGGAAGTGAGAGACCAAGAGAAGCGCGTAGAAAAAGGCTGGTTTCCGGCCAATCCCAAGCGCGCAGCCAAGAAAAAACAGAAGTGATCGCCCATTCGCCATCGGTCGGGCTATCGTTTCCTCGGTAAGAATTCGATGCACCGTCACCCCGACCTCCCCATCCTTCGTCCGTCAGGGTAGAGGCGTATCGCATACATTCCTGCACGTGCCGGATTTTTGATTCAATAGATAGAATAGATTCGAATTTTTGATCCGTCAGGGTAGAGGCGTATCGCATACACCCCAATACGTACCGGGTAGGTGAATCATTTGCCCCTTGTCATAGGCATTTGTGGGGCGTATGCTTTTGCGCCCTACCCTACCGGTCGAAAATTTAGCGAGGAGAAGTAGACCGATCCAAGGACGAATCCCATCCTTGCCAAGCATAGGATTCAATAAATACGTATTTAAGAGGCACTTATCCGGCATCGGTAGGGGCGTATCGCATACGCCCCCGAACGTACCGGGGGTTTGATTCAATGGATAGAATGGATTCAAATTTTTGATCCGTTAGGGTAGGGGCGTATCGCATACACCCCAGCACGTACCGGTCGGGCGAATCATCTGCCCATTATCATGGGCATTTGTGGAGCGTATGCTTTTGCGCCCTACCCTACCGGTCGAAAATTTATCGAAGATAGATAGACCGATTCAAGGATGAATCCCATCCTTACCAAGCATAGGATTCAATAAATACGTATTTAAGAGGTACTTATCGGGGATCAGATAGTCCGAGGAGAGCCTACTGTCATCCTTGGCAATAAGACCTATGTCACCCATGTGACAATTCGTAGACTAGTCAAGGATTACATTTGCAGCGTCATCATTAATCGTTTCACAGTAATAATTTTTCCTTCTTATGAGCACATTTGAGAAAGCAACCGTTATTGCCCTCGAGCCGTCGATCGACTATGCTCCTGGATCAGTCATTAGCAAGCAAGTCACCATCAACCGCGCTGGAAACGTCACCCTTTTCTCCTTTGACAAAGGCCAAGGCCTGACCGAACACACCGCGAATTTCGATGCCCTTGTGCAGGGTCCTCGATGGCGAGGCCGAGATCCGTATTGACGGAACGCCGCACCGCCTGAAAAGCTGGCGACTGCATCATCATGCCCGCCAATCACCCCCACGCCTTGCAAGCTGTTGAGCGCTTCAAGATGCTGCTTACGATGATCAAAGGCGGCGAATGATTCGCCTGCCACTCTGTTCTGTAGTAAACCGAGCCGCCCCTCGAAGTCCCTGAGAAGGACTTACCGAGGGGCGGCTCATTTTGTTTGGTCGGGCACGCGTCGTTACCCAATCGCGAGGCATCGGATCTCGTCCGGCGAGTCGACTATGTGTCGTGCGCCACATTCCTCAAGCTCCGTACGCGGACGAAAGCCCCACGTGACGCCGATCGAAACGAGTCCGCCGTTGGCCGCCGTTTGCATGTCGACACCGGAATCGCCCACGTAGAGCGTCTCCTCCGCCGTGCAACCGGTGATCTGCAACACGTCTCTGACTACGGTCGGATCGGGTTTTGTGGATATGCCCTCGCGCTGCCCAAAGACAGCCGCGAAACGAATGTCTGGGAAGTACTGTCGGACTCAGCTTCTCCGTGGCGCGTTGATACTTGTTCGAGGCCACGGCCAGCGCCATCCCGTCGGCTTGCAGTTGGCTGAGCAGCTCGGGAATGCCGGGATAGGGAGCGGTGTAATCCGCGTTGTGGGCGTCATAGTACGTCAAGAAGGCGCTGCGAATGCGGGCGATGTTCTCCTGCGTACGCTCGCCCTCGGGCAGAGCACGTTCGAAGAGCTTATTGATACCATTGCCAACGAAATACTTGTACGCCTCGATGGCATGCGTCGGAAAGCCAGATTTTTCCAGCGCGTAGTTCGTGCTATGGGCGAGATCGGCAATGGTGTTGAGCAACGTCCCGTCCAGATCGAAAATAAGGGAATGAATAGGATTCATAATACGTAATGAATATCGATATAGGGGCAGGCGTTCGATGTCTGCCCGTCATTGTATGTCAAAATGAGGGGGGCAAAGTTATGCACGGGGAGGTGCCAGCATTCATCTTGATCAGTATGACCTTCGCCTTTACTCACCTCTTCCTTTTCTTCCCTTGATAGAAGAAAAGGAAGCAAAAGAAGATCAAGGCACCGAGGGTGCCGCCATGCTTGTCGGATAGACGGATCGTTTTCACGCCTCCTCTTTGGATCCCCTCTGTACGAGGAATCCTTTACGCGGCATCGGGCTCGATGTGCTCCACCTCGGTCAGGCAACGCACGGCGGCGGCAACGCTCGCCACGTTACGGATTAGGATGCTCCGCTTGGCGTTTTGCTCGCGTAGACGCAGCTTTTCGGATGTCGACCGATGTAACCGAGCAGACGGCCAAAGGCTATGCTTTGATAGTAGGGGCTGTCGCTGTCGGAGGGTAGGTAAAGGGCCATTGCGCCACGTTTGAGGACGACTTTCTCGATGCCTAACCGACGTGCCATGCGTCTGAGACTCACGACACGAATCAGTTCCTCACCCTCGGTTGGGATACGTCCGAAACGGTCTTGGAGCGACGCAACAAAGCGCGATAAAGCCTCGTCGGTCTCGATCGTATCCAGTTCGCGATAGATGCCGACGCGCTCCGAGTCGTTGGGAATGTACGTCGGGGGGAACATCAGCTCCAGATCGCTCTCGACAAACGTTTCGCGGACGTAGTTGTCGCCCGTGTTGGGTGCGCCCTCGTCGTCCCCGGCGTAGAGATCGGCGAACTCGTCTGTTTTTAGCTCATCCACGGCCTCTTCGAGGATCTTTTGGTACGTCTCATAGCCGAGATCGGCAATGAAACCGCTCTGCTCGGCTCCGAGCATGTTGCCCGCGCCACGGATGTCGAGGTCTTGCATGGCGATATGCATGCCACTGCCCAGTTCGGCAAAGCTCTCGATGGCCTGAAGCCGACGACGGGCTTCCGCCGTTAGCGTGGAGAGCGGTGGCGCCAACAAGTAGCAGAATGCCTTGCGATTGCTCCGGCCGACCCGTCCGCGCAGCTGGTGCAGCTCCGAAAGGCCGAACTGATGGGCATTGTTGACGATAATCGTATTCGCGTTCGATACGTCGATGCCATTCTCGACGATGGTGGTAGCCACAAGCACGTCGTATTCGTAATTCACGAAGTCTAAGATGATCCGTTCCAGTTTGTCCGGCTTCATCTGGCCGTGTCCGACGGCCACGCGCACACCGGGCACCTCACGCCGAATCAGGTTCTCGATCTCGTAAATGTTCTGAATGCGATTGTTGATGAAAAAGACTTGCCCGTTGCGACTCATCTCAAATTCGATGGCCTCGCGGATAATGTCGGCGTTGAAGCGCTCCAATTCCGTCTGCACCGGGTATCGGTTGGGCGGCGGCGTAGTGATGTTGCTCAGGTCGCGGGCTCCCATGAGTGAAAATTGAAGCGTGCGTGGGATGGGTGTGGCGGTCAGGGTGAGCGTGTCTACGTTCGTCCGGAGCTGGCGGAGCTTCTCTTTGACCGAGACACCAAATTTCTGCTCCTCGTCGATGATCAGCAAGCCTAAGTCATTGAATTTGACGTCGCGGCCGACGATGCGATGCGTCCCGATGAGGATATTCAGCTCGCCCGAGGCTAAGCGTTTGAGGATGTCTTTCACTTCCGCGGTCGATCGGGCGCGACTGATGTAATCGATGGTGCAAGGGAAGTCCTTGAGACGCTCCCGAAACGTCTGGTAATGCTGAAACGCGAGCACGGTGGTGGGCACAAGCACTGCGACCTGCTTATTATCGGCCACTGCCTTGAAAGCCGCCCGCATAGCCACCTCTGTCTTGCCAAATCCGACATCGCCACAGACCAGGCGATCCATCGGCCGCTCGCGTTCCATATCCGCCTTCACTTCCGCAGTGGCGCGCATTTGGTCGGGGGTATCCTCATAGATAAAGCTGGCCTCTAACTCGTCCTGCATGAAGCTATCCGGACTGAAGGCATAGCCTTTCTCGCCGCGGCGGGTGGCGTAAAGGCGAATCAGATCGCGCGCTATGTCCTTGACTTTCTTCTTCGTGCGGTCCTTCATCCGTTCCCAGGTGCCGCTGCCCAGCTTGTTCAGTGCGGGCGGCTCGCCGCCGTCCTTACCCTTGTACTTCGAGAGTTTATGCAGCGCGTGAATGCTGACGAAGAGGATGTCGTTGTTGCGATAAATCAGTTTCACGGCCTCTTGCACCTTACCGTTCACCTCGGTACGCACCAAGCCGCCAAATTGTCCCACGCCGTGGTCGATGTGTACGATAAAATCGCCGGGGGTGAACTGGTTTAGCTCCTTGAGCGTCAGGGCCATCTTTCCGCTGCGTGTGCGGTCGCTCTTGAGATTGTATTTGTGGAAGCGGCCGAATAGCTGGTGATCCGTGAAAAAACAACTGCGCAGCGTATGGTCTGTAAAGCCCTCGTGCAGAGTCCGACTGACGGCCGTAAAGGGTATCGCCTCGCCCCGGTCTTTGAAAATATCCCGAATACGAGCTGCCTGTTTCTCGCTGTCAGTCAATAAATAAAGGGTATAGCCATCCGTAAGATATTGGCGAAAGGTTTGACTGACGAGGTCGAAGTTCTTTTGGAAGAGCGGCTGCGGCGACGTGTCGAATCGGAAGACGGCCGACGTGTCGCCATCGCGCGCCATGAGGTGAATCGAGATAAAACGTGCTGCGGCTACCGAAAAAGCCTCCGCGCCGATCAACTTACGGCGCATGGCCTCCCGATCCGCGAAACCTTCATCGTCCTTATTCACCGGCTCCTCGTCCCAGAGGGAGGCGATCCGCTCGCGGCACCACGTCGCATCGTGCGTCACGACGAGGGCGTCCTTCGGCAGCAGGTCGAGCAGCGAACTATCGGCATCGTCGTAGCGACTGATCTCCGGGACAATCCGGATCGCGTCCAGTTTTTCCTGCGACAGCTGCGTCTCTACGTCAAACGTGCGGATGGACTCGATCTCGTTGCCAAAAAAGTCCACGCGATAAGGCCGTTCGTGGGAAAAAGAGAAGATGTCTAAGATGCTCCCGCGGACAGCGTACTGCCCCGGCTCATAGACATAGTCCGTCTGCTCAAAGTGGTAATTATCAAGCACATCGGAAACAAAAATCGGGTCCACTTTTTCGCTTACGTGAAGCTCCAGCGTGTTCTCCTTGAGCACATTTTTCGATAGCACACGCTCAGCGATAGCGTCCGGATAGGAGACGATGATCACGTCCGGTTTGTCTGATTGCAGCGTGGCCAAGGTCTCCGTTCGCAGCACCTCATTAGCCGCGTCCGTGTGTCCGTATTTGATATGTCGGTGGTAGGCGGAGGGGAAAAAGCTGACGCTGGCCTCGCCCACCAGTTGCACTAAGTCATTATAGAAATATCCGGCCTCCTCGAGGTCGTTCATCAAGCAAAGCAGACACCCGCCACGCTTGCGAAAGAGTGCCGCTAAGCACACCGCAGCGCTTGACCCCTGCAACCCTGCCCAATGCATGCTGCGCGCATCGCCTCGATCGATCAGCGACGTCAGGGCAACCATTTGCGGGTGCGCCGCGTAAATATTTTGTAAGTCTTTAATGTCCATGAGACTGTTAATCAGTAAGTCAGGAGGAGAAGGAAAGGGAGAATCGGAGAAAGGGGAGATCGTTATGATCCCCCCATACAAAGGGCCGCAAAAGTGTACCCAATTCGCGAAAAACCGAACATCATCCTCGATTTATTTTCGATCACGCCCCACATCCCCAAGCCCCCGTATGCCATTTCATACACTATCTATAGATAAAAGAAGCCCGCCCCCGCCAAGAAAAACCCTTCCCCGACCGACAACGAACAAAGAAAACGCCCCCTTTTCGTTCGTCAGGGTAGGGGCGTATCGCATACGCCCCCATAGTTCCATCAAAAAATAGCAGGAGAACATATTGATTCGCCCGTTTTTCCTCGTGTAAAAATATCTATACCTAAACACCTCCAATTTCCATCTTACCAACATATCAAAGAAGCGCGCACCCGCCAAGCTACCCCGTCCCCGACCGACAACGAACAAAGAAAACGCCCCCTTTTTGTCCGTCAGGGTAGGGGCGTATTGCATACGCCCCCATAGTTCCATCAAAAAATAGCAGGGGAACATATTGATTCGCCCGTTCTCTGTCACGTAAAAATATCTGTACCCAAACATCTCCAATTTTCATCTTCCCAACAAATAAAAGAAGCCCATCCCCGCCAAGCCATCCCTTCCTCGACCGACGACGAACAAAGAAAACGCCCCCTGCGGGGGCTTGACTTTCTTTTGTCTCCTTTCCCCCAGTCAAGACAAGAAAAGGAGAAAGAGACACAAGAAAAACACCTCCAATTTTCATCTTCCCAACAAATAAAAGAAGCGCGCACCCGCCAAGCCACCCCTTCTCCGACCGACGGCGGACAAAAAACACGCCCCCTTTTTGTTCGTCAGGGTAGGGGCGTATTGCATACGCCCCCATAGTTCCTTTGGAAAATAGCAGACGGACATATCGATCCGCCCGTACCTCGTCATACATAAACAAATGAACCACAGACCCGGTCTTTTTTTGATTCATTCGGCCCCCGATATGTCTATTCTTGTGGCGTATACCATACGCCCCTACCCTAACGGACGAAAAATCGTCACGATTTTGATCCGTTCGGCCTCCGATATGTTCATTCGTGGGGCGTATGCCATACGCCCCTACCCTAACGGACGAAAAATCGTCACGATTTTGATTCGTTCGGCCTCCGATATGTCCATTCATGGGGCGTATGCCATACGCCCCTACCCTGACGGATGAAAAATCGCCACAATTTTTGATTCGTTCGGCCTCCGATATGTCCATTCATGGGGCGTATGCCATACGCCCCTACCCTGACGGACGAAAAACCGCCATGATTTTGATTCGTTCGGCCTCCGATATGTTTATTCGTGGGGCGTATGCCATACGCCCCTACCCTAAAGGACGAAAAATCGTCACGATTTTAATTCGTTCGGCCTCCGATATGTCCATTCGTGGGGCGTATGCCATACGCCCCTACCCTAACGGACGAAAAATCGCCATGATTTTGATTCATTTACCGCACAGCGACCTCAAAAACACCCAGATTTTGATTCACCGACAAAAAATGATCCCTAAACCTATCGAGGCAAGCTATCCCTGGGCAATTAAGAAGATAAATCTCGACGCATATACGTTTCTTTTCGTATAAAAGAAGAGATTATGCGCTGCATAAGACAATCTTCCGCAATGAAAGAATTGAATATGCGACGCATATTGAATCATTCGAATATGAAAGAAGAGCATCTGCATTGCAGATTAAATATTCACGGAACAAAAGAAGATGACATGCAACGCAAATATGATCTTCACGCATCAGGGAGATTCTATCTGCATTGCAGATTACATACCATCATACCGATAGCTATCGATATGCAATGCGTCGACTATGCTTCTACTACAGTAGAACCATATATGCAATGCATGTAGTATCTTTTTCATCCGTAGGCAAAGAATATGCGTCGAAGATTACATCTTCCCGGAGTAAGAGCAGACTATATGCAACGCATAAGATCTTCTTTTGATCCATGAGCATAGATCTTGCAACGCGGATATTCTTCTATTGGGTCGAGGAGATTACATTTGCGACGCGGATGAGATTCTTTTCTATCAGGAGGTATAGATCTGCAATGCAGATTGCGATCTTTCATAGTGGGAGATTGTGATTTGCGTCGGGTTTTTACCTTTGTGGAGCCCGGGGATCGGAAATCTTGGCGGGTATGATCTACGCGGAGGCGTTGGGATTGAAAAACCGACCTAAAACGGGTATCCCGGACGGTCGGGGAATGGAATATTTGATAAGAATGGCCTGCGATAGGACGCGGGAAATGACAGCCTTGGCGGGGATGGGGTTCTCTAATTCTTTGGGAATAGGAAAATTGGGAATGTTTTTCTTGCATTCCATTCTCCTTTTCTTGTCTTGACACAAGAAAAGGAGACAAAAGAAAGTCAAGCCCCCGCAGGGGGCGTTTTCTTTGTTCGTTGTCGGGCGGGGAAGGGTGATCTTGACGGGAATGGGCTTCTCTGAATCGTTGGGAAGATGAAAGTTAAGCGCGTTTCTCTTGTGTTTCTTTCTTCTTTTCTTGTCTTGACTGGGGGAAAAGGAGACAAAAGAAAGTCAAGACTCCGCAGGGGGCGGTTTCTTTGTTCGCTGTCGGGCGGGGATGGGGTGTCTTGGCGAGAATAGGCTTCTTTTATTTATTGGGAAGATGAAAGTTGAAGATGTTTAGGGTGTAGATATTTTTTTACATGATAAGGGGCGTGCGGGGCGATATGTTCGCTCGCTATTTCTCAAAGGGGAACTATGGGGGCGTATGCGATACGCCCCTACCCTGATGGACGAAAAGGGGCGGTTTTCTTTGTTCGTCGGCGGGCGGGGAAGGAGTAGTCTTGGCGAGGGATGTGTTTTATGTATTTTATGGTGATATTTTTTGTGATGATAATAGGATGAAACGTGTGATTGAAATTGAGAAACTGGGGCAGTATCGGCTGGATAATTCGCTGCATACTTGGTTCCATGATAAGGTGTGCGAACGTATCGGCGCGGCTGATGGAGAGAAGATCGGTATGCCGCAGACGATGGTCGAGGAGTATCGGGCGTGTGTCGATGAGGAGTTTGAGATGCTGAAGGAGGTGTCTGGCGAGGAGAATGAAACGAAAGCGATCCTGAAAAAGGATGCGGAATGTGACCGTCTGCTGTCTTTCATTTTGGGCGTGATACGTATTATGCGCCTTTCGCCGCGTCAGGAGGTGGCCGAGGATGCGCAGCATTTGTACGTTTTGACTCACGACAAAAAACGGATACAGTCGGAAGGCATCGGACGCAAACCGGCGCGTATCGATTCACTGCTGAACGACCTCAAAAAGCCTGAACCGGCGGCCATGATTACGCGGCTCGGCCTCGACGAGGCTGTCGGACTGCTGAAGCAGGCTAACGAGGACGCGAGTCGGCTACAGCGTGAGCGGAGCAACCTGCGCGTAAGGCGAAAACGACCTTCGATGACGCAAATTCGACCCAAAACGGACGAGGTTTACCATGAGGTGATCCTCCAATTACAATATGCTTACAAAAATAATGTTCCGCCGATCGACCGCGAAGCTATCGCCGAACTGGTCCGCCATCTGAACGAGCACACGGCACACGCCCGCATGACTTACAAGAAGAGCTTGGCCCAACGGCGGGCCAGACGTAGACAAAAATCGGTACCCACGGATACGGACAATCCTGTATAATCCACGGCTCCGCTTCATTTTATTTATCTTTGTTGCGCTGAAGGGATAAACGACCTCCACCATCGATCGATGAACGCAAAACACCTCCTTTTTCTGCTCTGCACACTGGTCGCCATCGCCTGCCAGCCCAGCGGCGGGGACGACACGCCCGCCGTGGCCTTCTATTACTGGCGGACGACGTTCGACCTGACGCCTACGGAGCGGCGCGTGCTGGAGGATTGCGATGTGAAACACCTGTATATCCGCTATTTCGACGTCAAAATAGATCCCGCCAGCGGCGCGATCGTGCCCGAGGCCCCGGTTCGTTTTCGCAGCCTGCCGCCGAAGGGCATCCGCGTCACACCCGTGGTCTTCATTACCAACCGCGTCATGCTCCGCCGCGAGACGAACGTCGACACACTGGCTGCGAACATCGCTGCCTACATCCGACGGATCAACCGGGCGGTGGGTCTGCCCGAACCCGGCGAGGTGCAGATCGATTGCGACTGGTCGACCGGCAGCCGCGACCGGTTTATGCTATTCATCGACACCTTGAAGCGGCACGGCGGCTTCCGCAACCTTTCGGCCACGATTCGTTTGCACCAAGCTAAGCATCACACTATTACGCGCATCCCCGGGGTCGATCGCGGCGTCCTGATGTACTATAACATGGGCTCCGTGGAGACGGATACGGTCAATTCGATCTATGACCGCAAGATTGCCAAGCGCTACCTCGGCAGCCTCAAGGTTTACCCCCTACCGATGGACATCGCACTGCCCATTATGCCTGGGGCGTACACCTCAGCGAGGGCCGCGTGACCGAGTTGATCAATCGTATCCACCGCGCTGATTTTGAGCAGGACACGAATTTTCTTGTCCCACGCGGTTCGAACCTTATCACGGTCAAACATTCCCTGATCAAAGGCGGACGTTACTACCGTACGGGCGATGAAGTGAGGATAGAGGAAGTGACATCGAAAGACTTATTAGAAATGGCCCGCGATCTCAGTCGGTATATGCCGAAACGGCCTCGCGAGGTTATCTTTTTTGACTTGGATGAGCATCATTTCAATAAATACATAATGAACTATGAAAGCGAAACGAATTTCTTTAAGGACGTGGTGCGCTGTTTTTAGCGCTATACTCATCTCGACGGGTCTGGCTTGGGCATGCTTTTACATGGACTTCGACCCGCCGTCGAACTTCAGCCCGGAGCTGATGATGAGGGACGCCGAGGCCTATCGGCCCCTCTTTTATGACCCCAACACGACATTTTACAACGGACACGATGACCAGCATCCCCGCCGATTCAACGAGGAGGTGACTAACGATTGGTATGACTTTTTGGATGGAAAACTCACTCGGGAACAGATTGCAGCCTTCATGCTCGAGGGCAAAAAGGTCGCGGCCATCGCTAACTCCTCGAGTCCGAAGGTGAAAGCCTTCGAGCGCTTCGTACGCCTGGCCCACCAGGTAGACAACTACGCCTGCACACCGATCGATCCGTGGTCGTATTACAATAATCCGCAGTCCGATACGCCTAAAAAGACCTCAGAGGAGCTGGTCAAGGAAGCCATTCGGGATTACAGAGCCGAAACGAATGCCTTCCTCAAGAATCGCTATGCTTTCCAGGCACTCAAGGCGCTCTTTTACGCTGGGAATCGGGATGCGTTTGAACGTTTTTTCAGCGAAGTTGAGCCGGATATGCCGCGCAATACGCTTTATTATCGTGCCCTCGGCTATCGCGCGGGCTTCTACATCGAGGTGAAGGACTTTTGCAACGCGAATTTGCTTTACGCAGAGGTATTTAACCACGTCCCAGCCATGCGACCGGTCGCCGCCACGTCGCTTACGCTGCAAGACGAAAAACAATGGGAGCAATGCCTCCGCGCAGCCTCGCCCGAGCAAAAAACGGCTCTCTGGGCCCTGCTGGCATTCCGGACAGGCGATAACGACCGGGCCATCCGATCCATCTATCAGATCCGCCCTAAGGATCCGCTGCTTAGCCTGCTCGTGATCCGCTTCATCAACGAGAATGAGGATAGCCGATGGTCGCTGATCGGCCCACCGACGAAAGATGCCGATCCGAAGGCCAACCGCATGAAGGAAATACCGCGGGAAACGTTCGATTTGATCCGGCGAATCGCAACGGAGGAGAAGACGGAAAACCCGTTCCTCTGGTATGCGGCGGCGGGCTACATCACGTCTTGGTCGGGCGACTACGATGGCGCTAATTCGCTCTACGATAAGGCTGCAGGACAAATGAAGGCCGGCAACAAAGAGGCGGCCGATCAGCTGCGCTTACTGCGCCTCGTCAACGCCCTGAGTCGGATCACGGAGGTGAAAGGCGACAACGTAGAGCGCCTCACCGAAGAGCTCCGATGGCTTTACAAGCAGAACAGCTATCCGGAATATTGGGAAGGAGGCATGCGTTACAAGACGGCCATCACACAAAGCGCTACCTATCTGTCCACACTCTACGCCAAGGCCGGTCGGCCGGAGCTGGCAGAGATGCTGGATCATAGCAGCGAGAAGATTGCTCAGCCCGGCGTGGTGGACAAGCTGATCGCCGTGCTCGAAAACCCGCGCACACCGATGGAGAAGCTCATCGTCGACATGTATCCGTATACGGCGGAGGAGTTTTACTTCTACAAGGCCCTTCAAGCCCTTCACGCCGATCAATTGATCGAGGCCGAGGCGCTGATGAAGAAAGCGGGCAAGCAGGGGATGACGGAAATCTACACGAATCCCTTTAACGACTACATCCTCGACCCCTTAGACGCCCATACCCGCAAGCATATTAAGGAAGCGAAGGTGAAATACACGCCGATCACGCTTATCCAAAAGATGCGGGAGGGCGAAGCCAAGATTGCGCGCGGTGAGGAGGTGTATAACAACAGCTTACTGGTCGGGAATGCCTTCTACAACCTGTCGTTTTACGGCACAAGCGACATTTGGCGCGTTCCGTTGCTGAACGCTTCCATCTTCGAGCTCGTTCCCTGCTATGCCCAAGAGATGGTCATGACCAGCCCCGCCGCGAAAAAGTATTACCGCATGGCGTTGAAGGCCGCCACGACCGATGAACAGCGCGCGAAAGCCGTTTTCCTGTCCATCAAATGCGATCGCAACGACTGCTATTTGGGTCCGATCCGAGGACGTGCCCTCTGTGACAATCAGAGGTATATGAATCAGAGCACCCCTCCCAATTGGCTCGATCGTGATGGCTTTGGCGAGCTGATGCGTTACGCGAACACGCAGTACTACCGGGATGTGATCCGCGAATGCGGCTACTTCCGGCTCTACGTGGCCAAACACAAGCGATGACCGATGGAGGAGCTGCTTCGTTTGGAGTCTCGGAAGCGGAGACACGCCGATTTTTCAGATCATTCGGTTGCTGATAAGGCGATTTGTGGGGCGTATGCCGTACGTCCCCACACGAATGGCCGGAAATTTGTCGAGGATGATCTTCGTTTTTGGTCACGGAAGCGGAAACTCGCCGGGCGTGAGCTTCGAACGTATTCAGCTTATCTATATGTAATCCATAGTATTCACCACTTTTCAACAGAGAACAATGAATGAACGAATGAAAGCCTTCAGCAAGAGGGCCATGTACGGCGCACTGGCCGGACTGCTCTGGATAGCCACTCCGGCAGCTCGAGCGCAAGACAACATCACCTTGACAGACTCTGCGCAAACGGTGGCACTCGTGGCCGCCGCTAACGATACCTCCGCCTTAGCGCCCATCACAGCGACAAGCGATAGCGTCTTCCTCAAGGATTCGTCGGCCGTGCTGCCCATCAAAGAGGCCATACAGGACGGTGACTTTCGCACCAAGGCCCAGCTGCGCGAAGTGGTCGAGCAATGGAACGCTGCCCTGACTCCGGCCACCGTCGACCGCCTGAAGCAGCTCTATCACGACACCGAGGTGCTCTATTACGGCGGCCGTACCACACCCGATGAGTGCATCAACGACAAACGGGCCTACATGGAGAGTCATCCCGGATACGCCCAAACGTTAGTCGGCGAGATCGTCTACGACTCCATTAATCAGGTCACCTATCGCTGCTCCTTCATCAAACGCGTCAAGCAAAACGATGGCTTTTTCGAATATCCCTCCTACCTCGTCATGATGCGCATGCCCAACGGCTGGCGGATCACGGCCGAGGGCGACGGCGCCACCGACTACAACCGCAAGAAGAGCGAAACGGGCAGCGCACGCGGTAGCGGCATGAACGAGGGCGACTTCAACGGCACGGGTACGAAAGGCTACGTCTGGTTGGAGCCGCCTGTGTTCGCGAAAACGGATGACGAAGACGCCGGTTGCCTCGGCGGCTGCGATGGCACGATCCGCTTCCTCAACCCCTTCATCCCACCCATCAAGGTTCGCCATTGCATCGACGGCACGCCCGATAACCTCGGCGACCTGAACGGTGACGGCGCTGACGAGGTCGGTCTACTGCCCATCTGGTTCAATGGCTGCTGGGCCGACTACCACGTCTGGACGCTGCAAAACGGTCGCTGGATCGAGGCGGTAGAGAGCTTCCCCACCCATTGCGACCAGTGGAAGACGGGGCTGAAGCCCGTCGAAGTCGATCCCAAACGCCCGGGCTACGTCATCATCCGTTACAGCGAGAACGGCAAGAACGGAGGCATCGAAGTCAAGAGCAAATCCGTGCCCATCCGCGGCGGAAAGGGTGCGGCGACCGATCCCGTCACGTTTCCGAAACTATGAGCACCGAGCGCCCCCTCTCCTCCCCCACGCCACCGTCCGCTGCCGCTTCCGTGAGTCCGCTGAAGGCTTGGATCACGGCGGCAAGGCCCCACACCTTGGCGGCCTCGGCCTGCCCCGTGGTCGCTGCGTCGGCACTGGCCTGGCGGGCAGACACGTTTCGGTTCGTGCCCGCTGCGCTCTGCCTGCTCGTAGCCGTGCTGGCGCAGGTGGCCGCCAACTTATCCAACGACTACTTCGATTATAAAAAGGGAGCCGACACCGATCGGCGTGTGGGGCATCAGCGCGCTGTCGCCTCGGGCTGGATAGCCCCGCGGACGATGCTCCGCGCTTCGCTCGTCACACTCGGACTGGCCCTAGTCTGCGGTCTCTTTCTCTTGGCCTATGGTAACCCGATCCTGCTCCTCGGTGCAGGTGTAGCCATCGCGCTCTGCGTGCCCGCCTACACCGCCGGCCCCTACCCCTTGGCTTATCGCGGCTGGGGCGACGTCTGCGTGCTGCTCTTCTACGGCGTGATCCCGGTCTGCCTCACGTATTACGTCCAAGCGGGCACCGTGACTGCCACCACTGCGTGGATCTCCGTTGCCCTGGGACTACTCTCCGTCAACATCCTCCTCGTCAATAACGTCCGCGACCGGGAGCAGGACGCCGCCGCTGGCAAACGCACCACCGTCGTGCGTTTCGGCCGCCGCTTTGGCACGACGCTCTACCTCGTCTGCGCCGTGCTGGCCGTCGCCTGCTCATGGCCCGCCTATTTCTATCGCGGCGCCTACACCTGGTTGCTGTTCCTCATCTTCCTCACCTTCGAACTGGTGACGTGGCACGATCTGCGTCGCCTCAGCGGCTCCGATCTGAACCGTGTGCTCGGACTCACCGCCCGCAATATCTGGATCTATACCCTGCTGCTCGTTTCGTTGCTGGCCTTCTGAAAGATGCTGAGGCCGTTGCAACGGTCTGCCAATCCTTCAGAATCGGATTCTGGGCCTTTGCAACGGTCTGCAATCCTTCAGAATCAGATTCTGGGCCGTTGCAAGGGTCTGCAATTCGTCAGAATCGGATTCTGGGCCATTGCAAGGGTCTGCAATCCGTCAGAATCAGATTCTGAGCCTTTGCAAGGGTCTGCAATTCGTCAGAATCAGATTCTGGGCCTTTGCAACGGTCTGCAATCCTTCAGAATCGGATTCTGAGCCTTTGCAAGGGTTTGCAATCCTCCAGAATCAGATTCTGAGCCTTTGCAAGGGTCTGCAATCCTCCAGAATCAGATTCTGGGCCTTTGCAACGGTCTGCAATCCGTCAGAATCAGATTCTGAGCCTTTGCAACGGTCTGCAATCCTTTAGAATCAGATTCTGGGCCATTGCAACGGTCTGCAATCCTTTAGAATCAGATTCTGGGCTGTTGCAAGGGTCTGCAAAGCGTCAGAATCGGATTCTGAAGGGCCTCCCCGAGCGTGAATCACCCTGTAAACCCTCTTCTTTCCCCTCTTTTCATTGTGCAATTCGTCTCCTTGCCCTCCCTTGAAATGGGGATTGCCGGGCGACGTGCGCGCCTTCATCTTTGCCGCGCTAAAAATCAAAACAACCATTCATATACAATGAAAAGAATAGCTACGCTTCTCTGCTTCATGATCTGCTGTGCCATGGCCATTTATGCCACTGACTCAAACGTGACCAGACGAACTTACACGGTGAGGGGCACCGTGAAGGACCGAATGAACGCCCCCGTACCCTACGCCACGGTGATGGTGCTCGGCACCAACATCGGAATCGCTGCCGACGTCGACGGCGGTTTTCGCCTCCAATTAGACAAAGGCACCTACCGCCTGCGCTTCTCCTGCACCGGTTACGAGCAGAAGACCGTCGACGTGTTGGCCGAAGAGCAGCCCACCCTCGAGGTGACACTCGACGAGGCCAAGAACGGCCTCACCGAGGTGGTCGTCACCGGCACACGAACGGAGCGCATGCTCAAGGATGAGCCCGTCGTCACGCGCGTCATCACGGCCGAGGAAATCAAGAAACTCGACCCGCAAGACTTCAAGGGACTGTTAGAATACGAGCTGCCCGGCCTGCAATTCAACGGTGCAGCACACGGCTCCGGACTGCCCGACATCTCGTTCCAAGGCATGGACTCCCGCTACCTGCTCTTCCTCATCGACGGCGAACGCATGGCCGGTGAGGGTGCGCTGGACAACATCGACTTCAGCCGCTTAGACGTGGACAACATCGAGCGCATCGAGGTGATCAAGGGCAGCATGTCCACCCTCTACGGATCGAACGCCCTCGGCGGCGTGGTGAACATCATCACCAAGAAGGCCAACCGCCCGTTCGTGGGCAATGTCTCCGCTCGCACCACCAGCCTGGGCGATCAGAAATACGCGCTCTCCGTGGGTACACGTCAGGAGAAGTTCTCATCGCTCACCTCAGCCTCCTTCAGCCGCCGCAACCCGTACACCATCCGTGACACCAAGCCGATGACGAGCACCTTCAAGCGCCCCGACGGCACCGACTCTACGGCCGTGGACACCACCCGACGCAGCTTCAACATCAAGGGCTACGAGACCTTCTCCATCGCCCAAAAGTTTGGCTACGACTTCACCGACCGACTCAGCGCACAGATTGACGGCAGCTTCTACCAGAACCGACTGCTCTACACCGAAGAGATGAAGCTCTACGAGCGCTTCCGCGACTTCACCTTCGGCGGTAAGCTCGGCTACATCCTCAACGAAAACAGTCGGCTGGACCTCTCCTACCACTACGACCACTACTATAAGAACGACATCTTCCCCAAGGCTGGCGACCTCACCACGGTGAAGTATCGCGACATCACCAACAACATCCGACTCAACTACAGCCTCCTCCTGGCCGACCGCCACGCCTCACCGCCGGCACCGAATACAACACCGAGCGGATGAAGAGCAACTGGTTTCGCGACACCACCTCCTCCCGTTTCTCCAACTGCGTGATCTACGTCCAGGACGACTATCGCGTCACCGACCGCCTGAGCCTCGTCGGCGGCCTCCGCATGGATTACCACTCGGAGTATAAGGCGCACGTCAGCCCGAAACTCTCCGCCATGTATCGCCTCGGGCACGTCACGCTGCGCGGTGGATATGCGGCCGGCTTCCGCTCCCCGTCGCTCCGCGAGCTGTACGCCGAGTTCGACCACCGCGGCATGTTCAAGATCTACGGCAACACCGACCTCAAGCCCGAAACGAGCCACCACGCCTCCGTCTCGGCCGAGTGGGTCGCGGGTATCTTCAACGCCTCCGCCACCGGCTACTATAACTGGTTCAACAACCGCATCGTCCGGACGGTGCGCATCGAGGATGGCCCCGCCAAGCAATATCCCGACTTCACCTATCAGAACGCCGAAAAGTCCAAGACCTACGGCTTCGACGTCAACGCCCAAGTGCGCCTGCCCTTCGACCTCACCCTGCGCGGCACCTATTCTTACGTCAACGACGACGAGAAGGTGCAGGGCAAACGCAGTTCCTACATCCGCCCCCACACGGCCGTCATGCAAGCCGACTACACGCGCCGCTTCGGTCGTTGCCGCGCCTACATCGGCCTGAACGGGCGCTGGATGGCCGCCACGGACTACTGGTCGTACAGCAACAGCCGAAAGAGCATGTACAAAATGGAGCTCGAGAGCCGCATGCTCTGGAAGCTGAACGCCGGATGCTACTTCCCGCGCGGCATCGCCCTGAGCGTGGGCGTGGACAACCTTTTCAACGCAAGGGATAAGAACATCAGCTACGACGCCAGCTCCGCCACCCTCACCCGGGGCACGGAGTTCATCGCCAACCTCTCCGTCAATATCGCAGAGCTGATCGGCAAATGACGGGACGGACACTTGGCACTTTTTTGGGGCACGACACTTCTTGAGGGAGGCGTCGTGTTCCTGTTTTTTTGGCCCCAAGCCCGACAGGTCGGAGCTATCCCCAGAAAAAAGTAGGGCTAAACCCTCAGGGTTCAGCGTCGCCCAGAAAAAAAGAAGGCCCAGACCCTCAGGGTTCAGCGTCGCTTGAAAAAAAGAAGGCCCAAACCCTCAGGGTTCAGTGTCACTTGAAAAAAAGAAGGCCCAAATCCTCAGGGTTCAGCGTCACCCAGAAAAAGAAGGGCTAAACCCTGAGGGTTCAGCGTCGCTTGGAAAAAGAAGAGCTAAACCCTCAGGGGTTCAGCGTCACTTAAAAAGAAGAGCTAAACCCTCAGGGTTCAGCGTCACTTAAAAAGAAGGGCTAAACCCTCAGGGTTCAGCGTCACTTGAAAAAGAAGAGCTAAACCCTGAGGGTTCAGCGTCACTTGAAAAAAAGAAGGCCCAAACCCTGAGGGTTCAGCGTCACCCAGAAAAAAAGAAGGCCCAAACCCTCAGGGTTCAGTCTTCCCAGAAAAAAAGTAGAGCCAAACCCTGAGGGTTCGAGGCCACCTCGAAAAAAACTACTCCTAACTACCGCGCCGTAGGCGCATAACTACCCCTAACTACCTATAACTACCGGGGCGAAGCCCCATAACTACGCATAGAATGAAAAGAAAGATTTATCTGTGGATTGGGATCGTCGCAGTCGTCTTGGCCGCGGCGTTTTTTGCTTATTCCAAATGGATGGCACCCACACGCGTGGCCTTCGTGAACTATCAGGCCATCTCGCTTGGCAACATCTACAAAGCCAACGACAACTCGCACATCAAACTCGTGGAAGTCTCCACCGACGAGCTCGACAAGCTCAAAGGCTTCGACATGGTCTTCGTCAACGGCATGGGCCTGCGCATCGTCGAGGAGCAACGCGAGGCGCTACAACGCCTGGCCGACAAGGGAGTGCCCATCTACACCTCGATGGCCACAAACCCCGACAACAACATCTGCAACCTCGACTCCGTCGTGCGCGACTCCATCAAGACCTACCTCGACGGCGGCAGCAAGAAGAACTATCGCAGCCTGCTCAACTACGTCCGCAAGGTGATCGACGGCAAACGCTTCTTCATCAACGAGCCTGAGCCGGCCGTGGAGCGCGCCGAAGACATCATCTATCACCCCAACCCCAGCGGCAACGACCGCGACGACGACCTCGAGTTCCACTCCGTGGCCGAGTATGAGGCCTGGCTCAAGAAGCAAAACCTCTGGCACGAGGGCGCCCATAAAATCGTCGTCACCGGACAGATGGCCGACCCCACCGGCCTGATCGATGCGCTACAAAAGGCGGGCATGAACGTCTATCCCATCTACGCCCACGAGAAATGGTTCGACTACCTCAACGCCATCAACCCCGCGATGGTGATCAACATGGCGCACGGCCGCATGGGCGACGAGATGGTCGATTGGCTCCGGGAGCACAACGTGACGATGCTCGCACCGCTCACCGTCAATCGCCTCGTGGAGGATTGGGAGAACGACCCGATGGGCATGTCCGGCGGCTTCATGTCGCAGAGCGTCACCATGCCCGAGATCGACGGCGCCATACGTACCACAGCACTCTTTGCCCAATATGAAGACAAAGACGGCTACCGCCACTCCTTCGCCGTGCCCGAACGCCTCGAGACGTTCGTCGAAACCGTGAAGCGCTTCCTCGACCTCCGCACCAAGCCCAACAGCGAGAAGCGCGTGGCCATTTATTACCTCAAGGGCCAGGGCCAAGGCGCAACCATGACGGCCGGCGGCATGGAGGTCGCTCCGTCGCTCTATAACTTCCTCAAGCGACTCAAAGACGAGGGTTACAAGGTGGACAACCTGCCCGCCAACCATCGCGAGTTGGAGAAGATGATCATGCAGCAGGGCGCCGTCCTCGGGGTCTATGCCGAGGGTGCGATCGCTGAGTTTATGAAGACCGGCAACCCGGAGCTGATCAAGAAGGAAGATTATGAAGCCTGGGTGAAACAGGCGCTCCGCCCGGAGAAATACAAGGAAGTGGTGGCCGCCAATGGCGACTTCCCCGGTCAATACATGGCCACGGCCGACGGCCGACTGGGCGTGGCCCGACTCCAATTCGGCAACGTCGTCGTAATGCCGCAGAACGCCGCCGGATCGGGCACAAATGCCTTCAAGATCCTCCACGGCACAGACGCCGCACCGCCGCATCCTTACATCGCCTCCTACCTCTGGATGCGCTTCGGGTTTAAGGCCGACGCGCTGATCCATTTCGGTACACACGGCAGCCTCGAGTTCACGCCCCGCAAGCAGGTGGCACTCTCCAGCAACGACTGGCCCGACCGACTTGTGGGCCCGCTGCCACACTTCTACGTCTACACCATCGGCAACGTCGGCGAGGGCATCATCGCCAAACGCCGCTCCTACGCCACGCTCACGTCATACCTCACGCCGCCATTCATGGAGAGTAGCGTGCGCGGCATGTACCGCGAGCTGACCGAGGCGCTGAAGATCTACGACCACCTCGCCGAGGACATCAACGAACGCCGCGAGCAGGGCAAGGCTCCGGACGCTCGCATGGAGGACGACCTGAAGCGTGCCGCGATCAACGTGAAGGCGGCCACTGTGAAGCTCGGCATCCACCGCGACTTGGAGCTGGACAGCATCGCCGGTAAGCCCTATTCGGAGGACGACATCCGCCGCGTGGAGAACTTCGCCGAGGAGTTGGCTACGGAGAAGATCACCGGACAGCTCTACACGATGGGCGTACCCTATGAGCCCGCTCGCATCACATCGTCCGTCTTGGCTATGGCCACCGACCCAATCGCTTACGGCGTCTGGGCACTCGACAAGCTGAAGGGACGCACCCACCTCGACGCCGATCGCGACCGCGTGAAGTTCACACAGGTCTACTTAGATCCGGCGAAGGAGCTCGTCAACCGCCTGCTCGCCCAACCGACGATGGCCACGGACGAGTTAGTCTGCCGCACAGCCAAGATCACCCCCGAGGAGCTGGCTAAGGCGCGCGAGATCATCGCCGACCGCAACGCCCCGCGGGGTATGGCGGCCATGATGATGATGACGGGCAACAAGAAGAAAGGCGGTATGCCGGGAATGCCTCCTGCGGGCATGTCGGGCGCCAAGCCAGCCGGACATCCCGGTGGTATGCCGGGTGGTAAAGCCGATGCCAAGCCTGCCGGACATCCCGGAGGTATGCCGGGCGGTAAAGCCGATGCCAAGCCTGCCGGACATCCCGGAGGTATGCCGGGCGGTAAAGCCGACGCCAAACCCGCCGGACATCCCGGAGGCATGCCAGGCGGTAAAGCCGACGCCAAGCCTGCCGGACATCCCGGGGGTATGCCGAGTGGTATGCCGCCGAAAGGCATGGGTGGCATGATGGGTGGCAAGAGGAAGACGTACACGAAGGACGAAGTGCACCTGGCCGACGCCATCATGGAAGTGGAGCGCACGATCCTGAACGTGAACAAATACAAGACGTACCTCATGGAGAGCCCCGAGAGCGAACTGCGCAGCAACATGAACGCACTGAAGGGTGGCTACGTGGCTCCCTCGCCGGGCGGCGATCCGATTGCCAACCCGAACACACTGCCCACGGGCCGCAATCTCTACTCGATCAATGCCGAGGCGACGCCCTCGGAGGCAGCTTGGGAGAAGGGTAAGCGACTGGCCAACGCCACGATCGACCTCTACCGCAAACGCCACAACAACGAGTACCCGCGCAAGGTGAGCTACACCCTCTGGTCGGGCGAGTTCATCGAGACGGAAGGCGCCACCATCGCACAGATCCTCTACATGCTCGGCGTGGAGCCGGTGCGCGACGCTTTCGGGCGCGTGTCCGACCTGCGCCTGATCCCCTCTTCCGAGCTGGGTCGCCCGCGCATCGATGTGGTGGTGCAGACCTCCGGCCAGTTGCGCGACTTAGCCGCCTCGCGACTCTTCCTCATCAATCGCGCCGTGGAGATGGCAGCTGCGGCGAAGGATGACAAGTTCGACAACCAAGTGTCCGAGGGTGTCACCGAAGCACAGCGCACACTGCTGTCCAAGGGTCTCTCGCCACGTGAAGCGCAGGAGATGGCTACCTATCGCGTCTTTGGCGGTGTCAATGGCAACTATGGCACGGGCATCCAAGGCATGGTGGAGAGCGGCGACCGCTGGGAGAAGGAGTCCGAGATCGCTGAGACGTATATTCACAACATGGGCGCCTTCTACGGCAGCGAAAAGCAGTGGGAGCTGTTCCGCCAATACGCTTTCGAGGCTGCGCTGACCCGCACCGACGTCGTCGTACAGCCGCGCCAGAGCAACACCTGGGGCGCCCTCAGCCTCGATCACGTCTACGAGTTCATGGGCGGTATGAACCTGTCCGTCCGCCACGTCACCGGTAAGGACCCCGACGCTTACCTCAGCGACTACCGTAACCGTAGCAATGTCCGCATGCAGGAGGTCAAGGAGGCCATCGGTGTAGAGGCACGCACGACGATCCTCAACCCGACCTATATCAAGGAGAAGATGAAGGGCGAGGCCTCGTCGGCCGGTGTCTTTGCCGAGACCGTCCGCAACACTTACGCCTGGAACGTGATGAAGCCGTCCGCCATCGACAACGAGCTGTGGGACGAGATCTTCGACGTCTACGTCAAGGATAAGTACGACCTCAAGGTCGACGAGTTCTTCCGCGAGCAGAACCCGGCCACGCTCGAAGAGATCACGGCCGTGATGATGGAGACGATCCGCAAGGGCATGTGGAAAGCCACGCCGGAGCAGATCGCCGAGCTGGCCCGCGTGCACACCGAGACGGTGAACAAGTACGGCGCGGCATGCTCTGGCTTCGTCTGCGACAACGCCAAGCTGAAGGACTTCATCGCCTCGAAGGCCGACGCCTCGGCCGCCGCCCAGTACAAGCAGAAGATCGCCGAGGCGCGCGAAGCCAACCTCTCCGACAAGGACGCCAAGAGCGTCGTCTTAGAGAAAGACAAGCAGAACGTCATCGACGAGACGGCCGACACCTCGGGCCGTCGCATGATCCTCATCGCAGCCATCGCGCTCGTCGTAGCCATCGCCGCATTCCTCATCATCCGCAGAAGGAGGAAGAACTAAAAACGAAAAGCTAAAAACGAAAAGTCCTGCCGGCAGGAGGTGGGGGGGGCGGCGCACGCGAGTTCCCCCCTCCTCTCTCCCGTACCCGGCTTAGCTTTTCACTTTTAGTTTTTAGCTTTTCCCTTTTCGATTATGGACAACATCTTCCTCCTGCTCGCCTTCTTCGCTGTGGTGAAGAGCCTCTTCATGACCACCCTGCTGCCCGACCGGCGCTATCGCATCGCGTTCAGCGTGCTACTCGGCGTGTTCGTGGTGCTCTCCCACTCGTACGTCGTCGAGCTGAACAAGCTGCAAGTGCAGCGCATGCTGTCGGAGCGTTCGGCCCTGTTCGACATCTCCCTGGTGGTGATGGTCGACAGCCTGCTGACCGTCTACTTCTGCCTGGCCCGCCTGCGCAACCGCGAGCCCGAGCAGCGCTTCGCGTGGTACACCACCCTGGTACGCCATATGCCCTCGCTGCTCATCTTCCCCGCGCTTTTCTACCTCCACATCAACCTGCTCTTCTCCCTGCCCGGCGTCGCCTTCACGACCGTCACGTGGGGACTGGCCGCAGGGGTGGTCGTCGTGTTCGTGGCCGCGTCGCTCTTTGCCCGCAGCCTCATCGGCGGCAAGGATCTGCTGATCGAGCTGATCCTGCTGCTCACCCTGTTGCTCTTCCTGCTGACCGTCTGCAGCGCCGTCTTCCACCCCTCCAACACCGTCATCTCACACAGCGCCCCCGTCGACTGGCTCGGTTGCCTCGGCACCCTCGGGCTGCTCCTTGGGCTTACGCTCGTCGGATGGTTGCTCACTGCGGTGAGGCGGAGGCTTCAGAAGAAATCATAGCCTTCGGATGGATAGTCGGGGCAAGGCTCCCACGAGGGGCGCCTCTACCTCCATCGGTGTAACGATGACTGTGCAAGACGGCTTGATGGCGGCAAAGTGTGTGAAATGACCGTGCAAGGCCTGCATGACGATTTCACAGTGTGTAAAACGACCATGCAAGACCTGCGTGACGATTTCACAGTGTGTAAAAAGGCCGTGCAAGACCTGCAGACGGCGGCACAGTGTGTGAAACGACTGTGCAAGACCTGCATGACGGCGGCACAGTGTGTGAAACGACCATGCAAGGCCTGCATGACGATTTCACAGTGTGTAAAAAGGCCATGCAAGACCTGCACAGTGGTTTTACAGTGTGTGAAGCGACCGTGCAAGACCTGCACAGTGGTGTCACAGTGTGTGAAGCGACCATGCAAGGCCTGCACAGTGGTTTTGTCGTTATAACAACCCTTTAACTACCGGGGCAAAGCCCCATAACTACCCGGCCAAAGGCCGATAACTACCGCGCCGCAAGGCGCATAACTACCCAAGGGCGTATGCAATACGCCCCTACATTAAACAACAATGGAATACGTATCAAACATCCTCTTTTGGATATCCAACGGGCTGCTGGTCCCCGTCATCGTCGGCCTGCTTTACTTCTTTATCCGCAGCATACTCATGCTCGGCGGTTTCTTCAACCAATACCTGCGTCGCACCAAGCAGGCGGGCCAGCTCAAGAAGCAGCTCGACACGTGGGACGGCGCGCACCTCGACGCCCTTCTGCCCACCATCGAAGCCTCGGCCGAACGCGACTTCACCGAAGCCGTGCGCCGCATCGCTGCCACGCCCGACTCGACTCACGTCGACCGCATCCTGGCCGAGTACGAAGTGCGCGCCGACGCCGACCTGAGTCGCTGCCGCATGCTCACCAAGTTCGGCCCCATCCTCGGACTCATGGGTACACTCATCCCCATGGGCCCCGCGCTGGCTGGGCTCGCCACGGGCGACGTCGCCTCGATGGCCTACAACATGCAGATCGCCTTCGCCACGACCGTCGTCGGACTCTTCGCCGGGGCCGTGGGCTACGTCATCCTGCAAGCCCGCCAGCGGTGGTTCGTCGCCGACCTCGCCTCGCTCGAGTTCATCGCCGGCATGACGGCCCAAGTCTCACCCACTAACGCCCCCCAGTCATGAGTCGCCGCCGCAGACTGCTCTCGGCTTCGGCCGAAGACAACGACCCCGTGGCCATGCTCACGAACCTCTTCGACGTGGCCATGGTCTTCGCCGTCGCCCTGATGGTGGCCATGGTGGTGAAGTTCAACATGACCGAGATCTTCTCCAAGGAGGATTACACCATGGTCAAGAACCCCGGCAAGGACAACATGGAGATCATCACCAAGGAGGGCCAGACGATCACCCGCTACAAACCCTCCGAGAACCAGAACGCCACCGGCAAGAAAGGCCGCAAGGTCGGCGTAGCCTACGAGCTCGAAAACGGCGAAGTGATCTACGTGCCGGAATAGCCACAACCCTCGTTGGGGCTACTATACACCAAGGGCTGCATCATCGATTGCGTATGATGCAGCCCTTGTTCTTGTGCGACCTTACTGCCGGTAGGCGGTAGGGGCGTATCGCATACGGGCGTCTGCGGACGCCGGCGAATATGGCCGGGTACATGATCGTACCGCTTGAGGCCGAATTTGAATGGCAATTAAACCTGTGTGGATCCGTAGACGCCCAGCTCGGCAAAGTCATCGATCAGGAAGTCGGCGCCGGCGGCTTGCAGCTGGTCGCGCGTGGCATTGCCGTACGTGACGCCGCAAGTCTGGACGCCGGCGTTACGCCCCATGAGGATATCCACGGGCATGTCGCCCACCACCAGCGTGTGCGCCGCGTCGATGCCCGTCTCGCAGAGCGTCCGGAGCACGGGCTCGGGGTGGGGCTTGGTATGCTCCACACTGTCGGCACCGAGCACGTACGATATGCAGTCCCGCAGCCCCATTGCGTCGATAAAGGCCTGCAGCGACCCCGTACCCCGCGACGAGGCAATGGTCAGCACCACGCCCCGCTCCCGCAGCTGCCGGAGTGTCGACAGGACGTGGGGAAAGGGGGCCGGCACGAGCGACTCCTTGTTGCGGAAGAAGATCTCGCGGTACGTCTCCACGAAGCGATCGGCGAGGTCGGCCGGGCCGTCGGGGTAGAGATGCCGGCAGGCGTCATCGAGCTTCAGGCCGATGGTGCTGGCGCAGGCCGCCTCGTCGGCCACAGGTAGACCGAGCTGATCCATGGAGGCTTGCAGGGTGCGGACGATGTTGTCACGCGTGTCGGCTAGTGTGCCGTCAAAATCGAGGATGATCAGTTGGATGGGCATGGGTCATATCGCATCGTTGAACTCTACACGGTTGAGGATGGAGCGGCCGAGCGTCACCTCGTCAGCGTACTCCAATTCGTCGCCGATGGAGACGCCGCGCGCGATGACCGTCACACGGACGGGATAGGCCGAGAGCTTGCGGTAGATGAAGAAGTTCGTCGTGTCGCCCTCCATCGTCGTGCTGAGCGCCAGCACCACCTCGCGCACCTCGCCCTCCGCCACACGCTTCACCAAACTGTCGATCTCCAGATCGGCCGGACCGATGCCGTCGATGGGCGAGATGATGCCGCCGAGGACGTGGTAGAGACCGCGAAACTGCGCCGTATTCTCGACCGTCATCACGTCCTTTACGTTCTCCACCACGCAGACCGTCGAGCGGTCGCGCGACGTATCGGCGCAGATGTCGCAGAGGTCCGTGTCGCAGATGTTGTGGCACGTCCGGCAATACTTCACGTCGCGACGCAAGGCCTGAAGCGCCGTGCCGAGTCGCTCGGCATACTCCGGCTCGCGGCGGAGCAGGTAAAGCGAAAGCCGCAGCGCCGTCTTCCGACCGACGCCGGGCAGTGCCGACAGCTCGTCGACGGCGTTCTCAAGGAGCGTGGAGGGATAGGCGCGATTCATGACTTCAGTTCGCGGCCGGCATACATGCGTTCGTAATACCCCACGTAATCGCCGCTGACGACTTCACGGATCCAGTCTTGGTGCTCGAGGTTCCAGCGCACGGTCTTGACGATGCCCGTCTCGAAGTCCGTCTCCGGCCGCCAACCCAGCTCGGTGGAGATCTTCGTCGGGTCGATGGCGTAGCGCTGATCGTGGCCGAGGCGGTCGGTGACGAAGGTGATCAGGCTGTCGTCGATCCAGTCGACGGTGGGCAGTCCGTCCGGGCCGGCGATGCGTTTGCGGAGAGCGTCGCGGTAAGCGGGTTGCTCGATCATCAATTGGCGAATGGTGCGGATGATCGTGCGCACGATGTCGATGTTCTTGCGCTCGTTGTGTCCGCCCACATTGTAGACCTCACCCGCGCGGCCACGGTGGATTACGGCGTCGATGGCCTTGCAATGATCCTCGACGTAGAGCCAGTCGCGAACGTTCGACCCGTCGCCGTAGACGGGCAGCTGCTTGCCCTCGAGGATGTTGTTTATGATGAGCGGGATCAGTTTTTCGGGGAAGTGATACGGCCCGTAGTTGTTCGAGCAGCGGGTGATGCTGACAGGCATGCGGTAGGTGTCGTGGTAGGCCATCGCCACTAGGTCGGCGCTTGTCTTGGAGGCGCTGTAAGGGCTGTGCGGAGCCAGCGGAGTCGTCTCGGTGAAGAAGCCGTCGGGGCCGAGGCTACCGTAGACCTCGTCGGTAGAGACTTGATGGAAGCGTACGCCGGGGCGCCAGGTCGGGTAGCCCGTCGCATCGCGTCCGGTAGTCCACGCCTTTCGGGCGGCGTTGAGGAGGTTCTGCGTGCCAAGGATGTTGGTCATGAGGAAGAGCTGCGGGTCTTCGATGCTACGGTCCACGTGGCTCTCGGCAGCGAAGTTGACGACGCAGTCGATGGGGTACTTTTCAAAGAGGCTTTCCACAAGCGCGCGATCGCCGATATCGCCTTTGACGAAGTGGCAACGCACTCCGTCGATGTCGCTTTCGATCGTGTGCACGTTGCCGGCATAGGTGAGTAGGTCGAGGACGATCAGCTGTGCGTCCGCGTGGGTGGCCAACATATGCTTCACGAAGTTGGCGCCAATGAATCCGGCTCCGCCGGTGATTAGGTAGGTATGCATAATAATTAGAGGGTAGAGGGTAAAGGGTGATGAAAAATGAAGGGCGGCGGACTTCTATCTTCTTTTCTTGCCTTGATGCAAGAAAAGAAGCAAAAGAAAATCAAGGCCTCTGCCGAGGCCGGGGAAGTTGGCCGGGTACATCTCTGGGGGGAGTTATAGCTCTGCGTCGCGGAGCTGGGGCAGCACACAGTCTTTCTCGGACGTGAGGATGGAGGTTGCCTCGTCGATGCTCCAATCTATGCCCACGGCGGGGTCGTCGAAGCGGAAGCCGCGCTCATGGCTGGGCGTGTAGGGGTTGTCGACTTTATAGGTGAAGATGGCTGTCTCGCTCTTGACGTAGAAGCCATGCGCAAAGCCGCGCGGGATGTAGAACTGGCGATGGTTTTCGGCCGATAGCTCGACCATCACGTATTGCCCGAACGTGGGTGATCCGCGGCGGATATCCACGGCCACATCCACCACCGTGCCAACGATCACGCGCACCAGCTTGGCCTGTGCGTAGGGCGCCAGTTGATAGTGCATGCCGCGCAGTACGCCGCGCGAGGAGCACGATTCGTTGTCCTGAATGAAGCGTGTCGGCCCGATTTGGGCCTCAAAATCCGACTGCTTGTATGCTTCCATAAAATACCCTCGCGCGTCGTGAAACACCTTCGGCTCCAGGATCCACACGCCGGGGATATGCGTCTCTATATAGTCCATTGATTCGATAAGATTCGATGATTTGGGGGGCAAAGAAAGCGGGGTTCAGCGGATCAGAGGGACGGGGCGCTGGGCGATGAACGGTATGACCACGTCGCGCATCTCCTGCGTTAGGCACGCCAGGGCCTGACGAGCGATGGCGTCGGGGATGCCGTAGAAGGCTTCGGCGAGGCTGCCCGTCATGGCCGCGATCGTGTCGCTGTCGCCGCCGATGGAGATGGCCAGGCGCACGGCCTGCTCGAAGTCGGTGCTCTCCAAAAAGCAAACGATGGACTGCGGCACAGTGACCTGACACGTCTCGTCGAAACGGTTCGTCCGGCGGATCTCGTCGCACGTCGCGCTGACGTCGTAGCCGTAGCGCGTGGTGGCGATGGTGCGCACCGCCTCACGTCCGCCGCCGTCGCGCAGGGTGCGAATACACTCGGCAATGCACTGCGCACCCTTGATCCCCTCCGGGTGGTTGTGGGTGCAGGCCGCAGACTGCCGGGCCGCCTCCAGCACATCGTCCATCGGCCCGTCGATCCACCCGCAGGGCGAGACACGCATGCCCGAGCCGTTGCCAAAACTGAAGTACGGCTGCGGATCGTCCGAGGCTATCCACTGCCGGAAGCGTCCGCCGTAACCGCCCGTGGGATACGGGTAGCGGCGACACCAGCTGTGGAGCGTCGGCCCGAAGTCCACGCCGCGCAGCAACGCGTCGGCCACGGCCACCGTGCAGACCGTGTCGTCCGTAAATCCACACTCGGGCGCGAACAGCTCAAAGTCCGTCCGGTGCGTGTTATTAAACTCAAATCGTGACCCCACAATGTCGCCTACGATAGCTCCTAACATGATTCGTTTTCCTTTCTGTCTTGATGGAGGGGATGGCCTCCTGTTTTGCCCCGCAAAAGTATCCGAATGAAGCGGGGGGGCACACCTCGCAAGAGGAATGGCCGAAGGTCAACGGGGCGGTTCGCCTATACCTTTATATATAGTGGCGCGGCAGTTGGCGCGGGGGCACTCCGTCTTTCGATCGCTGGCGACTCGCTCACTGGACTCGCTGGATCAAAAGTGCTCCCCAGAATGTCGCATGACAGCGCCGCTGGCACGCAGGCGCCCCAGAATGTCGCATGACGGCGCCGCTGGCACGCAGGCTCCTCAAAATGTCGCATGACGGTGCCGCTGGCACACAGGCGCCTCAAAATGTCGCATGACGGCGTCGCTGGCACGCAGGCTCTCCAAAATGTCGCATGACGGGGCCGCTGGCACGCAGGCTCCTCAAAATGTCGCATGACGGAGCCGCTGGCACGCAGGCGCCCCAGAATGTCGCATGACGAGACCGCTGGCTCCCAGCGAAGCCAAAATGTCGCATGACGGGCCCGCTGGCACGCAGCGACGCCAAAAAGTCGCTTGACGAGGCCGCTGGCACGCAGGCGCCTCAAAATGTCGCATGACGGCGCTGCTGGCACGCAGGCGCCTCAAAATGTCGCATGACGGCGCCGCTGGCACACAGGCTCCTCAAAATGTCGCATGACGGAGCCGCTGGCACGCAGGCTCCCCAAAATGTCGCATGACGGCACCGCTGGCACGCAGGCTCCCCAGAATGTCGCTTGACGGGCCCGCTGGCACGCAGCGACGCCAAAATGTCGCTTGACGGAGCTGCTGGCACGCAGCGACACCAAAAAGTCGCTTGACGGACTCGCTGGCACGCAGCGACACCAAAAAGTCGCTTGACGGACTCGCTGGCACGCAGCGACGCCAAAAAAGTCGCTTGACGGAGCTGCTGGCACGCAGCGACGCCAAAAAGTCGCTTGACGGGGCCGCTGGCACGCAGCGACGCCAAAAAGTCGCTTGACGGGGCCGCTGGCACGCAGCGACGCCAAAAAGTCGCTTGACGGACTCGCTGGCACCCAGCGACACCAAAAAGTCGCTTGACGAAATACTTTAGCAGAGAAAAAGAGCCGAATGCTTTCATATCTCATCCGAGACGTTACATTTGCACGTAGTTATTTTCCAAACATTAATACAACACATCAAAAACGAGACGCAACCATGAAAGAAATCAATTGGTCTGAGATTCCGTTTGGTTACATGAAGACGGATTACAATGTGAGATGTTATTACCGCGATGGCGCGTGGGGTGAACTCGAGGTTTCCTCTTCGGAAAACATCGACATTCACATGGCTTCCACCTGCTTGCACTATGGCCAGGAGGCCTTCGAGGGCCTGAAGGCCTTCATGGGCAAGGACGGACGCATCCGTGTCTTTCGCATGGACGAGAACGCTAAGCGCCTCCAGGCCTCCAGCCGCGCCATTATGATGGCCGAGCTGCCGGTGGAGAAGTTTGAAGAGGCCGTGCGCCGCGTCGTATTGCTTAACAAGCGCTTCGTGCCGCCTTATGGCAGCGGATCGTCGCTTTACATCCGCCCGCTGCTCATCGGCACCGGTGCGCAGGTAGGCGTCAAACCAGCTACGGAGTACCTCTTCGTCATCTTCGTTACGCCCGTGGGACCGTATTTCAAGACCGGTTTCCGCCCCTCGAAGGTCTGCATCATGCGAGGCTACGATCGCGCCGCACCTCATGGCACCGGTATGGTGAAGGTCGGCGGTAACTATGCAGCCAGCCTCGCAGCCGGTTCCAAAGCACGCGAAGCAGGCTATGCCGCCGTGCTCTACCTCGACCCGAAAGAGAAGAAGTACATCGACGAATGCGGCCCAGCCAACTTCTTCGGCATACGCGGCAACTCGTACATCACGCCCGCGTCAAACTCCATCCTGCCCTCGATCACAAACAAGAGCCTCATGCATTTGGCCGAGCACATGGGTATGACCGTGGAGCGTCGACCGGTGCCTTTCGAGGAGATCGCCACCTTCGACGAAGCAGCCGAGTGCGGCACAGCAGCCGTCATCGCTCCCATCTCCGCGATCGACGACTTGGACGAAAACAAGTCGTATGTCATCGCCAAGGATGGCAACGTGGGCCCAGTCTGCGAGAAGCTCTATCATAAGCTGCGCGCCATCCAGTGTGGCGACGAGCCGGACGAGTTCGGCTGGGTGTCGATCATCGAGTAAGAAACGTCCAAGACATGCAGCGTCTGCCCCGCGCCAAACATCCGTAAGAGCAGAAACAATCAATCCGAAACAAAATATGAAAGCGAAAATGTTTGGTCTACAGCATGGCGACGATGGCACTGCTGATGGGTCTGGGTGGCTGTAGCGAGAGTGAAGCGGGTAGTGAAAGTCCTTCGGCCACATTGAAGGCCTATCACTTCACCAACTCGGGCTGCCTCTCCAACCTCCGATCGGACGGCACGGACGACACGACCTCCCTCGTCGGTCGGCACGAGGTACTCCGCCTCAAGGCGCTTGGCAACGGTCGACTGCAGGTTCACCACGACAGTGTGGTCTACCAGTGCGCCGCGAAAATCGAGCTGCATGTTACCCGCAACGGGCAGTTGATCCACATCGAGGAGCGCGATGTGGCTTCGGCGCAAGCCAATTGCACCTGCCCCCACAACCTGAAGTATGAGTTCCCATTGGAATACGGCGACTATCGGATCCGAATCAACGACGGCAATACGTTCCCGTTTACCTACACCTCGGCTACGGATATGACGCTCATCCTGGGAGATTACAAGGGGTTGTACTGATTAGAGTAAGGTTTTTTTCTCTCCTTTTTATTGATCGAGAAGGAGGCCGTCGGAGCAATTTCGGCGATCTCCTTCTTTCTTTTCGGGCAGGGGCGCTACAGTCGGTCGATCTCCCCCACACCTGCGCCCGTACCCTTGTATTTGCTTTTGGCGGCATTGAACCGGTAGCGCAGGGTCAGCTCAAGCTCACGCGTGTCGTAACGGTTGCTCTGATAGAGCTCCATCCGCGGGAAGCGCAACAGGTTGCCGTCCTTCCGTCCGCGGAAGATGTCCCAGCCCTTCAGCTCCACGCGCAGCCGGTCGTTGAAGAACGACCGCGTGAGGCCCGCATTGACGCTGAACGACTTTTCGGTCAGATGCACATTCTCATAATCGCCCGTACCCTGATAGCGCAAGTCAACCGTCAGGAGCAGTCCGGCCGGTAGGCGGAGCGAATTGCTGAGCGAGGCTTGGAGCATTGGGTCGTTATATCGGATCGTTTCGTTGTCTACGTCCACGTCGGCCCATTGCTTCACAAGGCCCACGCTCAGTTGCGGCGTCCACGGCCCAATGGTCGGCGTGACCGTGGCAAAGACCGTCAGCGCAGACTGGCGATCGAGGTTACGGAAGGTGATCAGAGAGACCTTCGGGTCATACTTGCTGCGCTCCGTCCAATAGACCACCGCGTCACGATTCATCTTATAGCTTGCCATCAGTTGCACGATGCGCCAAGAGGCCGTAAGGCTCACGTCGTGAGTCACGGTAGGCTTCAACAGCGGATTGCCCGTCTGCAAAGAGAGGCGATTGGCGTAATACACACATTGCTGCTCAGCTGGCGATAAGTCGGGCGCTGCGTCTTGGCCGTGTAAGCCAATTGCAGGTCGACGCCCTTCACCCGCGTGCCGAACGAGACACTCGGGAACCACTGGTTATAGCTGCGGTTCTGCCCCGCGAGCGGTCGGCCGTCGCTGAGGTAATCGGAGCGGACATGCTCGTAACGCAGCCCAGCGCCCAACTGCCCGATGGGCGTTGTTCGTGCATATTCCGCGAAGAGACTGCCGTTCCACTCGTCCACGGTCATGTCCGACGACGGGACGATACGCTCGGGATTGCTGTACGTATCCGTGCGGTGCGTGCGGACGTATTCGCCACCGAGGGAGAACTCGCCACCCAAAACGGGGTAAGACAGTATCAGCTTGGAAGCCACAAGGCGATTCTGTACGCGATTCTCCGAGTTCACGACGCGATCTTCCTGCATGCGGCTCGATTCCTCCACGTGTGCCCGCGATGTGCTACCACTCGTGTAGTAGTCCGCATTGAAGTCGATTCCCATGCGGCCCACCGTCCCATTGTAATACGCATTGAGGCGGTGCGATGGGTCGGACGTCTCGCGCCTATCCTCACGGTTCTTCCATTCGTCGTAAAAAGCCCCGTTAGCATACACCATACTGTTGAAGGTCGGGTGTCCTGTCTCGGAAAGCATGCCGGGCGAAAGCGTGTACCGAAGGCCGACGTAATGCTTGGGCGAGATCTCCCAGTTGGTGCCAGCCGTGATGCGCACCCACTGATCTACACCCGTGCCATAAAGCGTATTCTCCTGCCGCCAGAGCGTATCCAGGCGCGTCAACTGCGTGATGCGGCTATCCTGTATGTACTCGCCGCGACCGTAAAGGACGGTGCCAAAGACATCCCAACCACTCTTGCGCCAATTCACGTTCACCTGCTCGCGGAGGTCGGTCGTCTCGCCTTGATACCAACTGGATCGTGCGTCGAACCCGAAGCCATCGCCTGCGCGCCGCACCGTATTGATGCGGATTACGGCCTTCACCGAAGCGTCGTAGCGTGCGCCAGGATTGCGAATGATCTCCACATCGCGGATGTCGGCCGAGTTCAGCTGATCCAGCTCCGAGAGATCGCGCACCTCACGGCGGTTGATGTAGATCTTGGCCTCACCCTTTCCAAAGACGGAGAAAACACCCTTGTTATCGGTCGTCAGCGAGGGTAACCGACGAAGCACATCATTCGCCGTACCCGCCTGACTCAACACCGAGCCCTGCACCGACGCCACGAGCGCATCGCTCTTCAGTCGGATAGCTGGCCGCTGAGCCCGTACCGTCACCTCGCCCAGCTGCGTGGATTCGGGGTTCAGTGTGACGGTCACGCCTGACTGTGGCGCCTCGACCGTACGCGTCTCGTAGCCCACGAAGGAGACCTTGAGGAACGTGCGCTTGGCCGCGCCACCTTCTAATGCGAACGCCCCGCGAGCGTCGGTGATTGTCCCCGTCACAAGCGACGAGTCGGGCAACGCATACAGCGCCACGTTGGCAAACTCAATGGGTTGGTTTTGCGCGTCTACCACGCGCCCGGTCAATGTTTGTTGTGCGTAAGTAGCACATGCTGCGGCCAGTATGCCGATCAATAGGAGATAGATTCGTCTCATGTCCGTGTCTATTTAGGTTTTCTACAGACATGACGCAGGGAGGAGCCGTGCGTTACACTTTCTCCACAGCTCAGAGCAAGCCAGAGGGCAAAAAAAGAGAGGCGACTCGTTGAAAAGTCACCTCTCTCTCGTATGAAAGCCGCACTGTGGAATTGAACAAACTCCGAATGACAAGATTTGAGTGCCATTGACATCGTTGTAATCTGCTGTGCCTCGAGAGGCAAACCCGAAGGTTGCAGCCCGCCATTGGTGCCAAGAGCGTGTCTCGGAATTCTGATATTTATGATGAGTTTCCCAATCGAACAAGTGCGGCTTAACTCGGTGTTGTGATCGCTCTCTTGCGTTATCGTGTCGCAAATATAAAACGAGAATGAAGACCGGCAAGGATCTGTGTAGAAAAAACGCACCGTGACGTTTTGCGCCTATCACTTAACGCAGGGTCGATAAGACCAAAAAAAGAGGTCGGTGCTTTTGTATGTCAAACCTACGTCTATCTTTGCGGCGTCTTTTTGAAACAAGAGGCGAGATAGCTCAGCTGGTTAGAGCGCATGATTCATAATCATGAGGTCCCCGGTTCAATCCCGGGTCTCGCTACCGACAAAAGATGAGAAATGGCCGCAAGGCCATTTTTTTTGCCTGCTCCCCACACTTGTATTGCCGCACCGTGGTGGTATTTCAGTGCGAGGAATCGGATTTTCTCGAAAAGGAGTGATCTCGACTGTCTTTGTATTCAATTCGTTTCCGTCGAAGCCCTGTCGCACTGCGCGACGGGGCTTCGTTTTTTGTCAAAGGAGGCATCATGTGATGTGTCAGCACTTCGTCTTTCGTCGAAAGAGCAGTGCGCTTTATGAGGAAACTTTTTCGCTCGGCGACTAATCACCATAGGCTATAAAAGTTCTTCTACAAGCGAAATATGATTTTCATAGTCTATGAGAGCTATTCATCAAGTAAAAAATGATCCTCATTGACTATGAAAGTTCTTCTATGAGTAGAATACGATTTTCATAGACTGTGATGGATATTCCTCAAGAGAAAAATGATCCTCATAGACTATGAAAGTTCTTCTATGAACATAACACGATTTTCATAGACTGTGATGGATATTCCTCAATAGAAAAACGATCCTCATAGACTATGAAAGTTTTTCTATGAGCAGAATACGATTTTCATAGACTGTGATGGATATTCCTCAAGAGAAAAACGATCCTCATAGGCTATGAAAGTTATTCCACAAGTGAAAAACGATTTTCATAGCATATAAAAGTAGCTTGTGAGGGGAAAAAGAGTTGTCATAAGGCATGGCGAGGCTTGGATGGGAATCGAAGTCTTGGTGTAAGGCATGGCGAGGCGTTGGATGGAGGTCAAAGTCTTGGTGCGGCGGGCAAGTGGGCATGGATGAGCGTCGGAATGGTGGATTGCGGTGCAACACCCGCCTCTATACTTTACAAATGCAAGAAAGAGCGCAAAAAGAGCGGCGATTTGTTACGATCATGGGAGAGTTAATGAAAGTTTCTATTTTCGCGCCGTTCATTTTGCTCGGTGCCAATGTGCATCTGACGAGAATGAGTGGTGAGATTTCAAACCAAAACATCGACAACGAATACTTTATATCCATACACCTTATGACCTACAAATACGATTGTAAAAAGCATGGCGGGCGGAGGCTTGGATGGGCCATGATGTCACTCTGCATCGTGGCCGCAACGGGGTTACAGCCAGCTTGGGCTGCGGAGTTTGACCCGACAACAGGCCACATGACAGCAACGCAACAGAAAGGAATCATCACGGGACGAATCGTGGACGAAACGGGCGAGCCGGTGGTGGGTGCGAACATCGTCGTGAAGGGTACGACGACGGGAACGACGACGGATTTAGAGGGGCGTTTCTCGCTCACGGTGGAGGGTCCGAACGTTACGCTGGTAGTCTCTTACGTGGGCTACGAGCAGATGGAACTGCCTGCGGTGGCAGGTAGCACGCTGAATCTGCGATTGGTGCCAGACTGCAAAATGCTGGACGACCTGGTCGTGATCGGCTATGGAAGCAAGGACAAGAAGAGCCTGACGAGCTCCATCTCGTCGCTGAAGAACGACGACATCGAGCGGCTGGCACGGTCGGCCTCGACGGTGGACGGCATGCTGGGCGGCGCTGTGAAGGGCGTCTTCAGTGTGCAATCGAGCGGTGCGCCAGGGGCTGGGCCACTGATTAATGTACGCGGCATCACGTCGCCCATACCGCGGGATAAGATGACGAAACAGTCCAACGCCCCGCTGTACGTGATCGACGGTATGCCCTACTTCGTCGAGGACAACAACCTGAATCCACTGCTGGCCATCTCACCGTACGACATTGAGAGTGTCGACATCCTCAAGGACGCCTCGGCTACGGCCATCTATGGTTCGCGCGGTGCCAATGGCGTGGTGATCGTCAAGACACGCAACGGGAGGAAGAACGAAAAGATGACGATTGATGCGGGTTACACCCTCTCCGTCGGCAACCCGATCAAGGAATACAGCCCACTCAACCCGACGGAGTTCAGGCAGCTGCAGGGCGAGATCATGGACGGAACGGTGCGCCACATCCGCGAGAACCTGGGCGGAATGATGGACGCAAACATGTACACCGTGCTCCAATCGTTCGGGAAAGTGGAAGCGACGCTGGACGAGGATACGTACCTCTATAAACTGACGGCTTACAACGGGTTGCGTGACGACGTCTTCGGTCGTGCAAACACGAATTGGAACGACGAGATCACGCACCGGAACGCCACCACGCAGCAGTATTACGTCTCGCTCCGAGGTGGATCGGCGGTGACGAACTACTCCGTGTCGCTGAACGCGATGGATCAAGAGGGCCTGATGAAAAACGATCGCCTGAAGCATTACGGCGGACGGATGGCTATCGACACGGAGGTCTCGAAATGGGTCAAGGCAGGGGCTACGCTGAGCTATTCGGGGTCGGCACGCCATTCGGGCAACCTGCGGGAAGGCTTTCAGGAGGGCCTGACGGCGTGGCGCATGCGCCCGGATCTGCCGGTACGTGATGAGCAGGGCAACTTCATGCGCTTCGATGCGACGCCGCTCTACGGTGTGCCCATTATGAGCCCGAACCCCGTGGCGGTAAGGGACCGGAAGAACCGCGCCGTGTCGAGTCAATTCATGGGCAATGGGTATGCGGACGTGACGATCTTAGAAGGTCTCAAGGCGCATGCTGAGGTCAATGTCTCCGTCTTTGGTCAGCGCGACCGCACCTTCATTCCCTCGCATGCGCAGTCGCTTATCCCGGGTGTGGAGCTGAAGGCTGAGCTGGGCGAGGAATACAGCACAACGACGCAGACGTCGGCCAACGTCCGGCTTGATTACAACCGCTCTTTCGGGCACCATAACCTGGCGGCCCTGCTGGGTGTGGGTGCTGACCGTACGCACTATCAGCTCCGGACGCTGAGCGCAAGCGATTTCTTCAACGAATCGGACATGGACAACATAGGGTCAGCCAACACCTACCTGCCCATCATGGACGCTTACGCCCGCGGCGGACTGAACTCCACCTACGCGCGTGTCAGCTATGACTATGCGCAGCGTTACCTGACCGAACTGAGCCTCCGCAGCGACGCCTCGTCGAAGTTTGGGCCGAACAATCGCACGGCTGTCTTCCCGGCCGTCTCTCTGGGTTGGCGCTTGGGCAATGAGCAGTTCATGGCGGGGGCGTGCAGCTGGTTAGACGACCTTAAGCTGCGACTAAGCTGGGGTAAGACGGGGTCGACGAACGTGGACGACTTCTCCTACCTCCGCTACTACTCCAAAGGCGGGCGCTACGGCGAGAAGCCGGGCGTGTGGTTGGGAGCGCAACCTGCCCAATCGTGACATCCGCTGGGAGATCACCACGGAGTATAACGGCGGTATCGACTTCTCCTTCTTCGACCATCGGCTCTATGGCTCGATCGACCTCTACAACCGCACGACGAAGGGCGCACTTGTCAATTCGCCCTACTTAGCCGAATCGGGCATGAACAGCTATACCTCCAACTTGATAGACATGAGTAATCGCGGCTTCGAACTGGAGCTGGGTGGCGACATCGTCCGCACGGCGGACTTCACCTGGAGCACGTCGTTCAACATCGCCTCAAACCGAAACAAGGTCTTGAAGCTGAACGGGGCCAACCTGAACAGCCAGATGCAGGATCTGATCGTCGAGGGGGAACCCGTCGGCGTGATTAAGGGCTTCCGGACCAAGGGTATCGCCAAGGATCAGGCGGAGATCGACCGCCTTAACGCCCAGGCAGCAGCGAAGGGTTACGGGACTTACCAAACGTCCCTCGGCGTGGGGGATTACATTCTGGAGGACGTCAATGGCGACGGCCGCATCACGTCGGACGATCGCACCGTGATCGGGTCGCCCCTGCCCAAGTTCTTCGGCGGATGGAACCATACACTCACCTATCGCAACGTGGATCTCTCGCTTTTCATGCAGTTCTCGCAGGGGGGCAAGGCGTTCTACTCCGACGTGGGGCTGGACCTGGAGAGCACCCTCGGGCAGAGCATCACCCGGGAGACCTTCCGCCGCACCTGGACGCCGGAACGCCGCGATGCGCTCTTCCCCCGACTCGTCTACGGACAGTACAGCAGCTACAATGCGAAGACCAACGACCGCATGATTTACTCCACCTCCTATTTGCGGATGAAGAACATCACCCTGACCTACCGACTCCCCAAGGCGGCCCTGCGCCTCGTGGGCGTACAGAGCGCATCCGTCTTTGCGATGGTCACCAACTTGTTCACCCTCACGGCCTGGCCCGGACTGGATCCTGAGCTCGTGGGCTCCGGCATACACCGCGGACAAGGCAACGACGCCGATCCGTACCCCCTGAGCCGCACCGTATCGTTTGGCGTGCACCTACAGTTCTAATTTCCACCCATCCCCAACTATACAGTAATGAAAACGACACATGCTATCATAGGTCTCTGCCTTGCCTGGCCCTCACGGCCTGCGAATTGGTAGGCAGCTTAGATAAGATCGAGCCGGAGCACAAGCTGACGGACAACAACGTGATCACCGACGCCAAATCGGCCGAAGCGGCCCTCAACGGCGTCTATCTCTCTTGGCGCACCTACCGCATTGGCTGGATGCGCCATCTGCTCGGTGCCCTCACCGGGGTCGAGAACGAAGTGAACATCGCGGGCATCGACGGCTTTGCCGACAACGAGGTGACGGACGACAACACCGGTGTGGAAAGCAACTACATCGAGCTCTACTTCGTGGTGCAGAACGCCTCGGCGATCCTCGAGCACCTGGAGTCCACCGCCGCCATCCAGTCGCTCAGCCCCGCGCGCCGCACGGAGATCGTGGGCGAGGTGAAATGTTCGCGCGCCTTTGGCCCGCCTCATGCTGCTGCGTCAGTATGGCGAGTTCTACGACCGCACGTCCGCCTATGGCATCGTCCTCTACCCCGGCAATCGCTCCATCAAAGACAATACGGCCCTGCCGCGCGCCTCCGTGGAGGAGAGCTACCGCGCCATCCTCTCCGATCTGGACGAAGCCATTGCCAAGGCCCCCGAGACGAACACGCACTATCGCATGAGCCGACTCACCGCCAAGGCGCTCAAGGCCCGCGTGATGCTCTACAGGAAGGAGTTCGCCCAGGCGGCCACCCTGGCGCGTCAAGTGATCGCCGAGGCGCCCGCGGCCGGTTACGCGCTGGAGGACAGTTTCAAGCAACTCTTCGTGAACAGTTTCCAATCGCAGGAAATGCTCTTCGCCGTCTACGCGATGGCCCCCGATGAGCTCTACAGCGACGGAGTCTGGAACCGTTCGACGGCCGGCCCGGTCACCAGTAAGCTGGCCAGCGCCGTGGCCCCCTCCGATAGCGTGCCAGACAAGCGCTTCTCGGCCATATACAAGGACCTCGATCCCGGGCGACCGGAGGTGGTGAACAATAAGTACCCCATCACGGAGGGCCTGGCGGGCACCAAACAAGATTCGCACTACTACATCCGTCTGGCCGAGATGTACTACCTCATCGCTGAGGCCGAGGCGCGTCTGGGCAACCCCACCGCCGCACGCGCGGCCCTGAAGGAGATCCTCTGCATCGACCGCGCTGGATATACCCAGGCCTACGTGGAGGCCATTCCGGACTCCCGCCTCTTGGAGATGATCCTCCGCCATAAATGGCTGGAATTCTTCACCGAAAACAGTGAGGAATGGTTCGACTTAGTCCGCTTCCACGCTTGGGACAACTACCCCATTGCCCCCTATTACGTCAAATCCGACCGACACCTCATCCTCCCGATCCCCCGCAAGGCACTCGGCGGAAATCGGGCCTTGAAGCAGAACCCCGGCTATTGACCCGACGCCCCGAAGTGTACCTTCCGAGAGGCTCACCCACACACAACTACGTTTAATTTCTACATAAACAAGAGATGAAAAAGTACTTATTCCTCGCAGTCATGGCCTTACTTGCCGTGGCATGCAAACAGAAAGCCTCAGATGGCTTCGTGATTGACGGCAAATTGACTGGTAACGTCGAGAACGCCGTAGTAAAGATCTTCGATGCGGCTGATCCGACGATGACCGTTGTCGACAGCGCCGTGGTTAAGGAGGGCAAGTTTCAGCTGAAAGGCAAAGTGGACGAGCCGACCCTATTTCAGCTGACGATAGATCTGCCCGACGCCTCGCTCTCGGAGCAGGAGCGCACGTTAGCTTATGCTTTTTACGTCGAGAACGCCCCCATGACCTTCACAGCCGATGCCGCCACCATGCCCACGCTCTTCTACATCCCGGAGCGTAAGACGGTGGACCCCGTCATCACAGGCTCGCCCACGCAGGAGCTGAACGAGAAGTTCAACGCCCAGATGGCCGACAAGGAGAACCGCCTGAGCGAGCTCAGCGAGAAACAGGCCTCCGTGTACTACTCCGCTGAGGAGCGCACCGATAGCATCATCGCCGAGGCCGTCCGCATGGAGAGCGAAATTGAGGCCCTCCGCAAGGAGTGCAACGACGCCCGCCTGGACTTTATCCGCAAAAACGCCGCCTCCATCGTCGCGCTGGATCAAGCCGGCATACTCGTCTACGCGGATGAGCTGACGACGACGGACGTGGACGAGATCCTCAAGGTCTTGGAGCCCTCGTGGAAGGGGAAAGCGCGTTATGATCTGTTGGTACAGCAGATGACGACGAAGAAAAACATGGCTCTCGGCTCCGTCATCCCCGACGCCGACTTCTCCACCACAGATGGCAAGACCGTCAAGCTGCACGACATGCTCCCGAAAGAGGGTTACGCGCTCGTAGAGTTCTGGGCCTCGTGGTGCTCGCCCTGCCGCGCAGAAATTCCACATCTCAAGCAGATCGTGTCGAAGTACCCCGCCTTCCACATTATTAGCCTCTCCGTCGACGACGACGACGCAGCCTGGAAGAAAGCTCTCGACCAAGACAAACCCTCCTGGACGCAGCTCCGCTGCCCTGATGGCATCCAAGGCATGGCCAACAAAGTGTACGGCATTATGGGTGTACCGGCCTGCTTCTTGGTAGACTCGGAGGGTAAGATCGTTCGGGTAGGCGCCCGCGGTCCTGTCCTGGACATGATGCTCAGCCAATTGTACGCCTCCAATAAGTAATTCCCAACGACGGTTCACCCCGTCGACCCCTAAAGGGCATCCCCACCTCGGGGATGCCCTTTTTTTTTGTCTCGTTTTCCAACCCCTCAGCACGGAGACTACCAAAACGAGCCGCGTTTTACAACTCCTCAGCGCGGAGACCACCCAAATGGACCTCGTTTACCTACTCTCTCCAGAGCGGATAACCCAAAAATGGACCTCGTTTTCCTACTCTCCAGAGCGGAGAGCACCAAAATGGACCTCGTTTTCCTACTCTCCAGAGTGGAGAACACCCAAACGCGCCGCGTTTTACAACTCCTCAGCGCGGAGAGCACCAAAATGGATCGCGTTTTGAGGTCATCCATTGCGAAGAGTCCCAAAATGGACCGCGTTTTTGGGTCATCCATTGCGAAGAGTCCCAAAATGGACCTCGTTTAGGGGGCATCCATCACGAAGAGTCCCAAAATGGATCGCGTTTTGAGGTCATCCATCACGGAGAGTCCCAAAATGGACCGCGTTTTTGGATTGCACCTGCTGTAGGGGCGTATTGAATACGCCCCACAAACACCCCCATCGGGGGTGAATAGGGAAATGCGGTACGTTTTCCAGATATACCCGCTGTAGGGCGCAACAGCATACGCCCCACAAACGATCCCCACGGAATCGAATTAGGAAATGCGGCACGTTTTCCAGATATACCCGCTGTAGGGCGTATTGCATACGCCCCACAGGCGATCCCCACGGGATCGAATTAGGAAATGCGGTACGTTTTCCAGATATACCCGCTGTAGGGCGCAACAGCATACGCCCCACAGGCGGTCCCCACGGGATCGAATCAAGAAATGCGGCACGTTTTCCAGATATACCCGCTGTAGGACGCAACAGCATACGCCCCACGAACACCCCCATCGGAGGTGAATAGGAAAACGAGACGCATTTGGGAGTACCACGGATGGAAGAGGCGCCTATCGAGGAGACGAGAAGCAATCGCCATCAAGCCGGGGCAGGTCACTATCCGCGCCTATCCCTATTATTGGGTAGAGATGAAGCTAAAAAATCGCTATCATTAGCGATGCCCCGAAGAGAGTTCATGCGATAGGAAAGGTCTACTTTTGCGTCCGTGATCAATGAATGAATTGAACGAATAATGGATAAAATGCTTTTCTCGGAAAACATGAAACTGGCCGATTTGATTTCCGCCAACCATAACCTCATTCTTATGCTGCCTCGTTTCGGCATTCCTCTGGGTTTCGGGGAGCGAAGCGTAGCGCGAGTATGCGCCGCGTACGACGTGCCAGTGGATTTCTTCCTCCTGGTCTGCAACGTCTACACCTTCGATGCCTATCTGCCGAATCGTGAGACCCTTCAATCGATCGACATGCGCCTACTCGTGCCCTATTTGCATGCTTCTCATCAGTATTACTTGCGTCATTTGCCCTATTTGGGACGTCTGCTCGACGGGATGGCCTCGAAAGTGGATAAGCGATATGGAAATATGTTGCGCCACTTCTTCGCGGGGTATAAAAATGAAGTTGAGGAACATTTCGACTACGAAGAGCAGGTCGTTTTTCCCTACATCGAGCGACTGCGAATAGCCTCCGAAAACGGCGAGACCTTACCCGAATCGTATCATATCCATGACTATGCCGAGGCGCACGACAATATCGAAGATAAACTCAGCGACTTGACCCAAATCATCTTCAAATACCTGCCGGGGAATGTGTCGCCTGAAGACTCTATCGACGTCGTCTTCGATATATTCCAATTATCGGCCGACTTAAACAAGCATGCGCTGATCGAAGATCGTATCCTCGTCCCGTATGTCGAAATGCTGGAGGCAAAACGTGCATGAGCCGCAAAAAGAAGGTACTTATCGTCGAGCCCTCCATCATCATTAAGGAAGGGCTGATCAAAATCCTCGGGAAGTCTCCGGAGCTGGACGTCCTACGCCCATCCGACGGCACGGAGGACTACGCGGAACGCATCTCCGTGGCACGTCCAGACATTTTATTGATCAACCCGACCGTAATGCCCTACTTCAAGCGCTACCCAGTCTATAGCTTAGCCCAGGAATACCCTCACATGACCATCATAGCCCTCGTTTACCAATATATCGACAACTCCATCCTGCACGCTTTCCATAGCGTGCTCGAGATACGCGAGTCCGCCGAACGGATAGTCGATATCTTACTCGAGGCCTACGCATCCACGTCCGATAGAGCCGAAATGCTCGACCCCGCAGGCGGTCACGAACTGACGCGACGTGAGACGGACGTCCTCGTACTCGTAGCCAAAGGGCTGATGAGTAAGGAAATCGCCGAACGCCTCCACATCTCCGTCCACACCGTCATCTCACACCGCAAAAACATCACCCGCAAGACGAACATAAATCCGTGGCCGGCCTTGCGCTCTACGCCCTGATGAATAACCTCATGGAAGAAGGCGACGCATCGTAGCCCGAGCGCCGTCCATCAGGTCGCCACGCCACTTATCCCACACGCGCGGCCGGGACAGCCTCCGATAACGAAGCGCGTTCCGGCCGCGTGGGCATTTTACCCTACTTTTGCGCCCACAAACATTACCCATCCATCCATTAATAGAGAATATGAACGCATTAGAACGCATCGTCGCTGAGAAGTTGCTCAAGATTAAAGCCGTCAAGCTGCAACCCGGAAACCCCTTCACCTGGGCCTCGGGCTGGAAGTCACCCATCTATTGCGACAACCGCAAAACGCTCTCCTATCCCGCCCTCCGCACCTTTCTCAAGATCGAATTGGCACGCACCATCGTAGAGAATTTCGGTGAAGTGGAGGCCGTGGCCGGCGTCGCCACAGGCGCCATTGCGCAGGGTGCCCTGGTGGCCGACCTGCTCGGACTCCCCTTCGTCTACATCCGCTCCACGCCGAAAGATCACGGACTGGAAAAACCTGATCGAGGGCGAACTGAGACCCGGATCGAAGGTCGTCGTCGTGGAAGACCTCATCTCTACGGGCGGTAGCAGCCTCAAAGCCGTCGAGGCCGTCCGCAATTTCGGTTGCACGGTCATCGGCATGGTGGCCATCTACACCCACGGCTTCCCCGTGGCAGAAGAACAATTCCAAGCCGCCAACGTGCGCCTCATCACCCTCTCAAACTACGACGCCGTGATCGAAGAAGCCCTCAAGACCGAATACATCACCCCGACCGAGGAGGCCATCCTGCAAGAATGGCGCAAAGATCCCGCCCACTGGAACCCACAGGACTAACCCCTGACTACTCCCCCACCCCACCCCCTCCTTACTCTTCCTTAGTACATACATAATGACAGAATTCACCAGCACCATCCGCCCCATTCCCCACAACGACGCCCGCGTTTTCGCCATGCTTTCCGACCTCTCCAACTTGCAACGCGTGCGCAACAGCATCCCCGAGGACAGCATCAAAGCCTTCTCCTTCACCGACGACCATTGCAGCTTCGAAGTGAGCCCCATCGGGAAGATCGAGTTCCGCATCGTCGACCGCGAGCCCAACAAAACCATCAAGTTCGAGACCACTCAATCGCCCGTCCCCTTGCAACTCTGGATCCAGCTCAAACAAGTGGCCACGAGCGACACCCGCATGAAATTGACCGTCCGCGCCGACCTCAATCCCTTCCTCAAACCGATGGTCTCCAAGCCCATGCAGGAAGCCGTCGAAAAGATCTCCGAGATCTTGGCCCGCCTGCCCTACGAAGAGCAAGACCTCACCTCATGAAGCGCCCTCACATTGCGTCCATCGTTGCCACGCTGCTCGTCGGACTCGTCACAGCCTGCACCGAGCCTAACCCCATCGACAATTATCCCGTTGCGCTACGCCTCGATCTGACCTTCAACGACAAAGCCCTGCGTACCGTCCCCTCCGCAGCCACCTACACCCACTACAGCCATCCGATAAGCTCCGCCTATCGGGCCTTCGGATTCGGAGGTGTACTCGTAGTGCATGGCGTCGACGCCGAATTTTACGCCTTCGACCTCTCCTGCCCGTACGAAAATCGCTCCTCCGTACGCGTCGAGCCCGACAGCGACATCATCTACGCCGTCTGCCCACAGTGCGGCACCAAATACCTCATCAACGATGGCAGCGGCGTTCCCGTCGAGGGTGTCGGGCGGCACGGCCTCAAGCCCTACAAGACCGAGAGCGATGGGCGAGGCACCGTGATCGTATACAACTGATCGCAGTCCCCGCACGGGCAGCATTTTTCACTCCAGCGTTTTGCAAAAAAGAGATCGCGTATATCTTTGCCGCCGCTTTAGCGAAAGAAAAGCGCACAATTGACATGATTGTCACACGCGGAAGTAGCTCAGTTGGTAGAGCACAACCTTGCCCCAAAGGATGGACAAACGGCCAACCTTGGCAAGGCAGATGCAAAAGCCGACAAAAGCACCAAGCACACAGTGACACATTATCGCGGAAGTAGCTCAGTTGGTAGAGCACAACCTTGCCAAGGTTGGGGTCGCGGATTCGAGTTCCGTCTTCCGCTCTCAAGACCCAGATCTGCGGCTCGAATGGTGGAATGGTAGACACGAGGGACTTAAAATCCCTTGGCCGACAACGGCTGTGCGGGTTCAAGTCCCGCTTCGAGTACACGTCTCCCCGTTTTGCAATCGGGGTACATTCTATGGTCTACGGATTTTTTCATATGGTTCAGGAGAAGCAATTTCTCCCCTCAAATTTCCCATCGAGCTGCGGTTCGGTGGGATTTTTTGGCTTAAGTACAATGGCGCCAATCAAAAAGTACAAAAACGGGGCGTGTTTTTCGCGCCCCGTTTTTGTATCCCTTTCACACCTCGAAAGGGAGTATTTTCACCCCTTTTGATCGTCTACTTTACTTCTTGGAAGGTCGTCGAGTAGATTAGATTGAACACGACGATCTTATTGCTGCGTGTCTGCATTGTGGCACGGCTGCGGCTGAGGGCGGAAACCGTATCGCCCAGCGTCTCACCTTGGAGGGCATCGTGCAGCTTTTCCACCGTGTCGAGCATTTGCAGGGCCATGTCGCGCACTTTTTCAAGGGCGAGTTTGATCTAAGCAACAGGCAGGAAAGAGGAATGTACATACTCCTCGGCGGTGTTGATAGAGGGCTTTTTGTCGAAGAAGGAGAAAGCGGCCAAAGCCGATAGCAGATTGGTGATAAAGTTCGAGAAGCACCGATGGCGGGTATGCTCTATCTGACAAACGCTTTTCAGCTGATCATTAACAGTCTCGATCAGAGATCTTTTCCGAGTCATAATCTTGTCATGTTGAAGCATTAAAGCGTTCTTCAGACCCTTCTTCAGACGCGTGATGAGGTGTACGCCGTCAATAAAGAGTTGTTCGAAAAGATCTTTCAAGATATAGCCCCTGTCTCCGAAGAGCTTCCCGAAAATCCGTTTGTGGAAGTCTATGTGTTTCAAGAGGGCTCTGTCGTCTACATTGCCCAGAGTCAAAAGAGACGTATGACAAGACGACCGCAGATGCACAGTACACTTTTCCATATCCCTGCATCTTGTGGCAAGACACCACTTATCATATCAGGGCTATGTACCTCGTAATCCGACCCATTTTATGCCCTCCATCGCGGAGGACAAAAAAATGAGGCTCATTTTGGGCTTCCCACGACGGAGAGTTCCAAAACGAGCCTCGAAATGATCCTCTCTACGCTTGAAGAGGATGCGGGGAGGCCGAACGAGCGGCCTAACGGCTTCTTATTTCACGATCACTTTATGCACGGAGCCGTCGCGCAGGGTGATGATGTACGCGCCGCGCTGCATGGGGATGCTCGTTTCGCCGGCGGGCAGGTCGATGCGCTTCACCAGGCGACCCGCCACGGAGTAGATGCTCGCTACGTCGCTCCGATCGATACGGAAATGGATTTGCTCCCCCGTGCGACCACACGGCCGAGCTCATGATCAGCTTGTTGGAGACATGATCGGGGCCGAAGGTGAGGGTCACTTCTTCGCGGATGCTGGGCACGATGTATTCGTACTCCCCATTCGCGTTGAGGATGCCCGAAAGCTCTTCCTGTGCGCCACTCTGCACACGGCGATTGGTGCGCACCATCAGCGGGCGGGAACCTTTCGGATAGGAGGCGCTGAAGCGGAAGTTACTCCGGCTGTTCACCGGCCAGATGCCTGCTCGCGGTGTGGTCGTGATGCCACTCACTTCGGGCATGGTGACCGTATGCGTGAGCACCGGATCCACGGCGTTGCCGACACAGAGGTAAACGACGCCGTCCGTGGAGAGGCTCAGCGCGAGGGGGTACTCCTCGCCGTCGATCGTGACGCTCTTTCTTGTCAGCTTCAGGTTATTGAGGCTGTTTGGAGTCACCGATTTATAGTAGATCAGCGGATAGCAGCGCTTTTCGACACGCTCGCACGGGCGGATCTCGATATGGACATTCACGGAGCCATACGTCGTGAGTCGGTCTACGTCGATGGCGTCGCTGTAGCTGCCATTCAGGCCTTGGGTGGAGCCGATGGAGAAGTGCAGATCGGATCCGCTGTCGAGGCGTAGGTCTTTCATCGTCAGTGTGCCGGCTTGCTGCTCGTAGCATTGTCCGCGGAGGCGCAGGGAGGTGAATCCCGGGTTCAGATGTCCGCCGTTTTCGACGTGCACGTCGGTGTACTGGATGCCGAAGCCGCCAAACGTGGACGTGGTGATCACGTCCAGCGCGTTGCCCGGCAACCAAAGCTCACTTGTGGGGCGTCCACAAGCGCCGATGGGCTCGAGGTGCAGATGGCGGGTGTACATTCCGGCGTAGTCTTTCGAGAGCATCTGCGGTTCGGAGATCAGCTCCAGGTGGCCTTCCCGTTCGTGCTTCTCGTCGGTCCAAAACTCTACTTGGTTGCGCGTTTTGAGCGTATCGACAAAGAAGCGCGCGTGGCGGATGTCGCCGCCCTTGACGTGATCGAAAGAATCCGTGAGGAAAGAGAGCACGGTGTGGTCGAGCACCAACACGTTCCGACGTTCGGTGGGCGTGTTGGGGCCGAATTGGATGAACATCGTGTCGAGCGGTGTCTCGCCCGGGGCATAGATCTTACCCTTATAGTGGCTGACGCACTCGCGGCAGCGCTTGCCGTCCACGGCATACTCGGCGAAGGGGGCAGTGCGGCGGCTGTAACCCAATTTGATGATGGGTTGGTCGCCGGGCAGGCCGCTCCAAGTGGTCCCATTTTACGCGATCGTCTCCGGCGCGGATCAAACTGTCGTGACAAATTAGGGAGTCTGTCTTGATCACGATCTCGGTGTTGCTCCCCGCGTTGGTGAGTGCGTCAAGCTCGAGCACGCCGAAGGTCTCGATCACGGGCGACTCCAGCACGAGGCGTTGGTTGCCAGCTTTCAGCCGGGCGTCACTGTGGAAGGTGAGGCGGGCGGTGTGGTGCAGGTAGGCGCGTGGTGTTTCGCCGCTGCCGCAGCCCGTTGCCTGACAGGTGGTGGGGCAAGAGGGCGTGTGGAGGAGCATGTTTTCCGTCCAGTTGCCCTTGTTTGCCTGCGTTTTGAGGAAGAGCCCGTAGCCGCGTACGTCTTCGCCGTGCAGCAGGCCGTTCGCCGTCGGAGGGGTGCCCAAACCTGTGCCCTCACCGCCGGTGTAAATCAGATTTTTGTACACATCGATCCGATCCGAGGCCACGGCCGCAAATCCGCCGCTGCGGATGGGCTTCGTGCTGCCATCGCTCGCCACGTAGGTGGTGAAGGTGAGTTGCAGATCGCGAGCCTTATTTTCGTTCGGGTCCAGATCGCAGTGAAAAGCGTTGTTATCACATCCGCCATTCACCCCGCCGGCATAGCCTACGCCTCTTCTGACGGGCTGGCCGTCCCTTTCTTCGTAGTCGGTGCTAAGAAATGGATCCTCGCGTGTACCGATATTGGCCAATCCGCCATAATTCAGTTTGATGTTGTTGTCTGCGCCGATGAAAAAGCTATTATCCGAATGCGTAGATGTGTAAGAAAGGTCTTGGAGGTAGACGTTATTCCGCATTTCGTCGCAATCGCAGGCTTTGATCTTAGATAATTTCTCGAGGCTATCCGTCTGGGCGAGTAATAAGACCCCTCCGCCGATTCCGCCAGTGATGTCCACGGGGTCGCGCAGGTCTATATCGCCCTCGCGAGTGCGAAAAACGACGTGTCCGGTAGTGTACGGGCCGGTGAGTAAGGCGCCGCGGTTCAAGATGATATTCCCCCGCCGACCGGCGTCGAGCACAAGGCTTCCGTTGTCGCTCTTATACTCCAGCGAGCGGTGTGCGGCGCCGCGGGCCATGGTGTTCAAGTCGTTCAGTGTGCCCGGATTCTCCAATCGGCCGGCATACGCCGCCCAGCCTGCCGCGCTTTCCACGCCGCAGCGACCGAGTCCGCCGATGATGCCCGAATGTTCGTAGCGGAGCATGCTCTCGCCCGCGCGCTGGTGCAGATTGCCGCCGTTGCAGATGTATTCGCTGGAGTAGGGGATGGTGACGCGGGCGTTCCGCCGACCTCCGTTTGGCATATCTATGGCTAGCGGGCAAAGTAGACGTTTCCGCCCTCCATGCCTTCCGTGCGCGTCATCTGCGACCGACTGTCGTCAAATCCGGCTTGCAGATGGACCTCGGCCGTGCCACCCGTACCTTGATAGATGAACGCATTGTCGGTGCCCGTTTTACTATTCCCGACGTAAGCCTCCGTGGGCGTGTAAATTTTGGAACCGGCCGCGTAGCCGAGGTAGAGATCGCCCTTTCGAGAGATGACGTTCAGCGTGTCGGCGTTCTGTCCCGCATATTCCACGCGAGCCGTACGGACGTTATTTGCGGCTACGAGGTTGGTTTCCGTACCTCCACCGGCCGGACGTGTGATTTTTGTGACGTCGTTGAGGTACAAATTTCCGCGATGACCATTCCGATCGGCCAAGCCGGCATTATCGCAGCCCGAGACAAGGGCCTGATCCGGCGTGCGATCCTCCGCCCAGAAGGTCAGAAGCCCACTCGCCACGTCGTCCGTATATCCCGCGGTGTAATCAATCCCTTGGGCGATCACGTTTCGACTCTCCGAGAGGATTAGAAGGTTGTTATTCATCCCCGGCTTCCACACCTCGTCGGTGCGAAACTCCGTATTACCCAGCGCCTGGATATGCATCGCGCCGCGATCTTGCGTCAGCGGTGCATACTAGGTAGGCGCCACGGGGTCGTTGGCTCCATTGATCGCGTGTTGCACAGTGTCGCTCGTCGAAGGATGGAAAACGAGGTTGGCCTCGCAGGCCGTTTTGTTGTCATTATTGCCATAGTTCAAAATATAGAGCGGCTTCGTGCCGGTGATCTTCAAATTGGGCGTGCCAAAGCCACCGCCGAAGTGCATGGTGAAGTTATCGAGCGGCAGACAGCCCTCGAAATTCTTGAGCATACCGCCCGAGTACACATTCAGGTGCTTCCTGCCGGCGCCTTGTGGACCCAGCTCGATCACGCCGGGATTATTTCCGGTGAAAGCTGCTGGCACGGTGTCGGTATGCACATCCGCGTTGTTCGTTGTCCAATGATAATCCCCATACAGGCCAAAAATGGACGCCACAGCTCCCGTAGGCGGCGCGGCGATGGGGTGGCTGGTGATGTGAGCCGTCGGATTATTGTTCACAAAGGCTCCCAGGTGCGGCTTTTCGAAGTTATGCGTCGCGGCGCTGTCTTCATATAAATAAATGTCTGTCGCGGCCTGCGGAAAATTGCCTTGTTTGAAGAAGGGATCCTGCGAACCGGTCGGCGTTTGGGCCATATTCACGCTATCGATGTTGCCTCGGATGCGCAGGGTGAACCTTCCGCCGTGTGCGGGGTCGTTATTGGGGAGCGCGAGGATGGCATCCGTAGCCGTATTGGGTAGGGCGGTACCATCGTGAGAGGTTGCCGGCGTTGTGGTGCGGTCTTTTACGTCGTGCGCGATGCATACCCGCGCGTCGGGCTGTATCACCACGGCGCCGTCGACAAATGTCTGCCCGATATCTACGGCTTTTTTCCAGAAGGGCTTAATTGAATAAGCAACGGATGCGCCTGAATTGCATCGACCAAGCTGCCCAATAAACTTCATAGCATCCGGCTGGATCGTGGTATCGATACTCGCTTCATTTTTTTCAAAGTACCAGCGGATATCTTCGAATATCAAGTTGCTAAATTGATGGATACCCGTCGGGAGCACGATACTCGTGGGGCGCTGATAGTTTTTCAGCGATCCCCCATTGTTCGCCGCAGAGGTGAGAGATACCTGCGTCGAGAGGGCGGCGGCATCCTGCATCGGGCTACCCGTCAGCTGCACCAAACGCACCCCATCGTCCATCGGATAATTCCTGCGCGTACTGTCTGTACCGCCTATGCGACCGAAAAAAGTAGGATCCCACGACTTCGTAAAGTATCCGTCGATCGTAGAAGTATATACCGCCTCCGGGATAGGGGCAGGGCCGGAAGATGTTTCTGCATACGTTCCCACTGGCATCTGATGCTGTATGACTCGAATGATATAACCGCCCGGCACATTGGGGTCGTCTATGCAGCTGATTGCCGTAAAGACCGTTTCACCACATGGCGCGAAAGCATCCTTTCCTCCATGTCTGCTTCTTACGACTCCATTTAAAGCTGGACTTAGGTCTGGATGATCGCCAATCCCTAACTTATACCATTTCTGCCTCATAGTTCGTATAATTATTCTTGTTGAAAGAGAACTCTATCAACTTGAACTGAGGTGTCCCATCTGGTGATTTTAGGCGTAATGGACATTTGGTAGGCTGAAAACCTCACGTGTTTTAGTAATGGACATTTGGTAGGCTGATCATTCCAGCCTACTTTTTGTATTTATGAATCCATCTATAAACTTCTTCTTGTTAGCTTCATTCAATCCATTATGATTATGTAGTGCCCTTTTAAGCTGTGAGTTAAATCCTTCCAATAGATTTGTTGTATTAGGAATTTGTAATTCTGTATAATCCTCATACGTATAGAGCCATTTAAGATGAGTCTTAACAGAACGTCTTGCAGTTCTCAGTCTTCTATGTGTATAGGTCGTCTTGCCAGAGATTAGAAGAGTTCGTTCGTCTAGAAACTCTTTCCATTGTTCACACCATTTCTCAAAAGCTGTTATAAACTCTTCTTTTCCCAAAGAGAACATACTTCTCATTAAAGTTAATAGTTCAACGCCTGCAGGTAAATGTGGATTGTTAGTAAGAAGCCTTCTAACTATCTGGAATTGGTGGAACTGACACATTTGTACGGGACAGAAACTTATAGCTTGTAAAAGTCCCATGTGTCCATCACATACCACTGCTTTTATTGTAGTTCCACGCTTCGCAATATACCGAAGTCCATCAAGATAATCCTTATTAGTTTCGTTCTTAACAAACTTGCGATAAAGTATTTTACCTGATGATGCGTCCTGGAAAAGCATCACGCCAAATGTCTTGGAAAAGTAAGTCGTATCTATTATTATTACTGCAGATTTGGGGTAAGTAGCAGTAAAACTATCCACCACTAAACTTAACCTACGTCGTATGGTTCGTTCTGAGCATTTATAAAGAATGGATAGGTCTGAGATTGTTCTATTTGCAGCAAGATAGTCATTCCAGAGAGACACATTATTTATACGTAATCCACCTTGGAATTGCCTACCACAATCCCTGCAAAGATACATCTGAACATTACGTCGACGACCATTCTTTTTTAACATTTGAGCTGTTGCAGAATATACAGTTTTTTTATTCATAGGCTTTCAAATGCTGCAAAGGTAGTAAATAAAAGCGTTCCGTGAGGTTTCAGCCTACCAAATGTCCATTACGCCTGATTTTACAAATCGTTTAGGTTGTGTATTTGCATCCAATCCAGATAAGTTGGGGTAGCTCGTTGGATAGGGAACGCTGTTGGGATGCGTCGATTTGTTCGGAATACGATTAATTACGGAGATCCATCCCAGCGCGTATCCCTGTCCGGTATAGGCTCGGATCACCATATTTCCATTGGGACGGTTTCCATCGACGCCGTTATCACCTATTTGGATGTCGGTTAAAGCTCGGCGATACGACCATCGGATAGGCGTATGCCCGATTGTAGGCTACCCCGCCGGTGTACGAGAAATCTGGATTCGGATAAGGGGTCAACGTGAAGTTAGGCCCCAGTATATTTCTCGTCGCACTCGTTCCGTTGCTGATAATCGAGGACTCTCCGGCGCCGAATGCGTTATTTACCTTCACTGTGCCGTCCGGATTGCCGTCCGGACTCAGTATAGCGCCTGCCTGCCCCCATATTTTGCCCCCGGAGGAGGCCAAAAGGGCTGCAATAAGTAGCGTAGCGTAAAGTCTTTTCTTCTTCATATTGTGTCGAGTAAAAAAATTGAGCCGGCAAAGATAGAAGAAGGTCAAACCGACTCCTTTCTAACCCTTTATTGTCCCCAGGGCAACCGCATCAAAATGTCATTACCTTTGAGATATGGAAAAGATCGACTATTTCTCTACTGTACCGGATCCTCGAGTGAAGGGACGTTGCAAGCACAAGTTGAGCGACATATTAATCATCGCTATAGCTACTTATCTCTGTGGCGGAGACTATTACGCATCTATGTATGAGTTTTGTAAACATCGAGGTGAATCGCTGAAGCCGTTGGTAGAACTACCCAATGGTTGTCCGAGTGTGGACACAACCAGAAAGGGTGATTTCTCGAATTGATCCTACGGCTTTTGCGGAGTGTCTGTCGGTCTTTGGCAACACACTTGTCGATGACTTGAAAGGCAAACTCGTCTCTATTGATGGCAAACGAATCCGCGGATCAAAATCTTCCAACTCGTGCACCCACATACTTTCAGCATGGGGCGATGAACACACCATCAGCATTGCGGGTAAAGCGGTGGAAGAGAAGAGTAATGAAATCACCGCCATCCCCGATGTGCTTGACAGCATTGATCTCACGGGAGCCGTGGTGAGCATCGATGCCATGGGGACGCAAACCGATATTGCTCAAATGATTGTGGAATCGGAGGCCGATTATGTCTTAGCTCTAAAAAGAAATCACAGACACTTATCTGAAGACGTGAAAGATGCAGGGCGACCGCATCAAATTTTGAGGAGCTCTTTGAGATAGTCGATATTAAGAGCCGCGGTGAATAATCTCTTTCGAATGGATAGCTTGTCTTTCCTTTGTGAGACAATGGCTAGGGCTAGCTTCCTGATCGTGTTGAGGTTCTGAGCAGCGTATACTTTGCGTGCCCGACAATGATCTTCTCTGAAGGTTACGTCAAGATGCCAATGCAATCTGTTTTCTATCCCCCAATGACCACGGATGTAAGTACCGATCCTCTCCACAGCCTCGGCTGGTAAGCTGCTCAAATAGTACTGTTTATCACGCCGTTCTGTTCCGTCGGAGAAGGTGACAAGACGCTCGACCTGAACCAAAGAAGACAAATTTTTCCATGGCTCATATTGCGATTCATCTAAGACTTCTTGGGGTCGAAGCGCTGTATAAATCCGCTCTTCCACCCGCCCATGATCCTTATCCAATGTGCTGTATATAAACTGTGTATAGCGGCCGGTAAAAGCATCTTTCACGTCTTCAGATAAGTGTCTGTGATTTCTTTTTAGAGCTAAGACATAATCGGCCTCCGATTCCACAATCATTTGAGCAATATCGGTTTGCGTCCCCATGGCATCGACGCTCACCACGGCTCCCGTGAGATCAATGCTGTCAAGCACATCGGGGATGGCGGTGATTTCATTGCTCTTCTCTTCCACCGCTTTACCCGCAATGCTGATGGTGTGTTCATCGACCCATGCTGATGAATATGTGGGTGCACGAGTTGGAAGATTTTGATCCGCGGATTCGTTTGCCATCAATAGAGACGAGTTTGCCTTTCAAGTCATCGACAAGTGTGTTGCCAAAGACCGACAGACACTCCGCAAAAGCCGTAGGATCAATTCGAGAAATCACCCTTTCTGGTTGTGTCCACACTCGGACAACCATTGGGTAGTTCTACCAACGGCTTCAGCGATTCACCTCGATGTTTACAAAACTCATACATAGATGCGTAATAGTCTCCGCCACAGAGATAAGTAGCTATAGCGATGATTAATATGTCGCTCAACTTGTGCTTGCAACGTCCCTTCACTCGAGGATCCGGTACAGTAGAGAAATGGTCGATCTTTTCCATATCTCAAAGGTAATGACATTTTGATGCGGTTGCCCTGCCCGCCCCTTAAGTAAACTGTCATACGCTGATAAAAAGAAGTTGACAGGTAGTGAAGGCGATGATTTTGACACACAGGGATACGAGTACCATGCTTCCGGCATTTTTGTAATGAAATCAGAAGAAGATAATAATGGTCATATCCTCGCAAAGGCTACCTCTAATATATATATATCAGACTTTGATTGGAGAGATGGACATAAATCCAATTAAGCACCAGGGATTTAAAGATAAGAAAACAGGAATTGGTGGTGGAGTTTGCTGGGCTTTTGCTCAGGGCTGACGCATAATCGCTTTTCGAGGTCAGGGATTCCGTTTAGCTTCGTCCCATCAAACTATACATGACAATAATGGAACTGCCCAGCCTTATCCGGAGTCTCACCCTGATTGATGACCGCCGTAACAACAAGAACAAACGTTATCCCTTGCCCCTCTTGCTTCTGATCGCATTCTGTGCCAGTATCTCTAAACATGACTCTTGGTACACCATGCAAGATTATGCACTGGCACACGAAGTCAGTATTCGTGAGCTCTACAAACAGCTCTTTGGAGAGGAGTTAGAACACGTTACGCCCTCCCACGACACACTTGAATCGTGCCCTGCAAGTCATCTCCCACAAGGTCTTCAAAGAGGCCTATCTAAACTGGATTGTGGATCTCCTACAGTGGGATGAACAGACGCGCCAAATCTGTATCGACGGCAAGACAATGCGTGGCGTTAAAAAGCTCAGTCCAGATACAGAGTCGCATATTGTCTCTGCCTATGACCCACATCTACAGCTTGTTCTATCAATGGATGCCGTGCCCGTCAAGCGCAATGAGTTGGACGCTATTCATCGGCTTTTGGATGAACTTGACGTCACCGACGCCCTGATCACCATCGATGCAATCGGCTGTCAGCACGACGTGGCAGAGCAGGTGTTGAAAGCCGGAGGCGATTACGTGCTTCAGGTCAAAGGCAATCAACCGACCCTGCTACAAGAACTGGAGGACAGTTTCCCAAACATATCTAAAGGTTACACGGTGAACAAAGAGGAGGGTTTGGAGCACGGGCCCATTGAACATAGGCAGATGAAAAGTGTAGTCTTGAGCCCGGAAATGCTCGATGATTCCTACGCCTTTAAAGATTGGGTCGGGATCAAGAGTGTTCATCGGATCACGCGCAAACGTTACGACAAGCGCCAGGGAAAAGAGACTACAGAGATGTCCTATTACATCAGCTCTATAGAGGACAGCAAGCGTATTTTTCGCGCCATCCGCGACCACTGGAAAATAGAGAATCAGCTTTACTACATGCTCGATGTTTACCTTGGAGAGGATGGTTGGAGCAAGCGTGCGGGGGAGGCGGCCATAAACATGGAGCTCATGGCCAAAATCGATCTTTTCATCCTACAGCGTCTAAAAGCAAAGCTCGGCAAGTCGATTCCACGAGTACAGATGTTCTTAGCCAAGATCAATCCTCTGCAACTCTTCGAACTGGGGCTATAGTTCGGATTATGCGTCAGCCCTGACGTTTTGTTCAAATTGAGTAAGATGGTGTAGGCTGCTTCATAGGCGTCGGAGATGTCTGTCATAAAGTCAGGATGGATCGGATTACAACGATGCGATCGGCGGGGATCGTCGAAGTTGATGACGAAAAACTGCGGCTTGACGGGGTATGCATCGAGGTGCTGGCGCAGATGATTGTAGGCAATCTCGGATAGGTCAGGATATTTATAATGTAGGCTAAGTAGCCGACGCCGTGCCATATTACTATGGTCGGTTTTCGAAAACTCGCCTCCGAACCGGACGTACACCTTCCAGCGTATCCGGCTCTCCGCTTCGATATGCAGTTCAAATCGTTCCATAATGAATCTTTTTATGACAAGTTCCACAAAGTGCAATGGTTTTCCTTTTCCGTGCAATCATGTGTCGTTCCCAAGTCCCTTTATTTTGAAGATTCTTGAGTTTACGTACATGATGCATTTCCAAATGCCCCTCAGCACCACATAATTCACACTTTTCTGCTTTCAACCTGTCCATAAGACTGGTTGTGCTGGTGTGCATTATGAATTTGGGAAGTATGTCTATTTTGTTATCCTTTGATGGCTTTTGGCGTTTGAAACCTCCTTTATAGAAGTACTCTTCCTTTTGTTTGCCTGCTTTGCTCTGATACTTGACGCAGAATATTCTGTTATGCTTGTATTTTTGCATATCTTCTTTACTTTGCTTCGATACTTGGCTGCAAATGTCTTGTACATACTATATAACCGAAATTGGAGAGCTGGTCTGCGCAATTAACAGCTATGTCGAAATAATTGTACAAGCCTCTAATTTCAGAATTATACCTGCGCAGGATTTCCAAATCATCGTTGAAGTTCAGTTCGGGTCTTGCTTTCGGTTTCCATATTTCCTTGCCGTTGTGTTTCTTTATTTCTACGACATCATACGCAAGAAGTTTCTTCTTGACCGTATCTTGGGGAATTTTTATTTCCACCGTCTTGTTCCGACTTCTCTTTTTACGACCGAGGGAATCCCGTTTGGTTTCCATGCACTTGCGGTTTCTGATATGAAATCTAAGAAATTTTGCAGGTGTTTCCGAATGGGTTATCAGTGTCTTTTCATCAGACAATTCCAATTTTAGTTTGTCGGAAATAAAATTCTTTATGTCCGATTTGATTGTCATTACATCTTCTTTACTGCCTATAACTCCACACAGAAAATCATCCGCATATCTCACGTATTTCAGTCTCTTATAATTGCAGTCCATATCATTCTTAGCTGGGGTCTGCAACATAAGATTATCATATTCCCGTATCTGCTCTACCAGCAGTTTTCTTTCTTCAAGATTTACTGCTGATTTCAACGCCTTTCTAGCTCGTTCTTTCTTACGTTGGTAGTGTCTGTACTGTGGGTTTACTTCTTTACGGGCATTCTTATCAAACTTTGCTTCGCACTCCGCCATATACTTATCTAATTTATCAAGATAGATGTTGGCAAGTACAGGACTGATGATGCCACCTTGCGGTGTCCCGTTATATGTGTGAAATATTCCCAATCTTCGATGTACCCTGCATTCAGGAATTTACGGATAAGCCGAATGAAACGGACATCATTAATGCGTTCTTCAAGGATTCCTATCATCACATCGTGATTGATGTTGTCAAAGAACCCCTTTATGTCGCCTTCGATATACCATTTCACCCCACAGAATGATTTTTCAATCTGTTTAAGGGCGGTGTGGCAGCTCCGTTGGGGACGGAAACCATGCGAAGAGTGTTCAAAACTCTCCTCGTATATGGCTTCCAATACCATTTTAACCACCTCCTGCAATAGCTTATCCTCCGTAGCAGAAATGCCAAGAGGACGCATTTTCCCGTTTTTCTTGGGTATATACGTTCTCCTTGACGGTTTGGGCTGGTAGCTTTCATCCTTCAATGATGCTATCAAGTCTTCAATGCGCTTGATACTCATGCCGTCAATGGTCTTTTATAATCCGCCAATCAAAAAGTACAAGGTTTCCAATCAAAAAGTACAAAAACGGGGCGTGTTTTTCGCGCCCCGTTTTTTGTATCCCTTTCACACTTCGTAAGGGGGTATTTTCACCCCTTTTGATCGTCTACTTTACTTCTTGGAAGGTCGTCGAGTAGATCAGATTGAACACGACGATCTTATTGCTGCGTGTCTGCATTGTGGCACGGCTGCGGCTGAGGGCGGAAACCGTATCGCCCAGCGTCTCACCTTGGAGGGCATCGTGTAGCTTTTCCACCGTGTCGAGCATTTGCAGGGCCATGTCGCGCACCTTTTTCAGGGGCGTGATTGTGTGTTTCGCCAGCCGGCGGAAAGGCCACGCGTAGGGTGATGTCGGCCATCACCAATTGCGTATTCTCTTCCACGGCGAGGTCACGGCAATTCGTGTAGTCGATGCTCAGCAGACAGCAAGGCCATTCCACGGGCGGGCGTTCGCCGGATGCGCTCAGCTGCCCGCGGTCGAAGTCTATAAAACGAATCTCGGGCACACATTGCCCAATTCGGTCGCATAAAGCGATAAACAGTTCCTTATTCATTGCCTCTATTTTATTTGATTACAGGATATTGCTGATGGCCGCATTTAGGCGGTCTTTGATGCGATCGGACAGCTCGCGGGCATCACCCATGAATTGCCGCTGGGGAATTTTCATGTGGCGCGTGTGTGCCTTTACCGTGCCCGGGGCATCGCCGGCATCCGCCTTTTTCTTATTTGCTTTGCCCTTCGTGCTGCGCACGTAGGACTGTATAGCCACATCCCCCTCGAACCCCTCATTGTGCACTTGTGCGTAGGGCACTTGGGGGTTCCCTGCTGAGATGATCACCTTATCGGGGCCCACATAGGCAGGGCGGATACTATTCATCAGATTGCCGCTTTGCACCAATAGGGAGCCGCTTTTTTTCGGCCTCCCAGGCGCCCACGGCGCACCGTCGAAGGCCTTTTCTTTGAAGCGCTCTTTGAAGTATTCCACGGCCGTTTCGGCCACAACGGCCGGCGCGGCACCTTCAATCTTTTCCGGCAGCGCCTTCAAATAGTCCCGAAATTCTTCCAAATCCATACTCTACTTTCCTGTTTAGTTATATTTTTGCGCTGAAGTCTGCAATCACGGTTAAGCAATATCGTCAACACCTCGGGGATGATGGGGGGGAGAAGCGTCTGTAACAGCTACAGCGTGGATTGCTGATTAATCCCCATACAATAAGCCGGATCGCTCCGGCTTATTTTGTTTTGAGGCACTTTTTGATCAGCAGCCCGCGACGCACATTCTTATCCCTTAGTACATACCACGATTTTAGCATCAGCTTCGCTCGTTCAACTTTTCCAATCACGGCGATCGCCTCATCTTTGTAGTATTTGATCATTATGTAATTGTTGACTGCCCTCACATGGGTGTTCCTATCTTTTCGATCTCGACCAAGCCACACTTCATCAGGCGCATCAGCTACTTCCCGGATGGTATTCAAAAACTCAGTGCGGAAAGCCCGTTTCTTTACTATGTCCGTAGAGTGCACCCTAAACGCCTTTTTGCCCATCTGCCACACGCGGCCGGCATAATCTTTTACCTTCAGCAGTTCCGTGCCGGCCTCGACTACCTTGTTGGCGTCGAACCAGTCATCCGCCGAGCCCTTGTATTTGGGTGCCTCTTTTTCTGCTTCCTCTTTCAGCGCATCGATCGATCCCTCTACGCCCCATTCTTCCGGGGTGATCTGTTCGATCGTTTTTCCGGGCATATCTGTAAAGTTGCGGATATACATCTGATTCTCCGTGAACACCGCTGCCTCATTAGCTCGATTGACGCCAAAGCCCTGAGCCTCACTCCGCCCCCATTCGGGTGATTCGAGGTATCCGTCGCACTGCGCGCGCATGGCTTCCATATCCAAATCAGCCCCTTCATGCCTCATTCTGGGGGTGATATAGCAGCGACAGTTCCATCCGTTTGGCGGCATAATCTTTTGCCAGCGCGGGTCTTCTATTGGTAGAATCAGCCCCTCCAACGCTTGGTGCTCCTGTCGGACACGATCGTCACCCACGGTGCGGTACTCCCAAAACGGGAATACGTTCGTTTGTGCCATAAGGCGCCGATAAGTGCTTACCGATTCTCCCACAGATACAGCCGTATTGTACTCTGTGCGAAGCCATTGCTCGTTATAGGCTGCCGTTACAGCTTTGGCCTTCTTTCTGAAATCGCTGTAGCCCTTGCTCTCGCGGAACAGACGGTTCAACTCACTCACCTCGGCCAGTGTTTTGGCGGCTGAGAAATGAAACAGGTTTTGCTCCAAGGCGGTGATGTAAGCATCATCGTTGGCATTGTAGACAAAGCCACTATCAGCCAGTCGGACGTCCGCGCGGCGATAGCCCTTTCGCAGTCCACGGATGAGCTCCGTGTGGGTGTAGGCAAACAGGTCAGCGCTGAAATAAGCGCGGCCCTTTGTCTCAATCGTCTGTTGGATCAGGGCATCCGCAAGCGTGGCTTCCGAGAGTGTGAGGATGTCGGATGTCGCCCGGCCGTATGACCGGGCGGGGACGAAAAAATCGAGCACCCGGGAAAAGAGGTTGCCGCGATCCGCGTGTTTCACTTTGCCGCCCGTCGGCGCATCATCCTCCGCGGCCTTTTTGTCAGGCTCTGGCGTGTCCGCCTTGCTTTCGTTGAGGCCGGCTTCCTCGTCCGTTTCTTCTTCCTCACTCCCCCCCTCAGGCACGCTAAAGAGCGGCTGCGCCTGCCGGCGGGCGATAAGCTCGCCGGGCTCAGGTAGAGGAATGTTGTACTTTTCATGCAGGTAGCTCTGCGGGATGGGTAGGATGTCCGAGAGTTGGATGATCTCGGGCACCTCGAGCTCGCGTTTGGCATCCATGTAGCGGAACTTTCCGCCGGTGATCGGATAGCCGCGGCGGATGAGCATGGGCACGAAATAGCGATTGAGCATGCGCTCCACGAACCGCCTATCGGCACGGTGCTTCTTTTCTTGAACAGCCATGTGCACCTGTCCCTGCGCCAGCGAACTGCCGTCTACGGTGGTCATCGTCTGCCCCAAAATGGTGATCAGAATTTCCTCCGTGCAAGCCTGCCGGAACTCTTTATATAGAAGCCCGTTGCCAGACGCTGCGTTGGCTTCCTGCGTGGCCTCCGTCTCTTTGGGGATAACGAGATAAGGCGCCGATCCGGCCGTCTCAAAAGCACGGATCAATTCGCGGCGGCTGGCTTCATCCATCGCACTGTATTTGCCGATGCGAAGCGGCATGCCGAACAGCTCGACAAACTGCGCCCAGTCGCCAAATCCGCCGCGTTTGTAGATGACCAATGGCGAGACCTTCAGCAGTAGCCCGAGATCGTCGTCTTTGCCCCACTGAATGACCCGATCATCGCCGGCGCAGGAGATGCCGCGGTCGTCCGTCTGCTGCCTTTACGATCTCTTTCAACTTCGGGCGGATGTGCTTCCGATTGATAGACGTAAAGCGGAAGGTTCGATCCTCGTCAAAATCGAACTCATCGACGGAGATACCCCAGAAATTTGGCCATCATAATCTCGCCGATCAATTCCTCGAACTCGACCGTATCCATCAGATCATACATCACATCCACGTCTTTGTTGTCGATCGTGAACGACAGATCGGCGTCTTTGACGGCGTCGATACGTTTATCGATGGCGTCGGTAAGCACGCCATCCAGCAGGATGTCGCTATAGAGGTCGTAGAGCTTTGTACGGTTGCCGTTGTCGGCCATACGCAGTGCGGAACGCCACGCGGCCACATCGTGGACGGTGCGCTGTCGCGGGCTGCACGATGATCTGCGTAGAGATGGGGCCAGCGGCGGCCTGTTTATGCTTCGTTTTATTGCTCATTAAATGGCGTTTAATCGGTGTTTAATCAGTGCTTAATAATGCTGGCCGCGTTTGGGGTTGCTGCCAAAGTGGATCTTTCCGATCGGCGACTCATTACCGGGCTCAGCGGTGCGCGGGGGTAGGTCTGGCGAGAGATCGCCCTTTTGCACAAGCCGGAGCCACGCGATAGCGCTATCGTAGCGCTTTTCGCGCAGTTCCATATCGATACAGGCGTTGCCGAGGTTTACAAAGTGCCACACGGCAATGTCTTTGACAAATAGCAGCAACAGCGCATTGCGCGCCTCACCCTCGGCCGAGAAAATGGCAGCCGTGTCGAAGTCATGCAAGTAGCTTTTGGCCTCGGCCACGGCGGCATCGATGGCGGCCACAGGTATGGCCTCCGTGTCGCGGCTAATGATGCCCACCGTCTCGTCATGCAGGTGGGTATAAAGTTCGTCGACGGTCAGAAACATGGGGAAGAAGTGAAAAACGAAAAGTGAAAAACTAAGCCTGCCCGGCGCTCAGCTGGGCGATGATTTCGCGCTCGCGGTCGGAGATCGCCCACGCATGGGCCTCTAATTCCCCGGGGAACTTTACAGCTTTGAAGCGCTTGTAGGCCTCTTTCACTTTAATTCGGTCGGCCTCGAGGAGGGCAGCTTCCATACGGGCGGCCTGCCTATCAGACAGCAGGAAGCCACCTCCGTAGATGGCTTTTTTCGCCGCCTGCTGGCTATCCAAACGGCGGACAAACGCGGCCTCGCTGCGAGGAATTGAGATGGCGACGCCGTGAACGGAACAGCGGGCCAAGTCGGAGAATGTCAGTACATGCGAGGGGTAGCTGTAGCGCGGCGGTAAAGGTTTCTTTTTGTATTCGGCCGCTTTTAGGCGCTCGTTGAGGTCGGGTGCGGACATGGCCAGCGTGTCGCCGAATAGGTTACTGACAAAGCCGGTTTTGACTACAGCACCATTCTCGAAGGTTACATCCGCGCCGCAGACGATGCGTGTGTAGGGCGCATCGAGGTTAAAAATCGTCTTATGCTGAGCGAACAGGAAGAAGCGGACGCCGTGGGCGAGGTACCACCGCACGATCTCGGCGAAAATCGAGAACGGCGGATTGTCCACCACGACGCACCCGTCGGGGTATTCCACTTGTTTGTAGTCCGTATCCGGCCAAAAGGGGCGTATGATCTGGGCGCCGACGAGGTCGACCTGTTCGCCTAACCAGCCGAGCACAATGTCGTATACCTCGGGCGGGGTGTAGCAGTCGTCGGAGGTGCGTTTGCGTTCAAATTTGGCCACAAAGGCCTCGTAATCTTCTTGGGGCTTTTTCATTGCCAGAACTGTTGGCGGCCTTCGGCCGCGTTTATTTGTTGAATTGTTGAAAGGTTGAATTGTTGGAGGTTGAATTGTTGGAGGTTGAACGCCTAAACACCTAAACGAATAAACGGGGCGCAGCCCCCCCCCAACAATGAATCACACGATGGCGGCGACCTTATCTCGATCTATCCAGTAGGGGACGTCTTTCCCGTTGTAATACTTCACCTGTCGGCGCTCGAAGTCGACGGCGGCCACGTAGACCGTGCGGCCATCCATAAGCCGTGCACGGCTCTTGCGTGTGAATGCCGTTTTATCGAATGCCTCGGCACTGATCGGCGTAGGGCCTTGCACCAACGTGGGCTGCTCGGGCACCGTGGGGGCACTCGGATCCATCGGGCGGATAGGTGGTACCACCGGCGGCTCTACGGGTGTAGGGATCTGCGGTGGAACGGGTACGGCTTTGCGCTCGAAGTCGGGCGTGTAGGGTCACGTTTGGATCGCCGCCGGCCATGTAAAGGGCTACCTGCCGGCTGATGGCGGTCATCTTTTCGCAGTAATACTTCTTGCGGGCGCTGTGGATGTCCGTGATCCCGAGGGCGCGGTAACGCTTCACGATGGCCTTCTCATAGTCGAACTTCAAATCATCGATGCCTTCGCCCCTCTCGAGTGCACGCTGCGCGGCGGGGCTGAAGAGGGTACCCCAAACGACGGGCGTGCCCTCGATTTTGTCGATCACCTCCGAGGGACTGTCCGTCTTGAGGTTCACGCCCCAACGGGGGTGCTGAATGAGCTGCAATTTGGCCCGGGCAAAGTCTACATGGCTGGTGTAGTTGGCATACGGATCGAGGCTGCCCTCTATTTTGTCATCTCCCAAGCGGCCGCTTTGCCCGCGGCGTGCTTTGATGTTGCAGTAATTGAAGTCGCCTACAGGTCTCATGCCTGCGCCGGTATCCAGCACGTCCATCGAGATCATCAGCTGGCGCATCGCGTTGCTGAGCGTATTGTCAGCCTCGAAATAGGCGCGGTCGCTGGCCTTAATAAAGGACGGCCGGGTATTGGCTCCAAAGGCGCCCTTGACGGGTTGGCCCTTGTAGCTGTAGGGGACATAGGCCGGGGTAAATTCCGGCGGTATGGTGGTTTTGATTGGGGTGTTCATTGTTGTTGAATCGTTTATTTGTTGGGTTGTTGAGGGGGCGGTTGGTGGCCGTGCAAGGTGTCATCTGCCTTCTTCCGTAGAATCTCGGCGAGGTTATCCGTCCCAAGGGCTTCAATCACGGCTTGCACGATAGCCTCAGAGCGGCGGCGGGTCTTTTCGTCGGCCTTTTCGCGTACGCTGAGAATCTCGATGATGCAGAGAAAGACACTCATCAGACAGGTAATGACGGGCAACCCTACGATTGGGTGCAGCTTCATCAATACAAACAGATGCGAGAAATGCAGCATGTAGTCGATCATGGTCGCAATGACCACGGCGCCCTCATAGATGACGAACTTCGTGACCGTCCGGCTGAGCGGATTCGAGCGGATCTCTTGCTTGCTCTCTTTGGCCTTCCGTATGCCGCTGATGAGGTCTACGATGATGGCGATAAAGACGGATATGAAACACACGGCTGCCACGGGAAACATGGCTCCGGTGCCTTCAAAGAGTACTTCCATTATTTGTTATTAGTCGTTGGGTTGAAAAAGGCGGGGCCCTCCGAATAGTGGAGAGCGCCTGCCATAATCGAAGTGGTTACGTGTTAACCACAACCTCGCGTTCAATCATCAAATACCCCTCAGTAGTACGGGAAAGTGTGAACGTTTCACCAAAAGATAAACGATGGAATTTTACATTCAGAGCACTACCGCTGAGTGGGGTATCCAATCCAAATGTTGCAATTGGAGAGTAGATCGTACCCTCGGCACCGATGGGGATAGTGGCCGATCGCGGCACGCTCACACCATTCACCGTAGGTGCTTCGCCCGACCCTGTGGTGACCTCAATAGGCCCACGGTGACCGTTATTTTTTACGTTGTACTTGTGGACAATGCCAGTGAAAGCAGGCGCCTCAGGCTGATGGTTTGTGATAGATGTATTCAGTATCATAAGATCACCACATTAACGGTTAGAGACTCTTCTGGCTGTTTAACGCACGCAAACGTCAAGCGACCCTCATCCTGCGCGGCAGCATATACGCCGCATCTCCCATAAGCCACAATCGAATCTGGCGCGGGGCTTATGATAAGCGTATTTTCGGCCGTCACACGTTCCACGGCCACCGTCAGCTGTTTGGAATCGGTGTTCCAAGCTGCTGCCTCAAGCGTAAGCGTCCGCGTAGTCACCTTGGCAGCATCGCCCTTTTCACCTTTCTGGGCAGCAAGGAAGTCGGACATGCTGCCCTCGTTGCCAGCTTCTTTCCAAAGGTCGTACGTCGATTTACCGGCGTCGCCCTGTTCGCCTTTCTGCTTAGCAAGGAAGTCAGACATGCTGCCCTCGTTGCCCGCCTCTTTCCAAAGCGTATAAATATCCTTGCCATCAGCACCTTTCAGAGAGGCGAGGAAGTCGGACATGCTACCCTCGTTGCCCGCCTCTTTCCAAAGTGTATAAACATCCTTACCGTCAGCACCTTTCAACGAGGCGAGGAAGTCGGATTCGCTGCCCTCGTGTCCCGCCTCTTTCCAAAGCGTATAAATATCCTTGCCATCAGCGCCTTTCTGGGCAGCAAGGAAGTCGGACATGCTGCCCTCGTTGCCTGCCTCTTTCCAAAGGTCGTACGTCGATTTACCGGCGTCGCCCTGTTCGCCTTTCTGCTTAGCCAGATAGTCAGCCACGCTACCCGTGTTGCCCTGCTCTACCCAAAGCTCGTAGGCACTTTTGCCAGCCTTTCCCGGTTCGCCTTTCAGCTTAGCCAGAAAGTCGGCCACGCTGCCTTCATTGCCCTGCTCTTTCCAAAGCTCATAGGCCGATTTGCCATCCTGCCCGAGCCGCTGGTCGAGCGCTACTGTTACGTTAAACTCTTTTCCTTCCATGTCTTACGTTGTTTAATTGTCTACTACTTCAATACCTGTGTTCACTTCGCCCGAGGCGATGTCATAGAATCCATCCGGAAAGGTGGCATCATAGATGCGCGTCCGGAAACGTGCAAAGAGGGGGCCCTCGGTGAATCGGGGGTTGTCGAGGCCTACGACCACCTGCCCATTATCCACCTTCAATCCCGGGGGGAACGCTTCGCCGAGCTTTCGCCCGACGACAATACGCCGCGACCGCGACGTGTAAAACTCAAATTGCAGGTCGCACTTCGTTGGATCGACGGGGTTGCCCATTCGGTCCGTAATGTCGATGCGAAACTTTGCATCCGATTGCTTTTGCAAATACTGTCTGTCCATACTTCGTATAATCGTTAATGGTTCGTTGTCTATACTTCCGGCCGCGTCCACGCATAGGGGCGGCGCTGAGTGAGGTAGTTCGGATCGGCCATATAGCGGTATGCCTCACGCTCGAATCGGATAGCCCGGTAAGCAGTGTGAGCGTCGCGGAGACGCAGCATTCCCCATAGCCATTCCAGCATATAGATGAGGTAGAATCCGAGGTAACCCGTTTCGCGCATCTGCGCCGTGTGGATGGCCTCATGCCGCAGGATGGCTTCGGATAGCGGCCGATACTCTCGCCGGGCGAATACGACGCCCAGCAGATTGATGGCCGTAAAACCACGGAAAGGCACGAGGCCGTTGTAGATCACTTTCATGCCTTACGCCTTCTTTTCAGACGTACCACTCGCGGGTCGGAACGCACTGGCCACCTCGTCCACGATAGCGGCAAACGTGGCCTTCTTTTCCGCCTCTGTCAGGTTGCTCCCTTTATCGAGGTAAAAGCTGATCCGCCCATCTGGAAAGGCCGAAACACTGCCGAGGTTCCGATCCTCACGTTCGATCGAGGCATTCAATTCCATCGTTCGTCCGCCTTCTTCCGTGATGTTATACCGGATCGACAGCGTGCCCGCCTCGTCGATCTTTGTCACGCCCTGTCTGATAATTCGTTGCAGTTCCATGTCTATTATTCCCCTTTCACATCCACGGCCGCCGCTTTGACGTCGCGGATAACTGAGTGTATAAATTGCCCGGTGAGGGTCTGAATAAGCAGCGCGAACTCATCGTCCAAAAACTCCGTTTCCACCCCTTCGGGAGCGTTATAAACCTTACGCGCCAGCGTGTCGAGCTCGAGCGTTAACGAACGCCCGTAGATGGCATTGCCGAACGCCCGCCGCTGGTCGAGCACCTCGAAGCGCCCCGGCTCTACTTCCAATTTGATTCTGCTGAAATCGATTCTTTTCATGTTCTATCTATGTTTGATTGTTGTTATTGCCAGCATAGTAGCCTCGTCTTGGAGTCCCATACAACTACATGGTAGTCATTCCCTCCTATGGGCTGCGTGGTGTGGTTCTTATGCGGTAGATCTATTCTTATTTGAGCGTAACTATGCCAATCAGAGTCTAATCTCCCAACTCGAAGTTCGATCTGTCCTTCTCCGCTCGCGATTTTCAATCCTTGACCGCTTATTTTTGTCCTTGATTGGGTGATTGCATTGTATTCTGCTGTTAAACCGAAGCCGCTGAGTTCCATGTTCATCTTATAGCCTTCTAAACTTGTGGACGTCCTAATGCCTCCAGTTGGAGAAATAGATATTTGATGATTAAAACTGGTGTTGTTTTTGATGGACGCCCAAGATGTTCCAGCTGATGAGATGTTTTTGTCTTCTATAACAAATCCTCCAATCTTCGCAGCCTTCGATAGAATCAAGTCCGCATCAAGTAGCGAGGTAATGATCTTGCCTTTATCAATGATGGTGCGGTTGCCATACTTCACGCGGTTAAGGTCAATGTCGCCGAAATTGACTTGTTTTTCCAGATTGGACGTAAGCCTTTCCTCCGCGTCTAAACGGGTGTGTGCACTGTCAACCAAGTCTCTTGTGGTCTTTAGACCGTCTTTATACGAACCAAAGGAGACGACGGCATCTATATTGATATTCTTCGAGATCATATTGATCGCCGTGGGGCTTTGGGTGATGTACGAGGCGATCGTGTCCCCGTTGGCCAGCTGCGCGGAGGCGTAGAGCGCATTACCTTGTGCGGTGGTTATAAAGCCCGCCGTTTGCAGTCGGTAGATCTTATCCTCGGACGTTGCTTGCCGATTCAGCAGGCTGTTCACCTGATTTTGCGACCACGTTTGCAGCGCCGCGAGCTGATCCTTTGTTCCCCCGGCCGTGACATTGATACGCCCCACCTCACCGCGGATCTGATCGGCAAAGACCTTGAACTCCGAACGCGTCTCATAGATCGAGAGATCCGGTTTGTCCGTCAGGTTGCTGTATCCCACGGAGCCCGATTCGATGCGGATATTCCCGCCGATCACCCCCCTCGGCCACGTTGAAATACGTCCGGCCGTCGGGGCTGATGATGTTGCGGATGCGCATTTGCCCGGGCAGGATTTCCGTGTAGCCGTAGGCCGTGGCGAAGCTGCGTTCCCCGCCCCGGTATGTACCCGGGTAAACTTCGCCGGCGTCCGTAGACGCCCCATCGCCCGGGTCATACTTGTATACCTCTTGCAACAGGAACTCGCCCGACGTGCTCCCTTTGGCACATTTGGCCACGAGGTAAAAGGCCGACTTTTCGCCCCCGAGGAAGGGCGAGGTGTAGCCCGTCACGTCCCAATACTTATAATCCGTCGCTTTGTGTGCCGATGAAGTCTTATTGATGCCCATCGTCATATGCTTCAGGATGGCAGCCGGGGCCGTGAACACCTTCGTCTCATTATTCATCTCGAACAGCGGGATGATTTCGCGCTGCGTCTCCGTCCGGTTGTCGACGAACATGAATTGCTGATACTCGTTGCCCACCAATACGGACATCGTGCGCACCCAGATGGGATTGACGCCAGCCGAAAAATTGTCCAACGCCTTTTCCAGCATATCCTGCGCCTCTTTGGCGTGCTCATAAGTGCGCGCCGTCTCGTGACGCAGCTGTCGGAAGCCCTCTTCCGTTGTTACCTCGTTGCGATCGATCTTACCCAGCTGCCCCGACACGCTGCCCGGCGATGCCACATTCGAGAGCTCGAACTGGGGGCGGCGCGGGGTGTTCACCGGCGTGCGTACCCCGGTAATGCGGATCAGCAGGCCGTCCGTGGGGCGTACTTATCTGACTCGAGCAACACGAATCCACCTTTGACGATGCGGCTGCCGATCTCTATCCAGTGACGGTCGGCATACAGCTCATCCAGCTCAGCGGAAAAGGTGTATCGCTCTACTTCGTTTTCATATTTCACCCGCACGGCCTCCCGGAACATCTCCCACGAAGCGCCCGTCCGCGTGGCATTGTCGCACACATAAGCGTCGGGCAGCGAGCAACCGAATACGGCGTAGGTGTCACCCACCTTCGGGATGTAGACCGTGCCGCCGGGCATGGCGATGCCGTCGTACGTAGTTTGCACGAGCTCGAAGCGGCGCCCGTCGTGCTTATATTTCAGATCGAACTCCCGGCCCGTCAGGTTGCCGCTTTGGAAAATGACTTTCATCGTCTGGCCTTTGATCAGCGCCTTATTGTAGTCGAGGGCCTCAGGGATGGAACTGTCGATGATGTCGTAATTCACATGGCCATCTTTACCGGCAATCATTTCGACGGACGAGACCGTGCCCACGCGTTTGGGGTAGATCTGCGACAGGTCGATGCTATCCTCGACAAAGGTCAGGAGCGGCCGGTCGGCACGGGTGATCTCCGTACCTGTCGCATCCGTTTTGTAGCTGCGCGCCGTGGCGGCGTTGAAGCCCGCTTCATCGGCGAACTTCGTCCCATCGAAGGCGATCGTTTGCGACTTTGGAAGCAGCAGTTCCACACTGCCATAGGTCGAGGCATCGATATTCTTCCGCCCGCCCTGTACAAGCAGGATCTCGCAAGGCTTCTTTGACCCGAAATTGTCACGCGACACGCCCGGCTTCAGCCCGCAATCTCGCCCGTAACGCAAGCGCAGCGGGTTGGCTTTGTTGTATTCCACACGGCGCAGGTAGATGGCTTTGCCCCGGATCTCCCATTCCGTTTTGAACTCATCGGCCAGCATTTGCAGGGCATCGGCGCAGGAGGTGTGGCTGTATGAAAGCGTCTTTTCCGTCGCCTCAATGCAGCCGCCCACCGTCCAGCCGCTATCCCTGCGATTAAGTGCCTTCACGATCAGCTCCAAGTGTGCCCGCGGTTTGGCCGTGTAGGCAAACTTCAGCAGGTTTTGAATCGTCGTGTCGCGCACTTTGTATTTACGCAGGGCAGCCTCTGGGCCTTCCATCGTCACGGTGTATTCGAAGTTGCGGTCGCCGTGGCAGATGAATTTTTGCGCACTTTCCAGCCGGTAGCGCGTGCCTCGGAAATCGGTGTAGGCCCCTTCCGGGATCTCCACATATTCAGGCAGGGAATAGTAGAGCGTCAGCAGCTTTGTCTGATGGATCCGATCCTCAGCATAGCTGCTATCGTCCGGCTCCACATCGAGGATCAGCGCATCCTTTTTATCGTAGATTTTCATCGGATCACCGTCAAATTCAGTTCAAACTCATACAGGATGAAGCCGGGGCCCGGTGCGCCGGGCAGCGAAGCTACAGCCCGGGGGGGGGCCGGTAAAGTCTTATTTCTGTACATGGCTATTTCTCTATTGTTTAATCGTTATTGTATTGTCTCTTTTAAGTTCCCTCCCAGGCGACCCTCGCCGCAGGCTCCAAATCGGTTTTTGGTGCAAAAAGAGGGTCGCCGCGGGCTTCAAATCAGTTTTTGGTGCAATCCTTGGCACGTTTCGGGCTCCAAAACGGTTTTTGGTGCAATCCTTGGCACGTTTTGGGCTTCAAAACGGTTTTTGGTGCAATCCTCGGCACGTTTTGGGCTTCAAAACGGTTTTTGGTGCAATCCTCGGCACGTTTTGGGCTTCAAAACGGTTTTTGGTGCAATCCTCGGCACGTTTTGGGCTTCAAAACGGTTTTTGGTGCAATCCTCGGCACGTTTTTGGGCTTCAAAAACGGTTTTTGGTGCAATCCTTTGGCACGTTTCGGGCTTCAAAACGGTTTTTGGTGCAATCCTTTGGCACGTTTCGGGCTTCAAAACGGTTTTTTTGGTGCAATCCTTGGCACGTTTCGGGCTCCAAAACGGTTTTTGGTGCAATCCTTGGCACGTTTCGGGCTCCAAAACGGTTTTTGGTGCAATCCTCGGCACGTTTTGGGCTCCAAAACGGTTTTTGGTGCAAAATGAGGGTCGCCGTGGGCTTCAAATCAGTTTTTGGCGTGAAACGAGGGTCGCCGCAGGCTCCAAAACGGTTTTTAGCCCAAAATGAGGGTCGCCGTGGGCTTCAAATCAGTTTTTGGCGTGAAACGAGGGTCGCCGCAGGCTTAAATTCCATTTTTGGCCCAATCCGAGGCTCATTTTGAGCTTCCGACTTCATTTTGGCGTAAAACGTGCCGAGTTTTTGGGCTTTAAATTGATTTTTGGTCATGTACCCGGCAGACTTCCCAGCCTCGGCAGAGGCCGCCGGCGTCCGCAGACGCCCCCGCCTCGTCCACAAGCCCCGGGAAAACCTTCATCAGATCATCCGTGACCTTGTTTTTCTTCTTGCTGAATATGCCCGCAAGCAGTCCGCCGATCGTCCCCACCACGGCGCCGATGGCCGTACCGATGCCAGGGACGATCATCGAGCCCACGGCCGCGCCAGCCAGTGCCCCCGTGGCCGCCCCTTTGGCTACGTTGTTGCCGTCGACTACGTTGCGCAGGTCGACGTTGGCCTGCCCCTCATGCAGCTTGCCGATGGCATCGGAGTAACCATCCATTGCCTTATTCAGCGCTTTGAAGCTGTCTTTGATCTCGCCGGCGTAGTTGCGCACAAAGGCGCCCGACTTGCTTTGCAGGCGCAATTGCTCATTCAGCGACAGGGCATATTCATGGGCAAAGGCGATTGAGTTTTTGTAGAACTCTTTTTCCACGGCGCGGCGTTTTTCGGCCGCCGCGGTGATCATATTGATCAGCGTGGCTGTGCCCGAAATGGCCGTGCTGATGGCGCCCACCTTGCCCCGTGTCGTATCCATATCGCGGGAAAGCATCTCACTGGCGGCGGCGAGACTCGAACCGATTGCCGCGAAGGCCTGACCCACGCTGCCGCTCAGTCCGCCCAGCGCCGCGGCCATCTGCCCGAAGGCGCCGAGCACCTCAGACAGCTTTTGCGTCGGGATACGTCCGAGTTCCTTATTCAGGGCTTCGAGTTCCTCGCGGGCAAGGGCTATTTCCTTAGCCAGCTTATCCGTCGGGGCGAGCTTGTACCGCTCTTCCATCAGCCGGATACGTTCCTTTTGCACCCGGCGTTCTTCCTCGAGTTGCTTTTTGCGACGATCCGCTTCCCAGCGATAGAAAGATTCCGCATTGGCCATCTGCTTACGGGTGATCTCAATGTCATAATTGAGCATCTCCGCGGTGTAGCTGTTTTTGGCCAGCGTGATCTCTTTCTCTTTGGCGACGGTGAGTTCGGCGATCAGTTTCTCATTGTTTTCCGCCATCCGCAGCCGCTCTTTGTAGTAGTTTTCGATGTCATCCAGCTGCACCGCCAGCTCATCGGCGAAGCGCAAGCGCCCTTCCTTGAATGCCCCGTTGACGGCCTCGTCAATCTCAGCCGCGGACTTCTTATAAGACTTTTCGGCCAGATCGACGAGGTTTTTGAAGTAGGTCGTTTCTTCCTCCGATAGGGTGGCATTTTTGCCGTAGGCCTCTCGTTTGGCCTTCAGCATATCCTCCTCTTGCTGTTTGATGGCAGCCAGTTCCTTCTTCTTGTTCAGTTCGGCCTGCTGGCGTTGTTTGTAGTAGCTGTCATTCAGCAGGTCGATCTGCTTTTGGGCGAACTCGAGTTGGTTATTCTCCCATTCCCGCTGATAGGACTTTTGCAGTTTGAGCCGCTCCTGCTGTTCACGAAGCGCCTTTTCTGCATCCTTGTTCCCTCTTCCAGAGCTGGAACGCGCCGCCTTGTCTATCGCGCCCAGTTCCTTTTCCCGATCCGTGTCCAATTTGATCAGAGAGGCCTTCAGCTGGTTCACCTTGTCGATGTCTTCCAGACTGTTGGTCGTTAGTTTGTTTTGGCCTTCCTGTATGCGTAGTTCCTCAGTAAGTTGCCGCTTCCGCTCGTCGTAAATCTCATTGACGACGGCCTTGTATTCGTTGGCTAATTGGATCCGCCTTTTGCCTTTGGCGCTTTCCATCTGTTCGCGCAGCTTTTCCGCTTTGGCCTCTTTTTCCGCTTCTTCCACCCGCCATTCGCTACGGTCACGCGACAGCTTTTCCCCAGCTACACCCAACTCAGCCGTTTTTTTGGCGGCTTCATGTATAGACGTGAGATAATCAGACACGCGCTCATTGGCACGATCTATTCCCCAGTAGAATTTTGAAAAACCTGCATTAAGCTCGTCAAAACCCTCCGTAAAGCCTGAGAAAATGATCTTGCTCAGCCCCTTGAACATATCCCCCAAGGCCAATATGCGGTTGGCGAGATTCGACAGGATGGCTCCACATACATCGTTTACAGCCTTTATCGGATCACGGACGGCGTTATAGATCGTCTCGCCGAGCTTAATGAGCGATTCCCTAAGCTGCCCCATCACACCAGAAAGATAGCCAGAGGTACGGGCAAACTCCATCTGTCCCTCAACAGACGAGTTGAACCACATCACCAAGGATCGCAGGGCAACGACGATGGCGTCGAGGAGAAAAACGATCCCTGAGGCTTTGAGGGCCCCAAAGGCTTTAGAGAGGGATCCCACTCCCGAGGCGGCTGTATTCAGTGGCCCAGGCAGCTTATTGATGGCATCGGCTTGCACACGAAAGCCCCGCGACACGAGATTGCTCCCCTCAGCCATCTTTTTTAGGACTTTGGAGGCCTCTATCTCTAATCGGTCGAGACTGTTCGTCACGCCGTCGACATCCTTATCCAGATTGCCCTGAAACTCGAATGTTACGTATATCGTTTTTTCGTCGGCCACGGCCTTTTCTCGTTAGTTGTTGGTGGGTTATGGGGGCGGAGGCTGTCCCGCCGTTTTAAGCCAGATTGAAAAACTTCTTGGCTTCGGCCTCAGAGGTGATTTCACCCTCATCAGCCGGCTTCTTCTTTCCGTATTTGGGTTGGTCATTGATGGCCGCCAGCACAACGCTCCACGGCACTTTATACATCAGTTCGCGCCACGTCCAAACGCCTTGCGAGGCGATCTGGAACAGTGCGCCGAAAGGGCTATGGGGGCCTTCGTCCCTTAACTCCCCGTCGTTCCCCGGCTCAGATTCGGAGTCGTCACCTGTAGATGAGCAATCGATCTGATAATAGTCGTAAAATGGCCCGCGCCACTTAGCAGGACGATCACTTTGGCCAGCTCAGCCATCGTTTGGGCATCCATCCGTCGGCGTAGATAGGCCGCCACGGCACGGTGAAACAGCACACTCATCAGCCCCGAACGGATCAGCCCGAGGGCGATCAGCCGACTGGCACGTACGCCGTTTTTGGCTGCTGAGGTGAGCACCGCGGCGGCTTCGCCCGTTTCGAGCGTTTCGAGGTCCACGTGCATACGCACGTACATCCGACAAATGCGCAGCAGCTGGGCGTAGACGGGGCGCCGAAAGCGCATCGGGAACACCTTTATCCCCAACATGCGCAGTGGGCGGGGGTGCCGGCACCTTGACCAGCAGCCCCGTATCCAACAGCGCGTCGGCTACATCGATCTCAAGGCCGCCCGCTTGTTTTCCGTCTCTTCCATTATGTCGTCCAGCTGAATACCTCGTAGGTACCACTATCGTCCCCATCGGGATTCATGCAGCGCGCCGTGACTTCGATCTGTGCGATCTCCGTACGGGTCAGGTTCCACTGGAAGCGGGCGAGAATCTTTGCGCGGGGAATGTCGAAGCCCACCTTGTAAGGCGTAAGCACACGAATCGCCTTTTCCACTTCCACGTAGTCCTTCGGAGGGATGAACTTTTTCACGTTATGATCCGTACCAGACAGATCCTTGATTTTGCCATCCACCTCTTTGCCACCAAACAGGGTTTGCAGCACTGCGTTATCCCATTCGAGAATGTTAAACGTGAGGTTCTTCAATCCCTTTTCCGAGATCACGGATTCCACCGGGGCATCCGGATTTTCCTCGCAAAAGAAATCTTGTGTCTGATCCTGTTCGGTGGTAAAGGTGGCCGTGCCCTTCAGGGTGCGGGCCAGCTGCTTCATCTCTTCCGGCATCTTAGCGCCGCCGTCTGTCACGTCGCCAAATAGGATGGCGCTCAGTCCGATGGATCGGGTTTTCTTTCCTAATGCCATGTCTTTTCTTTAATTGTTAATTGTTGTTGGTTGTGATAATTAGGGGATGCCCCCGCGCCCTCTGATGTAGAGCCGGACGATGAGCCACGCGGCCATACCGAGTATGAGGGCCAGAAAGGCGTATCCGCCGCCCATCAGCGCCCGGTGATGCCACCGGAAGGGGCGCTCCACGGTGACGTACTCCGTGCGGACACGGTCGGTCAGCTCGCGGATGGTGCGGTCGCGCAGGGCGATCACCCGGCGGAGGCTGTCTTCGTGGCAGTGCACATCGAGCAGGGCACCGCGGTAGCCCGTATCGGTCAGGACGTCCGTCAGCGTCACGTTCGGCACGATGCGCGCACCGGGCACGGCGATCAGCCGCGAGAGTGCCACCCTGCCCGACTGGCATTCCAGGTAGGCGCGAATCAGGGCCGAATCGGGTTCGATGACCACGAGCGTATCGCGCACCGTCTCGGTCACTTCCCTTTGCGTCATCTCGCGCTCCGTGTACGGCATGCGCAACAGGCGGCAGCTGGTCAGGCAGAGCAGGGAACTAAAAACGAAAAGTGAAAAGTGAAAAACGACCCGCGGCCGGGAGCCTCTCCTGCCGGTAGGACTTTTCGTTTTTAGCTTTTCACTTTTCGTTTTTAGTTCCCCAAAGAAGGCGCGCACACGGCCGGGAGAGAGGTCGGCCAGTGCGCGCAGCCTCGGAACGAACAAAAAAAGTGAGGGGAAACACCTTGGCAGGGTTACTTATTCGTTTTTTTGTGGGGTCGGCCTTTTGGGCCTTTGCTTCCGTGGATGGTTCCGCCTTTGTGGCCTCGGAAGGTTCCACCGTCTCGGGCGCCTTCGCGGCCTCGGAGGCTTCCACCGCCGTAGATTCTTCCGGCTTTGGCGCCGTTTCCGTGGGGTTCACCCACGGGGCCGAGCCACCCAGACGGACGTACCTGTCCGCGCCGCCGGTGTACATCATCACCGTATCCCCGGGGTAGCACGGAATGCCCGAAACGGTCACCGGTTTATCGGTCTCGTTTTCCACGATCAGCATGGAGGCCGGCTGAATGCCCTGCGGGAAGGCGCGCAGCTCGGTCGGATCATTGGCAGTCACCGGCACGATGCAAGGATTGCAATCGTGACCGATGATGCCGTCCGCCGTAGGCCGGCGCAGCGCCGCGGCCGGGAAAGGTACCATGACCACATCCGGCCCGTCTAAACTGTCCGGGGCAACGAACGTGTACCGCCGCCCCGTGGTCTCATTTCTGTACATCATCGTTTAATTGTTATTGTATTATCACTTTTAGGCTACTCGCTGCGGCGACCTCCAAAACCCGCCGAGGATTACGCCAAAAATCGATTTGGAGCCCGCGGCGACCCTCGTTTTGGGCCAAAAACGGAATTTAAGCCTGCGGCGAGGGTCATTTTACGCCAAAAACAGGATTTAGGTCTGCGGCGAGGGTCATTTCGCACCAAAAACAGGATTTAGGTCCGCGGCGAGGGTCATTTCGCACCAAAAACAGAATTTAGGCCCGCGGCGACCCTCATTTTGGGCCAAAAATCAATTTGGAGCCTGCGGCGAGGGTCATTTTGCGTCAAAAACAGGATTTAGGCCTGCGGCGAGGGTCATTTCACGGTACCCGTGTAGGGGCGAATTGCATTCGCCCCCATTTGACGGCCCCGTGGGGCCGAATAAATATGTCCGGCGCCCGTCCCTGCCGGGACGTCTGGGGGCGAATGCACTCGCCCCTCACGTCTCAACGCCTCAACGGGCCGTTAGGCCCTCAACACATAAACTATTCCTCCGGCAGGGTGATGTCCGGATTGCCGTCGCCGCCCGGCTTCTTCGGTTTCTCACCGCCCGGCTGGGGCTGCTTCGATCACTGCCGCCCGGCTTCTTCGGGTCCTTCGGCTGGTCGGGCTGCTTGGGTTCACCGACCGGCTTCTTCGGATCCTTGGGCTGCTTCGGTTGCTTCGGGTCTTTGGGCTCCTTCGGCTGCTTAGGTTCCTTGGGGACGGACGGCTTGCGGGGCGTGCGCTTCTTCTGGGCCAGGGACTGCTTCCAGGCGGCGTCCAGCTCGGCGGCGCGCTGGTTGAGGCGGGCGGCGAGGGCCTCGATGACCGGCTTCTCGATGGGCGTGGAGCCGAAGAGGTAGTTGGAGCGGAGGGTGAAGAGGATGCGCTCGTAGGCCGCGTCAGTCCGCGGGCGGACTTTGGAGGCCAGCGGCAGCTTCGTGGCCGCGCGCCCGTCTGAGCGCTTGGTGGCCAAGTCGGCGAAAGCCTTATTGAGAGCCTCGAGCTTGGCCGGCAGGTCGGCGAGGTGGAGCGTGGTGAGGTGAGCCGTGAGCTCCGCCTTCTTCAGGTCGACCACGAGGCCGGAGATGAGGGCCGTCTCGCGATCGGCCGCCTCGGTGGGCGCACCGCTGTAGACGCTGACGGTGGGCATGAGTGCGGCGGCGGCTTTCTGTACAGCCTCGTCGGGCGAGAGTCGGGCGACGCGCACGGCGGCGAAGAAGTACTGCACGGCGCGGTCGCGGGCCGTGTCGGCCTTCACGAGCTCGGCCGTGAGGGCGTCGGCCTGAGCCTCGCGGTTGAGTTCGGTCTCTTCGGTGATGCCGCCGTTGTAGTCGGTCATGACGTCGGCCGGGATACCGGTCTTGGCCTGATCGGCCGATTTCAGGATGCCGTGCATTTCGGTGTGATAGGTCACGTGCATCGCATTGTCGAGCTTCGTCTGCCCGACGGTCTTAATCTCTAAATCTTTGTCCATACTGATGTTTGTTGGTTGTTGGGGGCTAAAGCCCCGTTGGTTGTTGGTGATGTTTAGGTGTTTAGTTGTTCGTTGTTAGTTGTTAGTTGTTCGTTGTTAGTTGTTAGTTGTTCGTTGTTAGTTGTTAGTTGTTCGTTGTTCGGCGGCAAAGGTGAAGGGCGCTCAGACGCCCCGCAAATCGGCGTGTAAAGAACCGCGGATTCAGGTGGTTTTAACGGTTAAAATCGGCGGTTCTTTGCATAAGGCTGGGAGGGGGGAATACTTGGAAGCCTGCCAGTTCGTTGCTCGGAGAGTGTTAAAGGGAGGGGCTGGGGTGAATCTGCCAAAAAGGGTAACGCTATAAACGCAAAATGGGACTGATCTTTCGACCAATCCCATTTACTCCTGAGTTGCCCAAAAGAAGTTGGGACTACTCTGATGTTGCTGTCACGAGGTAATCAAGCAGTTTTCGACTTGCATCATCGAAGCTCTTTTGCGTGACACTCTTTGCCGTAGCCATTCCAAATAAGTTGCCACGTGTGCAAAGCCCTTCGATCACTTTATCCTCAGAGTTGCCTACGCGGATGCGGTATCGGGTGATACCCGTAAAAACCACTCCAGTAAAACGAACGTCATAGCGCTCTACAACAATCCTTAGAGGAATGGCCACGGTATCCGTGGATGTATCCGTAAAGTTTGCCTCAGGGCAAGCGCGCTTCAGTGTTTCCGAAAGGGTAGACCGCAAGTCTTCAAACGTGGCCTTCACCTTCGTTTTTCCATCAATGACGCGTTTGTCCATTATCTCTAGGCTAACTGTTTTACCCGCAAACAGCCCAGAGACAACAATGTCGCTCGGTTTCGATTTAAAGATCCACACATTCTTTTGGCACATGCCCCCGGCTGCCACGATAAGCAGCGCTAACAGTGTAATGACAGTAATTCTCATGTTTCCTTTCGTTGATTGTTTAATACTGCGGGCGAAAGTACGCGTTTGATCAACAGACGCGGGGAAGGCTGTGCATGTACCCGGCCAAACTTCGCCGGCGGCCGCAGCCGCCCCCGATGATTTCGACACGGACGAAGAATGCCGCAATCCTGAAATCATCGCCGACAAATGGAACTGGACCAGAGCAAGCCCTCTACTTTACACGCTCATTCAGCGAGCCCCTTCTTGTCATTTGGTGCGGCAACATCATCGCCCGCGATTGCTGTATTGCCCGAGCCGGTGCGCGTGCCCGTGAGCTGGCCGGGCGGAATAAGCCGCTGGGGAATTGGGACATCATCAATATCCGAATGGTAGACATCCGCCGCCCCGACCCCAAGCGAGACTTTGCTGAGGGCGTTTCGGTCTGGCCGGAAAAGAATACGGAGGCGATGATCGACGAGGTACTCGCTCAGGTGTCGGCCGCCTCGGTGCAAAAGGAATGCTTCAACAACCCAGTGGTTGAAGGGACGTACTTCAAAGAGATCACATGGGGTGCCGTGCCCCCGCTTAATAAGTTTCCCTTTCTCATTAGTTATGGCGACCCAGCACCCTCCAATCGTACGACGCACCGCAAGGGCGTGAAAGCGCTCGGATCGTTTAAGTCGAACGTGCTTTTGGGCATTTTGGATGGCCGCCTGTATGTCATTACGGCCTTCCTCAAGGCCACGTCACCAATGATGAGTTCGTCAATTGGTACTATTACCAAAAGGATTACGTCCGCGACCGTACGACGATCTACAACTACATCGAGAATAACAAGCTACAGGATCCCTTCTACGAACAGGTTTTCAAGCCGCTTTTTCCTGCAAAAAGGCCGTCGAACGAAAATTCATCATCTCTATCGCACCCGACCAAACTTCGCTGGCGTCCGCAGACGCCCCCGAATTGAAGGCAACCTCAGGGGCCGCTCAACCCTGGGCGGGCAATCTGATTTTCAACATCGCCGAAAAAGAGAATCCTCACATGCAGCGACCCCTGAGGAACAGTTTAAGCTCTTCGATGATGGACTCCCCGCCCCAGCCGACGGCCCAGACGCAGTGGAAGGGGGTTACTTCGTGGCTCAGCGTAAGGTTGCCGCCATCACCCCCACGGCGTGGTCGATCGGCACGCGGCCGGTGAATAAGAAGAGGTATTGAAAGCGTTTTTAACCCCTCCCAGTTCCACGAGGGGTAAGCACGGCGGAGGGCGGCGGCCGTTTCGCGGCGGGTATGTAGGTCGGACAGGTAGTGGCTGACCCCACGCAGCACGTCCATAATAGACCGTTCGTCTACGAAAAACTCATGCTCGGACAGAATATGCATCACATCATCGAAGCGGCGACGGCGCACCTCCGTCCAGTAATAGAAGCGTGCGGCCATCAGCCGGCGGCGCGCCTCGCGACGCTCCACCCGTGTCAAACACATGGAAGAATTTTCCTCCGTCTCTTTCGTCTGGTTCTGCCCCTCTTTCGTCTGGTTCTGTCCGGTCATCATTGATTGCTTGTCCTTGCTTTTGCAAAGGAAGCAAAAGCGGAGGGAAAGGGCGACGATTTGGCAGGCGAAAAGATAGACACAATGTCACCCGCATATATACAGCAAAGGCGGCCTATCCATCCCGGACTCCAGCCGCCTCTATCAAAAGAAATTTATAACATCTTACTCTTATACCTTGCTTGCTTCTTTCCTGACGTCAGGAAAATGCTCCCCCCGCTCTATCTCTACAATCTCCCGTATAATCTCATAAGCCACTTGCGGGACAATCGCGTTGCCGGCCGCTCTTAGGGCTTCTTCGTTGAATCGTTTATCGGCGCGGTGGGGCGCCTGCGGGCGCCGGCGAAGTCTGCCGGGTACAAGCCCAATGGCTGCCCCCCCCGGTGAGTATCGTACGGCGGCCGTAGTCGGCGCCGAATCGTGGAATAAGTCTTTCATCGATGATCGTTTTTGTCAGTGTACGGATGTCTTTATGATGATAGGCGGCGGGGAACAGGGAGGCCAGCACGTCGGAACCGAATGCGCTGATCTCACACGATACGACCGTCTCGATGCCACACCATGCGGCCGCCATGCCAAACCCGCCGATGCCATCGAACAGACCAATATGAATCATCCCCGCCGCCATCCTGTTTTACTCCTCGCTGACCGTTTCCGATGTGTTATTCTCGGCGGCATGCGTCCGGCAAACTTCGCAGGCATGTACCCGGCAAGGTTCACTGGTGGCCTTGAGATGCCCCCGGCCAAACTTCCCTGCCTCGGTAGAGGCTGCCGCCCGGTAGGCCGCTTCCCGATGGCGGATCCATGCGGCAATATCTTTCCACGGGAGCATCCCGCCTACGTTCTTATCGTCCACGTAGCAATGCGCATACACCTTGCGCGCGTCGCTGCCATAGGCCGCCACCTGATCTGGCTGATGATCATTGATGCGATCGAAGCCGATACCCTTTTCAAGCAGCCAGTTCACCATCTCCGTTTGCTGGCGCCCTTCGCGGCATGTCCAGATAATGATGTAGTGCCCTTCGGCACGCAGAGCGTTGATTGCCTCACGCGCCCCAGGCATCGCCTCGCCGATCCTCGGCCACTGGCCGTCGTGGATCGTTCCGTCAAAGTCTACTGCGATGATCATACGTCCGTCAACTAAAAATCTAAAATCGAACAACTAAAAGCTACCGGATGCCTATGGGGGACTTCCTCCTCCTGCCGGTAGGACTTTTCACTTTTCGCTTTTCGCTTTTCGCTTTTCGCTTTTCATTTTTCCGTTTTCCTTCATACGTCCGTCATGCTTAAGGGGATGGCCACCCAGGCGCCCGACTCGTCGCGTACCGCCGCACGGATGTAGTCTTTTGAGGGCGTGGGTTGGTAGCTCTCTTGGATGATGCGCACGCCCTCTATAAAGCGTTCGTCGCCCGTTTCCTCGGCCATCTTTTGCAACTGTAGCACGCGGGAGGCCTTCAGATTGCCCGCCTCGTCGCGCGACAGTAGCCGCAGGATGGCCTTGACCAGCGCGCGGCTGGCATCGTCACGGGCCTGCGATTCGATATACATTTTGACCATCGCGATACCCTCGTTCACCGTGTCGCGGTAATTGTCGAGCATGTAGTGCCCGATGGTGATGCGCATTGTGCCCTCGGAGTTCGTGAACGTGTGCGACTGCTGATCGTCTTTCACGCCGAACAGCTCCGCCTTCATCTCCAATGCCCCGCGGAAGGCCTCCGCCGCGGCCGTCTTTTTCTTGGCGATAGCCTCGCTGATATTCGTCAGCTCGGGCATTACGGCCGCGATTGTCTCATCCACCAATGCCGTGTAGGCTTCGCGATCGGACTTCCGTTTGGCCTCCGCCGCTTTCCTGGCCATCATCACTTTGAAGGCCTCATACTCTTGGCGCTCCTGCGCCGTCATTTCTACTGTTGTCATTTCTGTTTATGCGTTTAGGTGTTTATCTGTTTATGCGTTGGGGATCTCTTTTCGTCTTATGCGTTGGGGATCTCTTTCCGTCCGTCGGGGAACATCACATAGAGGAAGCCCCCGCCGCCCTGAGGTGTGTCCGCCATTCGGCCGACCTTTTCAATGTCTTTTACACGCTGCATAAAGGCGTTGTAAAGGCTGCGTAAACGATCCAGCGGGATGCGGTTGAAGTTCGTCGCCCCGGCCGCCCGACAGGCAATGGCCTTTACTCGATTCACATCCGCCTCATAGTCCATCGCTGGCAGTAGCCGAACACGGCAGCCATCACCCGCTTGCGCCAGCGGTCAGCCTCGGACGCCCGCGGGGTCATCGCCACGGCCAGTTTACTACACACGTCGGCCAGCCCCGCGCAATCCATTTCCGAGGAATGCTCTACGCCATACGAGGCGAGGATCTCGCGCTTACCGTCCTCATCGATCCGTGCCCTGTTTAGCAGCATGTGGAAGCGCTTCAGCAGTTGCCGCTTCCGGTGATCGTTGTCTATTGTTTTCATCATTCTTTGAACTAAAATCTAAAAGGTAAAAACTAAAAGTCCTACCGGCGGGAGGGGGGCCGGTCGGGTACCCGGCAACTTTTCATTTTTAGCTTTTCGTTTTTCCGTTTACCTCCCGTCCCCAGTATTCATCCGCGCCTTTGTCCCAGATCACCACCGGGCGACCGCCGCCATAACGGCTCGTGGGGAAGGCTTTGAACCCTTCGATGCGGAAGGCTACGTTGGCATCGCGCAGGATGCGCAGGGCCGTGGGCGTCGAGGGGCGACGGCCGTCCACGTGACTGATGTAGACGAATAGCTTCGTGGGGAAGCGCCGCTTGAGGTCTTTGTATTCCGAAAACTTCAGATCCATGAATTGCACGGAATCGATAAAGACGATGTCCGCACTGCGTTGCCGCCGCAGCCTTTCGCAAGCTCATCCTTGCTTTCACGATCGAGCAGTATCCAGCGGGCACCCGTCTCGAGCAGGCCGGCACGGTCGACAGCCATCTGGATCGTCCGCGAATTGCCCTCCTCGACGCTGTTGTAGGCTACGCGGCCGAAGGCGGTCAGATACTTGGATAGCATCATCGCGAAGGTCGTTTTGCCATTCTTCGTGTCGCCATAGATGATCCAGCTGCCCGTCAGTTCGGGCTCGCCCACCGCATCGCGCCATACACCGTCGAACCCGAGGGTGTTGAACTTTGTGGTCAGCACATTGCGCGCCGTCAATGCTCTTTTCATAAGCTAAAATCTAAAAGTGAAAAGTGAAAAGTGACCGGGTACCCGATGGCGATCTCCCGATGCGGAGTACCTGGCCATTTTTCGTTTCGTTTTTAGTTGTTAGTTCCCTTCGAGAGTTCGATGTTTATGCGTCGGAGGGATGGCGTATTGTCTTCGCCCATCAGGCGGCGCAGCAGGCGGTTCACGTCCGTATCCGCCCCGGCGTTGGCCTTGATGATCATCGCCGCCGTCAGTTGCAGGAAGCGCTCGGCCTCTTCGCGGGCCGTGGGCACGACCTTGCCGTAGCGCTTGCCAAAGCGACCGAAGATTTCGGCGTAGCCCACCTTCTTGTTGTCGATGGCCCGGCGGATCTTTTCGCTGAGGCCATCCGCGCCCATCATGTAATACCCGCAGCAGTGCTCCGTGGCGTTCCATAGGGCTTTGATCTCGAGGAAAGCCTCATAGCTGAGGTCGCCCGCTTCATCGAGGATGACCAGCGGCCGATCGAGCGTTTTGAGGTAGAACACGAGGTCGTTGTAGACGTCTGCCAGCCGTCCCGTGCTACCCACGCCAAACTCTCGGGCGATGCCCCGCAGCAGCTTTTGCCGCGTTTTGACCTGCGAGCAATCCACGTAGACGGCATTGCGGTGCGTTTTGACATATTGCCGGGCGGTGTAGGTCTTTCCGATGTCGGTCAGGTCGCAGAGCATGGCCGAGAGGCCGTTCTGCTGGCACATTTCGAGCTGCGCCGTGATGTATTTGAAGACGGGCGTTTCGGCCGTCTGCCATGCCGGCGCATCGGTCAGGCCGACACCCAAGCGGCGGGCGATGCTGATCCACTTTTCGTCGGCCAGCACCCCGACCGTCTCGCCCCGCTTGATGCGGCTGTATTGCGCGCTGCCTATGCCAAGCGTGGCGGCAAAGCGGGCGTCCGAGCCGTCGAAATTGCCCCGACGCGCCGCCAGCGCGGCCCGGATTTTCTCTTTGTATTCGTTCGTTACCATGATTCTTATGTGTGCTTTGTGTGTTTACAATTGATCGATCGCGCGGGCGGCCCAATCTTCCATCGATGCCGTGAGCTCGTCTTCCTCGTAGCCGATCGGCTGACGGGTTTCGACGATTTGGACGGGTGCCGCGGCCGTGGCCTCAGCCGTCTCTTTACTGATCCGGCCCACCTGGGGGATCTCCCGGCGCCGCTCGCGGATCATCCGGTCGAAGCGCGCCGCACGCTTGTGTTGCGTGAGCATCCGCGCCTCGTCCGCCTCAGTGCGCTCCGCGGCGCATTCGTTGTAGGCCATCTCCGCCCGAGCTGTAGCCTGGCCGATGTAGGCGTCGCCCTGATAGAGGTAGACGCACGGCACCGAGCCATCCTCGAGGGGCAGCCAGTAGGCCGTCACGCGCCGATCGTTCGGCTGGAGGCGGCTGAGCATATCGAAGTCCGCAAGGGCGAACTCGGCATTGGCTACCCGCACGTAGTCGTTGTTGCGGATGGTCGTTTCCGTCACGTTGCCGATGTGTTTATACAGCCTTTCCGGCGCGATCGGCCGCAGCGTCGGGTTGGCGTGTTTCAAAAGCACCTCACGGCGGGTCAGCCCGGGGAACTCTTTCTGCCGCGGGTGTAGTTCGTTATTGTGCAGTTCGATGTCTGCCAAATCGTCGGCAATGATCGTTTGCGGTTGAAAGGTGGGGTCGATAAAGTCGCCGTGCACCTTGTTGCGCACGCTTTTGAAGGCCTCCGACTTGCCGTACCAACGGCCGCGCATGTGTCCTTGCTTCTTCGACGTGCCCCATTTGAGCGACCGAATGTTGTGCTCGGCCCGTTTCTCGGTGGGCGACGAACAGAAACGGACGAATTGGAAGGCCTCGGGCAGCCAGTCGATGTTTTGCATCAGGTGATGCTCCACTTCCAGCTCGGCCGGCATGGGCAAACCCAGCTCCGTGAGCTCGCAAAAGACGTTGCGGAAGGCCTCCATCACGGTGTCAAGCGTGGGCGTGCCCACAGTGTAGGCCGGGCGGAACCAGTAGCCCGAGACGACGTCCACGCAGAGGTATTTGGCCACCCAGCCGCGGGTGCTTTTTCGGGACAGGACGGCGTCGTCCATCGAGATTTTGGAGAGGGCAAACCGGCCATTGTGTCGCACATGCTTCGGGCGCTGCGAGTTGGCGTAGTCGAACTGGCCGTTGCGGTCGGCATAGACGGCCGTCTCGTTGACCACGTTTTTCAGGTACCGCCGGATGGTCGAGCAGCTCACCGCCTGCGGGCGGCCTTTGTAACGGTAATCCTCGGGGCGGAACACCTCGCCGGTCGCCCGGTCGAACAGCTCCGTATCGCCCGCCGCGAACTCCATGTAGAGCTCATGCACGCGGGCTGCGAAGGGCTTGTCGTTCGTTCGCCAAAGCGCCACGATCAGGTTTCCGCCCGGCGAGACACCTTCCGCGCCGCGTCGTTGCCCATGTTGCGGGGCAGCAGCGCGGCGTACCCCTCGGCCACATAGGCGCGGAAGGCGCGCTCGAGGCTGCGTGCGTTGGTGTACTCCGGTACGGCCACGCCGTACGTTTCGGCTGACCGTCGGCACTCGTCGGTGTGCCAACGGAGCATCGTCTGCCAGTAGGCACCTTTCCGAAGTTTGGAGCCACTGGCCGCGCGGCGTTCCGTCTGTCGGGCGAGTCCCTCGCGGAGGGCGTTGAAGATTGAGGCTTTGGCCGTGAGCTGCCGGACGGTCTCTTCCGAGAGGCGCCCGCCGTCCGCCTTTTCGTAAGCAGCGAAGAAGGCTTCCGCCTCCCGATCCATGTCCACGGTGTAGAGCGGCCGGTGTTCCTCACGCGGCACACGCCCCATCACCCGTTCGATCACCCGCAGCCGGTCGGCCCGGCGGATCGACCGCGCATCGATCACCGTCTCACCCCGCACCCCGCGGCGCAGAATCTTCACGTCGCCGTTGCGGCGATCGTAACAATACTGCCGATAAGTTAGCCCCGACTGGCACCAGTCGTTCACCGTCAGGGCGGGCACACCATCTATCATTGAGTAAGCAGGCATCGTGGAAACTATAATCTAAAAGCTAAAAATGGGGAACCCGGGCAGCGCATAACAGCCGCCCAGTGATCACTCTCGGATAAGTTTTTGAGGCATATAAGGGTTAGAAAGAGCCATTCGAGGCCGGGTTTTGGACTCCAAAATGGTTTTTGGTGCAATCCTCGGCGGGTTTGGGGCTTCAAAATGGTTTTTGGTGCAATCCTCGGCACGTTTTAGGCTCCAAATCGGTTTTTGGTCAAATCTGAGGCTCATTTCGGGCTTCAAATCGGTTTTTGGTCAAATCCGAGGCACGTTTTGGGCTTCAAATCGGTTTTTGGTCAAATCCGAGGCTCGTTTCGGGCTTCAAACCGGTTTTTGGTCAAATCCGAGGCTCGTTTTGGGCTTCAAACCGGTTTTTGGTCAAATCCGAGGCTCGTTTTGGGCTTCAAACCGGTTTTTGGTCAAATCCGAGGCTCATTTCGGGTGGTTGTTTGGTTGTTTAGACATTGAACAGAGCAACAATTAATCCTCGCCCAGGTGGTCAGCTATTCGCCGCATTCGTTCCCGGTCACGCCAACAGATCCAGCCCACGGTCGCAGCCAAAGCCAAGTAAAAGGCAATGTCTGCGATCGATTCCGTCCCCTCCGTCGGGCTGCACGAGAGCAACATCCCGAGGCACCCGAACCGGAGCCACATCCCTACGCTCGTCATTCTGAGCGCGCCCAAAAACATCCGTAGGGGCGCACACGCATACGCCTCCGGGCATCCCGTGAGGGATGAATGCCCGCTCTTGCATCTTCCGTTTTCCATTTTTCACTTTTCGTTTTTCGTTGCACTTACGCCCTCCCTTGGATATATCGTTCCACCCGTTCGGCTGTCAGTCTGACCGACTGCCCATCGTCCGAATCGAACAAGTAGACATCCAACTCCCGGTATCGGTATCGCAGCATTTCGCGCCGCCCCCGGCCCGTGTACCAATAGCACGCGCCGGGCCTCAATTCTCTTGCCTTCATATATAATTCCTCCTTTCTATCACGCTCAACTCTCTGTATAAAACAGCCTCCATCGCCCATTTCAGGCGCTTATCGCTATAAATGAAGTTGCACGCCTCCACCAGCATCTCATTGCTACCTTTTGATGAGACACATACAACAGGGAAGTATTCGCCCTCACCGCTCCGTTCGATCGCAACCAAAAATCGTCGCACGGACTTCGCCTTTCTCTTCGACCATTTCTTCCAGCTCGTCCGCCATCTTATGGATCCGCTCGACAAATAGATGCCTACGCTCCTCGATGCCCTCCGTCGTATGGGGGGAAGCGACAAAAACGCCTTTCAGTAAGTAACTCAGCTCGTCAAACCCATAAAGAGCGCTGTCCACCCCCGAAGGCCCCAGTGCCATTGTGTCCTTATCCATTTCGTTTTTCAGCTGTTAATGATCAATTCTATCGCATCGCTCAGCGCGTCGATGCGTGCCTGCGCACGCAGCAACTCCACATATAGCGGGTGCGCCACTTGGACGATCTGTTCGTCCATCAGTTCCTCTTCCAGTCGTTCCGCGTCCGCCTGCGCCAACTCCAACCACTGGCCCAGCTCGCCGATTACAGATTCATACTTCGTTTCCATCGCGTCGTTTTTCGTTGCCATTCAGTTGTTCGATGACGGACGTCATCCGCGCCTCCGACAGCGGATCGACATACTCCTGACAGTTCTTTAGCGCCCGTTCCTGCAAAGCCAGCATCACGCTCCCGGCATGCCCACCGGCCTGACCAGCCACTACCCGCTGCACGAACCACACCGGGTAACCCGTCGAGCGCGCCACCTGTATGTAGTCCCGCCGCGACAGGTAGCGCCTCATCCGCCCCATCATCACCCGTTCCAGCTCTTCCCGTTGCTCGTCGGTCAGCTGAGCCCCCGGCGCCACGTAGTAGCCATATTTCCGAAGGCTCGGCAGCACCTCACCCGTCACCCATTTCCGAAACGCCCGCGCCTGCGGCTTCCTGCTTTGAAAGATCAGCGCATACATTCCGGACTCGTTGACGAACGTAAGCTCCTGTTTTCCACCAAGGGTGTCGGTATTAGCTACCCCCTTTTCATCGTCGTCCAATCCTTGGACGGCATCTCTACTGTTTTTAATACCCAGTACCTCGCACAGATCTTTAGCCGCAAACCACGGCTCATCCTTAATCATCTGCATCCGTACGGATGCCCCTTCTTTCCATTGTAAAATGCTCGTTTCCATTCTTCTTACTCCTTCATTTTAATACAGTTACTTGTTCCTTTCCTTTCTCTTTCAGACCCATATCCAGCGCCCGTTGCCGGATGCGCTTGATCAAGTCACTGCGAAAACTCACCGTTCAAAGCCATGTTCACCATCCGGGTAGTCACCCCGAACGCCTCAGCCAAAGCCTTTACTGATGCCGAATCCCGCAGGATCTTTCTCATTTCATTGTTCGTACTCATATATCTTATCTTTAGCGCTCCTTCCTATCAGGAAAGCGCCGCAAGACAATTAATATATTTTTTTGTTCGGAAAAATATATTAGCTAAAAACCAGTATGATCAAGGAAAGAATCTTGCAAATAGCTAAGAGAAAGGGAGTTACAAATCGAAAAATCTGTCAGAAAATCGGTTTGACTTATGGTAGTTTCACGGGTGAGAACAAGAAAAGGCCTGTAAATTCTGATGCAATAGCTAATTTATTAGCCGAGTATCCCGATGTAAATCCCCGATGGCTTTTGACGGGTCAGGGGTCTATGCTGCGCGAGCAATCGGCGCCGGAAGTGGCACCCCCACCATCGGAACCGGCCTTCCCCGGCTTCATCGAAGAAATAAAGTCTCTATCCGTCAAAGTCGGCCGCTTAGAAGCTGAAAATGAGCACTTGCGCACCGCCATTGAGGCCAAACAGAGGGAGATCGAAGCCCAGCGAAGGGAGATTGAGGCCAGACAAAAAGATATTGAGGATAAGGAACGACAGATCAAGCTGATGCACATTGATCACCTGAAAAAAGAGAAACCCGATATTCATACTCAATATCTCGAACCTGCCCACGCACCTCTACCCCCGAAAACCCCGTAGAATCCGCCGAACTGTTAAAATCTCAGCCCCAAGAAGCCCTCTTCACCCCCTGAAGACGGCCTAAAACGCTGGTTTTAAGCTCCTTTGTTGCGTCCCACCCGTCGCAACTCGCGTTCCTACGCCGTAATAAGGGGCAAAACTCACCCCGAAAAGTCCACAACTTAACACATTATTAACCCGCAAAGGGGGATTCTCACCCCCATTTACCCCCATTTTTTGGCCCTACTTTTGACCCCAGTTTGACCCTACTTTGACCCTAACTCCAAAAACGGGGTAAAAAAAGAGGGGTGCCCAGACCCACGTCCGAACACCCCGTTTTAGCCCTATTTCAAGCCCTCTGAGCGCCTTTGTTTATCCCCTCAGATCATCAGTATTCATGCGCCTTTTCGCGCGTTTTTGGCCCTTTGGGAGGTCTCAATCCAACCCGCCCGTTGTAAGCCCCCAATTCCATCCCCTCGAATCCAACCGAAATCCAAGCAAAATGTACTGAATGTTTGGCGCCCCTTTTTCTCACATCTCTGTCTATCAGTGTTTTCCGTTTTCCCCGTTGTACTTAATGTTTTGTGGGGCATACATTTGGCCGAAAAAGTTGTAGCCAAATTGTAGCTGTTGGGGAGTATTTTGAGCGTTTCGGCCGCTTCAATACGTGCTCTGAAATGATGGGTAGGCACAAAAGAAAAGCGCCATAACCCATTCAAGTTATGGCACTTACGTTTTTCCTGAAGAGTCTCTGAATGTCTTTTTCAGAGTACCTCCGGCGGAAAGAGAGGGATTCGAACCCCCGGTACAGTCACCCGTACACCGCATTTCGAGTGCGGCCCATTCGACCACTCTGGCATCTTTCCTTTCGCTGAAGAGCGCGCAAATGTAAAATGATTTCTATACGCGCAAAGCATGGACGAAAATCTTCTACTCGAAGCGGATGGTGCGGGCGGGATTGATTTTGGTGATTAGGTATGAAGGTGCCAACATCATCAGCAACGAAACGGTGAGCGTACCGACGTTGATAAGCAACCATGACCAGATGCTGAGACGGATGGGTACGGCGTCGAGATAGTAGATCGAAGGATCGAGGGTGAGTAGGCGAAATTGCCACTGCACCCAGCACAAGGCGAGTCCGATGACGTTACCCCAGAGCATGCCGCGGCCGATCAAGAAGCTGGAGATGTAGAGGAAGACACGCCGTAGGCTACGATCCGGTTGGCCGACGGCTTTGAGGATGCCAATCATGTTCGTGCGCTCGAGGATGATGATCAGTAGGCCGGAGATCATGGTGAACCCCGAGACTGCCATCATAAGTGCGAGGATCACGGCTACGTTCAGATCGAGTAGGTCGAGCCAATTGAAGATGATCGGGTTCAGCTCGCGGATGGAGCGGACGAAGTAGGTGTTGCCTGCGTTATCTCGACGGTTGAGGAGGAGGGTGTCGACACGTTCGGCGGTCTCGTCGAGACGATCGTAGTCGTCGACGAGTAGCTCCAATCCACTGACCGCGTCGGAGGGCCAGTCGTTCAGGGTGCGAATCTGTTCGATGTCGGCAAGGACGAAGAGGTGGTCGTAGTCCGAAAAGCCCGTATCGTAGATGCCACTGATGCGAAACTTGCGGGCCTTGATATCGTCCTGCACGAAGTAGGCAAGGAAGGAGTCGCCGCAACGTAAGCGGAGCAGGTCGGCCAAGTGGCGCGAGATGAGCACACATCGGTTGTCATCCGTCCAGGAGTGACGCTAAAGGGGCGGCCCTCCACGAGGTGCTTGCGGAAGAAGCCCCAATCGTAATCCGAACCAATGCCCTTCAGGACGATGCCTTGGAAATCGGTGTCGGTTTTGAGTAGCCCCGGCTTGGTGGCGAAGGCCTCGACGTGTCGCACGCCATGCGTCTGGCGGAGCATGTCCAGCAGACTGTCGCTCACGTGGATCGGGGCCGTCTCGTAAGATGAATTGCTGTCGAAATTGGTGATCTGGATGTGCGACCCGAAGCCGATCACCTTGTCACGCACCTCCTGCTTGAAGCCCACCACGATGGCCACGGTGAGGATCATGACAGCCAAGCCGATGGCAATGCCGGCCACAGCGATGCGCACTGCTGGCGGTGTGATGCGCGTCTTCCCTTGGTCGGCTTTGCCACCGAAGTGGATGCGTCGGGCGATAAACAGCTCAACGTTCATGACCCGACGCTTCCTTATGAATAGGTGTGGGCGCGGCCACCGTCAACGCTTGTTCCATCTGTCACGATAGGTCGTAAGCGCGGCCTCCAAGACGTCGAGCGCGCGCGCCAGCTCGTCTCGTTCCAACACATAAGCGATGCGCACCTCATTGCGCCCGTAACCCGGGGTGACATAAAAGCCTGACGCAGGCGCCATCATCACCGTCTGCCCTTCGTACGAGAAGTCGCGGAGGCACCAGGCGCAGAACTTGTCGGCGTCGTCCACCGGCAACTTGGCCACCGTGTAAAACGCGCCCATCGGCAGTGGCGAATAGCAACCCGGAATCTCGTTGATCCGCTTGACCAGAAAGTCACGCCGCTGGATGTACTCCTCATAAACGCCCTTGAGATACGACTCCGGTGCGTCGATCGACGCCTCGGCCACGATTTGCCCCAAAAGCGGCGGACTGAGGCGTGCCTGCGCCCACTTCATCACGCTTTTACGCACCCGCGCGTTCCTCGTCACGATCGCTCCGACGCGGATGCCGCACTCGCTGTAACGCTTCGACATGGAGTCGAACATGACCACATTCGGCTCGATGCCTTCGAGGTGGAACGACGAGACATAGGGCGCGTCCGTGTAGCGAAACTCGCGGTAGACCTCGTCCGAAAAGAGGAAGAGGTCGTGGCGGCGCACCAAGTCGCGGATGTGCCCCAGCTCCTCCCGCGTGTAGACATAGCCCGTGGGGTTGTTCGGGTTGCAGAGCAGGACGGCCTTCGTGCGCGGCGTGATGGCCTCTTCAAACGCTTCGATGGGGGGCAGTGCGAAGCCGTTATCGATGGACGAGAGCACCGTCTTGACCACCGCACCGCACGACATGGCCATCGACATATAGTTGGCATAAGCCGGCTCCGGGATCAGGATTTCGTCACCCGGGTCGAGGCAGGCCAGGAAGACCAGCGTAAGGGCTTCAGAGGCGCCGGTGGTGATGAAAATCTCGTCCGGCGTGACCTCGATCGCAAACCGTCCGTAGTACTCCGCCATCTTTTGGCGCAGGCTGGGCAGCCCGTCGCTCGGACAGTAACTAAGCACCTTTTTATCGATCCGCCGCAGCGCCTCGAGGCCTACCTCGGGCGTCGGGATGTCGGGCTGGCCGATATTTAGGTGATACACTTTGATTCCTCTGGCTTTTGCTTCGTTGGCCAACGGCGCCAGCTTCCGTATCGGCGATTCGGGCATCTTGATACCCAATCGTGAGATCTCAGGCATTTCCTTATGAATTATTGAATTATAGGCCGCAAAAGTAGAAGCCTGATTGAGATCTTCGGAGTGTAGGAATCAATTTGAAAGTCCATAGACGGCTTTTTCGCGGCCATAAACGGGTACGCTGCCTGTCGTCGAGGCTTCTCTCTCCGTCGAAACGTTCACTCCGTCCGAATCCGACCGATCCCCGCCTGAAAATCGCGTGACACCTGCTATGACAAGAATTTTTCTGTTGAAAATAGGCCTTCATAGGCTATGAAAGTTTCTGTTCGAGCGTATGATGATTTTCATAGTCTATGAAAGTTATTATCCAAATGCATAATTACCGTCATAGGCTATGAAAGTTCTTCTTTGAGTGTATAACTATTTTCATAGTCTATAGATCCTCTTGTTTAAGCGTATAATAATCCTCATAGGCTATGAAAGTTATTATTTGAGTGTACAATGATTTTCATAGGCTATAGAGACTCTTATTTATGTGTATAATAATCCTCGCATGCTATGGAAGCTATTTTTTGAGCGTATAATGATCCTCATAGGCTATGAAAGTTCTTATTCAAGTGTATAATGATTTTCATAGCAGATAAAAGGAGGTATACGAAAGGAGAGAGACCGTAATTCATCGCAGTAAGTCTTCGACGAAAGAGGAACGGCTGTCAACTGGGGATAATGCGCTTCCGACGGCATGAAACGAGGCAGAATACTCGCTAAACGAAGGCCGGATCGTCGTTGATAGGCCAAAAACACTTGGATGGACGGTAAAAATGGCTGAAAACCGCGCGCGAGGTTGACAAATTTCAATTTCTCGAACAGAAAGTTGCCTATGTGTAAAAGCGTATATCTTTGGCCGCGCAAAGGCAAAGAATCGATAGCATAAACATGTAGAATACGTGAAAATGAAAAATAGGTTGACTAAGCAGAGCAAGAAGGGACGGAGCCGAAACCATACGCGGGCCGTCAGCCTACGCCCTGCCATACCTTCAAGGCACTAATCAACAGATAATACCAATCAATTAAAAACGGAAGTATGAAAAGGAAGTTATTTATGCTGATGGCTCTATTCCTGATCGGAATAGGAGTTGCGATGGCTCAGACACAGGTGCAAGGCACTATCGTGGATGAGCAGGGAGAACCCGTGATCGGCGCTTCTGTGCTGGTGAAAGGCACCACCACAGGGACGGTGACAAACATCGATGGAGAGTTTGCACTGTCGGCACCGTCCAACGGAACGTTGGTGATCTCGTACGTGGGCATGCAGACGATGGAAGTCGCTGTCAGTCCGCGTATCCGAGTGATCCTGAGATCAGACGCCGAACTGCTGGACGAGGTCGTCGTCACCGGCTACGGTACGTTTAAGAAGAGCTCCTTCACGGGCTCGGCAGCGACGGTGAGCACGGACAAGCTGAAGGACGTGCCCGTGACGAGCGTGTCGGACAAGCTGGCCGGTAATGTAGCCGGTGTGCAGATCAATTCTGTGTCTGGTCAGCCCGGTGCCACGGAGAGCATACGCATTCGCGGTATGGGCTCTATCAATGCAAGGCAACAATCCGCTCTATGTTATCGATGGTGTACCGGTACTCTCAGGAGACATGTCTGGTTTCAATTATGCCGACGCCGGAACGAGCATCCTCTCCACGCTGAACAGCAGCGATATTGAGAATATCACTGTAATCAAGGATGCTGCCGCCGCTTCGCTATACGGATCGCGCGCCGCCAATGGTGTGGTTGTGATTACCACGAAGAAGGGTAAGGCTGGCAAGACTGTTTTCAGCGTAAAAGCTAACTGGGGTTTCTCTAACATGGCCGTGGATTATCGCCCAACATTGGACGGCGATGCACGTCGTGAAATTGCTGCACCTCGGTCTGGTGAACTATGCTAAGTATACCGAAGGCAAATCGGATGCCGAGGCCAAAGCTTATGCAGATGAAAACATCGATATATATGCTCCGAAACCTTGGTCAGGTTGGACAGACTGGCGCAAGATCTTGATTCGTAACGGCCAGTACCAGAACTATGACGTCAGCGCACAGGGCGGTAACGAAAAGACGAAGTTTTATAGCTCCATTTCCTATGCTAAGCAGGAAGGTATCTATGAGAACTCCGGATTTGATCGCATCACGGGTAGCGTGAATGTATCGCATCAGGCCAGTGACAAGCTGACGCTCGATGTCAGCTCACTCTTTTCCTATAGCGATCAGAGCTCCGTCAGTGAGGGTTACAGCTACTCCAGTCCGATTATGGCTATGGCCTCGATGGTATCTCCGTCGTCATATCCTTACAATAAAGACGGAACGTTGGGCCGTTATTTTCCTGCTATCGGTGATGATTGGGCCAATCCGCTTCGTGCTATTAAATACACCTCGAATAAGAATAAACTGACTCGTACCTTCAACACCCTCTCCGGTACATATACCATCACCAAGGGGCTAAAGCTGAAGGAAGTTCTCAGCTATGACTTCACGCAGAATGCCAGCATCGCATGGTGGGGGCCGCAATCCAATGATGGACGTACGGCCAACGGTGTGTTCCAGAAATACATGATCAACACCTCTAAATTCAACTCGCAGACACAGCTGACTTACGATCGCTCGTTCGACCGGGTGCACAACCTGAGTTTCCTGCTCGGTTATGAGACGGAGGCGTACAAACATGAGAATGTCTATGGCACCGGTAGTAACTACGCAGCGATGGACGATCCGAAGCCGGAGATTCAAAATGCAGCCATCACCAAATCTTCCAGTTCCATCAGCGAGTACCGCATGCTGTCCTATCTCGGTCGTGCGGATTACAACTATGATTCCAAGCATTATGTGAGCGCAAGCTATCGCCGTGATGGCTCCTCACGTCTAGCAAAAGCCAACCGTTGGGGTGACTTCTGGTCGCTCTCAGGATCATGGCGCCTGACAAACGAGCCTTTCATGGAATCGATCCGTGAGAAGGTGACGGATACAAAAATTCGTGCCTCGTATGGTGTGAATGGTACGCAGCCGTGGCGCTACTACGACTTCATGCCGGTTTATAGCTTCGGTTATAATTATGATAATCAAGTGGGAACAAGCGAATCGACGCCGGGTAATGCAAACCTGAAATGGGAAAAGAACTATGCCTTCAACGCTGGTATTGATCTTACGTTTCTCAATCGCTTCACCCTAACCGTAGAGTGGTACACTCGCAAGACGCAGGACTTGCTTCTCGAACGTCCCATTTCTGGAACTATCGGTTTTGTGGATGAATACAACCATGCCAACGAGCTCGTGAATGTCGGTGCTATGCGAAACAGTGGTATCGAATTAGAGTTGCGTTCGACTAACGTGCAGAAGAAGGACTTTACATGGAATACGACACTGACTTTGGCCCACAATCAGAATAAGATCTTGCAGCTAAATAAGGATCAAGATGAGATCATAAGTTATGAGTCTATTCATCGTGTAGGTCAGCCCTATAATTCATTCTATGCCTACGAATACGCCGGCGTAGATCCGCAGACAGGAAAGGAGTTATACTATAAAAACACCAACGACGAGCATGCTCGTGAGACGACTACGGACGAAACTAAAGCGAATAGAACGATCATCGGCAGTGCCGATCCGAAAGTAACTGGCGGTTTGACCAATACCCTGACTTGGAAGTTCATCGACTTGAACTTTACCTTCACCTACTCCTTTGGCGGCAAGGTGTATGACGGTGTAAGCTGGCTCCACTCTAACGGTGGTATTGATCTGTTTTATGGTGCAGTTCCGTCGCATTATAAGAAGGAAGATATGTGGCGCAACCCGGGAGATAATGCCAAGCTGCCGATGTTCGCCAATGGTAATGTGGATGTTCCCTCTTCGCGCTGGTTACTTCCGTCTGATCATGTGCGCTTGAAGAATCTCACCTTAGGATTCACCCTGCCGGCCAAACTATCCAAAAAGGTGGGCTTCGACAGAATTCGCGCTTACATGTCAGGTAATAACCTGCTTACGTTCAAATCGAAGAAACTCTATGTGGATCCAGAGAATACAGCCAGTGGCTTTGTCTACTTCAGAGCACCTGCCATGCGCACAGTAACTTTCGGTGTGGAATTAGGTTTTTAATCAATCAGTAAAATAGAATACCAACATGAAAAGGATTTCGATAAAGAATATCGCCCTCTTTGCAGCCATCGCACTGTTGTTGAACGCTTGCTCGGGCGACTGGCTCGATCTGGAGCCATCGGATGGTATCGGTACCGAGAATGCCCTGACGGATTTAGGGAAACTGAATGCCGCGCGGATCGGTATGTACGATGGGTTGCAGGGTGACGGTACATATAATCAGTATTATGCAGCTCGTATGCTCTACTACGGTGATGTGCGTGGCGACGATATGCAGGCACGTGTCTCGGGTAAGCGTACAGCTCCTATGTATGAGATGCGTTACACGGCTACCAATGCGGATGACATCTGGTTCACGCCTTACCGTGTCCTTCGGCGTGCCAACAACATCATTGCTGCTGTGGAAGGCAGTGTGGTGAAGCCCAAAGTGGAGAGTGAACAAGCTAATATTGATAGGATCTATAGCGAAGCTCTCGTAGTGCGTGCCCTCATTCACTTCGATTTGGTCCGCGTTTACGGCTATCCTTATACGATGGATGGCGGTGCCAGCCTCGGTGTACCTATCGTTTTGAAGCCCCTGGCAACAAGTGCCCTGCCACAGAGAAACACCGTGAAGGAAGTCTATGAGCAAGTGGTCAAAGATCTACGCAAGGCTATCGATGACAACAAGCTCAACAAGACGATGACGAACGGTTACATCAATCATTGGACAGCCAAGGCCCTCTTGGCGAGGGTATATCTCTATATGGGCGACAATGCGAATGCACGCAAAGAAGCCGTGGAGGTAATCGACAACTCGCCGTATAAACTCTGGACGAACGAAGAGTATGCCGCCAACGTGTGGGATAAAACCTCTGGTGCGCATAACAAGGAAATGATCTTCGAGTTGCTCAACACCAGCACGGACGACTATACCGACCGCGAGGGCATTGCCTACCTGTACAACGAATACGGATACAACGACGCTATCGCTACAAAATCATTCTGTGAGTTGCTACAGGCCGATCCTAACGATGTGCGCCTGACGGCTATGATGGAGACACGTGACCCGGATCGTAAGCAGATGTATGGAACGGATAAGGTCTGGATCAATAAGTTCCCAGAGAATAGTCAGGGAGAAATGCGTCTGAATAACGTCCCCCTACTTCGTCTTTCGGAGACTTATCTGATTGCTGCCGAGGCTTCAGCCAAGCTGAATGATAAGGCGGCGGCTGCGAAGTATCTGAACGCCATCGTACAGCGCGCAAATCCGAAGGCTACACCTGTGTCAGAGGCTGATGCAACGGTAGATCGGATCCTTGTCGAGCGTCGTAAGGAGCTGGTTGGCGAGGGCCATCGTTTCTTCGATGCCATGCGTAACAATCAGACGATTGTACGCTATACAGACGAAGCGAAAAAGGGCTACCACTACACGCTGACCACCCCGGAGTCTCGCAAATTTGATCGTACTTATTTCCGCATTGTCCTGCCCATTCCCAGAGGGGAGACGAATGTGAATCGGAAGATCCAGCAAAACCCCGGCTATTGACCGGAAGCCATTCGGAGGGGGCTGATGCGTTGCATCGGCCCCGCTTGAAGCAATCGAAAGGCAGCAGAGAGACAGCGATGTCCCTCGGCTGCCTTTGTTGCGTTTGGGTGGTTACCGATCCTCGACGAGATCGGCCAGGGTGGCGCCGACGAAGGTCGTAAGATCGTTGGGGGAGAGCTTGAGTTGCAGGCCGCGACGGCCCGCACTGACGTAGATATATGGGTGCTGGGTGCAGGACTCGTGAATGTAGGTCGGGAGGGGCTTCTTCATGCCGATGGGCGAGCATCCGCCGCGGATATAGCCTGTGGCGGGGAGCAGCTCTTTCATTGGTAGCATGGATACGTGCTTATTGCCCGACACGCGTGCCGCCTTTTTCAAGTCTACCTCGGCATCGCCAGGGACGACGCAGACAAAGAGTCCGTTTCGGTCGCCACGGAGGACGAGCGTCTTGAAAACTTGCGCGATGTCCTCGTGCAACTGCTCAGCCACATGTGTCGCCGCCAAATCGTTCTCGTCCACCTCGTAAGGGACTGTCTCATAGATCACGCCCGCCTTGTCCAATAGCCTGGCGGCATTTGTCTTCTTCTCAGTTTTCATTGTTCGTAAATTGCTCTGTGATAAGACCATTCAAAAAACATACCACCTTTCCCTCACCCTAAAAAAAACACTCCAGAAAAGAATTCCTCCTTGACTCCTCCTCGAGAAAACATCTCTGAAAAGGATCTCCCCTTGACCTCACTCTCGAAAAAGCACTCCCGGATAAAATTCTCCATTTGATACCCTTCGAAAAAGCATCTCTAAAAAAGATTCCCCTTTACCACACCCTCAAAAAAACATCTCCAAAAAGGATTCCCTCTCGACTCGCCCTCAAAAAAGCATCTCCAAAAATGATTCTCCCTTGAATATCCCTCAAAAAAATATTCCAGAGAAGGATTCCCCCTCAACTCGTCCTCGAAAAAGTATCTCCGAAAAGGATTCCCTTTTATCTCATCTCCAAAAAAGTATCCGGGAAAATGATTATCCCTTGAATCCTCCTCAAAAAAGTATCCCCGAAAAAGAGTCCCCTTTACCACACCCTCGAAAAAATACCCCAGAGAAGGATTCCCTTTTTGATGCCCCTCAAAAAGTATCTCCGAAAAGGATACTTCTCCGGATACCTATCAAAAAAATATCTCCAAAAAAGAAACTTCGTTTGTCCGATCTCAAGAAAATGGATCAGGAGAGGATTCATGGGTGGAGGATGAATCCGATCCTTGCCACGAATGGCTTAGGAGATGAGGCCCCAATTCATGCGCTGACGAAAGAGGGCATTCAGGCGGGCATTGAGTAGGGCGTTCTCGGGCGAGGTGAGATTCGGGTCGGCGTCGAGAATGCGAGAAGCGACGTCGCGGGCTGTGCGGAGGATACCGCCATCCTGAGCCAGATCGGCGATGCGAAGCGATAGGCCGTCGCCACTCTGCTGCGTGCCCTCCATATCACCCGCGCCGCGTAGTTTCAGGTCTTCCTCGGCGATGCGGAAACCATCGGACGTGGAGACAATGATTCCGAGCCGTTTACGCGTAACCTCGCTCAGTTTGTAACCCGTCACCAGGATGCAATACGACTGTTCGGCACCCCGGCCTACGCGTCCCCGGAGCTGATGGAGTTGCGATAGCCCAAACCGTTCCGCACTCTCGATGACCATGACAGATGCGTTCGGTACATTCACGCCCACCTCGATGACGGTTGTGGCGACGAGGATCTGCGCCTCTCCGCGGATAAATTTTTGCATCTCGGCCTCCTTCTCCTTCGCTTTCATCTTCCCGTGCACCATGCAGACGGTGCACTCCGGGAAAACCTCGCGAAAAGTTTCGTAGCCCTGCTCGAGGGCCTTGTAATCCATCGTTTCGTTTTCCTCGATCAGGGGGTAGACCACGTAAACCTGACGCCCGCGACCAATCTCGGTGCGGAGGAAGGTGTACAGCTCGGCCTTTTTGGCATCGTAGCGGTGGACGGTCTTGACAGGCTTGCGGCCGGGCGGTAGCTCGTCGATGACGGACACGTCGAGATCGCCGTAGACGGTCATGGCCAGGGTGCGCGGTATGGGCGTCGCGGTCATGATGAGTACGTGCGGCACGTAGGTGCTCTTCACCCAGAGCTTGGAACGTTGCTCGACGCCAAAGCGATGCTGCTCGTCGATGACGGAGAGACCAAGCCGGTGGAAGACTACGGCGTCCTCGATGAGTGCGTGAGTGCCGATGAGGATGTCCACCTCGCCTGAGGCCACGGCCGGAAGCAGTGCCGACCGCCGTCGCTTCGTCGTCGAGCCGGTGAGAAGCTCCACCCGCACGCCTATGTCGCCGAGCAATTCTTGCAAAGTGGCAAAGTGCTGCCCCGCCAAAATTTCCGTGGGCGCCATGAGGCAGGCCTGGCAACCGTTGTCCACGGCCAGGAGCATAGCCATGAGGGCGACGAGCGTCTTTCCGCTACCCACGTCGCCTTGGAGCAGGCGATTCATCTGCCTTCCGCTCCTCATGTCGTCGTGGATCTCGTGCACGACCCGCTTCTGCGCGCCGGTTAAGGCAAAGGGTAGGCGGTTGGCATAGAACGCATTGAAAGCTTTGCCTACGCGTGGGCAAGGGATTCCCCGCAACTTGTTGCGGCGGAGAGTCGCCGTGCGCAGGATATTGAGTTGAATGTAAAAAAGCTCTTCGAATTTGAGCCTGTGCTGTGCCGCTCGGAGCTTTTCGGCTGATTCGGGGAAGTGGATCTGCCGCATAGACTCAGTGAGCGGTGCCAGCGCGCGCTCCTCAAGGATCCACGCCGGGAGCGTCTCGGGCAGGCCCCCGCTGACTGTGTTCAAGAGCGTGTAGATGAGATCACGGATCGCACGCGAGTGAAGCGTGGCACGTTTCATAAGCTCGGTGGTGTGGTACATCGGAACGAGGCCGCCGGAGACCCGCGCGGCACGGTCGGCCAGGTCAATCTCGGGATGGACGAATGAGAACTCATGCATGTACTCCTTCGGCTGACCAAAAATGAGATACTCCCGCCCCGGCGGATACTTATCGAGGATAAATTTTTGGCCGTGGAACCAAACCAGATCCACCGCGCCGGTACTGTCGGCAAAGCGGGCCACGAGTCGCTTCGCTCGCCCCTCCTCGGAGGCTTGGTAACCCATGATGCGCCCCCGAAGCTGGACGAAGGGCACCCGGTCGCTGTGTCCGGACACGATACGCTCGAGCTCGCTCACGGTGTAGATGCGACTGCGATCCACATACCGGTAAGGGAAATAATGGAGCAGGTCGTCGTAGTCGTCACGTCGATCTCCTTTTTGAGGATCTCGGCGCGCCGCGGCCCGACGCCGGGCAGATACATGATGTTTTGTTCGTCTAAGCTCATAATCGATACGTGTAGCCTGATGCAGTCAAGGAGATGAATCAGAAACGCGGCAAAGATCGGTAACATCTGACTTCGATGGTTCCCATTCGGGATAAGTACGTCTTAAATACGTATTTATTGGATCTTATTCCCGGCAAGGATTGGATTGTCTGTGTAGGGGCGTATTACATACTCCCCACGAATGCCCATGATCATGAGCAAATGATAGATTTGCCCGGTACGTTTCTGGGCGTATGCAATACGCCCCTACCTGTATGGGATAAATATCTGATAAATAAGTATTTATTGAATCCTATTCCCGGCAAGGATTAGATTGTCGGTGTAGGATCGTGTTGCATATTCCCCAAGAATGCCCATAATCATGGACAAATGATTGATCCGCCTGATACGTGCCGGGTCGTATGTAATACGCCCCTACCCATACGGGATAAATCTCTGATAAATATGTATTTACTGAATCTTATTCCCGGCAAGGATTGGATTGTCTGTTTAGGGGCGTATTACATACGCCACACGAATATCCATGTTCATAGACAAATGATTGATCCGCTCGATACGTGTAGGGACGTATGCAATACGAACCGACCTATACGGGATAAATATCTGATAAATACGTATTTATTGAATCCTATCCCCGTCAGAGATTAGATTATCTGTGTAGGGGCGTGTTGCATACGCCCCACGAATACCCATGATCATGGGCAAATGATGGATCCGCTCGATACGTGCTGGGGCGTATGCAATACGCCCCTACTTGTACAGATCAAAAATTTAATTGCCATTTGAACGATGAATCTCAAACCTGATACGTGCTAGGACGTATTCAATACGGCCCTACCCATACAGATCAAAAATTTGATTCCTATTTATCGGATGAATCTCAAACTTGGCAGGTTTTTGGGTGTATGTCTTTGCGACCAACCCCACCACACTAAGAAACCCCTAAAATTTGTATGATCACATGTGAAACCCGCCGGGAATTGGGTGGATGTGGCCAATGCCGCACAAACCCCGGCGAGTAACTCTTAAAATTTGTATGGATGCGAGCAAAACCCGGCGGGGATGGGATGAATATAGCCATTTTCACACAAAACCCGCCGAGGATTGGATTGATGCGACCAATGCCACGCAAATCCCGACGAGGATTGGACGAATATGGCCATTTTCGTTAAAAACCCGCCGAGGATTGGGCGAATATGGCCAATGTCACGCAAAACCCGGCGAGGATTAGACGAATATGGCCATATTCACGCGAAACCCGGCGGGGATGGGACGAATATGACCATATTCACCAAAAACCCGGCGAGGATTGGACGGATATGGCCATATCTATCGAAAACTCGCCAGGGATTGGATGAATATGGCCACAGCTATCGAAAACCCGGCGGGAATTGGATGAATATGGCCACAGCTATCGAAAACTCGCCGAGGATGGGATAAATATAGTCACAGCTTTCTCTTCCTTGGCGGGTAAGGAAAAGATGAAGTGCGTGTTTTCCATATACTTATTGAGGACGGGAAATAAGAAAGCCGGGCGAATCCTATCCTTGGTGAGGATGGGATTCGCCCGGCTTACATGTTCCACAAACTGGGTGAATTTTTGAGAGCGGTTAATCCATAGATTCAGATTCTTCGCTGTCGAGGCTAACGGCGGAGAGGTCGTTCCCCGGAACGTAGCGGAGTTGGCGACGTACGAAGGCCATGTTTTTGATCAGTGGCCGGAGGGCGCCGGGGTCATGTGAGACGAGTACGACAGCCGCCTCGCGATTGATCTCCGACAGCAGGTCGCCTAACGTATCGCCAAAGCGACGGTCCATATACGTGTTCGGCTCATCCAAAACGAGCAGGCGCGGGTGGGCCACGATGGAGCGCCCAAGCATCGTGCGTTGGAGTTCGCCGCCGGAAAGCTCTCCGATAGGTCGGCGGGCTAAGTCGTTGAGTCCCATACGGTCGATGACTGCCTCCACGCGTTGGCGTTGCTCGGCCGAACAGCGCCGCCCACGTGTCTCGGCCAGGAATCCGGAGGCGACGACCTCGGCGACTGAGATCGGGAACCGGCGATCGATAGCATTGACCTGAGGCAGGTAGCCCACGGGGAGTTTGGGAATGGGTTGGCCGTTGCGATAGAAATTCACGGCGCCGATACGTGGCTTGAGCAGCCCGAGCAGGACGCGCAGGAGGGTTGTTTTGCCGCCGCCGTTGGGGCCTACGATGCAGAGGAAGTCGCGCTCTGCAATCTGGAGTGAGACATCGATTAGCACGTCTTTTTTGGAGTCGTAACCGGCCGTTACATGGTTTATTTGAACGAGAAGCATAGGGTGTGATGAACTATATTCGAAAAATGGATGGGGATAGGAAGGCCTGAGGGGCGCTGATTGATTTTTTTGATGGGGATGAGTTGGTGGGAGGTGTATGTTTTCTTAAAACTAATAGGGAGGGGAAGGCCTGAGGGGCACTGATTGATTTTTTTGATGGGGATGGGGTGGTGGGAGGTATACCTTTTCTTAAAAACTAATAGGAAGGGGAAGGCCTGAGGGGCACTGATTGATTTTTTTGATGGGGATGGGTTGGTGGGAGGTGTATGTTTTCTTAAAAATGAATAGGGAGGGAAGGCCTGAGGGGCGTCGATTGATTTTTTTGATGGGAATGGGTTGGTGGGTGGTGTATGTTTTCTTAAAAATGAATAGGGATAGGAAGGCCTGAGGGGCGTTGATTGATTTTTTTGATGGGGATGGGTTGGTGGGAGGTGTATGTTTTCTTAAAACTAAAAGGGAGGTGAAGGCCTGAGGGGCGTTGATTGATTTTTTTGATGGGGATGGGTTGGTGGGAGGTGTATGTTTTCTTAAAAATGAACAGGGACAGGGAAGGCCTGAGGGCGTTGATTCTTTTTCCTGCCGGCAGGGTAGGGGCGTATTGCATACGCCCCCCTATACGTCCCCCGGGAGGGGACGAAGGATCCACCCACTCTCAAACATTCCCTGCGGGAATGACGGGGGGGCGTATGCAATACGCCCCTACAGGCGTCCCCTTGACAGGGAACGCCACCGGGTACCGAATAACTGCTTAATAATTGATGGCGAACCACTCGTACTTTGTTAGCGCCGATTTGTTTCTGATGAATGAAAGGAGGGCAAAAGAAAATCAAGGCGCCAGGGGCGCCGGCCAACCTTTCGGGATACTCAAAATGACTGGGATGGGGATTGTCTGTTGGGGTCACTTTGTTAGCGCCGATTTGTTTCTGATAAATGGAAGGAGGGCAAAAGAAAATCAAGGCGCCAGGGGCGCCGGCCAACCTTTCGGGATACTCAAAATGACTGGGAATGGAATGGTCTGTTGGGGTTACTTTGTTAGCGCCGGTTTGTTTCTGATAAATGAAAGGAGGGCGAAAGAAATTCAGGACGTCTCCTTGATAGGGAACATCTTCGACTTCCGAATAACTGCTTAATAATTGATAGTGAACCACTAAGGCTTTGTTAGCGCCTGTCCGATTTTGAGCATCTCGTCTTTCCACTGGGCTGAAAGGGGGTCGATAATGACTACGCGGGCGCCGATCTCTCTGGCAACGGATTCGGCGTGCTTGCGGTCGAACTCGCGCTGTACAAAAACGACTCGCACGTGCTGGGCGCGGGCTTCGTCGATGAGTTTTTTCATCGAGGCGGCCGAGGGCTCCTTGCCGTCGCTTTCTATCGCCAGCTGCTTGAGGTGGTACGCCTGGGCGAAGTAGGTCAGCGCCGGGTGGTAAATGATGAACGTGCGGTGGGTGAGTGTGTCCAGCATCGCGTGCAGGGCGGCGTCGGTGGAGTCGATTTCGGCCACGAGCGAGGCGTGGGCCGCTCGGTAGACTGCGGTGTGCGCCGTGTCGAGGAGGCAAAAGGCGCGGAGGGTGTTTTCGGCCATCTGACGTGCGGTGGCAGGCGCGTTCCAGATGTGCGGGTCGCCCCCGCCGTGTGCGTGCTGGTCGTGCGCGGAGGGATCGCTATCGATCCAACGAATGCCTTGGGAGAGGTCGAAGACTTGCAAATGCGGGTTTTGCTCCACAATGGTCGGCATCCAGACTTGCTCAAACCCGATGCGTCCGACACGCAGATAGGCGCGACTACGGGCCACGGCCATCATTTCCTGAGGCGTGGGGTCGAACGTTTCCGGACTTTGCCCGGGCGGCACTACGGTGTGGATCGTGAAATGTGCGCCGCCGATGCGCTCGGCAAAGTAGCGCTGCGCCTCTATCGTTACGGACACGCGATGGCTATCGTCGGCCGACTGCCCTCCGCCGCCCGAGCAGCTCGCCGTAGCCAGTAGCCCGAACAACAGCAGACTCGCCGCGGCGGCCTTGGGCATGGTCACGGCCCACCGTCGAGCGGCCGAGCGAACGGGGTACCACGACGTGAGCCCACCGATCGCGACCACGGTGACGAAGATGGCCAGCAGATCCCAGGGCGACACGCGCACGGGATACTGGTCGCTGACGAAGGCCCCCGTCTCCCCGAGCCGGATGAGACCAAACGTCTGCTGCACAAGGCAAAGCGCGACGCCGATGGCTATGCCCACGACGGCGCCCAAGAGCGGAATCATACATCCTTCGTAGAGGAAGATGCGGCGAATCAAACGCTGGCTGGCGCCCATACTGCGCAGCATCTGCACATCGTCTTCCTTCTCGATGATGAGCATGGAGAGCGAGCTGACTACGTTAAACAGAGCGATGGTGAGGATGAAAGCGAGGATGAGAAAGGTCATCCATTTCTCGATTTGCATCATGCGGAACGACGCTTCCTGCTGCTCGAAACGATCTTCAATGCGGAAGCCTTGGCCCAGCCTCTGCTGGATCTGCTGCTTGAGGTCGCCGACCCGGACCCCGGGTTTCAGCTTAAGTTCGAGAGCCGACACCTCGCCCGCATCGTAGTGCAACATATTGCGCACTAAGTCGATAGGCAGGATCAGGTAATTCGCGTCGTACTCCGGACGGTCGATGCAGAAGACTCCGCTGACGTAGGCGTATTCGATCTGGAACGAGGTGGCAGCCTGGGACGCGCTGACGCGTCCTTCACGCTTGGGGGCATAGATTTCGATCGGATCGGTGAAGGACGCATTGACGCCCAGGGTAGACGCCAGTCCAATGCCGGGGATGGCATAGTCCGTACCGCCCTCATTCAGCGCATAACGCCCGTCGATAAGCACCGATCCAAGGTCTACGGTGCGCTCGAAGGCGCTGTCTACGCCCTTGGCTACGGCTATCTGTTGACGACCGCCGTAGCGGAGGAGCACGTTCTCTTGCAACACCTCCGTGGCGGCTTCCACCTGGGGCAAGGCACGCACCGAGCGCATCGCGTCGGTGTTGGGAATGAACACCTTACCCTCTAAGGCCGTAATCTTAAGATCAGGATCAAAGTGGCCAAACATGGAGGCCACGAGATCGTGAAATCCATTGAAGACGGACAGCACACAGACCAGCGCGACGGTGGCCACAGCCACGCTGCAAACAGAAATCATAGAAATGATGTTGATGGCGTTGTGCGACTTCTTAGCCAACAGATAGCGCCTGGCGATGAAGAGAGGTAGGTTCACGGGTTTCGAAAAACTAAAAATGAAAAGTAAGTCTGGGGGTAATGGTCACTAAAAAAACGAGTAAAGACAGGTCGCAAAAATATCCGCCCTCGCCCGCCCCGCCAAGGACGGGAAAGCCAAAGGGTCACTCTTTCTTCCTGCCGAATGGGTAGGGGCATATTGCATACGCCCTCTCGTCCTATCTGCCAAGAACGAGAAAGCCCAAGAGGTGATCTTTTTTCCTGTCGAATGGGTAGGGGCGTATTGCATACGCCCCATAATCCACCTCGCCAAAGACAGGAAAGTCCAAGGGCCGCTCCTTCTTCCTGTCGAATGGGTAGGGGTGTATCGCATACGCCCCCTAATCCACCTCGCCAAGGACGGGAAAGCCGAAGGGACGCTCTTTCCGATTCGTTTCGGCTGAGGGTTAGGGGGTACATTTTTGAATCCCATCCTTTTCGGGGACAGGAAAGCTCAAGGGGCACTCTTTCCGATTCGTGTCGGCTGAGGGTTAGGGGGTACATTTTTGAATCTCATCCTTTTTGAGGATGAAAAAAGCCGAAGGGCTGATCCTTCTTCCTTCCGAATGGGTAGGGGCGCAAAAATATCCGCCCCTCGCCCGCCCCGCCAAGGGCGAGAAAGCCGAAGGGCTGCTCTTTCCGATTCGTGTCGGCTAAGGGTTAGGGGGTACATTTTTGAATCCCATCCTTTTCGGGGGCGGGAAAGCTCAAGGGGCTCTCTTTCTTCCTGCCGAATGGGTAGGGACGCAAAAGCATACGCCCCCAGCCCACCCCGCCAAGAACGGGAAAGCCGAAGGGTCGCTCTTTCTTCCTGTCGAATGTGTAGGGGCGTATTGCATACGCCCCTAATCCTCCCCACCAAGAACAGGGAAAAACCAAAGGGATACTCTTTCTTCCTGCCGAATGGGTAGGGGCGTATTGCATACGCCCCCTAATTCTCCCCGCCAAGGATGGGAAAGCCCAAGGGCTACTCTTTCTTCCTTCCGGCAAGGTAGGGGCGTATTGCATACGCCTCCTAATCCGCCCCGCCAAGGGTGGGAAAGCCCAAGGGTCGCTCTTTCCGATTCGTGTCGGCTGAGGGTTAGGGGGTACATTTTTGAATTCCATCCTTTTCGGGGGCGGGAAAGCCCAAGGGTCAATCTTTCTTCCTGCCGAATGGGTAGGGGCGTATTGCATACGCCCCCTAATCCGCCCCGCCAAGAACGAGAAAGCCAAAGGGTCACTCTTTCCAATTCTTGTCGGCTGAGGGTTAGGGGGTACATTTTTGAATCCCATCCTTTTCGGGGGTGAGAAAGCCCAAGGGTCAATTTTTTTCCCTTTCGGCAAGGTAGGGGCGTATTGCATATGCCCCATAATCCTCCCCACCAGGACAGGGAAAGCCCAAGGGGCAATCTTTCCGATTCGTTTCGGCTAAGGGTTTGGGGGTACATTTTTAAGTCCCATCCTTTTCGAGGACAGGAAAGCCAAAGGGTCGCTCTTTCTTCCTGCCGAATGGGTAGGGGCGTATTGCATACGTCCCCTAATCCGACCCGCCAAGGATGGGAAAGCCCAAGGGTCGCTCTTTCTTCTTGCCGAATGGGTAGGGGCGTATTGCATACGCCCTCTCGCCCTCCCCGCCAAGGACAGGGAAAGCCAAAGGGTCGCTCTTTCTTCCTGCCGAATGGGTAGGGGCGCAAAAACATCTGCCCCTCGCCCTCCCCGCCAAGGACGGGAAAGCCAAAGGGTCGCTCTTTCTTCCTGCCGAATGGGTAGGGGCGCAAAAACATCCGCCCCTCGCCCTCTCCGCCAAGGACGGGAAAGCCCAAGGGTCGCTCTTTCCGATTCGTGTCGGCTGAGGGTCAGGGGGTACATTTTTGAATCCCAGCCTTTTCGGGGGCGGAAAAGCCGTCGACGGCTCACTTCTTCCTGCCGAATGGGTAGGGGCGTATTGCATACGCCCCCTCGTCTTTCCCGCCAAGGATGGGAAAGCCAAAGGGGCGCTCTTTCCGATTCGTATCGGCTAAGGGTTAGGGGGTACATTTTTGAATCCCATCCTTTTCGGAGGCGGGAAAGAGGGGCAGGTCGGCCGTCCATAAACCAGCGAGCATATCGAGGGGTAACCACACACGAAGGGCGAACCGATGGGTCCGCCCACTGCACGCCGATCCGCGATCGGTACACGCTGAGGGGTAGACGCATGGGTTCGCCCTTGTCTAATCAATGCTATTTGTTCAACAGTTGGTCGATGTTTTCGACATAGTCCAACGAGTCGTCGCGATAGAAGATCAGCTCGGGTATTCTCCTGAGCTGGAGGCGAACGCGTTGGCCGAGGTCGTATCGAATGGTCTTCTTATTGGTTTCGATAGCGCCCATCAGCTCGTCCGCCTTTTCGGTGGGGAAAATACTGAGGTAGACCTTGGCCACACTCAAATCTGGACTGACGCGCACGGCACTCACCGAGACGAGTGTCCCAGGCAGCGCTTTGGTCTGTCGGAGGAAAAGGTCGCCTAACTCTTTCTGTAGCAGTCTTCCTATCTTGTTCAATCGGGTTCCTTCCATCTTATCTAAATTCTAAAAGTGAAACGCTAAGGCAAGGAAATTCTGGGTGGGGACGAGATTCATCATCACGAGAACTTCCTCCGCCTGATCTAAATTCTAAAAGTGAAACGCTAAGGCGAGGAAATTCTGGGTGGGGATGGGATTCATCATCACAAGAACTTCCTCCGCCTGATCTAAATTCTAAAAGTGAAACGCTAAGGCGAGGACATTCTGGGTGAGGATGGGATTCATCATCCCGAGAACTTCCTCCGCCTGATCTAAATTCTAAAAGTGAAATGCTAAAACTGAGATGCACTGGGTGAGGACGTCAGTCGTCACCCCTCAGGGATAGCCCAACGGGGTTGCATACGGATTCGCCGCCACAGGGACATCTTTTTTCTTGACAGATCTGCCCATCGTGGCATCCTCGCCTTACTTTTTCCAGATCACGGTCAGACCGTCTCGTAGGGGGAGCAACACTTTTTCGACACGGTTGTCATTCCGGATCAGCTCGTTAAAGGCCATAATGCCACGCGTTTGAGTGTCCGTATGGGCGGCATCCTCCTTCACAACCTTTCCAGACCAGAGCGTGTTGTCGGCCAGGATCAACCCGCCGGGGCGGACAAGGGGAAGACGAGGTCATAGTAGGCGCAGTAGTCGCGCTTATCCGCGTCGATGTAGACCAAGTCAAACGGCTCGGGCCCAAGCTGGGGGAGCACCCTCCGTATGTCGTCCCAATGGGGGTGGATCTTCATGCGGTCAGGATGCTCCTGCCAATAGGTGCGGAAGAATGGCTCCATCTCGTCGTTAATCTCCACCGTGTGGATTTCGGCGTCCGGGTCCGTGCCCTCTGCCAAACAGAACGTGGCGTAGCCGGTATAGGTGCCGATCTCCAGCAAACGCTTCGGGCGCATCATGCGGCAGCACATCTTCAATGCCCGCCCTTGCAAGTGACCGGCAATCATGCGCGGCCGCAACAGTTTCACGTGCGCGTCTCGGTTGAGGCGAGCCAGCAGCGGAGGTTCTGCGTCCGAGTGATCGAGAGCGTAGGCCTCGATCTCTTCAGCAATGGGCACGTAGGTGTCGGTGAGCATGAAGGCGAATCCGTTCCGTGGCTCAGAAGGTGGGCAACTGGTACTCGTCTTTGGCGCGCAGGACACGCTTCACGTCGTTGATCTCGAGGAAGGTCGTGCCCCCGCCCTCGCCGAAACTGCCGCTGAGGTAGGCCACCTTGTCCTCCTCGGTGATCAGTTGGCGGTCGATGAGTTGCTTCAGCGCATCGTGATAGTATTCGCGGCGGCTGACCTGCCACGGCTGAAACACGGCCCAAATGCCAAACGAGAGGGAGAGCATTCTCATGACCTCGGGGCGATAGCAGATGGCGAAGACCGTGGCCTCCCCGCGGAAGGCGGCTAAGTAACGGGCCGTGCGGCCGGAATAGCTGTCGGAGATGATGGCACGTACGCCGAGCTTGGAGGACGACTTAACCGCTTGCTTGGCCAGGAAGGACGTCACGTCGAGATCGTCGCCCTTGATGGGGACGCGGATGTCGTTGGCTAAGAGCTTCGTCTGCTCGGTCTCGTAGGCTACGCGTGCCATCATCTGCACCGCCTCGAGGGGGTATTTGCCATAGGCCGTCTCACCGCTCAGCATTAACGCGTCGGTGCGGTAATAGATGGCGTTGGCGATATCGGTCACCTCGGCGCGGGTCGGGCGGGGATTGTTGATCATCGAGTGCAACATTTGTGTGGCTACGATGACCGGCTTCTTGGCTTCCACGCATTTGCGGATCAGCATACGCTGGATGCCGGGGATCTTCTCCGCCGGGACCTCGATACCGAGGTCGCCACGGGCCACCATCACGCCATAGGTGGCTTTGAGAATCTCGTCAATGTTGTCCACGCCCTCCTGGTTCTCGATCTTAGCAATGATCTTGATGGGACTCTTGTGCGCGTCGAGGATCTCTTGGACGTCCAGCACGTCCTCCTTGCTACGGACGAAGGAGTGAGCAATGAAGTCCAGCCGATTGGCGACGGCCCATTCGATGTTGCGCCGGTCCTTTTCGGTTAGCGACGGCAGATTGATACGTACGCCAGGCACGTTGACACTCTTGCGACTGCCGAGAGTGGCGTTGTTCTGCACCTCGCAAATCAATTGCTCGGCCTGTTTTTCGATCACCTTCAGCTCCAGATCGCCATCATCGATGAGAATGTCACTGTCGGCCGAGAGGTCTTTGACAAAATCGGGATAGGAGACACAGATGCACTCATGGGTGGTCTCTCCGTCGGGACGGCCCTGCATGACGACGCGATCGCCCGTCCGAAACTCGATCGGGGCAGCACAGGGGGTGGTGCGTATTTCGGGGCCCTTGGTGTCGATGAGGATGCCGATGCGTCCAGATACCATGCGCACGTTCGATACGACGCGGTGCAGACCTTCCTCATTCATGTGCGCCGTGTTGAGACGCACGACATTCATACCCGCTTCGTAAAGTGAGCGGATAAAATCGACCTCGCAACGCTGGTCCGAGATCGTGGCTACTATTTTGGTATGCTTCATTGTTTGGGGAGTGTATTTAGGGGCAAACCGCAGAGTGTCCGCCCGATGGTGAATGATAATTGGAGAGGATTTGCGTATCCGTTTGAAGAGAACTATTTGAACGCTTCCAAGGCCAACCTGTACGACGCCAACCCGAATCCTGCAATCACCCCGCGACAGGCAGCAGCTATGCAGGAGTGATGGCGAAAGGCTTCTCGGGTGTACACATTAGATATATGCACTTCGATCACCGGTGTGGTGACGGCGCGGATGGCGTCGTGCAATGCGATCGAGGTGTGGGTATAGGCGCCGGCGTTGAGCACGATCCCGTCGCTCGAAAAGCCTGCCTCGTGGATCTTGTTGATCAGTTCGCCTTCGATGTTGCTTTGGTAGGAGGTGACTTCGTACTGCGGAAAATCTGCCCGGATTTGGTCGAGGTAAGCCTCAAACGAGGTATTTCCGTACACGTCTGGTTCGCGCCGCCCCAAGAGGTTTAGGTTTGGCCCGTTGATGATCAGTATCTTCTTCATTTCCTTCTAATATTTGTCGCTTTTTGGAGACGCGCAAAAGTAAGGAGACGTTGGAACATGGCGGCCGGGGCGCCCCGTGTCGCTGACCACGCACGCCTTGCCACGTTTCCCAGTCATGGACTTATCGCAATACGTAAAATATGCAAGTAAAAGAGTGGCCGACAGACGATCCGGTCAAAATGTATGAGATCTATCTCCGCCTCGAGCGCGGGCTGTCAAAAATACCGTGGAGGCCTATGTCAGCGACCTGGACAAGCTCTTCCGCTTCGTGGCTGTCGAGGGGCGGTCTGTGCGGGAGGTTACTTACGCCGATTTGCAGCAGTTCGTCGCCCAACTCTACGACGCCGGTATCTCGGCACGCTCGCAGGCACGGATCATCTCTGGCATCCGGTCCTTTTATCGCTATCTCGTTCTCGAGGGCTATCTCCAAAACGATCCGACGCAGCTGCTCGAATCGCCCAAGATTGGTCGACGGCTGCCCGAAGTCTTGGCCGTCGGCGAGATCGACCGTATCCTCGCCACGATCGACGTGTCCACACCCTCCGGCCGACGAAACCGCGCCATGATCGAGGTGCTCTATAGCTGCGGCCTACGTGTATCGGAATTGACCGGCTTGCGTTACCCGGACGTCCACTTCGACGAGGGCTATATCCGAGTCCTCGGCAAGGGCAACAAGGAGCGCTTGGTGCCGATCTCGCGGACGGCTCTCAATGAGATACGCAACTACCTGCCCGACCGACTCGCCATCGCCTCGGCCAAGGGTTTCGAGGACATTCTCTTTGTCAATCCGCACGGCCGATCGCTCTCACGCGTCATGGTCTTTAAGATCGTCAAGGAGTACGCCGCATTGGCCGGTATCACGAAGACCATCAGCCCCCATACCTTTCGCCATTCCTTCGCGACACACTTGCTCGAGGGCGGCGCCAACCTGCGCGGTATCCAGATGATGTTGGGCCACGAGACGATCACCGCCACCGAGATCTATACCCACCTTGACCGCGAGGCGCTCCGCCGCGAAATCATCGAGCATCACCCGCGCAACATTTCTTGGCGCCGCGAACACGGCGAATAAAGGGCGATGGGATGTTGTGCCTTCTTATTCCTCTGGCGACGCATCGGCCGTCTTCGCCTCCGTGCCCTCAAGCAACTTCCATCGACTGATGATCAGCACCACCGCAACGCCAACTGCGGCCATGTCACTGACAGGTAGGCTCCACCATACGCCGTCGAGGCCGAGGAAGCGCGGCAGGATCAGCAGTGCGGGGGCAAGGAAAATGAGCTGGCGCGTCAGGCTGAGAAAGATGGCCAATCGACTGAAGCCGATGCTTTGGAAGAGTTGCGTGGTAGTGATCTGGAATCCGATGAGCGAAACGCCCATGATACCGATGCGCAGGGCCGTCGTACAGAGCTCGATCAAGGGTTCGCTGGTGGTGAAGAGGCTGACGATGGCCCGCGGATAGAGCATGGCTACGGCAAAGCCGACGAAGCTGAAGAAGAGGTTCGTGCCCGCACTGTAAGCGTAGGCCATGCGCACGCGGTGCATGTGGCGCGCACCGTAATGAAGCCCACGATGGGCTGCATGCCTTGCGCCACACCAAGGATCAGCATGACGATCAGCATGGCATAACTACTGATGATGCCAAAAGGCGCCGATGGCCAGATCGGACTCCTCAGGAGTCGTGCCGTATGCCACGAACGAGCGATTCATGAGCACGTTCACCGCGCTACCCGTCAGCTGCATGGCGAAGGGGGCGATGCCGATGGCCGTGATGGCCCGCACGATGGCCCACGACGGACGGAAGGCTGCCCGACGAAACCGCACGACACTACCCGGCAGGAAGAAGTGCGCCAAGACGTAGACGGCACAGATCACCATCGCTATAGCCGTGGCGATGGCCGCGCCGCGGATGCCCATGCCCAGGGGATAGATAAAAACATAGTCCAGCACCACGTTGATCAGCGCGCTGAGAAGCATCGTCGTCATGGCCTTGCGCGGATAGCCCGAGGCGCGCATGATGGCGTTGTAGCCGAAGCTGAAGGCCGCGAAGAAGTTGGCCGGGATGACGATCCGCAGATATTCCACAGCGTAGGGCAACGTGCGGTCGCTGGCGCCGAAGAGTCGCAGCAGCGGCTCCATATAGATGTAGCAAGGGATGATGGTAAGAATCTGCGTGACGAGCGTGAGGTAGACGGCGTTGGCGAGTGTCTGCTCTGCCCGAGGGGTGTTGCGCTGCCCGAGCAGGATGGATACCCGCACCGATGCACCGGCGCCAACCAGCATACCGAAGGCTTGCAGGAAGAGGAGGATCGGGAACGTGATGGCCAGTCCCGAGAAGCGCGTATTCGCTCACGCCCTGACCGATGAAGATCCGATCCACGATGTTGTATAACGAATTGACTACCGTTCCCACCACTGCGGGCACGGCATAATTGAATAGCAGGCGAGGTATGCGCTCCTGCTCCAGCGCTTGAATTTGTTTGGCTTCAGCCATAAGCAATTGAATAACTAAAGATGAAAAACAGTTGGGGGGAGTCAGCCCTGCCGACGCGCTCGGATCTGCCGGACGATCGACACCGGATCGGGCAGCAACTCCATCGCTTTCGTTCCCGTGATCCGGAGGAACACCACGACCGAAAACGTCAGCATACCGACATACGCTACACTCGACGCCACCGCTGCGCCTGTCACCCCCCACCGCGGCACCAGCACCGCAGCCGACGCGCAGAGCAGCACCAATCCCACCAACGAGCACGCCGCGCTCACTCGCACCCGTCCCGTGCCGATGAAGTAATGGCTCAGGATCCGGTTCCCCCCCCGAAGGCCACGATGCCCACCGACAGCCCTGCGATGACGTCGCGTATGCCCGCAAACTCCTGCGTGAACAGCACCTCGGTGTACACCCACTCCGGGATGCACAACACCGCGCCCATCGCCACCGCCAGCACGGCCACCGTCGGTCCCAGCAGTCGCACGGCCGTCAGCCGACGGCGTTCGGCCTCTGTGGCCCGCGTGATCTCGCTGTAGGCAATGAAACTCACCCCGTGGCTGACGTGCCAGAGGCTCTCCGAGACGCGTGTCCCGACGTCCAGCAGGCCCACGCTGCCGTAGCCGCCGAAGCGTTGCAGGAAGAAGTAGTTCAGCCGCGCCGAAAGGTTCTCTGCCAAATTGTCTACGCTGCTCCACAGGCCATAGCGGAACATCTCGCTCGTGTCGCGCATCCACGACTTGACCTCCATGCGGCCCGTCGGCCACTTTACGCTCCGCAGCAGAATCACGAGGCTCACCGCCCACGCGGCCAAGTTTGTCAGGAAAAGCCCTCGCATATACCCTCCCAGATTTTTCAGCCCTGCCACGTAATAGAGTCCGAGTAACACGAAAAACAGTCCCGCACCTTGAACGAGAAACACGGCATTGAAGGCCCGGATCCGATCCCACCCGAGTAGTACGCGCAGATGGACATTGACCAGCGAAAGCAGCACCGCCAGCCCGAAGACGACCCCGCCAAGCCCCGTCGGAAGCATCCCCACAGCCGCCATTGCCCCGCACGCCATACCCGATCCCACCAGCGCCCACACGTAGGCCGCACTGACGACTACGCTGAGCCGTTTCGAACGCATGAAGTACACGATCGTGTTCCCACATAGCACACTGGCCAACATCACTGCCACATTGGCCGACGCGAACACCACGCCCGCCACACCCATGTCGTGACGCCCCAGCACGCGACTGTTGATGAGCATCAGCGCCAAGTTCAGCGCCGCGATCACGTACCGCGTGCCGACCGTCGCCAGGATCTTTCTCAGCACCTCTCGGCCTCCCCGACGCCGTCGATCGGCAGGCCGGCCACTGTCTCGCGGTCGCGTTCCAGCTGTTCGCGCAGTGCGTCTAAACTGTCAAAACGTCGGTTCGCACGCAGGTGGCGGATGAACTCCACCTCGAGCGCCTCGCCGTACACGTCGCCCGAGAAACCGAGTAGGTGTACCTCCACTGCCGTCGGCCGATTGCCGATCGTAGGCCGGTTGCCGATCGAGAGCATCCCCCGATAGGCCGTGCCACGCAGCCACGCCCGGACGGCATACACGCCGTCGCCCGGAAGCACCTTCAGCGGCTCGTCGACTGACAGGTTGGCGGTCGGGAAGCCCATCGTTCGCCCGATCTGCTGCCCGCCGACCACATGCCCACGCAAGCGATAGGGCACGGTCAGCATTCGCGCGGCCTCCTCCACCCGGCATTCCGTGAGCAGCGCCCGAATCCGTGACGAACTGACCGCCGTCCCATCCTCGAGCAGGTACGGCACGCCGCGAACGACCTCCATCCCCACCGTGCGCCCATGCGCCACATACGCCTCAAACCCCTCCGCGCGATCGCGCCCAAAGCGGTGATCGTAGCCCACGACCAGCGTGCTGACGCCCCACTCCGCCGCTAATCGTTCGATGAACTCGCGCGCCGTCAGCCGTGCCAGCGCAGGCGTAAAGTCCAGCACAGCGCAATAATCCCACGCCCGTCTCCCCGATCCGCGCCAGCTTTTCCTCGAAAGTATCCAGCAGCTGCGGCCGATAATCCGCCTGCAACACGCGCCGCGGATGCACCGGAAAGGTGAACACCGCCGACGCCAACCCGCGCTCTGCAGCCGCCTCCCGAAGCTGCGCGATGAGCGACCGATGGCCTGCGTGCACACCGTCAAAAAAAGCCCACCGTGGCGGCCAACTTGCGCCCATCGACCCGCTCGGCCGCGTCGTAAATCGTCCTCACGCCTGCCCCTCCGTCGCTGTCTTTTGGCGCTCCAACCGGGCCTGCCGCCGCTTTGTCTGGCTCTCCCGAAAGCCCGCACGGCGCTCAGACGTCACGCGATTCATCGTCATAACCAGCTGGTAGATTTTGGCCCGATCCGCATCCGTTTTCGCAAAGAGATAACTGGCCTCCACATACCGGCGCACCATGGCGAAGATCTCGTCCGTCAGCGGGCGCAGCTCAGTCATAGGTCGCCGTTTTTGCGCCAGTGCCTCGTCGGTTCGTTGCCTCGTCATCGCCTGATAACGCTCGTTCAACTCATGCAGCCGATCGGCCGTCTTCTTGAGCCCGAGCGTCTCCACGTCAGCCGCCAATTCGTTGAGGTGAAGCTCGATGCTTTCAATGTCTACCGACCGCAGCGGCCCTGACATCGACCGTCGTGTGCGCCTAAATCGCCCCAGCTTCAGGGTCAGCCGTTCGGACGCCTTCCGTTGCGCCTCGATCGGCGAATGGCGGTTTCCACGGATCATGTCGAACAGGTTGACAAGCATTTTCACCCGCTCGCGATCCAGCTCCCTCAGCTGTTTTGTCAGTTCCGACCCCCGCCTGCCTTTCACATGCCCCATCTCCGCTTTGATGGCCGCCTCCCACCGTGCCATCAATCCCTTAGGCAGTAGCAGCAATTCCTCCCCTGCCTTCGCCACCAGTATGAACAATTCATCATTCATCCCGGCGTGCTCGTTCGAGCTGAAATGTGAGATGCCATCCACATCAATCTGTACAGCATCCGGCAAAAAGATTTTCTCATCGTCCATGAGTTACCTCCCAATAGTTTTACGGCGCAAAGATACAACAAGGTATAGCCTTTCTCTCCTTCATAGGCCGGATATATACACTTTATGAAGCAATAAGATCCGTCCTATTTCTCATATAGCCACCATATATGGATGCACAATCCATTACCTAATAGACTCCTACATCATGTAAGCTCATTCATTCGTGCGTCATACTGGCTTATATACCGTGTCTAAGTTTTCCATCCGATGTCTTTTTATCATCTACATATTGTATGAGCATATTTTCCACCGTATTTTATACTCATACACTATGCCTAAGTGTAATATCCATCGTATATAACACATATCCACTATGTATAAGTGGGCTTGCGAACGTAATGTGTACACATACACCCTGTCTATAAATAGATTCCTGCGTATTGTTTTCGTAGACACTTCGTATAAGCCAGATTTATATAAGGCGTATAGCCTATACACTAAGCCTAAGAGACGATGACATATAAAATAAGGACCGTACATCTTGCTGAAGATGTTTTCCTATCGGCTGCAAAACCTCACCGTACCGTATAAGCGACACCTCTTCCGTCGTCTATAGCGATACATTCATCCAAGCCGGCTCCGTTCGACTGATGACGGCCCTCCCTTCGTCGATGGCTTGCCACTCAGGCCGGCGACACCCCGCCGCTCGTCCATCCCCTAACGCCCGCCCCGCTGCGCCCCCCAGGCCACAGATGCCGTAACCGCAAAAAATAAGCCCCAAACAGCTTCTGGCATATTCCTTTTCTTTGCGCCCGTTTTTATGGTAACGAAATGAATAGATGGATTACTGTCAGCGTGATCACTTGGATGATGATCATTACGACGCACTTCGCCGCAATGGCACAGTCCGAACTATCCGGAATAGAAGAGGATGGTGTTTGGATGGATTGGCGGGAGCGCATGAAGCTCCTGAACTACACGCCTCGATATTTTGGCCCGAACGCTTTCCCTCTTTCAGAGCTTACTGACGGGCGTATCGGTAAGCGATGGGAGTTGGAGCTGCGCGGCGAATATCACGAGGCAGCCGGCGATCGCACGGCCGATCTCTTTGCGCGTCTCTTTATCCCCATAGCCGACGGACGCGCAGGCGTAGAGATGAGCGGTGTCGTGGGTGAAACGTATCAGATGTCACGCACCACGCAGCTCCGTAGACATGCCGCCGAACGTCGTCCGCCGGAGTATTGCATTGGAGACTTTATCCTCCGATCCTTCTATCAAGTGGTCCGTAGCGACCGCTGGCTCGACCTGATGCTCAGCGCGAACCTCAAGACGGCCAGCGGCAATCGGTTGGCCGACGCGCGATACACCGACGCGGCCTCATATTGGTTCGATGCCACTGCCGGACGCGACCTCTTCCAACTCGACGACGGACGCGTCGCTCTTCGACTACAGGGCATGCTCGGCTTCTATTGCTGGATGACGAACGATGCGGTCTATCGCCAAAACGACGCGCTGCTTTTCGGCGCTGGATTGAGCGGACGCCTCTACAACGCCTCTTTCGCCGCCGACTACTCCGGCTTTAGTGGCTACAAAAACACAGGCGACCATCCCGCCACCTACCGCTACAAGCTCGAGTATGAATACCGCAAAAACATTCTCTCCCTTCGTTTTCGCTACGGCGTTTATGACAACCTCTACGACAGTTTTTCCGTCGGCTATATCCGCTGCTTCTGAAGCCTCCCTTCCACCGCTATCCACCCACTTTTCACCTGTATTTTCTCACATACACACCTATCGCATGGATAAAATCAGACAATTGATTGACGAAGGTCGCATGACCGACGCGATCGAACTTCTTAACGACTACTTGGCCACTCACCCGGACAGTGACGAGGCGCTTTACCTCCGCGGACGTGCCCACCGCAAGGCGGGGCGTATCCGCGAGGCCATCAACGACTATCTGGCTTCCGCGGCCATCCGCCCCGACGGCCCCGCAGCTCGCGCTTACCGCATGGAAATCGAAATCATGGACTTCTACGACCGCAATCTCTACAATCCGTAATCGCCCCCCCCCTACCGACGCCGGGGGAAGTTGTTCGTCAACGCACTACCCTTCGACGACGAGCTTATAGCCTAAGCTGCGGATGTTGAGGATGCGAATATGGGGGTCGGCGGAGAGGCGGCGGCGGAGCTTATGGATGAAGACGTGCAGGCTGTTACGGTTGTAGGGGCTATCATCGTGCCATAGGTCGAGAAGGAGCGTGCGGAACTCAACGAGGGTTCCACTGCCGATGATGAGCCTGCGTAAGATCTCGCTTTCCATGTACGACAGTTCCTGGGTCGCTCCGTCTGCGTCGATCAGACGTTGCGCGGCGGTCTGGAAGGTGTAGCGGCCGAAATGGAGGACGGGAGACTCGGTGTCGGTCGGCAAAACGCGCTCGGCAGGTGCCAGACGACCGAGCAAGGCCCTAATCCGCACGATGAGTTCGAGCATCTTGAAGGGCTTCTTCAGATAATCGTTGGCGCCAAGGCCAAAGCCCTTGACCAGATCGTTCAATGACGAGCGCGCGGTAAGGAACAGGATGGGCGTGGTGGTGTCGACGCGGCGCATACGACGGACCATCTCGAAGCCGTCCATTCCGGGCATCATAATGTCAGCCACCACAAGGTCAGGTCGGCAACGCGCGAAACAATCCAGGCCATGCAACCCGTCGGAGGTGTGTGTGACCTGAAATCCTTCGCCCTCCAGCGTGTCCTTGATGATCAATGCCAGCGCGGGCTCGTCTTCCACCAATAGGATGCTGGGATTTCTTTGATTTTCCATTGTCTGATAGGATGTATAATTTATCTCGGGATCTCGATTTTGAAGATTGAACCGCCGCGCGGTCGAGGCGACACGGAGATTCGCCCTCCGTGGCGCTCAACGATCTGCCGGACGTAGTAAAGACCAAGCCCATAGCCCTTCACATTGTGAAGATCGCCGGCGGGAACACGATAGAACTTATCGAAGATCCGACCGACCGAAGCCGAGGGGATGCCACAGCCGCGATCGCTCACCGTGACCACGTAAAAAGCTCCCTCACACCCGGCCCAGAGGGTTATTTCCGGCTCGCCGGGGGAATACTTGATGGCGTTGTCTATCAAATTGCCGATGGCATGACCCAGCTGCTCGGGGTCGGCCTGAAAGGTCAGATCGTCAGGCGCTACCTCCGTGCGAAAGCGTACGGGACGGCCGGCACGGAGGCTGTACAGCCGGGTCAGCCGCTCCAGGAGTGCGCGGATGGGGACGGACTCGCGGTGCAAGTCCTGATCGCGCCGTCTTTCGAGGCTCATGTTGAGGATTTGCTCCACCAATCCGCTCAAATGAGAGAGTTGATCGAGGCACAGCTGCAAATACTGCGCGCGTTTGGAGGGATCCTCCCTTGGCGATAGTTCAGGAGCGCATCGACGGCGGAATACACCGCTGCGATGGGCGTCTTCAGCTCGTGCGTCATGTTATTCGTAAAGTCATCCTTCATCTCCTCGAGCGTGCGCTGCTGCATCACGGTGCGAATCAAGAAACGAAAAAGACAGCGCCAGCAAGACCATGAGGAGGAAGGTAGAAAACAAGATCCCAGCCATCTGGCGAACGATGACGCCCGTAAGGGACGGGAAAAAGACACGGTACGCATAGTGTCGCTCCGGATTGAACGAGTAAATAGCCACATGCCTGAAGGTCGGGCGCTTCATGTCGCCCGGAGGTGGCTTGCAAGACGTGTCCGGCCTTCTGAGTCCACGATTTCAGCACGCAACACACGGAGCGCCATGCCGCGGACGCGGAGTTCGGCGTCTATCAAGCTATCCAAGGCCTGAAGATCGACGGGATACGAGGCATCCAACTGTTGATGGATAGAAGTGCGCACCTCGCGAGCCAGTTGCTCGAGTTCGATGTAAGGCGATTCCGCAGGGACGACCGTCACCACCGTGGTATGCCTCTCTCCGATCGAAGCATTACGCATCGTCACGATGGAGTCGTTGTCTTTTTTCTTCTCGATCAGGATAGCACTGTGCTTTGCGCTCGGATCAGCGCGGCGTTTTTGCAGACGCAGTTGTAGCTCCTTGCTATCGGCGCTCTCGATACAGGCCATCACGACGCGTGCGGCCTCGTCGTGCAGCGCATCAGCGAGTCCCTTGAGATAAAAGAGGTTGAAGACGAAGAGCGCAGTAATGCCCAAGAGGATGGCGGTCACGGCGCGTTTGAATTTTCGGATGTCCATCGTAAATAACGTGAGTTCGACAAAAGAATGAGATTCCCTTATTCATAGAGCATGTCTCTGACAGCATGTCGTAACGGCCAAAGTGCCTTTGGAAATGCTTGCGGAAGTTCCGCAAACGCCAAAAAGTTCTCCGAGACACTTGCGGAAGTTCCGCAAACGCCAAAAAGCTCTCCGAGACGCTTGCGGAAGTTCCGCAAACACCAAAAAGTTCTTCGAAGCACTTGCGGAAGTTCCGCAAACGCCAAAAAGTTCTTCGAGACACTTGCGGAAGTTCCGCAAACACCAAAAAGTTCTTCGAAGCACTTGCGGAAGTTCCGCAAACACCCAAAAGTTCTCCGAAGCATTTGAAACACGTCCGACTGCCATCTCACCGACAAAAATAGGTCTCCCGAGCGCTGCAACTGGGGGCCGATAAGACTAAGTAAGACTTCGTAAGTCGGCGATAAGCATCCAGCTCGAATAGCACGCTCACCTTTGCCGCGAAAAAGATTCACACCCATCAAGCGATTCATCATGAGAACGATTTTTACCCTCCTGACCCTCCTTGCGGCCCTGCTGATCACGCACGGAGCCGATGCACAAATGCGCCTTGGCGGTCGCGTCACCGACAGTGACGGCCGACCCGTGGCGCAAGCCGCCATCATCCTGCAAACGGCCGACTCCAGCTATGTAACCTCCGCCATCACGGACTCCATCGGGGTCTTTCACATCGATGCCACCCCGAACGAACGCGACACGTACCGCCTCATCGTGCAGCATGTGGCTTACGAAACGCACGAGCAGACCGTCCACCGAGATCAAGCCGACGAAATCGCGGTCCGACTGACCGAGCGTGCGCAGGCGATGCCTGAAATCGTCGTCCGAGGGGAGCGCCCCATCGCGAGGCTATCCGGCGGACGGATCATTTATGATCTGCCCCGCCTGATCGCGGGTCGCGTGGCTGCCAATGCCTATGAGGCACTGCTGCTACTTCCCGGTGTGCGCGATGAGGGTGATGCCCTCACGTTGGCCGGCGCCCCCAGCCTGGCTATTTTGATCGATGGCCGCAAGACGTCCCTCTCCGGCGAAGCACTTCGGACCGTGCTCCGTTCGATCCCTGCCCGTGACATCCGCTCGGCCGAGGTGATGTATAGTGCTCCCCCGCAATACCACGTTCGCGGGGCCGCCATCCTCATTGTCACCCGCGACGCCACCGGGAAGACGGCGGATGGCAGGGCCAGATCAATGCCGACTATGCGCAGCGGCATTACGCCAACTATACCCTCGGCGCCGCACTCGTCCGCACCGCCCCACGCTGGATGCTGCGTCTCAACGCTTCGTCCGAAGCCAGCCACACCCGCAGTGGACTCGACATCGACGCCGATCATTTCTATCACAACCGCCATCAGGCCGTCACGCAGCAAGACAGAACGAGCCATCGCGCCCAGACGCATCTCATTCGCATGGAAACAGACCTCCAGCTCTCCAAGCAAAGCCATCTCGGGCTGGTCTATACCGCCCGACTCGTCACCGGACGTCGCTCCGAGCGGATCGGAGAGGGCACACTCGGCCTTTCGCATAGTCGCACTTCGAACGAACGGCCCACGCAGCTCCACAACGCCCTCCTCGACCTCAGCACCGGGTTCGGCCTCAAGCTGGGCGCTGAATACACGCGCTACGAAGAGCGCCTGCAGCAACATTTTGCCTACGAAAACACGATCAGTCATACCTCGACCGACTTGACGACCCGCAATGCTCAGCAAATCGACCGCCTGCGCGTATTTGCGGACCAGTCTCACCCGATCGGCAAGGCCTTGAAAGTGAATTATGGCGCCGAATACCTCTACGCAACCGACCACAGCGCACAGCGATATGCCTCCGACGACGTGGCCGGCCTTCCGGACATCGATAACCGCCTGACCGAACGCACCGCCCGCCTCTATCTGGGCACCGAGTTCGCGCTCACATCCCACTTCTCCCTATCGGCGTCCCTCACCGGCGAGGATTATCGGTTCGCCAACACGCACGACCGTACCCTCTTCCCTGAATTTAGCGTCACGTGGGCCTTGTCCCCCGGTCAAATCCTGCAAGCCTCCCTCACGTCAGACAAGGTATATCCCGCTTACTGGGAGAGTCACGGCGGGAAGACCTTTCTCAACGCCTACGCTGAGGTGCACGGCAATCCGCTCCTCCGCCCCTATCGCTCTTACGCCAGTCGCCTGAGCTACATCATCAGTGGGAAGTTCATTTTCACGCTCTACACCACTCGTATGCCGGGTTATTCCGTGCAACTCCCCTACCAGAGCCCCAGCAACCCCGCACTGATCTATCAAAGCACGAATTTTGACTACAAGCGCACCTTGGGGGTCAATCTCGTCGTCCCCATACACCCCTTGCCCAACGTGCAGAGCCGTCTCGTCCTCAACGCATCGACCGATCACGTCCGGCATAGTCATTTCCACGACCTCACGTTCGATCGGCACCGCATGCTCCTCTATGCTCGCCTCGACAATACCTTCCATCTCGGCCATCACCTCACTCTTGAGCTGAACGCATCCACCATCACACCGAGCATGCAGGGTATAGCCGACATCAACGGCCTCTGGCGCATCGATACGGGTCTAAAATGGACCGTCGCACAGGGCGCCGCAGACTTGCAACTCAAGGCTGACGACGTTTTTGCCACCTGGTCGCCCCGCTTGCATACGGACTACGCCAAGCAACAGCTCCGTATGTATGTCGTGCCCGACACGCGTGCGGTGACGCTGACCTTCATCTATCGTTTGCGGGGATATAAGCCGTCGAAAGCCCCCTATCTCGACACCTCCCGCTTCGGAACCTCCGAATGACCCGCCCCCTGCGGACTACGATTAGGCTATTCCCGAACGCAAAAAAAGACCTCCCCCATGCCTGTCTTGCAGGTTCGGGAGAGGTCTTTAGCGTATTAAAAAGTATCAGGCATTCCCTTTATCAGGGGGTAAAAGGGAGCTCCATCACATAGACATAGTGCCTCAATCGATCTTGCGGAAGCGACCGTTACGGTCGAACTTGAGCTCTAACCCGCTGGTGAGCTTGACTTCATAGCCGTGGCGATCGCGCTCGATCTTCCGAATATACTGGCCGGCATAATGCTGGCGTACAAAGTCGAGGATGGCACGGGGCACGATAGCGTCGGGAACTCGTCCGTAACGGCAATCGACCTCCTTCCACTCGCCATCCCTCCGAAATTCTACCTTATTCCCATCAACAAACACGACCTCATAGCTCTTATCGAAGCCTTCATCGTCTTGCTTGGCATACGAAACCTCTACACCGCGGAAATACTGGGTCAGGAACTGCTGCGCGTTGCGTGGCAACTGGTTCGTACGGATCGGCAGATCGTCGTCTGCACAGGCTGTCAGTGCGAAAAGCACTAAGCACGCCATAAACATCATTTTCTTCATCAGATTCTTCATTTTGCTGTTCATAAAAATCGGGGGCAAAGATGTAGGGGCAAATCTGAAATGAATTTGAAATGCTCGCCCCCTCTCCAGCATCAAAACGATAGGCCCCGGGGCGGCTGCGGGGCGGCTACAGGGCGGCTACAGGGCGGCTGCGGGGCGGCTGCGGCCGCCTGCGAAGTTTGCCGGGTACGGGCTTTTGAGATGTTCAGCCGGCGTCCCTGACGGCCTCTGCCGAGGCAAGGAAGTTTTCCTGGTACCCGGCAAGACTTGGCCGGCGTCCCTGACGGCCTCTGCCGAGGCAAGGAAGTTTTTCCTGGTACCCGGCCAGACTTAGCCGGCGTCCCTGACGGCCTCTGCCGAGGCAAGGGAAGTTTTCCTGGTACCCGGCAAGACTTGGCCGGCGTCCCTGACGCCTTCCGAGGCCTCGGAAACCTTCAGCGGCGTGTTTTGGGACCTTCCGAGGCCTCGGAAACGTTCAGCGGCGCGTTTTGATACTTTCCGAGCCCTCGGAAACGTTCAGCGGCGCGTTTTGATGCTTTCCGAGCCCTCGGAAACGTTCAGCGGCGTGTTTTGATACTTTCCGAGCCCTCGGAAACGTTCAGCGGCGCGTTTTGATACTTTCCGAGGCCTCGGGGCGGCTGCGGCCGCCTGCGAAGTTTTCCTGGTACCCGGCCAGACTTGGCTGGCGTCCCTGACGCCCCTCGAGGCAGCTGCGGCCGCCTGCAAATCTATCAGGGTACGCGTTTGATGTACCCGGCCAGCTTTAGCCGGCGTCCCTGACGCCTTTCACTCCTCCGAGAGCGACCATGGCACAGCGCTTTTAGAGATCAAAGAGGGCCGATAATTTTAATCCGAAAACAATTTTGAAGCACAAAAGAAGAAGACGCTATTTTCGCGCAGTAATTTATACATACACATTATAGTAAACTCATTACACTCCTATGGAAACACTATTCGTAATGGTCCCATTGGCTGCCGTCCTGGCGCTGGCGTTTGCCTACGTCTTCTACAGCCAAATGAGGAAAGAAAGTGAAGGTACCCCCACCATGCAAGAAATTGCAGAGCATGTGCGGAAGGGCGCGATGGCTTACCTGAAGCAACAGTACAAAGTTGTCGCTATTGTCTTTGTTATCTTGGCGTTGTTTTTCGCAGTACTAGCCTATGGCTTCCATGTGCAGAACTCATGGGTGCCGTTTGCCTTCCTGACCGGCGGATTCTTCTCCGGATTAGCCGGGTTTATCGGGATGAAAACGGCCACCGCGGCCTCGGCCCGCACAGCGAACGCAGCGCGCAACTCGCTCAACGCTGGTCTGAAGATCGCATTTCGATCTGGCGCAGTAATGGGGCTTACCGTGGTCGGTTTGGGGCTACTTGACATCTCGGTCTGGTACCTCGTCCTCAACGCCTTTGTAGACGCCACTGGGCCCCAGAAGCTCGTAGTGATCACGACGACCATGCTCACCTTTGGCATGGGAGCTTCGACGCAAGCCCTCTTTGCCCGCGTAGGTGGCGGCATCTATACGAAGGCCGCAGACGTGGGCGCTGACCTGGTGGGGAAGGTCGAAGCTGGAATCCCAGAGGATGATCCACGCAATCCGGCTACGATTGCAGACAACGTAGGCGACAATGTCGGCGATGTGGCCGGTATGGGCGCGGACCTTTACGAGTCGTACTGCGGATCCATCTTGGCCACGGCCGCACTCGGAGCCTCAGCCTTCTATAACGATGGCGACGTGCAGGCCAAGGCCGTCTTTGCCCCCATGCTGATCGCCGCCGTCGGCATCATTCTCTCCATCGTCGGCATTTACACCGTCAAAACGAAGGAGGGAGCGGGCATGAGCCAGCTGCTCAAGTCGCTCGGCTTCGGCGTGAACCTCAGCTCCGTATTGATCGCTGCCGCCTCGTTCGGCATACTCTATCTGCTCGAGATTCCAAACTGGGCCGGCCTCTCCTGCTCCGTGATCGTCGGATTGGTGGCAGGTTTCATCATCGGCCAATCGACCGAATACTACACGTCGCATTCTCACAAACCGACGCAAACGATCGCTCACAGCGCGGAGTCTGGTCCCGCCACGGTCATTATCTCCGGCCTCGGCATGGGTATGATCTCCACGGCCGTTCCGGTGATCACGATCGCCGTGGCCATCATCCTCGCCTTCCTCTTCGCTACCGGATTCGACACCGCCAACCTGCTCACGGCGCACAACCTCAGCCTCGGCCTCTATGGCATTGGCATCGCGGCCGTCGGCATGCTCTCCACACTCGGTATCACCCTCGCCACCGATGCCTACGGACCTATCGCTGACAATGCCGGGGGTAACGCCGAGATGAGTCGGCTCGAGCCACACGTGCGCCAACGCACCGACGTGCTCGACGCCCTAGGCAACACCACGGCAGCCACGGGCAAAGGCTTCGCCATCGGCTCAGCCGCCCTGACAGCCCTCGCCCTCCTGGCCTCTTACATCGAGGAAGTGAAAATCGGCCTGCAACACATCGGCACAACGACTATCGACATCGCGGGCCGTACCGTCGACGTGGCACAAGCCACTATCCCCGACTTTATGGCTTACTATCAAGTGGATTTGATGAACCCGAAGGTGTTGATCGGTGTCTTCGTTGGCTCCATGATGGCCTTCCTGTTCTGCGGACTGACCATGAACGCCGTGGGACGGGCAGCAGGCAAGATGGTCGAGGAAGTGCGCCGACAATTCCGGGAGATCAAGGGTATCCTGACCGGCGATGCCACGCCTGATTATGCTCGCTGTGTGGCCATCTCCACACAGGGTGCACAGCGCGAAATGCTCTTCCCGTCGCTGCTGGCGATCATCGTGCCGGTGCTCGTCGGCATCTTCTTCGGAGTGTCCGGTGTGCTGGGATTGCTGGTCGGCGGACTGGGTGCAGGCTTCGTCCTGGCCGTTTTCATGGCCAACTCGGGTGGCGCATGGGACAATGCGAAGAAGTACATCGAGGAAGGCAACATGGGGGGCAAGGGCTCCGAAGCGCATAAGGCCACCGTGGTGGGCGACACCGTCGGCGACCCGTTTAAGGACACCTCCGGCCCGTCGCTGAACATTCTGATCAAGCTCATGTCGATGGTATCGATCGTCATGGCCGGATTGACCGTAGCGTTCTCGATCCTCTAATGAGAAGCCCTTTTGGCGGATCTTTCTCCTTTCCATTTCGGACCTATCGGAGCCTGTTTCTGCCCTTTTGTTCCATCATCAATCCTCACACGAGCTTGCTGTGATCGTCTAACGATGAATCCAATCATCAGAAACATCTTCGAGGGTAGCCTCCGAAATAAATCGGATCCGGTGATCGCAGATAACCCCCGACAGCCCCATCGATACCTATCGGTGGGGCTGTCTACTGTATATCTGTGAGCCTATCGTGAGCATACGTCGGCCTGTTGCTCGGGGGGGCGAGATGCTGAACATCCGGGGGCGAAAGGGCTGGCAGGCGGCCTTCCAAAGTGGCCGGAGTGTTCGGTGACTCTGGCAGGCCGCCTGCCGGGACTATCGGAGACTCCGGTAACGTTGGCAGGCCGCCTGCCGGGACTATCGAAGACTCCGGTAACGCTGGCAGGCCGCCTGCCAGGACTATCGAAGACTCCAGTAATGGTGGCAGGCCGCCTGCCAGAGTCACCGAACACTCCGACGATGTTGGCAGGCGGCCTGCCAGATATATGCGGAAGCCATATCACAGCAAGGAGGGCCTACAAACACGAGCAAATCGCACGACATGTATCCCCGACAGTCACCCCCGAAAAGACGTGGTGCACATTTTTTTTCGGCGAGGAGCCACATTTTTGCCGCATCATGCGTCAAGGGGGACGTGTGACGGTTGCAAACGGTACGCAAGGAATCAGATTGAATGGATGAAAAGCAACTCATAGCCGATTGTCTCAAGGGTGAGCAAACAGCTTGGAAAGCGCTCTACGACGCGTATTCCGGCCGCATGCTGGGCATCTGCCTACGCTACGTGGCCGATCGTGAAGTAGCGCGTGATGTGTTGCAGGATGGCTTCGTCAAAGTGTTCTCGTCGCTCGACAAGTTTCGGGGCGAAGGGCCGCTGGGGGCATGGATCCGGAAGATTTCGTGAATGAATCGCTCGAATATCTCCGGCGTACACAGACCCTCCGGCATGACACGGTCAGCTTGGACAGCGCCACCTTCAGTCCCTCGGAAGAGGCCACGGCCCTTTCGCAACTTTCGGCGGAAGATCTCCTATCCATGGTCCGCGAACTACCGCCTAGCCTACGCACCGTCTTTAATCTGCTTGCCGTCGAAGGGTACTCGCATAAAGAGATCGCAACCATGCTGCAAATAGAAGAGAGTACATCGCGAGCACACTATATGCGAGCCCGACGATGGCTGCAAAAGAGAATTAATGGGGAGAACATGTGATGAAAAAACAGGATGAATGGGAAAAGATCGTTCGATCAAAGCTCGAAGACTACGAAGTGCAGCCCGATCCAGCCGATTGGGATGCGATAGTCGGACGATTGACGCGCCGTCGGCTCTGGCCGCGGCGATGGATGTACGCAGCAGCGGCTGTAGCGCTGCTGATGCTCCTTTTTGAAGGCGGACGAAGGCTGTGGCGCCCAGACGAGCCGTCGGAACGGATGGCAGACGCTAAGCCCGTACCGACGGCACCGATAGCTACGCCGTCAGTTGCCATGCCAAGCGCATCGTCGCTCCACACGACGGTTGCGACACCACCGCCCACCGCAGTCGCACAGGTAAGAACGCGAACGAAAGCGGCCCCACAAACGGTCGTACCGGCCATGACGCGTCTCCACGCAGCCACGCCGCACGAAGCATCGCTCCCGCCTACTGATCAGCCGACGGACGAGCCATCGGTGCCAGACAACGCCTGGCTGGCCGAGACGACGATAAGCACGGCCGACAGTCTGTCCCTCTATGCGGCAGAGATCCCGACGGCTGAGGAAATCGAAGAGGCGATCGAACAATCCTCCGATCGTATGGCAGTAGCGGCAACACGACCCGCCCGACGCTGGGGCTTCGGCATGGGGGGCGGTGGCTACACGACAGGTCTGCAAGGTGGAGGCGGAGACTTCAATGCGACGTTTATCCGCGATGACAGCCGTGCCGATCTGCCACCGTACGACTACGGGGAAGGCACCGCGGACGACGCCCTCGCCTACCATCGGAACGAAACGGATCGCATCGATGTCAAGCATGCGCGCCCGCTCTCGTTCGGCCTCGGCGTGAGCTACCGGCTGAGTGATCGCTGGGCATTGCAGAGTGGCCTGACGTACACCTGCCTCACTTCGCGTTGGCGCACAGCCTCCATCTTCGATGGGCACATCCGACAGCGATTGCATTTCGTCGGTATCCCAGTCGGGGTGGCTTACCGAATAGCAGACTGGCGGCGTGTGCGATTCTATGCGGCTGCGGGCTGCGCAGTAGAGTGGAACGTGGCGGGTAGCCTCCGCACGGTTCACAGCTACGGAACCGGGCGACGCAGTACGGAGCAGTCGCAACGAATGAAAGAATGGCAATGGTCAACCTATGCTCGCACGGGCGCCACTTATCCCCTGTTGCCATTCTTAAGCCTCTACGCCGAGGTGGGTGCGAGCTATTACTTCGACAACGGGAGCTCCATCGAAACGATTCGATCGGCGAAACCCTTCTATCTATCTTTGCAGACGGGTTTGAGATTAGGTCTTTAGAGGCCGATGTGCCGCCCCCATACATTATATTATTGCATCAAGAACTACGGGAGAACCTATCGGCCCGCTCCCACTCATAATTACTAACGACTTATTACTACCGCGGCCCTTAAGCCGCACAATTCCCTCTAACAGCTTATTCATAATGACATGAAAGGAATGAACAAGACAATGGCATGGGTAGCAGCCGCGCTGCTGCTGGCATGCACCACCTCCTGCCTTGAAGGCGGAAGCAACAGCGTAGAATCGACCACCGTAGGCATCATACGGCGCGAATCGAAAGAAGGAAAAATGGTCATGGACAACCCCTTCCCCTATGGCCCATTCTACTCACCGACACTCTCCAAACTGAACGAAGGCGCATGCGTCCTCGTGCACTTTACCCTCGACCGCGATGCGGCAGAAAACTCCTCCACCGTAGTCCGATCGCGCGGCTATAGCACCGTGACGATCAGTGCGCAGGCGGAGGTCGAGAAGTACCGCATAGCTCGCTTTCCGATCCCGGAGCCCCGGATACGGGGAAGGTACTGAAGGATGAAGTGCCCATCAAGAATCCCGCTAACCTGGTGCGTGGTTATGTGCGCGGCTACCTCTTCGTCGAGCACGTCCTGAACCAACCCAGCGACCAGCGTAACGAATGGTACTTGACGTACAATCCGGACGCCAAGGCTCAGACGTATCTCGGGAAACACACCTACGACATCTATCTCCGTACCACCAAGCGCACGGCCGGTACAAAGACCGCTGTCGACATGGCTGTCAACAGCGCCTATTTCATCAAGAGCTACTTCGAGGAGATCGCTCGCAAGGAGAAAAGCAGCGGCAACAACGAAGCCTTTTACGTACGCTTCAACTACGTCTCAGGTTTCCAAAACGGTAAGCCAGTCTGGTCAAGAATCGAACGAGCAATGCCGGTCCAGATTTCTGACATCCTTAGCAACAAAGGCTGACGACCGCTGATCGGCCATGCGACAAGAAGAAGCTGTCCGGGAGAGATGATTCCGGGTAGCTTCTTTTTATTGTCAAACGGCAAGGAGCAATCGTCAGCTGAAGTATAAAACGCATCGAAGATGGAGCTTCAACTGACGTTTAGGCGACTCACAAGTCACATTTGACGCGTCTAATGTTTGAAGCCTCAGACAGGCCTCATTAGCTACTCTACAATCATAGAATGCTCTGACAAGACATGCTTACCCTCCAGCAACACGATGAAGCGCTTCCTCCTCACCCTATGGAATGACCTGCTTGGGCTCTTCTACCCACGCATCTGCGGAGCTTGCGGCGCGCCCCTCATCGACGGCGAGGAGCTGCTCTGCCTCTATTGCCTCTTCGAACTGCCTCGCCTGTCCTATCACCGCTACCCCGACGATGAGAATCCTCTCCGGAACATCTTCGCCGGCTGCTCCTCCGTGCGTCAAGTGATCGCCTACCTACACTTCCAAAAGGAGAGCTACGTTCAGCATCTCATCCACGAATTCAAATACCACAAGAACGAACGCTTAGCCATCTACATCGGCCGATTAGCTGCCGAAGATCTACAAAGAGATGGCTATCTCACCGACGTCGATCTATTCGTGCCCGTCCCTCTCCACCCACGGAAGATGCGGCAGCGCGGCTACAATCAATCCGAGCGCGTAGCCCGCGGTATGGCTAGCGTCTATCATCACCCTATCGATACAACCTCCCTTATCCGCCACACCTACACCAAGACGCAGACGCGGAAGTCAGCCTACGAACGGCGCCAGAATGTGAAGAACGTCTTCAGCGTAGCTCACCCCGAACGCCTCGCCGGCCATCACATCCTGCTCATCGATGACGTCCTCACCACCGGCTCCACACTGCTCAACTGCATCGATGCCCTACGCGACGTCCCTGATCTACTCATCAGCATCTTCGTAGTCTCCACGGTTATCTGAGGAGCGCAAATTGAGATCGAACAGTCTCTCATCGGACAGACTCAGCAGCATGGCCACCCTTCCCTCTGAGAATCCGCATCCCAAGCGCCTTCCAGCTCATTTCGCAAGCCATAAAACGCACTGCGCCAATTGGAAAAGATTTCTACATTTGCCGCCGTTTTTTCGGATACAATAAAGCCTTGGGAAAATTCAGAGCATATTGGGTTGATTTGAAGGATATAAATCCAGCGGAAGTTCGCACCTATGAATATCTGCTGGATGATCAATTTTTCACAGACATAGACGGCACGGAAGTTCGACAAGGACACGTCAACGTGCAACTCAAAGTCGAGCACAAAGCATCTGCTTTCCAGATGACTTTTCACCTGGAGGGCACTGTCATTCTGCCCTGCGATCGCTGCTTAGATCATATGAAGCAGCCGATTGAGACAAACAACCGATTGACAGTGAAGTTAGGCAAAGAGTATACGGAAGAGAGCGACGAAGTATTGGTGGTTTCCGAAGACGAAGGCGGTGTCAACCTCGCATGGTTCCTCTACGAGTTCGTGGCGCTGGCTGTACCGATGAAGCATGTCCACGCACCGGGCGAATGCAACCGTACGATGGCGGCCAAGCTGCGTAAACATGCAGCCTACAGTCCCGACGATGAGGACGAGTCTGACAACGCATCAGACAAAGCTGACTCCGACGCAGAAGACATCCCAACCGACCCACGCTGGGACGCTCTCAAGCAACTGAAAGACGAAGAATAGAAGTAAAACAATAATCGAAATTTGAATTATGGCACATCCTAAAAGAAGACAAGGCAGCGCGAGAACCGGCAAGAGAAGATCGCACGATCATGCAGCGGTTCCGACTTTGGCCCTCTGCCCCAATTGCGGTGCATGGCATGTATATCACACCGTTTGCAGCGAATGCGGTTACTACCGAGGCAAATTGGCGATCGACAAGGACGTGGCTGTCTAAAAAAGACAGACAGCCCGCTCTTGCATCAGTACATACACACACCGAACACACACCATCCAAGAATCAAATTCTACACTCATGCAATGCAAGCAGCCCCGATACACATTCTTGATCGAGGGCTGCTTCATTTTTTTCATCCTACATATCAAAAGAACAATGGACAAGATAAATGCAGTCATCACCGGTGTCGGAGGTTTCGTCCCGGACGACGTACTGACCAACGACGACCTATCTAAGATGGTGGATACCACCGATGAATGGATCATGACACGCGTCGGTATCAAAGAGCGACGCATCCTTAAAGACCCCAACCTCAGCTCTGGCTACATGGGCACGCAAGCCGTCAACGACCTCGTGCAGAAGACCGGAATCGACCCCATGTCAGTAGAGGGCATCGTATGCTCTACCTCCACGAGCGACTATCACTTCCCCAGCACCGCGTCGATCATCGCCTATGAGTCCGGCTGCCGGAACGCCTACGCATTCGACATCCAAGCGGCCTGCGCCGGCTTCATCTTCGCCCTGGAGACGGCCGCCAATTACATCCGTTCGGGGCGCTACAAGCGGCTGATCGTCGTATCGAGCGAAAAAATGTCCTCCATGACCGACTACACCGACCGCGCCACCTGTCCCCTCTTTGGCGACGCTGGAGCGGCCGTCTTGCTGGAGGCCACGACGGAGGACTACGGCGTGATCGACACCCTCCTTCGCACCGATGGATCAGGCAAATCGCATCTGATCATGAAAGCGGGCGGATCGCTACGCATGCCGAGCCACGAGACGGTCGATCAGCGACTCCATTTCGTCTACCAAGAGGGGCAGGCCGTCTTCAAGCGGGCCGTCATCGACATGGCTGACGCGGCCGAGGAGATCGTGCGCCGCAATGGGCTGACCAAAGATCAGATCGACTGGATCGTGCCCCACCAGGCCAACCTCCGCATCATCGACGCTGCTGCACGGCGCCTCGGGGTGAACAAAGACAAGGTGATGATCAACATCCGGAAGTTCGGCAACACCAGCTCCACTACCATCCCCCTCTGCCTGTGGGAGTGGGAGGGCAAACTCCGCCGCGGCGATAACCTGATCTTGGCCGCTTTCGGTGCCGGATGGACCTGGGGAGCCACCTACCTGAAATGGGCTATGACGGAGCGAAAGCATAAGTCCGGCTTCGTCAACATCATCGGCAACCCCAACGTGGGCAAGTCCACGCTGATGAACCGATTGGTGGGCGAACGCATCTCCATCATCACCTCGAAGGCCCAGACCACACGCCACCGCATTCTGGGTATCGTCAATACGGACGATATGCAGATCGTCTATTCGGACACTCCCGGCGTGCTCCGCCCAAACTACAAGTTACAGGAGACCATGCGCGAAAGTTCCGAATCTGCGCTGGGGGACGCTGATATCTTGCTCTACGTGACCGACATGGTGGAGAAAACCGACAAGAATGACGACTTTCTGCAGCAAGTGCGGGGCATCGAATGTCCCGTCTTGCTGCTCATTAACAAGATCGACCTCACGGATCAGGCGGGGCTGACCCAGGCCGTCGAAGCCTGGCACACGCTCCTTCCTGCGGCCGAGATCATCCCCATCTCCGCGCTCTCGGGCTTCAATGTTGAGCCCGTCAAGCGTCGCATCGAGGCCCTCCTCCCCGATTCGCCTCCCTACTTTGAGAAGGACGCCCTGACCGACCGCCCGGCGCGTTTCTTCGTGACGGAAATTATCCGGGAAAAAATCCTGCTCTACTATCAAAAAGAGATCCCCTACGCCACGGAAGTCGTTGTCGAGGAGTTCATTGAGGGCGCGGAGCAGATACACATTCGCGCGCTCATCATCGTGGAACGCGACACGCAGAAGGGCATCATCATCGGTCACGGTGGGCAGGCGCTCAAGAAGGTCGGCACGACGGCGAGGCGTGACATGGAGCGATTCTTCGAGAAAAAAATCTTCCTCGAGCTCTACGTTAAGGTCGAGCCGGACTGGCGCAACCGCGACAACCTCCTCCGGCGATTCGGATACAAACTGGATTAGTTGCCGTTGTAAAAAGCGCGTCACAAGTGCCGGATACTTGTCTTTAGCAGGCGGACAACACCCTCCCGAGGACAAGTATCCGGCATTCTTTTGCTGACAACTTGTCACATGCGGCCACTCCTCGTCGCGTGCAGCCTATACATTGAACCGCGGAGCCAACACTCCGCCACGCACAGCTCGCCAGCGCGGGCTTGCAACAAACCATTCGTAGCGTATAACATGTAAATTAGAAGAATATGGGAAATGTAGTAGCCATCGTAGGGCGTCCCAACGTGGGTAAATCAACGCTCTTCAACCGCCTTATTGGTTCGCGGCAGGCGATCGTAAATGATGAAGCCGGAACGACCCGTGACCGACAATATGGCAAGGTTGAATGGGCCGGACGGGAGTTTTCGGTGATCGATACCGGAGGTTGGGTGGTGCAATCAGATGATGTATTTGAAGAAGAAATCAACAAGCAGGTCAAGATAGCTGTCGAAGAAGCCGACGTGATCTTATTCGTGGTCGACGTAATGAACGGGGCGACCAGCTTAGACGACGAGGTGGCGCATATACTCCGTTGCAGCGGCAAACCCGTCATATTGGCAGCCAATAAAGCAGATACTTACGATCGCCACGCCGCAGCCGCAGAATTTTATAGCCTGGGATTGGGCGATCCCTACTGCCTCTCGGCCGTGAATGGATCGGGGACAGGCGAGGTGCTCGACCGCGTCGTGGAGCTGCTACCCTCGGCAGGCGAAGAAGCGCACGACGAGGAGCTGCCACGTATCGCCGTGGTCGGCCGACCCAACGCCGGCAAGTCGTCACTCATCAATGCCTTCATCGGAGAGGAACGCCACATCGTGACCGACATCGCGGGCACCACCCGCGACTCCATCTACACGCGGTACGACAAGTTCGGCCTCAACTTTTACCTCGTCGACACGGCGGGGATCCGCAAAAAAAGGCAAGGTGAACGAGGACCTCGAGTATTACTCTGTCATCCGTTCGATCCGCGCGATAGAAAACTCGGACGTTTGTTTGCTCATGCTCGACGCCACGCGGGGCATCGAAAGTCAGGACCTCAACATTTTCTCCATCATCCGGAAAAACAAGAAGGGGTTGATCGTCTGCGTCAACAAATGGGGACCTGGTCGAAGACAAGTCCACCGCGGCGATCAAAACCTACGAACGCGCCATCCGGGAGCGTATGGCGCCGTTCACCGATTTCCCCATCCTCTTCATTTCGGCCCTCACGAAGCAGCGCATTTTCAAGGTCCTCGAGACGGCTAAGGCCGTCTATGAGAACCGTCGCCGACGCGTCACCACGGGGCGTTTGAACGAGATCATGCTTCCGATCATCGAACAAACGCCGCCTCCCGCCTGGAAGGGAAAGTACATCAAGATCAAGTATATCACCCAGCTACCGGCGGGCAGTGTGCCCTCGTTCGCCTTCTTCTGCAACCTGCCGCAGTGGGTCAAGGAGCCGTACCGCCGATTCTTGGAGAATCAGCTGCGCGAGCACTGGGATTTCCACGGGACGCCCATCCAAGTTTTCATCCGCGAGAAGTAACCTGCGCGGGGCAGTAGCCCGACGCATCTCAACAGACAGTCCTGCCGGTGTCAGAGGTTCCCAACACCTCTCCGCCGGCAGGACTTTTTTATGTCTACCATCCAAACGCGCCTCATTTTACACACCTCCATCGTGGAGGACTTCAAAAAGAGCCTACGAAAGGGACTTCTCGCGACGGAGGAGACCAAAAAGAGCCTACGAAAGGGACTTCTCGCGACGGAGAGCACCAAAAAGAGCCTACGAAAGGGACTTCTCGCGACGAAAAGTACCAATCGGAGCCTACGGAGGGGGTCCTCCGCTCTGGAAAGTACCAATCGGAGCCTACGGAGGGGTTCCCCCGCTCTGGAAAGTATCAATCGGAGCCTACGGAAGGGGTCCCCCACTCTGGAAAGTATCAATCGGAGCCTACGGAAGGGGTCCCCCGCTCTGGAAAGTACCAATCGGAGCCTACGAAAGAGACTCTTTTCGAAAAGCGCTCCAAAACGAGCCTCGAAAAGGGACACTTTGCAGAAAGTGCTCCCCAAACGAGCCGCGGAAAGGGACACTTTACAGAAAGAGTCCCAAAACGAGCCGCGAAAAGGAACTCTTTTCGAAAAGTGCTCCAAAATGAGCCGCGGAAAGGGACTTTTTTGGGATAGCGCTCAAAAACGAGGCTCGTGAAGGGACTCTTTTCAGATAGTACTCCAAAACGAGCCTCGGAAAGGGACTTTTTTCGGATAGAACCCTCAAAACGAGCCTCGGAAAGGAATACTTTTCGGAAAGAGTCCCCAAACGAGACTCGGAAAGGAACGCTTTGTGAAAAGAGTCCCAAAATGAGGCTCGTGAAGGAACTCTTCTCGAATAGTTCTCCAAAACGAGCCTCGTGAAGGGATTCTTTTTGGAAAGTACTCCAAAACGAGGCTCAGAAAGGAACTCTTTTCGGATAGCGCTTCAAAACGAGGCTCGGAAAGGAACTCTTTTCTCGAAAAGTGCTCTCAATCGCATCTCTTAAGACTACTCTTTTTTCAGTGGATGAGGCTCAGTCGATGTCTTCTGGGGCTTCTATGTCGTCGTCCTTCATGGCCCGGATACAGTCGAATACTGCGCTGCGCTCGAAGCCCTTACTTTCGGCATAGCGAAGGAGTTTCACGGCTCGATCAGTGCTCGACGTGGTGCGGATGGCTCTTAATTTTCGGCGGAGCAGCTCGTCGAGGACGGCGCGATAGTCCTCCTCGTCGATCAGTTCGCCGAGGGCCTCCTCGATCAGACTCTCCGGCAGGTCGCGTCGACGCAGCTCGAAGCGGATCTTGAACCGCCCCCAGCGGTTGAACCGCCATTTGTCCTCCACGAAACTCCGACAGTAGCGCGCTTCGTCGAGGAACCGTTCCGCGGTGAGTTGTGCGACGATCCGTTCCGTCACGTCGCTCGTGGCACCCATCGCCGTCAGTTTTTTGCGCACGTCCGATGGGCAACGCTCCGTCTTGACGCAATAAGCCGCCATCTTGTGCAGCATTTTGGTCTCTTCAGTTGTATTCATGTCGTAAAATTAGGGCTTGTCGATCATTCCTCGTTTCGTCCCTTGCAAAATTGGCCGCCGTCCCTGACGGTCTCTTCCGGGACTAGGAAAATTGGCCGGCGTCCCTGACGCCTTGATTTTCTTTTGCTTCTTTTCTTGCATCAAGGCAAGAAAAGAAGATAAGAAACGTCCTTATCGATCAGATCTACCGACTCTCCCCTCCGCAAACCTGTTTTTCCCCTCCACGTCACGACTGATCCGAACGTCGGAATAGCCTTCGGCGACGAGCAACGCAGCCGTCTCGGCCGATAGGGCGGCGTTGATCTCGAAGTAGAGCCATCCGCCGGGCGTGAGCCACCCGTGGGCGCGTCGGGCGATCGCTCTGTAGAACAGCAGAGGGTCGTCGTCGGGGACGAAGAGGGCCGCGTGCGGCTCATAGTCGAGCACATGGGCGGCCATGTCGGACTTCTCGCTGTCGCATACATACGGCGGATTCGAGACGATGAGGTCGAACGGCCCGGGAAGCGTCAAATGCGGGTCGAAAAGGTCTGCGCAGATGAAGCGCACCTCCGCGCCGTTACGCTCGGCGTTACCCTGCGCTGTACGGATGGCCTCGGCGGAGAGGTCGAGAGCCGTCACCTGCGGGCGGAGCAGCTGCCGGGAGAGCGTGATGGCGATGCACCCGCTGCCGGTGCCGATGTCGAGCACCCGCAGGGAAGGCGCCGCGCCGTGGCGTTGCACGATGCGCTCCACCAGCTCGCCCGTCTCGGGGCGGGGGATGAGCACGGAGGGGTTGACGGAGAAGGTCAAGCCGTGGAAGGTGCATTCGCCGACGATGTATTGGATCGGCTCGTGCAGCTTTAACCGGCGCACGATCGTTCGGATGGCTTCTCGCTGCTGTGGGTCGATCGGAGTATCTTTGGCCAGTATTTGTTGGGCCGGAGTGTAGCCCGTGACGTGCTCGATGACCCATCGGCTGATCGCGCGTGTCTCTTCGGGGTCGTAAATGGCGGCTAATTGCTCGCGGAGGTAGGCTATTGTTTCAATCATTGAGAGTGTATTTGAAAGAGGCCCTTTTCTTGCGTCAAAGAAGGGACAAAAGATAGGAGTGGAACTTAATTGGCCGGCGTCCCTGACGCCTTGACTTTCTTTTTGCTTCTTTTCTTGCGTCAAGGCAAGAAAAGAAGATCAGAGAGGAGCAATCTAAAGTGCCTGCCCACGCTCCCTTTTTTATCAAGGAGTTACAGCATCAACCAATAATTCAACATCTATGTATAGCAAAAGTACAAACGAAGACGAACGTTTTATGCGTCGATGCCTGGCGTTGGCGCGATTTGGTGCGGGATGGACTGCGCCGAACCCGATGGTGGGTGCCGTGGTCGTGCACGAGGGACGGATCATTGGCGAGGGGTATCACCGGGCCTTTGGTGGGCCTCATGCGGAGGTGCATGCTATCGCAGCCGTCCGCGATCGGGACTTGCTGCGCCGATCAACGCTCTACGTGACCCTCGAACCTTGCTCGCACCACGGCAAGACGCCTCCCTGCGCCGACTTGATCCGTCGCTCGGGCATTCCACGTGTCGTCGTGGCCTGCGTAGACCCCTTTCCGAAGGTGGCGGGTCGTGGGATCGGCTTGTTGCGCGAGGCTGGCGTGGAGGTGGTGGTCGGCGTACTCGAGGCTGAGGCTCGCCACATGAATCGGTTCTTCCTCACGGCCCAGACGGAGCAGCGCCCGTACGTGATCCTCAAGTGGGCCGAAAGCGCCGACGGCTTCATCGACGCGCGGGGAGGCTCCACGCCGACCGCCCTCCGGTACGCCTCTCCGACGAGCGTAGCACGCGGGCCGTCCACAGCCTACGCGCCGAGGTGGCGAGTATCCTCGTGGGCGCCCGCACGGCACGGCTCGACGATCCGAGTCTCACGGTGCGCCACTGGTCGGGACCGTCGCCCGTGCGCATCTTGCTCGATCGTCGCGGGATAGTCCCCCCGACGGCGCACCTCTTCGATGGCCGTGTGCCCACGCTCCTCTTCACCTCGCCGAGTAACCCGACGACGCAGCCCAACGTCACCCGCATAGACATAGACCCAGCACAGCCCGTCCTGCAGCAACTCCTCCAGGCGCTCCATGAGCGACAGATCCAGTCGCTCTTAGTCGAAGGCGGCGCGGAGCTGCACAGCCACTTCATTCGGGAAGGTCTCTGGGACGAGGCTCACGTGGAGACGGCGCCGATCCTGCTCCGCGACGGCGTGCGTGCGGCGGATCTGCACAGCCAGGGAGATGCCGTCCGCTGGAGTGACCGCACAGACAACAAAAACACCTGCTCACGGTGTTTCTTCACCGTAGGCAGGTGCTTTAAGGGCATGTAAAACGGAAAAATCATCCTCCATAGGCTTCCGCACATCCCCTACGGCTTACCGGACAATAGGGAATGGCTCATGACGATCACACCCGGGTGGGGTATTTTTTTGATGGGGTAAAAAAGGGAACTCCCTGAAGAGGGAATCTCCACGGCTTAGTACCATTTCGTCACGTCGCGTGGGCTGGCGCTCTGATTGTACTTCAGATCGCGGAGCAGCGACGAATTGACGGCCACGGAGAAGGCGTACGACTTCCACGGCCCGACGGGGATGATGCTGGCGGACATCGTGAAGCAGTGCAAATTGCGGGTGATGGTGCAGGTCATATGCGCGATCTTCTTGGCCTCAAAGTCGTACGATCCATTGAAGCTAATGTTCCAGTTCTTCGTCGGTTTGATGTTGCCGCTGAAGCTCAGATTGTGACGGATCTGATAGTTGTATTCCAACTTTTGCGGGTTGAAGGAGCCGTAACCAAGGCTCATGTTGTAACTGAGGGAGAAGCTCCAAGGCACCGTGGCGTTATAGTAGCCGTCGGCGTCGTATTCACCCGTATCGTCCTTCTTAGCCTGACGTAAGCGGGTGCCACGAGCCGGTTTCTCGTCGGTGGAGTTGGTCTCGTCGGCGTTTTCGTCGCTTCCGCGCTCCTTCTGCTTGCTCTTTTCGTCGTCTTTATCGCCTTTCCGCGAGAAGAGCTTCTTGAACGTGTCGTTGGTGAACGTATAGAGAAGGCGGTACCGGTCGAGCGGAGTCGCCCGAGGCCTTTCCCCATCTGCCAGCGGGGTTTATCGATGCGGTAAGGCACTCCCGTGGCGGCGTCGTAGCCATAGGTGTAGGTGTCGAAGACTCCCGAGAGCTGCAAGGGGAAACTTCCGAGCTTGAGACGAAGATCCACCGACAGATCGCTCCATCGGAAGGAGTCGGCGGCCGTATTGTAGTTGATCCGTAAGGTGAGGCGATCGATGAGGCTGACTTTTTTGATGCCGGATGAGTCGGCGTTGGATCGCACCTTCATTTCCACATTGTTGTCTACCGCTAACGAGATCCCGCCCTGCCTTCCGCGCCCCGGAACGCCGAACATTTGACCTTCGTAAGGGGAATAATAGCCCGACACGGTGCGCCCCGAGCGGTCGGTGTAAGTATATGGCTCGTAGTAACCGTAGTTCGCGGCGCCGAAGTCGGGCGCCATGTTGTAAGAGGCCGAGAGCGCCATGCTGTGACGGATCATCTGCACCTTATCGCCGAAGATTTTCCACGGTTTGAAGAAACCGTAGATCGTAGTTGAGGCTGAGATGGCGGCGCGATAATCATAGACGCGATAGAAGCCGTAAACCGTGTCGACGGGCTGGAGTCCACCGCGTGCGGTGTCGAAGCGCTGATGGACTTTGTTTGTATACCAGCGCTCGGTGTAGCTTGCCGAGGGCGTGATGTTGAGAAATCCGAACTGATAAGTGGCACTCACGGGGATGTTATGTTGTATCCCATGCTGCCAGTCGTGTAGGAAGTTCTTTTTGAGGAACGTATTTTCTTCGCTGTGATCGAGTTGCGGAAGTAGCCAGAATACGAGATGGAGATCTTCTCATACCATCGCTCGCGGCCCACCGCATGTTTGCGCTTGAGCGGATAGATGCTACTCATGGAGACCGTCATGTCGGGGAGAGTCAAACTGACCGAGGAATCCTGTGATCGCTGGTTGATATTCATCGTAGCCGACACGGTAAGGGGATTGTTGGGGAAGCGTTGTGAGATACTGATGCTCGAACCCTTATTGTTGTTCGTTCCATCTGGTGTATAGAGCGTGTTAAGCTGATTGTAGTTGTAGCTACTTGTCGTAAAGTTTACGCCAGCCGAGAAAGTGCGATAGGGATTCGCTTTCGGGTCCTGGGCATGGGTCCAGGCGATCTTGAAGTCCTTCGAGACGCTGTAATCAGGGAGTCCGCGGTCGCCGAGCTTGGTTACCAGATAGGATGCGTCGAAATTCCCGGAGTAGCGGTAGCGTTTTTTGTAGGCTGAACGTGCTGCCACGCCCCAGGAGCCCTTGGTGTAGATCTCTCCGGTAAGCGCCAGATCGAAATAGTCGCTCACCGCGAGGTAATAGCCACCATTCCGGAGGTTGAAGCCCCTCGCCATCTCGTCCCCGTAAGTTGGCGCAATGATGCCTGAGGAATATTTGTCGGTGAAGGGGAAAAACGCAAACGGAAGCCCGATGGGATAGAGCGGCACATCTTCTATCACAAGGTAGGCAGGCCCGGTGACGATGTCTTTCCGGGTCGCACCTTGGCGCGAGTCATGCGGATGTAAAAGTGAGGATGGTCGTGCTCGTCGCAGGTGGTATATCTGCCGTCCGCGACATTCATCACATTGTCGGACATCTTTTTTGTGGCTTCCGCCATGAGGTATCCTTCGCCCTGCTTCGTGAGGACGTCGGCCGCGAAGGCCTTTCGCGTGCGGAAGTTGTATCGCATGGTCCGGGCCTCGATCTGCTGTTCGCCCTCTATGAAAAGGGGGTAGCCGAACTCCTTCCCCACGGTATCGAGTGCATAAGTGGCGTACACGATGCTGCTGTCCATGCTCATTTCTATGCGTTCGGACTGCAATTCGATGTCACGATACTTGACGTTGCCCTCGCCGAAGAGGTAGGCCATGTTGTTCCCCGTCATAATGATCGAATCGGAGGCCTGATAGGTGACTGGCGCCTCGAGCATGCTCTTCCGGCGTCGTGCCGTGTCTTTCCGTGTCGTGTCGATGGCCGTAGCAAGTCGCTGGGGAGTCATTTCCGAGCTGTTGATGGGCGCAATGCCTCGCGGGGAGTTCATTTTTGAACTATCGATGGCCGTGGCGAGACGCTGGGAAATCCTTCCCGTGCTATCGATGGGCGCAATGCCTCGCGGGGAGTTCATTTTTGAGCTATCGATGACCGCGGAGAGACGCTGGGAAATCTTTCCCATGCTATCGATGGGCGCAATGCCTCGCGGGGAGGGCATACCCGAGATATTCGTATGCACAACGAGACGCGGGGCGTTCATTGCTGACGTACCCGTGTTTGCGGCTGGGTGCCGTGAGGTCATCTGCGCCGCGTGAAGGGGCAGACGGGCTCGTACGCCGCAACAAAACAGGAGGGCGCACAGGAGGCAGGCCATCTTTAGAGGAAGAGTTCGCACCACGCATCAAATCGTTTCACGTCTTCCTGGCCATACGCGGCGAGCCCTTGCCTGATCTTCTCGATCGGCTTCTCACGCTCGAGCTTCGTTTTACTGTAAAACTTATCGGCAAAGCAGATCAACTGCTCCTCAAGGCTTACGGGCAGCATGTCGTGGGGAGGGATGGGCAGTTACGCGCCTCAATCATCGCGCGAGAGAGTCCTGCGCCGGTGTGACGCTCGCAAACGAGCGCGTGACGGGGATAGCCCAAGGAGCGCATCAGCTCAGCCCCCAGCCAACCGTGGCAGATGTAGGGCGAAGTGCCATGACAATCTATCTCAGGCGCATCGCAGAGGTAGATGCCTATGTCGTGCAGCATGGCTGCCTCACTGACAAACGTGCGATCGAGCTCCAGCTCCGGGTGAGCCTCTGCCAGCGCCAGCGCTTTGTCGCGCACGCTGCGGCTGTGGCTTACTAAGATCTGATAAGCCCGTGAGCCGGGTTGATAATAGGCTGAGAGGATGGCTAATGGGTTCATTGCGATGAGGTGGGTTGTTGGTGAATAATTCGTCTTCTGATGGGGCGCAAAAATAAGCCCAAATCGTTCATCGGAACTTCAGGCGGCGATTCGTGGGGAAACGGTACGGCGAAGGGAGCTGTCGGAGGGGGCGGCTGGGGGTACTATCCGGCGAGCCTATTTTTGCCGCCCGATTCATTTTACGATTATCATTCATCCGTAATCCCCTACCCTTTATGATCAAACCCCTCCTCCCGCTGTTCATCAGCCTCTCGTGCCTCTTCGGACACTTCGCGGCCTCGGCCCAGACCGACCCGGACGACTCGCTGGCTATATATAATAGGTATAGTCCGCCCACGCTGGGCAACGAGCGACTCGACACCCTCCTCCCCCTCTTGCAAGGCCGACGCGTGGCACTGGCCGTCAATCAGACCTCCGTCGTGGGCCCACGGCAGACACACCTCCTCGATACGCTCCTCGCGCTGGGGGTTGATGTGCGCAAGGTCTTCACGCCGGAGCATGGCTTTCGTGGCGCCGAGGACGCTGGCGCACGGGTGACCGACAGTCGCCACCCCGAGCGCAACATCCCCATCGTGTCGCTCTTCGGCCGCACGCTCCGCCCGACCATGGCCCAGATGAGCGACATCGACGTGGTGGTCTTCGACATCCAAGACGTCGGCGCACGCTTCTACACCTACATCAGCACGATGCACTATCTGATGGAGGCTTGCGCCACGAGCCGCCGCACGTTCATCGTCCTCGATCGGCCCAACCCGAACGACTTCGTCGATGGCCCCGTCCGACGGCCGCGTTACCGATCGTTTGTCGGCATGCACCCCATCCCCATTCTCCACGGCCTGACGATCGGCGAGTTGGCCTTGATGATCAATGGCGAGGGGTGGCTGCAGGGCGGCGCGCGCTGTCAGCTGACGGTCATCCCCATGACGGGTTGGCAGCACGGAGACTCGTTCCGTCTGATGGTCAAGCCGTCGCCCAACCTGCCCAACCAGCAGTCGGTGCGCCTCTATCCGTCGCTCTGTTTCTTCGAGGGCACGTGTATGAGTGTCGGCCGGGGCACACGGTTCCCCTTCCAAGTCGTGGGTTACCCCCGCACAGCGGGCCGGGCGCTTCACCTTCACGCCGGAGCCTATCCGCGGCATGGACTCCGCGCCACTCTATCGCGGGCGCACCTGCTATGGCGACGACCTGCGGGAGCTCCCCTTCGAGGGCGGCCTCACGCTGCGGTTCCTCTTGGACTTCTACGCCCGTATGGGTCGCGATGCGAAGACCTTCTTCAACCGCTCCGCCATGTTCGACCTCATCGCAGGCACCGACGAGCTACGCCGCCAAATCACCTCCGGCCTCTCCGAAGACCGCATCCGCTCCTCCTGGCAGGCCGACTTGGATCGTTATCGCCTCATGCGGCGCAAATACCTGCTCTATCCCGACACGCGGCCGGAGACGCACCTGTCCGAAGGGCGCAACGCGGAATAGACTCTATCGTCGCACAACTCCGTCGCTCGGAAATACTGTATTTCGAGGCCATGCAAACTTGCGACAGCCAGAAATAGTGTATTTCGGGCGTTGTAAAATCTGCGGCGGCCAGAAATAATGTATTTCGGGCATTGTAAAATCTGCGACGGCCAGAAATAGTGTATTTCGGGCATTGTAAAACCTGCGGCAGCCAGAAATAGTGTATTTCGGGCATTGTAAAACCTGCGGCAGCCAGAAATAGTGTATTTCGGGCGTTGTAAAATCTGCGGCAGCCAGAAATAGTGTATTTCGGGCATTGTAAAATCTGCAACGGCCAGAAATAGTGTATTTCCAAGCCATACAACAACGAAACGTCCCGCCGACGAGTGAGGAGAAATAGGCTCCTTTTGCTCATCGGCGGGACGTTTTTCTGTGGCACGGGGGTGCTATTCGCGCTTCTTCCGACGCGGCTTCTTCCGGCGGTACTTGCGTCGATAGACGATGTAGCCCGAAAGGACCACAAGGAACATCAGCAGCCCGGAGAGGAAGATGTAGAAGTCGGTGAAGGCGAAGAGGAACGAACGATAAAGTCGGCCGACGTGCAACTCGAGGCAGAAGTGCCAGAACGATATCCGACCGTCCCGCGCGAAGACCTCGGGCATGGACTCGAACGGCATATCGGGATTGTCGGCAAGGCGAGCGCCGCGACCGTAATCGAAGACGACCGGCCCCTGCGCAAAGTCGGCCGAGAAGCCACTCACGGGGTTCCCGAACGTAGGCCGTCCACCGCCACCGCGCCGACCGTAGCCCCCCATCTCGTCGAGCGGAAGCCCCGTGTCGTAATCCGTCACACGGCCGTCCGTCATATCCCAACCATAGATCCCGCTGAACGAGCCAACAACCCACTGACCGGGGCCCGTCTGCTGCCAGACATTGAGGCCCATGACGCTCACCGGGGGCGTGTTGTCCAGTTTCTTGGGCTGCTCGCCAAACGCGGGGAAAGCGTAGATGCCAGACGAGGCGGCCAGCAGCCACCGACGCCCCTCCATGTCGTAGCGCAAGCGGCGCAGGCGATCGTGCCACGGGTTGTCGCTCTGGAGCGTGCTGCCCGGCACGGGCTTCACTTGCGTGCGCGCAATGGGGATAAGCAGCGGCGGACGGAGGAACATGCCCGTGACGACGATCAGTAGCAACAGGACGATAAAGAGGCTCCCCAGCCGGTTGTGCCACACGAAGGAGAACGTCCACGTGCGGCGCAAGGGCAGCGCTGGGTCGCCGCGCTTCTTACGCAACCGGATCGGGATTTCGAAGAGGGTCACGACGAGGCCCGTGAGGCAGAGCACAACGACGACGATCCCCACCACATCGATCAACAGTCGGCCGGGCAAACCGAACAAGTCGCCGCTGTGGGTCACCCAGATCGTCTTGAAGAGCGAGACGCGCGGATCGTAGTCGTCGGGCGTGGGTAACGGTTGAGCGGTGAAGCGGGTGTAGGGCGCTGCGGCGGCGTACACGTCCGAGCGGGTGACTACGTAGAGCTTATCGCCCACGGACAGCACGTCCGTCAGCGCCTCGTCGTCCGTCAGCGCACCCTCCACCTCGCGCCACCGGTAGGCGGTGCGGTCGAAGCGGTAGAGCCTATAGGTGGAGATGGCGAAGAGCTGACCGTCAGAGGTGGCAGCGACGGCGCGGATGTTCCGGTTGTCGGTGCCGGGACGCATACCGTTCATGCAGGGTCGGAGGCCGCGGCAGAAGGTGTCGGCCACCCAGATGCCATTGCTGCCGTAAAGCATGACGCTGTCCGGCCCCACACGTAAGGTGCCGACCACGGCGCCGTTGTTCCAATTCTCGTACACGTACTGCTGCGGCAGCCATCGGCGCGGCAAGTCCCAGCGCGTGATGGCGGTGCGATGGTTGAGGAAGACGCCCGAGAGCGCGAAGGCCAGAATAAAGAAGGTGAGGACAAGCCCCACCCACTTATGGAGACGCCGCCAGGTGCGCGCTTTCTCTTTGCGCCGTGGCGTCGTCTTACTATTTGGAAAAGACATCGATTCTATACAGGGGCTACTTCGATTCCGATTTCGACATCGACTTTGACTTCAGGTTACGGCTGCCGTCCGGCTGATAGGCGTAGCGGAAGGTGATGTAACCACTCTTCTTCTCGGCGTTGTGGAAGCTCTCGAAAATCACCTTGACATACTTCCCGTCGGCCGTACGAACGACGAAGACGTGATCGTTGAGGGTGTACGTCGGGGGCGGGCCAGAGAAGCGGACGGCTTTATTGAGCGCCACGTTGCCGGACGTCTTGCTCGTCGTCACCTTACCATTGGCAAAGCCGTTCATGGTGATCTCCACATCCGTCACGTAGCCATCGGCGGGCGCTTCAGCTACGTCAGAGAAGTTTGCCTTGTCCGTCTCTACGGCGCCACCCTTGCCTTTGCCCGAAAGGCCACTGTTGGTGCGCATATAGAAACGATTGAAGGCGATATCCCAGTCGGTGCGCGTCGCACGGTTCTCCTCCGTCACGCCTGACACTTCGGCGCCGGTGGCAAAGGAGAAGTAGACCCAGTCTTTGGGATCACCAGCCGGAGACGTGGCGCGGCTCTGTGTGTGACGCTTCACGTCGAGGCCTTCGGTTTTCGGTTCGGGGTTGTCGCTGCCACAGCTGGCCAGCGTAGCGGAGATGGCACAGACGACCAAGATGGCTCCGCAGGAAATTCTTTTGATACTGTTCATTGGGGTGTTGGGTTATGGGTTAATGATTAGTGATTACTTCTTCACAGCCACGATGGCCACGGCGTTGATGTGCTCCATGTGGCGACGGAAAGTGTCACGCATGGTGAGGATGCGTTCGCGCGCCTCAGCATGGGTGAGGATGTTGAACCAGATCTTGACGGCTCGCAGCAGTCCTTCGTCGTCGATGACCCGTTGCGCCTCGAGCAGGTGCATGGGGTTCGTCTCCACACGTACGATCTCGAAGCCTTCGGCCACGAGTAGATCGCTCCACTCCGCTGCGGTCAGCGGGCGTGCATTGACGTTGATCACGGACGAGAGATCGCGCAAGATGCTGCGCTTCGTCTCGTCGCTGACGTCGTCGGGCGTGAGGCCCATCTCATGGATGCCGTAGAGTCCGCCCGGCTTGAGCAGCCGGTAAGCCTCGCTGACGATGGCCGACTTCTGACGCTCGTTTTGCATCGTAAGCATGGCCTCGCCATAGACCTTATCGGCCGAGGCATCGGGTAGGCCTGAATGGGCTGCATCGCCGATGATAATGCGGCGGTCGGGGCCGTCGATTGTCTTACGCAACTCAGCGGCTGCGGACTCGTCCATCTCGACGCCGATGTAAGAGTGTGGCTTGCGCTTCAGGGCCAGCTCAGCGGTGAAGCCCAGCCCGGGGGCAAACTCTACGATGTCGTCGTTTGATGTGATGTTGAGGCTATCGATCAGCTTTTCGGTCAACTCTTTCCCGCCGGGGCGCAGGACACGCTTACCCATGGCGGCCAGTACCCAGTGACCTTGCTGGGTGCTTACGGGGTTCTTCTTTTCGTTCATAGTGGAAGGATTAAATGATGTCGGAGACTTGCGATGTGTCCCCTCAAATTGAGAAATGCAGCGCCCCGAACACGCTTCGGCCGGGGCCTGTGTAGGTGTTGAAATTGATGATACCAGCGTGGTAATCGAAGAGGTTATCCACGCCGAGGGTGACGCGCAACTGTCGCATGGGGCGCCACGCAGCCGTAGCGTTCCAAAGGCTGTACGAGGGTGAGCGCGACTCATAATAAGACTCCACTTCCTTGCCGTTCACCTCTACGCGACCAAGCACATCGTAACGCTTGCCACCGAGGAGCGAGCCGCTGAGGTTCAGCGTGAAATGCTGCCGACCGAGGGTGAAGGCGTACTCCGCGCGGACGTTGCCCGAGAGGCGACTGTAAGCCGTCAGCTGCACGCCGTCCGTACGCTTGGGGAAGAGGCAGTTGGCCGAGAGATGCAGGAAAAGGCCCGACACGCCGGGGTTGATGCGCACATTGGCGTAGGCGCCGGAGAGCGTGGCGGAGGAGACGTTGCGATAGTGCAGCTCCTTCTGATTGTTCGTCCAGAGGCCCTCGATCTTATCGGAAAAGAAGTTCACGTAGCCCGTGGTCATGGCGTAGACGTACTCCGAAACATACTCGGCGGAAAGCGAGAGATATTGGTTGCGCTCGGGGCGCAGGTTCTCGTTGCCGTAGATCATGAACATGCCGAGGTGATCCCAATTCATGTAAAGCTCCTTGAGGGTGGGCGAACGATAGCCAGCGGCATAGTTGAAGCGGAGCGTGAAGGGGAAAAGGCGCCAGACCGCCGCCAACTTCGGCGCTACGTTGGCGCCATAGGCGTTGTGATAGTCCAGGCGCAAACCCGCCACGAGCGAGAGGTGAGGCGTGACGGTCCAGTCGTCCTGTGCAAAGACCGAATAGGAGCGCTGGCTGCGCGTCTCGTAACTGCCGGAGACGAACTTATCCGTGTAGAGGCTTTCGTAGAGCAACTCGGCGCCCATGTTGATCGTCTGGCGGTGCCAGCGGTCGAGGGTGAACATGAGGCGCGGCTGCGTCATGCGATTGCGGTAGATCAGGTCGCGTTGATCGAGTTGCTCGAGGGCGGTAAAGCGGTTGTAGGTGTCGGAATAGACCGAGGCCTGGAGGGCCGCGCGGGTGCTGAAGCGATAGTCGGCGGTGAGCGAACCGGAGAGATCCGTGTTGTGCTCATAGGCGTTGTCGGGCGTGAGGTCGTGCTTGTTCATCGTGTACCACGTGCCTTTGGCACCGATCGTAAGGCGGTCGGAGGGCGTATAACCCAGCATTTGGGTCACCTGATGCGTGGTGTAACCCGAGACCTGCGTGGGCGTTTCCACGCGGCGCTCACGGACGGTGATGTCGTACTCCGGAAAGTACTTCACCACGCTGTCACGGTCAAAGAGGCGGTAGGCATCGGCGCTCTTATGCGCGTAGGAGGTCTGCGCCGTCCAGTGCTTCCAGCGCCCACCGATGCGCACGTCGGCGTTGAGATTGGGTCGGTCCACGCTGCGCTTGAAATAACGTTGGGCGTCGTCCGGGTCCACCTTCGTGTAGTTGCGTTCATAGAGCGGCGCCGCCTTGATGGAGGCCGATACGGTGAACGGGGCCTTGGGTCGCTTGGTGATAATGTTGATCACGCCGCCCATGGCCTGCGATCCGTAGAGGGCCGACGAGGCGCCCTGCACGATCTCGATTCGCTCCACATTGTTCGGATCCAGACGGTGATAGTCCACATTGTTACCCGTTTCGCCCGCCATACGTTCGCCGTCGATCAAGAAGAGGATGTGCTTACCGCCGAGGCCCTGCAGGTTGATGCTCGTGCCGAAGCCCACCTCATTGAAGGCCAGTCCGGGGATCTCCTGTGTCAGCAGGTTGCGGATGTCGGTCAGGCCACGATCTTCGATCTGCGCAGCAGTGATCACCTGCGTGATGACCGGTGTCTGCATGAGGCGCTTCGGGGTGCGGGTGGCGGTGACGACCACCTCGTCGAGGTTAAACTTCTTCACCCCCCGCTGCGGCGTGCGTGGCCACTTCATCGTCTTTCGTAGAGTCCGCGGGAAGGATCTGCGCCTGCACGCCGTGTGCTGCACAGACGTATAATATAAGGTATAGGAGAGGCCATCTCCTGTGGGTTCGTTTTTGTGTGATGTTCATTGAATGACTTGTCCTGATTATCGGCGGCAAAAATAGAGGGACGACAACCTCTCAAAAATCCCAAAAAGAGGTTAGGACGGGGAGAGCGCCCAAGGCCATGCAAGCCGCGCACGATCATCGCCATTTGGCGAACATCTCCTGCAATCTGTGGGAGACTATCGTACCCCTACAAACCATCTCCTGCAACTTGCGGGAGACTATCGTACCCCTACATACCATCTCCTGCAACTTGCGGGAGACTATCGTACCTCTACGAACCATCTCCTGCAACTTGCGGGAGACTATCGTACCCCTACAAACATCTCCTGCAATCTGCGGGAGACTATCGTACCCCTACAAACATCTCCTGCAATCTGCGGGAGACTATCGTACCCCTACATACCATCTCCTGCAACTTGCGGGAGACTATCGTACCTCTACGAACCATCTCCTGCAACTTGCGGGAGACTATCGTACCCCTACATACATCTCCTGCAACTTGCGGGAGACCTTCGTACCTCTACGAACCATCTCCTGCAACTTGCGGGAGACCTTCGTACCCCTACAAACATCTCCTGCAACTTGCGGGAGACTATCGTACCCCTACAAACATCTCCTGCAATCTGCGGGAGACTATCGTACCCCTACGAAAAAGTGCTTCAGCATTTTTTTCGCTTACGATTTGTGCTTCTTATCGAAAGCCCTACTTTTGTTTCATTAAAATACAATACCCAGAAGAGATAATCCGAAAGTATACACAGCTATCCCGCTAATCATTGTTGTTTATCTATGAAAGCAAAGCAGTTTTTTGTCACCACGCTGGCAGTCATCCTCACGGGGATGTTTACCGCCGCGAATTGCAAGGGTCCGAGCGCAAAATCGGACTATGAAACGGTCGACGGCGACCCGCTGAAGACCCGTATCTACACCCTCGACAACGGCCTGAAGGTCTACATGAGCGTCAACAAAGAGGCGCCCCGCATCCAGACTTATATCGCCGTTCGCGTAGGCGGAAAGAACGACCCAGCCGAGACCACCGGCCTGGCGCACTACTTTGAGCACCTCATGTTCAAGGGCACCACCCACTTTGGAACGTCGAACTATGAGGCCGAAAAGCCCCTCCTCGACGAGATCGAACGCCTCTTTGAAGTCTATCGCAAAACCACCGACGAGGCTGAACGCAAAGCGCTCTATCGTCAGATCGATAGCATCAGCAACAAGGCTTCGCAGTATGCCATCCCCAACGAGTACGACAAGCTGATGGCCGCTATCGGCGCCACGGGCACGAACGCGTACACGAACTTCGACGTCACCTGCTACACCGAGGACATCCCCCCTCGAACCAGATCGAGAACTGGGCCAAGATCCAGGCCGATCGCTTCCAAAACAGCGTCATCCGCGGCTTTCATACCGAGCTTGAGGCCGTCTATGAGGAGTACAACATGGGTCTGGCCAGCGATGCACGGACCGTGATCGACACCCTCCGCTCGATGCTCTTCTTCAATCACCCCTACGGCACGCAGTCCGTCATCGGCACCCAGCAGCACCTCAAGAACCCCTCGATCACGAACATCAAGCGCTATTACGAGACCTGGTATGTGCCCAACAACATGGCCATCTGTCTCTCTCGGGCGACTTCGATCCGGACGAGATGATCGCCATCATCAAGAAATACTTCGGCGACATGAAGCCGAACGACAGCCTGCCCAAGCCTACCTTCAAAGAGGAGGCGCCAATCACCACCCCGACGACGAAGGAGGTGCGCGGCGTGGAGGCAGCGAACGTCAACGTGGCGTGGCGCATCGGTGGCGAAGCCTCAGCGGATAACGATCTGGCCATCCTGGCTGCCTCTCTGCTCTACAATGATCAGGCAGGCCTCATAGACCTCGACCTCATCCACGCGCAAAAGGTGCTCTCGTCCTATTGCTATCCCTACACCTTCGCGGATTACGGCATGTTTCTCCTCAACGCCCGGCCTAAGGACGGTCAGACGCTCGAACAGGCGCGCGACCTGCTGCTCGAGGAGGTGGCTAAACTACGCAAGGGCGACTTCGACGAGTCGCTGCTGCGTGCCTGCGTGGCCAACTACAAGCTGGAGCTGATGAAGGAATATGACTCGAACGAGGGCCGCGCCAATGCCTACGTCGACGCCTTTGTCAACGGTGTCAGCTGGGCCGACATGGTGCATCAGATCGAACGAATGGAGAAGATCACGAAGGCCGACATCGTCAAGTTTGCCAACGAGAAGCTGGGCGAAAACGCCTACGCCGTAGTCTTCAAGCGCGAAGGCCAACCGGGATTCAAGAAGATCGACAAACCGGAGATCACGCCCATCGCCACGAATCGTGACACCGCCAGCGCCTTCCTCCGTGAGATTCAGCTGACCGAAGTGAAGCCCATCGAGCCCGTATTCTTAGACTTCAAAAAGGACATGAGCACCGCTTCGCTGAAGTCTGGCCTGCCTCTGCTCTACAAGAAGAACGAGACGACGGATGTGTTTGAACTCATGTACGTCTTCGATATGGGTCGCAACGACGACGCCACCCTCGGCACCGCCTTCGATTATCTCAGCTACCTCGGCACCAGCAAGAAGTCGCCCACGGAGATCAAGAAGGAGTTTTTTTGACATCGCCTGCTCCTTCAGCGCCAATGTGACCGATGAGCGTTGCTACGTTTCCGTCAGCGGACTGAGCGAGAACATGCCCAAAGCCCTCGAGCTGATGGAGGAACTGATCGCTGACGCTAAGCCAGACGAGAACGTGCTCACGAACCTCAAAGCCGATCGTATCAAGGCCCGCGCCGATGCGAAACTGAATCAGGGACAGAACTTCGGAGCCCTGCGGCGCTACGTCATGTATGGGCCGGAGCATATCAAGCCACCACGCTGACGAACGATGCGCTGAAGGCGCTCACCTCCGACACGCTCTTGGCTAAGGTGCGTGACCTCTTCACCAAGCAGCACTCCGTGCTCTACTATGGCCCCGGCGCCGAATCGGATGTACTCAAGAGCCTCGATCAGCTCCATCGCACGGCCGATAAACCCGCTCCGTTGGCCAAGAAGCCCGTCATGCTGGTGCAGACGCCAAGCAACACCGTCATGCTGGCCGAGTACAACGCCAAACAGATCTACTACCTCCAGTATTCTAACCGTGGCGAGCCCTTCGATGTGGCTAACGATCCCGGCGTAACGCTCTACAACGAGTATTTCGGCGGCAGCATGAACGCCATCGTCTTCCAAGAGATGCGTGAATCGCGTGGCCTGGCTTACTCAGCCAACGCCGTCCTGATCACACCCTCCGACAAGACGCGCCCCTACGCCTTCCAAGCCTTCGTGGCCACGCAGAACGACAAAATGCCTCAGGCTATCGATGCCTTCATGGAGATCATCAACAACATGCCCGAGAGCGAAGCCGCCTTCAAGATCGCCAAAGACGCCATCCTGGCTCGCCTGCGTACCGAGCGCACGGTGAAGGGCGATGTGCTCTGGGCCCCTACCTGCACGCCAAAGACATGGGCGTGGACTACGACCGCAACAAGGCCATCTTCGAGAAGGTGCAGAGCATGACCCTGGCTGACGTCAAGGCCTTCCAAGAGAAATGGATCAAAGGCCGCACGTACCACTACGCTGTTCTGGGCAATTCGAAAGACATTGACATGAACAAGCTCCGCTCCTTAGGTGAGGTCAAGCTCCTCACCCCGCAAGACATCTTCGGCTACTGACCTTCCCCCTCTCCGGAGGGGGAAGGACCCCCCGATCCAACGAACGAGGCTCCTGCCCCCCCTAAAGAGCAAGAGGCCCTGTCGGACTATTCGACACATGGAATGGCCGGCAGGGCCTCTCCTTTTTCTAATCCCGCTACTAACTATTCACTCTCCCCCTAACACTTTATCCCATGCCTAACCAAAATTCTACCCAAATGACACGGCGTGCTTTCCTCGCCGTCGGACTGATGTTGTTTGCCCTCTTCTTCGGAGCTGGCAACTTGATTTTCCCCGCCGCCTTAGGCCAACGTGCCGGAACGAACGTGTGGTGGGCTGTGATGGGCTTCGTATTGACCGGCGTCGGACTGCCCCTGGCGGGCGTCCTGGCCATGGGCTACTCTGGTTGCCGCAACGTGCAGGAGCTGGCCGGACGCGTACACCCCCTCTTCGGCATACTCTTTACGCTGGCCCTCTACCTCTCCATCGGCCCCGCCTTCGCCATTCCTCGTACGGGCACCGTCTCTTTCGAGATCGCCGTCCGCCCCTTCCTCTCTCCCGACGCGGGCTATTGGGCGCAGATCGTCTTCCTTATCGTCTTCTTCCTTGTCACGCTTTGGCTTTCCATCAACCCTCAGAAGCTGGTCGGACGCATTGGCGGCATCCTGACCCCTATGCTACTGACGACGATCGTTGTCCTCATCGTCAAATCGCTGATCACGCCGCCCGGTACGCCCGGCTCGCCGACCGAAGCCTACGCCACGCCCGCCGTAGCCCTCCAGCAAGGCTTCATCGACGGCTACAACACGCTCGACGCCCTGGCCTCGTTCGTCTTTGGCATCCTGGTCATTGAGTTCGTCACGCAACACGGCGCCACGACACGCCACGAGGTGATGGGCGCCACCATGCGCGCAGGCATGATTGCCATCGGTTGCTTAGGCGTGGTCTACGTCTTCATCGCAGGACTGGGCGCCTCCAGCGTCGAGCAGCTCGGCATCCTCGACACCGGTGCGCCTGTCTTGGCTGGATCCGCCCGACTGCTCTTCGGCGAACCGGGGGCGCTGATCTTGGCCGTGATCGTATTGCTGGCCTGCCTAACGACCAGCATCGGACTCGTCACCGCCTGCGCCAGCTACTTCCACTCGCAGTTTGGCGGCCTCTCGTACAAGGGCTACGCCGTGGCGTTCGTCATCATCTCCTTTGCCGTCGGCACCTTCGGACTGAAGACCATCATCTCCGCCGCCGTGCCCGTGCTCATGTTCCTCTATCCGCTGGCCATTGTGCTCATCGCGCTCGCCTTTTTGGACAGCCGCTTCGGCAGTCGGCGCAGCGTCTACGCCTGGACCGTTGGCCTGACGCTCATCTCGGCACTCATCTCCGGACTCGAGGCGGCCAACATCTCGCTCGGTGCTTTCGGTCGTTTCTACGGCGCCCATGTGCCGCTGCATGCTGACGGTCTGGACTGGATCTTCTTCGCCCTTGCTGGTTTCCTGATCGGATGCCTAAATCGGCGCAAGAGCACCTCTTCGGAGCTCATCACTTCGGGGCTGTAAGTCTTAGAAGCACTTTCTACTTACTCATCGTTCCTCTCCCCCACAAGGGGATATGCAAAGGGGCGGCCACTCCAATGGTCGCCCCTTTTTGGGCTTTTTTTGCTTCCTGCATAACGCAGGGCCCGAAAGAGACCCCTTTTTTGCTTCCTGCACAACGCAGGGCCCGAAAAAGACCCTCTTTTTGCTTCCTGCGCAACGCAGGGCCCGAAAAAGACCCTCTTTTTGCTTCCTGCGCAACGCAGGGCCCGAAAAAGACCCTTTTTTGCTTCCTGCACAACGCAGGGCTCCGAAAGACGCCCTTTTTTGCTCCCTGCGTTGTGCAGGAAGCAAAAAAGGTCTCATTTCCCGCGACGGGAAGGCGTTTTACGAAACCGGAGATTGGCTTTGTGATTTCCGCCGCAGATTCAGAGCGACACCTTACCCACGCGATAGCGCCCCCTCTGTCCATTCTCATTTCCACGCCTACTTTTGCCGCTCATTTGGATAAAGGTATGGGTAAGACGATTTTTCATGATGGAGCAAGCCGCCGCAGGGTGGCACCGAGCGTAGGCTCCATACTCCTTTTTCTGCTCGCGATCGGGTGGACGGGAGGCACGCTCCGGGCCCAGTATCAAGTCAGCGGCGGCGCCAAGACGCCCGTCCGGGCAGCGGAGAATACGGCTTACAAGCTGGAAGTTTACTTAGTCTACGGCACCGACGGCGTGACCATCAGCCACACCGGCACAGGCACGCACCGCTGGTATCGCTACCGCACAAAAGCGGCCGTGGAGGACGATTGGGAGGCGGTGGCCTCGACCCAAAGCGGATCTACGTCGACGGTCACAAACCCTGCGGAGGGCTACGGTTACTTCGTTGTCGACGGTAGCGGCGAGCTCCGTCGCTACGTCTGGATCATCGATTACAGTCGCTATCCAGCACGCCTCACGAGCCTCAGTGTGTCCCCCTCGTCCGACGCCTGCTCGTCGCTGCGACTGGCGGGCACGGCCGACCTGCCCGCACTCAACTACTACCTGCCCGACGGCAAGGCGATGGAGCTCAAACGCGCATTCGAAGTCAGCTACCTGACGCAGACGTGGAGCGAACAGACCCGCACCTTCACCGAGCAGTTACTTATCGACACCCTCAGCGGCAATCCCTTCGACGTCTCGCTGAGCCGCCCGCCACTCACGGACACGAAGATCGACCTGACGGGTGACCTCTTCGCGCGTGCCTTTGGCGTCGAGCAGACAGCGACCATAGACCACTACCAAGCGGTGGCCTTAGAGGTGCACGCCGATACGACGCTCACGTCGGAGACTCGGTCGAACCTCAAGCTCAAAACGGGCGAACTCTCGGCCCCGGCTGAGATCCGCTTCCGAGCGCAGGCCAACACCCCCGTGGCATCGCTCTTCGTCTGGCAAGTCACGCGGCGAGAGGCTACGGGCGATGTGCCCATCGTGCGCTTCACGGATCCGGAGATGACGTACACCTTCGACCGCGTGGGCAACTACACCGTCACGCTGGAGGTGAGCGACCGCTCGGGCCGATGCACCAACAAGGACAATAGCTACAAGATCAGCGTCACGGAGACGGTGCTGGAGGTGCCCAACGTCTTCTCGCCCGAGAGTTCGCCGGGCGTGAACGACGTGTTCAAGGTGGCCCATAAGTCGGTCGTGCGCTTCAGTGCGTCCGTCTTCAATCGGCAGGGCAGCCTGCTTTATCACTGGACCGACCCGAACGGCGGCTGGGATGGGCGCTATCGCGGACAGTACGTGCCCGCTGGCGCCTATTACTACGTCATCGAATACACCGGAACGGACGGCAAAACGCACCGTAAAAGCGGCGACATCAACGTCGTGCGCTCCAGTTCAAACAAGAATCACAGTAATCAATAAGCATAAGAGAGAGAATGAGAACGAAACAATTCACGGCCTGCTTCCTCGCGGCCGGACTGATCAGCCTGACGGCCTGCTTCCCCCGTCCAATCGCAAAACTCCGAACAGCCCCGACAGGACGACGGCTGGATCACCTCGCCCGAGGTGCCGGAGAAGGTCACCTTCTGCGGCCAGACGATCGATTTGACCCGATATAATATGTATGAGTCCATGGACCGCGAGCTGAGCAGCCTGGCCTACTTCCACTCCACCACGATGCTGACCATCAAGCGCGCCAACCGCTACTTCCCCATCATCGTGCCCATCCTGAAGGCCAACGGAGTGCCAGAGGACTTCAAGTATCTGGCCGTCGTAGAGAGCCATCTCGACCCGCGCATCGTATCGCCAGCGCGCGCCGCAGGCATGTGGCAGTTCTTGGAATCGGCCGGACGGGAATATGGCCTGACGATCACGCCCAGCGTGGACGAGCGTTACAACGTGGCCCGCGCCACGGAGGCCGCCTGCCGCTACCTCAAGGACGCCTACAATAAATACGGTGACTGGGCCTCGGCCGCCGCATCGTACAACGCGGGCATGGGGCGCATCTCGGGCGCCTTTGCCTCACAACGCGAGACGTCCGTGCTGAACCTCTGGCTTGTCGAGGAGACGGCGCGCTACGTCTACCGCATCCTGGCCACGAAGCTCATCTTCGAGAACCCACAGAAGTATGGCTTCTCCCTCCGCCCACGCGACCTCTACGCGCCCATCTCCTGCGACGAGGTGACGGTCTCGGCCGGTATCCCCGATTTGGTAGCCTTCGCCAAGTCGCACGACATCACCTACGCCGACCTCAAGCGCTTCAACCCCTGGCTGCGCGACTCGAAGCTCATCTCCAATGGCCGCAGCTACACCATCCTCATCCCCCCGCAAACAAGACCTCTATTACACCCTCTCCCAACCGCACCGTCTACGACCAGCGCTGGGTGACGAAGTGAACGCAGCACGTATGGCTATCGATAAACAGAAAGAAGTGAAGACGGACGACCGCGTCGAGCGGGGAGGCACCATCGGCGTATGGGGTGCACGCGTGCACAACCTGAAGAATATCGACGTCGAGCTGCCTCGCAACCGCCTCACCGTCATCACGGGCATGAGTGGAAGCGGCAAGTCGTCGCTCGCCTTCGACACCATCTTCGCCGAAGGTCAGCGCCGCTACATCGACACCTTCTCGGCCTACGCTCGCAACTTCATGGGCAACGTGGAGCGGCCAGACGTGGACAAGATCACCGGCCTGAGCCCCGTCATCTCCATCGAGCAAAAGACGACGAACCGCAACCCACGCTCCACCGTCGGCACCACTACGGAGGTCTACGACTTCCTCCGCCTGCTCTACGCCCGCGCTGGCGAGGCCTACTCCTACCTCAGCGGCGAGAAGATGGTCAAGTACACCGAGGAGCAGATTCTGGAGCTGATCATGCGGGAGTATGACGGACGGAAGATGTACCTCCTCGCACCGCTCGTCCGCAACCGCAAGGGGCACTACAAGGAGCTCTTCGAGCAGGTGCGCAAGAAGGGCTACCTCAACGTACGCGTCGATGGCAAGCTGATGGAGATCAGCCGAGGCATGAAGCTGGATCGATACAAGATGCACAGCATTGAGGTGGTCATTGACAAGCTCGTGGTCAGCATCAACGACGGGCCACGCCTCAAGGAGAGCCTCCGCGTGGCCATGAAGCAGGGCGACGGACTCATCCTGCTGCTCGACGCTACAACGGACGAAATTCGTTACTACAGCCGCCGACTGATGTGCCCCGTGACCGGACTGGCTTACAGTGAGCCGGCGCCACACAACTTCTCTTTCAACTCGCCCCACGGCGCCTGCCCACGCTGCAAAGGCCTCGGCGAAGTGAACGTGATCGACATGGAGAAGATCGTCCCCGACCCCTCACTCAGCATTTACAAGGGGGGCATTGCGGCGCTCGGGAAATACAAAGACACGCTCGTCTTCCGACAGATCGAGGTCCTCTGCAAGCGACACGGCGCAACGCTCAAGACGCCCATCAAGGACCTCCCCGAAGAGGCGATGGACGAAATCATCAACGGCACCGAAGAGCCGGTGGCCGTCACGACGGCGTGGCTCGGCCATTCCAGCTTCTCCTACGCCTACGAAGGCGTGGCGAAATACATCGCCATGATGCAAGGCGAAAGCGACGACGAGTCCTCCACCGCGCGCAAAAAGCCCGCACCATTCATCCGCACCGCCGTCTGCCCCGAGTGTCAGGGCCAGCGCCTGAACAAGGAAGCGCTGCATTACTTCATCGACGGTAAGAACATCGCCGAGCCGGCCTCGATGGACATCGCCGAGCTCTCCAAGTGGGTCAACGGCCTGGAGGAAAAGCTCTCGCCGGCGCAGCGCACCATCGCCGTGGAGATCCTCAAAGAGATCCGCTCGCGCCTCGACTTCATCCTTGAAGTCGGCCTCGACTACCTCTCCCTCAACCGCCCCTCGGCCACCCTCTCCGGCGGCGAAAGCCAACGCATCCGCCTAGCTACGCAGATCGGCAGTCGCCTCGTCAACGTGCTCTACATCCTGGACGAACCCAGCATCGGCCTCCATCAGCGCGATAACATTCGCCTCATCGACTCCCTCAAAGAGCTGCGCGACACGGGCAACTCGGTCATCGTCGTGGAGCACGACAAGGACATGATGCTGAGCGCCGATTACGTCGTCGACATGGGTCCCAAGGCGGGTCGGCTCGGTGGCGAAGTCGTCTTCGCCGGCACGCCCGACGAGATGATCAAGACCGACACCCTCACCTCGTCATACCTCAACGGCCGACGCCAGATCGAGGTGCCCGCCACACGTCGCCCCGGCAACGGCCATCACCTCGTGCTTCGAGGCGCCACGGGCAACAACCTGAAGAAGGTCGACGTCAGCTTCCCGCTGGGCACCTTCATCTGCGTCTCCGGCGTCTCCGGAAGCGGCAAATCCACCCTCATCAACGCCACCCTCCAGCCCATCCTCAGCCAGCGATTCTATCGCTCGGAACAGGAGCCCCTACCCTACCAGTCCATCGAGGGCATCGAGCACATCGACAAGGTGGTCAACGTCGACCAGTCGCCCATCGGCCGCACCCCACGCAGCAATCCGGCCACCTACACGGGCGTCTTTGCCGACATCCGCAACCTCTTCGTTAGCCTGCCCGAAGCCAAGATCCGCGGCTACAAACCCGGACGCTTCTCCTTCAACGTCTCCGGCGGACGCTGCGAAACATGCAAAGGCAACGGCTACAAAACGATCGAAATGAACTTCCTACCCGACGTGCTCGTGCCCTGCGAAGACTGCCACGGTCGCCGCTACAACCGCGAGACACTCGAGGTGCGCTATCGCGGCAAGTCCATCGCCGACGTCCTCGACATGACGATCAACATGGCCGTCGAATTCTTCGAAAACATCCCCGCCATCCTCAGCAAGATCAAGGTGTTGCAAGACGTTGGACTGGGTTACATCAAGCTCGGCCAACCCTCCACCACCCTCTCCGGCGGCGAAAGTCAGCGCGTCAAGCTGGCCACCGAGCTTGCCAAACGCGACACCGGCCGCACGCTCTACATCCTCGACGAGCCCACCACCGGGCTGCACTTCGAAGACATCCGCGTCCTGCTCGGCGTCCTCAACAAGCTCGTCGACAAGGGCAACACCATCATCGTCATTGAGCACAACCTCGACGTCATCAAGAGCGCCGACCACCTCATCGACATGGGCCCCGACGGCGGCCGTGGCGGCGGTCGCATCCTCTTCACCGGCACGCCCGAAGCCCTCGCCGCCGATCTACAGACCGAGAGCCGCACCGCCCCCTTCCTCCGCAAAGAGCTTTCCCAAGGCTGACCCATACCTATTATATATGTGTATGGACAAACCACTCGTTCAGCGCACTGCCACCTCGAAAACCGTCGCCGCCCCTCTCCTCCCCCTGTTTTTTCGCCCCTCGTCTGCGGTCGAAAGTGAGTCTAATAGGTGCATCCCCCTCATTGTCTACAGACAAAGGCAGCCAAAACATATATTCTCTTTCATTGTCTACAGACAAAGGCAGCCAATACATGTATTCCAACCCATTGTCCATAGACAAAGACAGGCAGGATATATATTCCCTCTCATTGTCCGCAGACAAAAGCACCCAAAATATGTATTTCACCCCACTGTCCATAGACAAAGACGGGCAGGATATATATTCCCTCTCATTGCCCGCAGACAAAAGCACCCAATACATATACTCCCTCTCATTGTTCATAGACAAAAGCAGGCAAAACATATATTTCATCCCATTGTCCATAGACAAAGAGACCCAGAACATATATTTTACCTCATCGTCCATAGACAAAGGCAGCCAATACATATATTCCACCTCATTGTCCATAGACAAAGACAGGCAAAATATGTATCTCAGCTCATTGTCCACAGACAAAGAGACCCAAAACGTGTTTTTTACCCCATTTCCAATGGACAGCGAGTCCGTTTATTGAAATTTCCATGCTTTGTCCACCGCCGATCCCGCGATCCTTTTCTATCACTGATTATCGACAAGAATGAAATGAAGAATCCCATCCAAATGATCAAGCAATGCCTCGAGGCTGACGAACCTTACTTCGTCCTCCGCGGCAAAGACCTCTGCGCCCTGCCCGCCATCGAGCGCTACTACGAAGCCGTCCGCGACAAAGTCCGCGACCCACGCTTCATCGAAGAGATCGAAGAGATCATGAAAGACTTCCGAGCCTTCCGTGATGAACAAGAAACCCACATCCCCGACTGATCCATCATGGACGATACTTACCGCACCATCCGCGACCTCTCCGAAGGCTACTACACCGAGAAGCGCAGCCGCTTTCTCTCTCCTTCGCTCTGCCCGTCCGCACCCCCGACGAGGTCAAGACCCAGGTCGACGCCTATCGCAAAAAGTACTACGACGCCCGACACGTCTGCTGGGCCTACATGCTCGGCCCCGACCGCACCACCTTCCGCGCCAACGACGACGGCGAACCCTCCTCCACGGCCGGCAAGCCCATCCTCGGTCAAATCAACTCCAACAACCTGACCGACATCCTCATCATCGTCGTCCGCTACTTCGGTGGCATCGAACTCGGCACCAGCGGCCTCATCGTAGCCTACCGCACCGCCGCCGCCGAAGCCATCGCCGCCGCCCACATCGAGGAACGTACCGTCGACGAAACCATTACTGTCACCTTCGAATATCCTCACCTCAACAGCGTCATGCGCATCGTAAAAGAAGACAAGCCCGAAGTCCTCACACAATCCTTCGAGCTCACCTGCGAGATGACGCTCCGCATCCGACAAAGCCGCATGGACGCCCTAAAGAGCCGTCTGCTGAAAGTGGACAGCCTCCGCATCGTCTAAGCGATCACGCATCCATCGCCAACTATTGGAAGAAAAAAAGAGAAAGGATGTTTGCAGGATTCGAAAGTGCCTCTATCTTTGCGCTCGCAAAAATGAAAACGCGGGCGGCCCTAACGGTCTGATAGGCGTGATTTCTGAGCGAAGAATTGGCCTGTTCGTCTATCGGCTAGGACGCAAGATTTTCATTCTTGAAAGAGGGGTTCGACTCCCCTACGGGCTACCAAATACGAATCAGATAAAAGAAGAAATAGATTAATAGATAACGATGGCAAATCACAAATCATCTATCAAGAGGATACGTCAGACAAAAACGCGCTGCGCACAAAATCGTTACGGTGCCAAGACGATGCGTAATGCGGTGAAGAAATTGCGTGGCACAGAAGATAAGAATGAGGCAACAGCCATGTATCCGAAAGTGTGCGCAATGCTTGATAAGCTGGCGAAAAAGAATGTGATTCATAAGAACAAAGCAGGCAACCTGAAGTCAAAATTGGCCAAACATGTCAACGCATTGGCTTAAGATCTGGGAAAGCGCCTGAAAGAGGAAAAAGAAAAGAAGGACCGTCTAAGTCCACTGTTATATTGGTATCAAAGGCCTGTTCGTCTATCGGCTAGGACGTGAGATTCTCATTCTCAAAAGAGGGGTTCGATTCCCCTACGGGCTACATCAAGGCTGAGAGGCGTCAATCGTCTTTCGGCCTTTTTTTCATGCAGTTAGCCATCTCCCAACCTTGCTCTTTCGGAGGGGAACGGCTATATTTGTTTCCGTATTTGATAATGAATAAAGAGAGGAAATCAACATGAGTGACGAAGAAATAAAAGCAGCAAGCGAGGAATACTCTTCCAAAAACATCCAAGTGCTCGAGGGGTTGGAGGCCGTCCGAAAACGCCCAGCCATGTACATTGGTGACACGAGCGAGAAGGGACTCCACCACCTGGTTTACGAGGTGGTAGACAACTCCATCGACGAGGCACTGGCCGGCTTCTGCAAGAATATCGATGTCGTGATCCGTGAGGATAATTCGATCAGCGTGACGGATGATGGGCGAGGCATTCCTGTCGATTACCACGAGAAGGAAGGTAAATCGGCATTGGAGGTCGTGCTGACTGTACTCCATGCCGGAGGTAAGTTTGACAAGGGCACCTATAAAGTGTCTGGTGGACTGCACGGCGTTGGTGTCTCGTGTGTCAACGCGCTGTCGACCCACCTGAAAGCCGAAGTGCACCGTAACGGCAAAGTCTACGTACAGGAGTTCTCCTGCGGCAAGCCGCTGGCCGATATTCGGATAACGGGTGATAGCGATCGTACCGGAACAACCATAGAGTTCAAACCAGACGCGTCGATTTTTACCGTGACCGAATACAAATACGACATCCTCGCCAACCGACTTCGCGAGTTGGCCTTCCTGAACGCTGGCATCCGACTGACATTGACCGATCGCCGCGAGGTGAAGCCGGACGGGACGTACAAATCCGAAGTCTTCTATTCGCACGAAGGACTGAAGGAGTTTGTGCGCTACATCGACAAGTCGAAAGAGGCGCTGATCCACGACGTGATCCATATCGTCACCGAGAAACAAGGTATCCCCGTCGAAGTGGCCATGACCTACAACACGTCGTACAACGAGAGCGTCTTCTCCTACGTGAACGACATCAACACCATCGAGGGCGGCACACACTCTCTGGCTTCCGACGCGGGCTAACACGTACGCTGAAGAAATACGCCGAAGACTCTAAGCTGCTGGAGAAAGCCAAGGTCGAGATCCAAGGCGACGACTTCCGCGAAGGACTCACGGCTGTGATTTCAATCAAGGTATCTGAGCCACAGTTCGAGGGGCAAACCAAGACGAAGCTCGGAAACAACGAGGTGATGGGCGCTGTTGATATGGCTGTAGGCGAGGCGCTCGGCAACTATTTGGAGGAGCACCCGAAAGAGGCCAAAACGATCGTCGACAAGGTGATCCTCGCGGCCACAGCACGTCAAGCGGCACGTAAGGCGCGCGAGATGGTGCAACGTAAGTCGCCCCTCTCGGGCGGTGGACTGCCCGGCAAGCTGGCCGACTGCTCTTCGAAAGACGCTGCTATCTGCGAGCTGTTCCTCGTCGAGGGAGACTCCGCCGGCGGAACCGCCAAGCAGGGACGCGACCGAAACTTCCAAGCCATCCTGCCGCTCCGCGGTAAGATTCTCAACGTGGAAAAGGCCATGGAGCACCGCGTGTTCGAAAGCGAGGAGATCCAAAACATCTTCAAGGCGATGGGCGTTTCGATCGGCACCGAGGACGACCCGAAGGAGCTGAACCTATCGAAGCTCCGTTACCACAAGGTGATCATCATGACCGATGCCGACGTGGACGGTAGCCACATTGCCACCCTGATCCTCACCTTCTTCTTCCGCCGCATGCGTGGACTGATCGAAAAAGGATACGTCTACCTCGCCACCCCGCCGCTTTACCTCTGCAAGAAGGGCAAGGTGGAGGAGTATTGCTGGACCGAACAGCAGCGCCAGAAGTTCATCGACACCTACGGCGGCGGCAACGAAAACCAGATCCACACGCAGCGCTACAAGGGTCTCGGCGAGATGAACGACCACCAGCTTTGGGACACGACGATGAACCCCGAAAACCGCACCCTCAAGCAGATCACCATCGACAACGCCATCGAGGCCGACGCCATCTTCTCCATGCTCATGGGTGAGGACGTCGGGCCACGCCGCGAGTTCATTGAGGAGAATGCGACGTACGCAAACATCGACGCATAACCATGACTTCGCATAGTACCACGCTGCGAAGTCTTATACATAAACCATCAAATGACAGAGGGCAATCGCCATGCGAGGTGCCCTCTTCTTTTTCTCCCATTCAAACCCAACATGTCACTCACTTTAAAAGAACTATTTGCGCAGGTTGACCGCGCCTCAGCCGTCGACACTGCCACCCCCACACGCCCACGCATAGGTATTTCTGTGAACCGACGAGACGGCAAAGAGATGCTTGCCGACCCCTATTTCCAATCTGTCATCCTGGCAGGTGGCGCCCCCGTACTCGTGCCCGCCACAACCGAGCTGAGCGTCCTCACCACGATTGTCGAAGGTCTCGACGGCCTGCTCCTGACTGGCGGCGGCGACATCAGTCCCGACCTGCTTGGCGAGACGCCTCACCCGTCGCTCGAAGACGTCGATCCGATCCGCGACACCAGCGAGCTGCAACTGATCCGCTTGGCCCACCAACGCGGCCTCCCCATCTTCGGCATCTGTCGCGGCCATCAGCTCATCAACGTAGCCTTTGGCGGCACGCTCTACCAAGACCTTCCCTCGCAGTTTCCAAGCCCCGTCCTACCACATAGTCAGGCGGAAGCGCGCGACGTCATCACGCAATCTGTCACTCTCACCGCCCCAGATTCCGAACTGCAACGCGCAATGGGGCTCGACGCCACGACGCGTACCGCACCCATCCCCGTCAACTCGCTCCACCACCAAGCCGTCCGCGACCTGGCCCCCGGTTTCATCGCCACGGCCGAGGCGCCCGACGGCGTCAACGAGGCGATGGAGCACCCCGAATACCCTATCCTCAGCGTCCAGTGGCACCCCGAATGGCTCGCCACCACCGGCCACGAGGCGATGCTCAACCTCTTCCGCCATCTTGTCAGCCGTGCACGCCGCTACGCCCACGCCCGACGCCTGCACCACACCATGATCACTCTCGACTCGCACACCGACACGCCCATGCTCTTCGACGCCTTCGACCTCGGACGCAAAGAGGGTGGCCGCGTCAACCTGCCACTCATGCGCGAGGGAGGGCTCGACGCCGTCGTCATGGCGGCCTACCTCCCTCAAGACGAGCGCAACGACGAGGCGCACCGCCGCGCCTTCGACTACGCAGTCAAGCGACTCACACACGTCGAGGAGCAGGCCATCCGCTACCCTAACCTCCTCGGTATCGCTCGCACCACGGACAACCTCCGCCGACTCAAGCGCGAGGGCCGACGCGCCATCATTCCCGCCGTCGAGAACGGTTACGCCATCGGCCGCGACCTCTCCCGACTGCACGCATTCAAGCGCATGGGCGTGGCCTACATGACACTCTGTCACAACGGGGACAACGAACTCTGCGACTCCGCCGCCGGCCAGGGCGAATGGGGTGGCCTCAGCCCCTTCGGGCGCGAGGTGGTGGCAGAGATGAATCGCATCGGTATGATGATCGACGTATCGCACGCTGCTGATGCCACTTTCGACGATGTCGTCCGCCTCAGCCGACGCCCCATCGTCGCCACCCATTCCTCCTGCCGAGCCCTCTGCGACCATCGCCGTAACTTAGACGACGACCGCATCCGCGCCCTGGCCGCAACGGGCGGCGTGATGCAGATCTGCCTTTATGGCGGATTCATCAACCACGACCATCCCGACGATGCCACCCTCAGCGACGCCGTCCGCCACATCATGCACGTCGTCCAGCTCGTCGGCCCGAATCACGTCGGCATCGGCTCCGACTTCGACGGCGGCGGCGGACTCATCGGCTGCCAATCGGCCGGCGAGATGATCCAAATCACCCTCCGCCTCCTCGCCGAGGGTCTCTCCGACGCCGACATCGCCAACATCTGGGGCGGCAACTTCATGCGCGTCATGGACGCCCAGCGCCTGCCCCTCGCATAATGATTCCGGCACTTAGGAAGTCTTCGAGTCTAGAATCAATGATTCCAGCGACTCGGAAGACTTCCCTAAAGCCGTCGGGCAATTGTTGATCTTGCATCATCCCCAAGCAGACCTCGGGGCATACCTTATATATACAACCGGCAGGCGCCATCTCATTCTTGCGCCTACTTTTGCCGCCAAACCATAATATTCTGACAGATGAGAATTATTGTATTAGCTAAGCAGGTGCCGGACACGCGTAACGTCGGGAAGGACGCGATGAAGGCGGACGGCACCATCAATCGCGCAGCGCTGCCGGCCATCTTCAACCCCGAAGACCTCAGCGCGCTGGAGCAGGCGCTGCGACTGAAAGAACGCTACCCCGGATCGACCGTCACGCTCCTCACCATGGGGCCGGGACGCGCCGCCGAGATCATCCGCGAGGGGCTTTATCGCGGAGCGGACGACGGGGTGCTCCTCACCGATCGCGCCTTCGCCGGCGCCGACACACTGGCCACCTCGTATGCCCTGGCCATGGCGATCCGCAAGATCGGCGACTTCGACCTGATCGTCGGCGGACGGCAGGCCATCGACGGCGACACGGCGCAGGTGGGTCCGCAAGTGGCGGAGAAGCTCGGGCTGTCGCAGATCACGTATGCAGAGGAGATCGTCGGTGTCACGGACGGACGCATCACGGTGCGACGCAAGATCCCCGGAGGCGTGGAGACCGTCGAAGCGCCGCTGCCCATCGTGGTCACGGTGAACGGATCGGCCGCACCCTGTCGGCCACGTAACGCACGACTCGTGCAGAAGTACAAACACGCACTGGGTGCGCAGGAGAAAGCCGAGCGCACAAAAGGCGGTGCCCCCCTCCCCTACGCCGAGCTCTACGAATCGCGCCCGTACTTGAACCTCGTCGAGTGGTCCGTGGCAGACGTGGGCGGCGACGTGGCCCAGTGCGGCCTCTCAGGCTCACCGACGAAGGTGAAGACGATCGAAAACATCGTCTTCCAAGCCAAAGAGAGTCGCTCGCTGACGGACTCGGACGCTGACATTGAAGCGTTGATGAAGGAATTAATTAGTAACCACACGATCGGATGACGCCCTTTCGGTCTATGGTGCATTCCTTTCTTCCTTTTCTTGCCTTGATGCAAGAAAAGGAAGCGAAAAGAAAATCAAGGCCTCAGGGAGGCCAGCCAACTTGGCCGGATACGAAATCAAATGTGCCGGATGACCGATGAGAGGATTCCATAATCCATAAAGAGAAATAGCACTATGAACAACGTCTTTGTTTATTGCGAGATAGAAGAAGGAACCGTAGCCGACGTCAGTCAGGAGCTGCTCACCAAGGGGCGCGCACTGGCCGACAAGCTCAATTGCCGCCTCGAGGCCGTGGCCGCCGGAAGCGGACTGGATGGCATCGAACGACAGATCGTGCCTTACGGCGTCGACGTGTTGCACGTCTTTGACGACCCGCGTTTGGCCCCCTACACCTCACTGCCCCACACGGCCGTGCTCATCAAGCTCTTCAAGGAAGAACAACCGCAGATCGCCCTAATGGGCGCCACCGTCATCGGTCGCGACCTTGGGCCACGCGTCTCGTCGGCCCTCACCAGCGGACTCACCGCCGACTGTACGGCCCTGGAGATTGGCACGTACGAAGACCGCAAGGCCGGCCGCACCTACGAGAATCTGCTCTACCAAATCCGCCCCGCATTTGGCGGCAACATCGTCGCCACCATCATCAACCCCGACCACCGGCCGCAGATGGCCACCGTGCGCGAGGGCGTGATGAAGAAGGAGGTGCGCGACGCGAACTATCCCGGCCAAGTGATCCGTCACAACACGAGCGACTACATCACCGACGAGGACTGTGTGGTGAAGGTCATCGAGCGACATGTGGAGAAGGCGAAGAACAACCTCAAGGGCTCGCCCATCGTTGTGGCCGGCGGCTACGGCGTCGGATCGAAAGAGAACTTCCAGCTGCTCTTCGACCTGGCCAAGGAACTGCACGCCGAGGGTGGGCGCCTCACGCGCCGCCGTCGACGCGGGCTTCACCGACCACGACCGGCAGATCGGACAGACGGGCGTCACCGTGCGACCCAAGCTCTACATCGCCTGCGGCATCTCGGGCCAGATCCAGCACATCGCCGGCATGCAGGAGAGCGCCATCATCATCTCCATCAACAGCGACCCCGAGGCGCCGATCAATGCCATCGCGGACTACGTGATCACGGGCACCGTGGAGAGCGTCCTGCCGCGCATGATCAAGTATTACAAGAAGAACAGCAAATAATAAGGAACCATCATGGCAAACTTTTATACCGATACGCCCTCGCTCCGCCACCACCTGCACCACCCGCTCATGCGCCGCATCGTGGAGCTGAAGGAGCGTAACTTCAGAGATAAAGACACGTACGACTACGCGCCGGTCGACTTTGACGACGCGATGGACAGCTACGAACGCGTGCTGGAGATGGTCGGCGAGATCAGCGCCGACGTCATCGCCCCCAACGCCGAGGGCGTCGACCGCGACGGCCCGACGGTGGCGGACGGTCGCGTGACCTACGCACCGGGCACGCAGGAGAACCTCGACGCCGTGCGCCGTGCCGGACTCATGGGCATGGCCATGCCGCGCCGCTACGGCGGACTGAACTTCCCCATCGTGCCCTACATCATGGCCGCCGACATTGTCTCGCGCGCCGATGCGGGCTTCGAGAACCTCTGGGGCTTGCAGGACTGCGCCGAGACGCTCTACGAGTTCGGCAACGAGGATCAGCACAGCCGCTACATCCCGCGCGTCTGCGCCGGCGAAACGATGTCGATGGACCTCACCGAGCCCGACGCCGGCAGCGACCTGCAGTCCGTCATGCTCAAGGCCACCTACGACGAGGCCTCGCAGTGCTGGCGATTGAACGGCGTGAAGCGCTTTATCACCAACGGCGACTCGGACATCCACCTCGTCCTGGCCCGCTCCGAAGAGGGCACCCGCGACGGCCGCGGACTCTCCATGTTCATCTACGACAAGCGCAACGGCGGCGTCAACGTCCGCCGCATCGAGAATAAGATGGGCATCAAGGGATCGCCCACCTGCGAGCTGGTCTTCAACAACGCCCCCGCCGAGCTGTGCGGCGAGCGTCGCCTGGGCCTCATCAAATACGTCATGGCGCTCATGAACGGCGCCCGCCTCGGCATCATGGCGCAGGCCGTGGGCCTCTGCGAAGCCGCCTGGCGCGAAGCCGACAAGTATGCCAACGAGCGCCGACAGTTTGGCCGCGCCATCATCGAGTTCCCCGCCGTCTACGAGATGCTCGCCCTCATGCGTGCTCGCGCCGACGCCACCCGCGCCATGCTCTACGAGACGGCCCGCTACGTGGACATCTACAAGGCCCTCGACGACATCGCCCGCGAGCGCAAGCTGACGCCCGAGGAGCGCAAGGAGCAGAAGCGCTACGCCAAGCTGGCCGACGCCTTCACGCCGATGGGCAAGGGCATGTCGACAGAGTTTGCCAACCGCAACACGTACGACGCCATCCAGGTGCACGGCGGATCGGGCTTCATGAAGGACTACACCTGCGAACGCCTCTACCGCGACGCCCGCATCACGAACATCTACGAGGGTACCACGCAGCTGCAAGTCGTGGCCGCCATCCGCCACGTCACCACCGGCACCTACCTCGCCCGCCTGCGCGAATACGAAGCCGAGACCTATCGCCCCGAGCTCTCCGACCTGCACGCGCAGCTCCGGGAGATGACCGACACGTACGAAGGGCTCGTGGCCCGCGTCACGGAGCCTAAGGATGCGGAGCTGCTCGACTTCATGGCGCGTCGCTTAGTCGAGGCCGCCACGCATTGCGTCTTCGGCTACCTGCTCCTCCAGAGCGCCAACACGGACGACTCGTTCACGCCCTCGGCGCGCGTCTACGTCCGCTACGGCGCCGCTGAGATCGCCCAGATCCGCAGCTTCATCGAGGGCTTCCGCCCGGAGTCGCTCTCGGATTACAAGGCATAAACGATACACAAAGAAGAAAGCCCTCTTTTACCGGAGGAGATTTTATGTTTATTTTTATTTAGGTAGGCCGGATCTGCTGTGAAGCACGTCCGGCTTTTTTTATGCCCCGACCGGATGGGGGGCATCAGGGATGGCCCCTGCGGGGGGGCGTCTGCGGACGCCTGCGAAGTTTGGCCTGGTACCCGTGTAGGGGGGCATCAGGGATGCCGGCCAAGTTTGCCGGGTACATGTAGGGGCGAATTGCATTCGCCCCCCAGACATCCCGCAGGGATGAATGATTGTACCCGTGTAGGGGCGGCCCCCCTGCGGGGGCTGCGAAGTTTGGCCTGGTACCCGTGTAGGGGCGAATTGCATTCGCCCCCAGACATCCCGCAGGGATGAATGATTGTACCCATGGGGGGATTGATTGCCTCTCTTTTTGGGAAAACGTTCTCCAGCATGCCTATCTTCGCGGGCGTTTCACAGGAATACACACCAATAAATTCGACACAACCAATGAACGGAATGAGACTTTTCATGCTTGCAGCAGCCCTCCTGTGCGGCCTAACGTTGGCCGGATGCAACGACAAAGACGAGGGCGATTTTTGGGTACCCACCTTCCGCCTGCAATACATCGACACGGAGGGGCACAACCTCCTGTCCGACGATGTGCAAGGGGTGGAAATAACGATCACAGACGAGGGCGGCACGGTGCTGAGCGCCGTGCAGAATCCGGAAATCTTGGGCGGCTGGATCGCCTTCTCCATACCCGAAACCTTCTTTTCAAATTCGGACAGGAAGGCAGAGAAAAAGCGGTACGAGATCAGCGTAAAAATCCCGTCGCTCTTCGGCCCCGACCGCGTGGAGCGCTTCACCGTTGGCGGTGCGATGGCCTTTTTCATGCACTACGACGAGGCGACGTACAACGGTCAGCCGATGCAGCGGCAGCAGGTACAGCTGGAAAACGCATTCGACCCCATCCGTAGCCGTCCGACAGCCCGTAGCCGTCCGACAGCCCGTAGCCGTCCGACAGCCGTCGAGGTGAGCGACCACGGCGCCGCGCCGACGCTTTACCTCATCATCCCGCTTCAGTCCAAGCCGTAACCCTCCCCCACCCGCTTGCCCTTATATAGTGGACGCCCCTTGCGGGGGCAGGGAAGTTTGGTCTTGATATACAGTATATCAGCTCCAAGCAGGCTTGCATGGCCTCGATTTACCGTAAATCAGCGTCAAACAGGCTTGCGTGGCCTCGATTTACCGTAAATCAGCGTCAAGCAGGCTTGCATGGCCTCGATTTACCGTAAATCAGCGTCAAGCAGGCTTGCATGGCCTCGATTTACCGTAAATCAGCGTCAAGCAGGCTTGCGTGGCCTCGATTTACCGTAAATCAGCGTCAAGCAGGCTTACATAGCCTCGATATACAGTATATCAGCTCCAAGCCGGCTTGCATGGCCCGATATACACAGCAACATAGGATATATATCACCCGAGAGAATCTCGCCTCCGAGGCGGCTCACATCAAGGCCTTACTTAACGACTTGGATAAACTCGTGGACGTGGCTGACCTGGCCACCATTGAGCAAACCAAACTCGTGCAAATGCTCCGCACGACCAAGAAACCGGGTGGCGACGGCAATCCCGACATCACGCTGCCGGAGGAATAGGGCGTCCGGAACGCCCCGGAATGATTAAAGGGCATCCCCAAACAGATGGGGATGCCCTTTTTCGTACCCGGGTCGGGGCTTGCGGTTATGTGCCAGAGGCTGGCGCTATCGGTCGCCTACTTGAACTGGTAGAACCAGAAGGGGAAGCCGGGCATTTTGATCACGGCGCCGTCGCTGGCCTTACCCGTCTTCGGGTCATAGGTGTAGAAGCCCGTCTCCTTGTCGCCCCAAACGGAGAAGACAATCAGGTCGTTGTAAGTGGAGACGTGTGTGGAGTAGGCGCAGCTGTGGGGGATGGGCAACTTCTTGACCGTCTTGGCGCGGAGGTCGATCTCGACGGAGATCACCGAGCGGTCGCGCAGCCAGTTGGGCTTCGTCTTGTCGGCCCAATAGTTGGGCATGTCGGCCATGCCGTAGAGCTTGCCATTGCCCGCATAATAGACGCAGGCTAACCACCTCATCTTGCCCGTCTCGCCCTCGATCGCTTGATCGTTGAGCACCCAGTTGTAGGTGGGGTCGATCTCGGTCGCGCCCTTCTTGATGCGCACGATGCCGGTCTTGTATTTCGGATCGGTGGAGAAGGAGCCGCTGGCCACATAGTAGACGTCGCCCTGCTCGTCCTTGAAGACGTTCTTCTGCACACCGTACGGGTAGCCGAGGCTGGAGAGCCCTGCGGCCGAGTCCTTGATGCGCTTAATCACCTTGTTCGTCTTCAGGTCGATGAGCAAGAGGTCGATGCCCGGATCGCCGATGGGCATACGCATGGCATTGACCTGCCAAAGGGGGACGTACATCGTCTCGCCATCGAAGAAGAGGGAGCCGAACTGCGGCACGGATACGCCTTTGTCGGCATAAGCGCTGAGGTCGATCTCGCCCGTGAGCTTCATCGTGGTGGGGTTAAAGATGAGCAGCTTGCCCACCACTGTACTGAGGAAGCCCTTTTCGGCGGAGTAGATGCGGCCATGCATGGAGACACTGTTGGCGGGCAGCAGCAACTCGGCTACCTTGTTGAGGGCACCGTCGGCGGTGCGTTCCCACTTGGTGAAGGTGTTCGACTGGCCATACTGCGGGATGGTGAAGATGTAGTTACCGAGCACATCCATCGGGGGCATGCCGAAGCCGATCTGGCGCGCCTTGGAGTTGTCGATCGTTCGCGGCGCAATGCCGTCGACAAGTTGCATCCAAGCGGTGCCAGACTGTCCGTCGGGGTTAGTGAGCATGGAGACGACGGCCACGTCGCCCTTCGCACCACCAGGCGTCGGCGGGTTCGGATTGGGTGTGGGGGTAGGCGTGTCTTCTTTGCACCCTGTCCAAGTCAGGGTCATTGCGGCAAGCACAGCAAGGCCTGCCATTCGGAATACGTTCATTGTTTTCATCTTGTTATACATATGAATTAGGTTTTACTTGAGTACGTAGCGCAGGCGGAGGGAATAGGTTCGCCCGGGCTGCGGATAGTTGAACTCGCTGAAGAGCTTGGCGCCGGTGGCGTTGCCCACCTTACCGGAGAGGATGATGCGGCCATCCATGAGGCTGTATTCCAGCCCAAGGTCGAGGCGCATGGAGCGCGGGATGCGGCGCTCTTGGTGGATGCTCTGCTCAAAGTCGTAGAAGTATTCCTCCACGAAAGAGGCGTCGGCAAAGAGGCGCGTGTTGGTGCGCTTTGTGCCGAAGAGATTCTCACGGTGATACTCTAATCCGGCGTTGGCCAGAAAGTAGGGGATGTTGGGCATGCGCAGATGCCGGGTGGGGTTGGGGGCCTTGCTGTCGGGCTCGTATTCGCGGACGTCGCGGAGGTCTTGGAAGGTGACGTTGGCGTAGCCGTACAACCAGGGCAAGACGTCGGCCTTTACCTCAGCCTCGACGCCGAGGGTGCGCATTTCGCCGAAGTTCTCGTAGCGCGTCTGCGTATAGTTCTGCGTTTGGCGGATCATGTCGCGGAGGTAATTGCCGAAGAGGTTGACCTCTAACTGGAAGATGCCGTTCGGTATGCGCCGATCCCAAAGCGTACCGAGGTTGACGTTGACGCCGCGCTCAGGCCGGAGGTCGCCCGACGGGGAGAGGAGGTAACCGTCGCCGATCAGCTCGTTTTCGGTCGGGGTGCGCACCTCGTAAGCCACGGAGAACTTGCCCATCCATTCAGGCATAAAGCGGTAACGCAAGGCGTCGCTGATGCCCCAATAATGCTTTTCGAGGTGGATAGGTATCTCGTCGTGCCCTCCATAGACTTCGCGAAGGATGGTCTTCATGGAGTAGAAGTAGTACTTACCGGTGAGGGAGTTGAGCAGGCGGTCGTTGTTCGACTTGTAGTCGTAACTCAGGCCGACGACGAGGCTATTCATGCGGCTATCGTAGTTCATCTTGTAACCCATCGCACGGTCTCGGAGGGTGTCCTTGGGATGCCCATTGGCGTATTGCTGGAGCAGGTTCAGGTTGATGGCGTTCCGGGCCGAGAGGATGTAGTTCAAGTTGAGCTTCGTGCCGACGTGAAACTTATCGAGGGTGCTGTTGGAGGGCGCCGCACCGATCTCGCCGCCCAGTGGATGGACGGGGATGTAGGGCTTCATGTCCCAATCGTAGCGGTGCATGGCGGTATCGATGAAGTGGTATCGCGAGAAGGCGGAGGCGCCCTTGAAGTCGAGATCGAGTCCTTCGACAAGGAAGTTTTTCTTCTTCAACTCCAGCTCCATCACCCCGACCTTCGATCGGCTGTGGGCATGCTGAATGTTGTAATAGACGCCCTGTATCTGCTTGCTATTGATGAGGCCCTCGAAGTTGATCTTCAGCTCGTCGAAATACCACTTGCGCGCCTTGATGCCGATAGCGCCAGCGGCGGAGCTGAAGCGGTCGTGATCGCGCTTGATGAGTAGCCCCTTCTGGTAGGGCGACTCCATCGTGTAGTCATTGTCCGAATAGGTGTAGAAGCCGCCACCGCCGATCTCGAGGCCTGCGTTGGCCAGGTTACGCTTGACGATTGCCGTGGCCTTGTGGGTGTTGAAGGACTCGATGGCATAGGAGAGGTCGAGGTAGCGCGGCGGGTATTCCTTGAGCACGATGTTGATGGCGCCGCCCATCGCCGAGCCGCCAAACTTGGCCGGGACGACGCCCTTGTAGATCTCGATCCGCTCGATCATACTGACGGGGATGTCGTTGATGTCGATAAAGTCGGAGTGATCGTTCATGGGCGATTCGTCGATAAAGAAGCCAATGCGTTTACCCTCGAGGCCACGCACGGAAAGGCGTGAGACGCTGCCCACGCCGCCCTGCGAGCGGAGGGTGACGCCCATCGTCTTGCTCAAAATGTCGCTCACATCGCTCACCGAACCGGCCAGCTGATCGGCCGAAAGGACGGTGACGGGCATTGCCTGTTCGCGCAGCTGGCGGGCCTCGCTCTTGGCCGTGACGATCACTTCGCCGAGCGACTTGGACTCGCCCTTGAGGCGCACTTTCAGCCGCCGCGTCTCCCCCTCGCGCAGGGTGATCTGTTCGGTGCGGCTCTCATAGCCCATATAATCGAAGCGCACCGTATAGCTGCCCGCGCGAAGGCCGTCAAGGGTAAAATCGCCGTTGCGCCCGGCCACTTCGCCGCGCTTCAGTTGCTCGATATAGGCGCTGGCGCCGATGAGTGGCTCCTCGTTAGCGGCATCGATCACGACGCCCGTGATGCGTGCCGTCTGCGCCTCCATCTGTCCCCAAGCGAGGGCAGCGAAACAGGCTATCCATATCCATAAGAAGGTTCTTCTTGTTGTCATCATGCTATTCACGTTAAAAATAGGGTCGCAAAGGTAGGCCGTGGCGCTACACATTCACAATCCCTAATAATTGGGGGAGATATGTGGGGCGTATTGCATACGCCCCCCAGACATCCCGCAGGGATGAATGATTGTACCCGTGTAGGGGCGGCCCCTGCGGGGGCAGCGAAGTTTGGCCGGGTACCCGTGTAGGGGCGAATTGCATTCGCCCCCCAGACATCCCGCAGGGATGAATGATTGTACCCGTGGTAGGGGCACACATTACGAAAGGGCTGTGCAGGTGTTGCGTGGTCGTTTCGCACACTGCGACGACGCCGCGCAGGTGTTGCATAGTCGTTTCACACACTGCGACGAGGCTGTGCAGGTGTTGCATGGTCGTTTCGCACACTGCGAAGGGGCTGTGCAGGTGTTGCGTGGTCATTTCACACACTGCGACGAGGCTGTGAGGGTGGTGCATGGTCGTTTCACACACTGCGACGAGGCTGTGCAGGTGTTGCATAGTCATTTCACACACTGCGAAGGGGCCGCGCAGGTGGTGCATAGTCGTTTCACACACTGCGAAGGGGCCGCGCAGGTGGTGCATGGTCATTTCACACACTGCGACGGCATCGCGCAATGGGGCGTATGCAATACGCCCCTACCCGGGTACACGCCATTCATGTACCCGGCCAAATTCGCAGGCGTCCGTAGACGCCCCCCTACCCGGGTACACGTGGGGCGTATGCTTTTGCGCCCCTACATGTACCCTGACAAACTTGACAGACGCCCCTGATGCCCGCAGACGGTTACATTTGCGCGCTTTTCACAGTAAATACAGTCAGAGATGAAGCTGAAATTGATCTATCCGAAATGGAAGAAACTAAAGGGCCAAACCACATTCAACCTGCCCCCACACGGGCCGGTCGTGTTTGCAGCCACACTGCCCGAGGACGTCGAGGTGTCGTTCACGGACGAGAATGTCGAAGCGCTCGACTATGACGAGGCGTGCGACCTCGTAGCCATATCTATGATGCTCAGCACGCAGGTCAAACGCGGATGGGCCATCGCGGACGAATACCGCCGACGCGGCAAAAAGGTGCTCTTCGGGGGCATATCGACCATGCTTCACGCCGAAGAGACGATGGAGCATGCCGACGCCGTCTTCCTCGGCGAATCCGAGGGCCGCATGCAGGAGGTGATCGACGACTTCCGCCGCGGCTGTCTCAAGCGCGTCTACAACTACATGACCCGCCAGCCGGCCATCGAGGACGTCGGACCCGCCCGCCGCGACCTCTACAAACGCCACCTCTACAACCATAAGGGCGTGCAGATGGTCGACCTCTTTCATGCCTCGCGCGGCTGCCGCTTCAGCTGCTATCCCTGCGCCGTGACCTACCTCGGCGGGCGCATCTTCCGCCCCCGGCCGATGGATAAGGTGATCGAAGACCTGGCCTCGATCGACAACAACCGCCTCTTCATCGTCGACAACTCACTGGCCCAAAACAAGCAGTGGGAGATGGACCTCTTTCGCGAGATGATCCCCTTCAAAAAGAAGTGGATCAGCCACACCATCGAGGACGATCCGAAGGTGCTCGACCTGGCCGCACAGGCCGGTGCCTGGTACGTCTATCAGGCCGTCTACGACACCTCGAACTACATCCGCGAGCGCGTCAAGCGTTACCACGACCACGGCATCGGCGTCGAGGGCACCATCCTGCTGGGCCTCGACAACCAGTCGGAAGACGACATCAAGCGCCTCATCGACTTCCTCCTCGAGATCGACCTCGACCTGGCCGAGTTCACCGTCATGACGCCCTTCCCCCACACCAAGGGCTACGACGACTACCTCCGTCAGGGGCGCATCTTCGACTTCGATTGGGATCACTACAACGCCGGACAGGTGGTCTTCCACCCCAAACAGATGTCCGCCGAACGGCTCCAAGAGCTTTACGAATACGCCTGGGACACGTTCTATCACGACGAGAGTCAGGAGCAGAAGATGTTCCGCCTCTTCACGCAAGTCGTCATGCGCGAGATGGAGGACGGCACCTTCCGCCCCCGCAATCGCGCGTTGGCCAACAAGTCGTTCGGCCGCGACGTAGTTCGCAACATCAAAGCCAGCTGACCGACGGAGACCCACACAGGATGGCACGCACACTCACCGTTGCAGTCTTTTATTACACCCAGACCGGGCAGGCACTCGCCATCGCCCGGAGCCTCTGTGCGCCGCTGGAGGCAGCCGGCTGTCGGGTCGTCAAGCGGGAGATCCGCCCCGTGACGGCTTACCCCTACCCGTGGTCGTCGGAGGCATTCTTTCAAGTCTTTCCCGAGTCGCGCCTCGGCATCGCCTGCGCCATCGAGCCGGTGGATCTGAGCGGTGCGGTAGCCGAAGCCGACTTAGTCATCGTGGCCGGTCAGAGCTGGTACCTCTCGCTCTCCACGCCGCTGCACGCCTTCTTCCAGTCGCCCGAGGTGCGCGCCTACCTCCACGGCCGGCCCGTCGTCTTTATCAACGGTTGCCGCAACATGTGGGTGATGACGCAAAGCGAAACGCGTCGTTACCTGCGCGAGATCGGCGCCCGTTACGTCGGCTTCATCGAGCTGCACGACAAGGCGCCGAACCTCGTCAGCGTGCTGACCATTATCCGTTGGCTGTTCTACGGACGCAAGGAGGCCACTCGCCTGTTGCCCGCCGCGGGCGTCTCGCAGCGCGACGTGGCCGACGCCGATCGCTTCGGACTTGTCATCCTCCGCACGCTCTACGACGGGCAGTGGGAGCAACTTCAGGAGCGACTCATGCGCGAGGGCGCCGTCACCTTCATTCCCCACCTCTACTTTATTGAGCGCAATGGCTACCGCATGTGGGGCCGTTGGGCGCACTTCGTACGGCATCGGGGCGGCGCGGGCGATCCGCGTCGGCAGGGACGGCTGCGGCTCTTCAAGGCCTACCTCTTTTTCGTGTTATACGCCGTCTCACCCTTCGGCCTACTGTTTTATTGGCTCACCTACCCACTGCGCCGCGCCGCACTCGAGCGTGCCCGCCGAGAAGTATGCTACGAACTATCCTAATTCATGTACCCGGCAAACTTGGCCGGCACCCCTGGTGCCTTGATTTTCTTTTGCCTCCTTTTCTTTCATCAAGGAAAGAAAAGGAGTGGGGGCCCGGGGGCAACGCCCCCAACGCCTAAACATCCCCAACACCTAAACATCCCCAACAATGGAATACATCTATATCACCCACCTCTCCACCTTCTTCCCCAACGCGCCGGTGCGCAACGAAGAGATGGAGGATTATATCGGACTCGTTAATCCGAAATCGTCCATCGCCAAGCGATTGGTCTTGGAGAAGAATGGCATCCGCAGCCGCTATTACGCATTGAGACAAGAGCGGCCGCGTGACGCACACGAACGTAGAGATGGCCGCGCTGGCCGTGCGACATCTGCTCGCGGAGGCCGCGATGACACCCTCGGACATCGACCTGCTGGCCTGCGGCACCGCCTCGCCCGAACAGCTCATGCCCTCGCACGGCGTGATGGTGCACGGCGCACTCGGTGGCGATGGTGGCGCGGAGGTGGTCTCCTTCGCCGGATCGTGTTGCACGGGCATGCACGCGCTGAAGTACGCCTGGCTCTCGATGCGCGCGGGCGACGCCCAGCGGGCCGTGTGCGTGGCTTCGGAGCGACTCTCGGCCTGGATGCAGGCGCGTTATTTCGAACGGGAGGCAGAGCTAATCGACCAGCTGATGGAGAAGCCGATCTTGGCCTTCGAAAAGGAGTTTCTGCGCTGGATGCTGTCAGACGGTAGCGCGGCGCTGTTGCTCGGGCTCGAACCGCCGACGGACGGTCGGCTGGCCTTCCGCATCGAATGGATCGAGGGCACGTCGTATGCCGATCGGGTGGAGACGTGCATGTACGCCGGTGGGGAAAAGGACGCCGAGGGGCAGCTCGTCGGTTGGGCGCAGCATCCCGAGGCCGAATGGCTGTCGCGATCGCTCTTCGCCCTGAAGCAGGACACGCGCATCTTAGAGCGCAACATCATCACGCTGGGCGGCGACTTCCTCCGCCGGGTGATGAAGAAGCGCGCCTTCGATCTCTCGTCGGTCGACTGGTTCCTGCCGCACCTCTCGTCGATGTATTTCAAGAAGAAGATCGAGACCGAGCTGGAGCGTATGGGGTACGACATCCCCGCCGAACGCTGGTACGTCAACCTGCCCGAGATCGGCAACGTGGCCTCCGTCTCGGCCTTCGCCATGCTCGACGGGCTGCGTCAGACGGGGCGATTGCGGCCCGGGCAACGCATCCTGCTGATGGTGCCCGAGAGCGCCCGTTTCTCGTATTCCTACGCGCTGCTGACGGTGGTATAAACCCTCTCGTTAGCCTTCCGAAAACGTTTGCAGAACTTCTGCAAATGCCCAAAAGGAGAAATCGGAGCTTGCAGAACTTCTGCAAAGACCCAAAAGGAGAAATCGGAGCTTGCAGAACTCCTGCAAATGCCCAAAAGGAGAAAATGGAGCTTGCAGAACTTCTGCAAACGCCAAAAAGTTTTCCGAGGCACTTGCGGGACTCCCGCAAACACCAAAAAGTTTCTCGAGAGGCTTGCGGGGTTCCCGCAAACACCAAAAAGTTTCCCGAGAGACTTGCGGGACTCCCGCAAACACCAAAAAGTTTTTCGAGGCACTTGCGGAGTTCCCGCAAACGCCAAAAAATTTTTCGAGGCACTTGCGGGGTTCCCGCAAACGCCAAAAAGTTTCTCGAGGCACTTGCGGGACTCCCGCAAACACCAAAAAGTTTTCCGAGGCACTTGCGGGACTCCCGCAAACGCTTTCATGAATGATTAGAACAAAACGCATAAAAGATGACGATAAACGAAGTACCCCAAGACTTGAAATACATGGCCGGCGGCGTGATCCGCGACGTGGCGTATGCCGTCGATGAGGACGGGCGCTACCAGAGCGTCGTGAGCGACGGCTGGGCGGTGAAGAATGATGTGCTGGAGCTCGTCTGGGACGACATCCGCGCCTCCTGCGAGGCCATCCGCGAGCAGGTGCTCCGCCACGAGGCCAGTCCGCTGGCTTACCACATGACGAAGAACCTGCAAGACGTCAGCATGCTGGCCGCCTACGCCGACATCCCCAAGCGCAAGGTGAAGAAACACCTCACCTACGACGCCTTTATGCAGCTCGACGACCGCACCCTGGAGCGATATGCCGACGCACTGCGCATCACTGTGGACGAACTTAAGTGCATAGAATGATTGAGATTCCCTTCGACCACCGCCCCAGCGCCCACTGCGAGAATGGCGTCACCCGCAACCTGCTGCATTTCTACGGCTACGACTACTCCGAGCCGTTAGTCTTCGGCCTCTCCGCCTCACTTTTCTTCGTCCATCTGCCCTTCGTCCGCCTGGCGGGCTTCCCCGTGACATCGTTCCGCCCCCTGCCCGGCATGATCTTCTCACGCACCACGCGCCTGCTCGGCTTCGGCACGCGGCAACATCACTTCTTACGCCACACATCGGCCGAACGTAAGCTCGACCAACTGTTGGCTGAGGGTACGCCCGTGGGCGTTGTGGTGGGCATGTACTTCCTGCCCTACATGCCTGCGGAATACCGCTTCCATTTCAATGCACACAACATCGCCGTCTTTGGTAAGGATGGCGACGACTACCTGGTCAGCGACCCGATCGCGATGGAGAAGGTGAGACTCTCGGCGCACGACATGATGCGCGCCCGCTTCGCCCGCGGCACTTATCCGCCCATGGGCAAGCTCTACTACATCCGCTCGCTGCCCCGGCGCACACCCGACCTGCCGCCGCTCGTGCTCCGCGCCATACTCACGAACTGCAACCGCATGATCCATCAGCCCGGGCCGATGCCTTGGGTGGGCATCAACACGTTCGACTATCTCGGCCGACAAATCCCCCGCTTCCCGCAGCAGTACGGGCCGAAGCGCGCCGCGCTCCATTTGGCCCAGCTAATCCGCATGATGGAGGAGATCGGCACGGGCGGCGCCGGCTTCCGCTTCCTCTACGCCGCCTTTCTGCAAGAGGCCGCCGACGTGACCGGCATCCCCGCCCTCAATGAGCTATCCGCCCGCCTGACCGACATCGGCGACCAATGGCGACGCTTCGCCGCCGACGCTGGGCGCGTCTGCAAGAACCGCTCCTCGGCCGACGTCGACTACCGCACGCTCGGCGCCGATCTGAAGGCCATCGGCGGCATGGAGCGCACGCTCTTCACGGATCTGGAACGCGTCGTAAAGGCTCACAAATGACATCTGCCATCGACATCCGCGACCTCCGCAAGACGTATCGTGGCGCCGCTGCACCCTCTGTCGACGGACTCACGCTGCACGTCTCCGAGGGCGAATTCTTCGGGCTACTCGGCCCCAATGGCGCGGGCAAGACAACGACGCTCTCGATCCTCGCCGGCCTTCTGTCTTTCGACCGTGGCACGGTGCATCTCTGCGGCCTCGATGTACGTCGCGACCGTGCCCGCATCCGTCCGCTGATCGGCGTCGTACCGCAAGACATTGCCCTCTATCCCGAGCTGACCGCCGCCGAGAACCTCCACTTCTTCGGTCGCATGCACGGCCTCCCCACCTGCACGCTCCGCGAACGCATCGACACGGACGCGGGTCGCCTCGATCTCTGCGCCCACCTACACAAACGCATCGAACACCTCTCCGGCGGCATGAAGCGCAAGCTCAACCTCCTCGTCGCCCTGCTCCATCGCCCCCGTATCCTCTTTCTTGACGAGCCGACCGTGGGCGTCGATGTGCATTCCCGGCAAGAGATCATCGCATACCTCCGCGCCCTCAATACCGACGGCATGACGATCATCTACACCTCGCACGACATGGTCGAGGCCGAGCGACTCTGCACCCGCGTAGCCCTCATGAACCGCGGCGCAACCGTCTGCGAAGGCACCCCTGATGCCCTACTTGCCGAGGCGCGTATGCCCTCGCTCGAAGCGCTCTTTATCGCCCGGACAGAGGAGGCCGGACGGGTATGAGGCTGGTTGCATTATTCCGCAAAGACCTGCTACTGCTCCTACGCGATCCGTGGGGGCTCATCTTGCTGTTCCTTATGCCGTGGGCCCTCGTGATCCTTATGGCCAGCTTGCAGGACAGCACCTTCCGCACCCTCGACGAACAGCATATCCCCCTCCTCTTACTGAACGAAGACGCCGATTCGCTCGGCAACACTGTCAGCCGCGAGCTGGCCAATAGCCATCTCTTCGACATTACCTCCACGGCGCCCGACGGTCGGCCACTGACAGCCGAGGCGGTGGAGACGGCCGTAGCGCGGGGCGATTATCTGATCGGCGTCGTCATCCCGTCCGGCACCACTGATCGCCTGCGGCAACGCGTGGCCCGTGGCGTGGCGCAAGCCTTCGGTGGTGAGGAGGACACCGTAACCGAAGCCGAGACAGACACCCTCTCGGCTCAGCCTCTTGAGATCCGTCTCTGGGTCGATCCGACCGCAAGCCGTCCTTTCGAACCACGCTGCTCAGCGCCGTTCGCGAACACATGCTCACGGTCCAGAACCGGCTCCTGCTCGGTGAAATCTCGCGTCACGTCAACCGCCTTATCCCCATGCCCATCGATTTAGAGATGGAGACGGAGGGCTGGATCACGGTCCACGAGTCCTACGCCCGCACCTCCTCCACCGCCGACCTGCTGCCTAACGCTACGCAACACAACGTACCGGCCTGGAGCATGTTTGCCGTCTTCTTCATCGTCATCTCGCTGGCCGGGAACATGATCCGCGAGCGCGAAACAGGCTGCTTCGCCCGCCTCCTGACCATGCCCTGCCCCTACGCCCTCTACCTCACGGGCAAGGTGCTCGTCCACCTCCTTGTCTGCCTCTTGCAGCTCGCCCTGCTTCTCCTCACCGGCCTCTACCTCATGCCCCACCTCGGCCTACCGCCCCTCCGCCTTGGCCACGACCACGCTGCCCTCGCCCTGATGTGCATCGCCGTCTCGCTGTCGGCTGTGGGTTACGGGTTGGCCATCGGCAGTGTAGCTCGTACGGCGCAACAGGCGAGCATCTTCGGCGCCGTGTCCGTCGTCATCTTGGCGGCCATCGGCGGCGTGTGGATCCCCACGTTCGTCATGCCACCCCTTATGCGCACCGTCGCCCGCATCTCACCCCTGAACTGGGGATTGGAAGGCTTCAACACGCTCTTCGTACGGGGCGGCGGACTGTCGGACGTGGCCCCCTATGCCGCAGCCTCACTCGTTTTCTTCGCCATCATGCTCGGCGTGGCGATCGTCAGACGGAAAATGAAAAGCTAACCGAGAGAAACTGTCGGTGAACCGGCAAAACGGCCTACCTGCATCAGCGGGTATAATGACAAAGCGGGCTGCACCATCTGCGACGGATGATGCAGCCCGCTGGTTTCTAATCACGCGCTCTACGCGGCAGGGGGACTTTGCAGAGCGACGGCCATACATGACCGAGCCTGAGCTTGTCGAAGGCCACGCAGCAGATGCGCCGCTATGCGAAGGTCTCCCCTCTGTAATCGATGAACTTGATCAACTTCCTGCTCGTCGGTGGCATCTGCTTGCGGGCGATCAGCTCGGTCGGCGCGAAGACTATGTCCGGCGCGACACGCACTTTGGACCGAAAGAGATCCTTGAGACGCTTCTCGAAGCCTTCGTCAGCCGACTCGCCGGCACCGACCAGGATGCGTATGCCGTCCGTGCCGATGGCGTTGGTGTAGACTTCGACGATGTAGTTCATGACTTCGGGCACGTTGTCGAGGATGTCGTAGAGGGCGGCCGGATAGAGCGCTGTGCCCTTGAATTTGATCATCTGCCCTTTGCGACCGATGATCGGGCCGACGCGTAACGAGTGACGGCCGCAGGCGCAGGGATCTTCGAAATGGCGGCAGACGTCGCCCGTCTTGAAACGGACGACCGGCATACCCTCCACGCCGAGCGTGGTGATGGTAATCTCGCCTGGCTCGTCGGGGCCGACGGGGCAGTTGTCGTCGTCGAGAAACTCCACGATGGTCAAGTCGGGCTTGTGGTGCGAGCCGCATTGATGTTCGCACTCCATGAAGGACGATTGCATCTCGGTGGAGGCATAGTTGACGTGTAGCGACAGCTCGGGCCAGAGATCGTGGATCTTGCGGCCGAGTAGGTTCAGCTCGTGGGTGTCGGTGCGAACCGTTTCGCCGACACAGAAGGCGCGGCGGAGGCTACAGTTCCGGTAATCGATACTTTGAGCGCGGGCGTAGTCGATCAATTTGAGGATGAAGGAGGGTACGCACACGCAGACGGTCGGGCGGAGGCGCCGGATCATGTTCCATTGCAGTTCGGGGATGCCGTTGCCCACGCGGACGATGGCCGACCCGAGGCGAAAGCTGCCCAGAAGGCACGCTTGACCGGCCATGAAGCAGCGGTCGTTGGTGGCCATGAGTTGGATGACATCGTCCGGGCGACAGCCGCAGATCTCGTACGAGAGGTATTCGCTGAGCGCGAGGCGATCGAGGTCGTGGCGGGTGTCGGCGAAGGTGACCGGCTCGCCGAGGGTACCGGAGGTGGTGACGTAGTCGAGGATCTCGGTGCGGGGGACGCAGAGGAAATCCTCGTTGTGGCGTTGGAGGTCTTCCTTGGTCGTGACGGGGAGTCGCACGAGGTCTTCGAGGCGCCGGATGCTGCTGACGTCGATGCCGGCTTCGGCGAATCGGCGGCGGTAGAAGGGCGACCGTTCATTGACGTAAGCCAGTGTCTCGACGAGGCACTGCTCTTGATAGGCTTTGATCTCCGCCTGAGGGAGATACTGAAAGGCTACACTATCCATGGTGTGACACGAAAAATGAAAAGCTACAAACGACGATCGGCAGGCGGCCGCCCACCGATCGATGCCGCCGATAGTTACTGGCAATGCTGCTTCATGAGACGTTCGACCACGGGATCGCCCAACTCTTTGGCGCGTTCGAAGGCCCGACAGCCCTCGGCCTTCTTTCCGCTGCGGACGAGGCAAAGCCCGAGCAGACGGTGGCCCGCCGAGAAGTCAGGGGCCTGCGCAATGCAGCGCTCCAGGCTCTGTCGGGCCTTGGCGAAGTCCTGCTTGCGGAGGTAGATGGAGCCCTCTTCGGCCAGATAGAGCGCGTTGTTGGGGTCGCCCTCGAGTGCAAGGCGGATGTCGGAGAGGGCGCCGTCCATATCGTTCGCCCGGAACTTAGCCTGCTCGCGGTAGTAGTAGAAGCGCGGCAAGACTTCGCCACCCGTGAGGGCATAGTAGCGGTCGTACAGCTTTACGGCTTCAGCGAATTGGCCGCGGCGCATGCGCATATCGACGGCGTCCATGATGTACGTGGCCGCGTCGGTCGGGTTGACGCCCGTGGCGCGTGTGATGGCGCTATCCATGAGCATAAACATGCGGGTGGTGTCGGGGGCCTCGAGCTGCTCCTCGGTCTTGGCGGCCATGTAAAACGAAGAGGCCGAGGCGCCGGGGCCTTGATTGACGCGTGCATAGTCGGCGGCCGCCTTGGGGTAGTCGCCGCGGAAGAAGGCGATGTCGGCCTCGAGCTGTCGGTAGAGGGGGCGGTCGTCTGCGGCGATGGCCTTAGCGATCCAGTCGGCGGCGCGGTCCATCGTCCAGCCGGGAGCCGTGAGGGTGGAGTCGGCGGCCGAGACACCATAGATGAGCTTCGCGTGGTTGTAATAGCCCTCGGCGACATTGTCTCCGAACAGCTTCTGCGCCGACGCTAAGTCCGCCTCAGCCCGGCTGAGCAGCTGCTGCTCGGTGCCCACGTCGGAGAGCTTTTTCCGCTGGTAGACGTAGTGCGAAGCCCGCGTCAGGTAACCATCCGGGGAGCTGGGAAAGGTGGCGATGAAGTCGTCCAAGGTGGCGAGATAGGCGTGCGCGTCCTGCTGGGCGGCGTAGAGCATGAGGGCCACGAGCGCCTCGTCGGCCGAGCTGGCCCAAGCCGTCCGGATGCCGATGGAGGAGTAGACTTTGTTCAGGACATCGGTTGCCGCCGGCCGCAGACTCATGATGTAAGCCAGGTCAATGCCGTACGTCTTGCCCTTGCCCGAGGCGTCGGCCTGCGCCAGGGCAAACGCCTGGCCGCCCTCGTTCAGCAGCGGCGCACTGACCTGTTCGCGCGTGAGGGGCATGTCGACGCGGTAGTAGCCATACTGTTCCTTGATGCGGGTCACCTCCGAGATCGGGCCCACGGCCGGCACCGCGCCCTTAGCCGACGAGGCGGGGATGAGGTAAGCCCTATCTCCGACGGCAGGCTGACTCGTGGCCGGGGTCAGGCCGGGCAGCTTCTTCTGCGAGCCGACCTTGAACCGGATCACGTCGTAGAGATCATCCGCGCCGAGGATGCAGACCACCGGCAAGCGTCCGCCGTCGGCATCGATCACCGTGGCCCGGTCGGCGCCTATAAATAAGGTATAGTTAGAGACGGCCTCGCCCTGGTCGCCCACAAAAAATCCCGTGCCACGCGTGACATTGCCACTCTTGTCCGTGGCCTCAATCGTAAAGACCGACCGCCGCGCCCGTTCGGCCCACTTCGGCGCCTTCTGCGCCAGCAACATTCCGCCGCTCTGAATCAAGATCAAAGCGCACACTAACCAACTCGTCTTATTCATCTTATCCGTATTAAAATTCATGGGCGCAAAAGTACGCCGTCCTTCATTTCCTCTTTCCCATCGCCGGCCGCGGGCCTGTCTGCGCCTTCCGAGTGCCATCCATCGGCGGCCGCCAAGCCCCCGAAGCCGTCAAAAAAATGCACAGATGGGGCGTCTGAGCAAAAAGACACCCCGTTGGAAACCATTTTGAGGGCGTCTGAGCAAAAAGACGCCCCATTGGAGTGTCCATTTGGGGTGTCTGAGTAAAAAGACACCTCGTTGGAAACCATTTTGGGGGTGTCTGAGCAAAAAGACGCCCCATTGGAAACCATTTTGGGGGTGTCTGAGTGAAAAAGACGCCCCGTTGGAAACCATTTTGGGGGTGTCTGAGCAAAAAGACGCCCCGTTGGAAACCATTTTGAGGGTGTCTGAGCAAAAAGACGCCCCGTTGGAAACCATTTTGAGGGCGTCTGAGCAAAAAGACGCCCCGTTGGAGTGTCCATTTGGGGCGTCTGAGCAAAAAGACGCCCCGTTGGAAACCATTTTGAGGGTGTCTGAGCAAAAAGACGCCCCATTGGAAACCATTTTGAGGGTGTCTGAGCATCAGCCGCTCCCGTCGGACATTCCGACAAGGGCGCCCGAGCCTCAGTCGCTCCCATTGGACATTCCAACAAGAGCGCCCGAGCGTCAGCCGCTCCTGTTGGACATTCCAACAAGAGCGCCCGAGTGCCAGCCGCTCCTGTTGGAAAACATTTTAGAGGCGAATGGGTGTCATCGGCCCATAAAATGGTTTCCGACGGAGGCGAATGAGCGTCGGGCGCACGTATCGGAAAACATTTCAGGGGCGAATGAACGTCAGCAACCATTGTCGGACGTCCGTGTAGGGGCGTATTGCATACGCCCCCCATATTCCCGGCAGGAAACAATAGCGCCCGACAGAGATCCGCCGCCGTTGGATTTGTCCCCTTCGGGGTCATTTGAAGGGGCGTATGCAATACGCCCCTACCCTACCGGCCAATGGGCGTCGGGCGCACTCATCGGAAACCATTTCGGGGGCGAATGGATAGCAATGGCCCATAAAAAGGTTTCTGACGGAAGCGAATCAGCGCTTTGGATGCCTATTAGATTCCATTTTATAAGCAAATGAATACTGAGGGCTTACGAAACGGCATCCGACGACGGGCTACTGGAGGCGAAAGCTCAATTTGTAATTTATTTTTCCTCCAACTGAATGAATAACAGAAAGATTCGAACTATCTTTGCAATGGAAAAACTGGAAACAAGCAGCTAAAACGGATTTATTTACTCGCAACAATACACGATACACTTATGGGTGAAAGAATGAAAATGAAGCAAGAGAAAGCTGAGGCCTTGAAGCAGACTATCCTGAACGTGGCCTACGAGCTGTTCCTGACGCACGGATACGAAAAGGTCTGTCTGGCAGACATTGAGCAGGGCGCAGGAGCGACCCGCGGGAGCCTTATCTACCATTACCGAAGCAAAGAGACCCTGCTCCTACTCACCTCGGAGAAGTTCATCGCCGACTTTTTCCGCGACACCTGCCCCGACGAGGAGGTGATAAACAGCCGGACGCCGCTGAAGGACTATCTGAAGGCGTTCGTCCAGATGGTAGAAGCGCAGGTCAGGCATTTCAAGGAGAACATAGTCAAAGACACGAAGGTCACGTCGGCCTCGTCGATCAACTTCATGATTCACCTCTGCACCCTGAGTGCCTCCTTCAAACGGGCGCTGCAAGCGTTCCACACGACGCAACTGGGCTACTGGTCGGAGGTCATCAACCGGGCCAAGGCGTGCGGCGAAATCCGCCAGGCGCTCAGCACCGTCACCCTGGTCGACACCTTCGTCCACATCCTTTCCGGCATCATCTTCCAGAGCGCCGTCTGCCACAAAGAGATCCCCCTCGACCAGCTCCAAGACGAGTGGGACAACTTCTACCAGACTACCATCGAGGCGTAGCGCCCGCCCCGCCTCGGCCCATGCGCCGGCAACAACGTGCACGACGTGGGCCGACGATTGCACGCAGCCCCCGAACCTATATGCCCCCTGCGGAAACGTCTGGGGGCATGTTCTTTTTCGTCCCTACCCCTACCTGCCGATGGGCGATGGCCGCCGCCGTCGGGGGGTGTCGACGGGAGCCACGGAGCGAAAGAAGCTCCAGCCATGAAGAAAAATAGACCGAATAGTATGCAGGTTGCTCTCGCCCTGCTTATTTTTGGGGCCGACAAGCCGAACACGGCTATCCATCTACAACCCTTTAACCCCCATTCAACCATTCCCGCTTATGATCCAGAAAACGAACAAGAACGAACTGAGAAAGACAGAGACAAAAGGCCGCATTCTCTGGGCCGCATTCAAGCTGTTCCTGGCACACGGATACCATGCCGTCAGCTTTATGAGCATCGAACAAGTTTCCCAAGTCACCAGAGGGGCCATCTTTTATCACTTCAGAAACAAAGAAGATCTGCTCAGGGGCGTAGCAGAGAAATTCGTCATCGACTTTTTCAGAGTAGCCCCCGGCCGACGAGATCATAGACGACCAGACGCCCCTGAAGAGCTTCTTGGACGCGCAGATCTGCCAAATAGAACAGCGGATGCAGCTCTTCCTTGAACAAGTGGGCCCAGATAGTGACATTACGTCGGCCGATTTCATGAGTTTCCTGCTTTTCATCAACAAGTACGTAGCCGGTATCAAGCGGAAGCTCCAGGCGTACGAAGAGGCGCAAGCGCAGTGCTGGTCGGAGGCCATCCATCAAGGTCAGGAACGCGGCGAGATCCGGAAAGAGGTCGACACCGAGACGCTGTACAACGCCTTCCACTCCGTCTATGTCGGCATAGCGTTTCACGGCGCCGTCATCCACCAGCAGTTCGTCCTCGACCAGCTGCGCAAAGAGTGGGACTTCCTCTATCAGTTAGCCGCCGCCCATTAGCCGCCGCCCCCCAATCGAAGGGGCGGGGCCATCTCCTGTTATTTCTATAGATCCAAACACCATTAACCCCCTTCACGTGATGAAAACGAATCGCTTTTTCCGGCAGGCGGCCCTCCTGTCGATCCTTGCAGCAAGCCTGCTGCTCACCGTCGCCGCCCGTGCACAACAGGGCATTACCGGCCGACTGACCAACGCCGCCGGCCAGCCCGTGGCGCAGGCCGCCCTGATCCTCTCCGCCCCCGATTCCACCTACTTGGAGTCGGCCGTGAGCGAAGACGACGGCACTTTCCGTCTGCTTTCCACGGCCCGTCCCTACCTGCTCAGCGTGCAGCATTTGGCTTACGAGACACGCACCATCGCGGACTCCCGGAGCGACCTCGGCACGATCGTGCTGGAGCTCAAGGCGCAGACGCTCGAGGAGGTCGTCGTGCGCGCCGAACGCCCCATCGTCCGCGTGCAGAACGGCCGCCTGACCTTCACTCCGCAAGGCCTCACCAAATCGAAGATCCTCGCCACCGCCTTTGACCTCCTGGCTGAGACTCCAGGGCTGAAATCGACCGACGGCGAGTCGATCCGCCTCATCGCCATGGACCAGACGCCCACCCTGCTCATCAACGGTCGCCCCTCCACCCGCGATGCGGCTGCCACGCTGCTTTACGTCAAATCGCTGCCCGCCGATCGCGTCCTCCGCATCGAGGTGGCCCACACCGCGCCGCCGGAATGGAACGTCAAGGGCGCAGCCGTCAACATCATCCTCAAAGGAGGGCCTCTCCGACCGTCTCACGGCGCAAGTCCAGACGCAGTGGGACAACAAACACGCGAACCGCTTTACCCAAACGGCTTCCGTTATGTATGCCTCGGGGAAGTTCTCCGCCGATCTACTCTACCGCCTAAGCTCCGGGCACGAGATCAGTCGGACAAACATGTACGTGCGGCACGCCGTCGGCAGCGACACGACCGAAATCCGCAACCACACCGACTACCGCTCGCACACTCCCGCCACCCATGACCTCTACCTGAACCTCGACTACGCCCTGGCCGACCGTCACCGCCTCAGCGTCTACTACAACGCACGGGTGACGCCCAACGAAACGTTTGACGACCGCTCCGTCAGCACTCTCACCGGCCGCAGCGATCAGCACGGCACCCTCCGCGACCACCTCCCAAAGCATCGCAGCCGAATACACCCTCCGCGGATGGCGCGCGGGGGCGGAATATCTCTACTCCGACAGCCGGAGGGACTACACGGGTACCGTCGCCGGTCGCCCCATTGCCTACGATCGCCTCCAACGCATCGACCGACTGCACGGCTACCTCCGCGGACGCCACGCACTCTCCGAACGGATCAGCCTGCGCTATGGCGCCGACTACACCCGTACCCGCAACCACAGCGAACAGACCGGCGCCGCGCCCGTCACGTCCGACGAAGACATCGCCAACGCCTACGTGGGCACGGACATCTCCTTTGCGGGCGACCGCGCGAACCTCTCCGCCTCCCTCGCCGGCGAAGGCTACCGCATCCGGGACTACCGTCGGCAGTCGATCCTCCCCGACGTTTCCATTAGCTATGCCCCGACGGACGACCACGCCCTCACGCTCGGCTGGCAGGCCTTCCACAACTACCCCGCTTACTGGTATCGCCAGACGTACCGCCGCGAGGTGGACGGCTACGAGGTTAACCTCGGCAACCCCGACCTGCGCGTGGCCCGATACAACATCGCAAGCCTGAACTATGTCTACCGCTCGCGCTACGCCTTCAACGTCTACTACTACCACGTCCGCGACGCCTTCTTCACGCTCCTCTACCAGTCGCCCGACCGCCTCGAGCTGATCAACCAAATCTCCAACACGGATTTGTCGCATGTCTGGGTGCTGTCGGCCTCCGTCCCGGTCACCATCGGCAGCCGCTGGTTCCTGACCTTCGCCCCCTCGGCTTACCATGAGCACTACCGGACGGAGCACTGGCACGATCTTTCCTTCGACGTCGCAGGTTGGGCGGGCGGTATGAACGTCAGCAGCCAGCTCAGCCTCCTCTCCCGCCCCCGCCTGACCTTCACCACCGACGGCTATTACTACTCCGGTGGCCGACAAGGCTTACAGAAATCCAGCGAGAGCTGGGGCGTCAATGCGGGTCTACAATTAGCACTGCTCAAGGAGGAATCGCTGCTGATCGCTCTCAACGTGAACGACCTCTTCGAGAGAGCACCACGCCGATAGCCCGCACCCGATATCAGTCGCAGTGGAGCGACTACGACTACTTCGGCGGTATCAATCGCTCTGTCATGCTCCGCCTCACCTATCGCTTCAGCCGTTACAAGGAGAAGCAGCGTCGTGAGGCCGATCGCTCACGAATAGGCATCCAGTGAGCGCAAGACGTGGGTCTTGCCCACAAAGAACAAGTCCTGCCGGCAGGAGAAATGGCGTATGCTTTTGCGCCTCTCTTCCCACCGGCAGGACTCGTTTGTTTTTAGTTTCCGTCGTTAGTGTTTCCTCTTCCCGTATCGCCACAGCTGGTAGCTGTTGATGATGTTCTGCCAGAGGATGTAGCCCGACGGTGCCACAGCCGTCAGCGGGTGGAGGTACGTCTGGGCCATCCAAATGGCAAGGATCGTATTCTTCTGCCCGAGGCCTTGGCCGGATGAGATCGGATCACCATAACGACGGCCGATGCACCGTCCGATGAGGAATTGCGCCACGCACAGCACAAGCGAGACGAGGAGCAGCCCCACTACCGTCCTCGGATTCTCGCCACCGTGCTCGATCAGGAAGCGAACGGTGACCGACGTGACGATGAACAGCGAAAAGGCCCACAGGTAAAACGACATGCGGGGCGCACGGAGCATGACACGCCGCAATCCGGGCGCAAACCGACGGATGGCGAAGGCCGTGAGCAGAGGTAAAAGGAGGAGGGTGAAGACGCGTTTGCAGACGTACAAAAGCGCCTGAATAAAGGGCAGGTTTTCGCTGCCGTAAATGCCGATCAGAGAGAAGTAAACGGGAGCGACGGGCGCCACGGTGACGTTGCAGAGGATAACGTAGGAAGTAAGGAAGCCCACGTCGCCGCCCAACATACCCGTGACGACAGGCGCAGAGGCGGCCGTAGGCGTCAATAAGCAGAGCAAAGCGCCGCTGGCGATGATCCGATCGACGGGGCGCAGCAGCAGGTAGAGGCCGCCGCTGCCCACGAGCTGGACAAGCAGCAGCCACACGTGCTCACGACGCAGACGGATGTCGCCCGGCTCGATCTTGCTGAAGGTGAAGAGTAGCATGGCGAAGATCAAGTACGGCGTCAGGAAGGCCAGGCGGCTGACCCACGGATAGGTCAGCGCACCGGCCAACATGGCGATCGGCAGCATCCAGTCTTTGAAAAACTTCAGCATCCCTCCGCGCCCTTTCAGTCGATGGGGATGTATTGCACGAAGGCCTCGATGGCCTCGTAAGCCGCCAGCCCAAGATGCTTGTACATCTCGGCCGTGGCGCGGTTGCGATCCTCGGCGCGCTGCCAGAAGAGTCGCTCGTCGTCACCGAGGTACGGCGCGCTCTCTGCCTGTGACTGGTGCTTGAGGATGGCGTTACGCTTGTAGCGCAGCTCCTCGGGACTGATGGGCACTGCCATCTCGATATGGTCCATCTCCCACTCAGCCCACGCACCGCGGTACATCCAAATGCGGCAATCCTTCAGCCATTCCTCACCCTTCATCTCGTCCACGGCGGCCAGGACGGCGTCGAGGCAGACCTTGTGCGTGCCGTGCGGGTCGGCCAGGTCACCGGCCACGAACATCTGGTGCGGCTTGATCTCCGTCAGCAGTTGCTTGACAATGTCCACGTCGCGCTGCCCCAGCGGATTCTTCTTCACGAGTCCCGTCTCGTAGAACGGCAGGTCGAGGAAGTGCACACACTCGTCCTTCACGCCCGAATAACGGCAGCCGTGGCGCGCCTCCTCGCGGCGGATCGTGCCCTTCATGAAGAGCACATCGGGGCGCTCAGGCTGGCCGTCCTCCTTCTTTTCGTAGCGCAGATAGCGGATAATCTCCTCAGCCTTCTCACGAATGGGGGTCTCGCCCGGTGCGTAGCGCTCGCTGACGTCGCGCAGATACTCGCAATAGCGGATCACCTCGTCGTCGCCCACGGCAATGTTGCCAGACGTCTCGTAGGCCACGTGCACTTCATGCTGCTGGTCGCAGAGTCGGCGCAGCGTGCCGCCCATCGAGATCACGTCGTCGTCCGGATGCGGACTGAACACGATGACACGCTTCGGATACGGCTTGGCGCGCTCCGGACGGTTCGAGTCGTCGGCGTTCGGTTTACCGCCCGGCCAGCCCGTGATGGTGTGCTGAATGTCGTTGAAGATGCGAATGTTCACGTTGTAGGCCGAGCCGTAGAGAGCCAGCAGTTCGCCCAGTCCGTGCTCGCTGTAATCCTTGTTGGTGAGCTTCAGGATGGGCTTATCGGTCTGCGCGCAAAGCCAGACGATGGCACGGCGGATTAGCTTTGTTATCCCACTCGCAAGGCGTGACGAGCCACGGATGACTGATGCGTGTCAGCTGGCCTGCGGCCGAGAGGTCGATCACGACCTTGGCGTTCGGATGGTGTTGCAGGCAGGTAGACGGCACGGCATCGCTCGCGGGGGCTTCGATCGTCTCACGGATGATGCGCGATTTGTTTTCTCCCCACGCCACGAGCACCACTTTGGCCGCCTCCATGAGCGTGCCGAGCCCATCGTGATCACGCCCGCGGGCACATTGTCGATCGACCGGAAGAGCTGCGCTGACTCCTTGCGCGAGGTGTCGTCCATGAGCACGAGGTGTGTACGCGAGCTAACGGACGTTCCGGCGCTATTCACGCCAATCGTCCCCGCCTGCCCCACGCCGAGCAGCATGCAGTCGATGCCGCCACACTCGCGGATGCGCTGTTCGTAGCGCCGGCAGAAGTCGTAGATGTCGTTCTTGTCGATGAATCCGTCGGGACTGTAAACGTTGCCCTTGGGGATGTCGACATGGTCAAGGAAGACCTCGCGCAGGAGGTGCATGTTGCTGTATGCCTCGTTCGTGAGCGGGTAGAACTCGTAGATGAGGAAGACGACCACGTTACGCAGGCTGAGGTCCTCCTCGCGGTGCATACGGATCAGCTGTCGGTAGATGGGGTACGGCGACCGTCCGCCAGGCACGGCCAGGACGAACTGTTTGCCCTCGCGTTGGCGTTCGCGGATGCTGGTGGCCAGTTCGCGGGCCAACTCTCCGGCGCCCTCCTCCATAGTGGCGTAGATATGCGTCCGGACCTTCTCGAATCGGGTCAGGAGGCTGTATTCATAGGCGTTCTCCGGTTTGTAATACTTCTCCGGGACGCGTGTCAGGGTAATCTGTGAGCTCAGGTTATTTCTCATTGCTGCATATATAAATGTATGATTCGGGCGCCAAAAGTAGCCGCGGGCGGCAAACTTCCCCGGCCCCGGTGGGGCCTTGATCTTCTTTTGCATCCTTTTCTTCCATCAAGGGAAGAAAAGGATGTAGAAAGCAGGGGTACCCTCGCTTACTCCTTCCCCTATATAAATAGGTATAGCAACCGCGCCACATTTCGGGGCACGTGGGTGCGAGGGCAGCCCCGTCATGCGACATTCTGGCGTCGCTGCGTGCCAGCGGAGCCGTCATGCGACATTTTGGGAAGCCTGCGTGCCAGCGGAGCCGTCATGCGACATTTTGGAGAGCCTGCATGCCAGCGGCCCCGTCATGCGACATTCTGGCTTCGCTGCATGCCAGCGGGCCCGTCATGCGACATTTTGGGGAGCCTGCGTGCCAGCGGCCTCGTCATGCGACATTCTGGCGTCGCTGCGTGCCAGCGGGCCCGTCATGCGACATTCTGGAGAGCCTGCGTGCCAGCGGCCTCGTCATGCGACATTTTGAGGAGCCTGCGTGCCAGCGGAGCCGTCAAGCGACTTTTTGAGGAGCCTGCGTGCCAGCGGCCTCGTCAAGCGACTTTTTGAGGAGCCTGCGTGCCAGCGGCCCCGTCAAGCGACTTTTTCGCGCCGCTGCGTGCCAGCGGCCTCGTCAAACGACTTTTTCGCGCCACTTACGACCCAGCGGCCCCGTCAAGCGACTTTTTAGCGCCGCTGCGTGCCAGCGGAGTCGTCAAGCGACTTGGCGACGTATGAAAGGCAGAAGATGTAGAGCGTCACGCCCACGATTCGTGCCATAATGACAGTGCTACGGCGTTCTGCAACGAGTCGGCACGGGGGCGTGGACAGGGCTTCGGCCCCGAGCGGTCGGTGGAATTGCCGTAACTTTGTGGCATCAAAACAGTAAACAGATACACTCTAACAAGAAAATATCGTCGTTATGGACAGTAAGATTCAGGAATTGACCGAGAAAATTTATCGGGAAGGCGTGGAGAAAGGCAACGAGGAGGCCGGGCGCATCGTGGCTGACGCCAAGGAGAAAGAGGCGAGCATGCTGCGCGAGGCGCGCACGGAGGCCGACGCTATCGTAGAACAGGCGCGCCGTGAGGCCGACGAACTGCGTAAGAACACGGAGGCAGAACTCCGGATGTATGCCGCCCAGGCTGTGGAGGCGCTCAAGACGGAGGTGGCCGACCTCGTCACCGACCGCGTGGTGCGGAAGGAGTGAAGGCCGCCACGGGGACGCCGACTTCATGCGGCAGATGATGCTCGAAATCGCTCGCGAATGGGCGAAAAACGGCGAGATGATCATCCAAACCTCCGACGCCGACAAACTGTCAGCCTATTTCAAGGCTAAGGCTGCGGAGCTGCTCCAGGGCGGCGTGCGGATCGAGGAGGTGAACGGCCACAAGACTTCGTTCGCCATCGCCCCGGCCGACGGCTCGTTCAAGGTGCAGTTCGGCGAGGCGGAGTTCGTGGAATATTTCAAGGAGTTCCTGCGCCCGCAGCTGATTGAGATGCTGTTCTCGAAATGAGCAAATACTATTACCTGATCGCGGGGCTGCCCGAGGTGGCTCTGGACGACGGAAGGCGCCCCTACACGGTGGCGGACTTCAAGGCGGAGGTGATGCCGATGCTTTCGGCCACGGATCGCCCGCTGTTTTCCTGCTTTTTCCTTCAATATGACAACCGGAACGTGCTGTCGATGCTGCAACACGCGGAGACGGCATGGGACGCGCGCGGAACGGTGACTCGTGACGAAGCGGAGGCGGTGCTGACGGCCCTGAAGACGGAGGAGGCCCTGCCGCGGACGTCGCTGCCGGCGTATCTCGTGGACTTCATGCGGGAGTATCTCCAGGTTGCAGAAGAGGGACGGGAGATGGACGCGGTGGTGTGGCAAGACCGACTCTCGGCGCGCTATTTCCGCTATGCGATGGGCTCGAAGAACGCGTTCGTGAGCGCATGGTATGAGCTGAATCTGAACATGGCCAACGTGCTGACGGCGATCACCTGTCGGAAGCATGGCTTGGACCGCGCGGAGTATGTCGTGCCGGGCAACGAGACGGCCGAACTGCTCCGCACGTCGAATGCGCGCGACTTTGGGCTGGGCGAATCGTTGGACTACCTGCCGGAGCTGATGCGCGTGGCCGAAGAGACGGATTTGCTGATGCGCGAACGGAGGTTAGACGTGATGAAATGGAACTGGTTAGAGGAGGAGACGTTCTTCCGAACGTTCGACTTCGAGAGCGTCTTTGCTTACCTGCTGCGCTTGGAGATGCTTGAGCGGTGGGCAACGCTCGACGCGGCCGCGGGCGAGAAGACATTCCGCAGCATGGTGGGCGCGCTCAAGAAGGGCAGCGCCGCGGTGCTGGACGAATTCAAACGAAATCATACAAAATAGATACTACAGAGAATGACAACAAAGGGAACTGTGAAGGGCATCGTGTCGAACCTGGTCACTGTGGAAGTGGACGGGCCGGTGTCTCAAAACGAAATATGCTACATCACCGTGAGCGGCGTGCGTCTGATGGCCGAGGTGATCAAGGTGATCGGGCGCAACGCCTATGTGCAGGTCTTCGAGAGCACACGCGGCATGCGCGTGGGCGACGAGGCGGAGTTCATGGGCCATATGTTAGAGGTGACGCTCGGGCCTGGCATGCTCTCGCGCAACTACGACGGGCTGCAAAACGATCTGGACAAGATGGACGGCGTCTTCCTCAAACGCGGCGAATACACCTACCCGCTCGACAACGACCGGCTGTGGGACTTCAAGCCGCTGGCTAAGGCCGGCGACACCGTCGAGGCCGGCGCATGGCTCGGCGAGGTGGAAGAGAACGCACAGCCGCACCGCATCATGGTGCCGTTCAAGTTTGAGGGTACATATAAGGTGAAATCGGTGGTAGCTGCGGGCAAGTATCCCGTGACGCACACCATCGCCGTGCTGACGGACGAACAGGGAGCGGAGCATGAGGTAACGATGATCCAAAAGTGGCCGGTGAAGCGCGCCATCACGTGCTACAAGGAGAAGCCGCGGCCGTACAAGTTGCTCGAAACAGGTGTGCGCATCATCGACACGGTGAACCCGATCGTCGAGGGTGGCACGGGCTTCATCCCCCGGGCCGTTCGGAACGGGCAAGACGGTGCTTCAGCACGCCATCTCGAAGCAGGCCGAGGCGGACATTGTGATCATCGCGGCCTGCGGCGAACGCGCCAATGAGGTGGTGGAAATCTTCGTAGAGTTCCCCGAGCTGGTCGATCCGCACACGGGCCGCAAGCTGATGGAGCGCACGATCATCATCGCCAACACCTCGAACATGCCCGTGGCTGCGCGTGAGGCATCGGTCTACACGGCCATGACTATCGCAGAATATTACCGCAGCATGGGGCTGAAGGTGCTACTTATGGCAGACTCCACATCACGCTGGGCACAGGCACTCCGCGAGATGTCCAACCGACTCGAAGAGCTGCCGGGACCGGACGCCTTCCCGATGGACTTGTCTGCGATCGTGGCCAACTTCTACGCTCGCGCCGGCATGGTGGTGTTGAATAATGGAAAGACCGGTTCGGTGACGTTCATCGGTACCGTATCGCCCGCGGGCGGTAACCTGAAAGAGCCGGTGACGGAGAACACGAAGAAGGTGGCGCGTTGTTTCTACGCCCTCGAGCAGGCACGCGCCGACCGCAAGCGTTACCCGGCCGTCAACCCGATCGACAGCTACTCAAAATACTTGGAGTACCCCGAGTTTGAAGCCTATGTCTCGGAGCACATCTCGCCCGAATGGCTCGGCATGGTGAACGAGGTGAAGACGCGTATGCTGCGCGGCAAGGAAATCGCAGAGCAGATCAACATCTTGGGCGACGACGGTGTGCCGGTGGATTACCACGTGACGTTCTGGAAGTCGGAGCTGATCGACTTCGTCATCCTGCAGCAAGACGCCTTCGACGCCACCGACTCCGTGACGCCGCTTGAGCGTCAAGAGTACATGATGAAGCGCGTGATCGACATCTGCCACCAAGACTTTGCCTTCGACAACTTCAGCCAGGTGACGGACTACTTCAAGCGACTGATCAACGTGCTCAAGCAGATGAACTATTCAGAGTTCCGCAGCGAACAGTTCGAGAATTACAGCCGGCAGGCCGAGACGCTCCTTCAGGAGGCTGCCGCCGAGTCGAAACAATAAGAATCAAGTGAGATATGGCAACAAAAGCATTTCAAAAGATATTTACGAAGATCACGCAGATCACCAAAGCGACCTGTTCGCTGAAGGCTACAGGCGTGGGCTACGACGAACTGGCTTCAGTGGACGGCAAGCTGGCGCAGGTGGTGAAGATCGCCGGCGACGAGGTGACACTGCAAGTGTTCTCCGGCACCGAGGGCATTCGTACGAACGCCGAAGTGGTGTTCATGGGCAAAGCACCGTCACTCAAAGTGGGCGACCAGCTGGCAGGACGTTTCTTCAATGCCTATGGCGACCCCGTGGATGGTGGCCCCGTACCCGAAGGACGCGAGGTGGAGATCGGCGGACCGTCGGTGAACCCCGTGCGCCGCAAACAGCCGTCGGAACTGATCGCTACGGGTATCGCTGGCATCGACCTGAACAATACGCTCGTGACGGGGCAGAAGATTCCCTTCTTCGCCGACCCTGATCAGCCATTCAACGAGGTGATGGCGATGGTGGCCCTGCGCGCCCAGTCGGACAAGATCGTCCTCGGCGGCATGGGTATGACGAACGACGACTACCTCTTTTTCAAGAACACCTTCAGCAATGCCGGTGCACTCGACCGCATCGTCAGCTTCATCAATACGACCGAAGACCCATCCGTGGAGCGCATCCTCGTGCCTGACATGGCGCTGGCAGCCGCGGAATATTTCGCCGTAGAGAAGCATGAGAAGGTCTTGGTGCTGCTGACCGACATGACGAACTATGCCGACGCGCTCTCCATCGTGTCGAACCGTATGGATCAGATCCCCCTCGAAAGACTCCATGCCGGGCTCGCTCTACTCTGACTTGGCCAAGATCTATGAGAAGGCCGTGCAGTTCCCCGACGGCGGATCGATCACCATCATTGCCGTGACGACGCTCTCCGGGGGCGACATCACGCACGCCGTGCCCGACAACACGGGTTACATCACCGAAGGACAGCTCTATCTGCGCCGTGACAGCGACGTGGGCAAGGTCATCGTCGACCCGTTCCGCTCACTCTCCCGACTGAAGCAGTTGGTGACGGGTAAGAAGACGCGTGAGGATCACCCGCAGGTGATGAACGCCGCCGTCCGACTCTATGCCGACGCCGCCGATGCCAAAACGAAATTGGAGAACGGTTTCGACCTGACGGATTACGACAACCGTGCCCTGGCCTTCGCCCGCGACTACTCCGAGAAGCTACTCGCCATCGACGTCAACCTCAACACGACGGAGATGCTCGACGTGGCGTGGACCCTCTTCGCCAAGCATTTCAAGCAGGAGGAGGTCAACATCAAACAGGCGCTTGTGGACAAGTATTGGCCGACGGCGAAATGAGCGAACGCTTCGCAGTGAACTGTCATGGCTATTAAATTTCAATACAACAAGACCTCCCTTCAGGGCCTCGATAAGCAACTGAAGGTGCGCGAGCGTGCCCTGCCAACCATCAAAAGCAAGGAGAGCGCACTGCGTATGGAGGTGAAACGAACGAAAGGCGAGGCTGCGGCGTTGGAGGATCGGTTAGAGAACGAGATTCGGAACTATGAGTACATGATGGCGCTCTGGAACGAGTTCCGCCCTGAACTGATCTCCGTGGAGGACGTCCGACTGTCGGCCCGAAAGATCGCCGGCGTACCCATCCCAGTGCTCGACGGCGTAGAGTTTCGCATTGCGCGCTACAGCCTCTTCAGCGCCCCCCTCGTGGTACGCTGACGGCATCGAGCTACTCAAGACAATGGCCGAAACGGGTATCGAAGCGGAGTTCACCAACCTGAAACTCGACATGCTCGAACGTGCCCGTCGACGCACCACACAGAAGCTGAACCTCTTCGAAAAGGTGCAGATCCCCGGCTACAAGGACGCTATCCGTAAGATCAAGCGCTTTATGGAAGACGAAGAGAGCCTCTCCAAATCGTCTCAGAAGATTATGCGCGCCAATCAAGAAAAACGTAACGCGAAGGAGGCAGAAGCATGATTGTAAAAATGAGCAAGTACGCCTTCATGGTGTACCATAAAGAATATGACGCCTTCCTGGAACTGCTGCGCTCCTTAGGCGTGGTGCATATCCGGGAAACAAAGTCGGAGAAGACGACGCGGGGCTGCAACGCCTCATGGCCGAGCGCAAACGCCTCGAAAGCGAGTTGCGCCAGTTGAAGCACACGCAGGAGAGTCGCCTCGAAGCCCTCAAGGCCGACGCGAAAGCCACCGGTAACAAGGCGAAAGTCACGCTGCCCATCGCTCCGGAGCGACCCGTGACGGCCGACGAGGGCGCCGCCCTGTTAGACCGGATCGACGACCTACGCAACCGGATCGAAAAGGCTCAGGCCGCTGAGCAGGCCACAGAGAAAGATCTCGCCACGATGCAAGTCTGGGGTGAGTTCGACTACGCCAACCTACGTCGCCTCCGCGAAGCAGGCCACGAAGTCACCTTCTTCTCCTGCCCCGCCGCACGCTACGACGAAGCCTGGGAGACGGACTTCTATGCCGTCCCCATCGCCACCGCACAGTCGGCCACCTACTTCATCACCATCACACCCGTAGGCAGCCCGATCGAGATCGACGCCGAACGGGTGCGTATGCCAGAGAAGACCTCCGTGCCCTCCGTGACCTGCGCGAGGCACAGCGTCGCCAGCGCGAGGAGTTGAACGCTGAGCTGTTGGCCGTCGCTCTCAACGATTACCGCACGCTCGAAGCCTACGGCCGACTGCTTGAAAACGAGTACACGTGGGACAACGCCAAGGTGCAAACCGAACGCGAGGCCGACGACCGACTCATGCTCCTCGAGGGGTGGATCCCCACGGCTGAGGCGCAGTCGCTCGAGTCGGCCCTCGACCGCGGCGACTACTACTGCCGCAAGCTCGAGATCAGCGATGAGGACGACATCCCCATCGAACTGAAGAACAACCGCTTCAACCGACTCTTCGAGCCTATCACCCGGCTTTACTCCCTGCCCAACGCCCACGAGTTCGACTCCACGCCCCTCTTCGCCCCCTTCTTCATGCTCTTCTTCGGCATCTGTTTCGGCGACGGCGGCTACGGGCTCCTACTCCTTCTCCTGGGCACACTGATGAAGCGGAAGGCCAAAGCCGACATGAAACCGATCCTCTCGCTCCTCCAGTGTTTCGGCATCGCCACGTTAGTCGTGGGCACCCTATCCGGCTCCTTCTTCGGCGTCAACATCGCCGGGATCCCCGCTCTGGCCAGCGTCAAGCGTTACTTCCTGACGAGCGACAACATCATGACCCTCTCGCTCGTCATCGGCTTCATCCATGTGCTCTATGGCAAGTTTGTGGCCGCGATGAAGGTCAAGGTGCAGCGCGGACTCAAGTACAGCCTCGCCGCCTTCGCGTGGGTCTTCCTCATCTTGGCGCTGGCGCTGGCCGTCGGACTGCCGATGATGAATATCCACCTGCCGCAACCCGTCGTTTACGCCCTCTATGGCGTGGCCGGCGTCGGTGCCCTCATCGCCTTCTTCTACAACTCGCCCGGCAAGAACGTCTTCCTCAACTTCGGTTCGGGCATTTGGGCGACGTACAACACCGCATCCGGCCTTCTGGGCGACACCCTCTCCTACATCCGACTCTACGCCATCGGCCTGACCGGATCCCTGCTGGGTGGTGTCTTCAACACGATGGCCGTCGATATGACCGCCACCATGCCCATCTGGGTGCGCTGGCTACCGATGCTCCTCATCCTGCTCGTCGGCCACGCCCTCAACATCGGCCTGAGCATGGTCAGCTCGCTGGTTCACCCCATGCGTCTGATCTACGTGGAGTACTATAAGAACTCGGAATTTGAAGGCGGCGGCACCGCCTACGCTCCCTTCCGGAAAATATGAATCAATGAATAGAATAATAGAACCTCAAAAACAAAGTATTTAGAATTATGGGACCAGTATTATTAGCGTATGTAGGAGTAGCACTGATGGTCGGCCTGAGCGGCATCGGCAGTGCATTTGGATTGACAATTTGCGGTAACGCCGTAGTGGGAGCGATGAAGAAAGCCCCAGAGAAAATGGGTACATACATCGCCCTGAGCGCCCTGCCCAGTTCGCAGGGACTTTACGGCTTCGTAGCCTATATGATGGTACAAAAATTCCTCGTTGCTGACATGCCTTGGGTGACGGCCGCCGGTATCTTCGGTGCCGGACTGATCATGGGCTTTGCCGGCTTCTACTCATCCGTTCGTCAGGCACACGTTTGCGCCAACGGTATCGCCGCCACCGGCGCCGGCCACAACGTCTTTGCCGCCACGATGGTTATGGCCGTATTCCCCGAGCTCTACGCCATCCTCGCCCTCGTTGTGTCCATCCTGATATCGTTCACCTTCCCCGCTGTGGCAGCCTAATTGCCCTCCAAAAGGAATCATCAGCCCCCTCCTCTCCCCCCCGAAGAGTGAGGGGGCTTTTTTGTGCAATCAGAGAAAAATAGGGGTCGAGATTTGGAGAAGTGAATCGAAGCACTACTTTTGCGGCCGTAATCGTTCGACGGAATGATGATTTTTGACTCCGTAGCTCAGTTGGTAGAGCAAATGACTCTTAATCATTGGGTCGAGAGTTCGAGCCTCTCCGGGGTCACACCGAAACAATTTCTTCCGATTGAATAGATAAAAGCAAAGGCTGCGCTGGTTCATCCAGTGCAGCCTTTTTGTTTTCATCCCTTCGCCTCCTGAATCAGATCCGCACCCTCTCGCCGGCGCATGACACCCACCGACAACGCCGCCACCCTCCCCTCCTGGCGCAACGCTATCACCACGAATCTCGCTGGGCCATTTCCTCTTTGCGAAGCCCCCAAACCGAATCCAGTGGCTCCAGATTCAACTGGCGAAGCCTTCATCGCCATTCCCACAACGTCATATTCAACCCGCGAAGCTCTCAAACCGAATCCGGTGGCTCCAGATTCAACCCTCGGAGCCTCCATCGCCATTCCCGCAACGTCATTTTCAACCCGCGAAGCTCCCAAACCAAACGCCGCGAAGCCATTTTCAATCTGTGAAGTGTCCACTGTCAAAGAAATCACTAATTCGTGATATCACATGAAGAATAATAGCACCTCCTATAACTTATTCTGCACGCACATACATCTGAGGATATAATATATACAATTACATGCGCTCACAAGAATATAAATCACATTATAAATAATTCGCCGTGACCACATATGAATTTATTCTACTCATCTCCCTATAATTCATCCATACGATCTCTCATAAATATAGCATTCTTCTATAACTCATGCGTACATGTATATATTACAAGTATATCATACATATCTTCATGATATCACATGAAGGATAATCATATCTCACATGATTTATCCTGTATGCATCTATATATAAGAATACAATTTACACGGATTATTGTGTTCACAAGATTATAAATCTTATTGTATATAATCATTCGCGATTACACATGAATTTATTTTTACTCATTGTACTATACTTTATCCACGCGTTCTCTTATAAATATAATGCTCATCTATAACTTGTGCATGCATGTATATATTATGAGTACATTATCCACACCTTCGTGACATCACAAAAACATGGATAAAATCCGGTTGATGCCTTCATTGATTGAAAATGGCTTCGCGGAGATTTAGTTGAAGGCTTCACGGATCGGAAATGGGGACACCGTGGTTTGGTTGAAGGCTTCACGAATAGGAAATGAGGGTACAGCGGTTTGGTTGATGCCTTCGCAGATTGGAAATGGGGCCACGGAGGTTCGGACGAAAGGTTCGCATGTTCAAAATGGCTTCGCGAAGGTTTCGGCGGAGGCTTCGCGGGGGCACGATAGAGCCGCAGGATCGGCCGTGGAAGCCGCCGCGCCACAAAGGCCTCTTGAAAGTTTTCCTACTTTTGTCCCCGTCGATCAGCACGATAGCCCCCACTTATCGAAACGAACGAGGGGAGCCTATATGGTTGCCAATCGACCTTTTTCTTTTTTGAAGGATGCACATTCAAACAATCTGCGCAAAAAACAAAGTGGTGGTAAACGGAACGATTAGAAACAAGCTGTGGAGCGTGCTTATCGTCTCCATCCTCTGCACGTTGTGGTGTGCTCCACAGCTGCAGGCGAGTAAGAAAACATTCACTGTGGTGATCGACGCCGGACATGGCGGACGCGATCCCGGCGCCAGGGGGCGCAAAACGAACGAGAAGAACATCAATTTGGCTATCGCCAAAAGGCTGGGCGAGATGATCGCCGATGGGCACAAGGATGTCAAGGTGATCTACACGCGGACAAGCGACAAGTTTGTGGGCTTGGAGACGCGTGCCAACATAGCCAACCACAACAACGCCAACCTCTTTATTTCCATCCATACCAATTCGCTGAAGCACGGCAGTTCTGTCCGGGGCACGGAAACGTACACCCTGGGACTGGCGCAAACGAAGGAGAATCTGGACGTGGCGATGCTGGAAAATTCCGCCATCCTACTGGAGGACAATTACAAGAAGCGCTACGAAAACTTCAACCCCAACTCCTCAGAGTCGTACATCATGTTCGACCTGATTCAGAATAAAAACATGGCGCAAAGCATCGCACTGGCCACTGAAATCCAGCGTGGATTCGAGCAAGCGGGGCGGAAAAATCGCGGTGTGCGGCAGGCCGGATTCTTGGTACTGAAGGCGACCAGCATGCCCAGTGTGCTCGTTGAGGTGGGCTACATTTCGAACCCTGACGAAGAGAGTTACATGGCCTCCGACAAGGGGCGCACAGAGTTGGCGCGGGCCATTTATAACGCGTTCGGACGCTACAAACGCGACTATGAACGCAAGCAGGGCCAGGGCGTAAGCCGTAAAGAGGCTCCGGAAAAGAAGAAAGAGGAGCCAAAAAGTTCGCCCGCAAGTCGTAGCTCGTCGTCATCGCGGTCGAGTGTGTCGGTGCAGTTTGATGGTCCGGCGCGTAGCGTGGTGGTGGGCGAGAGAGCCGCCATTCGTCAACAAGCAGCAGCGGGGTCGTTTACAAGGTGCAGATCTTGACTTCTGACAAACCACTACAGGACAATGCCCGAGCCTTCAAGGGCCGTCGCACGAGCTATTACCGCGAGGGAGGCAAGTATAAATACACGTGTGGCGAGACGACGGAGTTCAAAGACATACAGCGGCTCCATCGGGAACTCCAGAAGGATTTCCCCAACGCTTTCATTATCCGCATGAAGGACGGGAAGCGGCTGAAATAACCGGAGAGAGACAGATCTATAACAGAAATATGAAGATGAAGTTTTCCAAAGAGGTGACGATCGGCCTTGTGACGATCATCAGCCTGACATTGCTTTACTTGGGTGTCAATTACCTGAAGGGGATCAACCTGTTCCGCCCCGTCAACCGCTATTTCGTGGCCTGCACGAACGTGAAGGACGTGACGATTTCCAGCCCCGTCTACGTCGAGGGCTTCAAGGTGGGACTGGTGAGAAACATCTTTTACGACTATTCGACAACGAACCGGATACTCGTTGAGATCAACCTCGAAAAGAGTATGCGCATCAATCGGGGCAGCTACGTATCGCTGGAAAAGACCCTCCTCAGCGGTGCTGAACTGCATATCCAACTCAATAAATATGTGGACGAATACCTGCAATCAGGCGACACCATCGAGGGTCGCCAGCCGGAGAGTCTGATGTCGACCGTGCAGGACCAAATGCTGCCGCAGGTGATGGCGCTCTTGCCGAAGCTGGACTCTATCCTGGCCGGACTGCAAGTGCTGGTCAACCATCCTGCGCTGACACAGTCGCTGGAGAATATCGAGCGAACGACGGCTGGGCTGGAGCAATCGTCTCGACAGCTGAACCGGCTGTTGCAAAGGGATGTGCCGGCCATTGCGGGCAACCTCAACACGGCCTCGGCCAACTTCTCAGCTCTGAGTGGCGATCTGCGCACGCTGGATCTGAACGGCACCGTGCAGTCACTCAATCAGACCATCGGCAACCTGAATCAGACGACGGCTAAGCTGAACGCGAAGGACAATTCGATGGGGCTGCTTCTCAACGACACGTCGCTCTATCAGAATCTCAATCAGACCGTCGGAAGCGCTAACAATCTGCTGATCGACTTTAAGCAGAACCCGAAACGCTACGTGCGCTTCTCACTATTCTGACCTCCGCGACTCGTCCCCCGCATACCAAACAGAAATCCCCCCTTCCAACCATCGGCAGAAGGGGGGATTTCTCTATTTAACGGAGGGAGCGGTTTATCGCTCTACGTTCAGTGCGAGCTCTATCTTGGTCGACTTCTCCACCACATTAGCCAGCCCAGCCTGTAGACCTTTCAATACTTGGGGAGGCATACCGCCAGCCATCGAGAAGAGCGCGGGGAGGTAGTTGCGCATGGCCTTGATCGTCTCGGTGTCGAGATAGAAACGGGCGCTGTTGCCACTGATGGCATAGCGTACGGGGACACCGTCCTTCAGCGCAGCCTTGATCTGCGTCAACGTCTGCGCATCGACGTTCTTCAACTCAGAAAAAGTCTTGTCGGTGAAGTAGAGCATCAGGCGACCGTTGCCCTCGTCCTTATAGTGGCATAGCCCTCAGAGACGGCTGTGGTCTTCTTCGCCGCGTCCGTATAGACGGTGGTTTTCACCTTACCATCGGACGTCAAAGTCACGCCTTGCAGTGCATTGCCAATTAAGTTGCTGAGCATCGGTGTGAGATACCCAGAGAGCATACTGGCGGGAAACTTCCGCCCCATCATCTCCAGCGTAAGGTCGCTTGGTGCTTCCCATACAACCTCTGTATGGCCCTTCTCCTTCAGCTTCCATGTGCCCGCTAACTCGCTCGTTTTCGGGTCGTCATTCTTGCTACAACTGCCCAGGAGCAACCCCATGCAGAGGATCAGTGCTCCGTAGATCAAATTCTTTCTCATCATTTCTTTCTTTTCTATTTATGATTAATTAAGTCGGGGCAAAGTTATTACATTTGCCTCCCGAAAAATTATTGCACCATGAAACAGTATGATTTCAATGAGTTTATCGAGAGAACAAACACTGATTCTATTAAGTATGACGCACTGACGGAGAACTTCGGGCGAGACGGTCTGATGCCACTTTGGGTGGCTGATATGGACTTCCGAACGCCGGACTTCATCCTCGATGCGCTGCGCCGACGCTGCGAGCACCCTGTGTTCGGGTATACGTTTCCGTCGTCGGCGTACTACGACGCCATCATTCGCTGGGTGCACGACCTGCATGGGTGGGACATCCGCCGCGAATGGATCTCTTATATCCCGGGGATCGTCAAGGGCTTTGCCTTCGTGATCGATCACTTCACAAAGCCCGGTGACCACATCATCATTCAACCGCCCGTCTATCATCCCTTCCGCCTTGTGCCCGAGGGCATGCAGCGTGAGGTGATCACCAACCCGCTGCGGCTGGTTGACGGTGTGTATGAGATGGATTTTGAGCAATTGGAATCCATCATCGACGATCGTTGCAAGCTGCTCATCCTCTCCAATCCGCACAACCCCGCGGGCGTCGTGTGGTCCAAGGAGACGCTGCAGCGACTGGCATCCATCTGCGTGCGCCACAACCTGATGGTCGTCTCGGACGAGATCCACGCCGAAATGGCCTTCCCGGGCTTCCGCCATTACCCCTTCCCGACCGTATCGGACGAGGCGGCGGCGTGCAGCATTCTCTTCACAGCCCCGAGCAAAACGTTCAACATTGCCGGCATCGTCTCCTCGTACGCCATCGTACCGAACGACCGCCTGCGGCAGGCTTTCTATTCGTTCCTCGAAGCGGGCGAGTTCAACCATGGGACGATCTTCGCTTACGAGGCTACCAAGGCAGCCTACACCCCGGAAGGCGCCGAATGGCGACGGCAAATGCTGGCCTACGTGTGGGAGAATGTGGCGTTTGTTGAGGCCTACCTCCGAGAGCGATTGCCGAAAGTGAAGGTCTATCGACCGCAAGCGTCGTTCCTCGTCTGGCTTGACTGCCGCGGACTGGGCCTATCGCACGACGAACTGATCCGGCTCTTTGTCGACCGTGCACGGCTGGCACTCAATGATGGTGCCATGTTCGGCCATGAGGGTACGGGCTTCATGCGACTCAACGTCGGCTGTCCGCGTGCCACGCTTCAGACGGCGCTCGACCGGTTGACCGAGGCAGTAAACGGGAGGTAGTCCCTTGCTCCGACCATCTTTAGCGTGTGTCCCACGATCCGTGGGGCACACGTTTTTTTATTCCCCTAGTTGAAAGAGGAGGGCGCTTGTTCGGGCTGAGCTACGGGCAAAATGTTCGCTGAAATACTTTTGCGGCATGGAAAAACGAGAATTAACCCTCTTGGGTAAGAAGACGGACTACCGTCAAGATTATGCGCCCGAGGTGCTGGAGGCCTTCACCAACCTCCACCCGGAGCGTGATTACCGCGTGCACTTCGACTGCCCCGAGTTCACCAGCCTCTGCCCCATCACGGGCCAGCCGGATTTCGCCACGATCACGATCGACTACATCCCGGACGTGAAGATGGTCGAGAGTAAAAGTCTCAAGCTCTACCTCTTCAGCTTCCGCACGCACGGAGCCTTCCACGAGGATTGTGTGAACCTGATCATGAAGGATCTGATCCGGCTCATGGATCCGAAGTACATCGAAGTGCGGGGCATCTTCACGCCGCGTGGAGGCATCAGCATCCACCCACTCTGCACCTACGGCCGACCTGGTACACGGTACGAGGCACTGGCCGAGCGGCGGTTGTTCGACAGTGGGCCACTGTAGTGAGCTAAAGACGCCGTAGTGAGCTAAAGACGAGAAGTCCTGCCGACGGGGAGTGTTGAGGTGTATCGCATACACCCCCACCCCACGTCCGGCAGGACTTCTTTCCTTCTTAGTTGCCTGGAGGGGAGCTCAGCTCAGGTAGTCCGGTTCCCTCTCGCCCACCAAAGTGCGGAGCGTCTGCTTGACGATGCGCCACTGGGTGAAGAGATCGTGCTCGGGCACATGGTCGAAATCGTGCATCGGGCTCTTGCAGAAGAACGAGAGCCACGTCTGAATCCCACTCATGCCAGCCCTTGCGGCCAGATCGCTGAAGAGCACCAGGTCGAGGGCTATGGGCGCAGCCAGGATGGAGTCGCGGCAGAGGAAGTTCACCTTGATCTCCATCGGATACCCCATCCAACCGAAGAGGTCGATGTTGTCCCATGCCTCCTTATTGTCCTTGCGGGGCGGATAGTAGTTGATGCGCACCTTGTGATAGATGTCCTTATAAAGATCGGGCTGCTCGTCGGCGTCAAGGATACTTTCGATGACGGAGAGCTTGCTCACCTCCTTCGTTTTGAAGTTGTCCGGATCGTCCAGCACCTCACCATCGCGGTTGCCGAGGATGTTGGTGGAGAACCATCCGCTGACGCCCAGCAGGCGCGTCTTGAACATCGGCGCCAAGACGGTCTTCATCAGCGTCTGCCCGCTCTTGAAGTCCTTACCGGCGATGGGCACGTGTTTCTGCGCGGCCAACTCCCACATGGCGGGAATGTCGACGCATAGATTCGGCGCGCCCATGATGAAGGGCACGCCCTCAGACAGGGCGGCGTAGGCGTAGCACATACTGGGCGAGATCACCTCCGTATTGTTCGCATCGATGGCACGGTCGAGCGACTCGAGCGAGCGATGCTCGTCGGTCATGGGCAGGAAGATCTCCGTGCTGGCGGCCCAGAGGACAACTGCACGACTGCATTTGTTGTCCGCCATGAAACGGCGGATGTCACCACGCAGGTGTTCAATCATCTCCCGACGCGTAGCACCTTGCAGCGTGTGTGTTCCATGCAGCCGCTTGGCCCAACGCGGGTCAAAGGCAGCGGCCATCGGTCGGATGGTGGCCAGCTCGTCGGCCACGCCCTTCAGATCTTTCTCGCTCAGCACCTCGGCGCATCGTGCGGCTTCGAGGGCGTTATCAGGGAAGATGTCCCACCCGCCAAAGACGAGGCTGTCCAGCTCTGCTATGGGGACCATCTCTTTGATCAGTTGCTCGCGACCATCCTGCCTGCGCATACGGCCCATCTGCGTCACTGATCCAATCGGCTTAGCCAGCCCACGTCGGGCGGCCATCACGCCGGCAATCATCGTGGTGGATACGGCTCCGCCCACGCCCGCTATCAGGACGGCTAAGCGTCCATCGGCAGCTTTCAATTCCTGTTTCATTTTATCTATCGTGTGTCTACCTCTAATGAGTTACCTCCATAAAAGACAAAACCGGGATGAAGGCTCCCGGTTTCATTCTGCGTTAGTTCTTCTTCTGCAATAAATCCCTGATCTCCGTCAGCAGTTGCACATCAGCAGGTGGTGCCTCGGGCGCTGCGGGAGCTTCCTCCTTCTTCTTGTTGAACTTATTGACCGCCTTGAGCAGCATGAAGATGGCAAAGGCGATGATCAAGAAGTCGAAGATGACTTGGATGAAGTTGCCGTAACGCAACGCGACCTCCGGTGTGACTACGTTCTCGCCGTCCATCACGGCCTGTTTGAAGACAATCTTCAGGTCGGTGAAGTTTACCCCCCCCAACAGTACACCAATCGGCGGCATAAGTATGTCCTCCACAAACGAAGATACGATCTTCCCGAAGGCTCCACCGATCACGATACCTACAGCCATGTCGAGCACGTTGCCGCGCATGGCAAATTCCTTGAACTCTTTTATCAATCCCATATAACGATGTATAGTTTATTTGGTTCTCAACGCATTGGGACGGTCTGAAGGGGCCGTCTCAAATTGTTGGCGCAAAGATAGAGCGTTTTTGCGCGGTGCAAAAGCAGCGTTCATGGTGCAGATTCCGTCCGCCGCGGCGCTGTGGAAATCACACCGCAGGGATCCGTTGCGCGACCGATGCACGTTCCAACTTCATACGGAGTCGGTAAAAATGTGAATCCGCCACGGCCGCCACCCCCCTTTTTCTACTTTTGCCGCACGAAAAAAATACCCCTGTCATGCTGAATAAGAGTTTAGTTTCCATCGATCAATGTACGAAGGCAGACATTCTGCGCATCATCGGCAATGCCGCCCGGTTTGAAGCACGCCCGAACCGCGACCTCCTGCGTGGGCGCGTCGTTGCCACACTTTTCTTCGAGCCTTCCACCCGCACGCGGCTCAGCTTTGAGACGTCGGTCAATAGGCTCGGCGGACGCGTCATTGGCTTCCAAGACGCATCGACCACCAGCTCCACCAAGGGCGAGACGCTCAAAGACACCATCCTCATGGTCAGTAACTACGCGGACGTCATCATCATGCGCCACTATTTAGAGGGGGCCGTGCGCTACGCCTCGGAGGTGACGGATGTGCCCCTGATCAACGCTGGCGACGGCGCCAACCAACACCCCCTCGCAGACGCTGCTCGATCTCTACTCGATCCAGAAAACGCAAGGGAGGTTGGACAACCTGACCGTGACGATGGTGGGCGACCTGAAGTATGGTCGCACGGTCCACTCGCTGATCGTCGGCCTGTCGCACTTCAATCCGACGTTCCACTTCGTTGCGCCTCGCGAGCTCTCTATGCCGGAGGAGCAGAAGCAGTTCTGTCGGGCGCACAACATTGCGTTTCACGAGCACACCGTGTTCTCGGAGGAGATCATCAACCAGACCGATATACTCTATATGACCCGTGTGCAACGGGAGCGCTTCACGGATCCTATGGAATATGAGCGTGTAAAAAATGTCTACATCCTGCATCGGCGCATGCTTGACGGATCGCGGGAGAATCTACGCGTGCTACATCCGCTGCCCCGCGTGAACGAGATCTCGTACGACGTGGACGACAGTCCCAAGGCCTACTACATTCAGCAGGCCCGCAACGGACTCTTCACCCGCGAAGCGATCATCTGCGACGTGCTCGGCATCGAAGTAGATGACTAACCCACCCCACCGCGCTTATACATCTATAATATACATACGACCCATGTCTGAACAGAAGAAAAGAACTGAACTGCAAGTGGCCGCGATCGAGAACGGATCGGTACTCGACCATATTCCATCCGAGCACCTTTTCAAGGTGGCGCAACTGTTAGGTCTTGAACATATGGACCATCGCATCACGATCGGGAATAATCTAAAGAGCTCCAAGATGGGGCATAAGGGCGTGATCAAGATCGCAGATAAATTTTTTGAGGAGGATGAGATCAACCGCATCGCCGTGGTGGCGCCCAATGTGGTGCTGAACACGATCCGCGACTATGAAGTGGTGGAAAAACGTCGCGTGGAGCTGCCCGACGAGCTGACGGACATTATTCGTTGCAACAACCCGAAGTGCATCACGAACAATGAACCGATGAAGTCGCGCTTCTACGTCACGGACAAGGAGTGCGGCACGGTGCAGTGTCGTTACTGCGAGCATAAGATTCATCGCGACGAGATCGTACTGAAGTAGCGGCTCGATGAACGGCGGACGAGACGCACGACGGAACCTGCGGACCATCGGCATGCTGCTCTGGGCCATGCTCTGCATGACCGGGGCGCGGGCCCAGACGACGGAGGTCGGTAGCGGCCGCCTACGCCTCGGCGTGAAGGTCGGCGTCTGCGCCTTGCAACCGGATCTGACGGCCATCCATCCGGGCGGCGCAGGGACAACCGTAAGCGACGTGGCGGTGCACTCCGGTGTGGGACACACGGCGGAGGTGTCGCTGCGCATCGGCATACGGCGCGTCTTCCTGCAGCCTGCCGTGGGGTGGAGCCGGTCGGAGAGCCGCATCGGGTTCAACCTGCTCTCCGCCTCCCCGGGCGCCGTGCCGGTGGCCTATTTCCCGCAGTCGATGACGCTGCGCGAGCTTCGTCTGGAGGCCCCCATTGTTATCGGTTGCCACTTGGTGCAGCAGTCGCCCTTCCAACTCAGCCTCATGGGTGGGGTAAAAATGAAGTACAATTATCGGGTACGCCTCACGCCTGACACCCCTGAGACCTCTTTTTGACTTCCGCGGTGATGATTCGCCGCGCCATTGGTCGGTCTGCGCCGCGCTGGAGGTGCGCATCGACCGCCTTACCTTCGATGTCGGCTATGAATACGGCATGAATAGCCTGCACGCCGACTTAGGCGCTTACACCTACGGCGCCTCCATCTTGCCCCCTGCACCGATGCGCATCAGTCGACGCACCAGTGGACTCAGTATGTCCGTGGGGGTGATGTTCTGAAACTAAACACAACTGACGACTTACGAATAACGACTGACAGCCATCACTATGAATGAAAATGACCTCTTTTTTTCCCGCACCGAGCTGCTTATCGGGCGGGAGGCCATGCTGCGGATGGAGCGCGCGCGCGTGATTCTGTTCGGCGTGGGCGGCGTGGGCAGCTGGTGTGCCGAGAGCTTGGTGCGCTCGGGTGTCCGCCGACTGACGTTAGTGGACTCTGACCGTGTAAGCCCTACCAATATCAACCGCCAGCTGCCAGCCACGCGGCAGACGGTGGGGCGCGTGAAGGTGGACGTCCTCAAGGAGCGCCTCGCTGAGATCAACCCCGAGGCCGCGATCGATGCCATCGCAGGGGTGTACAATGCCGACACCGCGGCGTCGTTCGGTCTGGAGCAATACGATTACATCATCGACGCCATCGATAGCCTCCAGGAAAAAGTGCACCTCATCCGCACGGCTACACGCCTGCCGCAGGCCACTTTCTTCTCCAGTATGGGCGCCGCGCTCAAGGCCGATCCGCAGCGAATCCGCGTGGCCAAATTCCGCCGCGTGGCGGGCTGCCCATTAGCGGCTGCGCTGCGCCGCAGGCTGAAACAGGGCGAATCGCCAGCGCGCGACTTCCTCTGCGTCTACAGCGACGAAGTGCTTGAAAATCAGGGTTCGCTGCCCGCCTCGCTCGACGGCGCCAACCCTACGCTGATCTCCACTTGGGACGCCCGCAAAGCGCGCATCAATGGCACGTTGGCGCACATCACGGCTATCTTCGGCTTCACACTCTCCGGACTCGTTATACAAGACATCATACACAAAACCTCTGAATCACATGTGGGATAAACTCTATTACGGCAATTCGCTCCGAGATTGGGGCATATCGCTGCTGATCATCGTCGGCGCACTGGTTGTCAACAAACTGATTTCGATCATCAACCGACGCGTTGTGCGCCGCATTGCGGCGCGTAGCCGCACGCGCATTGACGATCTGCTCTCCGATGCACTCGAACCGCCCATCCTGCTCGGCGTGATGCTGTTCGCTGTATGGATCTCGCTGGGGAGGCTGGATCTGGGCGCGAAGTTTCATCATTTTTTTGCGCAACGCGTACGAGGTGCTCGTCACGCTAAATATTACGTGGCTCTTCGCGCGTGTCATCTCCCGCCTGATCGAATCCGTGTTTACATCGCGCGACGGGTCGGCCACTACAAGACTGAACATCAACACGCATCTCATTCCGTTGATTAAGCGCGGCGTGCTGATTATCGTGTGGGCCATCGGTATCGTTATGGCCCTCCATAATATAGGTGTGACCGTCACGACGCTGATGGGTACGCTCGGCATTGGCGGTATGGCCTTCGCCTTAGCGTCGCAAGACACGATCAAAAACATTTTTGGCGGTGTCACCATCTTCACGGATCAAACGTTTCAAATTGGTGACATCATCCGCATTGGCGATACGGAGGGAACGGTAGTAGACGTGGGTCTTCGCAGCACGCGTCTTCGCACCTACGACGGCCGGTTGGTGATCTTGCCTAACTCGCAACTGATCGACGCGGTAGTGACGAACATCTCCTCCGAGCCCGGACGACGTATCGTCATTGATCTGGGGCTTACTTATGACACCTCGCCAGAGAAAATGCGTCAGGCGATGGCGATCCTCAGCAGCATGGACGACCGTGTACGTGGCGTGGAGCCGGGCAGCATCATAGCGGCCTTTGTCGCCTTTGCCGATTCATCGCTCACCATCCGGCTCATTTACTTCATCCGCAAATCAGCTGACATCTTAGGCACCCAAACGGAGGTCAACTTTGATATACTTTCGCAATTCAATGCAGCCGGGCTTAACTTCGCCTTCCCCTCGCGTACGATATACATCGATAAGGGAAGCGATCCGTCGTAACGATTTACCCCATCCCGTCGATACGTCGAATAAAAAAGAGAGGGAAGGCTGCATTCCACGTGAATACGGTCTTCCCTCTCCGCTTTCTTGGCAGCATAAAAATAGATCGAGGAAAACAGTAACACGTAAGTAAGATGCATCGATGATCATAATCAAAAGCGAAAACATGTAACTATGTACAACTATCGAATAAGATCAAGACGTATATCATGCTACACTTTTTAGCTTTTGAATATAATCAAAACCGTAATCATGCAACAGGATTACGTATCGCGCAATAATCGATAGTGTAAACCCGCAACAAGTTTATTACGCCGATGTCTATCCATAGGGCGGTCTATATACTGAATAATACACGCGCAGAGATCGATAGCATGGAAATGTTACATGATTATTTATCGCGCAGGTATCAAAAGAAAGTAATCATGCAACAAGTTGCAATATTCGCAGATGATCAGAAGCAGCGTCTATCTACTTGCTAACCAGACAGCAAGAAAGAAATGGGCTAAAATCCGCAATTCGGGCTATGCACTTCACCGGAAATGGCTCCCGAAGGCGGTTTTTGGGCGTAAACCCACGAAGAAACGGGCCTGAAATGGGGCTTGGGGGAGCGTCCGAGGAGCCAAACGGGGCCGAGAGGCGGGCTGTAGGTGCAAAACGAGGCGACGATGCGCCCCGGGGCAATCGGTCGGAATACCTACTTTTGCGGCCTCATCAATAATAGATTAAGCTAACAATGAAGTACAACACTGCCGAGAAACATTTGGCACAGCCTGAGTATGGGCGCAACGTTCAAACCTGGTCGACTACTGCGTGACGATCGAAGACCGAGAGGAGCGCAACCGCTGTGCAAACGCGATTATCTCGATCATGGGCAACCTGTATCCCCAACAGCGCGACACGAACGACTTCAAGCATATTCTCTGGGATCATCTGGCCATTATGTCAGGCTTCAAGTTGGATGTGGACTACCCTTACGAGGTGGTTAAGGAGGCGGATTTGCAGACGCGGCCGCCGCGCATTCCGTACGTCAGCACCCGCATCCGGTCGCGCCAATATGGCAAGATCATGGAGCAGATGGTGGGCAAGGCGACGGAGATGGAGAACAGCGAGGCGAAGGACTACTCTGGTACGGTCGCTGGCGAACCAAATGAAGCGCTCCTACGTGACGTGGAATAACAAAGACACGGTGAGCGACGCGAAGATCTTCAAGGACTTGGCGCAGCTGTCCGACGGCCTGATCGACCTCAAGGAGGGCGACCTGAAGCTGATCGATGGACGCGAGCTGCAACAGGTGGCCGCAGCGGCGCAACACCAGAACAAGAGCAAGAAATTCCGCAAGAAGAAATGAGCTCGTTCGTGATTGAGGGGGCACCGGATGCGGGGTGAGATCACGCCGCAAGGGGAGCCAAGAATGAGGCGCTGGAAGTGATCTGCGCCACGCTGCTGACGAGCGAGAAGGTGGAGATCCGGAACGTGCCCGACATTCTGGACGTGGCCAACCTGATCCGCCTGCTGGCCGACATGGGCGTGAAGGTGGAGCATGTGGCGAAGGGTGCGTACACGTTTCAGGCGGACGCGGTGGACCTGAACTATCTGGAGACGGACGACTTTCTGCGTCGGGCGGGATCGCTGCGCGGGTCGGTGATGATGACCGGGCCGCTGTTGGCACGCTTCGGTCGGGCTGTGCTGCCCAACGTGGGCGGTGACAAGATCGGGCGACGGCGCCTCGACACGCACATCTTGGGCTTCCGCAAGCTCGGCGCAGAGATGATCTATCACACGGCACGTCGCACGGGAGAGCTGCGGGCCGAAAAGCTCCGTGGCACCTATATGCTGCTCGACGAAGCCTCGCTGACGGGGACGGCCAACATCCTCATGGCGGCCGTCATGGCCGAGGGCGTGACGACGATCTACAATGCGGCGTGCGAACCCTACATCCAGCAACTTTCCGCGATGCTGATCCGCATGGGGGCGAAGATCTCGGGGGTGGGTTCGAACCTGCTCACCGTGGAGGGCGTGCGCTCACTGCGGGGGACGACGCACACGGTGCTTCCGGACATGATCGAGGTGGGCAGCTTTATCGGTATGGCCGCCATGACAGGCTCCGACCTGCGCATCAAGAACGTGAACTACAACCAACTGGGGATCATTCCCGACGCCTTCCGTCGGTTGGGCATACAGATGACGCAGGGAGGGCGACGACATCCACATCCCTACGCATGAGACGTACGAGATCGAGACCTTCATGGACGGCTCAATCATGACGATCGCCGATGCGCCGTGGCCGGGATTGACGCCAGACTTGCTGAGCGTGATCCTCGTCGTGGCGACGCAGGCACGGGGCAGCGTGTTGATCCACCAAAAGATGTTCGAGAGCCGGCTCTTCTTCGTCGATAAGTTGATCGACATGGGCGCGCAGATCATTCTCTGCGACCCCCATCGGGCGACGGTCATCGGGCTGGGGCACCGCTTCCGGTTGCGCGGAGGAAAGATGACGTCGCCAGACATTCGCGCGGGCATCGCCTTGCTGATCGCCGCCATGAGCGCCGACGGGACGAGTCGGATGGACAACATCGAGCAGATCGACCGCGGCTACCAAACACATCGACCAACGACTGAATGCCCTGGGTGCCTGCATCACGCGGGTGGATTGACGAACGCGGGAAGACCTACAAGAGCGCATGATTCGGAAAGAGGAAGTCGCAGCTGTCGGTGAGCTTGTCAAGCCGCACGGCATCGCCGGAGAGATGGTGATGACGACGATGTACGATGGGCTGTTTGACGACATGGAGGATCCCTACCTCATCTGCGACATGGACGGCATCCTCGTGCCATTTTATATCGAGAGTTATCGCCCGCGGGGCGGCAGCTCGCTGCTGGTGAAGTTGGACGATGTGGACGACGATCGGGCAGCGCGGCGATTGGCCCATCACACGGTGTATTACCCCATCGACCGCCTCCCCGAGGATGATCCCGAAGGCGATGAACCGACGTGGGAGCGCTTCGTGGGCTATCAGCTGACGGACGCTGCGGGACACGCGGTGGGTACGGTGGACGACGTGGATACATCGACGGCCAATGTGCTGTTTAGCGTCGATCGCGAGGGAGAAGAGTTACTGATCCCGGTGGCGCCAGAGGTGGTGCGTGCGGTGGATCATGCCGCGCGACGCATCGCTGTGGATATACCCGAGGGACTGTTGGATTTGAACTAACCTGTTATGAAGAAGAGAGAGAGAAAAAGGCGGCGAGCCATAACGCGAAAAAGAAATCGTTTTGGAAGCGCATCCGCTTCAAGTATAAGCTGTCGTTCATCAACGAATCGACCCTGGACGAGGTGTTCAGCTTCCGAGTTTCGCAGCTGTGGTTCTTTTCCGCCGTCTGCCTGTTTGCGCTGAGTTTGATCATCATCACCTCGCTCATCATCATCACCACACCGATCCGCAACTATCTGCCAGGCTACCTCGACGCCGAGGTGCGTCGTGAGATCGTGCAAAGCGCCGTCAAGGCAGACTCGCTCGACGCAGCGCTGAAGCTGCAACAGCGCTACTTGAGCAACGTCACGGCCATCATCACCGGCAAGATGAAACCCGACTCTATTCACGCCGTCGACTCGTCATCCTACATCAACGCCGACTACAACATTCCCCGCTCGAAGGATGAAGCGGCCTTCGTCAAGAAGTATGAGGAAGAGGAGAAGTACAACCTCAGCTCCACCAACGCTCCACGACTGACGGAAAACGCCTTCTTCTACAAGCCCGTCAACGGTGTCATCTCGTCGCATTACAACATCGAAAAGCGTCACTACGGCGTCGATCTCGTGGCCGGACTCAAGGAGAGCGTCGTGTCCACGTTAGAGGGCACCGTCATCTACACCGGCAACGATCCGGCCTTCGGCAACGTGATCGCCGTGCAGCACAAGAACGGCTTCATGTCTGTCTACAAACACAACGACATGCTGCTGAAGGATGTCGGCGATCATGTGGTGGCCGGCGAGGCCATCGCACTGGTCGGCAACACCGGCAGACTCTCCACAGGCCCGCACCTGCACTTCGAGCTGTGGTATCGCGGCACGTCAGTCAACCCCGAAGAATACATTGCGTTCTGACAAACATGAATAAGAGACAAATTGCCCTGCTGGGCTCCACCGGATCGATCGGCACACAGGCGCTCGATGTCGTCCGGGACAATGCGGATCGCTTCGAAGTCTACGCCCTCGTGGCACGACAGAACGTCGACTTGCTCGCCCAACAGGCGCGCGAGTTCCGGCCTGAGGTGGTCGTGATCGCCGACGAACAGTATTACGCGCCGCTCAAGGAAGCGCTCGCCGACCTGCCGATGAAAGTGTGGGCCGGCGCAGATGCCATCGCCGATGTGGTACAGATGGCGCCGGTCGACGTGGTGCTCACGGCGATGGTCGGCTATGCCGGGCTCCGTCCGACGCTCGCTGCATTAGAGGCGGGCAAGGCCGTGGCGCTGGCCAATAAGGAGACGCTGGTTGTGGCCGGCGAACTCGTCACGGCCACTGCCCGACGTACAGGCGCGCCGATCCTGCCCGTCGACTCGGAGCATTCGGCCATCTTCCAATGCCTCGTCGGGCAAGACGAGAGCGCGGTGGAGAAGGTGATCCTCACGGCCTCTGGCGGACCTTTCCGCACAACGCCTCGCGAGGCGTTGGCCGACGTCACTCCGGCCGAGGCGCTGCGTCACCCGAACTGGTCGATGGGCGCCAAGGTGACGATCGACTCAGCGTCGATGATGAACAAAGGCTTCGAGATGATCGAGGCGCGGTGGCTATTCGGCCTGCCGCCGGAGCGGATTGAGGTGGTCGTGCACCCGCAGTCGATTGTCCACTCGATGGTGCAGTTTGCCGACGGCGCCGTGATGGCTCAGCTGGGGACGCCCGACATGCATCTACCCATCGCCTATGCCTTGGCCTACCCGCGCCGACTACGAAGCGCCGCGCCACGGCTCGACTTCGCCCAACTCTCGACGCTCACCTTCGAGGCGCCTGACAGGGAGCGCTTCCGCAACTTAGACTACGCCTACGAGGCGGCCCGTCGCGGTGGCAACATGCCCTGCATCCTCAACGCCGCCGACGAGGTGGCCGTCGCGGCCTTCCTCAGCGGAAAGATCGGCTTCTTGGCCATGAGCGACCTCATCGCCGAAACGATGGCCCGCACGACGTTCATCGCCACACCGACCTACGACGATTATGTGCAGACCGACGCCGAAGCTCGGCGCATTGCAACAGAAATAACAGGTAGTCAGAAGTAGAATGACTTCAAACTACTCCCCCTAACTACCCCCTACTACTTCTAACTACCCTTTGACTACCCGGGGCGAAAGCCCCGTAACTACCGCGGCCGCAGGCCCCATAACTACCCCTAACTACTCAGAGATAAATGGAAACCTTTTTGATCAAAGCCCTACAGCTCATCCTCAGCCTATCGATTCTTGTGCTGGTGCATGAGTTCGGGCATTTCCTCTTCGCCCGCCTCTTCAAGGTACGCGTTGAGAAGTTCTACCTCTTCTTCGACCCCTGGTTCGCCCTGTTCCGGTTCAAACCCAAAAACAGCGACACGGAATACGGCGTCGGCTGGCTGCCCCTCGGCGGGTACTGCAAAATCTCCGGCATGATCGACGAATCGATGGACAAGGAGCAGATGGCGCAGCCCCCGCAGCCGTGGGAGTTCCGCTCCAAGCCGGCCGGGCAACGACTGCTGATCATGGTCGGCGGTGTGCTCTTCAACTTCCTCCTGGCCATCTTCATCTACTCGATGGTGCTCTTCACGTGGGGCGACACGTACCTGCCGCTCCGGAACGTCACGGCCGGCATGGAGTTCAGCCAGACCTTCCGCGAGATCGGATTCCGCAACGGCGACATCCTGCTCCGTGCCGACGATGAACCACTGGAGCGCTTGGACGAACACTGCCTGCGTCAGGTGGTCGGTGCGCGCACCGTCACCGTGCTGCGCGACGGACAGGAGACGGCCATCGCCATCCCCGCCGACGCCATGCAGCGCCTGCTCCGCAACAAGGACGGCTTCGCCAACTATCGCTATCCGGCGGTCATCGACAAGGTCGTTGCCGAGACGGCTCAGCAGGCCGGGCTGCGCGAGGGCGACCGTATAACGGCCGTCGACACCGTCGCCAGCATCGCCTTCTCCGACCTCCGCGAGCAACTCTACGCCGACCGCGGACGCGAGGCCACGCTGCGCATTGTGCGTGCGGACGGCTCCACGGCGCAGCTCACCGTGCCGATCGACTCGGCCGGGCATATCGGCGTGCAGATGCGTTCGCCGATGGCTCTCTACGAGACCACGACGCGCACCTACAACCTCTTCACGGCCTTCCCCGCCGGCGTCGCCCTGGGTTGGAACACGCTCACGGGCTACGTGGGCGACATGAAGTACGTCTTCACCCGCGAGGGCGCCTCCTCGATCGGCGGCTTCGGCACGATCGGCAACATCTTCCCCGCGGCTTGGGACGCGCGCACGTTCTGGATGCTGACGGCCTTCCTGAGCGTCATCCTGGCCTTCATGAACATCCTGCCCATCCCGGCGCTCGACGGCGGGCACATCATGTTCTTGCTCTACGAGGTGGTAACGCGTCGCAAACCGTCGGACAAGTTCCTCGAGTACGCCCAGATCGTGGGCATGGTGCTGCTCTTCGGCCTGCTACTCTACGCCAACGGCAACGACGTGCTGCGCTTCTTCTTCCGAAGCTGACGGCGGCTGCGGCCACGAACGAATAATGCCGGGTACATGATGAGGGAGACGCTCCCCACATGTACCCGGCATTGCTGTATCCGCCCCCGGCCTGGCGAGGGAGAATGGATGCACGCTCCCCCCCCCAGTCACTCCTCCGACTGATCGCCGTCAGGCTTCGCCGCGCCCCGATTCCGCTGCCCGACCTTCTTGTTGTACGTCGTCTTGTAAGCGGCCGTCACCTTGTTCAAATCCTTGATCAGGGCACCGATCGCGGCGCGGTCTTCCTCATTGGCGGCATGCAAGAAAGCGGCTTCGATGTAGCAGCAAACGACGTCGTAAGCCTCGCTCGTCTCGGCGCGTACCACGCGCGAATTGGGCAGATCTTCCCTCGGCGACTCCACTTGCCGCTGGAGGCGAAGCGCGACGAAGGACTCGTTCAGGGCGAAAAGCTCCGTAAAGGAGTCGGTGAGGCCCAGTGTGGCGATGTCGTCCGTCCGTGTACTCACGTCCTCCTTCAGCGCTCGGATGCACGCAGATTCCTCGTCGAAAGAGATCTTTTGAATATGGAGGTAAGGCTTCAGTATACGCATGAGGTCTGTGGCTGTGTCAGCAATCGTCTTTTTGGGCGATAGTTTTTGGCCGCGTACGATGGCGAAGATGTTCGAAAGCACCTTATCGCGTTGTTTGTCGAGTTCATTCAACTGTGCGACAAAAGCCGATTCTTTCACCGTCTTGTTCACCTTCAATTCTCGGCCCAGCCGCCCGTTCCATATTTCCATCAGGCCAGCGGGAAATTTCAGTTTCGCCTGATCAAAATCCTTGATTCGATTGTATTGCTCATACTGAAACTCTACATGCAGCGCGATGGTAAAGTTCCATCCGCCGCGCTCTTCGATTTTAGCGACCTTTGGCAGGTCATTGCTTGTCGTTGTCATATATATCGCGTCGTTTTAATGATCCCCAAAGGTCATTTTATTCGTTTGAACTCAAACAGGCGCCTGTTTACCATTGCACAGATTGCGTAGGCTCAAACAGGCGCCTGTTTACCATTACACAAATTGCAGGAGCCTAAACAGGCGCCTGTTTACCATTGCGCAGATTGCGTAGACCCAAACAGGCGCCTGTTTACCATTACACAAATTGCAGGAGCCTAAACAGGCGCCTGTTTACCGTTACACAGATTGCAGGGGCCCAAACAGGCGCCTGTTTACCATTACACAGATTGCAGGAGCCCAAACAGGCGCCTGTTTGACTTCGCGCTGGCCTCTGCCGAGGTAGGGAAGTTTTTCCTGGTACCCGGCCAAACTTCGCTGCCCCCGCAGGGGCCCTGTTTACCGTTACACAAATTGCAGGGAGCCGAACAGGCGCCTGTTTGGCTTCTTAGTGCGTCATTTCTCCGTGTCCTTATACATGGCCTCAATCTCGGCGGCGTAGCGACGGGCGATGGCGCCACGACGGAGCTTGAGGGTGTCGGTCAATTCGCCGTCCTGGATGGTGAAGGGGCGCTGGAGGAGGGTGAAACGCTTGATCTTCTCGAACGAGGCGAAATGCTGCTGCGCCTCCTCGATGAGCGAACGGTAGAAGCGGACGATGTCCTCACGGGCGATGAGGTCGGCACGGTCGGTGAAGGCTATGCCGCGGGCGCGGGCATGGGCCTCGAGGGCGTCGAAGGCAGGCACGATGAGGGCGCTGACGAACTTGCGCTCGTCGGCTATGACGGCGCACTGCTCGATGTAGGGGTTGCCGCCGAGACTCATCTCGATCGCTTGCGGGGCGATGTATTTGCCGTTCGAGGTCTTGAAGAGATCCTTGATGCGCTCTTGGAAGAAGAGCGTACAGCCGTCCTCCCCGAGCCTACCCGCGTCGCCGGTGCGGAAGTATCCGTCGGGCGTGAAGGCGCGGCGGGTCTCTTCGGGCTTACGGTAATACTCGCGCATGATGGTCTTGCCGCGGACAAGGATCTCGTTGTTCTCCGGATCGATACGGACGTCGATGTCGGGCATGAGGGTGCCGATGGAGCCGAGGGTGTAGCCCACGGTGGGGTAGCAGCAGACGGTGGCGGAGGTTTCGGAGAGGCCGTAGCCGTAGACGATGGGGATGTCGACGGAGAGAGGAGGAACTCGGCGATCTCGTCCGAGAGGGGCGCGCCGGCTACGGGGAAGATGTTGCCGCGCTCGATGCCGACAGCGCGTTTGAGGGCGCTGTAGACCGTCTTTTGGTAGAAGGCGAACTTGAGGGCCAGCGTGCGGGGAGGCGTCTCGCCCGTGCGGCGATAGTTGAGGACATACTCGCGGCCGGTGCGGAGGGCGTCACGCAGGAGGCGCTGCATGGGCCCGGCGGCGCGGGTGAGGCGTTCGTTGGCGCCAGCGTAGACCTTTTCCCAGAAGCGCGGCACGTTGCACATGAGCGTGGGCCGCACCTCGAGCAGCGTCTGGCGGATCATTTTCGGGTCGCGGTTGATGGCGATGCGTACGCCGCGGCAGAGGCAGAAGTTGGTCCATCCCTTCTCGAAGATGTGGACGAGTGGTAGGAAGCACATGGAGAGGTCGCGCTCGGTGACCATCGGCAGACGGAGGGTGTGAATGCGCATCATCTCGCGGAAGTTGGCGTGAGTGATGACGACGCCCTTTGGGCTCGCCGGTGGTGCCGGAGGTGTAGATGATGAGGGCCACGTCGTCGTCGGTGGCCTCGTTGCGGCGGATGCGCGCGGCGGTTTCGGCTCGGGCGTTGTCGCCAAGGCGGACGAACTCCTCGAAGAAGACGCTCGTCTCGTCGGTGGGATAACGGACGACGCTGCGGTCGAAGATGACGATCTTCCGGAGCGTGTCGCCCATCTCCTGTTGCGCCTTGTAGGCGTTGTTGTACTGCTGCTGCTCGCCGACAAAGAGCAGTCGGATGTTGGCGTCTCGGACGATGTACTTGATCTGGTCTGGCGATCCGGTGGGGTACATGGGCACTTCCACGGCGCGTGCGCCATAGGCACCGAAGGCGGTGTAGAAGTACTGGGGCATGTTGGGGGCGTAGATGCCTATGTTTTCTTGTACGCCGATGCCGTACTCGATGAGGGCCTGCGAGGTGAGTCGGACGCGGTCGGCAAAGGCGTTCCAGGAGATGCCGAGCCACTTGCCGGTGCGTGGGTCGCGATGAAGCAGGGCGACGCGTTGGCCGTAGCGTTCGGCCTGATAGTGGATGAGTTCTGCGAAATGAGGTGTCATGGGAGCTAAAAACTAAAAGTGAAAGACTGTGGGGGGAGAATAGGGGAAAGGGGAATGAATGATACTACTTGCCGCTGCCGCAGATGTATCGCCCTGTGAAGCCGGTGACTTCGCCACCGGGAGCCGACCTGGATACAAGATTACTCTTATAAAGGATCTCCCAATTCTTACGAGTGGCGTTTCGGCCGTTCGTAGCCAACACCTTGGGCTTGTCCGGATCGGGAATGTCATCCAAATCATCTGTCCACGCAGGGAACAGCTCGCCGGGCTCCTTACCAGTTCGATCGGGCAGGGCACAATAGATGCGATCGAGAGCGGCGGCAGTCAACTGGTTGCCGTAACACTGCAGCAATTTGAGGGGATTGATTGGCGCTCAAGTCGAGCGTTGTAAGCCGGTTATCAGAGCAGCGCAACGACTTCAGCGCCGTGTTTTGGCTGAGGTCGAGTTGGATGATTTTGTTTTGCTGGCAATTGAGTTCCTCTAGTGCAGTGTGGGGGCGGATATCCAACGTGGTGAGCTTGTTTACCGAACAGATGAGACGGATCAAGGCCGTGTTGCAGCTGACATCAATCGACCGGAGCTCATTGGCAAAGCAGTTCAAATCAGTCAAAGCCGTGTTTCGGCTGAGATCGATTCTGGTCAGTTGATTGGCAGCACAATCGAGCGACTTCAAGGCGGTGTTTCGGCTCACGTCGATCTGTGAGAGGCCGTTTTCAGAGCAGCTCAGCGAGACTAAGGCCGTGTTGTGGCTCACGTCAATCGTCCCCAACGCATTACTCGAACAGTCGAGCACCTTCAGCGCCGTATTACGACTCACGTCCAGCGTAGTCAGACTGTTGTGAGAACAGTTAAGCTCCTCCAGCCCGGTGTTCCAGCTCACGTCGAGCAGTGAGATCATGTTGTTCGTACAGTCGAGCGTCTTCAATCCCTGATTGTGGCTGATGTTGAGGTTGCTCACAGGGCCCTGCACGCCGCCGTTGAAGTCGAGTGGACCGAGGTCGACAAACGGTTCGTGACCAGCGGCGTAGCAATTCAGTCCGTTTACATTGCCATAGATCGTCATAGTGGACGTCTTCGGTAGGTAGACGTACTGTGTACCTTCAGCGTCGCGCTCTCGAGAGAGTGAACCATAATGGTGTTGCGGATATTGCCATAGACGATTTCCACCGGCGTATTGTCGGTGTCGGCTGTGAGATAGAAGTAGGCTCTTTTATCTTCGGGATCTAAGGAGAAAGCCGATTCTGCGTCCGGATCGCTTGTGATGGTAAGGACGATGTAGCGATCCCTATTCACAGGCGTTTGTGCGGTGAGGTCGATAGAGATCATGATTATGACAAAGAGAATGCTGAGCCATAGCGAAGTTCGTTTGATGGTTTTCATATCAGTGAGCTAAAAACTAAAAGTGAAAGACTGTGTGGGAGAGAATGAGGGAATGAAAAACGAAATGGAGGTTGGGTGCTGATCTCTCACCTCCTTTTCTTCCCTTGATGGAAGAAAAGGAGGCAAAAGAAGATCAAGGCGTCAGGGACGCCGGCCAAATTTCCCTGCCCCGGCAGGGGTCGTCAGGGACACCGGCCAAGTTCCCTTGCCCCGGCAGGGGCCGTCAGGGACGCCGGCCAAGTGGGCTGGACGCATACGTGTACCCGGCTGTCTTTTCATGCTTCACTTCCCTCTGAGATTGATGTAGCGCGTGCGCCCATCGAGTTTGAGGGGTTTGCACGGCTTGCTCTCGTTGTGATAGCGGTCGACGGCGGTGACGACGTAGGTGTAGGGAAGCTCGAGGTCGCTGTCGCGAAGCTGGAAGGAGGGCTCGCCGGTGACGCCGATAATCATAGAGGCACGGCCGATGTCGCGGCGTTCGCCGAGCGGGAAGCGATAGACGACGTAACGCATGGGCGTCTTACGGGGTGCGCGAGGATCCTGCGGGGCGATGTCCCACACGAGGCGCGTGGTGCCGTCCGTCTGTGCGATGCGGAGATTCTGCACGGCGTCGGGTCGGACGGTGTAGGCCTTGGAGAGCGGCGGAGTGAGCGCTGGGTAGCGATGCCAGATGCGGCGCAGGCTGTCGGCCACATGACCGTTGTTGCGCAGCAGTTCGCCGGCGGGCCAGAAGATGTGTCCGCTGACGCGCTTAGCCTCGCGCTCCTCGATCATCTTTGCGCCAGTTGACCGGCCTTCATCGTGCGGGCCACGTCCTGCCCGATGTAGAGCGGTGTGTGCGTCTTGAGGCTGCTCCACCAGCGGATGAGCGTCGAGTAGTCGGCTGCCTTGTGGCCGATCTCCCAATAGAGCTGCGGGGCGCAGTAGTCGATCCAGCCGTTCTTCATCCACAGCACCACGTCGGCATAGAGGTCGTCGTAGTCCTGCAGCCCACGCGTGTCGCTGCCGTGGCGGTCGGACGACTTGTTGCGGTAGATGCCGAAGGGGCTGACGCCGAAGCTAACCCAGGGCTTGGCCGAGGCTACGGTCATCTTCAGTTCGCGGATCAGGAGGTTGATGTTGTTGCGCCGCCAGTCATCGCGGCGGTTGGCGGAGAAGCCGGCTGACGATCCGTAGCGGGAGAAGCTCTCGTCGTCCGGGAAGGGTTCGCCGGGGGCGGGGTAGGGGTAGAAATAGTCGTCGATATGGATGCCGTCGATGTCGTAACGGGTGACGATGTCGCGTACCACGCCGCAGATAAAGAGTCGGCAGTCGGGGATGCCGGGATCGAAGAGCGTCATGCGGTTATAGCGCACGAACCACTCGGGATGGCGGCGGTAGATGTGCGTTTCGGCAAAGTCCTCAAAGTCCGTTGCGCCGGCGCGATAGGGGTTGAGCCAGGCGTGAAACTCCAGCCCACGCAGGTGGCAGGCTTCGATGAGGTAAGCCAGCGGATCGAACGCGTCGTCCTCGGGCGATTCGCCCTGACGGCCCGTCAGCCAGCGGCTCCAAGGCTCGTAGCGGGAGGGGTGAAGGCGTCGGCCTCGGGGCGGATTTGGAAGAAGATGGCGTTGATGCCGTAGCGTTTCAGGCGGTCGAGGCGCTGATCCATGAGCGCGCGAAAATCGTCGGCCGAGAGTCCGCGATAGTCGTTCTGGTAGATGGTCTGAAACCACGCGCCGCGAAATTCGCGTTTGGGATAGATGCGTTTTTCCCGCTTCACGAGGCGCGATGTGGTGCATGCGCCGAGGCTCAGGAGCAGGGCGAGGACAAGGAGTAGTTTGTTGCGCATAAGGGTAGATGATTAGTGATTCGTTTCGGCGATGATCTCCTCGAGTCCGCGGCGGAGGTTGTATTCGGGCGTGAAGCCCAGCTCGTGGCGCAGGGGGCTGACGTCGCAGATCCAGTTGCGTTGCTTGAGGATGTGATACTTGTCGGTGTTGAGCGTGGCGGGTCGGCCGGTCATGCGCCCGATGGCCTCGGAGACGGTGCAGACCACGCGCGCCAACCAGAGCGGGATGCGGGCGTGGAGGACGTGCCGACGGTGGAGCAGCTCCTGGATGAGGCCGGCGAACTCGTCGTCGGTGTAGACGTCGCCGTCGGCCACGAAGTAGCTGCGGCCCACGGCCTCGGGGCGCTCGAGGGCCAGCCGGACGACGCGCGCCAGGTCACGAGCGTAGATGAACGTGAGGCGCTGGGGCGTGCGGCCGATCTTGAAGTCGAAGCCCGCGCGGATGCTCTCGATCTCCATCCCATAGTCGCGGTCGCCGGGGCCGTAGACGCCCGTGGGCCGAAGGATGGTGTAGGGGATCGTCGTCTGCTCGCGGACGCACTGTTCGGCGGCCAGTTTGCTGCGGCCGTAGATCGATTTGGGCCGAGGCTCATCGTCGGCCGAGATGGGTCGGAAGGTGCGTTCGTCGCCGCGGCCGAAGGCGCTGAGGCTGCTCATCAGCACAAAGCGATCGGGGCGCGTGGCCTGGCCGCCGGCGTTGAGGGCAGCCAGAAGTCGGCGGGTGTATTCGGTGTTGACCTCGAAGAAGTCGGCCGGGCGGACGGTCTTCGTCACGCCCGCGTTGTGACCACGCCGTCCCACCGCCCATGCTCGGCCGCATGTTCGCGCACTTGGGCGGCGAGCGCCTCGGCGTCGGCATAACGGAGGTCGATCAGGTGAACGCGGTCTTTGGGCAACCGGCCGAGGGAGCTGCTCTGTCGCACGCCCGCCCAGACCTCATATCCGCCCTCCAGCGCCTCCCGGACAAGGTGTCCGCCGATGAATCCGCTGGCTCCAGTGATCAGAATCTTTTTCATGCCCGCAAAGGTAGGATGGCTGCGGCCTTCAGCGAGGCCGGTACACAAGCCTGCAAATCGCAGGGCCGTGTGAATTAGATTTATGGAGATTCCATAGAGTCATTCCGCGGCGGAAAGGCGTTTTGCGAGATTATCCTCCTTTTCCCGCCGCACGAAACCGATCTCCGAAACTTTTAGACGCCTTCCCGCCGCACGAAGCCGTTTTCCGAAGCATTTTTCCCCTTTCCCGCCGCGGGAAATGACTTTTCGAAGAATTTTCCCCGTTTCCCGTCGCAAAAAGTGACTTTTCGGAGAATTTGATCGATTTCCCGCCTCATTTTGGCGTTTCCAGAAAATTTTGATCGATTTCGTGCGGCGGGAAGGCATTTCGCAAAGTCCGAGATCGGTCTCGCGTTTCATTTTGGCGTTTCGAGAGACCGGAAATCGGCTTTGCATTTCAGGAGACAGAATAACGAAGAGCCAAGCCGTGCCGACCTTCGTTTTTAGAGGCCAAACGGAAATGACGTCACAAATAATCGTCCCAATCAATTGTTAGGAGATATCCGGGGTAAGAATGCATCACATACACCTATGATACACGCCCATTCCTCCCACCCAAATACACCGAATCCCCGACACGGGCCTTTACGAGGCTGTGCCGGGGATTCTTTTATAAAGGTGGGGCGGACCCTCTCTCAGTATCCACCCACACCCGAGGACGCTAACAGGAGCGTCCTCATATGGACTCATGCTTACTTCACAATCACCTTATGAACGGAGCCGTCCTTGAGGGTGATCACGTATGCACCGCGACTCATCGGGATCGACGTGTCGCCTTCGGGCAAGTCTACCTTACGAACGAGTTGTCCGGCTACGGAGTAGATGCTGGCGATGTCAGCGCGATCGACGCGGATGTAGATCATCTCGCCGTGTGACCAAACGGCCGTGCCTGCCAACAGTTGGTTGGAGACGTAGTCCGGGCCGATCGACAGCGTGATCTCTTGCTGTACGTTCGGAACGATATACTCGTATTCACCATTGGCATTCTTCGTGCCCGTCAGCAGTTCCGGTACACCGTTTACTGTACGGTTCGTGCGTACGGCCAGCGGCTTGGAACCTGAATAGGTGGCCTTGAACTTGAAGTTGCCACGGCTCTTCACATCCCAAATACCTGCGCCTGGATCTGTCTTCACGCCTGATACGGATGGGAGCGTCACCGTGCGATTGATATCTACCGGTTGAGCATCACCAACGCAGACGTAGACAACACCATCCGTTCCAAGGTTCAGGTGCAGCGGATACTCCTCGCCATCGATTTTCACCTTACGTGGATTGAGCTTGAGTTGGTTCAAGCTGTTTGGCGTAACCGACTTGTAATAGATGATCGGATAGCAGCGCTTCTCGATCTTCTCGCAAGGACGAATCTCGATGTTCACGTCTACCGAGCCGTAGGTCGTCAGACGGTCTACCTCGATAGCGTCGCTGTATTCACCGTTCAGACCCTTCGACGTACCCACGGAGAAGTGCAGCTGTGCACCCACGTCGAGACGGAGGTCCTTCATACGTTGCGTACCGCACATCTGCTCATAGCACATGCCTTTGAGACGCAGTGAGGTGAAGCCGGCGTTCAGGTGTCCGCCGTTCTCTACGTGCACATCAGAGTGGATGAAACCGAAACCACCGAAGATGGACGTCGTAATCACGTCAAGAGCCAAGTCGTCCGAAGTCCAGAGCTCACTGTACGGGGTACCGCACGCGCCAATCGGCTCCATGTGCAGGTGCTTGGTGTAGATACCAGCATAATCCTTCGAGCCCATCTGCTCCTCGGAGATCAACTCGAGGTGAGCGTCACGCTCGTGCTTCTCGTCGGCGAAGAGGTCTACTTGGTTGCGGATCTTAAACGTATCGGTACGAATCTGTGCGTTCTGTACTGCACCACCCTTCACGTGGTCGAACGAGTCAGTGAGGCAGGTGAGGACGGTATGATCGAAGATGACCGTATTGAGGCGCTCCATATATGCGTCGTCACCAAACTTGATCGTGATTGTATCCAACATATGCAGCGGATCCTTGCTGAAGCGAATGTAACGATAGCAGGGTACGCACTCGGTGATGGCGTCGCAATCGTCCTTTTTCGCTTCGACGAACGGAGGCGTCTTACGCATGTGACCGAACTTCATAATCGGCAGATCTTTGTGGAGACCACTCCAAGTGGAGAGCTTTATGTTCTTACCTTTCTTGATGAAGTCGCTATGGAAGATCAAACTATCTGCCTTCAGCGTAATTTCAGTCTTAGAGCCCTTATCCTTTTCCGAATCAAGAGTCATATCACCAAACGTCTCTATTACCGGTGACCAAAGCATGACCTCTTGGTTCTGCGCTTCGATATAAGCATCGTCGTGGAAGGTCATACGCGAAACCATATGCAGGTAATCATGTCCGCAGTTCGTTCCGTCGCACGGTGTGGGGCAAGTCGGCGTATTCTCGAAAATGTTCACGTTCCAGTTACCCTTGTTGGCTTGGGTCTTCATGAAGAGACCATAGCCCGTGACTGTCTCACCGTGCAGGGTGCCTGTACCCGGTACGCTACCCATACCGTCACCGCTACCACCGAGATACTCAAACCTCTTGTAGACGTCGATGTAGTCCGAAGCCACAGCCGCAAAACCACCCTTGGTGATAGCCGTTCCGTTGGCATCCTTATCAAACTTCATCAAGAAAGTACGTGCCTTGTTTTCGCTTGAGATTGCATCGCAATGGAGGTTATCGCCACATGTTGTGCCGTCGTATCCCCAACCGATCTTGGCCTGTCCGCCGTCACGACAAGGCGTATAATCCTTGCTCAGGAACGGATCATGACGCGTACCAATGTTTTGCAGACCACCATAGTTCAACTTGATGTTATTATCTGCACCGACAAATACGCTACCGCTTGCGCCGTGTGCTTTGAATTCAAAATCTTGCAGATAGACGTTGTTACGTTCTTCCGTGCATCCGCAGAAACCACTGTGCTCCAAATCGGCAATATTTTCGATCTGTGCCAAGAAGAGCAAGCTACCGTGCATGGTATCCACATCGAATGGCGTACGCATATCGATGTCACCAAAGCGTGTACGGAAGACTACATCGCCCGTAGAACTCGGATCCTCAAAGCTCAGGTAGGCGCCTTTGTTGAAGATAATGTTACCGCGATTACCGGCATCCACCGTCAGATCGCCAATGGCGCCACGATAGATCAAACCGATCCGATCTGAGATATTATCTGAGGTAAGACTTGGGTCTGGATAATGATGGAGGCAACGACTTACGCCAGAGATGATACCGGCATTTTCGTAGTATTCCATTGCATCGCCTCTACGGTTGTGCAGCAAGCTGTCGCGTCCGCAGAGCCAGAGACCAGAATGAGGAATGCTGATCACCGTGGGATGGTTGCTGCCGGTTTCTTGCTTCACGTTGATATGCGTGAAATAGATGTTACCACCAGAAGCGCGCGCTGTGTCGATGTTGCTATTCGAAGTTTTATCCGGTACGGAGTTGCGATCCGTCTTTTCTTCCCAGCCTGCTTTGATCCACAAATGACCGGCTGTATTAGTTGCCGGAACGTAATACTTGAAGATGTTCTTATCGTAAGAGACCGGAGAGATATTGGGGTAAGTACAACCAGCTGAAGGAGCTTTCTGCGTGACCTTCCAACCTGGGGTTTGCTGATTAGCGATGTAGAACGGATGCGAAAAGTTATCGGTTATGCCATTGTTATAGCCCAAATAGATATCACCCTTGTGCGAGATGATGTGGGGCCCTCAAAACGAAGTGTCCAAAGGGGAATGGGGGAAAAGACTGAGAAATAGGGAGATACAGAAAAGGGGGTGCAAAACGAATTGTCCAAGAGCTTGACGTTTGCTTTACATCTGCTTTACGTTTTGGGCCTGCGGAGGGCCTTTTTTTGTGCTCAAACGCGACATCTGCTTGCAAACGCTTTACTGAAGCGGGTTTGAAAGGCGTTTGGGCGCCGTTTGAAGAGCGTTTGAACGGGTGAGGGGGAAGGGACGAGGAAGGGGCAAAAACCGCTTGTGAGGCGGGTTTGAGGGCGTTTTGGGGGTGTTTGAAAGGGCTTGCTGGTGGGAGTACTGGGAGCGAGGGTGTACGCATGGGGCTGAATAAGGGCCTCAGGCGCGCTCCCTTATGCACTTATTCGACTGATAAACAGGGAGGAATGGAGGCCGAGAGAGACACCCAGAAAGGCCGAAAAAGGCCCCCAAATTCCCGAATGTTCAAAACCGCCGCGGACCCGTTCAAAAAGGCGTATGTTTTTCAAACTGGGGCCAAACTGGGGCCAAACTGGTGCCAAACTGGTGCCAAAACGGGGGGGCGATTCTGGTTAAATGGCTGTTTCTAAATGTTGCATGAATCCTTGTTTTGCCGCGGAATAATGTTAAATCGGGGGGTGTATTTCGCAGCTTTCCTGCTGGCTTTTAACGGTTTACGCGTGGAAATACGCCACTTCCCTGTGCACTCAAAAGAGCGTTGGTGGGTTGTTTGGCCGATTCATAGACAAAAGGGCGCGCAAAAGCGGGAACGCGCATAGGTGTGCGTACCTCTATCCAGTTGTTCGGGTGGCGTGTCCCTATACCTTATATGGGGCTATTTCTCGGAATTGACAGAAAGTCTGTTGAGCAGTACTCCGATTTGGGATGTCTGCTCTTTGTTCTGGGCCATCAATAAATCAACTTGAGCTTTCAGTCGCTCTATTTCTGCCGCCAGTATTTGATTCATCCCTGCTTTCGAGCCATCAATGTTTACTCCCTCCTTCGTGTTTAGGGCGTCTCTTTCTGCACCGTTCGAAATAGATATATCACCAAAGTGGCTTGTTGCCCCCTTAAAGTCGCCGATAACCACATGCCCAGCCGAATTAGCTGGCTGGGTCTTAAGCATAGATCCTTCGCCCGTCAAGAGCCACCCGGGTGATAGATCGGGACTATTTTCTAAGATCTGGGTCATTATACCCTCGCCAACATCCGCCTTTCTACGGTACATCTTAGCCAAATACCCATTGGAGATCAGGTTTTTTCGTTCAAAATCCGCCCTGCTTACCCCCTTAAAATCAATGTATTGATATATGCGCTCTATTACTTTCATTACTCGGGTCGTAGAAAATAGTACTCAGAAGACTTGCAAGATTAGAATGTAGTCTACATCTTTGCAGCGCTTTTCGGAACGAAAAGCGCGCTAAAAATAAGGATTAAGTAAACGAACGAAGAAATGGGAAAGATTCTAAGAGAACCCGGAGCGGTAACGGAATTGGCTAAGGCCTTCCAAGTAAGTCCCCAAACGGTGAGATTAGCCTTGAACGGCGTAACGCAGAGCGACCTGGCCAAGCGGATCCGGAAACGGGCGCTGGATATGGGCCTGAAAGAGAAAGGAACCGAACAAGCAATCGTATTGAACTAAGTAACCAACAAACCCAAACAGAAAGAAAGATGGAAAGGTATTTCAAACTAACAGAAGAGACGATCGTAAACGAAGCCGGCCGGAAGCTGCGCCAGATCGAGTGCATACGCGACTTCAAGTTTGCCCACGCCGGTGAGCTGGGCGGCTTCATCGAGAAGGAAGAGAACCTCGGCGGCGAGGCATGGGTGGACGAAGGAGCCCAAGTGTGGGGCGAGGCAAAAGTGATCAACAGCTCGGTGCTGAGAGGCAAAGCCCGGGTGTACGGCCACGCTACGGTAAGGAACGGCTCGGCGATCTATGACGAGGCTCGAGTATACGACTACGCAATGGTCGACGGGTGCTTCGTAGGTGGACAGGCCAAGGTGTACGGCAAAAGCCGGCTGGCTCTCGGCGTAACGATGGCCGATCAAGCAGAGGTTTTCGGGTTAGCGAGCATAGAAAGCTCCTCCTGCCTGCTGCATAACGCCAGCGTGTCGGGCCGAGCCTGCCTGAATTACGCCACGGTGCTGAGCACGGACGCATACGTAACGCGCAACTTCGACTGCTGTCAGTTTCACAACCTCTGCCCGGAAGCCGGTATAACGTCAGTCTACCGGACGAAGGCGGGCGACCTTAGGGTCTGCCACTTGGACGAGGTGTACACCTTGGAGGCCTTCACCGAGCTGGTCGGACAAGCCAGCGACGAGTCAGTTTTCAAACAGGTTTACCCAGCGGTACTGGAGGTGATTAAAGCACGATTTGAACTCTAAATCAACCACACGGGCGCCCCGGTCGGGGCACCCGTAACTCACACAACAAAAACAGAAAGAAAGATGGATAAGCACTTCAAACTAACAGAAGAGACGAAAGTAAACGAGGCCGGCGTCACGCTGCACCGGATCATGGCCACACGTGACTCGTGGCATGCCAAGGCAGGACAGACGGGCGGCTTTATCGAGAAGGAAGAGAACCTCGGTGGTGAGGCTTGGGTAGACGACAACGCGGAAGTATGGGGCGAGGCTTTTGTGTACTGCTATGCCTATGTGAGTGGAAACGCCCGTGTGTACGGCAACGCCCAAATCTATGACCACGCGTGGGTCGGAGCGGACGCACGAGTGTACGACAACGCCCGCGTCCACGAGAAGGCTTATGTCGGCGGACAAGCCGAAGTGCACGGGCAAGCCGAAGTAGAGGGCATAGCGGCAGTAAAAGACGAAGCAGAGGTCACGGGGCATGCCCGGGTGCTTGGATGGGCGAAGATCGGCCGTAGGGCGTTCATCGAACACCTCCGCGACTACTGCGTGTTTCAGGGCTTCGGCCGGTGGAAAGACTGTCCGCTCACGGCCTTCCGAGAAAAGAATGGTGAGATCGGCGTGTTATTCGAGCACTATTCGGAGACTCTCGAAGGCTTTACAGCCCTGCTCGGCGATACGCCGGGCGGACGGACGTTCCGGACAATTATAGAAGTGATCAAGCTGAATTTCAACCTAAACTAACCACACCTCTCGGGCGCCCCTTCCGGGGTGCCCATAACCAACAAACAGAAAGATGGATAAGCACTTCAAACTGACAGAAGAGACGAAAGTAAACAAGGCCGGCGTCACGCTGCACCGGATCGTGGCCCACACGCGACTCACGGCACGCCAAGGCAGGGCAGCTGGGCGGCTTTATCGAGAAGGAAGAGAACCTCGGTGGTGAGGCTTGGGTGGACGGCTACGCGGAGGTATGGGGCGAGGCCTTAGTGTCCTGTCATGCCTACGTGGGTGGCCTCGCCCGTGTGTGTGGCCTCACCCGTGTGTGGGGCAACGCCCGTGTGTTGGGCAAGGCCCATATCTGTAAATATGCGTGTGTCGGAGCAGACGCACGAGTGTACGACAACGCCCATGTCGGTGGGATGGCTTATGTCGGCGGACAAGCTGAGGTGCACGAACGGGCCGAGGTGTATGGCATAGCGAAAATAGAAGGCGAAGCAGAGGTCACAGGGCATGCTCGGGTGTTCGGCTGGGCGAATATCGGCCGACGGGCATTCATTGAACACCTCCGCGACTACTGCGTGTTTCAGGGCTTTGGCCAGTGGAAATACTGTCCGCTCACGGCCTTTCGCGAGAAAAACGGCGAGGTCGGTGTACTCTTCGAGCATTATTCAGAGACCCTCGAGGGCTTTACGACCCTGATCGGCGACGCGCCGAGCGGACAGACGCTTCGGGCGATTATAGAAGTGATCAAGCTGCATTTTAAGCTGAACTAACCCCACCTCTCGGGCGCCCCGACCGGGGTGCCCATAACCTACAAACCCAAACAGAAAGAAAGATGGATGAGATAAAGACGTACGAATCGGTTGTCGGCGCATTAGGCTTCTGCTTAGAGGAGGCGCGGGCAGACGCGGAGCGATTGGAGGAAGAACTGATGGACGAGGCGATCGTCCAGGCGGCGCACCCGCTGTATGTAGAACTGCTCCGAGCTCAGGCGCGTATCGACGCGCTGAGCGAAGCGATCGAGCTAATCATGAATAGCTAAAAACGAAGCCTCAAGCGTGTGCGGCCCTGCCGGCCGGAGGCTACCGCGAGAGAACAAGAATAAGAGAATAACTAATCAACCAATATTTAACAATATGCAAACTGTAAATTACAACAACGAGAACGAGATGAAGAACGTGAAGTGTAACGACGAGGCCGCGCTGGACTGGATGCCGTTTTTGGCGCGCGCCACGGAGCATGCCGCTGAGTTAAAAGCGATGGCCGAGGAGCAGCCGCAATGTCGCACGATGCTGGTCTGTGCGGGTGAAGACTGCGAGGATGGCCAAGTGCGGTTCTCCTTCAGCTACACGGGCCCCCGAGGGATACTGACGGAAATGCTGGACGGGCTGTTGAGACGATGACGACCTCCGTGAGGTGCTTGAACAGGCGATGGCTCGTAGACAGGAGGAGGATAACATGGAAACAACGCCGGAGTAATGGAAGCAAAGAAGGAAACCGTAGAGGCAGGCTCCGAGGCACCGAAGAGCGACTTTATTCAACGTGCTGACGAAATGTCCGACGTGCTGATGGATATGGCCGACCAAAAGGCTGCCTCTCGCGCGGTCGTAATGGTTGCGATAGAGGACGATGACAAAGGCAATACCGATAGTGCCGGTGCCTTAGGAGGAAACGAAAAAGCAGTTGCTGAGGATGTTCAAGGCCATGTGGCACGATGAAAAAGATCGGCCCATTTATGAAGATGGTCGCATTACTTGAGATGGGAAAAAGTTGCATTGAACGATGGACGTAAGTGAATTGGTGCCGGGCGAGGGTATATCTACCTCGGCAAAGACGGGCGTACAGGCCCGCTGCGCTTCGAGGGCGTACGGGAGGGAGGACGGGTCTTCGTCTTCGACCTCCCGCGCCCCCGGTAGGGCAAATGATGCTGGGCCGGCCGCATGTGGAACGAGCCATCCGGAGGATTGAGTCATGGACGCAAACAAACTGATCATCGGCGCGCGGTATATCTACCGGACGATGGATGGGAAGGACGTGGAAGTGACGCACACGGGTGACAACGGTGACGGGCGCTATGTGTTTCACACCCGAAGGCGGATGTACCGGTTCGTATTTGGGCCGGATACGGTGAAAGACAGGGTGTCGGAATGCGAATGACGGACATACAAAAACCGGCGAGAATTATATACAAAAATCGATCGGAATTATATATGAACACAAGACTGCTAAGACCCGGGGCGTGCTACTGGTACACGGGCCGAGGGCGCCGAGAGATGGTGCGCTACCGCTATAAGGAGTTGGACAGGTATCTCTTCGACTCGGACGAAGGGCAGTCGGTCAGACTGACGGCAGACCGGGTGGAACGATACCTCCAAGGAGCGTAGAGGCGCCTGCTAAAAACAAAGAGCGACTTAGACAATGGAAATACTGAACATGTTTTTGGGCGCGCTGCGCATGACCAGTGCGGGGATGTGGCTACGGATGCTGTGCCTTGCGGGGCTGCTCTCGTGCAGTCCCACGGCGGACTGCCAGCCGGCGGTGGAGCTGGCCCTATATGGCGCCATGATATTCACCGGATGGCTGATTTATCGATGCGACCGGGAGCGATTCAAACGAATCGCGGACTACTTAGAGAAATACTGATTGCTTTTTTGTTCAAGGCCGGCATTTAATGGCCGGTTAAATGCTGTTTGAAACGTGTTTAACGTGTTGCTCCCGCAGTCTTTCACATCTCTTCTTTCTTCTGCGGGGGCACCGGTTCAGGGCTTTGACGGCCGGCTCTCACACGGCCGCGGGGGGTTCGACTCCCCCGAACCGGACTCTTTGTAATAGAAAAACGAAAAACGAATCGGCCTTGCGGCCGGACTATCCCCCCACACTTAAAATGAAGTCAAGCATACATACACCACGATGCCTATCAGGCTTATGGAAAGCGATACAAGACAGCATCGTTCAGCCCATACGGTCAGCTTTTTCGCGTAGACCAACACAGACCGAGCTCGACGCCCTTCCCTTGTTGCAGATCTTCGTTCCTCGAGATATTTTTTTTGGACCCGAGCCGGCAGCATTGACAAACCATGCAGTACGATGGCTGATGTTAGGATTCCGATTGCAAGTGTTACCACTACAAGAAGATATACCAGACGGGTATATAGGCATTCAGCGCTTGATGCGTGAAGGCCGGTTAATAAGCCAAGACTACCTGCGGATACAGTTAGGAGATGACGGTAGAAGTCGATTACTTTTTCAGTCGCTTGATTCAGAGACTCACCATCTTCCCGAGTCAAATCCTGAAGCTCTTGATCGTTAAAATCCATGAGATAGATGCCGATTATTAAATACGTGATAGCGCAAAGTTACGCGTAGGGTCGGCATTCAGAAGGAGATAGCACTATGTATCAAATGATGGACGGCCACTTGTGCCTGAGCGTAGAGAGCTGGTTGGAAGCGGGGCTGACCCGTGACCAGTTCAAAAAGGACTCTCGGAGTGGTGACCTCACGATCTACCGCCGGGGCCAGCACGACCGCACGCTGATCGACGTCTGGTCGATCCGGCGTCCGGAGCGCATAGCCGCCATCGAGCGGGCGTTCGGGCGGCGGGAGGAGCAGGGCAAGGCGCCGCGCGCCACAGGGCCGGCCATAGACGCCGAGGCAGCCGCCTTCTTCCGCGACTACACCTACGGAAGGCCCAGACGCATCTGCCCGAAGACACCATCACGCGATACACGAACAACGCCACCATCGTGCGCCACCTGCTCGGCCGACTCGAGGTGATCCGCGCGCACCGTAACATCCCGATGGGTGAGTTCTGGCAAGACTCCGTGGCCTACGCCGCCGAGCAGCAGACGAAGGGTCTGCCGAACTCACTGCCTGCCAGCGAACGCGGCTTCCGCCGGCTCGTGATGCGTTTCAAGGAGGAGGGCTACGCCGCCTTCGTATCGAAGAACTACGGCAACGACACCGCCCTGCGCCTCGAGGAGGAGGCCAGGGGAATGGCTCATCGCCCGCTACGCCACACCCGTCGACCGCCTGACGGTAAAGCAGCTCTTCGAGGGCGTATAACCGCGTGGCCCGAGAGCGCGGGTGGAAGCTCGTCCGCTCAGAGAACACCATCCGGCGCCTCCTTGATCGACCCGAGGTGCGGCCGCTGTGGTACGGCCTCCGCCACGGCGAGCTGAAGGCCAAGGAGCTCTTCACCCGCCACCACAAGACGGCCCTGCCGGAGGTGCGCGACGCCATCTGGTACGGCGACGGTACGCGCCTGAACTATTACTACCGCGACTCGGAGGGACGCGTGGCCACCCTGCTGCGTCTACGAGGTGATGGACGCCTACAGCGAAGTCTTGCTGGGCTACCACATCAGCCCGAGGGAGGACGTGGAGGCACAATTCTTCGCCTACAAGATGGCCCTCCAGACAGCAGGCCGCAAGCCGTACGAGATCCGCTTCGACAACCAAGGCGGACACGGCAAACTGAAGCACAGCGACTTTTTCCGCTGCATGGCCCAGCTGGCCATCCCCACGCAGCCCTACAACGGGAAGTCGAAAACGATCGAGAGCGTCTTCGGCCGCTTTCAAGCCGACTATCTGCACCGCGACTGGTTCTTCACCGGTCAGAACGTGACGGCCAAGAAAGACGAGAGCCACGCCAACCGCGAGTTCATCCTCGCCAACCGGCGCGACCTGCCCTCCCTTGAGGAGATCCGGCAGCTCTACGCCCGGCGTCGCCAGGAGTGGAACGAGGCGCCGCACCCGGCCACGGGTCGGCCGCGAATCGACATGTACCGAGAGTCCGTCAACCCCGAATCGACGGCCGTCACGGCGCTCGACATGCTCCGGATCTTCGGCCAGCGGGACGAGGAACACTCCTCGAAATACACCGCCTCGGGGCTGAAGAAAACGATCGACGGCCGTCGCTACACGTGGGAGGTGCTGACCCCGGACGGCCTGCCCGACGGGGAGTTCCTGAGGCAGAACGTAGGCCGCGACTTCTTCGTCGGCTACGACCCGGAAGACATGACCACCGTGGCGCTCTACACGCGAGACACACAGGGGCAGCTACGCTTCGTCACCTTCGCCCGGAAGTACATCGAGGTCAGCCGCGCCCGTCAGGAGCAGACAGCCGAGGAGCGCAGCTTCATCAGCCGGATGAACTTGGCCAACAAGGTGGCGCGGGCGAACATGCAGGAGGCCACCGAACAGCTCCTCGAGCGGCAGGGCATGCACCCCGGCCTGTATGGCCTCCGGATGCCTCAGCTGCGCGGCGTGGAGCGTGCAGCGAAGGAGGCGGCCTACAAGCAGCGGCAGGAGCAGCCCGAAAAGAGGAGAAAGCCGGCGAAGGCAAAGCAGAAAGAACAACCCGAGGATATTGGTACTGTATTGAAGAAGGAAACCATGCTGGTGCCCGCCTTGGAAGACGATTACAACTACTTGAACGAACTATAAAATGATAACGAACGAAGAAAAAGAGATGATCCGGGTGCGACTCGGAGAGTATTGCGAGATGAAGGGCAGCCAAAAGCGGGCAGCCACCTCGTTAGTAGGGGTCAGCCCAGCCACGGTGACGCAGATCGTGACCGGCAAGTGGGAGCTGATCAATGAGAAGATGTGGCGCAACGTAGCGGCACAGATCGGAGTGAAACAAACCAGATGGAACATAGTGGAAACAAGGAACTACAAGGCGCTGTCGGAGATCTTCGCTGACGCGCAGGAGAATGCCCTCGTGCTGGCCGTATGCGGCGAGGCGGGGACAGGCAAATCGCTGACGGCCGCACATTACGGGGCCGAAAACCCGAACGTCTACGTGCTGGCCTGCTCGGAGTACTGGAACCGCAAGACCTTCCTGCGGGAGCTGCTCCGCGTGATGGGCAAGAACCCCGCGGGCGATACGGTGGGCGACATGGTGGACGACGTGGTGATGGAGCTCAAGCGGCGTGAGAACCCGCTGATCATCCTCGACGAGGCCGATAAGCTGAGCGACCAGGTGATGTTCTTCTTCATCACCTTTTACAACAAGCTCGAGGACTATTGCGGCATCGTGCTGATGGCTACGGACTACTTGGAGAAGAAGGTGCGCCGCGGCCTGCGCCTGAACAAGAAGGGCTACAAGGAGATCTACTCCCGCATCGGCCGGCGCTTCGTGGCCATGCCCGGACTGAGCGCGACGGACATCTCGGACGTCTGCCGGGCCAATGGCGTAGAAGGGCTGCGCGAGATCGACACGGTGAAGAAGGACTGCGAAGGCGACCTCAGGCGCGTCAAGCGCAAGTGTCATGCCTTTAACCGCATGCGTCGGCAGGCCGAAGAGCGAATGGAGGAGACGGCCGAATGAAGCTGAAAAGAGCCTATAGCACGCGCGACTTGACGCGTATGACCGATCCGGAAGGCATCAGTTTGGGGCCGGAGCTGGACGAGGCCATCGGGCCGGCCGAGCCGGTGGGTGGCACATGGTTCATCTACGGCCCCTCGAAGAACGGGAAGACCTCGATGGCCATGATCTTGGCCAAGGCGCTGGCCAAGCATTACCGCGTGGTGTACGACAGCGTGGAGGAAGGAATCCGCAAAACCGTCCGAATGGCGGTGGAGCGGCACGGAATGGACGAGGTGGGTCGCAACTTCTTCATGCTGGACAGAGAGCTCTACGATGAGCTCTTCTTTCGCCTCAAACACATGAAGCGGTTCGGTGTGGTCTTCATCGACTCGGTGCAGTTCATGGGGCTACAGATTAACCAATACCGCCAGCTGAAGATGACGTTCCCAGACAAGCTCTTCGTCTTTATCAGCCACGTAAAGAACAATCGCGGTACCAGCCCCGAGGGGCGCACGGCGCTGCGCATCATGCAGGACTCAGACGTGATCTTCTCCGTACAAGGTTTTAAGGCCTTCGTCACAAGCCGATTCGGTGGAACGGGAAAGTTTACCATCTCAGAGAAAATGGCAGAAGAGTTTTATGTCAAATGATCAATCACAACTAATCAAAAACGAAGTATGGAAACAACATTCATGGAAAGAGAGAAGAAGCGCTTGGTGAAGCGCTTTCACACCCTGCTGGGTAAGGCTGGCATCGACGATGACGGCAAACGCACGATCCTCTCGGCCTACGGCGTGGAGAGAGCTCTTTAGACTTGGACTGCCACGGCCTGATGGAGGTCTGCGACCGGCTGACCACACTCAGCACGCCGGGTCTGGCCGAGGCTGACCGCTGGCGCAAGCGGGTGATAGCCGCCATCTTCAGCTATCGCCGTGAGATGAAGCATGAAGCCACGATGGACGAGGTGAAGGCCATCGCCTGCCGAGCGGCTGGGACGAAGAGCTTCAACCGCATCCCGGTGGATCGGCTGCGTAGCCTTTACAACGCGTTCAAACAGCGTACAAAAGACCTTCTAACGGTCGACCGCATAACGGTGGACGAGCTCGGAAAACAACCCGGAGCTATGATGTACTTCGTGTACACCCCCGAGACAAGCGACAACCACAAACAGATAAACGCATAAACATTTATGGAAACAGTAGAAATGACAGCCGAGGAGCGCCAAGAGTTCGCGGCCTTCAAAGAGGCTAAACAGAAGAAAGAGGCGGAGGCCAAACGCAAGGCCGACCGCGAGGCTTACACGGCATTGGTAGACGAGACGATCGAGACCGTCATGCCACGACTTATGAATATCAGTGACGAGATAGCCCGGCGTAAGACGGAGGCCGCAGAGGCCTTCCGTGGGGCGTTAGAGATGAAGGCGGAGCTCTTTGGGGTGAAGGACGACCAGCGGTCGCACACCTTCACCAACTCCGAGGGCACGAAGCGCATCGTCGTCGGACACTACCTCTTAGATAACTACCGCGACACGGTGGACGAGGGCATTGCGATGGTCAAGGGCTATATCGAGTCGCTGGCCAAAGACGACGAGAGCCGCACCTTGGTCAAGACCATCCTCCGCCTGCTCTCGCGCGATAGCTCGGGTGCACTTAAGGCGCAGCGTGTGTTGCAACTCAGGCGGCTGGCCGAGGAGACGAAGGACGAACGCTTCATCGAGGGCGTGCGCATCATCGAGGAGAGCTATCAGCCCAGTCCCTCGAAGGACTATATCCGCGCTGCCGTCCGCAGCAAGTCAGGCGTATGGGAGTCGGTACCACTTAGCATGACGGAGGTGTAAACGACAGGCATGGGTCGATTCAATCCGCGAGGGCGGAGCTACGAAAAGCGCGTAACGGCGGTCAACCGGATCTACGACGAGTACGTGAAGAGCGGGCTGTCGAACCGGGAGATCTGGCGGCGCTACATCCATCCGCAACTGGGGATCTGCGAGCGGGCGTTCTACAAGATGCTGAAGGCGTCGGGGAAGATCGGCCGCAACGCAGACGGCGAATCGCCCCTTCATAAGTAAACAACAAACGAGACAATGAGAAAAGAACTGTATCAAGTGATCCGGGATGCCTTAGGACGCATCGACCGGCCCCAGCCAATCGCCCACATCGATCTGTGGAACCAGCATATGAGCTTCTTGGAGCAGGAGATGCCCTTTCGGCTTCCGGCAGTGTTTATCGAGTTCAGTCCGACGGACTGGGCGTATGTGGACAACGGCTCCTACAAGACGAACCAAGAGGTGCGGCTGCACATCATTACCGAATGGCCGGGGCCAGATGCTTCCGAGGAGGGACTGGGCGAGGTGTTCGACCTGATTGACGAGGTGCTATGGGCGCTGCACAACGTCTGCGGACGGTCGTTCCGAGCGCTCCAGCGGGTAGGCTCAGAGACAAACCACGATCACGAGGAACTGATCGACATGGTGGAGACGTACCGCTGCGTGGCGTACGACGATTTCGTGAGGATGCGGAACAAGGAGTTGAGCGAAAAAGGGGAGCCACGGCCATGATCATCGCAGTAGACTTTGACGGGACGATCCACGATGGCCAGTGGCCGGGGATCGGCCGCCCCCTTCCGGATGCGCGAGAGGAGATCAACGCCCTGCACGCCGAGGGGCACTACATCATCATCTGGACATGCCGCGAAGGGCGCCAGCAAACGGAGATGGTGAACTGGCTCTTGGAGCAGGACATCCACTTCGACCGCGTGAACGATCACCGGCCGGATCAGGTGACGGCCTACGGCACGGATGCACGCAAGGTGTACGCTCATTGCTACGTGGACGATAAAAAACGCCGGCGGCATGCTGCCTTGGAAGGACATTGCCCTCTGGATCCGCCGGCAAGAAGCGGCGTACAAGGCAGCCACGGATGGCGTCGGAAAGGAGGATGCGGCATGATGACGTTGGGCACATTGTCGCAAAGCAGGCGAACAAGCATACGTGATCTTATTTGAATTCATAGGTTTTTTCAGAAATGACAGAAAGAGCCGCTGGGGTTCGTGAGAATAGGCGGCTTTGAAATTGAAAACAACAAGAAACAGGAACAGATATGAACATGAACGAAGGCCTCGCTCGGGCGGTAAACGAGCAACCCAAAAAGGGAAAGACCTACGGTTATATCCGCGTAAGCAGCGACAAGCAGACGGTCGAGAACCAGCGCTTCGAGATCCAGAACTTCTGCCGTCGGCAAAACATGAAGGTGGACGGCTGGATCGAGGAGACGATCAGTGGGACGAAGAGCTATAGCAAGCGCCGCCTCGGTGCGCTCCTGAAGAAGGTGAGAAAAGGCGATCTGATCATTTGTAGCGAGCTCTCCCGCCTCGGGCGCAACCTCTTTATGATTATGGAGATCCTGAATATCTGTATGCGGAAAGAGTGCCGCGTATGGACGATCAAAGACAATTACCGCTTAGGCGACGACATCTCGAGCAAGGTCTTAGCCTTCGCCTTTGGCCTCTCGGCCGAGATCGAGCGTAACCTGATCAGCCAACGCACTCGTGAGGCGCTGGCGCGCAAGAAGGCTGAAGGCGTTGTGCTCGGACGGCCGAAGTATACTCGCAACTCACAGCTTAATTCGGTTTGCACAAGGCGGCACAAGCACATCCTTACTTTACTTGAAGAGGGCGAGAGCATTCCTCGGATCGCAGGCAAGATTGGTGTCGCTCGAGGTACACTCTATCGCTACTTGGCTTATACAGACGTCCGTTATCCGGTGAAGAATACCACTTCGAGGTGGAGCCACGGAATCTATTGATTAATGGGGCGATACCCCTGCATTATATACATGAGTTTTTTCGTTTCAGCTTTTAACTATTTCAGTAGTGAGGCGGCCGCCCTTCCGTGATGGACAGGCGGCCGTCAACATGTAAAAAGGCCCGGTAGAGACACGCTCTGCCGGGCCTTGCTGTTGCTGTGGGATAAGCCCCGAAAGCCGTCATAAAAATCGAACTCGGGGCGGCTGGACACCCCGCGAACCCACATGAATAGCGGGTTTTGCTCGTCTCATAAATAAGACGAGCAACCTTTGTTGGTCACTTCTTCAGGAGCTTGTCGAGGTCTTCGACGATCATGTCCTTGATCTGCTTATTGAGCGTCTCGGAAGGGCCGATGAAGGTTCGCTTGGGGATCTCGGTCTTGTGTCCACGGCCGGCGCGTCCGCCGTCGTTATGCACGGCGGCGTAGGGCACCTTGTTGACGATGGTCACTTGTCCGTTGCTGACGATCTTCTCGTTCGATCGGGAGAGGTGTCGGCGGGAGCTGAGCAGCGGGCCGTAGGACGAGGCGGCAGTGGTCTTGCCAGCTTTCGTCATGCGGGGGTTGTTCTGCCGCTTGGTGCGCCTCCAAGCCACGCGTACCTTGTTCAAGAAGCCTCCCTTGCGGAAGTTCTCATTGAAGAGGTTGACGGCCATCACACCGGCCTTGCGCGGCCACTTATCGGACACCAGCTTGTCGATGTCTCCACGAACAGCCGCCAGTTTGTGGAAAAATTGCTTGTCGGTCATGATTTATGCGCTGTTTGAATGCCGTTTGATCGGTGTTTGAATAGTTGAGTTACCTTTGTGGCGATACCCTTGCGAGGGGATCACCCGCGGGGCGGAGGCTGTCTTTATTGATGGTCGCCGCCCTGTCGTTTCCAGAGCAACCGAAGCCTACCTTTTCCAGAGTGGATCCAGACCTCTTCAATGTCTCTCCCTCGCAGAAGATGGGGCCTGATACATTTTTCTATCGCCCAGTGATCTGTTACCTTGCAATCTTCGAGAATGACCCTGTTAGATTGCTTTAAGCCTCTGGATAGCAAACTTGAGAACTTGTCTTTGTTTTGGCCTTCCCTTAAAACATCGTAGCCTTCGTGCTCATACCAGTGTTCTCCTATGCGGATATCGGGACAACTCTTCTCGAATTCCGTTCCGATCAAGTCGCCATAGATCGCTGGATAGTTCGGGTTCTTCTCTACTCCATTCAGTTTTGGCGTCATAATGCACGACTTCCCTTGTCGGACAAATGTTTTACAGACATCGACTACGTTTTGATAGTCGTGCTTGTCTGTTTCCACATCAACGTGTCGCGTAAGGGTATGTCCGTTGTATTCATATAGCACTTCCACGTTGTTGGCATAAGTCCTACTGGAGGCTTCAACAGCTGCCGGGCAGTTGTAGCAGTCTTTCTCGGTGCGTGGTTCCTTGAGTAAGTGCCGGAAAGGGCATGTCTCGCATGAGCCGGGGAAGTAAGGACTGTTGTAGGAGAAGATGCGCTTGGTCTTGCCGGGGTTCTCCTCGAGGCCGGGAGAGGGAGGGGGCGCCTTCCGAATCACTTCGTCAGAGATGGGCGTCACGGGGTCGTCCGTTTGCTCGAGGGAGCATTGGCAGCCCCAGTGGTCCCCGGGGTGATGCGCCGCCCAAAAGGCATCGTCCACGGGTCGCACCATACCCCAGAAGCTACTGTGCACTGCATCCGGGGTGACGGCCGTACTCTCCACCCAGCGCAGATTGGGCATGATGTCTCGATCCTTTTCATAAGTCGCCCAGTCGGCGGCCAAGTGGGCTCGGGAGAGCGCCATATCGTACTCCGTGCGGAGCCACTGCCTGACGTGGTGATCGGCGATCGGTTCTACATCCTTACGGAACTGGTCGAAGACTTCAGGTTGCCCTCCTTGTCGACCATCTGGGCCGCCATATCACGACTCATGCGGTGGGCGCGGAAGGCGGAGAAAACCTCATTGTTATTCTTGAATTGACGCGCTAAAGTCCTCTGCTCTTCTTTGTAAACAGATTGCTTGACGGCATGGTTGTAAGTGCGTAGGAAGCCGCCATAGAGCGCTGGATCGGGCTCACGCCGGGGATCAACCTTCTTATCGTAGAGATCGCGCAATGCCTGCTCGAGGCACTTCTCCATGTCGATAGGTAGTTCGTTCTCACCCTTTGGTTTGGCCAGCGCGCATGCCGGGCAGGGATGCGTAGCGTCGGTATGCGCATGGCCGTAGTATTGCCTATCGATCAGAAGTCGGAAAGAAACGGGTCGCCCCCACCGCGGGGGGCTTGCCCGAAAAAACGGGTGAGCGTCCGCATCATCTTCTCCTCGTCGGCGTCAGTCGGCCCGTCAGGTACGGGCGCATACGTCCGGCGGCCGTTGATCTTCACGCCATACTTCTCCTCGAAGTAGCCTGCATCCACGTCGAAATTATTCAGCAGCATGTTCTCGATGGCCGTCATCTGTTCCGGTGTGTAGTCCTCCTCGTAGTCCCACTCGAAGGACGCCCCTTTGAGGGGGGAAGCCGTGAGCTACCATGCGGGGGATGAGCTGGCCGTTGACCATATCGCGCAGACCATCGGCAATCTCCTCGATCAGGTTCTTGAGCACTTCCAGGTGTACCTCCGACTGTGAGAGGCTGCTACCGTTGTCGATGGTCATTGTTTGGTAGAGCAGGATCTTGGAGAGCTCGGAGTTGGCCCGATCTACACGCCGGTCATAGATATTGAAGGCGTCGGTGCGCTGGTTCTCCTTCAAGTCGATGTCCGTCCCTTCTTCGAATACACCCCAAAACTTCGCTCCCATGTTCTGCATCATGTGGGAGATCTTCTTCAGTGTCGATGGGTCGCGCGAGGTGGTCTTGGCGATACGCATGGGCATACCGAAAACCTCGCCGAAGGTGTCCCAAAAGGCGAGCATGTTCTTCTTGGGGATGGTGTGTGGAGCGGCCTTGAGGTAGAGCCCGAGGTCGTACGGCCCACCGCACTCAATGAGCCAGTCGGAGAAGGGCGGTCGGCGATACTCGATGCCCTTGCGCCAGTCGTCCCCCTGCTCAGCAACGACACGGCCGTATTCCGGAATGACGTGTCGGCGGGGGATGAGCAGGACACTGTCGTAGGCTGGCATACCGCCCTCGGTGAAGACGACGTCGCCTAACTGGATGAGCGTATGGCCCCAGTAGCGGGCAGAGAAATAGAGGTCGACGAGTGTCTTGAACCAAGTGCGATCGAAGATGCGGCGTGCCTCCTCGTCCTCCTTCTCACCGAACATGATCTTGAAGCTGCGTGCCTTGACGAAGCCGTTGATCTGTCCGATGGCGCCAGAGAGGTGGCCGTCGACCTCGACGTCGCGGTAGACATTGTAAAGGCGAAGGCGGGAGGGATTCTCCACATCGAGCGCCTGCTGCCAGCCGGAGCGCCACGAGTCGATCTCTTGCCGGGTGAGCGATTCGGCCTGTCGTTGTACTTCGGCTATGACGGCCTTCACTCGCCGGGCGTCGGCCTTCTTGGCGAGGTCGAAGCGGCCGTAGGGGGTGTCTGCGATGGTCAGCTCGGAAGCCGGCCGCCGCCTGAAAAAGTCGGTGATGTTCATTGTCGGGAGTTGTTGGGGGTTACCAGATATAGTTGCTGTGCTGCTCGGAGCCCCATTTGAGGTTATAGGGCTGGGGATCGCTGTTGGGGTCGTTCGGGGTGTCGAGATCGGGGACGATCTTGCCACTCTGCACGCCTTGGAGCCACTCGATGGCACGGCGGTAGCGGATCTCGCGAACCTCGTAGCCCATCTTCTGCGGGAGCCACGAGGCCAGATGGTAAAGGGTGATGTCGCAGAGGAACATCACGATCTGCATGTTGCGCTGCTCACCGCGTCGGGCGAAGATGCGTTCGACGTCGTAGCGGGGCCGGAGGTAGCCGGCCATCTCTTCACGGGCCATCTCCTCGGCGCGCCGGCGGTTCTCCTCATCCGATTGCTGAATGAGGTCGAAAGCACGCTGGCCGATCATCACTTGATAGTCGAGATTGTTCAAAAACATGGGAGCTAAAAACGAAAAGTAAAAAAACGAAAAGCCCTACCGGCTGGAGGGCCGTGGGAGAGCTACGTGGAGGGCGTGGGCTTCGATATGGGCTGCCGTGATGCCGCGATAGAAGTATCCACGGCGGACGAGCAGCGTGAGCTCTTGCTTGGAGAGGGTCAGCAGGTCGCCGCCTACGTTAATCACGAGGTATTTGCGGCCGTATCGGCGGGCTTGCCGGTTGGCCTTATGAACGGCCAGCCGAAAGCGCAGGCCGAGAAGAAGTTTCTTGATCATGTCGGATGAGTTGTGTTGAATTGTTGAATTGTTGAATTGTTGAGTGAGTTACCACGCCCCTTTGGGGGTGGGGCGTTCGCCGAAGATGGGTTCAAAGCGCTCCTCACGGGAGGCCTTCTGAAGTTTGTAGATCGCGCCTTCGTCGGCATCCGGCGCGTCGTCATGCGCCCGGCTGCCGCGGGCCAGTGAGAGGGTCTGATCGATGCCCGTCTTCATGTCTGTGTCGTTGCGTTTGGCCTCATTGTAGTAGACCAGTCCGCGCTCCCAGAGGGGAGAGACGGCCTCGATGCGTTGCAGCTTGTCGGGCTTCTTCCGACGGTCGGGCATGATAGGCAGCTGGTAGCCGCGCAGGTCGCCTTCGCGGGCAAACTCATCGAGGATAATGTCCTGCATAAAGTTGGCCTCCATGAAGTACGACACGGCGACGTCTTCCGGTAGCGATTCGTGGAAGTCGTAGAGCCAGCGCACCATGCCCGCCACGGTGTCTTGCCGGACGTAGCAGTCGATCAGATGGAGCTCGCGGCCCGTTTTTCCCCATATGCGGGCGGCTTTGTAGTCGTTTGCTGTTGTTGATTTGAAGGAAGGGTCGATGTAGCAGATGATCTGGTCGTACTTCCGCAGGGGGAGGATCTTCTTGTAGCGGATCCATTGCCACTTGAAGATGCCGCCCTCGGCGACGGGGTTGTGCATCATCTCGCGTTGCCACGAGGCATAGCCCACAAAGTCGGCATAGGCTTCGGCCTCGGCCTTCGTCCATTTGTCAGCCCAGACGGGGGATCCGTTGCTGTCGACGGCGTAGACCTTGGAGACCTTCACACTGGGTATCTCGGCGATGTTCTTCAGCACCATGTGCTTGGCGAAGCCATTACCGACCATGAGGAAGCGGCCACGGCCGACATCCAAGGCGCCGAAGAGCGCCTGCTTGACCCAGTCGGTAGCTTGCCGGACACGCTCCTCGTTGTGGCTCATCTCATCGTCGTCGAGGTCGTCGATGACGATGTAGTCCGGGCGTTGCTCCTGCTTCTTGAGTCCACGGGGCGACTGTCCCCGGCCGACGGCAAACCACTTGACACCGCCGGAGGTGGAGAACTCGCCCTGCTGCCAGTCGCCTACGTTCTTCTGCGTGCCGAAGTCAGCAATGATCCGCTGGTTGTATTCTAATTCGGCCTGTAGGTCGGCCAGCAGGGTCTTAGCACCATCCTCCGACTTGTTGACGATGATGCCGCAATGGATCTCCCCACCTCCACGCACCATGAGGTTGATGGGGATGAAGATGTCGAGGTGTGTCGACTTGGCATGGCCGCGCGGCCACATGAAGACAGCCTTGAAGGTGCGATTGCGGAGAATATCACGGAAGGCGGCATTGTGGAAGGGGGCGTTGTGTACGATACCCGTCACGAGGCCCGTGGCGGGGTCTGTGCGGCGCATGTAGTGCGGAAAGTAGTACTCGCAGAAGGCCGGGTAGTTCGCCAACAGGCGGCGGATACGGGCGTCCCGCTGGGCGCGTGTCTCCCTCTCTGCTTCGGGGGAGAGCTCCGTGAGACTCTGCACCCGTTTGCAGTGCTCCTCCCACAGGCGGCGGGCTTCTTTCTCTTCGCGTGTGACAGCCATCCCGCGCTTACTCCTTTACGTTAGCCCGCTCCAGCAGGAACTCGTTGTGCAGTCGATTGAGCACCTTCATAAAGGCTACGGTGACCTCCGGGTCACTCTTGGCCTGATACTCCACCCAATCGGAAAAGGCCATAAAGACGTCGACCGTCTGCACGATGTTGGCCTTCTTGTCGAGGCGCTCGATGACAGAGGAGAGCTTGACTAATTTGTCGGCCAGCCCACTGACCGATGTGGGATCGTCGCCGGTGTTGACGTCTTCGATCAGGTTGTTGATAGTCACCAGCAGTTTGTTAACCAGTTCTGGGCGCGTGATACTCCGCGCGGCGCGCAGTTCCTTCCATCCGTTCTTGTTGATCCATGCCGAGACGCTTTGGCGAGAGACCCCCCACCCGCTCGGCAATCTCGGCCACCTCGCTGCCACCGACATAGAGCATCTTGGCCAGCTCCCGCTTGTTTTCGTTGTCCTTTTTCGTACCCATTTGGAATGGCGTTTAATTGTTTGTTGTGAGGGCAAAGGTCTTCCGGGGGTTACCCCACCCCAAAAAAGTGTGCACTCCGTGCATACTTCTCTGCACTCAGTGCACACTTCTCTGCACTCGGTGCACACTTTCTTGTTTGCCCCCTTGCGGCACCCACACCTTTGCCGCCGAACAATCAACGACAACGAGCAATGGCAAGAATACGACTGACAAACAGCTCCCTGAACGCATACGGCACACGCATCCTGACGTCCGGTGTAGACCTGACACAGTATGAGCGCAACCCGGTATTGCTCTACATGCACGAGCGGGGAAACATCATCGGGAAGATGAAGGATCTGAAGGTGGAGGGCGACGACATCACGGGCGAACCGGAGTTCGACGAAGCCTCGGAATGCAGCATCCGATGTAAGAAGCAACTGGAGTTTGGAAGTCTGCGCATGTCCAGCGTGGGGATTGACATTGTGGAGATGAGTGCAGACAAAAAGTACCTCCTGCCGGGTCAGACTCGGGAGACGATCACGAAGTCGAAGCTGGTAGAGGTGTCCTTGGTGGATGTCGGAGCCAATGACGAGGCGATGGTGCTTTATCGGAATGGCCAGCGGCTGAACCTCTCCAGCGGCACGGACGAAGCCTTTTTTGCCCGCCTTACTGACCGCAAGCAAGCAAACAAACCATACAGATATGAACGAGACATTGAAAAAGGAAGTGGCCGTGCAGCTGGGTCTCTCAGCCGAAGCAACGGCTGACGAAGTGCTGACTGCGGCCAAGGCCAAAGTGGAAGCACAGAAACAGGAGATCGAGACCCTGAAGGGCGAGATCGAACACGTGGAACTCTCGGCCGTGACCGACTTGGTAGACGGAGCCCTCGCGGCCAAAAAGATCCCTGCAGAGAAGCGTGACTACTTTATCGAGCTGGGCAAGAAGGTGGGATCGGCAGAGCTGAGTCAGCTCTTAGGCAGTATGAACGCCTCGGTGAAGCTGACGGAGGTGGTGAAGTTCGCGTCCGAAGGAGGCACAGCGACGGAATACAAGAAGCTGAGCGATGTGCCGAGCGACAAGATCATCGAGCTGCGCACGAAAGAGCCGGCGGTTTACCGCAAGCTGTATAAAGCGGAGTATGGCGTGGAGTGCGAACTGGATAACTAATTCATCCCAGTCCCTCCCCCCGATATAAAGCACACCAAGGTGAGGGGGGGGACAAAGGGCGAATAGGATCGCAAGTCGGCAAAGGTTGAAGGGGAATGGGCTTCGCGGATCCGATGACGCTTCCCCCTCCCTCTCCCTTTTAATAGGGAAAAAGAGACGAACTGACAACTAACAAACTAAACAAAGACAACGATGATGAAATGGATGAGAATGATCATGGCGTTTATGGTGAACGCGATGATCGGAGCGACGGCGGCCTCGGCGCTCGGTGCGCCCCTTGCGTTGGGTGCAGTGGGTGCGCTGATGGCCGGGCCACTCATAGGGGGCGGAGTAGGCGCCCTGAATGCGAGCGTGCTGACAGAGGTCTGGACGGGCGAGCTGATCAAACAACTGCGATCGGCCGACAAAGGCACCTTCTTGGACGGCATACCCGACTACTCGCGGTATGCAGATAATGACGTGATCCACATGATCAACGTCGGTGGCGACCCCAAGGTGCTGACCAATAACACGACTTACCCGCTTCAGATCACGGCCATCACAGATACCGATGCCGTGTTCAAGCTGGATAAGTTTCAAACGGAAGCCACACCGATCACGGACGATGAACTGTATGCGCTCTCCTACGACAAGATGGCGTCTGTGAAAGAGCGTCACGGGCTGGCCATCATGGAGGCGAAGCTGAAGAAGGCCATCCATGCGCTGGCACCAGCCTCGAATACGGCTACCACGCCAGTCATCAAGACCACGGGCGAGGTGGAAGATGGCGGCGCGACGGGTCGCAAGCGCTTGACACGTCACGATATTATCGAGATGAAGAAGCGCTTCGACCTGATGAGTGTACCTACCGAAGGACGCCGTTTGGTGCTTTGCCCCGAGCATATCGCTGACCTCTTGGAGATGGATCAGAAGTTCGCCGAGCAGTACTACAACTACGCCTCCGGACGTATCTCCATGCTTTACGGCTTCGAGGTGTATGAGTATGTAGCCGGCCCGGTCTACAACCTGACCGGCGCCAAGCAGGCACTCGGCACGGCTCCGGTAGTGGGCAGCATCTATCAGGCCTCTGTAGCCTTCCACACGAGTCGCGTGTTCAAGGCCACGGGATCGACAACGTTCTACTACTCCGAGGCCAAGAACGACCCGCAATACCAGCGCTCCTTAGTGAACTATCGCCACTACTACGTCGTCCTGCCGAAGAAGGTGGAAGCCATTGGTGCCATCATTTCAGACAAGAAGTAAACGGTTATGGCAGCGAAAGCAACGAAAGAGAAAGCTCCGGTGGAGACACCGGTCACTCCGTCTGAGGCTCACGAGGAGCCTCTGGCGGAAGTGAAGGAGGCCGCGGCCACTGGCGAAACAGAGTCGGGCGATTCGGAACCCCTGACGGAAGTGAAGGAGGAGGCTCTGACAGAGATGAAGGAGGAGGCCACCCGCGAAGCCGGGCCGGGTGATTCGGAGCCGCCTGCGGAGGCAAAGGAGGAAGCCTCGGAGGAGGCGCCGGCCGCACCGGTGTACGACTACGAGGTGCTCCCCCGCAACCGGGATGGGGCTACGGAGGAGCAGATCGCGATGGCGAAGAAGGTGCTTGATCAAAACGCGGACATCCCGGCCGTCTACATCGTGGGCGGGCTCTACCTCTCCGAGGAATGGCGCGCCGACAGATTGTCCGAGAACGGCGAACACAAAGTGACCGTCCGCCGTATCATCAAAGAGAAAGGTTCTTAATCAATTAGTGGGGCCGACAGAGGCCGCACGACAGGTGAATACTTCGTTCTGTTCATGGAAGGGCATTCCCCTCTGCCTACCCCTAAAAAGGTGGGCGGAGGAGGCCCTCTCACAGGGGGGGACGAGCAACTAACAGCTAACAATGAATCGATGGATAGCGCTGATGGCGCTGATGTGGCTAACTGTCGGCTGTCACGTTTACCGTGTGCCGGCAGAGCGCGAGGTGACACGGCAGGAGGTGACGGAAACGGTGCGCGATACGCTTGTGGTCATCGAGCCCGATTCGGCGCTGATCCGTGCCTACTTGGAATGCCAGTCGGGGCGCGTTGCCCTCAGAAGGCTCATCTCGGTGCCCGGCACGCGCATCGTGCCGCACGTGACGCTCACAGACGTCCTGACCGATACGGGCTACCGCGGTGCGCTGCTCAATGTGCAATGCCGCGAAGACAGCCTCCGCCGTGAGATCGCCCTGCGCGACCGCACCATCCGCGAGATGACCGACCGTGTCCGCACGGAGTACGTCACCGTGGAGCGTCCCTTCCGGTGGTATCACCGGGCGCTGATGGGCGGCGGATACGCCTTTCTTGCCCTTGTGCTCGGCATGGCCGCGTGGCTGGCTATCCGGTTTATTCGTTGAGCCGAATAAGCAACTCTGGCAAACCAACAACCCAACATCTCAACAATTCAACAACTCAACAATTACAAGACATGCCAACTGGATATATACATGGCAGCAACCTGCTCATCTTCGTCGGAGGGAAAGCCATCGGGCACTGTTCGACGTGCGAGATCACGCACAACACAGAATCGAAAGAACGGGCCGTTAAGCCGCCCGCCAAGCAAGCCGGTGGTAACACCGGCAAGTGGACGGAGAAATCGGTGACAAAGCTCAGCGAGTCGCTCAGCGCCGAAGGCTTCTGCTTCTACGACGAGACAGAATGCGGCTACAACGAGCTACTGGCCCTCTGGCAGAAGGCCGAGCCGGTGGAGGTAAAATACAACCACCGCGGAGAGGACAGCACGCGCTATCGTGGCGGCAAGTACGTCATCACAAATCTCTCGCAGACACGTCCGGCCGACGACGACGCCTCTTACAAGGTATCCCTCGAATCGACGGGCGAGATCAAGAGTTACCCCACCTAAGCGCGGATGTTCAAACAGCGATTAAACAGCAATTAAACGACGTATGAATACCATTCGAATAGCGGGCAAAGACTACCCGTGCATGATGACGATGGGCGCCATGCTGCGCTTCAAGCAGCAAATGGGGTATGAGGTGACAGCCATGAAGGGAGAGTCGTTCACAGACACCCTCACGCTGCTCTGGTGCTGCGTGGCCTCGGCCTGCGCGCGAGAGAAGATACCCTTCGACCTGTCGCCTATGGAGATGGCCGACGCCATCACGCCGGAGGACTTCGGGGCATGGCAGAGCGCCAACTTCGAGGCCGTGCAGGCTGACGCCTCCCCAGCGACCGACACGAAAAAAAAGGCCTGACCATCGAGGAGCTCTTGGGGCTGGCGATGGGCCGCGTGGGGATGAGCCGCGAGGACTTCCTTCAGCTTACCCCCGAGGAGTTCGAGGCGGTCTTGGCGCAGTATGCCCGGCTACGAGAGGAGCAGATGCATACCGGCTGGGAGCAGGCGCGGATGATCGCCTTTGCAGCCGTAGCACCGCACACCTCGCGCCTTCGCGGGCCGGAGGATCTGGTGCGCTTCCCGTGGGAGGAAGAGACAGAGGAACGCCCCAAGGCGCCGAAGATGACGATCGAAGAGCGGCGGAAGCTGATAGACCAGCTGACCGCAGCGTGGGGACAGGGTATGGATGATTAAGCAGAGGTATGGCAGACAACACAGTAGAATATAAGATCAAGCTCAAGGGCGAAGGGGCGGACTCGGTCGATAAGCTCAAGCACTTGGTGGAAGGGCTGGGCGGATCCATCGAACAAGCCAAGAATAGCTCTGAGGGGCTAAAGACGAGCCTGCTCAACTTCAACCAAGCTGTTGGAGCGATTCAGAACGTAGCCGCGGCCTTCAGTCAGGTCTCGAGCGCCGTCAGCGGCATGACGCAGTTCTATGCCGCACAGGTGGAGGCAGAGACGAAGCTGCAAACCGTGATGCGCAACACGATGGACGCCACCGACGCCGAGGTGCAGTCCATCAAAGACCTCTGCTCGGCCCAGCAGGAGCTGGGTGTAATCGGCGATGAGGTGCAGCTGGCCGGCGTGCAGGAGCTGGCTACCTACGCCTCGAAGAAGTCGTCGCTCGAGACGCTCATCCCGGTGATGAACGACATGATCGCCCAGCAGTACGGCTTCAATGCTACGCAGGAGTCGGCCGTGAACATCGCCACGATGATGGGTAAGGTGTTCGCCGGGCAGACCTCCGCGCTGAGTCGCTACGGCTACACCTTCAGCGAGGCGCAAGAGCAGATCTTGAAGTTCGGCACCGAGGAGGAGAAGGCGGCTACGCTGGCCGAGGTGGTACGTCAGAGCGTGGGCGGCGTGAATGCCGAACTGGCCAAGACGGACTCCGGCCGCATGGTGCAGCTGAACAATACCATCGGCGACATGAAGGAGCAAGTGGGACAGCTGCTCCTCCCCTTCGAGTCGTTCCTCACACAGGCCGCAGAGATGGGTATAGCTGCCAGCGGCATCATCCAGCTGGCCCAAGCGATCAATGCGACCGGCATCGCCACCAAGGCATGGACGGCGGCGCAATGGTTGCTCAATGCGGCACTCGATGCCAACCCGATCGGCATCGTCGTCATGGCGCTGGGTGCACTGGCCGGTGCGCTGATCTATGCCTACAATCACTCGGAGGACTTTCGGCGCATTGTAAACCTGCTGTGGGAAGCCTTCAAGGACTTCACCATGCTGCTATCGGGCATCGTCCGGAAGTGGTTGGAGAAGGTCATCACCCAGTTCCGTGAGGCGTCGCAGGCGGTGATGCAGTTCTCCCGATGGCTGGCCTCCACGGAGGTGTTTCAAGCTATCGCGAAGTGGGCTAAGTGGATCTACGAGCTGGTCATTAAGTCCATCGAGAAGGCCATCGGCGCCATCCGTACGCTGATCGACACGCTCCGCCGCCTGTTCAACCTCCCCAGCTGGGGGCACAGTGTGGCCGATGACCTCAAGGGCCGCTGGATGCCATCGATGCACTGAACCAGAAGATGCGTGATGCGGCCGATGCCAAAGCGGGCGCTGATAGGTGGCGGCGGTGGCGGAGGAGTCATGCCCTCCGGCGGATCGGGCAAAGGCGGCGGCAAGAGCGATAAAGACGGCAAGAAACAGTACAACCCGGAGACACTCGGCTGGTACAAACAGCAGATCGCCGAGCTGCAAGAGAAGCAACAGGCCGCTGACGAACAGCACGCCATGCAGCTTCAGAAGCAGATCAGTCTGCTCAAGACGAAGCTGGCTATGCGCGAGGCTCTAATCGAGTCCGAAAAACAAGCCACTGAAGCGTACCGGGCCGATGCCGTGGGAGAAGCAGCGGATCCTCAAAGATGGCAGCAAGGACGGCCCCTAAGCTGAACCTTCCCCTCAAGTTCGATCCCGGCGAGCTCAAGCGCGTGTCACGAGAGATCAAGGAGCGGATGGAGAAGATGTTTCCCGAGGCGGAGTATTACAAGAAAGTCTCCAAAGGCCTGAACGGCGTGGCAGACGTGATGGGCAACCTGGGACGAGCCGTCGGCGGTACGGCCGGGGCATGGCTCGAGTGGGGACAAAACGTGCTGCAAGCTATCTCATCGGCCATCCCACAGATCCTGTCGCTCGTTGCTGCACAAAAGGCGCAAGGCATAGCCAGCACCTTCGCAGCAGGCACAGGTGCAGCGGCCTCGGTATCGGCTATCCCCGTCGTGGGGCCGGTGCTGGCCATTGCCGCAGTGGCCTCCGTACTGGCCGCGCTGGCCTCTATCCCGAAGTACGCCGAGGGCGGTCTGGCTTACGGCAAGACGCTGGGTATATTCGGTGAGTATGCCAATGCCTCGACGAACCCCGAGGTGGTGGCACCGCTCTCCAAGCTGCGCGACCTGATCGAACCGGCTGGAGGTGTAGGTGGCGAGGTGGTCTTCCGCATCGCCGGGCGTGATTTGGAAGGGGTGCTGAACAAGCGCTCGCAGGTGAACCGAAGGACGAGATAACGAACAACGAATAACAACTAAACAACTAACCATTCAACGACAGTGGCTAAGGGCATACGCTATACGGGCGAGTTTATGAGCATTGCCGGGTCGCGCTATCGGGCGGAGATCTGGCAGGAAGGCTTCACGGGTAAGCCGGTCGAGCTGACGTTTCCCTACGAGACGCCGGTGTCGATCGAGTGGGCCGAGGTGGACAAGCTGGAGCCCGTGATGTCGTCGGCGGCTACGCTGATGGTCGTCTCGGAGACAGATCGCCAGTTTGTCAACCTCTACACCACCCAGGCAGGCAGTACACGGCTCGACATCTACCGCAACAATAAGCTCTACTGGAGCGGCACACTCGATCCGGAGATCTACGAGGAGCCATTCAGCCGGGAGAAGGACTATGAGGTCTCGCTTACCTTTAGTGACTTCGCCCTGCTCGACCGCATCGCCTTCGAACAGACGGGGACGGACAATCGCCAGCGCATCAAGCTGCGCACCGTGCTCGACATGGCCGTGAAGCAGAGCGGGATCAATATCGGGGCAGACTGGCAGACGTTCCTTTCCACCACCACATCAGCCGGGGCGTCGCTGCTGGACGGCGTCTACGTGTCGGAGGATAATTTCTTCGACGAAGACGGTGAGCCGATGACCCTGCGCGAGGTGCTGGAGGGCGTCTTGCGCCCCTTCGGCCTGCAAATGGTACAGAAGGACGGGCGCATCAACCTCTACGACCTTCACGCTCTCTCGGAGGGCCTCCAGCCACGACGGGTGCGCTGGTGCCTCTCGGACTCGGCGCTGGGTGTGGACAAGACGTACAACAACTGCGAGCTGACCTATTCCCCCTACATGAGCAATAACCTTGTGGAGGCCTCCATCGAGCCGGGCACGATCAAGGACACGGCCTGCACCACACACCGCGTGAATGTGGACTACTCCGATCAGAACTACCCGGGCTTCGACATGCTGCTCCATCCGCTCAGCCTCAGGCAGCGGAAGTTCCGCGTGCTGGATGCCTTCAATCAGGCGAGGTTCTTCAAGATCAAGCCCATCTTTTCGGGTGATGCAGAGGCGGGCGTGGCCGTGGTCTTCGACACCCGCACGGGGCATAAGACGTACACGCAGCAATGCAGCCGCATACTGAATGCGGGTCTGCCTTCAGTCACGATCGAGATGCACGATCGGCCGTACGTCTTCGTCGACCCTGCCACTGCGTGGCAACTACCAGCTGAACCTGAAGATCGAGGCCTTGGTGGATGTGCGCTACAACCCCTTCGAGGATGCAGGCAAAGACAACGAGGAGGGCTGGTGGAAGGACTTTCAGAAGCGTTGCAACTACGGCTACATCCCCTTCCGGCTCGTCCTGCGCGACGATCAAGGCAGGGCGCTCTATCACTACGACAACTCGACCGTCGTCAACACGCCACTGCTGTCCTTCATGGTCTACACCACCGGCCGCAAGTGGGAACCCGGCGAAGGCGCATGGGGCAATGCTTATGCGGCGTATTACGACAAGGAAGACCGAAGCAAGAAAGCGGGGTGGGGCGGATGGAAAACGAATCGGCCAGTCATGGGCTACACGCTCCTCCTGCCTTCGATCTTCGACAAGATGTTCGATGGAGAATACATCCCTATGCCACCCACCTCTGGATGGCTCGACCTCTCCATCGGCAACACGTTCAGGACGATCGAGAATGATTTCGACATCTCGACGATCCACTGGTTCCTTCTCAAGAAGGTGGAGCTAAAGCTCACCACACCCTACGGCAAGGAGTTGGAGAAAAGCGACATCGTCCTGCGTGCATGGGTGGAGAAAAGCGCCCGAGAGACACTGAAGCTGGACACCGTCTGTGGCACCCTGCCCGATGGCGCACACCCTACGGCTCGCGGACAATTCTTCACCGCCGCCGGGGGCGTAATCACCGCCTTCCGCCGTGCAGGGGTGACGGACAAGGTGGAACGGCTGCTCCTGGGCACGGTCTACAGCCAGTTCCACGGGCGCAAGAAGAAGCTTTCGGGAACGGCAGACTTGGTGAACAAGTTCTCGACACTTACCGATGAGCATGAGGCCGGGCGATTCATGGTCGTCTCCGAGGTGCAGAACCTGCTCCGCGACGAGAGCAACCTGACGATGATAGAGATTGTAACAGACAACTATACGGGGGTACCCTATAACGAGGAATAACAACAAGGAAGAATGGCATCACAATATCAATACAAGACCATCGTGCGGCAGGCTAAGCCACGCACCGGGGAGACGCTGGAGGGAGCTGCCGCTTTCGCTCGTGAATACTCGGGTGGCGGAAGTATCGGTGGGGGTAGCCTCTCCGGCGGATCGCCCGGCAGCGGTTCGAACCTCTCCATCGTGGCGGGTGACCGGATCGTGGTGGAGGAGACGCCGGGCGCCAGCCGTACGACGGTGAAGATCTCGCACGCTGTGCCGAAGGATGAAGACATCGACTCGCAGACGACAGCCGAAGAGGGAGACTTTGTGAAGAACCTCCATCTCGACAAGCAGGGGCACGTGGTCAAGGCCGAGGTGCAGTCCGTAGGGCAGACCTTCGACCGCCGCTACCTGCGTAAGGATCAGCCGGACGAGACGCCCTTCAAGGTGACCTTTCGCGACGGGGCAGACTTCGGCGACTTCGTGGAGGGCTTCTTGGGTAGCGGTGGTCGCATCGATCGAAACGGCCATTGCTGGTTCGGCGGCATGCATCTCCGTGAGTTCCTCGAGGTGCCTGAGCTGCGCTTCAACCGCATCGACGTGGTCAGCGGCGAGCTGTGGAACGCGGTGGCTTTCGGCCTGATCGAGAGCGTGGACACGAACGCATGTATCGTCACGTTGAAGCTCGAGGAGGGTGAACGCTCCGGCCTGCATGTGAACGACCTCTGCCGGGGTATCTTCCACAACCTCGGGGGTAACGAGACCGTAGCGGGCAAGGACGCCTGCGGCTTTGACCGCATGCCGGGCTTCTCCACGTCCTACTTCATGCCCGTCCAAATCATCGATGAAAAGCGGTTCAAATACAGTTTAAGACCCGGTTCAACGGTGCACCCCTGCGCGGCCATGAAGTTTGCTGTCTATGGCAACACGACCGATAAGGCACGCCAGTCGTCGGCCTACAGCACACGCAACTACGTGCGCTACCTCTGCAACGTGGACACGTGGGAGATCAAGCCGCAGCATATCGGTGTGCAGATGGGCGACTTGACGGGCCTCGTCATCGATGGGCAAGACCTCGGCGCCAAGTCGATCTATCTCGACAACGTCTACTTCGGCAAGAACATCCTCCAGTCCAAGGGACTCAAGGAGTCGCTCCGAGGTGCGGACGCCTACACCACGGGGCTGGATCGCTACGCCGCCACGACCAATGCACCGTTGGGGCTGGTGGGTGATGTAGCCTTCACCGTCTTTGCCTCGAAGGGGGGCGCAGCGACTGGCCTACGCCGCCGTATCGGGCGAGGGGAAGTTTACCGTCTCGATCTTCCAAGTCGAGGGGTGCACCGTGCATCAGACGAGTGAAGTGATACGTATCCTCACCTTCTCAGACCCCATTACGGCCAAAGTGACTGTGACGGTCAACTGTGAGGGACTTGTCTCCTACCGTCATGTCTTCACCCTGACGCGGGTGCAGAACGGGCAGGACGGCCCCCCGGGCCGCGTTGTCCGTAAGATCTATCGCCGCTCGACCACGGAACCTTATCAACCGTACGGCGAATCACCCTCGGGCTGGTCGTTCGACCCTATGCAGGGCACCGACCCGCTGTGGATGAGTCAGGCCACCTTCACCTACTCTGGCTCCCTTGAGGGGCTGTGGTCATACCCCGTGAAGATCTCCGGCGAGAAGGGTGAGCCAGGAGCACCGGGGCAACCGGGCGCACAGGGGCCATCTGGGCCGGGCATCTGCTTCCGTGGCGACTACGACTCCTTCAAGTACTACAACGGCACGCCAACTTACGTGGACGTCGTCCGATACGCCGGCCGATACTACAAGGCGAACGTCACAAGTGGCACATTCCAAGGTGTACATCCGATGAATACCTCGAAGTGGGAGCTGATGAACTCTTTCGAGAACGTGGCCACCCGCCTGCTCATCGCCGAGGAAGCCAATATCTCCGGCTGGATGTTCTCCAACCAGTACATCGTCAGCCAGAACCGTAACGTGGGGCTGGATGGCACGGCCGACTCCAACCCACGCATCTGGGCCGGGGCAAGTTATCAGGGGCGAAACAATGCGCCCTTCAGGATCTACGATGACGGATCCATCTACTCCGTAAAAGGGTATATCGGTGGGTTTGCAATTAGTGACACCATGCTTTATGCCTCGGACAAGGTGATACAGGGCTCTGTTTATGGAAACCCCAAAGGGCTCATGCTCAATGCGCATGGCGCCTGCCGTGTGCTGGATCAGGAAGGCAACCGGCTTGGACTGCTCTCCAGCTATCAAGACTGGCTCCTGAACCTGTTCATAGAGAATACCTACAAGGGGTTCATCAAGTGTCTCTATGCGAGAGGAACAAGTGCCCAGCGGGAGTTCTCTGTGCGTGCACAGTCCTGCAAAGGCGATGCGAGCTGGTTTCGCCGCTGGCTGATCCGCATCAGTCATATGCCACTGGCGCAGCACGTGCCGACAGATGCGTTCGAGGGCGACATCCTCTCTAATCCGCAGGGAAAGGCAACTACTACGTTATGTGGAATTCTGATACAGGATACATGTGGGTCAAACCGCAATAACAACCAACACTATAAACGACAATGACAATCGATTTTACCAAACTGAACGTAGAGACGCGCATCGACTGCTTCGACTTCTTGGATCTGCATGAGGTAGTGGGTGAGGTCGTCTTTGCCAGCGCAGGGACACTGGCTGAGGACGAACTGGCACGACGCATTTTTAAGACCAAAGGGCCGGTGGAGATGACCGAGAAGGAGTATAACGACGTCCTTCAGAGTATAGATGGAAAACTGGCCTTCCGGATCATTCAGGCCATCCGCCGCCAAGTGGGGGACACAGACGAAAAGGAGGCACAGCCATGAAAGTGATCAACCAAGGCGCATCGGCCACCTTCGACCTGAACTTGAAGAAAGGCAAGCGTTTCATCGACTTCTCCAAGGTGACTGACCTCACCGTGGCCCTGCTCTGCGACAACATGAACGTCCGCACAGAGCTGACCCCCGGCGAACATTTCCGCGTGAGTGGTGACCGCCTGACGGTGCTCTTGGACAAGACGCTGACTGTCCGCGTGGGGAAATACAAAGTGCTCGTACGTGGCAAGTATGAGGGAGAGTGGATCGCTTTCGATCCCTACGCCTTCGTCATCGTTCGTACCCCCGCGCCCTCCGTCTACGAGGCCACGCGCTACGGCATGACGGGCCATTTCGAGGTCAGTGTGGCCTTCGGCGACAGCGCTGGTGAAGAGGTCGACCCCGTCTTCCAGAACTCTCCCGCCGGCAACATTCGGCAAGAAGACATCGACGAGTGGAACACACCGCCCAGCACCCTCTCTGACGCCGAGATCGACGCGATATGTAAGTAACAACAAACCATTAACAATTCAACAACATGGCAAAATTCTTAGATGAAACAGGGTTGGCCCACCTGTACGAAAAGATCAAAGGGCTGATCAAGTGGCAGAACATCTCTGGCATCCCTTCGTGGATCTCGTCCACAAAACCGACCTACACCGCCAGCGAGGTGGGCGCACTGCCGGACACGACGTCGATCCCCAGCAAGGTGTCCGACCTGACCAACGATTCGGGCTTCCAGACCCAAGCACAGGTTGCGGCGCTGATCGACACGAAGACCACGGGTCTCTTCTCTTACAAGGGGAACGTGGCCAACAAGGCCTCGCTGCCCAGCTCGGGCAATAAGGTGGGCGACGTGTGGAACACTTCCGACACGGGTAAGAACTACGCTTGGAGCGGTACGGACTGGGATGACCTCGGCGGCAGCTTCACCGTCGAAGCCCTCACCAATGGTGAGATCGACACCATTTGCTCGTAAACGACAAAGGATCTATAACAATTCAACATCATGGCTTATTTGGATAACACGGGACTGGCCCAAGTATGGTTCAAGGTCTGCGCCAGAATCGACTCGAAGGTCGAGGGCGCAAAAGGTAAATCGCTCTACCAAAGCTGGCTCGACACCGGACACACCGGTACCGAGGCAGACTTTGTGAAGGACATGAAAGGCAAACCGGGTGATCCCGGTGAACGGGCGAACCGGGCAAGAGCGCCTACGACCTGTGGAAGGAGCAGGGCAACGAAGGCAGTGTGCAAGACTTCCTCGACTCTGTAAAGGGAAAGGATGGCAAGTCTGGAAAGAGCGCCTACGAACTGTGGAAAGAGCAGGGCAACGACGGCAGTATGCAGGACTTCCTCGACTCTGTAAAGGGAAAAGATGGCAAGTCGGCCTACCAGCTCTGGCTGGAGAAGAACCCGATGGGCGGCAGTGAGGACGACTTCCTCACCTCCCTGAAGGGTAAAGATGGCGCTGCCGGCAAGGGACTCTACCAAAGCTGGCTCGACTCGGGTCAGACCGGCAGCGAGGCGGACTTCGTGGAGGACATGAAGGGTGAACCGGGCAAGAAGGGCGACACCGGTAAGAGCGCCTACGACTTATGGAAGGAGCAGGGCAACGAGGGTACCGTCACGGACTTCCTCAATGCGCAGAAGGGTGCTCCGGGTAAGTCGAACTACGACCTGTGGAAAGAGCAGGGCAACAACGGCACCTTACAAGACTTCCTTCTGACGCTTAAGGGTGAGAAGGGCGACGATGGCAAGTCAGACTACCAGCTCTGGCTGGAGGCGGGCCACACGGGCTCCTTCGAGGAGTACATGAAGCAGGCCAAGGGCAAGCCGGGCGAAAAGGGCGACGCCGGTAAATCGGCCTACCAGCTGTGGCTGGAGGAGGGGCACTCCGGCAGCAAGGCCGAGTTCCTCGCTTCGCTCAAGGGGGAGAAGGGCGACCCGATGCAGGTCGTGGCACGGACGGTGGCACTCGATGCCTCCGGCTGGTCACCCGATAAGCGTCGCACAGTGACTGTGGAAGGTGTCACAGCCTCGAACCACATCATCGTTAGCCCCGCTCCGGAATCAATGGAAGCCGCCGGTAAGGCTGGCCTCTATGCCGTCGCACAGGCTGCGGGCAGCCTCACCTTCGCCTGCTCCAAGGTGCCTGAAGGGTTCGTCAACATCAACGTGCTGATCTTATGATACTGAATCAATTCGCAGGTGGCGGGCCGGGCAACTTGGATGGCGTGACGGCCCGCCCCGACACCGTACTGCAAGGATTCTCCTTTGTCGATCGTGACGGCAACCTCCGTACGGGTGCGATTCCGGAGGTCAAGACGAGCGTCAACTACAACCCAGCGAACGGCAACGTGCAGGGCGCCCCCCGGGTACTATCCCAATGGGCCGACAGGCACAACGCAGCAGGCAGGAGCTCCCTATGTGGACTCCTGCACGTTCGACAGGCAGAACAAACGCGTCACTGTCCGTGCTCGCACCGCACAGGCCGGATGGCAGGGGCAGCCCGTAGGGAATGTCCAGACGTTTGCCATCCCTGTGGATACGTTCGAGAACTACGTCTACAAATACAACGTGACGAACAATGCGGGCTATGACGTCCGCATAGCCACCTCCGGCGACTCGGACATCATTGTCAACGGCCAACAGGTGCCACGTGTAATCACCATCGGTCACGGACAGACCGCATCGGTCTACTCCAACATCATGGACTTCCACACTGGGGCCGACAACCACGGCGCGGGCTTCGAGGCGAACTTTCCGAACACCTACGACCCGCTGGCGCTCTCCTTTAAGAGTCAAGATCGCCTCTCGCGTACCACGGAGGGCTATCTGATGATCGAGAAACTGGTCACCGTCTCACGCCCGAGGTAAGGCCCCGGGGAGATGCTCCAGATTCTTCAAAACATCAATCAACCGCAGCGGGGTGGGCATGGACATAACGTCTGCCCCGCTGCATCACTCAAAAGACAACAACTGACATGATATTAAACATAGCAACAGATCGCGGCAGCGCTGGAGGAGAGACCTTTACCGGCATCGTCCACAAATACAACGTGAAGAATGCCGCAGGTAGAACAACTCTTAAGTTTACCGCCGGCTCGGGGGATGCTCCAGTAGTCAATGGGGCTTCTGTCCCATTGACTATTGTGCTCAATGCGGGTCAAGAAGGCGTCGTCTATTCTCCCGTTGGCAAGTTTGAATTGAACACCCCGCTCCAAAATGGCGAACTGGTAGCTGTCTATAACAGCAGCTTGAATATAACGGGGAAATTCTTCTTTGCAGATAAAGTCACGTTATCCCGAACAACCGAAGGTTATCTGCTGGTCGAGCGAAGCGTTATATCTAAAGATTAATAACACACCACCGCAGGCGGGGGAGGCTTTAGCAGGCACCCCGCCTTTTCCCAACCAACTAACAACAAACAATGGAAGTACTCTTTGAAGGCACCGGGGCCATGCTTCCCGTGGCCATCGCGTGTCTCCTATCCGTCTTTATCGCCATCATAGTAGACCTCATCAGCGGCATACGGAAGGCTAAAGAGAGCGGGCAAAAGATCCGCTCGAATCCGCTCAGCCGGACGATCACGAAGTTCGTCATCTATGAGGGCGCCGTGATCATTGCGACCACAATCGACTACATGTTGCATTTCTCACATCTGTTTGTATTGATGAAGCTGTACCCCATCGTCGGCTTCCCCGTCATCACCTGTCTGATAAGTGTTTTGGCCTGCGGCGTCGAGATTTTCAGCATACACGAAAAGGCCGACGAAAAGACCCGCCACCGCTCTGAGGCTATCGTGCAAGCCGTGATTGAAGCCCTTGGAACGGATAACCTCGCCGAGATTCTACGGAAGAAGGCAGATGATACCTTGCATGGCCACCAACCGCCCCCTCAACAACCCAACAAATAGACGATTCAACAACAATGAACACTCCAACAAAAACCACCATCCCACCGGAGTTCGCTCCGACCTATGTCCCCTACAGCTACCGGGGGCAACCCGTCAAAGGCGCTTTTGGGGCCAATACCCGGGCAGCCTTTGTCAAGGCCAGCGACCGCGCCTACTTCGAGGCCGACAACACGCTCAGCGACGCCATGCGCCAGCTGTTGATTGCGATGGACGTGCTGGATACCGGCGCGGGCATGAGACCCGTCGGCGACTTCAATTACTGCAACATCAAGGCACGCCGCGGGCAAAGCGGACGCTTGGGAGATGACAAAGTAGAAGGCAGCCTCGATCCGTATGCTAACTATGCCAATCACATAGACTTTGCCCGGGCCAAATTGACCCTCATTCAGCACCCCCGCTGGGGCGTGAACCTCAAGACGGACACTCCCTCGGAGGTGATCGACAAGATCGAAGGCACGCCCATTGTTTGGGGTACCCTCTTCAGCCCCGCCGCGCAGCGTGCGCTGGAGACAGGCCGGGGCATCGATGATTTGAAGCTCGACTATGAGAAGGCCGTCGTGAAGCGTTACCGCGCGCTCGGCATCACCGACATCCAGAGCGCCCGCAAGAAGTATTACTGTGAGAAGATGACCGCCATCGGCCGGCAGGTAGGTCTAATGATGGCCGGCGGCGACCCGAACGTGACCTACACGCCCGACTTCGAGCGTAAGGCTACCCCCATCGAACCGCCTGTGGTGCCACCTATCCGCCCGCTGGATCCCGCGGCCCCGACCGTGCCGCCCCAGCCTACATTGGTACAAGGCCTCACACCACTCACCCCCAAAGCCTTCGACGCTCTCGCTTTCACGCGAAAGACTACGGCACGGCTGATAGACGGGCGTGCTGTCTATGTGACAGCCGTCGACTTTGCCCGTCGGCAAGTGCGCTACAGCAATCAGCACGACAACCCCATCTGGGTGGATCTGGACAAGATCGCAGCCATCGTGTAACCAATCAACTAAATACAAACGAACAAGGGAGACAGCTAACTGTAGGGGCAAAAAAGAAGCCCCTGTCTCCACCCGGGATAGCTCTCACACAGGCCCGGAATGATAAAGGTGCTCCAACACCACGACAGAGGCTTTTGTAGCCTTTGATTCGGTGTTGGAGCACCTATTTTTATGTGCGAGAGAGGCCGCAAAAATAGAATTTAAACGATATACGAATACTGATTAAACAACGACCAAATGACTAACAACAAACCAATCATGAAGACGCCGATTACCTATTACGGCGGAAAACAGAAAATGCTCGGCGCCATCCTGCCGATGATTCCTGAGCACAACATCTACGTAGAACCCTTCTTCGGAGGCGGCGCGGTCTTTTGGGCCAAGCAGCCGGCACCAGTGGAGTTCATCAACGACATCGACGGTGAGGTGACAAACTTCTACCGCGTCCTTCAGACGGACTACCCAGCCCTGAAACGTGAGGTCGACAGTACACTCCACAGCGAGCACGCCCACCGTGAGGCCCGAGCCATCTACCGTTCTCCCGAGGGGCACTCGCCCGTCCGCCGCGCATGGGCCGTGTGGACGCTCTCGCACCAGTCCTTCTACGCCATTCTCGGCAGCACTTGGAAATGCAGCATGACGCGCAACGTGGCCGGGCAGATCCAAGGTCGCAAGGCATCCTTTACAGCCGACTACACCCGCCGACTCGAGCACACGTCCATCTTCAGCCGTGACGCCCTGACCGTCATCCGACGGGCCGACCGCCCGGAGACATTCTTCTATGTCGACCCGCCCTACTTCAACTCCGATATGGGACACTATGGTGGCTACACCGAGGAGGACTTCGGGCGCCTGCTTGAGGTGCTCTCCGAAGTCAAGGGGCGATTCATGCTTTCCTCCTACCCCTCGGAGTTGCTCACCGAGCGTACCGCAACACACGGCTGGCACACTGTCGAGGTAGAGCAGCAACGCTCAGCCGGCGGCGGACGCAAGATCGAGGTGCTCACGATGAACTACGACCCGTCCACCCTTACTCCAGCGCCCGACCCGATCCTGCCCTCGGAGGATAGTCCTACGGAGGACAGCTCCGCGCCGACAGCATAACACCCGCCCATTATCCAAGGCGGCCATGAAGAGGAAGACCCCGCACCCCCCCAGCCATATGCAGAGGAGATGCGGGGTCAACCGTATCTGGACAGCAGCGCGCCGACGCCCCACCGGGCGAACCGTTAAAGGATATACAAACCACCCAAAAACGACGCGTCCGAAAAAAGCGGTGGTGTCACCCCAATCTTCGGACAAATCGTTTTGCGATTTCGGACAAATCGTTTTGCGGATTATAGATGTCCATCTTATTGGCTGTTGCACCTGAGTTTTCCCAATAGTCTACCATCGCTGTCCAGATATGGTTCTCAGCCTTGATCTCTGTCACACCTACGCCCGTGTTGTAGCGCTTGATGTTGATCGAATCAAAGAAGTGGATATTACCACGACGACCTCCAGTCACTGGATCATTCGCATTCGTGATCACTTTCGTATCGCTAGCCGGATCATGACGCCAATCCTCCGCACGGAACGAAACCGTGTCATTGCTTTCATAAGCTACCGTTACAGGGCGCTCGGTCTGGATATAACCAGCACGAGAAAGCCATACCAACGACTTTGCAGCCGTAGCACCCTTATAATTAAAGTCTGCACGGCCTTTCGTTTCGATATTACGTTCAGCTTCCCAAAGAGTACGTGTTTGCGTATTTGCTCCAGCTGCTGATACATCGAATGTGATCGGTGCTGGACGGTTATTATCACAAACCCAGTTCGAGCGAATGTCATTCTCTGCATAGAGGTGCGTATAAGCCTCGGGGCTGTTTGTCCAGTCGTCTCCGTGTAGTTAAATACGTTCTCGATATCAATATTATTCTCCAGTGTATACTCTCTACAACCAGCCCACAGCTGCGTGAGGGCTTTACCGTTATTTGTACGCTTGAAGTCTACTTGAGAATTCGTCAGGATATGACCGTTACGAGTTTTCAGTGTTATCGTATCGTTTACGTTAGTATCGAAGAGAGCACGGCTTTGTTTCGGCGCAGTCGAATTGAAATTGTTGCCGATCTCAATATGTTGTCCTGCCCACCAAAGAATACTTGTTGCATCATCTGTTGTTGTAGTCCAATCGAAATGTACAGGATTATATGTTTCGATATTTCCTGTCTCTGCCCACCATGTAGTACGACCTTTTCCTTCCTGCTTGAAAATGATGCCTTTTTGTAGGTCATCCGTATTATCGGCCGTACCGAGACGAGTCTTGATGTGGTTTCCAGCAAACCAAGTCATATTGCCTTCAGCCGTGTTCGTATTATGGAAGTAAGTCTTACTGCGGGTCACGATACTATCGGCTGCATGCCAAATCATATTGCCCTTACCATTGTTTTCGAACGTAACCATATTATGGTCGTAGCTATCGCCTGTTGTAGCATTATGGTTGGTCAGAATACTGTTACAAGCTTGCCATATCATGTCATATGGATTGCTAGCCGCATTCTTAAACTCGATCACATTATTCGTCCGGATGCTACCTCTGTGTATCGTGTTAGGTGGGAGGGGATCTTGTCTATATCCGGCTTTCCAAGCACTCGTTCCAGCCGTAGCATTCGTTTGTACGAATGCGACTTTCTTCCCATTAGTGCCTTTCGTGATGATATCACCACCATTGGTAATCCACATCATCGTGCCGGCACCATTGGCTGCGGTGGAGCTGTTGGTAAACAATACGTCAGCATTACCTAAATCCACTGTAATAGAATTTTCGGCACCCCAGTATGTAATACCAGCTGATCCACTCTGCGTAAACTTCAAGTCGTTACCTCCGTTTGCCACATTGATATTGTAGCCTTCCCAGCGCATAGACCCTTTATTCGAAGAAGTCCACTCGACCTTATTCAAACGATTTGTTGTATTACCGGCATTGATCGTTCCTCTAGCACGCCAATACATATCGCCTTTACCCGTAGTTGACCATTCGGCAGTAAGGCTATTTGTATTGATATCCTGACCTGCATCCCAGAATATCAGCTCTCCAGCATGTGTGGAAGCCGTAGACCAATTTGTTGTGCTACCCGTACCCAGTCCGATGTTTCCACCAGCTATCCACGAAGCGGTAGCATTAGCGCCGGCTGTATTTGTTACTGTCCAATTCAGTATTTTATTGGTTCCTGTACTGATACTCCCAAAGGCTTGCCAACGTGCAAATCCATCGCCATTGACATTTACCGTACTATTTGTCGCAGCGTTGAAATTGATATTACCACCATTATCACGCACGCGAGTGAATAGCGGAATAGGTCTTTCCGAGATTACGGGGGGGGAAACGAGGTGTACATTATAAGCTGTACCACTTCTTCCGGGTGACGTCGTGCTTTGGATGTTTGGCCACGGAGTCGTAATTTTTCAGCATCAAAGGCACTGCTTGCACATGTGGGGTATATCCCGAAGCATGTATTTCCATACGGCCCGAATTGCCCTACGCCAGGAGCTTCGCCAACAGGATAATCATACGTCGGGGGATTTGTCGGAAGTTGACGTTTACGGGTGGCATAAGCGATCACGTTGTAATTACCAGATCCGCCATTTGCAAGAGTGATCGATTCATCTTTATCCAACGTAACTCTTGCACCCATCAATGTCATGCTTCCACTACCTGCAATATTTGATGTATGTGTTGAAGTAGTGCTCATCTTCAGTTCATCGGCTGCCAGCATCAAGAAGTTTCCAGTTGCTCCAGATGGAATGTTGGGGAGGTAGTTATTGTAGATGAGACTTTTCTTCATATTGAAGATCTGTATCTTTCCAGTAGACATATTACCGGCAGCGGCTGCCGCTGCAGTAGATGGCAGGGCTATTTTCATCGTTGCGTCTACCGTAATGTCATGATCTCCGTAGTTTCCTAAGTTACTCGTTCCATCAGCGGGTACCCATGTACCGGTGTACACGGTCGTATCACTAATTCTATTGAAAGCATAAGCATCATTGGGGCCGCCCGAAGCTGGCGTGATCGTCATTTTATTTTGACCCGTAGTGGTTGGGCCAATCAAGATGGTACCACCTGCTGCATTCGTAGCTATACCACTACCTGGCACATAATTACCCTGCACACCAATTACAGCATTCGGAGCCATTGAAGCGAGATTCGTGATCACACCGTTTTTCTGACTGTTTATCCTGTTCTCTTCAAGATTTCCATCTATCATCAATGAATAAGCGCCACTGCTGGGTAATCCAATGTAGCCTTACTATTTGAGGTTCCATCTGCACTCACATTTCCAGCAACATGGACATGCGAACCGGCAGTAATGTAGATCACACCGTCTACGTGACCTGTAGTTGGTGTACGAGTGAAACTCGCATCATAATAGTCGCAGTCGTAGTCGTTTCCACTCCAATGACAATGATTCGTATAAGAATGTCCTTTCGCCCTAGTATAAGTATACCATGTATAAGGAATATCCTTAAAATGTAACGTAGCCACATCAAATGGAGCAGCTCCTAATCCCAAGGTTCCACCGGCTACTCGAACGAGAGTCGCCGGCCCTCCACCAGATGTATATGCGTTGGTTGCAGTGTTTCCACAAGTAAGATTACCATTATAGATCCCGAAGAATGTGTTATCACACCCCCCAATATTGAGATGGTGCATTTACACTAGCTCCTATTCTATAGGTGTTACAATGACTTGTTGTACAATCATATCCATAAAAGGTGACACCACAGGATTGCATCGGAGGAGGGGTTGAATACGCCTGTCCAGATCCACTCCAAATTTGTCCAACCACATTATTTACCCCACCAAGTATAATAGGTGATGAGACCAAAGCCTCATCACTATCTAAGGTGAGCGGATTAGTACCACGACTTGCATCTCGAGACCCTCCTGCTCCAAAATTATTTTTACAGTCCATCTGCACTTGTCCCCACGCGACTCCGCCGCTACTGCCGAAGAGAAGCGCTGCGGCGATGAGGGGTTTGACTACTGAAATGAGTTTTTTCTTTTCCATATCTGTATCTGTTTTTGAAGTTTGAAAAATGGCTGCCCCCTTCGAGTCTCCACAGTCCCGATCGGGGGCGGGGGAGACTCTGAGGGGGATGACCATTATTGAATTACATAATTAAATAGGCAAGTGGGTGCGTGTTATGGGTGTGAATGTGTGACGGTGATTCGGAAAGAGGCGTCCCCCTTCGTCGAAACGTTCGTTTCAAGGGGGGGGCGCACCTCCAAACCATCCAAAGTGTGTGTACCTTTTATTCTTCGGGCAGATGGATGTCCGGATCGCCACTCTCGCCGCCCGTTTCGGGCTTTTTCGGAGGCTCGGGAGTAGCGCCGCCGCCCTCGGGCTTCTTGGGTTGCTCCTCCTCGGGCAGGTGGATGTCCGGATCGTTGTCTTTCGGTTTGCGGGGCTTCTTCGGCTCTTTCGGATCCTTGGGTGTCTTCGGATCCTTGGCGTCCGGGCCCCTTTGTCGTTCTTGTACGTCGCTGCCGCGGCCTTGACCATCTCGTTGAGATCACGGTAAAGCATGTCCCATCCAGTGATGGAGCGCATGGCAAACACGAGATCGAGATAGGCGCGTAAAGCGCTTTCCAGCCGTGCACGAACGGATGATGCGGAAGGCAGCGCACGTAGTTCAGCATTCGCTTCAGCCTGTTCGGCATAGAAATCTTCGAAAGCCTTTTGCTTGGCCTTGAGCTCTTCGTAGGCAGGCTTGAGCTTGAGCGTAGTCAAACGCGCGATGTTCTCCGGCTTGTCCAATTCCACGATGAGGCGTTTTAGTTGTGCTGACTCATCGGCGTAAGTCATTTTAATGATATTTCCACCGTATTGGTCCATTAGCTTATAAAGCACGGCCGCTTCAGTTACATCTGGCAGAGAGGGCACATCTTTATACCCCTTCAGGTAGAGCTTTAAGGCATAAAAAGCCTTGTCTCTGGCCATATCTGCGGCCGTTATCTCCTCTCCTTTCCCGCTGTAAGTCAGCTTAACGTAGAGCTTGTCGTATTCGGCTGATTCCCGCTCAAGAGCTTTGAGAAAATCATGCTCTTCAGCAATCTTGTACTTCCCGCTCTTTGACGAGTTCACTACGCGCTGCGCCAAGGACGCCAAATTTTTTGTACCAAGTCTGGATAATGTAATCTTCATCTCATTTATAAATAAAATATTAGTAATCAGCACATTTGTAAGCCTTTTATCAAACCTCCATTGTGGTCAATTTTGATCTCCGCTAAATGACGGAAAGCTCGGGGTACTTGTATTTCTAATCTCCGACAACCGACGGAAAGCCCAAGTACTTGTATTTCTAATCTCCGACAACCGACGGAAAGCCCAAGTACTTGTATTTCTAATCTCCGACAAGTGGCGGAAAGCCCAAGTACTTGTATTTCTAATCTCCGACAACCGACGGAAAGCCCAAGTACTTGTATTTCTAACCTCCGTACCCCTACGCTGGTCGCTCGGAGCCGGGCTAAAAAGACATTTGTTAATCGGGACAAGGCGAAAATGTGACCGCCGACGACAGGGTGTAGTTTGCTCTCGTCGACCATCGGATGTCCGGATGCATGTGGTTGATATGTTGGATAGGATGCCCATCTTGTCTATGCCTTCAATATCACGGGGGCAAAGTTAAATGTGTATTAATAACAAAATCAAAAGGATTTTGCGACGAATAAAGATTGTACAACTGTGAGAAAAGATGTATCATCTCAGAATCAGCACGTTACGGAATGAATTTGGAATATAAAGCTCCGGATACGGTCCCGGCTTTATGTACCAAAGAGGGCACATTCTGAACATCGCGTCGGGCTATTCCATCGGGAGGGATTACGTTACGGTTCACGTCTCTCTATGAATGCGCCTGTTTGTCGTCGCTTGAAAAGGTTGTCTGGAGACAATATGCAATCGTCCCTCTCTTCGAAAGGGCACAAAAAAAGATCCTGCCGGAGGGGGAGACGCCCGCATCTTTGCGAGCCGTCCACTCCGGCAGGATCATGGGTCAGGAAGCGGTACTCTCGAGGAGAGCGTGAGCCGTTCCTTTTTATCGGTGCTTACTTCTTCAACAACAGTCCGCGGGCCACCTCATCGGCCGTTTCCGTGCCCATCAGATAGTCCACTACGGCCACGCCGAAAGCATAGACCATGCCCGGCCCGCGGCCGGTGATGATGTTGTCCTCTTTGACCGTGTCAGCCTCCACCACGGTTGCGCCCGTGAGGTATTGCTCGAAGCCCGGGTAACACGTGGCGCGACGTCCGCGGAGCAGCCCCAGTCCGCCGAGCACGAGTGGTGCAGCGCAGATAGCGGCCACTAATCGGCCCTTCTCGTAATGGCGGACGATGGCCTTCTTCAAGTCTTCATAATCGTTGAGCATGGGCCCACCGCCGGGCAGTACGAGTGCGTCCGCGTCGGTCAGGTCGATGTCCTCAAAGAGTGCGTCTGTCACGACAGGGATACCATGCCCACCCGTAACCGTTCGATCGCCGGTCATTGAAACCGTGACCGTCTCTACATTCCCGCGACGCAGCACGTCCGTCGTGCCGATGGCCTCGGTCTCTTCGAAGCCCGTCGCAAAAAACACATATGCCTTCTTTCTCATTGTTGGTAGATATTATGATGGATGTAAATGAATAGCTGAGCTTACTTCAGTCTGAACATGTAAGTGATCGTTCCGCTCTGATTGTTCGTGCCCTCGATGCTGTTGAACTTGGCGCGACGGGCAGCTTCGACGGCGCTGCGGCGCATGGAAGCGTTGTCGATGTTCGTGCCCTTGCCGATGTCGGCAGCGATGACGTTACCCGCCGGATCGACCACGATATTGACCACGATGCGACCTTCCTCTTGCACCGTGTAGGGCCGGATGCGGCAGGCCTCCCGCTCCGATAGATCGGCCACTTAAGCTGAACCCCGTGCCAACACCTTTGTTGGCACCCCGATCAGCGTTGCCGAGGGGACTGCCCTGGTTGCCAGTGGTCGTCTTGCCCGTGCCTTGACTTGAATTGTTCTTACCGAAAGCACCCGCCACACGGTCACGAATAGCCTGCTCTTTTTTGCGCTGCTCCTCGGCTTGACGGCGACGCTCAGCCTCAGCTTTGCGTTCTGCTTCGGCTTTCTGTTCAGCCTCTTTGCGTCGGGCCTCGTCTTGTCGACGGCGCTCCGTGTCTTGACGCTGACGCTCCTCTTGTTGCTTACGTAGTTCCTCCTGTCGGCGTGCCTCTTCTTTCCGCTTCCGCTCTTGCTCTTTCTTCCGCTGTTGGGCCAAGGCCACGGACTCTTCTTGGTCTTGTGTGATGAGCTTTTCCGGTTGCTTGGGTGTGGGAGGAGTAGGAGGCGTAGGTGGAGCGGGGGGCGTAGGAGGCGGAGGGACGACGGTCTCCTCTTGCACCTCTTCCGTCGGTTCGTCCTGCGCAGGCTCGCCCTCCGGATCAAACGTTCCGGTGGCCTCGTCTATCGTGCCGAAGTTCACCATCACACCGCCATCTTCCTCCGGCTCCACGGCTTTCAGCACCGTGAAATAGAGGATCAGCAGAATGACGGCGTGGAAAAGGATCGATCCGACAATGGCCAGCAGGTTGTTTTTCTTCAGCTTCATGGCGTGCGCTCCGGTGGACGGGTGGCCAGCACCACCTTATATTTATTCTCGTTGGCCAGGTTCAGCACGCTCACGATCTGACCGTAGGGGACGGTCTCGTCGGCATAGAGGGCGACGAACATCTCCGGGTCGACCTCGTATTGCTCTTGCAGGAAGGGGGCGATGTCTTCAAAGGCCACCTGCTGCTCGCGTTGGTTGCCTGCCGCGACGTAGAAATTCCCTTCCGCGTCGATTGTCACGCGTGTGATGGGTTTGGCTGCCGTCTGTTTCTGCGCCTGCGGCAAGGTCAGCTTGATCGCGTTCGGCACCACTACCGTAGAGGTCACCATGAAGAAGATCAGCAGCAGGAAGATGACGTCCGTCATCGAGGCCATGCTGAAGGCTTCATTGACTTTAGTTTTTCGTTTCAGTGCCATGACGTCGTTAGTGTGCAGGTTCGTTCAACAGATCCATGAACTCCATCGTGCTTGCCTCAAGTTTATTGACCACGTTCTCCACGCGAGCCACTAAATAGTTGTATGCAAACAGAGCGATGATACCGACCACAAGTCCGCCGACCGTAGTCACAAGTGCCTCGTAGATACCACCTGAGAGCAGCGTCACGTCCACATTGGTTCCCGCGTTAGCCATGTCGTAGAAGGCGCGCACCATACCCGTAACCGTCCCAAGGAATCCCAGCATAGGTGCACCCGCTGCGGTAGTCGCGATGACAGGGAAGCCACGTTCGAGCTTCGAGATCTCAATGTTGCCCGCGTTTTCGATGGCCGCCAGCACATCTGCGGTAGGCCGACCCAGGCGGAGGATGCCTTTCTCAATCATGCGAGCGGCAGGGGTCGATGTTGTCCGACAGAGGTTGAGTGCCTGATCGATTTTTCCTTCATAGATGTAATCGCGGATGTGGTTCATAAACGTTTCGTCGTTTCGCCCCGCCTGACGGATCACGAGCAGTCGCTGAATAAAGAAGTAGATGGCCACCAATGAGAGCACCAGTAGGACGCCCATGATCCATCCGCCCTTCATGGCGAGATCGATGATATTGATTTGAGCCTGTGTTTGTGCGGCGTCGGCCGCGATTTCAGTTGCTGCATCGGCGGCTTCTTCCGTAGCCACTTGCGCGAAGAGGAATAAGATGTTCATATCGTTTCTAATTCTGTGTTGTATGGGGTTGCTGTTAAATGCGGCTTCAAGACGGGGAGGACGGAGCGGGAGACTTACCCCTCCACTCCCCCCCGAATAACTATTTCGGTTCTCCTTTCAAGCAGGCCTTGTAAAGACCAATGGTACGCTCCAGTCCGTAATAGAGCGCGTCGCAGATCAAGGCGTGGCCGATCGAGACTTCCTCAATCCACGGCAAGTGCGAAGCAAAGAAGGCTAAGTTTTGCAGGCTCAGATCGTGCCCTGCATTGACACCGAGGCCGAGGCTTTTCGCCCGCTTTGCCGCTTCCACAAAGGGCGCTATGGCGTGGTCTCGATTGCTGTTATATCCGTTGGCATAGGGTTCGGTATAGAGCTCGATGCGATCCGTCCCCGTTTTGGCTGCCCATTCGATGTTCTCCAGATCCGTCTCCACGAAGAGCGACGTCCGAATGCCGTGGCCTGTGAATGTGTCCACCAGTTCGCTCAGTTGGTTAAAGTGCTCCTTCACGTTCCAACCCGCGTTGGACGTCAGCACGTCGGGCGCGTCGGGCACCAGCGTCACCTGCGTCGGCTTTACGGTGAGCACCAGATCGACGAACGACTGGATGGGATAACCTTCAATGTTCAGTTCTGTTTTGATGATCGGCTTGAGCGCATAGACATCGTTATATCGGATGTGTCGCTCGTCCGGGCGCGGGTGCACGGTAATGCCCTGTGCCCCGTAGGCTTCGCAATCTTTAGCGATCTGCACCACATCGGGCACGTTTCCGCCACGTGCATTGCGAAGAGTCGCTGCTTTGTTGATATTGACACTTAACTTAATCATGTGAAAAAAATCTGGTTCTGCTATGTTCCTTACATTTGTACGTCTAAAAAATGCAGCGCAAAAGTAGGACGATTCGGGAGGGAACGAAACAAAGTCATACAATTAAAAATCAGAATATGAAGATCGGAATATTCGGCTGTGGATATAGGCCGGATAAGCTGCCCTTGTTGCAGCGACTGTTTGAGAAACTGAACCGCTTGGAGGCGGAAATCTTCGTCTCCAAAGACTTCCACGCCTTTCTCACCACAACGCCCCACTTCTGCCCGCCCATCTCTGGCGTGCTGACTGTGGCACCGTTTGATTTGGACGTTGCCCTGAGCGTGGGGGGCGATGGCACCTTCCTGCGTGCCGCTGAACAGATCGGACGGCAAGACATCCCCATCTTGGGCATTAACACCGGGCGCCTCGGATTTTTAGCCGAAGCCGGACCGGAACAGATCGAGGAGACGCTCGATGAGCTTTCCGTGGCGATTATCGGATCGAACGGCGGATGATGCTACGCTTACAGACGCGCGGTTCCGACGGCTTGACGCGCTCGGAGATCTATTCCGAGACACCGTCCGACTCCGAGGTGCCGTCCTCAAACTATGCCTTGAACGAGGTCGTTCTGCTTAAGCGCGAAACCTCGTCCATGATCACCATCCATACCTATTTGAATAAGGAGTACCTCACGTCTTACCAGGCCGACGGACTCGTGATCGCCTCGCCTACCGGATCGACAGCCTACTCCATGAGTGTCAATGGGCCCATTCTCCTGCCCGGAAGTGATAACATCGTGCTCAGTCCTGTGGCGCCGCATAGTCTGAATGTGCGTCCGTTGGTCATTCCAGCCTCGTACGAAATAATCTTAAAGACCGAAAGTCGGAATGACTCCTATCTCGTAGCCCTTGACGGACGGTCACGGAGTCTCTCGACAGACGTCGAACTCTCTGTTTGTAAGGCAGATTTCTCCACGCAGATGATTCATCGTAACAATCGAAATTTCTATCAGACGCTGCGTGATAAGCTGATGTGGGGCGCAGACATAAGAGTTAAATAAGCGTAAGCGTAGGCCCTTTTTCGTCGGCGGGTATTGCCGGAATCGGGAACAGGCCTACTTTTGCACCGTGTTTTTCATGGTATTAGATTTAAGGTTAACAATGAAGATTGTGGTTGTCGTGAGACAACCATTTCTTTTTTATACCCACCCGTAGTTTCATCGCGCATCTATCCGCTTCATCTCATATACAGCTGTCGGCCCTCGCAAAGGGCCGTTTTTGTTTCTGCATGCGTCTGGAGGATAGGTGCCACAGGAATACGACGAACCTCTTTCTGTGGCACTGTTCTATTCCGTTCATAACGAATGCGCCTGAAGCGGTAGGGGCGTAATGCTTACGCCCCCAAATACATCAAAGAGGGGAGAGGAGGGGCGGACATTTGAGGCAACCTGTTCCGATTCTATTTATAAGGATGCACGAAATCGTTTCCATTGGAAAACGTCCTGGGGGCGTATGCCATACGCCGCCCCCTTTCCCGCCGCGCGAAACCGATCTCCAGCAAATTTTACCGCCTTCCCGCCGCAGAAAACCGTTTTTTTCTGAGATTTTTTCCATTTCCCGCCGCACGAAGGCATTTTTCGAGCGATTTTATCGCCTTCCCGCCGCAGAAAACCGTTTTTCTGAGATTTTTTTCCATTTCCCGCCGCGGGAAGGCGTTTTTCTGAGAATTTACCCCGTTTCCCGCCGCGGGAAGGCGTTTTCAGAAAGTTTTGATCGGTTTCCCGCGGCGGGAAGGCGTTTTTGAAGGTCAGCGATCGGTTTCGCGTTTCATTTTGGCGTTTCGAAAAAGCATTAACCCCAAATGAGCGAACTACAGGTGGGCCCAAACGCAAATGATCGAATCACTTGAGACCTTGAGCGGGCTCAAATGATCCGATCATCGGGTCATCGGGGCCGAAACGGTTCCGGCCGGGGGGAGGGAGGGTCAGCTCCTGAGCGTTTCCTCGATCGCTTTGACGGTGGAGCGGAAGTTCTTATTGATGTCCATCTGATCCTTGACCGTCTTGCAGGCATGCAGCACGGTGGCGTGATCCTTACCGCCGACCACCTTACCGATGCGTGAGAACGACGCAGAGGTGTACTTCTTGGCCAGGAACATGGTGATCTGGCGTGCCTGCACAATCTCGCGTTTGCGTGAAGGCGTCTGCACGAGTGACTCTTCGAGGTTGAAGAAGCGGCAGACTTTCTCCTGAATCTTTTCGATGGAGAGCTCCTTGTTTTCCACGCGAACCGTCTGGCCTACGACACGCTGCGCCATCGCCATGTCGACGGGGCTGTTATTGATCAGCGAATTGGCCATGAGCGAGACCAGCACGCCCTCCAAGTCGCGGATATTCTCCGTCACGTGATCGACGATGTAGTTGAAGACCTCGTCGCTGAGCACGAGCCCTTCGGCTTCGATCTTATTGCGCAGGATGGTGCGACGCAGCTCCGCATCGGGTCGCCCGAGCTCGGCCGTGAGACCCCATTTGAGGCGCGTAATGAGTCGCTCCTCCAATCCCTGCATATCAACGGGCGCCTTGTCGGCCGTCAGCACGAGCTGCTTGCCGAGCTGGTGCAGGTTGTTGAAGATGTGGAAAAAGGCCATCTGCGTCTTGTTCAGGCCGACCAGCTCGTGGATGTCGTCGAGGATGAGCACATCGAGACTCTGGTAGAAGTTCAGGAAGTCGTTCGACGTGTTTTTGATCACCGCGTCGGTGTACTGGATACGGAAGCGGTGGGCGGAGACGTAGAGGACGCGCTTCTCGGGGTGCATTTGACGGATGCGCAGGCCGATGGCGTGGCAGAGGTGCGTCTTACCGACGCCCGATGGGCCATAGATGAAAAGCGGGTTGAAGGTCGTCTTGCCCGGATCGTTCGACACGGCCACGCCAGCCGTACGAGCCAGCTTGTTGGTCATGCCCTCGAAGAAGTTATCGAACGTATAGCGGCGGTTGAGCTGCGAGTCCAGTTCCTCGGGCGCCACCTGCGTGAAGGGCGTCTGGATCATGCGACTCACGCCCGGACGCGGCGCAGCGGCGCGTGTCGTAGCGGCCGATGAGGCGTCGTCGGCACCCTCTTCGCCCATCACGCGGTAGTTCAGCGAGACGCCTTGACCAAACACCTTCGGCACGGCCATGCGAAGCACGTTGACGAAGTTGGCCTCCAGATACTCGTAAAAAAACGGGCTGGGCACCCGTATCGTTACTTTCTGCTCGTCGAAAGACAGGGGCGTGATGGGCTGGAACCACGTCTTGAACGCGGCCTCCGGCACGTTATCCCTGATAATCGACAGGCATTTATCCCATAAAAGTTGACATTCAGACTTCATTGTAGCATATGTAAGTGTGGGGGTTAGACAGCGTGGGATGATTGTTTTGCGGCGTAAAGGTCTGGCAATAAATCAAAGTCCAAAAGCGGCCTCGGCTCGTGAACGAGGGCTTGCACAGGTCGCGCCCGTTCAGTGCCAAACACTTAGGAGTATTCGTTTCGTTTGCTGGCATTTAGCGAGGCAAAACGCGCTTGGAATGCGGATAATACGCCATTATGAACACCCCACTGATCCATCTGTCCCGAAGCGTCGAATAACCCCAAAGGCCCGGATTTATGGCTTGAAATAATACCCTTCCAACCTTCGACGAAAACTCCAAATCCATTCCAGAAGTTAGAATGGATCCAACATGAAGCCAACAGTCCCCCTCCCTTGACTATCCGCCTGCACATCGGCGCATCTAACCCGACGGTGTGGGTGTCGCAACGGATGCCCCAGGCCGGGGCCAGAGAAAGACGAATCTGCATCGACAAAAGCCCACGCCTCGACGCCTCCCCCCAAGGCACTCCTACGAATTGGCCTACTTTTGCCGCCCATCATACAGATTTCATCATACACATATATATATCCTTATGAGCGTAACCATCAGGGAGGTCACGACTAAGAGCGAGCTCAGGCGCTTCGTGAAGTTCCCCATCGACCTGTACAAGGGCAACCCCTACTATGTGCCGGGGCTGATCGACGAAGAGATGATCACCCTGTCGCGAGATAAAAACCCGGCCTTCGAGAATTGCGAAGCCATCTACTATCTGGCCTATCGAGGCGAACGCATCGTCGGACGCATCGCGGGCATCATTGCGCACGCCGCTAACCGCGTCTGGAATCAACACCGCGCTCGCTTCGGCTTCGTGGACTTCATCGACGACCAGGAGGTGGTCGACGCCCTCTTCGCCGCCGTCGAAAAGTGGGCGCGCAAGAAGGGCATGGACGCCCTACACGGGCCTATGGGCTTTACCGACTTGGATCACGAGGGCATGCTCATCATGGGCTTCGACCAGATCAGCACAATGGCCACCATCTACAATCATCCCTACTACCCGCAGCACATGGAGCGCATGGGCTACACCAAGGATCAGGACTGGCACGAGTTCAAGATCTACATCCCCGACGCCATCCCCGAGAAGCACCTACGCATCGCCGAGATCGTCAAGAAGAAATACGGGCTGAAGGTGCTCAAGTTCCGTCGCCGCAAAGACATCATGCCCTATGCCCACAGGGTGTTTGAGACGCTGAACGCCGCCTACACGCCCCTCTACGGCTTCGCTCCGCTGACCAAGCGGCAGATTGATTACTACGTCGACATCTATATCCCCCTGCTGCGACTCGACCTCGTCACCGTCATCGTCCGCGAGGAGGACGACGCCGTGGTGGGCTTCGGCGTCTCTCTACCCAACCTCTCACACGCCCTGCAACAGGCCCGAGGCAGTCTGCTACCCTTCGGCTTCTTCCCGCTGATGAAGGCGCTCAAGTCGAAGGGGCGCGCGTGATCGATCTCTACCTCACGGGCGTCCTGCCGGAGTATCAGAACAAGGGCGTGAACGCGTTGCTCTTCACCGACCTCATCCCGCAGTATATCAAGATGGGCGCCGAGTATGCCGAGAGCAACATCGAGCTGGAAAACAACACCGCCGTGCAGGCTCAGTGGGACTATTTCAAGCGCGAACACCACAAGTCGCGCCGTGCGTTTATCAAGCCCCTCTAATTATGGACATCTCCCCCATCACCGCATACGACGACCGCGACATCGTCACCCTCGAAGGACTCGAGGCCGTCCGCAAGCGCCCCGGCATGTACATCGGCAACACGCACGGCGGCGAGGATCGTAACGACGGCATCTACGTCCTGCTCAAGGAAGTGATCGACAACTCCATCGACGAGTTCCGCATGAAGGCCGGTCACCGTATCGACGTCCACATCGCCGACGGCACCGTCAGCGTGCGCGACTTTGGCCGCGGTATCCCCCAGGGCAACCTCGCCAAGACCGTCTCCACGCTCCACACCAGCGGCAAGTTCGGCTCCGAGGCCTTCAAGAAATCCATCGGACTGAACGGCGTCGGCATCAAGGCCGTCAACGCCCTCTCGACCGACTTCACCGTCGTCTCCTATCGTGACGGCGTGGAGAAGCGCGTCGACTTTGCGCGCGGCAAACTGGTCGCCGACCACCCCACCGTGCCCACCACGGAGAAGAACGGCACACTGATCCGTTTCACCCCCCGACCCCACCATCTTCGAGGCCTACGCCTACCGCAACGAGATTGTCGAATCGCTCATTCGCAACTACTGCTACCTCAACTCCGGCCTGGCCATCTATTACAACGGCACGAAGTTCTTATCCGAAAACGGACTCGAGGATTTGCTCAACGAGAACATCACCGACGAGATCCTCTACCCCATCGTCCACCTCCGTGCCGACGACATCGAGATCGCCTTCACCCACGTCAACCAGTCGCGCGACGACTACTATTCCTTCGTCAACGGCCAATACACCTCGCAGGGCGGCACCCATCAGGCAGCCTTCAAGGAGGCCTTCGCCCGGACAGTGAAAGAGTTTTACAACAAGAACTTCGAGACGGCCGACATCCGTAGCGGACTCGTGGCGGCGATCTACATCGGCGTCGAGGAGCCGGAGTTTGAATCGCAGACGAAGATCAAGCTCGGATCGCGCAACATGAGCCCCAAGGGCGACGTCTCCGTCGCCAAATTCGTGGGCGACTTCGTGAAGAAAGAAGTAGACAACTACCTCCACAAGACGCCCGACACGGCCGATGCCCTGCTGCGCAAGATTCAGGAGTCGGAGAAGGAGCGCAAGGCCATCGCCGGCGTGGCCAAGCTGGCCCGCGAGCGCGCCAAGAAGGTGAACCTACACAACCGCAAGCTGCGCGACTGCCGCATCCACCTCAACGATGCCAAGAGCGAGAACAAGACCGAGAGCAGCCTCTTCATCACCGAGGGCGACTCGGCCAGCGGATCGATCACCAAGAGCCGCGACCCGAACCTGCAAGCCGTCTTCAGCCTCCGCGGTAAGCCGCTCAACTGCTTCGGCCTGACGAAGAAGATCGTCTACGAGAACGAGGAGTTCAACCTCCTACAGGCCGCACTCAACATCGAGGACGGCCTCGACGGACTGCGCTATAACCGCGTCATCATCGCCACCGATGCCGACGTGGACGGCATGCACATTCGCCTGCTGCTGATCACCTTCTTCCTCCAGTTCTTCCCCGACCTGATCAAGCAGAAGCATCTCTACATCCTCCAGACGCCCCTCTTCCGCGTGCGCAACAAGCAGCAGACCCTCTACTGCTACAGCGAGGAGGAGCGCACCGCCGCCATCCGCCGCTTAGGCAAGAACCCAGAGATCACCCGCTTCAAAGGCCTCGGAGAGATCTCGCCCGACGAGTTCAAGCATTTCATCGGTAAAGACATCCGCCTCGACCCCGTGTCGATCAAAAAGGAAGACTCCATCAAGGAGATGCTCGAGTTCTATATGGGCAAGAACACACCCGACCGGCAGAACTTCATCATCGACAACCTCGTCGTCGAAGAAGACCTCGAGAACAACTGAATAACGAAAAGTGAAAAACGAAAAGTCCTGCCGGCCGTTTTTAGTTTTTAGTCTTTAGATTTTTAGTTCTATGCATCGCATCGCCATCTTCCCCGGCACCTTCGACCCCTTCACCATCGGCCACCGCTCGCTTGTCGACCGCGGCCTGGGGTTGGTAGACGAGATCATCGTGGCCATCGGCACGAACGAGAACAAACGGACCTACTTCCCGATCGAGAAACGGTTGGAGTTCATCCGTACCCTCTATCGCGACGAGTCCCGCGTCCGTGTGGCCGCCTACGACACCCTCACCGTCGACTTTGCCCACACCGTCGGCGCCCGCTTCATCCTGCGCGGCATCCGCACGGTCAACGACTTTGAGTATGAAAAGAACATCGCCGACGTCAACCGTAAGCTCGCCGGCATCGAGACGTTCATCCTCTTCACCGAGCCGGAGCACACACACATCAGCTCCTCCATCGTGCGCGAGCTGCTGCACTTCGGCAAGGACATCTCCGACTTTATCCCCCCCGAGATACGCGACATGGCGCAGACGTAAAACCGCCTCCGATTCGGGCCAAACCATTGGTTTGAAGCAAAACCGACCCCCGATTTGGGTCAAACCATTGGTTTGAAGCAAAACCGACCCCCGATTTGGGCCAAACCATTGGTTTGAAGCAAAACCCGCCCCTGATTCGGGTCAAACCATTGGTTTGAAGCAAAACCCGCCTCCGATTCGGGCCAAACCATTGGTTTGAAGCAAAACCGACCCCCGATTTGGGCCAAACCATTGGTTTGAACCCAAACCCGCCCCTGATTCGGGCCAAACCATTGGTTTGAACCCAAACCGACCCCTGATTCGGGTCAAACCAGGTGGTTTGAACCCAAACCGACCCCCGGAAAGGTTCAAACCAGGTGGTTTGAACCCAAACCGACCCTCGGAAAGGGTCAAACCAGGTGGTTTGGTCCAAAACCGACCCCCGATTCGGGCCAAACCAGGTGGTTTGAACCCAAACCGACCCCCGGAAAGGGTCAAACCAGGTGGTTTGATTATTGACAATACATCGAAAGGGCAGACACCCGAGGTGCTCCCCCCCTCAACAAAACAGATTATGAGAAAGACAATCGTATATCCCCTGCTCCTCATCGGCAGCCTGCTGATGACGGGCCACGTCCGCGCCCAGCAGCCACAGTGGCCGGACGAGAACGCACGCAAACTCTCCATCGCGCTCTATGCGATCGAGAACCTCTATGTGGACGAGCCGAACAAGAAGAAGCTCGTCGAGGACGCCATCCGCGGCATGCTCGACAAGCTCGACCCCCACTCGGCCTACTCCGACGCCGAAGAGACGAAAGACCTCAACGAGCCGCTCCAAGGCGGATTTGACGGCATCGGCATCCAGTTCAATATGCTTACGGATACGCTCTACGTCGTCCAGGTCATCTCCGGCGGGCCCTCCGAGCGCGTCGGGCTGGCGGCTGGCGACCGGATTATCATGGTCGACGACACGGTCATCGCGGGCGTTAAGATGAAGACGACCGACGTCATGCGTCGTCTGCGTGGGCCCAAGGGCACCGAGGTGCGCGTCAAGGTGCAACGCGGAGGCAGCCCGAAGCTGATCGAGTTCAAGATCATCCGCGGCAAGATCCCCGTGCACAGCCTCGACGCCGCCTACATGGCCGACTCCACCACGGGCTACATCCGCCTGAACCGCTTCGCCAACACCTCGCACGAGGAGTTTCTCGAGGCCCTCACCCGGCTCCGTAAGGAGGGCATGAAGCACCTCGTCCTCGACCTCCAGGGCAACGGCGGCGGCTACCTGCACGTGGCCTGCAACCTGGCTGACGAGTTCCTCAGCAACGGTCGCCTGATCGTCTACACCGAGGGCCGCAACTCGCCGCGCGAGGAGGCAAAGGCCACCGCCACGGGCAACTTCGAGGACGGCCGCCTCGTCATCCTCGTCGACGAATCGTCGGCCTCGGCCAGCGAGATCGTCTCCGGCGCCGTGCAAGACTGGGATCGCGGCGTGATCGTCGGTCGGCGCACCTTCGGCAAGGGCCTCGTGCAGCGTCCCATCCCCCTGCCGGATAACTCCATGATCCGCCTCACCATCGCCCGCTACTACACCCCCGGCGGACGCAACATCCAAAAGCCCTACACCGGTGGCGACGCCGCGGCCTACAATCGCGATCTCATCGACCGTTACAACCACGGCGAGCTGATGAACGCAGACAGCATCCACTTCCCCGACTCGCTCCGCTCGCGTACGCTCGTCAACCACCGCACCGTCTACGGCGGCGGAGGCATCATGCCCGATCGTTTCATTCCGCTCGACACCTCACGCTACACGGATTATCACCGCCGGCTCGTCGGCCTGGGCTATATTTACCGCACGGTTCTCAGCTACGTCGACGGGCACCGCAAGGCGCTCCGCAAGCGTTACCCGGACTTCAAGTCCTTCAGCCAACAGTTCACCGTCGGCGACGAGCTGCTCTCCGACCTCTGCACGCGCGCCACGGCCGACTCCGTGGCCTTCGACTCCGCGCAGTACGCCAAGTCGCGCCCCCTGATCGCCCTCCAACTCAAGGCGCTCATCGCCCGCGACCTCTTCGACGAGACGGCCTACTACCGCATCATCAACGAAGACAACGAGAGTCTTCGCGAGGCCCTGCGCATCATCAACAATGCCGAGGCCTACGAAAAGATCCTCCGCGGCGTGAAGAGCGACAAGTGACCCAAATGCGCGTACCCGTCGGCTACTCCCGGGTACGCGCATTCGAGCCTTTGGCCCGGCCGGGGGGCGTCTGCGGACGCCCCTACCTATGAACTCGAATATTCTTAACTCATTCATTTTTCAAAGCTCATGAACAGATTACATCACTCACTCATCGCGCTCCTAGTCGCCCTGACCACATGGAGCGCCGCGGCACAGACCACCTACCGCGTGGAAGACGTGCCCAACGTGCAACTCATCGACTACACGCGCTTCGTCTCTGACCCCAACGACTCCATCGACCAGGCAGACGAGGCCGCGCTGAACCAATGCATCGGCTATCTCCGCGACTCGCTCGACGTGGAGATCGCCGTCGTCGTCCTGCCCGCCATCGACGGCGACACGTACGGCTCCGCACGCGAGTTTGCCAACGAACTCTTCAACACCTGGGGCATCGGCAAGAAGGAGACTGACCGCGGCCTCCTGATCCTGCTGATCACGAACGAAGACAACCGCGAGATCACCTTCGAAGTCGGCTACGGACTGGAGGGCGAACTGACCGACGGCCTCTGCAAACTGATCCAAAAGCGCCGCATGATCCCCCCGATGAAGGAGGGTCGCTACGGCGAAGGACTCTTAGCCGGCCTCGAGGAGGTGCGTAAGATCCTCACCGGCGAATCCACCCTCGAGGCCGACGCGAAGGCCGAGGATGAAAAGGAAACCAAGGAGTTTGTCATCAAGGCCTGCAAAATCTGGTGGGGGATCGGCGCAGTCGTGGTCATTCTCCTGCTGCTTATACAGCTAATGGAAGCCCAGACGTCTAAGTCAGATGCCGAGATAAAGGAGGCGAAAGACAACTCCAATTTGGCTGTGATCGGCGGTGGGCTGCTCTTCTGCCAGTTCCCGTTAATACCGATCTACTTCCTCCTCAAGCTCCTCCTCTGGCCGTTGCTGCGGTCCCGCGTCAAGTGCAAACAGTGCGGCGCCGTGGGGCGCTTCAAGTTAGATGGCTCCCCGCTGAAGCACAAGGAGAAGAACGGCACACGCAGGACCTACTATTACGTCTGTCGCAACTGCGGCTATGAGAAGGAGGAGGAGACCTTCGAAAAAGAAAGCAGCTCGTCAACCATTCGCGATCGTGACGACGACCGCAAAAGCCGTTCGTGGAGCAGCGGCAGCAGTAGCAGCTCGAGAGGTGGCTCCTGGGGCGGCGGACGCAGCGGTGGAGGCGGCGCCAGCTCAAAGTTCTGATGCACCGATCCGCGGGGCGTCTGCGGAAGCCGGCGGGCGTCTACGGACGCCGGCGAAGAAAGCCGGGTACGCGTTTGATGTACCCGGCCAACTTGGCAGGCATCCCTGATGCCCCCGGCCAGCTTCCCAGCCTCGGCAGAGGCCGTCTGCGGACGCCCCTACCTATGAACTCGAATATTCTTAACTCATTCATTTTTCAAAGCTCATGAACAGATTACATCACTCACTCATCGCGTTCCTGGTCGCCCTGACCACATGGAGCGCCACGGCACAGACCACCTACCGCGTGGAAGACGTGCCCAACGTGCAACTCATCGACTACACGCGCTTCGTCTCCGACCCGGCCGACGCCATTAACGAGGCCGATGAGGCCGCGCTGAACCAACGCATCGGCCATCTCCGCGACTCGCTCGACGTGGAGATCGCCGTCGTCGTCCTGCCCGCCATCGACGGCGACACGTACGGCTCCGCGCGCGAGTTTGCCAACGAACTCTTCAACACCTGGGGCATCGGCAAGAAGGAGACCAACCGCGGCCTCCTGATCCTGCTGATCACGAACGAAGACAACCGTGAGATCACCTTCGAAGTCGGCTACGGACTGGAGGGCGAACTGACCGACGGCCTCTGCAAACTGATCCAAAAGCGCCGCATGATCCCCCCTATGAAGGAGGGCCGCTACGGCGAAGGACTCTTAGCCGGAGTCGAGGAGGTGCGCAAAGTCCTCACCGGCGAATCTACCCTCGAGGCCGACGCGAAGGCTCAAGATGAAAAGGAAACCAAGGACTTCGTCATCATGGTCTGCAGTATTTGGTGGCTCTTCGGCGGGCTCATCTGCGCTTACTTACTCCATTCACAGCGGAAGGAAGCCCAAAAGGCCACGGCGTTCACCCAGAACAAGCGAAGCGTCGGGGACTTGGACTTTTTTATGGGTATCGTCGGGCTGCTCGTCTGCCAGTTCCCCGTGGTGCTGTTCTACTTCCTCTTCAGACTCTTCTTTCGGAAGTGGCTGCGCCCCCAAGTCAAGTGCGAGCAGTGCGGTGCCGTGGATCGCTTCACACAAGAGAAGGGCTACCCGACCAAAGAGAAGCGACCGTGGGGCAAGCTGTGGACTTACCACTACGTCTGCACCGAGTGTGGCCACGTGAAGGAGGAGAAGATCTTCAAATATTACTGGTGGGAAGGCCCCGCAAGTAGAAGATCTTCATCCGATAACGACAGCGGTTCTTCATGGAGCAGCGGCGGCGGCAGCTCGAGTGGCGGCTCTTGGGGCGGCGGCTCGAGCGGTGGCGGCGGCGCCAGCTCGAGCTTCTGACCTCCTCTCGGGGCGTCTGCGGAAGCCGGCGGGCGTCTACGGACGCCGACGAAGTTTGCTTGGTACGGGCTTTTGAGGTACCCGGCCAGCTTCCCAGCCTCGGCAGAGGCCGGAGGCGTCAGGGACGCCAGCCAAGAAAGCCGGGTACATGATGCGCGTACCGGAGTAGGGGCGTATCGCATACGCCCTCACCGACGGCCCGCAGGGCCGAATTTGTATGACGTTTGAATCGTGTTTGAAAGACGATGAAACGGTGTTTGAACACGAGGAACACGTATTCGCCCCATATACCGGGGCGTGTGGGGGGGCGTATGCGATACGCCCCTACCCTGCCGGCCGGAGGCTTCCGCGAACATAAAAAAGCCGGATACATGCAGAGAATGTCTCCACATGTAACCGGCTTTCTTGGCTGACGTCCCTGACGCCCCGGCTTTTTAGTTTTTAGTTGCCTTATCCCTCCAACACCTTTTGCAAGAAACGTCGGAGATCGTCGGGCGACTTGCCACGACGTTCGGCGTAATCCGCCAGCTGATCCTCGCCGATGCGGGCGATGCTGAAGTATCTCGAATCGGGGTGGGCGAAGTAGAAGCCCGCGGCCGACGAGGTGGGGTAAAGCGCACCGTTCTCCGTCGGGGTGATGCCGAGGCCGGCAAAGTCGACGAGGCGGTCGAGCGTGAAGATCAAGCTCTGGTCGGGCAGCGAGGGGTAGCCGACGGCCGGTCGGATGCCGCGGAAGTGCTCCTTGAACAGCTCGTCGATGGGCAGATCCTCGTCCGGTGCGTAGCCCCAATACGTCCGGCGCACCTTCACGTGCAGGCACTCGGCCGACGCCTCAGCCAGGCGGTCAGAGAGAGTCTGGAGCAGCATCAGGCGGTAGCTGTCGCCCTCGGCCTCGTAACGCTGACGGAGCGACTCGGTGCAGTTGCCGACGGTTACGGCGAAGGCGCCGATATAGTCTGTGCGGCCTTCCTCGGCGGGTATGATGAAGTCGGCCAACGAGAGGCAGAGGCCCCGCTCACCGTCCGACTGCTGGCGGATGACGGGCACGAGCACATCCTCGCCGTTCGGGCCGGTGATACGGATCGTGTCGCCCTCCGAGACGGCCGGGTAAAGCCCGACGGCGGCGCGGCAATGCGCGTTCTCCGCCATCAGCTCGCGGAGCACAGCCTGCGCGTCGTCAAAGAGTTTCATCGCCTCGCTGGCTTTCTCGCGCTCCTCGCCCTCGGCAAATCGCTCGAGCCACTCGGTGCGACACGACAGACAGTCGTGCAGGCCGGCCAAGTCGGCGTAACGGCCCAGCAGGCGCCAGGTGGTGAAGAAGAAGACCCAGTTGATGTACGTGGCCACGTCAGAGACGGGCAGCTCGATGTGTTGCAAACCGAGTGCATGGGGCACGTCGGGCGTGAACGCGGCCCAGTCGATCTTCAATCCCTGCGTGCGTGCCTCGGCGAAGGGTAACACTGGCTTCGGCGCACGGCCCGACTTGGCGCGACGCAGGCGTTCGTACTCGTCCGAGAGTTGCTCCACGTACGCATCGTGCGTATCCGGGTTGAGTAGCTTGGCCGCGATGAGCGGGTTCTGCGACGCGTCGACGACGTGGATCACGGGATGATCGTAATGCGGGGCGATCTTGAGTGCCGTGTGCAGCTTCGAGGTCGTAGCACCGCCGACCATGATGGGCGTGCTGAGGCCCGCCTTCTGCATCTCTTCCGTCACGTGCACCATCTCCTCGAGCGACGGCGTGATGAGGCCCGAGAGGCAGAGCAGGTCAGGCTTCTCCTCGCGCACGGTTTGGATGATCTTCTCCGCCGGAACCATGACGCCGAGGTCGATCACCTCGTAATTATTACATGCCAACACGATGGAGACGATGTTTTTGCCAATGTCGTGCACGTCACCCTTCACCGTGGCAAAGACCACCTTGCCCGCCTTGGCGGCGCCCTCCGTGGACGTCTTTTCGGCCTCGATAGCCGGTTGCAGAATGGCCACCGCCTTCTTCATCGTGCGCGCCGTCTTGACCACCTGCGGCAGGAACATCTTACCGGCCCCAAAGAGTTCGCCGACACGGTTCATGCCGTTCATCAGCGGCCCGTCGATGATGGATACGGCGCGGTCGTATCGCGTGAGCGCCTCGGCTAAATCGGCCTCGAGGAAGTCGCCAATGCCCTTCAGTAGCGCATATTCCAACCGCTCCTCGAGCGATCCGTCGCGCCAAGCGTCGCGTTGCACATTGTCCTGCTCGCCCGACGCCTGCTCACTGTGGTTCTGTGCATAGGCGATCAGCTCCTCGGCCGCTTCGGGGCGACGCGCCAGGATCACGTCCTCCAGCAGTGTGCGGAACGACGGCTCGATGTCGTCGTACGTGACCGATGTCGACGGGTTCACGATACCCATATCCATGCCCTCGCGGATGGCGTGATAGAGGAAGACGGCGTGCATGGCCTCGCGCACGTAGTTGTTGCCGCGGAAGGAGAACGAGAGGTTGCTGACGCCACCGCTGACCTTAGCCCCGGGCAGGTTCTTCTTGATCCACCCGACGGCACGAATGAAATCCAGTCCGTAGCCGTTATGCTCGGCCATACCCGTTGCGATGGCCAGGATATTAGGGTCGAAGATGATGTCTTGCGGAGGGAAGCCGGCCTTCTCGGTGAGCAGTCGGTAGGCGCGCTCACAGACGGCGATCTTACGCTCGAAGACGTCCGCCTGACCCGTCTCGTCGAAGGCCATCACGACCGCAGCGGCCCCCAATCGACGCACACGCCGGGCATGACGAAGGAACTCCTCCTCGCCCTCCTTCAGACTGATCGAGTTGACGATGCTCTTGCCCTGTACGCACATCAACCCCTGCTCTACGACGCTCCATTTCGAGGAGTCGATCATAATAGGCACGCGGGCGATGTCCGGCTCCGAGGCGATCAGGTTGAGGAAGATGCGCATCTCGTCCTCGGCCTCCAGCAGGCCGTCGTCCATGTTGATGTCGAGCACCTGCGCGCCGTCCTCCACCTGCTTGCGGGCGATGGTGAGCGCCTCCTCGTACTTCTTCTCCTTGACCAGTCGGAGGAACTTACGCGAGCCGGCCACGTTGCATCGCTCGCCGATGTTGAGGAAGTTGTTTTCCGGCTTCACCTCCAGCAGATCCAGCCCGGAGAGCCAGAGCGTGTCGGCCTTGGGCGGCGCGGCCGGCACATGCGGCCGTTTGCCACGCGCCAGCTCGGGGAAGTGAGCGATGTGTGCCGGCGTCGTGCCGCAGCACCCCCCGACGATGTTCACGAGTCCCTCGTCGATAAAATCCTTGATCTGCACGGCCATCTTCTCTGGCGTCTCGTCATACTGTCCGAACTGGTTCGGCAGGCCTGCGTTGGGATAGGCGCTGATGTAGAGCGGCGCCAAATCGCCCATCTCCTTGAGGTAGGGCTTCATGTCGGCCGCGCCGAAAGAGCAGTTTAGGCCGACGCTCAGCAGCGGGATGTGTTGCACAGAGGCGAGGAAGGCACCGAGCGTCTGACCCGAGAAGGTCCGTCCGCCCTTGCCCGTGAGCGTGAGCGAAAGCATGATCGGCAGCTCGCGACCCTTGTCGTCCATCGCCTGCACGGCGGCCTCGAGGCCCGCCTTGGCGTTGAGCGTATCGAAAGTCGTCTCGAAGAGGATCACGTCCACGCCGCCATCCATGAGCGCATCGACCTGCTCGTAGTAAGCACGGAAGAGGTCTGTGTACGTCACGGCACGATAGGCCGGATCGCTCACGTCGGGACTCATCGAGGCCGTCTTGTTCGTCGGCCCTAAGGAGCCGGCCACGAAGACGGTGCGGTCCGGATGTTCCGCCATATACTCGTCGGCCAGTGCGCGAGTGAGGCGTCCGGCGGCGAGGTTCATCTCGCGGGCGAAAGCCTGCATGCCGTAATCCTCCATCGAGATGGCGTTGGCGTTGAATGTATTTGTAGAGAAAATATCGGCACCGGCGTCGAGGTATTGCCGGTGGATGTTGCGCAGGATGTCGGGCTGCGTGATGTTCAGTACATCGTTATTGCCCTTGATCTGGTTGGGGAAGTCGGCAAAGCGTTCGCCGCGATAGTCGGCCTCCGAGAGTCGGAAGCCCTGGATCATTGTCCCCATGCCCCCATCAAGGATGAGGATGCGCTCCTGAAGGAGCTGCTGTATGGTTTTCTTCGTCATAATAAGTGGATGGTGATATATACGTATAGTCAAATCTGATTGCTGATAGTCCTATCAGCGAAAAGGGCGGCAAAAATAAGCGCGCGGACGGGCTTGCCTAATGCTCACTCAAACACATCCACCAGCAGGTACTCGATGGCTTGGCGCATGGACAGCACGCTGCCGGTGTAGTTGTTTGCCATCACGGCTACGGCGTAGCGCACACCATCCTCGTCGTCGACATAGCCGGCGTAGCAGAGCACACGGCTCATGCTGCCGCCCTTCAGGCGTGCGCGGCCGTCCAGATCGGTGTCGCGCAGCATGCGGCGCACCGTGCCCTCACGACCGACCAGCGGCAGGGCCTGATAGAACGCTTCCGAGGCGCGCGACTGCGTGGCCATGTAGGTCAGCATGTCGCAGAGGAAGGAGGCCGTCACCTTGCCCGTCACCGCCAGGCCACTGCCGTCGTACATCCACAGCGAGGAGGCGTCCAGACCGCGATCCTGCCAGTATCCACGAGCGACTTGTGCGCCGCGCCCGAAGGACGACTGTTCGCTCTCGGTGAGGCGTCGGCCGAGCGTCTTGAGGAGGGCGTCGGCGTAGAGGTTGTGGCTGACGACGCAGAGGGAGCGGACAATCTCACGGAGGGGCGGGAGCGGGTGGTGATGATCGGGCGACGGGGGCGCGACGTCTCACGTCCGGCCTCAGCCTCGATGCGCATGGAGGAGGGGCGCTTGCGGATGCGTATGCCGCGGTCGCGGAGGCGTTCGCTGACGTAACGGGCCACGAAGAGCGGCGGATCGGGCAGGTCGGCGCCGAGGTAAAGCCCCGAACGCCGCGCGGGGAGTGTGCCGAAGAGGGAGCGCTCGTTGGCGAAGGGGAAGCCGACGACGTAGGCGCTGTCTTTCGTTGCGGCGCGGAGGTAGTTGTGGAAGGTGAGGCCCTCGACGCGCGGCGTGACGGCGGTGACTTGCGGCGTGGTGCCCTTGGCGCCGCTTGTGAGCGAGATGCCGATGCGATTATCGAAGATGTTCAGCCCGTAGCAACCCTGACCGTAGGAGCTGCCGAGGTCTTCGAGGAGCCACTTCATGGATACGCCCTCGTTGTCGAAGACGCGTTCGTCGGCCACCACCGCACCGGTGATCTCGCGGATGCCGGCCGCGCGCACGGCCTCGACCCAGGCGTCGACGATGCTGTCTTTGGGGGTGCGCGACTCGGACGAGTTGAGCGTCGGGTCGCCACTGCCGCGGATGTAGAGGTTGCCGTCCAGGATGCCGTCCGGACGCAGTTCGCCGTCGTACTCCACCGTCGTTTCGAAGCGGAAATCCTCGCCGAGGAGCTCGAGGGCCGTGGCCGAGGTGACGGTCTTCATGACCGAGGCCGGCGTGAGCTGCCGGTCGCCCTCGTAGTTATAGAGCGTCTTGCCGTCCTTGACGCGTTTGACGACGAACGAGACCGAGGCGCCGCGCAGGATGGGGCGTTCGATGAAGCGTCGTATGGGTTCCGGGATCTCGGTGGTGCGCCCGGCCATAGCGGCGGGCGCGGCTGTGATCATCAGCAGGGCGCAGGCCATCATCCCCAGCGTCGGGGAGCATCGTCTTTTTCTTTTCATTCCTATTATATGTTTCGTGGCCGCAAAAGTACGGGCCTTTGCCCCCCTCTCCCCACATTCCCCGCCGCGGAGATGCGGAGGGGGTGGTTTGTAGGGGCGCAAAAGCAGTCGCCCTCAAGGCCTTTGTTACATTTGCCCGTGAATTTTTCATGTAACCCATTCACTATATCACTTATAACCCAGTATGACAAGATACCTGCTTTTAGCCCTGCTGATTCTCGGCGTTACGGTCGAGGGGCATGCGCAATCCCTCTATGTGAAGACTTTCGGAAAGGCTGACGGTGTGCCGCTCATCTTCCTGCATGGCGGACCCGGCTATAACGCCGCCGCTTTTGAATCCGTCGCCGCGCAAGCGCTGGCCGATAACGGTTTTCGCGTGCTTGTCTACGATCGACGCGGCGAGGGACGCAGTTTGCACACGGCTGCGCGCTACACCTTCGACGAGGCATTGCACGACATCGACAGTCTGTGCCGCACGTACGACCTTCAGCGCCCCGTGCTCCTCGGCCATAGCTTCGGCGGCATACTGGCGCTGCTTTACGCCGACAAACACCCCGAACAGGTCCGTTCGGTCGTGCTGATGAGCGCGCCGCTGGCCCTGCAAGCCTCGTTCGACCATATCCGCAACCGTTGTCGCGCCATTTACGCCTCGCGTGCCGACAGCGTCAACCTGCGCTACATGAACATGCTCGACGCCATGGACAAGGGTTCGATGGAGTACGCCTCTTATTGCTTCATGCACGCAGCCGGGAACGGATTCTATGTTCCGAAAGCACGCACGAAGGAGGGGCAATCCGTCTATGCGGCCTTTGAGGCGGACAGTGCGTTGTTTCCTCTTTCAAAACTCTCGGAGTGGCAGGCCCCGCAGGGCTTCCACCGCAACGAACACTATACGACGCTCGACCTGACCGACACCCTGCGCCGCATCTTACATCGTGGCACGCCCGTCTATGGCCTCTACGGCGCGGACGACGGCCTCTATTCCGCCGCACAGCTCGATGCCCTCCGCAACCTGCTCGGCCCCGACCACATGATCACGCTCGACTCCTGTTCGCACAACGTTTTCATCGACCGCCGTCACGCTTTTTATCGAGGCCCTCACGCGCCATTGTAAAACGAAATAGCTGGGCCCCTCAGGGCAGAGAGAGAAGAACCGCAGCAACCCAGCAGAGACGTTGCTATGGAAACGTCTCTACATTTGCCCGACTTATTCACAAACCCAATAACCATATCATTTATAACCCGATTCAAAATCATGGCAGAAGAAATCAAGAGACTGGCTCCTGAAGCCGTCTGGGGTTATTTCTATGACCTCACACAGATCCCGCGTCCGACGGGTCACACGAAACAAGTAACCGATTACCTCAAGGCCTTCGGAGAGAAGCATGGCTTGGAGACGCACCAGGACGAGGTGGGCAATGTGCTCATCCGCAAACCCGCCACGCCGGGCTACGAAGGGCGGCAGACGGTCGTGCTGCAAGCGCACGTCGACATGGTGCCGCAGAAGAACGCCGGCGTAGCGCACGACTTCCTCCGCGACCCGATCGATGCCTACATCGACGGCGAGTGGGTCACGGCGCGCGACACGACTCTGGGCGCGGACAACGGCATGGGCGTCTCGCTGGCCATGGCCGCCCTGACCGACAAGACCATCAAGCACGGACCCCTGGAAGGCCTCTTCACGATCGACGAGGAGGTGGGCATGGACGGCGCCGTGGGCCTCAAGCCCGGCTTCCTGAAGGGCACGATCATGATCAATGGCGACTCTGAAGAGGAGGGGCGCCTCTTCGTAGGCTGCGCCGGCGGGGTGGACATGAACATCAGCTTCCACTATCGCGACGGCGAGCCGACGCCGGAGGGCGACGTGGCGCTGCGCCTCACCCTGGCCGGACTCAAGGGCGGCCACTCGGGCGTCGACATCCACCTCGGCCGCGCCAACGCCAACAAGCTCTTCTTCCGCTTCCTCAAGAAGGCCGTCAGCCACTACGATGTGCGCCTGGCCACGGTCGAGGGCGGCTCGCTCCGCAACGCCATCCCGCGCGAGGTCTCGGCCCTCGTCACGGTGCCGGCTGACCGCGTGGCCGACGTCGAGCAGCTCGTCCGCGAGCACGAGGCGCTCTACCGCGCGGAGTACAAGGGCGTGGAGGGCGACATCCGCTTCACCGCCGAGCGCACGGCCGAGCTGCCCGCCACGCTCATCCCGGAAGAGATTCAGGACGACCTGATCAACGCCGTCGAGGGTTGCCCGAACGGCCCGATCAGCATGCTGCACGACTTCCCCGGGACGGTCGAATCGTCGTCCAACCTAGCCATCGTCAAGTCCGACGACGCTGCCGGCCGGATCGATGTCAAGATCCTCGTCCGCAGCTCGTCCGAGAGTCGCAAGGATGCGCTCTGCTCGTCGATCGAAAGCGTCTTCTCGCTGGCCGGCGCCAAGGTGGAGCTGTCCAACCCCTACGGCGGCTGGCAGCCCAACATCGACTCGCCCATCCTGCGGACGATGGAGAAGGCCTACGAGTCGCTCTTCGGCCGTAAGCCGGACGTGACCGTCATGCACGCCGGCCTGGAGTGTGGCATCATTCAGGAGGCCTATCCGGACATGGACATGATCTCGTTCGGCCCCGACATCACGCACCCGCACTCGCCCGACGAGGCCGTGGGCATCGCCTCGGTCGAGAAGTCGTGGCGCCTGCTCGTGGCCACCCTCGAGGCCGTGCCGGAGAAGTAATGAATCACCCCGAACTACACTGTCAATTGAGCTTTTCGGATTTGAAAAACGCCGATCTACACTGTCGATTCGGCTTTTCGGACTTGAAAAACGCCGATCTACACTGTCATTCGGGCTTTTCAGACTTGAAAAACGCCGATCTACACTGTCATTCGGGCTTTTCGGACTTGAAAAACGCCGATCTACACTGTCAACGGCGTTTTTCTGACTTATTACCCGAAAACTACAGTGTAGTTCGGGCCTTGCGCATAGGGATTGGTAGAAACTACAGTGTAGATCTCGCTATCCCTATAGAGCAAGCCTATTTATCACATTATAATAACTCCAAAAACAAATCACATGGAACCATTTACAATGGATTTACCGAGAGTGTTGCGCATTGAGCCAATAAGTACGGATCGATTAACCCTGCCGATCCATGAGATGTTTCATCGTAAACAGTACGACTTGGTCAAGGCCATCGACAACACCAAGCTGAAATTGCCCGCCAACCTCATGCCCAACTGGTATAAAGGGATTGAGGCCGAAGGCGACCTCAGCCGAGAATCAACCTTCTCTCGCCATACGGCCGAGCTACTGAAGAAAGACGAGGAACGCGACGAGCAGCTGGAGAGCATTTTCTTTATTGTTCGCGGTAACAAACTCTCCTCCGTCTCCGCCAATCGTGAAGCCGCCAAACGCATCGACGAAAAGCTTCGCGCCTATTATTCCGACACCCGTAAAGCCCCTTACGACAAGGAGAGCAGCCTGATCTTAGGCATCAAAAAAGACATGGCCGGCTTCTCTGCCGACATTGCTACACTGGGCCTGACCGCTTCCTTCTCGCAGCTTTACACCATCAACGACGAGTATATCGAGCTGCAAAAGACACGCAGCCTCGCCGGGGCAGACTCCCAGCTGCCTTTAGCCAGTACGGTCCGCCCGCTCACCGACGCAGCCTATGAGATTGTCTGCCAGTACATCCTTTCGGCCTACCTCACCGCTACCACGGACGATGATAAGGCCCTCTTCGACCAACTCGTCGACCGCATGAACAAAATCTCGCGCGAGACACGAGCCACCCAGCGACAAATGCATGCGCAGCGTAAGCCCAAGGAGCCGAAAGAGCCCAAGGAGCCGAAGGAGCCCAAGGACCCGAAGACTCCCAAAGAGCCGAAGACGCCGGAGCAGCCGAAGGACCCGAAGAAGCCGGACAAGCCGGAGCCGCCCAAGCCGCCTAAAGAAGGCGACGACGGCGACCCCGACATCCATCTGCCGGAAGAGTAAACCCGTGAAGCAGCAGGGGGGCCGACCGATGGTGTCCGCCCCCTCGCTCTTTTTTTTCCAATCCACATCCACCTATAACAGCCACACCAAAAACAGAATGAGAGAACAGTACCCCACAACGTCCAACGCCCGACCCGCCGCATGGCTCCGCCGGGCGATGATCCTCGTCGTCCTCCTCGCGGCCCTGCGGCCCGTGGTGGCACAGGTCATCAACTTCACCGCCGGCTATCCCCGGTTCGACCAAGGCACCCTCGTGATGCTCGAAGAAGAACGCACGCTGACGATCCGATTCACTGTCACAGGCAGCGATCTGGACAACGCCGCCCTGGCCATCACCCTGCCCGACGACGTGAACTACACCGCCGTCAACTCCCTCACCCCGGGTATCACCTTCGCCCCCACCTTGGCGGGGCAAGTATTGACCCTCTCTGCCACCTCCAACGGCGGCACCTTGGTCAAAAATCAAGAGGTAAAGATCGATATCAAGATGCGCGCTAACTGCCGCTCAGAGGTGAGTGCCACCATCCCCGTGAAAGTCCTGAGCGCAGGCATATCGAAGGGCACCTCATCCGCCCCGCTGAACATTGCCCGCCCGCAAGTCACCCTTGTGCCCGACGGTAGCGGCATCATCGGCTACACCACCCCCACAGAAACAAAGACGATAGGCTACTACCTCCGCACGACCACCGCCAACGGCGCCTCCTCCGCCCGTGTCACCTTCACAATAAGTGATCAAATCACGGCCGCAGACTTCCGTTTCAATGGCACACCCATCACGCCCACCGTCTCATCCGTGTCAGGAGGCATGCGTACCTATACGCTCAACTTCCCTTCGCCCGCCGCAATGGGAGGCAGCAAGATCACCAATGCGAACAACAAGAAGATCACCTTCACCGCCACCGGCTCAGCCGTCCTCTGCGGGCAACAGATCATCACCTCCACCGTGCAGTACCCCCCTCGCCACGCCCTGCGGACCCGCCCAAGCCGGCCCCAACGTGACGCTCAACATCAGCACCGCCGGCCAGCCTATCTTCACCATGCCAACTAACACTCCATCTTATGTGCCCTCCGTACCCTACACCGGCACGCCCATCCCGTCGTACCAAATCCCCATGAACGGGACCTCGCTGACGTATGTCAAGGCCATCTTCAACAACACCTCCTCGGGCGCAGCCCGCAGTTTCCAAGTCGGAGTAAGCGCAGGAGGATTCTTCGGATGGGTCGATACCAGCAAGATCTACATACAGGTGGACAACAATCCACCGCGTAAGATCCGCAACCAAGAACTCGATATGAGCAAGTACTCAAAGGTCTACAACAGTAGAGAGTTTGGCTACATCAAGCCAGCCTTGAAAGACAAACCCGCATCCATTGCCTTCGTCGCCGAAGAGACCGTTCCGCCGGGCAGCACCCTAACCGTCTATGCCGGCACATACAACGGAGACATCTACGACAATGGCAACCGCGAAGTCTACTACCCCGGCGACCTCTACACCAACAGAGGATCCGCCTCCCTCTCTAACGTCAAAGGATTCTGCGGCAACGACTGGACAGGCCAGGTCTGGCGGGCTTCTCCCAACCTCTTCACCGCACACTATATGGCGAAACCCGAAGAGATGACCTTTAAGCGCGCCGTCACGAAGGAGGCGAAGATCCTCGTCAGGCCCGCATCAGTGAACCGTGCCCCCGCCACCTTCACCATCGAAGCGCCTTCCTGGCTGACGATCGCCGATGTCAAGCTGAAAGGGGATCCAAACAACCCCAGCTATAAGATAAATTCGAGCGTCTCGGTGACGAAAACCCCACATGGGCCGAACAAATGTGATGTGCGCATCTCTTCGACCAGTCAGGATCTATCATTCACTTGCGTTCTGCACGTCACCTACACCTCCTCCGCATGCACCGCCCCCTCTCACCAATCGCGACGACACCGTGCACTATACCGTCTCTCAGCAATGGCCAGACGGCACCACCATCCAGCGCGTGTCGCAAGTTGCACAACCCGTACACCACCTCTGCGACCTCCCCGGCATCGAGCTCGACACCTTCTATCTGCACCGCCCCGACATCGGCCTCAAGGAAAAGGTGATGCCTTGGCTGACAGAATTCGACGACGGAACGCCTGCCGATCGCGATAGCATCGATAACAACAAATTCATAGTAGGTGAAGACGGCGAAATGCATTGGGAGGGTAGCATAGCACCCTCTGGCGGCCCATATCACTACATCGATATGCCTATCGACGTTACGGTCACAGGGGTATGGGCTTTCGACTTCGCCACAGGTGAAAAGACCTTCGAGCCCAATCTCTCATCGGCCGTCGTCACCGTCGATGGTACGCCCACCACGCTTCCCGTCACCTATACCCCCAGCACGACGCACCGAGGCTATTTCCGCATCCATAACCCCGCAGGATTCCCCGCCGGAAAGAAGGTTAAGATCAAAGTGCCCTTCACCACCCACGTGGGTCTCAACGGTGTCAGAGAAGCCATTATTCGCAGTGAGTTCTACGTCAGCAAGAATCCCGTGGCCAATCCGCTCAGCCCCACCTCCCCCGGGCGAGTCGGAACCGACGTGGCGAACGTACGCGCAAGAGTCGTCTCCCCAAACTGGAGCCTCAACGCCCCAACATCACCTATAGTCTTTACCACGCGAGCGCCTAAAACCGGCGTTATGATCGGAGAAGTCGGACAAGCCATAGAAAACTTCGTTAGAGAGTCTCGCCTCTCCTCTTACATGAGGTTCATCACCATCGAGCTACCTCCAGGCTACACCATCGACGACTCACTTGTTTTATACAAGGGGTATCTGGTCACGAGCTATAGCCTGAAGATGAACAATTCCTCCAGTGGTTCAGGCACACGCACCGTAAAGTGGGATCTCGATGCCATATATCAGAAGAGTCCTATTGCACCAGTGGCTTCGGGCAAATGGAAGCTGCCCGAGGAAAATTGGAACCTTCGATTCCAAGGCACCTTGCGCGTCGACCCCACTGCCCCCCCGGATTCAAAGACACTGCGAAGCTGAAAATGACGTGTGAGTATTACGACCCGCGTACCAATCAGCCTTATAAAATTCCAAATGAAGGTGGGAATAAAGGCAAGAACCTCGTGCTATCGAAAGAAGTTCCCTTGATTTACAACTTCGACGTCAAGCTGGATGTCACGCCTCCGGAAGTTATTTCCTATGCTCCCACTGTGGTGGGCCCACAGGTAACGCTCCAAAACAATAGCCCTTCCCCCCTACGCGACGTGTACTACTTCTTCGACGGCCCGATCAAGAACGTCACCATGAAGCAAGTCGTCGGCGGCACCACGACTTACACGCACGCCTCGACCACCCCAAACAAATACGGATGCTGGGTCAAGGTGGCCGACCTGCCGGCCAACACCCGCCACACGTATGAGTTGCAATACACCGACACGGCGCCGCAATGCAGCGGTCACACGGTTAAGGTATACGTCGGATCGGGCTACGCCGGCACTTGGACACCTAACACGGCGCAAGCTTTTAATCCGCAAACCGAGCCACAGTTCGTGGAGCAGACCCTCTTCAAGATCAAGCCTTCTACCACGGCGCAGATAGCCGGCGAACTCCTGCTGTTCAACCCCGCCAAGCCCGACACCATCCCCGAGGGATCCACCAATCCGGCACAGACCTACACCCTCCGCGCGTCGCTCAGCTCGGCCGGCTCCGAGGGCATGGTACGCCATCCGGAGCTCCAGCTGACCGTCCCCGTGGGGCAGATTTACGTCCCCGGCAGCGCACGCATGGAGTATCCCATCGGCACCTTCACCCCCCTGCCCGCAGGATCGGCCCTTGAAGCTGCCCTGGCCCCGCTCGCCATCGCCGCCGACTCGCCCCAGGTGCGCTCCGTCCGCCTCAAGTGGAGCGATACGGGCATCCCCCCAGCTCGGCACGGACTTCATCCTGCCCGGCTATCGTAGCAACCGCACCGACGCCGACTCCGTCTACTTGCAGGCGCGCCTACACCTGAAGTTCCGCGCCATGTGTAACACGCCCTTCCGAGGCATTCAATACGCCGGAAAGGTCTACGCTGAAAATATCTGTAACGCCGCAGCTACGGACAACGGAAACGACGCTACGGCATTCATGATCTATCCCGATGTGGCTTATGATTACCTCTTCAGCGACATCGATATACAAACCACTTCACAGTCCTACGCTTACAACGAAGGTTGGCGACGCGATACGATCGTACTGAACTTCCGACGCATCCTCGGCACCACCACCAATATGAAGTCGACGGACTACTTGGAAGTGCTCCTTCCCCCACAAATGAATATCGATGGTAACAACGTTAAGTACTTCGGTTCCGGTGCGCTGGCATCCCCTCAACGCTCGTCCGGCGGACACCGTGATAGAGAACACGCGTACCGTCACCTTCCGCCGATTGAAGTTGCCCTTCCCTACTGCGCAGTACAACGCAGCGACGCCTGTTAAAGGTGTGGGCGCGCTCGTAGAGTGTCGCATTCCTGTCATCTACACGCCAGAGGGACAAACTCGTGCAGCTAATCCTGTTGACTCTGTTCGGGCCACCGTATGGAGTGAACTCCACTTTGGTAACTGCGATCCTGTGCCTACCGATTTTGGCAGCGGCAAACGCAAAGTGGGCCTCTTCACAGCCATAGCCAATCCCCACATCGCGTGGATTGGTGACACGGCGCGCTTTCAGATCACTTCACACGGTTTTGATGGTCAGTGGTACAAGACGAAGACCGGCGGTACAGCGGCCTCATCCAGCAACCCATGGGTGAACATTCCTTTAGATACGTCTATGGTGGGTGACACCGTCTTCTACTTCACACCCTCTATCAACGGCAACTCATTCGGCAATGTGCGCCTTCCTTACTATGTACGGATCTGGCTCCGCCCATGGTTCATCCGCAACCTGCCTCACTTAGTCTATGTCTGCGGTGCATCCGACACACTCCGCGTGAAAGCAGGTGGTATGGATGTGCGTTACCAGTGGTTCCAAGATGGCAATCCTATCGTGGGTGCCACGGGCACTACGCTGGTCGTGACCAGTCCAGGTCTCTACCACGTCATGGTTCGCGACTCTGTCACGCCGCCCAACATCATCTATTCTGACACGACAGATGTAGTTTCCGCGAGTATCCTGTCATCACCAAAGACTTGGAAGATATCGTGGACTGCGACAACCTCTATCGACCTCTGGCTGTCCGTCACACGGGCCGCTTCATGCGCTATCAGTGGTATCGCAACGGTCTTCCCATCCCCGGTGCCACAGACTCTGTCTATCGCGCATCGGCCTACGATTCGTCGAGTTTCTATCGGGTCAAAGTGATGAATCCATGCGGAGACAGCGTAATGAGCAGCCGATGCTACGTAGACTTCTGTGAACTCAAATGGGGCGAGATCGTGCGGACGGTCGAGCTGTTTGCTCCAGCCACGGTGGAGACACAACCCGCCGGGAAGCGTCACCAGTTGACCAGCCGCTACGATTTCAACTTCACTCTGCGCGCCCTTGGTGGACAGTCGCTCCGCTACGTGACCATCACGGCCGATCATCCGGCTTGGACGGAGAATGGCGGCGGCATCGAGCGTAGTATGATCTCCGACAGTCTGATGACGGTGCGTGTTCGCCGGGTGAATAAGAACCTGCGGATCTACGTCAATGGGGTCACCCCGCTGACAAACCTGACAGTGGATCCTTCCATACGTCGCGTTTGGACGTTTAGCGGTCGCTTGTACATCCATGTCGACCGTCCGCAGTCGGTACGCCTATACACCGTCATGGGACATCTCTACCGCGAACAGTCGTTGCCCGCTGGCCAAACGGTCATCGACCGATTGCCATCTGGTTTCTACATCGTCCGCTTCGCCGACGGCTCCACCGTGAAGGTGCTCGTTGAGTAAATGATCAGAATGATCCGGCTGCTGGACAGGCATCCGAACATCCCCCCAAAGGGGCGAGCCTTATGCTCGCCCCTTTTTTGTCGCTCGCTGTTTCGAACGACAATTCCCTCAGTGCAGCGACAGGATGCGGACTAAGATTCCAGATACACGTCTCTCTCAGAAAACGCTCCCCCACTCAACCGCGTCACTCCGGCCGCACTTGGAGTCTCTTCTAACTCTACGTGAGTTCGACGTAAGAAAAGGGGTAAAAAGAAGAGGGAGTCAAGAGTGAGATTTGTATCTTTAATGCGTTGAAAATAAAGAGCAAACCCAATAATGATTCCCACCAATAAAACAGTAGAGATCTACTATCTCGTCGACGAATTCTTGAAAGAATACGACGCCGTAATCAAAAGTCATTCCTTGGAAAAGGGTGCCCCAAAGAAAAGGAGGAACCGCAAATTCACAATGTCCGGTAGCGAGGTGATGACGATTCTCATCCTTTTTCCACTTCTCCTTTTTCGAGACCTGAAGCATTTCTATCTCTTCGTCCGATCACGCATGAAGTCTGATTTCCCCCATACCGTGTCCTACAACCGATTTGTAGAGTTAGAGCGAAAAGTCTGTATCCCGCTTGCTGTCTTCCTAAAAATGAAGGCTTTGGGGCAATGTACCGGCATATCTTTTATCGATTCTACTCCCATCCGAAGCTGCCATATCAAAAGAAAAAGCAGCATAAAAACCTTCAAGGAATTTGCTAGAAAAGGGAAAAAGCACTCTGGGCTGGTTCTATGGATTCAAACTGCACTTGATCATTAACGACAAAGGGGAGCTACTTGATTTTCTTCTTACTCCGGGTAATGTTGACGACAGAGCTCCCTTGAAACACATGGACTTCCACAAACGGATCTTCGGGAAGCTCTTCGGAGATAGGGGCTATATCTCGAAAGACCTCTTCGTACAGCTCTTCATTGACGGAGTCCACCTCTTCACGCGTCTGAAAAAGGGTATGAAGAATGCCTTGATGCTTCAACATGACAAGATTATGCTCCGGAAAAGATCTCTGATCGAGACTGTTAATGATCAACTCAAGAATATCTGTCAAGTAGAGCTTGACCCGCCATCGTTGCTTCCCAAACTTCATTATCAATCTGTTATCGGCTTTGCCGCTTTCTCATTCTTCGACAAAAAACCTTCCATCAACACCGCTGAGGAGATTGTACACACCTCTTTCCTGCCGGTTGCTTAGGTCGAACTCACGTTAACTCTAAACTTTCGCATGATCGATTCAAATTTCTTTTTTGATTGACCATACACCTTCAAGGACGCCCTTGCCTTAGGCTACGAAGTCACCCTCTCCAAACGCCTCACCCGCCCCATCTCCCCCGAGAACTTCGGGCGCCAAAAGCGAGAGCTCACTGCTCACCCAGCCTTCACCCTCACGGACTAAAGCCTCTGTCTCCTCCCTAAAAACAACGCCCCACTGCCATCGTAGGCGGTGGGGCGTTTCGTTATCTCGAGACTTATCCGCGTCAGTTTTTAGTGGTAGCCAATAAGATTCCAGGCCTCTGGTGTAGGCTTGACCTTCTTTTGCGTCCTCTTCTTTCATCATGGGGAAACGAGGCTGGGGGCGTTTTGTTATCGCTCAGCTATAAAGTTGGAGCGGTAAGGCTCAGAAAGAAAGAAGCCTCCCTATAAAGATTGCTATCAGCCATCGCCCAACCTTTTCCTCCTCCGTTTGACTATAGAATAGCCCCCCCAACCAAAAAAAGAATCCCTCCGCCGATCTTAATAGATCAACAGAGGGACTTCCCTTTCAAAAAAAAACGGCAGCTACCTACTCTCCCACTTTTAGTTCAGCAGTACCATCGGCGTTACGGGGCTTAACTTCTCTGTTCGGAATGGGAAGAGGTGGATCCCCCGTGCTATAACTACCTTAATATCTTTCTTTTTCTGACATCTTCAGGACAAAACAAAGAGTTAAGACTCCGCTTTACATCGGATATCTACTCTTCTTTAAGGGATCATCTTGCCGTAGCGATAAAACGTCTTGTAAACTCTTTTCCGATAAAAAGTTTCGGGCAATTAGTACTGCTCAGCTTTGCCATTACTGACTTTACACCTGCAGCCTATCTACGTCGTAGTCTTCGACGACCCTTTAATGGATATCTCATCTTGAGGAAGGCTTCGTACTTAGATGCTTTCAGCACTTATCCTTTCCAGACTTAACTACCCGGCTGTGCTCCTGGCGAAACAACCGGCATATCAGAGGTCTGTCCGACACGGTCCTCTCGTACTAGTGTCAGGATCCCCGCAAATATCTTACGCCCACGATAGATAGAGACCGAACTGTCTCACGACGTTCTGAACCCAGCTCGCGTGCCACTTTAATGGGCGAACAGCCCAACCCTTGGGACCTTCTCCAGCCCCAGGATGTGACGAGCCGACATCGAGGTGCCAAACCGCCGCGTCGATATGAGCTCTTGGCGGCGATCAGCCTGTTATCCCCGGAGTACCTTTATCCTTTGAGCGATGGCCCTTCCATACGGAACCACCGGATCACTATGCTCTAGTTTCCTACCTGATCGACTTGTAGGTCTCTCAGTCAAGCACCCTTATGCCATTACACTCTGCGACCGGTTACCAATCGGTCTGAGGGTACCTTTAGAAGCCTCCGTTACACTTTTGGAGGCGACCACCCCAGTCAAACTACCCACCATACACCGTCCTCCCTTTCCCGGGAGTTAGAAACCAAACACACAAAGGGCCGTATTTCAACAGCGGCTCCACGATGACTGGCGTCACCGTCTCTCAGCCTCCGGCCTATCCTACACATCGCATGCCCAATTTCAATGTAAAGCTATAGTAAAGGTTCACGGGGTCTTTTCGTCCCATCGCGGGTAATCGGCATCTTCACCGATACTACAATTTCACCGAGCTCACAGTTGAGACAGTGCCCAGATCGTTACACCATTCGTGCAGGTCGGAACTTACCCGACAAGGAATTTCGCTACCTTAGGACCGTTATAGTTACGGCCGCCGTTTACTGGGGCTTCAATTCAATGCTTCTCCCTTGCAGGATGACATCTCCTCTTAACCTTCCAGCACCGGGCAGGTGTCAGACCATATACATCATCTTTCGATTTCGCATAGTCATGTGTTTTTGTTAAACAGTCGCCTGGGCCTATTCTCTGCGACCAATATTGCTATTGGCGTCCTTTATCCCGAAGTTACAGACCATTTTGCCTAGTTCCTTAACCGTGAATCACTCGAGCGCCTTAGTATTTTCAACCCGACCACGTGTGTCCGTTTCGAGTACGGGTGCTTTGAAGATATGTTTAGCGGGTTTTCTTGGGAGCCTGATTACGCTCTTATTACATTGTACAAGTACGCTGCATACTGTTAGGGTTCAACTCTTGTTGCGGATTTGCCTACAACAATCAACGTTTACACCCTTTAACCACCTATTCCGTCAGATGGCTGAGCTGTCACTCTCCGTCTCCACATCACTCCACAAAAGCAGTACCGGAATATTAACCGGTTCTTCCATCGGCATCGCCCTTCGGCTTAGCCTTAGGTCCCGACTAACCCTGATCCGATTAGCGTTGATCAGGAACCCTTGGTCTTTCGGCGAGGAGGTTTTTTTCACCCCCTTTATCGTTACTTATACCTGCATTTGCTTTTTCCATCCGCTCCAACAAGAGTCACCTCTCATCTTCAACGCTGATAATGGAATGCTCCCTCACCGATCTTTTTCGATCTCACGGCTTCGGTAAACAGCTTATGCCCGATTATTATCCATGCCCGACCCCTCGACCAGTGAGCTGTTACGCACTCTTTAAATGAATGGCTGCTTCCAAGCCAACATCCTGGCTGTCGCTGCGGTCGGACTTCGTTAATGCAACTTAGCTGCTATTTGGGGACCCTTAGCCGGTGATCTGGATTCTTCTCCTTTCGGACATGGGACCCTTAGCACCCATGCCCTCACTCCCGGGATGTTGCTGATGAGCATTCGGAGTTTGGCCGGACTTGATAGGCGGTGAAGCCCTCGCATCCAATCAGTCGCTCTACCTCTCATCAGTACCTTACCCGAGGCTGCACCTAAATGCATTTCGGGGAGTACGAGCTATCTCCAAGTTTGATTAGCCTTTCACCCCTACCCACAGCTCATTGGAACACTTTTCAACGTATATCCATTCGGCCCTCCAGTTGGTGTTACCCAACCTTCAGCCTGGCCATCGGTAGATCACTTGGTTTCGCGTCTGCTCCTTTTGACTTAGTCGCCCTATTCAGACTCGCTTTCGCTTCGGCTGCGCACCTACTGATGCTTAACCTTGCCAAAAAAAACAACTCGCAGGTTCATTATGCAAAAGGCACGCCGTCACACCTTAAAGGTGCTCCGACCGCTTGTAGGCAGACGGGTTCAGGGTCTATTTCACTCCTCTATTCGAGGTTCTTTTCACCTTTCCCTCACGGTACTGGTTCGCTATCGGTCTCTCGGGAGTATTTAGCCTTACGGGATGGTCCCCGCAGATTCGGTCAGGATTTCACGTGTCCCGACTTACTCAGGATATCGCTAGGCTTCACAAAAGATTCGTGTACGGGACTTTCACCCTCTATGGCCCTCTTTCCAGCGGGTTCCACTTCCTTTGCTTCTTGCCACATTGCGATCCTACAACCCCATATGATGCCAAAACATCTATGGTTTGGGCTCTTTGCGCGTTCGCTCGCCACTACTTACGCAATCATTGTTATTTTCTCTTCCTATGGGTACTTAGATGTTTCAGTTCCCCACGTTCGCCCATCTTTCGATGTGATTGGTTTTCTACCAATCGGGTTTCCCCATTCGGATATCCCGGCGTCAAGGGTTATTTGCACCTCAACCGGGCTTTTCGCAGCTTATCACGTCCTTCGTCGCCTCCGAGAGCCAAGGCATCCACCGTCTGCCCTTCTTTTACTTTTTATCTTTAATTGATCGTTCATCACTGAACGTACAATCCGTTTTATCTATAGGCTCTTCTTTTCGATTTTCACCTTAATTTCTCTTAGTCTCCTTTGCATTGAAGCTATCTTGAGTGAAGTATCCTCCTAAGGATACTTTTTCCCGTATTACTTCAACACGAAGTCTTTACTTTGTTTTGTCCATCAATGTCAAAGATCTCATTTTTATCAATTCCTAAATATAGGCTCTGATAATCATGTGGAGAATAACGGATTCGAACCGTTGACCCCCTGCTTGCAAAGCAGGTGCTCTAGCCGGCTGAGCTAATCCCCCATATTATCCTTTAAGTAGTCCCAGGCAGAGTTGAACTGCCGACCTCTACATTATCAGTGTAGCGCTCTAACCAACTGAGCTATAGGACTCTCTTTCAACTTCCGCCGGGAATATGGAAAACTTCTTCTTTAGTCTCATCATGATGATCGTTTGCGAACATCCAAAGAATCAGCTAACCCAGCTTCTTTTATTCTTCTATTTATAACATGCAAACAAGAAAGTAGTACATACTCAAACGAAGCACTCAATTATAATCAAAAAAATTGGACATCTTCTGAGCTCGCTCCAGAAAGGAGGTGTTCCAGCCGCACCTTCCGGTACGGCTACCTTGTTACGACTTAGCCCCAGTCACCAGTTTTACCCTAGGCCGATCCTCGACGGTTACGGACTTTAGGCACCCCCGGCTCCCATGGCTTGACGGGCGGTGTGTACAAGGCCCGGGAACGTATTCACCGCGCCATGGCTGATGCGCGATTACTAGCGAATCCAGCTTCACGGAGTCGAGTTGCAGACTCCGATCCGAACTGAGACAGGGTTTAGAGATTTGCATCCGATCGCTCGGTAGCTGCCCTTTGTCCCTGCCATTGTAACACGTGTGTCGCCCCGGATGTAAGGGCCGTGCTGATTTGACGTCATCCCAACCTTCCTCACAGCTTACGCCGGCAGTCCCGCCAGAGTCCTCAGCTTAACCTGTTAGCAACTGACAGTCAGGGTTGCGCTCGTTATGGCACTTAAGCCGACACCTCACGGCACGAGCTGACGACAACCATGCAGCACCTACATACCTGCCATTGCTGGAAAACCACTTTCGCAGTTCGTCAGGCACATTTCAATCCCGGGTAAGGTTCCTCGCGTATCATCGAATTAAACCACATGTTCCTCCGCTTGTGCGGGCCCCCGTCAATTCCTTTGAGTTTCACCGTTGCCGGCGTACTCCCCAGGTGGATTACTTAACGCTTTCGCTGTAGAGCTTACACTATATCGCAAACTCCTAGTAATCATCGTTTACTGCGTGGACTACCAGGGTATCTAATCCTGTTTGATACCCACGCTTTCGTGCTTCAGTGTCAGTTATGCCTTAGTAAGCTGCCTTCGCAATCGGAGTTCTGCGTGATCTCTATGCATTTCACCGCTACACCACGCATTCCGCCTACTTCATCCATACTCAAGACCACCAGTTTCAACGGCAATTTTATCGTTGAGCGACAAACTTTCACCACTGACTTAACAGTCCACCCTACGCACCCTTTTAAACCCAATAAATCCGGATAACGCTCGCATCCTCCGTATTACCGCGGCTGCTGGCACGGAGTTAGCCGATGCTTATTCGCAGGGTACATACAACTACCCACACGTGAATATCTTTATTCCCCTGCAAAAGAAGTTTACAACCCATAGGGCCGTCATCCTTCACGCGACTTGGCTGGTTCAGGCTCGCCCATTGACCAATATTCTCACTGCTGCCTCCCGTAGGAGTCTGGTCCGTGTCTCAGTACCAGTGTGGGGGACTTTCCTCTCAGAACCCCCTAACCATCGTAGGCTTGGTGAGCCGTTACCTCACCAACTACCTAATGGTACGCATGCCCATCTACAACCGATAAATCTTTAACAAATAACACCATGCGATGTCCCTGTTTTATGAAGTATTAGACCGACTTTCGCCGGATTATTCTTCTGTTGTAGGGTAGGTTGCATACGCGTTACTCACCCGTGCGCCGGTCGCCAACTTTGTATTGCTACAAATTGCTGCCCCTCGACTTGCATGTGTTAAGCCTGTCGCTAGCGTTCATCCTGAGCCAGGATCAAACTCTCCGTTGTTGATATTGTTTATATCCTTTGCTTCGCTCATAGATGTCCTTTCCTTATTGTATTATTGACGGTACTTTATTCTTTCTGTACTACATCTTGTATACATGTAAATCTTACAAAGATCGCTCTTCCGCTTATATAGAAATCTATTATTGACTCTCTATTCTAGCATTTTTTTCTTTTCTTCCATCCTGCCGTCTCTCGCAGGTTTCAGGGGCGCAAAGATAAAAACCCTTTATTTCATTCCACCAAATTTTTTTCGAGAAAAATTTTGAGTGGACTCTCTTGTTGAACGGTGCTTGCTTCTTTACTCACATTTGAGAGGATAACTCTTATCAAGCTTCCCGTCGCCGAATCTTACACTTAAATGCATCGACTTCTTCCTATTTAATAACTAGAAAAAAAAAACTCTTCTTTAAGCTCTTCAGCAATAATCGCCGTTCGCTCTTCCAGCATTTCATCTTTATCGTCGCTCCCTCTCTCGAAAGCGGGTGCAAAAGTACATGGACTTTCTTCTCATCCAAATCTTACCACCACATCCTCCGTGTTAAATTATGCTTGATCGCTGATTTTCAGATACTATGCAAAAACGAGAACCGCTGTTTTTTTTTACCAAGACAGCCAATTCAAGAGGCTAAATCTCTATTCATGATGGTAGGGCTCCCCTTTGATGATCGTCATTGAGCGGTATAGCTGTTCTAAGAAGATCACTCGAACCATTTGATGGGAGAAGGTCATTTGGCTAACGGATAAACGATCTGTTGCACGGGTGTAGACAGCGTCACTGAACCCGTAAGGGCCGCCAATGACGAAAATAAGCCGTCTGGAGGGCTGTTGCAGTCGCTTCGAGAGGTAGACAGAGAAGCCGACGGAGGTGTGTTCGGTACCCTTTCGTCGAGTAAGATACATTGATCGCTTGGTTGTAGTGCTTTCAGGATCTGTTGGCCTTCTTGGGCTTTCTGCTGCGATTCGGTGAGACGGGCAGCGTTTTTGACGTCGGGAATGATGCGTAAGGAGAAGGGTAGATAGTGAGTCAGGCGGCGGACATACTCGTCTTGTGCCTCGCGCCAATAGGAGAGGTCGGTTTTGCCGATCATCCAAAGTTCGACGTTCATGATTCGGTGTGCTGCTGGTTTTCGGTTGCGGGAGGGGGCGCTATGAGTGGGTGGTGACGCTTAGCACGGAGGGTCTGGCGGGTGATAAGGGCCGTCTTGTTGCGCTTGATGAGGGCGTTGACGGAGCGCACGAAGGCGGCGTAGGGTGTGTCACTATTAAGGTGGATGAGGGCGTTGACAGTCGTAATAAGGTTGCGATAGGCGGCATCGGCAGCGCGCCGTTTGAGTTGGACGAGGCCAATCGTACGGTCGCCCTTGACGTCTATCCAGTGTTGATAAGCCTCTCGATAGGCATGATCCTTACGCTCCAGATCGTCGATGAAAGGCGTAATACCAGCCTGCGCGAGTGGGACGGCGCCAATCTCGCGGAGGCTCTGAATGAGGGTATTGAGGCGCCCGGTTTCGTCGGTACGGTTCCGAATGGAGAGGTCGCCGATGTTACGGATCAGTTGAAGGGCGCGGGTTGAGGTGGCGGCCACGTCTGGATCAGGATGGCGGGTGCAGACCTTAACGTAAGCGCGAAGGGTACGCCAGGCGTTGTCGCGCGCCTTGTCGTGGCGGGCGGCGATGACGGCTGGAGAGGTGGTTCCAGAGGTTTCGACGGCGTCGTCGAACGCGCGATAAGCCGTCCGATAGTCCTCGACGGCCGATTTGAGTTTGTCGGAATAGCCTTCATCCGCGGTTTCGAGCGGCAGATCCGGAAGCATCTCCTGTATCAGGGATTGATAGCCAAAATCTTCCATCGAAAGGAGCAGTCCTATGCTCAATCCATCTACTTTCATTTTGTCGTTCTCCTTACATTATATATATGTGTACTTTTTCGAGTTGTCGAGACCTAACCGCATGCCATTTTGTCACTTCGACAGCGAACAAAGCCCCAACTCCTCCTTGTGCAAAGGTATTTCTAAAAGGAAGATGATCGTCATAGGCTATGAATATCTTTCTTCATATGAGAAGTATGAATCATAGTCTATGACAATACTTCATGGAATAGATTCCATCTATCATATGCTATGAAAGTTCTTATCCCTATGAAATATAAAAATCATAGCTTATGAGTAGTCCTTAGATCGATTACACATCTCATTATATGCTATGAATATCTCTACACATATCAATAGAAAGAATTATAGACTATGATAGGTCCCTATCTATATGCATATACTTCATCATATCCTATGAAAATAAATAATAGATCATACACTTAATATCATAGTCAATGATACTAAATCAATACACTAATATCATCTTTCATAGGCTATGGAGATATACATTCAGATGAAATAATGAGATTATAGGACTACTCGGAGAGACAGACGAGGAACCAAGCACAGGAATAAGACAAGGGGGCGATCGGACGCGAAACAAGGGGCCGGAATGCGGCATGACGGGCCGTTTGATGGCCCAAAAAGCGCTGTCAATCGGCGGTGTGGCCGGTCCGCACGACGTAGATCCGCTGATTCGTGCCATTTTGTGCGCTGGGATAATCGTCCGTACCTTTGCCTTAACTTCAAGTGGAAATGGAAAAAAACTCGAGACAGGGATATTTTCTTCAATGGTTGATCGGGGTGGGTGACTTGGTGCTCATCAATGCCCTGTTTCTCGTTTTATATCGTGCGCTCAGCGCTGATTACACGCGACTTATCGGTCACAGCCTCAAGGAAATTATCCTGTTGCTGAACTTCTGTTACTTCTTCGCACTCTACTTCGTTCCCGTCCGGGTACACCTCTCGGTGGTCTTCTTGGACAACATCGTCAAACGGTCGTTCATGCTGATTACGTTTCAGATGATCATGTTCACCACATGCCTCATTTTCATGCGTATCGGGCACGGATCGGCGCGCTTTCTGATCATTCTTTACGGCACGCTGTTGGTCGCTTTTTCGCTGTGGCGCGTGGTGATGCGAGTGATTGTAAAGATCTATCGGCGGAAGGGGTACAGCGTGAAAAACGTGATCATTGTGGGGGCCGGAAAGAACGGGCTGGAGCTGTACAAAGTGCTCAAAAACGACATGGCGTACGGCTTCAACGTGTACGGCTTTTTCGATGATAACGAGGCGCTTCGTGGCGAACTGCCGAACTACCTCGGGCGGCTGAAGGAGACGGAAGCCTTCATCGAAACGCACCCCGTGGACGAGATTTATTGCACCATTCCGGGGGCCAATAGCGAGAAGATCTCGGGGCTGCTGTCGTTTGCCGAGAAGCACATGATCCGCTTCTACATCCTGCCTGATTTTTATCGAGACATCAAGAAGAGTATGGTGATGGAAATCATGGAGTACGTGCCCCTGCTGTCGATCCGCAACGAGCCGCTACAGTCGGCCTCAAACCGGGCCGTGAAACGGGCGTTCGACATCCTCTTTTCATCGCTGGTGATGCTGCTCCTTTACCCCATGCTCTATCTCGTGATCGGGCTGCTGATCAAGCTCAGTTCGCCCGGGCCGATCCTGTTCAAGCAGAAGCGCACGGGGCTCTACGGCAAGGAATTTGACTGCTATAAGTTCCGCACCATGCGCGTCAACAAGGAGGCCGACGAGAAACAGGCCACGCGCGACGACCCACGCACGACGCCGATCGGAGCCTTCCTTCGACACACGAATCTGGACGAGATCCCGCAGTTTGTGAACGTGCTGAAGGGCGACATGTCGGTCGTCGGGCCGCGGCCGCACATGCTCAAGCACACCGAGCAATACTCGAAGCTGATCGACAAATACATGGTGCGCCATCTGGTCAAGCCCGGCATCACGGGTTGGGCGCAGATCACGGGCTATCGCGGCGAGACGAAGACGCTGGAGCAGATGGAGGGGCGCGTCAAGCGCGACGTGTGGTACATCGAAAACTGGTCCTTCTTCCTCGATCTGAAGATCATCTACGTGACGGTGATCAACATGTTTCAAGGCGAAAAAAACGCGTACTGACGATGGGACGAATCTTAGCCGTGGACTACGGTGCGAAGCGCACAGGCCTGGCCGTCACCGACACGCTGCAAATCGCAGCAGGCGGGCTGACGACGGTGGCCAGTGCCGAGGCTGTGAGCTATATCGTGGCCTATGCCGCACGCGAGCCGCTGGAGCGGGTCGTCGTCGGGCTGCCTAAGCAGATGGACAATCGGCCGTCGGAAAATATGGCTCGGGTGGAGGCCTTCGCCCGTCGGTTGGAGGCCGCACTGCCGGCAGGTGTGGAGGTCACGTTTTACGACGAACGCTTCACGTCCGTCATGGCACATCGGGCGATGATCGACGGAGGACTTGGTCGGAAACGTCGGCAAGACAAAGCCCTGGTCGACGAGATCAGCGCCGTGCTCATCCTGCAGGGCTATATGGAATGGAGAAAGAACCAACATCCGTGACGGCCTACACGTGTACCCGGCCAACTTCCCCGGCCTCGGCAGAGGCCTTGATTTTCTTTTGCTTCCTTTCTTGCATCAAGAAAAGAAGATCCCCTCAAGGCAAGAAAAGAAGACCCCCGAGAGAATAGAAGAATCGATTAAAGTAAGAACCAGGCAGGCACAAAGCCCGCCCCAACACCTATTATTACTACTAATGATACTACCGATTTATACCTACGGCCAAGCCGTACTAAGAGAAGAAACGAAGCCCATCGACAGCAGCTATCCTGATCTGCAACAGCTGATCGCCGACATGTTTGAGACGATGTACAATGCTGACGGCATCGGGCTGGCCGCGCCGCAGATCGGGCGCTCCATCAAGCTGCTTGTGATCGACGGCACACCGCTGGCCAACGATCATCTGGACTGCAAAGACTTCAAACGCGTGCTGATCAACCCCGAGATCGTGGAGGAGAGTCCGGAACGCGTGACCTATGAGGAGGGCTGCCTCAGCTTCCCCGGCGTGCATGAGCGCGTGACGCGGGCCGAACGCATCCGCGTAAAGTACCTGAACGAACGCTTCGAGCCGGTCGAGGAGGCGCTGGGCGGATTCGCAGCGCGCATCGTGGAGCACGAGTGCGAACACCTGGCTGGAGAGCTCTTCATCGACAACATCTCGCCCATCCGCCGGCAGCTGAACAAGGCCAGCTGAACAACATCATCAAGGGCAAAGCGTCGTGCCGCTACCGCATCAAGCCGGCCAACAAAAAGTAAGTCGCCATGAGACGGACACTGACATACCTCTTCTTCCTGCTCGCGATCGCGGTGCACATGCAGGCGCAGGTCAACACCGACCGGGTGATGGCCATCGGCCGTAATGCGCTCTATTTCGAGGATTATGTCCTGTCCATCCAGTACTTCAACCAGGTGATCAAGGCCAAGCCATGGATGGCTGAGCCGTACTTTTACCGCGCTGTGGCGAAGCTGAACTTGGATGACTTCCAGGGCGCCGAAGAAGATTGCACGCTCAGCCTCGAGCGCAACCCTTTCCTGGCACAAGCCTACTATGCGCGCGGCATCGCCCGGCAGAGCCTCGAGAAGTATGCCGGAGCGATCGAGGATTACACGAAGGGGCTGGAGTTCAAGCCGGGCGACCGGGCGATGATGTCGAACAAAGCCATCGCATATGTACAGAAGAAGGATTTCACGGACGCCGAGCAAGTCTTTGAGGAACTGATTCGCGCGCACCCGAAGCAGTCGCTGGGCTACCTCACGCGCGCTGCCATGTATCTCGAAAAGGGCGACACGGCGAAGGCGCTTTCGGACTACGATCGGGCCATCGCCCTCGATTCGTTCTATGCACCGTGCTACGCCAACCGCGCCCTGACGCTTTACCAGTCCGGCCGCTACACCGAGGCACTCAAGGATCTCAACCAAGCCATCCGACTCAACACGCGGGAGCCCGGTTATTACATCAACCGCGGATTGGTGCGCTACGAGCTGAACGACCTGCGCGGCGCGATGGCCGACTATGATCAGGTGATCGAAATGGACGCCGACAACCGCATCGCCCGCTTCAATCGCGGACTGCTCCGGGCGCAGGTGGGCGACGACAACCGCGCCATCGAGGACTTCGACGTCGTGCTCCGACTGGAGCCTGACAACGACATCGCCCGCTATAACCGCGCCACGTTGCTCTTCAAACGGGCGACTATCGGGCCACGATCCGTGACCTCGACGCCGTGCTCCGTCGCTACCCCGACTTTGTCCAGGGTTACTATTACCGCGCCGACGTGAAGCGACGCCTGAACGACCTCAAGGGCGCCGATCGCGACTATATCGCGGCGATGAAGATCGAGGAAGATCGCCGGCGTGGACGCCGCAGCGTCGCCTCCACCGCCGCGAAGGACAGCACCCGGTCGGGCGCCAACGATCGCACGCGCGAGGAGTCGGACCGCAACATCGAAAAGTTCAGCCGCCTCGTCGTCTACGACCGCAAGGAGGAGCAGAAAAGCAAGTACCAAAGCGAGATCCGCGGCCGGGTGCAGACCGCAACGTGCAGGTGGAGCTGGAGCCGATGTTCGTCCTCACGTACTACGAACGGCAGGCCGACGTCCGCGAGCGCGTCTTCTACGACCGGCTCGTGGAGCGCTTCAACGACCGTCGGGTGCTGGCCTGGCGACTGCTTCTAACCAACCGCGAAGCGGCCCTGACCGAAGAACAGATCGCGGCCCACTTCGCCTCCATCGACAGCTATTCCAAGCGCATCGAACGCACGCCCGGCAACGCCGATCTGCACTTTGGGCGCGCCCTGGACTACCTGCTCGTGCAGGATTTCACCGAGGCCCTGCGCGATCTCGACCGCACGATTGAGCTGGCCCCGGACGCTGCCCCCTCGCCTACTTCGCCCGCGCCGTGGTGCGTTACAAGCAGCTCGAGTCCGCGCGTTCGCAACAGCCTGACGTCACATCTGCCGCCGCCTCGCCCTTCCGATTCGGCGCTGCCGCCACGCGACCGTCCACCTCGGCCGACACCCGCGACCCCTCCCCCGCCGACGAGGCCCGACGGCATGAGCACGAGCTGATCTTGCGCGACTATGACCAGGTCATCCGCCTCGCTCCGGACTTCGCCTTTGCCTACTTCAACCGCGGCAACCTGCGCTGCACGGGCCGAGACTTCCGCGCCGCCATCGCCGACTATGACGAGGCCATCCGCCGCGACCCCGAGCTGGCCGAGGCCTATTTCAACCGTGGGCTGGCCGAACTCTCGATGGGCAACGCCACGCGCGGCATCGCCGACCTGAGCAAGGCCGGCGAGTTGGGTCTGCCGAGCGCCTACAGCATCATCCGCCGCATGACGGAGGAAAGCAAGAGCAACGAGTAGCCGCCCGTTCGGTGCCCCCCTGTATCCACGAAAAAAGGCCGTTTGACCAAGTGTCGAACGGCCTTTCTGCTTTTTGGGCAGACGTATCGCCCCCCTCGAAAGCGCATCTTTTCGCCCGAAATGGCTAAAAAGTAGTTTGTGGCCATTTCGGGTCACCAAAAACGACCCAAAAGAGGTTTTTAGCCATTTCGGGTCGCCCGAAACGACTAAAAAGAGGTTTGCGGCCATTTCAGGTCACCAGAAACGACCAAAAAGAGGTTTGCGGCCATTTCGGGTGACCAGAAGCGACCAAAAAGTAGTTTGCAGCCATTTCGGGCCACCAGTTAACGGTTTCGAGGGCTGGAAAGGTCATTTCATGCGACATGACGCGGCTTCGACGACCGGAAATGTCATTTCATGCGACATGAAACGGCTTCGACGGCCGGAAATGTCATTTCATGCGACATGAAACGGCTTCGACGGCCGGAAATGTCATTTCATGCGACATGAAAACGGCTTCGACGGTCGGAAATGTCATTTCATGTGACATGAAACGGCTTCGACGACCGGAAATGTCATTTCATGCGACATAAAAACGGCTTCGACGACCGGAAATGCCATTTCATGCGACATGACGCGGCTCCGACTACCGGAAATGCCATTTCATGCGACATGACGCGGCTCCGGAGATCGCCGATGTCTTTTTCAAAAGATGCGCTTCCCGATCTGCATCCGGTCTGGGCAAAAAGAGCCGCCACCCCCGAGTGATACACTCTGAAGGCGACGGCTCACGACTAATGTTGATGACTTATGAAAAAGAAAAATCGCATCAAGTGCGGCCAGCCTTAGCCGACCTTACGAATCAGCTCCATTCCCTTGCGGATAGCCTCCTCGTTGACGGGGATCAGCTTGTGATGCCGCTCGGGGAGCGTCTTCTTCAGCCCACGCAGGACGCTCTCCATCTGTACCATCGGCACCACCTTGAGGAGGCCGCCGAGGACGATCATGTTGAACGTCTTCTGCATGTTCAGCTCCGTAGCCGCGTCCATCGCGTCGATGCGATAGACGTTGATATCGGTGCGTGTGGCGGGGCGCTGTATGCCGTAGCCGTCGTAGATCAGAATTCCACCCGGCTTCACCTTCGGCTCAAACTTGTCCAACGAGGGCTGATTGAGCACGATGGCTATGTCGTACGAGTTCAAGATCGGCGAGCTGATCCGCTCGTCATTCAGAATCACGGTCACGTTGGCCGTACCGCCGCGCTGCTCCGGGCCGTAGGAGGGCATCCAAGTGACTTCCTTGTCTTCCATCAGCCCCGAGTAAGCCAAAATCTTACCCATCGAGAGCACTCCCTGTCCGCCGAATCCGGCGATGATAATCTCATGTTGCATGGTTGTATCTTCTTTATCGGTTAAACGGATCGGGATCAGATATTCTTCAGGTCGCCCAGTGGATAGGCGGGGAACATGTTCTCTTCCATCCATCGGTTAGACGCCGTGGGCGACTTCTTCCAGCCTGAGGAGCAAGTCGAAACGACTTCCACAACGGAGGTGCCTTTGCCGGCCATCGAGTTCTCGAAGGCCAGTCGGAGCATCTTCTTTGTTTTGCGCACAGCGGCGGGCGTCTGGACGCTCTGGCGGGTCACGAGGCAGGTGCCGTCGAGCTGAGCCAGGATGTTACCAATCTTGAGCGGGTAGCCATTCAGGGCCACGTCGCGGCCGTAGGGGCAGGTGGCGGTAGGCATACCGATCAGCGTGGTGGGAGCCATCTGTCCGCCCGTCATGCCATAGATGGCGTTGTTGACGAAGATGATGACGATGTTTTCCCCGCGATTGGCGGCGTGGATGGTCTCAGCGGTACCGATGGCGGCCAAGTCGCCGTCGCCCTGATAGGTGAAGACCAGCTTACCCGGGTTCACGCGTTTGAGGGCTGTGGCTACGGCCGGTGCGCGTCCGTGGGCCGCTTCCACCCAGTCCACATCAATATAGTTGTATGCAAAGACGGCGCAGCCCACAGGTGACACGGCCACCGTCTTATCCTCCATGCCCATCTCGCCGATCACTTCCGCGACCAGTTTGTGGATCACGCCGTGGCTACAGCCGGGGCAGTAGTGCATGGGGGTATCGTTCATCAGCGCCGGCTTCGTGTAGACGAGGTTTTCCGGTTTGATGATATCAAAGTCTATCTCATTGGGTTCGGTCAGCGTTTCCACCAACTCAGTTTCGGTTTCGATCAATTCTAATGTTTCCATTTTATGCAGGTGTCTTTTATGATTATCGACTTATCGCCCGCCCATTCGTAGGAAATACTGCACCAGTCGCAGCAGGATAGCCGCGCCACCGCACAGCATGAAGGGCAGGCGATTTCCTTTTACCGTAAAGTAGAGGATGCCGGCCGCGATGGCGAGCAGCATGAATAGTAACGTGAATAGTTCGTCCCATCGGTCTCCGCGTCTCATCTTGTCTGATCTCCTTTCAATGTTTACGGTATAAGCGTCACATCAGTTTCTCCTTCACCGCGGCGATGATCTCGTCCGGTGTGAAGACGATTCCGCCCAAGCGGCCGAAGTGTTCCACTTTCACGCGTCCGTTGACGGCCAGCCGAACGTCTTCTACCATCTGGCCCGCGTTGAGCTCGACGGAGAGGATGCCCTTGACTTTGTCCGCACGGTCTGAGATGGCCTTCGTGGGGAACGGCCACAGGGTGATGGGCCTAAGCAGACCCAGCTTCAGTCCTCGCCACGCGCCACTTCCATGGCCTTCTGGCAAATGCGAGCCGACGAACCGAAGGCTACCAACAGATAGTCGGCATCCTCACAGCCGATTTCTTCGTAGCGCACCTCGTTCTCTTCGATCTGGCGATACTTCTCTAACAGGTGCAGATTGCGCTTCTCCATGATGGACGGATCGAGCTCGAGCGACGTGATGATGTTCGGCTCGCGACCGCCCTTGCGACCCGTCGTGGCCCAAGGCGATTCTTTCTCGATTTCTTCGTCCGTCTTGCGTGGGCGGAAAGGCGGCAGCACCACCTTCTCCATCAGCTGCCCGATCATACCGTCAGAGAGCACCATGGCCGGCGTCCGATACTTGAACGCCAGGTCAAAGCCCAGCGCCACGAAGTCGGCCATCTCCTGCACCGACGAGGGTGCCAGTGTGATGAGGCGATAATCGCCATGCCCGCCGCCTTTGACGGTTTGGAAATAGTCTGCCTGACTTGGCTGGATCGTTCCCAGACCCGGGCCGCCACGCATAACGTTCACCAGCAAACAGGGCAGCTCGGCACCCGCGATGTAAGAGACGCCCTCCTGCATCAAGCTCATGCCCGGGCTGGACGAAGAGGTCATCACTCGTTTGCCCGACCCCGCAGCACCATACACCATGTTGATCGAGGAGACCTCGCTCTCAGCCTGCAGGACAACCATACCGGTCGTTTCCCAAGGCTTCTCAGCCATCAATGTCTCCATTATCTCGGACTGTGGCGTGATCGGATAACCGAAATAGCCGTCCGCTCCGGAGCGTATCGCAGCATGTGCGATCGCTTCGTTTCCTTTCATTAATCTGACATCTTCCATGACTCGTTCATCCTACTTTAGCCCTGTAAACTGTCAGACAGCGTCTGGGCACACCCAGCCGCAGCTACAGCAGCCAGTGCACGCCTTAGGCGTCTTCATGTACACATAATGGTATCCCTTGTTGTTGACCTCTCGCGGATGCAACTCCAAGACGTCACTGGGACACGCTACTACACATAAGTCGCAGCCTTTACACCTTTCGGTGTTTACGACTACCATTCCTTTTACTCTTGCCATAAGCTATTGTTTTTTAGGTATCCGTCGCAAAAATAGAACGCCTTGTTACATCTGCAAGAAACTTTCAAATTTTCTTTACTCACCCTCTATTTGCTTACATATATATAGAAGAAGGCGCGATTGAGACGAGAACCTCTAATTAAGACCTCCCAGACGGCTACCTCAAGCGGCTCGCTTCGCATGCCTTCGATTCCAGAGAGGACGCCTTCCGAACCTGTCACGCGACTTTTGATCTCCAGCAACCGACGGAAAAGCCCAAGTACTCGTATTTCTAACCTCCGACAACCGACGGAAAGCCCAAGTACATGTATTTCTGATCTCCGGCAACCGACGGAAAGCCCAAGTACTCGTATTTCTGATCTCCGGCAACCGACGGAAAGCCCAAGTACTCGTATTTCTAATCTCCGGCAACCGACGGAAAGCCCAAGTACTTGTATTTCTAGCCTCCGACAAGTGACGGAAAGCTCGGGGTACGTGTAGTTTTGATCTTGATGCAGTTGCCCTAAACGAGAAAGCGCTTCACCGGATCCCCCGCCTATTTTGGTTTACATTTGCGCGCCTATTTTCTGAAGGGGATTATTCATCCTCCTATACTCATTGTATAGCGATCGGAGACTTAACGTGCTCCCTCACGCCCTCTCCTATAGGCTGCATTTACTACCTACTTATTTATACGCAATGAATATATCGTACAACTGGTTAAGGGATTATCTGCCGTTCGACTTGACTCCTGATGAGGTGGCGGCAGCGCTGACGTCCATCGGACTCGAAACGGGCAGCGTAGAGACGGTGCAGTCCGTCCGTGGTGGATTAGCTGGACTCGTGACGGGTCGCGTACTGACCTGCACGGCGCACCCCAATTCGGACCATCTACACCTGACTACGGTCGATGTGGGCGGCGACGAACCGCTGAAGATCGTCTGTGGCGCACCTAACGTGGCGGCCGGACAAATGGTCGTCGTGGCCGTGATCGGCACGAAGCTCTATGACGGCGACAAGGAGTTTGTAATCAAGAAAAGCAAGATACGCGGCGAGGAGTCGTTCGGCATGATCTGCGCCGAAGACGAAATTGGCGTCGGTGCGAGCCACGACGGCATCATCATCCTGCCCACCGACACCCCCGTGGGCCTGCCCGCGGCAGCATACTATAAGGTCGAGACAGACCATGTGCTGGAGGTCGACATCACGCCGAACCGCGTCGATGCAACGTCGCACTATGGGGTGGCTCGCGACTTAGCCGCCTACCTTCAGCAACGGGGCACACCCGTAGCGCTCCAACGCCCATCCACCGAGGGCTTCGGCATGGACGACCCGTCGCCGGCCATCGTCATCGAGTCCGTCGACCCCGAGGGCTGCCCACGTTACTCCGGCCTGACGATCCGCGGCGTGACCGTCCGCGAAAGCCCCGAGTGGCTGCGGCGCCGATTGACGGCCATTGGCCTCAGACCGATCAACAACGTGGTGGACGTGACGAATTACGTCCTGCACGAGCTTGGTCAACCGTTGCACGCCTTTGACGCGGCGAAGATCGCCGGCGGCCGGATTCAGGTGCGCACCATGCCCGCGGGCACGCCGTTCACGACGCTCGACGGCATAGAACGCACACTCACAGCCGATGATCTGATGATCTGCGACGCTGAGAAACCGATGTGTATCGGTGGCGTATTTGGCGGACTCGATTCGGGCGTGACAGAGTCCACGACGGACGTCTTCCTCGAGTCGGCATGCTTCAATCCCACATGGATCCGTCGCACGGCACGGCGCTTCGGACTGAGCACAGATGCCTCCTTCCGCTTCGAGCGCGGCCTGGATCCGAACGGCACGATAGAGGTGCTCAAACGCGCCGCATTGCTCATCCGTGAGGTGGCTGGCGGACGCATCACGGGCGAGATTCAAGACGTCTATCCGAACAAAGTCGAGCCGTACGCCGTCGACATCACCTACCGCAAGATTGATGAGACAATCGGGCAGACCATCCCGCCCGAGACAGTGAAGAGCATCCTCCGTTCGTTAGAAATAGAGATTGCTCATGAGACACCCGAGGGCCTTTCGCTGCGTGTGCCCGTCTACCGCATCGACGTCCGCCGCGACGTGGACGTGATCGAAGACATCCTTCGCATTTACGGATACAACAACGTGGCCTCGACGACCGCGTGCAGTCCACGCTGAGCTATCGCACGCCGACGGACCGCAGCCAACGCTTAGAGTCGCTCATCTCCGAGCAGCTCTGCGGCGCAGGCTTCCACGAGATCATGAACAATTCGCTCACGCGCCGAGCCAACTACGAAGGCCTCGCAACGATGCCTGCCGACGCTTGCGTGACGCTCATGAACCCGCTGAGTGCCGACCTCAACGTGATGCGCCAAACACTGCTCTTTGGCGGCTTGCAGACCATCGCGCACAACATCAACCATAAGCAGCGCAACCTCCGCTTCTTCGAGTTCGGCAATTGCTACACGCGCCGCGCTGAGGGAGCGTCTGCGGAAGCTGACACACCGCTTAAAGGCTTCGAAGAGGAGCATCGACTGGGGCTTTGGCTGAGTGGCACACGCACGGAAAACAGTTGGCTGCACGCCGACGAACAGACTTCTGTTTACGAGCTGAAGGCTTATGTGGAGAACATCCTCCGGCGCCTCGGCGTAGATGAGAAAAAGACCGTGCGACGCACATTCTCCAACGAGATTTACCCCCCTCCGGCATGACCATTGAGACGGCCGCGGGACGCACGCTGGCCACTTTCGGCATCGTCGACCGACGCATTGCTCGACAGGCAGACATCGACACGGAAGTCAGCTTTGCCGAACTGTCGTGGACGGCACTGATGAAAGAGACACGTCGGGCGACAACCGTCTTCAGTGAGATCCCGAAATTCCCCGAAGTGCGGCGTGATTTGGCGCTGCTCGTCGACACCGCCGTGACGTTCGCACAGATCGAACAAACAGCTGCCGAGACGGATCGCAAACTACTCCGCCGCGTCGTCTTGTTCGATGTTTATGAGGGCAAGAATCTGCCGGCCGGCAAGAAGTCGTACGCCGTGAGCTTCTACCTGCAAGACGCTGAACGCACCCTCACCGACCGCCGTATAGACGACCTCATGGCTAAGCTCCGTCGCAACTTGGAGTCGAAGCTGGAGGCACAACTGAGATAACTGTAAACTGCAAACCGTAAAACAATAAGATAAAAGAGACAGACTATGGGAAGAGCATTCGAGTTCCGCAAAGCGCGGAAATTCAAACGTTGGGGCAACATGGCCCGCGTATTCACGAAGTTGGGTAAGGAGATTACCATCGCCGTCAAAGCCGGCGGACCGGGACCCGGGCAGCAACCCGAGGCTTCGCGTACTGATGCAGACAGCCAAGAAGGAGAACATGCCCAAGGACAACGTCGACAGGGCCATCAAACGAGCCAGTTCAAAAGATTACACGGACTATAAGGAGATGAACTACGAGGGCTACGGCCCGTTCGGCATCGCCGTCTTCGTGGAGACTGCCACGGACAACACCACACGCACCGTGGGCAACGTCCGCAGCTATTTCAACAAGGCCGGCGGCACACTGGGCACGACCGGATCGCTGGAGTTCCTATTCGATCATAAGTGCGTGTTCCACATCCTCAAGAAGGACGGCGTGTCGCTTGACGACCTCGAACTGGAGCTGATCGACTATGGCGTTGACGAGCTGGAAGAAGACGAGGGCGAGGTGATCCTCTATGGCGACTTCGCGCAGAACGCCGCCATCCAGAAGTATCTCGAAGAGAACGGCTACGAGATTACCTCCAGCGAGTTTGTCCGCATCCCCAACGACCTCAAGGACGTGACGCCCGAGCAGCGCGAGACGATCGACAAACTCATCGAGCGACTCGAGGAGGATGAAGACGTGCAGAACGTCTTCCATAACATGAAGGAGAGCGAAGAGGAGGAATAACCCCTCCTCCGCCTCGCCCCGGAAGAAAAATGAAGAGGGGGTGCCGACATCTACTGTCGACACCCCCTCTCTCTTTCTGTCTGCGTGCGGCTGAAGGGACTCGAACCCCCACGCCCGGAGGCATCAGATCCTAAGTCTGACGTGGCTACCAATTACACCACAGCCGCCTGTTTCGGGATTATCCGGGTTAACTTCCGCCCTGAGGTGGGCGATGCGTTAACGGCCGGCAAATATAGAAGCAGTTTGCAATTCCGCATCAGAAGAAGGCCGTCAAGCGCAAGCCGGCGGAGAGATAATCGAAGGTGCGCACTTGGCTGACGGACCGGATTTGCTCCTCGGGGCGATCGGGATTGGTGTAAGTGATGCGCACCGAAGGGCGAGCGTAATGGTAGTCGGTGTAAAGCGTCACGCCCAGCTCGTCGCGAAATTTATACGTCATCGACGCCCCCACGCCGCCCATCCATGCCGTCTGCGGCTCATAGGTATAGAGCGAGAGTTCGCGCTGTAGATCCCTAGTGTCGTGCGCCGGCTCAGCCGTCACCGTACCTTTTGCGGCAAAGGCCAGCCCCACGTTCGCCTTAGCTATGAGCACCCAACGTTCGCCCGACTCGACGGCGAAGTAGGGCCCCATGCTCATGTTCATCGTCCCCACGGACTGCGCCTGCAGCCGCATGTGTCCACGCTCGGGCCGCGCGGCATCGACCGCCATCCGTTCCGACGGATCGACAGCGAACGTCACGAAAAAGCACACTCGCCGCCCACTCCCCAGTGCTGGCTCGTAAACCACGCGCCTTCGAAGCCCGCCTCCAGCCCTGGGCGCGTCGGCGCATCGGCGTCCGTACCCGGATAGGCCAGCAGATTGTGCATGGCCACAGCGCTGCCCACGCGCACGGTTAGGAACGATGGCGTGCCGCTACTCTCGAAGCGCGAGAAGAGGCTGAGGTTGTCACCGCGGTTGTGGTAAATCTTATCGATGAAGAAATAGCCGAGCTGCGTAGAGAGGATACCAATGCCAGCACCGGCCAGAATGTCAGGCACCCAATGGCGGTTGTTCAGGCTGCGCCCGAAGGCCACGAAGGTGGCGCTGGCATAGCTCGAGATGCTGTAGATGGAATTCACATCGCCATACTCCTTGTGCAGTAAGGTAGCGTTGGCAAAAGCCGTGGCCGTGTGTCCCGAGGGGAAGGAGTTGCGCGTCGAGGCGTCGGGCCGCTCCACGCGGGCGGTGTACTTGATGGAGTTCACCACGGCCGTCATAATGGCTAGGCTCGCAGCGTGAGAAAGCAGCGTCCGAGGCCATTTGTTACGCCCACGAACACCCGCCAGTTTCAGCCCGTAAGTCGCCACCGCTGGCGCATATTGCAGGTAGTTGTCGAACGTATTGCGAAAACCCGGCACATAACGATTGCGGATATGTCGGATATGTTCGCGCTCGCTCCACGTCAGTGCCGAGCGGTGAAGAAGACCGCCGGAGCGAAGCCGATGCGCATAGCGTCGTGGTCAAAGATGGTGTGCATACGACGACGATGGTCGAAGGCCGCACTGTCAGGCATACGTCGCATCCCGTAGCCGCCGACTGTCACCGTGTCAGGCGCCGCTGGCGGATAATGGGCGTATTGCGCCGCCGTACGTGGGGCGAAAAAGAGAATCAGCAGCAAAATGATCGCGCTATGGATGGGTTGTCTTTTCATGCTTACGAGTCAAAAATCATGGGCGCGAAGATAGGGCGGGCTCTTTTCGCAGCGATCGGCCTCCCTTTCGCCTCTCATCCCTCCCGTGCAAAGCCAAACAGGCACTCGATTGGCTTCGCGCAGTGTGCGCGGCCTCAAACAAGTACTCGATTGGCTCCGCGCAGTGTGCGCGGCCTCAAACAAGTACTCGATTGGCTCTGCGCAGTGTGCGCGGCCTCAAACAAGTACTCGATTGGCTTCGCGCAGTGTGCGCGGCCTCAAACAAGTACTCGATTGGCTTCGCGCACACTGCGCGGCCCGAAACAAGCGCTCGATTGGGGCGGCTGCGGCCGCCAGCGAAGTTTGGCCGGGTACAAAGCCAATCCCATCTCTTTCTTGTACCAAGCTAACTTCCTCGGCCTCGGCAGAGGCCTGCGCAGCCCAATTACGCCCGTGTTTGGCTTCGCGCAGTGACCCCGATAAGCAGCGTAATTTGGGCGGCCCACAAAAGGCGTCAGCAGACGGTAAACAGGAACCATTTCATGGCTCTGCCGGCCGTTTCCAGCCTGGCCTGCCGGCTTGCTGCAATCAAAAATGGATTTACATTTGCGCCCTGATTTCACGGATAATCATAACAATAACAGATAGATCAAAATGAAAAGAACATTCCAACCCTCCAACCGAAAGAGAAAGAATAAGCATGGTTTTCGCCTGAGAATGTCGACCGCCAACGGACGTCGCGTATTGGCTTCACGCCGCGCTAAGGGACGTAAGAAACTGACCGTATCCGACGAATATCCGAAGGCCTAAAAGCCCCCATCGGGAATAAAAAAGCCACAGAAAAACTGTCTGGCCCCACACATGAGAAAGTAAAAGTTTGAAGGAAAAGACTTTTACTTTCTTCGTTTTAAGACCCAAACAAAACGCACACGCAGCCTTATGGAAAAGAAAAAAGACGCCGAAGACATACGGGAATGGTTCATGCGCCTGCCGGTGGTAGTGCACATCTTCCTGGCCGCCATCGCACTCTGGCTCCTTTCACTCATGGTGCTGAAGTCCCTGGACGTATACACCCGCCACAACGAGTCCATCGTCGTGCCCAACGTGAAGGGGAAGACGCCCGAAGAGGCCCATCGGGAGATCCGAAAAATAGGGCTGCGTTACATCGTACTCGACTCCATCTATTCCAAGGATATGGCCCCGGGAGCCATAGTCGAGGTGGTGCCCGCCATCGGATCGAAGGTCAAGAAAGACCGCATCCTCTACCTGACTATCAACGCCCGCACCGCACAGATGGCCATCGTACCGGACGTTACCGACCTCTCTCTGCGCCAAGCCTTCGCCCTGCTGCAATCGCACGGATTCACGTCCATCGACGTCGTCTACGTCAGCGGCAGCTACCGCGATCTGGCGTTGGGCGTGCAGTTGCGCGGTAAGACACTGAGGGCAGGCGATCGCGCGCCCATCGCAGCCAAGATCGTGCTCCGGGTAAGCGACGGCGGCGAAGGCGGCACAGACTCCACATTCTGGTCGCCACGCTCCGAATCGGAATGGAGAGCCTCTCGCAGCAGCGATGACTCAAACGACGAAGAAGAACGAGGAACCGACGACGAAGAATGATCCCCAACGAAGTAACTACCGACCACCGACCTATGACCCTCCAAGATGCCATGGCAGACGGCCTCTTCGATGAAGAGGACGACGACGAGGCTCCCGAAGTGCTCTATGAGCATTTCCGGTTTACGGCCGACCCGAACCAATCTCTGCTCCGCGTCGACAAGTTTCTCATCGACCGCATGACGCATACGAGCCGCAACCGCATCCAGCTGGCTGCCGATGCAGGTTACGTGCGAGTGGACGGGGTGCCGGTAAAGAACAACTACCGGGTGAAGCCGGGCGACGTGGTCACGATCGTCATGGCGCGTCCGCGGCACGCCTTCGAAGTCATCGCGGAGGATATTCCCCTCAATATCGTTTATGAGGACGAGGACCTGCTGGTGGTCAATAAGCCGGCAGGTCTTGTTGTGCATCCCGGACACGGCAACTACACCGGCACGCTGGTCAATGCTCTGGCCTACTACCTCCGCAACCTGCCGAATTACGACCCCAACGACCCGCAGCTGGGCCTCGTGCACCGTATCGACAAGGACACGTCCGGTCTACTCGTCGTAGCCAAAAACATCGACGCCAAGACTCACCTCAGCCGTCAGTTCTTCGAAAAAAGCACCCAACGCCGTTACCAGACGCTCGTCTGGGGCATCCCGAAAGAGAATGAAGGGCGCATCGAAGGAAACATCGGCCGCGACCTACGCGACCGCCTCCGCATGGCAGTCTATCCGCCCGGAAGCGAGGAGGGAAAGTGGGCCGCCACAAACTACCGCGTCACCGAACGGCTGGGATACGTCAGCCTCCTAACTTGCCAACTCGAAACCGGTCGCACGCACCAGATCCGCGCCCACATGAGCCACATCGGCCATCCCGTCTTCAACGACGCCCGCTACGGCGGCGAACGCATCCTCAAGGGACGCCCCACGGGCAGCTACCGACAGTTTGTGCAGGAGGCCTTCGACACCTGTCCGCGTCAGGCTTTGCACGCCGAGACGTTAGGGCTTCGTGCATCCCACCACGGGAAAGGAGCTCTTTTTCACGGCTCCATTGCCCGACGATATGCAGGGGCTGATCAATAAATGGCGCACCTACTGCGCCAACAACACCTAACCCTTACCACCCATAGACGAACAATGAAAAAGCAGATTGCACTGGTAGCCGGGGGCTACTCCGGCGAGTACGAAGTCTCGCTCAAGAGCGCCGACGGCCTCTACTCCTTTATCGATCGAACGCGCTACGACCTCCATCACGTCCTCCTGACCCGTGGAGCCTGGAGCGTACTCCTGGCCGACGGATCCCAGGTGCCTATAGATCGCAATGACTTCAGCTACCGCTCCCCCGACGGCCGACAAGTACACTTCGACTTGGCCTACATCACCATCCACGGCACGCCAGGCGAGGACGGTCGGCTGCAGGGCTATTTCGACATGATCGGCCTCCCCTACTCCTCCTGCGGCACGTTGGCCTCGGCCCTCACCTTTAATAAATACACCTGCACGCAGTTCCTACGCAGTCAAGGCCTACGCGTCGCCGACGCGATCCGTCTGCGGCACGGCGAGCAGGTCTCCGAGGACACGGTCGTCAAGAGCCTCGGCCTGCCCGTCTTCGTCAAACCCAACGCGGGGGGGAGCAGCCTCGGCACGACAAAGGTGAAGGTGGCAGACAAGATCGAGGAGGCCGTCCAGCGAGCCCTCACCTGCGACGACGAGGTGATCATCGAGCGCTTCGTGGCCGGCACCGAGGTGACGTGCGGCTGTTACCAGGCGAATGGGCGCATGACGCTGCTGCCGCTGACGGAGGTCGTGACCAGTAACGACTTCTTCGACTTCGACGCCAAATACAACGGACAGGTGAGCGAGATTACCCCTGCGCGGATCTCAGACGAGATGACCCGGTGGGTCCAAAACTTGACGCAAAACATCTACCGCCTGATCGGGGCCAAGGGAATCATCCGCGTGGACTTCATTCTCCCCCCGGACGGCAGCGAACCCGTCGTGCTGGAGGTAAACACCACCCCGGGCATGACCACAACGAGCTTCATCCCGCAGCAGATCCGCGCCGCCGGTCTCCAGATTACCGAGGTGATGACGGAAATCATTGAGAACGAGCTGAACAACCGCTGAACAACGCCCCACCCCACCCTTCCTATCCACATAAACACCGAGACATCGCAATGGAAACGACCTACCCCTCCCCCGCATTCGACGACATCCGCCCTGTAAACGACGCGGAAGTGCCCCAAGCCGTCGAGGATCTGATCTCGTCCGACGGACTCTGGCGCGCCCTCAGCTCATCGCCCCGGATGCCGACCGCGCAGCCCTCATCGAGACGATGCGCTCCTGCCGCACCAAGGCTGAATTTAAGCAGACCATCGGCTACAAGACAGTCATGGCCATTGCACGGCGGAGCACCTTCTCGCTGACCATCTCCGGCCGCAGCCGACTGCCCGAAGGCAAAGCGCCCTGCACCTTCATCTCCAACCACCGCGACATTGTCCTCGACGCCGCCTTCCTCAACGTCCTACTCTACGACGTGGGCTACGACATGACCCAAATCGCCATCGGGGACAACCTCCTCATCTATCCCTGGATCCGACTCCTGGTGCGGCTCAACAACAGCTTCATCGTCAAGCGCAACCTATCGGCCCGGCGACTGCTCGAAAACAGCCGCATCCTCTCGGCCTACATCCGCCACACCCTCCGCCAGACGCACGAGTCCATCTGGATCGCCCAGCGAGAGGGTCGCGCCAAAGATTCCAACGACCAGACCCAGACCTCAGTCCTCAAAATGCTCTGCATGGCCGGAGAGGGCGACGAGGGCCTACTCGACAACCTGATGGAGCTCAACATCGTGCCCATCGCCATCTCCTACGAGTACGACCCGTGCGACTACCTCAAAGCCCGAGAGTTCCAACTGAGGCGCGACGACCTGAACTACGTCAAGAGCGAGCGCGACGACCTGCTGAGCATGGAGACCGGCATCATGGGCGACAAGGGGCGCGTGCATTTCACCATCGGCACGCCCCTGAACGACACCCTCAGACAGTTCGACCCCGCCATGCCCCGCCACGAGCTCCTCGCGGCCGCAGCAACGGCTATCGACCGCGACATCTACGCCCATTACCGCTTCTACCCAAGCAATTACGTGGCCTACGATCTGCTACACGCCACGCTGCGCTTCCGCATGAACTACGACCTCCGCGACAAAGCCCGCTTCGAGGCTTACCTCCAGCGACAACTCGACCGCATCGACCTGCCCCAAAAAGACGAGCCCTACCTGCGCACCAAAATGCTCGAGATGTACGCCAACCCCCCTCAAGAACCACTGGGACACGAAACCCGAATGACCGCCTCCGACGAACGTCCCCGCCACGAACGCCTGCCCGAACCCACACTCCGCCGCCTGCCCTGGTATCTGGCTTACCTCAAGCTGATCCGCGGGCGCGGCGAAACGGTCGTCTCCTCCACCCGCATCGGAGAGGAGACGGGCGTAACCCCCGTGCAGGTGGCCAAGGACCTCTCCTACATCAACATCTCGGGTAAAACCCGCGTCGGTTACGAGGTGGACGCCCTGGTAGGCATCCTCGACGACTTCCTCGGCTTCTCGCACGCCCACCGAGCCCTACTCTTCGGCGTCGGTCAGCTGGGGGCCGCACTCATGCGTGACGCCGGTCTGGGGCAATACGGACTCGACATCGTGGCCGGCTTCGATGTCCGCCCCGAGCTGGTGGGCACCGAGATCGAAGGCATCCCCGTCTACCACATCGACCACCTCCCGGACCGCTGCCCCACGCTCGACGCCACCATTGCCGTCATCACCGTGCCGGTAGAGGAAGCCCAGCGCGTCACCGACCAAGTCCTGGCCTGCGGAATCCGCGCCCTCTGGAACTTTACCCCCTTCCGCATCCGGGTACCCCACAACGTCGTGGTGCAGAACACCTCCATCTATGCCAATCTCGCCGTCATGTTCAATCGCCTAAACAGCCTCACCACCCGATGAAGATTTTCGCCGTCGGCATGAACTACGCCGATCACAATAAAGAACTACAGCACGCGTTTTTCTCCCCCGGAGCCTACGATCTTCATGAAATCCGATCCCGTGCTGAAAGATGGCAAGCCCTTCTTCCTCCCCGACTTTACGGACGAGGTGCACTACGAGACGGAGCTCGTCATCAAGATCAACAGGCTGGGTAAAAACATCGACGAACGGTTCGCTGCTCGATACTATGACGAGGTGACCGTCGGCATAGACTTCACCGCTCGCGATCGGCAGCGAGACCTGCGCTCCAAAGGTCTGCCCTGGGAGCTCTGTAAGGCCTTTGACAACGCCGCAGCCGTCGGCCGCTTCGTCCCCTTGCAAGAGGTGGGCGGCGAAATCGGCCAAATCACCTTCCGTCTCGACCTCAACGGTCAGACAGTGCAACTGGGCCGAACGGCCGACATGCTCTTCCCCGTCGACCGCATCGTTGCCTTCGTCAGTCGATTCTTTACCCTGCGCATGGGCGACTTGATCTACACCGGCACCCCCTCGGGCGTCGGCCCCGTAGCCATCGGCGACCATTTAGAGGGCTTCATCGGCGACAAGCGGTTGCTCGATTTCTACATTAAGTAATTTGGTTTTCCCCCATCTCCCGCTGTTTCAAACAGTGGGAAACGTCTGCGGCCGGGATCTCTCATTGTCTTGAACAATGGGTAATGCCGTCTGCGTGAAGGTCTCACTGTCTCAAACAATGGGTAATGCCTGCGCTCGGGATCTCTTATTGTCTTGAACAATGGGTAACGTCTGCGCTCGGGATCTCTTATTGTCTTGAACAATGACGCGTTTCCACCACAGGAAAATCCCGTTGTCTCAGACAATACTAAATACCTGATCCGGGTATTCAATAATGTCTCAGACAATAACAAATAGACGAGCCGGAAATCTACGGTCATCTCAGACAATCATAAACGAGATGACTATTGTTTAGTATTGTCTCGATCAATCACGAATACCTCGATCAGGTATTTAGTATTGTCTGAGACAACGGTTCTCGTAGGCACCCGTTTTCTCTTATTGTTTCGGGCAATGAGACCTTCGGGCAGAGGGCATTTTCTGTTGTCTCAGACAATGAGACCTTCAGACAAAAGGCGTTTTCTATTGTTTCGGGCAACGAGACCTTCAGGTGTTAGGTGTTTTCTGTTGTCTCGGACAATGAGACCTTCAGACAGAAGGCGTTTCTTATTGCTCAAAACAGCGGGAGATGGGTACATTTTTCGAACTTCTTCGTTTGAATCCATGGCGCGTTATCCATAGATTCGCCCCACTTTTTCACTCATGTCTACATCTAACTTCTACATATGACACGTATACTGACCACGATATGCTGCGCCCTCGCCCTCTGGGCCCTTACCGCTACGGCCGCGCGCGCAGACGCCAAGCTCTATACCCGCAGCTCCGTGCTGGCCGAGGGACGGTGGGTGAAGGTCCGCGTTGCTGACGACGGCATCTACAAACTCACCTACGACCAGCTCCGCGCCATGGGCTTCGCGGGGACCCAGCGAAGGTCTCCGTCCATGGCTACGGCGGCTACATCCTCGACGAGGACTTCTCGCACGGCGGCTATGTCGACGACCTGCCCGCCACACCCGTCTACCGAGGCGCGGACTACATCCTCTTTTACGGGCGCGGCCCCATCAAGTGGACCTACGACCGCAAGGCCGGCACCTTCACCCACGAGGTGAACCCCTACGCCACGCACGGTTACTACTTCGTGACCGACGCCACGCCCACCGCCGACGCGGGCACGACCTCTGCCGACATCACGGCCGCACGCGACGTGACCGTCTTCGACGACCACCTGCTGCACGAGGTGGATCGCGAGTTCCTTCAGAAATTAGGGCAGACCGGATCCGGCCGTGACCTCTTCGGCGAGAGTTTCCAGCACCCTATCGCAGACTTTCCCCTTCTCCGTGCCGGGCATCACGGCCGAAGAGGGCAAAGTCACGCTCCGTTTCGTGGCCTACACCGGGGTGACGGGCGCCGGCACAGTCACGCTTGCGATCGACGGCACGCAGCTGCTCCGCGGCACGATCCCGTTCGACAACGAGACCTACACCAAAGCCCACGAATACGTCGGCACCAGCTCCTGGCGCGGCGAAAAGAGCGAGGCGCCGAAGGTGACCGTGGCCTACGACAAGGCAGCGGCCGCCAACAGCTTCCTCGACTACATCCGCCTCCAGGTCCGCCGCACGCTCCGCGCTTACGACGCGCCCTTCACCTTCTTCCGCGACTTGACCTCGATGCGTTCGGCCTCCCGCTTCGTCATCTCCGGCGCCACGGAGGCGATGATCGTCCTCGACGTCACCCACCCTCAACGCGTCAGCCGCATGGCCACGCGCCGCGACGGCTCCGCGCTCACGTTCTCCATCCCCGCCAGTGGCGACACGCTCCGGGAGTTCGTGCTGATCGACCCCACGAAGACCTTCCCCACCCCCGAGACCGTCGGGGCCGTGACGGCGCAAAACCTGCACGCCCTTCCGCAAACCGACATGGTGATCCTCTCTCCCCCGGCCTTCCTCAGCGAAGCCGAGCGGCTGGCCGCCAAGCACCGCACGAAGCGCGACTCGATCAGCGTCACCATCGTTACTCCCGAGCAGGTCTACAACGAATTCTCGAGCGGCACGCCAGATGCGACCGCCATCCGTCGCTTCATGAAGATGTTTTACGACCGTCGCTCCTCGGAGTCCGACGCCCCGAAATATCTGTTGCTCTTCGGCGATGGGTCGCACGACAACCGTCAGCTTTCTTCGGCCTGGAAGGGCATCGACATGACCAATTTCCTCCTCACTTACCAGTCCCACTTCTCCTTAGGTGGCAATTGGACGGGCGGCGGCGAGGAGCACGAGACCTTTGTGACGGATGATTACTTCGGTTTCCTGGACGACGGCGAGGGATCTCGCATCGGCACCTGCAACCTGCGACTCGGCATCGGCCGATTCCCCGTCCGCACAGTCACCCAGGCGCGTGCGGCCGTCAACAAGGTCGTCGGCTACATCGATAACCCCTCCTTCGGCGCCTGGAAAAACAATCTCTGCTTCATCGGCGACGACGGCAACTCCACCGACGGCTACAAGACGCGCCACATGAGCGACGCCAACCGCCTCTCGCAATTCGTGGAGCAGAATTACCCGGAGTACATCAACCACCGACTCCTTTTCGACGCTTATAAGAAGAGCAGCTCGGGCGGAGGCGGCAGCGGCGCCTACCCCGACGTGGTCACCGCCCTCCGAAACCTACAGCGCGAAGGCACCATGCTGATCAACTACAATGGCCACGGTAACGCCCAAGCCCTGAGCGATGAGCACGTCATCACCCAGAGCATGATCCAGCAATATACCTACTCCCACCTGCCGCTCTGGATCACGGCTTCGTGCGATTTCACGCCCTTCGATCACACGGTCACCTCTGCCGGCGAGGATGTCTTCCTCAACGAGAAGAGTGGCGGCATTGCGCTGATCACCACCTCGCGCGTGGCCTACGATGAGCCTAATTTCAATATGAATGGCATCCTCCTCGAGCAACTTTTCAAACGCCGCACGGACGGTCGTCGGGCCACCCTCGGGGAGGCGCTGATGGAGATGAAAAACGGCTACTTGTCGTACCTCAACCGCTGCTTCGTCCTCATCGGCGACCCGGCCCTGACGCTCTCCTTCCCCACCTACGGCATCCGTGTGACAGAGATCAACGGCAAGTCCGTCACCGAGGGGACGGTGAACCTCCGGGCCCTCGACCGAGTGACGATCAAGGGCGAGGTGATCGGATTGGACAGCGTGCGGCTCACGGATTTCAACGGCGCCCTGACGGCCGTCGTCCTCGACAGCGAGAAGAGATCACCACGCTCAATAACAACCGCACGGGCCACACCTACACCTACACCGATTATCCGAACACCATCCACCGGGGTAACACCGTCGTCACCAATGGCCAGTTCACGCTCAGCTTCACCGTCCCTGCCGACATCTCTTACTCCAATCGCAACGGGAAAATGAGCCTCTACGCCTACGACGCCGCGCAGCAGCGCGAGGCAAACGGTGCCTACCGTCGCTATACCGTGGGCGGAACCGCCACCCAGATCGAACGCGACACCGTCGGCCCGGACATCCGCCTGCTCTACCTCAACGACAGCACCTGGAGCGAAGGCGACAAGACGAACGAGACGCCCTTCTTCGTGGCGCACGTCCGCGACGCCTCGGGAATCAACATCACCGGCAGCAGCGTCGGACACGACATCACGCTGACCATCGACAACAATCCCGCCCTGAGCTACAACTGAACAGCTACTACGCCGACCGTACCGATGTCCCGGGTGAGGGCGTGGTGCGCTTCTCCATCCCGCGCCTTGCCGAGGGGACGCACACGGCGGAGTTCAAGGTGTGGGACATCTTCAACAACTCCACCACGCGCACCTTCACCTTCCAAGTCGAGAAGGGACTCCGACCGTCCATCACCGAGCTACGCGCCGGCCCCGTGCCAGCCCGCGACCAGGTGACCTTCTACCTCGACCACAATCGCCCGGAGTCACGCATGGAAGTCACGATCGGCGTCTACGATCTGGCGGGCCACCTGCAATGGCAGCACACCGAGCAGGGATCGTCGGAGCTCTTCCACGCCTACACCGTCACGTGGGACTTAACCAACGGGCGCGGCGCCCGTCTGCGCCCCGGCATCTACATCTATCGCGCGGCCATCCGCACGGCGGGCTCGTCAGAGGCCACCCGTGCCCAGAAGATGGTGATCCTCGGGAGCGAAAAACTAAAAACGAAAAGCCGGGTACATGATGGGATGCGTTCCCTTGTGTACCCGGCTTTAGTTTTCAGCTTTTCGCTTACACGGCCTGCTTAGTCAACACGTAGTGGTCGGCCAACTCACCGGTGACGCGGTGGCCGTCTTGATCGAGCATGACGAGGTGGTCGCCCTCGACGATGTAAGAGATCAGGTCTTCGCCCTCGCCCACGGTGATGCAGGCGTTAGCGGCGTCCCACTGGAACTTCCCGCTGGACTCGAATCGGCCGTCCTTCTTGTCCTTGTAGATCTCGGTCAGGCTGTAGGTGCCATCGGCACGCAGCTCGAGGGTCGTCTCGATGCCGCCACAGTCGGCGCAGGGGATGACGCCGGTGTAGACGCCCGCCTTGTCGAAGGCGGTGGATTCCGGTTGGGCCTCGGCCACGGCAACCGTGCTATCGGTCGGCGCCTCGGCGTTGTCGTTCACTTTTCCGGCCGAATTGCATGACGCCAAGCTCAGCGTCAGCGCGGCGACCGTGCCGCAGAGTAAGAGGTTCTTCTTCATACATCAGAAGCTGTTTTGAATTTATTGGATGGTTGTTTTATGGAGCTGTTTGGGCGGATCTTTCCTCTTTCTGTTTCGGGTCTATCGGGTCCTGTTTCTGCCCTTTTGTTCCATCATTAATCCTCACATAGCTTGCTATGCTCGTCTAATGATGAAACAAAATCATCAGAAACATTCTCCCGATATCCTCCGAAATAAATTCCAAACAGCTTCTTATTTATCAATAATGGTGGTGGATTACCGGCCGATGCAGTGATAGGTAAAGCCGGCTTCTTCGATCTCGGCGATGTTGTAGATGTTGCGGCCGTCGAGGATGAGGGGCGTCTTCATCAGGCTGCGGATGCGGGCCCAGGCGGGCAGGCGGAACTCCTTCCACTCGGTGACCACCATGAGCACGTCGGCGCCTTCGACGGTCTCGTAGATGTTGTTGGCGTAGGCGATGCGATCGCCGATGCGGCGGCGCGCCTCGGGGATGGCCACGGGATCGTAGGCCATGACCTGACAACCAGCCTCGAGCAGACGGTCGATGAGTACGAGCGAGGGGGCCTCGCGCATGTCGTCCGTCTCGGGCTTGAAGGCCAGGCCCCACATGGCCACTTTGCGGCCTTGGAGATCGCCGCCGAAGTGGGCCGAGAGTTTGCGGAAGAGGATCGTCTTCTGCTCCTCGTTCACGTCCTCCACAGCTTTCAGGATACGCATCGGGTAGCCGTGCTCAGCGGCGGTGCTGATGAGGGCCTTGACGTCCTTGGGGAAGCACGAGCCGCCGTAGCCGCAGCCGGCGTAGAGGAAGCTGCTGCCGATGCGGGTGTCGGAGCCGATGCCCTTGCGCACCATGTTGACGTCAGCGCCGATGATCTCGCAGAGGTTGGCCATGTCGTTCATGAAGCTGATGCGGGTGGCGAGCATGGCGTTGGCGGCATATTTGGTCATCTCGGCCGAGGGGATGTCCATATAAATGATGCGGAAATTGTTGAGCATAAAGGGGTGATAGAGCTTCTCCATGAGCTTCTTGGCGCGGTCGGACTCGACGCCGACGACGATGCGGTCGGGGTGCATGAAGTCCTTCACGGCGGCGCCCTCCTTGAGGAACTCGGGGTTGGAGGCGATGTCGAAGTCGATCGTCACGCCGCGGCGGTCGAGCTCGTCGGCGATGGTCTGGCGGATGCGGCGGGCGGTGCCCACGGGGACGGTGCTCTTGGTCACCACCAGGAGGTATTTGTTCATCGCCCGGCCGATGGTGCGGGCCACGTCGAGGACGTACTTGAGGTCGGCGCTGCCGTCCTCGTCCGGCGGCGTACCGACGGCGCTAAAGACGATCTCGACCTGGTCGAGCACTCGGTCAGGTCAGTGGTGAAATGGAGCCGACCCACTTCGTAGTTGCGGATCACCATCTCCTCGAGGCCGGGTTCATAGATCGGCACGACGCCGTTCCGGAGGTTCTCAATCTTTTGGCGATCGATGTCCACACAGAACACTTCGACGCCCATCTCAGCAAAGCAGGTGCCGGTGACGAGACCGACGTAGCCTGTTCCAACGATTGCAATCTTCATTCGTTACGTATATAATAGGTAAGTGATTTGGGGCGCAAAAGAAGCGAATTGCAGGGAAGCGGGCGGAGGGCGCTTCCGCGGCGGGGACGGCGGCTTCTTGAAAAATGCTCTTCGCGCGGCGGAAAGCGTTTTTCGGAGAATTTGCCCTTTTCCCGCCGCGGGAAACCGATCTCCAGCAAATTTTACCGCCTTCCCGCCGCACGAAACCGTTTTTCGGGAGATTTTATCGCTTTCCGCCGCGGGAAACCGTTTTTCTGAGAATTTTTCCCATTTCCGCCGCGGGAAGGCGTTTTTCGGAGAATTTACCCCATTTCCCGCCGCGGGAAGGCGTTTTTCGAAGTTTTGATCGGTTTCCCGCGGCGGGAAGGCGTTTTTCGGAAGTTTTGATCGGTTTCGCGTTTCATTTTGGCGTTTCACGGGAGCAGAGATCCATTTCGTGTTTGAGGACGACCTTTCTGCTTCAAAAACATCTTGCTCCAATTCAGGGGGAGCATCGAATCTTTTGGCATTTCATGCACCTTTGCATTGCTAATAAACACCCTGAGAGAAATGAAAATACTCGAAGTGACCTTGCCCCGGGTCATGAAATTTGAAGGGGGCAACAGACAGATGTTGAACATCTCGCTCCACACCCAGTTTCACTACCTGCAATACGGACTGGTGAAGGCGGTGGATCAGACAAAGCTCAAAATCCCTGTCACAGTGATGAACGCTTGGGACACGACGATCGGCGCGCAGACGAAGCTCGTCGAACAATCGGCCGCTTCCGAGCGTACCGCCAAAATGCTGGCTCTAGACAACGAACGCGACAACCTGCTGGACGGCATCTTTCATGTCGTTAGCGGTTTGAAGTACTCGCCCACGGAAGCTACCCGCGAAGCCGCGCTACGTCTCGAGGCCAAGCTGAAACCGTACACCAACCTCCGCAGTCGCCCGTTCGAAATGGAAAGTGTGGGTATACGCGGCTTGGAAGACGACATGAAGACGAAGACGGCGGACATTGCAGCCGTTGGCCTCACCGACGTTCTGACGCGGCTGCATACCGTCAATGAGGAGTACGAAAAGCTCCGCACCGATCGCCGTATCCAAACCTCCGACGAGAAACTCCCGACAGCTCAGCAGGTGCGTCCGCTGACTGACGCCGCCTACGATGTCGTTTGCCAGTACATCCAGTCAGCCTATCTCACCGCTACGGCCGACGAGGACAAGGCGATGATTGAGCAGCTCGTCGACCGGATGAATAAGGTTGTGATCGACATTAAGGGCAACCAGCGTCAGATCTTGGCCAGTCGCAAGCCTAAGGATCCCAGCAAGCCCAAGACCCCCCAAGGAACCCAAGCAGCCGAAGGATCCCAAGACTCCTGATCAGCCGAAGGATCCGAAGCAGCCGGAGACGCCTCAGCCGCCCAAACCGGGTGGCGAGAAACCGAAGGATCCGAAGAAACCGGGTGGCGACAATGGCAATCCGGACATCCATCTGCCGGAGGAGTAAGCCCCCCAAAGAGTGGCAATGATCGTCCGGGGACGGCCCGAAAGGGGCTGATCCCCGGGTGATCATCGGCCCACCATCGATCACAAAAACCATCAGAGACCACATGCCCTCCCCTCCGCCGCCTGCACCACGTAGCCGTCATCGCGAGCGACTATCGCCGATCGCTACAGTTCTATACCGACGTCCTCGGGCTCACCCTCCGCGCCGAACATTATCGCGCCGATCGGCAGTCGTACAAGGCCGACCTTGCGCTGGGTGACACCTACGTCGTCGAGCTCTTCTCCTTCCCTTCCCCGCCCCCGCGGCCGTCGCATCCCGAAGCCGCAGGATTGCGTCACCTGGCCTTTGAGGTCGACAACATCGACGACGCCGTCCGTCACCTCGACCGCCTCGGCGTCCCCCACGAGCCCGTCCGCACCGACGAGTACACCGGCCGACGGTTCCTCTTCTTCGCCGACCCCGACCGCCTCCCCCTCGAACTCTACGAAAAAGACTAACCCCAAACACACAAGTAAGAATATGAAAACGACCACCTCCACCTATCAAGAAACCGCCGACTTCCTCGCCGGCCTCATCCCCGACATGCCCCAGACGGCCATCATCCTCGGCAGCGGACTCGGCGCCCTGGCCGACCGCCTCACCGACGCCACCGCCATCCCCTACGCCGCCATCCCCCACTTCGCGCGCTCCACGGCCACGGGCCACAAAGGCAACCTCCTCTTCGGCCGCCTCGGCAGTCAGTCGGTCATGGCCATGCAGGGCCGCTTCCATTATTATGAAGGATACACCATGGACCAGGTCACCTTTCCGATCCGTGTCATGGCCCTCCTTGGTGTCCGCCGCCTGCTCGTCTCCAACGCCGCCGGTGGCATTAACAACACCTTTCACGTCGGCGACCTCATGATCATCCGCGATCATATCAACATGATGCCCAACCCGCTCATCGGCCCCAACGACGAACGCTTCGGCCCACGCTTCCCCGACATGACCCGCGCCTACGATCGCGACCTCATCCGCGCCGCCGAAGAGATCGCCCTCGAGCAAGGCATCACGCTCCGGAAAGGTGTCTACGTCGGCCTCACCGGCCCCTCCTACGAGACTCCCGCCGAATACGCCGCCTACGGTCGCCTCGGTGGCGATGCCATCGGCATGAGCACCGTCCCCGAAGTCATCGTCGCCCGTCACGCCGGCCTACGCGTCTTCGGCATGTCCGTCATCACGAACGAAGGCTACCACTTCGCCGACGATTTCGTCAACGACGCCGATGAAGTCGTCCGTGCCGCCAATCGAGCCACCGACGTCATGACGCGCCTCTTCACCGCCCTCATCGAACGCACCGAGTAAGCCCTCCCCCATGATCGGCCCCGCCCCACTCTACGCCCTCCTGCGACGTCTCGACATCCCCTTTCGACTACATCGAGCATCCCCCACTCCCCACCCTCGACGTAGCCCGCGAAGTCCTCCGTGACCGCGACGTCCACCTCTGCAAGAACCTCTTCTTCCGCAATCACAAGGGCAACCGTCACTACCTCGTCATCCTTTCTGGGCGACAGCTCGATGGACATTCATGCCATCGAGCATCGCCTCCACGAGGGCAAGCTCACCTTCGCCTCCGAGCACCGCCTGCAGCGTTACCTCGGCGTCACGCCCGGCTCCGTCACCCCCTTCGCCCTCATCCACGACACCGACCACCATGTGCGCGTCTTCCTCGACAAAAACCTCCGCGACTCCCCCACCTCAGCTTTCATCCCTGCATCAACACAGCCTCCCTAACCCTCCCCTCGAGGGCTTCATTCGCTTCATGGATCACACTGGAAACGCTTACGAATGGATCGATCTTTACCCCGACGAGCCACAGCAGACAGACTCAAAATAAGTAAGATAGCCCACTTCGCCAGCGATTAGCCTCAGAATTCGCGAGAAAAAATAATCGCAGAACGTTTGGACGTTTGGAAAACGGCTCTATCTTTGCGCCCGTCAATCGAGAGAGAGAGACAAAAAAAACATAAGCGGAAGTAGCTCAGTTGGTAGAGCACAACCTTGCCAAGGTTGGGGTCGCGGATTCGAGTTCCGTCTTCCGCTCTCTTTTTATAGACGAGTAACACCTCCAATCACTGTAGCCTCTATAGAATACACGAAGAAAGAGATACAGCAAAAGAATGAAATGAATGAACGCTCGTCTTTCCAGCAATAGATGAATAGGCCCAGGTGGCGGAATTGGTAGACGCGCACGTTTCAGGTGCGTGTGTCGAGAGGCATGCAGGTTCGAGTCCTGTTCTGGGCACCCCTTTCATAATGCGCAGGTGGTGAAATTGGTAGACACGCTACTTTGAGGGGGTAGTGCCGGTAACGGTGTGTGAGTTCAAATCTCATCCTGCGTACAAGAAGTGGAAGAAGATAAATAGAAAAGAGAAGCGATTCTCTTTTTTTTCATCTCCACATCATCGAATAAACAAGATAGAAAATACGAAGCAATGTCTAAGAGTTGTCAGATTACGGGAAAGAAAGCGATGTCGGGAAACAACGTCGCTCATTCTAATGTGCGAACAAGGCGCAAGTTCAACGTGAACCTCTTCGCAAAGAAGTTCTATTGGGTAGAGCAGGATTGCTGGGTTACATTGAATGTCTCAGCTGCAGGATTACGGCTCATCAACAAAATAGGACTCGATGCAGCAATCAAAAACGCAGCCGCTCAAGGTTTCTTGAGCTGACTATAACGCACATATAAAAGGAGGAAACAAGCGATGGCAAAGAAGGTAAAAGGCAATAGAATACAAGTGATTCTCGAATGCACAGAGCATAAAGAGAGCGGTATGCCCGGAATGTCGCGTTACATCACAACGAAAAATCGCAAAAACACCACACAGCGACTTGAGTTGAAGAAATACAATCCGATTCTGAAAAGAATAACAGTACACAAAGAGATAAAGTAATCAATAAGGAGATCGTAGATCATGGCAAAAAAGACCGTCGCAACGTTTAAGTCTGGAGAAGGCGGACGTACTTACTCGAAAGTGATCAAAATGGTGAAGTCACCAAAAACTGGAGCTTACGTTTTTCAGGAAGAGATGATCCCGAATGACGACGTAAAAGAATATTTCAAGAAATAGTCTTTTTGAATAAGAATAGCAAGTAATAAAAGCTCTTACTCAATATCTTATTGGGTAAGAGCTTTTACTATTTAGTTAGACCCTCCGCGAAATCGAAACCGGCCAATGCCACATTACTATATCTCACTTAGCTGTACAAAATCAAAAAATATAGACCCTCATGAAATTCGATGTATCAAGCTCAGCCCTATCATTTCACTTACAGGCAATCAGTAAAGTAATCGCTTCAAAGAATACGGTACCCATCCTTGATTGCTTCTTCTTTCGTCTGGATAAAGAAAGACGTAGACTCTTCATCACCGCCTCGGATATTGAGACGCGCTTAGAGACCTCGATCACTGCGCTGAACGTGGAAGGAGAAGGCGTATTCGCCATACCTGCTAAAATATTATTGGATCCGTTGAAGGAATTGCCGGAGCAACCGCTAATGTTTGACGTTAACGACAACAACCTCTCAACCGTCATGCTATACGAAAATGGGAAGTATGAATTTGTTGCACAACGAGGCGATACCTACCCACAGCAAAAGGAAATGAAGAGCGACGCCGCCACATTCTCAATAGAAGCACCAGTACTGCTTAACGGCGTCAGCCGAACACTCTTCGCTACAGCCGAGGACGAGCTCCGCCCGGTAATGAATGGCGTTTTCTTAGATATCCAGCCGAACAGTGTCACATTCGTCGCTTCTGATGGCCACAAGCTGGTGCAGATTAGTAATCTGGCGACGAGGAGTGGAACCCATGCGTCGTTTGTGCTACCGAAAAAATCGGCAACCCTTCTGAAGACGTTGCTAGCCAAAGAGACAGAAGAAGTGAGCATTCGCTTCGACGAAAACACCGCCTCTATCAAGGCCTCCCATTTTGAGATGGTTTGCCGCCTGATTGAGGGACGTTATCCCAACTACAGCAGTGTGATTCCGAAGGACAATCCGAATCGTGTAACGGTCGATAGGCTCTATCTGCTAAACGTTCTCAAGCGTATCTCTCTCTCCTCCAATCCCGCCAGCGGACTTGTACGATTGCAGCTAAGTCAGGAGGACGGGCTCACCATTTCAGCACAGGATATCGACTTCTCCACCTCGGCCGAGGAGATCGTTAAGTGCCAATACGACGGCACCGACTTAGACATCGGTTTCAAGGGGACGTTCCTAATCGAATGTTGAACAACATCAACGCCACCGAGATCTGCATCGAACTGGCCGATCCGTCGCGCCCGGGCGTCATCGTACCCACAGAAAACGAGAAGGACGAACAGCTACTTGCCCTACTCATGCCCATGATGCTGAACAATTAAGAAGCTGTTTGGAATTTATTTCGGAGGATATCGGAAGTATGTTCTGATGATTTTGTTTCATCATTAGACGAGCATAGCAAGCTATGTGAGGATTAATGATGGAACAAAAGAGCAGAAACAGGCTCCGATAGACCCGAAATAGAAAGGAGAATGACCCGCCCAAACAGTTCCATAAAACAATCGCTCAATAAATTCCAAACAGCTTCTAAGTCATGCAACTGAACTTAGCCAACCCTATCGTCTTCTTCGACCTCGAGACCACCGGCGTAAATATCAGCAAGGACCGGATCATCGAAATCTCTCTCCTGAAAGTCGCCCCCAACGGTAAGGAGGAAAGTAAGACGCGTCGTATCAATCCGGGCATACCCATCCCGCCAGAGGCGACGGCTATTCACGGTATTAGCGACGAAGATGTCAAGGACTGTCCTACCTTCAAAGAGATCGCCAAATCGCTCGCCGCACAGATTGAAGGCTGTGATTTAGCGGGATTTAATTCCAACCGCTTCGATATTCCCCTTCTTGCCGAGGAATTTCTGCGGGCGGACGTCGATATCGATCTCTCCAAACGCAAATTCGTCGATGTGCAGACCATCTTCCATAAGATGGAGCAGCGTACACTGTCTGCCGCATACAAGTTTTATTGCGGAAAAAGCCTCGAAGACGCCCACAGTGCCGCGGCAGACACCTTCGCCACGTACGAGGTGCTCAAGGCGCAACTGGACCGTTACCCGGACCTCAAAAACGACATCCGCTTCCTATCGGAGTTCTCCTGCTTCACGAACAACGTGGACTTTGCCGGCCGTATGATCTACAACGACAAGGGCGAAGAGGTGATCAACTTCGGCAAATACAAGGGGCGCCTCGTCACGGAGGTCCTGAAGGCCGATCCGGGTTATTATGCGTGGATGATGAGCGGCGATTTCCCGCTGAACACCAAACAAAAACTGACCGAGATACGCATGCGCCTCAAGTAGCCTGCGGATCACACCGTTTATCCCCCCAACCCAAGCACGATGAATAGTCAATCCCCCTCCCCAAGACTCGCGGAGCGGAAGATCATCCTCGGCGTCACGGGAAGTATAGCCGCGTATAAGGCGGCCTACCTCACTCGCGCTCTCATCAAGGAGGGCGCAGAAGTGCAGGTGGTTATGACGCCCGCAGCTAAGGAGTTCATCACCCCGCTCACCCTCTCCACCCTCAGTCGAAAGCCCGTCGTCAGCGAGTTCTTCTCCCGACGCGACGGCTCGTGGCACAGCCACGTCGATCTGGGTCTCTGGGCCGACGCCATGCTCATCGCGCCCGCCACGGCGGCTACGATCGGCAAGATGGCTCAGGGCGTGGCGGACAATATGCTCGTCACCACTTACCTCTCGTGTAAGGCGCCCGTCTTCGTGGCCCCTGCAATGGATCTCGACATGTATGCGCACCCCGCGACACAGGCTAACCTCGCCCGCTTGCGCACCTTTGGCAACCGGATCATTGAGCCCGCTGAGGGCGAGCTGGCCAGCACACTCGTGGGCCGTGGGCGGATGGAGGAACCGGAGCGCATCGTCGACATACTGGCCTCTGCACTCAACGAGGTGGGCGATCTGCGCGGGCGTACGGTTCTGATCACCGCCGGGCCAACCTATGAGAAGATCGATCCGGTCCGTTTCATCGGCAACTTCTCCTCCGGCAAAATGGGGTTTGCCCTTGCCGAGGCCTGCGCACGCCGCGGCGCAGAGGTGCAACTCGTGGCCGGCCCCGTGGCGCTGGGCACGACACATCCGCACATCACCCGCACCGATGTCGAGTCGGCCGACGAGATGGATGACGCCGCCACTGCGCTCTTTCCCGGGTGTGACATCGCCATCTTGGCTGCCGCCGTCGCAGATTATCGGCCCCACACCCCCGCGGAGGTGAAAATCAAACGTGAAGAGACTGGCCACCTCACCCTGCCGCTCGTCTCCAACCGCGATATTGCCGCCGCGCTCGGCCGTCGCAAACGTCCCGATCAGCGCCTCGTGGGCTTCGCACTCGAGACGAACGACGAGCGCGCGCACGCTGAGGAGAAGCTCCGCCGTAAGCGCCTCGACCTCATCGTCCTCAACTCCCTGCAAGACGCGGGCGCCGGTTTCGGCGTCGACACGAACAAGATCACCGTGATCGACGCCCTCGGGAACGCCCGCGACTTCCTCTCAAAAAGCAAGACCGAGCTGGCCGACGACATCATCGACTGCCTGCTCCCCTTCCTCCCCCAAAAAACGAGTAAACAATGACGAAGCACAGCATCCGAGCCACGCTTTTTCTTGGTTTTACCCTTCTCACCGCCGTGGCAGCCCCCGCACAAGTCTCCGAATTGAATGCCCGCCTGACGATAAACAGCGATAAGATCCAAGGCACGAACAAGGATATCTTCAAGACCCTCCAAACCGCGCTCAACGAGTTCATCAACAACAGGAAATGGACTAACGCGCGCTTCGCGCCCAATGAGCGCATCGATTGCACCTTCACGCTCATCGTCAACACGATGGAGAACGATAGGTTCGGTTGCGAACTCCAAGTCCAAGCCCGCCGCCCCCGTCTATAACTCCGCCTACACCACAACCATTCTGAATTTCCGCGACACGAAGCTCGATTTCACTTACACCGAGCACGAGCCGCTCGAGTATAACGAGGCCACGCTCCAGAGTAATCTCACCGCCACCATCGTGTTCTACATCTACACCATCCTCGGGTTGGATTTCGACAGCTTTTCGCCCAAAGGCGGCAGCCCATTTCTGAGCCAAGCGCAGCAGATAGTCACCCTCGCGCAGTCCGAGCCCTCCTGGAACGGCTGGAAGGCCTTCGACAACACCGCCAATCGCCATGCCCTCATCACGGCACTCACCGAACCGCAGGGCGAGGGCTTCCGGCAGTTCTGGTATGACTATCACCGCAAGGGGCTCGACGAGATGGCCGCCAATCCGGATCGCGGGCGCACGAACATCATCGCCGCGCTCCCCGCGCTGACTGCGCTCAAAAGCGCACGTCCCACCTCAGTCCTGTTGAACCTCTTCTCCGACGCGAAACTCGACGAGCTGACCGCCATCTATGCCAAGGCGACCACGCAGGAAAAGCAAGAGGGATACAAGCTGCTCTCCAACCTCTTCCCCGGATCCACCAGTCGCTTCGAGTCGCTCCGTAATTGACTGGGCATGACTCACACCACGTGCACCCCAACAAAGGGCTCACCACCCTGCACGACCCGCAAAGCCTGAATCCTCTAAATCATGTGAGTTCGACGCGTACGAGCCCACGTGAAATACCCTTCGGAACGTGGTGAAATACCGTTCCGAGGTGGTCGTCGATACGTTCCGAACCTCATTAAATACCCTTCAGAGGTGGTCGTAATCACGTTCCGAACCGTATTAAATACCCCTCGGAACGGTATTAAATACACCTCAGGACCGTATTAAATACCCCTCGGAACCATATTAAATACCCCTCGGAACGTGGTAAAATAACGTCCGGAACGTGGTTGTGACCACCTCGGGACGGTATTTCACCACGTTCCGAAGGGTATTAAATATCCCGAGGAACGGCCCCAAAACGCACTTCATTTTGAGGCCCTCGCCTATGGATCGGCCAAAAATCCCCGAATTTCAGACTTTCGCTTCGTGTTTCTCCCTCAAAAACACACATTTTTAGATCATCACTATTAGTTTTTAGTTCACATAGCCCTCATGCTTAAATCGCTTCACATACGAAACTTTGTGCTCATCGACCGACTGGATATCACCTTCGATCAAGGCTTCTCCGTCATCACCGGTGAGACCGGCGCCGGCAAGTCAATCATCCTCGGCGCACTCGCACTCGTCCTTGGCGGGCGTGCAGATGCCAAAAGCGCACGCGCGGGAGCCGACAAGTGCGTTATTGAGGCCGAGTTCGACATCTCGGCCTATGGCCTCGAGGCGTTCTTCCAAGAAAATGACCTCGAATATGATCCTACCTCCTGCCTACTTCGTCGCGAGCTGAGCGCAACGGGCAAGTCTCGCGCGTTCATTAACGATACGCCCGTTTCGCTGGCCACGGTCAAGGAGCTGGGCGGGCATCTCATTGATATTCACTCCCAGCACCAGAACCTACTCCTGGCCGACACGCGTTTTCAGCTCAACGTGGTCGACGTGATGGCGCAAACGGCGGATCTTCTGCGTGCGTACGCCGAGCGATTCCAGGCTTACCGCGACGCGGAGAGCCGGCTGGACGAGCTAAAGGATGCCGCTGAGCGAAATAATCAGAACGAGGACTATCTCCGTTTCCAAGTTGAGGAATTGACGACTGCACGACTCAAACAGGGTGAGCAAGCGGAGCTCGAGGAGGAGCTGAAGACGCTGTCGCATGCCGAAGAGATCCGCGAAGCGCTCTTCCGCACCGCGAGCATGCTGGGCGACGACGACGCGGGGGCCCTGATCCGCCTGCATGAGGCGCTCGGGCTGATGGAGGGGATCAAGGATTACCTGCCGGGAGCGGCCGATTACGCCGAGCGGATCCGTACCGCAAGGCTTGATCTCGAAGACTTGTACGCGGACATCGATCACCTCAAGGAGGATGTCGATTTCGATCCCGAGCGCATGACGTACGTCAATGATCGCCTGAACATCATCTACAGTTTGCAGCGCAAACATCGTGTGGAGTCTGTCGAAGCGCTCCTCAGCCTCCAGGCCGACTTTGAGGCCCGTCTTGCGGCCATCGATTCGTTCGACGAACGCCTTGCGGCCCTCACCCGTGAGCGCGACGAGGCCCTGCAAGACGTGCTGGCCCAGGCCGACACGCTCACACGGCGGCGCACCGAGGCGGCCGCTGGTGTCGAGCGAGAAATTGCGGAGCGGATGCGCACGCTGGGTGTCCCCAACACACGTTTTCGGATCGACTTCACCCGGCGCGCCCGTCCCGCGGCAGACGGGATGGACGAGGTGGCCTTCCTCTTTTCGGCCAACAAAAACGAAGCCCTCAGTCCGGTAGCGCAGACCGCTTCAGGCGGAGAAATTTCGCGCCTCATGCTCTGTATCAAGGCCATGATCGCGGGATTTGCGGCCTTGCCTGCCATCATATTCGACGAAATCGATACCGGAGTGTCCGGCGACATATCGGATCGTATGGCCGACATCATGCAGACCCTCGGACAGCGCATGCAAGTCATCACCATCACGCACCAACCCCAGATCGCAGCCAAGGGTGCGGCCCATTACTACGTTTATAAGGAGGACACCGCCGATCGCACCCTGACTCGCATCCGCCCATTAACCCCGGACGAGCGTGTCGGTGAGATCGCGCGCATGCTTAGCGGCGCATCTCTCACGGATGCAGCCATCGCCAACGCGCGAGAGCTTCTCGACATGAAATAAGCATTACCCAGCCTACCCACCAGATACCCCCTATTATTTCCGACAAAATGACCGACAACCATATCATCTTCGGCACTCGCGCCGTCATGGAGGCCCTGCAAGCCGGGCGAGACATCGATAAAATCCTCATCAAGAAGGATCGACAGGGTAACGAGCTCCTCCGCGAGCTCCACGACCTCCTGCGCGGCAGGATGATCCCCGTGCAACACGTTCCGGTGGAGCGCCTCAACCGGATCACCCGAAAAAATCATCAAGGCGTTATCGCGTTCGTGGCTGAAATCACCTACCAACGGATCGAGGACATCGTCCCCGCGGTCTATGAGCAGGGGCGCGACGGTCTATACGTCCTCCTCGACGGGGTGACCGACGTCCGCAACTTCGGAGCCATCGCGCGCACGTGTGAATGTGTCGGCGTCGACGCACTTGTGATCCCGACCGAGGGGAGCGCCTCCGCCACGGCCGACGCGATGAAGGCGTCTGCGGGGGCACTCAACGTCGTCCCGGTTTGTCGGGAGCGGAGCCTACACAGCGCCCTCCGATTCCTGCGCGACAGCGGCGTGCGCCTGGTGGCGGCCACCGAAAAAGCGAGCACGACGTACACCGACATCACGTATACCGGTCCCACGGCGATCGTGATGGGCGCCGAGGACACAGGAGTGGCGCCCGCGCACCTCAAGCTGTGCGACGAGTGGGTGCGCATCCCGCAACGCGGAACGATTGCCTCCCTGAACGTCTCGGTGGCCGCCGGCGTATTGCTCTACGAGGCCCTGCGCCAGCGTGGATAGGCTGCACAGCGGCACGGAAACGACAAGCCCTGCCTGCAAAGTCCGAGGTATTCACACCTCAGGGCTTCGCGGGCAGGGCTTACTGGTTAGAAGAAGCTGTCTTACTTCCCCTTCGTGAGATCGTTGATGGGCGCGTTGCCGTAATTGAGGGTAATCACGCGGGGGTAATAGGACAAGGTGGCGCCGAAAAAGGTGACATAGATCATCTTCTCCCGCGTGTCGATGGCGTAGATATTAAACGTGTTGTTCTGAGTGCCGCGCGGCTGACGTTCGATAGGCGACAGGGGATTCTTTTCCGACGGCGACATGTTGTTCGCCACCAACACCTGCTGCTTGGGCAGCGCGCGGTTGATGTTCGACATCCACGAGACTTCGTAATTCAAATAGGTATGAACATGGCCACCCATATAGCAAATGAATTCTCCCGGTGCCTGGGTAAAATCGGCATCCACGGTGAGCGTATCCCCCGGGGACGACTTTATTCGGGTATCGCTTCTGGAAGTGGGTTTTGCTGCGGAAGGCTTCGATGATTTCCGGGATCATGTACCACGAATAAACGTGCTCGTTGGCGATGTAACGGCGCGCCGTGGCGTTGTCCGAGGGGAGCGAATGATGCAAGAGGACGATCACGCTGTGCCCTGCCGTCATTCCTTGCTTTAGCGCCACGTGCGTGAGCCACTCGATCTGGCGCGGGGAGTATACCGCCATGCGCTGGGTGTTCTCGGCATTGTAGGTACGATCCATCTCGTCGAGGGCGATGATTCTGATCCGGCCGCCACGGCTGTCCGGAAGGTCGGTGTAGTAATAGTTGCTGCGCCCGTCGGTATAGACGGGGTAGTTGATCCTCGCGGTGACGGCGGAATAGAAGTCCTCGCGGGTGATCCACTCCTCGGGCGCGGGATTGATCATGTTACCGTCGTGGTTGCCGGTGCAAACGAAGGAGGGGACGAGGTTCGCGTTGAAGTAATGGGTGGCAAAGGCGCTCAGATAGGCCAAGGCCGTCTGTCGGGGTGTCTTCGGTGAGTTCGAAATGAAGTCGCCCGTGGCAACCATGGCGTTCACTTTAGTCGGCGGGCGGTTGACAAAGTTGACAGCCTCGATCAGATTCTCCGGACGGCGCCACGGATTGTTGCTCGACCAGCTCGAGAGGTGCGCGTCGGAAATGTGCACCAGGATAAACCGATCTTCTCGCATCAGATCCGTCGCTATACCCAAAAGGAGCCTCGCGCTATTGCGCCGATTCAGTTCGTAAGAGTTGCGCGGTGGTGCCTCTTCCGTTTTTTCCTCGCAGCCCGAGGTGAGCCCTGCCAATAACGCGCAGGAGAGTAGCATCCATTTAATGTTCATCTGTTTAGCAGTTTGTTTTGGGGCCCCTCACGCCGTCGTTGCCGCGTGTGTGGGGCGCTTGTTCATTTTCATTTATCGTGTAGTGTGATGGTGCGTGGTGGGCATCCGCTGCATCGGCAGTCCGACCCGCGTCCACATCCACGCGACCGAACCGCCTCTACTGCGGGCCATTTTCGGCGCGCAAAAATAGACCTGGTCAGCAAAGTAAAAAGCTAAAAATCACGACATGATGGCCTCGCTCCTCGTGTGCCATTTTGTCGCTTCGATCCGCCACTCACTAAGGGACGCGAAGCCTTCACCCGTCTTTTTATAAGGCTTACATGTCGTAATAGTTCGATCATCATGCGACACGACGGCGTCTCAATGACCATTTAGGTCTCATCGTGCGACACGATGGCGTCTCAACGATCATTTAGGCCTCATCATGCGACACGACGGCGTCTCAACGACCATTTTGGTCCCGTCGTGCGACACGATGGCGTCTCAATGGTCATTCATGTTGCAGGCGTTTCCGGTTTACCCCTTACGCTTGGTGCGGGTACGTTTCGAGGTGGATTTTTTGGCCTTGGACGACTTGGCCTTTGTCGCTTTCGCCTTCTGTCGGTCCGCTCCGGACTTCGACTTTGTGACTTTCGTCTTCGACGGGGCCGACTTGGCTCTTGACTTCGTCGATTTCGCTTTCTGTCGGGCCGACTTAGCCTTTGACTTTGCCGCTTTCGTCTTCGATGGGGTTGCCTGATCGGGCGTGGCCTTCGTCCCGACGGGTGCGACGGCCTTCACGCCGTCCTTCTTAGCTGACGATCTGTCAGTCGCAGCATCCTCGGCGGGGTAATACTTCCGGAGGATGCGATCGAAGGTGCCATCGGCGTGCATGCGGGCAAACCAAGCGTTGATGCTATCGCGCAACACGGGTGAGGCTACGGACAGCCCAGGCATGGAGTTGCGTGAAACCGATGTCGGTATTGATGTCGATTTCGGGATAGAGCTCGAGGGCCGCAGCGGCCACACGGCGGTCGCAGACCGTGTAATCGATGTCGCCTGCCGCAACCATAGCGATTAGTTGCTCAGACGAATAGAGCGGATCTTCAACGATGCGGAACGTGTCGGCCATCTCGCGTCTGAGATTCTCCAACCGCAAGATGGCGGGGGATTCACGGGGTACGACGATGGTGTGGCCCGCGAGATCAAGCTGGTTACGGAGTAGGCGGGCCGTATCGCGCCGTTGCACGAGCACCTGACGGTCTGTCAGGATGGGATCAGTCAAGAAATAGTCGGCCTTCAGCTCGTCGGTGGTGGGCAAATTGCGAGCGACGATATCGTAACGCCCATCACGGAGCCCGTCGAAACTGTTCTCGAGGCTCATCTCAAAGTGCATCTCCATCTCGAGTCCAGCGTAACGGGTAATGGCACGGCTCAACTCGTACTGAAAGCCTTGCAACGCCGTGTCATCGACGGCCACATAGCTCCCGGGGCGTTCATATTCAGCCACAAAGCGGAGGATGCCCTCACGACGGATGTCAGCATAATCGCGCACCACCTCCGTGCGCTTATTCATGGCGCGATAAACACCAATAAGGCCCATCGTGCCTACGGCTACGACGAGAAGTCCGATGTAGACTTGAAGCATTCTGCGAGTTCTCATTTTTTATGGACGGTTGCGGGGGTGAAATACAAAAAGAATGGGTCGTATGGGGTGCGCGCCCTCTGCACGCCTCAATTGTTGAAGGTCACAGCAATGCCAAGCTTGATGACCATCGGATTGAGCGGGTAATGGGGCAAGGAGAAGTAGCGCGGATCGGTGAAGAGGCGGCCGAGATTATAGGCCATGACGAAGAAGCGCGCTTGGCGCAGGTGAAAATTGGCGTACGCGTTGATGAGGGGGGTAATTGCCCACTTTTATCTCGGTTTGATTCTGAAACTGCTGGGTCGCGGGCTCGTAATAAGGGGCATGGTAGGCGGTGAAATAGCGAACGTCAGCGCCAAGTTGGAGGGTCAGGACGCGCACGGGGTGAATGACGACGTAGGCGTTGGAGTAAAGTGCGAGCCGGGGCAGCGGAACGATGTCATCGTGGCCTGTCGCCTGGTAGATGATCTCGTTATCCCAGCCGAAGGCACGGTAACGGAAGTCCTGGCGAAGACGTGCGGTGACAATTTGGAGGCTACCGGTGTACTGGGCCGGTCGGCCGTCGGTGCCGAAGTAGACATAGTTCGTGACATTCTCCACGCCGGCGGAAATGCGGGTGCGCGTCTGTTCCCACTCGGCCACACCACCTACATAGATACGTTGCGTATTGTGCAAATCGTTGTCCCACATGAAGTATCGACTGTGAAAGTGGCGCTGATAGAAAGGTGCTCCGAGATTTTGGAATGCGCCCTCGGCACGGATCGACGCTTCACGTCCGAAGACACGAAAACGGGACGCGACATGCCCCATGAGGCGGATTTCACCGATGTCATTGCCGAGCAGACCGAACTCTCCTCGGGCGCGGAAGGTGAGCCACTCGGAACGGGTGCGCGAGAGAGTTCCGCGCCAAGGAAGGCCGCATATTCGTCGGTCTTCGTGCGCCCTTGGAAGACACCACGCGCGGTGCCACCGGGCATTTCGAAGCGTCGATTCTCGAAGGAGATGTAAGCAGTGAGGCCAAATTGCGCCCAATTCTGGAAGCCCTCGCGGAGGGAGAGGGCGAATGTGTTGCGAAACGTACGGGCCGACTGGAGATCGTCGGGGTGCGCCGTGGTCGTATCGAATCGATGGGTGTAGCAGGTGTCAATCCCCCGCGTCGTTGGAGATGAATCGGCGACGGAAATCCTCCCATTCAAAGGTGTGGATGATGCTCGCCACAGGCACGAACACCTCGTCCGCGTGAAGTCCACCGTCGTCGTCTGGCGCATCGTCCTGACTCCGAGGTGTGAGAGGCCGCACGTCGGCCGTGCCCTCTTTCTCCGCGTTCAGCTGACGGATCTTCTCGCGCCGCTCATCACGTTTCCGTTTGCGATCGGCCTCATCGGCGGTCATGCGCCGATAGAAACCGAGATTATAGCGGTGCGTGAGGAAAAAGTCGCGGCCGCGCAGGCGATTGTAGGTCTCCGTGAATCGCGTGGGGAAAGATTTGCTGTCGACGCCACGCCGACCGTCCTCAAAATTGTCCGGGTCGGTGATGTAACGGTCGTCAGTCAGGCCACCGTTTTCGTTGGTAACGAAATTCAGGTTGCGGATGTGGGCGAAGGCCTCGTAACGGTCCGAACGATAGCTGCCAAAAAGGCGGTAAGAGAGCAGTTTGTTGTTATTCGAGGTGTACTGGCCACGGCTGTAGGTGTAGTTGAAATCTGCGCCCAAGTTGATCTTCCGCCCGAAGTTACCGGTGATCACACCACGCAGCTGCTCCTCGCGTTTGGTCGATCCGCCGGCACGGGTGTAGAGGATGTTGGTGTAGGGCACTTTAACGTCATAGAAATAGGCGTTCGTGGGCGTGAGAATATCTCCGTCGAAGGCGTCAGCAAAGATGAAATCGCGCGCCTCGGACCGTTCGCTGAAGATCCGAGACTGGAACGGTGCACCCATATTGGCCGGATATGCACCCGCCAGACTCCGACTTTCCATCAGGGTATGATCTGCGGTGTTGAGTCTGTCCGTATCCATCGGTGCGATGTATGAATCGCCGAGCTTATCGGTGAGACGGTAGGCGTTGATACGCGCGACACCGATGCGCGCGCTGTCTAGGGAAAGGAGACTATCGGCGGCTTGAGCGGTATTACGCATAGCGAGTGAGAATCTACGCCCGCCGCGATCGCCCCGGCTCCGAGTACGATCTTGCGCGGATACGGCCGTGATATACAGGATTCCCAAGAGGAAGGTGAAGGTGTATATGCTGTACTTCATTTCGGGCGCCAAAGATAGAGACTGCTTTGTATCACACTGAGTGGCAGGGCTGACCACTCTAAGGCTACCGCACCCAAATAGCTGTGGGCCTGGGGCGCTTTTTTACTCTCCACGACCCTACGGAGATCCCACCCACACGTGGTTTTAATGTCTGTACCCCTACGGAAAGGAAAACCACGCGTGGTTTTAATGTCTGTACCCCTACGGAAAGCAGAACCACGCGTGGTTTTGATGTCTGTACCCCTACGGAAAGGAGAAACACGCGTGGTTTTAATGTCTGTACCCCTACGGAAAGCAGAACCACGCGTGGTTTTGATGTCTGTACCCCTACAGAAAGGAGAACCACGCGTGGGTGGGATCTCCGTAGATAAGCAGACGACTGGGACGTGGGTGTGGTTTTGATGCGGTTGCCCTAGCTGTGACTACTATGCAGAGGTATATATCGACAAGAAGGCAACCCGCTTACGCGGATTGCCTTCTTCATTTTCTTGCCAGAAATAAGGGTAGAACTTACTTCTTCTGCTGAACTTTCTTAGCGGCCTCAGCCATCTTCTGCACAGCTTCCTGATACTTCTGCGCCTGCTCCGGTGTCAGGTTGGCTACTTCGTTCTGAAGACTCGGAGCCAAGTCCTGCATCTTCTGTCCCAGCTCTGTCAGCTTCTGAGTAGCCTCAGCATCACCGGCAGCTGCCTTCTCATACAGAGGAAGCATCTCGTCAACAAGACTCAGATACTGATCGAATGCGCTTCCACCCTCAGCAGGAGCGGCCTCAGCTGCGGGAGCCGGAGCTTCTACAGCCGTAGAATCTGTCGTTTCACCTTCAGTTGCTGCACTCTTGTTGTTGCAAGCAACCATCATTACCATGGCCGAAGCCACCAAAAACATTGAAATCTTTTTCATCTCGTTTGAATTTAAAATCTGATTGGTCTAATTCGCCGCAAAGGTAGCAGAAAAATGTTTCGCAACACGAAAAACGTTTTTTTTCCCAAATAAGAGTGACGCCTTGCGGGGTATTTGCTTAGTATTTATCCACGATTAAATTGCCATCCAGCAGCTCTCTTACCGCTTCAGTAAAGGCTTTGAAGGCCTCTGATGAGGCGTGGGCAGTTACCGCAACGGCATCCTTATACTCCTCGTAAAAGATGAAGTTCTCTGGCTCCGTGACGGAGCGATAGAAGGAATAGCAGAGGTTACCGGGCTCAGTGCGTGCCATATCGGCCAGCTTCTTTGCGGAGTCGATGAAAGCGTTCTCTCTGCCAGCTTTCACCCGGGCGCGTGCTATGATGATCTGTTTATGCATCTTCTTTTCTCTTATTATTTGCTCTGAAAGAGCGGCGCAAAAGTAGACGAATCGGCATACGGCGTATCGGTATGCGCAAATATTTTTTCACGCCATGTGCCCCATAACGTATTACGGAGCGGTTCTGAAGCCGATGATTCGGCGAACTTCCTTGATGGTACTCGAGGCGCTCTCTGCCGCTTCTCTGCGCCTTCACGAGCTACTTTGTCGAGATAGGCTTCGTCGGCGGCGATGTCGAGAATGCGTTCGCGGATGGGGGCGCAGAAGGCGTTGATGTCGGCGGCGAGCTGCTTCTTCATGTCGCCGTAGCGGATGGCGCAACGGTTGTATTGGTCGTTGAAGAAGTCGTAGGTGTCGCGAGAGGAGACGATCTCCATCATCGTAAAGAGGTTCTGAATGGGCTCGGGTTTGGGACTGTCAGGGGTGGTGGGGCCGGAGTCGGTGACGGCTTTCATGACCTTTTTGCGGATCGTCGCTTCGTCATCGACGAGATAGATGGCGTTGCCTTCGCTCTTGCCCATCTTGCCGGAACCGTCGAGGCCGGGCACCTTGACGGCGCGCTCGGTGAGGTGGAAGGAGGCGGGCTCGGGGAAAAAGTCGGTCTCGTAGATCATGTTGAAGCGGCGGGCACACTTGCGGGCCATCTCCATGTTCTGCTCCTGATCCTTGCCGACGGGCACCTTGACGGCGCGGTGGATGAGGATGTCGGAGGCCATGAGGGTAGGATAGGTCAGGAGACCTGCGTTGACGTTGTCGGGTTGCTGGCGGACTTTCTCCTTGAAGGTGGTGACACGCTCGAGCTCGCCGAGGTAGGCGTTCATATTGAGGTAGAGGTAAAGCTCGAGCACCTCGTGGACGTCGCTTTGGATGTAGATGGCGGCTTTGTCGGGATCGAGGCCGCAGGCGAGGTATTCGGAGAGGATGGTGCGGACGCTGCGCCGGATGTCGACGGGGCGCGGGTGGGTGGTCAGGGGAGTGCCAGTCGGCAATAAAGAAGAAGCAGCGATACTCGTCCTGCATGCGCAGAAAACTCTTGACGGCTCCGAAATAGTTGCCCAGATGCAGATTGCCCGTGGGGCGGATACCGCTCACGACGGTCTCCAGTTTCTTTTCTTCAGTCATTCTATAATAGGTCTCTTGATGTGTGTATGCGATTATTTCTTGATCATGAGTAGCCCTACGATGGCGGCGATCACCAGAGTGATGAGGGCCAAGATGAAGGCCAGCGTGGCGAAGCGGCCACGTTCGTTGGGCAGGGAGTTTCTCTCCAAATGGATGCGACGGTTGGAGAGTCCGTAGATGTCGTCTTGCGCCTTGACCCGATAGCTTTCTGAGAAGCGCTCGAAGCGTCGGCGGTTGCGATTGTGGGCTTCGTGGCCACAGGTGCCGGCGATCGACTCCTCGTAACCGGTAGCGATGTTGCGATCGAAACAGTCGAGGGCGCGGAGGAGACTATCCTCAAACTGGCTGAGGGTGGGATAGTAGAGGCTGACGCTATAGAGGTCGAGATAAATCTTCATATCCGAGAAGTCGGAGATCTGGAGGAAGTAGATCCAGTCGTCGAAGAGTCCGAGCCAGGGGGTGAAGTGTTGCTCCAGATAGGGGCGTCGGGCTGTGGCCTGCATGAGGGCTTGCAGCTTGTCGAGGCGGACTGTGGCGCGTGAGGGGGAGGTGCCGGCGGCGACGAGGCGACGCATGCGGATGCAGTAGAGTTCGACATCCTCACGGCTGAGCAACATGAGCCAAAAGAAGGGCAGCGGGTTGCCTCCCTCGAAGAGGGCGACGTCCTCGCCGTCGTTTTGGCGGGCGTAGAGGCGAGCGCTTCTATTTTCTCTCATAGATAAATAGGGAAGGGGACGGGCGGCGTCAATTGGCGGCCATGAAGGCCTTGACGGCGGCGTCGTTGCGCTGCTTGAGGGCGTCGATGGTTGAGGCGTTTTGATAGGCCATGTAGTAGGCCATGTTGAGGAGGCGCTTCTTGACGAGGATGCAATTGGCGGCGCTGACAACGGTCGACTCCGCGCCGTTCTCCTGGCGATATTTCATGAGGATGATCATGGTCAGGACGTCCGGTTGCGGACTGTATTTCTGGAGGATGGCGGGCTGACCGACCATGAGCGTGTTGTAGACCTCTTCCGTGCGTCGGCCCTGCTCTTGCCAGTTGGTGCCGACCAAGCTGCGCTCGAGTTGCTCCTGCATGAGGGGGAGATCGGCGGGCGTAGCGTCGTAGTTCTCGCGGTTATAGTCGCCGTAGATCATGAAATAATTGTCGAACGTGATCTGTCCCAGGCTATCGACACGGGGGTAGGTGGCGTCGTCGAGATAGTAACCCAGGATGGGGCCACTCTGGCGATAGCGCTCGGTGAAGGCCATGACGCGGGGGTGGGTGTGGCATTCGTGCATGCCCTCGATGTGCGGTAGGCGGATATTGACGTAGCCGTAGAGTTCGGAGCTGTCGGCTCCGCCTTTGTCGGCTGTACGATTGCAACCGACCACGAGAAGGCTCGCGGCGATGCAGCATAGGGTAAGGAGTTTCTTCATTCTCTCTCTTGTTGATTCTCTTTTCGTGAAACGCGGGCAAAGGTAAAGTCAAATCATTCTTTGGGCCATTGCGCCCTTTTCGTCCTCTCAAGTCGGCATGCAGACGCGGGTGCGCCCCTGCCTTACCGGTAGAAAATCCGGGTGTCTTGATTCCTTCCGTCCCCTGAAAAGGGTCAAACCAATGGTTTGAAGCAAAACCTACCTCCGAAAAGGGCCAAACCAGTGGTTTGGGGCAAAACCTACCTCCGAAAAGGGCCAAACCAGGTGGTTTGAAGCAAAACCTACCTCCGAAAAAGGGCCAAACCAATGGTTTGAAGCAAAACCCACCTCCGAAAAAGGGCCAAACCAATGGTTTGGGGCAAAACCTACCTCGAAAAAGAGCCAAACCAATGGTTTGAAGCAAAACCCACCTCCGAAAAGGGCCAAACCAATGGTTTGATGCAAAAACCCACCCGTGGAAAAGGGCCAAACCAGGTGGTTTTGATGCAAAAACCACCCGTGGAAAAGAGCCAAACCAGGTGGTTTGAAGCAAAACCACCCGTGGAAAGGGGCCAAACCAGGTGGTTTGATGCAAAAACCACCCGTGGAAAGGGTCAAACCAGGTGGTTTGAAGCAAAACCGACCTCCGAAAAGGGTCAAACCAGGTGGTTTGAAGCAAAAACCGACCCCTGAAAAGGGTCAAACCAGGTGGTTTGAAGCAAAACCGACCTCCGAAAAGGGTCAAACCAGGTGGTTTGAAGCAAAACCGACCTCCGAAAAGGGTCAAACCAGGTGGTTTGAAGCAAAACCGGCCCCTGAAAAGGGGACCAAACCAGGTGGTTTGGGGCAAAACCGACCCGCGGAAAGGGTCAAACCAGGTGGTTTGGGGGCAAAACCGACCCCTGAAAAGGGTCAAACCAGGTGGTTGGATGAAAGGGCGCCTCGGCTTTAGGGAGGACGCGCCTTTACACCCACGCAATCGGGGCCTGCCTCTCTTGATGTTTCCGAGAGACAGGCCCCGAATGGTGTGCGACGTGCGCGGCTTTAGAAGGGCAGATCTGACGAGGCGTCAGACGGCGAAGCGAGCAGCTCGGGCGGAGGCGGCGGCACGTTGTCCGCAAAGCGTCCCGCGGGTTCGGAGGGCACGGCGGGTGCGGCCTCGGTGTCCGGCTCGACCTTCCAGGCGCGGATGTCGTTATACCAGCGGCCGTTGTAGGCGCGGCAGTCGATGTCGAAGTAGATCTTCAGCTCCTGCCCTTCCTGGATGTTGTATTGGTCGATCTTGTCGCCCCAGAGGACGAACATCATCTTGCGCGGATACTGCGCCTGACGGTCGTACTCGACGACATACTCTTGTTTCTTCCATGTGCCGTTGCGGCCCTCGCCCGTCTGGACGGGTTGCACGGCTACGATTCTTCCTGTGAGTTCCATTTGTCTATCTATTTTGTATGTGTTGTGTTTGAGGAGGGATGATGACCGGCGTCCGGCTGACTTTCTCTTGCCTTGATGTCCTTCTTTTCTTGCCTTGATGCAAGAAAAGAAGCAAAAGAAAATCAAGGCGTCAGGGACGCCGACCAAGTTTGGAGCATCCCGGCTGACTTTCCTTGCCTCGGTAGAGGCTACCGGGGCTGGGGAAGCTGGCCGTGCACCGATTTAATAGGCCCGGGCGAAGAGTACGCGGCGGGCGGAGGGGCGACCGGTGACCATGCAGCGGCCGGGCTCGGCGTCGGTCGTGTCGAGGGGGGATGCAGCGGATGGTGGCCTTGGTCTCGTTCTTGACGCGCTCCTCGGTCTCGGGCGTGCCGTCCCAGTGGGCCATGATGAAGAGGCCTTCCTCGATGCGCTCCTTGAACTCGTCGTAGGTGTCAACCCGGACGGTACGGCGGGCGCGGTGGTCGAGGGCTTTGCGGAAGATGCCGGACTGGATCTCTTCGAGCAGGTCGCGGACGTATTCCTCGAGTCCGGCGCAGGGGCGCGTCTCCTTCTCGAGTGTGTCGCGGCGCATCACTTCCACGGTGTCGTTCTCCAGGTCACGACCGCCCATGGCCAGACGTACGGGGACGCCCTTGAGTTCGTATTCGGCAAACTTCCATCCGGGCTTCTTCGTGTCGTCGCTGTCAAACTTGACGCGGACGCCCAGCTCGCGGAGTCGGGCGGCGATGCGATCTACCTTTTCGGAGATCTGGGCCAGCTGCTCGGCCGAGCGGTAGATGGGGATGATAACGACCTGCATGGGGGCGAGGTGTGGCGGCAGGACGAGGCCATTGTTGTCCGAATGCGCCATGATGAGCGCGCCGACGAGGCGGGTGGAGACGCCCCAGGACGAGGCCCAGGCGTAGTCCGTCTTGCCGTTGCGGTCGATGAAGGTGACGTCGAAGGCGCGGCCGAAGTTCTGTCCGAGGAAGTGCGACGTGCCGGCTTGGAGCGCCTTACCGTCCTGCATCATGGCCTCGATGGTGTACGTCTCTACGGCGCCGGCGAAGCGTTCGCTGGCCGTCTTCACGCCGCGGATGACGGGCACGGCCATGTAGTTCTCCGCAAAGTCGGCATAGACGCCTTGCATCTTGATCGCCTCCTCCTCGGCCTCCTCGCGGGTGGCGTGGGCCGTGTGCCCCTCCTGCCAGAGGAATTCGGCGGTGCGGAGGAAGAGGCGCGTGCGCATCTCCCAACGCATGACGTTGGCCCACTGATTGACGAGGAGCGGCAGGTCGCGGTAGGACTGGATCCAGTTCTTATACGTGTTCCAGATGATCGTCTCGGAGGTGGGACGGATGATGAGCTCCTCCTCGAGTCGGGCGGCTGGGTCGACTATGACACCGCTCCCGTCCGGGGCGTTCTTGAGCCTGTAATGCGTCACAACGGCGCATTCCTTGGCGAAGCCTTCGACATGGTCGGCCTCGCGGCTGAGGAAGGATTTGGGGATGAGCAGGGGGAAGTAAGCGTTCTCGTGGCCCGTCTCCTTGAATTTGTCGTCCAGGATGCGCTGCATGCGTTCCCAGATGGCGTAGCCGTAGGGTTTGATGACCATGCAACCGCGGACGGCTGAGTTTTCTGCCAACCCGGCCTTGATGACCAGGTCTTGATACCACTGCGCGTAGTTCGCGTCTTTACTGGTGAGTTCCTTTAATTCTTTTGCCATGAAGGTGATGTGATAGGTGTGGGGGCGGGCTTTGTGCCTGCCGGGTTCTTTCTTTGATCGATTCTTCTATTCTCTGGGGGGCTTCTTTTCTTCTCTTGAGGGGAGATCTTCTTTTCTTGCCTTGATGCAAGAAAAGAAGCAAAAGAAAATCAAGGCCTCTGCCGAGGCCGGGGAAGTTGGCCGGGCACCTGACTATACTTCGTGGGCGCCTAATACTGTTCTTTTTCGTTGGGGAAGTCGCGCGTTTTGATGTCGCCGATGTAGGCTTGGACGGCGTCGGTGATGACGGCGTTGAGGTCGGCGTAGCGACGCAGGAAACGGGGCGAGAAGTCTTGGTTGATGCCCAGCATGTCGTGCATGACGAGCACTTGTCCGTCTACTCCGCCGCCGGCGCCGATCCCGATCACTGGGATGCGCAGCTCGCTGGCTACGCGTGTGGCCAGATCGGCGGGGATCTTCTCCAGAACCAAGGCGAAGCAGCCCAGCTCCTCGAGCAGTCGGGCGTCTTCAACGAGCTTGGCGGCCTCTGCCTCCTCGCGGGCGCGGACGGTGTAGGTGCCGAACTTGTTGATGGATTGCGGCGTGAGGCCGAGGTGACCCATGATGGGTATGCCGGCACAGAGGACGCGCTGGATGGACTCGCGGATCTCGGCGCCGCCCTCCATCTTGATACAGTCGGCGTGCGTCTCCTTCATCACGCGGATGGCCGAGGCGAGCGCCTCCTTGAGTTGCCCTGATAGGAGCCGAAGGGCAGGTCGACGACGACCAGTGCGCGGCGGACGGCCTTGACGACCGACTTGCCGTGGTAGATCATTTGATCGAGCGTGATGGGCAGCGTGGTGATGTTGCCCGCCATGACGTTCGAGGCCGAGTCACCGACCAGAATAACGTCCATACCGGCGCGGTCAATGATCTGCGCCATCGAGTAATCGTAAGCCGTGAGCATGGCGATCTTCTCGCCGCGCTGCTTCATCTCGTAGAGCCGGTGGGTGGTGACCTTGCGGCTGTCGTCTGCTATGGCTGTGGACATGACGGTGCGGGTCGTTCTAATTCGTTTCGCCGCTGCCGACGCCACCGAGGTAGCGCAGGAGTTCTTCCAGCTCGTCGAGGTTGTTGCCGGCGTAGAGCACTTTGCCCGCGTTGTCGACGACATAGACGGTGGGGATCCAGCGGATGCCGTACAGTCGGGAGATCTCCGTCTCTTTCCACTTCTTGAGCTCGCTCACCTGAGGCCACGTGATGCCGTCTTTCTCAACCGCCTTGAGGCAGGCCTCTCGGTCAGTGTCGAACGAGACGCCGAGGAAGTCGATGCCGATGGGTTCGTCTTTATAACGCCGGTAGAGGTCGACCATGCGGGGGTTAGCCTTGCGGCAGTCGGGGCACCAAGAGGCCCAGAAGTCGATCACGAGGTAGCGGCCCTGATAGTCTGAGAGCGCGATGGTAGCTTCACCGTCGACGGTGGGCAGGCTGAAGTCCGGCGCCTCTGTACCGACGGCAAGGAGGGCCGAATTGTCCGGTTTCTCGTGTTGCGCATGGAGCGCCAGTGGAGCGACGAACGCGATAAACGCTAAGAGTATCGCCGCAAAAGGGAAGCGTTTCGTTTGCATTGCATGTATGTGTTTGGGGGTTATGTGCATATATATAAAGGTATAGGGGGACTACTGGGGGGAGTCGATCCGCACATCGCGGAGCGGGCCGAAGTTCTGGATATGGATGGATTCCTTCATCTTGTTGCTCTATATAATATGTATACAACGCTTGGTTTGGCGCGGACAAAGATAGGCCGGCCGCGAAAAGTGAAAACGATCATTCGGAGGCAGGCGATTGTACGATACAATGAGAGGTATTGACTGAGGGCGATTGTACGATACAATGAGAGGTATCGACTGGAGGCAATTGTACGATACAATTGGCCGAAAAAAACTTTTTCACGTGATTGTACGATACAATCGGCCGAAAAAAACTTTTTCACGCGATTGTACGATACAATTGGCCGAAAAAAACTTTTTCACGCGATTGTACGATACAATTGGCCGAAAAAAACTTTTTCACGCGATTGTACGATACAATCGGCCGAAAAAAACTTTTTCACGCGATTGTACGATACAATCAGCCGAAAAAAACTTTTTCATGCGATTGTACGATACAATCGACCATAGGAACATGCAAAGAGGCCAAAACGGACGCTTTGAGGATTGGAAAAAACGTGTAGTTTCGCCGTGGTTTTCAACAGAGATCGAGCTAAATCATCAAACAAGACCCATTATGGAACAAGTGAAATTGGACATCCCCCGCGTGCTAATCTTCACCAAAGTGAGTAGCACAAGATTGAACAACACCCTCCACGCACAGTATCACCGCAAACAGTATGACCTGGTTATGGCGGTGGACAAAACGAAACTCAAACTTCCCCCTCGGACTGCCGGAGGCGTGGAACAAGGGCATCGACTACGAGACAATGATCGACCAAGAGGCCACCATCTCGGACGATACCGCCCTGCTCAAAGTCAAGGATGCAGAGCGCGACGAACAGCTGATGAACATCTTCGGAATCATTCGCGCGCAACGCCATTCGCACAAAACCAACATCCGCGAGGCCGCCATCCGCCTCTCCAACACGCTCAGCCCGTACGAAAACATTCGCTCGCTGGCTTACGAGATGGAAAGTGGACGCCTCGAAGGCATGAAAAAAGACCTCACCAAACGCACCGCCGAGGTCACCACGCTGGGCCTGAACGACGAGTTTGACAACCTCTTTAAGCTCAACGAAGAGTTCGAGAAGCTGCACGTCAGCCGCCGCGTCGAGAACACGGACACGAAGCTGCCCCTGGCCTCCGTGATCCGCCCGCAAACGGACGCCGCCCTGGAGGTCGTCTGCCAATACATCCAGGCGGCCTACAACAGCGCCACCTCGGCCGACGACAAGGCCCTCCTCGAGCGCCTGGCCGACCACATGAACGCCACCTCGAACGACTTCAAAACGATGCAGCGCAACCTTGTCGTGCCACGCAAAAAGGACACGCCCAAGGAGCCTAAAACGCCGAAGGAGCCCAAACCCAAAAAGCCGGGTAAGGACGACGGGAAGCCGGACATCAAACTACCCGAGGAGGAGCCCAAAAAGCCCGATCCGAAGCAGCCTGACCCCAAAAAGCCCGACCCCAAGAAACCCGGTGAGGGCGGCGGCACGGGCGGTACGGGAGGCTCAAGCGGCGGCCCGGAGATCCATCTGCCAGAAGAGTAATCCTATATACTCCTATCATTTGTTCATTGATGAACGACCCGCGCCGGATGCCTCGGCCATACGCGGGGTGTCCGGCCGCCATTCATCCCTCTTTCCTCATCATTCACGCATTCACAACCTCTCTCTTTATGAAAACTAAGACGCTCCTTTCTTGGCCCTCGCGGCCCTAAGCCTCATCACAGCCTGCCATAAAGCGGCTCACGAAGTGCCCAACATCACGCTTACCGTCGATCCCGGGCGCAAAATCTTCCTCAGCTTCGCCGGCAAGACGGACACCACGTCCATCCGCATCCAATGCGGAAAGCTGGACACCAGCTTCGTCATCGGCAAGAAGCGCACGCCGGCACGCTACTTCATCGCCGACGCGGAGAAGATGACGATCCACGGCGAGGTGGCGGCCTTCAATTGCAGCACCAACGGCGGCGGCATCTCGGCCGTCGACTGCAGCCGCGACACCATGCTCCGCAGTCTGGAGTGTCACGACAACGCGCTGACCGAGCTGAACGTCGGCGGCTGTTCCGGGCTGCGCATCCTCGAGTGCTACTCCAACCGCCTGACCACCCTCGACGTCTCGCGCTGCCCCTCCCTGGAGCGCCTCAATTGCAGCGACAATCTGCTGACAGCCCTCGACCTCTCCAAATGCCCCAAACTGGAGATGATCGCCTGCATCAACAACGGTCTTACGAAGCTCGACGTGACCATGTGCAGCAAACTGTCCGTCCTCTACTGTTACCGTAACAAGCTCACCGAACTAAAGCTGCGCGGCTGCGGCTGGCTCACCGAGCTGAGCTGCGGAAAGAACTACCTCCCCCGCCCTCGACTTCTCCGGCTGTAACTCCCTCCGCACCGCCTACTGCTGCGACAACGACTTCAGCTACGCCGCCACCGAAGAGCTCTATCGCTCCCTGCCCGACCGCACCGCCGAGGACGAACCGGGTCACATCTTCATCCTCAACGAGGACGCCCTGCCCCCCGGTCGCACCGGCGCCGGCAACGAAGGCATCGCCACCCAGAAGCATTGGGAAGTGCTCTGGTGCCGCGGAGATTGGTGATGCACCGCATATGGGGGCCAAACTTCGCTGGCCCCCCTCTCCCCTTGATCTTCCTTTATTCAGAACAACAAACACTCTACCCTCATGAAGACTAAAACATTCCTTCTCTTGGCCCTCGCGGCCGCATGCCTTCTCACGGCATGCAATCAAAAGTCAGCCGAACCGGCAAACATCACGCTCACCGTCAAGCCGGGTAGCAAGATCTACCTCAGCTTCGCCGGCGAAACGGACAGCACCCCCGTGCATATCCGCAGCGGGCGTTTGGACACCACCATTATTGTGGGCACAAAGCGCACTCCAGCGCGCTACTTCATCGCAAACAAAGGAAAGATGACCATCCACGGACGCCTCACCCTTTTCAACTGCAGCACCAACGGTAGCGTTATCACAGCCCTTGATTGCAGCCGCGACACGTTGCTCCAAAATCTCGAGTGTAACCACAATACACTGACCGAACTTAACGTCAGCGGCTGCTCAAGCCTGATCACATTAGAATGCTACGACAACCGCCTCTCGCATATCGACCTATCCAGTTGTTCCGCCCTTGTACGACTCGTGTGCGGAAAAAACCAGCTAATGAATCTCGACCCCTCGAAATGCCCCGAGCTCTACACAATCGAATGCGTGGACAACAAGCTCACACAGCTTGACGTAACGAAGTGCCGCAGACTCCAGACTCTCTACTGCAGCGATAACAGTCTAGTTGAGCTCCGTGTCCGCGGCTGTACCAGACTCTGCTGGATCTCTTGCTCCGGAAACAAGCTCACAGAGCTTGATCTCTCCGGCTGTAGCGGCCTCAGCTTGATCTACTGTTATAAAAACAACCTCACCAGACTTGATTTTTCCGAATGCCCCTCCCTATATGGTGTCTTCTGCTGCGGCAACAATTTCAGCTACGCCGCCACCGAGGACCTCTATCGCTCCTTACCCGACCGCAACGACGATAAGAATAGTCCAGGTGGCATTTTCATCCTCAATAAGAAGTTATACCCCTCCGGTGCCGGCAACGAGAGCCTAGCCATCGATAAAAATTGGAATGTGTACTGGTGCCGCGAGGGTGAGGGTGATGATTGAAGACGAAAGCACCTACCCTGCCAACTTCCACAGCTCCGGTGGGGCCTTGATCTTCCTTTTTTTCCTTGATGAAAGAAAAGGAAGTGGGGGCTCGGGGGCAACGCCCCCAACTACACCATAGACAATGATTATGGCACAGAAAAAGCGGGGAGCGCGTTCCAACTGTCGGAACACGCTCCCCGCTCTCTTTTTTTAACTACGCCTTGCGAGACGTTAGCTATCGCATCGCAGCCAACCGTCGCGCCATCTCCGGCACATACCGCCGTACGCCTTCGGGCAAGAAGAATCGCACGTCGCGCCCCGAACGGATGGCCTCGCGGATGAAGGTGGACGAGACGTCCATCATCGGCGCCGCCACAGCCCGCACGTCGGCCGTCTCATCCGCAGCGATCTCTGGGGCAGGATAACCGGGACGCGGGTAGACGACGAGCGAGAACTCACGCCGGAGTGCCTCCGCGTCGCGCCATCGCCCCATGTCCGCCCAGCTGTCGGCGCCAATGATGAGCGAGAATCGGCAGTCGGCGTGCGACTCGCGCAGCGTGCGCAGGGTGTGAATGGTGTACGACGGTCGCGGCAGGCCGAACTCCACGTCGCTGACCCGAAACTGCGGATAATCCCCCACCGCGGCCCGCGTCATCTCCAGCCGGAAAGCGTCGTCGAGCAACACATACTCAGACTTCAGCGGGTTGCGCGGCGTGACCACAAACCACAGTTCGTCCACACCGCCGTACTCGCACATCCAGTTGGCGAGCATCATGTGGCCCATATGAATCGGGTTGAACGACCCGGAAAAGATCCCCACGTGACGCATCATCCGTCGGCTCCTCCCCTATCATTCGATAAACTCCCGCACCACGCGCACTACCTCGCGCTGCGCCGTCTCGAGATCGTCGTTGAGGATGACCACGTCGAAACGCGGAGCGAACGTCAGCTCGTACTCCGCCTTCCGCAGCCGATCCTCGATCACCTCCGGCGCGTCCGTGGCCCGCATCACGAGCCGTTCCCGCAGCGCCTCCACCGAAGGCGGTCGGACGAAGATAGAGAGTGCCTCGCCGGCGTATTGCTCGCGGATGTTGCATCCGCCCACCACGTCCACGTCGAAGACCACCGTCTCGCCACGCTCGCGAATGCGCTCCACTTCGGAACGCAGTGTGCCGTAGAATCGATCGCTGTAGACTTCCTCGTATTCCAGAAAGTCGCCAGCGGCAATGCGCCGGCGGAACTCGTCGGGCGAGAGGAAGTAGTACTCCCGCCCGTCCTGCTCCTCACCGCGCGGCGGCCGACTGGTGGCGGAGATGGAGAATCGCAGCGGCAATCCCTGCTGCAACAAGTGCCGAATGAGCGTCGACTTGCCCGACCCCGACGGCGCGGAGAAGATGATCAGCTTACCTCGTTTCATCGCTTACAGTACGTTGAGGATTTGCTCCTTGATCTGCTCCAGCACGTCCTTCATGCGTACCACGATGATCTGCATCTCGGCGTGGTTGCTCTTCGACCCGAGCGTGTTGATCTCGCGGCCAATCTCCTGCGCGATGAAGCCGAGCTTCTTGCCTTGTCCGTGCTCGCTGTCGAGCGTGCGGAGGAAGTAAGTGAGGTGGTTCGCCAGCCGATCCTTTTTCCTCGTTGATGTCCAGCTTCTCGAGGTAATAGATCAGCTCCTGCTCGAGGCGGTTGCGATCGTACTCCACCTCACTGATCTTTTTCAAGTTCTCCGTCAGGCGACTGCGAATCTTTTCCACGCGCTCCTGTTCGTAAGGATCCACCTCACGAAGCAGATCGCCGATGACGCCGATCTTCTGCTCAAAGACACGGCGGAGCATGGCGCCCTCTTGCGTGCGGAAGTCGATCAGCCGCGTGATGGCCTCGCTGACGGCGCCGTGCACCGCCTGCCATTCCGCCTCACTCACCTCGCCAGCCTCACTGCGCACCGTCTCAGGCAGCCGGAGCAGCGTAGCGAACCAGTCCGCGGGCTCGGGCACGCCGAGGCGACCCGCCAGCTCATGAATCTGCTCGTAGTAACCCGTGACGGCCGCCGCATTGATCCGCGCGGAGGTGTCCCGGCCGATGTATTCCACGTTGATGTTCAGATCCACTTTGCCACGCTCCAGACGTTGCAGCAGCTCGTTGCGTAGCTGCATTTCGCGTTCACGATAAACCGCGGGGATACGCACGGAGAGGTCGAGCTGTTTGCTGTTGAGCGATTTGATTTCTACGGTCACCTTCTTGTCGGGCAGTTCGGCGGTGACTTTACCGAAGCCGGTCATTGATTGAATCATATAATAGGTAGTTATCGGCCTGAGGCCGGGAGTTACAAATCGAGGAGACGTTGTGATGCGTAGTGGAAAGTGGTTATGAGGGAGGTGTGTCACCTCCGACGGCCGCAAAGGTAGGCGCTCGAGCCCCAACGTCTCTATTTTTGCCGCCCACATCAACAAACCTCAAGAGAAATGAACTTGCTGCATATCGAAACATCGGGCAAACTCTGCTCCGTCGCTTGGTCGACGGACGGCGAAGTGATGTTTGCCAAAACCATTTTTGAACCGATGAGCCACTCGGCCTACGCCGGCGCTATCGCCGAGGAGACGCTGACGCACATGGGCGGCACACCGCCGGACGCCGTGGCCGTGAGCGCTGGACCGGGATCGTACACGGGTCTGCGCATTGGCGTCTCGCTCGCCAAAGGGCTGTGCGTCGGTTGGGGCGTGCCACTCATCGCCGTCCCTACGCCGGAAGTGATCGCGGCCATGGCGCAGAAGGTGCACCGGCGCACAGACTGCCTCTATTGCGCCCTCATCGACGCCCGCCGGATGGAGGTCTATGCGACGCTCTTCGACGGCAATCTCAAGCCACTCTGTGAGACACGTCCGGAGATCATCACGCCGGAGAGCTTCGCCACGGAGCTGGCCGACGCGAACGTCTGCTTCTGTGGCGACGGTGCGGAGAAATGTTGCGACGTGATTCGCTCACCTCGCGCCTCGTTCCTCGGGCAGATCACCCCTGTGGCGGCTGAGATGGTGCCCATCGCCGAGCGTGCATACGCCGAGCGTCGCTTCGTGGATACGGCCTACTTCGAGCCGTTTTACCTCAAGGAATTCGTGGCCACCACGCCCCGAAAGAAGATCTAATCGGTGGGTAGACGATCAGGGGAGGATGGGGTAGCCAATGGGGATACAACAGGGGGCAATGGGGATACGATGGGGATAAAGGGGAAAAAAATTACGTCCTATCCCCGGAAGGGTGAAAAATCGGTAAGAATCGAGTTGTAGAGCCACTTATAAGGGTATGGACACCCCTTAATCGGCCCTGTTTATCGCCTGTCTACCCAAAAATTTTTCACCACCCATATCCCCATTATTGGGGATTCGTCTATCTTTGCCCCCGACTTACAAAAACAGAGAAGAAATATGGCTTACGTAATTAATGACGATTGTGTTGCATGCGGTTCATGCATTGACGAGTGCCCCGTAGAGGCGATTTCAGAAGGTAAGATCTACCTCATCAATCCACAGCTCTGCACCGACTGCGGTTCGTGCGCAGCAGTTTGCCCCTCAGAGGCTATTCATCCGGCAGCGGTATAATCCCGCTGCAGCAACACGATCAATCGATCGTTGACGTGGAGTTCGGGAAGGCGAAAGACGCCCCCAGCTCCACGTTTTTTTTTGTGCCCTTACTTTCGGCTTTGGGCACCCCCATCGAGTATGCGTTTGGCTTGCAGCAGGCCTCTGCCGAGGCCGTGAAGTTTGCCTAGTATAAGAAATGACAGGGATTTGTCCTGTACCCGGCCAAACTTCGCCGGCGGCCGGCCTCTGCCGAGGCAGGGAAGTTTGCCTGGTACAAGAAATGGTGTCGATTTATCCAGTACCCGGCCAAACTTCGCCGGCGGCCGCAGCCGCCACCAAACAGGCGCCTGTTTACCACCGCGCAGATTGCGTAACCCCAAACAGGCGCCTGTTTACTCTCGCGCAGATTGCGTAACCCCAAACAGGCGCCTGTTTACCATTGCACAGATTGCGTAGCCCCAAACAGGCGCCTGTTTACCGTCGCGCAGACTGCGTAACCCCAAACAGGCGCCTGTTTACCATCGCGCAGACTGCGTAGACCCAAACAGGCGCCTGTTTACCACCGCGCAGATTGCGTAGCCCCAAACAGGCACCTGTTTACCATTGCGCAGATTGCGTAGACCCAAACAGGCGCCTGTTTACCACCGCGCAGGCTGCGTAGCCCCAAACAGGCGCCTGTTTGGGGTTACAAAAAACTGAAGCGAAAGCGCAGGCCAACTTTGAGGTACCCGGCCAACTTCGCTGCCCCCGCAGGGGCCCTGTTTACCATTGCGTAGATTTGAGTGACTCGGTAGGGGCCCTTTCTTTGCACCCCCGGAGCGCGTGAGCACGCGACTCCAACCCGATTATCCCTAACGATTTCAGAACGGATGGAAACTGCACTTTATCTGATCCCCGTCACGCTGGGCGATACGCCGCATGAGCGGGTGCTGCCGGAATACAACCGCGAGGTGGTGCGCGGCATTCGGCATTTCATTGTCGAGAATCTGCGCACGGCGCGCCGCTTCCTCAAGCGGGCCGACCCGGCGATCGACATCGACGCGCTGCATTTCAGCGAACTCAATAAGCACACGCCGCCCGAGGCCGTGGCCGCCATGCTGTCGCCGCTGGCCGAGGGGCAGCCCATGGGCGTACTGTCCGAGGCCGGCTGTCCGGCGGTGGCTGATCCGGGGGCGGACGTGGTGGCCGTGGCGCAGCGCAAGGGGCTGCGGGTCGTACCCCTCGTCGGGCCGTCGTCCATCTTGTTAGCCGTCATGGCCTCCGGGTTCAACGGCCAGCGATTCGCCTTCCACGGCTACCTGCCCATCGAGGCCGACCGACGCACGCGCCGCATCAAGGAGCTTGAAGCCCGCATCTATGCCGAGGATGAGACGCAGCTCTTCATCGAAACGCCCTACCGCAACGAGCGACTGCTGGAGGAGCTGGTCCGCACCTGCCGCCCCTCGACGCGGCTCTGCGTGGCCGCAAACGTGACGTGCGCCGATGAGTTTATCCGCACGCGGCCGGTGAAGGAGTGGGCGCACAAGGCCCCGGGACCTGAGTCACCGGCCGACGATTTTCGCGCTCTACAAATAGCCCCGAACGACCTGCACGGATGAAAGATCTGCTTCTGATCGGGCTCGGCAGCTGTCTGGGCGGCATGGCGCGCCACTTGGTGGGCCTGGGCGTGCGTCATTTGGGTGTGGCCTCTTTGTGGGGCACGCTTGCGGTCAACCTGCTCGGCTGCCTGCTGATCGGGCTACTGGCGGGACTCTTCGCACGCCATCCGAACGTCTCGCTGGCGGCGCAACGCTTCCTGACGATCGGTGTGTGCGGTGGCTTCACCACGTTTTCCACCTTTTCGCGCGATGGCCTGACGCTTTGGCAGGAAGGACGGTTGCCGGCCTTTGTGCTCTACGTGGCCGGCAGCGTGGTGGCTGGCCTCGTGGCCGTTGCGGCGGGTTATCGGTTGGCGGGCGGCCATGCGTAGCGCATAAGGCCTTTTTCTGGCCCTCATTTTTCCTCTTACACTCTTAGCTTTTCAATTATGGATAAAGAATTTCAGGCCCACGAGACGGCCGTGATCGATGCCGGATGCCGCATTGGACGCGGCACCGTGGTGTGGCATTTCTCGCACCTCATGTCGGGGTGCGTCGTTGGCGAGCGTTGCTCGATTGGGCAAAACGTTGTCATCTCGCCGGGCGTCGTGCTGGGCAATGGCGTGAAGGTGCAAAACAACGTCTCGGTCTACACGGGCGTGACCTGCGAGGATGACGTCTTCCTCGGACCCAGTTGCGTGTTTACGAACGTCATCAATCCACGCAGCGCCGTGCCGCGCAAGGATGAGTTCCGCCCGACGCGTGTCGAACGGGGCGCCTCGATCGGGGCCAATGCCACGATCGTTTGCGGACATACCATCGGTGCCTACGCCCTGATCGGCGCGGGCGCGGTGGTGACGCGGGATGTTCCGCCGTATGCCCTCGTGGTGGGTAACCCGGCGCGGCACATCGGTTGGGTGAGCGAGTATGGTCATCGCCTCCGCTTCGATGCCGACGGTCGTGCCACGTGTCCCGAAAGCGGCGCGCGGTATCTATTGAAGGAAGGAAAGGTGGCGCGGGTGGATGAGTAACCCCCGCTTCTTGTCTTGACACGGAGAGAGGGACGAGAGAAGTTAGCCGGGTACATGTATGGAGAGATCCATCACGTACCCGGCTAATTTGGCTGGTGTCCCTGACACCTTAGTGGTTCTGATTGAGCAGCGGCAGGCTGACGGTGAAGCCGACGGATCGATAGCGACCATCCTCCCAGCCGACGAAGACGCCGAGGCGCCCCACGTCGTCGAGGCCAAGGGTATAGCCGGCTTCGATGTGGTTGAAGCGGGGCCGAAGAAGCGCGTGCACATGCAACGCCTCGTTGAAGAGGGCGGACTGTAGAACGGGGAGCTGCTTGAGCAGGAGGTAGTCGGACGAATAGGTCAAGTGCGCCTGCAACCAGCGATCGTCGGCCGACTGCGCGTAGGGATCAAGCAGCTGGAAGGTGGCCGACATCGGGCGGTCGGAGAGGTGCAGCGGCGCGGCGGCGAAGTGACGGCGGTCGGGCCGGTAGACGCGTCGTGCTGCGGGGAAGAAACCGCCCTCCACGCCGTAGAAGAAGCGCCCGAAGAGACCGACGCGCACTGTCTGCACGACAGAGGCCGAGAGCATGGTGAAGTCGGCCGCTTCCTCTCCGCCGCCGATGGGCAGCCCACCACGATAGCGCAGCATGAACGTCGGCCGCTGCGTTTCGGCATAGAACTTCTCACCGAACCGCACAGAATACGGTCGGCGGGGCGTGTACGTCACGCGGACGTCGGCGATCCAGGCCGTATGGGTGGGCATGGGCGGATCGTTCGGATCGCCGGGCACGTTCGGGGCGGGTCGGCCGCCGAAGACGCTGTACGAGGTGGCATTCGCGAGCGCGGATCGTCGCTCGACGTGCAGGCCGGCCGAGAGACGCAGCCCGTTGGCCACATCGATGCGGTGCGTGAGTCCGACCGTCTGGCGGCGATACAGCCGGGAGGCGTTCTCGGCAAAGAGTAGCGAGGAAAGGGCATTGATCAGGCGTGCCGTGGCATACTCACCGGCATAATCCGCCGTCGCATCGGAGGCCGTGAGGGTCAGCTCGCCACGGCACAGGGGCGCATAGCGGAAGGTGGCGTCGAGTTGGCCGATGAAGGCGCGGCGTGCCGTGGCGTAGTAGGCCGCAGGCGTGATCTGCAGTGAGCGTCTACTGCCGGGGCGACGATAGGAGAACATCAGCCGTTGCCCGAGCCAAAAGCCGTCCACGAAATTGTATTCCGGCACAGCCCCGCGCAGTCCCTCGTAACCGAAGGAGACGCTCGGACTGAAGCGCACCGTCTCGCCCACCAAACCCGTCCCAAGCCACCACACCCAGGAGCGCCGACGGACCGAATCGCGCACCTGCTCCGACCGCACCACGGCGCGGAAACTGTCGCGGCGCTGATAGCTCACGGTCTCGTCGGGCTGGAGAGGCTGCGTACGGACAGCCTGCCAGTAAGCCGTGTCGCGGAGCAAGGCCAGCGAGTCGCGCGTGATGTGCACCATCGAGTCGTGCGACTGTCGCTCCAGCCCCTCTCTCTCTGTTCGTCCTCCGACACCTGTTGCATAAGCTGCGCCATGCGATAAGCGTCGCGCGTCGTTAGCTCCTCCTTCGCGGCCAGTTCCTCCAGCTTGCGGCGCGCCTTGGCCTGTCGCTTGGTCAGCGAGGGTCGCGCGGCCGGCGTCGTGGGCAGCGGCGGGATGTAGACCGTCGTCGGGGCCTCGTTGGCCACCACATTGCGGTAGCGAACGGACGAGTAATAGCGCCCGTCGGCCTTAATGCCCATCACGCTGAGGTGCATCCGCGTGTCGTAAGCGGTGGGCATCCAGACGTCTTTCCGCACCTCGTGAAAGGCCATGCGATGGCTGACGGTGAAGCCCGGGCGGCGGATGTTGAGATCGACCTGCTGCAGGCTCCAGGTGTGATCCAAGACGTAGATCCAGCCATCCACCAAGCGACTGTCGTTCCGCCGGGGCGTGACGTAGATCTTATTGATCACGTGCCCATTCTCGTGCGTGACGCCGTCTAAACGGAAGCGGTAATAGCTGAATGCGCCCGGCGCCAGGGGCGAAACGCAGCCCATGATCTCCGGGTCGTAGACGTTGGTAGTCAGGGCCTCGGCGGCGGCATCGTCGTCGTCCAGCTCGGCGGGCACGGTGGTGGAGAGCGCCAGGACGCGTTGGTCGAAGCGGCGCGGCGCGGTGAAGCGCACCTCGTTATGAGACTCCAGGAGGAAGGTCTTGTTCGAGAAGGTCTTGAGCTTGACGTTGCGCCCGTCGATGTTCACGGATCCGATGCCGGGCAGTTTGCCGGTCTTGACGGTCCCCTTGATGTAGACGTCGGCCGTGTAGCTACGCACCATGTAGCGGTGTTGCGGCGCGTGGGCGATGGCCCGGCGCATGATGGCATAGGCGGGGTCTTCGGCGCCGGCGCGGACGACGACTTCACGGAGCGCATAAGCCATCTCTCGCAGCTCGACGCGCAAGCGATCCTTCGCGGCGTCGCCCGTAACGGTGAAGGGCACCACGACCTTTTCATAACCCAGGGCGGAGAACTCGCCCGTATAGTCGCCCCGCTCGAGGTGCGAGATAAAGCGGCCTGCCTCGTCGGCCACAATGCCCGTAGCCGTCTCGCGGACATAGATCGTGGCGTAGGCGACGGGGCGCCCCCGATCGTCCACCACCTCGCCTTGCAGCGTCTGCGCCCTGAGGCTGGCCGTAAGGCTAAGGAGCAACCCGATGACGAGCCCCAACGTCCGGACATAACAACGCCTCCCCCGCTGGTGGCAGAGGAGGCGAAGACGGTTCATGAATGTGCGCTCACGTGCCATTTACTCGATGCGAATCGTTTGCATAAGCGCCCTTCCGTCCTTGAGGACGTAGTGATATTCACGCGATACTCGCGACTGGCGGTCTGCAACTTGCCGACCACGAATCCGCCGCCGTTCTTATCGGCCTGATGGACGACGGTGAAGCCTGTCGGCGGGTTACCCTGAAAGAATCGGCCGAGGATGGCCGTCGCCTCCGCCGCGCTCGCCCGCTGCGAGACGCCAGGCACGGACACGTCGGCCTCCGTGTACATCGACCCGGATAGGGCCGCCGTGTTGCCGCTCTTCATCGCCTCCGTGATGGGCGTAATGTCGGCCGCATACACGCCCCAGGCCGTAAACAGCGCCAGGATCGTTGTCTTCAATTTTCTCATCATTCGTTCCTCCTATCATTAATGGGTTAGTTGTATTTTGAGGGATAGAAATCGGTGCGAGAGGGGGAGGAAAAACCGCTGCACCGCGCTCTATCCGTAGCAAAAATAGATCCAATAGGCTTTACACGACAGCCGTTTGGGGTTTATTGGGGAAGAAGATCCCAAGCGAAGCATCCACCCCCACCGTTTTGCGCCCACCTACGGCCACCTTCGAAATCAACCGAATCGGATACACTCCGGATTGCACGCCATCTATCCACGCACTTATCTGATCCACACCGTATGACATCGCCTTTTATTTCCCCCCATTTTGTATTTGCCCGAATGGTATTCCATACCTATCGATACGTATTTGATCCTCTCCAGATGGCGTACCATCTGACCTAATTCAATTTTGTATTATATTGAATTGCGTGCAATCTGAAGCGAATCAATTTTGTATCGAATAGGATTGCATGCAATCTATACTAATTCAATTTTGTATTACATCTGATGGCCTGCAATCTGATGCGAATCAATTTTTTATTGGATTGGATTGCGTGAGATCTGGAGTAAATCCATTTTGTATCGTATCGAATTGCGTGCAATTCAGGGAAAATCCATTTTGTTTTGCATTGAATAGCGTGCAATCTGATGCGAATCAATTTTGTATCGCATCGGATTGCATACAATCCGGAGTAAATCTATTTTGTATCGGATCGGATTGCACGCAATCTGAGATAAATCCATTCTGCAAATAATCCGAGAGGATGGCATACGGCATAAAACAATCGTGCACCACGTCATAGGTTATCCCATCTGACGTAGTGCACGATTACTTATTCTTGAATATCTCTCTCAAGAGGCTGCGGACGAACGGAAACGACGCCGCGATGCCGTCACCCGACCGGCTCCCAGTGGGGGGGTCATTTTTCCGCCGCTAACCCCCGCTCGATACGCCGATGATGGCACACGAGCAACTGCCCATCGGAGCCGTGGAGGTGCATGCCGTTACCCTCGCAGTAACGAAACAGTTGGCACTCGGCGCACTCGCCCTGACGCGCCCACTGGCGATCGCGGTAGGGCCGGAAACGGTTCTCCCAAACCTCCATGAAGCGGTCGCGATAGATGTTGCCCTGGTAATAGTCGGCCCGGATGCTGGGGCAACCCGAGATGGAGCCGTCGGCCAGGACGGAGGCGGTGGAGACGCCGGCCGAGCACTCGTAGAAGTGGTCGCGGACGTCCATCTCGTAGCCGCCTAAGAAGCCCTCGCAGCCGTAAGAGACGTCGATCTGGCCCTCGCGGCGCGTCTCACGGAGGAAGCGCATGAGGCGGACGAACTGCTCGTCGGTGAGCTGCAATTCGGGCACATGCGCCGCGCGGCCAACGGGGAAGACGGTGAAGATGCGCCAGTGGCGAACGCCGAGGTCGATGAGGTAGCGCTTGAAGCGAGGCAAGTCGTCGAAGTTGCGGCGGTTGGCGCAGGTGACGACGTCCCAATTGACGTCCGCCGTCTGTGCTAGGCCGCGGATGGAAGCCGTGGCTGCGCGGAAGCTGTTGCGGTGGCCACGCATCCAGTTGTGATCGTCCTCAAAGCCGTCCAGGCTGATGGTGGCCGACCGCATGCCGGCAGCCAGCAAGCCCGGCAGCCGCTCGGCGAAAAGCAGTCCGTTGGAGACGATGCCCCAGGGAAATTCGCGGCGGTAAAGCTCGCGGCCACAGGCCTCAATGTCCGGGCGTACAAGCGCCTCGCCACCGGTGAAGATGATGAGCACCTTGTGCGGATTGACGTGCGGCCGGATCTCATCCACCACGCGGAGGAAGTCGGCCATCGGCATGTCGGGCATGAGGGACGAGACGCGACAATCGCTGCCGCAGTGCCGGCAGGCCACGTTGCAGCGCAGCGTGCACTCCCAGAAGAGCGTGCGGAGCTCGTGCAGCTTGACGCGGTTGCGGTGCAGACGGCGGAAGGTCTCGAGCGCGAGCCGTTTCTTGAGGTTGATCTTGACGTCGTTCATCTCTTCTTACGCTTGAGCGTGACGTTGACCTCCTTTTTCCGCCGCGCCCAAGAACCAGCTTCGGTCGCCGCCCTTCAGGTCGTCTTTGGCAAAGCCGACCGTGACGCTGTCCGAGTCATAGGCGGGACGCGCGGTGGGATCCTCATACTTCAGTTTGACATACAGAGAATCCGGTGCCCATCCTGTATTGTAGCGGTACGTGTACTTCCCGTCCGGATCGGTGTAGGTCGTGTCGTGAGGCGAGGGGTCGCTCTGCTTACCCCACTTCCCGTCCACATTCGGCGCTACGATGCGCACTCCGGAAAGCGGTCGGCCCTCCTCGTCGGTCACGCGCCCCGTCACCTTAAAGTCGGCGCTCGGGGATCCGTATTCCATCTGAAATATTTTGTCGCAACCGGAGAATCCTAGCAGCGACAGCAGTCCCGCCAGCGCCCAGTTGGTGCCGCGGATCAATTTGCGATTCAGCTTCTTCATGATTGGTGTCTCCTTTCTATGATTTCTTCTTTGCTTTCAGCTTCACGTTGACCTCCTTCTCAGCCGCGCCCCGATACCAATGCTTGCCGCCATCCTTCAGGTCGCCTTTGGCAAAGCCGACAGCGATGCTGTCCGACTCGTAAATGGACGGTTCAGCCGTGTCTTCAATCTTCATATGGATGTAGACCGAGTCCGCGGGGAAGAGGCTGTACTCCCGAACGAATGAGCCGTCTGACGCGGTGTAGACCGTGTCACGCAGGAGGCCGGAGTAACATTGGGCGGGGCCTTTGCCCCAAACTGCCGTCACCTCCGACGCCACGACACGCAGACCTCCCAGCGGCTGTCCCTGCTCGTTCGTCACACGCCCCAGCACCTTGAAGTTGGCGCTCGGGACTCCGTATTCTACACTGATCTCTCCGCCTCCGTTGTTGTCTTTACCGCATCCGGTGAATCCCAGCAACGACAACAGTCCCGCCAGCGCCCAGTTGGTGCCGCGGATCAATTTGCGATTCAGCTTCTTCATGTCTCTGTCTCCTTTCTATGATTTCTTCTTTGCCTTCAGCTTCACGTCGATCACCTTCTCGGACGCGCCCAAGAACCAGCTCCCGTCGGCACCCTTCAGGTCGCCCTTGGCAAAGCCGACGGTGACGCTGTCCGACTCATAGTCTGGGTCTTCAAACTTCAGCGTGAACTTCAGTGAATCCGGTGCATAACCGGCGTAGTACCGGTATCTGTAACTCCCGTCCGGAGAGCTGTAGACCGTATCGTAAGGACTTGGAAAGTCGCTCTTCAAGTTGGTCTGTACGACGCGGATCCCGGAGAGCGGCTCACCCGCTTCGTCGGTCACCCGCCCCGTCACCTTAAAATCAGCATGCGGGGAGCCATACTCCTCCACCGGATTGCCGCAGCTGGAGAATCCCAGCAACGACAACAGTCCCGCCAGCGCCCAGTTGGTGCCGCGGATCAATTTGCGATTCAGCTTCTTCATGTCTCTGTCTCCTTTCTATGATTTCTTCTTTGCTTTCAGTTTCACATTGACCTCCTTCTTTGCTGCGCCTTCGTACCAAGATCCCTTGCCACGCTTGTAGTAGTCTTTGCTCTCGAACGTCACATGGATAGTATCGTTCTCGAAGCTACCGTTTGCCTCGCCATCGATGTCTGATATGACCAGATCTAAGGCATCGATGGGGAGGTAATTTGCCGACACGGAATAGCGGCCATCCTGTCCCGTCCTCGTAGAATCGAAAGAGGCGTAATGGAGTTGCTCACCTTTACCCAGTTCCACCTTGACATTCGGCACTGGTGTGCCTTGCTCGTCTGTCACCTGCCCCGAGACTTTGTAGTCTGCATTCGGCGAACCATACTCTACTCTTATTATTCCGTTGCAGCCGGAGAATCCTAACAACGACAACAGTCCCGCCAGCGCCCAGTTGGTGCCGTGGATCAATTTGCGATTGAACTTCTTCATAACCTGTTTTCCTTTCTATTCTATGAGGGTTCGTTTTTTCGAGTGCTCTATTCTTTTCTGCTTATCTGTGGGCAAAGATGAATAATGCACGTCTGGCGCTGCTTCGCTACTAAACATTTCTAATTTTGGCGCCGTTCACTCACAGAAAGAAATACTGATGGATAAACAGAACCTGAGAATTCTATTCATGGGAACGCCCGACTTTGCCGTGGCTTCCCTCAAGGCCTTGGTAGAAGGCGGGTACTGCGTCGTGGGCGTGGTGACGATGCCCGATAAACCCATGGGCCGACATGGCAGTGTGCTGCAAGCATCGCCCGTCAAGCAATACGCTGCTGCGCAGGGCCTACGCGTGCTGCAACCCGAACGCCTCTCTGCTTCCGCCTTCGTCGACGAACTCCGCGATCTCCGCGCCGACTTACAAATCGTCGTTGCCTTCCGCATGCTGCCGCGCGTTGTTTGGGAAATGCCACGCTTGGGCACGTTCAATCTGCACGCCTCCCTGCTGCCGCAGTACCGCGGCGCGGCGCCGATCAACTGGGCCGTCATCCATGGCGACAAGGAAACAGGCGTCACCACCTTCTTCCTCCGCCATGAGATCGACACGGGGCGCATCATCCTGCAACGCCGCGTGCCCATCGCCGAGACCGACGACGCGGGCACGGTGCACGACCGACTGATGGCTATCGGTGCCGCATTGGTTGTCGAGACCGTAGACCGAATCATCGACCATGATGGACATGTGGAGACGACGGAGCAGGAGTCGCTCACGACCGACACCGCCCCCGCTGCGCGACGCCCCGAAGATCTTCCGCGACACGTGCCACATCGACTGGTGCCAGCCCACCGAACGCGTCTACAACTTCATCCGCGGCTTGGCTCCCTATCCCGCAGCCTGGACCGAGATCCTCTCAGCCGACGGACGGCGGATGGCGCTCAAAGTGTTCCGTAGCGAGCGCATCGCCGAGCCGCACGAACTCTCGCCTGGAGCGATCCGCACCGATGGCCGACGCCACCTCGACGTGGCCACCGAGGACGGCTTCCTCCGCCTCCTCGACGTGCAGCCCGCTGGCAAACGCCGCATGACGGCCGACCAGTTCCTCAACGGCACCGACGTCTCCGCCTGCTGCATGGCGTAAACCTTTCAAACACCATTCGAACACCACTTCAACCGCCACTTTCCAACCACTTAATATTACAATCACATGAACGCATTAGACTACGTAAAGCAATTCAACGGGTTCCTCTGGAACGATTTCCTGATGTACGTCCTCCTGGCCGTCGGCATCTTCTACACCATCTACCTCGGATTCCCGCAGATCCGACACTTCGGACTCATGTTTAAGTACGCCTTCGGGCCAGCTTTCAAGCGGCGCAAGAAGCGCGACAAGCACGCTAAGCAGGACGAGGCCCACAAGGTCAACTCCTTCCAAGCCTTAGCCACGGCCGTGGCCGCACAGGTGGGCACGGGCAACATTGGCGGCGTAGCTACAGCCATCGCCACCGGTGGTGTAGGCGCCATCTTCTGGATGTGTGGGTGTCCTCGCTGCTGGGCATGGGAACGATCTTCTCTGAAGCCACGCTGGCGCAGAAGTACCGCGAGGTGAAGGATGGCGGCGTTGCCGGTGGGCCCGCCTACTACATCTCCAAAGGCCTCAAATGCCACCCGCTGGCCGTCTTCTTCGCCCTGGCCATCATCCTCGCCCTCGGTTGCGTGGGTAATATGGTGCAGGCTAACTCCATCTCAATCGCCATCGTTAACTCCCTCGGCACCGGGCCGGACACCATGGCCTACCTGCCCTACCTCATCGGCGTCGCGTTAGCGCTGCTCGTGGGCGTGGTCATCATGGGCGGACAGAAACGCATTACGGCCATCGCCGAGCTCGTTGTCCCCTTCATGGCGCTGATCTACATCCTCGGCTCGCTCGTCGTGCTCTTCCTTTATATCGGCGACGTGCCCCACATGTTCCAAAGCGTCGTCAGCGAGGCCTTCTCCACGAAAGCCGCGGCGGGCGGTGCAGCCGGCACGGTGATGAAATACGCCATCCGCTACGGCGTAGCGCGCGGCCTCTTCTCCAACGAGGCCGGTATGGGCTCCACGCCGCATGCCCACGCCATGGCGCACGTCAAGGACCCCGCCATTCAGGGCTTCGTGGCCATGGCCGGCGTCTTTGTCGACACGATTCTGATCTGTAGCTCCACGGCCTTCGTCATCATGCTCACCGGCGCTTATCAGGGCACCGACCTCAAGTCCGTAGCCATCACGCAGGAGGCCTTCAGCCGCGCCTTCGGCTCGGGCGGCGTCACCTTCCTAGCCGTGGCCCTCTTCTTTTTCGCCTTCACCACCATCATGGGCTGGTACATGTTCGGCGAGATGAACGTGCGCTACCTCTTTGGCAAATACGGCGTCCTGCCCTTCCGCCTGATCGTCTGCGGCTGCATCTTCTGCGGCTGCATCTTCGCCGCCGACCTCGTCTGGGAGCTAGCCGACACCTTCAACGGCCTCATGGCCATCCCCAACCTCATCGCCATCGTCTGGCTTGCCCCGCAGGTGCGCAAGATGTACACCCACTTCCTGCAGCGCCGCCGTTCGGGCGAGCTCTGACCCCCGCTCTGATCTTCGGATCATCCGTTTGACTTCATATCTATATTGTTCGACTCGTGCGTTGAGCTGTTTCGGCTCGCGCACGAGTTTTTTTTTGTCCCCTATGCAAGCAAAATCCCTTGACGCGTGATCAAAATTTGATGACTCACTAGCTTTTTCACCTCCCACATGATCGATTTTCGTTCACGCACGAGCTTTTTTACCTCTCGAATGATCAAATTTTGATGACACACGAGGTTTTGAACCTTTCATGTGATCAAATTTTGATGACGCGTGATCGAATTTTGATGACGCATGAGGTTTTTTACCTCTCATGTGATCAAATTTTGATGACGTAGAAAACTATTCGGAAATATTCCCCTGAAAAAGAAGAAGTTACTCGGTTGTAGGCATTGGACGGGTAACGAAGTGGAAACGAGCGAAGCGCTTGAGGTTGCTGGAATCTGCACAAACAAAGGGCGCTTGTCGTTTGAGGCTGCAATGTTACTATGACTATTTGAAAAACAGGCGTTTTTGATGCGATTCTCTCAATTCTGCTTTCTGCTTGTGAGTCCGTGGAAGAGGGTCGAATGAACGTCGAACATCATATCCACCGCCTTCGCTTCTTCTTTTTCCCGGCTTGGTTTCTTAGGCGTCGTTGCCATGCGATCTCGGCGTAGTCTGCGCCGTGTGTCTGTAGAGCTGTGACCTCTCCAGTCTCCGAAAGAAGGCTTCCCGCGGTGTCTAAAGCAACGTCCACAACGGGGGCTTGCGACTTGTGCGGTAGGTGTACTGTCGTTCGTGGATCTCATGAAGGAATGGCTGGAGAGGATGATGAGATTCTGTGCATTGTCGGACTCGAACTGCTTCGGCAGGGTGCGAAAACCGAACTCGCGTCCGATCTCGGAGGCCTTGAAGCTGTACCCGTCGTAGGTGAACTTCAGTCCATAGACTTTGCCCTGCTTGTTCTTCATGCACTCGATTGTGACACCGCTCTGGTGGAGTTCGTAGAGGAACATGGAGTGGCTCGACAGACCTTTCCCGCGGTGCTTGTCCAGTAGGGTGTAGCAAATCCACCGAGGCTGATTCGATTGGCGATGATGTGGATATGCAGATTGTCGGTGTTCTTGTGCGTGACGGCCACCCATTGATGGTCGTCCAACCTCATCTGTTTGGCAAAAAGCAAGGCGAGGCGGTTCAGGGTCTTGAATGTCATCCGCGGCTCGTCCTGCGGGGCGATGCCGATCTCGATGCGCAGGAACTTGTTTTTGCAGCGACTGTTGTAGTCACCGATGAGCTTCATCTCCTCGTGAAAAGTCCGTTTTGTTCGTCTTATTGTCTTCCGTTTTGGAGTGTCTTTCCATGTGGATAGGTCTTTCTGTGGTGCTTATACTATGGTTGGGGCCGATGAGAACGGATGTGATTACGGCTCTCTCCTCCGTCCGCTAAGGGCGGGGGAGCAAGCACAGTTTGTGGGAACAAACTGACGTCTTGCATTACCGTCGTCACGCTTTGGTACAATTCGAGAGTTTCGCCTGCGATCACTGCACGCCGTGTATTCAGACGGATGCTGCATGCTTAGCATGTAAATCGATCGTGGACTCCTTGATGCATCTGCGTACTCGGATTACAGCTTTCGCCACTCCTCGATCTCCTCGGCGTAGTCCTCTAAATAGGCACGCACGATGCGCTCCACGAAGCTCGAGAGGTTAGCTCCTCGATCTCCCAATCGACGGACGACGAAGTCCGCGCGGTCATGCGTGTCCCTACTGAGGTAGACCGCCCGACGATCTGTCAGCTTGGCAGAGGCAAGAGAGGTTTGCTTGTAAGCCTCCAGCGTGCTCCGTCTCATTTTGGCGCTGATGCGTTTCGGTGTGGGCGCACTCTCAGCAGACGTTCGCAGACATCTTCTACCTGACCCTTTGCTGAGAGAAAGAGGCGCAGAAGGACAAGACGCTCAGCTAATCTTCGATAATGGCTTACGAAGACAGCTACAAAGAGCTTCGTCCGCTGATGGGCAGCGAACAGATGCAGAGTCTACGCCGTGTTATGCACTGGCACACGAAGCCAGTATTCGTGAGCTCTACAAACAGCTCTTTGGAGAGGAGTTAGAACACGTTACGCCCTCCCACGACACACTTAAAATCGTGCTCTGCAAGTCATCCCCCACAAGGTCTTCAAGGAGGCCTATCTAAACTGGATTACGGATCTCCTACAGTGGGATGAACAGACGCGCCAAATCTGTATCGACGGCAAGACAATGCGTGGCGTTAAAAAGCTCAGTCCGGATACAGAGTCGCATATTGTCTCTGCCTATGACCCACATCTACAGCTTGTTCTATCAATGGACGCCGTGCCCGTCAAGGGCAATGAGTTGGACGCTATTCATCGGCTTTGGATGAGCTTGACGTCACCGACGCCCTGATCACTATCGATGCAATCGGCTGTCAGCACGACGTGGCAGCGCAGGTGTTGGAGGCCGGAGGCGATTACGTGCTTCAGGTCAAAGGCAATCAACTGACCCTGCTACAAGAACTGGAGGACAGTTTCCCAAACATATCTAAAGGTTACACGGTGAACAAAGAGGAGGGTTTGGAGCACGGGCGCATTGAACATAGGCAGATGAAAAGCGTAGTCTTAAGCCCGGAAATGCTCGATGATTCCTACACCTTTAAGGATTGGGCCGGGATGTTCATCGGATCACGCGCAAACGTTACGACAAGCGCCAGAGAAAAGAAACTACAGAGATGTCCTATTACATCAGCTCTATAGAGGACAGCAAGCGTATTTTCCACGCCATCCGCGACCACTGGAAAATAGAGAATCAGCTTCACTACATGCTTGATGTTTACCTTGGAGAGGATGGTTGGAGCAAGCGTGCGGGGGAGGCGGCCATAAACATGGAGCTTATAGCCAAATTAAAGAACCGTAAAAAGGCAGAAACAGAACAAGCCTGACAGCAGATGTGCCACCTGCCCAAGATAGAACAGATGGCACATCAGAATAGCAAATCCCAAAGACCAGCAGAAACTCATTGAGCTATACCGAAAGTCGGGAGCAAAGGTCAAAAGCGACTACATCAGAGGGCGGCTCTTGAACTTGCTTTTAAGGTCATTATAGACCATAAATCGGCAGAGCCGTACCACAAGAGCTGGATAGCATCCTCGCCCGAATGAGAATTATCGGAGTTCGTTACAACGAAGCTGTTAAGACGCTCAAAAGCTATCACATAGTCGCCACAACTCAAAGAATGATAGGCCAACTCGAAATCTACTCCGAAGCTATCCCTAAACTACAAGTGCAGGCGATACAGCTGACAGAGGCTCTTGATAACCGAAAGAAATAAGCTAACCATCTATCGTAGAATGAATACAGTGTGCTGTCCATCATCTAACGCAACAGCAATGTTAGATAATGGACAGTACAATCTCAATATAGAGGTGCGAAGGCTGTGTCGAATTTTTCCCAATCTATTTTGCCGGATAGCTATGTAGAGTTGGGGTAATTGGTTCAGTCTGTCGGATAGACTGCTGAATAATAACGGAATGTTATAGGACTTTGTAATTATACAAAATGCGTTTGTATTTTAATGAAATAAAAGTCGGTATATTTTGCAAAAGATTTAGAGACGCATTTCCTCGATTGCCAAAAGGTGAATAGGTGTTTAGGAGCGACTTGCTCACTCTTCTCAAAACCATCGGCTTAGCATGAGGCATTTGTACTCCATTTTAACCCCAATTTGGAATAAAATTCTTGTGAAATGACATCCTTTTTTTGGGGGGGGATTATTTCACAGAAGCCCGCTGTGATTTGTTATATTAAACTTCACGTTGCACTTCAGCAATTAGATTTCTTGTTCTGATAAGCATTTCGCTGTAGATGGTAAATTCTTTATCCTTGATTGTTTGGTCATCTTTGATTCCCTTGATTTGATTATCAATATCGGCAATCTTTGGATTCAAAGTATCTGCAAGCCATGTTTGAGTCTCCTCATCAAAACGCAGATCAATAACGTTAGCAGCTTCGCTAAACGTATTTCGGATGTCGCTACGATAAGAAATGAGTTGTTTCTCGGTCTTACTTTCTTGATGATCTTCCCAAATCTGCAAACCGACTCCTAAAAGAGCCCCCCCCGCACCTAGAATCTTGCCAAATTTACCAATCTTAGACGCCGCCTTAACAGCTTCCCACGGTTTAAATTTATAACCAAAGAAATGACCTACTTTTAGAACTACTTGATGTGCATCCGAACCAGAATATGTACCTAATTTGAATATAGCACTCCATCCTGTTTCGGCATTCTTGCCCGTCGCAAACTCTGATAACCATTTTCCTGCTGTGCCTGATTTTTCTACGCCTGATTTAAGTTGAGAGGCCGTCTTTCTTGACATTTTAATATTCTGAATCCTTCTTTCGATTGTAGACTTTAGAGAATTTGCGAATTCAGAATTCTCCAATTTCGTGGCAAACTTTTGGAGTTCGTCATTTTCGCATTTAATAATTTCTTCTAGCTCTTTTGCTGCTTGCTGATAGATGCCGTCTGTTGCGTCATATTTTTCTTTCAAACGGTTATTGACCTCTTTCTCATTATCAGATGAAGATAACTGATTTGCAATTTCATATCCCCAGTTACGAACTTGTTGAGTGTTTCGTCGGATAATGTTATATGACTCAGACTTAATATGTTCTTTAGCAGCAACAAGAGCCTTGCGCTGCTGGTTGAGCAAGTCCAAGGTGCCATCAACACATATATCACCTGTCTTAAATTCAGACAATGTCTCAGAAATCATTTGTTCAAGTTTATACAAAGAGGTTGTGCACTTACCAACAATCTTCCTCTTTTCAACAAACTTGTTAATGTTATTAATCAAAGAGGTGAATCCACTCATTTCAAGTAACTGATCTTTGTCTTCACCCTCTGCCTCAATGGAGTCAAGATAAGAATACGTGTCAATATATGTAATGAATAAATCTTCAGCAGAATACTCTGGCGATAGCACAGGAAGTATGTCGCACTTGAAGAATTCTTCTTGTCCTTCTTTTGTGTTACCAAACTTAGAATCCTCCATTTTATTGAATACCAACATCATTTCGTTTCCTTTCCCCTTTTCTATCAAGAGTTTTCTGAAATGAGCGCCCAAGCCTTCACTGAAACCTTCTGCTGTACAAACAAATACAATAAGGTCAGCTTCGGACATCGCCTTGTAAGTTATCTCATCATGGTCAGGACGTTTTTGGGTATGAATGCCGGGCGTATCAACTACCTCAATCCCATTCCAATCAAGGAAGTTACACTTGTTTGTTGTAACGCCTTGGCCGGTTTCAAGTTGTTGTCCTGTTAAGATCGATAAAATTGAAGATTTTCCAGCACTATACTGTCCCACAAAAACAATCCTAACCTTTTTGTTATCATCCACGAATTTTGATGGCACATACTTAGAACGTAACCTTAACTTCTCTGATGATGAAGAAGCAAAAGGCTTTCCTTGCATCCGAAAAATAAATCGAGCGAAGCCTTATTGAGTTGTTGAATTTTAACCTCCTCCATATTACTTTAAAAATTATGTGAATATTCAATATTTGCTGAATAAGATCCAAAGAGTCAAGTTCTGTTTGTCCATATCCATTGTTAGATAGATAAACAACAGTCTGTGTTCCATTGTTTACTTTCTTTATAGATAGTCTACTCTTGAATCCAAAGAGTTTGAGAAGGAATACTATTTGAGATTCTATTTTTTTGTGAGAATCAAGCTTTATGATATTTATTCTCTCATTATTACCCAGATGTGAGGCTAATTCTGGAATTTTTAATGGGAGATTGTCTCTTCCATCTATGACAATAGCAATTCTTCTTCCAGGTACTCTTGCTGCACAAATGATACGGTCAAGTTCAGACATAGGTATATTCATCAAAAAGAATATATTGGCTATCATCATTTTGGTGATGTTTCTATGGTTCTTGCTATATCCGATTGCAAGTTGTCTTTCTCCATTAGATAGTGAAAGCATGCTACGTCCAACCAATGACAAACGTCTTGAAATCTGCTTCTCCTGAACCTCTATATTCCTTTCATACCATTTTGTGATTTTCCCTTTTGCTTGGTTCTCTGCTTTGTCGATTCCCTTATTCAGTCTCTTAGAGAGTTTCGTTCTTCCTTTACGAAGTTTCTCCTCTCGAGAATCACATAGCCAAGAAAAGAATCCAAAAACAGCAGTAACACCAAGCGCAGCCCAACCTAGTGGAACAGAAGAAAGTGCAATTGCAGCAATTCCGAGACCTGCAGAGCCAATTGTGCCAGCCCAGTTTACTCCTCTTTTCCAATTGGTAAATTGGTAATTACCCAATCCTGTATCTACTTTCCATTTAAGCGAAAAGTTTATTTCTGTTTTCAATTCAGAGAAGATATCGTTGATTTTTTCTTCAAGTTTTTCTTTGACTAAATCTACGCTCTTTTCAATATTGTATTGAGTGTTGAATTGATCACAATGTGTTTTCCATGCGTCGTTGACATCGTCATCTTCTAAATGACGTTCAACAAAACCTGGGATTGAGTTTCTGATCTTATCGTATTCCTGTGTAACTACGCCTTGTATTCTTTCCTTTTGCTTCTTATTGAAAGATTCGCACCAGCTATTAAATAAAGACGCCTTGTCTTGAATAACGCGGAATTGGCTATAAGCTTCTGCGCTGAATGCAAATAATTGATTCATCTGTCGATACAAAGGCGCATCGATTATTGAAAGATAGCATTTTTTACGATGAAGCACGCCATTGGTATATACTTCACTTATAATAGATTGTTCAACATCGGAGAAACGGCTTATCTTTTCTAATTCATCTCTTTTCGAAGCATATTTTGGTTGCTGCGAACAAAACTTAGCGAGCAAATGTGTTATAAGAAAAACGACATGTTCGTTCGGTAATTGTTCGTGTAAGAACGTATTGAATTGGTTTTCCAATTCTTTAATATTCATTCTTTCCTTAAGTTTCTGAGGATTTGATAGAAGTCGCTTTAAGCGGAAATCATCCACACCTTCTCCAAGACTTTGTTTATAGTTGCAAATACAAAGAATGGGTTTGTCCATTTTCTTGAGCTTAACCATCCAGTCTGCTTCTGTTCCTTCTGGCTGACCTGCAGTTATCATAAAAAGGATCAAGTCTGCATAAACTGCAGCTTCTTCTGCTTTCGCATCATCTTCTTGTCCTCCATAAGCATCTATTCCTGGAATATCTGTTACACTCATTCCTTTCCAATCATAGCTACGGACATCTCGAGTAGTTCTTTGCCCCCCCTTTACCCATATGTGAGCCATCCCCATGAGTTAAAATTTCCATTAGGGTGCTTTTGCCGGCTTTTGTTTTTCCAAACAGAGTAATGTTAAACTTGTCTGACGCCTTTTGCTTGATATTCAAGTTGTTTCGGGTGTCATAATATGAGTTCTCAAATTCTGTTTGAATAATCTGAAGTTGAGTTCGTATATTATTGATTAGTGACGCATCATTTATATGGTATTTTTTCATTCCATCAATACAGTCGCTAATAATCTTCGTGGCTTGGGAAATTGAATCGTGAAGCCCATTCAAATATACCAACGCCTCAGAGTATCCCTGTTTATTAGCTGCTTGACAAGCTTTTAGTGCAGCCTCTAAACTATTTGGCTCTATTTTCTTGAACAGATTAAACATGTGCATTCTGTTTTATGCGAGGTTCTATCTGTGGAGCGGATTTTGTCACACCAACTGTTTCAACCCCATTTTCCTATAATGAGACTATTGCGCAATCAGGGATTATTCAAACCAGATTTAATCCTATTTACAGCCTTCATCTCTCGATTTGTTCTATGAAATTGTAGATTTTGGATGCAAAGCTAAAAGCAAAAAAAGGGACTAATAAACGAAAGGGTTTAGGTGACTATTTGACAGAAGCAACGTTTTTCTTTGATTTCAAGCGTTTTCTATCTGATAATCAGTGTTTTTGCGAATAAGAAGTAAGGAATATTGTAATGTTGCAGAACAATGAAGATAAGAGAGCCCCGCTTGTTTCTTATTCGTTCCCTTTTGGTTAGTAGAGTAACCAGTATCCACTCACTGACAGGCACTTAAATCCCCGTTCTTTTGTTTTACTAGGGAGATAAGTGCATTTGCGTTATCAGAACAAGTCTTCATTGAGGCATTGCAAATAGAAGAAAGGGAAAGGGGATCTGCTTGCCAACAAACCACAACCTCTTTCATCATTTTTTTTTGCGATATCTAACCCTTTAACTTTCTGCGACATGCGCTCAATTGTGGATCTCTTTCGAGCAGAGATACGGTACAACATGAGATTGTAGTAGAAGGCATGATTTCTTGACTACACACCACCCCCCTCTTCTTTCATCGCTTTATACCCTGTTGTAGTCATGTAGTAAGATCTATTCGATGAAAGGGAAAAGGCCTACCGCCTCACGTTGGAACAGCCGTCCGGGGATTACGCTGATGCCGCTTGTTGCTTTCGGATCAGCTTGTCCATGTCTTCCGAGATCTTTTTGTCCGTCACCTGCGCATAGATCTGCGTGCTGGAGATGGAGGCATGTCCCATCATCTTGGCGATGCTCTCTATCGGGATGCCAGCGCTGAGTGACAACGTCCCGAACGTGTGACGAGCCATGTGGAAAGACAGGCGTTGTCTGATACCACAGGCCAGCCCCACAGTGCTCAGTTTGTTGTTCATCGCGCTACGGCTGCAATCGCATGGAAAGACAAGGTCGTCACCTTTCTCTTTCACCGTTTGTTCCTCTCGGCATCTGCTAAGGATCTCCTCTGCGATCGGATGTAATGGCACAACAGACTCCACTTTCGTCTTCTGCCGTTCCTTGCAGATATATCTCCGGCCGTCGGCCGACGTTTGGATGTGCGAGAACTTCAGGCGTTCCATATCCGCAATGGCCAGCCCGGTGAAGCAGGAAAAGAGAAACATCTGCCGGGCCTGATCCGCTTCCTTGTCGTTTACCTTCAGCGCCATGAGTTTAGCTACGTCGCTCTTTTGTAAGAAGCGTATCTTCCGTTCTTCTTTTTCATAGGTGGCATCTTCAAAGGATTGTAGCGAATGATCCTTTTGCTGACCGCCCGATACATCAATCGGCAGAGCCAACAAAAGTGCCGATTGACCGTCTTCGCTGTAAACCGCTTCTTCTTGAGGTAAAAGCGAAACTCCTCGAACATCCCTTCTGTAACAGCGTCGATGGGCATCTCCTTTTGCCCTTTGCTTTCTATCCACTCGCGAAGCATCTTGTCCGAATAGGTATGATTTCGATAGGTGCCTTCAGACCTTGACCTACCCACACACGCCTTAACGGATTGTAGTTCTGCCTCGCTCATGGCCAAAAGGGTAGTCGGTGTGGCGGCGACGCCCTGCAAACGATTCTTGAGGAGTTCTGCACTAACCACTCCGTCCTTCATAAGCATTTCCGCATAAGTCTTTTCCACAAGCTCCCTGAACGCTGCGAGGCGTTGATTGATTCTCTTTTCGTCGGTTGTCCCCTGTCTGCTGTTCCATTCATCTGGCAGACATCCCTCGCCGGTTGCCATAACCGCGCTTCTGCCATCGATGGTGACACGGCAAAAGATGGCTGTCTGGCCGTCGGTCTTTGTCTTCTGTCTGTTGATGTAGAACAGGATTTTGAATGTACTTCTCATGTAGGTTGCGGTTAAATAGTCAGGTGTAAATCTTCGGTGAAAGTGATCAAGCGTTCGAACTCCTCGAATAGTTTCTGAGGGGTGACTTTCGCATATCGCTCGGTCATGCGCACGGTGCTATGCCCGAGCATCTTGCTCACCGTCTCAATGGGCACGCCCTGCTCCAAGGTGACGAGTGTGGCGAATGTGTGTCGGGCGGTGTGCGTGGTGATGGGCAAAGACAGTCCAGCCCTTAGCGAGATCGCCTTCAGACAAGATAAATAGGTGGCATAGCTCATATAAGGAAGCAGTGTTTCTCTGGCATCGCTGTGTAGCTGCTTCAACAATCGAAGTGCTTCAGGCAACAGCTTTACACGGCAAAGGACGCCTGTCTTCTGCCTGTTGAACTTCAACCAAAGAGCGCCCTCATCGTCGCGGACAAGATACTCGCGGTTCAACGCCATCAAATCGCAATAAGCCGCGCCGGTGTAACAAGCGAAAAGAAACACATCGCGGGAGGTTTCCATATCCTCGTTAAAACCGTCAAAACACAGCGCCTTTAGCTTGTCTAACGCGTCCTTATCGAGTGCCTTAGGTAATCGGCTATCTCCTTTGTCCACATGCACATTGTCGAACAACAAGGAGTCTGCGACGCCTTCTCGATAGGCCAGTTTACAAACCTTCTTGATAAGGACGATCATGTTATAGCAAGTGCTCTGTTTCAGCCCCACTTCTCCGGTTACATACTGCTCGAATTGCTTGATGAAGTCCTCCATGAGCTGCGAGAAAGCCAAATCGGAAGCGTTGTACTTCGTCCGAATAAACTGCTGCAATTGCACTCTTGTCTGACGGTACGCGGTCAAAGAATTTTCCTTGATGTCTACACCGACACGATCCTTCATGTCCTCGATCAGGCCATCGAACCGCTCCAATAGCATAGTTCGACTCTGTATGCTACCTTGGAAATGTTCCTTGATGTCGATTGCATCAAACGGCGATCCTTTGGCGAGCAAGGATTGATAGGATGCCTGAACGGCGAGAAGGAGGTTGTCCAATCGTCCATTGACTTCGACCGCCTCGCGACTCTTCCCGTTCATCCGGCTTTCGCGCGGGTTCCATAGATCGGAGTTGCAAGACAGCTTGCAACTAAACTGTGCGATGGAACGTCCCAGTGTGATCCGTCCCATGATCGGCGCCTTGCCCGACCTGTCACGACTGCTCTTTTTGAGGTAGAGCAACACCTTCATTTTCATGTCATCCATACGCTTTGAAAACTGTGGGCAAAATTACCCGGTTCAAAGCGCCCGTTACCTGTGCAGATCTCTGTATATCAATGCAAAAGAACCATGTACAAGAAAGGTTCAGTTACCTGCTTTTGCACCATCGTTACCTACCACCAGACAGGGTAACGGTTTGGTAACTGAACTCTTGCTCGGATCCGCACTTTTCTGCCTTTTCCGCTCGACGCAACCGGAAGCATATCGACCCCTTTCCGCCTAACAATCAGTCCACTTGCTCCGACATCGGGAGTTCTGCTTTTGGGGGGAATAGTTGATGACAGACGAGCAACAATAAGCTGGCGTGTGATCAAATTTTGATGACGCGCGAGGTTTTTTACCTCTCACGTGATCAAATTTTGATCATATGATGCGTTTTGTACGTCATGCATGAGGTTACGAATCTCTCCGACTACGCCCCGGCCCTCTCCGCCCACAAAGAAGCTCCCTCGGGATTCGCGTACTTTTGTCCGCGTAACAGAAAAGGGGTGAGCGCCGACATCAATCAGCCCAAGACCGTAGTCCGTAAGCTGAGAATTGAGGTTATCGACAGATGTTCCGACGTCCGGCCGGACTTCTTTGGGGGCTTTGCCCCCGATCCCCCACTTCCTTTTCTTCCCTTGATAGAAGAAAAGGAAGCAAAAGAAGATCAAGGCGATGATCGCCATCCATCTTTCCAGATAGAGGAAAGGAGATCACTGATACACGATCTGGAATAATCGAATTAAGAAACAGAAACAATGGCCAAACGAAATCAGTCTACGTCTGCTCCCAATGCGGGGCGGATTCACCCAAATGGGTGGGCAAATGCCCCGCGTGCGGCGCATGGAATACGTATGTGGAGGAGATCGTCCGTGCGGAACCGGCCGCCCGACGTGCCGCGGCTGCCATCAGTCGATCCGACGCACGGTCGCAACTCCTGCGCGACATCACCGCCGAGGAGGAGGTGCGCATCGATATGCACGACGCGGAGCTGAACCGCGTCTTGGGCGGCGGACTCGTCCGCGGATCACTCGTCCTCGTGGGCGGCGAACCCGGCATCGGCAAGTCGACGCTCGTCCTCCAGACCGTCCTCCGCCTCACCGACCTCCACACGCTCTACGTCTCCGGCGAGGAGAGCGCCCGCCAGCTCAAGATGCGCGCCGACCGCCTCTCCTCCGACGGCGCCGAGGAAATGGCGCACTGCCACGTCTATTGCGAGACGCACCTCGAACAGATCCTCGCCCACGCCGATCGCCTCAAGCCCGACCTGATGATCATCGACTCGATCCAAACGATGTACACCGAGGCGGCCGAGTCTTCGCCGGGCAGCGTCACGCAGGTCAGGGAGTGCAGCGCGTCCATCCTCAAGTTCGCCAAGGAGACGGGCACACCGGTCCTCATGATCGGGCATATCAATAAGGAAGGGAGCCTGGCCGGGCCGAAGGTTTTGGAGCACATCGTGGACACGGTGCTGCAATTCGAGGGCGACAGGCAGTACATGTACCGCATCCTGCGCAGCATCAAGAACCGCTTCGGCAGCACCGCCGAGCTGGGGATCTACGAAATGCGGCAGGGCGGCCTCCGCGAGGTCGACAACCCCTCGGAGCTGCTCCTGACACAGAACCACGAAGGGCTGAGCGGCGTGGCCATTGCTGCAGCCGTCGAAGGTGCGCGGCCGTTCCTCATCGAGACACAGTCGCTCGTCAGCACAGCCGTCTACGCAACGCCGCAACGCAGTGCCACGGGCTTCGATCTGCGGCGCATGAACATGCTCCTGGCCGTACTCGAGAAACGCGCGGGCTTCAAGCTGATCCAGAAGGACGTCTTCCTTAACATCGCCGGCGGACTGCGCGTCAGCGATCCGGCCATCGACCTGCCCGTCATCAGCGCCGTGCTCTCCTCCAGCATCGACCTCTCCATCGACCGCGGCACATGCCTTGCCGGCGAGGTCGGTCTCTCGGGCGAGATCCGCCCCGTGCACCGCATCGAACAACGCATCCGCGAGGCGGCCAAGCTCGGCTTCCGTCGCATCATCGTGCCGCAGATGAAAGGTCTCGAGTCCGTCTCCGACCTGATCGAGCTCCATCAAGTGCGCAAAGTCGAAGAAGCCTTCCGATTGTTGTTTGGGTAAAGCATAAAGGGTATGAACACAGTAGATCAAACGATGGCGGACAAACTGTCTGCCTTCTTTCGCACACAGCCGACGGTGGATAAGCATGGCTGTTCGGCTCCTGTGCACGCGGCGAGGCTACTCCCGAAAGCGACGTAGACGTGCTGGTACGTTTTCAGGGCAATGCCCGGGTAACGCTCTTCTCATATGCGTCCATGCAACACAAGATGGAGCAGCTGTTGAACAAGCGTGTGGATCTCGTGGAGGACAGCCGATTAAAAGACTTCGCCCGCGCAAGCGCCGAGGCGGATAAAGTATTGATATATGACTCTAATGAATAATCCATCCATGCACCACATCACCATCCAGCCCGGGCTGAGCAACCGGGACCGAGCGACACTCATCGGATGGACGAACCGCAAGGGGGCGGACTTCTTACGCCAATGGGCCGGGCCGACGCCGCACTTCCCGTTGACGCCTGAGCAGTTCGACGACTGGAGCGGCCTCTACGCCATCTTCCGGCAGGGGCAATTCGTCGGCCTCATTCAAGAGATTAGAAGGGAGCAAGACAACGTGCACATCGGGCGCTTCGTCTTAGATCCCGCACTGACCGGGCGAGGGATCGGACGCGATGCCCTGCTCATCTTTATGGACATCCTCTTCCGCGACGATGCCATTCGATCCATCACCCTCAACGTGTTCGACCATAACCTCGCGGCTCGAAAGCTCTACGAGCGGGTCGGATTTGTAGTCCTCCGAACTATCGAGTCGCCGGAGAAGAAATACACGATGATTAAGCATAAACCCACCTCATGACCAAAGACTTTCAGCTCCGACTGCTGCCCGAAGAGGCGGCGAATGACGACACACTGCGCGCCGCCGTAGCGCGCGAGACGGGCGCCGCGCCGCGCGCCCTGCGCATCCTTAAACGATCGATCGACGCCCGACAGCGCACGGTCTACGTCAATGTCACCCTCCGCGCCTTCTTCGACGAGGAGCCGATCGAACCGCTCTTCCCCGAGGTCGAACTGCGCGACGTCTCCGGCCGACCCGCCGCCATCGTGGTCGGCGCCGGACCGGGCGGACTCTTCGCCGCCCTCCGACTCATCGAGCTGGGCATGCGCCCCATCGTTGTGGAGCGGGGCCGCGAGGTGAACGAACGCAAACGCGACATCGCCGACATCGTCCGCCGCGGCACGATCGACCCGGAGTCGAACTACTGCTTCGGCGAGGGTGGCGCGGGCGCCTTCTCCGACGGCAAACTCTACACCCGCAGTAAGAAACGCGGCTCGGTGGAGCGTATCCTCATCCGCTTCTGCCAGCACGGCGCCAACCCCGCCATCCTCTACGACGCTCACCCGCACATCGGCACGGACAAGTTGCCCGGCGTGATCGAACGCATGCGCCACTACATCACGGGCTGCGGCGGCGAGGTGCACTTCGGCACCTGCATGGACGGGCTGCTCATCCACGAAGACGAGGTGACGGGTATCACCACTCGCACGGGGCAAGAGTTCCGCGGCCCTGTGATTCTGGCCACCGGCCACTCGGCGCGCGATGTCTACCGCATGCTCGCCGATCACGGCGTGACGCTCGAGGCTAAGGGCATCGCCGTCGGCGTACGTCTGGAGCATCCGCAACCGCTCATCGATCGCATCCGCTACCACCGCCGCGAGGGGCGCGGCCCGCATCTGCCGGCGGCCGAATACACTTTCGTCTCGCAGGCCGGAGGGCGCGGCGTCTACTCCTTCTGCATGTGCCCCGGCGGCTTTGTCATCCCCGCTTCGACGGCGCCGGACGAGTGCGTCGTCAATGGCATGTCGCCCGCCAATCGCGGATCGCGGTGGGCCAACGCCGGGTGGGTTGTCGAGCTGCGGCCGGAGGATCTTGCGTCACTCAGCCTGCCGACCACAGGCAGCGAGCCGGTGCCCGAGGTGCTGGCCATGATGGACTTTCAGGAGCGGCTCGAGCGGCTCTGTCGCATCAACGCCGGGCAGGGTGTCAAGGCGCCGGCGCAACGCATGGCCGACTTTGTGGCGCGTCGCAACTCGTCCGCCCTGCCGGCGTCGTCGTTCAGTCCCGGTCTGCTGGCCTCGCCGCTCCACTTCTGGATGCCCGACTTTATCACAAGCCGACTGCGCGAGGGCTTCCGCTCGGCTGACCGCGTGTCGCGAGGTTTCCTGACGAACGAGGCGGTGATGATCGGCGTGGAGACACGCACCTCGTCACCCGTGCGCATCCTTCGCGACCGTGAGACGCTCCGTCACGTGACCCTCCGCGGGCTCTACCCCTGCGGCGAGGGCGCGGGCTACGCCGGAGGCATCGTCTCAGCCGCCATCGACGGCGAACGCTGCGCCGAGCAGTTGGCCGCCGCCTACGGGAGATAAACAACCGCCAGCCGGTGACCTTTCGAACCTCAAGTTAGATGTACCCGGCCAACTTCCCCGGCCTCGGTAGAGGCCTTGATCTTCTTTTGCCTCCTTTTCTTCCATCAAGGGAAGAAAAGGAGGATCCAAGGAAAGAAAAGGAGGATCCAAGGGAAGAAAAAGGAGGAGTCAAGAGAAGAAAACAGACAGACACTGAGAAATCCCCCCCTAACGAAAAATGGCCGGATACATGACGATGTACCCGGCCATCTTCATTGTCGCGCCTTCAGCGGCTCTCACTTGAACGTCATCAGTCGGCTAATGTATTTGCCGATGATGTCAAACTCGAGGTTCACCACCGTGCCTTTGACGATGGCGTTGAAGTTCGTGAGGTCGTGCGTGTAGGGGATGATGGCCACCTCGAAGCCGTCCGCGCGGGAGTTGCAGACGGTGAGGCTGACGCCGTTGACGGTGACGGAGCCCTTCTCGACGGTCATGTATCCCTGCCGAGCCATCTCCGGGTCGGCGGTGTAGCTGAAGGTGTAATACCAGCTGCCGTCGGCCTCGCGCACGTCGGTGCAGACGGCCGTCTGGTCGACGTGACCCTGCACGATGTGGCCGTCCAAGCGGCCGTTCATCAGCATACTGCGCTCCACGTTCACACGGTCGCCGACGTGCAAGTGTCCGAGGTTGGAGCGCTCCAGCGTCTCGCGCACGGCGGTGACGGTGTAGGTGTCGTCCGTCCGACGGACGACGGTCAGGCAGACGCCGTTGTGGGCGACGCTCTGATCGATCTTCAATTCATTCACGAAGGAGCAACGCAGCGTCAGGCGCAGGTTGCCCTTATCTTGTTCCAGCGCAACGATGGTTGCGGCTTCTTCTACGATTCCTGAAAACATAAATAGGTAAGGGGGTAGTTAATGGTAGGGGCGTATTGCATACGCCCCCCCAGCGGCCCTATCGGGGGCGAATTTGATTGGCGTTTAAATGACGTTTGAATGGTGATGCAATGGCGTTTGAACATAGGGGGACATACGCTTGCCCCTGACGGGGCATTTGTGGGGGGCGTATGCAATACGCCCCTACCGCGATACATGTAAGGGGCGGCCTGAAAGGTCGCCCCTACTACCATGGGCGTATGCGATACGCCCCTACTTCCCTTGCTCCAGTTGCAACGTTTTGGTGGGGGCGTCGCAGACCTCGGAGGGGCCGAAGTACTGGATGGGGCCGGGGTAGACGTAATCGGTGGTCATGGCCCACTCGTCGCGCATGGCGGCATAGGCACGGAAGGGGGCGCCGTCGAGCTGGACGAGCGCCTTGCGGATGACGGGCTTCATGACACCGTCGCGCTGCTCCATGTTCATCATCATCGTAATGGGGATGCCGCCGGCGGTCCACTCTTCGGCCGGCGCGGTGGTGTTGCGCACGGAGGCCATATAGCCCGTCTTGCCGGCGCGGATGAGACACGAGGCAGCGTAACCGAGCGAGTAGCAATAGTCGGCGTCGTAGTTCGACGGCGCGGCGCAGCGGCCTTCGTAACCGAAGAAGTGCATCTGCGTGGCGAACTTGCCCCGGTAGCGACCTTCCTCTTTCCACTCCGAGAGGCGATTGTCGACCATCTCGGCCAGCAGCTTCTCGGTCTCGATGAGTGAGACCTGGACATTGCCGTGCGGATCGCGGTCGAGGGCCAGCTGACGGGCCACGCCCTCGGGCAGGCTGGCGTAGAGCGCTGCATTCTCTTTCGAGAGTTTGGAGATGAGGTAGCTGTGGCGCACGCTCTTCTTGATCATCTTGAACTCTGCCTTATTGCGGGCCAGGAAGTCGTTCAGCTCGGCGATGAGGCGCTTCATGGCGGGGATGAACTCGATGAGCCCCTCGGGGATGAGCACGGTGCCGAAGTTGTTGCCCTCGGCGGCTCGGCGGGCCACGACGCGCGCTATGCGGTTCACGATCTCGTCGAGCGAGAGGTCGTTGGCCTCCACCTCTTCGGAGATGATGCAGACGTTCGGGTGGGTTTGCAGGGCGCACTCCAGGGCGATGTGCGACGCCGATCGGCCCATGAGCTTGATGAAGTGCCAATACTTACGCGCCGAGTTGCAGTCACGCTGGATGTTTCCGATCACCTCGGAGTAGACCTTGCAGGCGGTGTCGAAGCCGAAGGAGGTTTCGATGAGGTCGTTCTTCAGGTCGCCGTCGATCGTCTTGGGGCAGCCGATCACGCTGACGCCGGCGCCGATCGACCGGTAATATTCGGCCAGCACGGCCGCGTTCGTGTTCGAGTCGTCGCCGCCGATGATGACGAGCGCCGAGATGCCCAGCTCCTTGAGGATCTCCAGCCCCTTGTCGAACTGTTCGCGTCGCTCGAGCTTCGTGCGCCCGGAGCCGATCATGTCGAAGCCGCCCGTGTTGCGGTATTCGTCGATGATGTCGGCCGTCAGCTCCATGTATTTATGCTCCACCAGTCCGCCGGGCCCCAAGATGAAGCCGAAGAGACGCGACTCGGGATTAGCCGCCTTGAGTCCGTCAAAGAGGCCAGCGATCACGTTGTGTCCGCCCGGAGCCTGTCCGCCGGAGAGGATCACGCCCGCGTTGATGGGCGGCATGGGGTCGGCCGCGTCGCCACGTTCGAAGGTCACGGCCGGCATGCCGTAAGTGTGCGGGAAGAGCCGCTTGATTTCCTCTTTGTCGCCCGCTGCTTCCGTCGCTGCGCCCTCTACGGCACGCACCGATCCGCGCAGCGCCACGGGCATCTTGGGCACATAGGCCGCCCGCGCGATTTGTAATGCACTTTTCGTCATAGTTCTCTCTATTAAATGTATGAATGATGATAACCTCGCTCTGAGATTTGGATGGGCGCAAAGATACAGGGCCTCGGGGTGTCAGGGACACCTGTCAAGTTTACCGGATACCTGAAAAACTTTCCAGCCTCAGCAGAAGCCATCAGAAACGCTCTCGGAAAGCTTCAAACAACCTGTTTCATTATTTCCGAGCCCTCGGAAAGCTTCAAACAACCTGTTTCATCATTTCCGAGCCCTCGGAAAGCTTCAAACAACCTGTTTCGTCATTTCCGAGCCCTCGGAAACCTTCAAACAACTTGTTTCATCATTTCCGAGCCCTCGGAAACCTTCAAACAACCTGTTTCATCATTTCCGAGGCCTCGGGGCCTCTACGGAGGCCGGCGAAGTTTGCTCGGTACGGGCTTTTGAGGTACCTGGCCAGCTTCCCAGCCTCGGCAGAGGCCGGAGGCCGGCGAAAAAACGTTTTGCCTTTACATTTGCCCGCCCTCAAGAAGAGGGGCATCGCTCAGTATGAAGATATCAACCAAGCAAAAAGAATTCTTTCGGTTCTGCCTCGTGGGGGGGCACCGCCACTGGCATCCATTACGGCATCTATTTATTGCTGAATCGGGTGATGAACCCCAACGTAGCCTTCTCCATCGGCTACTTCGTGAGCTTCCTGGCCAACTTCGTCCTCTCGAACTTCTTCACCTTCAAGACGCGCCCCTCGGCGGGCAAAGGCGTGGGCTTCACCCTTAGCCATATCGTCAACTACCTGCTGCAGTCGGGCTTCCTCAACCTCTTCATCTACGTCTTGAAAGTGCCCGAAACCTGGGCGCCGCTGCCAGTCTACGCCATCACCGTGCCCATCAATTTCATCCTCGTGCGCACCGCCCTCAAGTCGCCGCGCCTCTAATCCCCCCCCCGTTGCCCCAACCGTCATGAAGCGCGTATCGATCCTTATCCCGACTTATAACGAAGAGGAATCCCTACCCCTGCTCTACCGCCGCCTGGCCGACCTGATGGACGCACAGCCTATGTACGCCTGGGAGGTGCTCTTCGTCAACGACGGCAGCCGCGACCATACGCTGGCCATCCTGGCCCAACTGCGCGAAAGCGATCCGCGCATCAACTACCTCGACCTGTCACGCAATTATGGCAAAGAGGCTGCCATGTTGGCCGGTTTCGACTATGTCACCGGCGACTGCATGGTGATCATGGACGCCGACCTGCAACATCCGCCCGAGCTGATCCCCGACATGCTCCGCCTCTGGGAGCAGGGCTACGACGACGTCTATGCCCGCCGCCGTACCCGCGGCCGCGAGTCCTTCCTCCGCCGACGGCTCACGGCCGCCTTCTACGCCCTGCTCCGCCACACCACGCGCGTCACCCTGCAACCCAACACGGGCGACTTCCGCCTCTTGGACGCCGTCTGCATCCGTGCCCTGCGCCGCCTGCGCGAGTCGCAACGCTACACGAAGGGCATGTTCAGCTGGATCGGCTTCCGCAAGCATGAGCTGCTCTTCGACCAGCAAGACCGCGTGGCGGGCCAGAGCAAGTGGGGCTTCTTCAAGCTGCTCAACCTGGCCATCGAGGGCATCACCTCCTTCACCGTCGCACCGCTGCGCATCGCCTCCGTCTGCGGCGCCATCGTCTCGCTGCTGGCCTTCGCCTACGGGCTCTTCATCCTGCTCAAGAACTGATCTACGACGATCCCGTGGCCGGTTTCCCCACGCTGATGGTGACCATCCTCTTCCTCGGCGGCGTGCAACTGCTCTGCATCGGCATCATCGGCGAATACCTCGGCCGCATCTTCACCGAAACCAAGCAACGCCCCGTCTACTTCGTCAGCTTCTACAACGGAGAGCGGGTAGACTAAAAGATGAAAAGCGAAACGAAGCCGGGTACATGTCCGGGGGACTCCTCCGATCATGTACCCGGCTTCGTTTCGTTTCCGCTGAGGGTAAAAAAAGGCGTCCGGAACCCGTCCGGACGCCTTCGAATTGCATTTATGCCTGAATACAATACATCTGCCCCCAAAATCCATAAAAGGGGCTGAATGCTTCTTCAATTAAGATGCGTATGCACCCAATTTCCACAAGTTGGCTTCGATCGCCGACAAGTGATGCTCAACGATCGAATGCGTTGTCACGTCGCCAGCAGCCGTCGCCAGCTTATCCAGCGCGTGATACTTGGCCTGGAGCACCTTCCAAGTAGCCAGTACTTGGTCAACGCCCTGCTTCCAGTCTGACACGTTGTGTGTCTCCTTGATCTCAGCCACCTTCAAGTATTCCGAGAAACGGTTCTCCGGGTGGCCACCCAGCATGACGATGCGCTCAGCCAGCTCGTCGATGGCCTCGGCTTCGCCATTGTAATACTCTTCGTAGAGAGCGTGCAGTTCGTAGAACTTGTCGCCCTTGATGTCCCAGTGCAAACCACGCAGGTTCGTGTAGCTCACTTGACGGTTGGCCAGCAGATCGGCCAGACTCTCGATGATTGATGCTTTTGTTTCCATCTAATTCTTTGATTTGATTCTGTTCTTACTTGAAAAATTCGAGACCGTATCTGTCAAACACTATGCCAAAACCTCAGCTTCGGCAGGCATGACAAGTTTGAGGTCATCCTCTACGGTGCCGTTTCCAGCCAGGCCGAACGTCTCAGTCAGCACCTTGGCTACGCCCGGAGAGAGGAAGGCGGGCAGCGTGGGGCCGATGTGGATGTTCTTGATGCCAAGGCTGAGGAGGGCCAGCAGAACGATGACAGCCTTCTGCTCATACCAAGCGATGTTGAAGACGATCGGCAGTCGTTGATGTCGTTCAGCTCGAAGATCTCCTTGAGCTTCAGGGCGACCACGGCCCAGGTGTAGCTGTCGTTGCACTGACCGGCATCGAGCACGCGGGGGATACCGCCGATGTCGCCCAAGCCCAGCTTGTTGTAACGATACTTGGCGCAACCGGAGGTGAGGATCACAACGTCCTTGGGCAGACCCAGGGCATAGTCCGTATAGTAGCTGCGTGAGGCGAAGCGGCCGTCGCAACCGCCCATGACAACGAACTTGCGCAGGGCACCTGAGCGGATGGCGTCGACAATCTTGTCAGCCAGCTGGAAGACCTGATGGTGTGCGAATCCGCCCACGATCGTACCGGTCTCAATCTCTTTCGGTGGCTGGCAGGTCTTGGCCAGGGCGATCACTTCGCTGAAGTCCTTGTGACCGTTAGCGTCCTCCTCGATGTGCTTGCAGCCGGGATAACCTGTCGAATTGGCAGTAAACATGCGGCTGAGGTAGGTGTTGCGCGACGTGGGCGGCACGATACAGTTTGTGGTGAAGACGATCGGGCCATTGAACGACTCGAACTCCTCGCGCTGCTGCCACCAGGCGTTGCCATAGTTGCCCACGAAGTGCTTGTATTTCTTGAACGCCGGATAGTAATGCGCCGAAAGCATTTCGCCGTGCGTATAGACGTCTACGCCTGTGCCCTCGGTCTGCTGGAGCAGCATTTCCATGTCATGCATGTCATGTCCGCTGATGAGGATGCCCGGACGCTTACCTACACCGATGTTCACCTCCGTCATCACGGGATTGCCATAAGCCGAGGTGTGCGCACCGTCGAGCAGGGCCATGCCTTGCACGCCGAAGCGGCCCGTCTCAAGCACCAGTTCCGTGAGCGCCGCAGCGTCCAGGTTGCCGATGGTCATGTCGCTCAGGGCACGCTCCATGAAGGCGTAGATCGTGTCGTCCTCCTTACCGAGGCGCATGGCATGCTCTACGTAAGCGGCCAAGCCCTTGAGACCATAGACAGTCAGCTCCTTGAGCGAGCGCACATCTTCGTTCTGTTCGCGCAGCACACCCTCAGCAAAGCCCTTCGACTCATACTCGTCAGCCACCGGCACCCATGTCACTTCGTCAGCCGCATAGGTCAGTCCGACCGCAGCAGCCTGCTTTTTCAGCTCATCGCGGAGCTCGAACATCCGATCCACACGGCGACGGAGGCTTTCCTTGTCAAAGTTGGCGTTCGTGATCGTGGCAAACAGGGCGTCTACAACGGCGTGATCCACCTCACGTCCCACCGGCTGCTCCAGCTTACGCAGTCCCGTGGCCAGCACACTGACGCCACGCACGGCGAACAGCAGCATATCCATCATGGCGGAGAGATCGCTCTTCTTCCCGCATACACCTTGCACTGTGCAGCCAACACCCTTGGCCGTCTCTTGGCATTGATAGCAAAACATCTTGTAGTCCATCTTCTTTTCTTTCTCTGTTGAATTTTTCTGTCAATTAAATTTCTATCGTCGAGCCCACTTTGAGGCCCAATTGCGGCGCAAAGATCCGTCAGCGGCCCCGCCCAAACTGTAAGCTATGTGACAAGCGGGGCAGGAATAACAAACTACAACACCTATCATCCTACCGATACATTTCCGCGCCCCGTTTCTTTCCCTCGAGGCCATCAAACAGGGCTCATTTGGCCGAATATCTCGCCAAGAAAATCGCCCGTCGAATGCGATTTAGCCGTAACCTCGCCCAGAAATATTGAATCAAGTGCGTCTTACTTAACGTGAGTTCGACCTAAGCAACCGGCAGGAAAGAGGTGTGTACAATCTCCTCAGCGGTGTTGATGGAAGGTTTTTTGTCGAAGAAGGAGAAAGCGACCAAAGCCGATAACAGATTGATAATGAAGTTTGGGAAGCAACGATGGCGGGTATGCTCTATCTGACAGATATTCTTTAGTTGATCATTAACAGTCTCGATCAGAGATCTTTTCCGAAGCATAATCTTGTCACGTTGAAGCATCAAGGCATTCTTCATACCCTTTTTCAGACGCGTGAAGAGGTGGACTCCGTCAATGAAGAGCTGTACGAAGAGGTCTTTCGAGATATAGCCCCTGTCTCCGAAGAGCTTCCCGAAGATCCGTTTGTGGAAGTCCATGTGTTTCAAGGGAGCTCTGTCGTCAACATTACCCGGAGTAAGAAGAAAATCAAGTAGCTCCCCTTTGTCGTTAATGATCAAGTGCAGTTTGAATCCATAGAACCAGCCCAGAGTGCTTTTTCCCTTTTTCTAGCAAATTCCTTGAAGGTTTTATGCTGCTTTTCTCTTTTTGATATGGCAGCTTCGGATGGGAGTAGAATCGATAAAAGATATGCCGGTACATTGTCCCAAAGCCTTCATTTTTAGGAAGACAGCAAGCGGGATACAGACTTTTCGCTCTAACTCTACAAATCGGTTGTAGGACACGGTATGGGGGAAATCAGACTTCATGCGTGATCGGACGAAGAGATAGAAATGCTTCAGGTCTCGAAAAAGGAGAAGTGGAAAAGGATGAGAATCGTCATCACCTCGCTACCGGACATTGTGAATTTGCGGTTCCTCCTTTTTCTTTGGGGCACCCTTTTTCCAAGGAATGACTTTTTGATTACGGCGTCGTATTCTTTCAAGAATTCGTCGACGAGATAGTAGATCTCTACTGTTTTATTGGTGGGAATCATTATTGGGTTTGCTCTTTATTTTTCAACGCATTAAAGATACAAATCTCACTCTTGACTCCCTCTTCTTTTTACCCCTTTTTCTTACGTCGAACTCACGTTACTTATTATCTCGTACAGGAATCATAATCGAATAGAGAATGAATTACTATACTTCTCAAGCATCGTGAGTCAATTGCGCACGGATTATGATTCTCAGAAGACATCGTGAATCGATTGAATGTGGATTATTATAATCCGTCAAGGATCGTAATCCATACGCAATCGGCCACGATCTCAAGCAGCTATCGTAAATCATTCGTACATGGATTATGATTCTTGATCGGAAATTGATCCACCGGCCCACTCGCGGCGGAATTCGAGGTGAGAAAGCTGCAATAAGTCGCCCCCAGCAGCCGTTATTGCAGGCGTATATGAGAAAAAGCATCACACTCAGACGGATGGCGGGCCTAACCTGCCTGTGGTTGATGGCCGTCACGTGCCTCCAGGCGCAGCGTCGACGCCCACAGAATCAGCCGTATGTCGACTATAAGCGTTACCACTTCGGGTTCCACGTCGGGCTGCACACGCAGGATCTGATCCTGACCAACACCGGCGTGGCTGGTGCCGACGGCAAGACGTGGTTCGCTGAGATACCGGCCTACACGCCCGGATTCAGCGTCGGCGTCATCGGCGACCTCTTCCTCAACCCCGTCCTCAGCGTACGCCTCACGCCGACCGTCCACTTTGGTGACAAACGCCTCACCTTCATCGACCCGCAGACCAAGGAGCAGTTCGTCACCTCCCTCCGCTCCAACTATCTGGCCCTCCCCATCGACTTCAAATACACCGCCATGCGCCTCAACAACTACCGCCCCTACATGCTGGCGGGCGTCTTCACACAGTTCGACATGGGCCGCAAGCGTGGCTACCCGATGCTGCTGCGGGGCGTAGACTACGGGGTCGAGTTTGGCCTCGGATGCGACATCTACCTGCCCTATTTCAAGCTCTGCCCCGAGCTCAAGTTCTGCTTCGGCCTGGCCGATGTGCTCGAGCCCGACCGTAGCGATCTGGCCAACCCCCCTCGACCGCGTTTACAGCCAGGCCCTCTCTCGAGCCACATCACGGCTGATCGTGCTGACGTTCAACTTTGAGTAACGCTCCGACTCGTTGCCCCGCAGACAGGGCTTGTGCCTACCTGCTGGCATGCGCAACAAAAGAAACGGGAGGCCGCCCGAACGTATCGGACGGCCTCCCGTGGTTTTGCTCTGTTGTTCTACTAGGACTCGAACCTAGAATTTCAGGACCAGAATCTGACGTGTTACCATTACACCATAGAACAATGCCTTTGCTTGCTCTCTCCGGGTCTCTCGCCCCTCGATTGCGGCCGCAAACATACATCTCTTCTTCACACCTCCAAAAAACGGCCCCAAAAAGTTTGCCATATCTTTGGCCCGTCTAACAGAAACATCGAATTATGGATCAAACAAAAACGCTGGTAAATGCCATAGTCAGAGGACTTCAAGAAAAGAAGGGACGCAGCATCGTGACCGTTGACATGACGGCACAATCGGGCGCCATCTGCCAATACATGGTCATCTGCGAAGGTGCAAGCCCCACGCAGGTGTCCTCTCTTTCAGACTCCGTTTGGGACGTCGTGCGGACGGACACCGGAGAAAAGCCCCTCTCTATGGCCGGGACGCAAAACGCTCAATGGATCGGCATGGACTATGGCACGGTACTTGTCCACATCTTCCTGCCGGAGCAGCGCGCGTTTTACAACCTCGAAAACCTCTGGGCCGACTCGAAGATCGATCGACTCCCCGACGTGGAGTGACCGCCACGGCTCCTTCCCCCTTACATTAGTTTTATGGACAAAAAAGACAATCAGCCGAAGAACAACGGCAACAAACCCCGCCTGCGCTTCAACTTTTACTGGATCTACGGAATCGTCTTCGTCGCCCTGATGGGGCTCTATCTGATGAACGATTTCTCCATGTCGAAGGAGCTCAGGGTGGACCGATTTTTCAACGCTTCACAGCCGACGATGCCTTCAGCCGCATCGTGGTGCATAACCGAAAAAAACATCCTCGAGGCCACTGTCAAAAGCGACTTCCGCGACCGCATCTTCACCCCGCGTGAGGTGCAGCAACTCACTACCGAGCCCAAGGTCTACGTCCGCATCCCCTCATCCGACAAGTTCTCCGACTTCTACGACAAGATGGTGGCTGAGAAGCATATCTCTACCCAGTGACCTACAAGGAGAGCGACGACATCCTTTGGAACATCCTCGCTTCCGTGGGGCCCTTCGTCATCATCATCCTGCTTTGGCTCTTCCTCATGCGACGCATGGCGGGCGGCGGTGCAGGCGGTGCCGGTGGGGTCTTCAGCGTAGGCAAGGCGCGTGCGCAACTCTTCGATAAGAACACGAACGTGAAGGTGACCTTCAAAGACGTGGCCGGACTGATGGAGGCCAAACAGGAGGTCGAGGAGATCGTGGAGTTCCTCAAGAACCCCGAGAAATACACCGAGTTGGGCGGCAAGATCCCTAAGGGCGCACTGCTCGTCGGCCCTCCGGGAACAGGCAAGACGCTCCTGGCCAAGGCCGTCGCAGGTGAGGCTCACGTGCCCTTCTTCTCGCTCTCGGGATCGGACTTCGTGGAGATGTTCGTCGGTGTGGGCGCCTCACGTGTCCGCGATCTCTTCCGACAGGCCAAAGAGAAGGCTCCGTGCATCGTCTTTATCGACGAGATCGACGCCGTCGGACGGGCGCGTGGCAAGAACGTGAACATGACCAGCAATGATGAGCGCGAGAGAGTACCCTCAACCAACTCCTCACGGAGATGGACGGCTTCGGGTCGAACAGCGGCGTGATCATCCTGGCCGCCACCAACCGTGCCGATGTGCTCGACAAAGCCCTGCTGCGTGCCGGACGCTTCGACCGACAGATCCACGTCGAGCTGCCCGACCTCAACGAACGCAAGGAGATCTTCAACGTCCACCTCCGCCCGATCAAAATCGACTCCAGCGTCGACACCGACTTCCTGGCCCGACAGACCCCAGGATTCTCTGGCGCCGACATCGCCAACGTCTGCAACGAGGCGGCACTGATCGCCGCACGCGGCGGCAAACGCTTCGTCCAGAAGGACGACTTTATGAATGCCGTCGACCGCATCATCGGCGGACTCGAGAAACGTACCCGCATCACCACCGCACAGGAGCGACGCAGCATCGCCTATCACGAGGCCGGACACGCCTCCATCAGCTGGCTGCTGGAGTACGCCAACCCGCTCGTCAAGGTGACGATCGTACCCCGTGGCAAGGCCCTCGGCGCCGCTTGGTACCTGCCCGAAGAGCGACAGATCACGACCCGCGAACAGCTCCTCGACGAGATGTGCGCCACACTGGGCGGACGCGCCGCCGAAGAGATCTTCCTCGGGGCCATCTCCACCGGAGCCTCGAACGACCTGGAGCGTGTCACCAAGCAAGCCTACGCCATGGTCACCTATTTCGGCATGAGCGACCAGCTGCCCAACCTCAACTATTACGACTCCACGGGCCAGGAATGGGGCTTCACCAAGCCTTACAGCGAGGAGACGGCCCGCCTGATCGACAAGGAGGTGCAGAAGATCATCAACGAGCAGTACGACCGCGCCCGGACCATCCTCCGCGACAACGCCGCGAAGCACAACCAGCTGGCCGAGAAGCTCCTTGAGTGTGAAGTGATCTACTCCGAAGACCTCGAAAAGATCTTCGGCAAACGTCCCTGGGCCTCGCGCTCCGAAGAGATCATGGAGCAACAGGCCGCTGACGCCTCAACCACCGCCCCACACGCATGAAGAATTTCACCCTCCGAGGCATCACGGGTGCAGCCTTTGTCGCAGCCATCATCGCTGCGCTGACGCTGCACCCGTTCCTGTTTCTGGGCCTCTTCACCGCCGTCGTCGGCGCGGCCCTGTGGGAGTTCTACGGCCTCACCGAGCGCATCGGGCTGCAGCCGGACGACGCCGCCCCCGCACCCCGCACCGCTGACCGACTCTGGGGCATCGCCGGCGGCCTCTACCTCTTCACCGCCACCTTCCTCTACGCCAGCGCACGCGCCTCGGCCGTCGTCTACGCCCCCTACTTGGCCTTCCTGATCGGCGGCCTCGTCAGCGGCCTCTACCACCGCGGCGGCAACCCCATCCATCGATGGGCCGTCGGCCTCCTGGCCCAAGCCTACGCCGCGGGCACCTTCGCCACGCTCAACTTCATCGTCTTCAACCCGGCCGACACGACCCTCCCGCGCACCTTCCACAGCCACTACGCCCTGCTGCTCTTCGTCCTCATCTGGCTCAACGACACGGGCGCCTACCTCGTCGGCTCGGCCATCGGTCGGCGGCGCCTCTTCCCGCGCATCTCGCCCGGCAAGTCGTGGGAGGGCTTCCTCGGCGGACTCGCCATCGTGGCCTGCGCCGCCCTGCTGCTCGCGCCCCTCTTCCCCGAGCTGGCGTGGTATCACCGCGTGGCGCTCTCGGTCGTCATCGTCGGCGTCGGCACGTGGGGCGACCTCGTCGAGTCGCTCATCAAGCGCACCGCCGGCGCTAAGGGATTCGGGCACCCTCCTGCCCGGCCACGGCGGCATCCTCGATCGTTTCGATAGCGTCATGCTCGCCGCCCCGCCGCCCTCCTCTACCTCGAGGTATTCGTGCGCGGAAGCTAAGAAAACGGTACAGCGGGCAGGTGTAGGGCATATGCTTTTGTGCCCCTACAACCGGATACAAAAAGGGCACCCCCATCTGTTTGGGGATGCCCTTTAATCATTCTGGGGGCGTCTGCGGACGCCTTATTCCTCCGGCAGCTTGATGTCGGGATTACCGTCGCCACCCGGTTTCTTCGGATCCTTCGGTTTCTCGTCCGGTTTCTTGGGCTGTTCGCCAGCACCACCACCGGGCTTCTCCGGCTGCTTCGGTTCCTTCGGCTGATCGGGCTGCTTCGGGTCCTTAGGCTGCTTGGGGTCTTTAGGTTGCTTCGGTGCGTTCGGATCCTTAGGTTCCTTCGCGGCCCGCTTCTGAGCAAGGCTTTGACGGAAAGTCTCATTGACTTCGTCCATACGTTTATTCATCAATTTGACGACCGAGGCAATCAGCTCGCGATCAACTGGCGTAGCGCCCGAGATAAAGGCCGCTTTCATCAAAATGATGATCCGCTCATAGGCGGCATCTGTTTTGGCACGTGCCTCGGAGGCTACCGGAGCGTTATTCGCACGTGTCGTGGTACGCGCTGCACGCGCCTTATCAAAGTCCGCGTTGGCTGTTTCCAAGAGGCCGACGGCTGCGGTGAGTCGCAAGGTGGTGACGAGCGGTGCATTCTCCGTCTTTTTCAGATCCATCACCAGACCGCTAATGTGTGCCGTTTCACGTGCGGCACTCTCACGCTGTATGCCTTTGTAGCGGTTTGTAGCTACCTCCAATTGTGCGGCAGCTTTGGCCTCGGCGGCATCAGGCGACTGTGTGTAAGCGTGTACGACATTAAGGATGAACGTGACCAACTTATCCCGTTCGGCATCTTTTTCAGCCATCAATTTGGTATTCAGGTCGGCGGTCGGCTCCAAACTAAGGTCTCCCTCAGCGTCAATGCCAGCTTTCCAGGTGTTCATCACGTCGACGGTTAAGCCGAGCTTAGTCACGTCGACGGCGTGAATGATGTTGTATACATCGGTGTGATACAGCACGTGCAGTGCGTTGTCGAGCCTCGTAAGGCCCATGTCCTGAATTTGAGCAATTGGCTCCATGTGTTACTCTGTTTTTACTTGGTGAAAACTATTTGATTGAAATGATTGGGTACTCCACGTGGGGGCCTCGAGTTTGATTTTACAAGCGTGTAAAGTCTGAAATGAGCCTCAGATCACATTTTACAAGCGTGCAAAGTCTGAAATGAGCCTCAGATTGCATGTTACAAGCGTGCAAAGTCCGAAATGAGCCTCAGATCGCATTTTACAAGCATGCAAAGTCCGAAATGAGCCTCAGATCGCATTTTGCAAGCGTGCAAAGTCCGAAATGAGCCTCAGATTGCATTTTACAAGCGTGTAAAGTCCGAAATGAGCCTCAGATTGCATTTTACAAGCGTGCAAAATCTGAAATGAGCCTCAGATCGCATTTTACAAGCGTGTAAAGTCCGAAATGAGCCTCAGATTGCATCTTACAAGCGTGCAAAGTCCGAAATGAGCCTCAGATCGCATTTTACAAGCGTGCAAAGTCCGAAGTGAGCCTCAGATCGCATTTTACAAGCGTGCAAAGTCTGAAATGGGCCTCAATTTGTAGCCCCCCGAGGCCTCCGCCCCGCAGCGGCGGCGAAAGTAGAAAGATTCGGGAAAGAAGAGTCGCCCCCAACTATCCCCAAAGGATAGCGGGGGGCTCTTAAGCTGTGATTAGAGGGCGTTCTTAAAACGTATACCGTCCTTCTTCATGATGACCGTTATGATGCCATAATTGATTGCACACGACAAAAGGAAGAATAAGATGGCAAGTCCCCAGTCCAAATCGGAGCCTAAGCCGATCAGCGCCCACAGGATAGACACGATAAGGCTGGCTCCCGTGCGCCTCGTCTTCGTATAGAACAATTGACTCATAACGATGATAGCCATGAGGGCGTTTCTCAGCGTGATCCTATTGAGGTGCTGATTTAAGGAGGGGAGCAGTAGAAGGAGGGCTATGACTAGCTCAACCACCAAGAAGATCTTCACGTTCTTGGTGATATACGCGCCGTCATTCTTGTCATTCTTGTCATTCTTGTCATCCTTATCATCCGCTGTAGGGGCGGGTGCAGCGGGCGGCACCTCGGCCACCGGGTTTGCCGATGGCCGCACAGCGCTTTTTTTCGGCCAGCCATTCGCCGCAGTATTTGCATTTGATGGCTGCGGCCTGGATCGTCTCCCCGCAATAGGGGCAGGGTTTGGTTGCGTCTTCCATAACTATCACCTTCTAATCTTTCTCGTTTTTACGATAGTTGGGGTAATTCTCACTATTATGAAGTTCCAAGGGGTGCTTTGATCTATCAACCGTGTAGGTGCGCGAATCTGTATAGGTTGAGAGGAGGAGACTCTTTACATTAGATTGAAGCTCTTGATCATCTTCATCCCCTCCAGATATTACCGCATTATCTAGATCAAATCAAACCGAAGCGAATTACCATTTCGCATCCATGTAAATGGTACGACAATCACCATCTCCACATCGCCAAGAACTACTATTTCAGATCCAGTCTTATCCTCATTCAGCAAGAGAGCCAAGGACGACTCATTGTCTCCAATCCCATCATACCGTCCGATGAGGTCGCTATTCTTCCCGCTCGAGCAGGAAATCACGGTTAAACACCACAGCACCCATAGGAGTGCAATCATTGTCATTCTCTTCATATGCGTCTCGAAATATTGGAATTAGTTAGTAGAAATTCTTTGGTTGCGTCTTCCATACGTCACTCTGTCATTATCAAGGTCAGATCGCTCTTTCCGGGGCGGATGAACCAGCCTTGGAATCCCTCTTCGGTGCGGCTGACGCGCATAGAGGCGTTGGGTGTGCCGTCGTCGTAATACTCCGTCAGGGAGAGGTCGCCCGTGGCGGGATCGTACCAGCCATGCACCGTGATGGGACGTCCGCCCTGCTTGGGATAGTTGTACGAGCCGCGCACCTCCTGCTGCTGACCCTCAGCTGCGGGTTCGAAATAGAGGTCGAACTCGCAGCGGATGTTGCCCTGAATCTGTCCGTGGTAGGTCTGATGCGATGCATTTGCACTGGGATGACTTTTAGTGGCGGGCTCCTCTTGCTGAGTAAAGGAGCTGGACAATCTTTCGCGCGAGATGGAGTTTCTATCCATACCTTCTGGAAACAGCACGATATCATCCCACTCCATAGACGGAAAGACTATACCAAGGATACCAAAGCTGACCTTCTTACCGTTGGGATAAATCCGATTAACGATCCGCGCCTCAGACCAAAACGTCCCAGGTTCGTATTCAATCTTGTTGTACTGATCGAACCGCACAATCAAACTCTTTTGCTCAGTCTCAGCTCTCATCTCCTCCGGTATGAGCTCACGAGCCTCCGTGGCACCTAAAAGGGTGAAGATATCTTCCTTCTGATCTTTTGCACAAGAAATCACTTCCTCGTATATGCCTTTTCGGTGCTGCTTTATGTCGGGGACTAGACCTGAGGCTACTAATAAGAACATACCGATGATCAGCACTGGAACAACTAAGGAGACAATCAAACAGCCAGTGGCCATCTTTTTCTCCTGCTTCTTTTCCTGCTGTTTCTCTTGCTCTTTGGCCTGCTCTTCGGGCGACTTAGGCGTGGGCGGAGTGTTGTTCACTAACCACTCGTTGCAGTGTCTGCATTTGATGGCTCCCGGCTGTATGTCTTCGCCGCAGTAGGGGCATTGCCGGGTGGATGGTGTAGGAGTGTTATCCATATCTGTTATTGGTTTTTTTTAGAGGTTACGGTAATCTGTCTTATGGATCACATCTTGAAAGCAGATGGTCGAGGCCGGCGTGCGAGTTGGGGTGGGCGCCTCGTAACGAGACTCCCAATCTTCGTCGTCTAAATCGCCCTCGTTCATAGCCTCTGTAAAGGCATTCACGACAAAGAAGACGAGTGAGGTCACAGTGATTAGTACCGTCGCTGCGACTATGACATAGTCCGTTGGCATTTGAAACTTGATGCCCTCCTCACTCTTCGTTTCGCCCTCTTGCACCAGCAACACCAGCAGCCAGACAGCACCTACGATGGGAATGAACTGGATAAAGAACCACCATCCACTTCGACCCGTATCGTGCAGACGACGAACGGTCGCTGCCACAAAGGGGATGGTTAAGGTGATTAGGCCGATGAGTGTCCAAACGATAAGTAGCCCCGTAACCAAGTCGAGGCTGAAAAGCATGAAATAGAGCATGGACATGCACAGGTAGCCGAACCAGAACTGCTTGCGGCTCGTCTTACCGCCGAAGTCGGCGTAATGGCGGATAAAGAGGTCGAGAAAGTAGTACTCGAAGAATCCGGGTTTCCGCTCCCCGGTGTGGACTGAGGCGCACTCGTCGGCGACTGCATGTATGCAGGTGTGACGGTGGTGTAGGTCGGGGTGGCTGTTGATTGCGTCCGTGGGGCAGGTGTAGGCTCGGGGATGGGTTCAGGCATCGACGGAGGCGTCGGTATCTGCGATTGCTCAGCCAGCCATTCGCCGCAGTGGCGACACTTAACGGCCGCAGGCTTGATCTTCTCCCCGCAATAGGGGCATCGCTTAGTTGCTTCTTCAGTCATAGTGGATGTATTGTTTATGTGTTAATGTAGCAAGGGAACTCATTACGGCAAGTTAATGGTATGGGTGGTGCTTCGGCCTGAACGGACCACCGCCTGCCGGTTGTCGTTTATCAGTTGTATTTCTATACCATAGTCTAAGCAAACAAAGTCTTCATCTAAGGAGTTGTATGAAATTAGATACTCTGCATATCCAATACCATTGGAGTTGTTGCTTCCAATAATATACAATCGATCTCCTCTTACAATAATCTGAGTTACCAAGAATATGATAGGCTTAATTTCCTTTTGACCTTCTTTTTTCGGAGTAATATCCATCTTGCTTAGATCGATCACTCGAACCTTCCTGCTCTCCAAATTGTATTGGTAAAGCATCAGCTCATTGTCTCTCTGAGTATAGTAGGCACAATGGCGACTTTCATCGTTGTATCTCACAATCAACCTTAGATCGTCAGCCGTCAACGGCTGCCCGTTGCCATAGTAATTGGTGGCATTGGCCACATCCACTACCTCAGGGGGGATGGCGTTCGGATCATCGTCAGCCGGGGCAGTTGCCTCAGGCGCAGCGGATACCTCGGGCGTGGGTTGGTTCTCTTGTGGCGCATTGACTTTCTTCCCGCCCGAGCAGGAGGAAAACGTCATCGCACAGCACAGCATCCACAGGGATGCGATCATTGTTATTCTTCTCATATACGTTGGATATTGATTAGTCGATAGGAATAGAAAACCTCCCCGACGGACACACCGCACTCCGACGCATCCTTGGCAAAAGGGTGCGCAAAGGCCGCTGCGAACGACAAAAAGCATCCGCAGATAAGAAGGAGTCCGTAAATAATGGGCTTAATCGTTAAACGGGGGGGGTATTTTTAACAACCTGATCACCAAACGCCTGCATAGGCGCTTTTTCACACGGCCCGTCGGAGGAGGGCGGCTGTATGTTGGGGCTTGAATAAGTCATCGGGGTGATCAAATGGTTGTCGTTTTTTTTCTATTGTGGCCGCAAATATAGACGCCTTCTTCTGACATAAAAAGCCCGCCTATTAAGAAGTAAAAGATGTGTTTGTATAGGTGTATGCCCGGAGATATTGGGACGGGCACAAGAGATGCGTCCTTACAAAAGAGGGAGACACGGGAATAATGAAAAACACCGAACACATGGGAGTAGCCTCATTGTACTCGGCAAACTTGGCCGGCGTCCCAGACGCCCGCCCCCCCTCTCACACCTCTTTCCGTGAGGCGTCGATGCGGAGGAAGATGAAAAGGAGGATGGTGAAGCCCCAGAGCGAGGAGCCTCCGTAGCTGAAGAAAGGTAGGGGGATGCCGATCACGGGGGTCAGGCCGAGCACCATGCCGACGTTGATGACGAGGTGAAAGAGGATGATGGAGGCTACACTGTAACCGTAGACGCGCCCGAAAAGGGTGTCTTGTCGCTCGGCCAGCGTGATGAGTCGCACGATCATCACACCGAAAAGGGTCAGGACGACTATGGAGCCGACGAAGCCGAACTCCTCGCCGACGGTGCAGAAGATGAAGTCGGTGTCTTGCTCGGGCACGTATTTGAGCTTCGTCTGTGTGCCGTTAAGGAAGCCTTTGCCCAACAGGCCGCCGGAGCCGATGGCGATCTTGGATTGGTTGACGTTGTAGCCCGATCCGCCGGGGTCGTCCTCCAGACCGAGGGAGACGCGGATGCGTTGCTGCTGGTGGGGCTCGAGCATGTCGTTGAAGACGTAGTTGACCGACAGCATGAAGGCTACGGACGAGAGGGCAAAGAGGGCCACAAGGGCGTAACGCCAACTGAGCTTGACGATGGCTTGGACAATGAGCATGAGGCTGGAGGTGAGGATGACGCCAACAAGCACCCATACGAAGTTGACGGGTATATAGAGCGAGGCGATGATGGCCGTGAGGAGGGCGGCCACGAGGCCGTAGAGGATGATGCGAAGCGTGAGGCGGTCGTTCCCCGAAGGCCGGTGACAAGGAGCATCTCAATGATGAGGGTGAGGGAGGAGACGATGAGTGCACCGGCTGGGGTGGCTCCGAGGAGGGTGTCGTCGAACTTCATCACGGTGACGAAAAAGGTGACGGCGCAGACGGCGGCCAGCAGCAGATAGCCGGACATGCCTTCGCGATAGAGCATCAGGGCGAAGGCGAGGAAGACGAGGGCCGAGCCGGTCTCTTTCTGCATCAGCACAAGGCCCATGGGCAGCAGGATGATGAGCAGCACGAGGCCGAAGTTGCGGAGGGTAAAGAGGTTGAAGTTGTAGCTGTTCATCAGGCGCGCCAGGGCCAGAGCGGTGGCGAACTTGGCGAACTCGGCGGGCTGCAGGCGGATGGGGCCGAGGACGAGCCAGGAGCGTGACCCCTTGATGTCGGGCGCCAGAAAGATGGTGGCAATGAGTAGGAGGATGATGAGGCCATAGAAGAGGTAGGCGAAGGTCTCATAGATGTCGCGCTCGAGCATGAGTATGACGAAGCTCAGGGCGAAGGCGGAGCCTATCCAGATGAGCTGTGAGCCGGGTCGGCCGGCGGGGTCGAAGAGGCCGGTGGTGTCATACTCGTAGCTGGCGCCGCAGATGCTGAGCCATCCGCAGCCGACCATGAGTATGTAGACGATGATGGTCAGCCAGTCGACAGAGAGCCAGAGACTCCTTCTTTCGTTATCTCGGTACACGGTTATTGTTGTTGGTAGCCTTGACTACGGTGTTGGAAAGGGATTCCACGTCGGCCTCGGAGTTGGCCTGTGCGCCGTGGAAGTATCGTTCGAGCATGACGCGTGCCAGGGGGACGGCCATGCGTGCGCCAAAGCCGGCGTTCTCGACGTAGACGGCGATGGCCACTTTGGGTTCGTTATAGGGTGCGAAGGCCATGCAGGCGGAGTGGTCCTTGCCGTGGGGGTTCTCGGCGGTACCCGTCTTGCCGCAGACCTCGACGTCACGCATGTTGAGCCCGCGGCAGGTACCTCCGACGACGGCCATACGCATGCCTTGGGCGATGACGCGGTAGTGCTCTTGATCGATGCCGGTGTATTTGCGGTGGGTGTAGATGGAGTCCAGCTGTGCGTTCTCAATTTCCGGACGACGTGGGGGACGATGTAGTAACCGCGATTGGCTATGGTGGCGGCCAGGTTGCAGATCTGCAGCGGGGTGGCGAGCACCTCGCCCTGTCCGATGGCGATGGAGATGATGGTGCTGGAGTTCCAGCGTGCCGACTTGTAGACCTTGTCGTAGACCTTGCTGTTGGGGATATATCCGCGCTTCTCACCGGGCAGGTCAATGCCCAGCTGATAGCCATATCCCTGGGCCACCATGTAGTCTTTCCATTTGTCGAGGGCTTCCTGCACGGTGGGGTATCGGCGACGGCTGTCAAGCATGTCGTGCAGTCCCCAGCAGAAATAGGAGTTGCAGGAGGTGGCGATAGCCGGAATAAGTGCCAAGGGCGATCCGTGTCCGTGGCAGGCGGGTTTACCTCCGTGATAGGGGTATCCGCGGGCACAGGTGTAGAGTTTATCGGGAGTGATGACACCCTCTTGCAGGAAGATGAGTCCTTGGGTGGGTTTGAAGGTCGATCCCGGGGGATACATGGCCATGATGGATCGATCGAAGAGGGGCTTGGTGGGGTCTTCCTCCAGCATGGCGTAGTTCTTTCCGCGTTTACGGCCCACCAGCAGGTTGGGATCGTAGCCGGGCGAGCTGGCCAAGCATAGCACCTCACCGGTGGCAGGCTCGATCATGACAATGCTGCCGACTTTGTTTTTGAGCAGCTTCTCGGCCAAGATCTGGAGATTGATATCGATAGCGAGGGTGAGGTTCTTGCCCGATATGGGCACTTCGTCGTGCCTTCCGTCCTCAAATCGGCCCCTTGATACGTCCGCGGGCATCGCGTAGAAGCACCTCGATGCCCTTCTTTCCGCGTAGCCATTTCTCATACGAGCGCTCTACACCGGCACGCCCGGCATAGTCGCCCTGATTGTAGTAGTTATCGTCTTTGATGTCGCGTCGGTTTACCTCGCCGATGTTGCCCAGCAGTAGGGCGGCATTGGGATAGGTGTATTCGCGGATGGTGCGATTCTGTATGTAGAAGCCGGGGAACTTGTAGAGCTTCTCTTGCAGGGCGCCGTACTCATAGGAGGAGAGCTGGTTCATGAACACCTGCGGCACGTAAGAGGAATAGCCGGGGTTGAGCTTCTTGTTCTTGATATCGGCGATGCGCTTGTCGAACACCTCTTTGGTAATGCCCAGCGTGCGACAGAAATCAAGGGTGTCGAAAGCCTGTATCTCGCGCATGATGAGCATTACGTCGTAGGCCGGTTGGTTGTAGACAAGCAGCTGGCCGTTGCGATCGTAGATGACACCGCGTGCAGGATAGAGCACCTTCCTGAGAAAGGCGTTATTGTCCGCCGAGGCCTTGTAATTACTGTCTACAAGCTGCAAAAGAGCAAGCCGCACGATGTAGACGAGCAGCACAAAGATGACGGAGCCGATGACGATGAATCGCCGGTTTTCGTAAGCGTATTTCTTAAAGTTCTCCACTTCGACGTTCCATATGGAAGGCTTCAATCACAAAGAGGCAAAGCGTAGTCAGCACAGTGCTGGATGCGATGCGAAGGAGTAGGTAGGGAGGATCGAACAAGGAGAGGGACTCGATGGCGTACAGGGCCGTGTGATGAAGGAACGTCAGGCAGACGATATATTTCATGAAGGCGCCCGTGCCCAGCGTAACGTACGAGGGCGAAGCGTCTTCGAGCATTTCCTTGTCGGTGAAGGCGTGCATAAGCGGGTTGCGATAGTAGCCGATCAGGGTAGACGCGGCGGCATGTATGCCGAGTGTCCCGGAGAAGATGTCGACCAGTATCCCCGTAATGAAAGCCATCCAAATGACCTGCACGCGCGTGAATCCGGCAGGGATCTTGGCGATGGCGTAGAGGTACAAGAAGGGCGTCATGAGGTTGAAGAGGTGGATGTGGTTAAACACCGTCACCTGCAACAGTACACACACGACGATATACGCCACGACTTTGAGCAAGCCCTTAATCATTCTGTCTTATTCGTTATGAGGGTACGCGCTTTTTCTTCCACCGCTTCACGCTCTTCGCGAAAATCGTTCTGTATCACTCGGACGGACTTTATGGCCGAGAAATCGGTGGCCAACTTGATCTTGAGTGAATAGAAATTCTGATCCCGTTTCTTCTCAAACTTCGCCACGGTGCCGACCATGACGTTCGGAGGAAAGGCCGTCGAAATCCAGTAGTAACCACCGTGTCGCCCTCCTTGAAGATGGCGTGGCGAGGCAGATCATCCAAATAAGCATATCGTGGATCGCGCCCGTCCCAAACCAGTGACCCGTGATAGTTCCCATTCAGCAGCTTACAACTGACGAGCAGCTTGGGATTCAACACAGAGATGACAACCGAGAAATGCTCATCCGCCACCGATACAATGCCGACTATGCCTTGCGTGGTGACGACACCCATATCGACCTTCACCCCGTCTTTGGTTCCCTTGTCGATGGTGAGGTAATTCGACAGTGAAGAGACGTTGCTATTGACGATCTCGGCCGTGACGAAGTGATAAGGCATCGTCACGGTGTCGGCCACAAACAGACTATCGTACGTCTGTGCATGGGCTTTCATGTACGCGATCTCTCGCTCCAGTTTGATAACCTGAAGTTGTAGCTGCCCGTTCTGTTCAAACAGGGCTTTGTTCTCATCTCGGAGTCCCGAGGTACGACCGCACCCTGCCCGAAATAGAAGAGATCTGGGCGACTACGGTGTTAGAAGAACCAAAGATTAGGTTTCGGTGGTAATCCTGATTGTAGAATAGGAGTATGCACGAAACGATCTCAAGGAAACAGAATAAGAACCAATGCCTTTTCCCTATAAGGAATTCAAGCAGTTTCCGCATAGATAGTGGAAGGACTGGAGTGCGTACGCTATAAAAGCCTCCGCTTTATCGGGGCGAAAGGCTCTATGCACGCCGCACACGGCCCCGGTACTTACTTAATTAAGAACTTGAATTTGTCGATGTTCTTCAGCGAGATACCGGTTCCCTTAGCTACGGCATGCAACGGGTCTTCAGCTACACGGAACGGGATATTGATCTTGTCCGTCAACCGCTTCTCTAAACCGCGAATCATGGCGCCACCACCAGCTAGATAGATGCCGTTACGAACAATATCGGCATAAAGCTCGGGCGGGGTCTGCTCGAGGGCGCTGAGAATGGCTGCCTCCATTTTCGAGATGGACTTATCGAGGCAGTGCGCAATCTCCTGATAAGAGATGGGCACTTCCATAGGCAGTGCTGTCATCTGATTCGGACCGTGCACCACGTAATCCTCTGGCGGATTGTCGAGCGAGGTCAAGACGGCACCTACGTTGATCTTAATCCTCTCGGCCGTGCTTTCGCCCACCTTCATGTTGTGCTGACGACGCATATACTCCATGATGTCGGCCGTCAGATCGTCACCGGCTATACGGATAGACTTATTGGAGACAATGCCTCCGAGTGAGATCACGGCGATCTCCGTCGTGCCTCCACCTATATCCACAATCATGTTTCCTTCTGGCGCCTCCACATCAACACCTATACCGATAGCCGCAGCCATGGGTTCATAGATCATGTAGACGTCGCGTGCACCGGCATGTTCTGCAGAGTCACGCACGGCACGTATCTCCACCTCCGTACTACCAGAGGGGATGCAAACCACAACGCGCAAAGGGGGGAGAGAACCAACGATTCCGGAAATGGATCATTTTGATCAATCCACGAATCATCTGTTCGGCGGCGTAAAAGTCAGCTATGACACCGTCCTGGAGTGGGCGGACGGTACGTATGTTCTCATGTGTTTTGCCGTGCATCTGGCGGGCTGTCTCGCCGACGGCTAACACCTTGTCCGTACGTTTATCTAATGCGATCACAGACGGCGCATCAACAACGATTTTCCCATCGCTGACAATGATCGTGTTAGCCGTCCCCAGATCGATAGCTAATTCTTGTGTGAAGGAGAATAATCCCATATTATTCGTTATGTCTTTAGTTCAATGTTAATGTTTGAAGTGACGGATACCCGTCTTTACCATACTTATATGATGCGCATTGCAATACTCCACCGAGAGTTCGTCGTTGACGGATCCTCCGGGTTGGATTACGGCAGTGATTCCCGCCTGACCGGCCGCTTCCACACAGTCGGGAAAGGGGAAGAACGCATCGGAGGCCATCACCGCGCCGCTCAGATCGAAGTCGAACGTACGGGCCTTTTCGATGGCCTGTTTGAGTGCATCCACACGCGATGTTTGCCCCACACCATTAGCGCAGAGCTGCTTGTTTTTCGCCAGTGTGATTGCATTGGACTTGCTATGCTTCACAATCTTGTTGGCAAACAGCAAGTCGGCGGTTTCTCTCTCGGTGGGGAGAGCTGTTGTCATCGGCTTGAGGTCGCCAGCGGTTTGTGTGCTTAGGTCGCGATCCTGCACGAGTACGCCATTGAGGAGGGAGCGGAAGGCAAGGCCTTGTCCCGCCCCAACTGCCTTGCGGCGCAGGATGATGCGGTTTTTCTTTTTGCTCAAAAATACGGATCGCGTCCTCAGTATAATCCGGTGCGATGATCACCTCGAAAAATATCTGATCGATCTCGTTGGCGGCGTCGGCATCGATTGCTCGGTTGCCTATCAACACGCCGCCAAAGGCTGAGACGGGATCGCCAGCCAAAGCTGCTTTCCACGCTTCGACCATCGTCGGACGGGAAGCTACTCCGCACGCATTGTTATGCTTGAGGATGGCGAAGGTCGGCTCGTCGAACTCGTCGATAAGTGCGACCGCAGCATCAATATCCAGCAAGTTGTTGTAGGATATTTGTTTGCCATGCAGGCGATCGAAGAGTGTATCGAATGAGCCAAAAAAGATGCCCCGTTGATGGGGATTCTCTCCGTAACGCATGGGCATGGCGTCGTCGAATGCAGCGCGAAATGCGGTGTGTTCGTCGGCGTCGAAATAGCGAAAGATGGCTGTGTCGTAGCCGGATGAAACGGCGAAAGCGGCACGTGCGAATCGGCGACGATCGTCGAGCGTAGTCTGTGCACCGCCCTGCTTGAGTAGTTCCAACAGGGGGGCGTATTGCGCTCGTGAAGCAACGATCGTTACGTCGCGATAGTTTTTTGCCGCGGCACGAATAAGGGATATGCCACCGATGTCGATCTTTTCGATTACATCGGCCTCGCCTGCACCTGAGGCTACGGTCTCTTCAAAAGGATAGAGGTCGACGATCACCAAGTCGATCGTCGGTATATCATATTCCGACAGCTGCCGGAGGTCTGTGTCGTATTCACGGCGGGCCAAGATGCCGCCAAATATTTTGGGATGTAACGTTTTCACTCGCCCTCCTAAGATGGAGGGATAACCGGTCAGGCTCTCGGCCGTTTCGCACGGTATGCCTAACGATTCGATGAAGGTCTGTGTGCCTCCTGTCGAGACGAGCTGCACGCCTTCGTTGTGGAGCGTCTTTATTATGTCTTCTAATAGTCCGTCTTTGTGATAAACTGAGATTAGGGCTCGGCTTATCCGCTTCTTTTCATCCGTCATCATGCGTTTGAATTCATTGTCCACTTTCTATTTCTCGAAAAAGTCGCACAAAAGTATGGTTTAATTCCATTCTGAAAAGTGCTATAAGAGAGAATGTTCGTGACCCCGGATATAATATATGTTATTGTCCCATAAGGATAAAGCGGCTATGGACTTCCTTCTCTGCACCTCGAGGGGCGGCCGCCGCCTGATGGTAAGCCCAACCGTCAGCAGTTGGGGGCTCGGTCGTTTAACGCGTGAGTCCGACGAAAGAATGAGGGTTCTTATCCTCGGAGAATGTCTTTGATAGCGCGCTGTAACGGCCAAAGTGCTTTTGGAAATGCTTGCAACACTGTTGCAAGTCTCACGAAAAACTTTCTGGCGTTTGCAACACCGTTGCAAGTCTCACGAAAAACTTTCTGGCGTTTGCAACACTGTTGCAAGTCCCACGAAAAACTTTTTGGCGTTTGCAACACCGTTGCAAGTCCCGAGAAAAACTTTCTAGCGTTTGCAACACCGTTGCAAGTCTCACGAAAAACTTTCTGGCGTTTGCAACAGTGTTGCAAGTCTCACGAAAAACTTTCTGGCGTTTGCAACACCGTTGCAAATAGAAAAAAACACTTTGGGGCCGTTGCACCGGTGGTGCAAGCACTTCCAAAAACGTTTTGGCCCCTCGCGTGACTTCCGCAGAGGCTCTCTGCTGGCTATCGAACTCGCGTTACGAAGGTCAGCGCGAGGCTTCGATACGCAGGCCGATGGCCTCGATACCATTCAGCTGTTCGTCGCGCATACCCTGACGGATCCCTAAGGTGTACTGCCCCTTGTGAGGGAAGCGGTAACGCGAGCGGAGGGGGACACTGAGGTGATGGATGGCGATTCCGGCACCGTGCCAAGCACCATAGTCGTCGGCCAGCATACACTCGATGGTGTCGTGCATCATGGGACCGACGGGGGGCTCTTCGCTGCAAAGGAGCCAGAGGTTTTGATAGGGATAGAGGTCGTTGTTACGGATCTCGAGGGCGAGGTCGTAGGGCACGGTGTTGTCGTCGATGTCGTACGTGAAGTAGTAGATGTGATCCTTCGTCCAGGGCTTCTCGACGGACTGATAGTGGTCGTAGCGGGCCGTGTCGGTGCAGGCTGCAACGAGCAGCAGAGCGAAGACCATGGGTAGGAGGGCGCGAACTACGCTGTGCAATCGGTTACTGCGGCGACGGGCCATCGGTGGGAGTCGGTTGGGGGTTGTTGCCTTTTCGCTCACGGCGCGGGGACTTGGGGGCGGACGCTTTAGCGGCGGCTTGTGGAGCGCCGTCTGCTGACGGTTTTGGAGAGCGTTTGGGCCGTCCCTCCGCAGCGGCCTTTGGGCGCCCGTCAGCTGGAGCCGCGGTGCGTTTCTTCTTCCTCTTCTTACGGGCGCTATCGAAGCGGCTTACGTTGTCATCCAGAATGTCGTGCGAGTCCGACTTCTTCGTCTGCGTCTCTTTCGACTCGGGCAGTAGGGTGTCGGGCTTAATGCCTTTTTGATTCATGTTAATGACGTCGAAGGCTTGTCTGGCGGTGAGGGTCACGAGGTCTTTGGCGATCGTCTTGTCCGTCGAGTAAGTGATTTCGCGCTTGAAGAGGGTCCGTTTTGAAGTAATAGTAGGCGTTGTCCTTCGTCTCCAGCACGATCTTACGCGAGGGCATGCCCTTGCGGGCGTCGACGTACATGTCGGCCTCGTAATTGATGCAGCATTTGAGTTTCCCACACTGCCCGGCCAACTTCTGAGGGTTCATCGAAATATCCTGTAGGCGTGCGGCCTCGGTGGAGACGGAGGTGAAGTGCGACATCCACGACGCGCAGCAGAGTTCGCGTCCGCAGGGGCCGATACCGCCGATGCGTCCGGCTTCTTGTCGGACACCGATCTGCTTCATTTCAATACGCACATGAAAGTTATCGGCCAAGACACGAATCAGTTGGCGGAAATCGACACGTCCCTCTGCGATGTAGTAGAAGATGGCCTTGTTGCCGTCGCCCTGAAACTCCACATCGCCGATCTTCATATCCAGCCCCAGTTCGGCGGCAATCTGTCGGGAGCGGATCATGGTCTCATGTTCTCGCGCCTTGGCTTCTTCCCAGCGCTCTAAATCGTAGGGGCGGGCGATGCGATAGATCTTTTTGTTGATTGTGCTGTGCCGGGTGCTGTGTTTCCATAATTGAAAGAGGACAAGTCGGCCGGTCAATGTAACCATGCCAATGTCGTGCCCCGGACTGGCCTCGACGGCCACTATGTCGCCTTTTTCGAGTGGGATATGGTCTTCGTTTAGGAAGTATTCCTTGCGCGTATTCTTGAATTGCACCTCCACATAGGCCGTGGCATGCTCCTCCTCGGGGATGTCACACAGCCAGTCGTGGACTGAGAGTTTGCTTCCTGACGTTTCACAGCATCCTTTACATTCCAGACAGCCTCTTTCTGTGTTCTGTACGAAATTCATTCTTCGGAAAGGGGGGCGGGGAGATTAGGGGATCAGTGCGTGCTGCTTGAATACTTTCCGAATGGCCTCCAAGGCATAGTCTAACTGCGCCCGGGTGTGGGTGGCCATGAGGGAGAAGCGAATCAGGGTGTCTTGCGATGCTACGGCTGGCGATACGACGGGGTTAACGAAGACGCCGGCTTCGAAGAGCTCTTTAACGATGAGGAAGGTGAGGTCGTTGTCGCGGATGAAAAGGGGGATGATCGGCGTGGAGGTGTGCCCGATCTCGCAGCCCATTTGACGGAATCCGTCGAGGGCGTAATGTGTCAACTCCCAGAGGCGCTCCATGTGTTCGGGTTCGGTGAGCATGATGTCGAGGGCGGCGTTTGCGGCAGCGACGGAGGCGGGAGTACAGCTGGCGCTGAATATATAGGTACGCGCATGATGGCGCAGGTAGTTGATCGTGTCGTGATCGGAAGCGATGAATCCGCCGAGGGAGGCGAGTGATTTGCTGAAGGTGCCCATGATCAGATCCACGTCGGACGTCACGCCGAAATGGTCGCATGTGCCGCGTCCACACTGGCCCAAAACGCCGATACCGTGTGCCTCATCGACCATCACATTGGCGTTGTATTGCTTGGCCAGACGGATGATCTCGGGCAGGTTGGCGATGTCGCCCTCCATGCTGAAGACGCCGTCCATAACGATGAGCTTCACCTTGTCCGGCTCGCATTTCTGGAGCTGGCGTTCGAGGGAGGCCATGTCATTATGCTTGTATTTCAGTTTGCGGGAATAGGAAAGGCGGATGCCTTCGATGATGGAGGCATGGTTAAGCTCGTCCCAGATGATGTAATCCTCGCGGCCTGTGATGCAGGAGATCACTCCTTCGTTCACCTGAAAACCTGTGGAGAAGGAGATGGCATCTTCTTTACCGACGAAGGTGGCTAGGCGTTTCTCAAGGGCCACATGAATATCCAGCGTACCGTTCAGAAAGCGTGAACCGGCGCATCCCGTACCGTATTTACGTATGGCTTCGATGGCGGCTTCTTTCACTTTCGGGTGGTTGGTGAGGCCTAAGTAGGCGTTCGAGCCGAACATCAGCACCTTTTTTCCGTCGATGACGACTTCCGTATCCTGATCGCTTTGGATCTCGCGGAAGTAGGGGTAAATGCCGGCGGCCTTAGCTCGCTGTGGGGCGTCGTATTTCGCCAGCTTCTCTCTCAATAAGTTCATGTTTGTGGAGGTTTTAACCTTGTCTTTTTGTGAAAAATGTCGCCGGCAAAAGTAGAAAAAAATGGCCGCGGCCTTTGGTGACTTGCCGCATGTCTACAGAGTAACCACATCAAAACTTCACCTACGTCCCACAACCGTCTGCTCATCTACGGAGATCAAAACCACGCGTGGTTCTCCTTTCCGTAGGGGTACGGAGATCAAAACCACACGTGGTTCTCCTTTCTGTAGGGGTACGGAGATCAAAACCACACGTGGTTCTCCTTTCCGTAGGGGTACGGAGATCAAAACCACGCGTGGTTCTCCTTTCCGTAGGGGTACGGAGATCAAAACCACACGTGGTTCTCCTTTCCGTAGGGCTGTAGAGCAAAGAAGTGCCCCAAGTTTGCAGCTATTCGGGTGCGGTTGCCCTGTCTGCCTACGCCTCTCCGAAGAGTGATTGAGTGTTTCAGAACTACTTTTGCCCCTGTCGGGAGGCCAACACCTCCCTCCCGACGCCTCTTTATGTATAACACAACAACGTAATCAAGACAGTGTATGAAAAAGACAATGAATGCCAGGCTGGCGATCTGCGGCCTGTGCCTCTTGGGGTTCCTTACCGCATGCGATGAGGAATGGATTAAACCGACACCCAAACCAGATCCTGAGAACAAAGTCACCGTTGAAGTCAATCGATTTATCTACGATGGCCTGAATGAATTTTATGTGTGGAGCTCCACCATAAATTGGACGTCGATAGACTACACGAAGGAGAAAAGCTCAAATGAGTTTTTCAAACGTTTGATCTATAAAGACGATCGCTGGACAAGCCTCACAGACAATGCTAAGGCTTGGACGCAGGCCTTCGCTGGCGTATCGACTACCTACGGTTTCGACCTCCGGTTTAGCTACATCGGACAGACGGAAGAGCTCGTGGCCATCGTTCGTTATGTCTATCCCGGCTCACCGGCCGACCGTGCGGGCATCCGACGGGGCGACCTCTTGCTCAAGCTGAACGGCGGACCCATCACGGTGAAGAACTATGCCGACTTCTACGACAAACCCACCATCGTAGTCAACAAGGGTATTCTCAAGGACAAAACCCTCACGGCCGAACCAGTCGGCGTGGCTATGACGGCCGTAGAGATGTACCAAGATCCCATCCTCAAGGACACCGTGATTAATAAAGACGGACATCGCGTAGGCTATCTCTGCTATTCAGACTACACGGAAAAGTCACAAAAGGCGCTGCTGAAGGTCTTCACGCACTTTAAGACAGCCGGTGTAACAGACGTGGTGCTCGATCTGCGCTACAACGGCGGCGGCTACGTCAGCACGGCCAATCTACTTTGCAGCATCCTCGCACCTGAAGCGGTTGTAAAGAAGAAGGAGGCCTATCTGCTCAAGACTTGGAATGAAACATGGCAAAAGCGTTTTGATAACCCAGATGACAGGGGCGAGATCTATGAATACTTCGCCGATACGCTGGGTATCAACATGAACCTCAACCGGCTCTATATCCTTACGGGCAAGGGCACAGCCTCAGCTTCGGAGCTGACCCTTACAGGGCTCACGCCTTACATGGATGTGGTGCAGATCGGCGACACGACGCATGGCAAATTCTGCGGTGGCATCGTCCTACAACCAGACTATTTGGCTCGTATTAAGAAATTGGTACTACCATAATAACAAGCCGGTAGTTTCCTATCAAGGGATCCAGAACTGGGGTATGTACGTGATGATCTACAAGTTCTCCAACAAGCGTAACGACGAGTTTCCGCGCGGCTTCGCACCGAAGTATGTCGTGAAGGAATACCTGCTGGAGCTCTATCCCTTCGGCGACGAACGCGACCCGCTGCTGGGCAAGGCGCTGGAGCTGATCACGGGCAAGCAGGTGGCTAAAGCGCGCTCACGCCGCATACAGCCTACGCTCCGCGAGCTGCCCATCGATAATCCGAACCGCCCGCTGAACGGTAAGGCTATCGATACGCCGCCAGCCGGTCAACGGCTCTTCATGAGCAATAAATAATCCAGTATAGTCATTGCCGCCATCGCCTCGACGAGCGGCACGGCACGGGGAAGGACGCACGGATCGTGGCGTCCTTTCGCGTTTATAATGGTCTCGCGTCCGTCACGATCGACCGTCTGTTGCTCGCGCAGCAGGGTGGCCACAGCCTTGAAGGCTACGCGGAAATAGATGTCTTCGCCGTTGGAAATGCCGCCCTGTATGCCGCCCGAATAATTCGTGCGAGTGGTGATACGGCCGTGGTCGTTGCAGAAGGTGTCGTTGTGTTCCGAACCGAGGTAGAGGGGGGCGTCGAAGCCGTCGCCGTAGTCGAAGCCCTTCACAGCGTTGATGCCGAGCATGGCGGCGCCGAGCGCAGCGTGCAACTTGCCAAAGACGGGCTCGCCAAGGCCAACGGGCACGCCCGTGATGACGCCCGTGATGACGCCGCCCACCGTGTCGCCCTGCTCCTTGACGCGACGGATCAGCGCCTCCATCTCGGCTGCCTTGCGTGCGTCGGGGCACCGCACAGCGTTCGTCTCGGTGAGCGTGAGATCGTAATCGCGATACGTGCCGTCGAGGCGAATACGCCCCACCTGCGAGGTATAGGCGCGGACGGTGATGCCCTCGGGTTGCAGGGCGAGCTTGGCCACGGCACCGCCGACGCATTGCGCAATGGTGGTGCGTGCCGAGCTGCGTCCACCGCCACGCGGATCGCGGATGCCGTACTTCATCTGGTAGGTATAGTCAGCGTGCGACGGGCGATAGAGATCGCGCATGGCGTCGTAGTCTTTCGAATGCTGATCGCGGTTGCGGACGAGGAAGGCGATGGGTGTGCCCGTCGTTCGGCCCTCGTAAAGCCCGGAGAGGAACTCGACCGTGTCGGGTTCGTTGCGTGAGGTAGTCAGTGCGGACTGTCCCGGCCGACGGCGGTTGAGTTCGCTTTGAATGAAGGCCGTATCCGCCTCAATGCCGGCGGGGCAACCGTCGATAATGCCGCCGATGGCCGTGCCATGCGATTCGCCGAAGGTGGTCAGGCGGTAGTTGTTTCCGAACGTATTCATAATAGTATCGTGGGGAGTAGGGAGAAGTAGTTATTAGAAGAGGGGGTAAAAAGAAGCCCTTCATCCGAGACCCACCGAGGGTTAGGAATGAAGAGCTACTTCAGGAGGGGGGAATTAGAAGATTATAGATCAGTGGCAGCAGCCGTCGCAACCACCACAACCGTCGTGGTCATGTCCGCCACAGCCGCCGTGCATCATCTGCTCCATCTCGGCCAGTTCCTCAGCCGTCGGCTCGTGCACGTCGGCCACCTGTCCGGCGAAGTGCAGCGTCTCGCCCGCCAACGGGTGATTGAAGTCCATCACTACGACGTCGTCCTTCACCTCCAGCACGGAGCCGTTCATATGCTGTCCCTCGGCGCTCATCATGGGCAGCGTGGCGCCTTCCTTCACGCGCTCGCTATCGAACACGCCGTCCACCATGAAGACACTCTTCGGCAGATCGACCACATTCTCCTCTATACGCTGGCCATATGCCTGCTCAGGCGTAAGGGAAAACTCGAAGCGGTCGCCCGGCTCCAGACCGCTCAGATTCTTTTCGAAGGCCTCCAACATGGCGCCAATGCCATAGATAAACTTCAGGGGTTGTTCTGGGGTAGCCGACTCCATCAGTGTGCGGTCGTCCGCATCGCCCACGTGCAGGTCATAGGTGACCGTCACGAATTTGTTCTTTGATACTCTCATATACATTCTTGATTTTTAGATAGGGGCGCAAAAGTAGCCGATTATGCATAAGCCCGCCGGGGCGTTGAGAAGGCACGCACTACAAATAGAACGCCCTCATCAGCTCCGCATAAGCCGCCGTCCGACGGTGATCCAGCGTCTCCAGCGTCAGCACATCCGGCACGCAGGGCGACGGCCGACGCGCCAGTTCGGCCAGCCATCGCTTGGGCGACGCACCCTCTACGGGCACGACGTGCGTCTCGCGGACGAGGTGCAACGCTCTCGCCTCGGCCAGCCTCAACACGCCATCACGCTGCGCATAAGGCAACACAAGCGCCACCCGACCGTCGTCCGCAAGCAGCGCCGCAGCCACGCTGAGCAGCTCGCCCATCGGCAACGTGTCGCTATGCCGCGCCATGCGTCGCCCAGCGTCGGGGCACTTCAGCGATTCGTCGAAATAGGGCGGATTGGAGACGATCCGATCGTAAGCCGGGGGAGCCGTAGCGGCGTACGTGCAGAAGTCGGTGCGGAGGATACGAATACGTGCCGCAAAGGGTGATGCAGAGACATTCTCCGCGGCTTGCAGGCAGGCGTCGCGATCGATATCGAGCGCATCAATGCGGACGTCCGTGTTGCGTTGGGCGAGCATCAGAGCGACAAGCCCGCTGCCCGTACCGACATCAGCTATGCGACGCGCACCGGACACGTTGGCCCACGCTCCGAGCAGGCAGCCGTCCGTGCCGACCTTCATCGCGCAACGATCGTGGCGAACGGTGAATTGTTTGAATCGAAAATAGGGATTGGACATGGTGTGGGGTAAAAAAATCCCTCCCGGCGCTCGCGCGAGGGGAGGGACTACAAAATCATAAATATTTTTACTTGATTGGCTCTGAGAGCCACACAACTCGTGAGATCCCTCCCGGCGCTCACGCGAGAGGAGGGATTACTTAATATGATAACTTCATTGATCGGCTCCGAGAGCCTCACAACTCAAGATATAGATATCCTTTGGGCGGCACGCCTTATTTCAGGCTGCCGACCATATCTTCTGGCCGCACCCACTCGTCGAACTGTTCCGGGGTGACGTAGCCCAAGCGGACAGCCTCCTCGCGCAGCGTCGTACCGTTGCGGTGCGCCGTGTTGGCGATCTCTGCCGCCTTGTAGTAACCGATCTTCGTGTTGAGTGCCGTGACGAGCATGAGGCTGTTGTTCACCAGCTCCTTGATCCGCGGATAATTCGGCTGGATGCCGCTCACACAGTGCTCCTCGAAGCTCACGCAGGCGTCGCCGATCAGGCGGGCCGACTGCAGGAAGTTGGCGCAGATGACGGGCTTGAACACGTTCAGCTCGTAGTGTCCCTGCGTACCGCCGACCGAGATAGCCACGTCGTTACCCATCACCTGGGCAGCCACCATCGTCACCGCCTCGCACTGCGTCGGGTTCACCTTGCCCGGCATGATCGAGCTACCCGGTTCATTGGCCGGGATGATGATCTCGCCGATGCCACTGCGCGGACCGGAGGCCATCATGCGGACGTCGTTGGCGATCTTGTTGAGCGACACGGCCAGCTGCTTCAGTGCGCCGTGAGCCTCCACCATGGCGTCGTGTGCGGCCAGCGCCTCGAACTTGTTCTCAGCCGTCACGAAGGGTAGCCCCGTGAACTGGGCGATGTAACGCGCCACGACCACGTCGTAGCCCTTCGGCGTGTTGATACCCGTGCCCACGGCCGTGCCACCGAGCGCCAGCTCGCTGAGGTGCGACAGGGTGTTGCGGAGTGCGCGGAGGCCGTGATCGAGCTGTGCAGCATAGCCCGAGAACTCCTGTCCGAGCGTCAGCGGCGTAGCGTCCATCAGGTGCGTACGGCCGATCTTGACCACGTCCTTGAACTCCTCAGACTTCTTCTTCAGCGCGTCGCGCAGGCGCTCTACACCGGGGATCGTCGTCTCCACCACCATCTTGTAGGCCGCGATGTGCATGCCCGTGGGATAGGTGTCGTTCGACGATTGCGACTTGTTCACGTCGTCGTTCGGCTGCAGCGTCTTCTCGCCCTCGCCGATCTTCTTGCCCGCCAGCTGATGGGCGCGGTTGGCGATCACCTCGTTCACGTTCATGTTCGACTGCGTGCCCGAGCCCGTCTGCCAGATCACGAGCGGGAACTGGTCATTGAGTTTCCCCTCCAGGATCTCGTCGCACACCCGTGCGATCAGGTCACGCTTCTCTACCGGCAGCACGCCCAACTCGTGGTTGGCGTAAGCAGCGGCCTTTTTCAGGTACGCAAAGCCGTAGATCACCTCCAGCGGCATGGAGGCCGACGGCCCGATCTTGAAATTGTTACGCGAGCGCTCCGTCTGCGCTCCCCAGATCTTGTCGGCGGGGACTTTCACCTCGCCCATCGTGTCTTTTTCGATTCTGAAATCTGCCATTGTTCTATATTTTTTGGTGATGATTGATTTTCTCGGTGACAACCGCGGGCAAAAATAGACGTTCTTGGCAATTACCGTGGGGCGATACCAAAAACATACGTCGCGGCCTCAGAAACGCCTCGCGAAGGCCCCGCAGCGTCCGTTTAGCCCCTTGCGTAAGCCCGTTCACGGCCCGCCGACTCCCGTTTGCGGCCTGCTCGCCTCTGCGCACCGCTTGCGGAGATCCGTTTCCCCTCCTTTCTTCTCGGATAAGGCCTTATCGGCCCCTTTTTCATCCATTCGGAACTTCCCGAAGCGTATCTCTCATCTATTACAAGCGTTCGGAAATCCCCGGAACATATTCATCATCTATTACAATTGTCCGGAAATTCCCGAAGCTGTATTCCATCTGGTTACAAATGCTCGGAATTATCCGAAGGATAGAAAATAGATGTATCATCTCTTCGGGAAACTCCGATCGATTAAAAATATGAATAGTCATTATTCGGGAGAGTCCGAGAAGTTATAAATAAGAGATATAGCCTTTCGGGTATCTCCGATTGATATAAATACCTATTTTTATTCTTTCGGGGATTTCCGAAGAGTTTGAAACATATAGCTTAGCCTGTTCGGGGATCCCCGAGAATTAGGTACATACTATGTATATAGATCGGAATAATCCGAAACTTTGCTACATATAGAGAATATGCTTCGGGGAATTCCGAACGATGGAAATAAAAAGGAATACGTTTTCGGGAAATTCCGATGTGTATAAACGTGAAACGATATACCTTTGGCGGCACCTTTCAAGGATAAAACGGATGTCCGCAAGGCCTTCACGGGCCCAATCATGGGGCGCGAAGAGCGCGGCGGACGGTTCGCATGCCCGAAATGGCATGAAACGAAAGTCCGCGAGGGGTTCGCAAAGTGATTCGGACATAAAAACGACAGGAGACATGAAAAAGATCGGAAACATAGACCTGACACGGGCCACAAAGGCGGCGCACGTGGAGTTCATTCACTCGGTCTGCATCGCGGTGGACGAGAGTCCGGAGGTGACGGCTAACGCGGTGGCCAAGAAAGCCGCGGAGCGACTCAAGGCGGCCTACGACGAGGAGCGGGAGAACCTGATCCTCTCGAACAAAAGCCTGCTGACGGACGACATCCACGCGGCCGACACCGAGCGCGACGGCCTTTTCACGGGCTTCAAGGGCACCGTGATGGCGCAGCAGCGCATGCCGGACGCGGCCAAGGCGGAGGCGGCGCGCGAGCTGACGCAGCGGATCAAGGACTACCGGCTGCAGCGCGGCATGCAGCTGGACGGGGAGACGGCGATGATCAGGAAGCTGGTGGAGGACTGCGAGGGGGCCTACGCGTCGCATGTGGAGCGGCTCGGCGTTGGGCCGTACGTGGTGGCGATGAAGGCGGCCAACGAGCGCGTGCACCGGCTGATCAACGAGCGGATGCAGAACCAACGGCTACGCAAGGAGGCAGAGGTGGACATGGCGCGGAGGCAGTCGGACGCAGCCTATCGGTGGCTCGTGGAGGTGGTGAACGCGATGCAGGTTTTGCTGGGCGATGAGGCCGGCGTGGGCCACTTCATCGACTTCATGAACGCGCTGATCAAGCGTTATCGGCAGGTGGTGTTCGCCAAACGGAAGCGGAATAAGGACGCCGCTGTGGAGGGCTAACCAAGACGCTATTCGGGGAGGTTGCCCAAGGGGGGCTAAACGAGGAAAGGCCCCGCCCTGAATGAATCAGAGGGGGCCTTTACCGTGAAGAACGCCATGAAATACAAAAAACGAGCGGCAAACGGGGCTCGAACCCGCGACCCTCAGCTTGGGAAGCTGATGCTCTACCAACTGAGCTACTGCCGCGTCTTGCTCGGGTGTTGCGGGGGCAAAAATAGACCTTCCTTTGGCTTTTTACCTAAGTTTGCCCGACATTTTTTGACAGAGACCGAAATAAGCGGCATTTCATGAGGGAATTTCAGAAGATCAGCACCCGGAAAAAAGGGGATTACGAGGCGGCTTTCCGCGAGGAAAAGCCGAATGTGTTTCAGCGGTTGGCCGCGATATTTGGCCATGCCGCTTTTTTTTGGCTGGCCGTCTGTCTGGCCCTGTTTTTCTGGCTGGAACGTGAGGGCCGATTCTACTTTTTCTTCATCGAGCAGCGGAAGCTATTCCTCAGCGAGGCATCGTTCATCGGGTCGTATTTCACGCGGCCAGGGGGCGGGGCGCAGTTGGTGACGGACTATGCGACGCAGTTCTTCGTCAAGCCGTACCTCGGGGCGGCCACTGGAAGTGTGGTGCTGACGGCCGTGGCCATGCTGTCGGTGGGCCTCATGCGACGGATCGCACCGCAGGCGAATCTGCGGCTGCTGGGGCTACTACCGACGGCGGCGCAGCTGCTGATGACGTTCGATATGAACTATTCGTACGCCGGAACGGTGGCCTATGCGCTGACGCTCGTGGCGATGTATGGCTATTTCTTCATCCCGTCGATGGTGGGGCAGGTGGTCTATGCCACGGTGGCCACGGGACTGCTGTTTTGGCTCGGCGGATCGGTGGCATTCCTCTTTGCGACGTGCATCTTTTTGTGGGAACTGGCGACGCGCTTTTGGCGGGCTTACGGCTTCTTGGTGCCGCTGGCGGTGGCTGTGGGAGCGGCTGTCTGGGGCGTGTATGACGCATGGGCGGGAGAGTATCGCTTCCTGTTAGGGCCGGACGGATACTATGCGCCGACCGTGGCGCCTGATCCGGTGCTTTACGGCGTATGGGCCTGCCTGCCGGTGATGCTGGCCGTGGCTTATTGCCTGCGTGGGCAGGGACGCGAGAAGAAGGAGGCGGGGCGACGGATCGCAGAGATAACGGTGCAGCTCGTGTTAGTGGGCGGACTGCTTTGGATCGGGCGCGATAGCTGAAGGATCACGACACGTCGGGCTACAGCAAAGAGCTGGACTGCTACCTTCGACAAGGACGATGGGACGACCTCGTCGACCGCTATACCTTTATTTATAAGCACAACCCGACGCCTACCGAGACCTGCATGCTGAGCATCGCGCTGGCTGAGCGGGGACAATTGGCCGACAGCCTGTTTGCCTACGCTCCGCGCGGCGTGGAGGCCATCCTGCCGACATGGGACGGAAGCGACCCCCAAGTGGCGGCACTGCTGAGTGACCTCTATTTCTCGATGGGCGATATCGATATGGCGCAACGCATGGCGATAGAAGCCAATGCGGGCATGGACGATCGCAGCCCGCGCATGATCAAGCGACTGGCCGAGACGAGCCTGATCCGCGGCGCCTATCCGCTGGCCGAGAAGTACCTCTCGGTACTGGAGCATACGCGTTACTACGGCCAGTGGGCGCACGATGCGCGGCGGTTCCTGTATAACGATTCGGCCGTGGTGGTGGATTCTCTGCTGGGCCGCAAGCGTCGCTGCCTGACGGGTGCAACGGGCGATCTACCGCACACTCTGCACGCCATCGCCGAACAAAACCCGACGCACCGCGCCTCGATCGAGTATGCGGGCGTGCTCCTCTTATTGCAGAAAGACCTCGGGCGCTTCCGCACCTTGGCCGACAGTTGCGCGGGGCGGATGGTGCTCCCTCGCCTGCCCAAATCCTTTGCGGAGGCCACGCTGCTCTACACCTTCGTCGGCGACACAACGGCGCAGAAGCGCTATCGATTGCCAGCCGACATGACGCGGCGCTACGCCGACTTCCGCCGACGCGCTGACGCGGCGCGAGGCAACCGCCAGTCGGCCGAGGCACTGCGCGACACCTTCGGCGACAGCTACTGGTATTACTTCACCTTCACGTCCGGCGCGACGAAATGACCCGTAATGAAAACGACTCCCCCCCCCACTCTTCGACACCTCTTCACACTCCTGCTCATCCTCCTGCTGACGGCGGCCTGCCGACACGAAGCACCGATGACGAACCGGCTGGTGGACCATCGGCCGCCCATCTTCCCTGACTATACGGAGGTGACGATCCCGCCCAACATTGCGCCGCTGCGCTTCCTGCTGTCCGACACGTGCGACGTGGACAAGGCCGCGGCCACGTTCGAGTGTGGCGCCGAACGCGTCACCGTCTGGGCCTCCGACGGCCGATCCATCGCCATCGCACCGCGCGCATGGAAGCGCCTGATGAAGGATGCCGCAGGCAAGGTGATCAGCGTGAAAGTGGCCGCCCGTATTGCCGGCGAATGGGTCGGCTATGCGCCCTTCAACCTCTACGTGGCTACGGACTCGATCGACCCGTACATCGTCTACGGCCGCACGGATCCGAGTCGCAACGTGATGGGCCATACGGGGCTTTACAGCCGCTGCCTGGAGGACTTCCGCGAGCGTGCCGTGCTCACGAGCGACATGACCCGCGGCGACGGCATCGGCCCGGCCACCTTCAGCGGTGGCGACGCCCAGCGCTTCTTTCTGCCCCTAAGCGGCGCCCTGTCCTGCGCCCTGCTGACCGACAGCGACAAGATCGAGAAACTGAACACGCACACCATCCCCGGACTACCCACGCCGACCCATGTCGCCTGGCACCCTTCGGGGCGCTACATGGCCTTCGCCGTCAACCGCAACGCGCGGCAGGATGCCCGCGAGACGGCCTCGCGCATCGTCATCTACGACGTCGTCAAGCATGAGCTCTTCACCTCCTCACAGCTCTTCTCCGACTCCAGTTCGGTCACCTACCCCGCCTTCTCGCCCGACGGCGAGACGCTCTACTTCTGCGCCACCTCACTCATGGCCTACACCCGTGCTGACAGCGCCAAGTATCACCTCTGCGCCCTGGCTTTCAACATCCACGGCGGACGCCGCTTCGGCCGTAAGGCAGACACCCTCTACCACTCCCGACCCGCGCCGCCCCCGCCCCCGCGGAAGAAGTCGGACAAGACGCCCCCGACGCCCCGAGGTGCGCCCCGACGGCAGCGCGGCCCGTCCCCTGCCCTCGCCCGACGGACGCTATCTGCTCTTCACCGTGGCCGACGTAGGCTCCAATCCCGCCGATCGCCCCACGTCAGACGTGGCCCTCTTCGACATAAAGCACCGGAACTTCCTGCCCGTCGATACGCTCTGCGCCGATAACGACTCGGAGATCGCCTACTCCTGGAGCAACAACGGGCGCTGGATCGTCTACACCACGCGCAGCATCGACGGCCTCTACGAATACCCCGTCATCGCCCATCTCTCGGCCGACGGGCGCCCCTCGAAGCCCTTCCTGCTGCCGCTCAAGGAGGCCAATGGCTATCGGCGCACGATGCAATCGTTCGCCCACCCCACGTTCCTCACCGCCCCCGTGCCCTACCGCAACTACACGCTCAGTCGCAAGGCCCGCACCCTCGAAGGCGTGGACATCCAGCCACTCAAGGCGGGGAAGTGAATCCCTCCCTCGGGAGAGGCCATTTCCGCATCAAGGAAATGAGGCAAACCTTCGGGAGAGGCCATTTCCGCATCGAGGAAATGGGTCAAACCTTCGGGAGAGGTCATTTCCGCATCGAGGAAATGGGTCAAACCTTCGGGAGAGGTCATTTCCGCATCGAGGAAATGGGCCAAACCTTCGGGAGAGGCCATTTCCGCATCGAGGAAATGGGTCAAACCTTCGGGAGAGGCCATTTCCGCATCGAGGAAATGGGGCAAACCTTCGGGAGAGGTCATTTCCGCATCGAGGAAATGGGGCAAACCTTCGGGAGAGGCCATTTCCGCATCGAGGAAATGGGCCAAACCCTCGGGAGAGGCCATTTCCGCATCGAGGAAATGGGCCAAACCTTCGGGAGAGGTCATTTCCGAGGCTCGGACGACCTAAACAATCCACGTAATCAGCAATTCATCCCCCCAAAAACAAGATGACACAAGAAAAGATCACACCAAACCTGCACGACGCCTGGCCGGAAATTGAGGCGCTGCTACATCGATTCGCAGACATGGGCATCGCTCAGGCGGTGGATTATGAGAAGTACTACCTCTACTCCCTGATCGCCCATTCGACGGCCATTGAGGGGTCGATGCTGACGGAGCTGGAGGCGCAAATGCTCTTCGACGAGGGCGTGACGACTGGTGGTAAGCCACTCATAGATCATTTGATGAATGACGACCTACGCATGGCCTATGAGCAGGCACAGACGGAGGCGGTGCGCCGAACAGCTATCACGCCGACGTTCTTGCGGATGCTGAATGGGATACTGATGCGGCGCACCGGGAGTGTGCACCACGTCGCTGCGGGCACGTTCGACTCGTCGCGAGGTGACTACCGCCTGTGCGACGTCACGGCGGGTGTCGGCGGACGGTCGTATCTGAACTATCAAAAGGTGCCGGTACGGATAGAGGCGCTCTGCGAACGACTTCAGGAACAAATGGAAATAACCGGCGTCAACACCCTCCGCGCACAGTATGAGCTGAGTTTCACGGCCCATTTGGAGCTGGCCACTATCCACCCGTGGGTAGACGGCAACGGTCGTACGGCACGACTGCTGATGCACTACATCCAGTTCTACTACGGCCTCTTCCCCGTGAAGATCCTTCGTGAAGATCGTGGCGCATACATCGCATCCTTGCGGCAATCGCAAGAGGTGGAAAATGTGGACTGCACGCCCTTCCTCACCTTTATGACCGACCGGCTGCGGGCGTCGCTCAAAAGTGAGATAGAGCGGGCTGCGGCCTCGGCCGAGGCGGGGAGGTTAGTCGAGAACACGTAGGGGCGAATGCACATACCGCAGTAGAGGCACAAAAGCAGGCGCTCCCCGGCGTATTTGCCACATCTTTGCGCTGTGAGAAAAATCATCGCATACAAGAATTATTTCAGCGATTTCATGCAAGCACTATCGAAGCCGGAAGCCGATAAAGTCTTGCGTGCACTGGATTTATTAAAGGACGGAAGAGCGGCTGCCAAGACATTACATCAAATACGTAAGGGAAGGTCTCTATGAATTTCGAGTAAGTCATGGGAACAATGAGTTCCGCCTATTTTTCATTTATGATGGAGACACCATCGTGGTATTGTTCAATTGTTTCAAGAAGAAAACTCAAAGAACCCCTCATCGAGAAATAGAGAAGGCTTTGAGATTAAGGAAGGAATATGATGCAACTAAGAGAGATCGAAAAGGATAAGTACGACGTCGACGCATTGCTTGACGAAGTATTAGGGCGCGAAGGATCGCCCGAAAGAGAAAGGAATAGGGCCTTGGCGTGGGAGGAATACCTGGCGCAGGTGAAGCACGACGCCCAGGCGACGAGGCTGCCTAAGACGGTCGCCGAACCAGCGATGAGTGACGAATGGTAAGATCCGACGTTGGGGACCGAAAAGAGATAGGGAGGCGTTTGCACGGTGCTGCATGCGCCTCCCTACTTTTGCGGCCTCACCGAACAATGCATCAATAATGGATAGTAATATGGATAAGCAACAACAGAAACTCGTTTTGTATAACACCCTCACGCGCCGGAAGGCGGAGTTTGAGCCCCTCCACGCGCCACATGTGGGCATGTATGTCTGCGGACCCACCGTCTACGGCGATCCGCACCTCGGCCACGCCCGGTCGGCCATCACCTTCGACATCCTCTTCCGCTACCTCACCCACCTCGGATACAAGGTGCGCTACGTCCGCAATATCACCGACGTGGGTCACCTCGAGCACGACGCCGACGAAGGCGAGGACAAGATCGCCAGCGTGCACGCATCGAGCAACTCGAGCCGATGGAGGTCGTGCAACACTACACGCGTCGCTACCACCGCGCGATGGACCTGCTGAACGTGCTCCCGCCCAGCATCGAGCCGCAGGCCTCGGGCCACATCATCGAACAGATGGAGCTCGTCAACCGCATCCTGGCCAACGGCTACGCCTACGAGAGCGAAGGCTCGGTCTACTTCGACGTGGCGCGATACAACCAAGACCACCGCTACGGCATCCTCTCCAACCGCAACGTGGACGAGCTGCTCAACACCACCCGCGAGCTGGACGGGCAGACGGAGAAGCGTAACCCCGTCGACTTCGCCCTCTGGAAACGCGCCGCACCGGAGCACATCATGCGTTGGCCATCGCAGTGGGGCGAGGGCTTCCCGGGCTGGCACTGCGAATGCACCGCGATGGGCCGCAAGTACCTCGGCGACCATTTCGACATCCACGGCGGCGGCATGGACCTCATCTTCCCCCACCACGAGTGCGAGATCGCGCAGGCCGTCGCCGCCGAGGGCGAGCAGATGGTGCGCTGGTGGGTGCACAACAACATGATCACTTACAACGGGCAGAAGATGGGCAAGTCGCTCGGAAACGCCATCACGCTGGAGGAGTTCTTCACCGGCCAGCATCCGCTGCTGGCACAGGCTTATCGCCCGGAGACGATCCGCTTCTTCATCCTTCAGGCACACTATCGCAGCACAGTGGACTTCAGCAACGAGGCCTTGCAAGCCTCCGAGAAGGGCCTCGAGCGACTCTTCGAAGCCGCCGAACGGTTAGCCAGCTCACGCCCTCCGACGGCCCATCGACCATCGACGTCAACGGGCTGCGCACGCGCTGCGAGGAGGCCATGTGCGACGACATGAACACGCCCATCGTCATCTCTCACCTCTTCGACGCCGCCAAGGCCATCAACACCGTGCACGACGGTCGCGCGACGCTCTCGGCGGACGACCTCACGGAGCTGCAATCCGCCTTCCGTCTCTTCATGGACGACATCCTCGGCCTGCGTAGCGCCGCCCCGTCTGACGAGAAAGACGAGGCCTATCGCCGCGCCGTCGACCTGCTGCTCTCCGTCCGTCAGCAGGCCAAGCAAAACAAGGATTGGGCTACGAGCGACCGCATCCGCAACGAGCTCTCCGCCCTCGGGTTTGTGGTCAAGGACACGAAGGACGGCGCCGAATGGAGCCTGTAGCCATGAAGGTCGTCATTCTGCAACAAGACATTGCCTGGGCTGATCCGACGGAGAACGTGCGGCAGGCGGAGGCAGCCATCGACCGTCGGCCGGGTGCCGACCTCTACGTGCTACCGGAGATGTTCACGACCGGTTTTGCGACACATCCCGAAGGCGTGGCCGAAAAGGCCGACAGCGAGACGCTCCGCTGGATGGTGCGTAAGGCGGCGGCATGCCGCGCGGCTGTGGCCGGATCGCTGGCCGTGGAAGATGGCGGTCGTTACTACAACCGCCTCTGCTTCGTCCACCCCGACGGCCGCGTGGAGACGTACGACAAGCGCCACCTCTTCACCTACAGCGGCGAGGACCGTCACTACACACGCGGCTTGCGTCGCGTGGTCGTCAACTTCCGCGGCGTGCGCATTCTGCTGCAAGTCTGCTACGACCTGCGCTTCCCCGTCTGGAGTCGCAACCGCGGCGACTACGACGTGGCCCTCTATGTGGCCAGCTGGCCCGTCGGCCGCATCGAGGCCTGGAGCGCGCTGCTGCGTGCGCGGGCCATCGAGAACCAGTGTTACGTCGTCGGCGTCAACCGTGTGGGGCGCGACCCGGTGGCGGAGTACAGCGGTGCGTCGGTCGTCATCGATCCCTACGGCCGCACCGTCGCCACGTGCGAGGATCACCACGTCAGCGCAGCCGAAGCCATGCTCGACCTGGAGCGTCTCGCCGCCTTCCGCCGGAAGTTCCCCGTCTTAGAGGATGGGGATGCGTTTGAGCTCCAATAGGAACACCGGCAACTTTTCCATACATCATAGGGGCGGCCCATCGTGGCTGCCCTTTTTTAATGTGAGTTCGATGTACAATCGCCTCTGAGAAACAGTTGTCGGCTCATTGTCTCAGAAACTGTTTGGGCAGCTCTTTCTTCATTCTGTTTCGGGTCTATCCTGGCCCGTTAACCTCGACCTACACTGTCAATCCAGCTTTTCGGACTTGAAAAACCCCGACCAACACTGTCAATCCGGCCTTCCGGACTTGAAAAGCTCCGACCTACACTGTCAATCCGGCTTTTCGGACTTGAAAAGCCCCGACCTACACTGTCAATCCGGCTTTTCGGACTTGAAAAGCCCCGACCTACACTGTCAGTCCGGCTTTCCGGACTTGAAAAGCCCCGACCTACACTGTCGATCCGGCTTTTCGGACTTGAAAAGCGCCGACCTACACTGTCAATCCGGCTTTCCGGACTTGAAAAGCCTCGACCTACACTGTCGATGGGGCGGGAGTTCTGAATTTATCTCGGGTCCAAAGGGTAGGCCCTACGTGTGCAGCAGCTCAAGCAGACGCTCATCACAAAGTTGCCCCGCACGGCAGAGCATCTATGAGAAAAGCCTCGCCTTGGACGGGATGTCCGGCGAGGCTCTTTTATTTCGTTTTGTTGCTGAGCGCTTTCTTCTTCTCAGCGGCCAATCGACGCTCCACCTTCTTCACGTCTTCGGCCGGGGGCAGATCTTCCGGGACAATACCACGCTCGATCATCATTTGGCGCACGGCTGCATTGTTGTCCACATGTTCACGACTGATCTCCGATTCCCCGTAGAGTGCTTTTTGCTGCACGTTCACATGGGTCATTTCGGCCGCAAAGTCTTTCGCCTTGATACTGATGGTAGGTAAGAAATCGGCCACCGGACGATTCGCCGGCACACCCAACTTTCGTTTCATCTGCGACGTATCCAAATGAAAAAGCGCCTGATCGCCTTTCGATCGGATCATGGCAAACCCCTTGCTATCGACGCCATGTTCATAGAGCACACCAGAAAGATGCTTCTCCGTCTCCTGCAATTTGGTGCGTGCCCTGAGGCGCTCGATCTCCAGCAGACGCTGCTCAATGAGTTCGGCCTTTCGTGTCTGTATAGCGACATAGGTCTGAGCAAAGGCAATCTGTTCCTTCCTCGGATCGCCATTTTGTGCCACCAAGTAGCAGGCGTAACGCGTAAGGAGCATATCATCAATTACTTTTTCAGCGCCCTTGGGCATTGGTATCGTTTTGCTGGCGTCAGCAAAATGATCGGACACCGAATTCTCCGCATTCCGACAGGCTTCTTTTGCCTTTTCGATGACACCAGCAAAGTTTCTCCACTGCGAATACCCCAACAAGGGGCATAAAGCCCTTGCACTCCAGCACTCCACGCCGTCCACTTCGATGGCGGCCGCCTCGAAACCTTGGTATAACTCCGATATGATTTCTCTTTTCATCTAATGAGGGATTATTGTTGACCGCCCCAAAGGTAGACCGACCATGATGCCTCTCCTCATCTTTGTCTAAAAATCCCCCGAACGAAGGCGCACTGCCCAACGTCCGGGGGATTTTTCGCTATGCCTTATGTCCGATCAGCTTCTCACTTCTCCGCCTCGCCCCTTGTCAGAAAGATCACCTTCCCGAACTCTTCCGGCCGGGCATGCTCCGGATCGGCCAAGACGGCCGGCCGCTTGACGAGACCCGCCTGCTCCAGCTGCGCGAGGACATCCCACAGCATCTCGTGATAAAGGATGACGATCGACTGCGAGCCGTCAGCGAAACCGAATTCCTGCCGCAGCGTTACCGTGTCCACATGCGACGCTAAGAAGTCGGCTATCGTACCCGCCATCTTCCATGATGCCGCATAGATCGCGTCGGTGGTATCCAGCCCGATCACGGGCACCGTCGGGCGCCCCTTGCCGTCGACCAGACCGAAGGGCGACAGCCCCGCTATCACTTCTGCATCGCTCACCCGATCCGATTTCGACAGATCATCACACATGCGTGGGAGCAAATCCATACGGCGGAGAAACGGGCGCATCTTTCGCATTGCTCCCTCCGACCAATTGAAAAAGAAGATGTATGTGCCATAAACATCTGTATTCGTCCCGCAGTAGAAGTCGCGCTTCGGATAGAGCGTCCAGAACTCGCCGTCCCACATCGGATGCTCAAGCTTCAGCTTCCTCTTGCGGACACGTCCGTCAGCCTCGAGCCGCGCCCAGGTCAGCCCGTCGGTCACGAGCGAAAAGAGCAGGCTGTAGGCATGCCCGCCAGGCCGTCGCGCTCCAAGAGGCGGACGTAATCCACCACGCTGGGCCGGATCACGCCGACCAACTCATCGCTCAGCCGCCGCGAGTGCGCACGCAGCCGAGCCGTCGCGGCGCTGTCGAGCAACAGGATGGCCGTCTGATAACGATCATCCTCGTTGCGCGCGATCAGCCCCCAGTCGCGCAGCAGTTGCAGCTGGCTGTAGTGCATGGAATGCCAAGGCTGTCTAATTCCTCCTTCGATCGCGGCACTTGCATCGCGCGCAGCAGTTGCCAGTTGTTGTCAAACCCCACAACGTTGTTCGGCGTCGACCAGTTTGGCATGCAATAACAGATGGATTCATTCTTCGAAAAGTCGTCGATGCCTTTGTCTTGAGCCGCGGCGCCGATCGGTAGCATCGACAGGAAGATCAGCCCCTCAAGCCATGATGTTTTCATGTTCCTATTGAATGGAAAATGCCGGATACACGATGAAGGGAGTTTCCCCTTCACATGTACCCGGCCGTTTTTAGTTCTTAGTTTTTCATTATTCGTTCATACCACCGGGATCTTCTCTACGCGGCGGCGATGGCGGCCACCGTCGAAGGTGGTCGTGAGGAAGATGTCGACCATGCGCACGGCCTCCTCGACGGTCACGAATCGTGCGGGCAGGACGAGCACGTTTGCGTCGTTGTGGGCACGCGAGAGGGCGCGCCGTCTCGTCGTTCCAGCAGAGCGCTGCGCGGATGCTTTGGTGCTTATTGAGCGTCATGCCGATACCGTTGCCCGAACCACAGAGGCCAATGCCGGGATAGACGGCGCCCGCCTCCACAGCCTCGGCCAGCGGGTGGGCGTAGTCGGGATAATCGCAACTGTCAGACGTATCCGTACCAAAATCGCGGACCTCGTAACCCAGCGCGGCGACATGATCCATGAGTGCGCGCTTTATCTCTATGCCCGCGTGATCACAGGCAAGCCTATCGGTAAAGGTTGTGTGTCCATCGCGCTCATTTCCCCAAGAACTTTTTGACCAACTCACTGACGCGCTCACCGGTGAACCCAAACTTGCGATCGAGCACCTTGTACGGCGCCGAATAGCCGAACGACGACAGGCCGTGCACCAAGCCTCCCTCGCCAACGAGTCCCTCTAACGCCACAGGCAAGCCGGAAGTGAGGCCGAAGCGACGCACACCGGCGGGCAACACGCTCCGCTGATAGTCCGCATCCTGATCGCGGAAGAGCCCTTCGGACGGCACCGAAACGACGCGGGCGCGGATGCCATCGGCAGCCAACAGTTCGGCGCCTTCGACGAGCGTAGAGACCTCCGACCCGGAAGCTACCAAGACGATGTCCGGCGTGCCCTCGGTGTCCATCACCACGTAACCGCCCTGCTCAATGCGACGGGCCTCGGCGCGACGATCACCCGAAGCGGCGGGCAGCGAGGTGATGTTCTGACGCGACAGCAGCAATGCTGTGGGGCGGTAACTCTCAAAGCGCCATCTTCCAGGCGTAGACCGTCTCGTCGGCGTCGGCGGGGCGGAGGACGAGCATGGAGCGGTGGCCGCTGTGGTTGCGCAGATGCTCCATGAGGCGGATCTGAGCCTCGTGTTCGATGGGCTGGTGCGTGGGACCGTCCTCACCGACGCGGAAGGAGTCGTGCGTCCAGACATAGACCACGTGCAGCTCCATGAGCGCGGCCAATCGGACGGCCGGCTTCATGTAGTCCGAAAAGACGAAGAAGGTGCCGCAGACGGGCAGGATGCCGCCGTGCAGCGCCATGCCGTTCATCACGCAAGCCATCGTCAGCTCACTGACGCCCATTTGCAGGAACTGCCCCGTGAAGTCGCCCTTGGTGAAGGCGTGCGTGTGCTTAAGGAAGCCGTCCGTCTTGTCCGAATTGCTGAGGTCGGCTGAGGAGACGACCATGTTCTCCACCTGCTCCGCATAGAGCGCTAGCATGGCGGCTGAGGCGGCGCGGGTAGCTGTGTCACGCTTCATCGCTATGGCGGCGTAATCGATCTCGGGCATCTCGCCACTGAGGAAACGGTCGAGCTTGGCGGCCAGCGCGGGCTGTTCGCGGCGGAAACGCTCCTCGGCTTCCATGCGTGCACCATACCAAGCGAGCAACGCCTCACGCCGACGACCGTAGATCTCCGTCGTTTCGGGGAAGAGGGCGAAGGGGTGCACGGGGTCGCCGCCGAGATGGCGGATGGTGGCATCGATGTCGGCACCCGCGGCGGAGAGGGGCTGGCCGTGCGTAGAGACGCGATCCTCGAAGCTACGCCCTTCAGCATCCACGGCGCCACGGCCCATGATGGTCTTGCCGATGATCAGCGTGGGGCGCTCCGTCTCAGCGTGGGCCTCACGGAGGGCGTGGCGGATCTCTTCGACGGACTGCCCATTGATAGTGATCACGCGCCAGTCCCAAGCGCGGTATTTGGCGGCCACATCCTCGGTGTTGACCTCGTCGACCTTGGTGGAGAGCTGGATGTTGTTCGCGTCGTAATACATGATGAAGTTGTGCAGCCCGAGGTGCCCAGCCAGTCGGCCAACGCCCTGCGAGACTTCCTCTTCGATGCCACCGTCGGAGATGTAGGCGTACGTCTTGTGGGCCATCCATTCGCCGAAGCGAGCTACCATGAAGCGTTCGGCGATGGCTGCGCCGAGGGCCATGGCGTGTCCCTGCCCCAGCGGGCCGGAGGTGTTCTCGATGCCATGCTGCACGTCGCGCTCGGGGTGGCCGGGGGTGTGGCTGCCCCACTGGCGGAAATTCTCCAGCTCCGTGAGCGGCATGAGTCCAGCTGCGGCCAGCACGCCGTAGAGCATGGGCGACATGTGTCCGGGATCGAGGAAGAAGCGGTCGCGGTAGGGATAGTCAGGTCGCTCGGGATTGTAGTTCAGAAACTCGGCAAAGAGTACGTTGACGAAATCGGCGCCGCCCATGGCGCCACCGGGGTGTCCGGATCGGGCTTTTTCGACCATCGATGCGGCCAGGATCCGGATGTTGTCCGCCGCACGATTCATGTTGTCGGTATTCATATATAATAAGTAGTTAGGAGTAGTCATGCGCCTGACGGCGCGGTAGTCTCAAGTAGTGGGGGCGCCCTTACTCGGGCTGCCCCCTCTGTGCGGGCAAAGGTACAGCGCCCCGTCTGATTTAGCCGGTGCCAAGGTCAGGGCTACTTTTGTGGCCATCATTCTACACTTCAAATTCTACACAATGACCTCTTCTACTCCCCCTCGCCCGAAGGTGACCCGCAAGACGGTGTTTACGGGCACGATGGCCTTCCTTGTCGTACTCTTCTCCATGCCTCTGGGACATGCGATGATGATCCTCATGGAGCATTACCTACAGCCGCCCTGGCTCTACTACGCTGCCTTTTCGATGGGCGCCGTGGGACTGTCGGTGACCGTGGCCGGCGTCTTTGCACGCGGCGACACACGCCAGACGCTCTTCGGCCTCTTCGGCGGACTGCTCTTCTGGACGGGCTGGATCGAGTTCCTCTTCGTCTATTACGCCCACCGCTTCGGTGTGGAGCCACTCAGGAATGCGGCCGGCGAGATCGTCACCAAGCCGGAGTACCTCATCATGCCCTCCTCGTTCGGCTTTTGGGCCATGTTCATGTTGCTCTATCTCTTTAGCGTACGCACGGGGTGCAACTTCTTCAACTACCTGCAGCGCGTCTTCTTCCGCCAGAGCACGGTGCGCGTAGAGCTGAAACCACTGGCTCGCCACACGGCGCTAATCACGTTCATGGAGCTGAACCTGATCCTCTGGACCAGCTACCTCGTGCTGCTCTTCTGTTACGACGACCATTTCCTCGGCGACCGCCACCCCGTCACGACGCTCGTGGCCTTCGGCGCCCTGGCCTCGTCGTTCTACATGTTCAGCCGCCTGATCCGCATTTCGAGCTGGGGCTACGCCATCCGCTATGCCATCCCCACGGTGATCGTCTTCTGGACCTTCGTGGAGGTGATCATGCGTTGGCAGATCCTGCACGAGATCTGGGTGCACCCGCTGGAGTATCGCAACGAAATGCTGATCATCCTCGTGGCTTTTATCGTGCTGCTGGGGGTAATCATCTATCGTTCGTGGCGGCGGAAGGGCTGATCGGTGGATACCGGATCCCGTCCCCCGAGGGGATAGGGCGTAATTTCAGGATGACACCCCCGTCCCCCGAGGGGATAGACCGTAATTTCAGGATGACACCCTCGTCCCCTGAGGGGATAGACCGTAATTTCAGAATGACACCCCAACCCCCTCAGGGGATAGGAGCTATTTTCAGGATGACACCCCCGTCCCTCAGGGATAGACCGTAATTTCAGGATAACACCCCCACCCCCTCAGGGGATAGACCGTAATTTCAGAATGACACCCCACCCCTCAGGGGATAGGAGCTATTTTCAGGATGACACCCCCGTCCCCTCAGGGGATAGACCGTAATTTCAGAATTACACCCCCATCCCCTCAGGGGATAGACCGTAATTTCAGGATGACGCTCCCGTCCCCTCAGGGGATGAGGGTGTAATCGCAAAAAAAGCCCCGTCCCCTGAGGGGATAGACCGTAATTCCAGAATGACACTGCCGTCCCCTGAGGGGATAGGGTGTAATTTCAGGATAACGCCCCCGTCCCCTGAGGGGATGAGGGTGTAATCGCAAAAAGGGCCCTCATCCCCTCACATTTTGGAACGTTATCCCCCGCAGACACTCCGCCAGACAGCTATCTTGAGATTAATGCCCCACTTTTGCGCCCCGTTAATTGAAAGAATGACAGAACAAATGAATCAGCGACCCTTGATATTGGTATCTAACGACGACGGAGTCGATGCGCGCGGTATCCATGCGCTGGCCGAAGGCATGCGCCTGTTGGGCGACGTCTTCGTCATGGCCCCCGATGGGCCCCGCTCGGGCATGTCGTCCGCCATCACCACCACACAGCCTATCACCTACCGGGTGCTCTCTGAAGCGGAGGGCATGACCATCTGCAGTTGCTCGGGCACACCGACCGACTGCGTGAAGTTGGCCGTCAGCGAAGTGCTCGACCGCAAGCCCGACCTGCTCGTCTCGGGCGTCAACCACGGCGGCAACGAGGCCCTCAGCGTACACTACTCCGGAACCATCGGCGCCGCCATCGAAGGCTGCGTGCTCGACATCCCCTCGCTCGGTGTCTCCTTGGTGCACTATCGCAGCGAGGCCGACTTCTCCGAGGCCGTCCGACTCGCCCAGCGCGTGGCCAAAGACCTGCTCCGGAACGGCCTACCGCACGGCACATACCTCAACCTCAACGTCCCCAACACGCCCCACGTCAAGGGCCTCACCATCTGCCGTCAGGCCGACGGACGGTGGATCCGGGAGTTCGACCGCGTCTCCACGCCCGACGGCTCGCCGGCCTTCCGCATGACGGGCGAGTATCTGAACTATCCCCCCATCCAGCCCGACAACGACACGCAGCGCCTCTCCGAAGGTTGGGCTACGATCGTGCCCTGCCTGCTCGACGTGACGCACCACGCGTTTATGAATGAGTTGAAGAGCCGTGGTCTGGATGATGCGGTTGCGCGATAGGAAAGGTTGCACGTACCGCGGTAGGGGCGTATTGCATACGCCCCACAAATGCCCCGGCACGGGGCAAATGCCGGATACATGTATTCGGGCCGTTGGCCCGCTTGTGGGGCGTATTCAATACGCCCCTACCGCGGTACGTGCAATCACCCCCTCCCGCGCCAACGGCGCGTAACTACCCTATAAGAGATGAAATACTACCTCATTGCCGGCGAAGCCTCCGGCGACTTGCACGCCTCGAACCTGATGGCGGCGCTGCGTGACGAAGACCCGCAGGCGGAGTTCCGCTTCTTCGGCGGTGATCTCATGCGCGCTGTCGGGGGGGACGTGCGTCATGCACTACCGCGAGATGGCCTACATGGGCATCATCCCCGTCGTGCTCCACGCGCGTACCATCGCCCGCAACATGCGCCTCTGCCGTGACGACATCCGTGCCTGGCGCCCCGACGTAGTCATCCCCGTCGACTATCCCGGCTTCAACCTTCGCATCGCCCGCTACGTGCACGACACGCTCCGGCGCCCCGTCTGCTACTACATCTCGCCCAAGATCTGGGCTTGGAAACGTGGCCGCATACACACCATCCGCCGCTGCGTAGACCGTATGCTGTGCATCCTGCCCTTCGAGACGGACTTCTATCGCTCGTTAGACTATGCCGTCGATTACGTCGGCAACCCGTCGGTAGACGCCGTAGAGCACTTCCGGCGCAGCGCCGTGGCCGGAGTCTCGCCCGTGACGGACGACGGTCGGCCGTTGCTGGCCATCCTGGCCGGTAGTCGACGGAACGAGATCGCGGAGAATCTGCCGACCATGCTCGACGTGGCTCGCCGTTTCCCCACGCTTCGCCCGGTAGTGGCCGGTGCGCCCGGGCTGACGATGGACGACTACCGACGTAGCCTCGGCCGTCAGGACGCGTTGCCGGAGATTGTCTTCGATCGCACCTACGAGCTGCTCGCCCACGCCCACGTCGCGCTCGTCACCTCGGGCACAGCTACGCTCGAGGCCGCGCTCTTCCGTGTACCGCAAGTCGTCTGCTACGCCGTGGGCGGCGGACGGTTGGCCAACTACGTCTTCGACCATTTCTTCCGCGTGCCCTACATCTCGCTCGTCAACCTCATCGTCGGCGAGCCCGTCGTCCCCGAGCTCTTCGGCGGACGTTTCACTCGCCAGCGCATCACCGACGCCCTCTCGCGCCTCACGGACGACACCCCCGAGCGTCGCCAGATGCTCGACGGTTACGACCGCATGATCCAGCGCCTCGGCCCCGCCGGCGCCTCGCAACGCGCAGCGCGGGTCATCGCCGCCCTCACCCACTCCGGTACCCAGCCAAAATCCCCTCCCTCGGTGGAGGCCTGATCTTCTTTGGCCTCTTTTCTCCCATCCAGAGAAGAGAAGGAGGTCCATCCCCACGCAAGGTTCATCCCACGTATAGATAGAATATGAAAGACTTCTTCCGCGTCCTGCGACGGTTCGTTCCGCCCTACAAACGCTTCATGGCGCTGAACATCGCCTTCAACATCCTCTCCGCCATCCTCAACGTCTTCTCCTTCGCGCTCATCATACCCATCCTGCGCATCCTCTTTAAGATGGACAACCGCGTCTACACCTATGCCGCGTGGACGTTTCGCTCGGTCACCGACTGGGAGGCATGGCGTGCGCTCCCCGGTGTGCTGCAAAACAACTTCTACTGGTACGTCAACCACCTCATCGAGACCCAAGGCAGCTCCACAGCGCTCATCCTGCTCGGCGTGGCGCTGATCGTGATGACGCTCCTCAAGGTGCTGGCCATGTACATGGCTTTCTACACCATGATCCCCATCCGCACCGGCGTGGTGCGCGACGTGCGCAACCAGATCAACCGCAAGATCACTGAGCTGCCCCCTCAGCTTCTTCTCCGAGGAGCGCAAAGGCGACATCCTGGCGCGCGTCTCGGGCGACGTGAACGAAATCGAGACCTCAATCATGAGCTCGCTCGACATGCTCTTCAAGAATCCCATCCTCATTCTGATTTACCTCGCGGCCATGCTCCTAATCAGTTGGCAATTGACGGCTTTCGTCTTCATCCTCCTGCCCGTGGCTGGCTACGCGATGGGTCAGGTGGGCAAGCAACTCAAGCGCAAGTCGCTCGTGGGGCAGGCACAGTGGGGCGCGCTGATGAGTCAGATCGAGGAGACGCTCAGCGGGCTGCGCATCATCAAGGCGTTCAACGCCGAGCGGAAGATCCAGCAACGCTTCGAGGCACAGAATGAGACCTTCCGCCGCACCACGAACCGCATCTACCGCCGTCAGCAGCTGGCCCACCCCATGAGCGAGTTCCTCGGCACCGCCACGATCGTCATCATCCTCTGGTACGGCGGAACGCTCATCCTCGGAAACAACAGCCCCATCGACGCCCCGACATTCATCTATTACCTCGTCATTTTCTACAGCATCATCAATCCAGCTAAGGATCTCAGCAAATCCGTCTATGCCATCCAGAAGGGCCTCGCATCTGTGGAGCGCGTGGACAAGATCCTCCGGGCCGAGTCGGACATTGTGGAGCCCGACGCGCCGCAACCGGTACGGTTAGCGCACGCCATCGCGTACCGTAACGTGTGGTTCCGGTACCGAGAGGAGTGGGTGCTGCGGGGCATCAACTTTGACGATCGAGAAGGGTCGGACGGTGGCGCTCGTCGGGCAGTCCGGCTCAGGGAAGAGTACGCTCGTCGACCTCCTGCCGCGATTCTACGACGTGGAGCGGGGCGCCATCACCATCGACGGCGTGGACATCCGCCAGGCGTCTCTCACCGATCTGCGCGGGCTGATGGGCAACGTGAATCAGGAGGCGATCCTCTTTAACGACTCCTTCTTCAACAACATCGCCTTCGGCGTCGAGCGGGCCACGCGCCAAGAGGTGGAGGAGGCAGCGCGCATCGCCAACGCCCACGACTTCATCATGGCCACCGAACAGGGCTATGACACGAACATCGGCGACCGCGGCGGCAAGCTCTCCGGCGGCCAACGCCAACGCATCAGCATCGCCCGCGCCATACTCAAAAATCCCCCGCTGTTGATCTTGGACGAGGCCACGTCAGCCCTCGACACCGAGTCCGAGCGGCTGGTGCAGGAGGCGTTAGAGCGGCTCATGCGTAACCGTACGACCATCGTCATCGCCCACCGCCTCTCCACGATCCGCCGCGCCGATGAGATCTGCGTCATGCACGAGGGCGAGATCGTCGAGCGCGGACGCCACGAGGAGCTGCTCGCCCTCGACGGATACTACAAGCGCCTCTGCGACATGCAAACTTTCTAACCGCTTCCCACCAACGGACGGCCCACCTGCGACCGCCCCTATCACCGCGTCTTTTTTCGCATAATGACCCCCAAACAAGTGAAACCCCTCTCCATTCTCCCCCCTGATCTGCGCACTGCTGCTCGCGGCGTGCGACCAGCTGCCGGACTTCAGCCGGCAGCCTCACATGGCTTACCATTTTGACGCGCCTGCCACCGAGTGGCCGGAATGCCTGCCGCTCGGTAACGGACGCATTGGCCTGACACCTGACGGCGGCATTGACCGCGAAACCATCATCCTGAACGAGTCCACCATGTGGTCTGGCAGCCGGCAAGAGACCGACAACCCAGACGCCGCGCACGCCTTCGGTCGCGCCCGCGAACTGATCTTAGAGGGCCGCGCCGCTGAAGCTGAGGCGCTGATGAACGAGGCATTCGTCTGCCGCGGCGTCGGCACCAACCGCGGGGATGCGGCAGACAAGCCCTTCGGAAGCTATCAGTTGCTCGGCCGCCTGACCCTCGGCTACGTCTACGACGGCAACGAACGCACCTCCGCCACAGGTTACCGCCGCGAGCTCAGCCTGGACGACGCCGTGGCGACAGTCACCTTCCGCCGCGGCAAGGCCACCCTATACCCGCGAGGCCTTCACCTCCTTCGCCTCCGACGTGGCGGTCGTCCGACTCACAGCCGACCGTGAGCGCACGCTCGGGCTGCGCATTGGCCTCGACCGCCCGGAACGCTACGCCGTCTCGACCGACGGCCACGAGTTAGAGATGCACGGCCGACTCTACGTCGGAGACGGGCAGCTGGCACCGCCCACACGCACGCCGAATGACACGGGCGTGGTGGTGGAAGACTCCGTCACCCGTGCCGCGCGCTTGGAGGGAGGCGGGGTGCGCTACGCTGCTCGGGTGCGCGTCGTCCTCCCCCGCGGGGGGCAGCTGCGTGCGGCGAACGATTCGACCCTGGCCGTCGAGGGCGCGCCAGAGATCATCCTGTTGGTAGCTATGGCCACCGATTTCTTCGGACAGTCGCCCGACGCCGCCGTGCGTAAGCAACTCGAGGCCGCCGCGTCCCGACCGTACGAGACGCTCCGCCGCGAACACGTCGCTGCTTACCGCGAGCGCTATGAGCGCGTCCACCTCCGCCTCGGTCGGCCCAGCCTGCGCGACTCCTGGCCCATCAACCGCCGCCTCGACGCCTTCTCTCGCGGACGGCGCGACCCGTCACTCGTGGCCCTTTACTACCAGTTCGGACGCTACCTCCTGATCTCTTCCACCCGCCCCGGCGCCCTGCCGCTCGCCTCGCAGGGACTCTGGTGTGCCACCACGCATACGCCGGACAACGGCGCCTACCGCCTCGACGGCCCGCTCCAGATGAGTTACTGGGCGGCCGAAACGGGCAACCTGCCCGAGGCGATCGCCCCCTTGGTGGAGTGGACGCGCCGCCTCTCAGCGAATGGCAGAAACACGGCCGCGGCCTACTACGGCGCACGCGGGTGGACGGCCCACACCTGGGCGAACGTCTGGGATTTCACGACGCCAGATCGGCAGCCCGTCTGGAGCGCCTCACCGACCGCCGCAGCCCGACTCTGCGCCTCGCTCTACGAGCATTTCCGCTTCACGCGCGACACCGCCTACCTCCGGAGCGTCTACCCGCTGCTGCGCGACGCCGCGCTCTGCCTCTCCGACCGCCTCAGCGAGGATCCGCGCAGCCGCCGCCTCGTCATAGCACCCAGCCTCTCGCCCGAGAACGTTTACCTGGCGCCCAATGGTCGGCGCGACACGTTCGGCGTCGGATCGACGGTGGATCAGTCCCTTGTCCGCGAGCTCTTTACGAACACCCTCCACGCCGCCTCCATCCTCCGCACAGACATCGAGCTGAGCGGCCTACTCTCGGCTTACTTAGCTCGCCTCGCGCCCACACCCCTGACCCGTGATGGGCGCATTGCCGAGTGGCCCGAGCCGCTCCGTGAGGCCGAATCGCGCACCGTCTTCGTGCCGCAGCTTTACGGCCTCTTCCCGTCCACCGAGATCTCGCTCAGTCGCACGCCCGAGTTGGCCGAAGCCGCCCGCCGCACCCTCGAGGCGCGGGACGAGGGGGCGACAGGTCTGCCACTGGCCGCGCGCATCAGCCTCTGGGCCCACTTAGGCGACGGCGACCACGCCTATCGCCTCCTCCGCGACCTCCTGCGACCCATTGCGGCGGACGATGCGCAGTCCGGGGGCACCTACCCGAATCTCTTCTTCGCCGCGCCCACCTTCCTTTTGGCTGGAAACTTAGGCGCTACGGCCGGCATTGCGGAGATGCTCGTCCAAAGCGACGACGACGGTATCCGTTTCCTCCCCGCGCGCCCCGCAGCCTGGTCTGACGGCGAATTTCGCGGACTCCGTGTCCGGGGCGGGGGCGAAGTGTGGGCCCGGTGGCGCGGTCGGGAGGTACACGCCGGCCTACGCGCCGTGCGAGCAGGCGTGTTCCGCATCAAACTGCCCGCCACGGCCGCCGATCTGAGCGTCCGTCTGGGCGGACACTCCGTATCGTGCCCCGTCATTGCCGGCGCCATCGTCTTTCCCCTCTCACCCAGCGACGAGTTAGAGGTCTCTTGGCGAGAAAAGTAAACATCGAAAAACGGACACCGAAAAAAGAAGCCAGATACGCGCAAACCGCCGCGTATCTGGCTTCTTCCTTTATCTCCCATCTATCAAAAACGCCCCCACCTGAAAATATCTACACCACCTATCTATCAAATACATGTACCCGTGTAGGGGCGTATTGCATACGCCCCACAAATATTCCGCAAGGGATAAATAGATAGACCTGAAATCTGAAAATATTCATCCGTTTCCGTTGGAAACGATCGAGGGGCGTATGAAAAACGCCTACACGTAGGCGCATCTATACCATCCATCTATCCAATGCGTGTACCCGTGTAGGGGCGTATTGCATACGCCCCACAAACATCCCGCAAGGGATAAATGTATAGACCTGAAATCTGAAAACGTTCATCCGTTTCCGCTGGAAACGACAGGGGGGGCGTATGCAATACGCCCCTACGCAGGTGCATCTATACCACCCATCTATAAAATACGTGTACCCGTGTAGGGGCCTAATGCTTACGTCCCACAACCATCCCGTAAGGGATGAATGGATAGATCTGAAATCTGTAAACGTCCATCCGCCTCCGTTGGAAATGATCGAGGGGCGTATGCAATACGCCCCTACGCAGGCGCATCTATGCATCAAATCTCCTATTGTCCAAAACAATGGGTGATTTCCAGTGTAGGCAAGAACCGTTGTCTCAGACAATACTAAATACCTGATCAAGGTATCCATCAATGTCTCAGACAATAATAAACGTATGCGATCTTATTTATTATTGACCGAGACGATGATAAATAATTATGCGATACATCTATTATCGATCGAGGTAATATTCAATTCTTGGAACAGGTATTCATTATTGTCCGAGACAATGGAAAATTTGAGGTGTAGGTGCGCGCCATTGTCTGAGACAATAGAAGGTTTGGGGTACATGTGCGCCCACGTAATGGCGTATTGCATACGCCCCTCGATCATACCCAACAAAAACAGGTAATCATTTGGGGATTTATGGTCTATCCGTTCATCCCTTATGGGATGTTTGTGGGGCGTATGCAATACGCCCCTACACGGGTACGCGTATTTAAGGGATGAAAGGTATAGGAATCGCCTATTGTCTGAGACAATAAGGGATTAAACACATATTTATCAACTACATATGGAGGCGATGGGGCGCGGTGGGAGTTAGTGTAGCCGAGGGGTGCAATCGATGATGCGGATGGGGTGGAGGCGATAGTGGATGGTGTCGCGGGTGACGTCCATGCGGAGAAGCCACGCGGCGGCGTTGAGGGGGCGCACGGGGTCGAAGATAAAGTTGCCGAGGCCATAGTAGACGGGGCGACCTTGGACCCACTCCGGCGGCTGCGCGGTGTGCGTATGGTGACCCACGAGGCAGTCGGCTCCGGCAGCGACGAGGCGGCGGGCGGCTATGCGCTGGCGACGGGTGGGCAGGGTGTCGTGCTCCAGACCCCAGTGGAGCATGGCCACGATGACGGCTTGCGGCTCGCGACGACGGAGGCGGGCAATGTGCACAGCGAGGGTGTCGATGGTGCATTCGCAGACGCTGGGACGGTCGGGCAGGTAGGCCCAGTTCTCTGACGGGACACGCAGCGAGGTGAAGATCCAGACGCGGCGAGGCGACTCGGCCAATAGCAGGGGGCGGCAGGCGGCGTCGGCGGTGGAGTCCATTCCGAAGGGCGTCATGCCGTGGCGGAGCACCTGCTGGCGGGTGTCCCGGAGACCCTCGCGCCCCTGATCCATGGTGTGGTTGTTGGCTAAGTTGAGGTGGGTGACGCCGTGGCGACGGAGGTCGGCGAGCCATTCGGGTTCGGCGCGGAAGATAAAGCGCTTATGGACAGGCCGTCGGATGCGTGTGGCGGGGCATTCGAGGTTGGCCACCACACGTCCGCAACGGCGGAAGAGGGAGTCGATTTCCGGGGCAAAGAGGGCGTCCACGCCGTGGCGTTCGATGGACTGCCGGACGCCCCGGTCGAGCAGGACGTCGCCGACGAAGGCCACCCGGAGCGTGTCCGGAGGCGTCGCGGCCGGGCTGTGACCCAAAGAAATGGCCCCCGCCATGAGGAGCGGGAGCCATGCAGAAAGGTGTCTCATAGGGCAGACGGTGAGCGGACGCAGTGTGCGCGGTCGATGAAGCGGAGAGGCTCAGCAGCCGCCGCTGTAAAACACCTTCTCGTTGTCCGCCGGGATGGCCCCGGGGAGGATCAGCTCACGCATCCAGTCCGGCACACCGTGGCGGGGCTTTTTCTCGAGCGTCTTCTGCCATTCCTCGTCGGTCATGCGCGGATCGCTTACGGCGCGGCTAAATTCGTGGTAGGAGAAGACGGCGCCGCGGGTGAGGTAGAGGTATCCCTCGATCTCGACCACGACGTAGAGGTGGTCGACGTACCCCGTGCCCTCGTAGAGGACGCATTTCTCTGGGTTGTTCCCCCCGTTGGCGGTGAAGACGTCGGCCACGACTGCCACGGACTTGTCGGCGCCATGGACGTCGTCCCATCCGCTTAGCGGCTCGTCCCCCTCGCGAAGGAACTCGAGCGTGATCCATTCCACGCTGCTACCCACGGTCTCGATCTGGTTGTATTCCTCTTCGGTGAGCGCCTGTCCGCTAAGTTCTTTTTCGCTGACCCGCAGCAGGAACTCGGTTTGCTCACGGAGCGACTGGCTGACGGCTTCGATGCGCTCTGAGGTCAGCCCGTGCTTGCGGAGCACGGATTCCGTGAGGTCGATCAGCTCAATGGCGCGGCGCCAATAGCGCGTGTTGGGCTCCACGTAGCCCACGGTGTAGGGGTCGGGCAGTCCCCCCCGGCGCCACATTCGGCCACCACCGGCTGTTCGCCGTAGAGGATCACGTCGTGCCGCAGCTCGGCCCAGGAGGCGAGAGAGGTGTTGAGGTTCTTTTTGGCCCATAACGGCGTCTGCATGAAATAGGGGTGGCGGGTGTCCGCCCGCGACATCTCCAACAGCGCCTCCATCCATCGGTTGTAGACCGTCCGGCTGCGATCCAGGCCGGCCATGCGCTCCTTAGCTCGAGCCAGGCGGGCGGTGAACTGGTCCCACCGGGTGGCTTCTTTTAATTCGTCGAGCAGGATGCGCTCGGCCGTCTCGTTGCCAAAAGCCGCGAAGACGTCTAACCCGCGCGGGCAGCCGCGGCGAGTCGTCGGGCTATCGTTGTCCACCATGCCCAGCATCACCTCGCTATCTGCCAAATACCGTTGCGGCATGAGGTTGATCTTATCCCGGCATGAAAGCTCAAATCGCTCGTCCGGCCGGATCCTATTTTGCGCCTCGGCGATCACCTTCACCTCCCGGCGGAACTTTTCCAACGTCGCATCGTCGGTCATGAGCGCCTTCAGGACGTATCGGCCGCGGCGAAGCAGATCGGCTACTTGTCGGACGGCCACATTGTCCGGCTCACCGACAAGGAAGGCTATCGGCTCCATCAAGTCGTCGTAGCGCTTCATGTCTTCAGGGTGGTCGCTGAGGACCGCGGCCTGCATGACGACAGCGCGAATTGCCGGTCGTTGTCCAGGCACGCGGGGGCGGTCTGGAACCACATCATGGCGCGGAAGTAGCGCTCCAGCGACTTATTGCGCGTGTAGTGGCCCCGGGGTCGGTAAAGGCTGTAGGGATACTTCACTTCGGTGTACCCGAAGAACTCCGAGAGCTCGTCTCTGGCGGCTGCCACGTGCTTCATTTCCAGCTCGGCCATCGCGCGGTAAGCCGCAGGGACGGGCTGGAGGGGTCGTCCGGTGAGGAGGGCACATCCCACGGCGTAGTAGGTCTGATTGTACTCCGCAGCCGCGCGTGTGGCGGCGTCGGGGGCGGTCTCGGCCTGACGTTTCATGTGGTTGTACATGCTCCCCGCGAAGGTGCTAAGCATGGGGATGAGCTTCTCTTGCTCCAGTTGCCGAAGGACAAAATCGAAGTACATGTGGAAGAGCTGGAGGTGGAGATCGGTGGTGACAAAGCTGGGGAAGTTGTGGTAGTCATTGTTCTCGTAGACGTGAAAGAGCTGGATGTCGTTCTGGGGCACGATCACGAATCCGTTGCGGGCCAATGCCTCCTGCATACCCGCGGGAAGGGCCTCGAATTGGTAAGGGTTAGCGAGGTTGCGCAGGTTCACGCGGTAGCCTTTGGGGACGGTGAAGTTCTGCTTCAGCAGCTCGCGCTCGCGAGCCTGCACTCGGTCGACGAAGGCCTGCTCGTCGGGCTTCAGGACGGCTCGGAAAGGCTCGCCGTCTCCGCGGAAATCAGCCTCTTCGGCGCGGCTGTAGTACCAGTCCGTCTGGCTGAAGAGCGCGTTCAGGTCTTGCTGCATGATCCAGTAGCCCTGCTGCGCGGCGGGGATCTGCCGGTAGATGCGGAGCAGGTAAAGCGGCAAGCGGGAGAGGTCCATCTTCGGGTCGATCGGGCGACTGAGGATGGCCGTGTCGACTCGGTTGTCGCGTAAGATCGGCGCGTTCGAGCCGTCCTGCGCTTGGGCGAAGGCGAAGCTAAGCCCCGCGATCGCCACGATAGCTAAGTGTAGAATGCTTCTTCTCATGATGCTGTATGTATTAAAAAAGTGAGTGCTGTAACGTCGGATTGCTTTCGCGGTTCGAAAGTAGCCGTTTTCGGCCAGCTCCGCGGCACGCACACCGGCGGATGGAGTCGGCGGGAGGACCATAATCAGCGTCTTCGTACGGGGTGAATCTGCCATTCGTTGAGCATCGTCAGAAGCACAAAAAAAAATCACTCCCCGGCACGGAACGGATATCCATGTCGGGGAGCGTAGGGCACGCCGTCGCAGCTCAGCGATACGGCGCATTCGGGAGATGGCTCGTCTATCACCGCCTCCGAGAGACGACGATCGGCAGCGTCCGCGGGCCGTCGGCGGGGAACGTTTTGGCGCCGATCATGTGCGGGCGATAGTGGGCCTCGTACTGCTCGCTGCCGACGGTGAACTGGTACTTGAACTGCGGATCGTGGGCGTTCTTGAAGGTGACGTCGCAGGCCAACTTGCTGCCGCTCGAGAGCATGCGACCTATCTCTTCGCGGTGGATCTCGCGGCCGTCGCTTTCGACGATGAAGCACTCCACGAAGAGGTCACGGTTGCTGTCATTGCGGAGGGTCATGCGGGCGCAGGCGCTGACCAGATTGTCGCTCTCGTAGATCCAGGTGCCGGAGAGCCAGACGCTGATGCGTTCGGTGAAGTGCTGCACGCTGACTTGGCACTCGGCCTTCTGACCGCCATCTGCGGTACGGGCCGTGATGACGGCCGTGCCACGGCCGCGCGCCGTGATGACACCTTGACTGCTGACCGTGGCCACGGCGGTGTCGGACGAGGTATAGGTCGCACGCCGATCGTCGGCGTTGGCGGGGGTAAAGACGAGGGCCGTGGGTTGCTCTTCGCCAATGAGCAGGCTGAGCGTGGGCTCACTGAAAGCGATGCTCTGCGTGGCGCGTGCCGCAACGGTGAGGTCGTACTTGGCCGAGAGCGACGTGCCTTCCAGCCGGACCGTGATGGCGGTGCGACCGGGGCCGACGCAGCGCACGAGTCCGTCCGGCATAACGACGGCCACGAGCGAATCGCCGGAAGTCCAGACCGCGCCACGGATGTCGGCATCGGGCGGCGTGGGGGTCAGGGTGAGCCGGAGCGAGTCGCCGCGGTAAAAGGTTGTGTCAGGGGCTGTGATGCGGAGCGCCGTGATCCGATGCTCCGGGTCATCCTCACGGCAGGCGGCCAGCGCCAGGACCATGAGAGTCAAAAGGAGTAGGTTTTTCTTCATGCGATACATCATTTATTTATAGGGTGAATCCATTTGCAGGGCAAAGATAGAGGGCAAAGTCTCCGCCGAGCGTCGGGCCGCCCCGTGGAAGTTTCTGCCAGAGGACTAACACCCGGTGGGGATACCGTGGAAGTTTCTGCCAGAGGGCCAACAGCCATGTGCAAGGCCCTGGAAGTTTCTGCCAGAGGCCCAACAGCCGTGTGCAACACCGTGGAAGTTTCTGCCAGGGGCCCAACAGCCGGTGGGGATACCGTGGAAGTTTCTGCCAGAGCCTCAACAGCCGGTGGGGATACCGTGGAAGTTTCTGCCAGAGGCCTAACAGCCGTGTGCAATGCCGTGGAAGTTTCTGCCAGGGGCCCAACAGCCGGTGAGGATGCCGTGGAAGTTTCTGCCAGAGGCCACCCGCTGCCCGCGCTATCCCCAATCGATCTCTATTTTTGTCCGCGCGAATAGCAGCTATCTCAACAAAATAACCCCCACACCCAGTATGCAACGATCCATCCTAAGAATCATCGCGCCGACCCTCCTCCTCTGGGCGGGCATCGCCGGCGGAACACGGGCACAAAGCCTGGAGCAGGCTAAGCAGTTGTACAACGAAGGCCGATACGCGGAGGCCAAACCGCTCTTCGAACAGCTCGTCACCCAATCGCCCGCCAATACCTCCTACAACCTCTGGTACGGCGTCTGCTGCTACGAGACCGGCGCCCTCGACACGGCCGAGCGATACCTCACGACAGCCTACCGACGCAAGTCGCCCGACTCCTACCGCTACCTGGCCGACCTCTACACGCGCACCTACCGCTTCGACGAGGCCTCCACGATGCTCCGCAGCCAAATGGCGCAGCTGAAAGAAGCGCGGCGCCGACACAACGCCCATCGAAAATCAGCTTCAGGCGCTGGAGAAGATGCAGCGAATGCAGGAGAAGACGGAGCTGGTGCGCGTGATCGACAGCATGGTGGTCGACAAGGATCGCCTGCTCTCCACCTACTTCCTGAGCGACGACAACGGTCGCCTCGTGCCCTACGCCACGCTCTTCCCCAACGCCGCCAACGCCCTCGGCGCCTCGCCCGTCTACGTCAGCCCGCGTGGCGACCGCGCCACCTACGCCCGCATTCAGGACGGCCACAGCGCCCTCTTCACCCAGTCGAAACTGCAAAACGAATGGGCCGACGAGCAGCCGCTCTTTCCCAACGACTCGGCCGATAACAACTACCCCTTCGTGGCTGGCGACGGCGTCACGCTCTACTTCGCCTCCCGCGGACACGGCTCCATCGGTGGCTACGACCTCTTCGTCACCCGCTACAACATCGCCGCCAACGCCTACCTCACCCCCGAGCAGCTCGGCATGCCCTTCAACTCGCCCGCGAACGACTACCTCATGGTCATCGATGAGGCCAAAGGCGTAGGCTGGTTCGCCACCGACCGCAATCAGCCCGCGGGCCGCGTCTGCCTCTACCTCTTCGTCCCTAACGAGGCCCGCCCACGCGTCAGCGAGACATCGACCCCGACAGCCTCCGCGCCCTCTCCGCCCTCACCTCCCTCCGCGCCACCTGGCCTGAAGGTTCGGACTACGAACCCCTCATCTCTGCCGCCCGCACCAATGCAGACGCCACCAGCAAAAAGCAAGCGCAGGGGGTGGAGTTTATCGTCAACGACAACACCGTCTACTATTCCGAGCGCGACTTCCGCAGTGCCGACGCCGCCGAAGCCTTCGAGAAAGCCGCCACGCTGCGCAAGCAGGCCGAGGTCGTCGAGGAACGTCTGCGTGACGCCTATGCCACTTACGAGAAAAGCAGCAAGGCCGACCGTGCACAGCTCCGCGCCGCCATCCGCACCGATGAGCGCACACTCGACGACCTCCGCACCCAAATCAAAACCTGGGAAAAGCGTGCCCGCAATGCCGAGAACCGCACCATCATCAAATGAAGACTCTACTATGGATACGAAAACGAACCCCATCCCGCCGTCGGAACTGATCATCAACAACGACGGCAGCATTTTCCACCTGCACCTGAAACCGGAACAACTGGCCGACCGCATCGTGCTGGTGGGCGATCCCGATCGTGTGACTATGATCGGGAAGTACCTCAGCGACATCGAGTGCGACGTCTGCAACCGTGAGTTCCACAGTATCACCGGTCACTACGCCGGCAAACGCCTCACCATCCTCTCGCACGGCATCGGCGGCGACAACATCGACATCGTTGTCAACGAGCTTGACGCCCTGGCCAACATTGACTTCTCCACCCGTCTACCGCGTGAGACTCCCCGCGTGCTGACCTTGGTACGCATCGGCACCTGCGGTGGTCTGCAACCCTGGTCTCCGATCGGCACCTACGTGGCTGCCGAGCGTGCCGTAGGTTTTGATGGCGTGCCCTACTTCTACGCCAATACCGAGCGCGTCCGCGACCTCCTCTCGAGGCAGCCCTCCGTTCGCAACTCAGCTGGCGCATCGACGGCCTCCGCCCCTACGCCATCCCCGCCGACCCGGAGCTGACCGACCGCATCACCCGAGGCGACATCGTGCGTGGCATCACCATCGCCACCTGTAGCTTCTACGGTGCGCAAGGCCGTTCGCTCCGTCTCCCGCTGGCCGATCCGGATCTGAACGCCAAGGTGGAGGCCTTCGAGTTCGATGGCCGACAGATCGGCAACTTCGAGATGGAGAGCGCCTCGCTCGCCGCACTGGCCGCCCTGTTGGGCCATCGTGCACTGACCGTCTGCTGCGTCATCGCCGGACGCGTAGCCAAGAACATGAACGTGGACTACAAGGCCAGCATCGTCGGCCTGATCGAGAAAGTGCTGGAGCGGATATAGAAGGGTGGACATTCGGTATCACCAGATCCTTACTAAGGACAGATGAAAACATCGGAGCTGAAGCGACTATTGAAGGCCAACGGCTGTTATTTCATCGCACATGGCGGCAATCATGATCGTTGGTTTTCACCGATAACTGGGAAGAAGTTTGTCGTCCCTCGACATGACAGTCAAGAGGTACCCAGCGGAACAGAAAAGAGCATTAGAAAGAAAGCAGGGATATAAACTCAGATAAAAAGGAATGAACATGGAAGTAATAGCAATCATCGAAAGAGGTTCCGATGGACTTTATTCTATCTACTCGGAGCAGGAGATCGACGGATACGGATTCGGTGGATATGGTCAAGCGTCGAGGCGGCCCAGGCCGACTTTATGCTGAGCATTGAAGAGGCTAAGCGTATGATCGAGGCCGAGACCGGGCGTGTACCCGATGAATTTACGAGCCTGCACGTAAGCTATCGAAAGCAACGCGTACCTAATCGCCACTTGCATGCAGTCTTGGATTGACGAGATATTCAGGTGGGTGTTGGGGAGCTCCTCCTCAGCACCTTCTTTCTGTTCTAAGAGAATCGGGGGTAGAGATTTATAGGCGTGTGCATCCTCGTTCTGACTTTCATTTATCGTAGACACAAACATGAGAATCGTTGTTACCGGCCTTAGAGGATTTCCCGGCATACAAGGCGGCGTGGAAACCCATTGCGAAGAATTATGCCCCCGCATGGCGGCCTTAGGGGGGCGACATCACCGTAACGCGTCGCAAACCTTTCATCAAAGAGTCTCCCCCCTACACCTCCTATCAAGGCGTCAAGTTCAAAGACCTCAATGCCCCCCGAAGGAGCGGCTTTGAGGCTGCCGTGCACACCCTTCGCAGCGTCTGGTATGCCTATCGCACCCAAGCCGACTTGGTCCATATTCAGGCCATCGGCCCCTGCATTGCCATCCCGCTGGCCAAGCTACTCGGACTGAAGGTCGTGGCCACTCACCACGGCCCGGACTACGACCGGCGGAAATGGGGACGACTGGCTCGGTTCATCCTGCGTGCTGGCGAATGCTTTGCGGCCCGATGGGCGGATGAGGTGATCGTCATCTCCACCGTGATCCAAGACATCCTCGAAAAGAAATACGGCCGCACCAACGTCCATCTGATCTATAACGGAGTCACGCGACCGCCTCACATCACGTCCACCGACCAGATCCGCGCGTGGGGTTTGACACCCAAGCGATACATTCTGGCCGTGGGGCGTTTCGTGGAGGAAAGAACTTCGACAAGCTCGTGACGGCCTTCTCCCGGGCGAGCCTGCCGACGGATTTCCGGTTAGTGATAGCCGGCGACGCCGACCATGAGAGCCCCTATTCCAAGTCGCTCAAGGCGCAAGCTGCGAAGCACGGCGTCGTACTGACCGGGATGATCAAGGGGCAACCCTTGCAGGAGTTATATGCACACGCGGGGCTGTTCATCCTCCCCTCGTCGCACGAAGGGCTACCCATCACACTGCTGGAAGCCATGAGCCACCAGATCCCCGTCTTAGTCAGCGACATTCCAGCCAACCGTGCCGTGGGTCTACCCGCTGACTGCTATTTTCATTACGACGAAGCGGGCTGCGTCGCCGCCCTCACCCAAGCCCTCGGAGAGAAAGTGAACCACGGCGTCGCCCACACCTACGACTTGACGCGCTACGATTGGGATCACATCGCCCAACAGACCTACGCCGTCTACCTCCAAACCGTTCAACGAGAGAAAACCACGGAGCAAACGTGCGTTTGACGTAGGCCATCCTATCGCTTACGATGGCGTGAGGAAATCGACCGAAAAAGTTTACGGCGGCCGATTCCCTTCAGCCGTCGTACGCCAAACTCGTGCAATTTTCAAAGTAGATTCATGCCAGATGGCATGCAATCCGATCCCATACAAAATTGATTCAGGTTAGATTACATGCGATTCGAAGAGAATCAAATCTGCATAAACATACATGGAATGCCATTCAGGCGGATACAAAATGGATTGACATAAAGTCTATGTCATACGGGATCAAGCGGATAAGTTCGTGGATGGATGACGTGCGATCCGGGGTGTATCAGATTCGGTTGATTTCGAAGGTTGCCGTATAGGGGGGCAAAACGGCGGGGCCGGATGCTTCGCTCGGGATCATCCTCGAAATCAGAGGCCGTTGGAGACTTGTTTCGGAGGATATTCAGCGGATTCTTCCCGGTCGGTTGTTAGAAACAACCTCCTCGACCCGGCGGAGGACGGCCGCGGCCGTCAGTAGATCCCCCGACGGTTCAGCTCCTGACGGTAGCGAAGGGCGTTCTGGTTGTGCTCGGCCAGGGTGGAGGCGAAGTTGTGACGGCCGGAGAAGTCTTCGCGGGCACACATATAGATATAGTCGTGCTGGGCATGGTGGAGGACGGCGTCGATGGCCGTGATCGACGGTACGCGCAGGGGGCCGGGGGGCAGGCCGGGGTAGAGGTAGGTGTTGTAGGGCGAATCGACCTCCTTGTGGCGATCGAGGATGCGCTGGAGGGCGAAGTCGCCGACGGCATACTTCACCGTGGGGTCGGCCTGGAGGAGCATGCCGCGGTAGAGGCGGTTGAGGTAAAGGCCGGCGATGGTCGGGTACTCGTCCGGGATAGCCGACTCCTCTTCGACGATCGAGGCCAGGATGGAGACTTCCACGGGCGTGAGGCGGATCTGCTCGGCGCGGTTGCGGCGTGCCTCGGTCCAGAAGGCGTCGTATTCGCGCTTCATACGGCGCAGCAGCTTGTCGGCCGGGATGTTCCAATAGACCTCGTAGGTGTTGGGGATGAACATCGCCTTGATGGTCTCTGGTGTGAAGCCCAGATTGGCGCAATAGGTGCTATCGTCCAGAAGCGACTCGATGGCGGGGGCGTCGACCATGAGCTGATCGGCGAGCCGCTCGGAGAAGTCGTGCTTTGAGGCGGACGTTCTGGAAGGTGATGCGGACGGGCGACTGGTTGCCGCGGCGCAGATCGAGCAGCAGGTCGAGGTTGTTCATGCCTGGGCGGACGGCGTAGCGGCCCGTGGGCATGCGGCGATCGGCGTAGCGCAGCGCCCGTGCGGCGAGTCGGAACGTCTCCACCTGGCGGCATCCGGCCGAGTCGGTGAGCTGTCGGCAGAGGCCGTCGAAGGTGTCGTCAGGGCGGATGTAGACGTAGGCCGTGCCACGCGCTGGGGCGAAGTTGGGGGCCAGGAGCAGGTAGGCGCCGCCTCCACCGCCGATGACGAGGAGGAGGAGCAGGAGGGTGATGACAACTTTCTTAATCATCCGTACGCAGAGACTTCAGGAGTTTGATTTCGGCCGCATAGCCGTCCAGCTCGTTGGGCGTCTCGAGGTTGAAGGGCAGGCTGCGCAGGGCCGGGTGATTGATGACACGCGCAAGCGCCTCAAGGCCGATATTCCCCTCGCCGATCTTGGCGTGACGATCCTTGTGGCTGCCGAGCGTGTTGAGGCTATCGTTGAGGTGGATGGCGCGGAGCCGGTCGAGTCCGATCACACGATCAAAGTCGGCGAGGACATCGTCGAGATGATGGACAATGTCGTAGCCGCCGTCGAAGATGTGGCACGTGTCGAGGCAGACGCCAAGATGGTCGCTCAGCTCCACCCGGTCGATGATGGCGCGCAGCTCCTCGAAAGTGCGCCCCACCTCGCTGCCCTTTCCGGCCATCGTTTCGAGTAGCACCGTGGTGCGTTGTTCGAGGCGAAGGATCCGGTTGAGCATCTCGACGATGAGCTCCGTGCCTACCTCAACGCCCTGCTTGACGTGGCTGCCGGGGTGGAAGTTGTAGTAATTGCCGGGCACATACTCCATGCGCCGCAGATCGTCGGCCATCGTTTCAGTGGCAAAACGACGGATATTCGGATCAGCAGCGCAAGCGTTGAGCGTGTAGGGCGCATGGGCGACGATCTGAGCGATGTCGTGTTCAGCTGCGAATTGCAGGAAGGCCGCGACGTCGCCCTCGTCGATGGCCTTGGCACTGCCACCGCGTGGGTTACGGGTGAAGAACTGGAAGGTGTTGGCGCCGACGGATACGGCGGCTTTGCCCATGGCGAGGAAGCCTTTGGAGGCAGAGAGGTGACAACCGATTCGAAACATGATTACAAGTCGTGATGTGGAGTTATGCGACTGAGCCGCGGGTTGTAAAGAGGGGGGTAGAAGGCTTGCGGGCGCTCGGTCGTTAAACGGAATACGCCCGCAAGACTGTTACCGAATCAGCCTCAGGATCTCGCACGGTTCGGAGGTACCGAAGGTCTTGATGATCTCGAAGCTGTCGGGGTATTTGGTAGATATAAACCAGGCGTAGCGGTGGATGTTGTTGATGTACAGCCCTGTGTTGCGTGTGGGTCGATACGCAGCTGAGCCAGCAGCAGGTAGGTGACATGTTGCTCCTTGAGCAGGCGCAGCATCATGTCTGGGTCGTAGATACGAACATCCGCAGTTTGGCACTGAGCGATGGCTTGATCCAAGTCGAGCGTGTAGGGCACGCCCATCTGCTCCATCTCATGCAGTGCCTCCGCTAAGTTTGCGCGTGGGAAGGTGTAGACACAGACGGCCGCAGACGGCGTATTGCCAACCATGAACTTGCCTAGGGGCGTGATGATATAGCGGAGCACCTCGCCCGACATAACGCTCTTCGATCCGTCGGCCACGACAGCCACGAGCCCCGTATCACCTTTGAGATAGTTCAACGTATCGGCAGGCACAGTCAGTGAGGCAGGCAGCCCGGAAAAGTCACGTCCGGTGTAGACCTTCGACATAGACGGCTTACGGCTGACGATGACGGCGTCCTTCTCTGTGTTCGTCGCAACCCATTGGCTGGCCTTGATGAAGTTTTGCCAGTCGGGCGTGAAGCCATAGAGCGGATCGCCCAGTAGCAGGTTTTGCTGAAGGACGGGCAGCGTGCGACCCACCCGATTGCGGGTGATGTTCAACGTACCGCCCAGCAGGATGAGTAGCACCACAGGGTAGACGATGAAGAAGCGTCGCAGGCGCGCCGAGCTGAAGGCGTAATAGAGCGCACCGAGCAGGAAGAGAAGGATGAGGGGATAGTAGATCGTAATCAATCGATCCTGCGCCCAGATGATTTGCAGGACAACGAAGCTGGCGAAGTTGAGCACCCCAGCATAGAGTCCTGCGAAAAGCAGCGGGGCATCGCGACGAACTAAGACGACCACCAGTGCAGCGAAGTAGAGCCCGTAGATGATGAGCGTCCGTGTGGCGCTCATGTCGAACCGGTTGCTGGGTGTCTCAGGCATCACGCCCATCATTTGGCAGAGGAAGGCCGAGAGGTAGACTCGGGAGTTGTCCCAGAAGCGAGAGAGGAGTCCGGCGGTATCCTCCATACCCGCGTTGGGGTTGTAGTAATCCTTCGCCATGAGGCTGGTGAAGCTGTGTCCTGCCGCAGCGTTCGGCCAAAGGATGGCCTTGACCAAATAGAAGGCAGCGAGCATCAGCAGCGCTGCGCCGACGGTGTAGAGCAGATCCTTCCACCGGCCCTTGATGGCAAAATAGAGGATAACGACGCCGATGATACAGAAGCCAATCTCGCGCGTCAGTCCCATCGCCAGTGTCAGAGCACCGAGAGTGAGGTACTTCTTCCAGTCCTTTCTGAGCGTGTAGCTCGGTGTGCCGCCCTCCACCCAGAAATAGCGGGAGAAGAAGTAGAAGTAGATCGACTGAAGAAGCATGAAAAGCGGTTCGCTGTAGGTGTAGCCGGCATAAAAGAAGATGTAGGAGCAGATGGCAGCCAGCAGCATGGATGGGATCAGCACGGCCGACGGGATCCGCCTCTCGAAAGCCTTGTAAAGGAACCCAAAGGCGCCAACGGTGAAGAGGACGGAGAGGAACTTAAGCAGGACGAGCCGATAACCGAACAGTCCGACGAAGGGTGAGAGGACGATGGGGTAAAGCGAGCCGTGATGGCCGGGGAAGGCAAAGTGGTGCCAGAAGGCGTCGGCGGCAAGGATATAGTCACAATCGTCGCCGCTGAGGCTGACTTTGGCGTCAAACATAACGATGCTCATCAGCGTGGCCAGAGCCATCGTGAGCATGAAAAAAGCCCGCCGATGTCGATCGAAAAAGGCGTCGAACCGTTGGGCGAAAGAGGTAGTGTGAGAGGCTTTCATTGTTTGCTGATTATTTCGTTAGAACTACAAGCAGACGGGTGGCGAAGAGGCTGGGTAGATGGTTCAAACCCTTTTCGCATGATAAAGGGATAGAGACGATCTGGGTAGAGCTGTCGACCGCTGTATCCACCGGACATGACATATGCCAACGCGGCATAGCGCCGAACTTTCGTAATGGAAAAGTCACCGATCAAGTCGCGATACTTTCGGCTGTGTCGGAAGATGCGGCAGGCGTTGCCTTGGGCGGCATAATAGCCGAGGCGATCGTCCGATATGGGGCCACCGTCGGGGTTAATCTTGTCGAACCATGCTACGGGCTCCTTGTGAAAAGCGCCGTAAACGATCCATCCCAATGCGCTGATACAGGGTTCGAAGAGGATGACACGTCCGTGGGGTTTGAGCACACGACGAAACTCGTTAAGTGCCGCCTTGGGGTATTCCAAATGGTGAAACACATCGAAGAGGATCAGGTTAGAGACACTCTCGTCCGCAAAGCTCATCCGGTAGGCGTTCTCCACTTGGTCGATCCACGGATTGGGGAACATGTCCGTGCAGATGCACTCCGGAATATGCTGCTTGAGGTTGCCAATCCCCGAGCCCAACTCTACAATCAACCCCTCTTGCGAACGATCCACCTGCGCACCAATCAGTGCGTAAAAATCATTGTAGATGGTTTGTAGTATCGGCTTATTCTGCCAATAGGTCAGGTTCTCGTTAATCTCTTTGTTATGGCGATTGAAGTCTTCCATACTTCTCATTCAAATGAACTTAATCTTCCGTGCGGCGAAGGCGCACATCTTTATCAGCAGCCAACCGTGTCGGAAACGACTGATCTGCGTGGAGCCATACTCGCGGTCCTTGTATCGGATGATGATCTCCGTCATCTTCAGGTTCAGCTTGGCAGCGCCGAAAAGCAGGTCGAAGTCGCCGAAGGGATCGAAGTCGCCGAAATAGGCTCGACCTAATTTGAGCGTGTCGTAGTCCGACTTGTAGAGCACCTTCGTGCCGCAGAGCGTGTCCTTCAGCCCCTGTCCCAGCAGGTAGGAGAAGAGTACCCCGAAGCTCTTGTTGGCAATCAGGTTCAGGAGCCGCATCGCCTGCTTTTCCATCGGGTAAACGAGCCTGCAACCATTGATAAACTCACCCTTACCCTGGCGGAGCGCCTCGTAAAACTTCGGCATATCCTCAGGCGGCGTCGTCAGGTCGGCGTCGAGGATGAAGAGCATCTCGCCCGTAGCCGCCTCGAAACCTTCGCGCACAGCGTTGCCCTTGCCGCGACCTGACTGGATGAGCACCTTGATCCGCTTCTCTGGATAGGCGTCGCGCACACGGAGCATCTCCTCGTACGTCCCATCCTCGGAGTGCCCTTCGACGAAGACAAACTCTTGTGAGGCGCCGAAGGCAGGTAGCCTCCGGACGGCATTCTCAATGTTCCCTCGCTCATTGCGCGCCGGGACGATGATGGACACCGTCCGCTCGGGTGCCTCTTTGCGTGGCTCGGGTCGGGCTACGATTAGGTTCACTAAATCCAGTCGATGGAAGGGGGGCAGATTCGCCAGAAAACGGTTGCAGAAGGGGGTCAGCAGCAGGATGTTGATGGGCAGCAGGATCTTGTTTTCATGCTTCACCCGCTCGAAGCCTGTCAGACGAAGCAGATTGTCGATATCCTGCACCGAGAGCCAGTTCTGGTTCGGTTGCTGGAGCTTAAGGCCGAGCCGCTCGGCCAGCTTGAGGATAGGCTCCCAGAGGAAGTTATAGTTGGAAATGACGATCCGCGTACGCTCGTGGCATACTTGCGGCAGATGCTCAAAGGCGCGCTGCACATCCCAGAGCGACATCGTCAGGTCGGACATTATGATATAGTCAAACGTCTCGCTGAGCCGTAGCTCCTCGATGTCGTCCACCTCGAAGCGCAGCTCCGGGAAGGTTCGTCGAGCTATTTCGATCATCCGTTCTGAGAAGTCGATACCCACGCCGTAGACTGGCCGCATAGCCGCTAAGAGTTCGCCCGTCCCACATCCGATCTCTAACACACGGCTGCCGGGCGGGATGATAAACGAGAAGTAGCGCTCCAGCGAACGGTGGTAATAACGGCGCATATGTTTGTGGCGCTGCCGTTCGGGCGCCGTCCGGTTGTAATAATCTATGATGGATTGCTTGTTCATTCGGAGGGAAGACGCATCGGCTGCCTCGTGTGAGGACAGTACACGCCTTTTTCTGATTGCGCGCGCAAAAGTAGAAGAAAGCCTTATCCGAAGCAGGAGCGAAGGCTCGTGTGGCTTTACAAGTAGTCCTAAGTATCGCATGTAAAGCGGCGCGCAAACGTGTGAGTGCCCTCGAAGTATGCGCCATTCACACGCACCCGATAGACGCTCTGCCCTTGCAGCGCCCATCTCTGTCTCCCCGTAACGATTGCCTCTCGACATGGAAGCCATCAGCCAAGGAATAGACACGAAAAAGCCCCGCCGGCATGAAACTACCGACGGGGCTTATCACTGTTGCGGAGGTAAGATTCGAACTTACGACCTTTGGGTTATGAGCCCAACGAGCTACCCCTGCTCCACTCCGCGATCTTGTTGTTAACGGCCGCAAAGGTAAAAACGATCCGATAAATGCAAAATCGCCCGGCTCTTTTCGAGGTGTACCGGAAAGCAAACCCCATCTATCGCCACAAGGCTATCTGCGGCGGCAAGAAGGGCTGCTTTACATTTGCCCCCTCACAAATCTACAATTACGGATATGACAAAAAAGATGCTGCTTATCATTTGCATGACTGCCTTGGCGTTTAGTTCCGACGCGCAGTCATGTTGTCGTTGGCTGGGGATCAAACCGGCCTATAAACTGAAAAATGAGCTGTCGATCAGCTGGGGATTAGTCGAGAACCCGTTCGAGATGTATCACGACGATACACCCGGTTGGCCGGAGGGACGGTTCGAGGGGGAACACACCGTGGGAGCGCTACGACCGCAGTCGATATAGCTATGGCGACCGGATCTATACGCAGGCGCTGTCGGTAGGCTATACCCAGGAGCTGAGCCGTTGGCTGGCACTGGGCGTACAGACGTCCTACTCGGGCATCTACCAGAGCCAACGCCTCGACGGCATGTCGGTGGATCACCTTTACACGCATCGCCTGGCCATCTATCCCGCCGTACGTTTCACGTACCTCAACCGGCCGATGGTCCGCCTCTATTCAGGCCTTGGGCTGGGCGTGGGCATGAAATGGGAACGGGAGTTTTTCAACCCGGACGTGCGGTATAGCGTCTTTCCCACTGGGCAGGTGACCTTCTTCGGTGTCTCCGTGGGGCGTGCGCTGTTTGCCAACTGGGAGCTGGGCTATGGCGTGAAGGGCTACCTGACGCTGGGCATGGGCTACCGCTGGTAACGATACAGAAAGCGAGCGGGTGAGGCTGAGATGGATCCATCTGAGTCCTCACCCGTTCTTATGTGTGTAGCCGGCAATTTGGGCCGCCTCACTATGCCTGGATCAGGCCGCACTGGAGGTGGCAGCCCTCGTATTCCAATTGCAGGGTCACGTGGCTGATGCCGAACTCCGTACGCAGCATTTCCTCGATGCGTCGGCCGATGGATTGCGCGTCTGAGAGCGGCAGATTTTCGCAGAGGTTGATGTGCGCCTCGAGGTGGATATGCTCGTCGTCCATCTTCCAGATGTGCAGGTGGTGCATGTCCTTAACCTCGGCCATGTCCTCCGTGTGACGCTGCACGGCGTGCAGATCGACGCCCTCGGGCGCGGCCTGCATGAGGATGTCGACCGTCTGGCGGACAATGCCCCACGTGTGTGTGCCAGATGATATACACGCCCACGGCCACCGTGATCAGCGGATCGAGCCAATACAGCTTCCAAATCCAGATGGCGATGCCGCCCAGGATGACAGCCACGGACGAGAGCGTGTCACCAAGCAAATGCAGGTAAGCCGCGCGGATGTTCAGGTTGTGCTCCCGGTCGCGGTGCAGCATGACGACCGCGATCAGGTTGGCCAGTAGCCCAAAGGTGGCCACGATGAGCATCACCGCGCCGCGGATTGGCTCGGGGTTGCGGAAGCGCTCATAGGCCTCGACGAAGAGGAAGACGCAGATCACGATCAGCGCCACGGCGTTGAAGAGTGCGGCCAAGATCTCGGAGCGTTTGTAGCCGAATGTCTTGCGCAGGTCGGGGCACTTCTCGGCGTGTCGGCCGGCCAGGAAGGCGATGAAGATGGCCGACGAGTCGCCCAGATTGTGGACCGCATCGGAGAGCAGCGAGAGGCTGTTCGAGACGAGTCCGCCGACGATCTGCACGAGCGTGATCGAGAAGTTCAGCGCCGTTGCCCAGAGCAGTTTGCGCCCCTTCATGTCGGCCCCGTGGTGGTGATGGTGCGCATGACCGTGGCCGTGCGCGTGACCACAGTCGTGATCGTGTTCGTGGTGAGGATGTGTATGCATAATGTGGATCTGTTTTTAATGTGTATTCGCGTGGACAAAGATAAGCAGCCCGCGCGGGCGCACCTCGTTTGCCTTCCATCACTCGCCGCGGCCCCAAAAAGTGCCTCGTTTGGCCTGTCGGCAGCCCTGCAAGCTCTGAAAAGTGGCTCATTAGGCCCTTCACCTCCCATCAGGGCGCCCAATGGGAATATTTATTAGAAGCTCCCACAATAAAAGCCTATCACTTGCACCGCAAGTAGAATGTTTTTAATATGAGAGACTATAAACTTCGATGTATGTAGATTGCTCTCAATATAAAAGCTGATTCATTGCACTGCAAGTTTGGATCTTTCTATATAAAAGCTTATCGCCTATATTCCATATAGTTTACTTTTATAGTAAAAGCAAACAACTTGCACTGAAAGTATCATGCTTTCACCATAAAAGAACCATATCATCGATGAAGGATATATCCTATCAGTATAAAATCATTGAATGCACGATGCAGGATTCAGTCTATCAGTGTAAAAGAATTGAATATACGGTGCAAGTTATAGCCTATCCATATAAAAGCCTCGAATAAATATCTCCATTCAGTCCCCTAAAGAGTTGGGGAGGGCCAAACGAGGCTCATTTCGGGGCTTGCAAGGGAGGCGAAGGGCCAAACGAGGCGCTTTTCGGAGCCTATCGGCGCGGCGAAGGGGTGAACGCGATCGGTTTGAGGGTATCGTTGTAATTTTGTCAGGCAAAACTGACAGAATATACACACCAGATATGAAAGAAGAATCCATACAACAAGTCAAGCAGCGCTTCGGGATCATCGGTAACGACGCGACGCTCAACCGTGCCATCGACGTGGCCATGCAGGTGGCTCCCACCGACCTCTCCGTCCTGATCACGGGCGAGAGCGGCGTGGGCAAGGAAAACTTCCCGCAGATCATCCACCAAAACAGCCACCGCAAACACGGTACATACATCGCCGTCAACTGCGGCGCCATCCCCGAGGGCACGATCGATTCGGAGCTGTTCGGACACGAGAAGGGATCGTTCACCGGCGCCCTGGCCGACCGCAAGGGGTACTTCGAGGTGGCCGACGGCGGCACCATCTTCCTCGACGAGGTGGGCGAGCTGCCCATCCCGACCCAAGCGCGCCTGCTGCGTGTGTGCTGGAGAGCGGCGAATTCATCAAGGTCGGATCGTCGAAAGTGCTCAAGACAAACGTCCGCATCGTGGCCGCCACGAACGTGAACCTGGTCGACGCCGTGGCTCACAACCGCTTCCGCGAGGATCTGTATTACCGCCTCAACACGGTGCCCATCGTCATCCCCCGCTGCGCGACCGCGGCGACGACATCCTGCTCCTCTTCCGCAAGTTCGCCAGCGATGCGGCCGAGAAGTATCGCGTGCCGGCCATCCGTCTGGAGGACGACGCCCGCCAGCTGCTCCTCACCTACCGCTGGCCTGGCAATGTGCGCGAACTGAAGAACGTCACCGAGCGCCTCTCCATCCTTGAGCCTGAACGTACCATCAACGCCGATCGGCTGCGCCCCTATCTGCCCAACATCGAGGCCACGCATCTGCCCGTGCCTGTCGGTCGGCCACAGGAGGACGGCAAGCTGTTCTCGAGCGAGCGCGAGATCCTCTATCAGGTGCTCTTCGATATGAAGAAAGACGTCACCGAGCTTAAAAAGCTGGTGCACGACATCATGAGCGGCAATATGCAGACCGCGGCCGTGCCCGTGGAGCCGCAGCCCGTGCCGTACGTCGCCCCCAAGCCGCATCCGGTGCATGAGGCGGAGACGGTCGAGGAGGCCGAGGCGGTGGAGGAGCCGATGGCGCTCGGCGATCTGGAGCGACAGATGATCCGCCGCGCACTGGAGCGACATGGCGGCCGTCGGAAGGCTGCGGCGGCTGATCTGGGCATCTCGGAGCGGACGCTCTATCGTAAGATTAAGGAATATGGACTACTGGATTAGGGCCTTGTATAGCGGCGCATCTGCTGCCACTCTCCAAAGCCCTCTATTGAATATGCACACACCTATCTCTAAGATGCTGGCGGCCGTCGTGGGGATGATCCTGCTGGGCGGCTGCTCCATCTCGTATCAGTTTAGTGGCACGTCGATCGACTATACGCAGGTGCGCTCCATCTCCATCAAGGATTTCCCCAACATGGCGCCCCTCGTCTACGGTCCGCTGGCACAACGCTTCACAGACGAGCTGAAGGATAAGTTCGTCCGACAGACTAAGCTGCAAATGCTGCGCGAGAACGGCACGCTGGATCTCGAGGGCGAGATCACGGGCTACGAGCTGACGCCGCAGGCCGTGCGTGACGATGGCAACAAGGCCTTGGCCGCCCTGACCCGCCTGACCGTCACCGTCCGCGTGCGCTACACGAACCGCGTGAATCCCGACAAGGATTTCGAGCAGTCGTTCTCGTCGTACAAGGAGTTTGAGAACTCTCGCACCATCGATCAGGTGCAGGAGCAGCTCTGCCGCGAGATCATCGACGACCTCGTCAATCAGATCTACAACGCCACCGTAGCCGACTGGTAACCCTCACCCCCCCATGACCCGCGAAGAATTCTATCGCTACATCGACCGCCCCGCACTGCTCACGGCTGCCACGCTGCCCGAGCTGGCGCGGATCGTGGAGGCCTTCCCCTGCTTCCATGCTGCGCGGATGCTTACCTCAAGAACCTCGCTCTCACGGGTGACCTCCGACTCAAGGGCGAGCTGGAGCGCATGGCCGTCGGGGTGCCCGACCGCGCACGCCTCTTCCTACTGCTCCAGGACGAGGCCCGTCTCAAGGACACGGCCGACGCCCCCGCGCGCCGTCCCACAACGGACGAGGCCCACGGCGCCTTCGACTCCTCCGCCTCGACCGACTATCTGCGTTGGCTCACCACTGACACCGCTGCGGAGCCGCCCGCCGAACCCGCCGCGGAGCCTAAGATGCGCCACCAAGACCTCATCGACTCCTTCATTGCGCACGGTAGCGAACGCCTCGACAAGCGTCGCCTGCAACGCGCCGTCAGCGAGCCAACGGCGCCCGCTCCCGCCCCCAAGCCGACCGAGCAAGCGGCGGACAGCTCCTTCTTCACCGAGACGCTGGCACACGTCTACATCCGCCAGAAGCGTTACGCCAAGGCGCTGGAGATCATCCGTAGCCTCAGCGAGAAGCACCCGGAGAAGAACATCTACTTCGAGGATCAGATCCGCTTCTTAGAGAAGCTGGTCGAGCACAGCAAACAGTCATAGAGTATAGTGGACTGTTGCCTGCCCCGCTTTCTTACATTTATTTTGCCGCCCGAAAAAGAGACCCTCACCGATTATTCATTTCAAAACAATAGAATCGCATGTACGTATTTTTATCCATCTTGATTTTCCTGGCATCGATCTTCCTTATTCTGATCGTGCTGGTGCAAACTCGAAAGGCGGAGGATTGGCCTCCGGATTCTCCTCGTCGAACCAGATCATGGGCGTCCGCAAGACGACCGACTTTCTCGAGAAAGCTACCTGGGGGCTGGCCGGCAGTGTAGTCGTGCTGAGCATCCTCATCGCTTCGTTTATCCCCAAAGGCGATGCCCAGCAGAAGAACGAACAGGAGTCCGAGATCCAGCAGCAGGTGAACGACGCTGTGCCCGTAGATCCGAACGCCACAGGCCCCGACTTCGGCTCGCAGCAGCAACCGCAACAGTCGGCCGAGCAGCAGCCCGCCGAGCAACAGCCTGCTCAACAGCAACAAGAGGCCCCGGCTAAGTAAACTTGCCCGAGAGGCCACAGACCGGAAAACAAAAAGGGACCGGAAGCGCAAACAATCGCCGCGCTTCCGGTCCCTTCTTTTTGGGGGAATAGGGGGCTGGTTACGCCTGCTTACCACCTCGGCGCATCAGATCGTAGGCCGCACGCGAGGCGCGCTCCATGATCTCCTCCTCGCCCGGCACATGCTTGTCGCGCATCAGCACGCGACCGTCGCAGATGACCGTATCCACGCAGCTGCCATTGGCGGCGTAGACGAGGTTCGAGATGAAGTTGTGGTTCGGGGCGAAGGCGGGCTGGCGGAGGTCGATGAGGCAGAGGTCGGCCAAGTAGCCTTCGGCGATGCGACCGGCGCGGAGGCCGAGGATGTCGGCACCGGCAGCCGTGGCGGCGTGAAAGATGGCGTCGCACGTGACAGCCTCGGGGTCGCCCCGCCACGACTTGCCGAGCAGCGACGCCAGCTTCATAGCTTCGATCATGTCTAAGTTGTTCGACGACGAGCAGCCGTCCGTGCCTAACCCGACGGTGATGCCTGCGGCGCGCATCTCGTCGAAACGGAAGCGGTAGCCGGAAGCTAACTTCATGTTCGACGCCGGGTTGTGCACCACCTTGACGCCATGATCGGCCAGAATGCGGATCTCCTCCTCATCGACGTAGAGGCCGTGTGCGATGACGAGCCGCGGAGAGAGGATGCCCAGGCTGTGCAGATAGCGGACAGGCGTCTGCCCAAAGCGGGCGAGGCATTGCTCGGTCTCGACGGTCGTCTCGGCCAGATGGAGATGGATGAGGGTGTCGTGATCGCGGGCAAAGTCGGCCGACCATTGCAGCAGTTCGCCGGAGACGGTGTAGATGGCATGCGGGCCGAGGGCATAGCTGACGCGTGGGCCATAGGGCGGAGGCGTGGCGTAGCGACGCGTGATGTGGCGGCGACTGCGTTCGGCCTCTTCGGGTCTGAAGTGATCGAAACAAGCCTCGCAGAGCACGGCACGGAGACCCATCTCTTGGACAGCCTCGGCCGTGGCGTCGAGCTTGTGATACATGTCGAAGAAGGTCGTCGTACCGCTGCGGAGCATCTCGACACAGGCCAGCTTGGCGCCCCAATAGACGTCCTCGTGCGTCAGCTTCGCCTCGTTCGGCCAGATGGCCTGCTCGAGCCACTGCATGAGCGGCATGTCGTCGCCGTAGCCGCGGAAGAGCGTCATGGCGGCGTGCGTGTGGGCGTTGATGAGTCCGGGGATAAGGGCCTTGCCGCGGCCGTCGATCACGGTGTCCGCCTCGGGGGCGTCGATCGTCTCGGCGATGCGTGCGATGGTGTTGCCTTCTATAAAAAGGTCCGTCGGACGACCTTGCCATTCGACGGACCGGATCAGTATGCTGCTCATACCTTGAGGGGCTACCTATAATGATTGTAGAACTCGGCCACGGCCTCGATGCCGGTGCGGAACATGTCAAGGCCGAAGCTCTCGTTGGGCGAGTGGATGGCGTTGCGCTCCAGACCGAAGCCCATGAGGACGGTCTTCAGGCCGAGGATCTTCTCAAACGCGGGGATGACGGGGATGCTGCCACCACGGCGCACAGCCAAGGGCTGCTTGCCGAAGGCGATCGTGAAACCAGCCTCGGCGGCCTTGTAAGCCGGCAGATCGATGGGGCAGACGTACGGCTCGCCGCTGTGCTTGAAGTCGACCTTCACCCGGACGCCCGTCGGGGCGGCCGCTTGCAGGTAATCGATCATCATGCGCGTGATGCGCTCCGGATCTTGATGCGGAACAAGGCGGCACGACAGCTGGCGTAAGCCTTCGACGGCAGGACCGTCTTTGAGCCCTCGCCCGTGTAGCCGCCCCAGATGCCGCAGACGTCGAACGTCGGCCGGCAGCTGTTGCGCTCCAGCGTGGAGTAGCCCTTCTCGCCGAACACCTCGTCGACGTCGATGGCCCGCTTGTAGGCCTCCTCGTCGAAGGGCACGCGGGCGATCATCGCCTTCTCGTCGGCCGAAAGCTCCTCTACATCGTCATAGAAATGCGGCAGGGTGATGCGCCCGTCCGCGTCCGTAACGCTGGCGATGAGCTTGCAGAGCGCATTGATCGGGTTGGCCACGGCGCCGCCGAAGTGGCCCGAATGGAGGTCGCGGTTGGGGCCCGTCACTTCGATCTCCCAGTACGACAGCCCGCGCAGGCCCGTGGTCAGCGAGGGCGTCTCGGCGCTCACCATGCTGGTGTCCGAGACGAGGATCACGTCCGCCCGGAGCAGCTCGCCGTGCGTCTTGCAGAAGGCGATGAGCGATTCCGACCCGACCTCCTCCTCACCCTCGAGGATGAACTTCACGTTGCAATGCACCGCGCCTGCGCGCAGGGCCGTCTCGAAGCCCTTGGCCTGGATCATGGCCTGCCCCTTGTCGTCGTCAGCGCCGCGGGCATAGACGCGTCCGTCGCGAATGGTGGGCTCAAACGGCTCGCTCTGCCAAAGCTCCAGCGGCTCGGCGGGCATGACGTCGTAATGCCCATAGACGAGCACTGTGGGCAGGTCGGGCGAGACGATGCGCTCGGCGTAGACCACCGGATTGCCGCCGGTGGGCATCACCTCGGCGCGGTCGGCTCCGGACGATAACAACAGTTCGCGCCAACGCTCGGCGCATCGGCCCATGTCGGCCTTGTGCTCCGTCTGTGAGCTGACGGACGGGATGCGTAACAGGCTGAACCACTCTTCGACGAAACGTGGCTCGTTCTCTTTGATATACTCTTTGATCGTACTCATAAGGTGTTTATGTGTTGGTTTTAAGTGGGGGTAAAAATAGGGCAAATCCTCAGCGGCGGCAGCGGGGCAGAGGTCGATGCCAGGGCAACCGCATCAAATCAAAACCACCAGTCCGATAGATCTCCGTAGGGGTACGGAGATCAAAACCACCAGTCCGATAGATCTCCGTAGGGGTACGGAGATCAAAACCACCAGTCCGATAGATCTCCGTAGGGGTACGGAGATCAAAAACACTTGTCCGAGAGATCTCCGTAGGGGTACGGAGATCAAAACCACCAGTCCGGGAGATCTCCGTAGGGGTACAGAGATCAAAACCACCAGTCCGGGAGATCTCCGTAGGGGTACAGAGATCTCTCAGACGCGTGGTTTTGATTTGATGCAGTTGCCCTGAGGTCGATGCAGACTTCCGCCACTTGTTGGAACGCCTTCCGAGGCCTCGGGGCGGCTGCGGCCGCCTGCGAAGTTTTCCTGGTACCCGGCAAACTTGGCCGACGTCCCTGACGGCCCCTTCCGGGGCCTCGGAAAGCTTCAGCGACTCGTTTTGAGCCTTCCGAGGCCTCGGAAAGTTTCAGCGACTCGTTTTGACGATTTCCGAGCCCTCGGAAAGCTTCAGCGACTCGTTTTGACGATTTCCGAGCCCTCGGAAAGCTTCAGCGGCTCGTTTTGACGATTTCCGAGGCCTCGGAAAGCTTCCGCCACCTGTTTTGACGATTTCCGAGGCCTCGGAAAGCTCCGCCACCCGTTTTGAGCCGCCCGAGGAGTCGGAAGGGCCAAAATCACTTCTAACATTCCCGTAACATAGACTAACTGATGGCTAACCATGCGGCTTCTGGAGCCACTTCATCTTTGCGGTGTCAAAAAAACACCCCGGATGTGTAGCTTTTTCCCGATAGGGCTGCGTCTAACGGGTGTAACGACAGAAAACAAAGAGATAAGACATACAATTCATTCAAAAACAAAAAGACAAGTAAGATGGAAACGCAAGTTTGGACCCCGGCCGTATGGTCGATGATGTTGGCAATGGATGCCGTAGCGATGATTGATTTGATGAAGCATGCCCGCGGACGCCGCGCGAGCTATCGGATGGGAATGGCGGCTATGATCCTGGCTGTGCCCTTCGTGGGGGCGGCGGTGTATGGATGGCAGCGACTGCAGTCGGTGCGTGTGCCGGCCGTTTGCGCAGCGCTGATGCTGCTCGCCACGCTCTCGTCGTGCAGCAAAGAGGAGCTGCCCGAGCCGTATTACCCCAACACCCGTTCGGAACACACGGAGAGGCAGCACCCGTCGCTGCCCGAGTCGAACGACAACATTCGCCAGCGGAACCGATTCGTCATCGAGGAGCAAAACATCTTCAACGAGGGACAGGTGACGCCTCCCACGCCCAGTCATCAGGGCAACGAGGGCGGCGTGAAGCCGAAGGGCCGCTCGATCATCGATCAAACGGAGCCGAACGCCGAGAAGGAGTGATCGCAGGGCAGTCATCCCCAGAGCACCGATGAGAAGCGGGGGGCGCAGAAACCTTTATAAGGTCTTGCGCTCCCCGCGCTGCATTTTTTTTCTTCGCCCCTTGTAGTTTTCCCCACGTGGGGTGCGTCTAACGGGTAAACAACCCTCAAGAGAGAAATGAAAGTATCCGAACAAGCATTCACCAAGCTCGTCCATGAGCATAAGCGCACGATATACAGCGTGTGCTACATGTTCTCGGCGGACGAGGAGGAGGTGGCCGACCTCTTTCAAGAGGTGCTGATCCGTATGTGGAAAGGGCTGGCGACGTTCAAGGAACGCAGCCAGATGCGCACATGGATCTATCGCCTGAGCCTCAACGTCTGTATCTCGTACGACCGTAAGAAGAAGTCGCGACCCTCGGCCCTGCCGCTGTCGATGGACATCAACCTCTTGAAGATCGCGACGAGGATTCGCGCCAGGTCAGCCAACTGCATGACCGCATCAGTCGCCTGCAACCCTTCGACCGGGCCATCGTGCTCCTCTGGCTCGAGAACATGAGCTACGACGAGATCGGGCAAGTGGTCGGTATCAGCACCAAGAACGTCTCCGTGCGACTCTATCGCATCAAGGAACAACTCAAACGCATGTCTAACGATCAATAATCCCCCGGAATAACTATGGAAACGAAACATAACGAAACCGCCACCGCGCACGAATGGGACGAAATGCGCGCACAATGGGCCGTCCTGAACCGCAAGCTGAGCCACGAACCGCTCGTTGACGATCGGCACATCCGCGAGTCGATGGGGAAACATCAGGCGTGGGGTAAGCGGACGAGTAAATGGGGAATTGCTGCCCTACCGCTCTATCTGCTCTTAGCCTCCTATATCGCGTTTGTTTCAGGCGCGGACAAGCCCTTATCCCTGCAATTAATTGGCTGCACCCTTGGCCTCATGGCTCTCAATCTGGTGATTGAGTTTGTCCTCTACATCAAAGCAAAGCAGCTCTTCACGAAAGATCTGATTAGCGTATCGCGCGGCCTTATTCTGCTCAAGAAGATCAGGCGGCAGGTCTTTCTCTGGGGATTACCACCTTCCGTCATGCTCTTTTTATGGGCTACGTATGACGCCGTCGGAGTGAGCAGTCTACGAGTTATTCCGACATGGATTTTTTTCGCGGCAGCCTTCGGCCTGAGCCTCTTTCTCTCGCGTTTGATTTACAAAGAGCATGAATGGATGGACGACAAAGTGCTCCGCCAAATCAAGGAGCTCACCGAGGGTGATCTACCTTCGCAGCCATGAAAAAGATCGGATTGATTTCAGACACCCACGGCTGGTGGGACGAGAAGTATGCGGAGTATTTCGCCGAGTGTGATGAGATATGGCATGCGGGCGACATCGGGTCGGCCGACGTGGCGATGCGGCTCACGGCCGTTCGCCCACTCCGGGCAGTGTACGGCAACATCGACGGCTATCCTGTGCGGCAGATGTATCCGCGGACATTGCGCTTCGACGTGGAGCAGGTCTCGGTGATGATGACCCACATCGGCGGCTACCCCGGGCGTTACGACCCCCGCGATCCGCGCCGAGCTTTACGCCGCGCGGCCCCGCGTCTTCGTCTGCGGCCACTCGCATATCCTGCGCGTGATGTACGACAAGCACCTCGAGTGCCTCTGCCTCAACCCCGGCGCGGCGGGTATCAGCGGATTCCACACTGTGCGCACCCTGCTGCGCTTCGTCATCGACGGTACCGAGGTGCGCGATATGGAAGTGATTGAGTTGGGCAACCGAAGCGGGAGTGTGAAGCGGTAGGTCTGTTTCTTAGCGGAAAATGGCCGGGTACGTGTGAGGAATCTCCTCATCATGTACCCGGCCATTCTTTGTTGTACGGCCTACTTGCGTATGGATGGGGGGTAGAGCCGCCTATACCCCATGCACCGCGGCGCCTTCGGGGGCAGGTGACAGCTCGGTGGCCTCGGCGGGAGAGGTGAGATTGACGGCTGCGGCAGCAAGATACTGCTCGGCTTGGAGGGCCGTCTGGCGGAGGTAGGGGTACTCCTGTTCGAAGTATTCGCTGAAGAGTCCTTGGCGGAGATTATCCTCGATCTGCTGTGTGGTCAGAGCTTGCCCTCGCGATCGCGGGTGTAGTCGTCGAGGGTCGACTCGGAACGGAGGTGGACGACGTAGAGCGAGACGAGGCGGCTGACGCGCTCGTTATCGAAGGCGTAGCGGACGAGTAGGCGGGGCTTGAGATCGGACTTGCCGAAGAGGTTGCGGCCGACTAAGTCGCGGACGGTCTGCTCGGGGGTGTGGCCGAAGAGGATGGGCGCGCAGAAGGGATGATCGATCGCCTCGGGCGAGACGACACGGTCGGCATCGCGGCGGGAGAGGTAGAGCATGCCGCGATGCATGACGGCGATACGCACCACGGGGTGGCGATAGTGGCGGGCCTCGGCGCTGAGGCTGACGGAGTAGGCCACGCGTCCGATAACGTGTCCCTTCACATCGACCACGGGCAACCACGCCTCCTCGGCCAGGCCGCGCTTCATCATCGAGAGGCGGATCTGCTCGTAAAGCATCAGCCCCAGACTGATGGCCAGCAAGAACTCGCGCTGCAACAGCTGCTCCAGACGAAGCGTTTGGTCGGCCTCGGGGAGGATCTTATAAAAGAGGATGATGAAGAGGTGAATCGTATAGGCGTTCTGGGTGATACGGGCCACGAAAAAGAACTCGTTGAGGGCTGTGCGGAGGCGCGTCCGACGCAAGGCGGGGCGACGCGAGCGGCGTACACGCCCAACGATGACGCGTTGCATGGTGCTGATGCTGGAGAGTACGACCACGAGCAACCACTCCGTGACGAGCGGCGAATAGTCGGCCAGCATGTTGCCCAACTGAAGGACGAAGAAGAGCGAGTAAAGCGCCAGTGCGACGGCTGTGGGTAGGAGCATGAATTGGTAGCGTCGGCGACGTACCGGCCCCCAAAAGACGATGAGCCCGACGAGGCACACGGCGGAGGAGATGAGGTAGGAGATGAGGTAGGTGTACGTGTAGTTCAGCACCACCAGCAGCAAGAGCGGCGTCAAACCGACGACTTGATTGTTCAGGCCGTGACGTATATCCAAGCTGTCCTTTATGCGTGCGATGCGATCCATTGTCTTCCTCTCCTCTCTCTCTGGTTATGGGCTATAAAATCCGTTCGTTATCGGAATAACACCGAGGCTGGGGGATTTGTTTACACGCCAATGATCTATGCTCGATCGTCCACGGTTTGGCGGGATAAAAAGGGGGTGCCCCGCGTAAGCAGGACACCCCTCTCATAATCATTCGTACAACGCACTCAGCAGATATCTACGCCTAAGACACGCTCGGCGTGGTACGACGAACGCACGAGCGGTGCGCTCTCTACCGAACGGATGCCCTTAGCGAGCGCCGTCAGGCGGTAGGCCTCGAACTGCTCGGGCGTGACGTACTCCGTGACGGGCAGATTCTTGCGCGAGGGCTGCAGGTATTGCCCGATGGTGAGCGCATCGACACCGACGGCGTGCGCGTCGTCCATCAGCTCCTCCACCTCCGCGACGGTCTCGCCGAGGCCGACCATGATGCCCGTCTTGGCGCGGACGTTACGCGAGGCGATGTGCTGAAGCACGCGCATGCTGACGTCGTACTTCGCGGCGCTGCGCACGCTGGGCGTCAGGCGGCGGACGGTCTCGAGGTTGTGCGAGATCACCTCTGGCTTGGCCGCGATCACCTCGTCGACAAGCTCCGTGCGACCTTGGAAGTCGGGGATGAGCACCTCTACCGTCGTATGCGGATTCAGCTCCTTGATGCGGCGGATGGTGAGGGCCCAGTGACGGGCACCGAGGTCGGGCAGGTCGTCACGGTCGACGGAGGTGATGACGGCGTGGCGGAGGCCCATCAGGCGGATGCTCATCGCCACATGGTCTGGCTCCGTGGGGTCGAGCGGATGGGGGCGGCCCGTCAGGGTGTTGCAGAAGCGGCAGGAGCGGGTGCAGATGTCGCCGCCGATCATGAACGTGGCTGTGCCGCGGCTCCAGCATTCGCCTTGGTTGGGACACTTGCCGCTGGTGCAGATCGTGTGCAGGCCGTGCGACTCGACGATCTCCTTCGTCCGACGGAAGTCGTCGTTGCCACTCAGGCGGATCTTCAGCCAGTCGGGCTTGCGAACGTGCGCGGTAGCCATCAGAGATTCTCGAGGATGAAGTCCGTCATCCGCGTGTAGAGGTGAAGGCGGGTATTGCCACCCATGATGAAGTGGTTACGATCCTTGTAGACCTGCATGTCGAACTGCTTGCCGAGCTGAACGAGTGTCTCGGCGTAATCCATCGTCTGCATGAAGTGCACATTGTCGTCGGCTGTGCCGTGGATAAGGAGCAGCTTTGCCGGTGAGCTTCTCTGCCAGTTTGATGGGCGAGGTGAGCGCGTAGCCCTCGGCGTTCTCTTTCGGCGTACGCATGTAGCGCTCGGTGTAGATGGTGTTGTAATAGTGCCAATCGGTCGGGGGAGCCACGGCGATGCCCACCTTGAAGGTGCCTTCGCCGACGCTCATGCTCATCAGCGTGTTGTATCCGCCGAAGCTCCAGCCCCAGATGGCCATCCGTGAGGCGTCGACGAAGGGGAACTGCTTGGCCAGGGCCTTAGCGGCTGCCACTTGATCTTTCGACTCCAGATCGCCCATCTTCAGGTAGGTGCACTTGCGGAACTCTTCGCCCCGAGCGCCTGTGCCGCGGCCGTCCACACAGACGGTGATCACGCCGTGTGCCGCCAGACATTCCTCCCAACCGAACTCGAAGCGGTCGAGCACGGACTGCGAGTTGGGGCCGCTGTATTGCGTCATCAGCACGGGGTATTTCTTCTTCGCGTTGAAGTCGGCCGGCTTCACCATCCAGGCGTTCAGCTCCACGCCGTCGGCTGTGCGGACGGTGAAGAACTCCTTCGGGGCGTAAGAGAGCTTGGCGAGGCGTTCGCGCAGCTCAGCGTTGTCTTGCAGGGTGCGCAGCTCCTTGCCGCTCTTTGTCTCGTGCAGCGTGGCGATGGTGGGCGTGGTGGCGGAGGAGTGACGGAGCACGTAGTAGGCGTAATTCTTACTGAAGGTGGCTGCGTTCGTGCCCGGGAGCTTGGGAGAGGTTTGTCTTGACGCCCTTGGCATCGACGCGGCAGACGGAGCGGCGGAGGGGACTCTCGTCGGCGGCTTCAAAGTAGACCGTGTTCGTGGCTTCGTCGAGGCCGATCAGGCGTGTGACGTCCCAGTTGCCGCGCGTCACTTGACGCTGCTCCACGCCGGTGGGGGCGTACTGGTAGATGTGTGCGTAGCCGTCGCGCTCGCTGACGTAGAGGAAGCCGTTCTTATTGAACCGCAGGGTGCGCACCCATTCGGGGTTGATGTAGCGCGTGTTTTCGTCTTTCAAGATGAGCTTGCAGACGCCGCTGGCGGGGTTGGCGAAGTACATGCTGAAGAGGCTCTGGTGGCGATTGAAGGTCATCACGGCTAGCTGGTCGGGGACGGTGGTAAACTCGATGCGGGGGATGTAGCCGTCGGCGTCGAGGGGCACGGGGATGGTCTTCGTGTCCTTCGTCTCGATGTTGTAGGCGTGCACGGAGACGGTCGAGTTGCGGTCGCCGGCGTTGGGGTACTTATACTTATGGTAGGACGGGTAGTAGGTCTTCTCGCCATAGATCTGCATGGAGTATTCGGGCACCTCCGACTCGTCGAAGCGGACGAAGGCCAGGAAGCGGCTATCGGCCGACCAGGTCATCATGCGGGTCATAGCGAACTCCTCTTCGTAGACCCAGTCGGTGGAGCCGTTGATGATGCGGTTCGTGGCGCCGTCGCGGGTGACTTGCACCTCGGTGTCGTAGTCGAATTTCTTGATCCAAATGTTGTTGTCCACCACGTAGGCGCACATGCGTCCGTCGGGCGAGAAGGTGGGGAGCATGATCTTCTGGCCCGACTCGTTGAGGGGTTTGACGAGCTTGCGGCGGACGTCGTAATCGTAGGCTTTGAAGCGCTGCGAGTGGCGATAGATCTCGTCCGACTCACGCCAGACGATGATGTGGTGTCCGTTGGGGCTGATCTCGTAGCCTTCGAAGTTTTTGAAGTCGCATTCGCGGGCGGTACGGGTGTTGAAGAGGGTGTCCACGACGCGTCCGGTGCGGTATTCGTAGCGCACGATGGCTGTGCCGAGCTTGTCCATGGCCGTGTAGTGTTCGCCGTCGGGCAGGGAGCGTAGGTCGGAGCCTTTCGAGGTGGGGTAATACTTCCCGTCGGTGTAATCCTTCAGGTTGGGGGTTGGCTTCTGTGCCACCGCCAGGGCAGCGGTTAGGGTCATCATCAGTAGAAGGGTAGTTCTTGAGTGTTTCATTGTGTCTCGTTTGATCAGTGAAAATTTAGGGTGGCAAATGTAATGGCGGGAAAACGTTTGGCTTGAATAGCGCCTCCGCCCGCCGTGTATGCGCAAAAATGCCGGGCCCCCAAGCGTGAGGTACCCGGCATAATCATTCATTCCTCCGGCAACGTGATATCGGGGTTGCCGTCGTCGGGTTTCTTCGGATCCTTCGGCTTCTCGTCCGGCTTCTTCGGCTGCTCACCCGAGCCACCACCGGGCTTCTCCGGCTGCTTCGGATCCTTAGGCTTCTCCGGAGTCTTGGGGTCCTTGGGCTTCTTGTCCGCGGCGGCTCGCTTTTGGGCCAGGCTCTGGTTGTATGCCGTGTTGACATCACTGAGCACTTGGTTGATTCGGTCGATCAGTTCGCTGATCATTTTGCGGTCGTCGGCAGAGGTCGTGGAGAGGGTAAGCGGCCTCGATGTGACGGAAGATTTCGTTCACCGTGTTGTCATTCTTGATGCGAAGGCTGGACCCGGTGGGCAGGTTGACAGAGGCTTTGGACTTGAAGCGCGACTCTCGCAAGGCTATAAACTCGCCATTGATCGTGCGCAGCTTTTCTACCAGCGGTTTCAGTCCGAGGGCCGTCAGATCGGCCACGGCGGCCGGCTTGTCGAAATCGTTCAGCAGGCCGGAGACGTGTCCGGTCTCTTCAGACATATTCTCGTTCTGTAAGCCCTTGTAGGTGTCGACTACGAGGCGAAGCCGATGGCCGGCTGCCTTACGATCTTCAATGAGCGACTTATCGGCCAGCCGGATTTCTTGGAAGAGCGAGGAGATGATCTCGTCACGCTTCTTATCCTTTTCAGAGATTGCGAGACTCTCTTCGGACGACTTTGTCTCGCGCACGACCTCCCGCTCCTTGTCGAGGTTGATCTTCCAGTTGGGGACATAGGTGGCATCCAAAAGGATTTTCTCGGGGGCGATCGGCTGAATCAGTCCGTACAGCACATCCTGTACGTCCACATGCATCCCCAGCGGGTAGCGGAGATAGATACTTTTAATGGCCTTGAATAGTTCCATGTATTTCTGTTTTTAATCAATGAATAAATAGGGGTTATCTCTATTGTTTATCTCAATTCCCATGTCAATCCGTATCTGATTAGGAACCCTTTTGCCCTAGGACTCGCGAATCAGAATCTGATTAGGAACCCTTTTGCCTCAGGACTCACGAATCAGAATCTGATTAGGAACCCTTTTGCCCCAGGACTCACGAATCAGAATCTGATTGAGGGTTATTTCCTGTCAGGACTCACGAATCAGAATCTGGTCGAGGGTTATCTCCTGTCAGGACTCACGAATCAGAATCTGGTCGAGGGTTATCTCCTGTCAGGACTCGCGAATCAGAATCTGGTCGAGGGTTATTTCCTGTCAGAACTCACGAATCAGAATCTGGTCGAGGGCTATCTCCTGTCAGGACTCACGAATCAGAATCTGATTGAGGTGCCCCGTCCCTCGGAAGCGCCGGCGAAAGTAGAAAGATTCGGCTACCGCCACCCTTACCCCCGTCCCCCGCCGCCTGATCATTCATCCCTGCGGGATGTCTGGAGGGCGAATGCACTCGCCCCTACCCCGGGTACCAGGAAAAACTTCGCAGCCCCCGCAGAGGCCGTCCGCAGACGCCCATCCCTGATGCCCCTTAACTTTGCCACCGTGACTTCAAAGGGCGAGTCACACACCATCGTATTATTCACATCAAGAAACAAGAGAGAGTCATGAAGAAGTTACTTACGCTTTTACTGTTCCCCCTGCTGATGGCGGCCTGCACGAAAGGCGGCGGCAGCGAGGATGTCGTCACCCCGAAGGAGCCTCAGACTACCGAGGCGAACGACCCGAATCAAGGTGGATCCCCGAGCGATCTGCTCCTAAGAGGCACTATCATAACGGCTCACTTGGATCTGCGGCTCTTGGATATGCAGGGGAACGACCGCCTGAACCCCGCCTCGCCCGGGGCCGTCGATCTGTCCAAGATCAAGGTCTACTATGTGGTCGACGGGAAGGAGAAGCTCTTCTACTGCGGCAATCTGAACGCGGCCAGAGGCTACCTCGTGCACGCCCCCGAAGGCACCGGTGAGCGCTACTATTCCCTGAGGCTCTTCTTCAACATCGAGTCGAAAGAGGAGGTGACGACAACCATCGTCGATTGGGGGGATGGCCATCGCGACGTGTTTAAGGTGGCATTTATCCGCAAGAAGAACAGGATCTCTCAGCGGAGCATTTGGCTGAACGACTCGCTGATCTTTGATCTTCAGAAGAAGATCTTCATCAACGATGACATCTTCGAGATCAAGCGCTAAGCGCTGCGCACCGATACAGAGGTCGGTATAAGACCAAGAGAGGCGTCGGGAGGGTAACCCAGCAGTGGGTCGCCCCCCCGTCGCCTCTCTCTTTCTGGTACCCTGAGGAGGGCATGCAATTCGCCCCTACCCGGGTATCAGGCAAACTTCGCCGGCGTCCGCAGACGCCCCGCCTGATCATTCGGCCCTGTCTGGGCCCGTCTGGAGGGCGAATGCAATTCGCCCCTACCCCGGGTACCAGGAAAAACTTCGCAGCCTCGGCAGAGGCCGTCCGCAGACGCCTTACATTTGCCGCATACTCAGATATTCAACGTATATGAAGAACAACAAACTATTCAGCACAATGCTGACGATGGCGCTCGCAGCGCCGATCGCAGCGCAGAGTTGGCTGCCCCTCAAGCAACACGCTGACGGCGCGGCCGACCTCGTCAAAGAAGAAGCCCTGGTGCTCCTGGACAGCACCGGCGTGGTGGTGGCCGACAATGGCTCCGGCAGCTTCACCATCCGTGAGGTGGTGGAGGTGCGAAGCGTGCCCGCGGCGCTCCGTTACCGAGTCGTCAAGTACGACTACGACCCCCTCACCGCCTTCGCCCGCTTCTCCCGCGCCACCGTCTACAAGGCCGACGGCACGAAGCGCGAAGTGGACGTCACGAAGGCCGTCGACTACGCCGCCCCCGCCCGCATGATCTATTGGGGCGCGCGGCAGATCATGCTCGAGATCGGCGCCCTCGACTCGGGCGACATCGTCGACTATGAGATCGACAAAAAAGGGCTTCACCTACGCCCTGCTCTCGGCCGGCGCGGACGACGAGGAGCGCTTCGTGCCCCCGATGCGCGGACAGTTCTACGACATTGTCCCCTTCTGGGTCACGACCCCGACCGTGCGCAAGGTCTACACCGTCGACATGCCCGCCGACAAGGAGGTGCAGTATGAGTTCTACCAAGGCCAGTGCCAGTCGTCCATGCGCCTGCAAGGCAAGCGCCGCCTGATGACGTTCGCCGTGGCCGACGTCAAGCCCTTCCCGAAGGAACCGAACATGGTGGACCTCTACGACGTGGCGCCGAAGCTGATGATGTCGTCCACCCCGGAGTGGAAAGAGAAGTCGCTCTGGTTTCATAAGGTGAACGAGGACTACAACAGCTTCGGGGCCGATCCGGAGACGAAGAAGAAGGTCGACGAACTGCTGCGCGGCAAGCGGACCGAGATGGAGAAGATCGCCGCGCTCACTCACTGGGTGGCCGACAACATGCGCTACTCCGGCATCTCGATGGGCAAGGGCGAGGGCTACACGCTCCACGCCACGAAGATGAACTTCACCGACCGCTGCGGCGTCTGCAAAGACAAGGCCGCGCTGCTCATCTCCATGCTCCGTATGGCCGGCTTTGAGGCCTATCCGGCGATGACGATGGCCGGCTCACGCATCGAGTCGATCCCGGCCGACCACTTCAACCACTGCGTGACGGTCGTCAAGCTCTCCAACGGCCAATACATGCCGCTCGACCCGACGTGGGTGCCCTTCCAACGCGAGCTCTGGTCCAGCGCCGAACAGCAGCAGCACTACCTGCCCGGCCTGCCCGAAGGCTCCGAACTGCTCCAGACGCCCCTCTCGCCCCCCGAGGATCACTATTTCCGCCTCTCGGCTAACACCGCCCTCGACGCCAAAGGGTACGCTCCGCGGCGAGTTTACCGTCACGGCCGAAGGGCAGTCCGACGCCCGTCTGCGCTGGCCACTCATCCGCGGCCTCATGGCCAACTGGCGCAACGCCATGGAGAGCGAGCTGCTGCGCGTCTCGCCTGGCGCCCGCATGCTGAGCGTCGACTATGGCCGCGATCCGCGCGACTATCAGGCCGGCCCGATCCGCATCACCATGAAGTTCGAGATCCCGGACTATGCCCTCACGGGCGACGGCGTCCTGCTCGTCCGCCCCATCTGCGCCCGCCTCTACCCCACCGTCCGCACCTATATGAACATCGACACCGATCGCCCGACGCGTCGCTACGGCTTCAAAGGACGCCTGCTCACGCCTCGTCGAGCTGAAGGAGACGATGACCATCCCCGCGGGCTACACCCTCCGCCAGTCGCCCGTCGACGAGCACCTGAAGAGCGACGCAGCCGACTTCATTGGCTCGCTCTCTCAGCGCGGCAACAAGCTCAACATCCGCCACGAGCTCACCCTCCGCAAGCGCGTCTATGACGCCGCCGACTGGCCCGGCTTCCGCAAGGCCGTCAAGGCTCATAAAGACCTGGCCGACGAATGGCTCGTACTGGAGAAGAAATAAGCATCTCACTGGAACAAATAAATGGATATCGACATGAAGAAATACACCGCAATCCTGCTCGGCCTCCTGGCCGCCTTCGCCCTCCAGGCACAGCCCGAGGCCGTCTTTAATAAGCTCATCAAGCAGTACACCTGGAACTCCGACGGCAGCATGACCTATCACTACCGCAAGGAGGTGAAGCTGAACACGCACATGGCTTTCAATCAGCTCTACGGCGAAACGTTCATCATCTACAACAAGGAGTTCCAAACGCTCCGAATCAACGAGTGCTATACCCGTCAGGCCGACGGCACCATCGTCAAGGCGCCAGACAACGCCTTCAACGAAGTCCTGCCCGCCTTCGCCGTCGATGCCCCGGCCTACAACCACCTCACCGAGATGGTCATCACCCACACCGGACTCGAGATCGGCGCCACGATCTATCTGGATTACACCCTCACCACGGGCGTGGGTTACTACCCCTTCCTTGACGTAGCCGAGACACTCGAGGAGCATGCACCCGTGACGGAGTGTGAGGTATCGATCACCATGCCCGCCGACGAGAAGCTGACCTGCGGCATCTCCGGCGTCGACTCCAAAGAGCCGACTACGCACACCGAAAACGACATGACCACCTACACGTGGCAGTTCCGCAACCTGCCGGCCATCCCCCCTCGAATCGCACCGAGCCTCCGAGGCCGTGCCGATGCTCTTCGCCTCCAACGCCGGCGGAGAGAACGGCATCGCCTGGCTCTCGGCCATGAAGGTGCGCCCCGCGGACTGTGCCCGGCTCGTCGATAAGCTGCTGCAAGGCATCACGTCGCCCGTCGATCGCGCCAATGCCATCCAGCGCTTCGTGGTGAACAACATCTCCACGGTCAACCTGCCCGTGCTCCTCTCGGCCGACATCCGCGAGCCGTCCGTCGTCCTCTCCTCGGCTTACGGTACACCCGCCGAGAAGGCCGCCCTGATGGCCTCCATGCTGCTCGCCGCCAACCTCGACGCACAGATCCTCGCCGCCTTCCCCATCCACGCCATGCCCATCGCCGTCGGCGCCCTGACCGACATCCGCGTACGCACCGGCGGTCGCTTCCTCTCGCCCGTTCGCATGGACGCCCCCGATCCCGCCCTACGTGCCACCCGCGATCAGTTCTGGCTGACGGGCGACGACGGTGTCAACATGGTACAGATCGTCAAGCGCTCCGCCCGCCTCGCATGCAGCGCACAGATCACCCTCGGCAAAGACGAAGCGACCGTCGAGGGCACCGTCACCGACAGCGAGGATCCCGCAGCCAAGCCCGACTTCATCGGCAAGACACCGCTGCAATCCTCGGCCGGCTACACCGTCTACGTCCTCCCCGTCCCACGCCACCAAGGCCTCGACGCTTGGCGCCTGACGCTCGGCAGCACCCGCACGCAGCCCTACGAGCTGCCCTACGCCCTCACCGAGACGTGCGATTACACGATCGACCTCGGTGGCCGCGAGCTGAAGACGCTTCCCTTCCGCAAGGAATGGAGCGGTGCCGCCGGCAAGATCAGCCTCAGCCTGCAGCGCGACGGCAACAAAGCGACGGTGCACCGTGAGATCGAGCTGACGCACCCCGTCATCTCACCCGAAGCCTACGCCGACCTCCGCGCGCTGATCCTCCTTTGGCAGGACGACGCCTACCGCACACTGATCCTAAAGGACAAGTAGGAGCGGTAGCATGCACCGTGAGCCCGACGTCAGGAGATACACCTTTCGTTGGGCTCACGTTTGGTAGTAAGGTCTGCGTTTTTACTTTTGCCGCCGCAATGGCGAAAAAGAGCCATTGAACGGGGTGTAGCGCAGTCCGGTTAGCGCACCTGCTTTGGGAGCAGGGGGTCGTGGGTTCGAATCCCGCTACCCCGACAATGAGAGAAAGCCTCTTAAATGCTTAGTATTAGAGCGTTTAGGAGGCTTTCTTCATATCTGGCTGAGGTGACACCTTTTCTCTGCGTGTGGGCGTTTTCGGGTCTTACTGGGTATTTTTGTAGCACAGTAATCGAGCAACAATTGAGCAGATGACGATACGAGTAACCACAGACGAGCGACGCAAACGTCCTGACGGAACAGTCCCCGTTTACCTTGCTTTTGCCGCCAAAGGGAAGACCGTGTTCCACGGATTGGGCATTTATGTGCTTCCTTCGGAGTTTGACAAAGAGAGCGGAACCGTACGCACGGCAGACAGGCGGCGAAAGGCTGACTTTACACGGTACAACCTTTTGATACAGGGTGAACTTACCCGTGCCCGCAACTTATTGCTCTCTCTTCAGCTCGCAGGGAAGGCTGGAAGTATACTGCCAGCGCGTTTCAAAGCCATGTTTGCCGCTGGGCAGACCGACGGTGGCGGCGGTACGTTTACAGACTACTTCAAATCTTTCATCGAAAAGAAGGCGGGGCGCACAAGAGAGATCTATCAGAACACGCTCGATAAGATTGTCCGAATGCACGGTGACGATGTGCCTTTTGATGCTGTCAATTACGCATGGCTCGAAAACTTCGATCGGAGTATGCGTGAATCTGACATACGTAACGGGCGCGGGGAGGTGTTACGTACCGGACTGGCAACAAACGCACGGGCAATTCACATGCGAAACATTAGGGCTGTTTTCAATAAGGCGATCGATGAGGAGGTGATCGGGCTGGAGCTGTACCCCTTTCGGCGCTTCAAGATTGAGAAGGAGCGCACCCGCAAACGCGCCGTCTCCCTTACCCAGCTACGCGCCCTCTTCGATTACCCATGCGAGACCGCGGCCGAAGAGTGGGCTGTCGACGTCGCACGGCTGATCTTCTACCTGATCGGGATAAACACCGTGGACCTCTTCAACCTCGAGGAATACGACGGGGAGTATATCCATTACCGGCGGGCAAAAACGGGCACGCTTTACAGCATCAAAGTAGAGCCGGAGGCGGCCGCGCTGCTCGAGAAGTACCGCGGGCGGGATCACTTGCTAAACTTCAGGGAGCGTTTCAAACACATGGAGTCATTCAAGGCCAAGATCAATAAGACACTGAAAGGTATAGCGTCGAAGGATCCCCGCATCCCGGTGATGACCTCTTACACCTTTCGCCACACCTGGGCAACGCTGGCTGCCGAACTGGACATCCCCAAGGAGACGATCGCTGCGGGGTTGGGGCACGCGCAGAATGCCACTGTGACAGACGTCTATATCGACTTCAACCGTAAGAAGGTGGACGCAGCCAATCGCCGCGTGCTGGACTACGTGGCCGGTGGCAAATAGTTGTTTGTGGTGTGCCGTGCGGCAGGCCGCGACGAACCGCCCGCTCTACTTTTGCCGGCGTTCAAACAAAGACAGAGACACAAATGGAAAAACTAGACATCATCTCCAGTGTATTTCGATTCGCCTCTTCGCTCTGCTTCGTAGGCCTTTTCTATCTCTATTGGAAGGACGAACGCCTATCGGAGAAGATTGCAAAGAAGAGAGACGAGTTCGTTTACTCTCTTGCAGACACAGTGAGCCGCCTCAACCTACAGATCCGCACGCTGACCGAAGACGCCTCACGGTTGCGACGGGAGGTGAAGGAGCTTCGTGATAAGGTCGAGCAGCCAGTGACCAGCACGGCCAGTGGAAGTCGTAGCTTTTACCTTTCGGACAAAGAATTCGATGAGTTTATCCGCGGAGTGAAGAAGGGTGGCAACCCGCCACTTTCCGGCACGCCGTTAAGTCCGGAGCAGGGGAATGTGCTCCCGAGGGCTGTTGGGTACCAACGGAGTGGATGATGATTTTATCCGGTTCGTAATAGAAACGCGGGTGCCCGCTTAATTGTATTTACTATGAGCGGCGCTGTTAAACAACTTTCCAAGGAGACAGGGGAGATGATGGCGCATATTCACACGAGTCTTATTCTCGACTGTATTGCCGACCGGCTAAAGCGACCAATTGAACCAGTCTACCGTACTCTTGTATTTCCTCCTTATGCTCGAAACGAGCCACGAGGGCAATCAATTCGGCACGGTTCAAGTCTGTCAAACGTATTCTCTCGGGCTCTGCGATTGATTCAAAGATCGATTGCACGACGGAGTTGCAAGTATCCATGTTCCTTATACGTGAGAGATGCAAACATTCACTCAACCTATAATAGAGATAGTGATACTCGAAACTAAACGGCACCGCCCCGACAAGTAACGAGCAAAACACATCTCCGGCAGCATGAGCTGTTAGTGCGTTGTTCTTTTCAGCATTAAAGAGAGCGTGCTCTTTTGTATCTATTAGCTCGCTCTTTATACTCCTCAGATCAAGTACGGCATAGATATTCCACCCGATTAGAGCCGTAACCAATACAGCCTGTATGCCGACCAGCAAGCCCAAATAATCAAAGCCGAGTTCCGGTGACCGATAGACAGCGATGCAAAGCGCAACAATGCTTATCACGAAGGAAACGACGCTGAGTATAATTGCACCGCTCTTCCTCATTTTCCCCCAGAGAGTCTCGTGCTTCCTTCCTCTGAGGTTCACGTCTTTCTCCCTTTCTGAAAACTCATATCGTTCCATTATTCTTTGATTTCCTGTTTGTGTGACCGGGCGGCCGTGTAGGGTGAGAGCTACGTGGTCGCCCGGCGTGTTTTTGTGGGGAACGTGTACCCAAAAGCGCCGTTTGCTACCCCTATCGAGGCCGACGTGTACCCGAAACCAGCAAAACGTGCCTCGGTTTGGAGCAAAATCCTGTTTTTGACGTGAAACGAGGGTCGCCGCGGACCTAAACTCTGTTTTTGGTGCGAAATGACCCTCGCCGCAGGCTTAAATTCCATTTTTAGCCCAATCCGAGGCTCGTTTTAGACTCCAAATCAGTTTTTAGCCCAAAATGAGGGTCGCCGCGGGCTTAAATTCCGTTTTTGGTCTCGGGCGAGGGTCATTTCGAGACTCCTCGGGGTCACACGCCGGCCGGGGCGAGCTCAGCCGAATGGCGGCGTGCGGAACGGGCCTGCTTGGCCTCCAGCCCTTGAACCCCGGTCAGTCGGATGGCCTTTGCGCCCTTTCGCGCGTGAGGCGCACCCAGTCCTCTTCATAACCCTTTTGCACGCGCATCCAAAAGTCAGCCGAGATGCCGGTTGCCCTTTCAAGCGCCGCGGCCACGGCGGGCGTAAGGTCCTCCCGGCCTTCTATGATCCGCCGGACGGACACCTCGGAGATACCGCCGAGGGCGGCCAGTTCGGCGGCTGCAACACCCTTCTCATCCATCCAATCTTTGACCAGTGCGCCCGGGTGCACAGCCACGGGCATAAGGAATTTCTTCTTCGCTTCCATATCGGTTTATTTATGATAGTCTACAATCTCTGTTATTGTTAGCGTGGGGGCGATGATCTCTTTGAGCACCATCTCCCCACTGGTACCGGGCACGAAGACAAGCCGGAGGCCGCCTTGCAGCCTGCAAGCCCATTGCCCCTTACGACCTGCTGTGAGCGGGTGGAAGTGCCCGGCCTGCTTGGAGAGCTCTTCCAAGTCTTTGGCCTTTTCCATCTGCATAAGCCTTATAGTAAGTATGCCCGCACACCGGGCGCCGTACTTCTTCACTGCCCTCTCATAAGAGGTGCAGACCTTCTCTCTATCTGGCTGTTGGCAAAGAGGATTTCCATTCAAGGGGGGAGAGCTAATCTTCAGGTAATGACAATGCCTCTGTGTGATCTATTATCCTCGTTATGACAGACACAAATTCATTTATCCCGTCTGGTTGATCGTAGATCTCAACGTCTGCAGTCTGATCAAACTCGAACAGTATCGCCTTCCTATTTGCCTGATGTATGATTACTCCGTTTTTGTACAGGTTGTAGTATATGATTGCATCGATTTTTATCGCCTTTGTAACATTGCGTTGGGCTCCAATAAATAGTATTCGCTTATTTGTAAGGAACAGCCTCCCTATGTCTGTGGGTGAGAAATTGACAGCATCGCTTCCAACCACGTTATAGGATCCGGCTCTCAATACACCATAGGACCAGCGGACACCGGAGTAGGTGAGGTTTAGACGCGTGCGTTTCTCTTCATGCAGGGTTACTACATTGATCTGGTGATATATGATTTCATCATCCGGCAAATTAAGTCCATATCGCATTTTATCAACTTCCATCAAGGGTAGATGTCTTAACCCATACCTACGATTAATTGTGAAAGCATAGCTCCTGAAAAGATTAGAATCTGTACCGCCTTTCACAAATGGCATCCGATCTTCTATGAGTGTTGCGTCTTTACTATATGCGATATCTTTCGGCATGCCACACGCTACATATATATCGAGCAGGTGTACGGCTCTATTGTTTTGATACATGTTTGCCGCCGTATTAATCCAATCCTGCGCCGTACCGTAAAAATACCCCTTAGACTCTTGCACCGATAGGGCCGATATGCACTTGTTGTAGATGGCGGAATCACTCAACAATGAGCCTTTAGCTAATTGAATTTCTTCTTCGTTCAGCTTTCGTGAGTTTGTTACGGCAATATTGTATCTCTCTATTATGGCCTTTTTCTCTTCATGGATCTTACCCGACCCATCAGGATACCCTTTCGCATCCATATCAACATACCAATCTAATATTGGAATGAAGGCTTCTTTTTGAGATACAATCTCTCTCACATCTGTAGATGTTTCAATTGTTGAGAGGGCATACTCTAGCAACTTTCGTTTTACACGGTCTTGCACGATTGCGATCTCCCATTCGTCCGGATTGTTTCCAATACTGTTTCTGCTCGTATTTCTTGCCGCCAAACAGTTTTCCAAAGACTCCCATAATTAACCTCTATCGAAATCTATATCATCAATGTTGCCAGCAACGACCGTTACTATTTGTAGTCATACGGGAACATCTATGTCCCTTCTTTGTTCTTCCACTGCATTGCACCGAGGTCGTTCGTTGGGAACCGATATTCCTACTGCTATTGCTAACCTTATTGCTTTTACTATAGTCGCGGCCAAGTGTATTCTCTCTTTTTTCTTTAGTAGTTTGAAACTGTCTTGGTTTTGCTGAGACATTGATAGTTATACTATCTATCAATGAGGGATCGCCTTTTGATTTAACGTAAATGATAGCCGTACCTTCATTTTGTGCATAAACTCGTCCGCCCTCGTGAATTAATAACACGTATTTGTTCGAGGTTAACCACTCAAGATCAGATGGCAAATCTGTCCCTTCAGGGATACTCTTTACAGTAAGGTTACAATACTTTCCCACTGTTACATCTAAATTCCCTTCTCTGATACGGATCGATTCAACTTTATGCTTTTCGTATGGATCAGCGTACACCTTGCTGCATGCTGCGGCCACAAGCGCGATAAGCGCCAATAGTAAATACTTCTTCATCTTCTTACTTGTATAATAGTTCGTTTCGATTCGTTGCGGTGTCAGTCCACAGAGATTTTGCGGTAAACCACGTGCAGGACGACAAAGACTTGATAGATATCCTCGAAGGCTATCCGATAATCTGCGTATGATGGATTGAAGGAGTGGCAAACGATGTATCCCTTGATGCGATTGATCTCACTGATCTGCTTCAACACATTCCCACCCCGTGAACAGATCACGAAAAGAGTCTTTCGAATAGGCAGATCGTACCAGTGGTTGTAGGTTCTTTCCACGATGAGCACCTCATCGCCATCATAAAGAGAGCGCGGCGTACCGTCGTTCATCGAGTCGCCGTCTACACGGACGACTAAGAGGTTACCGCTTTCGTATTCCCTCGGGATAAGGCGGCGATTCGTGTCAGGGATGATGTCAATGTTATTCATCCCCAGTGGACCTGCGGAGGCGTGCAGGTCTACGAACTCAACGATCCTAAATTCCTTGGAAGACTGCTCGGTCACCTCGCTGACAAAATTCTCTTTGTCCCCCTTATCACGGTTTGCTCCGATTCTCGACAGCGCATCCTCCTCCTTCTTGCGTAGCATCTCACCCTCGCCGGTAAGAAGCCAATCTTTATTTATGTCAAATGCTATTGAAATCTTATTCAGCATAGCATCTCCAACATTGTTTCCATCAGCCAATGAGCGCGAAAGGCTTGATTGATGTGTACCAATCCTCTTTGCAAACTCGCTCAAGGAAAGACCCAAATCTTTCACTAAACCCTTAATTCTCAACTGCACAGCATTCATATCACTCAATGTTTGGTAGGCGACACTTGAAAAAACTCACTCTACTGACGAAAAAAATAGCACATGCTATTGCGGATTATAGCAACTGCTATATCTTTGCAGCGTGATTTGATACAAAGTAGAGAAATAAACAAGGTAAAGAACAGTAATGCACAAGCAGGTAGAGAAAATGGAAACAACGAATAAGCATTTCAGACTAACAGAAGAGACGATCGAGTGGCAAGGGCACACCCTGCACCGCATCGAGGCAACGAGAGACAGCTACTGGGCGAAGGCCGGCGAGAAAGGCGGCTTCGTAGAGAGCGAGGACAGCCTGAGAGGTGACGCATGGGTGGCCGATAATGCCAAAGTATGGGGATCCGCTTACCTATTGGATAGATCGCTCGCCCGGGATAACGCCCAAGTCTTTGACAAGTCCACACTCATGGACACGGTGACAGTGGCCGGGAGCTCTCGCATTTGCGGTTATGGGACGGTGGTATACAATATGGCGAATATCTACAACGGGGTGGTCAGGAATACGAACGACTACATCGTCTACCAAGGCTTCCACGAAATCGGCCCCCTGACCGCCTATCTGGATACGAACGACATGCCGTCCGTGATCCTCGGCTCCAACTGGTACACCCTGCCGAACTTCATCCGATTGGCCAAACAGCGCTATGAGAACAACCCCGATCGCCTCGAAGAGGTACGCCTCATCGCCGAACTGATCCGCCAACGCTTCGACAAGTAAAACAACAAAACGATATGGAGTACAGAGAAAAGTATTTGACACAAGCAGAGAAAGACGAGCGCGTCTACACCTACTTCAAAAAGAAGCTGAAAGAAGGGGCAAACGTCACCCGCGCCACGTATGACGCAATGACGGCCTTCGGATTCAGGACTCCGCAAACGATGTATAACATCCGCCGGCGCGTAGAGAGCCGTCGGGCTGCAGCCGAGAGGAAGGCCGTAGAGGCGTAAAAAGAAAGGGTTCAAACAATGGCAACAACAACGAAAACCGATCCGCGGCAGGAGCGCCGACAGGCAGCGGCCGTGGCCAAAGAGTGGTACAGCGAACGAGAGGCGGCGATCTACACCGGCGTATCCGTAGAGACGCTCAAACGAATGCGAAACGCTGGCTCGGTTCGATACGGCGTGCGCCGCAACGGGCGGGGCATTACCTACCGGCGTGGAGACTTAGACCGGGTCATGGAGCGGGAGTTCCAGTTCAACGAGGCGCTGCCGGTAGATCCCAACGCAGACCTGCTGACGCTGGGGCGAGGAAGGAGGGTGCGATCATGAAGGCGATACTCGAACAGGCGCGCTACCTCTTCCTGGAGTCCACCGGCTGGACACACCTCGACACGCGCGGCCGCTGGGTGGCCGTCTACTTCGCCCTTTCGCTCACCGCGATAGGCATCCTGAAGGAGGCGCCCGTATGGGTCTGGATCGCCGTGGCGCTGAACTTCATGAACGCCGCGCGCATGGTGCGCACGATCGACATGCCCGAGCTGACCGACGGCGACGGCGAGGAGGAATCTCCATCGAACGAAAGCAAGCATAACGACAACGACCGCCCGGGCGATCAGCCCCCACGGCAGCTCCGGCGGCGTAACCCTCAACGCATAAACATCTCAACGAATAAACGGGGCCGTTAGGCCCCACACAAAACACAAACACAACAATGAAAAGGATAACGATTGAAGAGCTGCACCTACTGAACTTCGCGGTGCGCGGGACGTCAGGGTCAGCTTCGCGGCGGGGACGAACATCGTCTGCGGCGATAATGGCACGGGCAAGTCCACCCTGATGGACGCCTTCCTCTGGCTGCTTTTCGGCAAGGACGCGGAGGAGCGGAAGGACTGCGAGATCAAACGTATCGAGGCCGGCGAGATGCTCCGACGCACGGACGCCACGGTGGAATGCCGCATCGACGTGGACGGCCAACAGAACACGCTGCGGCGCTTCTCCGAGAGGTATGGAGCAAGCCACGCGGCGCTACGGAGCCCGTATTCAAAGGCAACGAGACGGAGTACACGATCAACGATGTGCCCAAAAAGATGAGCGAGTTCGACGCCTGGGTGGCGAAACATCTGGCGCCAGCGGATGTCTTCCGTATGCTGACCGACGCCGGCTGCTTCCCCCGCCTGAAGTGGGAGAAACAGCGCGAGAAACTCTTTGAGTTGGCCGGCGGCGTGGACGAGGAGGCCGTAAAGGCCAGCGTAGACGGTCTTGGCGATCTGCTGGCGCGCTCTCGGGGAAGTCGCTTGAGGATTACAAGCGGGAGCTGGCCGCCCGCAAGCGGAAGCTGCGGAAAGCGCTCGATGAGATCCCCGCGCGGTCGGATCAGACGCGGCTGATGATCCCTACCACCGACGCCCGCGATGTCTGGGAGCGTAAGCTGGCCGATGTGGACGCCCGGCTGGCCGCGCTGAACCGGGAGGCGGCCGACTTTGCCGCCCGGGAGCGTGCGCGGGGCGCCGAGGCCCGTCGCCGGGTGGAGGAGGTCGAGGCGCTCAAGACCCGCATGGCCCGCCGCACGGCCGAGCTAAAGCGCACCGCCATCGAGGAGGCTGAAAAGAAGAATGAGGGGCGCCGACTGATCGAGGCGCGCCTCCGAGACCTCAAGGCAGCAGACGCCGAGGCGACGCGTAGACTCAAAGACGCCAAAGGGGAGGTGGACGAGCTGGCCCTACGGATCAACCAAAAGGAAGAGGCCTGCGAGCGGCTGCGCGCTGCGTGGTACGCCGAAGAGCGCCCGGCCTTACACGGGCGACAACGTGTGCCCGCACTGCCTTCAGCCGCTGCCCGAGGAGATGCAGCGAGACAATCGCCGGCGCTTCGAGGAGTCGAAAAACGAGCGCCTCAGCCAGATCCAGACCGACGGCCACCGGACGAAGGCGGAGATCACCCGGCTGGAGGAGGAGATGAAGACTGCCGAGGCGCGGCTGGACAGAGCTGCCGCCGATGCCTTCGACGCCGAAGCGAGTGCTGAGATCCTCCGGAAGGAGCTCGCCGAGATGCCTGACCGCGTGGAGCCGGCTGCGGTGGATCCGATGGCGGATGAGGCCTACCGCGCTATGGCCGAAGAGCTGGCCGCGATGGAGGCTGACGCCCCGCAGACCTCGCAGGCGTCCGATCCGAATGGCGGCGAGGCCATCACCGCCCGACTGGCGACCCTCAACCGTGAGCGCGACACGATCCGCCACGGGCTCTCTGACTGCGACACGGCCGACAGCCTCCGCGCCGAGATCCGGCGCTTGGACGAAGAGGCGCGCACCCTGGCTCAGCAACTCTCTGACGCCGATCGCGACGAAGACACCATGCGCCGCTACACCCGCGCCCGCATCGAGGCCATGGAGCAGCGGGTGAACAGCCTCTTCCGCACGGTTCGCTTCCGCCTCTTTGAGTACACCAACGAGGGCGGCGAGGTGGACACCTGTGTGCCGCTCGTGGGCGACGACGGCGTACCCTACCCGGTGGCCAACACGGCCGCGCAGGTCTGGGCGGGGCTGGAGATTATCCGCGTCTTGCAACAGCATGCCGGCGTATCGGCCCCCGTGTTCGTGGACGGCGCCGAGCGCGTGACCCAGTTCCCGGAGATGGATCACCAAGCCATCCTGCTCCGCGTGGTGGAAGGCGTGCGGCCGATGCGGGTAGAGCGCGCCGAGGCACAGAAAGAGGAGGAGAGAGCATGAAAACATTCAAGGAACTCACTCACGCATGGCTGGAGGACAAGAGGAAATACGTCAAGCCCTCCACGGTGGGCACCTATGTGTTGCAGGTGAACAAACACGTTCTGCCGGCATTCGGAGACCACGAGTCCGTCTCAGAGAGCGACGTGCAGGCTTTCATCTTGGATAAGCTGCATAGCGGGATGAACATCAAAAGTGTCAGGGACATTGTGGTCACGATCAAGTCCATCGTCTACTTCCGAGAGAAGCAGCTGGGGCTCCCACACGTAGGCATGCGCCTCGTTTACCCCACGCATGCCATGAAGCAGGATCGCGTAAGCACGCTCTCGCGCCAGCAACAGAAGGTGATCACGGATTACGTCATAGCCAACTTCACGTTTCGCAACCTCGGCCTCCTTATCTGCCTCAATACCGGCCTGCGCATCGGCGAACTTGTGTGCCCTACGATGGTCTGATATCGACGTCAAGGAAGGCGTGATCCGCGTGCAGCGCACCATTCAGCGCGTCCCTTCGGTGGACAAAGATCTCCGCCTGAATGGAACAAGGCTGATGGAGTCCGACCCCAAGACGATCAACTCCGTCCGCGACATCCCCTTTGGCGGCAAGCTGGCGCAGCAGCTTCGAAAGCTCAATCAGATAGTCTGCCCGGACTACTATGTGCTCACCAACGAGCCCAAGCCCACCGAGCCGCGCGTCTATCGCGCGTATTACAACGCCCTGATCGCGCAGCTCGGCCTCCCTCGCCTGAAGTTTCACGGGCTCCGCCACACGTTCGCCACACGCTGCATTGAGGTGGGATGCGACTACAAGACCGTCAGCGCCCTGCTCGGACACGCCGACATAAGCACCACGCTCAACCTCTACGTCCACCCGGATATGGACCAAAAGCGGAAATGTGTTGAAATGATGGCTAAAGCTCTACGATGATGGAAGGCAATTCATTCCGCATGGCTTGGAACGAGGCCTGCCTACAGGCGGGTCTCCCCTCCATCGGCCTCGACACCGCAGCGCGGATCTTGGCCGTGCTACACATAGAGAGCGGCTGCACAACGGCGGTGACGTTTTCTCCCAAGCTACGTGCCGACTTGAAGTACATCCAAATGAGGTTCAGCATATCTGGCGGCAAAACGCCAGACGCAGCCTTTGTGAAGCGATTTAGACACTACGTGCATGAGATCGAGGCGCACCAAAAGCGCAGCCGTGGCAACGCAACACTCTCTTCGGAGGAACGGGCGTGGCCGGAATGGGCGCGCAGCCTCTATCAGGATAGCTACAACGTCAAACTCACACCGGTATTCGTATGACTTACGGCTATATCCGTGTAAGCAGCGACAAGGCCCCCATCGAGGCTACCGTCTGGACGGAGCACGGCATGGCTTTCCTCCGAGAAATGATCAAACCACACAACCCACAAACGACATAGCAATGAATCCAGCAGAGTTCCGCCGCGGGGTGCAGTACATCTACACCGGCGGCCCGGTAGAATCCGAATACGTGACTTTCATGTATCCAGAAGTCAATCATTACCAATTCGCAGACGCCGACGGGCGCACGATCCGCCTTAGTTTCTCCGAAGCGCGGACGTTTATCCGGCGCATACCGTAACAAACAACACCCCCACTGTGGGGTATTCATTCAATCAATAAAATCCACAAAACATCATGGTAGTAACAGAACAAATCACCCGGGGCACAATCGAGGTGCCCGCAGCCGGCGGCGATGTGACCGTCGAGATCAGTGTAGAACGCAATCCAGAAGGCGCGCCCGTTGAACTCGCGGCCAGCTTTCGGCGAACCGCCAAAGACGGCAGCACGCAGTATTTCGGCAGCGCACAGGCCGGGCCAGACGGATCCGTGGGCCTCTATTTGAGCGCTACCAGTACCCCGTTGCCCGACGGCCTAAAGAGTTCCCTCCTGGCCGCCGTACTGAAAGAGGCCGCCGCCGTTTTCCAACCCGAAGCGAAGGAAGCGGCCGAATGATCAACCACGGTGAGGGGCGGCTGGGCCACATGTCCACCGCCCCCAACAGATAAACGCCTAAACAATTCAACAGGGCTTCAGCCCCCCAACACACACACAAACAGAAATGGAAACAACAGCCACACACACCGCCCCGGCCATGCAGCCGCAGGGCACAGCCACGCCCCAAGAGCGAGGCATCACCCGCTACACCGTGAACGGCGAAGAAGTCACCCTGAGCGAGAAGATCGTCACCGACTTCCTCACCCGCGGCAGCAACGTCCCACAGGGCAGACATCGTGCAATTCATCGCCATCTGCAAGTACAACCGCCTCAACCCCTTCCTCAACGAGGCCTACTTAGTGAAGTACGGCGACAAGCCCGCCCAGATGATCGTCTCGAAAGAGGCCCTCATGAAACGCGCCGAAAGCTGCCCCAGCTTCAACGGGCTGGAGGCCGGCCTGATCCTCAAACGCGGCAGCGAGATCGTCGAAGAAGAGGGCGCCTTCCAGCTCCCCGGCGACCAGCTGCTCGGCGGCTGGGCACGCGTCTACAGGAAAGACCGCGAGTACCCCTCCACGGCGCGCGTATCGCTCACGGAGTACGACCGCAAGCAGTCCACCTGGAACGCCATGCGCGCCACCATGATCCGCAAGACGGCCGTCGTGCAAGCCCTGCGCGAAGCCTTCCCCACGCAGCTCAGCGCCATGTACACGGCCGAAGAGCGCGGCGTGCCCGAAGACGCCACCTACGAAGACGTCACCCAGCGCCTCGAGCGCGAAAAGGCCGCCGAAGCCAACCGCACCACGCTGCGTATCGAACCGCAACCCGGAGCAGAGCCCGCACAGGACGCTGCGCAGGCCACCGCAGTGCCCTTTGATTCGGAGATATGTAGCCCCTCCACTCAACACGCAAACACCCACCCTTATGCCTACAAAAGATAGACAAACCCTCGGGAAAGCGCTCTGGACCGTGTCCGAAGAACTGAGAGGATCGATGAATGCTGACGACTTCCGAGATCACATCCTTGCCTTTCTCTTCCTACGCTACCTCTCCGGCCGCTACGAGCAGGCCGCACGCGATGTCCTCGGCGACGAATATCCATTGTCAGACAGTTTGCTCCGTGGGCAGACGCCGCTGAATGTTTGGTACGAGCGTCACCCTCAAGACATCGACAAATTTGAAGACGAGATGCGCCGCCGCATCCATTACGTCATCCACCCCAAGTATCTCTGGAGCCACATTGCAGAGCTTGCCCACACGCCAAGCGGTGATCTACTCCGAACGCTGGAGGATGGCTTCCGACACATCGAAGAGCATTCGTTTCAGAGCAGTTTCAGCGGGCTCTTCTCTGAGATCGACCTTCACTCCGACAAACTGGGGAAAGGCCTCGAGGCCAAGAACGACATGCTCTGCACCATCATCCGTAAGATCCACGAGGGCATAGCTGACTACTCCACCGACGCAGACGATCTGGGCGATGCTTACGAATACCTTATCGCCCAGTTCGCCTCTGGGGCGGGTAAGAAGGGCCGGCGAGTTCTATACCCCGCAAACGGCATCCACCATCTTGGCGCGCATCGTGGTGCTTGACAGCCAAGAGCCCTCGCGCGGCCCACGCCAGCATTTGCCCCGCGTGCTCGACTTCGCCTGCGGTTCCGGCTCCCTCCTACTCAATGTCCGCCGACAGACGCCAACCCCAAATAGCGTCGGCACATTCTACGGACAGGAGCAGAACATCACCACCTACAATCTGGCCCGCATGAATATGCTTCTGAACGGCATCAAGGACGACGCTTTCAAGATCTTCCACGGCAATACGCTGACCAACGAATGGCGGGAGGTCTTTGCGCCCGACGATCCGAACAAGGCTATCCGCTTCGACGCGATTGTGGCCAATCCTCCCTTCAGCCTCAAATGGGCGCCCCGCGAAGAGTTGGCCTACGACGCCCGTTTCTGCAACTACGGCCTCGCCCCAAGAAGGCGGCCGATATGGCCTTCCTGCTCCACGGCTTGCATTATCTCAAGGAGGACGGCACGATGGCCATCATCCTGCCTCACGGCGTGCTCTTCCGTGGCGGCGTAGAGGGAAGTATCCGCAGCAAGCTGGTCGAAGACGGCCATATCGACGCCGTCATCGGCCTGCCCGAGAAGCTCTTCTTCTCGACCGGGATCCCTGTTTGCATCCTTGTGCTCAAAGAAGTGCGCCCGCCCCGACGATGTGCTCTTCATCGATGCCAGCCGAGAGTATGCCAAAGACAAGAAGCAGAACCGCCTGCGCATGGGGCAGAATGGCGAGCCGGACGACGTTGGGCACATCATCGACACCTATAGCCACCGCCTCGAAGAGCCACGCTACTCGCGCCGTGTGCCGATCCAAGAAATCCGCGAGAATGACTACAACCTCAACATCCCGCGCTACATCGACACCTATGAAGAGGAAGCTCCCATCGATCTGCACGACGTCATGCACCGCATCCATGATCTCGAGGAACGTCGCACCGAACTCGATCGCCAAATCGCCGCCTACTTCGCCGAACTAGGGATAACTAACATTTAACGATTTACCGCCATGCGACTCATCGTATTAGGAAGCTCATCCGCCGCCAACGGCTACGTATTGGATAACGGCCGCGAGGCACTCGCACTCGAATGTGGCTGCCCGCTCATCGACCTCCAGCGCGCCGTGGGGTTCGACCTCCGGCGTGTGGCTGGCGTCTTGCTCACCCACGAGCATGGCGACCACGCCCGGCACGCCCTGAAGTACATCAAGGCCGCCCTGCCGCTCTACGCCTCCGAGGGTACACTCATGAAGCTACCCGACGAGGTCTGTACCTCTACGTTTTCGTACCCCGTGCGCTCGCCCAAGCCTTTCCGTGTAGGTGGGTTCCGTGTGCTCCCCTTCAATGTGAAGCATGACGCCGCCGAGCCGCTGGGCTTCTTGGTGGTGCATCCCGAAATGGGCGCCGCGGTCTTCGCCACCGACACGCGCTTCCTGCCCTACACGTTCGACGGCGTGCGAACGTGGATCCTTGAGTGCAACTACGACACCACCCTGCTGGCCGCGAACGTCCGCCGGGGCGAAGTCTCCGAAGCGCAGCGCGTGCGCGTCATCGAGAGCCACATGAGCCTCGACACCTGTCGGAAGACACTCCTGGCCAACAACCTCACCGAGACGCGCCGCATCATCCTTATCCACCTTTCCGACCGCAACTCCGCCGCGGCCCAATTCAAGCAAACAATCGCCCGCGCCACCGGCCGCGAAGTCATCATTGCCGACCGCGGGCAAACGATCGAACTCACTTAATCACAACACATAAACAAATAGGAGAACAACATCATGGCATGGTATGAATGCAAAGTCACACACAAAGTAATTAGCGAAGACGGCTGGAAGACCGTCACAGAGCCCTACCTCGTCGAAGCGCTATCCGTCACGGAGGCTGCCACGCGAATCACCGCGAAGCTCGACGGCGACGGCGGCGACCTCACCATTGAGGGCGTCACCCGCAAGCGCCTGCAAGAGGTCTTTCTCGAGGGCCGGCGAATGGGAGCACCCTTTCTTTTTAGCCAAAGTAGCCCTGACCACCCTCGATGAGAAATCAGGTACAGAGCGCGAACAGACCTACGCCTACCTCATTGAGGCGGAGACCTTGAAGGACGCCATGCAGCGCCTCGAGGCGGAGTTCCGCGGCGGCGTATCGGACTGGGAGCTGCTTTCGCTTTCCAAGACCCCCATCGTGGAGGTGATCACCAGGCTCAAGACAATCCCCGGCACCACCACCGAATGAATAACCAGTAGGGGCGAAAAGTCTTTTGTCCCTACCTCAAAAACCCAATCAATAGATAAAGACATGGAAGTGGAAAAACATTTCAAACTGACAGAAGAGACCATAGCGCATTGCGGTCACACGCTACATCGGATCATGGCCACATGTGACAGTCTGCACGCCAAGAAGGGCGATAAGGGCGGCTGGATAGAGACAGAAGGCAATCTCCAGGACGAGGCCTGGGTAGACGGTGAGGCGAAAGTGTGGGACGACGCGACCGTGGGAGGCCGCGCATTAGTGTGTGGACGTGCTGAGGTGTACTACGACGCCCGGGTAAACGGCAGTGCGTCAGTTTGCGACAACGCCCGCGTGTATGGATACGCCAAGGTATACGGCAGCGCCAGGGTGCGCGGTAGTGCCCATGTATGCGGTAGCGCCGAGGTATACGGAAAGGCTTGTGTGTGCGACTCTGCCGCGGTGTATGGCAAAGCCAGGGTTTTTGGCATGGCCATGATCTACGGTAGCGCCCAAGTGTATGGCGATGCTGAGGTATATGATATGGCACGCGTGTACGACAAAGCTCAAGTGTACGATGAGGCAGAAGTGTACGGCTGTGCCCAGGTGCTTGGTTACGCGCAAGCATTCGGTAAGATTTGGTTGAACGGAGCCCTCATCGTGTGCAGTTCTGACCCTGAAGGGAATGAAACGCCAGATCTTGAGAAAAGGGCCAAAAAGAAGGAAGGTGTGCAATGAGTAGAAACGTATGGCTTCAATGGGTACGCCACGGCAAGGCGTACACCATTACTAAGAGCCGACGGAAAGCCGTCAGGAGGGAGCGATTGAGAGTCGTTTCCATTCTTATGGATTACACCATCGGTGTAATAGAAAAAAACGGTAAATCGCGCACACTGTGAAGAATGGATGGAAGAATACAAATCCGTGCTTGCAAATGATTTCAATATATCGGATATAGATAGCTTATGCCTTTCGATTGTTGATTTGAATAGCGACGAAAGAGAGCGCAATTTGAATGAGTTCTATTATGCGAGCCATATCATCACTGCAGTATATTATTATAATGAGGCCCGCCCCAGTGAGTATATGGAGCGCAAAATTCAAAAAGCGTTCATTCGCACGTGTATGGAAGACGCGCTAACACCATACGCGGGTGCAATATTTCGCAGGTATTTCAAGGAGATAGAGACGAAACTAATAAGGGAGGCGGCAAGATGAGTAAAGAATCATACGACCGCGCACGCGCGGAGTACATGGAGAGCCATAACAGGAAAGACAGGGTGCTTGCCGTATGCTTATTCACTGTGTATATAGATGGATACCTGACAGCGAAGAGAAACTATAACTGGGAACCGGGAAACGTCTTTTTGGCAGTCCGGAGCCTAATTAAGAACGAGGGATACGACATGCAGCAAGTGAACGCCTTTTGCGATTCTGTACAGGCTGGGCTGACAGCGCCCACACTTCGTGTTTACGCGCGATACGCAGCAAGGGTGTTTTACTACCTACAGCTTTATGTATGCGCGGGCAAGCTCACAAAGGCGTCCTTCTTAGATGCCTTCAATGAATTGCCACCGATTGAAAATGCCGGCGCCACGCTCCGCGCCGCCTTCCGCGAGGCAGAGCACGCGCTGATTACTTTACCACGAACGACTATATCCAAAAAGGAAACAGTCGCTGACGCAACCCATTCTTCATAATCTATGAAGGATTAGGAAGGATTATGAATCATGTAGCCGGGGGTGAGTAAAGCCCCCGGCATATACCCTCACAATGGAATTACATATAACGCCAAAAGAGCAAATCCTTCGAGAGCTGGAGGTGATACAGGCGTGCGAAGAAGAAACCATCTCCGAAGAGGTCTCCAAGGTGATCGAGTATGGACAGACGCTCGCTCCGTATATATCGAGATCCGGAAAGCTCCTTGCTGACGCTAAGCACCACCTGAACACGCGCATGAAGGAGGACACGTTCGACGCCCTCCGAAAGACGGCTAAGCAGGGCGGAGCCACCGCGAAAGCGATAAACGCCATCGTGGACAGCCTTTGCGCCGAGGAGCGCTATTTGGTGGACTTCGCCGAACGCGTGAACCGTTGCGGCGTGCACCGCCTCGATTGGTGTCGCACGCTCATCAGTAAGGCCAAAGAGGAAATGCGCCTCGCAGGCATGATGCCCACCTAACACAGATAAATAAGGAACGCGCACACGCGTACAATTATATATACCCCATAGCCATGTGCAAGAAAACTTACTTCAATCACGACTGTGACGCCCGCAACGATGAAAAGATCACCGCCCTGCGCATCCGATACGGCGCAGAAGGGTACGGCGTCTACTTCATGCTCATAGAGATGCTGCAAGCCGCTCCGGGCTGCGTGCTCGAGAAAGACTACAAGGCGCTGGCCTTCGACCTGCGTGTGAGTGCGCGCCGGATTAAGGCCATCGTCGAAGACTTCGGACTCTTCACCCCCACCGACGGTGGCAAAAAGTTCTACTCTGAGCGACTCATTAAGTACGCAAACGAGGTAGACGAATCCTATGAGCGGTATGCGGAGGCCGGAAGGAAGGGTATGAAAGCCCGCTGGAACAAGTCTGAGCCAATAACGATGTTATCCGAAAAGCATAACGATGTTATCCCGACCGCCCCCGATGCAAAAACTAAAGAGGAAAAGGAAAGAGAAAAAGAAACATTCCCCCCTATAACCCCCTATAAAGAAAAAGAGAAAGCAAAAGCAGAAACCGTGTGTTTTATGGCGCGTGCGCGCGAAAACGATGGCGAGGGCACAAAGGACTCGCAGTGCGATGCACCCGTAAACATCGAAAGCCCCGAAACGGACGCCCCCGGCAGGGCGGATCACAATGGGGCGTCGGCGGATGAAACAGTGCCTGCCATACTCTCATGTACCCGGCCAAATTCGCCGGCGTCCGCAGACGCCTTGCAAGCCGAAGCCGTGGAAGAGGTCGAGGCCGAAGAGGTTGCACCGAGCAAGGCAGACAAGCCTGCGAATCCTCGTACGCCGATGAAGCGCCCTACGCTGGAAGAGGTGCAGGCCTGCATTGCCGAGCGCGGCTACAATGTGGATGCGGAGGCCTTCATCGCCTACTACGAGAGCGTCGGCTGGAAAGTGGGAAACAAAGCCATGAAGAGCTGGCAGCACGCCCTCGTAACATGGCAGAAACGAAACGCCAATACCGCAACCGCCCCACTATTCAACCCACAAACACCCAACTTCAATGGAACGTATCAAACCCGAATGGATAGAGAGCGCGCTGAAAACGCAGAGCGAAAGCGGCAGCTCGCAGAAATGGCTGCCAACGCCTGCGCCAAAGCCGATGCCATTAACGCAGCGCGTTTCGGAAACCCGTAAGCGGTACGGCGATTCGCAGGCTTTCCTGAAGCAGCTCAGTCCCGACACGCAGCCGCTGGCCGTGCGTCACCCCGAGCGCGCCTATATGGGCACGGCTCCCACGCTGGCCGTCGTCCGAGCGGCCTACACGGAGGAGGTGGCTGAATTGTGGCTGATGGCGCAGGTCGAAAACATGAACGACTTCTGCGGGGTCAGCCGCAAGATGACCTTGCCGCAGATGCAGGAGCTGGCCCGCATGATGCTGGCCGAGGTGCCCTACCTGAAGACGTCCGAGCTGCTGCTGTTCTTCCATCGCTTCAAGGCGGGGCATTACGGCGAGTTTTTTGGCGTGGTCGACCCTCAGCGGGTGCTGTCCGGCCTGCAAGCCTTCCTCAGCGACCGCCGCTCGGAGCTGGATCGCTATCAGCGTGAAGAGGCAGCCCGACGGCAAGACGCCGCCCGCGAGGCTTCCAACTCCCGCGCCATCACTTACGCTGAATACTGCCAAATGAAAGCGGCCAAAGCCGCCGACGCCGTACGCCGGCAAGCTGAAGCCCAAACTGCATAACCCCCAACTCCCCGAAATGAGAATCTACATCAGCGGCCAGATCACCGGCCTGCCTTACCCTATCGCCGTCAAACGCTTCGCCGTGGCTGCCCGCCGACTCTCTGAGCTCGGACACCATCCTGTGAATCCGATCTACAACGGATTGCCACGGGACGCCACCTGGACGGAGCATATGCGCGCCGATTTGGCCACCCTCAAAGCCTGTGACAGCGTTTGCATGCTTCGCGGGTGGGAACGGTCGCGCGGAGCACAGATCGAGCGACACGCGGCCTTAAAACGCGGCATGCCCATCTACACCTTTTCGGAGGATCGCCAGCTGATCCCCCTCACCGACTCTCCAGATACAAACCCCATAAACAATCACAAGATGAAAGTGAATATCGTAAACACCTCGCGCCACCCATTGCCGAAGTACGCCACGCCACTCTCCGCAGGGATGGATCTCAATGCCTCGCTCGAGGAGCCCGTAACGCTCGAACCCTTGCAGCGGGCACTGATCCCCACCGGGATCCGCATCGAGCTACCAGCCGGCTATGAGGCGCAAGTACGCCCACGCAGCGGGCTGGCCATCAAGCACGGCATCACCGTCCTGAACACGCCCGGCACGATCGATGCCGACTACCGCGGCGAGATCTGCGTCATCCTCGCCAACCTCTCCGACACGCCCTTCACGGTCTACGATGGCGACCGCATCGCGCAGCTCGTCGTAACGTCTTACGCACGCGTCGAATGGGCCTCTGCCGAGGCAGGGAAGTTTGCCGGGTACCTGTGTAGGGGCGGCGGCTTTGGACATACGGGCCTGTAAACGCACACACGAATGAATCAAACAACGACGACCACAATGGATACAAACACCAAAGAGATCACGAAGCGCTGCTCGCATTGCGGCGCCGAGAAGCCCGTGAGTGAATTCTACCGAAACACCAACAATGCGGACAACCTGCAGAACATCTGCAAAGCCTGCTCCAAGGCCTCCAGCAAGGCTTATTATCGCCTTCGCATCGCCAAGGAGCACCGCCTCCGAGACAGTAAACGTCGGCTGGAAGCCGCTCGCCAAACCTTCGAAGACGAACTGGAGGCCGTCTCGGCCGAGCGTCTCGGTATCGTGCAATCGCGCCCGGACGCGCCTCTCCATCCGGATCTGGCGCGCTTCACGACCCGCCAGCTGATGGGCGAGCTCTATGCCCGCGGCTACGAAGGCAGCCTGAGCTACTCCGAGCGGGTTGTTCACCGCATCAACATCGCCACCTGCAAGCGGTGAAGGCACCTCCGGGAAGCCGGGTTTCGCACCAAAAACCGTTTTGAAGCCTGAAACCCGCCGGGGATTGCATCAAAAACGTGTTTGGAGTCCGAAACCCGCCGAGGATTGCACCAAAAATCGATTTGGAGCCCAAAACCCGCCAAGGATTGCGTCAAAATGAGTTTTGAAGCTCAAAACTTGCCTCGTTTCGCACCAAAAACCGATTTTGAGTCCAAAACGAGCCTCGGATTGGACCAAAAACTGATTTTAGGTCCGCGGCGACCCTCATTTTGGGCTAAAAACAGGATTTAGGTCCCGGGCGACCCTCATTTCACCTCTCAACGCCTAAACAGATAAACAATCCAACAGGGCATTAGCCCTAAACGCATAAACAGATAAACAAATAAACCGGCCTTTGAGGCTCCCAACATCATTCAACCCCAACTATGCTACAAATCGAAGTAATTGGCAACCTCGGACGGGATGCCGAAGTGAAAGAATTTTCAGGCAAGAAGTACGTCTGCTTCAGCGTGGCGCACACCGAAAACGTGCGCGCACAGAAACCCGGTGAGCCTCCCACGCAACGCACCACGTGGCTGTCCATCTATTGGTACGGCGAGGGCGGTTCGACCTTCCAGTACCTCAAGCGAGGCGCAAAGGTCTTCGTTCGCGGCACGATGCGCAACAACCTCTACACCGACCGCACCGGCCAGACACGCGTAGACATCAACGTCAACGCCCGCGAGGTCTACCTCTGCGGCGGCACCCCCGCACAAACGCAAGCCACACAGTCCGCCCCAGCTTCGCCGGTGCCCGCAGGCACCCCGGCCCCCATCGGGGGCGAAGACGATCTACCCTTCTAAACGGCCTGCGCTCTGTTTGGGTGTTTAGTCGTTGGTGTATTGAATTGTTGGTTTGTTGAGTTGTTGAGTTGTTGAATTGTTGATTCGTTCAACATCTCAACGACAAACACTTTAACAACTAAACATCCCAACAAGGCGCAGCCCTCAACAACTCAACAACAATGATTCAGCATATCATCGCCATCGACCCCGACGTAGATTGGTCGGGCGTGGCCTTCCTGCACCTTCCCTCCCGGGAGCTGCATTGCGAGGCAAAGACGTTCCCCGAACTGATCGACGACCTACACGCCACAAAGCAGGCCGCGGACGTCCTCGGGGAGCCCCTCACCGTCATCGTAGAGGCCGGCTGGCTCAACCGCTCCAACTGGCACACCCACGCCCGCGACAGCCATCGCAAGGCCGCCGCCATCGGTCGTGCGGCTGGACGCAACCACGAGGTGGGCCGTAAGATTGTCGAGATGGCGCGCCACATGGGCATCGAGACCGTCGAGCAGCGCCCCTTGCAGAAGTGCTGGCGGGGCCCGGACGGCAAGATCACCGCCGCCGAGCTGGCCCAGTTCACGGGCTACACCCGGCGCACCTCGCAAGACATGCGCGATGCCGCCCTCCTGGCTTGGGTCTACGCCGGGCTGCCCATACGGCTGGGCACTTGACCGCACCGCGTGGGGCGTACTCCTTGACTTTACTCCTTGACTTTTTAGCGCGAGGGGGCTACCGTAAGAGTCAAGGAGTACACGCTCCCAACACCTCAACAAACCAACAGGGCCTCAGGCCCCAACACCTCAATCACCCCCTAATGACCATTACCTCCTACGAAATAGCCCAACAGACCGGCCTCACCCATACCGAGGTCGAACACATCATCACCCGCTTCGACGCCCGCCGGATAGCCGCCGGCGGACGGCCCCTCGAGCAACGCCAAACGAAAGGCCGGCGCAACGGCCGTCGATGACGGTCGAGCGTGCTCACCGATGCCGACATGCGCTTCCTCTCCACCTGCACCCGGAGCCGGCTCTGGGTGCGCCTTTACGCCGATCATCCGGAATGGCGCCCCCGAGACCCTCTCGCCGGCCGACATGAAGGAACGCCGGGCCAAGGCACGCGCCAAGACGGCCTCACGGGAGAAGGCCTACAGACGCGTCCTGGCACAGTCGCGCGCCGAGACACGCGCCGCCCGCATAGCCCGCGAAAAGGCCGAACGAGAGGCTGAGCGCACCCGCCGCCAAGCCGAACGAGAGGCGGAAAAGCGCACCCCCGAATGGCAGGCGCGAGAGGCCGAACGGCGGCGTATCGCCCTGCGCAACCTCGAGCTGTCGAACGAGCGACGCCGCCGTGAGAAACGCGAATGTGAGGCCGCCCGTGCCCGTGCCCGAAAGGAGTCCGAGCTGGAGGCCGCCGGACTCTACACGAACGGCATGGCTGCCCGGCGGTTGGGGTTCGCTGATTCGTGCGCCCTGACCAGCCGCCTGCGTGAGCTACGCGTAATCACCCGCCGCTATACCGACTGGGCGCTACTCCCCCCGCATGAAGGCCACGGATACACGGAGACCGTCACCGTGATGATCGGCCGAGAGCGCGACACGCCGTTCCAGACCATGGCGTGGACAAAGGCGGGGCTGCGCTTCCTCAGCCGCCTGCTGGCTGATCCCCCGGCCGTCTAAAGGCAAGGAAGCCGGGCGTCAGGCAGGTGTTGTCATCCCGCGCTGTACGTCCGGCTTCCCTCTTTTCGGCCCATCTACGCCCGTCCCTGCGCCCGGAGGGGGGATCGGAGGCGGATTGCCGCATCAGGCGGTCGTGGATGGCCTTCAGGTAGCGCGTGTTTTCGGCCGTCTCCGCCGTGTGGCGGTCGATACCGGCCAGATGGAAGAGGATGCGCGTGATCTGCGCAGCCGTCTCTTTCTGCACCATACGCATGGCGTTGAGTTGCCCGCCTATCAGCGACGCCGTCTGCTCCGTGACGCCCTTCACGGCGCCCGTGAGGGTCTTGTTGTCGTCTGGGGCGACCTTGAAGAGCTTCTCGAATGTCTTTAGCTTCTCAGAGTAATTCTTTGCCACGCCCTCGAGCTGCGATTTGGTCGCCTCGATCATCTCATCCGTCGGGGTGCCGCCCTTATCCATGAAGGAGGCCAACCCGTCGAGCACGCCGCTGACCTGCTTCTCGAGGTAGCGCTTCGTGAGCATGTTCTTGACCATGTTTTTGCATCATGCTGTCGACCGTCTTCTCGAATGCTTTGGCCGAGTCTTCGCCCTTCCCGAAGGCCTCCACGAGGGCGTCGCCCAGCTCATCAGCGAAGCTCTTGGCGTCGGTCTGGAGCAGGTCTTGCTTCATGTTGTCCATGATGTCCTGAATCTCTCGCTCGGCCTGCTTATGCTGCTCTTTATACTCCTCGATCTTCTTGCTGTCGCGCTTCTTTCGGGTCTTCGATTCCTCCAGCTCCCACATCTTTTTGAGATGCTGTTGCTGCTGCTTCAGGTTTTCGATGGCCTCCTTCTGTTTGGCATAGGTATCCGTGCCGAGCGCCTTCGAGATGGCGTGTTGCAGGGCCGTTGTAGGCGTTCTTTAGCTTGTCCACGGCCTCGTTGTGTCGCTTGATCTCCTGCTCGATCTTCTTATTCTTGCTACTGATGATCGAGCCGATGACGTTTACCACGGCTTGCACCACGGCCAGCGCGGCCTGAATGATAGTCAGGATAATGCTCGCCTTTTCAGCCGTGGCGATAGCGGCGGCAACAGACACAGCCATCACGGCCACCGTCTGCAGCGAGCTGATGGCCGTCTCGCCGACCTCTCCGAGGGCGTCCTGAGGAAAGGCGGCAGAGTCGACGGCGTCCTTCACAAACTGGAAACTCTTTTCGGTAGCTTTTGCCCAGCTTCTTCCAGTTGCGTTTGATCTTTTTCGGCCGATTCCGCCGAATCGTCGCCCGCAGAATTGAAGATCTCCCGGAGCGCCTCGCCCATCTGCTTGAAGGGGTTGTCCTTTGTCAGCACGTCGCGCGCCTCGTTGAGCTTTTCGCGGATCTTCGCCAGGTCGACGGGATCGAAGATGCCGGACAGCTCTTTGAATCGGCTCTCGATCTGCTGGATCAGCACCTCGATTTGCGACGTGGCCATCTCGTCGAGGTTGCCAAACAGCTGCGCCCACATGTCCGAGCCGGTCAGCTCCTTGCTGGCCAGATCGGAGAGAGCTTTGGCGGCCAGCTTATCGAGCGAGGCGGCCAGCTCTTCATTGCCATGCTCCAGCGCGCGTCTGCGGCGCTCGTCATACTCATCGATGATGGCCTGTTTGCGTTGCTCGAAAGAGCCGTAATCCTTCAGCATGCGGGAATACTCATCGTCGCCGCCCGTCTTCTTATCCCGTTCGTATTTCTCCGTGCGGATCTGTTTGGCACGGTCGATCTGCTCACGCTCCGCCTCGGTGGTGGCGGCCAGACGCCGGCGGTCGAGCAGGGCGATAGTCGTCGTTATACTTCAGGTCGAGGGCGATCTTCCGATCATAGTAGGAGATGTGGGATTGCAGCAGTGCCTCTTCCTGCCGGCGTGCCTCTTTTTGTGGCGTCGTACTGTTTATCGTCGAGGATCTTCAGCTTTTCCTTGCCGAGGTCTGACTTATCGTCTTTCAGCTCCTGGCGACGGTTTTCGATCGTCTTCAAGACGTCGAGGATGGTGCGCGCACGGTCGAGCTCACGGGTGATGTCCGTCTTGAACGCCTCCAGCGCCTCTCGCTCAGCATTCTCTTTGTCTTTGTCCCCATTGCCACGGCCTTTGCCGCCGCCTCCACCCCTACCGGATGGGGAGATCAGCCCTTGCAGGCGGGTGAGCTCCTTCTGCGCCGCCGTCCATTCCTTCGATCCGGGCACCATGTCTTTCAGTTTATCCTGAATGACAGATATAGACTTCTCGATGGCGCCCACGGTGCCGGCCTTAAACTGGTTGACGCCTTTGACACCGGCGACAGTCATCTGTATAAAGGCTTGATCGGTATGAAAGAGCGCAGAACGGAACATCCCTTCAGCCTCCTTATCCAGTTCGGCCGCCTCTTTTATCATATTGGCTTTCTTCCGGTTTACACCTGTCACAAAGGTGCCCGCGCCTGTCTGACTGCCACCGATGAAGTACTGATCCGTATCCGACATCTTGCTCGCCTTCTCCCGTAACTCCTGCGCCTTTTCAATCTTCGCTGTCGCCTGATTACGGGCTGCAGTAGCGCGTGCTTTAGCCATTTCTGACGCGACGAAGGCCTGCGTGTTATTGATGAGCAGATTCTCCGCATCGCGCACCGAGGTAACGGATACGCCCAACTCTCTGAAGGCGTCCCTGTTGTCATCGATAAAGCGCTTTTTCGCCTCCAAGTCGTTTCCAAGAGCGATATAAGTCTGCCTAAGGCTGTAAATGGATGCAATTGATTTGGACGCCCCGCTTGCAACGGCTTTAGCCATCTCTTCCTGCTCCCGGCGTACTGCTTGCGCTTTCTCCCATAGGTTGGAAAAGATTGCCACAAGTCCAGTAAGTACTGCCAGCGCCCATCCTACACCGGGGATAGACTTAATCGCCAGCCCCACGGCGCGGAAAGAGGCGGCCAGTGTCCAGTTGGCCGCTGCACTCGCCCCCGCCGTGGCCGCCTGCGTGGTGTTGGCCGCCGAATCGGCCGCTTTTGCCGCCACATTCCCTGTCGTAGCGGCAGCCTCAGCCTCATGGGCAGCCACGTTTGCAGCCGTGGCCACAGCCTCCGCCCGCCTTACGGCGGTTGCTTTTTCGGTGATCTCCGCCCACCACTTCTTGAGCTTATTCAGCGTGACGAGCTGGAAGGCGCTGTCTTTGTTCAGCGTCTGTGCCACTTGCTGCGTGCCGATGGCGATGGCCATAGCCGCCTGCACCTTGGCCATGACGCGTTGCAGCTGGTCGTTCTCCCCCGCAAAGAGGGACATCGCGCCCGTGGCGGCTGAAAGCGCACCGCCCAAACCGGAGACGCCCGCGATGAGACCCTGAAAGCCCGCCTCGTCATTCGAGAGGATGCGGCCTTGCTGCGCCACGTCGCCCTGAATATCCTGCAAGCGCCCCAGCTCATCGGCCAGCGCGCGGTATGCCGCCGACTGCTCATTGATGCCGCGATCGATAAGGCCGCCCATTTCTTCCTTCAGCTCACGGATGCGTGAGCGCAGCGAATTATGCGCGGCGGCGTTTCGCTCCACCTGTTCTTGGTGCTGCTTCAGTTTGGATTCCGACTCCGCGAGCTTCTGAGCCTCTTTACCCAGCTCTTCGACAAGCGCCTGATGGGCTTTGACTTCCTCCCGGATGGCGACCTGACGCTCCGTGAGCCGGCCGCCCCGCTCGAGGCTCTTGGAGGCAAAGACGTTGGTGCGTCCGATGGCCTCGTATTCCTTTTTGAGCTCCCCGATGTGATGCAGGTGCTGATCGATCGTGTTATCGACCTTATTGAACCGCTGCTTGATCTCGGAGGCCATCTGCGAGAAGCTGGCATCCATCGCCGCACCGCCCTTGACGGTGGCGTCCGAGAGGCCGTTGATGCGCCGAATGGTTTCATCGATTGCTCCGAGGAGCTTCCTGTTGTCCAGCGACGCCTCGAAGTGCATCGCTCCGTCTGTGGTTTCTGCCATTGAGCTTTCTTTGGTTTGTTAGTTGGTTTGAGGGGGCACGCGGGGCGTCACCCCATTGCATTGATGCGGCGGATCACCTCGTCCACGTTATCGCCCGTAAGGGTGATGTCCCCATCCGGGTCGCCCGGGCGGCTGTCGCTGTAATCGTAGTCGGGCTGATCGATCATCATGCGCTGCACCATAGGCCACGCGATGCCCTCGTGTAGATAGTGCCATGTCCAGCCGAAATGCGCGCAGATGGCGCCACGTCGGCCGTGCGGACTTTTCAGTCCGCGCTGTCTGCCTCTATCCGAGTCGGCACGGTCGTCCGGGCGGCGGACATCAATCGAATAGAGTGAATAAAATCCCCCAAGTTGCACATGGCGTTGATCGTCATGGTCAGCCGGAAGAGTTCGGAGGGTTTGATGGTGTGGAAAAAGAGGTTGGTCAGATCGTCCAGCGCGCGCCGGTCTTCCTCATAGTGCACCGCGCCACCCTTGCCAGGCGTGGGCTTCAGGATGTTTGAACCGAGCACAGCCAGCGCCACAATGCGTGCCATACGCCGTGCATGCCGGGCCGCCATCGTGCGTGCCTCTTCGATGGCCTCTGTGCCCTTCAGGCGCTCTTCATCGATAGCCAGCTCGATCCATTCGGCCGAGAGGCGGTCGAGGGTGCCCAGCGTGGGCTCTGAGATGCGATATTTCTGCCGCGCCTTTACCGTACGCCGTCTGCGCGGCAATAGGCAGCCCCAAAGGCCTCGCCGGGGGATGAGCTCCGTGTGGTATCCCTCCACTTCAAACTCCCAGCCGCGGTTGATGAGCGCGTTCAGTTCCGAGCGCTCCTGTTCCAGTTTCTCTACGATCTTTTCATCCATAATACGTTTCTATTTCATAGCGGGTAAACAAAAAGCCCCCAGTGGAGGCGCCTACATCGACGCGCTCACCGAGGGCTTTCACACTAAACATGACACGAAAAAAAGCAGTCGCTTTGTTTTTCTCTGTCTCTTCTTTCTTAGTCCTTCTTCTTGGCCCGGATCGCTCCGCCAGCGTCGACGGCAAGCGGCGTGACGGTAAAGTCAACGAGGAAGATACCCTTCGAAGACATGTCCGAATTGATCACCGCCTCGACGGACGCATTCGGGATTTGGAAGATCATTCCCTGCTCAGGGATGATCTCGAGCGCCACGTTTGCCGTTAGCTCGTTGCCGTTAAACTCCCACGTGCCGGAGTTCACCGTACCGCCGACGTATTTGGCCAGCATATCCGGATCGACGTCGCACAGTTGGAAGGTGCTCTTCGGGATCTTCTTCGTGCGCTTGCTGTATACCGGAGCTGCGTGCCCTTCCTCGAAGTGCTCCGTCACCTCCGAGGCCTCCTGATTGATCTTACAGGAGTCTTTGTAGACCTTGCCGATTTTGGTCATGCCCGTAGGCATTACGCCATTGGAGGCAGCCGCCCCCACTTTGATCTCGGCCAGTCCGACAGTGATTAAACCCATAGCTTTTCGTTTTTGCGTTGATTGATAGTTTCTTCTTTTTGATGGTGCGTCAGCCTTGGATGTTCCAGCTGACTCGGATGTTTGTGAAATGCTGCCTGACCCCATCGGCCGGCAGCACGGTCTGCGCCTCTACGATGATCGCCAGCCCCGTGACGTGCGCCGCGCGTAGCGCTCGGACGGCTATATCGGTGAGCATCTTCAGGCGCACCCGGTCGGCCACGAACTGCTCTTTGGCCCCGATTTGTACGGCCTTATCGGAGACGTAGACGTTCACGTTCGATACGCCTTGCTGTGGGTGGTACTCCTGCGTCAGCGTGATGGTGTTGATCACCACGTCTTCGGCCATCGAGTCAGCCGGGCGGTCATCGCCGACGTAGATGCCACCGCTCAGCGCCGCTTTCAAGGGCGAGCGAGAGAGTATGCCATACAGGATGGCGTCCGTGTCAAACGATGTCTTCAGATCCATAGCCGTGCGTGCAATTGCCCTGCATCAAACTTCAAAACCTCACCCCGGATGCGCACATCAGAGCCGGCGGCATCATTGGTGATAACCACATGCGTACCATCGGCCACCCGCTGCGTACCACGTGGCAACTGAATGAGCGACGTAAAGCGGCGAAAGACGCCGCCTGCCGTCTCTACTTCCTGCCCGCGCCCGTCGGTCTCTTCGCGGCAGCGTCCATACAGGCGGAGGGTATTCTGGGTCACGACCCAGTTGCCGTCATCATCCTGCCGGGATTCGCCGCTTTCGGTGACGAACAGGTAGTGGGGGTATTGTTTGACGCGAATCATTTGTGAGAGATCCTCACCAAAGGTTTGAACGATCGCGCACCCGTGGACGCGTCGAAAGCACGTCGGGCGCTCCCAGCTCGTTGCACAGGGCGCGATAGAACAGTTTCACAGCTTCCATATTCCACGAAACGGAATACCCGCCCTCGGTCACATTCATCATCGTTGCCTGCAATACAACCGTCATGCGATTATATACGGCGCGGTCACAGGCTGAGACATCGACCGGCGAATCCGCATCGATTCCACCCTTGATCAGGATAAGCTCGACATCATCATCCGTCAGTCCTAAGTTACTCAGAGACCGGCTCAGGTATTCCTTATTCGTCATCACAACCGCGGCGTGTTAGTTTTTATTCCACGTCGTGGCGTTCGTCTGCATGAGCAACGAGCGGCGCGCCAAGTTCCACGCAGGGAAAGCGTTCGTGATCCCCTCCGTGATCTCCGTAACGGGCGACAGGTTGGAGTACTTTCGGATCAGCGTATGCCCACGCATGGCTTTAACAGACACGTCGCCAGACATGTCTTTCGCTTCCACGGGGCGTTTCCAGAACGTGTTGCCCAGCTGTTTCGATTCAGAGAACAGAATCACATCGTCCTCGAACGGGTTTCCCGTCGTTCGTGTGCCGTCTGCATGCTCGATCGTGATGTCCTGATCGACAAGGATGACCTCCAGCCCCTTGAACTTTTCCTTATGTGCATCCAAGTACCTGTTCACGGCGTCCTTGCTTGGGGTGTCTCTGATGTCGGACAGATTCTGGAAGATCGTAGACGTGCGTTTGATCACCTCCTCTTGCGAGGCCAGCTTGCCAAACGTCTCCACATTCATAAAGGCGTACTTATACGTCACGCCCATCTTCTTGCCGATGGCCAAAGCCTTCGGGAAGTCATTCGTGAACGGACTGCCATTCGTAGCGCCGGCATACGATGTGACTACACCGATCTTCTGCTCCGATGGGATCTGATAATCCGCATCAAACTCCGATACAACGGCGGCGTTGTTCAGGCTGTTCAGATCGACCTTTCCCAGCGAGATAGATTGAAGGGCTACCCACTCCAGACGGGCGGCAATGGCGTCCCAACAGAACTTTACGTCCTCAGCCCAAAAACGAACAATCTCTTCCAAGTCCGAAGCACCATTGGCCATGGCCATCAAAAGATCGTACTCTTCAAGCGCATCTTCATTTTTCTCTCGAGACACACCGAGCTTCGGAATTTGCCCTTGGAGGCGTTCAATGGCCTCACGCGTCTTTCTCGGAATCGTGGCGCCGCGCGCAATGATGTCGGCGGCGATCTTTAACCCGGCCTGCGCCTCGAGCTGTTTCCAGGTCAGAAACTTCGTCTCCCTCAAAGGGAAGAGGGTCGGGTAGTAGTAAGGTTTCAGGTCGAACGTGTGGATCACGGCTTGCATATCCTTCTCGTTCAGACCTTCCATGAGTGTCTTTTGCATCTTAGTTCCCTTCTTTTATGCGTTATACATACGTCACGCACCGAAGCGCGTCTTTCATTTTGTCTGTCACGGCCGGGGCGTTTTCCTCAAGAACCACGGCATGTACCCACGCGTTTTCGTAGAGATTATTGCCAGCCTTCACGTCCAGATCATCCCCCGCAATAGCCACAGGAACGACCTTCAGCGTCTTATTCGCGCCGGTGGACTCAAAGGCGCAGGTTCCGGCCTTTACCTCCACGCCTAACGTGGCACTGAGTGTGATCACATCCTTTCCCTCTCTCTCGAGCGGTCAATGCTTGCAATCGTCTGCCCATTGGCGCTATCCGTAGCGAAGCGATCGCCGACATTGAAATGGCTGCCTTTGTTCACGTCGTACGTCGTAGACGTCGCATTAGCCGTATTCAGTACACGCGCCGTCTTACACACTACGTACATCCCATTCGTGCCACGCCCCAGAGGAGTACCCTCTACCACAGCGCCGCCTCCCAGCCCGGCCACGGACACCGTGACGCCGCCAGGAATATCGGCCACGCGGTGCAGAATGCTCTTCACGGCGCGCTTGTCCTTCTTGTTTTCAATTGTAATCATAGCCTGTTTTGCTTTTTGTTGACTAAACCTCTTTACCTCCGAGCGACGCGTCACTGCCCTTCGTTTGCGCATTGATGTAGCGGGATACGCCGGCCGTCACGCCGGATTCATCCTTCTGCGAGAACATCGGCCGACTCATTCCAGCCAGCTTCGCGTCTGCCATGCGTTTGTTTGCGTCTGCTACATCCGTCTCCGTGTCCGTCAAGTATTCATTAAAGGCCTCTTCCGTGTCGAACGTCATGCGGCCGAAGTCTTTCAACGCTTTGGCGCGAAAGCTCTCATCCTTGCATGCGTTCAATCGATCGGTGAGCGCCTGAAGCCTCGACTGATTCACGTTCCCACGCTCGTACCGTTCCAGCTGCTCCTTGAGCGGCTTCACGGCGTTGGCGACAGCGTTAGCAACGACCGCTTGGAGATCCGTCTCAGCGTTTGGTCTCTTACCTTCCTTCGATGAGGGTTCGGTCTTTGGCTTCGGCTCATCAGCGTGGGGCTCGGACTGCTTTTCCACAAAGTCGAATTTGCGCCGGAGATTCTCTTCAAACGTGCGTGTGCCGTCGGATACTTCCTTATCCACATCCGAGCGAAAGTCTCGTACAAAAGCGTCCACCCCGTCCCGGGTCAGGCGCTCCACCGCGGCCTTCGCCTCATCCTCGGTCTCTACCTGTAACGCCATCATGCGTGCCAGCATATTCAGACCGTCCTTCCGCACGCCTGGGAACTTCGTTACCAGTAGTGCAAGAATCATCTTCATCTTATCCATGTTGAAATCTGTTGGTTGTTTTGTTTCGCCGGCAAAAGTAGATGGGGGTGTTCGTCACGACCTGAAATTCGGTGGCGAAAAAAGATCTCGATCAGAATGTTACCGCCACTTTACAGCCTAAAGCAGCTCGCCGCCCATGTTGGTCGAGGAGTTACGGAGCTGTTCGGGATGCTCCGGGCGGCTCTTGCTTTATTTGCGCGCAGAGTGATCGAAGCGGCTTTCGGATGTTCTCAGGCACTCTTTTTCAGGCGATTTCTTATTTGCAGACTAAATCATTTTCACAGCATAAGTGTGCTTGCATGGCGCTTCAACCCATCATTTTCACACCGAATCTTATTTGCAGACTAACTCCCGGGCTGCCATTCCGAGGGAGTCCTCGAGATGGTTCACCCCAACCCGTGACGGATTGTCACGAGTTGAAGTAGGTCCACTTCTTAAACGTACAATTCCAGTGAGTTTCACAAGGTGAGGGCGAAAAAACAGCAATGTGCAAAAATTGCACATTGCCTCAGGGAACTCGTTGTGCCATTATATCCAATGCAGGCGCACGGCTATTATGGCCAAACAAACCGCGGCGGCAATCAGATCGAGTATGATAATCAAGACAAATTTCCAGTCCACCGCGCCCTCTCGCTGCCGGTGATCCTTGCAGGGGGGAACGATCGCCGTGCAAATAGAGCCTGCCATTGGTGCTCAGCTTTGCGGCGACGACGTCCCCGCCTTCCTCTTCATGGCATACAGCGAGCCCCTCGTATTTGAGGGCTAAGGCTCCGAGCGAAAACTCTTCCCGATCCATGCCTGCCGGGCACTCCGTTACGCCCTCGGCCAGTAATCGAAGCACGCGTTTTGCCCGCTTGGATAATCTAATTCGTTTCATTTCCATGTGTGATTTTGATTGATTACTTGCAGCAAAGGTCTGCCGGGCGGCTCGTGGGCGTCATTGACCGAAGACTGTGGAAGATGACTATCTTTGCAATGTCAACGCACCGATACAGTCGGGTCGTTGGTAGGTGGATGTCCGGCTTCGGCCGCACTTCTACCCCCCACGCTGGGGGGCGGTCTTACGATTCGCTCCCCTTCTGTTTTTCTTACAGCTCGTGTACGATCTCGTCTTCTTTGGTGTAATAGAACACGCGCCCACCCTTTTTCTTCGCCTTTAACAGCTCAGAGTATATGTCTCGTGTCATTGCATCTATCTCGAACAGGACTATATCTGCACCCTGCTTTTGGAAGGCCTTCTTAGCATATTTCACAATGTTATTCGAGCTGCCGGTGCTTTTGAAGTCTCCTTTTATACCATTGATCAATACATCTGGGGCGGAATCCCGATCAGCCTCTCCCAGCATCTCAATCCGGTAGCCGTTTTGGGCGTAGACTTTAGCCATACGGAGTTCTTTGTTGAGCTTCCTTTCTTCATTCTCACTTGTCTCCCCGTGAGCTATACGTGAGGCGTGTGCCACGACATACCCACCCGTATCGTGATCAAAAAGGATTCGCTTCACGTCATCGCCGTACGCATTGTATTCCTTACGGCTATTCCAGCGGCGCCGAATGTCCGACTGTTCCTCCTTCGTCTTTTCACGTTTGCGTGAAGACTTTCGCGGATCCTCGAAGTCCAAAGAAGCCCGGCGGCACCTCCACCGGCCGCGGTTTTGGCCGCCCGTATTCGCCCACGATGTAGGCCGGATTATCCGTGATGAAGCGCGGGAGGGTGCGCCAACCACGGGCGCGCTCTCGATTCTTTTCTACCCAATCCGTAAAGACTTGCGGCACCTCTTCCACCGCCCGCGGAGACCACGAGGCGCGCTCTTTGGCGTCTCCCTTGAAGATGCGGCGATAGAGTTCTTTCCTGTCTGACGGGCGGGCTATGATGGGCAACATCTCGCAGCGGCAATGCGGATGCCAGCCGCGGAATCGGAAGGCCTTGGGGTACACGCCCTGCAACTCGTCGCACATGTCATGGAAGGGACACGGCTTACCGTTGCGCAGCGTCGTGTGGTTGTTGCTCAGGCGGATCTCCCAGCCCACAATGAGCGGGTTCGTCTGTGCCGACTGCCACGCCGCCTCGCATTGCGCCGCCTTCAGCTCCGTACGTGCCATTCGGAGCGCGTTTTTGTAGGAAGAGCGATACACACCCTGCCCCGGATGGTATGCCTTGGCCGCCGCGCTCAGCTCCAGCGCGCCCGTCTCCTTGTTTCTCACCCGCCGGAAGAGCTTATTCGGCTCGATAAGGAAGCGGCGCAGATCCTTCGCGATCTCCGTCCCACGGCGGCCCTCTTTGATGGCGTTTTGAAGGATCACCTCAATCTCTTTTTTTGCATTCCCCGCCAGATTCCACACGCGGCCGGAAAGATTCAGCCCGTCACGCTGCTTTTCGCGCACAAAGGCATCGGCAGACGCCAGCCGACTGCGCTGCGTGGCATCGATTCGGAGACGGTCGCGCAGCATCCTGTCTCGCGTGGACGGATCCAGCTGCGCCTCCACGCGCGACTCAAGCACTTCATTGCTGAACTCCCACTCCCGCCGGATGCCATTCAAGAGGAGCCCGTTCAGGCGGTCGGCCATCGCGCCAAGCACGCGCTCCACCTGACGGTTGGCCGTATGGTTATTCTTGAAAAAGAAATCATCCTTCTTCTGCTCGATGGCACGGCGCACGGCAGGCAGGGAGAGCGCCTGTAGATAGGGCCGTGTAGATCAGTTGCTCGATGGCGCGAAAGAGTTGCTCCCGGTGGCGCTCTTCCTCTTCCCGACGGCGGTCTTCTTCCTTCATAGGGGACGGTTATAGAGGCAGTCGCCTCCGATATATCCGAAAGCCAAACTTTACGACCATGAAAGCCAGTGCACCAATACATGCCCAAAAGGAGCCGGTACCAAAGCCTTGAACAAACCGCTCCCAGCGGGTGGGCTTTCGCTCGATCTCTCGCACAACCTCACGCACCACATCTCGATTGATAAAGACGCTGTCTGCCTTTGCCCACACGGTGTCATGCCGGACAACGGTCTCGACCTGCAGCTCCCCGAGGCTATCCAACAGGAAAGCCAGTCGGGCGTTGCGGGTGGTCTCGATCGATAGGCGCTCCATCGCCACGCGTCCCTCTGCATTACAACGCAGCAAGGCGCGAAGGAGCGACGTGTCCGACGGCACAGGGATAGGTACAAGCCGCTGCACGAAGACCGAATCTACGTGCGACTGCCGCGTGGGCTGCGTGTGCTTCAAGGGCAGGCAGGCCGTAAGTAGCAAGGCGGCGATGAGCGGCAAGATGGACTTGAGCATCTTCTGCTTGCCTCCGTAATAGGTGATCAGGAATTTCATTTTCGTTGCATGTGTATGAAAAGAAGAAAGGGCAGGCCGGATGACCTACCCCTCTCTTGGAATGTGTGCTGCGTTAGGAGATGGCGGCGATCTGGTTCAGCTCCACCCAATACGGGTTCCCGTTTTTGTGGTGGCTGATCTGCCGTTTGGCAAAGTCGACGGCCGTCACGGTGACCTTTTGTCCATTCATCAGCCGCGCCTCGGAGCGGCGGGTGAAGGCCAGCGCGTCGAACGCCTCCTCGGTGAGGGGGAGCGGCCCCTGTTTCAAATCTGGCTGGGGGCCTACGGGCCCCGGCGAAGTTTGGCCGGGTACCTGTGGGCGGATGGGAGGAACAACAGGCGGCTCGATCGGCGTGGGGTTCCGCGGCGGGATGGGGCGGGCTTTGCGCTCGAAGTCGGGCGTGTAGGTCACGTTCGGGTCGCCGCCGGCCATCATCTGGCCTACCTGCCGGCCGATGGCGGTCATCTTTTCGCAGTAATACTTCTTGCGGGCGCTCTGGATGTCGGTGATCCCGAGGGCGCGGTAACGCTTCACGACGGCCTTCTCATAGTCGAACTTCAAATCATCGATACCGATGCCCTTCTCCAGCGCCCTTTGTGCGGCGGGGCTGAAAAGGGTGCCCCATACAATGGGCGTGCCTTCGATCTTGTCGATCACCTCCGAGGGAGTGTCCGTCTTGAGGTTCACGCCCCATCGGGGGTGCTGAATGAGCTGCAATTTGGCCCGGGCAAAGTCTACGTGGTTGGCATAGTTTGCATACGGGTCATCGCTGCCTTCAACAGGATCAAAGCCCGTGCGGCCGCTTTTGCCCGCGGCGTGCTTTGATATTGCAGTAATTGAAGTCGCCGACGGGTCTCATGCCCGCGCCGGTATCCAGCACGTCCATGGCGATCAAGAGCTGGCGCATGGCGTTGCTGAGCGTATTGTCGGCCTCGAAGTAGGCGCGGTCGCTGGCCTTGACAAAGTCGGGGCGGGTGTTGGGGCCAAAGGCGCCCTTGACGGGTTGCCCCTTGTAACTGTAGGGGGCATAAGCCGGGGTAAACTCCGGCGGGATGGTAGTTTGGGTTGGAGTGTTCATTGTTGTTGAGGGGTTGAATTGTTGATGCGTTGAGGGGGCGCTTGGTGGCCGTGCAGGGAGTCCATGCCTTTCTCTCTCAAGAGCTCGGAAGATTCTCCTTGCCGAGCATATCGACGAGCACCTGCAGCGTCCTCTTCATGTTGCGTCGCACCTTATCCTCCGCGCGTTCACGGATGCTGAGGAACTCTATGGTGCAGAGAAAGATGCTCATCAGGCAGGTGATAACGGGCACTCCGACGATTGGATAGAGCTTCATCAACACAAAGAGATGCGAGTAGTGGATCATCACATCCACCATCGTGGCGATGATCACACTTCCCTCGTAGATCAGGAATTTGCGCGTGCTGCGGCTGAGTGTGTACGAGACGCACATCTCTCCGAGCTGCTTAGACTTACGTATGCCGCTGATAAGATCAATCAGCATAGCCAAAAACACAAAGGCGGCACAGGCGCCGGCGATAACTAACATCGAGCGCGTGCCCTCAAAGAGTACTTCCATTGTTTGTTGTTAGTTGGTTTGAAAAAGGCGGCGGGCCTCCGAGATAGAAGAGCGCCCGCCTATAATGCATCAAAAGAACCCGGACACCGTTAATACGATGTAGCCTTCACTTGAAATGCTTATGGTTCTACTCAAAACGGTAAATAAGCTCTCAGTTGAAATCCTAAATGATTCAATTGGATTTGGAAGCGAATCAACCGCACCACTGCCGTCAAATGAAATGAGGTCGGAGCAGATGTAGAAACGTTTCGGCTCTCCTTCGTTCGGCGTGTCAAACGTCATAATAGATGGATAATCGTTTCCGTTTACAATACGACTAACACCATTTCCTGCTGATATAGTCCCTGTAAAATAGGGAGGCACCTCGAACTCATAAAGAATGATGAATCCTTTGAGGTGTGACAGCATATTTGTGTGGAATGTTTGTTCCTCTCCGATTGGGTCTTTGACCTCCCCGGCCTGTGTGTTTCTCGCCCTTGCTTTTACGATACCCGTATGTGGATCAAACTCAAACTTATCAATATAAGGGGGGCTTGTTTGTGGTATGTAAGGAACCGGAATCGAAAATTCCTGCGTTCTTCCTTCCGGATTTTTGACTACACCGGCTTGTTGGTTCCGTGCGTGAACCGTAACGATTCGGTTCTCGTGGTTGTATTCGCAGCTGTCCACGTACGCTTCTCCAGCGTTTGGCAGCTCAGACTCCGCGGGAATATCGAACGTCTGCTCGTCTCCGAGGGGTGTCTTGACTTCGCCCGCCTGCGATACGCTGGCCTGAACGGTCACTTTGCGGGTGGTTGGATCGTAGTTGAATTTGGAAACACGGGGCTTGCCGGCGTCTGGCAAAGTGGGTGCGGGCGGTGCCGGTGGCGCGGGTACGTGGATCGGAAACTCTTGCAAATCTCCCTCGAGGGTTTTGACCTCCCCGGCCTGTGCGACCTTGGCACGCACTTTCACCTTCTTCGTATCGGGGTCGTATGTCACACACCCTCTACAAACGGCTTACCAGCGTCGGGTAGCGGTGTAGGCTCGGGAACATCGACCGGAAACTCCTGCCAATCTCCCAGAGGCGTTTTGACCTCTCCCGCCCGGGCGTTCTGCGCGCGCAGACGCACCTTCTTGGCGTCTTTGTCATAGCTGACACTGTCTACATACGGCTTGCCAGCGTTTGGCAGCTGCGGCGCGGGCGTGTGCCCGCCTTTGCCGCCTTTCCTCTTTCGTCCACCTCCGAGGTGGTACTGAATCAAATGCACGATTTTCATAGATCTATCTTCTTTCTTTGGTTATCCGATATACTTCGCACTGGCGGGCGCACCGGCCACGAGGCGCAATTGCTGCCCGGCTACGATGCCGTCCACGCCAAACTCTATTGCCTTCCCGTCGAAGCCGTACCCGGTCACGACGTCAGCCGTCACCCAGTCTTGCCCCGTTATGGAACGCTCAACGATCAAGGCATTGCCCGTCGCCCTTGCTTCAAACTCTACGCGCACGCTGATCGCGTCGCTCTCGGCGCGAAGCTCTCGGAGATGTACTCCCCTTCGCGCACCTTGCTGAAATTGATTCCTTTCATTCTGTATGGTTGTTAATGGTGATTGTTGGTGTTTATCCTCCGATGCAAAGGCATTGCGTGGCTGCGTTCCAATACACAGGGTGCATCTTGCCACCTCCAAGGTGGTTCTGGTGAATCATGTTCGATACAGTGAGCACGGTACGTGGCAACCCGCCAACACTCTGAGCGTCGACAGAAAAGTTCCAATTGCGACCTCCAACGACTAAGCGTCCGGGTGACATAGAAGACTCTCCTCTTACACTGCTTACCTTCAGCATGCCGCCGGATAAATCAGTGAGCCCCAAATGAGCCCTATTGATTCGTATGCCTTCAGACGGTGATAGTGACAACCCATTTGCAGAACCTGCCTCTCCAAGCGTGTAATCATAACTCGAAGAAGATAGGTTGTCTCCTTTCACCATAAACCCCGCAATCTTCGCCACCTTCTCCACCACGAGGTTCTTCGTATTGATCAGCTCCGTCTTGATATAGCCGCCTTCGATGATGGTGGTTCCGTTCCTCTTTACGCGGTTGATATCGATGTCGCCGTAACTGATTTGGTTCTGCTGATTGTTGATCTGCGATTGTTGGTTGCTCAGCTTGTCGCTTTGCGTATTGAGCTGCGATTGCAGGCTCTTGAACTCCGCGCGACCGGTGAGGGAGATGTTCTGCGATATGAGGTTGATCGCGCTGGGGCTTTGGGTGATGTACGAGGCAATGGTGTCACCATTCGCCAGCTGCGCGGAGGCGTAGAGCGCGTTGCCCTGCGCGGTTGTGATGTACCCAGCCGTCTGTAGCTGATAGATCTTATCGTCCGCCGTGGCTTGGCGATTCAGGAGGTTGTTCACGTTCTGCTGCGTCTGTTGCTGGAAGGCGTCCAGCTGGGCCTTGGTGCCGCCCAGCTGCGCGTTGAACTTTCCGACCTCGCCCTTGATCTGATCCGAAACGACCTGAAGCTCCGTCTTGGTGGCGTAGTCCGAATTACCTTTGATCTTGATGTTGCCGCTAATCACGCCCTCGTCCAGATCGAAGTACGTCAGGCCGTCGGCCGACTGGATGCGGCCGGTCTTGATGAACCGACCGTTGATCATCGTAAAGCCATACATGGGCTGAAAGGCGCGCGCCTTCTTCTCTTTGTCCACGGAGTTGATGATGCCGAGCCAGAAATGGTAATAGGCCGGATCTTTCTCTACCGGGATCTGCTCCAGCGTGAAGAGGATCACGCCGCCCGTGCCCGCGCGTTGGCATTTGGCATAGACGTAATACGGCTTCGAGGGGGTCGGAGAGCGTCGCCAGGCCGTCGGCCAACGTCCAGGAGCGGGCCTTGGCTTCGTCGATGGTGTAATGCGTCAGCACGCCGCCCTGTACACGGATGGCGTTCGGGTTGCCCTGATAGTTGGGCTCGAAGACGGTGTTCGTCAGCCCGAACTGCATAGACTTGGCACCTACGGAGAGGGCGATCGTGTCGATGGACTGCGGCCTGATCTTTTCCGTGTAATAGTTCCCCTCGGGATCGAAGACGGCGGCCATCACCTCTCGCGAGCGGCGCCAATTGGCACGCGCCGTGGCGGGGTCTTTGATGTTATTCATACGGATGATCTTGTCCGTCTCGATCTGGTCGGAGATGATGCGGTTGATGATCGACGTGGTGACCGTGTCGGAGAGCGTCAGCTGGTAATTGTACGGCTGCAGCAGGTCGCGGGTGAAGGATTGCACCCGGACGGACTTCTTGATCGCCAGGGCCTCGTCTTCGACCGGGATATAGTCCCCCCACGGAGAAGACATGCGTCTCCACGCCGATGCCGGCGAGCGAGCGCAGGAAGTCGGGTGCCACCGTGAGGCCATACTGCACCTTGGGCTGGCTGTTCTGATCGTAATACTTATTGCCGGCCTCCTCCAGTTCCTTCTCCGCGGCGTCCACCACGGCCTGCGGGGGCGCGATGTCCAAGAGGCTGTATTCGTCCCCCACGCCGATGCGGAAGGCGGCGGAGGTTTTCGAGGGGAACGTCTCCCCGCGGTCGTCTTTGAAGGCCTTCAGGGTGAAGGTCTTTGTGGCGTGGTCATACTTAGCGACCTCGAACTCATAGCCGGACAGGTTGCCGGTGTTGAAGTGCACCTTGGCCGATGTGCCCGGCAGCAGGTAGGTGGTCTTCGTCTCTTCCTTGCCGTCGGCGCCTTTCGAGGTGACCTTTTCCGAGAGGTCGAACGCCATAGCCGAATCGGTAAACACCAGCTCCGAGGCAGCGTCCACGGCCGTCGCTCTGCCCTTCTGCTTGGGGTAGATGTCTTCGAAGTACTTCGTGGCTTCCCACACGCCGAAGCGGTTCACGGCGTTGCCTTTCTCGAGGAAGGATTCTCCCTTCTTCTTCCCCGGCAGGCAGAGGCGCTGGGCGCGATAGCGGGCGGTGATGTTGCGCGTGGAGCCGTAGACCTTCAGGCGGGTGATGATGTTGGCCGACGAGACGTTCTGCCGCTCCAAGGCGTACAGACCTTTGCCGCGGCCGTAGCGAAACGTGAAGGGGAAACGTCTGCCCGACCTTGCCAAAGTGGATCGTGCGCAGGCCGCCGGTCTGGGCGATCTCGAACTCCGTCTCGAACTCTTTGCAGAGGCGTTGCAGCACGGCCAGACAGTTGTCCGTTTCGCCAAACGTCAGCGTCCGATCGGCGGCCGTCTCGGGGCATTCGCCCAGCGCCCACTGCCCGGCGAAGACGCGGCTGGCGTTCGAGATGAGCACCGTGGCAAAGCGTCGGAGGTCGCCCGTGAGTGCGTCGCCCTGCACGTCCTGCAGCTTATTACTGGTCGTGTCGATGGTCAGGTCATACGTCACGCGCAGCAAGTCGTACTGCACGCCCTCCATCTCCACCTCGTAGGTGTAGATCCTTTCGCCCTGCTTCTGCACGGCGGGCAGGCGGTTGAGGCGATAGGTGCGCCCGTAGACATTCATCACGTCGCCGATCTCGAAGGCGATCGGGCGGACACTCTCCACGGTGAGCGTCACCACATCCTCGCCCAGTAGGGCAATCTTCTGCGTGCCCGCGTGACGGTCGAGAGCTGCCCCGGAGTGCGATTCATCAGGTCAATGGACGGCTTAACGCCAAGCTCATTTAGGATAAAACTCATAGTTTCTTTTGCTTTTTTATGGGGGTTGAGGTAGTTTCAAATAGGGGGGGGAAGTTACCCCTTTAGCCAGGAAAATGGTCGGCGATAGGCGAGGTAGTCCAGTTCGTCCTGATGGCCGTAAGCCTCACGCTCGAATCGGATGGCATGATAGGCCGCCGTAGCATCCTTCAGTCGTGCCCACCGCCAGAGCCATTCGGCAAGATAGAGGAGATAGAAGCCCACGTAGCCCGTCTCGCGCATCTGGGCCGTGTGGATAGCCTCGTGCCTGAGAATGCGATCGGAGACCGGCTCAAACTCTTTGCGGGCAAAGACGCGCCCGAAGAGGTTAATCGCCGTAAAGCCTCGGAAAGGGATAAGGCCGTTGTAGATGACTTTCATCCGTTAGCCTCCACCTCTTTTGGCTTTTCCGATTGATCGGCGGCCTCGAGGTCGCGAATGACGGAATAGCGATAGCCGGAAGCTCTCATAGCGGCTGTGAGTATGTCAAATTCGTTGTCGGCAAGCTCCGTAATCTTTCCGGCGGGGGCGTTGAAGATCTTACGCGCAAGTGTGTCTTGCTCGAGCGTAGCGGCGTGCTGAAAGACAATGTTCCCAAACTCAGAGCGCGTGTCGCGCGTCTGAAATACGCTCGAGCTCCATCTCGATGTTTACGTTACTGAAATCGATTCTTTTCATCTGTCGTTTGTGGTTTATGTGTTGAACTGTTTATGCGTTGTGTGTGGTGGGCTTTACACCGTAGGCTCAGGCTCGATGATGGTCACCTTGAAGGTGCCCACGTTTCGGCCGTCAACAAACGTCTTTACAATATCCGATATGGCGGACGTGTAGACCTGCCCGGTGTAGACCGTGCTGCCATCAATAGCAACCGAAAAGGAAACCGTGACCGTGACACCCAGCAGAGCCTTTGTGAAGGCTGTAAAGCGCGTGACAAGTTCAGCGGCCGAATCTGTCACGATGAAGCAATCCAGTGAGATCGTGCGTGCCTCATAGACGGGCACCTCGAGGTCTGGCAGATAGCCGTTGTGATCCGGATATTCGTACGTCTTTGGCTTCTTACGTGTAGGGGCTCCGAGGAAGCCGCCGCCGTTGGAAACATAGACGCCGTACGCCTCGAAAGGAGTACCGTTGTATTGATAGCTGACTTTCATGGCGGCAAAAGTATTTCCGAGGGTTCGTGAGGTCAGTCAGAAAAACTTCAGTATGTCTCTTTATGCTTCTCGATGATCTTTATCTGCCCCGTAGATCCGGGAGCAACGACAACACGCGCACCGCCGTAACGGTTGACGCAGATCTTCGCTACATCGCTCGCCGAAACGGTCACCTCCGAGCGATCGAAGGCGTCTACCATCACAAAGGCATGATCGTCGGCCGTAATAGAGAGGCAGGCGTCATGTTTGGCAAATACCTCCGTGACGGCATATCCGCTCACATGAATGCTGCCGTGAGTATCACCCAGCGCCACGCAGCGCTCAGGATTGGTAAGATTTACGCGATCGTCGAGGTAGATGCCATGCGTTTCCATCGTGCCCTTGAAGTGAGCGCGTATGAAGTCGTTATCCGGATAATCATTCGACAGACAGAAGTCAATACCACGGACGTACATGTCGAGCATGGCGTCTTTGTCATTGAGCACCTTCAGGTCGCGATACCATTCATCGCAGATTCCTTTTCGGCGCGCCTCACGCGCGAGGGCTTTTGCAAGTGGATCCATATAAAGGGGTTGTGAGTGGTAAAACGTAAAATTTCAAAGTGTCCCGAGCTGCTGTTTGAGTCCGTCAGCGATAAGTCCCATCTCTTCCTGTAGGTCATCCGGAAAACCATACGTGCTGCCCGTGATCACATCATAGCCGCGCGCCTCCACATAGAGAGCATAACGCGCACCGGCCACGATAACCGCAATAACGACCCGTTCGCCGGCCTCCGAGGCGACACGGCGAGCGTAAGCCAGTCCCTCGGATACGCCCTCGGAGCCCTTTTCGCCGCCCTCGCTCTCGAAGTAATTGTACACCTCTCGGCCGCGATGAAAGACCACACATCCGATCGAGGATCGCAGTTTGTGTGTCTGGTCTTTGTAGGTGTTTGTCTGCTTAGCGCGGCGCACCATTTTCAGGGCGGCTACTTTGTAGGCCTCTACGATGGCCTCTTCCACAGCATCGACTCTGGCATACACGGCGCGACGGATAGCATCCGGGTCAAAAGAAGGGGTTACAGGCATGGCGAGTTAAAGTGTCGGTTCGAAGGCGGATGTGTAGATGCTGCGGGCGTCTTCGGCCTGTAGTTTCTCATAGGTGGCCTGTGGATTCATCGAAACGCCCGCCTTTTCGATCGATTCTTCCTGTGAGACTACAGGCTTGTTGCCATTTGCCGTTAGCCAGTAGTTGAGTTCGTCTATTTCATTCGTCAGCATGTAGGGGGTGATCTCGGGCGTGATCTCCATCTCATCGGCCACGGCGGCCAGCGGGGGCGAAAAGAGGCCGATGTAGGCCTTGATGATGTTGGCGCGGCGCTGCAGATAGTCGTCGAAGATCTCCCGTTTGTCCTGCACCTTCAGATGTGCGTCCATGAATAGCAGCTTCAGGGCGATGCCGGAAACGGCGCCGATACCCTTCACGGAATCGAAAGAGATGTCTGGCGTTTGCGTCAATGTGTAGATCATTTTGAGGATCGTCTCGATCTCCAGACGCACCGATTCGGGGGCGTGCGCCCACGAGACGTAATTCATCGTCGACCCCTCATCACCCTCAATGATGGCCCCGGCCTCGCCCTTCTTGCTAAAGCCTTGAATATGCCCCGTGATAAAGAGCTTCGGGGAGGCGTGGTAATCGTTCGTATCGGCGAAGTTCGACAGCAGCGTCTCGAGTCGCGCTATGAGAGAGTTCACGATCGCCGTTTCCGTCTCGTCCTGCCGTGCGTACACCACGGGGATTTTCCCAATCGCCACAGCGCGGGGGTATCCCTCGGAGAGCGTCCACCCGTTGTCGCCACTCTGCCACATATAATGCGCATCGGCGGTGTAGGTCTCGAAGAAGTCCACCGTGTTCCCCGCGTCGTCTTTGCGGGCAAAGCTGCGAGAGAAAGCGACCATGTCGCCCGTCTCATCGAAATAGGGGTAAAGCGTGTCCCCGTTCGCGGGAGAGAATACGGCGCAGCGCAGCTTGAATCGAGAGGGGAAGCCGTAACGGTTAGACTCCGTCTCGGCCTCCACCGGGTACCACAGCTCAGCGCACTCCTTATATCCAAACACGCTGCGCGCCACACGGCGGTTGATCGAGTTACACTTCACGTCGCGCAGGATGCGGCCAAAGGCGCGCATGACGGCCTGCTGCTGCTCCGACTCGGTGTCTGCATTGTAGGACGGATCGTTACCGAAAAGGAACGACACGGCGCGCTTGATGATGAGCTGCTGTATGGCGAGACTAATGCGCGCCACAGGCTCGGGGCGTGTCGTCCCCTTGCTGCCCCCCGGCACATCGGAGGTCACCTGTAGGCCGTTCGACTCTTCCGAATCAGAAACGGCCACACGCTTATCGGGGCGTTTCGTTCGGTCGTTCACGTCGTGTTTCTCGGGGTCGATGGCTTTGCGGGCGGCCTCTACATCAGGCAGCGGCGCGTTGCGCCCCTTCTTCAGGGCGTCGATCACATCAGAGGGTGTGCTCTGGCTGAAAATTTCTTTGAGGGTCATAGGGTTGAGCGTGTTTTGAGTTGAATGAAGTCTGTAGGGAGGATTAAGAGGCCGTCAGTAACCAAAGAGGCCAGCCACGGCGGAAGCAGAAGACGCTTTGCGGCGAAACTCTACCGTTCCCGTTAGGGCGTCCGGAGCATCGTCGTGCGCATTCGTCCCCATCTTGAGGTATCCCGTCAATGCGCCGGCAAACTCCGGGAAGCGGCGCTGCCATCCGACGGGCATGTGAGTGAGGTTCTGCACAGCTGCCGAATGGGCGAAGATTCGCACGGCTTTGTTTTGCGATTGATGGAACCATTTGAAGTGCGTGCGGTCGTTGCCCATGCGTCGGCATTGCTGCTCCACAGCACGGGCATATCCGCGGCCGCCGTTGTTCGACTCCACGACACACTCCGAGACGGAATGCCGGGAGAGCATCTCAGCCAGCGCCGGCTCGGTGTACTCCATCGGGCGCTGCGTGTAAAGCACGTCCACGATGTAGTTGCCCGTCTCCGTCTCGTCGTAGACGATGGCGCAGAGGTAGTCGGCGCCCGTGTCGGCCGTGTCTACGTAGGCCTTGCGGGTGACGCGCTCCGCGGCGGGGCGGTATTCGTATTCCTGGAATCCGCGGTCGTACATCAGTCCCTCGCTGGGCTTCGGGTCTTGCTGGTAGAGAGAGTCGAACACGTGGGGATTGCGGGCGCGAATGGTTTGCAGCTTTTCCAGCGAGTGACGCTCCGGCCAAAGCGCCTCCCCCTCCTGACGGGGGTCGGCCTCGGTGGGTGCGCCAATCTTGATCGCCGGATAGACCACCACCTCCCACCCGCGGGGATTCGTCAACGGGTCGTACGCGCCTTGCTCTCGGAGCAGCTTGCCGGCCAGATCGTCCTCATGCCAGCGAGTAAAGACGATCAGTTGCCGGGAGTGGTTGTGTAGACGTGTCTCGGCAACGGTGTCGTACCAGTCGGAGATATTCTCACGCACCCGTGGCGACCACGCCTCTTTGGCGTCTTTGTAGATGTCATCCATGATCAGCAGATCGACCGGGTCACCTGTCAACGGCCCGCCCACGCCCACGGTCTTGAAGCTGCCCGTCCGTCCGACGATCTCGCATTCATCGGCGTTGCGCAGCCATGCGCCGGCGATCGTGGCCACGTTGGACGCATTGAGGTTTGTTGCGGGGAAGATGCGCCGGTATTCCTCCGTGTCGATAATGCGCTGTATCTCACGGTTGAACTTTCGCGCCTTCGTAGCGCTGTACGACACGATGGCAATCTTCATGTCCGGATTCTGCCCCAGCACAAAGGCTGGCAGCCGGCGGGTAGATCCTTCGGAGTTGTGAGTGGGGATAAAGGTCTCACCCACCAAATAGACGCCACCCTCTACCTGTATGCAGCGCCCCCACCCAAGGTCTCCCCGGCGCTCTATGCGTACTATATCCCGGCGCGATGGCTTTTCCGTGGGAGCGAAAGAGATGCGCGTTCGCCCCTCTCTTTTTACCAAATGGCCGAGGGAGCGAATAACCAGCGCGATGCGGTCGGTCGTTTGGCGTGAGAAAAACTCGAGTGCAACACGTTCCCCAGCGGCGTCCCATTCTCCTGCACTATCTACGACACCGGCAAGTAGCTCACGGCGCACAGTCTCGGAATTGAAGACATATTCGTCAGGAAGATGTGCTCCAGAATCGCCCCAAAGCTGCGCGCCGATGGCATAGGAATCTACAATCACAGGGCGGGCATCGAACTGTACGCAGACATTCCCGTCCACCTGAAAGCGAGCCTCCCGCGCTCCTGTCATCATACGGGCGGCGATTGTCTCTGTTTCCAACGTTTGCTCCCGGCCGGTTTCTCGATCCAAGACCGTCCACTCATGGTGCCCGTGGCAGGCTATGCTGGCGCCGTCACTGAAGGTCACGACATACTGCGAGCGCGTCTTGGGTGACACCCATTCCACGCGTACAGGTCGCCCATCCCGGCCAAAGACGCGGTCGCCGACACGCAGGTCGCCGTGCCTCTTTATGCCATCCGGGGTATATACGGGCTGATCGTCTGCAATCTGCTTCCCATGTTGTGGGGGCACAAAGACCATCAGCCGATCAATGTCACCGCGGGCAAAGTCCGTCAGGCGGGCGTAATAGCGGCGATGGAACTCGGCCGGATCAAAGTTGGGCATCGTGGCCACGGTGAAACTCAGCAGATCCGTGCGCGCTTTCCGCGTCAGGCTCTCGGAGAGCATCGCGTAATACGCTTCACGGTCGGTGCGTGTCATTGCGGCTCACCCTCCCCCAGCTTCTTTTGCAGCGTCCGGATGCGAGCGTTCAGCTCCTCATCCGAAAGGCCGGCGAAGAGGTCGCGCCCGTCTTTGCCGGTCACCTCCGTATTCATGCGATTCTTCCAATGCTCGGGGTCGCGATTGCAAAGCGTGAAAATGATGGCAGCGGCGCTGGGCGGTATGTGCTTCTTGATCTTCACGTGCTCTTTCACGCGGGTGATGGCTTTCCCGTCGGCGTCGCGTTTGCCGGTATCGATGGACACGGTGCGCTCCTCGGTGACATCGTAGCCAGTCAGGAGGCGGTAAATGGATTGATTCGCCACCTCCCCAATACGATCGTAGGCCGCTTGCCGCGCTTTGTTGACAGCGTCGGCGAAGTCGGCCTTATGCTTAATCCACTCATAGAAAGTGTCTTTGTGTATGTGTACATTCCGGCAGACGCTTTGCACAGTCTCCCCCTCCTCGAGGCGTTGGCAGATCTGCTCGGCGATGTCTTTGTTATAGCGTGCCATACTGAGGGTGTTTCATGTTTTCTTGAATTGTTCGGAGATGATTTTGGGGACGGCATTGTTCCAGTTGATGCTGTGATGTAGGCGCCGGTGCTTCGTTCCCATCATCCGAATGCAGGTACAGGCGGGGGCGTACATGACAGTGTAGAATGACTTCACATAGGTACCGCTGTCAAGGTAGATGTCCGTCATGCCGCCGGCGGATTGCTGCGTGCTAACCTGATTCAACGCCACATGTGGCACCTGAAGGAACAGCGAGCCACGGCTGCCCAGCACGACATACGTGTTCACGTCTTCATTGATCTTTCCGAAGAAGCGAAAGGGCTGTTCAGTGTCGCAGATGAAAGAGTTCATCGCCTTCCTTTTGAGGATCTCACCCTGTACGATGTTATTCTCTTTGCCTCCCACGAAGTCTCCGCGCTGTGCCATTGCGACGGTTAGGGCGCCTACATTATTTCTGAACTCGATTAACGCATTAAAGACCTTATCCAAAGAGCGGATACTACGCTGTTTTAGTTCCCCGCTTGCTGCGTAGGTATAGGAGAACTCAAAATAGTCGTCATCCAGTTCGATGAAGTAGCGATAGCCGCGTTCTTTGGCTATTTGAAAGGAAGCGTTGCGGGCGTAAATGATGGCGCGGCGGTCTTGGAAGTTGTCCCCCTCTTCAGTTAGATCAGCCTCTGCCTTCTTGTCGAAGACATAGACGTCTGGGAACTTCTTCTTGTATTCCTCCAGCGTAGCATCCTCATTGTCTACAACCACTATAATATCCCCGGTATAGCCACGTTTTCGTAGTGTGTCGTATGTATAGACCTTATCCGGTCGACCATGCGTGAGGATCAATGCAACAAAACTGTTATTCATCTGGTACGTCCTCCTCTCTGAGCGTTGCCAGCTCGGATTTGAGTTTTACATACCCCAATTCCAAGGCGCGATCAAAGTCCACAATCACCAGAGCGGAATCTTCCATCAGGCGCTGCGTCTCCTTGTTTGCATGCGCATAAAACTCTGCGATTCGGCCGTAATCGAAGACGATATGGCGTGCGGCAGCGATGCGTAGGGAAGGCTTTCGTTTCAATGTCTACACCCTCTGCGGCAGCGATGTCTTCCTGTAGGCGTTTGTAGGGTGGTCGAGTCATAGAGCTCCTGAGCCAAGGGGCATTCACCCTTAGGTGTGTATATGGGCGACTCTATCTTTTTTTCGTGTAGGTGTTATCCTCGCCTGCTTCACCGCCACCATCCCCGAATGCTTGTCCGCCGCCTCCGAATTGGTTTTCAGAAACCTCAATGGCAAACTCCCATGCGTCGAGCGTTTCGGGTGAAAAAGTCTTCCACGACGATTTCAGTATCGAATACAGATGTGTCCGAGGCGTGGTTATCAGCAAAAAGCAAGCAGGCGGCGACGTTCGTCTGCTGTTCCCCAAGTCGGTGCGTTTGACGGCGATCAGTTCCCGCCCGTCGGTTTCTACGACGCGCACGGGAAGCCCCAACGCCTGCGCCTCTTCATAGACACCATTGCCGGCGATGATGCAATCTTCCTTATCGATCACAATAGAGCGGCCGGCTCCGAGATCCTCGAGGCTCTTGCGGATCACGCGCTTGTTGGCGTCCGGATGCAATCGGTAATTGCGTGGGTCTGCCTTAATAGTTACAGCTTTTTTCATTGAGGTGTTTGTTATCGTGTTGGTTTATGGGCGCAAAGGTAGAGGGGGCACCTCGTGAGGGTGGTGCGTTCGATGGTGTTATATGGGCACCTCAACAAAAAGAAAGTCTGCCCGCGCGCATGGTTGCCACGAAGAGGCGTCTATAGCTTTGCGGCGCCAAAATGATTTAGTTGTTGTAATTCCCATCGGTATCAAGTTGCCTGCTGTACTGAAACTGTTTGACATGTAGCCATTATTTCTTGATTATAAATTCTCATCGCACAACACCCTCAAAAGGGTATACCGATCGGAGGAGGAAGGGTTTCGACGTGATGTCGAGGCCCTTTTTCTTTTGTGTTAACGGTCGAGCTACAATTGAGTAAACGATTCAGGCCCACTTATAATAGTATCACAAACAGCATGTTGCTGAATTTCGTTTTCTCTTTTTGGGAGCAGGGGGTCGTGGGTTCGAATCCCGCTACCCCGACAACAAGAGGAGGCCTCTTAAATACGTTTCGCGGCGTATTTGAGAGGCTTTCTTGTACACCTCAGCCGGATAATAGGACAGTCGACAAGACTGGTCACGGGCTGTATATCCGTCCCCTCACCTCCATTCCTTCCGTGTCAATTTAGGTCGATTACGATTCGTAAGCCGAAGAATAAAGTCGACGGCTTTTCACCGCTCTAAACGGGGTAAAAAGACCGTTTTTCAAGAGCAAATCAAGAAAGCGGTTACGAATCGTAAGTCACACTCCGAAATGCCTGAAAGTGAAATCCTCCGCAATCCCATCAAAGCCCCTTGCACGGATCCTTTTTCTTCTACTTTTGCCGCCGTTTGAACAAAATAATCAGCAAATAATCAGAGTAAAGAACTTGCTTATGAACCCACAAGAGTTATCAATGAACGCCAACCGTCTGGTTGCGTTTTTGCAGAAGCCTGCTTCTGAATTTACCAAGGCCGACATCATCTCGTTCATCCGTCAGAACGATATCAAGATGGTCAACTTCATGTATCCTGCGGGAGATGGTCGACTGAAAACACTCAATTTCATCATCACGAACGAGGAGTATCTGGATACGATCCTGACCTGCGGCGAGCGCGTCGACGGTTCGAGTCTCTTCTCCTTTATCGGTGCCGGCAGTAGCGACCTCTACGCTATTCCGCGTTTCCGTACCGCCTTCGTCGACCCATTCGCTGAAATCCCGACCCTCTCCATGCTCTGCTCTTACTTCAATAAGGACGGACAACCGCTCGAGAGCGCACCCGAGTACACACTCCACAAGGCTTGCAAGGCTTTCACAGACGTCACGGGCATGAAGTTCCAAGCCATGGGCGAGCTGGAATACTACGTTATCGTTCCCCAAGAAGACTATAAGGACTTCGAGGCTACGGATCAGAAGGGCTACCACGAGTCTGGCCCCTACGCCAAGTTCAACGACTTCCGCACCGAGTGCATGTCGTATATCGCACAGACCGGCGGACAGATCAAATACGGCCACTCTGAGGTGGGTAACTTCACGCTCAACGGCTATATCTACGAGCAGAACGAGATCGAGTTCCTCCCCGTTGATGCCGAAGAGGCTGCCGATCAGCTGATGATCGCTAAGTGGGTGATCCGCAACCTCGGCTACCAGTATGGCTACAACGTGACCTTCGCACCGAAGATCACTGCGGGCAAGGCTGGATCGGGTCTCCACGTACACATGCGCTTCACCAAAGGACGGCAAGAACCAGATGCTCACCAACGGCGAACTCTCTGAGACGGCTCGCAAGGCCATCGCCGGTATGATGGAGCTGGCTCCGGCAATCACAGCTTTCGGCAACACGAATCCGACGTCGTACTTCCGTCTCGTGCCGCATCAGGAGGCTCCGACGAACGTATGCTGGGGCGACCGCAACCGTTCGGTGCTCGTACGCGTTCCGCTGGGATGGTCTGCCAAGACCGACATGTGCGTTCTGGCCAACCCGCTGGAGAAAGAGAGCCACTTCGACACGGCACAGAAGCAGACCGTGGAGATGCGCTCGCCGGACGGATCGGCCGAGTTGTACCTGCTGTTGGCCGGTCTGGCCGTAGCTTGTCGCCACGGCTTCGAGATCCCCAATGCGCTGGAGATCGCCGAAAAGACGTACGTCAGCGTGAATATCCACAAGAAGGAGAACGAGGAGAAGCTGAAATCGCTCGCCCAGCTGCCCGACAGCTGCGAAGCATCAGCCGACTGCCTCGAGAAGCAGCGTAAAGTATTCGAGGCACACGACGTGTTCAGCCCGGGCATGATCGACGGCATCTTAGCCAATCTGCGTAGCTACAAGGACAAGACACTCCGTGCCGATCTCGAAGGCAAGACTGAGGAAATGCTTGCGCTGGTGAAGAAGTATTTCCACTGCGGATAATTTCCCTGCTCTAAAGTTGTCATTTGATATGCTCCCGGTGAGGCTCTCAGTCCTCACCGGGAGTTGTCGTTTTTACAGGGCAAGTAGGGCGCAAAAAACGCTGTACAACGTGAGTTCGGTGTAAGAATAAAGCCCGCAGAGAGTTTCTATGGAAGCCCGACCAAAACGTTTTTGGAAATGCCTACAACACTGTTGCAAGTGCCTCGAAGAACTTTTTGGCGTTTGCGGGTACTCCCGCAAGTCTCGCGGCGTTTGCCTTGGCGTTTGCGGGAGTCCCGCAAGTCTCCCGGCTTTTGCTTTGGCGTTTGCGGGAGTCCCGCAAGTCTCCCGGCTTTTGCTTTGGCGTTTGCGGGAGTCCCGCAAGTCTCCCGGCATTTGCTTTGACGTTTGCGGGGAGTCCCGCAAGTGCTTCGGAGAACCTGTTGGCCGTTACAGCATGCTATCAATGACATTCTCAATAAGGGTATCTCATTCTTTTGTCGAACTCACGCTGTGCGACACCGATATTAAGCCATATAGGGCCAATCCGTACGTGAAAAGGACACCGCACCGGTCACACACGCCCTCCCCAGCGTAAGAGGGAGTACCCGGACAGATCCGCACCCCGACAAAACGCGGGCAAATCCGACCAAACACTTAGGATAATAAACCACCTCCGAGCGCGTTCTAACAGCGCATTTCGTGAAGCATGGAGACCCGTCGGACGAGTTGATATATCCATATCTTTGCGACCCGTTAAAAAAATGATAATTAAGAATGAAGGGTAAATTATTACCGATCGTATGCGTTTTGACCCTCTTGGGGGCCTGTTCTGTCCCCAAAGACGTGGCTTATTTTCAGGGGATCGACCGGCTGACTACAGCCGACCTAGAGCGGATGAATCAGACCTATGCGACCACTATCGCAGCGGACGACCTGCTCACCATCAACGTCACGGCATGGAATACCACCGTGGTGGCGCCGTTCAATCCTCCACCGTTTGCCTACATCCCCCAAGGCGAAACGTCCGTGGCAGCCGATCCAAAGCTCACTACTTATTTAGTTGACAAGGAGGGATACATCAACTTCCCCGTTTTAGGAAGAGTGCGCGCCGCGGGCCTGACGAAGGCTGAACTCATCGACGCATTGCAGACTCGGATCAGGGAGTATGTCGATGGCGCTATGGTTCATGTGCAGATCGTCAACTTCAAAATCACCATCCTCGGTGAAGTGTCTCGTCCGGGCAGCGTCAACATCCGGAATGACCGCGTTTCTATACTCGACGCTCTCGGGATGGTCGGTGACTTAACGATCAACGCCAATCGCAAAAACATTCTCATCGTTCGCGACAACAACGGACGCAAGGAGTATGGGAGGCTGGACGTGACCAACCCGGAGATTTTCGCCTCGCCTTACTTTTATCTCAAGCAAAACGACGTCGTTTACGTCGAGCCCAACAATGCCAAGAAACGCAACGCAAACTATAGCTCCGCGCAACAGTATACACTCACCATTATATCGACCATCCTCACGGCGGCATCGGTGATCACCACCGTCGTAGTGGCTCTCAGAAGAAAGTGATGGAAGCAAACAACCAACTACCGCGGGAGGACGGGCGCCCCGCCATGAATGATGCCGACGACCGCGAGGCCGTAGGCTTGCGCCCCATTATCGTCGGTTACTTACGACAACGCACCACTATACTCGTCTCGGCGGCCATCTCCCTCCTGGCAGCTATACTCTATCTCGTGTTGTACCCCAAAACTTACGAGATCATGGCCCGCGTGCAGATACAGGATGACGCCGGAATGCTGGGAACCGGAAGCATCGGCCTCGGTGAAGCCTCCGGACTCATGAAAACGTTCGGCATCGGCAGCATGGGCGGTGGGAGCGTCAGCATCGACGACGAGATCTCCACCCTGAAGTCCAACAGCCTCATGCGCAAGATGGTCGTCGAGCTCGGTTTATATGCCGACTACCGGAGGCCCTACTCCCTGCTACGGATGTACGGTGAGGAACCCGTGCGCGTGACCTGCGACTCCGCCACGCTGGCCGCCCTCAACGACGAAGTGGAGTTCAAGCTACACCTCACGGACCGCGGCGCGGCTGAGATCACGGCCAAGACCAAGGGCGAGAAGCAAACCTTCCACTTCGACCGCCTTCCAGCCGTCGTGCAACTCGACAAATGCACCTTCACCTTCACCCGCAACTCCGAGCCGACGGCTAAAAACGACATCACACGCCTCGAGATCACCGTCTATCCCCCCAGTTGGGTGGCTGAGAAGGCTGCGGACGACTTCCTGATCGAGGATTACTCGAATCGGCCAACATCATCGAGCTTTCATGTACCGACTACGAGCGTCAGCGGGCCAAGGACATGCTGAACGTACTCATCGACTATTACAACCACGATGCCTACGACTATAAGAAGGCCCAAAGCGACGTCTCGCTAGCCTTCCTCAGTGAGCGGATCATACACGTGACGGACGAGCTGGAGAAGGTCGAGAGGCAAATCGAACAATACAAGGCCGAGAACAAGATCACCGACGTGGAATACGATATCCAGTACTACGCCGAGTATATGCGTGACATCAAGGGCCGACTTATCGAGGCCGAGACCCAGTCGAACATCATTGCCATGATGGACGCCTTCGTCAAGAACCCCGCCAACCGATATAAGCTCGTCCCCTCCCTGCTCACTACAAGCGAGACCGAGAGTAGCCCCATCTTTCTCTACAACCAGGCCCTCTTGGAGCGCGAGAAAGCCCTCCGAAACTCGAACGAGAGCAATCCCCTCGTCGCGTCGCTCACCACACAAGTGGACAGACTGCGCGAGACCGTGTTTCAGACCATCAATAACGCGCAACAAAGCATGACGCAGACCCGTCGAACCCTCGAAAAACAGGAACGTGAGCTCCTTGACCGCATGGGATCCGTCCCCGTTCAGGAGCGCGTCTATGTCGACTACAAGCGACAGCAAGAAATCCTGCAAGGCGTCTATCTCATCCTCTTGCAGAAGCGTGAAGAGATCAGTCTCGCCCTCGGGCAACGCACGGACCGTGCAAAAATCGTCGACACGGCCTTCGTCAAAGCCAAGCCCATAGGCCCCCGCAGGTGTTTGCCTTGGCTGGCTTCGTGGTGCTCACCTTATTACTCTCGATTGGGTGGATCGTCTGCCGAGATCAGTATCGCCTGCTGCGCAAGGAGCTACGCGACAGCCGCGAAGGCTCCGAATCCTGACGCCGTCACCACCCCGCACGACATGTTTGGTAAATACGGACTCGTCCTCAAGAATGCCTCCTACCTGACCCTCTTCGAGGTCATGCGCATGGCCATGCCGTTCATCGCGCTGCCATACCTCTTTCGCGTCGTGGGCGAGGAGCGTTACGGGACGGTCGTCTTTGCCCAAGCCATCGTAGCCCTGTTCGCCCTTTTCATCCATTTCGGCCTCGATATTTCGGCCGTGCGCGACGTGGCCATCTATCGCAACAACCGCGAGCGACTCAACCAGATTTTTTCGGCCGTCATTTTCATCAAATCCACCCTCGCCCTTCTCGTAGGGGCCGTCCTTGCGCTGGCCATTCACCTCATCCCCGCCTTGGGCGGACTCTCGACGCTCATTCTTTACGCCTTCATCGCCTGTCTGGCTGACATTTTCCTGCCCGTGTGGTATTACCAAGGCTGTGAAAACATGAAGGTCCTCACCATTGTCCGCTTCCTCTCCATAGCCTTTTATACCGCGGCGCTCTTTCTCTGCATTCACCGCGAGGAGGACTATCCCCTCATTGCACTGCTGCAGTCGCTCGGTCTGGTGGTCTCCGCCGTCGTCTCCTGCGGATATGTATTCCTGCATGACCGCATCCGCCTCCGCATTCCGCCGACCACGATACTCGTGCGAACCTTCCGCGACAGCGTCCCTTTCTTCGCCTCACGTGCCTCACTGGCCGTCAACACCTACATGGCCAAGATCATGAGCGGTGTATACCTCTCCGGCGCCGAGGTGGCGGCCTTCGACGTGGCGCAGAAGGTGCTCAATGGCGGCATGGTGCCCATACAGATGCTCAACCAGGCGCTCTACCCCAACATCTCCCGCACACGCGACCGGGGGATGGTGCGTTCCCTGCTCCGCGTGGTCACGCTCCTCGTGTTCGGTGTCGCCGCTGCACTCTTCACCTTCGCCGAGCCCATTGTCCGCATCCTCTCCCACGGCGAGCTGACCGAGGCCACCGCGCTACTACGTATGCTCTGCGTCCAGCTGACCTGCTCCGGCTTTTCGGTCTTTCTCGGCACCTCCGTACTGGTCGCCTTCGGCCATCAACGCCCCTTCAACGTCAGCGTCATCTGCTCCACCGTCGCACTACTTATCTGCTACTCGGTGATGATCACCCTCCACCTCAACTCCATCTACCTCTACGCCGGGGCGCTCATTCTGGCCGAGATGGTCGTCCTCGCCTACCGCGCCTTTGCCGCCCGCCGCTATTGGCTCATCTAAAATCGCACGCTCCGAGCCATTCGAAATCAGTGCGCGCTAAAAACGTGAAGCACATTTACCTCTGACTTCCCCCCTTACACTCCTCCGTTTACCCTCAATAACGCGTGAGTTCGAAGTGCGATTTTCTGGAGGAAATCACCTGCCACAAACTTTTTCAGCTCACGTTCCTCAGGCCATCGTAGGATGGCCTCCATCGAACTCACGTCTTATTAGCGCCTTATCCTACTAAAGCGCTCGGATTAAGGCTTTCGGCGTACTTTTACGCTCGGAACAAGCACCACCCGCAATTCATGATTGACTTCCCCATACATACGGCCCTTGGTGTCACCTTCTTCAGCCTGTACTTCCTCTCCATGTTGGGTCTTGCCCTCGTAATCTTGTTGGAGAACCGCAACCCGCTGAAGACCATTCCTTGGATCATTGTCCTCCTCACCCTGCCGGGCATTGGTCTCGTCTTCTATTTTTTCTTCGGGCAAGACAATCGCCGTCGTCGAATCATCTCCCGACGCACCTATCGCCGCATCATGCGCCCCTTGAGCGCCGGCGGACCGCGTCAGGATAAGGTGAACGTACCGCCCGCTTACCGTCCGCTGATGCGCATGCTCAATCGGAACGGTCGCACGCCGCTCCTCTACGGCAGCCACATCGACATATACACCTCCGGCCAGGAAAAATTCACCGCCTTCCTCGAGGCACTCCGCAGCGCGCGCCACCACATCCATCTGCAATACTATATCATAGCCGACGACGAGATCGGGCGCTGCGTGCGCCAAGTGCTCATCGAGCGCGCCCGGGCCGGTGTGGAGGTGCGGGTGCTGTATGACGACGTCGGCAGCTGGAGCGTGCCTCGCCGTTTCTTCGATACCATGCGCAACGCGGGCATTGAGGCCCACCCCCTTCCTGCGGGTCGTCTTCCCACTCTTCACCAGCAAGGTCAACTACCGTAACCATCGGAAAGTCGCCATCATCGACGGCCGCATCGGCTTTATGGGCGGCATGAACATCGCCGATCGCTACCTCCGCGGCGTGTCATGGGGCGTCTGGCGCGACACGCACTTCCGCATCGAAGGGAAGGGAGTCCACGGCCTGCAATCGTCCTTCCTCATCGACTGGTATGTCGTCACTCGCCAGCTCATCAAGGGCAAAGACTACTATCCGGACGAGAAATTTTACGACGATAACCTCATGCAGATCTTCTCCGGTGGTCCCACCGGGCGCTGGCGGATCCTCTTGCAGGCGTTCATCTTCTGCATCACCAACGCCAAGCGCTACCTCTACATTCAGACCCCCTACTTCCTGCCCACCGAGGGCCTCACCCAAGCGCTACAGACCGCCGCGCTGGGCGGTGTGGATGTGCGTCTCATGCTCCCCGAGCGATCTGACACCCGGAGCGCCCATCTCGCCTCGCATTCCTATCTCGACGACATGCTTCGGGCCGGCGTCAAGGTGTACTTCTATCGCGCGGGCTTCTTGCACTCCAAGCTCCTCGTGTCGGACGACGAAATCGCCTGCATAGGATCCGCCAACTTTGACTTCCGCAGCTTCGAGCACAACTTTGAGATCAACGCCTTCGTCTACCATCGCCCCTTTGCGGAAAGCCTCCGCCGGATGTACATGGACGACCTCCGCTCCTGCGTCCCCGTCCGCGCCTACGACTGGGCCCGTCGCCCCTTCCACCTCCGACTCATCGAGTCCTTCCTCCGCCTCTTCTCTCCCTTGCTGTAAACGGGGGGATCTCCTTCTCCTTGAGCGTAAACACGCACAACAAAAAAGTTCGGATAGTCTCCCCATTCCAGGAAAGCTCCATCCGAACTTCTATCACAAGCCTTTCGGCCTAACAACGTGTCGTCAACCGTTCACAACCACGCCTCCGCGCTCCTCGCCCGGGCGATGGATACGCAAGAGTGGCGCCCCCAAGTCCGATGCAAAGCAGCGGAAGCGCCCCATCCGACGACTCCAGAACCATCCCGTGAACCCACAGAATCCGCTCGACGCGAACAGGCGGATCGCACCCTCCAAGTCTTCCTTGCTGATCGGCGTAGCGACGTACACAGCCCGATCGAACGTCATGCTCATTGCCACCAAGCGCAACACATATCGATCCTCGTGCTCCTCAAACCATACCGGCGCAAGGCCAGCAAACACAAACATCAAACCGGGAACTACTCCGCCCCAAACAAGCCATATCGAAAGACTTGCTCCCGGCAATAACAGACACATACACGCCACGTTCGCCACGAGCACTATCGCCGTCAGCGTTTTTACAAACGTGGAATACTTTGCGCGCACACGACGCGGCAATACAAATTGATTTTCCATGAGGTTTCTATTTTAGAAGTGAAGAAAGTCAATACGATGTTACAACGGCCGGACGATATCGACGCGCAACCCCAGTTCCCCGACGATGCGGTAAAACAGCCCCACGCCCGGCTCGACAGTGCCATTCTCAATCTTAGCGATCTGTGCACGCGTCATACCTACTCGCCGGGCGAGTTCGTTTTGCGTCATGCCCGACTCTCGACGGGCCTCAGAGAGGATCTGCGAGGCGTAATACGCCCGCGCCTTCTCTTCAGACTTTGCCCGCTCCGGCGTCCCGATCTTACCGAATTTCTCGTCAAGTACAAGATCATAGTCTACGATCTGATGATTGTTTGTCTCCATAATAAGCCTCCTTAATTCTTAAAGCCTTCTCTATTTCATGTTTAGGCGTTTCCTGCGTCTTCTTCATAAAACCACTAAACAATACCACAATCTGACCTTCATCAAAAATGAAGAACACGCGATAATTGTCACTTCCACACTTTACTCTCAATTCATACAGTTCGTCACGAATAAACTTCACAAACTTCTTCGACACCCGATCCTGAGTTTTCAAAAGGAGCAATCCATATTGCACTTTCTCTTGCACCTTCTCATCCAGTTCAGACATAAATGCCTCGAAGTATCCTCCGTATGTTCTAATCTTCCTCCTCATGACACAAAGTTATGAATCTCCCCCCTTACATCATTCCTTCCGACAGCGCCTTCCAGAGCGCGTCGCCAGCAGGCACGGGGGCGACGATCTCGACAGACCGTCCCGAAACGGGGTGCGTGAAGGCGATGCGACGTGCATGCAGACTGATGCCGCCGTCCGGATTGGAGCGTTCGGCCCCATACTTCAGGTCGCCCTTGATCGAGCAACCCATGTGCGCCAACTGGCAACGGATCTGATGATGGCGGCCCGTACGGAGGTCGATCTCCAGCAGGTGATAGCGGTCCGAGGAGGAGGCCAGCAGACGATAATGAAGCTCGGCACGACGTGCGCCCGGCCGGTCGGACTTGCAGACGTAGCTTTTGTTCTGTTGCTCGTTGCGCCAAAGCCAGTCGACGAGCACGCCCTCCGGCTCCGTCGGTCGTTGGCGCACGATGGCCCAGTACGTCTTACGGACGCCACCATCGCGAAAGAGCGCATTCATACGCGCCAGTCCCTTGCTGGTCTTGGCAAAGACGACGGCGCCCGTGACCGGTCGATCGAGGCGATGCACAACGCCGACGAACACGTTGCCCGGCTTGGCGTATTTCTCTCTGATCCACTCCCGCAGCTCATCCGCCAGCGAGGGGTCGCCCGTCTTATCGCCCTGCACGATCTCGTGGCACGTCTTGCTGACGGCGATCAGGTGGTTGTCTTCGTAAATGACTTGCATATTCGTTTTGTTAGATATAGCACATGAATGGTTGAGGGCAATACGGGTTCATCATCGTACACCTACAATAAGCTCCCGCAAGTTGCAGGAGATCTTCGTACACCTACAATAAGCTCCCGCAAGTTGCAGGAGATCTACGTACACCTACAATAAGCTCCCGCAAGTTGCAGGAGATCTTCGTACACCTACAATAAGCTCCCGCAAATTGCAGGAGATCTTCGTACACCTACAATAAGCTCCCGCAAATTGCAGGAGATCTCCGTACGCCTACAATAAGCTCCCGCAAATTGCAGGAGATCTTCGTACACCTACAATAAGCTCCCGCAAATTGCAGGAGATCTTCGTACACCTACAATAAGCTCCCGCAAGTTGCAGGAGATCTCCGTACGCCTACAATAAGCTCCTGCAATTTGCAGGAGATCTTCGTACACCTACAATAAGCTCCTGCAAGTTGCAGGAGATCTCCGTACGCCTACAATAAGCTCCTGCAAGTTGCAGGAGATCTACGTCGTTTGACGATAAATCCAACCGCGAATAAGTCAGATCATCCCTTCAATAGGCCGCTGATAGTCGGGGATCAAAAAGTCCGACCGCTTGTCAGAGAACAGTTCGATAACCGTCTTTTGGTCGATGTTGAGCTTGGACATATTTCTACTGCTACGTGTATGAATAACGCAAGAGAGGGAGCGGAGCCATTACGGCTTTCCCCCTCTCTCTGTACAATCGATGCGCTGCGGATACTTACATATTCATGCCACCATCGACCTGGATCACCTGACCAGAGACGTAGGACGAAAGATTGGAGGCGAGGAACACGGCGACGTCGGCGACGTCGTCCGGGGTACCGCCGCGACGAAGCGGGATCTTCTTCTTCCATTCTTCACGTACGCTGTCGGGCAGGGCTTCCGTCATGGCTGTCTCGATGAAGCCCGGAGCGATGGCGTTGGCGCGAATGCCCTTCGGTCCCATCTCTTGGGCTACGGACTTGGCCAGGGCGATCATTCCGGCTTTCGAGGCGGCATAGTTGGCATGGCCGGCGTTGCCGTGGACGCCCACGACGGAGGCCATATTGATGATGCTGCCGCCGCGACGACGCATCATCACGGGTACACAGGCGTGGACGAAGTTGAAGGCTGACTTGAGGTTGACGGCGATCACGGCGTCCCACTGGGCCTCGCTCATGCGCAGCATCAGGCCGTCTTTGGTGATGCCGGCGTTGTTGACGAGGATGTCGAGACCGCCGAAGTCCTTCACCACTTCCTCGACGGTCTTATGGGCTTCGTCGAAGTTGGCGGCGTTCGATGCGTAGCCTTTTACGCGTACGCCGAGGGCACGGATCTCTTCTTCTGTGGCGCGACCGTTGTCGTCGATGGCAAGGTCGGTGAATGCGATGTCTGCTCCTTCCGAAGCGAAACGCAGGGCGATGGCTTTACCAATGCCGCGTGCGGCGCCCGTGACGAGGGCGACTTTTCCTTCTAATAATTTCATTGTTATACGTCGTTTTGGGGGTTAATCGTAGAGGGATTCTTCTTTTCTTCCCTTGATGGAAGGAAAGAAGCAAAAGAAGATCAAGGCCCCACCGGGGCCGGGGAAGTTGACCGGGTACATAGGATTATACCCGGGTGCACGGGATCATACTTTGATCAGCGTGGCGCCAGCGGAGTAGCCGCCACCGAAGACGCTGAGGCAGACAAGGTCGCCCGTGCGGAAGCGTTCGCGGTTTTGGGCGTAGACGAGGGCGGAGCTGGCCGAGCCGGTGTTGCCAAGTTCAGCAATGTTGCTGAGGATCTTCTCCTCGGGGATACTGTTGCTGGTGGCGATGTTCTTGAGGATGCGCATGTTGGCTTGGTGGCCGATGAAGTAGCTGAGGTCGTCGAACGTGTAGCCGTGGTGTGTGAGCAGACGGAGGGCGTTCTGCGGCATGTAGGTGCAGGCTTGCAGGAAGACGTCCTTGCCTTCGGGCATGCGTATGCCACCGTCGCGGGGCCGAAGCTGTATGCTTTCGGGGCCTTTGCCGATGGTGCCGAGAGCTTCTGTGTAGACCTCCAAGACTTCGGCGTCTGTGTCCGCTATGCGTTCGTTGGAGAGGAAAAAGGCGACGGCAGCGTCGCCCCAGAGGTGGCCCGACTTGGGATCGTCCTCGTTGCTGTAGGCCGTGTTCTTATCGCCGCCGATGATGAGGGCACGGTGGGCCTTACCCATCGCAAAATAGCCTTCGACGACCTCGAGCGCGTTGATAAACGATGAACAAGCGGAGGAGAGCGTGAAGGCTTTGGCGTGGGGGATGGCGTAGTGGTGCTGGGCGACGTGGGCGGCGGTGCCGACGGTGTCGTAGGGGGAGTAGGTGGCGGCGATGAGGAGGTCTACCTCGCGGATGTCGTAGGGGAGACGGGGCAGGGCGTCGTGGATGGCCTCGAGCCCCATCGTGTTGATGTTTTCATCGGCCGCAGCGCGGGAGCGTGTGTGGATGCCGGTGCGCTGGACGATCCAGTCGTCCGTGAGGCCGGTCTTTTCGGTGTAGTACGAGTTGGGTATCCATTGTTGGGGGATGTAGTACCCGGTCGTGTTAATATACATTGTGCTTGACTTTGATGCCATTAAAGATGATGTTCAGAACGTTCTGCCGCTCGATGCCTTTGCTCTTGCCCCACCCGTTGATGTGGCCGCGGATGTAGGGCACTTCGAGGCCTTTGAGGGCGTGATGGATGATGTAGGCCGTCATGTCGATGTCGGTGATGGAGAAGAGGCCCTCGTTGACGCCGTCGTTGAGGATGTCGCGCAGGATTTCCGTCTCTCGGAGGTCGAATTTCTTGCGGGCCTTCTCCACGCGCCAGATGTCGCGAAAGAAGGCAGCGCGGAGCGTGCCGTTGCGAAAGACGATGGCCTTGACGGCGTGGAGACGCATATAGATGTATGTGATCAGCTTTCTATCGGCTGGCAGTCGGCGCGCGGCCACCTCGAGGAGGGAGTCGACGAGCTTGTCGAGCTCGGCCTCGACGACGGCATCGAAGACGTCGTCCTTGCTTTTGAAGTAGGTATAAAGTGTGCGGCGGCCCTTTTGCGAGGCTTGGGCAATATCGTTCATCGTGGTGTTTTGGAAGCCCATGCGGGCAAAGAGTTGACGGGCTACGTCAACCAATACTTCACGCGTTTTGGAGACAGAAATAGACACGGACACTGCACACTTTCGATTGATTTGTGCGCAAAAGTAGACAAAAAGGCAGTTACAGATCACCAACTCCGACCCCGTCGTGGGCAATGGATCGCGCCGACGGGTCGTCGCTTCGGGCGCAAAAGTGCACCAGCCAGAGTGCGAGGCGCAAGCGAAACATACGTCAGGTCATTCGTGATCAAATTTTGTTCACGCGCGAGCAACAAGAAGCTGGCGAGTGATCAAATTTCGATGACGCACGAGTATTTTTAGCTCTTGAGTGATCAAATTTTGATGACGCGCGAGCAATAAGAAGCTGGCTCGTGATCAAATTTTCCCCTTAAAAGCAGAAGAGCCGATGTCGAAGCAAGTGGACTGATTGTTAGGCGGAAAGGGGTGGATATGCATCCGATTGCGTCGAGCGTAAAAGGCAGAAAAGTGCGGATCCGAGCAAGAGTTCAGTTACCAAACCATTACCGTGTCTGGTGGTAGGTAACGATGGTGTAAAAGCAGGTAACTGAACCTTTCTCGCACACGATTCTTTTGCATTGATATACAGGAATCTGCACAGGTAACGGGCGCTTTGGACCGGGTAACTTTGCCCACAGTTTTCAAAGCGTATGGATGACATGAAAATGAAGGTGTTGCTCTACCTCAAAAAGAGCAGTTGCGACAGGTCAGGCAAGGCGCCGATCATGGGACGTATCACGCTGGGGCGTTCCATCGCACAGTTCAGTTGCAAGCTGTTCTGCAATCCCGATTTGTGGAACCCGCGCGAAAGTCGGATGGACGGGAAGAGTCGTGAGGCCGTTGAAGTCAATGGACGGTTGGACAACCTTCTCCTCGCCGTTCAGGCCTCCTATCAGTCCTTGCTTGCCAAGAGTTCACCGTTTGACGCAACGGACATCAAGGAGCATTTCCAAGGCAGTGTGCAGAGTCGAACCATGCTTTTGGAGCGGTTTGACGGCTTGATCGAGGAAATGAAGGATCACGTTGGTGTAGACATCAAGGAAAATTCTTTGGCCGCGTACCGTCAGACAAGAGCGCGATTGCAGCAGTTCATCCAAGCGAAATACAAAGTCTCCGACTTGGCCTTTTCGCAGCTGACGGAGGACTTCATCAAACAATTCGAGCAGTATGTAATCGGAGAAGTTGGTCTGAAACAAAGCACCTGCTATAACATGATCGTCCTTATCAAGAAGGTCTGCAAACTGGCTTATCGCGAAGGAGCGGCAGACTCCTTGCTATTCGACAATGTGCACGTGGACAAGGGAGATAGCCGATTACCCAAAGCGCTCGACAAGGAGGCGTTAGACAAGTTGAAGGCGCTGCATTTGACGGTTTGGACGAGGATATGAAAACCTCCCGCGATGTGTTTCTTTTCGCCTGTTGCACCGGTGCCGCCTATTGCGATCTGATGACGCTGAACCATAAGCATCTTATTCGCGACGACGAGGGAGCCCTTTGGCTGAAGTTCAACAGGCAGAAGACGGGCGTCCTCTGTCGCATAAAGCTGTTGCCCGAAGCCCTTAGATTGCTGGAACAGCTACACAGCGATGCAAGAGAGACACTGCTCCCTTATATGAACTATGCCACCTATTTATCTTGCCTGAAAGCGATCTCGCTAAGGGCCGGACTATCTTTGCCCATCACCACGCATACCGCCCGACACACCTTCGCTACGCTCGTCACCTTGGAACAGGGCGTGCCCATCGAAACCGTGAGCAAGATGCTCGGTCATAGTACGGTGCGCATGACCGAGCGATATGCGAAAGTGACTCCCCAAAAGCTGTTTGAAGAGTTTGATCGCTTGATCGCCTTCACCGAAGATTTACACCTGACCATTTAACCGAAACCGATATGAGAAGTACATTCAAGATCCTGTTTTACATCAACAGACAGAAGACGAAGACAGACGGCAAGACAGCCATTTTTTGCCGTATCACCATCGATGGCAGAAGTACGGTGATGACAACCGGCGAGGAATGTCTGTCGACCGAATGGAACAGCGGACAGGGAACAACCGGCGAAAAGAAAATCAATCAACGCCTCGCGGCATTCAGGGAGCTTGTGGAAAAGACTTACGCGGAAATGCTTACGAATGACGGCGTGGTCAGTGCAGAACTGCTCAAGAACCGTTTGCAGGGTGTTACCGCCGCGGCACCGACTACCCTTTTGACCATGAGTAGGGCGGAGTTGCAATCTGTAAAAGCATGCGTGGGTAAGTCAAGATCTGAGGGCACCTATCGAAATCACACCTATTCGGACAAGATGCTTCGCGAGTGGATAGCAGACAAAGGGCGAAAGGACATGCCCATCCACGCTGTTACAGAAGACTTGTTTGAGGAGTTCCGCTTCTATATCAAAAAGAAGCGGTTTGCAGCGAAGACGATTAATCGACACCTCTGCTGGCTCAGCCGATTGATGTATCGTGCAGTCAGCCAAAAGATCATCCGCTATAATCCTTTTGAGGACGCTACCTACGAAAAGGAAGAGAGGAAGATTCGCTTCTTGCAAAAGAGTGATATAGCCAAGCTCATGGCGCTGAAAGTGAACGACAGGGAAGCAGAGCTTGCCCGACGGATGTTCCTCTTCTCTTGCTTCACCGGACTGGCCATTGCGGACATGGAGTGCCTAAAGTTCTCTCATATCCAAACGTCGGCCGACGGTAGGAGGTATATCCGCAAGGAAAGGCAGAAGACGAAAGTGGAATCCGTCGTACCGTTACATCTGATCGCGGAGGAGATCCTTAGCAGATGCCAAGAGGAACAAACGATGAAAGAGAAAGGTGACTGCCTTGTCTTTCCTTGCAGCTGTAGCCGCAGTACGATGAATAACAAACTGAGCACTGTGGGCAAAAGCCTGTGGCATCAGACAACGCCTGTCTTTCCACATGGCTCGTCATACGTTTGGGACGTTGTCGCTCAGTGCAGGCATTCCGATAGAGAGCATCGCCAAGATGATGGGGCACGCGTCCATCTCCAGCACGCAGATCTATGCGCAGGTGACAGACAAAAAGATTTCGGAAGACATGGACAGGCTGATCCGGAAGCAACAAACTGCTTCAGTGTGATCCCCGCACGGCTGTCTAAACAGGTCTTTTTCTCCTTTCACCGAATAGATCTTACTACATGACTACAACGGGGGTAATGCGGTGAAAGAAGAAGGATTGGGGTGTAGTTGGAAAGGCGTATGCGACATTACTACGAACAGACTACATACAACTTCTTCATTCATCGCGACCAGCTTAGAAGCTGTTTTGAATTTATTGACTGATTATTTTAAGGAGCTGTTTTGGCGGATCTTTTCCTTTTTCTATTTCAGGGGCTATCGGGGCCTGTTCTGCCCTTTTGTTCCATCATTTATAGTCGAACAGAAATGGTTTTGCGAAAAAAGGGGGCGCCCCTAAGTACATGATTTCGCAAACCATTTTCGGTTGACTATATCCTTACATAGCCGGCTATGCTCGTGGAAATGATGAAACAAAATCATCTTTAAAAATAAACGCTGCAGGGACTTTTTCGTTGAGAAGGAGTTCCTGCATTGCTTTGGTAAAGCTATTGGTTCCCACGATGTAATACTCACAATCGGTGAGGGTGTGGAGATGCTCCTTTAAGAAAGCAGCGTTGAGGCGCTTTTGGGTGGCGGTGAACACGGGCAGATAACTATAGTTAGCCAAAGTGCTGTGTTGTAAATCGCTGTGAAAAGCGGCTGAGGTTTCGGTTTTATTGGAGTAAAACACTACTACTTCACCTGCAAATTGCTGTTGTTCTAAGGTTTTGAGCATCGGGAGTACGGGGGTAATGCCAATGCCTGAGGCGAGGAACACAATGCGCTTATTTTCTTTTTTAAGAGTGAAATTACCCATAGGGGCGAATATCGTAGCTGTATCACCTATTGCCATTTCGGCAACACTTTTCTTAAAACTGCTATCGCTGAAGCGCATTGCGAATTGCAAAGTGTCATCTTTAGGATGAGAGACCATTGAAAGCGGACGCAAAGGTATATCCAATGCGGTATATCGAGGGTTATCGAGGCGCAAAACAGCATACTGCCCTGCTTTATATTCTAAATCTTTAGGTTTTTCAAAAGTGAGCAAGATAGTATTATCGGCAATGAGGTCTTTGGCTAAGAGTTTTACACAGCGTTCATCGGTGAGCATTGAGGGTACGTAGTTGCGCCATTTCACTTGGGTTTTCATCTTGTTTGCCGTCATAAAACCGCTGTAAATCGCCCCTGAATACCCCCCACCTGAAGGCGCCCAAGCTGAGGCAAAGTATAAGTTTTTCAGTGGTGAAGTGGTGAGCTTATCGCGTTTAGGGTAGGTTTGTTTCACCGATTGCACATAACCATAGGGCGTACCCTGTGGGTTTAAAGTGTATCTTTTTATGGTTTTGGCAGTCGCTACCTCATAATACTCCAAATACTCAAGAATAGTGGGAAATTCGGCTTCTAAACGCGCTAAAAACAACTGCGCGACCTTTTCCTTCTTCTGCTGATATTCCGCTTCACTGAGTCCTTCCCATTCTTTGAGGTAATCAATAGCGCAAATTACTCCTACCGTCTTTCCCTCAGGAGCTAACTGGGCATCTACTGCCCCGTAATTCACAAAAGTAAATGATTTTTGAGCCCAATCACCTTGCGAGTCGGCTTTTACATCTTTCAATTTATAGTCTTTTTGACCTTGAATGATGGTAGAATAGTGGGTTACGCCGAGTTTTTTCAAATCGGTATTGAAACCCAAATAAATGGTGAGCAAGGAACAGGCGAGTTCTAAAGGCGCTACCTTTTGCGCTAATTTAGAGCGATAAGGCTCGGGGAGCATCTGGGCGACTATAGGTTGGGCAGCATTGGCGACCACACTATCGGCATAGAGCGATTGCTTAGCTGCCGCACTGTTGAATGTATTGCGATAGCTCACCCCCACAGCTTGGTTGTTTTCCACCAAAATCTCTTCTACAAATTTACCCGTAAGCACTTGTCCACCATGCTTTCAATAAATCGTACCAAGTAGTTAGAGAGCGATTGCGAACCCCCTTTCACGAAGTTGCCTCCTCCTTTTAAATAGCTACCTTGCGCCATCAGGAAGTACATCAGCGAGAGGTTATAAGGGTCATCAGTATAATAACCCAAATTAGCCGTGAGCACGTTTTTGAGCGCTTCATCTTTGATATTTGCATCCAGCCAATCACCTGTGTTCATTGTAGAAGTTTTGATGATCGTGGGAATCAAGAAAGGCATCAGCGGGTAGAGCAATATATTGAGCCATTTGCTACGGGGGAGTCGGCGCATTTCGGCGTAAAGCTTATCGATAAGTTTAAAAAAGCGTTCGATTTCGGCTTTGCTATCGGGAAAATCGGCAATGAGTTTTGCTTTGGCTTCTGCCCCGTGATGCAGGGTACACTGGAAGTTTTGCTTCTTCAAATGGTAGAATTCGGGTACTTTTAGAAATTCTACTTCCTCAAACACCCCTAAAAGTTCTAAGATAGGACGTTTAGGGTCAGTTTCGTGGAGTCCGTCGATTTCGTGCAAACCTACTTCCATTAGGTAATCTTTACGTTTGAAAGCGGTAGCACAACCACCTGCGATATAGTGTTGTTCGAGCACAATTACTTTCTTGCCCCAGAGTGCCAAAGTAGCTCCAGCGATGAGTCCGCCCAAGCCACTACCTATAATAATACTGTTGTAATCTTTCATCTTTGAGAGATAATTATTAATTTCGGGGCAAAATTACAGCGGTTGCACAAATGTGGCAATACGCAAAAACAACCATTTTTAATTGACGATGAGTACCTCAGCTTCTATGAAAATCTTAGCACAGAAGTATATCCCTTATGCCGAAATGCTTGCAAAAATAGGGAATAATGCCGTTTTTATAGTAGATAAAAACGGGCATTTCTATTTTATTTCCGATAAGTTTAAACTCCTTGGTTATGACGATATTCCTCAAAATGACAGCAGTGAAATACAAGATTATCCGCTAAAACGACGCATTCACCCCGATGATTTAGCGATGAAAGAGCTCATAGATGAGAAGATTTGCGAGTTTCTTTCCTCCTTACCTACAGAAGAACAAGTGCAGTACAAATACATTTACGACTATCGCGGAATGGCAAGCGATGGCACTTATTGGCGCGTGACTAACGAGGTGCAACGCTTAGAAGTTACTGACGATAATTACCTCGCCTTAGGCATTATAGAAATTGCGCCCAACCAATCTGAGAATTTGCCGGTAAGGGTGCAAATGAAACACTGTATAACGGGGGAGATTATCCCTATAAAAATAGAAGAAGAGGACGCTTTTGCGCTTACCCCACGGGAGAAGGAAATACTCTCACTTGCCTCTCAAGGCTTTTCGAGCAAAGAAATAGCTGAAAAGCTCTTCATCAGCACTTACACAGTGAATAGACACCGACAAAATATACGGGAAAAGTTCAATGCCGAAAGCCTTATAGAAGCGATTGATATCGCGAGGAGAAAAGGGGTTTTGTAGGGGGGCAGGTGTCAGGTATCAGGTGTTAGGGAGTAGATATAAAAAAACTTCCCTTTATTTTTAGATAAAGAGAAGTTTTTTATTTGCTAATTAGTAAATTTACTCATTAGAATTCACGTGTACTTTCAGCATAGCCACTTTTTGCTTTTTGAAAACACGTACTGTTCCTATAGGCTCTTCTACTTTATTAATAACTGATTGTTGAAAATCCTTTATTGCATCTCCAGTAAATTCACCTGAAAGAGCAACTAAATCTCTTTCTTTGTTGAGAAAGAAAATAGTAAACTTATTTCCTTCTCCTGAGATAACTGCATCTACACCATTAGCTGCATAGGTTCTTCCTGATTGGTTGAAATAATCTACTTTTAGTTTAGAGGCATTCTGATTGTAAAATCTTTTAGTACACGACAAAAATGATTATTATAATGCAGAAAACACTTTTGACAAAAGAGCTGAGATTCATTATATTAGAGTTTTTAATTTACCACAATTATGACTCTAAACAAGAATATCAGCTCAGGGGGACAAAAGTTCAAAATTATCACCTATATTTCAAAAGTATTTTTCCAACAAATTAAAATTAGCAGGAATTAAATTTATTTGTTTAATAATCAGCCCTTTGTGTAAGGTGAAGAGTGTTAATTTTCAAAAATTATCAACAGGATTCGATAATAAAAGCAGCCACCCTAAGTAACTATAGACGGATTCAACGTTTTCTTGCCGATGTAATTCTACCTATGAAATGGATAGCGCAACTTATCTTTAGTCTATTACCAGAGAAAAGATAACTGATATTAATAATGGATAGGACTAATTGGAAGTTAGGAGGAAAAGATATCAATATCTTGATGTTAGGAATAAGTTATAAAAAAACATAGCTTTTCCTTTGATGTTCAAAAATGTTAGATAAGAAAGGCAATTCAAATACAGAAGAAAGAATTGCCTTAATAAATGATTTTATAAATTGGTTTGGATCTGATTGTATTGATTGTTTGTTAGTAGATAGAGAATTTGTAGGAAAAAGAATGGATAGCCTTCTTAAATGACAATAAGATAGCTTATCACATTAGAATAAGAGAGAATTTTATGGTTTTTGATCCTAAAAAAAGCATTAGCTAAAAGCATGGCATTATTTCAACAATTTAAAGATTGGAGAGATAAGGCATTTTCATAGAATAATGGTAATTAATAAAGAATATTGTTATCTTTCAGGAATGAAAAAGGATAAAAGATAATAAAATAGAGTTTTGTATTGTCATTTCTTTCAATAAACCTAAAGAATCTTTGGAAAAAAATATGTAAAAAGATGGCAAATAGAGATATTATTCAAAGCATTTAAGAGTAGTGGTTTTAATCTTGAAGAAACCCATGTAACTCAAATTGATAGAATAGAGAAATTAGTTTTATTAGTAATGCTTGCTTTTTGTTTGGTGTTATAAGATAGGTGATTATATTGATACAAAAAAATAAAAAGCTATTAGAATGACAAAACAAGGTAATAGGGCTGTAAGTATCTTTAAATATGGATTGGATTACCTATCAAGAATATTAATTTCTGGAACTAACCAGTTTAAAAATCAATATTTATTAATTTTTTTGTCGTGTACTTAGAAAGGATGTATATTTTTATAAGATGCAGAAGGAATAGTTGTTATATGAATATGACGATAGACCTCTGTTAACTCCACAGTTTGTTACTGAAGTAACTTGAACTTTTCCGTGAATCTTATAAGTTCACGGAAAAGGTTTTGTACGTTCTTATCAGTCATAAGATGCAAGAGTTTCGCCATCTGATTGTAGTTTCGCCTATTCCGTGAGCATTCGTAGTAAGTTCGGACGGTTTGCGGTTATATTCCACGGCAGACTTGTCCACCATGATTACCATGAAATTCTCCCCGAGGATTCGGGCACGGACAAAATCGGATTTGCTCACCGCACCCGATTTGTTGTACAGGTCGATGGCTCGTAGCTGATCCTTCACGTCGGGCATACGGGTGTCCCATCTATCCCAGCATGGCACTTCCTCTATCTCTCTGTGTCCGTAACGATTGTTGTTGGCTACTTCTAATTTTAGCTTAATCTTATGTTTTATTCTGTTATCTAATCACGACTTTGGAGTGATTTAATCCCCTTTCGGGGCAAGGGTCTTTGTGGTACAAATGGCAATTTGTGGTACAAAGACACACCTTGCCGGGCCCCAGAATAGGAGGTGCCCGTACCCTGAACACTTGCACTCAATACATGCAAGTGTTCGGGAGGGCATTGCACGCTAAGCGTACATGTGTTCAGAGCTTCCGCCATAGTTCGATGCTGTCCTTGTAGCCGTCGAGATGCTCCCGAAGCACGCGCTCGACATAGCCCGAGATGCTGGCGCCTCGCAGACCGATTCGGCGGACAACGAAGTCCAGCCTTTGCTGGGTCTCGTCGGAGACATAGACCGCCTTACGGTGGCTGATACGCGCGGGTTGGAGGTACGTCTCTCGAAATGCGGCCAAATCCTCTTTGTGACTCTTGGCCTTTCGAGGAGCCGCAGCAGGTGGAGAGGGGGGAGCGGAGAGAGCGGGCGCAACAACTTCCGCCGGAGGAGGATCAAGCGTGCTTCTTGTCGCCTCGAGCTCTACGGGCGGATCGAAAAAGGGCGACTCTTCCACCTTCGCCTCCGCTTCCATTTCCGCCTTGCGCTTGGCTTCGGCATAGCCGCCAATACCGCCGCCCATCGCTTCCAGTTTGGCGGCCAATCTAGCGCGCCGTAGCTCTTCTATCGTCATACCGAAGGCTTTTGAATGGGGTTATAATGTCGGTCGAGCATCGCCTGCAAGTCGCTCTGTTTACAAGAGGATCTTGCTGCCGATTTTGTAGAAGGCCAGGAGGCCGCGGCTGCGATACTCCTGCAGCGTGCGGGTGCTGAGCTTAAGCCGCTCGCAGACCTCCTCGCCGGTGAGATAAACCTCCCCAGCGAGCGTGGGACGCGCTGAGGCGCAATAGCGCTCCAGCTTCTTCAATACGCCCGCCATGAGTTGGACAAACAGTTGCATTTGAGGGCTTTCTTCCGTAATGATTGCATGCTCTGCCATCGTTCATTCAGCGTTCGAATTCAGTAATTCTGAGACGTCACAGGCTTTGTAATAACACTTATGCCCGACCATGGAGAAGGGGATTTTGCCCGTATCTCTCAAGGTTTGCAGGGTGCGAGGGGCTGATGTTCAGCCAGCGGCATACGGCGTCGTTGTCGAGCCATTCGTCGGCCTCGGGCGGATTGCCGATGAGCCGCTCGATGCGGTGGATAAAGTCGGCAAAGGCGGAGCGATGTCACTCCCAAGCCTTGCCGTCTACAAGGATGATTTGCATGGTGATTTTGGGATATGAGGTTGTATAATGGGATTGGAGCAACCAGAGTTGCCAGCGAACTTTTGATCCAGCGGACCGGCAACCAGAGTTGCCAGCGTCACTTTTTCTCGAGCATCCTTTTCCTCGGCGGACAGATCCGCAGGGCACGGCGTAGCCTCTGCGTCTGCTCGCTGCCCATCAGCGGACGAAGCTCTTGTAGCTGTCTCTGCAGCCTCTTGTCGATGACGGTCTGAGCGTCTTGCCCTTCTGAGCCTCCTCCTCTCGGTAAAGGGTTAAGTAGATGTCTGCAAACGTCTGCCGAGAGTGCACCCACACCGAAACGCATCAGCGCCAAAATGAGGCAAGGAACACTGGAAGCTTACAAGCAGACCTTCCTCGTCCCTGCCAAGCTGACAGATCGTCGAGCGGTCTACCTCAGTCGGGCGACTCAGGAGCGTGCCGACTTTGTTGTCCGTCGATTGGAAGATCGGGGTGCCAAATTGTTGATCCTCGTAGAGCGCATCGAGTATGCTCACTTGGAGGACTACGCCGATGAGATCGAAGAGTGGAGAAAGCTGTAATCCAAGCACACCGCTCCATCAAAGAGTCCACAAACGATATGCACGCCAAGCAAGCAGCAACCGCCTGAATGCATGGCATGCATTGATTACAAGAAATACAGCGGGTACGTAACGGAGCGTGACGACGGTAATGCAAGACGTCAGTTTGTTCCCACAAACTGAGCTTGCTCCCCCGGCCTTGGGGGCCCGAGGGAGAGGGCCGTAATCACGTACGTTCTCATCGCCCCCAACCATAGAATAAGCACCACAGAAAACACCGACAACAAGCATATCCACAACATCGCCAATCGGATCAGCCTCGGTGGGCAGGTCTACGACACCACTTTCGTCGGCAATCGAGCCGCGAGAGTGGCCGAAGAACTCAGTCTCAAGTACGGGCTGACCATCGCCAACGAAATCCGTTCCGTACGACCGCATCGGAAAGCCTAAGCCGATCCTGAAAGAGAGCGGACAAAGCAGCAGGTTCGGAGCATCTGCTACGCCCTACTGGACAAACACCGCGGGAAAGGCCTGTCGGGTCATTCCATGTTCCTTCACGAGAACTACGAACGACAGTACATCTATTGCACAAGTCGCAAGCTCCGCTTTAGACACTGCGGAAAGCCTCCTTTCAGAGGTGGGCGAAGTAACAATCCTACAGACCCACGGCACAGACTACGCTGAGATTGCATGGCAGCGACGCTTAAGAAACCAAGCCGGGAAAAAGAAGAAGCGGGGGCGGGGAATATGATGTTAGACGTTCATCAGCTCCATCCATCCCGACCTTTCCCAAACCGAAAGCCAAATCGAGAGAATCGCATCAAAAACGCCTGTAATTCAAATAGTCATAGTAACATTGCACTCTCAAATGACAAGCGCCCTTTGTTTGTGCAGATTCTAGCAATCCCAAGCGCTTCGCTCGTTTCCACTTCGTTACCTATCCAATGCCTACGACCGACTAACTTCTTCTTTTACAGAGGGATATTTCCGAATAGTTTTCTGTGTGATCAAATTTTGTTCACGCGTGATCGAATTTTGATGACACACTAGCTTTTTTACCTCTCGCGTGATCGAATTTTGATGACACACGAGCTTTTTTACCTCACGCGTGATCGAATTTTGATGAGAAGTCAGCATAAAAGGCTGGTGTATGAGGTGTCGTCAGAAAAAGGAAAGCCCCTTCCCTGCTCGTTTGAAGCAGAAAGGGGGCTTTCATCGCAAATGGTGTGTGGACAGACACACCGGCCAACGCTGATTTGGCTATGCCGACGCGATTGAGGATGAAGGCGAACTCGAAGGCGGTGTCCTTGATGCTATCGTAGCGCCCGGTGGCGCCGCCGTGGCCGGAATCCATGTCCATGTGGAGGATGAGGATGTTGTCGTCCGTCTTCATGGAGCGGAGCTTGGCGACGTATTTGAGGGGCTCGTGGAAGAGCACTTGGGAGTCGTTCAGGCCGCCGGTGACGAGCATGTTGGGATAGTTCTGCGCCCGGATATTATCGTAAGGCGAATAGGAGAGCATGTAGTTGTAATACTCCTCCTCGTTGGGGTTGCCCCACTCTTCGTATTCGCCGGTGGTGAGGGGCAGCGACTCGTCGAGCATGGTGTTGATGACGTCCACGAAGGGCACCTGGGCGACGATCGTCTGGTAGAGGTCGGGGCGCATGTTGGCCACGGCGCCCATGAGCAGGCCGCCGGCGCTGCCGCCCATCGCTGCCAGGCGTGAGGCGGAGGTGTAATGCTCGTTGATGAGTAGCTCACTGCAGGCGATGAAGTCGGTGAAGGTGTTCTTCTTCTTGAGCAGCTTGCCGTCTTCGTACCACTGTTCGCCGAGGTCGCTTCCGCCGCGGATCTGGGCGATGGCGAAGACGAAGCCACGGTCGATGAGGCTGTAATAGGCGGGGCTGAAGTAGACGTCGGAGCTGCTGCCGTACGATCCGTAGGAATAGAGCAGGGCGGGCGCCGATCCGTCACGCTTGAGGCCTTTCTTATACACCACAGCCATCGGTACCCGGACGCCATCCGGGGCGGTGGCCCAGAGACGTTCCACGACGTAGTCGTCGGGGTTGAAGCCGGAGGGCACTTCTTGCTCCTTCAGCTTGGTGGTCTTGCCGTCAGTGATGGCGTATTCGTAGAGCGTCGAGGGGCGGTTGAGGGAGGTGTAGGTGTAGCGGATCGTGGTGGCGTCGTACTCCGGATTGCCGCCGAGGGAGACGGTGTAGACGGGCTCGGGGAAGGCGATGGTCTTCGTTTCGCCGCCATTGATGGGCTTGATACGGATCTCGTTGAGGCCGTTCTTGCGAAGCTCTAAGGCTACGTAATCCTTGAGCACGTCGAGGGCTTCGATGCGGACGTCCTTGTCGTAGGGCAGGATTCCTTCCACGTTTTGCGGTCTTCGTAGCCCGTGAGAGGCGCCTCGTAGATGAGTCCGTTGAGGTGCTCCTTGTCTTTATAGCGGATGAAGAAGCGGTCGGCGTGGGCATAGACGCTATACTCGACGTCTTTCGTGCGGGGCAGGAAGACTTTGAAGGCGTCCGTGGGCCGATCGGCCGAGATGTAGCGCTCGTCCGAGGTTGTGGAGCTGCCGCAGGTGATGAAGATGAATTGCTTCGTCTTTGTGGCCGAGACGTAGGTGCTGAACTTGGCGTCCTTCTCTTCGTAGACGAGTGTCCCCTCGGCGGCGTCAAGCTCGCGACGAAAGATCTTCGATGAGCGGAGGGTATGGTCGATGGCGCTGTAGAAGAGCGTGCGGTTGTCGTTGGCCCAAGCCACGGATGCGGCGCCCTCGACGGTGAAGCCGACGTCCTGTCCGGAGGCAGGTCGCGCACCTTCATGGTGAACTCGGCATACGATCCGGTCTCGTTGTAGAAGTAGGCCGCCTTGCTGTTGTCCGGGCTGATGATGTAGCCGCGGAAGATGAAGGCTTGCTTACCGGCCGCCAGTTTATTGACGTCGAAGATCACCTCCTCGGGGGCATCCATCGATCCCTTGCGGCGGCAGTAGGTGCGATATTGCTTGCCCTTCTCGGTGCGGCTGTAGTAGTAATAGCCGTCGTCGTAGGTGGGATAACTCTCGTCGTCCTCCTTGATGCGGCCCAGGATCTCGTCGTAGATCTTCTGTTGTAGGTCGCGGGTAGAGGCCATGACGGTGTCGGTGTAGGCGTTCTCGGCCTTGATGTACTCGATGACTTTAGGATTCGTCTTATCCTTCATCCAGTAGTAGTTGTCGATGCGCTGCTTGCCGAAGTTGACGAAGGTGTCAGGGTGAACCTCAGCCACTGGCGGCGCGGGAAAATCGGATTGCTTCAAAATTTTCTCTCCTTCTGTTTGGTTAGAGCTGCACGATGCAGCCATGAATACGAGGGCTGCTCCGAGCAACCCGAGATAGATGTGTTTGGTGTTCATTTTATGTGATGTAATGGGTTATGATGATTGATTCATGTAGTTATACGCCCTTCGGCGCCGCCCGGTAGTCTAAAGTAGTCAGAGGGTAGCAGGACATGCAGTATCTATACCTATCCTCAGGAAATCGCCTGCCACAAAACTTTTTCGGCTCATTTCCTGGAGGAAATCGCTCGCCACAAAACTTTTTCGGCTCATTTCCTCAGGAAATCGCCTGCCACAAAACTTTTTCAGCTCATTTCCTCAGGAAATCGGCCGCCACAAAACTTTTTCGGCTCATTTCCTCAGGAAAATCGGCCGCCCTAAAAAACTTTTCGGCTCATTTCCTCAGGAAATCGGCCGCCACAAAACTTTTTCGGCTCATTTCCTCAGGAAATCGGCCACTCACTTACTCACTCATTTCCTCAGGAAATCGGCAGCTCACTTACTCACTCATTTCCTCAGGAAATCGTAGGATGGCCTACATCGAACTTGACGTTATAACTACTTCTGACTACCGCGCCGAAGGCGCATAACTACCCGGCCGAAGGCCGTAACTACGATTGCGACGCAGCCGCCTTCTTTCTCTTTCGATTACGCCTGATGCGTGCGATGATGATCCACACGATGGCGACGAACAGCAGGATGGCCCAGAGGTTCGCGAGGCCGACGATGACCCACAGGAGGTTGTCCCATCCCTGACGCAGTGCGCGTTGGAACTTATATCCGAAGCCTGCGGCGACGGTCTTCTCGTAGAACGAGACGGTGAGCGTGCTGAGCGCTACCTGATTCTTGAGATAGCGCATCTGCCCCTCGGCCGATTCGATCTCGGCACGCAGACTGCTGATCTGCGCCTCGACCTTGAGCACCTCATCCACGCTATTGGCGCGTTTGAGCAATTCCTGATAGCGGGCTTCGAGGTCTTTCTTCGTCTTGAGGCGGGCATCGAGGTCGATGTACTCCTGGGTGACGTCGCTCACCTCGATGTTCTTGTAGTCGATCTTGCCAGCTTCGGCAGTGATACGGTCCACGAGGGCGTCGAACCGGTCGCTGGGCACACGCAGCGTAACGGTGGAGGTCTGTCGGCCCTCCTCCTCGTCCTTGCTGTCGCTGGCCACGTAGCCCTTAGCCTCGGTGATGGCCTTCTGTATGGCGGCACGCGTCTTCTGGGCGTCGGACGTCTCGAAGCGCAGCATGCCGTTCTTAGTCAGCTTGCGTTCAGGGATAGCCTCTTCACCCACGCGGATGTCGGACGAGCTACTGCCGACTTCGGCAGCCATCTCCTTACTGTCAGCCACTCCGTACGCAGCACTCTTGTCTGCGCCCGTGCATGAAAAAGACAGGACTGCCGCGAGCAGCCCCGTCATGAGTTTATTGATGTGCGATCTCATAAAAACAGGTGGTTATGCGCCTATGGCGCGGTGGTAAGGGCTCTCTTGTGAGCGCCCATAGTAATCAAATGTGATAGGTGTTTGTAGAGGCGAAGATTTTTCGCCCCTACCTACATATGTACCAGCCTTACGCCTTCGGTTTCTCTGCTTCCTTCGGTTTGTCCCCGTTCTTGAGGTACTTGTCAAACCACTTGAAGAACTCACGCTGCCAGAGGATGGCATTCTGCGGACTGAGTACCCAGTGATTCTCCGTCGGGAAGATGAGCAAACGGCTCTCCACGCCTAACATACGTGCCGTGTTGAACGCCGCCATACCCTGCGAATACGGTACGCGGAAGTCCTGCTCACCGTGGACGATCATGATCGGCGTGTTCCAGTTCTTCACCATCAGGTGAGGCGAGTGTGAGTAGGTGTTTTGAGCCACCTTGTTGTCCTTGTCCCACGGTGCGCCACCGTTCTCCCATTCATCGAAGAACATCTCCTCCGTCGTCGGATACATAAACTCCGAGTTGAAGATGCCGCAGTGCGCCAAGAAGGCTTTGAAGCGACCCTTGTGTGTACCGGCCAGGTGGAAGATGGAGAAGCCACCGTAGCTGGCGCCCATTGCACCGACGTGATCCTTGTCTGCCCACGGCTCCTTGCAGATCTCGTCGACAGCGGCGAGCAGGTCTTGCTCATCCTGCGTACCGTGATGCTTCGAGATGGCGTCGGCCCACACTCCTGACCCGATCCGGACGTGCCGCGGCGAGCGGGCACAACAACTACATAACCCTGCGCAGCCATCAACATATAGCTCCAGCGGTAGCTAAACGACGGGCTGAGCACGCCCTGCGGACCACCGGTGCACATGAGCAGGATGGGATACTTCTTCGAGGCATCGAACTTGGGCGGGTAGACCACCCAGGTCACCATCTGCTTGTTGTCCGTCGTGGTCACGAAGCGCTTCTCGAACGTCGGCAGGTTGAGTTTGCTCAGCAAATCCTTGTTCACCTGCGAGAGGTCTGTGCCCTTACCCGTAGCCGGGTCGACACTGTAGATCTCGGCTGGATCGACGAGCGTGGTGCGCGTAGCGATCAGTTTATTGCCAGCCAACGCCACGTGTTGATAATCCTGATTGCCATCGGTCAGCTGACGGAAGGAGCGAGAGGCTACGTCGAAGGCGAAGATCTGATAGGCCTCCTTGATCGGGGCGGTGAGGTAGATCGTCTTGCCGTCGGGCGTCCACTGCAGCGACGAAGGACTGGCGTCGAGCGAGTCGGAGACATCCACCATCTGTCCGTTCGGCCACTCCATCATCATCATCCGCTCCTTGTCTGCCTCGTATCCGCCGCGGCGCATGCTGGACCAAAGGAGCGTCTTGCCATCGGGTGAGAAATTGCGGATTCTGGTCATAGCCCGGCATGTCGGGCGTCAGGAGGCGCGTCTGCTTGTCGGCCAACGTGTAGGCGTAGAGGTTGGAGTTGGTTTGGAAGGCATAGTCGCGTCCGGAGAGCTTCTTACAGGTGTAGACGATCACAGATCCGTCGGGGCTCCAAGCGATCTGCTCCGTACCACCGAAGGGTTTCACGGGCGAGTCGAAGGGTTCGCCGGGCATGATGTCTTCTACGGTCTTCACCTTGTCGCCCTTCACGTCGCCGAGGTAGAGGTGATTGTAGGAACCGTCCTTCCACGTGTCCCAGTGACGGTACATGAGATCGTCATAGACGTAGGCCTTGGCCTTGTCGAGATCTTCATAGAGATCGCCATTCATGCACTTTTCGATCTTGGTGGGGATCACGAGCAAGATCTTATCGCCTGCTGGGGCGTAGAGGAAACCTTCGATCGACTGCTCGATGTCGGACACTTGCTTCTCGGCGCTACCGTCCGGGGCGATATTCCAAAGTTTACCCTCACGCAGGTAGGCGATAGCCTTACCGTCGGGCTTCCAAGCCACAGCACTCTCGCTGGCGGCGGTGCGGGTGAGTTGCTTCTTGTTCGTGCCGTCCGCGTCCATGATGTAGAGATCGGCGTTGCCTCGGTTTTCGGGGATGCTGTAGTAGGTCACCGTGTAGGCGATTTGCTTGCCGTCGGGCGATACGCTGACGTTGCCTACGCGACCGAAAGCCCAGAGCACCTCGGGGGTCATCTGTCCGTTCTCAATCTTCACTTCTGGCGCTCCGATCACAGTCTGATCCGTGGCGCCCTCTTTCTTCTGATCCGTTGTGTTACATGCCATCATGGCCAACATGGTGCATGCAGCTAATCCTTTGTTCATATTTATATGGGTCTAAAAGTTTGTTGGTTACGCCGGTAAAAGTACAAACGGAATCTAAACGGGGGTGTAGGGACGTCAAACGAAGTCATCCTCCATCCATGAACCTTAGTGCCAGATCTGGTGTTTCCTTCGCGTCCGACTTACAACTACATTATGGCTGATAATTATTTAGAGAAACGATTCGCGCAATATGAGGCGCGAAAGGCTGCGGGCTCCAGACCACGCCGGCGGCATACGGAACCAGCACGGCCGGCAATCGTTCTGCCCACGAGGCACCGCATCATCTTGGCATCCCAGTCGCCACGCCGACGCGAGCTGCTCGGTGGGTTGGGCGTACAGTTCGACGTGCGCGTGATCCCCGACATTGATGAATCGTACCCCGAGACGCTCCGGCCTGAGGACGTCCCGCTGTATATCGCCCACGCCAAGGCACGCGCCTATATGCCTTCGCTCGCGGCCGACGAGCTGCTTATCACGGCCGACACCGTGGTTGTTCTGGAGGGCGACATCCTCGGTAAACCCCGCGACCGTGACGATGCCCTCGGCATGCTCCGCCGACTCTCCGGACGACGCCACACGGTGGTCACGGGCGTGGTGCTGACCCCGGGCGACGGCCAACGCCAGGCGGATTTCTCCGTCGCCTCCACGGTCGACTTTGCTCCGCTATCGGAAGCCGAAATCACCCTCTACATCGACCGCCTCCGCCCTTTCGACAAGGCTGGCGCGTACGGCATACAGGAGTGGATTGGCTTTGTGGGTGTGCGCGGCATCGAGGGCTCGTTTTACAACGTCATGGGCCTGCCCGTCGGCCGACTCTACGAGGAGCTGCGTCGTATGGGCGAGATCGTTGAGGGGATATAATCCCCAATACAACATGCGTAAAGCCATCAAAAAGCGCTTACAACCCCCAATACAACATGCGTAAAGCCATCAAAAAGCAGTTACAACCCCCAAAACAATATGCGTAATGGCATCAAAAAGCGATTATAACCCCAATACAATATGCGTAAAGCCATCAAAAAGCAGTTACAACCCCCAATACAATACTCGTATTGGCCCTGAAAAGCGTTTGCAACACCCAAAACAAATGCGTATTGGCACCTCAAAAGCGTTTGCAACACCCAAAACACATGTGTATTGGCACCTCAAAAGCGATTACAACACCAAAACAACACTTGTATTGGGGCCTTGCAACGGTTACAAACCTATGACGGAGGCCGAAACTCGCTCTACTTTTGCAGCGTGAGGATCCCCCTCACACAAGGCATTCAAATACCCTTTTAATCCCACTTATATGCATAAGAAATTGACTATCGCGCTCGTTGCGCACGACAATCGCAAGGTCGACATGATCGACTGGGCCGTCTTTAATGCCGACTTCTTGGCCGGCCACAATCTGGTCTGCACGGGCACGACCGGCACGCTCATCAAGGAGGCCTTCGAGGAGCGGGGCATCGAATACAGCAACATCCGCTGCATGCACTCCGGCCCCATGGGGGGCGACACGGAGATCGCCGCTATGGTGGTGCGCAAGGAGATCAACCTGGCCGTCTTCCTTATCGACGACCTCAACCCGCAGCCTCACGAGGCAGATATTCAGATGCTCCTCCGCCAGTGCCGCGTGCACAATGTGCCCATCGCCTGCAACCGATACAGCGCCGATCTGATGATCACCAGCACGCTCTGGGACGACAATCTGTACGTCCCCATGGAGCCCAAATACGTACCCTTTGACCGTAATAATTATTCGATATGAAGCTCAACATTGCCGTTTTGCCGGGCGACGGAATAGGCCCGGAAGTGATGGATCAGGCACTCAAAGTGGTGCGTGCCATCAGCGAAAAATTTGGCCACACGCTGCACACGGAGACAGCCCTCACGGGCGCCTGCGCCATTGACGCCGTGGGCGATCCGTATCCGGAGGCCACCCACGAGCTCTGCATGCGCAGCGACGCCGTCCTCTATGGCGCCATCGGCTCCCCAAATATGACAACGACCCCACGGCTCGCGTCCGGCCTGAGCATGGACTGCTGGCTATGCGTAAAAAGCTGGGGCTTTACGCCAATATCCGCCCCGTGACAACGTTCCCCTCACTCCTCGACCACTCACCGCTCCGGGCCGATCTGGTGGAAGGCGTAGACTTTGTCTGCGTCCGCGAACTCACCGGCGGACTCTATTTCGGCCGTCCGCAGGGCCGCAGCGAGGACGGGCGCGTAGCCTACGACACGTGCGTCTATTCCCGCGAAGAGATCGAGCGGATCGTGCGCCTGGCCTACGGTTACGCCATGAAGCGCCGCCGCCATCTGACGGTGGTGGACAAGGCCAACGTGCTGGCCACATCGCGGCTGTGGCGTGAGGTAGCGCAGGAGGTGGCGCAGGAATTCCCCGGCGTAGAGACGGAATATATGTTTGTCGACAACGCCGCCATGCGCCTCATCCAGTGGCCTAAAAGTTTCGATGTGGTGGTCACGGAGAACATGTTTGGCGACATCCTCACCGACGAGGCTTCCGTCATCAGCGGATCGCTCGGGCTACTGCCCTCGGCGTCGGTCGGGCTGCACACGTCGCTCTTCGAGCCCATCCACGGCTCCTACCCCCAGGCCGCCGGCCGCAACATCGCCAACCCGCTGGCCATGATCCTCTCGGCCGCTATGATGTTTGAATACGCCTTCGACCTGCCGGACGAGGGCGCCGCCATCCGCCGCGCCGTAGACGCGTCAATGGCCGCCGGTGTCGTCACCGAAGACATCGCCCCCAAAGGCGCCAAGGCTTATGGGACGTCGGAGGTGGGAGACTGGATCGCCGCCCACGTGGCCCAATAATCCTGCGTACCGCGGGCCAAACTTGGTCGGCGCCCTTAATACGTCATCTTGATCAGTCCCTCGACCTCCGCCCGATCGGCGCCCAGGTCGAGGGCTTTTTTGAAATCGGTGGCCGCTGCCTCCTTCTCATACTGCGCCAGTCGGATCTTGCCGCGCAGTATATATAGGTAAGCCGACGGCTCCCGTTCGCCCGCGAACACCCGACGGAGATCGGCCATGGCGCGGGCGTTCTTTTTCATCAGGAAATAGAGTTCGGCACGCTCCTCATAGAGTCGGAGGTCGTCCGGGTCACGGCCGATGAGGAAGGTCAGCACCGCCTCGCTGTCGGCATAGTTGCCGCGCGCTTTGTCTAAGAGCGCAAAGCCCAGTCGGCCCAGCTTCGAGTCACGGTCGCGATCCAAGATCTGCTCAAAGTCCGCATCGGCCAGCATATACTCCTTCAACTCCACGTAAAGCACGCCACGCCGGAAGCGCACCTCGACATCGGCCGGATTCACGCGGAGCAGCGTCTCATAGTCCGCCAGCGCCCGCTCCGTCTCGCCACGCTCGACGAAAAGCTCCGCACGATTGGAGAGTATCAGCTTGTTATCCGGCTGCAAACCGAGCGCAGCGGTGTACGACGTGAGCGCCTCATCCCGTCGGCCCAGGTGTCGCTGAATAGTGCCGAGATTAGAGAGTAGCGCGAAGTTGTTGCGGTTCGCTGGCTCACGGTGCAGCGCCGCCTTGAGCGCCTGTTCCGCCGCGGGCAGGTCGCCCCGATCCGCATAGTCGTAGCTCTGCTGGATGAGCTCCTCGTACGTCTGCGCCCCGACCTTCACGCCGCACAGCGCGCAGAACAGCGCGGCCACAATGATTCGTTTGATGTTCATGTCCTATCGTGATTATCTGATTGATGTATCGAAAGCTAAGTGTTGATGCGGCCTTTGCGCCCTTCGTTATTCGTCTATCTTTGCGCCCGCATTTTAACACACCAACGAAGTTTTATTATTCAAACATGGCAACAAAGATCAGATTGCAAAGATTCGGCCGTAAGGGCTACGCCTTTTATCAGGTCGTAATCGCAGACAGCAGGGCTCCACGAGATGGAAAGTTTATTGAGAGGATCGGTTCGTACAACCCCAACACTAATCCTGCCACAATAGATTTGAATTTCGATAGAGCTTTGTATTGGCTGCAGGTAGGTGCACAGCCCACTGACACGGCACGCATGATCCTCTCTCGCGAGGGGGTATGCCTCAAGAAGCACCTCCTGGAGGGCGTTAAGAAGGGCGCCTTTGACGAGGCGAAAGCCGAAGAGAAGTTTCAGGCATGGCTCTCGGAGAAGAAGCTGGCCCTGCAACAGGTGAAGGACGCTGAGCGCGAGAAATCGAAGGCTAAGGTCAAGGCCCGCCTCGACGCAGAGACCGAAGTAAACAAGGCCAAGGCCGAGGCGCTGGCTAAGAAGCGCGCAGAGATAGCTGCGGCTAAGGCGCAGGCTGAGGCCGAAGCTGCCGCCGCCGCTGCGGCTGCCGAAGCTGAGGCAGAGGCTGCAAAGGCCGCTGAAGCACCGGCCGCTGAGGCTGCTGCTCCCGAAGCCGAAGCTGCACCCGCACCGGAAGCCAACTAAGGAATCCACCACGCGGTCTGCCCCCCCCTCGCTATCGATCGGGGCAGGCGTACAAAAAAGAAGTGTCCGACTACCCCTACGTGGGGGTGGATCGGACACTTCCGTTTTATGGCATCAGCGGGGTGAGCCCGCCGATGCAGAGAGCGTGTGTGGCGGCGCTTACTTCTTCTTTTCGAGCAAGACCTCTTCGATCATCTTCACGAAGCTCTCCTCCGGCATGGCGCCCATGCTGACCTGCGGCTCGCCCTTCATGGGCACGAAGACGATGGTCGGAATGCTGCTCACGCCGAACGTCCCGGCCAGCTCGCGCTCCTTGTCGACGTTGATCTTGTAGATCACGATCTCGTCCTTATATCGCTTGGCCAGGTCTTGGAGCACCGGAGCCACGCGTCGGCAGGGGCCGCACCAATCGGCGTAGAAGTCGATGATGCACGGCTTGTCGCCCTCGTAGGTCCACTTCGACGGATTCTTCTCGTAGTTGAAGACCTTGGTCAGGAAATCAGCCTTGTTCAAAACAATTACTTCGCCTACATCGCCCGCAGCCGGATCGGCTTGTGCCCTCACGCACGCTACGACGGAAAGGAGTAGGAGGAGCGTCAAATACTTCAATTTGTTCATACGGTTTCTTCTTACTGTGAATGAATTAATGCGGCGCAAAGATAGGCGTGCATTCAAATAGGCTTTTGCAGCGACGGATTAGGCGCCTCCAACCCGCTCCGGGCGTATTGCAGGGCGCGCGATTCCTCCAGAATCTGATTCCGGAGGATTGCACACCGTTGCAATGGCTCAGAATCCGATTCTGGAGCTTTGCAGACCGTTGCAATGGCTCAGAATCTGATTCCGGAGCTTTGCACACCGTTGCAATGGCCTAGAATCTGATTTTAGAGGATTGCACACCGTTGCAATGGCCTAGAATCTGATTCTGGAGGATTGCAGACCTGTGCAATGGCTCAGAATCTGATTCTGGAGCTTTGCAGACCTTACAATTCTCGTAAAACCCGGTTTTGAGCCATTGCAGACCTTACAATTCCCGTAAAACCCGGTTTTGAGCCATTGCAGACCTTACAATTCTCGTAAAACCCGGTTTTGGGCCATTGCACGCCTTGCAACGCGGCTAAAACCCGGTTTTGGGCCATTGCAGACCCTGCAATCCTCGTAAAACCCGGTTTTGAGCCATTGCACGACTTGCAACGCGCCTAAAACCCGGTCTTAGTCCACCTCGTAATGGATGCGAAGGCCGGCGAAGTCGGGCAGGAGGGCGCGGTGGATGGCGAGGAGGCGGCGGCGAACGTCATCGGCGGGCTGCGTTAGGGGCACTTTTTGAGCAGGATCTGCCGGATATAAAGCGATCGCACACGGGCTACGGGCGGGGCGTAGGGACCCAGGAGGCCGTCGGTGAAGGACGGGCGGAGACGCTCGGCATACGTCTCGGCGGCGTGGCGAAGGGTATCCTCGTTGCGGTGGCGAAGGATGATGGTGATGAGTCGGCAGTAGGGGGGATAGATGAAGCGGCGGCGTTCAGCCAGGAGCGCGGTGGCCATGCTGACATAGTCGAACGTGCGCACCCATTGCAGCAGGGGCTGGTCAGGGTGGGTGGTTTGGATGACGACCGTGCCGCGGCGATCGCGTCGGCCCGCCCGACCGCTCACCTGCATCATCAGCTGAAAGGCACGTTCGTGGGCGCGGAAGTCGGGGATGCTCATCAGACTGTCGGCGCTCAGTACACCGACCACGCCCACGCGACCGAAGTCAAGCCCTTTGGTCAGCATCTGTGTGCCGACGAGCAGTTGGGTGTGCCCCTGCTCAAAGTCGCTGAGGACGCGCCGATAGGCCCTCGGCGTACGGACGGCGTCGGTGTCCAAACGTCCGACGCGGACGCTGGGGTAGAGCGCGCTGATCTCGTCCTCCACGCGCTCCGTGCCATAGCCCAGCCCGCGCCACTCCTCACTGTCGCACTCCGGGCAGTGCGTCGGCAGGGGCTGCGAACGGCCGCAATAATGACACACCAGGCGGTGCTGTGTGCGATGGTAAGTCAGGCTGACATCACAATAGGCGCAACGCGGGACGTAGCCACACGAGCGACACTCCATGACGGGCGCGTAGCCGCGTCGGTTGCGGAAGAGGATCGTCTGTCGACCCTCAGCCAGGGCACTGTCGATGGCCTCACGCAGCGGCGGAGAGAGGAGGGCGTCGAACTTCATGCGCCGTTTGCGCCGCAGCTCCTTCGTGTCCACGAGCACAATCTCCGGCTCGGGCGCAGCGCCATAACGCTCGGTGAGGGTGACGAGACCATACCGCCCCGTACGCGCCAAGTAGTACGTCTCGAGCGACGGTGTGGCCGACCCGAGCAGCGCCTGCGCCCCGTGCATCCGAGCCAGCATCAGGGCGGCGTTGCGCGCATGGTAACGTGGCGCCGGATCGTTCTGCTTATACGACGGCTCATGCTCCTCATCCACCACGATCAGCCCCAGCCGATCGAAAGGCAGAAAGAGCGACGACCGCACGCCAACGACTACCGCAGGCTCTCGGTCCGTGCGGAGCAGTCGGCGCCACACTTCCGCGCGTTCGCGGTCGGTGAGGCCGGAATGGTAGACGAGCAACCGGGGGCCGAGGACGTCCGCCAGCCGCTCAGTCATCTGCGTCGTGACGGCAATCTCAGGCAGCAGGTAGAGCGCCTGCCGACCGGCGCGGAGGGTGTCGAGGATGAGGTGGAGGAAGATCTCCGTTTTGCCGGACGAGGGAGCGCCGTGGAGTAGGCAGACGGGGTGTGTATCGAAGGATGCGCGAATGGCTTCGTAAGCCGACTGTTGTGCCAACGTGAGGGGGCGAACGGGATGTGTGACGCGATCAAGGAAGAGGGGTTGCGGCTCCCACGGTGCGCTCCACAAGCGTCAGCACGCCACGGCGTACGAGGGCCGTGAGCAGGGCGGCCGATACGCCACTCATGGCCAGCAGTTCCTTGCGAGAGACCTCCTGCCGACCGTCGGGTGAGAAGGGTCGAGCGGCGTCGAGGAAATGGAGTAGCAGTCGCTCCTGACTGGCCGCGCGTCGGAGCGTGTCAAAGAGCGGCCGCAGACTCTCCTCGTCGGGGTAATCCGCAGCGAGGCGGACAAACGTCTCACGCCGCGGGGTGATGCCAGCCTTCACTTCCGCGTCCACATGCACAGCGCCCTCGGCTACCAACGTCGTGAGCGTAGGGAGCAGGTTGCGCACCCCCGCCCGACGCTCTAATTCGGCCACAGTGGGCGGCTTGGGGAAGGTGGCCAACGCATCGAGTGCGGCCTCTGCCTTGGGCGAGAGCGCGGGCGCCGAAGCGTATCCGTCAGACAGCAAAACGACCGTCTCACTGTCGGGTCTGAGCCCAGCAGGGACGGCCGCATTGTAGACTTCGCCTGGCGTACAGAGGTAATAGGACGCCATCCAGTCCCAGAAGTGCAGCTGCGCGGGTCGGACGACGGGCGTCTCGTCCGGCGCCACGAAGATGGGCTTGAGCACGTAGTCAGCGGCGGGCGGACGGTGGTGCACCTCACGCACAATGCCCGTATAGTAACGCCGCGCACCGAAGGGCACCACCACACGCAGGCCCACCGTCACCCGATCGGCCATATTGTCAGGCACGAGGTAGGTGTACGTATCCGCCATAGGCAGCGGCAGGAGGACGTCGGCGTAAAGCATGAGCGGGCGAGGTGCGGGGGGGTATAAACGATGAATGATTAGCCGGAGGCCAGCTAATCATTCACCCTGGATCATTTATCAGAAGAGCACCGCGGCGGAGAACATCCACGTGTTCGACCGCACACCGTAGGCTGACGCTGCGTGGCGGATGCCGTAGGGATAGGCGCGGTAATAGTCCGTGATGCCCAAGTTGTACGTCAGGCTGAGCTGCACGCGCCGCACGATGTCGATGCCGCCCGTGAAGTTCCAGCCCGTGGCTACGTCACGCGCAGAATAGAGCATCGTACCCGCATAGTGATTCTTGTCGCCCGTGAGGCGGAACGACATGTAGGGGCCTGTCTCAATGAAGGGCGCCACGCGGGGGACGGGGGAAGCGGTACTTGAGCGTCACCGGCAGGTCGATGTAGTCGTTGCGAAAATCCTCGCTGTGGCTATAGCCCTCGCCGATGCCGCGCTGGCTGAAGAGCAGTGCGCCGTCGATGTAAAGCCCCGGTACGGGCAGGTGGAACTCCATCATCGGGCCGAAGTGTACGCCCACCACACGGTCGGCATCGATGCCATACTTCGCATCCACGCCTGCGGAGTTGATCCCCGCCTTGAGGCCGAAGCGCACGGGCTGCACACGGCGATAGTAGGTCGTGGTGCGTCGTTTCGGTTGTCTGGGGCGGCGAGATTGCGCCTCGCCCATCACGGTTGTCAGCAGCAGTAACACTGCCAAAAACATGCTTGTCTTTTTCATTTTGTCTCTGTCATTAAATGGGTAAGCATAAAGCAGGGGAAGGCTATGGGTAGGCTCTCCCCCGCGGATGGTTTGAATCATTCAAAAGAACACGGTGGCCGACACCATCCAGGTGTGCGGCTTACCGGAGTAAGAGTTCACGTTTCTGCGATCGAAGCCTTGTAATTGTCCGTCAGGCCGAGGCTGTACGTAAGCCCCACCTGCACGGCTTCCATCACCTCAGCGCCGGCCGTGAAGTTCAGCCCCGCGGCAAAGCTCTGTGCCTCCACCTGCCGGATCACCTGATCGGTGATGCCCGAGATGTCCCACGACTTGTCGCTCGACACGCGGAACGAGGCGTAGGGCCCGGCCGCCAGGAAGGGCGAGATCAGGGGCAGGCAGAACTTGAACTTGGCGTTCACCGGCACATCGATATAATCCGACCGCAGACTCTCGCCGCGCACCCTGAAGCCGCGCTGGCTGTAGAGCACGGCTCCGTCGATGCCAAGGCCGAGGAGGGGGATGTTCCACTCCAGCATGGGCCCGACGTGGAAGCCGGTGATGTTCTCCGCGTCCAGCACATGGCGATCGAACGACACCGAGGCGATGTTGACACCGCCCTTCACGCCGAAGCGACACTGCGCCTGGGCCGTCGTCACGGCGACGAGCATCACAGCTGCCGCCAGCATCCATTTCATTCTTCTCATTTCTGTTTCTCCTTTCAGTTTGGGGGTTGTTATACGTGGGGGGTTATGGGTACAAACTCTCCCATAAACAACCGGGCAGCGGTAAGTGTTCACGGAGGCGCGGCGGCCCGTCGCTGTGTGCGATAATAAAAAACAGGCATGTAATTTATCGTCGAAGTCTTCGGTGATAAGAAACATACATGCAGCTTACCGTCGTCGTATACGACATTAAGAAACATGCATGCGGTTTACCGTCGCCGTGTGCGACATTAAGAAACACGCATGCGGCTTATTATCGCTGTGTATTTCGGGGGCATGCAAGCCTGCGACGGCCCGTCGCTGTGTATTTCGGGGCCTTCCCCGGCGAAAGGGTCTACTTTTGCGGCGGGTACGGAGGGTGCTGCATTTCACTTCCCAACGGCCCATCACTACTAAACTACGTTTTCAATTATGGACTATGCAATAATTGCTGCGGGCGAGGGCTCGCGGCTCGTGGAGGAAGGGGTCACGACACCCAAACCCCTCGTGAGGCTGCTCGGAGAGCCGATGATCGATCGTCTGATGGGCCTTTTTCTCAGGCATGGCGCCACGTCGATCAGTGTGATCGTCAATGAGGAGATGACCGACGTGCAACACCACATGGAGCAACTCGCGCTACCCGTGCCGCTGAACCTGGTGGTGCGGTCGACGCCCAGCTCCATGCACAGCTTTCATGCGCTCAGGTCTTTCTTGACGAGCGACACGTGTTGCCTGACGACGGTCGACACGGTGTTTCGCGAGGAGAGCCGTTCGCGGCCTATATCGACGCCTTCGAGCGCAGCCCGCTACTCGACGGGATGATGGCCGTCACAGCCTACGTGGACGACGAGGCGCCGCTCTATGTCCGGACCGACTCGGCGGGCATGATCCGCGGCTTCCTCGACCGTGAGGAGGGCCAGGCGGCGGGCTGCCAATACGTCTCGGGCGGCATGTACTGCCTGCGTCGGTCGGCGCTCGATGTGCTTGATCAGGCGATGGAGCAAGGCATCTCCCGCATGCGCAACTATCAGCGGATGCTCGTCAGCGAAGGGCTGCGCCTCCGGGCCTACGCCTTCGATAAGATCCTCGACATCGACCACGCCGCGGACATCGCCAAGGCCGAAGCCTTCCTATCCACCCCCTGACTACTCATAACTACTTCTGACTACCCCTAACTACCGCGGCCGCAAGGCCGCATAACTACCCTCTGACTACCCTCTACATGCATACCTATATAATAGCCGGCATTCGGCGCGATCCACGATTCTCGCCCCACCACGAGGCCAATGACGAGGCCATCTTCCGCCTCACGGCCGAGGCGCTGCGGGCGCGTGGCTGCACGGTGCGGGAGTACGCCGAGGCCGACCTCTGGGCCGAGGCCGTGAGCGCCGATGCGGTGTTTGGCATGGCCCGCGACCCACGCTCGATCCGCTGTTTGCAGCGCATGGAGGACAGCGGGCTGCCGGTCATCAACTCCGGTTACGCCATTGCCCGCTGTGGCCGTGAGCCGATGACACGCCTACTGACCGAGGCCAACTTGCCGCACCCGCGCAGCCTGATCCTTCCCACGGCTGACGACCCCGTGCCAGCGCTCGCCTCGGCTGCGATCGACGCCTGCTGGGTGAAGCGGGCCGACGGCCACGTGGTCGGTGCGGGCGACGTGACCTTCGCGGCCAGTCGGGAGGCAACGCGCGAGGTCTTCCGCAGACTCTCCGACGGCGGCATACGGACGGCTGTCGTGAACGAGCATCTGACGGGCGACCTCGTGAAGTTCTACGGCGTGGCGGGCACCGACTTCTTCTATGCCTTCTATCCGACGGCCACGCACCACGGCAAGTTCGGGCTGGAGCAGGTGAACGGGCCCGCGCGGGGCATTGCCTACGACGCCGACGCGCTCCGCACGACCTGCCATCGCGCCGCCACCGTGCTCGGCCTGCGCGTCTATGGCGGCGACTGCATCGTGTCCGACACCGACGGCCTCGTGCGCCTGATCGACTTCAACGACTGGCCCAGCTTCGCCCCCTGTCGCGAGGCGGCAGCACCGTTTATCGCCTCCTGTATAATAGGTAGTATCGGCCTTCGGCCGGGTAGTTATGCGCCTTCCGGCGCAAGTAGTCAGAAAGTAGTGAAGCGTAGTGCCTCATTACTTCCAACTACCCTCTGACTACCCCTGACTACCCCTGACTACCCTCTAACTACTTTCAACAATGACCCAACAAACCACGGCGCCGGGCATGGCGTCGACCCTCAAATCTCTCGACACGGAGGAGTGCATCGACATCTGGTTTTACCGCCCCATCGGCTACCGCTGGGCACTGCTCTTCCACAGGTTAGGCGTCTCGCCCAACGCGATCACAATCATGGCCATCTTTATCGGCATTGCCGCCGGCGTATGCTTCTATTACACCAGCCTCACGGTGAACGTGGTCGGCATGCTGCTGCTCGTTTGGGCCAACTCCTACGACAGCGCCGACGGGCAGTTGGCGCGCATGACGGGCCAGAAGTCGCCCCTCGGGCGCGTGCTGGACGGATTCTGTGGCGACGTCTGGTTCTTCACCATCTACGTAGCCATCTGCCTGCGACTCATGCCCGAGTGGGGGCTGTGGATCTGGCTACTGGCCATCGTCACGGGCAGCTACCACACAGCAAGCAGGCCGCCATGGCCGACTATTACCGCAACATCCACCTGCTCTTCCTCAAGGGGCGTGCGGGCAGCGAGCTGTCGCACTCGCAGGCCGTCGCAGAGAGCTACCGCCGGATGACGTGGCGCGGCGACTTCGTCTACAAGCTCTTCGAGATGTTCTACCTCCGCTACACCCGTGGCCAGGAGCGCTCCACGCCGCGCTTTCAGGAGATGATGGACGTCATCCGCCACGACTATGCCGACGAGGCGCCCGAGTGGTTCCGCACGGCCTTCCGCACCCGGAGCCTTCCGCTGATGAAGTACACCAATATGCTCTCGTTCAACACGCGCGTCATCGCCCTCTTCGTCTCGCTACTCATCGACGCGCCGTGGCTCTACTTCGCATTCGAGCTGACTGTGCTCAACGCGATGCTTATTTATATGGTACGGACGCATGAGCGCTTCTGCGCTCAGTTCACCGTGCAACTGAAGGAGGCTTCGAGATGAAAATGGATCACATCGCGGCGCTCCTCTTCGACTACGGGGGCACGATCGACAGCAACGGGCTGCATTGGTCGGAGGTCATTTGGCAGGCCTATGAGGCGGAGGATGTGCCGGTCACGAAGGAGGACTTTCGCGCGGCCTACGTGCACGCCGAGCGGACCATGGCGCAGCTGCCACTCGTACGGCCCGAGCACACGTTCGCGGACATGATGCGGATCAAGATCGACCTGCAGGTGGACTGGCTGCAAGAGCAAACTGCGCTGCCCGATTTCCGTGCTACACGCGACGTGAGGCGTCGTCTGGCAGGGCGTTGCTATGCCTCGGCCGAGCGGTGCGTAGCGGCTGCACGCCCCCTCATCGCGGCCTTGGCCGAACGGTATCCGCTGGCGCTCGTCTCGAACTTCTACGGCAACATCGGCGCCGTGCTGCGCGACTTCCGGCTGGATCGCTACTTCCCGCACGTCATCGAGTCGGCCGTGGTGGGCGTCCGCAAGCCCGACCCCGCCATCTTCCGCCTCGGCCTCGACGCATTAGGCATCAGCGACGCCTCGAGCACGGTCGTCATCGGCGACTCGTACGACAAGGACATCCTGCCCGCCGCCTCGCTCGGTTGCCGTACCGTCTGGCTGAAGAACATCGGCTGGAAACCCTACACCGGCGCCGAGCAGGCCGACGTGGTGATCACCGACTTCAAGGAGCTGGAGGGACTGCTATGATCTATCTGCACGAACGAGAGGAGTGGTGGCGATAGGCATCCTCCGCGAGGATCGATCCACGCGCCACATCAGCTACAGCCTCGAGACCGAGGCCTTGTAGGTCCTCCTCATCGGACATACCCTCAGGCAGACCGCCGTTTGCATCGCCCTAAGAGTTAGGCGGTGTGAACGGCGGCCCCGTTTTTGACCGCGCAGCCAAGAATGGTAAAAAACAGACCGCCTTTTTGACCGCGCAGTCCGGAACGGTGAAAAACAGGCTGCCTTTTTCACCGCGCAGCCAAGAACTGTGAAAAACAGGCCGCCTTTTTCACCGCGCACCCCGGAACGGTGAAAAACAGGCCGCCTTTTTCGCCGCGCAGCTAAGAATGGTGAAAAACAGACCGCCTTTTTCACCGCGCACCCAAGAACTGTGAAAAACAGGCCGCCTTTTTCACCGCGCAGCCCGGAACGGTATAAAACGGGCCGCCTTTTTCGCCGCGCAGTCCGGAACGGTGAAAAACAGGCCGCCTTTTTCGCCGCGCAGTCCGGAACGGTGAAAAACAGACCGCCTTTTTGACCGCGCAGTCCGGAACGGTGAAAAACAGGCCGCCTTTTTGACCGCGCAGTCCGGAACAATGCAAAACGTGGCGCCTTTTGGAGCCCGACGGGGTGTTGGCCTATAAAAGGCGGCACGTTTGGGGGGTCGACGGGGTGTTGGACTGCAAAAGGCGGCACGTTTTGGGCACCGACAGGGGTGTTGGCCTGCAAAAGGCGGCCTGTTTCGGGGGCCGACAGGGGTGTTGGCCTACAAAAGGCGGCGCGTTTTTGGGCACCGACGGGGTGTTGGCCTACAAAAGGCGGCGCGTTTCGAGGGGCCGACGGGGTGTTGGACTACAAAAGGCAGCACGTTTGGGGGCCGACAGGGGTGTTGGCCTATAAAAGGCGGCCTGTTTGGGGGCCGACGGGGTGTTAGCCTATAAAAGGCAGCCTGTTTGGGGGCACCGACGGGGTGTTGGACTATAAAAAGGCGGCCCGTTTGGGGGCCGACGGGGTGTTGGACTGCAAAAGGCGGCCTGTTTGGGGGCCGACAGGGGTGTGGAAAAGGGGAAATTGAGGCGTGCTCCGGGGGTGAAATGGGGGAAGAATCGGCTTTATACCACGGTTGTGGGATGGAAAATACCACACGCGTGGGATTGTGCAGGGGTTGAGGTGCCCGCACCTTTGCACCGTCAAAAAAACGAGATAGAAACAACGATTGAGAACCCCCAAAAGAATAGGAGTAACAGGAACAATGAAGGCAAGATTTACACTCAAGCAACTGCTGGTGGCGACGCTGCTGATCGCAGCCTCCACGTCGCTGCGCGCATCGGATACACCGAGCGAAGTGATCACCGTAAGCACAGCCAAGGCTTGCAGCGGGCTGGTAGAGACTTGGATCAAGAAATATACGGAGCAACACCCGGAGGTGCAGATCCGCGTGGTGAATGATGGCAAGGGCGAGGCCGACCTGACGCTAACGCAAGGCTCGACCGAGGCCGACAAAGAGGCCGAAGGAAACGTGGCCTACGTGGGGCGCTACGCCCTGCTGCCGGTCACGACGACGGGCAACCCGCTCTATGAGCAAATCAATCGCCGCCGATTCGACAAGAAAGAACTGAAGCACCTATTCTTCCAAAACGATGTCGTGCAAGAGGTGGAAGAGGGCAAGAAGAAGGACGCCCTGCGTGACGGCCTGACGGTTTACTCGACGATGGGTCGCACATCGGGTGCGCAGGCCTTCGCCTCGCACTTCGGATACCGCCCATCGCAGATCCGTGGCAAACGCATCGCGGGCGACGACATCCATCTGCTGACGGCCATCGGAAAGGATCGCACGGGCATCACGTTCAACACGACGGCTTACCTCTTCGACCTGCAAAGCCGCAAGTTGAAGCCGGAGCTCTCTGTCCTGCCGCTGAACCTGAAGAAGGATCAGGAGCAGATCCTGCGCAGTGGCAATCTGGACGAGACGTTGCGGTTGCTGGAGGACGCGGAGATCGACCTGATCCCGCTGCAAACGATCGGCTTTGTCTATCGCGACAAGGCGCCCGTCAGGGACTTCCTGCAGTGGGTAGTCAGCGAGGGACAGCAATACAACCATGCGTCGGGCTTCCTGACCATCGACAAGAAAACGGAGCAGAAGGAGCAGAAGCGCCTCTCGAGGCTGCTGAGCGACCGATAAAACGATGAGGAGGACAAAGCATGAAGGTGAAAACTACGCATTACATCATCGCCCTGCTGCTACTCATCGTGGGTCAGGCTGGGGCACAAACTAAGCTGGAGGGACGCGTGCTGGACTCCCAGACGGACGAGCCAATCATTGGGGCCACCGTCGCCGTTGTGGACGAGCATTCGGGAGTCTTGACGGATATGGATGGGAATTTCTCCGTCACAGTGCGCAACCTTCCAGCCGTTATCAAGGTCAGCTTCGTGGGCTACAGAGAGCTGCAGGTGGACGTCTACGACGCCTCGGAGCCGATCGTCATCCCGCTCAATGAGGCGGTGGACGTGTTGCAGGAGGTGGTCGTGGTGGGCTACAGCACGCAGAAGCGTCGCGAGCTGACCAGCGCCATCTCGACCGTGAACAAGGACCTGCTCAAGCAGTCGCCCACCACGGTAGAGAACGCCCTGGCCGGAGCCGTGGCGGGTCTGAACGTCACCACCACGTCGGCCAACCGGGCGCCTCGAGCAACATCCGCATTCGCGGAGGCAACTCCATCACGGGCAGCAATGAGCCGCTCTATGTGATCGACGGTTTCATCGTCTACAACGATCCCGAGGCCACTCGCACGGGCGCTTCGGGTGCGGACGCCTCGCTCGATCCGCTGTCCTTCCTCAACCCCTCGGACATCGAGAGTATCGAGGTGCTGAAGGACGTCAGTGCCACAGCCATCTATGGCACACGCGGCGCCAACGGTGTGATCATGATCACCACCAAGAAGGGCACCAAGGGGCGCAACAACCTCAGATATGCCGGTACGGCCGGATGGAGCACCGCAGCCCGCCGACTGGAGTTCCTCAACGCCGAACAATTCACGGCCCTCTACAACGAGATCAACCCCAGCGCCCCTCCCTCCCCCACGCACAGCTACGACTGGCAGGACGAGGCCCTTCGCACGGCCTTCACCCAGGAGCATCAGCTGAGCGCCGCCGGTGGCGACGAGCATTCGCGCTACGCCATCTCGGGCAGTTACAAGGGGCAAGAGGGCATCATCGTCAACACGGGCCTGAAGCGCTATGCGGGGCGCATCAACTATGAGCGCACCATGTGGCCCAACTTCGTGATCGGGGTCAATGCCTCGGGCGCTTATAGCGCGCTGAATGGGTTGCGCAACGTGGATCGCGGCACAGCGGGGCAGGCCGCTAAGTGGGCCTCAAACACCTGGATGGCCGTGATCACCTCGGCTCCTACGCACCCGATCTACGACGCCGCGGGGCACTTCAACTACGCCCCCAGTCCCATCAGTCAAGACCTCTACACCCGCAACGGGGAGCAAGTGGTGGGTAACCCCATCTCGGACTTATACAACGCCAAGACCCGTATCGCCAACTCCCGCCTCATCGCCTCGGCCTTTGCCGAATGGGAGCCGGTGAAGCACCTCAAGCTGAAGGTGCAAGCCGGGGCCGACCTCTCCAACACACGCGAGAGCAACTATTCGCCCTCCTACACCACCACCGGGTTGGAGTATAAGGGCGTGGCCTCGGTCGGATCTACGCTGGCTAACGTCTGGCAGGCGGAGTTCACGGCCAACTACGACCGCGAGTTCGACCGCCTGCACCACGTGGCGCTCCTGGCCGGATACACCGCCCAGCGTACGGATCGCAGTGGCTATGCCACCACCGTCCGCAACTTCGCCAACGACGTGACGGGGTACAACAACCTCGCGGCTGGCTCCGACCTTTTCTCCGCCACCAGTCGTGCCTATATCAGCACACTGCGCTCATGGCTCGGTCGCGCCAACTACTCCTACGACGGCCGCTACAACCTCTCCCTCACCCTGCGTGCCGACGGCTCCAGCCGCTTTGCAGAGAACAACAAATGGGGACTCTTCCCCCTCCGCTGGCTTGTCGTGGAATGTGGGTCGGGAGAAGTTCATCCGCCTCGGCCGCGCCGTGGATCATTTGCAGGTGCGCCTCTCGGCCGGTGTGGTGGGCAATCAAGAGATTGGCGATTATCAGTTCGTGGCCAACGTGGCGCCGACCCCTACGCCCGGCTACTCTGGCGGGCGCGAAGTGTTGGCCTATTACATACAGAGCAAGGCTAACCCCGACCTGAAGTGGGAGCGTACGGCCAGCTACAACGTGGGCCTGAGCACGGGCTTCTTCCGCAACCGCCTCACGGTGGTGCTGGACGCCTACTATAAGCGCACGTCCGACCTGCTGCTGATGGTGCCTGTGGAGCAAGTCTCGGGCTTTGAGACCTCGCTGCGCAACGTCGGCTCGGTGACGAACCGCGGCGTGGAGCTGGCTATCGGTGGCACACTGGTCAGCAACAAGCAGGTGCGCTGGACAGCCGACTTCAACATCGCTCACAACCGCAACGAGTGACCAGCCTCGGGTCGGCCTCGTCCATCGTCCCCAACTTCAGCGGCGCCACGCTGGGCTATATCTCGCCCGTGATCGTCAAGGTGGGCGAGCCGCTGGGCACGCTCTACGGATACAAGTTCAAGGGGCTCGTGCAGAAAGAGACGGACGTCTCCGCCCTGCCCCGCCAGTCCATCAGCCCCCTGCGCCCGGGCAACCCGATCTATGAGGATGTGAACGGCGACAATGTGGTGAACACGGCCGATCAGACCGTGCTCGGCAACTCGCAGCCGCTCTTTACTTACGGCTTCAACACCACCCTCACGTGGGGACGTGTGGACCTCTTCCTCGCCTTGGCAGGCAGCTACGGCAACAAGCTCTTCAACGGCTTGGCTACGCGTCTGACGAAGGGATCGACGTACTATAACTCCCTGGCCATCGTGGCCGACCGCTGGACGGAGACGAACCCCTCGGACCGCATACAGCGCGCCAGCGACGACCTGACGATCGTCTCCGACAGTCGCTACGTGGAGGACGCCAGCTACCTGCGCCTCAAGAACGTACAGGTGGGCTACACCTTCCCCCTCCGACAGGTAACGAAAGATGCGCAGATCCGCCTCTTCCTCTCGCTCCAGAACTTCATCACCCTGACCCGCTATTCGGGTTATGACCCCGAGGCTTCGCGCAACGGCATGGATGAGCACAGCGCGCTCTATCAAGGCGTCGATATGGGCACTTATCCCACAGCCAAGACGGTGCAGGTGGGGCTACAGCTGACTTTATAAGCCCCCCGCTGCCATTTATTCACTCAAAAATGTCGCTCAGGGCGGGTCGCTGGCACGCAGCGGCGCCAAAAAGTCGCTTGACGGGGCCGCTGGCACGCAGCGGCGTCAAGAAAAGTCGCTTGACGGGGCCGCTGGCACGCAGCGGCGTCAAAAAGTCGCTTGACGAGGGCCGCTGGCACGCAGCGACACCAAAAAGTCGCTTGACGAGGGCCGCTGGCACGCAGCGACGCCAAAAAGTCGCATGACGGGGCCGCTGGCACGCAGCGACGCGAAAATGTCGCATGACGGAGCCGCTGGCACGCAGCGACGCCAAAAAGTCGCTTGACGAGGCCGCTGGCACGCAGCGACGCCAAAAAGTCGCTTGACGGGCCCGCTGGCACGGCGACGCCAAAAAGTCGCTTGACGAGGCCGCTGGCACGCAGCGGCGCCAAAAAGTCGCTTGACGGGTCCGCTGGCACGCAGCGACGCCAAAAAGTCGCTCGGACGGGGCCGCTCTCGCGCCAAAGTGAGCCAGAAAGTCGCTCGGACGGGGCCGCTCTCGCGCCAAAGTGAGCCAGAAAGTCGCTCGACCGCGAGAATGACATCCCCCAAACGGACGATAACTACCACTCCAAACTATTTCTCACCCCTTCCTATAAAGATGAATAAGAAGACTACCCTATACCTGCTCGCAGCCGCGCTGTCGGCTCCGCTGCTGAGCGCCTGCACCGACCTGGATCAGACGCCGCTCAGCTCGATTGAAAAGAACGACTTCTATCAGACCGAGGCCGACCTGCAAGCCGCCCTCTATGGCGTCTATCAGATCCTCTCGGACAACGATCTGGCCGGCGAGATGTACGGCATCTACAACACCGAGATGATCTTCTTCAACGATCTGCAAAGCGAATACGCCCGCCGTGGCACCGCCAACAGCCCGGACATCGCCGAGATCGGCAACTTCGCCATCACGCCCACCAACACCTTCGTCGTCTCCACCTGGTTGGTGCACTACACGGGCATCAATCGCGCCAACGTACTCATCGATAAAGCCGAGGCCAACACGGCCATCTCGGATCGTGTCCGCGCCGCCATCGTGGGGCAGGCCAAGTTCCTCCGGGCGCTGTACTACTTCGACTTGGTGCGCTATTACGGCGACGTGCCGCTCGTGCTTCACGACGGCGAGGGGGAGGGCCAGCCCCGCACAGCAACAGACAAGGTCTATCAGCAGATCGTGGCCGACCTGAAGGCCGCCGAGGGCATCCCCGCGGGCTATTCGTCGCTGCCGAGCGTAGCGTCAGCAGGTGCCGCAACGGCCTTGCTGGCTAAGGTGCACCTGGTCTGGGCGCAGAGCGATACGGAGTATTCCCAGGCTCACCAGCGGGAGCTCTTCGGTCAGGCCGTAGCGTATGCCTCGAAGGTGGAGGGGGAAATACAAGCTGCTGGATCGCTATTGCGACAACTGGTCGGTGGATAAGAAGCTGGGCAACGCAGAACTGATCTTCACCGTGGAGCATAAGTTCGGCATCAACCGCAACGTCATCGGTCGCTGTGTGCTCTCCACCGGCTTCACGAACGATAAGCAGCCCGTCATCGCCGCGCTCGACAATTCGCTCTACGACCTCTTCGACGCCAACGATCAGCGCCGCGACGCCTCCGTCACCAAGCGCCTCTACGACCCCTTCACCGGCCACTGGTTCGACTTCGACCGCATCCGCTTCCGCAAATACATCGACACGATAGAGATGGCCAAGTATTCCGCCCCCTATATCTCGGGACAGAACACCAGCTCCTCCGTCTTGCGCTATGCCGAGGTGCTGCTCATCAAGGCCGAGGCCGAGAACGAGCTGAACGGCCCCACCGAGACGGCTTACAAGGCCATCAACGAGGTGCGTCGGCGTGCCTTCTACGACTCTTACGCCCAGATCCAGCGCGCACCCGCCGACGGATCGAAGACGGAGCTCTCGGGCCTCAGCCAAGAAGCCTTCCGACAGGCCGTACGCACGGAGCAGCTCAAGGAGTTCATCATGGAGGGTACGCGCTGGTTCGACCTCAAGCGCTGGCATATCCTCGTCAAGACGATCCGCGAGAAGGTGCCGGCCACGGACCTCAAGCACCAGAACATCTCGCCCAAGCATTACTTCCTGCCCATCCCCTCCGAGCAGATCGCCCTCAATCCCGCCCTGAAGCAGAACTGGGGCTACGACGGACAGACCTCCGGCGATCCCTACACGGCCAAAGGCTGGCAATAGTCCCCCTCCTTTTTACTCACCCTTATACTCGACAAGACAATGAGCAAGACAACTACCCACCTCCTCCGGGCGGCCCTCCTTGCGGCCGCCGCCACCGCCCTCTTGGCCCTACGCGCCGGGGCACAGACCCCCACGGACTACAACAAGCGCGAGCTGATGCTCCAGACGCTCGATCAAAGCAGGCCGAACGACTACGTTCCCGTCTTCTTCAACATCCACTTCAAGGAGCACGAAGGCCTCGACGCCGTCCGGGCCCACGTGGACTGGTTCCGCCGCACCCACGTGGACTTCGTGAACGTCAAATACGAATACTTCTCCCCCCCTCGCATGCCGTCCGTACGCCAGCCGACTGGAAGCGCATCCGGCCCTTCAGCCCCGAGGTGTGGGAGGAACAGCTGCTCGTCATCCGCGAGCTGAAGCGTGAGCTGGGCAGCGAGGCGCTGATCATCCCCACCGTCTTCTCTCCACTGCGCGTACTGATCCAGGCGGCCGGTGTCCCACTCTCGAGCGATAAGGCGGGGCGCGCGGCTATGGTCGAGCTGATCCGCCGCGATCCCGAAGCCATCCGTCCGGCTCTGGAGGCCGTCACCCAGAGCCTTGTGCACTACATCCGCGAGGCCCGACGCGCCGGAGCCGATGGTTTCTACATCTCCAGCCAAGGCGACGACCTGGAGGAGTTTGCGGGTGACATCTTCCGCCGCATTCTCAAGCCTACGACCGCCAATTGGCCGACGTGGCCGCTGAGGTGGCCCCTTTCAACATCCTCCACATCTGCGAATCGGGCGGGCATATCACCCCCGCCACCTTCGACGATTACCTCGACTATCCCGGCAGCATCATCAATCCCCCCATGCACAACTTCAAGGACAGCACCCTCACCCTTCGGCAGATCTCGGAGCGTTTCCGTCGCCCCGTCCTGGGCGGCATGCGGCGTTGGGGCGCCCTGTACAAAGGCACGCTGGAGGAGGCCAAGGCCGAAGTGGACGCCATCCTGCGTGAGGCACCCGCCAACTTCATCTTCGGCGCCGACGACTCCCTGCCCAACGATTCCGACCCCGAGAAGGTGCGCCGCCTGGTGGACTACATCCACACCTGGCGACTGACCCACAAGGCGTCCGCGGCCCAATAATTTCCCCTCAACATGTCTAACCATTCACCCCTCAGAAGCCATCATTCAATGAAAAAGATCCTATCCAACTCCATCGTCATACTCCTCATCGCCGTCGTTGTGGGCCTCTTCACGGGGCGCCTCGTCGGGGAGGAGGGCATCCGCACCATCCTTTCCATCAAGCAAATCACGGGGCAGATCATCTTCTTCCTCGTCCCCCTGATCGTCATCGGTTTCGTGGCCCCCTCCATCACGGCCCTGCGTCAAGGTGCCACACGACTGATCTTCTTCGCCTTCCTTCTGGCCTACGTTTCGTCCGTCGGCGCTGCCACGTTCGCTGCTCTGGTCGGTTATCAGACCATCCCGCTGCTGAACATACGGCCGGCTGAAGAAGGTCTGCGCCAGCTGCCTGAACTCATCTTCCGTGTCGACATACCACCCGTGATGAGCGTCATGTCGGCCCTGCTACTGGCCGTCTTCCTCGGCTTTGGCGCCCTTCGCACCAGCGCAGTGGACGTCACACGCCTGCTGCTGCAGTTTCGCGACATTGTCCTCCTGCTCGTTCGCCGTGTGCTCATGCCCGTGCTGCCCGTCTATATCGCGGCCAACTTCGCGGCCCTGTCTTACGAGGGCGACGTGGCCCGCCTCGGCATCTTCCTGCCCGTCCTGGCCATCGTCATCGTCTGCCATTACCTCTGGCTCGCCCTGCTCTACGGCACTGCCTCGGCCTACTCCCGGAAGAACGGCTGGAACGTCCTCCGCTATTACGGCCCGGCTTACCTCACGGCCTGGGGCACCATGTCGTCCGCAGCCACCCTCGGCGTCTCGCTCGACTGCATCCGCCGCAGCCCCATCCTCAGCCGTAAGGTGACCGACTTCTCCATTCCGCTCTTTGCCAACATCCATCTCTGCGGTTCGGTCTTTACGGAGACGTTCCTCGTCTGCGTCGTCTCGCAGCTGCTCTATGGCCACCTGCCAGACCCCGCCACGATGACGCTCTTCATCATCCTCCTGGGCATCTTCGCCGTAGGTGCGCCCGGCGTACCTGGCGGCACGGTGCTCGCCTCGCTCGGCATCGTCACCTCCGTGCTCGGTTTCGGCGACTCAGGCACGGCGCTCCTCATCGCCATCTTCGCCCTGCAAGACGGCTTCGGCACGGCCTGCAACATCACCGGCGACGGCGCCCTCTCGCTCATCACCGACACCTATGCCAAGCGCCACGTCCCCGATCTCGAGGCCGAGGCCCTGTAAGCCCATCGGCCGATCGGATACACCTCCAGCCGTCCGCCGTTTGCATCGCCCCAAGAGTTAGGCGGTGTGAACGGCGGCCCCGTTTTTGACCGCGCAGCTAAGAATGGTGAAAAACAGGCCGCCTTTTTCACCGCGCAGCCCGGAACGGTGAAAAACAGGCCGCCTTTTTCACCGCGCAGTCCGGAACAGTGAAAAACAGACCGCCTTTTTCGCCGCGCAGTGTGTCGCAGTGCAAAAGGCGGCGCGTTTTGGGGCCCGACGGGGTGTTGGCCTGTAAAAGGCGGCCTGTTTTGGGGGCCGACGGGGTGTTGGCCTATAAAAGGCGGCGCGTTTTGGGGCCCGACGGGGTGTTGGCCTGTAAAAGGCGGCCTGTTTTGGAGGCCGACAGGGGTGTTAGCCTGCAAAAGGCGGCGCCTTTTTGACCTCGACGGGGTGTTGGCCTGTAAAAGGCGGCCTGTTTTGGGGGCCGACGGGGTGTTGGACTATAAAAGGCGGCCTGTTTTAGGGCCCGACGGGGTGTTGGCCTGCAAAAGGCGGCCTGTTTTGAGCACCGACAGGGTGTTGGCCTGCAAAAGGCGGCCCGTTTTGGGCACCGACAGGGTGTTGGCCTATAAAAGGCGGCCCGTTTTGGAGCCCGACGGGGTGTTGGACTGCAAAAGGCGGCCTGTTTTGGGGGCCGACGGGGTGTTGGCCTACTTTTGTTGCCCATAAACGACAGATACAATGCATACAATCAGTTCAACGGAATTACGCGACAACAAGACGAGGTCTGTAGATCGCACAAAGCAGGAAGTGGCCCTCCTCCGCAGTAGGCACCATGAATCTTTCGTCGCTCCGGGTGAGGATCGACTTCCGGAAGACTTCGATCGTGCCCTCTCAATGGATGAAGCCATCACACGGATAGAAGCAGGCATGAGACGGATCATTGGGATATAGGCCCCTATTGACTTCTCCTCTCAGCAGACTATACAAGGGTGCACGCGCATACGCTCCTATAGTCCTCCCCCGCCCCGCCCTCTCTGATTCGGCCTACTTTTGTCGCCTATAAAGAACAAAACAGCAAGACTTATGAACAATCAGGATCGCTTCTTAGGGCTTATTGAAGACAGCATCAAGGCCCACTGGGATTTTCCCGCACTCACCGACCATCAGGGTGTGACCTACTACTACAAAGACATGGCCGCCGAAATGGCCCGCCTACACCTCCTGCTCGAACATGCCGGCGTACGTAAGGGCGATCGCGTGGCCCTCATAGGACGCAACTCCTCGCGCTGGGTCATCGCCTTCTTCGGCATCCTTACCTATGGTGCCGTGGCTACGCCCATCCTCCACGACTTCCATCCCGAGAATGTGCATCACATCGTCTGCCACTCCGAGTCGAAAGTCCTGCTGGCCGCCTCCGCCAGCTGGGAGAAGCTCTCGGCCGATGCCATGCCCGACCTCACGGCCGCCCTCCTCTTGGAGGATTGGAGCGTGGTCCTCAGTCGCCACCCGGGCATCGACCGCCTCCGCGAACGCCTCGAAACGGACTTCGCCGAACGTTACTCCCCCCTCTTCACGGCCGACAGCCTGCATGTGCACATCGAGCAGCCTGACGAGATGGCCATCCTCAACTACACCTCCGGCACCACGGGCTACTCCAAAGGCGTCATGCTGCCCTACCGCAGCCTCTGGAGCAATACGCGTTTCGCAGCCGACCATCTGAGCTTCATCAAGGCCGGCGATCACTTCGTCTGCATGCTCCCCATGGCCCACATGTATGGCCTGGCCTTCGAGATTATGAATGGCATCAACAAGGGTTGCCACATCCACTTCCTGCCGCGCGTGCCCAACCCCAAGGTGGTCATCGACACCTTCACCGCCGTCCGCCCGCGCCTCATCATCGCCGTGCCCCTGATCATCGAAAAGATCGTCCGCACGCGCATCTTCCCTGAGATCAACAAACCCACGACACGCCTCCTGCGCAGCCTGCCCGGCATCGGTCGCCTCATCGACCGACGCATCTGCAAGGCCCTCAGCGCAGCCTTCGGTAGCGACTTCTCCGAGATCGTCATCGGGGGCGCGGCCATCAATAAGGAGGTCGAACAGTTCCTACACCGCATCGGCTTCCGCTACACCGTAGGCTACGGCATGACCGAGTGCGGTCCGCTTATCTCTTACGAATACTGGAAGACGTATCGCCCCGGTTCTGTCGGCCGCGCGGTCGACCGCATGGAGGTGCGCATCGACTCGCCCGACCCCGTGAACACCGCCGGCGAGATTCAGGTGCGCAGCATGAACGTCATGCTCGGTTACTACAAGAATCCGGACGCTACGGCCGCCGCCATGACGCCCGACGGATGGCTCAAGACGGGCGACCTGGGCGTGATTGACCGTGACGGATTCATCTTCATCCGCGGCCGCAGCAAGACGATGATCCTTAGCTCCAACGGTCAGAACATCTACCCCGAGGAGATCGAAAGCATCCTCGGCACCTTGCCCTACGTCACCGAGTCGCTCATCGTGCAACGCCCCGAGGGGCTCGTCGCCCTCATCCTCCCCGACCGCGACCGCGCCGAGAAGGACGGCCTCGACGTCGCTGCCCTCCAGACCGCCATGGCCGACAACCTCCGCCAGCTCAACAGCCGCATTCCGAGATACTGCACCGTCTCCGCCGTCGAGCTCCGCGATGAGCCCTTCGAGAAGACGCCCAAGCAGAGCATCAAGCGATACCTGTACAAGTAAGGAAAGGGCGTGCAAGCCCCCTTCCCATTTTTGATGGAGGGAGGACTTGAAGATCGCCCTCGGCCGGAAGATCTGAAAGGAGTACAGATTTTCCGGTCTATCTTTGCCCCGTCTAATTAAAAATCAAGAAGGAAATGAGAAAGTACAGATGTACCGTATGCGACTACATTTATGATCCCGAGGTAGGCGATCCGGACGGCGGAATCGACCCGGGAACGGCGTTTGAAGAGATCCCCGACGATTGGGTTTGCCCCCTCTGCGGTGTCGGTAAGGAAGACTTCGAACCGGTATAATGCCCCCCGCCGCCCAGCCTCTGACGTGGCGACGGAACTATTCTGAATGCAATGTGCGAGATCGGCCGTTACTCCTCCGGGAGCGGTTGATCTCGCTTTTTTATTCCCCCCTTTCATGAGAATTACACGAACCCCTCACCCAATGACACCGAACCGATCTATCTCTCCCATCCTCCTGCTCCTCTGCGGATGGCTGGCAGCCGCGGCACAGGGGTACGCGCAAACGTCGCCTATCGTGATCGATACAACGCTCCTTACCTGCGAATACAAAACCCTCTATTATTTGGATACAACGCAGCGCGAAAATGGCACGCTGATGAGAGGCAGCTTTGTCCTTCAAATCGGGCGGAAGGCCTCCAAGTACTACGAACTGACGACCGATCGCTACGAGCGAATACGCACCGACGCTAAGACATTGGCCAACTACATGAGCCAAATGGAGGCCGAAATAGAGCGGGGTGCCTTAAGTGGCGACTATTCGGGGATGCCGCTGCTGAGCCGAGTGGACGCGCTGGTCATTTATACCGGGTATCCGGCTAACCGCCGCACGGTGCAGGACGCCGTCTTTCTGGACTATTACGTCTACGAGGATGATGCCGAGCCGCAGCAATGGACGCTCGTGACGGACTCCGTGAGGCAGATCCTCGGATACACCTGCCGACAGGCCGTCTGCAGCTATCGCGGGCGTGACTATGAGGCGTGGTACGCCCCCGAGATTCCAGTCAGCGCCGGGCCGTGGAAGTTCTCCGGATTGCCGGGATTGATCATGAGTGCGCGTGACGTAAGCGGACATTACACCTTCGACCTGTCCAGACTGGATTTTGTGCGTGAGCCGATCGAATACATCACGTACGCCGAACGGCAATATGTGCGCACCGATCGGATCACCTTTCTCCGTACGCAGGCCAAAAGCGCGCAGATTGGCTTAGCGCGCTATATACAAGCCAACGCACCGGGCGGAACGACGGCCGGGGCATCCGGTGAGACGGCGCGCTACGACCTGCTCGAGCGGGATTATAAAAAGTAGGAGGCGACGCCATGAGGATGCTTCTTTCGATACTGTTCTTGCTCTCGGCTTCGCTGTTCAGGGTCGCAGGGCAGGTGCGTGAGATCACGGGTACGGTGAAATGCGCCACGGGGAGTCTGCCGGGGGCGCTGGTCACGGTCACGACTGAGGCCGACGATCATGTGTTGGCTTACGCCGTGGCCGATGCTGAGGGACACTTCGCGTTGAAGGTGGCCGAAGCGGCGCAGGGCTCGCGATTTATTCATGCTCGCATGATGGGCTATACGGCTCAAAAGGAGCTGTTGACGCCGGATCGTAGCGAATACGCATTCGTCTTGGCCGAGGCCTCTGTCATGCTGAAAGAGGTGAAGGTGCGCGCCACACCCATCAGTGGTGCCGGCGACACGACGCGTTACCTCGCCTCATCCTTCGCCCGCGAGAACGACATCACGCTGGCCGATGTGATCAAACGCATGCCGGGCTTCCACATCTCCGCCGACGGACGCATCAAGTACGCCGGGCGCGAGATCAGCAATTTCTACATCGACGGGTCGGACATGATGACAGGTAACTATACCACAGCCATACGCAGCATCAAACACGATGACGTGGGGCGTGTGGAGGTGATCGAACATCATCAGCCGATCAAATTGTTTGAGGACTTGCTCTTCTCCGACCAAACGGCCGTCAATGTCACGCTGAGAGAGAAGGCCAAGAACCGATGGGTGGGAGTGGTCGAGGCCGGCGGCGGAGTGCCGCGCCTGTGGCAGGTGGACGCAAGCGCCATGCGTTTCGCCCAAAAGGTGAAGACGATGAACACCTATAAGGGCAACAACACGGGGCGCGATGTGGTAGGCGGAGGCACGTCGGGAGGCGGATCGGCGCGTGAGGTGATCGCTCTGCCGAGCGCCGACAATCCCTACTTGGAGCGCAGCAGGACGCTCTTCAACCGCTCGCACCGACTGAGCCTCAACAACCAATGGGACATGGGGAGATCGTTCACCCTCACGCCGTGCATGGAGCTGTTCGGGGCTGAGACGGAGAGCGACGCGTCCGAGACACGCCGTTACTACCTTGACGACGGGCAGACACGCGAGTTGACAACGCGCCAGAGCGGGCGACGACGCCTCCACGGCGCTTCGCCCTCCGTCCGCCTCGAGGCGAACACCCGCCGGATGTACCTCAGCAACGTATTGACTTCCGATATCCGACGCTCCTCCGGCCATACGGACGCCGTCGGGACGTACTCGAATGTGGCCGACGGACAGGTGGACGGCACCTATCTCCGCAACGATCTCTACGTCCTCTTTCGCCGCGGACGAAGAGTGGTCGGCATCAAGTCCGCCATCGAATGGAGCCGGCTGCCTCAACGTCTCGACATCCGGCGTGCTGAGGCCGAAATGGGCGAGCGGATCGGCGCCTCAGCGTTCCGTGCGCAGACTTCTACCTCGCAAATGATCGGCTTGGGCCGGGCCACCCTCTCGCTCGAGGAGGGATTCTCCTACGATCAGAGCGCCTTCCAAAGCGACCTCCGGGGGGGTCATCCCTGGCGACACGGCGCGCAACGACTTCTGCTATCGCACGGCCTCACTCCGCCTCACCCCTTCGCTCAACATCGGCCTCACGGCCTGGAATTTCGGGCTCTCCATCCCGGCCGACTTCCGCCACAGCGACTACATCGACCGCCTTGCCGACCGCTCCTACATCGACCGTCGGCTGCATCTTTCGCCCACGGCATCCGTCGTCCGCATCTTCGGTCGCCACGTCACGACCTCGCTCAGCGGCTCATGGCAAAGCCAGCCCGAGGATCCCTCTGCGTTTTTCTCCGCGCCCCTCGTCGCGTCGTATCCCTACCTACAGACTGGCACGACGGCCTACAGCCGTGCGGAGATGACGACCGTGAGCGCCACGATCCGTTACAAAAACATCCTTCACGGCCTTTTCGGCAACCTCATTTGCACCCGCATGTGGCAACACAGCCGACTGATGCCCACGCAGGATTTTGGCGAGATCTACATCACGTCCGGCTTCGTGCATCGCCCCCACCTCAACCTCTCGGACTATGTGGCCGCCAGCCTCAGCTATATGATCCCCGCCATTCGCGGTGGCGTGACCCTGAACAGCAGCATCTCATCCAGCCAGTCGCAACTCGTACAGAGCGGTCACTTGCGACGGCTCACAAGCTCCATGCGTCAGCTGGCCCTGCACGTCTACGCCTCGCCCCGTTCTTGGCTCGATCTGGATTACACCGCCGACCTTTCCGACTATATCTACCGCCCGGATCACGCCGATCGGCAGACCACCCGCACCCTGCACCAGCAGCTTTCGGCTACCCTCACGCCGCTCTCCGCGCTGAGCTTAACGTGAGTTCGATGTAGGCCATCCTACGATTTCCTGAGGAAATGAGTGGAAGACCATCCCAGCGATTTCCTGAGGAAATGAGCCGAAAAGTTTTGTGGCGGCCGATTTCCTCAAGGCAATGAGCTGAAAAAGTTTTGTGGCGAGCGATTTCCTCAAGGAAATGGGCCGAAACGGTTTCGGGCGGCCCGATTGCGTTGCCATTTCTGCCGCCCTGTCAGGTCCGGGGCGAGGGAGCCGGGCGGTGGCCGTTAAGCCCGGTTAAGTCTGAAAAGTAGCTGGTTAAAAGTGCCGAAAGCGCAGCGGAGCAAAGAATAATTGCACCCTTTTTGAGTTTTCAGACCGCATCTAATCTCTAATCAATTAAAGATCGAAACAATGAATGCAATGTGGAAAAAAGGATTGGCGGTCGCCCTCGTAGCGGCGATCAGCTTCGTGTCGGCCCTGGGCGCCGTCACGTATATGGCTCACCGAAACGCCGACGTGCGCGCCATGGTGGGCGACAACGATGTGTTCAAACAGCCGTGCACCTGACGGGCTATGAGGCCGCGCCGGCCGAACGCACCGACTTCACCTACGCCGCCGACATGGCCGTGCACGCCGTGGTGCACATCAAAGCCACCACCAAGGTGGACACACGCATGCAGCGCGGCGGCGACATCTTCGACCCCTTCGAGTTCTTCTTCGGCAACGGCGGCGGCTTTCAGCAGCGCACACCGCAGCCGCGCGTCGGATCGGGCTCGGGCGTGATCATCTCCACCGACGGCTATATCGTAACGAACAACCACGTGGTCGAGAACTCCGACGAGTTGGAGGTGACGCTCAACGACAACCGTAAGTTCCCCGCCAAGATCATCGGCACCGATCCCAGCACGGACATCGCCCTGATCAAGATCGAGGCGAAAGACCTCAAGACGCTCCCCTTCGGCGACTCCGAGCAGCTCAAGGTGGGCGAATGGGTCTTGGCCGTCGGTAACCCGTTCAACCTGAACTCAACCGTCACCGCGGGCATCGTCAGCGCCAAGGGCCGCGGCATCATGTCCGGCGGTTCGGATCGCAACAAGATCGAGTCGTTCATCCAGACCGACGCGGCCGTGAACCCGGGCAACAGTGGCGGCGCACTCGTCAACACGCGCGGCGAGCTGGTGGGCATCAACACGGCCATTTATTCCGAGACGGGCAACTTCGCTGGCTACTCTTTCGCCGTGCCCATCAGCATTGCGGGCAAGGTGGTCAGCGACCTCAAGCAGTACGGCGCCGTGCAGCGTGCCGTCTTAGGTATATCGATTCAGAACGCGGAGGCCGCAGCCTCGAATGATAAGAAGGTCAAGGAGCTGGAGGGCGCCTATGTGGCTGAGTTCGGCCAGCACAGCTCGGCGAAGACAGCCGGCCTGGAGGTGGGCGACGTCATCACGGCCGTCAATGGCGTGCGCGTCCGTTCGTCCAACGCGCTGCAGGAGCAGATCGGCAAGTTCCGCCCGGGCGACAAAGTGAAGCTCGACGTGGATCGCTACGGATCGAAGAAGACCTTCACCGTGGAGCTGCGCAATTCGCAAGGCAGCACGGCGGTGGTGAAGAAGAATGGCGACGCGTCGGAGGTGCTCGGAGCCGCCTTCCGCGCCCTCAGCGACGAACAAAAACGCGAGTACGGTGTTAGTTATGGCATCGAGGTCAACGGCATCAGCCGCGGCAAGGTGCAGGAGGCTGGCATCCGCAAGGGCTTCATCATCATGGTGGTGAACGATCAGCGCATCTCCTCGCCTGAAGACCTCTTCCAGATCGTGGAGCGTGTGCAGAAAGGCTCGTCCGAGGAGCAAGGCCTCTTCATCAAAGGCTTCTACCCGAACGGTCGCACGCAGTTCTACGCCATCAATCTGTCGGAGTAAACCGATGGGCGAGACGCCGCAGCATAGCGCCTATGCGTGAAGATGCAGCGCCTCGCCCTATCTTGCGCCCTGTATTCCATTGATATATATCATCATCTTATCGAATGAGACAATTAAAGATTACCAAGTCAATCACCAATCGTGAGAGTGCATCGTTAGACAAATACCTCCAGGAGATCGGCCGCGAAGACCTGATCACCGTCGAGGAAGAAGTCGAACTTGCACAAGCCATCAAGAAAGGCGACCGCAAAGCGCTGGAGAAGCTCACCAAAGCCAACCTGCGCTTCGTCGTTTCCGTGGCTAAGCAGTACCAGAACCAAGGCCTGAGCCTGCCCGACCTCATCAACGAGGGCAACCTGGGACTGATCAAAGCCGCCGAGAAATTCGACGAGACACGCGGATTCAAGTTCATCTCTTACGCCGTGTGGTGGATCCGCCAATCCATCTTGCAGGCCCTGGCCGAGCAGTCGCGTATCGTGCGCTTGCCGCTCAATCAGGTCGGGTCGCTCAACAAGATCGGCAAGGTGCTTTCCCGCTTTGAGCAGGAGAATGAGCGTCGCCCGTCGGCCGAAGAGCTGGCCGAAGAGCTGGACATCCCCGTGGACAAGATCACGGACACCCTCAAGGTCTCCGGCCGACACGTCTCGGTGGACGCCCCCTTCGTCGAAGGCGAGGACAACAGCCTGCTCGATGTGCTTGTCAACGAGGACACCCCCAACACGGATGGGACATTGATGTACGAATCGCTGTCGAGGGAAATCGACAGAGCACTTGCTACACTCACCGAGCGCGAAAGCGACATCATTAAGATGTTCTTCGGCATCGGCTGCCAAGAAGTCACACTGGAAGAGATCGGCGATAAATTCGGGCTCACTCGCGAGCGCGTCCGCCAGATCAAGGAGAAAGCCATCCGACGCTTACGGCAGGGTACACGCAGCAAGCTGCTGAAAACTTATTTGGGTTGAGCTTTACGGATACACGTCGCCCCCGCCCGATGAAGGACGCGGGGTAAAAACTCCAAGCTCGGGGAAAAAAGAATCCCGGGAGTGCTTCTATCAAAAGAGCGCTTCCGGGATTTCCTTGTTTATGGCCTTGTCTTTTCTCTTGAGGGAGCTTCTTTTCTTGCCTTGATGCAAGAAAAGAAGCAAAAGAAAATCAAGGCGTCAGGGACGCCAGCCAACTTTGCAGCGGCCTTATTTCTCGCCGAGGAACGGATAACCATAATGCACCGGCGGAACGAACGTCTCCTTGATGCAACGCGGGTTCGTCCAGCGGATCAGGTTCAGCGGGCCACCCGCCTTGTCGTTCGTACCCGAGGCACGCGAACCTCCGAATGGTTGCTGTGCGATGACGGCGCCTGTCGGCTTGTCGTTCACGTAGAAGTTGCCGGCCGCATAGCGCAGCTTGCGGAAAGCCGTCTCGATGGCGTAACGGTCGCAGGCGAAGATGGAGCCCGTCAGGCCGTAAGGCGACGTGCGATCGCAGAGCTCGAGCGTCTCCTCATACTTCTCGTCGTCATAAACGTAGATGGTGATCACCGGGCCGAAGATCTCTTCGGTCATCGTCTTGAAGGCCGGGTTCGTCGTCTGGATCACCGTCGGCTCGATAAAGTAACCCGTCGACTTGTCACCCCGTCCGCCGAAGAGGATCTCTGCGTCGGACGCCTCACGAGCGTAGTTGATGTAGCCCATGATGTTGTCGAACGAAGCCTCGTCGATCACGGCGTTGATGAAGTTCGTGAAGTCCTGCACGTCGCCCATCTTGATCTCCTTCAGCATCTCGCCCACGCGCTCCTTGATCTCTTTCCACAGCGACTTGGGCAGGTAGGCACGCGATCCGGCGGAGCACTTCTGGCCCTGATACTCGAAGGCGCCGCGCACAATGGCTGCGGCCACGTCTTCCGCCGGAGCCGAGGGATGGGCGAAGATGAAGTTCTTGCCGCCCGTCTCGCCCACCACCTTGGGATACGACTTGTACTTCTTGAGGTTCTCGCCCATCTGACACCAGAGCGTGTTGAAGGTGTTCGTGGAGCCGGTGAAGTGGAAGCCTGCAAAGTCGGGGCTGGACAAGATCACGCGCCCAACCGTGCTGCCTTGGCCGGGGATGAAGTTCACCACGCCATCCGGCAGACCGGCCTCTTTGAAGACCTTCATGAGCAGGTAGTTCGAATAGATAGCCGTCGTCGAGGGTTTCCACACGGCCACGTTACCCATCATAGCCGGCGCCATGTTGAGGTTCGAGGCGATAGAGGTGAAGTTGAACGGCGTCAGCGAGAAGACGAAGCCCTCCAGGGCGCGATACTCCAAGCGGTTGATGATGCCCTTCTCCGAATAGGGTTGGTCGGCATAGATCTGCCCGGCGTAGAAGGCGCTGTAACGCAGGAAGTCGATCAGCTCGCACGGGGCGTCGATCTCGGCCTGGAAGGGGTTCTTGCTCTGGCCCAGCATCACGGCCGCGTTGAGCAGGTAGCGATACTTCGTGGCGAAAGCTCAGCCGCACGCAGCATCACCATCGCGCGCTCCTCCCACGGCAGCGACGACCAGTCGTGGTGTGCCTTCATGGCTGCGTCGATAGCCATCTGCACTTCCTTTTCGCCCGCCTTGTGGTAGGTAGCCAGCACATGGCGGTGGTCGTGCGGCATCACCACCTTGCCCGTCTGACCCGTGCGGATCTCCTGGCCGCCGATCACCAGCGGGATGTCCCATTCTTCAGCGCTCAGCTGCAACAAAGCCTTCTTCAAGGCTGCTTTATCACTCGTGCCGGGAGCATACGTCTTGACCGGCTCATTTCCCGGATTCGGGAATCGGTAAATCGAATTGTTCATAAATCTGTTTCTTCTTTGGTTTGAAGCGTGGACAAAGATAGATTCCTGCGCCCAATCCTCCTTCCCGTCCCCACAACTGACCGCCACCCCAATCGCCCCGCGGGATACGAGAGCCATGCCCGTTTGACGCTGGCGAAGACTTCGACCGGGTCCTGCAAGCCTGCTTGATGCTGGCGAAGTGTTCGACAGGGCCATGCAAGCCTGCTTGACGCTGGCGAAGACTTCGACGGGGCCATGCAAGCCTGCATGACGCTGGCGAAGACTTCGACAGGGCCCTGCAAGCCTGCTTGACGCTGGCGAAGACTTCGACGGGGCCATGCAAGCCTGCATGAAGCTGGCGAAGACTTCGACGAGGCCCTGCAAGCCTGCTTGGGGGTGATTTACGGTAAATCGAGGCCATGCAAGCCTGCGCGGAGCTGATTTACTGTATATCGAGGCCATGCAAGCCTGCGCGGAGCTGATTTACTGTATATCGAGGCCATGCAAGCCTGCGTGGAGCTGATTTACTGTATATCGAAGCCCTGCAAGCCTGCGCGGAGCTGATATACTGTAAATCGAGGCCATGCAAGCCTGCGCGGAACTGATTTACTGTATATCGAGGCCATGCAAGCCTGCGCGGGGCTGATATACTGTATATCGGGGCCATGCAAGCCTGCGCGGAGCTGATTTACTGTATATCGGGGCCACATCTATCGGCGCAAAGGCTTTCGTTTTTCCGTCGCCCGGTTACATTTGCCGCCGATAACGAATTATTCACATAGGAGGAGGCGCCGTAAAGGTTGCCTCCCCAAGGGGTGCCTTACTTACACAGGCTGAGATCATACCCTAAGGACTGCCCACCGAATGAGTTCTCGAGAAAATTCGGGGCGGCCCCAAAACCTGATCCGGGTAATGCCGGCGGAGGGACAATAGGTGGTTTTCATCTCTTTTTTGTGCATCGTAAATCGCTCCCCATTTAATGGACACAATCAAATGAGGAAGATTTTCTATGTAGTGGCCGGACTGCTGATCGTTTCCGGCCGAATGTCGATCACGGCGCAACAGGCGGTCGTGGACACGACGAATGTGTATGAACTGAACGAGGTCGTGGTCTCGGCCGTGCAGGCCAGGCGAGAGACGCCTGTGGCCTTCCGCAACGTCTCGGCGGCGGAGCTGCGCGAGAACAACACGGGCCAGTCGCTGCCCTACCTCTTCACCCAGACGCCCTCGGTGGTGGTCACTTCGGACGGTGGCAACGGCGTGGGCTACGTCTCCATGCGGGTGCGTGGCACGGATGCGGGCCGCATCAACTTCACCGTTGACGGGGTGCCGGTGAACGACTCGGAGAGCCACGGCGTCTTCTGGGTCAACATGCCCGACTTCGCCTCGTCGGTCGAGTCGATACAGATCCAGCGCGGCGCGGGCACGTCGACCAACGGTGCCGCGGCCTTCGGCGCCACGGTGGCCATGCAGACGCAGCGCCCACGGTTGGAGCCGTACTTCGAGGCCTCGTCTGCGGCGGGTAGCTACGGCACCTTTGCGCACACCGTGCGCGGCGGAACGGGACTCATCGGCAACCATTTCGTCTTCGATGCCCGTTACTCCAACGTGCAAACGGACGGCTACATCGAGCGTGCGCGGGCGAACATGAGTTCGTATTACGCTTCGGCGGCTTACTACAACGGCGGCACGATGCTCAAGTTCCAGACCTTCGGCAGTAGCGAGGTGAGCTATCAGGCGTGGAATGGCGTCGACTCGGCCCGTCTCCGCACCAATCGCCGATACAACAGCTGCGGTGAGTATAAGGAGGGCGGCGTGACGCGCTTCTACGACAACCAGACGGACAACTACTGGCAGCATCATTACCACCTCTTGGCCACGCAACGCCTCACGGACGCCCTCAACCTGAACGTGACGCTGCATTACACCGACGGCCACGGGTATTACGAGGATTACAAGGCTGGCGCCAAGTATGCGGCTTACAGCTGCCCAATTTCAAGGGCGCCGATGGCAAGGAGCAGAAGCGCACCGACCTGGTGCGGCGCAAGTGGCTCCAGAACGACTTCTACGGCGCACTGGCTCGCCTGACCTACACCCGCAATCGGCTGCAGGCCGTCTGGGGCGCCTCGATCAACAACTACACGGGCGATCACTTCGGGCGCGTCCTGTGGATGAAGACCGTCGAGGCCATGCCGCAGCCCGACTATGAGTATTACCGCAGCCGGGGCGAGAAGCTCGATTACAACACCTTCCTCAAGGCCTCCTATCGGCTGTCGAACGCCCTCAGCGCCTATGCCGACCTGCAATACCGAGGCATCGACTACAGCATCACGGGCACGGACGACAAGGCGGGCGCGATCGATGTGCACCGCACCTTCTCCTTCTTCAACCCCAAGGCGGGGCTCTCCTACGAGCGTGGCGGAAGCCATGCCTATGCCTCGTTCGCCGTGGCACACCGCGAGCCGAATCGCAAGAACTTCACCGAGAACGGACCCACGGCGCAGCCTACCTACGAGACCCTCTACGACTACGAGGCGGGCTACGAATACACCGGCCGCGCCTTCCACCTCGGCGCCAACCTCTACTATATGGACTACGACAACCAGCTTGTGCTCACGGGCAAGATCTCCGAGATTGGCGAGGCGCTCACGTCGAACATCAAGGACAGCTATCGCATGGGCGTGGAGCTCAGCGGTGGCCTACGCCTCGCACCGTGGCTCGACTGGAGCGGCAACGTAACGCTCAGCAGCAACAAGATCCGCAACTTCACGGAGTACGTCGACACCTACGACAAGGATTGGAACGTGCTGCCGCAGACGGTCAATGAGCTGGGCACGACGGATATCGCCTTCTCGCCCAACCTGACCTTCGGCAGCACCTTCGACTTCCACTGGCGGGGCTTCACCGCGGCGCTGATGTCGTCGTACGTCGGGCGGCAGTACCTCGACAACACCTCCGCCCGCGAGCGCAGCATCGATCCCTACTTCCTGAGCGACCTGCGCGTAGGCTACGCCTTCCATCCGAGCTTCATGAAAGAGATCGCCCTCGACCTCAGCGTCCGCAACCTCTTCAACGCCGAGTATGAGTCGGGCGGCTGGACCTACAGCTCCATCCAAGACGGCCAGCGCACCACCTCGTCGGGCTACTTCGCCCAGGCCACCCGCAACTTCATGGCGCGGCTAACGCTGAAATTCTAACCCCCATCTACCCTCCACCCTCTACCCTCCACCCTCTACCCTCCACCCTCTACCCTCTACCCTCTATGTTCTACGACGCCATCGAGATCGTAGCGGCGGGGATCATGCTGCTCTACCTCTGGCTCGAATACCGGGCCAGCATCTGGCTCTGGCCAGTGGGCGTGGTGATCCCCGCCTTCTACATCTATATCTACTACGTCAACAAGTTCTACGCCGACATGGGCGTCAACGTCTACTACCTCTTCGCCAGCGCCTACGGCTGGTATCGCTGGCAGCGCGGCCGCGGCCGTGAGGCATCGGAGGCGGAGGTGGCGATCCGGCGGACGCCGCGTGGGGTGTGGCTCCGGTTGGCGTTGGCCTACATCCTGCTGCAGGCGGCGCTCTACCTCGTGCTTTCGCGCTTCACGGACAGCCCCGTGCCCTGGGGCGACGCCTTCACCACGGCGCTGAGCATCGTAGGGATGTGGATGTTGGCGCAGAAATACCTCGAGCAGTGGGGCGTCTGGATGGTGGTCAACGCCGTCTCGGCCGCGCTCTACTTCTGGAAGGGTATGACGCCGACGGCCGTCACCTATGTCGTCTATACCATCGTGCCCATCTTCGGGTACATCAAGTGGCGGCGGATGATGGCGGACTGAAGCCGAACCGAGGCGGAGAGCCTGCTTTTTTGGAGGCCTACGGGGTGTTGGCCTGTAAAAGGCGGTCTGTTTGGGAGGCCGACGGGGTGTTGGCCTGCAAAAGGCGGCCTGTTTTGGAGCCCGACGGGGTGTTGGCCTATAAAAGGCGGTCTGTTTTGGAGGCCGACGGGGTGTTGGCCTATAAAAGGCGGTCTGTTTTGGAGGCCGACGGGGTGTTGGCCTGCAAAAGGCGGACTGTTTTGGGGCCCGACGGGCTGCGCGGTCAAAAAGGCGCCGCCGTTGGCACCATTCCTCGCTGCGCGGCGAAAAAGGCGGCCTGTTTTTCATCGTTCCGGGCTGCGCGGTCAAAAAGGCGCCGCCGTTGGCACCATTCCTCGCTGCGCGGCGAAAAAGGCGGCCCGTTTTTCACCATTCCGGGCTGCGCGGTGAAAAAGGCGGTCTGTTTTTCACGGTTCTTGCCTGCGCGGCGAAAAAGGCGGCCCGTTTTTCACCTTTCTTAGCTGCGCGGTCAAAACGGCGCCGCCTTTAGCACGCCGCCACCCTGCGCGGCTCCGTTTTTTAGCCTTTCGCTCTTCACCGTTAGATTTTAGTTCCACGGCGCCCTATGTTTGCCGCCCGAAAAATCATCGCCCCTATTCGATTTTATGCGTCTATACATCCTGCGCCCAGCCGCCTGGCTGATCCTGCTGCTGACGGTCGCCACGCCGTCCGTCTGGGCCCAAATCAACGAACAAGTCTTCACGACCGACACCACACGCCCGTCGGACGACCTGCACCGACTCTCGCTCGAGTTCGACAACCTCAACTTCTTCCGCAATGTGGAGAGCGCCACCTTGGCCGCCAAGGGGTACACCCTGCCCGGCTTTTGGCTCCAAGTCCGGGCTGCCTATCGGCCGGCGGAGCGGGTGACGGTCGAGGCCGGTCTGCACACACTTTGGTTCTGGGGGGGCCAACCGATACCCCGCCTTTGCCTATAATGACATCGCGGTCTGGCGCGGCGAATCGTCGTGCCACCACGTCCATCTGCTGCCCTTCTTCCGCGCCCGCGCCGCCCTCTCGCCCCAAGTGGATATCATCCTGGGCGACCTCTACGGCGGCGCCAACCATCGCCTCATTGAGCCGCTCTACAACCCCGAGCTGAACCTCTCGGCCGACCCCGAGGCGGGCCTCCAGATCCTCTACCACCCGCGCCACGCCCAGCTCGACGTCTGGCTCAATTGGGAGAGCTTCATCTATAAACTCGACACCCACCAGGAGGCCTTCACCTTCGGGCTCTCCTCCCGCCTCCACATCACCCCGCCCGACGCTCCGCTCCATCTCTACGCTCTGGCGCAGGGCCTGGCGCAGCATCGCGGCGGCGAGATAGACACCATCAGTGGCGATCAGGCTGTGCAAACGATGCTCAACGGTGCCCTTGGGGCGGCCTCGAGTGGCACATCCGACGCGGTGTGCTCCGCCGACTGGCGCTCGAATACTCCCTCACGGGCTATTACCAACACGCCGGCAACCTCTGGCCCGTCAAGCGGGGCTACGGCCGCTACCTCGACCTCCGCGCCGATCTCTCGCCCTCGTTCTACCTCCGCGCCGCCTACTGGCAGTGCGACGGCTTCGTGTCGCTCTTCGGTCACCCCTACTTCGGCGTCATCTCCACCTATCTCGACGGCACCGTCTATCGCCGCCCGCAGATGCTCCGCTTCGGGGCCGAATACACGCGCCACTTCAGCCGCGACTGTTCGTTAGGCATCGACTTCGACGCCTTCCATCGCCTCGCTGCGCCGATCACTGACCCCGCCGGCCGTTACGACTTCGAAGGCCCACGTCTCAGCTACTCCTTCGGCGTCTACCTCCGTTTCCGCCCCACTTTCCCGCTGAAGGGCTCCGCGCGGTAACGTGACACGAAAAAGAAGGGGGGGCACAGACCTTGCGTCCGTGCCCCCCCTTGCTTATCGATGAGCTACTCGCGGCTCAGCGGCTCCATCACGCGCCAGCGAAGCGATACTCGGCTTGGATGTCCTCGGCCAGGCGAGTAAAGAGCTCCTCAATGAGGCGATCCGTCACGTCGAGGGCCGACTGGAGCATCTTGTCCGAGAAGGCCTGCAGCAACTCGCAGGCGTGGATGGGCTGCGTCTCATAGACGGCCAGGTATTGCGCCTCCATCTCACGCTGACGCTGCGTCGTCTCGGCCTCCCAGCGGGCATAGGTCTCCTGAATCAGCGGGGCGTATCGGTTATAGTTCACCATGCCCAGCGTCTGCACCTTGCGGAACTTCCAATAGGCCGAATCAGCATCCGAGCGAAGGCCGCCCTTCGTGTACGCCTCGGGGTAGAAGTGATACCCTGATAGAGCGGCAGAAAGACGCCCAGCACGGCCATGCCCATCGCCATATAGTCCACCCGGCCGATGGCCTGCGGCAGCTCCGGCCGCACGTGCAGGATATGCGTCTGCGTAGTGCGGAAGATGGAGACGGGGCGATACTTTTCCTTCGGGTTGTTGTGCAGATAGGGGTCGTGCTCCGTGCCCTGATAGTGGAATCGGAAGGCGCGGCGCAGATCGTCTAAGGAAAGCGGGTGCTCGGCCTTGGCAAAGACGGGGAAGGTGTTCTTCGTCACGTCGTTCTCGATCGCGGGGCTGAACATGGCCTGAAGTCCCCAGACGCGCGGATAGTTGTAGGTCGTATCCAGCTTCACGTCGCGGATGTAAGCCGTGTGGAAGTCGAAGGGGCCCGTGGCGGGGTCGTAGAGGCCGTGCTTCTCGGCGAACTCGATGAGGTCGGCCGAAGCCATATAGTTGGCCTTGTCGTTCGGGTCATAGGTGCGGAAGCGGCTCTGGTTTCCGGTCACGAAATACATATCCTCGGGCATGCGGCAAGCCAGCCACCGGTGGCCTGAAGCCGTCTCGAGGTACCATATCTCGCTCTCGTCCACGAAGCCGATGCCGAAGCCCTCAGAGATGCCATACTGCTCGATCAGGCTGCCCAGACGGCTGACGCCCTCGCGTGCCGTACGGATGTAGGGCAGGACGATGTTGAAGACCGAGTTCTCAGCCAGACCGTCCTTCACCAGCGGGTCAACGGCCAGCGCCTTCTCACTGCTGAAGATGCTCTCCGTGGCGCTCATACCCACGCCCGCCGTGTTATACCCAGCGCTACCCCAGCTGCCATGCAGGTGACAGGGCGCGAGCGCGGTGTAACCCAACGCCTCGCGCGGCAGTTCGCAGCGGAAGCCGCTATCCTGGGCCACAAACTCCTTCGGCCCCTCTTCGCGGTCCTCATAGATCTCCAGATTCTTGGCGAAGGACATGTTCCAATCCTCCGACCGGGCCAGGATCATCGACCCATCGGCCGTCATGCGACTGCCTACGATCACGGTCGTACACTCTGACGGATAAGCTCCGCCTTGCTTCAATTCTTCGTTTGTCATTACGCTGTAGTTTTTATGGTGTATATAAATGAATCGGAGGCCCTGCGGCGTATGCACCACAGAAGCCTCCGTTTATTTCATGCGTTCGCGTCCCTCTTTGAGATCACCGCGCCGCTCTTCCAGGCCTGCCCCACTTCTCCGATGGCGTAGTAGCCGCTTTGGAAGGGATCGAAGAGGATGGCGTTAAGGCGCGTTGGGTCGACACGTCCCCGCTCGTCGAGCACAGTCTCATCGGCCAGCACGTTGACGATCTCGCCGACCACACGCATCGTGCCGTCCGTCGTCTTCATGTCCACCACGCGACACTCGATGGTCAGCGGAAACTCCGTCACCATAGGTGCGTCCACCCGTTCGCTCCGCACAGCATGCAACCCCGTGCGCTCGAACTTGTCCGGCACCTTGTTGCCCGTGACCATACCGAAGTAGTCGGCCGCTTCCAAGTGATCCTGGTTGGCCACGCTGATGGTAAAGGCACGCCGCGCCCGCAGATTGTCGGCCGTCTTGTGCGTGTCACTGATGTTGAGCGCCACCTTGTTGTCGTCGCAGATACCGCCCCAAGCCATGTTCATTACGTTCACCCGGTCGTCCTCGCCGTACGTGGCGATCATCAACACAGGCATGGGAAAGAGGTAGGGCTTCACCCCCAAATTGATCTTCATTGTTTCGTTCTCCTTTCTCTGATAATAAGTGCCCCAAATGTAAGGCGAGAAAGAAGAGCGTAGCGACGGTGGACATTTGATTCCATCAATTCGTATCCAGCTATATAGGAGTCTATATCGTGCTTCGTTAGCCTTCCGCCATCCGTCGCAGCTCCAAAGCAGCCTCGTTTTCCCTTGACGCGCAGCTCTGCAAACCTCGAAAAGTGGCTGGGGTGGGGGCTATGCCTACTTTTGTCCGCCCAAAGACACAGCTCCGACGGGCATTCTTTATAGTTACACATCATCCTCCGAACGATAGACTTATGAGCAACCAAGAACGACTGGATCAACTGATCCAACATATCGACGAGCTGGCACAACTGACGGCCAGCATTCGCGGCACGGAGATCTATCCGGTCTCTTTCTTCAGCCGCGCCTTCGAGTTGACGGGCAAGATGCAGGTCGACCTGCACGAGATGGAGATCGGGCAAATCGAGCTCTTCGACCGGCAACTCCGCCAGCATCGCGAACAGATCCGTGCCTTCGAGACTAAGGCACGTCCCGCCTTCGAGGCACCCACTCCAGAGCAGGCCTCGCCCACACCTCCGCCAGCGCCACAAGCTGACGAAGAGGAGCCGATCATGCGGCCCACACCCATGCCTGCACCGGTGCCCGAGCCTCAACCGGACCCTGCACCCACACCCGAGCCTATCCCCGTACAAAGCCAAACTCCGCAGGCGCCCGCAAACACCACTCCCAAGCCGACGCCCATCCCTGTGCTCAAAATGGCCCCGGCCCCGTTGTCGCACGCGGACACATCGCTCAACGACGCCATCGAGCGCACGAAGCTGACCGATCTCCGCAAGGCCTTCACGCTGAACGACCGCTTCCGCTTCTGCCGCGAGCTCTTTGACCGCGATGAGGCCCGCATGAACGACACGCTGAGTGCGCTCAACGAGGCCCACTCTTACAGCGAATCCCTCGACCTGCTCCGCGCCCGTGTCCAGTGGGACTTTGACGGCGAGACGGCCACGGACTTCCTCAAGTTCATCGAGCGACGCTTCGTCTGATGGGTAAGCTCACGATCGTCCCCACGCCGGTGGGGAACCTGGAGGACATGACCTACCGCGCTGTGCGTGTGCTCCGTGAGGCCGACCTGATCCTGGCCGAGGATACGCGCACGACGCTCGTCCTGCTCCGTCATTATGAGATACAGAACCGCCTCCAGTCGCACCACGCCTTCAATGAGCATCGCACGGCAGAGGAGCTCGTGGAGCGTATGCAGGCCGGTGAGCACATGGCGCTCGTATCGGACGCCGGCACACCCGGCCATCTCCGACCCCGGCTTCCTGCTCGTCCGAGCCTGTGTGGCGGCGGGCGTAGAGGTGGAGTGCCTGCCGGGCGCCACGGCCTTTGTGCCGGCCCTAGTAGTGTCTGGTTTGCCGACGGATCGCTTCTGCTTCGAGGGGTTCCTGCCGCCCAAGAAGGGTAGGCGGACACGCCTGGAGGCACTGCGTGAGGAGCGTCGCACGGTGATCCTCTACGAGTCGCCTCACCGACTCCGCAAGACGCTCGATCAGCTCTCTGAAGTGCTCGGCCCGGAGCGTCGCCTGTCCGTCTCGCGCGAGATCTCAAAACGGTTCGAAGAGACCGTCCGCGGACGGGTGGACGAAATAATTCCGCACTTCACCGTGAACGATCCGCGGGGAGAGTTTGTTATAGTGGTGGCCGGCGCGGACGAGACGTCTGAAGACCGGCATCCATCCACAGTTTCATCTACTTAAAAACCATATTGTAACAATGAAAGGATCGTATTATTCCTCCTGAGCACGGCCCTGCTGACGGCCTCCTGCGTAGAGAACTCTTCAGAGTATCAGAAGCTGAAGAGCGAGAATGAAGAGTTGAAGGCTGACAAGGCCAAGAGCACCGAAGAGCTGAACGAGATGCTCTCCACCCTGAATGACATCCAGACCGACATCGAGTCAATCAAGGACGCTGAGCAGTACCTCAAGATCGAGCCGTCGAATGGCGAAATGAACGCCAACAAGAAGGAGCAGATCAGGAACAACATGAAGCTGATCGCCGAGACCCTCAAGAACAATCGCGAGCAGCTCAACACCCTGCAAGAGAAACTGAAGAAGAGCAATATCCAATCGTCGGCCCTGCAGAAGACCATCGACCGCATCTCCAAAGAGCTCAACGAGAAGGCCCAGATGATAGCCGGACTGCAAGAGGAGCTGGCCAAGAAGGATATCCGCATCAAGGAGCTGGACGACATCGTGGCTAACCTCAACGAGAACGTGGAGACCCCTCTCCGCCACCACCGTCGAACAGACCAAGAAGATCAACGAGCAGGATAAGCAGCTCCACCGCGCCTACTATTGCTTCGGCACGAGCAAGGAGCTCAAGGAACAGAACATCCTGACCGGCGGCGGACTCTTCTCGAAGTCGAAAATGGCGAAGGAAAACTTCAACGAAGACTACTTCATCTCCATCGACACGCGCGAGGTGACCTCCATCCCGCTCTACGCCCGCAAGGCCACCGTACGCTCCAGCCACCCGGAGAACTCGTATCGCTTCGTCAAGGACGCCGAGGGCAACCTGACGCTCGAGATCGTCAACGCAAAATCGTTCTGGAGCATGAGCAAGTACCTCGTCGTGGAGGTCGGATGACCAGCCCCGAGCGCCGCTACACGTCCTTGTTTATCGACTTGGACAACACGTTGTGGGACACCATCCACGACAATAAAAAATGCCTCGAAGAGCTTTTTGTCGACTATCAATTCGATCGACATTTTGCCTCCTTCGAGGCTTTTTATGCCCTTTACCTTCCCTATAACGAGCGACTCTGGGAGCGCTATCAGAACCAGGAGATCGACCGCCGGACCCTGCTGCAAGAGCGCATGCTGCATGTGCTCCGTCCGATGGGCATCCGTGACACCCGCCTGGCCATGCGCCTCAACCGTGACCTCAACGAGCGCACCACACGCCCACACGACGCTCATCCCCGGCGCCACGGAGCTGCTCGAGCATGTCAGCCGTTCGTACCGCCTCTTCGTCCTCTCCAACGGCTTTCACGAGGTGCAAAGCCTGAAGATGGAACGCGCCGGGATAGCCCGCTTCTTCCGTGGGCTGATCCTCTCCGAGCGGGTCGGCGCCCGCAAGCCCAACCCCGTCTTCTTCGACTACGCCCTCCATCACACCCGGACGCGTCGCACGGAGGTGCTCATGATCGGCGACAGCTACGCGGCCGACATCGCCGGCGCCCTCCGCTCCGGTATCGACGCCCTCTGGTACAACCCCGCCGGACTGCGGCCCACGGGCAACCTCCGCCCACAGTTCACCGTCCGCACTCTCGACGAGATCCGGAAAATCCTGTAAGGCCGATTTACGGTAAATCGGGGTAAGTCTGCTTGACGCTGGCGAAGACTTCGACGGAGCCATACAAGCCTGCTTGACGCTGGCGAAGACTTCGACAGGGCCCTGCAAGTCTGCTTGACGCTGGCGAAGACTTCGACGAGGCCCTGCAAGCCTGTTTGACGCTGGCGAAGACTTCGACAGGGCCATGCAAGCCTGCTTGACGCTGGCGAAGACTTCGACGAGGCCATGCAAGCCTGCGCAGAGCTGATTTACTGTAAATCGGAGCCATGCAGGCATGCGTGGAGCTGATTTACGGTAAATCGAGGCCATGCAAGCCTGCGCGGAGCTGATTTACGGTAAATCGAAGCCATGCAAGCCTGCGCGGAGCTGATTTACGATAAATCGAAGCCATGCAAGCCTGCGCGGGGCTGATTTACGGTAAATCGAAGCCATGCAAGCCTGCGCGGAGCTGATATACTGTATATCGAGGCCATGCAAGCCTGCGCGGGGTTGATTTACGGTAAATCGAAGCCATGCAAGCCTGCGCGGAGCTGATTTACGGTAAATCGAAGCCATGCAAGCCTGCGTGGAGCTGATATACTGTATATCGAGGCCCCAAAAACCTGCGGCGGATGGAAATAATGTATTTCCGAAGGCTGTCTATGGTTAGATTTTAGATGTTCCCTTAAAACATCTTCTACTTTTACGCCGCTAAACAATTCGGCGACGTATGAATTACGCAGAAACCCTTCAATATCTCTATGTACGGACGCCCGCCTTCCATCGCGTCGGGGCGGACGCCTACAAGCCCGGGCTGGAACGCAGTCGGGCCCTCGACGACGCACTGGGGCAACCCTCCGCGGCCTACCCCATCGTTCACGTGGCCGGCACCAACGGCAAAGGCTCCGTCTCTCACCTGCTGGCCGCCACGTTTCAGGCGCACGGCCTCCGCACAGGACTCTATACCTCCCCGCATTTAATCGACTTCAGCGAGCGCATCCGCGTCGATGGCCAGCCCATCCCGCAGCAGCGCGTGGTGGACTTCGTGGCCGAAAACGCACACCTCATCGACCGCCTGGAGCCCTCCTTCTTCGAGCTGACCACGGCCATGGCCTTCGACTATTTCCGCCGCTGCAAGGTGGACATCGCCGTCATCGAGACAGGCCTCGGCGGCCGTCTGGACAGCACGAACATCGTCACGCCCATCCTCAGCGTCATCACCAACGTCAGCCTCGACCACACGCAGTACCTCGGCGACACGCTCGCGCAGATCGCTGCCGAAAAGGCAGGAATCATCAAGCCCGGCGTGCCCGTCGTGGTGGGTGAAGTCGACGACAAGGCTGTGCGCCGTGTAATTGCAGACAAGGGCGACGAGTGCGACACGCCCATCTTTTGGGCCGAAGAGGAAGACGTGCTGCGGAGGGTCCGCCCATTGCCCGACGGGCGTTGGGAGTTTGAATCGACCGAGTTTGGCACGCTCATCGGCGAGCTGGGCGGATCGTTCCAAGTGGCCAACGCGCGCACGGTGCTCACGGCGCTGAACATCTTCTTCCATCCCCCCGTATTAAGAGAGATACTGCCCGAGGCTGTCCGCCAGGGATTCGCCCATGTGGTCGAGATGACCGGGCTCGCAGGCCGCTGGCAGACCATCGCCCGCCGCCCGACCATCATCTGCGATTCGGGGCACAACGTCGGCGCATGGACCCGCCTCCGCCCGCTCCTTAAAGAGACGGCCAAACGGCACGCCCGCCTGCATATGGTCGTGGGCATGAGCAGCGATAAGGACATCACCACCGTGCTCCGCCTCATGCCTCCGCGCGCCACGTATTACTTCACCCAAGCCGACACCGACCGTGCCCTCTCGGCCGACGAGCTGGCCAAGCTGGGTGCCAAGGCCGGCCTTCAGGGCACGGCTTACGCCACCGTCCCCGAGGCCATTCGCGCGGCACAGGCCGCGGCCACGACGGACGACATGATCTTCGTCGGCGGCAGCCACTTCGTTCTGGCCGACGCCCTGCCACTACTCACTCAGAATTAACCCAGAGCGCATCACTCCCCCCCGTCGATCCGCCCTAACGATAGACTATTACTAACTACTTATACACAACAATGACACAAGCATTACAAACCCTCAGAGACAAGCCGTCAGCACGTTGGACGGCACTCATCCTGCTGGCTATGGCGATGTTCTTCTCCTACATTTTCATGGACATCCTTTCGCCGCTGAAAGACATTTTGGAAACCCAGCGCCACTGGGATTCGACCGCCTTCGGCACCTACGCCGGCTCCGAGACCTTCCTCAACGTCTTCATCTTCTTCCTCATCATTGCCGGTATCATCCTCGACAAGATGGGCGTGCGCTTCACGGCGCTCCTCTCCGGCGTGGTGATGGTGGCCGGCGCCACTATCAACTGGTACGCCGTCACGGACGCCTTCATGGGCTCCTCGCTCGAGGCCTGGTTCACGGCCAACCTGAACTACATCCCGCTGCTCGACGAGCTGGGCGTCTCGCCCTTCTATCAGGCATGCCCGCCTCGGCCAAGTTTGCCTCCGTCGGCTTCATGATCTTCGGTTGCGGCGTAGAGATGGCCGGCATCACCGTCTCGCGCGGTATCGTGAAGTGGTTTAAGGGTAAAGAGATGGCTCTGGCGATGGGATCAGAGATGGCTCTGGCGCGCCTCGGTGTGGCCACCTGTATGATCTTCTCGCCCGTCATCGCCCGCATGTCTACGCCGCCCGATGTGTCGCGTTCCGTAGCCTTCGGCGTGATCCTGCTGCTCATCGCCCTGATCATGTTCGTCGCCTACTTCTTCATGGATCGCAAGCTCGATGCTGAGACGGGCGAGGCCGAAGAGGCCGAAGAGCCGTTCCACATCAAGGACCTCGGCCGCATCCTCTCCGACGGCGGCTTCTGGCTCGTGGCCCTGCTCTGCGTGCTCTACTATTCGGCCATCTTCCCCTTCCAGAAGTACGCCGTGAACATGCTTCAGTGCAACATCACCTTCAACCCGCCGGCCGAAGGCAGCTTCTGGGCCTCCAGCACGGTGGCTTACGTGCAATACGTCGTCATGCTCCTCATCGCCATCACCGCCTTCACGAGCAACTTCAGCCGGGGCGCGATGAAGCACATCCTGCTGGTCGTCTCCATCGCTTCGCTGCTTGTCTTCTGCTACATGGCCTACTGCCGCCAGTCGGCCGAATCCATCTTTGCCGTCTTCCCGCTCCTGGCCGTCGGCATCACGCCGATCCTCGGCAAATACGTCGACAACAAGGCAAGGCCGCCTCGATGCTGATGCTCGGATCGATCCTGCTCATCATCTGTCACCTCACGTTCGCCTTCGTCCTGCCGCTGTTCAAGGGCAGCCCCGTGGGCGGCGTCGTGCTGGCCTTCGCCACCATCCTGGTACTTGGCTCGTCGTTCTCGCTCGTGCCCGCATCGCTGTGGCCCAGCGTGCCGAAGCTGGTTGATAGCAAAGTGATCGGCTCGGCCTACGCGCTCATCTTCTGGATACAGAACATCGGCCTCTGGCTCTTCCCGCTGCTCATCGGCAAGGTGCTCAAAGCCTCCAACCCGGAGGTGGAACAGGCCCTGGCCTCAGGCGAACTCACGCCGATGGAAGCCGCCGTGTCGTACAACTATACCAACGCGCTGCTCATGCTCGCCATGCTCGGTGTGGCCGCCCTCGTGCTCGGCATCCTGCTGAAGGCTGTCGACAAGAAGCATCACCTCGGCCTCGAGGAACCGAACATCAAGCCGCAATAAATCAGTCACACAAACACAGACAAGTCCCCCGGGCGTTAGGTTCTCACCCTTCGTTCGGGGGACTTTCTTTATGCGCGCAGCCTTGTCTTTCCCCAACAAGCACCCCCTTCCCCATAGAGGCGACCGGTAGCAAGCCATCCGCGATGTTGCCCAACTCGCTCTCTGATGCCCGCTATCAAACAGCCCCTCGAAACGCTCCGCGCAGCCTCTCCACAGGCAAACAGGCGCCTGTTTATTAAAGCACGAGTTCGAGGCTTATCAAACAGGTGCTTGTCTATTAAATCACAATTTTGAGGCTTATTAAACAGGTGCCTATCTACTAAATTACAAGTCTGAGGCTTATCAAACAGGTGCCTGTCTATTAAAGAACAATTTCAAGGCTTATCAAGCAGGCGCCTGTCTGATAAATCACAAGTTTGAGGCTTATCAAACAGGCGCCTGTCTACTAAATCACAATTTCGAGGCTTATCAATCAGGCGCCTGCTTATTAAATTACAGACCCGAGGCTTATTAAACAGGCGCCCTAAACGCCCTGCACACACTGTGCGAAGTCGATTAGCCCCCTGAACGCCCCCAGAACCCTCGCCGCAAGACAAAGCCGAGAGCTGCGATCTGCCCCCGCACCCGTCGCTTGACCCTTTTGCCCTTTCTTTGCCGCGCTTTTCCCCGTCCGCAGCAAGTTCTCCCCACAAACAAACGGATGGGCTGACAGCACGAAACAGAATGAAGAAAGAAATTTATGTCACCGGAGCCGGCATCGTCTCCGCCCTCGGACTCGGCAAAGACGCCAATTTGCGCGCACTGATCAACCAACAATCGGGCGTCCGGCCCATCCAATTCCTCGAGACTGCACACCGCGACCTGCCCTCGGGTGAAGTCAAGCATAGCAACGACGCCCTCTGCGAACAGCTCGGCATACCGCCCACGGAGGCCTTCATCCGCTCCTCCCTCCTGGCCATTCCCGCCGTCAAGGAGGCCCTCGAGCAGGCCCGGATCGGCGAGCTGGCACCGACGGCACGCGTCGCGCTGCTCTCCGGCATCACCGTCGGGGGCATGGACAAGGCCGAGCAGTATTACGACGATTTTCTCCAGAACGACTCCCGCAATGCCTACATCGAACTGAACGATTGCGGCGCATGCACCGAGCAGATTGCCGACTTTTTCGGCAGCCGTTTCACGCTAGTGTCGACCATCGTCACCGCCTGTTCCTCATCGGCCAACGCGCTCATGCAGGGCGCTGAGCTTCTTCGCTCGGGGCGCGCTGACGTCGTCGTGGCCGGGGGCTGCGAATGCCTCTCACGTTACCACGTCAACGGCTTCAACACCCTCAAAATCCTCGATCCGGACGTCTGCCGACCCTTCGACCGCGACCGCGCTGGCATCAACCTCGGCGAAGGAGCGGGATATGTCGTCCTCGAAACGGCCGAACATGCCCGCGCACGTGGCGCCCGCCCTATCGGTCGGCTCTCCGGCGCAGCCAACGCCTGCGACGCCTATCACCCGACGGCCTCCTCGCCTGACGGCCTCGGTCCCTATCTCGTCATGCAGCAAGCCGTTCAGGACGCCGGGCTCACCCCCGACGACATCGATTACATCAATGCGCACGGCACCGGCACACCCAACAATGACCTCACCGAGGGCCTCGCGGCCATGCGTCTCTTCGGCGACCGCGTCCCGCCCATCGCCTCCGTCAAGGCCTACACGGGTCACACCACCAGCGCCGCTGGCAGCATCGAAGCCATCATCGCACTCCTGGCCATCGAACATCAATTTCTCCCCATCAACCTCCACTTCCGGACCCCCATTCCGGAGCACAATTTCCGGCCCCTCACTGACCCGCAGCCCACGCGCCCCGTTCGCCACATCCTCTCCAACTCGTTTGGCTTCGGCGGCAACGATTCCGCGCTCGTCCTCTCCGCCGTCTGACTACCCGCTAACTTCCCTTTGACTACCCCCGCTCATGCCTATACCTATATATATACACTCCGCCCGACAGATCTCCGCCCAGACGCCCCTCACCGACGACTGGTTTGACAGCCCCATCCTGCACCGCGACGTCGCGGCCGTCCGCAGCCTTGACCCCAACTTTTCGGAGCATATCCCGCCACTCGTCGCCCGCCGCCTCTGCACCCTGCTGCGCCGCGCCGTCGTCCTCTCTCGCCTTACCCTTCGCGAGGCCGACCTCGAGCAACCCGACGCCATCATCAGCGGCACAGGCCTTGGCTGCATCCAAAACACCGAGCGTTTCCTCCACGCCATTCGCCAGGAGGGCGAGCAATGCCTTCAGCCCACAGCCTTCATGCAGTCCACGCACAACATCATCAGCTCCACCATCGCCATCGACCTCAAGTGCCACGCCTACAACACAACCTACGTCCACCGCGGCACCTCCTTTGAGAACGCCCTCCTCGACACCCTCCTGCGGCTCCGTTCGGGCAGCCTCCGCAACGCGCTCGTGGGCGGCTTCGACGAACTCACCGACGACTATCTCCAGTTCTTTCGTCGTACCGGTCGCTGGCAATTCACCCCCGACGGTTTCGCCGGCGAAGCCGCCGTCAGCTTCCTCCTCGACGGCCAACAGCACGCCAACACCCTCTGCCGCCTCGATGACCTCCTCCTCCTCTATCGCCCCACGCCCGACACCCTCCGCCACGCCCTCCACGATCTCCTCACTGCCAACGCTTGCTCATTAGACGACATCGACGCCGTCCTCATCGGCCTCAACACCAACCCCGACAACGACACGGTCTACCTCGACGCCGCCGCCCAGCTCTACCCCGCGACGCCCCTCATCCGCTACAAACACCTCTTCGGCGAATCCTTCTCCGCCTCCGCCCTTGCCCACTACGTCGCCGCCACCTGCCTGCGCCGTGGCCACATCCCGTCGCACCTCCGCCTCGACTCCGCCGACGCGTCCCTCCCCGTCCGCCGCATCCTCATCCACAATCACTCGATGAACAAAACCCACACCCTCACCCTTCTTTCCGCATGCTAAGACTACTCATCCTTTCCACCCTCCAGTCCATCCTCCTCGTCTCCGGACAGACCTTCCTCAAGTTTGCCCTCACCAAAATGCTCCCCTTCTCCTGGACGTGGGCCTTCTTCCGCAGCGCCCTATTTAACTGGCAATTCTCTGCTTCGGGGATTGCCATGGGCTCCGCCTCCCTGCTTTGGTTCTACATCCTTCGCCACCACAACCTCTCCCTGGCCTACCCGCTGCTCAGCATCAGCTACATCTTCGGTCTCCTCGCTTCCATCCTCATCCTTCACGAGCCCGTCCCCCCCGTCCGCTGGTTGGGCGTCCTCCTGATCATGTCCGGCGTCGCCCTCCTCACCCGCTAAGGCCTCCTCGAAGCCTCCTCGGACGATTTCATCACACGAGCGCGCCTCATGGATAGCACGTCTTTAGTCATCGTTCTCCTACCCTACCCTCCGACATAGGCCTCAAAAAGGCCACATCACGACCCTGATTCAGGCATTCACCCACGAATCAGGCCATGCATCCCGAAAAAACATGACAAACACAAAGACCTCCATCTCAACACTCTAACTCACCCTCAAAAACACAACGATAGCGCTTTCGACACATTTCTCGAGAAAGATTTTGGCGTTGTTGGAAAGGGCTTACATTTGTGCACGTTTAAAAAACATATAAACATGAAAACCGAAGAAATTCTGTCATCATTAGAGGCCAAGCATCCTGGTGAAAAGGAATACCTGCAGGCCGTAAAAGAAGTACTCACCTCTATTGAGGGCGTCTACAACGAGCATCCAGAGTTTGAAAAAGCGAAAATCATCGAGCGCCTTGTCGAGCCCGATCGTATCTTCACTTTCCGTGTGCCCTGGGTCGACGACCAAGGCGAAGTGCACGTAAACCTGGGTTACCGTGTCCAATTCAACAACGCGATCGGCCCGTACAAAGGTGGCCTCCGCTTCCATCCATCCGTGAATCTCTCTATCCTCAAGTTCCTCGGCTTCGAGCAGACCTTCAAAAACGCTCTTACCACCCTCCCCATGGGCGGCGGCAAGGGCGGTGCAGACTTCGTATTCCGCGGACGTAGCGACGCTGAAGTCATGCGATTCTGTCAGTCGTTCATGCTCGAGCTCTGGCGTAATATTGGCCCTGACACCGACGTCCCCGCTGGTGACATCGGCGTTGGCGCACGTGAAGTAGGCTATCTCTATGGCATGTATAAGAAGCTCGCCCGCGAACACACCGGCACACTCACCGGCAAGGGCATGGAGTTCGGCGGATCGATCCTCCGTCCGGAAGCTACGGGCTTCGGCGGTCTCTATTTCGTCAACCAGATGCTCCGCGAGCACGGACACGACATCAAGGGTAAGACCGTAGCCGTTTCAGGCTTTGGTAACGTGGCTTGGGGTGCCGTAACGAAGGCGACTGAGCTGGGCGCGAAGGTGGTTACCATCTCCGGTCCTGACGGATATATCTACGATCCGGCTGGCGTTTCGGGTGAGAAGATCAACTATATGCTGGAGCTCCGCGCATCGGGTAACGACATCGTGGCTCCGTACGCTGACAAGTTCAAGGAAGCTACTTTCACCGCAGGCAAACGTCCGTGGGAGCAGAAGGTAGACATCGCGCTGCCTTGCGCCACCCAGAACGAGCTCAACGCTGACGACGCTCGCGCCTTGATCAACAACAAGACGCTCTGCGTAGCCGAGATCTCTAACATGGGATGCACCGCTGAGGCTGTCGACCTGTTCCTGGAGAACCAGCAGCTGTTTGCGCCGGGTAAGGCTGTCAATGCCGGTGGCGTAGCTACCTCTGGCCTCGAAATGACACAGAACGCTATGCACCTCTCTTGGACGGCTGCTGAAGTAGACGAACGTCTGCACCAGATCATGAGCAGCATCCACGAACAGTGCGTTGTTCACGGACGTGAAGGCAAATACATCAACTATGTAAAGGGTGCCAACATCGCTGGCTTCATGAAGGTGGCCCGCGCAATGATGGCGCAAGGTATTGTCTAAGCCTGTCCGTCTCCCGCCTATAATCCGCGGACTTTACCCGGATTTTTGGCGATGAAATCTTTCCACCCGGCGTATGCTTTCAGGCATGGGCCGGGTGGTTTGCATATAGTGGCAATAGGCGGCGGCGAGGCCATCCGTAGCGTCCAGCTGGGGGAGCATGTCGGCCTCGGGGATGTGTAGGATGCGCTGCAGCATGCCTGCCACTTGCTCCTTGGACGCCTGCCCGTTGCCAGTGATGGCCATTTTGATCTTCAGCGGGGCATATTCAAAGATGGGGATCTCGCGATTCAGGGCCGCCGCGATGGCCGCACCCTGCGCACGCCCGAGCTTGAGCATACTCTGCACGTTCTTCCCGAAGAAGGGTGCCTCGATCGCCATCTCGTCGGGGTGATACTCGTCCATCAGGGCAAGCACTTTCTGATAGATGCGGTGCAGGCGGAGATAATGATTCTCGTAGCGGTCGAGCTTCAGCACCCCCATCGTCACTAAGGCCGTCGTGCGTCCCCGGACGATGAGCACGCCGTAGCCCATCACGACTGTGCCCGGGTCGATGCCGATGATGACGTGCTCCGCGGTCTGTTCCGGAAGTTTCATTGCAGCGCCAACTCCTCCAAAAGGGTGGAGAAATAGGCTACCTCTGTGCCATATCGCTTTGCGACGGCCTGCAGCAATTCGTCGCCGGAAGCCTCTAACCAACGATGCAACGCGGCTTCGTCTGGGACACAAAACTGCATGGACACGGATCGGCCGTTGCTGTCCTCGACTTCGTGCAGGATGCGCTGCAAACGCAGCGTGTGGAACTCTGGGTGCTGCCCGATGGCAGGCAAAAGGGTCGTTCGCAAATAGTTCAGTCCATCCTCATAGGTCTGGTTTGAGAAATGGAACGTGGTGTAGAAAAACAAGCATATCTATTCGAATGAATTTTTGGATCAAAAATTAGGGCGTCTGAAGGAAAGATCTATATTTGCGCCGTCTTAACCGAAGGGGCATTAGCTCATCTGGCTAGAGCGCGACACTGGCAGTGTCGAGGTGAGCGGTTCGAGTCCGCTATGCTCCACACGAATTATTCCAATAACAGCTTACACAAAAAGGAGGCGCCCGACTTTACACGCAAGATGTAAGGTCGGGCGCTTTTCGTATGGGCCTACGCTTATGCTCCGACGACCGTCCGAGGGCAAAACCCTCAGGGTTCAGGGCTCCGACGACCGTCCAAGGGCAAAACCCTCAGGGTTCAGAGCTCCGACGACCGTCCGAGGGCAAAACCCTCAGGGTTTAGAGCTCCGACGACCGTCCAAGGGCAAAACCCTCAGGGTTCAGAGCTCCGACGACCGTCCAAGGGCAAAACCCTCAGGGTTCAGGGCTCCGACGACCGTCCAAGGGCGAAACCCTCAGGGTTACTTCTTCCCTTATGACCGATGGGAATTAATGTACCAGAAGGGGCTTCCTGATATGCTGGCTGCTGCCGTCGGGATGATAGAGCTCGACATAGAAGATATAGACGCCAGGAGTGAGGCCCGCACCATCCCAGCGGATCTCTCCTTCGGAGGTCAGCAGCTGATTGTTGGCGATTACAGCCACCTTTTGGCCATTGCTCGAATAGACTACCATCTGGCATCGATAGTCGGGCTTGTCCATCTGGTAGCGAATCAGGTAGTCACGTGTGGAGGCATTGTATTCCGGCTCACTGATCGTCGCACCCTCCTCGATTTGTGACGACGTTCCGAACTGTGAGTTCTTATAGCCTGGCGTACCATAACCCGTTTCAGAGCTGGCCGATGTCCAGTTAGCGGCCTCTTGCGAGCTGCCATCGGGGCTGATACGCTCCAGCGCCACACCCTTCCGGATTTTAACTGCGCTACTATGCCACTTCGCGGAATAGGTCACCTCATCGATCACGGTACTGTCGGCCGTCCGGAGCAGGACGATCGTAGCTCCCTGATTGTTCAACGCGGGCAGCTTGAATCGGCGGATGACGTCGAGGGCAGGCGTACGGATGAGGCTGGTCACTCCGTTGGGATCGGACGTTAGAACGAGGTAGTCACCCGGTGCGAGGGTCGTGGCAAGCGAGGTGAGCGAGTGACGCGTGCCAAGGTGTCCATCACTTTTGCGGAGTGCGATGGCCAGTCCATGGGTTGACAGCGTCCGGTCGGATCGGTTGTATAGCTCGATATACTCGCTGCCGCGCGGCTGCGGGTCGAAGAGTATTTCGTTGAGGATGATCTCCCTCGGCTCCACTTGCTCCGTAGCGTCGTCCGGTTCATCCGGCTTATTGGGTACATCCGGCTCGTCGGGTTTGTCAGGTGCACCCTCCGAGTTCTCTTCGCCCGGTGTACCGCCACGCGGATCGGACGAGAGATACCACTTATCGCCTTCACCGCGCTCGATGGATCGGCCAGCCTTGGCTTTCGGGTAAGTATAGCTATGGATCACCGTACCCGATGGATCTTTCAGGGCCAACGGCTTACCCGCGTTGATCATGTTAGCCGGGAAGCGCTTCACCGCTACCTCCGCAGCACCGTCAGCCACACTGATCTCACGCCCCGCTTTATACAATACGGCATAACCGCCAGCTGGGAGTTCAGCGTCGGGGAGCGGGATAATTGTCTTGTCATACACGAACGTCCAGCCTTCGAGGTTTATCTCGTGATCGGTCGTGTTATGCAGCTCTACATATTCGGTGGCAGGGAGCTTTGTCAGTCCGTGCGGGTCAGCCATTACTTCATTGATTAGCACGTCGCCGGGGGATGCTTTTGGCTTTTCTGGCTCGTCAGGCGTACCCTCCGAGTTCTCTTCGCCCGGTGTGCCGCCACGCGGATCGGATGAGAGATGCCACTTGTTGCCCTCACCGCGCTCGATGGATCGGCCGGCCTTAGCTTTCGGATAAGTGTAGCTATGGATCACAGTACCTGACGGATCTTTCAAGGCCAACGGCTTACCCGCGTTGACCATATTGGCCGGGAAGCGCTTCAACGCGACCTCCGCTGTACCGTCAGCCACACTGATCTCACGCCCTGCTTTATACAAGACAGCGTAACCGCCAGCTGGGAGTTCAGCTTCGGGGAGCGGGATTGATGTCTTGTCATACACAAAGGCCCAGCCTTCGAGGTTCATCTCGTGATCGGTCGTGTTATGCAGCTCCACGTACTCTGTGGCAGGGAGCTTTGTCAATCCGTGCGGGTCAGCCATCACTTCATTAATCAAGACATCACCGGGGGAAGACTTTTCCTTCTCTGGTTTGTCTGGCTTGTCAGGCGCACCCTCCGAGTTCTCTTCGCCCGGTGTACCGCCACGCGGATCGGATGAGAGATGCCACTTGTCGCCTTCACCGCGCTCGATGGATCGGCCAGCCTTGGCTTTCGGGTAAGTGTAGCTATGGATCACTGTCCCAGATGGATCTTTCAAGGCCAACGGCTTACCCGCGTTGATCATGTTGGCCGGAAAGCGCTTCAACGCTACCTCCGCTGCACCGTCAGCCACACTGATCTCACGCCCCGCTTTATACAATACGGCATAACCGCCAGCTGGGAGTTCAGCGTCGGGGAGCGGAATAGCTGTCTTGTCATACACAAAGGCCCAGCCTTCGAGGTTTATCTCACGATCAGTCGTGTTATGCAGCTCCACGTACTCCGTAGCAGGGAGCTTCGTCAGTCCGTGCGGGTCTGCCATCACTTCATTAATCAGGACATCACCGGGGGAAGACTTTTCCTTCTCTGGTTTGTCAGGTTTGTCAGGTGTGCCCTCCGAGTTTTCCTCGCCCGGTGTACCGCCACGCGGATCGGACGAGAGATGCCACTTTGTCGCCCTCACCGCGCTCGATGGATCGGCCGGCCTTGGCTTTCGGATAGGTGTAGCTATGGATCACCGTACCCGATGGATCTTTCAAGGCCAACGGCTTACCCGCGTTGATCATATTGGCTGGAAAGCGATTCACCGCGACTTTCGCTGCACCGTCAGCCACACTGATCTCACGCCCCGCTTTATACAACACGGCATAACCACCAGCAGGGAGTTCTGCGTCGGGTAGCGGGATAGACGTCTTGTCATACACAAAGGCCCAGCCTTCGAGGTCGATCTCATGATCGGTCGTGTTATGCAGCTCCACGTACTCTGTGGCAGAGAGCTTTGTCAATCCGTGCGGGTCAGCCATCACTTCATTGATCAGCACGTCACCGGGGGATGCTTGGGGCTTTTCAGGTTCGTCAGGTGTACTCTCCGAATTTTCCTCACCCGGTGTACCGCCACGCGGATCGGATGAGAGATGCCACTTGTCGCCTTCACCGCGCTCGATGGATCGGCCAGCCTTGGCTTTCGGGTAAGTGTAGCTATGGATCACCGTACCCGATGGATCTTTCAAGGTCAACGGCTTACCCGCGTTGACCATGTTGGCCGGGAAACGCTTCACCGCGACCTCCGCAGCACCGTCAGCCACACTAATCTCACGCCCCGCTTTATACAACACGGCATAACCGCCAGCCGAAAGTTCGGTATCGGGGAGCGGAATAGATGTCTTGTCATACACAAAAGCCCAGCCTTCGAGGTCGATCTCGTGATCGGTCGTGTTATGCAGCTCCACGTACTCCGTAGCAGGGAGTTTCGTCAATCCGTGTGGGTCAGCCATCACTTCATTAATCAGGACATCGCCGGGGGAAGACTTTTCCTTCTCCGGTTTGTCTGGCTTGTCAGGCATATCCTCCGAGTTCTCTTCGCCCGGTGTGCCGCCACGCGGATTGGTCGAGAGATGCCACTTATCGTCCTCGCCGCGCTCGATGGATCGGCCGGCCTTGGCTTTCGGGTAAGTGTAGCTATGGATCACCGTGCCCGATGGATCTTTCAAGGCCAACGGCTTACCCGAGTTGATCATGTTGGCAGGGAAGCGCTTCACCGCGACTTCCGCTGCACTATCAGCTACACTAATTTCACGCCCCGCTTTATACAACACGGCATAACCACCAGCCAAAAGTTCGGTGTCGGGGAGTGGAATAGACGTCTTGTCATACACAAAGGCCCAGCCTTCGAGGTTAATCTCGTGATCGGTCGTGTTACGCAGCTCCACGTACTCCGTAGCAGGGAGCTTCGTCAGTCCGCGCGGGTCAGCCATCACTTCATTGATCAGCACATCGCCGGGGGAAGACTTTTCCTTCTCCGGTTTGTCTGGCTTATCAGGCACACCTTCCGAGTTCTCTTCACCGGGTGTACCGCCACGCGGATCAGACGAGAGATGCCACTTGTCGCCCTCACCGCGCTCGATGGATCGGCCTGCCTTGGCTTTCGGGTAAGTGTAGCTATGGATCACCGTACCAGATGAATCTTTTAGAGTCAGCTGTCTTCCCTCGTCAGACATATTGGGAGGGAAGTTGCTAAACCCCAATCCCAACACCTTTTTATCCAATGGCAGACTTTTCCCTTTGCGATAAAGCACGGCGTAACGATTCGCAGCAAGGGGCACGTCAGGCAAGCGGATCACAGTTCCGTCATAGATAAAACTCCAGCCCTTGAGTGAGATCGTGTGATCCGTTGTGTTGTACAGCTCCACGTAATCCGTCTCTGGTAATCCTTTGGCTCCCTTCGGCGAGGCCATAACCTCGTTGATCACCATGTCGCCGAACTTGACCGTATCGGATGGCGACGAGGGTGGTTCTGACGGTGTATCTGGCGGCGTAGCCGGATCGTCCGGCTTAGGCGTGGGAACAGGCGGCGCCACAGAGTTCTCTTCGCCCGGTGTGCCTCCACGCGGATCGGACGAGAGATGCCACGTATCGCCTTCGCCGCGCTCGATGGATCGCCCAGCCTTGGCTTTCGGGTAAGTGTAGCTATAAATCACCGTGCCCGATGAATCTTTCAAGGTCAGCCGTTTTCCCTCATCAGACATATTGAGCGGGAAGTTGCTAAACCCCAATCCCAACGCCTTCTTGTTCAATGGTAGACTTTCCCCCTTGCGATAAAGCACGGCGTAATGATTCGCAGCAAGGGGCACGTCAGGCAAGCGGATCACAGTCCCGTCATAGATAAAACTCCAGCCCTTGAGTGAGATCGTATGATCCGTTGTGTTGTACAACTCCACGTAATCCGTCTCTGGTAATCCTTTGGCTCCCTTCGGCGAGGCCATAACCTCGTTGATCACCATATCGCCGAACTTGACCGTATCGGATGGCGACGAGGGTGGTTCTGACGGTGTATCTGGCGGCGTAGCCGAATCGTCCGGCTTAGGCGTGGGAACAGACGGCGCCACAGAGTTCTCCTCTCCCGGAGTTCCGCCACGCGGATCGGTCGAGAGATGCCACTTGTCACCTTCACCGCGCTCGATGGATCGGCCAGCCTTGGCTTTCGGGTAGGTGTAGCTATGGATCACCGTGCCAGATGAATCTTTTAGAGTCAGCTGTCTTCCCTCGTCAGACATATTGAGCGGGAAGTTGCTAAACCCCAATCCCAACGCCTTTTTGTCCAACGGCAGACTTTTCCCCTTGCGATAAAGCACGGCGTAACGATTCGCAGCAAGGGGCACGTCAGGCAAGCGGATCACAGTCCCGTCATAGATAAAACTCCAGCCCTTGAGTGAGATCGTATGATCCGTTGTGTTGTACAGCTCCACGTAATCCGTCTCTGGTAATCCTTTGGCTCCCTTCGGCGAAGCCATAACCTCGTTGATCACTATGTCGCCGGGATGGGCTGGAGCTGGCGTGGCTGATGCACACAGATAGCTGATGAATAATAGAAGTAGAAGGGTGAACAGAAGTGGGCGTTGAGAATGAAGAGTTCCGGTAAGCAACTTGCCGGAGTTAAAACGGTGTGTGTGACTCTGTCGATTCGCTCGCCGAGTCTCAAACGATAAAAGCAGGGAAGTTCTCGCTGTCTGTTCTCTTTGATCTTTGGTTGTCTCTATTGTTTTCATGATGGTTTGTCTATGAAAATTGCTCTCGCAAAGCAAATGATTACGACGGAAACCATCAACAATGGGGACGTCGCATATTCCTGAAGTGAGGCTTGTTCCACTTATTAAAAGCGACCCAAACTCGGCGAGATTCTGTTTCCATAGCCCATTTTAGTGCCAAACGACGTGCTTTTCAGTCAAGGAAGCCGTGTCAAAAGCCATAGCTCTCCATCAGTTAGCAGAGGTCAAACGCATAGGGGAGAGTGAACTGGAGAGCTGCGGAGTTCGATGTAAGAAAAAGGCCTGCAGAGAGCATCTCTGAAAGCCTCGCGACGGCTAAATAGCTTTTGGAAATGATTGCAGGAATGCTGCAAGTGTCACGAAAAACTTTTTGGTCTTTGCAGAAACGCTGCAAATGCCGCGAAAAACTTTTTGGCCTCTGCAGGAATGCTGCAAATGCTCCGAAAAACTTTTTGGTCTTTGCAGGAATGCTGCAAATGCTCCGAAAAACTTTTTGGTCTTTGCAGGAATGCTGCAAATGCTCCGAAAAACTTTTTGGTCTTTGCAGGAATGCTGCAAATGCCGCGAAAAACCTTTTGGAGTTTGCAGGGACGCTGCAAGTACTCCGAAAAACTGTCTGGCGTTTGCAACACCGTTGCAAGCATTTCCAAAAGCACTTTAGCCGCTACAGCGCTCTATCGGAAACATCCTATTGGAATAAGAAAGTCCATCCCTTCGTCGAACATACGTTCCGGAGGGGTGTCGAGAGCAAAACCAGGCGTATACCTCAGGCCCACCACCATTTTTGATGCGGTCACCCTACTTCTCCCCTCACTTCCTTGCATTGGGGTTCATAGACAAGAAAAGCGGGCACGCCTTGGATAGGCATGCCCGCTTCTTCACTTATTCCGACCCCATCCATTTAATCGGGGGGGCCGTAGCAGATGATCTGCTTACCGTACTACCACTTTGTGCGTCTTGCCGTCGATGACTACCACATAGAAGCCCTCGGCGAGCGGTTCGCGTGTCTGCCCTTCGGCTACGTCGATACGCTTGTACAACGCACCGCTACGGGTGTAGACCTCTGCACGTGTACGACGGTCAGACTCGATATAGAGCACGCCCTCGTGAGCCCATACGCGGATAGAAGCAGCTTCAAGCTGGGACTCTGTCTGATCTATCTGATCCTCTGACGCGCCTCTTAACAAGGATGCACGGCCTGATCTCACTTGGTTGGCCCCACTACTATAATCGGGGATACCATCATTGTTGATATCAAGAGCCCAAACGGCATAGAAGGTCGTAGGCGCTGTAACCGTCAACGTATCTCCCACCTTGAGAAGCGGATGGATCTTGTTTTCGGCCGCTTGGTTGCTCACAATCGGTTTCCTCTGGTGGCTCCAACCAATCAGTACATAGCCACGAACGGCGTAACCCTACTGGTGAACTTAACCGGCGACTTCTTAGATACCGACTCATCTATTTTGCTACCAGCTTTAATCTGAATGCCTGGATGCCAAGAGATCTGTACCTCCTCATAGTCTGGAATGCCATTACCGTTGGCGTCATCGGCCCATACGGCATAAAGCGTCACATCGTTCCGGATCAGGAACTTCGCTCCGGGCTGTATCAGATGATCCTTGACTGCGTCGGCCTGAGCCTCGGTTGTAATCCGAGACGGATCGGAGGATTGGAAGGTCCAGCCGATAAACATCGTACCCGAAAGTGCCAAGTTGCCCTTATCCTTTACAGTCACCATCGTACTGTCTTGGTAACGATTCGGATCTGTCGGAACGGTTCCCGTAGCACCATTTGCATCATAGGTCACGCCCTTCTGCAGGTAGTCGGGCACATTGTCGCTCTGTCCGTTCGGACCCGTCTTGTCCTCACCCCATACGGCGTAGAGGTTTGCGAGTGCGGATGAGTAAGACACTTGCTGATTCGGCTGCTTCATGTCGGCCGGTACAGCGGATGCGGTCGTCACTACAGATACACTTGAAGTGTGCCATCCGATAAATACCGTCTGGTTAAGCGTCAAGTCGCCCTTATCCTTGATGGTCACTTGGTCGTCATTATTATAGAGGTTGGCATCCTGCGGAGCCGTGCCACTGGCACCATTGGCATGATAGGTCACGCCATCTTGGCTGTAGTCTGGGTTGCCGTCAGGTGTACCGTTCGGGCCGGTCTTATCTACTGCCCATACTGCGTAGAGGGTCGTATCGGCCGTGATGGCGAAGGTTCCACCTGGCTGCTTCAGATCGGTTATTGCACTTTGTGCGGCCGATGTCTCAACCAAAGGATGCACGCCGAAGCTCCAGCCGATGAATACGGCTTGATTACGGGTCAGCTGTTCTTTGCCTTTCACCGTTACGGTCGCGTTGTTGTCATAGCGGTTGGCATCTGTCGGCGCTGCGCCGGTTCCACCGTTACCGTCGTAGGTGACTCCGTTTTGCAGGTAGTCGGGCACATTGTCGCTTTGTCCAGCTAGGCCGGTTTCGTCCTTACCCCATACGGCGAAGAGCGTCGTGTCGGTGGTGATGTTGAACGTCTCGTTTTCCTTCTTCAGGTCGGTCACTGCATCGTGCTCGGCTTTCGTGGTCAGCAGCGACTTCTTGCCGAAGCTCCAGCCAACAAACGCGGCCTTATCGCGGGTCAGATCATTCTTGCCCAGGACGGTCACTAAGTCATTGCTGTTATAGCGTTTGTTATCCGTCGGTGCTGTACCGGTCGAGTTCTCGTTGCCGTCGTAGGTAACGTGAGTTCGACCTAAGCAACCGGCAGGAAAGAGGTGTGTACAATCTCCTCAGCGGTGTTGATGGAAGGTTTTTTGTCGAAGAAGGAGAAAGCGGCCAAAGCCGATAACAGATTGATAATGAAGTTTGGGAAGCAACGATGGCGGGTCAAGCTCTACTTGACAGATATTCTTGAGTTGATCATTAACAGTCTCGATCAGAGATCTTTTCCGGAGCATAATCTTGTCATGTTGAAGCATCAAGGCATTCTTCATACCCTTTTTCAGACGCGTGAAGAGGTGGACTCCGTCAATGAAGAGCTGTACGAAGAGGTCTTTCGAGATATAGCCCCTGTCTCCGAAGAGCTTCCCGAAGATCCGTTTGTGGAAGTCCATGTGTTTCAAGGGAGCTCTGTCGTCAACATTACCCGGAGTAAGAAGAAAAATCAAGTAGCTCCCTTTGTCGTTAATGATCAAGTGCAGTTTGAATCCATAGAACCAGCCCAGAGTGCTTTTTCCCTTTTCTAGCAAATTCCTTGAAGGTTTTATGCTGCTTTTCTCTTTTGATATGGCAGCTTCGGATGGGAGTAGAATCGATAAAAGATATGCCGGTACATTGTCCCAAAGCCTTCATTTTTAGGAAGACAGCAAGCGGGATACAGACTTTTCGCTCTAACTCTACAAATCGGTTGTAGGACACGGTATGGGGGAAATCAGACTTCATGCGTGATCGGACGAAGAGATAGAAATGCTTCAGGTCTCGAAAAAAGGAGAAGTGGAAAAGGATGAGAATCGTCATCACCTCGCTACCGGACATTGTGAATTTGCGGTTCCTCCTTTTCTTTGGGGCACCCTTTTCCAAGGAATGACTTTTGATTACGGCGTCGTATTCTTTCAAGAATTCGTCGACGAGATAGTAGATCTCTACTGTTTTATTGGTGGGAATCATTATTGGGTTTGCTCTTTATTTTCAACGCATTAAAGATACAAATCTCACTCTTGACTCCCTCTTCTTTTTACCCCCTTTCTTACGTCGAACTCACGTTCGTTAAGAGCGCCAACGCGATCATCAAGCGACAAGAAGAGCAGGTGGAGCTCCGCCGTACGATGGCTAAGAAGAAGAGGGAGAAGGATCCCAAGCTGCCCAAGGAGCCTAAGCCGAACACGCCCAAGCCCGACGATAAGCCGGACATCAAGCACCCGGAGGAGGGGCCTAAAAAGCCCGATCCGAAGAAGCCCGAAGAGGGCGGCGGCAAGAAGCCTGAAGGCGGCGGTACGGGTGGCGATCCGGATATCCGTCTGCCGGAGGAGTAATTGATTGCGCGCGTCCCACCCCGGCGGTTGGGGCGCCGCATACAAAAAGAAAACAGGGGCGAACATCCCATCGCGGGGGTTCGTCCCTGTTTCGTTATAGTTGTGGAGCGTGGGGAGAGGAGAGAGGGCGCTCCCCCCTCGACTCCACCTTCAGCGCATTTTCTGCGCCGATACGGTTTACTTATTCTCTTCCCCTAAGAGGATCTCCAGGATCTGGCAGGCAGCCTTGGCCACGGAGGTTCCGGGGCCATAGATGGCGGCCACACCGGCCTTGTAGAGGAAGTCGTAGTCCTGCGCGGGGATCACACCGCCGGCGATCACGAGGATGTCCGGGCGGCCGAGCTTCTTCAGCTCTTCGATCACCTGCGGCACGAGCGTCTTATGACCTGCGGCCAGCGACGATACGCCGAGCACATGCACGTCGTTTTCGACCGCCCTCACGCGCAGCCTCGGCCGGCGTCTGGAAGAGCGGACCCATGTCCACGTCGAAACCGCAGTCGGCATAGCCCGTGGCTACGACCTTGGCGCCGCGGTCGTGTCCGTCCTGGCCCATCTTGGCGATCATGATACGCGGCTGACGGCCCTCCTTCTTGGCAAACTTCTCGGCCAATTCGCAGGCACGCTGGAAGTCGCTGTCGTTCTTTGTCTCTGATGAATACACGCCTGATATGGTTCTAATGATTGCTTTATAACGTCCCACTACGGCCTCGCACGCGTCGGAGATTTCACCCAGCGAAGCGCGCAGTCCGGCAGCCTTAACGGCCAATGCCAGCAGGTTGCCCTTCTTCGTCCGGACGCACTCGGTGATGTCGGCCAGCGCCTTCTGTACGGCGGCCTCGTCACGATGGGCGCGCAACTCCTTCAAGCGCGCTTCCTGCTCCTCACGCACGGCGCGGTTGTCCACCTCGAGGATGTCGATCGGGGCTTCCTTAGCCAAGCGGTACTTGTTCACGCCGACAATCGTCTGCACGCCCGAGTCAATGCGAGCCTGTGTACGTGCGGCGGCTTCCTCGATACGCATCTTCGGCAGACCCGTCTCAATGGCCTTGGCCATGCCGCCCATGCTTTCGATTTCCTTTGATCAGCTCCCAGCCCTTATGCACGAGCTCGTTCGTCAGCGTCTCCACGTAATAAGAACCGGCCCAGGGGTCGATCTCCTTGCAGATCTGCGTCTCCTCTTGGATGTAGATCTGCGTGTTACGGGCGATACGAGCGGAGAAGTCCGTCGGCAAGGCGATGGCCTCGTCGAGGGCGTTCGTGTGGAGCGACTGGGTATGTCCGAGCGTAGCGGCCATGGCCTCGATACAGGTACGGCCGACGTTGTTGAACGGATCCTGCTCCGTAAGCGACCAACCCGACGTCTGGCTGTGTGTACGCAGCGCCAACGATTTGGGATTCTTCGCGCCGAAGCTCTTCACGATCTTGGCCCAGAGCATACGCGCAGCGCGCATCTTGGCGATCTCCATGAAGTGGTTCATACCGATAGCCCAGAAGAAGGAGAGACGCGGAGCGAAGGCGTCGACGTCGATACCGGCGTTGATACCTGCGCGGAGGTACTCCATACCGTCCGAGAGGGTGTAAGCCATCTCGATGTCGGCCGTAGCGCCCGCCTCCTGCATGTGATAGCCGGAGATGGAGATGGAGTTGAACTTGGGCATGTTCTGCGAGGTGTACTCGAAGATGTCGGCAATGATGCGCATCGAAAATTCGGGCGGATAGATGTAGGTGTTACGCACCATGAACTCCTTGAGGATGTCGTTCTGGATCGTTCCCTGCATCTCCTCGAGCTTAGCCCCCCTGCTCCAAACCGGCGTTGATGTAGAACGCGAGGACGGGCAACACGGCGCCGTTCATGGTCATGGATACGGACATTTTGCTCAAGGGAATACCGTCGAAGAGCACCTTCATGTCCTCCAGCGAGCAGATCGATACACCGGCTTTACCAACGTCGCCCACCACGCGGGGGTTGTCAGCGTTGTAGCCGCGGTGCGTCGGCAGGTCGAAGGCTACGGAGAGACCTTTCTGACCCGAAGCGAGGTTACGGCGATAGAAGGCGTTCGACTCCTCGGCCGTGGAGAATCCGGCGTACTGACGGATGGTCCAGGGGCGCATGGCGTACATGCCGCTATATGGGCCGCGCAGGTAGGGAGGCAGACCGGAAGCGTAGTGCAGGTGCTCCATGCCGTCGAGGTCTTCTTTCGTGTATACGGATTTCACCTGAATGTGTTCAGGCGTTTTCCAGTCGGCGGTGATGCCGTTGGACTTTTGCCCAAGCCGTCGCATCCGTAGCGACAAAGCCGGCTGACTTGATATCTATGTTTCTAAAGTTCGGTCTCATAAGATCTTTCCATCAAAGAAGTTTCGCGTTAAACATCTGCAAGGTCTCCAGCACGTTCGATTTCACGTGAATGAAATGTTCGATGCCGGCGGCTTTCAATTCCTCCATGCAAGCAGGCGCACCTGCCACCACAAACAGTTCCTTGCCGTCGATCAGCTTGAAAGCCTCGGGGGCATGAACGGCATACTCGTCGTCGCTCGAGCAGAGCACGATGATGTCGGCCTTCTTCTCGCGAGCGGCCTTCACGCCAGCCTCTACGGTCTCGAAACCGAGGTTGTCGATGATCTCGTAGCCTGCGCAGGCGAAGAAGTTGGACGAGAACTGCGAGCGTGCCAGACGCATGGCCAGGTTGCCAATGGTCAGCATGAACACTTTCGGGCGCTTGCCACTGTGCTCCGTGGCCAGACGCAGGGTCTCAAACTCCGACGCACCGCGAGAGAAGTCGAGCTTCTCGATCGAGGCGTCTTTGCTGCAACCGCATCCGTGGCCGGTGCCCTCTTCTTTCTTCTCGATCTTGTCGCCAGACATCTCCGTGAAGTTCGGGAAGATGTTCGTGCCCAGCAGACTGATGCGACGCGTGGCAACGAGCTTCTTGCGAGCCTTGTTCGATTCGTTGATGGCCTTCTGCACTTCGCCCGTGTTGGCTACGGCGGCAAATCCGCCCTTGTCCTCTACCTCGAGGAAGAGCTTCCATGCGGCGTCAGCCATCGACTGCGTCAGCACTTCTACGTAATAGGAACCCGCTGCGGGGTCAACCACCTTGTCGAAGTGGCACTCTTCCTTGAGCAAGAGCTGCTGATTGCGTGCGATGCGTTCCGAAAATTCGTCGGGTGTCTTGAATACGCTGTCGTACGGCAAGACGGTGATGGAGTCAACGCCTGCGATGGCGGCAGACATCGTCTCCGTCTGCGTGCGGAGCAGGTTTACGTAGGCGTCGAACACGGTCATGTTCCACATCGACGAGCGAGCATGGACACGAATCTTGCAGGCGCAGTCGCACGAGGGATTGTAGGCCTTGACGATCTCGGCCCAGAGCCAGCGTGCGGCGCGGAACTTGGCCATCTCTAAGAAGTAGTTCGACGAGATACCGAAATTGAACTTGATCTTCTTCGCCACCTTCTCTGCGGGCAGACCGGCCTCGCTCAGTTTGGCGATCAAATCGTTACCCCAAGCCAGCGCATAGCCTAGCTCTTGGGTGATGTACGAACCGGCGTCGTTGAGGTTGGCGGCGTTGACGGCCAGCACGCGATAGCCTGGCAGGGCTTCGGCGGCGTTCACCACAGCGACAGCTTCCTGCACCCAAGCGCCTGTCAGAGCCACACCCTTAACGAGGGGCTTCTTGAGCGGATCGTAAGCCACGGAGCCTACGACCTCGTCGAGGTTGACGCCCTTGGCCTTGAAATAGTCAGCGAGGATGCTGATCAGATCCGTCACGCGATGGTTGCAGGTGCGGAAATTGAGTTCTACAGCCACCGGATCGATGCCGTCGAGCAACGTGGCGATGTTCGCAGCGTCGATGAGGGTGCTCTTTACATTGAAACCGAGGGCCGTGACGCCACTCTCTGCGATGAGGCGTTTGGCTTTCTCGTTTGCCGCCGCGCAATCGTCGACGGCGAGGTCCTGACGGACCAACCACGTGTTGCAGACTTTCGTACCGCGCACGTAGGGGAACTCTCCGGGCAACGAGGTGGCGGTGGCCAGTCCTTCGATGTCTTCGGCGCGATAAAACGGATTCACATTGAATCCTTCGCCCGTTTTCCAAACCAGTTTCTTCTCGAACGGCACGCCCTTTAGATCGGCTGTGATCTTGGCCATCCACTCTTCGGTGGTGACGGGCGGGAACTCCGAGAACAGTTTCTCTTTTGCTGCTTCTGCCATAAATTTCTTCGTTTTACTGTGTAAAAAAATGACTGTATTGTATTCCTCACTTTTTGGGGGAGAGGAAGAGGATCTATGCTTTAAGGTCCGACGATGAGCCAGGCTGTTTCAAACTTGGGATTCTTTCGCCACCGCGCCAGTTCGGCCTCCGCCTCTTTCCGATCCGTATAATCGCCGATTATCACGCGGATCTTGCGGACCACTCCGTTCATCCGGATTCGAGCTCGAGCACGATCAGCGGGCGTTAGCTTCGAGACAAGCTGTTCAGCGGCTTCGAGACGATCCAGACTGGCGATGACGATCCTATATCTCCGTTTCTCTGCTGCTTTTTGGGCCTTCGTTTGCCCCTCTCCTTCCGGCTGAATCTCTGGGACAGGCGCGGGCGGTGCGGCGGGCGCTTTTTCGCTCAGATCGTGGAGCAATTCAGAAGGGACAAAGCCGGCGGTATAGGCTGATCGATCCACCTCCTTCACGGGTGTGGACACCGTGAAATAGAAGGCGCATGCGACGGCGGCTACGGCGGCCGTCTGTCCCACCACACGCAGGGCGGCGGGGAGATGCGCCTTTACACTCTCGGGGATCAAGCGACGTGTAACGGGTATCGAATCGGGAACAGTAGGCCGGTCGATCGGCTGGGCCTCGGACGGTTCGGGGCTGAGCGGCGGCATATAAAATAAAGGTAGACCGTAAGAACCGATGCCATAAAGGGGCGTTCGATCGATAGGATCAAAGAGGAGCGCACCGTCATCGTTGCGACGGAGCGTTCCGATAGCGTCCAATCGGAGGATGCCCTCCTCGTCGAGCTGGGTCAGCAGGGCGCTGACGTCGTGCCGGATAGCCTGTTGCGCCTCGTTGAAATCCATGCCGTACATCTCCATATACGACTCGGCCAGCAGGCCGTCGTTATGGGTGAGCGTGGGATTAAAAACGATTTCTTTTCGGGCGGGAAGGAAGGCACATTCCCGAGTTTTGTGGACGGCAGCATGCCGCCGGAGGATGAAGCCTCCGAAATCCGGGATTATTACGCAATCATTAACAAGGAGGATGCGTTCGATATGTAGCGGGATTCGTAGCACGAGCGCAAAAGTATTTTTTTTTCGGAATTTCGGAGATGCCGAACGGGACGCGTTTGAAAGTACGGAAGGGCCTCCGGCGCTGTTCAAATCCACATTTTCCCCATGAAAATGCCCCATCGACAGTGTAGGTCGGGGTTTTTCAGGTCCGAAAAGCCAAATCGACAGTGTAGGTCGGCGATTTTCAGGTCTGAAAAGCCGAATTGACAGTGTAGATCGACGCTTTTCAAGTCCGAAATGCCCCATCGACAGTGTAGGTCGGGGTTTTTCAAGTCCGAAATGCCCCATCGACAGTGTAGGTCGGCGTTTTTCAAGTCTGAAAAGCCCCATCGACAGTGTAGGTCGAGGCTTTTCAAGTCCGAAATGCCCCATCGACAGTGTAGATCGGCGCTTTTCAAGTCCGAAATGCCCCATCGACAGTGTAGGTCGGTGTTCCCCCAAAAAGAAGGCCCGCACATCGGTGTGATATGCGGGCCTTGTGGCTATTTCAGCAGCGACCCCAGCAGGCCGCGACCGAATTTGAAGAGGAGATTGATCACCTCACGCTTGGCTTTGGTGGAGGCCATTTTGGTGAGGCTTCCCGTGAGGCTGTTGTCCTTCTCGCGCTGGCGTTGGCGTTCGAGGCGCTCTCGCTCGACGCGCTCAGCCCGCTCGCGACGCTCTTGCTCCTTTTGCTGACGCAGCTCCTCCTTTTCGCGGAGGGCGTCGGCCTGCTCACGACTGGCGCGCTCCATGCGGGCGGTGAGGAGCTCGAAGGCCGATTCGTTGTCCACCGCTTGGTCATACTTGCCCAAGAAGGGCGACGACTGAATCACGGCCCGACGCTCGTCCGCGGTGAGAGCGCCGGCGCGACCCTCAGGCGGGATGATGACAGCGCGCTCGACGATGGATGGCCGTCCGGCGGCGTCGAGGAAGGAGACGAGCGCCTCGCCCACGCCAAGCTCTGTGATGACTGTGCGCGCATCAAAAGCAGGATTGGGGCGGAAGGTGGAGGCGGCCGTCGAGACGGCTTTCTGGTCGCGCGGGGTGAAGGCGCGCAGGGCATGCTGCACACGGTTGCCGAGCTGACCGAGAACAGTGTCGGGGATGTCGGCCGGATTTTGTGTGCAGAAATAGATGCCCACGCCTTTGGAGCGGATGAGCCGGACCACCTGTTCGACCTTTTCGAGCAACGAGGGGGCTATGCCATTGAAGAGCAGGTGGGCTTCGTCGAAGAAGAAGACGAGGCGCGGCCGGTCGAGGTCGCCCACCTCGGGCAGGCGCTCGAAAAGCTCGGAAAGGAGATAGAGGAGGAAGGTGGTGTAGAGCTTCGGGGAGCGCATGAGGCGTTCGGCCTCGAGGATGTGGATGACGCCGCGGCCGTCGCGTGGCTGGAGGAAGTCGAGGATGTCGAAGGCCGGTTCGCCGAAGAAATGGTCGGCGCCTTGCTCCTCAAGCGCCAGCAGTCCGCGCTGTATGGCGCCGATGGTGGCCACGGAGATGTTACCGTAGGCCGTGGTGTAGCGGGTGCGCTCCTGGCCGATGTGCTCCAACATTTTGCGGAGGTCTTTGAGGTCAAGCAGCAGGAGCTGCTCGTCGTCCGCGATGCGGAAAGCGATCGAGAGGACGTTGCTTTGGATGTCGTTCAAGTCGAGCAGCTGGCTGAGGAGCAGTGGTCCCATCTCGGAGATGGTGGTGCGCAGCGGATGACCGGCCTCGCCGAAGATGTCCCAGAGGCAGACGGGTGAGGCGGCGTAGGCAAAGCCACGTTCGGCAAGGTGGTGCGCGTCCACGCTGCGTTGCAGGGCGGCGTTACCACCGCCCGGGCGGGCCACTCCGGAGAGGTCGCCTTTGATGTCGGTGGCAAAGACAGGGACACCCATGCGACTGAATGTCTCGGCCATGTTTTGCAGCGTGCAGGTCTTGCCCGTGCCTGTGGCACCGGCGATGAGGCCATGCCTATTAGCCATCTGCGGGAGAAGGCAGACGTCGCCCCCTCCCGCAGTTACGGCTATGCATGCTCTGTTTTGGTTGTCAAGCATGAGGTGATGGATTGTTATAAGTAAGGAGGGCTTCTCTGAGAAGTAGTTGCGAGTTACAAGCCGCCGGATAGACTGCCTGTAACTCGTAACGTGTGCGCTTACGGCTCCACGATAGCGTCGGAGGTCAGAACGACCGTCTCGGACTCGACCACAGGTGCGGGGGCAGGTGCCGGGGCGGCTTTCTTCTTCTTCGTCTTGCGTGGTGCAGGCGTCTCAAGGGTTTCGCCCAGCTCGGCCAGCTCGCGTTCGGCGGCAATGCGATCGAAGTCGTCCTTGGCGCCAACGATGAGTCGATCGAACTCGCGGCGGCCCGTTCCGGCCGGGATCAAGTGTCCGCAGATGACGTTCTCCTTCAGTCCCTCGAGGCGGTCAGACTTACCGCTGATAGCGGCCTCGTTGAGCACCTTGGTCGTCTCCTGGAAAGAGGCGGCGGACATGAAGCTGGACGTCTGAAGTGCGGCACGGGTGATACCCTGAAGGATCTGGATCGTTGTCGCTGGTTTCGCGTCGCGAGCCTCGACGAGCTTTTTGTCGCGGCGCTTGAGCGAACTGTTCTCGTCGCGGAGCTTACGCGCGGTGACGATCTGTCCAGCGTTGAGCGTATCCGACTCGCCCGGATCAGTCACCACCTTCTTGCCCCACATGCGGTCGTTCTCCTCCATGACGTCGATCTTATCGACAAGCTGTTGCTCGAGGAAACGCGTGTCGCCCGCATCGGCAATCTCCACCTTGCGCATCATCTGGCGTACGATCACCTCGAAATGCTTGTCGTTGATCTTTACGCCCTGCAAACGATAGACGTCTTGCACCTCGTTGACGATGTACTCCTGCACGGCCGTGGGACCCTTGATGGAGAGAATATCGGACGGGGTGATGGCACCGTCAGAGAGTGGCATACCGGCGCGGACGTAGTCGTTTTCCTGCACCAGAAGCTGCTTGGAGAGCGGCACCATGTACTTCTTCGTTTCGCCGAGCTTGGAGGTGACCATGACTTCGCGATTGCCTCGCTTGATCTTACCGAAGCTGACCTCACCGTCGATTTCAGACACTACGGCCGGGTTGGACGGGTTACGCGCCTCGAAGAGCTCCGTGACACGCGGCAGACCACCGGTGATGTCGCCCGTCTTACCGACGGCGCGCGGAATCTTTACGAGCACCTCGCCCGTCTTGATCAGGTCGCCATCCTCCTTGATCACGTGAGCACCCAACGGCAGCGCATAGTTTTTAAGCGTCGTACCCTCGTCGCTGACTACGTGCGCCACGGGAACCTTCGTTTTGTCTTTCGATTCGATGATGATCTTCTCCTTCAAGCCCGTGGTTTCGTCGCTTTCCACCTTGTAGGTGATGTTCTCTTCCATGCTTTCGAACGTGATCCGTCCGGCGGCCTCGGAGACGATAACGGCATTGAATGGGTCCCATTCGATGATCTTGTCGCCCTTCTTCACGGTGGCGCCGTTGTCGAAGAAGATCTTCGAACCGTAGGGGATGTTGTGGTTATGCAGCACAATCTTCGTGTTCGGGTCTACGATGCGCAATTCGGCCAGACGGCTGACTACGATCTTGCAGCCATCGCTCTCGGAGTCTACCACGCGCAGCTCATCGATCTCCAGCACACCGTCGTACTTGGAAATGAGGCTGTTTTCGGTAGCGATGTTCGAGGCGATACCGCCGACGTGGAATGTACGCAGTGTAAGCTGTGTACCCGGCTCACCGATGGACTGAGCGGCGATGACGCCGACCACTTCACCCTTCTGCACCATGCGACCCGTAGAGAGGTTGCGGCCGTAGCACTTGGCACAGACGCCCTTCTTCGATTCGCACGTAAGCACAGAGCGGATCTCGACACTTTCGATCGGCGATTCCTGGATCTCCATGGCTTCCTTCTCGCGAATCTCTTCACCCGAGTGGACGATGATTTTACCCGTGATCGGGTGAACGACATCATGCACAGATACGCGGCCCAGGATACGTTCGTAGAGCGAGGCGATGACGTCTTCGTTGTTCTTCAATTCCGTGCAGACGAGGCCGCGCAGCGTACCGCAGTCTTCCTCGTTGATGATCACGTCGTGCGAGACGTCCACAAGTCGACGCGTCAGGTATCCGGCGTCGGCTGTCTTGAGGGCAGTGTCGGCCAAACCTTTTCGGGCACCGTGGGTGGAGATAAAGTACTCCAACACGGAGAGTCCCTCTTTGAAGTTCGAAAGGATCGGGTTCTCGATGATCTGACCGCCGTCGCTACCGCTCTTCTGCGGCTGGCCATCAGACCACGCATGCCCGAAAGCTGACGGATCTGCTCTTTCGATCCACGAGCACCGGAATCCATCATCATGTAGATGGAGTTGAAGCCGTCGTTGTCCGAACTGAGCTGATCGATGAGCGTCTTGGAGAGCTTACTGTTGACGTGCGTCCAAGTGTCGATGATCTGGTTGTAACGCTCGTTGTTGGTGATGAAGCCCATGTTGTAGTTGGACGTGATCTGCTCCACTTCGTCGTATCCCTCCTTGACGATGCTGTCCTTTTCGGGCGGGATAAGCACGTCGGCCAGGTTGAACGACAGGCCACCCTTGAAGGCCATGTAATAACCGAGGTTCTTGATGTCGTCGAGGAACTGTGCCGTACGGGCCACGCCGCAGGTCTTGATCACGTTGCCAATGATGTCGCGCAGGGCTTTCTTACCCCAAACCTCATTGACGTAACCCACTTCTTCGGGTACGAACTCATTGACCATGAGTCGGCCCACGGAGGTCTCGACCATGTGACGGACAGGGTTGCCTTCGGCGTCGCGGTCGTTGACATAGACCTTGATCGGGGCGTGGATGTCGAGCTTCTTTTCGTTGTAAGCGATGCGTGCCTCCTCGGGCCCGTAGAAGATGAGCCCTTCGCCGCGGGTGCCTTTGCGGAGCTTGGTGATGTAATAGAGTCCGAGCACCATGTCTTGCGAGGGCACGGTGATGGGGGCGCCGTTGGCAGGGTTGAGGATGTTGTGCGAAGCGAGCATAAGCATCTGCGCTTCGAGCACGGCCTCGTTGCCCAGCGGCAGATGGACAGCCATCTGGTCACCGTCGAAGTCGGCGTTGAAAGCGGTACAGGCCAAGGGGTGGAGCTGAATGGCTTTCCCCTCGATCATCTTCGGCTGGAAGGCCTGGATACCGAGGCGGTGAAGCGTCGGGGCACGGTTGAGGAGGACGGGATGACCCTTCATGACGTATTCAAGGATGTCCCACACGACGGGTTCCTTGCGGTCGACGATCTTTTTGGCCGACTTGACCGTCTTCACGATGCCGCGCTCGATGAGCTTACGGATGATGAACGGCTTGTAAAGTTCGGCGGCCATATCCTTAGGCAGACCGCATTCGTGCATCTTCAGCTCGGGGCCAACGACGATGACGGAGCGTGCAGAATAGTCGACACGTTTACCGAGCAAGTTCTGGCGGAAGCGTCCCTGCTTACCCTTCAGACTATCGGAGAGAGATTTGAGGAGGCGGTTGGCGTCCGTCTTGACGGCGCTCGACTTACGCGAGTTGTCGAAGAGCGAATCGACGGCCTCTTGGAGCATACGCTTCTCGTTGCGGAGGATGACTTCCGGGGCGCGGATGTCGATGAGGCGTTTGAGGCGGTTGTTGCGGATGATGACACGACGATAGAGGTCGTTCAAGTCGGAGGTGGCGAAGCGTCCACCATCGAGCGGAACGAGCGGACGCAGCTCGGGCGGAATGACGGGCACGACTTTGATGATCATCCACTCCGGACGGTTGCGCCCCTTTGACGCACGGAAAGCCTCGACTACCTGCAGGCGCTTCAGGGCTTCGTTCTTGCGCTGTTGCGAGGTGTCGGTCATGGCGTGGTGGCGCAGGTCGTAAGAGAGGGTGTCGAGATCGATGCGCGTCAAGAGGTCATAGATCGCCTCGGCGCCGATCTTGGCGATGAACTTGTTCGGGTCCGTATCCTCAAGCATTTGGTTTTCCTTCGGCAGGGTGTCGAGGATGTTCAGGTATTCCTCTTCGGAGAGGAGATCCATCTCCTTCACATTTTCAGCCTCACCGGTCTGGATAACCACGTAACGCTCATAGTAGATGATCGAATCCAGCTTCTTGGTTGGCAGGCCAAGCAGGTAGCCGATCTTGTTGGGCAACGAGCGGAAATACCAAATGTGAGCCACGGGAACGACGAGCTGTATATGTCCCGAACGCTCTCGCCGCACCTTCTTTTCCGTCACCTCGACCCCGCAACGGTCGCAGACGATGCCTTTGTAGCGGATGCGTTTGTATTTTCCGCAATAGCATTCGTAGTTCTTCACCGGCCCGAAGATGCGCTCGCAGAACAGTCCGTCGCGTTCGGGCTTGTACGTGCGGTAATTGATCGTCTCGGGCTTGAGAATCTCACCGTAGGAGTTCTCCAAAATCTCCTCCGGTGAAGCCAGTCCGATCGTGATCTTCGTGAAATCCGTCTTTATCTTATTCTCTCTCCTAAAAGCCATAATCCTCTTCTATTATATAGTCGTATTTGTATCGCGATGGGTCGCATGAAATGGGGTGAAACTGAATCTCCTCGAGTGTTTGGGCCTTCCGTAGGTCTACGAACATCTCCTGCAAGTTGCAGGGGATCACTGTAGGTCTACGAACATCTCCCGCAAGTTGCAGGGGATCACTGTAGGTCTACGAACATCTCCCGCAAGTTGCAGGGGATCACTGTAGGTCTACGAACATCTCCCGCAAGTTGCAGGAGACCTTCCGTAGGTGTACGAACATCTCCCGCAAGTTGCAGGGGATCACTGTAGGTCTACGAACATCTCCCGCAAGTTGCAGGGGATCACTGTAGGTCTACGAACATCTCCCGCAAGTTGCAGGAGATCAACCGTCGGTTGGCGAACATCTCCCGCAGATTGCAGGAGTCTGCTGTGCCCCCCTGCTATTCGTCCCTATGAAAAAGGAGAAGAGAGGGACGCCTCCCTCTTTCGCCCCGATTCATGCGCTGTATCTTTAATCTAATGTGAGGCTCAAGCAGAGCCCTTTGAGTTCATGGAGCAACACGTTGAGCGACTCCGGAATGCCCGGTGTCGGCATGTTGTCGCCTTTCACGATGGCCTCGTAGGCTTTCGAGCGGCCCACGACATCGTCCGACTTCACGGTCAAAATCTCCTGCAAGATGTGCGCAGCGCCAAAGGCCTCGATGGCCCAGACCTCCATCTCTCCGAAGCGCTGTCCACCGAACTGGGCCTTACCGCCGAGTGGCTGCTGCGTGATCAGAGAGTACGGCCCGATGGAGCGGGCGTGCATCTTGTCGTCCACCATGTGGCCGAGCTTGAGGAAGTACGTCACGCCCACGGTGGCTGGCTGGTCGAAGCGTTCGCCCGTGCCGCCGTCGTAGAGATACGTCTTGCCATAGCGAGGAATGCCTGCTTTGTCCGTCCATTCGTTCAAGTCGTCGATCGAAGCGCCGTCGAAAATCGGGGTGGCAAACTTCACGTCGAGTGTTCTTCCGGCCCATCCGAGGACGGCCTCGAAGATCTGCCCGAGGTTCATTCGCGAAGGCACACCCAGCGGGTTGAGACAGATGTCCACCGGTGTACCATCCTCGAGGAAAGGCATGTCCTCTTGGCGCACAATCTTCGACACGATACCTTTATTTCCGTGACGACCGGCCATTTTGTCACCCACCTGGATCTTACGTTTCTTGGCGATGTAGACCTTCGCAATCTGCACAATGCCGGTCGGCAGCTCGTCGCCCACGGTGAGGTCGAACTTCTTTCGCCTAAGCTCCGAATCCAGCTCCTTGTATTTCTTGAGGTAATTCACGATCAGCTGCTTGATTAGCTCGTTTTTGGCTGCATCCGTTGTCCACTTGCTGACTTGGATCGCGTTGTAGTCCAGCTCCTCGAGCATCTTGCGCGAGAACTTCACACCGCGGGGTATGACCTCCGTATTCAGATAGTCCTTCACGCCCTGCGAGGTCTTTCCGTTCGTCAGCGATTGCAGTTTATCGACCAGCGAGGTCTTCAGCTGGGCCAATTTCTCCTCATATTCCTCGTCGATCTTGGGCAGTATAGCCTTGTCAGCCAGCGTGACGAGGCGCGCTTTTTCACCATCTTCGAGAAGAGGTTCGTCCGAATCACCACGCCTCGTAATGACGGTGTAGCCTTCAGCGAAGCGTCCTTCACGTCGCCCGCCTTATCGCCGAAGATGGCGCGCAGCAGCTTCTCCTCCGGTGTCGGATCCGACTCTCCCTTCGGCGTGATCTTCCCGATCAGGATGTCACCCGGCTTCACGTGCGCACCGACGCGGATAATGCCGCGTTCATCTAAGTCCTTAATTGCATCCTCGCTGACGTTCGGAATATCGGAGGTCAACTCCTCCATACCGCGCTTCGTTTCACGCACCTCGAGGATGTATTCGTCCACATGCACCGAGGTGAAGAAGTCCTCCCGAACCATGCGTTCGTTCAGCACCACGGCGTCCTCATAGTTGTATCCCTTCCACGGCATGTAAGCCACTTTCACGTTCCGTCCCAGCGCCAATTCGCCATTCTGCGTGGAGTAGCCTTCTGTCAGAATGTCACCCTTCTTCACTCGTTGGCCAGGATGACAAATGGGCCGCAAATCAACCGTCGTACTCTGGTTTGTCTTCCGCCACTTGGGGATGTTGTAAGTCTTAATTGCATCCTCGAAACTGATGAATTCTTCTTCCTCAGTCCGGTCGTATTTGATCTTTATGCAGGTCGCATCTACGAACACAATCTCGCCCTCTCTTTCGGCAATCACCTGCGTTCGCGAGTCGCGTGCCACTGCCCCTCAATGCCCGTTCCCACGATCGGCGCATCGGTGCGGATCAACGGCACAGCCTGGCGCATCATGTTCGATCCCATCAGCGCTCGGTTCGCGTCGTCATGTTCCAAGAAGGGGATCAGTCCAGCAGCGATCGATGCGATCTGTGTCGGAGAGACGTCCATCAGGCTCACCTTATCCGGCTCCACTACAGGGAAGTCTGCTTCATAGCGCGCCTTAACGCGGTCGAGCAAAAAGTGACCGTCGTCATCCAGCGGCGTATTCCCTTGTGCTACGATCTTGTTCTCCTCTTCCTCTGCGGTGTAATAGGTTATGGCGTCTTCCGAGAAATCCACCTTTCCGTCCTCAACCTTTCGATAAGGTGTAGCGATGAATCCGAGGTCATTGATCTTGGCATACACACACAGCGACGAGATCAGTCCGATGTTCGGACCTTCTGGTGTCTCGATGGGGCACAGACGGCCATAGTGCGTATAGTGCACGTCGCGAACCTCGAATCCGGCGCGTTCACGCGACAATCCACCCGGTCCCAGAGCAGACAAACGGCGCTTGTGCGTAATCTCAGCCAACGGATTCGTCTGATCCATAAACTGCGACAAAGCGTTCGTTCCGAAGAACGAATTGACGACAGACGAGATCGTCTTAGCATTGATCAGGTCAATCGGAGTAAAGACCTCATTATCGCGTACGTTCATTCGTTCGCGCACTGTACGCGCCATACGTGCCAACCCAACACCAAATTGATTGTACAGCTGCTCACCCACCGTACGCACACGACGATTACTCAAGTGGTCAATATCATCAACAACCGCCTTGGAGTTGATCAGCTCGATGAGGTATTTGATGATTTCGATGATGTCCTCCTTCGTCAACACCTTTGTGTCCACCGCTGTCGACAGATTCAATTTGCGATTGATCCGGAAGCGCCCCACATCGCCCAAATCATAGCGTTTCTCGGAAAAGAACAGATTCGTGATGACCTCTCTGGCACTTGCCTCATCCGCCGGATCAGCATTACGCAACTGACGATAGATGTACAACACAGCTTCCTTCTCCGAATTACTCGGATCCTTCTGCAGCGTATTGTAAATGATCGCGTAGTCTGACAGATTTTGGTCTCCACGATGGAGCAACACGTACTGTGCACCCGAATCCACGATGGTGTTGATGTTGTCTTCATCCAGCTCAGCCTCACGGTCAATCACTACATCGTTTCGCTCAATCGAAACCACCTCACCCGTGTCTTCATCCACAAAGTCCTCAACCCAAGTCTTCAATACACGAGCCGCTAATTTGCGCCCGATAAATTTCTTCAGATTGGCCTTAGACACCTTCACCTCTTCGGCCAAATGGAATATCTCCAAGATGTCTTTATCGCTCTCGTAGCCTATGGCGCGAAGTAAAGTCGTAACAGGCAGTTTCTTCTTTCGATCGATGTAGGCATACATGACATTATTAATGTCTGTAGCAAATTCAATCCATGAGCCCTTGAATGGGATAATTCGAGCTGAATAGAGTTTCGTCCCATTAGCGTGAACACTCTGACCAAAAAAAGACGCCTGGCGAACGATGTAACTGAGAAACGACCACTCGTTCTGCACCATTGATAACAAACGTTCCCCGTTCCGTCATATACGGAATCGGCCCTAAATAAACGTCCTGAATGACCGTATCAAAATCTTCATGCTCCGGATCCGTACAATACAATTTCAGTTTTGCCTTTAAAGGGACGCTATACGTCAATCCACGTGCAATGCATTCGTCAATCGAATAACGAGGCGGATCTACATAATAATCCAAGAACTCCAACACGAAGTTATTTCGCGTATCCGCTATGGGGAAGTTCTCTGAAAACACTTTATACAACCCTTCCTTCTTCCTCCTCTCTGGAGGCGTATCGAGTTGCAAAAAGTCTTGGAACGACTTTAACTGTACTTCGAGAAAGTCCGGATAGGGTAGAAACTTTTTTATCGAAGCGAAATTTATTCTCTGGACTTGGGCTGTTGAAGACATCTTCTTCTATTGAACGAGTTTATTCTGAACTTATGAGATAGACACAAAAAGGTTAAGTATCCCCATACATAGGGGAGACTTAACCATATTACCTGATAAACAGGAGATAGAGACTATTTAAGCTCAACTTCAGCCCCAGCCTCTTCTAACCTCTTCTTCAAATCTTCAGCCTCGGCTTTCGCTGCACCTTCCTTTACATTATTGGGAGCACCATCAACCAAGTCCTTAGCTTCCTTCAAGCCCAGACCGGTAAGTTCCTTCACCAATTTAACGACAGCCAACTTATTAGCACCTGCAGCCTTCAATACCACGTCAAACGAGGTCTTCTCTTCAACAGCTGCAGCACCTTCAGCCGGTCCTGCAGCAACAGCTACAGCAGCAGCTGCGGGCTCGATGCCATATTCGTCTTTCAATATCGTCGTCAGTTCGCTAACTTCCTTTACGGTGAGGTTCACTAATTGCTCTGCTAAAGCTTTCAAATCTGCCATTTTCTTATGATTTAATCGATTATTATTCCGTATTAATTATTTTCTATCTCTTCTCGAGGGTTTGTAAAACACCATGTATAACGTGTCCAGACGAGGACTGCAATGCGGAGATCAGATTCTTTATCGGCGATTGCAACAAGCCGATCACATCTCCCAACATTTCCTCTCTGCTCTTCAGACTTGCTAACGTGTCAAGATGTTCAACTCCTACATAAAAACTTTCCTGTACATATGCGGCCTTCAACTGAGGCTTCCCCTCACCTTTCGTGCCCTTAGTAAAGTCCTTAATTAACCTAGCCGGAGTATTCACCACATTAGAGAACATGACAGCGGTATTCCCCTTTAGCGTCGAATATAATGCTGAATAATCAACATCCATATTCTCTAGAGCCCTCTTAAACAAGGTGTTTTTAACAACAACTAACTTCACATTCTCTTTAAAGCACAATCTTCTCAGCGCACTTGTCTTCTCAGCATTCAATGCTTCAATATCTGTCAAATAGAAGTTGTCATACTCCTTCAGTATCTCAGTCAATTGTCCTATAACAATGCTCTTATCTTCCTTCTTCATCGTACTTACATGTATTACTCATCAACAGATTTCGGTTCAACCCTAATACCCGGACTCATGGTACTAGAAAGATATATACTCTTGATATAGGTACCTTTCGCAGCCGTAGGTTTCAACTTAACCAATGTGGAAATAAACTCCTTCGCATTTCCACTTATCTGCTCTGGATTAAACGAGACTTTCCCAATGGAAGTATGAACGATACCAGCCTTGTCAACTTTAAAATCGATCTTACCTTGCTTAACCTCTTTAACAGCACTGCCTACATCATTAGTAACAGTACCACTTTTCGGATTAGGCATTAAACCACGAGGGCCCAAGATCCTTCCTAAAGCTCCAATTTCCCATGATGGACGGCATCGTAATGATAATATCGACATCGGTCCATCCACCTTTAATCTTCTCGATGTAATCATCTAATCCGACAAAATCTGCACCTGCAGCCTTAGCCTCGGCCTCTTTATCAGGCGTACATAAAGCTAAAACCTTAGTCTCTTTTCCAGTTCCATGAGGAAGAGATACAACGCCACGAACCATTTGATTAGACTTACGAGGATCTATCCCGAGGCGGACATCAATATCCACAGATGCATCAAACTTCGTCATCGAAATTTCTTTCACCAATACCGAAGCTTCTTGCAGTGTATACGACCTTCCCGCTTCAAGTTTGCTCTCAGCCAACTTTCGTTTCTTAGTTACTTTACCCATCTTCTTAATTGAGTTTATTGATTCGTCGTTGGGAAAGCGCCCCTTACAGCAATGCCCATACTTCGAGCAGTTCCAGCTACCATCCGCATAGCAGACTCAACAGTAAAGCAATTCAAATCTACCAGCTTATCCTCAGCGATTTTCCGTACTGTTTCCCAAGTAATCTGAGCCACCTTCTTACGATTAGGTTCAGAAGATCCTCCTTTTTGCTTAGTAGCCTCTAACAGCTGAACCGCAACAGGAGGAGTCTTTACTATAAAATCAAAGGTCTTATCCGCATAATAAGTAATTACTACGGGAAGAACTTTTCCGGCTTTATCCTGAGTTCTGGCATTGAATTGCTTGCAGAACTCCATTATATTAATACCCTTAGAACCCAATGCGGGTCCAACGGGGGGAGAAGGATTGGCCGCTCCTCCCTTAATCTGCAATTTGATTTGTCCAGCAATTTCTTTCGCCATCTTTCTTACCTAAAACAATTCACGAATTTATCTCATAGAATAAAGATCTGCCATCCGTAACCAATGGCTATTCTTTCTCTACCTGCACATAACTTAACTCAAGGGGCATCTTGCGCCCAAAAATCTTAACTATTACCTTGAGCTTCTTTTTCTCAGCGTTGACTTCTTCGACTAGGCCGCTAAAACCATTAAATGGACCGGAAATCACCTTGACGGTTTCTCCCACAAAATACTGAATCTCCATTTCCTCTGGCTGCTCTTGTAGTTCATCCAAAGTACCCAACACCCGGCTTACTTCAGATGGGCGCAACGGCACTGGTTGCCCTTCTCCCCCTAAAAAACCGATAACGTTAGGAATCTCACGTAAGCGATGAATAACCTCTCCAACCAAATTAGCCTCTACCAAAACATATCCAGGTAAATATGCCCGCTCTTTCATCACTTTCTTGCCGTTTCTTACAACGAAAGTTTTTTCAGTAGGAATCAAAACTTGGGAAACATAATTCCCCAAGTCCGAATTCTTGATTTCGGCCTCCAGATATTCACGTACCTTGTTCTCCTTGCCACTAATAGCTCTGAGAACATAAAATTTTTGCTGAGAATCCGGCATTATAACCATTATAAGCTATAGATGAAATTCATCACAGCCTCAAATCCAAAGTCAACAACCCCAATTAGTACTGCTATGATAAGGGAAGCGAACATAACAACAACAGCACTGCTCGAAAGCTCCGACCTTGTCGGCCAAGATACTTTATATACAAGTTCGTTATATGAGTCTTTAATATATGAGATAACCTTCTTCATTCATTATCCTATTTATTGCACGGAAGGAGAGGCTCGAACTCCCGACAGCCGGTTTTGGAGACCGGTACTCTACCAACTGAGTTACTTCCGTATATATGCAGCCGACCCACACGTTAGTGAAAATCGGCTGCAATTAACCCAATCCTAATCTAACAATTCCGTTATCTGACCTGCACCCACCGTACGTCCACCTTCACGAATAGCAAAGCGCAGACCCACATTGCATGCTACGGGATAGATTAACTCAACCTCAATCGTAACATTATCACCCGGCATTACCATCTCAACACCAGCCGGTAACGTTATCTCTCCAGTCACATCCAATGTCCGGATATAGAATTGAGGGCGATATTTATTATGGAATGGAGTATGACGACCTCCCTCCTCTTTCTTCAAGATATAGACCTCAGCCTTAAATTTAGAATGAGGCTTAACCTGGCCTGGGTGACAAAGTACCATACCACGCTTAATCTCATTCTTGTCGATACCACGGAGCAAAAGTCCAACATTATCACCAGCTTGACCTTCGTCCAATATCTTTCGGAACATTTCAACGCCCGTAACCACGGATTTTTTACCATCAGCACCTAAGCCGATAATCTCAACTTCATCCCCAGTTTTGACAATACCCGTTTCTATACGACCTGTTGCCACCGTTCCACGACCTGTAATCGAGAAAACGTCCTCCACAGGCATCAAGAAAGGTTTATCGACATCGCGAGGAGGAAGCGGAATCCATGTATCAACAGCCTCCATAAGCTCCAGCACCTTCTCCTCCCACTTCGGATCGCCATTAAGAGCGCCCAATGCAGAACCACGAATGATCGGCGTATTATCACCATCAAACTTATAGAAACTTAACAATTCACGCATTTCCATTTCTACAAGCTCCAACATCTCTTCGTCGTCTACCATGTCACATTTATTCATGAAGACAACCAACTTAGGTACATTCACCTGACGGGCCAAAAGAATATGTTCACGTGTCTGAGGCATTGGACCGTCAGTCGCAGCAACTACAATAATGGCACCATCCATCTGTGCAGCACCAGTAACCATATTTTTCACATAGTCGGCGTGACCTGGACAATCTACATGGGCATAATGACGATTGGCCGTCTCATACTCTACATGCGAAGTATTGATGGTAATACCTCTCTCTCCTTCTCTTCCGGGGCGTTATCAATTTGATCAAACGACTTTACGCCCTCTGCGCTAGAAAAACCCTTCTCAGCCAACACTTTCGTAATTGCAGCCGTCAGAGTCGTCTTACCGTGGTCAACATGACCAATCGTACCGATGTTTACATGCGGTTTACTCCTGTTAAAATGTTCTTTTGCCATAACTCAAATGCCTTTATACATTCAATTCTCTAATCTTTAATTATTGAGCCGGTGCCGAGACTTGAACTCGGGACCTCTTCCTTACCAAGGAAGTGCTCTACCGCTGAGCTACACAGGCATTACCCTCTTGAAAACGACACATTCACACATAACCTAAGTCAGCTAGCGCCATCAATGGATGGAAACTCTGCAATGAAGGGTCGAGTTTAGTTTAAAAGAGCCGTTCCGTTATTACGCGAAACGGCCGCGAATTTAGAATGAATTTGTTATACAACAAATCTCCCACCTTTTTTATTTGGATCTACTCTTTTCCTTGGCTTTAATCAGTTGCTTTTCCAAAGCAACTACGGCCTCGTCAACGGCCTCTTCAAAAGTATCACTTACCTTTTCGGCGAAACAGTCGTTGCTCTTAATCTGTAGACGTATGCCGGCCTGCTTATTTCGCGCTGTCTCCGGCTTGACTACTCGCAATATGACTTCAGCATCCAAAATACCATCATGGTACTGATTCAATTTTGCCACTTTCTTCCGAATAAACGCATCTAAGCGCTCCGTCACGTCAAAATGAATTGCCTGAATTCTAATTTCCATAATTACCTCCTTATCTATTAGCCCTAGGATGAGCACAATACATTTCTCTCAACTTATCAAAGGTGATATGCGTATAAATCGAAGTTGAAGCTAAACTACTATGTCCCAGTAATTCTTTCACAGCGTTTAGTTCTGCACCGTTATTCAATAAGCTCGTTGCAAAAGAATGCCTCAGCATATGAGTACCACACTTTGTACGCAAGCCTCTGTTAGAGATATACTTTTTCACGACATTATATACTATTGCGCCAGTGACAGAACGACCATCCTTACGAACAAAAAAGTGAGTGTTATCACATTGCAGCACAGACCTTCTCTTTTGTAGATAGCTAATGATCTGCACCTTCAACCGTTCCGAGAAAGGGACTATACGCTCCTTATTGCGCTTTCCACAAACCCTTACCACCATCGCCATTAGATCTATATCTGAGCACTTCAAAAAAAAGCAAGTTCTTGACGTCGAAGTCCGGTCTCATATAGGAGCTCCATCATTAGTCGATCACGTATTCCTATAAAATCATCCTTAAAACAACTCCCATCAAGCAATTCTGTCAACTCATCTTCCTTTATGATCTGAGGTAACGGACGGAAGAATTTGGGAGCAATAACTAAAGACGCCGGATTATTCAAGACCAATCCCTGCTTCATCAAGTACTTAAAATACGATTTTAATGCGCTCAGCTTTCGATTCACTGATGTTGGAGACATATGTCCATCCATCAATGATGCGACCCACAGACGTATTAAGTCCGAATCGACAGACCCAAAGCTTGCTTTGCCATTCTCCGTGTGTCCACGCACATATGCTACAAATTGAAGCAAGTCATTTATAAGCAACTCTCGTAGCATCACTTGCCGCTCTCTCGTATCGGAGATAGTCTATAAAAGATGCGATAGATGCTTCCATATCACCTCTCCATACACCTACTATCGTGACAAACACACGAGAGACACTTCGTGTAAGCGGAATTACTCTTCTTCCTGCTGCAAGTGCTGCACGTAGACCGCACGCATACGTTCCTTTCGTCTTTCCACCGAAGGCTTCGTATAAGCCTGACGACTTCTCAGTTCTCGAATAACACCAGTCTTTTCAAACTTCTTCTTGAACCTCTTCAGTGCTCGCTCGATGCTCTCTCCTTCTTTCAACGGAACTACAATCATATATTATCGCTTTTAGAATTACTCAGTATCTGTTTCTCTTCTACTTATACTAAAAATCAGGCGCAAAAGTAGAGATATTTTATTCCCAGCAAAACTTTCAGTTGGATTTTCATCCATGCTCTCCCACGCAAAATAGCTGTCTTTCTTTTGTCTACTTTTGTCGGCGTTAATTTCATTCATAACCCATCAAAGAAGAGAACAATGGCGCTTATCAAATCGGTAAGAGGATTTACTCCCAGTATTGGGAAAGATACTTTCCTCGCAGACAACGCGACGATTATTGGTGATGTCGTGCTTGGCGAAGGATGCAGCGTTTGGTTTGGCACGATATTACGTGGCGACGTAAACTCTATCCGCATCGGAAACGGTGTGAATATTCAAGACGGATCAGTGCTGCACACCTTATATCAAAAGTCAACCATAGAAATTGAGGATGATGTCTCGGTAGGACACAATGTCACTATCCACGGAGCCAAGATCTGCAAAGGGGCCCTTGTGGGTATGGGGTCCGTAGTACTCGATCACGCCGTCATCGGCGAAGGGGCAATTATAGCCGCAGGATCTGTCGTATTGAGCCACACACAAGTTGAGCCGTGGAGTATTTATGCGGGTGTACCTGCCAAATTCGTAAAGAAAGTAGATCCAGAGCAGGCCAAAGAGATGAATCAGAAGATCGCTCGCAACTATCACATGTACGCCTCGTGGTATGAATAAAGGCATCGCACGCATAATACACAGATCGGCCACCCGTCCCCACCGCCTCTACTGGCTCGCGGTGGCTCTCCTATTTTGCATCGCGTGCACGATGCATCCGCGGGAGAGACAATCGGGTGAACTCGACTCAAGCGCTTCGGATACGGTGCGCAGGGAGGCGAGACTGGTATTCGCGGGCGACCTAATGCAGCACATGCCGCAAGTAAGAGCAGCCCAACGTCCAAACGGTCGTTTTGATTACTCCGAATCGTTTCGCTACGTCAAGCCACTTTTCGAACAGGCCGATTATGCCATCCTGAACTTCGAGACAACTCTGACTCCAACAACTGATTATCACGGCTACCCTACGTTCCGATCGCCGGGAGCTGTAGCTGACGCTCTGCGTGACATAGGGATCGACGCTGTGATGTTCGCGAATAATCATATCTGTGACAACGGTCGTACGGGAATCGAATACACGACACGACGCTTCGATTCGCTCGGAATTGTACACACGGGGGCCTTCGTCGACAGTAGTCGGATACGCAGAGAACATCCGCTGTTGTTCCAAGCTGGAGGGTTACGGTTTGCGCTCTTCAACTATACCTATGATACGAATGGCATGCCGATACCCAAAGACATGATCGTGAACCTGATTGATACGAATGCCATCCGTAGAGACCTATCGCAAGTAAACCGTAAGCACATCGACTGCGTAATCGTCTTTTTCCATTGGGGTATAGAGTATGCCCGCCGACCGAATGACGAGCAACGCCGACTGGCCGCGCTCTGCCATCGGCTTGGCGCCGAGATTGTCATCGGTAGTCACCCACACGTTATTCAACCCATTGAAGCGAAGCGCGACAATGAGGGTGTCGTGCGCAGCGTCACTGTCTATTCGCTCGGCAACCTCGTTTCGAACCAGAAGGAGCGTTACCGGAACGGTGGACTGATCGTCACGCTCGACATTAAGAAGGAACGCAACGGTGCTCTCCGGATCGCTCCTGCCTACACGCCCGGATGGGTCTGTCGTCCCGGTGGATACCGGATTATTCCGCCATCTGCGGCTGACTCCATCGCGCTACCAGCTGACCTACGCACAACCTGTACGCAATTCTTCGAAGACACCCGCGCGTTGCTCGAAGGGAACAAGATCTTCGAGGAGAGAGTCCGGTAAAGTCGGCCAGCTCATCCTGAAATCCTACCAACACCTGAATCTATACATGTCATGCTCCGCCCCCTATTCGTCGTCCTGCTTTTACTCGTTGTGGCGAGTAACGTAGTCAGGTCGCAGGACACCCACCCGATAGACGATTGGATGGAGCAGTTGCGTGAACTTTCCGAATACACTGACGATGAGTTCGACGAAAAGCGACTTGAAGCACTCTACACCGACCTCTCCCATCTGGCTGAACATCCGATCGACCTCAACACAGCCACCACCTACGACCTTCACCAGCTTCCTTTCCTCTCCGACGCACAAGTCGACTCCATCCTCTCCTACCGCCAGCGGCACCACTACTTCCTCACCGTCTATGAACTGAGGACCATCGACGTCCTCGACTGGATCACACTCCGACGCATCGCCCCCTTCGTTTGCGTAAACAGACACGGTCCCGAACGCCCGAATATCACCCTTGCTAATCTGCTACACCACGGCGCCAGCGAATGGGTGATGAAATACGGCCAGACCGTGGAACGGAAACGAGGTTACACGCCCGCCCCAGACAGCACCTCCCGCCGCTACCTCGGCGAGCCCTTCGGCCACACCGTCCGATACGCCTACACCTTCGACGACCGTCTGCAAGCGGGCTTTGCGGCAGAGAAAGATGCCGGAGAGCCCTTTGCTAATGCGACCCATAAGGGCTACGACTACTATTCGGTTCACTTTGTCCTGAAAGATTTCGGGCACCTGCGCACCCTCGCCGTGGGCGATTTCAAGGCCACCTTTGGACAAGGGCTCGTCGTAAGTCATGACTATGCGCCCGCCCGTGGCACACTCGCTGCCGAGCCCGAATACCGCAACAACGGCTTTCGCCGCCATTATTCCACCGACGAACAGCAGTTCTTCCGCGGCATCGCAGCCACCCTCGCACTTTCGCACTGGCAGCTGAGCCTCTTCGGATCGAGCCGCAAGGTGGACGCCACGACAGACGGCACCACCATCACCTCCCTCAAGGTCAACGGCCTGCACCGTACCCGTAACGAACGCCGCACCCGACACACGGTCAGCCTGCGTGCCATCGGCGGCAACCTGCGCTATGCCCGCTCCCGCATGCACATCGGACTTACGGCCTTGGCCTACGACTTTGGCGGACAACGCGTCGATCCGCCTCCCACGCTCTACAACCATTACGATTTTTCGCGGCCGCAGCAACGTCGACCTTGGCCTCGACTACATGATCAAAAATGACCGTCTGAAGCTCTTCGGTGAGACGGCACTCTCCACCGTTTCCGGCGCCACAGCCACGCTCGCCGCCCTGCAATGGACGCCCAGCTCCGAGATCATCGCCACCCTGCTCTACCGCAACTATTCGCCCCGCTACCACGCCCTCTTTGCCTCTGCCTTTTCGCGCACGGCTCGCGTCCGAAACGAAGAGGGGCTCTACCTCGGCCTCACCTTCACACCCGCCCCACGCTGGTTGCTCACGGGTCATGCCGACCTCTTCCGCTACCCCTGGATGAAGCCCCGCGTCAGCTTCCCCTCCACCGGCAGCGAATACACCTTGCGAATCGATTGGACCGATCCACGCGAGATCATCGCGGCTTACGTCCGTTTCCGTAGCCAACGCACTGAAGGCGATGCCGTTCGCGGACATGAGATTGCCCTTCGCCCCATCGTCCGACATCGGCTCCGCGCCCAAATCACCTGTACCATCGACACCGTTTGGGCGCTCCGCACCGCCCTCGACGTCTCGCTTCACCAGCCCGACGGAGCCCCTACCGCACGCGGCCACATGCTCTCCGAGGCCATCAGTTGGCGCCCTCAAAGGCTGCCCGTCCGCGCCGAACTCTTCGCCGCCCTCTTCCTGACGGATGGGTTCGCCGCTCGCCTCTATTCCTATGAAAAAAACCTGCTCTACACCTTCACCACGCCCTCGCTCTACGGCCGCGGACTGCGCCTCTCCGGCCTGCTCTATTGGCGCCCCGCGGGTCGTCGGCTCACGCTCTCGACTAAAATCGGCTGGACGCACCTCTTCACCGGCGACTCCATCGGCTCAGGCCTCGAAACCATCCGCGGGCGCAATCGCACGGACCTCTATGCCATGCTCCGCTGGACGTTCTAAGGTGGGCCGTCGTTAACGCAAAGTGCATGCACACCTACCAGTAGGAGCGGGTAGACGAGTCCAATTTGATTGGACCTATAAGTCCAAAATGATTAGAACTATAAACCCAAATAGATTGGGTTTATGCGTCCAAAAAGATTGGGGATATAGACCCAAAGTGATTGGATCCATGCGCCCAAATCAATCCAAAACACATCCCAAGGTTTGTCACCACTACCCTATAAGATAGGTCATCACTAACAAGCAATGGTATGCCATCGCTAACCGGAGACGCACCTATATTATAGGTACTCACAGCCTGTTTTATAGGTCGATGGCGCGGAGGATCTGCTCGGTGGCACCGCTATGTTGCTGGATATATGCGCCGGCAGACTCTCCCGCCGCAGTGCAGGCGTCGGGGTCGGCGAGGAGCGCATCGAGGCGAGCAGAGAGGGTGGACGCGTCGGTGATGGAGAAGGCGCCGCCACAAGCGATGAGGTCGAGGGCCTCGCGAAACTTGCGGTGGTTGGGGCCGAAGAGCACGGGAACGGCGTAGACCGCAGCCTCGGGGGCGTTGTGGATACCGTGGCCGAAGCCGCCGCCGATGTAGGCGATGCGGGCGTAGCGGTAAATGGACGAGAGGAGGCCGAAGGAGTCGACGATGAGCAGTCGACGCCCGCAGCCGTGTCGGCATCGGCGCAGGAGAGACGCAGGGCCGGACGGGTGAGGCGGGCCTCAATGGCGGCGAGGTGCGCCTCGTGGATCTCGTGCGGAGCGAGGATCAGCTTCAGGTCGGGGTGGGCGTTGAAATAGGGGATCAGCAGCGCCTCGTCTTCTGGCCACGAGCTACCGGCAATCAACACCGGGCGGGAGTCGCGTTCAGCGAAGGCGGCAACGACGGGGAGCGGCCGCGCGGCATGACGGATGTCGATCACGCGATCGAAGCGGGTGTCGCCTGTGACGGTGACGTTCGTCAGACCGATGCCGACGAGGAGTTGGCGCGAGATCTCGTCCTGCACAAAAAGGTGATCGAAACAGCGGAGCGCATCGCGATAAGGTCGGCCGATGGGACGGAAGAAGAGTTGGCCGGGGCGAAAAATGCCGGACACAAGGTAGGTGGGGACGCGTCGGCGCCGAAGCTCGTCGAGCGTGTTCAGCCAAAACTCGTACTTGACAAAGAGGGCGAGGGTGGGGCGGACACGGTCGAGGAAACGGCGGATGCGGCGTGGGAAGTCGAACGGGAGGTAGCATACGACATCGGCGCCGGGGTAGTCGCGGCGGACGTCGTAGCCAGAGGGGGAGAAGAACGTGAGGACGATTTTGTAGTCGGGGTGGTGCTGGCGAATGGCCTCAAGCAGGGGCCGCCCCTGCTCGAATTCACCGAGCGAGGCGGCGTGAAGCCAGACGTAGCGCGCACCGGGAACTATCTTCTCACGCAAGACGTCGTCAATGTTCCGCCTCCCGTCGATCATCTTGCGCGCCTTCCCATTAAAGGCGCAGCGGCGTGGACAGCCGCTGCGTAGAGGCGGATAGCCGCCGTGTAGAGGGGGCGCATCACCCGAGTATTTCGATGGCACGCTGAATGCGCCGAATGGTTTCGTCCTTACCGATAGCCTCGGTGATGTGGAAGATCTGCGGCCCAATGCCCTGCCCAACGAGCGCCAGCCGGACGGCATTCATGATGTTGCCGAGATGGTAGCCCTTCGCTGCGATCCACTCCTTGACGTACGCCTCGGTGCCCTCCACGTCGAAGGGTTCACGTCCACGCAAAACTTCGATCAGCTCTGTGAGTTGTGCGGCGCTGTCCTCGCGCCAACGCTTCTTGCGGGTCTTCTCGTCGTACTCGGTCGGCGCGACGAAGAAGTAATAGGTCAGCGGCCAGAGTTCGGGCACAAAACTGACGCGCTCCTTCATCAGCCCAACCACCTTCTCGACATACGCCTGGTCGGCGTCCGTAATGCCATGACTTTCGAGCACAGGGCGGAACATGTCAGCGATGTCGCGATCGCTGCGCAGCTGGATATAGCGGTGGTTGAACCACTTGCCTTTTTCGTAATCGAACTTGGCGCCGCTCTTGCTACAGTGGGTGAGGTCAAAGAGGCGGACCATCTCGTCGAGGGTCATCAGTTCGATGTCGTTGCCCGGGTTCCACCCGAGCAGCGCAAGGAAGTTGATCACGGCCTCAGGCAGGTAGCCACTCTCGCGATAGCCAGATGACTTTTCGCCACTCTTCGGATCGTGCCACTCGAGGGGAAAGACGGGGAATCCGAGGCGGTCGCCGTCGCGCTTGCTCAGCTTGCCTCCGCCCTCAGGCTTGAGCAGCAATGGCAGGTGCGCAAACTGGGGCATCGTGTCAGCCCAACCGAGGTAACGGTAAAGCAATACATGCAACGGCGCACTCGAGATCCATTCCTCGCCGCGGATCACGTGCGTGATCTCCATCAGATGATCGTCCACGATGTTCGCCATGTGGTACGTGGGTAGTCCATCGGCCGATTTGTAAAGCACTTTGTCGTCGAGGATGGACGAGTTGATGACCACCTCACCACGGATCAAGTCGTTGACGCGAATATCCTCGTTCGGTTCGATGCGGATACGCACCACGTAGCGCGCACCGCTGTCGATCAGCCGCTGCACCTCGTCGGCCGGAAGCGTCAGGGAGTTGCGCATCTGCCCACGCAGTCGAAGCGTCGTATTGGAAGTTGGGGATCTCGCTCCGTTTCGCCTCTAATTCTTCGGGCGTATCAAAAGCGATGTAGGCTAAGCCAGCATCCAGCAGCTGGTCAACATACTGGCGATAGATGGCTTTCCGCTCACTCTGTCGGTAGGGGCCATAGTTACCGCCAAACCCGACGCCCTCGTCGAAGCGGAGGCCGAGCCACTCGAACGACTGGATGATGTATTCCTCGGCACCAGGCACAAAGCGCTGAGAGTCCGTGTCCTCAATGCGGAGAATGAAGTCGCCGCCGTGCTTTTTCGCAAACAGATAATTGTATAACGCGGTACGTACACCGCCGATGTGAAGGGGTCCCGTGGGACTGGGCGCGAATCGCACCCTAACTTTTCGTTCTGACATGATTCGTATAGGCTTATTCGTTGAAAACGGTGCCAAAAATATAGGGCGAATGCTTACCCGCCCTCCATAGCTGCCACAATACAACCTTCCCCGTCGAACTTATTCGAGGCCTATTCCGCCTTTCTGTCCCATCTTTTCCGTCACATCGGCATGCTCTGCCCCTTAACGTGAGCTCGATGTAAGAACAAAGTCAGCAAAGAGTTCCTACGGGAGTCACACGATGGCCAAAAACACTTTGGCTGCTACTGCGCGCTATCAAAGACATTCTTCAGGGATTAGGGAGTCCATTCTTTCGTCGAACTCACGTTAAAAAAGAATGGCTTCTCGCATCAAAACGAATATGCCAGCCCAATTCCCACACTGGCTCCAAGCGCGGGGTGATAGTATAGTGCTGTGTCGAGGGTCAGGCCGATGAAGGAATAGCTCACGCCCAGCGAAGGGCTGAAGGGTGACGACTTCACACCGGCACGCAGTTGGAAATTGGCAAAAGGCGTGTACTCTGCCCCGACTGAAAAGAGGAAGGGCTCATACTGCCGATACTCCGCCTCGGCCGACAGTTCCAAGCCCTCGTCCATCATATAACGCGCCCCGAGAAGGATCATCCGCGGCGTCATGTGCACCTGATTCGTCTCATCGGAGCCGATCGAAACAGCGGGGAAATGAAGTACCGACAGTCCCAGCAGCCACTTATCTGTTGGCCGTAGCGCCACACCCACATCGGCCGACAGCCGCTGCCCGTCCTGCTCAAAGATCTCAGACTGCAGGAGGGCATACTGCACACTCACCCCCAGTGACCACATGCTGCTCAGCCGCTTAGAAACCGAAAGGCGGAACATGCTCTCGCGGTATCTGTCGTAGCCAAACGAGGCGATGTGCACACCGAACGGCAGGATGCGGTTCGGTACGTTGAGCCCAGCACTGACCGTGACTAACTCCTTCATCCCATAGGGGTTGAAATAGTCACCGCGCAGCTGGCGATGCGCAAAGAAGGGTGTCAGCGATGGATTGAAGAGCGGCGAATAGACGACCTCGGAACCAGCCAATCCCAGCGCACGCGTATCTGGCCGACGCACATTGTCATAAGCTCGCATGTACAGGCTAACAGCGAGGCAAAGCAGTAACAGTAGGGTAAGACGTGTTTTCATACTCTATTTTCATTTGATGTTTAGTGATCTTCATTGCTTCCATGACTGTTTGTTCATAGAAATCAAAATGCTCCCGCAAGCAAATAATTGTAATGGAATGCATCAACTATATGAGGACGAATTAGGGTAACCTCGTATCAAAATGGCGATAGGCCCGAGATACATTCTTCATACTTACTCCTACGGAGATCAAAACCACACGTGGTTTCAATGTCTGTACCTCTACGGAGATCAAAACCACGTGTGGTTCTCATGTCTGTACCCCTACGGAAAGCAAAACCACGCGTGGTTCTAATGTCTGTACCTCTACGGAGATTAGAACCACGCGTGGTTTTGATCTCTGTAGCCCCTCAGCCCCCTCACCGTTGTACGGTTTTGCCCTCTCCTAACGAATGGCAATCTTGGAAAAGGAGGCCATGTTCTTAATACGATCGCCCTTCGTGCGTGAAAGATTATCCCCTATCCATTTCTGATTGACAGTAATTCCATCGGACCATAAGATCAAAAAAAGAAAGGCTGCCCCCATATAGGAGCAGCCTTCCCTCAATTAATATCACTAGTTGTTACTTCACCAGTGCCTTCACAACCGGTTCGCCTTCAACGGCCACAAGCACAACTCCCTTCGGAGCGGATACCGTAGCACGATCAGAAGTCAATACCGTATTAGCCACCGTCTGACCCAGTACATTGCTGATCACTACACGCTTGCCAGAAGCGTTGAGCACAGTTACAGAACCGTTCTCAGCAACCACCTTCACACCCGTAGTAGCCGGAACAACTACGTTAGAAACAGGATCTTCAGATGTCATCTCTACATTGAACAGATCACCTTCCGGTATTCTCTTCTCTTCGTCAGAGCGGCTGATTACAGGTACACCATTCTGGATCTTCAACCAACCACCAACACACGGTGCGATCATCGGATTCCGATTCGTAATAGGCTCACCACGATATGCAGTCTCAGACTCGATCAAGAAGTCCTTCTGGGGCGATCCACGCTCAACCAAACGGAAGGAGAATACGCAGTCTTTGTGGTAGTTGTTACCCAAAGCAATCTTGCGGATCTTACCGTTCTTCGGTGCAGCCGGCGTCGGATCAGATACGGCATCCAGCTTAGCCAAATCAAGCGCCTTCACATTACCCTTAGCATCAACCTTCGTGTAGAGGTTGCTCAAGTCTGCACCACCAAGGATATAGAGAGCGTCGTTTGCATGGATAGCATCCGTGAACACGAAGCGTTCCCACCGAGTGTTCCAGAGGTAAGTGTTACGCTCGTCATCAACACCGGCCGTTCTCCTCCATATTAGCAGAGTCGGTAGCATTGATCAGGTACATACCTCTACGGTAGCCCGGCAGATGGATCGTCAATTCACCATTTTCGTCGCAACCCAACGTATCGCTTACAATCGACGGACGGATCATGAGCAAGTACTGCGGTTTGATATAACCCGTTCCACGGTTTACATAAGCCGTATCCACGAAGATCGAAGTCTTAGCGTTAGGATTAGAGTTGCTACTTTACAAGACCCAGATAGTTTCTCGGGCCCTTGTAGTAAGCCTTCTGATCCGTCAGAGTACCCGTATTCTCGAAGAGGTAATCCTTACCTGTCGTCATACTGCTTGTTCTGAAGAACTTCATCGTTCTGGGTGAGTCATCACCAACCTTACCCTCAAGCGCTGTATTGAAGCGACGGTAGATCGGATCTGCATCCTTCTTCAGTCTGAAGGTCGATACACGTGTTACAGAATTACCACGATAGTCAAACTTCAGCTTCAGCGTCGGTTCGTCTACAGCCAGTACAAAGAGACCCGGATTGAACTTACCAGCGATTCTGAGGTTCTTCATCATCAACTCAGTAATCTGAGATCCCAACGTCTGAGTCATATAAGTCTTCAGCTGCGTAGAATCTGCACTCTGCATAGCCACCGTATCCATTACCTGTACAAGAGCGAAGTCTTTTACACCATCGTTCTCCATATATACATCACGCAAGTAGAAGACAGGTCTGCCCAAGATGTTGGTAAGAGGAGCTGTCAATCTCGAGCTCAATGAATAGAAGTGCTGTGCAGCATTGCTTACAGAAAGCGTACCCAAGCAGTACTTGAACGGATTCTCGAAGTTCAGACGATAAGCCTGACGCTTCAGCGTTACGAGATCGTCTACTTGGTTCTTATTAGAAACCACCTTGTAACCGTATTCGTTCAACTTACCATTCTCAGCACCGATCGTATCCATACGGAAGTAGGCCACATCGAAATTGTCCTTAGCACCGATATAGAGGAACGTATCCGTTTTGGGATAAGCATTCATATCGAAGTTCTTAGCGGTTGATATGTAACGGCTGTCATCGATACCACTTGCATAGTTAAATGCATAGAGGTTCACGATCGAAGTATCCGGATTAATCCACTGGTAACCCAGCAACGGATCATTCTTATACTTCTTCGGCAACGCAATAAACGTAGCGCCGTTCTTTTCACTCATGTTCGACTTAGCAGCATCGAACGTAGTCGTTCTCTCGTTCACCTTCTTCTCCTCATTCCATCTCCAGCGATCAGTACGGAAGGAGAAGTGCTCCATACCACTCTTCAGCTGTACGTTTTCGAAAGCCAGACCATACTTATTACCAACTCGATGACCAAACTCACGATTGATAATGTTGATCGGAGAGTTCTCCGAGTTCCTATAACGCTTCTCAACAATCCACTGGAAAGAAGGAAGTTCTTCCGGATGTACGAACTCGTCTAGTAAGTCCAAACAGCAGAGTCGTGAGCAGAGTACAACGGAACATGCAGATACTGTCCATCCGTATTACGGATCAGATACAAATCTGAGGGGATCGAAACGCGATCAGAGCCAGTGGCTGCACAAGAATTATAGACACCGAAGTTAATCTGCGTATTGATGCTACAATCACCAGCAGGTAAGAAGCCGCTGTGGTTAGAATGCAACGTAACCTCACGCCCAGAAGCCAAGTTTTGAATAGATACATACAAACGATGACGATACTTATACGGCAATGAAGCGCTATCTCCTCGATTATTACCGCCAAACATAAATCCGTCTCTCAAGCGAACCGTCTTTATGTAAGATGTGTCTGGAAATGATAGCAGTTTAGATGTATCCTGAAGGCCAGGGTAGTTATTTGCATACCATACGGACGTCAATGGAGCACCAGTCAAATTCGTTGTTGGGGCTGTCGTAACTGTGGTATCAAGAATAGCTGCATACGTGTAACGCTGCTGTGTCATCCACCCCGTAGCTAATACGCTATCTGCACCATTGTGCCAAATAGCCGGATCGTATTCCGGACGATAGGCAGCCTTAAACGGATTGATGTAGATACTATCCCCCGAAGGATAGTATACCATACGCCAAACATACTGACCATACATCAACGAGTCCTTACGAGATACAGAATCAGGCTTACCATTTTTTAAAGGCTTCCACATTGCATCCTGTTTTCCCCATGCAAACTTCACAAATTGATCTCCACCACGATTTCCTGGATAGAATAACGTATCAGCATAGAGATATGAGTTATCTGCTTTCAGACGAACATATCCCATGTGATCCAACACTGTATCATGGTAAGCCACATAGGCGGTGTCCGCTTTCACAGCAGTGGACCAACCATGACCATTCTTCCGATGACCACTCAAAAGAGACAGGTCTACAAGAGTGGCCTTTCTACCACGAAGATGCTCTACTTCCAGTCCAGAAGTTTTAAAGGGATTCGAAGCTCCGTCTGGTACGAATGTCATTTCCCAATCTATTACTAAACGTCGACTCGATATCACCCTTGTCTAAAGCAAATGGAAGAGCCTCTCTCAAAGAGAATAAGATCATACCATCAACCTTATGATCTCGCACATCCGTGGCAGGAGCAATCTTAATACAAATAGAGCTATCAGCTGTAATACTACTATTAGCCCAACCATGTGTTGAAACTGTATCGCGAGCCAAACATAATACGGCCACGGTGTCATGAGTTTCATCCAAATAAGAGACCAATGGTCTCATTTGATTTACTACCGTAGCATACGTTTCCGAGAATTCCCAGCCAGAAAGCCCGCCAGGCACCAAAGTTGTGTTAGCTGGAGACGTTCTCCAATTCTTATTTACCCCGTTAAGGTATTCAGAAGAATCTCGTCCCCAACCTTCATGACCATATACATCTACTTCCAACAATGCTTCATGCTGTTTATTGGTAAAATCAAATGTAGGATTCTGTCCTTGTATATAATCGGTAACGTTTACACACCATAAAGCAGAAGCAGAAACTTCCGAATTAGGAGGCGTATTAGACCGGAACTGATTGAATGGAGATGCCCATTTGTCTTTAAGAGCATAACTCGAAGGACCGTTCTGCTTTACCACATTTATTGTATCGACAAAAAGAGAGTGTCTCCCCCCTGTATCTCTACCCATAAACAAGACATATGCATTCTTTGATCCACCGTCACCCCAACCGGTCCTTACTGAATCAATGGCACTATGTACAGCAGTCGTTACATGGCCCTTTCCACCTCCGACGATACTGTCCACAGCTAAATAATAGTAGCCAGGGTTAGGACCCGCCTTCAATTTCTTCACGGGGCCTCCCACACGCAGGTCTTGCCTTTTTATAAAGGTATTCTGCGCACTACTTGGGACTGCGAACAACCCCAACATGAGAATTCCCGCTAATAGCGTGAAATCTTTTTGTTCATAATCATTATCGTTTTAATATTCAAATAGTCGATTACAATTCGATCGAAGGAATCCGGACGGTAGATAGAACTCTACCGTCCGAAAATCTTCATCTATTCTATCTTTCTTTACTTCACGACAGCCTTCACTGCATTCTCACCTTCTACCGACACAATAACGACACCTTGTGGTGCAGAAATCGTCTCGTTATCAGATGCCAATACGGCTTTCGCTACCGTTTGTCCTAAGATATTGCTTACAGTAACAGCCTTACCTGAAGCATTCAAAACAGTTACGTTACCAACACCGGCAGTTACTACTACATTCGTCGTAGATACTTCCTTGTTGGCCAACGGAGCCTTGTCCGTCTTACGTACATTCCAAACTTCGGCCTCAGTAATCGCATCGTAGTACGATCCACGGCTGACAACAGGCACACCATTCTGAATCTTGATCCATGCACCCTGCATTGGAGCAATCATGCGTCCAGCACCACGATTCCATGTCTCAGACTCGATCAAGAAGTCTTTCTTTGATCCACCACGAGGTTCGATATAGCGGAACGAGAACACTTCGTCTTTATGGAGGTTGTTACCCAAGAATACTTTCTTCACACGCGGTGTGTTATTCAGTTTCTTGTAGTTCACATAACGCTGGCCATTAGCACCCTTCACATAGAACTCTTCAATCGAATGTCCATTAAGAACATACAACGTATCGCCTGCATGGATAGCAGGAGTGAAGGCCAAACGATCCCAGTTAGAAGGCAAGATGTAATCACGATCGCGGATGGCACTCTGCGAACCCGATTGAGGATCAGTGCGTGCAGAATCCGTTTCATTACGTAAGAAGCGGCCATATACATATGGACGGTTCAACTCATCTTCACCACAAACCGGGCAACCCAGCCAACCAAATTCCGGACCTACCACCAGCAAGTACTGCGGTTTGATCAGACCCGTACCACGGTTCACATAAGCAGTATCTACATAAATAGCCCAATCTGTATCAATGTGGCGTTTGAATACCTGATCCTTATCCTTATTCTTGATAGCATCGTCTGCATTCTCTACACCAGCGAAATTGATATTGCTATAGCCAGCCGCATTCTGCTTCTTAGTCGCAGAGTATACACTGTGCGCATCTTCATACAGATAATCATTGGGCTTTGCTGTACGACGGAATGCTACCGTATCAGGATCATCAGTCGCAACAGAACCTTCATCTAAAGAATTGAAGCGACGATACAATGGTTCTGTTTCATGAGTTAAAGCAAACGTCGAAACACGATATGTACCAATCGTCTTCGGCTGTGCGGCTACATACATCGGAGCGTGATCCGTTACGCTAGCAGCTACTACACCAAACGAATTCTGCCTGATGCTACCATGACTCCAATCATAAGCCTTAATCGTATCCGTAACAGCAAGACCCTTTACATACGTCAGGTAGTGGAAGTTCGAGATATCGATCCGATCTAACAGCGTATAGTAATCCTTCCCATTTGTCTCATACGTAAAGCGCAGATAGAACTTCGCCTTATTCAAACGACGACTATTCGCATTTCTCTCTGGCGTATAACCATAACGTGCATTGTCGTCCATTACAACATAGTTCTCATTCCGCTTAAACTTCCAATAGTCATTCACTTGTAAGTGATAGAACCAGCGTTTCAACGGAGCGATATAGTCGTCGCTATTTGTGTTACTGAAGTTAGCTAATAGACCATCATTCCAGCCAATACCATATTTCTCAACACCATAAGCCTCTCTACGCAGAGTGTCGGGAACAACAAGTTGGAAGTATGTTCTGTCATCCTTTAAGATATATAAACCTGTATCTGTGCTCGAAGCATTGTCACGGAAGCCCATATAGTGATTACCATCACTCAACTTATTCAAGTAATTGAAGGCATAAGCGAACCAATTCAATGAGTCAGTTGCTTCCTTAATAGCAGCAGCCTCATCGGGATTCTTACTAAAGAACTTATATCCCAAGTAAGGATCATTACGATATGGCTTCGGTACTACAGTAAAACCAGCCAGATTCACATAGTTTCTACCCATAATCGGGCTATAGTCACGTCCTAATCCGTTTTCGTCAATACGATGCCATACACCCCTAAACAGATGGTAGTCATTATATACTTGAACAAACTCGATGCGGATATTATTGAATTCACGGTTCGTCAGATGAATCTTCGATATACCCGATCCATCATTCACCTTCGTCACAAACCACTGATCGGACGGTGTACGATTTGCATTTTCAATATCTTCCAGACGCATCCACTGTGGTGTGAGATCACCTGCATACATCGGAACCACTAAGTAGCGACCCTCACGATCCCTTACCGTATACAAGTTCGAAGGAACAGTTGTCCGATCCGTATCATATACCACGCAATTATTAATATTGAAATGAATGCGTGTATTAGCAGGTGCATTGGCTACTGTTAGTATACGACCAGCCGTAGCATTTAGATCCTGTACACGAAGAATCAAATAATTCAAAAATATCATTGTTGTATAAGTCCTCATTAAGAGAGTATGAACCCGGATCTTTCTGAGTACCATAACTTACATGATTCTTATACCCCTTCACATTGATAATCAAGCTGTCCTCTGAAGGATAGTAAACCAAGCGCCATTTACTCTGATCTTCATTGGTAGAACCAGTCGTCTCAATCTTCGGATAACGAATACCCAAATCACTATTGTAGTCCGATGTGGACATAGTTACATACTGACCACCAGTAGTATTCAAGTAAAGATAATGGTTATCCTGTCCACGGGTGGAAGACTGGACGTCCGTAGCCTTCAGCAATTGAGCAAAAGCATTCGTCTGTCCTGATGTTACATCCGGAGAGAAGAACAACTGAACCGGACCCTCTGTAGGATTTTGATGCATCCTTGTATTGAAATCGTGAGCCGTCAATACTCTCGGAGATGCGTTGACCAATCTAAAGCGAACGAGCTCGTTTTTGTAAAATCTTGCAGTATCATCGAACTCGTTCTTATGTGCTACGACTAAACGAAGCTTACCCGCAGAGGTACCTTTATTAGGTACTGCAAACGTCAGATAATAATCAGGCTTTACTTCAATAGCCAAATACTTATCTTTCTCCAATTCGGCTGATCCATGCGCACCGTTATATGTGCGTGAAAATTTCCACTTCGACAAATTTCCACCGACCAATGGTGCTATCTTCTGGCCAGCAATTAAATCAATACCATAGCCTGGGATCAACCGAGCCCACCAATCATGATAGATCGTATCGGTTATATGTCCATTTACCGTACCCGTATCAGTAAACAAATGAGGCTGATAATCGAACGCCAGCTCCGTGCCATACTCTTTATTTATAAAGGTAAAAGCGGGAACCTTTCCAGCATTCTCTTGCCGGCCAACATTGACACACCACAAGGAGGAACGTAATTTGAAAAATGCAGAATCTGGATCTCCATCCTTATTCCACACATAAGCACTATCAGCAAAGTCCAAACGACCCTCCTGATCCATCATCAAAACGCTATCTTTAATAGCCCTTTGACCGATGAACGTCACCCGAAGGTGGTAAGCACCTTTTCCTGTGCTATCGGGTAGATACCTCACAGAATCCCCCCAAGCAGGCCTAGCACTTGCTCCTACTGCTCCTAAGAGTAGTATGAACGAAGCCGCCAATAAAGTAAATACTTTTTTGTTCATAATCAATTAGTTAAATATTAATACTTGTAAAATCTCTTTTTTCGCCTCATCCTTTGCCTTCGCAGCCAACAAAAGCCGCTTCAGCTCCACACGAGTCAATCGCCGCAACAAAAATACAGATTTGCCCTATTCTCGCAATCCAACCCTCTCTTTTTTTCTGGTCCACTCTTCTAATTCTTATCCAAAAGGCAAAGCGCTCCAACAAAACAGTAAATTCCGAGAACAAACAGCTCCATGCTCATCTTTCACTCTCGAACCTTAATCCCTTTCCGGAGCACACTTGCATTTATTCGGTATTCTATTACACATAGACAATCTAAAAGTCTACTTTTTCATCCTAGCATTCTATTCCGCGCACTTCTTGCGTAAAATCAATCTCCTCCTATCGAAGTTTAAGGACTTCTACGTGACTTGACTTATTCCGCATAGAGGTGTTCTGCATTTCTCTTTTACAAGAAAGGGTATACGCCTAATATATACGTATACCCTTCACATTCCTATTATTTTTATTTGAGCCGAAACCCGGACTCGAACCGGGGACCTATTCATTACGAATGAATTGCTCTACCAACTGAGCCATTTCGGCAATTTACGACTATGATCTCATCAAATCCAACAATCGTTCTTCTTATCGGGGACAAAGATAGAGCTTTATTCCATATCTGGAAATAGTTTCCGATAAAAATCATCCAGTTCTTTTTCTAAGCCCTTCATCAAGCATTCCTCTCCTTCTTCAGACTGTTCTTTCTGTCCAAATAACACTTCTGACTCTTTAAACTCATCATCTACCAGACTAATAAAGAACGGCTTTGAACACTTTGGATGATTAAAGACGCCTTTTGCTGCCACACGAGCTATTGCCGAACGAATCATCGCAAGTTTTCGCTGCAGAAAAACGGCTCCCTTATTGCGCGGATCAGCCCAATCGAAGATGACCTTCTTCTTCAATAAGTGCTCAGGCCCATCAAAAATCTGGATCTCACCTGCGTCAGCATCCAATTGTACATACAAACGACTGATCATCTGTATTGATCCATCTTTTGTTACCCGGTCTATCGCGGATAAGAATATGGACTCTATTATTCCCTGAATCTTTGGATTCTCTTTCACGTATTCTTCTGTTTGTCGGCGGGCAAAGATAGAAGGGTTGACCGGAGATCCTAAAAACAAGTGTCTATTTCTTGTGTCCTGTTGCCCCACCTCCGAATTCACATCTATACAAAGCCACATCGTGGAACATCGCAAGACTCACTTCCTCCAATCCCTCAGTTCTTTGTCAGAGCGAAGACGCTGCTTCATGGCTTCCGTGTAGCGTCGCTGGCGATTGAGGGTGATGGAGTCTACCACCGAGGCATACTCGAGATAGTGGGTGTAGGAACGTTCGGCCCAGTCGGAGGCTATTGATAAATTGCCACATAGCTCCTCGCTAACAGCGATGTTGGAGGCTAAACGTGCCTTGACTTTCCAGTTTCGAGCTTGGTCGTAGAGGCGATGCCAGATTACGGCGGCCTCCTTCCATTTCTCAGCAGCGGCATAGGCGCTGGCCTCTTTCCATGCGGATGAAGAGGAGGTATAGTACCAACGAACATTCGGTTCCCAGTGTGGAACAAAGCGCGAAGAGGATTTGTCAGCCATGTAGAGTGAAACTTCACGTAATACGGTACGCATGGCCTGGCTAATGGCTTCGGGGCTATCGATGGTACCCTCAAACGCAGCGCGGAGCGTGTCGGATAGGTGGACGGTACGGGCCATCGTTAGGGTATCGGATGGGATGGAAAGACGAATAAGACCAGACACTTCAACCCGTAACGGGTCGTGGGTGAGAAAGTAGAGCGGGTCGACGTCCCCCTTTGATGCTGAACTGTAGGCGATCGAGCGAGATGACGGCGTCTACACCCTCGTCCGTACATAGTTGTCGGACTTCGGAGGCTGATAGCGGTTGATCGGAGAGGTGGGAGGGGCGATAAGCTCTGTCGTAGAGGCGAACATCGTCGTAACGGTGCGCATCGGCGATGCGTTCGCCCAAGGTGTGGCAGTAGTAAAACGCCATGCTGTCAGTCGTTACTTCCTTCACCTCCAGTGGGATCTTTCCCAACGTCAACGCACAAGGGGCGGCAGATGGCATTGCAGCGTTATCCACAATCAGCACTCGACGGACTGTATGCGGAACATGCAGCTCGGAAGGCTCCAAAGTGTCGATCCCAATGAAGCGGATGGTACTGCATGAGGCAAGTAACAGTAAGAGGCTGAGGCATACGTATATGCCCCAACCTCTTCTTTTATCGGTTTGTGTCATTTCTCTACTTCGATAAGTCACGCATTGTCTTTCAGCTTAGCCACGTTTCCCGCAAGAGCGCGAGTTTACTCTCGGCATCGGCACGCTTCTTTCGCTCGACAGCCACGACTTCGGGCTTAGCGTTGGCGACAAACTTCTCATTGCCGAGCTTCTTCATCACCGAACGGAGGAAACCCTCGAGGTAGTCAATCTCAGCTTCCATCTTCTGGATTTCTTCAGCCACATCGATGGTGTTGCCCAGCGGTACGGCATACTCTGTCGTGCCGACCATAAACGAAGCTGCAGTGGCATCTTTCGGAGCTCGCACGATCGTATCGACGTTGCACATCTTCATAATGACCGGATTATACGCCTCGTTATGATCACCCGTAACGACCTGCAACGTGAGCGACTCCTTGTTCGGGATGTTGCGCTCGAGTCGAATGGAGCGGACACCGGCCACAATGTTCTTTACCACCTCGAAATCGGCTGTCAAGCGGTCGTTCGTTTGCTCCGGGCGAGACTGCTGAGTGACCATAATGCTCTCACCTGGCTGACGGTCGGCCAATGCCTGCCATACTTCCTCTGTGATGAAGGGCATAAACGGATGAAGGGTCAGCATGAGTTTCTCAAACAGCGAGATCGTGGAACGATATGTTTTTGCATCGATGGGCTGACCGTAAGCAGGCTTAACAGCCTCGAGATACCACGCAGAGAACTCATCACGAAAGAGTTTGTAAGCCGTCATCAACGCTTCGGAGATACGGTATCTCGAAAAATCATCCTCAAGTTCCACGATCGTCGCACAGAACTTCGCCTCCATCCAATCGATCGCAATTCTTGCCGCATCTGGCTGTTCTGCCGCATCGGAAACCTCCCAACTCTTCACCAAACGGAGTGCGTTCCAGATCTTGTTGTTGAAGTTGCGCCCCTGTTCGCACAACGACTCGTCGAAGAGGATGTCGTTACCCGCTGGAGCGGCCAGCATGATACCCATGCGCACCCCATCGGCACCGTATTGGTCGATAAGGGCGAGCGGATCGGGTGAGTTGCCGAGCGACTTCGACATCTTCCGCCCGAGCTTGTCGCGCACGATGCCGGTGAAGTAGACGCTACGGAAGGGCTTATCCCCCTCATACTCATAGCCGGCCATGATCATACGCGCCACCCAGAAGAAGATGATATCCGGACCAGTGACAAGGTCGGCCGTGGGGTAGTAATAACGCATTTCGTCGTTACCGGGATGGTTAATTCCGTCGAAGAGGGCGATGGGCCAAAGCCAAGAAGAGAACCATGTATCAAGACAATCCTCATCCTGCCGAAGCGTGAACGGGCGGCCCTTCAGCATGGGGTGCTCAGCGGCTTGTGCGCGCGCTTCCTCCTCGGTCTCGGCCACAAGGATGACAACCGGCGCCACATTGCCCGACGCCTCCCCATCAGTCGGCGAGGCATAGTAAGCCGGGATGCGATGGCCCCACCAGAGTTGGCGACTGATGCACCAATCCTTCACGTTCTCCATCCAGTGGCGGTAGGTGTTCTTGAACTTCGGCGGGTAGAAACGGATCTCGTCGTTCATCACCGCATCGAGTGCCGGCTTGGCTAGGCCCTCCATTTTCAGGAACCACTGCATGGAGAGCTTCGGCTCGATGGGCACATTGGTACGCTCGGAGAAGCCCACCTTGTTCGTGTAATCCTCTGTTTTCTCGAGCAGTCCGGCTGCATCAAGGTCGCGGACGATCTGCTCGCGGACGGCGAAGCGATCCATGCCGACGTAGAGCTCGCCCGCGGGAGCAATGGTGCCATTGTCGTTAAAGATGTCGATAGAGGGGAGATTATATTTCTCGCCCAGCATGTAGTCGTTTACATCGTGTGTGCAGGGGTGACCTTGAGGCAGCCTGTGCCGAACTCAATGTCGACGTAGTCGTCCTCGATGACGGGGATCTCGCGCCCTACGAGCGGGACAATGACGCGCCGTCCGCGGAGGTGTTGGTTCTTCGGGTCGTTCGGATTGATGCACATGGCCGTGTCGCCCATGATCGTTTCGGGGCGGGTGGTGGCCACGATGGCATACCCGTCTTCACCGACGATGCGATAGCGCAGGTAGTAGAGTTTGCCCTGTTGCTCCTTATAAATCACCTCCTCGTCGCTGAGGGCGGTGAGGGCGGCGGGATCCCAATTGACCATGCGAACGCCGCGATAGATCAGCCCTTTGCGGTACAGATCGCAGAAGACGCGGATGACGCTCCGGGAACGGATGTCGTCCATGGTGAAGGCCGTGCGATCCCAGTCGCAGGAGGCACCGAGGCGTCGGAGTTGCTTGAGGATGATGCCGCCGTGCTCCTCTTTCCACTCCCAGGCGTGGCGCAGAAACTCCTCACGGGTGAGGTCTGACTTGCGGATTCCGCGCTCAGCCAGTCGTGCCACCACCTTGGCCTCGGTGGCGATGGAGGCGTGATCCGTGCCCGGCACCCAGCAGGCGTTGCGGCCCGTCATGCGTGCGCGGCGCACAAGGATGTCTTGAATCGTGTTGTTGAGCATGTGCCCCATGTGGAGCACGCCTGTGACGTTGGGCGGCGGGATGACCACCGTGTACGGCTCGCGCTCGTCCGGGAGGGAGCGAAAGAAACCGTTGTCCAACCAGTATTGATACCATTTCCCCCTCGACCGACGAGGGATCGTATTTCGATGCTAATGCCATGTTCCTATGATTTTTAATTGCAGCGCGCAAAAGTAAGCAGCAGCGGTGAACGTTTAGAGGCGACAACAATGCCAACTAAGGATCAATGGAGGCGTTTCTTTGAGTAATTTTTACCGATGACTGGTCAACGGTGAAAATTACTCAAGGAAATTCCTTCAAAAGGGATCAGTTGGACGAATTTCTTCGGAGAAATTCCTTCAAAAGAGATCGGTTGGACGAATTTACTCGGAGAAATTCCTTCAAAAGGGATCGGTTGGAGGAATTTACTCGAGGAAATTCCTTCAAAAGAGATCGGTTGGAGGAATTTACTCTGGGGAACGCCTTCAAAACGGATCGGTTGGAGGAATTTACTCTGGGGAAACAAGACCTCACAGCGCGAGCCGCATCTCTCCCTTACCCTTGATTCGTAAGCGGATCTCTTTCTTATCGGCTGTATATCGGATGAAATCTTGGCTGGTGAGTAAGGCTCTGGGCGCGCGTCCGTCCAACTCCAGCACCACATCACCTAAGGCGATGCCGGCCTTCGCGGCGATGCCGTCCGGCTCCAATCGATGGACAATGAATCCCTGCTCCCTCGCCTCTATATTGACTCCGAATGCGGAAAGCACGGGCTTAGCGCGCTGTTGCTCGAAGTCTTTGCCCGGTTGGATGTATAGGTTGTTCCCCTCATCTGCTCCATAATCCAAAATAAAATTGAAGCGATGCATCAGTTGAGCCCCGAAGAAGTTCTTGTTAAAAGCAAACTTGGGGTTGTTCGCGATTTGGCAGTTGGGGATCGTTATCCCATCCCACACCACCGGAACGCCATCAAAGACAAACAAGGAGTCGATGCTGTTATCCCCCCCGAAGCCTAAGAATCACCTGATAAGGATACCGTTTCTTCAGCTGGGCAGACACCTCATTGTTGACTACGACTTCAGCGTCTACCCCGATAGCTAACGAAAATGCCAGATCTTCTTTAAGCGATCCGAGGCGAGCGCTGATACCCTCGTTTTCCAGCCCATCCTGAATCTTATGGAAGCCCCGACTCTCCTGCACAAGTCGCCTTCTATTGAAAGGGCTGAAGACGCGCACCCGTCCTTCATCCACTGAAAAAAGCCAATTGCATTGCTGCACGATGTTGAACCCCAAGACGCCATTTCCCATCAAGTCATCACGTCTAATGTCCGTCTCTGCCTCATCTAAAGCAATGACCACATGCATCTGCCCCTCCTTAACCGAAATGATCCTTTTGCTCCGCTGAAAGATATTGTCTTCGAAAACGCTGTCTCCCACCAGCAAATGCATGTAATTGTGCTTACCGACAGACGCAAAAAGGGGATTCATCGCGAACGTATCTATGCGAAAATCAGGAATGCGGTAGAGGCGTAGCCAATCCCACTGTCCACGAACATTCTTCGTAGGCAGCGGAGCCCTTCCGAAATAGATGGCGTGATATTTCTTGAGGTCTTCTTCTTTCATCAAGCAAATCCCACTTGTGCTTATGCCCATGTTCACCTCTTTGCCGCCAATGGTGCATCGTACGGAGAAATAACCGTCATAGGAAAAAGGAATGTCAAGAGACAGTTCATCCGGAATGCGTTGGAACTCCTGATAGTTGTGCACACTGTATCGCACGATCGGATACAGAAAATAACCGGCACCCAACAGGAGGACGGCGAGGACGGCGAGGATGATTGCTCTCTTCTTGCGTCGAATTTTCATTGTAGTAAGCAGGGGGGTATAGATGTCTCAAGAAAAAAGGAGAATAGCCAATAACTGCCACCTCGGGGGCGGAACACAAATAGAGGTAGGGTAGCCACATCGAAATGACAGAAAGCCTTGGGGGGCTACATGCGTTTTTCGCGCTCCACACCCCTACGGAGATCAAAACCACACGCGGTTTAGATGCGGTTGCCCTACAAATAGGGGCGCTATTCCCCGAAGGTAGCGCCCCTATGATTCATCAGTGAACTGGCCACTCTGTGCCAGCTGCTCATTGCTCAGGTACGACGGCGAAGAAGACCAGATCGGCGTCGCTGTCGTTGACAAGGCTGTGCGTGTGGCCTTTCGGGCAGTAGTGACACTGACCGGCGGCGACGCGCTCCTCGCCGTCCGCGAGCAGCACCTGCCACGGCCCTCAAGGAAATACATAATCTCACTGCTCGTCTCGTGCGTATGCAGGCCGATCGAAGCGCCCGGCTCGAGGCGGCCGTACATGATGCGGTTCTGCCCGTCGAAGAACATGCGGGCGATGTACTCTTTCTCGCCGCCCTTGAAGTTCGGCAGGCGTTGTTCTGGGATGTTGGGGAAGTCGATAATCATAATTGAATGGGGTTAGAGGGGGGGTTACCTGATGGCATACAGTGTGCTGATCGACTCGTCGTGGCAGACGCGGCGGATGGCTTCAGCGAACATGTCGGCCACGGAGAGGATGGTGACTTTGCTGCACTCCTTCTGGTAGGGGATCGAGTCGGTGAAGATCATCTCCTCGAGGCAGGAGTTGGCAATGCGCTCCGTGGCGGGATCGGACATGACAGCGTGGCTGGCCATCGCGCGGACGGACTTGGCGCCGTGTTGCTTGAGCAGGTCGGCTGCACGGGTGATGGTGCCAGCCGTGTCCACAATGTCGTCGATAAGGAGGACGTCCTTGCCCTCCACGTCGCCGAGGATCTTCATATCGCTGATCTGATTGGCCTTCAGGCGCGTCTTGTAGCAGATCACCATCGGCAGCTCGAGGAACTTAGAGTAGCTGCTGGCACGCTTCGTGCCGCCCACGTCGGGCGTGGCTATAACGAGGTTGTCGAAGGGCAACTCCTCGCGGATGTAGTCTAAGAAGACCGACGAAGCGTAGAGGTGATCGACGGGCACGTTGAAGAAGCCCTGGATCTGGTCGGCGTGCAGGTCCATAGTGATCAGGCGATCGAGACCGGCTACGCTGAGCAGGTCGGCAATCAGCTTGGCGCCGATGGAGACGCGGGGCTTGTCCTTCCTGTCCTGCCGCGCCCAACCGAAGTAGGGGATGACGGCAATGACCGAGTGCGCCGAGGCGCGTTTGGCTGCGTCCATCATCAGCAGCAGCTCCATGAGGTTGTCCGAGTTGGGAAAGGTGGATTGCACAAGGAAGACATCCTTGCCGCGGATACTTTCTTCGTACGAGACGGAAAATTCACCGTCAGCGAAATGCTCGATGTTCATCTGCCCGAGGGGGCAATGCAGGCTTTTGCAGATTCGCTCTGCGAGGTAACGGGAGTTGGTTCCCGAGAAGATGGCAAAAGGCGTATAAGCACTCATCCGTTTAGTGGGTTGTAAGTAGTTTGAGCGCGGAGGGGGCGTCCTTCACCGGTTGCGATGGCGGACGGTCTCCCCCGCTGTATCAGTTAAAAATATGGCGCCAAAAGTAGGGCGCGACGAGCTAAAATCTAAAAGCTCCCTATGAACGGGGTCACGACAGGCCGGAGTAATCGAACTTCAGCAGCCGACCGGAGCACGGCGGCAGCTCCACCTCATAGGCGCAGGCGTGGGTCAGGGTGCCGATGGCGACCGTGCCCGTGAGGAGGTCGGTCAGGCGGGCGGGGGCATTGTCGGGGATGGACATGGCGCGGAAGGCGTCCTCGGGGATACGTATCCGGACACGCCGCGGGGTATCGGCAAAGTTCACGGCCACAAGCACCACCACCTCGTCGGCCTTGCGTAGATAAGCGTACTGGCGGGCGGGATCGAAGCTGTCGGAGGCAGGATTGACGTACATCAGATCGAAGAACGTGCCCTCGGCCAGGGCTTTCTCCTCACGCGAGAGGCGCAGGATGGCCGTGTATTGGTGCAGCAGGCTCCGCTCAGCGTCGGTCAGGAGGGCCTCGTCGTAGCGTCCACCGTGACAACGTCGACGCAGGGTGTCGAGGCTCCAATAGTCGAAGATGGACGTGCGACCGTCGCGTCCGCTAAAGCCCTCCTCGTCCATGCCACGCTCGCCAAGCTCTTGGCCGAAGTAGACCATCACCGGGCCCGTGCCGATGGTGGCGGCGACGATCATCGCGGGGATACCCGCCTCGGCGCGGCCGGCGAAGAAGTCGGAGGCGATGCGCTGCTCGTCGTGGTTCTCGAGGAAGGAGAGCATGTGCGGACGGATGTCGTCGACGGCCTGCCAGCATTCCGTGATGCGTGAGGCGGGGGCATGGCCGCAGACGACGCTGCGAAGCGTGTCGTAGAGCCCCACCTTGTCGTAGAGATAATCGAAGCCGCCGGTGCGGATATAGTCGCGATAGAGCGCGGGCTGGTAGACCTCGGCGATGAAGATGACCTGCTTCCAACTCTTGACCCGCGGGATGACCCACTGCCAGAACTCGACGGGCACCATCTCGGCCATGTCGCAACGGAAGCCGTCCACGCCGCGGGCAATCCAGAAGCGGAGGATGGCCAGCATCTTATGCCACGTGTCGGGCACGGGATAGAAATACTTCGTGCCACCGCCTTGCAGGTCGACGCCATAGTTGAGCTTCACCGTCTCATACCAGTCGTTGCGGCCGGGCGTGGCGCTGAAGCAGTCGTTGCCGGTGACCTTGGCGGGGAACTCGCTGTACTCAAAGTCCTCCTGCTTGGCACCGAAGTGGAACGCGAGGGCCTGTCCGGGCAGGTAGTAGAAATTGTTGTCGCGGGCGAAGGCGCGGCTGGTGTCGTCGTTCTGACCGAGGTCGGGCTCGAGGGGATCCTTGGCGTCGGAGTGGTATTGACGGGCCACGTGGTTGGGCACGAAGTCGATGAGGACCTTCAGCCCAGCCTCATGCGTCCGCTCCACGAGGGCCTCAAACTCGGCCATGCGGTCGGGCACGCTCACGGCCAGATCGGGCGCCACGTCGTAGTAATCCTTCACGGCGTAGGGCGATCCGGCCTTGCCCTTAACCACGGCGTTGTGATCCTTGGGGATGCCATAAGCGGAGTAGTCCGTGCGGGTGGCATGCTCCAAGATGCCGGTGTACCAGACATGCGTTGCGCCCAATTGGCGAATGGCATCGAGCGCCTCGGGGGTGAAGTCGGCCATCTTGCCGCAGCCGTTCTCTTCGATGTTGCCATACTCCTTCGCGGGGCGCTGCATGTTGCCAAAGATCCGCGGAAGGACTTGATAGATGATGGGTTTCTTGCTGTTCTTATTCATAGTGAGTGACGGATGTAGGGGGGTGACGGAGTGCTTCTTTTATGCAAGAAGCAAAAGGAGATCAAGGCCTCTACCGAGGGCGGCCGACTTCGCCAGCTACCTGTTTGGTGGGGGCAGCCGACTTGGGCGCGGTACGTTTGGGCGGCGGGTAGGCACGCAGGAGCTTATTGTTCTTATCGGCCGTCCGGGCCAGGCGGTTGTAGGCGCGGACAGCGGTGACATAGCCCACGCGGGCGATGTGGTCGATATTCTTCAGGTCGAAGAGCTTGTAATGGCCGAACTCCTCGGTCTCGATCAACAGGTCGCAGAGGCGCCGATCCTCGACGGTGTTGGCGCGGAACATATAGTGGAACGAGCGCTCGCCGATGCTGTAGATGTTCTTGCTGTACTTGCGGGCGGTGTAGGGATTGACGTTGACGCCGATGACCATCTCGCAACTGTCACGGATGATGGAGACGGGGAAGTTGTGGAAGAGTCCGCCGTCGACATAGTGCACGCCGTCGATAACGACGGGGCTGAAGATGATCGGTATGCTGCACGAGGCGCGCACGGCCTCCACGATGGGGCCGGAGCTGAACCGATGGCCGCAGCCGTTGTCGAGGTCGGTGGCCATGACGATGGTGGGGATACGAAGCTCCTCGAAGGTCTTGGCGCGGAGGTTACGCTTCAGAAATTCACTCACGCCACGGCTGTCGAACAGCCCCGTGGTGGGCACTTGCACGCGAGCAAACTCGGAGAACTCACGCCCGGCGAACATTTCGCGGATCTCGTCCGAGGTGTGTCCGTCGGCCCACAGCACAGCCGCTATAGCGCCGGCGCTGGTGCCCACAATGACGTCGGGGCGGATGCCGCGCTCCTCCAAAAACTTAAAGACGCCCACATAGGCCAATCCTTTGGCTCCACCGCCGCTCAGGGCCAGTCCGAGTCGGTAGGGCTTCCTCGGCTCGATCCATTTCAATAAGGGGAAATTCATACGTAATGCTCAAATAACCAATTGCTATAACATGCGGGCAAAAGTATGGTTTAGCGGTAAAACGTTTCTCCGCAAACGCCCCCTCCATTCGTGTGCGTCGAAGAGGTGCACTCTGGCTCTAAGCATAAAGCCAGCAGCGCGTTTCTACGGAAGCCACGAGATGAGCAAAACGTTTTTGGTGAAAGTGACCCGGGGCGAGGTGCGTTTCGCATCGCTTTGGTGAAAGTGACCCGGGGCGAGGTCCATTTCGCATCGCTTTGGTGAAAGCGACCCGGGGCGAGGTGCGTTTCACATCACTTTGGTGAAAGTGACCCGGGGCGAGGTGCGTTTCGCATCGCTTTGGTGAAAGTGACCCGGGGCGAGGTCCATTTCGCATCGCTTTGGTGAAAGCGACCCGGGGCGAGTCCATTTCGCATCGCTTTGGTGAAAGTGACCCGGGGCGAGGTGTGTTTCGCATCACTTTGGTGAAAGCGACCCGAGGCGAGGTGCGTTTCGCATCGCTTTGGTGAAAGCGACCCGGGGCGAGGTCCGTTTCGCATCGCTTTGGTGAAAGTGACCCGGGGCGAGGTGCGTTTTCCCTACGGCCGTTTGATGGGGCGGACGCTGAGCCGCACGGGGCTGAGGAGGCCAGAGATGGTGGAAGGCGATCCACCCGTATAACGGCCGCTCAGGTTCGTCTGCGTCAGGCGGTCGGAGGGCTGCTCGCGGAGGTCGGCAATCAGGCGGTTGGCCCGACGCCTCGTCCGCGCATCATGACGGAGAGAGGCGTCGGCCTTTTATCTGCTTCTCTTTGCTCTTTTGCTTGCTTCCTTCTTCTTTTCTTGCCTTGATGCAAGAAAAGAAGCAAAAGAAAATCAAGGCGTCAGGGACGCCAGCCAAATTTGAGACCTCCGACTATTCTCGATGTACCCGGCCAAACTTCCCGCCCTCGGCAGAGAGGCCTTTTCTTGTCTTGATAGAAGAAAAGAAGCAAAAGAAGATCAAGGCGTCAGGGACGCCAGCCAATTTGGCGGGGTACCCGATAGGCGTCGGCCCAATTGGGGCCCTTCGGCTGTTCTCGATGTACCCGGCCAAACTTCCCCGCCCTCGGCAGAGGGCTTAATCACTGATCGTTAGCTCGCGGGCGCCGTCGGCTTGCTCGGTGATGTGGACGCGGACGGCTTGGGGCGGGAGGAGTGGCTCGATGCGCTCGGGCCACTCGATGAAGCTCCATGAGGGACGCTCGAAATAGTCTTCGGTGCCAATGTCGAGGGCTTCAGCGAGGGTGCGGATGCGGTAGAAGTCGAAGTGGTAGATGAGGTGATCGGCGTCGCGGCCGACATACTCGTTGACGATGGCGAAGGTCGGGCTGTTGATGGCGTCGCGGACACCGAGGGCTTCGCAGAGGGCCTTGATGAAGGTGGTCTTGCCGGCGCCCATCTCGCCGTAGAAGGCTACAACACGGGGCGCGGGGCCGACGGCGCGGAGGAACTCCTGGGCCGCGTCGTGGAGGTAGGCCAACGAGGGGATGTGGATCGTGCTCATTTGGGTTGCAGGGTGATGAAGGGCACCATCATCTCCTCCATCGAGATACCGCCATGCTGGAAGGTGCCTCGATAGTAGGGGACGTAGTAGTTGTAATTGTTGGGGTAAGCGAAGAAGTAGGCGTTGGTGGCGAAGACGTAGCGCGTGCTCAGGTGCGGCGAGGGCAGTCCAGCCCGGGCGGGGTCGTTGATCTCGAAGATGTACTTGGAGTCGCAGGTCATGTGTCGGCCGGTCTTGTAGCGGAGGTTGGTGTTGGTGTTGCGATCGCCGGTGATCTTGATCGGGTCGTCGACCTGTATGGTGCCATGATCAGTGGTGAGGATCACGCGGCAACCCTCGTCGGCCAGTCGGTTGAGCAGCTCGAGCATGACGGAATGTTGAAACCAAGAGCGGGTCAAGCTGCGGTAAGCGGCCGCACTCTGGGCCAGCTCACGGATCATCTTACTCTCGGTACGGGCATGCGAGAGCATGTCGATAAAGTTGATGACAACGACGTTGAGCTGATTGCGCAGCAGGTCGTTGAGGCCGTTCAGGATACGCTCGCCATACTGCGATTCGTAGACCTTGTGGTAAGAGAAGTCGTAGCGTTTGCGGAAGCGGTCGATCTGGGTTTGGATCAGCGGCTCCTCGTTCGTGTTCTTGCCCTCCTCGCTCTCCTCGTCGACCCAGAGGTCGGGAAACATCTGGGCGATCTGTGCCGGCATGAGGCCGGAGAAGATGGCGTTGCGGGCATACTGGGTGGCGGTGGGGAGGATGCTGTAGTACATCTCTTCGTCCACCGTGAAGCGGTCCGAAAGCAACGACCGCACGACACGCCACTGGTCGAAACGGAAGTTGTCGATGAGGATGAAGAAGACCTTCTCGCCAGCGTCGAGCAGGGGGGAAGACCTTCGTCTTGAAGAGGTCGGGACTCATCAGCGGTCGACTGGCAGGATCGGCCATCCAGCCCATGTAATTCTTGCGGATGAACTTGCCGAAGGCACTGTTAGCCTCCCGCTTCTGCATGATGAGCATTTCCTGCATGGGGGCTTGGTTCTCCTCGAGTTCGATCTCCCAATAGACGAGTTTCTTGTAGACCTCCGCCCAGTCGTCGGCGGTGAAGGAGTCGTTGATCTGCATGCCGATGCGACCAAACTCCTGCTGATAGCTCTCGGTGGTGGCGGTGGTGATGATGTCGTTCTTGTGGAGGTTCTTTTTGATGGAGAGGAGCAGCTGGTTGGGGTTGACAGGCTTGATGAGGTAGTCGGCAATCCGGTTACCAATAGCCTGGTTCATGATGCTCTCCTCCTCGCTCTTGGTGACCATGATGACGGGCACGGCGGGATCGATCTCCTTGATGGAGACCAAGGTTTCGAGTCCGGTGAGTCCGGGCATGTTCTCATCGAGGAAGATGAGGTCAAAAGTCTGTTCGCTACAGCTGTCGATAGCGTCTTGTCCGCTGATGACGGGCGTCACGTCGTAGCCTTTCTCTTCGAGGAAGAGGATGTGCGGCTTGAGGAGGTCGATCTCGTCGTCAGCCCAGAGGATCTTGTTTCTTTTCATAAGAAGTAGGGGGGATTAAGTGGTAGTGAGAGCGAGTAGTTAGAAGTGGTGAAGGGTCCGCTCTGCCCTGATTCAACCGGGGATTAAACGGCAGAGGTGGGGTGGATATTATACGATATAAAGAAGCGGTGCATCGGGGGTGTCCAACTCTCTGAACATGGCCCACCGATACACCGCTATCGTTTCGTTGTCCCACCTCACAGGGGTTGCTCTTGTGGGGCGGAGGGGTATTTGGCTCGCTTACTTCTTCTCCGTCTTCTTGACAGCTTTCTCGGCTTTCTTAGCAGCCTTCTCAGCTTCCTTGGCGGCCTTCTTAGCGGCTTTGTCCACCTTCTCTACGGCCTTGTTCACGACCTTCTCGGCGGATTCCACAGCCTCTTCAGCCGCCTTCTCCACCTTGGGCTCAGGCTTGATGATGTCCAGCAGCTCGATCTCAAACTCGAGCGTAGCGTTCGACTTGATCATGTCGCCAGCGCCACCCGTACCGTAAGCCAGATCGGAGGGGAATCCACACTTGGAGCTTCTCACCCTTGCACATCAGCTTGAGCGCCTCCTGCCATCCGCGGATGACTTGCGTCACGCCGAACTCGGCCGGTTCGCCACGCTCCACGGAGCTATCGAACACCTTACCGTCGAGCAGTCGGCCGGTGTAATGCACCTTGACACGGTCAGCGTCCGTCGGCTTCTCATCACCCTCACCGGGCTTGAGCACCTTGTATTGCAGACCGCTCTCAGTCGTCACCACGCCTTCCTTCTTCTTGTTGGCGGCAAGGAATTTCTCGCCTTCGGCCTTGCGAGCGTCGCCTTCCTTCTGCTGCGCTTCCATCACATAGTTCTGGATGCACGTCTCGGAGGCTGCGTTGTTCATCAGCAGTCCAGCGGTATCGCCCTTGAGCGTACGGACGAAGATCTCGGCCAAGACATTAATGTTGACTGGGCCGTTGGGGAACGTCTTGAGATTCTCGCGGAGGCTGCTGCCGATGTTCACACCCAGCGCATAGCTGACCGTGTCAAGCGGCGACTTGAGTGCGGGGCCGGATGCCTTACGTGTCGGCTTAACAGCCGCATTGGCCATCGCACCGCCGAGCAGCATGGCTGCGCAGACGAGTGCGAGGGTTGTCAACTTGTGGAACTGCTTCATTACTTCACGATTTCAAGCAGTTCGATTTCGAATTCGAGCGTAGAGTTAGGCTTGATCGGCCCTGCGCCCTGCGTACCATAAGCCAGATTGGAGGGGATCCATACTTGGAACTTCGATCCTACGGGCATCAGCTGCAGCACTTCCTGCCATCCCGGGATCACCTGACCCACTTCAAACTCAGCAGGCTGTCCACGCTGTACTGAGCTATCGAAGACGGTTCCGTCGAGCAATCTACCGGTGTAGTGGCAGCGCACCTTATCCTTCACCGTCGGCTGGCTCCCGTACCCTCGGTGATGACCTTATACTGAAGTCCGCTGGCGGTCGTTATGACGCCTTCCTTAGAGCGGTTAGCGGCCAAGAAGTCCTGTCCCACCTTCAGCTCGGCCTCAGCCTGCGACTGCTGAACCTTCATCACATAAGCATTGAGATAGGCATTGGCATTGTCGGAAGTCATCTTCAGGGCTGAAGTATCCTTCAGCACAGCCAGAATACCCTTGATCACGAGATCCATCTTCAGCGAGTCGTCGCCGGGGAAGGTAGCCAGACTGGCCTTGATGTTATTTCCAACGTTCACACCGACGGCGTAGCTCAAGCTGTCATTCTGCGAACCCAGCGTGGCATCTGCTGAAACGCCGCCTTGATTACACGAGTTCATCGTTACACAGGCAGCCGCTGCGGCCGCCATCATCCATACATTAATCTTTTTCATCTTCCTGTTTGGTTGTTATGTAGTTACTATTCTATTGTTATTCTCTTCGTCGTCTCTCATTCATTCGATGCCGAGCAGTTCCACGTCGAAGATGAGCGTCATATTCGGCTCGATAGCCTCGCCTGCACCGTGTGCGCCGTAGGCCATGTCGGAGGGGATAAAGAGGCGCCATTTGGATCCGACGTTCATCAGTTGCAGCGCCTCGGTCCATCCGCGGATCACCTGCGAAACGCCGAACACAGCCGGCTGACCACGCTCTATGGAGCTATCGAAGACGCGTCCATCGATGAGTGTGCCGTGGTAATGGCAGCGCACCTTGTCGTTCGGCCCAGGCTTCTGCCCGTCGCCAGTCTTGAGCACTTCGTACTGGAGGCCGCTGGGGAGCGTCACCACGCCCCGCTTCTCCTTATTGATTCGTAGAAACTCTTCACCGACCTGCTTATTCATCTCAAACTTCTCGGCCTGAAGGTCCTTGAAATACGCTTGAAGCAAGTGTTGCGCCTCGTCGAAAGCGATGGCAGGCTTAGCCTCATTAAATACGTCGTTTATGCCCTTGATGAAATCATCGATTTCCAGCCCTTTGATACCCGATGCCCGGAAATTGTTCCCGATGCTCAGCCCGAGGGCATAGCTTATCTTATCCATTATCGAACTGTCTTTCTGTTTTGTAAATCAGGCCGCAAAAGTAGAAACAATTCCATACGGCCTACAGGGCTGGCAATGGGCGTCAGACCAAGGGATACCGTACCGGAACCACATGTGGAGAAGTCCTCCATAGGCCCTACAGACAGCATAATCAACCGAGACAAACCTTTTCCGACGGTTGGATATTCTTGCCTTACAAGCCTATCTATAACGTGAGTTCGACAACCTGCAGAGAGTTTCTACGGAAGCCACGCGATGGCCCAAACGTTTTTGGAAATGCTTGCAACAGTGTTGCAAACGCCAGAAAGTTTTTCGTGGGACTTGCAACGGTGTTGCAAATGCCAGAAAGTTTTTCGTGGCACTTGCAACGGTGTTGCAAACGCCAAAAAGTTTTTCGTGGCACTTGCAACGGTGTTGCAAACGCCAAAAAGTTTTTCGAGGCACTTGCAACGGTGTTGCAAACGCCGAAAAGTTTTTCGTGGGACTTGCAACGGTGTTGCAAACACCAGAAAGTTTTCCGAGAGACTTGCGGGACTCCCGCAAACGCCAAGAAGTTTTCCGAGAGACTTGCGGGACTCCCGCAAACACCAAAAAGTTTTCCGAGAGACTTGCGGGACTCCCGCAGACTCCAAAAAGTTTTTCGAGATACTTGCGGGGCACCCGCAAACACCAAAAAGTTTCTCGAGAGACTTGCGGGACTCCCGCAGACTCCAAAAAGTTTCGAAGCATTTGCAGCGTTCCTGCAAAGGCCAAAAAGTTTTTCGGGGCATTTGCAGCATTCCTGCAAAGGCCAAAAAGTTTTTCGGGGCATTTGCAGCATTCCTGCAAAGGCCAAAAAGTTTTTCGGGGCACTTGCAGCGTCTCTGCAAACGCCAAAAAGTTTTTCGAGGCACTTGCAGCGTTCCTGCAAACGCCAAAAAGTTTTTCGAGGCACTTGCAGCGTTCCTGCAAACGCCAAAAAGTTTTTCGAGGCACTTGCAGCGTCCCTGCAAACGCCAAAAAGTTTCTCGAAGCACTTGCAGGTTTGCTGCAAACGCCGTGAGTCCAGCAGAACTCCCGCAAGGGGCTTTGTCTTCGTTTTGACAATACCGACGACATGTCGCTAATGCTGCTGCGACTTACTTTTGCGCGCCCATCAAAGGGAGATCTACATTTAATCATATAGCAATAACGACTACGATGAAACTGGCAGAAGCGCTCAGCCTCAGGGCTGACTTACAGAAACGAGTGAACGAGCTGAAGGTGCGGTTTAAGGACAGCGCCAAGGTGCAGGAAGGCGATACGCCGGCGGAAGATCTGGCTGCGCTAGACGTGGAGCTAAATACGGCTTTGGAGGAATTGGAGGATCTGATCTACCGCATCAATGCAACGAACATGCGGACGGTGCACGAGGGCGAGACGGTGACGCGACTCATGGCCCGTAAGGATGTGCTGGCCATGCGTGTACAGCTGATGAAGGAGGTGCTCAGCCATGTGGTGGAGGGCGATGCTCGCTATGGGCGCAACGAGATCAAGACGGTGCGCGTGGTAGATGTGCCCGACCTGCGCCGACGCACGGACGCTGCGGCACGCGAACTGCGTGAACTGGACATGAAGATCCAAGCCCTGAACTGGTCTGTGGACTTGATCGAAGAAGACACGAACAAATGAAGGAACTGATCTGTCCCAATTGCCAAAAGGCATTCAAAGTGGACGAGGCTGACTATGCAGCCATCCTAATGCAAGTCAAGGATCGCGAGTTCAAGGCCGACCTCGACCGACGCATTGCCGAGCTGCACAAGCAGCACGAGGCCGAGCAGGCGGCGGCGACCCTGAAGGCCAACCAAGCCTACGAGCGCTCCCTGCAGCAGCGGGAGGTTGCGCTGAAGGAGAAGGACGCGACCATCGCACGCCTCGAAACGCAGCTGAACGGCATGGAGGAGAAGAAGCAGTTGGAGCTGAGCGCACAGCTGGCGCGCAAGGAGCAGGAGATCGACCGCCTGAAGGCTGAGATCAAAGGCAACGACGACCGCGTGAAGCTCGAAGTGCTCAAGGAAGGGCAGCGATGGAGGGAGGCCCTGCAAAAGGCCAAGAGCGAGGGCGAGCAGTTGCAGAACGAGATCAAGCTGGAGCAACAAGCGGCCGCCATCCGCGAGAATACGCTCAAGGATGACTATGAGCGGCGCCTCAAGCAACAGCAGGAGCAGGTGGATTATTACAAGGATCTGAAGGCCCGAATGTCGACCAAGATGATCGGCGAGAGCCTCGAGATCCATTGTAGCACGGAGTTCAACCGCGTCCGTAGCAGCGTCTACCCCAACGCCTATTTCGAGAAGGACAACGACGCCAGCCGAGGCACAAAGGGCGACTTCATCTTCCGCGACCATATCGACGGCATGGAGTACATCTCCATCATGTTCGAGATGAAAAACGAAGCCGACACCACCGCCACCAAGCATCGCAACGAGGACTTCCTGGCCAAGCTCGACAAAGACCGCCGTGAGAAAGGCTGCGAATACGCCGTGCTGGTCTCCCTGCTCGAACCCGAGAGCGAGCTCTACAACGAGGGCATTGTGGACGTGTCGTACCGCTACCCCAAAATGTTCGTCGTCCGCCCGCAGTTCTTCATGCCCATCATCGCTCTGCTCACCCAGGCCTCGCGCAACAGCGTAGCCTACAAAAAGGAGCTTGAGCAAGTGCGCCAACAGTCGGTCGACGTGCACAACTTCGAGGAGCAGCTGGAGACGTTCAAGGACGGCTTCGCCCGCAACTACCGCTTGGCCAGCGATCGCTTCCGCACAGCCATCGACGAGATCGACAAGTCCATCGAGCATCTGCAAAAGATCAAGGAGGCGCTCGTGGGCTCAGAAAACAACCTCCGCCTGGCCAACAACAAGGCTGAGAGGCTCACCATTCGCAAGCTCACCTACAAGAACCCGACGATGAAGCGCATGTTTGACGAGGCCCGCGCGGCGAACCAAATGGAAGAGATCTCGGAGGAGATCGAGGAGGAGGTGGATGAATAAGTAAGACATAAAGGCAGCGTTCGTCTATTATCAGCGGCGTACGGGGGCGGTACAAACCCGCCTCACTCCCCCCGGGAGACGAGGCAAAAAGTCATCGAATTAGAAATCGAGCCCGCATTGTGCACATCGGCACAGCGCACAGGCGCAGGGAGCATACCCGAAACGTAATTGATTCGGTGCATTGCGCATCACCACGTATCGACCGACGCCACGACGCGACGAACGCGGGTGGGACAGTGGGTAGAAGGGCTGCGGCACACACAGGGGTGCTGTGGCCCTTCGTCTTTTCCGGGGGGACACCGTCAGGTGGAATGAGATGTTGCACACCCCACACCTCCCTCTGGGTTTTAACCGCGTCCTTACTTTTGCCTCCGTGAATCGCAAACGACATATCCGGTTGATGGCCCTACGGTCCCGACGCCTGATCATAGGCGCGTGGCGTACGGCTTGGCTCACGGGCACGCTGTGGCTTGGACTCACGGCTTGCAATGGTGGTGCGGGCGGCAGCGCCGACGGCAGCGACTTTGTCGACCCCTATCTGGAGCAAGACTCGGGCGGACGACGCAACGACGTCACCCGATTCCAGAACAGCGCAGACCTGGCTCGCGACTTCACCAATCCCCCCTCCTACGCACGCCCACGCATCGTCTGGCAATGGCCCGGCGGACGCATCTCGGAAGAAGGCATTCGGCACGACCTGACTGAGATGTGGCGCGTCGGCATACGCGGCGCCGTGATCTACGAGACAGGACTCTCCGCCCCGGATCGCACGCCGGGTGCAACCTCCATGGGCACAGGCTTTATGAGTCCGCGCTGGCGTGCACTCTTCCGCTACGCCTGTCAGGTGGCCGACAGTCTGGGCATGGAGATCGGCCTCAATCTGGGCAGTGGCACCGATAGCGGGGGGCCGTGGATCACGCCCGAGCTGGCCAGCAAACGCCTATTCTGGAGTCAGACGGACGTCGAGGGCGGCCGACGGATACGCATTCAGTTGGCACTGCCTGAGGGCGTGATGATGCGCCCGGGGCTGAAGGTGCCCTTCTACATCCCAGTGGCCGTGCTGGCTGTGCGCATGGACGACGCCTATGGCGGCGAGGAGGAAGTGCCTACGGAACCCTCGACCGAGCCGACGGACTCCACCACGACCGATGCGCCCAAGACCACGACACGCGTGCTGCTGCCGATTCGTCCGGGCGATGTCTACGACCTCAGCGAGCGCGTCGACGCCGATGGCAATCTCTCATGGGAGGCACCCGCAGGCACCTTCCGCCTCTTCCGTTTCGTCTGTTCGGGTACAGGGCGGCGATCGGCCCACGCTACGCCGGGTGCGGGCGGACTGACGCCAGACTTCCTCAGCGTGGAGGCTACTGACGTGCACTTTGACCACACCGTGACGGTGCTCCTTGGGGAGATGCGTGACCATCGGCCGCAGAGCTGGACTTATATCACGGACGACGGCGCCATGCCGTCCGATGCCGACTGGACGCCCTCGCTGGCCACGGAGTTCCGTCGCCTCAACGGCTACGATCTCACGCGCTATCTGCCCGTCTTTGCGGGTCTCACGATCGAGAACTACGACGTCTCCGAACGCTTCCGTGCGGACTATCGGCGCACGGTGGCTGACCTGTTGGCGCGCAACCGTTACGGACGCCTCCGCGAGCTGGCTCACCAGCGCAACCTCAGCATCCACCCCATCAGCCGATCGGCCCTATCTGTGCCCGCCGACGCGGTGCGCAACGCAGCTTTTAGCGATGTGCCCGCGGCCCATTTCCGCCTACGTACGCCCTCGCCCTTAGCGACCTATCCCACGGGCAGGGACGCGTCGATCAAGATCGCAGCTTCCGCTGGCCACCTCTACAACCGGCGATTCATCGCCGCCAAAGGCCCGCAGACGGATGGCGGCGGCGGATGGGAGGTGGACCTCCGCGCCCTTAAACCCCTCGTCGATCGCGTCTATGTGCAGGGCGCGAACCGCATCTTCATCAACGCCTTTACGCACTCGCCCGCCTCGGCGGGTGTGCCGGGCATCGAGTGTCCGGACGGCGTCTGCTTCAATGCCAACGCTACGTGGTGGCGCCAGTCACGGGCCTTCCTGACGTGGACGGCTCGCAACGCGGTCATGCTGGTGCAGGGCAAGCCGGTGAGTGACGTCTGCGTCATCTGCGACGACGAGGCGGCGGCCTGTGAGGCCCTGCTCCGACGGGTGGAGGAGGAGTTGGGCGGACGGTATGACTACGACGTGGCCGGCACGGATGCCCTGCTGACACGTATGACTGCACACTCCAGCGGCGCCATCGTCCTGCCCGACGGTGTGCGCTATCGCCTGCTCGTCCTGCCCGATCGTCCCGCCATGCGCCCCGAGGTCATGGCCAAGATCAAGGAGCTGGTGCGGGGTGGCGCCGTCGTCATGGCGCCTAAGCCGCTGACCACCGTCGGCCTGCAAGGCTACCCAGAGTCTGAGGCGCTGCTCCGCGCCGACGCCGATTCCGTCTGGGGGCGCACGTTCACGGGCGAGAGTGTCTTTGGGCGTGGGCGAGTCGTTTGGGGCAAACGGCTCAGCGAGGTGCTGAGCCATATCGGCATCCAGCCCGACTTTGAATACATCGGCACCCCGCCCCTCGGCACCCACCTCAGCTATATCCATCGCACGACCGACGGGGCCGACCTCTACCTCGTGGTTAATCGGCGCGACCGACCGGAGTTCGTCAACCTGACCTTCCGCAATGGGGGTGGTCGTCGGCCCGAGATCTGGGATCCGATGACGGGCACCATGACGCCGCAGCTCATCTTCCGCAGCGACCGCTACGGACGCATCAGTGTACCCGCCTTCCTGCCGCCCTACGGCTCATTCTTCGTCGTCTTCCGCCGCCCGATCGAGGGGCCCTACTTCACCGCCCTCATGCGCAACGGCGACGACCTCTTCCCCAAGCTCCCCCCCTACCCCTTCGGCCAGGCGCCCGTGACGACCGTCGAGAGCGGCGAGGCTTTCTGCTTCCTGACCGGCTGGAAGTATGGCCTACAGAAGCGTGGCGGCCGTCGGTTAGCCTTGCGGGGCTATCACACGGAGACGGTGCCCGTGGCCACGGCCTGGAGCGTCTGGTTCGACCCGCGATGGGGCGGCCCCGGCGAGCTCCGTTTCGATCGCCTCTACTCCTGGCCCACGCACCCCGACCCGGGCGTGCGCAACTATTCGGGCACGGCCGTCTATCGCAACACCTTCCGCCTCTCGACCGCCCAGCTAAGCCATACGAACGTGGTGCTGTCGCTCGGGCAAGTGCTCCATCTGGCGGAGGTCGAGATCAACGGCCGACCGGCTGGCGTGTGGTGGTGTCCGCCTTACGAGCGGGAGGTGACGTCGCTCCTCCGCGAGGGCGAGAACACGTTAGAGGTGCGCGTAACGAACCTCTGGCCCAACCGCCTGATTGCCGACCTGCGTGAGCAGCCCTCCGTCCGCCTGACGCAGACGAACCTGCGTGGCCGCTATACGGGTGGATCCCCCTCCACCATCTCTGGCCTCCTCGGCCCCGTGCGGCTCAGCGTTCGCCCCATCAAACGGCCGTAGGGAAAACGCAAAACCACCCAGTTTGACCCTAATCGGGGTCGGGTTTCACTTCAAACCATTGGTTGGGCCTAAATCGGGGTCGGGTTTTGCTTCAAACCATTGGTTTGGCCTAAATCAGGGTCGGGTTTCGCTTCAAACCATTGGTTTGGGCCCAATCGGGGTCGGGTTTTTGCATCAAACCACCTGGTTTGGCCCCAATCGGAGTCGGGTTTTGCATCAAACCACCTGGTTTGGCCCCAATCGGGGTCGGGTTTTGCTTCAAACCACCTGGTTTGACCCCAATCGGGGTCGGGTTTTGCTTCAAACCATCTGGTTTGACCCCAATCGGGGTCGGGTTTCGCTTCAAACCATTGGTTGGGCCTAAATCGGGGTCGGGTTTCGCTTCAAACCATTGGTTTGGACCCAATCGGGGTCAGGTTTCGCTTCAAACCATTAGTTGGGCCTAAATCGGGGGCTAACATCTCTCTCGCCCTTCTCCGTAAAAGCAAGCGCCCCCGAATACGCTACGAAGCATATCCGGGGGCGCGGTGCATAAAAGCGGCACAGAGGCGCTACTTCTTCGGCAGGGCGTCTGACCAGCCCGGCGTCTGAGTCGCACCGGAACCGGTATTGATCTCGTCTGCGGGGATGGGGTAAACAAGGTTGGAGATCTTATAGCCCGTGTAGGTGTACTCCACCTTCGGCGCATTGATGGCATAGACCTCAGCGGAGGTGTCCCAACGGCGGAGATCCCAGAGGCGGAAGCCCTCCTGGAAGAGCTCGCGGGCGCGCTCATCCTTGATGAAGCTATAGAGGGCGTCCTTCGTCTGCGGCAGGTCGCCCACGGCCTTGATCGATATGTCACGACCGGCCACAACGAGCAGGCCTTGCGTGAGCCGTCCAGGTCGCCCTTCTGGAGGAGCGCCTCGGCCTGAATGAGGTACATCTCGGGGGCGTTCACCATGTAGTTCGACGAGTAAGCCGGCGACTTAGCGGCGTTGTCAAACTTGCCACCTCGGTAATAAGGTACCGTCTCGCTGCCCTTCGTGGTGTCCCGAAGCATGATCGCGGTGCGGACGTCGGTCGACTTGTACATCTTCTGCAGCTTGGGGCTCGGGCTGAAGCAGTAGGCGCTCCAAACGTTGCCGAGCGAAGAGGCGCCGAAGTTCTTTGTCGAATTGATGGCCAGGGCGAAGAACGACTCGTTGTTGCTCAGCTCTGTGGCATAGAGGGCGCGGTAAGCGGCGGGCGTCGTAGCCAGCGTGGTGACCCCGCCAGCAGTGAGTGCAGCCTGCGCGCTTGCGACGGCTTCGTCCCAGTTCTCCATGTAGAGATAGGTGCGGGCCAAGAGGCCGTGCACGGCGGCTACACCCAAGTAAACCTTCGACCCGCGATCGCCACCAGCGGCCGTGAAGCGCGTCAGGGCATTCTTGAGGTCGCTAACGATGGCGGCGTATGATTCGCCCACCGTAGCACGCTTCACCTGATCCTCGGGACCAACGATCTTATCGGAGATCAAAATGCCCGGCTGATCAGAGAAGTCCTTACCGTTGACCTTGATCTGATGGCCGAAGATGTTTGTCAAGATCAGCCTTGAGAAGCCACGCAGGGCATAGGCTTCCGCGATGTCACGGTCGAGGCTCTTCTTCTCTGCATCCGTAGACGAGGCGTAGAGCTTGCTGGCATCCTCGATAACGCGCGTGGAGTTGTCAATGACTTTGTAGCCATACTCCCAGATGTCGGCGAGATAGCCCTCTGTATCGAGGAAGCTGTAGCCGTAGATGTTAGACCAGTGGCCGGTGACACCGTTCCAATAGGCGATGTCGGTAGAGACATCGCCGATGGCAAGGGCGTAGTTACCGGCAAAGCGAACGTTGTAGAAACGATCGTAGGCGCCATTGAGCGCTGCGTCGACAATGGGGACGGAGGTCAGCCCCTTCTCAATGTCTTGCCCCCCTTATAGAATTTCGTCTCGAGGAAGCTGTCGCCGCAGCCCGACAGCCCGGCCGTCAGTGTTGCAGCAACCAATGTATGGATGAGGATTTTCTTCATTGCTATTCTTCTTGAATGGGTCATGAATTAGAATGTGATTTGCACGCCACCGATGAGTGTACGCGAAGCCGGATACTGCCAAGCGATGTACCCATTATCATAGGTCTCGGGGTTATACCCGACGAAGTCTTTGGCGGCGAAAGTGTAGAGGTTGTCTACGGAGCCGTAGATACGTACGCGGTTCATGAACGCCTTCTTGGTCAAGTTGGCCGGCAGGGTGTAGCCCAGGGTCAGGTTGCTGACACGCAAGAAGTCGCCACTGTAGACGAAGCGTGTAGAGCTTTTCGACGCATTGTTCGGATCGCCGAAGATGTATTGCGGATTCTTGGCGTCCTTGTTCTCAGGCGTCCAAGAGTCTTCCACCACACGCTTGAGCGCCGGGCGGTTGTTCATGCCCCATCCGGTGAAGGAGGCGCCGAAGTCAAACACCTTGCTGCCCATGCGATAGTTGAATGCCAGCGAAGCGTCGAAGCCTTTCCATGTAAGCGAGGTACCGAAACCGCCGTACACCTTCGGATCGGCCGATCCTACGTAGCGCTTGGCAGCCTTGCTGTAGTCGCTCGTTGTCTCGTTGCCTTCCTCTTTGAGGTACCAGAGCGGCTTACCCGTCTCGCGGTCCACACCGGCGTATTCCTTCATCCAGAATTGGCGATAGGGGCGTCCTTCCTCGATGATGGTATAGTTGCCCTTGATCGCTTGGTGATTGGCCAGCTCGACCACCTTATTCTGGTTGTAAGTCATGTTGACGTAAGCCGTCCAGTTGATAGCCTTGTTACGAACCAGCGTACCGTTGAGGGCCACTTCGACGCCTTGGTTACGGATGGCGGCAATGTTCTTGATCAGGGTTTTGAAGCCTGTAGAACGAGAGAGAGGCGTCTCATAGAGCGCGTCGGAGGTATTCTCGTTGTAGAAGTCCACGGAGAGGTGGTAGCGGTTGACGAAAGAGAGATCGAAACCGACGTCAAACTTCTTCGACGTTTCCCACGTCAGCTCCGGGTTGGGGATCTGCTCCGGTGCGATACCAGCCACAGAGTTGTAGTTGTGGTTCGCAGCGTAGTAACCGCGAGCGGCATACCAGTCGATGTCCTGATTACCCACCGTACCATAAGACACGCGCAGCATGGTGTTCGTGATAGTGCGGTTATCCTTCAGGAACTCCTCGCCCGTGAGGCGCCACTTACCGCCCACAGACCAGAAGTTACCCCAGCGATGGTTCGATCCGAAGACCGACGAACCGTCGCGGCGGAAGGCCAGCGAAGCGTAGTATTTATCGGCATAGGAGTAATGTCCGTCCATGAAGTAAGACGCCAGTCGGGCTTCGCGCAGCTCAGCCTCTTCATCTTTCCATTGTCCGGCTGTGGTCAGCTCGCGCTGGCCAACAGCCGCGAAGGGGGAAGTCCGTACCCGTCAGGTAGGTGTAGGAGTAATGCTTGCGCTGCGACTCTTGACCGAGCAGGAGGTTGAGGTTATGATCTCCCAGCGTCTTGTTCCATCCGCCGATGTTGGTCCAGGTAACGACCGTTGTGCGCGAGGTGTACTGCGATCCGGAGCCGTTCCGTTCCCGTCCGTCGGGGTCATAGATGGCGCTGTTGTAGCCATATTCGTTGAGGTCGTTGATGTTCACGCCCAGCGTAGTCTTCACATAGAAGCCACGGCCGAGGTCCACTTGCAAATAGGGGCTGAGATTGACCACCTGCGTCTTCGTGCGGTTGATGTTACCCAACTCGGGGTCGTTCACGGCCAGCGGATTCACCTCGTCGATGTGCGTGTAGTTCCCGTTCGCATCGCGCGGCGTATAGAAAGGCTTCATGAGCGAAGCGGCAGCTACCAGCGGGCTGTTCATTGTACCAGAAAGTCTCTGCGAGAAGCCGTTCTTGACGGAGTAGGTGAACGAGGTGTTGGCGCCCACAGTGAGGCGGTCGAACTTGCTATCCACGTTCAGTCGGCCGGTAAAGCGAGAGAAGTCGGAGTTGATCACGATACCCTCTGCGTCCATATATCCGAGACCAAGGTAGTAGCCCGTCTTACCGGTGCGACCGGAGACGTTCAGGTTGTAGTCCTGATAGTGGCCCGTACGAGTAACGAGGTCGAACCAGTCGGTGGACGATGTACCGTCCCAGCCATAGTTCTTCGTCAAGGTTTTATAGGCTGCATCGTAGTCGGCAGCGCGACCTGCAGCCACCCATCCCTTGGCGTAGAGATCCATCGACGATTTAGCGTCGGCGTAGTCCATGTTGTGGTTGCCCACAGAGACAGCGCCCTGCTTCATCTCGAAGTTGACCGTCGTAGCGCCCTCAGCGCCCTTCTTGGTGGTGATGACGATCACACCGTTACCGGCGCGCGAGCCATAGATGGCCGTTGCGGCAGCGTCCTTGAGGATGGTGATGTTCTCGATGTCAGAGGGGTTCAGCGCAGACATCGGGTCACGTTGTTGTTGCTCGTGGAGGAGCTACCCTCGTTTTCGGCATTCACCGGCACACCGTCGATCACGTACAACGGGGCCGTACCCGAGTTGAGTGATCCACGGCCGCGCACGAAGACGCTTCCGAACGTTCCGGGCATACTCGTGGCGTTGTTCATCTGCACGCCAGGCACAGCGCCCTCGAGCGACTTCATAAAGCTGGCGTCGGTCTTCTTATTCAAGGCCTCCTTATCCACAATGGCGGCGGCGCCGGTGAACGAGGCGCGGCGCTGGGTGGTGTAACCGGTGACTACGACCTCGTCGAGCAACTCGTTGTCACCCTTGAGAACGACCGTCACACGGGGCGCTACGGCCACCTCTTGCGTCTTATAGCCGATGTAAGAGACGACTAACGTCTTGGCTCCTGCGGGCACCGAGAGGGTGAAGTTCCCATCGATGTCCGTCACCGTTCCCGTCGTCGTACCCTTCACTAATACGGAGGCACCGATGACCGGCTCTCCGTCGTCAGCCGAGGTGACGGTCCCCGTCACGCTCGACACCTGGGCCGAAGCCCAGCCTACCCCCAAGAGGAGGAAGGCTAACATGTACAGTACTTTTTTCTGCATACTCTTTGTTTGATTAGTAAAACGGTTTGTTTTTGCGGCGGCAAAACTATCTGTAATAGGATCATCTCCCCAATCTCCCCCCACAAAACAGAAAATCAGCCATCGATTACCCCCAATCTGTAGAATCATCTTACGGCAACGGCTTCCTTTCATCACCCCCTCGCGGAAAGAAATTCGGACACGGGGAAGCGCCCCTAACCGACTGGCACAAGGCGCACGCCTACCTTTGCCACACATCAAACATCCCCCCTATTCCTATTATTATGCTTACCGCCGCCACCCTCCCCGACTTCGGCCTGAACCTCGACGCCGACTTTCATAGCAAAGTGATCCTCTCGGTCATCGTCCTTGTGGGCGTTTGGCTCGCTCGCGTCCTCATCCTGCGCATGGTGTGGCGGAGCACAACGAACCATAAGGTGCGCTATCGCTGGAAGCGCGCCCTCTCATACGCCGCTCCAGCCTGCCTCTTCCTCTTCGTGGCGCTGGTCTGGATCAACGCCTTCCGACACGTCAGCACCTACCTCGGACTCCTCTCGGCCGGCATCGCCATCGCCCTCAAAGACCTCCTGGAGAACATGGCCGGATGGCTCTTCATCGTCATTCGCAAACCCTTCGCCGTGGGCGACCGCGTGCAGATTGGCGACGACCGCGGCGACATCATCGACATCCGCCTCTTCCAGTTCACCATCCTCGAGATCGGCAACCGCATCGACGCCGAGCAGAGCACAGGCCGTATCATCCACATCCCCAACAGCCGCGTCTTCACCACCCCGCAGGCCAACTATGATCAGGGCTTCCGCTATATCTGGAACGAGGTCAGCCTCCGCCTGACCTTCGATAGCAATTGGCAACGTGCGCGTGAGATCCTGCTCGAGGTGCTTAACCGTTACGGCTTCGACGTCGTCCCCGACGCCGAGCAGGGGCTGAACGAGGCCAGCAAGATGTACTACGTGCACTACCAACACCTCACGCCCATCGTCTACATCGCCCTCATGGAGGACGGCATCACCCTGACCGGACGCTATCTCTGCGAACCACGCCGCATCCGCAGCACCGAATCCGCCATCTGGGAAGACCTCCTGACCGCCTACGCCACCCACAACGACATCCGCTGGGCTTACCCCACACGGCGGTTGGTTCATTAAGCTGCGATGGGGGCGGCTGCGGTCGCCGTTGGGGTTGTAGTACCTCAAACTTGGCCAACACCATACTTCTGCTTTTTGTATCACTAAACAGGGCCCCTACCGGGACTGAGAAGCTTGGCCGGGTACCAGAATAAACTGCCCTGCCTCGGCAGAGGCCTGCGCGAAGCTAAACAGGACCCCTACCGGGGTTGGGAAGTTTGGCCGGGTACCAGAATAAACTGCCCTGCCTCGGCAGAGGCCTGCGCGAGAGTAAACAGGCGCCTGTTTGAGTCACTCCAGCCTGCGCGAAGCTAAACAGGCGCCTGTTTGGCGTCCTGCAATCTGCGCGAGAGTAAACAGGTGCCTGTTTGGGGCTACGCAATTTGCACGAGGGTAAACAGGTGTCTGTTTGGCACTACACAATTTGCGCGAGGGTAAACAGGCGCCTGTTTGGCGCTACGCAATTTGCACGAGGGTAAACAGGTGCCTGTTTGGGGAGAGGAAGGCCATTTTTCGTTTGTAGGTTTTAGTTTTTCGCCCCCTACGCCCCTACCTTTGTCCCATCATCATCAAAATAGCAGACCATTATGAAGAAGTATCTCATCTTACTGGCAGCCGTCATCATGGCGCTGACCGCGTGCGAAGGGCCCATGGGGCCTCCGGGACCTGTCGGACCGCAAGGCCCTCCGGGCAACGGAAGTTCAGGCGAAGGAGTGAATTGGAAAATCGAACAATATACCGTCTATGAAAAGGACTGGAAGTTAGTAGGCGGACGCGATGCGTTGGGCTCTCACTACATGTGCGAGTTTTCTAATGTGAATTGGTTAACCAATAGAGTTTTCAATGACGGGAAGCTCGTCGGATACCGCGTACTGACGCTCGACAACGGCAGCAAAGTCTACACCCCCCTTCCCTACATCATCCCTCGCGGACAGAAGGAGGGTAACAACGATAAGCTCTGGAGTGAATACTACACCTTCGACTACCAGCCCGGATCGATCGCCTTCTACGCCCATTACACCGACTTCTACACCGGCAACCGACCACCGGAATGTGTCTTCCGTATCGTCGCAACATGGTAAACCACACACCGACGATGGCTGACGAACAATTTGATTTAGTAGCCAAAACGCTCTACGGACTGGAGGATGTGCTGGCCGACGAGCTTCGCGCGCTCGGTGCCGAGGGCGTGGAGACGGGCCGACGCATGGTGGCTTTTCGTGGCGATAAGGCCATGCTTTACAAGGCCAACTTCCACTGTCGAACCGCCCTGCGCATCCTCAAGCCCGTGGCCCGCTTCCGTGCCGAAAACGCGGACGAGTCTACGAGGCCGTCAAGGCCGTCGAGTGGGAGCGATACCTCTCGCCCGAACGCACCTTCGCCGTGGACGCGGTCATCTATTCCGAGAATTTCCGCCACTCCAAGTTCGTGGCTTACCGCACGAAGGACGCCATAGCCGACCGCTTCAAGGAGCGCACCGGCCAGCGCCCCTCCGTACGCCTGAGCAACCCGGACATGGCGATCCATATCCACATCTCGCACAACGATTGCACGCTGGCCCTCGACAGCTCGGGCGAGAGCCTGCACCGCCGTGGATACCGCGTGGAGCAGGGCGAGGCGCCGCTGAACGAGGTCTTGGCCGCCGGCATGATCCTCCTGACCGGATGGCGCGGCGAGTCGCACTTCGTCGACCCCATGTGTGGCTCGGGCACCCTGCTCATCGAAGCCGCCATGATCGCCCTCAACATCCCGCCCGGCGTCTATCGCAAGGGCTTCGCCTTCGAGCGCTGGCCAGACTTTGACCGCGAGCTTTTTGAGACGATCTACAACGACGACTCTGGGGAGCGCGATTTCGAATTCCTCTGTCACGGCGCCGACATCTCGGCCGACGCCATCCGCCGCACCGAGCGCAACGTGCGCAGCGCCGGCCTCTCGCGTTACATCACGCTCCGCACCATGCCCTTCCAGCAGTTCATGCGCGCACCGCAGCCCGCCATCCTCGTCACCAACCCGCCCTACGGCGAGCGCATCGCGGCCGACAACATCGGCGAGCTTTACGGCATGATCGGCGAACGGCTGAAGCACGTCTTCATGGGCTGCCAGGCGTGGATCTTGAGCTACCGCGACGAGTGTTTCGACCACATCGGCCTCCGCCCCAAGACGAAGCTCCAGCTGATGAACGGCGAGCTGGCGTGCGAATACCGCGGCTACGAACTCTTCGCCGGCACGAATAAGGACTATCGCAAGGCGCAAAACGAGGCTCCACCCGCCCGCCGATTCGAGCGCAGCGAACGCACAGAACGCACAGACCGCAGCGAACGATTCGAACGCCGTGAGCGTCCGGAGCGCAGTGAACGATTCGAGCGCAGCGAACGTCCCGAACGCACAGAACGCAGTGAACGGTTCGAACGCCGTGAACGTCCGGAACGGAGTGAACGGTTCGAACGTGCGGACCGCGGCGAACGCACAGCGCGCTTTGCTCGTGGCGAGCGCACGGAGCGAAGCGAACGGTTCAAACGTGGCGATCGGCCCGAACGTTCTCCACGCGGCGAACGACCTGAGCGCACGGAGCGACCAGAACGCACGGAGCGCAGTGAGCGGCCGGCCCGCAACACATTTACCGGCAAGCCCCGCCTCAGTCGGCGCGATCTCGACGCCCTGCGCCGAGCCATCGACAAGCCCGACGCCACGGAATGGGAAGAGCCGGAGGATTAACCCCTCCATTGCCACCGCGGCGCCAAGAAAAAGGGGGACGCACCTTGAGAATCCAATCTCGGTGCGTCCCCCTTTTGTTGTTACAAGTGATCGGTGACTGAGTTACAGATTGAGGTCCATGCCCTTCGGATACTTCACGCTATAACTGAAGGTAAAGGTGCGCGCCTCGCCGGCCTTGAGCGTCACGTTCCACGTCACGACGCCCGTTTCGGTGTTGTTTGTCGTCGGCGTGGTGGTGTCCTTGAGCAGCTCCACTTCGATGTTCTTCTGCGTCGAGATGGGATACTGATCCTTTGAGCGTGAGGCGGACGTCACGCTTGCGATTGTTCTTCACCGAGATCGTGTAGGCGAACACCTGCCGTGTGTCTGAACCGAAGGCTTTCTTGGCGCTGAAGTCCTTCACCTTCTCACGCCGTATGGTGATGCGCTTGTCGGTGCCGAGCGTCAGGGTGAGCTTCTTGAGCGCCTCGGCATTGTCGATGTAGGTCTCGCCGAGGTAGACGCCGTCGTAGGTGATCTGCGCCGATCCGCTGGGCAGATCCAGCTTGTCGCTCTCCTTGATTTCGGCCAGGAGGTAGGCATCCGCGTCCAGCTTCGGCGCGGCGTAGTAGTAATAATCCGCGGCGGCCTCCTGAGTGCGCAGGTCGATGTTTTGCTCCTTGCCGTTGCCGGGGATGGTGTAGGGCAGATCGATGGCGTAGATGGTGGCCACGGCCGAGTTGTCGCTCACGATCACGTGATCATCGAGTGACATCTCCATCGGCTTGGCCTCTGCCATGTCTTCGACCGCCATATCGGCCTCTGCCTTGGCGACGGATCGGGTCTTCATGCTATACGAGTTCTGCACGGTCATTTCGGCCAACATCATGGGGGGATTCTCGCGGAGGAACCAGGTGTTGAAGAGTGGCGCCACGCGTCCGTTGTTAGGCGATCCGGTGGAGAGGGTCAGCTTCACCTGCTTCCAGTCGACGCCCGTCGTCTGCTTCACTTTCGCTTTCTGCACGATGCGGATCGGCTTCTCGGGCGACTCCACGTTGATGCTGTAGTAAGGCGTCCAGCTGGCGGCGAAGGTGCAGTAGCTCACGGCCACGCGTACGGTGCCGGCCACGGGTGCCGTCACGTTCAGGCGCAGCGCTCCGGCGTTGTGACCCGCCTCGGCGAGCTGCTGATTGAGCCGCTTGACGGTGGCCTCGCACGTCTTCTTCTCCTCACGAAGGCGGATCAGCTCGTTTTCGATGGCCATCATCTTCGTCTTGTAATAATCCATGCTCCCGCGAAAGCTCATCGAGCGACACGCCGCGCTCGGACGGGGTGGCCATCTTTTGCGTCATGCCGGTCTCGAGGAGTTTGAGCATTTGCTCGTTTGTCTTCGTTTCGATGCCGATCTGCCGGAGCTTGTTTTCGTACGTCCGGAGCGAGTCCAGCATGCGTTGTGTGCCTGCGTCGGCGGCCTTATCGGTCTGGTGGCGCGGCACATACTCGTAAGCCGTGATCAGGGCGCCGCCGCTCATGCCGATCCGGAGGCTGCTCTCGTCGATGCCTGAGCTGAGGCCTTCGATCCACACCTCGTTGTCGCCCTTATCCAGTGTCACCGAAGCGGTATGCTCCAGCACAGCGCCGCGATAAAACACGGTCGCCTCGTTCAGTTTTGCCGGTGCCGATTTGGGTTCGCCGCCGGCCAGTGCATCCATTGTCATGCTCATAAACAAAATACCTGCTGTGATTAATAGGGTCGCTTTCATATTCTCTTTTCTATTAGGGGTTCGTGGCAAAGGTAGATGGTGCCGTGCTCTCGGCCGCTGCCTCGGCGAGGGCGGCGGCGTTCTTTTTGGCGCGTCGGGCGCCGGCACGTCGGGCGAGGAGCTCGGCGTAATGCTTACGGAGGATGTTGAGGCCGGAGAGCGTCCGGCTCCACGCCTCCACCTCGGGGTAGGCGTCGGCCATGACGGCCAGGTAAAGGCTGAGCCGGGTATAGTCCTCCGTAATGGCGCGGCGCATAACCCCGACGTCGACCGGGGTGCGCTGCGCTTCATTCGCGCGGCGCTGGGCCGCGTGGGTGCGATAAGCCTCGTTGGCGGCGCGGATGGCGTCCACGTCCGTCTGCAGATGGAGCTGCTGGACGGCATCGGCGTAGGGCGATTTCGTGAGGTCGTTGAGGAAGTTGTCCGTGGCGCCGGTCAGCTTCTGGACGTTGAGGGGATAGACCAGCCGATGCTTCCGCCAGAGGATGTTCAGCGCCTCGTAGGCTGGCGCTCGTCCGCGTCCTCGGACAGCCGATAGACCTTGAAGCGGAGGCCGAAGCGGCTGATGGCCGTCCGCCGCTCGCTGTTTTTCGTGTGCGCCACGGCCGTCTCAGGTCTCCTCAGTGGGTCACGCGTAGCGCCCTCCAGGGGTCCGATAGCGGCTTTGATAGCCATCGTGTAACGCTTCAGCGGCGCGTCCGTCTCGATCAGCGTCGCGCCTCTCATTTCGATCTGTTCCACCGTCTCGCGCATCAGCGTGATGAACTCCATCTGCTGCAAACGGGTGGTGTTGCAAGCCATTAATTCCTTCATATCGTTATTCCTTCTGACTTCTTCTGACAAGGGAGTGAATCCGGCGTATAAATGCTCATTGTCTGCAGACAAATCGGCGTATAACATGTATCAACCTATATTATCTATAGACAAACCATGCATTTACACGCTTCAAATACTCTTGTTGGCAGACAAAAGTATGCATTATATCTATACGCATCTATTGTCTATGGACAAACATATCCACAATAGGTAACGCATCGTTTTGTCCATAGAGAATTCTATTTTTTACATGTAAACGACCATTTTGTCTGCAGACAAAATCAACTGTAACACGTTTTCCAGCCCATTGCCGACCGTCGACCGTCCGCCCGAAAACAAAAAGCCCCCATCTGCAACAGCAGACAGGGGTCAAACGTGCGGGAGTGAGACGAGGGCGACAGTGGCGCCCCTCTTCTCACAGCCCCAGCAGCGCCTTCCAGCCGGCGGTGCCGAAGGCCAGGTATTCCGAAAGGAAACGCTCGATGTCAGCCTCCGAAAGCTCGTCGTGGCGGACAATCTCGCCCATGACGATCAGCCAGAGCGAGCTGACGGTGCGGAGGAAGAAGGGCGATACGTCGCCCGTGACGCGGTCCGGATAGCGCTCCTTCATCAGGCGGATGTAACGGATGCCCTCGAGGGTCTGGCGCTCGCAGAAGGTGTCGCGGAAATGCTCCAACGACGAGCCTGCAGCATGGAAGAGCAGCAGGCGGAGCTCGGCGCGAAAGTGCTGCGGGAGGCGCATGAACTCGTTCAGCATGTGCTCCTGATACGACTTCATGGAGTACACGTCCGTGGTCAGGTAATAGTCGCTGTTGTGGCGGACCAGGAGGTCTTCGAAGGCGTCGAGCAGGGGCTGCAGGACGGCCCGAAAGAGGGTGTCCTTGTCGCGGAAGTAGTTGTAGATGTTGCTTAGCGTCACGCCCGAGAGGCGGGCTATGGTGCGCATGGAGGTATCCTGAAATCCTCGCTCGAGAAACTCCGCCCGAGCGGCTTGCAGGATGGATGCGTGGTTCTGTGTCTTGGATTGTGCCATGATGTCTCTGTAAACTCCTTTCTGTCGATGCATGATATCGTCCATTTTCTATGTGCGACAAAAGTAGGGGGCTTTGTAGAAGGAGGCGGTGGGGCCTACTTTTGCGGCCGATAAACCCCAAATAATTAATGTATCACAGCGTATGAAGAAGAAAAAGATGATGTGGCTCTGTGCCGCCGTAGCCGTGGTTGTACTGGCCACGGCCTGTGGTGTGACGAAGGATCTGGAGAACGCTTACAACCTCAAGGATTGCAAGTATTCCTACCGCTCAATCTCGAATATCCGGGTCAATAACGAGGAGCTGGGACTGGTGAGCGGCGCCAAGCTGCTGGCCCAACTCAGCAGCGGAGGATCCATCTCGTCGCTACCGCTACAGTTCACGCTCAACCTCAACGTGGAGAATCCGAATGCCTCCGCAGCAGCCTTCCAGGCGATGGAGTACAAGGTGTCGATCGACTCGCTCGACTTTACCGAGGGTAAGCTCATGGAACCGTTCAGTGTGAATGCAGGACAAACGAAGACGCTCAGCGTGGGCATCGGTACGGACGTCGGACGACTCTTCTCCGGAGAGTCGCGGGGCGCCATGATGCGGATCTTGCAGAACCTCGTCGGGTGGAATCGAAGACCCAATCGACCGTCACGGTGCAGCTGCGCCCGACGTTCAACGTAGGCGGTGTGCCTATCACCTCGCCGCTCTACATCCCGGTTAGCTTCAAGATTGGCGGGAAGAAGTGACCCTGCACGACTGACAGAATTGACAGCCCACTCCAGACGAATTGTCCGCCTCCGGTTTCGGTACACGGTTTGCAATAAGGGAGGGCGAAGCGGCCGATCCCCCGCAAGAGGGAAGGGCGCTTCAGACAACCCAACAACATAAACAGTAACATAAAAACGGAGGATTAGAAAATGACTTTAGCAAGAAGGAATCAGAACTATTGGTTGCCGTCGATCTTCAACGACTTCTTTGAGAACGACTGGATGAGTCGGCAAGGCACCACGGCCCCGGCCATCAACGTGAAGGAATCGAAAGACGCTTACACCGTGGAGGTGGCTGCACCGGGCATGACGAAATCCGACTTCAGCGTCAACATCGATGCCGACAACAACCTGGCGATCTCTATGGAGAAGAAGGACGAGCGCAAGGAGGAGAACCGCGAAACGCGCTACCTGCGCCGCGAATTTTCATACGCCAAGTTCCAGCAGACCATGATCCTGCCCGACGACGTAGACAAGGATCGCATCACGGCCCGCGTGGAAGACGGCGTACTGATGATCGGACTGCCCAAGATCTCGCATGAGGAAGTGCGCCGCTTCGGACGCTCCATCGAGATCGAGTAAACCAAGAGAAAGAGAGACAAGAAAAAAAATCGCAAATAGCGTGTTCATGGTAATGTATTGAAAGTGGATGAGGGACGGTGGTTCGGCGCTACAACGGCGCTCGGGTCTCCGCCCCTTTTCTGTTCCCATCGCTGCCGCGAACACACCCATTGATATATGAGAACAACCATAACCATCACCCTATTATTCATTCAATCCATCATTCAATTAGTCATGGCACAAGAGAAAGAGAACCAAGGTGTAGTAACGTTCGCAGGAAACCCTGTGACGCTGCTCGGAGAACTGATCAAAGTGGGCGACACTGCGCCCGAATTTACCGCTACGGGTGAGGGCCTGAAACCCGTCCGCCTGTCTGACTTCAAGGGCAAGACCGTGATCCTGTCCGTCTTCCCGTCGGTCGACACGAAGGTGTGCGCCGCACAGACGCGCCGCTTCAACAAGGAGGCTTCGGAGCTGTCGGAGAACGTGGTCGTGCTGACCCTCTCCAAAGACTTGCCCTTCGCGCTCGGTCGCTTCTGCGCCGCCGAAGGCATCGACCGTATCCACACGCTCTCGGACTATCAGCACTCCGAGTTCGGCATCAAGTACGGCTTCCTGATGAAGGAGAACATGCTGCTGGCGCGTGGCGTAGTGGTCGTGAACCCCGAAGGGAAGGTCACGTATGTGGAGTATGTGAAGGGAAGTAACCCACGAGCCGGATTACGCCAAGGCGCTTGAGGCTGCTCGCGTTGCGCTCTGATCCGCCACGTATGAATGTATGACTGCCGCACGACGGACATAGTTCCTCTTATGAAACGAGCAGTAATCATCGGAGCCACCTCGGGCCTGGGCCTGGAGGTGGCTCGTTTGTTATTGGAGCGGGGGTGGAGCATCGGGGTGGCCGGCCGACGCGTCGAGATGTTGGAGCAGCTGCGGGCCGTAGCGCCGGATCGCGTCTGCGTCCACGCCATCGACGTCACCCGGGACGACGCCCCGGACCGCCTCCACGCCCTCATCGACGATCTCGGCGGGATGGATCTCTACTTCCACTCCTCCGGCATCGGTCGGCAGAACCCCGACTTAGATCCGAGTATTGAGCTGGCCACTGTCCGCACCAACGGCGAAGGCTTCGTGCGTATGGTGACGGCCGCCTACCGCTATTTCCGCACCCAGGGCCGTGGACACATCGCCGCCATCACGTCCGTAGCCGGGACGCGTGGCATGGGTGCCGCCGCGGCCTACTCGGCCACGAAGCGTTTCCAGCGCACCTACCTCGACGCCCTCGCCCAGCTGGCCCACCGTGAGGGTCTCCGCCTGCGCATTACGGACATCCGCCCGGGCTTTGTCCGCACCGCCCTCCTCAATCCCGAGGTGCGTTACCCGATGCTGATGGAGCCAGCGCCCGTAGCCCGACGGATCGTCGACGCTGTGGAGCGTAGGCGTCGCGTGGCCACCATCGACAGGCGTTACCGTGCGCTCGTCCTCCTCTGGCGCCTCCTGCCGCAGTGCGTCTGGGAAAGGATGAAGTGGTGTTGAGGCGTTGAGGTGTTGAGGTGTTGAGGCGTTTGTTTGTTGAGCTGTTGATCAATCGAGAAGAGAAGTACCCGGCCAACGGCCGGCGCCCCTGGCGCCTTGATCTTCTTTTGCTTCTTTTCTTCCATCAAGGGAAGGGCGGCTGCGGCCGCCGGCGAAGTTTTCCCCGTCACGTTTCGGATACATCCCATACCCGGCCAACTTGGCCGGCGCCCCTGGCGCCTTGATCTTCTTTTGCTTCTTTTCTTCCATCAAGGGAAGAAAAGATGACCCCAAGGCGTAGCGTCAAGCAAGGTGATATTAAGTCTTGATTTCAAGATTGACTGGCAGGCGAGCTGATACTAAATCTTGATTTCAAGATTGACTGGCAGGTGAGCTGATACTAAATCTTGATTTCAAGATTGACTGGAAGGCAAGACGATACTAAATCTTGATTTCAAGATTGACTGGAAGGCAAGACGATACTAAATCTTGATTTCAAGATTGACTGGCAGGCGAGCTGATACTAAATCTTGATTTCAAGATTGACTGGCAGGCGAGCTGATACTAAATCTTGATTTCAAGATTGACTGGCAGGCGAGCTGACGTTAACCCATAAACCTAAGGGTTGATAATCTGCGACTCGGAAAGGCCTCTTAGCCCCCACACCCCGCGGAAAAAGAGAGGGAGACGATTGCCGTATCGCCTCCCTCTCGCTGTTTACAGGCCGGGGGCACGCGGCCCCACGGCATGATTACGGGTAAGTTTAGTTGAAGATGTAGCGCAAGCCGATCTGCATCTGCCAGCAGTTGGAACTGTTGCGATACGGCTCGTAGGTGCGGCTGTAAAGCTCCTTCTTCTTATTGACGGTGTTGTAACCCATCGAGTAGGTGGGCACGCCGTTGGCGTCCTTGCCCTCGTAGCGGAGGATCTTGCCGTAGTTGCTGGGCGACGTGGTCTGCGTCACACCCCATGAGCTCTTCAAGAGGTTGCCGATGTTGAGCACGTCGAACGAGAGTTGCAGCGTGTGGATGGCTTTGCCCGCGCGCAGGCGGAAGTCTTGCGTCACCTTCAGGTCGAAGCGGTGTACCCACGGCAAGGCTGCGCCGTAAGCCTCGGCATACTCGCCTTTGTGGGCGCTCAGGTACTTGTCTTGCTCCACGAAGCGCCAGAAGGCTTCGGCCTGCTCGGCGGCGGTGAAGCCGTTCTTGTCGACAAACTTCAGCTCGTCTTTCGTGCGGGGGATGTACATGAGGTCGAAGGAGTTCTTGTCGCCATTCATGTCGTTGCTGTAATAGTAGTTGTACATGCCCGAGGAATAGGCGGCGTAGTAGAGGCCGACGGAGGTCGCAAAGTACTTGCCGTAGTCCTTGCGATAGGTCAAGGAGGCGATGAGCTTGTCCGGCGTGAGGTACTGCGCATTGTGGAGCTCGGCGTTGTTGGGGCCGTCGACGGCATAGAGACCCTGCCAGGTGGAGTAGGCTTGATTACCGGGCAGGCCGGTGATCTCTTTCGCCCACTGGTGGGTGTAGGAGAACATGAGGTTCAGATCCTTGATCGGCTCAGCGGTCACCATGGTGTTGAAAGAGGCGCTGTAACCGCGCGTATCGTTGTCGAGGATGACGGCGCCACCGGTCACATTCTTATCCACCAAGTAGTTGCCCGTGGTGGAAGTAGAGTAATCCAGACGGTTGTCGGAGCCAGCGAAGCGACTGAGGTTGCCGTTGTTGACGATGTTCCAGTTGCGCATCACGACGTTGTAGATGTCCTTGTTATACATCCCTTCCACGGTCAGGGTCAGCGGGAAAGAAACGGGCAGGCGATAGTCCACGGCGAGCGTGTTCTTCCAGATCTGCGGCATTTTGAAGTCATCCGCTATGCCCGCGATCGAGGCGCGTGAGGCGGTGGAGTTCGGGTCGCCATAGATCGGCGTCGTGGGGGCGTCGAGGAGCTTGATCATGTCGTCCACGTTGGTGAGCATGTTGTTCTTGAACTTCTCGAGCGTCTTGGCGTCGGTCACGGTGATCGTGTTCTGGATCATCGCGCTGTTGGTCGGCATATTGACTAAGAAGACCAAGGGCACGCGGCCGGTGAAGACGCCCGTACCACCACGCACGACCAAGGAGCGATCGCCGTTGATGTCGTAGTTGAATCCTACGCGCGGCGAGAGGAGTACGGAGGTTTTGGGCCACTTGCCGGTGTTGACACGCGGCGACTGGAAGGAGGCGTAGTTCGGGTCGTTCTTAGCCACGAAATGGTCGCGCCAGTTGAGCTTCAGGTAAGCCTGATTCGTTTCGATGGGCGTGACGAAGTTCGTCATGTCTGCACGCAGGCCGTAGGTCAGTTTGAAGCGGTCGGTGACGTTCCATTCGTCTTGCAAGAAGAGGCCGGACTGGATGAAGGCTACTTCCGAAGCCGGATTCTTATCGCCGTTATAGCCGTAGGTCAGACCGAAGGCAATGGGCGCATTACCAGCCTTGAAGTCGTCGAACGAGCATACTTATAGTAGCCCGTACCATAGCGCATGTAGGTGTTAATGGCCTTCTGATACTCCACGTTCAGACCGCCGATGAGACGGTGCGAACCGATGGTCCAGGTGAGATGGTCCTGCAGGTTGAGGACGTTATTCTGCGATCCGGTGGTCCAGGTAAAGAGCTCGTAACCGGCCGACATAAAGGCGTCGCCCGCGCCGTCCCAAATATCGATGAAGGGGAAGGGCTTGGAGGTGGAGTTACGCTTGTCGTGGATGTCGGAGTAGGTGAAGAGGATGCGGTTCTGGAGCGTGTTGCTGAAACGGCTGTTAAGCTCGCCGGTGACGGACCAGACGTTGTTCTCCATCCCGTAGCAGGAGTTGCGGAAAGAGAAGGCCTTGTCAGAGATGCGGCTCGACGAGGCGCGCGGGTTGATGCCCGACGTCCAGTTGGGCTCATTGATGTGCGAGTTCGTGGTGTAGTTGAAGCGCACGCTCAGCTTGTGGGCGTCGTTGATGTTCCAGTCCAGACGGGCTAGGGCCTTGTAGTTCTTCGTGCCGCCGTCGCTGAAGTCGGTGTAGGAGCCGGGCTCGTAGCCGTACTTGTCGCGGAGGATCTTGGCGAAGGCTTCCATGTCGGCCGCCGTGACGCGTGAGGTCTGCGTGGCGCCGTTGCCCACGCCGTCGGTGGAGACATGATACTTCGTGATCGGGTTGGGCGAGTTCTCATACTCTCCGTTGATGAAGAAGAAGAGCTTGTTTTTGATGATCGGTCCGCCGAGCGTGAAGCCGTACGTCTCGGTGCGTTCGCGAGCGCGGTCGCCGAGGTCGTGACCGTCGACGGTGTTCCCGCGCAGGCTCTCGTTGCGGTGGTAGGTGTAGGCCGTACCCTTGAGGGTGTTCGTACCCGACTTGGTGATGGCGTTGATGCCGCCGCCCATGAAGTTCGTTTGGCGCACATCGAAGGGCGCTACGACCACCTGAAGCTCCTCGATAGCGTCGAGCGAGATCGGGTTACCGCCGCCGGGCAGGGTGCCCGAGAGGCCAAAGTTGTTGTTCAGGTTCGCCCCATCGACGGTGAACGTGTTCGTACGTCCGTCACGGCTGGCGATCACGGTGCCGCCGCCCGAGTAAGGCGACATACGCGTGAAGTCCGTCAAGCTGCGGTTGATGGAGGGCAGGAGTTGCAGCTGTTGCTTGGAGACGTTCGTCGAGGCGCCCGTCTTCAGTCCCGTGAACTTCGACGAGGCGGCGGTGACGACCACCTCGTTCAGCGTCAAGTCGTCGCGGAGCACCGCGTCCAGCGTCGCCATTTCGCCCAATTGGAGCGTCACGTCGCGATACTCTACGGACTTCAGCCCGACGTACGACATGGTGATCTTGTACGGCCCGCCGGGGCGCATACCCTCGATCGAATAGCGACCGTCGACGTTCGTGACGGCGCCGTACTGCGTGCCCGAAGGCTCATGCACGGCCACGATGGCGGCGCCGATGAGCGCTTCGCCCTCTTGGTCTGCGATCTTTCCGCCGATGGCGGACGTTGTGATCTGTGCCGATGCAATGGCTGGCAAGATCACTGCTAACAATAGCAGATAGATTCTCTTCATGATCAATGCGTGTTTAGTGTGACATATAATAAATAGTTAGAGCCAGTGTCTGGTAGGCGGCCCTTTCGGCGTCCGCCCATGTGCTTATAAAAGAAGGAGCGGCGACGAAGCCTTCATGCACTTCGTTGCCACCCCTTGCATTTCTATTCTTCGATCAGCTTAGTCCGCGGAGCTTGCGGGCCGATCTCTTTGCGACTGCGGATGTATTCTATGATGGTCTCTTCGGACGTCTTACCCGTGGGCTTCGCAGCTCGCGCATGCGGGAATTTGTAAGCCGACACGATGTAGTCGTTCAGCGCCACGCGATAGTATCGGCCCTCCTCGAGCGGTCGGCCGTCGGGGAACGACATCTCAATCCGATCCGGCTCGCCATTCTTCGTATAGAGGGTGTAGATCATGCCCGAGACGAGCAGGTCGACGGCGTGACGACGCTTGTTGTAACGATGCGACACGCGGATCAGATCACGCATCTCTTCGGGCGTCAGCTCCACCACGTTCACCTCGTTGCCGAAGGGATCCATCTCGTAGACCATCTTGGCCGTCATGTCGCCCGGCTCAAGCGCCCCGATGCGTATGCCGCCGGCGTTTTGGAAGGCAAAATCGGCCCCGTTCATGGCCGCTTCGGCATCCGTCACCAAGTTGCCGAGCCCCTCCTTACCCTCGATCCGCGCCGTGACACGACCGATCACTTCGTTCAGCGGCGACTCGTCGTAGAACTTCTTGATGGCGGCCTTCACCTCCATGTCCTCCGCCTTCATGCTGGCCACGGGGATCAACCGATTGCGCCGCGCAACGACTTTCCGTCCGCGCAGCGTCAGCTCCGTACGCCCGACGTATTGCAGGTATTCGCCCGCCTGGGTGATGAGTACGCCGTTGACCACAATGCCCGTGTCAAGGCGCGTGTGCGAATGTCCGCCCACGATCAGGTCCAGCTCCGGCATCCGCTCGGCGAGCTTCTTATCCTCCTCCACGCCCATGTGATTGAGGGCAAGGAAGACGTCGCAACGCTTCCGCATGTCGCGCAGCTTCGTAAGCTCCTCGACCGGTTCGGTGAACGTCAGCCCGGCGAGGCGCCCCGGGTGCGACGACGGGATGAGCCGCCCGCTGATCGCTTCCACCTGTATGCCGGAGATGATGCCGAGGCGCAGGCGGCCGACCCGGATCACCGTCGACGGCTCCGGCTGACGGATCTCGGCGCCCTCGCCGACGTGCATATTGGCGCAGAGGAAGGGGAATCGGGCCTGACGGATACGCTCGGAGAGGACGCGTTGGCCGTAGTCAAACTCGTGGTTTCCGATGGCCGATGCGCGGTATCCGACGCGGTTCATTAGATCAATGATGGGGTAGCCCTTGCCCGGCCGATCGCAATGATCCACCACGGGGTTGCCCGAGAATAGGTCGCCACCGCTGAGCACGACAACGCGCCCCGGATGTGCCTTTTGTTCTTGGCTAACGAAGGCAGCCACCTTCGCATAATCGTCGATATGCGCGTGCATATCGTTCGTCGAAAGGATGACGAGCTGCGTCTCCTTCGTCGTGCTACAGGCGGCGAATCCGACGGCGATCATCCATAGAATGAAGATCCTTTTCATGTGTGCTATCTCTTCTTGCTGTTATTTCTTTTAAGGCAAAGGTACTCCGCTGTTCAAAATCATTAAAGGAATGACGGGGGATTTGGTGCTACCTTTGCGCCATCCAAGCAAAACAGCAATGAATGTTGTGATTTTAGACCCAGACTTAGACGAGCTGCTCCATACGAAAAAGAACAAGCGCTACCGCAAGGTCGAACGCTCGAAAAAACTATGGGAGGGATTGGAAAGGACGATTCAGCTCATGGAGTCTGTGAAGAATATCGACAAGCTGCATGAGTACTCTTTCTTGCATTACGAGAAGCTAAAGCATGGCAGCTACAAGGGGAAAGCTCAGTCAGGATTGCCAACGGAGCTATTGAGCGACTGATCTTTTCCGAGAATGAGAATGGTATAGAGGTATACATCATAGAACTAAACGATACGCATTATGGAAACAAGAGATAACTACAAGGGGGGCAATTATGCCGACATGATTCCTTTCCGAGCTGTACATCCGGGCGAGGTGCTTTGGGAAGAAATGAAGGAACGCAGGATAAGCAAGAACGCCTTGGCCGAACAGCTCGGCATGCCACGCGCTATGCTGGCTGACTTGTTGAAGGGAAAGCGAGACTTCACGCCCGACTTTGCCGTGAAGTTGCAAGAGCTCTTGGGCATTGACGCTGAGAGTTGGATGAATCTGCAAGCCGGCTATTGGCGTAACGTGAAGCGCATAGCCGAGCGTGAAGCGCACCAGGCCGCAACGACAGCCAAGACAACGGCTGAGCCGATCATTGAATACGCCGTGTAGATCGCCCGCCCGCTTTCCCAGCGATCAGCGTGCGCCCACAGAGCCGTCCGGGGACTATCCCTCGGGCGGCTCTTGCGCTATATATAATAGGTATGTCGTCGATCAGATCGATCCATAGCATCCGTGGGACCAAAAGCCTGAGGAAATCGCTCGAAAAAAACTTTTTCGGCTCAAAGCCTGAGGAAATCGACTGCCACAAACGAAAAGAAGGCATAGAGGACGGGCGGCAAGAGAATGGAATATTTTTCGGCCTTTTGCGGGATATTGTAGAGATTTTGTTTGCCTGTTACAGAAACGGCTCTATCTTTGCCGCCGTTTCATGGCATATGTAAGATAAAAATGAAGTCCGTATATACACTTTCCGTCGTCCTATCGATTAATGTCATTATTATTCCAATGGCGTTACGGGAAGGGTGTAAACGATTCGGTTTTTGACAATTCGTTTTGTGCGAAAAAGGGCCTTTCTCATCAAGTGTGGGGAGGGCTTTTTTTTTGACATGTTGCAAAGAGCCTTCCCCCCTTTAGAAGGCATGAGGAAGACCCAGAGCCGCACAACAACGGAACAAACAGAAGAAATAAGAAGATAAGAAGAATGGATTTACGTAGTTCAAAGAGTACACAGGGGCGCCGCATGGCGGGCGCCAGGGCGCTCTGGGCCGCCAACGGGATGAAGCGCGAACAGATGGGGCGACCCATCGTGGCCGTGGTCAACTCGTTCACGCAGTTTGTGCCCGGACACACACATCTGCATGATGTGGGGCAATTAGTGAAGCAAGAAATTGAGCGAATGGGCTGCTTCGCGGCCGAGTTCAACACAATAGCCATCGACGACGGCATCGCTATGGGGCACGACGGCATGCTCTACTCCCTGCCCTCGCGCGACCTCATCGCCGACAGCGTCGAATACATGGTGCAGGCGCACAAAGCCGACGCCATGATCTGCATCAGCAATTGCGATAAGATCACGCCGGGCATGCTTATGGCGGCCATGCGGCTGAACATCCCCGCCGTGTTCGTCTCCGGCGGGCCCATGGAGGCGGGGCGCCACGGCGAGCGGTCGCTCGACCTCATCGATGCGATGGTGATGGCCGCCGACGCGTCCGTCACCGACGCCGAAGTGGAGGCCGTCGAGCGGAACGCCTGCCCCACCTGCGGCAGCTGCTCGGGCATGTACACGGCCAACTCGATGAACTGCCTCAACGAAGCCATCGGACTGGCGCTGCCGGGCAACGGCACGGTGGTAGCCACGCACGCTAATCGCCTGCAACTTTTCCGCGACGCCGCCCGGCGAATCGTGGAGAACGCCTACCGCTACTATCGCGACGACGACGCCTCCGTGCTGCCGCGCAGCATCGCCACTCGTGCGTCCTTCCTCAACGCCATGCGGCTGGACATCGCTATGGGCGGATCGACCAACACGGTGCTTCACCTCTTGGCCATCGCACACGAAGCAGAAGTTGACTTTACGATGGACGACATCGACGCCCTCTCGCGTGAGACGCCCTGCCTCTGCAAGGTGGCCCCGAACTCGGCGAAGTATCATATCCAAGACATCAACCGGGCCGGCGGCGTGATGGCCATCCTCGGCGAACTCTCCCGCGCGGGTGTGCTCGACACCTCCGTTCGGCGTGTCGACGGACTGACGCTGGCCGAAGCCATCGACCGCTACGACATCCGTAGTCCGCACGTGACGGACGCTGCAAAGGCCGTTTATCACAGCGCGCCGGGCCTCCGCTTCAACCTCAAGATGGGGTCGCAACGCACCATCTACGACAAGCTCGACACGGATCGCGCAGAGGGGTTGCATCCGCGACGTGGCGCACGCCTACTCGAAAGACGGCGGCCTGGCCATCCTCAAGGGCAACATCGCCCTGCGCGGCTGCGTGGTCAAGACGGCGGGCGTAGACGAACGCATCCTGCGCTTCAGTGGGCCGGCACGCGTCTTCCAATCGCAAGACGACGCCTGCGAGGGTATCCTCGGCGGACAAGTCAGCGCCGGCGATGTGGTCGTCATCACGCACGAGGGGCCGAAGGGTGGCCCCGGCATGCAGGAAATGCTTTATCCCACGTCGTACATCAAATCCATGCACCTCGGCACCGAGTGCGCGCTCATCACCGACGGACGCTTCAGTGGCGGCACATCGGGGCTGAGCATCGGGCACATCTCGCCGGAAGCAGCCTCAGGCGGCGCCATCGGACTGGTCCGCACGGGCGACATCATCGACATCGACATCCCCGCGCGCACCATCAACGTGCGTCTCAGCGAGGCCGAACTGGCCGAGCGCCGGCGGGAGGAGGAGGCACGTGGCGCGGAGGCTTGGCAGCCACACCGCGACCGTACCGTATCGAAGGCTCTACGCGCCTACGCCAGCATGGTTTCATCAGCCGACGAGGGGGGCGTGCGAATCATCTAACATTCCTCCCAACTACTACTTTCTGACTACTTCTAACTATACGCTTATAAATGGAGAATAAGGATACAATAACCGGTGCGGAGGCATTACTCCGCGCATTGATAGCGGAGGGGACGGAGTGCATCTTCGGCTACCCTGGCGGACAGGCGATCCCAGTCTACGATTGCCTCTACGACTACCGCGACCGGCTGCGCCACGTCTTGGTGCGCCACGAACAGGGAGCTGCCCATGCGGCCCAAGGATTTGCTCGCGTCAGCGGACGCGTCGGCGTGGCGCTGGTCACGTCCGGACCGGGCGCCACGAACACCATCACGGGCGTAGCTGACGCCATGCTCGACAGCACCCCCATCGTCGTCATCACCGGACAAGTCCCCTCGCCCTTGCTGGGCACGGACGCCTTTCAGGAGGTCGACGTAATCGGCATCATGTCGCCCATCACGAAATGGGCCTACCAAGTGCGCCGCGCCGACGAGATCGCGTGGGCCGTGGCTCGCGCCTTCTACATCGCCTCCACCGGCCGACCCGGGCCGGTCGTGCTCGACATCTCAAAAGACGCGCAAGTGGGCCGGACGGTCTTCGAACACAAGCCCGTCGACTTCATCCGCAGCTATCGCCCGTGGCCCGAAATCAACGCCGAGCGTGTGGCAGAGGCGGCGGCCCTGATCGATGCGGCCGAGCGTCCCTTTGCGCTGGTTGGGCAGGGTGTCATCCTCAGCGGTGCCGAACAGCAGCTGAAGGACTTCCTCGAAAAAGCTGACATCCCCGCCGGAGCAACCATGCTGGGGCTTTCTGCTATGCCCACCGACTTCCGCCTGAACAAAGGCATGCTGGGCATGCACGGCAACGTCGGTCCGAACCGCAAGACGAACCAGTGCGACGTGCTCATCGCCATCGGTATGCGCTTCGACGACCGCGTTACGGGCGAGCTCAAGAGCTATGCACGCCAGGCCAAGATCATCCACCTCGACATCGACGCCTCGGAGCAGGGGAAGAACGTCCGGGCCGACGTCAAAGTCTTAGGCGACGCTAAGGCCTCCCTCAGCGCCCTCACCAACGCCGTACGTCCGGCACGCCACACGGCGTGGATCGAGTCGTTCGCCACGGACGAGGCCGAGGAGTGGGAAAAAGTGATCGAAAAAGAGATACACCCCACCGACGGGAAGCTGCACATGGGCGAAGTAGTCCGGCGCGTCTCCGAGGCCACGAACCATAACGCGGTGCTCGTGACCGACGTGGGGCAGAACCAAATGGTAGGCGTACGCTACTTCCAGTACACCCAGACGCGCAGCGTCGTCACCTCCGGCGGACTGGGCACGATGGGCTTCGGCCTGCCTGCCGCCATCGGCGCCAAGCTCGGCGCACCGGATCGCACCGTCTGCCTCTTCGTCGGCGACGGCGGATTGCAGATGACGATCCAAGAACTCGGCACCATCATGCAGGAGCGGCTGGACGTGAAGATCATCCTGCTCAACAACCACTTCCTCGGCATGGTGCGCCAATGGCAAGAACTGTTTTTCAACGAACGATATTCGGCCACGGAGATGGAAAACCCCGACTTTGTGGCCATCGCACGGGCGTTCCGCATTGCCTCGCGGGAGGTCAGTCGTCGCGAAGAGTTGGACGAGGCCGTCGAAGAAATGATGGCCACTGACGGGCCCTACCTCCTGGTGGCCGACGTAGAAAAATGCGGCATCATCTACCCGATGGTGCCCGCCGGAGCGAGTATCAGCAACATATTGATGTAACCCATGCAGACAAACGAAAAAAACATCGTAGCCCCCACGGACGGCCGCCGGCTCTACACCGTGATCATCTTCTCGGAGAACACCGTGGGCCTGCTCAACCAGATCACGATCATCTTCACCCGCCGGCAGCTGAACATTGAGACGCTCTCCGTCTCGCCCTCGGCCATACCCGGCATCCACAAGTTCACCATTACGACCTACGCCGACGAGGTGATGATCGAAAAAGTCGTCAAGCAGATTGACAAGCGCGTGGACATCCTCAAATCGTATTACAACACCGATGAGACCTCGTCTACCAAGAGATCGCGCTCTACAAACTGGCCACCGACAAGTTTATCCGCATGGGCGGCGTGGAAGATTTGATCCGTAAGTACGACGCCCGCATCCTCGAGATCAACGAAGACTGTGTCGTGGTGGAGATGAACGGGCATTACGAGGAAACGCAGGCGCTCTTTCACGAACTCAGCGATCGCATCGGCGTCCTCCAGTTCATCCGTTCGGGCCGAGTAGCCATCACCCGAAGCCGCGTCGAGCGACTGAGCGACATGCTTTCCACCATCGAAGAGGAAATGCACCGGAAAGGCAGCTCTTATTGAGCCGCCCGGGTAGTTACGGCCTAAAGGCGGGTAGTTATGCGGCTGTGCCGCGGTAGTTACAAGTAGCTATATGCTTGCTGCTGTTTCTACCACTACCTCCGACTACTGCGTCGCAGCCGCATAACTACCCGCGACTACTTCTAACTACATCAATAGAGTATGGATCCCATAGGCACATACGACTACACGACCGAGGCTTACTCGCTCGATTTCATGGGGCGCCTACCCCTGCCCACGCTCGGCAACTACCTCCTCGACGCTGCCACGCGCCATGCCGAAGAGCGCGGCGCCGGGTACACCGTGATGGAGGGCCGTGGCACGGCCTGGGTGCTCTCTCGCCTCGCCATCGAGGTGATCGACACGGAAGGACTGACAGCCCCCCATCCGCGTCAGCACGTGGGCCGAGGCCGTGGAGCGAATCTTCATCAGGCGCTGCTTCGAGGTGACGTCGGCGGCCACAGGCAAACCGCTGGCTTACGCCCGCTCCATCTGGGCGGCGATCGACAAAAACACGCGCAGACCGACCTCGCTCGTCGGGGCGTGGGCCGACCGGATGATGGTGCCCGACCGACACTGCCCGGTGGAGATCGCTGGACGAATCGCCGCCGCAGAAGAAACGCCGGACAATGAACCTACTAGGCGCGTCGTTCGTTACAGTGACCTAGACATTAACGGTCACTTGAACAGTATCCGCCACATGGAGGCGATGCTCGATGGATTCGACCTCGAGACCTACCGCATGATGCGGGTGCAGCATTTCGAGATCTCTTATCACGCGGAGGGACGCTACGGCACGCCGCTCGCGCTCTTCCGCCGCAAGCTCGAACCGGGGGCGTTTGCCTGTGCGCTGGTCGACGGTGATCGCGCTGTCAGTCGGGCGCTGATTCGCTTTGTGTGAGGGGGCCTGTGCTCCTTGTTCTTTCTTTCTTTCTTGTTTTGACATGCGCCCGAACGTGATCCATGCTTTCTTTTTTTCTCTTGATAGAAGAAAAGAAACAAAAGAAGATCAAGGCGTCAGGGACGCCGGCCAAGTTTGGCCGAGTGCTCGATGGCGTCTTTGAGGATGCCGAGGGGGCTGGCCGGACGCAGGCGCATATTGCTGTTTTTTACAAGCATTCACCTAAACCCAATTATATAGATAACGATATGGCAAAAATGAATTTCGGCGGGGTTGAAGAAAACGTAGTTACCCGCGAAGAGTTTCCAGTAGTGAAGGCGCTTGAGGCGCTCAAAGGCGAGACAATCGCTGTGTTAGGTTATGGCGTACAGGGCCCCGGTCAGGCGTGCAACTTGCGCGATAATGGTTTCCATGTCATCGTGGGCCAGCGCCCCGGAAAGACGTACGAAAAAGCTGTTGCCGACGGCTGGGTACCGGGCGAGACGCTGTTTTCTCTCGAGGAGGCGGCGGAGCGCGGCACGGTGATCTGTATGCTTCTTTCTGACGCGGCTCAAATCCAGTGCTGGCCGCAGATTAAGCCGCATTTGACGGCCGGCAAGACGCTCTACTTCTCGCATGGCTTTGCCATCACGTGGAGCGACCGTACGGGTATTGTGCCGCCGAAGGATATCGACGTCATCCTGGTTGCGCCTAAGGGATCGGGCACGTCGCTGCGTACCCTCTTCGTTGAGGGACGGGGTATCAACTCCTCTTATGCCGTCTACCAAGACGTCAGCGGGCGGGCGCTCGATAAGACGCTGGCCATCGGCATCGGCATCGGCTCGGGATATTTGTTTGAGACGACCGTCGAGCGTGAGGCTGTCTCCGATCTGACCGGCGAGCGCGGCTCGCTGATGGGAGCCATCCAAGGACTCTTTGCCGCTCAGTATGAGGTGCTCCGCGAACACGGCCACACCCCCTCCGAAGCCTTCAACGAGACGGTGGAGGAGCTTACCCAATCGCTCATGCCTCTGGTTGCACAGCGCGGCATGGACTGGATGTACGCCAATTGCTCCACCACAGCCCAGCGCGGCGCCCTCGACTGGATGGGCCCCTTCCACGACGCCGTGAAGCCCGTTGTCGAGAAGCTCTACGACGAGGTGAAGACTGGACGCGAGGCTCAACGCTCGATCGACAGCAATTCGAAGCCCGACTACCGCGTTAAACTCGAGGCCGAGCTGAAGGCGCTTCGCGAGAGCGAGCTCTGGCAGACCGCCGTCACCGTACGCGGGCTGCGTCCGGAGGGCGTTTAATGGATCAGGCAGGGGCGGGCAGCGTCTCGCCCCGCCGTCGAGTCACTCGGCGGGAGCGCCTCAGTCTGAACAACTCCCGCCGAAAGGCTCTCCATTCACCCATCACTACAGAGCATCCTCATCGCCCTTGCCATCAGCACTGCTCCCATGCGGATACACCTCGCTGCGCAAGGAAATAAGGCGTATCCGGCGTGGATACACCCCGCTGCGCAAGGAAATAGCACTGCTCCCGTGCGGATACACCCCGTTGCGCAAGGAAATAGCGTGTATCCGGTGTGGATACACCCCCGCTGCGCGAGGAAATAGCCATGCTCCCGTGCGGATACGCCCCGCTGCGCAAGGAAATAGCGTATATCCGGTGCAGATACACCCTGCTGCGCAAGGAAATAGCCATGCTCCCGTGCGGATACACCCCGCTGCGCAAGGAAATGGCGCGTATCCGGTGCGGATGCACCCCGCTGCGCGACGAAATGGCAGTGCTCCGGTGCGGATACACCCCGTTGCGCAAGGAAATAGCACTGCTCCCGCGAGGAGCATAGATTTTTCCTGACGAAATGACAGTGCTCCCATGCCGATACACGACGTTTATTTCATTTTATGCTTCCCCACATGCTTTCTTTTCCCCTTTTCTCTTTTCATTTTTAGCTACACAGGATAAATGGATAACAAACTCTACATCTTCGACACCACCCTGCGCGACGGCGAGCAGGTGCCCGGTTGCCAACTCAATACGGTCGAAAAGATCGAAGTCGCCAAAGCCCTCGAAACGCTCGGCGTAGACATTCTCGAAGCCGGATTCCCCGTCTCCAGCCCAGGCGACTTCCAGTCGGTCGTCGAAATCTCGAAAGCCGTCACCTGGCCCGTGATTTGCGCCCTCACCCGCGGCGTCGAGAAAGACATCGACGTGGCGGCGGAGGCCCTCCAATATGCCCGCCGCAAACGTATCCACACGGGCATCGGCACGAGCGACTACCACATTCAGTATAAGTTCCGATCGAACCGCGAAGAGATCCTCGAGCGCGCTGTTGCCGCCACGAAGCACGCCAAAAGCTACGTGGAGGACGTGGAGTTCTACTGCGAGGACGCCGGACGCACAGAGAATGAGTATCTGGCACGCGTTGTGGAGGCCGTCATCAAAGCCGGCGCCACGGTGGTCAACATTCCGGACACGACCGGCTACTGTCTGCCGAGTGAGTTCGGCGAGAAGATCCGCTACCTCATGGAGCATGTCGATGGCGTGCACAAGGCGATTCTCTCCGTACACTGTCATAACGACCTCGGCATGGCGACGGCCAACACCATGGCCGGCGTTCTGGCCGGCGCACGCCAGGCGGAAGTGACCATCAACGGCATCGGCGAGCGCGCCGGCAACACCTCTCTCGAAGAAGTGGCCATGATCCTCAAGTGTCACCACGCGCGCCTCGGCATCGACACAAACATCAACACCCAGCGCATACACGCCACCAGCCGCCTCGTCTCCAGCCTGATGAACATGCCGGTGCAGCCCAACAAAGCCATCGTAGGCCGTAACGCCTTCGCGCACTCCTCCGGCATCCATCAAGACGGCGTGCTGAAGAACGTGCAGACGTACGAAATCATCGACCCCAAAGGATGTGGGCATCGACGACAATAGCATCGTACTCACCGCCCGCAGTGGCCACGCGGCGCTCAAGCATCGCCTCGAAGTGCTCGGCGTAGATCTGGGCAGCCGCGAGAAGCTCGACAAAGTCTATCAGGACTTCCTTCGCCTGGCCGACCGCAAAAAAGAAATCAGCGACGACGACCTGCTCATGCTTGTCGGCGAAGACCGCAAGGCCCTCCATCGCATCAAGTTGGCCTACCTGCAAGTCACGTCCGGCGTCGGAGTGCGCTCCGTAGCCAGCGTAGCGCTCACGATCGCCGGCGAAACGTTCGAGGCTGCCTCTTCCGGCAACGGACCCGTCGACGCCGCCATCAAGGCCGTCAAGAGCATCATCCGTCGCAAAATGACCATCCGCGAGTTCCTCATTCAAGCCATCGACAAAGGCAGCGACGACATGGGCAAGGTGCACATGCAAGTCGAGCACGAAGGCAATAACTACTACGGATTCGCCGCTAACACCGACATCATCGCCGCCTCCGTCGAGGCGTTCGTCGATGCCATCAATAAGTTTGAGGGAGCGAAAGGCTGACGGCTAAACACGGACTACTAAAAATGCCAAGCGCGGTAGGGAGGCCATCGGTTCGATTCGTTTTTTGCCTATCGTCCGCAGTTTCCCACCGCTGCTAATCTCGTTTTTAGCTTTGCGTTTTTAGCGTTCATCGCCTCCGATAACGTTTTTCACAGCTAACTTTTAGTTCACACCCGTTTTTCATTTTCAATGAATACCCTTTTCGACAAAATCTGGGACGCCCACGTCGTCCAAACCGTGGCCGACGGCCCGACGCAGCTCTATATCGACCGCCTTTACTGTCATGAAGTGACGAGCCCCCAGGCCTTCGCCGGACTTCGCCGTCGCCAGCTGCGCGTCTTCCGCCCCGACCAAGTTTTTGCATGCCCGACCACAACACCCCCACGCACGATCAAGACAAACCCATCGAGGATCCTGTATCGCGCACCCAAGTCGACACGCTTGAGAAGAATGCAGCCGAATTTGGTCTCACGCACTTCGGCATGATGCATCCCAAGAACGGAATCATCCATGTCGTCGGCCCCGAGCGCGGCCTGACGCTGCCCGGCATGACCATCGTCTGCGGCGACAGCCACACCTCTACGCATGGCGCAATGGGCGCCGTAGCTTATGGCATCGGCACCAGCGAGGTGGAGATGGCGCTGGCCTCGCAATGCATCCTGCAACAGAAACCCAAGACGATGCGCATCACCATCGACGGCCGACCCGGCCCGGGCGTCACCGCCAAAGACCTCGCGCTCTATGTCATCGCCCGCATGACGACCGGCGGCGCCACCGGTTACTTTGTGGAATACGCGGGCGAGGCCGTCCGCAGCCTCAGCATGGAAGGCCGACTGACGCTCTGCAATCTTTCCATCGAAATGGGCGCACGCGGCGGCATGATCGCCCCGGACGACGTCACGTTTGCCTACATCCGCGACCGCGAGTATGCCCCTAAGGGCGACGATTGGGATCGCGCCGTGGCGCACTGGCGTACCCTCCGCAGCGACGACGATGCCGTCTTCGACCGGGAGATCCGTTTCGACGCCGCCGACATCGAGCCGATGATCACCTACGGCACCAACCCAGGCATGGGCATGGGCATTACGCAGACCATCCCCACGGCCGAGAGCGTTCCCGAAAGTAGTCGTGCGTCGTATCGCCGCTCCCTCGATTACATGGGCCTCATGGCGGGCAGCCAGCTGCTCGGCATGCCCGTGGACTATGTTTTTTGTGGCTCCTGCACCAACGGACGGATCGAAGACTTCCGCGCCTTCGCGTCGCTGGTCAAAGGCAAACGCAAAGCCCCAGGCGTGACGGCGTGGCTCGTGCCCGGCAGCTGGATGGTCGATGCGCAGATCCGCCGCGAAGGCCTCGACAAGATTTTTACCGATGCCGGCTTCGAGCTGAGGCAGCCCGGCTGCTCAGCCTGCTTGGCGATGAACGATGACAAGATCCCCTCAGGGAAATATGCCATCTCGACCTCCAACCGCAACTTCGAAGGTCGTCAAGGCCCCGGTGCCCGCACCCTGTTGGCTGGCCCCCTTGTTGCCGCCGCGGCCGCCGTCACCGGCGTAGTCACCGATCCCCGAAGCATGATGGGGTGAGCGGTGCGCAGCCAACCCCTTGACATCAGCAAAGACGGCCCCGCATACTCGGTCATCCTCACCGCCTTCGGTAGAGCGAACTTCGCGTATTGAGGCCACACCCTATACATTTATATATAGGATGACCGTCCGTGGGGGATTACCCATCATCTGGTATATCCTTATCACCCCCTAACGGGCCTCCGATTTTTCATCCTATTTATTCACCCCCCTCGTCAAACGATTATGAACGAAAAATTCACCATCCTCCGCAGCACCTGCGTCCCCCTTCCGCTCGAGAACGTCGACACGGATCAGATCATTCCCGCCCGCTTTCTCAAAGCCACCACGAAAGAGGGCTTCGGCGACAATCTTTTTTACGATTGGCGCTACGACAAGCAAGGACAACCCATCCCCTCTTTCGTGCTCAATAATCCAGCCTACGCCGGCGCCCGCATCCTCGTTGCTGGCCGCAACTTCGGTAGCGGCTCGAGCCGAGAGCATGCCGCATGGGCCATCGCTGGCTATGGCTTCCGGGTCGTCGTCTCCAGCTTCTTTGCCGACATCCATAAGCAGAACGAACTGAACAATGGCGTCCTTCCCGTAGTCGTTACGGACGCCTTCCTCGCCCACCTCTTCGCCGCCATAGAGGCAGACCCGAAGACCGAGGTTGAGGTTGATCTTCCCGCCCAAACCATCACGCTACTCTCCACCGACGAGAGCGCTCACTTTGAGATCAACAATTACAAGAAACATTGCCTCATGAATGGCCTTGACGACATCGATTTCCTCATCGAAAACCGCAACCTCATCGAGGCCTACGAACAAAACATCAATGCATAAGTCATGAATCAGAATCCCTCCACCATGCCCATGATCGAAATCATGGACACCACCCTGCGCGACGGCGAACAGACAAACGGCGTCTCTTTCACCGCCCATGAGAAGAAGAATATCGCCCGTCTACTCGTCAAAGAACTGAATGTAGACCGCCTCGAGATCGCCTCCGCCCGTGTCTCTGACGGCGAACTGGAGGCCGTCCGGCGCATTGCTCAATGGGCCAACGAAGCCGGATGCCTCGACCGCTTCGAAGTGCTCGGCTTTGTCGATGGCGGACGGTCGCTCGCCTGGATTCGCGACGCCGGTTGCCGTACGATGAACTTGCTCTGCAAGGGTTCCCTGCGCCACCTCACCGAGCAACTCCGCCGGACTCCCGAACAGCACGCCGCCGACATCGCCGAAGAGGTACGCCGCGCCGAAGAGGTCGGCATCACCGTCAATCTCTACCTCGAGGATTGGTCCAACGGCATAAACGATTCGCCGGACTACGTCTTCGCCCTCGTCGACGCGCTCCGTCACTTGCCCATCCGCCGCTTCATGCTGCCCGACACGCTCGGCGTCCTCAACCCCGAAACGACTTTCGAATTTTGCCGTCGCATGACCGAGCGCTACCCCGAACTCCATTTCGATTTCCACGCCCACAACGACTACGGTCTGGCCGTAGCTAACACCTACATGGCCATTCGCGCAGGTGTCCGTGGCGTGCACGTCACCATCAATGGCCTCGGCGAACGCGCCGGCAACGCCACATTCAGCAGCACCGTGGCCGTCATCCACGACCAGCTCCACTATCGCACCGCCATCCGCGAAGCTGGCATCTATCGCGTCAGCAAAAGCGTCGAGACCTACTCCGGCATCCATATCTCCCCAACCAGCCCATCGCAGGCGAGAACGTCTTCACCCAATGTGCTGGTGTACATGCTGACGGCGACGCCAAGAGTAACCTCTACTGTAACCCGCTCGTTCCCGAGCGCTTCGGCCGTACCCGTGAGTACGCCCTCGGCAAAACCTCCGGCAAAGCCAACATCCGCAAGAACCTCGAAGCCCTCGGCATTGAGTTGGACGATGAGACGATGAACAAAGTGACCGAACGCGTCGTAGAACTTGGTGACAAAAAGGAGCTCCTCACCCAAGAAGACCTCCCCTACATTGTTTCCGACGTCCTCCGCCATAACATCCACGGCAACCGCATCCGCATCCTCAACTACTCCCTCTCCCTCACCCACGGCCTTCGCCCCGTAGCCACGATCAAGATCGAAATCGATGGCCGCGTCTATGAGGAGACCGCGACGGGCGACGGACAATATGATGCCTTCGTAGCCGCCCTACAGAAGATCTACAAATCACTCGGCCGCACCCTCCCCATGCTCACGAACTACGCCGTTACCATCCCCCCCGGCGGCCGCACCGACGCGTTTGTTCAGACCATCATTACGTGGAGTCACAACGACACAGAGTTCAAGACCCGTGGCCTCGATGCCGACCAAATCGAAGCCGCCATCAAGGCTACAGTCAAAATGCTGAACAAAATCGAATCCTAATCCAGCCCATACAAAGAGGGGCATGATTCTCCTGAGACGTTTCCAAAGACACTGTTAGGAAAACGCGTCGGAGATCAGACCAAACAAATATGCAGATAGGCCTAAGGTAAGAGGTCTATTTGGAGATGTTACGCCGATAGACTCAGAATATGTTCGGATCATCCAAAATCACACTCCAAAACCTCTCCAAACACTGAGACCGCACAATGAAAGGTTATCCAACCCCTCCGAATGATGATCAAACCTATCCGTATGGTTATCCAAATTCGAGAAGAAGGGATGAAAATAGCGCGTCAAGACTGAAATATGTTGTAAAACATGGTAGTCAGCTATTTCCCTGAAAATAAAACGGATGACAGGCTTATCAAGCCCCACACAAACACCTCCAAAGTGTCCAAAACCCGCTTTTTTTTGGCCGGTATGCTTGTTATACAGACCTTTGGGCGCTTTTTTTAGAGACGACAAACTATGAATGTATTACGAAATGTAAGCGTCTTGTGCTGCTTTGCCCTATTCTCCGTAGGAGGAGGCTATGCACAAAGAACTCACAACAAAAGGTTGCCGACACGTGTGCAACAAACCGTACGCTCTCGTACGATGGAACGTAAGGCGTCGGAATTGATCGCCGGTCACATAGACGTGACAAAAAAGAAGATGACGTCGGACAAGTTAGCCCCCGTCACCTACTCTTCCCAAGCAGAGCTTCTCCGCAATGAAGAGCTACGCTTCCCCGCCGACGAGCTCTATGCCTCGAGCTGGGACACCCGCTGGGTCAATCCGTTTCGCAGTAAGAATATTCCCTTCCCCGATTCATTCAGGGTCGACTGTTCATCATTTGTATGTCCCGTCGGAAAACGTCTGAAAATAAACTCAGAGTACGGCATACGTCGTCGCTGGATGCATCGCGGAATCGATCTCGATCTTAACATAGGCGATACGGTGCGTGCAGCCTTCAGCGGAAAAGTCCGGATCAAGAATTTCGAGCGCGGGGGCTATGGTAATTACCTCGTGATTCGCCATCCCAACGGTCTGGAAACTGTTTACGGACATCTATCTGGATTCTTAGTGGGAGAGAATCAGATTGTCCTTGCCGGCCAGCCCATTGGCCTTGGAGGATCTACCGGACGCTCTACGGGTCCGCATCTTCACTTTGAGACCCGATTCTTGGGTGAAGCCTTCAATCCCCATGAAATCATCGACTTTAATAACGGTACCCCCCGCCGCGACTTCTACGTGATCCGTAAAAGCACCTTCCGAAGAAACGTCAACGTTTATACATCTACCTCTGAACGTATCGTTTACCACCGCGTAAGACGAGGCGAATCAGTTGCAATGATCGCCCGTAAGTACCGCATTTCAGTGGCCGAACTCTGCCGCCTGAACGGACTCAGACGTAAGTCGCGCCTACGTGTCGGACAGGCTCTTCGCTGCGGGAAGATCTATATCACTACTCCTAAACGCAAAATTGCCGAGGACGATGCTGTAGCCTCAACGACAACCACGAACGTAGACCGTACCGTGGTACGTCCGGCTGCCTACCATCGAGTAGAAAGCGACGAAACGCTCATGTCTATCGCTCGCCAATACGGCACAACGGTCGATGCCCTCTGCAAGCTGAACAATATCCGCCCCACCTCTGCACTGAAACCGGGACAAAACATTTGCTATCGTGCAGAGCGTAAGATCTCCTTGGATAAGAATGGTGAGACCATTGCTAAGGCTACACCAGCGACTAAGGCCGAAGCATCCGTCGCCGGGAAAACAGCCGCTGACAATAGCGAAGACATCGACGTGGATGACGATTCGGATAACGGCGCAGCAGTAGTTACCCCGAATGGTTCTAAAAAAATGACTCCTGGTGGGCGCAAAATCGCCACCAGCAAGCAGATTTATTATCGAGTGCGGAAAGGCGATACGCTGAAGTCCATCGCACATAGATACGGTATGACCGTCAACCAGCTCTGCCGCATCAATGGCCTCCGTAAAACCTCTAAGGTAAAAGTCGGGCGTTCGCTGCGTTGCTCATAAACACATAGAAACAACAGGGTTTTGGTGCACCGGTTACTGAAGGAGATGTCCGCATCTCCGCGGTAACAGGTGCACCTCTTTATTAATATGAGTTCGATGTAAAGAGTAAAGCCAGCAGAGAGTTGCTACGGAAACCATGCGATGGCCAGAACGTTTTTGGAAATGCTTGCACCGGCGGTGCAACGACTAAAAAGTACTTTTTACGGCTTGCACCGATGGTGCAAAGGCCAAAAAGTGGTTTTTGCGATTTGCACCGGTGGTGCAAGGGCTAAAAAGTAGTTTTTCCCGTTTGCTCCGATGGTGCAAGAGCCCAAAAGCTGTTTTTTCTGTTTGCTCCGATGGTGCAAGGGCTAAAAAGTGGTTTTTGAGGTTTGCACCTCCGATGCAAGCATTTCAAAAAACACTTTGGCTGTTACAGCTTCTATCAGAGACATACTCCAAGGATAAGAAACCTCCTTCTTTCGTCGAACTCACGTTTCATTATATGTCTATGTCAAAGACAGAAGAACAATTTGCTGCAGCCATCAAGGATTGCAGGGCAATGTTCAAAGCTAAACTGGCCGACTATGGTGCATCATGGCGCATCATGCGACCGACGTCGGTTACGGATCAGCTATTTATCAAGGCCAAACGCATCCGTACGTTGGAGGCGATCGGTGAGGATCACAGTCTCGTAGGCGAAGGCATACGGCCCGAGTTCGTTGCCATCGTCAACTATGGCATCGTCGGACTGATACAGCTTGAGCTGGGGGCCGTCGACAAGCCGGATATCGACCCGGAGCGGGCGCTTTCGCTCTATGACGCCCACATCAAAACGTCTACCACGCTCATGCTGGCCAAGAATCACGACTATGGCGAGGCATGGCGTAGCATGCGCGTGGCCTCCTACACGGATCTGATTCTGATGAAGCTGAGTCGCGTCAAGGAGATCGAAGACCACCGCGGACAGGTGGCTGTCTCCGAAGGGATCAGCGCCAACTATATGGACATCGTCAACTACGCTCTCTTCGGGATCATCAAACTTTCAACGGAAGAAATCACCCCTAACACATCATGCGTAAAGAGACTCTCATCAAGATCATAGCCGAGCTCAGCCGGATATTGCTGGGCGTCACCTTCATCTTTTCGGGCACCGTCAAGGCTATCGACCCAGAAGGCACCATCATCAAAATGGGCGACTACTTCACTGCCTTCGGCTGGGGGCACGCCATATGGTCCGACGCGCTACTATCATTCGCCATGATCGCCTTCGAGTTCATGCTTGGCGTATGCGTCCTGCTCGGTGTCCACCGCCGACTCTCCACGCTGGGCATCCTCCTTTTCATGGCCATTATGACGCCCGTGACACTCTATCTGGCGCTCTACAACCCCGTGCCCGACTGCGGATGCTTTGGCGATGCGCTGATCATCACCAACTGGCAGACGTTCTACAAAAACATCATCCTCTCAGCCGCCGCCATCATCGCTTTCATCTACTGTCGGCGGCTCACACCCTGCTATAGCAACCGGGCACACTCCATCGTCGCACTCTTCGCCTTCGCTTTTGGCGTCGCCTTCTGTTACTGGAACTACAGCCACCTGCCGATGATCGACTTCCGTCCCTATAAGGTCGGCGCGAACATCCCCCAAGCTGATGGAGATCCCTGCTGACGCCCCGCAAGACGAATACGTCTTCATCTACCAAAAAGACGGCGTGCAGAAGGAATTCAAGCTCGAGGAAGCACCCGCTGGCGACTCCACTTGGGTCTACGTTGACGCACGCTTAGTCAAGCAGGGCTTCATCCCGACGGTATCCTCCTTCGACCTATATAATGAAGCGGGCGACAATGTGGCCGGGGAGATCTTATCCGACGAGAAGCCCGTCTTACTGCTCATTTCGCCCCACTTGGAGCAGGCCAGCGAGGCACACGTTGCCGAGATCGAGGCCATCAGCGACTATGCCCGCACACACGGCCTACCTATCTACACCGTCACCGCCTCCAACGAGTCGCAATGCCACGAATGGGCTAAGCACACGGGGCTTGACATCCCCCTCCTCACGGCTGACGATGTGCTGCTTAAAACCATCATCCGGTCAAATCCCGGACTGGTGCTCATGAAGCAGGGCACGATACTCGACAAGTGGCACCACAACGACATCCCGACCCCCAACGAACTGCAAGCGCTCATCGAGGCTAATCGCCCCAATCTCCGCTCCGCAGGCCGGATCTGGCTCTATACAGTCCTCGCTTTTGTCTTACCTTTGCTCCTGTTTTGGGGCTGCGACAGGGCCCTTAAACCGAAGAAATTAGGACAAGTAAAAAACGAACAGATATGAGAAAGCAAATTGTTGCAGGTAACTGGAAGATGAACACCACCCTGCCCGAAGGTTTGGCACTGGCCAAAGGCATCGACGAAGCACTCCGAGGCAAAACCGTCCATTGCGACGTCATTCTCGGCACCCCATTCACCCATCTGGCCTCCGTGGCCGCAGCCATCGACACGACGCGCATCGGCGTAGCCGCTGAGAACTGCGCCGACAAAGAGAAGGGCGCCTTCACCGGCGAAGTATCCGCCGCTATGATCGCCTCCACCGGCGCACGCTACGTCATCATCGGACACTCCGAACGCCGCGCCTACTATCACGAGACGCCCGAGATCCTCAAAGAGAAAGTACGTCTGGCACTGGCACACGGCCTGACGCCCATCTTCTGCGTCGGTGAAGTGCTGGCCGAACGTGAAGCGGGCAAACACTTCGACGTCGTAGACGCACAGATCCGCGAATCCCTCTTCGATCTTACGGCCGACGACTTCGGTCGCCTCATCCTCGCCTACGAGCCCGTCTGGGCCATCGGCACCGGAAAGACAGCTACCGCCGCTCAGGCACAGGAAATCCACGCACACATCCGCCAGACCATCGCCGCCAAGTATGGCGCCACGGTGGCCGACGCCACCTCCATCCTCTACGGCGGCAGTTGCAACGCTGGTAACGCCCACGAACTCTTCGCCAACCCCGACGTGGACGGCGGACTCATCGGCGGCGCATCCCTCGAGGTCGAGAAGTTCCTCCCGATCATCGAAGCATTCTAAAGCATCCCCCTATTCCCTCCACCCCAATCCTCCCTGGCGCCCATTCTTTTCCATATCACACCCTACTCTAGGCGCCCTCTCACGACAAGGAGGAAAAGGTGGAGGGATCTTCATGTCTATCTTACACACAAACGCACCACCTCATGAAACGATTCTTCTGCCTCTGCCTTCTGCTTTGCTGCAGCGGCGCACTGATGGCGCAAAACTCCATCTTCGACGAATTGGCGCGCAAGTCACCTAAATACGGCACCGTCACCATCCATCAGTCCGCGGCCATCCGCAAACTCGTCGGCGCCGTTATCCCCGCGGCGGATAAAGCGGACAAAGCCGACAGCAAGTCTGACAGTAAGTCCGACAGCAAATCCGACCTCGACTTCATTGCCGCCATCGCAGCCATCACGGGCAACACCAACGCCGCCGTTGAGCGCACCATTAACGACATCGAACTGGCCCCCACGGAAAAGACCGAGGGCCACGCCTACCGCGTGCAAGTCTACTCGGGCAACAACCAACGCCAATCCATGCAAGAGGCCCAAACGATCGAATCGCAGATCAAACGCGCCTTCCCCAAGCTGAACGTCTTCCGTAGGTATCAAGCCCCCGTCTGGAAAGTCTTCGTCGGCCATTTCGGCACCTTCGAAGAGGCCATGTACATCAAGGAGCGCATCCATAAGACCTTCCCCGCCTACCGCGGCATGAAGGTCGTCCACGGCGAGCTCCCCAGATCGAGCAGCAACTCCAGCAGTAGCAAATGAAGGACTTACAAGATACCCCGGCCCTACTTGAGGCACGCGAATCGCTCTGCGGACACTATCGCGATATCATCACCCTGCTGGGCGAAGACCCCAATCGCGAGGGCCTCCAAAAGACTCCCATGCGTGTAGCCAAAGCCATGCAATTCCTGCTCCGCGGCTACGACGAAGACCCCGAGGCGGTGCTCGCCTCGGCCATGTTCCAAGAAGAAGACTACAAGCAGATGGTCATCGTCAAGGACATCGACTTCTTCTCCCTCTGCGAGCACCACATCCTGCCCTTCTTCGGTAAGGTGCACGTGGCCTACATCCCCCGCCGTTACATCACGGGCCTGAGCAAGATCCCCCGCGTGGTCGACATCTTCTCCCACCGCCTCCAGATCCAGGAGCGCCTCACACTCCAGATCAAGGAGTGCATACAGAAGACCCTCAACCCGCTCGGCGTGATGGTTGTCATCGAGGCCCAACACATGTGCATGCAAATGCGCGGCGTGGAGAAACAGAACTCCCTCACCACCACGTCGGACTTCACCGGCGTCTTCCAGCAAGTCCAGACCCGCGAGGAGTTCATGAACCTCATCAAGAAATAAGCGCGCGCTCGACAAGCCAATAACTCATCGCGCCTTCACCCCGGACCTGGAGAACCTCAACCCCTCTCCGTCCGGGGATTTTTGTTGCACCTCGCTCCGGTCATTTCTTTCGGGCGCCCCGAGCCTCCCTGATCGGTATCAGCGTAGAAACACGGTGTTTCGTAGGGGCGTATCGCATACGCCCCAGCATGTACCCGGATTCTGGGCCATTCCCGAACGGTATCAGCGTAGAATCACTGTTTCTGGAGCATTCCCGAACGGTATCGGCGCAGAATCACTGTTTCTAGACCATTCCCGAACGGTATCAGCGCAGAATCACTGTTTCTGAACCATTCCCGAGCGGTATCGGCGTAGAATCATGGTTTCTGGACTGTTCCCGGACGGTATCAGCGTAGAAACACGGTTTCTGGACTGTTCCCGGACGGTATCGGCGTAGAATCACGGTTTCTGGACCGTTCCCGAACGGTATCGGCGCAGAAACACGGTTTCTGGACTGTTCCCGAACGGTTTCACCGTAGAGGCGCAGTCTCCCCGACCCCCCGGAGGCGATCCACCGCGTATGCCATCTGGGACGCGCAAACCCTTACAATAAACCGGCCTACAACCAGTTATCATATCACTTCAAACCAGAGAGGAATAGAGAGGACGTGAGAAGATATTACACCATCGTTTGCTTCGCCCTGCTGCTGACCGCCGTGGCATGCAGCACCAAAAAGAACACAGCGGGCACACGCCGCTGGCACGCCTTTACGGCGCGCTACAACACGTATTTCAACGGCAAAACCTCCTTCGACGAGCAGTTAGAGACGATGCTAAACAGCTATCACGAGAACTACACCGAGCGGATCCTCATGCACCCCGTCAGCGCGCTGCCGAAAGAGAAACAGTCGGCCGGAGGGCCCTTCGACCGCGCCATCCTGAAGGGTAACAAGGCCATCAAACAGCATTCGATCCAGAGAAAGCCCGCCCGCAAACCCGGCTGGCAGGGCAACGCCCGCGAAGTGGCCATGCAGAACCGCGAGGAGTACAACCCCTTCCTGAAGCATTGCTGGATGCTGGTGGCCGAGGGGCAGTTCTACAACGGCGACTTCCTCCAAGCCGCAGCCACCTATTCCTACATCGCCCGCCACTACGCCACCGAGCCCGAGGTGGTGGCCGCAGCGCACATCGGCCGCGCACGCTGCTACGCCGAGATGGGCTGGCTCTACGAGACGGAATCGACGCTCGAACGGCTCGAGAAGAACGGCTTCCCCGCCGCCAATCGGAAGGATTACGACCGCGTCTATGCCGACTTTCTGGTCAAGAGCAACCGCACGGAGCAAGCCATCCCGGCCCTCAAGAAGGTGATCGACACGGAGCGCAACCGTCGGCAGCGCACCCGCATGCGCTACCTGCTGGGGCAACTGCTCACCGAGGCGGGGTGGAACGACGAAGCCTACCGCGAGTTCGGCCGCGTGGCCTCCGCCAACCCGCCCTACGAGCTGGAGTTTGCCGCCCGCATCCGTCAGGCTGAAGTGCTGCCGCCGTCGCGTTGGCAACAGGTGCTCAGCATGCTCCGACGCATGTCCAAGAGCGACAAACAAGAACTACCTCGACCAAGTCTACATGGCTATCGGCGACGTCTACATGAGTCGGCGCGACACCGCGCAGGCCATCGCCGCCTACGCCCAGGGCGTGGAGAAGAGCGTGCAAAACGGCCTCGATCTGGCCATCTGCCAGATCAAGCTCGGCGACATCTATTTCACGCAGAAGGATTACGTCCGGGCGCAACCCTGCTTCAGCGGCGCACTCTCGGCCATGCCCCGAGAGTATCGGGATTACGAACGTGTCGCCCGCCTCTCGTCCGTGCTCGACGAGTTGGTGGTGCACGTCGAGGCGGTACACCTCCAAGACAGCCTTCAGGCCCTGGCTCGCATGCCCGAAAAGGAGCGGCTGGCGGTGATCGATAAGATCATCGCGGAGGTGAAGGAGAAAGAGAAACGCGAGGCCGAAGAGGCCGACAAGGAGCGTTACCTGGCCGATCAACAGAGCCGTGGCAACGACTTCCAGCGCCAGCGGCAGAACATACAGACACCGCAGATGCCGCTGCTCAACGGGAACAATGGCGGCTTCTATTTCTACAACGAGCAGACCGTGGCGCAGGGCAAGACCCAGTTCCAAAACAAGTGGGGCAAGCGCGTCAATCAGGACGATTGGCGTCGCCGCAACAAGGCCATGCCGCTGGCTTCGTCCACCGACAACGCCGACGGCAACCTGCCCGACACGCCGCAACTCGACACCAACGGCAACCCGATCGCCCCCACCGACTCGACCGACGCACTGCAGGACTCCATCTCGTCCGACCCCAAGTCGCGCGAGTATTACCTGCAGCAGATCCCCTTCTCGGCCGAGGATCTGGAGGCCTCGAACGTCATCATCGCCGACGGGCTGTACAACATGGGCATGATCTACAAGGACAAGCTGGAGAATAAGCCGCTCTCGGTCGAGACGTTCGAGGAGCTGGAGCGGCGCTTCCCGGACAACAAGTACCGGATGGATTACTACTTCCAGTCTTACCTCATGGGGCTGCGGTACAAGGACAAGCCGCTCGAGACACGCTCGCGCGATCGCCTCGTGAAAGCCTTCCCCGAGAGCGACTATGCCACCGCCGTCGCCGATCCGAACTATGAGTACCATATCCGCATGATGGACCGTGTGCAGGACTCGATTTATGAGCAGGCGTACAACCGCTACCTCAAGGGCGACACGTCGTTCGTGCGCCGCAGCTATCGCGAGTTCAGCCGCACCTATCCGTTGGCTACGCTGATGCCGAAGTTCATGTTCGTCGAGGCGCTCACCTATGTGCAGTCCGGCAACGTGGCGTCGTTCAAGTCGGCGCTGCAAACGCTCGTGGAGAAGTATCCCACGGCCGATGTGACGGAGCTGGCCAGCGAGATGCTGAAAGGTGTGCTGCGTGGGCGGGCGCTGGTGCAGGGTAGCCTGACGGGCATGAAGTGGGACCTGCGCTTCGGTACGGACGAGTTTGGCGAGATCTCCGACTTAGATTCTGCCCGCGCCTTCGTCGACGAACCCGAGTCGCCGCATCGCATGGTGTTGCTCTACCCCAAAGGCGCCGTCGAAGCGAACGCCCTCCTTTACGCCGTGGCGGCCTACAACTTTGCGCACTTTGAGGTCAAGAGCTTCGACCTCTCGACCGACGAAGCGGGCAACTTCGGTATGCTTATCGTCAGCGGTTTCGACAACCTACAGCAGGTGCTCGAGTATTACGGCATGATCTACTCCCGCGACGGTTACGCCCGCAAGGTGGATCGCGCCGTCATCTTCTTCCCCATCTCCGACGCGAACTACGAGACCCTCCTGCACGGCAAGTCGCCATCGGACTACATGGCCTTCTTCGCCGAAGTCTATGGCCGACAAGCGCCCCAGTTGGTGGCCCGTTGGCGCACCCAAGTGGCCGCTGACGAACGTGAGGCGAAGCGTGAAGACCAAGCCGTGGAGCAAGCCGCCGATGAGGTGAAAGAGCGTGTGCAAGACGTGGATGAGCCCGCCGTGGACGAACCGCAACCGATCGACGTCGCCCAACCGGAGGACGCCACCCCCACGGAGGCACCCCACGCTACCGACTCCATCGCCCCCACGGACAGCGTCACCATAACGCAAGATCAGCCCATCGCCTCCGTCAAAAAGAAGAAGACGAAGGAGGAGCGAGCGCAGGAAAGGGCCGAGAAGGCGGAGAAAAAGAAGCAGGAGAAAGCCGCCAAGGCTGCCGAAGCGGAGCGGAAAAAGCAGGAGAAGGCGGCCAAGAAGCAAGCGGCCACCTCCGTCCGCCGCCGCAAGAACAAACCGGTGCAGCAGGCTGACGACCCCCTCCCGACCGACACCACGGCGCTGCCCGAGTCCCTACCCTCCGACACTGCGACGACCGAGACCCCGGCAATCGACACCACCGCCACGCCCGAAGTAGACATGGACACGGTGCTCGTGAAGCCGAAAGAGATCACGCTGGAATACCTCAAGAAGCGGCGTGAACTGGAAGAGCGCAAGGCACGTATGGTACAAGGCGAGAAGGCCCAGACCCAGGCCGAGCGACGCCAGGAGGCCGCCGAGCAGCGCAAGCAACAGCTCAAGGAGCGTGAGGCGCAGCGTAAGCAGAAAGAGAAGGAAGCCCGCGAGCGCATGAAGCAACGCGAAAAGGGAGCGTAAGGAGCGCGAGAAGGCCAACAAGCAACGCCTGAAGGAGAAAGAGGCGGCCCGCCGCGCGGCACTGCGTGAGAAGGAGGCTGCCCGTCGTGAGAAGGCGAAGAGCAAGTAGGCCGTCGGTGGCATCGCCTGCATCCCGTTTCCCCCGCCCCGAATGCTTCGCACACACGATGGAGGCTGTTCCGGGTGGCCTAATCGGCCCCTGCATATTCCAAACAGCGGCTTATTTTTGCCGCCGCTTTGAAGAAAAGCCTATCTACACGTGTGATGGGAAATCGGAAAGAGCAAGACTGATTTTGAGTAACACAATAGCTTAAGGAAATGAAGACATTCAATTTGAACTGCACGCCGCGGGAAGACCTCGGCAAGAAAGCAACCAAGGCGTTGCGCAAACAAGGACTGATCCCCGCCGTACTCTACGGCAACGAACCGGTGAAGTTGCCCTACACAGGCACGCTCAAGCCGGGTGAGAAGCTGGTTGAGATCGAAGGTGGCATGGGCATTATCGTAACGGATTTCACGGTCTCGTTCGACGGTGTCCGCAAGCTGATCTACACGCCAGACATCCACCTCGTAGAGATCGACTGGGAAGATGGACGCCGCAACCGCGCCATCTTGAAGGACATCCAGTTCCACCCCGTGACGGACGCCATCCTGCACCTTGACTTCCTCGAAGTATTCGGCGACAAGCCGATCGTGATGAACGTGCCCGTTGAGCTGGTGGGTCACGCCAAGGGTGTGAAAGCCGGTGGTAAGCTCAACCACGCTATGCGTCGCCTGAAGGTGAAAGGTCAGGCCGAGCAGATCCCGGAGAAGCTCGTGGTCAATGTAGACAAGCTGGAGCTGGGACAGGTGATCAAGGTCGGCGAACTGACCTTCGAGAACGTGGAAGTGATGAGCCCGAAGAACGCCGTGGTTTGCGCCGTGAAGATGACGCGTGCCGCTCAGAGTGCCGCCGGTGCACAGACCTTCGACGAGGAGGGCGAAGAGCATACCGAGGGCGAAGAGGCTCCGGCAGCCGAATAACAACAGGCCGATATCATTTCGTGAATATTCAAGGAGGGGGAGGATGCCCGTGCTTAGCGGCGCATTCCTCCCCCCTTCTTCGTGCTTCAAACATGACTCAGAGATGAAATTTCTCATTGTCGGACTGGGCAACATCGGCTCCGAATACTGGGGCACGCGCCACAACATCGGCTTCCGCGTGGTCAACGCCGTGGCGGAGGCCGCCTCGGCTGACTTCACCGAGGAGCGTTACGGCGCTGTAGCCCGTCTGCGCTTCAAGAGCGCCGAGCTGGTCGTCCTCAAGCCCAATACGTTTATGAACCTCAGCGGAAACGCAGTGCGCTACTGGCTGCAACGCGAGTCCATCCCCCGCGAGCGACTGTTGGTCGTGGCCGACGACCTCTCGCTGCCCTTTGGCAGCCTGCGCCTCAAGGCGCGCGGCAGTCACGGCGGGCACAACGGCCTGCGCAACATCGGCGAACTGCTCTCCACGGACGACTACGCCCGCCTACGCTTCGGCATCGGCAACAACTTCCCTCGCGGACGGCAGGTGGACTATGTGCTCAGTCCCTTCACGGACGACGAGCTCGCCCAGATGCCGGCCATCGTCGACCGGGCCGTGGAAATCGTGCGCAGCTTCTGCCTCGAGGGCGTGGATGTGGCGATGAATCGATACAACCGCAACGCACCCGGGAATGCCTCATAAAGGGCCAACTGCGGCGTAAAGCGACGGCTGGAGTGCCCCAAAGGCACCGCCGTTTGCATAGCCGCCACCCTGCGCAGTGAAAAAGGCGGGCTGTTTTGCACCGTTCCGGGCTGCGCGGTCAAAAAGGCGGGCTGTTTTGCACTGTTCCGGGCTGCACGGTGAAAAAGGCGGGCTGTTTTGCACCATTCCGGACTGCGCGGCGAAAAAGGCGGGCTGTTTTGCACCGTTCCGGACTGCGCGGTCAAAAAGGCGGGCTGTTTTGCACCATTCCGGGCTGCGTGGCGAAAAAGGTGGGCTGTTTTCCACCGTTCCAGACTGCGCGGTGAAAAAGGCGGGCTGTTTTGCACCGTTCCGGACTGCGCGGTGAAAAAGGCGGGCTGTTTTGCACCGTTCCGGGCTGCGCGGCCAAAAAGGCGGGCTGTTTTTCACAGTTCTTGCCTGCGCGGTCAAAAAGGCGGGCTGTTTTTCACAGTTCTTGCCTGCGCGGTCAAAACGGCGGCCCGTTTTTCACAGTTCTTGGGTGCGCGGCGAAAAAGGCGGGCCGTTTTTCACAGTTCTTGGGTGCGCGGGAGGTGAAAAGAGAATCATGAGGCGTGCCCGAGCGCTATTTTATACCCCAAAGAGGAATGGATGGTCCATTCATAGGCGTATGCCCCGCGGGGGCACCGCATTCGCCATCCATTCCTGACGAACGATAACTACCCCTCTAACGACTACAACTTATGGACGAAGTCAGAATAGATAAATGGATGTGGGCCGTGCGACTCTTCAAGACGCGATCGCTGGCGGCCGAGGCCTGCAAGAAAGGGCGCATCTCGATGGGCGGAAACAACGTCAAGCCGTCGCGTACCGTCCGCGTGGGCGACGTCATCGAGGTGCGTAAGCCACCAGTCACCTTCTCTTTCCGCGTGCTCGACCTCACGGAGAGCCGCATGGGTGCGCCGCTCGTGCCGCGGTTCATGGAGAACGTCACGCCGCCCGAGCAGTACGAGATCCTGGAGATGAACCGCATCTCCGGCTTTGTCGACCGTGCCCGTGGCCTGGGTCGACCGACCAAAGAAGGAGCGGCGCGATCTGGAGCAGTTCACGCACCCCGACGCTCCGGACTTCCCCTTCTTCGACCTCGATGAGGACGACGACGGCGAATAAACTCGGCATCACATCCCCCTCACCGATAGGGTCCGGGGCATACCCCCCTATCAAAAAACGAAAAGGTGACCACCCCCGTTCGGGTAGTCACCTTTTCTCATGCAGGTTGTTTGTGTCAGTGGATCACGATCCGCCTGATCACGGCTTTTCGTTTAGTAGTTGTGCTCCCCCTCCTGCATCTCCTTCTGGTCGATCTTGTGCAGATCCAGCGCACGCCAGGTGTAGAAGATGTAAGCCAGCACGAAGGGGATAATGAACGACACGTACATCATCGTCCGCAGCGTGAACTCGCTCGACGAACTGTTGACGATCGTCAGCGAGCTCTGTAAGTCGACCGTCGAGGGGTAGTAAGCCGTGTTGTTCCAGCCAGCCGTGAGCAGCAGCGCGAGCACGGTCAGAACGGTACCCGCCCCAGCCGACCAGATGCCTTTCGTGCACGTGGCGGAGAAGACCGTCCGACCAATGCCGAAGAGTACACCGACGACACCGATCAAGAAGAGTACCGCCACGAGCGGCATCTGCACGAGGTTGTTGAGGTACTTATGCGGCTCCATGAAGACATGGCTCGTCGCCGGATCGACCGCGAAACCGTCGGCCATGAGCAGGTGACCCACGAAGGGCAGGAAGACCACAAGGAAGGCCACCGCCTCGATGGGCAGGCGGCGACGACAAGCGGCGTTCACCTCCTCGTCGCGGATGTTGTTGATGAAATAAAGCAACGCCAGCACGCGGGAGAGGAAGAAGACGGACGCACCAAGGAGCAGGTTCCAGACCACGAGCGCAGCCTCGAGCCCGTGCCATGACGTGGCCCAACGCGAGATGACCGGCATACCGACGTCCGTCAGTTGCACGCGGTCCACGACGAACGAGGCACCGCTGAAGAACGTGCCCACGGCCGTGCCCAACAAGAGCGGGCCCAGGACGCCATTGATAAAGAGGAACACCTGGTACGTGCGTTTGCCGAGCAGGTTGCCCCGCTTAGCCTGAAACTCATACGATACGGCCTGCAGCACGAAGCACAGCAGGATGATCGTCCACACCCAATAGGCGCCGCCAAAGCTGGTGGAGTAAAACAGCGGGAAGGAGGCGAAGAAGGCGCCGCCGAAGGTCACGAGCGTCGTGAACGTGAACTCCCACTTGCGGCCGATGGAGTTGATCAGCAGCTTTTGTTGCCGCTCCGTGCGGCCGACGGTGAAGAGCAGCGACTGCCCGCCCTGTACGAACATGAGGAACACCAACAGTGCGCCAAGCAGCGACACGAGCAACCACCAGTAGTGTTGAAGAAAGCTATACGTTATATCCATGAGACGATGTGCTAAGGGGTTAAGATTCCATGTCCGGTCCCTGCTTGATGGCCCGCGTCATGATACGCAGCTCGGCCACTAACAGCACGGTGAAGAGAATGAGGAAAAGGAAGAAGGTGAGCTGCACCGAGCCGGTCTGCAGCTTCGAAACGGCCGCTGTCGTCGGCATCAGGTCTTGGATGACCCACGGCTGACGCCCCGCTTCGGCCACGATCCAGCCGGACTGGCTGGCCACAAAGCCAACGGGATGGTCCAGAGGCAGACGGTTTGCAGCCAACGGTGCGACGCGATCCGGTTCTTCCGCCCGAGCCACAGCACCAGGAGGAACATGAGCACGAAGTATCCACCCAGCGCCACCATCACGTGAAACGCGTAGAAGGTCAGGCCCACGGGCGGGATCAGCTCGGCTGGATCCTTGATATACCCGTAGCCGAAGTTGGGGAAGTTCTCCTCCAGCACAGCCCGACTGGTGCGCATGGCCTCCTCATCCTTCGCCGCGAGTGCCTTGCGATAGTCAGCCAGCGCTGCAATGGCGAGGCGTCCGCTGGCGATGCGTTCCTCGACCGAGAGCGCCCGTGCGCCCGACCGCGTCGTGTATCCACCTTCGATCAGGTCAGTGATGCCCGGCACGAATGCGTCCAGATCTCGCTCCGCCAGATACGACAGCGCGTAGGGGATCTCCACCTTCATCACGAACGGATCCGTGTCGTCAGCGTGCGACTGCTTAGCCGGGTTCAGTATGCCCACGGCCACCAATCCCGCACCGTTTGTGCCCTTATACAGGCCTTCCATGGCCGCCAGCTTCATGGGCTGAAACTGCGCCACGTTATACGCCGAACCATCGCCCGTCAAGACGGCCAATCCCGAGGCCACCAGCCCGAAGATGGCAGCGACACGTATGCTCTGCACCGCAAATTCACGATGCCGGTTGCGGAGCAGGAACCAACTGCTGACGCCCACCACGAACACGGCGCCCAAGACCCACGATGAGGTCACGGTGTGCAGGAACTTGTTCACCGCCATCGGCGAGAGCGCCACGGCCCAGAAGTCGAACATCTCGTTGCGCACCGTCTCCGGGTTGAACTGCATGCCCACGGGGTACTGCATCCATGCGTTGGCCACAAGGATCCACAGCGCTGAGAGGGTGGCCCCGATGACCGTCAGCCACGTAGAAGCCAGGTGCATGCCACGGCTCACCTTGCCCCACCCGAAATACATCACGGCCACAAACGTGGCCTCCATGAAGAAGGCCACAATGCCTTCGATGGCTAGCGGCGCGCCGAAGATGTCGCCCACGAACCAGCTGTAGTTCGACCAGTTGGTGCCGAACTCAAACTCCAGAATCAGCCCCGTGGCCACGCCGATGGCGAAGTTGATGCCGAAGAGCTTCATCCAGAACTTGGTCGTCTGTTTCCAAAACGCCCGCCCCGTGCGGACGTACATCGTCTCCATCAAGGCCATGACGACGCCCAGCCCGAGCGTGAGCGGCACGAACAGCCAGTGATAGATGGCCGTCAGCGCGAACTGCGCCCGCGACCAGTCGATCAAAGAAGTATCCAATTGTTGCATATATAAATGTGTAGTTAGAGTAAGTCGGTAGGGGTCAGGGTGTGGCGCGGTGGATGAGTTCTTCGGAGACATACTGCCGGCGCTCGCCCTCCGTGTCGAAGCGGCTCAGGAAGCGGGGGGAAGAAGATCATGCGCAACACGACGAACATGATGATCAGCTTCACCAGGATCAGAATCCACAGCGTGCGCCCCCAGGTCATCTGCCGGAAGCCGTCGATGTAGAAGCGTGCGACACGCACCAAGGGGTTGCGGGGGCGGTTGTTCTCGACTTTCATCTCTTTCTTCTTGTACCAAATACAATTTCAATCGGGTGCGAAAGTAAGCCCTTTCCTCTTTCTGCGAAACACGTCGCCGCCGACGCATCCCTCTATCCCTCAACCTCCATCGCCCTTTCTGACGGCCTTGACCTACCCCATGGGCCTCCCTTTATTCGCTTCGACGGCCTTGACTCGCCCCATCCAACTCCCGGCAGACCCTCTGCCCCGATCACTATGCCCCATCCGACTCGTGGCAGAGCTTCTGCCCGGATCACTATGCCTTGTAGAGGTAGTGTTTATACCATAAACGGTATGTTCAAAAGAATTTATCCACTGTTTATGACTCAATCCTCAAGTAGAAAGATGTATGACACTTGTCTATAATCAAAACAGGATATTCCATAATTTTTAGCCTATGATTTATCTATAGACATTGTGTAGAAATGATTTATAAGCCCGTTTATCTTCAAAATATAGAAGATAAAAAGCCTTATATATCCTGTTTATGATCAAAACAAGAACCAAATAGAATGGATGATTCTGTCCATATTATGGACAGTAGATGAAACGATTTGGAATAACTGTTTGGATGCAAAACAGTGGCTCTAAAAGGTTATCCAACGTGTTCATGACATAGACACCAGCTCTACAAGGCATAGGAATCAGGGGCAGAAGGTCTGCCGAGAGTCGGATGGGGGCACGTTAAGGGCGGCAGAGGGTGTGACGGGGGTTGGGTGGGGGCGATGATTCGCTTTGCACGCCTTGATGAGAGGATAGTGGCCCGAGAAGATCGTGGCAGACACAGCGCCGGGCATGTTCGGGGGCATAGAAAGGCCGGATACAGGCGGAGTGGGCCTCTCATCTGTATCCGGCCGTTCTGAGCGCTGCCCACTGGGGCGCCTCGACCCGATGGCTCGCCGTGAACTTCAGTAGCGGAAGACGCCGCCGCCGAGGAACTCGCGGAGGAGCGAGGTGGCGGGCAGCTCCTCGATGGGGATGTAGTTGAAGTAGCGGAGGAAGCGGAGCAGGCGGTAGGCCTCGGCGCTCTCGGCGTCGCGCTCGCGGATCTCGCTCAGGACGGGCTCGGCGTAGCGGCGGAGGGCGGCCAGCTCGTAGATCATGGCGCTGTTAAACATCGCGTCGGCGTTCTCTTGGTAGGGGAAGACCCAGCGGTCGTCGCCGCGGCGCACCTTAGGCCACATGGCGATCGTCTCGCGGGCGGAGTAGCCGCGATAGTGGTAGTCGCGGACGATGCGGCGGAGCAAGCGGTTGTCGGACGTGGGGATCCAGTTGTGGCCGTCGAGCGAGATGGTGGTCAGGGCCGAGACGTAGATGCGGTAGATGCGTTCGGGGGGGATGTGGGCCGTGAGCTCGGGGTTGAGACCGTGGATGCCCTCGAGGATGAGGACGGAGTTGTCACGGATTTGGAGCATGTCGCCACGGAAGACGCGTCGGCCGGAGGAGAAGTCGAACGAGGGCAGCTCGATCTCGTCGCCGCGGAGGAGGCGCTCGAGGTCGCGGTGGAAATAGGGGAGGTCGATGGCGTAGAGGGACTCAAAGTCGTAGGCGCCGTCGTCGTCGCGGGGGGTGTCCTCGCGGTTGACGTAGTAGTCGTCGAGGGAGATACCCAGGGGGGTGGAGCAGGTTGGTGACGAGCTGCACTTGGAGGCGCTTGCAGAAGGTGGTCTTGCCGGAAGAAGAGGGGCCGGAGATGAGGACGATGCGGACGCCGTCCTCGCGGTATCGTCGGGCGATGTCGTCAGCGATCTGTGCGATCTGCTTCTCCTGCATGGCCTCGGAGACCATGATGATGTCGCGGGCGTGGCCCTCGGAGACGGCCCGGTTCAGGTCGCCGACGTAGTTCACGCCCACGGTGCGCTGCAGCTGGAGGTGCTGCTTGTAGGCGTTGAACATCTTCTGCTGCGGCACGAGGGGGTAGAGCCGAGTGGGGTCTTCGCGCTGGGGCAGCTGCAGGAGGACGCCGTCAGCGTAGGGGATGAGGTCGAAGAGGGGGATGCGGCCGGAAGAGGGCGTGAGGCAGCCGTAGAAGTAGTCGATGTAACCGTTGAGGCCGTAGTAGGTGGTGTAGGCCATGCCGGCGGTCTCGATGAGCAGGGCGCGGTCGTTCATGCCCCGCTCGCGGAAGGTGGAGAGGGCGTCCTCGGTGCGGACGACGTAGCGGACGAAGGGGCGATCCTCGCCGATGATCTCCTGCATGCGCTGCTTGATGCGGCGGACGTCGTCCTCGGTCATCGGTTCGCGGTGTTCGAAGGCACAGTAGAGACCCTTCGACACAGGGTGCTCGAGGCTGAAGGGGCGCGAGGGATAGAGGTCGTAGACGGCCTTGACGAGGATGAAGCAGAGGGAGCGCAGGTAGATGCGATAGCCCGAGGGGTGGGTGTAGTCAACGAACTCGACGTCCTTCGGGTTCCAGCAGCGATAGGTGAGGCCCTCTACGCGCTTGTTGACCCGTGCGCCGAGGGGCGGGTAACGTAAGGGTCGGCCGGCGGCCTCGTAGATGGCTTCGAGGGTGGCACCGACGGGGACGCGGACAGTCTGCTCGGTGTTTTTGCAGTAGATCTCAATGGAGTCCACCCGGCTTTCGTCGGGGAGAAATGTAGTGGGGGTAAGCATTGTCTTCCTTTCGTGTTTAGTGTAATCTCTACTTTTGTCGGGCAAAGAAAAATTGATTATTCCGAAACATAACCCCGTATGAATTACTCCTTTCTTGACTTTCTGACGCTGCTCGGTTCGCTCGGCATGTTCCTCTATGGCATGAAGATCATGAGTGAAGGGCTCCAGAAAGTGGCCGGCGATAAGCTGCGCAACATCCTCTCCGTGATGACGACGAACCGCATCACCGGCGTCCTGACCGGTATGCTCGTCACCGCCCTGATCCAGTCCTCCAGCGCCACGACCGTCATGGTGGTCAGCTTTGTCAACGCCGGTTTGCTCACCCTCGGGCAGTCCATCAGCGTGATCATGGGCGCCAACGTCGGCACCACGGTCACGGCGTGGATCATCTCCTTCTTCGGCTTCAAGTTCGACATCAGTATGCTCTCCCTACCGCTCATGGGTCTGGCCATCCCACTCATGTTCGCCAAGAAGAGCAACTACAAATCGCTCGGGGAGTTCATACTCGGGTTCGCCTTCCTCTTCCTCGGCCTGTCCTATCTGAAGGACTCCGTGCCTGACTTAGAGGGCAACCCCGAGGTGCTGTCCTTCATCCAGAACTACACCTCGATGGGCTACCTCTCGCTGCTCATCTTCTTGGCCATCGGTACGATCCTGACCATCATCGTACAGTCGTCCAGTGCCACGGTGGCCATCACCCTCATCATGTGCACCCAAGGTTGGATGCCGTTCGAGATGGCCGCTGCGATGGTGCTCGGTGAGAATATCGGTACGACGATCACGGCCAACCTGGCCGCCCTCTCAGGCAACGTCTCCGCCCGCCGCGCCGCCTTGGCCCACCTCATGTTCAACCTCTTCGGCGTCGTCTGGGTGATGATCCTCTTCTACCCCTTCTGCCACACGGTCGAGTGGCTCGTGACGCGCTTCGGCCCGGGCGATCCGCACGCCATGACGAACTTCATCCACTCGCTCGACGCCGAGACCGTCCGCAGCATCACCTCTGACGAGAAGCTCACCGACCCGCGCCTCATCGGCCTCCGCGAGCAGCTCCAGGCGCAACAAGTGGCCGTCTCCTACGGGCTCTCGCTCTTCCACACGCTGTTTAATGTCTGCAACATCCTTGTCATGATCTGGTTCGTCAAGCTCTACGAACGCATCTGCTCGGCCCTCATCAAGTCGCCGCGCGAGAGCGAAGACGAAGAGTTCCAGCTCAAATACATCTCGGCCGGTATGCTCTCTACCTCTGAGCTCTCGCTCATACAGGCCAACAAAGAGATTGCGGTCTTTAGCGACCGCACCTATCGCATGTTTGGCATGATCAAGACGTTGCTCCACGAGACCGACAGCGAGAAGTTCCTCAAGACCTTCGTCCGTGTCGAGAAATACGAGCAGATCAGCGACCGCATGGAGGTGGAGATAGCCAACTACCTCACCCGTGTGCTTGAAGGCCGACTCAGTGCCGAGGGTAAGAACAACATCCGCGTCATGCTCCGTGCCGTCTCCGAGATTGAGAGTATCGCTGACTCCTGCAACAACATCGCCCGCACCATCAAGCATCGCAACGATGCCAAGGGCCATTTCACGGAGGAGCAGAACCACAGCGTGGAGCACATGATGAGCCTCACCGATGCCGCTCTGGTGCACATGAAGGACATCCTGCACCGTCAGGCCGGCACGCGAGACGACATGGTGCTCTCCTACAACCTCGAGAACGAGATCAACTCCTATCGGAACATGCTCAAAAACGAGAACATCGACAACATCGACAACAAGCGCTACAGCTATTCCGACTCGGTCTACTACATGGACATCATCTCCGAGTACGAAAAGATGGGCGACTACATCCTCAACGTCGTCCAAGCCATTGTCGAAAAGAAGTTCTGATTCACCCCTGACCTCACCGCATGATGATACGCTCCTTCCTCGACGCCAATTTCCTACTCCGCACCGATACGGCCGTAGAGCTCTACCGCCGTCACGCCGAGAAACTCCCCGTAGCTGACTACCATACGCGCCTCCGCGCCGACCTCATCGCCGCCAACGAACCCGTGACGGATCTTACCACCCTCTGGCTCGACACCGACCCCGACAAATGGCGCCTGATGCGTGCCGGCGGGGTGTCTGAAGACTATATCTCGGGCAATCGCACGCCCTACGAGAAGTTCGAAAAGTGGGTCGAGATCCTACCGCAAGCCATGCGCCACCCGATCTATCACCAGGCGCACATGGAGCTGAACCGCGTGTTCGGCATCGGCGAGACGCTCAAGCCCTCCAACGCCCGCGACATCTACGAGTCTTGCACTGCCAAGCTCCAGACGCCCGAGTACCTGCCGCAGGCCATCCTCCGACGCCTACGCATCGAGACGCTGGCTACGACGGACGATCCCGCCGACAGCCTCAATGCCCACCTTGCACTGCGTGAGACTGGCGGAGTGGATGCCCTCCGCATCATCCCCACTTGGGCGCCCGACCGTGTGCTCGACCTCCGCCACCCGGAGCATTACAACCTCTACCTCGACCAACTGGCCGCCGCATCCGACACCGTAATCTCGACCTACAACGATCTGCTCACCGCACTCCGCAGGCGGCACAAAGCCTTTGGCGAAGCTGGCTGTGTGGCCACGTTGCATCGGCTGACCACCTTCCCCGACGCCCCGAGCGCCGATGACGTGCAGGCGGCCCATGATGCACTGCGCAAGGTGCGCGAGGGTGGCGAACCGACAGCGGACGAGTGTCTCAGCTTCCGTGCCGTGTTGCTCCGCGATCTGGCGGAGATGGACGCCGAGGCGGAACGTGTACAGATGTTCCACGTCGGTGCGCTCCGCGATCTTCATCCACGACTCTATAAGAAAATCGGCCCTGACGCAGGCTTTAACGCACCGACAGACCGGCCTACAGCGGAACAGATGGCGCGCTTCTTTGCTCGACTCGATACCGACGGCGCCCTACCGGAGACGATCGTCAGTTGTGACCGTCTGTCCGACGCGCCATCGGTGGCGGGCGTAGCCGCATGCTTCGCAGGTCGAGGACTGCGTGTGCAGTATGCACCAGCGGGATGGCATATCGGACGCCCCGGGGCACTCGAGACGCATCTCGACGTGATGACGACGGAAGGACTCGTCGCACAGTCCGTCGGGTTCGCCTCCGGAGCACGCACGCTGCTGGCTCCGGTGCGGCACGAGTATTTCCGCCGTGTGATCTGCGACGTCTTCGGCCGCGAGGTGGAGCAGGGTCTGCTGCCTCACGGCGACTTAGCGACCGTGAAGCGTACGATAGAAAACATCTGTAGCACCAATGCACGCCGCTTGATGAACTGTTAAGTGGCTCTTGTTTTTGTTCATGAGGAGCCGGCAGCTTTCCATAGCTGTCGGCTCTTTTTTCTGCCCATTGGGCGGCCCGCGACACCCGTCCCGTGGCGGGACGGCATCTCAACAGCCATTTTAGCCCCGTCCCGTGGCGGGACAGCATCTCAACAGCCATTTTGGCCTCGTCCCGCGGCGGGACGGCATCTCAACAGCCATTTTGGCCTCGTCCCGCGGCGGGACGGCATCTCAACGACCATTTTGGGCCCGTCCCGCGGCGGGATGGCTTCTCAACGACCATTTTGGCCCCGTCCCGTGGCGGGATGGCATCTCAACCGCCATTTTGGCCCCGTCCCGTGGCGGGACAGCATCTCAACCGCCATTTTTGGCCCTGTCCCGCGGCGGGACGACATCTCAACGGCCGTTTTGGTCTCGTCCCGCGGCGGGACGAGGCGACTCCCTCCTGCGTCCCTATTCAAGCGGGGGTATCTTTGCCCGCATCATGGAGGAAGAGAAACAAATCATTGACGTCCGCGAGGTGCTCCGACGCAAGGCGTCGGGGGCGGCACGGTGGATCCCCGCGGCAGTGACAAACTGGCTCTCACGCACGATTCACGAGGCAGAAATGAATGACATCTTGACGCGTTACGCCGACCTCGACGGGGTGGCGTTTATGCAGGCGTTGGTTGCGGAGTTTGATTTGACGCTGGATCTGCACGGCGCGGAACGTCTGCCCACGCCCGATCGGCGCAGCCTTTTCGTCTCAAATCATCCGCTGGGCGGGCTGGACGGCATCTGCCTCTCGGCGCTGCTGGGCGGGCGATACGGGTCGACGTTTCGCTGCGTGGTGAACGATCTGCTGCTCTTCATCCCCAACCTGCGCTCGATCTTCCTGCCGGTCAACAAGCACGGTCGGCAGCGACGCGAAGCTGCGACACGGTTTGACGAGGCCATGCGCGGGGCGGGGCAGGTGCTGACCTTTCCCGCCGGGCTATGCTCACGGCAGCAGGGCGGGCAGATCGCTGACGTAGCCTGGCGACCCTCGTTCGTGCGCGACGCGGTGCGTTACCGGCGCGACGTGGTGCCCATCTTCTTCGACGCCCGCAACTCCAACCGCTTCTATCGGGCGGCGCGCTGGAGGCAACGGCTGGGCATCGGGTTGAATGTGGAGATGATCTACCTGCCGGACGAGATGTTCCGAAACAAACACCAGCGGTTTGGCGTTTACATAGGCGCTCCGATCGCGTGGCAGACGCTTGCTGACGGGCGGCCGCAGGAATGGACGGCACGAGTGAGAGAGATGGTTTATCGATTAAAAACGAAACAGGAATGATTGAGCAGATTATACCGCCGGTGGATCCGGACGAGTTGGAGAGAGAATTGACGCCTGCGCGGCGGTTGCGACGGACGAATAAGTCGGACAATGAGATCTATGTAGTCACCGGGGCCGAGGCGCCGCAGGTGATGCGTGAGATCGGGCGGTTACGCGAGGCGGCGTTTCGCTACTATGGCGGCGGCACGGGTCGTGCGCTGGATGTGGACACCTTCGACAGTCGGCCGGGGGCTTACCGGCAGCTGATCGTATGGAGTCCGAAGGATCGACGGATACTAGGTGGCTATCGGTTTCGCTGCGGGTCGGAGGCACTCGATGCCGACGGTGAACCGACGCTGGCTACGGCGGCACTGTTCCATTTTTCAGATCGCTTTATTCGGGAATACTTGCCATACACGGTGGAGCTGGGGCGATCGTTCGTCTCGCTCGACTATCAGGCCACGCTGCCACGGCCGGGCAGCATCTTCATCCTCGACAACCTGTGGGACGGGCTGGGGGCGCTGACGGTGATCGACCCCACGCTGCGATATTTCTTCGGCAAGGTGACCATGTATCCGGGCTACAACGTGGAGGCGCGCAACATGATCCTCTACTTCCTCCGCCGTCATTTCCCGGATCCTGACCGACTGGTGGAGCCTATCCATCCGCTGACGGTGGACGTGGACGAGGGCGCTATGGAGGCGCTCTTTCGGCATGGGAGCTTTCGGGAGAATTATCGAGTGCTGAACCAAGAGGTGCGCAAGCGGGGGGCTGAACATCCCGCCACTCGTCAATGCCTACATGAGCCTCTCGCCACAAATGCGGACGTTCGGCACGGCCATCAATCGGCGCTTCGGCAACGTGGAGGAGACGGGCTTGCTGATCGCCATTGACGAAATCTTGGAGGAGAAGAAGAAGCGCCACATCGAGACCTACCTCAAGGAGGAGGCTGAGACGCCCGCCTTCCGACGGGTGGAGATCCGGTGACGGAGCGACGGCTATATAATAGGAAAGGCGACCCCTTAATGGGGCCGCCTTTTTTCTTTTGGTGCCGGCCAAACTTCCTTGCCCTGATAGGAACTCTTTTCTTGCCTTGATGCAAGAAAAGAGTCAAAAGAAAATCAAGGCACCAGGGGTGCCGGCCAAGCTGGCCAGGTACACGTCATAGCAGGGCTTGGATCTCGCTTTCGAGCCGGTCGGGGTTGTCGACGCGCTTGACGGGGGCGCCGTGTCGATTGAGCAGGAAGAGGGTCGGCAGGTTGCGAACATTATACAGGGCGGTATAGCGCGAGTAGACGGATTCGGGGTCGCGCACACAAGTCCAGGCGAGGTTGGAGGCGACGTTCTTCCAGAGGTGGACGTTGTCGTCGAGCGAGACTTGATAGATGACGAGGCCACGGCCGCGGAACTTCTCATAGATGGTGCCAAGCGCGAGGTTGAGGGCGGGCGCCCACTCGGCCTCGTAGGCCGTGAAGCAAAGCAGGGTGATGTGGCCCGGGGCAACGTCGGAGAGCTTAACCGTGCGACCGTGTAGTCGGGCAGCTCGATGTCGATCATTTCGACCTCTTTCGTGGGGATACCCTCGAGATTCAGCTCGGGGCGGTTTCGGGTCACTTTGAGCGACTGGAGTGCGAGGTTGTAGAGGTGTTTCGAGCGAGGACTTTCGGGGTAGAGGTTGTTGTAGCTGGTGGCTACGGCCCCGAAGGCGCGCGAGTCGTTCTTGTCATAGAGGTCAAAGAGGAGCATGCCGTCGACCTGCTGAAAGAGGGCGAAATAGGCGGCGGTGGACATGGGCTGGGCGTAGATGTATTTGCGGGCCACCTCCTTGTAGGCTTCAGCGGCGCTGACGATGCGCTGGCGGTAGGCGGAGTCGCTGAGGGCGCCAGCCTGATACTCGTCACGAGCGTGAGCGATCTCTTGGCTGGCGTCGAGCTGCGCTAGGGTAATCGTCTTAATGGCCGTGCAATTGTCGGAGCCCTCGACGGTGTACGAGGTAGCGAAGCTCTTGGTGTCGGCCGTGAAGGTGATCGTCTCGGTAGAGTCGATGGCGAAGTTGATCCACTGGTTCTTCAGGCGCAGGCGATAAAAATCCGGATAGTCCGGCCGAGGGCACTTGAAGTGGAACTTGCCCGAGGTGCCGACCTTGGCCGAATCGAGTAGGGTGACGGACGAGAGTCCGATGTTTTCGAGATAGATCGTTTGTCCCTCTGCGCCGGCCACGATACCGGAGACGGTGAAGTCCTTTGCCGATCGTTGGCAGCCGGAGAGTAGGCCGATCAGCGTGCAGAGAAGGATAGTTAGGGGATTGAGGCGGTTCGTCTTCATAAGATGGGGGATCATTCATTCTTGTTCTACGGCCGCAAAAGTATCTTATTTTAACGCCATAACGTGGAAGATCTCGATCTAATCTGAAAATATATTGACCCAAAGCCACAGGGAAAAGCATTCCTTCCCGCCGCAGGAAGCCATCCGATCTCCATTCCCTCTTCCCGCCACGGGAAATGACTTTTTGAAGTTGGAAAACGATTTCCCGCCGCGGGAAGTGACTTTTTGAAGTTCGTAAGCCATTTCCCGCGGCGAGAAGGCGCTTCCGGCCTCCGTCATTCCCAAGTCGGCAGTTGGTTTCCGGATAAGCAAGGTCGGGGACAGCTGTTTTGGACAGAAACCCCTATTTATCTGTGTAGCCGCTTACTTTTGCGGCCTATGATGACAAATGACATACGCTCGATCATCGAGCAAGAAGCGGACGCCGTGCGAAACATACCCATCTCGGAGCGCTATGCGGAGGCCGTGGACTTAATCGTAAAACATGTACACAAGCAAGGGGGGACCCTCATCACGGCCGGCATGGGTAAGGCCGGACAGATAGCCATGAACATGGCCACCACCTTCAGCTCGACCGGCACTCCGGCTTTCTTCCTGCACCCCGGTGAGGCACAACATGGCGACTTGGGCATCGTCCGACGGAATGACCTGCTGCTGCTCGTCTCCAACTCCGGCAAGACGCTCGAACTCATCGAGCTGGTCGACCTGGCCCGCGGACTCGTGCCCGACATTCCTTTTATCCTCATCACTTCTGACCCGCAGAGCGAGCTGGCCCGACGGGCCACTCTCTGTCTGCCCACCGGTGCGCCACGTGAGGTCTGCACCTTGGGGCTGACGCCAACCACATCGACGACGGTGATGACCGTCATCGGCGATGTGCTCGTCGTGGGCACGATGGACCGCATCGGCTTCACCTCCACCGACTATGCCAAGCGCCACCACGGCGGCTACCTCGGATCGAAAAGCCGGCAACTGAGCCGAAAGGAGGCCGAGGCATGAGACGCGTGATCGGCATTGGTGAGACCATCCTCGACATCCTCTTCCGCGACGGACAGCCTTACACGGCCCTACCCGGCGGATCGATCTTCAACACGCTCGTCTCGCTCAGTCGGGTGGGCGTGCAGACGTCGTTCATCGGTGAACTGGGCGACGATCACGTGGGCCGGATCATCCGGGATTTCATGCAGCAAAACGGTATGTCGACGGACTATATGGATAGCTTTTCCGAGGGCCTCAGCCCCGTCTCGTTGGCCTTCCTCGACGAGGGGCAGGGCACGGACTATATGTTCTATACGAACCGCTCCAAGCGGCGGTCGAACATGGCCCTGCCCGACATTCAGCCGGACGACATCGTCCTCTTCGGCTCCTATTACGCCCTCAACCCCGACACCCGCGACCGCGTCATGGACCTCGTGCAGTACGCCCGGGAGCGACGGGCCATCGTCTATTACGACCCCAACTTCCGCAAGGCCCACGCCCACGAGGCCATCCAGCTCCGCGCCACAGTGATGGACAACTACGAGGCGGCCGACCTCGTGCGCGGCTCGGACGAGGACTTCGTGAACCTGTACAAGAAGACCGACCCGGACGAGGTCTACCGCGACGAGGTGCAGTTCTATTGCAAGCGCCTCATCGCCACCCGCGGCTCGGGCGGCATCAGCCTCTACACCGAAAGGGCTGTACGCATTATGACGTGCCGCCACTCACGGCCGTCAGCTCCATCGGCGCCGGCGACGCTTTCAACGCCGGACTGGTCTACAGCCTCATCAAGTATCGCATCGGGCAGATGGACCTCACAGACCTCAGCCCCATGATGTGGGACAAGATGATCGGCCTCGGCATCGCCTTCGCCGCCGAAGTATGCGGCAGCTCGGCCAATTACGTCTCGCCCGAGTTCGCCGCGAAGCATCGCGAAGAATGACTGGCCCCTCCCTCCCGCTCTCCATTTCCCCTCACATTATAACTACATTATCCACTTGAAGACTTTCGAAGAATTAGGGATCGCCGAGCCTGTGCTGCGCGCCATCCGCGAAATGGGCTACGAGGCCCCCATGCCTGTACAGGAAGAAGTGATCCCACTCTTGCTCGGCGAACACCTCGACATCATTGCTTTGGCACAGACCGGCACCGGCAAGACGGCTGCCTATGGCCTACCCATCCTCCAGAAGATCGACATCGCGCGACGCCAGCCGCAGGTGCTCATCCTCTGCCCCACGCGCGAACTCTGCCTCCAAATAGCCGGCGACCTGAGCGACTATTCGCGCTACGTAGACGGCCTACACGTGCTGCCCGTCTACGGCGGATCGAGCATTGAGAGCCAGATCAAGACACTGCGGAAAGGCGTGCACGTGGTCGTGGCTACGCCTGGCCGACTGCTCGACTTGATGAACCGAAAGACGGTAGACCTGAGCGGCGTCCGCGACGTAGTCCTCGACGAGGCCGACGAGATGCTCGACATGGGCTTCACGGACAGCATCGACGCCATCCTGGCCGAAGTGCCCGAGGGCCGACACATGCTACTCTTCTCGGCCACCATGCCGCAAGAGATCGCACGTATCACCCGCAAGTACATGAAGGAGCCGCGCGAGGTCGTCATCGGTCGCCGCAACGAGGGCAACCAGAACATCCGGCACGTCTATTACATGGTGCACGCCCGGGACAAGTACGCCGCCCTGAAGCGCATCGCCGATTATTATCCCGGCATCTACGGCATCGTCTTTTGCCGCACCCGCAAGGAGACGCAGGAGATTGCCGACCGACTGATCCAGGACGGCTACAACGCAGACTCGCTGCACGGCGAGCTGAGCCAGGCGCAGCGCGACTACGTGATGCAGAAGTTCCGCCTCCGCAACCTGAACATGCTTGTGGCCACCGACGTGGCCGCGCGCGGGCTGGACGTGGACGACCTGACGCACGTGATCCACTTCGGCCTGCCGGACGACAACGAGTCGTACAACCACCGCAGCGGACGCACCGCCCGCGCCGGCAAGACGGGCATCTCGATCTCCATCTGCCATGTCCGCGAGAAGGGCAAGATCCGCCTCATCGAAAAAGCCATCGGCAAGAAGTTCGAGCGCGCACAGTTGCCCTCGGGTGAGGCCATCTGCGAGAAGCAGCTCTTCCATTACGTCGACCGGCTGGAGAAGGTGAAGGTGGACGAAGCAGAAATCGAGCGCCTCATGCCCGCCGTCTTCCGCCGCTTGGAGTGGCTCGAGAAGGAAGACATCATCAAGCGGCTGCTGTCGCTGGAGTTCAACCGCATGCTCGACTATTACCGCGACGCCGAGGTGATCGAAGATGTGGACGACGCCCGCCCGGAGCGCCGCGAGAAAGGCGACAAGAAGGAGCGCGCCGACCGACGCGCCGCCAAGCGCGAAAGCCGCGGAAACGACACGGGCTTCCGCCGCCTGCGCCTCAACTTCGGAAAGGACGACGGCCTCTACCCCGCGCAGGTGATCGACTTGATCAACCGCTGTGTGCCCGGTCGTAAGGTGGAGATCGGACGCATAGAGATCGGACGCGATAGCAGTTATTTCGAGGTGGAGCGCGACGCCGCGCGACGTGTGGCCGACAGCATGAACAGCTACGAGGTGGACGGCCGCCCCATCTCTGTCTCCCCCATGCACGACGACGACGATGGCGATCGCGGCGACCGCAAGCCCTATCGCCGCAAAGCATCCGCACCCCGTTCGTACGGAGGCGGCAAGCCCTGGCGCCGCACGCCCGACCGTAAGCGGTCACGGCGATAGGCGTCAGGGACACCTGTCAAGTTTGCCGGGTACACGGGGCGTCAGGGACGCCGACCAAGTTTGCCGGGTACACGAGGCGTCAGGGACGCCGGCCAAATTTGCCGGATACACGAAGAGGCGTCACTTATACCCCTCTGCACGCCATGCAAGGGGCAAAATGAGGATCATTTCAGTACTCGCACGCCGTGCAAGGGGCAAAATGAGGGTCATTTCGGTACTCGCACGCCGTGCAAGGGGCAAAATGAGGGTCATTTCAGTACTCGCACGCTGTGCAAGGGGCAAAATGAGGGTCATTTCAGTACTCGCACGCTGTGCAAGGGGCAAAATGAGGGTCATTTCAGTACTCGCACGCTGTGCAAGGGGCAAAATGAGGGTCATTTCAGTACTCGCACGCCGTGCAAGGGGCAAAATGAGGGTCATTTCAGTGCTTGCACGCCGTGCAAGGGGCAAAATGAGGGTCATTTCGGTACTCGCACGCTGTGCAAGGGGCAAAATGAGGGTCATTTCGGTGCTTGCACGGCGTTCAAGGGGTAAAATGAGGGTCATTTCGGTACTTGCACGGCGTGCAAGGGGAAAAATGAGGGTCATTTCGGTACTCGCATGCCGTGCAAGGAGCAAAATGAGGGTCATTTCTGTGCTCGCACGCCGTGCAAGGGGCAAAATGAGGGTCATTGGCGAACTGCCCCCTGCAAACACCTTGGTCACACGCAACCTACAGCCGATATGGCTTTAACTTTGACCGAAAAAAATGAGACAGATATTAGTAACACTCGATGAGAGCGCCTCCCTACAGGCTATCCGCCACGCCATCAGTATGCTTCGCGGGGTAACGGCTACGTCCGTGTATAAAGAGAAAGAGGAGGAGCCTACACCCATCTTGGATCACCAGCAGGCGTATGTGAAGGAGAGTCTGACCAGAGCTTACCAAGAGCTCAAAGCGACAGAGGCCGAAGGACGTCCACTGCAATCCGTCGATGATTTTATCCGAGAGATGGAGGAAATGAGGTGATGGTGGATATTCGTTTGGGCGAAGAATTCAAGAGGCAGTTCAAGCGTCTGAAGAAAAAGTATCCATCACTCACGGAAGACCTCAAACTCTTCAGTCTGGATTTGAGGGCGAATCCGCAACAGGGAGTTCCTCTTGGCGCACGCTTATATAAAGTCCGTATGGCGATTGCATCAAAGGGAAAGGGGAAAAGTGGTGGTGCCCGAGTGATCACTTATCGCCTCCTTGCCACACCGGAGCATATAGAGATAACCCTGCTTACCATCTATGACAAGAATGAAATAGATAACCTGTCAGACGATTATCTCCGGTCCTTGGTCAAAGACTTATCCGAACAATGACCCGTCTTCATCACTTTATCGAGGACGGGGAGGTTTGGCCGGGCACTTCATAGGAATGCCCCCGGTCGTTTTTCGTTTTTAGCTTTTAGTTTTTCGTTCCCATGTCAGGAAAGAGCAAATACTACGTCGTGTGGAAGGGCGTCGAGCGGGGCGTCTACGACAATTGGGCGGACTGCCTCCGCCGTACCCAAGGTTTTGAAGGCGCTCAGTACAAGTCGTTCGCCACGCGCGAAGAGGCCGAACGCGCCTTTTCCGAGTCGCCCTACGAACACCTCGGCCGTACGCCGCGGCGTGCCGGGCCCACCGTGTCGAAAGCCGTCGGGCCCTGCATTCCGCAGAGCTTGGCCGTCGATGCAGCGTGCAGCGGCAACCCGGGCGACATGGAGTATCGCGGCGTGCACGTAGCCAGCGGCCGCCAGCTCTTCCACATCGGCCCGATGGCGCAGGGCACGAACAACATCGGCGAGTTTCTGGCCATCGTCCACGCCCTGGCCCTCTGCGCCAAGACGGGGCAGACCCAGCTGCCGATCTACTCCGACAGCCGCAACGCCATTGCGTGGGTCAAGCAGCGTCACTGTCGCACGAAGCTCGCACCGACCGCTGCCAATGCCCCCATCTTCGACCTCATCCGCCGGGCCGAGGCATGGCTCCACGCCCACACCTACACCAACCCCATCCTGAAATGGGAGACGGAAGCGTGGGGCGAGAACCCCGCCGACTTTGGGCGGAAATGACGGCGCATACGCTAACAAAAAAGGCCGGGTACATGGCTGGGAAAGTCCCCATCCGTGTACCCGGCTAATCTTTTGCCCCTATCCGTGGGCCCATTTACCGCCCTTGCCAACCTTGCGCTTGCAGGGGCACCTCACCGCCGTCGCGGCCGACGAGGATGCAGCCCTGCTCCGGGCGCGTGATGTGGCCGATGATGCGTACGCCGGGTAACCGCTCGGCACGATCGTAGACTGAGAGGGGGGAGGGTGAAGAGGAGCTCGTGATCGTCGCCGCCGTTGAGGGCCGCTGTGGCGAGGTTCATGTTGAACTCCTCGGCCATGACGGCCGTCTGGTAGTCGATCGGCAGACGGTCCTCGTAGATGCGGCAGCCCACATGGCTGCGGGCGGCAATGTGGAGCAGTTCGGAGGCTAAGCCGTCGGAGATGTCGATCATGGCCGTGGGGAGGAGGTCGGCCGAGGCGAGGCTTTCGACAATGTCGCGGCCGGCTTCGGGTCGGAGCTGTCGCTCGAGCAGATATTCACGACCGGCGAAGTCTGGCGCAAAGTCCGACTCGCCACGGAAGACGCGTTTCTCGCGCTCCAAGAGTTGCAAGCCCATATAAGCTGCGCCGAGGTCGCCCGAGACACAGATGAGGTCCGTATCGTGGGCACCGTCGCGGCGGACGATGCGGTCGGAGGGCACGTCGCCGATGCAGGTGGCAGACAGCGTGAGGCCGGTCAGGGAGGCGGATGTGTCGCCACCGACTAAGTCGACGCCGTAGACGTCGCAGGCGTGGCGGATGCCGTCATAGATGGCCTCGATGTCCTCCACGGCAAAGCGTTTGGAGAGGCCCAGGGCCACGAGCAGCTGCGTAGGCCGACCGTTCATGGCGTAGATGTCGGAAAAGTTGACCACGGCCGTCTTGTAGCCCAGGTGCTTGAGGGGGGTGTAGGTGAGGTCAAAATGTACGCCTTCGAGCAGCAGGTCGGTGGTGACAAGCGTGAGGCGATCTGCGGAGTGGCGGATGGCCGCTGCATCGTCGCCAATGCCAAGGACGGTTGTGTCGTGGCGGGGCGTAATGCCGTGCGTCAGTCGGTCGATGAGTCCGAACTTGCCCAGCGTGGCGATTTCGGTGCGGGGGGAGAGATCTTTCATGTGAGACAAAAAATAAGAAGCTAAAAATGAATGGTACCAAGGGGACGGAAAAACGAGCGACGCAACGAGAGACACGACGAAGTACCCTCTAAAAAATTCAGCGCAGACTGGGCGTGTTGCCCCGCTTGCTCTCCATTTTGTGCGTTACCGCCTAAGGATATGGCTCTTCTCTATGGTTTCTACGTGGCGGATGACAAATTCATCGAAGCGTGACGAGGCGCCGAAAAGAAACGTGGCCGCTATCGGCAGGGCATAGGTGCGGGCGTGCCACTCGGCGGGGAAGAGGGGCGTCGTGCGCAGCCGCTCGGCGTCCTTTTCGGTGCAGAGGATGAGGGTCTCTGGCCGTTGCTTCTTGAGGGCGGCGCGGATCTTGTCGATGTCCGTGCGACGGAACGTGTGATGGTCGGGGAAGGTCAGGGCGACCACCTGCTCGGTGTGCCGGCGGAGCTCTTCGATCAGGGGGGACGGGTCGGCGATGCCTGCGATGAGCAGCACGTCCGTGTCGGCCGCCAAAGACGACAGTTCGCGGGCGGGGCACTCCTCGGGCCAGACGCCCTCGAGCCTCCGGTAAGCGATGGAGGTGAAGAAGCGCGGGCGACTGATGTCGATCCGCAGCTCATCCTCGATGATCCGACTCTCAATGGGCTTCATGGCGGGATCACACTTGGTGACCACCACCATATCGGCACGGCGAACACCGGAGCGGGGCTCGCGGAGGGTGCCCACGGGCAGCAGACGGTCGCGGGTGAAGAGGCGGTGGCTGTCGGTGACTAAGATGGAGAGCGAGGGCCGGACGTAGCGGTGCTGAAAAGCGTCGTCGAGCACGACCACCTGCGGCCGCTCCGCCTCAGGCAGGGCCAGGAGGCGACGCATGCCCCGCCGACGGTGGCCATCGACGGCCACGGTGACGGATGGGTATTTGCGCTTGATCTGGCTGGGCTCGTCGCCGATCTCTCGCGCCGTGCTCGAGGCGCTGGCCAAAACGTAGCCCTTCGTTTTCCTTCGGTACCCCCGGCTGAGCACCGCCACACGATAGCGCGGCGAGAGCAGGCGGACGAGATATTCCACGAGCGGCGTCTTTCCCGCCCCCCCGGCCGAGAGATTGCCGACGCTGATGACGGCTATCGGGTAGGTCTCCGAGGGAAGGATCCCCAGACCAAAGCAGAGGTTACGCAGGCGCACGCCCAACCCGTAGCACAGCGCTAAGGGCCATGCTACGGGGTATTGCTTGTTTGTTTTGTTTGATTTCATCGGGTTGTGTCAGAGATTATTGGGCGTGTAAAGCATACGTGCCTGCACGCCGTAGGTCGGATGGGCCGTGCGGAGGGCCTTGACATATTCGTAGTCCTCGCCGAGAGCATCCTTCAGGATAGACATCTTGATGCGCCCCACCTGTTTTTCGAGCAGATCGCGCAGGAAGTCGCTCTTGGAGGTCACCTCGATCACGTTATAGTTAATGATCTTGGCCTGCTCTCCGGCTAATTCAATGGCGCGCTCGAGTCCCCCCAGCTCATCCACGAGACCAATCTTGAGGGCTTGTTCCCCCGTCCAGACGCGTCCCTGAGCGATCGAGTCGATGTCGGCTTTGCTCTTGCCCCGTCCGTCGGCGCAGCGGGTGAGGAAGGTTTCGTACCCCCGGTTAACGAAGGCCTGCATGAGCGCTTTCTCGTCCTCGGTCATGGGGCGCGAAGGATCCAGCATATCTGCGTAACGGTTCGTCTTGACCACGTCGGTCGTCAGGGCCACCTTCTTATAGAGGCCCGTGGCATTGGGGAAAATGCCGAAGATGCCGATGGAGCCGGTGATGGTGTTCGGCTCTGCCACGATCTTACTGGCGCAGGCGGAGATGTAATAGCCCCCCGAAGCTGCGACGCTGCCCATCGAGACGATGACCGGCTTTTTTTTCTTCAGATCGCTCACTGCCTTCCAGATCTGTTCGGAAACGTAGGCGCTGCCGCCGGGCGAGTTGACGCGGAGCACGACGGCCTTCACGTCGTCGTCGCCCTCCAGCTTCTTCAAGTCGTCATTGAGGCGCTCCGTGATGGCCGCCTCGCCGGCACTGAAGCCCCCGGGCAGGCTTTCCACGATTTCGCCCTCGGCATAGACCACAGCGATCTTGTTGCGATATTCCTTCTCCTTCTTCTTGGCGCCCTTGAGCGCAGCGACGCTGGTTGCCTTCAGCTTGTCGCCCTTCTGGCCGGCGCGATCCATGAGGTACTGCTCCACCTCGCGGCGATATTTCAGTTCGTCGACGAGTTTGTAGGCCACCGCCTTACGGGCGTCGAGCAGGGCGCCGCCTTCGTCGGCAAAGCGGTTCACATCGTCGGCCGTGATCTTGCGGCTCTTGGCGATGGAGCGGGTAATGTTGTCCCAGATAGTGCGCTGGTAGGCCGTGATTTGCTCCCTGTTGGCGTCGCTGAGCTTGTCGGTCATGAACTGTTCGACGGCGCCTTTGTAGGTGCCCACTCGGAAGATCATCATCTCCACACCGATTTTTTCCAGTGCCCCTTTGACGAAGGTGGTCTGCGAAGAGAGGCCGTTCAGCGAGAGCATCCCCTCGGGATTGAGGAAAACTTTATCGGCTATGGAGGCTAAGTAATAGCCCCCCTGGGTATAGCGATCGGCATAGGCGACGACGAACTTGCCACTCTCCTTAAAGTCGGCCAGCGCGCGGCGTACGGCATCAAGCGTGACCACGCCGCTCGAAAAAGCGCCCAGGTCTAAATAGATACCCTTCACGGTCTCCTGTTCTTTGGCGTTGCGTATAGCAGCCACGAGGTCGTGCATGGACAGCGCGTCGTCGTTACCGCTGACCAGAGCCGAAAACGGGTTCTCGGGCGTGGTCTCGGGGATCTCACCCGCCAGTGTTATCTTGAATACGCTCTCCCCCGCCTTCGGACCTACCGCTGCCGCGGAGCTTTTGCTGAGTCCGGCCACCATGCCTATCATTGTGACAAACAGGATGGCGCTGACTATGATCGAAGCCAGGATAAAGCCCAGCGTCGACGCAAACATCATCTTGAAAAACTGCTTCATATTTGGATTGGTTAGATATTAATACGTGATATGAACTGGCCGCTGAGACAACGGGAGATACCTCCTCGAGGCGTGCCCCAATGGCACAGTCACGAGTTACTTATCGAATCGGAGAGCTCGGATGGCCTCGTCCGAGGGGCAAACGGCGCGGTAGACAGCGCGGAGCGTCTCGGCGTCGGTGGCCTCAAAGTCCTCGGTGCGGACCGATATGAAGAGGCCGCCCATGTCGGCAGCGCCGGGAGCCGTCAGGATGCCCTCGCCGGGCTCCCAGGGCCGGTGGCGACGGCGGGGTATGACGATCACGACCCACTCCCCGGCCTCGTAGCGGGCCGTGAGGTTCATCATGGGCTCTTCGTCCGGGGAGGTCCGGGGCAGTGCGCGGACGACGCGCCCGAAGAGGGCCTCGGCAGCCTCCGCCGTCCGTGCGCGGATGACTAAGAGGGGGCGCAGGCAGCCAAGGATGCGGCTGAGGGTGGCCTCCGGCGAGCGAATCAGCAGCGTGGCGTGCAGGCTGTCGACCTCCGTGTCGAGGGGCATCTGCCCGCGGGTGACGGCCTGAAAATGGAGGTGATCCGGGGCGGAAGCGCCGCAGCTGGGGCCGTTGTAGAGCAGGGTGAGTCCGCTCAGTTGCCGCGCAAGCTCGAGGAAGTCGGCCATCCGTCCGCCGGCGATCGACTGAGGCGTGTGTGTGCGCTCGACGATGGTGTAATGGCGGCGGAAGATGGGGAAAGGGTTGACCAGGAGCAGGTAACGGTCGTCGAGGCAGGGCAGGGCGTCCTGCTCCGGCGGCCGATTGGCGTCGCAGAGGAAGCAGGGGCGCTGGCTGATGGAGGCCGCGTCGGTGCGGGCGCCGGACGAGACGATGCGAGCCGGGTTAAACTGGACGTCGATGCGGAATGCGCCGAAGCGCACCGTGCGGATGCGTACGTCGTTGAGGGCCTCGTAGTTCTGTCGGGCCATGGGCCAATGCGCCAGGTCGCGCTCCAAGAGCGCCTCCGCGCTAAGGGCCGAGAGTTCGTTTGTTGTAGACATGTTGTATAAGTGGTCGGGGGAAAAAATCGTGAATCAAAGTTAGACCGAGGTGCCAAAAACCGTGCGGATGGGGCTTATCGGTAGCGCCCGAGGTCGTTTGCTTGGCGCAAATGGCGACGGCGTTGCGAGGGAGAGCAGTGGAAATCGCGGTGGCAGGCATAGAAGAGGTTGGTGGTCGATCCCACGCCGCTCTGTCGGGCCACCTCCTCGATGGAGAGGTCGGTGTACCGCAGCAGCTCGTCCACCCTCCGCATCTGCCAGGCTATCCGGAAGGTGATGGCCTCCATGCCGGTCAGGGCCAGCACCAAGCCGTTGACATCGCTGGACGTCAGGCCGTACCCCTCGCCAAAAGTCTTCAGGTTGCTTTTCCCCTCGCTCAGCATCCGCCGGAGATCGTCGAGCAGCTCCACGCCCGTATCCGCCGCGCGCTGTGGGATGGGTTCGTAGTGGATGGTACCGTCAGGCGCGTAGACGCGTCGCTCGGAAAAGAGCGTGATATAGATCTCATCCAGCGGAAACTGTGGCCGTACGGCAAGGGTTCGTCCACCCGCGCGCCGTCGTCGCTTCTCTTCGGGGACTTCCTGATCGCGCTCGTAGTTCCAGCGGCGCATGTAGAGCCTCTCTCGTGCCATTATCTAAGGATGTTTATGGTTTTCGTATTTACCTCCTCATTCACTCCGCAAATGTAACGCTTTTTATTCACTCCCAAGCCCATCCACCTCTGATTGTCACGGACAACGTTAACCTCCACCCCCACTGAGCTGTGATTGTCTCAGACAATATTCACACCCAACGTTGTGAGCTATGATTTTTCTGAGCGACATTCACTCCGAACCTTATGAGCTATGATTGCTTGAGACAACGTTCACTCCCAACTTTCGTAACTATGATCGTGCAGACGAACGTTCCGTCTAAAAATTGAGGGTTACTATTGTCTCGGACAACGTTAACCCCTAAGTCTTGCGAGTTATTATGGATAGAGACAACCGGGGACTTCTCGGCCAGGTATTTCCCATTGTCTCGGACAATCGGAGTTGAACACGTGTTCCTTTTCGCCACGTCTCGGACAATCGCAGATTCATCGATAAGGAGAACGAAAAAAGGAAGGATTTTTTAGCGGGAGGATAGTCGGCGGGAGATATAGCGCGAACGGCTTAGACCTATTCTGCCGAGTAAACCATAAAAGAGAATAAGGATACAGAATGCCCGCCGATGGATACGATGCTTCGGCCTACTTTTGTGGGCAGAAAGGGCCGACCGAGAGTGATCGGCGACGACTTTTTGAGGTATCAGGCCGAAAGATGCACACCTTGACGCGTCAATTCCTCGCGCCGTTCGGAGGCAGTTCGAAATCACTGTGCCGACGGTGCGTGCCTACCCGAGGCGTAGCCTTCTGACTACGCTTAACTACCGCGCCAGAGGCGCATAACTACCGGGGCGAAGCCCACTAACTACTTACTAAACAGATATGGAGAAAATATTGATCGTGTCGGGACATACCGACATCCAGCGCGGCTCCGTAGTGAACCGTCGCATCCTTGAGGTGGTGAAGCGAGAGCTGCCTGAAGTGACTATTGACTCGCTGAGCGAGCATTATCCCGACTTCCGCATCGACACGGCGGCGGAGCAGAAGAAGGTGGTCGACGCCGACGTGATCGTCTGGCAATTCCCCCTCTTTTGGTTCGCCAAACCGTCGCTGCTGCAGCGCTGGGAGGAAGAGGTGTTTACTCACGGCTTCTCGCACGGCACGAATGGCAAGGCGCTGCAAGGTAAAAAACTCATCCTGTCCGTCACCACCGGCGCCCCGGCCGAGGTCTACGCCCGCGAAGGCCGACCCAACGGCTTCTTAGAAGACGTGCTCATGCCCGCCACGCAGGCTACGGTCGGCATGACCGGCATGACGCTTGTCGATCCGGCGGTCATCACCTACGGAGTCTCCTATGCGCTCCGCAATGATCCGGAACAGGCCAAGGAGTTGGAGCGCAAGGCCGACGATCACGCCGCCCGACTGGTGGCCCTGCTCCGCGACGCAGCCAAATAAACAGTGATAGAGACTTAGCGTACTGATTTGTCCTATTTGGATCGGTCGCTCCCGAAGCCGCCCCTCATCGGGCGGAGGGAGTGGCCGATTGTTTTTAACCCCCTACACATGGCTCGGAGCGAATGGCCGCGACGCGAGGAATCGTCTCAAAGAGTGTATCTTTGAGGCCGATAAAACAACATCTCAACCACTAATAGCTTAAAAAAAATGGAAACAAAATCTTCATCCATCATCCGTAAGCCCGCCTTTCGGATCGCCATCGTGGCCGTAGTGCTCATCGGGCTCTACGCTTTTTTCGCGGGTACTTACAACAGAATGGTTCAGCTCGACGAGAACGTGCAGGGCGCCTGGGGACAGGTCGAAAACCAGTACCAACGGCGCGCGGATCTGATCCCCAACCTCGTCAACACGGTCAAGGGCTACGCCGCCCATGAGCAGGCTACGCTCACCGCCGTCATTGAGGCGCGCGCCAAGGCCACCCAGATCACCGTCGACCCCAATCACCTCGACGAGGCCGCGCTGAAACGCTTTTCCGCAGCACAAGGCGAACTCTCCTCCGCCTTAGGTCGCCTCATGGCGGTATCGGAGAGCTACCCGGAGCTGAAGGCGAACGAGAACTTCCTCATGCTCCAGTCCCAGCTCGAGGGAACTGAAAACCGCATTGCGGTGGAGAGGAAACGGTTCAACGAATTGGTGAACGTTTACAACGGCTACATCCGCCACTTCCCCAACAACTTCTTTGCGCAAGCCTTTGGCTTCCAACGCCGCGCTTATTTTGAGGCCGACAAGGAGTCGGAGAAAGCGCCCAACGTCAGCTTCTAATGCCGCAAAGGGATGACCGCGAGAAGGCTATATCTGGGGCTCATTGTCTGGATCGTGAGCTGGCTCTCCGTCGGCCTATCGGCCCAGACGAGAGACGTTTACAGCGTGGAGGACGTGCCGAACGTGCAACTCATCGACAGTACGCGCTTCGTCTCCGACCCGAACGACGCCATCCCCGACGACGACGAGGTCGCCCTCAACCGCCGCCTCGGTCAGCTCCGCGATTCGCTCTCGGTGGAGATCGCCATCGTCGTCATCCCGGCCTATGACGTGGAGAAGTACAGCTCAGCTCGCGAATTTGCCAACGAGCTTTTCAACACCTGGGGCATAGGTGACAAGGAGACGAACCGTGGCCTCTTGATCCAGCTCGTGACCCGCGAAGACCTCCGCGAGATCACTTTCGAGACCGGCTATGGTCTCGAGGGCGAGCTGCCCGACGGCCTCTGCATGCTGATCCAGAAGCGTCGCATGATCCCGCCCATGAAGGAGGGCCGGTATGGCGAAGGACTCTTGGCCGGCCTCGAGGAGGTGCGCAAGGCACTCAGCAACGAATCGACCCTCGAGGCGGAGGAGGAGAAGAAAAGCAACACCCTCTCGGCCTTTGTCTGCTCCATCTGGTGGGCGCTCGGGCTGTTCGGCTTCGGTGGGATGCTCCGCAAACAGTGGCGTGCCGCCCGGACGGTCAAGACTTCTCCGAGTTCAAGCAGATCGCTTGGGGGCATAACATCGCCGCGGTCTTTTCCGGCCTATTCCTCTGCCAAACGCCGATAGCACTGCTTTACTTCCTGCTCAAGCTCATTCTCCGGAAACAATTGAAGCCCCAGATCCGGTGCGAAGGCTGCGGCGCTGTCGGTCGCTTCTATCAGGAGAAGGGCTACCCGATCAAGAAGCCAAGAACGAACGGCACACTCAAGGTCTACCATTATGTCTGTCGCAATTGCGGACGGGTGAAGGCCGAGAAAGTCTTCAAGCGGACACCGGACAGGTGGAGCGGCGGCTCAAGCAGCGGCAGCTCGTTCGGTGGCGGCTTAGGCGGAGGTTTCTCGTTCGGAGGCGGAAGCAGTGGCGGAGGCGGAGGCTCTTGGGGCGGCGGTTCGAGCGGCGGCGGCGGAGCCAGCTCGCGCTTCTGACCTATCGACGCGCCGACCTCCTGCTGGCGGAAACGTAAAAAGGGTATCCACCTCCTTTTCTGGAGAGGGATACCCTTTTTCTCTGCCCTCGGGGCGACGGTAAGCCCGCGGTGCTGTTCGTTTTACGACACTGCGCCGGTCACCTCGCCGAAGTGTCGCTCGGCCCACTCGATCAGCGTCGCCAGCACCGGAATAAGCGAGCGCCCAGTCTCCGTAAGCGAATACTCCACCCGGGGTGGCACCTCGGGATAAACCACGCGACGAATCAGGCGGCTGCGCTCCAAGTTCTTGAGCGTCGCTGCGAGCATTTTTTGCGAGCAGTCCGCGATGCTCCGGCTCAGCTCGCTGAAGCGGAGTACGCCCCCCGGGCAGTCGTGCAACGTCCAAAGAACGAGGATAGACCACTTGTCGCCGAAGCGACTAATGACATGCCGGATGGGACAATTGGGTAATTCGTTTTAATGTCGATCATACGTTTGGGGGATGCTATGGGCGGACAAAGGTAGAGGCGCGAACAGTCGGCGCCAAGCCCCCTCGTTAATCTCGGTTAATCTTCCAAACTGCCCCGCTGATTCTGCCCCAATTCTTACCTATCGGTAACTGACGCACCTTCCGGTACCTTCTTTCACAGCCCGACAAACACGGGCACCTTTGCCTCGTCAAAGAGAGACGGCTTCGCGCCGCCAATCAGAGAATCAGACACAGTAACCCTATAAAAAGAGAAAGGACAACCAGATTATGGCAAATGTGATTTTAATCGGAGCGACGGGATTCGTTGGATCGGCCGTCCTCAACGAACTGGTAGAGCGCGGCCACCACGTGACGGCCGTCGTACGTAACGCTGCCAAGCTCCCTAAGAGCTCCCAAGTAGAGGCAGTAGAAGCTGACGTAGCCGATGTGGAGAAGGTGGCCGACCTGGCACGTGGCAAGGACGCCATTATCTCAGCCTACAATCCCGGATGGGCTAACCCCGACATCAAACGGCTGATCGAGACGAACTATCCGCGCATCCTCGAAGCAGCGAAGCGGAGCGGTGTGCCCCGACTGATCATTGTCGGCGGCGCTGGTACCCTCTTCGTTAAGCCGGGGCTGCGCGTGGTGGACTCCGGCGCCATCCCTGCCGAGATCATGGACGGTGTGCGCCCTCTCGGCGACTTCTACCTGAACACGCTCACCCGTGAAACGGACATCGACTGGGTCTTCTTTTCACCCGCCGGTGAGTTTGACGCTGAGGGGAGCAAGACGGGTAAGTATCGCCTTGGCAAGGACGACTTACTCGTGGACGCTACGGGCAAGAGCCACATCTCCGTGCGCGATTACGCAGCCGCCCTCGTCGATGAACTTGAGCACCCCGCACATCACCGCACCCGCTTCACCATTGGCTACTGACATCACCAACATCTATCGGAGAGGCAACACCAAAGATCCGATGGCGAAGGGATTTTCCCCCTCTTACGCCACCGGATCTTTCTCGTTTCCGCCTATACACTGCTACAAGAAGAAGGCATTCGCCATCGTGACCAGCAGTAGCGTGGCCAGACCGATGCAAACGGCGATGAGCAGGGCGTTGATGTATTTCGCATCTGGCTTGGTGGCTCGATGGGGGTCGGTCAGGTAGCGCTCCTTTGAAGAAGAGGTACAACCCCGGGATGGCTGTGGCCACCAGCACAAAGTCCTCGGGGATATGAAACGATCCGGCCTTCGTCAGCCCGATCAGTGCCCAGTGACAGAGCAGCAACACAAGGAAGAGGTTCACCCGACGGACGAAGAAGAGTAGCAGTCCGATGGTGAAGACCGACACGGAGCAAGGCATCACGGGCGAGGTGACCATAGGGAAGGTGAGCCCGCGCGCCAGCGAAATCAGCGGATAGACGAAGGACATGGTCAGCAGCACGCAGGCTACAAGGTCATATTTGTGCGACCGCTCGAAGGTGGTGTAGCCCGTGGCCAGATCCCACACCCAGATGGCCGCCAATAGCGCCCAGTAAAGCGCCATCACCTCGTTATAGTCACGCTCGCGGCAGCAGACAAAGTAGTAGACCACGGCCACCCACAGATAGATCGCGGCCAAGTAGACCTTCATCGCCCACTTGACCCACGGGGCGGGACGCCGTACCAGCAGCACCGTCAGGCAGATGCCCACAAAGGATAAGGATCAGCTGACCGGCCCAAGTGGAGGCATTGTAATAGGCTATCGTGCGCCAGAATGTTTCCATAAGGCTTCAATGGCGCGTTAAGGAGAAGGATCGACCGGGGAAGAGGAACATGGGGAAGGTGGCGCCGACGGCCAGCAAGAAGATGACCGTGACGGTGATCATCCCGTTGGAGAAGAACATCTCCATGTAGCGCCTGAGTCCTTCGGGATCGTTAACCCGCTGGAGGCACATGATGAGCGAGAAGACCATGTTGTAAGCGTATCGTCCGGGGATCATCGGCAGCAGGGCGGGGATGTAGAGCACCGTCATGGGGCAGTAGACCTTCTTGCCAAGCCACAGACTGCCGAAGCCGATAAGGAACGCCGCCGCCAGTGAGGCTGTGGCGATGTCTATCCCCGCATAGGTCATCAGGCAGAAGCGACACGTATAGCCCACCGCGGCCAGCAGGGCGATCATTTTGAAGGCCTTCAGGGGCGGATCGGAGATGGCCCCGAAGCCGATGCCCGCCACGGCTGCAAAGAGGGCGTCGGAGAGGATGTCGAGTGTGATCGTCAGCATATTCATAGCAGGCTACTCTTGACTAAAAGCAGGGTGAAAGAGAGTCCGATGGCGATGTTGACGATCAGCAGCGCGGCCTCTGTGAGGCGTGCGAAGCCCGTCAGGACGTGCCCCTCGACGACGTCGATCACGCCATTGATGAGCGGTACGCCTGGCACCAAGTAGAGCACGCTTGTGGCCAGGGCGATGTCGGACGTGGTGCTGAAGATGAGCGACGTGGAGGCACAGAGCGAGGCCACGAAGGCGGAGACGATGAACGTGACGTAGGGGTTGATGCCCCGCTGTTGCATCCGTTGCTTGAGGTAGAAGCCGGTCAAGGTGGACGAGAAGACGATGCCCATCGAGACCGCATCGCCGCCGAAGAGTCGGCAGAACGAGGCGTTGGCAAAAGCCCACCAACAGCAGCACAAACAGCGGATGGATCATGGGCGCCGAGACGATGCGTGTGTACTCCACCCACAGCTCATCGAGCGATAGGTGGCGGTCCGCCGCGGCCCAACTCAGGGCACTCAAGGAGGCGTTGTGCTCGAAGCTGATCGGGTGCGGGGGCACCTCCACCACCCGGTTGCTTTGCTCCGAGGTGGTGCGGTCGATCACTGTCAGAATGATGTGTTTGTGAAGGATGCTCATCTTTACGTCCGCCTCAAAAGAGCTGCCGATGCGCTTCGAGTTGCGCATGACACGCGACGTGTGTACCCCCGCCGCCATCAGGTGTGAGGCGTATTCGGCGATAAAATCGCAAAGCGACGAGAGGCTTTCTTGGGTGTGAGTCATACGGATTGCTATGCTGATCAAATTCTTCCGACCGCAAAAGTACAGCCCCGCCTCCACCCTCTACTCTCCACCCTCTACCCTCTACCCTCTACTCTCTACTCTCCCCACCAATCGGGATTGCCCAGAAGCAGCCACAGTGCGTCCTTTGCAGTCGAAACATCAACCCCATAAACCGCAATGAACAAGAGACTGCACAACCTTTCACTGGCAGCGCTGCTGGCCCTCCTGCTCCTCCTTCCCGCCGTCACGAAGGCGCACACGATGTGGATCGATACACCCTTCGAGGGGCACATTGGACAACCGCAAACCGTCCGCATCTTCTTCGGTGAGTTCTCCTTGAGGATGATCTCCCCCGCCGACCGCTGGTTTTCGGACATCGCCAACTGTCGCCTCACCCTCCTCGCCCCCGACGGCACGCCGATCCCACTCGAGAAGGCCCCCACCGACAGCTGCTACACGGCCTCGTTCACCCCAACCACGGACGGTTGGTACCTGCTCTACTTCGAGCACACCGTCCGCGACCTCTACGAGGGCATGCGGATCACCTACGGCGCCCAATCCTGGGTGCGCGTCGGTCACCCTGACGGGCCGCCCACCGTAGCCTCGCCCTTCAGCCACGGTCGACTCTTCCTGCCGCCCGCTGAGCCTTTCCGACTCGACCGACCCGCCGCTGCCACCCTCACCGAGGGCGGCCAACTCGCCCCCTCACGCCGCCTCACCCTAACCTCCGACAAGGGTTGGCGCAAGAACCTCCGCAGCGACGCCACGACGGCCATCGCCTCCACGCCCCTCCTCTTCCCCGCCGATTACCTCTTCGAGTGGACCGACAATCCGCCCATCACAGACCCCGCCCAACGCATCTCAACCGACCATCAATCGGACTACATCACCCTCAACTACTTCTTCCGGCCCTGAGGGAGCGCTTTGGAGGGCCATTCGGGGTATCGCACAGCCCCACGCAGGGGGCTTTCGCCCCGAAATGGATCAAGAATCATAACTCGGTAGCTTGTGAGTTACGATTCCTGTCAGACCTAATCATCCCATCGCAAATGGTTTATTATCCTCTCCAGGAATCATAATCCTTGTGCATTCGACTAACGATACTCGAAGAGCGATATTCAATCATGCGCAAAGGCATTATGATTCCTGGAGGAGATATTCAATCATGCATAAAGGGATTACGATGCTTGGGAAGTATAATAAACCATTCGCCAAAGGATTACGATTCTCGTTAAGGATAATAAAGCATTTACGATGGGATTGCGATTCTTGGCGAGGGATCACAAATCATGCACAATCCAATTGCGATTCCCGCAAGGGATAATAAGCCGAATGCACGCGGCTTATTATTCCTGGCAAGCATGACGGCCGACGGGCACTCGAGAGGCTATTCCGACCTCATAGTCACGCTCCCCAATAAATCGAAAACAGGTATCAGATTAAAAACAGCGTCTACCTTTGGGGCCGGTAATAATAAAGAACGTAAGACACGGAATGGAGTTTACAGCTAAACAGATAGCTGAGTTCCTCAACGGAACGATCGAGGGCGATGTGACAGCTAAAGTGAATGGCTTCTCAAAGATCGAGGAAGGGAAACCGGGTACCCTCACCTTCCTTGCCAACCCCAAATACGAACATTATATATATGGCACGAAGGCGGCCATCGTTCTGGTCAACGATGACTTCCATCCCTCGGCGCCCATAGAGTCCACCCTGCTGCGTGTGCCTAACGCCTACGCCGCGCTGGCCTCGCTGCTCCACTTTGTGGAACAGACCCAGACGCAAAAAGAGGGCATCGACCCCTCGGCCTTCATCGCCCCTTCGGCCCGGGTGGGCGCGGGCGGCTATGTGGGGCACTTCGCTTACATCGGTGAGCATAGCGTCATCGGCCGCGGCTGCCGCATCTATCCGCACGCTTACATCGGCGACAATGTCCAGATCGGCGACGACACGATCGTCTATCCACACGTCACCATCTATAACGGCTGCGTCGTCGGATCCCGCTGCATCCTGCATGCAGGCGCCGTCGTCGGCTCGGACGGCTTCGGGTTCGCACCCGAAAACGGGACCCCTACCGCAAGATTCCACAGCTGGGCAACGTGGTCATCGAGGACGAAGTCGAAGTGGGCGCCAACACCACCATCGATCGCGCCGTGATGGAGTCCACCACCATCCATCGGGGCGTCAAGCTGGACAACCTGATTCAGATCGCACACAACGTACAGATAGGCGAGAATACCGTCATGGCCTCGCAAGTCGGTGTGTCAGGATCGACGAAGGTGGGCCGTCATTGCATGATCGGCGGGCAAGTCGGCCTGGGTGGGCACATCCACATCGGCGACGGCACTCAGATCGGCGCCCAATCGGGCATCATCAGCAACATCGACGCCGGATCACGCGTCATGGGCTCACCCGCCATGCCCCTCAAGACCTTCTTCCGATCCAGCATCACCCTGCGCAAACTGCCAGACATGTACCTCGAGATCGACCGTCTGCGTAAGGAGGTCGAAGAGCTGAAAAAGAGATTATGAACCCCCATTAAATAACGATCATACACCCACACATCATGCAAAAGCAAAAGACACTTGCGTCCGAATTTTCACTGCAAGGCAAAGGCCTGCATACGGGCCTCGACATACACATCACCTTCAAACCCGCCCCTGAAAATCACGGCTACCAAATCCGACGCACCGATCTGGAGGGTGCACCCATCGTCGAAGCACTGGCTGAGAACGTGATCAACACCCAGCGTGGCACCGTGGTGGGAAAGAAGGATGTGCAGATCAGCACCATCGAACACGCCATGGCTGCGCTCTATGCCTGGGAAGTGGACAACTGCCTGATCGAAGTCGACGCCCCCGAGTTCCCCATCCTTGACGGCAGCGCACACCCCTTCTCCGAGGGCATCCGTAGCGTGGGCCTCACGGAGCAAAACGCCCCACGCGACTACTATATCGTGCGCCACAAAATGGAAGTCAAGGACGAGAAGACCGGCTCGTCGCTCACCATCCTGCCCGACGACCGGTTCAGCATGAACGTGCTGATCGACTTCGATTCGCCCGTCCTCTCCAACCAATACGCCACCCTCTCCGACCTCAGTCAGTTTGCTGACGAGATAGCGGCCTCACGCACCTTCGTCTTCGTCCGCGAGATCGAAATGCTCCTCCGCAACGGACTCATCAAGGGCGGCGACCTCGATAACGCCATCGTCATCTACGACCGCGAAATGCCGCAGGCAGAGCTCGATCGAATCGCTGACGAACTGGGGCTGCCACACAAGAGCGTCTGCGAATTGGGCTACGTAAACAACAAGCCTCTGGCCTACGCCAACGAGCCCGCACGCCACAAACTGCTCGACGTGATTGGCGATCTCGCCCTCATCGGCAAACCCATCAAGGGGCACATCATCGCTACCCGACCGGGCCATAAGATCAACAACCAGCTGGCGCAGGTGATCCGCAAAGACATCAAGCTGAATAGCATCCAAGCCCCCGTCTACGACCCGAATCGCGAGCCGCTGATGGACATCAACCGTATCCGCGAGCTCCTGCCCCACCGTTACCCCTTCCTCTTGGTCGACAAGATCATCGAGATCGGCGGCGACTATATCGTGGGCATCAAAAACGTGAGCGTCAACGAGCCCTTCTTCCAGGGCCACTTCCCGCAGGAGCCGATCATGCCGGGCGTCTTGCTCGTCGAAGCCATGGCACAGACAGGCGGGCTCTTGGTGCTGAACTCCGTCGACGAACCGGAGCGTTACTCGACGTATTTCATGAAGATCGACGGCGTCAAGTTCCGCCAGAAAGTTGTCCCCGGTGATACGCTCATCTTCCGCCTCCAGCTCATATCGCCCATCCGACGCGGCATCTCCACGATGAAGGGCTACGTCTTCGTCGGCGAGAAGGTGGTGTGTGAGGCAGAGTTCATGGCCCAAATCGTCAAAACAAGTAAGCCGACATGCACGCACCCACAGCCGTCATCCACCCCGAAGCCCGCATTGGCCAAGGCGTGACCATCGATCCCTTCGCATACATCGAGCGCGACGTCGTCATTGGCGACGGATGTCACATCTATCCTCACGCCGTCATCCTCAACGGCGCACGCATCGGCCGTGACTGCCGCATCTTCCCCGGTGCCGTCATCTCTGGCATCCCCCAAGACCTGAAGTTTGCGGGCGAAGACACCACCGCCGAGATTGGCGACCGCACCACCATCCGCGAATGCGTCACCATCAACCGTGGCACCGCCTCGAAAGGCCGCACCGTGGTGGGCAGCGACTGCCTGATCATGGCCTATTCGCACGTGGCACACGACTGCATCGTACACAACCATGTGATCATCGGCAACGCCTCACAGATCGCTGGCGAGGTGGAGATCGACGACTTTGCTATCCTCAGCGGCAGCGTCCTTGTGCACCAGTTCACGCGTATCTCACAGCACGTGATGATCCAAGGCGGATCACGCGTCGGCAAAGACATCCCCCCCCCTACACGCTGATCGGTCGTGACCCGATCGTCTACTGCGGCATCAACATCGTTGGCCTACGTCGGCGCGGCTTCTCCAATCAGCAGGTCTACCTCATTCAAGACATCTATCGCACCCTCTACACCCGCGGTCTCAACAACACCGACGCCTTGCAGGCCATCGAAACCGAATACGAGCCCGGTGCGGAGCGCGACCTGATCCTTAACTTCATCAAGCATTCCAAACGCGGCATCGTCCGCGGATCCATCGATGAATAGAGGATAGAGGGTAGAGAATAGAGGGTAGAGCCGGGTACATGAGGCGACGCTCTATTCTCCAGCATCTACTCTCTATCCTCTACTCTCTACCCTCTACTCTCTATGGTTTACCGATTCCTACTTGTTTCTGACGAAGTCGAAGACTTCAAGCGCGAAATACAAATCGACGCCGAGGCCACCTTCCTCGACCTCCATCAAGCCATCCTCCAGGCTGTCGACTTCCAGCCCGTGGAGATGAGCAGCTTCTTCATCTGCGACGACGACTGGACACGCCGCACCGAGATCACCCTCGTCGACATGGGCGCACCCACCGACGCCGACACGTGCCTCATGGAAGACACGCGGCTCGAGGAGCTGCTCGAAGACGAGCACCAGCGACTCATCTACGTCTTCGACTACATGTTCGACCGCGCCTTCTACATGGAGCTTCGCGAGATCATCACCGGACGCACCCTCCGGGAGGCCGTCTGCACACGCTCCGTCGGCGATCCACCCGAGCAGGCATTCACCGAAGAAGAGCTCGAAAAAGATCTCGGCAAGACGTTCACCCCAACCGTCTCCGCCACTGGCGAAGACTTCTACGGCGACTCCGAGTATGACGACGACGAACTGGATCGCGAGGGCATGGGTGGCTTTGAGGATGGCGACAGCGTCAGCCTCTCCGACTTAGAAGAGCGCTATTGAGCCGCCTCTACCGAGGCCCGGAAGTTTGCCTGAGTTGGCCGGCGTCCCTGACACTCTCGCGAACAGGATAACCTCCCCCACTTTACCCATTGACAACGACGACGTCCCCCACCCTCCTCGTCCTGCTCGGCCCCACCGGCGTGGGCAAGACGGCGCTCAGCCTGCGGCTGGCCGAACACCTCGGCAGCCCCATCCTCTCGGCCGACTCCCGACAGATCTATCGCGGCATGCCCATCGGCACAGCCGCCCCCACGGCCGACGAACGCGCCCGCGTTGTGCACCATTTCGTCGACCACCTCGACCCCGCCGAGCCGTACAGCGCCGCACGCTATGAAACGGACGCCCTCGCACTCCTTACGAAGCTTTTCACGACTCATTCCACCGTCCTCCTCACCGGCGGATCGATGATGTACATCGACGCCGTCTGTCAGGGCATCGACGACATCCCCACCGTACCCACCGACATCCGTGCCGCCGTCCTGGCGGACTATGAGCGCCTCGGACTCGACGCCCTGCTCGACGAGCTCCGACAGGCCGACCCCGTGCACTTCGCCGAAGTCGACCGCCGCAACCCGCGCCGTGTCATCCACGCCGTCGAGATCTGCCGCACCGCCGGTCGCCCCTATTCCGACTTCCGCACACGCACGGCCAAAGCGCGCCCCTTCCGCATCCTCAAGATCGGGCTCGTCCGCCCCCGCGAAGAACTCTTCCGTCGCATCGACGCCCGCGTCGACCAAATGATGGCCGACGGCCTCCTCAGCGAAGCCCGCGCCCTCTATCCCCAGCGCCACTTTAACGCCCTCAACACAGTCGGCTACAAAGAGCTTTTCCAGCATTTCGACGGCCAGCTCTCACTCGACGAAGCCGTGGCCCGCATCAAGCGCAACACCCGCGTCTACGCCCGCAAGCAGCAGACCTGGTTCCGCCGCGACCCGTCCATCACCTGGTTCCACCCCGACGACATGGCGCACATCCTCCGTTTCCTCGACGAGGTGCTCTGACATCTAATACTCCAGAAACCCACCCTGATTCTGTACCGAAACCGTTCGGGAATACTCCAGAAACACCGATTCTACACTGATACCACGCGGGAATGCTCCAGAAACACCGATTCTGCGCTGAAACCGTTCGGGAATGCTTTAGAAGCAACGATTCTACACTGATACCGCGCGGGAATGATTCAGAAACACCGATCCTACGCTGAAACCGTTCGGGAATGATTCAGAAACACCGATCCTGCGCTGAAACCGCGCGGGAGAATACGCCCGCACGTAAAAAAGGCACCCCCACACACGGTGGAGGTGCCTTTTTCTTGACGCGCAACCCCTGGAAATGGCGGAGCGTCACACGACGGCCGGAGAATCATTCAGGGAAAACCGTCCTCAGGCCATCAGGATACGGAATGAGCTCCTATTGCTTGCTACACGTATCCAAAACAGCTTCTCACTATAGGCTGCGCCAGCCCATGAACATCTTCACGGTCTCCGGGTCGTTGTGATCGAAGAAGAGGCTGTGAGCGGTGTCGAGCCGTTCGATGCGTGCCATCTCGTCTGGCGTGAGCTTAAAGTCGTAGATCTGGAAGTTCTCCGCCATGCGTTCGCGGCGCACAGATTTGGGAATGATGATTACGCCGCGCTGCGTGAGGTAACGCAGGGCGACTTGTGCCACGCTCCGGCCGTGCGCCTGGCCGATCTCTGCCAACGTAGGGTTGGTGAAGAGGCCATTGCGTCCCTCAGCCAGTGGGCCCCATGACATGATCTTGGTGCCGAACTCGTCCATGTACTTCTTGGCGCGGATCTGCTGATAGAAGACGTGTGTCTCCACTTGATTTACGGCCGGCACAACCTCCACGTTGCTGGCGAGGTCGATGAAGTGGTTCGGCTGGAAATTGCTCACGCCAATGGCGCGCAGCTTGCCCGCTTGATAGGCCTCCTCGAGGGCGCGGTAAGCGCCATAATAGTCGCAGAAGGGCTGGTGAAGCAGCATGAGTCGATGTAGTCCGTTTGTAAGCGCTTCAGACTGTCATCGATGCTGGCTCGGGCGCGCTCGTAGCCATAGTTGCTGATCCACACTTTGCTGACGATAAAGACCTCATCGCGCTTGAGGCCGCTCTTCTTGACGGCCGCGCCTACACCCTCCTCGTTGCGGTAGGCCTGCGCCGTGTCCACCATGCGGTAGCCCACGCTGAGGGCGTCGCTCACGCAGCGTTCGGCTTCGGCCGGTTCCACCTGATACACGCCGTAGCCCAGCTGCGGCATCTTTACTCCATTATTCAATGTGATGGTTTCCATTTCTTCTTTTACTCCTTTCTATGTCTATATCTATTTGCATCGCAATCGCGTCACACGATGCCGGAGAAGCCCATGAAGGCCATGGCCAGCAGGCCGGCGGTGAGGAGCGCGATGGGGATGCCTTTCATCGCCGCAGGGACGTTCAGGCGCGAGAGCTGCTCGCGGATGCCGGCGAAGATGATGAGCGAAAGCGCGAAACCGATGGCCGTCGAAAAGGCGAAGACGATGGACTGCGGCAGGTTGTAGTCCTTCTGAATAACGAGGATGGCGACGCCAAGGATGGCGCAGTTGGTCGTGATCAGCGGCAGGAAGACGCCGAGGGCTTGGTAGAGCGCGGGGGAGACTTTCTTGAGGATGATCTCCACCATCTGCACCAAGGCGGCGATGATGAGGATGAAGACGATGGTCTGTAGGTAGGCCAACCCGAAGGCGTCGAGGATGTATTTCTGGATCAAGAAGGTGACGATCGTGGAGATGGTGAGGACGAACGTCACGGCCATGCCCATGCCCATCGCTGTGTCGATCTTTTTCGACACGCCCAGGAAGGGGCAGATGCCGAGGAATTGCGACAGGACGATGTTGTTGACAAAGACGGCGGCAATGAAAATGATGATGTATTCCATAAGGGCGGGGGTTATTTCTTCAGTTTATTGACGATGGCGATGAGGTAGCCCAGGGCGATGAAGGCGCCGGGGGCGAGGACGAAGAGCAGGGCGCCGTAGTGCTCCGGGAAGAGGGTGAGCGAGAAGGCGCGGCCAGTGCCGAGAAGCTCGCGGCAGGTGCCGAGCAGGGTGAGAGCGAGGGTGAAGCCGACGCCGATACCGATGCCGTCGCAAGCGGAGGCTACGACGCCGTTTTTCGAGGCGAAGGCTTCGGCGCGACCGAGCACGATGCAGTTCACCACGATCAGCGGGATGAAGAGGCCGAGGCTCTTGTAGAGCTCGGGCATGTAGGCCTGCATGCACATCTGGAGGATGGTCACGAAGGAGGCGATAACGACGACGTAGACGGGGATGCGCACCTCGTCGGGCACGAGCTTCTTGATGGCCGAGATGGCGGCGTTGGAGCAGATGAGCACGAAGGCGGTGGCCAGGCCCATGCTCATGCCATTGATGGCCGAGGAGGTGGTGGCCAGCGTGGGGCACATGCCCAGGAGGAGGGCGAAGGTGGGATTCTCGGTGATCATCCCATTCTTGATGACTTTGAGGTAGTTCATAGTCCGGGGGGGTTATTTGCTGTGAGACGTTGAGGCGGTCGAATCGGCAGCCGTTTGTTGGGTGGCGCCGGAGGCACCGTCGGCTTTGGCGTCGCCCTTGCCAGCACCTTGTGCGTAGGCGGCATAGGCGCGGTTGATGGCGTCGAGGAAGGCGCGTGAGGAGATGGTGGCGGCCGTGATGGCGTCTACTTCGCCACCGTCTTTCGAGACTTTCAGCGCGCCGCCCTTCATGTCGCGTCCGAGGACGCTCTGCTTGCCTTTATCCGTGCGGAACCACTCCTCCATCTTCGATCCGAGGCCGGGGGTCTCGTTGTGCTCGAGCACGGAGTAGTTGACGATTTTCTGGTCCGCGTCGAAGCCGACCATGATGCGGATCTCGCCGCCGAAGCCCTTCTTGGTGTTCGTCTCTACGGCGGCACCGACCAGCTTACCGCCCTTCTTGGCGGGATAGATGGTGAGCGAATCGCCGTCGGCTGTGGCGGCCCTGTATTGCTCGGCCGAGGGGTCGTTGTCGAACTCGGGCGCCACCTTCTTAATGGCTTCTTGCAGGGCGGCTGCTTTGGCGGCGGCGATTTTATCCTCGGTCAGCTTGTTGGCTACGGCCAGCGCGGTGCCTGCGATGAGGCAGAAGCACGTGAGCGACGCCAGAATGGTGATGAATGTGGATTTGATTTTTTCCATCGTTTATCTGCCTCCGAAATGTTTGGGTTTGATGTAGGTGTTGATCAGCGGCGTGAGGCCGTTCCAGATCAGAATGGAGAAGGACATGCCCTCAGGATAGGATCCGAAGATGCGGATGAGCACGGTCAGGAGGCCGATGCCCGCGCCATAGATCAGCGAGCCGCGCTTGGTCATGGGCGAGGTCACATAGTCGGTGGCCATGAAGACGGCGCCGAGCATGAGTCCGCCAGAGGTGAGATGGATCAGCGGGTTGTTAACTTCGGTCGGGTTGAAGAGGTACATGATAGTGGTGAACACAGCCACGGTGCCGATGATGGCTACGGGGATGTGCCACGTGATGATGCGCCGATAGAGCAGGTAGGCAAAGCCCAGCAGCAGTGCCACCTCACTCATCTCACCGAGGCTACCGCCGGTCAGTCCGATGGCTGACGGGCCGAGGCCGGCAATGTCTTTCGTGAAATGGATCAACGAGAGCGTCGTGGCGCCGGTCTGCGCATCGGTATAAGTCAGGGGGAAGACGCCGGCTACGGGCCACGTCGTCATCTGCGCCGGGAAGGAGATGAGCAGGAAGACACGCCCCACAAGCGCAGGGTTGAAGATGTTGTTGCCCAATCCGCCGAACGACATCTTGCCGACGCCGATGGCGAAGAGTGCGCCCAGGATGACGATCCACGCGGGCAGGTTGGACGGCAGGTTGAACGCCAGCAAGACGCCCGTGAGGATGGCCGAGCCGTCGGCAATGGTGGGCTCGCGCTTGAAGAGGTACTTCTGAATGAGATACTCGAAGATGACGCACGAGGCGACGGATACGAGCGTCACGACGAGTGCGCCCAACCCGAAGCAGTAAAGCGACACGAGAAAGGCTGGCACCAGTGCGATAAGCACGCCGTACATGTTTTTGCTTATCGAATCGCCCCCATGAATGTGTGGCGACGGAGAGATGATCAGTTTGGAGTCCATGTTATCCGGTTATTGTCTGTTCATACATTAAAACTAAGTCTGTTCGTCTCTCGGGGGGTTACTTCTTCCGCGAGCGGATGATGCCCATCACCGTACCCTTGCCCATGCGGATATAGTCCAGCAGCGGGCGATACGAGGGACAGGTGTAGCTGCAGGAGCCGCACTCGATGCAGTCGACGATGTAATGTTCTTCGGCCTCGTCCCACGTCTTATGGACGGCCAGGTTCATCAGCAGATAGGGTTCCAAGCCCATCGGGCAGACGTCGACACACTTGGCGCAACGGATGCAGTCACGCATGGGTTTGCGCATGGCCTCGACGCGTGGGATGAGCAGGATGCCAGAGCTACCCTTCATCATCGGCACATCGTCCGTGATCATCGTGCGACCCATCATGGGGCCACCACCGATGATCTTACCCGTGTCTTCGGGGATTCCGCCAGCGGCTTCGATCAGGGTGCTGATCGGCGTACCGATGCGGGCGATGAAGTTCGATGGCTTCACGACGCTCTTGCCTGTGACGGTGATGACGCGCTCGATGAGCGGCTTATTCTTCTGCACGGCCTCATAGACGGCGAAGACGGTGCCCACGTTTTGCACCACGGCACCGACCGAGATGGGCAGCGCGCCGCTCTTCACCTGACGGCGGATCACGGCGTCGATGAGCTGCTTCTCGCCCCCTTGCGGGTAACGCATTTTGAGCGGCATCACCTCGATGCCCTGCTCCTTGGCGGCCAACTTCTTCATCAGCTTGATGGCGTCGGGCTTGTTGCTTTCAATGCCGATCACGGCGCGGCGAACGTCGATGGCGGTCATGAGGATCTTCACCCCGACGATGATTTCTTCGCCTTTGGCCAGCATCAGCGAGTGGTCCGACGTCAGATACGGCTCGCATTCGACGGCGTTAACGATCAGTATCTCGGCCTTGCTGCCCGGGGGAGGCGAGAGCTTGACTTGCGTGGGGAAGGTGGCACCACCCATACCGACAATGCCGGCGGCGGCGATCTTTCCGATGATCTCTTTGGCGGACAGCGTGCAGTCGCGAACGAGGGTCTCACTGCGGTCGATGGTCTCTTCCCATTCGTCGCCCTCGACGTTGATGTAGACTGCGGGCTTGGGCAGACCAGCGGCGTCGAGCATGGTGTCGATCTTGGTCACGGTGCCCGAAACGGACGAGTGTACGTTGGCCGAAACGAACCCTGCGGCCTTGCCGATCAGCGTCCCGACCTTCACCTTGTCGCCTTTGGCCACCACCGCCTCAGCCGGTGCACCGATGTGCTGCCCGAGCGGTATGACCACCTTGGCCGTGGGCGCGATCGCCTCGATCGGTCGCCCGGCCGATAACTTGTTTCCTGAGGGGTGAATGCCCCCTATTCTAAAGTGTACATTATAGACAGGTCGTTGTGTGGGTGTGGGTTAATCTTTCACGGCTGGTTCAGCAGTGGCAACAGCCGTTTCAGCCAGAGCGGGTTTCGCCGCCGGAGTATTGGCGCGAGCGGCCTCCACGAGCGACAGTGCGGCCGGAGCAGCAGCCTTCGGTGCGTCGGGCTTCGGCTCCTTACGCGGCGGGAAGTTCAGTTCGTGGATGGCCTTCGTGGGGCAGACCACAACGCACTTGCGGCAGAGGCGGCACTTCGTGTCGTCGATGTAAGCCAGGTTGCTCGTCACCGTGATGGCCTCGAAGGCGCACTCCTTGACGCAGCGTGCACAGCCGATGCAGGCGTTCGAGCAGACTTTGCGTGCCACGCCGCCCTTGTCCTTGTTCATGCAGGAGACGAAGATGCGACGCGACTTCGGCCCCTTCTTACGCAGCTCAATGATCTTCGTCGGGCAGGCCTTGACGCACGCCCCGCAGGCTACGCATTTGTCTTCTACCACCTCCGCGATGCGTGTCACGGGGTTGATGTGGATGGCATCGAACTCGCAGGCGTCCACGCAGTCGCCCAGACCGAAGCAGCCGAACGAGCAGCCCGTCTCGCCCCGATAGAGTGAGGCGGCGATGGTGCAGTTCGATGCGCCGTCGTAGGTGTTCGTCCGCGGACGCGCCTCGCAGGTGCCGTTGCAGCGCACCACGGCGATCTTCGGCGCCGCAGCCACCATGGCCACGCCCTTGATCTCGGCCACCTTCTTCATCACGTCCTGACCGCCCACGGGGCAATACAGCCCGTCGAGCGCCTCAGCCTTAAAGCACGCGTTGGCAAAGCCGCCGCAGCCCGGGAATCCGCAGCCACCGCAGTTGGCGCCCGGCAGGGCTTCCTGTATCTGCCCGATGCGCGGATCTTCATGCACCTCGAATTTCTTCGATACCGCAAATAGGATGAGCGCCGCAATGGCCCCACCGTTCCTAATAAAATGATCGCTATATACATTTCGTGTAAGATTGATTTGGCGGTTAATAAGTTGCTGTGTCGAGCTGGGAGCCCGCTTCGAGCTTAGCGACGGAGAACGAAAACCGTCGCCCGATCTTCTCCCGAAAGGCGTACAGCAGGGCGTAATAGACGGCCAGGACGGCCAGCCCCGCGAGTCCACCGATGCCGTCGTCGCCTCCGCTCAGGCGGGCGCCGATAAATACGGCAGCCACCACCAGCACAAAGGGCACGGCGAACGCAAGGGCGACGGCCTGCATGCCGCTCGAGGATTGGGCCACGACCATGACCTCCTCCCCGGGAGCAAACTGACGGCTCTCGCCCTTCACCTCAATGAGTTTCTCCTTTTTGTCCGATGCGAGGCAGGCCGAACGGGCATGGCACGCAGAGCACGCGCTTTGCTGTTCGATACAGACCACAATACGGCCTCCTCCGGTATGTCTTACAATACCACGATGCTGAATAAATTTCTTCATAATAAACCCAATTGCTATATCGAGTTTGCAATACGGCGGCAAATGTAAGCAGCAGTTTCAATTCCTGAATGCAGCTATACCGCTCAAATTCATCCGCCCCTGTCATGCCCCGCGACACGACCGCGCCGATTCGCAAATTCCTCATTCCATCCAACGACCCTGCGGGCTGGATTCATGAAGGTTTTATCGTGTCGCACGAAGGCATGGTCTCGGAGCGTGAAGGTCTCATTATGTCGAACGAGGGCATGGTCTCAGTGCGTGAAAGCCCCATCATGTCGCACGAAGGCACAGTCTGGGTGCATGAAGACCCCGTCATGTCGCACGAAGGCATGGTCTCGGTGCGTGAAGGCCCCATCATGTCGCACGAAGGCATGGTCTAAGTGTGTGAAAGCCCCATCATGCCGCACGAGGGCACGGTCTGGGTGCGTGAAAGCCCCATCATGCCGCACGAAGGCACGGTCTCGGTTGCTTCGGTTTTTAGCGGGTCACTTTTTATTACTGAACAAACTCTCTCAGAAATAAAACAGTGACTTTTTTATAGTGCCTAAATCTTCGCAGGTAATAAAAAGTCACCCGCTTATACCCAATAGCTTTTTTCCGGAATAAGCGAGTGACTTTTTTATAGGCAATCTACTTTATCGGGAATAAAAAAGTGGCCGATTTATTCTCAATAAAATCTCTCTACTTATAAATGGTCACCATTTTATTATCGAGATATTTTCCACAGATATAAAAAGTCACTCGCCAAAAACCAACAGAAACAAGGCCGTGCCCTCGTTCGGCATAATGGGGCTTTATGAATTAAGAGCATCGCATCGTGCGGCACGATGGAGGTTTTATGGGTCGAGACCGTGCCTTCGTTCGACACGATGGAGATCTTATGGGTCGAGACCATCACATCATTCGGCACGACGGGAGTTTTATGGGTTGAGACCGTGCCATCGTTCGGCACGACGAGGCTTTTATGGGTCGAGACCATCATATCGTTCGGCACGACGAGGCTTTTATGGGTCGAGACCGTGCCATCGTTCGGCACTTTCGAGGGTAAACCAGGAGCGGCAGACGGATTTGCGCAGTATTTCCGCCCCGACGCGGATGGCCGCCGTTTCGCGCCAAAGGGGTGGGCAAATTCGCCTACTTTTGCCCGCCGCCGATGGAAACGGCGCATAGATTAGACTGTTATAACCCATAGATATGAAAGAAGAAGACGAACGCGAAGAGGAAAGGCTGCCGGACGAGGCGATGGAGGCGAACACGACCGAGGGCACGGGCGGAGGCTATGTGGTGCCTGGGGGAGCGATCGGTGCGGACAGCGTGCGCCATCTGCCGGGCATGTATCAGAGCTGGTTCTTTGGATTATGCCTCGTACGTGATCCTGGAGCGGGCCGTGCCGCACATCAACGACGGGCTGAAGCCAGTGCAGCGGCGCATCCTGCACGCCATGCGGCGGATCGACGACGGACGATATAATAAGGTGGCCAACGTGGTGGGCCAGACGATGCAGTTTCACCCGCACGGCGACGCCTCGATCGGCGACGCGCTGGTGCAGCTCGGGCAGAAGGATCTGCTGATCGACTGCCAGGGAAACTGGGGCAACATCCTCACGGGCGACAGCGCGGCGGCACCGCGATACATCGAGGCGCGGCTCTCGCGGTTCGCGCTCGAGACGGTGTTTAACCCCAAGACGACCGTCTGGAAACAGTCGTACGACGGGCGCAACCGCGAGCCAGTCAGCCTGCCGATCAAGTTCCCCTTTTGCTGCTGGCTCAAGGGGCGGAGGGCATCGCCGTGGGACTGTCGTCGAAGATCCTGCCCCACAATTTCAACGAGCTGATCGACGCCTCCGTGGCCTGCCTGCGCGGCGAGCCGTTCACGCTCTACCCCGACTTTCAGACGGGCGGCTTGGTGGACGTGGCGAAGTACAACGACGGCAATCGCGGCGGCATGGTGAAGGTCCGGGCACGGATCACGAAGGTGGACAACCGCACGTTGGCCATCACCGAGATCCCCTATGGCTACACGACGGGCACCCTGATCGACTCCATCATCAAGGCCAACGAGAAGGGGAAATCAAGATCCGCAAGGTGGACGACAACACGGCGCGCGAGGTGGAGATCCTGATCCATCTGGCCCCGGGCGTATCGTCGGACAAGACGATCGACGCGCTCTACGCCTTCACCGACTGCGAGAAGAGCGTGTACATGAATTGCTGCGTGATCGAGGACAACAAGCCGCGCTTCATGTCCGTCAGCGAAGTGTTACGACACTCCACCGAGCAGACGCTCGGGCTGCTGCGCACAGAGCTGGAGATCGAACGCGGCGAGCTGCGCGAGGAACTTTTCTACGCGTCGCTCGAGCGGATCTTCATCGAGGAGCGGATATATAAGGATAAGGAGTTCGAACAGGCGCCGGATATGGACGCGGCTGTGGCGCACATCGACCGCCGGCTGGAGCCGTTCAAGCCGCGGCTCATCCGGGAGGTCACACGAGAGGACATCCTGAAGCTGATGGAGATCAAAATGGGGCGCATCCTAAAGTTCAACGCCGACCGCAACGACGAGCAGATCGCGCGGCTGAAGACCGAGATCGAGCGCGTGGAGCATCACCTGTCGCACCTCACGGATTACGCCGTGGCGTGGTTCGAGGGGCTGAAGAAGAAGTATGGCGCCGACCGGCCGCGGCGCACGGAGATCCGCAGCTTCGACCGCGTGGAGGCCTCCAAGGTGGCTGAGGCCAACGAGAAGCTCTACATCGACCGCGAGGAGGGTTTCGTGGGCACCGGGCTTAAGAAGGCCGAGTTCGTCTGCAATTGCTCGGACATTGACGACATCATCCTCTTCTATCGCAGCGGCGTGTACAAAGTGATGCGGGTGAGCGAAAGATCTTCGTCGGGCAAGACGTCATCTACGTCAACGTCTTCAACCGCAACGACACACGGACGATCTACAACGTGATCTATCGCGACGGCCGCGCGGGCTGCAACTACATCAAACGGTTTGCCGTGACCGGCTCGACGCGCGACAAGGAGTACAACGTGACGCGTGGCACCGAAGGCTCGCGCATCCTTTATTTCAGCGCCAATCCGAACGGTGAGGCAGAGACAGTGAAGGTGATCCTCAAGCCGAAGCTACGGCAGAAGACACTCGTCTTCGAGAAGGATTTCAGTGAGATACTGATCAAGGGTCGCACCTCGCTCGGCAACATCCTCACCCGTGCAGAGATCCACAAGATCTCGCTCAAGCAGCGCGGCTCGTCGACGCTCGGCGGGCGTGAGGTGTGGTTCGACCGCGACGTGCTCCGCCTGAACTACGACGGTCGCGGCGAAGCCCTCGGCGAGTTCCGCAGCGACGACCGCATCCTCGTCGTGTTGCAGACGGGCGAGTTCTACACCACGGGCTTCGACCTAAGCAACCATTACGAAGAGAACATCCTGCTCATCGAGCGTTACGACGCGCGCAAGACATGGACGGCCGTCTACTTCGACGCCGATCAGGGCTATGCTACCTCAAGCGCTTCCCGTCCGAGGACTCCGAAAAGCGACAAAACCTGATGGGCGACAATCCACGTCATCGCCTCTTCCTGCTGACCGACGAGGCTTATCCACGCATCGAGGTGACCTTTGGCGGACACGACAGCTACCGCGATCCCTTAACCATCGAGGCGGCAGAGTTCGTGGGCGTGAAGAGTGTCAAGGCGCGTGGCAAACGAGTGACGACATTCACCGTCGCCTCGGTCGACGAACTGGAACCAACGCGCCACGCCCCATCGTCCTCATCCGACGGCGAACCATCCGCTACCGTACCGTCGGAGGAGGATGAGGATGGGCAGATGTCGCTGTTTGAGGAATAAGCCATGATCCGCAGCTCACTCTTTCTGCTCACTCTCTTCATTCTCCTTCCTCTCACCCTGCGTGCACAGACGGACAGCGTCGTTCAAGCTCCGCGGTCGGTGAATGAAGGCACGATGGTCAGCCTGGGCAGTCGCTACGTCAAGAACACATACCTCTCCGACGTCGGTTATGATGGCGTGGGCATCGGCGTTATCAACGAACGTATGCGGATTATCAATGACCGTTGGTCGCGGCAACGCACCTTCGCATCGATTTCGCTTCGATCCGCAATCCGGCAGGCACATCGAGTGGTTACGCGGCTTTCATTGACTACAGCTACAGCCTGCACCGGCGTCTGGAGACCAGTGTGGACGGTCTGCGATTGCTCGTCGGCGGTACGGGGCGCTATCTCTTGGGCACGGCTTATCGCTCGCAGGGCGGCAATAACCCTGCGGTGCTGCACATGGAAGGCGATCTGGGACTCTCTGCGGCTATCCTCTACGGTTTCGACTTGGGTCGCCGGCGCTATCCGGTGACTGTCCGCTGGCAGGCCAACCTGCCACTGGTCGGAGTCTTCTTCTCCCCGCACTACGGGCAATCCTATTACGAGATCTTTACCCTTGGTCATCGTGCCGGTATAGTCCGATTGGGATCGCTGCACAATAGGTTCGCCTTGCGGAGTATGCTCACCGCTGATGTTCCCGTGGGTCCATGGACCATGCGCATTGGCTATGAGGCCGACGTTTACCAATCGCACGTCAACGGCATTCGCACGCATTACTTCGGTAGCAGTATCCTCCTCGGTGTGGCCAAGGAATTCATACCCTTTTCCGGCAAGCGCGTGCGCCATAACAAGGCCTTCCGGAGTGCATATTACTAATCCGGAAATGAAGGACTAAATGCGAATCATTGCCGTTTGCCTATCGTGAAGTGCTGGCAATTGTGCTCAGAAGGATAGGCAGTTATTCGTCATCATTCATTGAATGCTTGTGAAGTTACGTATCGATGATCCGAAAATAAAAAATGAAAGGCGGATCATTTCCGTTCGCCTATCGTGAAGTGCTGGCGATTGCACTCCGAAGGATCGGCAGCTATTCGCCGTCATTCATTGAACACCTATGAAAGCACGTATCGCTAACCCGATAACGAAGGACTAATGGAAAATCATTTCCGTTTGCTTATCGGAGAGTGCCAGCGATTGCACCCCGAAGGATCGACAGCTATTCGCTGTCACTCATTGAATACTCGTGGAGTTTCGTGTCGCTGACCCGAAAACGAAGGACCAAAGCAAATTATTTCCGTTTATTTATCGTGAAGTACCAGCGATTGCACGCGAAAGGATCGGCAGCTATTTGCTGTCTCTCATTGAATATCTATGAAAGCACATATCACTGAACCAAAAATGAAGGACTAAAGACGAATCATTGCCGTTTATCTATCAGAGCGTACCAGCGATTGCGCCCCGAAAGGGTTGTACTATTTGCTGTCTCTCATTGAACACCTATTAGAGTACGTATCGCTGATCCGAGAATGAAAGACTAATGGCAGATTATCTCCATTTATCTATCGTAGAGTGCCAGCGATTTTGCTCCGAAGGATCGGCGAGTATTCGCTGTCACTTATTGAGTGCTTATAAAAGTGCGTATCATTGAGCCGAAAATGAAAAACGGAAAGCGAATTAGGGTCGTTTGTCTATCGGGGTGTGTCAGTGATTGCGTTCCGAGGGGTCGGCGGCTATTCGCTGTTACTCATTGATTGCTTATGAAAATACGTGTTCCCTACTTCCTGATCTTTTTGATTCTGCTTCTGCCGGGCTGCGACAAAGCGGACCGATACAGCGCAAGCCCTCGCGAGAACTTTGAGGTGCTCTGGCGCATCATCGATGAGCATTATTGTTTCTTTGAGGAGAAGGGCGTCGACTGGGAGGTTGTCCGCAGAAAGTACGAACGGCAACTCTCGGATACGATGAGTCGCTATGAGCTCTTCGATTTGCTATCCGATATGTTGGCAGAGTTGAAAGACGGTCATACGAATCTCGTGTCACCGTTCAATACGGCTCGCTACTGGGCGTGGTTTGAGGACTATCCGCACAATTTCAATGCCGACATCCAGCGCAATTACTTAGGTACGCGCTATGGGATAGCCGGCGGCATGCGTTACGTCAAACTGCCGGGCACGGAGATAGGATACATCTATTACGGTAGCTTTTCATCCGCAGTCAGCGAAACGAATTTGGATGAGATTTTCTATTTCTTCCGCACTTGTCGCGGGCTGATCATCGATGTGCGTGGCAATGGCGGGGGCGCATTGACTAACGCCGAGCGTATCGCGTCGCGATTCCTGAGTGAGCCGATGAGGACGGGATACATTGTGCACAAGACTGGACCGGATCATTCGGACTTCTCCGAACCTTATCCCGTCGACCTCCGACCCTCAACGCATACGCGCTGGCATCGGCCGACGGTTGTCCTGACTAACCGACATAGCTACAGTGCAACGAATGACTTTATCAACGTCATGCGGCGAATCGATCGCGTCGTTATTCTTGGCGATCGCACGGGCGGCGGGGGAGGCATGCCGTTTAGCTCGGAGCTACCGAACGGGTGGCAGGTTCGCTTTCGGCATCGCCGTTACTTGACGCTGACAAACGGAGCATAGAGAGCGGTATCGATCCGGATATTCGTGTGGACATGACGAAGGCCGACATGGATCGCGGTAAGGATACGATGATCGAGGCCGCTATCCGTAACATTCGCGAGCGGACTAAGGGCGAGTAAGCGGAGTCGGCGAAAGCTATTTGTAAACAGTCCTGCCGGACGGTTAGGGTAGATCGCCCTGACGTCTGGCAGGATTTTCTTTTTCTCGCCACTTGAACTCTGCATTTCGTTCGGTCTATCGTCCGCATTCGGCAGTTATCCGTCGGAGATCCTTTCTTCTATCTCTACGCTTAGAGGGATCGCGTACGCACTTCTTATTTAGCTGCGTCGGACGTCAGTCATAGCCTTCACAGATCCTTATCTCTATTCGCCAATATCCTATGAATCCGAAGACAAATCTCGATTCTGATACCCTGTCTTTCCAGGAAGCAGAAAGTGAATCTCGATTCCTATTCCCAGTCATTCTATGAAGCCAAAAATAAATTTCGTTTTTGATCCTCGGACACTATGCGGAGCCGAAAATGAATCTCGTTTTTTTATCCTCGGACACTATACGAAGCAGAAAATGAATCTCGTTTTTGATCCTCGAACACTATGCGAAGCCAAAAACGAATTTCGATTTTGACTTCCGAGTACTCGGCAAGGCAAAAATGAATTGCGATTTGGCTTCCCGGGTACTCAGTGAAGCGAAATCGAGATTCATTTTGGCTTCCCGGAGACTCAGTGAAGCGAAAAATGAATTGCGATTTGGCTCTCCGGACACTCAGGAAGCCGAAAATGAATCTCGATTTTGCTTTCCGGACACTCAGAAAGCCAAAAATGAATCTCGATTTCGCTTCCCGGACACTCCGAAAGCCCAAAATGAATCTCGATTTTGCTTCACTGAGTGTCGGTGAAGGCAAAAATGATTTTCGATAAGCATGCTCAAACACCCTCAGAAGGCTGATCAGAAGCCATTTTTGGCTGCATCTATTTCCGATGGTAGGGAACAGGGGTTGCTTTACCCATTCACCGAGGCTGGGTGATTCGCAGAAGTAGATACGGACTCACTTCAGCGGCACTCTTCGAAGCCCCACAGGCATCTCTGAGGCCTATCACTCGACACGAATGAAGCCCGAAAAAAATTTCGATTTAGATGCTATGAGGCGAGGTGATAACCAAGAGTTGTTTACATTTGCAGCGCCGAAGGCTCCGAGATTGCCCACAAAAAATTGTGTGGGCGATCCGGGGCACGAGGAAGTTTCAAATACCTGTTTATATTTGCGACTCCATAGAGTCAGGCATTGAAAATACACTTACCTATTCTATAGCATCGCTCATCAGCGCAACACATTTGTAACACATATATTTATCCAGTTAGACCTCTTCATTCACTAATCAAAGATTGTAAGACATGAGAAAATCAAAGATCATTGTTGGCATAACCAGCCAGTACCCTTTGGGTATGCACGTCGATTTGCAACAGCAAATCTATGACCTTGTCCATCCCTTCGGCGCAGAGAAAATCCTTTTGGATGCGACAGACATCCCGAAGTGGAAGTCGGACATCGATCTCGAGAAGGAGTCAGTCCGAGAGCCGACGGCTTCCAAAGTAACCAAGTATTTGTCTGAAAAGAATAAGAAGCGTAGCGAAATCATTTCGCTTTTGTTTCAGGAGATCCGCCTGGCATCGAAGTCACCGATCGAGGCACGTAGCACGGCCGGTCATCGATTGCGTATCGCAACGGATGCGTACAAAGGTTTGCAGAACGAGAATATGAATGATGCCACTGGACACATATCCGGCTTGCTCATTGATTTGGAAAAGACAGACGCGGCGGCAGATCTGGCCACTATTGGAATGGCGCCACTGGTTCAGATGCTTCGCACCATCAACACGGAGTTCATCACATTAAGAGATGAGCGCTTAAAGTCGGAGGCGTCAGTTGGCGTCACAAAAGGCTCTGTCCTTCGCACGAGGAACGATGAAACGGCAAACGAAGTCTTTCGGCATATCGAAGCCGCTTACCTATCGACCACATCAGATGATGACCGCAAAGCCATTGGCGAATTGATTGACCGCATCAACAAGGCGCTCCAGTACACGAAGACATCGTATCGCCGCAGCTTGGCCCAGAAGAAAGCATCGGCCGACCGGAAAAAGAAACCGAAAGATCCGAAGGCTCCGAATCAGCCTAAGGAACCCAAGAAAGAGAAAGGAGAGCGATCCCGACATCCGTTTGCCTGAGAATGAGCCTAAGAAACCCGGTGGCGAGGATGAAGGCAAAAAGCCTAACGATGGCAAGAAGCCTAATCCCGGCAGTCCGGGCGGCGGCACAGGAGGTGGTGCGGGCAGTGGCGGAGGCCCCGAGATTCATCTTCCAGAAGCGTGAGATCTATCGCGGAGCACGGGGAATAGCCATCAGGTATTCTTATGGGTATTCCCCGGCGCTGTCTGAAGGGCAATCGGAGTTCACCGCGCATTTCCCATTCATTAGATGAAAGGCCACTGGTATTCGCCACACGTTTCCCATTCATTGAATGAAAGGCCATCGGTATTCACCGCGCGTTTCCTATTCATTGGATGAAAAGCAATCGGAGTTTGCCGCGCGTTTCCCATTCATCGGATGAAAGGTGACCGCTATTCGCCGCGTGTTTCCTATTCATTAGATGGAAGGTAACCGGTATTTGCCGCGCATTTCCTATTCATTGGATGAAAAGCCATTGGCGTTTGCCACGCATTACCTATTCATTAAATGAAGAGTAATTGGTGTTCGCCGTGCGTTTCCCATTCATTAGATGAAAAGCCACCGGTATTCGCCGTACGTTTCCTATTCATTAGATGAAAGGTAACCGGTATTTGCCGCGTGTTTCCCATTCATTAGATGAAGGGCCACCAGTGTTCGCCGCACGTTTCCCATTCATTGGATGAAAAGCCACCGGTATTCATCGTGCGTTTCCTATTCATTAGATGAAAGGTGACCGGTGTTCGCCGTACGTTTTTTATTCATTGGATGAAAGGCCGTCGGAGATTCTTTCGTTATTCATTTCTATTTGGGAATATTTGTGGGGCGTATGCCATACGCCCCTACACCGACGGATGAAGGAATTCCGGAGAATCGATCGGCAATCCCGTTTTCCTAACGAAAGGCCACCGGAGATCCTTTCGTTATTCATTTCTATTTGGGGATATTTGTAGGGCGTATGCCATACGCCCCTACCCTGTCGGATGAAGGGATTCGGGAAGATCGATTGGCAATCCCATTTTCATAGTGAAGGGATTCCGGAGGATTGATCGGCAATCCCATTTTCCTAAGGAAAGGATACCGGAGGATCGATCGGCAATCCCGTTCTATCAGCAATCACTTATTAATTGTTATACATCATGGCAAAATATCTCTACGTATGTATCATCGCGCTATGCATGACCTGCACAGTCGCCGCGCGCAACGTGACCGGACGATGGACGGGCAAGTTGCAAGTCCCCGGGGGAGAGCTTACGCTTGTCCTTCGCATACAAGACGGCCCAGACGGTAAGCTGTTGGCCTTCATGGATAGTCCCGATCAGGGTGCGGACAATATCCCCTGCGATTCGGTCGTCTATTCTGAGCCGCATTTGAAGGTCGTCATCGCGTCCATCGGCGGTCGCTATGAGGCTACACTTGACGGCGACACCCTTCGCGGCCAATTCATTCAGGGCGGGCTAAGCCTTCCGCTTGTCCTTACGCCTTCCGCCGAGGAAGATCGGTCGGCGCTCCGACCTCAGGAGCCTAAACCGCCGTATCCGTACCAGGTCGAAGAGGTTCGCTTTGTCAATTCAACCGATGGCGACACTTTGGCCGGAACACTCACGCTGCCTACCTCGCCGGGTCCGCACAGGGCCGTCGTGATGATTACTGGCAGTGGTCCGCAGGACAGGGATGAGCGCATCATGAACCATCGGCCTTTCCTGGTCTGGGCGGATGCCCTTACGCGGCTCGGAATAGCTGTCCTCCGCTACGACGATAGGGGCACGGGCGCTTCTACGGGCAACTTCAGCAAGGCGACGACTGCCGACTTTGCTCGCGATGTCGAAGCCGCAGTCGATTACCTCCGCTCACGAAAAGAAATCGACAATCAGCGGATCGGTCTGATTGGTCACAGCGAAGGCGGAATCGTTGCGCCGATGGTGGCCGTAAGCCGACCGAAAGACGTGTCGTTTATCGTCCTCCTCGCGGCTCCCGGCCTGCGAGGTGATAGCATCTTGCTCATGCAGAATGAAGTGATCTCCCGGCGTTCCCATACGCCTGACAGCATACGCGAAGCAACCGTGCAGCTGAACCGTTCGCTCTTCGCGCTGCTTGTGCCACCGACCACGGACGAGGAGGCGCTCCGTCAATCGCTGGCCGAGGTACTCCGCGGTGCTTTCTTTGATGGACCGCTGGCTCCGCCCATGCCGCACGAGCAAGTCGAGTTGGCTATCAATCAGGAGATGGAAATGCTGACTGCACCTTGGATGCGTGACTTCCTGCGCTATGACCCAGCCCCGATGCTTTCTCGCGTGCAATGCCCCGTGCTCGCCGTACAGGGAAATGAAGATCTGCAGGTACCCACCGCGGCAAATCTCCCCATCGTCGAGAAGGCTTTGACCCTTCACGGGAACAAGGCAGTTACCGTCAAGGAGTTCCCCGGGCTTAACCATTTGCTCCAGCATTGCCAAACGTGTCTGCCAGACGAATACGGAGAGATCCGCGAGACGGTCTCGCCGGAAGTGTTGCAATTCGTCGGCGAGTGGATCATGAAGCGCTGAACTTCGCGCGGGTAATCGCCTGCATCGGATGATTGCCACGCGACGCTTTAGTCGATAATCGATGCCGATAGGGGAAAGGCCTTCGCCACCTCTATCGGCATTCATTCGGATCATCCGCACCCCCAAACTATTTGCTACTGCTTATCCCCTATGAATTTCATTACCCCGATTCAGATTCCGCCGTCTACCATCCGCATCGGCTATGAGCATCGCACGATGATTTTTGGCTCCTGCTTTGCCGAGGCGATAGGTCAGCGGCTTTCCGATCTGCTATTCCCCGTTGACCTGAATCCCTTCGGCATACTTTATAACCCCGACTCCATCGCGACGGCGATACGTCGCCTGATGGATGGTCGCCTATTCACGGCCGACGAGCTTATCCGATACGATGATCTATACCATAGCCTGCTGCATCATGGATCCTTCTCCGCACCTACGGCGGAGGAGTGTCTCGAGCGAATCAATGCCCGCCTGAGTGCCGGAGCCAAATTCCTGGCTGCGGCCGATCGCATCATCGTCACCTTTGGCACATCTTACGTCTATCGGTGGAAGGGCACAGGCGCCGTGGTGGGCAACTGCCACAAGATGCCGGATGGCTATTTTCGCCGCGAACGGCTATCGGTGGATAAGGTGGTACACCGGTGGAACTTGCTTTTGGATAGCATGGTGCGCCGGCGGCCCGAAGTGAAATGGATTTTTACAGTCAGCCCCGTCCGCCACTTGCGCGACGGCGCCCATGAGAACAACCTCAGCAAGTCCGTGCTTCATCTCATCATCGAAAAACTCATCTCCCTTTACCCCACGATAGCCAATTACTTTCCGGCTTACGAACTGATGATGGACGAGCTAAGGGATTATCGATTCTATGCGGAAGACATGTGCCATCCGTCACCCGCCGCCGTACATTATATTAGTGATCGATTCGAGTCGACGTATATGGACGCCAAGACGCGCGCCTGGCTCCGACGCGCCGAGGCGCTGCACCGCGATCTGCAACACCGACCCATCCGCCCGGACAGTGAGGCGCACCGTCGCTTTTTGGTGCAAACTAAGTTAAAGCTGAAGCAGCTACGGGCCGAATTGCCAACCCCGCCTACTTTTGCTCGATAGAAAACGTGCTTATGTGGTCTTCACCCCCGTCGGTCAAATGCGCTCCGAACCTTCTGCGGCCTATCGGTGTGCCTCAGTGATCGAGGAAACGAGGCGCCAAGACGGACTGCCGTCCCTCTGGGATAGGGCATCGGAATGCCTGACGGCTATCGCTGGCCCCGGGGGGATAGCCCGCCGTAAGTACATCTATGAATCGGGGGGACTGGCCCCTATAACTCAGCGGCTTCTGGCCGCAACTACCTACTTATAATGAAGTACTCCATTCAAGAGATCGCTAAGATCATTCGTGCCACCCATCGCACACTGAACGACGGCGTCATTGAGCGCTTGCTCATCGATAGCCGCATGCTCTCCTTTCCGGAGACTACCCTCTTCTTTGCATTGAAAACCCGAACGAATGACGGCCATCGCTATCTCTTCGAGCTTTACCGCCAGGGCGTGCGCAGCTTTGTCGTCAACCATGAGCCTGCTGAAGCGCGCATGATGCCGGATGCCAACTTCCTGGTGGTTACCGACGTGCTCGCGGCGATGCAATCGCTGGCTGCCTACCATCGCAAAAGATTTCAAATACCGGTAATCGGCATCACCGGGAGCAACGGAAAAACAATTGTGAAGGAGTTGCTCTATCAGCTGCTGCATGCCGACTTCAACATCGTTCGCTCTCCCCGGAGTTACAACTCACAGATCGGGGCGCCGCTTTCGGTTTGGCAAATGGACGAACGACACACCTTAGGAATTTTTGAGGCAGGCATCTCGCAGCCGGACGAGATGGAAACTGCAGCGCATTATCCTCCCCACCATAGGAATCATCACCAACATTGGTGAGGCCCATCAGGAGAACTTCGCGTCTGCCACACAGAAGTGTTTAGAGAAACTATCCTTGTTCACCGATAGCGACGTGGTAATCTACAACGCTGACGACGACTTCATCGCATCCTCGCTGGATAAGGCTTACCTATCCCATAAAGCCGTTGGATGGTCTCGGAGAGACTCGGAGGCTCCGCTCTACATTAAGTCTATCCGAAAAAAGGAATCGACGACCGAGCTCCGTTGCGAGATGCTAGACCGCGAACATGTCTATGAGATACCGTTTACTGACGACGCATCCATCGAGGATGTTATTCACTGTATCGCCCTCATGCTCTACTTGAAGCCCACATCGCTGGAGAACAAGCAAATTTTCTCCGAGCTTGAGCCCGTGGCTATGCGTTTGGAAGTAAAGGAAGGCATCAATGGGTGTCAGCTCATCAATGACACCTATAACTCGGACATCAACTCTCTCGATATAGCTCTCGATTTCCAACTAAGTCGTCGCGCCGGTAAGCCACTTAAAACAACGATCGTTATCTCCGACATCCTCCAGTCGGGCATGCTACCTAAGACGCTCTATCGGAAGGTGGCCGAGCTACTGCGTCGGAAACACGTGGAGCGTATCATTGGCATCGGACGCGACCTAAAAGAATATGCTGCGGCCTTTGAAATACCCGAGAAGGAGTTCTACTTAACTACCGATGAGTTTATCCATTCACCCTCCATACGCTCATTTGATCATGAATTGGTATTGCTCAAGGGTTCGCGAGTGTTCCACTTTCGAACGGATTACCGAGCTCCTGGAGAAAAAGGTTCACGAAACAGTTCTTGAGGTCAACCTCGACGCCGTGGTGCATAACTTCAACTATTTCCGTTCCCGACTCCGGAGAGAAACCAAAATGGTTTGTATGGTCAAAGCCTTTGGCTACGGTGCCGGAGCATACGAAGTGGCGCGCACTTTGCAAGAGCACCGGTGCGATTACTTGGCCGTAGCTGTTGCTGACGAGGGAGAGGCACTGCGGAAGGAAGGCATCACGATTCCCATTATGGTTATGGATCCGGAATTTAGTAGCTTCAACACCCTCTTTGAGTATAGGCTCGAGCCCGAGGTTTACAGTTTTAGACTGCTGGAGGCACTCATCCACGAAGCGGGAAGGCGCGGCATAACTTCTTACCCCATTCATATTAAGTTCGACACAGGCATGCATCGTCTCGGTTTCCAACCGGAGGATGTGCCCGCAATCTGTCAGCGACTCTCTTCGCAAAGCGAATTGGCCGTGCGATCGACCTTCTCACATCTTGTGGGCAGTGACAGCGCCGAGCATGATGACTTCACGCGTCGCCAATTCCAACTGTTTACCGACGCCGCAAGCCAATTGGAACACGGATTGGGTTACACCGTGCTCCGCCACATCCTAAACTCAGCCGGTATCGAGCGCTTCGGAGAGCAGCAGATGGACATGGTGCGTCTCGGCATCTCACTCTACGGCATCAGCGCAACCGATCGCGACAGCCGTCGCCTACAGCCGGTCAGCTCGCTACGCACAACGATCCTCCAAATACAAATCGTCCCCGCCGGCGACTCGGTCGGATACGGTCGGCGCACCTATCTCCAGCGCCCATCACGCATCGCCATCATTCCGATTGGCTATGCCGACGGCATGGACCGACACCTCGGCAATGGCGTTGGGCAAGTGCTGATAGGCGGACATCGCTGTCCGACGGTCGGGAACATCTGCATGGACCTCTGCATGATCGACGTCACCGATACGGACGCCAAAGAGGGAGACTCGGTGACTATCTTCGGGCCCGGCTTACCCGTATCGGAGATGGCCGAACGTCTCGGAACGATCCCCTACGAGGTACTCACCTCCATCTCGCCCCGCGTAAAACGCATCTATTATAAGGAGTAACCAGCACCGCCAATAGGCCAATGAATCGCTGCGGGCTATCATTCGGTGTAGCGAATAGGCCAACGCAATCGCTGAGGGCTTTCGTCTGGTGCGGCGGATAGGTCGACGGAATCGCCGAGGGCTTTCGTCCGGTGTAGCGGATAGGCCGCAGGAATGGCGGAAAAGCTATCACCCGGAATCAGTCATTAGGGATAGCTTTTTCTGTTGGTAAGGTAGGGGCGTATTGCATACGCCCCACGTGTATCTGGCGCCGAATCATACACCCCTCGCGAGGTACATTCTATGAAGCGTATGCTTCCGCGCACCGCCTCTGAATACTCCTCGAACAATCGATTGGCTATCATTCGATGCGGCGGATAGACCTCCCGTGGTTCGGAGGGCATTCGTCTGGAGCGGTGGATAGGTCACAGGAATTGTGGAGGGCTATCGGATCGACCGGCGGATAACGAAAAATGCCGAGCACATGCTTGCGGATACTCCCCGCGCATGCGCTCGGCATTCGTTCTTGGCAACCCCAGACTGAAGGGGGATGCACTTAGCTTTCGATACGTCCTTACGGTTTAGTTCAGCACTTCGGGACCGATCTTCTCGACGTCAAACTCCTCGTCCCCACGCTTCACGTCTCCACTTTTAGCGACCAAAGTAGAAACCGCGACCCGGAGTCCATTCCAAACAGAAAAGCTCAGACGGCCGCTTGTAGCCATAGGCGTGAATAACTTGTAACACCCACTCCTCCGTGCGATCGCAATGCACCAGCGAACTCTGTACGATTGCGCCGTTATTCACCAATAGGTACGAGGTAGTTGTATCGCCAATCCCGGGCACCGTGACTGCGCCATTCGTTTCAAAGCGTACGTCCTCCACGTCGAACATGCTAAAGATCCCTTTTTGCCGGAGCATTAGCCGGAATTGCTCCATTTCCAAACTATTTCTCTTGAAGACTTTGAAGTTCAGTACGCCATTCTTCACCAGATAGACGCTGTCCCCTTTGATGAGTCTCCGCAATAGGGCAGAGCGCATACAGAAGCGTATGAACAGGTTGAAGGCAGTCCACACCGCTAATGCAAATAGGATATGCCAGACACTCATGTCAGGGTTATAGAGAACACCGCCGACAAGCGCGCCGATCACGAAGGCGCTCACCGTATCTAATGGCGTCAATTGCGCCATCTGTGCCTTACCCGCCACACGTAAATACCAATATGCCGACCATGCCGACAACCAATTTCGCTGCAATTGCAATATACTCCATTGTTCAGTGATAGATAAAATGAATGATGATTCGTATTCGCTGAGTGCGTCTACGTGCCCGCAAAGATCGCTGTTGGGCTTCAGTCAGCCCAAACGCTTGGAGAAAATACCGTCTGCGAGGCTTCATCCAGCCTAAGTGCTTGAGAAAAGTATCGTCTATGGGGCTTCGGTCAGCCCGGATGCTTGGGAAAAGCATCATCCATGAAGATTCAGTCAGTCCGGATACTTGAAGGCACAATCCTCGATATGGTCGTTCACCAAGCCCGCGGATTGCATAAAGGCGTAGGCCACGGTTGTGCCGAAGAACTTAAATCCGCGACGCTTGAGCTCGGCGGCTATCGCGTCGGACGTCTGATTGCTAGCCGGGACATCCTCCAGCTTGTGGGGATGGTTCACGCAAGGGCTCCCGCCGACAAACGCCCAAATGAAGGCGGAGAATGATCCGAATTCCCTGTTGTATTTCCATGAATAGGGCCGCATTCTGAATGGTCGCCAAGATCTTGCGCCGGTTGCGGACGATCCGTGTGTCTTGCATCAGTGCCTCCACTTTCGCATCGTCGTAAGCGGCGATAAGCCGATAGTCGAATCCGTCGAGAGCCGCGCGGAATCCCTCACGCTTGGCCAGAATCGTGTACCAACTCAACCCGGCTTGGAAACTCTCCAAAACAAGCAGCTCGAACAATCGCTGATCGTCATGGATAGGCCTCCCCCATTCCTCGTCGTGATAGGCGCGATAAAGGGCATCCCGTTCGCACCAACTACATCGTTTCGCTGTCATCATCTGATTGCTTCTAATTGTTTCGTTCCGGTTTCATCTAGCTTAACGGAAACGCCCCACATCATTCGGTTGGCGAATGGCACGGCGCCGCTCAGAGGGCGAGCAATCATAGTCGCGTTGGTAAGCATAAAAGAGGTTGGGCGGCGTACCTACACCACTCATTCGGGCAACCTCAGGGATAGACAGATTGGTGTACCGGAGCAATTCGTCGGCACGCTTCATTTGCCAAGAGAGACGATAGTCGGTGGCGTCCATACCGGTGAGACAGAAGATCAGGCCATGCAAATAGGGAACGGTGAGTCCGTAGGATCTGCAAAAGTTACGCAGGCTAGACTTCCCCTCGTCCAGATAGTAGCGAAAAGCATCGAACATCTCCACCTGTGTGGACGTCCGGCGAGGCTTTATGGGATCGTAATGTATATCCCCGTCAGGATCGTATATCCGACGTTCGGAGAAATGGTAATGTAGGTCTCATCGAAGTTGAATTGCGGTTCGACTCTCAGCGTTCGGATGTTCACATGGCGTGTCCTATACCTCTCCGACGATGAACTGTAGTCGTCCAGCGTATCGTTCTCGTATTCCATAATGGGTTGCGTTTACGTATAGTGGATATGAATAATGATTGTCTCTCTGAAGCTCGGGCTTCATTGGGTGCCAAAAATAAGTCCGACGCCCTATCAGGCAAGCGTTCCGATACTGTCCATAACGTGAGTTCGACAAAAGAATGAGATTCCCTTATTCATAGAGAATGTCTCTGATAGCATGTTGTAACGGCCAAAGAGCCTTTGGAAATGCTTGCAACAGTCTTGTAAGCGCCAAAATGGAGAAAAGCGCTCTTGCGGGACTCCCGCAAACGCCCTGGCATTTGCCGTGAGACTTGCGGGAGCACCCGCAAACGCCAAAGCAAACGCCGCGAGACTTGCGGGAGTACCCGCAGACACCAAAAAGTTCTCCGAAGCATTTGTCGCAGTGTTGTAGGCATTTCCAAAAACGTTTTGGCCAGGCTTCCGTAGAAACTCTCTGCTGGTTTTATTCTTACACCGAACTCACGTTCCATAGACTGCGAAGACGCATCCCACACTGCCAGAGATAGCCCCCAGAGGTGGCTCTGACGATAGCCCACCAACGTGTGCTGGCCAGAAATGGTCTCGACGCGCTTAGGGTCATATCCCACGACGGCGCAAGATGACGTAGATAATCACTGGGGCACCGAAGATGGGAGTCACAGCATTCAGCGGAAAGACTGTGCCGGTACCGGGGATAACGGTCAAGAGGTTGCAGAGCAGTGCCATTGCGGATCCGAGCAGCATCGTAACGGGCAGGAGCATGCGATGGTCAGCGCGGCCGAGCGTAAGACGCGCCACGTGTGGCACAGCCAGCCCGATGAACGATACGGGGCCACAAAAAGCGGTGGCAGTGGCTGTCAGCAGCCCTGTGCAAAGCAGGATAAGGACGCGCGTCCGACGGATCTTAACGCCCAAGTTCGTGGCGTAACGTTCGCCAAGCAGCAGGGCGTTCAGGGGCTTCACAAGGAGCAGCGCAGCAATCAACCCGCCTAAGGTGCAAAGCGCAAAGAAGGGCAGGCGGGTATTGGAGACGGAACTGAAATCGCCCATGCCCCACATGACGTAACCGCGGATGCGATCGGCCGAGGCGTAGAAGTTCAGGAGCGAGATCAGCGAGGAGGCGAGGTAGCCGACCATGATACCGAGGATGAGGAGCATCACGTTGCCGCTCACCCGCGTAGAGAAATAGATGATCAGCGCCAACACGCAGCAAGCACCGGCAAAGGCGGCCAGAATGAGCGCCAAAGAGCCACCGATGGCCGCCCCGCCCGTCGTCAGGCCGATGGTGCCGCCGAAGAATAGCATCACGATAGCCACACCGAGGTTGGCGCCGTCGCTGATGCCCAGGATCGAGGGGCCGGCCAGAGGGTTGCGGAAGAGCGTCTGTAGGAGCAGTCCGGCGGCGGCCAGAGAGGCGCCCACGAGGAGGGCCGTCGTGGCTTGTGGCAGGCGTGACTCGAGGACGATGGTGCTCCATGCCACCGGGTCTGAGGGCTGACCAAGCAGAATCCGGACGACGTCGATGGGCGGGATGGGCACAGTGCCGTAGGCCAGGCTGGCTGTCCACAGGACGGCTACGAGTAGCCCGAGCAGGGCGAAGAGTAGGGAGGATTTCATACGTGTAACGATTTTGTTAGGACGGCCTCGTGCGAGGGGCACCTGACGCTGCGCCTAAGTTTAGGCGAAGCGGCGCCAAAGGTAGAGCCACAGCCGATTCATAAAACGGCTTCTCGTTTCGCGCCCTACCTTTGGCCCGTCATTCCAAACAACATCAAACACATAACAGAAAATACATGATGCCTTTTTTCCTCATCCTTATGCTGGCCGCCTACATCGGCGGCAACGCCTACATCTTCACGCGTGCCCTCCAAGCCTTACCGCCGATGCCTGCCATCTTCAAGTGGATCTTCGGGCTGGCCTACTGGGGCTATGCGCTGTCTATCTTTTTGGTCTTCATCTTCCGTGCACGGGAGAGCGCCGATCCTTTGGGGGCACTTCTTCTTTCAGGTCAGCACGGGCTGGCTCGTCTTCACGCTCTATATGGTGCTGGCGCTCGTCTGCTTCGACCTCTTCCGACTGCTTGTCCCCAGCTTCCGACACGGTTTCGCGTGCGCCCTGCTCGTTACGACAGGGGTGCTCGCCTACGGATACTACACCTATAAGCATCCTCAACTGCGCGAAGTAGACATCATCACTGACCGACTGCCCGCGGGATCGCTGGGCCTGAAGATCGTCGGCGTGAGCGACGTCCACCTGGGGCTGGGTACGACCCGCGACGATCTGCGTCGCTATGTGGATCTCATCAACGCCCAGCATCCGGACATCATTCTGATCAGTGGCGACCTGATCGATAACGACGTCCGACCGGTGGACGAGGCGTCCATGGACGAGGAACTCAACCGTCTACACGCCACGTATGGCATCTACATGGTGCCGGGCAACCACGAATACCTCAGCGGAATCGATGCCTGCAAGCGCTTCATCCGCGGACGCACAAACATTCATCTGCTCATGGACTCCGTGGCTACCCTGCCCGACGGCATACGGATCGTGGGGCGAGACGACCGCACGAACACGGCGCGAAAGACACTGCCGGAGCTGATGAGCCGCATCGACACGGTGGTGCCCATCATCGTGCTCGACCATCAGCCGACCGACTTGACGCAGGCTGAACGTGCCGGGGTAGACCTGATCTTCTGCGGACATACGCATCACGGGCAGGTCTGGCCGCTAAACCTCGCTACCGATAGACTCTTCGATGTGGCCTATGGCTACACACGACGCGGCCGGACGAACATTTATGTCTCCTCGGGCCTCTCGCTCTGGGGGCCGCCTTTCCGCATCGGCACACGCTCGGAGCTGGTTGTCTTCCGACTCATCCCCGCTGAGTTATGAGGGTCTTCCTGCAAGCGATCTTCGGGCAGCTGCTCTTCACCCTCTACATCTACCTCCGGGGGCGCGCTGTCTTGCCGAAGCAACGCCGATGGCGCCTCCCCTACACGCTCTTCTTTGCTGCCGAATGGGCGCTGTACTTCTTCGGCTACTTCACGCACTCGGAACTGCCGGACAGCGTCATGGTGCCGATCCTTATGATCTGTGGCACGTGGTACATCGCGTCCATTTATCTCGTCACCGGGCTACTCTTCTTCGATCTCTGCCGCTGGATCTACCGCCGTCGGCCGGGCTGGTTCCCCGCATGGATCACGGCGAACGCTCTCCGGTGGAGGCGTGGCGCCTATCTGCTGCTGGCCCTTTTCACGGTCGCGCTGATGGTCCAAGGTTATCACAACGTCGAAGACCCCAGAGTGAAACACGTCCGGATCACCATCCCCAAGTCCACGCCCGGGCGAGACAGCCTGAAGGTGGTGCTGATGACGGACACCCACTTCGGCGAGTCGATCGGTAAGCGCAACGCCCAACGATTCGTGGAGCTCAGCAATGCCGAGCAGCCGGACATGGTCGTCATCGCTGGCGACGTGATCGACTACGAGCTGCGCATCGCCGCCCGCGAACGCATCGAGGAGGATCTGCGTCGGCTCCGCGCCCCCTCTTGGGCGTCTACATCACGCTGGGCAACCATGAATATCGCGCCAACCGCATCGCCAAGCAGCGGTGGCTCCGACGCACGGGGGGGGGACGCTACTGATCGACTCCGTCGTGCAGCCCGACAGCACCTTCACCCTCATCGGCCGCGACGACTACACCAATCGCCATCGCGCCGCCCTAAGCCAACTCATGCGCGGGGTAGACACAAGCCGCCCCGTGATCGTGGCCGACCATCAGCCTAAGTTTCGCGAGGTGGTGATGAACGGCGCCGACCTCGGCCTCTTTGGCCACACCCACGCGGGGCAGATCTGGCCCTTCTCGTGGATCATTAAGCTGGCCTACAAACACACCTACGGATACTTCCGCGAGGGGCCTGCGCAGTTCTACATCTCGTCCGGCATCGGCTGCGCCGGTCCGCCCTATCGCATCGGCACCCGCTCCGAACTGGTGGTGCTGCATATCCGCTTTGAGAAGCCCGCCAGCCCCGGCCAATGAGCCGGGAGGCACCACAATAAGTAACCCCTAACCCTCCCCCACGATGCGCAACAAACTGCTCCCCCTCCTGCTGCTGAGCCTGGCTACGACCATCGGCCATGCACAATCCGAAGGCCTGGCCGACAGCCTCGCGGCCGATCTCCGCATGATCCGTCAAGCCACTGCACGACACACGGCCCTCTGGGGCCTCGACCTCTACGGCCCACTCCTATTCATTGACCCCGAGACACGCGTGGCCTACGCCAACGAGCCGGACAGCGCGGGCTTGCTTCGGCCCTGCGGCTCCCTCTATGCGGGCCGCCTGCCGGAGGATGTCCTCACCGCCAACACCGCCACAAAGTGGGGCGGGCGGACGTGGGCGATGATCCTCCTGCCCCTGCCCAAGGATTCGACGGATCGCACCGTCCTGTTGGCCCACGAGCTCTTCCACTGTGCCCAACCCCGACTGCACTTCACGGGTCATGGGGGCGACAACGGCCACCTCGACACGGAGAAGGGGCGCGTACTGATGCGACTCGAGCTGGAGGCGCTCCGAGATGCCCTCCGCGCCACCACGCCCGACGAGCGTCGCTCGCACCTCACCCATGCCCTCGCCTTCCGCACGGAGCGTCACCGACGTTTCCCCGGCGCCGCGGCGTCCGAACATGCCCTGGAGTGCAACGAAGGGCTGGCGGAGTACACCGGCCAGACCGTAGCCAGCCTGTCAGCCGACCAAGCTCGGGCTTATCTCATCGCACGCATCGACGCCCTGCTGGGCATGCCCACCTTCGTCCGCTCGTTTGCTTACGCCACCCTGCCCGCTTACGGTTGGCTCGCTGCCGACACCGCGCCCGATTGGCATCGCACCATCACGGACGAGACGCCCATCACGGACCATCTCGCCCGGCTCTTTGGCCTCGCCCTGCCCGACAGCCTCCCCGCGTCATGGGTCGCGGCCTATCATGGCGACATCATCATCCGCCAAGAATCCGCTCGCGAAGCCGACCGGAAATCGCTCACCGACAGCCTCCGCGCCAGCCTCGTGGACGGCCCACACCTGACCCTGCCTCTCCGTGCCATGCAGTTCTCCTTCAACCCAAACACCCTCATCTCGCTCGGCAGCACCTTGGGCACCGTCTATCCGCAGCTCCAACTCACCGACCTCTGGGGCACCCTCGACGTAACGGACGGCGGCGCGCTGATCTCGCCCAGCTGGACGACCATCACCGTCCCCGCCCCACACACCACGAGCCCCACCGGCGCCGTCGGCTCCGGCTGGCGGCTGACGCTTGCTCCGGGCTACCAGATCGTCCGCCGCGCCAGGATTACGCCGTAGAGCGGAAGTGACCGAGCGCTGGATAGTTATCTATGGCGATCAGTGAGCGAGCGGCTCATGCGATCAATGCAGCAACGCTTCTGGTCGAGGTTGGGGTGCACGTAAAGGTCGAGCGTGGTGCTGATGTTGGCGTGCCCGAGCAGGACGCTCACCGTTTTATAGTCGCATCCGCTTTCAATACAGCGGGTGGCAAAGCTGTGCCTGAGCCCGTGAAACTTGAGATGAGGGATGTCGAGTTGCTCGATCAACGTATTGTAATACGTGCGATAGATACGCGGTTCCGTGGGTTTGGAGTCGTTGGTAAGCACGTAGAAGTCGGGGCAGACTATGCGGTGGAGTGGTTTGAACAGGCGACATAGCTCATTGCTTAGAGGTATGTCGCGGATGGAGCTCTTCGTCTTAGGCATTCCTTCGATCAGCTCCGTGTGACGAGACCCATCGGGGTCGATGATATAGATGCGTTGGAGCGTGCGACGAATGCGGACGACTTTTTCTGCCGGGTCGACATCTGACCATTTCAGGGCACAAAGTTCTCCGATGCGTATGCCTGTGCTTAGGCAGATGAGGATACCCAGGTTGCGGAAGGTGAAATGCTCACGAACGAAGCGCATAATACGACACTGATCGTTACGGGTAAGGATGTCAAGGCGGGTGTCCGTGTGCGTTGTAGGATAGCGGACTTGAATGGCTGTAGCCACCCAGTCGTGGTGCTTCGCCCCATAGCTACGCACCATTTTGAGCACGACGACGAGGTCTTTGACGGTTTTAGGACTCAGCCCTGCATTGATTTTCGTGAGCACGAAGGCCTGCACAGCGTCTTCGTCGATCTCGCGCGCCTCTCCAAAGGTGGGTAGGAGGTGCTTTTCGAGTTGGAGCGCATAGACGGCATACGTGGCACGTTTGACGTAGTGCTCTTTGTCTGCGAGCCAAAGGGCTGCCAATTCTCTGAAAGTGATGGTCGGTTTAGTCATGATTCCTATTGTTTTGATTATCGATAGGAACCAAGATAGACAGAATGCGCTGCCATCCTGAAGTATCCTCATTTACGTTTCCCCGAGTTCACGGATGAATGGAAGGAGGTGAAGCTGGGAGAGGTAGCTCATTTTAGTGGTGGGGGAACCCCTTCTTCAGAATACAGTAGTTATTGGGAAGGAACTATTCCCTGGATTTCCTCTTCGGATATTCAGAATAACAATGTCACCCAAATAAATGTTACCCGATTCATTACTAAAGAAGCACTGCAACACTCTTCTACCAAACTCTGCAAGGCTCCTTGTGTTCTTGTTGTTACCCGTGTCGGTGTCGGAAAGGTTGCTTATTCAGACATTGATATTTGTACAAGTCAAGACTTTTGTATCCTCACTGATATTCAATGCGAGTATCATTTCCTATCATACTACCTGCTCACAGTGATGGGGAAAAAAGTGAGGGAAGTTCAGGGGACATCGATCAAGGGGATAACAATGCAAGAAGTCAAGTCGTTCCACCTTTGCCTCCCCTCCCTCCCCGAGCAGCGGAAGATCGCGGCCTTGCTTAGCCTGATAGACGAACGGATCGAAGTGCAAAACGCCATAATAAAGGAGCAGGAGGCGTTGAAAGCCTCGCTCCTTCGCCGCCTCTTCGACCGCACACTCCGCTTCCCCGAGTTTACGGATGAATGGAAGGTGGTAAAGCTGGGAGAGGTAGGGAAAATGTACAATGGACTATCTGGGAAAAAAGCTGCTGATTTCGGAGCCGGCTATCCCTTCATTACCTATAAAATGGTATTTGACTCTGGAGTGATAGACATGTCGAAAGTGAGCTATGTTGAGATAAGACCTGGAGAGAAACAGAACAAAGTGCGAGAGGGAGACATATTCTTCACCACATCTTCAGAGACTATAGACGAAGTAGGGATGAGCTCGGTGTTATTAAGAGATGCGGACAATTTGTTTCTCAACAGCTTCTGTTTTGGCTATCGATTGAATACGCCTAATCTGACGACATCTCAATATTTGGGATACATGCTAAGGGGGCCTCAAATGAGGATGCGTATTTCTTCACTCGGCCAAGGAATCACAAGATTCAATATATCGAAAGAGAAGGTGGCCGATTTGCAGATAGCCATTCCTTCTCTCCCCGAGCAGCGGAAGATTGCGGCCTTGCTTAGCCTGATAGACGAACGGATCGCTGTAGAGAAGGAATACGCAACACTCTTGCAAAAACAGAAAGCGTACTTGCTCCGGCAGATGTTTGTCTGATAAAGTGCAGTCAGATGAACATCTGTCGGAGTAGATAGGCCTTTTGCTGCTTCAGCAGTTCGACATACTCCCCTCTCTACTGATAGGCGTTCGTCAAGGGCCAATAGGCAATCGGCAATACACCGCAGCTCTTTCTCATCTTTAGGTAACAGAACCACATTGTCGAGAAAATGATCCGTTCGAATATTGATGGTGTTCTTAGCTCCCTTCTGAATCAATGGAGCCAAGTAGTTATTTGCCCGAAGCGGACTTAAGAAGAAGTAGTGCAAGAGCGTTCCTACCTCGGGAGATATGGGCCGATAAACACCATACAAGGGGGATACAGCGACAGGCGATGCGTTGTGATTCTGCTTTACAATGCCGAATGGGAATTGTCCGGTGGGAGACTTGGTGTAGACTAAATCACCGGGGTGAACTACACCATAATTACTCGTATTCGCAGCGGCAAAAGAGCGCCCGAGGTGGACTATCTGATTAATGATACCTCGACTGACTGAGACCGAATACACCTCGTAGCTGCCAGATGTATTTTGCTCCTTCCTTATCGTCAACAGATCTCTAAGACGGACCTTATGCCATCCTGCTTTTGTAACGTATTGAACGCTATTATAGAACCCTACAATAAGGGATTCCAAGTCGTTGCTTATGGCGTTTTGCACTTCGATCCGTTCGTCTATCAGACTAAGCAAGGCTGCAATCTTCCGCTGCTCGGGAAGAAAGGGAATGGTTATGGTTATTTGGGCGAAGTCCTTGTACTTACAATTCAATGTATCCTCTACCAATCCTTGAGAATGCGTCCAAAACTCATAGATCAGACGAGGGCGTTTGATTAAATAGGAAAGAAACAAAGGCGAAACTCCTTTCAGCGGAGTAACGATCGTATATGCAGGACTGACTATGCCTTCAATAAAAGAGAGAGGGCACTTCTACCTTGCCACATCCTCATCGTGTTATACCCAATGTCTCCAGAGCAGATTCTCTTGTACTTCGATTTGTCTGCATTAGATACATCCTTCTTCTCTGAATCTGTTTGTGGAATGACTCCTTTGTTTGCTGTAATAGAAAGAAGGGGTAGCGTTGGAGTATTTGTTTCGTTCCGCTCACATGTAACCTCTCCCAGCTTCACCTCCTTCCATTCATCCGTGAACTCGGGGAAACGTAAATGAGGATACTTGGGGATCTGATTCTTCTTTTCCATGATGCGGCGGGGCTATTTGACGAGGTCGGTGAGGCCTAACTCGGCGAAGTAGGCGTCGATTTGGCGGTCGAGGTCGGCACGACGTGCCTCGAGATCGTGAAGACGGTGCATGACGTCGTGCAGGTCGATGGGCTCTTCCTCTTCGTAGGTGTCGATGTAGCGCGGGATGTTGAGGTTGTAGTCGTTCTGGCGGATCTCGGCGATAGGCACACGGCGCGAGTAACGGGCTTCTTCGCGACGTTGACTATAGGTGTCGATGATGTGGGCGATGTCGTCCGGCTCGCCATTCTCGCCCATGCGGAGGCGATTCTGCTTCTTGTCTTTGGCGTACTCGCGACTGGCATCGATGAAGAGCACATCGTCGGGGCGGACGCACTTCTTGAGCACAAGAATGCAGACGGGGATGCCGGTCGAAAAGAAGAGCTTCGGGGGGAGGCCGATCACGGCGTCGATGTGGCCGTCGTCGATCAGCTTACGGCGGATGCGCTCCTCTACGCCGCCGCGGAAAAGTACACCGTGAGGGAGGATGATGGCCATCGTGCCGTTGTCCCGGAGGTAATGGAAGCCGTGGAGCAGGAAGGCCATGTCGGCCGCCTTCTTGGGCGCGAGGCCATAGTTGCCGAATCGGGGATCGTGGGCCAGCTCTTCGCGGGGGGTCCATTTGAGGCTGAAGGGCGGATTGGCAACGATGGCGTCAAACTCGATTTTTTTCAGATCGGTGGGGTTGAAGATGTCTGTCCATTCGTTGGTGAGGGTGTTGCCGTGGAAGATCTTGAAGGCATCGTCCTTGACGCCATGCAGGAGCATGTTCATCCGCGCCAGGTTGTAGGTGGTGATGTTCAGCTCTTGGCCGTAGAGGGTGCCGATGCCTTTGAGCCCTTCATCTGCCGGAGGACGTTGAGCAGGAGCGATCCGGAGCCACAGGCGAAGTCGAGCACGCGGCGCATATATTGGCGTGGGCCACGTGTGGGGTCTTGACTGTCGAGCACGACGATGCGCGCCAGGATAGTGGAGATGGCTTGCGGGGTGTAGAACTCGCCGGCTTTCTTGCCCGAACCGGCGGCAAACTGCGCGATGAGGTATTCGTAGGCGTTGCCCAAGGAGTCGGCATCGGTGGAGAAGTCGGCTATGCCTTCGTTGATCTTGCTGATGATGGTGCAAAGCATCTCGTTCTTGGCGCGATGGTCTTTGCCGAGCTTGTCGGAGGCGAGGTTGACCTCGGAGAAGAGTCCGCGGAAGGTGTTCCGGAACGAGTCTTCTTCGATATGGTGGAAGGCATCTTGGGGAGCGTGTTGAGCAGTTCGCCATGTTGCGTGCGGGCCATCTCGGCGATGTGGCTCCAGAGGTATTTGGGATGGATGACGTAGTGCACGCGGCTGTTCATTTCCGTCTCGAAAGTGGCGACGTCCTGGGGATTCTTTTCATACCAGTATTGGAGCGGTGTTTGCCCCGGGGCCAGGGGTGCGTCGGGACCGGGATACTCGCCCCCGAGCAAGTCGCGGGCCTGTTTCTCGTAGTTGCCGGAGAGGTAGCGTAGGAAGAGGAAGGAGAGCATATAGTCGCGGAAGTCGTCGGCGTTCATCGAGCCTCTCAGTTCGTCCGCTACGGCCCAGAGGGCTTTGCCCAAGGCTTGTCTGTCTTTTGCTGTCATGTTTGTGGTGTGTCGAGGGTAGATCATGACGGTAGGGGGGATTGCCCCCCCCCTACTGTCTCGTTTATTCTTCTGGCAGATGGATGTCAGGATCGCCGTCGTCGCCCGGTTTGGGATTGGGCTTCGGGTCGGGCTGAGGCTGAGGTTTGGGATCGGGTGCGGGCTTTGGGTCCTTAGGCTGCTTAGGCTCCTTCGGGGTCTTGGGTTCTTTCGGTTGCTTAGGAGCGTCGGGCTCTTTCTTCTTGCCTGAGGAGTTGAAGACGGTCTTCGTCTTGTGAATGGCGGCGTTGATGCGGTCGATGAGTTCGCTGACGAGCTTCCGATCTTCGTCCGAGGCGGCCATCATGTAAGCCGTTTCGATGTGGCGGAAGATTGCGGCCGTCATCTTGTCGTTTTTCAGACGTACGGCTTTCCCGGAGGGCAGATTCTTGATGCTGACGTCGAAGTCGAGGCGCTTGATGTACATGGCGTCAAACTCATCGTTGGCCGTGCGGAGCATTTGCACGAGTTGGGTTTGCCCAATGGCGGCCAGGTCAGCCACGGCCGCGGGCTTACTCAAGTCGTTCAGCATGGCCTTGATGTGAGCCGTCTCGGAGGCGAGATTCTCGCGTGTAATTCCCTTGTAGGTGTCAACGACGATCTTCAGGCGCTGTCCGGGGGCGCGTTTCTCTGCGATGGGCGACTTGGCTGCCAGGCGGATCTCCTGAATCAGGGCCGAGGCGATTTCGTCGCGTGCATCGTCTTTCTTCTGGAGTTCTGCGGTCTCTTCGGCCTTTTTGGCTTCGCGATCGATCTCCATCTCTTCGAGGATACCGCCGTTCCAAGTGTCGATGTCCGACGCCTCGAGCAAGAGTTTGGCCGGGGCTATCGGCTTAACCAAGGTGTAAACAGTGGACTGCAAGTTGGCATGCAGCCCGAGGGGGAAGCGTGTGCTCCACGTCCCGTCAATGGTTTTTATGGGTTTCATTTCGTTAGGTGTTTATTGAATTTGCTGTTATCGAGTGATGTATATCCTATGTTGCTGTGTATATCGAGACCATGCAAGCCTGTTTGGAGCCGATATACTGTATATCGAGGCCATGCAAGCCTGTTTGAAGCCGATATACTGTATATCGAGGCCATGCAAGCCTGTTTGAAGCCGATATACTGTATATCGAGGCCATGCAAGCCTGTTTGAAGCCGATATACTGTATATTGAGGCTATGCAAGCCTGCTTGAAGCCGATATACTGTATATCGAGGCCATGCAAGCCTGTTTGAAGCTGATATACTGTATATCGGGGCCATGATGTTTGGGGCCGATATACTGTAAATCGAGACCATGATGTTTGAAGCTGATATACTGTATATCGAGACCAAACTTCCCTGCTCCGTCCCACGGCAGCACCGGCGAAAGTATTTTTTTTCACTGATCGGCCGGCAGATTGTCGATCGTTTGCCCGGCGGCGCGAAGGCGGATGAGGGGGATAAGGTCGGCACGGAGGGCGTTCTTCTTGGTGACGCGATCTCGCCAGCCAAGCCCCTCGTCGGTGAAGAGGTCGGAGAGGTGGCTATCGTCGTAACGCATGACATCGAGGGTGGACTCGATGAAATCCGAAAGGAGCCCCTGGTCTACGGCGTGCCGCTGGGCCATCTGGTGGACAAGTCGGTGCCACTTGGCTTCGCGAAAGCGGCGGAACTCGTCCGAGATCTCGTCCGCCGTGCGTCCGTTGATGGCCTCGGGGTGGCGGACAAATTCGAGGATGTCCTCTCGGTCTTCGGGCAGGTTGCTGTGCGACCTGAGGAGGGCGACGATCTCTCGCGGGTCACCTCGCGGCGCTCGGGTTCCTTCTCGTTGACCATGCGCGCGATGAGGGAGATGATGTAGTCGTAATCGATGATGGCGGAGGCGAAGAGGACGAGCTCGAGGTCGATATCCTGCATCACGGTAGTGGGCTCGGCGGCGCCGTCGGCCGATTCTGCGGCTCGCTTTTGACGCAATTCGCGGGCCAGCTCGAGGTAGGCCGTGCGGAAGGCTTGACGTTCATCGGGGGATATGATGGCATCGATGCGGGCTTGTAGCTCGGGCGGGGTGTCGACGTATTGGTCGAGTTGTATCAAGATGCGCTGTAGGGGCTTGAATTGCTCCACGAAGTTGGCCCGGGCCGCGTCACCCTTCAGGTTGGGCACCTCCTCGGGCTCGGGCTTGAGGCCGTGGCTCTCCATCATGCTTCTAAGGTCCTGGGCGGCCTCTTCGAGCTGCTCCACCTTCACCTCGGCCGGCTCTACGAGCCAGATCTTGGCGGCATCCTTCGACTTGTCTCGTTCGCCGGAGAAGAGCTCCACGGCCGTGTTCAGGGCGTCGGCGCTCTGGGCGCGGAAGTCGAGAATCTTGCCGAAGGGCTTGCGCTCGTTGAGCACCCGATTGGTGCGCGAGAAGGCTTGGATCAGGCCGTGGTATTGCAGGCCTTTGTCTACGTAGAGGGTGTTGAGGTATTTGGAGTCGAAGCCGGTCAGGAGCATGTCGACGACGATGGTGATGTCGATCTTCTGCTCCCGGGGCACGTCCTCTCGGCCCTGCCACTTGATGCGCTGCTGCACGTCGCTGTTGTAGCGGTCAAACTCCTCGATGCAGTGCAGCGTGTTATAGGTCTGGTTATACATACTAATGATACGCCTGAGGGCTTCCTTCTTGCCCAAGGGGTCCACTTGGTTGTCCTGCCGCTCCTGGTCAAGCTCTTCTTGTATCTGCATGATGTCGCGGTTGCCCTCGGCCGGGGGGCGAGAAGAGGCAGGCGATGCGGAGGGGCTTGTAGGTCGAATCCTTCTTCTTCTCCTCCTTCTCCCTGCGCTCGAGCTGGATCCTATCAAAGATCTTGCAGTATTCGATGGCGTCGTTGATGCTGGCGGTGGCAAAGAGGGCGTTGAAGCGGCGGTTGTCCGACACCTTGTCGTGCACCTCGAGGATCTTATTCACGATCATCTTTTTGGGCACTTCCCCCGTATCGAAGCTGCCATCCCTCCGGAGGCGGTAGAAGGAGACGTCGAAGGGCAGCACGCTCTTGTCTTCAATGGCGTGGGTGATGGCGTATGTGTGTAGGGGTTTTTGGAAGATGTCCTCCGTGGTCAGGGCCGAGGCTTCTCGGCCTTCGACCTTGCTCCGTGTGGCGTTCTCGGCGAAGATGGGTGTGCCGGTGAAGCCGAAGAGTTGCGCCCGAGGGAAGAAGGATTTGATCGTCCGGTGATACTCCCCGAACTGCGAGCGGTGGCACTCGTCGAAGATGAAGACGATGCGCTGATCGGCCAATTCGCGCAGGCGTCGGTCGAAGTATCGGCCCTTTTCGTCGAGGGCCAGCCCGAGCTTCTGGATGGTGGTGACGATGATCTTGTCCTTGTAGTCCTTCGAGAGAGCATGCGCCGCACCAGCTCGCCGGTGTTCGTGTTCTCCTCCACGCAGTCCTTCTGAAACTTGTTGAATTCCTCGCGCGTCTGCTTGTCCAAGTCCTTACGGTCGACTACGAAGAGGCATTTGGCGATGTGGGGGTTATCCTTGAGCAGTGTGGCAGCCTTGAACGAGGTGAGCGTCTTTCCGCTGCCCGTGGTGTGCCAGATGTAGCCGTTGCCGGAGTTGTTCTCGATGCACTCCACCATCTTCTTCACCGCATAGATCTGATAGGGTCGCATGATGATGAGCTTCTCCGTCTCCACCAGCACCATGTAGCGGCTGATCAGCTCGCCCAGTGCGCACTTGTAGAGCACTTCACGGGCAAACTCGTGCAGGTGGCTAATCTTCTTGTTCTGCTCATCGGCCCACCGACAGACGGGTAGGAATTGCTCTTTCTCGTCGAACGTGAGCGCCTCCTTGGGGTTGTTGGCGAAGTAGAACGTATCCGCCTCGTTGCTGACAATGAAGAGCTGCATGAAGGCCAGCAACGTATGCTCGTAGCCATTCGCGCGGTCGTTCTTGTAGTCCACGATCTGCTTGATGGCCACACGTGGCGACACCCCATGCGCCTTCAGCTCCACCTGCACCAGCGGCAGGCCGTTAATGAGGATGATCACGTCGTATCGGTGATAGCTGCTGTGTGTGTTGATGCGCAGCTGATTGATGACTTCGTAGTCGTTCTTGCACCAGTTCTGTAGGTTGACTAAGGGGTAGAAGCGCGTCGTTCCGTCATCGTGAACGACCTCGACCTTATCTCGGAGCGTCTTGGACGCCTTGTAGACGTCAGAGCTGACGATGTTTTCCATCAGTCTCTCAAACTCGCCGTCGGTCAGTCGGACGTTATTGAGCGCTTCAAACTTGTTTCGGAAATTCGCTTCGAGGCTCGCCCGGTTCTTGATGTCCTTGCAATACTTGTAGCCCAGGCCCTCGAGGTGCCGAATGAAATGCTGCTCTATCTGACTTTCTTTTTGGGGATGATACTTCTCCATAGGGGTGTTCGTTTTGTTTCTTTAATCTGTATAGGCGCGCAAAGCTATGCGACCGGCCCCTATCTGCCCAGCCGCATATAAGAAAAGGAAGGCGCCTCCCCTCTGTTCGTTCCGAGGGTGAAGCGCCTTCCTTCTTTATGGGGCGGCTCCGGGGGGTCAGATGCCCAACGTGCGACGAAGCTCGGCCACTTGGGTGTCCCACAGCTCGATCGCGTCCGCCTTTTCGTCCGGCGTAGCGAAGTCGGTTATCTCGAGCGCCGTGGCGCCGGTCAGCTCAATGTGGTGTATGATGAACTCGAAGTAGCTCGCCGCCTCCTCGTCGTCCACCCAATGGAAACGGATGCAGACCTCGGGCTCTAACTTGATGACGACCGCCTGCTCCTGCACTTTCCGCCAAGTGAAGGTGTAGGTCTGTGAATGGATATTGACGTCGTCAGCAAACCAGGACGAGAGTCCGCGCGGCGTAGTCAGATGATTCCACAAGCTGTGGTTCGACACCTTGTCGAAGATGTACTCGATATGGAACTTTTCCTTTTGCATACACATAACCTTTTGTTTTTGTGGGCGCAATATACGACAAGGCCTGCATTCCGCTCCGGGCTGCCTTGCGGCCGCCTCCCCAAGTCCGACCGGCCGCAAGGCAGGACGGCCCACCCACGGAGCGTCGGTTCACGCCCCCCTCGATCGTCGAAATCGGCCTACTTTTGCGCCGCTCGCCTCCACTTGCGAGCCGTAACTATTGCTATTATGACTCCTATTCAATCAACGATCCTGCGCGCCGCACTGGCGGGGTGCCTGGCCTGGGGAATGGCTGCAGGCGCTAAGGCGCAGATAAGTCTGGGGGGCACACCTCCCAGCTTCCGCTATGAACAGACGCTGCGCAGTCGAGCCGCGGCCGAGAAGGTGGCCGTGAACTTCAGCATAGCCGACGAAAAGCTGGTCGGCAGCTGGCGCGAGAGCGAGGGATTGGCGCCGCGGTGCGTCTCCCGACTCATCGACGTCAAGATGAACCTCCAGAACGCCGGCGCATGGACCACCCTCCCCGACGGCCAGACCATCTGGCAGCTGGAGATCGAGGCCGAGGGCGCACAGGCCCTGATGCTCTATTACGCCGACTTCCTCATCCCCGAAGGTGGGCGCCTCTACCTATATAATCAGGACAAATCGGAGCTGTTGGGAGCCTATACCCACGCCACCAACCCCGACGGCGGACGCTTCGCCACGGGTTTCATCTCGGGCGATGCCATCACGCTGGAATACGCTCCGGGCCCGGACGGCCGTCAGCCACGACTGGAGATCGAGGCCGTGGGGTATGGCTACAACCTGCCCGAGGGCGACCGTACGTGGCGACAAGGGGCACAGCTCCGACGGACAGCGGCCTCGTGCGAGGTGAACGTGAACTGCTCCGAGGGCGACTCCTGGCAAAACGAGAAGCGGGGCGTCTGCCAAATGATCCAACGAATCAACGACCGCGGCTACGTCTGCACCGGGGCCCTGCTGAACAATACGGCTCAGGACCTGAAGCCCTACATCCTCACCGCCACCCATTGCGGACAGGATGCCACCGGCGTCAAGGCTACCGACGAGGAGCTGCGCCAGTGGCAGTTCATCTTCCATAAGGAGTACAGCACCTGCCGCAGCGACGGGCAAACGACGCCCACGCGCAGCATGGTGGGTTGCACCCGCCTGGCCTCCACGCCTACCCACGGCGGATCGGACGGACTCTTGCTGTTGCTCCGGCAGAGCATCCCGGAGGATTACAACGTCTACTATAACGGCTGGGATCGCAGCGAGCAGGCCTCGGCTTGGGGCATCTCGCTCCATCACCCGCAGGGTGACTACATGAAGATCTCGACCTACACCCGCCCCCTGACCTCGGCTACGTTCTATGGCGAGGGTAGCCTGGAAGGTGCGCCGAATGCCCACTGGAACGCCGTCTTTGCCCAGACCGACAATGGTCACGGTGTGACGGAGGTGGGATCGTCGGGTGCACCGCTCTTCAACAGCAGCCACCGCATCGTGGGTTCGCTGACGGGCGGCACGTCGGCGTGCACAAGCCTGAGGGCGACAACCTCTATGGCAAGCTCAGCTATCACTGGAACAAACAAGCGGGCACAGACACGCATTTCGATCGTTTCCTCGACCCCACGAACAGCGGCGTGGAGGTGCTCGATGGACGTTATCACCGCAGCGCCAGTGCTCCGAGCGGACTGAAGGCCGTCATGGATAACGGACGCGTACGCCTGACGTGGACAGCCCCGACTTCGGGCGCTCCCCGTACCTACTACATCTATCGCAACCAAACGAAGATCGGCGAGTCGACCACGACCTCCTACATCGATGCGACACCGGGACAGGGGACGCTCGCCTACGCCGTGACCGCCGTCTATGCGTCCGGCAACGAGTCGAACGGCAGCACGACCCTCCTCGAACAGGTCGCCCTCAAGGCACCGACGAACGTGAAGGTGACACGCACCACCAATGGCCGGGCGGCCATCCTCTGGGAGGCTCCCGTGTACGAGCAATCCATCTACTGGGGCGGCTCGCGGGCACACTATCAGGTGAACGTGAACAATACGGGCGAGGCGCGTCCCTTCTATTTCGGCCAACGCTGGGAGCCTACGGACATTGCGCCCCCTGAACCTCCGCACCATCACCGCCGTACGCTTCTCCCCCACACGCGGCAACACGTATGAAGTCTACATCTCACAAGGTCGCCGTGTCTATCGACAGGCCATCACGCAGGCCTTCACCTACGGCGTGACAAACACCGTGACGCTCACCACGCCTTTCACCATCGACGGTGCCGAAGCGCTCACGGTCGCCATCTATGTGGCCCACCTCACGGCCGACGCCACCAACTTCCCCGCCGTCTGTGACGAGGGCCCCGCCATCGATGGCAAGGGCGACCTCTACTCCTTCGACGGCCACGCTTGGGAACGTCTGCACACGGGCAAGGACGCAGCGAAATTCAACTACAACTTCTTCCTCTCCGCCGTGGTCAGCTCGCGCAGGGGAGTGCAGGAAGAATGCGGTACGAATGCAGACTGTCGTCGGGCACAAGTGCTTCCCCCGTCTGATGTTACGCCTCGCCTGCGCAGTGCACGGGTGGAGGACGTCAGCGAACGTGCAGCGCTGCGCAGTATGCAGCCCTATGCCTTCCCCGAGGTGACGGGTTACACCATCTATCGCGATCGCGCCAAGCTGGCCACCGTCGGCACCACACCGACGCGCTACACCGACCCCTCAACGCTGACGCGGACGGTGAACTATCAGGTGGCAGCTGTCTATGGTCGCAGCGAGAGCGAACCAAGCGCTGTCGTGTCCTTCACCCCGACGGCCAACGCCGAGGTGGATGCCGCTGAACCGGCCATCTACCCGAATCCCTTCGGCGATCACCTCACCCTCCGAGCAGCCGACCGCGTCAGTCGGATAGAGATCTTCGGCGCCGACGGCAGACTCCTCCTGAAGCAGGATCGCCCGGGCACGTCCGTCGATGTGCACACACTCCCTGCAGGCGTCTACCTGATTCGCCTCACGCTGAACGACAACTCGCAACGCACGCTCCGTGGCCTCAAGCATTGACGTGACGCTCACCCCCGACGCCGACGAGCCACTGCGCCGCTTCGTCCATTCGCTGCCCGAGAGCTTCGAGCAGGGCGGCCGGGTGATCTATCGCCAGCGTAACGAGATCCGTGTGTTTGACCTCCCGGACGGCCGCCAGATCAACGTGAAGCGTTACCGTGTGCCGCCCCTCCCCCTACGTTTCGTCTACACGTTCTTCCGTGCCCCCAAGGCTCGACGCGCCTACGACTATGCACTGCGCCTACGTCAAGCGGGCATCGAGACGCCCACACCGCTGGCCTGCCTCATCGAACAGCAGGGCGGACTGCTCCGCCGCAGCTACTTCGTCAGTGAGCAAGTGTCCCACGACCGCAATTTCTACGAGTTCGGGCGCGGCGGCATTGACGGTCGGGAGGACATCCTCCGCGCCTTCGCCCGCTTCACAGCGCGGGTGCACGAGGCGGGGTTCCTGCACGCCGACTATTCGCCCGGCAACATCCTCTTCCGGAAAGGTGCCCAAGGCATAGACTTCTGTTTGGTCGACATCAACCGCATGCACTTTGGCCCCGTATCGGTGCGCAGTGGCTGCGAGAACTTCGCCCGACTGTGGGGCGGAGATGGGATGTTCTTCCTATTGGCCAAAGTGTATGCCGAGGCACGCGGAGCAGACGAGGTGCAATGCACGGCGTGGATGCTCTCGGCCCGACGGGCCTTCTGGCGACGCTTCGCCCGTAAACGTCCGCTGCCTATCGCCCTGGATGATGTGGCGGCGGAGGGCCACCGGAAGAAGTTGTCCGTGATCCTTTCCACCTACAACCAGCCCGAGTGGCTCGAGAAAGTGCTTTGGGGCTACGAGGCGCAGACGGATCGGCGCTTCGAGGTGGTGATTGCCGACGACGGGTCGGACGACCGCACCCGAAGCCTGATCGAACGCATGCAGGGCGAGGTGACCTTCCCCATCCGCCACGTCTGGCACCCGGACAACGGCTTCCGCAAATGCGAGATCCTGAATCGAGCCATCGCAGAGGCCACGACGGGCTACCTGCTTTTTCAGCGACGGCGACTGCATCCCGCGCTGCGACTTCGTGGCCGTGCACCTCGCACGCCGTGCACCAGGGCGCTTCCTCAGTGGCGGCTACCACAAGCTGCCGATGGCGACGTCGAAGGCTATTACCCGAGACGACATCCTCAGCGGCCGATGCTTCCGCAGCCCGTGGCTCAAGTCGCACGGCATGCCGCGGTCGTTCAAGAACAACAAGCTCACCGCCTTTGGCCTCAAGGAGTCTCTGCTGAACGCCTTCACCCCCACGCGCCCGACATGGAACGGGCACAACGCCTCGGGCTGGCTCCTCGACATCTTGGCCGCGAACGGTTTCGACGAACGCATGGCCTATGGCGGCGAGGACCGCGAGCTGGGCGAACGCCTCGAGAACGCAGGCATCCGTGGCCGACAGATCCGCTACTCCGCCATCTGCCTCCACCTCGACCATTCGCGCGGCTACGTCACACCCGAAGCCCTCCGCTTCAACCGTGCCCTGCGCCGCGAGACACGCACCCGTCGCCTGACCCGCACACCCTTTGGCATCGTCAAGGAGGAGCAGCCGAAACAGCAGCCAGAAGTATGAAGGGGGCACGCGTGCACAACCATCGGATGGGGTGTGAGAACGCCGGCGACACTGTCGCCAGGGCCACCATGGGGTGTGATAACGTCGGCGACACTGTCGCCGAGGCTACCATGGGGTGTGATGACGTCGGCGACACTGTCGCCGAGGCTACCATGGGGTGTGATGACGTCGGCGACACTGTCGCCAGGGCTACCATGGGGTGTGATAACGCCGGCGACACTGTCGCCAGGGCTACCATGGGGTGTGATAACGCCGGCGACACTGTCGCCAGGGCTACCATGAGGTGTGGTAACGTCGGCGACACTGTCGCCAGGGCTACCATGGGGTGTGATAACGCCGGCAGACATTCTGCCGAGGCTCTCATGGGGTGTGGTAACGCCGGCAGACATTCTGCCGAGGCTATCATGGGGTGTGATGACGCCGGCAGACATTCTGCCGAGGCTTCAGGTTACATGGAGCGCTCTCTTCGTCAAACAACCGGCGGACAGATGGGCCGCTCGGACATAGAACAATTCTCTACTTACTACCCGGCCAAAGGCCGATAACGATTCTGACAAAATGATCCTATTCAACGAATTTAAGCGGGAATACGAGGCTATCCGCACCGAGATCGACGCGGCCCTGCGCCGTGTGCTCGACTCCGGCTGGTACATCCTCGGGAAAGAAGGCGAGGCCTTCGAACGTGAGTTTGCCGACTACCTCGGCGTCCGCCATTGTGTGGGCGTAGCCAACGGTACCGAGGCCATCGCCCTGGCCTTGCGCGGCATGGATATTGGCCCCGGCGACGAGGTGATCACCACCGACATGACCGCCTTCGCCACCGTCACCGGCATCGTACAAGCCGGCGCTACCCCCGTCGTCGTCGACATCCGTCCGGAGGATGGCCTCCTGGACGAACGCCTCATCGAGGCACAGATCACCCCACGCACCAAGTGCATTGTCCCCGTCCACCTTTACGGGCAGAGCTGCGACATGGACGCCATCCTCCGTATCGCGCAGGCGCACGGGCTGAAGGTGATGGAGGACTGTGCACAAGCGGCAGGCACGACCTATCGCGACCGTAAGGCGGGAGGCTGGGGCGACTGCGCCGCCTACTCCTTTTACCCCACCAAGAACCTCGGCGCCTATGGCGACGGCGGCGCGATCACAACCAACGACGACGCCACGGCCGAACGCCTCCGCTCGCTGCGTAACTACGGGCAGACGGTGCGCTATCATCACGACTACGAAGGCATCAACAGCCGACTGGACGAGATGCAGGCGGCCATCCTGCGCGTCAAACTGCGCCACCTCGACACTTGGAACGTCCGTAGGCGCACCATCGCAGCACGCTACCGTGCTGGACTGACGGCTGTGGAATGTCTGACGGAACATGCGTACGGTCTGCCGAACTACCACCTCTTTGTCGTCCGGGCTAAGGACCCGCACCGCACTCTCCGAGCGACTGGCACGAGAGGGTGTCGGCACACTCATCCACTACCCTGTTCCCATCCGTAGACAACGTGCCTACCACGGCCCCTGCAAGGACGTGCCCCGTACCCCGACAGACGACTTCGCCGACGCGATCCTCAGCCTACCGATGTATCCCACCCTCACCGACGAGGAGGTGGACGCTGTGATTCGCGCCGTCAATCAGGCATAAATTCATCCCTAACCCTATACTGAAATGAAAAGAGTAATTGCAACCAACCAAGCGCCCGCGGCCATTGGGCCCTACAGTCAGGCTGTAGAGGCGGGCAACCTGCTGTTTGTGTCCGGTCAGCTGGGGCTCGACCCGGCTACGGGCGACTTGTACCGGGCGGTGTCCGCGAACAGGCCGAACAGGCCTTCCGTAACCTCCGCGCCATCCTCACCGAAGCCGGATATACGCTGGCAGACGTGGTGAAGGCCACCGTCTTTCTGGTCGACATGAACGACTTCGCCGTCGTCAACGAGGTCTATGCCGCGCAGTTTGCCGGCATGGATTGTCCCGCACGGTCGGCCATCGACGTGTGCAAGTTGCCGAAGGGCGGTCTCGTGGAGATCGAGGTCATTGCCGCGCACTGATCCCGCTCTCGCTGCGTCCGACAGCACAGAAGAAGGGGGTATGTCCATTCATTTGGACATACCCCCTTTCTGCGTCTGTAGACTGAGGCCGAAACGGTCAGAACTCCAGCTCCAGCCCGATCATTAGCTCTTCGGTATCGAAGCGTATACCGAAGCCGTCGTGCCCGAGGCCTGGCTCTTCGCCGGAGAAGTAGCCACTGCGGTAGCCGAGAAAACCGAAGCGAAGGCAGAGGCACAGTCCCTCGGTCAGATCGACACAGCCACCGGGGCGGATACCGACCTCAAAGCCGTTGCGACGCTCCACCGATCCGCCCTTGCGCTCCTCGGCAAAGTTGACTCCCGCGCCGCCATCCATGAACAGGTTGAAAGGCCCCCGATGCATGTAGTAGCAGCGCACGAAAGGGGAGATCTTGAAGGCATTCTCTACGCTGCGAGCAGGGCCTTCGCCTGCCGACCCGTGCTCATAGCCGAGCAGGAGGCCTGTGCCCCAGGTGTCGTTGAAGAGATAGCCGATCTCGGGACTAAAGTCGAAGGTGGTCGTTCGCTCCTTCGTGTTACGCCAATAGGTCAGTGCACCACCGGCGAAAATCCGCCCTTCGTGGTCGTGATCATGCGCCTCTGTGGGGCGCCCAAGCTGTGCGTGCGCCACCGAAGGGGTGACGAGGGCCAGTAGGACAAGCAGCCCTACGAGGCACGTCGGCCGACGGCCGAGACGAGTAGTAGTTTTCGTTCTTTTCATCATGTGTGTAGTATAAAATGGGTTTGAAATCTTCGGATGAATCAAAGGGAGGCTATCGGGAGCCGATCTAATCACAGACAATTCGCCATCACAACGTCTTGCCCTCGCTCAGCTGGATGGCCTTCTCGTGTTCGCCCACGATCCAGACGATGTCGCCCGGCTCGAAGACGGTGGAGGGCGGCGGATTCTTGATCGACGTGTCGCCGCGCTCGATACCGATCACGAGGCACTGGGCTTTGTCGCGGATGCCGGACTCACGGATCGTGCGGCCCACCAGTCGCGAGCCCTCCACGACGATAAACTGCTCGATGTTCATCTCCTTCTGCTTCTGTTTGCGGCGTGCTTCGGCGGCCTTGTTGTAGCGGTCGTTCACGTATTGCAGGAAGCGCTGGATGTCGGCATCGGAACCGACCACGACCACCTTGTCCGACGGGTAGAGGCGCTCTTCACCGCCGGGGATATTGATCCGCCGACCGCCGCGGATGATGGTCACCACGTTCACGTTGCACTTGCGACGGAAGTCCAGCTCTTTCAGCGTCAGACCTACGCTGGGCGAGTCGGGGCGGATCTCAATATCCGTCAGGTGGAGGTCGCGCTCCAGGAGGTGGTTGGCAAAGTCACGTCGCACGGGTGCACGCCGATCCTTCTCGGCCTCACGCGCCGAGAGGTTGCTGACAAAATGTTGCTCGATGAGGATCGACCGCGCCTGGACACCCTTCGAAAACAGGATGACGAGCACAACGCCCACCGTGATCGCGGCCTCCCACAGCGGATTGGTGTGCAGCATGGCCGTAGGCACATGCACCAAGGCCAGCGCCAAGACGATGCGCAGCGCAATGAGCGAAACAGAGCGGGCCACGGTTGTATTTGTTGTCGCTCCAGAGCCGCTGGAAGGCCTCGGAGCGATTCTTCTTCATCATAATGGCCCGCAGCAGCGGCGCCATCAGCAGGAGCAGCGCCACAAGCGATACCAGTCGGCCGTTGAGCCCCGGGAGCAGGCGGCCAATGAGCGGCACGGCGAATTGTAGCCAGACGAAGAGCAGCACAAGCGTCACGGCCAAGTAAACGCCCACAAACCGACTGACGGCGCGCAGGAACTGTCGCCATTCGCTCTGCTGGCGGATGGTGTTCGAGCCCGATGCGTAGCGGTCCAAGAAGCGGATCCAGCTGGCGGGCAGGCCGCGCTCCAGGCGGGCATAAGCCGGATCGGCCAGGCGGATCATGTAAGGCGTGAAGAAGGTGGTGACCACGGAGACGGCCACGATGATGGGGTACATATAGGGCTGCATCACCTTCAGCGCTATGCCTTGCGAGGCGAGGATGAAGGCGAACTCACCGATCTGCGTCAGCGAGAATCCGCTCTGGATGGCCGTCTTCAGCGGTCGGCCCGAGAGCAGCACGCCGCACGTGCCAAACAGCAGCTGCCCGACCATGACGACCGCCGTGAGGATGGCCACGTACCACTTATATTCCCACAACACCTCGAGGTCGATCAGCATGCCCACGGAGACGAAGAAGATGGCCCCGAAGAGGTCTTTCACCGGTTTAACCAGCCCCTCGATATGCTCCGCCTCGACCGTTTCGGCCAGGATGGCGCCCATCATGAACGCGCCCAGGGCCGACGAGAAGCCCATCGCGTTGGCGATATACACCAGCCCGAAGCAAAGCCCGATGCTGACGATGAGCAGCATCTCGTCGGTCAGGTATTTCCGTATCGCCCGGAGGATCGTGGGGATGAAATAGATGCCAAACACGAAGCAGCCCACCAGGAAAAGCACCAGTCGGCCGATGTTCATCAGCAGCTCCTCGCCCTCGAACGAGCGGCTGACGGCCAGCGTGGAGAGCAGCACGAGCATGAGCACGGCGAAGATGTCCTCCACGATCAGAATCCCGAAGACGACGCCCGTAAACTGTCGGTTGCGCAGCCCCATCTCGTCGAAGGCTTTGAAGATGATCGTCGTGGACGACATGGACAGCATGGCGCCGAGGAAGATGCAGTTCATCCGATCCAGCCCGAGGGCCGAACCGACCATGTAGCCGACGAACATCATGCCGATGAGTACCGTGGCGGCGCCCACCGTGGCCGTGCCCCCCGACTTTCATCAGCTTCTTGACGCTGAAGTCCAGCCCGAGGTTGAAGAGCAGAAAGATGACGCCGATCTCGCCCCAAGTGTCGATGCTAGACACTTCGCGCACCGTCGGCAGCACCTTGACGGCCGGCCCCGCCAGCACGCCCGCCAACAGGTAGCCCAACACGAGCGGCTGTTTGAGCCATTTGAAAAGCAGGGTGGTCAGGCCCGCAGCAATGAGGATAACGACCAAATCGACAATAAGCGCAGGTAAATGCATAGGGTTTGGAGTCAAATTCTAATGTACGGGCGCAAAGTTAGGGCGCATCGGGGCTGCAAACGGTGTCTTTAGGTGTGTTTTTGGGTCTGTTCACGGCCAAAATCGGCGTCTGCGGTCCATTTCTTGGGCTGTTTGGGGCCAAAATCCGGTCTGTGGGGGTGTTTTCTCTTTGCCGTACATCCAACCTATCTCTATCCTCATCTCTCATACACTAAGCAATACACCAAATATCTACCATCTCATTCACATCTCCACTTCGCGAATTTACGCCCTGTATCACAGCCCACATCTCCGCTTTATTCAAATAGTCAACTACCTACTTTGGCGCACCTACGATCTCATTCAAAAACACAAACCTGTTTATAAATTACACATCGCGCCGCAATCAAGACCACCATTCACTTACATTTTACCATCTTGATCGCAATCAAAAGCCATCTCGAGCTACATAATTATACTTTTGATCCTATTCAAAAGCACTTCCGTGTTACAGGTTAGGCTTATTGATCATAATCAATGAACCAAACCAGTAAAAATATAGGGCTACCGCCCGAATACGATATCCCTGAAATGATTTTTGTATAGGATTCGGATCAGTATCTACACTCATCTGAACTCAAAGGTTTGCAGGATGCGCTCACCCGCATTGGCTTGATCGCTTTCGTTTCCAGACTCACGACTGAAGGCAAGCAGGTAAGCCTTTCCGTTAATCACCCACACGTAAAGCTCGTTCGTAGTCATCACATCCAATGCGGGGCGCTGCGTATAGATCAGCCGACGGGCCTCGTGACCGGCTCGGACGACGCGCTCGTTCGTTGTCACCTGGCCTTGCAGGAGTTTAATCGCCTCCTTGACGTAGCTATCGGCATCGTATTTCCCATTGGGCAACACCTCCACGACGAGCGACACATTTTCGCGAAAACGATCCCCGTCGCTCTCCGCCGGGGCATAGAGATAAAAGACGGCGCTCTCGCTCTCGGGCTGCAGCGTCCAGTCGCTCGGATACCGGATGGAGAAATCGGACCGATCGATCGTCTGCCACGCCGCAGAGTCAGCGTATTGCCGCGCAGCCTCACGGGCCGCCAGATCCTCCTTATCTATCCGCGCCTGTCCGCCGCATGCAGTCAAGCAGATGGCCAGAACAGCCACATTCAGTATCGGGGCTAACACCCGGAATTTGGGCGTAAACCCATGTAGCAACGCGCCCGAGACGCCGTTTTTGGGCATGAACCAACCGAGCAACGCGCCCGAGACACCGTTTTTAGGCGTGAACAGACCGAGCAACGGCCTGGGGAGAGGGTTTTCAGACATAATCATGAAGAAAAAGGGGGTAAAAAAAAGCGAGGCGGCCGGGCCCTTCACGGGTGCGCACCGCCTCTAATCTTTTCGAAAACGAGATCGGCCGAGGCCGTCTCTAATGAATTGCTTCTTCTATCGCACGAGACTCGTGAAGGCTGCGTCCTTGGCGTACTTAGCGAACTCCAGGTCGTTAGCGGCCTCACGGGCCAGGGATTTTTCTTGCTGATGGCCGCCTTGAGGTGGCTGATGACGCCGGCTGCGTCGTTTGTACGGGCGGAGACGATGGCCTTGAGATAGTCCGTCGTAGCGTCCGGACGGGTCACGGCGTTGAGGGTCTGCGAGGCCTTGCTGTAATCCTTGGTGAGGATCTGGGCCAGGGCAGCGTTGTTCGTCTTCGCAGCACCGAACGAGCTGACGGCCTTGGCATAGTCGCCCTGCTCGAGGTAGAGCATGCCGAGGGCCTCGCCCAGCTCGGCCACGTCGGAGGCGCCACCGATGAGCTGCTGCGCTTTGTCACGCTCGCCACGGGTGAGGGCCAGGAGGCCGAGATTGATGTTGGCGGCACTGTTCTGCTGCACGCTGTTGGACTTGTTGAAGAGTTCCTCAGCCTTGCGGAGGTCGCCGGCGTAGTAGCGCTGCATACCGATGTTGTTCCAGGTGCGGCAGTCGTTGGGGAAGAGCTCGGAGGCCTTGGTGTAGATCGCCTCGCGGTCCACGTCGTTCGTGGCCAGGGTGGCGGCGTAGAGCAGCTCCTCGACGTTGAGCGCTTTGGGGTTCGACTGGGCCAGGCGGCTGATCTCCTCGTCCGATTTGCCGATGATTTCGATGTTGGCCGTCAGGCGTGAGCGGCGCAGCTTGGGCAGGATCTCGTCGGCCAAAGAGCGGAATACGGTGGAGATGTTCTTGATCTCGCGCTCACGCTGCTCGGGGTCGGAATACATGGAGAGGACGCGCAGGACGAGGTCTTTGTCCTGCAAGTTGGACTTCGAGACGAGCTCCTTGAAGCCCTCCCAGTCCTGAGCCGTATAGTGTGCGCCGACGGGGACGTCGATTTTGCGCTTGTTCAGTTCGCCCTTCAGGTAGCGGGTGGTGTTGGCCTCACGACGCTCAGCCAGCGACTCGTTGAGCGTGAGCCCGCCGTCGGGTGAGGCGTAGGCAGAGACCTCGACGGAGACGTTTTGGTTGGCGGCATCGTTGGCTTTCTTCACCCGATCCTTCCAGTCCTTCAGTTCGCCCTTGCTCAACTCATTGGAGCGGAGCTCGGCCTGCTGGATGAGGAAGAGGATGTTGGCGTCGTAGGCCTCCTTGATGATGCGCTGGAACTTGTCAGCGCCCACTGCGGGGTTGGCCGTGGCGGCGTTAGCCAGTGCGGAGGTGGCGATGACGCCGTCGGCTATTTTGATGTCGGGCAGCCGCGACGACTTGTTGCCGACCTTCACGTCGAAGGTCAGGTAAAGCTCCGATCGCTTCATCTCGGGTTTATACTTGAAGGACGACTTCATGGTGACGTTGCCACCCGTTGCGTAGGCGACCACTTGGTTGTTGGCGCGCACCTTTTCGCCTTGGAAGGTGTAGGCTGTGCCCCACGTTTCGCCACCGGGATAGCGGAGCACAGGCGTGATGGTCAGCGTAGCGTTTTTCTTGAACCACTTGGCGGGATAGGCAATGCTAATCGTGACGGGCACTTGTCCGCCAACGACCTCTAAGGGCTGCGGATCGGCCTGGATATACTGCGCCGAAAGCGGCTTGAGCTTCCCCGAGCAGGAAGCGAGTGCCATGAGAATGGCGGCCATTACAAGGAATGGCAAGAAGTTCTTTTTGCTCATGATTTTCTCTGTGAGTGTGTGATTGATGTGTGTATTGTTATTGTGTATCTCTCTTATGAGTGTCCCTTCCCCCTGATTTTGGGAGCGCAAAGCTAAGTGAATAACTAAATTCTAATAACGGAAGTTGGATGGGCGCAGGCAGCTGTGCGACGGTCGGCCGAGAGGCTGGAAAGCTCCGCAGCGGCCTTGCGCCCATGAGGCTCCTCGCAGAGCCTCAACGGATCGAAACTGAAAGGCGGCCTTTGCTGTCGGTTTGTTACCGCACGAAATGCTGTTTAGACGAGATCGTAAGCTCGTTAAAAAATCCGCAGATCAGGCTTGTTTTATTCATGGCAAAGTCTTTTCCTTTGCCCCATCCTCAATCAAATAATAATGGAACAAAAAACTATCGTAACAGGAGTGATCGGAGCTGACGCACATGCTGTCGGCAATAAGATCATCGCCTTTGCGCTCCAGCAGGCCGGCTTCAAGGTCGTCAACCTGGGCGTGATGGTGGCACAGGAAGAGTATATCGAAGCCGCGTTGGAGACTAACGCAGACGCCATCCTCGTTTCGTCGCTCTATGGGCACGGCGAGATCGACTGCAACGGGCTGCGCGAGAAGTGTGACGAGGCCGGTCTGAAGGACATCCCCTCTTTGCTGGCGGCAACCTCGTGGTGGGTAAGCAGAACTTTGAAGACGTTGAGAAGCGCTTCATGGCGATGGGCTTTAATAAGGTTTACCCCCGGGCACAGCCATCGAGACGACGATCCAAGACCTGCAAGCACTCCTCGAAGCACGCGAAGCCGCTGCGGCCGCTCAATAAGCATTCTTCCCACACACACTCTCACATTCAACGATGAAATACCTAACTGTCGATTTCGGGTCCACGTACACGAAATTGAGCGCCATCGACGCTGATCGCGGTTGTGTGGTGGCCACTGCTGCGGCCTTCACCACGATCGAGACGGACGTGCGTGTGGGCTTCCGCAACGCACTGGCCCAGCTGGAGGAGTCGCTCGGCGAACCGTTTGCGTACGACGAGCTGCTCTGCTGCAGCAGTGCTGCGGGCGGGCTGAAGATGGTCGCATTAGGGCTGGTGCCTGAGCTGACATCCAAGGCGGCTCGTCTGGCAGCCTCCAGCGCTGGCGCCAAGGTGGTGAAGACGTACGCCTTCGAGATTTCGAAGCAGGAGCAAGACGAGATCTACCGCATCGACCCCGACTTGGTGCTGCTCTGCGGTGGCACAGACGGCGGCAACAAGGAGGTGATCGTGGCCAATGCCCGACGCCTCTGCGCCATCGATCGCAACTTCTCCGTCATCGTGGCTGGCAACAAGTCGGCCTCGTACGAGCTGGAGGAGGTCTTTGCGGCGTCGAACAAGAACTATGTGATCACGGACAATGTGATGCCGGAGTTTAATCGGCTCAACATTGCGCCGGCCAAGGAGAAGATCAAGGAACTCTTCATCAGTCGCATCATCGAGGCCAAGGGGCTGACACGTGTGCAGGAAATGACGCCGCACCGCATCATCCCTACGCCGCTCGCGGTGATGAACGGCTGCGAACTCTTCAGCAAAGGAACGCGCAAGGAGGCCGGTGTGGGCGATCTGCTGGCGATCGACATTGGCGGTGCCACGACGGACGTCTACTCGATGACGGACGGTAAGCCGACGATCGACGGTGCAGTGACGAAGGGTCTGCCAGAGCCGTATGCCAAGCGTACGGTGGAGGGCGATCTGGGCATGCGTTACAGTCTGTCGTCGCTGGCCGATGAGCTGGATCTCGACGCGGTGGCCGATGCTGCCGCTGCCAGTCGTAACCAGGTGGAGGCGTGGGTGCACCGCTGCACGGAGCATCCGGACACCTTGGCCGAGTCGGGCAGCGTGGAGCAACGCATCGAGGAGGAGCTGGCACGCGGTGCCATACGCCTCGCGGTGGAGCGCCATTGCGGCGTCTACCAGACGGTCTACACGCCGTGCGGACAGTTGTTCGCGCTGACGGGGAAAAGACCTCGCCGATGTGGCTTACGTGGTCGGCATTGGCGGCGCCATCATCCACAGCGAGCACCCGGATTACATCCTCGAGGGCTCGAAGGCCGACGCGAGCGACTTCACTTACGCCAAGCCGCAGCACCCGTCCTATAAGCTAGACCGACGCTACATCTTCGCCTCGATGGGGCTGCTGAGCGCCGTCAATCCGGAGCTGGCACTGAGAATTATGAAGGCAGAGATAACCTAACGGCCTGTCGGCCGCAGGTAGTTATGCGCCCATTCGGGCGCGGTAGTCAGGGGGGCTTTGCCCCCGGTAGTTACGGCCTAAAGGCCGGGTAGTCAGAAGTAGATTCTACCCCCCCCAACTACCCTCTAACTACCGCGCCGAAGGTGCATAACTACCGGGCGACCATAAGGGCGCCCCTACTACCGCGCCGAAGGCGCATAACTACCCGGGCGAAGCCCATCAAAATAGAAACAGCAAAAACAGAGAGATATAAGACACATGGAAATCAGCAATCAGAAGATTTCAGAAGACGCCTTCTTCGCCGAGCGTAAGGAGGTGCTTGGACAATGGCACACGGGTCGAGACATCGATTTCGACGAGGCCGTGGCCTATCAAAAATCCATCCCCGCAGAGAAGCGTTTTGGCGCTAAGCTGCAAAAGGCTACCGAGGAACGCCGGACTCTGATCCAGCCGCGTGCCGGTGTGGCCCTGCCGGAGGAGCACAAGAAGCTGCTCCAATTCCTCGAGACCGAGGGCGAGGCCGACCTGCTGCCTACGACGGTGGACAGCTACACGCGTCTGAACCGTTACCACGAGGCCGAGACGGGTATCGAAAGAGTAAAGAGACGAACCGCTCGATGCTGAACGGCTTCCCGATCGTGAACTATGGCAAGACGATCTGCCGCGACGTGACTTCGGCGCTCAAGAGCCCTGTGCAGGTGCGCCACGGTACGCCCGACGCCCGCCTCTTGACGGAGATCTCCATCGCCGGCGGATTCACCTCGTATGAGGGCGGCGGCATCTCGTACAACATCCCCTACTCGAAGAGCCATTCGATCGAAAAGACCATCGCGCACTGGCAGTACACCGACCGCTTGGTGGGCCTCTACGAAGAGGCGGGCGTGTCGATCAACCGCGAGCCGTTCGGGCCGCTGACGGGCACCCTGATCCCGCCCTGCATCTCGAATTCGGTGGCCGTCATCGAGACACTCCTCGCCGCTGCGCAGGGCGTGAAGGACATCACCGTGGGATACGGCCAGTGTGGCAACCTGATTCAGGACGTGGCCGCGCTGCATACCCTAAACGTACTCACGCGCGATTACCTCGATAGGTATGGCTTCCACGACGTGCGCGTGACGACCGTCTTCCACCAGTGGATGGGCGGATTCCCGCAAGACGAGGCCAAGGCCTTCGGCGTGATCTCGTGGGGTGCGGCCGCCGCAGCGTTGGCCAAGGCTACGAAGGTGATCGTCAAGACGCCGCACGAGGCGATGGGTGTGCCCACGAAGGAGGCTAACGCCGCCGGGCTCCGCGCCACGAAGCAGGTGACCTCCATGCTGCGCGACCAGGACTTCCGCACCATTCCCGCCGTGCTGGAGGAAAGCGAGATCATCTCGGCCGAAATGCACTGCATCCTCGGCAAGGTCGAGGAGTTAGGCCGCGGCGACTATGCCGTGGGCACAGTGGCCGCCTTCGAGGCCGGTGTGCTCGACATCCCCCTTCGCCCCCAGCCGCTACAATGCGGGTAAGGCCATGCCGGCGCGCGACAATGTGGGCGCCGTCCGCCTGCTCGACATGGGCGCGCTGCCGCTCTCGAAAGACATCGTGGACTTCCACCGCCGCAAGCTCGAAGAGCGCGCCGCGTTTGAGAACCGCCCCGTGAGCTTCCAAATGGTCATCGACGACGTCTACGCCATCGGCAAGGGCTTCCTTGTCGGACGCCCGCGCGGAACGAATAGCGAACACTAAAGACGAGTGCCTTCCGAGGCGTGGATGGAGTCAAACCGGGTGGTTTGAAGCGAAACCGACCCGCGATTGGGGCCAAACCAGGTGGTTTGATGCAAAACCCAATCCCGATTGGGGCCAAACCGGGTGGTTTGAAGCAAATCGCACCCGCGATTTGGGCCAAACCAGGTGGTTTGAAGCAAAACCGACCCCCGATTGGGGCCAAACCAGGTGGTTTGAAGCAAAACCGACCCCCGATTGGGGCCAAACCAGGTGGTTTGATGCAAAACCCGACCCCGATTGGGGCCAAACCAGGTGGTTTGATGCAAAACCCAATCCCGATTGGGGTCAAACCAGGTGGTTTGATGCAAAAACTCGACCCCGATTCGGGTCAAACCAGGTGGTTTGATGCAAAACCCGACCCCGATTCGGGTCAAACCAATGGTTTGAAGCGAAACCGACCTCCGATTTGGGGCCAAACCAATGGTTTGAAGCAAAACCCGACCCCGATTCGGGCCAAACCAATGGTTTGAAGCAAAACCCGACCCCGATTCGGGCCAAACCAATGGTTTGAAGCAAAACCGGCCTCCGATTGGGGCCAAACCAATGGTTTGAAGCAAAACCCAACCCCTGATTCGGGCCAAACCAATGGTTTGACTCCATCCGCGGCCTCGGCGTAGGGCATCACACATAGAAACAAGGAATAAGTACACACAATCAAATAGAAACAGAAATGAAAATCACCCAAGTAATCTGCGCTCCCGGCAAGACGGGCTTCTTCTTCGACGATCAGAAGGCCATCAAGAACGGAGCGAAAAACGACGGCGCTTTCTATGAAGGAACGCCTGTAACCCCCGGATTCACGGCCGTTCGTCAGGCTGGCGAATCGATCTCAGTCATCTTCGTACTCGAAAACGGTGCGATGGCTTACGGCGACTGCGCCGCGGTGCAGTACTCCGGCGCGGGCGGACGCGACCCGCTCTTCCTGGCCAAGGACTTCATCCCCGTCATCGAGCGGGAAATCGCTCCGCTTTACGTGGGCAAGGAGATCACCTCCTTCCGCGAAATGGCTGACCGCACCGACAAGTATGTAGACCCCAAGACGGGCCAGAAATATCACACCGCCATCCGCTACGGCGTGACCCAGGCCTGCCTCGACGCTGTGGCCAAGAGCCGCGGCGTGCTGATGGCCGAAGTCATCGCTGACGAGTACGGCACGAAGATCTCCGACACCATCATCCCCATCTTCTCCCAGTCGGGCGACGACCGCTACCTGAACGCCGACAAGATGATCATGAAGGCGGCCGACGTACTGCCGCACGCCCTCTTCAACCACGTCGAAACGAAGGTGGGCCTCAAGGGCGAGAAGATCAAGGAATACGTGGAGTGGCTGCGCAACCGCATCCAGAAGCTGAAACCCTTCGAGGGATACAACCCGACGATCCACATCGACGTCTACGGCACCCTCGGCATCGTCTTCAACAACGACCCCGTGGCCATCGCTCACTACATCGGTGAGGTGGCTGCCATCGCAGCGCCGTTCAAGCTGCGCGTCGAAGGCCCCGTGGATATGGGCGAGCGCGAGGCACAGATCAAGGCCCTGCGCGACATCCGCGCCGTGATCGACCGCGAAGGCATCAACGCCGAGATCGTAGCCGACGAATGGTGCAACACGCTGGAGGACATCGTGGACTTCTCGAAGGAGAAATCCGGCCACATGGCCCAGATCAAGACACCCGACCTCGGCGGCATCAACAACGCCATCGAGGCCGTCCTCTACTGCAAGGAGCACGGCATGGGCGCCTACCTCGGCGGCACCTGCAACGAGACGAACCGCTCGGCCGAAGTCTGCGCACACATCGCTATGGCCACCCAGCCCGTACAGTATCTGGCTAAGCCGGGCATGGGCGTCGACGAGGGCTATATGATTGTATTCAACGAGATGAGCCGCATCCTGGCCATCCGGAAAGCGAAAAACGAAAAGTGAAAAGTGAAAAGTGAAAAGTGGCCGGGTACCCGATGGGGATCTCCCGATGCGGAGTACCCGGCCACTTTTCGTTTTTCGTTGTTAGTTGTTAGTTCATACACACAGTCATGGAAGAATTAAGAGTCTTATCCCCCACAGCCATCTTGGGCTACGGCTTCCCGATGGAGTCGTTCGTGGAGGGCATGAAACGTGCGCCGCACGTCATCGCAGTCGACGCCGGATCGTCCGATCCCGGCCCCTATTACCTCGGCGCCGGCAAGTCGTTCACCGACCGCAACTCAGTGAAGCGCGACTTAGAGATTATGATCCCCGCCGCCATCGAGGCCGGCATCCCCGTCATCGTCGGCACGGCTGGCGGCAGCGGCGCTACGCCGCATCTGGACTGGGCCGTGGACATCGTCAAGGAGATCGCCCGCGAGAAGAAGCTCAGCTTCAAGATGGCCATCATCGGCTCCGAGCTGGACAAAGAGCTCGTTAAGGAGAAGCTCCGCAAGGGACAAGTGACGCCCCTGCACCCGGCCAAAGAGATCGCCGAAAAGGACGTCGACGAGGCCGTGCACATCGTCGCTCAGATCGGCGAAGAGCCTTACATCAAAGCCTTGGACGAAGGCGCGAACGTGATCATCGCCGGTCGCTCGTACGACCCCGCCGTCTTTGCCGCCCTCGCCATCAAGCAGGGCTACGACAAGGCCTTGGCGCTCCACATGGGCAAGATCCTCGAGTGTGCCGCCATCGCCGCCCTGCCCGGCAGCGGTAGCGACTGCATGTTCGGCTACCTCCGCAAGGATCACTTTGTACTCGAGCCCCTCTCGCCCTTGCGCAAGTGCACCACGCTCTCCATCGCCGCCCATACGCTCTACGAAAAGACCAACCCTTACGTACTGCCTGGCCCCGGTGGCGCCCTCGACCTGCACGCGTGCACCTTCACACGGTGGACGACAATAAGGTAAAGGTGGCCGGATCGAAGTTCGTCCCCACGGACAAGTTCTTCGTCAAGCTCGAAGGCGTGCGCCGCGTAGGCTATCGCACCATCTCGTGCGCCGGCGTCAAGGATCCGATCATGATCTCCAAGATCGACGACATCGTCCGCAGCGTCAAGGATCGCGTGAAGAACAACTTTGAGCACTATGGCATCACCGACTTCTACCTCGACTTCAAGATCTACGGCAAGAAGGGTGTCATGGCCATGTTCAAGGACGCCGAAGAGTCGCACAGCGACGAGCTGCTGATTATCATCGAGGCCGTGGCCGCCACCCAGGAACAAGCCAACACCATCTGTGGCTTCGCCCGCAGCACCATGCTCCACTTCGGCTACGAAGGGCGCATCGCTACGGCCGGCAACCTGGCCTTCCCCTTCTCGCCCTCAGACGCCAAGATGGGCGAGGTCTTCGAGTTCAACATCTACCACCTGATGCAGGTCGACAACTCCACCGAGCTGTTCCCCGCGCGCTACATCAGCTTCAATCAGGGACAGGAATAAGAAAGGAGGATATCTATCATGCATTACAAACTGACAGACGTGGCTTCGGTGATCCGAAGCAAGAACTCGGGCCCCTACGAGCTGACCTTCGACGTCATCTTCAAGGACTATGAGATGTATGAGCGCGTCAAGGCCGCCGGCGTATTCAACAACGCCATGTTCGCCTCGCTCTACCATATCCCCGAGACGGACATCATCGGCATCGTGCACTTCGACCCCGCCAAGGCGATCAAGACCACCATCGTGCGTCCGATCCCCCTCCGGCGCGCTCGGCGAAACGGACGTCTACGGCGCCCAACAGCACGTCCCCCTGATGAAGTTAGAGTTCGATTTATAATCAGGAAACGAGCCAATCAAGAAGCGGGGGCAAGACCGACACAAACGGTTCCTGGCCCCGTTTTTGTTCCGAACTCGGACGACCCCCAGCGTTAGCTTCGTCCTAACCTATGTGTTAGTGATGACTACCCTTATAGGTTAGCACCGTCCTATCTCATAGGTTAGCGAAGAACTGCCTTATAGGGTAGTGCCGGCATAACATCCTCGTCTCGTTCGGCCGGTAGGGTAGGGGCGTATCGCATACGCCCTACTAATGCCCCGGCAGGGGCAAACCTCGGTATCTGTATTCGGCCCTGCGGGCCGTCTAAAAGGGCGTATGCGATACGCCCCTACCCTACCGGCAGGAGGGGACTGATGTCCCTTGGCCCCGGCACTTTTAGTTTTTCATTTTTAGTCCCCAGCTCCTATGCGCAATCACGCACAAGAATATATGGTCTCGGCGCAGTACTTCGCGCCGCGTGGCAAAGAGCGACTCATGTTCCTCGGCGAACAGATCAGCCACCGCCACCTCTTCTTTAACGACCGCCTCATCGGCATCCTCGGCGACGCCGGCGCTGGCAAATCGTCCTTCATCAAGGGCATGTTCCCCGGCCTGCAACTCTCCAACGACGACGACATCGTCAACCCGCGCAAGATCATGCAGGTGCGCAACCCGCTCAACGACATCGAGGACGCCACCACTTATCACTTCGACGTCCGCTTCCAGATGGCCTTTATGCAGATGTACGAGATCGCCGACTTTGTCCGCTCGCTGCTGGAGCGCAAGCGCCGTGTCGTCGTCGAGCACTTCAACCTGCTCTACGATGCCCTCGGCCGCAACGCCGACCTGCTCGTGGGTATCGGCGAAGAGATCATCGTGGCCCGCCCCGGCGTCTTCGGCCCCTTGCCACAGAGCATCTACGACATCGTCCACGAGTCGCTCAAGTATCGCAAGATGGCCCACTCGGCCGAAGACATCACCACGCTCCTCCTCAGCGACGAGTTTGGCATCTCTGACGACGAGTACTACTTCTCCGACGTCCGAAACGGCTTCATGCTCAAGTTCCGCCAGCGCCCCGAGATCGATCTGGAACGCCTCGAGGCACGCGTCCGCGAGCGCATTGCCGAGCATCTCCACATCGCCTACCACGACGAGGATCATGTCCGTATCGGTGACCGTGTCATCCCCTGCGATGGCCCCCGTTTCCACGTTCGCAACACGTCTGAAATCATTGACTTCTCCCTTCACAAGACCCTTGTCGAAGATCCCAAGACAGGCCACTTCTGCCTCATCGGCTTCATCGACGATCCGCAGGAAGACGTCAGCAACCGCAATACCCATTACTTCTTAGCACGTAACTACCAATGAGAGAAATTCAAGCAGAAAGATCACCAGCCTCGTCGAGCGTCTCTGCATCGAAGCCTGCTATGTGCTGGCCGACGACATCGACCGTAAGTTTCACAGCTGCCTCCAGACCGAGCGCTCACCGCTGGGTCGCCAGGTGCTCACCACCCTCATCGACAACGCCCGCATCGCCCGCGAGGAGCGCGTCCCCATCTGTCAAGACACTGGCATGACCGTCATCTTCGTCACCTGGGGCCAAGACGTCCGCATCACCGGCGGCTTCATCGAGGACGCCATCAACCAAGGCGTCCGCCAGGGCTACGAGAAGGGCTACCTCCGTAAGTCTGTCGTCCGCGACCCCATCGACCGCGTCAACACGAAGGACAACACGCCCGCCATCATCCACTATGAGATGGTGCCCGGCGACGCCTTCCACATCGTTGTCGCGCCCAAGGGCTTCGGCAGCGAAAACAAGAGCGACCTGAAAATGCTCATGCCCAGCGACGGTGTGCCCGGCATCAAGCAGTTCGTAATAGATACCGTCTCGCACGCCGGTGCCAACCCCTGTCCGCCGACCATCGTCGGTGTCGGCATTGGTGGCACGATGGAGCGCGCCGCCTACCTGAGCAAGAAAGCCCTGCTGCGTCCCGTCGGCTCCGTCAACGAGCGCCCCGACCTAGCCGCCCTTGAGCAAGAGCTGTATGACGACATCAATCGCCTCGGCATCGGTCCCGTCGGCTTCGGCGGAAGCACCACCGCCCTGGCCGTCCACATCCTCACCTTCGCCACCCACATCGCCGGCCTACCCGTCTCCGTCAACATCGGCTGCCACGCCACCCGCCACGCCGAAGGGTCGCTCTGAAAACCAAACAGCCGACACAAAAATGTACCCGGCAAACTTGGCCGGCGTCCCTGACGCCTTGACCTTCTTTTGCTTCTTTTCTTGTGTCAAGACAAGAAAAGAAGGACATCAAGAAAAGAAGAGACATCAGGGAAAGAAAAGAAGAGTCACCAAGACAAGAATAGACCTGGCCTCCACATCCCCATCACCCAAATAGAAATTGAATTTGACTATCACACATAATGGAAGCAACACCCCAAATAGAGAAACGCATCCTGCGTGCCCCCCTTCACCGACGACGTCATCCGCACACTCACAGCCGGCGACCTCGTCTACCTCTCCGGCACCATCTACACCGCCCGCGACGCCGCCCATAAGCGCCTCTACGAAATGCTCGACCGCGGCGAACCCATGCCCTTCGACTTCACCGGACAAGTCGTCTACTACGCCGGTCCCTGCCCCGCCAAGCCCGGGCAACCCATCGGATCCGTCGGCCCCACCACGGCCGGCCGCATGGACGCCTATTCGCCTCGCCTCATCCGTGAAGGCCTGAAAGTGATGATCGGCAAAGGCCTCCGCAACGCCGAAGTAGTCGACGCGTTGAAGCAATACACCGGCGTCTTCTTCGCCGCCATCGGTGGAGCAGCCGCCCTCATGGCCCGCTGTGTCGACACCGCCGAGGTGATCGCCTTCGACGACCTCGGCCCCGAAGCCATCCGCCGCCTGACCGTCACCGAGCTGCCCGTCATCGTGGCCATCGACTGCCAGGGCCGCAACGTCTACGAGACGGGCCGCGCCGCTTACGAACAGGACTGACACGCTGCGCAAGTGCCTCACTTCTTGCGCCAATAGACATTTATCCTACTTTTGCGCACTGTTTCACAGGAAGAAACGAATCAATTTTATACATATAAAAACAGCACCGCAATGAAAAAAGGACTTCATCCGGAAAACTACCGTCAGGTAGCCTTCAAAGACATGTCGAACGAAGAGGTATTCATCACCCGCTCCACGATCAACACGAAAGAGACGATCGAAATCGAAGGTGTGACCTATCCCTTGGTCAAGCTCGAAATCTCCAGCAGCTCGCACCCCTTCTACACGGGCAAGGCGAAACTGGTGGACACCGCCGGCCGCGTCGACAAGTTCATGAGCCGCTATGGCAACCGCTACAAGAAGTAATTGCCAATCGGCTTTACAGATCACAGTGGCGGGCAGGTAGAACGAATCCGTTCTGCTTGCCCGCTTCCTTTTTCTGCCCCCCGTGGGACAGATAGCGCGTAGAGCATCCCCCGGCAACGCACGATGCCCTGAGCGAAATGCGGTTTCAAAATCCATCTATCTTTGCGCCCGTCGTTTCCGGAGGGAAACAGACAAACATGGGGCATTAGCTCATCTTGGTAGAGCATTTGGTTCGCAATCAAAAGGTGACGAGTTCGAGTCTCGTATGCTCCACGCGAATTATTCCAATAACAGCTTACACAAAAAGGTGGCGCCCGACTTTACACGCAAGATGTAAGGCCGGGCGTTTTTCATATGGGTCTACGCCTAGGCGTTGAGATGCTCCGACGACCGTCCAAGGGCCAAACCCTCAGGGTTCAGAGCTCCGACGACCGTCCGAGGGCAAAACCCTCAGGGTTCAGAGCTCCGACGACCGTCCGAGGGCAAAACCCTCAGGGTTCGGAGCTCCGACGACCGTCCAAGGGCGAAACCCTCAGGGTTCAGGGCTCCGACGACCGTCCAAGCGTAAAGCCCTCAGGGTTCAGAGCTCCGACGACTGTCCAAGGGCCAAACCCTCAGGGTTCACAGCTCCGACGACCGTCCAAGAGAGACACTCTCTTCCTCCCGTAGCCCCGTTTCCCTACTTTTGCGCCCGCCGCGATGGTTTGCGGCGCAGGGAGTGGCAGCGATCCCTCGATAGGCCATACAACGCCTCTCCCCCCCCGTGTGCTTGAACACCACGTTAAAAACAAGATAGATGAAAAGTAAAGTATCCGTATCCTTCATGATGCTCGGCGTGCTCTTCTGCACCTGCCTCGTAGCGTCCAACCTGTTAGAGACCAAAGTCGTGCGGCTTTGGCAAATGCCCGGCGGGCACATCCTCTCCGTCACTGCCGGACTGCTTGTCTTCCCCATCTCCTACATCATCAACGACTGCATCGCCGAAGTCTGGGGTTACCGCAAGGCACGCCTCATCATCTGGCTCGGCTTTGCGATGAACTTCCTCGTTATCATCCTCAGTCGCGTAGCCGTCATGCTACCCGCCGCACCGTTTTGGGAGGGTGAGGAGGCCTTCAATTTCGTCTTCGGACTCGCTCCACGCATTGCCGCTGCCAGCCTACTGGCCTTCCTCGTTGGGTCGTTCCTCAACGCCTACGTGATGAGCCGCATGAAGATCCGGTCTGCAGGCCGCAACTTCTCAGCGCGCGCCATCCTCTCCACGTTGGTGGGCGAAAGTGCAGACTCGCTCCTCTTCTTCCCCATCGCTTTCGGCGGAATCATCCCGGCCGATGAGCTACTGAAGATGATCGCGGTGCAGGCACTGCTCAAGACGCTCTACGAGATCCTCATCCTGCCCGTCACCATCCGCGTGGTGCATTACATCAAGCGCGTCGACGAGACCGACACCTACGACGAGGGTATCTCATACAACGTTTGGAAGATTAAGGAGCTATGAAAACCGATACACGTCACGACGCCGCGCTCGTCGTTTTCAGTGGTGGACAAGACTCCACCACGTGCCTCTTTTGGGCCAAGGAACACTTCGCAGAGGTCCGTGCGCTGACCTTCCTCTACGGGCAAAGCACTGTGAGGAGGTCAACGTGGCGCAACGTATCGCCCGCACGGCAGATGTAGCGTGGGACGTGCTCGACGCGTCTTTCATCGCCTCCCTCGGCACCAGCGCCCTCACTGACACCCGCATTCTCATGGACAGCGAGAAGCCCGCAGAGGGCCCACCAAACACGTTCGTGCCCGGTCGTAATCTCTTTTTCTTGAGTATGGCCGCTGTCTACGCTGCCGAACGTGGCATCCGTCACCTCGTTACAGGCGTCTCCGAGACTGATTTCAGTGGCTATCCTGACTGCCGCGACACGTTTGTCCGCTCGCTTAACGTCACGCTCAACTTGGCAATGGATGCACAGTTCGTCATCCATACGCCACTCATGTGGCTCGACAAAGCCGACGTCTGGGCTCTCTCCGACCGCCTCGGCGTCTTCGATCTTGTCCGCCGCGAGACCCTCACGTGTTACAACGGCGTCCTTGGCGACGGTTGTGGACATTGTCCCGCTTGTCGCCTGCGCCATGAAGGACTGGAGCGTTACCTCGCCCGACGATAAACTTCTCCCACGTACATAAAATAGCAAGAAGGCTCGTAAGCATCATCGCCTTACGAGCCTCTTTCATTTTGGGGTCACACGTCGTAATCGCCTCTCTCTTTTCGTGCTGAGGTAGGTATACAAAAATAGAAGCCCCGAGACATCACGCCCCAGGGCCTCCCACAAAAAAAGCTATGAAACTAAAATCTTTACAGACTCAACTCTTATCTCTCTTCAGTAAGCGGGATCGCTTACTTCACAATCACTTTATGCGTATTACCATTCCCCAAGGCCACCACATAGAAGCCTGCAGGGAGTGCCGTGCGAACTGTCTCGCCGGCTGAGAGGGTCAGCGTGCGTACGAGCACACCACTCACATTGTACACTTGGCCGTGTTGGCCGTGGGACTCGTTACATAGAGGGTCTCACGCTCGGTGTAGATTGACGTACCGTCAGCTTCCACATTACTGTTCGGGGCTGCAAAAGAGATTCGCAGATCGATCGCTTCACGAATCCTATAAATCGTTACCGTATAGGTGCCATCGCCATTGCTGACCACGCGTACACCCTGTTTGTCGGGGATAGACTTTCTGCCTGTCTCCACCACAGGCACCTTACCGGCATTCACACCCGTTGGCATCACTCGGAACATCATATTGTTGCCTGAATTTACATGGTAAATACCAGGAGCATAGCTCGATATCAAGCCTGGCACCTCAGGGAGCACAACCTGGCGAACAAGACTAGCATGAGCAGGACCTATCAAAGTGTCCTTTGTATAGTGGAAGAACTGAACCTCCGCACAGGCATTCGGCTCCCTGAGCCACACTGTGCGATCACTATTCTTAAAATAGTCCATCTGATCTGCGGTAAAGGGGCGCTCTTCACCCGTTTCTGGGTCGCGTGCCAGTTCCCAGTGCAACCCACGATCTATACTTCTAAAGACGTAATTCGAGCCACCCGTAATATTCAATTTAAAGACTCCTTTATAAGCGGGGGCACGCTCAATGAATTCCATATTTGTTGTGATACCAGTAAAGAATTTAAAAAGGTCTCCACTGGGTGATTTAAGTGTATCACAGCCTCCACCAACAATACATGCCATGATACCACCTTCCTTACCATTATCCCGAAGAGGGACCGTAAGAGTCTTAAAGGGAATTGTTATAAGGGAGTCACCTCCGGCTAACTTCACCGTATCCGGTAGTGGACTTCCATCCGCCCTCCTTATATTTTCTTTGAGGCAATCCCCAAATAAGTAAGCGTGACTTCGCGATCACTAGGGTCGGGCCGAAACTTAAGGGTCATTGATTGGGCACAGTCACTATAAAGATGATCTGAACCATATCGATCCCATTCCGTATTCCAAGCTCCCATGTAAGGCTGATTAACACCCACTTCTGGTGTACCTAAATCCAGATTTGCCAAGAATACCGCAGAACCTAAGTTATCATCTTGCTTATTACAAATCGCCAATTTGAGATGATACCGCTCGCCTCGAACCAAATGATCTGCGACGGCCGTCAACACCTTAGTTTGACCATCATATTCCATATAGCCATTGCCATTCGTCGGATTCATCCATGTCCACTGTGGCTCTACAGCAATAGGACTAGTAGCAGGAAGTGGAAAACCCGTGCCTATGGCACTCGCATGGGCAGCGGCAAATCCTGTCGTATCAGGCTTCCCCGCATAGCCAGCCACAGTTTCATTCGAATTATAGCCCCAATTAGAATTGGAGATCGTTACAGCCGAGTCGTTCGGAAACTTTGCAATATTTGTAACGCCAGGCACCCCGACCTTAGAAACAAAGAATCCAAATGCATCATTTACATTGGGCTGATTCGAGTAATTCCCATATTCTTCTGAAGCAAAAACAAAGTCAAAAGTAGCCTTATCCGAATAAGGAACGAAATCAAACTCCCAAGACCGATCCCGAAGAAACAGCACTACATATTGTATTTAGATCAACGTCGGCTATGGATGTACCTCCACTCATTCCTCCACCCGAGGAATTTGGGCCTTCCGCTAAGAGTGCAGGTCCTGTTGCCAATAATAATCCTCGCTCTATACCCAACTTGCCATTAGGAAAATCAGTAGTCCGATTAGGCCACCCAAGCTGACCTCCCTCAAAGTAAGTCAACGAACGGTCATTTCCAGTCCAAGCTGAACCATTCCAGTTATACCCTCTAAAAGTCACATTAGAGATGGCTGACTCTGCAGCCGGATTCTTCAAAAGGACTCTCTTCACAAGAAGCTCAGGAGTATAGTTGTGATAGACAGGATGATAATTTGCCAGATTAGCGGGATCACGATCTATCAGGATACTACCGGGATAAGGGACAGGTGTTCGAGAACTTGCACGCAATTTTGCACGGCGCTCACTTTCTACAATGGTTGTAGCTCGTGCCACCGCAAACTTTTCCGAGAATCCCTTCTTAATATATTCTTGTTAAGGGAGTCTATACGGGTTTGTTGTTCAACCGTGAATGTGTTCACACGCTGTGCGCGTATGACAGTGGGGAACGCGATCCCTGCGCTAAGCATCAGGGCGACCGCACATAGTCGTGCAATCTTCTTCATTTTCATTCAGTTTTCTTCGTTTATAATGCATGGCATCGAAGAGGGGGGAATAAATGCCGATTGTTTTGTTCGTATAACGCATGACCCTATCCGAATGCAGGGGCAAAGAAGGAGAGGATTCTTTGAATACGCAACTCCATAAGGGACGAAATTGATCACATTAGTGTTTTTTGTATGTATTACAAGTCGGACGTCCCTATCCAGATCGAGGAGAAACGACAGTCCGCGGTGACGGTCGGGGGTTATGAATCAGTGCAGTTACGGCATTCGTCGATGATGTATTCCGGGCGGTTTTTGATCTCGTCGAAGAGGACGCCAATGTATTGCCCGAGTACGCCGATCGTGAGCAGTTGCACACCTCCGAAAAAGATGATGGCGGTCATGATCGAGCTCCATCCGGTTTCGGCGTGACTGAAACCGCAGATCTTGCCCAAGAGGGTCCAAAGGGCCAGCAGCAGCCCCACGATGACGGCCAGGAATCCGAGGCTCGAGGCCAGTCGCAGTGGCTTTTTGGAGAAATACAACAAGGCGTTGGAGGCGAAGCGGAGCATTTTGCTCAAGGGGTACTTCGTTTCGCCCGCCACGCGTGCCTTACGTTCGTAGTAGAAGGGCACCTGCTTGAAGCCGATCCAACTGATGAGGCCGCGGATGTACTTCCCATGCTCGGGCAGGCGCTTGAACTGGTCCATGATTTTGCGATCGATGAGGCGGAAATCGCCCGTATCGAGCGGGAATTGCACCTCACTCATGCGGTTCATGGTGCGATAAAACAGGCGTGCGGAGAGGCGTTTGAAGAGCGTTTCCTTTCGCGCGATCGGCGGACGCAGTAGACGCTGTTTGCGCCTTCGCGTTCGCTGAGGGCCAGAATGTCGGGGATCAGCTCCGGAGGGTCTTGCAGATCGGCATCCATAATCACGGCCCAATCGGCGGTGCACTGGTGAATGCCGGCCGATACGGCGGGTTGATGGCCAAAGTTGCGCGAGAAGTGGAGCACTTTCACCCTTGGATCTTCGTCGGCTAACTCGTTCAGCATGTTGCGCGTACCGTCTCGACTGCCATCATTGATGTAAATAATCTCGCCCTCGCAGGGCAGACGGTCGATCACAGCCCGCGTACGCCGATACGACTCGGCCAGCACAGCCTCCTCGTTATAACAGGGGACGATGATAGATAGGCGCCGTGTCATTGTTCTTCGTCTAAAAAGTTCTTCCCCCGACTGCTGCGGATGGTGGCGCGGATCTCCTCCTCGTTCATCTCCTTCATATTCGAAATCGTGTACGTTTTGGCCAGAAAGTCGCCATACTGGTTGCACTCCTTGAGCACCCCGTCGAGCACGGCCTTCAGGTCCGCACGAAGGGGCAGCAGCACCACCAGTTCAGCGTAGTCCGGATGTATCGTCAGGCGTTCGATGTCCCAATCGGCCTGCCGAAGCGCGAAGTTGAACTCACGCTCCACCACGTTTCGCCGATAGCCCTCGATCGTCATGCCCTCCGCCGCAGGGAAAAGCAGGTAGAAGCGCAACTTCTGCCCCTTGCCGCCGAGGCCTGTGGAGATATAAATCTGCTTTTCGTCAGAGAGTTCCGACTCCAGAATGATGCGCCCTTCCATGAGCGCCATGTAAGCCCAATCGCGCATGTCAGGCTCGGCCAGCCGTGCATAACGCTCCAACCGTCGGTAGGCAGTCACGTCGCCCGAGATGGCGAAGATGGCCAGGATGCGCCGCTTGTATTCTTCCGTCGTTTCGGGGTTATAGAGGTCTATTTCAAATGCTTCGAGGTCGCCCGCTGTCCACGGGATCCTCTCCTGCTTGATCCGGTTCGAGAAATGGAAGTACTCCATTTGTCGCTCCACCGGAATCTGATGCTCAAGCACATGAAAACTTCCGCTCGTTTTGGCCAGAAACTTCTGGAATTGATTGTATTCGGTTTGTTGTATCATTCTATTCTCCGCTGTTCGTCCCCCTCCGCTTGGAGGGAGAGCAAAAGTATCTCTTTTCACCAAACCGCGGAGTCATGCGCCTTGCAAGCCGTTTGCTCCCTCCGGTCATGGGCTTTCATTTGTTTCACGCCGCCGTTCCACAACATCGCCGCTCACACACATTCTCCTGCGCGAGATGATCCGGAAAAACTTTGCTGAGCAGAGGTTTCAAAACAGGCTGCGTAGAAACAAACGACTGCGTCATTCATCGCAAAGCATATGCCGTAAGATCATCTACCGGAGTAATTTATTACAACGCAAATGATTTACGACTACTTACCGGATTAATTTATCGTAAGGCAGATGATTTACGACTATTTATCTGAGCAATTTGTAGTAATGCAAATGTTTTGCGACTATTTACCGGAGTAATTTATCGCAATACAAATGATTTACGACTGCTTACCAGAATAATTTATTGTAATGCAAGTGATTTGCGATAATTTACCGGAGTAATTTATCACAATGCAAATGATTTACGACTACTTACCAGAATAATTTATTGCAATGCAAATGCTTTGCAAATACTTAACGAAGTGATTTGTCGTAAGGCAAATGATTTGCAATAATTTACTTGAGTAATTTGTTGCAAGGCAAATGATTTTCAAATACTTACCAGAGTAATTTATTGCAATGCAATTGACTTGCGAATACTTACCGGAGTAATTTATTGTAAGGCAAGTGATTTACGATGATTTACTCCCGCTGAAATGGGGAAACAAGGTGGATTTTAATGGAAGAGCGCCGCAAATCGTTTCTCTACATCATGCGCCAACGATTCGACGGAGACGTGTAGTTCCCCGGCAATGCGCTCGTAAACTTCGACGATCGGAGTAGGACTATCGTCCGTTTCGACGAACAATCGACGCCGGTCCCAAGTCGTCCGCAAGGCGTCGGGGCGGTGCAGGAGGCCGAAGGAGAGGCTGAGGCCAGCGTCAAGGAGTTGCGTGGCCAAAGGCGACTTGCCCCGAAAGCCGTGGACGATCCACGGGCTATCCGGGCGAAGGCGTTTTCTGACATCGAGCAGTTCGCCCCAAGCACGTACGCAATGGATGATCAGCGGTTTACGCAGCTCATCGGCCAGCCTAACCTGCGCCTCGAAGAGCTCGATTTGCAGCGACATCGGCGCCTCAGCCAACCGATCGAGGCCGGCCTCGCCGATCATCACGACCTGCGGATGGGCGGCCCGGAGGCGCAACAGTGGAAGGCGATCCGCCGCGGCATGCCAGGGATGAATGCCCACCGCATAGCATCCCCCGGGCCGTGGCTCGAAGGGCTCACTGGCGTCGATGCTGACCACGGCGGGTGTGGTGAGGTCAGCGGGCGGGCGATGGGTGTGAACGTCGTAAAGTCGCATGGGGAGCGGGATCAGGGCACGGGATCATAGCCGCTTCCGCCCCAAGGGTGGCAGCGCAGAATGCGGCGAATGGCAAGCCACGATCCGCGTAAGGGGCCGTGACGGCGGAGCGCCTGGATGGCGTATTCGGAGCAGGTGGGGGTGTAGCGACAGCTGGGCGGCGTCAGCGGGGAGATGCAGCTGCGGTAGAAGTAGATGGGCAGGAGGAGGAGGCCGGTGAGGAGACGGCGGATCATGTCGTTTTTTGTAGGATCTGGCTGACGGCCTTGTGCATCGCTTTTTCGATGGCCCCATGCGTGGGCAGGTCATTGCCGACGTACATGAAGCCGATGTGCAGGCATCGACCATGAAGGGCGCAGCGTTCGGTCAAGGGCGTCTTGCGGGTGCGATAGGCCTCGCGGATGAGTCGCTTAATGCGATTCCGATCGACAGCATGGCGCACGCGTCGTTTGGGAGCGCTGGCCAGGATGGCTACTCCGGGCGCACGGTCCGTGGCTGGCTCCGAGCAGTAGACGACCCTAAGGGGATATGCAATGAACGACTGCCCGCTAGCGAACAGTCGTTCAAGATCTCTTTTCAGATAAAGTCGCTCCCTTTTGGGGAGTTGATTTTTCGTCTCACCCGTTGTCATTCGTCGTTTTGCGGGCCGTCGTTTTCCAGTTGCTTCTTTAAGTATTGCTCCAGTGCGGCAGTCATGGAGGGCGCTTCGGGCGTAGGCGCTTCGATGTCAAGACGAAGCCCTGCCTCAAGGGCCGCTTTGGCAGTGGTGGCGCCGAAGCATCCGATACGGATGTCGTCCTGCTTAAATTGTGGGAAGTTCTTCATCAACGATGAGATGCCGGATGGGCTAAAGAAGACAAGCATATCGTAGTCAAACGATTCGTCTTTCGAGAACTCGCTGCAGACGGTGCGATACATGATGGCTGTCTTGCACGGGATCTTCTTTTCCGTAAGTGCCTCAGAGATGTCGTCTTTATGGATATCGGAGGCGGGGAGTAAGTACTTTTCTTTCGGATGCTTCACGATGAGGTTAATCAGATCGTCCGTTTTGCCAGTGGCTCCGAAGAAGATCTTGCGCTTTCGGTAGACGGTGTATTTCTGCAGATAGACGGCAATGGCTTCTGTCATGCAGAAGTATTTCATCGCTTCGGGAACAACAATGCGTAATTCTTTGCACAGGTGAAAAAAATGGTCAACAGCCGTGCGGGCCGTAAAGATGACTGCACTGTAATCTGGTATAACGATGCGTTGCTTTCTGAACTCTTTAGCCGTCAAGGCCTCAACCTTGATGAAGGGGCGAAAGTCAATATCCACGCCATATCGTTCCGCGATGTCGAAATACGGTGATTTCCCGGTCTCCGGTTTCGGTGCGATACCAGCAGTTTTTTTATACTCAATGCCATAAAGAACTTATATCCGTTAATTGAAGTGTGTATCTCAACCCCTCGTAAGCCAAGAATAAGGGGATGATTTCTTGGGCGCAAAGGTAAGAACATAAAAACAATATGCCCGTGCGCCTGTTGTAAAATATGCGGATAGTGATATATATCAACAAGATACGATAGAGCGCATAAAGCAAAAGGAAAGCGGCAGCGACATAATGGGGATAACGACTATCGAAGAAGAGCCAGAGAATGGGCACGTAGAGCGTGCATCCCCAAATACCCGTTAGAGCTTGATAACGATTATCCCACATGGCGTACCGTTCGCCAGCGTCGAAAGCATGGCCGTAAAGGAAGTAGATGATGCGCTTGAGGAGGTAGTAAAGCCAGACGGCTGCGAAGATGAGTCCGAGAGGCAGCAACACCGAGCGGAGATCGTCGGTGGGCATGGGGTAGTAATGGCCGGCCAAGAGATAGAAGAAGAGTGCGCAGAGGGAGAGCATCTGCAACTTCATGAATCCACGAAAGAAGAGGTCGCTCTTGACGGGACGATCGAAAAGGTTGTCGCGCTCCTTGACGGAAAGGAGATCCTTGGCCATCTTCCGGAGCAGGAAGGCATGGGAATGGAAGACGGCGGCAAAAAGCGATATTTCAATGAGCAGGATGACGGGGATGACGTCATTCAAATAGGATCCGTCGGCCAGACGGAGGCCGATGTATCCCTCAAAAAGCCCGTTGTCCATTGTGCATTCTTTTCTGTTGGAGATTCATATATACGATGTACGCTTTGTATTGGGGGCGCGAATGTAGAGAGAGTTTGGAAAGTGGCACGTCTATATGGCTCTGCCAGACGTCTGTGCGGCGATAGAAGGTCATTCGCGCCCATCACACGTAGATGGATTTTCGGCAAGATCCGCTTAACGGGGAATAAATGCGCATGAATTTGGGCGTTTAGCAGGCGTGTTTATCTTTGCGGCCCGGAAACGAAAGGAAATATGATCCGTTTAGTGAATACAATGACGATGTGTGGGTGGTGGTGGCGCCCGATGATGTTCCAATACTGTCGTGAGATTGGGAGCACACCCGCATGTCCATAAGTCACAAACGATCCGATTGACAATAGAGATAATGAATGGAGGCTCTGTCGCACACGACTTGCGGCAGGGCCTCTGTTGTTTTCGGGGAGTAATCCGTGCCTTGGATGTAATCCCCCCCAAAAGAACGATGACATAAACCCCAAAGAATGGAAGGACAAGACAACAATTACCGGGTCAGCCCGGAAGGATACTACGGAGCGTTTGGCGGCGCGTACGTGCCAGAGATCCTGCACCGATGCGTGGAGGAGCTGCGCGAGAGTTACCTGCGCGTGATCGAGAGTGAAGCGTTCATGCAGGAGTTCAGCACACTGCTGCGCGACTATGCGGGTCGGCCGTCGCCGCTTTATCGTACGGCACGCATGTCAGAACGCTACGGATGCCAACTCTACCTCAAACGAGAAGACCTGAACCACACGGGCTCGCACAAGATCAACAATGCACTGGGACAGGTGCTGCTGGCACGACATATGGGTCGGCGGAGGGTGATCGCTGAGACGGGCGCGGGACAGCACGGTGTGGCCGTGGCCACCGTCTGCGCACTGATGGGCATGGAGTGCATGATCTACATGGGGCGGACGGATACGGAGCGTCAGCGGGCGAACGTGGAGAAGATCCGTATGCTGGGCGGGGAGGTGACGCCGGTGGAGTCGGGCAACATGACGCTGAAGGACGCTACGAACGAGGCGATCCGAGACTGGTGTCGTCACCCGTCGGACACGTACTACGTGATCGGCTCGACGGTCGGACCGCACCCCTACCCGGACCTGGTGGCACGCCTGCAATCGGTGATCGGGCGTGAGATCCGCTGGCAGCTGCAGGAGCACGAGGGCTGCGACAGGCCCGACTGCCTCATGGCGTGCGTCGGCGGAGGGAGCAACGCGGCGGGGACGATCTATCCGTTCGTGGACGATGAGCGGGTGCGGATCGTATTGGCCGAGGCTGCGGGCTGCGGCGTGGAGAGTGGACGGAGTGCGGCGACGCTTCACCTGGGTCTGCCGGGCATCATCCACGGTGCACGGACGCTGGTCATGCAGGACAATGACGGACAGATCGAGGAGCCTTATTCGATCTCCGCGGGGCTGGACTATCCGGGTATCGGGCCGATGCACGCCAACCTCTTTGCTCGCGGGCGGGCGGAGGTGGTGGCCGTGACGGATCGGGAGGCGGTGGAGGCGGCTTACGAGCTGACTCGGCTGGAGGGGATCATCCCGGCGCTGGAGTCTGCTCACGCGCTGGGGGCGCTCGGTCGACTGCGTTTCCGTCCGGACGAGCTGGTGGTGCTGACTGTCTCTGGACGGGGGGATAAGGATATGGAGACGTATCTCTCTGCGAAGCATTAACGACTTTCCTTGACGACCTTCTTTTCTTGCCTTGATGCAAGAAAAGAAGCAAAAGAAAATCAAGGCGTCAGGGACGCCGGCCATCCTTGCTGGGTACTTGGTGGAAGCGGCTGACCTACATCTCTGCCCGCTTGGTCCCAAACAGGGACGCCGGCCAATTTGGCCTGGTACCTGATGGGGCTGACTTTGGCTGTCTTTGCTGGGTGTCTCTAATTTTTGACTCATTATTAATTGATCTACATCGTATGGAAACTTATAACTACACTACTCATAGCAAACGGATCCCGGGGATATGCATACACCGGTGAGCCTTTACCTCAAGTTACGCGACCTCTATCCGCAGTCGGTGCTGATGGAGAGCTCGGATTATCACGCGGGCGAGAACTCGCGTTCGTTTATTGCGCTCTGTCCGCTGGCGAGCATCGCCATCAACCGCGGCACGGCCACCGTGACACTGCCCGACGGCGCCCGCGAGGAGTACACGCTGCCCGACCGCCCCGAAGCCGTGACCGATGCCTTGCGCGACTTCATGAACCGCTTCCACGTCTCGGGCGACGACCGCCGGGTGTGCGGCCTCTATGGCTACACCACCTTCAACGCCGTCCGTTACTTCGAGCGCATCCCCGTCCGCGAGAGCCGCGAGGAGCGCAACGACGCCCCGGACATCTACTACATCCTCTACCGCTACGTCATCGTCATCAACCCCTTCCGCAGCGAGCTGCGACTCGTGGAGCTTAGGGCCGACGGCGAGGCGAGCGGACTGCCGGCGCTGGAGGCGGCCATCGACAACCGCAACTATGCCACCTACGCTTTCGCCCGGCGTGGCCCGGCGGTGAGCACCCTCACCGACGAGGAGCTGCGCGCCAATGTGCGGCAGGGCATCGCCCACTGCATGCGGGGCGACGTCTTCCAGATCGTCCTCTCGCGCCGCTTCATCCAGCCTTTCGACGGCGACGACTTCCCCGTCTATCGTGCCCTGCGCCGCATCAACCCCTCGCCCTACCTCTTCTATTTCGACTTCGGCGGCTACCGCATCTTCGGCTCATCGCCCGAGACGCACTGCAAGATTGAGGGCCAACGCGCCTTCATCGACCCGATCGCCGGCACCACCCGACGCACGGGCGACGCCTCGACCGACCGCCGCCTGACGGAGGCGCTCCTGAACGACCCGAAGGAGAACGCGGAGCATGTCATGCTGGTCGATTTGGCCCGTAACGACCTCTCTCGCAACTGTCACGACGTGCGCGTGGTCTTCTACAAAGAGCCGCAGTATTACAGCCACGTCATCCACCTGGCCAGCCGCGTGGAGGGCATCCTCAACGCCGGGGTAGACCCGCTCCGGGCCTTCGCCGACACCTTCCCCGCGGGCACACTCAGTGGGGCGCCCAAGGTGCGCGCCATGCAGCTCATCAGCCAGATCGAGCCGCACAACCGCGGCGCCTATGGAGGCACGATCGGCTTCATCGGCCTGGATGGCGACATGACGCAGGCCATCACCATCCGCACCTTCGTCAGCCGCAACAACGAGCTTTGGTATCAGGCCGGATGCGGCGTCGTGTCCGACAGTAGCGACGAGGGCGAACTGCAAGAGGTAAACAACAAGTTGGCCGCCCTCCGCCGTGCCATCGAGGAGGCGGAGGAGCAATCCGCCACGCTCGGATAGCTCTTTCCACGCGGAAATTCATCCACTCGAGGGCTGGTGAAGGTGTTTCTCCGAAGAAATTCGGCCAACACCCTTCGGTTGAAGGAATTTCTTTGAGTAATTTTTACCGTTGACTGGTCGTCGGTAAAAATTACTCAAGGAAATTCGGCCAACAGCCCTCGGTTGAAGGAATTTCCTTGAGGAATTTTTGCCGTTGACTGGTCGTCGGTGAAAATTACTCAAGGAAATTCGGCCAACAGCCCTCGGTTGAAGGAATTTCCTCGAGGTTTTTTGCCATTGACTGGTCGCCGGTGAAAAATCCTCAAGGAAACACCCTCACCAGCCCTCCATTGGGGCCATTGTCGCACGACAATTCGTTCAACCGAGGGTGATTGGGGCCGTTGTCGCGAAACATCGTGTCCGCGGGCCCCCATGTTTAGTTTTTCGTTTTTAGTTTTCCACATCCCCCCTTTATGAAGATCCTCCTTTTAGACAACTACGACTCCTTCACCTACAACCTGGTGCACGCCTTGCACGACGCTGGGGCGCAGGACGTCACCGTGGTCCGCAACGACCGCATCGACCTCGACGACGCCGCGGCGTTCGACAAGATCATCCTCTCGCCCGGCCCCGGCATCCCCGAAGAGGCCGGCCTACTCCTGCCGCTCATCCAGCGCTATGCCCCGTCGAAGCCCATCCTGGGCGTCTGCCTCGGCCATCAAGCCATCGGGCAAGTGTTCGGGGCACGCCTCGAGAACCTCTCCGACGTCTTTCACGGCGTCCAGACGCCCATCCGACTCACCGCCACCGACGAGCCCCTCTTTGCCGGCCTCACGGGCGAGTTCACCGCCGGGCGCTACCACTCGTGGGTCGTCAGCCGCGAAGGCTTCCCCGACGACACGCTCCAGGTGACGGCCGAAAGCCCCGATGGCTACATCATGGCCCTACGCCATCGCACCTACCCCGTGCACGGCATACAGTTCCACCCCGAGTCCATCCTGACACCCGTCGGAGAGAAGATCATCCGCAACTTTTTAGCCCAATGATCCACACGACCCGTTTGTAGGGCGTATGCAATACGCCCCTACCGCGGTACACGTACCCGGCCCAACTTGGCCGGCGTCCCTGACGCCTTGATTTTCTTTTGCTTCTTTTCTTGCATCAAGGCAAGAAAAGAAGGTCCCCCCCTAACAATTCACCCTTATGAAAGATATCCTCAACAAGCTCACCGAGCACCGCTGCCTCAGCCGCGACGAGGCGCGCGCCATCCTGCAAGACATCGCGCAGGGGCGCTACAACGACGCCCAGACGGCGTCCCTCATCACCGTTTTCCTCATGCGCGCCATCTCCGTGGACGAGCTTTGCGGCTTCCGCGACGCCCTCTTGGAGATGCGCCATCCCGTCGACCTCACGGACTATGCGCCCATCGACATCGTGGGCACCGGTGGCGACGGTCGGAACACGTTCAACATCTCCACCGCCGCCTCGTTCGTCGTAGCCGCCGCCGGACTGCCCGTAGCCAAGCATGGCAACTATGGCGCCACGTCGGTCAGCGGTGCCAGCAACGTCATCGAGCGTATGGGCGTGCGCTTCACGGCCGACGAGGGGGCACTGCGTCGCAGCATGGACGGCTGCCGTCTGGCCTACCTCCACGCCCCGCTCTTCAACCCCGCCATGAAGGCCGTCGCCCCCGTGCGCAAGGCCCTCGGCGTACGCACCTTCTTCAACATCCTCGGCCCGCTGGTCAATCCCGCCCTGCCCGCCGCGCAACTGTTGGGCGTCTACAACTTGGCCCTGCAACGGCTCTACACCTACACCTATCAGGCTGCCGGCACGACACGCTTTGCCGTGGTGCATAGCTTAGATGGCTACGACGAGATCTCGCTCACGTCCGACTTCAAAGTGTCGGGCGCCGACGGCGAACAGATCTATCGCCCCGAGACGTTAGGCCTCGCGCGACTACGTCCGGAGGAGCTTTATGGCGGTGCGACACCCGACGAAGCCGCCGACATCTTCCGCCGCGTGCTCGAGAACCGTTCGACAGCCGCGCAGAAGCAAGCCGTCGTCGCCAATGCCGCCTTCGCCATCCGCCTCATGCGCCCCGACACCACCCTGCCCGACTGCATCGCCGAAGCCACCGAGACCATCGACAGCGGCCGCGCCCTTCAAACCCTCAAGCGATTCGTAGAACTCAATCAATAAACAGGTCTCTCCTGCCAAACTTCCCCGGCCCCGGTGGGGCCTTGATCTTCTTTTGCTTCTTTTCTTGCATCAAGGCAAGAAAAGAAGGACTTCAAGAGAAGAAGAATAATCACCCCCTCATTATGCAAGACATCCTCTCCCAAATCATAGCCAACAAGCGCTTCGAGATCGACATCCGCAAGCGCATCATCCCCCAGGAACAGTTCGAAGAAGCCCTCCTCGACGGCATGCCACGGCCGACGCACTCCATGCGACGCGCCCTGGCCGAATCGCCCACAGGCATCATCGCCGAGTTCAAACGCCGATCGCCGTCGAAAGGCTGGATCGCCCGCGAGGCCGACCCTACGCACGTCGTGCCCGACTATGCCCGCGCTGGCGCCGCCGCCCTCTCCGCGCTCACGGACGAGAAGTTCTTCGGCGGCACCGTCCGCGACCTCCGCGCCGTCCGTCCGCTGACCGACCTGCCCATCCTCCGCAAAGACTTCATCATCGACGCCTATCAGCTCTATGAGGCGCGTATCATCGGCGCCGATGCCGTGCTGCTCATCGCCGCCGCGCTCTCGCCCGACCAATGTCGCGAGCTGGCCGACGTGGCGCATCGGCTCGGGTTAGAGGTGCTTCTGGAGCTGCATACGGCCGACGAGCTGCGGCACATCTGCCCAGAGGTGGATATGATCGGCATCAACAACCGCCACCTCGGCAGCTTCTCCACCGACCCCGAACACTCGCTGCGCATGGCCGGACTGCTGCCCGCGGGCGACGACGTCGTGCGCATCTCGGAGAGTGGTCTTTCGGATCCGGCCACCATCCACCGGTTGCGCCGAGCGGGCTATCGTGGCTTCCTCATCGGCGAGACGTTCATGCGCGCCAGCCGCCCGGGCGAGGCGCTCGCTCACTTCCTCCGCGACATTGGTCGGGCGAGAGCGCGAGGCTACGGCATGATCGGCGGCCGACTGATCAAGGTCTGCGGACTGCGTGCGGCGGATAACGTGCGCGCGGTGGCGGCGCTGCCAGGCGTCGATCTGGTGGGCTTCATCTTCCACCCCGCATCGCCGCGCTGCGTGACAGCTGTGCCGGACGTGTCGTTGCCTGATAGTGTGAGTCGCGTGGGCGTCTTTGTCGACGTCCCCGAGGAGCAGATCGCGGCCACGGCCCATCGCTACGGCCTGCACCTCGTGCAGCTGCACGGCCACGAGTCGCCCGACATGTGTCGCCGCCTGACCGACCGGGGACTGGGCGTCATCAAGGCCTTCCCCGCCACCCCCGAAGCGGTGCGCAACGACACGGCGCGCTATGCCACGTCCGGCTGCCGCCTCTTCCTCTTCGATACCCCCACGGCCGCGCATGGCGGCTCGGGGCGCACGTTCGACTGGCACGTGTTACAAGATTATGCGGGCCAGACACCCTTCCTGCTCGGCGGCGGACTGGGCCCCAACGCCCTCGACGCCCTCAGCCGCTTCACCCATCCCCGCTTAGCCGGCTACGACCTCAACAGTCGCTTCGAACGCTGCCCCGCCGAGAAAGACGTCGAGGCACTACGCACGTTCCTGCAACACTTAGGCGGCGCCCCCGTATCCGGCCAAACTTCCCCGGCCTCGGTGAGGCCTTGATCTTCTTTTGCTTCTTTTCTTCCATCAAGGGAAGAAAAGAAGGACAAGGGGCGTATGCGATACGCCCCTACCCTACCGGCAGGAGAGAAAGTTCCCCCACAAATCACTCATCATCCACCCCCATCACACCACAAACCCCCAATATGAATCGTATAGAAACCCTCTTCCAGAGCGGCCGCCGCGACCTGCTCTCCATTTACTTCTGCGCCGGCACACCGCGTCCCGACGCTACGGCCGACACCATCCGCGCCCTGGAGCGCCACGGCGTCGACCTGATCGAAATCGGCATCCCCTTCAGCGACCCCATGGCCGACGGCCCCGTCATCCAGCGCGCCGCCACCGACGCCCTTCGCCACGGCATGACGCTCCGCCGACTCTTCGACGACCTGACCGACATCCGCCGCGACGTCCGCCTGCCGCTCATCCTCATGGGTTACCTCAACCCCATCCTCCGCTTCGGCTTTGAGGCCTTCTGTGCCCGCTGCGCCGAGGTCGGCATCGACGGCGTCATCATCCCCGACCTTCCCTTTGCCGACTATATAGCGGACTACCGCCCCCTGGCCCAACGCTACGGACTGGATATGATCATGCTCATCACGCCCGAGACGTCCGAGGAACGGATCCGCGCCATCGACGACGCCACCGACGGCTTCCTTTATATGGTCTCGTCGGCCTCCACCACCGGCGCCCGCGACGCGTTCGACGCACCCACGCTCGACTACTTCCGCCGCATCGCCGCCCTACCCCTCCGCAATCCGCGTATGATCGGCTTCGGCGTCTCCAACCGTGCCACCTTTAGCGATGCTTGTCGCCACGCCTCGGGCGCCATCATCGGCAGTCGCTTTGTCAGTCTGCTCGAGGAGGAAGGCGGCGACGCCACACGCGCTATCGTCCGCCTCAAGGAGGCGATCGGGGCGTCTACGGACGCCAGCGAAATTTGACCGGGGGGCTGCGGGCCCCTGCGGCCTCTGCCGAGGCAGGGAAGTGAGGCCGGGGCGTGAGGGGGCAATTCTCTCCCCTCCCCTACCTTTGGCCGCACATCATCCATCATGCACACACATGAAAGCATTCTACACCCTCCTCACCCTTGCCGCACTGCTTGCCGGGCAGACCCTTCAGGCGCAGCGCGATGACTGGCAACGTATGGTCGACCAGAAGCGTTTTGCTGAGGTGTTGGCCTTGGCTAAGTCGCATCCGGACACGACGGACTTTACCGCTCTTTATGCCGCGGGACAGGCCGCAGAGGGCCTGCTCAAGTACCGCGACGCCTATCGTTATTATAGGCGTTGCTCGGCCACCGACTCCGCACGCACGGAGCTGCTCGTGGCGCTCGCACGCACCGCCGGCGCCATTGGGCAGACGGACGAGGCAGAGCGTTACCTGTTGCAACTGCGTGCGCGTGACACGACAGACTTCTACGCCAACCATCAGCTGGCCCGATTCTATGACCGGCAGGGCGACACCGAGCGTGCAATGGCGTATTACGAGAAGCTGCTGGCCAGCGATCCACAAAATCCGGTGTTGATGCGTAACGTGGCCGACTGTGCCCGACAGTTGGGGCGGAAGGGCGTGGCGATGGTGACTACATGGAGGCGTTCCAAGTCGAGCCGGAGAATGCGCTGGCCGCAGCGGCGCTGGCCAACTATATGCTGTCGATGCAGCTGGCGGACATCGCCCTCGAGGTCTGCGACAAGGCCCTCAGCTATCACCCACGCCATCGCGCACTCCGACGTAACCGGGGCATGGCGCTCTTCAGCATGGGTGCGTATCTAGCGGCGGATTCGGTTTACGCGGCCCTCCTCTCCGAGGGCGACTCGTCGCAACTGACGCTCAAATACGGCGGTTGCGCGCGCTACTACACGGGCCACTTCATGGATGCCATCCCACTCTTAGAGTCGGCTTACGATGCAGACACGAGCGCCATCGACGTCTGCCTACTGCTCGGATCCGCCCTGGGTCGCACCTACGATCGCCGCCGCGCCTTCGCCCTCTTCGACCGTGCCGAGGCCCTCATGCAACCCGCCCCTGCACTGACCGACATGCTCACTCGCTTCCGCGCCGAGACGTTCGAGCGCGACGGCCAAAAGGAACGCTCCGATGCGCTCTATTATCAACTCTGGACGGAGCGCAACCGCTTCGATCTCCTGGGCCGCATCTGGGAGCATTACAACGACACGGAGCGCGCCGAAAAGGACGAAGCCTATGCCCGTCGGAGCCGCTTCATCACTGTGCTTTTTGCTACCGAATACCTGGCTCGCCCTAAACGTGACGCCAAGCTGATGAGTTTCCTGAACACGCAACTGAACAAGTTCGTCTCCGATATGTTTTTCCGCCAGACTAAGCAGCTGCCAACCCTCGCCCCCGACGGTAAGGCTGGAGTCTGCACCGAGGAACAGTTACACACCCTCATGTCCCGTCTGCAAGGCGTGCGATGAGTCGATTTGAACGAAAAGCGCCATCCCCGCGACATCTGCGCAGGTTGCGCAACTCCCAAAGCATTTGCCGCGACGTCTGCGCAGGCTGCGCAACTCCCAAAGCATTTGCCGCGACGTCTGCGCAGGTTGCGCAACTCCCAAAGCATTTGCCGTGACGTCGGCGCAGGTTGCGCCGCTCTCAAAGCAGTTGCCGCGACGTCGGCGCAGGTTGCGCAACTTCCAAAGCATTTGCCGTGGCATCAGCGAAAACTCTAAAGCAATTTCTACCTCTCACGTATAACAACCCATCACAATGACCCCCGAAGTATTTGACTTCCTGCGCGAGCTACGCGCCAACAATAACCGCGAATGGTTTCAGGACAACAAGAAGCGTTATGACGCCCTGCGCGCCGACTTCATCAACGACGTCGGCCAGCTGATCAACCGCATCGCCACCTTCGACCCCGAGATCGCCGGACTGGATGCCCGCAGCTGCGTCTATCGCATCTATCGCGACCTCCGCTTCTCACCCGACAAGACACCCTACAAGACCTATTTCAGCGCCTACCTGACCGGCTTCGGCGGCCGATCGAGCGCGTACGGCGGCTATTACATCCATCTCGAGCCCGACACTCCCCAGTTGGCGGGCGGCGTCTGGTGTCCCACCTCGCCCATGCTCAAGCAGCTCCGCCGCGACATCTGCGACAACATGGACGAGCTGACCGCCATCATCGACGCACCCGCCTTCCGCCACACGTTCGGCACCTTCACCGGCGAACAGCTCACCCGCATGCCTCAAGGCTTCCCCGCCGACACGCCTCGCGGCGAACTATTGCGCTTCAAGAGTTACGTCGTGATGAGCGTCAAGCCCGAATCATACTTCACCGCCCCGGACTGGCTCGACCGCGCCACGGAAGACTTCCGCCTCCTGCAGCCCCTCAACCGTTTCTTAAACTACACCATCGGCGAATTCTTCGGCAAAGAGCCATGAAACGCCTCATCGTTCCCCTCTACCGCCGCCTGTTCTGCCGCAAGGGCTACGGCGTCCATTCGCCCTTCGTCTTCGACCTGATCACGAACGTGCTCGAAGAGTCACGCGGTTATTACGCCTACACTCGCCTGCACGCTGCGCACGCCCTTGCCGACCCACACGACCGACTGCCGTTACGCGACTCTCGATGGCTCTTCCGGTTGGCCAACCGTTTCCACCCGCGTCATCTCGTCATCGTCGGCACCGGTGGCGGATTGACACCACTCAGCCTGACCGCCTACGTCTCAAGCGGCCTGCACACCATCGCTCTGGAGGAATGTCCGACTACAGCCGACACCGTCCGCACGCTCCTCCACAACCGCACCATGTCGCCCATTGAGGTGCATTGCGGCACCTACGAAACGGAACTTCCCAAAGCGCTCACCGAATACGGCCGCCCGGACTGCATCGTCCTCGACGTCCCCCTGGATCGCATCGCATCGCTCTTCCACCTCTGCACCGACTACCTATCGGACGAGACCCTGTTACTCATCCGCGGCATCCACGCCACACCACTAGCCCGCAGCACTTGGCAAGCCCTCTTCTGCGCCCACCCTTCGGCCACGGTCTGCGTTGACGCCTACACGTGGGGCATTGTCTTCTTTCGCCCCGGCCTACCGCGGCAAATCTTCCGGCACATCGTCGTCTGAGGAAGGGACGCACTTGCGTAAAAAATGTCTCGTCTTATCTTTGCGGCGCATTAGCAAGGAGGGGAAGCGTCCCCTACGATAGCAACTAAACCAAGGAGAGATGGCAGAGTGGTCGATTGCGGCGGTCTTGAAAACCGTTGAACCGAGAGGTTCCGGGGGTTCGAATCCCTCTTTCTCCGCAAACAAGGGTGTAAATCAGTAAGTTATGTGATTTTCACCCTTTATTACACCCAAAAAACTTCACTGTCTTAGAAAACTTATCGCATTTCTTTTATTACAATATTTATTTGTATTCGTGAAAGCAACAACTATCACACATACAAATATGATTTACGGATATATTAGAGTAAGCAGCGATAAGCAAACAGTGGAAAATCAACGCTTCGAAATTAGCAACTTTTGTGAACAGCAAAATCTTTCAATTGACGATTGGATAGAAGAAACCATTAGCGGAACAAAGAACTATACCAAACGACAGCTGGGAAATCTGTTGAAGAAAATAAACAAGGACGATATTATTATCTGTAGCGAGTTATCACGCCTTGGTAGAAACCTCTTTATGATTATGGAGATATTAAACATCTGCATGACTAAGGAATGTAGAGTTTGGACTATCAAAGATAACTATCGTCTTGGGGATGATATTCAGAGCAAGGTATTAGCCTTTGCTTTCGGACTATCGGCAGAGATTGAGCGTAACCTTATCAGCCAACGCACAAAAGAAGCGTTGGCGAGAAAGAAAGCAGAGGGTGTTGTGCTGGGACGACGTAAGGGCAGTAAAAATAAGAAACACAAATTGGATAACAAAGAAATGCTGATAAAAAAGAGTTTGGAAAGAGGTATATCTAAAACAGATTTAGCCCATAAACTAAAAGTCAGTCGCAATACACTTTATTTATTTCTACAACGAACTAATCTGTCGGAGGTTAAAGAATGACATTTATTGGTATCGATATATCTATCCTAAGAATCTTACACTATTCCAATCTCCGAAACTTGTTGCTCCAGAGATTTCACTTGGTGGAAACTTTTCGTATGATGGAAATGGTCAATTTTATAGTACAACAAAAATTTATGGATACATCCTTAAATCCTCAATGATTCAATACGGATACAATTTTTTTCTTGGCTTGCTGAACTCTTCTTTGTTTTGGTTCTTTATTCAAAACACGGGATATGTTCTTAGAGGTGGATACTTTACGTTTAAGACAAATTATGTATCACCATTCCCTATACCGAAGTTTGCAGACATAGACTCAACATTGCTGTTGAAAATTGATAACAATGTTGAGTCTATAATGGAGCTTAATGCCATGAAAGGAAACGATACTCAAATAAAACTACTCATTAAGGAGATAGACAGTGTTATTTACAAAATCTATAATTTAAGTTCAAATGAGATACAACTCATTGATAGTCAATCCCAATACTAATTAACAAGTTCTGTTGATTAATTCTATATCATCGTCATTTATACTATAAAGGTTATAAATGGCGATGTCTATTTTTCTTTCCAGAAATCGCCTGTTGCTTGCATCTTGCTTTGCCAACCCTGCAACAAGAGACTTTATCTCAGAATCGGTTTCCTTTGATATTTGTGGAATAGGAAGCGGTTTGAGGTAAGCAGGTTTGTACCTATAATATCCTTGAGCTAACACAGTTCCAGTATTAGACATAAACCACCAGCATAATTTAGAATTGAGAATTGCCATAAGTGTTTCGTATGATACATTGCATGACTCCTTCATAATATAGCCATAAATAGTAGTTGTACTATAAAATTGACCGCTAACATCGAACGCATAATTTCCTCCGAAAGAAATCTCTGGAGCTACAATCTTTGGAATATTTCCATAGGAGAGTCCTTGCCTCCTTCCAAATTGAAACCATTGTCCGTCAATATTAAACCTCCCTTTTTCTCGTCCACGCAGTAAGGTTTCACATTCTTTCAGATAAGCATATCCATTGGGGAATAACAATTTGAGTTCTTCTTCTGCATAAAGATTCGCTGTCCCATTTTCTAACTTGTATGGGAATATAACATATCTATTGGAAGAAAGATTATCGTATCGGTGTACATCCTCTCCTTTCAACAATGGTTTAACTAATCCTTTCTCTATCGTTACTCGTTTATTCAACTGTTTCGATTCGCCAGTAATTGTTGATTGGGTTTCTGTGCAGTCATATATGAAATAAACATCATCCTTACTTGTTGCAATACCTTGGAAAATCTTTTCAAAAACATCCTCCAGTCTTAATGGCTGTTCATTGAGTTTGTTCAATAATTTCGAAACTTCGCTTGATGCCAACACCCATGTGTCTTTGTTTAATTTATCTGTATTCACAATCGATGATGTATCCTTTGACAAATTCTCCAAATAAGATTTCAATTCTATGTTGGACTCAAGATTTCTATCAAGTTCATAATACTCAAGACAATCACTATTGGGCTTAAACCATTGTAAGCCTGTGTAGGTTGAGGCGTTGAATACCTGATATTCGCTGAAATTTATTATTTTCTTTGCCGCTTTTTCTTTTGAAACAACATCTCTCAGCCCTTTGCCAAATGCAGCATTTGTCCATTTTACAGGCATTATAAAATTGACAATACCGTTTGAACTTATAAGTTGTAAAGCTCTCTCAGCAAAAGCTACATATAAGTCAAATGAGCCTGTTGCAGAATTGTAGTTCGCAACTAAATAGTCTGCAAAGTCAGAGTTGCTATTCCTAATTCCTTGAATTCTTAAATACGGCGGATTGCCTATCACGATGTCAAATCCGTCTGCCACACCAAACATCCATTCTGGGTCAAAGAACGGACTGACTGCGTTCTGGTCATAGGGATTCCATGACGCCAATTGTTTTGCATCGTCTTGAGCGAAACCATTATCGTCAGACAGCAGGTTAATCAGTTTCCCACGTAACTCTTCGTCCTTCTTTCTTAAACGGTATTTAGTAGATGCCGACTTTGCAGAGAAATGCTTATGTCTTGTCTCTGCCAACTTTCTTTTTGTTTGTTCAATCTCCAGGTTCTCAAAGAGATTTCCTTGCGGATCTCTCTTTTTCTTTGCAACAAGAGAATTTGCTGATACAAATTTCGTTTCAAGGTTAGGAAGTGTCGGTATGCCGAAGTTAGGCTTTGACGCATCCTTCTCGCAGTCGCATATCAATGAGATGAAGAAACGCAATTTTGTGATTTGTGCAGCAATGCTCTGTATATCACTACCATAAAGACAATTTTCAATGACAGAGAGTTTCAGGTTATAGATATCTTCATTAGGTGAAATTCGCTCCAGTATTTCAACCATTCTGTTTAGCAGTCCCATAGGGAATGCACCAGAGCCACAAGCGGGGTCAAGAATCTTTACAGTCTTTATTTTCTCTGCAAGCTTCTTGTATTCTTCGATTTTCGACTTTTCAAAAGAGAAATCATTACGGAATAATGAGCGGGTAAAATCGTTATCACCCAAATAGGCAATCAGACTTTCATCAACCATATAGTTGACTATTTCACGCGGAGTGTAGAATGAGCCACTTTGATTGCGTGCGGTTTCTTTAGTTTCCGGATTATAAGCCCCAAGAAGATTCTCAAAGACTTTGCCTAACAACTCCGGGTCAAGCGCCACCTGTTGCTCTTCTGGAGAATTCTCTTCTATGGTGAAGTTGTAGCGGTTGAGAATTGATATCAATCCTTTCTCTGGCTCAAAGAATAGATTGTTGGGCACAACGGCACGATGCTTGTAACGCCCATCGGCAAAACGCAACTCATTGCGACTGAAACCGTCAAAATTGTAACACTGTTTAACACCATCAATATCTCGAGTTTTGTCCAGACACTCAAATAAGCCGCCATTCAAGAACGGAATTTCAGCAAACATTTCGATAACTTCCTGCTCGCTAATAGCAAACATTTCCGCATAGCGGTATAATGTCTTTATATCGCGTTTACTTGATGTGGCAAATTTTCTAGTATTTCCGTCCTCATCTTTTATAGCACGATTTAGCGTCCCAAAGAAAAGATTCTGCAAGATAGCATTATAGTAATTACCAATTGATATACTGTATGGGTCAAAATCCTTTAATATTGTACTCAGAAAATTTATATCAAATATACGGTCTGGAACAAGGTTCTTTTGTTTGATAAACCAAACGAACATAATGCGAGTAATCATGCGGATGATCTTTGTCTCAATGTCATCTCGGTCATCGTCTTCTGTTGTAGTGTTGTTTGGGAAAGTGATATTTGAAGTTGGTTCTACAGCCCACTGATACCACTCAAACAAATCTTTATAGAACTGTTTTGTGAGTGTCTCAACAGAAAAAGCTGCTGTAATGTCGCTCAAGTCAGCTTGCTGTCATGGAGGATTTTGAATTGTTCAATGGCTGTACGACAACCACGCCCTTCACCAAGCAGATAAGTATAACGCTTGGTGTCAGTCGATATTTTCTCGTATTCGCCCTGTTTGTTAAAGCCCCATGTCTCACTAACATAGGAGAAACGCAATACACTCTCATCCTTGCGAAAGCAAAACATAAATGCCCCAGCATAACCCATATTATGCCAGTCTGTAGTAAACATGTCACGTATGCCACGACGGTTGCGTTCTATGTTCACATTATCGGCTAATTCCACTTCGTAAACAGCGATAGACTCACCGTCTGACAAAGATATTTTACCAAGATTAAGCGCTTGTTTTGCCAAACGACTACTAACATGAACTTCTGAAGGACGATTCCAGAAATTCACCTTGTTGTGGAAAATATCGTGAAGGAGTTGTTGCCATGCCGCACGATTATATCTTGATTCTATGACTTCCTTATAATTCATAATGCAATTTTCTATTTATTGGAAACTCTCTGAAAGAATTATTTCAGCATCGGTTTCTTTCTCGTTGAGTAAGGCTTCTTCTGCCATATAATAGGGTGCATACTTTTTTGCCATCTCAATAATCTCTGCCAAAGCCTCGTCATGTGTCATTCGGGTTTTGCCACTTACACGACGCAAGTCTTTCTGCATCCGTTGCAAACGCTTGCAATATAGGTGATAACACCGCGCTCTGCCAACGTTTTTAGTTGGGCTACCTTCAGATATAGATCGTTGTCATCAATCTCACGCATAAAGTTTGTGAGCAAACTTATTGCTGTACTCACCTGTGCGCCCATATTGCCTTGTGCTTCTCTTGCCGTCTCTTCCTGCTGTATTTCTGTGTCGCGGATAGCACGGAATTTCACCAACGCCTTTTCTACATGCTGATGATGTTCTTTAATTCGCTCCACTGGTTGTTCATCAGGTAAAGCCTTGAAATACCTTAAAGCATCAAGCACAGAAATTTCTTCGGCATTCTCAGAGACGATGAAGAACACCTTCCTGAAATTAGTTTTGAGGAAAACAAGTGTATCGCATGAAAGTGTTACACCATCAACCATACGAGGCTTGCGTCCTGTACGGCTACGCAGAGATAACTTTGCTATACGATTATACTCCCTACGGTTTGTCTGATAGAGTGATCGTAATTCCTCATAATAGGGAATCTCTTGATTGAAATCTTTCTTCTGTTCTTTCAATGCTTCATCAAAGAGTTTGCTCAAACTACGGTCAAGAATTTCATTTTGAGAATAAATCTGATTGTCTTCGCCAAATGTAGAGTGGAACGTCTGAATCTTACTCACAGCAATCTGATTGAGGTTGATTTCCCTATTACCTTCACGAGATGGATAGAACACATAGTTGTATATGTGTTTTGAAACAGAGCCGATACGGTTCACACGCCCGATACGCTGCATTAGTCGAGTAGAATTCCAAGGTGTATCATAATTTACAATAACATTGGAACGATGAAGGTTGACACCTTCAGCTAAGACATCCGTTGTCAGGATGATATTATAATCATTGAGCTTTGTCTTATAATTAGCATCAAAGTTCTCTCTGATTGTCTTGAACTGCTGCCCCCGGTTATCAGACGATATAACTAGAACGTCAGGGCGATTGATTCGGCGTTGCAGATAGTTCACGGTATCAACAGATTCAGAGAATACAACGAGTTTCTGCTCAGGATTGTTTTCTATTTTGAAAAGTTCATGTTTTAGCAGTTCCTTGAACTTAGCAAATTTAGAATCATCGTTATCGGAAATATCTTGCCATTCGTTGCACATCTGTTCAAGAATAATTTGGTCTGCTTGTAGCATTTCTATGAAATCAGGACGAAATCATCAGCCTTGAACACAGCGTTCTTTGGATTATTCTTAGCTTTTTCATTCAATCGTTCTTCAATTTCCTCTTCTGTCATTGTTGCCAACATTGTATTGATATCAAGGTCTGGCGCAATGAATACTTTGTTATTGGCAAACATATCGAGCATATTTTGGTTAGCCTGACGGAAATTGTTAATAGAAACTTGAAATGCGTAAAAACTGCTTTCCAGACGCTTAACCAACCCATTCTTTCGGATTCCCGCCAAGCTCCGACTGATTAGTTCAGCATTATCATATAAGCCATTCGATGCATCTTGCTTCAAATAAGCAATAGCTTGATAACGTGCATAGGTTAGTTCCTTGTCAAGAGTCTGCATAGCTCGTTCAAAGAGATTGGCAAGATGCTCATTAAGCTCATATCTACTCTCTATTGGTCGTTCAACCTTTGGAAATCCATTCACATCTTTGTTGTAGCGTGGTACATGTTCAATATCTGTACGGGTACGGCGAACTGTTAGAGGCTTGATTACTCGGTCTCGAACCTTTTCTGCTAATTTCTTAAAGTACCTAATATCTGCTTCTGGATTATTACGAAGTTTCCTAAACTCAATAATTAAAGGAGCAAAGAAAGCAGTCAGATTACCTACACCATCAATAGTAGAATGACGTGGGTCTTGGAACAGCAGAATTTCATTGTAGAGGTCAGCAGGCGTATTGTTCATAGGTGTTGCTGAAATAAGCATCACTTTTTTCTTATAGCCTGAAATGTTGCCTGTTTCTATACGGGGCATCTTGCAAATCTCTTGTAACTGTTCAAAGGCAGAAGTTGTATGGCTACGGAACTTGTGCGCTTCATCCACCAATACAAGGTCGTATTCGTCAGCGTTCCAATAATTATAATTATCTTCGTCAAGAACCTTAGAGAGACTACCATTGCTGATAAATTTTGCATACTTGTCAATTCCAAAGTCCTTGAAGGTCGTTTTCCAATTCTGCTCTACGGCAGGAGGATAGACCACAAGTATTTTGGTGTGGTCACGTCCATTTTCTATTAGGAATTTCTTTGCTATCATGGTAGCAATAACCGTTTTTCCTAGACCAACTACATCGGCAAGGAAAAATCCATCATAGCGAACAAGTTTCTGAAAACCTTCTATAACCGCATCCATCTGATAGTCATATTTGCTGTAACCTTCTGGCATATCAAGAGGATCATCATTGTCTGTTTCCAATATGCGATCGGAGAAATACTCCATAAGCATTTTGATGTAAAGGTCGTATGGCGAAACTTCACCTTTCAGATATGTACGGTCAATGGAAGTCTTCAAATCATCGGCTGTTATCTCACAACCTTTAGCTTCCTCCCATAACTGTTCAAATTCATCCTTGGCAAATTGAACGTCCTCGTGTTGGGTCATCTTTACATTGAACTCATACTGTCGTTCTTCAGTAATACCAAGACCATTGCCAGACAGATTACTGGAGCCAGTAATCACCATGCCTTGTGTGTACTGGTTAAAATCATCGGGGTAGAGTACATATATTTTTGCATGTATCTTCTTTGATGGATGGGCACGTAACTCCAACTTGCCATCAAGAAGGTCTTGAACCATTTGGAACATTCCATCTTCTATTCCCTTCCGATAGTAGGAGCTTTCTATGTCCTTACGAATCTGACGTAGGTAATCTTGTTTTACATCATCCTCTGCTCCAAAAAAAAGTTTGCCTTGGCGAGCAGTTTCTGCAATATACTTGTCCACATCTATTCCAATCAACACCCTTACACTCTTAATACTGTTAAGGAATGGACGAAGGGAGAAATAACCAGATGCACGTAGGAAACCTACGACAGCGTCAAGATTTCTAATCTGCGGGTTATGCGACAGCACTCCCTCAAACTCTTTCATTAAAGTATTCCCATCCCTATTGGTAAAGATGTGGGAATTCGACTGTTGAATTGTACTCATATAGTATTGTTCGCATATAGATTATCCACACTTACTTCCATAATTTAGGAAATTATGTTAAAAAAACAATATCTATATCCGTTTTTATTATCTCTTATTTTATTAATTCTTTGGGCGAAACACTTAGCAAGTCTGCCACCTTGAAGATGATAGTGAGGTTGGGTTGCTTGCGATTGCAAAACATAAGCGTTGGTGATGCTGAAACTCATGCCTAACGCTTTGGCGAGCCATGTTTGGGTGATACCTCGCTTCTTCAAATGCTCCTTAATCAGGTTGCTGTGCTCTTTCTTTTGTCCCATCGGATGATTATTTATCTTGATATTGATTACAAAGTTATGAACTTATAATGAATAAAACGAAGAAAAATGGCACTTTCATGCTACTGAAAATAGTTTTTCGAGTGAGAGGAACCCAAAAGGAATCTCTTAAACAATCAATAATGACTGAGAAACAACATACGTTTGCCCGAAATAGTCTACTTTTTGAATATGTATTTAGCGTTCTTGATAGCCATGATTTCCTTGCATTTCCCTCTACTTCCCGCTATATCCTTACCTCTTGGAATAACATCATAAGTCCTCTACTTTTGCATCGTCAGACCTGACAGAATACCCTATGCGCAAGGGCGAGTTATTCATTTCAAAACAATTGAATTATGACGATAAACGAATTACTGGACAAGCCTGTTTGGCAGATGACTGGTGAAGAATTACTTTTCCTTGCACAACACAGTAATATGTCCACGAGCAGGGAATCAACAAAGGCTTCTTCCTCCAAAGAAGAAAAGCGATATGTGTACGGCTTGGCTGGCATTGCACGCCTCTTCGGGTGTAGTTTGCCTACAGCTAACCGCATAAAGCAGAGTGGTAAAATCAATCGTGCCATTACACAAATCGGTCGTAAGATTATTGTTGATGCTGACCTTGCACTCGAACTGGCAGGACGAGAGACAGGAGGACGATGATGAATACAACTGATTATGAAAACATTTGGCGAAAGTCGCTCATTCATGTAACCGATGAGTTTACGCTTCCTCCAGTTGTACTGCAAGCAGGAGAAGCCATCATCGGTACGCTGGGCAACTTTAGTGTCTCGACAGGCAAGGCGAAAGCCAAGAAGACTTTCAATGTGAGTGCCATCGTTGCAGCAGCCCTTGTCAATGGGCAGGTGCTGGAATATCAAGCATCATTTCCTGAGAGTAAACGCACTATTCTTTACTTTGATACGGAACAAAGTCCTTACCATTGCCAACTAGTAATGCAATGTATTTTGAGATTGGGGCTTAAGGGTCAAATATGTTCCTGCGGGGTGCAATAACACACTGTGAGTCATGTATATGTAGTATCTTATAGTATTATGAGAGAACAAACTCGAAAAAAAGTACCCCCGTTGTGGGTCGAAAGAGGTGATTCGCAAGGGCACACGCAATGGTGCATCTTATTGGCTCTGCCATAGCTGTAGACACTACTTCAGTGGTCGTTCGCGTGTGGATCCCTCAGCGGTTTATCGGTACTATGCTGAAGGCACGTATACCATCGCACAGATCGCAGAACGATTAGGAATATCCTGTTCTACAGTAAAGCGTAGGATGAAAGGTTTCCCTCTCCGGTCTACCTCTATAACACCTCGGAGTGTGGCACTACAAATGGATACCACATACTGGGGTCGAAACTTTGGCATAGTACTTTTCATGGATGCTGCCACCCATCGCATTCTCTATTTCAGCTTCATTTATCGAAAGGAACGTATAGAGGATTACCTCGCGGGGATAGCCTACCTCAAAGGACAGGGGATCCAAGTGAACGGGGTTATTTCTGATGGACTATCTGGACTGAAAAAAGCCTTGGAACCAATCCCTTACCAATACTGTCAGTTCCATCAAGTGCAGCGCATCAGACAGCTACTCACCAATCATCCAAAAACATCCTGCTTCTATCGCTTTGAAGGAGATTAGCCTGCAGGTCACACATTCCGATAAAAAGCAGTTCACAGAGATGCTATCGCAATGGCATAAGCAGTGGAGGGCATACTTGGAGGAGAAAACATACTCGGAAAATGGGGTGTCTTTCATTTATACCCATCGGCGTTTAAGGGCTGCTTATTTTGGCTTGACCAGACACTTAGATGTCCTCTATACCTACCAAAGTTTTCCGGAATTGGGCCTACCAAATACCAATAATGCACTGGAATCGCTCAACGCTTCGCTGAAGACGAAATTGCGTTTACATCGTGGAATCTCCCGGGAGAGAAAACAACGACTTATTCAGAGTATTATAATATCCTACAATCCCTCTTCTATAAAGGGAAGTTGAACCATCACAGGAACATTCTTGACCCTTAATAGGACTCACAGTGTGTTATTGCACCCCCGCAGGAACATATTTGACCCTTAAGCCGAGATTGGCAAAACTGCCGATAGACAAGGAACCGCAGAATTTGAAGTTCAGTCATCTTAGAGCCATTGCTGACCCTAACGAGCGCAGAGAAATCATTCGTTACGCCATTTACCATACACCCAATGTGGGTTTGGTAGTCATTGACGGCATTCGGGATTTGATGCTCGACTTCAACAATTCAACGGAGGCAACCAAGTTAGTGGGCGAACTGATGCAATGGACGAGCGAGCAAAACATCCACATCCAAACTGTGCTTCACCTCAATAAGGGCGACGACAACGCACGAGGACATATTGGGACAGAACTCAACAACAAGGCAGAGACAGTCTTGCAAATCACGAAAGACAACACGCTGCCAGAACGTAGTATTGTAGCGCCTTCCATTATCCGCTCCAAGCCTTTTGAAAAGTTTGCCTTTCGGCTCAAGGAGGGTGAAGATGAGATTTGCATTCCCCAAATAGATTTCTCGTATTCCGACAATGAACGGAAGTCACATCGTTTCTCCTACCAAGAGTTAAGCACTAACGAACATCGAAAGGCGTTGGAACCAGTCTTCTCTACAAGCGAAATTTTGCCATATAGTAAACTTATCGTAGCTCTTAAAGAGGCTTATGCTAAGATTGTGGGGCTATCCTATGGGCAAACTGGATTCAAGGAATTTTTGCAATTCTTACTCAACAAAGGCATAGTGGTTAAGGAAGAACGAGGAAAATATCGGCTCAGCCATAATTCTCTACAATAAATCCTTTGGTCGGTCGGACACAGGCTATATATACCTGAACCAATCCGACCAAAGAGAAACAAACTTGGTCGGACGTAAAGGTGTGCCTATAGTGTACGACTGTCTGACCAATCCTAAACCCTTCAGCCTCCAAAAGAAAGGCTGAGAGTTATTCTTTTCAAACATCAAAACAAAATTACAATTGAAATACAAAATATCAAGCAAATCTCTATCACAGATTATTTGCAGCAACAGGGTTATTCACCTGCACGAGTACAAGGAATTCATTTTTAGTACTGCTCCCCACTTCGCAACGAAAGTACACCATCATTCAAAGTAAATACAGAGTGCAACCAATGGTATGACTTTGGAACTGGCGAACATGGAGATATCATTGACCTTGTGCGTGCTTTACAGCATTGTACCATGAACGAAGCTATTGAACTTCTAATCGGTTCAAAACAAATAATGCATCAAGATTTTTCTTTTGGCGGTGAAAGAAAAACCTCTAAGCACAAATTAGAAATCATATCTGTGCAATCACTTACCAATCCTTATTTGTTACGTTACATCGCAGAGCGAGGAATATCTCTCAGCATCGCAAATAGATTCTGTTCTGAAATTCGATACAATAATACCAATCGGACATACTATGCCATTGGATTTTCAAACGATGCTGGCGGATGGGAAATTCGTAGTCCTTATTTTAACGTGAGTTCGACGTAAGAAAAGGGGTAAAAAGAAGAGGGAGTCAAGAGTGAGATTTGTATCTTTAATGCGTTGAAAATAAAGAGCAAACCCAATAATGATTCCCACCAATAAAACAGTAGAGATCTACTATCTCGTCGACGAATTCTTGAAAGAATACGACGCCGTAATCAAAAGTCATTCCTTGGAAAAGGGTGCCCCAAAGAAAAGGAGGAACCGCAAATTCACAATGTCCGGTAGCGAGGTGATGACGATTCTCATCCTTTTCCACTTCTCCTTTTTTCGAGACCTGAAGCATTTCTATCTCTTCGTCCGATCACGCATGAAGTCTGATTTCCCCCATACCGTGTCCTACAACCGATTTGTAGAGTTAGAGCGAAAAGTCTGTATCCCGCTTGCTGCCTTCCTAAAAATGAAGGCTTTGGGGCAATGTACCGACATATCTTTTATCGATTCTACTCCCATCCGAAGCTGCCATATCAAAAGAGAAAAGCAGCATAAAACCTTCAAGGAATTTGCTAGAAAAGGGAAAGCACTCTGGGCTGGTTCTATGGATTCAAACTGCACTTGATCATTAACGACAAAGGGGAGCTACTTGATTTTCTTCTTACTCCGGGTAATGTTGACGACAGAGCTCCCTTGAAACACATGGACTTCCACAAACGGATCTTCGGGAAGCTCTTCGGAGACAGGGGCTATATCTCGAAAGACCTCTTCGAACAGCCCTTCATTGACGGAGTCCACCTCTTCACGCGTCTGAAAAAGGGTATGAAGAATGCCTTGATACTTCAACATGACAAGATTATGCTCCGGAAAAGATCTCTGATCGAGACTGTTAATGATCAACTCAAGAATATCTGTCAAGTAGAGCTTGACCCGCCATCGTTGCTTCCCAAACTTCATTATCAATCTGTTATCGGCTTTGGCCGCTTTCTCCTTCTTCGACAAAAAACCTTCCATCAACACCGCTGAGGAGATTGTACACACCTCTTTCCTGCCGGTTGCTTAGGTCGAACTCACGTGAGATTATTATCATGTGCATCAGATTCATAATTTCTTCAAACGCTTCTTCAACTCTCCTTGCTCTTGTTGGATACGCTTTTGTTGTATCAGTAACTCTGCTTGCCTTTGCAAGGCTTGTTCGTAATCAGCGACCTTCTGTTGTATCTGCTGAATGGCTTTGGGATTACGGTGCGTGATAAAGAGGCTGTCAAGATGGGCGAAGTCTTTGCTTGTTACTTTGCCTTGCATTCGCAGGTAGCGGTAACGTAGATCGTAATCATAGGCTGTTTGCAGTTTGTTGGCTCCCATAGCAAAGAACCAGCAACTCACCATGACCAGCCCGCAAACCAATCCAAGTAGTATGCGCTCGGCTAATTGCACGCTTGCAAAGAGCGAGTAGTTCTTGTACTCTACGGGCTTTTGTTGCTCACGGATGAGCTGTTGCAACGCTTCAAACTTTGGGTCGAGCTTCTTGCTCGACTCTGATAGTGCCTCCAAAACAAAAATCTGATGCTCCTTGATTTTGGCTTGAGTTTCTTTCGAGAGATGGATTTGCACAGCTTCATGCGTTTTAATACTATCTCCTTTTGGATTAGATAGTTGTTCTGCAATAGTAGTGCGCAGTTCTGCTTGTGCCTTACTGATGACTTTGCATTCTTGTTTAAGTTCTTAGAGCATATCAAGAACAGGTGCTATTTCGTTATTCATACTGATATAAATTTGATGTGATTAAATTCTACGTTTGCGATTAGCTCTATTGCGAAGTTTCTTTTGGAAGCGGAGCTCATCAACATCTACGCCATTACTTGGTGTTGGCATAGACAACACTTCACTAATTGCTTCAGATAGGTCGGTAATGAAATAGCTTTCATCTACAGAATGTACCATAGGTTCGTTTTGTTGATTAATTAGCTCTTGTTTGTGAGAATTTCGTTCTATCGCTGCATTGAGGCGCGAGAAAGAACAGGCGCGGTCTATCTTTGAGCCGCTGAAACTACATCCGTCTTTTTCGAAGATGATTCCTTGTACAACATCGGTATTACCTTTTGTTTTGAAACGAGTGGTAATACCTTGCTTGTTTAAGTCTGTGACAAAGTCTTTCCAATTATTCGATTTGGGCAAAACTGCTTTGATTCCATCGAATATCTCATAGCGCAACTTGTCTTCACCTCGCAGTCGGTGGCGATTTACCGACTTTTTCCCTTCTCCAAGTGTCAAACCGTAGCGCTCGGTCAGTTTTCGGCAAATCTTCGTAGAGCGGTATTTCTCATTGCGGTCGCTGATGGTCTTGGCATCATTGCCAATGCGATTGATGCAAATGTGCAAGTGCGGATGCTGGCGGTCACTGTGCCTTACAATAAGGCTCTGCGTGTCACCGTAGCCCATTTTCTCTAAATATTCATTGGCAATCTTTACCATCATTTCGTCTGTCAATCGCTCTGCATCGCCAACAGAGAACGAGAGTATCGTGTGGCACACTGGCTTCTGGACGTTCGGGCGCATAGAGGCTTGAAGCATGAACTGGTGGGTGCATAGGTTCTGGTCAAAAAAAACTACGTTATTACTTGCCAAAACCTTAGCTTTTCCTTTCTCTTTGCTGAGCATATAGTTGATGACACCTCCGAAGTTTGTTCCTTTAATAATCTTGGCAATCATGGCTTCAATCGTTTCATAAGTTCGTGAATAAGTTGTTTCAGCGCATTCAATTCTTCATTGAGTGCAGAGATGCCGAAAGCATTGAGTCGATGGGCAATTTGGTTTAGATTGTTAGCCATACCAGAAACTGTACGGATGAGTTGCATTTCCTCTGGCTTGATTCGGCTCTTTACTTCTGCATTTGTTATGAGCTGCCGTAAAAACTCTGTTCGTGAAATAGAGGCTTCACGTGCTTTTCCCAACAAGGTGTAGTACTCCATTGTATTAAGCCGAAGAAACACTTGATATTTCCGTTTCTCAGATAATGTCTTGGTGGGTCGACCACCTTTATTCTTTTGTTCCATTTTTTTTATTTTTTTATGAGATCGACGGGATTTTCACATCCCAAAGGTGGGAGCAAGTAGGTTTTGAGATACTCAAAACACAAACTTGCTTCCCTGATAAACACTATCTTCTGAAGCCACGCTTCGTGGTCAGTAATAACGGCTGTTTCTCTTTCACTTTGGATTGAGCAACGAGCCATTCGTTGAGGTCTTTGTGGGCTCGGTAGCGTGTGGCACCATCAACGATTTGCGGAAACATTTGCTTCAAAACGGCAAAAGTTTTGCGCCCAGCATCGTCATTATCCAGAAAACTTTCCACTTCTCGATAGCCCGCAATCTGTTCTTTAATGCGTGGCAAAAGAGCCAGAGAGTTGAGAACGATGGCATCGGAGGTTGAAGAAAGATTTAGCGTTTGCCACGAAAGGAAATCCATAAACCCTTCAAAGATTTGTAAAATGTCAGTGCCTTTACTAATAGTTGTAATCGCTTTTGGAGCAATGCGGCCTTTGAAATCACGTGAGTTCGACCTAAGCAACCGGCAGGAAAGAGGTGTGTACAATCTCCTCAGCGGTGTTGATGGAAGGTTTTTGTCGAAGAAGGAGAAAGCGGCCAAAGCCGATAACAGATTGATAATGAAGTTTGGGAAGCAACGATGGCGGGTCAAGCTCTACTTGACAGATATTCTTGAGTTGATCATTAACAGTCTCGATCAGAGATCTTTTCCGGAGCATAATCTTGTCATGTTGAAGCATCAAGGCATTCTTCATACCCTTTTTCAGACGCGTGAAGAGGTGGACTCCGTCAATGAAGAGCTGTACGAAGAGGTCTTTCGAGATATAGCCCCTGTCTCCGAAGAGCTTCCCGAAGATCCGTTTGTGGAAGTCCATGTGTTTCAAGGGAGCTCTGTCGTCAACATTACCCGGAGTAAGAAGAAAATCAAGTAGCTCCCCTTTGTCGTTAATGATCAAGTGCAGTTTGAATCCATAGAACCAGCCCAGAGTGCTTTTCCCTTTTCTAGCAAATTCCTTGAAGGTTTTATGCTGCTTTTCTCTTTTGATATGGCAGCTTCGGATGGGAGTAGAATCGATAAAAGATATGCCGGTACATTGTCCCAAAGCCTTCATTTTTAGGAAGACAGCAAGCGGGATACAGACTTTTCGCTCTAACTCTACAAATCGGTTGTAGGACACGGTATGGGGGAAATCAGACTTCATGCGTGATCGGACGAAGAGATAGAAATGCTTCAGGTCTCGAAAAAAGGAGAAGTGGAAAAGGATGAGAATCGTCATCACCTCGCTACCGGACATTGTGAATTTGCGGTTCCTCCTTTTCTTTGGGGCACCCTTTTCCAAGGAATGACTTTTGATTACGGCGTCGTATTCTTTCAAGAATTCGTCGACGAGATAGTAGATCTCTACTGTTTTATTGGTGGGAATCATTATTGGGTTTGCTCTTTATTTTCAACGCATTAAAGATACAAATCTCACTCTTGACTCCCTCTTCTTTTTACCCCCTTTCTTACGTCGAACTCACGTTAATCTCTCTCTACTTAAGGGTTCATGTACAGGATTTGTTAGTTTTGTTGCATCCAAGAGGCAATAAGTATTACTACTTTCTTCCTCCTTAAAAACATAACCTTCCCAATGATTGCGAATGAGCATTTCCTTAAAAGCAGCTCAATTCTTAAAATCAGTTAATGATTGCCCTAACAATGAGGGTCTGTTACAGAAGAAAGTATCAATTCTTTTGACTGCTCCTATTTTTTCTGTACAATTCCCGGAATAAAGCAATTCTAAGTCACGCTCTATCTCGGTATAACATACTTTTTTCTGATAATTATAGGAAGAATTAGTAGCAACATTTAAATTTAATTCTCTTAAAAAAACACTTATCATTCGACTGCAGCTATCAATACCAGAAAATAGATCTAACAACACAATATCTTCACGAACAGTACAAGTTGTAAGAGTGGCTTTTTCAACTATCTTACCTTTTTTTCTTTTTTTCTTGTTTTTTATTGCGACTTTCAACACTCTCTTAGCGGTATTTTTCATCCTTATAAAAGAAATAGGCTCCAATTTAATTTTTGTGTCCAAGTCCATCGAAATTGTACTCTGGATTGTGTATGTTATTACACCAAACGTCAGGATAATCTTGTTCTAGACCATATCTGTATAACACATCTTCATTTTCAAGAATTATTTTGTCTTTATCTTTCCTCATTGGTATATTATAGATTTTGGAATTGGATTGTTGCTATTTTAGATAATTCTTCCTCCACTTCTTCCACCGTAGGCAGCGCCGACTTCAAATTGTCTGGAATAGCTTTTGTGAGCTGATAGTCGCTGACACCGATTGGCTGGTCATAGCCAGAAAGAGCATATTGCGCCACCACTTTATCGCCACCATTGCAGAGGAGCAAGCCAATGGTCTTGTTGTCGTGTTTGCCACGGAGAGTATCGTCTACAACATTGATGTAGAAGTTCAGTTGTCCCATATATTCGGGCTTGAAAGGTGTGGCTTTGAGTTCGACAACAACGTATGCATGTAGTTGGATGTTATAGAGAATGAGGTCGGCATAGAAATCAGAATCGCCCACTTCAAAATGCTTCTGCTGTGCCACAAATGCAAAGCCACTACCCATTTCCAGAAGATATTTGGTGATATGAGAAACCAATTGCCGTTCAATGTCTCGTTCTGCCATTTTATCTGTCTGTCCCATCATGTCAAAGATGTAAGGGTCCTTCATCAGATAGTTGGCAAGGTCGCTTTGCGGTTTGGGTAATCGCACAGAGAAGTTGCTCACTTTCTTTGCCATAATTTGCCGAGCGAAAAGATTGGTCTCAATCTGCATTTGCAGAACATTGCGACTCCACCCATTAGCAACTGCTTGCGTAATGTACCAATAGCACTCGCCCAAAGGGAGTTTACTATTAAGCAGAATAACATGGCTCGCCCAGTTAGTGCGAACAATGGCGGAATGCTTGAATATTTCCTCTATCTGACTGATGTCGCAGTGATAGATTGTTGACAATGTTTCAGTAACTTCTTCTAATTGTGCAACAGGCTGTTGCGTAATTGTGTTCGATTGATTATCTGTGGCTTGAATTAGTGCAACAGGTTGTTGCACTATTTGATCGAGTTCATTTGTCAAGCTCAAAACATTCTCTATTGTAGGAGTTGTAAGCAAACCATCGACTTTATTAATTTCTTTCAGCACCTCCAATGGATAAGCACTGGCGAATTGGCACATATAGAAGATATTTCTACGAGAATAGCCTTTCTTATCTGGATATTTAGAACGTATCGCCTTAGAAAGATTATCTATGACTTTGCTTCCCCAACCTTCTTTCTTTTGGAGGTAGAGAATAAAATGCCCTACTTTCCAATAGTGGAAGAGCATATCTGCATTTGCAGAGGCTATCATGCGTACTTGTGTATGCTCGAGGTCAGAACCGATGGCTCGAACAACAAGAGATAAATCTTGTTTCTCTGCTTTATTTATTTCTTGGATCATATTGTTTCAGTGTTATAATTGATTGAATTTACTCATGGCATTTGCCTTGATGTCGTCCGCAATATCTATGTAGGGCTTCATAGCCTTGTAATCACTATGTCCTGTCCATTTCATAACTACTTGCGGAGGAATCCCCAATGCAAGTGCATTACAGATGAACGTTCTGCGACCAGCGTGCGTGCCAAGCAAGGCATATTTAGGCGTAACATCGTCTATGCGCTCATTACCTCTATAATAAGTTTGACGTATAGATTCGTCAATACCAGCCAATTCTGCCATCTCTTTAAGATAATCGTTCATTTTCTGGTTAGTAATGACAGGTAGCACCTTGTCATCTTCAAATGCCACATTCTTGTATTTATTGAGAATTGCTTTACTATGGTTGTTCAACTCGATAATCAGGCTATCAGAAGTCTTAACCGTTGTAACCTCAATGTGGTCGCCCTTTATATCACTTCTACGAAGATTAAACACATCCGAATAGCGTAAGCCAGTGAAGCATTGGAAGAGGAATACATCACGCACACGTTCGAGAGCCTGCTTGTTGGAAGGGATTTTGAACTCTCGGAGACGGTTGAGTTCGTCCCAAGTGAGAAAGATGATTTTCTTTTGGGTTCTCTTGAGTTTAGGCTTATAACTATCGTAGGTGTTGTTTTGATGTACACCTTTCTTGAAAGCCCAGCGCAAAAACCATTTCAAGAAACTCAGTTGCTTGCCAATGGTTGTATTGCGCATCTCCTTTACATCACGCAGATAACCCACATAGTCATTCAAGCCTCGCTCATCAAAGAACTCAAAGGTAAGTCTTTCACGAAAGTTGGTCAAATGATTTTTCACGGCTGCAAATTTCTCAAACGTGGAGTCCGTCCAATTGTTCTGACGTCCACAATCCTCGACAAAATCATCAAACACCTGAAAGAAATCACAAGGCAATACTTTCTCCTTTGTCTTAGGCTCTTCGCTCACAGGTTTGTGCAAAGCATTGAAAGCCTCCTTTATCTGTTCGGGCGTTGGCATTACGTCCTCTACCTCAAACCTCTTAAAGATTGACTGTATTTCCGTGTAATACTCCAAGAGCAAAGCATTGATTTCAGAAGCCGATTGTTTCAGTTTGTTGTTACAACCATTCTTCACACGCTGCTTATCTGCATCCCATTTGGTAGCATCGATGCGGTAACCAGTGGTGAACTCAATCCGCTTGGACGCAAAATTAACGCGCATACGAATAGGCACGTTCTCTGTGATAAGAACTCCGTCCTTCTTCCTGCTCTCCAACGTGAAGATGATGTTCCGTTTGATATTCATACCTTCGGGTGTATTATTTTATACACCCGAAGGTACACCCTGAAAATGATATTATCAAAGATTCCCGTGAAATCTCATTTTATTAACATTTTACGCAAACTGCTATATTATAATAGATTGATACGATTTGATAGTTTGTGACAGTTCAAGAGAAAGAGCCTCTTTCTCCGCTTTTTTCGGGCTTCTTTATTAGGGACTCCATTATGGGGTCGGCAATTCATGCATGAATGAGATCGTCGTAAAATCTTGGGCTTACGGCGGTCTCTTTTTTTGTGCCTATCATCGAACAAAAATGATTTGCGGCGGTATTTCCGCTTGGCTATAAATCGGCTTGTCTTAGAAGAACGCTAAGCCATGCGAAGTGGAGGGGGTGGTTTATCTCTGAACGAGATATTCGTATTCCTGCCGATACCGGGCTAAACGTTGGTAATCCTTCTCCGTGGGGGACGGCAGACGCTTCACATCCATATTGTGCGTTAAGTCATTCAGCTTGACGGCGCGCGCCAACGCATGCTCGCCGATGTGATGGATATAGGTCTGGCGGTCACTGGCTGTATGATGATTGAGCAGCTTCAGGGCTTGCGCGATCTCTGCCCTATCGTTAGGCTCCATCGCTGTTTGAGCTTCTTCTTCCAACAAATCCAAGACTTGCTCCACGGTGTGCGGAGTATCCTCGCTTGCATCGTGCAGATAGCCGACCACCTGCTCTTGCCAGGTACGCCCTAATGAGGCCACAAAACGCAGATGACCCTCAAAATAGTCCATCCCAGCCTTGTCTTTCTGCCCATCATGCAGTCGTCGAGCCACCCGCGCGGCAGCTTCAACCCAGTTGCTTTGAGTTCCCATACCTATTCTCTTCTTACTGTTTATGCACCCAAAGCTACGCCCAAGAAGCGACACGATTTAGGTCGCACCTCACTTTCTCCGCCGTTAAGTTTCTCTCTCACCTATGTCTATAGGTCAGGCGGGAGCTCTCCGGAGCTGCCTAAATGTCATGGAGAATGGTTAACAATCGCGGCAGCGACGACGCATTCAGAAAGTCACCCGTACTTTTGGCCGACATTTTTTTATTCACTCATAAAAACCTATACGACAATGAACTTGAATGATTTATTCAGCGGATCGACCACGCAGTCGATCATCAAAACGATTGTAGAGAAGACGGGATTGAACGAGTCGCAGGCCTCGGGTGCGCTCCAGGCGGCACTGCCGATGATCCTCGACGTAGTGTCTAAACATGCCGGCAGCGGCGAGGGCCTCAGCGGACTGGTTAGCGGCGTCGTAAGTAACCTCGGCGGCAAGGGCCAAGGTGTTGTCGACAAGATCACCGGCATGATCGACAAGAACAAGGACGGCAACATCATGGACGACCTGGCTGGCATGCTGGGCGGAAAGAAGAAGTAAAGCCTCCGGCCCATGCCGTACAGAAAACTGACGCAATGCGAGATCGACGCGCTCGTGGCCAGTGGCTGCGAGGCCGAGGATTGGCAGCGCGTGGAGGTAGCCGATGTGGGGTTCGACCCCACACGGTTGCGCCACGTACGCTTCTCGGGGCAGATCAGCCTGGGTAGCGCTGTCGACCTCCGGGACGCGACGATCTGCGACTGCATGGTGGGCGACGGCGTACGCATTAACGGCGTACGCTCCGCCCTGGCCGGCTATGAGATCGGCCGTGGCGCCCGACTCATTGACATCGGCACGATGACCTATCGCGCGGGCACGACGGCCGGTAACGGGGTGCGCGTGGCTGCGGTCAATGAGAACGGTGGCCGTGCTGTCCCCCTCTTCGACGGACTTACGGCCCAGACGGCCCACCTCATGGTCTTCCATCGACACCGCACGGAGACACTCCGCCGCACATTCGACCGCATCGACGCCTATGCCGCCACCATCGCAGCGGCGCCACGCGGATATGTGGGCGAGGGGGCTACGGTGGAAGGGTGCGGACGCATCGTAGATGTGCGCATCGGCGACCGGGCTACGGTCTGCGGCGCCACGCTGTTGCAGAACGGTACCATACTGAGCCAACCAGACGCACCGACAGAGGTAGGCGTCGGTGTCATGGCTCGCGACTTCATTCTGGCTCCCGGTGCACGCGTCGTGGACGGCGCGTTCATCGAACGATGCTTCGTGGGCGAGGCCTGCTTAGTAGAGCAGGGCTTCACGGCCATCGACTGCCTACTGTTCGCCAACGGGATGTATGCCAAGGGCGAGGCCGTCTCAGTCTTCGCTGCCCCGCACACCGTTTCACATCACAAATCGAGCCTCTCGATCGCCTGTAGCCTCTCGTTCGCCAACATGGGCAGCGGGTCAAACATGAGCAACCATGCCTACAAGCTCGGCGCTGTCCATCAGTCTGTGGCCGAGCGCGGAACGAAATTCGGCAGCAACTCCTACGTGCAAGCCCCGGCCCACTTCGGCGCCTATTCGATGATCACCGGCGAGCACCGCAACCACCCGGACACGCACGCGCTTCCTTTCTCCTACCTCATGGACGAGGGCGGGCAGTCGATGCTCATCCCGGCCGTCAACCTCTTCCGCACGGGCACCCTCCGCGACGCCATGAAGTGGCCCAAACGCGACCACCGCACCGCCGACAGTCCGCGCGACCTGATCCGTTACGACTTCCTCAACCCCTACCTCATCGACCGCATCCTGGCGGCCGTCAGCCTCCTCACGCGACTGAAAGAGGAAAAGCCCGAGGCCAAGTATTACACCTTCGGCAACTGCTCCATCCATCGCCACTCGTTGCAGAAGGGCATCACCTACTATCGTGAGGCGCTCGACATCTTCGTAGGCGATTACCTCGTCTGCGGCGGCACCATCGACGACTCCGAGGGGCCGGGCCGCGGCCCGTGGATCGACCTGTCGGGGTTAGTTATGCCCCATGAAACGCTTGAGGAGATCGTCCGCAACGACCTCTTCGGGGCCGACGCCGCGTTTCGTCAGGCACATGCGCGATATGAGGAATACCTCTCGGGCGCTACGTCACGGACCGTTACGACCTCTCCGACGCAGACAAGCGCCGCGAGCATCTGAAGCGCTACATCTCGACGCTCGACACCGTCCGCCATCGCCTCTCTAAGGAGGCCGCCTTGGAGTACTTCGGCGTGTCGCAAATCAGCTACGGCGCCGACTGCCCCGAGAGCGATCGGCAGGCCGATTTCCAGCAGGTGCGCGGAGAAATCGCCACTGACCCCTTCCTGGCCCCCCTCCTCAGCGAGATGGAGCGTAAGATCAAGCAGGCGCAAGCCATGCTCTGAGCGTTTGAAGCGCTGGGAAGTTTCTTCCAGAGGGGTAACAGCAGGTAAGAGCCCCGTGGAAGTTTCTTCCAGAGGGCTGACAGCAGGTGCGAACCCCGTGGAAGTTTCTGCCAGAGGGGTAAAAGCGGGTGCAAACACCGTGGAAGTTTCTTCCAGAGCCCCAACAGCGGGTGCGAACACCGTGGAAGTTTCTGCCAGAGGGGTAAAAGCAGGTGAGAGCCCCGTGGAAGTTTCTTCCAGAGGGCCGACAGCAGGTGGGAGTACCGTGGAAGTTTCTGCCAGAGGGGTAAAAGCAGGTGGGGATACCGTGGAAGAAACTTCTAAGCTCACCAGCATCCGAATTAAGAGGATAACAGAAAGCCTCCGGACGCATGGACGACACCATGTATCCGGAGGCTTTCTGCGATTTGTGCATCCCGATAGGCCGACGATCAGCCCTCGCGCTTGTGCTTATAAGGGAAGAGGATGGCGAAGAAGACGGTCACGAGGAGCGAATAACCCGCGAAGAGGTACCACACCGTAGACCAATCGCCCACCAAGAGCGTCTTGACACCGCTGGCAGTCTCCACGTCCGTCCATTGGCAGAAGATGTTCACCACGACCTGTGCACCGAGTGTGCCCACCGTGGCGCCGACGCCGCTGGTCATCAGGAAAAAAGAGAGCCTGCGCACTGGAGCGAATCGAGGGATCCGTCTCCCGATCGACGAAGAGCGAGCCAGAGATATTGAAGAAGTCAAAAGCCACACCGTAAACGATCATCGACAGCACGAGCAGCCAGACGCCCCCACCGGGATTGCCGATGCCGAAGAGGGCAAAGCGCAGGATCCAAGCCACCATCGCAATCAGCACGACCGTCTTAATGCCGTAACGCCTTAGGAAGAAGGGGATGAGCAGGATGCAGAGCGTCTCGGAAACCTGCGAGAGAGAGATGAGGATGTTGGCGTGCTGCACGCCGAAGGTGTCGGCATATTCGGCCACCGACTCGAAAGAGGCGATGAAGGGGTTGGCAAAGCCGTTCGTGATCTGCAACGAGACGCCTAACATCATCGAGAAGATGAAGAAGACGGCCATCTGACGCTTGCGGAAGAGTCGGAAGGCATTCAGCCCAAGGGCCTCGACGAACGACTTGCGCTCCATGCTTCGGCTGACGGGTATATGGGGCAGCGTGAAGGCATAGTGAGCCAGCAGAGTGCCCAGCGCACCGCAGATGACAAACTGCATGGCGGAGGTTTGGAAGCCCGTCAGATCGACCGCCCACATGGAGCAGATGAAGCCGATGGTGCCGAAAATACGGATAGGCGGAAAGTCGCGTACCGTGTCGTAGCCACCCTGTTCAAGCAGGCTGTAGGCCACGGAGTAGGAGAGTGCCAGCGTCGGCATGTAGAAAGCTACGCCCAGCGTGTAGAGCGCAAAGAAGGTTCCGAAGGCGACGGACGGTCCGGCCGAGAGCCCATAAGCGCCCGCCGCGGCCATGAAGAGGCCGGAGGCTAAGTGGCAGAGGGCAAGCATGCGTTGCGCCGGCACGTAGCGGTCGGCCAGGATGCCGAACAGCGTGGGCATGAAGATGGAGACGAGACCTTGCACGGAATAGAAAAGTCCGATGTGTTCGCCCATGCCCGCAGGCCCGAGGTAGCGCGACATGGAGGTGAGGTACGTGCCCCACACAGCGAACTGCAAGAAGTTCATGATGATCAAGCGATGTTTCAGGTTCATAGTAAACGCTGGATAGATGGATGAAGTTTAGGGGGGAGTTATAGGGTTATATAGGTACGGAAGACGATGATGCGGCCCCGTGTCTCGATACGGAACGTATCCGTGAGGGCCTCGTTGAGCGAGGCCTGCCACCATCGGGTGATGCGTCGCCCTTCAAGCGGCCAACGCACATCGCGGAGGGTAAGCGGCGCGTCGTCCAGACAGAAGACAGAGAACTGTTGGCCAGCCCGCGAGGCAAACGTCTGGCAGCCTGTGGCGGGGGTGAAGACGCCGTAGTCGGTCCACATCTCCACGTCCAGCCCACGCGCCTGATAGTCGGCCAGCAGACTGATGTTGCCCAGCGTATGGTCCTCGCGGCGGCCCGTGGCGCCGAGGATCGTGAGGCGGCGCAGGCCCTGAGAGACCGCGTAGCGCACGGCCTTACTCAGGTCGTTCGTGTCCTGCTCCGATTCTATGTGCAGGCGGTCGGATAAACGGCGGCGTGCCTCGGGCGAAATCGAGTCGCCGTCGCCCACGACAGCCAACGGCGTGAAGCCCTCGCGCAGCAGTCGGTCAGCCGCACCGTCGCAGCAGATGATGCGCCCCTCGGCCGCCCTCGCCAGTAGCCCCAGCGGGATCGGATGCGTAGGGAAATCACCCGCCGCAAGGATCACCGCGTCTGTCTCCGAGGCGTTTTGTGGGCCGGAAAAATCAGGTAGAATATCCATGTCAGTCGATTGTTAAAACCTCGCAAATATAGACGCTCTTCCGGCCGAGGCTTAGGGAAAGGGATACTTTTGTGCGTCAGTGTTAAGCCTGTAATCAGGCAGATAGGGGATTTGGGATGCCCCTTATCCCCCTTTATCTTTTCGGATCATCCACTATTATTCAAATCCATAAATAGCCCCATATATGAGTGTGAGAAAAACCTCCTTTTATTTCTGTATGGCGATCCTCTTTGCGATCGCAGGAGCCTTTCCCTACAGCGCCTCAGCGCAAGTGCAGAAAGTGCAGCAAATCGTCAAGATCGAGAAGGACACCCTGCGGATGTACGTCGGCCAGGAAGATTCCCTCCGCGCCTATGCCTATCCCAGTGCCCGCGTATTCTATTGGGACAATCGCGTCTCCATCCCCGTCGTAGCCTCCATCGCCCCGCCCCATTCGACCAACCCCTACGATTCCGTCTACATCGTCAAGGCCTGGAAGCCGGGCAAGACCGTCATCGTTGTGCGCGTCAATGAGGTGGCAGCCCGCTGCATTGTGGTCGTTACGCCCAAGATCTACGTCGACAGCCTCCGCCTGAAGCGCGACACCATCCGACTGCGCACCGGCGACACGGCCACTGTCACGGCCCGCATCTTCCCCTACAACGCCTCGGATAAGAAGCTCGGATGGACCACCGTGGGTGGCGCGCGCGTGCTCGGCACCACGGATAGCGTGACCCGCGTCATTGCTGCGGCCGATGCGGACACCAGCCTGCTCATCGTGGGTGCACTGGACGAATCGGGCAAACGCGACACATGCGTCATCATCACCCGCCGCATCCCCGTGGAGCGTCTGACGCTCAACCACGACACAATCCGAGTGGACATCAATAAAATCGACACACTCCGCGCTTCCATCTTTCCGCTCAACGCCACGGATCGGCGGGTGAAGTGGACCGTCGCCAGCGGTGCCATCAAAGCCTTGGCGGTCGATTCCATCGGGCAGGCAGCCGAACTGATCGGCGCCACCGTAGCCGATACGGCGCTCGTTGTGGCTGAAGCCGCTGACGGCCTACGCGATTCGTGCACCGTACTCACCGTCGATCCGAACCATCATCCCAACGCAGCCGTCGAGGTGGACGAGACGATCGCCGTCCATGGTGTCGATGGTGGCGTGATGGTGCACGTTGACCGTCCCGTACGACTCGAGATCTACACCCTGACCGGCGTCCTGGCCCATCGCGAGAGTCTCACGCCGGGCGACCGTTTCGTGCCGCTCCGCCGCGGTCTCTACATTGTCGCCATAGACCGAACGAGGCGCAAAATCCTCGTTCAATAAGCCAGCATATCAGCCAAGAGAAGGGGGACTGGGAATCCTCTCTTGAACTTATCCTTGGCCGCGGTTGTTTATACTGCACATCACCCCAATTATTCAAACCCCCTAATAGGAAAGAACATGAAGAAGATTACCATCCAACTACTGGCCGTCGCAGGCGCGATGGCCTTGTTCGCCAGCGAAGCCCGGGCGCAAGCCACGGTGCAGCTGAACAGTCACGAGACGATCCAACTGATCTACGGACAGAAGGACTCCGTCAAAGCCACGATCTCCGCTCCGGGCGAAGTCCTTTCCTGGAGCACAAACCCCGCTTCCACATACGTCGCTGCATCTGCCGCTGACAGCACATGGGGCGTGATCACTGCCCCCGCAGCCGGCCCCAACTACGATGGATGGGTTGTCATCAGTTATGGCGCGGCCAAAGACTCCGTCAAGCTCCAAATCAACCACGCCGTTGACAGCGTGAGCTTCGGCGCTGCCCCCCCGCGACACGACGATGGGTATCGGAACGACAAAGACACTCACCGCCTCCGTCTTCCCCAATGCCCCCTCCAACAACGCAGCATTGCAGGAAGTGCTTTACTCTTCGTCAAACAGCGCTGTGGCCGAAGTGCAGACCGTAGGATTGCAAGGCATCATCACCGCCAAAGCCGTCGGAACGGCCCGCATCACGGTATCGGCCGGTAAGGGCGCAGGCATGAAGACAGACACCTTCTTGGTGAAAGTCGATAACCCCATCACAGGCCTCAACTTCGCCATCACTACGGACACAATCCCCATGCAGATCAATAGCGAGCTGGACGTTCAGGCCGTGGCCACCCCGGCCAATGCTGACAACATCAACACGCTGCAGTGGTCTATCGTCCCGATCGCACCCGCCACACCGGGCCTCGTGACAATCGCCTCCAACAGTGGCCTTACGGTTAAGATCCAATCTGCTGCCACACCGGGCATCGCCCGCCTGACCGCCACCTCCACCAACGGTGTCACGGCAAACCGCGTCATCAAGGTGCTCGACCCGATCCACGTCACTGCAATGACCATCGATAGGACACCGTCTCCCTGCCCGTAGGCAAGAAGGACACGCTGACGGCACGCATCCCTGCCCGCCGAAGCGTTGAATAAGAAGGTAACGTGACTCCACCAACCCCTCTTTCGCCGCTGTGGAGCGACTGACGGACACCACCGCCGTTGTAACTGGAAAGACTGTAGGCGTGGCCATGATCGTCGGTGAGACCGAGGATGGCAACTTCAAGGACACCTGCTACATCTACGTCCGCAATGCCGTCGAACTGAAGGCTATCAAGTTGGACAAGCAGAAGATTCGCCTGAAGCTGAACACCACCGACACCTTGGCCGTAGCCTTCAGCCCGGCCAACGCCTCCGATCAGCGCGTCAAGTTCTTGTCCGCTGACACGTCCATCGCCACCGTCGACGCTAACGGCGTCATCAAGGGCCTCAAGACGGGCACCGTTTACGTGAGCGTGACAAGCCTCGAAGGCGGCTTCAAAGACTCCTGCGAAGTGACCGTTTACGATCCCAGCCCGAACGTTGAGACCGCTGCCGGTGTCAACATCTGGAGCGCCGAGAATGGCCTCCGCGTACAGTCTGACAAGGCCCGCACGCTGGCTGTATACAGCATCTCCGGCGCGCTTTACCGCAAAGAGACTGTCGTAGGCGACCGCTTCATCGCGCTCCCGAGCGGCCTCTACATCGTCACCTTGGGCGAGGTTAGCCGCAAGGTGGCCATCCCTTAACCACGGACTTGTTTTTCATTTAGATTGATAGGGCTGCCTGCCACGGAGAGGTTCACACCTCTTCGCCGGCGGGCAGCCCGCTTTTTATGCTGGCGGTAAGGTTCCGTCGACCGGGTCGACGGCCACCTTCAGCGTGAAACGTCCCGTCGATTGAATCGACAGCGGTTTTCAGATCGAAATGGCCCCGTCGATCGAATCGACAGCTGTTTTTAGATCGAAATGGTCTCGTCGATCGAATCGACGGCTATTTTCAGATCAGAATGGTGCCGTCGACTGAATCGACGACTTCCTTCAGGGTGAAACGTCCCGTCGATCGGATCGACGTAGCCTTACCAGTCCATTCAAACACCGTTTAATCCCCATTCAAACCCCCACATGAACGTCAAGTTTTTATCCCCCCTCCTACTCCTTCTGGCCATGGCTACTGTCGGACGTGTCGCAGCGCAATGCGACAGCCTTGGCTTTCGGGCCGCGGTGTACGTCTCAGCCGACGGCGATTCGCTGCCTTACCGACTGTTGACGCCAGACACAGTCGTGCCCGGACAGCGTTATCCGCTCGTACTCTTCCCTACACGGCGCGGGCGAGCGCGGCCGCGACAACTGCGCACAGCTGAGACACGGTGCGGCACGCTTTGTCGACACCATCGCCAGACGACAGTTCCCTCGCCTACGTACTCTTTCCGCAGTGCCCATCGGACGAGTTCTGGCCGGCCATCCTGCGGCAAGACCATTTCGGGCGTGGTGCTAACCCCTTCCCTCTGTCGCAGCCTATGTCGCGTCCGCTGCGGCTGGCCGATGAGCTACTGGAGCACACGATCACACAGTTCCCCATCGACACGATGCGCATCTATGTCGTCGGACTCTCGATGGGCGGCATGGGCACGCTCGACTTAGTCAGCCGTCGGCCGCAGCGGTTCGCTGCCGCGGTGGCCATCTGTGGCGGCGTAAACGTGCACCGGTTAGAGCTGCTGCGTGGCACACGGACACGTTTCCGTCTCATTCACGGCAACGCCGATCCGGTCGTGCCTGTACGTTTCTCGCGTGAGGCTGCGGCAGCATTGCGGCGCGCAGGTGCGTCGGTCGAGTATATCGAGCTACCTGGCGTCGGCCATGGCAGTTGGTACAACGCCTTCCGCCGCCCAGACTTCCTCGAGTGGCTGTTTGAAGCGAAAAACTAAAAAGGCATCAGAGACGCCTGTCAAGTTCGCCGGGTACATACGACGAGGATAGATGATCACGTATCCGGTCAAACTCTCCGGCCTCGGTGAAGCCCTGATTTTCTTTTGTATCCAAGGTGGAAAAAGAAAGTAGATAGAGAAAGAAGCACTCCCCCATCCAAAAACACCGAATCCCCGACACAGCCTCATCAGCTATGCCGGGGATTCTTCTTTGATGTATGGGCGGACACCGGGGCCCACCCATACGATAGAAACGGAGGCGTTACTTCACGATCACCTTATGAACGGAACCATCCTTCAAGGTGATCACGTACGCACCGCGACTCATCGGGATCGACGTGTCGCCTTCGGGCAGGTCAACGCGCTTCACTAACTGACCAGCTACGGAGTAGATGCTGGCAATGTCAGCACGCTCTACACGGATGTAGATCTTCTCGCCGTGCGACCAAACGGCCGTACCAGCCGTCAGCAGCTCGTTCGCAACCACATCCGGACCGAAGGTCAGCGTCACTTCTTGCTGTACGCTCGGCACGATGTACTCGTATTCGCCGTTTGCATTCTTCACGCCGTTCAGCACTTCCTGCTGGCCATTGACCTTGCGGTTCGTGCGAACCACGAGCGGCTTCGCACCCGAGTAAGTAGCGCTGAAGCGGTAATTGCTGCGGGTCGGAAGTGTCCAGATGCCCTTGCTTGGCGTTGTTTTCACGCCAGCTATTTCAGGCATCGTCACGGTATGTACCGGTGTCGGATTCACTGCGTCACCTACGCAGACGTAGACAATGCCGTCGGTCGATACGTTCAGCGACAGCGGATACTCCTCGCCGTCGATCTTCACCTTACGCGGGTTCAGCTTCAGGTTGTTGAGGCTGTTCGGCGTCACCGACTTGTAGTACATGATCGGATAGCAACGCTTCTGCATCTTCTCGCACGGACGGATCTCGATATTCACGTTCACCGGACCGTAGGTCGTCAGACGGTCTACGTCGATAGCATCGCTGTATTCGCCATTCAGACCCTTCGTCGTACCGACAGAGAAGTGGAGTTCAGAGCCTCCGTCGAGACGGAGATCCTTCATCGTCAGCGTACCGCAAGCCTGCTCGTAGCACTGTCCGCGGAGGCGCAGCGAGGTGAAGCCCGGATTCAGGTTGGCACCGTTCTCCACGTGCACGTCGCTGTACTGGATACCGAAACCACCAAACGTCGACGTCGTGATCACGTCGAGTGCAAGACCCGGAAGCCACAGCTCACTCGTCGGACGACCGCAAGCGCCGATCGGCTCCAAGTGCAAGTGACGCGTGTAAAGACCAGCGTAATCCTTCGAACCCATTTGCTCCTCAGAGATCAGCTCGAGGTGGCCCTCACGCTCATGCTTGGGGTCGGTCCAGAACTCTACCTGGTTGCGGATCTTGGTCGTATCTACAAAGTAGCGTGCATGCCGCACATCGCCACCCTTTACATGATCGAACGAGTCGGCAAGGAAGGAGAGTACCGTGTGGTCGATCACCATCACATTCTGGCGCTCCCACTCGGTGTCGGGACCAAACTTCACGAACATCGTGTCGAGCGGCGTTTCACCCGGGGCATACACTTTGCCTTTGTAGTGCGTCACGCACTCGCGGCAGATCTTCTGCGTACCGCCATCGTCGTAGGCGTATTCATAGAACGGCGCGGCCTTACCGCTGTAACCGAGCTTGATGATCGGTTGATCCTTCGGCAGACCGCTCCATGTCGTCAGCTGCACCTTGCCTTTACCCTTACGGATCAAGCTATCGTGGCAGATCAAGGAGTCCGTCTTGATCGTAATCATCGCCTTGGCACCGGCGTTATCCTCAGCATTCAATTCCAGTACACCGAAGGTCTCGATCACCGGAGATTCGAGGTGTACGTGTTGGTTTTCGGCGTAGAAACGGGCGTCGCTGTGGAAGGTCATGCGAACCGTGTTGTGCAAGAAAGCCGTAGCAGGACGACCGCCTTCGCCGCAACCCGTCGGAGCACACGTCGTGGGGCACTTCGGTGCCTGCAGGAGGATGTTGTCCGTCCAGTTCTTTTTGTTGGCTTGCGTCTTCATATAAAGACCATAGCCAGCCACAGCTTCGCCGTGCAGCGTACCGGTTTCCGGCACCGTGCTCAGACCTGAACCGTTACCACCCTATAGATCAAGTTTTTGTAGACGTCGATCATGTCCGATGCCACAGCTGCGAAACCGCCTGAGGTGACAGGCGTACCACCACCATTGAAGTCGAGGATCAGGTCGCGTGCCTGGTTCTCGTCAGCCTTCAAATCACAGTGATAGAAACGATCGCAACCGCCACCATGCTTATATCCACGGCCGATCTTCTTTACGGCACCGTTCGGATAAGTCTCGCGATCGGTGCTCAAGAACGGATCTTGGCGCGTACCGATGTTCGTCAGACCGCCATAGTTCAGCTTGATATTGTTGTCCGCACCTACGAACACGCTACCGCTGTTGCCTTCAGCCTTGTATTCGAAGTCTTGCAGATAGACGTTGTTACGCTCTTCGTCGCAACCGCAGACGCCGATCTCCGAGAGCTTGCTGAAGTTCTCCAGCTGAGCCAGGAAGAGCAAGCTACCCTTCATCTTCTTTGCGTCGAACGGATCGCGCATATCGATATCGCCCTCGCGGGTGCGGAACGTAGCGTCGCCGTTATCGTCTTGGAAGTTGAGCAGGGCGCCCTTATTCAGAATGATGTTACCGCGCTTACCAGCGTCTACCTTCAGATCGCCCGTGTTGCCGAGGTAAAGCAGAGAGGTGTCGTTAGTACCCATTACCATGGTAGGTGTACCCTGTGCAACCGCGTCATACTGCGCAATATTCTTATCCCTATGGCAAGCACCCAGACCGCCGATAATACCCGAATGCTCATAACGCATCATCGAGGCACCCTTACGCTCGTGGAGCAGACCGTCGCAGGCACTACCGCAGATATACTCGTTAGAATAGGGGATACTGATCTCCGTTACGTGCTTCTTGGTAGCAGCCATGATGCCACGCAGTGCGGTGAAATAGATGTTACCACCGCCATCGTGGTTCGTATTCGTAGCATCCCGATAGCCAGCCTTGATGTTCAACAGACCGCCGTCGCCCGCTCCCGTGTATGTGAAACGGTTCGTGTTCATAGCCGGTGATGTGGGGTTGCTATAGCCCAACCAGATGTCACCCATGTAAGAGGTAACGTTCGTCGTATCCTTAGCAGCAGCATTCGTGATACCCACTTGGTTCGTGCGGATATTGTTCATCGCCAAGATATCCGTCGTGGAGTTCGTGGCTACGGTACGCGTGATCGTTACAGAGTCATTCCAGTAGATGTTACCATTCTGGTTGTTGCGGTTGCCCGGGGTACAATCCGAGTAAGGTGCGTTCGTGCCGTTCGGCACGCCGCAGCCTGAGGTCTGTTCGGCGGAGAAGAGCACGTAGTTCGTGTTCGCCGTAGAGATACGCACCTTATTGTTCGTGGTGATGTTACCACCGGCAGCTTGGAAGGCCATGATGCCCGTGTTGCCCGTGTAAGAGGCAGTCAGGATACCATTCGTGGTGATGTTACGGCGAGCCACCCACGTCAGCGTCGAGCCGTTATCGTTGGTGCTGAGGAAGCTCACATCTGCATCGTTTGCTGTGGAGAGAATGTCACGACCAGCAAATACACGAGAGGGGATCTTACTATTGCTCTCGGTAGAAGTGAACGGGATGTTGAACAGCACATCGCGGCCGGCCATCACATCCAAATCACCCGTATTACCAGCGGGAAACTTCACATCAAACTTTTTGCCCGAGGCGCCGCTGAACGATACATCGCCAGTATTCGACTGGAAGGCTACGTTCGATCCTGTAGCAGATGTCATCTCTACCTTACCGCCACCATTAAAGTATACACCGCCAAAACCGTCCACGAAGAGGTCGTTGGCCGTGTGGGTGGATTCGTAATTGAAGTCCTGTCCTACGGTTACAGTACTACGGAGAGACTGAATAGCTGCATCACCTTCGTCCGTGAATTTGATTTCAGCCTTCTTGTCGAATTTCACGGCGCCTGCACCTTGCACTAACAGGGCGCCTTTGACGCCTTCATACTTGAAGTCGCCACCTACGCGTACATAGTCCTTATCAGACTGGATGCGCGTTTGCAATGGCGTAGTCAGACCTGTGCGTGCTGCAGCTATAGTACTGAGCTGATTGTCGCAATAGAGATCATAGCGCAGGTTGCCGCTGTTTTCAGGCACGTAATTGATCAAGTTCTGGAAGGTGTTCGTTGTTTGCTGAGAAGTGACTTTTACATCGCCTGTGGCATAAATGTAACCGCCGCAGCCCACGGGTACCGTGTCGCCTTGCGCCCAAACGGTCAAGTTGGCGTCTTTATTAGCGCCTGCACCCGTACCGCCTTGGTATTCCAGCTTGGCCAATTCAATCGATGACTTTTCCGAGATGAAGGCTACGTTGTTATTCTGTCCCGTAGCATTCATTGCAATATCACCTGTAGCTGAAATTTTACCGAGTGCTTGCACGTGTAGCGCACCCGTGCTACTCGCACTAGATACTGCTGATCCGATAGCCGTTGCGCCGGCAGCGCCGAGCAAGATGTTTGCACAGCGGTTATTACCATCCGTACCACCATCGTTCAAGATGTTCAACGGCTCGGCGCCATTGATCGTAATGTAGGTGACTTGCCGGCCGTCATGTCAATCGCTTGACAGGGGATCGGCGATACGCAAGTGCTGCGGAAGTTTTTGAACGTACCGCCGGAGTAGATCTTGAACTTATCGTAAGTGGCATTCGTTGCGGCTCCGACTTCAATCACAGCGTGGTTATTTGAGTTCAGCGAGGAAGACGATTCAGCCGTATGGATGGTGGCATTGCCAGCGTCATACGTGCCGTTCACACCGAAGATACCGCCCTCAACGTTGTACGTAGCCGGAGCCAGATGGGCGCTGATATTGTTCGCATAATTCGTTGTCAGCGTGCCCCAGTTCTTCTCCGCGCCCCATGCGCTGGAGGAGCCTTTTTGCAGGTAGATGTCGCCTGCATTGCCGGAGGGGAAAGCGGGTGAACCGGAGGCTGAATACATACCGGTGTTGTTTTCAGCGGCTGATGTCTCTACATGCCATTTGAATTTGCAAAGTTTCCACCTACGCGCAGACCATAATGCTTAGCATCTGGAACCACCAAATATGCTTTACTGTCTTGTGTCACATTCTCTGCACTGTTCTTTACACAGGTGTAAGAATCGCCCAAGAAGCGGATGGCACCGTCTACATGTGCATTGTCGATCCGATATGCACCTTGATTTGCAAACGCGGCAGTCTGTTTTTGATAGTAAACATGGCCACTATAATGTCCGCAACCGCCAGAGTTAAACGTAATGTGATGGTCTGTTGGCGGGTTCAAAACACCATGAATAGGCATTACCCACCAGCCAATATCTGACATACGCAATAAATCAAACGTATTGCCGGTGCCACCCACCATCACCGTGGTCGGGCGTATGTAAGTAGTAGCCGTCACAGGGCCACCGTTAGCTGAGGGGACAAGGGTGTGGTACTGATTAAAATTGGAGGATTGATCGGTAGGTATGATATAATAGAGGATCACACCATCGTCCTTAATCGTTGTCGGATCTACCAATGAGGTGTAGACCGTATCTGACATCCCTGCGATGTTGATCGTAAAATTACTTCTATCCCAACCTGATATATGATTATGGATTGGGAATGTAGCAAAAGTGCCACTCGCGTCTTTAATGGCATTAAAGACAGCACCGACATAAGCGCCAGTTCCTGGGAGCCCGTTCTCAGCATGGATAAGTGTCCCTGCCGGATAAGTTGGGTTCTGAGAGCTGGCTTGTTGCGCACCACCACCAAAAGCGGTTAAACTGCCTCCATCTTTAGTAGCATCGTATGACAATGAAGCGAAAAACATACGATCCTCACTGCCCGAACTTACTAAGTTCCCTTCTTGAGAGCCCCAATTCGTAGGCCATGCTGTATGGTTATAATTCTTAAAATGGACATTGATAATCTTACCTGCAGCATTACCGCCATTATCGAATATATTGATCACGACATTCTGAGAATACTCAGATCCTACACGCAATGCGGAGGGATTCGTCATATTGAGTCCATGCGAGGGAGCAGGAAATGTGACACTACCCGAATTCACAATAGCCGATTCACCGGCGCCGAACTCGTTATTCACGTTACCGGCATTGTCGATATACCCTTTACTCCCTGTAGAGTTGGCATCCCCCTCTCCGCAGCTTTTGCTTTTGTCGCTGCTCATTGCCTGAAAAGACATAGCCCTTCTTGTAGGCTTGCCCCCAGGCTGTACCACCACCGGAGCCAAATAGGGCCGCCAGGATGGCGATAATCATTACTAACTGAAGTCGTTTCTTTTTCATATCGATATGTATTTAATAAGATGAGTATTTGTGCCCCCCGATAAGGGGGGGGCACGATGATTTATTCTATGCTAATTCTCTTCGGCCAGATCATTCCTCCGGAAGCGTGATGTCGGGGTTGCCACTGTCGTCGCCACCGGGCTTTGGCTTCTCGTCCGGTTGTTTGGGGGCGTCGGGCTTTTTCGGATCCTTCGGGTCGGCCGGCTTCTTGGGATCTTTCGGATCCTTCGGATCGGCAGGTTTCTTGGGTTCCTTAGGCTTGTCAGGCGTGTCGTCCGTATGCTTTTTGGAGGTGAGGACTTGCTCTTTGTAGCGCTTGATGACGACGTTCATGTAGTCGATGAAGGCGTCGCACTTGGCGGTGCCGTTGTCGAGCACGACGAGGGAGTTGACCACGCGGGCGAGCCAGAGGTAGGCGGCATCGGAGGCGCGGCGGGCCGTGCGGAGGGCGCCGGCGGTCTGGCTGACGCGGCTGTTGTTGCGGTCGTCAAGGAGTTGCTTGACTTTCTCGTTGGCGGCTTTGAGCGACTCGACGTAGGGCTTCAGGCCGAGCTTCTGCACCTCGGTGGCGTACTTCTTTCGCAGTCGTCGGTGAGGTTGACGATGAGGAAGGTCTCGCGCTCGAGCTGCATGTTGGAGTTGATGCGGTGAGCGGTGAGGTTGTTCCAGAGCGTCGTGGCGGCTTTGGCCTTCTCCGGCGTGGAGGATCGGGTGAAGCCTTTGACGGCTGAGCGATAGCCCATGTAGAGGGCGTCGCGCTCGCTGTCGGCGGCCATGATCTCCTCCGTCAGGTCGCTCTTGCGGGAGACGGCCAGCCAGGCGTCTTCTTCCTTGAGGGCGGCTTTGAGACCGTCGGCGGCTGCCTTGGCGATAGGGTTGGCCGTGATGGTTGTCTCCTTCTCGATGCGTTCGCAGACGGTTTGGATAAAGCCGAAATGCGCACCGTTATTCATTTGCACGCAGTTGATACCGGCTATTTCTTTTGCTGTGGGTGTGCCTACGGGCACTTTTTGTTCTGATTCTGGCATGGTTGATGCTTAGCTTAAAAAAGGGTTAATAACGGATCGGGGCAAGGCTCTTTGTAAAGAGCTTGGTTCTCTGAAAAGAAAACGTTTGCAACAGTGTTGCAAATGCCCCGAGATTTTTTTTTGGTGTTTGCAACGGTGTTGCAAATGCCTCGAAAAACTTTTTGGCGCTTGCAACGGTGTTGCAAATGCTTCGAGAAATTTTTTGGCGCTTGCAACGGTGTTGCAAATGCTGCGAAAAACTTTTTGGCGCTTGCAACGGTGTTGCAAATGCTGCGAAAAACTTTTTGGCGCTTGCAACGGTGTTGCAAATGCCTCGAGAATTTTTCTGGCGTTTGCAACGGTGTTGCAAACACTTCCGAAAGACGAAGGATAGGGACATGACGAGTCGACCGCCCACACGGAGAATGCGGGGCGACGTGACTCGGCATGAGAGGAAAAAAACGTGCGCTCGGACGGCGGGGTGTCGGGGCTGAATTAAAACAGATGCGATAAAGCCCCAAAGGCGCCTCGCCTCGAGGGTGCTCCCATAAGCGCGCGCAAATCCACGCTCCGCAGCCGTGAGGCCGAGGGGCGCGCATGTAGCATGCTGCGGGCACAGACCGGAACGATCCGATCCGAGCGCAGTTATAAAACAATTTGGAGTGTTTCTTTTTGTTAACGGGGGGGGGTAATTTGCAACCTCTCACCACGCGCGTGAACGCAGCCACGACGTGCGACAGACGGCGTAAGCGGGTTTCGGCGTCAATGTGCCGCCTCTTCGCTGGGATGTGGTGAGTGGTGATATGCATAAAGCGTTCCCCCTTGTCAATCATAACGGAACGGCCGCAAAGGTAAAAACCTCACGGTGTAATGAAAACAGACTTGTTCGTTTGGGGGCGTCCGGACAAGGGGCCATGGTCAACCGTTTGTCTGGGTTCGCAGCCGGGCTGTAGACGGCGCAGGGGCGCTGTAAGAGGAGGGGGGATGACATCGCTCCATTCATCATCACATCGAATCATTATGGCAATTCGGTCGGGATGTACCGGGAGGTAGGGGCGTATTGCATACGCCCCATATAACGCCTCGCAAGGGGCATGTGATCAGGAGACCGGGTACATGTGGGGCGTATGCAATACGCCCCTACCCTACCGGCAGGAGAGGCAGGGCACAAAAGCAGAAAAATACCGCCCAAGGGATGGACTGACATCGCCCCCATTCACGGATCTTTGCGGCTACTAATCATCACATCGAATCATTATGGCAACAGTTAATTTACAGACGGAGCAGAACGACATCATCCGTCGTGTGCTCAACATTGAGGACGCGAACATCCTTACGCAGATAAAGGATTTTATCACCGCACATGCGCCTGAGGACGACGATTACAGGCCGATGACCAAAGAGGAGATCATGGCCGAATTGAAAGAGGCATTCCTCGTAGCTAAAGCGGCACGGGAGGGAAAAGTCAAAGGCCGTCCGGTGGAGGAGTTTCTCAGTGAATTGTAAGGTTATCATCCTTCAGCCTTTCGAACGAGCATCAAAACGACTTCTCAAACGCTACAAATCATTGAGACACGACCTTATTCGACTGATCGCTGAATTGGAAGCCAACCCTATGCTGGGTGCTGATCTTGGCAATGGATTTCGGAAGGTGCGACTTGCTATTAAGTCGAAATCCTCGGGTAAGCGTGGTGGCGCACGTGTCATCACGCTTACCATCCTATTCTCTACCGACGAGGCTGAGGTCGGTTTGCTCTATATCTATGACAAATCTGACCGTGCAAGCATTTCGATCAAAGAGCTGAACGCATTAAAGAGGGAAAGCGGGCTATAGTCTCTACCCCCCCGGACATAACGAAGGCCGGAGCCACACTCCACTGTTTCAGGAATGTTGGCCCCGGCCTTATTGCTTCTGTCCGTCTCTAACGGTGAAGGCGGGCAGATGGTCTATTAGCTATTATCATTCATCGAGGGGGGGAGTTATTCGGCTGCGCCCTCGGTGGTCTCGGCCTCGACGGTGGCATCAACGGCCGACTTCTTACGCGAGCGGCGTGTCCTTGTCGACTGCTTACGCGTCTTGGCGGTCTTGAGCATGTTCTCGTTATAGTCCACCAGCTCGATGAAGCACATGGCGGCATTATCGCCTTCGCGCAACCCGGTCTTGATGATGCGGGTGTATCCTCCCGGCCGATCCATGACCTTGGACGAGATTTCGGTGAAGAGCTCCTTCACGGCATACTTGTCCTGCAACGAAGAGAAGACGATACGCTGCGAATGCACCGACGAGTCCTTCGACTTGGTGATCAGCGGCTCGATGTATTTCCTCAGCGACTTGGCCTTGGCCGTGGTCGTGAAGATGCGCTTGTGCTTGATCAGCGACGAGGCCATGTTCGCCAGCATCGCCTCACGATGCGCCTTGGTACGCCCCAAATGATTTACTTTCTTGTTATGTCTCATCGTGTTTAGTCCTTATCTAATTTATACTTTGTAATGTCCATCCCGAACGACAGCTCGAGGCTATCCAACAGTTCGTCAAGCTCGGTGAGCGACTTCTTTCCGAAGTTGCGGAACTTCAGGAGGTCGCTCTTGTTGTACTGCACCAGCTCGCCGACCGTCTCTACGTTGGCCGACTTCAGGCAGTTGAGCGCCCGCACAGAGAGGTTCATGTCGGTCAGCTTCGTCTTGAGCAGCTGACGCATGCGGGCCAGCTCTTCGTCGAACTCTTCGTCCGTACCTCCGCCTCCCGGCTGCTCGGGTGTCTCCACCGCGATGCGGTCGTCAGAGAAGAGCATGAAGTGATGGATCAAAATCTTGGCGGCCTCTCGCAAGGCGTCCTTAGGATGGATGGAGCCGTCCGTTTCGATCTCGAGGACGAGCTTTTCATAGTCCGTCTTCTGCTCGACACGGAAATTCTCGACCGTGTACTTTACGTTGCGAATCGGGGTGAAAATCGAGTCGATGGCGATCACTTGCACATCCGAATTGGATGGATCTCTATTCTCATCGGCCGGCACATAGCCACGGCCTTTGCTGAGCGTGAGTTCCATCTGGAAAGAAGTGCCCGGGGCAAGGTGACAGATCTCCATTTCGGGATTGAGCACCTCAAAGCCTGCCGGTTGCAGTGCACCGGCCTTCAGCACGTCCGTATCGGATACGTTGATCCAAACTTTCGGCAGGGCTTCCGGCTCGTCTTCCTCTTCAACGACTTCGTCTTCTCCAGCTTCTTCGGCCTCTTCTCCTTCGTCGTCGTCTTCTGTCTTCTTTTCTTCTTTTTCTTCCGGTGCCTTTTCAGCTTCTACCTCTTCAGTTTCCGCTTCTTCCTCCTCGTCATCCTCTTCGCTAAGAGGAGCGCCGAGGCATTTGAAACGTACCTGTTTGAGGTTAAGGATGATGTTCGTCATGTCTTCCATCACCCCCGGAATCGTAGCAAACTCATGATCCACTCCTTCGATCTTCACCGACGAGAAGGCATAGCCCTCCAGTGAGGATAAAAGAATACGGCGTAACGCATTACCGATCGTGATACCGTAGCCCGGCTCCAAAGGACGAAACTCAAACTTCCCGAAGGTGCTGCTCGCCTCCAGCATCAATACTTTATCCGGTTTTTGAAATGCTAATATCGCCATGAGATCATTATTTAGAGTACAACTCGACGATCGACTGTTCCTTGATGTTTTCGGGGATATCCTCGCGGGCAGGTAAATGAAGCAGCTTGCCGCCCATCACGCTCTGATCCCACTCGATCCACAAATATTTACCGTGATTGTATCCCGAGAGTGCGTCGCCGATTACTTCGAGCGACTTCGATTTCTCGCGTACGCTAACGATCTGTCCCGGTTTTACGCTGTAGGAGGGGATATTGACCACCTTACCGTCTACGACAACGTGGCGATGCAGCACCAACTGGCGGGCAGCGGCACGCGTCTTGGCCAGTCCGAGGCGGAACACGATGTTGTCCAAACGGCACTCCAGCAGTTGCAGTAACACCTCACCGGTGATACCACGTGAGCGCGCCGCCTTCTCAAAGAGGTTGCGGAACTGGCGCTCGAGCACGCCGTAGGTGTATTTTGCTTTCTGCTTCTCGCGCAGCTGAATGCCGTATTCTGAGGTCTTGCGTCTGCGGTTGTTACCGTGCTGTCCGGGAGGATAATTCTTCTTCGACAGGGTCTTGTCAGCGCCGAATATAGGCTCGCCAAATTTGCGAGCGATCTTTGTTTTGGGTCCTGTATATCTTGCCATTTTCTTCTTTGTTTATTGAATTAGCAGCGCCGTGGTGAGGCGATTTCGGAGGGGGAACTGTTCAGCCGCGATTGCAGAGAGGGTTGTGAATAGTGCAATCTATCACGCCCCCTTTCCGAAAGCAGATTCTCACACGTCCATGTGCTGCCATTCTGATCTCTCTGTCTGTTATACTTTCCTTCTTTTAGGCGGACGGCAACCATTATGTGGCAGCGGAGTCACGTCGATAATCTCCGCTACTTCGATACCTGCACCGTGGATCGTACGAATAGCTGACTCACGGCCGTTGCCCGGACCTTTGATATACACTTTCACCTTACGTAGGCCCAAGTCATAGGCCACCTTTGCACAATCTTGCGCCGCCATCTGTGCGGCATACGGTGTGTTCTTTTTGGGAGCTGCGGAAGCCCATTTTACCGGCTGACGACCAGCTGATGACCTGACCATCACTGTTGGTCAGCGACACGATGATATTGTTGAACGATGAGTGGATATGGGCTTCCCCAACGGCTTCCACTTTGACTTTCCGCTTCTTTGCTGCGACTACTTTCTTTGCCATTTCTACTGCTGATTATTTTGTGGCTTTCTTCTTGTTTGCAACCGTCTTCTTCTTGCCCTTGCGTGTGCGAGCATTGTTTTTCGTGCTCTGACCTCTGACCGGAAGGCCGATGCGGTGACGTACTCCGCGATAGCAACCGATATCCATCAGACGCTTGATATTTAACTGCACCTCCGAGCGCAGGTCACCTTCGACCTTATATCCTTCACCGATCACCTCGCGGATCTTCGCCGCCTGATCATCGGTCCAGTCCTTGACCTTGATATTCTTATCAACGCCAGCTTTCGCTAAAATCGAGTTGGACGCACTCCGACCGATACCGAAAATATAGGTCAATGCGATTTCCCCTCTCTTGTCTTGTGGTAAGTCCACACCTACTATTCTTATCGCCATATTCGTTTATTAGTAATTTGTTCACTTCTCGTTTTTACGCACACATATAGGTCTTTCAACCCTGCCGAACCTTAAATTTCGGGTTCTTCTTATTAATCAAATACAGACGCCCTTGACGACGCACGATCTTGCAATCTGGAGTCCGTTTCTTCAAAGAGGTTCTTACTTTCATCGTTCTATCTCGTTTTTATTTTAGAAGCTGTTCTGAAATCTATTGGATGATTGTTTTCAAGGAGCTGTTTGGGCAGGCAATTCTGCTCTTTCTATTTCGAGGCTATCCAAGTCTGTTTTCAAGCCTTGTTTTATCATCAATCCTCACATAGGCTCGCTGTGTGCCCGTGAAGAGATGATGAAAACAAAATAACCCGGAAACATCCTCCGAAATAATCACCAAACAGCTTCTTATTCACTTGTATCGGAATGATATCCGGCCTTTCGATAAATCATAGGGAGACATTTCCACACGCACCTTATCACCGGGTAGAATCTTGATGTAATGCATTCGCATCTTTCCCGATATATGCGCCGTGATCTCATGCCCATTCTCCAGCTCAACGCGGAACATGGCATTCGATAATGCTTCCACGATGACACCGTCCTGCTCTATTGCTGCTTGCTTAGCCATATGCTCGCTTATATCTCTTTACCTACTACTGCTTCTAAATACTCGAATGATGATAGAATAAGCGGGCCCTCAGGACGTATCGCAATGCAATGCTCAAAATGAGCTGAGCATTTGCGATCCTTTGTCCTTACAGTCCAGCCATCAGCCTCAAAGACGACGTTCTTACTTCCCTGATTGATCATCGGCTCGATACAAATACACATACCACTTTTTAAAAGTGGTCCACATCCTCGACGGCCATAATTCGGCACCTCCGGATCCTCGTGCATCTCTCGCCCGCAACCGTGTCCAACCAACTCGCGAACCACCGAATAGTTCTTCTTCTCACACCACTCCTGTACAGCATGGCTGATATCACCTACCCGACGGCCGACTTGTGCTTGTTCGATCCCCTTATAAAGGGACTCTTTCGTTGTACGCAACAGATCCTTAACTGGTTCTGAAACGTTTCCAACACAAAATGTATAAGCTGAATCACCTACGAAGCCATTCAGCTTTGTTCCACAGTCTACCGATATAATATCTCCATCTTTCAGGATCACCTTATCGGACGGTATACCGTGTACCACATTCTCGTTTACCGAGGCACAAATCGAATTGGGAAAACCACCGTAACCTAAAAAGGCCGGCTCTGCCCCATGATCGCGAATGAACGTTTCGGCGATACGATCCAGTTGCAGGGTTGTAACTCCCGGTGCGATATGCTTAGCTAATTCACCGAGCGTCTTCCCCACCAACTGGTTCGCCTCGCGCATCAATTCTATCTCTTCATCCGTTTTGATGTATATCATATCAGTAGGCAGCTATAGCTCCTGTCCTTCCTTTAATACGACCAGATTTTAACAAGCCGTCATAATGACGCATCAACAGATGACTCTCTATTTGCTGTAACGTATCGAGCACGACTCCGACCAAAATCAGCAATGATGTTCCACCGAAGAATTGAGCAAAACCTTGGCTGATTCCTAATATCCGTGCAAATGCAGGCATAATAGCGACAATGGCCAAAAAGATAGCTCCGGGGAATGTGATCCGACTCATGATTTCGTCAAGATATTCCCTCGTAGCTCGTCCCGGCTTTATACCTGGGATAAAACCATTGTTACGTTTCAAATCGTCCGCCATCTGCGTTGGATTAATCGTAATAGCCGTATAGAAATACGTGAATGCGATAATCAACAGTGCAAAGACGAAGTTGTACCAAAAGCCTGTATTATCCATAAAAGCCCGCATAAAAGAGCTATTCTCTCCGGAATTAGAGAATCCGGCAAGCGAGATCGGAATAAACATAATCGCCTGAGCAAAGATGATCGGCATCACATTCGCGGCATTTACTTTCAGAGGGATATATTGCCGTGCGCCACCGTACTGCTTATTGCCTATAATCCGCTTTGCATACTGCACGACCACTTTGCGTGTACCTTGCACCAACAGAATGGCACCTGCCATCACAAGCAATAAAAACAGTATCTCAAATAGGAACATGACCAAACCTCCGGATTTTTCCGTCACACGCGAAGTAAACTCCTCAAAAAGTGAATGGGGTAATCGAGCGATAATACCGATCAAGATGATAAACGAAATACCATTGCCGATACCTTTATCCGTAATTCTCTCACCCAGCCATAGGACGAACATGCTTCCTCCGGCCATAATTATAGTAGAAGAGATTCTGAACCACCAATCGGTGGGCATACTGGCCCCTGCGCTCCGAAGCTGTACATTCAGATTCACCAAATAGGCCGATCCTTGAAGAATCAACACGATCACGGTAAGATAGCGTGTCCATTGGTTGATTTTTCTTCGCCCACTTTCACCTTCTCGCTGCATCTTCTGGAACGACGGAATCACAATTGCTGCCAACTGCATCACAATGGAGGCCGAGATATATGGCATAATTCCTAATGCAAAGATGGATGCATTTGAAAAGGCTCCTCCGGAAAACATATCCAATAGAGCCATCAAACCACCTCTGGTCTGTTCCCCAAGCGCAGTCAAGTCCTTCGGATCTATCCCGGGAAGTACGATATATGTTCCGAAACGATAGATAAGGACCAGAAGAAGCGTAATTAGAATACGCTTCCGCAGGTCTTCTATCTTCCAGATATTTTTAATCGTCTCAACTGCTCTCATAATCTATTCCGCTTTTTCGGACTTTCCGCCCAATTTGGAAACAGATCCTCCAAGCGTGATGATCGCATCTTCTGCTTTCTTAGAAAAAGCATGTGCCTCCACTTCAATCTTGGAAGTAAGTGTTCCCTTCGCCAAATCTTGACCAATTGAGACGCAGAAATAAATCCGGCATTTCTCAATTCTTGCAAGCCAATACGAGTCAAATTCTTTGACTCAGCTAATTCTTGTAGAGTAGAGAGATTGATAGCCTTATAAGATATGCGATTTATATTCTTGAAACCAAACTTAGGTAAGCGCCGTTGTATTGGCATCTGTCCACCCTCAAAGCCGATCTTGTGCTTATAGCCAGAACGAGATTTCGCTCCTTTATGACCTCTTGTAGAGGTTCCGCCCAAGCCAGATCCTGGGCCTCGCCCTATACGTTTTCTTGTCTTTACCGAGCCAGAAGCCGGTTTTAAGTTCGATAAGTTCATATCAATATGATTTTATAGGACGCCATCTTTAAGCATCCCTTTCATTACTATTCCTCAACTAAAACCAAATGCTTCACAACCTCTATCATCCCACGAATCGATGGACTGTCTTCATGTTCAACTACACGGTTCAGCTTCCTCAATCCCAAGGCATCCAAAGTCCTCTTCTGCACTTTGGGGCATTTGATCCTACTTCGACTTGTTTTATCTTAATTGTTGCCATTTGACTGTTCTCAATTTATCCATTAAAAACCTTCTCAATGGAGACGTTCCGATTCTGAGCAACCATCGCAGGACTTCTTAGTTCATTCAAAGCTGCAATCGTAGCCTTTACTAAATTATGAGGATTTGATGAGCCCTTGGATTTGGCCAACACGTCTGTCACACCAACACTTTCTAAAAAACAGCACGCATTGCACCTCCTGCCTTCACTCCAGTACCATGAGTGGCAGGCTTAATAATCACCTCAGCTCCACCAAATTTAGCAGTTTGTTCGTGAGGGATCGTACCTTTATGAATGGGTATTCTGATAAGATTCTTTTTGGCGGACTCTGTGCCTTTCGCTATAGCTGTAGTCACTTCACTGGCTTTTCCTAAGCCCCAGCCAATTACGCCGTCTTCATTTCCGACCACAACAATCGCCGCAAAACCAAACGTGCGACCACCCTTAGTTACTTTTTGTTACACGATTGATTGCGACCAAACGATCCTTCAAATCTAAATCACTAGTCGATTTTTACTCTATTATTCACTGCCATTTCTTTCAAAAATTTAAGACCGCCTCTCCGAGCAGCATCCGCTAATTCTTTTCACTCTACCATGATACAAGTATCCATTACGATCAAAAACGACCGCATGCACTCCTGCCTCTTGTGCATTTTTAGCGATAGTCTCACCGACTTTCGCCGCAATCTCCTTCTTCGGACCTCCATCAATTACCTTTAAGGATGAAGCCGCAGCCAATGTTTTCCCTGTCGTATCATCTATCACTTGCGCATAAATCTGCTTATTACTTCTAAAGACAGTCAAACGTGGACACTCTGACGTACCGGATACTTTATTCCGTATACTTTGCTTTTATTCTTAAGCGCCTTGCTTCTTTCGTTACCATTTTTACCTACTCCTTTCGTTGCTTTACTTCGCTGCAGATTTACCTGATTTTCTACGGATCTCTTCACCCATAAACTTGATACCTTTGCCCTTATATGGCTCTGGCATACGGAAAGATCGAATTTTTGCACAGATTTGACCAAGCAACTGTTTATCTGCCGACTCTAAAATGATCATTGGACTCTGGTTGCGTTCAGATTTCGTTTCGACCTTCACCTCTTGAGGCAATTGAAGATAAATGTTGTGCGTATAGCCTAAGGACAGATCTAAAATCTGACCATTATTCGCCACGCGATAACCAACCCCCACTAATACAAGTTGTTTCTTATATCCCTCAGAAACGCCTACAACCATATTATGTATTAAAGCACGATACAGACCATGCAGTGCTCGATGCTCTTTAGCATCAGTAGGTCTTTCAACTTTTAATATTCCATTATCAAGAGAAACCTTAATATCCGAGTTTACCCTTTGAGAAAGCTCTCCCTTCGGACCTTTGACCGTAACAAGATCATTTTTTATTGTAACGGCTACACCACTTGGAACCTCTATGGGTAATTTCCCAATTCTAGACATTACTAACCTCCTCCTATCAATAAACGTAACACAAAACCTCACCACCGATTTTCTGTTCGCTGGCTTCCTTGTTAGTCATCACTCCCTTAGAAGTAGAAAGAATCGCTATGCCCAAACCATTTAAAACTCTTGGCATATTTCTATAACCTACATAGCGACGTAAACCAGGAGAAGAAACGCGATCTAATCTTTTAATCGCATTCACCTTGTTTACAGCATCATATTTTAAAGCAATTTTGATCGTGCCTTGTACCCCTTCATCCATAAATTTGAAATTGAGGATATAGCCTTTCTCAAAAAGAATCTTTGTGATTTCTTTTTTCAAGTTTGATGCAGGCACCTCAACAACACGGTGCCGAGCTTTTATTGCATTTCGCAATCTAGTCAAATAATCTGCAATGGGATCTGTCATATCTCGTTTAAATTAATCCAGCGAATCTGGACAATATTTATTACTCTCTTTTACCAACTAGCCTTCTTTACACCAGGGATTAATCCATGCGAAGCCATCTCACGAAACTGAATACGCGAGATACCAAATTGACGCATATACCCCTTAGGCCTTCCCGTTATTTTACAACGATTGTGTAGACGAACAGGTGAAGCATTTTTAGGGATTGCCTGCAAGGCCTCATAATTCCCTTCTTCCTTCAACTGCGCACGTTTAGCAGCATACTTAGCCACTAATTTTGCCCGTTTCATTTCACGAGCTTTCATTGATTCCTTCGCCATTACGCTTGATTCTTTTTGATATTTCTAAAAGGCAGCCCAAATTCACGAAGAAGAGCAAACCCTTCTTCATCCGTCTTCGCAGAAGTTACGAAAGTGATATTCATTCCCAATATCTTTGTGATATTATCGATATTTATCTCTGGGAAGATAATCTGCTCCTCGATGCCTAAAGTGTAATTTCCTCTGCCATCAAGTTTGCTCTCGATGCCTCTAAAATCCCTGATACGTGGTAAAGCAACACGTATCAAACGCTCTAAAAATTCATACATCCTATCATGACGGAGAGTAACCATCACACCAATAGGCATCTTCTTACGAAGTTTGAAGTTTGAAATATCTTTCTTCGAATAAGTAGCAATAGCTTTTTGGCCCGTAATAAGAGATAGCTCATCAATTGCGACATCAATGATTTTCTTATCAGCCGTAGCCATCCCCAGCCCCTGATTGATCACAATTTTCTTCAGTACAGGAACCTGCATCACTGAGGAGTAGTCAAATTCTTTCTTTAGAGCTGCGACAATCCTCTCTCTATAATCTTGTTTTACTGTAGCAATCGCACCCATTACTTTATTTCCTCTCCTGATCTTTTCATATAACGGACTAATTTCCCATCCACCTCTTTACGACCAATACGCGAAGGCTTTCCACTCTTTGGATCCAACAAATTCAAATTAGAAATATGGATCGAAGCCTCTTTCGTAACACGGCCCCCCTGAGGATTTTGTGCATTAGGTTTCGTATGTTTCGTTACAATATTGATACCCTCTACAACCGCTCTATTCTCTTTTACAAGGACTTCCAGAATACGCCCAGTCTTTCCTTTATCTTCTCCTGTATTTACGTAAACGGTATCCCCTTTCTTTACATGTAACTTACTCATTGCATCAATTCCTTTATAAATCACAGCACCTCTGGTGCCAATGAAACAATCTTCATATTAGCCCCACGCAGCTCACGAGCAACAGGTCCAAAAATACGACTTCCCCTAATTTCCCCAGCCTGATTAAGCAATACACAAGCATTATCATCGAAACGAATATAAGAACCGTCTTGACGACGGATCTCTTTTTTCGTCCGCACAATAATTGCCTTTGAGACTGCCCCTTTTTTCATATCACTCGAAGGGATTACACTCTTCACCGTTACAACTATAATATCGCCAACGGTAGCATAGCGTTTACGCGTACCTCCTAAAACACGGATGCAGAGGGCTTCTTTAGCCCCACTATTATCGGCTACTACTAATCTTGTCTCCTGCTGTATCATATCATTTTGCCCTTTTCTATGATCTGAACCAAACGCCATCTTTTTCGTCTTACTCAACGGACGCGTCTCCATAATTCTTACAGTATCACCCTCATTACATTCGTTCCTTTCGTCATGGGCATGATATTTCTTTGTCTTATTGACAAACTTGCCATAAATGGGATGCTTCTCCTTCCATCGTACAGCAACAGTAATGCTTTTATCCATCTTGTTGCTAAAGACTATCCCAGTTCTTTCTTTTCTCAAGTTTCTTGTTCCCATATCAAACCTTATTGTCATTCAATTCACGTTGACGCAACTCCGTATTTAATCTAGCAATAGAACGACGCTGTTCCCTTTAATAGCAGAGGGATTGTCCAACGGCGAAATACTATGATTAATCCTATTCTGATTCAGAGAAGAGGTTTCTGCATCAATCCTTTCATGCAGCTCCTTAATGCTCAATTCTCTTATTTCCTTTATCTTCATAACGCTTATGCCATTTCATTCTGCATATCATAATCATGACGAACAACAAATTTCGTCGTTACCGGAAGCTTCTGAGCGCCAAACGCAATGCCTCCTTTGCTATTTCAAAAGAAACACCTTCTACTTCAAAAGATAAGACGTCCCGGGTGTAATCGAGGCTACAAATCCTTCCGGATTTCCTTTTCCTTCACCCATACGTACGTCTAACGGCTTCTTTTGTAATCGGTTTATCTGGAAAGATACGAACCCAAACCTGCCCCTGACGCTGCATATGTCTTGTAACAGCAATACGCGCGGCTTCAATTTGTCTACTAGTAATCCATTTTGTTCCTAATGACTTGATGCCGAAATGAGACCAAAAAGCTAACTGGTTACCTCGTTGCGCACAACCCTTTGCGCGCCCCTTCTGAGACCTCCTGTATTTAGTTTTTCTTCGGTTGTAACATAATCCTGTCTTATTCAAATTAACGACTAATCCTATCTCTATCTCTTCTTCTCATGATTTACCTCCACGGTTATCGCGTCTCACACTGCCATCTCCTGCACGGCGTGCAAAATCCCGAGGTGTAGAAAAAGAGGGAGCTAGATCCTTTTGCCGATATCTCTCACGACAAATCCAAACCTTAACACCGATCAGACCAACCTTTGTCAAAGGCTTCAGCCAATGCATAATCGATATCCGCCCGAAACGTGTGGAGAGGGTGTACGACCTTCCTTATACATTTCTGAACGCGCCATTTCGGCACCATTTTAACCGTCCTGAAACCTGTATCTTAATTCCTTCCGCTCCCCATCCTCGTGGTCGAAGCTATTGCCATCTTAATGGCACGGCGATACTGCAATCTTTCCTTCTAGCTGACGAGCAATATTATTAGCAACAATCACGGCGTCCAATTCCGGACGTTTCACCTCAAAGATATTAATCTGCACATCTTTATCTGTGATTTTTTTCAATTCCTCTTTCAGCTTATCCACTTCTGCACCTGCCTTACCTATAATGATACCTGGACGTAAAGTACACACTGTAATCGTTACAAGTTTTAACGTACGCTCAATAACAATCCGTGATACACTTGCTTTAGCCAGACGGGTATTCAGATAACTGCGGATCTTACTATCTTCCAGCAATGTATCTCCATAGTTATTACCCCCATACCAGTTAGAATCCCAACCTCGAATGATACCCAAACGATTACTAATCGGATTTTATTTTCTGTCCCATCTATTCTTAATTTTTGATCGTCCTTATTCTTATCACTTACAATCAACTCCTTAGAGGCCGTATTCTTTGTATCAACGAACAATGTTATGTGGTTCGAACGTTTCCTAATGCGGAAACCTCTTCCTTGGGGAGCGGGACGCATACGTTTAAGGGTCGTCGCAGCATCTACATTTACAGATACAACAAATAGTTCTCCACTTTCAGCCCGACGTTCATTTTTTTGTTCCCAATTAGCAATAGCTGAACGAAGAAGCTTTTCCACCGGTATCGCTGCATCTTTATTTGAGAATCTCAATACGCCTAATGCTCTGAATACTTCCATACCACGAATCGTATCAACGATCAAGCGCATCTTACGAGGTGAACTAGGCACATTTCGCAACTTAGCAAAAGAGACATTCTTCAGGGACTCTTTTCTGGCGTCTGCTGATACCTTCTTTCTCTTGCCCATTCTATATTTACCTTTCTATTATTTTACTTATTCTCGGCATGTCCTCGAAATATGCGTGTCGGTGAGAATTCTCCCAATTTGTGCCCTACCATGTTTTCAGTAATAAATACTGGTATAAACTTATTTCCGTTATGGACAGCTATAGTATGTCCCTACAAAAATCAGGAGATATCATTGATGCTCTTGCCCACGTTTTTACCACAGCTTTTTGCCCGATTCATTCATGACCAAGACTTTTCTTCTCCAATTTAATATTGATATATGGGACCTTTTTAGCGAACGACTCATATTCTCTCAACTAATCAGTTTATTTCTTTCTTCTCTCAATGATATACTTAGAAGACGCTTTTTGAGGAGCTCTTGTTTTTAGTCCCTTTGCGTATAAGCCCTTCCGAGAACGAGGAAGACCTCCTGAAGCACGTCCTTCACCACCCCCCATCGGGTGATCTACCGGATTCATCACAACACCGCGATTATGCGGACGACCTCCCAACCATCTTGAGCGTCCAGCCTTCCCTGATTTTTCAAGAGCATGATCAGAATTTCCCACGCTCCCCACCGTAGCTTTACATGCAGAAAGTATTCTCCGAGTTTCACCTGAAGGCATCTTTATGACCGTATAAGTCCCTTCTTTTGATGTTAATTGTGCAAATGCACCTGCGGAACGAACCAACTTAGCCCCTTGCCCAGGACGAAGTTCTATGTTATGAATAATCGTGCCGACCGGAATATTTTGCATAGGCAACGAATTTCCTATCTCAGGAGGAGCATCTTTTCCAGACATTACTGTCTGACCAACCTCCAAGCCGTTTGGTGCCACGATATATCGTTTATCTCCATCGGTATAATACAGCAACGCAATACGAGAGGTCCTGTTAGGATCGTATTCTATAGATCTTACTGTTGCCGAAACGCCATCTTTATTTCTCTTAAAATCAATAAGACGAAAACGACGTTTATGCCCTCCACCGATATAACGCATAGTCATTTTACCAGTGTTATTTCGTCCTCCTGTTTTCTTCTTACCTACAACAAGAGACTTCTCCGGTGTACTTGCGGTAATCTTATCAAATGCACCAATAACCTTATGCCTCTGCCCCGGGTGATGTGGGCTTTAATTTACGTATACTCATTTTTCTCTATTAAATATTCGCAAAGAAGTCAATCACCTCTCCCTCTTTTAATGAAACGATCGCCTTTTTATAAGCAGATTGCTTACCATTGATAACGCCAGATCTCGTATAACGACTCTTTCGTTTACCGAAATAGTTCATCGTATTTACGTTCTCTACACTCACCTTATACATTTCCTCAACGGCCCTCTTAATTTCTAATTTATTCGCGTCAGGAGTCACATAAAATCCATAGCGATTTGGCCTTTTTTCTGTGATTAGAGTTTGCTTTTCTGTTAATATCGGCTTAATAATTAATCCCATCATTTCGCCTCCTTATACATTTAAAAGTTGTTCAACCACTGCTATCGATTTCTCTGTAAACACAAGAGCCACAGCATCCATTACCCGATAAGTATTTAATTCTGAGACATTCATCACCCTAGTCTGGGATAGATTACGTGCCGACAGATAAATAGCACGATTGTTCTCAGGAAGCACTAACAACATTTTCTTGCCCTCCAACTTTAAATCCTTCACTATCGCTATGAACTCCTTAGTTTTCGGAACATCCATCGTAAAATCCTCGACAATCATAATTGCATTGTCTTTTGCTTTATGAGAAAGAGCTGATCTACGTGCTAGAAGCTTTACCTTCTTATTTAGCTTAAAACTATAATCGCGCGGTCTCGGGCCAAAAAACACGCCCACCACCTACAAGTACAGGAGAATTAATATCCCTCTACGAGCTCCTCCACCACCTTTTTGGCGGATAAGTTTACGCGTACTTCCAGAGACCTCACTCCTCTCCTTTGATTTATGTGTCCCTTGACGATTGTTAGCCATATATTGTTTTACATCCAAATAGATGGCGTGGTCACTCGGTTCGATACCAAATACAGCGTCACTTAATTCTACGGTTCTACCAGTATCTTCTCCTCTTCTATTCAATACGCTCAGTATCATACACTCACTTCTCTATTAATACGATTGAACCTTTCGCTCCCGGAATAGAACCTTTCACTAGCAGAAGGTTATTCTCCGGAAGGATCTTGATCACTTCCAAATTTTGGACAGTTACACGAACATTGCCCATCTGCCCTCCCATACGTGTACCTTTTAAACACCTTTGCTGGATAAGAACAGGCACCGATACTACCTGGCTTACGAGCACGATTATGCTGTCCGTGTGTACTCTGACCTACACCACCAAATCCATGACGTTTAACGACTCCTTGAAAACCCTTCCCTTTAGAAGTACCGACGACGTCTACATATGTTGTGTCATTCAAGAAATCCACTGTGAGGACATCGCCAAGCTTATACTCAGCGTTGAAATTTTTGAACTCAGCCAAGTATCTTTGTGGAGCTACACCCGCTTTCTTGAAATGGCCAGCTTCCGGCTTTGTCGTATGCTTTTCTTTCTTCTCTTGAAAGCCCAACTGAATTGCCTCGTAGCCGTCATTCTCTACGGTTTTTATTTGCGTAACTACACAAGGACCTACTTCGATAACAGTACATGGAAGATTCTTTCCCTCGGTACTGAAAATGGATGTCATTCCGATTTTTTTTCCTAACAATCCCGGCATTTCGCTTATCTATTAAACTATTTCACACTCTTATTTCAACCTCTACACCACTGGGGAGCTCTAGTTTCATCAACGCATCTACCGTCTTCGCAGTTGAACTATAGATGTCAATCAAACGCTTATACGAAGAGAGTTCAAACTGCTCACGCGACTTCTTGTTAACGAAAGTCGAGCGATTCACGGTAAAAATCCGCTTATGTGTTGGCAAGGGGATAGGGCCGCTTACTACGGCACCGGTAGCCTTTACTGTCTTCACAATCTTCTCTGACGATTTATCAACTAAAGAATAATCGTAAGATTTCAATTTTATTCTGATTTTTTGACTCATGTCGCTATGTTACTATATTATTTAATCAAATCAACCCGACCTTGCACCTCTGTCAGCACTTGCTTGGCAATTGATGGGGATACCTGGGCATAGTGAGAGAATTGCATAGACGATGTTGCACGACCAGAGGTGATAGTACGCAAAGCTGTCACATAGCCAAAGGTCTCAGCTAACGGCACCTTTGCTTTTACGATGCGAGTGCCCGTACGGCTTGACTCCATACCCTCGACTTGTCCACGACGCTTGTTTAAGTCGCCAATCACATCTCCCATATTTTCCTCTGGAGTAACAACCTCCAGCTTCATAATGGGTTCCATAAGAACAGGAGCCGCCTTCTCTGATGCATTCTTGAAGGCCTGAATAGCACATATCTCGAATGACAATTGGTCAGAGTCCACCGGATGGAAAGAGCCATCTATCAACGTCACCTTCATGCTATCCAAAGGATAACCCGCCAGTACACCGTTAGTCATTGCCTTCTCAAAACCTTTTTGCACGGATGGAATGAACTCTTTGGGAACGTTTCCACCTTTCACTTCATCCACAAATTGCAAGTGGCCTTCAAAATCAGGATCAGCAGGCTCGAGACGCACAATGATATCAGCAAATTTACCACGACCACCTGTCTGCTTCTTGTAAACTTCACGCAGCTCAACCGGCTTTGTGATAGCCTCCTTATACGATACAAGTGGGCGTCCCTGATTACATTCAACTTTAAACTCACGGCGCAAACGATCGATAATAATTTCAAGATGGAGCTCGCCCATACCGCGAATAACGGTTTGTCCCGTCTCTTCATTCGTCTCTACACGGAATGTTGGATCTTCTTCCGCCAACTTGGCTAAGCCTACTCCCAATTTATCAAGATCCTTCTGTGTCTTAGGCTCAACCGCAACACCTATAACTGGATCGGGAAATTCGATTGATTCGAGAGTAATCGGATGGTTTTCGTCGCAAAGTGTATCACCTGTACGTATATCCTTGAAACCGACACCAGCTCCAATATCTCCACAACCAATTTTTTCCATTGGATTCTGTTTGTTCGAGTGCATTTGGAACAAACGAGAGATACGCTCCTTCTTGTCAGAGCGTGTATTCAAAACATACGACCCCGCTATTACCTCTCCAGAATATACGCGGAAATAGCACAAACGCCCCACATAAGGATCCGTTGCAATCTTAAATGCCAGTGCTGTCAAGGGCTCTTCAGGAAGAGGTTTACGCTCAATTACGACCTCTGAATTGCGCGGATCATGTCCTGTCACTGCCGGTGTATCCGCCGGGCTAGGCAAGTACGCACAAACAGCGTCAAGCAGAGTCTGCACACCTTTATTCTTAAAAGAAGACCCACATATCATCGGGTTGATCTTCATTGACAACGTCCCCTTGCGAATAGCAGCACGAATTTCGTCTTCAGTAATCTTCGACGGATCATCGAAATACTTCTCCATCACCGCATCATCGAATTCCGCAATGGTTTCCAGCATCTTGTCACGCCATTCTTGAGCCTCAGCTTGTAAATCAGCCGAAATCTCATCGATCTCATACTCGGCGCCCATCGTCTCGTCGTGCCAATAGATCGCCTTCATCGTTACCAAATCAACGACGCCTTTAAAACTTTCTTCCGCACCAATCGGTATTTGAATCGGACAAGGTGTAGCACCCAGCACGTCATGCACCTGACGTACCACTTCAAAGAAAGTTGGCACCCGAACGATCCATTTTGTTCACATATCCGATACGAGGCACATTGTATTTATCGGCTTGACGCCATACCGTCTCCGACTGTGGCTCAACCCCACCTACAGCACAAAACGCTGCTACGGCTCCGTCTAAGATACGTAGAGAACGCTCCACCTCAACGGTAAAGTCTACGTGTCCGGGGGTGTCTATCAAATTGATTTTGTACTTCTCTTTATTGTAGTTCCAGAAAGTCGTAGTAGCAGCAGACGTAATCGTGATTCCTCGCTCCTGTTCCTGCGCCATCCAGTCCATTGTAGCGGCACCATCGTGCACCTCACCGATCTTGTGTGTTAGACCTGTGTAAAAAAGAATACGTTCCGATGTCGTTGTTTTCCCGGCATCGATATGCGCCATGATACCGATATTCCGTGTATATTTCAGTATTTCGTCAGCCTTACTCATCATCTTTTTTATTGCTCATTGTTAGAAACGGAAATAGGCAAACGCACGGTTGGCTTCAGCCATGCGGTGCATGTCTTCCTTACGTTTGAATGCGCCACCTTGACTATTGAACGCATCGACGATCTCGGCACTCAGTTTCTCCGACATCGACTTTCCCCCACGTTTGCGAGCGTACTCTATTAAATTTTTCATCGAAATGGACTCCTTACGATCCGGGCGGATCTCAGTAGGAACCTGAAATGTAGCTCCGCCTACTCGGCGAGACTTCACTTCTACTTGCGGGGTTATATTTTCGAGCGCCGCTTTCCAAATTTCAAGCGCTGACTTCTCTTCGTTCGGCATTTCGCCTTCACGCGTTCCAATGCGGTATAAAAGATTTCGTACGACACCGTTTTCTTACCGTCGTACATCAGATGGTTTACAAACTTTGTAACCCGCACATCACCATAGACAGGATCCGGGAGGATCTGCCGTTTCTTTGGCTTTGATTTTCTCATTTGTCTTCAGAATTTTCGTTTTCGCGCTTGGTTGTTGATTCTTTATCCTGTCTTCAACGACTCCTCCGAGCCATTTACTCAACCCTCAATGTCATCAATTTCTATTTATCCCAACCACTCAAACCGATTATGAAATTTCAAACTCTTATATCTTCTCTCTCGCAGTGTACTTACTTCTTACCCTTCCCTGCGGTCTTTCCAGCCGGAGCAGCTCCCGGCTTCGGACGCTTAGCACCATACTTTGAACGACGCTGAGTACGTCCTGCTACACCCGCTGTATCGAGCGTGCCACGAACAATATGATAGCGAACACCAGGCAGATCTTTTACACGGCCACCGCGTACCATAACGATGGAGTGCTCTTGTAGGTTGTGCCCCTCACCCGGAATATAGGAGTTCACCTCCTTATGATTGGTCAGACGAACACGAGCCACTTTACGCATCGCAGAATTAGGCTTCTTCGGCGTGGTCGTATAGACGCGCACGCACACACCTCTTCGCTGCGGGCAGGCATCAAGAGCAGGAGACTTGCCCTTCACGACGAGTGACTCTCTGCCTTTTCTTACTAACTGTTGAATTGTAGGCATCTTTCTACTGTTTAAACACGTTTACGTTTTTTCTTATTCCAAATTCGGGTGGCAAAGATACGCGCTATTTTCTATCCCGCAAATGGAGACATGAAATGAATTTGGGTTTCAAGGTATTCCGTGTTGCAAGAACATAGATAGCGAGGGATGGAAAACGACGTATTTGGGAGGGGCAAGATAGTTTTTCGTAACGCCATCATTTCCGACAAAGGGACAACTCGCGAGGGAAAACTCTGGGGTATTTATGAGAGGTGTATTTCGATTGATCTTGGTTGCTTTCGATCGAGATGTTTGTTTCCCATGTTATAAAATGCGGATTCGGCGAAAGAAAATGAGGCTCCTTATCCCAGAAGAATGTCTTTGATAGAGCACTGTAACAGCAAAGTGCTTTTGGAAATGCTTGCAACAATCTTGCAAACGCCAAAAACCACTTTTTTCCCCGTTGCAACAATCTTGCAAGCACCAAAAAGTACTTTTTCCTCGTTGCACAACAATGTTACAAGCATTTCCAAAAGCACTTTGACCATCGTGTAGCTTCCGTAGAAACTTTCTTGCTGGCTTTATTCCTACATCGAACTCACGTTTTACGAAGGGCCTAATGAGATCTTGATAAGGTTTCTGCGTTTGGATAGGAGGAGGACCGGAGGAGCGAAGCGGCTTCACACTATCACATGGATACGATTCATCCCCAATCGGCCATTAGAACATCTCTCGATCAAGCACCATGATTTAGGGAGTTGTGGATTGCTCTAATGGGCCGATTGGGGATAAAGGATGCTGACAGTGTCACACGCTGGAGAAGAGCAGAGGGAGAAGGGTAGAGAGGGTGATAAGCACGAGGGAGACGAGGGCATATTTGACGATGACGCCCGCGGGCAGACCGTACCGCCGATAAAGGAGTAGGGCGGTCGGAGGGAGGATGGTCATGGGAAGAACGAGTGCGGCTATGTAGAGCGCAACGGCATGTAAGTAGAGCGTGACAGCTGACTGTAGTAGGAGGGCAACAGCGGGGAAGAAGAGCAAGAGAGCGGCTTTCCCGACGCTTCGATGAGTAGTAATGGTTCGCATATTTATTCGTGAATTCATTGCTCTGCGGTGGCTTCTGGCGCGTCGAAGAGGTGGCGGCTGAGGGCTCGGAGTGCGCGTGCTTTGTCGGCAGCGGGGATAAGGAGAGAGAGGTTGTAATTACTGCCGCCATAGGAGATCATGCGGACTGGAATGTCGCGGAGGGCACTGATGATACGGACTTCGAGGCCGAGGTGCTGCCAGGAGAGGTCGCCAACAACACAGACGATGACCAGATCACGGTCGACGGTGACGGTACCGTAGCGCTTGAGGTCGTCAACGATTTCTTCGAGGTGCTTGGGGTTATCGATGGTGACGGAGATGCCCACTTCGGAGGTGGTGACCATATCGACGGGGGTGCGATGGTTCTCGAAGGTCTCGAAGACTTTGCGCATAAAGCCGGTGGCCAGGAGCATGCGTCCGCTTTTGATCCAAATGGCGGTGATGTTGTCTTTGGCGGCGACGGCTTTAATTGTTCCACGATCTGTCTCATTTGAGATGAGCGTTCCGGGAGCGTCGGGCTGCATGGTGTTGAGCAGGCGGACGGGGATGTTGCTCTGCTTGGCGGGCAGGATACAGGTGGGGTGGAGGATCTTGGCGCCGAAGTAGGCCAGCTCAGCGGCCTCGTCGAAATTGAGGCGATGGACGGGCGTGGTACCCTCGACGATACGTGGGTCATTGTTGTGCATGCCATCGATGTCGGTCCAGATCTGCACTTCAGAGGCGCGGACGGCGGCCCCGATGAGCGAAGCGGTGTAGTCGCTGCCACCACGCTGGAGGTTGTCGATCTCGCCATAGGCATTGCGACAGATGTAGCCTTCGGTGATGAAGAGCTTTTCGTCGGGATACTGATCGAGGAGGTTGAGGAGGTTCTCCTTGATAAAGAAGGCGTCCGGCTCGGCATTCTTATCGGTGCGCATGAAGTCGAGGGCCGATAGGGGAGTGGAGGCGATGCCCTGCTCAGCGAGGTAGAGGTGCATCATTTCGGTGGACATGAGTTCGCCACGGGCCAAGATGATACGCTCCTCGAAGGAGGTGAACATGTCCTTGATAAGTGAGCGGATGAGGTCGAAATGCGCCGTGACGCTCTCTTCAGCGCGCTGGCGGTATTCGGGCGTTGCGTAGAGGTCGTTGATTGCCTCGGCGTATTTGAGCGAGAGGCGGTTGATGACCTCGTTGGCGCCATCGGGGTTTTTCTTGTAGAGGTAGTCGGCTATTTCGACAAGGGCGTTGGTCGTACCGGCCATGGCGGAGAGGACGACGATGCGTGGCTCGTCGCCGGTGGTGATGAGGCGTGCCACGTTTTTGATCCGTTCAGCGGAGCCGACGGAGGTGCCTCCGAATTTCAATACGTTCATATGGGTAATGTTTTAGGGGGTTAGGGGTTGATGATGTTTGCTGATTCGATGGGTGTCTCGAGGGAGGTGAGGCGACCGTCTTCACATTTGACGACGCGTGCAGGATAGCGACGGACGAGGTCATAATTATGTGTGGTCATGACGACCGCCGTACCGCTGCGGCAGATGTCGTGGAGGAGTCCCACGATGTGTCGACCGGTCTCTGGGTCGAGATTGCCGGTAGGCTCATCGGCTAAGATGATGGCAGGCATGTTGAGTAGGGCGCGGGCGATGGCCACGCGTTGCTGTTCGCCGCCGGAGAGTTCGTGAGGCATACGTTCGGCTTTGTCGGGGATTCCGGTTTGGCGGAGTGTCTCGGTGATGCGTCGATCGATGTCGTCGGGGTTTTTCCATCCGGTGGCACGGAGGACAAACTCGAGGTTGCGCCGAACAGTGCGATCAGTGAGCAGCTGAAAGTCTTGGAAGACGATGCCGAGGCGGCGGCGCAGTCCGGCCGTGTCGCGAAGGCTGATGCCGTGCAGGTCGTATCCCATGATGGAGGCCTGGCCACCGGCTACGGGCAGCTCGGCGTAGAGGGCGCGCAGGAGGCTGCTTTTGCCCGATCCGACACGTCCGATGACGTAAACAAACTCACCGCTGAGGAGTGAGAAGGTGGCGTCGCGGAGGATGACATCGCTGTCCAAGGTCAGCTCCACGTTTTCGAGTCGCACAAGGGTATCGCGTTCCATTTCTATTTGATTCGTTTTCGAGGGAATGATCATTTTTTCTTCGGGGGCAAAGGTAAGTAGGCAGTAAGATTCTGCCTTTTCGGGGGACGCTCCGAATCAGGGCAAAGTGAAAAAGGCCGCCTTCCGAGGGTGGCACTGTATGCGCCATCCAAGGCCAACCGGCCTATACCTATATATATACACCCACGAAAATGGCCCTGCACCCTGACCCCGCTACACTCATTTTTTTACCCCTTCGTAAAATGTTAAACCGAAATCCCCGTTCTTTGTTGTGTTAAAAACGGGGACAGGAAACAGAAGAGAATGAAGAAGTCAACGATTTGGATGCTTGCCATAGTGATGGCCTTCGCCTTTGCGGGGTTGCTCTATCTGCAAGTCAACTACATCAGCATCATTATGAAGACCAGCAACGAGCAGTTCGACGCCACCGTGCGCCACTGCCTTGAGGAAGTCTCATCGGCGCTGGAGAAAGACGAGGCCCGCAAATACATGGAGGAGGACATCGACACCTACGGCAGCAGCTTCATGTATAAGAACCCTCCCGACCGGCAGGCCATCGCCCAGAACATCACCCACAGCGAGGTCTACATCCAAGGCGGCCCCGACAGCGGTTTCGAGCATATCGAGATCTCGACCAAAACCGTCACCGCCAACCCGCCGCATAAGAACACCATCATCCGCGCTTCCGAGGAGCAACAGAAGAACCTGCTGAAGCGCTACCAGTATCAGGCCGGACTGATCGACGAGGTGCTCTATGATCTGGTCTACACGGCCTACCTCAAGCCCATCAACGAACGCGTGGACTTCCATACGCTCGACAGCTACCTCCGCGCTGAGCTCATCAACAGCGGTCTGGATCTGCCCTACATCTTCGCCGTGGTGAACAAGGACGGCGTGACGGTCTATCAAAACGAATCGTTCGAGAAAGCCGCCCCGGGCCGCCGACGTGGTCACGCAGGTGCTCTACCCCAACGATCCGCCCTCGAAGTGGAACTACCTCAAGGTCTATTTCCCTACGAAGCGCGACTACATCTCGGGGTCGGTCTCCTTCTTGGTGCCCTCGATCGTCTTCTCGTTCATCCTGCTCGTCACGTTCATCACCACCATCTACATCATCTTCCGCCAGAAACGCCTCTCGGAGATGAAACCGACTTCGTCAACAACATGACCCACGAGCTCAAGACGCCCGTATCGACCATCTCACTGGCCGCCCAGATGCTCCGCGACACGGATCTCACGAAGCAACCCGAGGTGTTCAAACACATCTCGACCGTCATCAACGACGAATCGCGGCGACTGGGCTTCCTCGTGGAGAAGGTCTTGCAGATGTCGCTCTTTGAACGACAGAAGACGGCGCTCAAGCTCAAGGAGATCAACGCGAACGAGCTCCTGGCCTCCGTGGTGAGCACCTTCACGCTCAAGGTGGAGAAATATGGCGGCACGATCGACCTCGATCTCGGCGCCTTGGACTCCACCATCTACGCCGACCAGATGCACCTGACCAACGTGCTCTTCAACCTGCTGGACAACGCCGTCAAGTATCGCCGAAAGGAAGTGCCCCTGCGCCTCATGGCCCGCACCCGCAACGAGAACGGCAAGCTCCAATTCCTCATCGAGGACAACGGGATCGGCATCAAAAAAAGAACACCTGAAGAAGATCTTCGTTCGCTTCTATCGTGTCCCCACCGGCAATGTGCACGACGTGAAAGGCTTCGGACTGGGCTTGGCCTATGTCCACAAGATCGTCGAAGATCACGGCGGCACGATCCGAGCCGAACAACAGGAATCGAAATCAGGAACCAAATTCATTATCACTTTACCACTCATTAAATAGTACAAGCATTATGATGGATGAAAAATTGAGAATCTTCCTCTGCGAAGACGACGAGAACCTGGGTATGATCCTCCGCGAATACCTCCAGGCCAAAGGTTTTACCACCGACCTCTTCACCGATGGCGAAGCAGGTCTGAAGGGCTTTTCCGAAGCCAAGTATGACATCTGCCTCTTGGACGTGATGATGCCCAAGAAGGACGGCTTTACCCTGGCGCAGGACATCCGCCAGATCAACCCCGACGTGCCCCTGGTCTTCCTCACCGCCAAGACGATGAACGAGGACGTGCTCGAGGGCTTCAAGAACGGCGCCGACGACTACCTCACGAAGCCCTTCAGCATGGAGGTGCTCCTCTCGCGCATCGAAGCCATCCTGCGCCGCGTCAAGGGCAAGAAGCCCAAAGACGTGCCCTTCTATCGCATCGGCCAGTTCATGTTCGACACCCAGAAGCAGACCCTCACCATCGGCGAGAAGATGACCAAGCTCACCACCAAAGAGTGCGAGCTGCTGACCCTCCTCTGCGCCCATGCCAACGAGGTGCTGGAGCGTAACTACGCCCTGAAGACCATCTGGGTAGACGACAACTACTTCAACGCCCGCAGCATGGACGTCTACATCACCAAGCTGCGCAAGCTGCTCCGCGACGATCCCAACATCGAGATCATCAACATCCACGGCAAGGGCTACAAGCTCATCACCCAGTCGGGCGAGGATCAGGCACGCGAAGAAGGACTCATCGACTAAGAGTCCCCCGCACGCAGCGCTCCCCCCTCCCCCGGGGCGGCGCTGTAGACACCGCAAGAGAGGGACGGACACCCAGCAACAAGGGTGCTCCGCCCCTCTTTTCTATGTATCGGAGGGATGTTCCGAGGCGGTCCTTAATACGTTCCGAGGTGGTCGGAATACGTTGGTGAGGTGGTCGAAATACGTTCCGAGGTGGTTAGAATACGTTGGTGAGGTGGTTCTAATACGTTCCGAGGTGGTCAGAATACGTTGGTGAGGTGGTTCTAATAGGTTCGGAACGTATTAGAATAGGTTCCGAACGTATTCTAATAGGTTCCGGAGAAAATTCTCAGCAAATATTCCTCTGAAAAAGAAGAAGTTACTCGGTTGTAAGCATTGGATAGGTAACGAAGTAGAAACGAGCGAAGCGCTTGGGATTGCTAGAATCTGCACAAACAAAGGGCGCTTGTCATTTGAGGCTGCAATGTTACTATGACTATTTGAATTACAGGCGTTTTTGACGCGACTCTCTCGATTCTGCTTTCGACTTGGGAGTGCGTAAACGTAGAGCGGATGGAGGCTAAGGCTCATATCCCTCGACCTCGCTTCTTCTTTTTTCCGGATTGGTTCCTCAATCGGCGTTGCCATACGATCTCGGCGTAGTCTGCGCCGTGTGTCTGTAGAGCTGTGACCTCTCCAGTCCCCGAAAGAAGGCTGCCTGCGGTGTCTAAGGCGGTGTCCACAGCGGAGACCGCGACTTGTGCGATAAGAGAACTGTCTTTCGTAGATCTCGTGGAGGAATGGGCGAAGGGGATGATGGGCTTCTGCGCATTGCCGATTTCGAACTGTTTCGGCAGGGTGCGAAAACCAAACTCACGACCGATCTCGGAGGCCTTGAAACTGTGCTCGCCGTAGGTAAACTTCAGCCCGTAGACTTTGCCCTGTTTGTTTTTCATGCGGTCGATCGTGACGCCGCTTTGGTGGAGTTCGTAGAGGAACATGGAGTGACCCGACAGGCCTTTCCCTTTGTGCTTCTCGAGCAAGGCGTAGCAGATGTTCCGAACCTGCTGCTTTGTCCGCTCTCTTGCGGGATCGGCTTGGGTTTTCCGGTGTGGTCGCGCGGAGTGGACTTCGTTGGCGATGGTCAGCCCGTACTTGTGGCTGAGTTCTTCGGCTACTCTGGCGGCTCGGTTACTGACGAAGGTGGTATCGTAGACCTGTCCACCGAGACTGATCCGATTGGCGATGATGTGGATGTGTAGATTGTCGGTGTCCTTATGTGTGACGGCCACCCACTGGTGATCGTCCAGCCCCATCTGTTTGGCAAAGAGCAAGGCGAGGCGGTTCAGAGTCTTGAATGTCATCTGCGGCTCGTCCTTTGGGGCGATGCCGATTTCGATGCGCAAGAACTTGTTTTTGCAGCGGCTGTTGTAGTCGCCAATCAGCTTCATCTCCTCGTGAATCTCCTTCGGCGTTTCGCTACACAGGTTATGGAGGGCGAGGACGCGGCCGAGCTTTCCCTCGCGAAAAATGTACTCCAGCGCGTTGCTTCCGTGTGCAATGGCTTTACACTTTGCGATCATGTTCCTCGATATTTAAGCGCTTAAATACCTCCTCGGGGACCTGATAGCGGGAGCTGAAGAATCGCTTAAAAGCGATCTTGGCGTAGGTGGCGAGGGCCTTCGTCGCGTCTACCCAGGAGACGTCTTTGACCTTAATCAGGTTAGAAATGTGCGCGTAGAATAGTGCCGTCTGACGGAGGATGGCGAGGGCCTCCTTCTCGTTGTCGCCCATCGGAGGGACGGCGATGACAGATCCACCCAGCAACATCTCACGACAGTAGTCGGAGTACTTCCGCCCTGCGTTCGTGGCTCTCGAGCGGATCCGTTCCTTTTCCTCGGCTGTGCATCTGACCTTGATAAAGGCCGTCTTGTTCGTCTTCTTGTCTTCCGTTTTGGAGTGTCTTTTCATGTGGATAGGTCTTTTCTGTTGTGCTTATTCTATGGTTGGGGGCGATGAGAACGGATGTGATTACGGCCCCCTCCCTCGGGCTGTGAGGCCGGGGGAGCAAGCGCAGTTTGTGGGAACAAACTGACGTCTTGCATTACCGTCGTCACGCTCCGTTACGTACCCTATAATGTTTCTTACAATCACTGCATGCTGTGCATTCAGGCAGTTGTTGATTGCTTGACGTGCTTATCGTTCGTGAACTCTTTGATGAATCTGTGTACTTGGATTACAGCTTTCGCCACTCCTCGATCTCCTCGTCGTAGTCTTCCAAATGGGCACGCACGATGCGCTCCACGAAGCTCGAGAGGTTGGCGCCTCGATCTCCCAATCGACGGACAACGAAGTCGGCGCGCTCCTGAGTCGCCCGACTGAGGTAGACCGCCCGACGATCTGTCAGCTTGGCGGGGACGAGGAAGGTCTGCTTGTAAGCCTCCAGAGTCCCTCGCCTCATTTTGGTGCTGATGCGTTTCGGTGTGGGTGCACTCTTGGCATGCACGGCCTGCTCGGATGGCTCCGCTTCCTGTGGACGCGTTTCTCCCAAATAGACGTCGAGGAACGCACGGTCAGTTTTGTTGGTGTCTTTCTCTTTCATGGTTGCTATCTCCTTTTCAGTTTGACGGGGTGGGATGGTTTGGTTGTGATTTGTGCTTGTTCTCGTTGCTCCCGTAGGCGACAGACGCGGCTAACATGAAACTCGTTGAGATCCTTGCATCCTCGGTAGTGCACGGACATGTCTTCCACCTGGAACCCGGCGTCGATGAATGCGCTCAGGGTTCGCCTTCCAGCGTCGTCGTTATCGAGGAACGCACGGAGGGCCGTGATATGTCGCTCGCGCAGGTAACGAATGCACCGCCCGACGTTCGCCACGGAGTTCATCACGAGGCAATGGCTGTCGACCTTTTCTTTCATTGAAAGAAAGGAGAGGAAGTCCATGAAGCCTTCGAAGAGGCAGACTGGCTGCCGCCCGTCGGAAAAGATTGGTGTAATGTCCTTCGGAGCCAGCGTTCCTTTGAATAACCCAGCGCCCCTGAGCTCGTAGCTGCCCGAGACATTGGCAAAGCCGATGACTTCGTACTCCCGTCCCCTCACTTCGTAGCGGACGCATCGGAGGAAGGATCGTGCCCGACCGAGGTCGATGCACCGCTCTTTGGTCAGGTATTCCTGCAAATGTGGCGGAAGGTCGTCGGATATGCCGATCAGCTTTCTGCCTCCGTCTGTTCTCTCGGGGGTATGACGGTGGGCTTCTGTCCGTGGGTAATCGCTCTTCGTGCGACCGAAAATCATCTTCCCCAAACAGCGGATGGCCTCCGGAAGGGTGCACCCCTCGAGCCGCATATAGAGGTCGATGATGCTTCTGCCACGGTCTTCGGCGTAGTCAATCCACAGGTTCTTTTCGGTATCCACCTTGAAGCTCGGGTGACATTCATCCCGCAGCGGCGAGCGACACATCGTGTAGGCCGCCAGCCGTCGGACGGGCGTGATGCCTTTACTTTCCAAGTACGCCGTGATGGGGTACCGCCTGATGGTCGATAGGTTTTCTTCTTTCATGGTGATTAAACATTGAGATGGGGAATGAAGTGGTGTGGTGTTTCATTGGAATGCAAGTGATTTAAGATCAAACACCCGTACTTTTTGGTTTCTTCTTACTACAAACTACAATCGCCGTAATCGACTGTTTCCCAATGGTATTCATGCAAATAGAAGTCACTACACGGCTGACTACATGTTGCTACTACTGATTTGAAGGAGGGGAGTTCAGTGATCCACTGAAGTCATTTCTATTGCTTCTATCTGCCTGTTTGGTTGGTTTGGATGAGTTTTCGGGGGGTGAAAGTGTGATGAGCATCCCCGGCATCCAAGCATGCAGCGCATTCCGGCATGATGTTGCGTCTGTTTGCTGCCGATTTCTTCAGAGAATAGGCTTTACAAGGAAGTGATTCGCCCATCCGATAAGACAAAATGGCATTGAAAGGAAAAAAGCTTAGAGACGATTCGCAGGTTGATATCTGCATTCAAATGCCGCTGTTTTCCGAATGAACGGCAGCTGCATCCATGCTATGCCAGCCATTTCCTCACTGTTTTGCGAACGACTCGACATCAGCCCTCGCACTTTGCAGGATTACCGCGATCGAAAGACCATCTCCGTACACGCAGTTTGCCAGTAAAATTCTCTACAAGGTCTCGGATCTCGAAAAGATCTTGGAGGAGAATTACAAAGGGAGAAGCTCCTTATGAACAACCGTCCAAGCGAATAGAGGATTCTGCAAATAATATGCAATATCAGCATGTTACATCGGACAGATGAGATCAAATCGTCATCTTTGCAACGTGATAAGGAAAAAGGCATATTTATTCAATCTGTGGCTGGCAACACTGTTGGTGCTGTCAGTTACTTTTTTTGCCTCATCACCACCATTTGAAAGCGGTGTGCTTTACGGAGGAAATCTGTGATGTTGACGGTAACATCAACGATCAGCACACGGCACATCACGCTACAGAGCAGGAATCAAACTCAGAAGACTGCTCTATTGACCAAATCAAGCAAATATTTATAGGAGAAAAGGGCCTGCAACAACTCAAGCAGGCTGTTTCACAACAGGCACATATGCTGTATGCTGTGGTATTGTCCATTCTCGCAATACCTCAAGCCGACGTTTCACCTTATGAAAAAGCATTCCAAGAGCCGCTAATCCGCTTTTTAGATTGTTGTATTTCATCGGGTGGATTGCGTGCACCTCCCATACTGTAATTATATCTCGTTGTTTTTCTCGGGATCTGCAAGAAGCGGATTCCGGCAATTTCACACACATATAATTCACAGTATAGAAACATGATCAATCGAATTATTTTCTTCTCCATCAAACATAAGTTTTTGGTGGTGCTGCTATTAGTTGCCATTATTGGAGGCGGCCTTTACTCGATGAGCACCATCAACATCGACTCAACACCGGATATTACCAACAATCAGGTGCAAGTCATCACTGTATCAGAAAATCTTTCTGCGGCCGATATAGAGCAGTTTGTCACTTATCCAGTAGAGCTGGCCATGTCAAATCTGCCGGGCGTAGAAGATATTCGTTCTGTTTCCCGTTTCGGCCTTTCGGTCGTTACGATTGTTTTTAAGGATGATTTCGGGACTTATCTTCCACGACAGTTGGTTCAAGAAAAACTCGAAGAAGTCCGCGCAGATATACCCGAAGGATTCGGCACACCCGAAATGGGCCCCATTACTACAGGACTTGGCGAAATCTATCAGTACACGCTCGTACCCAGGGATTCGGCCCGATATACAGCACAAGAATTACGCACAATGCAAGACTGGCTTGTGAAGCGGCGCTTATCCATGCTCCCCGGCGTAGTAGAGGTCAATTCGTTCGGCGGAAGTGTAAAGCAATACGAGGTGTCCCTTAATCCGGAAAAGCTCAAAGCAATGAGTGTAAGCATTAGCGACGTGTATGAGGCCTTGAGCCGCAACAATGCCAATACAGGCGGTGCATACATTGAGAAGAACCATATGGCCCACTTTATTCGAGGTGAAGGCTTGGTGAAGTCATTAGACGATATAAAAGACATTGTCGTAAAGAACAACAACGGCCGACCGATGCTCATTCGCGACATAGCCGACAAGGTGGATTATGGATCACAGGTCCGCTATGGCGCATTTACGCAAGATGGGCGAGAAGCTGTGGGTGGAATGATACTGATGCTCAAAGGAGCTAATTCAGACAAAGTGGTAACCGCTGTGAAGGAAAGGATGAGGCAAGTACAAAAGTCCCTTCCGTCGGACATTGAGCTGAAACCTTTCCTCGATCGATCCAATCTGATAGGCCGCACCACAAGCACCATCGCTCGTAATCTGATTGAAGGTGCGCTCATTGTCATCTTTGTGCTCGTCTTATTGTTAGGCAGTGTACGCGGCGGAATCATCACGGCCTCTGTCATACCACTATCACTGCTTTTTGCTTTCATTTTTAATGCGTGTCTTCGGCGTATGGGCCAACTTGATGAGCCTTGGTGCCATAGACTTCGGCATTATAGTGGACGGCGCTGTGATTATTGTCGAAGGCGTTGTTTTCGAAATAGAGTGCCGCATTCGTCAGCAGCAAGATTCCCTTAGTCGCACGGATATGGATGAGATCAGTTATAAGGCCTCTTCCACGATGATGCATTCCGCATTCTTCGGTCAACTCATCATCCTTATTGTGTTTACCCCTATTTTATTCCTCGCCGGCGTAAGTGGAAAAATGTTTGCGCCTATGGCTTACACCTTCTCGTTTGCTGTACTGGGTGCTCTCATACTTTGCCTAACGTATGTGCCGATGGTGTCTTCATTATGGATGAATCCTTCAAGCCATGCGGATAGTTATATGGCACGTGCAGAACAAAAATTAGAGCAGCTGAGCAATCGTTTTATCGGGGCTATAATCCGTGTTTACAGGCCGATGCTTACCCTCGCTTTGCGGCATAAACGGAGTGTTATTCTCTCCGCCATAGGACTGTTTGGGGTGGCTGTCTTTGTTTTCTCGAAAATGGGTGGAGAGTTTATTCCCGAGCTGGATGAAGGAGACATTGCCATGCAAACGTTTCTGCGACCGGGCAGCTCACTTTCAGAGACTATTGAAAGGGAGAAAGAGGTGGAAAGGCTTTTGTTAAGGAGCTTTCCGGAGATCAAGACCGTATGTGCCCGGATCGGTGTGGCTGACATCCCCACGGACCCAATGGGCTTTGATTATACAGACAGCTTTATCATCTTGGAAAAAGATAGGAGCAAGTGGACATCAGCCAAAAGCAAAGAAGAGCTGATAGAAAAGATCAAGGCGAAACTGCAAACGTTACCCGGACTCAATTTCGCTTTCTCTCAGCCCGTAGCGCTCCGTTTTAATGAGTTACTGACCGGGGTGCGCGAGGATGTCGCGGTAAAACTTTACGGTGATGATCTCGAACAATTGAATAAGCTGGGCGAACAGATGGTAAATATCATCAGTAAGGTGCCGGGGGCAGGTGATGTGGCTCTTGAACGCACAGCCGGACTACCACAGATCACTGTAAAGTACGACCGTCGCCGCTTGGCTCAGTACGGGTTGGAGGTAGATAAGCTCAATCGCTATGTGAGTGCAGCCTTTGCAGGAGGTCCGGCCGGAGTCGTCTTCGAGGGTGAAAAGCGCTTTGACCTTGTGTTACGCTTGAGCGATACTTATCGCAAAGGCATCGACAATCTGAGGTATCTGTTCATCGATCTTCCTGACGGTAGACAGATTCCGCTTGGTGAGGTGGCCAACATCAGCTATCAATCAGGCCCTATGCAGATCTCGCGCGACCAGGCTTCGCGCCGCATATATGTTGGGGTGAATGTTCGTGGGCGTGATGTGGCGTCAGTGGTGGCCGACATACAAAAGCAATTAGAGAGACAGCTCGACTTGCCTCCCGGCTACCATCTGACCTATGGCGGAGAGTTTCAGAATCTACAAGAAGCTAAAGAGCGCCTGGCCGTTGTACTGCCAATCGCCTTATCGCTCATTTTCTTGCTCCTCTATTTCGCTCTCAATTCGCTTAAGCAAAGCCTGATGATTTACATGGCCGTTCCGCTGGCCACGATAGGCGGTGTTTTTGCTTTGGCCTTACGGGGAATGTCTTTCTCCATCTCGGCCGGTGTTGGCTTTATCGTGTTGTTCGGTGTGGCTGTGCTTAACGGACTTGTGCTTATCAATCGTTTCAACGCTCTCAAACAAGAAGGTGTGACCGACATAAATAGAAGGATTATCTTGGGTACGAAGGAGCGCATCCGCCCTATTTTACTCACAGCTACGGCGGCCATGCTGGGCTTCTTGCCGATGGCGGTGTCTGCTTCTGCCGGTGCAGAGGTGCAGCGTCCGTTGGCTACGGTTGTAATCGGTGGCCTTTTTACAGCCACGTTACTCACGTTAATCATCGTCCCTGTGCTATATGCTTTGGAAGAGAAATCGGGGCGGCTATCGTTCAAACGGTCGCTTCCCCTTACGCTGTTAATCATCGCATTGGGGTAGGTGCTCCCGTCCAAGCCCGTTCTCAACAGAAAGTAGATCTCAAACAAGCCCTTGTGTTGGCCGAGCAGTATTACCCGACGATGAAAGCTGCGCAATTGTCCGTAGATCGTGAAACAGCGATGAAGGCCGGCGTAAACGACATTGGGACGACCGAATTCTCTGCCGGTGCAGACGAAATCGGTAGGGGAAATGAGGGCACTTTCACCCTGCTCAGTGTGCGGCAAAACCTTCACTTTTTAGGTAACAAGGCGCGCAGTCGCCATCAATCTCAAATGGTGTCCACGGCCAGCGCTGCGGCAGAACTCACCCGCAAGCAGTTGCAGAAGAGGGTCAGCCAGGCCTATGTCCAAGCCTATGTCGCCGGCCAACGAATGGAGGTTTATGCGACAATAGACTCTATCTATGGCAGCTTTGAAATGGCGGCAAAAGCGAAATACGATGCCCGAGAAACCTCCTATCTGGAATACCTCACGGCCAGGAAGAAGGCCATACAGACGGCTGAAGAAAAGCGGCAGGCTGCAGATGACTATCGCATAGCCGTGATGCAGCTCTCGCTGTGGTTAGGCGATGGTGTCTACGAGCCGACGGTTGTCCCGGAAGAGCCTTTGCAGGTCGCGGATAGAGACAGCGTAGCCGATAGCCCACTGTCGAGACTTTACGCCGAGAAAGTGAAGCTGGCAACTGAGAATATCTCTTTGGAAAAATCGAAATCACTCCCCACGTTCTTCGTAGAAGGAGGAACGAAAATGATGGGAAATCGCATGGGCTATTGGAGCATCGACGTCGGGGTGAGCGTTCCCCTGTTCAGAAAGTCTTATCGGGCACGGGAGAAGGCAGCACGCATCGAGCGTGATATGGCTACGGCTGACTTCGAGGCGGCTCAAATAGCACTCCGCGCAACGGAGAACAGCCTCATGGCACAGTATCAGAAGTGGAAGCGTTTGCTGATGTATTATCATCAAACGGCCTTACCCACCGCACGCGAGCAGCAGAAAGGGGCCGCAGCGGCCTATCGTTTAGGGGCCACCGACTATATCGGATTCATTCAGACTATGGGCGATGCCGTCCAAACAGAACTCGACTATTGGACGGCCTACGAACAGTTACTTCAAACACAAATCGATTTACAATATCTCAACCTATGACGACAATGAAAAAGAAAGCATGCTTTATATATCGCCGCAGCCCTGCTCGTAGCATCATGCGGCACAAAGAATGAACAGGAAGAAGGCCGAAGCGAGGACTTGCCCGAAAGAACACCGTGGAGCTTACCGACAAACAAATGCAACAGCTGAACATCACGACCGGTGCATTGGCCGATCACACCTTTGCCGGAACCATTCAAGCAAGTGGGCGGCTCACCACCTCGCCGCAAGGCGAGGCTTCGATAGCGCCCAAGATGGGGGCCAATGTGGAGCGCGTGCTGGTCAGGGAAGGGCAAGAGGTGACGAAGGGACAAGTGTTGGCCTACCTGTCTCATCCAGACTTATTAGAGATCCAGTCGCGTTATCTCACGGCGGTTAACCGTCGCGATTATCTCAGTAAAGAGTACCAGCGACAAACTCAGATGATGGACGAAAAGGTAGGCGCCGGCAAAGACTACGACAGAACAAAGTCGGAACTGCAAATCATCAACAGCGAGATTCGCATGCTGACGACACAACTGCAACAATTGGGAATCGCACCCTCATCCCTAAGGGCCGGAAAGGCAGTCTCGGCCATTGCCGTAACCAGCCCCATAGCCGGAACCGTGGAGCGGATCGATGTGGAGACGGGGCAGTATGCCGCCCCTGAAACGCCTATGATGAGAATCATAAACACGCAAAGCCTCTTCGCTGAATTGCAGGTCTATCAGAGCGATCTACCCCGATTGCAAAAAGGGCAAGAAGTCGATCTGCAGGTGCAGGCTGCCGGAGATGGAGGAAAGGTCTTCAAGGGTAAGATCTACGCCATCGGGAAAACGTTTGACAGCAACATGCAGTCCGTCCCCGTAAGGGTGGATATGGATGGGGAGAAGGATGCACTCATCTCAGGTCTCTATGTGGAAGCGCAAATTGCAGCAGGCGTTTCGACGATGAAAGCTGTACCGGCAGAAGCCGTGGTGGATGAAGAGGATAAGTCGTACATCTTCGCGGCGGTAAGAGTCGGTGACAAATGGACGTTTACCCCCATTGCTGTGACGAAAATCAAAGAAGAGAATGGCATGGTGGCAGTAAAGCCCGTCCAAGAAGATTTGAAGATGGAGGGAAGAACGGTGGCTCTTTCTGGGGCTTACTATCTACTCTCCGAAATGAAAAAAGGAGAGACCGGCGAGGAGTAGCAGAGGCGATAAAGCCTTCCTTTCCTCGATGGGGAAATGACCTCTCCCGAAGGTTGGACCCATTTCCTCAGTCGGGAAATGGCCTCTCCCGAAGGTTGGACCCATTTCCTCAGTCGGGAAATGGCCTCTCCCGAAGGTTGGACCCATTTCCTCAGTCGGGAAATGACCTCTCCCGAAGGTTGGACCCATTTCCTTAGTCGGGAAATGGCCTCTCCCGAAGGTTGGACCCATTTCCTCAGTCGGGAAATGCCCTCTCCCGAAGGTTGGACCCATTTCCTGACTCGGGAAATGACCTCTCCCGAAGGTTGGACCCATTTCCTTAGTCGGGAAATGGCCTCTCCCGAAGGTTGGACCCATTTCCTCAGTCGGGAAATGGCCTCTCCCGAAGGTTGGACCCATTTCCGAGGCTCGGGAGTGGCCTCTCCCGAAGGTTGGACCCATTTCCGAGGCTCGGGAATGCCCTCTCCCGAAGATTGGATTCCTTTGAGGCTTGGGGAAGAAGGTGGCTGGCATACGTCGAATCATTACTGCATAAGAATTGCATATCCAATCACATCATCATGATAAAGAACAAGAAATTACAGCGAATCATCCTCTCCGCACTCCTACTCATCGCAGCCGTGGCGGTGGAGAGAAACGCCGTGTTGCCCGTATGGCAACTACTGTTGATCTACTTGCCTTCCTACCTGCTCGTGAGTTACGACATCTTGGCTGAAGCCTGGGAGGGCATTATGGAACGAGATCCATTCAACGAACATCTGCTGATGAGCATAGCTACGCTTGGCGCTATGCTGATCGGCTTCCTGCCCGGCGCCGAGCCGGAGTTCACCGAGGCTGTCTTTGTGATGCTCTTCTTTCAGGTGGGCGAACTGTTTGAAGAATATGCCGAGGATCGCAGCCGACGCTCCATCGCCGAGCTGATGGACATCCGTCCGGATACGGCCACGGTGGAGCGTAACGGTGTAACCGAGGCGGTGCACCCCGAGACTGTAGCCGTGGGAGAGCTGCTTGTGCTGCGACCAGGAGACAAAGTGCCGATGGACGGCATCGTCATCGAAGGGACATCAAGCCTGAACACCGTGGCGCTGACGGGCGAGAGTGTTCCGCGCACAGTGGGTCGCGGCGACAGGGTCATCTCGGGCTGCGTCAATGTCAGCGGAATGATCAAGATGCGGGTGGAGAAGAGCTTCGGCGAATCTACCGTCTCCAAGATCATTCGTCTGGTAGAAAGCGCCGGAGAGAACAAGTCGAAGAGCGAAAACTTCATCACCCGTTTTGCGAAGGTCTATACTCCCATCGTGGTCTATATCTCTCTTGCGCTGGCCATCCTGCCGCCACTGCTCTCGGGCGACTTTGTAGCCGTCTTCCCGCTTTGGCTGAATCGCGCACTCACCTTCTTAGTTGTGTCCTGCCCCTGCGCCTTGGTGCTATCCATCCCTCTGACCTTCTTTGGTGGCATCGGTGGGGCTTCGCGACAAGGCATCCTTATCAAGGGCGGAAACTACATGGACACGTTGGCCAAGGCGGACACGGTGGTGTTTGACAAGACGGGCACCCTCACGCGGGGCGTGTTCAGCGTAAACGCCATACACCCCAAGGCAATCAGCGATCGGGAGCTGCTCCATTTAGCCGCTCACGTAGAGCGTTTCTCCACGCACCCCATCGCACAGTCGCTGCGTGAGGCATACCCCGAAGAGTCGGACGACTGCACGGTGAAGGATGTGGAGGAGATAGCCGGACATGGCATCCGCGCTCAAGTCAATGGCCGCAGCGTGAGCGTGGGTAACACGAAAATGATGGACAGCATTGGCGCCCAATGGCTGCCTTGCAAGCTGATAGGTACAATCATACATCTGGCTGTGGATGGCACATACATGGGGCACATCGTCATCTCTGACGAGATCAAAGACGACGCCAGCGAAGCCATTGATGCGCTTAAAGCCTTGGGCGTACGAAAGACTGTCATGCTTACCGGCGACCGCAAAGAGGTGGGTGAGGATGTGGCCAAGCGGATCGGAATCGACGAGGTGCAGACCGGATTGTTACCGGCCGATAAGGTGAGCCACCTTGAGCGATTGATGAAGGAGAAGAAAGCCGGAGGCAGTCTGCTCTTCGTCGGCGACGGCATCAACGATGCGCCTGTACTAGCCCGTGCGGACGTAGGCGTGGCTATGGGTGCCCTCGGATCGGACGCAGCAGTAGAGGCAGCCGATGTGGTATTGATGGACGATCGTCCGTCGAAGGTGGCAGGAGCCATATCCATCTCTCGCAAGACCATCGGTGTGGCCATGCAGAACGCATGGTTTGCTATTGTGATCAAGGTGCTCGTACTCCTTTTGGCCGGATTTGGCATCGCCACGATGTGGATGGCCGTCTTTGCAGATGTCGGCGTCACCGTCTTAGCCGTGTTCAATGCCATGCGGACACTGCGAGTGAAGAGTTGAATCTCTCTCACTATACAAAGGCATATCACATGAAAGAGGAATGAAAAAGAAGGGGAGTAAGGTGTAGTCAGAATGGTTTCATCTATCCTGACTACACCTCAACCCCTCTTCTTTCACTGTATTACCCCCATTGTAGTCATGTAGTAAGATAGAATCAGTGAAAGGGAAAAAGACCTGTTAGGGCGGCTGTATAGGGATCACTCTGAAGCCGCTTGTTGCTTCCGGATCAGCTTGTCCATGTCTTCTGAGATCTTTTTGTCCGTCACCTGCGCATAGATCTGCGTGCTGGATATGGACGCGTGCCCCATCATCTTAGCGATGCTCTCTATCGGGATGCCTGCACTGAGTGACAGGGTTCCGAACGTGTGGCGCGCCATGTGGAAAGACAGTCGTTGCCTGACGCCACACGCCAGTCCCACAGTACTCAGTTTGCTATTCATCACACTGCGGCCGCAACCGCGTGGGAAGACAAGGGCATCGCCTTTTCCTTTCACCGCCTGATTCTCCCGGCATCTGCTAAGGATCTCCTCCGCGATCGGATGTAGCGGCACGACAGACTCCACTTTCGTTTTCTGCCTCTCCTTGCGGATATACCTCAGGCCATCGGCTGACGTTTGGATATGCGAGAACTTCAATCGCTCCATATCCGCAATGGCTAGTCCGGTGAAGCAGGAGAAGAGGAACATCTGTCGGGCCTGTTCGGCTTCCTTGTCGTTCACTTTCAGCGCCATGAGCTTGGCCACGTCGCTCTTTTGCAAGAATCGAATCTTCCTTTCCTCTTTTTCATAGGTGACATCTTCAAAAGGATGGCAGCGGATGACTTTCAAGTCTACCGCACGATACATCAATCGACTCAATCGGCAGAGGTGCTTGTTCATGGTCGATGCCGCCAAACCGCGTTTTTTGAGAAAGAAGCGGAAGTCCTCAAACAGATCTTCCGTAATGCCTACGAGGGGGATGTCTCGCCCTCCGTTTTCCTTCATGAACGCCCGAAGCAGCTTGTCCGAATAGATCAGGTTTTGGTAGGTGCTTTCAGCTTTCGACTTGCCTACGCATGCCTTCACAGATTGCAGTTCTGCCTCGCTCATGGCCAAAAGGGTGGTTGGTGCGGCAACGGTGCCCTGCAAGCGGTTCTTGAGGAGTTCTGCACTGACCACTCCGTCCTTCGTGAGCATTTCCGCGTAAGTCTTTTCCACAAGCTCCTTGAACGCTGCGAGGCGTTGGTTGATTTTCTTTTCGCCGGCTGTCCCCTGTCTGCTGTTCCATTCGGCCGGCAGACATTCCTCACCTGTGGTAATAGCTGTGCTCCTACCATCGATAGTGACGCGGCAAAAGATGGCTGTCTTGCCGTCTGCTTTTGTCTTCTGCCTGTTGATGTAGAACAGGATCTTGAATGTACTTCTCATGTTGGTCTGTGGTTAAATGGTTAGGTGCAAATCTTCGGTGAAGGCGATTAAGCGATCGAACTCCTCGAATAACTTCTGCGGTGTCACCTTCGCATATCGCTCGGTCATGCGCACTGTGCTATGTCCAAGCATCTTGCTGACGGTCTCGATGGGCACGCCCTGTTCCAAGGTGATGAGCGTAGCGAAGGTGTGTCGAGCGGTGTGTGTGGTGAAGGGCAGCGTGATACCGGCCCGCAGTCGGAGGGCTTTCAGATGCGATTGATAGGTTATGTAATGGATGTGAGGAAGCAACGTATCCCTCGATTCATCATGCAATTTGTTCATCAGTTGAAGGGCCTCGGGCAACAGCTTTACACGGCAGAGGACACCCGTCTTCTGCCGGTTGAACTTCAGCCAAAGGGCGCCTTCGTCGTCGCGAACAAGATGCTCCGGGCACAGTGCCATCAGATCGCAATAGGCGGCGCCAGTGTAACAGGCGAAAAGAAACACATCGCGCGCTGTCTCCAAGTCAGCCTCCCAGCCGTCAAAACAGAGCGCCTTTAACATGTCCAACGCTTCCCTATCGAGCGCTTTGGGCAGTCGACTGTCTCCCTTATCTACATGCACATTGTCGAATAGCAAGGTGTCTGCTGCGCCTTCTCGATACGCCAGCTTGCAGACCTTTTTGACAAGGATGACCATGTTGTAGCAGGTACTTTGTTTCAGCCCAACCTCTCCGGTTGCGAACTGCTCGAACTGCTTAACGAAGTCCTCCGTCAGTTGCGAAAAGGTTAAGTCGGAAGCGTTATGCTTCGCTCGAATGAACTGTTGCAACCTCATTCTTGTCTGACGATACAAGACCAAAGACTCTCTTTTGATGTCTACACCGACGTGCTCCTCCATATCCTCGATCAGGCCGTCGAACCGCTCCAATAGCATAGTTCGACTCTGCACGCTGCCTTGGAGATGTTCCTTGATGTCGGTTGCGTCAAATGGTGATCCCTTGGCCAGGAGGGACTGATAGGAGGCTTGAACGGCGAGAAGCAGGTTGTCCAACCGTCCATTAACTTCGACCGCCTCGCGGCTCTTCCCGTCCATCCGACTTTCGCGCGGGTTCCACAAATCGGGATTGCAGGACAGCTTGCAACTGAACTGTGCAATGGAACGTCCCAGCGTGATGCGTCCCATGATCGGCGCCTTGCCCGACCTGTCGCAACTGCTCTTTTTGAGGTAGAGCAACACCTTCATTTTCTTGTCATCCATACGCTTTGAAAACTGTGGGCAAAATTACCCGGTTCAAAGCGCCTGTTACCTGCGCAGATTCCTGTATATCAATGCAAAAGAACCGTGTGGAAGAAAGGTTCAGTTACCTGCTTTTACACCATCGTTACCTACCACCAGACAGGGTAACGGTTTGGTAACTGAACTTCTTCCCGGATCCGCACTTTTCTGCCTTTTCCGCTCAACGCAACCGGAAGCATATCGACCCCTTTCTACTAATTATCAGTCCACTTACTCCGACATCGAGACTTCTGCTTTTGAGGGGAATAGTTGGTTCTGAGGTGGTTGTAATACGTTCCGAACGTGGTGTCGATACGTTCCGGACGTGGTGTCGATACGTTCCGGACGTGGTGTCGATAGGTTCGGAACGTGGTTGCGATACGTTCAGAACGTGGTTACGATACGTTCCGAACGTGGTGTCAATAGGTTCCGAACGTGGTCTTGATAGGTTCCGAACGTGGTCTTGATACGTTCCGGACGTGGTCTCGATACGTTCGGAACGTGGTCTCGATAGGTTCGGAACGTGGTCTTGGGTACCTCGGAACGTGGTTGCGACACGTTCCGAACCTATTAACACACCCCTCATTACCCCCCCTCATCCTCCCCCGAATTAGGGATTTTGATCACCGTTCAGACGAAATACTTTTGCGCCGTAAAACAAGATCGCATAACGATAAACACCATCAGAATATGAAAGCAGATAAACTATCGGGCGTACCCGAAACCATGCTCATCACCCTCTGGGCCAAGGCCACCGAAACGAATCGGCCGGACGCCCTGCTGCGCGACCCGAAGGCGGTCGAAATCATGAACCGCATCGACTATGACTTCACAAAGTTCCGAGGTGGCACCATGTCGCAAGTCGGCTGTTGCATCCGCGCCGACCTGATCGACCGCGAGGCCAAGAAGTTCCTCCAGGCCCACCCTGACGCCGTCGTCATACAGCTCGGCGCCGGCATCGACGCCCGCTACGACCGTTTGGGCCGCCCTGCCGTCACCCACTGGTACGACCTCGATCTGCCCGAGGCCATCGACCTCCGTCGCCGCCTCCTGCCCGAGACCGAGCGCAACACCTACCTGGCCATGTCCTTCCTCGACTTCCGTTGGATCGACACTGTCCGCGCCCACGGTCGGCCCGTGCTCTCATCCTCGAAGGCGTGCTGATGTACTTCACCGAGGCGGAGGTGCGGAGCTTCTTCGACGCCATCTGCCGCGACCTCCCCGACGGCACCACCATCCTCTTCGACATGCTGGCCTACTGGCTCGTGAACAACGCCAAGCATCACGACGTCGTGAAGAAGGCCGATAAGACGGTCGAGTTCAAATGGTCCGTTCTCGACACCCTCGAGATGGAGCGTTGGAACCCCCGCATCCACCTCGTCCGCGAGTACTACATGAGCGACTACGCCCGCGGACGCTTCCCCTTCATCTTCCGCACCCTCTACCGCATCCCCTACTTCCACCGCCGCTTCAACCAGCGCATCGTCAACCTCGAGTTGCGTTGAGGCGTTTGTTTGTTGAGGCGTTGAGGCGTTTGTTTGTTGAGGCGTTGAGGTTTTTGCTGAGTTGTTGAGGTGTTTGTTGAGTAAATGACAGACTAAGAGGTACCCGGCCAAACTTCCCTGCCCCGGCAGGGCCCTTCTTTTCTTCCATCAAGGGAAGAAAAGAAGGCACCGGCTGACGAAAAGCCCTTCCTTCGCGCCTCGTTTCAAGGTTATAAAAGCAACAAGCACACAATGACAGAAGCATTCAAAAAGACGCCCGTCGAGCTCACAGCGCATTACGGGCACATCCTCCAAGCCCTCCGTCGGGGCGTGAGCCTCACCGCCTCAGCCGACGGCCGCGTGAACCCGATGACCATCTCGTGGGGCATGCTCGGCATCGAGTGGAACCGCCCCCCTCTTCATCACCTACGTCCGCACGGGTCGCTTCACCCACGGCCTGCTCGAGCGCAACCCCGAGTTCACCGTCAACCTCCCCGCACCTGGCATGGATCACCCCGCGCGTCTGGTCAGCTACCTCGGCACCCACTCCGGGCGCAACGAAGACAAGGCCGCTGCGCTCGGTCTGCACCTCGTGCCCGGCACTGAGATCCGTGTGCCCGGCCTGGCCGAGCTCCCCCTCACCCTCGAGTGCCGCATCCTCTACCGCCAGCTCCAGCAGGCCGACTGCTTCCTGCCCGGCAACGAGGCGATACTCAAGTCGTGTTACCCGCCGGACGTCCCCAGCGAAGTCACCGGCAGCAACCACGACTTCCACACCGCCATCTATGGCGAGATCGTCGGCGCCCACCTCATTCAACCCGCTTGAAACATGATCAATCAACATATAAATCGCCGAAAGTCCGCAGCCGTACTGTTGTTCCTTATCGTCATCCTCGCCGCCAACTACATTCATACCCGCTCAGAGATCACGCCCAACATGCCCGACTTACCGACCCGGATCGAGCCCTGGACGAACGCTTACGGCGGCGCCGACAGAGCTACGACACGGCCCTGCTGAAGCTCCGCCACGAGATCGCCCCACGCTTCCAAGTCTTCACCTTCGACGACTCGGCAACGGGCCGCAAGATGACCTACAACCTCTTCGTGCCAAAGGACTACGACCCCGCGAAACGCTATCCACTCGTCCTCTTCATGGCCGATGCCAGCACCGTAGGCAAAGGCACCATCGCCCCGCTCATGCAGGGCTACGGCGGCATCATCTGGGCCACGGACGAGAGTCAAGCCGAGCACCCTTGCATCGTCCTCGTGCCGGCTTACGACGGTCCCGAAGCCGCCACCAACGATCGCTACGAGGTGACCGACGAGGTGGCTGTCACCTATCGCCTCCTTCGCTCCGTCGTCTCGCACTACGCTGTCGACACCACTCGGATCTACGCTACCGGACAGTCGATGGGCGGCATGATCACCTTCTACCTCAACGTCCACTACCCCGACCTCTTCGCTGCCTCGCTCTACGTGGGTACGCATTGGAACTTCGATGAGCTGAAGCCCGTCATCCCCCGCCAACGCTTCTTCTATATCGCCTCGGAGGCAGACAAGGCCGCCCCGGTGATGGCGCGCATGGAGAGTTTCTTTCAAGAGGATCACATCCCCTACGCCGCCACACGCTTCGCCGCTAACCTGCCCGACGCCGAGAAGGAACGTCTCGTGCAAGCCCTCATCGCCGAGGGCCGCGCCATCAATCTGGTGCGCTTCACTCAAGGATCGATGCTCCCGCCGGGCAGTGATCCCAACTCCAAAGGTGGTGACCACATGTACAGCTTCGACTACGCCTACCGCCTCCAAGCCGTCCGCAACTGGCTCTTCGCGCAACAGAAATAGTCCGGGCGATACATTCCCTTATACAACAAGGCCTGAGACGTGCAAGTATCATTTGCGTCTCAGGCCTTGTCGTATAAATCGCCCTTTATCCTTCCTCCCTCACAGCGCTATCCGCAGCCCCTCCAGGCCGAGCGTGGTGTGAGGGAAAACAGCCTTAGCCTCGGCAAGGAGCGGCGTGAGGTCGACGTAGCGAGCCGAGTAATGGCCGAGCACAAGGCGCTTCACGCCTGCCCGACGGGCGATCTCGGCCGCCTCGCGAGCAGTGGAGTGGAAGGTCTGGCGGGCACGCGCCACGTCTCGCTCCATGAACGTGGCCTCGTGGTAGAGGCAGTCCACACCCTCGACGAGGGGCACGATGGAGGGCAGAAACTCCGTGTCCGAACAGAAAGCATAGCGGCGTGGCGGTGTGGCCGGACGCGTGAGCCGCTCGTGGGGTACGGTGATGCCGTCGGGGGTGACATAGTCGGCCCCCTGCTTGATGGCCCGCAGCGCATGGACGGGCACCTGGTAGAAGTCGATCATATCGCGCCGAATGTGCGCCTCGGCCGGGTGTTCGGCAAAGAGGTAGCCACAGGCGGGGATGCGGTGGCTGAGGGGGATGACCAGACGCTGACGGAGCGATCCTCCATCACGAGCGCGTGCTGCGTGGGGTCGATCAGGTCGAGGCGCACCTCGTAGGGCATGTCCTTGCAAAAGACGGCAAGGATGGGCCGGAGGAAGTCTTCCAATGCATGCGGCCCATGGACGACCAGCTCACCCGTCCGGCCCAGCATGCCGAGCGTGGAGAGTAGCCCGGGCAGACCGAAGCAATGGTCGCCGTGGAGGTGAGAGATGAAGATGTGCGTGATGCGATTGAAGCGGATGTGGTAGCGCCGCATCTGTAGCTGCGCCCCCTCGCCACAATCCATGAGGTAGAGCTTGTCGCGCAGGTCGATCACCTGCGCCGTGGCCTCATGTCGCAGCGTGGGCGTGGCCGATCCGCAGCCGAGGATGGTGATGTCGAAGGAAGTCATATGTATAGCGGTATGGTTCTCTGATCCGGGGCAAAGGTAGGCAGAGGCGACGCCTCTTTTTGCCCTTCGCCCACGCTCCGCGGCCTCTAAACGTCTCCCAATAGGCCTTCACCCAAACTCCGCGGCCTCTAAACGCGTCCCAATAGGCCTTCACCCACGCACCGTGGCCCTAAAAAGAGTTGTCTATTTAAGGCTTTCACATTAAAAGGAGATTACCTGCACTGAAAGTTTAGTGTTTTTATAGTGATAGCCCATTACACATAAAGTATATATGAGACTTTTAGATTGAAAGCACAAAATAGACGATGCAAGTATGATGCTTTTAGATTGAAAGCATAGGATATATAGTATATATCATATCATTTTCATATAAAAGCATGAATATGTCAATGCAGATCGTATGCTTTTACAGTAAAAGCTATCTACATACATCTGAGATTATACCGTATCACATTAAAATCATTCTATATACAGGAGACTATAATGGGTTTTAATGTAAAAGCATCGCATATACACCTCCATTCGTCCCCAACCGGACGGCGGATGGCCCTGCGGGCTTACGTTTAGGGGCAAACCAGTCGGGGGAAGCCTCGAGGGGGTCTGCGTTTGGGGCCAAACCGGCGGGGCGAAGGCCTGCGCCGCTCCCCTTTTGCGCTACTTTTGCCCGCAGATCATCACAGCAGAACGATTTCCCCCCACGTATCAGATATGCAGAAACAACAGTTACAGCAAAGCCTGCAGCAACGCCTCTCACCGCAACAAATCCAGGTGGTCCGTATGCTCGAGCTGCCCGCCTTGGAGATGGAAGAGCGCATCAAACAGGAGCTGGAGGAGAACCCCGCCTTAGAGGAAGGGCGCGACCCGACCGAATCGGACGACGAACCGGCTACCGACCCGGACGACGAGATGACGGCGGAGGACAGCTCCCTGGCCGACCTGGGCGACTACCTCACGGACGACGACATCCCCGAATATCAGCTCCGCGCCATGAGTAACGCGGAGGAGCGGCGCGAGGGAGATCCCCTTTGCCGTCGGGCCCTCCATGCACGACTACCTCGAAGAGCAGCTCAGCCTGCGCTCACTCACGGAGCGCGAACGCGAAATAGGCCGCTACATCATCGGTAACATCGACGACGATGGCTACCTGCGCCGCGAACTCTCGGCCGTGGCCGACGACCTGATGTTCAAGGCCGGCATCGAGGCCAACGAGGCGGACGTGGAGGCTGTCCTACGCATCATTCAGGACTTTGAGCCGGCCGGTGTCGGTGCCCGTGACCTCCGCGAGTGCCTCCTCCTGCAACTGAAAAAGAAGCGCCCCACGCCCGACACCGCCCTGGCGCTGCGCATCCTCAACGAGCATTTCGACGCCTTCACCCGCAAGCATTACGAGAAGATCCGCCGTGCGCTGACCTCGATGAGGCGTCGCTCAAGGCCGTCCTGCGTGAGATCACCCGCCTCAACCCCAAGCCCGGAAACGGCTGGAACGAGGCCTCAGACACGGCCATGAACCGCATCACGCCGGACTTCATCGTGGACTGCCACAACGGCCAGCTCAGCCTCAGCATGAATCAGCGCGACGCCCCCGAGCTGCACGTGAACCGTGAATACGCCGACATGTTTCGCGACTACCTCGGCAACAAGTCCAACCGTAGCCCGGAAATGCGCAACGCGGTGCAGTTTGTCAAGCAAAAGCTCGACGCCGCCCGCTGGTTCATCGACGCCGTCCGGCAACGCCGCGAGACACTCCAGCGCACCATGGAGGCCATCCTCATGCTGCAAACCGACTTCTTCCTCACCGGCGACGAGACAAAGCTCCGCCCCATGATCCTCAAGGACGTGGCCGAGCATGCGGGCTACGACATCTCGACCGTCTCACGCGTCAGCAACAGCAAGTATGTCCAGACCAACTTCGGCATCTACCCCCTCAAATACTTCTTCTCCGAGGGCGTCCTGAACGACCAAGGCGAGGAGATCTCCACCCGCGAGATCAAGAAGATCATGCGCGAGACGATCGACGCCGAAGACAAGCGCAACCCTGTGACCGACGAGGCCCTCTGCGCCTTGCTCCGCGCCAAAGGTTATACCCCTGCCCGCCGCACGGTGGCTAAATACCGCGAGCAGCTCGGCATTCCTGTGGCTCGCCTAAGGAAGGAACTGTGAGTGGAGGGTAGAGAGTAGAGGGTAGAGAGTAGAGGATAGAGAGTAGAGGGTAGAGAGTAGAGGATAGAGGGTGGCGAAGTGCTTTCCGAGGGTGCAAACGCATCGCCACCGCTTCAAACCAAATATCTCACCCTACATTTGCCCGCGATAAATTTCACATTAATCAAACCAATAACACCATCATGAACTTTCCATCAGAACTGAAGTACACGAAGGATCACGAATGGATCCGCGTGGAAGGCGACACTGCCTTCGTAGGTATCACCGATTATGCACAGCAGGAGCTGGGCGAGATCGTATTCGTTGACATCGCCACCGAGGGCGAGACGCTGGCTAAGGACGAGGCCTTTGGCTCCGTTGAGGCTGTTAAGACCGTCTCTGACCTGCTCATGCCCGTAGCTGGCGAGGTGCTCGAAGTGAATCCCGAGCTCGAGGATAAGCCCGAGCTGGTCAACTCCGATCCGTACGGACAAGGCTGGCTGATCAAGGTCAAACCCGCTAATGTGGCAGATGTAGAAGGCCTCCTTTCGGCCGACGACTACAAAAAGCTCATCGGATGACCCCACAAGTCAGCATCATCATGGGCAGCGTCTCCGACCTGCCCGTGATGAATAAGCCGCCCAATTCCTCGATGAGATGGAGATCCCGTTCGAAATGAACGCCCTCTCCGCCCATCGTACCCCGGAGGAAGTGGAGCGATTCGCCCGAGGCGCCGAGGGACGTGGCATCCGCGTCATCATCGCCGCCGCTGGCATGGCCGCACACCTCTGCGGTGTCATCGCCTCCATGACCACCCTCCCTGTCGTCGGTGTGCCCATCGCCGCCTCACTCGACGGCATCGACGCCCTTCTGGCCATCGTGCAAATGCCTCCCGGCATCCCCGTGGCCACCGTCGGTATCAATGGAGCACAGAACGCTGCCATCCTGGCCGCTCAAATGCTCGCCCTCAGCGACGAGGCGCTGGCCCGTCGCCTGGCTGACTATAAGGAGGGACTCAAAAAGAAAATCGTCAAGGCCAACGAAGAGTTGGCCAGCGTCCAATTCAAATTCAAGACAAATTGAAACGACGACCTACCTCGGTAGTCGCCATTGGTAACACCCCCGCTGGGCGGGGATTACCCCGTACGCATCCAGTCCATGGCCAACGTATCGACCATGGACACGGATGCGTCCGTCGTTCAGGCGATCAGCATGGCACGCGCCGGCGCCGAATATATCCGCTTCACCGCTCAGGGCGTACGTGAGGCCCGTAACCTCGGCCTCATCCGCCGTCGACTTAACGAGCTGGGCTGCCATACGCCCCTCGTGGCCGACATCCACTTCAACCCGAAAGCCGCAGACGTGGCCGCGGAGTTTGTGGAGAAAGTGCGCATCAATCCGGGCAACTACGTCGATGGCGCGCGCACCTTCCGCGCCGACTATACCGACGAAGACTTCGCCGAGGGCGTCCGCAAGATCCGCGAGCGCTTCGTCCCCTTCCTCCGCCTCTGCCGCGCACATGGCACCGCCATCCGCATCGGCGTCAACCACGGCTCCCTCTCGGATCGAATCATGTCGCGCTTTGGCGACACGCCCGAGGGCATGACCGAGTCCTGCATGGAGTTCCTCCGCCTCTGCCGCGAGGAGCAATTCGACGACGTCGTCATCTCCATCAAAGCCTCGAACACGGTCGTCATGGTGCGCACCGTCCGCCTGCTTGTCCGCACGATGGATCGCGAGGGCATGCACTATCCGCTTCACCTTGGCGTCACCGAGGCGGGCAACGACGAGGACGGACGCATCAAGAGTGCCGTCGGCATCGGCGCCTACTCACGGACGGCATCGGCGACACCATCCGCGTCTCCCTCAGCGAGCCACCCGAGGCTGAGATCCCCGTAGCCCGTGAGCTCATCGACCATATCAACCGCACGCGTGCAGAAGAATACGCGCCCATGCCTGCCGATTTCGAGGGCACGGAGACGGACTACTTCCGTCGCACACGCATGGTAGGCGACATCGGAGGCGGTCGCCAGCCCGTCGTCTTGGCGGAGTACACCAATGGCGAAGAGCCCGACGAGACCCTCCGCCCGGACTACCTCCGCCACCTGCCTGACGGCACATTCACGTCCACAAAAGACAAACGTCGCACAGTCCCCGCGCCCCATTTCGTGGAGCTGACACCGGACGAGCTGACCAACGAGCGCCTCGAGGCCCTCAACGCAGACGAATCCTCCGTGATTATCCTCCGCAGTGTGCACACGGACAGCGTCAACGAGACACGCGCCGCCATCCTGCGCCTCCGCGCCGCAGCATGCCAAGCGCCCGTCATCCTACGCCGCGACTACCACGAGGCGGATCTCGATCGCCTGCGCATCGCTGCCTCAGCCGACCTTGGCGTCCTGCTCATCGACGGCATCGCTGACGGCCTCCTCCTCACCCAGGGCGGCCACAGCACGCCCGACACCGATCGCCTGGCCTTCGGCATCCTCCAAGCCACACGCCGCCGCATGAGTCGCACGGAGTACATCTCCTGCCCCGGCTGCGGCCGCACGCTCTACGACCTGCACCAGACGATCTCGCGCATCAAAGCAGCCACGGGCCACCTCAAGGGTGTCAAGATTGGCATCATGGGCTGCATCGTCAACGGCCCCGGCGAGATGGCCGATGCCGATTACGGTTACGTGGGCGCAGGCCCCGGCCGGGTCAGCCTCTACCGCGGCAAGGAGTGCGTCCTGCGCAGCATCCCAGAGTCCGAAGCCGTCGACCGCCTCCTCGAGCTCATCGCCTCGGATCGCAAGTAACCCGCCCGCACATTATGGCTTAGGCCGACCTCCATACCTCGGGGGCCGGCCTTTTTTGTGCCGAAAAGACTCACACACCAGCAAAAAAAGCTCGTCCGTGAGTGAAAATCACTCGTACGCCAGATAAAAAAGCTCGCGCGTGAGCAAAAGAAACTGGTGCACCAGCAAAAATCACTGGTGCATGAGTGAAAAAAGCTCGTTCACGAGCAAAATAAGCTGGCTGATGAGCCGAAAAAGCTCACGCGCCAGCTTGTATTAGCTCATTCTTCGCCTCGTCTTTCCCCTCCTCGTCCTTATTGAGCAGTGGCAGGGCGAAGATCCCGAAGAGGCCACAGAGCACGACCCAGACCGTCTGCACCGTGAAGACAACCAACGCAAAGGCCGCTGCATCGGTACGATCGACGCCAAAAGCCACGAGCGTCGAGATGACCATAAAGTGCCACACACCGATACCCCCCTGCACAGGCACTGCCACACCGAGGCTGCTCATGGCAAAGGCGATCAGTCCGATGCGTATACCCAAAGGCGCAGTGAATTCGAAGGCGTAGAAGGTAGTGTAGAAGTAGAGGAAGTAGCCGACCCAGATAGCCAGCGTCTGAAGGAGGAAGCGCCCCTTGTGCTCGATCGTCCAGAGGCTGCGCACACCCTCCCAGACGTTCAGCAGCATCTCGGTCAGCTTGCGAACAAGGGGCAAATGCTTCATGCGCACGAAGACGAACCATGCGAGCGCCACGGCTCCGACCAGCCCGACGTACGTCCACGGGGAGCGGACGAGGGTGATCAGCGTCGCAACCAGCGTCGGGGGATTCTCAGCGAAGAAGTGGCGGAAGAAGCCGATGTTGAAGACACCGAGGCAGAGCGTGAGCAGGCCCACCATGAGCGTATCCATGATGCGATCTACGAAGAGCGTGCCTAAGAGCTTGGTGAAGGGCACACGCTCGTATTTGGCCGTCACACCGCAGCGCCAGATCTCGCCCACACGCGGCAGGGCCATGTTGACGGCGTAGTTGCCAAGGACGGCGAAGACGACGTTGCGCCGACGAACACGTCGGCCAAGCGAGTCGATAAGCAGCCCCCAGCGGAAGCCACGGGTCACATTGGCGGCCAAGCCGAAGAGCAGCGAGAAGAGGAGGATGTCGTAGCGTACGCCGCCACGGACGACCTCCATCATGGCCCCGAAGTCTTGTTCGCGATAGAGATACCAGAAGAGAAGCACGCCCAGCAACAGGGGCAACACGATCTTAACGGTCTGATTGACGATCTTTCTTACGTCCATTATAGGGTTCTGTTTGATTGGCCGGCAAAGATAGGCGCCTTTGCTGCGTGGGGGCGGGGCGGGGCGGCTGCGGCCGCCAGCGAAGTTTGCCAGCTATCGGCCTCGACAATTAGAGGCGCCAGCGAAGTTTGCCAGCTATCGGCCTCGACAATTCGGGGCGGTTTGGTTTTATCCCGTGCCCCGCCGCACCTTTGCCGGCTCAGAAGCTGTCTTGAATTTATTTCGGAGGCTATCGGGAGTATGTTTCTGATGATTTTGTTTCATCATTTGACGAGCATAGCGAGCTATGTGAGGATGAATGATGGAGCAAAAGGGCAGAAACAGGCCCCGATAGCCCCGAAACAGAAAGGAGAAAGATTTGCCCAAACAGCTCCATCAAACAATCATCCAATAAATTCAAAACAGCTTCTCATTTTTACGTGGAACATCAACAATATGAATAAGGAATATCAGCGAAGCGACCTGGAGGTGATGGCACCGGCCGGGTCGTACGAGTCGCTCATGGCTGCCATTCAGGTGGAGCCGACTCGGTCTACTTTGGCGTCGAGGGGCTCAACATGCGCGCTCGGTCGTCCAACAACTTCACCACGGACGACCTCCGACGCATCGCCTCCACCTGTGCCGACCACGGCGTGAAGAGCTACCTGACCGTCAACACCGTCCTCTACGACGCCGATCTGGACACCATGCGACGCATCATCGACGCCTCGCTCGAGGCTGGCGTCTCGGCCGTTATCGCCGCCGACGTGGCCGCCATGAGCTATGCCGCCGACATCGGTCAGGAGGTCACCTCTCCACCCAGCTCAACATCGCCAACGTCGAAGCCCTGGCCTTCTACGCCCACTTTGCCGACGTGGCCGTCCTGGCCCGCGAGCTCAATCTGGATCAAGTCAGCGCCATCCATCGGGCCATCCGTGAGCGTGACATCCGCGGGCCCAAGGGTGAACAGATACGCCTCGAGATGTTCTGCCACGGCGCCCTCTGCATGGCCGTCTCCGGCAAATGCTACCTCAGCCTGCACGAGATGAACGCCTCCGCCAACCGCGGCGCCTGCAACCAAATTTGCCGCCGCAGCTACACCGTCCGCGACCGCGAGACGAACCACGAGCTGGACGTCGACAACGCCTACATCATGTCGCCCAAAGACCTCAAGACGATCCATTTCCTCAACAAACTCATCGACGCTGGCGTGCGCGTCTTCAAGATCGAGGGCCGCGCGCGGGGGCCGGAATACGTGCGCACCGTCACGGAGTGCTACGCCGAGGCCGCCACGGCCTGCTGCGACGGCACCTTCGACGAGGCCCGCATAGCCGCCTGGGACGAGCGCCTCTCGACCGTCTTCAATCGTGGCTTCTGGAACGGCTACTACCTCGGCCAGCGCCTCGGCGAGTGGACCCACCGCTACGGCTCCAGTGCCACGCGTCGCAAGGAGTACGTGGCCCGCGGCGTGAAGTACTTCGGCGGCATCGGCGTGGCGGAGTTCGAGATGGAGAGCGGCTCGCTCAGTGTCGGCGACGAGGTCGTGATCACGGGCCCTACCACCGGCGCCGTCTTTGAGACCATCCGCGAGATTCGAGTCGACCTCCAGCCCGTGCAAACCACTTCGAAGGGCGAGCGATTCTCCATCCGCACCGCGGAAAAGGTTCGTCCCTCCGATCGACTCTATAAAATGGTCCCCGTTAGCCCTGCCTAAGTTCATCGAAGAGTCTCCCGCGGCTCGTTCGGGGATGTGCAGCGAAATAGGGTAGGTGAATTTATCGTGTTTCGAATATCAGCCGTCGTATAGGCCCCAAAACAGCCTCTGTTTGCTGATCTATACCGCGTGTAGCTCTATAAACAGACGCTGTTTTGCTATTCATACGGCGTAACGATTCAGAAACAGACTCTTTTTCATGCTTCATACGCCGTATCGGCCTATAAACAGAGTCTTTTTCATACTTCATACGCCGTATCGGCCCACAAACAGAGCCTTTCGGAGAGCCCTATTCAGGTAGAGCATAAGAAACAGCATCTATTTTCAGACTCTCACATTGTATGCATAAAGAAACAGACTCTATTTGTAGACTCATACGGCGTATGAAGTGAAAAACAGCCTCTGTTTATGGGCCTATACGGCGTATGAATTAGGAAAGAGAGGCTGTTTGTGGATCTATACGCCGTCCATATTCCGAAAAAGAGCTATTCAACCTACTCTTTTTTGCGGCACCTCCCTAAACTTGGTGCGTTTGGCAAGACTTTTTCGCTGCAGATACCTTTACGAGACGCGTTTAGCTCTCCGCAATCGCGGCGGATACCTTTACGAGACGCGTTTAGCTCTTCGCAATCGCTGCGGATACCTTTACGAGACACATGAGGCTGATCGCCGTCGGTTGACCCACCTTTACGCATCGAAGGAGGCGATTCGACGGGGTGCGCACCACCAAAATGCGCCGCGTGTTTGGCATCGGCCAACAAAAAAGCCAAGGACTGAATCAATCAATCCTTGGCTTTGCTTTTCGGTACCCAGACCCGGGGTCGAACCGGGATGGAAGTGAATCCACTGGTGTTTGAGACCAGCGCGTCTACCGATTCCGCCATCTGGGCCTTCGTGGAAGACGCCGCAAATATAGGCGCATTTCTCAGATCACGAAAGCCGGAGGGCGATGGCGGGAGATTCGGGGCGGGGGTTACTTCTTTTTTGACTGCGTTTTGCTGTACTTCTCGGCCAGGGCTTTGGCGCGGGCTACGCGTTTGCCATCGTCCGGGTGAGAGGAGAACATCTTTTGAACCGCCGACTGCTTGGCACCACCGGAGAGGTCGGCCAACTTCTGCAGTCCGTTAGCCAGACCGTAGGGGTCGAAGCCAAGCTCGACGCATTTCTTGATCCCGTACTCGTCTGCGGCCGATTCTTGCTTCTGCGAGAACTGGGCGCTGAGGAAGGCTTGGGTGAGCTTGTTGAGCTGCGTGTCGGAGAGTCTGTTGGCCGTGTTGCTGACGGCGCTGGCGGCATCGATGAGTCCGGCCGTCATATAGGCTTGCTTCATGGCGTCCTTGACGTCGGTGTTGGCTACGTGACCGTGCTCATGGCCGATGACGCCCATCAGTTCGTCGTCGTCCATGATGTCCATCAGCGAGCTGAAGACGCGGACGCTGCCGTCGCCCGAGGCGAAGGCGTTGATGTCTGTCACGAGATAGACCTTGAAGTTGAGCGGCATGCCGTTCACCTCCTTGAAGCCCTTCGTGAGGCGGGCCAGGCGCTTGGCATACTCCGAGTTGTCCTTGGCCACTTCGTTGTGTTTGTCCATCCACTCGACCGACTCGTGGCAGAGGTTGTAGATGTCGGCATCGCTCAGTGTGACGGCCTTGGCCACTTTGCTAACGGCCTGAGTGGCTTTGTCGAGGTTGATGCTCTTTCCGCCGATTCTGATTTGCGCTTGAGCGGCGGTCAGGGTCATGGCTAAGGCCATGAAGAAGATCATTTTTTTCATAGGTCAAATGTCTAATTTGAGTGAGTAATACATTGATTATTTGTGCTGCAAAGATAGGAGAGGATCATTCCGCGAGTCGGCGCGTGAGTGAGCCGAAGAAGGAAGGGGCACGCTGGCGCTCCTTAGCCTTACGGGTCATGTCGAGGACCGTCTCGTAGGGCAATTCACCCACGCGGCGCGGGCGGGGACGGAAGTGCGGAGAGAGCAGACTGCGTGTGTCGTCATAGCCTTGGAAACGGAGCGCAGCGAGATTGGCCATCGTGTAGGGCAGATCGACAGTGGAATAGGGGCGCGTGAGGTCGAATCGCAGGTCGGGCCGCATACGCCTAAAGTCGGGCGAGAGCCAGACGAGGAAGGGCACCTCGCACATGTAGGACGTGACCTTCTCGTACGCATGCCCGTTGAAGGGCCGGAACTCGTTCACCTCCTCGCCGTGGTCGGAGAAGTAGATCAGGGCGGCGGGTGTGTGCTCACGCTCGATGCGGGCGATGAGTGTGGAGAGGAGGTAGTCGTTGTAGCGGACGGAATTGTCATACTCGTCGACGGTGGTGCGGGCCTCGGGCGTGAGGTCAGGCTGGGCGTTGGGCAGCGTGTCGTTGAGGCGCGTGAAGAAGTCGAAGTCGGCGGGGTAGCGGTACTTATACCCGATGTGACAGCCCATGAGGTGTAGCACGATCAGTTTCGGGCGATCGCTGGGGGCGGTCAGGGCTTGCTCGAAGGGCGGCAGGAGGATGCCGTCGGGGGCCTTGCGGGCGGAGAGGTCGACGGTGTGATCGGCCAGCTTCAGGAAGGCGTCGTAGCTGGACGAGCCGTCGAGCAGGGGCTGATTGCTGATGACGTACGTCTCGAATCCGGCACGGTTGAAGAGCTCGATGAGCGAGGGGTAGGTGGTGAGGCGTTCGGGGTGGTCCCAGTCGGCGAAGGTGAGCGCAGCGCGGAGCACGGGGATGGTGTGCACCTGTGGCGAGACCACATCGGTATAGACCGAGAGCTCACCGCGTCGGGCGGAGAGCAACGGGTTCGTGTCGCGAGGATAACCGTAGAGCGACATGTGGCGGCGGGCATGCGATTCACCGATGACGAGCACCACGAGCCGCGGCGTCTTGTCCGGTTGCGTACGCACCTCGAACGGCAGCGTATGCCGACGGGCCAGGGCGCGCTCCTCACGGAAGCGGCCGATCTTATAGTGGGCAAAGACACGATAGAAGTCCACGAAGTAGATCCGTTGCGCCACGGGCCGGACGGTGACGAAGAGCAGGGCCACGAACACCAAGGCGAAGAAGGCGTACTTGTGGCGGCGGATGCGGAAGAAGCGCTCCGGCTGCTTCATGCGACAGATCATCACGATCGGCGTGAGCACGAAGAGCGTGACGGCCGTCACGAGCCAGGGGTTGAGGTAGGCGATAAACTCCGAGGCCTCGTCGGTGTTGGTCTCGAAGATCGACGTGATGGTGCCGCCCGAGAGGAGCACATGGCCAATGAAGAGGTAGCCAATGAGATGGTGCCGGGGATGATCGTCACGGCCAACAGCAGGGAGTAGAAGATCTTCAGCCCCCGGGTGGTCATAAACGAGGCGAGCAAAAAGACGACGCAGAGCAGCAGCAAGCTGAGGCCAATGCCCACGGCTACGGCACTGAGCGAGAGGTTCTGTGCCAATAGACTCAGCACAGGCACAGGCATGAGTACGTAGAGGAGGAAGAAGAGCTGCAACTTCCTTTCCTTGAGTATTTGCAAGAGGGTCTTCATATCTATGGATAGCGTAGTTATGCGCCCCTAAAGGCGCGGTAGCGTAAGGGCATATCGGGCGCCCGGGGCCGTTATGCGGCGCGGCTGCAAAACTACCTGACGAGTTTATACATTCCACCGGGCAGGGTGGCCACGAGGCCGTCCATCTCCAGATCGAAGAGGATGGCCATCACCTCCCGCACGGAGAGGTCAGCGAGGCGTGCCAGGTCGTTGATCTGCGTCGGCCCCTTGGCGCGGAGCACACGCGTCACGGCATTGTCCGGCAGGGGAGGCTCGGCCGTTGATGGACGCTGTGAGGTGGACGGGGCGGAGGCGCTACTCGTTGCTTTCACGCGCTTCTCCGACGGCGCCCACCCCATCAGCTCACAGAGATCGGCCGCCGAGGAGATCAGCCGCGCACGCCGTTCGGCAATGAGATGCAGACAGCCCAATGAAAGTTCGTCCGTCACACGCGCCGGACAGGCAAAGACCCGTCGCTGATAGCCTTGGGCGTAAGCCGCAGTCGAGAGGGCACCGCTCCGGACGGGCGACTCGATGATGACCGTCGCATCGGCCAGGGCAGCAATCAGTCGGTTACGCCTGAGGAAGTTCTCGGGCACGGGGTTCGTCCCCGAGGGATAGTCCGTCAGCAGGCCACCGCGCAAGGCCATGTCTGCCGCTGTGGCACGGTGAGTCGCTGGATAGATCCGATCCAGCCCATGCGCCAACACCCCGACCGTGGGCAGCCCCGTACGGAGCGCGGCACGATGGGCACAGACGTCAATGCCATAGGCCAGTCCGCTGACGATGACGATCGAGGCGTCTGTAGCCGCCAGCTCCTCAACGATTCGGGTGGCCAGGTTCGTGCCATAATCCGAGCAGCGACGCGTGCCCACGATGCTGACGATACGCGCAGCGTTGAGGTCGGCCGTGCCACGATAGTAAATCACCGGCGGTGCGTCCAGGCAGGCACGCAGCCGGTTGGGGTAGTCGCTATCCGCGAGGGTATAGATACGGATGGCATGATCCGTGGCAAAGCGCATTTCCTGCTCCGCATGCCGCAGGGCCTCGTCGCGTTCGGCCACGATGCGCTCGGCCATCTCACGTCCCACGCCATCCACTTCGGCCAGTTGCGGGGCCGTGGCGCCGATGGCAGCCTCAGCCGAACCGAAATGCTTTTGCAGCCAGCGGAGGGACATGTCGCCCACGCCATAGATTCTCTTCAGTGCGATTAAAGCGATGCGTTCATTGTCCATGTGATACGGTCTCCTTCCTCCGATTAATCTTTAAGCAGCTGATCGAAATACTCACCGCGCGTCAGCTGTCCACCCTCGACGGCCACGGTCTCCACACGCCCCGAAACGACATGCACACCGTCAGGCAGCCGATAGAGATCTTGCAGAAAAATCAGCTTCACGCCCTCGCGCCGCAGGTTCATGCACGACCGAAAGCGGTCGCCACTACGCAGCGCGTGACGGTAGCGGATGTCTACCCGCGAGACAAACACATCCACGCCGCGATCGTGCAGTCGGCCGAAGTTCTCCCCCAGCGATTCCAAGAATTCATGGCGCGTATGCTCCATATAATGTTGATAGTTGGCGTTGTTCACCACGCCTTGCAGGTCGCATTCATAATCGCGCACCTTCATCTCCAGTTCAAATCGATATGTACTCATAGGGTTTTGTTTGACAGACCAAAGTAGGCAGAGCCGCGTATCGGAGCGCTATGGGTGGCGTAATAGCGGGGTTATTATGCCCCATGAACATGCCGGCAGACATTCTGCCACGACTATCACACCCCATGAGCACGTCGGCAGACATTCTGCCGCGACTATCACACCCCATGAGCACGCCGGCAGACATTCTGCCGCGACCATCACACCCCATAAGTGCGTCGGCAGACATTCTGCCGGGGCTATCATACCCCATGAGTGCGTCGGCAGATATTCTGCCGCGACCATCACACCCCATGAGTGCGTCGGCAGACATTCTGCCGCGACTATCACACCCCATGAGTACGTCGGCAGACATTCTGCCGCGACTATCATGGTCGATGGGGACGCTGGCGACACTGTCGCCGAGGCCATCATGGTCGATGAGAACGCTGGCGACACTGTCGCCGAGGCCATCATGGTCGATGGGAACGCTGGCGACACTGTCGCCGAGGCTATCATGGCCTATGGGGACGCCGGCGACACTGTCGCCGAGGCTATCATGGTCGATGGGAATGCTGGCGACACTGTCGCCGAGGCCATCATGGCCTATGGGAACGCTGGCGACACTGTCGCCGGGGCCATCATGGTCGATGGGAACGCTGGCGACACTGTCGCCGAGGCACTTTGGACTGAAGCAGCTCCGCCCGAACCACTTTTCCCCAGATGGAGGCCTTCCCCTGGATGGGTTACTCCCCCATCCAAAAACACCGAATCCCCGACACAGCCTCATCAGCTATGCCGGGGATTCTTCTTTGATGTATGGGCGGACACCGGGGCCCACCCATACGATAGGAACGGGGGCGTTACTTCACGATCACCTTATGAACGGAACCATCCTTCAAGGTGATCACGTACGCACCGCGACTCATCGGGATCGACGTGTCGCCTTCGGGCAGGTCAACGCGCTTCACGAGTTGGCCGGCTACGGAGTAGATGCTGGCAATGTCAGCACGCTCTACACGGATGTAGATCTTCTCACCGTGCGACCAAACGGCCGTACCAGCCGTCAGCAGCTCGTTCGCAACCACATCCGGACCGAAGGTCAGCGTCACTTCTTGCTGTACGCTAGGCACGATGTACTCGTATTCGCCATTCGCGTTCTTCACGCCGTTCAGCACTTCCTGCTGACCGTTGACCTTGCGGTTCGTGCGAACCACGAGCGGCTTTGCACCCGAGTAAGTAGCGCTGAAGCGGAAGCTGGTGCGCGTCGACAGCGGATAGATACCCTTGCTCGGGGTCGTCTTCACGCCAGCCGTCTCCGGCATTGTTACGGTATGCGTCAGACCAGACGTTACTGCATCGCCTACGCAGACGTAGACAATGCCGTCGGTCGATACGTTCAGCGACAGCGGATACTCCTCGCCGTCGATCTTCACCTTACGCGGGTTCAGCTTCAGGTTGTTGAGGCTGTTCGGCGTCACCGACTTGTAGTACATGATCGGATAGCAACGCTTCTGCATCTTCTCGCACGGACGGATCTCGATATTCACGTTCACCGGACCGTAGGTCGTCAGACGGTCTACATCGATCGCGTCACTGTATTCGCCATTCAGACCCTTCGTCGTACCAACAGAGAAGTGGAGCTCAGAGCCTCCGTCGAGGCGGAGATCCTTCATCGTCAGCGTACCGCAGCCTGCTCGTAGCACTGTCCGCGGAGGCGCAGCGAGGTGAAGCCCGGATTCAGGTTGGCACCGTTCTCCACGTGCACGTCGCTGTACTGGATACCGAAACCACCAAACGTCGACGTCGTGATCACGTCGAGTGCAAGACCCGGCAGCCACAGCTCACTCGTCGGACGACCGCAAGCGCCGATCGGCTCCAAGTGCAAGTGACGTGTGTAGAGACCAGCGTAGTCTTTCGAACCCATTTGCTCCTCAGAGATCAGCTCGAGGTGGCCCTCACGCTCATGCTTGGGGTCGGTCCAGAACTCTACCTGGTTGCGGATCTTGGTCGTATCTACAAAGTAGCGTGCATGCCGCACATCGCCACCCTTTACATGATCGAACGAGTCGGTGAGGAAGGAGATCACGGTATGATCAACCACCATCACGTTCTGACGCTCCCACTCGGTGTCGGGGCCAAACTTGACGAACATCGTATCGAGCGGCGTTTCGCCCGGAGCATACACTTTGCCTTTGTAGTGCGTCACGCACTCGCGGCAGATCTTCTGCGTACCGCCATCGTCGTAGGCGTATTCATAGAACGGCGCGGCCTTACCGCTGTAACCGAGCTTGATGATCGGTTGATCTTTCGGCAGACCGCTCCATGTCGTCAGCTGCACCTTGCCTTTACCCTTACGGATCAAGCTATCGTGGCAGATCAAGGAGTCCGTCTTGATCGTAATCATCGCCTTGGCGCCGGCGTTATCCTCGGCATTCAACTCCAGTACACCGAAGGTCTCAATCACCGGAGATTCGAGGTGTACATGCTGGTTTTCGGCGTAGAAACGGGCATCGCTGTGGAAAGTCATGCGCACCGTGTTGTGCAAGAAACCTGTAGCCGGACGACCGCTTTCGCCGCAACCCGTCGGGGAACATGTCGTCGGGCACTTCGGTGCTTGCAGGAGGATGTTGTCCGTCCAGTTGTGCTTGTTACCCTGCGTCTTCATAAAGAGACCGTAACCAGCCACAGCTTCGCCGTGCAGCGTACCCGTACCCGGCACCGAACTTAAGCCGGAACCTGTACCGCCGTGATAAATCAAATTCTTGTAGACGTCGATCATGTCTGAAGCTACAGCTGCGAAACCACCAGAGGTTACACTGCCGCTGAAGTTGAGCTCTAAGTCACGCGCCTTATTCTCGCTGCCGTCCAGATCGCAGTGGTAGCTCGTTCCGCAACCGGCATCTACACCCTTATAGCCACGACCAATCTTCTTTACGGCTCCATTCGGATAAGTCTCGTAATCGGTGCTCAAGAACGGATCTTGGCGTGTACCGATGTTCGTCAGACCGCCGTAGTTCAGCTTGATGTTGTTGTCTGCACCTACGAACACGCTACCGCTGTTGCCCGTAGCCGTGTACTTAAAGTCTTGCAGATAGACGTTGTTACGCATCTCATCGCAACCGCAGACGCCAATCTCCGAGAGCTTGCTGAAATTCTCCAGCTGAGCCAAGAAGAGCAAGCTACCTTTCATTGTTTCAGCGTCAAAAACATCACGCATATCGATATCGCCCTCGCGGGTGCGGAACGTTGCATTGCCTGTCTTGTCCTGGAATTCAATTTTGGCACCCTTGTTCAGAATGATGTTACCACGCTTGCCAGCGTCTACGATCAGGTTGCCTTCGTTGCCTTTGTACTTCAACGAGCGATCATTTACAGCCATGCTATTGAGTGCAGCAAGGGTTCCAGGGTTATCCAGTGCGCCTGCATATTTCGTCCAACCGGCTGTCGTCTCTTCACCACAACGGCCGAGGCCACCGATGATACCTGAGTGCTCATACTTTACCATTGACTCTCCGGAACGCTTGTACAAGTCTTCTCTCACGTCGCAGATATACTCGCTAGAGTAAGGAATGGCGATCGTCGTATTGTGCTTCTGAGTGGCCTTCAAATCCGTGATAATGCGGGTGAAGTAGACGTTACCGCCCTCCATGCCTTCTGTATGGGTCATCGCCGGGTGACTGTCGTCCCAACCTGCCATGATGTTCAGCTGACCATCCTTTGTCGAGGAACCGGCGTCGTACTTGAAATCATTCGCGTCTCCGGTGGTAGAAGAAGCGCCATAAGCGTCTGATGAATTATACACGCTCGATCCTGCGCTATATCCCAAGTAGATATCACCATCGCGGGAGATAATATTTGTCGTGTCCTCGTTCTTATGCTCGCTGGTGAACTTAGCCGTACGGATATTATTCCGAGCGATAAAGTTCGTCTGCGTAGAAGCCGTCTGCGCACGCTCAATCTTGAATTCATCGTTGAGGTAGATATTTCCATTATCCTTATTGCGAGTACCCGGCATGCATGCACCAATAATATCCGTCCGGCCAGCCGTCATAAAGTTAATCAGACCGTGCGCCGGCTCTGTACCCGAATTGTCGTTCTTGATCGTCAGCTTTTGCGCTACGATATTACCAGCATCAGAAAGCACGTAGATGTTGTTCTTGTTTCCAGCAGCAGCATCCCACGTACCATCAGCATTAAACTCTACGTTGTTCAGCGCCTGAATCTGCAAAGCTCCAAGACCGGTAGCACCATTCCCAAATGCTTCAGCAATAGAGTCTACTGAAGTCGTATGGAATTGCAACTTAGCCTCACAAGTATTCGTTCCGTTGTTACCAAAGTTGACAATATACAGCGTGTCGTTAGTATTGATCTTGAATACCGGCGTACCACCATGATTAGCTCCCGTCCCGACTTGCTTTCCGAACTCCATAGCGAAATTATCCGAGGGGCCATTGCAGCTCTCAAAGTTCTTCAACATACCCTTACCATAGACATGGAAATGGCTTTTGTTGGCAGTATGGGGACCGACTTCGATTACACCCATGTTATGATTCTTGAAATCAGCCAATGTAGGAGGGGTTGGTGCTACCGGTACAGTATCCGTATGGATCTCTGCCATAGTGGGGGCAAACAAATAGTCTCCATGCACACCAAATACGGCGCCTTCGGTGCGGTTATACGGCTTTTGAGTAGCCGTAACGGCGCGGTAGTTATGGAACGGAATGGTATAGTTCGGATAATCGACCATACTTGGTAGGTCGGCAAAGTCTTGGAAATCGCCTGTAGTCGACTTCAGCAGAATGTTATCGTGGTTAGCGATGGGGAAATGGGCCTGTCCATAAAGTACATTCTCTGTATCCACAGAGTCTTTGTCCAAATGCACCATGTTGGCCCTGAAGTTCCCTTTCGTACGCAGCGTAAAGCGATTATAGAAGGCACTACGATTGCAGCGTCTGTCTGTGTACCAGCTCTTTCCGGCGTCGTTCCCAGATTGCCTGTATTATCCACCACATTAGTCTCTACGCATACACGAGCCCCCTTCAATAACTGTACAGCAGCATCGAGCTTTGTTGTACCAAGCTCTACATTAACGTCCCAAGACTTGATAGAAGTTAGTGTTAATGTTGGATTTGTCATATGTCCACAACCACCACGAAGCTCCGATACCACTTCCGGTGACTGGGCGTTATACCACTGTCCATTACCATATTTCTGGAGATTATGAGTTTTAACCCACCATTCCAAGGTTTGGAAACTGATGGTATTAAAGGTACTTGATCCTCCTAAAGCAACCATTGTCGGACGTACATAAGGAGTTGTTGTCGCGGCCGTTGCCTGACCTACATTGGCACTTATAGAAACACCCTCCTGGCCGACTGTTTGGATCAATAAAACACCATCGTCTACTGTATCTCTCTGTGCACTGAGAGGGCCGGTTAATTTCAACCCGGCAGTTGAAGTGTAAGGAAGTCCTCCCTTCTCAGTCGCTGTCACACGCCAGTGATGTAATATCCTTGGAACGTGATTAGATAGATAGAGATCTATGTAATAATTCTTATAAGAAGGAGCTGCATCCGGTGTCACATCAACCTGAGCCCATAAAACTCCGGCTAATCCATACAAATAAGGTCTCCTATGCGAGAATGACACATGATAATTATTACCAGAATAGGGCGGAGTTGCGTCTGCTGGATTGAGATAATGATCTACATAAAGAGGTTTAGTACCCGTCGGACGTGTAGAAGGATTGTACCCTGTTATCGGATTATCCGCTGCTGTCTTATCTCTAAACCCTCCTGCATCAACACTAAATGTGAAGGAGCCAGGACCTAATATCGTCGTCTGTATATCCAAGAAGCCAGCTGCATACCCACCAGCATTGTAGTTGTTGATTACAATATTCTTGGAGTATTGGCTACCCAGATGAATAGCATTCAACAACCCAGTGGTCAACGTATTTGCCGCGGGCCAGTTCATAGTGTTCCCTGAGAAAGTAGCAGATTCACCCGCGCCAAACTCATTGTTCACATTCGTCCGGCTTCCGATATATTCAATCGTTGCGGGATTTGTCGCGTCTCCTCTTCGGAGCTGCGCTCGTCCGTCGCTGGTAACATAGCCCTTCTTGTAGGCTTGCCCCCAGGCTGTACCGCCACCACCGGAGCCGAATAGGGCCGCCAGAATGGCGATGGTTGTTACTAACCGTAGTCTTTTCTTTTTCATATTGCATCTGTTTTAATGGTGAATATATTTTGAACTAAAACGATTCTACTGCATGAAAACAGCGTGCGGTTTGTGGAGCGGATAACCCACAACAAGATGTACCACAAAACGAACTTCTTCGATCCGTCTCATGGCAACTTCCCTTGGGTGTTACGGTGAATACCGCCGCCGAATGACGGCTTGTGGGCTATCGCTCGCATCGCATCTGTTTTTACGGCGACAAAGATATAATCTGTACTATATCCAGATATAAATGGCGATCATTTCCGGAGCTTACATCGTCTGGCTGGGAATTGCTTGCAACTTGCAAGAGACCGTCCGCCAAACGGCGAAATGCTCCGCGAAATGCAAGAGGAGGGGCGCGCTCAGTGGGAGAGGGGCGGATTATTTCGTCCCATTCATCGCCAGCAGCTCATCCATTAAATCAGATGTATTGCTCAAGGGGGGGACTTTGTGTTGGCCGCCGAGCTTGCCGTGGCTGCGGAGCCAGTCGAAGAAGAGGCCCGGGCGGGCGGGGATGATCTCGGGCGGCTGGAGGAGATCTCCTTGTAGCGCTTGGCGGCGTAGTCGGAGTTGAGGGCTTGGAGGGCGGTGTCGAGCGAGGCCGCAAAGACGTCGAGCGATGTGGGTGGAGTGTCGAACTCGATGAGCCAACGGTGGCGACCCTTGGCGCGGTCGGTGAGGAGGTAAAGCGGCGCGGCGGTATAGGCGCGGACGGCGGCGGAGGTGGCCTCCGAGGCCTGACGGATGGCGCGTTCGGCGTTATCGACCATGAGCTCTTCGCCGAATGCGTTGATGAAAATGCTTCGTGCGACCGGTGATGAGAAACTTATACGGGCGGAGGGAGGTGAAGCGGATGGTGTCGCCGATGAGGTAGCGCCAGAGGGCCGCCGGCGGTGGTGATGACGAGGGCATAGTTCTCGCCCGTGCGCACCTCTTCGAGCGGCAGGACGGCATCCGGCGGGATGGGGCTGCCATCGGTGGGCAGGGCGGTGGTGGGGATGCACTCGTAGAAGATGCCATAGTCGAGCATGAGCAGGAGGCTGCGGTCGGCGGGCTCAGACTGGAGTCCGAAGAAGCCCTCGGAGGCGTTGTAAGTCTCCATGTAACGCATGTCGGACGAGGGGATAAGGCGGGCGTAACGGTCGCGGTAGGGCTCGAAGCCGACGCCGCCGTGGAAGAAGACTTCGAGGTCAGGCCAAACGTCGAGGAGGGTCTGCGCGCCTGCGTCACGGATGACGGCTTCGATCAGTACGAGCATCCAGGAGGGTATGCCGGAGAGACTGCCCACGTGTGCATGGCGTGTACTCTGCACGATGGCGCGGATCTTGGCCTCCCACTCGTCCATGAGGATAATGCGGCGCGAGGGTACGCGGACCAGGTTGACGAGCGGGTTGAGGTTTTGGAGCAGTACGGCGGAGAGGTCGCCGCAATGTGCGCGGGCGTTGAGGGGCGAAGGGCTATGGCTGCCGCCAAGGATGAGTCCTTTTTTGTCGAAGAAGTGGGAGCGGGGATTGTTGCGGAGGTAGAGGGCGACGGTGTCGAATCCGCCGGCGTAGTGTGCTCGGCGGAGGATGTCTGGGGTGACGGGGATGTATTTGCTGCGTGCGTCGGTTGTGCCGCTGCTCTGTGCGAACCATCGCGTGGTGCCGGGCCAGAGCACGTTACGCTGGCCGTCGATCATGCGTCGGATGTAGGGTTGCAAATCCTCGTAGGCGCTGACGGGAACCGCCCGTCGGAAGGCCTCGTAAGCGTCCGACTCGACGGGCATACGGTCGAAACAGTGCACATGGCCCCATTCCGTCTGTCGGGCGGTGCGAATCAATTGGCAGAGTTGCCGGCGCTGGATGGCGTGGGCCTCCGTGGCGTAAGTCTCAATGACGCGCGCACGGCGTAAAAACAAAGGACGTAGGAGGGTGGTGAGCATGGATTCGAAAAACGAAAAGTGGCCGAATACAAGATGGTTTCGTATCCGGCCAGGGGCTTACTAAAGATATTGGGAGATCATATGGTTGTTGCTGATGTATCTAACGAGATAGTGTATCTCGCCATCTACCCTGTAGCGAGTAAAGAAGACATACCACTGTGTGGCTTTGCTTTTTCGGAACGCAGCATAATACAGATGCTCTCCATATCGGTTGAAGCGTGGCGGGGCCTTCTTGGCCGGCCTTGTCGGCAGGGTGTCGCGTATATCGAAATCAATTCTCGCACATATCTAATAGCCAACTCTTCAAAGCCAAAATATTCCTTTTCAAAGAGCACCTCCATCAACTCCCGGAGGTATTGCCGCACTTCAGGTAGGAAGAATACCATCATGCATACATCGTGTGTTCCCTAAACATTTCTCTAATGTCTTTCTCCACGCCGACCAGCAGCTCTTCTGCATGAATCGCCCGACGCAGCTCTTTGTCCGGCTCTAAATACATCTCGTCGGTTGATACGAAAGACTCGCCCTTATCGGCCAAGTCAAACGCTTGATCCGAACGGGAGGTGAACTCTTGAGTGGTGAAGTTTACTGTTGCCATGATGCTTCGTTTTGAGGATGAATGGATGGGACAAAGGTAGGAGGGAGGTGAAAAGCGAATGGGGGCGGAGATTTACTATTTGTCGTCGTAATGGCCTTCGACATCAATGACGAGCACCGTGATTTTCTCGTCGTAGATGTCGTAAATGATTCGATCGTGTGCAGAGATGCGTCGCGAATAGGTGATGTCGTTGCTACCTCTGAGGGGCTCTGGATGGCCGATGCCTGTCCGCGGATGAATTGAAATCTCATCGAGAATGGCAACCAGCTTCTTGAACAAGATGGGGTTGGACTTCTTCCACTTCTTGACAACCTTTTGAGCGTCTTTCGTGAAGTCTACTTTGTATTTCATAGCGCGTCCAACCAAGCGTGCATTTCCTCTTTACTCTCAAAATGTAGGGTTTCACCCCTTCTATATTCTTCTCTTGCACGATCGATTTTGGCTTGTAATTCGGGCGTGATGCCCGATGACTCTTCGGTGAAGGGGATGAGCCTATAAGCCCGTCTGCGTCCGCGACGGATGATCACCTTTTCGCCCTTATCGGCCAAGTCAAACGCTTGATCCGAACGGGAGGTGAACTCTTGGGTGGTGAAGTTTACTGTTGCCATGATGCTTCGTTTTGAGGATGAATGGATGGGACAAAGGTAGAGGGGGAGGTGAAAAGCGAATGGGGGCGGAGGCTATGGCCGAGTACCCGGCAAACTTGGCTGGCGTCCCTGACGCCCGTCAGAAGTCTGCGCTGACGCGGAGGTTGAGTTGGCGGCCGGTGAGGTAGTTGGGGACGGCGTAGCGGTGGTTGTAGACGTCGGTGATCCAGTAATAGGAGCCGGTGTTGTAGATGTCGAGTAGGTTGAAGACGTCGACACCGATCCAGAGGTTCTTGAAGTGACGTAAGAGGCCGCTATCCATCACACGACTCTCGCCACCGACAAGCTGATAAGTAAAGCCGATGTCGACGCGCCGATAAGCGGGCGTGCGGAAGGTGTTACCGGTGTAGCCTTGTCGCGGAACAGTGACGGGAAGGCCACCGGTCAGGACGCCGCGCAGGTTGACCATGGCTCGGCGATAGCCCGGGAAATAGTCCTGGAAATAGAGCGAGAGGTTGTAGGCCGGACTGTTCGGCAGGGGCGCATGCACGGTCGGCTGACCCGTGCGGTCGATCGTCTGGCGGGCTTGCATGAGCGAGAGGCTGATCCACGAATCGGCACCGGGGACGAACTCACCGAAGAGCTTCGTGTCCCACCCGACGATGTAGCCCCGCGCGCAGTTCTCGCCATAGTAGCGGATCTTGACGTTGTCCACCGTGTAGGGATTGATGCGGCTGAGGTACTTGTAATAGACCTCGGACGAGAGTTTGAAGTTGCGGCCGCCGACCTTGAAGCTATAATCGCCTCCGAGGATGAAGTGGATGGAGCGCTGGGCTTTCAAATCGCTGTTGAGGCGCACGACGGTATTGCCGCCGGCATCTTGTTCCTCCACACGCAGTTCCTTATAGAAGGGCGACTGCGAATAGAGTCCAGTGGCAAAGCGTAGCGTGATGTCTTGGTTGGCTGTGGGGATGAAGCCGACGGAGGTGCGAGGGCTGATGAGCAATTCGCGATTGTAGCTCCAATAGCTCGCGCGCAGACCGGCAATGACGGTGAAGAGTCCTTGCGGGGTGCGAAACTTGATCACGTCTTGTGCATAACCTGAGCCACGCACGCTGTTGAGGCTATTGTTGGAAAAGAGGTTGGCGATGACGTTCACCTCGCGGCCCGTCTGCGGCAGCGAATAACCCGACGAGTCGCGGCTCTCCCATTCGCTGATGCGATCCACGAAATGCTCCGACTGGAGGCCGACGCCCCACTTGAGCGTATGAAACGACGACAGCTGCGAGAGGCCGTAGACGCCGACGTGCGCCACGGTGGCCTGAAGGCGGTTGCGGGCGTGTTCGTGATACGACGCCAGCGAGAGCGACGAGGCTTCTCCGGCCGATTCCTCCCCCACTTTGTCGAGGCGATAGGCGCCCTCGATGTCGTAGCTCTCCTCCTCGTTCGAGCGGAAGGCGAAGGCTTGCAGACCGACTTCCGACTTGTCGCTGGGCGTATGCTTGAGCGTCAGGGCACCGTAGTAGGTATCGAAGCGGTCGCGCTCACGGCCGTCGAAGTAGACGTGGAAGACGCGCTGCTCCTCGGTCGTGCCGAAGCGTGTTTGTAGCTCGATGGGGCGGTAGGAGTAGTGGTTCGAAGCGATGTTGCCAAGGAAGTTCACCTCCCATTTCGGTGCCGGGCGGTAAGTCATAAACGTTTGCAGATCGACGAACCGCGGCTCGTATTCGGCCCGCGAGTCGGCGTCGCTGAGCAACGAGCTGGACATGCGGTAACGGATGCCCGTGACTTGTGTGAAGTGTTTGCTGGCGCTGCCCACATAGGCGTTGGCCGTGCTGAGCGTGGGGTGCGAGGAGGCCAGCATGCCGAGCGTGGCCGCGCCCTCCCACCCCTTGGGCCGCTTATAAGTAATGTCGAGCACGGAGCTCATCTTGTCGCCATAGCGCGCCTCGAAGCCGCCGGCCGAAAACTGTACTTGCTCCGTCAGGTTAGATTGACGAAGCTCAGCCCCTCCTGCTGCCCGGAGCGGATGAGCAGCGGGCGGAACACTTCCATGCCGTTGACGTAAACCATATTCTCGTCGTAGCTACCGCCGCGAACGGAGTACTGCGAGCTGAGTTCGTTGTTGGATGAGACACCGGCGTACGTCACCACGAGGCTCTCGATGCTGCCGCCCGAGGGATCAGGCAGGATTTTGAGCCGGTTGGCGTCGAGATGCTCCATGGTCGTCGTTTGTCGGCGCGTGGCCGTGACGGAGATCTCGCCCAGCTCGAGCGCCGCGGAGGTCAGCTGCACGTTCACGCGCATGTCGCCAGCGGGCCGCGGGATGATGCGCTCGGCCTTGTGGTAGCCGAGGCAGGAGAAGACGAGCACGACGGAGTCCGTCGGCGCCACGGTGAGCGAATAGAACCCCTTCTCGTCGGTCATGGCGCCGTTCATCGTTTGCTTGACTTGCACCAGGACCAGCTCCACGGGGTTGCCGTCGGCGTCGCGCACGTTGCCGGAGATCTTGATTCGCTGTGCCCACGCCGTCGTGAGGCTCAGGCAGAGGCTGAGCACCGTGGCTAACAGGCCGCATCGTGTAAATCGTCTTTTACTCTTCATCCTATTTATCTATTGTGTAAACCGGTTCCTTAACGGGCGAACGAGGGGAAACGTATGTATCGCCGGCCCCTCGACGCCGCATCTTTTCGCCCGAAATGGCTGCAAACCACTTTTTAGTCGTTTCGGGTGACCCGAAATGGCCGCAAACTTCTTTTTGGTCGTTTCGGGCGACCCGAAATGGCCGCAAACCTCTTTTTAGTCGTTTCAGGCGACCCGAAATGGTTGCAAACTACTTTTTGGTCGTTTCGGGCGACCCAAAATGGCTGCAAACCACTTTTTGGTCGTTTCGGGTGAAAAGATGCGATCCCGAACCTCCTCCACATCTTTTCAAAAGATGGATTGAGGGGAGGAGAGGGGCGGAGATCTTTAGACATAGCCCGTGACCTTCTCCCGCCGGCGGCTGCTCGGGCGACTTACTATGCGGGGCAGATCATACGTGTACTCGATCACGTAATTCCCCGTCATTAGCCACTCTGGCAGACTGCGATCACCTCGCGCGGCGGCCAATTCGATCATCAGTCGCAGCCCCCGTCCGACGTCCGCCTTACACTCTTCCACCGAGCTTCCGGCTCCGTATATCCCGTCCACGTTGACCGCATATCCATCATAGTAATCCTTGCTCGCCTCAATGTGAATAATCAGCTTTTCCATAATCGTTTTTCAGCGCACCTCCCGTCGTCCGGCCGGGCATATTTGGGGGCTTTGCCCCCGCCTCCCCCACCTTCTTTTCTTCCCTTGATGGAAGAAAAGAAAGCAAAAAGAAGATCAAGGCGTCAGGGACGCCGGCCAAGTTTGCCGGATACCCGGGCACTACCCTCTACTCTCTACCCTCTACCCTCTAAGATTCACCACCCGAACGCCTTGTCGGACATCCATGTACCCTGCACCTTCATCGTCTGCTCGATCACTTCGCGGGCGATGCCGTCGCCGCCGGCCAGTGGGGAGATGTAACGGGCGATGCGCTTGATCTCCGGCGCCGCCGTACTGGGGGCAATGGGCAGCCCGACGCGACGCATCACCTCATAGTCCGGGATGTCGTCGCCAGCGAAGGCCACTTGCTCGTCCGTGAGGCCCGTCCGGCGGAGGAAGTCCTCATAGTCGATGATCTTGACACTGCTGCAGAGGTAGATGTGCTTCACGCCGAGGTGCTCGAAGCGGCGGCGGATATTCTCCGTGTAAGCGCCCGTGATCAGGCCCACCTCGTAGCCGTGTCGGACGGCCAACTGCAACGCGTAGCCGTCTTTGATGTTCACCGTGCGGGCCGGATCACCGTTGTCCGCCAGCGGGATTTTGTCGGACGACAGCACGCCGTCCACGTCGAAAAGAAACGCCCGTATGCGGGTCAAATCGTAAGGAATCATTGTTTGAAAGTGAATAGTGAATAGTGAAAAACGAGAAGAACCAATCCGGCGCCCAGCCAAACTCCGCCCCCCTAACTTTTTAGTTGTTCGGCGTAGATCCCCCGGCTGATCTCCTCGTAGAGGCGCTTCACGTCCGGATCGATGATCATTGCGGCCTGACGATTGAGCACGGCGCGGTCGTTACGAATCGCCGGACCCGTCTGCGCCTCGCGCGGCGTGAGGCGGTGGATCTTCGCGGCCGTCTCGTCGATCAGTGGACGGAGCACGGAGCCATCGAGGCCACGCGCACGGAGGATCCCGTCGGCCAAGGCATACATGTGGTTCGTGAAGTTGCAAGCGAAGACCGCCGCCAGATGGAGGTACGCCCGATCGACCGACGACAGCTCATGCACCTCGTCCGAGAGTCGCTCGGCCAGCGTTCGCACCTCGTCGGTCACCTCCGCCGTGCAGCCCTCCACGAAGCAGGGCACCCGACGGAAGTCCACCGACCTGTCGCGTGAGAAGGTCTGCAGCGGATAAAGCACGCCGTAGCGCCGCGCCCGGCTGCGGAAGACATTCATCGGCACACTGCCCGCCGTATGCAGCCACAGCCCATCATTCGCCAGCACCCGACGGGCCACGCCTGCCAACGCATCATCGCTGAGCGAGAAAACGTACACGTCGGCATCCGTGCGCACGGCTTCAGCCGACGTCGTCCACGCCGCGCCGCCCGACCTCTCGGCTAAGGCCTGGGCATGCTCCGCCGTCCGACTGTAGACCTGCACGAGGCGCAGCCCCGCACGCTCACGCAGCGCCTGCGCAAGATGCGTGGCCACACGCCCAGCACCGATCATTACGACCGTCTCGTTCATCATGCCTGTACCTGACTGTCTCCGGCTATCTCCGCCGTGCGGTAACGGCCGATATGCACGTGTTCCCAAAGCAACGCCGCCTCGTCGTGCGGCCGGCCCACACGCTCGCGGTGGCCGAAGCCGACGATGCAAACGATGCCGAGCTGATAGGGGATGTCGAGCAGGTCGCGGACATATTGCTCGGCCTCGGTGTCGTCCGGTGTGTGACGGTTACGCACCTGACACCAGCAGCTGCCTAAGCCGAGATCTTCAGCCTGGAGCTGCATGTATGCGGCGGCGATCGAAGCGTCCTCCACCCACACATCCGTCACGGTCACGTCGCCCATGACCACCACGGCCAGCGCGCAGCCGCTGAGGAAGGAGCTACCCATCTTTCGGCAAGCGGCCAGTCGGCCCAGCATCTCGCGATCCTCCACGGCCACAAACTGCCACGAATGTGCATTCTTCGACGTCGGCGCCACGAGCGCTGCTTTCAGTAATTCCTGCACCTGATCCGGTGCGATCGGTTCGGCCGTAAACTTCCGCGAGCTGCGGCGGCGCATCATCAATTCATTGAAACTTTCCATTGTGCTATCTATTAATTGGTGTAGTTATTCGCGTATCCGGCAGGGATCTTCCGGCCGGGATGTTCGTTATTCGTTTTCCGTGGATACGGTCAATTTCTCTCCCACGATTCTTGCGGCCGTAGCCACAAACTCCACACACGGACGTTTGCGAGGTGCCACGGAGGCGTCGCCCTCCTTCTGGTCAAGGCCCAAGAGTTCGCGGCAGATGATCGAGCCATTCTCTTGGCGAAACGTGTCGGCAAACTCTCGCACCAACGTCGCATTCCGCGCCTTGGCGTCCTTATCTCCTGGCTGATCGGCCGGCTCTATCAGCCCGGCGATCATCGCCATGCCGCTGACCGTTCCACACACCTCGCGCATGCGTCCCATACCGCCGCCGAACGATGCCGCAAGTCGTGCCGCCAGCGACGTGTCCATACCGAAGACATCGCTGTAAGTCAAAAACACGGCCTGCGCACAGTTATATCCTTCCTGAAACAAGGTGCGCGCCTTCTCTACACGCGCTTCCACGTCTATCTTTTCCATTCCTCTTCTCACTTTTCGTTTTTCGCTTTCCCGACGATCATCTCCTCCAGCTTCGGCGACATCTTCACACGGTGCACGCCCGACTCGTCGGCATAAATCACGTAATAGGCGATCTCTGGCACTGACTCCGCCATGCGGCAGGCTGCGTCGACACCCATCGCCATGAAAGCCGTCGCATAGGCATCGGCCGTCATGCAGTCCGGCGCCACGATCGTTGCGCTGAGGATGTTTTGCTGCGAGGGATAACCCGTGCGCGGATCGATGGTGTGGGCCACCTTCTTGCCGTCGCGCACGTGGAAGTTGCGGTAGTTGCCCGACGTAGCCATGCCGCGCCGGCCACAGAGCTGGACGATCTCTTCCGTTTCGTTCTTCACGCCCGTGGTGTCGTCCTCCGGCTTATTGATGCCGATACGCCAGCATTCGCCCCGCGGGTTCATGCCGCGCGAGGCCACCTCGCCGCCGATCTCCACCATATAATCCTCCACACCCTCGCGCTCGAGCAACGCAGCGACCACGTCGCAGGCATATCCCTGGCGATGGCCGAAAAGCTGAGCTCGATCCGCGGATCATCTTTCACCACACGCCGCCCGTCGAGCCGCACCTTGCGGTAGCCCACGAACTGAAGTATGCTATCGATGACGGCCGGCGAGACGCTGTCTTTCTGCTCATAGCCGAAGCCCCAGAGGTTGATGAGCGGCGCCGCGGTGACGTCGAACACGCCGCCCGACCGCTCCGACACTTCCATCGCACGATTGAAGACGGTCACGAACCAATCGTCCACCTCTACCTCCTCGTTGCGGTTCACGCGCGCCAGGATCGATGCTTTATTGAAGGGGTTCAGCGAGGCGTCAAAGGCCTGCAACTCGGCAGCGATCTTGTCCGTCAGCGGCCCCTTGTCGGTGCGGTACTTGATGTGGTAGACGGTATGGAAAACCGTCCCCTCCTCTTCGTAAAACTCGCCTTTACTACCGCTGCACGAGGCGATGACTGCCGACACAAGCAGCATGCACAGGGCCGCGATCGTGCGACCGGTAGGCTTTCTTTCCGCCCTGGGGCGGGTCATGTAGTTCTGTTTCATCATCTGATCAATGTATGGGGCGCGAAGATAGACCCAGGTCGGGGTTTAAGCGCTTGCAGGAGTTCTGCAAACGCCAAAATGGAGAAAATGGCTCTTGCGGGAGTTCCGCAAGCGTCAAAACGGAGAAAAGGGCCCTTGCGGAACTTCCGCAAACACCAAAACGGAGAAAAGGGCCCTTGCGGAACTTCCGCAAACCTCAAAACGGAGAAAAGGGCCTTTGCGGAACTTCCGCAAACACCAAAACGGAGAAAAGGGCCCTTGCGGAACTTCCACAAACCTCAAAACGGAGAAAAGGGCCTTTGCGGGAGTTCCGCAAACATCAAAACGGAGAAAAGGCCCTTGCGGAACTTCCGCAAACATCAAAACGGAGAAAAGGGCCCTTGCGGGACTTCCGCAAACATCAAAACGGAGAAAAGGCCCCTTGCGGAACTTCCGCAAACGTCAAAACGCAGAAAAGGGCCTTTGCGGAACTTCCGCAAACATCAAAACGGAGAAAATGGCTCTTGCGGAACTTCCGCAAACGTCAAAATGGAGAAAAAAGGCCCTTGCGGAACTTCCGCAAACGTCAAAATGGAGAAAAAAGGCCCTTGCGGAACTTCCGCAAACGTCAAAATGGAGAAAAGAGCCCTTGCGGGAGTTCCGCAAACATCAAAACGGAGAAAACGGCTCTTGCGGAACTTCTGCAAGCGTCAAAACGGAGAAAACGGTCTTTGCGGGAGTCCCGCAAGCGTCAAAACACTACTTGACTTCGATGCCGCCAAAGGTGGCCGAGCCGCGCAAAACGACGGTGTGCGCCATGTCGAGGGCGTCGGGTGGCAGGTGGGGACGTTTATCGTCGAAGCCGCCGAAGGTGGAGCGGATGCGAGAGTCTATGCGCCACGTAGGGGGTACGCGGAGGGTGATGCCGCTAAAGGTGCAGTCGAGGTCGACGAAAATTTCGGGGTCATCAAGGCGGGCACTGCGCAGGTCGAGCTCGATGCCGCCGAAGGTGCTGCGGAGGATGGCGCCACGAAAGACGGGTTCGGTGAAGAGGGTCTTAGAGCCACTGAAAGAGGTGTCGATGCGGACAAAGCCGTCGGCGTCGGGCGAGGTGCTGGCGGCAGATGCACGGTAGCGCTCGGCGGAGGCGGCGTAGGAGATGCCGCGGCGACGAAAGAGTAGGGCGGTGCCGATGACGATAAGGACAACGGGCCAAAAGACACGCATGGCGTCGTATTGGATGATGTCGAGGCGGGGCAACATGAACACGGTGCCCAGGAAGAGCAGGATGAAACCGCTGACATAGGAGCGGTCGACAAGCTGCACTACGCCGATGGCTACAAGGATCATGGGCCAGGAGAAGAGCAGTTCGTAGAAGTTGAGGTCGATGAAACCGAGGTTCTTCAGTAGGAAGATGATGCCGATGGCGATAAGCAGCAGCGGCCAGCCGAATTTTCTTTTTTCCATAATAGAGGGTAGAGGATAGAGGATAGAGGGTAGAGGGTAGAGGGTGGAGGGTAGAGGGTAGAGGATAGAGAGTAGAGGGTAGAGAGTAGAGGGTGGAGGATAGAGAGGGGGCGGGCCGTTGTGTCCGCCCTCCTCTCATCAAGAAATCATGCAGTGATCGCAGGACGAATCATACCCAGGCGCCGGCTTGAGTACAGACGTAGGCGGCATGGTCTACGGCCAGACGATGTGCCTCAGCCAATGGGCGGCCGTCGAGGACGGAGGCAATGAAGGTGCCCGTGAACGAGTCGCCCGCACCGACCGTGTCGACCACCTCCACGCGTGGGGTGTCGATGTACGATTCGCCGGCGGGGGTGAAGACGGCGCTATAATCGGCCCCCGCAGTGAGAATGAGGTAGCGGAGGTTGTATAGAGCCACAAAGCGGCGACAGAAGTCGTGCAGCGTGTCGGTCTCGAGGTCGAAGAGGCCGCGCAGCAGGTCGAGCTCCTCGTCGTTAATCTTGAAGACGTTGCAATGGCGCAGGGAGGCCGTGATCAGTTCGCGGGAGTAGTAATGCTGGCGGAGGTTGATGTCGTAGACGCGCAGGGCCCTCTCCGGTACGTGCGAGAGGAGCGTCTGGATGGTGATACGCGACTCCTCGGCGCGCTGGGCCAGGGTGCCGAAGCAGACGGCGTCGGCGCGTGAGGCCAGTTGCTTCATCTCGTCGGTCAAGGGGATGTGATCCCACGCGACGCCCTCCATGATGGTGTAGTTGGGGATGCCGTCGCGGAGCTCCACGATGACGGTGCCCGTGGGATAGTCGACGCGCTCAATGATGTAGGGGATGTGGATGCGGTCGATCTCGGTGAGGATCTCGTCGCCGAGGGGATCGTTACCAATGGCGCTGAAAGCATAAGCCTCGGCGCCGAAGCGTGAGGCGTGATAGGCGAAATTGACAGGGGCGCCGCCTGCTTTCTTACCCGTGGGCAGCACGTCCCAGAGCAGTTCGCCGATACCGATGATGAGGGGTTTCTTATTCATAGTTCTGAAGTCTTTGGTGGGCTATTTCGATGGGTTCCATACGGATTGAAGTTGGGTCACTTCGCCGTCGGCATGGATGGAGCCTTTCTCGGTGAAGAGTTCGACGGTGCGGAAAAGCTCCGAGGGGTAGAATACGTCGGTCATGGAGACACGTCCGCCGGCAGCGAAGAACTCCACCGACGCGCGGTCGATCACGAGGCGCCAGTCGACCGCCTGGCCCTTTACGACAAAGGGGGCCGTGTGGACGGCAGCAAACTCCTTCACGGGGAGTGCCTTCGATCCGGCGTGGGTGCGGTCGATGTAGAAGGCCTGGCGATTGCGGTCGTAGCCGATGTCGATGTATTCGCCTTGGGTGTTCCGGAGACGGACGCCGTAGCGTGTGTGGCGAGGGAACCTTTGGCGGCGGCGAGATCGAAGGTGAGACGCAGATCAAGGGCCGAGCGAACGAAGGGGATGCGCTTCGTAAGGTCGAGCGTGCCGTCCACTTGCAGACCTTTCAGCATGACGGTCTCGCCACGCAGGCCGTCCAGCTCGCGAACGGGCGTGGAGGTGAGCAGATAGCCCTTGCCGTCAGGGCCGGGCACGAGTCCCAATTCGCGCGGCAGGGTCATGGCGCCGCTCCAGGTAACGCACGGTTTATCACCGGCGTAGAGCCAGTTGTTCATCCAGCCGATGAGGATCCGCCGACCGTTCGGCGCGTCGCTCCAGGTCACGCCCGCGTAGTTGTCGGCACCGTGATCCATCCAGAGGGTTTCGCGCTGGGGCGAGGTGAAGGTCTTGCCGTCAAAGTCGCCGACGAAATACTGTGTGGCCGAACCGCCCGCAGGTCCGCCGGGGTTGATATTGACGATGAGCACCCATTTCGTCTCGTCTGTGCCGGCGACGGGCAGCTGAAAGAGGTCGGGGCACTCCCACACGCCACCGTGGCCACCTCGATCGCGGCCGAAGCTGCTGAGGTAGGTCCACGATTTACAGTCGGGCGAAGCATAGAAGCGGATCTCGTCGCCACAGGCCAGCGAAACGATCCAGCGTGACGAGGCTTTGTGCCAGAAGACTTTTGGATCGCGGAAGTCGCGCGCGTCGCCGGGGTTGGGCAGGATGGGATTGTCGGCATACTTTGTCCAGGTGCGGCCGCGGTCGGTGCTGTAAGCCAATGCTTGCGACTCGACCTCCGTCTTTTTGGCCTGTTCGGCGTCGGGGTTGTGATAGGTGAAGAAGGCCAGGAGTGGCGGGTTCTCCTTCGTGCCGAGGCCGGAGGTATTCTCCCAATCGACGACGGCGCTTCCGGAGAAGATATAGCCGAGGCTGTCCGGAGCGAGGCGATGGGCAGGTGTTCCCAGTGCATCAGGTCACGGCTGACGGCGTGCCCCCAGTGCATGGGCCCCCAAACGGATTTCTCGGGGTAGTACTGATAGAAGAGGTGATACTCGCCGTCGTAATAGACAAGCCCGTTGGGGTCGTTCATCCAGTGTTCGGCGGGCGAGAAGTGGATCTGCGGGCGATACATTTCGTTGTAGGGCCCGGAGAAGTCCTCCGCCTCGGTTTCGGCGGTGGCAGATTTGTGTCCGGTGCAGGCGGCGAGGCTGAGCAGGGCGCCGAGGGCATAGCAGGCAAGCGGTTTCATGTCGGTTGCAAGGAATAGAAGTAGTGAAACGTAATAGGGGAAGTAAAAGGTAGAGATGGGCGGTATCGCCAGGGGCAAAACGAAAAAGCCGCCCCGCCATGCGGCGTGGCACGGACGGGCGGCAGGCATATAAGAGCTTTTGGCGGTTATGTTCCTCGGAGGGTTACTTCAGTCCGAAAGCCTCTTTGACCTTGTCTACATAGTCGAGCTTCTCCCAGGTGAAGAGCTCCACACGGCAGACGGTCGGCTCGCTGCTGTAACGCGAATGGAACACCTTCTCCACCGTTTGCGGCGTGCGGCCCATATGACCGTAAGAGGCCGTCTCGAGGTAGATCGGGTTACGCAGTTTGAGCCGTTCCTCGATGGCTTTGGGGCGCATGTCGAAGAGGTCCCAGATTTTTTGAGCGATTTCGCCATCGCTGATCTTCACGTTCGAGCGGCCGAAGGTGTTGACGAAGATGTTCATCGGTTGGGCGACGCCGATGGCGTACGATACCTGAACCAACATCTCGTCGGCCACGCCGGCGGCTACGAGGTTCTTAGCGATGTGGCGTGCGGCATAGGCAGCGGAACGGTCCACTTTCGAGGGGTCCTTGCCGGAGAAGGCGCCACCACCGTGGGCACCCTTGCCGCCGTAGGTGTCGACGATGATTTTGCGTCCCGTCAGACCGGTGTCGCCGTGGGGGCCACCGATGACGAACTTGCCCGTGGGGTTGACGAAGTATTTGATCTCGTCGTTGAACAGGGCTTGAACGTGCGGCGGATACTGGGCCTTGACGCGGGGCACGAGGATCGTGCGTACGTCGTCGGCGATCTTCTGTTGCATCTCGGCGTCAGCTTGCTCTTGCGTGCGGCCGCCTTCAGCTTAATAAAATCGTCGTGCTGGGTAGAGATCACGATCGTATCGATGCGCAGCGGGCGTCCGTTGTCGTCGTACTCGATCGTCACCTGACTCTTGGCGTCCGGCCGGAGGTAGGGCATCTTCTCGAGCTCATTTTTACGGATGGAGGCCAGCTCGGTGAGGAGGCCGTGAGCCAGGTCGAGAGCCAGAGGCATGTAGTTCTCGGTCTCGTTGGTAGCATAGCCGAACATCATGCCTTGGTCGCCGGCGCCCTGGTTGTAGGGATCAGTGCGCTCTACGCCGCGGTTGATGTCGCCGCTCTGCTCGTGGATAGCGGAGAGTACGCCGCACGATTTGGCTTCAAATTGATATTCGCTTTTGGTGTAGCCGATGCGCTCGATGACGCGGCGGGCTACGTCCTGCACGTCGATATAAGCGCTCGATTTAACTTCTCCGGCCAGTACGACCTGTCCGGTCGTAACCAGCGTTTTCGCAGGCAACTTTCGAGTCTCGGTCATAGGCCAAGAACTCATCAAGCAAGGCGTCCGAGATCTGGTCGGCCACCTTATCGGGGTGTCCCTCGGACACCGATTCGGAGGTGAATAAGTAACTCATTACAATTCTTTATTGAGTAATAAAACCATGTGTTGTAATGAATCGGAGCGATGGGGGAGATTGTGGAGCCCTTCGGCCGCAGGGTAGGGGGGGATGGCCGTTTAGCATTTTTTCCTGTGGTTGCAAGCGCTACAAATCTTTCCACGTGTCTGATTCGGCGGCAAATGTAAGTGGATTAACAGCTGGCCTCCGAAATGTGCTTCGTTAATTATCCGAAACGACGGCCGCGGCGCCCCAACCGCTATCGAAAAGAGGTCGGAGCGCCGCGGCATCTATCCGGTGGCCGGTGTACGTATTTACAACACCCCCATCGGTCATCAGGGACGCCCGCCCCGTCGACCGGTAGGCCGGCAGGAGAAGGCCCTAAGCCTCGTCAGGAATCAGGCCCGCGAGTTGAAGGCTCAATGACCGAACGAAATGCCCAGCTTTTCCCCGCAGCGGATCAGGTCGTCGTCCACGGGCACGAGTCGCGTGCGGCCGGCCACCTCCTGGAGCGGCACAGAGACCATATGGCCGTTGCGCTGGCCCACCATCCGCCCAAATTCGCCACGCACAATCAGCTCCGTGGCGTGCCCCCCGAGGCGGGTGGCCAGGTTGCGGTCGGCGGGCGAGGGTGAGCCGCCCCGCTGGATGTATCCGAGCACCGTGCGACGCGTCTCGAGGCCGGTAGCCTCTTCGATTTCGTGAGAGAGATAGTCCGAGGGGCTTTCGGCGCCGGTGCGGAGCCCTTCGGCCAGGACGATGATGCTGTAAGGCTTGCCCCGTTGGGCGCGTTCGATCACCTTGTCGTTCACCTTGTCGATGTCGTAGCCCAGTTCAGGCAGGAGGATGATGTCCGCAGCGCCCGCCATGCCGGCATAGAGCGCTATCCAGCCCGCGCTGTGGCCCATGACCTCGACCACCATCACGCGTTTGTGCGAGCTGGCGGTTGAGTGAAGGCGATCGATCGCATCGGTGGCCACGCTGACGGCTGTGTCGAAACCGAACGAGAAGTCGGTGCCGTAAAGGTCATTGTCGATGGTCTTGGGGATGCCGACGACGTTCAGGCCCATTTTGGCGAGCTTAAAGGCCGTCTTCTGGGTGCCGTTGCCGCCGATGCAGACAAGGGCGTCGAGGCCCAGCTCGTGATAGTTCTGATAGATAATCTGGGGCTTATGGCTGAGATAGCCGTCGGCGGACTTCTTGAAGGGTTTTTCGCGCGAGGTGCCGAGGATGGTGCCGCCTCGGCCGAGGATGCCCGAGAGGGTGCGCTCGGTAAAGAGTTCCACGTCGCGATCCAGCAGGCCGGAGAAGCCGTTGTGGATGCCTACGACTTCCATGCCGTAGTGCAGGAGGGCCGTTTTGCCCACGCCGCGGATGGCCGCGTTGATACCGGGGCAGTCGCCGCCGGCTGAGAGGATGCCTATCTTCATAATGCCTTTAATGAATGGGTTAGCTGGGGACAAAGGTAGGGCGGTGGGAACGAACAACTGAAAATCGGGAAGGGGCCGTGGGCAGCCGGAAGCTGCGCGAAAATGTCCGGACGGGGGTGTCTGAGTAAAAAGACGCCCCGTTGGAATGTCCGACAGGAGTGTCTGAGCAAAAAGACGCCTCGTTGGAATGTCCGACGGGGGTGTCTGAGCAAAAAGACGCCCCGTTGGAATGTCCGACAGGGGTGTCTGAGCAAAAAGACGCCCCGTTGGAATGTCCGACAGGGGCGTCTGAGCAAAAAGACGCCTCGTTGGAATGTCCGACGAGGGTGTCTGAGCAAAAAGACGCCCCGTTGGAATGTCCGACGGGGGTGTCTAAGCGTAAGGCGCTCTTATTGGAGACTACGACAAGGGCTACCGAGCGTAAGGCGCTCTTAAATGGGCTTCCAGCGGGGGCGCCTTTGCGTCGGCGGCTGCCGTCGTGAATCATTTGGGGGGCGCATACGTGCCGGTGGCTCCTATCGGACGATAGGGTAGGGGCGGATCGCATACGCCCGCGTTTACGGGCCGCAGGGCCGAATGAATGTGCCGAAATTCGCCCTCATTAGGGCGCTTGAAGGGCGTATGCGATACGCCCCTACCCGGATACACACCCATGACAGGGGCGCCTCAGCGTCGGCAGCCTTCTGCCTACTTCTTGTTCTCGGAGATCAGCAGCAGCTTGTCGCCTTCGTGTAACCGGAGGGAACCGTTGGGGATGAGGAACTCGTCATCGCGTTTGATGAGCATGACTAACGTGCCGGTCGGGAGGTTCATGTCTTTCAGCGTGTCGGCCTTCTCCAGCATGCGGCGGGTGACGGTCATGTCGCGGAGGTCGGAGTCGATCTCGTCGGGCAGCTCGACACCAAATTCGTTGCCCGTCTTCTCCAGCGGAGCCGAAAGACCGAGCAGGCGGGCGGCCGCAGCCAGGGTGGTGCCCTGCGTGAGGAGCGAAAGCAGCGTGATGAAGAAGACGATGTTAAAGATCAGGTCTGATCCCTCCACGCCGGCCATCACGGGGTAGATGGCGAAAATGATGGGCGCCGCGCCGCGCAACCCCACCCACGAGATGAAGAGCCGCGCGCGAGCATTGATCCGCCGGAAGGGCAGGAGGCAAAGGAAGACGCTGGCTGGCCGGGCGATGCAGATCATAAAGAGGCCTATGAGCAAGGCCACACAGGCCACGCGGAACATCTCGTGCGGATTCACCAGCAGCCCCAGCATGAGGAACATGATGATCTGAAAGAGCCACGTAAGCCCGTCCATGAACGTGGCCACCTCTTTGCGATACGGGATACGGTTATTGCCGATGATCATCCCCGTGAGGTAGACCGCTAGGTAACCGTTGCCGTGCAGCAGCCCGGTGGCGGAGAAGGTGAAGAAGGCGACCGAGAGGAGGAGGATGGGGTAAAGCGATGCGTTGTCTATGTTCAGTCGGTTCAGGCTCCAGACGGCGAAGTGTCCGATGGCGAATCCGACGGCGGCGCCCACGGCGAACTGTACCGCGAAGAGCCCCGCCACGTGTCCCCAATCGGCGCCGCCCGCTCCGGGATCCGCCGTGGCCAGTTGGACCAGGACGAGCGTCAGCATGTAAGCCATCGGGTCGTTACTGCCACTCTCCAGCTCCAGCAGGGGCCGAAGGTTGTGCTTGAGGTTCATGCGCTGCGAGCGTAGGGTGGCGAAGACCGAGGCGGAGTCGGTAGACGACATCGTGGCCGCTAGCAGCAGCGAGGTGACGCAGGCAAAGTGGATATTCGTCCAAGCCATCCCCGAGAGCCACCACACGAACAGCCCCGTGAAGACCGTAGTCAGCAGTACACCGACCGTGGAGAGCACCGCTCCGGAGCTACCACGGGCCGGACGTCAGCAAACCGTGTGTCCATGCCACCGGAGAAGAGGATGATAGTCAGCGCCACCATGCCAATGAACTGTGCGCTCTCCATGTTGGAGAACTGTAGCCCCAATCCGTCGCTGCCGAAGAGCATGCCCACGAAAAGGAAGAGTAGGAGGACAGGCACGCCAAAGCGATAGCCCGTCTTGCCGGCCAGGATGCTCACAAACAGCAGCACGGAGCCGATCAAGAGGATATTTTCTGAGGTGATATAGTTCATCTTAGACGTGTCGGAGCGTATGTCGTGGGGTGAGGGTCAGAGGAAGCGCACTTCCTTGAAAGCGTAGCGAGAGATGCGGCCGTCCGAGCGACGAAGCAGCATGTAGCCGCCCGGTTCGATGGCTTCGATCGCAGCCTCGAACGTTCCGTCGGCATCGGCGTAGGGATGGAAGCCGTCGCGGCGATAGAGAGCGTGGACATACGCCTGATGGACGTCGGCCTCACCGTCCGGCCCGGCCTCGAGTCGGTCGCGGAGGTCGCAGAAATGGCCGTACCATAAGCCGAGTATCTCCAACGGGTCATAGTGCTGACCCGTGATTTGAGTCAGCGAGACGGGGTTGGGGGCGTCAGAATGAAAGACGGTTTGGTTGAGGTTGAGTCCGATCCCGATGATCGACCGCCCGACGGCGCTGCCCTCGAGCAGGTTCTCGATGAGCATGCCACAGATCTTGCGGTCGTGCCAATAGACGTCGTTAGGCCACTTCACAGCGATGCCCGCCGTGTACCGATCCAAGGTGTGTTTCACACTGAGGGCCGCGATCTCAGAGATGCGGAAGGAACGGTTGGCGGGCATGGCACACGGCTCATAAAGGAGGCTGAAGGTGAGGTTCTGGCCAGCCTCCGACTCCCAGGAGTTGCCCGGCTGACCTCGCCCTCCGGACTGGAAGTCGCTCACGACGATCGTACCGTCCGACGGCACCTCGTCGTCCGCCAGCCGCTCGTGCAGATAGCGGTTGGTGGACTCGGTCTCGCGCAGACGGATGATGCGCGGAGTGTGTGGTGTGGGCTGCAGGTCAGACATACTCGTACTTGCGCCTGATGGCGGCGGGGAGCTGGAGTATGACAGACTCGTAAGAATGAAGGATCCAGCGACGGATGTCGTGGTCGTTCATGTCGCGGTTCAGGTAGATGTCGTTCCAGTGCTTCTTGTTGAAATGATGGGCCGGCACGACGGCTTTGTAGCGATCGCGGAGAAGGAGGGCCTCGTCGGGGTCGCATTTGACGGCCACGTGGGGATCCTCGTCGTTCAACGACATGGCTAGAAACATCTTGCCCTCGACTTTGAAGACTAAGGTATCCTCGCCGAAGGGGAACGACTCTTCGGCATTCTTCAGTTTCAGGCAGTAATCACGTACTTCTTCGATATTCATAATTCTAAAATCTAGTTCGCAACGGAAATGCGATAATCTCCTGTTTCACTTTACGTAAAAAAAGCCGCACCGGACTTTCCGGGGTGGCTATCTATCTTCTGCAGGAGATAACGGTTTTTGTTATTCGGCGCAAAAATACATACAAAGATTTAGCGAGAGTGCTCAGAAGTGCTCCGACTCACTGAACAGGGGCATAAAAAGCGTCCTCGATGTGCTCCACGTGGTAGGCTCCGTCGCTGCGTTTGATCAGGCTAAGGATGTCGAACTGGACAGGCAGATCGATGTCGAACGTCTGGACATAGGCGTCGGCGGCGGCTACCGTGCGGCGGATCTTGGCCTTATCTACGGCGTCCTCTGGCTCCATGATGCGGCGTTGGTCGCGCGTCTTGACTTCGACGACGACGAGCAGGTCAGGTAGCGGGCCACAATGTCAAGCTCATAGTGGCCGTGACGCCAATTGATGTGCAAAACGCGATAGCCGCGCTGCTCCAGATACTTGCGGGCCACGGCCTCACCAGCGCGTCCGATCTCGGTTTTCTTCTTGGCCATACGTCGGGCTCAGAATTGGGTGTAGATGAAGGGCTGGACGTCGGCGGAGGCAAAACTGATGACGAGTTGCACGACGGCGACGAACAAAACGAACTTGACGATCCACGGGCTACGCACGAAGAGGTCGCGCAGGCGGTCATAGAAAGGGGTGGGGACGAAGTGCAGGGCGAAGACGGAAAGGAAGAGCGCCGTCCAGACGTAGCGCACCTTGGCAAACTCGGGGAAGTAAGCGGGATCGAAGCGCGTGGCGATGCCTACGATCATTTCGCGAGCCGTATCGAAACTATCGGCACGGAAGAAAATGAAGAGGAAGATGACCCATGCGAACGTGAGCGCCCACGAAAGAAATCCGACAAGGCCACCGTCCGGCAGTCGATCGAGCCACACCTTGCACCGCTTGTGCAGGCAGAGGGCGACGCCGTGGCCTGCGCCCCAGGCGATGAACGTCCACGCGGCGCCGTGCCAGAGTCCGCCGAGGAGCATGGTCACGAGTAGGTTGACATACTGCCTTACCGCGCCCCGACGGTTGCCACCGAGCGGGATGTAGAGGTAATCCCGAAGCCAGAGAGAGAGCGAGATGTGCCACCGACGCCAAAACTCGGTGACGTTTCGCGAGCGGTAGGGGAAATCGAAGTTAATCCCCAGATCGAAACCGAGGATGGCGCCCAGCCCGATGGCCATATCGCTGTAGCCCGAGAAGTCGCAATAGATCTGCAGCCCATATCCCAAAGCGCCCATGAGAAGCTCGACGCCCGAGTAGCCTGACGGGTTGCCGAAAGCGATGTTGCTGTACTGCGCCAGGTAATCGGCGATGACGGCCTTCTTGATGACGCCCATCAGGACGGTAAAAAATCCGCCGTAGATGCGTGCACGGTCGACGGGCTGGCGAAGGGCCTCGGCGGTGAGCTGCGGCATGAAGTGGTCGGCCCTTACGATCGGCCGGCGGTGAGGCAGGGGAAGAAGGAGAGGAAAAAGAGATAGTCGAGGAACGATTGCGCGGGATCGATGCGCCTCCGGAAGACGTCGACGACGTAACTGATGGTGCGGAAGGTGTAAAACGACAATCCGAGGGGCAGCGTGAGGCTGACGGGACGGAAAGCGGCGTCGCCGGTGAGCATGCGCAGGTTGTCGATAAAGAAGTTGGTGTATTTGAAGGCCACCAGCACGCCGAGGGAGAGGATGAGCGAAAAAAGGAGCCACGCGCGACGGGTGCCGACGCTGCTCGCGGACGCGATGCGGTGCGATACACCCCAGTCGATGGCCGCCGTGAAGACGAGCAGGAGGAAGAGCCAGCCGCTGTTGTGGAAAAAGAAATAGAGACTGAAGGCCGAGACGAAGATTTTCATCGCCGCGATCCGACCACTGTTGCGCAGCCAGGCGTAGACGGGCAAGAAGGCGACGAAGAGGGCCCAAAAAAGTCCGCTGGAGAACATCAACGGATGGGAGGCGTCCGGACCCAGCAGCGCGAGCAGCCGGTCGGGCAGGGAGGAGAGGTCTGGTAAGGAGTTCATCGGAGTTGTATGAAATAGGATGCTTGAATGATTCTGAATGGGTGGCCTCGACCGAGATCGAGAGGGCCACAGATCGCGGGCGGACGTGCCCCCTTCAAAAAAAGAGGTCTGCCGACGGCCCGCGATTCGTTTGATCTCAAAAAAAATGGGGTCTTGTCTGCCCCCGAAAGGATTTCCGCTAAAAAGGACGCGCCATAAACGATGCGCAATGCGCTTCCCTCAAAAAGTATGTAAAATGGGCGACATGCAATTAGCTCTCCTTAAAGAGGAAGCGCTGTTGACGACTTGCAATGGGCTTCCCCCAAAAAGTTTTTGCCGTTGACGGCTTGCAATTCGCTTCCCTCAAAAAGTTTTTGCTGTTGACGGCTTGCAATGGGCTTCCCTCAAAAAGTTTTTGCCATTGACGGCTTGCAATCGGCTTCCATCAAAAAGTTTTTGCCGTTGACGGCTTGCAATTCGCTTCCCTCAAAAAGTAAGGGCTGTCGACGGCTTGCAATTCGCTTCCCTCAAAAAGTTTTTGCCGTTGACGGCTTGCAATTGGCTTCCCTCAAAAAGTAAGGGCTGTCAACGAGTTGCAATGGGCTTCCCCCAAAAAGGTTGCACCGTCGACGGCTTGCAACGGCCTTCCGGAACGGGGGAGAAATGGGTTGCCCGCCGTCGCCGCGCCTCGCGAAAGGTCATTTGGCCGGAGCCAGCACGACGGTGTGGCAAGTGGCGCGGGCGGCCTTCGGGCGATGGAGGACAATGCGGTGCGCGGCGCTCTTCATGACCCATGCACAGACGCGATCCATCCACGCCGAAGCCGAGGCGCGCGTCGGATGGGCGCCATCGCGCGCCCGGTCGTAGTGTTGGTCGGGCGTATAGGAGAGGTAGAACTGTCCGGGGCGGAGGGTCTCGGCCAGCATCTCGTTGATGCCCGTGTCGGGCTTCCAGTTGGGCGGGCCGATCCAGACGAAGGGGATGTCGCCGATCTGCGAAAGCATGTTGTCGAGGTATTTCTGCCTCCGGTCGCGGATGTTGCTCACGAAAAGCTCGTTGCCGCCGAGGCTGACGAAAATATAGTCCGGTTGATACTCAGCGATATACTCTTTCAGCTTTTCGGTGCGCCCCCATACCTCGGTGGTGGAGCTGTACCAGATGACATTGACGAGCGTATGGCCGTTTTCCTCGGCGTAGGCGGCCAGGCGCGGCCCGAGACCCTCGAGCATCGAGTCGCCGATGAAGAGGATGGACTTGCGGGCCGTGTCGACCGTCTGTGAGAAATCCTGCCCCGGCGCCTGACTGACGGCGCGCGTGCTGTCGGTGGCGGATGAGGGCGTGCGCTGGCGGCGGGTCGTGTCGCCGATCAGGACACGGGCGAAGGAACCGGTCTTGATGTGCCATTGCTCCAGGGTGTCGCCGTAAAACGACAGCGCAACGAAGAGCGCGAGCGAAAGGAAGAGCAGGCAAGTGAGTCCGATGTAAGTCTTTTTCATAGCTGAGGCCTGGCGTTAGGAGTGGACACCTACGACCTCGATTTCGAAGACGAGTGTCGAGTAAGCGGGGATCCTTGTGGCGGTGGCACTTGGCATCACGCTGCGGAACACGCTCCCCTCATCTTCGCCGAGACCGAGCGTGTAAGGCACCCACACCTCCCACTTATCGCCCTCGTGCATGTATTGCAGGGCCACGCGCACTCCCTTGGTCAAGGTATGGGCGCTGAAGCCGCTCGGGATCAAGCCGACGTTTGAGACAAGGGTCGTGAACGGCACGCCATCGGCCTCCAGCCACGACTGGAAGACCGTGCCCTGACGTATATACTTGTTATCCGGATAGTCGGCCACGAACCAACCGCGGGCATAGATGCTCACGGTGCTGGTGAAGAGGATCGGCTTCGTGCCCGTGCCCTTCTTGAGTTCTTTATAGTAGACGCTACCCTCGTTGCCGGGCGATTTCAGTTCGGTGTAGGCGGCATCACGCTTGACGGCAGCGAAGGCCGCATCGTTGGCCGTGCGCCAGCGTTCGGCCGAGTCGTCTTCCGACTTGCTGCACGCTGTCGCCGCAACGAGCACGGCGACAACGAACAACAAGGAAGGGAGGATGTGGAGCGTCCGTTTCATTTCAGACCCTCCAATAAGCTGCGCAGACTGACGCGGTCGGAGATAATCTCGTGGAGGCGGTCGATCGACACGCGTTCCTGCTCCATCGTGTCGCGGAAACGGATCGTGACGGTGTTATCGCGCATGGTGTCGTAATCGACCGTGATGCAGTAGGCGTCCCGATGGCATCCTGACGGCGGTAACGCTTGCCGATGGAGTCCTTCTCGTCGTACTGGCAGCGGAAGTCGAAGCGCAGCATGTGGAGGATCTCTTCGGCCTTCTCTGCCAGCCCATCTTTGCGAACAAGGGGCAAAACGGCCAACTTAATGGGTGCCAGCGCGGGGGGGAGCTTCAATACGACGCGGGTGTCGCCCCCTTCGAGGGCCTCTTCGGTGTATGCCCCGGCCAGTATGCTGAGGAACAGGCGGTCGACACCGATCGAGGTTTCGATCACATAGGGCGTGTAGCTCGTCCCCAGCTCTGCATCGAAATATTGTATCTTCTTGCCGGAGAACTTCTCGTGTTGCGAGAGGTCGAAATTGGTGCGGCTGTGAATCCCTTCCACTTCCTTGAATCCGAAAGGCATCTCGTACTCGATATCCGTGGCTGCATTGGCATAGTGAGCCAGCTTTTCGTGGTCGTGGAAGCGATACTTTTCGTCGCCAAGGCCGAGGTTGCGGTGCCATCGCATGCGCGCTTCTTTCCAACGGGCAAACCAAGTGAGCTCTTCCCCTGGCCGAACAAAGAATTGCATCTCCATCTGCTCAAACTCCCGCATCCTGAAAATGAATTGCCGCGCGACGATCTCATTCCGGAAAGCCTTTCCGATCTGAGCGATGCCGAAGGGGATCTTCATGCGTCCCGTTTTCTGGACATTGAGGAAGTTGACAAAGATTCCCTGCGCCGTTTCGGGGCGGAGGTAAACTTTCATGGCGCCATCGGCTGTCGATCCCATTTCGGTGGCAAACATGAGGTTGAACTGGCGTACGTCCGTCCAGTTGCGCGTGCCCGATAGGGGGCATACGATCTCGCAATCGATGATGATCTGTCGCAGCTCGTCCAGGTCGTTCGCGTTCATGGCGCGGGCGAAGCGCTCGTGGATGGCGTCGCGTTCGGCTTGGTGTTTGGCCACGCGCGGGTTGGTGCTGCGGAACATCGCCTCGTCGAAGGTGTCTCCAAACTTCTTGGCGGCCTTCTCCACCTCGCGCGAGATCTTCTCGTCGATCTTGGCCAGGTGGTCCTCGATCAGTACGTCGGCGCGATAGCGCTTCTTGCTGTCTCGGTTGTCGATAAGGGGGTCGTTAAAGGCGTCCACATGCCCTGAGGCCTTCCAAACGGTGGGGTGCATAAAGATGGCAGCGTCTATCCCGACGATGTTGTCGTGAAGCAGCGTCATGCCATCCCACCAGTAACGTTTGAGGTTGTTTTTCAACTCGACGCCGTATTGTCCGTAGTCGTAGACGGCGCTGAGACCGTCGTAGATCTCTGACGAAGGGAATACGAAGCCGTATTCCTTGCAGTGTGCAATCAGTTTCTTGAATAAATCTTCCTGTCGTGCCATATCTGATGTACTTAATTTTCAGTGGGGGGCAAAAGTATACCGATTTATAATTGATCACCCGTCGAGGATCGGCGCCCGACTCATTTCGGCCGTGCTCATCCCTTTTCGGACGGGTCGTCGACGGTCGTTCATCGGCCTTTCGCCTCGCGTTCTTCGATGTAGGCCACCTTCCGGGCCGCTTTCTGGCGTTCTTTTTTGAGGGCGTCGATGTCGGTCAGGGCTTCCGCCAGGCGGAGCGTGGCACGGATGGCGCGGCAGTCGGCTTCGGTCAGTCCGATTGCGAAGGCGCGCCCGCCGGTGTACACTGCCCTCAGGCGGGTCCCCGTCGGCTACACCGTCCACGAAGCGAATCGCATCCAGACCTTTATCGCCGGCATAGGTCACCACCTCTGTCGTCCGTCCGTCATCCTTGAAGCGGTAGTTCGCGCCCCCATCGTAAGGGATCTCAGCCGTGACGGCATACGTCCCGTCGGGCGCCTCGATCTTGAGACCGGTGTGGTTGATCGGCGCACCGCCACTGTACACACTGGCCAGGAAGATCTCGCCCTGCTCGTTCACTCCGCAACGCAGGTAACTCCGCCCGATGTTGCGCTCCACCGCATGCTCGGGCCGGACATAGCGCCCGACCTCCTCATAGCGTGCATCCCGCTCCAGGACAAAGCCCGCCTTGAGCGTCTCCACCTCTTTCTCCCGCACGGAAATGAGGCTGTCGCAGTACGCCATGTTTCGCTCGCTTTCGCCTCGCTCCACGAGGCGCATCAATTGCAGGGCCTCTTTCATCACGGCCAGCTCCTTCGGGTATCGCATGCGCAGGGTGTCGATCGCGTTGCGTGCCGCCGGGTATTGTCGGCTCTCATACAGGGTTCGTGCACGCTCCAACTCTGCGCGCGCCTCCTTTTCCTTTCCGCAGGCCACCGCCAGCAGCAGCGCCGCACCGCTCACGATCGCCCGGAGGGTCCATTTCATCTCGTTGTTCATATCCTATTTATATGGTGTGACTCGTCATCGGCGGGCAAAAATGGTTTCTTGAAATGGTTCTCGAGGCATCCGGCGGTCGTGGCCCCTCCCGCCGCTTCGGGTCGGCCGCCCCCCGAACGTATTCGGTCCGCTATGCGTTTCGAGAGGGCAGTCGCTGTGCGTTGGGGGTGCTCTTTCTGTTTCGAGAGGGGCGTTGCTGCACGTTTTTAGCCCGCTATTCGTTTCGGATCGTCGCCCGACGGCCGTCACCGCCACTCGCTTCTCGGGCATAATTTTCGCGCCTGAGGTGGGGCGTCCTCTTTTTCGGGATATACGTTTTCTGACGCCGCGCCGTTTGGGATCTCCGGGATCGGATGCTCGGAAATGAGACCTTTGCAGGCCACTCTATGCTGGCAGACCCTTGTTTACTCATATAATTATACACACCTACCCATTATGCGAACCCTTGTTTTTGCTACACACAACCTGCACAAATTGCGCGAGGTACGCGACATGCTGCCACAGGACTCCATCCGCCTCGTCGGCCTGACCGACCTCGGTCAGATGGAGCCGCTGCCGGAGACATCGGCTACCATCGAAGGTAACGCCCTCCAAAAAGCGCGCTACGTGAAGGAGCACTACGGTTACGACTGCTTTGCCGACGACACAGGCCTCGAAGTCGAGGCGCTCCACGGCGCTCCGGGCGTCCATTCGGCGCGCTACGCCGGTGAGGCGTGCGACAGCACGGCCAATGTCCGCAAGCTACTCGAGGCACTCCGCGATACGGACCATCGGAAGGCCCGTTTCCGCACGGTGATCGCCCTCATCCTCAACGGCGAGGAGCGCCTCTTTGAGGGCGAAGTCACGGGCCAGATCACGACCGAAGCCCATGGCGCGGGCGGCTTCGGTTACGATCCCATCTTCCGCCCCGACGGCTTCGACCGCACCTTTGCCGAACTCTCCCCCGACGAGAAAAACGCCATCAGCCATCGTGGCCGAGCGGTACGTCGGCTGGTGCAACACCTCGCAAACCGATAGTTCCGTTCCCATCCCCTACCATCATCCATTAATCCCCTATCCTCAATGAAGAAGATTCAATTGCTGATTTACGGCCTGCTCCTCTCGCTCCTGACTGTGCACGCGGCCGACAACACCACACGCTGGCACACCTACCTGGCGATGTATAACACCATCGCCGTGGCTGAAGCCGAAAACAATGTCTACGCCGTGGCCGACGGAACGCTTTACAGCTATGGCAAGTCGGACGACAACATCCGTGTCTACTCCAGACAGACGGGCCTGAGCGATTCCGACGTCCGACTGATCCGCTACAACGCCTCCACACGCACGCTCGTCATCGCTTACGCTAACGGCAACATCGACCTCATGACCTCCGACGGCATCTACAACCTGCCCTTCCTCAAAAACACCACGAACATCCAGGATAAGACGCTCAACGCCATCGACCTCAGCGGCGACCGCGCCTATCTCTCGGCCAACTTCGGCATCCTGGTGATCGATCTCAAGAAGCGGGAGGTGGCTGAGACGTATCGCTTAGACCGACGCACCACGGCCACCACCCTACTGGGCGGATCGATCTACGCGGCGACGGACAGCGGACTGCTGGCTGCCGCCACGACAGACAACCTGATGGACGTCGCCAACTGGAAACGCGTCTCGCTGAACAGCCTCGATTTGACGATCAGAAGATCGTCGGCCTCGGTGCCTTCCGCGATCGGCTCTGCTTCGTGGCCTCGGGCGGCGGTCTCTTCTATCGCGACACGGACGGCTCGATCAAGACGCTGCGTAAGCAGACGAACCTACGCGGGCTCACGGTGGTCGGCAATCGGTTGGTGGCTTACGCCTCGGAAGCGATGTACATCTTCGCCTCGCTTGAGGGCACGGGAGAGACGGTGGCGCCGGGTACCATCAATGGTGTCACGGCGCTCACTGAGGACGGTCGCTTCTGGGTGGCCTCGGGACGCAACGGGCTGGTGGGCCTGCGTCGACGCGCCGAGGGACAATACGAAAAAGCCATCTCGGGGCTCAAGATCGAGGGGCCGAAGCGCAATGAAGACGACTTTATGATCGTCGACCGGGGACGGCTCTGGGTGGTCGGTGGATCGTACACGAACACCGCACGCGGCAATCGCAGAGGCACGCTGATGAGCTGCGTGGATAAGAAATGGACGAACTTCGACGAGGAGACTGTGACGCGTGCCGCTGGCTTTGGGGTGCAGGACTATGTGGGTGTGGCCGTCGACCCGGACGACCCGACGCATTGCTTCGTATCGACCTTCGGCGAGGGCGTGATCGAGGTCAAAGACAACACCTTCGTCCGCCTCTATAACCACACCAACACGCCGCTGCGATCGGCCTGCCTAATGCGAAGGATGCCCAGCGTTATGTGCGCGCCATCGGCATCGGGTTCGACAAAAACAAGAACCTCTGGATGACCAACTGCAGCGCACAGAACGGCATCGTGGTGCGTACGCCCGACGGCACGTGGAAGTCGCTCTACTTCCAAAGGCGTGTCCAACAAGACCTTCGTCGGCCGCATCCTCTTCACCTCCCGCGGGCAGAAATGGGTGAACGTGCCCCGCGATGGCGGCCTGCTTGTCTTCGACGACAACGGCACACCGACGGACGGCTCGGACGACAAGTCGCACTTCTTCTCCTCCTTCTCCAATGCCAGCGGCACGTCGCTCGACGTGAGCGAATACTACTGCCTCGCGGAGGATCGCAAGGGCGACATCTGGGTCGGCACGAACCACGGCCCGATAGTCTGCTCCTCGGCCATCAATGCCCTCCGCGATCCGGCCCGCTGCTACTGGAACGGCATCATTCGCAACGATGAGGACGGCCGCCCGCGCTACTTCCTCGACAGCGAACAAATCAACGCCATCGCCGTCGACGGTGGCAACCGCAAATGGATCGGCACGGCTGGCTCGGGCGTCTACCTCGTCAATGCCGACGGCACCGAAACGCTTGAGCACTTCACGACCACCAACTCCCCGCTCCTCTCAGACAACATCCGCTGCCTGGCCATCGACAACGCCTCGGGCGAGGTCTTCATCGGCACCGACAAGGGCCTCGTCTCCTACCGCGGCGACGCCACCGAAGCGCCCAAGACCTACTCCGATGTCTACGCCTACCCCAACCCCGTGCGCCCGGACTATGACGGCAGCGTGACCATCACCGGCCTCATCGCCGACTCAAACGTGAAGATCACCGACCTCAACGGCAACCTCATCCGTCAGGGTCGCTCCGCCGGCGGACAGTTCACGTGGGACTGCCGTGGCGCCAACGGCCAACCCGTCTCCTCGGGCGTCTATCTCGTCCTCGCCTCCACGCCGGATGGCAGCGAGGGCGTCGTGACGAAGATCGCCGTCGTACGCTAAAAGGCAGCACCCTGCGAGACCTATATATAGGAAGCATCAAGCCCCCGGCCTCCCCCTCACACAGAAAGCGGGGTGGTCGGGGGCTGCTGATTGTAGGACAACAAAAAAGGCGCGCACCCCTTTGCGGGAAGCGCACCCTCTTAAACGTGTACGGCGCGGAAGCGCACCGACTGATCGCGCGGAATTACTTGCGGATACCGAGCTCCTTGATGATGGCGCGGTAGCGCTCGATGTCGATCTTGATCAGGTAGTCCAGCAAGCGGCGACGCTTACCTACCAGCATTTTCAGCGCCCGGGAGGTGTTGAAGTCCTTGTGATTGGCCTTCATGTGCTCCGTCAGGTGGCTGATGCGATAGGTGAACAGCGCGATCTGGCTCTCGGCCGATCCGGTGTCCGCTTTCGATTTTCCGTACTTCTCAAAGATCTCTTCCTTTTTCGCTGAATCTAAATACATGTCGTTTTACTTCTGAATAAATTGATACCATATTATTTAAGCGCGGCAAAGGTATTCCTTCGATCCGGACGCGCAAACCCGAGAGGGCATGGAGATCAGGCCTTTTCAAGCGGCTTCGACGGTCGGAAATGCCATTTCTGGTGACTCGAAATGGCTGCAAACCTCTTTTGGGTCGTTTCTGGCGACCCGAAATGGCCAAAAACCTCTTTTTGGTCGTTTCTGGCGAAAAGATGCGGTTCCGAACTTCCGCTTCATCCCGCCAAAAGATGGATTGCGGCCTATATTTCACTTCGCCCGTATTTAAGCGGACGCTTACTTTTGCCCCCGATTTTTCAACGAGAGATATATACGACAGATAAGTACGATGCAGAAAATTAGGAACATTGCAATCATAGCACACGTCGATCATGGCAAAACAACGCTGGTAGACAAGATGCTTTTGGCCGGGAAACTTTTCCGCGAGGGACAAGCCGAGCCGGATCAATTTTTGGACAACAACGACCTGGAACGCGAGCGAGGCATTACGATCCTCGCCAAAAACGTCTCCATCAATTACAAGGATTACAAGATCAACATCATCGACACCCCGGGCCACGCTGACTTCGGCGGCGAGGTGGAGCGTGTGCTCAACATGGCCGACGGATGCCTGCTGCTGGTCGACGCCTTCGAGGGGCCAATGCCGCAGACGCGCTTCGTCCTCCAAAAAGCCATCGGGCTGGGGCTGAAACCGATCGTGGTCATCAACAAGGTCGACAAGCCGAACTGTCGGCCGTCGGAGGTGCAAGAGATGGTGTTCGACCTCATGTTCAGCCTCGACGCTACGGAAGATCAGCTCGACTTCCCCACCATCTTCGGCTCGGCCAAGCAGGGCTGGATGTCCGACGACTGGCAGAAGCCGACGGACAACATCTACCCGCTCCTCGACGCCATTATCCAGTACATCCCCGAGCCAGAGACCCTCGAGGGGGCGTCGCAAATGCTGATCACGTCGCTCGACTATTCCAAATACGTTGGGCGTATCGCCGTGGGGCGTGTCCACCGGGGCGAGCTGCGTGAGGGGGCAGGATATCGTCCTCTGCAAACGTGACGGCAGCGCGGTGCGGTCGAAGATCAAGGAGATCGACGTCTTCGAGGGCTTGGGGCGCAAGAAGGTGGACGCTGTGGCATCGGGCGACATCTGTGCCGTGATCGGCATCGAGGGCTTCGAGATCGGCGAAACGATAGCCGACGCTGCGACGCCCGAGGCCCTGCCCACCATCGCCATTGATGAGCCGACGATGTCTATGCTTTTCACCATCAACAACTCGCCCTTCTTCGGCAAGGACGGCAAATTCGTCACCTCTCGCCATGTCCACGAGCGACTGCTGCGTGAACTGGATAAAAACCTGGCCCTGCGCGTGGAGCCGACGGATTCGGCCGACTCGTGGAACGTCTTCGGGCGTGGCGTGTTGCATCTTTCCGTGTTGATCGAGACCATGCGCCGCGAGGGATACGAATTGCAGGTGGGGCAGCCCCAGGTGATCATCAAGGAGATCGACGGCGTAAAGCACGAACCGGTGGAGCAGCTGACGGTCAACCTGCCCGAGGAGAGCGCCAGCAAGATCATCGACGTCGTGACCCGCCGCAAAGGTGAAATGACCTCCATGGAGAGCAAGAACGGACGCGTCTTCCTCGTCTTCAACATCCCCTCACGCGGCATCATCGGCCTCAACAACCTCGTGCTGACGCTTTCGGCCGGGGAGGCCATCATGGCCCACCGCTTCCTCGAGTTTCAGTCGTGGAAGGGCGACATCGAGCGCCGCCAGAACGGCTCCATCATCGCCATGGAGACCGGCAACGCCTTCGCTTACGCACTGAACAACCTGCAGTCTCGCGGCCGCTTCTTCATTGCCCCGGGCGAGGACGTCTACGCCGGGCAAGTCGTAGGCGAACACAGCAAGGAGGGCGACCTGGTCGTCAACGTCACCAAATCCAAGAAGCTGACCAACATGCGGGCCTCCGGATCGGACGACAAAGTGTCGCTGGCGCCGCCGTTAGTCTTCAGCCTCGAGGACGCGCTGGAGTATATCAAGGCGGACGAGTACGTCGAGGTGACGCCCCACCATATGCGTATGCGCAAGATCATCCTCGACGAAATCGAACGCAAGCGGCAGAACAGAATATAGGTAGTTAAAAGGGTAGTCAGAGGGTAGTTAGAGGTAGTAAAAGGTAATCATTCGATTACTCTTCTGCATTCAGCCTGCTTCTAACTGCCCTCTAACTACTTCTAACTACCCCCGAACTACTTATTAGAACAAATGGAAATCGCCGCACTTGTCTCCGGGGGCGTGGATAGCTCCGTCGTGGTGCATCTGCTGAAGGAAGCCGGATACACGCCCACCATCTTCTACATCCGCATCGGCATGGAGCGGAGCGATGGCACCATCGATTGCCCCGCCGAGGAAGACATCGAGATCACGACCTACATCGCCCGCAAATACGGCTGCCGGATGGAGGTAGTCCCCCTCCACGAAGAGTATTGGGACCGCGTGGTGGGATACACCATCGATGCCGTCCGCCGCGGCCTGACGCCCAACCCGGACATGATGTGCAACCGTTACATCAAGTTTGGCTGCTTCGAGGAGCAGTGGGGCCACCACTTCGACCGCATCGCTACGGGCCACTACGCCACCACCACCGAGATCGACGGCCAGACGTGGCTCTCGACGGCCGCCGATCCGGTGAAGGATCAGACCGACTTCCTCGGGCAGATCACCGGCCTACAAGTCGCCAAGCTGCTCTTCCCCATCGGCCACCTGATGAAACATGAAGTCCGCAGCCTGGCTGAGGCGGCGGGCCTGCCCAGCGCGCGCCGCAAGGACAGTCAGGGCATCTGCTTCCTCGGAAAGATTCGCTACAACGACTTCATCGAGCGCTACCTCGGTCGCCGCGACGGCGATATCGTGGAGTGGGAGACGGGCCGAACCGTCGGCCGTCACCACGGCTTCTGGTTTCACACCATCGGCCAGCGCAAAGGCCTCGGCATGAGTGGCGGCCCCTGGTTCGTCGTCGGCAAAGATGCCGCTGCGAACATCGTCTACGTCTCCAACGGCTACGACCCCGAAACGCAGTATGGGCGGACGATCCGCACCGCCGGATTCCACTTCATCACCGCTGACCCCTGGGGGGCGTTCGACGATGAGCGTGAAATCACGTTCAAAATTCGCCACACGCCCGACTTTACGCGGGGCCGCATCCGCCGCGTGGAGGGCGGCTACGAGATCGACAGCGACGACAAGATCCAGGGTATCGCCCCGGGCCAGTTTGCCGTCGTCTACGACCGTGACCACCGCCTCTGCATCGGCAGCGGACCCATCGTCGAGGGCCGCACGGAGCCGACGGCCGCCGTCACGCACTGAAATATCTACCATTTCTTTTGAACCCTCATCGTTGCGCCGCGCAACAGCCACTCCGCCCATGGATCGGAGGCTGCTGCGCGGCGCGATCGTTATCGCCCATTCGTCATCAGAATAAATTTTTCTGTTGGCAGGGAAAATTCGTTCTGCATCCCCGCCATCTATACTTGAAAATCCGATCGTTCACCCCTTATAGTCCATATCAAAGCACGTATTCAATACGCCTCAATGCCGCTATTCTCCAAATGATTGATCGAATGCCATCCCTCAGACTGATTCATAACCTTCGTACTATGCGACAGCTTCCCCTCCCATAGAAACATCGCTATCGAATCACGCAGAAAGCTGCCCGCTCATAAATACATGGCTATCGCACGCAGCAATATGAATCCTTCACGCAGGATACTTAACATCGCACACAGCAATAATAAATCCTCATGCGAATCATTTAATATCGCGCACGTAACTAATAAGTCCTCACGCAGTATCTTTAATATTGAGCAGATCGATAATAAATATCCTCGCATGAGGATTTATATCGCATAGAGAAATAATAAATATTTGCATATAATCCTCCATATCGCGTACGTCAATAATAATCCATCGAATAGTTCGCTCAATATTTACAGCATCAATGGGGCGTGATTGCAGAATCACATAGCTATTGATGCGCTCAATGACTATGTAATTTACAGAAGCATTCTTATTGCACTATGCAATAGCTATGTAACCCGTGTACTGGCCGTCAGCGCTTTACGCAATACTCATCCAACCCACAAAGGGGTTCTCAGCGCTTTACGCAACGGCTATGCCTCTGCCCAAATGATTTTCACCGACAAATTAAATGACTATACTTCTAATTAGCGCTTCATTTTTTATTCATAGAATGGCTATGCCTCTCTGAAAAGCGCTCCTATTTCTTTATAAAATAGCCATATATATACCCGAATAATTTTTGCTGACAAATTAGATAGCTATGCTTCTAATTAGCGCTCCATTTTTTTATTCATAGAATGGCTATGCCTCTCTGAAAAAGTGCTTCTATTTATTTGTGAATCAGCTATGCATTGAGCCGATGGATAACTATCATATCAGACAAAAAAAGGAAGATTAGCAATGGGGTATAATCCATGATAAAAAGAATGGCGATCCGACTCCAGAGCGGAGGATGATTTTTGAGGTAAACATTTATCGGAATACAAAAAGGGCTGCCCTGAGACATCATCTCGGACAGCCCTTTTTTGATGTGCACGCCTATCGGCGGAGATTTAGCGGAAGGCTTGCAGTCGGTCGGTCAAAATTCGGACGCCTTCGGAGGCGCCGCAGCGGATGAACTCGACGTCGTTTCGGTAAACGGCCACCTCCTTGGGGTCGATTAGGAAGATGGGCTGGCCGCGGCGAACGTAGCTGAGCAGACCGGCGGCGGGGTAGACGTTGAGCGAGGTGCCGATCACGGCGAAGAGGTCGCAGTCCGAGACGATGCGAATGGCCTCCTCGATCATGGGGACGGGCTCGCCGAACCAGACGATGAACGGGCGTAGGCGGCCGCCATCGGGGGCGGTGTCGCCCAGGCGCATGTCGGGGTGCTCGGGATCGATGTCGATCGGGCGATTGAGGTTGCGCTCGGAGCAGGCTTTCATCAGTTCGCCGTGGAGGTGGATGACGTGCGAGCTGCCGGCGCGTTCGTGAAGGTTATCCACGTTTTGCGTGACAATGCGGACGTCAAAATCGTGCTCCAGGGCCGCCAGTCCGCGGTGGCCGTCGTTGGGCTCGGCGCGGAGGAGTTCGCGGCGGCGGGCGTTGTAGAAGTCGAGGACGAGCTGCGGATTGCGGGCGAAGCCCTCGGGCGTGGCGACATCTTCGACGCGATAATTCTCCCACAGCCCGTTGGAGTCGCGGAAGGTGGAGATGCCGCTCTCGGCGCTCATGCCGGCGCCGGTGAGGATGACTAACTTTTTCATGCGATGGGTGGAATTTGAAGTGTTCGTGATTCGATACAATGAGGGGTAGCAAAAAGCGGCGGCGATCGGGTAGGCGCGGCGACGCCCGTCCCTCTTTTCACGGCTTTATGCTACCCCCCGGTGTGCTTATTTCTTCTCTTCAGGTCGGCTGAGGGTCTTGCGATACAACTCTCGGTCGGCGAGCACGTCGAGGGCCTTCTGGAGCGTCTTATCGTCCTTGAGGTTCTCGATCATGGCGCCCTCCTGGTAGTAGTAGCGCTTGACGATTTCGGCGGCGATGAGCTTTTTGATGTCGTCTTTATAGCGCTCCAAGTCGCGGTCTAAGTTCGGCTTCAGACGCGCCTCAAGAGCAACGAAAGTGGCGGAGTCCTCGGCCAGATAGCCCTCATATTCGGCTACTTCCCGAAGGCTCTTGAGTGCCTTCTCGCTCTGGCGGTCGTAAGTGAAATTGGCCTCCTTGAGGCGCTTCTTGAAGGACTCGTAATCGGCGTCGGGGAAGACGAAATCTTTGGCCGGAGCGATGGTGGGATGGGCCCGCACCCAGTCGGTGACGAAGTCGAAGAATGCAAAATCGTTGACGAGGTAGAAGAGCATCGTGGGCGTCTTTTTTTCCTCCATCTCGAAGTCTGGGCGGATGCCGCCGCCGTCGCGTACGGGCCGCCCGCTGGCGGTGTAGAAGACGGACGTGAGGCTGTCAGGGACGGCCGAGACGGAGCCATCGGCGTTGCGGTGCGAATAGTCGAGCTGCTGGATGCAGCGGCCGCTGGGGATGTAGTATTTACTGGTCGTGATCTTGATCTGGCCCTCGTAGGGCAAGTCGCGGGGAGTCTGCACGAGGCCCTTGCCGAAGGATCGGTTGCCGATCAGCACGGCGCGGTCCATGTCCTGCAGGGCGCCGCTGACGATCTCGGAGGCCGAGGCGGAGTTGCCGTTGATGAGCACCGCGAGGGGGATGACGGAGTCGACCGGATCGAGCGTCGTGCGGTAGGTGCGATCCCAGAGCTTCATCTTGCCGCGGGTGGAGAGCACTTCGCGACCCTTCGGGACGAAGAGGTTGACGATCTGCACGGCGCTCGAGAGGAGGCCACCGCCGTTGTCGCGGAGGTCGAGGACGAGGCTCTTGATGTGGTGATTCTGCTTCAGATCTTCCAAGGCTTCGCGCACCTCATCGGCGCTGCGCTCCTTGAATCCCTCGAGGTAGATGTAGCCCGTGCCGTCGCCATAGACGCCGTAGTGCACGACTGCTTCAGGGATACCTGCTTACGGGTGACTTCCACCTTGCGGGGCTTCTTCTCGCCCGGGCGCTCGATCTTGATCACGACTTTGGAGTTGGGCGTGCCCTTGAGCAGCTCGCTGACGCGTTCGGTGGTGGCCTGCCGCACGTCCGCCGTGTCGATCATCAAGATGCGGTCGCCCGCCTTCAGTCCGGCCAGGGCGGCGGGCATGCCTTCGAAAGGCTCCGAGATGATCACTCCGCCATCGCGTGCACGGATATAGGCGCCCACGCCGCCGTACTCGCCGGTGACGAGCATTTTTATGTTGTCCGTCTCCTGCTCCGGGTAATATTCGGTGTAGGGGTCGAGGCCCTTGAGCATGGCGTCGATGCCGCGGCGTACGACCTTCTCGGTCTCCACCGAATCGACGTAAAACATTTCGACTTCCTTCACGATCGCGTTCAGGATGTCCAGTTGTTTGCTGACTTCGAAGCGGCGCTCCGTCTGCGGTTTCTGCGCCCAAAGTGGGCCGCCGATGCTTAGCGCAATAGCCAGGCAGAAGACTTGCGCTCTCTTTACTTGTAACATGTATGTGATGTGTATGATTAGTAAGTCTACGATCAGCCGAGGATGCTGCTGACCTTCGACGTGATTTGCGCCCATCGTTCAGGCATGATCTGCGGCCCGACGGTCTCGACGACGTTCCCCGCCATCAGGGCACCGATTTCGGCCGATTGGCGGAGGGTGGCCCCGCGTGAGTAGCCGTAAAGGAAGCCCGCAGCGAAGTTGTCGCCCGCTCCCGTAGTGTCAACGGGGTTGCGGCTCACGGCCGGCACATGGACCGTCTCGCCAGCGTGACCGGCCAGCGCCCCGTCCTTCCCGACGGTAACGACGGCGTACTCCACTTCTTTCATGACCTCACGAAGCGCTTCCTCAGCCGACTTGCCAGTGTAGGCCTCCGCCTCGGTCTCGTTGGAGAAGAGGATGTCGACGTATTCCGGGATGGCCCGGTGGAGCATGTAGCTGAAGCCGTTGACGATGTTGAAGTTCGAGAGGTCGAGCGCCACTTTCTTTCCGAGGGCCTTCGCGCGACGTAGGATGGGGAGGAAGAGGCGATCCGTCGAGGCGTTGGAGATCAGGTAACCCTCGACATAGATACAATCGTAGGCGCGGAGTGTCTCGTCCATGATCTCGCCAGAGGTGAGCGTGGCGGCGGGGCCGAGGAAGGTAGCCATCGTGCGTTCACTGTCCGGCGACATCAGCACGGTGCAGCAGCCCGATATGCCTTCCGAGCGCACGATGTGCGGCGTCACGCCAGCATCACGGATGGCCTGCTCATAGAAGGCGCCATTGGCGTCCGTCCCAACCTTGCCCACGTAGCCGACTGAGGCGCCGAGCAATGCCAGCGCGCGCATCGTGTTGCAGACTGATCCGCCCGGGGCATCCGAGCGTTCAAGGCCCGATTGTTCTTGTTGGATGGCGCGCATCGTGGACTCATCGACCAGCTCCATGACGCCTTTCTTCATTCCCATTGCTTGCAGCGTAGCGTCGCTCTCGAGGCGCAACAGCACATCGAGCAACGCGTTTCCGATTCCGATAATTCTCATGTCTCGCTTATTTTTTTCGCAAAAGTATTGCATGTCTCCAATCTGCCCCTATCTTTGCGGCGTCTTTTTGAGGAACAGACACCTTCTTCCTTAGCTCAGTTGGTTAGAGCATCTGACTGTTAATCAGAGGGTCCTTGGTTCAAGTCCAAGAGGAAGAGCGAGAGGCGATCGATTATTCGGTCGCCTCTTTCGTTATCCCCCGAGGTAACCTAATCACCCACATCAACAGCCTTGTCTCTGGCTCTATCGAAGCCGATTTTAGGTGGAACGTGAGCTCAAAGAGCTGATGCGTGAGCTTCGTCTCACTGGTGTGCGAGCTTGTCGTTGTTGGCGGATGAGCATCAGTAATCTGGCGCATGAGCATTGTCTTGCTGGTGCGCGAGCTTGTCGTTGCTGGTGAATGAGCATTGACAAGCTGGCGCATGAGCTTCGTCTTGCTGGTGCACGAGCTTGTCGTTGCTGGCGGATGAGCATCAGTAAGCTGGCGCATGAGCTTCGTCTTGCTGATGCGCGAGCTTGTCGTTGCTGGTGAACGAGCATTAGTAAGCTGGCGCGTGAGCTTCGTCTTGCTGGTGCACGAGCGCCTTGTTACTGGCGGATGAGCTGGCCGTGGCTGGGGCGCCAGCTTGCTACTCTCCCCTTGCGTACTACTTTTGCGGCCGGTATTTACTATTAATCATTAGACAGAAATGAAACGTATCTTATTTGTATTGACAGCCATCTTAATGATGACGGCAGGAGCTCTCTCGGCTCAAGAGAAGAGCGCGTCGATCACAGCTACAGGCAGTGCGACGTTTGACTTTGGTGACATCAAAGAATCGGCCGGCCCCGCCAGCCATGTCTTTACGGTGATGAACAACGGCGAGCTGCCGCTGGTCATCTCGCGTGTCGTAGCCTCTTGCGGCTGTACTACACCGGAATGGACCAAGGAACCGATCGCTCCGGGTAAGACGGGACAGATCAAAGTGACCTACAACCCCGCCGGACGCCCCGGTAAGTTCGTCAAGACCATCTCAGTCTACAGCAATGGTAAAGCCGACGGAGGCAACTATGTGCTGACCATCCGCGGTAATGTCATACAAAACTCCTGAGACAGGGATGATCGGTAAACCTCACCGCGCACTTAGTTTACTGGTGACAATTGGATGTCTCTTTCTGTGGCAGTACTCAGCTGCCCAGAAAGAGGCAAAATTGTTTATAGGCCAGACGGTTCACGACTTCGGACGCATCGACGAGAAGAAGGCGCCGTCAAGCACGACTTCATCCTGCGCAACGACGGACAGGCACCGCTGGAGCTGCAACGCGTCACCTGCGCCAACCGTAGCGTCATCACCCGCTGGTCCCGGACGCCCATCGCACCCGGACAGACGGCTCGCCTGGAGGTGACCTACAATCCCACAGGCCATTCGGGCGACTTCAGCATCCTCATCGACGTGCTCAGCAGTGCCTCCTCCGAGGCCACCGCGCTCGTTATCAAGGGCAGCGTGAAGCCCAACCCGAACGCACCCAAGCAGCCGATGGCCGATTTCTCGCCCGACCAGTGGACCTTCGACTTCGGTAAGATCAAGGAGGAAGACGGCTTTGCAATGCACGTCTTTCGCATCAAGAACACCGGCACGGCGCCGCTGAACATCTCCCACGTGCAGTCGTCCTGCGGCTGCGCCGAACCGGAGTGGACACGCACACCGATCCCCGCCGGTGGTATAGGCGACGTGGTCATCACCTACGATCCCACCGACCGCCCCGGCCCCTTCCGTAAGAACATTACCGTCTATTCCGACGCCAAAGGTGGCCGCCACAAGCTGACCATCACCGGCGAAGTGATCGCCAAGGCACGCAGCCAGAAGATCCTCTTCCCCGACACCATCGGGCGGATCGGCACCCAGCAGCGCCGCTTCGACTTCTACCTGCTCCGTGAGCGCGAGATCGCTTCGCAAGAGGTATGGATCGAGAACCTCTCGGACGAAGACGTTCGGCTCTCCTTCAGCCATCTGCCCGCCTATGTGCATGTAGATGCCCCTCGACTGTTGGCACCGCACAAGGCGGAACGCATCAAGGTGACCGTCGACGCCAAGGCTATCCATGGCAAGGGCCGCACCGAGGGTTATTTGGTCTGGAAGTCTGAGGACGCCAAAGGCCACGAAATCGCCTCGCGGGAAATCCCCGTGGCCGTGAACGTGGTGGACGACTTCAGCACCCTCTCGCAAGCCGATAAGGACGCGGGGCCAGCGCTCTCACTCTCCGCCACCGTCATCGACTTCAGCGCCAAGAAGGGCGCCACGAAGCAACAGCTGACCATCACCAACACGGGCCATGCCCCCCTTGTCTTTCACAGCATCACCTGCGACGCATCGTGGGTCAAGGTGAGCGGTAACAAGAAGAAGGAGCTTCGCCCACGCGAATCGATGACGCTCACCTTTGCCCTAAAGGACAAAGCCCACAAGGGCGCCACCGATCTCTATATCGTCTGCAACGATCCCCAAGGCCCTGTGCGCATCGTGCGCATCAAGGCGGAATAATTAGTCAGCGGGTAGTAGGAAGTAGTCGTGGGGATTCAAGCGTAGAACCCACTATTTCCCGCTACCCCTAACTACTTTCTCACTACTCCTCATTCCCCCACTCATAATCACTGACACACATGAATCATCCTGAGAACGACGAGAAATACAAAGGGCTGAAGGTGAACAGCGGCACCTCCTACGCGCCGACTGTCAGTCCATACCTCACAGCCCGACGCCCGCGCAGATTCACCACCACAGAGTTTGTCGAAGGTATCCTTCGCGGCGACACCTCCATCCTCAGCCAGGCCGTCACACTGGTCGAGAGCTCCCGCCACGAACACCAACAGCAGGCCCAAGAGATCATCGAGCGCTGCCTGCCACACACCGGACACTCCGTCCGCATCGGCATCACGGGCGTACCCGGTGCCGGCAAGAGTACCTCGATCGACGTCTTCGGCATGCACGTCCTCAAACGCGGCCATAAGCTGGCCGTACTGGCCATCGACCCCAGCAGCGAACGCTCGAAGGGCAGTATCCTGGGCGACAAGACCCGCATGGAGGCCTTGGCGCGCGAGAAGAACGCCTTTATCCGACCCTCCCCCCACGGCTGGCTCCTTAGGTGGCGTGGCCCGCAAGACGCGCGAGACGATCATCCTCTGTGAGGCCGCAGGCTTCGACACCGTCTTCGTCGAGACCGTCGGCGTAGGCCAGAGCGAGACAGCCGTCCATTCGATGGTCGACTTCTTCCTGCTCATCCAGCTGGCTGGTACGGGCGACGAGCTACAAGGTATCAAGCGCGGCATCATGGAGATGGCTGACGGCATCGTCATCAACAAGGCCGACGGCGACAACATCCGCCGCGCTGAGATGGCCGCGGGCCACTTCCGCAACGCCCTCCACCTCTTCCCCCCGACGGAGTCCGGTTGGTTCCCCAAAGTGCTGACCTACTCCGGCTATTACGGCCTCGGCATCGACGAGGTCTGGGCCATGATCGACGAATACATCGCCTTCACCAAGCAGAACGGCTACTTCGACCGTAAGCGTAACCGCCAAGCCAAATACTGGATGTACGAAAGCATCCACGACATGCTCCGCGACGCCTTCTATCGCCACCCCGGCATTGAGGAGCGCCTGCCCATCGTCGAACAACAAGTGCTGCACAACGAGATCAGCTCCTTCGTAGCCGCCAAGGAGATGATGGACATCTTCCTGAAGAAGTGACCGAAGAAAGGGGGTGTGTGATGAGTGTAGCTGAATTGAAATATGCCTTGTTCAAAGACATTGATCAGATCGAGGATGAGTCCTTGCTGCGGAAGCTCTCGGCTTATATCCGTCGCAAGACGCAGACCATGCCGCGACTGGACGAGATTCCGGAAGAGTATCGCCAAGACCCCTACCGATACAGTCCGAGCGGCGACACATTTTATGCCGATCGCCGCAACACGGACGAACTCGATCGGCGCCTCCGTCTCCGCGAGGCGGGAAAAGACGAGATCGTCGCTACCGTGCACACCGCCGAAGAACTGAAGCAATTCTTGGATTCGCTGTGAGAGATGTATAGCCTCAGCTTCACCCGGAAGGCGGCCGATGACATCCGCACGATCAAGAAGAGTGGCAACAAGCCAATGGTCAGAAAGCTGACTGAACTACTCAATGAAATTCGTGAGCATCCACGTAGTGGAACGGGGCAGGTTGAGCGGCTGAAACATTACGAAAACACAGACACGTGGTCGCGGCGGCTGAGTCGGGATTATCGCATTGTTTATACGATCTATGAAGAAAAGATCGAGGTAGAGATACTCTCTGCTGTCGGTCATTACGGCGACAAATAGCTCTCAGAAGCGAATCATACTAAGCGCAGGCGAGGAGAACGCATTCGGTTTCTCTTCGCCTGCGCGCTTTTTATGTCCGTGCCGCACGCTGCGGAGAAGGGTGTGTACGGGAGGCTTCTCCCCAATCTGTTTCTGATTCACTATCCCCGACGCCAAACAACCATCAATCCGTTTCTGATTCGCTACCTCTGACACCAAACAACCATCAATCCGTTTCTGATTCACTATCCCCGACACCCAACAACCCCCAATCTGTTTCTGATTCACTATCCCCGACACCAAACAACCCCCAATCTGTTTCTGATTCGCTATCTCTGACACCCAACAACCTTCAATCTGTTTCTGATTCGCTACCTCTGACACCAAACAACCATCAATCCGCTTCTGATTCACCACTAAAGACAAAAGCCCCTCCACCCGCGGAAATGGGCAGAGGGGCTCTCGGAACAACACCCACGGATGGGCGCGAGGAGGAGCGATCAATCGTGATCGTCGTGGTGGTGCGGCTTAGCCGTCTTGCTGAGCACGATGTCGCGAGCCACGTAAGACTCGTTACCGGCCTCGTCCGTGCAGTAGATCATCAGGTGATACTTGCCCGGCGTAGCCGTAGCCGGGATCTTGATGTCGTGATGATGGATGTGCGCCTCACGCTTGCCCGTGAGATCGTACTCCTTCTTGAAGCTGAAGGGTGTCGTACCATCTCCTGCACGCGTGTGGCTATGGCCATCGAAGTTGTTGTGCACATCGATCTTGTACGACTTCAGCATCACGTCGTCCGAGAGATCCATCTCCAGATGGACACCGTGTGTGTCACCGATCAGGAGGGTGTCGCCATTCTCAGGCTCTTCGAGCTTGATGACAGGCTTCGTTACGTCAGAGTTCTCCTTCTCACAAGCGGTGAAAAGGACGGCGCTCACGGCCAAGAGGCAGAGCGCGGCTGCGGAAAAAATCTTCGCTTTCATTTTGAATGTTGATTAAAGGGGATTTTGATGGATAATTGGAAGTTTCGACCCGGTTCGGGGATCTCCACTTTCCGATAAAAACTCAAGTGGTTGTAATACTTCGTATCGAACACATTTCGGGCGTCCAGCGCCACCTCCACGTGCGTACCGAGGGCATGCAGGCGGAGGCTGCCACCGACGTGGAGCAGGTTCGCCCCTGGCGTCTCGTCCTCGTTACGGGCGATGCGGTGCTGGCTGGCAATGGCCTGCCACTCGGCGTAGAGGCGCACACGGCCACGCTCCCACGTCAGCGTGTTGCGCAGGGAGGCGGGAGGCGAGAAGCTCAGCGCCGTGCGCTCATCGCGGTTGCGGGTGTAGACATACTCGCCGGCCAGGCGATAGCTGAGGTTGGCCGGCAGGGGCACGTCAAAGGTCACCTCGCCTCCGGCAAAGACAACCCGCGCACCGGTGTAGCGATAGATCTGTCCGGCGTGTGGCAAGACGGACCACTGGCCCGTGGGGCGCAGGTAGATGTAATTGTCGAAGAGGCTGAGGAAGGGCGAGACGGTCAGCTCCAGCGCCCCGCGGCGGAAGCTGTACGAGGCATCCACCTGCCATCCGCGCTCGGAACCGAGCGAGGGGTCGCCTTTGCTCATGGCGAAAGGTACCATGATGGACGCCGTTGGAGGCTAACTCATTCGCACCGGGCAGACGGAAGCTGCGGCCGAGGTTCACCTTCACGAGGTGCTGCGGCGTAGGATTCCAGACGATACCCGCCGAGAGGGAGTAGTCGCCAAACGTGCGATCGGCGCCCACGCTCCGCTGCTCGTAAGCCTTCACCTTCTCCTCCTCATACCCCTGCCGACGGAGAAACTCTGCGAGGTAGGGATCCGTGGAGGCCGCCACGCGCACACGTCCCAAGTCGTAACGCGCGCCACCGCTCACCATGAAGCGGTTGCTGGGCCGATACGTCGTGAGCCAGTAGGAACCCGTGGTGAGGCGTCGGTATTCAGGCAGCAGGAAGGTGTACCCGCCGATGTCGTTGCGCTGCGCTTGGGCGTCAAGCCCCACGGTGTGCTCCCACGTGGTGGAGGGCAGCAATCGGAGTCGGAGCGAAGCGCTGAAGGTGTGGAGTCGGAACTCCAGCTCCTTGTCAGGGTCGCGCTCGGGCAGGGGTTGCGTGTCGTAGTGCGTGTGGAAGGCGCTCCACTCCTCGCGGTGGTTGTATTGCCAACCGAAGTCGCCGGAGAGGATGAAGCGCTCGCTGAAAAGCTCCTGGTGGGTAGTCAGCTTGAGGTGGTTGACGCGGCTAAAGGGCAGGTCGATGTTGCGCGAATCACCGTCGTCCTGCACACGGGCCAGGTCGGGCACGCCGTGTGCACCGGCGAAGAAGCCCATCTTCTGGTAGGCATTACTCAGGGCCACGTTCATGCGGTAATGGCCGCGAGCGTAGGCCGAGAAGAGCGATGCGTTACGTTCCACGCCTGCCGTGTTCTTGAGTCGCCGCCCGTAGACGGGCATCTTTTGCGTCAGGTAGACGACCGTGTCCGTGGGGACACGATAGTCGCCATATCGCTGCTCCCGAATAGCGCCCCTTGACGTACCATGCGCCGCGCTTCCAGCCCAGCATGAGCGAACCGCCCAGTGTGCCGTTGACCGTCTTGCCGAGCAACACCGCCTCGCCTGCCAGTCCGTTCAGGATGGGCGTCACGGGGGGCAATACCTCGATCACGCCGCCCATCGCATCGCTACCGAAGAGGAGCGATGCGGGCCCTTTACGGACGCGCACTTCGTCGATGTTGAAGGCGTCGATCTCCAGCCCGTGGTCACTGCCCCACTGCTGGCCTTCCTGCTTGATGCCGTTTTCGGATACCGCAATGCGATTGAACCCCAGTCCGCGAATGACGGGCTTGGAGAATCCCGCACCGATATCCATCGAATGCACGCCGGGGATTCGCTCGAGGGTCTGCACCAAATTGCCCGAGAAATGACGCGAGAGGAAGTCCTTACGCACCACATCGACGGGCAGCGCCGTCAGCTTCTCCTGTCGCGTGCGGTAACTCTCGGAGACAACGACCTCGTCGAGTGCTACCGTACGAACCGAATCGGCCGACTGCTGCGCATGGATGGCCCCTGCGAACAGTATGCCCAGCGTACCCGAAAGGAGTTGGATACGCATGTATTCTGCTTAAAAAATGAATGGATAATGAATGGCTGAAACACGTGCCCCGCGCCTCCGTCGGACGATGGAAGCGCCTCTGGGGGCGGAGGGAAGGTTCAGCAGGCGGGCGGTGCCCGGAGGTTGTACGAAGCGACGGGCTGGCCAAAGAGTGGCGCACGGAGGGTACCCGGTTCGTGATGGGTGTAAGAAAGGGTGACGGAGAGTGTGAGGCTCTCGCCCGGGGTGAAGGGTTCGAGGGAAAAGTGGCAGATGGGGCAGCTGTCGTCGCCGCAGGCTGACTGCGACTGCCCGGTGTCCGTCGTCTGACAGATGGCCGACGGCACGACCTCGTGGTGATGGATAGCCTTCACCGCGAAGAAGGGCATGAGCGTTGCCAAAAGCAACCATGCGATCCGTATTCTGCCTTGTAAACTCGTCTTCACTGTCGTTCTCGTTCTCTCTCTCATGGATCCTGGGGGGATTAAGCCCCCCTTTTTCCCAGAGCGGCGGCAAAGATAGAGGCGTGATCTAAAAGCCAAATCACAACCATGGAAAGCGTAACGGCCAAAAAGGAAGGTGTGAGGCTCACTCACGTTTTTTAGATCCCTGTACTTTTGTGCCATTAAATACTCAAGCCCTATGAGAATAATCAATGAAGCAGAATTAAGCGACAATGTGACGAAGTATCTTGATCTCGCCAAGGATGAAAAGATCATCATCCAACGAGGGAGTGGGCAGACGTTCGTATTGGAAAAAGAAGAGTATTTGAACCCGGACGATGATTTCCGGCGGGCCATTACTGCCGAGGAGCTGATGGTTCGCGTAGAGAAAGATATCCGTGAAGCGTTCAGGAGACGCTCACAGTACGCATGAGCGTTCTTTTCTTGCCTGAAGTGCAACGGTATTTTCAAGAGTTGGAAACGTTGCTCTTTGACATGGAATACTTCAGCTTTGAGGAGTCGGCTGTCCAATATGTACTGGAATTGATTCTTGACATACGCGATACGCTTCCACTGCGCCCATCGAAAAAAGCCCCACCCTATTTTAGACGATATGGGAAAGGCCTGCATTATGCGATATTCCGAAAAAGCAAAACCACACAGTGGTATGTTTTCTTCAGCCGATATCAGGTGGAGGGTGAAATTCACTACCTCGTTAGATATATCAGCAATAACCATATCGTCGCCCAACATCTATAGAAGCAATAAAAAGACCTTATACAACAGGACTCATCCTAACCCCCTTCCCCCCGTTATGCACCCCATCTCCATCATCTCGCTCGGACCGGGCGACCCCGAGCTGATCACCCTCAAAGGCCTACGCCGACTGCGCGAGGCCGACGCCATCTATTGCCCTGCCACCGTCCAGCCCGACGGCTCACTCGCCTCTCGCGCGGCCGACATCCTTCGCGCACTCGATATCGACCTGGCGGCCATCCGACCGTTCCCCGTCGCCATGCGCGACGACCGAGCGGCGGCGCTGGCGGACTATGGCGCGGCCGTCGAGCGGATCGCGGCCGAATGTGCCGAGGGGCGTCGGGTGGCCGTCACGGCCGAGGGCGATGCAGGCTTCTACTCCTCGTCGGGCTACGTCAGCGCACTGCTTGCCGAGCGGGGACTCTCGACGGAACGCATCGCCGGCATACCCGCCTTTGTGGCCTGTGCAGCGTCGGGGGGCGTCGTCATTGCCGAGCAGACGGAGGAGACGGACGTACTGACCACCCTCGCTTCGGCCGACGAGCTGCTCGGCCGTGTGGCTGCGGGGCGTAGCGTGGTGCTGATGAAGCCCTCGCGCTATGCATCGGCCGTCAAGGAGGCCATCGCGCAGGCCCCCGACGGCGTGGCCTTCCATTATTTCGAGCACGCCGGCGCCGACGCGGAGAGGGCGTTCTACAGCTGCCGTCGCGACGCCATCCTCGAGCGCCGCTTCCCGTACTTCTCGCTGCTGATCGTCCGTCGGGGGTGACGCAGCGGTTGCATCCTGGGGCAGAAAAGGGCATTGCTGACGGACAAAGCCAATTTCTGGGTCAGGAAAGTGCTTTGTTGGCCAACAATGCTCTTTTCTGGGTCAGGAAAATGCTTTGTTGGCGAGCAATGCTGATTCCTGGGGCAGGAAAGTGCTTTGCTGGCGAACAATGCCGATTTCTGACTCAGGAAGCGGGCTTGTCGAAGTTCATTTCATACAAAAAGGCGCTATCACAAGGGCATTGTTGGCCCAGATAGCCGATCCGATGACCTCTTTCGGGCCTGTTCTGCCGTGCGAAAGGCCTCACACTCCCACACACGGGGGCCGATCTTCGTTACCGACCGCCTCTAATCCCTCTTTACCTTTGCGGCATTCATTATAAATACGAACACGAGATGACGACGATCCGACCGAAAAAGGCGCTGGGCCAACATTTCCTCATAGATGATTCCATCGCGGCGCGCATAGCCGACACGCTGGCCGACTACCGCGGGCGGCCTGTGCTGGAGGTGGGGCCGGGGACGGGCGTGCTGACGCGCCACCTGCTGGCCGCCGGCCATGACCTCTCGGTAGTCGAGATCGATCCCGCATCGATCAGCTTCCTCCGCACGCATTATCCGGCCTTGGAGGGGCGCATCCTGGACGAGGATTTCCTGCAAATGGATCTCCGCACACGCTACCCGTCGGACTTTACGGTCATCGGCAACTACCCCTACTACATATCGAGCCAGATTTTCTTCAAAGTGCTCGAGGAGCGCGACCGCGTGGTGTGTTGCTCGGGTATGATCCAAAAGGAGGTGGCCGAACGACTGGCTGCACGACCCGCCACCCGCACGGCAGGCATCCTCTCGGCGCTCATTCAGCCGTGGTACGAGGTGGAATACCTCTTCACCGTCCCCCCCTCGGCCTTCAATCCGCCGCCCAAGGTGCAGAGCGCCGTGGTGCGATTGACACGCAACGATCGGCAGGAGCTTGGCTGCGACGAACGACTGTACAAGACCGTCGTCAAGACGGCCTTCAACCGCCGTCGCAAGACACTCCGTAACGCCCTCGAACCCCTGCTCGGACGTACTTTCGAGGGCCGCGACGACCGCCTCTTCAGCCTCCGCGCCGAGCAGCTTACGCTGGACGACTTCATCCACCTCACCCACCTCACCGAGGCACACCTCCAGCGCACCCACGCAGCCGCAGACGGCGCCGTCTAAGCGACTAAGCCGCCCCACCCCCAGTTCAAACATTCTTCTCACCCCTCTAACAACTTATTCACATGTCAGAGATTCGCATTTTCTATCGTGAAGACAATCGCCTGAAACTATCGAAGGACATCGAGGTGCTGAAACGGGCACCCCCGCGAGAACCTGCTCTGGATCGACCTCAACGACGTGCCCGAAGAGGCCGAAAGTCGCCTCGAGCAGTTCCTCAAGATCTACATCCAAGAGGAGGAAGAGATGGAAGAGATCGAGATCAGTTCGCGCTACATGGAGACAGAGAACTCGCTCGTAGCCAACTCGCGCTTCCTGCTGTCAAACTTCGAGGAGGAGACGGTCTCGTTCATCATCAAGGACAACACCCTCGTCTCCGTGCGCAGCCAAGAGCTCCCCTCGTTTAACGACACCATGCGCAAGCTCTTCGCCAGCCCCCGCAGCTATCCCACGGGCTATCATGTGCTCACCACACTGCTCGAGACCCGAGTCGACTACGACGCCGACCTCATCGAGGATCTCACCCGTGAGATCACCGAACTGAGCAGCCACCTCAAATCCGAGGAGGACGTGGACAACGCCATCCTCATCGCCATCAAGGAGCTGCAAGAGCGCACGATGATCATCCGCGAAAACATTGTCGACAAGCAGCGCGTCTGCTCCAACATGATCAAGAGCATCCTCATCCCCGCCGACGCCAAGGCCAAGATGAGCATCCTCATCAAGGACATCAACTCACTTTCGAGCACCTGCGCTTCAGCTTCGATCGTCTGGAGTACATGCAGGACACATTCCTGGGCCTCGTCAACATCCAGCAGAACAAGATCATTAAGATCTTCACCATCGTCTCCGTCGTCTTCATGCCACCCACGCTCGTAGCCAGCATCTACGGGATGAACTTCAAGTTCATGCCCGAGCTGGAGTGGAAGTTCGGCTATCCGTTTGCCATCGTGCTCATGATCTGCGGCGTGATCGGCATCCTCTGGTACTTCAAGCGGAAGAAATGGTTCTGACGGCCGTTCCGTTTGGCGCGTAGTCTCGCATACACTCTATACACCTCCTAACCACCTTTATCCCTCTATCCCACTCACTCATGCTCATTAAAGCCTTTTCGGCAGCCGTATACGGCATTTCCGCCACCATCATTACCATCGAAGTTAGTTGTACGAAAGGCATACAGTTCTTCCTCGTCGGATTGCCCGACGTAGCTGTACGCGAAAGCCACGAACGCATCGTTTCTGCCCTGCAAGTGAATGGCTATCCCTTCCCCCGTCATCGCATTGTGATTAACATGGCTCCCGCCGACATCAAAAAAGAAGGATCGGCCTATGATCTGCCTCTCGCCATCGGCATTTTGGCTGCGTCCGGGGAGCTCAAGACTGACGGATTGCTCGATCGCTATTTGCTTATGGGAGAGCTATCGCTCGACGGTAGCCTCATGCCCATTCGCGGAGCCTTACCGATTGCCTTAAAGGCCCGCGAGGAAGGATTTGAGGGCATCATCTTGCCTCAACAGAACGCTCGCGAAGCGGCCGTGACAGAGGGACTGACCGTTTATGGCGCAAGTAACATTCGGGAGGTGATCGAGTTCTTCGCCGGGGATCGTAAGCTGGAGCCCACGGTGATCGATACCTACGCGGAGTTCTTCAGTCAGCAACATTTCGACCTCGACTTTGCCGATGTTCGCGGGCAAGAGAGTGTCAAGCGTGCCTTAGAGGTGGCAGCTGCCGGAGGACATAATTTGATCATGGTCGGACCGCCGGGAAGTGGTAAATCGATGCTTGCAAAGCGTCTGCCGTCGATTTTACCCCCGCCTACGCTTCAGGAAGCACTTTGAGACGACCAAGATACACTCCGTAGCCGGTAAGACAGGAGCTGGGACGGGTCTTTTGGCCCAGCGTCCTTTTCGTGCCCCCCCATCACACTATCTCGGACGTGGCGATGGTGGGCGGAGGGTCATTTCCGCAACCCGGTGAGATCAGTTTGGCGCATAATGGGGTACTCTTTCTCGACGAATTGCCCGAATTTAATCGCAACGTGCTCGAGGTGCTCCGCCAACCTCTCGAAGATCGCAACATACACATCTCACGCGCCCGCTTATCTGTCGATTATCCGGCCAGCTTCATGCTTGTAGCCTCGATGAATCCCTGTCCCTGCGGTTATTACAATCACCCAACGCGTCCTTGTGTCTGCACTTCCGGAGCGGTGCGTAAATACATGAATCGAATATCCGGTCCGCTGCTCGATCGCATTGACATACAGGTGGAAATTGTCCCCGTACCTTTCGAAAAGATCTCCGAGCAACGTCCATCGGAACCTTCTTCAGATGTTCGTGTGCGGGTCGTTCGGGCGCGCGAAATTCAGCAGCGGCGCTATGTCGATGAGGACGGCATCTATTGCAACGCGCAAATGAGCTCCCGCATGCTGCACCGTTATGCCGTGCCCGACGCGGAGAGCCTTGCCCGACTCAAGCGGGCCATGGAACGGTTGAATCTTTCAGCTCGTGCCTATGATCGGATCCTGAAAGTGGCCCGAACGATAGCCGACCTCGACGCGTCGTCCGACATTCGTCCCGAGCACATCTCCGAGGCTATCGGATACCGTACGCTCGATCGCGGCACATGGGGCGAAAGTGTCGGGTAGAGCAAAAATTCATACCCCATCGTGTTCAAAACGGGCGGAACCCCTCGGTTCACGCCCGTTCTTATTTTGCGCCTAACCGATAGCCCTCCTTTTCTGTAGGGCGAAAGTTCGGATGCTTTCCGAAGCCCTCAAAAAGCAGGCGATAAGCCTACGTGCTCCTTGGCATGTCATGGATCTGTTCAAAATTTACACTCAATTTGCACTGAAATTCAAGCTGAAAAAAATGGAGCACTATATCAAACGAGAACGCTACTTGCAGCGCCTCATCGACCGCCGCGAGAATGGCGAAATCAAGATTATCACCGGATCGAGGCGCTGCGGAAAGTCGTGGCTACTGAAAAAGATCTATCGCGACTATTTGATAGAAAGCGGTGTTCAACCTGACGACATTATTACGATTTCCTTCGATCTCGATGATCCTACCGACGATCGCGATCTATGCAATCCACAAGCCTTTAAGTCCTATATGGCCGAGCGCATGAAGGACGAAAAGCGCTTCTACTACGTTATGCTCGACGAGATACAGGAGCTGGAAGGCTTCGAGCGTATCGTCAATGGATTGAATGCCCGCGAAAATGTCGACGTCTATATCACGGGCAGCAATTCGCACCTCCTTTCATCCGACATCCATACTATTTTCCGCGGCCGGGGCGACGAAGTGCGTGTCTATCCACTTTCGTTTGCCGAATACAGTTCCGGACGCACGGAGCCGCTCAATGAGCTTTGGAAAGCATTTTACACGTTTGGCGGAATGCCTGCGCTGCTGCATCAACGAACTCCCGAACAGCGGGCAACCTACTTGCAACGACTTTGGGCCAAAACGTACCTCGACGACGTGATCGATCGTAATCGGCTGAAAAACCGCAATGCTTTGGAGTCAATTGTCGATTCACTCTGCTCTTCCATAGGCTCTTTGACGAATCCTAACCGCATTGTCAACACCCTCGAGAGTGTGCAAAGGCTCAAAATCAACAATCAAACGGTTAGCCATTACTTGTCTTGCCTCGAAGACGCGTTCCTTTTCGAGAGCGCCATCCGATACAATATAAAAGGACGCAGATATTACGAGAGCATTAAAAAGTACTATGCCGTCGACGTGGGATTGCGCAATGCAAGACTCAATTTCCGCCAACAAGAAATTACGCACATCATGGAGAACATTGTCTATAATGAACTCCGGATGCGCGGATACCTCGTGGATGTCGGCGTAGTGGAAATACGAAACAAGCAGAGGACAAATCGGCATATAAGCAGCTCGAAGTCGATTTTATCGTTACCAATGGCATGGAAAAGTATTACATCCAATCGGCTTACAGCCTCCCGGATCGTGAAAAGCGCGAACAAGAAATCGCTTCGCTGTTGCGGATCAACGACTCCTTCCGAAAAATTGTCGTCACGGCCGACGATATAGCCCCGTATACCGATGATCACGGCATTTCCTACATCAGCCTGATCCCCTTCTTGCTTTCTGAATTGCGATAAGGGCAGGGGAGTCTCCGCTGTCCCTATCGCCTCTCACTTAAATCTAACACAAGATTAACCTTGTCCCCTCAGAGGGGCGTATATCTTTGCCCGCGTTAAATCAACATTTATATAGAATGAAAATGCAATTCAAACACATGCTGCTGGGCCTGGCCGTGCTTTGCTTTACGGCTACAAAGGCGCAGCAAATGCCCACTGTTCCGGTGGACAAACAGGTGCGCATCGGACACCTTGAAAACGGATTGACTTACTACATCCGTGCGAACAAATTGCCCGAAAACAGGGCGAACTTCTACATCGTGCAACGCGTGGGGTCGATTCTTGAAGAGGAGAACCAGCGCGGATTGGCCCACTTCCTCGAACACATGGCTTTCCACGGTTCCAAACATTTTCCAGAGGATCAAACGGGCAGCGGAATCATCTCCTATCTCGAAACAATCGGTGTGAAATTTGGGAGAAACCTTAACGCCTATACGGGAATGGACGAAACGGTGTATAATATTGATGACGTGCCTACGGACCGCCGTGGCGCCGTCGATTCGTGCCTGCTGATCCTTCACGACTGGTCAAATTCGCTCTTTCTGCGTGACAAGGATATCGACAAGGAGCGAAAAGTAATCCACGAGGAGTGGCGGACACGCCGCAGCGCCTCGTCGCGTTTGATCGACTCTATCGCACCGGTCATCTTTGCCGGAAGTAAATACGCCGAGCGCATGCCGATTGGCTTGATGAGCGTCGTGGATCATTTTAAGCCGAAGGAGTTGCGCGACTACTATCATAAATGGTATCGCCCGGACCTCCAGGCCATTATCATCGTCGGAGATTTCGATGCCGAGCAGGTCGAGAAAGACGTGAAGCGCATTTTTGGCAGCATTCCCAAACCGGTGAACCCCGCCGAGCGTGTGTACGAAAAAATACCTGATAACGAGGCGCCTGCCGTAGCCGTGGTGACGGATAAGGAGCAGCCCACGGGTTATTTTATGGTCTCTTATAAACGCGATGCCCTTCCCAAAGAGCAAAAAACGGTGATCGATTATCTCGTTTACGATTTCGCTACGGATATGATCGACAGGATGTTGACGGATCGATTTCAAGAGATGATGCAGAACCAAAATCCGCCTTTTGCATATGCTCGAGCGAGCAATGGATCCTTTTTTGGCGTGGCTACAAAGGATGCGATGCAGTTGGCGGGCGTCATTAAACCGGGGCAGGCCGACACGACCCTCTTGACCCTTCTCCGCGAAGCCAAACGGGTGCACGATTTTGGTTTTACCCCCAGCGAATATGAGCGCGCGAAGGCCGATTGGCTCAGCGACATCGAAAAGCTCTACAACGAGCGAGACAAGCAAAAGAACAACTATTACGTGCAGCAATATGTGGAGCACTTCCTGCTCGGGGAGCCCATTCCGTCGCTCGAGGAATACTATCGAATCATGTCGCAAGTCGTCCCCTCGGTTCCTTTGGAGGCCATCAATCAATTGGCTGCGGAATTTATTTCGGACAACAATCGCGCCGTCGTCTTGATGGGCAATGAAGAGCAACGCCCCACTTACCCAACGCCGGATAGGATCCGAAAAATTATCGCACAGGTTGACGGTGAGCACTTAACGGCTTATGCCGATAAATCGATCAATGAACCTCTTATCGCAACCCTTCCCACCAAGGGAAAGATCACTAAAGAGGAAAAATTGACAGATCGCGGCCTCACCGTTTGGACTTTATCTAACGGCGCAAGGGTGGCTGTGAAAAAAACGGACTTCAAAAAAGACGAGATTCTCCTCGCTGGATTTGCTTACGGAGGTAAGTCGCTCATGGATCCCCGTTACGCGGCGGAGCAGAAGTTAATGGATGACGCGTCGTCCGTGGGCGGACTCGGAAAGTTTAGTGCGACAGACCTGAAGAAGGTTTTGGCCGGAAAGAATGCCGACGTGAGTGCCTCGATCAGCGAATACAATCAATCCGTGGGCGGCCGGAGTAGCGTGAAGGATCTGGAAACGCTCATGCAGCTGCTCTACCTGCAATTTACGGCCGTACGAAAAGACGAAACGGCTTACGAGGCCCTCGCAACCCGTCTCAAGGGCATTTTGCCCATGTTGGCCAACAATCCAGATTATGCTTTCAATGATTCCGTGATGATGGCCATCTATAAAGGCAATCCGCTCATGCGCATTCCGACTGTAAAGGAGATTGAGGCGGTCAATTACGATAAATTGCTCGATCTTTTCCGTGCTCGACTGGCTAATGCAGCGGATTACACATTTACCTTCGTAGGTAATGTCGACGAAGCCGCGCTTCGCCCACTTGTGGAGCAATACGTAGCCTCGCTGCCCTCAAATGGCAAACCTTCGAAGGCCTTTAATAAGGATTATTTGCCGGTTCGTAAAGGTCAGTTCGAAAATCATTTCTCTCGTCAGCTCGAAACGGAGAAGGCAACAACCTCCATCTATTACTCTGGAGATATGGCCTATACGGCGGACAACTTGATCTTGCTTCTGCCCTCGAACAGCTGTTCAACATGGAATTTGTCGATAAAATTCGCGAGAAGTTAGGCGGCACGTATGGCGTAAGTGTCAGCAGCAATGCGCAGAAGCTGCCCACGGATGGCTTTAGCCTCCAATTCCAATACGATTGCGCCCCCGAGCGTCGCGTGGAGTTGACCAACGCCATGAATCAGGTGTCCGAGCGTATGCGCAAGACTGGTCCGGACGCCGTGATGCTGTCCAAGGTCAAAGAATACATGCTCAAACAGCACGCCGACAACCTCAAGGAAAACGGCTACACCCTTCGCGCCACATGGCGTTACCTCGTCTTTGGCATCGACCTCAATGCCGACTACGAGAAGAAGGTCAACGCCCTGACCATTGAATCCGTCCGCGATTTTGCCAACCAACTGCTCTCTCAAGGCAATCGCATCGAAGTTTCGATGAGCAGCAAATAGCTCCCATCTGCGTTTTGAATCCCATGTAGGACTCAAAACGATTGCTTAACGGCCGGACACCTCAAAAGAAGGTGCCCGGCCGTTTCTTTATCTCCATCTTATGCAAAAGATAGACCTAAAAAACACTTTCACTCCATTTTGAGGCTCAAAAAGTACCTCAAAAACATTTTGATTCGATTTTGAGGCTCAAAAAGTACCCCAAAAATATTTTGACTCGATTTTGAGACTCAAAAAGCATCTCAAAAGCATTTGAACTCGATTTTGAGCCTCAAAAAGCACCACAAAAGCATTTTGATTCTATTTTGAGCCTCAAAAAGCATCACAAAAACATTTTGACTCGATTTTGAACCTCAAAAAGTACCGCAAAAACATTTTGAATCGATTTTGATCCTCAAAAAGTACCTCAAAAGTATTTTTACTCCATTTTGAGCCTCAAAAAGTACCACAAATACATTTTGAGACCTTCTTTTTTCATCCGGTAGAGTAGGGGCGTATTGCATATGCCCCACAAATGATTCCGGGAGGGGTCGGAAAGAACGAATCATTGCATAGCATTTTCGTATTACGGTAGGGGCGTATTGCATACGCCCCACAAACGATCACGGAAGGGATCAGAAAGAACGAATCATCGCATAGCATTTTCGTATCATGGTAGGGGCATATTACATACGCCCCACAAACGATCACGGGAGAGATCGGAAAGAACGAATCATCATATATCATTTTCGCATTAAGGTAGGGGCGTATTGTATACGTCTCACAAACGATTCCGGGAGGTACCGAAAAAAACGAAGCATCGCATAGCATTTTCGTATCATGGTAGGGGCGTATTGCATATGCCCCACAAACGATTCCGGGAGGGATCGGAAAGAACACAGACAAATAACCGGAAACAAAAAAGGGCAGACGACAATGTCTACCCCTCTTCGTTGATGTATTGGATGGTTCGCTATGGACTTCAATTGATGGATTGAAAATACACCTCGCTACAATCACTATTTATCATCGTAATGGCCTCCGAGCTTAATGACAATCACAGTAACTCGCTCATCATAGATGTTATATATAATTCGATCATGTGCCGAGATACGTCTTGAATAAGTGATACCATCTCCGTTTTTTAATGGCTCCGGATGGCCAATCCCGGTACGAGGATGATCAGCCAGCTCATAGAGTATCTCTTGATATTTCTTGAACAACTGTGGATTGGACTTCATCCATTTTCTAATCACCTTATCCGCGCGATTCGAAATAACTACTCGATATCTCATAGACTGTCTAAATATCGATCGATATCCTCACGAGTTTCCAGAACAATGCATTTCCCAGCACGATAATCTGCTTCTGCTTGTTCAATCTCGGCCTGAAGCTCAGGCGTGATCTCCATTTTTTCTTCTTGAATGGGGGTGATTGTATACGCCTGCTTATTTCCGCGGCGAATAATCACCTTTTCACCTTGATCGACCAGGTCAAATACATGCGCCAAACGGCGTCTGAATGTGGTTGATGTAAAATAATCTGTTGCCATGATGTATATCGTTTTTGGAGGGTTATTTATACGCAAAGATATGACCTGCGGTGTATCTTGATGCCTTTTTTTGATCATCAATCGCAGGTCATGACACATGGATGGTCAAGGATTCATATTCAGCTGCCCTGCACCTTATACACGAGCTCCATCCAGACCCAATAACGGAGGGCTTTGCCGATGAGCATCCAAAAAATGACGGGGCCAATGCGTGCACGAAGGAAGCCAAGTGCTACGGCAATGAAATCGCCTACCCCGGGAGTGAAGACAAAAAAGGCTGTCCACGATCCGCGGCCTTCAATCCAATGCTGAACTCGTTGGAGACGCGTAATGTCGAGTCGGAGGTACTTTTTGATCCATTCTATTTTTCCGAGACGACCCAAAGCGTAGCAGGTCATGCCTCCGAGGGTGTTTCCGAGTGTTGCCGCCACCATGCAAGGCCAATAGGAGCCGCCGGCAAGCAAGACGCCCGTTAGGACTACCTCCGAACTAAACGGCAAGACAGTTGCCGCAAGGAAGGAAGCGATGAAAACGCCGATATATCCATAACTAATTAGGATGTCCATAGCCGTGTGAGGAGCAGATAGACCAGAAAGGTGAGGATAAGTATGTAAAAGAGATACGTCAGCAGGTTGCGCTTGTCTGAGAAGAAATAGGCGACCAAAATAGAAGCTGGGACATAGAGTATACACAAATATCGGGCGCGTCGTTAGCATAGACGCATAGTAAAGTGAAGGCCCAGCCGACGAAGACAGATAAGAAGGATAGGTTTTGGCGTGTGCGAACTGAATTTCCGTGTTGTGCAGCGAGAGGTATATGCTGGTGACGATGACGAGGCAAACGACACACAGCGAACTGATCCAATTGGGCTCAAAGACAGCATGGAGAAAGGGGACATCGGGCGTTGCGAGGGCGTTATAGAAGGCTTGAGGCAGGAGGTAGTCGTTTTGCCAAAGGCACCAGGCGAAGACAAACCCGAACACCGTCAGGAGGCCCAAGACGGACGTCAGCAGTCCGCGAGCTGACAAGGATCCGAAACAATACATGCCATACCAAAAGAGCGGTATGAACCACACCATGTGGGGCCAGACGAGGGCTCCCAGCGATAGGCAAACGGAGATATTAAAGGTCCTCCCGATATCGTCGGGCCGTTGCCAAGATCCCAAAAGCTGGCTCAAGGCCAGCGTTAAGCCGATCAAACTGAGGGAGACGGGCCTCAAGGGAAACGTGTCGAGGTTGGTGCTGATAAAGAGGAAGAAAAAGAGGGCTGGAAGGGCTCGCCGACCGCGCACGATGATGTATTTGTAGTTGATGCGCTGCACGATTCCAGCCACCAAGGCATAGAGCGAGGCCCCGATGACGTAAGTCGTCAGGCGATCGGGCAATAGGCCGATGAGGGACTGCCAGGTGGGCAAATTTTCGGGCCTCGTGGCCACCGGATATCCTGCCGAATAGGTATAACCCATCATCCAGCACAACAGACATACTGCCGCTGAAAGCAAAAGGTTAGGGATGCTCGTGACATCCATTTTAATCGCGCGCCGCAGCCTACTCTGAGGTTTTCGTCGCCTTCCTGCCGTTTCCATTGGGGGTATAAAGCTATGGGTGAATCAAAAAAAGAGGGGGAGTAGCTGCTCCCCCCGGACTTGTATTTTAGAGATCGAAGCCGATGTCTCGGCGGTAGTATTTTTCTCGAACGTGATGGCTTCGGCGCCACGATAAGACCGTCGGAGGGCCTCCTCGACCGTGTCAGCCAGGGCTGAGACGGCTATGACTCGCCCGCCTGAGGTGACAATCGCACCATCGGAACCGACCGAAGTGCCGGCGTGAAAGACAATGGCACCATCCAGCCGCGGGTCGTCTAATCCGGAGATCGTTTTGCCCTTTTCGTAGGCCTCGGGGTATCCGCCGCTGGTCAGCATGACGGTCGTGGCTGCCCGCGGGTCGATCTTGGGTGTATAGTCCTGCAATCGACGGTGGGCCGTAGCCTCAAATAATTCCACGAGATCGTTCATCAGACGCGGCATCACGACTTCCGTTTCCGGATCGCCCATCCGACAGTTGTATTCTATCACCATCGGTTCGCCCTTTACGTTGATGAGTCCAAAGAAGATGAATCCGCGATAGTCAATGCCCTCAGCGGAGAGTCCCTTCAGCGTGGGACGGATAATTTTTTCGTCCACCTTACGCATGAACTCCTCATTGGCAAACGAGACGGGAGACACGGCACCCATGCCCCCCGTGTTGAGCCCCGTATTGCCCTCGCCGACTCGTTTGTAGTCCTTCGCCTCGGGTAAGATGAAGTATCCGTCGCCATCGGTCAGCACAAAAACGGAGCACTCGATACCATCGAGGTATTCCTCAATCACAACCGTGCGACTGGCAGCCCCAAACTGTCCGCGGAGCATGCGTCGGAGTCCTTCGCGAGCATCATGGAGCGACTCGACGATCAATACGCCTTTTCCTGCGGCCAATCCGTCGGCCTTGAGCACGTAGGGCGGGCGAAGGGTAGCCAGATAAAGCTCTGCGACGTCCAATTCGTCGGCCGTGAAGCTGCGGTAGTGTGCCGTGGGGATGTTGTGCCGACGCATAAAGGCCTTGGCGAAATCCTTGCTGCCCTCGAGCTGCGCTCCGGCACACTTCGGGCCTATCACGGGCACGCGCCGCGGCGCACGATCGCTGTCAAAGTAGTCCGCGATGCCCGCCACGAGCGGATCTTCGGGCCCGACGACGATCAGGTCTATCCGCTCCGCCTCCACGAAGCGCCCGAGCGCCTCGAAATCTCCTGTAGGCAGGTTGACATTCGTACCCAGATGGGCCGTACCGGCGTTTCCGGGCGCAATAAAGAGCTTACCGAGGCGCGGACTTTGCGCCATTTTCCAGGCCAACGCATGCTCGCGTCCGCCAGATCCGATCAGCAACAGATGTAATCCTTTCTTGTCCGTCATTGTGGTGTGATGTAGGGGTTAGGGGTGTATCTATATATGTATGGCCTCTCTGAGGCTGAAAAATGGGCGACAAAGATAGGCGGGGGTAGGAACGAAAAAACGAAAGTCGGAAACGAAAGTCGGAAGTCTCGCCTCGGTCGGCGTTTCCAGGCCTCAGCTTGCGGCACCTGACGCATTCAAAACGCAATGTCGAGGAAGGCGTTCGTGAAGGTCAACATCTTGCGCATAGGGACTACGGGCGAGGTGTCGTAGATGAATCGGTACGTGCCGCGCAGTCCAACGACTTTCGAGAGGTGAAACTTCAAGTCCAAGGCACCTCCGAAGCGTGCGCGACTGAAGTAATAACGTGGATTGGCCTGATGGATGGCTGTGGCAGTGATCTCCCATTTGTCGCTGAGACGATGGCGATAACTGGTCGAGAGATGGAGGCGGATGTTGCGGTTGTAGCCGTACGGAGGGCTAAGGGTGTCGCCGGAGAGGTTCTTCCAGTCCTCGGCTTCATAAAAAAGCGCGGTAGTGAGGAACATCAGGCTGTGCTCAGTATTAATCGGCCGATAACGCGCCTGTACACCGGTCGATACTTTGCGAATCAGGCCGCGTGTGCCTGCCCACTGAGCTTCGACGTAGGGATAGACCTCAAAAGAAGGCCTCAAGAGATAGCGGTACTCGGCATGCAGATCGCCCTCGTCTACGGTGATCTTGCTGCCATAGGTGGTGAATTCAAAGCGGCCCATGAGGTTGATCACGTGGCGACTCGCGAGCAGGATGTTGAGGTTCGAGAAGATCTTGAATTCAAACAGACTCTCATGCTCGGTCTTGAAGTTGACCATGGTGGAGAATGTGCCTTGGACGGGCTTGCTGCTGTCGATCTTCATCGTCATGTTTTCCGAGAAGAGCATCTGGGCTTGCAGGGAGAGGGCGACGGGCAGGAAGAAGAGGGTGAAGAGGAAGGCGCGGCGTCGCAGCAGGTTGCGGGTCGTTGTCGATTTCATAAGGAAGGGGTGTTACGCGTGATGAAACTGCCGCAAAGGTCTCACATAAACCGAAATCAATGATCGAGGCACCCGCCGCGCATCGCACGGACCGAAACGCGCTGTTTTTCACTCCCTGCGTTGCGCAGGGCTCCGAAAGACACCCTTTTTTGCTCCCTGCGTTGCGCAGGGCCCCGAAAGAGACCCTTTTTTTGCTTCCTGCGTTGCGCAGGGCTCCAAAAGAGACCCTGTTTTGCTCCCTGCGTTGCGCAGGGCTCCGAAAGAGACCCTGTTTTGCTCCCTGCGTTGCGCGTGGGGCCGAAAATCATGGCTTTTCACTTTCGAGCGCTGCGAATAGCCCCCTGAACCGGCCGCCGATTCGTCGCTGCGCTTTCGCCTCTGGTCGCACTGTCTATATTTGCGCACCAATCATAAAAAGTACAGATAGATAACATGAGAAGATGGATTACTATGGCTGGCGTGGGCGTCATGATGACGACCCTCACAGCAACGTATGCACAGGATGCAAAGAAGGACGAGGCCAAGACCGAAGGCCTACAGTTTACCACCGTCAAGGAGCTGAAGATTACACCGATTAAGAACCAGAACCGCACGGGCACGTGCTGGTCGTTCTCCGGCGTAGGCTTTATCGAATCTGAGCTGCTCCGCACGGGCAAGGGCGAGGTGACCTCTCGGAGATGTTCATCGTCAACCACTCTTACAAGGACAAGGCAGACAAGTATGTGCGCCTGCATGGCATGCTAAACTTCGCCCAGGGCGGATCGTTCTACGACGTGCTCTACGCCTTCAAGCACTACGGCGCTATGCCGAACGAACTCTACACCGGCCTCGAGTATGGCGAGGACAGCCACGTGCACAACGAGCTGGCGGAGATTGCCACCGCCTACGTCAAAGCCGTCGTGGGTAACAAGAATGGCAAGCTCTCGCCCGTCTGGAGGCAGGGCTTCGACGCCCTGATCGACGCCTATCTGGGCAAGATCCCCGAGAAGTTCACCTACAAAGGCAAGCAGTACACCCCCAAGAGCTACGGCGAATCGCTGGGCCTGAACTTCGACGACTACGTCTCACTGACCTCCTTCACGCACCACCCCTTCTACACCCAGTTCCCACTCGAGATCGAGGATAACTGGCGCTGGTCAGAGAGCTACAATGTGCCCATCAACGAACTGATGGAGGTGATCGACAACGCCATCAACTCCGGCTATACGCTCGCTTGGGGCACCGACGTGAGCGAAAAGGGATTCACCCGCGATGGGATCGGCGTCGCAGCCGACGTGAAGGCGCTCGAGACCTCCGGTTCTGACCAGGCGCGTTGGGTAGGCCTCTCTCGCTCGGCCAAGGAAGAGGAGCTGCGCAAGATGATCGAGGCTCCGGGTTGCAAGGAGATCAAGGTCACGCAGGAGCTGCGCCAGCAGGCCTACGACAACTTCCAAACCACGGACGACCACGGCATGCTCATCTATGGCATCGCCAAGGATCAGACGGGTCGTAAGTATTACATGGTGAAGAACTCCTGGGGCACGGACACGAAGTATAAAGGCATCTGGTACGTTACGGAGGCATTCGTAGCCTACAAGACGATCAACATCGCCGTACACAAGGACGCGCTGCCTAAGGCGTTGCGCACGAAACTGGGAATCAAATAAAGCCCTCACTCGCATATGCAGACGTTAGTTGATAAAGTGGAACGCGCCGAAGAGCGTCGTCGCAAGCTGCGCCGAATGCTCCGTATCGCTGTGCCGATCGTGCTGATCGCCTTACTGATCGTGGGCGGATTCTATTACTACTTCCCGTTTGCCACGGGCATGAAGTCGGGCCGACTGAATTACGTTGTCTATAAAGGCATCGTGTTCAAGACCTACGAGGGAAGACTGATTCAGGCCGGTATTCGTCCGGCGGATACGGGCGGCTTCCAGTCGAACGAGTTCGTTTTCTCCGTCTCTGACAAAGAGGTGGCCGAACAGCTGATGAACGCCGGAGGCCAGACCGTCGAGCTGCACTACACGGAGTATCTCGGTGCCCTGCCCTGGCGTGGCTATTCGCGCTACGTGGTAGATCGCATCGTGAACATCACGGACAATGGTGGCGATGGTGTGGCGGCTCCGACGGAGGGGACGCCCGAAATCATGTAGTTAGCCAACTTGGCTGGCGCCCCCTGGCGCCTTGATCTTCTTTTGCTTCTTTTCTTTCATCAAGGGAAGAAAAGAAGGTTGGGGTAAGCCCTCAACAGACAAGCATACAAAAAGTAGAAGGGGTCTCCTCACCAAGAGGAGGCCCCTTCTTGTATTCGGTCGTTCCATCCTTTTTCACGACCAACAGCGCGTTAGGAAGACGTTTCACTCGTTCATTTCTCCATGTCCTCACCGCCCGTGTATGTGCGACGGACAGCACCCTTGTAGTCGATCGAGGGGTGCTGCTCGAGGTACTTCATGATCTCGTCGACTGACTTGACGTGCAGGCGTGTGCCGTCCTTATCGCCGCGCTTGTAGTCGGCCACGGAGGCCACGTAGCTGTTAACGGCCACCTTGTAGGTGCGCTTCTCGTCGAACTTGCCGCCCTTCTCATTCCTCACCTTGATGGCCTTCACCTCACGATTCGTGCGGCCCAGGTCGATCTGATACGTGATGCCGGAGACGTAGGCGGGGCCGTAGTCGTCAGCGCGGCAGATAGCCTTCAGCAGCTCCTTGACCTCGGCGCCGGTGAGGTTGAAGATCATCATCTCGTTACCGAAGGGATCGAGGCGGAGCACATCGCCCACCGTCATGCCTCCCTTGGGGAGCGTCTCGTAGCGCACACCGCCGCAATTCTGTATGGCAATATCGGCGCCCGTGGTAGCACGTTGTGCGTCGGCCATCATGCAGCCCAGCTCCTGCTTCGAGGAGAATCCGTTAGGCACCTGCGTCAGCACACGGTTGAGGAAGGGGGTTGTCGCTGAACTTATCGACCATCGCCTGAATGGCCGTATCGATGCGGGGGCAGTCAGCGATGCGGATCAGGTGCGCCTGCTTGTCGATAACCTTACCGTCTTGCAGCTTCAGCTTGATCTCTGTGACGTTCGTCAGCTTCTTGCCCGCCTGCGTGATCAGCACACCGCTGTGCAGGTGGTTGCCCTCGAGCGGCGTGTGCGAGTGTCCACCGACGATGAGGTCAGCCTCGGGGAAGACCTTAGCCAGCTCTATGTCCGCCTCATAGCCGTTGTGAGTAAGCAGGATCAGTACGTCGCAGCGGTCACGCAGCCACTTGTACTCCGGCGCCACGTCGTTGGGATAGCGGAAGGTGATGCCTCGCATGGCGTCCGGGTGAGCGTCCGGAATGCCGTTGCGATTGACCTGTATGAACCCGAGGATGCAGAAGCGGATGCCATCGCGTTCGAAGAACTTGTATGGCTCGATGTGCAGCCGGAGCGTATCGTTGGGATACATATTGGCGCATACGTAGCGGAAGTTGGAGAGGTTGATCAGCTCGCGAAAGCCGTCGAGCTTGGAGTCGAACTCGTGATTTCCGACGGCCGAGAGGTCGAAGCCGATGCGGTTCATCAGCGCCACCATGGGATAGCCCGTGATGGGATACATGTCGTTGATCGGGTTACCCGTGCGATTGTCGCCGCCTGAGAGCAGCAGCAGGTCGGGGTGCAACTCGCGCACACTGTCCACGATGGCCGCAAAACGGGAGAAATTCTCCACCGCCGCGTGCATATCGTTCGTGGCCAGAATCGTAAACTCTTTCGTCTGGGCCGATGCTGACAGCGTCAGCACAGCCAATAGGGAGATGCAATAGCGTTTCATATGAATGGTTTATAGGGTTTATGCTGGTTGTTTCTCTTCGTTCTTCTTTCCACGGCGCTTCAGGAACACGATGCCCGCAATGGCCAGCACAAGCAGCGAGATGCCAATGATCGGCCGGAAGACAAGCCATGCGATAGCGATGATGATAAATGACCATGCCAGCCCTAATATCCAGCTGACCAGCCCCACACCGGCATCGACTACGCTACCCAAGAACGGCAGCACCTTAAACAGCATCGGCAGCAATCCGAACATGCCCTTCAGGCCGCCCACCACAAGCAATATGCCGATCACACGCAGCACCCAAGCCCACAGGTTGTTCTCTGACTTGGCCTGCTCGATCATCTCTTCGGCGCTCACCTTGCCCATCTGCAACCGTGAGAAGCTCTGCCCATTCTTCGCCTTGTAGGGCTTGAACGTCGAGCCGTCCACCTGAGCGATCAGCGAGATGTCCGCCGGTGGCACCTTGGTGAAGGTCACGCGTACGTCACCGACCTGCGGACTGTTGGGCGAGAGTCCCAGTAGACCGTGTTCGCGCTCGTGTGCACTAACGACGTCTCAGTATTCACCTTCGGCATGAGCATATGTAGCCGCTCATCCCACGTAAAGCGTTGCTCATCCGTCATGCGCACCTCCGCCGGCTCGCTGCCGCTGATCGATGCGACGAACGACTCGGGCAAGGTGTAGGCCCCGAACGTCACGTGCTGCGCCGTCTCCTTGCGCTCCTCCACCTGGCTCAGCACCCGGTTGGCGTTCCGATATCGCGACTCCTTGAAGTTACTCGAGTTGACCGGCTTCTTGACCCACTCCTGCTCGTAGGTGTACGTCGTGATCGTCTCCCTCACCGCCGCCGACCTTATCGCGCTTTTTCGTCTGTGAGTGCTCCACCCACTGGTAATACTCCACCTTGCGGTCGAGCCGGATAGCCAGTTCGCGCACGCCAAACATGTCGTCCGTGAGCGTGTCCTTCGTGTCGGCAAAGGCCGATGCGTGGATCAGCTTGCCGTTGAGCGAGGCGTCGACCCTCGAGACGTCCGCCACAGACTCCACGTGCGATGCCGCATCGCCGATGGCCTTGGCCGTTCTCACCGTCCGTCCCTCGTTCCACCACAGTAGGCATGTGCCGATGATGAACATCAGCAGCCCGCCGATCATTCCCTTCGCTGAGCCGGCCAGACGTTGGCCGTAGCTCGTGCTTGTTGTCTCAGTATAAGCCATGATTCGTATAGATTAAAATGTATGGTCTGTCTCCCTTCTCCCCGCTTCATTTCGACTTTTGATCCGAGGGTTCACCCCGTTTCCGTGCCACCCCTCTTTGTCCCCACAGCGTCTCCTTATATTCATAATCCGGAGCCGCCAGCCAATTGTCGCATTGCTCAATGAGCAACTCACAATAGCGATCTAAATGCTTGGCTCGCATCACCAAATCTTCTCTGCTCATCTTTTCCGTTTCCATCGTAACCGTGTCTTGATTTCGAGGGCAAAGTTACGCCTACCTCTTCCAGCCGTCCTATACGTAACATTACGTATATCCGAATGTTAACGAGGCGAATGATCACGCGTGGGGTTCGACGTCAGAATAAAGCCCGCAGAGAGTTTCTACGAGAGCCACGAGATGGTCATCGTTTTCGGAAATGCTTGCAACAATGTTGCAAACGCCAGAAAGTTTTTCGTGGGACTTGCAACAGTGTTGCAAACGCCAGAAAGTTTTTCGTGGGACTTGCAACAGTGTTGCAAACGCCGAAAAGTTTTTCGTGGGACTTGCAACAGTGTTGCAAACGCCAAAAAGTTTTTCGTGCCATTTGCAGCATTCCTGCAAACGCCAAAAAGTTTTTCGGGGCACTTGCAGCGTCTCTGCAAAGTCCAAAAAGTTTTTCGTGCCATTTGCAGCATTCCTGCAAAGACCAAAAAGTTTTTCGAGCTGCTTGCAGCATTCCTGCAAAGGCCAAAAAGTTTCTCGAGGCATTTGCAGCGTTTCTGCAAACGCCAAAAAGTTTTTCGTGCCATTTGCAGCGTTGCTGCAAGCATTTCCAAAAGCTCTGCGCTGCCTTTAGCGCTCTATCAAAGACATTCTTCCGGGATACGGATCCTCATTCTTTCGCCGAACTCGCGTTTGGAATGTGTTTCGTACAGATTTTTCTGCATAGTTCGCAGCATGTATGCCCATTGCGAGGGGTGCAGATAGATATTCCTTCTATCTTTGCCCCCAATAAAAGAGATTTTACATGAAGCAGCCAGAATCAAGATTAACGCGAAAATACCTGATGGATCATGGCATCAGGCCCTCTACGCAGCGAATTGCCATCATGCAATTTCTATTAGACAACCATACCCACCCTACGGCCGAAGAGATCCATCTGAAGCTCTTGCCTAAGATCCCTTCCCTCTCCAAAACAACGGTTTACAACACCATGAAACTGTTTATCCGCAAGGGTGTGGCGATCATGATCGATATCGATGGGCGTAACGCCCGCTTCGACGGCGACGTCTCTACGCACGCTCATTTTCAATGCCGTTCATGCAATCGCATCTTCGATTTGGCCATTCCAGGCCTGTATTCGACCATTTCGTTAGAAGAAGAATATTCTGTTGAAAGCGTTTGCCTCAATATGCGTGGACTGTGCCCCGAATGCAATCGCCGCAAGCAGGCTGAATCCGGTGCAGGTGCAACCAAGGCCAACCGGCCAACACACCCATCTATTGAACAGCTGCTGCATGAGAGTCAAGCGGAAGAAGCCATGGCCCTGCAGCTCGAAAGCGAAATGTGATTATGGTTTGACTCCCCCGAGCCGCTCCACGACCCGGCGCACGATCCGCTCGGGGGCAATACGCGTCATGCAGGCCCAGTCGCCACGATGGCAGGGCTTGTCGCCAAAGGTGGAGCAGGGGCGACAATCCAGATCCTCTTGGATGGCGTCCTCCGGCGACAGTCCGTACGGATAGAAGCCGGCGAAAGGGTGCGTGGCGCCCCAAACAGAGACGACCGGTGTGCCAACAAGCGCGGCGAAGTGCATGTTGGCCGAGTCCATGCAGAGAAATACGTCCAAGCGGCTGATCAAGGCCAACTCCTGATTGAGCGTGTACCGTCCAGCCATACTCCGCACCCGCGGCCGCGCCGCAGCCCAGCGGTCAAGCACCGCTTGCTCGTCCCTCTTTCCCCCAAATAGAAACAAGGTGATTTCGCCACGTCCGGATAGCAGATCGATCACCCGCTCCATCTGCGCAGGCGGATAGATCTTGCCCACATGGCGGGCGAAGGGCGCAACGCCCACCCAATGGCCCGTCTTCTCTCCAGCCATCTCGCTGATCACCGCCTCGTCAACCGGATGAGCAGCAAAAAGCGACACGAACGTGCGCGAAACGAGAGTCCAGCTGCCCGGAACACGTCGGCATAGCGCTCTGTTACGGGCCGTAGTGGGCGGGTCGTTTTAGGCGGACGCGCCGTCAATGCCCGACGTTCCCGCCGCATCTTGTCCAGCCGATAGACGGGTACTCCCCGCAATTGAAACACGAGTCCAATTGCCCGACTGCGGATCACATTGTGCAGATCCACCACTCGGTCAAATCGTTTATGCGTCAGCCGAAGGGCCAATCGCACAACGCCCCACAGCGAGTGCTCCGCACCCTTCGTATCGACCCCGACGAGGGTCACATTCTCCGGACGATGGATAAAAAGCGTAGTAAGGAAGGGCTGCGTCAGCACCGTAAACGCGTCCTCTGGGTGAGCACGTGCGACGGAATAGATGATGGGGATAGTCATAGCCACGTCGCCGATGGCCGAGAGTCGGATGATGAGCGTCTTTGCCATAGACGTGTGGTCTGACGATCAAGCCTGATCAGGCAGGGGACTTCCACATACCACGTGCTCAATCACCTGCGGATAGTAAGCGTATTCGAGTGCATGCACCCGCGTAGCCACCTCTAAGGCGCTGTCGCCGGGCAATACAGGGCATTGCGCCTGAAAGACGATACGCCCCTCGTCGTAGCAGCTATTAATATAATGTATGGTGATACCCGTCACCGTGTCGCCAGCCGCGATCACGGCCTCATGCACATGCATGCCATACATACCCTTGCCTCCGTGGCGGGGCAGGAGGGCAGGATGAATGTTCAGGATTCTCTCCGGATAGGCCTGGAGTATCACATCGGGGATCTTGTTCATGAATCCAGCCAAGACGATGAAATCAATCGCAGCCTCAGAGAGTTTCTTGAGCACCGCTGTGCCGTCGGCGAAGTCCGCATTGGAAAAGGTCATGGATGGAATCCCTAAGCGTGCGGCCCGTTCGTGAACCCGTGCGCGGGGATTGTTGGAGCAGATAAAAACGATGTCTACGGACCTATTTCCGGAGAAATATCGGGCGATGTTTTCGGCGTTGCTACCGTTGCCCGAAGCGAGGATGGCTATTCGTTTCATTTCAATTATGGATCAATTGTGGAGCTATAAAGTGCACAAACAAAGCGCGAATGTGCAGGATTTGGGGTTTTTTATAGGGCAAAACCAATGAGTGACGGGGGAAAATACTTTCCTTTGCGGCGCAAATGTAAAAATGTAGTATTACACTAATCTTTAAACTTAGAATTATGTCTGATGTAGCATCTCGCGTAAAGGCGATTATTGTGGACAAGTTGAGTGTCGAGGAATCGGAAGTAACAAACGAAGCGAGCTTCACCAACGACTTGGGTGCAGACTCTCTCGACACAGTAGAGTTGATCATGGAGTTTGAGAAGGAGTTCGGTCTTTCGATTCCGGATGATCAGGCTGAGAAGATCTCCACGGTAGGAGACGCCATTGCTTATATCGAAGCAAACGCGAAGTAATCCCCACGCTTTTTATTCGTCATGGAATTAAAAAGAGTCGTAGTGACGGGCCTTGGAGCCATCACTCCGATCGGAAACACCGCCCCGGAAACGTGGGCGGCGTTACTGAACGGGGTGAGCGGAGCCGGGCCCATCACTCAGTTTGATGCCTCCAAATTCAAGACGCAGTTTGCCTGCGAGGTGAAGGGCTTCGATGCATCGAAACACTTTGACCGAAAAGAGGCGCGCAAATACGACCGCTACGCTCAGCTGGCGCTCGTATCGGCCACCGAAGCGATCGAAGACGCGGCATTGGACTTGGAGAAGGAAGACCTGAACCGGATCGGGGTCATCTTCGCCGCCGGTATCGGAGGGATCCGCTCGTTTGAGGACGAGGTGCGGGACTACAACGAGGAGCGTGGACCACGCTTCAACCCCTTCTTCATCCCTAAGATCATTGCAGACATTGCAGCGGGACATATCTCGATCAAATACGGTTTCCGGGGGCCGAACTTTGCCACCGTTTCAGCCTGCGCTTCGTCGACGAATGCGATCGCCGATGCGTTCAACTATATCCGACTGGGTAAGGCCAACGTCATCGTAGCCGGCGGAGCGGAAGCAGCCGTGGCCATCGTGGGCGTGGGCGGATTCAACGCTATGAATGCGCTCTCGACGCGTAACGATTCGCCGCAGACCGCCTCACGTCCGTTCAGCGGTAGCCGTGACGGATTCGTGCTTGGCGAAGGTGCCGCGGGGCTGGTGTTGGAAGAGATGGAACACGCCGTGGCTCGTGGAGCGAAGATCTACGCCGAGGTGGTGGGATCCGGCCTCTCGGCCGACGCGTACCACCTGACGGCCAGTCATCCCGAAGGCTTAGGCGCCATCTTAGTGATGCAAAACGCGCTGGAAGACGCCGGTCTCACACCCGACGCCATCGATTATATCAACGTGCACGGGACTTCGACGCCGATCGGTGACATCTCCGAAGTGCGAGCCATCAAGCAGGTTTTCGGTGATCATGCCTACGAACTGAATATCAGCTCAACGAAGTCCATGACGGGCCACCTGCTCGGCGCCGCCGGAGCCGTCGAGGCATTGGCATCGGTGCTGGCGGTGAAGAACGACATCGTGCCGCCGACGATCAACCACGCCGAGGGCGACGACGACCCGGAGATCGACTACAAGCTGAACTTCACCTTCAATAAGGCCCAGAAACGCACCGTTCGCGCGGCGCTTTCTAACACGTTCGGCTTCGGCGGGCATAACGCCAGCGTGATCGTCAAGAAATTCGAGAAGTAACGGTGAATCGTTTTTCCAAATGATAGCAAGGCTCTTTGTTCTCAGGAACAAGGAGCCTTATTCATCGATGTATCGCATGTTGGGATTCTATCCCAACAACATGTGGCTCTACGAGCAGGCCTTCACCCACCGCTCGTCGCACAATACGCCCGAGGGCAAGCGCTCGAACGACAATGAGCGACTGGAGTTCCTGGGCGACGCTGTGCTGGGCATCGCCGTGGCCGACATCCTCTACAAGCATTTCCCCAACCAAAAGGAGGGCTTCCTGACCAGCACAAGGTCGAAGATCGTGCAGCGCGAGACGCTCAACCGCATCGCCCTCGAGATGGGACTGGACAAGATGATGGTCTCCACCGTACGCCCGCAGACGCATAACAGTTACATCCTCGGCAACGCCCTCGAGGCGCTCATCGGCGCCATCTACCTGGATCAGGGCTACCGACGCTGCCGACGCTTCGTGCAGGAGCGCATGATAGACCGATACACGCCCCTGGATAAGGTGGCGCAGAAGGAAGTGAACTTCAAGTCGAACCTCTTAGAATGGGGACAGAAGGCGAAGCTGCGCATCGCCTTTGTCCTGAACGAGACGTCGACCGACCAGAACGGCAACCGCATGTTCCAAAGCACTGTCCACATCGAGGACGTGCCCTTCGGAACGGGCGCCGGATACACCAAAAAGGAATCGCAACAGATAGCGGCCAAGAAGGCCATCAAAAAGATTCGGTACGACCGCGAGGCGCAGACGCTGCTTGCCGAACTCCGCCAACGAGCCCTCGAGGCCAGGGCCACCCCGGACGTGCTGAGCGAAGCGCAACCGGAGTAATTGCGGGCTGTTTATCGCTGATAATCATCCCAAACAGAAGGAGCCAATAATCGATCGATTATCGGCTCCTTCTGTTGTTATGGGCCCATTGTATCGTACAATCACGAGAAAAAAACTTTTTCAGCCCATTGTATCGTACAATCACGAGAAAAAAACTTTTTCAGCCCATTGTATCGTACAATCACGAGAAAAAAACTTTTTCGGCCCATTGTATCGTACAATCACACGAAAAAAACTTTTTCGGCCGTTTGACTGAGTCAATCGCCCACCAGAGCCCCTCCGCAGGTCTTTGGCGTACTTTTGTCCGCGTCTCCCGGACGAGACGTTGCTTTCATTCGATTATTCACATCCAAAACCATCCATCATGTTTGATTTCCTACAAGCCTACCCCTGGGCACTGCCGCTCGTGATCTTCTTCGGGCGTATCTGCGACGTGACACTGGGCACGCTGCGCATCATTTTCGTATCGAAGGGCGAGAAGATGAAGGCGCCCATCGTCGGATTTTTCGAGGTCTTCATTTGGGTCGTGGTCATCTCGCAGATCTTTTCGCACGCCAACGACCTCACCGCCTACCTGGCTTACGCCGGCGGTTACGCGGCGGGCAACTTCGTCGGCATACTGGTCGAAAACAAGATCGCCCTCGGCTACTTCCTCATTCGCATCTACACCAAGAAGGGCAGCGCCGCGCTGATCCACGAGCTGAACACGAACGGCTTCGGCTCGACCCATATCCGCGGTGAAGGCGCCATTTCCGAAGTCTCGATCATCGAAACCGTCGTCAGTCGGAAGTCTGAGCGCCGCGTAGTCAACCTCGTCACCACCTTCGACCCGAACGCCTTCTACGTGATCACCGATATCCGCTCCAAACGCAAAGGCTTCTTCTCCGCCGCCGGAGCGCCCCGACTCGGCAAATAACCGGCCCACCCTCTACTCTCCACCCTCTACCCTCTACTCTCTACCCTCTACTCTCTACCCTCTACTCTCTACCCTCTATGCAATACAACCTCAAAGCCCCCGACCGCCTACAAGCCACCGTCACGCTGCCCGCCTCGAAGAGCATCAGCAATCGCGTCTCGATACTCAGCGCACTCGCCCCCGAGGCCGCGCCCCTTATCAACCTGGCCGACAGCGACGACGGCCGCGCCCTGCAACATGCGCTTCGGTCGGCAGACGAGACCGTCGACATCGGCGCCGCCGGTACCGCCATGCGTTTCCTCACCGCCTACTTCGCCGCCCGGCCCGGCCACACCCGCCTGCTGACAGGCAGCGCCCGCATGCGTCAGCGCCCCATCGGCCTCCTGGTCGACGCCCTCCGGGGACTCGGGGCCGACATCACCTACACCGAGCGCGAGGGCTATCCGCCACTCCGGATCGTCGGCCAGAGGCTGCGCGGCGGCGAGGTGACGATGGATAGCGGCGTCAGTTCGCAGTTCCTCTCCGCCCTGCTGATGGTGGCGCCCACGATGGAACGCGGTCTACAGCTTCGGCTCACGGGTGCCACCGTGTCGGAGACTTATCTCAGGATGACCGTCGGGCTGATGCGTCGCTTCGGCGTTGTGGTAGAGGAGTCCGATGGCGGGCGGACGTTCCGCGTGGCGCCGCAGCCGATCCGCGCCGTGCCCTTCACCGTAGAGGCCGACTGGAGCGCGGCCTCGTATTGGTACGAGATGGTGGCCCTCGCTCGGGATACCACAGCCACGGTAGAGCTGTTGGGGCTCACGCCGGACAGTCTGCAGGGCGACGCCGCCATTGCTGCACTATTCGAACATCTCGGCGTACGCACCACCTTCACCGACCGCGGCCTACGCCTCGACCGGCTGCCCGGCCATCGCCTGCCCGAGCGCTTCACGTGCGACTGCGTCCTGATCCCCGACATGGCCCAAACGCTCGTCGTCACCTGCGCCGCGCTCGGCCTGCCCTTCCGCTTCGACGGCCTGCAAAGCCTGCGCATCAAGGAGACGGATCGGCTGGCCGCCTTGCAAACCGAGCTCCGCCGCTTCGGCTTCGTCCTCACGGAGCACGACGGCCGCACCCTCCAGTGGGACGGCACGCGTTGCCCGCCCGAAGCCGCGCCCACGGTCGCCACCTACGATGACCACCGCATGGCCATGGCCTTCGCACCCCTTGCGCTCGTCCGTCCGGGTGGCGTCACCATCGCACACCCCGAAGTAGTCACCAAGAGTTATCCCCGTTTCTGGGACGACCTCCGCGCCGCCGGCTTCCGGTTCTGACGCCCTCGTTTCGTCCCCCTCATATTTCACTTTCCGCTTCTTAGAAATTTGTTTCACCATGTGGTATATCCTGATCAGTATCGTAGTGTTAGGCCTCGTGGCCGCCGGCCTGGGGCAATGGGATCGCCGCCGTCGTCGGCAACGATTCGAGCGGGGCGAGATCGCCTCGATGGAGGATGAAACGCCTCAGACCGTCATTCCCGAGGGCTGCTGTGGACAGCACGAAACGTGCGAGCGCGACAGTCTCCTGGCTGCCGTCGCGGCCGGTCGGAAAAGCCGAGTATTACGACGACGAAGAGCTTGACGCTTACCGTGGCACGCCCTCCGACGCCTACGCCGAACCCGTCGTGGAGGAGTTTCGCGAAGTGCTCTACACCCTCCGCCAAGACGAGGTGCCCGGCTGGATACGCAGCCTCCAACTCCGCGACATCGCCCTGCCCGACGCCCTCAAAGCCGAGACCCTACTCATCGTCGAAGAGCTGCGCGACAGTCGAGGGTGAGACGCTGAAAACTTTCATTCATATCGAGACAACATGATCCAAACCCACGCCATCACCAAGCGCTTCGACCGGCTACAGATCCTCAAAGGCATCGATATCGAGGTGCATGACCGCGAGATTGTCGCCATCGTCGGACCCAGCGGCGCCGGCAAAACAACCCTCCTACAGATCGTCGGTACGCTCGACCGACCCGACTCGGGCCACGTCATCATCGACGGCGTCGACCCCTTCACCCTCAGCGAACGGCGCATGGCCGCCTTCCGCAACCAACACATCGGATTCGTTTTCCAGTTCCACCGACTCCTACCCGAGTTCACGGCCCTGGAAAACGTCATGATCCCCGCCCTCATCGCCCGCGACTCTGCCGCCGAGGCCGAACGTAAGGCGCGCGAACTGCTCGACTTCCTCCACCTCTCCGACCGCATCACCCATAAGCCGGCTGAGCTCTCCGGCGGCGAAAAGCAACGCGTCGCCGTGGCCCGCGCCCTCATCAACCGGCCCAGCGTCGTCTTGGCCGACGAGCCCTCGGGCAGCCTCGACTCGCACAGCAAGGACGAGCTTCACCGTCTCTTCTTCGATCTTCGTCGCGACCTGGGCCAGACCTTCGTCATCGTCACCCACGACGAAGCCCTCGCCGCCCAAGCCGACCGCACGATACGAATGAGGGATGGCGTCATTATCGATTGACACCACCCCTCGTTACGCTTAAAAGCACAGGCCGCAGCCCGCGTTCAGCGCTTCTTCCCGGCCTGATATTCGACCCAGCCTAAGTAGCCCGTGTCTAGATTGTAGATCACCCGGAAGCCTGCCTTTTGTAGCATCTGCGCCGCCCGCATGCTTCGCTTTCCGCTGCGGCAATAGACGGCCACCGGACGCTGCGCGTCGAGCGACTTTTGCGCACGGTCAAGGAAGTCCGACGCCGTCACGTCGATCAGCTGCGCCCCATTGATATGGCCCGCCGCGAACTCGTCCGGCCGACGCACATCCACCAACTGTACCGCCTGATCGCGTGCCAGCAGTGCCTCAAACTCCGCCGCCGTCAGCGACGTGATTCCACCTTCGGCCCCTTCCGACGGCGCGCACGCCATCGAGAGCCATACCGAGAATAATGACATAAGTAACTTGATCATTAGTGTTTGCATTAAAAATATCGGCGCCAAAAATAGGGCGTCAAGGCCGCCCGCCAAGTTTTGCTCGGCGCCCGGCCAGCTTCCCCGGCCTCGATAGAGACCCTTGCATCAAGGCAAGAAAAGGAAGACATTCATTCACCTCATTAAAACCATCACCCATTATGCGTTACGACAACACATCCGTCCGGCGCCAAGACCGCCTCCTCGACGAGGCCCGCGCCCTGCAAATCCTTCACGAAGGCGAATACGGCTTTCTGGCCCTCGTCGAAACCCGTGCCGACGCCGTCGCCGGCTACGGCATCCCCATCAGCTACGTCTTCGAACCCTCCACCGACCGCATCTACCTGCACTGCGGACCCGAGGGCCACAAGCTCCGCTGCCTCGACCTCCGTCCATTAGTCACCTTCACCGTCGTCGGCCACACGCGCGTCGTTCCCGCCGGCTTCACCACGGCCTACGAGAGCGTCCTCCTGCGCGGCCGCGCCCTCCGTGGCCTCCCGCCCGAGGAGCGCATGCACGCCCTCGAGCTCCTCATCGATAAGTACAGCCCCAACGACAAGGTCGTCGGACTGAAGTACGCCGAAAAGTCCTTCCACCGCACCGAGATCATCCGTATCGACATCGACTGCGCCTCGGGTAAGCAGAAAGTGATCCGTCCCACAGGCGCCACCCCCGATTGACGCCCCTTTTAGGACTGTCGAAGCCTCGTCTCCGCCCGGAGTCGAGGCTTTTTCTTTTTTCCATTGGCCAGATACTGCTATGAAACCATTCTTTCAATCAAAACACGACTTTCATCAGCTATGAAAATCGTATTTCGTATAAAGAACAATTTTCATAGGCTATAAATATCACTCTTTCTTTGAAAAGCTATGACCATAGTCTATGACAGATTGTATTTACCTCTATACAATGTTTCATCAGCTATGAAAATCGTATTTCATCTGAAACCTAACTTTCATAGGCTATTAATATTCTTCCTTCTTTGAAAAGCTATATCCATAGTCTATGATAGATTGTATTTATCTCTATCCAATGCTTCATCAGCTATGAAAATCATTTCCCATAAGAAGACTATCTCATATACCGTATAATCAATTGATATCATCCGAACAACATCTCTCATAGCATATAAAAGATCTATTTTGTATAAATACACCTCACCTATACGATAACTTTTCTATTACATCTAAAGGTGTATCCTCATAGTCTATAAAAGTAGATATCCAATTGATAGTGAACTATCATAGCCTATAAAAATAGATTTCCGATCGTCTATTTATTCTCATAGCATATAAAAGTCCTATTTCTCATGGAAAAATGCTCTCCTCACAGTCCTATTGGGCTTCGACGGGCAACAATCGACTGTCGGAGGCGCTGCCGTCGTTTTGACGAAATGAAAAGCCCCGCCTGCAGATGAAGACGGGGCTTTTTTTGTCAAGAGATCGGCCGACCGCCGCTCCCTTTATGGCAAAAAAAGAAGGAGCCACACCTCACAGGCAGCTCCTTCTCCTTAGTAAACTGAATTCTTGTATGCGAAAGTCCAGTTATTTAGTCCACGTTCAGCGTGACGCGCTTGAAGGCGGTTACGGTGAGCGTCTTGCTCTGCTGCTGCAGGTATTGTTGGACGGTCAATTTGGCATCCTTGACGTATTCCTGCTGCAGGAGGGTGTTCTCTTTGAAATACTTCTGGAGGGCGCCCTCGGCGATGCGGTCGAGCAGATTCTCGGGCTTACCGGCCTGACGGGCCTTGTCGCGGGCCACCTCACGCTCGGTGTCGAGCACATGGGCGGGCACCTCGTCCGGGGTCACAGCCACGGGGTTCATGGCGGCCACCTGCATGGCGATCTCGCGCGCTACGTGGTGGTCGACCGGCTCGTTGAAGGCTACAATCGACGCGAGCTTGTTGCCCGGGTGGATGTAGGAGACGGTGGCGGCGCCTTGGACGGACTCGTAGTATCCGAGCTCCATCTTCTCACCGGTGACACCGATGCGGTCCGTGATGTGGTTCTCTACCGTGCGGCCTCCCTGCAGCGTGGCTGCGAGAAGGGCCTCTTTCGAGGCGGGTTTGCCGGTCATGGCGGCGTTCAGGATATCCTGCGTCAGCGCCACAAAGTCAGCATTCTTAGCTACGAAGTCGGTTTCGCATTTCAGGGCCACGATGGCGGCGAATCCGCCCTCGTCGGCTGCGAGCACGCAGCCTTCGGCGGCCTCGCGGTCGGAGCGTTTGGCGGCCACGGCCTGACCCTTCTTGCGAATGATCTCCATTGCCTTTTCAAAGTCGTTGTCGGCTTCTTCCAAAGCCTTTTTGCAATCCATCATCCCGGCTCCGCTCATCTTGCGGAGGTGGGTGATATCTGCCATTGTTACTGCCATATTGCTATGATTCTCCTTTGTTTGGTTTATGTGGATTCGTTATTCCTCTGAGGTGGCTTGTCCTTCGGCGGCCGGGGCTTCAGCTTCGGCTGCAGGACGGGCCTCGTCGTCACGACGTGAGCGGCGGGCGTTCGACTTGGCGCGGCGATCGCGACGCGGATTGTCTTCGCCGGCTCCCTCTTCAGCGGCGTGGTTGCGCTCGTCTTCTTCCTTGTCGCGGGCCTTGCTCTCTTGGAGGCCTTCGTGAATGGCCTGGCAGACGGTGCCGACGATCAGCTCGATGGACTTGGTGGCGTCGTCGTTAGCGGGGATGACGAAGTCGATATTGCTCGGATCGGAGTTGGTGTCGACGATGGCGAAGACGGGGATGCCGAGGCGCTGTGCTTCGCGTACGGCGATGTGCTCCTGAGTACGTCTACGACGAAGAGTGCCGATGGCAAGCGGTTGAGGTCAGCGATGGAGCCGAGCATCTTCTCGAGCTTGGCACGCTGGCGGGTGATTTGGAGTTTTTCGCGCTTGGAGAGGTTATCAAACGTGCCGTCCTTACTCATCTTGTCGATGGTGGACATTTTCTTGATGGCCTTGCGGATGGTGGGGAAGTTGGTAAGCATGCCTCCGGGCCAGCGCTCGATGACGTAGGGCATGCCTACGGAGGAGGCCTTTTCGGCTACGATCTGCTTAGCCTGCTTCTTGGTGGCCACGAAAAGGATGCGTCCCTTACCGGCGGCGATGTTCTTGAGGGCATCGGCGGCCTCGTCCACCTTGGCGGCTGTTTTATACAGATCGATGATGTGAATACCGTTGCGCTCCATGAAGATGTATGGAGCCATGGCAGGGTTCCACTTCCTTTTTAAGTGTCCGAAGTGTACGCCTGCTTCTAATAACTGTTCGAAACTAAGTCTTGACATTTCTTGGGGTGTTATGATCGTTTACTTTCTCTGTTCGTAGGATCAATCGTGCGGTAGTCTCTATCTGCCTCTCAGCATGTATGGGCTGAGAATCCGCATGATTTAGATACTAAACGTCTTCTCTCTGTCTGCTTCCTGTTTGGGAGGTGTATATATAGGTATACATCAACGTTTGCTGAACTGGAAGCGCTTGCGTGCTTTGGGACGTCCCGGTTTCTTACGTTCCACCTCACGGGGGTCGCGGGTGACAAATCCTTCAGCCTTCAGTGCGGGCTTCGACTCGGGATTGATCTTGATCAATGCACGAGTGATGGCCAGACGGGCTGCTTCAGATTGTCCTTTGAAGCCTCCGCCTACGAGGTTGAGCTTGATGTCGTACTGCTCGGCAACGCTGAGGGTGTTCAGGGGTTGCTTAACGACGAACTGCAGGATGGAGGAGGGGAAATAGTCGGCCAGTTCGCGGCGATTGACCGTGATCTTGCCCGTTCCTTCGCTGATATACACGCGTGCGATGGCGGCTTTACGCCTTCCGATTGCATTTACTGTTTCCATGAATTCTTCAGTTGAGTGAATTAATATCTATCGACTTGGGCTGTTGCGCCTCATGTTTGTGTTCGGTGCCGGCATACACGTAGAGGTTGCCGAGCAGCTTATCGCCCAGACGATTTTTGGGCAGCATGCCTTTTACCACTTTGCGGAAGAGGCGATCTTCACCCTTGGCCTTGAGGCGCGCGGGGGTTGTCTCGCGCTGTCCACCGGGGTAGCCGGTGTAGCTTAAATAGACGCGATCGTTCCACTTGTTGCCGGTCAAAACGACTTTGTCGGCATTAATCACGATGACATTGTCTCCGCAATCCACGTGCGGAGTGAAGTTGGGTTTGTACTTGCCCCGGAGCAACTTGGCGATCTTGGAGCACAGGCGTCCCAACGTTTGGCCGTCTGCATCGACGACCACCCATTCCTTGTTTACGGTTGCTTTGTTCGCAGAAATGGTCTTGTAACTTAACGTATCCACTTGCTTTACCTTTTAATTAGAAAATCTACAATGGGGTCTTTCCTCGTCTGCCGTTTGATTCTCCCGGACACTGGGGTGAGCATTCAGCAAGACGCTAAAGACGAATCATTTAACACGTTTGATAATAATCGGGTCGCAAAAGTAGACCTTTTCGCCACATACGCAATCCAAGGCGCAGGCCTGCGGTCAGGCCTATGGGAGGCGAGGAATGGCCTCTAAGCGGCGACTTTCTGGCCCATTTTTGAGCGGTTGCCTCTGGCAGGCCGCCTGACAACATCACTGGAGTGTCCGATGGCTCTGGCAGGCCGCCTGACAACGTCACCGGAGTGTCCGATAGCCCTGGCAGGCGGCCTGACAACGTCACCGGAGTGTCCGATAGTCCTGGCAGGCGGCCTGACAACGTCACCGGAGTCTCCGATAGTCCCGGCAGGCGGCCTGCCAACGTCACCGAAGTGTCCGATAGTTCTGGCAGGCGGTCTGCCAGTGTTTTTCGGGGCCGATAAGCGAGGGTTTAGCTCGGGGGCGCTGTCTTAAAGCCTTCCGGAGACGGGGGCATAAAAGAATCCGGGGACGGGCCTCGCTCCTGTTCATAGGTGGAGTGAGGCGCCGTCCCCGGATGGCGATGAGGTGTGGGGGAAAAGACGAGATCGGCTTAGAGCAGCTTGTTCATCTTCTCCACGAAGGCGGCTTTCTGTCCGGCGCCGACTTGCTTGTCGACCACCTGTCCGTCTTTGAAGAAGAGGACGGTGGGGATGTTACGGATACCGTATTCGGCCACGACGGTGTCGTTCTCGTCTACGTTGACCTTACCGACGGTGATGCGGCCGGCGTACTCCTCGGCCAGCTCGTCGATGATGGGGCTGACCATGCGGCAGGGACCACACCATTCGGCCCAAAAGTCAAGTACTACCGGCTGGCCGGCTGCTAACACTTCCTTGTAGTTTGCATCTGATACGTTTACTACTGACATGATTGATACTGTTTTTGATGTTGAATTATGATTGATTGATGGTGAAGTCCATGTTGCCTGACTCGCGAATGAAGTCGACAAGCTCCTCGGTGACGCGGATACGGACGTCGTGGGAATACAAATTCAATGCCACGTGGTCGCGGCCGAGGATGTAGAAGCTGAGCTGCGTCTTGCCGGGATGGCTCTTGACGATGGCTGAGAGCTCGCTGATGGTTTGTTCGTTCAGGGCGTCGATGGGGGCGTTGATGCGGATCGATTGCACGAGGCTGTCCTTGACGTCCTGCAGGAGGCGGATGGTGGAGATGCGGAAGTCGAACTCGGACTCCTTCCAGCGCCGCGGCTGCACGGTGGCGTTGACGAAGAGGTAGAGCCCCTCGCGGCCGTACTTGCCGAAGTTGATGTAGTCGTCGCCAAAGAGGGGGATCTCACCGCTGCCGGAAAGGTCTTCGATACGGATGATGCCGTAGGGCTTGCCGTTCTTGGTGAGGCCTTCGCGATAGCCGGTGACGATGCCGCCGAGCGAGAGCTGTCGGCCTTGGAAGCTCTCCCAGTCGCGGCTGTCAACGTCCTGCATGGTCATGTTGCAGACGTGGTTGAGGATGATGCGATACTCGTCCAGGGGGTGGGCCGAGAGAGGTAGATGCCGACCAGCTCTTTCTCGCGATTGAGGCGCTCCAGGGCGCTCCAGGCGTCGAAGCGCGGGATGTCCGGGCGGGCTATCTGCACGGCGTCGTCGGCGCCAAAGAGGGAGAAGGAGGTGCTCTGACGGTCGAGCTTGAACTTGTTGCCGTAGCGCAGGAGGACGTCGGTGAAGGTCTCCTTGCGATCGTTCTCCACGAAGAAGGGCTCACGGTCGACGCCGAGGCTATCGAAGGCGCCTGAGATGGCCAGCGTTTCGAGGGTTTCTTGTTGCACGCCGCGGAGGGCACGCGCTCGACAAAGTCGAAGATGTCCTTGTAGGGCCCATGCTTTTCGCGCTCCTCGATGAGGGCCAGCGCGGCGCTCTCGCCCATGCCTTTGACGGCCACCAGTCCGAAGCGGATGTCGCCCTTACGGTTGACGCCAAACTTGCGGTGCGACTCGTTCACGTCCGGCCCCAAGACGCGGATCTTCATGGCCCTACATTCGTCCATGGCCTTGGTGATTTCCTTGATGTTCGAGAGGTTGCGACTGAGCACGGCCGCCATGTATTCCGACGGATAGTGGGCCTTGAGGTAAGCCGTCTGGTAAGCCAGCCAGGAGTAGCACGTGGCGTGACTTTTATTGAAGGCGTAGGAGGCGAATTTCTCCCACTCGCCCCAGATCTTTTCCAGCGTCTTGCGGTCGTGACCGTTGCGGGCGCCGCCCTCGAGGAACTTCTCTTTCAGCTCCATCATCTTATCGATGAGTTTCTTTCCCATCGCCTTGCGGAGCGTGTCGCTCTGTCCGCGTGTGAAGCCGGCCAAGAGGCGCGAGAGGAGCATGACCTGCTCTTGATAGACGGTGATGCCGTACGTATTCTTCAGGTAGCGCTCCATCTCGGGGATGTCGTAACGGATCTCCTCGCGTCCCTGCTTGCGAGCGATGAAGGCGGGGATATGGTCCATCGGGCCGGGACGATAGAGGGCGTTCATGGCGATGAGGTCCTCGAACTCCGTCGGCTGGAGTTCCTTGAGATACTTCTGCATACCGGCCGACTCGAACTGGAAGGTGGCCACGGTGCGTCCGGCACAGAAGAGATCGTAGGTCAGTTTGTCGTCGATGGGGATGTTATCGATGTCGACCACCTCGCCCGTCGTTTGACGGATGTTCTCGATCGCCTCCTTGATGATCGAGAGCGTCTTGAGGCCGAGGAAGTCCATCTTGATCAGGCCCGTTTCTTCGATCACCGAACCCTCGTATTGCGTCACGAGCAGCGTCTCCTTCGTCTCCTTATCCTCGGCCGTAGCCACGGGCACGATGTCCGAGATGTCCTGCCGACCGATGATCACGCCGCAGGCATGCACACCGGTGTTGCGCACATTGCCCTCCAGCTTCTGCGCATACTTCAGCGTGTCGCGCAGGATGGGGTTCGGACTGTTGGCCGCCTCCTTCAGCTCGGGCACGACCTCAATGGCCGTCTTGAGCGAGTTCACGCGGTCGGGGACCAGCTTAGCCAGCCGATTCGACTCCCGGAGTGGCAGTTGCTCCACACGCGCCACGTCTTAATGGCCAATTTGGCAGCCATCGTGCCATAGGTGATGATGTGGGCCACGTGATCCTGCCCGTATTTCTCCGTCACCCATTTGAGCACCTCGCTACGACCGTCGTCGTCGAAGTCGATGTCGATATCAGGCATCGAGATACGGTCTGGGTTGAGGAAACGCTCGAACAGCAGGTCGTACTTGATCGGGTCGATGTCCGTAATGCCGAGGCAATAGGCCACAACCGATCCTGCAGCCGATCCTCGCCCGGGCCCTACGGATACGCCCATCCGACGCGCCGCCGCGATGAAGTCTTGCACGATGAGGAAGTAACCCGGGAAGCCCATCTTCTTGATCGTGTTCAGCTCGAAGTCGATGCGGTCGCGCGCCTCGTCCGAGATCACGCCGTCGTAACGGTTCAGCTCCCGGGCGCGCTCGAAGGTGAGGTGGCGCAAGTAGTCGGCTTCGAACTTGATGCGGATCACCTTCTCGTAGCCTCCCAGACGCAGGTAATTGTCCGACACGACACGCCCCTCGGCGTCCGTATCGTTGAACTCCTCCATAAGGTCTTTGGCGGTGTATTTAGCCCGATACGCCTCCTCCGATCCGAACGACGGATCGATCTGGAAGAAGGGCATCAGCGCGGGCGAGTCGATGGAGTACATCTCCACCTTGTCAGCGATCTCTACGGTGTTGCGCAGCGCCTCGGGCACATCGGCGAAGATGGCGTTCATCTCGGCCGTCGTCTTGATCCACTCCTGTTTGGAGTATCGCATGCGGTTCGGGTCGTTGATCTCCTTGCCCGTGCTGAGGCAGATCAGTCGCTCGTGCGCATCGGCGTCGTCCTCGTTCACGAAATGCGCGTCGTTCGTAGCGATCAGCTTCACGCCGTGCTTTCGCGACAGCTCCATCAGCACCCGGTTCACCTCCACCTGCTTCGGATACGTCGTCATGTCCGCATCCGGCGCATGCGTCTCGTGGCGTTGCAGCTCGAGGTAGAAATCTTCGCCGAAGAGCCCTTTGAACCACAGCAGCGACTCCTCGGCCTTGTCCTGCTTACCGGCCATGATCAGTTGAGGGATCTCGCCCCCCGAGGCAAGCCGAGGAGACGATCAGCCCCTCGTGATAACGCTCCAAAAGCTCCTTATCGATCCTCGGATTGCGATAAAAGCCCTCCGTCCAGGCCAGCGAAACGAGCTTGATGAGGTTCTTGTAGCCCGTGAAATTCTTAGCCAAGACCAAGAGATGCCAGCCGCCCAGGTCGTCCTTATCCTGCTTCTGGAGCCGACCGTTGCGCGCGCAGTAGCACTCGCAGCCGATGATAGGCTTGAAGAGACTCTGGCGACAGGTGCTGATCTTCTCCGAGAGTTTGCGTATGCGCTCCGTCTCCTCGTCCGTCGGATGCTCCTTATCGCTGAGCGCACGCAGCTCCTTCTCGCAGTCCTTGATGGTGGCGGTGTACTTACTATTCTTCTTCTTGACCTTGTTGTAAACTCCTTGATGCCAAACATGTTTCCATGATCGGTCAAGGCGATGGCAGGCATGCCGTCACGCTGCGCCTTATCGATCAGCGCATCGATAGACGACTGGCCATCGAGCAGCGAGTATTGCGAATGAACGTGTAGATGAACGAAGGGTTCCATATGGTGTGTGATAGTGGTGGTGGGACGGCTTCTCCTGCCGGTAGGGTAGGGGCGTATTGAATACGCCCCAGCGTGTACCCGGCTGTTTGATTATTCGCCCCTTGCGGGACGTTCGTGGGGCGTATTCAATACGCCCCTACCCAGAGGGGAAGAGAAGAAAAGGAGAGAAGCCCCCAAGAGGATCAATAAAATCTATACCCAAACGACAGCGCCACGCTGTTTTGGTAGACCTGCGATTCAAAAGGCTGCTTCTGGCGCAACTTATCGATGAAGCCCGTGCGACCGTAGACAGAGAAAAAGACGCTGTGATACTCCACATAAAGCCCCGCGCCAGCCCCCACATCGAAGCGACGGAACTCGCGACTGATCCACTCGTGGTGCTCACGCTCGCGTGTAGAGACAGAGGCGAAAGGCCCAGCCATGATACCCATCTGCCAGTCGGCAAAGCGGATCTTGTAGACCATATTGACCGGCAGGCGGAGCGAGAGATAGCTGCTGCTGTGGCGTCCGGTGATCATCATATCGTCAAAGAGATAGAGATAGTTGTACGCGCCGCCCTCACTGGCGACGGCCAGCTCCGGGACGATCGAAAAGCGCTGTGACAGTGGGATGTCAAGCAGTCCCGCGGCCTCAAATCCGATGCGTCCGCCGTAGGTCACTTCCTCGTCGACGATCTGCGTGAGCTGGTTGTATGACAGCCCCAGGCGCACCCCAGGGATGATCTTAGCTTGTGCGGCGCAGGTCCAGAGCCCGGCCAGGAGAAGGAGGAGATACTTTTTCATCGTTAGTCTCTTGTTACTCGTTATTTATATACACAAAAGTAGACCTTTCGCGGCACGCACGCTGCAAACGCCTCCACAGCCCCCCCGTTTCGCCCCAGCTCATCCCTGCAAAGCCCCTACAGACATCCATTTCGCCTCAGCTCGGCCCCGCAAAGGCTCCACGGACATCTATTTCTCCTCAGCTTACCCCTGCAAAGGCCCCGTGGCATTCTATTTCACCTCAGCTCAGCCCTGCGAAGACCCCTCGGAGGTCTGTTTTGTGGCTAAACTGACAGGGAAAGGCCCCGCGGACTGCCATTTTGTCCCCGATCGGCTCCGCGCAGACCTTACGGGCTGCGTTTAGAGACTTTCGGAACTTCCCGAACAAGTATATCTAACTATTTCATCTATTCGGAAATCTCCGAGATGTGTCTATATACTTATCCTAACCTCCGGAAAACTCCGAAGTATCTATCCATTATATTACAAGTCTTCGGAATATTCCGATCGATTAAAAACATAATTATAATCATCTCGGGAATCTCCGAAAAGTATAAATTCAAGATCCTATCTCTTCGGGAAACTCCGAATGACGACTCTATTGATTTTATATTGATCGGAACATTCCGGAGACTTGTATTCCTGTGTTCAATCGCTTCGGAAAGTTCCGAGGATATGTATCTATGAGTAATAGCTCTCCGGGAAGTTCTGAGAGTTTATATCCATGAGTAGTATGTCTTCGGGAAGTTCCGAAAGCCTCCAAACGCAGCCTGTAAGGCCTGCGCGGGGTAGATCGGGGACAAAATGACAGTCCGTGGGGCCTTTCCCTGTCAGTTTAGCCACAAAACAGACCTCCGCGAGATCTTCGCAGAGTCGAACTGAGACGAAATAGAACGCCGCGGGACCTGCGCGGGGCGTTTCTGGGGCCTGACCGTGCGATATGGGGCCCGCACGGGCCGTATCTTTGCCGTCAGAGAAAGGATTAACAAGCGACTGTTGACAATGGATGATTTTGCGGCAATAGATTTTGAGACAGCCAACCCGTACCGGAGTAGCGTGTGCAGCGTGGGGGTGGTAGTGGTTCGTGCGGGGCGGGTGACGGATTCGCTCTATCGACTAATCCGCCCGGAGCCGAATTATTATATGTCATGGAATACGCGCGTGCATGGGCTCACGGCGGCGGACACGGACAGCGCGCCGACATTTCCGGAGGTGTGGCAGGAGGTGGTGCCGCTGATCGGGGGACTGCCATTGGTGGCGCACAACAGTCCGTTCGACGAGAGTTGCCTCCCGGGCGGCTTTCAAGCGGTACGAGTTGGAGTATCCGGACTATCGGTTTTACTGCACCTGTCGGGCGGCACGGCGGGTGTTCAAACAGTTGCCGAACCATCGTCTGGAGACGGTGGCGGCGGCCTGTGGCTTCGACCTCACTCAGCATCATCATGCCTTGGCCGACGCGGAGGCTTGCGCGGAGATCGCAATCCGGATCTTGTAGGGGGATTCTATCGGGGGGCGTCGCCTTTATCTTCTTTTCTTGCCTTGATGCAAGAAAAGAAGCAAAAGAAAATCAAGGCCCCACCGGGGCCAGGGAAGTTTGGCCGGATATCAGGCAAACTTGGCTGGCGTCCCTGACGTCCCTTGATGCAAGGAAAGGAAGCGAAAAGAAAATCAAGGCCTCACCGGGGCCGGGGAAGTTCGGCCGGGTATCAGGCAAACTTGGCTGGCGTCCCTGACGCCCCTTGATGCAAAAGGCCCCACCGAGGCAGGGGAAGTTGGGCCGGGTACCTGGCAAACTTGGCTGGCGTCCCTGACGCCCCTTGATGCAAGAGGCCCCACCGGGGCCGGGGAGGTTTGGCCGGGTACCTGGCAAACTTGGCTGGCGTCCCTGACGCCCCTTGATGCAAGAGGCCTCACCGAGGCAGGGGAAGTTTGGCCGGATACATGTTTGGGGGTCTCTCCGTCATGTATCCGGCTTTTTTCGTTAGAAAGAGAGATCCCCCGCCACACGGGGTGCGACGGGGGATCTGCTTGAGAATTGTAAGCTATGAGTAGCCTCTCATTGGGAGAGGATTTTCTTGACGGCTGCAGAGATGGCTCCGCCTTCGGCTCGTCCGGCCAGTGCGGCGGTGGCGACCTTCATGACGCGCCCCATGTCTTTGAGGCTGGTGGCACCTGCCTTCTCAATCAGGGCGCGAACCTCGGTCTCGAGGGCTTCGGGCGAGAGTTGCTGCGGCAGGTAGCCCTCGAGGGCCGCGACTTGTGCTAGCTCGGCTTCGGCGAGGTCGGGACGACTCTGCTCGGTATAGATGCGGGCGGACTCGCGGCCTTGCTTGACGAGCTTTTGGAGGATACTGAGGGCGGCCTCATCGGTGAGAGTGTCGTTCGCACCGGGGGCGGTTTTGGCTTCGAGGAAGCATTTCTTGGCGTTACGGAGCGCCTCGAGTTTGACCTTGTCTTTGGCCAACATGGCGGCTTTGATGTCGCCGCTGATTTGATCGAATAAATCCATTGTTTACTTGTATTTAGAGGATAGAGGGTAGAGGGTAGAGGGTGGAGGGTAGAGGGTAGAGCTGGGTACTCATCAATTCTACCCTCTAATCTCTACCCTCTACCCTCTATATCATCCCATGCGAAAGCTGATGCGCGGGCGGCCACTGGGCTTGCCTACGGGGGGAATGTCGGTGCGGGTGGTGGAGGTGTTTAATGTGCCACCGCTTCGGCTTCGGGCGCGGGCCAAGAGACGGGCGTCACGGTTGTAGGCGGGATTTTCCTCGAGGAGGGTGATGATGGCGTCGTCGTCCAACTCGCCCACGGTGAGGATGGCCAGGTTGTAAGTCGGGCGACGTGCAGGCCGTCGGTCTTCCGTCTTCCGGCCGTAGTATTTGGCCATGAGCTCGCGCTCGCGCTCCTTCTGGCGGAGGATCTCCTCTTCCTTGATGATCTCGTCTTCGCTTTTGAGCAGGTGTTGCTCGTCGCGCTTACTGCGGATCTCGGGAATGTCGTTGAGGTCGAAGCCGGTGGCCAGGACAGTGAATTTGACCTTGCCCTTGAGCGATTCATCAATGGCAGTACCCCAAATCACCTCGATATCGTCGCCGAATTGCTTCATGAACTCCGTCATATAGTTCACCTCGTCCATGCGGAGCTCGTTGCCCTCCTCGCCGATCGTATTGCTACTGAAGGAGATGTTGAAGAGGATCTTCTTGGCGTTGGAGATGTCGTTATTGTTGAGCAAAGGTGAGCGGAGGGCATCCTGAATGGCCTGCTGGAGGCGGCCTTCGCCCTGTCCGTAGCCGTTACTGATGAGGGCCACGCCACCGTCCTTGAGGGTGGTCTCGACGTCTGCAAAGTCGAGGTTGATGACGCCGTCGAGAGTGATAATCTCAGCGATGCTTTTGGCAGCCACTGTGAGCGTATCGTCGGCCTTTTTGAAGGCGTTGAGCATGGTGAGGTCGGGGTAGATCTCGTTCAGGCGTTCGTTATTGACCACGAGCAGCGCGTCGACGTTTTTGCTGATGGCTTCGACGCCCTTGAGTGCTTGAATGATCTTGGGCGGCCCCTCGAAGAGGAAGGGAATGGTGACGATGCCGACGGTCAGGAGGCCCATCTCTTTGGCCACACGAGCGATCTCGGGGGCAGCGCCCGTACCGGTGCCACCGCCCATACCGGCGGTGATGAAGACCATCTTCGTACCGTCGTCGAGCATGGTGCGGATATCGTCCTCACTCTCCTCTGCAGCACGTTCGGCACGTGCAGGATTGTTGCCTGCGCCGAGTCCCTCGGTGACGGTACGTCCAAGGGCGATCTTGACGGGCACGTCAGAGCGTGACAGCGCCTGGCTGTCGGTGTTACAGAGTACGAAGGAGACGTCGTGTATGCCTTCCTTGAACATATGCGTGACGGCGTTGCCACCGCCTCCGCCCACGCCGACCACCTTGATGATCTTTCGCGTGTCTCTTGGGAAGTTGAATTGCAGGGGGGTTGTATCGTTACTCATTGCTGTATGTGCTTGGTGTGGGGGGATGATTGTGGATGTTATTCTTCGTCGAAGAGCCCGCGGGCGATGCGTCCGAAACTACCGAAGATTCCGCCGCGTTTCTGCGTGCGTCGGTTCTGACGTTGCTCTTCTTCCCGGTCACGTTCCGGCTCGATGCGTTCGGGTTCCGGCTCGGGTTCCTTGACAGGCTCGACGGGCTGAACGGGAGGTGCTGGCGCCGGTTCTTCCTGCTTCCGACGAACCGGACCGACACAGCTCTCAGTGCCTTGTAACAGCAGGCTGAGGGCCGACATGTAGCGCGGGTCATTGACCTTGTCGCTGGCGTCGTCCACGAGTCCTTTGCGGATGGCAGAATAGCGCACCTCTTGCAGTTTGAACGTATCGCGGATGAGCTCTTGCAGGTTCTTCAGCGATGCGCCGCCTCCGACCAGGACGATACCTGCGCCGAGGGCGTTCGTGAGCTTATTCTCCTCGATGCGGGCGTAGACGTTCTGGACGATCTCCTTCGCACGCGCCTCAACGACCATATCGATCTCGCTCAGATTGATCTTGCGCGTACCGATGCCGTCGACGGTGTCGAGTGAAATACTGCCTTCTTGGTTCTCGTTGGGCTTGGCGTTACCATAGGTGATCTTCAGCCGTTCGGCTTCGGACTCGACGAGACGGAGACTCGTCAGGTCGCGCGTGATCAGGTCGCTGCCAAGAGGAATGACGCCGAGGTAGGCCAAGTAACCGTTCTTGTAGACGACGATAGAGGTGACGCCTGCGCCAAAGTCGATCACGGCGCAGCCTAACTCCTTTTCGTTGCGAGTCAGGATGGCTTCGGCCAGTGCCAGGGGCGACACGATGATTCCAGCCACGGTAATACCAGCCTGCTGCTCGATGCTATTGATGATGGATTTGCGGATGATCGGCTGTCCAACCACGAGCTTGTAGCGCGCCTCGATGCGACGGCAAGAGACCCCAACGGGATTCGAGGTGCGTTTGTCATCGAGATAATAGACGGGCGGTGCGATGGCCAGGACGTCTGACATTTCGGGGCGGTAGATTTTGCACTGTTCGTTGAGCAGTTGGATATCTTCTTCTGACACGAAAGCGTCAGCGCGGATAGTTCGCACCTCGGAGTGATCAATGGATCGTAGCGATTGGCCTCCGATACCGATATAGACCTTTTCGATACGGAGGTTAGGAAGTTTGTTCTGCAGTTCCAGCACGAGTCGTTTGATGCGTGCGGCCGTCTCAGCCACGTTGTGGATGCGTCCACGCCGGATGCAGCCGCTCGACTCCTTCACCTCTTCGGCTACGATGGAGAGCGCGCCCCGACTGTTCTTTTTCCCGACCATCCCCACCAAATGAGAAGTGCCCAAATAGATCGCTACTATATAGTCCGTCACCATAAATTCATTTTTTAGTACATACAATCTGGTTCTTGTATTTCAAATTGATCATCTCGTATTTATCCCATCCCACCTTAGGTATAGCTTGCTCGTAGAACAGTTGCAGATGATCCATCTTCTCTTCAAAGCCATCTAAACTGCCCAAGAATATCCGAAAGTCGCCCACCCGTGGAATCAGTTCTATCTCCTTATTGGGGTAAACAAAAATCTGTTCGATTTGGTTGTTCCAGAAGTCATGCTTGTGCAAAAATACGGCAAACTTGTACAAGTCTGTTGTGGCAAAGGTTTTTTCGATTTTCCCGCAAGCTACGGGCAAATAGGCCGCATAGCGAGAGCTGACCGCCATGGCATGCCCCTGTTCATCGACGTAATAACTCCCGCCATCGGCAAAGACTCGAAGGATGGGCGTTTTCTGTGTGATCTCGATGTGAACCATTCCCGAGGGCGTCTTGTAGACTTTCGTACGCTCGACGGGGCCACTCTCTAAGATACGACGCTCGATGCGTGCCGTGTTGATGGCACGGAGAGGGGTATCGACTGGATAGAGATCGGAGCTGCGAAGTAGACGGATGACGTCACGACGGGTGATGAAGTTGCGGTCGGCACTGTCCTTGATTTCCACCGTCACACCACGACAAACGGCGTCCATCCCCTTCTCGTTTACCAGAAGAATCGAGAAGACGATGTAGCAGACGAAGACGACGGCGACAATGACAGGCAGCAGCTTTCATCGTTGGGCGAGGATTTGGCGGATGGGCTCGACGAGACGATCAATGTCACCGGCGCCAAGGATGAGGACGACATCGAACGCACCCGCGGCGATGATGTCGGGCAGCTCGGCTTTCGTGCAGCAACGCTTGTCGGCGATGGTGACGTGCTCGAGGATCATCTCTGAGGTGACGCCGGGGATGGGCTCCTCACGGGCCGGATAGATGTCGACCAGAATCAGTTCGTCGAGTAAGGAGAGGCTACGGGCGAACTCGTCGGCAAAGTCGCGGGTGCGGGAGTAGAGATGAGGCTGGAAGATGCCCGTGATGCGACGGCCAGCGTAAAGCTCTTTCACGGAGAGGATGCTGCGGGTGAGCTCCTCTGGGTGATGGGCGTAATCGTCGATGAGGACGACGCGATCGTTACGGAGGCGGATATCGAAACGACGCTCGGCACCGGGGAATGTGGCCATGGCCGCACGGATCTCGTCGGGGCGGACACCGTGAAGCCAGGCAGCAGCAATGGCTGCGACACCGTTCTCGACGTTAATTCGGACGGGGACGCCAAGATGGATGTCGGCGATGCGTGTCCCGTCCGAGAGGACGCAATCGAAGACCGCCTCACCGTCACCAATACAGACGTTCTCGGCGTGAAAGTCGGCTGAGGTGTCGGTGGCGGAGTAGGTATAGCAACGGACATCGGACTGGAGGTGTGGGGTGATGGGGGCGCCCTTCTTGATGATCAATGTGCCGCCAGGCCGAATGAGCGAAGTAAAGACCTCGAAGGCCTCGCGATAGGCGGCTGGAGTGCCGTAGATGTCGAGGTGATCGGGGTCAGCGGAGGTGATGATGGCCGTGGTGGGGTGGAGGCGATGGAAGGAACGGTCGTACTCGTCGGCCTCCACGACGGTCAGGTCGCTGTGATCGGAGAGCATCAAGTTGCTGGCATAGCCCTTCAGGATACCCCCGAGGAAGGCGTTACAATCCACATGCGACTGCTTGAGCAGGTGTGCCGTCATGGAGGAGACAGTCGTCTTACCGTGCGTACCAGCTACACAGATGGCGCGGCTGGCCGACGTGATCAGTCCGAGCACCTCGGCACGTTTCATCACCTCGAAACCCGAACGACGGAAATGGTTCAGCTCCGTGTGGTCAGACGGGACGGCGGGCGTGTAGACTACAAGCGTCGTTTGCGGATCTGAGAAACCGTCGGGGATGAGGTGGACGTCGTCTTCGAAATGGATGGCGGCGCCTTCATCAATCAGGTGGCCGGTGAGGGGCGAAGGTGTCCGGTCGTAGCCCGCCACGCGGACGCCACGCGCCATGAACCAACGAATCAGGGCGCTCATGCCTATGCCGCCAGCCCCGATAAAGTAGGCGGAACGAATATGTGCTATGTCGATCATCTTTTCTTTTCTGTTTGAGGCGCCTTGGTTGCTCCGGGGCGCTTATTGTTTTCGATTAGAGCGACCAGCTCATCCACGATTCGCTCATCGCTATCCCGTTCGGCCAATTGACCGCTGTGGAGGGCAAGCGTCTTCAATTGCTCGCGGTCGCCAAAGAGGCGGCGGAGGGTGTCGGGGAGTAACTTCCGCACTTCGCCGTCAGCGATCATCACCGCTCCACCACGATCGGCCACGGAGCGGGCGTTCTTCGTCTGGTGATCTTCCGCCACGTTAGCGACGGCACAAGGATGGCGGGCTTACCCAGCAGACATAGCTCAGAGATAGAGCTGGCTCCGGCGCGCGACACGACGAGGTCGGCCGCGGCATAGGCGTAATCCATCCGCGTGATGAACGGCCCGACCCAGCGCTTGGGCTCCGGCTCGAGATCGGCGACACGGCTACGGATGGCATCGTAATAGCTGCGACCCGTCTGCCAGATGAGCTGGACGCCAAGGTCGGCCAGCGTGGGGAGGGCGACCTCTACAGCCTCGTTGATGGTGCGTGCGCCGAGGCTTCCGCCGAGTACAAGCAGCGTCTTGCACGCCGGGTCGAGACCGAAGTGTTTCAGTGCCTCGTCGTGACTATGGATGGCTTCCTCCAAGTCCTTTCGCACCGGATTGCCCGTCACGACAATCTTCTCTGCGGGGAAGAAGCGCTCCATGCCCGGGTAGGCCACACAGATACGCGCGGCACGTTTGGCCAGCCATTTATTGGTGATACCGGCGTAGGAGTTCTGCTCCTGAATGAGTGTAGGCACGCCGGCCGCTTCGGCCGCGCGGAGCAGGGGACCACTGGCGTAGCCACCCACACCGACGGCCACGTCAGGCTGAAAATCGCTGACGATCGTGCGGGCACGACGCAGGCTGACCCAAAGCCGACGCATCACGCCGATGTTACGCCATGGGCGTCGACGGTCAAGGCCACTGACCGGTAGTCCGATGATCCGATAGCCGGCGGCGGGGACGCGCTCCATCTCCATACGTCCTTCCGCGCCGACAAATAAAACTTCGGCGTCGGGGTAACGACGCCGAAATGCATTGGCGATGGCTATGGCGGGGAAGATGTGGCCGCCTGTCCCGCCACCGCTGATGATGATTTTATAGTGACTCATGAATGTTCCTTTATCCCTGATTATTCAGCCGTTTCGGCCGCGAAGATAGATTTTTCGGCTGCCTGCCGGGGGAACTAGAAGCTGTTTTGAATTTATTGAGTGGTTGCTTTACGGAGCTGTTTAGGCGGATCTTTCTCCTTTCTTGTTTCGGGCCTATCGGGGCCTGCTTCTGCCCTTTCGTTCCATCATTAATCCTCACATAGCCTGCTATGCTCGTCTAATGATGAAACAAAATCATCAGAAACATACTCCCGATACTCTCCGAAATAAATTCCAAACAGCTTCTTAGAGACGTTGCGACGCCGCGCACTCTTACGACACAGCCTCGGCTGCTTCGGCTTCGGCTTCGGCCTCCGCTTCCTCGACAGCTTCTTCCTCGGCGGCCTCTTCATCGCCCATGCCAGCGCCGAAGCGACTTACGCTGAGGATGAGTCCGAAGTAGACGCAGGTGAGGACGGTCGATGTGCCACCTCGACTGATCAGCGGCAGGGGCTGACCGGTGACGGGCATCAAGTTGACGGCCACAGCCATGTTCGTCAGTGCTTGGATGACGATCATCAGGCCGCAACCGATGACGAGATACTTCTGGAATAGCAGGTTGCAACGCCGCGCGATGATGCCCACACGGATGAGCAGCATGATGTAAAGCAACAAGACGACTGTCCCCCCGACCAGGCCCAGCTCTTCGATAATGATGGCGAAGATGAAGTCCGAATAAGCCAGCGGCAGGAAGTCACGCTGCACGCTGCGCCCGGGCATCTTACCGAAGAGGCCGCCGCGGGCGATGGCGATCTTGGCGTGCGAGACCTGATAGTTGTCGTCGGTGATGACTTGCGGATTATCGTCTTTGACGAGGTCGTTGTCCGAGGCGCGATCGTCGAGATGCTCCGTCAGACGGTTGCTCCACGTCTCGAGGCGTGGCAGCACGCGGTGCGTCGTCTCCGGGGCGATCTTGGCTAACCCGAGCAGGGCCACGAGCAGGAGCAACAGCACGAGCATCATGCGCCCGATGCGGATCAGGGAAATGTGTCCCACGAACATCATCAGCAGGCAGACCAGTCCGAGGAGCACCGCTGTGGAGAGGTTGTAAAGCAGGATCAAGGAGCAGACGATGCCCACGCCGCCGATGATCCAATAAAAGGCCGCCTTTTTCCGTGAAGCGTACTCCGATTTTACTGAGCAGGAAGGCCACGTAGACGACGCTGGCCAGCTTGGCCACCTCCGAGGGCTGAAACTGGATGCCAAAGAGGCGGATCCAGCGCGAGGCATCGTTCACGCTGATGCCGACAAAAGGCACAGCCGCCAGCAGGATGATGGCCACGACCATCAGGAACGAGCCGCCGATGGGGAAGAGACGCGTCGGCATACGCGTCAGACCCAGGACGCAGAAGAAGCCGATCGTAAGGTGCATGGCATGGCGCGCAATGGGCGTCCAGATGTTCGCCTCGTTGTAGGCCAACGTGCTGGTGGCGCTGAACACCTCCACCAACGAGAGGCTACAGAGGAGCATGAAGATGATCCAGATCGGAATGTCGCCCTGAAACACTTTCCGGGTAAACGTTTCCTTCGTCACGACCGCGCCTCCTTTCCGTCCGCCAGCGCATGGACATATTGTTTGAACTGCTCGCCGCGGTCTTCGTAGTTGCGGAAGAGGTCGAAGCTGGCGCAACAGGGCGAGAGCAGCACCGTATCGCCCGGGTGAGCCATGCGGGCGGCGTGGGCGATGGCCTCCGCCATCGAGCGGGCGTCGCAGGTGGCGGGCACCTTGCCATCGAAGGCTGCGTGGAGCTTCCGGTTGTCCACACCGAGGAAGACAAGCCCGCGGGCCTTCGCCCGCACCATGGCCTCGATCTCCCCGTAATCGTTGCCCTTATCTGTGCCGCCGAGGATGAGCACGATCGGCGTCTCGACGCTTTGCAGGGCATAGCGACAGGAGTCGATGTTCGTGGCCTTCGAATCGTTGATGTATTCCACATCGGCCACACGTGCCACCGGCTCCAAGCGGTGCTCAACGCCGCGAAACGTCTCCAAACCACGACGGATCGACGCATCGTCGGCTCCGGCCAGTCGGGCAGCCGTGGCCGCGGCGATTGCGTTATAAAGGTTGTGTGTACCACGCAGCGCGAGGGCCGTGCGGGGAATGCGGAGCGTGCCGCGGGGCGTCTCGATACAGATCTGCCCATCGGCCGTGAGGCGGCCCTTCAACTCCGGCCGGTCGGCGTCGGAGAAGGGGTAGCAGGTGGCCTCGGGGTGATGCTTAGCCACCTCGCGGCGCAGGATGGGGTCGTCGGCCCAATAGATGAAGGCGTCCGCCCGGGTTTGGTTTTGCAGGATGCGCAGCTTGGCGTCCACATAACGCTGCATCTCGCCGCCGTAACGGTTCAGGTGGTCGGGCGTGATGTTCATCAGCACGGCGATGTCGGCCTTGAAGCTGTACATGTTGTCGAGCTGGAAACTGCTCAGCTCGATCACGTAGCACGCGTGCGGATCCTCGGCCACTTGCAGGCCAGGCTGCGCCCGATGTTGCCCGCCAGGCCAACGTCCATACCGGCCTCGCGCAGGATGTGGTACGTCAGCGACGTGGTCGTCGTCTTGCCATTGCTGCCCGTGATGCAGACCATCCGCGCGTCGGTGTATCGCCCGGCCAGCTCGATCTCGGAGAGGATCGGGATGCCACGCTCTATGGCTGCGCGCACGATGGGTGCCGTGTCGGGTATGCCGGGGCTTTTGACGATCTCGTCCGCGTTGAGGATGTCGGCCTCCGTGTGATGACCCTCTTCGAAGGGGATACCGCGCTCGAGCAGCATCGCCTTGTATTTCCCCGCGATCGTGCCACAATCGGACACGAACACGTCGTAGCCCTTTGTCCACGCCAGCACCGCGGCTCCCACGCCACTCTCGCCCGCACCCAAGACGACGATTCGGCTTGCGTGGCTTCGACCTTCCTGAGAGGATCCTCGATTTGACGGATCACAATCAATCGGTTCGAGGGGCGTCAGGGACGCTTGCCCGGTTTGCCGAGCACCCGAGGGGCAGCTTTCCTGCCTCGGCAGAAGGGCGTCAGGGACGCTTACCCAGTTTTCCGAGCACCCAGCAAACTTCGCTGACTGCCGCAGCCTTTCCGAGGCCTCGGAAAAGCCCAAACAAGTTGTTTGAAGGTTTCCGAGGCCTCGGAAAGGCCGAAACAAGTTGTTTGAAGGTTTCCGAGGCCTCGGAAAGGCCGAAACAAGTTGTTTGAAGGTTTCCGAGGGCTCGGAAAGGCCAAAACAAGTTGTTTGAAGGTTTTCGAGGGCTCGGAAAGGCCAAAACAGGTTGTTTGAAGGTTTCCGAGGGCTCGGAAGCCTATACTCGGAAAACTTCGCCGACCTCCGCAGAGGCTCGGAAGCCTGTACCCAGAAAACTTCGCCGGCCTCCGCAGAGGCCTCGAGGGCTCGGAAGCCTGTACCCGGAAAACTTCGCCGGCCTCCGCAGAGGCCCCGAGGGCTCGGAAGCCTATACCCGGAAAACTTCGCCGGCCTCCGCAGAGGCCCCGAGGGCTCGGAAAAAGGATGTATGTGTGTGAAGGAGGGGTTATTCATAATCTTGTTAATCAATAAGGGAAGTAAGCACCCATACGCGTGCTGCTGTTTTTTCTATCGCAGTTTCAACGTGATAATGGCGATGGCGGCGAGGATGATGCCGATCAACCAGAAGCGGACGACAATCTTCGACTCAGGCACCACGTTGAAGGGCTTCTGGATGATGGCGTCGATGCCTGCATTGCCGGGCTTCTGGAAGTGGTGATGCAGGGGGGTCATCTTGAAGATGCGCCGCCCCGTGCCGGTCTTCTTTTTGGTGTACTTGAAGTAGAAGACTTGCAGCATGACCGACAGCGCCTCGACGAAGAAGACGCCGCAGAGGATGGGCACCAGCAGCTCCTTGCGGATGATGATGGCGAAGACGGCGATGATGCCGCCGAGGGTCAGGCTACCCGTGTCGCCCATGAAGACTTGCGCGGGATAGGCGTTGTACCACAGGAAGCCGATCGTGGCGCCGATGAAGGCCGAGGCGAAGACCACCAGCTCCTCGGCGCCGGGGATAAACATGATGTTGAGGAAGGAGGCAAACTCGAAGTGCGACGAGGTGTAGGCCAACACCCCGAGCGCGATGCCGACGATGGCCGAACTGCCTGCCGCCAGTCCGTCGAGTCCGTCGGTGAGGTTCGTGCCGTTCGAGACGGCGGTGACGACGAAGATGGTCATCAGCACAAAGAGCAGCCAGGTGACTTCCGTCTTGTAGCGACCGGCCCAAGCGGCCAGCACGGAGTAGTCGAAGTTGTTGTTCTTGACAAAGGGGATGGTCGTCTTCGTCGACTTCACTTCGCTGGGGTGGATACGCACCTCCTCGATCGTGTCCTGCCCCGCGCGGCGGATCTCCATGTTTTCGCGGATCACGACGTCGGGACTGAAATAGAGCGTCAGGCCGACAATCAGCCCGAGACCCACTTGGGCGATGATTTTGAAGCGTCCATGCAGCCCCTCTTTGTCCTTCTTGAAGACCTTGATATAGTCGTCTGCAAAGCCCAGTGTGCCCAACCAGATGGTGGTGATGAGCATAAGGATCAGGTAGATGTTGTTCAGCCGAGCGAAGAAGAGCAAGGGGACGATGATGGCGATGATGATGATGATGCCGCCCATCGTGGGTGTGCCTTTCTTGCTCAGCTGACCCTCAAGGCCCAGTTCGCGGACGGTTTCGCCGATCTGGAGGCGGCGCAGGCGGTCGATGATGCGACGCCCGATGGCCGTGGAGATGAAAAGGGCTAAGATGAAGGCCATCACGGAGCGGAAGGAGACGTATTTGAAGACGCCAGCGCCGGGGACGTCCAGTTGATCCAAGTAGTTGAATAGTTCGTACAGCATGAGGCCTTCAGTTATGCTTTAGAGGTGGAGAAAAGGGTGCGCAATACCTCGCGATCGTCGAAGGGGTGCTTCACGCCGCGCACCTCCTGATAGTCCTCATGCCCCTTACCGGCCACGAGCACGACGTCGCCACGGCGAGCCAGTCGGCAGGCCGTCTTAATGGCCGACAGTCGGTCGGTGATGCAGAGCACACGTACCCGAGCGGCAGTGTCCAGCCCGGCCTCCATCTCGCGAATGATGGCGTCGGGATCCTCAAAGCGGGGGTTGTCCGACGTAAGAATGAGCTGGTTGCTCTGTCGGTCGGCCTCACGGGCCATCAGCGGACGCTTGCCCGTATCCCGATTGCCACCGGCGCCGACCACGGTGATCACGCGCCCCGTGCCCCGCAGCACTTCGTGGATGCTCGTCAGCACGTTGGCCAGCGCATCCGGCGTGTGGGCATAATCAACGATGGCCGTAAAGCCCTCGGGCGACGTGATCGTCTCGAACCGTCCGGCTACGGGCCGGAGGCTGCTCAGCGCCACAAGCACCTGCTCCGCATCCTCGCCTAACGCCACCGCCGTGCCATAGACGGCCAGCAGGTTATAGGCATTGAAACGGCCTACGAAAGCCACCGTCACGTCGCGCCCATCGATGAGCAACTCCGTCCCCTCGAAATGCGCCTCCACGATCTTGCCCTTGAAGTCGGCTACGGTCCGCAGCGAATAGGTCAGCTTGCGTGCAGCCGTGTTTTGCAGCATGACGGCGCCCGACTTGTCGTCGGCGTTAGTCAGGGCGAAGGCCTCGGCGGGCAACGTGTCGAAGAAGCGCTTCTTAGCGCGGAGGTAATTCTCGACCGTCTTGTGATAGTCCAAATGATCGCGGGTGAGGTTGGTGAAGACGCCGCCGGCGTAGTGCAATCCAGCGATGCGCTGCTGATCGATGGCGTGCGAGCTCACCTCCATGAAAACGTGCGAGCAACCGGCCTCGGCCATGCGAGCGATCAGCGCGTGCAGTGTGACGGGGTCGGGCGTCGTGTGATCGGTGGGCAGTGTCTCCTCGTCGATGCGGTTGCAGACGGTGGAGATGAGTCCCACGTGGTAGCCTAAGCGGCGGAAGAGGTCGTAAAGGAGCGTGGCGACGGTTGTCTTGCCGTTCGTCCCCGTCACGCCGACGAGCGTCAGGCGACGGGAGGGGTGGCCGTGCCATGCGTCGAGCAGTTGGCCGAGCGCCGCGGCCGCATCCGGCACGACGATAAACGGCACGCGGGCCTTTACGGCCTCATCGATCGCCTCCGGGATGCGTTCGCAGACAATGGCTGAGGCACCGCGTTCGATGGCCGAAGCGATATAGTTGTGCCCGTCGACGGTTGTGCCTTTGACGGCGACGAAGAGCATGCCGTCGGTGACGCGACGTGAGTCAGCCGCGATGCCGGTCACGTCGACGCCGTCGGTCGAGGCACTGTCACGGCGGGTGATCTGTAAATCGTGTAGCAGTTCTGTCAAATTCATGTGTGTATGCTGTCTTTTTCTTGTTTCGAAAGAATCCCTCCCCCCTCAATTCAATATGATATCAATCGTCTGCCCACGCGTCACGGCCTGCCCCGACGGGACGGACTGCAGGATGACACGCCCGTGACCGGCCAGGTTGACGCGCAGTCCGCATCGCTCAAGGGCATAGACGGCGTCTCTGGCCCCCATACCGATCACGTAAGGCATCATGCCCTCGCGACCGTCAGCTTGCGGACGTTGAGCGTGTCACGCGTAGCGTTGCGCCAGAAGGCCGAGAAGTCGGCGTCCACACGCTTAGGCGTGGTCCGTATGTCGAACCATTTGACTACGGCCTGTGCCGAACGCGACTCGCCATTCTTGACCGGCGGCATGAGCGTGCGACTCGCTTCAGGCTTCATGGAGCTGAGGTCGTAACGGATCTGGTTGGAGTAGACCTTTTCGGCGATCTCCTTAAACACCGTACCGGCCATCATACCGCCCGAGACAATGCCCCGACGCGGCCGAGAGATGACGACGATGCAGGAGTATTGGGGGTTCTCGTAGGGGAAGTAGCCGCAGAAGGACAGGTTGTGCGCGGCCTTAGAGGCAGCGATCTGCGCCGTACCCGTCTTGCCGGCGATGGAGACGACGCTCGATCGGGCGGGCTTGCCCGTGCCGTCGCGTCGGCCCACGGGATCTTGATAGTTCACCACGTTGTACATCATCTCTTGCACCGCCCGAAGCGTGCGCTTGGAGCAGATCTCGGGGATGAGCACTTCCGGCTCGTAGACACGCAGCTCCTTACCGTTCTTGAGGATGCTCTTGACGAACATCGGACGCATGAGTCGGCCGTTGTTGGCAATAGCGTTGAAGAAGGCCAGCGTATTGATCGGCGGGATCTGCACCTCGTAGCCGAACGACATCCACGGCAGCGTCATGCGCGACCATTGCGGATCGCCCGGCTGACGGATCTTGGCGTGACCGGCACCGGCAATGTCGAGATTCAGATCAGCGTCGATGCCCGTGCGGTGCAAGCCGTCGATGAACTTACGCGGATTGTTGGCGTAGCCCTTTTGAGGACGATTTTGGCGATGCTCACATTGGAGGAGTACCAGATGCTCTGCGCCACGGTGATCGTGCCGTAGCCGCCACTCTGGGCATTATGGTCGCGGATGGTGCGGCCGTTGAATTTGTAGGTGCCATTGCCCACATCGATGGGCGATTCGGGAGTACAGATCCCGTCCTCGAGGGCCACCATCATGGAGGCGATCTTGAACGTCGAGCCCGGCTCTAACTCGTCGGCCAGGGCATGGTTGCGCAGCTCGGCATAGACGCCCGGGCGGATGCGCTCCATGTTCGATATGGCCTTCACCTCGCCCGTCTTCACCTCCATAACGACTGCCACGCCCGACGCCGCATCAGCCTCCTGGAGCTTATCCACCAGCGCCTTCTCGGTAAGGTCTTGAATCTGCAAGTCGATCGTCGTGCGGATATCTAAGCCGTCGACCGGCTCCTCCTCGACGACGTTCGTCCACCGTCCACCTACGCGTACGATAGAGTTGTATCCCGGCTTGCCGTGCAGGAGTGTGTCGTAACGCAGCTCCAAGCCATTCTTGCCCTTTGAGAGTCCGCCCGTCTCGATCTCGTTATAAATGTCACCGATGGTGCGTGAGGCCAACGAACCAAACAGCTTCTGCCGCTGCACCATCTCACGCTCATAGAGTCCACCGACGTTGCGGCCGAGGCGGAAGAAGGGGGAATTCGCGGATCTCCTTATAGTCGGCGTAGGAGACGCGATACTCGTAGAGAGGATACTGTCGGCTCTTCTGCCTCAGTCCACGGAGCAGGTAGGCGCGATAACCCGCGGCAGTACGATTTTTCAGCTTGCGAGAGAGGTAGTAGGCCAGCGAGTCGATTCCGTTCTGGCGCGACCGCATGAAGGTGTCTATGTTCACCACCTTCTTCCCCTTGGGCGAGGGCGCGCGGAAGCCTGCGGCTTGAAAGTCGACGTAGAGGTAATAGCGCGGCACGCTCGTCGCCATCAGCTTGCCGTCGGCTGAATAGATATTGCCGCGGCTGGGGTTCACGAGTCGGTTCGGCTTCTTGCGGCTCTCGGCCACCTTCGTCCACTTCGTTTTCTCTAAGATGGCCGTCTTGAAGGCCAGGAACAGGATGCCCGCTGCCACGGGGCTAAGCAGCATGACGATGATAAAGTATCGCGTCAGTATCTGCCCGCCCTTCGCCTTGCGCGCAGCTTGCTCGCGGACGCTGTCTTTCTCTTGCTCTGACATAATTTACAGCTTCTTAAAGCGTGAGGCCAGTAAGCCGCTCACTGGGTGGGAAAAGGCTTTCATCGCTGGCATATCATTTACGAATGATGTAAGGCGGCGTCTGAGCCGTCTCGATGTCTAAGCCTTTCTCCTTGACCAATAGCTCGATTTGCGACAGGCGATTGCTGCCCGTCAGCTGTCCCGACACAGCCAGCGATTCATTCTTCACGTCCTTCAGCTCGCGCTGCAGACGGTCTATCTCGCGCAGTTTCAGCAGGCAGGTATAGCGGTTGCTGATGAAGATGAAAAGCATCACCACCACCAACACAATCAGGCGGGTATGGCGGATGATGAAGTCCTCCTTCAGCACGCCTCCGCCCAGGATATAGAGCAGCGTGAGCTGCCTTTTGGGTTTGCTTGATGTATTCGTTTCGTTCGTCATTGTTCCTCTTCGTTTATGATTTCCCCCACGCGCAATTTGGCGCTGCGCACCCGTGGATTACGCGCCACCTCATCGGCCGTCGGCACGATGGGCTTGCGGCCCACGGGGCGGATCGGCGAGAGGCGATTGCCATAGACGTCCTCCTCACTCTGCCCATCGATGCGGCCGGTGCGCATGAAGCGCTTCACGGGCCGATCCTCCAGCGAGTGGTACGTGATGACGGCCAGCCGTCCGCCGGGTCGGATCACACGCAGCGCCTGACGGAGCAGGTCGCTCAGGGCGCCCATCTCGTCGTTCACCTCGATCCGGAGCGCCTGGAAGACCTGCGCATAGTAGCCAGACGCATCTTGTCGGCCGGCTATCGGTTGCAACGCCGCGGTCAGCTCAGCGGTGGTGCAGAGGGGGCGTTCGGCACGCGCCCGGACAATGGCCTCGGCGGCGCGGCGTGCATTCGTCAGCTCGCCGTAGTCTGTAGTAGGCGGGTGAGCTGCTCTTCGGTGTACGTATTCACCACTTCGGACGCAGTGCGCCCCGCACGATTATTCATGCGCATATCGGCCTCGCCGTCGAAGCGGAAGGAGAAGCCGCGCTGGGGCGTGTCGAAATGGTGCGACGAGACACCGAGGTCGGCCAGCACCCCGTCCACCTGTCTGACGCCGTGATAGCGCAGGAAGGAGGCGAGATAACGGAAGTTACTGCGGATAAAGACGAACCGCGGATCGTCGTTCGGGGCATTGGCCTCGGCGTCGGCGTCTTGATCGAAAGCGAAGAGTCGGCCGTCGGGGCCCAGTCGGCTGAGGATAGCACGGCTATGGCCGCCGCCGCCGAAGGTGACGTCTACATAGACGCCATCCGGCGACAGGTCGAGCGCCTCCAAACATTCGTCAAGCAGGGCGGGGACGTGGTAATCGTTTCTTTCTCTATCCATCATTTATACGGTGTCTGCTGATCAGCAGCGGGGAAGTCAATTGTTAAAACGCGGGCAAAACTACACACGCAGACAAGAGTTTGCTGTTCCCTCCGTGCAAAACAGCTTCTTAGGCCCCCGCCAGACTGTAATCCGTGAGCAGGGGATGATACTGGCGGCAGAAGAAGCGGATGTCCGGTTCGGTGATGGCTTCGGGATAGGTCATGACGAGCAGAGGGACGGGCTGACTGCTCTTCTCGTAAGCCGGCTGCGTGTAGTCATGCTCGTTGAGGGTGAAGCCTACGCGACGATAGAAGCCCACGCGACGGTTGCGCAGCTCGTTGTCCGGCGGCTCCACCTCCAGCCAGACAGGCATGTCGGATTCGGAGAGGAAGCGCCGGAGGATGCGTTCGCCGTGCTGCATGCCGCGCAGGGTGGGGACGACGGCCAGGTGTTCGATGTAGCGCACGCTCTCAAAGTCCCACCAAAGCAGGATGCCGATAAAGACATTGTGATCCATCACAACATCAAAATGGTAGATCGATCGGAGCATGATGCGGCGATGAGAGTTCAGCCGCCGACGTTCGTCGACGGGGAAGGATTCTTTGTAGAGCCGCCAGGCACGAGCAAAGTCCGGGTGGCCGGGGTCAGTCAGTCGAATACGTTTCATTGTGTCGAAAGTGGGGGGAGTAGCTGTTTGCCTTACGAGACTTCAAGAGCGATGGCGATACGTCTGTTCCATGTACTGAATGAAGGCACGGTTGACCATGCGTGTGCCGCCGGGCGTGGGATAGTCGCCCGAGAAGTACCAATCGCCGGGGTGATGCGGACAGGCACGGTGGAGACCGTCGAGGGGCTGGAAGACGATGCCGATTTCGGCGTGGATGTCGGATCCGGTAAGCATACGCGCCATGTGATCCGAGATGTCCTCGTCGGTGAAGGGCGCGTAGATGGCTTTGACGCAGTTCACGCGCAGCTCGTCGGGCGTACCCTGCTGACGGCGGGCACGATCGTAAGCGTCCGTGATGACGTGAGCCATGCCGCGCGTTTTCAGTAGGTCGATGGCCGTGCGGAAGGCGATGAATTCGCCGAGGCTGGACATGTCGATGCCGTAATAATCCGGGTAGCGGATCTGCGGCGAGGAGGAGACGACGATGATGCGACGCGGGTGGAGCCGATCGAGGATGCTGATGATGCTGCGCCGAAGGGTGGTGCCGCGCACGATGCTATCGTCGATCACCACGAGGTTGTCCTTGTAAGGCTCGATGCTGCCGTAGGTGATGTCATAGACGTGCGCCGCGAGGTCGTTGCGGGTGTTGCCCTCGGCGATGAAGGTGCGGAGCTTGATGTCTTTCAAGACGACCTTCTCGCTCCTTACGCGTTGGGCCAAGATGCGGCGCACGGCCTCGGGATCGCTGAGCACTGCGGGCGCGGCCAGCTGCTGCTCCATGCGTCGATCGAGGTGCTTCTGTAGGCCTTCGAGCATACCGAAGTAGGCCATCTCGGCGGTGTTGGGGATGAAGGAGAAGACGGTGTGCTCCAGGTCGCCGTCCACCTTACGGAGGATCGGTGCGACGAGGTTTTCGCCCAGCTGCTTGCGCTCGCGATAGATGTCGCGGTCGCTGCCGCGGGAGAAATAAATGCGCTCGAAGGAGCAAGCGCTGAGGGCGCGGGGTTCGAGGAGCTGCTCGGTGCGCCAGGCACCGTCGCGGCGGATGAAGAGCGCTTCGCCACGGCCCAGCTCGCGGACGTCGGCGGCTTGCACATTCATCACGGTCTGAATGACGGGGCGCTCGGAGGCGATGACCACGATCTCGTCGTCGGCGTAATAGAAGGCGGTGCGGATGCCCCACGGGTCGCGGATGGTGAAGGACTCGCCGCTGCCGGTGGCGCCACAGATGACAAAGCCGCCGTCCCAGGTGCGGGCAGCGGGCTGCACGATACGCGAAAGGTCGATGTGCCGCTCCACCTCACGCGTCACCTCCAGCCCCGAGCGCCCCTCGTCGACTTCGAACTGTCGGCGCAGGCGGTCGGCCTCCGCGTCGAGCAGATGGCCCACTTGCTCGAGGATAAAATACGTGTCGGCATACTTACGGGGATGCTGCCCGGAGGAGCGGATCTCGGCGAAGATGTCGTCCGTGTTCGTAAGGTTGAAGTTGCCGCAGAGAGCCAGGTTGCAAGCGCGCCAATTGCTGCGGCGCAGGAAGGGGTGGATGTAAGCGAGGCCCGACCGGCCGGTGGTGCTGTAACGCAGATGGCCCATGTAGAGTTCGCCGGCGAAGGGCAGACTGGCCGCGGCGTGAGCTGGATCGGCGAGGCGCTCGGGAGCGATGTTGCGGTATTGGCTGTAGACCGTCTCGAAGATCTCCGTGATGGCGCCCGCCCCAGCGGCCCGCTCACGAAACATATACTCCTCGCCGGGCGTGGCGCTGAGCTTGACGCAGGCGAACCCCGCGCCGTCCTGCCCGCGGTTGTGCTGCTTCTCCATGAGGAGGTAGAGCTTGTTGAGGGCATACATCCAGGTGCCGTATTTACGATGATAATACTCGAGCGGTTGGAGCAACCGGATCATTGCCACGCCGCATTCATGCTTCAAAGTCTCCATTTCGTTTGCTGTGAATTTGTTCTGAGGCGGCAAAGGTAGAGGCGGAGGGGGGATTTGTCAATTGATCGTTGCCTACGATGACCGGGGGAGATGATCTGCCGCAGGATTTAAGGGATTTCTGTTTCTCATCCGCCGGCAAGTCAGTTGATGGGCCCGCTAGCATGCAGCGGCGTGAAAAAGTCGCTTGACGGGGCCGCTGGCACGCAGCGGCGCCAAAAAGTCGCTTGACGGGGCCGCTGGCACGCAGCGGCGCCAAAAAGTCGCTTGACGGGGCCGCTGGCACGCAGCGACGCCAAAAAGTCGCTTGACGGAGCCGCTGGCACGCAGCGGCGCGAAAAAAAGTCGCTTGACGGGGCCGCTGGCACGCAGCGGCGCCAAAAACTCGCTTGACGGGGCCGCTGGCACGCAGCGACGCCAGAATGTCGCATGACGGGGCCGCTGGCACGCAGCGACGCCAAAAAGTCGCTTGACGGAGCCGCTGGCACGCAGCGGCGCCAAAAACTCGCTTGACGGCTCCGCTGGCACGCAGCGACGTCAAAAACTCGCTTGACGGGGCCGCTAGCACGCAGCGGCGCCAAAAAGTCGCTTGACGGGGCCGCTGGCACGCAGCGAAGCCAGAATGTCGCATGACGGGGCCGCCACCCCCGCTTCACACCGCGGGAAGGCTCATGCCGGTGATCTTGCGATAGAGGTCGAGGGCGTAAACGTCGGTCATGCCGGAAATGTAGTCGAGGGCGCACTGGATCTTGCCGTAGACGGTCGGCGCAGCGGTGTCGTACTGGTTGGGGATGCGGCTGAGCAGGAGCCGACTATAGGCGTGGGTGGGATGGAGGACGGCGTCGATGACGGCCGTCAGGAGGTAGCTGAAGATGCGGTGGCCGGCCAGCTCGATGTCTACCACCTCGCCGGCGGTGTAGATCTTCTGTCGGGCCACCTCGGAACAGGCGCGGTAGGCGGCAGCGGCATGACTGCTGATGCTTTCGATGAGCGTCTTAGCGGGGAAGGCACCTCGGAGCAGGGCCGCTTCGCCCTCGACAAAGGCGCGGGTGCATTCGTCGACCAGCAGTCCGATGACAGACGAGCGGAGGTAGGCGATGCGTTCGTTCGTGTCGTCCACGATCATCATGGTGCGGCTGACGTGCTCCAGCTGCTGGCCCTCGAAAAAGCCGAGGAGGAGGTCGATGGCCTCGCGGGCCGAAAGGATGCGGAGCTTGTGGGCGTCCTCGATGTCCATGACTTGGTAGCAGATGTCGTCCGCTGCCTCGACAAGGTAGACGAGCGGGTGGCGGGCGAAGCGGCCGTCAAGGTGGGGTATGCCCAGCTCGTTGGCGATGCCGAGGTAGTGGGTTCTTCGCTTTGGAAGAAGCCGAACTTGCCGTGGCTACCGGCCAGCGTAGAGGCGTAGGGATACTTGACGATCGAGGCGAGCGTGCTGTATGTGAGCGCAAATCCGCCCTGTCGACGGCCCACGAAGCGGTGGGTAAGTAGGCGCATGGCGTTGGCGTTGCCCTCGAAGCAGACGAAGTCCTCCCAGCGACTGCCTTCGGCGCGGACGGCCGTCTCCAACGTGCGACCGTCGCCGTCGGTGAAGAAGGCCGAGATGGCGCGCTCGCCAGAGTGGCCAAAGGGCGGGTTGCCCATGTCATGGGCCAGGCAGGCGGCAGAGACGATGGCGCCCATTTCATGGAGTGCGGCGGCCGTATCGGCGTCGTGATGCGGGGCGAGGCGGGCGGCCACGTTAGCCCCTAACGATCGTCCAACGCATGAGACCTCCAGGCTATGCGTAAGCCGATTGTGCACGAAGATGCTACCGGGCAGGGGAAGACCTGCGTCTTGTTTTTGCAGCCTTCGGAAGGGGGCGGAGAAGATCAGCCGATCATAGTCGCGCTGAAAGTTGGTGCGCTCATGTTTGCGCTCGTGATAGGATTCGATGCCGAGTCGGCGGCCTGAAATCAGTTGTTGCCAGTTCATAGAGGGGAATCTAAGTGTTACAGCGTTGGGGGGAGCGGTCCGGGCGACTACAAACGAAAGCCGGGTACAGGAGGGGGGACTCGCCCCCATCCGGTATCCGGCCGTCCGTTCGCCTTTAGACCTACGTTCTTAGTTCATCGACGGGGCTGCTTCCACCTTGACCTCGGCGGGGATGGCAAACTTATCGGCGGGTACCGCCACGTTCTCCTCCACCTCGGAGGCCTCGTCGGTCACCATCAGGTTGCCCTGATAGCGCGCCTCGTAACGAAGCATGATGCCCTCCCAGATCCAGACCGTAGCCTGGAGCTTGACTCCGGACTGGGTGAGTTCCATCTCGTACTTCTTGCAGGGCTTTCCGGCCACGTCGCCCGTGCCCACCTCCTTGATCTTGAAACGCTCGATGTCCTCGGGCGAGAGCTGGCGGAAGTTGCGCGGCTGGTCGGGGGCAGGCATGCGGAAGGCCTTCTTCTGGTCGAGATCCAGCGTGACGTTCGTGCGGCCACCGTCCTCAGCGACGACACGGAGGTGCTTCTCCCTCTTCGCCCATCTTCATCGTCATCTCGGTCGCCTCGCGGTCGCCGAAGTTGTCGAAGTAGAGCGTGTTGGCTATTGCGCCGGCCATGGACTTCGTTTCCTTCTTAATGATGGCCGAACGGATGCCGTAGCGATGGCCAGCGGTAGGATCGAGTTGCGCCGAGAGCGTGCCCGTAAGCAAGAGCGACGCAAGAATCAAAAGTGTTGTCTTCATACTTGTGTTACTTAGAAAAAATACAGGCGGCAAATGTAGCCGCGGCAGGGAAACTCATTCATCCGGACTCTCCTTGATCTTGATTCCCTTGGGGATCTCGAACTTCTCCTGCGGAACAGGGACGTTCTCTTGAAGGGACTCAATCCAACGTCCTGTGCGAATTTCTCCAAATGAGTAAACTGCTGCATCAGTATGCCATTCCAAATCCATAAAGAATCTTCCTCATCAGGGCCCGAGGGATCCAGCTCCGATGGATTGCGCCTATAGATCTTGCAAGGTTTATCAGCCACCATCTCCTCTCCGACCTCCTTGTAATCTTTCAAATCCTCTGCATTCATGAAAGTGATCCCGTCCATAGCCTCGGACGGCATGAGAGAGGCTGTCTTATCAACCAGATTGACATGAATTGCAACCCCTCCACCCGGTATACGAATCTGGAGTATTTGAATAATCTTTCCCGATACATATTCCTCAGTTGTCTCAATGGCCTCCTTAGCGCCATAGTCATCAATATAAATGATGTCAGGATATGTTTTCTCTGGAATGTTTTTTTTGATGATCGCCGACTTAAACGGGTAGCGTGCGTCGGCCGGTGGTTGCTCTTTGCATCCTGCCACCATAAGCAGAAGCACGGCTGCGATGAGTGTAATAGTCGTTTTCATATTCGTGTGTAATTAAAATGTGTGCGGGATCTATCCCTGCCGCTGCTGCCACTTCCAGGCGTTGCGGAGGGTGTCGGAGAGGGGGGTGCGGGCCGTCCAGCCGAGGACACGGTTGGCGCGCGTGGGATCGGCCCAGACTTGCTCAATGTCGCCCTCGCGCCGACCCACGATCTGATACGGCACACGGACACCGGTGGCCTCCTCGAACGTCCGGATCAGCTCCAGAACGGACACGCCGCGGCCTGTGCCGAGATTGAAGACCTCGAGCGGCTCTGTGGCCTGCCCCTCGACGAGTCGACGGACGGCCTCCACATGCGCACGAGCCAGATCGACGATGTCGATATAGTCACGGATGCAGAGCCGTCGGGCGTGTCGTAGTCGTCGCCGAAGACACGCAGCTCGGGGCGGATCCCAGCGGCCGTCTGAGTGAGGTAAGGCACGAGGTTCTGCGGCGTACCCGAGGGGCGTTCGCCGATCTCGGCCGATGGGTGCGCGCCGATGGGGTTAAAGTAGCGGAGCAGGATGGCGCGGAAGGGCGCGTCGGCGTGGATGGTGTCACGGATGATCTCCTCGTTGATCTGCTTGGTGTTGCCATAAGGCGAGGTGGCGGGCCGAATGGGCGCGTCCTCGGTGACGGGCAGATCGGAGGACGCGGGCTGGCCGTAGACGGTGCAGGAGGAGGAGAAAGACGATGCCCGCGACGCCGTGCCGAGGCATCAGCTCGAGCAGGTTGAGGAGGGAGACGATGTTGTTGCGGTAATAAAGCAGCGGCTTGTGGACAGACTCGCCAACGGCTTTGCTGGCGGCAAAGTGGATGATGCCGCTGACGGGGGCGTTCTGGGCGAAGATGCGGTCCATCGCCTCGCGGTCGTTGCAGTCGGCCTCGTAGAAGGTGGGGCGCCGGCCGGTGATGCGCGCGATGCCGTCGAGCACGTCGGCTGTGGAGTTCGAAAGGTTGTCGATGGCGACGACGTCGTATCCGGCCTCGATCAGCTCCACCGTGGTGTGCGATCCGATGTAGCCTGTGCCGCCTGTCACAATGATTGTCTTACTCATATTGTTTGGGGGTTGGTTCTAAACACAAAAGTAGAACGAGGTGCGAATGGATTTTGTATACCCGTCCCAAGAAATCCGCGTCCCCCGGACTGCTTTCAGGTGCAAAAACATATGCTGATTAGGAACCCCGGAGTGCTTTTAAGGGCAAAAACATATGCTGATTTGGAACCTCCGAGTGCTTTGGGGGGCAAAAACAGCTTCTGATTGGGAACCTCCGGGTGCTTTTAGGGGCAAAAACATATGCTGATTGAGAACCTCCGGGTGCTTTTAAGGGCAAAACAGAAGCTGATTTGGAACCTCCGAGTGCTTTTAGGGGAAAACATAGGCTGATTATTAAATCAAATCACTTGCAACTTAATAAGCAGATTCTTCCTGCTAAGTCAAAGCACCTGCGACTTAATAAGCAGATTCTTCCTACTAAATGAAAGCACCTGCAACTTAACAGGAAGATTCTTCCTATTAAATGAAAGCACCTGCGACTTAATAAACAGAAGCCATTAGGGCCAGCTACGCCCGTCCGAGGGTGCCCATATCATGGGGGAAGGGCGGATGGATACTTTTGCGGCCATGAGAAATGCATCTGATGTAGTGCGTGACATGAACCGGGCCGGAGCGGCGGGCCGACCGTTCCTTTTCGGCTTCGACTTCGAGCTGACGCACGCCTTCTTTATCCCCGACCCCCTCCGCCAGACGGAGGTGCGATTCAACCTGCGCGGCGTCAGCAACGCGTCGGACGACGGCCCCGAAGTGCCTTACGCCTTCGAGCGGACGCCCGAGCCTGAGGCGATCTATGCGCACCGTTTCGACATCGTCCGCGCGGGGCTGCTCCGCGGCGACTCTTTCCTGACCAACCTCACCGTCCGCACGCCCATCCGCACCGACCTCGCCCCCGACGCGATCTATCGCCGCGCCCGCGCCCTCTATAAAATGTATTACCCGGGGGCCTTCGTCTGCTTCTCGCCCGAGCGCTTCGTGCGGATCGATGCCGACGGCACCATCGCGTCGAACCCGATGAAGGGCACCATCGACGCCCGACTGCCCGACGCCCGCGAGCGCATCTTGGCCGACCCCAAGGAGACGGCCGAACACAACACGATCGTCGACCTGATCCGTAACGACCTCTCGATGGTGGCCGACGGGGTGCATGTGCGGCGCTTCCGATACATCGACCGACTCGAGACGTCGGCCGGGCCCATCCTGCAAGTCAGCTCCGAGATCGTGGGGCGTCTGGCCACGGATTGGCGCAGCCATGTGGGCGACGTGATCGCCCGACTGTTGCCCGCAGGTTCCGTCTCCGGCGCACCGAAAGACGCCACCGTGCGACTCATTCGCCAGGCTGAGCAGATGCCGCGCGGATTCTACACCGGCGTCTTCGGACTCTTCGATGGGCACACGCTCGACTCGGCCGTCTTCATCCGCTTCATCGACCTCACGACCGACCCCCTCACCTATCAGAGCGGCGGCGGCATCACCGCCCGCAGTCGCATGCACGACGAGTACGAGGAGGTCATCCAAAAGGTCTATCTCCCGTTCTAATGATCAACTCCAATCAGTGTACCCGGCCAGCTTGGCCGGCGCCTCTGGCGCCTTGACTTTCTTTTTGCTCCTTTTCTTGTGTCAAGACAAGAAAAGGAGATCCCATCAGAAAGGAGAAGATCCCAACCACATCACTCCCCCCATGTTCATAGAAACCATACGCATTCAAGACGGCCACGTGTGTCACCTCAGCGACCACACCGACCGCATGCGCCGCACCGCCGACCACTTCGGATTCACGGCCCCCACGCTCCCCACCGATTTAGCATCGCTCGTCCCCGATGAGCTGCGCACGGGCACGGTCCGCTGCCGCGTGGTGTATGACCACACGTTGCGCGAGGTCACCTTCACGCCCTACCGTCGGCGGCACATCGAGCGACTCTTCGCTGTGGATGCAGGCACCACGACGTACGCCTTCAAATACGCCGACCGTGCGCCGCTGGCTCGCCCCGACGTGCCACTCGAGGCCTCTGACGAACTGCTCTTCGTCCGTGAAGGGCTGCTGACGGATACGTCGTACACCAACCTCGTCCTCCGCCGTGGCCGCGAGCTCGTCACCCCCGACACCTTCCTGCTCGACGGCACCTGTCGCCGCCGGCTGCTCCGCGAGGGCGTCGTCCACACGGAGCCTGTTCGCCTCCGTGACCTCCCAACCTACGACGAGCTGCTGCTCATCAACGCCATGATGCCGCTCCGTGAGGCCATTCGCCTGCCTACGACGGCCGTCCACCTCGATTTCTACACTTTTGCGCCGTGAAAGAGACCCCCATCCAACCCGAACCCGATTTCGCCCAGTGGCACAGCCGACTGCAAGATCCCTCCACCCGACGCGCTGCCTTCGCTGAGGGCGGTCGAGGCCTTCAGTCAGCGACTCTACTGGCTGATCCGACGCATGGTCATCTCGCACGAGGACGCCAACGACCTGCTCCAAAACACCTTTCTCAAGGCTTGGGCCAACCTGGACACTTTCCGCGGCGAAGCCCGCATCTCCACTTGGCTCTACAAGATCGCCACCAACGAATGCCTCACCCATTTAGAGAAGCAGCGCCTGCGCCGCCATCTCTCGCTCGATGACGCCGACAGCTACCTGGTGGAGAGCCTCCAAGGCGACGAGTTCTTCGATGGCGATGCGGTCCAAACTCGCTTCCAGACGGCTGTTTTGCAGCTGCCTCCCAAACAGCGACTCGTCTTCAACCTGCGTTATTACAACGACATGAAATACGAAGACATGTCCGAGGCCTTGGGCACCTCCGAGGGCGCCCTCAAAGCCTCCTATCACCACGCGGTCAAGAAAATCACGGCCTACATGACCAGCGGCAACGATTAAACCCGTTCACGCAGCCTCCGTCCTACGGCCGCTTTACCCCCAAAAACAGATCTGATGAAGACAAAAGAAGAACCCCTCACCCCGGACTTTCCCAGCCGTGACACCGAACCGTTTCGTGTGCCCGACGGCTACTTCGAAGGCCTCACGAACCGCATCCTCTCCGCCCTGCCCGACCCTCCAGCCGACGCCCCACAACCGCCTACGGTCTCCCTCATGGAGAAGGTCAAACCGCTGATCTATCTGGCCGCTGCCTTTCTGGGCATGGTGCTCCTGTTCAAAGGACTCTCCGCCCTCCGCCCGGCCGATCGCACCACCGAGCAGCCGCTCTATGTGCAGCACGCCACCACACCCTCCGCCGCGGCCGACGACGAGGCCGACTTTCTGGACTATCTCGAGGCGCAATACGCCGACCTCTTTTTCTCCGACGACATCAATGAATGGGAATAACAACAACGACAGATGAAGACACTCCTACTACTCCTTACCCTCATGTTCACCCTCATGGCGCCCACACCATCCGCGGCGCAAAAGGGTGACCCGCAGAAGCACATCGACCGCGAAGCCTTCTTCGCCCGACGCAACGCCTACATCACCGCCGAAGCCGGCCTCACCGCCGACGAGGCCGCAGCCTTTATCCCGCTCGAAAACGAGCTCCAGCGCCGCAAGATGGAAGTCGGCCGCGAGTGCCGTAAGCTAGCCCGTAAGAACCGTTCGCATCAAGGCCTCACCGATCGCGAGCGCCGCGAACTCTCCGACTGTCTCACCGAGACACGCCTCAAGGAGGCCCAGTTAGAGAAGGAATACATCGAGCGTTTCAAGAAGATCCTCTCCGTCGAGAAGCTCTCCAAATACCAGCAAGCCGAGGCCGAGTTCCTCCGTAAGTTCCTCCAAAATCGCAAGCGAGACGACTAACCCTCGGGGGGCGTCAGGGACGCCAGCCAAGTTTGCCTGGTACCCGGCCAAACTTCCCCGGCCTCGGTGGGGCCTCTTGTATCAAGACAAGAAAAGGAAGACACGAAAAAAAGGCCTTCCACTGTGGATCAGTCCACGAGTGGAAGGCCTTCGCTTTTTTATTCATCTGAACACCGGTGATTCGCCTGGGGCTCGAACCCAGGACCCCATCCTTAAAAGGGATGTGCTCTACCTGCTGAGCTAGCGAATCGATGCATCGTCTATCTCTCCGATGCGGCGGCAAATGTAGACCTTTTTCCATATCGCACAAACGGCGTCACACTGTGCAGACCGCCTTTCGCGACGTTCCAAAGAGCCATCCACGACCACTGCCCATGCTTTTTCCTGTCCCAAAGGGCACGATTCACCGCATGACAGCCCCCTCTCTTTCCTCAGAAGCACGCTCCTCGACGCATGACAGCTTTTCTCAGCAAAAAGGAGGGCACGATCCACCGCATGACAGCCACTCTCTTTCCTCAGAAGCACGCTCCTCGACGCATGACAGCCTTTCTCCGCAAAAAGGAGGGCACGATCCACCACATGACAGCCTCTCTCTTTCCTCCGAAGCACGCTCCTCGACGCATGACAGCCTTTCTCTGTAAAAAGGAGGGCACGATCCACCGCATGACAGCCTCTTTTTTCTTCCAGAAGTGCTATCATCTGGTTCGTTCTATATCTCATCTAAAAATATCGTACAATCTGAACCATGAATCACTTTCATATTTTCTGATACGTCATTAGCAACCTATCTATTCATAGTATATTTCAAAATATGGTACTATCAGATTCTATGCAAGTGTCATATTTTGAAATATACACCCGTATAATGATTCTTCTTATATCATATCTCGAAATATGATACTATTCGATATGCACTGGATATTGCATCTCAAATATAGATCAAGACGAGCATCATTTTCTTATGCATCTAAAAATGAAATACAATATGAAGCACGATGTCATATCGAATTTCGAGATGAGATAGTGATGAAAGCTCGGATCATTATATATTTCGAGATGTATTCCTAATAGAGAGCATGATTGGTATCGAATTTTAAGATGAGATAGCGATGGAAGGTCAGATCATTGCGTATTTCAAAATATGCTTGTAAAAGGTAGCATGATTGCTGCGTATAGAAAAATGAAGTACTGACTGTGGCTTCATTTTCCTCCTTATTTCAAGATATGATATCAACTGAAGCATTTGAAACTACTTTTGTGCGACAAAATGAAGTAGAACCTTGTAACGAGAAGGGATTTAGAGATGAAAATCGGGCATTTGAGTGTGGCGTCACTGCATATGATGGAGGATTTCGGGTTTCATGGGGCGGTGATAAGGCATCTTTCGGATTTGCCTCTCAGTGACGGGGCCGTGGGATACACTCCGGGATTGAAGCAGGCGGCGCAGGCGTTCAAGACGGTCTTCCAAGAATGGGATGACGCCGTGAACGCCACGAGCGGACCGACTCCGGCTGCGGTGGCGAAGAAAATCGACCGACAGCGGGTGCGTACTTGGCGCGAGATGCGGGCTTTCGTGCGGGCGTCGATGGCCTTTCCGGACGAGGAGGTGGCGGAAGTGGCCCGACGGGCAGCCGACCTCTTCAAGGCTTATGGCAATATGCCGCAGAAGTCGGAGACGGGTCGATCGGGGCGGATGAAAAACCTGACGGACACGCTGCGCAATCTGGGGGCGGAGGCGCTGGAAAAGGCGCGTCTGACACCGTTTCTGGAGAAATTGGAGCAGGAGAATGAGGTGCATTTTGCGGCTACCGAGCGGCGAGCCATGGCACGGGGGGCACGCGTTAAGGGACTCTTGCGTGCGAAGCGGATGGCGACCGATGCGGCTTATCACACGCTGGTGGAAACGGTCAATGCGCTGATCTTGGTTAATGGTGAGGCGCCGTATCAAGCGTTCACGGCGAGCCTCGCCGGAGAGATCTCGCATGCGCACACTAAGCTGGCTACACGGCGCACGATCTTGGCCAAACATCGGGCTGCACGAAAGGCGAAGGAGGAAGCGAAGAACTAAAGACAAACAACTCCATACGGACGGGCATGGGATGGAGCATCGTCCCCCCCGCTCTATCCGACTCAGCCGTTTTTCGCCTTCCGTTTTTCGTTTCCCCCGCGGCCCCCTTCCTTTGCAGTCGATTTTAACGGTATATAAACGACACCTAAACAGCAAGCAGAAATGAAGACGAAGAAATTCTTACTGCAGGAGCAGGATATTCCCACAGCATGGTACAACATCGTGGCTGACATGGCCACCAAACCGCAACCGATGTTGAACCCGGGCACAAAGGAGCCACTGAAGGCCGAAGACCTCTACCCACTCTTCGCCCGCAGCCTGGCGGAGCAAGAGCTGAACACGACAGACACATGGATCGAAATCCCTGAAGAGGTGCGCGACCTCTACAAGAACTGGCGCCCCACACCGCTCGTCCGGGCCTACGGACTGGAGCGCGCGCTGGACACGCCGGCACATATCTACTTCAAGAACGAGAGCGTCAGCCCTGTCGGGTCGCACAAGCTGAACTCGGCCATCCCGCAGGCCTACTTCTGTCGGAAGGAGGGCGTGACGAACATCACCACCGAGACGGGCGCAGGCCAATGGGGCGCCGCCATGTCGTACGCCGCGCAGGCCTTCGGGCTGGAGCTGGCCGTCTACATGGTCAAGGTGAGCTACAACCAGAAGCCTTACCGACGCTCCATCATGCAAACGTTCGGCGCGCAAGTCATCGCCTCGCCGAGCATGAGCACGAAGGCGGGGCGGAAGATCTTGACGGATCACCCGACGTATCAGGGCAGCCTTGGGACGGCTATCTCGGAGGCCGTAGAGCTGGCCATGCAGACGCCAAATTGCAAGTATGTGCTGGGCAGTGTGCTCAACCATGTGGCTCTCCACCAGACGGTGATCGGGCTGGAGGCGGAGAAGCAGATGGAGATGGCGGGCGAATATCCGGACGTAGTGATCGCCTGCTTCGGCGGCGGATCGAACTTCTCCGGACTGTCGTTCCCCTTCCTGCGGCATAAGTTGACCGAGGGTCGCACGCTGCGTGTCGTAGCCGCCGAACCGGCCTCTTGCCCAAAGCTGACGCGCGGTCGCTTCCAATACGACTTCGGCGATGAGGCGGGTCACACGCCGCTCATCCCCATGTACACGCTCGGCCACACCTTCGCTCCGGCACATATCCACGCCGGCGGACTGCGTTACCACGGCGCGGGCGCCATCGTCAGCCAGCTGAAGAAGGATGGGCTGATGGACGCCGTAGACATCCCGCAGCTTGAGACGTTCGACGCCGCCCGACTCTTCGCCGCAACGGAGGGCATCATCCCCGCGCCTGAGTCGGCCCACGCCATCGCCGCCACCATCCGCGAGGCGAAGGAGGCGAAGGAAGAAGGCAAGGCACGCACGATCCTCTTCAACCTTTCGGGCCACGGGTTGATCGACATGACGGCTTATGATCAATACCTGGCCGGCGACTTGACGAATTATGTGCTTCCGGACGAGGTGCTGAACGCATCGCTGAACGCCTGATAGATACGGCCTGGCCTACCTGACCTTCTTCCTTTTCTTGCCTTGATGCAAGAAAGGCCTCTACCGAGGCCGGGGAAGTTTGGCCGGGTACCGGCTGCGTATTCTTCTAACTACTTCTGACTACCGCGCCGTTAGGCGCATAACTACTCCTGACTACTCTTATCACACAATGGACTATACCTTCAGAGAAATCGAAAGAAATGGCGTGAACGCTGGATCGCCGACAAGACCTACGAGGTGCACGAGGATAATGCACGCCCGAAATACTATGTGCTCGACATGTTCCCTTACCCTTCCGGTGCAGGGCTACACGTTGGGCATCCGCTGGGCTACATCGCCTCCGACATCTACGCCCGCTACAAACGCCTCTGTGGCTTCAATGTGCTCCACCCGATGGGTTACGACGCCTACGGTCTGCCGGCCGAGCAGTACGCCATCCAAACGGGTCAGCACCCGGAGGTGACGACGGTGAACAACATCAATCGCTATCGCGAACAGCTGGATAAGATTGGCTTCTCGTTCGACTGGAGCCGCGAGGTGCGCACCTGCGAGCCTACGTATTACCACTGGACACAGTGGGCCTTCCTGCGCATGTTCGGCAGCTACTATTGCAATATCGGGCAGCATGCGCAGCCGATCGAGAAGCTGATCGCGGCCTTCGAGGCCAACGGCACAGAGGGCGTCAACGCAGCATGCACCGAAGAACTGTCGTTCACCGCAGCCGAATGGCAGGCGATGAGCGAACGCGAGCGTCAGCAGACGCTGATGAATTATCGCCTGGCTTACCTCGGCGACACGATGGTGAACTGGTGTCCGCAGCTCGGCACCGTGCTGGCTAACGATGAGGTGAGCGAAGGCCTATCGATCCGCGGAGGCTATCCGGTGGAGCAGAAGGTGATGCGGCAGTGGTGTCTGCGCGTGTCCGCCTATGCGCAACGCCTCTTAGACGGGCTTGACACGCTGGACTGGAGCGACTCACTCAAGGAGACGCAACGCAACTGGATCGGCCGTAGCGAGGGCGCCGAGATGCTCTTCCCGCTGGCCGACGGGTCGGAGTCGCTGAAGATCTTCACCACGCGGGCGGACACCGTCTTCGGCGTCACCTTCATGGTGCTGGCGCCTGAGAGCGAGTACGTCGGGCGACTCACAACCGACGCGCAACGGGCCGACGTGGAGGCGTATCTCGAAGCGGTCAAGCGGCGCACGGAGCGCGAACGCATCGCCGACCATAAGGTGACGGGTGTCTTCAGTGGATCGTACGCCATCAATCCGCTGACGGGCGAGCAGATCCCGATCTGGATCAGCGACTACGTGTTGGCTGGCTACGGTACGGGCGCCATCATGGCCGTGCCCGCGCACGACAGTCGTGACTATGCCTTCGCCCGCCATTTCAACCTGCCCATCGTTCCGCTGATCGAGGGATGCGACGTCTCCGAGGAGAGCTTCGATGCCAAAGAGGGCCGCATGATCAACTCGCCAATGGCTGGTCAGGAACGGGCGGGCGGACTCGTGCTAAACGGCATGGATGTACCCGAAGCCATCGCAGCTACGAAGCGCTACATCGCGGACGCAGGGCTGGGTCGGATCAAGGTGAACTACCGTCTACGCGACGCCATCTTCAGCCGCCAGCGCTACTGGGGCGAACCATTCCCGATCTACTACGACGCCGACGGTATGCCGCGTCCATTGCCCGAGGAGAGAGTGCCTGCCGCTGCGACTGCCGGAGGTGGACAAGTTCCTGCCGACCGAAACGGGTGAGCCGCCGCTGGGTCGCGCTACGCATTGGGCGTGGGACAGTGTGCACCATGAAGTGACGGACAACAGTCGCATCGACAACCAGACCATCTTCCCGCTCGAACTTTGCACCATGCCTGGATTTGCTGGCTCGTCAGCCTATTATCTGCGCTACATGGATCCGCACAACGACCGCGCACTCGTCTCCCCAGAGGCTGATGCGTATTGGCGCAACGTGGACCTTTACATCGGCGGCACGGAGCATGCCACGGGGCACCTGATCTATAGCCGCTTTTGGAACAAGTTCCTCTTCGACGTTGGCACCTCGTGCGAGGAAGAGCCCTTCCGCAAGCTGATCAACCAAGGCATGATCCAGGGCCGATCGAACTTCGTCTATCGCATCGTGGGCACGAACCGCTTCGTATCGTACAACCTGAAGGGCGACTATGACGTGACGCCCATCCACGTGGATGTGAACATCGTCAGCAACGATGTGCTCGACTTGGATGCCTTCCGCGCTTGGAACCCGGAATATCGCGACGCCGAGTTCGTGCTCGAGGATGGGCGATACATCTGCGGATGGGCTGTGGAGAAGATGTCGAAGTCGATGTACAACGTGGTGAACCCGGACACGATCGTCGAGAAGTACGGCGCCGACACGCTCCGCCTCTATGAGATGTTCCTCGGCCCCTTGGAGCAATCCAAGCCGTGGGATACGAACGGCATCGACGGCGTCTTCCGCTTCCTGAAGAAGCTCTGGGCCACCTATTACTCCGGCCCGGACGGCGCGTGGGGCGTCGTCGACGACGAGCCGACAGCCGACGAGCTGAAGGCGCTCCACAAGCTGATCAAGAAGGTGACGCACGACATCGAACACTTCTCGTACAACACCTCCGTGAGCGCCTTCATGATCTGCCTCAACGAACTCTCCACGCTGCGTTGCCGCAAGCGCGCTGTGCTGGAGCCACTGCTGATTGTGCTCGCGCCCTTCGCCCCGCATATCGCCGAGGAGCTGTGGCACACGCTGGGCCACACCACGACCATCTGCGACGCCGCATGGCCCGACTACAACGAACAATACCTCATCGAAACCACCGTGCGCTATGCCGTCTCCTTCAACGGCAAGACGCGTTTCAACCTGGAGCTGCCCGCCGACCTCGACCGTGCGTCCATCGAGCGTGCCGCCCTCGGCCACGACGCAGCCGCCAAGTGGATCGGTGATAAGACCCCTAAGAAAATCATCATCGTACCCAACAAAATCATCAACATCGTTCTATGAAAGATTCTCTACTCAAAGTCTACTACCCGGTGAAGGATTACCTCCTCATCATCCTTGGCACCGCCCTCTACGGCTTTGGTTATAACGCCTTCATCCTCTCCAACGAGATCGTCACCGGTGGCCTGAGCGGTATCTGCGGATTGATCTTCTTCGCCACCAAGCTGCCTGTCTCCGTCTCCTACTTCGCGATCAACGTCATCCTGCTGGCATCGCCTTCAAGATCCTCGGGTTCAAATTCCTTGTCAAGACCATCCTTGGCGTCGCCTCGCTCTCGTTCTGGTTCTGGTTCTTCGAGCTTGTGTTCGCCGGCCAACCCCTCATGCAGCTGCAAGAAGTCTTCATGTCCGTCATCATCGGCGCCATGATCTGCGGTTCGGGCCTGGGGCTCGTCTTCTACGCCGGCGGCAGCACGGGCGGCACGGACATCATCGTGGCCATCATCAACAAGTACAAGGACATCTCCATCGGCATGGGCATGGTGTTGCTCGACTTCCTGATCGTCAGCAGCTCCTACTTCCTCTTTGCCAACGTGGATAAGATTGTGCTCGGACTTATCGAGATGGGCGTCAACTCCTACATGCTCGACCGCGTGATGAACGCCAACACACAGTCGGTGCAGTTCATGATCTTCTCCCGCAAATACGACGAGATCGCTGACGCCATCATCCACCGTCTGCAACGCGGCTGCACCATCCTCGAGGGCGAGGGCGGCTATTCACACAAGCCGATCAAGGTGATCGTGCTCGTGGCCCGCAACCGCGAGCGGACAAACATCTTCCGCCTCATTAAGATGATCGACAGCCAAGCCTTCATCTCGCAGAGCACCGTCCGCGGCGTCTACGGCGAAGGCTTCGACGCGATCAAGGTGTAAGGCCAAACGCCCCCCGTACCCGTTGACAACTGTCAGAGGCATGCTCCGGTGAGTTTTCTGCCCTCTGACTGTTGTCAATGATTAGAAAACCCGAGTTTTCTACCCGTTGTCCATTGACAATGGCCGAAAAACCCGGGTTTTCTGTCCTTCGACGATTGTCAATGATCAGAATCCGCAAGTTTTCTACCCTCTGACTGTTGTCAATGACCAGAAAACCCGAGTTTGCATGCCTCTGACTGTTGTCAACGGGGCATCTCTTAAAAGATTTAACAGATTGCTGATTGCTCATCGGGCCTATCCCTGCTGTACATGCTTGAAGACGGGCAAACCTCCCTGCCCAAGCAGGGGCCTTTCCCTTTTTCTCTTTTACGCTTACGTTTGTCCGCCGAAAAAATTCCCCATACATATGATCTACAAACGAATCCTACTCAAGCTAAGCGGCGAGTCACTCATGGGCGGCCGCGCTTACGGCATCGACGAGGTGCGCCTCGGCGAATACGCCAAACAGATTAAAGAGATCGCCGATCGAGGCATACAAATCGGCATCGTCATTGGCGGAGGCAACATCTTCCGCGGGCTCGCCGGCGCCGCCAAAGGCTTCGACCGCGTCAAGGGCGACCAGATGGGTATGCTGGCCACCGTCATCAACAGTCTTGCGCTCAGCTCCGCCCTCGAGGCTTTCGGCGTAGAGGCCGACGTGCTGACGGCTGTACGTATGGAGCCGGTCGGGACGTATTACAGCCCCTCACGCGCCGCCGAACTGCTTCGCGACGGCCACGTCGTACTCATGGCCGGCGGCACGGGCAATCCCTTCTTCACCACCGACACCGCCGCCGCCCTGCGCGGCATTGAGATCGGTGCCGACGTCTTGCTCAAAGGCACCCGCGTGGACGGCATCTATACCGCCGACCCGGAGAAAGACCCCACGGCAGTGAAGTTCGACGAGATCACCTTCGACGAGATCTACTCCCGCAACCTCCGCGTGATGACCTCACCGCAACGACGATGTGCAAGGAGAACAACCTCCCTCTCGTCGTCTTCGACATGGACACCCCCGGCAACCTCAAGCGCGTGCTCTCCGGCGAGAACATCGGTACACGCGTCACCCTCTGAACAACTTTAGAACCCTCATCATATGGCAGCAACAGACACCAAACAAATCATCAAGGACGCCGAAGCGAAGATGAACGCCGCCGTCCAGCATTTAGACGACGAGCTGGCACGCATCCGCGCCGGCAAAGCCAGTGCACGCATCCTCGACAACGTCCGCGTGACTTACTACGGCGACCTCGCGCCGCTCTCGAACGTAGCCTCCGTCACCACCCCTGACGCCAAGACGATCCTCATCACCCCGTGGGAGAAGTCCCTGCTCAAGGAGATCGAAAAGGCCATCCTCGCCTCCGAGGTCGGCATCACGCCCGAGAACAATGGCGAGACCATCCGCTTGGGCATTCCCCCGCTCACCGAGGATCGCCGCCGCAGCCTGGCCAAGAACGCCAAGCAACACGCCGAAGCCGCCAAGGTCAGCATCCGCAATGCCCGCCGCGACACGATCGACGTGATCAAGAAAGCCGTCAAGGACGGTACGCCCGAGGATCTCGGTAAAGACGCTGAGGCCGAAGCACAGAAGATCCACGACAAGTATGTCAAGAAGGTAGACGACCTCTACGCCGCCAAGGAAAAGGAGATCATGACGGTCTGACCCCCCCTCCTATCCCCCGCATCCCATGCACGGATTAGTCATTAAAAACACCGGCAGTCGTTATACAGTTTGTATCGACGGCGGCCGGTGTTTCGATTGTAAGATCAAGGGAGCCTTTCGCATCAAAGGCATCCGCACCACCAACCCCGTGGCCATTGGCGACTGCGTCACGGTCGAAGTGCCCGCCAACGAAACGGACACGGCCTACATCACCGCCATCGCACCGCGCCGCAACTACATGATCCGCCGCGCCTCGAACCTCTCCAAAGAGTCGCACATCCTAGCCGCCAACATCGACCTCGCCCTACTGGTCGCCACCATCGATTTCCCCGCCACCACCCTCACCTTCATCGACCGTTTCCTGGCCACCGCCGAGGCCTATGCTATTCCCGCCCTGTTGGTGTTCAACAAAATCGACCGCTACGACGCCGATGCCCGCCGTACGCTCGACGAATACGTGGCCCTATACACCGCCATCGGTTATGACTGCCTGCCCATCAGCGCGCTCACGGGCGAGGGTGTCGAGGCGTTGGCCGAGCGTCTGCACGGACGCATCACGCTCCTCTCTGGCCATTCGGGCACAGGCAAGTCGACGCTCATCAATCGGCTCCTGCCGCACGCCGATCTGCGCACGCAGGAGATCTCGGAGTACCATCGCACGGGCGTCCACACAACGACCTTCTCCGAAATGCTCCCCCTCGCCGACGCCTCGGGCTACCTGATCGACACGCCGGGCATCAAGGGCTTCGGAACGATCGAAATGCAAGGCCCCGAGGTGGCCCATTACTTCCCCCGAAATCTTCCGCGCATCGGCCGACTGCCGCTTCAACAATTGCACCCACACGGGCGAACCCGGATGTGCCGTACGTCGCGAAATGGAGTGTGGAAACATCGCATCGTCGCGTTACCGCAGCTATCTGAACATCTTGGAAGACGCCGACGGCAACAAGTATCGCGAGGCGTACTGACATGCAGAGTGGCACGGAAAGGCACGGACAAGCCGCTTCAGCGTTATCGGAAATGCGCTCGAAATACATTTTGAACCCGCGCAAACTTTCCGGCCTCGGCAGAGGCCTGCGCAGACCCAAACAAGTACTCGATTGGCTTCGCGCAGTGTGCGCGGACCCAAACAAGCGCTCGATTGGCTTCGCGCAGTGTGCGCGGACCCGAACAAGTACTCGATTGGGGCGTCAGGGACGCCAGCCAGGTTTGCCGGGTACAAAGCAAATTCCACCTCATTCTTGTACCAGGCAAACTCTCCCAGCCTCGGCAGAGGCCTGCGCGAAGCAAAACGGATGAACGCCTTCCCTCTATGATCGATCCCGCAACTAAAGACCGCATCCTCGAGGCGGCACAGATTGTCGATGTCGTCTCCGAGTTTGTCACGCTGAGGAAGCGCAGATTTTTATAGACATTTCCCTAATCACTTATCGATAAACTGATATGAATAAACGAAGTATTCTCCCAGCCATTATCGCTGCGGCCTGCCTGCTCTCCACCGCACAGGCAGAGCAGAAGCCTCTGCGATTCGACGCCGACAAAGGCGTCCGCACCGAGTTAGTGATGCCCAATGGGCAAACAGTGAGGTACACCGCATACACCAAGCTGTATTTCGCAACAAACGTGGAGGACTCCACGTACCAGTACATGAATCTCTTCGTGCCCGACGGTGCCACAGAGCAGTCTCCCATCTTTCTCCGCACCTACATCGGTGGGTATATGGAGAGCCAGGCGGGCTATCCGCAGGCCACGGACGCCTCAGGGCGTGCCTTGGCCGATGGCTATGTATTGGTGATACCGGGCAGTCGTGGCCGACAATCAACCGTCACGCGAAAGGGTAAGACGGTCTACACGGGTCGTGCACCGAAAGGCTTGCTGGACTTAAAAGCAGCCATCCGTTACCTGCGCCACTTTGACCAACAGATCCCGGGCAACACCGAGCGAATCATCACCGACGGAACGAGTGCAGGCGGGGCCATGTCGGCCCTCCTGGGTGCTACGGGCAACCATCCATCCTACGATCCTCTGCTCCGCGCAATGGGCGCCGCCCGGGAGCGAGACGACGTGTTCGCCTCCGTCTGCTTTTGCCCCATCACCGATCTGGAGCATGCCGACATGGCCTACGAATGGCTTTACGGCAACACCCTTAGTCGCCAAGCCTTATCCGAAACGAAGCGCCAGCTCTCAGCTGAGTTGGCCGCACAATTTCCCGACTACATCCGCTCGCTGGGACTGAAGTTGCCCGACGGCACGCAACTGACGGCTGATAAATACCTCGATTACATCCGCCAACTCCTGATGGAGAGTGCCCAGGAGGCGAAGGATGCCGGGGCAGCTATCTCGGACACCATCGGCCTGACCTTCTCCGAGCAGAGTGCTTTCAGGCGCCAATCAATGGCGGAGTAGGTATGCCCAATCGCACGGAGGCCTCCCGGCCCATGCCACGCGGTGACAAGCCGCAAGGAGAATACATCACGAGCATCGATCTAGAAGTACCTAAACTATGTGGAGACAACACAGCCTCTGAAAGGCGTACCAGCCTTCGATAGTTACAGGGGTAGATGGTGCTGCAGCGAGTGGAGAGAACGGTGAGTTTGGAGGCGCCGACGGATCAGACGCGAATTTTACCCCTTGGTCTGCAAACAAGACGGGCCACCCTTTGACAAACGAAGTGCAGGCCTCAGTACATCTAATGAACCCCATGCACTTCATCGGCAACACACAGGCTCGCAATGCCTCCCATTGGTACATTCGCCATGGCGCACGAGATCGCGACACAGCCTTCCCGATAGCCATCAATTTGGCTACGAAACTCCGCAACCAAGGACGCGACGTCAACTTTAAGTTGCCTTGGAATCGTCCCCACAGCGGCGACTACGCCCTAAATGAGCTGTTCCGATGGATCAAACAGATCACGCAATAAGGCCATGTAGGGACGGGCACTCCTGTTCGCCCTTATTTATTTAGCCCCCAATCACCGGACGAACGCCCTCCCTCTATGATCGATTCCGCAACTAAAGACCGCATCCTCGAGGCGGCACAGATTGTCGATGTCGTCTCCGAGTTCGTCACGCTGAGGAAGCGCGGCGTCAACTACGTCGGGCTTTGCCCCCTTCCATGCCGACAAGAACCCCTCGTTCTACGTCTCGCCCGCCAAAAACCTCTGCAAGTGCTTCGCCTGTGGCGAGGGCGGCTCGCCCGTCTACTTCATTATGAAGCACGAGCAGCTGAGCTATCCCGACGCCCTCCGCTACCTGGCCCGGAAGTATCACATCGAAATCCGCGAACGGGAACTCACGGATGAGGAACGCCGCGCTCAGGGCGACCGCGAGAGCATGTTCATCCTCAACAATTGGGCGCAGAAATACTTCACCAGCTGCCTCATGGAGCACGAAGAGGGGCGCACCATCGGCCTCTCCTACTTCGCGCAACGCGGATTTCGCGAAGAGACCATCCGCAAATTCCAGCTGGGCTACGGTCTGGAGGCGCGCGATGCACTCTACCGTGCCGCTATGGCCAAGGGGTTCAAACGGGAATACCTCGAAAAGACCGGCCTCTCGAGCTTCTACGAGAACGGCATGGTGGCCGACCGCTTCCGGGGGCGAGTGATTTTCCCCATCCATACGCTCAGCGGTAAGGTGGTCGGCTTCGGCGGACGCATTTTGGACTCCACCAAGAAGGTGGGCAAGTATCTCAACTCGCCCGAGAGCGAGATCTACCACAAAGCAACGAACTCTACGGCCTCTATTTCGCCAAACAGGCCATCGCGAAAGCCGATAAATGCTATCTGGTGGAGGGCTATACGGACGTCATATCCATGCATCAGTCGGGCATCGAGAACGTGGTAGCCTCGTCAGGCACGGCACTCACGCAGGGGCAGATTCACCTCATCCACCGCCTAACGAACAACATCACCGTACTCTACGACGGCGATGCAGCGGGCATCAAAGCCGCCATTCGAGGGATCGACCTGCTACTCGAGGCGGGCATGAACGTGAAAGTATTACTGCTGCCCGAGGGTGAAGACCCAGACTCTTTCGCCCGCTCGCGCAATGCCTTCGACCTATCGGTGTACCTCAACAACCACGAAACGGACTTCATCCGCTTCAAGACACAGCTTTTGCTCCGCGAAGCCGAGGGCGACCCCATCCGTCGGGCCGCATTGATCACAGACATTCTGCAATCTGTGGCCTTGATCCCGGACGCCATCAAACGCTCCGTTTATCTCCAGGAATGCAGTCGGATGATGGAGATCAAAGAAGCCATACTCCTGGCCGAGCTGAATAAGATCCGCGCCACGCGTCGATCGGCGCCCCCTCTCGTTCGCCCCGCTGCGCCACCGCCACAGGCCGCGCCGACGCCCACTCAGCCAACTCCGTCAACGCACCATCCGGAGTCATCGCCCAATGGTCCATCCCCGGCTACCGCGCCGACGCCCGCCCCCACGTCGCCTCAGCCAGTTCAGCCGGCCACAAAGCCGACATCGCGCACCGTGCGTTCGCCTTATCGCGCAGCCGAGGAGGCACTGATGCGCTACGTCGTGCTCCATGGTGAAGAGACGCTCTATGACTACACCGACGAGGAGTCGGGCGAGCACGTCGTAATCCGCATCGCGGAGTATATCCTCTCCCGAATTGCAGCGCGATGGGCTTTCGCTCTCCGTGCCTATCTTCCAATCCATCCTGGACGAAGCCGTTGCACACGTCTCTGAACCGGGATTCCGCGCCGAAAGTCACTTTCTCTCGCACCCCGACGCGGAAATCTCGCGCGTCACCATGTACCTCATGGACGACCGCTACCGAACGATCGAAGAGGAACCGGACGACAACAACCGAATGACAGACGATGAGCGACAAGAGATCGCCAGAAAGCGCCTCAAGGAGCTTGAAAAAGCCATCGTGCATGACCTCTTCGCGCTCAAGGGGGCCTACTTATTGCAACGCATATCCGCCATCAACAGCCGCATCAAGGAGCTTCAGACCGAGGGGCGCCTCGATGAAGCCATCGAACTGATGAAGGAGCAAAAACAACTGAACGAAATCAAAGTGGCGCTCAGCCGTGAGCTGGGCGACCGGATCATTTTGAAGATGTAAGTCCTATGAGCAAAAACATTCTTGTATCCACCCTCCTGCTCTACGCATGCTGCATGGCGCTCCTTTCTTGCTCGAACAAGAAGCCGGTACTTTTCAAGAACGAGCAGGGGCAATATCAATATGAGGTAGGGAGTAAGACCTATCTGCTCCCCTACCATTACGCCGGCGGAGATGGCGTCTTTGTTGACGGGCAAGCTGTTGCTGTGCTCGATGGCAAGTGGGGCCTTATAGACGAGCAAGGGAATACGGTGCATCCCTTCGTCTATGATTGGATCTCCGAAAAAGGAGAGGCCGGATTTGCCGATCAATATCTGGTAAAGGTTGGGCACGTCGATCCGGAGCGAAAGTTCTATCTCTCTGGTGGGCAGACCGGGATTATCAATGACCGCGGAGAGGTTGTCCTGCCGCCTTCCTATGTCGCGATCTATCCTGCGGTCACCTTCGGCTTAATGATGGTCAACGACGGCACAAGCATCGACCTTGCCAATGACTCCGTCCACTTTGACGGTTTATACGGCTACATAAACAAGACGGGGCAGATCGTCATTCCTTGCGAATATGAGGAAGCCTCCCCGGCCTTTGATGAAGACGGTACGGTGTGGGTGCGAAAGTCCGGCCGTTGGGGAAAGATCGACACGCTGGGCCGTGTGAAGGAGCCGTTTGTGCATGATCATATAGAGCACTGACCGCCCCTCCCATATCACACCCAAGCCCTCGGCTGCCCCGCTTTCTATGGGGTGGTCGGGAGCTTACTTGTACCCGGCACATCGTCACTCATTTACAGGTAGCGGCTTTACCACCGCGGGGATGGGCGCACGGCTTGGAGGGGGGCGGATCGGCCTGTACTTTTGCCGCCCTCATTATGCAACACGAACACCATGTATTTTATAGAAGCTGACAACATCGTCAAGCAATACGCTAACCATCGTGCCCTCGATGGGGTAAGCCTGCGCGTCCCGGAGGGGAAGATCTTCGGGCTATTGGGGCCTAATGGCGCCGGAAAGACGACGCTCATACGTATCATCAACCGTATCACGGCCCCGGACAGTGGCTCCATTCGCTTCGACGGACACCCGTCGCAACCGGACGACGTCCGCCGGATTGGCTATCTGCCCGAGGAGCGCGGCCTGTACAAGAAAATGAAGGTCGGCGAGCAGGCGCTCTACTTCGCTCGGCTGAAGGGGATGAGTGCCACCGATGCCCGGACGAGTCTGACGGAGTGGTTCGAACGGTTCGACATCATGGCTTGGTGGAACCGGCGCTTGGAGGAGCTCTCGAAGGGCATGCAGCAGAAGGTGCAGTTCATCATCACCGTCGTACATCGGCCCGCACTGCTCATCTTCGACGAACCCTTTAGCGGCTTCGACCCCGTCAATGCCGAGCAGCTCAAGCGTGAAATGCTCCGCCTCAAGGCCGAGGGGCGGACGCTGATTTTCTCTACGCACAACATGGCCTCGGTGGAGGAGGTTTGCGACGAGATCGCACTCATCGACCACTCCCGGGTGGTGCTCTCGGGCAATGTGCACGAGGTGCGCGAGCGATATAAGGAGCACCTTTTCGAGGTGGAATATGTCGGCGCCATCACCCTCCAACCCGACCCCACACGATACACCCTGATCGGCGCCACACCCTCAGGCGGCGGCACAGCGATCCGAATCCGTAAGTCGCCGACCGTAAGCAACGCCGAACTGCTCGCCTCCCTGAGCGCCCAAGGTGAGTTGCGCGCCTTCCGCGAGGTGCTGCCCTCCATGAATGAGATATTTATCAAGACTGTAGAGGGTAGAGGGTAGAGGGTAGAGGGTAGAGATGCGCCTTCTACGTTTGAGATCACAAGACAACAGACACAAGATATGGCTGGAAAGAGTTTTCGAGAATTAATCGTTTGGGAAAGGGCAATGCAACTGGCGGTGTATGCCTATCGCCTTACCCTTCTTCTTACACGAGAAGAGAAATTCGCAATCGGAGATCAGATGAGGCGCTCTGCGGTATCTATTCCCTCCAATATCGCCGAAGGGAATGCACGAGGCCCAAAAGAAATGGTGCACTTCCTGCAATACGCCCAAGGATCACGCGTAGAATTAGAGACCCAAGTCGAAATCTGCTATCGAGTCGGATATATCACCGAGGCACATCTGAGACAACACATCGAACTCTCAACAGAAGTAGGACGCATGATCAGCAGCATGATCAAAACGCTATCCAAATACTATTGACTCCACCCTCCACCCTCCACCCTCTACCCTCCACCCTCTACCCTCTACCCTCTACCCTCCACCCTCTACCCTCCACCCTCTACCCTCTACCCTCTAACCCCCTATTCAATATGTCTACCCTCTACCCTCTACCCTCTACCCTCCCCCTAATCATCCGCCGCGAGTACCTCTTCCGGGTACGCAAGAAATCCTTCCTGCTGCTCACGCTACTCACGCCCCTGCTGATGATCGGTATGATCTTCGTGCCGCTCTGGCTGGCCTCGTTCCGGGCCGACGACGTGCGCACCGTGGCCGTCATCGACCACACCGGCCACTACGCACCGCTCTTCACCGACACCGACGGCTATCGCTTCGTCACCACGCGGACCGACGACCCCTTCGCCACGTTGGAAGTCACCGACGACCTGCTCCGCGACTCCTCGGCCGCCACACTCTATTCCCGCCAGCAAATCCCCGCCGACCTCTCGCGCTTGGTCAACGAGACGCTCCGCCAGCGCATGGAGCACGACAAGATGGCCGCCTATGGCATCCCCAACCTCGAGCAGATCGTCCGCGACAGCCGCGTGGATTACCAGATCCGCACCGTCAAGCTGAACGACGACGGCTCCGAGAGCACCTCCTCCACCCAACTGGCCTACATCATCGGCATCGTCTTCACCCTGGCCGTCTACATGTTCATCACCCTCTACGGATCGATGGTCATGCAGGGCGTGTCGGAAGAGAAGACGAACCGCATCGTCGAGCTGATGGTCTCCTCCGTGCGGCCCTTCGACCTGATGGCGGGTAAGATCATCGGCATCGGACTCGTCGGACTCACCCAGCTCCTACTCTGGGGCGTGCTGACCCTGGTCGGCGTCAGTGCCATCACAGCCCTCACCGGCGCCGCAGTCACCCCGACCGACACCGCCGCAGCGCCCACCGATGTGGCCCAGACGGCCGAATGGATGGCGGCGCTCAGCTCCTTCAACTGCCGTTGCTCCTGCTCTCCTTCGCGGCCTACTTCGTGGGCGGATACTTGCTCTACGCCTCCCTCTTCGCCGCCATTGGCTCCGTGATCGATCACCCCGAGGACGCTCAGCAGTTCATGATGCCCGTGATGATGGTGCTCATCTTCGCCCTCTACGCCGGCATTTACAGCCTCGACAACCCCGACGGCCCGCTGGCCTTCTGGTGCTCCCTCATTCCGCTGACCTCGCCCGTGGTGATGATGATGCGCCTGCCGTTCGACATTCCCCTCTGGCAGCCCCTGCTATCCATCGCCCTGCTCTACGCCACAGCCCTGGGCGTGGTCTGGCTCTCGGGCCGCATTTACCGCGTCGGCATCCTGCTTTATGGCAAGAAACCCAACCTGAAGGAGATCGTAAAGTGGATCGGGTATCGATGAATCATACGTCGGCGACACTGTCGCCGAGGCTACCACACCCCATGAGTATGCTGGCGACACTGTCGCCGGGGCTACCACACCCCATGAGTGCGCTGGCGACACTGTCGCCGGGGCTATCACACCCCATGAGTGCGCTGGCGACACTGTCGCCGGGGCTATCACACCCCATGATCGTGCTGGCGACACTGTCGCCGGGGCTATCACACCCCATGAGTATGCTGGCGACACTGTCGCCGGGGCTATCATACCCCATGAGCATGCTGGCGACACTGTCGCCGGGGCTACCACACCCCATGATCATGCTGGCGACACTGTCGCCGGGGCTACCACACCCCATGAGTGTGCTGGCGACAGTGTCGCCGGGGCTACCACACCCCATGATCGTGCTGGCGACACTGTCGCCGGGGCTATCATACCCCATGAGTATGCTGGCGACACTGTCGCCGGGGCAACCACACCCCATGAGTATGCTGGCGACACTGTCGCCGCGACTATCATACCCCATGAAGGCGTCGGCAGACATTCTGCCGGGGCTATCATACCCCATGAAGGCGTCGGCAGACATTCTGCCGAGGCTATCATACCCCATGACGGCGTCGGCAGACATTCTGCCGGGGCTATCATACCCCATAAGTGTGTCGGCAGACATTCTGCCGAGGCTATCCCCTCCATCGACCCATCGCTTACGCCGCACCCGCATTAAGAAGTGACCCGGAATAACTCCTCCCCACCCCAGAACATGAAACAGAAGAAATCCCCCTTTATCGTCCCCGACGGTGCCGACCGCGTGCTGCTCCACGCCTGCTGCGCACCCTGCTCCAGCGCCATCTTGGAGTGGATGCTGGCCCACGGGCTGCACCCGACGCTGATCTTTTGCAACCCGAACATCTTCCCCCTCGAGGAGTACACCAAACGCAAGGCCGAGCTCCAGCGCCACGCCCTGCGCCTCGGTGTCCCCTTCACCGATGCAGACTATGACCACGCGGCTTGGCGCCAGCGCGTCCGTGGCTTGGAGCACGAACCGGAGCGCGGCGCCCGCTGTCAGATGTGCTTCGCGGTGCGGCTCGAGACCGTGGCCCGCTACGCACACGAACACGACTTCCCCGTCTTCACCACCACCCTCGCCTCGTCGCGTTGGAAGAGCCTCGAGCAGATCACCGCGGCCGGTGAAGCGGCTGCAGCGCGCTATCCGGGGCTCACCTTCTGGGCGCAGAACTGGCGCAAGGGCGGCCTCAGCGATCGCCGCAACGCACTGATCAAGGAATACAACTTTTATAACCAGAACTACTGCGGATGCGAGTTCAGCATCCGACCAGAGTCGCAAAACCCCTCATCCAATGAACAATCAGAAAGAACCGAAAGCCAACTCAACGCCTGAATCAGACGAGGAGAATCTGCCGCTTGTCGTCCTCCCCGCCGAATGGGAACCCCAAAGCGGCATCCAGCTCACCTGGCCGCACAGCGGCACCGACTGGGCACCTATGCTCGATGAGATCTCGCAATGCTACGCCCGCATTGTCCGCGAAATCATCCGCTTCGAGCCCGTGATGATCGTCACCCCGAGTGCCGACATCGTCCATCCCTACATCGAAGACCTCGATCAGGATCGCATCCACTTCTGTGAAGTCCCCGGCACCAACGACACCTGGGCACGCGATCATGGCGGTATAGGTGTCATGTTCAAAGGCAAACCCGCCGTCTTCAATTTCATCTTTAACGGCTGGGGGATGAAGTATCCAGCCAACTACGACAACCAGATCGTCTTTGAGATGGAAAAAGATGGCGCCTTCACCCCCGATATCGAGGTTCGTTATTTTTCCCTCGTGCTGGAGGGCGGCAGCATTGAGTCCGATGGGTGTGGCACAGTGCTTACCACCGCCCGCTGCCTCTTTTCTAAGAACCGCAACGAGCGCCTGTCAAAAGCCACGATGATGGCCGCCATAGAGGCCCTACTCGGTGCCGACCGTCTCCTTATTCTGAAGCACGGATACCTCGAAGGTGACGACACGGACGGCCACGTGGACACCTTGGCGCGTTTCTGCGACCCGGAAACGATCGCCTATGTACAGTGCACCGACCCGGACGACAGTCATTTCGACGAGCTACTGGCCATGGAGCGCGAACTCCTCGCCCTACGCACGGCCGAGGGGAAGCCCTACCGCCTCATTTCGCTGCCCATGGCTGAGCCGGTCTTCGACGAGGACGGCTATCAGTTGCCAGCCACGTATGCGAACTTCCTCATCCTAAACGGTGCCGTGCTGGTGCCTGCCTACGGTAACGACGAGCTGGACGAACAGGCTCGAGAGGTTCTCCAAACAGCTTTCCCCGACCGCGAAATCATCAGTGTGGACTGCCTGCCACTCATCCAGCAAGGCGGTGCCATCCATTGCGCCACCATGCAGTATCCCGCGGGCGTGCTCAATGTCGATACCGACGACGATGAGGAGGAGTCGGACGAATATTCCCCCCTTTAATCCCTATTTGAACGATGAAAATTGGACTCATTCAACAGCATAACACGGCCGACATGGCCGACAACATCGCCCGCCTTACGGACGCTATCCGGACGTGTGCCGCCGAAGGTGCTTCGCTCGTAGTGCTTCAGGAGCTGCACAACGGCCTCTATTTCTGTCAGACGGAGGACACCGCCGTCTTCGACATGGCTGAATCTATCCCCGGACCCTCGACCGCGCACTTTGGCGAGGTAGCTCGTGCGTGTGGTGTGGTGCTCGTGCTATCTCTCTTTGAGCGTCGTGCGCCGGGGATTTACCACAATACGGCCGTCGTGATCGAAAAAGACGGAACGATAGCAGGCCGGTACCGCAAAATGCATATCCCGGACGATCCGGCGTACTACGAGAAGTTCTACTTCACGCCCGGCGACCTCGATTTCCGCCCCATACCGACCTCCGTGGGTCGTCTTGGCGTGCTGGTTTGCTGGGATCAGTGGTACCCGGAGGCCGCCCGACTGATGGCCCTGCGTGGTGCAGATCTGCTTATCTATCCCACGGCTATTGGCTGGGAACGTTCCGATCGGCCGGAGGAGCAAAGTCGGCAACTCGACGCCTGGCGGACGGTGCAGCGGGGCCATGCTGTGGCGAACGGCCTACCCGTCATTACGGTTAACCGTGTCGGGCACGAAATAGACCCCTCTGGGCAAACTGCCGGCATACAATTCTGGGGAAACAGCTTTGCCTCAGGTCCGCAGGGGGGAAATCTTGACCGAATTACCGACCGATGCGGAAGCTATCCGTGTGATTTCGGTCGATTTGCAGCGTAGTGAACATGTGCGCCGCTGGTGGCCTTTCCTACGCGACCGTCGGATCGATGCGTTTGGCCCCCTCACGCGTCGATATTTGGACGAGGAATAAGTGCACAGCCGTTTTTAATCTGAAAAAAGGCCTCGCGGACCTTTGTAAAAACATCGGGCGCCCCCTTCATACGTGAAAGAGGCGCCCGTTTTGGCGATTGGTGTGGAGAAATCCGTCAGACGAATTTCGCAGGATGGCTGCTTACTTGATCAGCGTGAAGTTGCCAATCAGCGGCAGGGGTTTCATCTTCCCACCAGCTGCGTTGATGACACCGATGATGAAAAATACGAATCCAGCAAGGTATCCGACGGTGGTGATGAGCCAGCCAATCTTCGGAATGACTCCCAAGATACCGCACACGAATACAAACAGGAACAAAATAAGCCCCTGATTGGTGTGATAGCGTGCATAAGCCGACTCTTTTGCAGCCAATAGAGGGATCAGGAACAAAATTCCGAAATAGGCCAGGATGGCCATCACTTTGTTGCTCTGCACATCGTTCGGATCGGGCGTAACATTTACTTCTTCCATACTTTATCGATTTTTTAAGTGGATAAAAAAGAATGACTTCAATCATCCCTCGGCCATGATTTCCCTCATGGAATTTAGCACGGGGACGGCGGCAAAGATAAAACCCTTTCTTAAACATCAAAGGAGGCAAATAGATAGAAGAAAATGAGTTACGCACGATTCTTGTCTTTTTATAATCTGCATTTTTGTAAGGTGCAGAATGCAAATTCGTCCCTTACAAATTGTCCTACCTTTGCCATCCAATGAATGGCTGTTTAGGATAGATTAAAGGGGAAGCCGCAGAAGGACATCGAAATCTTTCGAGGCTTTTCTTGATGGGCGCCATTCGGAAGGATCTCTGCTCTTCCGCAGGATGGGGTCGCGAGACATGGCACGACCATGTTTCGGACCCAAACGAGCCACGCGGGCAGCGAAACGACCGAATAAAAGCCGAAAAATGTACCTCTGCAGCCCCTAACAAGTGAACATATCAAACTAAGTAGAAAGAAATGAATGCTTTTCTCGATGATCTTCTCCTGAGGCGCCGCCGTGTACAAAGTGCACTGGCCGACGCTGCGGCGGACGGGGCCCTTTCGCTTCGGACGTCCATCTCTTTTACCTTACCGGGCGCGTCTTCAATGGTTGGCTCTATTTGCCGACGGAAGGCGCGCCGGTTGCGTTTGTAAGGCGTCCTGCTGACTGCGATTTGCCGGTCGAGGCGGTTCGCGTGCATCGTCCGGACGACATGCTCGGCTGGTTCAGCAATGCACCGGGACAATCACGGCCCAAACACCTCCTGTTCGAAGCCGATACACTCTCGTATAGCGATTACATGCGCCTTTACAACCTGTTCCAACCCGAAAAGGCTGGAAATGTCTCCGCCGTCATGCGGCGCGTGCGTATGATTAAGACACCTTGGGAGGTGGAGCAATTGCGGCTCTCTTCCCAGCGTCATGCCGAGGTCTATGCAGAAATCCCGGACTGTTTCCACCCCGAAATGACTGATCTGGAACTTCAAGCCGAGATCGAAAGGCGGATGAGGCTTCACGGGTCGATTGGCATCTTTCGTACTTACGGGCCGAATATGAACATCTTCATGGGCAGCCTTCTGGCTGGCGAGAATGCAGAGGCCGCGTCACCTTTCGACTTTGCTCTTGGCGGCGCAGGACAAACGCCGATATGTCCCATCGGTGCTAATGGCACGAAATTGACGGACGGGACGGCCATCATGGTCGATATGGCGGGCAATTATACGGCCTACATCTCTGACATGACGCGCGTTTTCTCCGTAGGAAGGCTCAGCGAAAAGGCCTACCGTGCGCATGGCACGGCAAGAGACATCATGGCGGCTGCCGAGGTCGTTATGCGACCCGGATTGGCATGCAGCGAACTCTACAGCATGGCTGTTGGCATGGCAGAGAAGGCCAATCTGGCTGACTGCTTCATGGGTACGCGTCAACAGGCCAAGTTTGTAGGCCACGGCATTGGTTTGGAAATCAATGAGCCACCCGTGCTCACTCCCCGCTCAAAAGATGCGCTGCAACCGGGCATGGTGATCGCCTTCGAGCCTAAATTTGTGATCCCAGAGGTGGGCGCGGTAGGTGTCGAGAATAGTTATCTCATCACAGAGACGGGCGCGGAAAGCTCACCCATTTCGAAGAGGAGATTATCTCGCTGACGTAAGGCGGAACGCTGAAAATGAGCATCTAAAAAGGAAACGTGTCCGGGTGCACGTGTCCATCGTGATACAAAAAAGGACCCGAGACATTCACCAGTAGGGTAGGGGCGAAGCATTTTTCGCCCCTGCTGTTTTCCGAGAAAGTAAAACGTGAAAAGAATCATTAGTATGCAAGGATATCCAGCCTGATTCTCCGAAAGATTCCTGCCGGTAGGGTAGGGGCGTATCGAATACGCCCGCCAAACGTCCCCGTGGGGACGAGCGATCGAAAAACCTGATACGCGCTGGGGCGTATGCGATACGCCCCTACACCTACCGGCAGGAAAAAACGGTTGTTTCCGATGACCGGCTGAGGATCATTCTGAAAAAATATCCCCCCGCCCTTTTACAGGGAAAAAGAACACAGAAACGATTTCTCCAAACCTAATTTATTCATCCTATAATCCGTTTAATCAGATGAGAAAGACAACATCTACGCTCTTGTTGCTCGTTGCGATGGCCCTGTGCGGACGTGCGAGCGCAATTGATCCGGCCGATGTGAAGCCGGTCAAAAACCTGATCCTCTTGATCCCCGATGGAACGTCTATTGCGACCGTGTCTACGGCTCGCTGGTACCAATGGTACAAAGATCCCAATCGGCAGCACTTGGCCATCGACCCGTATCTCTGTGGTACGGTTCGGACCTTCTCTTCCAACGCCCCAATCGGCGATTCTGCACTACGACCTCCTGTTATGTGACCGGACATCCGAGCCGTACAGGTTATATTGCCACTTACCCGCCGGCTGATCCGGGCAATGACATTTTCCCCGTAGATCCCTCGCGCGCTTATCAGCCTATGATCACTCTGCTGGAGGCCATGCGGCTGGTACAAAACAAGGCTACCGGTTTGGTTGTCACTTGCGAGTTCACACATGCCACTCCTGCAGACTGCTCCGCACATAGTTACAGCCGGAAACGTTATGATTGGATTGCGCCGCAGATTGTCCATAACGACGTAGACGTTGTTATGGGTGGTGGCGTCTCTCTTTTGGACAAAGAAGGCGAGGCTTACCTTCGGTCGCGGGGTTACAGCGTCTATCGCGACGATCTGGCCGGTATGCGCGCTGACAACAATGGCAAAATGTGGGCCCTCTTCGGTAAGAAGGAGATGGATTATGACCTGGATCGCGATCCTGCCCAACAGCCTGCCCTCGAAGAGATGACACGAAAGGCCCTCGAGAAACTGTCCAAAAACGAAAATGGCTTTTTCTTGATGGTTGAAGGAAGTAAAGTAGACTGGGCGGCGCATGGCAACGATCCCGTGGGTATGCTTACCGAATATGTGGCCTTTGACAAGGCTTGTGCCGTGGCGCTTGACTTTGCCAAGAAGGACGGACAGACGCTCGTGGTTGTCGTGCCCGATCATGGCAACAGTGGTTTCAGTCTGGGGCGCCGCGACTGTAAAGGTTACGACAAATTGACCAAGGATCAGCTCTTCAGCTTTGTCACTGGCGTAAAAAATACGGCCCAGGGCTTTGTCAACAAGCTCAACGCCGCGCCATCGACAGAGGTGCAAAAGATCTTCAAAGAAAATGCCGGATTTGAGTTGACCGACGAGGAGCTGCAGGCCCTTTACAACTGCAAAGATTATAAGAACAGCCCCATCCCGGAGGCCGATCGCACGGAAAAAGAGTCCCTGTCGGCCCTCTACAGCAATTCTCTCTACGGATTTGTAGCTAAGCTACTTACCTCCAAGACCTGTTTTGGCTTTACCACGGGCGGGCACACCGGCGAGGACGTTATTTTGGCCGCATATCACCCCCAGGGAACCCTCCCCATAGGTGTAAACACGAATATCGACCTCCATCGCTACATGGCCTCCGCCGTAGGCCTCTTAGGGAAGCCCGACGAACTCACCCAGGAGTATTTTGTGCCCCATACCGAATTGTTGAAAGGCTACAAATACACTATCTTGCCGGCGAAAACGGAGAAGGACAATCCCACGCTCGTTGTTAAGGGCAAAAAACAACAGCTGACGATCGTGCCCTTCACCAACATCATCCGAAAAGGGAAGAAGGCAAACGACGAGATCCGTCTTTCGACCGTGATTGTCTACGTAGACAAGAACAACACCTTCTACCTGCCGCGATCTATCACAAAGTATCTTGAATAAGAAAGTCTTTCGATATGTCTTTTATTCGCCCAGTAAGATGGGATATGTTTTGATTGGGTCCTGACAAGGCCTTTATTTGGTTTCATTGCATTATGATAAGAGGTGCACCCGCGACGGGTCCACCTCTTTTTTTATCTCTCGAAAAAGAGGGAGAGGCCAATATGCATGACCATTTTATGTCCCCGGAAACGGATGCCGCAAAACCGCATGACCATTTCATATCCCCGTGTAGGGCGCAACAGCATACGCCCCACAAACGACCCAGAACGGGGCGAATACGTGCAAAACCGCACGAACGTTTCACGTACCCGGGCACGGATAACGACATCCTGCGCGTAACGTTTTCGTCCCCGTGTAGGGCGCAACAGAATACGCCCCACAAACGACCCGGAACGGGGCGAATATGTGCAAAATCGCACGAACGTTTCATGTACCCGGGCACGGATAACGACATCCTGCGCGTAACATTTTCGTCCCCGTGTAGGGTGCAACAGAATACGCCCCACAAACGACCCGGAACGGGGCGAATACGTGCAAAATCGCACGAACGTTTCACGTAATCGGGCACGGATAACGACATCCTGCGCGTAACGTTTTCGTCCCCGTGTAGGGGCGCAACAGAATACGCCCCACAAACGACCCGGAACGGGGAGAATACGTGCAAAATCGCACGACCGTTTCATGTACCCGGGCACGGATAACGCAAAACCGCACGAATCCCGCATACATCCGAAAATGGATGACGCAAATACACGGCGTTCGTTTTCTGCCGAAAACGTCTGTGGGGCGTATTCAATACGCCCCCTACACGGGGACGAAAATGGTACGTGCGGGGTTGCGGCGTTCGTTTTCTGCCGAAAACGTTTGTAGGGCGTATGCAATACGCCCCTACACGGGGACGAAAATGGCACATGCCGATCCGCATACATCATTTTAAGCCCCACAAACCCCTCCTGCCTTTTTGCAACGTCCTCGTTTGGGATCGAGAGGGACGTGTGCGGAGTTGCGGGGGGATTGCTTGGGTGGAAAATATTAAATAGCGGGAATGTTATTTAGTTGCTCTGATAGAGCAATTAAGCCGCAAAAATGTTTCTTAGTTGCTCCGTTGAAGCAATTAAGCCGAGAAAATGTCTCTTAGTTGCTCTGGTGAAGCAATTAAGCCGCAAAAATGTTTCTTAATTGCTCTGATGAAGCAACTAAATAACATGCGCGTTGTTTAGTATTTTGCATGCATGTTGGAGGTATGAAAAATCTTCCCATCTTTGCCGCGTCACAATCTTTTGTCTTGAAAGATGACGGACATGTATCACATCACAAATAAACAGAGTTTACAATGCCAGAGACACCTTCTGCTCCTCAAAATCCGTCGGCGGGGATTGTACCGCCTGTCGAAATCGACACAATTAACTGCACGCTGATGACCAACGGTGCGCACTTCTTGTTTATGAAGAACGTGAGCGACCGCATGGCCACCGAAACGGCCCTTTTGGCACACCCGAAGATCAAAAAGGCTGCCGATCTGCTCGCTGCGGCGACCAAGAAAGAGGACGACTGTTACGCTAAGTCGCAAAAAAGCCTCATTACGGTCGACATCCACAAAGCGGATCAGGAAAGGGGACGTATGCTGAACGCCCTACGCAAAACATTGAAAGGTTTTGCGGACCATCCGGAAGCCGACAAGGCTCGATCGGCCGCAACGATCCTCAAGGTGATGACCGCCTATCGTCTCGACGCCCGTATGCAGCTGGAGCGAGAGACCGGGGCCATCATTAGCTTCGTGGGAGACTGCGAGAAAACGTACGCGACCGACGTTTCGTCGCTGGGCGTTAAGCCGTATATCGACTCGTTGAAAGCGGCCAACGAAAAAATAGAGAAGTGGCTCACCGAGCGTTCCGACAACATGCCGCAAACGCTCGGCTCACTCCGCACGGCTCGTCATGAGTCGGATTTGGCTTACCAGTGGCTCATCAAGGTAGTCAATGCCTTGGCGGTGGTTGACGACGCACTCGACACGGCCCCCTTTATCATTCATATGAATAAGGTGGTCCATCGCAACAAGACGCAAGTGATCGGATCGAAGAAGAAGAAAGACGGCGAGGATCCCGAAAAGCCGAAAGATCCGAAGCAGCCGAAAGAACCGAATCCCAAAAAGCCGGGAAAGGATGACGGCAAACCCGACATCCATCTCCCTGAGGATAAAGATTCGAAGAAACCAGACCCCAAGACTCCCGGAGGAGAAGGAGAGAAGCCCAAGCAACCCGGAGGCAGTCAAGGCAGCGGGCCAGATATTACCCTGCCAGAAGAATAGACCGTCGTTATTAATGATAAATCATCGGTAGTTATGCCGGGTGCAGCATAGGTTCGCCTATGTATGTGCCCGGCATTTTTCATGGGGTTCGTTTTTCCGAGAATGAACGACATGCGGATCGGCGTGAGTGTTTTTTGTTGGGGGTTTCTGGATGATTGTTTTTTGTTGGGGGTTTTTTGTTGAGGGTTTTTCGTTATGTGTTTTCGCGCAACTGTTTTTTTGTTGAGTGTTTTTCGTTGTGTGTTTCTGCATGATTGTTTTTTGTTGAAGGTTTTTCGTTGTGTGTTTTTGCATAAGTGTTTTTCGTTGTTCGTTTTTTGTTATGCGTTTTCGCATTTCCTCCTTATTATCCCCATTATTGGGGATTGTGAACAGCATTCTCTACGTTCTACTTTTGCCGCCGTATTTGTTTAAGTGCAGAATGTATTTTATATTGTATCATAAGAACATGAAGAAGAGAAACACCCTATGGATGCTTTTCGCGTGCCTGCTGACGATTGCCTGGAGTACGTCCACGGCGCAAACGGCACGCATTACGGGCGTCGTGACCGACGCTGCGAACAACGAACCGCTCATCGGAGCCAGCGCCTTTATCGAACAACTGAAAACGGGAGAGGTGACAGACACCAAGGGCAACTTTTCGATCCAAAATTTACCCCCGGGCACCTACACGGTCCGATTTGATTACATGGGCTACGAAAGCCATTCGGAACGGGTCACGCTACGCGAAGGGGAGGTGCGCCGCATAAAGGTACAACTGCAATCGGAGTCGAAATCGCTCAGCGAAGTAGTGGTAACAGCCAAAAGTGAGGCCCGACAATTGCGCGAACAAGCGATGCCTATCTCTGTCATATCCATGAATCAGTTGAGCGGAACGGTGGCAGGCATTGCGGACATCTTGTCGAAGACGGTCGGAGTGACATTGCGCTCGTCTGGCGGAGTGGGAGGCGCTACAAGACTGTCCGTGCGCGGCTTGGAGGGAAAAAGGATCGGGTTCTTTATCGACGAGACGCCCATGAACGATAATTCGGACTTTATCGACATCAACGATATCCCTATCGACATGATTGATCGCATTGAGATTTACAAGGGTGTCGTTCCGGCCAAATTTGGAGGCTCGGCAATGGGCGGGGCCGTCAATTTGGTGCTGAAAGAGTATCCGGCACGTTACGCGGACTTTAGTTACACGCTGGAATCGTTCAATACGCACAAAGTGCAACCGTTTTGAAGCGAAATTTGCGCAATCAGGGCCTCGTGTTCGGCATCGGCGGCGGATATACGTACTCGGACAATAACTACACCATGCTTTCGCCCTATGTGGACGGCCTGAAGATCCGCCGCGACCACGATGGATTCCGAAAATTGATCCTGGGCGGCTCCCTGAAGGCCTACAAATGGTGGTTTGACAAGGTGGAGATTGAACCGGCTTTCGCTTTGACGAATCATGAGATACAGGGCATTGAAAAGGATATCCGTAAGGCGGAAACGCACTCCATGCTCTTTGCCCTGGCCAATAAATTGGAGAAAAAAAAAAACTTCCTGACGCCTGGCTTGGACTTCGATATGCACTTGGCAGCGGCCATTACGTCTTACGGGCTCGTGGATACGGCCAAGCAATGGTACGACTGGGATGGACGGGCCTATCCCTCGCCATCTATTTATGGCGGAGAATTGGGCAATCGTTATGCGTCGCATTCTTCGGATAAGAAGTTTACCATCAGCCACAAATTGAACTTAGAATACTTGCTGCATAAGCAGCACTCGCTCAATTTCAACTCACTTTTTACCCTGGCAAACGGTTTCCCCAAAGATTCGCTGCGAGAATTGAGCATAGGAAGAGAAGCGGTCTTCAATTCGCGCATGAGGAGTTGGTCGGCAGGCTTAACGTACGATTTTCGCACGCCGAAAGACCGCCTGCTGAACTCCCTGACCGTGCGTTACTACCTATACACGATGAAGACACGTCAGGCGGACATTTTTGGCATCGGTGAGGTACATGATGTGGATGTCAACAAGAGCGCTGTGGGCGTTAATGATGCCCTGCGGTTCCGCATCCTGCCGGATTTGATGGCGAAATTGTCCGCGGGGTATGACGTGCGTATCCCCTCCGAAACGGAACTCTTGGGCGATGGCTACACGGTCTCACCGGCTGAAAATCTAATGCCGGAGCGAAACACGAGCCTCAATGTGGGCTTCTTGTACGACCTGACAGGTCGGGCAGCAAGTAATCTTCAGATCGAAGTCAATGCCTTCTATATGTATCTGCAACATATGATCCGCTATACGAAGGGAATCCTCGGCGCACAGTATCAAAATTTTGGCGAGATGCGTACGATGGGTGTCGAGGCAGAGGTGAAGCCGACATAACGCCTTGGCTCTATGGGTATGCGAACGCTACGTTCCAAGATCTTCGTGATGTACGTGAGCATGATGAAGGAAGTTCGCTACCTAATCCTACGAAGGGTCTGCGCATGCCCAACATTCCCTATTTAATGGGCAATGCAGGATTGGAATTCCACAAAGAGAATCTTTTTGGCGGCCGCGGACAGAACACGCGTCTTTTTAGCGATCTATCTTTTGTGGAGGAATATCTCTACGACTTCGAAATGGCGGCAGATCAACGGCGGATACCCCGCAGCACGACCGTCGACCTTGGTTTGGAGCATAGCTTTTTCAACAACAGCCTTTTTCTCTCGGCCAAGATCAAGAATCTGACCGACGCGCGCGTCCTCAGCGAATTTAATCGCCCCCTGCCAGGCCGCAGCTTCGGCGTTAAGGTGAGATATGTGTTCAAGTGAAACATTTCGGGGGGCTTTTTCCATGGTAGTTACGGTCTTGCAATCCGGTGGCTGTAGGGGCGTATTGAATACGCCCCACAAACGTCCCAGCATGGGACGAACCATCCTCCGAGCATTTGTCATGCGATCCCTGCGGGCCCGTGTGGGGGCGTATGCAATACGCTCCTACAGCCTACCGGCAGGAGAATCGAGGCCCGATAGCCTGAAGCGATACGGCAGGAACCTATTTAGAGCAAAAGACAGATTGCTGCATACGTTCGCGAACCTTTTTTCCGCCCGATGCAGCGTCTTGCAACGCTTCACCGTCCCTTCTCGCGATGGTTTTTTCTTTGAGCCAAAAGGCAGGACCTCTTTCTTCGAGTTGTCTTTCTTCATGCCCAAGCTGAGAACCCTATTTTTTAATCGAACTTTTTTCGGGCGAAAGCCCATAACTCCTATTTTTTAACCGACAAAACGTATTGAGATGATGAACAAGAAAATGATGTGGGCAGCATGCCTCGTTGCCCTTGTGATGACCGCCGGATGTGGAAAAGACACTCCCCCGGAACCCAAGCCCCAACCCAAACCGGACACGACGAATACCGTGGTGCCTGGCGGCAAAGGCCAGTACCTCTTAGAGACGACCGTGAAATCCCGACGGTATGAGCGGCTCGTCTTATTTGCAGCTGACGAACAATCTCAGTGGCTCCATCGACAATTCGAAGGGCATTCAGATTGCTTTTGCTGGCATGATCTCCGTGATTGACAACTACATCTTTGTCTTGCCCACCGGTATGGGAAAAGATGCAGAGTTTAAGGTTCGCCGCTACACGTATGACCCAAAAACACAGACGATGGGAGACCTCAAGACCATCGATGTGCCCGCTGGAGCTACGCCGTACAATGTCCAGAAGGTCTCTGCCGACAAAATTATATATGCCGAACTATTCCTTGGGTAACGTTTGGGTGATGAATCCGACCACGCTACAGAAAACAGGCGAGATCGACCTGAAGCAGTATGCGTACAAAGATGCAAGCCCCGAGCCCAGTCTGGGCATCCTTCGTGGCGATCGGTATTTCCTCACTCTGGACCAGATCGGCAGTAATTACATGCCGTACGAAGAGCGTAGGCAGGTGGAAGTGGCTGTGATCGACCCGAAGACCGACAAAGTGCTGAAAGTGATCACCGAGAACAGCAAAAAGATCGCCTTCCCGACCAGACCGTTGTACAAAGACATGATCTTTACCGACGAACAGGGCGATATTTATATCGCGTGCGCTGGCTACTTCGGTTATAACCCGAAATATCGGGAGAATGGGTTTGTCTGCATCCCTGCTGGCAAGGATGAATTTGACGCGTCGCGTACGTGGGAGATTTCTGGCGTAACGATTGAAGGCTCGGAATACAAATCATCCGCGATCCTGAACTGTAAATACCTGGGCAATGGTAAAGTGGTGGCTTTCGTGGCCATTCTGGAGCTGAACGGAACGAATCCATACACGTCTAAGAGCGCAATGGCCGTAATCATGGATCTCAAGGCCAAAACAATCAAAAGAATTGAGGGAGTTCCGATGACGGATGGCCATAGTACGGCGATTGAGACCCAAGGCAATTTGGTGCTCCTCGGTGCCTTCGGCGAAAAACAGGCGGGCCTCTTTACATATAACCCGGCTACGGGCAAGGCAGGCCTCTCGCTGAGCACAGTAGGCAATCTCTCCTTCATACACATCTTCGGCAAATAAGCATCAGCCGTTTTTTGATCATAGAAAAGCCCCGGTCCCTTCGCAAGCAAGGAATCGGGGCTTGGTTTTTTCTGAAAAGAGTTAGCGGGAAACGTTTTTCTCCGTTTGTTTTTATGGGGAAGGCTGGATCTATAGGATACCTTTCATTTATCATCATAGTGCCCATATGCTTGAAGGACAAGAACAAGCACTATTTCTTCTCGTATCTCGTAAACAAGCCTATGCTTCTTGTTTATTCTACGAGACCATTGTCCGGGTCTATCTCTTTTCAAGAGTTCTGGATGCCCCGTTCCTGTTTGGGGATGTTCTACAAGCTCATCCAACAGTTGCAAAGCCTTTTTGAACGCTTGTGGCTCACTCTTTTTCAGCCGTGATAGGTCATGATCGGCTTCTTCTGAAATTTGAAGTCTGTACATCACAAACTGTCTAAGTATTGATGAAGTTCTTCTTTGTTGCGAACTTCCACAAACCGTCCCTCCTCAATACTTTTCTTCGCGGCATCTATCCGATCGAAATATTCTTTTTCGGTCATCAAGCTGTCATCCTCTGCATCATCAAATTCATACAGGAGAGCCTCAACAAGATTGCTAAACGTGCGATTTCCAGCCTTAGCCTTGGCTCTCATTCTGTCCAATAAGGATTTATTGATACGGATAGAGGTCGTCTCTTTTAATTCTATGGTGTCCATGATTTTTTCGCATTCATTTCATCTGCAAATATATGCCCCTTCATTCTAGATCAGCAGCTTCACTTTGTAAGTGAATAAAATAAGGCCCTGTGTTCATCTCTGCCAATGTGCACAGGGCTTATCTGTTACAAATAAGGATCTATGCTGATCCGCAGGACACGTTTTTGCCTCAAGAAAAAGCCCCGGTCCCTTCGCAAGCAAGGAATCGGGGCTTGGTTTTTTGTTATGCAGAAGTGCATATCCCCCGTATGTGTCTCAGAATGATTCGGGGAATCACGTATTTATTCGGTACGTATCGAAAAATGTTCCGCGTAGGTTGGCGGAACCTGTTTTTTCGGGCGGTTATGCCAGCCGGAAATCGAGCTGCTTACGTTCCAGGTTGGCATGCTCTACTGTGATGGTGATCGGGTCTCCTAAACGATAAGTACGGTGTCGACGACGACCGACCAGGGCATAATTGGCTTCATCAAAGTCGTAAAAATCATCGTCCAAGTCTCGCATGGGCACGAGACCTTCGCATTTATTGTCGTTCAACTCCACATACAGTCCCCATTCGGTGACGCCAGATATCACGCCATCAAAAACCTGCCCGATTTTGTCGCTCATAAACTCCACCTGCTTGTATTTGATCGAAGCACGTTCCGCGTTGGCCGCCAACTGTTCCATTTGCGAGCAATGATCGCACTCTTCTTCACACGCGTCCTTAGGAACGCTCCGACCACCGTTCGCGTAACGCACCAAGAGCCTGTGCGCCATCATATCAGGATAGCGGCGGATGGGCGAGGTGAAATGCGAATAGTAGGCAAAGGCCAAGCCATAGTGCCCGATGTTTTCCGTCGAGTAGCGAGCCTTCTGCATGGATCGCACAGCCAATGTTTCGATCAGATTTTCCTCCGGTCGACCCTTGGCATCGTCTAACAGGCGATTGATACTGCGGGTGATCTCGTTTTTACTGCCGTCCGTCTTCAGTTTATACCCAAACCGTCGGACAAACGTGGCGAACGTCTCCATTTTTTCTGCGTCGGGTTGTTCATGAATGCGATAGACGAACGTTTTTTTCGCCCCCCGACTGCCCGAACGTTTCCCGACAGATTCCGCCACCGTACGATTGGCGATGAGCATAAATTCCTCGATCAATTTGTTGGCGTCCTTCGACTCCTTGAAATACACGCTCAAGGGGCGACCCTTGTCGTCGATCTCGAACTTCACCTCGTAGCGATCAAAGTCGATGGCACCCTGCGCAAACCGTCGCTCGCGGAGTTTTTTAGCCAAACGGTCCAGCGTGTTGATCTCTTCGCAGAAATCTCCGCGGCCGGTCTCTATCGCCTCCTGCGCCTCGTCGTAAGTGAAACGGCGGTCACTACGAATCACCGTCCGCACGATGCGTGAGGCGAGGATGTCAGCCTCCTCATTCATCTCAAAGACGACGGAGAAGGTCAGCTTCTCCTCATCCGGCCTTAACGAGCAGAGGTCGTTTGACAAACATTCCGGCAGCATAGGAATCGTCCGGTCAACAAGATAGACGGAGGTTGCACGCTCGTAGGCTTCCTTGTCGATGATGCTGCCCGGCTTCACATAGTGCGTCACGTCGGCAATATGGACGCCCACCTCCCAGCGGCCGTCCGTCAGGCGACGGATCGAGAGTGCATCATCAAAGTCTTTGGCGTCTTTGGGGTCGATCGTGAAGGTTGTCACCTCACGGAAGTCCTCACGTTCGGCCAAATCCTCCGCCGTAATCTCACGTGGGATGCGTCGCGCAGCCTTCTCGACATTTTCCGGATAACGCGTCGGCAGACCGTACTCAGCCAAGATGGCGTGCATTTCCGTGTCGTTATCTCCCGCGCGACCGAGCACCTCGACAACTTCACCCGTCGGATTCGACGCGTGTTCGGGCCACTCGGTGATACGCACGATGGCTTTATCGCCCGTGCGACCGCCCTGAAGCGCTGCTTTGGGGATAAAGATGTCGTTGGAGAGCGTGCGATCTTCGGTCACAAGGAAGGCGTAGTTCTTGGAGACCTCCAGCCGACCCACATAGGTGTGTGGCGCACGCTCTAAGACCTCCATCACCTCCGCCTCAGGCTCTCCCCGACGACGTTTGAAGAGCTGCACACGTACACGATCGCCATCGAGCGCGTGGGCCGTGTTGCGATCGTCCACATTGATGGGTTCTGGCGTCGGTGCGTCACCGTCTGCATTGTCCATAGCGGGAGTGTCCGGAATAAAGGCATGTCGGCCGTTGCTACGGCGCCGAAAGATTCCGGTAACGGACTCGCCGATGCGATTCAAGCGATAACGCCCGGGTTCAGTCTCCGTGAGCACATCGTCGTCCGCCAAACTGCGCAGTATTTCGGCCGTTTGGAGCTTCTGCACCTGTGCTTCGACACCGATAGCCTTAGCGATCTGCTTGTAGTTGTAAATCGTGCGAGGATTGAGCTGGAACGTATCCAAGATGGCCCGTGTGAGGGCGTCTTTTTTGAGGATGCGCTTGCCGTGATGGGCGGACTGGGCGGCTTTTTTCTTCTTGTTGCCTCGCGTGTCCCTGTCGTTTCGTCGACTTTGCTTGCCCGCCGACGTGGGCTTCTTTTTACGTGTAATCTTCATTCTGCTTACTTATTCTCTTGCCCGAAATAGTTCGGGGATACGCCTATGGCTCCCGGTTTGCACGAGAAATGCAGCCACTCAAGGGGTAGGCTGCCAGCTCGTCCGGTGTGAGGCCCTCGCGGGCCGTGGTGATGTAGAGGATGTCCATGTTTTTGCCACCAAAAGCACACGAGGTGACGTTCGGGGCAGGCACTTCCACCTTGGCGATCAGCTCGCCGGTGTAGGCATTGTAGCAATAGACGCCAAAGCCGCCCCACTGGGCCACCCAGAGGTTGTCGTTGCGGTCGATGGTCATACCGTCGGGCAGTCCGGTACCCTCGGATATGTCGACAGCGATACCGTTCTTGATGATGTCACCCGAATGCTGGTGGTAGCGATAGCGGCGGATCTTACCCGTAGGCGTATCGTTATAATAGATGTACTTGTTGTTGCGCGACCAGACGATACCGTTGGAGATCGTCACGCCGCGAATCATGGCGTCGATGCGCCCACTGGGACGGACGCAATAGAGCGTTGCGTCGTTCGACTTTTCGTCGATGCTCATCGTGCCCACCCACAGCCAACCGTTAGGCGAGCATTTGCCGTCGTTGCAGCGCAGCCGACCGCCCTTGGTGTCGACGGGGGTGATCTCTTGCTTCTGCTGGGTATTTAGATCGAAGCGGACGATGCTGTTCTCAAGCGCCACGATGACGGTATGATCCGTCTCGGGAACGACGGTCGTCACCTTCCGATCGAACTGCCACGAGCGGCATTTCTTCTTCTCCGGCATAAACTCATAGAGCGTGCGCTTCTCGATGTCTACCCAAAAGAGGGAGCCACGATCGGGGTGCCAGATGGCGCCTTCGCCCAGCTGGGCTTCTGTCCGGTAAGCCACCTCGGCGCTCATGTGCCTCACCTCCGAACAGGAGTTGGCGAGGGTGAGCAGCACCGCACTGGCCGCCACAAGGAGCAGCAGCCCGCGGGTGGACTTGATGATCGACTTCATGCCACGTATCATACTTAGAAGCTGTTTTGATTCAGTAGGGAGTAGCAGTAAGAACCGCATCGGTAGCATCGTTCTTTCCTCTCCGCCCTCTATTTGACTTGAATAATTCGTTTGATCTCACTCAGCTTATTCAACGCTTCGAGCGGCGTGAGATTGTTTAGGTCGAGGTTACAGATCTCGTCGCGCACTTGACTGAGCACCGGATCGTCTAACTGGAAAAAGCTCAGCTGATAGGCTTGGCCCTTCGCCGATTTGGGCACATCGACCACTACGGGCTTGGCTTGCGCTCCGCCTCGCTCCAGACGAGCCAGGATCTCGCCCGACCGCTCAACGATGCTCCGCGGCATGCCCGCCATACGCGCCACGTGGATACCGAAGCTGTGCTCACTGCCCCCGGATACGAGCTTGCGGAGGAAGATGACCCGATTGCCCGACTCCCGCACCGAGACGTTGAAGTTGCGGATACGCGGAAAGCTGCGGGCCATCTCGTTCAGCTCGTGGTAATGGGTGGCAAAGAGCGTGCGAGCCGACGCCGTCGGGTGCTCATGGATATACTCGACGATGGCCCAGGCGATGGAGATGCCGTCATAGGTGCTCGTGCCGCGTCCTAACTCATCGAAGAGCACAAGACTGCGCGCAGAGAGGTTGTTGAGGATGTTCGCCGCCTCGTTCATCTCGACCATGAAGGTGGATTCGCCTGCGGAGATGTTGTCCGACGCTCCGACGCGCGTGAAAATCTTGTCCACCCAACCGATACGCGCGCTCTCGGCGGGCACGAAGCTGCCCACCTGGGCCAGCAGGGCGATGAGGGCTGTCTGTCGGAGCAGCGCCGACTTACCGGCCATGTTTGGCCCGGTGATGATGAGGATCTGCTGGTCACGACGATCGAGATAGACGTCGTTGGCTACATAAGGCTCGTCCGAGGGCAGTTGTCGCTCGATGACGGGGTGGCGCCCACCTCGAATGTCGATCACATCGGAGTCGTCTACCACCGGCCGCACATAACGCTGGCTGGAGGCCGTGCGGGCGAAGGAGACGACGCAGTCCAGCTGGGCCACGATTTGTGCGTCACGCTGGATGGGGCGGACGAGCTGCGTCAGATCGGCCGTCAGTCGGTTGAACAGCTCCGCTTCCAAGGCCACGATACGCTCTTCGGCGCCGAGGATCTTCTCCTCGTATTCCTTCAGCTCCTCCGTGATGTATCGCTCGGCATTGACCAGGGTCTGCTTGCGGATCCACTCCGTGGGCACCTTGTCTTTGTGCGCATTTCGGACCTCGATATAGTATCCGAACACGTTGTTGAAGGCGATCTTGAGGCTCGGGATGCCCGTCCGCTCACTTTCGCGCTGCTGCACCTTCGTCAGGTAGTCCTTGCCCGAATAGGCCAGCTGGCGCAGCTCGTCAAGCTCCTGGCTTACCCCCTCGGCGATAAGCCCTCCTTTGGCGATCGTGACGGGTGGCTCACTGACCAACTCGCGTCCGATGCGTTCGCTCATCTCCGAACAGGGATCGAGTGCCTCACCCCAAGCCCGGAGCACCGCGTTATCCGACGCCATCGAGCGCGTGCGTATCCGTCCGATGGCTTCCAGGGCACGCTTGAGCTGCACCACCTCGCGCGGCGAGACCCGCCCCACGGCCACCTTGGAAATGATCCGCTCCACGTCGCCCACTTCGGCCAGCTGCCCGATCAGTGCCTCACGCAGCAAGGCGTCGCCCGCAAGCAAGGCCACGGCGTCCTGTCGGCGACTGATCTCGGCCTCGTCGCGGAGTGGAAAGAGCAGCCAGCGCTTCAGCAGTCGTGCGCCCATGGGCGAGGTGGTCTCGTCGATCGTTTCCAGAAGGGAGCGGCCGCCATCGCTCATCGATCGCACAAGCTCAAGGCTGTGGACGGTGAATTTGTCGAGCCTGACGTAACCCTCCTCCTCGATACGCAGGAGCGACGTGATGTGTGTCCCACCTGCGTGTGCTTCGTGCGATCCAAATAAACGAGGATGGCGCCTGCGGCCACGATGCCGTCCTCCAGATCCTCGACGCCGAAGCCTTTCAGCCCGACCGTCTCAAAGTGGCGCTGGAGCCGATCGCGAGCCGTGTCGGGCATGAAGACCCAATCCTCCATCTCGAACACACTGCCCACAGGCCCGAAGGTGCATCCGAAGCGGTCGCGCAGACCGTGGCAGACCAGCACCTCCTTAGGCGCAAAGTCCGCCAGCCACTTGTCCACCGTCTCCACCGTGCCCTCGGCCGTGAGGAACTCGCCCGTCGAAATATCCAGAAAAGCCACCCCGCATTTGGACCGCCCAAAATGCACCGCAGCCAGAAAGTTATTCTCCCCTCCGTTCCAGCACATTGTCATCCATCGAAACGCCGGGGGTGACCAGCTCCGTGATCCCTCGCTTGACCAGTTTCTTGGCCATTTTCGGATCCTCCAGCTGGTCGCATACCGCCACCCGCCAGCCCGATTTCACCAGCTTCGGCAGGTAGGCATCGAGCGCGTGATAAGGGAAGCCCGCCATCGGCACATCCTGCGCCGCGCCGTTAGAGCGCTTCGTCAGCACAATGCCGAGCGTCTCAGCCCCATCGACAGCGTCCTGCCCATACATTTCATAGAAGTCGCCCACGCGAAAAGAGCAGAATGGCCTCTGGATGTTTAGGCCTTAATGCCAAAATACTGCTTCATCAAGGGGGTTTCGACGGATTTTGCCACAGTGGTTTCTTCCTTTCTTTTAAGTGAGACAAAAGTATGGCTAATCAGAAAGCCCCGCAAAATCAGCGCTTCCCGCCCCCTGCCACGCCTCTCATTCCCCTCCCTCGGCCCATCCGAAACGCCCCCGTCCATCCTTCCTCCACCCTCGATCACTTCCAAACGCCCCGCCTTTTTCCATTTCCTCACCCCGTCCCACTCCGAAAAGCACCGCGTTTTCCATTCCCTCAGCCCATCCCACTCCCAAACGGGGCACGTCCACCATTCCCCGGGCCGTCGGACTCCCAAACGGGGCACGTCAGGCATTCCCCGGGCCGTGCCACACCCAAACGTGCCACGTCTGCCATTCCCCGGCCCGTCCCAGCCCCAAACGGGCTGCGTCTGCTATTCCCCAGCCCGTCCCACCCTCAAACAGGCCACGTCTACCATTCCCCCGGACCGTCCGACTCCCAAACGGCCCACGTCAACCATTCCCCCGGCCCGTCGGGCAGTTATTTCGCGTGCAGATCGGCTTCTTTCGCACTGAAAGCCTACCTTATGCACTGCATAACGCTATCTCTTACTATAGAAGCTATTCCTCTGCAATGCGGATAGTATGTTTCTCATATAGAAGCCTACCTTATGCGTCGCATAAGGCATATTCCTACCTTAAAAGCCTACTTCATGCACTGCATAAGTCATTCTTTCGACTCAGGAAGATTCTATCCGCGCTGCACAAGCTATGCTTTTAACTCGGGAAGATCCTATCTGCGATGCACTTGTTAGGCTTTTATGCTGGGAATATATCTTATGCGACGCATAAGCCATGCTTTTGGAGTAGAAGAATCTTATCTGCGACGCATAAAGCGGGCTTCTAATGCGTGAGAATCGCATATGCACTGCATATCATAGGCTTTCAGTGCGAAAGAAGCCAATTTGCACGCGAAATGACTGCCCGACGGCCCGGGGGAATGGCAGAGGCGGCCCGTTTGGGAGTCGGACGGGCTGGGAGAATGGTGGAGGCGGCCCGTTTGGGGGTGGGACGGGCTGGAGGAATGGAAAAAGGCGGGGCGTTTAGGGGCGGAGCGGGTGGGGGAATGGCAGACGTTCCACATGTGTGTCGATCTAATTTGCGGATGATCGTAGACGTCCCTCACTGCTTGATCATACACCCCTGAGAGGTCGTCCTAAGGGGCGTATGCCATACGCCCCTACCCGGACAACGACAGATTGAGGATCATTGGAAACGACTCCTCCCGCCGGCAGGTTGTAGGGGCATATGGCATACGCCCCACATTTGCGCCGATCTAATTTGCCGGACATCCGCCATTCCCCACCGCCTGATCATACGCCCCTCGAGGGGTCGTCCTAAGGGGCGTATGCCATACGCCCCTACGGCCTGCCGGCAGGACTTCGCCTTTTTCGCGTCTTGTCTTTAGCGTCTCCCGAAGAGGCTGCGCTGATTGGGGTCGGGGGTGCGACTGCGGACGATGATGAGCAGCTCTTCGAGGGCGGTCAGGGCGGCGAAGAGGAGTGCAATGCGCAGGGCTGTCGCCGATACGGGGCCGCACCAGACGATGCGCACGAGTAGGAGGAAGGCGATCACGGCGCTGATCTTATTGCCCAGGGTGTGGACGGAGAGCAGTCGGCGGAAGCGCAGCCACCCGACGACGATCGCAGCCAGTCGCAGGGCAAGAACCACGACGAGCTCCGTCAGGCAGGAGCGCACCACGGACTCGTAGCGCGTGCAGAAGACCCACCCCAGGGCGAGGAAGAACGTCCAGTCGGCCACCGAGTCGAGGCGGGCGCCAAGCCGCGTCTGACAGTCGAAGCGACGCGCAATGATCCCGTCGACGGCGTCGGTAGCTCCGGCCAGCAGCATCAGGGCGGCCAGTAGCGGGGGCCGATCGGCTGTGGCTATGAGGACGGGCGAGAGAAGAATGCGCAGGGCGGAAAGGAGGTTGGGGACGTGCTTCATTGTTCGGTCGTCGATGGGGTGGGGTGGGACGCGCTATCGGGAGACGATGCGGAGGACGTCGAGCAGGTGGCGGTCGATGGGCTTATCCTTCTTGATGGCCTTGGCGAAGGGCACGAGGACAAGCTCGTCGTTCTGAAGGCCGATCATGACGTTGCGCTGCCCCTCGAGTAGGGCCTCGATGGCGGCTTCGCCCATGCGGGTGGCCAGGATACGGTCTTGCGCCGAAGGGGAGCCACCGCGTTGCAGGTGGCCAAGGATGGAGACGCGGACGTCGAACTGCGGATACTCCTTCTTGACGCGTTCGGCCACGCCCATGGCACCACCCGTTACCTCGCTTTCGGCCACGAGCACGATGCTGCTGTTCTTCGACTTGCGGAAACCCTGCTCAATCATCTCGGCCAGCTGGTCTTTCTCGAGCGAGATCTCGGGGATGATGGCGGCTTCGGAGCCGGTGGCCAGGGCACCGTTGAGGGCGAGGAAGCCGGCGTCGCGTCCCATGACCTCGACGAAGAAGAGTCGCTCGTGCGAGGAGGCCGTGTCACGGATTTTGTCGACGCACTCCATGATGGTGTTCAGGGCCGTATCGTAACCGATGGTGACATCGGTGCCGGAGAGGTCGTTGTCGATCGTACCGGGCAGGCCGATGATGGGGAAGTTGTGCTCCTGGGCGAAATCGCGAGCGCCATGCAGGCTACCGTCGCCACCGATGACGACGAGGGCTTCGATACCGTGTTCGACGATCACGTCGTGGGCCTGACGTCGGCCCTCGGGGGTACGGAACTCGTCGCAGCGGGCGGTCTTGAGGATGGTGCCACCACGCTGGATGATGTTGCTGACGCTTTGGGTTTCGAGCGAGGTGATCTCGTTCGTGATCAGTCCGCGATAGCCGCGGTAGATGCCTTTTACGATGATGCCGTTGGCGATAGCCGTACGGGTGACGGCCCGGATGGCGGCGTTCATGCCCGGAGCGTCACCGCCAGAGGTCAAGACGCCGATGCATTGGATGTTTGTTGCCATTTGTGTGAAATGATTAGGGGTAAGATGATAAATGGGCTATGAAAAGAGCCGGGCGTTTGTCAACGTCCGGCTCCCAAGGAGTTTAATTCAAAACAGCTTCTTTAGTCCAAGATGCTATGGACAAAGACTGGTTATGATCGCATAGAAACGGCCTCCTTTCAACTCGCACCGAGGAAGCCTAACAGTACGCCTGCGGCTACGGCCGATCCAATCACTCCGGCTACGTTCGGACCCATGGCGTGCATGAGCAGATAGTTGCCCGGATCGTATTCCAGACCGAGGTTTTGAGAGATGCGCGCAGAGTCAGGCACGGCCGACACGCCAGCGTTACCGATCAGGGGGTTGATCTTGTTGCCCTCCTTGAGGAAGAGGTTGAAGAACTTCACGAAGAGTACACCGGCGCTGGTGGCTACCATAAACGAGAAGGCGCCCAGGATGAAGATCTGCACCGACTGGAAGCGGAGGAACTCCGTAGCCTGCGTGGAGGCTCCGACGGTGACACCGAGCAGGATGGTGACGATGTCGATGATCGGTCCGCGAGCCGCCTCAGCCAAGCGACGGGTGACGCCACTTTCCTTCAGCAGGTTGCCGAAGAAGAGCATACCGAGCAGGGGCAGCCCCGAGGGTACAAGGAAGGCCGTCAGCAAGAGGCCGATGATGGGGAAGACGATCTTCTCCGTCTGCGACACCACGCGGGGCGGCTTCATACGGATCACGCGTTCCTTCTTCGTGGTGAAGAGGCGCATGAAGGGAGGCTGGATAATAGGCACGAGGGCCATATAGGAGTAAGCCGAAACGGCGATGGCGCCCATGAGGTTAGGGGCGAGCTTAGAGGAGAGGAAGATGGCCGTGGGGCCGTCTGCTCCGCCGATGATACCGATGGCACCGGCCTGGCTGGGATCAAAACCGAACTGTAAGGCGACGATATAGGCGCCGAAGATGCCGAACTGTGCGGCGGCCCCAATGAGGATCAGCTTGGGGTTGGAGATCAGCGCCGAGAAGTCGGTCATGGCCCCGATACCGAGGAAGATGAGCGGCGGATACCAGCCCTGCTTGACGCCCTGGTAGAGGATGTTGAGCACGGAGCCTTCCTCATAGATACCGATCTGCAATCCGGCGTCTTTGAAGGGGATATTGCCGATCAAAATGCCGAATCCGATGGGGATAAGTAGCATCGGCTCGAACTCGTACTTGATGGCCAGGAAGATGAAGACCAAGCCAACGAGGAGCATGATGATATGGCCCCAGGTGGCGTTGGCGAATCCGGTGAAGGAGAGGAACGTCTGCATGTTCTCTCCCAAGAATGTCAAGAAATTCTCATGCATTGTGCCGCTGTATTATTTGATGATTACCAGATCGGCGCCCTCCAGGACGGAGTCGCCCTTGCCGACCTTGATCTCTACGATTTGGCCGTCACGATCGGAGGGGATGATGTTTTCCATCTTCATGGCTTCGAGCACGAAGAGCTTTTGCCCCCGCTTGACGGTGTCGCCCACCTTACAGTCGACGGTCAGGATAACGCCCGGTAGTGGCGACTTGAGGGCTGCGGCCGAGGTTTCGGCAGCGTGTCGGGTGACTACGGGTGCGCCTGTGGATGTGGTGGGTGCTTGTGCAGGACGCTTGATGGTGACAAATTCTTTCTTGGCTGGCTTATCCATCTCCACCTTGTAGGGGGTGCCGTTCACTTCGACCTCGGCCGTAGTGTCCTCCACTTGGTTGACGGAAACGTTGTAGACGTTGCCATTGATGATATACTTGAATTGTTTCATTTGAGAGGATGATAAAAGTGGTGTATGTGTACCGCAGATGCGATGACTAACCTGTGAGTTATCGCTTCGCGGGGGATGTTCCTTAATCCATAGATTTTAGAGTTCCACGGAGAGTATCGACGCGCCACCTTACTCATGGTAAGCACCGTGCTCTCAATATCGTGGGTATCCTCAGACACTTCGTAGAGTGCCAATGCAATGGCGGCAAAGATTTCGCCAGACTCCTGTCCGCTGCTCTTGACGGCGGCACCGGATAGACCGGCCTTTTCGGAGCGTCGACGACTGGCATGGATAGCGATGCGTCCGACTTGTTTGAAGAGGAAGTAGAGTACGATCAGCCCCGCAAAGACGACGGCCATTGCCGTTACGGTCATGCCTATGCCCCAGGGGTCGTTCGTCTGAAAGTTCTCGATCTTTTCATTTGAGTCCAACACCTTGTTATTCGTGTCGGGGGTTACTTTTTCGAGTGTTGCCCAGGTGTCACCCCCGTCGAGTGTCAGACCATAACTCACGTCGGGCTTTTGTCCAGCGGGGACGGTGACTTTATCGATCAACGTTTTCCCGTCAGAATCGAAGATGAAAATCGTGTTTTCACGCTCGGGATCCAACGTAAAGTTCAAATGAAATGTTCCGCGTGAAGCCTTGTTATCGGCCCAGAATAGTGCGTGCTGGCGAGGTGGGATCTTGGTCTTGACGTCGCCTTTGGGGATCATGTACTTGCGGGGATTGTTGACGTCGTTTGTCAGGTAACACCCCTTCAGGTCGATCGTTCCGGGCGAGTTGTTGAAGAGTTCGATCCATCCGCTTCTTGATCCATAATCATCGACGAAGTTGTCGACGTTGATGACCAGCACCTCGTTCAGGCGGATAGAAGAAGCGGACTGCCCGCTTGCAGCGAGGCTGCAAACGAGCAGTACCATGGCCAAAAACATTCCCTTTGTTTTCATAAGACCAAACGGTTGCTTTGGTTCTACAAGAGGTTACAAGGGGATATTTCCGTGCTTCTTAGCCGGGTTAGTCAGCTTCTTGGTCTGAAGCTGTTGCAGGGCGCGGATGATGCGGAAGCGCGTGTTACGCGGCTCGATCACATCGTCGATGTAGCCATAACGTGCGGCGTTGTAGGGGTTAGCGAAGAGCTTGTTGTACTCGTTCACCTTCTCAGCCATCAGCGCAGCAGGATCGGCGGCCTCCTTCAGTTCCTTTGGCGTAGAGCACCTCGGCTGCGCCCGATCCACCCATTACGGCGATCTCGGCCGTCGGCCAAGCGTAGTTCAAGTCGCCACGGAGCTGCTTACAGCTCATGACGATGTGCGATCCACCGTACGACTTACGCAGCGTAACCGTGATCTTGGGCACTGTAGCCTCGCCGTAAGCGTAGAGCAGCTTGGCTCCGTGCAGGATGACGGCGTTGTACTCCTGACCCGTTCCGGGGAGGAAGCCCGGCACGTCAACGAGCGTGATGATGGGGATGTTGAAGGCGTCGCAGAAGCGAACGAAGCGGGCACCCTTACGCGAAGCATTGCAGTCGAGCACACCGGCCATGAACTTCGGCTGGTTGGCCACTACACCGACGGACTGGCCGTTGAAGCGGGCAAAACCGATGATGATGTTCTTGGCGTAGTTGGGCTGGATCTCGAAGAACTCATGATTGTCGACGATGGTGTTGATCACCTCGTACATGTTGTAGGCCCGGTTGGGGTTGTCGGGGACGATCTCGTTCAGGTTGTCGTCCAGACGGTCGATCGGGTCGTTGCATTCCTTCAGCGGAGCCTCCTCGAGGTTGTTCTGCGGAATGTAGCTGAGCAGCTGGCGGATGGTGGCCAGACCTTCTTCTTCGGTCTTAGCCGTAAAGTGGGTCACGCCAGACTTGGTGGAGTGCACGCTGGCACCGCCGAGGTCTTCCTGTGTCACGTCTTCGCCCGTCACGGTCTTAACCACCTTGGGGCCGGTGAGGAACATGTAGGATGTGCCCTCGGTCATAAGCGTGAAGTCGGTCAGGGCCGGAGAGTACACAGCGCCACCTGCGCAGGGGCCGAAGATGCCCGAGATCTGCGGGATGACACCCGACGCCAGGATGTTACGCTGGAAGATTTCCGAGTATCCAGCCAGGGCGTTGACGCCTTCCTGAATACGTGCGCCACCCGAGTCGTTGATGCCGATGCAGGGTGCACCCATCATCATGGCCTTGTCCATGACCTTGCAGATCTTCTGCGCCATGGTCTCGGAGAGCGAGCCGCCGAAGACGGTGAAGTCTTGCGCAAAGACGTACACCAGGCGTCCATCGATCGTACCGCTACCGGTCACTACGCCGTCGCCAAGGATCTTCTTCTTGTCCTGTCCGAAGTTCGTGCAGCGGTGCTCTACGAACATGTCCATCTCTTCGAAGCTGCCTTCGTCGAGCAACATATTGATGCGCTCACGGGCGGTGTATTTACCGCGCTCGTGCTGCTTTAGCGATGGCCTTTTCGCCGCCACCCAGGCGGGCTTTCTCACGCTGGGCGATGAGTTCTTTTACCTTTTCAAGTTGATTGCTCATTTCCTTCTTATCTGTTTAAAGGGTTCTCATTTCATACAGAGTTCGGTGAGGACTCCGTGTGTGGATTTGGGATGCAGGAAGGCGATGTGGAGGCCTTCAGCGCCTGGGCGCGGCTTCTTGTCGATCAGCTGCACACCTTTCGATGCGGCTTCGTCAAGGGCGGCCTGTACGTCGGGCGTAGCAAAGGCGATGTGATGGATGCCTTCGCCGCGCTTCTCGATGAACTTGGCGATGGTGCTCTCAGGGCTGGTAGGCTCCAGAAGCTCGATCTTCGTCTGGCCAAACTTGAAGAAGGCGGTCTTAACCTTCTGGTCTTCCACAACCTCGATGTTGTAACACTTAGCGCCCAATACTTCTTCGTAGTAAGGCAGCTGTTCCTCGATGCTCTTCACGGCGATGCCGAGATGTTCGATGTGGGTAATTTCCATTGTGACTTTGCTTTATTAGTGAATAATGTTAATGTGCGGGCAAAGGTAAGCGGCGGATTCAATTTCCTATCCGGTTTATCTCAAGAACAAAGACCAGCGAGGTAATTCCGTCCTTTATCCTGCTTCTATCCGGTAAAATCTTATCGAAGCGGCATACTTATCCTAACTTTTGTAGCACCAAAGCCCTGAAACCGCCTCGTGACAATACTTCTGGGGAAAAAGGAGATCCGCCAACTCCTCATGAAGGTACCTCTAGGAAAAAAGGAGACCCGCCAGCACCTCGCGGCGGTACCTCTGGAGAAAAAGGAGACTCGTCAACGCCTCGTGGCAGTACCTCTGGAGAAAAAGGAGATCCGTCAACGCCTCGTGACAATAGTCTATAAAAAAAGGAACCTCAAAACCCCATTCATATTGTTCTATATCTAGAAATATGATGCAAAATGAAGCATAGATCTATTATTCATTTTGAGATACGTATCTATCCTATATTCCGCAAATAGCTCATCTCAAAATAAGATCTGATCCGATCATACGATACTATCTCATTCCAAAATACGTATCAAATACGTGATTCATATTCTATCTCATAAAAAAATTCAGTTCAATTCGAACACCCATCTTATAGCGCATTTCAAAATGAAGTATCTACGTATCCTCATACAGCTATGTATTTTGAAATACATAGCAAACCAGATTTCATACACCTATATATCCTAAGATGAAGTATAAAAGAAGGCCTCAATCTCCACCATATCTTGAAATATGATAGGATCAGAACCAGGAGATCGGCTTCTTTTTTTCCAAGAACTCCTGCCTCGAGGCATTGACGGGCCGTCTTTTTTCTCAGAAGTATTGCCACGAGGCGCGGGCAGGCGTCCTTTTCGTCCAAAAGTCTTGTCGTGAGGCATCGACAGGCCTCCTTTTTTTCCAGAAGTATTGCCACGAGGCACGGGCAGGCGTCCTTTTCGTCCAAAAGTCTTGTCGTGAGGCACAGATGGAGCTTTTGGACAAAAAGGAATGCAGCGGAGCCTCGGTTTGGGCTACTTTTGGGCTGCAAACAGGCGATTTTTATACGTTATATAATGTGCGGGCCATGTAGAATGGGCCCATCAAAAGGAAGAATCAATGTCAACAAAAGAGAAGTATTGGGAAGTATTCGCTCGTCACGCTCATTTTGGGGCTGGGGGCGCTGATTGTGGGTGAACTGTGGGCGTTTGTCAGCGGACTGCTGGGAGCGTTCACGATTTTTGTGCTCGTACGTGGGCAGATGATCACGCTGACAGAGCGGTGGCACTGGCCGCGGGTCTTGGCCACGGTGGTGGTGCTCATTGAGGTGGCCGTGATGATTCTGGGGCCGCTGACACTGATTGGCTGGATGACGGTCGAACGGGTGCAGCATATCAACATGGACATTTCGGGTCTGCAGCAGATGGTGGACGACATTGACCGGCAGATCAAGCGGCGCTTCGGCTACGACCTCTTCACGTTCGACAATCTGACGATGGCCACGGGATACATGAGTCGGGGCGTGCAGTACGTGATCGGGCAGGTGAGCAGCATGGCGGTGACACTCGTCGTGCTCGTCTTCTTCCTCTATTTCATTCTGGTGGACTTCCGTCGCATCGAGCGCTATGTCTACGAGCTGCTGCCGTTCAAGGAGAGTCATCGGCGAAAGTGACTCTGGAGATCTATCGGATGGTGCGTTCGAATGCGATAGGCATTCCGCTCATTGCCATCGTGCAGGGGCTGGTGGCCTATGCGGCCTACTTTTTCTTCGACCTGCCGAGTGCACTGCTCTTCGCCGTCCTGACGTGCTTTGCGACGATCATTCCAATCATCGGTACGAGCATCGTGTGGGTACCGCTCGTTGTCTACCTGCTGATCCTTGGCCGATGGGTCGATGCGGCGGGTCTGGCGGCCTACTGCTCCATCATACTGATCAACATCGACAACGTGGTGCGCTTCATCCTCCAGAAACGTCTGGCCGACACCCACCCACTGATCACCGTCTTCGGTGTCATCCTCGGCCTGTCCCTGTTCGGTTTCTGGGGCATCATCTTCGGCCCACTGCTGATCTCGATGTTCTTCCTGCTGGTCAACATCTTCAAGGAGGAGTATTTGGATGAAGGGAAAGAAATTACTCACCATAAAAAGGAAAACGAACAATGAAAGATCTGACTACATCAGACATTGAGCGCCAAAACGTGCTCAACAACCGTTTCGCTGTCGATGAAATGCAACGACAGCTGGGGATAGAGGGTATGCTCTTTGAGGGAGAATACCAATTCACGAAAAAGATGGTCGCGGATTTCTACGGCGTGGACATCTCGACAATCAACCGATACTTGGACTCAAACGGCGAGGAGCTGAAGCATAATGGATACGTTTTATGTAAGGGTAAAACACTTAGAGAGTTCAAGTTACAATTTGATCATCTCATAAATGAGACGAGCAAAATAACACAGCTCGGACTCTTTAATTTCCGTGCCTTCCTGAACATGGGCATGCTGCTGGCCGAGAGTGAGAAGGCCAAAGCACTGCGGAGCCTGATCTTGGATGTGGTCATCGCCACCATCAACGAAAGGACGGGAGGTGGGACGAAATACATCAACCGAAGGGATGTGAATTACCTGACCGCGGCCATTACGGAAGAGAATTATCGCAAGAACCTGACCTCGGCCATCAACCAATATGTGTTCGGGCACCCGACCTACAAGTATGCCCAGGTGACGGATCTCATCTATGAAGCCGTATTCGGAGAGAAGGCCAAGGAGTATCGTAAGATTCTTCGCTTAGCACCGAAAGACAATGTCCGACAGACGTTGTATGCAGAGGTGCTGCTCGTCATTTCGTCGTTTGAAAACGGACTGGCCGCATACATAGAGGCATGCTTCGAGGAGAATGAGGGCGTCCCACTTACCATCGAAGACGTGGCGGAGCTCATTGACGAACTGTCCGAGCACCCCATGCAAAGCCCTATATCCATGACGCCAGAACGAAGATGGCCTCTCGCGATTACAGTTTCCGCGATGCCTATCACGGGAATATAGCGGACTATCTGCGAGCCGTCACACCGGAGGAGTTCGAGCGATTCATCGGCGATCAGTCGGTTGATTTCGATCAGATCCTGGCCGAGAATAAGGACGTACTCAAACGTTTGAAGCAGGCGGAGGATGAATGAGACGATCCGGTATATCGATTATGACGAGACGTTGGTAGTCTATCGTAAGATGATCTCAGCCAGCGACGGCGGATTCTCCGGTGTGCGTGACGAGGGTGGAATTCGAGCCACGTTGGAGTTCGTACGGAATGATGACTATTACCCCACGTTCGCGGATAAGCTGTCCTACCTTGTCTTCACCTTCTGTTCAAGGCATTACTTCATGGATGGCAACAAGCGTATCGCACTGACCTTGGGTGCCTACTTCCTGCATAAGAACGAACGTTATTGGAACGCATGCGTCTTCATGAAGCAGTTTGAATCGATCATTTATCACATCGCGGCCTCACATATCAGTTCGGACTTGTTGCTTCGCATGATGCGTGCTTTTATGGTCGGCGAAGACTATGACGAGGCGCTGAAGCTGGATATAGCCCGTGCGACGAGCTTAGGAGAGTTAGGCGTACAAGGCGAAGACTACGACAGGGAGGAATCCAAGGAATAGCATAGGGGGGCACACACCTTTATAGATACAGTTACGGCGGCGATGGGGAGCAGTTCCCTGTCGCCGCCGTCGCTTTATACCCAGATCCATCGGAGAATAAGAGTCCTATTCTCCGGCCGACACCTTTTTCCACCGACGATCATCACCCATCGAACCTCACTCCATCTTATTCATCTCTTCTCTTTTGAAATCTCCTATGAAGAGGAATATAGGCGGTGGAAACCGTTGATTGTTTTCGAGCGCTTTTGTTTGGCGATATGGTTTATGAGCGTCGGCCAAGAGCTTTTCAAATGGATATAAACGCCATAGAAATGCGATTGCAAGCGGGCTTATCGGGGTTATGAACAAGCGGCGGAAAACGCTTTTAGGGGATTAAAAGTGGGAGTGGGAGAGGGGGAGAGAGCGGTGGAACGACAGGTGGAGAATACGCGGAAGATTCCTTCAAAGTTTGTTTGGCGTTATGAGAAGCCTGTGGGCTTATGCAAGGCACTGAATCTTCCAAATCTATTTATGAGCAGTTCTTAACGAGGCTATCCCAGGAGAATCCACGGGGTTATACACACCTGCGGAAGGGGTTCGGTTAGGAGCAAAGATGTTTCACTTCAACCGAGGCTGTTCATCTACGAAAGCGGAGCTCAACTCGATGTCTTTGGTGGGCACTCCTCTGCTCCCCTGGCAAAGACTTTTTTCACCGGCGATCATCATCCACAATTTTATTTTATCATTTCTGTCTTTCTAATTCTCTATAGTGGGGATGATAACCAGTGGAAAGCGTTGATTTTTTTTTCGTCTATTATTTGGGTATCCGGGTTATGAGCGCTTGAGCGTACATTTTCAAACAGATATGAACGGCCTAAATGTGCTCCAGAAGCGACTTCATCTAAGTTATAAACACCCTGCGAATAACTTTTTGAGGGGATTAAATCGGACTGTGGAAAACCTCTTCCTCGGTGGATTTTCACGTGGAGAGTATGGGTACGATTTGTTGGAAATTTCTTTGGCAAAACGGGAAACAGTTCCTCTTATAGCGCATCTTGATTTCTCCAAATCTCCTTTTCAGTAGTTGTAAACGAAGTTATAAGTAGGTTTTCAACCGGCTAGAGAGGCCGTTGAGGCGCTATTTTGCAGGGATCTGGCTGCGGGTGTACCTTTGTAATCGTTATAAGTAGGAGTTACAAGCAAGATGAAGTTTGATTACGACGTGATCGTGGTAGGTGCGGGTCATGCTGGTTGCGAAGCGGCAGCAGCGGCAGCTGGACTGGGTTCCAGGACGCTGCTCATCACCCGCGACATGAATAACATGGCTCAGATGAGTTGCAACCCCGCTGTGGGGGGCATCGCCAAGGGGCAGATCGTTCGTGAGATCGATGCCTTGGGTGGATGGATGGGCCGTGTGACAGATCGTACGACGATCCAGTTCCGTATGCTTAATCGGAGCAAGGGACCAGCCATGTGGAGTCCGCGTGCACAGTGCGATCGCGCTCAATTCGTGCGTGTTTGGCGTGAAACAATCGAGGGAATTCCGAACCTCTATCTCTGGCAAGACACCGTGAATCAGCTTCTGCTCGATGGGCAGGAGGGTGTGGCGTTCGGACACAATTGGGCGTCGAATTTCACGCTCGCTGTGTCGTGCTGACTAACGGTACGTTCTTGAATGGTCTGATGCACGTGGGGAGTGTTCGTTTTTCGGGCGGTCGTATGGCTGAGCCAGCCGTTACAGGTCTCACGGAGCAACTTGTCTCGCTCGGCTTCACTGCCGACCGTATGAAGACGGGTACGCCGGTCCGAATTGACGGTCGAAGCGTTCATTTCGAAGAACTTACGGAGCAAGCAGGAGACGTCGATCCACATCGATTCTCCTATTTAGATAATGTCCGTAGTGAGCTGAAGCAGTTGAGTTGCTGGACGCTCTACACCAATCTAGCTTGCCACGAAGTGTTGCGCAGCGGGCTTTCCGAGTCGCCACTTTACAACGGAAGTATCAAGAGCATCGGTCCGCGTTACTGTCCCAGCGTCGAAACGAAAATCATGCTCTTTGCCGATAAAACACAACACCAGCTCTTTCTCGAGCCCGAGGGGGGAGCAGACGAACGAATACTACCTGAATGGTTTCTCCTCGTCGCTTCCGTTCGATGTGCAGCTTCGGGCGCTACAGCAGCTCCCCGCCTTTCGTGATATTAATCTCTATCGCCCTGGTTACGCCATTGAATACGACTTCTTCGATCCGACAGAATTGCTCCACACGCTTGAGACGAAACGTATCTCGCGTCTGTTCTTTGCCGGACAGATTAACGGAACAACCGGCTATGAGGAGGCAGCAGGACAAGGGTTAGTAGCAGGTATCAATGCACATCTACGTTGCCATTCGGAAGATGAGACGTTTGTCTTGCGGCGTGACGAGGCTTATATCGGCGTACTGATCGACGACTTAGTGACGAAGGGTGTCGATGAGCCGTATCGCATGTTCACCTCCCGCGCGGAGTATCGTATCCTATTGCGTCAGGATAATGCAGATATGCGTCTGACCGAGCGTGGCTATCGTTTAGTTTGGCAGACGAATACCGCTACCGATTATTCTTGAGTAAGAAGCAAGCATGCGAGGAGGTGACAAACTTCATTCGATCTTTTTCTGTCACGCCCAAACGGGTGAATGATTTACTGCTGCGTTTGGGCACGTCGCCACTGGAGCATGCATGCAAGTTGATCGATGTATTGTCTCGTCCGCAGGTCAAATTCACAGACGCCATGAATGGCATATTTGAATTCAGAGAAATCATTGACACCATTTCTGCGAATTATAGAAATGAAGTTTTGGAGGCTGTGGAGATCGATGTAAAGTATGGGGGCTACATCAAACGCGAGCGATTAGTGGCCGATAAAATCTCTCGACTTGAAATATACGGATCAAGGGGCGCTTCGATTATGCGTCCATACAATCGCTCACCATTGAGGCACGACAGAAGCTCGCCCGTATCAATCCAGAAACACTCGCTCAGGCGGGGCGAATTCCAGGTGTTTCACCGAATGACATCAATGTGTTGCTTGTATTACTCGGTCGGTGAAACCTCGATTTGTTTCACGTGAAACAGGAAACATAGACCATGAACGATCGATTGGATTACATCACTTCCCTGCTCTCCACCATACCCGAGAAGCCCGGATGCTATCAGTATTACGACGCGAAAGGGACAGTGATCTATGTGGGTAAGGCTAAGAATCTACGCAAGCGTATCTCCTCGTACTTCCAAAAGGAGCACGAGAACAGGAAGACGCGCGTGTTGGTGAAGCAGATCTACGACCTTCGATACATCGTTGTCGATTCGGAGGCGGATGCATTACTGTTGGAGAATAATCTGATCAAGCAGTATCGCCCGCGATACAATGTATTATTGAAGGACGATAAGACGTATCCTTCTATCGTCATCAAGAACGAGCCCTTCCCTCGCATCTTCCAAACGCGCAACATTATCCGCGATGGCTCGCTGTATTACGGTCCCTATTCATCTGTACATTTTATCCGCACACTATTACACCTGATCAAAGAGCTTTACCCTATTCGTAATTGCAAACATGCACTGACGCCCGAGGCAATCCACGCAGGTAAGTATAAAGTCTGCTTGCAGTATCATATCAAGCGTTGTAAGGCGCCATGTGTGGGGATGCAGTTGGCGGAGGAATACAACAGGTACATCGCCGACATCAAGGAGATCTTGAAGGGAAACAGCTCCAAGGTGAGTGAACTGTTGCTTGAGCGGATGAAGGCGCTTGCTGAAGAGATGCGTTTTGAAGAGGCACAAGAGGTAAAGCGACAATATGATTTGGTGGAAAGTTTCAGGCTGAAATCTACCGTTGTGCCGATGCTTCACAACGTGGACGTGTTTTCGTTGGACGAAAACGAGACGTCCTTTTTCATCAATTACATGCATGTTGGGAGCGGTGCGATCGTTCAGGTCTACACGATCGAGTATCAAAAGAAACTCGACGATGAACAGAAAGAATATGTCCTGGGCCTGGGTATTGTGGAAATGCGTGAGCGCTTTCGGAGCCATGCAAACGAGATTATTGTGCCGTTTATTCCCGAAGGCGTCTTCCCGGAAGGGATCAGCTTTATCGTTCCGCAAAGGGGGGATAAGCGGAAGTTGCTCGAGCTTTCACTTCAAAATGCGAAGCAGTATAAGGTGGATAAATTGAAGCGATCGGAGAAATTCAACCCGGAGCAACGTGCGACACGTCTCTTGACTACGATCCAAAAGGATTTGCATTTGCCCGTTTTACCGATGCAAATAGAGTGTTTCGACAACTCAAATATCCAAAGGGACGAACCCCGTGGCCGCTTGCGTAGTGTTCAAGAAAGCGAAGCCGTCGAAGAAGGATTACCGCCATTTCCATATCAAAACCGTCGTGGGGCCTGACGACTTTGCTTCGATGCGAGAGATCGTCACACGGCGCTATACACGACTTTTGGAGGAGAAGGCGCAGCTACCGCAGTTGATCATTATCGACGGGGGCAAGGGGCAGTTGAATGCGGCTACGGAGGTGCTTCGTGAGCTGAATCTGTTAGGCAAGATCACCATTGTTGGTTTGGCTAAGCGGCTTGAGGAGATCTTTTACCCCGGCGATCCGTTCCCGTTAGTGCTCGACAAGACGTCTGAAACGCTGAAGGTGATCCAGCATTTGCGCGACGAGGCGCACCGCTTTGGCATCACTTTTCACCGGCATATGCGTAGCAAGGGGCAGATCGTCTCCGAACTGGATACGATAAAAGGCATCGGGGAGAAGACGAAAGAGGCGCTGCTGAAGAAATACAAAAGCGTGAAGCGCATTCGAGAGGCACCGTCCGCGGAGCTCGAAGAGCTGATCGGAAAGAAAAAGGCCGCGTTGGTGGCCGAGGGATTAGGTATGGAAGTGCGTTGACGGTTGTCAATGGGTTGCTCCGCCAAGTTTTCTGCCCATTGACAGCAGTCAGAGGCATCTAAAACGCGTTTTTTACCCCATTGACAGTAGTCAGAGGCATCTAAAACGCGTTTTTTATCCCATTGACAGTAGTCAGAGGCATCTAAAACGTGTTTTGCATGCCATTGACAACAGTCAATGAGTGATCTGTTAAGGATTTTAACGGGAAGAATGTATTAGACGATCATAATAGTAGAAGAGAGAAGATGAGAACCATAGTGCAACGCGTACGAGAGGCCTCTGTGGTCGTAGACGCAAAGTGTGTGGCTGAGATAGGGCAGGGGATGCTGCTTTTGGTGGGTTTCGAGGATGCGGATACGCCGGACGACTTGGAGTGGACGGCCCAAAAGGTGGCCAACCTGCGCATTTTCGACGACGCAGAGGGCGTGATGAATCGCTCCGTGAAGGATGTGGAGGGCGAGCTGCTTGTCGTCAGTCAGTTCACGCTCTATGCCTCTGTAAAGAAGGGCAATCGGCCGTCGTATATCCGCGCTGCAAAGCCGGATGTAGCTGTGCCACTCTATGAAGCGTTTTGCGAAACGATGAGCCAATACTTGGGAAAACGGGTAAAGACGGGCATCTTCGGCGCCGATATGAAAGTGTCGCTGGTGAACGACGGACCCGTGACGATTGTTATAGACACGAAGCATAAGGAATGAACGAGATGGAAACCTGACGATAAGAGACGTGCAACGCCGTGTTGACGACTGGATCAAGACCTACGGCGTACGCTACTTCAGTGAGCTGACGAACATGGCCATCCTTACCGAAGAAGTAGGAGAGGTGGCCCGTATCATGGCGCGTCGATATGGCGAACAATCGTTTAAGGCCAGCGATGCGAAGCATGATTTGGCCGATGAGATGGCCGATGTGCTGTGGGTCTTGGTCTGTTTGGCTAACCAGACGGGCGTAGACCTGACCGAGGCTTTCGAGAGGAACCTGAAGAAGAAAACCGAACGTGACAACGAGAGGCATTTACACAATCAAAAACTACAATAGGATGAACAGAAACGAACACGAACATCACCACGACTGCGACTGCCATCATCACCACGATGAGGAGGAGATGGCGGATAAGTATCACGAATGCTTCAACCGCTTTCAGCCCGCTCTGACGGACGCGGAGGTAGCCGAAAAGACAGCCCAATTGCTGGCTGAAAAGGCGCCTAAGCACTTCACGGACGACACGCTGAAGCAGCTCCACGGCCTGATCGACCTCACCACGCTGACCACCTTGGACACGAAGGATTCCGTCTGGCAGATGGTCGATACGGAGGTCAATCAGTGGGAGGGCACCCGCCCGGATGTACCCCATGTGGCCGCCGTGTGTACGTACCCCAATTTTACCGAAACCGTTCGGCAGGCCTTACAAGTCAAGGACGTTTCGATAGCTGCCGTAGCGGCCGGATTCCCCGCCTCGCAAACCTTTCCGGAGGTCAAGATAGCCGAGGTCGGTATGGCCGTCTTGGCCGGTGCAGACGAGATCGATGTGGTCATGAACCTGGGGCTTTTCAAGGAAGAAGCCTACGAGGAGCTGACCGACGAATTGCAGGAGATCAAAGAGAGCTGTCGTGGTGCACGGCTGAAGGTGATCCTTTTGAGACGGGTGCTTTGGCGTCGGCCGAGGAGATCCACCGAGCTACCATCCTGGCCCTCTATTCGGGCGCTGACTTCATCAAGACGTCCACGGGCAAGGGCTATCCTGGCGCCACGCCTGAAGCCGTCTACACCATCTGCCGTGTGCTGAAGCAATACCAAAAGATCAGTGGGCGACGCGCTGGCCTGAAGGTCTCCGGAGGCGTACGCACGGCCGAGGACGCGGTGAAGTATTACACCCTCGTCCGGGAGTTGCTTGGAGCCGAATGGCTGCATAAAGACACCTTCCGCATCGGTGCCAGCAGCCTCGTACAAGACATTCGCAAGAGATTATAGATCACACAATAGATATATAACCATTAGACAAAAGAGAAGAAGATGAAAAAGTTGATTACATGCTTATGCATGGCCCTTGCGGCGACACTGGGAAGTGCCACCCTGAAGGCACAATACGGCCCCCCCTACCCGGCGGTGGTTATGGGAATAGCTCGATAAATTGGAAGTATGAGACCGCCACGCGCACCTTGACCCTCACGGGTTACGGCCGCATCCCGGACTATTCCAACCTTCAGCCCGCACCGTGGGCCAAGCACCGGGCCGAGATCAAATCGATCGTTATCGGGAGCGGCATCACAAGCATCGGCGAGTACGCTTTTGCAGGGAGTAGCGCCCTGACCTCGGTGCAGATCCCCGCTGGCGTGACGCAAATCGAGGATTACGCCTTTGCGAATTGCTCTGCCCTGCCTGCCATTACGCTGCCGATTGGCGTGACTGAAATCGAAGAAGGAGTCTTCCTCAATTGCTCCTCGCTGCGTTCCGTTACGCTGCCGCAGGGTATGCAGAAGGTGGGCGACGGCGCCTTTGCGAACTGTACCTCCCTGCCCTCCATCACGCTGCCCCTCGGCCTGCGTGAGATTGAAAGGGTGCCTTCTCGGGCTGTACCTCCTTGGCCTCCGTCTCTTTCCCCGCGGCTGGCCTGACGGACATCGACGAGGGCGCCTTCTACGGCTGTACGGCCCTGAAGGCCGCCACGCTGCCCCTTGGCCTGCGTGAGATTGATAAGAACGCGTTCTGGGGTTGCACTTCCCTGACGAATGTCTCTATCCCCGCCAGTGTGAAGGAGATTAAGAGTGGTGCCTTCGGTGGATGTACAGGCCTGCGCAGCGTGACCGTAGGGTGGACCGTTCCGCCTATGCCGCGTTATCCGATCTTCCCGTCCGTACCCGTAGCTAACGTGCAGCTGAATGTTCCTCGGGGAACAGAGTCGACGTATCGCTCGATGCCCGTTTGGAACGAGTTCCTGAAGATCGGTACCGTGGCCAACGCCGAGGTGGACGGTCGCCAGATCTACACCACCGACGGAGTGCTTTACCTCACGCTTCCGCAGCCGGAGCTTGTCCGCATCTTCGACGTTAGCGGTCGACTGCTGCAGACGTTCAGCGCTCCCGCTGGCTCCTCCACCCTCCGCCTGAAGGCTGGCTACCACATCGTCCAAG